>BNJS01003559.1_pt1 | contig 1631596 bp, 2035 predicted proteins | sample 8540461 | NCBI WGS metagenome assembly BNJS01 (sample SAMD00202454, study PRJDB9452) | human saliva metagenome | isolation source: human saliva | place: Japan
GGAAGCGCATGTAATAAGTACAAGGCGTACAAACACCACTTTAAACGACTGGCGCACAAACCTTTCAGGCGGTCAAAGACAACGTATCGCAATAGCTAGAGCGCTTTATCAAAACCCACACCTCATCTTTGACGAGGCTACCCCAGCACTTGATAAATGAGAGTGAAAAAGAGATCACAAAGGCTATAAACAATCTTCAGTAGCAAAAAGATCATCTTTGTCACTGCTCACCGTCTAAGTACGGTTGAAAGTGCTGATAAGATCGCAGTTTTAAGCAACGGAAGGATAGTTGATACTGGAAGTGATGAAGAGCTTTAGTAAGAGAATGAATGGCGAAAACTTAAAGGCAAAGCCTTTTAGTTTACAGGCGATGCAAGATTTGCATTGTACCTAGGCATTTTAAAGAGGTTAAATGAGCTTAAACTACGAAACTTTAAAATCTATATTTTTTAATTTGATCCTGAAACTGCCCACAAGATCGCAGAACTCTGCAAATGATCGGAGCAAATAAATTTTTCCAGGATCATTGCTTTTGTAGCAAATAAGTGCGTGGTCGATGACAATGCGCTAAAACAAAATTTATTCAAGCACTTACCACAATCCAGTTGGCATAGCAGGTGGTTTTGATAAAACGCCACGATGTTTGAAGCACTCACGGCCTTTTGGCTTTGGGGTATTTAGAATGGCACATTTACTCCAAAACCTCAACCTGGCAAACGATAAACCAAGACTTTTTAGGCTCATAGATGAAGAGAGTATTCAAAATGCGATGGGCTTTGAATCAACGACGGTTGTGAGGCTATCAAAAATAGAGTAAAAAGATCCATCCCTTTCACCATACCTATCTGGGCAAATATCGGTAAAAACAAGGTTACACCAAACGAAGATGCAATAAAAGACTATGAAATGCTAGTAAGAGAATCTATAGGGATTCTGCGACACTTTGGTCATACAACGTCTCATCGCCAAACACGCCAAATTTAAGAGCTTTGCAAGATGAGAGCTCATAAAAGAGCTTTTTAGCGTCATTTTTACCACTTACCAAAAACCAATCATCTTTTAAAATCGCTCCTGATATGAGCCACGAAGATGCGATCAGGCTTTCGTAGTTGTGCGGTAGAAAACGGCGCTAGTGGCATGCTTTGTCTCCAACATACAAGTGTTGATTACTCGCCTCTCACTCGTCACCGAAGGATTTTGGTGACTAAGTGGCAAAAGTGATAGCTCAAAAGTCAAAAGAGATCTTTAAAGCCGTGCAGACGAGCTTTATGGCAAGATGACGCTTATCGCATGTGGTGGCATAGATATGGTGCAGAGGCGTATGAACGCACTAAAAATGGGAGCAATGGTCTCACCACGCTTTTATCTTTAGACCGATGATCGCAAGAGATATAAATTTAGAAATTTCAGAACTTTTTAAAAAGAGATGGCTTTGCTTTCTATTAGCGAAGCGTCGGCACAGATGTTATAAAAAGGCAAAAGATTGATGTACTCGAATAAAACAAAACTAGAAAAACGGACTTGAAATTTATCACGTACCAGTAAATCCAGGCTCAAAAAGTGGATAAGCGTCGATGTCTTTATAAAGTTGATCAAGAAACGAAGTGATGGGCAAAAGCGGCATCGCTCGACATGTTAGAGCATCTAATTTAAATCAACCAGCAAATTTACGAGCTGGCGAATTTGACGAAATTGTAAAAGGCTTTGGCGGCGTAAATAACGCAAGTACAGGCTTTGACTGCACACACTACTTTATAAAAGCTTCCAAATGAAAATTTAGGACAAAAACGCTTGGTCTTTTGCTGAGCTTATGAAAAATTTCGAGCCTCAAAAGACAAAGCACTCAACCAGAGCGAGACGTGTGCATGAAGAGCGTAGGGATGAGAACAGACAACAACCCTATGGGATACCTCTACTTTAGACTCTCACATCACGCATTTATCTACCATCCATACCACTGACTCGATAGGTTTTATAAAAAGATATAGAAAACTGGAATATTAACGACATAAAAAGAATTCTCACGCTACATATTATCAGCCAAAAACGCCATTTTAATGATAAGTGGCGACATTGACAAGGATGAGACATTTAAGCTAGCTAAGAGTAAATTTGTGTATAAAAAACAAAAAGAGCTATCCCAAAATCTCACTGTAAAGAACCTGAGCAAGATGGGAGCTAGAAGAGCCATTATCTACAAAGATAGCTAAACACAAAATGCTAGCTATCGCTCATAAAAATCCTGGACTCTCAAACACTCTGATCAAGTAGGTCTTAAAATGATCAGTGAATATCTGCTACTGGCAAAAGCTCGGTTTTACAGCAAAATTAGTCGATGAACCTCTGCTTGTAAAATCAAATCTACGCTACAATATGAGTTGTGTTGATGAAAATTTCTATTTATATTTTTAGCAGCTTGCAAACCCAGATGTCGAGGCAACTGCGGTTGAGGCTGGAATTTTAAAGATTATAGAGGATATTAAAAGCTAAAACCTATCGACAAAAAACGATGTTTTGAGTTAGCATCGAATCAAAAGCGACTTTATCTATTCGTTTGAAAGTGCAAGGTTGCAAATTTATACGGCTCGTACCTTACGAGGTGACATAAAAGCCACTTTATGAACTTGAAAAAATATCGATAAAATCGATGCAAAAACTTTTTAAAAAGATATAGCAAATAGATATTTTTAATGAAAAACTAGCACGACAATAATTTTAAAAAGGAATAAATGTGGAAAATTCGCTCTGCAAGGTGCGATGACAGCACTCATTACGCCATTTAAAAATCAAAAATTAGACGAAGTTGGCCTTTTGAGAAACTGATAAAAGACAGATAAAACATGGCATCGATGTAGTCGTACCAGTAGGGAACCACTGGCGAAAGCGCAACTTAACTCACTGATGAGCATAGAATCGGTATCGAAATAGCTGTTAATGCATGCAAAGGCACAGACGTTAAAGTGCTTGCTGGTGCGGTAGCAACGCCACTCACGAGGCTATTGGTATCGCCAATTTGCCCAAGCTCATGGTGCTGATGGCATCCCTTCAGTCTGCGCCTTATTACAACAAACCAACGCAAGAAGGGCTTTATGAGCATTACAAAGCCATTGCAAATAGCATTGAAATCCTGTGCTTCTTTATAATGTTCCAGGTAGAGTTGGCGTGGATATCTTGCCAGCGACCGTTTTTAGACTTTTAAAGAGTGCAAAAATATCTCATGGTCATCAAAGAGGCTACAGGCAGCATAGATAGATGCGTCGATCTCACTCAGCTCACGAGCCAATTCTAGTAGTCATCAGCGGCGAAGATGCGATCAACCATCCTATCATATCAAATGGAGGCAAAGGCGTTATCTCAGTTACTGCAAAACCTCTTGCCAGATCACCTTCTCAGCTAACGCACCTTGCGATGAACGAAGAGTACAAGAAAGCAAAACCATTAAACGACAATCTATACTAATGATAAATAAAACACTCTTTTGTGAAAGCAATCCGATACCGATCAAAGCAGCGATGTATCTAGCTGGACCCATCGACTTTAGAGTATCGCTTGCCACTTTGCAAACCAAGTAAAATAGTAATTTAAAAATCGAAGAAGTAATAAAAATTATGAAATAAAGGGATTTTCAATGAAGGACACACTAAACGAATTTAAAGGTAAAACGCTAGTTATCAGTGGTGGCAACGGAGGTATCGGTAGAGCCATAGTTGAAGACCTGGGTAAAAGCTGGCGTAAACATAGCATTTACCTATAACTCAAACGAAGAACTTGCAAATGAGCAAGCAAGAGAGTTTTGAGGTCATTTACAAGATAAAAGCCAGAGCGTATGCGCTAAATATCCTCGGAGCCAGAAACATACAAAGAGCTATTTTTAAAGATAGACGAGGACTTTGACAGGATTGATATATATCAAATGTAATTATTTCAGGTCGCGCAGTAGCCGGTGGATACACTAAATTTATGAAGCTCAAAAACCAAGAGGCATAAACAATATCTTTACGGCAACAGTAAATGCCTTTGTCGTAGGCACTCAAGAAGCTGCAAAACGCATGGAAAAAGTGGGTGGTGGTAGCATCATCAGCCTATCATCGACTGGAAATGTAGTATATATCGAAAAACTACGCAGGTCACGCAGCAGCAAAAGCAGCAGTTGAAGCCATGGCAAGATATGCCGCGACCGAGCTTGGCGAGAAAAATATCCGTGTAAACGCCGTAAGCGGCTACTCTATCGAGACAGACGCGCTAAGAGCCTTTACCAACTACGAAGAGGTGCGCGATATGACGGCAAAGTTTAGCCCTGCTAAACCGCATGGGACAGCCAACTGATCTCAGTTGGAGCATGTCTATTTTTGTAGTTCACCAAAAGCTAGCTGGGTGACTGGACATACATTTATAACAGATGGTGGCACGACTTTTAAAATGAGAGTGAAATTTCAAGCATAAAGGCATATTTGTGAGTTTAATTTACCACACCTTTTAGCGTTTTTTAGATACTGTTGGTCTCGCTTATGTTTTTATGCTCGTAAATGCGCCAGAATTTACGCAATCCACATAAGTTGATAAACTACTTGCAGCTCTTATCTTTGTGATCGCCTCAGTGACTGACTTTTTGACGGCTACATCGCAAAGAAGCTGGGATCAAAAACTAAACTTGGAGCGATCCTTGATCCACTGGCAGACAAGATGCTGATACTTGCGTGCATTTTTAGGCCTTATGATGCTTGGAAGCGGCTAGCGCTTGGGCTGTTTATCTCATCTTGGTGAGGAAATTTTTCATAACTGGCTTTCGTGTCGTTAGCGGCAAGTGATGGCGCAGGAGGTCGCGGCCCTCGATGGCAGGCGAAAGTAAAAACAGTCTCACAGATGTTTGCGGCTGGATTTTTACTGATGAGCTGGCCTGGTGGCGAACTTTTGCTCTGATAGCTGTTGCGCTCACGCTTATTCTGGGTTTGAGTACATTTTTGCCCACGTAAAAGCGATAAAAAGAGCCAATTTGAGCTATGCGAATTAAAAGAGATCATTTTGAAAACGCACTGCAAATGAGCCAGCACTGCAAAAACAAGCCAAAAACTAAATCAAAAGATCATCAACACATATCTTATCACGATGCTGGGTGATCGATTGGCGCTGTGGATCGCCCTGAGCTAAAATGGACTTTATTGTTGCGCTTTTAGAATACGACAAAACCCATGCAGATAATTCTGATACGTTTGATAACGACGTAGAGACCTTGCGTGGTATTTGGAGTGCGATGAGCTTTACAAAAAGCCTTGACATTTTAGACTATCTAAGATGCATGCTACCTCGCTCGGTATCACACTCGCCTGTTTGCGCATAGATATATTTTTGAAAATGTACGCTTGCAAAGAGAAAAGCTGGCCGCACACATCCGTTACTTGCCGCTTTTATGACTATTATGGTGGCTATAGCAAAACTGCCCATATATGAGCTTTTACAACGTATCGGCGTAAACCCCTACTGATCCTTATGATTTTGATATCTCGCCAAAAGCTGTAATTCTGGCTACTGGTTTAGCAACTGCTGGCTTACGATGATGAGCTAGCCGGTAATTCTCACTTAGAAATTCTCCTTTTGCCCCCTTTATAAATGACCATACATTTGAGATAGAGCGAAACGACGCTGTGCTAAGGGCTAGAATAATCGAATGATGATCGGCATGCTTTTTTGCAAGAGCTACCGAAAGAGATTTTGCCTCTATCCTGATATATTAAACTTAAAAACCATTTATAGATCAAGTAAAATCACATTTTGATTCTAGAACTGGACCTAGACGATAAAGACAAAAACTTATTTTAGTGTCAGCAAAGGGTTAAATAGAGCCAAAACACCTCTTTGGCTAAAGGAAATTTTTCGCCTCAAAATGGCAAGGTAATTTGAGAGCAAATTTATAAACTTTAGCTAAAATCCCACCAATCAAAAAGGTAAGCTTTTGAAAGGTATTCTCTTCACGCTAGTCCCACTTTGTCTTGGGCTTTTATGCATATTCGTTTTATTTTTAGTGACTGTTTTAGCTATTAGTTTTTCTATATTTTTCACGAGCTATAGCCACTTTTTGGCAGCAAGAACGCTTTGGCGTAAAGATAAACACCTTTAGCATCGGCTTTGGCGAGTAGTTTTACACCAAAAAGCGTTGGCGGCACCGACTACCGCCTAAGCGCGATCCCACTGGTGGATACGTGCAGCTAAAAAGGTCAAGACGACACCGACCCAAAGGCCAAAAACTACGACCGTGATAGCTACAACGTGCTAAGCCCACTCAAAGCGAATTCTATATCCTTTTTGGTATGAAATTCATTTTTAACTTTATCTTGGCCTTTTATCTACATTTTGCTTGATTTATCGGTGTTGAGAGACTTGCGCCAGCCGTTGACTAGCTGACGGCTCGGCGGCCGCCAGCGCTGGACTTATGAAAAACGATGTAAATTTAGCCATAAACGGCGTAAAGATAAACGAGTGGATGAGATAGTAAATGTAAAATTAGAGCCAAGCACCATTTTGATAGATCGCAACGGCTCGCAAATGACTATACCCGACACCAAAGATAGGCGAGACGATAAATCTATTTAATGAAAAGGCATCAGCGCCCACTGATCTGAATTTTCTCCAAATGGAGAAGTGATAAAAATTTACTCACACTGGTCTTGCAGGCATAATCTGCCTTTAGTGAGACGATCGAGGCATCAAAACCAATCTTTAAAAGCTTTCTACCAAACTAGTAAGCGGAACTGTACCACTAAAAGAGGTCGGTGGTGATCAGCAGATCGCTGATGTCACGTCAAAAGCTGCAAAAATAAGTCTTGGCGTACTTTTTGACGATCGTCGCTTTAATCTCAGTAATTTAGGGCGTTTTTAAATCGATTCCCCATCCCAGCGCTTCGACGGCTGGACACATACTTTTTAACTTATATGAGCTAATTTTTAGACGCGAGGTAAATGAGCTGAGTGCTCACGACGCTTACCTACTGCGGCTAGCATTACTGCTTGGTATAATGGTACTTGCAACCTTTTAATGATATTATGAGATTAGTGGAGGTTTATGATGATAGTTTTAAAAAGAGCTGCTTGAAAAAGATAGAAAAGTATCAGCAAAGATGTGACGCTCATCGCCGTTAGCAAAAATGTGACATGCACTGAAGTAAGAGAGCTTTACGCGCAAGGGCAAAGAATTTTTATGAAAAATAGAGTCCAAGAGCTAGCCAGAGCTAGAACTCATGTACTTTTACTGATATAAAAATGGCATATGATCGGCCGCTTGCAAAATAACAAAAATAAATCAAATGATAAGCCTAAAGCCCACACTGGCAAAGCTGTGATAGCTTTGAAAGGCCGTAGAGGTCGATAAAAGGCTTAGCTATAAGCGTCAGACACCTTGCTTCAAATAAACTCGGCTGATGAAGATACAAAGCAAGGCGTAAGCGTAGTAAATGCGGCAGAAATTTCTGAGCGCATCCAAAGCGAGGTAAAAATATCAATCTAAAAGGCGTGATGAGTATCGAGCGCATGTGGATGAGCCAAAAAGAGATTCAAAAAAAGCTTTGAGCCAACATATGTACTCTTGATAGCCCAAAGCCAAAAGGCGCAACCATCTGCCTCGATGGGCATGAGTAGTGACTTCGAGCTAGCGATAAAATGTGGCTCAAATATGATCCGCCTTGGCACTATGCTTTATCTGTAATTTTATCGCTTTTTGTCTGATTTGCCTCTGCTGTTGGAGCTTGATACTACTAAAAAGGTTTGAGCGAAAAATTGAAAAATCTAATATTTAGCGTCAGCTAAAAACTAGAGCAAAAAGTACTTTTACGCCAGCTTTTTTCTAGAGTATTTAGGCTTCAAGTATCGTAGTGCCAGTGGTTACAATGTCATCTACTAAAATAACTGGCGCAGTGATCTTTTTAGGATTTTTAAAATTTTCTTGGGTTATTTTTGTCTAAATTGTAAACCTCACCACTATAGCTGATCTCACTGGTTGCATGGCAGTGCATGAAATATGGCTTTAGATTTTTAGCCCTTAGTGCATTTGCCAAAATAGCTGTGTGTGAGTAGCCAAATGAACTCTATCATCTATAGGCAGAGCATAGACTTTCTCCGAAAGCTAAAAGCTTTTAGCAATTTTCATTAAATGCAATTTGGCTAAGTTTTTATATATAAGATATCCGTGCATTTGGTGCTTGGAGTGGATGAGTTCTTTTTATTTCAGAGTAGCCGTAAAAGCTATAATTTAAAGCCCCCAGTTCTCTTACTATCGGGCTTTGGCTCGCTTAAAAATTCCAGGAGCACTTTACAAAAATGTATTTAGCGTAAAAGTTTTGCAAAACGCACAAAACATTAGCTATTTAAGATAGCAATTGCAGTGCGTTTGATAGCGTCATTTATTATTTCAGTCAAAATGATTTAAAATGCCCCACCTGTGGGAATTAACTCACCTGGTTTTGATTATTTGAAATATTTTTAACGATACTTTGATCGCCTTTTTGGATCCTTATGTAATCTTAATATTACCTTTTGTATTATCAGTACTGTATCCACTCATATTTGCTTCAAACTCGTTGATGTACTCAACCACGACTCCACCCATGCCATTTACATTTGCACCGCGCGCCATAAGCTCTTTTTGAGCGAATCGCCAAAATAAGTAGCAAGATCGTTTTGAAGCTACTAAACATATTCTTTTACAGTACCTTGCCATCAGTGATCGTAGCAATGGTACTTTGTGTTTTGCGGTTGTCATGCACTGCGCTTATATAAGCTTCAAAGCCGCCATTTTGCTGGCTCGCAGCAGTCTTATACGGATCAAATGCGACAACACTTTGACTTGGTGCACAACCGGTTAAAAGCAAAACAAAAAGTCCAAAAATAGTCGTATTTCGAAATTTATTCATCGTTTTTCCTTTTAAAGTTTAGTGATCCTATCGGCTACTTTTTATCGCAGCTTGTTTAACTAAAAGTGCGATAGTCAAACTGCTCCAGATTTTTGAAGCCCTCAGTTTCTACATGGTGCCCAGTCGAGATAGGCAAAGTTTTTGAAATTTATATTTGAAAGCACAAGAAGGCCATTTAGATGACCATTTGAAAATCTTCTGAAGCCCTGAGTAACTTCCTCTAAGCTCGTCAAATCTAAAATCAAGCTTCTATATGTATATGGCGATGTTTGAGTATCGACAACAACGATACCACGAGAATTTAACCTCGCGCTGCAAAAACATGTAAAAAGCACTTCAAGGCGTGGGTTTGAGTTAAAAACTGCACCATTTCCTTCAACGCCCGTGTAGTAAATCGATCTTGCACTCACTTCTAGCATCGACGATCCTGTGGAAATAAACTTTTTAATCCAACGTTAGCATCGATCATCTAAGCAGCAGTTTATCGCTACATCACTTTTGTATTTGACGCCATTTATGAAAAAGGGCATCGCCCCTACCTTTACAAGCACTGCAATCAGCCGGTATCCTCATAACCTCTTCAAAATACATCTTATCTTTCGCTGTTTATGCTCGCACTTTGCATGCCGTCTATACCCCTCACATGAGAGGCAAAGGCTGGCTTTAGCTATACAGCCCGTCATAAAAATAGCCATAAGTGCCGTTAGTAGTGTTGTTCTTAGCATTTCACTCCTTTTGCTCTGTTTTGTTTTTACGAAGATTTTTTTCACACCTCTCCTGCTATGCCGTAATTATTAGTGTCTATCTCATCAATGATAACAACAGTATTTTTGAGCATTTCTTCCTGTACTCGCTTATTAGCTTTGTAACTCCACTTATCATCTTCTTTCTTTTGCTCTCACACTCGGACCATCGCCCCTTTTTGTCACACAATTTTCACAAACGGCATAGTACCCTTTACAATTAGTATTTAAATTTAATCAAAAACCTATTTGCCAAAAATAAGATCCTTGCTGCGGCAGTATCGCCAGTTCACACATAAGCGAAATATTTTTGAGATGATTTTGAAAGTTGTGACGTGAAATTTGGCAGATAGAACAGATAGTTCATCGTCGTACTCTACTAACTCTTTCAAAAGGACACAAAAGATAAGCCGTTAGTCTATTTTTAATACCGATAGGAATGCCTCCCTGTGGCAATCCACCTTTTACCCATCGCCTTCATCCGTTTCTTACCTCTTTTTGCTTCAAGCAACTTCCTCTTACGAGTGATGTCGCCACCATAGCACTTGGCTGTGACATTTTTACCCATTGATTTCACGGTCTCACGAGCGATTATTTTATTACCGATGCTAGCTTGTATCGCCACTTCCAAAGAGCTGACGCGGCACGATCTCTTTCATCGCCTTTACAAAGTCCCTGCCCTTTGTCTGCGCCTTGCTCATGGTACAATGATAGAGAGTGCATCGACCGTCCTGCCAGCCACTTTGACATCAAGCTTTTTACCAGATCGCCCACGCGGTAGTCGCTCGGCTCATAGTCAAAGCTCGCGTAGCCTTTTGTGCTTGATTTTAGTTTGTCGTAAAAGTCCATCACGATCCCGTTCATCGGTATGTCATACTCAAGCAAAAACGCGGTCAGTCGTGATGTAGTCCATCTTGTTTGTATACCACGGCGGTTGTTTAAAAGCGTGATGATGTTGCCCGAAAAATCCGCTTGGCGTGATGATAGTCGCTTTCACATATGGCCTGCAAGGATAGAGTCTATTTTATTTACAGGCGGCAACTGGCTTGGGTTTTACCTTTAATTCTAGCCTGATCAGTTTGGATGACTTCATAAGTCACAGTTGGCGCTGTGGCGATGAGATCAAGGTCAAACTCACGCTCCAGCCTCTTTTGACGACCTCCATGTGAAGAAGACCCTAAAAGCCAACCCTAAAGCTAAACCCAAGCGCGACCGAGGTCTCTGGCTCGTAGCTTATGGAGCTGTCATTTAGCTTTAGCTTTATCCAGCGCGTCACGCAGATCTTCACCGATCAGTTTCAACAGGATAAAGCCCCTGCAAAAACAAATGGCTTTAGCCCTCTCAAAGCCACCTACTGGCTCTTTTAATGGATTTCTAGCCTGCGTAATCGTATCGCCCACCTGGACGTCACTAACATTTTTAAGTCCGAGTATAACGATGCCTACTTCGCCAGCAGAAAGACTCTTTGTCTTTATAGGAGCGATAGGATTTTGGATACATGAGATCTCAGTACGATGTGTTTTTGCCCGTGCCCATAACTGTACTTTCACTCATTTTTGACTTTTCACCATCATAAACACGCACAAGCGCAAGCGCGCCAAGATAGTTGTCAAACCAGCTATCATAAATAAGCGCCTTTGTTGGCTTGCTTGCGTCGCTCATTTGCGCTGAATTCTCGTGATGATTGCTTCAAGCAGTTCCTTTTTATGCCGATACCGCTTTTTAGCACTCACCTCAATCGCCCCTGAGCAGTCAAGTCCCTATGATGTGCTCGATCTCGCTCTTTACCTCAGCAGGATCAGCCGCTGGTAGGTCGATTTTGTTTATCACTGGAATGATCTCTAAGTTGTTTTCAGCGCATATAGACGTTTGCGATGGTTTGCGCCTCCACGCCCTGAGAAGCGTCCACGACTAGCAGTGCGCCCTCACAGCTGGCTAAAGATCGGCTCACCCCGTAGCTAAAGTCTACGTACCGGAGGTCTCATCACCGAATAAAATTTTCACCATTTAACATGTAGTTTAGGGCGAACAGACTGAGCTTTTTATCGTGATGCCGCGCTCTTTTTCGATATCCATCGTGTCCATGATCCGGTGAGTCATCTCGCGGTCGCTCACGGCGCCGCACTCCTGATCAGGGCGGTCTGCGAGCGTACTTTTGCCGTGATCGATAGTGAGCGATGATGCTGTACTCGATGTTTTTCATTTACCCTACTTTTGATTAAACTTGGCTTTTTATTTTTGCCTAAAATTGATTTAGTAATCTGCATAAGAAAAAGCAATGTTAATGCTTGTGACCAAAGTGTCCGTGCTCTTTGCCTTTTATCTCGCAGATGAGCTCATCTTTATGCCCAATGGCCTTGCTCTCAAACTGAAGCGTAACATGGCCGATGCTAACATGAGATAGCCTGTGTTCGATCCGCTTTTATCATCTTTGAGATCCGTCCACGCTAGCGCGTCATCCACCACCACATAGGGCTAGGAGTGCATTTGAACCGGCACCTATCGCCCAAATATGTAGATCATGCACCCGTTCAACGCCATCCACGCCTTTTTATGATAGCCAAAATTTCATCAGTATTAAGATCGACTGGCACGGCTTCGATAAGGATATTAAAGCTATCTTTAGTAAGCCAAAGCCACTTTTTATGATAAGTATCGAAACAAATATACTTGCAATACTATCAGCTTGCGTAAGGTCACTTTCATTATGACTAGTGCTGCAATAATCGCTCCAACGGAACCAAGCGTATCACCAAGGACATGAAGATAAGCTCCTTTTTATATTTACCCTCTTTATATCGCCACTTTTATGCATATAAACAGCTATGATCAACTTTATAATAAGTCCCAAAATGCTAATAGCAAGCATTGTTTTGGCTTGATCTGCGGCTCGCTAAAAGTCTCACAACCTGTTTAATTATCACAAAATACCTAGGGCAATCAGAGCCGAGGCATCTGACAAAAGCAGCGATGATCCCTAACTCTTTATAGCCAAAGGTCTTTTTAATCGGTTTTTCTGAAATTTTGAAAACGCCATGAGCGATAGTGCGGCTGCGTCTGAGAGCATGTGAAAGGCGTCGCCGATGAGCGCAAGCGAGTTTGAGAGAAAGCCAAAGATAGCCTCGACCACCATAAACGCAAAAATAAGTAAAAACGAATTTCTAAGAACGCCTCGTTGTGCATTATTGTCCTTGGGCATCGATCCTCCTTACCGATATCTTTTAAATTTGAAAAACCCTCGATGAGCTTTATGAGTCGTCAAGACTGATGACAGTATCCCCAAATGTAAGTCATCACGGAGTAGATGTGGCTGGCATTTGTCTGCTGTGAGCTTAGCACTATTATCGCCACTCAAAAAGAGTACTGAAGCACTAATACCGATGATAAAATAGCTCACCGCTTCCCTGTTTGAGATCGCTATGCGAAATTTATAAACGACGTCGTAGATAGCCTCATCTAGCGTGCTTTTGTTAAAAACACCTATAACTTTCGCCTCTTTTTCTAATCGGTCATTTAAACGAAGATATGGATCATCATTTTTCTTAACATATCTTGGCAAAAATATAAGAAAAACGATCATCACAGCAAAGCACGCCACAGCGACCTTTGGCTCGACGAAGATGAGCATAAACGCTGAGCCGATGATAGAAATAAACTCGAGGTAAAAACATCGGAAAGTGCGTCTCAAAGAATTTTATAAACTCACGTGAAAGTGCCACTCTAGCGATGATAGCGGAGTCGTCTTTTGGCGTTTTGTTTTTCATTCATGATGACGTTTACGGCGAGCTTCTGCGTAGATGCTCGCAAAGATTTGCGTATCCACGCGGCGTCTGATAGCTCCAACAAGCCACGCTATAAGCACAAAAGTGCGTAAACAAGGGCATTTAACGTGTTTCCTGCATGATTGCTGTTGATCGCAAAGCCCGCAAATATCGGGTAGGCTAGAAAAAGTCCGTTCTCGGCTAGCACCAAAGCGAAGGTCAGTATAAGCTTTTTATTGTGCTCGGTCGCTATGCTCTGAAAGGTTTTTAAAGGCGTTATTTTGCAATTTCACTCCTGCATGTACTTAGTGAATTTCTAGCCAATCTATGAGTATTTGAAAATTAGTTGTAATCTATTGACATTACAACTAAAAATATTATACTTTCGCTCATCAGTTGTAAATAAAAATATTACAACAAAAAGGAGAAAAATGAAAAATTATCAAGTTACAAAGATCGCTAACGAGCCAAGAATCGAGCTAAAAGAAGCTTTCAATTTAAGCGGCTGTGAAGTTTCATAAACGAGTTTCCAGCAAATGTGAGCGTACCATTTGTCCACTCACACAAACAAAACGAGGAGCTTTTATATTATCTTAGAAGGTGATGGTGAGCTCATCGACGGTGAAGTGCTAAAAGTAAGCAAAGGTGACGCACTACGCATAGACCCAGAAGGTAAAAAGGTGTTTTAGAGCTGGCAAAAACGGCATAAAAATGATCTGCATACAGAGCAAAAGGTAGCTTAGAGCAATACACTATGAGCGATGGTGTGATAGTCACAGACATCAAGCCGTTGGCTATAATTTAAAAATCCCAAAGGATAAACAATATAAAATAGCAATCATAGGCGCAAACGGCAAGAGCGGCGTAAATTTAGTAAATGAAGCCATAAAACAAGGTCACGACATTACAGCGATCGTTAGAAACAAAGAGTATAAAAATAGTAGTGTTAAGGTTTTTATAAAGATATATTTGAGCTTACAAAGGCGAATCTGGCGCCTTGACGCCGTTATTAGCGCACTTGGCACTTTTACTGATGGACCTTCCCTTTATATAAAAAGGTAGCAATCCATCTACAAATTTACTAAGTGGTAGCAGTAAAAAGGCTCATCATAGTTGGTGGCACCGGCACACTACTGGTGGATGACAAAGGCATGATGGCTGCGGATACGCCCTGACTTCCCACATGAATATATGGGAGTGGCAAGAGCAGCTGCGGAGTCGTTTTTCGAGCTAAAAACTCAAATCGGACGTACTTTAGACGTATGTAAGTCCAGCAGGTGACTACGACGCAAATGGTGCTCGTACTGGTAAATACGTGCTTGGTGGAGACAATCTCATCTTAAACTCAAACAATGAGAGCTATATAAGCTATGCAGACCTTACGCTTGCGATCATAGACGAGCTAAAAACATTTTACACAAAAACGTTTCACAGCACTGGCGAGCGAGCATAAAATTATAGATTTGACATATCTGGCACAAAAATATCCGCGCGCATTTAAAAATGAGAGTATTTTTACATTTAAAATGAGAGCGATAAGGATGTACTTTGCTTCACTATCATTTTAAATGTAAAAATATATTTTTAAATAGCTTTTTACAACCTTTTAAAACATATTAAATAACTCACTCCACTCTCAAACTCTATATCTATTTCATACCCACTCGTGCTAAGCTTTATGGCTCTATTTTATACTAAACTCATTTGCTTTTTAGCCCAGCAACTCCACCACCCTAAGCTTGCTGCCCGCTATGATATTTTTCCCTCGCAGCTACATCTACCATTTATTCCGCTGCGTTGTAACTCGTTAAGTTTAGCTTCGCTTGTTTAAAGGCCCTCATTGTCACTCTTTGCTGAGCTTATCTGCATCTTATATACCTGTTCACCACTTCCCACCTTGATGCTTTTTACCTTACCAGCTTCGATGTCTCTGCCACCTACTATTACGGCTGTATAAGAGTTTCTATTAGCTCAGTGATCCTCAGTGAGTAAAGATCAGCAATTTAGTGTAAAAAGTGGGCACTCATTTTTGAAGTATTTGAGGTTTGGCTAGCATCACCCCTTGGCATCTTTAGCTGTTATGATGATATTATCATTTTTAACAGCCATTAAAAAGCCAATTTGACGCATAGATCATATAAAAACTCTATGTCGCTTACATTATCCTGGATAACAGAAGCTATGTTTTGGTCGCTACCACTTGTTTTTAAAGATAGTGCATTAGTGCTAGCTATCTTTTTAGCTATGCCAAAGAGTGTTGTATTTTCCCAGCTCACACGTCTTTTCTCTTTTGCAGGGCTTGCAAAATTTACAGCAGTTGCTCTAACCTCTGTCGTGTTTGCTTTGTAGTCTGCACTAGTTGTTTGCACGCTAAAAGAGCCACAAAGATAGAGCCCATTTCATACCCCAGCCAAAGTTTTGCTTATTCCAAACTACTGGCTTTGTATATATGCTACAGGGTAAAGCTGATTTCATCACTTTCACTGCCCTCTTTATCGGTAAAGCTTTAGACTTATTAGGTTTTGTCTAATGGCGTTTGTTATGTCTTTACCACTCAGCTTCTAGCTTAAAAAGCTGGTTTTCTCACCATAGTTTTGCCTGCTCTTTCGCTGCTTCTTTTATATCAGGCAAAAACACCTTATCACCTGCATGAAGTGTTGTGTTAAGCTTTGGGTTTATAGTTAGAATTTGCTCAAAAAACCTTAGATGTCCGTAGTGGTTGTAGGTGATAGTATCAAGTCTATCACCGTCTTTAGCTAGTACTATCCATCATAACCTTTTAGTCTAAACCAAAAACTTTGTGTAAAAATGTTCCATTTGGAGTGAAAAATCGCTTTGTTTTTCACTGATTTTTACTATAACAAAGCGACCAAAAATATTTACCATTTCCATTTGTAAGTGGCAAGCTTTTGACGTAAGGCGGCTAAGGCATAAAGTGGCTTTTAGTGCGCCCTTGTTTGTCACCGTGATATGGTAGTGTTTGACCTCTATATTAAGTGCGTTGCTTTCCTAGGGTTTCTGTACAAACAAGGCTGGATAGTTTTGTATACGCTCTTGTTCACTCTATACCAAAGGCAGTCTCAATGCCAATGCTATTAGTTTGTTCCCATTCAAATTTTAAACCCACCAAGATTTAGCACCATGTTATCCCCTTTACATCTGTGTTTTTACGGTTAAACTCATCACGTCTTAGCGCGTCTTTAACGCCTTTACTATTTGAGCCTTAAAGCTTTCTAGGTCAATTTGCTATTATCTGAGTTAAGTAAAAATCACCATTAAAGTTAATGTTATTAGCGCCACCACCTGTGCTAGCTGCCACCAAAGTTGGAGCCTCTGCGGTTGGTATCACTATCTGAGCCAAAAATAGAGCTAAAAGCCACTCGCTATCATCTTTTGGCTTTAGCTCGCTACTTGTTTGCTCATCATCTCCAAAGCCAGCATCTTTTTGTCTTGCTCCAAGCACTACTTAGCCCTCTTAATGGCCTCACCGACCATGTCGTTTATCCAGCCAAATCTTTCTCAGCTATCCAGTCAAAAAGCCACCAAAGAGTTCATTCCATATCTTAATAACTGGCTCAAAAATAGCACTTAAAAAGTCGCTCACCCCTTGCCAAAGATCACTAAAAACTTTGCCCTGCTCTCCCAATATGGCTTTTACACTCTCCCATATCTCAAGAAAAATGCCTTTACCTCGTCCCAATTTTCTATAAGATAAGCTGCGCCATACCAAGAGCTACTACTATGGCACCAATGCCTGTGCTAATAAGAGCAAACTTATAGATTTTATAGCTTTTTATAGATACTCGACATAGCAGCAGCTAAGGTCTGATAAATCTTACTAAGTCCCATTAGAAGCTGCCTGGCAAGCTCTTTTGCGCTGATACTAGAGCTTGTGTAGGCTGAAGTTAAAAGTGAGCGAGATGCAACCAGCTTTAAGGCATTTGCTAGCCACATAGTGCTTTTGATATGCTATTTTTATCTCTGAAAAAGTATGCTAAAGCCATATCTTGTGATCTCAGCATCGGTGCAATAGCACTAAATGCCATAAATCCACCAATAAATCCAAAAACAATCTTTGAAGCTACTGGATACTCTCATGTACATATGATAGTGTCTTTGCAATATTTGCTAAAAATGATGATAGTGCATAATAGCTGGCAAAAACATCTCGCCTATGCTTATGCCAAAGGCACTCCATGCACCTTGTAAGTCGTTTTATAGCTGAAGCTGTTGTGCTTGATTTATTCTCAACTCTCTTATCTGCACCATCTTTAAATTTTGAAGTATCAGCCACATCAGCCATCGCCTTTTTAAGCGTATCAAGACCGCCTATTAAGGTTGCGATATCAGTATCGTAGTTATCTCCAAACAAAGTATTTAAAATAGCTCCTCTTTTGCTATCATCTACACTCTTTTATGCGCTCTAAAAACTTATCATCATTTTGATGGATCAGCCTTCATCCCAGCTAAGATATATCCTTTATCAATCCCAAGCTCACTTAATGCTTTTTGACCTTTTTCATCTAAAGTGCTTATATTTCCAAGCGTTTTCATAAGTTTGTTAGCAGCATTCGCAGCAGTTTCTGGAGCTTTGCCAAGTGAGATAAATGCAGCACCAAGAGCGGCTGTCTTTTCACTAGCTGCTCTATTTGCTTACCTTGTGCTGCTATTCGTTTCATTATCTCAACTAGCTCAGACGCTTTTGCTGGATTTGAGTTTGAAAGACCGTTTATCACATCCATTAGCCCTCTTTGTCTGAGCCAGATCCATGTTTAGGATATTTTTATCTTTCCTATGCTCTCTCCAGCACTATCAGCCGTGGTATCAAATGCAACTGCTAGCTTTGCGGTGATCTGCGTAATTCAAGTAGTTCATCTTTTGCTATACCCATTTGACCGCCAGCAGCTGCTATTTGCGTAAGCTCTTTTGCGCTAAGTGGTATAACCTGGCTCATCTTTAAAAGCTCAGTTACTAATTTTTCATCTCGCCATTATCACTAAAAATCAACCACCTTTTTAACATCAGCAAAGGCGTCTTCATAGTCAATAGCAAGCTTTTTACAGGTAGTGCAACAGATGATATTTTTGCAGTGATCTCTGCAACATTTGAAAGCTCACTAGCAATGTTTTTGCTTTGTTTATACTTTATGTTTGCTTTTATTGCACTAATCTTTTGAAATACGTTCATTTAGCTTACCAACCTCTTTTTACCAGCAGCACTTAGACGATTAGTTAATGCACTAAGTTTGCTCTATATCTCCACTTAGTGCAGAAAAGCCTTTTGTAATAAGTCCAACTGTTATACTAATCTGAAGTATTATCCATTTTTACCTTTCTTGCTTTTTATATCTTTTGCAAGCTATAATTAGCTTATGAGTAATTTAGCTTTACAGAGTTTTTGTGTAGCAATAACTACTTTAGTGGAGTGCTTTGCTACGCTTTTTCTATTTTTATCTTTAGCAGCGAGCTATCTTTTAGGTATGCTAATAGCAGCTCCCTTTGCTTATATCATAGGTCTATTTTTATCTTTTCCAGCTTTTTACTGTAGCTGCTTTTGTTTTAGCATTAGATATTATTAAACTTTTTAATATCCATTTATAGCCTTTTTAACTCAAAAGATAAACGCTCAAACCTGCCTAGCCTTTTAAGATCTTTACTGAAATTTCTAAAAACTCACTAAAATCACTCAAACTAAGATCCATTATCTGCCATATCCATAGCTCTAAAACATGAGCTATAAGGGCGATATTTTCGTTACTTTACTCTGCCCTCTACATCTAAAAATCATTTAACACCTTTTGTAAAGACATACAATTCTTTAAACTCCAATTTCTCAACTTCTTCTTGTGTCTTATTGCAAAAGTGCAGCTATCATATAGATAGTCTTTGCCATATCGCTACCACCATTTTCATCCGCTATCTTAATGGTTTTTATTTTGGTGCGTGTCGCATTTGCCATCTCATCTTTTATCTCTTCATCTTGTATCCTTTTGTTGTTTTTTGGCTCGCTTTGGCTACATATCAAAGTAAAACAAGCAGGCTTAGTATAAAAATCACTCTCCCAATTTGAGCGAACCCCTGCCATATAATCAACTCCGCCTATAACGCATATCATATTTTCACTATCTTTTTAAAACTATCGGCACGCTATCCACGTTGATGTCCACAAAATGAGCTGATAGCTTAATAGTAACTTCTAGCTCTTTTTCCGCTTTCAAACTCAGATACTTCATAGCTGATAATATCTCCAGTAAAGGCCGCGCTATGCAGGCACGGTTTACTTTTGCTGTTCTGAAAAATGCTAGCTTTTAAAAAGCCACGGAATGCGATTAGTAAAGCTATTTAGTCCTACTTACCCACATAGTTTTGTTCTAACACACTAACTGTAATCCAACCCTGTTGCCTTTAGCATGCCAGTTGTGTAATTTGTGCTAAGAGCCCTTTGTCTCTATCATTTCAAACTCTATTGTGGGAAGCTTTAAGCTTTTTGTTACGCCAAGATAGCCGATGCTATCTCATATAAACGTTACCTTCTTGGATCATTTGAGGAATTTGGTCTTTTCATTGTTTATCTCCTTTATTTGTTTAACTCATCCATCAAAAACGCTACCGTATTTATCCACGTAGATAAAATCAAGTGTAAGCTGTTTTACGACGGGATTGTTTTTGCATTCTGACGTCAAGGTAAAATTTACCAGCCGTGATAGTTGCGTCGGTGTTTTTGCACCCAGCCAAGCTCATATCCAAGAAGCTACCTTTGTCTAACTAGCTGACGAAGGAGCCTCGCCAACTGATCTTTTTGTGCATGGTAAAGCTCACTAGCTTTTCTATCGATCGCAAACAGCACCCCTTTTTGGCAAGCTTGTGATATTCGGTCAAATATCCCAACACGTGCCAGATCTTGCCAAATAGTATCTTGGTCACCTGCTTTCTGCCACCCCAAGCCCTAAAGCCACCTCTCTAATGATGGTAGAAAATTTCTTGCAGCTCTGAGCTCATCAGCCGTGCAAGTCTCACCCAACTCAAAAATCCACGTCTATTTGCGTGCCCGAAACTCCCTATCATAACCCTGTTTGAATAGCTATCTGAGTATCCAAACTCGCTTGCGCTTATCTGTGTGGGCTATCATGCCGGCTATTCTCGCACTTTGCCCCTCATAGACATAAGCGTTCGTTTCATCATCCCAAACCTTGACATTTGGATAAGCGGCAACCAGCCTATTTGTACCAAAATCGCCCATTTTTAACAATGGCTGCTGCTGCGTCATCTGCTTTTATATCTACAATGCCAGTTGCTTTTAGCCTGGCTGCCATCTTTTCTATCTCGCCCTTTAATCGCATCTTCATGGCTAAAGCCAGGTGCGATTATTAAATTTCGAGGGCTATAACGAAAGCGTGATTTTGCTTTTAGCAAACGCTGTAACGGCACTTTTTGCACCCGTGATCCTCATCGCTTGTGTCCTCATCGTCATCTTTTGTAAATACACTTAAAATTATTTGAGTATTTACTGGCCTGATCTTTCACTACCTTTTTAGTGCCCCTATAAATCGAGCCTTTTTAAAGGCTTGGCTGCGTCCTTTTTAGCTTTGTATTTTTGCTTCAAGAGCTTCAAGTGCCTTTCATTGTTGTCATATAAAAATGTAGGCCATTTTCTAGCACCCTTCATACTCCCTGCTACATACCAATAGGTGCAGTACTTTCTACTCGCTATTGGTCTTGCTGCCTCAGCTGAGACGGTTACGTTTACACCAAATTTTGCTGCCATTTTTATTCTCCTTTTTGATTTTACTTTTTAATGGGTTTTATACACCACACTCGTTTTTAGATGTTTCTTATCATCTCCTTGGGTGAACTCTTTAAAAATTTAAGGCATTCGCCCCTGCTATATCCATAAGCTTCCACCCTAAATATATCCTGCAACAAAAATTTTGCCCTATAGCGCACGATCTTATAAAACCCAAAAACGCTCCCCTACCATCTTTTTAAGGTACAAGTAACTTTACAAAAACCACTCTCTTTGCCGCCATTACTGGTGATATTGGGATCACTCTATGGTTTCTATGTTATATGGATTTATATCGCTTACTTTGACGCCTGTACCACTTGAAAAAGTATCCCTATCTTATTGCGTAAGAGCCAAAGAAGTCTTGCTTTGTATGTTCTATTCTTTTGGTTCTGATAATGGCTTTCTCTCCAGCCGCTATCGCTATTGATAGCAGCACACTTCACTATCGTAATAGTCGTTTGCATCTTCAAACCACTCTAAATATCTTTTGGCAAATGCTCGTCATCCTTTTTGCAAAATAGTAGTGCAACTGGCACGACAACAATGCAAGCAACTCGCTATAAGTCTCCACTGAAAAATGATTGCCATAAGTTGTAATATCTCTTACTCTTTAGCATCATTTTTCCTTTTTGACTTCTTGCTTGGCTTCTCATTTTCTTTTTGTTTCGCTCTGTTTGTATTCTGGGCACTTAGGACACTCGCCCATCGTGCAGCTGCTTATCTTGTCAAGCTTTGACGCACAAACATTGCACCTTTTTACTTTTATTCTCATTTCTTATCCTTTTGTGTTGGTCTAGTTTTTACAATGTCGGTAATCCATCAACACTCAAATACCAAAAACGGCTTTTTGCTATCTTCGTATTGCATTTTTGCAAAGTCATCAGGATGTGCTGCCAAGTGACTAAATACTGTAAAATGTCTGTCATATTGCTATTGTCCCACTGGTCGCACTTTCTAGCACGTAAAAAGATCACGATAGGGCAAAGTAGCACGCCCAAAATAAGCGATAAAATGCAGATTAATAGCTCATATTTGCCTCCCTATAAATGATCTGTCGGCGCTACCGTTACCGGATTGCTCGTCGTGTTTAGGGCGCTCACGCTCATGCGATCAATTCCTTATACCTCGCCCTTAGGTTTTCAAGCACGGCATTATTGCCATGATTAAGGCGTGGCGTATATAGTTTCTACACTCGGCAATCTCGGCTTCAATTTCGAGCTAGTTGATTGCGCTCGTCAGTCTCGCCAGCTAAAAATCTCATTTAGCCCAGCTTCATCTATCAAAGTTAGCCCCTCTTGTATCGGTGTCTCGTTATCATCGTATCCGTACATTTTGCTATTATTATCTTTGTAGTATTTCATTTTGTATCCTTATCTTAGTCTATCCACACAAAGGTAGATGGATTTATTTGGCTGTTTGATAAATGTAGTGATTTTATATGTTGATCCTGCTGGCACAACTGCACAAACATAACCGCTTCTATTGCCAATATTTATTTTTGTGTCAAAACATTGTCTATTAAAAGTTGCATATCTTCTGATGAGTTGTTTATCGTGCCTGCTAGCATTTATCATAATTGCTCTATTGGTAGTATTCGTATATACTATGTCTTTTTTCTTTGCGTGGTCATGTTTTGCCAAGCTTGCTCCCATACCTAGTCCTTTATTTGCTTTCTATTGCATCGCTTATGGCTTTTTCAGTCACTGCTGCGTCCTCTTGTTGTGCTGTTATAGAGTTTTTGAGCTTTGTGATACCCGCCTTTTGTTTCAGTGGCAAGTATAGTTTTTATCTATTTGATCTGGCTGTTGAGTATTTACGTTTTTTTGGCTTTTTATGATGACAACTACCGCCATATTATATGGGCGTGTTCTCGTTGCCACCAACTTCTGAAGTCCAGCCTTTGGCAGAAATGCTTATATCTTGTATCCATTGTGCTGGTGGGTTTAAGATTTGGTTATTATGGTTTGAATATCCCACATTTCGCCGCAGTATTGATAGTGCTTGTGTAATTTAAGCTCATCTTGTTGGACAATACCAAGTGCTGCTGCATTACCGCCTGTAGAACGGCATAAACCCACCATCATTGAATTTGGTATGTTGAAATCTTCCGCTTCCACCGTATGTATAGCCTTATTACTGCAAAAAGCTCTTTTGTATTCGCTCTTTTTCAGGCTTCGTCCGTCACATAAAAGATAGCCAGCAGGTATCTTGCTTTCAGAGCCCAAGCTAGATATGCACCTATCGGAGTGCCGTCACTGGCTTCGTCTTTTTGGAGGTAGATTTCGTCTGTATTCACGCTTTAATCTTTTAGGATGCTGGCATTGACGCCAGCCTCTGTCTTTAAAACCCTCATGTGTGAAATAGTGCCAAACTGGTGAGCCATCAGGTTTTTGGAGTGCCAAGACCTATGGCTTGACCCTTGTTTTTAGCTTCGATGAGAAAGTGACTGTCATTGTTATTTGCGTGTAGTATTCCCCGCCACCGATAGTCACGCTCTTTGTAAAGGTATTTTCATTAAGCTTAGCGAATGCATCAGCCGTTTTGCCTATTCAGCTTTTGGCTATCGACCGCTGTCTTTTTTGCCAAGCTTTCCATCATTAAGAGTATCTATACTCTTTGTGGAAATTTAGTCCCTATTTGCCAGCTGTTTTGTTTGTTTGTTACTGATGCCATCTATCCCGCCTACTACCGGATCGGTTACTCAAGCTGATAGATGCCTTCTTCCCACTTGTTTTCTTTTAGATTAGCCATTGTATGCTCTGTAATTGAACTGATCGTTGTATTTTTATTTGCCCGCCATAGACCACACTGCTTGCTCTATGATCTCATGCTTACGAGCACGCACCTTGCAGGAGCTGCACTCTTTGCAGCTTCGCTTATTTGTTTTGCTTTTTGCTTTGAAAAGGGGGATGCTAGCTAGATGCTATACTCCGCCCAGTGCGTTGCTACCATAAAGCCTGCTTTTATCATGCCCTTATGGATCCGCCATATTTTTGACTTAGATTGCCCTCGATGATGATTGCACCACTATCTACGCTTTGCACCGCTTTTTCACAGCATAAAAACGAACCGCCGCAAAAAGTGAATTTTAGCGTTTTTATGAGCTCATCTCAGTATCTCGTTTTATTGAGCCCGTCTATATCTCACATCAAAGCTGGCTGCCAAAAATCGGCAGCAAAAGAGGCAGGACAAGAATCGGCAAGTGTATTGATTACTCCAATGTCAAGACCACCCAATCTAAGCCCGAATAGCTCATCAAGTAGCTTATCAATTTGCTTTTTGTGATTTGGTAGCAGGCTCATAGCTCGGCCTTTTTGTAGCTTAGGATTGTACTGAGCCTTATAAAGCTATCATTATTTACTTTTGTGTCGGTAGCGGGAACTTTTAACCTATCCTATAAAACGCTTATCTTGATGAAGTAGCTTTGTAGATATAGCTTAATTTAGATCCTCGCCCGCTTTTAGGCTGCTCCTACTTGTCTTTACTCGTTTTATCGATCTCATCTTTGTAAAAACATATCCGTTAGTTCAAGCTGCGCACCGATTGTTATATCTTTGATAGTCGCGTTTTTGACATTCACTGTATCGGTGAGCGGTCTGACCTTTTCACCATTTAGATGATCCCTTCTACGCTTTGACGCGTAGCTTCGCTCATATCGGAGGTTTTCAACAGACATTCACTATGCGCCAGCTCCGCCGTTTAGCACTGCTTACTTCCTCGACCTTTTGTGTTTGCAGATAATGCTTGATAGATATATGCTTTTGCGCTTCCAGCCGTTGAAAATCTCTCCAGCGAAAGCACAGCTCTTTTGCCTAAGCCTCATCATCGCTTTCTGTCAGCTCCGCCACTAAAATTTGATGTTTGTTTGGCTTCTGAGCACAAAAGGTAAGCGGAGTTTGAATGAGTTCGCATTTGACCGTGCTTTCCTTAATAAACTCATCAAGAACTATTTTTACCGGTGGCTTTTTAGCTCGCCGCGTTTGATGACTACGCTATCTTTTGAGGATGGCGATACCCCTTTTTCGCTTCTAAATACGCTCTTGCAGGCACGATGGTATCGCTATCTTTACGATAGATAAAGTTAGTTCGATGTCGGCCATTGGCTTTTTCGCCCCAGCCTTTCGATACCATAGATCGCTACCACGTTGTCGAAGATCGCCGCCTGAGGCATAAGGTAAAAGCATACTTTTTACGCCTCATTTATCCTAGCCCTTAGCAAAAGCTCACGATATGTAAGCGTCAAGAAGCGCGAGAAACGATCGCTTTCAAGCCAAAAGTAAATTTCCTGTCATCGTTTAGATAGCCTTTAAAGAGCTCTTTTAATGCCCTTTAAAAAGCTTGTTAAGTATTTAGCTCTTCGATAACGTTTGATATGGTAAATTTTCTAGCTTCATATTTCAATTCCTATCTCATTACCACTCGTTAAAACGATCTTGTAATTTAGCTTATGATCTTTTTAGACCCATAAGACGAACTTCATCGATCTTACCTCTTTCTCCCACTTCCTCAACCGCCCTATCACAAAACACGCCAGATCGAGCACGAAATCCATCATCCACCCTTTGCGATTCATTAGCTCGATAATCTTGCTGCCATACTCAGGCAGCATCACACGAGAGCCATGCGGAGTTAGGGAGTATGTCTTGATAGAATTTTCTATATCAATGAGATATTTCATCACCAATCCCTCGCAAGTCCGTTATTGGTATGATTCTGTTAGGGCTGCCACGCGATCACTTACGCTACCACCAAAGCTTGCGTTACCACCCTGTTGTGATTGAGCCAGTGATTTTTACATCTCCGTTTATCTCAAAAACTACCGCTACCACCACCAACTCCGGCTGTATTTATAGCTCCTTCAATGAGCGTATTGCCAAGTAGCTTGATACTTGCTTTTTATAGTGGTATCGCTAGCTTCTACCATCACATTTTTAGCCTTTACATTTGCGTTATCGTAAGTTACGTTTATAAGCTTTGGAGATGAAATTTCAAGACACGAGCTTTAGAGCTGTCGTAACTCATCTTATGCGCTATCTTCAAAACTTACATGCACCTTTTTATCAGTAGTGTCTGCTTTGTGAGAACTTTGATAAAGCCCCACGAAGCACCACACCTGAGTTTAGCCTCATCATGCACAGGCAGCACTAGCACTTGCTCTCCCTACGCGTATTGGTGAAAAAGCTCACTGCATAAGAGTTGGCATAGCTTGAAAGACCGGCAAAAAAATCAGTTACCATAGAGCCAATGGCAACTTTTGCACGGTCATCTCTTACTTCACTGATAATTCCAACTTCAATCATTTATATGCTCACAATTTTTATTTCTTGGCGTTCTTGTGTACTTTACGCTATGCTTGATCTCTTTACATCATCAGTATTTCATTGAGTTTCTTTATTTATGGCGGTACTTTGCTGCTAAGATATCGCTTAGTTTTTCAGTGGCGCTACTTTGTTTATTTATCGCTTCGCCATTTTTTATTGACCACATCGATCATCAACCAGTGTTTTTGCTTGTATATCTACTAAGCAGCCAAAAGATCACCACAAATGCCAAAGCCAAAAATCGCCATAAAGACGATAACTATTTAACCCCCATGATCCAGCCAATTTATTAGTCCTGCTGTCTCTTATCTCGTCACTAAAATTTAAGCCGCTATTTTTCCATCTTCTTCCTTTATTCCAAGACATTGTTTTAGTTTTCTTCACAGTCGCGGTAATAAACAGCAATCTTTCTTGTCCATCCCTCAAACGTGCCATTATCTTTTGGGTTTTAGTGGCATTTTTGGCATTGCATTTTACGGTATATATTTTTCTTTATAAACAACTATAGGCTCAGACACTTGCTTATCTGCACAGCCTGAAAAAGCAGAACGAGCGCCATAAAGAACACTAATATTCTCACTTTAAACAGCTCCTTATATGCAGCCAGCCTGCTTTCGCAACTTTTTTATCTTTGACGTAGATTTTTCTTTATTCTCTCGACCTCTTTTGACGGAGTATCGTCGATCCTTACCGCAGCAGCTTTTATAGCTTCGTTTTGTGAAGCAAGAGCTGTATCGCAGGCGCTTAGATTGTTTTTGACTGTAGTGTAGTCCTGAAAAGTTTCTCATTTTTCTCTTTTACTGTTTTCAAAGTCTTTAAGCAAGACGGAATTTTGCTTTGAGTTTTGAATTTTTCCAAAAACAATTTACGCAAGCAAAAACCTAAAAGCAGCTAAGGCAAAACCACAATAGGAAGTTTAGTTGTTAAAAAGCCCATCAAACATCTCTTTATTTATGATTTCTACGGTTAGCGGCTTGTTCTTAGCTTCGCTCCATAAAGGTTTCCAGCGTTTTTGCTATCGTAAATCCTCTTTCGTCCGCTTTCGCGCCTAGTAAAACGCAGCCCTAGCGTATCTTTTGGGGTAGTTCCCCGCGTGAATGAGTATACGGCGGTTTTTGCTTACCTTTTTCATTAAAAAGCGTCGCTAGAACTCGTCCGAAGCGCGGGCTATATTCCCACGCCGTCTCGTATACTCCTTGCGGCACGCGTAGGTCTCGTCCCGGCGTTACGCAGTCTTCGCCCGCTGGTCTGGCGGTATAGCCCGAAAGTAGCGGCTTTTTCGTCCGCTTCGCGTAGCTCGAACTTTCCTATCGTGCCGTCACTTATATTTTTAAAGCGCGTTATCGTTAACTTCACAATAAGCCTCCTAGTACCTTTTTGCTCTGTTTGGAGTTTGTTTTCGCCCAAAGAGAATCCATACCGCTTTGATAAGCGGCTTTCGTATTCGCCCATTCTTATATGATGCATCGTAGTTACGAATTTCTAACCTTTGAAACGCTCTAGCTGATAGGCCATTTCTATCACCACTTCTGGACGTTTTGCGGTTTTTCCTTAACCAATCAAACGTCGCGAATACTGCGGCAGGTTTTCAGTTTGAGCTCTGTATTTATCGGCCGTCGCTTTGCTCATGGGTTCGTATTTGCCGCCGTTTAGCGCCAGCTCGTCTGCCGTAAGCGCGGCAAGCAAAAAGCCGTAGCCGACGGTCGGTCTTCCTAAGTTGTCCTCGTACCCATGGTCTTCTGCCCTCACTTTTCTTTTGATTTTTCTATTAAGGTCATGGTATCCTCCAAACTTTTGCCGCACATATGACACATGCTTTCCGCTCTCAGAAATCTATCACGATTTTTGTCAAAAACTTTGTCAAAAGTCCCGTAATAGATTTTTCGGCACAAAACAGCCCATAATTCGCACAAAAATAATCAAAGGCGCTAAATGCTAGAAGCATCGGAAAAGAACTGATAAACACGATTAAAGAAGCGGCTGAACCCAAAAACTCGGTAACTAGAGCGTACCCAAGGAGTTTAATCAGTAAAGAAGAGATGGAGCTGCTGATAAAGGCGGCGAGAGCTTCGTATTCTGTAGAGTTTGTAGATGAAAAATACGAAAACGTAGTAGAACGAAGCGCGACGTATAACATCCATATCTAGCCTGCACCTCAAACAAAACCAAAAACTACTGACAAGCCAATAATGAAAGCCCACAGCTCTATGCGAGGCAATAGATAAAAAAAGCTACGAAACTCTGAATTTATGTAACGAGTTTAGGATAGAGCCCCAAAGCGCTAAGGCGTTGCTAAACGATATTACCGACTACGGCTACGTCTACGTGCTCACCAGACAGATACGAACACAATTTTTAGAAAAAGGACGACCTTTATGCTCATAACGAAAGACTTAATCGCGCCTAAAGGACGATAAAGAAGGAGTTTTTAAGCGAATTTGTCTGGCCGTAACCGGCGTTTGGCAAGCGACACGTTGAGGAACGTTTAGTATAGACGCTGCAGACATAGAAAAAAATGAAGCCACTCTTGACAAGCGTAGCTTCAGATATAGTGATCGATTACGAGCACCAAACTTTAAGCGGAGAGAGTCCCGCGGCGGGCTGGATAAAAAGAGCTTTTTATAGCGATCGGCGCGCTTTATGGGCGCGTAAGTTGACAGCCAAAGCAAAAAGAACGCATCAAAAACGGCGAATATAAATATCTTAGTCCGGTTTACGACCTTTTATGGGGGTAGATGAAAAACAGGAGCTTGGCAGGGCTGCATATCGTACTCTCGCGGCGCTAACCAATAAGCTCATTTTTAGACGAACTAGGAGAAGTAAGAGCGAATAGTACTCTACAAAGGAGACGAGCATGGATGATATGAAAAATCCAAAGGCGAGCCGCAGGCTCAGGCTGCTATGCAAAACGGCACGAACTATGAGGCTCAGATAGTCGAGCTAAAATCAGCTTAACACCTCTAAACAAGAGGTTGCTGCGCTAAAAGAGCAACTAGCTCAGCGCGGTAGACGGAGTCATTATCGCAAAATAAGCTGCAAGAAAGTCAAAGCAGTAAGGGCACTAGTTACTGCAAAAGCCGATTTAAACGGCTTTAATGAGTTTTTAAAAAGGCGTTATGCTGCCGCAGCAAAAAAACGAGCATACCGAGCAACGATATGTTTGCCAACAAAAGCCAATCGGACGCAGAAATAGATGTCGTTAAATCGGAAATTAGGAGGAGAATAAGATGTCAAACGAACAGAAAAACCAAAACCGTCGGAGATGTGGTCGTAAACAAGGTGCTCGGCGTTAACGCCAAAGTAGAGACTATAAAGACCTTAGAGTGCGGAGCCGTGCTGTTTAGTATTAACGGTGGCGAGAGTTTTGCGGCCGTAACTCAGCGACAATCAAAACCACTACTATCGCAAACGCTTCCGCGGTATTTGGGGTACTTTGCGACAACGTAGAAACCACCAAAGAAGCGGACGTGTTTGTGCTTTGGCGAGGTAATGCTGGAAAACGCCGCTGCTGAGCTAAAAACCGCACCATTCAAAACAAAAATCATAGTTAGATAAGGAGATAAAAATGGATGAACTTTAAAAACATTTATGGTCGAGGCGATGACTGAGATCATAATTCAGACTAAGGTCGATCGTACTTTATAACGGATACGTTTGTTTTCAAAAATGGACCCGACGCTTCCAATACCCATAACATTATAATCGAAAAAGGCGCGGGCATAATCCCTTGAAAGCGTTAGCGAAACGGAGAGCACTTTGGTGACAAAAACCCGACCAAACTCATCATCTCTGTACCGCTTCCTCGCTTCCCGCAGATGATCCGCTCCCGGCTAGCGAGATGAATTTGCTAAGAACACTCAATACCAAAGCGAGCAGCTTAAATCATTGTCTCGCGGCTATCGGCAAAATACTAGCTAGCCAAAAAAAGTAATATCACCAATACGGTAGAGTATATGGCTATAGGCGCTATTTTCGGTAAGGTAATGGATGGCAAAGGGAAGGTGCTGTTTGAGCTTAGCGCAACAGAAAAGAGATAACCATTACGAACACTACCAAGTTGCTACACATACTGAATAATATCGAAGCCGCCCAAAAAGAGGTGTTAGGCATCGCTAAGCCTTTATATAGCGCTAGTAACTAGGGAACTTTTCAAACGAGTTGCTCAAGATGGCGGAAGACCAAGAAATGTAAAAATTAAAATCCTGCGAAGTCGTGATAGCAACGGCGCTTTTGAACCCTTAAACTTTTCGGCAAGACCTTTATGCCTTACGATGCCTCGTACAAAAACACTGAAGGGTAAAGATACGAGCTACATGAGCGGCAAAAAGGCGTAGTAGTGCTTTGATGGACGATATCTTTGAGATAGTTTATACGAGAGCAAACCATACGTCCGCTATCGGAAAGGTCCGACCATTCTTCGCTGCGGCTCCAGAGGTGCTTGACAAAGGTGCATGGGCTGGGCATTGTTAGCGAAAGCAGACCGCTTCCGGATCCGCAAATAGGCTTGACGCGATCATCGAGCTAAAATGCAACAAATCGATTTAAAAGGGCTTCACGTCCTTTTAAATCAAAAATGACTAAAACTACGAGAAAAATATTTTAAACGTTTTAACGCGCTTTTAACGCTCGCTAAAAAGCTACAATGAATACGGTCAAAAGGTTTAAAATATTTGGAGACAAAAATAATGGTTTTAACAAACGAGGATCTACTAAAAGAAGTTTCACTAGAGAGTTGCAAGAGCTCAGCGACTTTGAAGGAAGCGGCGTCGTTAATCAAGGCGTCATAGACGATAGCGCTAAACGATGCCTTAGCTTATATCTCCTCTTTATCAAACTTCCACGAAAAACCCTACGCCGCTACTAAAAGACATCGGCGTACTTTGACTATTATCGAGCTCAAAAAGCGCAACAACTTTCCCAAAGAGGCGCTGAATGAGCAGATAGAAAAGATGGATACCCCTACTTTTGAAGATGGCTAACAAGAAGCTTCCGAGCCAAATAGAAGACGATAGTGCGCCCAGGCTCGGCATAAGAGCATTTAGGGCACAGCGAGATGGACTTAAAGGATTTAAATGGCTGAGAAACCGAATATCAAAAGAGCTTGCTAAGGAGCTATATTTAAAAAGGTTTTAGCCTTGAGCGCATAGCTGAAATTTCTAAACAAGACCGTAAAACCATAAAAACTACAAATCTCAAAATGGCGACTGGACGAACTAAAAGCCGCAAGCTATCTAAACAAAAAGCGGCGAAGATAAGCAAAAATATCTATCAAAAACTTTATCGAAGAGATGCGCCTGGCCGTAAAAAGATATAAGAGAGAGTGAACTACCCGCGGGCAAAAAGGCCGAGCGCACTTTCAAAGATAGGCGATAGCTTCGTGAAGATGACCAAAGTTGCAAGCTACGAAAATCCGGCGGCGTACCGCTTGGCATCGCTAAAAAGGTCATTAGTGCTGGTAGTAGATACCTGAAAGACGACGAGAATAAAGAGTGTCATCAAAAACCCGTAGAACTCATCGAGAGCGAGAATTCGTCAAAGCTTATCGAAGAGCTCGACGTTTAGGATGACGCATGCTTTTTCAAGAGATGAGTTAGATAGCTTCCTAGAAGACAGTAGAGAAACGCACAAGCAAGCCGGCGCTGTAGAACCCGAGCTTAGTAAGCTCACGCGCAAAGACTTTTACGGCTGGTTGGAGGAGCTTTAGCGGCGAGCTAAAAGAGCAGATACATCTAAATAGCCCTCTGTCCCCCAAAGATAGGCCGCAAGAGTAAAACGCGCCGAGCACGATTTTATGTTTTTGCAAGGACTTATTTCACACTATTTTTAGCATTAGCAGTTCTTGCGCACTTCACGAAGATTCAGCGCAGATTTTTGAAGCTATGACGCAAAAACACAAGCGGAGACAAACATGCCCGCGCGCCGCGCGGTCATGCAAAGACTACGTACTGCTCACAGCTTCTTCCGCTTTGGTGTATTTGTTTCGGCAAGAAGCGATTCATAGTCGAAATTTCAGATGCTGTGGAGCCTCGTCGAGGGGTGTCTCAGCCATTAAAAGCCGAACTTGAGGACAACGCAAATGTAAAAATGGACTTCCTGCACGTTTGCGGCGCAAGCAAAAATTGGAAGATAGGCGAATCTGCATTCTAAAAACGGAGTCAAGCTTAAGGCTTTTTGCTCGGGTAAAAGACTGCGCGGTGTGAAGTTTGGCGTTTATCGCCCTGATCTCAGTAGTCCCAGACGACCCTAGAAAAATGACACCAACGTGCGCAGTAAAGAGCAGCGCGACAAGCTCGAGGAGTGGCTTGATGAAGCCGTGCTGAATTTAGGCAGTGCAGACGGTAGCCTCAGACGTTCTTTACATAGGCACCGTACTTCACGCCGATAGCGTTTTTAGCTAGGAAGCTCAAGCTTTCAAATCTTTGGAATGCCAAGAAATATCAAAGCACTGGCAATTTTCCCCAAAAGCGTATGGATTTATGGGAAAGATGGAGCGAGCTTTTACAAGAACGTTTCAAAAAGAGGCTAGCGAAACGTTTTATTTAAAAACAAAGCATTTATGGACGACGGGGCGCGGGTACTTTGGGAGGATGCGCTACCAATTTTAAAACTCATGCAAAAAGCGCGCTGAAAACTTAAAAATCTTTTAACAAAGAGCAGCAAAAACGATCCGCGTAGCGAAAACTCACTTCACCAAAGAAAGTATGCATTTTTTTACCGCGAGCTCTGAGGTGCGATTATTTTTGTGATGTATATCGACCCAGCAGGAGAAAAGAAAAGAGCGACTACACGGCTATAACGGTACTAGGAGTAAGCAGGGCAGAAGCCAAGATATACGTAGCAGAAAGTATAGTAGAGGTCATGAAGACCAAAAAGACCATCAAAGAGATCATTAGGCTTAATCAGCTCTATAAATGCCGCGTTTGCGCGATAGAGAGCAACGGTGGGCAGGAGTTTTTTTAGAGGCTGGATCAGAGAAAAGGCCTTCGAGATAGGCGTTAAACTACCTTTAAAAAGGCGTGAATAATACCGCAAGCAAAGGGCAAAGAATAGAGGAGCTTGAGCGCTGCAGAAGACGGCGAAATAATCTTTCATCAAAGCCAAAGCCTGCTTATCGAGCAGCTTACCGAGTATCCCTGAAGCTGCTACGACGACGCACCCGACAGCTTAGCGGGCGCATAACGACCCAACAAAACTAAAAAGAAAGTAAAAAGGCGCACGAGATGATATTTGACAAAATTATTTGAATAAACCGAGCAGCCGCAGCGCAAGAAGGCGGCTCTCATCCCCAAAAACGGCACCCTGATAGATTTGCTGATAAATACGGGAGTTTCTAGCGTAGGTGACGACGATATGGATATGATACTAGCTGATCTTACTGTTATCGCAGTGCGACGTGAGCCGCAAGTCCGTGACCGAGAAAAGAGATCCAAATCGTTTGCGACGATGAAAAAATTAGGACGATTTATAAAAAGATTTTTTAATCCCGACTGTAGTCAGCCAAACTTAGAGACCTCATCTTTACGGGATTAAACGTATTCGAGATCAACTACAAAGAAAAAGAAGGTCTTGTGTACCCAAGACTAGTACAGCGCGATTTTAGGCAGTTTAATTTAACGACGCGGGCGAGTTCACATTTAATGCAAGCGGAAGCGAGCGAAGTATTCCGCCTTTAAAAAGTTATATACGCATTAAACAGAGCGACCTTTAGAAAGGTATACGGAGACGGGCTACTTAAAAGCTGTATTTCCCGTCAAGATGAAAAACGCCAGTTTAGTACTCTGGTTTAGGGTTTTTAGACATTCGGATCGCCCCTGGGCGATAGCAAAACCAGCTACGAGCCCGACGAAATGGCTGCGGAAGCGCAAGCTTGGCGCTGAGCGGTGATAGCGGTCATAGACACGGACGAGGAGATCACGCTGGTGCAGCCCACTCAAACGTAGATTTTACGAGACTTCCAGCACTACCTCGACAATCAAATCTAGCAAGCGCCATTTTAGGCGCAATTTTAGCCAGTGACGTAAAAGAAGGCAGCTATGCCGCGGCAAAGACGCATAATGAAATCAGAGAGGATTTGGCCGCAAACGATGCTAAATTTAATCTTCGTGATGAACAAGGCCATAAGCTTTTTAAGGAGATCAACGGCTATAACGGCGAGCTTTTACGCCAAACTATTCGACGAAGACGCTCCTAATACTGAGCGCGCTGCAAGAGACAAGACGCTATACGATATGGGCTTTGCTCCGACCAAAAATATATAACCCTCGACTTACAATATCGAGATCGACGAAAATGCTGGGGCGCAAGAGAAAAATTTAAAAGCTAATAAAGCGAATTTAGTAGCCTTTTAAAAGGCTCTTTTAAAGGCTTTAGATAGATTTGTATAAAGCCACGGATGAGATGGATGTAGAAGACGGCGAGATAGAAGCGGCCTTTAAACAAATTAATCGCAAGCAGCGAGACTTACGAAGAGGCTTTTCGATAAGCTTTTTATGAGCTTTATGATTTGCCATTTGAGAGGCTTGAACCACTAATGTTTAGAGCCGTAGCAGTGCCTGCAGATGCTAGGATATCTAGATGAAAATTGAAGTCGAGGAGCCTACGGCGGTTTATGAATATTTAAAGAGCAAAAAGCCAGAAACGCACTTTGATTACGACGAGATTGTGCACGACGCCCACAAAAAGCTTTTACGATAGCCAAAAATGACAAATTAGACCTTTTAAAAAGATATGCAAAATCTGGCTTACAAAAGCTTTTAAAGACGCATTGAGTTTAACGAGTGGAAAAATAGTAAAAGCCCTATGCTGGCAAAGAAAAGGTTAGCTGGGAAATATCAAAGTAAAAGACCCAAAGATCATGAAGAAAAAGAATGTACGTAGGCAAAGAAGATTAAGAAATCATATTTAACACTCAATATGAGAACAGTCTATGCTAAGCTAGGTATGAAAGCCAGATGCAAAGCTCAGGGTGAATACTTCCGCTATACTGCAGTGCTTGATAGCAGAACAAGAGAAGCTCATAGAAAGCTTCACGGCAAGACACTACCTAAAAACTGATACATTTGGGATACCAATTATCCGCCAAACGGTTGGGGATGTCGCTGCAAGGTACAGGTGTTAACAGAGGCCGAATGCGTAGGAGGTATCGTACTCGCTTGCAGATGGCTCTTTTTACCCTCGCCGCAGAAAAAGATTTTAGATACGACCCAGGCAAAGTCGATAAGACAGACGAAATTTTTAAAAAGATAAGCAAAATAAGGCCTTGGGTACCATTGCTTTCAAGTCTTGCAAAGAAGAAATTGAAAACAATCCCTAGATAGCTTCTGAGCACGAGCGAGATATTTTACGTTTGGCAAAAAGCTTAGATGATATGGCGCTGTAGCCGGCGGTAAAATCATCGATGATAATTTATCAGGTGGCTCAGTAGGGGAGTCAAACAAAGTATCAAGAAAAATCTAAAAATCATCGACGTAGAGCCCAAAGCATCCAGTATAGCTGTTATCAAAACAACTATCTCACACATCACGAGAGATATGTCGAAGCGAAAAGAGCTCAATATCGATGAAATAAAAGCCGTAGTAGGCGTATTTGACGCAGTTAAACGCGTATTTTACGATAAAAAGGGACAATGTTTTACTATATTTTTATAATAGCCTACAAAACGATAACATGGTAAATTACGCCGTCATCCGCCTAGACTATACGCTAGTACTCGAAACTGATAATTTTATAGCGACTATCATGAGGATACCCTGTAGAAAATTATAAAGCTGTTTTGAAAGATAAAAAGATACATAAGGATAAAGTAGACAAGGGCCGGGCATCGAAACCCAAGTCATATACAGCTTGCTTTTGCAACTGGAACCTGCCAAATCTGCAGCTATCTCTTATCTACTTTTGTATAATTATACCACTCCTCAAGGAATAAAGGCAAATGATAGAAGTTAAAAGGCTTAGAAGAGTCTAGTAAGCTGCTAAAAATCTCTGCAAAAATATCGAGAAAAACCAAACCGCTAATGCAAACACTAGGCAATATCTCACAAAAACGAAATAGAAGCTAGTTTTGAGAACGAGAGCAGTCCCTTCGGACAAAATGGCTAAGCCTTTAAAAACCCTAGCACTATCAAAGCAAAAACAAAGACATGGAAAAATCTCTTAATATTTTTAAGATCAGATGGGAAATTTTGGCGATAGGTGGATAGTTAAAGCGGATGATAAAAAGCTATAGTATCTAATAATACGAATAAAAACGGCTTTTGCTTATGGACTAGTTCATCAATTTGGCACCAATAAGGCGACGAAGTAAAAACATAAGAATCGCAACTCGCCTGTTCTTACCAGTAGATAAAAAGCGGAAAATTGCCTGACAAAACCGAAGAAGTCGTAAAAAGTAGCTATAATTTCGTAAAGGATAGCTTTAAGTAGTAGTCTAGTTTTTCTCCTTTTCTAAACTCCCAAGGTGGAGTCAGGCTATCTTCTTGCCAAAGGCCCTAGCTTTTGCATTTCTGGCATACACTTCATCATTCTACACTCCTTGAATACTTCTTAAAAGCCCAAGCATAGCTGTTTTTGACCATACTTTATTCACGTCTTCCATCGATGAATACTTTTTGCGATAGTCCTTTGATACTTATCTTTTTTATCTCCCGCTACCGTTACGATCTTTCCGGCTATTTTTAGCCTGCAGGGCTTGTTTACATAAACGTGAGAAAGGTTGCTTCTGGGGCGTCTATGCCGTGAAGCCTTATCTTTATCTCTTGTTTATCCACAGTCAAGACTTTTATCGTCGTCGTCTGAAAATTTCTTACCACCTTTGCCTCATAGTCCGTAAAAGCGCAAGTAAATAGCAGGCTCGCAAATATTAGCAATTTAAGCATTTTTAAAGGCCTTTTTGGGGTGTATTATAGTTGCCTGGGAATATTTTTGTCAAAAAGGATCAAAGGCAGGAAGCCTCTACAGATTGGATTTTAAAGAAAAAGCGTAGGAAAGAGGACGCATTTACTCGAAACAAACTAGGCTCTTTAACTCTTTTGTTATGGCACAAACACTGTTATAGCTCGGTTATGCTTTCGCGGCGATCTCGCGAATGACTACTGGGCGTGGTTTGCCTAGCTTTATGCCTTCTTCGTATTCTTTTGAGTATATCGTAGTTTCTAAACGTACCTTTGTAGCTCGGCACGTAAATATTTGCCCCGCCGTATTCTTTGATGATGTCGGCTATGCATCGCCTCTTTGACGCGGTTGTAGAACCTCGGCAAAATATATCGAAGCTATTTATCATCTGTAGTATTTGTCTTTCATTTGAATAAGGGCTTGCACGACGTCGGCGGCATCGCTTCCTCGATAGAAATTTAAGATGCAAAGGCCTGATTTTAACTATCCTAAAATGAACTCTTAGGCCATGCCTACGTTTTTACTGTTGGCTATCTCTTCCCAGATACCAACGATAGTTTCAAGCTGTTTTTGGTAGCGTATAGGCTACCTTTAGCGGGCGTTATATCTTCGCCGGCCACAAAAAGAAGGGCTAGACGTTTTATTTGCTTTGGTTTTGCGGGTTGCTTTTGCTTTTTTTCGCGCAGGTATTTTTGTAAATTTGCGCCTTTATGGGGCTTTATATCCCACGACCCTCAGCACGGCTCTAAGCTCCTCTATACTTAGCTCTTTCAGGCTATCTTTGCCAAATTGCGCCTGTAAATATACTTTCCTGCACCTGTCGTCCATGAAATAGTTGTGTTTCAAATGTTTGTATCATTTTTATGTAGTATTTTTAGTTCTGCTCGTATTCATCTCAAAACCGCCAATCGAGGGTATTTTTCCCTTATAGTTGTATTAGTTGTATTGGTTGTAGTCTCCGCTTTACAACTATATATCGCTCTGCCCATTTTACGGCTAAACCATAGCTTGCCGTCGACTGTATCCAGGCAATCCCTAGCTGTTCTATCGTCTTTTCGTAATTCATAGCGTTTAGTAGCTCGGTCTTGCTTTAGATCTCCGCCGGCTAGTATCTTTTGCGCTAGGGTAGTAGAAATTTAGCCTGTATTCACCATTCTAGCTACTTCCACGTCAAGCTCTGTTTAGTTCTAACTAGCGTTTTTACGCAAAAACCGCTATCTTTTACCCCGGCTCTTTCTTGGCTACTTCAGGCAAGAAAATTTAACCTCGTTTTTCCTTGCTAGGGCGTTTTAGTAGATGATACATAATGTCGAGAGAATTTTCTTATATGGTTGCTGCCTTGATAGTTTTTACCGTCTTTGTTAGAGTGATGCAGGATGATCGATCGTAGCCCAGCTTCACGTAGCCTAAGCGCGCCGAACAGCCTGTTGCGCGGTTGTCGTTATTGATGTCTACGAAATCCCGCAAGCTATCCAGGATAAAAACGCAATCTTTGTAAGCTTTTGCCTACGGCGTTTTTCTTCTAGCTTTTAGAAACAAGCTCGAATCCGCAAAGCTCCAAAGTGGAGCGCTGGATATAATTCATATTCTCGTAGCTTTCTATAAGTAGCCCTATCTACGCTGCGCTGTTTTGAGTACGCTCTACGGGGTTGTCGTAGTCTATGAAAAACACCCTTGACCCTCTTTGCAAAGTTTTTAGCTGAGAGCAAAGGCCATGAAGCTTTTGCCAGTGCCGCCGTCAGCGTAGATCGAGTGTGATTAGCTGCTTTTACTAAAAAGCCATCTCATCAAAAACTCGACCTTTTCGTTGAAACTATCCTTGGTTAGGCTAGAACTTTTTAAAAACTCGGTACTTCGCTCATTATAATCCTTTTTCCACAGCCCTTTTCTAAAAATCCACGACTTAAGCCACTACACCTAGCTAGTTTTGACACGTTTAGCTTTCCGTTTTTAAAGCGGTAAAAACCAAGATCATAGCTTAGGATATTATTAAGTCTAGCTTGGTACAATGATCTCTTTTTGCGTGTAGATTATCGAGGTGAATTTTTTGCTTAGTTGTCAAACCGTCTTTCCTTAAAATTAAAACCTTTGAAAGAGCGTCAAAGTGGTTTAAAACGCTCTTTAAAGCGCTTCAAAGCCCTTTAACGCAAATTCTTAATTTTTCTCGTCTTACAAACCTAGGTAAAAGCCTATTTTTGCTATCTTTAACTTTTTTTATATTCACTCCAATAAATTTGAAAATCACTCTTTATCTCGTTCATTTTCCTACCTCCAAACTCTCTATTTTAGGCACTATCCTAAAATTATCTTTTACCACTCTTTTAAGACCGAGCTTTTACTCAAATCCTCGTCTTTTTAGCTCCGCAAGCGCTTCTTTATTAGGCTTTTTCTGCATATGATGCACTCTTGCCTAGCCCAAACGCCTTTATGGAGTTTAGTAAGCTCTCAAGCTTGGCTTTTACGCTAGGTACTCTTACGCTTTTTGCTTATGCGGTAGCCGATCCCGCCGAAAGTAAATCTCCTTAGAGCGTTTTTTCGGCAAATGCCTTATTGTCCTCGCAAAATAGTGTGATTTGCTGCTCGATGTAGCTCTTTTTCGCTTTCAATCTTTCAACTTCGCTCTTTCTAGCTTCTTTTATACGGTTACACTCAAGCCGTTACTTCACCGTTAATTTTTCTATACCTACGCTTACTGCATAGTCTTTTTAAAGCGACGTCTACGTCGCTAAAACTACTTATTTGCATACTCTCTCCTTTACTTTCTAACTCACTTATGCAAGCTCTCTTGCATATTCTCTTTCTATATCCATGCCTTTTTGAAAACTCACTAGCTGGATGCTTTGAAAAATATACATAAGAGCAGTGGCTAAGCATTTCAAGTCCAGCCTTTTAGCACCTCGTCTCTTTGCTCCTCGCTAAACACACCACTAAAATGCAAGCACAGGGCTAAGCGGTATATATCCAGCTTCTTTTACCTTTCTGCACTCTTCTTTAGCTACCATGCTAAAGCATAAAGTCAACATTTACCTTACCGCTTTTTAAAGGCAGCATAAGGGCTAGCAACATATACAAGTCTCATTGTCTCTTTCATCTATCTCCTTTGTGTATTTTGACTTAAAAAGCCCTCTATTAAGGGCTTTGTAAAATCAACTTTATGCGCTCAATATATCAACAAGTCTCATTGTCTCTCGCTCGTATATACCAGCTCCTATCATCTTAAAATACTCATTTTGAGTAGTAGGCCTTTTCGCCTTTAATAAGCTCAAAGTGCTTTAAATCATACTTTGGCATATGGCATTTTTGGCATGCTTCACGCCATACTCGCCATTTCTACAAAGACTTATCTCAAAGCCTTTTGCTCTCATTGCACTCATAAATTCTTCTTTTTTCATCATCTCTTCAAGTTTTCTTGCTTGTGTCATTTTTTACTCCTTACAACCGTTACAACTATTACAACTATAAAAGCAACATCTTTGTAGCCTCTTTGACTACGTCTTCGTTTATAGGGGTCTTTGCGTATTCGCTTAGCATCTTGCCCTTCTTAGCAGCTTTTCGGTCTTTCTGAAAATTTCCTTTAGCTAGCGCTTCTATTAGATCAATGCATGGTTTTTTTGCGTTACGCCGAAGTTTTTGCAAACTGCTTCTAGGTCGTCTCTTATTTTTTTCTTGTCCTCGTCTACGTAGGAAAGCCCACCTAGTATCCATTTATTTCCGACCTCGAGCTTTAGCTGTTCTAGCTCGTTTCCGCTCTTTGAAGCTGTTAACTGTGCGAGCAGCTTGTTTGAGCCCACAAGCACCAGAGTAGCGCGGCTAAAATCGTGCATCCTGCGCAAGCTTTTCAAGCGCGCGGTAAGGCAAAATGCTCGGCCTCGTCTATAATGATCGTTCTGCTTACCTTTTTAGAGCTTCCGCGCTTTGACGTATTAGCTCGTCTATGCTTCCTTTGTCGTTTAGTCCGAGCTCTCAGCTGTACTTTAAAAAGGCTCTTTGCGGATGTATTTATGGTAGCCTGATTAGAATGCTGTCTGGATGCGTTCTTACGTATTCGCGAACGGCTCTTTGTCTTTCCGCTGCCAGCTACTCCGCTTATCATTGCCATATCTCTATCTTGTACCGCCCAGCCGATCACCGCATGTATGCTTTTGGCGTCCTTGGTTTTTACGAAAGGTAGCTCGTCTTGTAAAACGTCCACTTTTTGGATAAAATTGTCAAGATAGTTCTTAGCTGGCTCTTCTACTTTGTCGGCATACTTGTAGCTAGAGCCTTCCTTTATATATCCCGAGATATACGCGGGATTTATTCCCAACGCCGTAGCAAATTTGTTCTGACTCATACCGCTTGATTTATTAGCTTCGATGAAGTCTTTTATTCTGTCTGCTAACTGCATTTCTCCTCCTTTTGATTTTGTTTTTTAAATGTTTTAAACGCCGTTTAATAGGACTTTAAACGACCTTGAAAGCATTTTTATTCTCCGCTTGCTATCTCTATGGCGTCGTCTACGGAAAATTTCTTTTTAGTCGTTCTCTCTGCGGTAAAATTCTGTTTAATTTATCGTAATCAAACCCAGCGTTTATTATGTTATTTACCTCTTTTTGCCTTTTTATGGTCTCTTTTAACGTCTCTATCTTGTCGCCGTCTTCGTAGTTAAAGTTTTCGGGTTTTTAACGCCTCTTTATGGGCTTCAAGCATTACTTGAGATCGTAATTTACGTTTAGTCTCGTAAATTCGCTCAAATCCCGGCGCGTTTGATGACGGCTCGGATGGCTTTCATATCGTCTTTAAAGACCTTTTAACGGCTTTGTAGGTTTCCGCGCTCATAGGGCTATATCTTTATCCTTGCTTCGCAGATGAAATTTCCTTCCAAATCAAATACGAATATCGAGCTTACGTCGTCTATGTTTTCGCTAACTAACACCTGGGTCTTTACGGCCGGGAGAAACGCCGAGCTGAATCTCTTGCATCGTAACTAATTCCCTTTTGCCACCGTTCTAGACTCTAGCCCTCCAGCATGCAGCATCAAATTCCTCTTTTCTTACACCTTTTAGTGGCGTATCATCGCTATTCCACCGCTCCATTGGACTTGGTCTTTTGCGTCCTATCTTCATTATGTCCCATTTAACTACTTCAGTTTCAAACCTGGCTCTAGCTTGATCTAGTGTGAGAAGATATTTTAGGTTTGTCTTTTTAGGCAGCCCATTCTCATCTTTGGCGTGCCTATCTTTTTTTAGGTGTTCTTTGTTCAACGGCCTCGCGCATAGCTAGATTAAAGCCTATATAGCCTGGAGTTTGAGAAATTCCCAGCATGCTGCATCACCCAAAGTGTCTCTACAAAGCCCTTTTCATCACCGCTATATGCGATTGCTCTATCGTAGTCGATATGTAAGCCGTTTAGTAAGTGTTGAAACTGATCGCTTAGATAGTCTTTGCCGTTATCACCCTTTATGTAGTTTGGTTTTGCCTAGTGTATTTAAAGCTTTCCACATTAGTCTTATAAGTCCTAAAGCATTTGATTTTTTCTCTATGCTTGCCACACATCTACCGCTATATACATCTACTATACTTAGGATATTTGCAGCATCGCTTCGCCTTTTTCTCCATCCCTTACCATCATATCAAGCGGTGAGCTATCTATCTGCCAGCATTGGTTGCGTCTGGTTATCATCTCGCCTTGATTGCCAAGAGCTGGTTGAAGTAGCTTTTGCTTTATCTTCGCCTTTTGTTACCATTATGTATTCAAGCTTGTGTGTTTGATAGTAGCTATCTAAAAACCTCTTTATTACGCCATCACTAAATAGTGGTTTTATCTCGCCCATTAGATATTTTTGGGTAGTTATATGCCCTCGCCTATACGTTTAAAAATACTCTTGATGTAGTCTACGATTTAGCTCAGCTATATTTACTCCGCCAGCGCCATAAGCACGGAAGTTTTGAAGTAAAAACTCTATCATCCACTCTTCGAGCACGCTGGCGTTTTTTTCCCATGCTTGCCACGCTTGTCTCATCAGCGCCGCCGCGCCTTTTTCCTTATAAGCTTTTTTGCCATCTCAAAAAGATTTGCCCTCGCTTATACCGCTATCCTCGCAAAACTTTTTACATGACACGCCACATTTTTAGCCTCTTCATACTCTTTTAGCACTCTTATCTTTTTGTTTATCTCATCTTTTTCACTATCATCTAGCACTGCATACTCTCCGCCAAAATCTCTTTTTACTCGCGCCCTCTTTGTTCTTGCCGCCGCCCTTGATCTCGCTAAACTTCATCTGCCTAAATCCGCTTTCCCTCAGAGCTATCCCTCTACGTATACACTTACGTCTTTGTCTGCCTTGTCGCTCTTTATCGCCGCGTCTATGTCGGCGATCTCTACTGCAAATAGCAGCTTTGCTCCACCACGGCTTCTGGTGCCAGCGTCAGATATCTTTATGAATGGATATTTTGCTGAGCCCCTATTTATAGAATTTGCTAAAGCTCTTGGATGTATGCCGAAAAATTTCAGCAGCCACAGCAGTTTCGACATAGATCATTTAGCTAGCCTTACTCTCTTCTTGTTCTTTTTTAAGACCACTTGGAAGCTCTTTGATTATTCCCTCACTTAAAAGCACTTCAAACACTTTCCTTGAAGTAGCGAAATTTTTACTACCTGCCACTTGACCACTTATCACCATATATGTGGTTCTCTCACTAAGATTGTGCTTTTTAGCCCACTGCCTTATACTTATACAGTTATCGGTAAAGTATTTTTTTATCATCTTGCACTCCTTTCTTCTAATTTTCATTGCTAAGTCGGCTTATAAATTTTTAGTTATAATCTCGTTTTTAAGACCATAAATAAGGATTTGTATGCATGAAGCTAAGATGAACTTCGCTTGCCCTAAGTGCAAGCAAGCTACGGCGATATCCATAATTACATTAAAGTTAGATACCTTTGAATGCTATCACTGTGGCGAGAAGCTCTATGCTGGTGCATTGCCTAAGCTTGCCTATAAGCTCAGTAAAGAATTTCACAAGCTTTTCAAAAAGCATGCCAACGCATACTTTTATACTAGGATAGAGTTTGAAAGAGACTTCCAAGAGATAGATGATGGCGGAAGATTTTTCTTTGATGAGCTTAAAAGTTTTCAGGATAACGATATGCTTATCGCACCGCCTAGATTTGAGATACTAGCTTACCAGTTTAAGTGTATAGACACTAGTGCTAGAATGCTTTTGCACGACGATAGCATAGCTCATCCAAAAGACTATTTTTATACCCTGCCAATTATCAATTTTCATATAAATTTAGCGAAGTCATGGATGAGCCGTATCTAAATGCGTCGCACAAAGACATACCTAGCGAACAAGATCGCAAATTTCTTGGACTACATCTACTTGATTACGCCGATTTGATCCACTATACAAGACTTTATAACTCATATCTGAGAGCTTTTTCGCATACTCATCACACTTTTGCTTGTCTTGAGTATTGATCAAGTCTATATGTTTATACAAGACTCTATCGCAGTATCTCACAAGCTCTCTTGAATATCCGCCTTGGCTCAAAACCACAAGCAGTCTCTCTGCGCCTTTGCCTAATCGTTGTCTCAACGCTAAAGCTAGACTCGCTCGGCTCGGCACCACAAAATACGACTTTCATTTCTTGCCTTTCTGCCGACTTAACAATGAAAAATTTGAAAGAACTATTTTTCAAACCTTTGAAAGATTTAATCTCAAATGAGATATAATTTTTCGTAGATTTGAAAGAATTATACATTAAAAAAATAATGTATGTCAATTAAAAATTACTTAAATACATTAGAAAGGTATGTATATTTTTGAGAAAAATAGATCCTATATTAAAAGAAACTAAGAGAGCTGACAAACACTACAAGCGATGTAGAAATGTGTTCTGCGTTAGGATTAAACTACGCTACTTTGGATGGGTGGAAGTTAAAAGATAGTGTTCCTGCACGTAGACTTCTTGAGTATGCTGATAAATTTAACGTCTCAGTTGATACATTAAAAAACAATGTATTGCCAAATAGTGACCAATTTCAGAAATACAGGATGGCTACTGGATAAAAACTAAATCAAAAAGTCGGCGCGGGCACGAGCGTGGATATAACGGAAGTCGACGTTATAGACGAGGATGAAAGGTTTTTTGTCCCAGCTACTTTCTTTAAAACTATAATGAAAAACGAAAAACTACGCATGGCTCAAGTTGACGGCTATTCTATGGTACCGATGCTTCATCCCGACAACTGGGTTATTTTTGAAAAAACAAAAGAATTTAAAGGCGACGGCTAGTATGTGATAATGTATAACGACAATCTTATGGTGAAAATCCTACAAAAAACGCCGCGCGGAAATTTATATATCAAAAGCACGAACAAAGACTATGAAAGCTTTGAGCTCGACGAAGATACTTATGGGTCTTGTCATATAGTCGGTAAAGTGATTAAATGTATTATTTTAAAGTAAGCTTAAAATGATGATTAATCGTTTAAGCTATTTTTAAATAACATTTAAGATTAAAACGATTTTTTTATTGTGTTTTTACAATGATGATTAAAAAAATAAAACCCCATAAATACGCCAGCTATTAGCATTAATCATCATTAGCTTTCGATTAATCATCATTTTTCTTAAAAATTTGATGATTAATGCCTATATTTTTTAAAAATTTAGCTATGCTCTTAATGGCAAACCTTAAGCGGTATATGTCCTTGATGCGTAAAATCTTGGGACGATTTTTGGGATGCTTTAAAAGGTGTTTAAAGGTCGATTATTTGGTATTTAAAGTCTTTTTGCGATGTTAAATTTTTCCGCTTTTTTGGGACAAAACGGACGATTTGGGATTATAGGGATTTTTCTTGCAGCTGAATTTTTACATTACAACTGAGAGTGAAGCTTTTTAAAGTGCTCTATTTTTCGCGCTTTCAAAAAAATCTCGCGCTGTACATTCTCACTCTCATTTTTTATACCCCTCACATATGTAAAGCTATTTAAGAGAAAAAATAAAAACTATCTCGAAGACTATGAGCTAGATAACCAAGCTAGAAGAAACGCTGGATATGAGATAGGTGTAAAATCAAGCTGGAATTCATATAACCAAGCTTTTAGTGCTAGACTAGCTTATAAAAAGGGCACTGGGATATTTAACTCGCAGCCAGATCCTTTAGAAGATAGTGGCGAAGCTACATCAAGATTCGCTCTAATAAAGTTAAACCTAAACTACAAATATAATTTGAAATCCCACTAAGCTACGATCTAAACATCAACGCAAGATATGGCCTAAACAAACTAAGCTTGCAAGATAAATTTAGCATCGGTGGATATTACAGTGTTAGAGGGTTTGACGGGGAGAGCTCACTTGTTGGAAACCATGGAGTGATCATGAGAAATACCCTCTCATATAGCTACTATAAAAATAACTCTATCTATGCTGGAGTTGATGCTGGTATGGTAAGAGCGACAAGTAGTGGCATAAAGGATGAAGATACCCTTGCAGGATATGCCCTTGGCCTAAAAGGGCATGTAAAAGCATATAACCGTCTAAACTACGACATCTCTATCTCTAAGCCTCTTTATAAACCAAAGAGTTTTGAAACAAAATCAACAAACATCAACCTTTATTCTAAGCTACGAATTTTTAAGGATAAAAATATGTTAAAGAACAATCAATCTCAAAATGTACAAAAAGCCTAGCCTTTTAACAATGGGCTTAAATTTCTACATAAGCCTTTTCTTTACTTCTTGGTACTATGCCAGCTCTAGCAAATGAGCCAAGTATCATAGCTGACCCAGGTGCTAGCAACCGCCCAGATATACTAAAAGCTCCTAATGAGACGCTAATTATAAACATCACAAACCCTGATAGCACAGGGGTGTCTCTATGAACGAATATAGCAGGTTTAACACCCTCAACTACTGGCACTATCCTTAATAACTCTAATAAAAATATAGACACTAAGATAGCTGGCCAGATAGAAGCAAACTATAGGCTAAATAAAGAGGCGAGCCTTATTATAAATAAGGTAAATTCAGCTGAGAAATCATCTCTAAAAGGAAATTTAGAGGTAGCCGGAAGTAGAGCTGACGTGGTCATAGCAAACCCAAATGGCATAAGTGTGAGATGGTCTAAACACGATCAACTCTCGCTCGCTTACACTAACAACAGGCAATATCAATAAACTAAGTCCTAAAGAGATAGAGCTAATATCTGATAAATCAATCGACATCGTAGGGGACGGCCTAAACGATAAGAGCAGCGACTATACTAATGTAATCTCAAACGCTGTTAATATAAACTCAAATATCCACGCAAATGAGCTAAATATCATTGGTGAAAAAGAGGTAGCTTCAAGTAGCGGCAAACTATATAACGACGTAAAAGCTAAAAATCAAGAAAACAGCTTTAGTCTAGATAGTAGCGCACTTGGCGGTATGTATGCTAATAAGATAAAGCTAGTTGGCACAAGTAACGGCGTAGGCGTAAACAATAACGGCCTAGTAATAGCAAATAACAACATAGAGATAAGCCTTGATGGAGATATAGTAAACACCGGTGCTATCGCTTCTAATAAAGAGGCTAGGATCGAGGCAAAGACTATAACAAACAAAGATGAAGCGCTAATAGCAGCCAAAGAGAACCTTAATATAAAAGCAGACACTCTAGTAAATACCTCAAGTCAAATTTATGCTAAAGATATAAACGTAGAAGCTAAAAGGCTAGTAAATAACTCAAGCTCGCAAGCTAGGATAGATACAGTACGTAGTCAAGGCACTATGTACCTTAATAAAGAGGGAGTAAACAGATATAAGCTTGGTGTAAATTTAAAAGAGCTAAAAGAGAAAATAAGCGCTAAACTAGCCAAGAAGCTGGGCAAAGATATAAGTGAGCTAGATGAAAAAGAGGTAAATGAGTTAGTATTAAAAGAGGCTGCAAATAAAGATGGTGCTCTTTATGCGCTAAATTTACACAAAGACTCACACCTAGTAGGCACTAGCCAAAAGATATTTCATAACCTCAGACTAGACTATGATACAAATGAAGTAGTAGTAGATACTAGAAGGGCTGAAAAAAACGAGCAAAAAAGAACTATCACATATAGCATAGTTAAAGATGTTCTAAATGAAGAAGATAAGGCAAATTTTATCCCAGGTAGCATAATAGCCAACAGCGATATAAATTTTAAACGTAAATGATATATTAAACGATAAGAGTGTTATCTATGCTGGAGGAGATCTCAGGCTAAATAGTGATAGTGTAGAAAACATAGCCCTAATGCTGAATAACCACGTAAATAGCTATAGCGTTTATAAGTGGAAAGAGAAAAAGAAGTGGTATAGAGGAAGAGGTTGGAAAACCAAAGGCGGAACGGGAAAAGTTTTCAGTTTCTCATACACAGATGTTGGCTTGCCAGCAGTTTTTGCAGCGGGCAATAACATAGTAGGAAGCACGCAGGACTTTTCAAGTTACGTACTAAATGACGATATAAAGTTAGCAAATGTTGATCTAGATAAATTCTCTGAGCCAATATTTAATAGCCCAATCATTAAAAACCTAAATAGAAGGGTAAAAAATCAAGGGTATTACTACAGCCTTGATAGCATAAACTCTGCTTATATAGCAAATATCCTTGACGCTTTATATGAAGCAAGAAACGAGAGCATAAATGTAAAAAAATGAAGCAAAAGATAAAAACGTAAAAGCTTCAGCTCAGTAATAGCTAATAACATAGACCTAGACGCCAAAGGCAACATAAGCCTAACTGGTAGCGTAGTGGCTGATAGTCTAAATTTGAAATGCTGATAAAAAGATAAAGCTAAAAGGCGCAGAGCTATCAACTAGTGGCGATGCTAACATCGCGGCTAATGATATAGAGATAGATAGTTCTGACCTAAACTCTAAAAATTTAAACATAAATGCAAAGAGTAATATCAACTTAGATCAAAGCAAGTCTCAGTTTAGCAAAATCTCTAACCTAGAAGCCACAAATGATATAAATTTACAAGCCGGCAATGATATAAAGGTCTCTGGCTCAAATTTAGATGCGAGTGGTGATATAAATTTAAACTCAGGCAACGATATAGAGATAAAAGCAGACGAGTTTAGCTACACACACCATGTAAGCTCTAAAGGGATGAAATTTGATGAGAGCGTAAAAAGAGTAAGCGCTGCAAATTTAGATGCTAAGGATATAAATTTAAATGCTAAAAATGCTCTTTTAGTCTCATCGTCTCATCTAAACGCACTAAAAGATATAAATTTAAATGCTAGCGACATCATACTAGCAGCGCAGTCAAACACTAGCGAAGCAACAGCTATAAATAGCTCTAAATCGCTCCTTTCTAAAAAGCAAACCATGGATAGCGCCGTAAGCTCAGAGGTAGTAAGTACTAGCCTAAAATCGGGCAATAATATAAATTTAAACTCAGCCAATGATATCTATCTAGTATCATCTAAGCTAAAATCAGACAAAGATATAAATTTAAACTCAAACAACAATATCCTCTTTGAAAATGGCTACAACGTAGAGGCTAGCTCACACTCTTCTAAAAAGAGCAAAAATATCTTTAAACCCAAATGCCTTTTATAAGAGCAGCTTTGATCTTGTAGCAAATGGTAATAAAAAGGCAGTTTATAATACTATAGACTCTGGCAATGATATAAATTTAAATGCCAAAAGTGCTCTTAGCCTAAAAGGCACAAACCTAAATTCTGGTAGTGATACAAATTTAAAACGCAGAGTTTATAACTATATCAAACACAAATGATGAAAGCTACCATAAAGAAGAGCACAAGAGTAGTAGAGTAGGTATATTAAAGCCTAATGAAGTGCTAAAAGATGTCGTTGTTGATCTAAAAAGAAAGCTAAACCCCCTAAAAGAAGCAAAAGATAAATTTAGCTCACTTAGTACGCCTACATTTGTAATAGGAAAAAAACATCTACTAAATTTGAAAGCAATAGCTTGGAAGCTAAGAGCTCTAATATAAAAAGCTGGCAATAATATAAATATTAATGCCAATAAAGATATAAATATAGTTTAGCTTCAAATGTAGGCGCTAAAGAGAACTTAAATTTAAAGACTAACGAAGCGATAGAAATTTCATCGACAAATAGCATATCTAATGCCAAGTCAGAATCAACCGCAAGAAAAATCCTAGGCAAGCAAAGCGCATCAGCTAGCTCTAAAAATGAAGAGGTTGTTAGCTCAAATTTAAACGCCAAAAAAACATAAACATATCCTCAAACCAAGATACTACGCTTATAGGCTCAAATATCAGCGCAGATGAGAGCTTAGATATAAAAGCTGGTAATATAAATTTACTACCAGCATCATATAGCCTAGAGAGCTCATCTAAATTTAAAGACTCAGGCTTTGGCGATCTAATGAAATCAAATGGCGAAGAGAGTAGCTCAAACTATAACCTTGCTACAAGCACACTATCGGCAAAAGATATAAGCCTAAGCTCAAATACCATAAATGCCCTAGCTTCTATCATAGAGGCTACTAGTGTAGATGTAAATACAAAGCTTTTAAATTTAGTCTCAGCAAAGAGCACATCTGTAAATACAAGTCTAAGCAATAACGCAGGAGTTTTAACGGCTACCGTAAAAAATAAAGGTAAGATAGAAGAGGTAGAGATCCCAGCTATCATCAAGGTAAAAGATAAATTTACGCTAAACGGCAAGGATATAACCAATAAACTAGACTCCACAACCTTTAAAGCGATAAACGACTCTTTAAACTCAGACGAATTTAAAGAGGGAGTTATAAGAGAGCTAAGATCAAACTCAAATACTCCAATAGATGAAGAGACAATAAATCAAGTAAAAGCAGTCCTAAATTCTAAAGAGTGGGAAGACAAGACAACTACTCTTAGTGGAATGGGAGCTCTAATAATAACAGCCATCGTTACATTCCTAACAGCAGGAGCTGGAACAGGAGCTGCTGCGGCTGGAGCACTTGGAGCAGCTGCTAGCTCAACCGCAGGTGCAGCCATATCAGCGATGACAACAGCTGTCATAGCAAACTCAACAGTCCAGCTAACAAACAACCTCTTATCTCATGGCAAGGTTAAATTTGATACATCATCCCTTGCCAAATCAGCTATTAGTGCAGGGGTGGGCTCATATGTTAGTAACTACATATCAAGCATAGATACTCTAAGTAATGCAAATATCATAAATACACCAACCTATACTTTCTCTTATGCAGATCTACTAAGCTCTACATCAAACGCAGCAATAAACTCTGCCATCTATAAAACAAACTTTAAAGATGCACTACTATCAAATTTAATCTCTAAAGCAACAGACAATGCTTACAAGGCAGTAGGAGGCTACTCAAGCAATGAAGCAAATATAAACTCTAATCCGTTATTTAAAGAATCAGGTCTAGGTAAGATAGCTCTTCACTCAGCCGTAGGAGCACTCTCAGCAAAGTTGTCTCATGATAATGTTGCAGCTGGTGCATTAAGTGGAGCTGTAAATGAAGCACTATCTTCTCTCTTATATAAAGATACATCAAATATGAGTAGTAAAGAGATAGAAGCTTATAACAATAAACGCCTATTAGCATCCCAGCTAATAGGCATAATAGTGGAGGTATAGCTAATGGGGATAAAGGAGCAAACACAGGCTATAAAATAACTACAAGTGCAGATACTTATAATAGGCAGCTTCATCAAAGAGATAGACTTTATAAATAATAAAAACAATATAGCAAGCTTTTAAATCAAAGCTTCAAACTACAACAAATAAAATTATAGCGACGATGAAGCGAAATCTATCCTAGCAAAAGCAGCAATATCTCTAACAGATAAATCATTTAATGAAACTTATAGACAAAGTCTAAGCTCAAATGATTCTATATAATATAGAACTAGCAACACATTTCATAAAAGCAAAGTAGCTTTTTATAATACGAGGCTAGATAATACAAATGCCTTTTAATCCGGATAAGAAGCAATATGAGGATAGGTATGTCTATCTAGATAGTTTTACTAACAATAGAGAATTCTATGACAAAAATCTAAAAGTAGATACAAAGCTTAGCAATGATATAGCAAACTTTACAACCGGGTTTGCAAAAGGTGGAATAAATCTTGTAAAAGATACAATAACTGGAGTTTATTATCTAGTAACAGATACAAAAAGAGACAGCTAAAGGCATAGCAAATACTCTCTCAAATGCAGATACGCTTATTTATAACGGCTAATGAAAAGCGAACTAGATGCAGTATTGGGTGATTATGAGAGCGTAACTGCAAGAGACTTTGAATTTATAGCCGGGCTTACCGGCTCTGGCGCTATTACGAACAAAGCCGGGAAAGCAGCTTGGGATAAGGTTGGTAAAAAGTCTAGCGAGGTAACTAGTGATGTTACTAAAATAGATAAACCAACTTCTAACACAAACATAAAAACACAATGGGAATAGTGGTAATGATGGGGTTGGGAAAAATGGTATACAAAAATTAAACAATAATGATAATACAATGATTGCAACCCCAAAAGGAGTCGTTGTATCATCTAACACGTTGGCTAAACAAGGAAGTTCAAATGTGGTTGGAGATTTTACAAAACTAGAGGGAGCAACAGTGGATGAAATTATTTCAAGAGTTCCAAAAGATTGGAAAATGGTACCACAAAAACAAGGTCAAGGTATAAGATTTATTGACGAGGCTGGTATTGAAAAGAATTAGAATTCATGCACCCTAGCACAAGTCAAAAATTAGATAGTTCTCTTAATACTAAACAAGGTTGGATTTTAAGAATACAAGATACAAGTGGCAAATTACTTAGATAATTTTTGGAAATATTGGTGGTAGAAAAGAAAATAGAACGCATATACCAATTTACGGAAATCTTAATGCTATTATGAGAAAATAAAAATGTATCAACTAAAAAATATTATTAGAAAGGCTATTTGAATTAGCTTCTACTGAGTATCAAAAATATATAGACAATGCTACTACTGATAAATATACTTGTGGCGATGAATTAGTAAATGAGATAATTAATCCATTAGAACTTATACAAAAGGCCAGAAAATAAGTACTTATTTGATAATAATGAGCTCCTAGCTATAAAAAGAATATAAAAATAAACTTGATATTATTTGTAAAAACAATAATACAGATACAGATTTATATGAAATGCCAGAAATTTGGGAATAAGATAATTATAAGTTCTGTAAATTTACTCAAATTTATTAGGCTATTCTCTTAATGACTTTGATGAAGATGCGAACTTGATAGCTGAACATAAAGTTTAGTAATATAGTATTGGTAAAAAGTAATAAATTATAAATCCTTTCTTGCATTTACTATTTTTAAGCTAGTGCTAAATAAAACTAGATGACGGCAATTTGGAAGCGATGACAAGCGTTGATAGGCTAAATTTATACTTAAAGTGGTGGAAAATAATAGAAAATACGGCTGTAGAAATTATTGGGGATAGTCAAAAATGAGAGAGCTTTATAAGATTTATTTAAAGGACAATGCGCAATTGGGGCAAATGCCAAAAACAATTCACTACTCTGGTAACACTCTTTTTGCCAAAGCCATTTGCACTAAGTATTGTCAAGTATAGTGACAATGAAGGATATTATTTGCTTTATCTTGACAAATTTGGAGAAGAGCAGGCAGATACGTATCATGAGACTTTAGAAGATGCTTTTTGGGCAAGCAGAAATTTGAATTTAGCGTAAAAAGATGAATGGGTTTTGGTAAAAATCAATAATCTTGCAGACTAGTTCAAAAAGAGTTTGCAGTGAATAAAAAGTTAAAAAAATAGTTTTACAAACAGAATTCGCATGTGATAGCGTATTTTTGGATATATGATGAATTGGTGAAAAACATAAATGGTGGAACGTGGTAGAGCAAGAAGAAGAAACATCTTGGGATAGCAAACTCCCAGATGAACTGTTATCTTGCCCAGATATAAAAAGGCTCTCGACGGAGATTATGAAAGAATACAATAGTCTTTTTATAAACAATGAAAAAGATCTAGCTATAAGGGCTTTTGCTAGTCCCGAATCCGAAGCAAAAATACATGCAAAAAATCAACGAACTTAGAAAAATTTATATGAAAAATGTGGAGACAAATACGAAATAGTAGATGATTTGCATTAAAAATAAGCTTTTTAAATTATAATAAATAAACTCCTTAAAAGATACAATAACGGGAGTTTATTATCTAGTAACAGATACAAAAGAGACAGCTAAAGGCATAGCAAAATACTCTCTCAAATGCAGATACGCACATTTATAACGGCTTAATGAAAAGCGAACTAGATACGGTATTAGGTGATTATGAGAGTGTTACCGCAAGAGATACCGGAGCACATGGTATTTTTTGGGACAACCTATTTTAATTTTTAAAATTGAATTAATAATTCTTTAAAAAAACGTTCCAAAAATTTGGGATTGTCTCATATTTAGCACAGATACAAAGTGCTTCCAAGTACGTTAGAATGGGACTTTAAAGCACTTTTTCAGAAATTTCTTTCTCTATCTAATCTAAAAAGTCAAAAATTAGGGTTTGAAAATTAGGTAAATCAAAAAGTAAATGAATTACTTTTTGAAATTTTACCTCTGCTTGATGTATTTTATATTTTGCATAGTCGCTATCGCTCCGCAAAGAGAAATTGATCAGTAAAGAAAAAATATTGCAAAAATGTAAAATATAATAGTATTTCTATTATATTAATATAATAATTATTATATATAAACATAATAAATTATAATTATTATGTAAAGCAAATCTATTTTACATAGATACATTTTTTGATTTTATGCTATAGTACTAACTACACAATTTAAATCAGTAAAAAGGAGAAGTATTAAATGTCTCTTCATCAGGACGTATGTGATGCATACAACATAAATAGATATGAGTTGGCTGAAAAGCTTGGTGTTTCAAAAAAACTACACTTGATAGCTGGAGTGATGAAAGCAGAATGACGAAAGCAACTCGCTTGGCACTAGAGCTTATGCTTGAAGATCATCATAAGACAAAGCTTTTTGTCTGATTTAAAACAACTCGCTTTCTAAAATTGTTTTTTATATAGCAACAATGATGAGAATATAGACATAGACGATGAACTAAAATTGCGAGTAGAATAAGGCATATTCTAAACGAATATGATCTCAGCCTTGCAAAAGGCTAGCAAGAGCCCTAGAGTTTCCAGATTTTGAATATTTAAACAAGGTATTAAAAGCTCACTTTATCCTAGTTTTGACTTTTTTAAAAAGTTTTTCAGATGTTTTTTCATATCTCAAATGAGTGGCTCGAGGATGGTAAAAGGGCATCCATTCGATTTAGAGATAATAGGGCTGCAGATATTTTTTTCTCAGTTAAAAAGAAAAAGAGAGAATTTAATAAGTTTTATATCGTTAATTGCACAGATAATATAGAGTATACAAAATTAGTTGCTGAGGATAAATTGGGTCGTTTTTGATATATTTGAAAGAGATTTTTGTATAGGTGATCGTTTCATCATGAGTGGCATAGAGTGTAGCGATCTTTTGAATTATATAGTTTCTACACTGAAAATAGGGGGTCATACGTATCCTTAGTTACGCTTTGAGCCAGATGATTATAAAAATTGCTTTCAAGAGACTATTATGCTGGCAATATTTTAAAAACGTGGCAGAGGATCATGTATGCTATATGACTTATTTGATCTCAGACTACTATAATCAAGAAAGGTATGGCGATTTTTTGTTGAGTGCACCAATATTATTAAAGAAATAAAAAGAAAGAAAGATAAATAAATAAGCGGTCAAGGTACATCGCTGACTGCTTATTTATTTTTATTATCTTGTTTTTTTAAAAACTAAAAACAAATATTTTTAAAAATTTATAGGCACCTAAGTCTAGTCAGTTTGTTTTTGTTCCACATACACCCCAAAAGCGTATATATTATAAGTTCCTAACTTACTTATAGCTTTGGCTTGTTTTTAAGTATCTATTAGGTTGATTTTTAGCTTTTTATATTATGAAATATATAAATCTTTAAGCATATTTTAAGAACCCATTCTGACCAACGCCGAACGCCGTTTAAAGGGCTTATGATAAAAAGATCAAAAAGCGGACGCAACATAGAGGCGCTGGGTTTTATTTTGAGCCTCAAAAATAAGCGATATTGAACGAGACGAGAAAGAGAATCGCCGAAATTTGGATACGATAGCCGGCGATATAAAACGTCAAGATATGCTAAAAAAGCAATTAAAGCGCAGCAACCCTATCACGGGCAAAGTCGTTAATGACTTTGACGCATATATAGGTAGGTATTTGCGTATATACAATGAAAAAACGGACGCTATAGACGTACTAAAGATTCAAAGCATCGAGAAAAACGGAAAGCAATTAGAGGCAAAGCTTTTTAAACGTCGATGACGGATATTCAACTGCCATGCTCTTTGATAACTTTAGCATTTTTAAAAATACTTTTTGAGAAATATGAGGATTAGCCCCCTAAAAATCTGTACAGTTATTTTTTTAATTTTGTAGCAGATTCCCCATAGGCTTTTTGTCAAAAGTTGCTTAAATTTAATGTCTGGGTTTAATTTAAGTTTCTTAAGTTCTTCCATTATTTCGTCATAAACTCTAAATATAGCATTTTCATCGCCAGTTATCATCGCGTAAAAGCTTTTTCCATCAATTACTTTAATTTTAGGGTTCTCCGGTCTTGGCAAGTGCGTTTTATTATCAGAAGGAGTAAATGCTTTGTTATATGGAGTTGGTTTTATTAGGAACTACCTCTACATAATATCCAGTAAATCCTTCTCTATCAGTTAATACTGATGCTATATCATCATATATTGCTACTTTATGATTTCCTTTTGTAGTATTCCATTTATTCTTAATCTCTGCAATAATTTTTATCTTCAGAAATAATATCTATAATCTCACCAACTTTTAAATTCTAAAACCTTTAATTTCACCAATAATCTCTTCGTGAAAAGTCCCTATTGCGTTTTTGTAATGTCTTTTTGTATTTGTCTAGATTTTTTCTGCCTCGATCCACTGATCATAAGTCATTTTTATTAAAACTTGATTCTAATAAAGCTGAAAATGGATCGATGACATTGCTATAAATATCATTAGAATTCTGAGCCTTTGTATAAATTGTATAAAGCTTTTTTTAATTATTTCTGAAAGTGCATTATTATTTTCAAAATACGACATTTTGCCTACCTAAAAGTTTAACTAATTTATAATCATAACAGGTTTAAGCATATAACAACTTTAATAATATTTTTTTGATAAAAATAACCATAAACAATGTTATATAAGGTTAAATTATGATTTTTTTGAAAAAGAATATTACAACATATCTGAGGTAGCTGACATATTGTCTATATCAAAAGAAACGTTAAGAAGATGGGATAAAAATGGTAAATTAGAACCTGTCAGACATCCAATGAACAACTATAGAGTTTATCATAGAACTCAATTACACAACTTTGAAGAAGCACGGTTAATGTTTAATACGCTATGGGATGAGGAATTAGACACGAAACCCCTAAGAAAATATAAATCAGTAGAATTGTTTGCAGGAGCCGGTGGATTAGCTTTGGGTTTTGAAAAAGCAGGTCTAGAGGCTATTTTATTAAATGAAATAGATAAATTTGCTTGTAAAACCTTACGAGAAAATAGACCCTCTTGGAATGTGGTTGAAGGAGATGTGGCTCAACTAGATTTTACTAAATTTAAAGGTAAGGTAGATGTCTTATCTGGCGGATTCCCTTGTCAAGCTTTTTCTTATGCAGGTAAAAAACTAGGTTTTGAAGATGCAAGGGGTACACTGTTTTTTGAATTTGCAAGAGCTGTTAAAGAATGTAGACCAACTATTTTTTTAGCCGAAAATGTAAGAGGCCTATTAAAAACACGATAATGGCAGAACATTAGAAGCAATTAGATCAGTCATTGACGATATTGGATATAAATTAATCACTGAACCCAATGTGTTAAAAAGCCATGTTTTATCAAGTTCCTCAAAAAGAGAAAGATTGTTTTTTTGTTGGAGTAAGACAAGACATTATGAAAAATATCATTAAATGACTTCAAATAGCCATCCCCTTATAAAAGAATTATGACTCTTAGGGATGCTTTTTTAAAAAGGTGAACTATATAATACGGATGTCCCAAAATCCCAAGGGCAACAATATCCAAAAAGAAAAAGAATTTTAGATTTAGTTCCAGCGGGTGGTTATTGGAAGGATCTTCCTGATATTTTACAAAAAGAATACATGCAAAAAGTTATTTTTCTAGGTGGTGGTAAAACGGGGATGGCAAGAAGATTGTCATATGATGAACCAAGTCTAACCTTAACTTGTTCTCCAGCACAAAAGCAGACGGAAAGATGCCATCCAGAAGAAACAAGGCCTTTAACCGTTAGAGAGTATGCCAGAATTCAAAACCTTTCCAGATGATTGGGAAATTTATTGGCTCTATGACAAACCAGTATAAACAAATTGGCAATGCTGTACCAGTAAATTTATCTTATGCAGTAGCAAGGAGCTTGGTTAGACTTTTTAAATATTATAGAAAAGAATAAAAATTAGCATGATCTTATTTAATACTCTTTGGACATGGCAATTTGTTTATTTCTTTAGCTATCAAATTCTAAGTACCTGGTTTTTGCTGATGCCTTTTTCTTTGGCTTCTTTGGTTAAAAACTCCATCCTCATCGTCAGATAGATGCGCCGTCATCTGACGAGTCGGCGGGTTTTCTGATTTTGGGCGCCCTAGTCTTTTTATATTTGGCCAAAGTAGCTTCTAGCTCGGAAATCTTATCTAGCTTTGCCGTTTGATCGTCCGCCCTCTGCAAAACCCGATCATTACATCGTTGTTTAGTTTAAAAATTTGAAAGGCTCTTCACGATAAAGCCTTAGTTTTAATGTATTTGATAATTTTATAGTATTGCGAATAGAAGTCTTTATACTGGGATCTTGATAAGCCGTTTTTGATTATAAAGATCCGCAAAGCTTAAGCCATTTGCGATAGCATTCTCAAATATGGCTGATCTTTTTAAAAGCATATATTCGACGTCGTTTTTAAATCCAGCTCCTTTCAAGGCCTCTATAATAGTTTCAAGATCTCCTCTATTTATAATATCCGTCACCAAAACCATCATATTTTTTTAGCATAGTCTTTTATTTGATTGTAGGTTTCGCCGCTTTAAACACAGAGTTTATTTTGGAGTAACCGGCATGATAACGAAATCGCACTCTTTTAATATACTTAGCACTCCAGGAGCCACAAAGCCGCCAAAATCATAAACCGTATCGTCTGCTACTTTGCAAAGATTAGAAAATACCACTTTATCATATATTTGAGTAACTATGGAATTGTCGTTAGTCTGTAAATTTAAGCCCTCAGATCCTTAGCTAAACTGAAGGCCAAAGGCGTTTTACCTACTCCACCTTTGGAATTAATTACCGCTATTCTCATAAAAATCCTTTACAAGTTTTTAAATATTATAACTTAATTTATATTAATAACTTATTATATATAGCAATTTTATATATTTAACAACTTGTAAAATAGCTCTATCAATAGCAATATGAGCCAGCCAACGCCATAAGACCAAAATGTAGTATTTATCTTGAAATAACTAATTTATTTAAATAGCACTTAGAAAACTATTTAAATAAATACAAAATTATTGTTGTTTTTAGCTTCTAATTTTTGGTATCACAGTGTGTACTATCTTTTTATACTCCTGGCATCGGAGAAATAGCTATTTTTACGCTCCTACACTTAGGACAATAGTTTGGTGTACCATAACCAGCTCGACTAGTCCATTCATATTTACAATCATTGCATTTACACCTATAAACTATTGTTTTATTGGTATTTTCAGCCATTTGATTTTCCTTTTAAAAAGATGTATACTATGTATATTATAGTATAAAAATAAATGAAGGATTAAGATAGCTGAAAAATTATAAAAATACTCTGAAGAAGAAGCCGAGAAATAATGGGAAAAAAATACTGAAGGTAGGATTTAATGGTGCAATACTCATAGGAAAACTCGCTTGCAAAGGTATTCATTATGCAACTAGGCCAAAAAACGAAGAAGACGAATATCCTACAACAAAATTGGGGAAAATGAAGCAAATAATATACGATATTACCGAAATTCAGGATAAGAATAGCGACGATTCTCATAACAATGAGTCGGAATATTCTAAGTTTAAAAATCGCTCAATAAAACTAAAGAGGAATTAGACAAAATAAAACAAAATAGCCAAAATCGAAAAGAGAGATACAAAAAGAAATTGATGCATATGGCTTTTTATCTGTCGCAGATTGCCTCAGTTGTCACCATAGATGGGTAGAATTAGGAAAGCAAGTGGATGCTTCATTTTGTCCTAAGTGTAAAGAAACGAATAAAAATAAAATATTAGTAAAAGAAATACATGATGCAAAATGATCTCATATTAGCTAATAAGCACTCAATAAATATTGTACTTTTATTTGTCCAAAGAACCTTAAATTACAAAACCCCATAAAATACGGCATTTCGCTCTTTAAGTTTTGCCCGGTCTTACCACTCATAAACCTTAAACTAAAAACATACCCTTTCAAAAAGCCCTAAACATAGCTTTCCCCTCTTTACTATTGAAAACAATTATTTTTCAAAATAAAAATGTCAATATGTCCCTATTTACTGGGCTTTTAAAAGTGTAAAAATAATAAAATTAAGTTTGGGAAACTTAAAGTAGTAAAAATATGGCTTAAGTTAACTAAAAATAAGCAAATTTTTTCGTTATTTCTTAAAAAGTATAAAAAGCTCAAAGATAACCATTATAAAATCTGTCCTTGAGCCATTAATAAATACTAGAGGCTTGGTTATAATCTTTATGATATATCGTTTTAACAAATTCCCTAAATATTTTTCTTCTTAAATATTCCGCTTGCTCTTTTGTAATCTCTTTGCTAAGCTGAGATATATTTATTGATGAGTAAAGCTCGCTCCAGTATAAGCTTAAAATCCCAATTAGGATGAGTATTTGAATTCTTACAATCTAAAAACTTTTTGTAAGTCTTTTTGAGCCATGGCGACAAAAGTATTTTCATCTAATATGATATTCTCTTCCATATTACCACCTATCTAGACTTTTTATCTTTTTTTCTTTATCTTTTTATTGTTTGTGATAATTTCAACTGCTCTTTTGCTATCATCTCTTTCTTTTTGCTTTCAAGTGATGCTAATTGAGATTTTTATTTTTAATTTTCTCATCTATTGAAAACTAACTCGCTCATAGCCATTCACCTTTTTTACTGATAAAGATTTAATTAATAGTATAGCGAAGTTCAATGAAAAATTTTTAAGGCCGTAATAGCTATTTTTTTAATTGTGGTAAGTTTTTATCATGTATAATTTTGGTCGTAAATAGTATTAATTGCAGGATAGGCAATAACGCTCAAATTGTCCGACATTTTTATCTCGGACTTTGGGTTGTGCCAACTCTGCGAGGCTCAGGTATAGGATAAGTATAATGGAAAATAATAAGACAAAAAGAGTTTTTAGAATAGAAAACAATTTATTAAATTTGGTTGAGGCATATTTGAAAGATAGTAAGTATAATTTTTAGTGATTTGGTTAATGCTGCTATTATGAATTTTATATCTACTGGTGATATTGAGGGATCTAAAAAATACTTTGTTGTTAAGAGAAAACAACAAAGAAGTTGAGCTAGAATATCAATATCTAAAAGTGAATATAAGTATTTAGTTGATCTATCTAAAAACATGGTTTTTAACTCAGCTACCAAAGAGGCTAAATTTACTATTATTAAATCTTTTTAAATTCGATAGCCCTATTTTTTTAATAATATTGAAATGGAGGAGTTAAGAAAATCTAACTATGAGCTTAATATGGTTGGTAGGAATATTAACCAAATGCTAAAAGTATTATATGAGCAGGATTTGAAAAAAATTTTAAAGTAAATTATGAAAAATTTAATATCAGTAGTAAAAGTAGTAAATGACAAAATTTCTGCCGTAAGCGATAAGATAGAAAAGTATATCAAGATTTTTAAATTTAAAACTAAAGTAATATTTAGATGAGAAAAAGAGAATACTTGATGACGAATGGTGGCGACCCAAAAGAGTTATTACTGATTTAGAAAAAGGCTAAGAGTTCTTACGCATATAATAATCAACGAGGTATTTATAAAAATAGATTTAAGAGTGTTATTACATATACAAAAAGCACCTTCAAAAAACAAACGGAAGTTGTTATTCAAATTTACCGGATCTAGTAAAAATTATGAGGGGCTAAAGCACATCTAAGATATATTTTCTAGAAATGGCGAGGTTGAAGTCCAAAGCTCTGATGGTTTAGTAATTTATAGGAAAAAGTGATTTAAATATTTTTATCTGAAAGCTTTAATAGCGGCGATCGCATACCAACACAAAGAGAGATAAGAGATAACTCGCTTAAAAGAGCAGAGAGAAGCAATACATGTTGTTTTTTTCTATGAAAGATTATCAATTTGCATCTGGAGCTAAAATTAAAAAAAGCAGCAATGAATTGTGTATCAAAAATGTATCCAGATAACTATTTTTTTGTATAGCGATACATAATGATACGGATAATCCACATTGCCATTTGGTTTTAAAGGTAAAAGATTATCTTGGCAGGAGAATAAATCCGAAAAATCTGATATAGCTAATTTAAGATATTTTTGCTAACGAGTCTATAAAACTAGGATTCGGAGCAAAAGTAAATCAAAAGTCATCACTAGACCCATCGCAATAAATAACTTTTTGAGGCTCTTTTAAAAATACTCCTAACTTCTTTTCCTCTAAAAAAAGCTCATATAGTTTCATCTCTTGTCCTTTATTCTATAAAATAGTTAAAATTTTACCCTTTTTGGGAGAAAAAGGTAAAAATCTAATTATTTGAAATCTTTTTGATAATTTCACTTAATACCTTAAAATCTGTAAGTTCAGTTTGTAGTTTTTGATTTTTCTTTTAGTAGATTGATCGATTGTATCGTTTAGCTGCTCAAATTATCAGTGGTTATTGCCACTTTCAAGCTGCACTCGTTCATACCGATTTTTACGCTAGCTGTTTATATGTTAGCATTTCTGCTATTTGCAAAAATCCCTTTACGTCGGCTGCTATCATTTGCTTTTTTCTTTTTTTATATCTTCTACAAGAAGTTTTCTCATGTAAATTTCTAGCTAGAAAAAGTTTCATCGCACTTACAATCCAAATACGTTATTTCTTCTTGAGTAAGATAAATACTTACTTGCACAGTGTTTTTCTTTTTATTTCTTGTCTTTTTATCTCGCATCTCATAAGTTTTTACATCGCTGTTTTTGTAAAGCAGTATCGATACTAATATCTGCTCTTTTTATCATTATCTTATATCCTTTTAATAGTTTTATATCAAATTAATATATTTAAAATTAAAATAATATAAATTAAGATTTGCTTTTTTATAGCTTTTTAAAAAGTCTTCTATATTCGTTAAAAAAGCTCGAGTAGCTCCTTTTTCGATAAAGAGCTTTCATTATATAACTCAGTAAAAGATAATCCGTAGTTTTGCAGCGTTATTAACGATCTTAGAATTTTTGAAATAAAAAAAGTTGGTATATCTTTGTATCTCTTATCAAGCTCATTTTCTAAAAATTCTTCTTCTCTATCATCTTTATAGTTGGTTGCAAGAAGTATTATATTTTGAATTTATTGAGATAATTTCATTTATCGTTTCTACTGTTCTGATAAATGAATTATATGTTGGCAAACAAGGGATAATTACGACATCACAATTTTTATAATATCTAAAACCCCAGAAGCAGAAAACCCACCAAAGTCATATACACAATCGTCAAGATCCTTGACTTTGTCTAGAATATTGCTTTGTCTGGGTAGATCTGTTCGATACAAGAATTGTCATTAGATTGCAAAAAGTATCCAAAAATCCTTTTGCAATACTAAAAGCAAAAGGCGTTTTGCCTACGCCGCCTTTTTGTTTTAATAGAGCTATTTTCATTATTTTTATACTTTTGCTTTTTATCTTTATTTTTAATGCTCCCTTTAAATTGCTAAAAATCGGTAAAATCAAAAAAATCTTATTGATTGTTTTTGATATTTTTGACAATTTTTGTTCCAGTCGATCACTTCAGTTATTGTGCAAAATATTTTTAGATTTTCCTTGAAAACCATTACATTAGCACACTCGTCTATACTAAGCAATTCTATCTCTTTATTCCTCCTGTCAAGTATCATTTAATTTGTTAAGGGCTTCGCTAATTCCAACTTGTTTATAATCTCTTACCTTTTTCTAGTAATTGTAAAATTAAGCTCTGTCTTTTGATTTTTGTGGCTGAGGAATAATATTTGGTTTTTAGTTCTTCTTTAACCTCTTTTCTCATCGAAGTCAAAAAGACTTCTAGCTCCATCATATTTGTCGGTAGAGCTAGTATCTTTTTTAATGTCTTAGTAGTTTTTTTCTTTATCTCTTTCATCGGATATCTCGCGTCGCTTAGATTGAGATATTCTTTGTAGATCGATAGTCCCCCCATTATCTTGTAAATTTCCAGATCCGTATTGCCCATCTCTCTTAATTTCTTCGCTTCGTCCTCGCAAAGAATATCTTTCTCCCAATACTCCTGCCTGTATAGAGCTATCGCTAACTCCTCTAGCTTCTCCTCGTTCACTAGCCCTCTGGCTTGGATGTCGTCTATCATCCCCAAGTTTTCCAAAGCTGTCGTCCAGCGGTAAAGTATCGTTAGTTTGTGCATCCAGTCGCCTGATTGAATGTTCGAAGGTGCTGGATATGTTGATCTCATTATCTCTTGTTGCTCCACGTCCAGACGTTTCTCGATATAAGCTTTCATCCGATTTATCACTTCCTCGCTAGGTTCTATCGTATCGCAAGTCATCGCTCTCCAATTCACCCAGTCGTGATTGATGGTTGTTAGTACCATTTACTAACTCTTTTTTTGATCTGCTCTATTTGCTTTTGATTGATCTCGTTGGATTGATTGATTTGGTTCTCCATATTCTTGATTATCAAATATAGATAATCCGAGAAGTTGATCTCCTCTTGTAGTGGCGTCCACTCCATTTCCATCATATCCGTAAATCTCTTTTTGGTTATTAGCGGCCGATTGCCCTTTATCTTGTTCTGCGGATTTGATAGGATAAGGTTGTTCTTGGTGTCCACGAAGTCCCAGATCTCATCTATGGTCTCTTTGAAATTTTGCTCTGACAATTCATTGTATTTAGGATTTAATATGTGAAACATTATATATGCTCCAAGTTTATTTATTGAATGCAATTTTTACTATTTTTTACATAAACTATTGCATAACTGGATAGTTTTGTCTTGAGACTAGAGCTATATGGTTTCAATTTATACACGCAGTTTAATATATTTATCGTATTATATAGAAACATTTTTAAGGAAATGTCTTTATAAGAAAAGTCTTTAATCTTACAGTAATGAAAAATTTGCCTAATATACTACTTGGCTAAATTAAAATATTTTAAAATGTTTTTAAATTTTCTTTAATTTAGCTTTATATTTTTCCCCAAAAATATTTTTCTGGGAAAAAATTTTCTATCATAATAAAATCTGAGTCTTTTTCTGGGAAAATTAAGTAGGCAATAAGGCGAAAAAAATGTAAATTCGTGTCAAAAATGAAAAAGGACAAATATGGCAAGAGAGTTATAGACCTTGAGAAATCTCGTTCTACGAGTGCCAGACTTTACAATCGTACGCAAGAGATAGTAGATAGCCAAACAGGTGAAGTAAAAACGATAGTAACCAGCTTTTTACAAAAAGAACAGTCAAAAAGATGCCTTTATAAAGGTATTTGTTGAAAACTTAGACTTTTTAGTTGAAAATCTTTCAAAACAATGCCAGAACGGTTTTTTAGTAATGATAAAAAAATGTCAATTATAAAAATATCTTTAAATATGATAGTGATTTTTGTCAAATACTTTGAAGAGAGGAAGATCCTAGCAAAATCAAGCGTATATCGTGCCCTGAAAGAGTTAGAAGATAAGCAGGCAATTTTTTTAAAATCAGTGAAAATGACAAGGATAAATTCGACATTATAGGTAAAAACTCATTTTATGCTCAACCCACAAATCGTAGGGCAAAGGTTCAATAAAAAGACCCTCAAACAGCTAAGACAAACGACTGTTAAAACATTTAATTTCGAAACACTTGAGATGACAAAAAGAGATTTTAACTGATGCGGCCTATGATGGATTCGACAAGGTTTTGGCAGCCCCCGATGATTTTTCAGATTGATAGCGTAAAAACAGATCCAACATTCAGCAAATAAGAGTGAGACTGAAATCGTGATATCAAAAAAACATGATGAGAGCCAGCCGAGGACAAGCCAGAAGCCATCGAGGTAAAATCTGAAATAACAAATGAAACAGCAAGCGGCGTAGAGAGCGATATTGCCGATATTATGAAATTTGTTGGAGTGTTTAAGGGTGATTTTTAAAGGCGATGCTAAGTCACTTAGGGCTGCTAAATCAGATGAACTAAATCAAAGGGATGAATAATGAAAGTTTTTCGACCTAAATATTATTATAGATATTATTGATACTGATAGAGCAAACAACCAAAAAGCTATTGCACTAATGCAAGTTTAATGCGAAATGGCACTGATATTGTTATTAGTGAAGATAGTATTAGTACACTTTATTACAATTTGCGTCATTCAAAGCAAAAACAGCTTATATTGCTTGACTTTCTAGAAGTGATAACTCAAAAATGGCAGCTAGCAAGCTTTGGCGTTGAAACAATAAAGAAGGCCATAAAGTACTCTAAAAATTCTAACGCCGACCTGGAGGATGCATTGCAATACTTTTTGCGCAGATAAAAGAAGGCTGCGAGAGTTATATACACGTGTGATAAAAACTTTCCAAAAATTGCTATTGCCGTAAAAAATTATGATTAATTATAATTTTTTGGGAAAAATTTTGCTGGTGTGGTTAATTTTTTCCCACACAGAAAACCATTTTTCCCAAGCACGGGAAAAATATGAAATGGCTGCAGTCCACGAAATCACCGCACTTTAAGACCATTTTTATAGTGTTTTCCCTTCTTATTCTTTTTCTTGTTGCAGAGCTAAAATAAGGTAAATCAAAAAGTAAATAACTTTTTGAACTTTTATAATTGTGCTGTTAATTTTTGCAAGCAAAAATTCGCACAAAGATAAAAACACCAAAAAGAACCATATTATCATTGGTTTATTTTTATGATCTTTTGCTTTTTCTTTACCGTAAAGTACTTTTTGCAAATCGAGGGCAGTGTTTGTTTCTTTTTGGGAAAAATATCTATATAAGATCAAATTTTGTATTTTTTGGGAGATTTTTATTTCATTAGGGAGATAATATTCGTGTTGTTGATTATGTTTTTATATCCTGATCGATGCTACTTATTTTTACAAGATTATAAAAATAAGTTAAAAGTTTTTATTGAATTTATAAAAAGTGTCATTATAAATAAGGATATAGAAACTTAGTATAATAACAAAGGAGAATTGTTTTATTTTTAAATTTATAATATTATTTAAATATGATAATAATATTATAAAGATACTAGAATAATATTTTTATTACTATGAATATGATAGGGTTTTTAATATGCCAAGGAAAAGATTTATATTGATGTACCTACTCTCTAAAAATACTGCAAAAACAATGGGGGCTATGTGGGATAGTGACGAAAAAGATGGTTTATTTATGATACTTTTGATTTTGAGGCATTAGTAAATCTACTTGAAGAAAATAAAAAGAAGGAGCTAGTAAAAACTGTACTATCAGATGGTATTACAAAGTTCAAAGTACCCTGTTTCCAAAAATACCAAATTGATATTACTGACGTATCTTTAGAATTTAAAGCTGCCTTAAATGCGGCTGGGCTTGAAAGTAGACACACCAATAATGGATGGAATTTTGCGACGTGTTAGAGTAGATGGCGATAAGGGTGCGCAAAAAAAGTGGTGCGTATGTTTGTTATTTAGATGGTACACCAGCCGGGTTTATACAAAATTTCTAAAAACCGGGTTTATTAGTAATTGAAATATGAGAAATTAGACATATTACCCTATTCTGATAAACTTATTTATAGTAAAAAAACTCAGATTTAGCAAATGACAATACAGTTTTTATTCAAAAGCAGTTACAAAGAGAGAATGAACTAGAAGACGAATATAAAAACAGCTAAAGTACTTTACTTGATGAGTTTTTTGGCTGCAAATTTGCTGCTTTTAGACCATGCCTATTTTATTAGGAAAAGAGTATATAAAAACTATGGTTTGAAACAGGATAGATTTGGAAATCTTCTTATGCCACTTTTTGATATCAACGAAAAAATTTTGGTCGCTTCAACGGATATTTCCAAATGGAAATAAGATGATAGGCGCCCTACTTTCAAATGAGCAAAAGAAAAATGGTGAAAAACTTCTTGCTAAGAAGCGAGGGAAATTCTTTTATTATAAGTGACGATATGGATCTTTATAACAAAATTCAGCTAAACTTAATATTGAGGCTTTATTAAAAATATAATAAAATTTATATATGTGAAGGTTTCGCCACTGCAACAAGCGTTCATGAAGCTTGTAAGATGCCCTGTAATAGTTGGACTTGATGTGGGCAATTTAGAATTTGTAGTTCAGGAATTTTTTCTACAAAGGTTTTGTAATATACGCATCATAATTGCTGCTGATAATGATGCTAAAAAAAGAAAAAGAGTGGGTTTAATATTGGAAAAAGATAAAGCAATGCAGATTAAAAATAATTTTAAAAATGTAAGTGTCTGTATTCCAAATTTTTAATGATACAGAAAATTTCTAGTGGATATAGTGACTTTAATGATTTGTATAATAGCAGAGGAATTGACGAAGTAGGGCGTCAATTAGAAATATTATTATAATATCTAAAAATATACTTATATAATATTATTTTTATATGATTTAGATATTATAATATTATATAAAATAATAATGCTTTCTATCGTGATTTGAAAAATTATGTATCGTTTTTTTGTGGTTGTATTGCCTGCTAATAAATACCTATTTTTTTATTTTTGTATAGAGGGTTACTAATTAATTATATCTTTTATCATAGCAGAATAAGTATTCTCAAATTTGTGTTTTGTGTATTAATATTTATAATTCTTATCTATACTCCTAACTAAAGAGATTATATGAAATAAATATTATAATAATATGATAATAATATTTATATAAAAATATATAGATATGAAAAAGATATTTTTATGATATAATTCCACAAAAAGAAAAGGATTAAAAATGGTCATATCTATCGTAAATGAAAAGGGCGGTAGTGGCAAAACTACACTCGCTGTAAATTTAGCAGCTAGGCTATCAGAGGATGGAGATAATGTCCTTTTAATAGATGCCGATCCTCAACGTTCAACTGAAGTTTTTCAGATATTAGAAGTCAGTCAAATTTAAAACCGCTCTTTTCAAGCGTATCAAAAACAGGTGTTAGCTTGGGTGATGAGATAAAGCGTATGCGGGATAACTTTGACTCTATCGTAGTCGATACTGGTGGGCGTGATAGTAAGGAGATGCGTGAGGCCATGTTGTCATCAAATGTACTTATAATACCAACCATACCTTCACAGTACGATGTGAGTGTTCTTGATCGCATGCTTGATCTTAGTAGTGAAGCGAAAGAGTTAAATGAGAAATTGCTTACACTTATACTTGTAAACCGAGTTTCTCCAAATCCTTTTTGGCAAAAGAGCTTGAAAGTATGCGTGAATACATCGATGATGCAGGAGTGAAAGTGTAAGTGATGTCTTTTTATTAAACTCTGTTATTTACGAAAGACAAGCTTATAGAAAAACGGTTTCAAATGGCAATAGTTTAAGCGAATTTTGCAAAAATGGGGATAGGGCGCTTGAAGATTTCGAAAGTTTTTATGCCGAGCTATTACAAGTTGTAAAAGAAAATATTAAGGATTAAAAATGGGTTTTTAAAAAGTAAATACAACGCCAGCTACTAGTGAAGAAAGATTTTATAAATCAAGCAAGAGGAGAAACATCAGAAGCAAAAAAAGCCTAAAGAAATTTAAAAACGAGATAAGTCATTTTTACTTTATTTTACGCAAGATGAATTTGATCGTGTAAAGATAGAAGCGGAAAAATTGGAATGGGTATAAATCAATACATTCGCTTTAAAATTTTTAGCTAGTATTATATAAATACTATAATGATATTATATTGATATTATAATTATATTAATATAATATCATTTAAAAAGCTCATGAGCTTAAGCTTGAGATTGTAAACTAAAAATCTTTAACGCTATGCGAGTATTGTTTTATTGTAAAACAAGTATTTAACAGTTGTATCTACATCTATTGTAACGGCTCTAGCATAATTTATATATCTAAATCGTTCCATTTTCTAAAATATTTTATATAGAAAATTCTTTTTTTCTCATTATATTTTTAATATTTAATTAAGATTAACTCTTTTTATAATGCCACTAAATTATTTTTAAATATAACTATTAAATCATTCCAAGGAAGGACAGATGAGAGCTATCTTATCTTTATGCATGGTGTGTGCATTTCTATTTGCTAGTGAAATTAGCCAAAAAAATGAACTAAACAACGAGGAGATTAGAGCTAACATAGCAAGCTCATTTAATGAAAGCTCCAACATAAATTGCTTTAACGAAAAATCCACTTCAGAAGGTAAGCTAAATTTGAAACGAAAACTCCATGCTTTAAAATAGATAGTATCTTGCTGCTACATGATAATGAGATAACTAGTTTTAATGCTAATAGCATTGCCGATGAGGCTATAATAAGAAAGGCTTATAAAGATAACTATTCTAAATTTAATTCTATCTTACAGAATACTTTAAGTAAATTTGAGTTTTAGATCGGGTAGCTGCATTGGTAAAAATTCAATCAATATAATCATCAATTCATTTTAATAATGAAATCATAAAAGAGGGCTTTATAACTTCAAGTGCGAGCCTGGCCACAAAAGAGCCTAAAAGATGCCAAGTTAGAGTTTGTCATAAATCTTGGCCTAATAGATGATATAAGCATAAATGAAAGTGACACCCAAAAGAAATAGAGCTAGTCTGTTTACCGCATTTGGCGAGTACTCTCATAAAAAAACAAAGTGGCAAATATAAGAGATATTGAGCAAGCTCTTGAGTCACTGCAAAAACGTCTCAAAAGATGATGTTAGCATTAAATTTTACCTTCAAATAGAACTGGCTTTTTCAAACATAGTAATAACTAGAGTTGATAGCTTCCTCTAAAATCTGCCATAAGCATTGACAATCTCGGCTCAAAACAAAGCGGTAAATATCAAGCAATGGTAAAGTTAAGCACTCTAGTTACTTGGATTTAACGAAAGTCTAGCTTTTCACGAGGCAAGGATGTACTTAAAAATATAAAGTTACAAATAAATTTAATGGTGTAAGTGATCACGGTGCTTCAAATAACTATTATTATGGCTTTAGCATTCCATTTTGGCTATTTTATGCTTGACTATGAAAAGAGCAAGTATGACTATGCCCAGATTATAAATGCAGCCTACAATCTTTACACATATAAAGGCAGAAGTGAGAGCGACTCACTAAGCTTGCTTATACGTTTTATAGGGATTCAGAATTACAAAAATAGTGCTTTATGTTATCCGCGCGCATTTAAAATGAGTATTTTTACATTTTAAAATGAGAGCGGGATAAGGATAAAATTTGCTTCACTATCATTTTTAAATGTAAAAAAATATTTTTTTAAATAGCTTTTTTTACAACCTTTTTAAAACATATTAAATAACTAAATTTCTACCCTCAAACTCTATATCTATTTCATACCCACTCGTGCTAAGCTTATGGCTTACTTCTTTTATACTAAACTCATTTGCTTTTAGCCCAGCAACTCCACCAAATTTAAGCTTGCCGCCTGCTATGATATTTTTCCCTTCGCAGCTACATCTACCATTTATTCCGCCGCGTTGTAACTCGTTAAGTTTAGCTTCTGCTTGTTTAAAGGCCTCATTGTCACTCTTTGGCTGAGCTATCTGCATCTTATATACCTGTTCACCACTTCCCACCTTGATGCTTTTTACCTTACCAGCTTCGATGTCTTGCCACTCTACTATTACGGCTGTATAAGAGTTTCTATTAGCTTCAGTGATCTCTAGTGAGTAAAGATCAGTTACATTGAGTGTAAAAGTGGGCAGATTCTCATTTTTTGAAGTATTTGAGGTTTGGCTAGCATCACCCTTGGCATCTTTAGCTGTTATGATGATATTATCATTTTTAACAGCCATTAAAAAGCCAAATTTGACGCATAGATCATATAAAAACTCTATGTCGCTTACATTATCCTGGATAACAGAAGCTATGTTTTGGTCGCTACCACTTGTTTTTAAAGATAGTGCATTGGTGCTAGCTATCTTTTTAGCTATGCCAAAAAGCGTTGTATTTTTCCCAGCTCACACGTCTTTTCTCTTTTGCAGGGCTTGCAAAATTTACAGCAGTTGCTCTAACCTCTGTCGTGTTTGCTTTGTAGTCTGCACTAGTTGTTTGCACGCTAAAAGAGCCACAAAGATAGAGCTCATTTTCATACCCTAGCCAAAGTTTAAGCTTATCTCCAAATACTGGCTTTGCATATATGCCAAATAGGGTAAAGCTGATTTCATCACTTTCACTGCCCTCTTTATCGGTAAAGCTTAGACTTATTAGGTTTTGTCTAATGGCGTTTGTTATGTCTTTACCACTAGCTTCTAGCTTAAAAGCTGGTTTTCTCACCATAGTTTTGCCTGCTCTTTCGCTGCTTCTTTTATATCAGGCAAAAACACCTTATCACCTGCGTGAAGTGTTGTGTTAAGCTTTGGGTTTATAGTTAGAATTTGCTCAAAAAACCTTAGATGTCTGTAGTGGTTGTAGGTGATAGTATCAAGTCTATCACCGTCTTTAGCTATGTAAATTTTATCCATCATAATCCCTTTTTAGCTCCAAACTAAAACTTTGTGTAAAAAATGCTCCATTTGGAGTGAAAATCGCTTGTTTTTCACTGATTTTTACTATAACAAAGCGACCAAAATATTTACCATTTCCATTTGTAAGTGGCAAGCTTTGACGTAAGGCGGCTAAGGCATAAAGTGGCTTTAGTGCGCCTTGTTTGTCACCGTGATATGGTAGTGTTTGACCCTCTATATTAAGTGCGTTGCTTCCTAAATTTGCACAAAACAAGGCTGGATAGTTTTGTATACGCTCTTGTTCACTTATACCAAAGGCAGTCTCAATGCCAATGCTATTAGTTTGCTCCCATCTAAATTTAAACCCACCAAGATTTAGCACCATGTTATCCCCTTACATCTGTGTTTTTACGGTTAAACTCATCACGTCTTAGCGCGTCTTTAACGCCTTTTACTATTTGAGCCTTAAAGCTTTCTAGGTCAAATTTGCCATTATCTGAGTTAAGTAAAAAATCACCATTAAAGCTAATGTTAATAGCGCCACCACCTGTGCTAGCTGCCACTAAAGCTGGAGCCTCTGCGTTGGTATCACTATCTGAGCCAAAAATAGAGCTAAAAAAGCCACCGCTATCATCTTTTGGCTTTAGCTCGCTACTTGTTTGCTCATCATCTCCAAAGCCAAAGAATTCTTTTGTCTTGCTCCAAGCACTACTTAGCCCCTTAATGGCCTCACCGACCATGTCGTTTATCCAGCCAAATTTCTCAGCTATCCAGTCAAAAAAGCCACCAAAGAGTTCATTCCATATCTTAATAACCGGCTCAAAAATAGCACTTAAAAAGTCGCTCACCCCTTGCCAAAGATCACTAAAAAACTTTGCCCCGCTCTCCCAATATGGCTTTACACTCTCCCATATCTCAAGAAAAAAATGCCTTTACCTCGTCCCAATTTTTCTATAAGATAAGCTGCTGCCATACCAAGAGCTACTACTATGGCACCAATGCCTGTGCTAATAAGAGCAAATTTCATAGATTTTTATAGCTTTTTATAGATACTGACATAGCAGCAGCTAAGGGTCTTATAAATCTTACTAAGTCCTATTGTAGCTGCCTGGCAAGCTCTTTGCGCTGATACTAGAGCTTTCGTGTAGGCTGAAGTTAAAAGTGAGCGAGATGCAACCAGCTTTAAGGCATTTGCTAGCCACATAGTGCTTTGATATGCTATTTTTATCTCTGAAAAAAGTATGCTAAAGCCATATCTTGCGATCTTTAGCATCGGTGCAATAGCACTAAATGCCATAAATCCACCAATAAATCCAAAAACAATCTTTTGAAGCTACTGGAAAAATTCTCATGTACATATGATAGTGTCTTTTGCAATATTTGCTAAAAAAATGATGATAGTGCATTAATAGCTGGCAAAAACATCTCGCCTATGCTTATGCCAAAGGCACTCCATGCACCTTGTAAGCGTTTTATAGCTGAAGCTGTTGTGCTTGATTTATTCTCAAATTCCTTATCTGCACTATCTTTAAATTTTGAAGTATCAGCCACATCAGCCATCGCCTTTTTAAGCGTATCAAGACCGCCTATTAAGGTTGCGATATCAGTATCGTAGTTATCTCCAAACAAAGTATTTAAAATAGCTCCTCTTTTGCTATCATCTACACTCTTTATGCGCTCTAAAAAAACTTATCATCATTTTGGATGGATCAGCCTTCATCCCAGCTAAGATATATCCTTTATCAATCCCAAGCTCACTTAATGCTTTTTGACCTTTTTCATCTAAAGTGCTTATATTTCCAAGCGTTTTCATAAGTTTGTTAGCAGCATTCGCAGCAGTTTCTGGAGCTTTGCCAAGTGAGATAAATGCAGCACCAAGAGCGGCTGTCTTTTTCACTAGCTAAGCCTATTTGCTTACCTTGTGCTGCTATTCGTTTCATTATCTCAACTAGCTCAGACGCTTTTGCTGGATTTGAGTTTGAAAGACCGTTTATCACATCCATTAGCCCTTTTGTCTGAGCCAGATCCATGTTTAGGATATTTTTTATCTTTCCTATGCTCTCTCCAGCACTATCAGCCGTGGTATCAAATGCAACTGCTAGCTTTGCGGTGATCTGCGTAAATTCAAGTAGTTCATCTTTTGCTATACCCATTTGACCGCCAGCAGCTGCTATTTGCGTAAGCTCTTTTGCGCTAAGTGGTATAACCTGGCTCATCTTTAAAAGCTCGTTACTAAATTTTTTCATCTCGCCATTATCACTAAAATCAACCACCTTTTTAACATCAGCAAAGGCGTCTTCATAGTCAATAGCAAGCTTTACAGGTAGTGCAACAGATGATATTTTTGCAGCGATCTCTGCAACATTTGAAAGCTCACTAGCAATGTTTTGCTTGTTTATACTTATGTTTGCTTTTATTGCACTAATCTTTTGAAATACGTTCATTTAGCTTACCAACCTCTTTACCAGCAGCACTTAGACGATTAGTTAATGCACTAAGTTTGCCTATATCTCCACTTAGTGCAGAAAAAGCCTTTTTGTAATAAGTCCAACTGTTATACTAACTGAAGTATTATCCATTTTTACCTTTCTTGCTTTTTTTATATCTTTTGCAAGCTATAATTAGCTTATGAAAAAATTTTAGCTTTTACAGAGTTTTTGTGTAGCAATAACTACTTTATGGAGTGCTTTGCCACGCTTTTTTTCTCTATTTTTTTATCTTTAGCAGCGAGCTTGGCCTTTTTAGGTATGCTAATAGCAGCTCCCTTTGCTTATATCATAGGTCTATTTTTTTATCTTTTTCCAGCTTTTTTTACTTGTAGCCGTTTTTGTTTTTTTAGCATTAGATATTATTAAATCCTTTTTTTAATATCCATTTATAGCCTTTTTTTAACTCAAAAGATAAACGCTCAAACCTGCCTAGCCTTTAAGATCTTTACTGAAAATTTCTAAAAAAACTCACTAAAATCACTCAAACTAAGATCCATTATCTCGCTATATCCATAGCCTAAAACATGAGCTATAAGGGCGATATTTTCGTTACTTACTCCGCCCTTACATCTAAAAAATCATTTAACACCTTTTGTAAAGACATAAATTCTTTAAACTCCAAATTTTCAACTTCTTCTTGTGTCTTATTGCAAAGTGCAGCTATCATATAGATAGTCTTTGCCATATCGCTACCACCATTTTCATCCGCCATCTTAATGGTTTTTATTTTTTTGGTGCGTGCATTTGCCAAATTTCATCTTTTTATCTTTATCTCTTTCATTCTTGTATCCTTTTTGTTGTTTTTTTGCCTGCTTGGCTACATATCAAAAGTAAAACAAGCAGGCTTAGTATAAAAAAATCACTCTCCCTAAATTTGAGCGAACCCCTGCCATATAATCAACTCCGCCTATAACGCATATCATATTTTTCACTATCTTTTAGCACCATCGGCACGCCATCCACGTTGATGTCCACAAAATGAGCTGATAGCTTAATAGTAACTTCTAGCTCTTTTCCGCTTTCAAACTCAGACACTTCATAACTGATAATATCTCCAGTAAAGGCTGCACTAAAAGGCACAGTTTTGCTTTTTGCCGCTTTGAAAAAAATGCTAGCTTTTAAAAAGCCACGGAATACGATTAGTAAAGCTATTTAGTCCCTCAATTTACCCACATGTTTTTTTGTCTAACACACTAACTGTAAATTCAACCTCTGTTGCCTTTAGCATGCCAGTTGTGTAATTTGTGCTAAGAGCTCCTTTGCTCTCTATCATTTCAAACTCTATTGTGGGAAGCTTTAGCTTTTTTGTTACACCAAGATAGCCGATGCCATCTATATAAACGTTACCTTCTTGGATTACTTGAGGAATTTGTCTTTTCATTGTTTATCTCCTTTATTTGTTTAACTCATCCATCAAAAACGCTACCGTATTTATCCACGTAGATAAAATCAAGTGTAAGCTGCTTTTAACGATAGGATTGTTTTTGCATTCTGACATCAAGGTAAAATTTACCAGCCGTGATAGTTGCGTCGGTGTTTTTTTGCACTCCAGCTAAGCTCATATCCAAGAAGTACCTTTGCTCCAACCAGCTGACGAAGGAGCTCGCTAACTGATCTTTTTGCATGATAAAGCTCACTAGCTTTTCTATCGATCGCAAATAGCACTCCCTTTTGGCAAGCTTGTGATATTCGGTCAAATATCCTAACACGTGCTAGATCTTGCCAAATAGTATCTTGATCACTCGTTTCGCCACCCCAAGCCCCTAAAGCCACTCTCTCTAATGATGGTAGAAAATTTTTTTGCAGCTCTGAGCTCATCAGCTGTACAAGTCTCACCAAGCTCAAAATCTACGTCTATTTGCGTGCCCGAAACTCCTATCATAACCCTGTTTGAATAGCTATCTGAATATCCAAACTCGCTTGCGCCATCTGTGTGAGCTATCATGCCGGCTATTCTCGCACTTTGTCCCCTCATAGACATAAGCGTTCGTTTCATCATCCCAAACCTTGACGTTTGGATACGCGGCAACGAGCCTTCTAGTGCCGAAAAGTCGCCCATTTTACTATCGCTGCAGCCGTCATCTGCTTTTATATCTACGATGCCGGTTGCTTTTTAGCCTGGTTGCCATCTTTTCTATCTCGCCCTTTAATCGCATCTTCGTGGCTAAAGCCAGGTGCGATGATTAGATTAGGCTATATCCGAAAGCGTGATTTTGCTTTAGTAAACGCTGTAACGGCACTTTTGCACTCCGTGATCTCATCGCTTTGTGTCTTCATCGTCATCTTTTGTAAATACACTTAAAATTATTTGAGTATTTACGGCCTGATCTTCAATACCTTTTTAGCGCCCTATAAATCAGAGCCTTTTTTTAAAAGGCTTGGCTCGCATCCTTTTTTTAGCTTTGTATTTTTGCCTCAAGGGCTTCAAGTGCCTTTGCTGTTGTCATATAAAAAAATGTAGTCCATTTTCTAGCACCTCTTCATACCCTGCTATACCAATAGGCGTAGTACTTTCTACCGCTATTGGTCTTGCCGCCCTCAGCTGATACGGTTACGTTTACACCAAATTTTGCTGCCATTTTTTTATTCTCCTTTTTGATTTACTTTTTTTAAATGGGTTTATACACCACACCGTTTTTTTAGATATTTCTTGTCATCTCTCTGGGATGAACTCTTTACAAATTTAAGGCATTTCGCCCCTGCTATATCCATAAGCTTCCATCCGACATATATCCTGACAATAAAAGTCCACTTAAAAAGCCCTTTGTATCGACTCTTTATAAAAGTCCGAAAACGCGTCCCGACCATCTTTTAAGCTTGCAAGTAACTTTACAAAAACCACTCTCTTTGCCACCATTACTGGTGATATTGGGATCACCTATGGTTTCTATGCTATATGGATTTATATCGCTCTACTTTGACGCCTAAAATTTCACTTGAAAAGTATCCTATCTTATTGCGTAAGAGCCAAAGAAGTCTTGCTTTATATGTTCTATTCTTTTGGTTCTGGATAATGGCTTTCTCTCCAGCCACTATCGCCATTGATAGCAGCACACTTACCATCGTAATAGTCGTTTGCATCTTCAAACCACCTAAATATCTTTGGCAGATGCTCGTCATCCTTTTTTTGCAAAATAGTAATGCAACTGGCACGACAACAAATGCAGAGCAACTCAAAGCACAAAGTTCCACTGAAAATGATTGCCATAAGACTGTAATATCTCTTTACTCTTTAGCATCATTTTCCTTTTTTGACTTCTTGCTTGGCTTCTCGCTCTCTTTTGTTTCGCTCTGTTTGTATTCTGGGCACTTAGGACACTCGCTCCAAGTGCAAGCGCCGTCTTTATCCAGCATTGATGCGCAAACATTGCACCTTTTTACTTTTTAGTCTCATTTTCTTATCCTTTTTGTGTTGGTCTAGTTTTTTTACAATGTCGGTAAATTCATCACCACTCAAATACCAAAACGGCTTTTTGCCATCTTCGTATTGCATTTTTGCAAAGTCATCAGGATGTGTTGCCAAGTGACTAAATACTCGTAAAATGTTTGTCATATTGCTATTGTCCCACTGGTCGCACTTTCTAGCACGTAAAAAGATCACGATAGGGCAAAAGTAGCACGCCCAAAATAAGCGATAAAATGCAGATTAAAAAAATAGCTCATATTTGCCTCCTATAAATGATCTGTCGGCGCTACCGTTACCGGATTGCTCGTCGTGTTTAGGCGCTCACGCTCTGCGATCAATTCCTTATACTCTGCCCTTAGGGTTTTCAAGCACGGCATTATTGCCTATGATTAAGGCGTGGCGTATATAGTTTTTCACACTCGGCAATCTCGGCTTCAATTTCGGCTAGTTGATTGGTGCGCTCGTCAGTCTCGCCAGCTAAAAATCTCATTTAGCTCAGCTTCATCTATCAAAGTTAGCCCCTCTTGTATCGGTGTCTCGTTATCATCGTATCCGTAAATTTCGTTATTATTATCTTTGTAGTATTTCATTTTGTATCCTTATCTTAGCTCCATCCACACAAAGGTAGATGGATTTATTTGGCTGTTTGATAATGTAGTGATTTTATATGTTGATCCTGCTGGCACAACTGCACAAACATAACCGCTTCTATTGCCAATATTTATTTTTTGTGTCAAAACATTGTCTATTAAAAGTTGCATATCTTCTGATGAGTTGTTTATCGTGCCTGCTACATTTATCATAATTGCTCTATTGGTAGTATTCGTATATACTATGTCTTTTTTTCTTTGCGTGGTCATGTTTTGCCAAGCTTGCCCTATACCTAGTCCTTTATTTGCTTCTATTGCATCGCTTACGGCTTTTTCAGTCACTGCTGCGTCCTCTTGTTGTGCTGTTATAGAGTTTTTGAGCTTTGTGATACCTGCCTTTGTTTCAGTGGCAAGTATAGTTTTATCTATTTGACTGGCTGTTGGAGTATTTACGTTTTTGGCTTTTATGATGACAACTACCGCCATATTATATGGGCGTGTTTCGTTGCCACCAACTTCTGAAGTCCAGCCTTTGGCAGAAATGCTTATATCTTGTATCCATTGTGCTGGTGGGTTTAAGATTTGGTTATTATGGTTTGAATATCCTACATTTCCGCCGCAGTATTGATAGTGCTTGTGTAATTTAAGCTCATCTTGTTGGACAATACCAAGTGCTGCTGCATTACCGCCTGTAGAACGCATAAAACCTACCATCATTGAATTTTGGTATGTTGAAATTCTCTCCGCTTCCACCGTATGTATAGCCTATTACTGCAAAAAGCTCTTTGTATTCGCTCTTTTTCAGGCTTCGTCCGTCACATAAAAAGATAGCCAGCAGGTATCTTGCTTTCAGAGCTCAAGCTAGATATGCACCTATCGGAGTGCCGTCACTGGCTTCGTCTTTTTTTGAGGTAGATTTCGTCTGTATTCACGCCTTTTAATTTTTAGGATGCTGGCATTGACGCCAGCCTCTGTCTTAAAACCCTCATGTGTGAAATAGTGCCAAACTGGTGAGCCATCAGGTTTTGGAGTGCCAAGACCTATGGCTTGACCTTTGTTTTTAGCTTCGATGAGAAAGTGACTGTCATTGTTATTTGCGTGTAGTATTCCCTCGCTACCGATAGTCACGCTCTTTGTAAAGGTATTTTTCTTCATTAAAGCTTAGCGAATGCATCAGCCGTTTTGCCATCTAGCTTTTTGGCTATCGACTGCTGTTTCTTTTTTTGCCAAGCTTTCCATCATTAAGAGTATCTATACTCTTTTGTAAAATGTAGTCCTATTTGCCAGCTGTTTTTGCTTGTTTGTTACTGATGCCATCTATCCCGCCTACTACCGGATCGGTTACTTCAAGCTGATAGATGCCTTCTTCCCACTTGTTTTTCTTCTTTTAGATTAGCCATTGTATGCTCCGTAATTGAATTGATCGTTGTATTTTTATTTGCCCGCCATAGACCACACTGCTTGCTCTATGATCTGTGCTTACGAGCACGCACCTTGCAGGAGCTGCACTCTTTGCAGCTTCGCTTATTTGTTTTGCTTTTTGCTTTGAAAGGGGGATGCTAGCTATGATGCTATACTCCGCCCAGTGCGTGTTGCTACCATAAAGCCTGCTTTTATCATGCCTTATGGATCCGTCATATTTTTGACTTAGATTGCCCTCGATGATGATTGCACCACTATCTACGCTTTGCACCGCTTTTTTCACAGCATAAAACGAACCGCTGCAAAAGTGAATTTTAAAGGCGTTTTTTATGAGCCATCTAGCATTCGTTTCATTGAGCCCGTCTATATCTACATCAAAGCTGGCTGCTAAAATCGGCAGCAAAGAGGCAGGACAAGAATCGGCAAGTGTATTGATTACTCCAATGTCAAGACCACCCAATCTAAGCCCGAATAGCTCATCAAGTAGCTTATCAAATTTGCTTTTGTGATTTGGTAGCAGGCTCATAGCTCGGCCTTTTTGTAGCTTAGATTAAAATTTAGCCTTATAAAGCTATCATTATTTACTTTTGTGTCGGTAGCGGGAACTTTTAAATTTACCCTATAAACGCCATCTTGATGAAGTAGCTTGTAGATATAGCTTAAATTTAGATCCTCGCCTAAGCTTAGGCTGCTCCTACTTGTCTTTATCGTTTTATCGATCTCATCTTGTAAAAACATATCCGTTAGTTCAAGCTGCGCACTGATTGTTATATCTTTGATAGTCGCGTTTTTGACATTCACTGTATCGGTGAGCGGTCTGACCTTTTCACCATTTAGATGATCCTCTACGCTTTGACGCGTAGCTTCGCTCATATCGGAGGTTTTCAAATAGACATTCACTATGCCAGCTCCGCCGTTTAGCACGCTTACTTCCTCGACCTTTGTGTTTGCAGATAATGCTTGATAGATATATGCTTTTGCGCTTCCAGCCGTTGAAAATCTCTCCAGCGAAAGCACAGCTCTTTGCCTAAGCCTATCATCGCTTTCTTTGTCAGCTCCGCCACTAAAATTTGATGTTTGTTTGGCTTTGAGCACAAAAGGTAGCGGAGTTTGAATGAGTTCGCATTTGACCGTGCTTTCCTTAATAAACTCATCAAGAACTATTTTACCGGTGGCTTTTTAGCTCGCCGCGTTTGATGACTACGCTATCTTTGAGGATGGCGATACCCCCTTTTTCGCTTCTAAATACGCTCTTTGCAGGCACGATGGTATCGCTATCTTTTACGATAGATAAAGTTAGTTCGATGTCGGCCATTGGCTTTTCGCCCTGAAGCCTTTCGATACCATAGATCGCTACCACGTTGTCAAGATCGCTGCCTGAGGCATAAGGTAAAAGCATACTTTTTACGCTCTCATTTATCCTAGCCCTTAGCAAAAGCTCACGATATGCAAGCGTTTCAAGAAGCGCGGAGAAACGATCGCTTTCAAGCAAAGAAATTTCGTCATCGTTTAGATAGCCTTTAAAGAGCTCTTTAATGCCCTTTAAAAGCTTGTTAAAATTTAGCTCTTCGATAACGTTTGGATATGGTAAATTTTCTAGCTTCATATTTCAATTCCTATCTCATTACCACTCGTTAAAACGATCTTAGAAATTTAGCTTATGATCTTTTAGACCTATAAGACGAACTTCATCGATCTTTACTCTCTTTTCCCACTTCTCAACCGCCTCTATCACAAAACACGCCAGATCAGCACGAAATTCATCATCCACCTTGCGATCTATTAGCTCATAAATTCTGCTGCCATACTCAGGCAGCATCACACGAGAGCCAAGCGGAGTTAGGAGTATGTCTTTGATAGAATTTTCTATATCAATGAGATATTTCATCACTAATCCCTCGCAAGTCCGTTATTGGTATGATCTGTTAGGCTGCCACGCGCATCACTTACGCTACCACCAAAGCTTGCGTTACCACCTGTTGTGATTGAGCCAGTGATTTTTACATCTCCGTTTATCTCAAAACTACCGCTACCACCACCAACTCCGGCTGTATTTATAGCTCCTTCAATGAGCGTATTGCCAAGTAGCTTGATACTTGGGCTTTTTATAGTGGTATCGCTAGCTTCTACCATCACATTTTTAGCCTTTACATTTGCGTTATCGCAAGTTATGTTTATAAGCTTTGGAGATGAAATTTCAAGACACGAGCTAGAGCTGTCGTAACTCATCTTTATGCCATCTTCAAAACTTACATGCACCTTTTTATCAGTAGTGTCTGCTTTGTGAGAACTTTGATAAAGCCCACGAAGCACCACACCTGAGTTTAGCTCATCATGCACAGGCAGCACTAGCACTTGCTCTCCTACGCGTATTGGTGAAAAGCTCACTGCATAAGAGTTGGCATGTGCTTGAAAGACCGGCAAAAAATCAGTTACCATAGAGCCAATGGCAACTTTTGCACGGTCATCTCTTACTTCACTGATAATTCCAACTTCAATCATTTATATGCTCGCTCAAATTTTTATTTCTTGGCGTTCTTGTGTACTTTACGCTATGCTTGATCTCTTTTACATCATCATGTATTTCATTGAGTTTCTCTTTATTTATGGCAAAAGTTTGCTGCTAAGATATCGCTTAGTTTTTTTCAGTGGCGCTACTTTTGCTTATTTATCGCTTCGCTATTTTTTTATTGACCACATCGATCATCAAATCAGTGTTTTTGCTTGTATATCTACTAAGCAGCCAAAAGATCACCACAAATGCCAAAAAGCCAAAAATCGCCATAAAGACGATAAATTCATTTAACCCCCATGATCCAGCTAAATTTATTAGTCCTGCTGTCTCTCTTATCTCGTCACTAAAATTTAAGCCGCTATTTTTCCATCTTCTTCCTTTATTCCAAGACATTGTTTTTAGTTTTCTTTCACAGTCGCGGTAATAAACAGCAATCTTCTTGTCCATCTCAAACGTGCCATTATCTTTGGGTTTTAGTGGCATTTTGGCATTGCATTTTACGGGTATATATTTTTCTTTATAAACAACTATAGGCTCAGACACTTGCTTATCTGCACAGCCTGAAAAAAGCAGAACGAGCGCCATAAAGAACACTAATATTCTCATTTAAACAGCTCCTTATATGCAGCCAGCTCGCTTTCGCAACTTTTTATCTTTGACGTAGATTTTTCTTTATTCTCTCGACCTCTTTTGACGGAGTATCGTCGATCCTTACCGCAGCAGCTTTTATAGCTTCGTTTTTGTGAAGCAAGAGCTGTATCGCAGGCGCTTAGATTGTTTTTTGACTGTAGTGTAGTCCTTGAAAAAGTTTCTCATTTTTCTCTTTTACGTTTTCAAAGTCTTTAAGCAAGACGGAATTTTTGCTTTGGAGTTTTGAATTTTCCAAAAACAAATTTACGCAAGCAAAACCTAAAAGCGCAGCTAAGGCAAAACCTACAATAGGAAGTTTAGTTGTTAAAAAAAGCCCATCAAACACCCTTATTTATGATTTCTACGGTTAGCGGCTTGTTCTTAGCTTGCTCCATAAAGGTTTCAAGCGTTTTTTTGCTATCGTAAATCCCTCTTTCGTCCGCTTTCGCGCCTAGTAAAACGCAGCCTAGCGTATCTTTGGGGTAGTTCCCCGCGTGAATGAGTATACGGCGGTTTTTGCTTACCTTTTCATTAAAAAGCGTCGCTAGAACTCGTCCGAAGCGCGGGCTATATTCCCACGCCGTCTCGTATACTCCTTGCGGCACGCGTAGGTCTCGTCCCGGCGTTACGCAGTCTTCGCCCGCTGGTTCAAGGGTATAGCCTGAAAGTAGCGGCTTTTCGTCCGCTTCGCGTAGCTCGAACTTTCCTATCGTGCCGTCACTTATATTTTTAAAGCGCGTTATCGTTAACTTCACAATAAGCCTCCTAGTACCTTTTTTTGCTCTGTTTGGAGTTTGTTTCGCCCAAAGAGAATTCATACCGCTTTGATAAGCGGCTTCGTATTCGCCCATTCTTATATGATGCATCGTAGTTACGAATTTTTTAACCTTTGAAACGCCTAGCTGATAGGCCATTTCTATCACCACTTCTTGGACGTTTTGCGGTTTTTCCTTTAACCAATCAAACGTCGCGAATACCGCGGCAGTTAGTTTTTCAAGCTTGAGCTCTAAAATTTTATCGGCCGTCGCTTTGCTCATGGGTTCGTATTTGCCGCCGTTTAGCGCTAGCTCGTCTGCCGTAAGCGCGGCAAGCAAAAAGCCGTAGCCGACGGTCGGTCTTCCTAAGTTGTCCTCGTACCTATGGTCTTCAAGGCCCTCATTTTCTTTGATTTTTTCTATTAAGGTCATGGCATCCTCCAAACTTTTGCCGCAATATTACGCCATGCCCGCCTCAGAAATCTATCACGATTTTTTGTCAAAAAACTTTGTCAAAGTCCCGTAATAGATTTTTCGGCACAAAACAGCCCATAATTCGCACAAAAATAATCAAAGGCGCTAAATGCTAGAAGAATTTGAAAAAGAACTGATAAACACGATTAAAGAAGCGGCCGAACCCAAAAACTCGGTAACTAGAGCGTACCCTGGGCGAGTTTAACAGTAAAGAAGAGATGGAGCTGCTGATAAAAAGGCGGCGAGAGCTTCGTATTCGTAGAGTTTGTGGATGAAAAAAATACGAAAACGTAGTAGAACGAAGCGCGACGTATAATATCCATATACTAGCCTGCACTTCAAACAAAAACCAAAACTACCGACAAGCCAATAAATTTAAAGCCTACGCTCTATGCGAGGCAATAGATAAAAAGCTACGAAACTCGAATTTATGTAACGAGTTTAGGATAGAGCCCCAAAGCGCTAAGGCGTTGCTAAACGATATTACCGACTACGGCTACGTCTACGTGCTCACCAGACAGATACGAACACAATTTTTTTAGAAAAGGACGAATTCTTATGCTCATAACGAAAGACTTAATCGCGCTAAAGGACGATAAAGAAGGAGTTTTAAGCGAAATTTGCCTGGCCGTAACCGGCGTTTGGCAAGGACACGCTGGAGGAACGTTTAGTATAGACGCTGCAGACATAGAAAAAATGAAGCTAAATTTTGACAAGCGTAGCCTAGATATAGTGATCGATTACGAGCACCAAACTTTAAGCGGAGAGATAGCGCCCGCGGCGGCTGGATAAAAGAGCTTTTTATAAAGGACGGCGCGCTTTATGGGCGCGTAAGTTGGACAGCCAAAGCAAAAGAATTCATCAAAAACGGCGAATATAAATATCTTAGTCCGGTTTACGACTTTATGGGGGTAGATGAAAAAACAGGAGCTTGGCAGGGCTGCACATTGCACTCCGCGGCGCTAACCAATAAGCCATTTTTAGACGAACTAGGAGAAGTAAGAGCGAATAAAAATTTCACAAAGGAGACGAGCATGGATGATACGAAAAATCCAAAAGGCGAGCCGCAGGCTCAGGCTGCTATGCAAAACGGCACGAACTATGAGGCTCAGATAGTCGAGCTAAAAAATCAGCTTAACACCTCTAAACAAGAGGTTGCTGCGCTAAAAGAGCAACTAGCTCAAAGCGCGGTAGACGGAGCCATTATCGCAAATAAGCTGCAAGAAAGTCAAAAAGCAGTGGGCACTCAGTTACGCAAAAAGCCGATTTAAACGGCTTTAATGAGTTTTTAAAAGGCGTTATGCTGCCGCAGCAAAAAACGAGCATACCGAGCAACGATATGTTTGCCAACAAAAGCCAATCGGACGCAGAAATAGATGTCGTTAAATTTGCATTAGGAGGAGAATAAGATGTCAAACGAACAGAAAAAACCAAAAACCGTCGGAGATGTGGTCGTAAACAAGGTGCTCGGCGTTAACGCCAAAGTAGAGACTACAAAGACCTTAGAGTGCGGAGCCGTGCTGTTTAGTATTAACGGTGGCGAGAGTTTTGCGGCCGTAACTAGCGACAATCAAACCGCTACTATCGCAAACGCTTCCGCGGTATTTGGGGTACTTTGCGACAACGTAGAAAACCACCAAAGAAGCGGACGTGCTTGTGCTTGGCGAGGTAATGCTGGAAAACGCCGCTGCTGAGCTAAAAACCGCACTATTCAAACAAAAAATCATAGTTAGATAAGGAGATAAAAAATGGATGAACTTTTAAAAAAATTTACGGTCGAGGCGATGACTGAGATCATAATTCAGACTAAGGTCGATCAAAATTTTATAACGGATACGTTTTTCAAAAAATGGACTCCGACGCTTTCCAATACCCATAACATTATAATCGAAAAAGGCGCGGGCATAATCCTTGAAAGCGTTAGCGAAAACGGAGAGCACTTGGTGACAAAAAAACCCGACCAAACTATCATCTCTGTACCGCTTCCTCGCTTCCCGCAGTATGATCCGCTCCCGGCTAGCGAGATGAATTTGCTAAGAACACTCAATACTCAAAGCGAGCAGCTTAAATCATTGTCTGCGGCTATCGGCAAAATACTAGCTAGCCAAAAAAGTAATATCACCAATACGGTAGAGTATATGGCTATAGGCGCTATTTTCGGTAAGGTAATGGATGGCAAAGGGAAGGTGCTGTTTGAGCTTAGCGCAAATAGAAAAGAGATAACTATTACGAACACTACCAAGTTGCTAAATTTACTGAATAATATCGAAGCCGCCCAAAAAAAGAGGTGTTAGGCATCGCTAAGCCTTATATAGCGCTAGTAACTAGGGAACTTTTCAACGAGTTGCTCAAGATGGCGGAAGACCAAGAAATTTCTAAAAATTAAAAATCCTGCGAAGTCGTGGATAGCAACGGCGCTTTAACCCTTAAACTTTTCGGCAAGACCTTTATGCCTTACGATGCCTCGTACAAAAAAACACGAAGGGTAAAGATACGAGCTACATGAGCGGCAAAAAAAGGCGTAGTAGTGCCTTTGATGGACGATATCTTTGAGATAGTTTATACGAGAGCAAACCATACGTCTGCCATCGGAAAGGCTCCGACTAAATTCTTCGCTGCGGCTCCAGAGGTGCTTGACAAAGGTATGGGCTGGGGCATTGTTAGCGAAAGCAGACCGCTTCCGATCTGCAATAGGCTTGACGCGATCATCGAGCTAAAAAAATGTAACAAATCGATTTAAAAAGGGCTTCACGTCCTTTTAAATCAAAAAAATGACTAAAACTACGAGAAAAAAATATTTTTAAACGTTTTAACGCGCTTTTTAACGCTCGCTAAAAAGCTAATAATGAATACGGTCAAAAGGTTTAAAAATATTTGGAGACAAAAATAATGGTTTTTAACAAACGAGGATCTACTAAAAGAAGTTTCTACTAGAGAGTTGCAAGAGCTCAGCGACTTTGAAGGAAGCGGCGTCGTTAATCAAGGCGTCATAGACGATAGCGTAAACGATGCCTTAGCTTATATCTCCTCTTTTATCAAACTTCCACAAAACCCTACGCCGCTACTAAAAGACATCGGCGTAAATTTGACTATTATCGAGCTCAAAAAGCGCAACAACTTTCCCAAAGAGGCGCTGAATGAGCAGATAGAAAAGATGGATACCCTACTTTTGAAGATGGCTAACAAGAAGCTTCCGAGCCAAATAGAAGACGATAGTGCGCCCAGGCTCGGCATAAGAGCATTTAGGCACAGCGAGAAAAAAATGGACTTAAAGGATTTAAATGGCTGAGAAACCGAATATCAAAGAGCTTGCTAAGGAGCTATATTTAAAAGGCTTTAGCCTTGAGCGCATAGCTGAAATTTTAAACAAGACCGTAAAAACCATAAAAAACTACAAATCTCAAAATGGCGACTGGGACGAACTAAAAGCCGCAAGCTATCTAAACAAAAGCGGCGAAGATAAGCAAAATATCTATCAAAAACTTTATCGAAGAGATGCGCCTGGCCGTAAAAGATATAAGAGAGAGTGAACTACCCGCGGGCAAAAAGGCCGAGGCACTTTCAAAGATAGGCGATAGCTTCGTGAAGATGACCAAAGTTGCAAGCTACGAAAATCCGGCGGCGTACCGCTTAAGTATCGCTAAAAAGGTCATTATGCTGGTAGTAGATAAATTTAAAGACGACGAGAATAAAGAGTGTATCAAAAAAACTCGTAGAACTCATCGAGAGCGAGAAAATTCGTCAAAGCTATCGAAGAGCTCGACGTTTAGGATGACGCATGCTTTTTTTCAAGAGATGAGTTAGATAGCTTCCTAGAAGACAGTAGAGAAACGCACAAGCAAGCCGGCGCCGTAGAACCCGAGCTTAGTAAGCTCACGCGCAAAGACTTTTACGGCTGGCTGGAGGAGCTTAGCGGCGAGCTAAAAGAGCAGATACATCTAAATAGCCCTCTGTCCCCCAAAGATAGGGTAGCAAGAGTAAAACGCGCCGAGCACGATTTTTATGTTTTTTTGCAAGGACTTATTTCCCACACTATTTTAGCATTAGCAGTTCTTGCGCACTTCACGAAGATCTAGCGCAGATTTTTGAAGCTATGACGCAAAACACAAGCGGAGACAAATATGCCCGCGCCGCGCCGCGCGGTCATGCAAAGACTACGTACTGCTCACAGCTTCTTCCGCTTTGGTGTATTTGTTTTGGCAAGAAGCGATTCATAGTCGAAATTTCAGATGCTGTGGAGCTCGTCGAGGGGTGTCTTGAAGCCATTAAAGCCGAACTTGAGGACAACGCAAATTTAAAAATGGACTTCCCGCACGTTTGCGGCGCAAGCAAAAATTGGAAGATAGGCGAATTCGTATCTAAAAACGGAGTCAAGCTTAAGGCTTTTGGCTCGGGTAAAAGACTGCGCGGTGTGAAGTTTGGCGTTTATCGCCCCGATCTAGTAGTCCTAGACGACCTAGAAAATGACACCAACGTGCGCAGTAAAGAGCAGCGCGACAAGCTCGAGGAGTGGCTTGATGAAGCCGTGCTGAATTTGAGGCAGTGTAGACGGTAGCCTAGACGTTCTTTACATAGGCACCGTACTTCACGCCGATAGCGTTTTAGCTAGGAAGCTCAAGCTTAAATTTTGGAATGCCAAGAAATATCAAAGCATCATAAATTTCCCAAAGCGTATGGATTTATGGGAAAGATGGAGCGAGCTTTACAAGAACGTTTCAAAAGAGGCTAGCGAAACGTTTTATTTAAAAAAACAAAGCATTTATGGACGACGGGGCGCGGGTACTTTTGGGAGGATGCGCTACCAATTTTAAAACTCATGCAAAAAGCGCGCCGAAAACTTAAAAATCTTTTAACAAAAGAGCAGCAAAAACGATCCGCGTAGCGAAAACTCAAATTTCTACCAAAGAAAGTATGCATTTTTACCGCGAGCTTCCGAGGTGCGATTATTTTTGTGATGTATATCGACCCAGCAGGAGAAAAGAAAAAGAGCGACTACACGGCTATAACGGTACTAGGAGTAAGCAGGGCAGAAGCCAAGATATACGTAGCAGAAAGCATAGTAGAGGTCATGAAGACCAAAAAGACCATCAAAGAGATCATTAGGCTTAATCAGCTCTATAAATGCCGCGTTTGCGCGATAGAGAGCAACGGTGGGCAGGAGTTTTTTTAGAGGCTGGATCAGAGAAAAGGCCTTCGAGATAGGCGTTAAACTACCTTTAAAAAGGCGTGAATAATACCGCAAGCAAAGGGCAAAGAATAGAGGAGCTTGAAGTGCCTATAGAAGACGGCGAAATAATCTTTCATCAAAGCCAAAGCCTGCTTATCGAGCAGCTTACCGAGTATCCCGAAGCCAAGCACGACGACGCACCCGACAGCTTAGCGGGCGCATACGACCTAACAAAACTAAAAAAGAAAGTAAAAAGGCGCACGAGATGATATTTGACAAATTATTTAAAAATAAATCCGAGCAGCCGCAGCGCAAGAAGGCGGCTCTCATCCCTCAAAACGGCACCCTGATAGATTTGCTGATAAATACGGGAGTTTCTAGCGTAGGTGACGACGATATGGATATGATACTAGCCGATCTTACCGTTACGCAGTGCGACGTGAGCCGCAAGTCCGTGACCGAGAAAAAAAGAGATCCAAATCGTTTGCGACGATGAAAAAATTAAGGACGAAATTTAAAAGATTTTTAATCCCGACGTAGTCAGCCAAATTTTAGAGACCTATCTTTACGGATTAAACGTATTCGAGATCAACTACAAAGAAAAAGAAGGTCTTGTGTACCCAAGACTAGTACAGCGCGATTTTAGGCAGTTTAAATTTAACGACGCGGGCGAGTTCACATTTAATGCAAGCGGAAGCGAGCGAAGTATTCCGCCTTTAAAAGTTATATACGCATTAAACAGAGCGAATTTTAGAAAGGTATACGGAGACGGGCTACTTAAAAAGCTGTATTTCCCCGTCAAGATGAAAAAAACGCCAGTTTAGAAATTTCTGGTTTAGGGTTTTTAGAAAAAAATTCGGATCGCCCTGGGCGATAGCAAAAACCAGCTACGAGCCCGACGAAATGGCTGCGGAAGTGCAAGCTATGCTTAGCGGTGATAGCGCGGTCATAGACACGGACGAGGAGATCACGCTGGTGCAGCCTACCTCAAACGTAGATTTTACGAGACTTCCAGCATACCTCGACAATCAAATCAGCAAGGCCATTTTAGGCGCAAATTTAGCCAGCGACGTAAAAGAAGGCAGCTATGCCGCGGCAAAGACGCATAATGAAATCAGAGAGGATTTGGCCGCAAACGATGCTAAAATTTCTAATCTTCGTGATGAACAAGGCCATAAGCTTTTTTAAGGAGATCAACGGCTATAACGGCGAGCTTTACGCCAAACTATTCGACGAAGACGCTCCTAATACTGAGCGCGCTGCAAGAGACAAGACGCTATACGATATGGGCTTTGCTCCGACCAAAAAATATATAACCTCGACTTACAATATCGAGATCGACGAAAATGCCGGGGCGCAAGAGAAAAATTTAAAAGCTAATAAAGCGAATTTAGCAGCCTTAAAAGGCTCTTTAAAGGCTTTAGATAGATTTGATAAAGCCACGGATGAGATGGATGTAGAAGACGGCGAGATAGAAGCGGCCTTAAACAAACTAATCGCAAGCAGCGAGACTTACGAAGAGGCTTTCGATAAGCTTTATGAGCTTTATGATTTGCCATTTGAGAGGCTTGAACCACTAATGTTTAGAGCCGTAGCAAATGCCCAGATGCTAGGATATCTAGATGAAATTTAGTTTTTTCGAGGAGCCTACGGCGGTTTATGAATATTTAAAGAGCAAAAAGCCAGAAACGCACTTTGATTACGACGAGATTGTGCACGACGCCCACAAAAAAGCTTTTACGATAGCCAAAATGACAAATTTAGACCTTTTAAAAGATATGCAAAATTCGCTTACAAAAGCTTTTAAAGACGGCATTGGGTTTAACGAGTGGAAAAATAGTGTAAAGCCTATGCTGGCAAAGAAAGGTTGGCTGGGAAATATCAAAGTAAAAGACCCAAAGACTGGCGAAGAAAAAGAAATTTACGTAGGCAATAGAAGATTAAGAACTATATTTAACACCAATATGAGAACAGCCTATGCCAAGGCTAGGTATGAAAGCCAGATGCAAAGCCTGGGCGAATACTTCCGCTATACTGCAGTGCTTGATAGCAGAACAAGAGAAGCTCATAGAAAGCTTCACGGCAAGACACTACCTAAAACTGATAAATTTTGGGATACCAATTATCCGCCAAACGGTTGGGGATGTCGCTGCAAGGTACAGGTGTTAACAGAGGCCGAATGCGTAGCTAGAGGTATCGTACCGCTTGCAGATGGCTCTTTTTTACCTCAAGCCGCAGAAAAAGATTTTAGATATAACCCAGGCAAAGTCGATAAGACAGACGAAATTTTAAAAGATAAGCAAAATAAGGCCTTGGGTACCATTGCTTCAAGTCTTGCAAAGAAGAAATTAAAACAATCCCTAGATAGCTTCGAGCACGAGCGAGATATTTACGTTTGGCAAAAAAGCTTAGATGATATGGTAGGCGCCGTAGCCGGCGGTAAAATCATCAAGGATAAAATTTATCAGGTGGCTCAAGTAGGGGAGTTAAAACAAAGTATCAAGAAAAATCTAAAAATCATCGACGTAGAGCCCAAAGCATCCAGTATAGCCGTTTATCAAAACACCATCTCACACATCACGAGAGATAGCAAGCCGAAGGGAAAAAGAGCCCAATATCGATGAAATAAAAAGCCGTAGTAGGCGTATTTGACGAAGCTAAACGCGTATTTTTACGATAAAAAGGACAATGTTTTACTATATTTTTTTATAATAGCCTACAAAACGATAACATGGTAAATTACGCCGTCATCCGCCTAGACTATACGCTTAAAAATTTAAAACTGATAATTTTATAGCGACTATTACGAGGATACCTGTAGAAAATTATAAAGCTGTTTTGAAAGATAAAAAAAGATACATAAGGATAAAGTAGATAAGGCCGGGCATCGAACCCAAGTCATATACAGCTTGCTTTTGCAACTGGAACCCTGCCAAATCTGGGCCATCTCTTATCTACTTTGTATAATTATACCACTCTCAAGGAATAAAGGCAAATGATAGAAGTTAAAGGCTTAGAAGAGCTGCAAGCTAAGCTAAAATCTCTGCAAAATATCGAGAAAAAAACCAAACCGCTAATGCAAACACTAGGCAATATCTTACAAAACGAAATAGAAGCTAGTTTTTGAGAACGAGAGCAGTCCCTTCGGACAAAAATGGCAAGCCTTAAAACCCTAGCACTATCAAGCAAAAAAACAAAGACATGGAAAATCTCTTAATATTTTAAGATCAGATGGAAATTGGCAGATAGGTGGATAGTTAAAGCGGATGATAAAAAAAGCTACAGTATCTAATAATACGAATAAAAACGGCTTTGCTTATGGACTAGTTCATCAATTTGGCACCAATAAGGCGGGACGAAGTAAAAACATAAGAATCGCAACTCGCCCGTTCTTGCCAGTAGATAAAAGCGGAAAATTGCCTGACAAAACCGAAGAAGTCGTAAAAAAAGTAGCTATAAATTTCGTAAAGGATAGCTTTAAGTAGTAGTCTAGTTTTTTCTCCTTTTTCTAAACTCCCAAGGTGGAGTCGGGCTATCTTCTTGCCAAAGGCCTAGCTTTGCATTTCTGGCATACACTTCATCATTCTCATACTCCTTGGAATACTTCTTAAAAGCCCAAGCATAGCCGTTTTTGACCATAAATTTATTCACGTCTTCTCCATCAAGGAATACTTTTTGCGATAGTCCTTTGATACTTATCTTTTTTATCTCCCGCTACCGTTACGATCTTTCCGGCTATTTTAGCCTGCAGGGCTTGTTTACATAAACGTGAGAAAGGTTGCTTTTTTTCTGGGGCGTCTATGCCGTGAAGCCTTATCTTTATCTCTTGTTTATCCACAGTCAAGACTTTTATCGTGTCGCCGTCTGAAATTTTTACCACCTTTGCCTCATAGTCCGTAAAAGCGCAAGTAAATAGCAGGCTCGCAAATATTAGCAATTTAAGCATTTTTAAAGGCCTTTTTGGGGGTGTATTATAGTTGCCTGGGAATATTTTGTCAAAAAAGGATTAAAGGCGGAAGCCTCTACAGATTGGATTTTTAAAGAAAAGCGTAGGAAAGAGGACGCATTTACTCGAACAAACTAGGCTCTCTTAACTCTTTGGTTATGGCACAAACACTGTTATAGCTCAAGTTATGCTTCGCGGCGATCTCGCGAATGACTACTGGGCGTGGTTTGCCCTAGCTCTATGCCTTCTTCGTATTCTTTGAGTATATCGTAGTTTCTAAACGTACCTTTGTAGCTCGGCACGTAAATATTTGCTCCGCCGTATTCTTTGATGATGTCGGCCATGTTTTCGCTCTCTTTGACGCGGTTGTAGAACTCGGCAAATATATCGAAGCTATTTATCATTTGTAGTATTTGTCTTTCATTTGAATAAGGGCTTGCACGACGTCGGCGGCATCGCTTCTCGATAGAAAATTTAAGATGCAAAGGCCTGATTTTAACTATCCTAAAAATGAACTCTCTTAGTGCCATGCCCGTTTTTACGTTGGCTATCTCTTCCCAGATACCAACGATAGTTTCAAGCTGTTTTTTGGTAGCGTATAGGCTACCTTTAGCGGGCGTTATATCTTCGCCGGCCACAAAAGAAGGGCTAGACGTTTTATTTGCTTTGGTTTTGCGGGTTGCTTTGCTTTTTTTCGCGCAGGTATTTTTAAAATTTGCGCCTTTATGGGGCTTATATCCCACGACCTCTAGCACGGCTCTAAGCTCCTCTATACTTAGCTCTTTCAGGCTATCTTTGCCAAATTGCGCCCGTAAATATACTTTCCTGCACTCGTCGTCCATGAAATAGTTGTGTTTCAATGTTTGTATCATTTTTTTATGTAGTATTTTTTTAGTTCGCTCGTATTCATCTCAAACCGCCAAATTTAAGGTATTTTTCCCTTATAGTTGTAATAGTTGTATTGGTTGTAGTCTCCGCTTTACAACTATATATCACGCTCTTGCCCATTTTACGGCTAAACCATAGCTTGCCGTCGAATTTATCCAGGCAATCCCTAGCTGTTCTATCGTCTTTTTCGTAATTCATAGCGTTTAGTAGCTCGGTCTTGTTTAGATCTCCGCCGGCTAGTATCTTTTGCGCTAGGGTAGTAGAAATTTAGCTCGTATTCACTCATTCTAGCTACTTCCACGTCAAGCTCGTTTAGTTCTAAATTTAGCGTTTTTACGCAAAAACCGCTATCTTTTACCCCGGCTCTTTCCTTGGCTACTTCAAGCAAGAAATTTAACTCGTTTTCCTTGCTAGGGCGTTTTAGTAGATGATACATAATGTCGAGAGAATTTCTTATATGGTTGCTGCCTTGATAGTTTTTACCGTCTTTGTTAGAGTGATGCAGGATGATGATCGTGGCTCCAGCTTCACGTAAATTCTTAAGCGCGCCGAACAGCCTATTTATGCGGTTGTCGTTATTGATGTCTACGAAATCCCGCAAGCTATCCAGGATAAAAACGCAATCTTTGTAAGCTTTGCCTACGGCGTTTTCTTCTAGCTTTAAAACAAGCTCGAATCCGCAAAGCTCCAAAGTGGAGCGCTGGATATAATTCATATTCTCGTAGCTTTCTATAAGTAGCCCTATCTACGCCGCGCTGTTTGAGTACGCCTACAGGGGTTGTCGTAGTCTATGAAAAACACCGCTTTGACCCTCTTTGCAAAGTTTTTTTAGCTAGAGCAAAGGCCATGTAGCTTTTTGCCAGTGCCGCCGTCAGCGTGAGATCAGTGTGATTAGCTGCTTTTACTAAAAAGCCATCTATCAAAAACTCGACCTTTTCGTTGAAACTATCCTTGGTTAGGCTAGAACTTTTTAAAAAAACTCGAGAAACTTTCGCTCATTATAATCCTTTTTTTCCACAGCCCTTTTTCTAAAAAAATCCACGACTTAAGCCACTACACCTAGCTAGTTTTGACACGTTTAGCTTTCCGTTTTTTTAAAGCGGTAAAAACTAAGATCATAGCTTAGGATATTATTAAGTCTAGCTTGGTACAATGATCTCTTTTTTTGCGTGTAGATTATCGAGGTGAATTTTTCTTTGCTTGGTTGTCAAACCGTCTTTCCTTAAAATTAAACCTTTTTAAAAGAGCGTCAAAGTGGTTTAAAACGCTCTTTAAAGGGCTTAAAAGCCCTTTAACGCAAAATTCTTAATTTTTTTCTCGTCTTACAAACCTAGGTAAAAGCCTATTTTTGCTATCTTTTAACTTTTTATATTCACTCCAATAAATTTGAAAATCACTCTTTATCTCGTTCATTTTTCCTACCTCCAAACTCTCTATTTTAGGCACTATCCTAAAATTATCTTTTACCACTCTTTTTAAGACCGAGCTTTACCAAATCCTCGTCTTTTAGCTCCGCAAGCGCTTCTTTATTAGGCTTTTCTTCGTATATGATGCACTCTTTGCCTAGCCCAAACGCCTTTATGGAGTTTAGTAAGCTCTCAAGCTTGGCTTTTACGCTAGGTACTCTTACGCTTTTGCTTATGCGGTAGCCGATCTCGCCGAAAGTAAATTCCTTAGAGCGTTTTTCGGCAAATTCAGCCTTATTGTCCTCGCAAAATAGTGTGATTTGCTGCTCGATGTAGCTCTTTTCGCTTTCCAATCTTTCAACTTCGCTCTTTCTAGCTTCTTTTATACGGTTACACTCAAGCGTTACTTCACCGTTAATTTTTTCTATACCTACGCTTACTTCGCATAGTCTTTTTAAAGCGACGTCTACGTCGCTAAAACTACTTATTTGCATACTCTCTCCTTTAAATTTCTAACTCACTTATGCCAAGCTCTCTTGCATATTCTCTTTCTATATCCATGCCTTTTGAAAACTCACTAGCTGGATGCTTTGAAAAATATACATAAGAGCAGTGGCTAAGCATTTCAAGTCCAGCCTTTAGCACCTCGTCTCTTTGCTCCTCGCTAAACACACCACTAAATGCAAGCACAGGGCTAAGCGGTATATATCCAGCTTCTTTTACCTTTCTGCACTCTTCTTTAGCTACCATGCAAGCCATAAAGTCAACATTTACCTTACCGCTTTTAAAGGCAGCATAAGGGCTAGCAACATATACAAGTCTCATTGTCTCTTTCATCTATCTCCTTTGTAAAATTCTGACTTAAAAAAGCCCTCTATTAAGGGCTTTGTAAAATCAACTTTATGCGCTCAATATATCAACAAGTCTCATTGTCTCTCGCTCGTATATACCAGCTCCTATCATCTTAAAATACTCATTTGAGTAGTAGGCCTTTTCGCCTTTAATAAGCTCAAAGTGCTTAAATTCATACTTTGGCATATGGCATTTTTTGGCATGCTTCACGCCATACATTTCGCCATTTCTACAAAGACTTATCTCAAAAGCCTTTTGCTCTCATTGCACTCATAAATTCTTCTTTTTTCATCATCTCTTCAAGTTTTTCTTGCTTGTGTCATTTTTTACTCCCTTACAACCGTTACAACTATTACAACTATAAAAAGCAACATCTTTGTAGCCTCTTTGACTACGTCTTCGTTTATAGGGGTCTTTGCGTATTCGCTTAGCATCTTTGCCCTTCTTAGCAGCTTTTCGGTCTTTCTGAAATTTCCTTTAGCTAGCGCTTCTATTAGATCAATGCATGGTTTTTGCGTTACGCCGAAGTTTTTTGCAAACTGCTTCTAGGTCGTCTCTTATTTTTTTCTTGTCCTCGTCTACGTAGGAAAGCCCACCTAGTATCCATTTATTTCCGACTCTCGAGCTTAGCTGTTCTAGCTCGTTTCCGCTCTTTGAAGCTGTTAAATTTATGAGCAGCTTGTTTGTGCCCACAAGCACCAGAGTAGCGCGGCTAAAATCGTGCATCCTGCGCAAGCTTTCAAGCGCGCGGTAAGGCAAATGCTCGGCCTCGTCTATAATGATCGTTCTGCTTACCTTTTTTAGAGCTTCCGCGCTTTGACGTATTAGCTCGTCTATGCTTCCTTTGTCGTTTAGTCCGAGCTCTCTAGCTAAAATTTTAAAAAGGCTCTTTGCGGATGTATTTATGGTAGCCTCGATTAGAATGCTGTCTGGATGCGTTCTTACGTATTCGCGAACGGCTCTTGTCTTTCCGCTGCCAGCTACTCCGCTTATCATTGCCATATCTCTATCTTGTACCGCCCAGCCGATCACCGCATGTATGCTTTTGGCGTCCTTGGTTTTTACGAAAGGTAGCTCGTCTTGTAAAACGTCCACTTTTTGGATAAAATTGTCAAGATAGTTCTTAGCTGGCTCTTCTACTTTGTCGGCATACTTGTAGCTAGAGCCTTCCTTTATATATCCCGAGATATACGCGGGATTTATTCCCAACGCCGTAGCAAATTTGTTCTGACTCATACCGCTTGATTTATTAGCTTCGATGAAGTCTTTTTATTCTGTCTGCTAACTGCATTTCTCCTCCTTTTTGATTTTTGTTTTTTTAAATGTTTTTAAACGCCGTTTAATAGGGACTTTAAACGACCTTGAAAGCATTTTTATTCTCCGCTTGCTATCTCTATGGCGTCGTCTACGGAAAAATTTCTTTTTTTAGTCGTTCTCTCTGCGGTAAAGTCGTTTAATTTATCGTAATCAAACCCAGCGTTTATTATGTTATTTACCTCTTTTTTTGCCTTTTTTTATGGTCTCTTTTAACGTCTCTATCTTGTCGCCGTCTTCGTAGTTAAAGTTTTTCGGGTTTTAACGCCTCTTTATGGGCTTCAAGCATTACTTCGAGATCGTAATTTACGTTTAGTCTCGTAAATTCGCTTCAAATTCGGCGCGTTTGATGACGGCTCGGATGGCTTTCATATCGTCTTTAAAGACCTTTTTAACGGCTTTGTAGGTTTCCGCGCTCATAGGGCATATCTCTTTATCCTTTGCTTCGCAGATGAAATTTCCTTCCAAATCAAATACGAATATCGAGCTTACGTCGTCTATGTTTTCGCTAACTAACACCTGGGTCTTTACGGCCGGGAGAAACGCCGAGCCGAATTCTCTTGCATCGTAACTAATTCCCTTTTTGCCTACCGTTCTAGACTCTAGCCCTCCAGCATGCAGCATAAATTCCTCTTTTCTTACACCTTTTAGTGGCGTATCATCGCTATTCCACCGCTCCATTGGACTTGGTCTTTTGCGTCCTATCTTCATTATGTCCCATTTAACTACTTCAGTTTCAAACCTGGCTCTAGCTTGATCTAGTGTGAGAAGATATTTTAGGTTTGTCTTTTTAGGCAGCCCATTCTCATCTTTGGCGTGCCTATCTTTTTTTAGGTGTTCTTTGTTCAACGGCCTCGCGCATAGCTAGATTAAAGCCTATATAGCCTGGGTTTGAGAAAATTCAGCATGCTGCATCACTCCAAAGTGTCTCTCTACAAAGCCCTTTTCATCACCGCTATATGCGATTGCTCTATCGTAGTCGATATGTAAGCCGTTTAGTAAGTGTTGAAACTGATCGCTTAGATAGTCTTTGCCGTTATCACCCTTTATGTAGTTTGGTTTGCCTAGTGTATTTAAAGCTTTCCACATTAGTCTTATAAGTCCTAAAAGCATTTGATTTTTTTCTCTATGCTTGCACACATCTACCGCTATATACATCTACTATACTTAGGATATTTGCACGCATCGCTTCGCCTTTTTCTCCATCCCTTACCATCATATCAAGCGGTGAGCTATCTATCTGCCAGCATTGGTTGCGTCTGGTTATCATCTCGCCTTGATTGCCAAGAGCTGGTTGGAAGTAGCTTTTTGCTTTATCTTCGCCTTTTGTTACCATTATGTATTCAAGCTTGTGTGTTTGATAGTAGCTATCTAAAAACCTCTTTATTACGCCATCACTAAATAGTGGTTTTTATCTCGCCCATTAGATATTTTTGGGTAGTTATATGCCCTCGCCTATACGTTTAAAATACTCTTGATGTAGTCTACGATTTAGCTCAGCTATATTTACTCCGCCAGCGCCATAAGCACGGAAGTTTTGAGTAAAAACTCTATCATCCACTCTTCGAGCACGCTGGCGTTTTTTCCTATGCTTGCCACGCTTGTCTATCAGCGCCGCCGCGCCTTTTTCCTTATAAGCTTTTTGCCATCTAAAAAGATTTGCCTCGCTTATACCGCTATCCTCGCAAAACTTTTTACATGACACGCCACATTTTTTTAGCCTCTTCATACTCTTTTTAGCACTCTTATCTTTTTTTGTTTATCTCATCTTTTTTCACTATCATCTAGCACTGCATACTCTCCGCCAAAATTCTCTTTTTTTACTCGCGCCCTCTTTGTTCTTGCCGCCGCCCTTGATCTCGCTAAACTTCATCTGCCTAAATCCGCTTTCCTCAGAGCTATCCTCTACGTATACACTTACGTCTTTGTCTGCCTTGTCGCTCTTTATCGCCGCGTCTATGTCGGCGATCTCTACTGCAAATAGCAGCTTTGCTCCACCACGGCTTCTGGTGCCAGCGTCAGATATCTTTATGAATGGATATTTTTGCTGAGCCCCTATTTATAGAATTTGCTAAAGCTCTTGGATGTATGCCGAGAAATTTCCAGCAGCCACAGCAGTTTCGACATAGATCATTTTAGCTAGCCTTACTCTCTTCTTGTTCTTTTTTAAGACCACTTGGAAGCTCTTTTGATTATTCCCTCACTTAAAAGCACTTCAAACACTTTCCTTGAAGTAGCGAGTACTACTACCTGCCACTTGACCACTTATCACCATATATGTGGTTCTCTCACTAAGATTGTGCTTTTTAGCCCACTGCCTTATACTTATACAGTTATCGGTAAAGTATTTTTTTATCATCTTGCACTCCTTTCTTCTAATTTTTCATTGCTAAGTCGGCTTATAAATTACTTAGTTATAATCTCGTTTTTTTAAGACCATAAATAAGGATTTGTATGCATGAAGCTAAGATGAACTTCGCTTGCCCTAAGTGCAAGCAAGCTACGGCGATATCCATAATTACATTAAAGTTAGATACCTTTGAATGCTATCACTGTGGCGAGAAGCTCTATGCTGGTGCATTGCCTAAAGCTTGCCTATAAGCTCAGTAAAGAATTTCCAAGCTTTTTCAAAAAAAGCATGCCAACGCATACTTTTATACTAGGATAGAGTTTGAAAGAGACTTCCAAGAGATAGATGATGGCGGAAGATTTTTTTCTTTGATGAGCTTAAAAGTTTTTCAGGATAACGATATGCTTATCGCACCGCCTAGATTTGAGATACTAGCTTACCAGTTTAAGTGTATAGACACTAGTGCTAGAATGCTTTTTGCACGACGATAGCATAGCTCATCCAAAAGACTATTTTATACCTGCCAATTATCAATTTTTCATATACATTGGCGAAGTCATGGATGAGCCGTATCTAAATGCGTCGCACAAAGACATACCCTAGCGAACAAGATCGCCAAATTTTCTTGGACTACATCTACTTGATTACGCCGATTTGATCCACTATACAAGACTTTATAACTCATATCTGAGAGCTTTTTTCGCATACTCATCACACTTTTTGCTTGTCTTGAGTATTGATCAAGTCTATATGTTTATACAAGACTCTATCGCAGTATCTCACAAGCTCTCTTGAATATCCGCCTTGGCTCAAAACTGCGAGCAGTCTCTCTACGCCTTTGCCGAGTCGTTGTCTAACGCTAAAGCTAGACTCGCTCGGCTCGGCACCCTAAAATACGACTTTCATTTCTTGCCTTTCTGCCGACTTAACAATGAAAAATTTAAAGAACTATTTTTTTCAAACCTTTGAAAGATTTAATCTCAAATGAGATATAATTTTTTTCGTAGATTTGAAAAGTATTATATTCGTTTTTTTACGAATAAGTCAATAAAAATATTCTTAAAATACGAATATTATATTAAATTATAGAGGTGTGTGTATGGCAGCGGAAGAGGTTTTTGGATAGAATGTATGAAATTGTAGGTGTAAAAAAATAGAAACCAGCTATCGCAAAAATAGGCAAAACGCCGTCTACGATTGCTGGTTGGATCGAGAGAGATAAGGTGCCTATGGATATTTTTGTATAAAAATAGCAGACGAATACAATACTTCTATGGATTTTTTATTAGATGGTATTCGTAAAGACGAATACCAAGCTAATGAAGTAGTAAATGGCTATTGGATAAAAAAACTAAATCAAAAAGTAGGCGCGGGTACGAGCGTAGACATAATGGAAGTTGATGTTATAGATGAGGACGAAAGGTTCTTTGTTCCCATCCACCTTTTTTTAAAAACTATAATGAAAAACGAGAAGCTACGTATGGCTCAAGTAGACGGCTATTCTATGGTGCCGATGCTTCATCCTGACAACTGGGTTATCTTTTGAAAAAAACGAAAAGAATTTAAAGGCGACGGACTGTATGTAATAATGTATAACGACAATCTTATGGTAAAAATCCTGCAAAAAAAACGCCGCGCGGAAATGTATATATCAAAAGCACAAACAAAGATTATGAAAGTTTTTGAGCTAGATGAAAATACTTGTGGATCTTGTCAAATTATCGGTAAAGTGATTAAATGTATTATTTAAAAATAGACTTAAAATGATGTTTAATCGTTTAAGCTATTTCTAAACAATATTTAAGATTAAAATAGTTTTTTTGGCATAATTTGCAAATGATGTTTAATTGGAGACCTTATAGCAACTCTATAACTGCGGATTAAACATCATTAAGTTTTATTAAACATCATTTTTTTCTTTATTTTTTTGATGTTTAATACCTATATTTTTTAGAAATTCGCTGTGTATTCAGTGGCAAATCTTAAGCGATATACGGCTGTGATGGATAAAAATATCGGGACAGATTTTGCGAGGCTTTAAACGGTATTTAAAGAGCGATTGTTTGGGCTTTTATAAGTATTTGCGGTGTTAAATTTTTCCGCTTTTTTTGGGACAAAACGGACGATTTGGGATTATAGGATTTTTTCTTGCAGCTGAGATTTTACATTACAACTGAGGTGAAGCTTTTTAAAAGTGCCTATTTTTTTCGCGCTTTCAAAAATCTCGCGCTTCAAATTCTCACTCTCATTTTTATACCCCCTCACACAAAAAGCCGGCTTGTCAAATCTAAACTAAAAAAATAAACTACTTTTTTTAGTAAAAATTTAAAGTATAATCAGAGAAAAATTTCAAGGACAATCATGCAAGTAGGGATCAAGTTTTTCAACCGCGATCCATGTAGTTTTAGCAGCTTGTTTTTTTAAAGACGAAAAAGTCACAAGCAGATTTATAGCAGGTAGCATAAACACAAATCCTGTCATAGTTAGGCGTCTGCTTGGCACTCTAAAGGCTGCAGGACTTGTGAATGTTGTAGCTGGAGTTGGTGGTGTGAGTCTTGCAAAAGAGCCAAAAGATATAACCCTCCTTCAAATTTTCTAACGCAGTAAATGATAAAGAAAAACTTTTTAAGATCCACTCTGACTCACCTAAAGCCTGCCCACTTGGCGGCAAGATCGAGGACTTTTAACCGGTCACTTTTTAAAAAGTACAAGAAGCTTTAGAAAGTGAACTAAAGTATTACTTTACAAGATCTATTAGATGAACTTATTAATTTATAAAATTTAAAAAGTAAGTAAACTAAGTTATAGAATTAAAAAGTGGGCAGATATAAAAAAACCAATCTATTTTTATTTATTAGGAACGCTATGCGCTCCTAACTATTTTTTATATATCTTTATATAAGAATTTTTATAAATTCCTAGATTTTTTTATTACTCTTTACTCTTCTCTTTTTTTAGTTTTTACTCTTTTTCTCTGCTTTATCTTTTGGGCTTTCTTTCTTATCTTTGACTTCTTTTTACGCTATCTTTAGCACCTATCTTTTTCTCTTTTACTTCATCACTCTTTTTACTTACTTTTTCTTTTTATCTCATCTTTTTTAGATTTTGTTTTTAGCTTTTTGTGTTATCTATCTTTGTAGTGCCTGATACTGATATATCTGATTTTTAAATTTTTCAAATGTCTTATCGCCTATACCATTTACATTTTTTTATATCTTCTATTGAGTTAAATTATTTGCTTTTCTATACTCTATTATTGCATCTGCCTTTGAAGATCCTATGCCATCTAAACTCATTAACTCTTCTTTTTGTGGCGGTGTTTTAAATTTATGGCTGCTAGTAATGTAGAAGCTGCTACTAATAGTGAGAATACAATCTTTTTTTCATTTTTGTCCTTTTTGGGTAGATTGGGTTTTGGAGTCTATCATATTTGGTATTTTTTTAGTCAACACTCGCATAAAAACATAAGCTAAAAAGATATTTATAAATGTAAAGATAAAAAGTCTAATTATTTAAAAAAATATAAATAAATTTTAGATTTGATATTTTGTTATAAATTAAGAAATAATATTAAAAGAAGATTGTTTAGATAAAGAAGATTAAAAATTAACAAAGCCCGCAACGACCTACTTTTTCCAACATCCCAGTAAGGGAGAGTATCATCAGCCAGGACGAGCTTAGCTTCTTGGTTCGAGATAGACAAGGCGTTTCCTCGTCTGTATAGTCACGGGCAGTGTTAAATAAAAGATATATTAGATAAATCTCTTATTTAACACTACGTGTAAAGTTAAAAGTCATAAACAAAGTTTTATAAAAACATATCTTATTAAGTTTTTTTATCCTTAACAAGGAAGTGATGCTTATTAAAAGATAAGCAGACGAGCTATTAGTACTGGTCAGCTAAAGGACTTTCATCCATTACACACCCAGCCTATCAAACACATAGTCTATATGAGCTCTTAAAAGAAGATTCATCTTGGAGTTGGCTTCCTGCTTAGATGCTTTCAGCAGTTATCACATCCCAACATAGCTACCGAGCGGTGCTCTTGGCAGAACAACTCGTACACCAGTGGTTGGTTCGACCCGGTCACTCTCGTACTAGGGTCAACTCTCCTCAATCTTCTTACGCCCACGGCAGATAGGGAATCGAACTGTCTCACGACGTTCTGAACCCAGCTCGCGTACCGCTTTAAATGGCGAACAGCCATACCCTTGGGATATGCTCCAGCCCCAGGATGCGATGAGCCGACATCGAGGTGCCAAACCTCCCCGTCGATGTGAGCTCTTGGGGAGATCAGCCTGTTATCCCCAGGGGTACCTTTTTATCCTTTGAGCGATACTCTTCCACACAGAACCACCGGATCACTAAGACCGACTTTCGTCTCTGCTTGACGTGTATGTCTCGCAGTTAAGCTGGCTTATGCCTTTATACTCTACGAACGATTTCCAACCGTTCTGAGCCAACCTTTGTAAGCCTCCGTTACATTTTGGGAGGCGACCGCCCCAGTCAAACTACCCACCAGACATTGTCCCTACTTGAGGGATAACTCAAGCTGGTTAGCTATCAGAATAAAAAAAGAGTGGTATCTCAACAATGGCTCACCATAAACTGGCGTCTATGGATCAAAGCCTCCCACCTATCCTGCACATTTTTATCCCAATAGCAGTGTCAAGCTGTAGTAAAGGTGCAGGGTCTTTCCGTCTTGCCGCGGGTAGGAGGGAATTTTTCACCTCCACTACAATTTCACTGGATCCCTCTTCGAGACAGCTCCCATCTCGTTACGCCATTCATGCAGGTCGATATTTAATCGACAAAGGAATTTTCGCTACCTTGGGAGTGAGTTATAGTTACGGCCGCCGTTTACTCGGGCTTCGATCAAACGCTTCGCAGAGCTAACGTCATCAATTAACCTTCGAGCACCGGGCAGGGCGTCACACCCTATACATCCTCTTACGAGTTAGCAGAGTGCTGTGTTTTTGGTAAACAGTCAGGGAGGGACTCTTTGTTGTAACCTTCAATGCTTACGGAGTAAATCCTTCACAAAGTTAGGGCACACCTTATACCGAAGATACGGTGCTATTTTGCAGAGTTCCTTGAAGAGAGTTCTTCCACGCGCCTTAGAATACTCATCCCACCCACCTGTGTCGGTTTACGGTACGGGCAACTATAACTAAACTTAGAAACTTTTTCTTGGCTCGACAGTATCGGCAATTCGCTATCCATTCCGAAGAACTTCAAACGCCTGTGGGGTCTCGGCTTAAAAAGATCCGGATTTGCCTGGATCTTAACCTACACCTTTCGACTAGCACTACCATCCGCTAGCTTGCTTAACTCTAAGCGTCCTTCCATCGCACATTATAGTTGGCATTGGAATATTAACCAATTTTTCCATCGCATACCCCTTTTCGGACTTTGCTTGGGGCCGGCTAACCCTACGATGACGAGCATCGCGTAGGAAACCTTGGGTTTACGGCGTTGGGAGATTCTCACCCCAATTATCGCTACTCATGCCTGCATGCTCACTTGTATTCGCTCCAGCACTCCTTACCGGTATACCTTCGACGCAAATACAACGCTCTCCCTACCACTTAGTAAAACTAAGTCTAAAGCTTCGGTACTCATTTTAGCCCCGTTATATTTTTCCGCGCAGAATCACTAGACCAGTGAGCTATTACGCTTTCTTTAAAGGATGAGCTGCTTCTAAGCCAACCTCCTGGTTGTTTAAGTAACTCCACATCGTTTTTCCACTTAAATGAGATTTAGGGATGTAGCTGTTAGTCTGGGTTGTTCCCCTCTCGACGACGGATTTTATCACTCGCCGCCTGACTGCCATGATTACACACTAGGTATTCGGGTTTGATAGGGTTTTGGTACATTGGTGTATGCCCTAGCCCATTCAGTGCTCTACCCCTAGTGTTACTACATGACGCTATACCTAAATATATTTCGGAAGAACCAGCTATCACGATGTTTGATTGGCCTTTCACCCCTATCCACAAGTCATCCCATAGCTTTTTCAACGCTAGCGGGTTCGATCATCCACCGGCTCTTACACCGGTTTCAACCTGCTCATGGATAGAATCACATCGTTTCGGGTCTGCAACGTCTGACTAAACGCCCTATTAAGACTCGCTTTCGCTACGGCTCCGGGTTTTCCTTAACCTTGCCAGACATCACAACTCGCAGGCTCATTATGCAAAAGGCGGTCCATCACCCTGATAAATCATAGGGGCTCTGAATGATTGTAAGCAAATGGTTTCAGGTTCTATTTCACTCTGATCACCTCAGTTCTTTTCACCTTTCCCTCACGGTACTTGTGCACTATCGGTCTAGTAGTAGTATTTAGGGTTGGATAGTGGTCTACCCAGCTTCAGACAGAATATCACGTGTTCCGCCCTACTCAGGATACTGCTAAGTAAAACAAAGCTTTCATATACGGGAGTATCACCCTCTATGCTTAATCTTTCCAAATTATTCTATTAGCTAAGTTTAGTCTATATTGCAGTCCTACAACCCCGTTAGTAAACTAACGGTTTGCCCTCTTACGCGTTCGCTCGCCGCTACTAGCGTAATCTCTTTTGATTTCTTTTCCTGAGGGTACTAAGATGTTTCAATTCCCCTCGTTCGCTCCATATTAGGTAGTTAAACTCGCGCTTAACTGGGTTGCCCCATTCAGAAATTCCCGGATCAAAGCCCCTTGACGGCTCCCCGAGACTTATCGCAGCCTGGCACGTCTTTCATCGCCTCTACTAGCCAAGGCATCCACCACTTGCTCTTTGTAGCTTACCTTTTCTATATTAGATTATTCTAATTCGCATCACTTCCTTGTTAAAAGATAACTTTATGTTACTATATTTAAATTCTAGCTCTCAAGACGGAAAGCATTGACTACTATTTAGATAAGTTTTTAAATCCTAAATAGATTGTGATGTCAAACTTTTGCATTAAATGCAAAGAGAATAGAAAGTTTAAATCTTTAACAAGTCCTGTAAAATTGTTTTTTAAAACTTGCTTGTGACTATTAACAATATTAATTAAAAGAACATTTAGACAAAAGTCTAATTAGAAAGTTTAAATTTTCTAAGCTCTCTAATTAGACTTAATATCGTTAAACTATTTTTATGGTGGAGAATAGCGGGATCGAACCGCTGACCTCCTGCGTGCAAAAGCAGGCGCTCTCCCAGCTGAGCTAATTCCCCAATTCAAAATTCTCTGGTGGGTATAACAAGACTTGAACTTGTGACCTCACCCTTATCAGGGGTGCACTCTAACCAGCTGAGCTATAGAGCTCTATGGGTCTATCAATCTTTCAAAACTAAACAAGGATGATTGAGAATATCTTTCTTATAGATATCTTGTGAGAGAATACCTATATGTACTCTAGAAAGGAGGTGATCCAACCGCAGGTTCTCCTACGGTTACCTTGTTACGACTTCACCCCAGTCGCTGATTCCACTGTGGACGGTAACTAATTTAGTATTCCGGCTTCGAGTGAAATCAACTCCCATGGTGTGACGGGCGGTGAGTACAAGACCCGGGAACGTATTCACCGTAGCATGGCTGATCTACGATTACTAGCGATTCCGGCTTCATGGAGTCGAGTTGCAGACTCCAATCCGAACTGGGACATATTTTTATAGATTTGCTCCATCTCGCGATATTGCTTCTCATTGTATATGCCATTGTAGCACGTGTGTCGCCCCGGACATAAAGGTATGATGACTTGACGTCGTCCACACCTTCCTCCTCCTTACGAAGGCAGTCTCATTAGAGTGCTCAGCCGAACTGTTAGCAACTAATGACGTGGGTTGCGCTCGTTGCGGGACTTAACCCAACATCTCACGACACGAGCTGACGACAGCCGTGCAGCACCTGTCTTAACATTTCTGCAAGCAGACACTCTTCTATCTCTAGATGATTTTGTTAGATATCAAGTCCGGGTGAGGTTCTTCGCGTATCTTCGAATTAAACCACATGCTCCACCGCTTGTGCGAGTACCCGTCTATTCCTTTGAGTTTTTAATCTTGCGACCGTACTCCCCAGGCGGTATACTTAATCCGTTAGGTGCATTACTGCCAAGACTAGCTTAGCAACAACTAGTATACATCGTTTAGGGCGTGGACTACCAGGGTATCTAATCCTGTTTGCTCCCCACGCTTTCACGCATTAGCGTCAGTTGAGTTCCAGCAGATCGCCTTCGCAATGGGTATTCCTGGTGATCTCTACGGATTTTTACCCCTACACCACCAATTCCATCTGCCTCTCCCTCACTCTAGATTACCAGTTTCCCAAGCAGTTCTATGGTTAAGCCATAGGATTTCACAAGAGACTTGATAATCCGCCTACGCGTCCTTTACGCCCAGTGATTCCGAGTAACGCTTGCACCCTCCGTATTACCGCGGCTGCTGGCACGGAGTTAGCCGGTGCTTATTCGTTAGGTACCGTCATTATTCTTCCCTAACAAAAGGGTTTACGCTCCGAAAAAGTGTCATCCTCCACGCGGCGTTGCTGCTTCAGGGTTTCCCCATTGAGCAATATTCCCTACTGCTGCCTCCCGTAGGAGTCTGGGATAGTGTCTCAGTTCCAGTGTGACTGATCATCCTCTCAGACCAGTTATGCGTCATAGCCTTGGTGAGCCATTACCTCACCAACTAGCTGATACAATATAGCCTCATCCTACACCGAAAAACTTTCCCTATCTAACTTATGTAAGATAGGGAGTATAGAGTATTAGCAGTCGTTTCCAACTGTTGTCCTCTAGTGTAGGGGCAGATTAGCTATACATTACTCACCCGTGCGCCACTAAGATTAAATAGCAAGCTACTTAATCTCCGTTCGACTTGCATGTATTAGGCACGCCGCCAGCGTTCACTCTGAGCCAGGATCAAACTCTCCATATTAATTACCCTAGCAAAATTTGATTTGATAGGATTTTTATTATGAAGTTTTTTTAATCAAAAAAACTTTTTAGTTTTATTTATTAATTTGTCTAATCTATTATAAATTATAAAATAATAGACTGGCTCAATCGATCACTTGTTTAGATTTCAAAGATTGACTAATAGTTTTAACAATTGTAAGTTAAAAGAACTTTCTGATCTGCATTTTTGCAAAACAGAAAGTGAAGTATATGAAGTGATGCTTAAATACAGATAAAAAAATCAGGCTAATTTTTAAAAACCCATAAAGAAAAGTACTGAAGTCCAACTTTTTCCATTAAATATAATATCTTTTTTTGTTTTGGATCATATTTAAATTCACTTATTACTTTTTTTGTCCTCTTCTTTAAAAATATCCAGCAGATATCAAAGTAGGCTCAACAAAAGCTACTTCTGGCACTAGTGTATCAAAAAAATTCGTCAGACCTTCATCAACACTTATTTTTTTCCGCTAAGAGATAATTTATCAAAAATTTTCTGACTGATTTGTTCCCTTTTTAAAGCCATTTACTGCTGCATCCAAATTTAGCTTTAAAGTCTTATCTCCTTTTTTTAAAGCTTAATGTATCTATTTTTTATGCTTGGATTCTTTTCTAAGATTTGATCTATTATCTCATCAAAATTTAATCCAGCTAAAACATTATAATTTTTCTTCATTATTTAAATTATTAAGCTTGTCCAATACATTATTTAACGCAGGTACATTGATATTTGCGATTTTGCTATCAAAGACAAAATCTGTATATTTTACTTTATCAACTGCTACTATACCTATTTTTTTATAACATCGTCTGATCTTCCAAGATCATTTTGAGATTTCAAATTTTCTGAGTCATATTTAAAGTCATCTATCAAAATATTACTTATATCATTAGATGCGAAAGATACCCTTTTAAATTTAACTTTTTGCCAAATAAAGGTACAAGCTGACTCTCTAAAATTTTCTGAAATCTTAACTGGCTCTTTTATAACTTGAGTCAATATAAAATCCTTCGATATTTGAGATCAACTTTATTGTACTCACTAAAATCTTTCAAAACAATCTTATCTGCTTCAACCTTTAAGCTGTTTATACTATCTTTTTGAATCAAGCATCATACCAATTTTTTTATATCTTTTGTATTAACGGCAGTTTTTTTGCTTATCGTTAAATTCAATATTGCTAAATTTAATATCCACATCTTTATCGCCAGTTAGGCTGACTTTTGTTTTAGTTGTTGCAATAACATTTGAACCCATAAATGTTGCGATAATGTTTTTTTAATCATATCGTTTTTGGATAGAAATTTTTGAGTCTATTTCAAAAGCCATCTATAAAAAGCAAGCACTGTATGAAAATTTCATTTTTCTACTTTAAAAACTAAATCCTCATTTACATTTTTTTACCAAATATATTTTTCCAAAAGATCTTTTGAAACACTAAAATCAAATGATCCTTTTGAGCCAAAAACCTTTTTTTATAATTGTTATTAGAAATTTTCAAAGCCCTTAATATTGTTTTAGATCATTCACTATCCTTTGATAGTTTTTCTCCACCTCATTTGAAGCAAAATAAACCGCTCCAATGGCTACCACGATAACTACGATTAAAGCAGATATCACCTTTTTCATGCTTTTTCTCCTTTTTGTAATATGTTGTAAAAAAACCAAATTCAAGCAACAAACAAACCATAGCAAGAGGCATAATATATCCATGCTCGCCAAGATAGTCACTTGCACCTACAAAATAATCACCCGCTTTAAAGCTGGCAAATCCGATAATGACCGCCCAAAGCACTGATGAGATCAAATTTATAATGCTAAATTTATAAAATGAATATTTCGTAAGTCCAAGCGCGATAGGAACCAAAGTTTTAACTCCGTAGATAAATTTTCTTTGATAAATATTATCTTATCGCCGTGTTTTTTTAGCCAAAAATTCCTGCATAAGCAAGCTTTCTTTTATGATTTTTTTGATATAAGGCATAAGTGAGTTTTTATTAAATCTTGCGACATAAAAAAATTAACGTGTCGCCGATTGTATTTGCCACAGTAGCGACAATTATACTAAGAGTGATATCCATCTTGCCAGCAAAACTTAGAAATTCCAGCGGCGATTAATGCAACCATACCGCCACCAAGGCTATAAAGAAACAATACAATATAGCCGTATGTTGAAACTGAGTTTATGATATCTTGCATTAATCTCCTAAAAGTTTAGATGCAGAGGCTATTAGCTGTTCATAGGCATAGCCACTTTGTTTTCGTATTCTTCCCTTGCACTGATGACTGCTCCACCAAAGCTAGCTCCCGCAAAGAAACCATCATTTGCGGCATATGCGTATATATCACTTGAAAATTTAAAATCGCTTACTTTACTGTAATTGCGTCCAATATCACCAAAAGCTACTGATAGCTTTGTATTAAGCGTGATCTTGGCATCTTTAATATCGTGGATAATGCTATCTTTAAATATAAAAAGTACAAGTGAACTATCTTCATAACCAAGCTGTATACCGATGCTACCGCCACTTATGCTAACTGGTAAAATTTCACTTGGCGAGTTAATGTTACCAACAACCATGATGCCATCTCCACCCATACCACCAACTACAAAACCGATCTTTTTAACACTTGGAAAGATGATCGTTGCTTTTGACTGCTCGATTAGCTCTTTTTATAGGAGCATTTCTAGCACCTCTCATCGTTGTTATAAACGAGTTTGCCGAGTCCAGCACGAGCTCCTCGCTGGCAAAGCCAATTGAGAAAAAAATAATAAAATTGAAAAAAAGAAATTTTCATATCTTGCCGTTATTTTGCAAAATCAACAGCACGAGTCTCTCTGATGACACTTACTTTTTATCTCACCAGGATACTGCACCTTGCTCTCGATCTCTTGAGCTATCTCTTTTTGCTACAAGCACTGCCTCGTCGTCGTTTATGAGTTTAGCATTTGCGATGACACGAATTTCACGGCCCTGCATTTATCGCATAAAGCTTTGCTTGATGCCATCTTTACTTTTTGCAATATTTTTCGATCTCTTCAACACGTTTTAGGAAGCTCTCAAGTACCTCGCGCCTTGCACCTGGACGAGCTGCACTTAGTGCGTCAGCTGCGCAAACAGCCGCACTTTCTATACTTGTTGCTTCTTCGTGTCCATGATGGGCATAAATGGCATTGATAACTACTGGATGCTCTTTATAGCGTTTACAAATTTCAGCTCCAAGATCAACGTGACTACCCTCGTATTCGTGAGTTAACGCCTTGCCGATATCGTGAAGTATGCCAGCTCTTTTTGCAAGTTTCTCATCTCCGCCACACTCAGCTGCGATGATACCAGCAAGGTGAGCCACTTCAAGGCTGTGCGCAAGGGCATTTTGTCCGTAGCTTGCTCTAAATTTAAGCTTACCTATCAGTTTTACAATCTCTGGATGAATTTTATTTAAACCAAGATCCATGACGATGTTTTTCGCCCTCTTCTTGTATACTTTGCTCAGATTCTTCAGTCACTTTTTTTGTGAAGGTCTTCTATCCTTGCTGGCTGAATTCTTCCATCCTCTGCAAAAGCTCGATCACTCTTGTTGCGATCGCACGTCTGTAAAGATTGAAGCTACTTAGTATGATAGCATGTGGTGTGTCATCGATGATAATATCAACGCCAAGCACCATTTCAAGAGTCTTGATGTTACGTCCCTCTTTACCAATGATCCTACCTTTTTAGCTCATCGTTTTTTTAATATTTACGACATTTATCAGACGCTCAGCCGCACATTCTCCAGCAAATCTTGACGTAGCCTGCGCTAATATGTAATTAACCCTCTTTTTTAGCCTCTCTTTTTGCTTCTTCTTCGTATTTTCTAACGATATGAGCGATATCCGCACGAGACTTCTCCTCGACCTTTTTAAGCACGACCTCTTTTGCTTCTTCTTCTGTTAAGCCAGCAGCGTGCTCAAAGCACTCTTATTGCTTCTTCTACTTTGTTTTTGATAAGTCGCTTTTAAATTTAAACCCTCTTCGTAAGTGATCTTTGCGTCTTGCTTATCTTTTTCAAAAAGCTCTTTACTTTCGTTTAAAAGCTCTTGCTCATTTAGCAAAATTCTTTCTCTTTTTTGGCTAGTTCATCAAATTTACTTGCATACTCTTTTTGAAGCTTTGTCGTCTTGTCATCGTATCTTTTTAGCCTCAAATTCAGCCTCTTGTACTGAAAGTCTAGAATTTTTAAGCGTTAGCTCAGCTTCATACTCAATAGCCTTTGCTTTTGCTTTTTGCTTGTTCTAAGAAGATGTTGTAGTTTGCATCATTTATCTTTTTGGCGTATAGATACCCTGCTCCAACGCCCGCCACACCGGCTCCCTAAGCCTATTAAAACCTCTATCATTTATTCCTCTTTTTATATAATTTTTGTTTGGGGTTATATAAAAGTCTGCTACCGCGTCTTGTGCATTTGAAAGCACATCTTTGGTGTAAAAGTCTTTTATCTCAAGAAAAAAACTATCTGTTTTTGGCTTAATAGGCAAAGAGTCAAAAATCTATCATAAAATCCTTTTTCCGTGCCCTATCCTAGCCATAGCTCCATCAACCCCAATCGCTGGAACTACTGCCATATCAAGTCTAACATTATCCATTTTTGCCAGATAGCTGTCTGACGTTAACTATAAGTTATAAATGGCAGTCGCAATCTTACCATCTTTAAGCTAAGACCTACCATAAAAGGGGCAAAAAATTTCACATTTATGTGATAAATTTCAGTCTTATTTTAAGCACATCGACTTCATAGTTAAGTGGCAAATAAAACAATACTTTCTTAGGATTTGTAAAAATTATCAATTTTTTAAAAAGCGTTTTTGTAGCTTTATAGTGTGAGCATTTGGCCTTCAATTTAGTAAGTTTCATCAAATTTGCTCTTGCATTTTTTTCTAAATTCATTTTTCTAAATTAACGCTCATTTTATGCTCTTTCTTGTATAATCCTGAAATCTTATTCAAAAGGAAATTTATGACATTAAAACGAGCAATTATAACATCACTTTGCATTTTTGCATTTTTTGGATGCGGCGACGAGAACAAGCAAAAAAACGAGCAAAATACAAGCGAACAAACGCAGAACAAAATTTCTAGATAAAAATGCTAGCAAAGATGAAAATTTAAGCAAAGACTCACTCACTCCAAAAATAGGTGAAAATGCCCAAGATAGCGAGATAAAAGAGATAAATCTAAAGCTGCTAAGTGGCACAACTATGCAGATTACAAAAAGAAGTAATGGCTTTGATGTAAAAGATGGTAAAAAAGCAACTCTTTACGTATTTTTTTCGCCACTTGGTGCCCTCCTTGCAAAGGCCGAGATCCCGCACTTAAACAATCTAAGCGAGAAATTTAAAAACGAGCTAGATATCGTTGGTGTGCTACTTGAAGATAAAAAGTGAAGATGAAGTAAAAGATTTTTGCTCAAAAATATAAAATAAAAATATGAAGTCGCGGTTGGTGAGGGAAATTTTTATTTGAAAAAGCGATAGGTGGCATAAAAGGCTTGCCTGCGTCAGCACTTTTTAAAGCAAATGGTGACTACGTTCAAGGCTACATCGGTCTTGTGCCTGAAGAGATGCTTGAAAATGACATAAATAGGGCAACAAAATAATGCTTGACTTTTTTAAAAAAAGGCCTTGAGAAGACTTTTTGGAGCGATAAGCTCGGCTAAAAAGTCAAAAAAAGATAGACAAAAGAGCTTAGAAGAAATTTCACTTGAAGCTGACGTAGCTTACGAGATCGTGGAAGAAAGTACTACTACTTGCCGCCACAAGATGAAGTAAGTAGAGCCGACCTAAGGCGCGTTATGAGCAGCTATTTCATCTACGAAAATGAGCGCGTGATCGAGGCCCGATAAGCCATTTGTCGATCTCATCCTTGGCGTAAATGGCGCTGGCAAGACGACAACGATCGCAAAAGCTTGCAAACGTTATAAAAAAATAATGGTAAAAGCGTTATTTTGGGCGCTTGTGATACATTTAGAGCTGGAGCGATCGAGCAGCTACGCCAGTGGTCAATTAGGGCTAAATGTGCCAATAGTCGCAACACAGCAAGGTCGCGATCCTTCAGCTGTTGCTTACGATACGATTAGCTCAGCCCTTGCAAAAGGCATCGACCGAGTCATCCTAGACACAGCTGGCAGACTTCAAAACCAGACAAATTTGGCAAACGAGGCTAGAAAAGATCGTTCGTATTAGCAAAAAAAGCTTACGAAAAAAAGCGCCTCACCGCAAAAGTCTGATTCTTGATGGCACGCAAGGTAACGCCGGAGTAGCACAAGCAAAGGCATTTAACGAGATCGTGTCGCTTGATGGCGTCATCATCACAAAGCTTGATGGCACCGCAAAGGGCGGAGCACTATTTGGCGTGGCAAGAGAGCTTTGAGCTACCTATATTTTATATAGGCGTTGGCGAGAGCATGGATGATATCATCAAATTTAACCCAGACGAGTTTTTAGACGAGCTAATGGATGCCATTTTTGAGTAGGGTAAAATTTCTTAGTAAAATTTGCTTTTTTTATCGCTCTTTTGGCGATCGATTTTCTTGCATTTACTCCAAAAAGTCCCACGATCATCGAAAAATTCGTGGGATAAGGCAAATCATTTTTTTAGCTTTTTTTGCGTCCTATACATCCTGCTCTATCTTGGCTATGAGTTTAAAATTTTTAAAAATTTAGCCCTACTTTTAGCCTTTGGTGTACAAATAGAGCTCGTTCAGGCATTTTTACCAAACAGAAGCTTTAGCTTGCTTGACATTGTGGCTGACATGATCGGAGCGGCTTTTGGAGTGATAGTAGTTGAAAATTTTTAAAAAGGATAATTTATGGCAAAAAGCAAAGCCAGTTTTTGAGTGTCAAGCGTGCGGAAACCAGCAGAGCAAATGGCTGAGGTAAATGCCCACAATGTGGGGCTTGGGATAGCTTTTATCGAGCTTAGCCAGCAAGAGATAAAGATAAGTAAAGAGATAGCAAAAAGCACTAGCGCACCTAGCAAAGCCATAAGCATAGATGAAGTTGAAATTCAAAAATTTCACGAGATTTAGCACCAAAGATAGCGAGCTAGACCTTGTTCTTGGTGGTGGCGTGGTCGAGGGTTCGCTTGTTTTTAATAGGCGGTAGCCCGGGTATCGGCAAATCAACCCTGCTTCTAAAAATCGGCTCAAATTTAGCAAAAGATGGCAAAAAAACGCTCTATGTAAGCGGCGAAGAGAGCCAAAGCCAGATAAAAATGAGAGCTGAGAGGCTAAATGCGGTGGATAAAAGTATACCTGCTAACTGAAAAGTTTGCCTAGAAGATATCCTGCTAGAGGTGCAAAAAGAGCGACTACAAGGTGCTAGTCATTGACTCCATTCAAACGCTTTATAGCCAAAATATAAGCTCCGCGCCAGGCTCGATCACACAGGTTCGCGAGATCACATTTGAGCTGATGAGGCTTGCAAAGAGCCAAAATATCTGCGTCTTTATCATCGGACATATCACCAAAGAAGGCTCGATCGCAGGACCTAGAGTACTTGAACACATGGTTGATGTGGTGCTTTATTTTGAGGGTGACGCGAGCAGAGAGCTGAGGATTTTTGCGTGGGTTTAAAAACCGCTTTGGCTCGACAAGCGAGGTTGGCATATTTGAGATGAGCCAGCACGGACTAGTGAGCGCAAACGAGGGTATCTAGTAAATTTCTTTCACACGTGGCGGGGCGATGGTGGTAGCGCGATAACTATCATAATGGAAGGCTCAAGGGCGCTTAGCATCGAGATACAAGCACTTGTTTGCGAAAGCGCCTATCCAAAGCGAAGCTCGACTGGCTTTGAGAGAAACCGCCTAGATATGCTGCTAGCACTTCTTGAGCGAAAAGCTAGAAAATTCCCACTTGGGCACTACGACGTCTTCATAAACGTTTCAGGTGGAGTTAAGATAAGCGAAACTGCGGCCGATCTAGCCGTCATTGCAGCGATAATCAGTAGCTTCAAAAAAACCGCCCTATTAGCAAGGATAGCGTATTCATCGGTGAGCTAAGTCTAAATGGCGAGATAAGAGAAATTTTCAACCCTCGATCAGCGACTAAAAGAGGCAAAAAAACGCAGAAAATTTTAAAAATGCGATCATCCCAAACAAGCCGCTTGACACGCAGGGTCTAAAGTGCTTTTACGCCAAAGATATCACGCAAAGTGCTTGAGTGGATGTAAATTTATCTTGCTAGCGACTTAATATCAATACTTTGCTGGCTAAACCATATTTTTTTATCTTTTTGCATAAGTCTTAGGATATCTATGCTTTTTTTCTTTGAAATTTAAATTATAAAAATTCCATTCTTTGCTTATAAAATACCTATGCCCTCTTATCCACTTTTAAGCTTTTGCCACTTTTTCTAAAATTTCAAACATGCTCTTGCCACTATCAAATTCACTCTTTATAAATTTATAAAAGCTCTTTAAATCTCTCATCGGCTTCAAGCTTATAGGTGTGAGATTTTTTTAGTAACTGTATAGGTGTAAATTCTTCTCTTTTTTATCTTCTTCGTTTTTGTGTTTCAAGATCATTAATGGAATTTATAGTCTCTTTTGCTAGCTCCTCGTCAAGCTCTAAACCAAAAGCGCTTCTTTAGTGCACATTTGAGTCAATTAGCTTTAAACTCATCGACACTCATATCGCTATCAAGCAACTCGGCTGTTTTTTGTTCCACCAAAGGTAAAGTCAGAGAAACCATGCTTTCTGGTATATCTTTTTTATAAATTCGTTAACAGATAAAGTCTCTGAGTCACCAAAAGCTCTCTCAAGCCCCCAAAGCACCGCTATCATCTATACATTTCTTTAGCTCATCTATCTCATCTTTTTGAAAAAGAGTCGTCATAGCCCATTAGCTTACCAAGTATGCTTACTCTTGCCTCTCCTTCACCTTTTACAAAGCCAGTAAGCGAGTGATCATATCTGTCGTATTCCCTTGCTTTTAGCTTTATCGTCTAGGGCTCATATACTTAGGAAATGTCATGCCATGACCCATATCGTTACTAAGTATCTCGTTTATATCGTTAAATTGAAAGCCCATCTCTCTTGCTATGTTTTCTCTTGAGAGATAGTTAGTAGTTGGGAGGTTATTAGAAATTCGCATTTTACTATCCTTAGTTTCTTTAGCTCCATTAAATCTTAATCTAAGATATCGTCTTTTTCTTTAAAAATTTTATAAAAAAATACGTTTTTAAATTATCAGAAGTAGTTAAAAGATATTAAAAAGCTTTGTAAAAATGCATACCATTTCAGACAATCATCACTGCAGCTACAGCAAATCCGCCATCGTGAGTTATGCTAAGGCTTTGCTTCTTTGATATTAAATTGTATAAATTTCTTTGGGCTAAATTTTATCTTTGGTGCGTTTTTTTGCGTCTTTGCTAAGCTCAATGTCCAAAAAGCCACACTCTTTGCTGATGCCCACACCAAGGGCTTTTGCTAGCTGCTTCTTTGGCCGCCCAAAAATCCAGCCAAAAGTTGCATCATTTTTTGCTAGCGCGATCTCATCATCACTAAGAAAATTTTTTAAAAAGCTCGCCGTGACGAGCCTTTAGTCTTGAAATCCTATCTATCTTAACGATATCGATGCCTATCATTGCACCACAAAATCAGTAAAAATATGTTTTTTTGATGTAGCCATCATTTAGCACTTCATTTAGCTTGCCGACGATCTCGTCCTTTAGCCTATCCTTGCCCTTTGCGGTGCTGACTTCTTCGTAAGTTTTAGAAGAGAGCGTTCTTATAATGATATCTCTTAAAAAGTGCCTTTTTCTTATCAAGCTCAGGAGTTAGCAACTCATCGCTTTTGCTCCATATCGATCTTAGTTTTTAAGAAATCTTGAGCCATTTTCGCTAAGCAGATTTACAATAAACTGATCAAGTGGATATATCGATTCCCATATTTGAATAGTCGTTGCTACCATGCTTTGCCTTATTTTTGAGCTGGCATTGCCTGAGTTTGAGTCTGAGCTGGTGCTTGCATCATGTTTGCCTCTTTTTGGCTCGTCAGAACTAAGCATCAAAAAAACGCAACTAGCCCTCCAATAACTAGCAGCAAAACAAATATCGCAATAATAATTATCATTAATGCACCATTGCCACCTTTTTGCTTTTTTCTCTTCAACTTCTTCAGCTCATCTTTCCTCCTTTAAGTTTTGGCTATAATTATACAAAAATTCGCAAAAATGAGAAAAAAATGATACATAAGACAAATGCTGCCAGAGCTTTAGATAAGCTAAAAATCAATTATGAAAATTTTTAGAGTATGAAGTTGATTTAAACGATCTTTCAGCTCTCCACGTAGCAGCTAGCACCAAGCAAGATATAAAACAAATTTATAAGACTATCGTTTTGTGAGTGTGAGCCTAAAAACTTTCGTTGTTGCTTGCTTACAGGGCGATTTGGAGCTTGATCTAAAAGCACTTGCTCACGCGTGTGGCGCCAAACGCTGCGAACTTATAAAGTTTGAAAGACCTAGAAAAGATCACCGGCTACATCAGAGGCGGCTGCTCGCCACTAGCTATGAAAAAGCACTTTGCCACATTTATCGATGAGCGAGCAAAGAGCAAGAGTACGTGCTAGTAAGCGCTGGAGTAAGAGGCAAGCAGATAAAGATAGCTCCAAGTGACCTTTTGAGGGCTTGTGAGGGCGGATTACGCTGATATCGCTAGGCTAGCTCTTTAAAAAAACTCTATAAATTTAAACTTCTCGCCCAAAAAAACTCAGGCGAGGTAGAAATTTCGCCTGTTTGGCTGCATTTTCATAGGCTTGCTTGCTACCTTTTTCAAGCACTAAAGATAAAATTTCATCCACGCCAAAGTCGCAAACCAAAGCATCATTTTGTTTTTAAATTTAAGCATCAAAAAGCCAGCCTCACAAAAAGCCTCTTTTACCTGCTTAAAACACAAGCTATAAGTTAGATCTGAGCTTTTTAAAATATGGTGCGAGGTCTGAAATTTCAAATAAAGAAAATACTTGATGGTCTTTAAAAATCCTTAAACTAAATTCATTTTTTTGGCTCACATTCGCCGTAGTCAAAGCTTAAAAATCTCATCTTTTTTTGCTGCACTTGCAAGCTGGAGCGCAAATTTAGTGTAGCTAGTTGATATCTCGCCCTTTTTTTATGCCCAAATCCTTTTGCAAGAGCTAGCAAGTTTTTGATCCGCCTTTTGCCAGTGAAAGTCTAGATCATCATCCACAAAAAGCATATTTTGCCCCTCTATCACCCTCACAGCTAAATGCGTCAAGTAGCTCATTTGAGATGACAAAGAAATTTCTTCAAATGAACACTCGTTTAAATTTTTTATAATGCCTTATTTTTGATATCATAGCCAAAGCGCTTTGCAAAAGTTTCAAGCTGCTTTTTCCCTAAATTTCTCGTGAGGCTCAATGATAATAAACTCTAAATTTCTTTAAGATCTCTGGCTTGAGGTGTAAAAATTCCCTTGAACAAAATCAGCTAGCATTTCACCTGAGTTTGCGCCGATCTCCAAGATCTTACAAGTGTTAGAAAATTTCACCGTTTTTAAGTAGCTTTATAAAGTAATTTGCAAGACAAGCACCAAAAAAAGATATCCAACGCTTACATTTGTGTAAAAATCGCCCTTTTTGCCGATATCTACGCCAAATTTATAGTAGTTTTCATTGACCCAGATATCAAAAACTCGCTAAATTTCATAGATCAGGTAGCTTCCAGCCTCTATAAAATGCAAACATCCTAACCGTAATGCCAGCAGCAAGCAAGAGCATAGTAAAAAAATATATTGGTAAGGCCTAGATGATATAGCACAAAGTAAGCAAGCCCCACACCAAGGCTTATCGTGCCGTAAAGTCCAGTGCGTAAAAACCATGGATTTCATTTAGCAAAAATATCTCTTAAGATACCGCCGCCAACACCATTAAAAAAAGGCGATCATCATCACACCAAAGATATTGTAGTTATACTCAATGGCAACCATTGCTCCAACGATCGAAAAACAGATAACATCGATCGCATCGGCGAAGATGAATACAAATTTTCGCTCCAAACCTTCTCTTTTTATGTATGAAATTTGCCACTCTTGAAACAATCAACATAAAAAAATAACAACACTTACTGGCATGTAGTGTGTAAATGAATAAACTGCCCTACCAACAAGCATATCACGCATGATACCGCCACCAAGTGCGGTCAAAAATGCAGACAAAAAGACTCCAAGCCAGTCGCACTCCTTTTTTTACTGCAAATAAAAACCCACTAAGTGCAGCTGATGCGATACCGACGTATTCGACAAAAAGTATTAAACTCATATTTTTCCCTTAAAAGGTCGCATTTTATAATGAACTCTCATAAAAATCATTAATAATATTTTTTTACCATTAGTTTATTTTTAGGCTATAATAACGAAAAAAATTTTAAGGAAGGAATTTTAATGAAAAAGACTATTAATAATATTTCTTGCTGGTTTATTTTTTTCACGCCATGCTTAAATGCTGATGTGATCCAAAAATCAAAAGCTAAAAAAATGCAATAAATATTTTAAATGCTTTTGGTGCAAGAAATTAAAGCCAAATACTACAATTTGAAGGCATAAAAAGCGATCGCCATAATCCCTGATGTGACAAAAAGCAGGCGCTATCGTTACTGGCTCAACAGGTAAAGGCGTATTTATCGCTAAAAACGATGATGGTGAATGGTCAAGCCCATTTTTTTGTAAATTACACATCTGGAAGCATAGGCTTGCAGCTTGGTTACAGCTCAGCTGATATGATTATCTTATTTAAAGAAATTCAGAAGCTTATGCAAATTTATTTAATGCAAAAGATACGATCAGTCTAAAAAGCAGAAGCAACTGGTGGCGTTGGTAACGAAGTAGCGATCACAAGTGATTTGCCTGAAAATTTCAGCATTTGCTGAGGAGCGTGGCAAGACAAGTGGTGCTTTTTGTAGGAGTTAGCTTAGATGTGGCAAGACTAAAAATAAATAGACAAGATACAAACGATTATTATGAGCGAGATGTATGATTTTTGAAAAATATCTACAACAATAGTCCAAAAAGCTAGCAAATACACACTAAAAATTTAAAAGAAATAATCTCAAAAATACTTCTTATAGCTCAAATTTTCTTGGCTCATTAAGTGGGTCAAGAGCTCTTTTTATTTTTACTTTTTTTGATTAATTTTTATAGAAGTTATGGCTTAGCTTTTTTGCTAAACCATAAATAGTGAAACAAAGCGTTTTTTTAGGGATTGGAGAAAATTGAGTCATATACTCAAACGCTTCTTCGTAATCGCCATCTGTATATTGTGCAACTTGTTCGATAAGCTCATAAAGCTCCTCATCATCCATAGAATCAAAACTGCCTCTATTTTCTAAAACCTCTAACAAAACGGCGTCTAATTCAAGCTCGTCGTAAGTCATTTTATTCCTTAATTTTGATTTAAAAATGCGACACTATACCAAAACAATCTTATAAAATACTTTTACTTGAAAATTCGTAAGAAAATTTTATGCTTTTTATAAGTAAAGTTGTAAAAATCCTCATATTCATTATCATTTTTAGTTAGGTTTTTGTGGATAATTTTTGAACTATTTTATAAGCATTTTAAAGAGTTTTTAGAAGCCTTTGGGCAGAAAAAGCTCAGAGTTAAAAGAACAAATTTTGCATGTACTTTTTATTAGCAACTCTCATCTAAAGTGCTCAAAGAAATTTCTTCAGAAATTTACAAAATCCACAAGAATGAAAATTTCAATGACATCAATTTACTCTTTTTTAAATTTTTTCTCGAAATGCATCATCTTGCAAACTGTTTTTGAAGAAAATGGAGTAAAAGAATTTGAGCTAAATTAAAAATCCTCGCACGATCATTTGATATGTGAAAGTTTGTGAAAAGATAGTTGATTTTGAAGATGAGATGATAGAGCAAAAGGCAAGAGCAAATTTGCAAAGAAAAATTTTAGCGAGCAGTCGCATACGATGATACTTTATGGCATTTGCAGCGATTGCCAAGAGAAAAATGGAAATTAAATTTTATCATTTCATTTTACTTTTTTTGATAATGAAAGACAAAAAAATTTCAGATTTATTTAAGCTGTGAAATAGATAATACGCAATTAAAAAGGATGAAAATGGATATAAAAACACAAACTTTAGCACAAGTTGCAAGCTATTTTTCAATGATAGCTCACACAAACGGTAGACTAAGAGTAAGAGTTAGTCCAAAGATAAAAGAGCTAAGTAGCAGCGTAAATTTAGCTAGCCTAGATGATGTGATAGCTCAGATAAATGGTATAAAAAAATGTAAAGTAACAAGCTAATCGGCTCTGTAACGATCGAATATGATCGCGAAATTTTTCCAAAAAAACCTTTGGGAAGATCTTTTAAAAAGGGCAAGTAGAAGAGATTTCAACTAGAGTAAATGAAGTTGCAAAAAGAAGTAAAATATGCTTAATGAACTTTTAAATGCATCATACACCAGCGAAAAAAACGCACTTAGTTTATATGAAAAATTTAGCTTCGTTTGGTGATGTTTTTAACGAGATCGCAAATATCAGAAAAAAATGCGATCATCTTGATAGAAAAAATTTGCGAGCACACATGATTATGAGCTTGCTTGCGAAAATGAAGCTATATTTTTGCCGGCAAAAATAAAGAAGATGCGCTGATACAAGCTTTAAACTATGAGTTAGAGCTAAATAAAATGTATGAAAAATTTTGTGAAAGCTTAGATGACGAGGAGCTAAAAGATCTCATTTTTTTAGACTTTGGGCTACTTCAAATAACGAATATATCGCCTCTTTAAAGCAACGCTTAAAAAGAAATGTATAGTGGCTGTGAAATAAAAAAATGAGCTAAATTTAAATGAAAATTTCACAAAAATTTTTGAGCAAAATGGCATAACAAATATTTTTAGAAAACTATCAAAAATGACTTTAATGAGATAACTAAAAGCTTGCAAAATATCGCAAGCGGCAAAGCTGATAAAAAGCGAGTTAGCAAAAGATAACCAATAATCCAAATTTCTCGTTTTTTTAGCGGACTTGCGCTTGGGGCATTAGAGCATTTCAGTAGTTAGCAAAAATTTTTAATAAGGATGAAGAAAATGAATAATTTACAAAAATCAAACAAAGAAAGGATTTAAAAATGGCATTACCATTTTTTTAGCAGGTTTAGCAGTAGGCGGTTTAGCAATAGCTGCTTGGAATAAAAGAGATAAGATCAAAGAGTACGCCCAAGAAGGCTTAGATAAAAGGCAAAGAGGCTGCAAAAGATCTTTTACAAAAAAAGGTAAAAGCGTTGCAAAAGATGCAAAAGACTTTATAGTAAAAAGAAGAGAAAAAAAGCAAAAACGCGGTGCTAAAAAAAGTAGAAAAAGAGGCTGAAAAAAAGTGGCAAAGAAAAACAAGAAAACCACGCGCTAAAAAAAGCCAGCTGCTCCAAAAGCTATCACACCAAACGATATAGCAAGGATAGAGAATGCAAGAAAATAGTCTTTTTACACTTTCAAGCACAAGACTTCCATTTGATCACTTCATCAGCGGAGCTTTAATCGCTGGCATGGGTGCAGCTGCACTTGGCTTTAGCGACTATCTAAATAATAGAACAACTAAAAAAAGATGTCGCTAAAAAGATAGCAAAAATACGCTGTAACAGGTGGTTTCGTAGGGTGCTGTTGGCATTCATGCTTCAAATTTAATAGCACAAAAAAATATCTAAATGCAGCAGCTTTTTACAGCAGCTGGTATCGGCGGTCTTTTGATAGCAGAAAAACTAATAAAATTGGAGAGTAAATAATGAATAACCCTTACATCAATGAAGAAAAACGTAGCAAGTGAGACTGCGGCTAACAATGCAGCAGCTACTCAGCCAAGCGCAATCGATAATGCAATAAACAATGTAGCTCAAAATTTCGCCATTTGTACCTGAAAAATTTTAATGCTGCTGGCTTTGTAAAAGGTCTAGTTTTTAGGTGGTATCGCAGCTTATGTACTAACTAATCCAAAAAGCACAAGAGTGCGTTTTTAAAGCGATTATCAAAGGTGGCGAGCTTATAAATGCTGGCATAGAAGAACTAAAAGAGCGTTTTTGAAGATGTCAAAGCAGAACTTGACTCACAAAAAAATAAGATCACTCTAGCTCACAAGAGTAAAAAAATAGAGCGAGGTTTATTTGCGAGAGCCTAAACGCTAGAAGCGACGTCAGTGCTATCGAGGCTGCGATCTCGGAGCGAACTGATGCACTAAGTGTTCGTGTAAATAAATACGCAAAAAGTATTGTTGTCGAGTTTGATAAAAGCTATGAGAAAATTTTAGATTTTATAAAGAGCTATGAATTTCCAACAAAGGCAAAAGATCCAAATTTACCAAGCAAGGCAAATATCTATAAGGCTGCTGCTGCACTTGGCATAACGCCATTTATGAGTAATAAAACTCTAAAATCAGCCGTGACTCTTTATGCCACAGCACCAAATTTAATAGAAGGTGCAAAAGAGCTAAGACATGAGGGCGTCACTTCAAAAAGTGCTTTGAGGCAACTGCTATTGGTACTAGCCTAGCAATGGGCGATCATTTGGCAGCAAATAGTACAAATTTGATGATAAATATTGGCGAATATATGAGAAAGCGCCAGTCACAAAAGCGATGATCTCATCAAAGAGCTAGCAAAACCAAATATCGAAGAAGTCTGGGTCGAGAGAAAATTTAAATGGCGAAAAAGACGCTTGAAAAAGTAAAAACCGAAAAAATTTAAAAAGGGCGACATCGTAGTAGTTGGAGCTGGTGAGACGATAGGTGTTGATGGTTATATCGTTGAAGGTAACGCCGATGTAAATCAGGTCTCAATGACCGGAGAGGCTGAGCCTATACCAAAAAGCTAGAGGCGACCGTGTTATAAGCGGTACCGTGGTTGATGAAGGTAGGATAAAAATCTGGGCTGAAAATGTAGGCAGTGATACAGCGACAGCTAGGATCAAAAGAGTACATACAAACTTCACTCAATGAAAAAAATCAGCCATTGGTGTAAAAGCGTTAAAACTAGCTGATAAACTTGTGCCTGTTACGCTCTCGCTTGCTGGACTTTCATACATTATAAATAAAAAAATATGAATAGTGTTGCTAGCGTACTTCAAAGCGGACTACTCTTGCGCATTAAAAGCTTGCTACACCAGTTGCTTTTAAATCAAGCATCTCAAAAAGCTGGTAGAAACGGCATTCTTGTAAAAGGTGCAAAAGGCGATTGAGGCTTTAAGCTCAGTTGATACTTTTGTATTTGACAAGACCGGCACTCTGACACACGGACGCCCTAAGCGTAGTTGAAATTTACTCATTTAAAGAGGGCTTTTCTCAAAATGATATATTAAGTTTAACTGCAAGTGCCGAAGAGCACTACTTTCATCCAGTAGCCGAAGCAATAGTTGAAGCTGCAAATAAGCGTGGTTTTCCACCATATTCATCACGATGAAGTCGAATTTATCGTAGCTCATGGCGTAAAAACTGCGATGCACGGCAAAGAGGTGGTTATCGGCAGCAGGCACTTTTTAGAAGATGACGAGATGATAAGTTTTAAAAGCTCATGAAGCTTTAATAAGCAAAGCATTAAATAGCGGCTTAACCTTACTCTACGTAGGATATGATAAAGAGCTAGTCGGCGTCATCGCTATGAAAGATGATATGAGAGAAAACGCAAAAGATATGGTTAAAAAGCTAGAAGCCTTGGCGTAAAAGAGGTCGTCATGCTAAGCGGCGACATCAAAAGCAAGGCTGAAGAGGTGGCACGCGAGCTAGGGGCTTGATAGGGTCTATGCAGAGTGCTTACCAACAGATAAAGCAGCTATCATCGAAGAGCTAAAGAGCGAGGGCAAAAAGTAGCCTTTGTGGGAGATGGTATAAATGATGCTCCAAGCCTAACTAAAGGCAAATGTGGGCATAAGTATGCACAAGGGTGCTGATATAGCTAAAGCGACGGCTGATATAAGTCTTTTAAAAGACGACATCATGAGCGTAGCTCTTGTAAAAGAGCTAGCAAATAAAACAATGGATTTAATTAGCTCACATTTCCGCTCAACCGTTGGCGTAAACACAGCTATACTAAGTGCTGCGACACTTGGTATGTTAAATCCAATAGCAACTGCCATGCTTCATAATGGCACAACGATTTGGCTTTTATTAAATTCAATGAAGGGCGTAAAATTCAAATCAAAATAAATTTGAAAGGGTGAGATGGTGCTTGATAGTTTCTTAAGTTTTTTTAAACGGCAAAATGGACGTAGCCAACGACTTTTTATATGGATATTTTTTTAGTCATTATTCTTGTGGCTACGGGAATTTATTTTTAGTTATTTAACTCGTTTTGTGCAGTTTAGGATGTTTTTTTGAAGCTTGCAGAGTCTTAGTAGAAAAAGACAAGTACAATAAGCACCATTTAACGCCGTTTCAAGCACTTATGATCTCGACTGCTTCGCGTGTTGGCATAGGCAATATCGCTGGGAATTTCAGCAGCCATCGTTGCGGGCGGTCGGGAGCTCTTTTTGGATGTGTCTGATGGCCTTTTTGGGATCAGCTTCAGCTTTTATAGAGTACACTCGCACAAATCTATAAGACAAAAAGACGTTTTTTGGGTTTAAAAGGCGATCCAGCTTATTACATCAAAAATGGTCTTGGTATAAAGTGGTTGGCTTCGCTTTTTGCAGTGATCCTCATCATCACCTACGCATACGGCTTTAACGGCCTTCAAAGCTACACTATGACATCAGCTTTTTGAAATTTACTACGACAAAGCTGGCAGCAATGTGAGTTTTGCACAAAAGCGGTCTGCCTGTTGGCATTGGTCTTATTCTTACAGCATTTGCAGCAGTCATGTTTTTTTAGCAAAAAGCCATATCATAGGCAAAAGTAAGCTCATATATCGTGCCGTTCATGGCACTTGCTTACATCTCATTAGCACTTATTGCTATTGTTTTTAAATTTCAAAGAAATTCCTGATGTTGTTAAGATGATTTTTAGAAAATGCCTTTTGATTTTTAAAGCGATATTTGGCGGATTTGCCGGCAGCGTGATCGTAATAGGCATCAAAAGAGGCCTTTTTTCTCAAACGAAGCTGGTATGGGTTCAGCTCCAAACGCAGCAGCCGCAGCACATACTAGCCACCCAGTAAAAACAAGGCCTAGTTCAAGCAATGGCAGTCTTTATAGACATGACTATATGTATCGCTTCTGGTATGATCGTGCTATTTTCACAGGCCTATCTTACAAAAGCAAACTGGATCAAGTGGTGAGGTGCTAACAGCACTTCCTCTCGTTCAAGCTGCAATGAAAGAGTATTTTGGTGAATTTGGAGTTCATTTTACCACTCTTGCGGTCGTACTTTTTGCCATCACTTCGCTTATTGGCAACTACTACTACGCTCAGGCAAATATGAAATTTGCAACCAAAAACCATAAGCTTTACGTTGCTATTTAAGATAACAGCTGTCGTTATGATATTTATTGGTGCTCAAATGAATTTAAAGCTCGCTTGGAATATCGCTGATATCACAATGGCTGCAATGGCAACTATTAATATTATCGCCATATTCTTACTTTCAAAGGTAGTGATAATAGCAGTCAAAGACTACGAAGCTCAAAGAGGTGCTGGACAAAAATCCAGGATTTGACCCAGAAAGTCTTGGTATAAAAAAATACAAGTTGCTGGAATAAAAAAACTAAATGGAGAAGAATTTGAAAAAAACAGAAACAAAAATAAGTGGCAAACTACTTGATATAAACACTCATAGACAAGTATCAAAAAGTCGGTATGGGCATCACTTTAGCCTCAGTTTGCTTAAGTGCCCTTTTTATGAAAAAGAAATAAAAGCATTAAGAAAATTTCACGTTGCTTCAGGCATTGCATTTACCTGCTTTGCCCTTTATCATGCTGGGCTTTATGACAATGGAATCTTTAAAAAAATGATAATAAAAGCAAAAAAATGAGGTAAAAAAAGGCATAAAATGACACTTAGCGACGCAGAAATTATAAAGCTATATAAATGAAGATGTACCTTACTTTGATCTTACTACGTCGCTTCAAAAATATTGATAAAAAAATGCCTCACTTGAAAATTTATTCACGTGATGAGATTTGTGTTAGCTGCGTTGATGTGGCCGCAAGTGTTGCAAGGCTACTTGGGTGTGAGGTGAAAGTACGTGCAAAATTCTCAAATTGCAAAGCTGGCGATGTAATCATAAAAATTTATGGTAGCTACGAAGATGTGCATAAAGCTTGGAAACTAGCTCAAGTCGCACTAGAATATGCTAGCGCCATCGCAACTTATACAAATAAAATGGTAAATACTGCAAAGAGTGTCAATGAAAAATGTGAAAATTTTAGCAACCAGAAAGAGCTTTCCATTTGCTAAGAATTTAGCGTAAAAGCAGTACTTGAAGGTGGCGGTAAAATGCATAGGCTTGGGCTTAGTGATAGCATTTTATTTTTTAAAAATCATATAAAAGCTTATGCAAATTTCTGATGAATTTGTATCTCTTTTGCTAGAATTTAAAACCAAAATGGTTGAGAAAAAATCTGCGTTGAAGCTGAGAAATTTAGACGAAGCAAGCAAACTTCTAAAAGCAAATTGCGACGTTGTGCAGTGTGATAAATTTAGTCCCAGAGCTTATCAAAAACGTACTCTTTAAGAGATGAAATTTCGCCAAATACAATGGTACTAGCAGCCGGTGGTATAAATTTAGCAAATGTAAAAGAATACGCAAAAAGCCGATGCGATAGTAACGTCAGCGATGTATTCAAAAGGCGTTACTGATATCAGCACCAGACTTGAGTACTTTGTAAATTTTTACAACGACCGATACAGCAAAACATCTATCAAAGTTAAAATTTTATAGAAAAATGCATTTTAGCTCTGAAATTTGGACGATATGCAACAGAAAAATTTAGCATTTTTTCTCATAACTACAAAGCAAAACATAAACTAATAAAGTTAATTTTTTTCTAATTTGTTTTTCTAAAAAAATAATGACGCTTGTATCTCGCTTTTACACCACGTGCATATGAAGCTCAATTAAAGTTCTAGAATTTATAAACAAGCATATCACGCTTTTAAATTCAGTAACAAACGATAACGAGTGAGTAAAATTACAATTTGCCTAGAAAGTTTTCAAATTCCCAGGCACATTTCAGTCAAGTCTATCTTCTAACGACATGCAAGAATTGCATATGTTTGCGGTATTGCTCGATTACGTCGTTTATCAGCGTAGCCTCGCTCCAGCCAAGCACGTCATAGTCCTGACCGCCCTCTTTTAGGTAAACTTCAGCCCTATAGTAAAGATCGTCACCCTCAAGCTCCCTCGTGTAGTCCGGGCTCTGGCTTTTGGTGAGATATACACCGTATATAAAGTCCATCTCATCGCCAAGTCCGACGTTTAAATTTACGAAAGTCACCCCTTGTGACATTTTGCCTCAAGTCCGTTTTTGGCAAATTCTCTTTTATCTCGTTAAAAGCTTTTTAGCACGACTTCGTTTGAAAATTTACTGCCGTCTTTTTTTGCTAGGTAGCGTGATGATCGCGCTTAGTCGCTCCTGCCAAGGCTTTGAAAGATCGCTAAGAGGCATGTTGTTAAAGTTATTTGTCTCTTTTTGGTTATATCCACGCGTAGCGCCTTAAATAGCCCGTAAAATAGCACCCAAAAGCACAACGGAAAATGGCAATGCCGTAGCGATAGTAAGCGCTTGTAGCGAGCCAAGACCGCCGGCTAGCATCAAAAATGCCGCCACGACACCCACCGTAACGCCCCCAAAAGACCTTTTTGCCAAACCGGCGTATCGTCCCCTGCCGTTTGAGCAAAGCATGTTCATCACGATCGCCGCTGAGTCGGCCGAAGTGACGAAAAATATGACGATCATAAAGACTGCGATCGTGCTTAGCACGCCTGAAAAGCTCAATTTCTCAAAAAAACATAAAAAGCGCCGAAGCCGAGTCGGGATTTACGGTCGTAGCTAGCTCGCTAAATCCGCCTTGAACAAGCGCGATCGCCGAGTTACCAAAAAGCTCATCCAAGCAAATGTAAAGCCCGTCGGCACCAAAAGCACACCGATCACAAATTCTCTTATCGTCCTGCCCTTTGAAATTTTGGCGATAAAAAGCCCCACAAACGGCGACCAAGATAGCCACCAAGCCCAGTATAGCAGCGTCCAACCGCCAAGCCAGCTCTCATTTTGCCTCTCGTAGGCGTAGAGGTTAAAGGTGTTTGAAATAAGCGTCGAGACGTAGTCGCCGCTGTTTTGCACAAACGACTTTAAAAGCTGCGTCGTATCGCCTAAAAATAGTATCAAAAACATAAAACATATAGCTAGCGCGATATTTGAGTTTGATAAAATTTCTAATCCCCTTATCCACGCCGCTTGCCGCTGAGATGGTCGCTGCAAAACAAAGCACTATTAGAAGCGTAATATGCATGGTCGGCAGGCCAAAAAAACATGCGTAAGGCCGGCATTTACCTGAAGTACGCCGTATCCTAGCGAGGTCGCTACGCCAAAAAGCGTCGCCACGACGGCAAATGTGTCGATGGCGCTACCTATCTTGCCGTAAATTTTCATCACCGATGATCGGATAAAACGCCGATCTAAGCGTGAGCGGCAAGCCGTGCCTATACGAGAAAAAGGCTAGAATTAGCGCCACGATAGCATAAACCGACCATGCACCCATACCCCCAGTGAAAGAAGGTGATATTCATCGCAAGCTTTTTGCGCTGCGATAGTTTGCGCGTCGCCGAGCGGCGGATTTAGATAGTGCATGAGCGGCTCGGCCACGCCAAAAACACTAGACCTATGCCCATGCCAGCGGCAAAAAGCATAGAAAACCACGAGATATTTTTGTGCTCTGGCTTTACGTGATCAGCTCCTAGTTTGATCTCGCCAAGCTTACTAAAGCCAAGAATGATGACGCTTAGCAGTATGACGGCGACGGCTGGGATGTAAAACCAGCCAATTGGCCGCGATGTAGTTTTGCATGCCTTTAAAAACTCATTTGAGAATTTTCGGAAATATCGCTGCAAATGCCGTTATTAAAAATATGACAACAAGCGATGGGATAAATACCGAATTGTTAAATTTCGACTTTTTGAAGTTTGATCATTTTTCTCCTTTTTGTAAATTTCAGCTTCATTTCAAAAATAACAAAAAGAGTAAATGGGTCAATTTTATCTTTTAAATTTTATGAATTTCTAAGCTTTAGTCACCAAAAAAATAGCTACTTTGAAAATTTATCTCAAGTCGCTTTTTATCTCTCTTTGGTTTTGCAAGAGTTATTAGCACTATGACTACAAAAGCGATGCCAAATGTGATATACAAAATAATCTTTGGCGAGTCATACTCTATCCCTAGATCTTGCGACCTCTTCGCCGCTTGCCTCCACTAGCTCGCCGCGTTTTATCATCTCGCTGATATCTTTTGCGCTAAGCTCTTTAGACGCTCTTGTTAAGACTTTCTATGGCGCTAGGGATCCGCCACCTCATAAACGCTATGCTTTATGCCGTAAAATGGCTTTATCTTGCTAAAAATAGTGCTTATCGCCGTTTGCATATACTGCGCCATATTCGCCATCTTTTACTAGCCCTATCTCATGCCAAGAGCTACTTGGAGCAAATTTATATAAAGAAACTGTTTGTGCCTCTAAGTGCCTGCCATGCTTTGAGCGCCGCCACTCTTCGCCTTGCTGCAAGAAATACGCTGAACTCTCATCTACAAAAAAACATCAGCATAGAGCCTTTTTAGCTCTCCTTTTAGCTGGTAGTCTGAAATTTTAGCTTGTTCGTTTTTCGTGCTATCCCAAAAAGTAAATTCCTATCTTTGCTTGCAAAAAGAGACCAAAAAGAGTGCACGTTATCCACGCTGTAAATGGCGCTATAAGGCATATTTTGAGCGCTAAATTTACGCTCATTTGCAAACGCCGCCCCACTTTTTGGCTCAAAAAGATATTCTATATCGTGCTTTGGGTCGTAGCATATCTGGCGCACCTCATCTGTGTAGCTAGTATCAAAGCTTTATGCTCGCCTAAAAAGGCTTTTTGCCATCTGTGTAATATCCGCTAGCAGCGCCATTTTCTGCCGTGATGTATCTTAGCTCGTTAGGCTGTGCGTCAAACTTTTCGCCCTTGTAGTAAAGCGTGCTGCCGTCTCTTGCAAAACCAGCGTCAAATATAGGGCTCTAAATTTTGCACTTTCAACTCGCTTTTGTCCTATAAAAAAATATGAGCTATCATCGTAGCTTTTTATAAAGACGTGAGCAAGGCTTTTCATAACGGCGATAAATTCATTATACCCCGCCTTTTTCTCGCTTCTGGAGCTGCAATAATAGCTTATCTTACCGTCACTTATATAGCCATTGCCAAGCACTTTGGTGCTCTTTGGATCAAGCCCTGGCAAAAATTCTCTCTAGCACAATAGACACTATTTTTATCAGCTGCCACGTTTGAGTAGTCATACGCATGTTCTAGCTTTTAAGACCCTAAAAACTAGCCTCATCAACGCCTTTTTAGCTCATACTTGCCACTGCCTGAAATTTGAACGTAATTTACCCTCAGGCGAGCGGTAAAACTCGCTACTATCTATGTTTGCAAAGTCTCTTTGATACTCGCCCTCATGCCAAAGATAAAGCATCGCCAAAACAAAAAAATAGCGTCAAGATGACTAAAAAAATAAATAAACCTAATAGTAATTTTTCTCATTATCTATAGTCATCCACCCTTTTTTAAGCTCGCTTTTTTTGCTTTTTATTTTTTTAAAAACAGCGCCAACTACCGAGGGCTACAAATGCAATGGCAAAAAAATATCCAGTAGGCATATTTTTTGTGAGCAATCATCAAAGTCGCTTACTGCATCGATCACCACCTCGCCCTCAGCTGGCGTCATAGCGCCTTGATCTACCATTTTTTTACTATCTCATCTAGTTTTAAGTCCTTAACATTTTGGACCATAAGGACGAGTGAGAATTTCAACCACGCCAAGGTCGTTTTATATCATAAACGCTGCTGTTAAAATGCCAACCGTAGCCGACATTATCAAAATAATATGTCTTATCGCCGTTTGCATATACTGCTCCGTAGCCATCGTTTCTTACAAATCCTATCTTTCGCCACTGCTCTTTTGTATCAAGCCTTACGATACACGTGTGGCGTGAGCTTAGGCTGTGATCATTTTTTTCGTGTTGTGCCAATTTCACAGGCTTTTTAGAAAATATGTCTTGCCGTCATTTATCACCACATCGCCATATAGCGGCATTATATCGCCTTTAAAAGGATCGTCGCCATCTCTTACAAACTCGCCCTCATCTATGCTGTTATACCACTGCCACTTTCGCTCCCAGTGATAGATACCGCCTTTGCCACGAAAGAGCGCATGATAGGAGTGCCCATCTTTTAGGGTTAAAAAAAGTGGCTCGTATGGGGCAAATTTAGGGTCAATCCATGGTCATTTGCATAGACCATGCCGCTACTTGGCTCATAAAGATAGTGAATGCGCCATATCTCGCCGATATCACGCATTTGCGGGCTCAATTTGATCCCTAGTTTTTGTGCTGTCATAATAAACATTTTTCTCCGTCAGTCGTAAAATGCACGCTCTTTCTGCCAGATACCTGCTCGATATAACGCATCTTGCTGGCATTTGCGCCATCTCAGCTCTTTGCCCTCATGATAGACCTTTACTCCGTCACTCGCGTAGCCAAAGCCCCAAGATCGCTGCTAAATTTACGTTATCAATCTGCCCTACAGTTTATAGATATGAGTTTGCGCTTTTGGGGTGTTAAACATTTTTGTGCGAGAAGATGTCCCAAAACTCTTTAAGTGCGGATATTTCGAGGTTTGTCTCGCTTACGCTATCGCAAAAATATGTAATCTTGCCGTCACCAAAAATAGCCATTGCCAAGCGCTCTAACACCATTTGGATCAAGCCCACTCATCACGAGGTTACCGCAATATACCGCCTCATCGCTAGCGCCAACGTTTCTGTTGTCGTATTTGCCAGTGTCGATGTATCTACATTTACTAGCCCTCACGCCTATTAGCTCAAACTTTACCGCCGCTTGGCACCAAGGCATAGACCCTTGCCATCTTTGACGTAAAAAGCTATTATTTAGCTCTTTACTATCGCCAATGTCATCATCTAAAATGGTAGTCAAACCAAAGATAAAAAAAGTAGGTAGCAAAAAAATATCACAACAATAGCGATCACTACAGAGATTAGCGGATGTTTTTTTAACATTTTAGCTCCGTTTTCAAACAAATTTAGCGACCCTCATCAAGCCGCAAACCTTTCATACATTTAAATTTCAAAGTTCTATCCAAATATAAAATATCTAAAAATCAAAAAGCCTAAGATATGCAGATTTACCCATCCAAATCAAAAAGCAAATAGCCGCTAACAAAATGATAAGCCTATAAATGCTAAATCTCAACGTAATCCCATAATAGATAACCCACAAAGAAATAAAACAAAGATACAAAGCAACAAGCAAAAAGAATAAATTTCTCTATCCTTGCAAAAAGTCCTGATTCTTCGCTGCTTTTTGCGATTAGCCTAATAGTCTCTATCTTATTTAAAAAAACCCAACCTTTTTATATTTTATCCGGACTGAGATCACCTACTTCATATTTATATATTTTTAGGCGAAAATGTCTCACTAAACCTCATTTTTATCAACGATAATACTAAGGCTTACAACAGAATTTTTTTCTAACAACTCTCGTATTTAGCGCGCTTATCCCTACCGATCTTTTTCAAGCTACTCTAGCTCCTCAGCGATCTCTAAAACTTCAAAAATACTCATTTTCTAGGCTTTCAAGCTCGGCTTTTTGCCTTTTCTAGCTCTTCATAAAGTTTAGTAAGCTCCCACTTCTTGATAAATTTCTTTGGATCACTAAGCCCCTCGTTTAGCTCAGCCACTCTTGCCTCAAGGGCTGAAAATTTTATCTGGATATGTATTTAAAAATTTGCGTTTGTTTATAGCTTAGCTTTTACGCCGGTTTTGCTCTTTTGTTTAGCTTCATTTTGGTTATTTGCAAGCTCTTTTTCAATTATCAAGCTCTTTTTAGCTCATCTTCAAGCTCCAAATAGACGCTGTATTCTTCGTGCAAAACATTTATCCTCTCGCCTTCAAACGCCCAAAGCTTTACTCGCCATCTTATCGACAAAATACCTATCGTGGCTTACTAGCAAGATCGCCCCCTCAAAAGCTTTGCAAGTAGTCTTCTAAGATATTAATAGTTGCGATATCAAGGTCGTTTGTCGGCTCGTCAAGTACCAGTACGTCGTAAGTTTTTGGTAAAAAGCATCGCAAGTGCCACGCGGTTTTTCGCCGCCACTTAAAAACGCCTATCTTTTTATCTAGAAAATTCCTTTGGAAAGAGAAAAGTTTTTAAGATAGCCATAAACGTGCATATTTCGCCCACGAACTAGCACGTGGTCGCCGCCGTTTGGACAAAAGGTCTCGATCAGGCTCTTGTCATCATCAAGGACATTTCTAGCTTGGTCAAAGTAGCCGATACTTACTTCGCCTCTTTTTATCTCGCCGCTACTTGGCTTTTCAAGCCCCTAGCAAAAGTCTAAGTAGTGTGCTCTTGCCACTGCCATTTCGTCCGACTATAGCTATACGCTCGCCCTGCAAGACCCTTGCGTCAGATTCTTTTCAAAAAGCACCTCACCATCTATGCTTTTTGCTTAATCTTTAAACTCAAAAAGCATTTTTTTGCGGTTTTGGCTCTGCGTTTGGTTGAAATTTTACTTGCACGCTCAAGCTCCAGCCTCACGCGCCTTATCACGCCTGGATTTTTTTCTTCGCCTCCTCACGCATGGCGAGCACTCGCTCTTTTCTGCCCTCGTTTCGCTTTAGCCTAGCTTTTACGCCGCGCCTTAGCCACTCTTCCTCGGCCTTTTAGCTGCTTTTAGCAAAGTCTCGTGCGACTTTTGCAAGACTTGCTGAAATTTCCTCTTTTTTTGGTTAGATAGTTTGCATATCCACCATCAAAGCTTCTAAGTCCAGCCTCCTCGACCTCAACGCACCTGGTAGCGAGCGAGTCTATGAAATATCTATCGTGACTTATAAAAAAACTATGCTTTGATTTGAACTTTTTAACATATCTTCAAGAAATTTAACCATGTAGACATCAAGGTGGTTCGTCGGCTCGTCAAGCAGTAAGACATCTGGCTTTTTAAGGATGAGCGCACCCAGTGCCACGCGACGTATCTCACCACCACTTAGCGAGCAAATAGGTCTGTTTTCATACTCTTTTTAGCTTAAATTCTTGCAAAAATTCTGCTCAATCTTATGCTCGATATTCCAGCCATCCTTTGCCTCTATAAACGTTTAAAAAGCCTCTCTTGCTCTTTTTAAAAATTTTCTTTGTTTTTCAGGATCATTTGCTAGCAAGACGCCACTTTTTTTCATACTCGCTTATCGCGTCAAATATCTCTTTTAGCTCGTTATTTAGCGCCTGCCTTACGGTAAAAAGTTGCGTTGAAATTTGGAGTTTGAGCTAGCATCTCGACGCTTATTAGGCTTTTGCACTATGCGTCTGCCACTATCAGCCGCCACTTCGCCAGAGATGATCTTCATAAGCGTGCTTTTACCGCTGCCATTTTTACCGATGATCGCTATTTTTTTCATTTTTCATTTACACTCAAAATTTACAGCGTTTAAAAATCTCATTTGCACCGAAATTTTTACTTACGTCTATCAGGTCGATTAATGCCATTTTTTTCTCATTTTTAAATTTCTCGCGATTATATCAAAAAGGGAGCTAAAAACCTAATTTTGGCTATAATCGCCAAAAATTTCTAAAATAATTAAGGAAAAAACTTTAATGAACTTATCTATGAGAAAACTCGTAGTTCCGATATTTTTAGATATGTTTTTACACTTCATTACGCTCATCATCAACACCTACATGGTTACAAAAGTGAGTGTGCATCTAGTTGGTGCCATGGGTGCGGGCAATCAAGTGATGGATCTTTTTATGACTATTTTTTTAACTTTCTAAGCATCGGCTGCTCAGTCGTCGTCGCACAAGCTTTGGGAGCTAAAAAGAACGATCTCAGCCTCAAATGTCATACATGCAAGCATCACTTCAAACACCATATTTGGCGTATTTTTCAGCCATCATCATCTACGTCTTTGGCTACAACATCTTAATTTACTAAATGTGCCAAAAAGAGCTCATCGACGAGAGCTTTTTCATATCTACATATCCTTGGTTTTGCCTTGCTCTTTGACGGCATAGGTATGGTGCTAGCTGCGGTACTTCGCGTTTATAACTTCGCAACTGGCGTAATGCTAACCTCAGTTTTGATGAACGTAATCACCATCTTTGGCAACGCCATTGCCCTTTTGGCTGGTTTGACCTGCCAGTTGAGGCCTACAAGGGGTCGCTATCTCGACGCTTGTGGGCAGGCTGATCGGCGTATTTGTCCCTACTTTACATGCTCACTCGCGTGGCAAAAGTTCAAATGTACTTTTAAAAAGCTACTTGTCGTGCCATTTGAATTTTAAAGAAAAATCCTCTCAATCGGCCTTCCAAGCGCAGGCGAAATTTACTCTGGATGGCGCAATACATGGTCGCTTTTTGGCTTTGTGGCAAGCATGGGCGAGGCTAGCCTTAGCGTGCAGACCATTTACTTTCAGATCACGCTTCTTATCTTGCTTTGTGGAGCGAGCATCAGTGTGGCAAACGAGGTCATCGTTGGGCATTTAGTTGGAGCAAGCGAGTTTAACGAGGCCTATACAAGGACATTTAGAGCGCTAAGACTTGGAGTTTTTATCACACTCGTAGTCGTGCTTATAGCTTATGCACTAAAGTATCAAATCATGGACGCACTCAAATTTGAAAACGAGAAATTTACGTACGATCATGTTGCCACTTTTTACACTTTCGATATTTCTTGAAGCGGGTAGAACCTTTAATATCGTCATCGTAAATGCCCTTCGTGCAAGCGGCGACGCAAAAATTTCCACTAGTAACCGGGCTTATCTTTATGTGGGGGCTTTCGCTGCCACTTGGATATTTTTAGGTATCTATCTTGGCTGGGGAATTATCGGCGTTTGGATAGGATTTTGTGCTGATGAGTGGCTAAGAGGCCTTGCAAATACGTGGCGTTGGAGAAGCAAAAATGGCAAGAAAAACGCCTAGTTTAAAGCAAAAGAGCATAAATTTAGACTTTTATGGGCTAAGCGTTTTAATAAATTTCTAAAACAAATGTAAAAATCCATGCGTCTAAGAGTTGGCAAGGACGCTAAGATCACGCTATCTATGCCATTTTACAGCACACAAAAAGATGGCTCTTAGCTTTTCTGAGATGCACAGAATTTGGCTTGAAAATACTTACAAAAAGCTCTTGCAAATTTACCAAAAGATGATGAGGTAAAATTCTTGGGCAAATTATAAGATAAAATTTGATGAAAAATTTTTAAAGAGCCATTTTTGATGGCGAGTTTGTCTTTACTCCAAATTTAAAAAAAGCCTTGAGCGTTTTTGTAAAAAGTAAGAGCAAAAGAGCTATTTTTAGAGCTTGTGAGCCATTTTCAGCCTTTTTATAAACAAACCAATCAAGCGTATCGTCATACGAAATAGCAAAACTCGCTGGGGCAGCTGCAATCATAAAAAGGCTATATAAACCCTAAGTCTAAGACTCATAGAAAAGCCACTCTCAGCCGTGCGCTACGTCGTTCTTCACGAACTAACACACATGCTCTATCCACATCATCAAAAAAAGTTTTTTTACGATTTTATAGAAAAATCATGCCTGATTATAAAAAAACAAAGAGCAAATTTTAAAAGCGTAATTATTTTTTTCATCAAGTAAGTGTAAAAATTAATATGCTAAAATTGCATGTTAATTCACAAAAAAAGGGGATTTAAATGAAAAAAATGATTTTTATCTCAATATTAGCTGCTTGTGCTTTTTGCAGGTAACTTTGAAGATGGCCTAAAAGGCATATGGGAGCTCGAAATTTTCAAAAGAAGCTTTAGTGAAATTGAAAAGCAGGATGTGCAGAAAATGATGCAAAATCATGTGTAAAAAAACTGGCGCCATTTATCAGCTAGGCAAAAACAGCTCTACCTAATCCAAGCAAGGCCTTAGAGTACTATAATAAAAGCTTGCGAAGCTGGTGAGGTTGAAGGTTGCTCGGCAGCTGGTGGGCTTTTATCTAAATACTGAGCCGCAAAAAGCAAGAGAACTTTTTAACAAAAGCTTGTGATAAGAATGATGGATATTCTTGTGAGATGGTAGGTTCTATCTTGATAGAAGCTAAAGAATTTAAAAAGCTTATGAGATTTTTTTAGTAAAGGCTGCGAATTAGGCGATAAGATGTCTTGCAATTTGCAGGAGATCTAAGACGCTCAAAACAACTATAATTTTTTAGGCTTACGAGCCTAAAAATTTCTTAAAACAAAAAAATCCAAAAATACTTATTTTAAATAGAAATTATCCAAAGTATAAAAGGTAGCCCTAAAAATTTGATATTAGAAATTTGAGGCAAGAGTACTCTTGCCTAAGATTAGATTATTTTTTTATTTGATCAAGTGGTTTTATCTTTAATACCCCATTGAGTCATAAAAACAAATCCATAAAGTACAGCAGCTACGATATAAGCAGTGTATTCGTTTGGTATAAGATTAAATTTCGCACATATATTTGGCACAAGAGCTAGTGGCACAACAGGGATCAAAAGAATACGCTCCCCAGATCCTAAGCTTTGTGACATAGTAGCCTTTGAAGTAAGCTTGAAAATGCAAACATTCCCACGATCGCCATACCAAAGACAAGTAAAATTTCAAGCGGATTGCTCATCCAAACGATCCCTTTTGAATCAAGCGGATCGCCCTCGTTTACGCTTTCTATCAGCATAAGTTTGTTGTTAAAGAAAAAGGCAAATGGCAAGATCGCCGTTCTTAGATCATAAAAAGAATCCTTGAACACCAACAGTTATAGGATTTGCTTTAGCAATACCAGCTGCTGCATAAGCTGCGATACCAACTGGTGGCGTGTCATCAGCTAAAAATTCCAAAGTAAAAAGACAAAAAGATGCACAGCAATGGCTGGGATTAAAAAGCCATTTTTGTGCGCTAAAAATAAAATAACAGGTGCCACAAGACTTGAAACTACAATGTAGTTTGCCGTCGTTGGAAGACCCATTCCTAGTATTAGCGACATCATCGCAGTAAGAAGCAATATCATAACTATATTATCACCAGCAAGTAACTCAACTAGATCTGAAAGCACCTGACCAAGGCCAGTTGAGAGATAGAGCCCACGATGATACCTGCAAGTGCGGTTGCAATGGCGATCGTTGTCATACTTTTTTGCGGCTGCAACCATCGCCCAAAAATATATCTTCAAAGCCTATTAACACATCATTTATTCCAACTTTTTTTCGCCACTTGCTAGCTTTTTAACTGGCTCTTGAAAGATCATTATTAAAAATAAAAATCCAATCGCATTAAACGCCGCAGCAATAGCTGACTCTTTTGCGATTAATAGTGTATAAAGTAAAATCAAAATCGGAGTTATATAGTGAAGTCCACTTACAAAGTATCTTTAAATCTTGAGTGAAACTCGCTTTGATTTATACCTTTTAAGCCAAGCTTCACGCTCTCTAAATGAACGATGAAAAATAGTGACAAATAGCAAGCAAAAGCTGGAATTACCGCTGCCATCATGACATTTGTGTATGTCATGCCTAAAAAAACTCAGCGATGATAAAGGCAGCTGCGCCCATGATCGAGGCATGAGCTGTCCATTTACGCCAGCAGCGACCTCAATGGCTCCAGCTTTTTGTGCGTGAAAGACCGGCTTTTTTCATAAGTGGTATGGTAAATGTACCAACTGTTACAACATTTGCAGTAGAGCTTCCTGAAACCATACCAGTTAGACCACTTGCGATGACTGAAGCCTTAGCTGTAGCCGCCTCTATATTTTCCAAGAAGTGAGAAAGCTAAATTTATGAAGTATTGTCCAGCACCTGCCCTCTCAAAGCAATGAGCCAAAAAGAACAAAAAGATAGATAAAACTAACGCTAACTCGATAGGCACACCAAAGATACCCTCAGTCAGTTAAAAAAACATATGGCCTGCAGATCTTTTCAAAGCTGGCACCTTGATGAGCGATGATGTCTGGCATATAAGGGACCAAAAGTGATCATATATCAAAAATAATATACAAATAATTGGAAGTGCTGAGTCCATGACACGCCCTGCCAGCCTCGAGCAAGACAATGATCGCCAAAAACGATATTACGATATCTTGTGTTATGTAGTCCCCTGTCCTATCAGCTAGTTCATAAAAATAAACCGCTGGATAAAGCACAGCAACAACGCCTGCCACACAAAAACTAGATCGTAAAATGGCAAACTAGAATGTGCCTTTTTATGAAAAAGTGACTGGATAAAGCAAAAATACAAGACCAACTGCAAAGGCTAAGTGTATCGAGCGCGAAATATTTGTATTAAGCGGAAAAATAAGCTATATAAAGCTGAAAAAAACTGACCAAGAAAAAGCATACGATCGCAATGAAATAGTTGTAAAATTGCTATTTATCTCCCTTGTTTTTACTTCGACAAATTGTTCTTCGTTGTCTTTGACTTCGTTCATCTCTCTCCTTTAAAAATTTAAATATATAAATTAAGAAATTTGCATATTTAAATTTTATCCAGAGGCAGAGCCTCTGGAAATGGATTATTTTAAGATACCAGCCTCTTTAAATGCAGCCTCTGCAGCTGGGTGAAGCGGAGCTGAAAGACCTTGAACAAGATCTTCTTTGTTTACTGATTTTAGCGCTGGGTGAAGAGTTTTTATACTCATCAAAGTTGTCTAAAATAGCTTTTTATCACAGCTTTTACAGCCTCATCTTTTTGTATCTTTATTGGTTACCAAAACAGCTTTTTACGCCGATAGTATTTACATCGTGATCTACGCCATCATATGAGCCTTTTTGGGATCACGCCTTTTGCAAAAGTATGGCTTGTCTGCAAGAAGTTTGTCGATCTCGCTACCTTCGATATTTAGGATATCAATAGGCAAAGATGTCGCAGCATCAGTGATGTTTGCAGTTGGATGGCCGACAACAAAGCTGTATCCGTCTATCTTTTTATCTTTTTAGTGCGTGTGGGCATTCACCAACTGTTAAAACGCCGCGGTAGCCCTAGTTTTGAAACGTCAAAAGCCTTTTTGCTTTAAAGACTTCAAGTGTACTCACTTCGTTGCCACTGCCTGGGTTTCCGACGTTATATTTTTTTACCTGCAAATGAAGCAAGATCACTTGTAAGACCGCTATCTTTTGCCACAACAAATGCAAGAAGTTCTGGATAGATAGCAACTACTGAGCGTAAAGTACTCATCTTTTTGCTCCGTCAGATTTGCCAGTGCCGTTAAAGTTTATCATAGACAACGTCACTTTGAACAAAGCCAAATGTAAGCTCTTTTTTTCAAAACGTTATTTACGTTGTAAACCGAGCCGCCAGTTGATTGGACGGAGCATTTTTACATTAGTATTTTTTTGTTCGCTAAAACGGCAAATCGCTCCACCTATCGGATAATAAGTGCCTGTCATACCGCCAGTACCGATACTGATAAATTCTTTTGCTGAAAGAGTTGTTGCTAAAAAAGCAAGCCAGCAAGTGCCAAAGAAGTAGTTTTCATCTAAGATCCTTTCAAGAAATTTAAGGCTATTTTATTCTATAAATTTGAGCTTTTTACCTTATTTGATATGATATTTTCATGCCGTTTTGGCAAAGTTGCAACCATTCTACACAATCAAGACTTAAAAAAATATTTTTCTTAAGATTAAATTTATATTTCTTTATCAGCCAAAATAAATTTGATAAACCGACTATTTAAATATCATTTTTTAATATCATTTTTTTATTGTATAATCCACCGCAGTTCTAAGTTTTTAGAAAAACTGTTGCACGATTACAACTAATCAATAGCTTTTATAAATATTAATAACAATCAAAATTTGGAGGTTTTTTATGAAAAATCACTTATGTTGGCTGCTTCTATGCTGCTTTTTATCTTTCAAATTCGCTTCTGGTGCGGATGAAAAACGCAAGTTAGCTTTTAGTGGCTCATCTACTCTGGCTCCAGTCATTGCTAGAAATTTCAACCGACTTTATCGAAAAGTACGAGACTTGGGACAAAGTCGATAGCTCTTTACCAAACAAAAATATCACCATTTTTTTGTCTCAGCTGGTGGCTCAGGTGCTGGCGTGAAAGCCGTGCTTGATCATGTCGCTGACTTTTGGCATGTTAGCTCGCGATATAAAAAGATAGCGAAAAAGGCAAAGATCAAGGATATGAAAGCCTATACGCTTGGCATAGACGCACTTTGTGTGGCTGTAAACCCAGAAAATGAGGGCGATAAAGCTAAAGGGCGGAGAGGTAAGCAAAGATGAGATCGTCAAAATTTACTCTCAGGCGAGTATAAAAAGTGGAGCGATCTTGACAAATCCCTACCAAATGACGAAATAGTCGTAGTTACAAAGAGATCTTGGTGGCGGTGCTCACGAGGTATTTCAAAAAAAGATCATGAAAGATGTCAAGGTTAGCAAAAACGTCATCCAATCACCTTCGATGGGCGCGCTTGTCTCAAAAATCATCGAAAATAAAAAAACGCTATTGGCTACGCTTCTTTTGGTATCACAAAGCCAAAACAAAGGCAAGCTAATACCGCTAAACGTTGACGGTGTGGAGCCAACTGTTAAAAAAACATAGTTGATAGCAAATACTACATCTCTCGTCCGCTCATCATCGTAAAAAGTGGCGATCTCAAGTAAGAGCGAGCAAATTACTTGTAGATGTACTAAATTCAGCCGAAGGTCAAAAGACTATCGAAAAATGGGATTTATACCAGTAAAATAGCCAATGATAGGGCAAATTTTTAAAGGCGGGGGTATATGCTTTCACACTTTTTATCCGCCATGCTTTTTGCTTTTACTCGTGGGGTTTTTGCTGCTCAATTCCACGAGTTTTTTTGCGAAGTAAGTCTCTTTGACTTCTTACTAAATGGCGACTGGGACGTTAGCACGGAGCCTTTTAACTGGACTGTTTAATATCCTAATCGCAAATTCGCAGTTGCATTTCTAGCTTGCATATTTTCATTTTTTCATCTCGCTTGGCGTTACTATCTTTATCTGCTTTTTTTGCGAACGCCTGGCTTAGGCATGTGCTAGAACTGGATGATACGAATACTAGCTGGCATACCATCTATCATTTATGGATTTTTGCGCTTTACACGGTTGTAAAGATTACTTAGAGTCGGGGCTAAAAATGTCCGCTGGTGAGTCAGTTTTGGCAGCTAGCCTCATCCTTAGCGTCATGATACTGCCTTTTTTTACCTCGCATTTTGCTCCCAAAGTGTTGATCTGCTAAAGCAGAAATTTCAAAACAGACTCGGACGCGCTTGGCGTAAGCACAGGATATTTTATAAGAAAAAAATAATTTTTAGAAAATCCATAAAAGCAAGCATTTCAGGCTTTATACTCGCATTTTCAAGGGCAGCTGGCGAGACGATGGCTGTGATGATGGTTATAGGCAACACCCCGCTTTTTTTCCGCACCTGCTCTCAAAAGCCCAGACCATACCATCTCTAATAGCCCTTGAAATGGGCATGAGGCGAGGCTGGTAGCTTGCACTATCACGCTCTTATTGCAAGCGGATTTGTCCTGCTTGTTTTTATATTTTTGCTAAATATTTTTTTATCTTTAATTGAGAAAAACAATGAACGCTTTTTAAAGATCATCTAGTCAGATTTTACGCTTATCTTTGCGTATTTATAGTGGTTGCGGTGATATTTTTGGATATTTTTATTTCATCTTTGCAAATGGCATCTCTCAGATAAATTGAGACTTTCTAACCAAAAATCCGCAAAGGTTTAAATTTAGGTGAGAGTGGTGGCATAAGAGACGCTATCATAGGCTCATTTTTTGCTAATGATACTATCCATGATATTTTTCTGCGCTTCTTGGCGTTAGCTGCGCCATTTATAGACAAATTACTGCACTTCTAGCACGATCAAGCTTGGTCTTAATTTATCATCAAACGATGGCCTCCATACCCTCTATATTGCTTGGGATGTTTTGTTTATGGGCTTTTTATCGTTAGTCTTGATATCCCAAAGAGCCTACTAACAGCTAGTATTACGCTTGCTTTGATGGTCTTTCCATTTGTTGAAGTTAGCACAGAAAAGGTGATCTCGCAGATCGATGAGAAGATGTTAAGAGATAGCTTCGCGCTTGGTGTTGATAAAAATTTCATGGCTAGAAAGCTTGTTTTGCCAACCATTAGAAAAAAACATCATATCTATCTTGATACTTGCTGGCAGCTACGCCATAGGGGCAACTGCACCGCTACTTTTTAACAGGAGTCGTCTTCATGGCAAAGGCAGAAGGACTGCTCTCGCCAGTCATGGCACTGCCTTTTCACCTGCACATGCTTTTTAAGTCAGTCAGTCGCAACGCAAAATGCCTACGCCACGGCACTCGTACTCATTTTTATACTGATCATTTTTGCACCTGCTTTCAGCCGTAGTTTTTATTTGATATAGGAGAGAAAATTGCCAGATATTTTTAAACATAAAAAGATCTTAGTATCTTTTTACCAAGAGAGTAAAAATTTTAAAAAGATCTAAATTTGAAACATTGCTCAAAAACGAGGATCATCTGCTTAATGGGCAGCTCAGGATGTGGCAAATCGACTTTTCTTTTCAGCGCTAAATGGCTTTTTAGAGCAAAAAGGTGGTAGATATAGCGAGAGATATTATTTAAAGGTGAAAATATCAAAAATAAGGGCGGGATTTGGCTAAGACGAAAGCTAGCCATACTCTTTCAAGACGCCACACTCTTTTCCCTTTAGCGTAGAAAGAAATTGACCTATGCGATAGGGATTTTATGAAGGCAGCATAAAAAGATAAGCAAAAAGAGTAGAGGAGCTATTAAAAAGCGTAAATTTACTGGGCGAAATAAACGACCTAGATATGCCAGCTAACAAGCTCTCTGGCGGTCAAAAGCAAAGACTTTGCATCGCAAGGATGCTAACTACAAAGCCTGAAGTGCTCATGCTTGATGAGCCTTGCTCATCGCTTGATATGAAAAATATCTTGATCATAGAAGATCTCTTAAAAAGCTTGTCACAAAAATATACGATCATCATCACCACACACAATGAAGAGCAGGCAAAAAGGCTTGGTGGCAGGATAGTTCGCATAGTAGATAAAGAAAATTTACATTTTAAAAGAGCTAGAAATTCTAGCTCTAAATTTAGTCGATAAATCTCTTTGTGATATTTGCGTAGGCATCGATCCTGCGGTCTCTTAAAAATGGCCACTCTGCGCACTTCTTCGCTTCTTTTTCATGTCTATTTCAACGATCTTGCAAAAGCTCATCTGTACTATTTGCACGGAAAAGTTGCTCTCCTTGTGATTCAAAAACAAAGCTATTTCCCCAAAATTTTATCCCATCCATCACACCGCTATCATCTTTTTCAAAGCCCACACGATTTACTGCAACAACTGGCAGACCATTTGCCACGCTGTGACCTCTTTGCACCGCTACCCACGCTTCAAGCTGTCTTGACTTTTCATTATCACTATCGCCCTCAAACCAGCCAATGGCCGTTGGATAGATAAGAATTTTTCGCCCCTTTTAGCGCCATTAGCCTTGCTGCCTCTGGATACCACTGATCCCAACACACCAAAACTCCAAGCTTGCCAAGGCTTGTTTCAATTGGCTCAAAGCCGATATCACCAGGCGTAAAGTGAAAATTTCTCGTAAAATCCAGGATCATCAGGGATGTGCATTTTTCGGTATTTGCCAGCCACGTTGCCGTCACGCTCGAAGACAAAGGCGGTGTTGTGATAAAGTCCGTCAGCCCTCTTTTCAAAAAAAGCGAAGTGACTAAAAACCACGCCATTTTCTTTTTGCAACCCTGCCCCAAAAAGCGACATCTTCTTGCCACTCGTTTGCATGATCAAAGAAATTTGTATCCTCGCTTTGGCAAAAGTATTGCGTCTGGTGAAGCTCTTGACAGACGACTGAATCAGCGCCACCCTTTTTTTGCCTCAGCGATTAGCTCAAAGCGTCTTTGCGATAGTCGCCTCTTTTGTGCCTTTAAATTCTTGTTGAAGTAGTGCTACTTTCATCTCATTTCCCTTCTTTGTCGTTGTATGGGTCTAAATGTGTGGTTATCTGCCACGAATAATCCCTAAATTCTCTCTTATCTCAGCTTCAAGCGAGTCGGCCACCTCGTGCGCGTCGTAAAGCGAGATATCTTTGTTAAAAACTAAATGCAGCGTTAAAAAAATATGGTATTTGCGCTCTGTCTTGTGTTTAGATAGTGAAAATCAGAAATTCTCTGCTTTGCCTTTTATCATCTTGATGATCCCTCTGTGACCTCAGGGCTTGCTGCGTGATCTAACAAGACACCAAGGGCGTCTTTGCCAAGGCTTATGGCGCTTTGAGCGATGTAGCCACTTATCACGATGCCAAAGATCGCATCTATCATCACAAATCCACTAAATTTAATGATAAGCAGCGAGATGATGACAGCAAGATTGCTAAAAAGGTCGATCTTATAGTGCAGTGCGTCTGCTTTTATGATAAGGTTTCCACTTTTTTTAGAAATTTGGTTTAAAAATAGCACCAAACATAACGTCACAACTACCGAAAAAAACCATCACACCAAGGCTTAAGCCAAGGTCTATCTCAAATTGGCTCGCTCAAATTTCTTAACGCTCTCATAAAATATATATCCAGCAGCCACCACGATGATGACGCACTCAAATAGCGCTGCCAAGGCCTCTAGCTTTGTGTAGCCAAAGTTAAATCTCTCATCGGCTTGCTTTTTTTGACTTTCTAAGCGCAAATAAATTTAAAAGCGAGACTATAAAATCAAGCATCGAGTCAATCGCTGAGCCAAGCACAGCAACCGAGCCGCTAAAAAGCCCAGCTGTACATTTTCACAAGTGCGAGTAAAAAGCGCAAGCTCCAGCTGCGATAACAGCCTTATTTTCGCCTTGCGTGCACTCCTGCTTATTTATGCGGTTAAACTCATAATCAAACGGACTTCCCAAGTTTAAGACCTCTTGTATCTATTTTTGGCTTGAGCAGTGAAGCGAGCCATTTTGACGGACAAAAACTAACGAATTTACACCGATGATCTTTCTATCTGGCAGTGCCTTGGCCAGTAAATCTAGTACCTTTTCATCGTTTTTCGTCATTATATGTTGGCACGATTAGCGCACCATTTATAAAGATGAAGTTTGCATAAGTGCAACCAAGCCTTTTGCCATCATAGAAATTTAAGTTTTGGTAGTGGCAGAGCAAGCAGTTTAAAGCCAGTTTTTTTAAGCTCATTCTCCATCCTTTTTTAAGCTCTTCAAAGTGTTCATCGCTCTTGTCATCGCAAGCTGCGTAAGCTATCGTATTAGGCGTGATAAAAACGCGCCAAAGTGTCGATGTGACTATCTGTGTCATCGCCTCTTATAAAACCATTTTTCAAGCCAAATGATACGCTTTAAGCCAAACAAACTCTTTAGCTTCTCCTCGATCTGCTCTTTGCTAAGTGCCTTGTTTCTATTTTTCATTTAGTAAGCATTTTGAGGTGGTTAAAAGTACGCCATCTCCGTTAAATTCAACACTTCCACCCTCTAGTATCATATCAACTGGCTCAAAGCTTGGTCTTATAAATTTTTAGCTAGTGCTACATTGTCGCATCATCTTTTGAGCTCTAAATTTACCACCCCAAGCGTTAAATTGAAAGTCGTAGCTCTTTACGCCGTCCTTGGTGCAAACGTCGATCATGCCGTAGTCTCTGATCCAAGTATCGTCAGTCTCAAAGCTTTACAAACTCTACATTTTTAACTTTCTTAAACCTAGCAAAATTTGCCTCATCAGGGCAGATGAGCACCACCTTTTCAAAAGGCGTAATAGCAGCCACTAGCTCCTCATAGCCCGCCAAAATCTCCTCTAAATAAGGCTCCCCAGTCGCTCTTGCTATGTGGCAGCGATAAAAACAAAAGCTCCTGCTCTTCCCACTCTGCGTATGCTCTCACGCTCTCTCCTTATCAAATTTTATAAATTCCATAAATCGTGATGAATATCCAAAAGACCTCTATCAAAAAAATGAACCGAGGTTAAAGTGCACAAAAAGCGAGATAATGAGTAGAACCGCACCTACTAAATTTATTATCTGATAGGCTAGATTGCGGCTATTTAGGGCGGCCGATCTGAAGTAAAAAGTAGCCCATCACGATGCAAATCATCCCTAAAAAGCCGATGATCTGAAAAAGGTCGATCAAATTTCTATCCTTTTTGCAAGCTTAAATGTAAAAAGCAAGATCATATCTAATTAGTTTTTGAAATTTGATGATTATAAGATAAAAATAACTCCATTTTTTTCAGATTGGATTAAAGTTTTATGGATTTTGAGTTTATTGAGAAAATTTTTATCCGCTTTATGTTAAGGCCGGAGTGCTTACCTGTGAGATCGCCTTTTTTAGGGATCATTTTTTCTATTTTTGATCGGTATTTTTTTGTATGGCTGTAAATTTCTACAAGCTAAAATTTCTATCAAAAAGTGATTGACTGCTACGTCGAGGCTCTCAAGAAATACGCCACTTCTTATACAGCTTTTTCTTTTTTTATATTATGGCTTGCCAAAGCTTGGAGTGTCGATGAGCGGCTTTTGCCTGTGCGGTTGCGGGACTTAGCTTTCTTGGTGGTAGCTATATGAGCGAGAGCTTTAGGCTTGGCTTTGAGGCGGTGAGAAGGTCACAGATAGAAGCGGGACTAAGCATCGCACTTAGCAAAAAAATCAGCTCTTAAGATATGTTATCTTGCCTCAAACATTTAGTGTAGCGGTGCCAAGCATTAGTGCAAATATTATCTTTTTGCTAAAAGAAACAAGCATCGTTAGTATCGTGGCACTTGCTGATCTAGTTTACGTCGCAAAAGGATCTTATCGGGCTTTATTACAAAACAGACGAGGCACTTTTTTTATGCTAGTAATTAGCTATCTCATCATCATTTTTGCCAGTCTCGCTGGTACTTAGCTATGTCGAAAAAAAGGGTGAGAAATGCAAGGAGTTAGTATATTATTTGATACGCAAAAATTTACTAAGGCTCTTTGACGGTCTAGTCGTTAGCACAGAAAATTTCATTTATCTCTATATTTATCTCTATAATCGGTGGTTTTAGTGCTTGGCGTACTTATGAGCATGAAAAACAAATTTATCTATTTTATTTTTAGAAAATTTGCCTCGAGATCGTTCGTATCATGCCTCAGATCGTCTGGCTATTTTTATTTTTACTTTGGCGTTAGCAAGGCTTTTTGGACTGCATATCTCGGCATTTACCGCCTCGCTCATCGTCTTTAGCCTTTGGGGTGTTTTTTTGAGATGATGGATATCGTGCGCGGCGCTATCACCCTCGATACCAAAGCACCAGTTTGAGTCAGCCGCCTCGCTGGGGCTTAGCACATTCAAATTACTCTTACGTCATCATCCCACTAGCCACGAGAAGGCTAGTGCCTGGAGCTGTAAATTTACTAAGCCGTATGATAAAAACGACCTCTATAGTCGTGCTAATTGGCGTTGTAGAGGTAGTCAAGGTCGGTCAGCAGATCATCGAGCGAAATGTATTTACAAATCCTATGGCGCCATTTTTGGATATACACGCTCATATTCTTTTTATATTTTGCAATCTGTTATCCGGTCTCAAAAACTATCAAAAACTAGAAGAAAAATGGAGTTAAAATGAGCGAAAACATATTAGAACTTAAAAAAATAAACAATTTTCATGGAGAGCTTCACGCCTTAAAGGATATAAATTTAGAGGTTAAAAAGCGGCGAAGTGGTTGTGCTTCTTGAAATTATCGGGCTGTGGCAAGAGTACAACTCTTAGATGTATAAATGGCCTTGAGAGCATCGCTAGCGGCGAGATAATAATCGATGGCGAAGTGATTGATGCTAAATTTAATGATTGGCAAAGGATCCGCCAAAAAGTCGGCATGGTCTTTCAAAGCTACGAGCTATTTGATCACATGAACGTCATAGACAACGTCCTTCTTGGGCCTTTTCTAAAGGTGCAAAAAAGAGATAGTAGCTGAGGCTGAAAAAAACTGCTGATATGTGGCTAAGCAAGGTTGGGCTACTTGATAAGAAATTTGCCTATCCAAAGGAGCTAAGCGGCGGTCAAAAAGCAGCGCATAGCAATAGTAAGAAGCCTTTGTCTAAACCCCTGAGATCATGCTATTTGACGAGGTTACGGCCGCGCTTGATCCTGAGATCGTTAGAGAAGTGCTTGATGTGATACTACAAATTGGCCAAAGATGGTATGACGATGCTAATAGTCACTCACGAGATGAGCTTTGCAAGGGCGGTTGCAAACAAGATCGTATTTATGGACGCTGGAGCGATCGTAGAGATCAGCGAACCAGAGGAGTTTTTTTACTAGTCCTAAGAGCGATCGCGCTAAGAAATTTCTAAATTTATTCTCGTTTTAGAAAAAAATAAGAGATAATTTGCCGTTTTTTCCAAAATGCGTTTAGAGCGAAAAATTTAACGCTCTTATTTATTTAACTTTTTACAAGGAGAAAGAGTGAGAAGAATTCAAATTTTTCTTATTAGCATTAATCGCTACCGTCTTTCTAACGGGTTGTGGTAATGACAAAGGTGCCGACACGGCAAAAAGCTGCTTCAAACGAAGCTGATGCGATCGCAAAGATCAAAGAGCGCGGATATGTAAGAATTGGTGTTTTTCAGCGACAAACCACCATTTGGCTATGTCGATAAAGACGGCAAAAATCAAGGCTATGATATTTACTTTTGCAAAACGTATCGCAAAAAGACCTACTAGGCGATGAGAGCAAGGTAGAAATTGAGCTAGTCGAGGGCTGCTGGTAGAGTTGAAGTTTTTAGTAGCTGATAAAGTAGATATCACGCTTGCAAATTTTACAAAAAAACACCTGAGCGCGCACAAGTTGTTGATTTTGCGCTTCCATACATGAAGGTTTCGCTTGGCATCGTAAGCCCTGAAGGTGCAGTGATAAAAAGCATCGATGAGCTAAAAGACAAAAACCCTAATCGTAAATAAGGGCACAACCGCAGACGCGTTTTTTTACAAAAAAATTATCCAGATATTAAGCTTGCAAAATACGACCAAAATACTGAAACATTTGCAGCTTTGGTTGATAAAAGAGGTGCCGCACTAGCACATGATAACGCCCTACTTTTTGCCTGGGCGAAAGAGACTCCAGGCTTTGTCGTAGGTGTTGAAGCACTTGGTGATGTGGATGTGATAGCACCAGCTGTTAAAAAAAGGTAACAAAGTTTTACTTGACTGGCTAAACAATGAAATCATTGAGCTTGGAAAAGAAAAATTTCTTCCACAAAGACTATGATGCTACGCTAAAAACCGATCTATGGCGATAGCGTAAATCCAGAATCACTTGTCGTTGAAGGCGGCAAACTATAAATAATGAGGTGTTACAGCACCTCATCTCAAACTTTATTTACATAGCACCATACCTAAGGAATACTACTTTAAATGTTTTTTTATAATTATTACAATATCCATCCAAATATTCCAATTCTTCATATACCATATGTCCATTTGGGCTCGTGTAGCAAAAATCCACATTGCTTCGACCACTAACCTGCTAAAGTCCAGTAAGCCCGGGCTTACAAGACAAAAACAAGCGGTAGGTATTCTCCAAAATCTTCCATTTCGTTCGGAAGACATGGCCTCGATCAACCAGGCTCATCTCCCTTTTTAGAACATTTACTAGCTGCGGTAATTCGTCAAGTGACGTTTTTTTCTTAAAAAGCTGCCGATTTTAGTTACTCGAGGGATCATTTCTATATTTTTTTATACTTTTTATAATATACTACTTCTTCCGAATTTCTTATCCAACCATTCTTGCATAAAACTTTGGTCGGTATGCATTGAACGAAATGTATAGCATTTGAATATTTTTTCCACCCAAACCTATTCTGTACTGGCCAAAAAATGTCACCAGTTGGCTCTTTTTACCTTTATGATTAAGATAACTACGCCAAACATGATTACCAAAAAGGGCAAAGCAAGCAATAATATTAATAAATCTAACAATCTTTTCAAAATTAAATTAAATTTGCTTTTGAAGGGAATTTTGAATAGCAAATAGATTCGTGCGGGAGTTAAAAAAATATTATAAACACAGGCCCTTGAAAAGTCATAACTATTAAGTATTGGAGTAAATAAGATTTCTTTGTTATCCTTTTATGTTCTGTTCTATAATAGTATTTAGAGTTTTAGGCTTAATATTGTTATATCCTATCAAAAGAGCATCATAGCTTTTTTTCCAACGGCTTTTACATAACCCAAATAATGGTTATTAAATATTGCGTATTCAAGCTCTTCGCTATTTTCTACATAAAAATTCTAGCCTTTTTTTGCCAGATGCCTACATAAAAAAAGTATACGTTTGAATATAAATTTAAATCCGGGTAAAAGTATAATCATAGATAAAAAAACTAAATAATAGGGTTACTTTTTGAAAACAAACTATTTTTCTATCGCAAGCACAAGACAAAGTAAAAAAAGCCTAATATGCAACTTTTTATTATAATTTTGCTTTCATGCCAAAAATCAAATCTCCTAATATAAATACCTTGATAAGCAAATAAAGATATTATAGTAATATAAACGTAGATGTACTCTCGATATGTAAATATATCAAAAAAATAATGGGCTTCCATAAATAAGATTTTTTTGACAAAAAAATGCCTAAAAAAATATAGAGCCAAAAATAACAAAAATATCAGCTAGCAACAGCAATAAAAATGATAAAATTTGCCTCATTTTAATGCCTTAAATTCATTAAATTATGCTCTATGTAAGTTTTTATCTCTCCTCAAATCTTTTACGAGAAAATCTAAGTGAGTTTCTGCGAATAAAAGATGGATCAAATTTATCCACATTATGTTCAAATTTATCCAGCGCTCCAAGTAGGCTCTCAACGCTTTGCTCATAAAAAAATAAACACCACTGACGTTATCTATCACCGTCTCACGTACTCCGCCATTGCCGTAGCATATAACGGGCGTGCCGCATGCCTGAGCCTCTACTGGAGCGATACCGAAATCTTCCTTGGCTGCGAATATAAAAGCTTTCGCATTTTGCATCATATGCTTTTATTGTTTCGTTGCTTTGATATCCCTAGAAATTTCTATATTTTTTAGCCTTACTTTTTTATTTTTGTCCATATCTGGACTATCGCCGATAAGCACAAGCTTTCTATTAATTTGTGAAAAAAAGCCTCCACTATAACATCTACTTTTTTTATATGGCACAAGCCTTGAAACAGTCAAATAAAACTCATCTTTATTTTTCCTTGGCCTCCAAATTTATCGGTATCTACTGGGGATATATTACATCGCTCGCCCCTACCATAAATTTTTATACGACTGGCAATATAGCGACTGTTTGCAATAAAATAATCCACACGATTTGTGAAGTCAAATCCCAAATACGAATTTTATGTAGAAAATATTTCGCAAAAAAACCCTTTAATCCACTATTCAGCCCGCTATTTTTTTCAAATACTCAAAATATAAATCCCATGCATAACGAATTGGCGTATGAACATAACTAATATGAAGCTGATCCGAATGAGTCAATACCCCCTTTTGCAACCGCGTGAGAACTGGATAAGATTAAATCATACTCGCTTAGATTAAAATTCTCAATAGCATATGGAAAAAAAGCGGTAAATAATCACGATACCTACTTTTTAGCGAATGGCAAATTTTGAATAAAGCTCGTATGGGCATGCTTATTTTTTTAATATTCCATACCTATCTGTATCATTCAAAAAAATCGATCAAACTATAAATTTCAAAGTCAGTCCAAATATTTGTGAAGCTCTCCACACATCTTTCTGCACCAGCGTAAACATTGAGCCAATCGCATATTAAAGCTTTTTTTATCATCATTAATACAAACTATAAACTCTCAAAGGTAAAATTACAAATTTTTTTCTTTATTGCTTATTAAGATATAATCTCCACCACCCCTTAGAACCAATAACTTAGTTGCATGCTTTTTTACAAAATTTATATCATGAGTTATAAATATAATTGTTTTTTTGTTAACCAGTAAATTATCAAAAAAATCAAAGCATTTTTTTCTGAAAATTTCTCATCGCCAACTGCTAGAAATTTCATCAAATATATATATGTCACCATTGGCACATCGCGCTATTGAAAACGCCAATCTCATTTTTCATTCCAGACGAATAGTATTTCAATGGAGTATCCATAAACCTCTCAATTTCAGCAAATGAAAATATCTCTTGCATATTATCCTTTATAAAGCATATATCCATTCCTAATAATACGCCATTTAAAAAAAGCATTGTCACGACCACTTAATTCATCACTAAAAGCAACACCCAGCTCTAAAAAAATGGTATAACTTTACCATCTACAACAATATCACCTTTCGTAGGAGTTGATGTCTTTGCTATAAGCTTGGCTAAAGTAGATTTTTCCAACACCATTTCTACCAACTATACATAATATATCCCCATTGTCAATACTCATCGACATATTATTTAGAACATCAATAGTAGGTATGCTATTTATGTTTCGAAAATAATTCCTGTAATTTATAGCGAAACTTTTCAACGAATTTGTATGAACCCTATATGATTTATATGACTTACTAACACTTTTAAATACTATCATAGAAAATCCAGATTTTATTTGATTTTAATTTATTTTTCAATAACTAATGATACTACAAACAATAATACAATTACAGCACTATGCAATACCCAAAGCCAAATATCATATATTAGAATAGGCGTATATCCATTAAAAGAAACAATATTTAATATTTTCTAATGGAAAGGATAATAAATTGGTGCAATAATATAAAGTTTCATATTCTTTCGGAATAGGTAATTTATAAATAATCGGAGTTAAAAACGCCATAAATAAGGACAATTTCCCAAATCTGTTTTATATCTCTAAAAAACATTTAAAAAAAGATAGGATTATATTTAAACTTAATATTAATATACTAATCTGCAGGAAAGAAACGGTAATAATAAAAAAATTTAAATATATTAAAAATCCGATATAGAATTATATGAAACCAGATATATAATTATAAAGATAATAAAGTTTATACAAAAGTTAAATAATGGCGTTAAAAAAAGGCGGCAATAGGCGGTATGAGTCTATTGACACTTATCTTATTTATTATTGAAGCTTTGCCAACAAATGAGTTAGCCCCAGCGATGTCGCTTCTGAAAAATGTCCATATTAATACACCGAAGAACAATCTTAATGCGTAGCCATCACCAGTATCTACTTGTAAAAATATACCGAAGACTGTAAAGTATACAAAAAAACTGCAGTAATGGTTTTATAAAAGACCATGAAAAACCAATAAAAGCTATTTTTGATACTTTAACTTTAAATCCATATATGCTATTACAATTAATTTTTTTGGTAGTTATTTAATATAAAAATACATCATCTTTTATCCTTTTCAAACAGACTAATGTGCAAATTTATATTATTCTCAATGTTATATTTATCGTAATATTCAATTAGCCCTTTTGAATAATTATCTCTATAAAATAATATCTTTTTGAGCCAACTCGACATAATTCCCGATGTCAAATGTCTCAAATGCACCTGGCGCATATTTTTGATAGTTCAAAAACGCCTTATTGTTAGAAAAATTGATTTTTGCTCTTGTTTCTAATGTAATTGAGGCTACACCAGACCCAGATTGCCCCGTTTCCTTATATGGCAAAACAGTAAATTTACTTGATTCAACGCGGTGATAATTCATCATCGCTCAAAGAGCCGCAAAAAAATATACCCTATTAGATAAATCACCTTTTCTTCTATTTTTTTATTTCCTTTATAAGTATTTCTAAATATGGATCAATATCGCTATTGCTTAGTATAGACTGCAGGGTGCTGACTTCCAAAAATCATAAGCTTATAGTTTTCTGGCAAAATTCTCAATGCTTTAATGGCTGTTAAATGCCCCTTGTAATCACTAATAAAACCAAACACGCCTATTATAACATCGCTATCGCCCAAATTATACCTATTCCTAAATACCTTATTACTTTCTATAGCTTTGTCGCAATAATATTTTTATCTCATTACGATTCAAAAAGTTATTGGAAAATCAAAAACATTATCGAAACCAAAACATATACTTAATAATCTCTTTTTCCCTCTTTGTATGAACTATAATATTTACATTACGCTCATTAGAAGCATACTTAAAAAAGTATTAGTTTTGCATATAGGCTTGGATAATATGAGCTATCTCTGTATTCCTTTATTGCCTTCATTGGAGAATTTATAACTTTTTTTAAAAAAATCAACCGATAAAAAAACTATTTTTTTCACGTCAATTCTATGCATTGTAATAATTAGGGTTTTTAGAACTCTCAACAATTTTTCTTTAATCTACTATATATCTCTTCTTTTTTTATACCAAACAATCCAACTTCTAGCTGAATATTTACATAGTCATAATCTTTTAAGTTTACTACATGAGATCATCAATATGCTGCTGCGCCAAATTTTTTTATATTGTCTATTTTTCGGATCGCAACAAGTTAACGCGTAGCGAAAGTACATCTACATTATAGTATTTTTCAAATTCTTTCTTTAATGCAAATGCATATGTGGCATTTCCACACAATTCATTATAGCTACTTACTATAGCCAATTTGCTCTTTTTCATATCAGATTACCTTTATTGTTAATATACCATTTTATATATCATTCTATACAACCCTTCTTTTTAAAAGATACGTTAAAATTAAAATCAGGAAAATAGATTTTTTATGGATTTTTTAAAGAGCAACCCTTAACTCTTCTTCCTTCTGGCTTTTTAGATTATTAATGATGGTAATTTTTATTTGCGATTTCTGCCACTAACATAACCAAATCATTCATAGATATAACTTTTTCGTGTCCTATATTTAGCAATGGGATCAATTGATCATTAAAAAGCGATTCTTACCAATAGTTCCGCACAATCGTCGGCATGAACATACGACCTTTTTGATTTCCGCTACCCCAAACTTCTACGTCATTACTAGTCATAACCTTATTTATAAGCATCGGTATAGCCTGTGAGAATTCGCCGGCTATCTGTATGACTCGCCATAAATATTCAATGGCCTAACTATTGAAAGTTCAAACTTATTCACTACAGATAGTAATTTTTAATCTATCCTCAAAGGTATCGCTTTTGAAAAAACCATAACCTATATTTGCGAGCTCTGGAAAATTACCCAAGGGAGAGGATTCATCAACGATATCTTCTCCGTCATCAGAATATACGCAAGATGAACTAATATAAATAAGGCGCAACCTGTCTGGATTTTTGCTTTTAGCAAAAATGATATAAAAATTCTCATTCAACTTTACATTATTATCATAAAGTTTTTAATTGATTTTTCAGAAAACCCCAATCCCAGCATAAAACTGACTAAGTGAAATATTACATCAAAACTACCTAAATTATACTTTTCGATATTACATATATTATCTTTAATAAAAATTGCACTCCAGCGGTATATTATTAATCTTTCCTCTAGATAAATCATCAAGTACGGTTATGTCTTTATATCCTTTTTTTGATCAAATTTTCTTTTAATAAAGGAAGCCCCTATTAGTCCCGCCCCGCCTAATACTAAAATTCTACTCATTTTTATATGTTTATCCTATTTACAAATTCTTCTAGGCTAAAAATGGCACTATAATTAACTTTATCTCTTTGGGTTCTTTTTATAACTTGCATTAACTGTATACTATTACCTGGATCAAAAAAACTAATTGCTCTACCAAAATGCATCTCAGCCATTTCAAATGTTGTACATCTGGTTGCTACTATACTCTTCTTAAGTTCATATGCTTGTGATAAAACAGAACTTGCACTCATATATGTTTTCCAGATAGCTAATTAAGACTATATCCATTTTAGACATTACTTTGAAAAAGTCAACATTTCCAAGTTTATCATAAAAAGGATCCTATTTGCAATATCAAAATCTTTAAACTTCCATGAAAATTTCATCTAATTTTTTTCTATGGATACATTTTTTTCTTACAAATCTGTCTTTTCACCAGGATGAGCTCCACCTACTATATGGAGCCTATAATTACTTGGTAAAATAGTTAATGCTTTTATGGCAGTCTCAAAAATCCTTATGGGCATTAATATAGCCGAACATGCCAATATCTACATAATTGGCCTTATCATTAATACACGTTTTAGAGTAATTGCAAAAGTAAGATCTTATCTTGTTGCTAAAATATGTTACCGGATAGTAAACTATATCTCCATTATATATTCTCTTAACAGCATTATAGTCTTTTTATATTATTAACCCAGATTTTACTTTTATTATTAATACTATTTACAAAACTAATTATGTCTAGGTATAAATTAGTAAAAGGTATCATCTTGAATATGAAAAGAATGAACAAATAAAAACCAATTTGCTTGGATTTTACCAATATATTAAAAATATTTCTTCTCATATCTTCCAATGTATCACCATACATACCAAGTTCCAAATGCAAATGTGTAACATCAGACCTTTTTACAATCTCTATAACATTTTTCAATATTATTATTAAATTTAGACTTGTCTCTTAGTACTGGATTGTATATGTTATTTATGGCTCCGGTATCGGCAAACGCTAATCTTGCCCCCAATGGCTCTAGATACCCTTGTGGCATATAGTTTTAACTGGATTATCTTCAGAAAAATCACAAACAACGGCTATACTATTAGTTTTATTTCTTAATAAAAATCTATTTAGCATACGTCATCTTCTTATATTTTTGAATATTTTTCACAAAACCAATCCCAGGTAATTTTTTTAGACCTTTATAAAGATCATATTTTGGCTCAAAAACCAGTTGATTTTAGTTTAGTTAAATCATATGCACGATAATCTTGTCCATTAGGCTTCGTACTGTCCCATTTGACCTTACAATGAAGTCCGGTTATATCTGCTAAATTATCCACTATATCCTTTATTTTTTTATAACGCTACTACTACCAATATTCACAGCACCGTCTATATTAAACATTATATTTATAAGTGCTTGTGCAGCATCATAGGAAAATAAAAATCCCTTTGAGCCGATCCGTCGCCCCAAACAACAATATCATCACCATTTTTTTATAAGCTCTATAAAATTTACTAATCAAAGCCGGCGTAACATGTCCGAAATTTCTCATCAAATTATCATGAGGATGATACAAATTACAACTAATAACAAAAAGCAAAAATTGGTATTATAACTCTTTTTTTATAGGCACACAACTGTGCGTACATAGCTCTTTTTGAAATAGCATAAGAGTCCTCAGAATCATGCGGATACCCCATCCACATCATATCTTCTTTTAGCGGTAACCCAGGAGACGGGTATGGGTAAACACATCCAGAGCCCATCGCTACTATTTTTAACATTAAAAAAATCCTACTAGCCTCGACAACATTAGTATTTATCATAACATTATCAAGATAAGATAATCCCTTATTTTCCATATTTCCCATTATACCATATACTCTAGCCGCATTATGGAAAACATAATCTGGTTTCAATTCTGCAAACATTTTTTTAACGTTTGTTCCATATTTGCTAGATTATACTCTCTGCTCGTTGGTGTAAATATCTGCGAATATCCTTGTTCTTGCAATAATTTTTTTAAGGCATATCCAACCAAGCCATTGCCGCCAGTAATCAAAATTCTAGAATCTTTTTGCATATTTCACAAGCTCCTTTATATTGCTAATTTTATTAAAATATATACTTTCTTTTTATGCTGGAATCAGTTGTAATCAAATAGTTTCTCCCTATACCAGCATTTATACCAGCTTCAACATCTGAAAATTTTATCACCGACTAGTATAAGAATTTTGCAAATCTATACCAATTTCTGCCTTTGCTCTTAATATCATACCAGGCCTTGGCTTTCTACACTCGCACTCTACACCGAATTCTGGATGATGCGGACAGTAGTACACTTTTGTAATATTAATATTATTTGACTTGAATCACCAATCATCCAATTGTTTAATTTAATGAAATTGTCTTCCGTATATAATCCTCTTGCTATACCGGCCTGATTTGTGATAACTACTATAAAATAATCAAGCCTTTGAAAATATCTACAAACATCAAATATACCATCTATAAATTCGAATTCAGAAAATTTTTATAAAGATAATTTTTTTCTATGTTTATAACTCCGTCTCTATCCAAAAAAATAGAGCTTTATGTAACATATTTTAGCTCCTTTTGCGCCTTATAATAGTCCTCCGGAATACCTACGTCAATGAAATATCCATTATCTATTACTCCATAAATTTTTTCTTTTTCTTTATAGTTTTTTTATTCATAAAATCTTCAAAAGAAAAATTACTTGTACATCTTCATTATCTAAAAAAATTTTTTTCCTTATAATATATAAACCACCATTTATTAAACCGTTCTCGCAATACTTTTTTCTCATTAAATCCAATAACCCTATTTGCGGAATCCAACTTTACAATACCGTACCTATCAAAGTTACACATTGGCTTTAAACATAGAGTTAAGTCCGCTAAATTATTTAGATGACTTTTTGAATAGCGCATCCAAATTTACGTTAAAAAAACGTGTCGCCATTAAGCAACAAGACATTCTCGTTATTGCAAAATTTTAACGACTGCTTTATTGCGCCACCGGTGCCCCAATGGTTCTTCTTCTACTGAATATTTTTATACTTATATCAAAAAAACGTATCACTAAAATATTTAATAATAGTGTCTCTTTTATAGCAAACAGACAATACCACTTTATTAATATTATTTTTTAAGGTATCTAAAAATGTATTCCAAGAATGGTATACCCATTATTGGAGCCATTAGCTTCGGGACATTAGAAACTACTGCCCGAAGTCTAGTACCAAGACCTCCAGCTAAAATTATCGCTTCCAAAACTAAAAACCTTTACCGAATATAAATTCTTCTACAACTGCACATATAGTGTGAGCTATCAGAATATGCCCCTCCTGTATTCTCGGCGTTTCGTTGAGATGGCATGCATATACAATAATCGCAGACATTTTTTTCATAAGACCACCATTTTTCACCGGTAAACCCAACCGTTAAAATATTATTTTCTCTCGCATACTTTAAAGCCTCTATTACATTTTTTAGAATTTTCCGCTAGTAGAAATACCTAAAAAAATACGTCACCAGCTTTTCCCATTTGCTTGAAGTTGCCTTACAAAAATATTTCTTTTCATACCCATAGTCATTTCCAATAGCCGTTAAAACCGATGTATCCGTAGTTAAGGCAATAGATGCCAGTCCTGGTCTATCAAAAATAGAATCTACTAACGAATTCCCCGGCAATATGCTGGGCATCTGCCGCACTACCGCCATTGCCAGCTATTATGGTTTTTATTTCCATTTTTATATGCTTTAACTATCGCCAATGATACATCTCTTACAACCATACCGATATTCTTAGAATTGTAAATTGCTTGTTTTAGCTCCAAGGACTTCCCAAACTGATTTATTATAAAATCATTAATCATACTTTCCATGCAGTAGTTCCTTCCTTTGTGAAATTGAAAGTTTATAACTTTTCCACCGCTATTATTCAATGCCTTAACAAGCTGATATTTTTTTATGGGATCGACCATAAAAAAACATAAAAGCCACCGCCGCCAGCACCGCTAACCTTGCCAGAATATGCACCATTTTCAAGCGCAATATTTAAAAACTTTATCTATTTCACTATTCGTAACAGATTTTTGCCATATTTTTTTAGACTCCCAAGATTTGCCCAATATCTTAGCAAAGCCGTTGATATCACCCTTTAATAAAAAAACTCTTTCATTAGACGGGCATCATCTTTTTACTTGGTGCATGGCCTCCAATGGTTTAGGATTTTTTTGTTGCGGTATTTTTTTCTTTTTCTTCTTCTATAACGGATGCAGACCTTCTTATCCCGGTAAAATACAAAACTATTGATGATTCAAATTCATTAATAATCCAATTTTTTTAACTCTTAATGGATTTACTATCACCCTATTATTATCGTAGAATTCCATAAAATTAAATCCGCCAAAAAGTTGCAGCGTATTGGTCTTGTTTACCACCAATTATACCAACATCAATTCTTTCTATTTCATAAGCAAGATAGGCTATTTCATATTCTCCCTAATGACAAGTTTAACCATTCGCAGAATGCTTTTTATTATTGCTACCACCATGGTTGATGAGCCTCCTAGACCGCTACCGGATGGAGCATCAGAATATGTGGTGAGCTTAAATGATAACGCATTGCCATTATTATAGCGCTCTATTATCTTATTATATATGCTTTTATATAAATCCAACCTTCCATCACAACTGATAAGATTGGTCTTTACAACTTCTACGAATTCATTTTTGATCTAATGAATTAAAAATTATCTTGTCGTCATTAGTAACTTCTATATTGCAATAAGCGTACAAATTTAGAGTAGCATTTAAAACAGCCCCTCCATAAGTAGAGTAATAAAATTCTATATCCGTACCACCGCCAGCAAGCCCTAGTCTTAGTGGTGCCTTTGATCTAATTATCATACAATATCCTTTGCTATATTTATCTATTTAAAGGAATCTTGCCTTTTTGAAATCTCATCCCTCCAATGATTCAGCAAGTCTAAGAACATTTTTTTGGTCGGTATTTCAGGTTTCCAATCTATAAATTGTCTAATTTTGGTATTATCAAACATTTGATAATCGGCATCTATCGGCCTTAATCTGTCTGTATCCGTTTCAACCCTTATCTTATCCTTCATGGTACTATAACCAATTAATAAATCTACAACTTCTGGCAATTTATAGGCTTCTTCACCAGCAATATTAAATACCTCACCACAAGGAATATTCCCTTTTTTTCACTCTCTAATGATAAAAGATAATAAGCCCTAACAGCATCTCTTGCATCCTGAAAAGTTCTAACACTTGACAAATTTCCAACCTTGACGACTGGCTCTTGTAGTCCAGCTTCTATTAGCGCTATCTGTTTTGCAACCGTACTTTCGAAAAAAATACGTCGCTTCTTCTAGGCTCGGGTGTGCGTCCCCATTCTAGTTATATAAGTTTTTTTATATTATAAGCTTCGCCATAAAATCTACCCAAATAATCGGTTCCAATTTTACTAATACTGTATGGGCTTGCTCCATGAAATTTAGTATCTTCATTTAGTTTTTCACCAGGCTTTGCTCTACCATAAACCTCACTCGAAGAACAGATGTGAACCACTGGGTCATAACCATCTGTCTCTTTAAATTGTCTAATAACTTCCAGCAGGCTAGCAGTTCCTATGATATTCGTCTGTAGTGTTTCTATTGGAATATTAAAAGATGTTTTTGGAAATGATTGTGCAGCCAAATGAAATATTACATTTGGTCTCACTGCATTAATCATCCTATTAATTGATGCATAATCATTCAAATCAGCATAGTATATACTAATCCTATCCTTTTTTTATTTATCCTGTCATTTAGATGATATAAATTATCCATAGGTTCTTGCCAACGCATCATTCCAACTATCTCATAGCTAGTATTTTTCTAGCAAAAAAATCAGCCATCTGCGAACCAACCTGCCCTGTAATACCGGTAATTAACGCCACTTTACCCACTATATAATCCTTTTTATATAAAAATTTTTATTTATCAATTTCTATCAAAATCGTCTTCTATCCTAATAATATCATCTTCTCCTATATACTCCCCCACTTGCACCTCTATTAAAATAACCGGCATATTACCATTGTTTGCCAAACGATGAACTTCTCCTGTTTTTATATATGTCGATTCGTTTGACTCAACTAGTCTAATTTCGCCTCTTACGGTTACGGTTGCCACACCAGATACAACCGTCCAGTGTTCGCTTCTATAAAGATGCTTTTTGCAAGCTCAGTCTTTTGCCGGGTTTAACCACTATCTTTTTTTCATCTTATAGCCGCTACCCTCGCCCTAGCACCTCGTAGCTACCCCACGGACGGCATACGCTCGTGTGCGCTTCGCAAATTTCAGGAAATGAATTTGAAAAGTGCTTATAAACCTCTTTTACCTTTTGCGAACCGCCTTTTTTGGCGATCAAAAGCTCGTCTTTGGTATCGACTACGAGCAAATTTTGTACGTCCACGAGCGCAGTCGGTTTTTTTGGTCAGGATAAAATTTTTCGCTTGAGTCGATTTGTAACGATTCGCCGATATTTTTTTATCTTTTTACTCAGCTCATTAAAGCTACCCATATCGCTCCAGCCCGCATCAAGTGGCACCATTTTTGATATTTAGGCTTTTTTTGCATTAGCGCATAATCGATGCTGATATCTTCGATCTTATCCATGAAAATTCGGACTTATTTTTTTAGCAAATTCGGTTCGTTTGCCGAACCCCTATCGCGCTGCCGCAACGTCTTTTACGATACTTGGCGCATATTTTTTTCATCTCGCTTAAAAACACGCCCGCCTTAAAAGCAAAACATACCGCTGTTAAAATAATATCCGCCCTCTTTTATAAAGTTTAGTCGCGGTTTCAAGGTTTTGGCTTTTCGATAAACCGCTCCACATCGCCGTTTTTATCGGCCTTGATGTAGCCGTAGCCCGTATTTGGTTCGTTAGGGTTTTATGCCAAACGTCGCTAAAAAGCCCTGACTTGCGTAACTTTGCGCGATCAAAAGCGCTTTTTTTGTACTCCGCTTCGTTCTCGATTAGATGGTCACTTGGGTAACTAGTAAATTCGTTCTCATCGCAGCAAAGCGCCGCAAAAGTAATCGCCGCGGCAGTGTTTTTTTACCAAAAGGCTCGAGGATAAATTTATCTATTTTTTTACTTCCGCATTCATCAAGCGCCAAAAAAATAGTGCGCCTCGTTGCAAACGATGATCGTTTTTTTGCGCGTGCATGTTGCGTCTAAGCGTAAGGTCAAAGAGATTTGCCGTTAAAAAGCCTAATAAATTGCTTTGGCATCAGAGTGCGAGATAGCGGCCAAAGTCTCGTACCCAAACCTCCGCAAAGTATAACGTTTGTCATTTTTACGCCTTTTTGCTTTAAATTTCTCAACCAAATTTAAAAATGTTTCTTGTAATTTTACAAGCAAAAAGTTTGATCCTTGGTCTCAAATCTCGTAACGATGACGGGCGTAGTATTCGAGGCTCGCACTAGCGCCCAGCTGCCGTCCTCAAATCTCACTCTAACGCCGTCTATGTCGATGATTTCGGCTATCTTACCCTAGGGCCTGCTAGCAATTTTTGCGCGTCGCCCTTCTCATACATTTCAACCAAAACCTCTTTTTAGCTTTGCAACCAGCTTCAAATTACGCGCATCGGTCGTTTTTTTATCTTTATCTCGTCGGTACTAAAAACTTTTGGCAGTTTATCCAACTCGCCGTCTAGGTTAAAAGCCCTTTGCAACCAGCTCTAGCGCGCGAAACATCGCATACGTCGCATCGTCAAAGCCAAAAATACCGCTCCTTAAAGAAAATATGCCCGCTCACCTCGGCCGCCATGTCGATATTTAGCTCCTTCATCGCCTTTTTGATGTTACTGTGGCCGGTCCCACCCATAAAGCTTTTGCCGCCGTGCGCGTCGATCTCGTCGTACATATTTTTGCGAGCATTTTACCTCGCCGAGAACTCGCGGATTTTTTTCATCGCGAGGCTATATAGATATGCTAGTTCGTCGCCTTTTTATGTTGCGTTTTTTTGGTCAGAACCGCAATGCGGTCGCCGTCGCCGTCAAAACCGAATCCTATGTCAAATTCGCCCTTTAGCGCGGCCTTTAGATCGATTAAGTTTTTCTCCTCGCTAGGATCTGGATGATGATTTGGGAAGTTTCCGTCGGGCTCAGGATATAGAGTGAGCGTTCAAAGTTTAACGCTTCGCAATTTCCGGGCAGAACCGCGCCGACCGCACCGTTTGCGCAGTCGATGACGATTTTTAAGCGGTAAGGCTTTTAGATGTGCAAACTGTTCTATAAGAAAAGTACTTTTATAAGGCGTCGCGATGTCGAATTTCTCGGCTCTCAAATCATCGGGGATTTGCGTTTTTTTGCCGCGATGTCTGCTAGCACGGCGACTTTTTAACTTTTGCAAATCCTCGCCGAAGTAACTATCCTTAAAAATCGTGATTTTTAAAGCCGTTGTACTCTTTTTGGATTATGAGAGCCGGTTATCATTACGTTTGCGTCAAATTTATCCGAAAAACACGCTAAAAATACCCGACCGGCGTCGGCAGTAAGCCGATACCATAGACCTTGATCCCGGCTAAATTGGCCCGCTAACTAGCCAGCCAAAAAAATCTCATTTGCACTCAGCCCTAGCATCATACCCCCACGCTAACGTTTTTTTGCGCCTCGTCGTAGCATTTCTCGGCCGAAATTTGAATCCGATCGCTTTGACGCTCGTTTCGTTTAGATCGCGCTCGTAAATGCCGCGTATATCATATTCTCTAAAAATTTCTTCTATCATAAATTTTTTTATCTTTTAATTAAATAATTTTTAGGATTATAGATAAAAAGAAGTTAATTTTATTAATTTTTAGCCATTTTTTTAGAAAATTTGAGATTTTTAGAGATTTACCCGACGGAAAGTCGGGTAAATTCGGGTTTACATCATGCCGCCCATGCCACCCATTCCGCCCATGTCAGGCATTGCAGGCATTGCTTTTTCTTCTTTTTATTTCGCTGATAGTTGCCTCAGTCGTTAGTAGCAAGCTAGCCACGCTAACAGCGTTTTTGAAGCGCAACTCTCTCAACTTTCACTGGATCGATGATACCAGCTTCAAACATATTTACATATTCGCCAGTTGCAGCGTTAAAGCCAGAAATTTGCATCTTTGCTTGTTTCAACTGCATTTGCTACCACGCCTGCGTCAAATCCAGCGTTTTCAGCGATTTGGCGAAGTGGAGCACGAAGCGCTCTTCTAACGATCTCAGCGCCGATCGCCTCGTCACCTTGTAAATTTCAAATTTACGCTCTTTGAAGCAAGGATAAGAGCTGAACCGCCACCTACTACGATACCCTCTTCTACGGCTGCACGAGTAGCGCTTAGTGCGTCATCTACGCGGTCTTTTTTTCTCTTTCATCTCAGTCTCAGTCGCAGCACCTACTTTGATAACAGCCACGCCACCGCTTAGTTTTGCAAGGCGCTCTTGAAGTTTTTTTCTTTGTCATAGTCGCTTGTAGTCTCGGCGATTTGCGCTTTGATTTGAGTTATTCTAGCGTCTATTGCTGACTTCTCGCCTGCGCCATTTACGATAGTTGTGTTGTCTTTATCGATAACTACACTTGAAGCTTGACCAAGGTCGTTTATAGTAGCGCTTTCTAGTGTTCTACCTAGCTCTTCGCTAATGACTTCGCCACCTGTTAAAATAGCGATATCTTCAAGCATCGCTTTTTCTTCTATCACCAAAGCCAGGAGCTTTTTACAGCTGAGATGTTTAGCACGCCACGAAGCTTATTTACAACAAGCGTTGCAAGTGCCTCACCCTCGATATCTTCAGCGATGATTAGAAGTGGTTTGCCACTCTTTTGTACTTGCTCAAGCACTGGGAGTAGGTCTTTTTAAATTTGTAATCTTCTTATCAAATAGCAATATGAATGGATTACTTAGCTCAACTTGCATCTTTTTCAGGGTTTGTGATGAAGTATGGGCTTAGATATCCGCGGTCAAACTGCATACCCTCAACAACGCTTAGCTCGTCTTGGATAGACTTTGCCTCTTCTACTGTTATGACGCCGTCTTTACCGACTTTTTTTCCATCGCATCAGCGATAAGTTTGCCGATACTCTCGTCTGAGTTAGCAGAGATAGTAGCGATCTGAGCGATCTCTTTTGAGCCTGATACTTTTTTTAGAGATATTTTTTTAGTGCATCTATAAGAGCTGCTACTTCTTTATCCATGCCGCGTTTTTACTTCGATAGGATTTGCGCCAGCAGTTACGTTTCTAAGGCCTCTTTAAATATAGCGTGAGCTAGCACGGTTGCTGTTGTAGTGCCGTCACCTGCTTGGTCATTTGTCTTACTTGCCACTTCTCTAACTAGGCTTGCACCCATGTTTTTCGATAGTATCTTTTTAGCTCAACCTCTTTAGCTACACTAACGCCGTCTTTTTGTGATGTTTGGAGCGCCAAAGCTCTTTTGAATAAGGACGTTTCTGCCTCTTGGCCCCATTGTTACTTTTTACAGCGTCATTTAGTTTTTTTACACCCTCGTATAGGCGGTTTCTTGCATCATCAGAGTAAAAAATTTCTTTTTGCCATTGTTTTTTTCCTTTTTAAATTATTTAATAACACCTAAAATGTCGTCGATGTTTAAAAACAAGATATGTTTTATCATCTAAACTTATCTCAGTGCCACCGTATTTTTGCAAATACAACTTTATCACCAACTTTTTACGCCCTCTATTTCAGTCCCGACTGCTTTTACTTCACCGCTTAAAGGTTTTTTTCTTTTGCGTTATCAGGTATAATAATGCCCGAAGCTGTGGTCTTTGTCTCCTCTACGCGTTCGACTAGAACACGCTTGCCCTAATGGTTGAAAGTTCATTGTTCATCCTTTTTGGTTTAATTGTCTTTTTTAGCACTCTTTATTTTTTTGAGTGATGAAATCCTAGCACTTTTTTTCTAAAAAAAGTCAATAATTTATAGTTAAATTTTATTAAAACTTTAGTCACTTACACTAAAGTTTTTATGATATGTAAAACTAATATAAAGGAAAATTTATGAAAAAAATAGCCTATTTAGTAGTGGCTTTGGCGCTGATAATCCTTTGCATTTTTTTGGCTTTATCTTTAGCTCTTTTGGTAATAAAGTTTATAGCCAGCAAAATAGAAAAAGAGGCACTTGCTCGCGGTATCGACGTCAAATTTAAAGACTTTAGCCTAGGAGTTAGCACCTCAAATTTAGAAGCAACTGTGATGAACGCCATAAATTTAAAGGCAAATGGCGAGCTTTCACTGCTTACTCAAAGTATGAATTTGAACATAGACATAAACACCGACAAGGCAAAGGCTAGCGAGCTCAGGGCTAAAAAGAGCCTGTCGCGCTCAAGGCAAACGTGACTGGCAAATTGAGCGACTTTTAAGCTAGTGGCAACTGGTACGGCGCTTGGCTCAAACATAAATTTAAACGCAAATTTAAAAGACTACCTGCCAAAAAGCTCTAAATCTTGACGCAAAAAAATATCGAGCTTTCTGAGATCTCAGCTCTCACTCAAAAAGCCAAAGTTTAGCTAGTGGCAAGCTTGATCTAACGAGCAACATGCAAGGCGTTGATGAGAAAAAAATGAGCCCATCATTAACGCTCAAGTCTAGCTAGCAACGCAGCGATAAACAAAGAAATTCTTAAAAACGAATTTGGACTCAAATTTAGCAAAAGATATAAGTTTTAAAGGCGGAGTAAATACTAAATTTGCAAATGAAAAAGTGAGCGCAAAAACCATTATCATCGCACCAGAAGCCACTTTGAAAGCAAATGAGACGACCCTATGATCTAAGTAGCAAAAATTTAAAGAGCGACTTTTTCGCTAAACGTGCCTGATCTCGCCCTTTTTGGCAAGCTCTTGGGCGAGCAGCTAAATGGCGCAGTGGATGCAAACGGCAAAATTACGATGCAAGAAAATGCCCTTAAAAAAACCTAAAAAGCGGACATTAACGGTCTTGGTGGCAAGATAAATGCAAATTTCTGATAGTAAAGAAATTTGAGTCCTAAATGCCGCAAATATCAAACTAAAAGAGCTTCTAGCACTTGCCCTGCAGCCTAACTATGCAGACGGAGAGATAAATTTAAATGCAAATTTTAGCGGCTTTGACGAGCTAAAAAAAGCTTGTCGGCGAGGCTAAACTTTGATATAAAAAAAACGGCCTTATAAATAAAGATCTTGCAAAAACTTAAAAAAATGCGACTAAATTTGAGCTAAAAGGCGGTGCTGTCGCAAAAAGGAGAGCTTGTAACTTTTGGCGCAAATGTGCTTAGCGACCTTGGCGAGCTAAAGGATATAAAGGGCGTTTATGACCTAAAAAAATAGCCAAATTTTCTAGCAAATTTGCCCTGCTTATTAACGACCCTGAGAAATTTAAAGCGGTTAGTGGCTTTGAGGTGAGCTCAAAGATGGCGCTTGCAGGGAGATGTGAAGGTCAAAGAGAGCAAGATAGATGAGCTAAACTTTAGGTGGAGATGCCTTTGCTGGCAAGCTAAACGCCACCATAAAAAAATGAAAAATCTTGATCTTAGCCTAAAAAGAGGCGCAGCTTGGAGAGATCTTAGCACTTAGCGGTAACGAAAGACTGGCAAACGCTAAGGCAAATGTCCAGGCAAAGGGCAAAAATATCTTTAGCAAAAAGCCCAAGTATAGCCGCAACGATCGCCCTAAATGACGGCAAATTTAACGCCGCAACGCTTAGTAAAATGCTTGATAAAAATTCCCCAGAAAACGAGAAATTTGAGCTCAAATTTGAGCCCTAGACTACAAAGGTGAAGTAGCAGAAATTTGAGTGGCGACTTTCTTAGCTCGCTAGCTGATATAAAGGGCATAGATGGCAGCTTTGACGTGGGCAAAAAAACACTAAGCTTAAAGCTTCAAGCGGTGGTTTCAGAGCTAAATAAGCTTGCATTTTTTTAGCGGGTCGTGAGCTTCACGGCAAATTTGCATCGCTCGTAACGGCAAATGGCAAAGTTGATGATCTAAGCGTAAGAGTCACTTCAGATGATCTATTTAAGGGCAAGTTCGAGGCAAACTACAAAGGTGGCGTGCTTGATGCAGTGCTAAAAAAAGCTTCGAGGTAAAAGGGCTAACGCAAACCTTAGCGCTTGATCATCTCTATGACGGCAATGGCGACGCTCAAATTTAACTACGAGACGACTCAAAAGCTCGGCAATTTGACATATTGCTAAAAAGAGGGACACCTAGCCAGCACAAATCTCACAAACAATATAAAAACCTTCACTGGCAAGGACATCACAAAAAGAAATTTACAAAGACGGCAAAATTTACGGCGATATAAAGGGCGACAACGTCATTTTTTTAACGTAAATTTAAGCTCGCCAAAGAGCGATATAAATGTCTCAAACGGCACTTATAACAGCGCTACAAAAATGCTAAACGCACCGCTTGTTTGCAGGCTTGAAAAGACCGACCTAAACGTGAAAAATCTCAGGCACGACAGACAACCTAAAAATACGATGTCGGCTCGCAATATCTTGAAAATAAAGTCAAAAAAGAGATAGGTAGATTTTTAGATAAAAAGCTTGGCAAAGATGATGAAGGCGCAAGCGGCGAAAAAGCAAAATTTAAAGGGGCTTTTAAAAGGGCTATTTTAGATGAAAAAAAGCAGAAAAATTTGAAAAGTATCTAATGGGGCTTGGGCACTTTTGTAGCGACATAAACCAAAAGTGCGCTTGACGCGATGCTAGTGATCGGCGAGTGATAGCGCTCCAAATTTGATGCGAAATTTAGCTTGCGCGTATTTTTGCAAGTAAAAATTTAATGCTTGCGGTAGTAAAATTTTGCAAAAATTATGTTTACAGGAGAAGCGATGAAAAAGCTGATTATTTTTTTATGATTGTGCTGATATTTTGCGGGTGCGGTATAGCGTCAAAGGGTGATGGAGCCCTCAAGTAATATGAATTTTTCATATAGCAAAGAGGATAGCCATAGATATGTCGGGCGGCTGGATTGATTTTAATAAAGAAAAACTACGATAAATTTTGGAGAAATATACGAAGTTCTGGCTATTATAAAGAATATAAATTGGATTGGATTAAGGCTGAGGCTTATTCGATGGTAAACTTTAAATATAGAGTTTTTTGAAATCAGCCCTTGAAACTTATAAGAGTAAAAATGTAATTAAAACAGCTGATTTTTGTGTCCTACGAGAAAAAAATATCGAGTAATTTGGTTCCAACCGTATCTGGTTATAATACCGAAGAAGAATATAAGTCAAAGATGATAATAAAGCAGGCTATAACAACATACAACAAGCAGCTTTGAGGTTTTTTTAAAAACGGGAGCAAATTCGATATCTATCTTTATGTTATGCGAGTTTCAAATATTAGCGATAACGGCGTGAGTATATCGATTGACCTTGTGGGAATAAATGCTGTCGGCAAGAATAAAAAAACGATATAGAAAAACACTTGAATAGAGCATATGAATTAAAGCAAAAATCTAGATAGTCTTTTTGATAAAAACTATCGTTGGTAATGTATAAATTTTAGCAAAATGAACGACCAAACTTTATCTCATCGGCGACGTCCACGGCTGTTATAAAACCCTCTGCGCCCTGATAGATCGTTTGCCGCGCGGCGCTGATTCTAGAAATTTGCTTCGTTGGCGACCTGATAGACCGCGGAAATGGTAGCTTTGGGGTCGTGCAGCTAGCGATGCAGCGATGCTACGCGGCTGTGATGGGCAATCACGAATACCGTCTTTTTGCAACACAAGGACGCATTTTTACGTGGTGAAATGCCCTAACGATCCGCGCTGGTTTTTTTCCTTAACGGCGGCGCGCAGACTTTTGCATCCTACGCAAAAGCCAGCCGCGCACAAAAGCTCGCGCATATAGAGTTTTTATCGAATTTACCGCTTTATTTGGAGATTTGACGAGTTTAAAAAAACGCGCAAGGCAGGCGGCTCGTCGTATCGCACTCGGCGGCCGGGCGTATGTGGCCGCTACGTAATTCGGACGGCGATAGTGCGGCGGAGTTTAGGCAGCACGTGCTTTGCGGCAGAGGCGATTTTAGCCAAAACGATGGCGTCTTTAACGTCTACGGCCATACGCCAATCGCTGAGCCTGATATTGCTAAACTTTAGCGCAAATATCGATACAGGCTGCGTCTATAAGCATAATCCCGGCTATCTTTGCGCGCTGGAGTTTCCGAGCATGCGGGTTTTTATGCAGGAAAATATCGAGGAGGGCGGGTGATTTTAGTCAATGTGAGGCTCAAATTTGACTAAAAATTGAAATTTTACTCGCCGAGACCCGCACCGCGAAAAATGCTAATTGGGTTAATCAAATTTGACGCCATGTGTTTAAAAACCATCTAAAACAAAAAAACAATTGTTTGAATTCGTCTTACTTCTTTGTTAAAGGGAAGGGGCTTAAATGGCGAAGTCGCTCCCCTTTTTTTAATCCTCCTCCCTCCCCTACGACGCTTTTAATGTGGCGACACAGCTTTTCTGACGCAAAGCGTCGCAAATATGATTCAAATTTGACGTTTTAAAGATGCGGGTCTCGGTGGGTCAAATTTGAAACCGAAATTTGCAAATTTGACTTCAACTGAGCAAAAAAACGATAAGGCGAAGCATTTTTTTCGTCAGACGAGGCAGCGGCGAGCGAGGCGATGGAGCGGACTGGCCGTCCGTGATCGAAGCCGACTGAGTCGGTAACGAAGTGTGGTGGAAAAAAAGACAAGCCGTCAAATTCAAAAGCTTACGGATTTTTGGCGATCTCGTCGCGCAATGCCGCCGCCTTCTCAAACTCCAACTGTGCCGCCGCTTCAAGCATCTGCTTTCTTAGCTCTTTAACTATTGCGGCTCGCTCGCTAGCTGGCATCTTCTCTAAATTTTTACCACGCTTGTAACTCACCATCATCTTCGACATGCAGGCTCTCTTCGATATTTCTGCTAGCAGAGTGCGGCGTTATGCCGTGAGCTTTGTTGTATTCATCTTGAAGTTTACGCCTAGCTGTCGTCGTATCGATCGCCTCTTTCATCGAGTGCGTGATCTTTTTGGCAAACATTAGCACCTTGCCATTTACATTTCTAGCCGCGCGCCCCATCGTCTGTATAAGGCTTGTGGTCGAGCGCAAAAAGCCCTCTTTATCGGCATCCATGATCGCTATCAGGCTCACTTCAGGCAGGTCTAGCCCCTCACGGAGTAAATTTATACCTATTAGCATGTCAAATTCTCCGCTTCTAAGCCCTCTAATGATCTCATTTCTCTCGATCGCGTCGATATCTGAGTGCATATACTTAACTTTTACACCAAGCTCGATGTAGTAGCGACTTAGCTCCTCGGCCATCTTTTTAGTTAGCACCGTAACTAGCACGCGCTCACCTCTTGCGATGACTGCCTTTGCCTCGTCAAACAGCACCTCAACTTGATTGTCACTATCTTTTTATCTCAATAAGCGGGTCAAGCAGCCCAGTAGGTCGCAAAATTTGCTCATAAACATGCCCCTGGCTGATGCCAAGCTCATATTCGTTTGGTGTGGCTGAGACAAAGAGAAATTTTGCCTTTTTGCTTATAAACTCGTCAAATTTAAGCGGCCTGTTATCAAGAGCTGATGGCAAGCGAAATCCATACTCCACAAGCACCTCTTTACGGCTCCTATCACCCGCGTACATGCCTCTAAACTGCGGCAAACTCACGTGGCTCTCATCAACGATGACCAGATAGTCTTTGCCGCTTATCTCAAAAGTAGTCAAACATCGAGTATGGCGTCTCTCCGGGTTTTTGTCCGGTTAGGTGGCGCGCGTAGTTTTCGATACCTTTGCACATACCAGTGCTTGCCATCATCTCGAGGTCAAACTCCACCCTTTGCTTTAGCCTCTGCGCCTCGACTAGCTTGCCCTGCTCGTTAAACTCTTTTAAACGAAAATCTAGCTCCTCTTCGATCTCTTTCATAGCGATCTTTAGCCTATCAGCGCCCACGATGAACTGGCTGGTCGCATAAAGCGTACAGTAGAGATATCCTTTAGCCTTTTGTTATCAAGTACGTCAAAATGATACATCGCATCGATCTCATCGCCAAAAAAACTCAACCCTTAGCGCTTCGTCGTTGTAATAAGCCGGATAAATGTCCACCACATCGCCATTTACACGAAAGTCACCCCTATCAAAGTAGTTGTCATTGCGCTTGTAGCCCATATCTACTAGCTGCTCCAAAAAGCTTTCTTTGGCTTATCTTCTCGCCCACACTAAGATATGCCACCATCCTTTATACTCACTTGGATTACCAAGTCCGTAGTTTGCAGAGACTGAGGCGACGCAGACGACGTCGTCAAAAGCTTAGCAAGCTAGCCGTCGCAGAAAGACGCAGGCGCTCAAGCTCCTCGTTTACTGAGCTATCCTTTTTCTATATATAGGTCGCTTCTTGGGATGTAGGCCTCTGGCTGGTAGTAGTCATAGTAGCTTATGAAGTACTCGACGTGGTTTTTTTGGGAAAAAGCCCTTAAATTCGCTGTAAAGCTGTGCAGCTAAGGATTTGTTATGCGTCATTATCAAAGTTGGCATATTTAGCTCACGTATGACGTTTGCCATGGTAAAGGTCTTGCCAGACCCTGTCACACCTAGAAGAGTTTGGTATTTATTGCCTGATTTTTATGCTTTTTACTATCTCTTTTATCGCCCTTGCTTGATCGCTGCTTGGGCTAAATGTAGATGAAATTTCAAAGTTTACTCATTGATCGCCTTTAAATTTGGGTGAATTTCTATAGCAAAGATAGTGCTTTGTCAAATGAGAATTTTAATAAGAATTTAGCCTCTGCGTGTTAGAATACGAGCCTAATTATTATTTTAAAGGAACTTTTATGTTTGAAGATAATGCGATCTTAACCACACTAAGTGATAAAGTAAATGACCCTGATCACAAAATATGACGAACTTTGCAAAACGAACGAAGAGTTGCGTAACGAGATCGTAACTTTAAAAAGCACAAAATGAGGCAAAAAGCAATCAAATCATGCGTTTAGAAGAGGATCTTGACAAGAAAAAAATACCGAAGCTGACGATGTAATGAGAAAAAAATCGAAGCTGTCCTTGGCAGATAAAGCTTGGCTAAAATATGAAAAAAATTACGCTCACGATATCATCTCGCGACTACACGATCACGCTTGATGATGATTTTTGCTAAATTCTTTGAAGATGACTGGCAGACTGAATGGGCGGACGCCAATTTATCGAGCCAAAAGAGCTTTTTAAACGCCTTTATAGAAAAAAATGTTATGAAAAATTATGCTGTAATAAAAGGCAGTAAAAATGTAACTGGCAACGTTGATGAGATATTAAAGCGAGAAGAGAGATGAAAAGACGAGCTTACACCTTGCTTTGAGCTGATATTTATAGTAGTTATACTAGGTATTTTTAAGTACAGTCGCTATACCTAGGCTATTTTTTTCTAGAAGTGATGCTACTATCTCAAATGCCAAAACTCAACTTGCCGCTATTAGAAGCGGGAATTTCACTAAAAATACAATGACAATATCTTGCAAGCAAAGCCAGAATTTCCACAAAAAAACTAGACGATGGCGATCCAAGCAAACTCTTTTAAAAATGTTATAAATATACCGATAAAAGATAGCGGCAGCAAAAATGGCTGGCACAAAATAAGCGATGACAAATACACATTTAGACTAGATGGCAAAGTAGCACATTTCAAATACGACAAAAAAATACTGGTGATTTTGGTTGCAGTGATGAAAATGAATGTGCAAAATCACTTCAGTAATGCATTATTACATACTCGCATTTTTATGGGCTAAAGTTTAGCCCCACTCACTTATGAAAGCGATCAAAAACTAGAAAAATTTCAAGGCGTAAAGGCTTCTTTAAAAAGGCAAAAATTCTTACTGCCTTTATCGTAAAAAGAAACTGGCAAACCAGAGTTTAAAACAAGTAAAATTTTAGAAAATTCTACCGATTAATCTAACCTCAATGCAAAGCGAATTGGCAATATTTATCTCAAAAATATTACACATGCGAGCTTGGCGTCAGCCTCAAATTTATTTGAACCAAATGACACTATTGCAGTAGATCAAATTTATGAAAATCAGAAATTTTCAATGTGGCACCCAAACTAAGCGAAAAAAACAGCAAGAGGCTTTGGAGTTTATAAATAAACGTACTCGCTCATATTTGGCGACACTGGAAGCGGAAAAAGCGAAATTTACATCGCTAAGATTAGAGAAATTTTAAACGTAGGCAGCCAAGCGCTATTTTTTTAATGCCTGAAATTTCACTCACGCCACAAATGCAAAAAAACGCCTTTGAGAGCTTCTTTGGCGAGGCAGTAGCAGTCTGGCACTCAAAGATCACGCCAAAGAAAAAAAGAGCAAATTTTAAAAAGATATAAAAAGTGGAAAAGTTAGGCTCGTTGCAGGTGCGAGATCGGCTTTTATTTTTTTACCACTTGAGAGGCTAAAACTCATCATCATCGACGAAGAACACGACGATAGCTATAAAAATACAGGCTCAAAGCCACACTACAACGCAAGAGATCTTGCCCTCTTTCTAACTAGCAAATTTGACCTGCAAGTGGTGCTTGGAAGTGCCACGCCAAGCCTTACTAGCTTTTACAAGCAGGAGCATTTTTCGCTTAAAAAGGGACATATTTTTGATTCGCAAAAAAATTACATTTTTCGATGAGAGCGAGACTGGAATTAGTGAAATTTTAAAAAGATGAAATTTCAAAAAAACACTCGCAAATAAAAAAAAGCAAGCTGTCATCTGTCTGCCAACAAGGGCAAATTTTAAGTATCTAGTCTGCAAAAACTGCGGTGAAACGCTAAAGTGTCCTTTTTGCAGCATCGGTATGAGCTATTACAAAAACAAAACGTGCTAAAGTGTCAATACTGCGAGCATAAAATGGCCGTGCCAAAAATTTGTCACCAGTGTGGTAGCGAGATGATAGAGGCCAAAAAGATCGGTACTAGCGAGCTACTTGAAAGGCTGCAGGCTGAGTTTGCAAACGCTAGGATCGCTAAATCTTGACAGGGATGAGATAACGACGCAAAAACAAGCTCGTAAAGGCTTTGAAGGAATTTAACGACGGCAAGATAGATATCTTGCTTGGTACGCAAATGCTAAGCAAAGGGCATGATTATCACAACGTTGAGCTTGCTGTCATCATGGGCTTTGATGAGCTTTTAAATTTTTCCTGATTATAAAGCCAGAGAACGAACACTTGCTCTTGCCATGCAAGTAGCTGGCAGAGCTGGCAGAAATGGGGTTGGCAGAGTTATCATTCAAAAGCAAACAAAGAGAATTTTTTGAGAGCTACATCAGTGATTATGACGCATTTTTTTAAAAAGATGAGATAGATTATAGAAAAGAGCTTTATCCACCATTTACTAGGCTTCTTCGCATTATTATCTCACATAAAGATGAAAAAAATAGTAAAAAAATGCAATGACTGAATTTGTACAAAGAATAGAACCTTTAAGAAGCGATGAGCTTTGAGATCATAGGATACGGAAAGTGCCAGATAGAGTATCTTGGAAAGCAAATTTAGATATGAATTTTACTCCGCTCAAACTCTCATATACCTCTTTTAAAAAGCTGCAAGCCTATGCAAAAAGCGAACTTAGCGATATCGATATAGATCCAGTCAATTTTAGTTAAAAATGCTAGTCTAAAAACTATCCAACAAAGACATGGTAAATTTTAAAATAGATAATAGAGAAACCTAAGGCTTATGAAAGCACTATGAATGTGATAAGTTGGCTATAAAGAGTAAGTAAAATTTTAGAAACTACATCCAATAAAAAAATACTAATTTTTTTATAAACTATTAAAAATAAATTTTCAAGCCTTTTTAAAAAGCCATTTTTCTTTATAATCCCCAATAAAAATTTAAAGGCGTACTTTGCAACGATACCCAACAAAACAGATAAAAATTCGTAATGTTTTTAATAGGTGGCGACGCACCAATATCCGTGCAATCAATGACATTTTCAAAGACAAAAAGACGTAAAAGGCACGCTTTGAGCAGATACAAAGGCTATATTTTTGCGGGCTGTGATATCGTGCGCTGCGCAGTTTTTTGATAAAGAGGACGCCAGCACGCTAAAAGCAGATAGTTGCAAGTTCCCCAATACCAGTCGTTGCAGACATTCATTTTAATCACACCTACGCGCTTATAGTTAGCGAATCTGTCGATGCTATCCGCATAAATCCCGGTAACATCGGCTCAGCCAAAAAAATATAAAAGCGGTCGTTGATGCCTGCAAACAGCGAATGTACCTATCCGCATAGGCGTACATTCGGATCGCTTGAAAAGCAGTTTGAAGATCGCTACGGCCGCACAGTTGAGGCGATGGTGGAGAGTGCGATGTATAACATCAAGCTTCTTGAGGATTTTGACTTTACAGACATTAAAATTTCGCTCAAATCAAGCGACGTCGAGCGCACTATGCAAGCTTATAGGGCGCTTCGCCCAAAGACAAACTATCCGTTTCATCTTGGTGTTACTGAGGCTGGTACAACATTTCACGCCACTATCAAGTCCGCGATCGCGCTTGGTGGGCTTTTGCTTGAAGGCATCGGCGACACGATGAGAGTTAGCATAACAGGCGAGCTAGAAGAAGAGATCAAAGTCGCAAAAGCAATCTTAAAAGATAGTGGCCGCCAAAAAGAGGGACTAAATATCATCTCATGCCCAACCTGCGGGCGTTTACAAGCTGATCTAATGGCAGCAGTAAAGCTCGTAGAAGAAAAAACAAAAGGTATAAAAGAGCCGTTAAACGTCTCGGTCATGGGCTGCGTGGTAAATGCTATCGGCGAGGCAAAAGGTGCAGATGTTGCCATAGCATTTGGCAAAGGAAATGGCATGATCATGCGTCACGGCGAAGTGGTCGCAAGACTGCCTGAGAGCGAGCTTGTAGATAGATTTTTACAAGAGATCGACGATGAGATAAAAAGTAGAGACTAAAAGGATAAATTTGTGGCAAAACAAAGAGTTAACGAGATAGAATTTACAAACCTTTACGACATTGATATGGAGCGAGCTATACTAAGCTCCATTTTGCAAAACAACGATATTTTAGGTGAAATTTTTGACATTGTTAAGGCAAAGGATTTTTATCTAAAAGGGCATTCGCAAATATATGATGCAATGGTGGCATGCCCTAAATAGCGATGATCCTATAACTATGCCATTTTTTAAAAAAATAGACTTGGTGAAAAAAATACGACGAAGAGCTAATACTAGATATTTTTGGGCACAAACTCCCTAATAGACATTCAAAAAAATACGCAAATGAACTAAGAGAAAAAAATCTATAAAAAGAAGTCTTGTAAAGATCGCTCACAATATACCAAGCAAAGTAAATGAAGATAAGCCAAGCCGCGATATGGTCGATGATCTTAGCCAGGAATTTTACTCTTTGATAGAAGGTGGAAGTACTGGAGTTATAAAAGAAGGCAAAGAGATCATCATGAAAATGATGGATCATATTAATGCTCAAAGCCTTGCTTGGTGAAAAAGATATCGTTGGACTTGATACTGGATTTAAAAAGCTAAATGAGATGATAAAGGGCTTTTAAAAAAATGGAGACCTCATCATCGTCGCAGCTCGTCCAGGTATGGGAAAAACGACACTTTGTTTAAATTTTATGAGTCAGGTTTTTAAGAAATAATGCCGGAGTTGTTTTTCTCGCTCGAGATGCCGGCTGAGCAGATAATGATGAGAATGCTAGCAAGCAAGACCTCTATCCCGCTTCAAGACATAATGACTGCAAAGATGGATGATGAAGCGTTGGCTAGATTTAGCGATGCTTGTGAGGAGTTTGCTGCTAGCAAGCTTTTTTTGTACATGATAGCGGCTATGTAAATATCCATCAAGTAAGAACGCAAATGCGAAAACTAAAGGCTATGCATCCTGAAAATTTTCACTTTGCGTGATCGATTACATCGGTCTTATGATGAGTACAAATAACTACGCTGATCGTCACGTCCAAATAGCTGAAAATTTCTCGTGGTCTTAAACTACTGGCACGTGAGCTAGATATGCCAATCATCGCTCTTTCTCAGCTAAACAGAAGCCTTGAGTCTCGCGCAAATAAACGCCCTATGCTAAGCGATCTAAGAGAGTCAGGTGCGATCGAGCAAGATGCTGACATCATTCTTTTTGTTTATAGAGATGAGTTTTATCTAGAACAAGAAGAAAAAGAGAAAGAAAAACGCGCAAGTGCCGAGGGCAAAGAGTACAAGAGTAATCATGTCTTTAATAAGCTTCAAGAAAAGGCTGAGATCATAGTTGGCAAAAAAATAGAAACGGCGAAACTGGCTCAGTTGATGTGCTCTTTCAAAAGCAACACTCAAGGTTTGAAGATATGTCTGCAATGCCAGTATCTGATGTTTCATTTGAAGGCTGATGCGTTTTAAAGCTTTTAAAAAAATAGAGAAATTTTTACTATATTTTGCCTGTTTTGCCTTTTGTATTTTTTTCTATAATTTGGCTATTAGCTATCATAAATATCAAATTTTTATGGACAAAAGGCGAACAAGAGCTAACAGCAACCGTGATTTCTAACTACGAAAAAGCTTGGGGATGACGGCAAGAAAAGGCAATTTAAAGCTTAAAACTGATGAGTTTTCATTTTATACGCTTGGAGCTAAAACAGATGACTTTAAAGCTGGAGATAGTATATTTCTAAGCGTCATAAATTTAGACGTTAGTTTTAAAAACTATCTTGCTTCCTCCTTTTACATGCCTAGCTTTTTCACGCGAAAAACTACCACAAAAAGCCACGCAAAATATCAACCAAAAAAACTACAATCACTCATCTACGCCCAGCATGAAAATAGTAAAACTCACAGCTCTACTCTGCTCTATTTTTTTAGGCACAAGTATTGACGGCGAGCTAAGAGATGATGTCTCGCACCTTGGTATAGCGCATCTTATAGCCATAAGTGGCTATCATTTAGGTTTTATAAGCGCAGTTATATTTTTTTGTATTTAGGCCGCTTTTTAAAAATTTTATATGCGAGATTTTTTTACCTTTTAGAAACTACAACTTTGATCTAGCCATTATCGTTTTTTATAGTCTTGTCATTTTTACTTTTTTTATAATAGGCTTTATACCAAGCTTTTTGCGAGCGTTCTTAATGAGTATTTTTAGGATTTTTATTGCACGTTAAAAAGGCGTCAAAATTTTTAAACTTCAAGACACTTTTTATAGTAGCGCTTGTTAGCTTGTCGCTCTTTCCACAGCTACTTTTTAGCGTAGGGTTTTTACTTTTCACTCATGGGCGTTTTTTTACATATTTTTTTATATTTTTAAACACCTAAAAGATACATTTTTCGCCCTTCATTCATCTTATACTTTTTAAACTTTATATGTTTGCTTTGCAATGGAAATTTGCGTGCTTTTATTTCTTTTCCACTCATTAGCTTACAGCAGCTTAGCGTCCTTGCTATCAACTACATCTTTAGCATTTTTTTATCCATTAAGCGCCGCACTTCATATCGCTTCGTATGGCGACATCTTTGATGGATTGCTAAATAATGTTTTTAAATTTCTAGACTAAGCTCGACTAAAAATTTTTCGTGCCAGCCATTATTTTTTTATATTTTATAATATCGCTTCACTTCTAGCTATAAAAATTTAGATCAATATTCTACATTTTGCCACTATTTGGACTTCTGTGTTTTGCTATTGCCAGCTATAAAATTTACGCCTAAGCTGATCTTCATACCATAAAATTTCATTATCTTGTTGTGAATTATCAAAGATATATACATTATAACAGCGCCTAAAATTAGCCTAGTTAAATCTGTATCCTTTTGCCAAAAGACTAAATTTACGATGATAGCAGCTGGAATGAGAGCATTATTCATGATAGCAAGTACGCCACTATCGACCTCGCAAGCCCCTTTGTTCCACATAAAATATCCAACTCCACTAGCGACTATGCCAAGCCAGAGAAGCACTAAAATTTGCGTTGAAGTAAGTGAGAAATTTGGCTGGATTGCCAAGAGTAAGAAGCGCAACGATAGCTACAAAAAATGCCCCAAAGTGAAAGTAGCCAAAGACATTTTTTTGGTCCACGTCAAATTTTTCTAAAAGTGCCTTATATGCACTCTGCCCTGCTCCAAAGCAGATATTTGCCGCTTGCACTAGCAAAAAACCCTTTAATACACCATCGTTTATAGCGCCATATTTTATAACCAAAGCTCCAAAAACCGCAACGCCAACGCTAAATAGATAAAGTGGCCTCAAATTTGAAAAGCTAAATGCGTCGTATATGAGCGTCACATAAAACGGCGTAAAAATGGTAAAAAGTGCGACTTCTGGCACGCTTAAATACAAAAATGAATTGTAATAAAAATAGATACATAAGTCCCTATTTGCACCGCTCCGATCGCCATAATGCCAAATGCTAGCTTTGGGCTGATACCACGAAAGTACTGTAAATGGTAAAAAGACTAAGCTCGCAAGCGCAACCCGAATAAAAACAGCCAAATAGCTATCAACCTTGCCAGCTAAAAACTCACCTATCAAACTAAAAGCTAAAAAGCCCACAAAATGGTTACAAAGATCAGTTTATTCAATTATCACCTCATTTATTTTTTTCTTGCACATTCAAAAATACTCAAAGCTTGTTTAGCCTCAAGTAAATCACCATCAAGTATGAATTTGCCCTATCGCTGAAAAATTTTTCTCACTCACAAATAGAAAATTCTTCATATTTTTATCTCGCCATCAAGATAACCATTTAGCAGATCAATAAAATCACTATCAAGCTTTATCTTGCTTCAAATCTTGCAAATTTAACTTTGCGCTTAAGCCTTTGATCGTGCTTTCTAGCTCTTTTTAGGCGAGTGATTATCCTATTTTTCTTCATCGCTTAGATCAAGTGCCGCCTTTTGCTCTTCAATGCGTTTAACTTGACTTTGCTTACTAAGACTTAAGCTATCAGGCAGCTTCCACTCAAACTCCACTCTAGGCTTGTTCGCATCAGCGTAAGCGCCTATCATCTGCGAAGTCGTCCTCTCACCTTTTTTTAAAGCTGTTATTATTCACACTTTGCGTATCTTTTAAGTAAATTTTTGGAGCAAATTTACTCTTTTTGCTTCTCATTTTCTTGCTCTTTTTATAAATTTTTTTCTTGCTCCATTGCCCCAATTTTTGCGCTTATATCATCTTTACTAAAAATCAGGCATCATTATCTTTGAGCCAGCATTAAAGCCGATCTCGCCGTTTGAGAGCAATTTATCCTTGAGTTTAGCTCGGCTAGCTTAAGCCCAAGCTCGTCTAGTTCGGCTCTTTTTATCAAGAGTAGAATTTATCGCATCAAATTCGCTCTTATCTATCTCGCCATACTCAAACCAAAACTCATTTTTCAGCCGCAGCCTTAGCAAAAGCTATTGACAAATTTTCGTCTCTAAATTTATAAGTGAATTTGAGGGCAACGGCGTTAAAATAGACCTTTGCGACCTGAAAAGCAGTGAGATTCATCAGCTCTTCATCTTTGTAAATTTTTTCTCCACGCCCTTGTGGTCTAGGTATCTTTATCAGCAGCCTCGCTCGCACCGCCGTCAAAGATAAGATACTCAACCTTTGCCGTGATCGATCCTGCCTTTGTCATATATCCGCCCTTTATCTCGTCAGGCACAAAGGTATATCTGCCATCAAGGGATAAATTTAGCTTTTTTTACTCTTATTTTTTTATTTATATATTCATTTTTATTAAATTCTTTTTAAACTCTCAAGCCTTGCACTTTGCGCTAGAGCGATGATCTCTAGTAAATTTTCCAGCCCAAAGAGGCAAAGCAAAGAGCAAAACTGTTAAAAGTTTTCTTCAAATCTCTCCCTTTCATAAAGTACTTTCTTATAAATTATCAAGATTATAGACCCAAGCAAAGAGCACTGGCACGACAAGCAAGCTTAGCAAGGTCGAGCTAATGAGCCCAAAGATGATGCTTATAGCCATAGGTGAGTTTGCCTCAAAGCCAGCTCCTCTGCTAAGTGCAAGCGGCAGCATAGCAAATATCATGGCAAAAGTGGTCATCAAAACAGCCCTTAAACGCTTTTTTTGCAGCCATTTTTACAGCTTCGTTTGCCTCCATGCCACTATTTGCAAAGTGGTTTGCAAAAATCAACGACTAAGATGGCGTTTTTGCCGACCATACCAAAGAGCAAGATGACGCCAACCATGACAAATAGGCTAAATGGATTGCCGCTTATAAAAAGTCCGATCACGACGCCACAAAAGGCAAGCGGCATGGCAAGCATGATAAGAAATGGTAGCAAAAAGCTCTCATAAAGTGCAGCTAGCACCATGTAAATAAGCACCGCACTCGCACTCACCGTAAATATAAAAAGAAGCGTTTGTATCGTCCATCAGCTCGACAAATCCAAGAAATGTATACTTGAAATTTGCTGGCAGAAATTTCATCAAGTTTCTTTTGAAAATTTCATTTGCCACGCTATTTGGCGGCGCGTTATTTTTTGGTATTTGCTAGGAATTTTATCTCATCAGCTCTATTAAACCTCGAAATACTAGCTGGCTTTTGCTCAAAACTAATCGTCGCCACGTCACCAAGTGTGACAAAAAGCCCTCTTTGCTTCTTATCTTAGTCTTTAAAAATATCATTTGTATCGCTTCTAAATTTATCATCAAGACGCATGTAAAGCTCATACTCTTTGCCATTTTCGTTTTTCAAAAAAACAGAGACCTCGTTCTGGCTAAAAGCGCTATAAACGGTGCTTGCAACGCTGGCTTTGTCTAAATTTAGCCTCTTTGCCTTATCTTCATCTATAGAAATTTGCACGCGTTTTAGCAGATCTTCTTCGGGCGAATTTACGTCCGTTGCGTCATTTATCTCTTTTTAGCATCTTGCTGATCTTTGGCACACATTTCTCTAGCTCTTTACCATTTTTCAGAGGTGATAGTAAGCTTAACTGGCTGTACATCGCCACCTTCAACCACTGGCGAGATCAGCCACGATGACGCTCATATTGTCACTTTTTAGCTTGTCACGAAAACTTTGCATGATGGCATTTTTGCCGCTCGTGATTGGCCCTATCTTTTTAGCTCCTTTAGCCTAACGTAAGCTTTTACAAGATATGGCTGCTTGGCGTCTGTGTAGCCAAGGATGAAGTAGGCGTAAGCTACCTGAGGATCGGCGTTTATGAGTGAAATTTTCATCTTTTAGCTTCTCTTTGCTAGCTTGCAGGCTAAGTGAGGATCGAGCTTAAAGTAGATGTTAAACTCCGAGTTATCCTCGCTTGGCATGAAGTCGCCTCCTACAAAGTAGCCAGTCCAAATGAGCAAACAACGATCACAAACGTTATGGCTAAAAAAATATGAACTTAAATTTAAGCGCTAAAGCTAGAAATTTTCTCATAGCCATTTTTCAAGTGCTTCAAAAATGGCTCGCTCTTTAGAAAAAGCCGCTTTGTTTGGCATTTACAAACCTAGCACTAAGCGTTGGCACAAGAAATATGCTCACAAAAATGAGATGACGATGCCAGCTGCCACGCTCATCGCAAATGAGTTAAAGTACTTGCCAACGATGCCGCTCATAAAGGCGATAGGCACGAAGACGCAAAGCAGCACGAGCGAGATCGCAAAGACACTAAATGCTATCTCTTTTATGCCCTGCAAAGCTTGCCTTTAGGGCGTTTGGCTCATCTTTTTAGCTTGCTAGCGATATTTTTCAGTGACAACTATCGCATCATCGATGAAGATGCCGATGCCAAGCGTTAGCGCTATGAGGCTTAGGCGGTTTATGTCGTAGCCTAGGGCATTTATGATGAAAAATGTCGCCACGATGCTGGTTGGTATCGCTACGACTGAGATGATGGTGATCGAGAAATTTCTTAAAAACAGATATACGATCACGATGGTTAGCAAGACGCCAGGATCATGTCAAAGGCGGTTTTGATCGATGTGCTTTTGTATCACTTCACTCTTATCGTAGGCTATTTTTTTACGTCGTATTCGCTACCAAGCGAGGCTTTTAAACTGATCTAGCTTTGACTTAGCTAGAGCGATCACGGTTAGAGCGTTTGCGTCTGGGGCTAGCTCAAGGCCCAGCAAGACGCCACTTTTTTTATCCATTATCGCTGCTTCGTTTGCGTCTTTATAAGCAAGATCAACGCTTGCGATATCTTTTTAAAAAGACCCCTTGTTTGATCGTTAAATTTCTTATCTCATCTATGCTTTTTGGCGCTAGAAATTTGACTTGATCGCCATTTGGATCTGCTCATTTTCTATCTTGCCAAGTGGTGCTTTTAAATTTTCAACCTTTATCAAATTTGCCACTTCATTTGCACTAAGGGCGTTTTTATCTAGCTTAAATCTATCGAGTAAAATTATCACCGCTGGCTCTAAAAAGCCATTTGTCTTGACCTTTGAAACGCCGCTTATGCGCTCTAAAAATGGCTTTGCCACGTCATCGATCTCTTGCATTAGCTTAGTTTCATTGCCATCAAGCCTTGTGATAAAGAGACTAAAGACAGATGACGAGAGCCCATTTAGCTTTTTCTATCTCGTAGTTTGCGCTAAGTCTTGCCTTTTTGCATCTTGTCGCGAACGTCATTTGTGGCACTCTCTAGGTCTTTATTTAGCTCAAATTCGATGCTAACCACACTTAGGGTTATCAAAGCTTGTTGAGTAAAGTATTTCTTGATACCTTCAATGCTTGAAAATTTTCATCTTCGATCTTTTTGCGTGATCTTGGTTTTTATATAGTTCATATCGCCGTTTGCGTAAGTCGTGATCTTTACTATTGGGATATTTACTTGTGGGTATAAATTTACGTTCATCGTCTTTAGAGAATAAATTCCCAAAAGACAACAAGGCTTAAAAAAACCATTAATGTAGTTATAGGGCGGTTGATGGCTGTTTTTATCATTTTTCTTTTTACTAACTAGCACTCTGCCTTGACCAAACATGCCAGGCTTTAGCCAGCTGTCATAAGCCTCGGCGTAAAGTATTTTCTAGTCTCTCGCTTGATCTCTGGATAGATAAGCGCGATTTTTTTACCTCTTTTTTTCATCGCTTGCTGCATCAAGTTTTAAATTTAAAATGTATCACCAACTTTTACCAAATCTACATATTTTTTTCGTCGATTGCTATTAAAGTATTTTTGCCTCATTTGAATTTAAAACAAAAAGCTGGACTAAGCGGCGAAACACCCTCTCAAGCTCAATGTTTTTTACTAGCGATAATGCCATCAAAATGGAGCTTTTTAAAACAGCTTTTTCTAAAGACGATCTTGCGCATTTAAAATAGCGATTTGTGCACTTTGAACCCGAAGTATCGCTTCGTCAAATTTATACTTTACTTCGTCAAATTCTTGCTTTTGAAGTGACATCCCTTACTTGAGTAAATTGTTTAAAGTATTTTTGCAAATTCACTAGCATTTTTTTGCCAGCTCAAGATCATTTTTTTGCCTTTTTAAGAGCGATTTCTAAGCTACTTTGATCAAGAATGGCTAGCACGTCGCCTTTTTTTAACATGACTTGAAACATCTACAAAAATTTTATCCACCTTGCCACTGCTCTCAAATGCGAGCTTTGAGCTTTGCTTGGCATAGACTTCAAAGTCGGCAAAAATTTCCTCACTAGCAAAATGAAAAATGCCAAGTATCATTAAAATTATCAGCTTTTTTCAATCCCTAATCCTCTCTAAAATCGGCTCGCCATTCTCAAAAAGAACTCCGCTTTTTTTGATCTCAAAGCTCATCTTTCGCCCCTTCAAAAAGGCTAATGGCATCAAATTACTGAAAGCGCCTCAAAGCAGGTCGCTATATCCCAAAAAGTCCGGAGTTATACTTCTCATAGCTAGCTTTTTAATGCCAAATCGCTTGCTTTTACATATTCGTTTAGTGAAGCGATTTTTTTGAAGCAAGCACCACGATTTCACTTTTGCAGATTTCTAAGCTTTGTCTCATTTTCACGCTTTTTTTATACTCCACATTTAGCCTTGCCTCATCAAGTGCGATCTTTTTGAGCCTGACTCATCTTGCTAGTGGCAAAAAAATCGTAAATTTTTCCATTTAAAAGCGATACCAAATTTATTACCGTGAGTATCTTCTTTTAAGTATTTATCCACGTATGAGCGGTAAGAACTAAGCCTGCCTAGATCGATATCGTAATTATTTTTTTATAAAATCCATATGTGTCATAAAGCAGAAATTTGAGGCAAAAAGCCAGCTCTTGTCTCGCTAAGCTTGGCCTCGCCTAAAAATATATCTTGGCTTAGTCTATCAAGCTCGGCATTCTTTGAAGCTAAATTTGAGCTAATATCAGCCATCTTTGCTCCAGCTACTGCAAGAAATTTCTCTCACCAGTTAGCAAATTTATCTCATTTAAGATTTGCTCCATTTTGTTTTTGTATTCAAGCTGCGTGCTATTAGCTAAGTAATATTTAGCCCTTACATTTTCAAGTTCATCTTTTGCGGCAAGGCCTGCAATGTTTGCCTTTTCAAGCTTATCCAAAACGCCTTTTTAAAAAAATTTGCTTTGAGCCTGTTTGGCTGTGATTATATTTTTCAAGCGCAGCTGCGTTAAAAGTATCAAATTACAGCCTTAAGTGCAAGATAGTTTTTTTGGCTTCATCACTAGCGATCATAGCTTTGTTTTTTTAAAAAGCTGGTTCATCTTTAGCCTAGCCTCTCTCGCTCCGCCATCATAAAGTAAAAATCTATCCTAGCTAGCACACCGGCTGACTCTTTAGCGACTACACTTGGAAAGGTGCTTGCATTTTTTTGCCGTATGAGCCCTCTAAGCTAAGGCTTGGCATATATGAGCTTAATGTGGCTTCATCGTTTAAATTTGCTCTTTTTAACTCAAAGCTCTTTTGATCTTTGAAATTTCATTTTGCGTTGCTTTGTTTGCGATCACGCTTAAATTTGAACCAAGCAAAAATACCGGCAAAAATGAATAAAGAAATCTTTTTCATTAGTGAAAGCTTTTTACAAGATTTCCTATTAGTAAATTCAGCCATCAACAAGCACGAATATGAGCAGTTTAAATGGTAGTGAGATCATGACAGGAGGAAGCATCATCATACCCATAGCCATTAGCACTGAGCTTACGACCATGTCGATGACAAGAAATGGCAAATAGAGCAAAAACGCTATCTCAAAAAGATGTCTTTAGCTCACTTATCATAAAAGCTGACATTGCGATACTTAGCGGTATCTCTTCAATATTTGCTGGATTTTTGTAAATTTCTAATCCTAAAGAAAAGCGCAAGGTCTTTTTTTCTCTTGTATTTTTTTACCATAAATTCTTTAAATGGCTTTAAGCTCTTATCAAGCATCTCCTCATAGCCTATCTGCTCAGCTATATAAGGCTTTATGCCATCATTATAGCTTCTTTTGCCCAACTGGCTCCATGATAAAAAAATGTAAGAACCATCATAAGCGAGATGAGTACTGTTGAAGGTGGAACTTGTTGCGTACCCATGGCTTGGCGCAAAAATGAAAATACGATAACAAGCCTTAAAAAAACTTGTCATCATAAAAATGAGCGAAGGAGCAAGTGCAAGTGCAGTGAGGATTAGTAAAACATTTAGAGAATTTACAAGCTGCTCGGCATTTGTTGGAGAATTTAGACTTAAATTTATAGTTGGTAGCGCAGGATCAGCCCCAAAAACCGTGCAAAAGTAAAACCGCTAAAGCAAGCAGTGCTTTACGACTAATTCCTCATATCAAGGATACTTTTCTTAGTAGCCTCTTTATTTTTTGGCTCAAAGCGATATGAAGTGAATTTCTACTCTATTATTCTTAGCTCTGCCATCTTCTGTGCTGTTGCTAGCGATCGGATCAAACGAAGCTTTGCCAGAAGCTATTATTCTATTTTTGTGGTACACCATCGTTAATTAGCTCTTCAACCACACTTAAAGCCCTTGCAGTTGAGAGCTGCCAGTTATTTTTATAAGCTGAGTCTTTGCTTGGTTCTATATTATCTGTATGGCCGATAATATCGGCTTTTTACATCATTAGGCATTTTTTTGCCACAATCATGCCTATTCGTTTTTAAAAAAATAGCTTCGCATCTTCACCAGAAAATTTCAGCACTATCTTTATCAAAAAGCATAGCTGCTGGAAGCCTTATGATAAAGCCATCTTCGCTCTCTTCCATAGTGATCTCAGGTGCCCCACTAGCAGCTAGTAGCTCATTTATCTTTTTAACGTTCATATTTAGCTCACTTTGTGAGCCCTTTTTGCTGCTTATCTTTTTTTGCACGAGTATTTTTCTGGATCTGTCTCTTTTTCTATCTGATTTTTCAGGTCTAGCGCCACCTTCAAGCACACTTAAAGCACCAGCTAGTGAGCCAACGGCAGCCTCCATCTTTTTAGCATCCATTGTCGCCATAGAAAGCAATAAAACGAAAAAAACAAAGCAAAAAGTGACATGAGGGTCGCCAAAAAGCAGCTAACCACTCAGGCATACATTTTTGGACACTCTTCTGGTTTTATTAACTTACCCATTATTCAAACTGACTTTTTCTATCTTTTTGGTGGTAAAAAAATGCTAAGAGTTTAGCTTCAAGCGTTCTTGGATTATCACCCTGCTTGTATCGACATGATTCCCTCAAGTACGACTTGTTTTTTTCAAGTGCTTCATCAGCATCGCGAATAGAGAGGATGTTTGCCACAGGCGCACCTATGATGTTACCTATCATCGCACCATAAAGCGTCGTAAGCAAGGCAACCGCCATTGATAGATGAATCGCACTAGGATCTGACATGTTAAGAAGCATCGCAACAAGACCAATGAGCGTACCGATCATACCCATAGCACCCGCAAAACCGCCAACTTGCTCAAAGAAATTTTAATATTATTTGAATGTCTTGTACTAGTTTGATCGATATCGATCTCCAAAAGCGCTCTTATCGCATCTGGCTCATTGCCATCGACCGCCATTGAGAGGCCTCTTTTTAAAAACTGATTTGTCTCATTATTTACTTCGCTTTCGAGCGATAAGATACCATCACGTCTAGCTTTTAGTTGAATAATCAACTATTTTTATAGTCTCAGGTAAATTTACTACGACTGATGGCTTAACAGCAATACCATGAAAATTTACCAATTCCTTTAAGCGTCTCCATCTTGAAGCCAACCATCATAACGCCGATAGTACCACCAAAAACGATCATCACAGAAGGAATATCGATGTGCATGTCTATACCAACGCCTATCGCCATTGATCCAAACAAAAGCACCAGGGTCAAAACCCAGCCGACGACGGTTCCTAAATCCATTTAAACTCGCTTTATTTATAAATTCTAAGAATTGCTATTTTTATTAGCTTTTTGTTGAAACAATCGTTAAATTAAAAATGTTTGCCATTTTTTTGCTACAATCTGCGAAATTTTTAACGTTAAAAGGCTTAAAAATGAACAATACTTCAATCATAATTTTAGCGGCTGGTCTTGGCACCAGAATGAAATCAAAACGTCCAAAAGTCCTATTTGAACTTTGCGGTGAGCCAATGATCATTCACATCTTAAAGCAAGCTTATGCGATCACAAATGACGTTAGTGTCGTGCTTCACTACGAAAAAGAGTTAATTAGCAAAAAGATAAAAGAAATTTTTCCTCAAACTAAAATTTTTGAGCAAGATCTAGCAAATTTCCCAGGCACTGCTGGAGCGATAAAAAGCGTAAATCTAAGCGGCGAAAAAGGTGCTTGTAACTTGTGGCGATATGCCTCTTGTAAAATCAACCGATCTAATGCGTCTAGCAAATGCTGAAGCTGACGTGGTTATGAGCTCATTTGAAGCAGCAAATCCTTTTTGGCTACGGCAGAGTTATCATAAAAACGGCAAAGTTGAGGCCATCGTCGAGCAAAAAGATGCGAGCGAAGCGCAACTTGCCATAAAAAGCGTAAATGCTGGCTGCTACTGCTTTAAACGCGAGGCACTAGAGCAAACTTTTACCGCTCATAAGCAACCAAAACGCGCAAAAAGAGTACTATTTAACGGACGCCATAAAAAATAGCAAATGAAAAGGGCTTAAAGTGCGTTGCAGTAAATGTTAATGAGCAAAATTTATATGGGCATAAATGATAAACTTTCAGCTAAGCATCGCTGAAAAAAATCATGCAAGATGAGATCAAACAAAATTTGATGAAAGCTGGCGTTTTGATGCGCATGCCTGAGAGCATTTTTCATAGACAGCAGGGCTAAATTTGAAGGCGAGTGCGTGCTAGAAGAAAAACGTCAGTATCCTTGGCGAGTGCGTCATCACCGAGAGCATCATCAAAAGCTCATCAGTGATAGAAAGCAGCGTCATCAAAAACTCAGACATCGACCCACTAGCTCACATCAGGCCAAAGTCCTGAAAATTTCTGACACGCATATAGGAAATTTTGTCGAGGTTAAAAAGGGCGTTCTTAGCGGCGTAAAAGCTGGACATTTGAGCTATCTTGGCGACTGCGAGATAGAAAGTGGCACAAACATCGGGTGTGGCACAATCACGTGCAACTACGACGGCAAAGCAAAACACAAAACAAAGATCGGCAAAAACGTCTTTGTTGGCTCAGATACGCAGCTAGTTGCCCCTGTAAATATTGCTGATAATGTCATCATCGCAGCAGGTAGCACCATCACAAAAAGATGTTGAGAGTGGAGCGCTAGCGATTAGCAGAGCTAGACAAGAGAACAAAAGCGGCTTTTTGAGAAAATTCTTTGGCAAAGATGATGTTAAAAATAAGAGAATTTTCACTTTGCCGTTTGCGGCAGTATCGCCTTTATAAGGCATTCGAAATTTTATCGCTACTTAAAAAGCAAGGCGCTGATGTTTATGTGGCTTTTAAGTGATGGAGCGCTTGAATTTTGTAGTGTAAGCGGCTTTGAAGCGCTAAGTGAGCATATAAATTTAAGCTCACAAACGCAAAACTGGCAAGATGGGTTGTAAAATCACATATCCTACTCTAAAATGGATCTAGTTCTCATCGCTCCAGCCTCTGTAAATACGATAAATAAGCTAGCAGCTGGCATCTGTGACAATGTCTTTATGCAAACGCTAATCGCCGCCTCGCACGTACCTTTGGTTGTCGCACTAGCTGCAAATAACAATATGATAGAGCACTTCACTACGCAAAACTCGCTTGAAATTTTTAAAGAAAAAAACGGCGCTTTAATAGTTGAGCCGGTTCTTAAAAACTCTAGCTTGCGGAGATGTTGGCAAGGGTGGTCTTGCAAGCCCTGAAGTAATAGTTGAAGCGGCGATAAAAAGCTTAACAAGCCTCTTTTTGCAGGTAAAAAAGTAGTGATCACTGGTGGCGCAACGACTGAAAAGATAGATGATGTTAGAGCCATTACAAATTTCTCAAGTGGCAAGATGGCAAGAGCCTTGGCTAGAGCCTTTTTCTACGCAGGTACGGAGGTAAAACTGCTTGCTAGCTTTGAAACTAGTAACGAGCCGTTTGAGTGCCTTAAATTTAGCTCAAAGCAGTGAGCTTTTTAGAGCTTTGCAAGAGCGAGTGTGAGAGTGCACATTTGCTTGTAATGTGTGCTGCAGTGAGTGATTTTGTACCGACAAAAAAATTGATGGCAAGATAAAAAAAAGAGGACATTGGCGAGAATTTCTAAGCTTAAGTCTAAAGAGAAATGTCGATATTTTTGCAAAAGCTTAAAAGAGTTTAAATGTAAAAAGATCGGCTTTAAGCTTGAAATCTCAAGTGAGAACGCACAAAAAAATGCCAGAGCAATGCTAGAGCAAAAAGGGGCTTGACGCAGTTTGCCTAAATATCTTGGGTGAGAAAAAAATGGCTTTGCAAGCGAGCAAAATGAGGTAAATTTCATCACGAAAAAAATAGTGAAACTTTGCTGCCGCTTGCCGCAAAAAGACGAGATCATAAGACATATCGTGGAGCTAGCAGCAAATTTATGATAGAGAAAATTTCTCGCATTCAAAAAGATAGCAAAAAAATGCAAATTCTCCGTTAGTAGCGATAAATCTGTCACTTCCGCTTAGTATCTTAGTAAGCCAAAAGATCGGTTTTAACAGATACATTTTTAAATTTTGCAAATAGAAATTTGAAACACAAAAAAAGCGCAAAAAGAGCTAAACGTAGGCTCGAAATACTGGGGAGAGGTGCAAAGCCAGGGCGAAAAATATCGTCATAAAAATTTATACGAAAAAGCCAAGAATTTTAGACGAAGATGTCTTGGCTGATGGGCTAAATCTTATCGAAAGATTTGATAGAAAATGAGAATTTATCGTGGTTTTATGACCATTTATTTAAAAAGTTTAAAGTGAAGCTAAGACAAAAGACGAGATGAAAGTGCTAGCGAAAATGCTCTTTGCTCTGCAAGAAAATGTCGTGCATATACCATTTATTTATAATGGCATAAACGGCGTTTTTTTCAGCTAAAAAGAGAAGAGTGATATGAAAACATTAATATTTTCAAATTTATGCTCCACTTATTTTTAAATTTAAAGATGAAGTTTTATACGAGATCACGACTCCATTTAATAATGTAGCTAGCTTGTTAAAAAGAGATTTAGCGCCAACATAACAGTGCAAAATGTGAGTGCTCTTTGGAGCAAAAAGAACAAATTATTGATATAAAAAGGCTAAAGATTGAATGAATTAAACCACCTTGCTATTATCATGGATGGAAATGGACGCTGGGCTAAAAACGTGGATTTTTACGGACAAATGGGCACGAAGCTGGAGCAAATGTAATAAGCGATATGTGCGAATTTCTGTATCGATAATGGAGTGAAAAATTTCTAAGTCTTTATGCATTTAGTACTGAAAAACTGGAAAAAGACCGCAAAAAGAGGTTGATTTTTGATAAATTTACTTTAAGAAATTTCTTCTTTTTAAAGTGTGATGATTTTTATAAAAAAATGGGATCAAATTAATACAATAGGCGACATTTCGCCATTTAGCGATGAGCTAAAAAGCGAGATAGAGATCACCAAAAACGCAACACGAGAAAAATACAATTTGCTTTTTAAAGTTTGGCAATAAACTACGGCTCAAAAGATGAGATCGTAAGGGCTGTAAAAAGCTAATTTAGAAGGCACTGATATAAATGAAGCGAGCCTAAATGCAGCACTTGATGAGAGTGAGCCGGTGGATCTTCTCATTAGAACTGGTGGCGAGAGCAGGCTTTTCACATTCATGCTTTGGCAAGCAAACTATGCAGAGCTATTTTTTTACACCCACACTTTGGCCTGACTTTAGCAAGGATGAGCTTGCAAATATCGTTAGTAAATTTAAAAACATAGAGCGAAGATTTGGCGGAGTTTAGCGAGATAATGGATAATTTAGTCATCTTTTTGCCGTTTTTGCTTTTTGTTTTGGGTATTTGCGTGGGCTCATTTTCAAATGTACTGATATATCGCTTGCCACGAAATGAAAGTATACGATTTCCAGCTTCTCATTGCCCAAACTGCGATCATAAGCTCAAATTTTTATCACAATGTTCCAATTTTTTTCGTGGCTATTTTTGGGCGGCAAATGCGCCTTTTGCAAGCAAAAATAAGCCCCATCTATCCAGTGATTGAACTAATTTCTGGGATACTTTTTGATCTGTTTTTAAAGAGTGTGGCGAGTACTAAGCATAGAAACTCTGCTTTTACGCACTATTTCTAGGGCTTTGCTTTGTTATGTTGCTAGCTCTTAGCGCCATAGACATAAGATATAAAGCTGTGCCAGATCCTCTTCTTTTTGCGGCGCTATTTTTCGCATTTATCTACGCTCTGATGCTTTTTATATTTAAAAGGACATGCCCTCAATTTCTACATTTATTCCTTTTTGCACTTATCTTTTTGGGTGCTTAGATTTGTCGTAAGTTTTTGCCATAAAAAGAAGCGATGGGTAGTGCAGATATCTTTATAGTAGCGATCATAGGAGCTATCTTACCAGCCAAACTGGCTCTAGTGGCGATTCTATCTTGCAGCACTTTTTACACTTCCAGTCTATGCGGTCGTTCGCAAAAAGAGCTACGAGCTAGCCTTTGTACCGTTTTTAAGTCTTGGCTTACTTATTACATACGCTTTTTAAAGAGCAAATTTTAGAAAATTTTACAGGTTTATTTATGAGTAGAGTGAATAGATATCTTTTGTTTAACTTCCTAGGAACTTTTGCATCGCTATTTAGTACGCTTTTTGATCATGTCGATCGTATTTTTTTATCCAGATCGCGCGCATTACTTCTTACATTGAAATCAGTTTTGGCGAGCTTTTTTTAAACTCTACTCATTTTATGCTTCCACGCGTACTACTTTTTGTCGTGCCTATCGCATTTTTGTATCACTTGCGATGACTCTTTTTAGATTATCAAAAGAGAATGAAAAGTATCGTTATTTTTACGCTTGGTGGCTCACCAAATAAAATAGCAAGATTTTTTTAGCATTTTTCAGCCCTTTTTAAGTACCGCTTTGCTGGTAGTTGCCATCATCATGATACCAATAGCCGCCCAGCTAAATGCACATTTCATCGACTACAAAAAGACGGTTTGCTAAGCTTCATTAAAGCCAACTCAGTTTGGACAAAAATCTCTGACTGGATGGTCTATGTGGGTAGTGAAATGCAAGATAACAACGGCACTACTTATAAAGATATTGTGATGTTTAATCCTTACATTAAAGACTCCCAACGCTTAATCACTGCTAAAAATGCAAAGATCACTAATACAAATCAAAGCATTGAACTCTCTTTAGCAGATGGAAAAAAATGTATGACATAAAAAGATGAGTATCATCAAAGTAACTTCAAATCTATGAAGATAAGGACTGCCCAAAGTGAAGAGATAAGCGATATAGGCAGCATCAAAGAGTACTGGGCTGAGGCAAATAGTAGTGAAAAAAAGAAGAAAAGACCTTAGCACATATGTGCTTGTTGCACTATTTCCGCTTGCAAGCACGCTCTTTGCGATCAGCCTTGGTATCGTCACGTATAGATACGAAAAGGGCATGGTCTATGTGGGCACCTTTGGCGTTTTTGTTTGGGTATTTTTACGCTCATAATGCTATTTTCATCAAAGCCAGCTTTTTGCGATTCCGCTAATATTTTTTTCGTCTTTTTATTGGCAGGGAATTTTGCTTTTTTTAAAGCCAAAATCATGCGAAGATACTAATGAAAATCCAACTAATTTATAGCTACGATGGCTCCCAAATTCCCAAGGCTCGCAAACTCAGCCGCATGAAAATGGCGTAGAAGATGAGCTCTCACGTGCTCTAGCTCACGTTGGAATATTTGAAAAATAGTCTCTAAGCTCACGTACAGACAAAAACGTCCATGCGATAAATCAAAGCTCAAAGCGTAATTTGTGGCGATCATTTTAAGAAATTTAGAGCACTAAAAAGAGCTAATCAACCACCATGCCCACCCAAATATTCATATAAAACGTATAAAGTAGTTAATGAAAAATTTTCAAGTAAGATTTGACGCCGTAGCAAGGTCTTATAGATACATTATAGATCATGGAGAATTTGATGTTTTTTTAGCTCAAACTATAAAAATCTTTTTTGCCAAAAATTTGATATCAAAAAGCAAATGAAAATTTTATCTAATTTTGTTGGCGAGCATGATTTTAGCTCCTATATGAAAAACAGGAAGTGATACAAAAAGCCCAGTACGAGAAATTTTTAAGGCATTTTGCTATGAATACAAAAAAACAAAACTATCATCGTTTTTAAAGCGAATGGATTTTTACGCGCTCAAGTACGGCTTATGGTTGCAAATCTGCTTAAAGCTTTAAGTATAAAAAGATGGTGGTGAGCTCATCAATGCTTCACTTAATGGACACCTTGCCTTAACTCGTATCCCAGCTCCAGCTGAAGGACTTTATCTAAATAGAGTTTTTTTATAAATTTAACTAGGTATTTAGAATATTTGATAGTAAGCTTACTTAAAATATTAAATAGAGAATCCTAACCCTCCTTCAAATTTTTAACGCAGTAAATGATAAAGAAAAACTTTTTTTAAGATCCACTCTGACTCACCCTAAAAGCCTGCCCACTTGGCGGCAAGATCGAGGGACTTTTAACCGGTCACTTTTTAAAAAGTACAAGAAGCTTTAGAAAGTGAACTAAGAAGTATTACTTTACAAGATCTATTAGATGAACTTATTAATTTATAAAATTTAAAAAAAGTAAGTAAACTAAGTTATAGAATTAAAAAGTGGGCAGATATATAAAAACCAATCTATTTTATTTATTAGGAACGCTATGCGCTCCTAACTATTTTTTTATATATCTTTATATAAGAATTTTTATAAATTCCTAGATTTTTTTATTACTCTTTACTCTTCTCTTTTTAGTTTTTACTCTTTTTTTCTCTGCTTTATCTTTTGGGCTTTCTTTCTTATCTTTGACTTCTTTTTACGCTATCTTTAGCACCATCTTTTTCTCTTTTACTTCATCACTCTTTTTACTTACTTTTTTTCTTTTATCTCATCTTTTTAGATTTTTGTTTTTAGCTTTTTGTGTTATCTATCTTTGTAGTGCCTGATACTGATATATCTGATTTTCAAATTTTCAAATGTCTTATCGCCTATACCATTTACATTTTTTTATATCTTCTATTGAGTTAAATTTATTTGCTTTTTCTATACTCTATTATTGCATCTGCCTTTGAAGATCCTATGCCATCTAAACTCATTAACTCTTCTTTTTGTGGCGGTGTTTAAATTTATGGCTGCTAGTAATGTAGAAGCTGCTACTAATAGTGAGAATACAATCTTTTTTTCATTTTTGTCCTTTTTGGGTAAATTTGGGTTTTGGAGTCTATCATATTTGGTATTTTTTTAGTCAACACTCGCATAAAAAAACATAAGCTAAAAAGATATTTATAAATGTAAAGATAAAAAGTCTAATTATTTAAAAAAATATAAATAAATTTTTAGATTTGATATTTTTGTTATAAATTAAGAAATAATATTAAAAAGAAGATTGTTTAGATAAAGAAGATTAAAAATTAACAAAGCCCGCAACGACCTACTTTTCCAACATCCCAGTAAGGAGAGTATCATCAGCCAGGACGAGCTTAGCTTCTTGGTTCGAGATGGAGCAAGGCGTTTCCTCGTCTGTATAGTCACGGGCAGTGTTAAATAAAAAGATATATTAGATAAATCTCTTATTTAACACTACGTGTAAAGTTAAAAAGTCATAAACAAAGTTTTATAAAAACATATCTTATTAAGTTTTTATCCTTAACAAGGAAGTGATGCTTATTAAAAGATAAGCAGACGAGCTATTAGTACTGGTCAGCTAAAGGACTTTCATCCATTACACACCCAGCCTATCAAACACATAGTCTATATGAGCTCTTAAAAGAAGATTCATCTTGGAGTTGGCTTCCTGCTTAGATGCTTTCAGCAGTTATCACATCCCAACATAGCTACCGAGCGGTGCTCTTGGCAGAACAACTCGTACACCAGTGGTTGGTTCGACCCGGTCCCTCTCGTACTAGGGTCAACTCTCCTCAATCTTCTTACGCCCACGGCGAGATAGGACACGAACTGTCTCACGACGTTCTGAACCCAGCTCGCGTACCGCTTTTAAATGGCGAACAGCCATACCCTTGGGACCTGCTCCAGCCCCAGGATGCGATGAGCCGACATCGAGGTGCCAAACCTCCCCGTCGATGTGAGCTCTTGGGGAGATCAGCCTGTTATCCCCGGGGTACCTTTTTATCCTTTGAGCGATAGCTCTTCCACACAGAACCACCGGATCACTAAGACCGACTTTCGTCTCTGCTTGACGTGTATGTCTCGCAGTTAAGCTGGCTTATGCCTTTATACTCTACGAACGATTTCCAACCGTTCTGAGCCAACCTTTGTAAGCCTCCGTTACATTTTGGGGAGGCGACCGCCCCAGTCAAACTACCCACCAGACATTGTCCTACTTGAGGATAACTCAAAGCTAGTTAGCTATCAGAATAAAAAGAGTGGTATCTCAACAATGGCTCACCATAAACTGGCGTCTATGGATCAAAGCCTCCCACCTATCCTGCACATTTTTATCCCAATAGCAGTGTCAAGCTGTAGTAAAGGTGCACGGGGTCTTTCCGTCTTGCCGCGGGTAGGAGGGACTTTTCACCTCACTACAATTTCACTGGATCCTCTTCGAGACAGCTCCCATCTCGTTACGCCATTCATGCAGGTCGATATTTAATCGACAAGGAATTTCGCTACCTTAGGACTGATTATAGTTACGGCCGCCGTTTACTCGGGCTTCGATCAAACGCTTCGCAGAGCTAACGTCATCAATTAACCTTCGAGCACCGGGCAGGCGTCACACCCTATACATCCTCTTACGAGTTAGCAGAGTGCTGTGTTTTTGGTAAACAGTCGGGAGGGACTCTTTGTTGTAACCTTCAATGCTTACGGAGTAAATCCTTCACAAAGTTAGGCACACCTTATACCGAAGATACGGTGCTATTTTGCAGAGTTCCTTGAAGAGAGTTCTTCCACGCGCCTTAGAATACTCATCCCACCCACCTGTGTCGGTTTACGGTACGGGCAACTATAACTAAACTTAGAAACTTTTCTTGGCTCGACAGTATCGGCAATTCGCTATCCATTCCGAAGAACTTCAAACGCCTGTGGGGTCTCGGCTTAAAAAGATCCGGATTTGCCTGGATCTTAACCTACACCTTTCGACTAGCACTACCATCCGCTAGCTTGCTTAACTCTAAGCGTCCTTCCATCGCACATTATAGTTGGCATTGGAATATTAACCAATTTTCCATCGCATACCCCTTTCGGACTTTGCTTGGGGATCCGGCTAACCCTACGATGACGAGCATCGCGTAGGAAACCTTGGGTTTACGGCGTTGGGGATTCTCACCCCAATTATCGCTACTCATGCCTGCATGCTCACTTGTATTCGCTCCAGCACTCCTTACCGGTATACCTTCAACGCAAATACAACGCTCTCCTACCACTTAGTAAAACTAAGTCTAAAGCTTCGGTACTCATTTTTAGCCCCGTTATATTTTTCCGCGCAGAATCACTAGACCAGTGAGCTATTACGCTTTCTTTAAAGGATAGGCTGCTTCTAAGCCAACCTCCTGGTTGTTTAAGTAACTCCACATCGTTTTCCACTTAAATGAGATTTAGGGAACTTAGCTGTTAGTCTGGGTTGTTCCCCTCTCGACGACGGATTTTATCACTCGCCGCCTGACTGCCATGATTACACACTAGGTATTCGGAGTTTGATAGGGTTTGGTACATTGGTGTATGCCCTAGCCCATTCAGTGCTCTACCCCCTAGTGTTACTACATGACGCTATACCTAAATATATTTCGGAGAGAACCAGCTATCACGATGTTTGATTGGCCTTTCACCCCTATCCACAAGTCATCCCATAGCTTTTCAACGCTAGCGGGTTCGGTCCTCCACCGGCTCTTACACCGGTTTCAACCTGCTCATGGATGAGATCACATCGTTTCGGGTCTGCAACGTCTGACTAAACGCCCTATTAAGACTCGCTTTCGCTACGGCTCCGGGTTTCCTTAACCTTGCCAGACATCACAACTCGCAGGCTCATTATGCAAAAAGGCAGTCCATCACCCTGATAAATCATAGGGCTCTGAATGATTGTAAGCAAATGGTTTCAGGTTCTATTTCACTCTGATCACCTCAGTTCTTTTCACCTTTCCCTCACGGTACTTGTGCACTATCGGTCTAGTAGTAGTATTTAGGGTTGGATAGTGGTCTACCCAGCTTCAGACAGAATATCACGTGTTCCGCCCTACTCAGGATACTGCTAAGTAAAACAAAGCTTTCATATACGGGAGTATCACCCTCTATGCTTAATCTTTCCAAATTATTCTATTAGCTAAGTTTAGTCTATATTGCAGTCCTACAACCCCGTTAGTAAACTAACGGTTTTGCCCTCTTACGCGTTCGCTCGCCGCTACTAGCGTAATCTCTTTTGATTTCTTTTCCTGAGGGTACTAAGATGTTTCAATTCCCCTCGTTCGCTCCATATTAGGTAGTTAAACTCGCGCTTAACTGGGTTGCCCCATTCAGAAATTCCCGGATCAAAGCCCCTTGACGGCTCCCCGAGACTTATCGCAGCCTGGCACGTCTTTCATCGCCTCTACTAGCCAAGGCATCCACCACTTGCTCTTTGTAGCTTACCTTTTCTATATTAGATTATTCTAATTCGCATCACTTCCTTGTTAAAGATAACTTTATGTTACTATATTTAAATTCTAGCTCTCAAGACGGAAAGCATTGACTACTATTTAGATAAGTTTTAAATCCTAAATAGATTGTGATGTCAAACTTTTGCATTAAATGCAAAGAGAATAGAAATGTAAATCTTTAACAAGTCCTGTAAAATTGTTTTTAAAACTTGCTTGTGACTATTAACAATATTAATTAAAAAGAACATTTAGACAAAAAGTCTAATTAGAAAGTTTAAATTTCTAAGCTCTCTAATTAGACTTAATATCGTTAAACTATTTTATGGTGGAGAATAGCGGGATCGAACCGCTGACCTCCTGCGTGCAAAGCAGGCGCTCTCCCAGCTGAGCTAATTCCCCAATTAAATTCTCTGGTGGGCCTAACAAGACTTGAACTTGTGACCTCACCCTTATCAGGGGTGCACTCTAACCAGCTGAGCTATAGGCCTATAGGGTCTATCAATCTTTCAAAACTAAACAAGGATGATTGAGAATATCTTTCTTATAGATATCTTGTGAGAGAATACCTATATGTACTCTAGAAAGGAGGTGATCCAACCGCAGGTTCTCCTACGGTTACCTTGTTACGACTTCACCCCAGTCGCTGATTCCACTGTGACGGTAACTAATTTAGTATTCCGGCTTCGAGTGAAATCAACTCCCATGGTGTGACGGGCGGTGAGTACAAGACCCGGGAACGTATTCACCGTAGCATGGCTGATCTACGATTACTAGCGATTCCGGCTTCATGGAGTCGAGTTGCAGACTCCAATCCGAACTGGGACATATTTTTATAGATTTGCTCCCATCTCGCGATATTGCTTCTCATTGTATATGCCATTGTAGCACGTGTGTCGCCCCGGACATAAAGTATGATGACTTGACGTCGTCCACACCTTCCTCCTCCTTACGAAGGCAGTCTCATTAGAGTGCTCAGCCGAACTGTTAGCAACTAATGACGTGGGTTGCGCTCGTTGCGGGACTTAACCCAACATCTCACGACACGAGCTGACGACAGCCGTGCAGCACCTGTCTTAACATTTCTGCAAGCAGACACTCTTCTATCTCTAGATGATTTGTTAGATATCAAGTCCGGGTAAGGTTCTTCGCGTATCTTCGAATTAAACCACATGCTCCACCGCTTGTGCGGGTCCCCGTCTATTCCTTTGAGTTTTAATCTTGCGACCGTACTCCCCAGGCGGTATACTTAATCCGTTAGGTGCATTACTGCCAAGACTAGCTTAGCAACAACTAGTATACATCGTTTAGGGCGTGGACTACCAGGGTATCTAATCCTGTTTGCTCCCCACGCTTTCACGCATTAGCGTCAGTTGAGTTCCAGCAGATCGCCTTCGCAATGGGTATTCCTGGTGATCTCTACGGATTTTACCCCTACACCACCAATTCCATCTGCCTCTCCCTCACTCTAGATTACCAGTTTCCCAAGCAGTTCTATGGTTAAGCCATAGGATTTCACAAGAGACTTGATAATCCGCCTACGCGTCCTTTACGCCCAGTGATTCCGAGTAACGCTTGCACCCTCCGTATTACCGCGGCTGCTGGCACGGAGTTAGCCGGTGCTTATTCGTTAGGTACCGTCATTGTTCTTCCCTAACAAAAGGAGTTTACGCTCCGAAAAGTGTCATCCTCCACGCGGCGTTGCTGCTTCAGGGTTTCCCCCATTGAGCAATATTCCCTACTGCTGCCTCCCGTAGGAGTCTGGACCGTGTCTCAGTTCCAGTGTGACTGATCATCCTCTCAGACCAGTTATGCGTCATAGCCTTGGTGAGCCATTACCTCACCAACTAGCTGATACAATATAGCCTCATCCTACACCGAAAAACTTTCCCTATCTAACTTATGTAAGATAGGAGTATAGAGTATTAGCAGTCGTTTCCAACTGTTGTCCTCTAGTGTAGGGCAGATTAGCTATACATTACTCACCCGTGCGCCACTAAGATTAAATAGCAAGCTACTTAATCTCCGTTCGACTTGCATGTATTAGGCACGCCGCCAGCGTTCACTCTGAGCCAGGATCAAACTCTCCATATTAATTACCTAGCAAAATTTATTTGATAGGATTTTTATTATGAAGTTTTTTTAATCAAAAAAACTTTTTAGTTTTATTTATTAATTTGTCTAATCTATTATAAATTATAAAATAATAGACTGGCTCAATCGATCACTTGTTTAGATTTCAAAGATTGACTAATAGTTTAACAATTGTAAGTTAAAAGAACAACGATAAAAAGAAAAGGCTTTATTAACCAATGAAGTTAAAGGTGGTTTCTCGTTTCGTGAGCTGGAATTATATACGAGCAATACTTAAAGATAGTTGAAATATTTAGGGAATTTTAGAAAAATTGTTAGGCGCTTAAAAATTACTAAAGTATGTATTTTTTTATTATAGGTTTAAGGGTTTTAGTTTATATATGCGTATCCACTTCTTTTTTTCTATATTTATAGAGGCCACATTATTATTTTTTTATCTGTTAAAACTATCTTGCAATCACCTTTTAATAGTCTTGAATAAGGTCTTTTTGCTCCTTTTATTGTTAGTAACACTTACCACTCTCATAGGCCTACCTAATTCGTCAAAATCAATGGTTTGTGTTTTGCCTTTTCCGCAACTACCGACAATTTAACCGATTTTTATGCCATATTTTTTTCAATATTTAAATCTATATTAATTTTATTGCAATAAGATTGAGGAATGCCTCTCCAGCCCGCACTTAAGAATTTGTTTGATTTTTGTGTATCGATGGCAACCTCTTCTTTGGGAATTTAAGTTGCCACTCAAATTTATTACCACTACCTCTTTTATCATAAAAAAATACTATATTTCCAAGATTTAACTCCAGGCTCATCTACAGAGCACTCTTGCAAACTAGTGTCATTAATAGCTATCCCCATCTCATTTTTAAACCAGTAATTTTTCATTTTCTGAATAAACAAATTTATCATCTTGCATGGCAAGGTGCTGGGCGTACCTTATATGCGTTAGCATCTGTGTAGCTGCCTCCTAGCTCCGTTTATTTCTAGCCTTGGTATGATCATTGCTGCAAGTATGCCTACGGCAATGATTACGAAGATAAGCTCTATAACAGTAAAACCCTTGTTTTTTTATGCATTTACCTGCCTCTTACGTCAGAAATTTGCAATTACTTTTTCCCATTTTTTTCTATGCAAAATTTCGATTTTTTTCATCTGAGATCGGCGCTTACTAATAAATTTTTAGATTCATCTCTTACATCTATACCATAAAATTTGAAGTCTTAATGCAAGCTTTTTTTATTATCTGTGTATAAATCCTTGATTTCCGCTTCTTTTTAATTTAGCAGCAAGCTCTTTTACAACATCAAATTTATATACAAAATGCTTTGTTGGGTTGTCTAAAAAAATAGGTAAAGAAATTTGATTAAATACGATCATCGACCAGTTTAGGGCTAGAAAAAAAGCATCACCAAGGTCGTGCAAATTTTATAGCCTTTTTCTAAATTTCGGCAATCTTACACGATACGAATTAAAAAAATACTCTTACCATAAGTGGCGTTGCGATCACGCAAAATGGCAAAAAAACTGCTCAAGCTCCAGTCTTTGGCGCACTGAGACTATCATACAAAAAGCAAAATGAGCAAATCACAATAAACCATAAAAGATCTTTTTCTCTTTTACCCCAAATTCTATAAATTGTATAGACAAAAAGATAAAAAAATAAACGGCGAAAAACAGCGGCAAAGATACCAAAAAGTATCGATAAAGTGCCCACTTGGCCTACCATTTGTATCAAAACCAAAAAGTAAAGCGTAAGCAAAAATAAAATAGCACTTAGCCAAGCAAGTGGCGGCTTTTCTTTTATAAAGTGAAAATATAAAAAAATCCTACGTAAAATATCAAAAAAATCACCATCTATAAAAAAAGAAAGACCAAAAAAATGCTACAAATAAAATTTTTATTTTTTTAACATGAAAAAAAGTATATACATAGGAGCGCCAGCATAACGCAAAGCCCAGCATTATTGACGATAAGAGCTGAAGCTATCGTGCCAGGAAGTAAGATAAAAAGCAATACCGCAATAAGTCTGTCAAACTCCAATTTAATGTAAATCTGCTTATCTTATACATTAAAAACGACACTTATTGCATGAAAAGCGATCATCACGGATCTTAAAGCAAGATCTGTTTGACCAAGAATTTGAACACTTAAGTTTTAAAACATGGCTAAGAAAAATTTTGTTTGTTAAAAATTTCAGCTTCACTGTAACTTATACTAAGAGAATTTGCCGTATAAAGTAAAAAAATATACAATCAATCAAACATATTAAAAATACGCTAAAGGCGACGTGATGTCCAACAAATTCTCTAAATTTATCTAGCAAGTACTTTTCCTTAAATATGTATATCCCAAAAAAACTCAATCCAGTCGTGAGCCTCTTTTACCTTAAATTCTGGCAAAAGCAGAGCCTTCTCTTTATAAAAAGACGGTCGCTATTTTTTTATATCTAAATTTGGATAACGCTTAAGTAGCTCTCTTTTTATCTCGACCATGCTCTCGCCACTATCGATGATATCATCGACGAGCAAAATTTCTAGTGTATTTGCTAAGATCTGGCACGTTAAAGATATTAATCGTATCAAGCTTTATTTGTATCTTCATAATGGATAGAATTTAAGGTAAATAAACTCTATTATTAAGTGCAACAGCTAGCGAGTGGCCAAGCGTTAGACCGCCTCTTGCCACAGCTAGTATCACCTCTGGGTCAAACTCGTCTTTTATCTGCTTTTGCCATCTTTTTAGTATCAACAGCAAATTCATCATAGCTATAAAATATCATCTTTCTTCCTTATCAATGCACTAAAAATACGATAAAACTAATGAGCGCTAGCACGACTACGCCTACATTATATCGCTACCCTTCTCTTTATGAGCTTAACTATGACGTATGACATAAAGCCAAATGCAAGGCCGTTTGTGATCGAATAAGTAAGCGGGATGAGCACAACTATGAAAAATGTCGCAACCGCAATGGCTGGATCTTTGAAATTTATACTAGCAAGCTCAGCAAACATAAGCACGCCAACCATTACAAGGATCGGATAGATGGCATTGCCAGGGATAGCTTTAAAAAGCGGCAACATAAAGAGTGTAAGTATAAACAAAAGTCCGCAAAATACAGCCGTTAGACCAGTTCTACCGCCCTCTTCTACACCGCTAGCACTCTCTACAAACGATGTGGTCGTACTTACGCTCTACAAGTGAGCCAGCTGCCGTAGCAATAGCGTCAGCTTCAAGAGTTTTTTTCAAGTTTTATGACGCCATCTTTTTTTGTTTTTCACTCGAAAATCCCAGCCCTCGTTCCTACACCAGCTAGTGTGCCTATCGAGTCAAAAAGATCGGTCACAAAAAATGTGATAACAACTGGCAGCAAGGCTAGACTAAGCGCGCCTTTTATGTCAAGCTCTAAAAATATCGGAGAGATAGAGGCTGGAGTTGAGAAAATTTCTGTTGGATGAGGAGCGATACCAAGCACCCAAGCTATTACTGAAGTAGCAAGCACAGCTAGGATAAACGCGCCCTTTATCTTCCACGCCCAAAAGCAAATAACTAAAAATAGTCCCAAAACGCCAAGAAGTACGTTTGGATCTTTGAAATTTCCTATACCAACCAAAACTGCGTCGCTATTTACGATAAAGCCCATTTGCTGAAACGCGACAAAGCTGATAAACGTGCCTATACCAGCACTTATCGCTCTTCGTAGGTCAAGTGGGATCGATCTTATTATCCACATCCCTAAAATTTGTAAACGAAAGCACGACAAATATCACGCCGCTTAGAAAAACAACGCCAAGAGCCGTTTGCCAAGGTACTTTCATACCGATACAAAGACCAAATGTAAAAATAAGCGTTAAGCCCCATACCAACGCTCATCGCAACTGGTGTGTTCGCCCAAAGACCATTTAATATCGTAGAAAAGATCGTAATTAGCGCAGTTGCAGTGATGAGTGCCCTCATAAGGCATGCCAGTTTTTGCTCATAATGATCGCATTTACCGGCACGATATACATCATCGCCAAAAACGTCGTAAGTCCCTGCTCCAAATTCCCCTGCTTCACACTCGTTTTTGTTTTTGTGCTAAGTCGAAAATCTCACCCCAAGCTCCTTTAGTAAATTTCTAAGTTCGTTATATAAACTATCACGCTCAATCGGCGTAAAACCAGATGTTTTAATAAGATCACAAAATGTCTTTAGTGTAACGCCGTTTGCGCTATTTGCACCAGCTGCACTTTGGATGCTCTCTTTTTCTATCGTGCCATCAAGATCATCAGCGCCAAATTCCCTGAGCGATCATCGCTAAATTGAGCGTCGAAGTAGCCCAGTAAGCTTTGATATGTGGGACATTATCAAGCACAAGACGTGAGATCGCCAGAGTCTTTAAAAATTTCAGCTGATCCTAGAAATTTCACATCTTTTAAGTAGTTGTTTTCTCTTTGATAGACAAGCGGGATAAACGCGTTAAATCCGCCAGTTTCATCTTGCAAGTCTCTAATCCTTAGCATATGATCGATCCTATTATCACGGCTTTCATATGACCAAAAAGCATCGTTGCATTGCTTTGTCTGCCTTTATCATGCCACATTTTGTGAATTTCTAGCCAGTTTTTCGCTACTTACTTTGCCTTTTGCAAACTTTAGCCCTGACCTCTTCATCGAAAAACTTTCAGCCCCGCCGCCTGGCATGCTATCGACGCCGTATTCGAGCATCTTCTCTATCACCTCATCATAGCTTAAGCCGTAGTGTCTTGACAAAAAGTCGATCTCAGCTGCCGTCATCGCCTTTTACATGAAGCTCTGGATGAGCTGCCTTTATCTTTTTAAAAATCTCTAAATACCACTGCCAGCCACTTTTCGCGTTATGAGCTGATACGATGTGTATCTCCTTTACGCCGTGACTCACGCTCTCATCAACGATCTTTAAAAATCTCTTCGTGGCTCATTAAGTATGGATTTGGATTTTTTCTGTGAGCTGAAAATGCGCAAAATTTACAGATATCAGCGCAGATATTTGTTGGATTGATATGGCGATTTACATTGAAAAAGACCTTGTTGCCGTGCAGCTTTCTGCGTTTTTATCGGCAAATCTAGCCAAGGTAAAAAGATCAAGCTCATAAAGCGAAAAAGCCTCTTGCTTGCTTAATCTCTCGCCACTTTCTAGTTTTTTTGTAATAGATTCATTATTTATATCGTCCTAAAAGCTGAACTTAAGGCTTCATTATAAGCAAATAAAGCTTTGTTTTTTTGCAAAAATTATGTAACATTTGCCAAGATATTTTTTTAACAATGGAAACATTAAATGCTGGCTGATAAAAGTACCAAAAATAGCGATAATTGTTCAAAGATCAAAGAGAAATTTCTTGATTTTTAAAGGCAAATTTACCAAAAACATTTTTCAAAAATCAGGGTAGAAAAGTTTTGCAGTAATTTTCAGCCAAAGAATATGATGATTTTTATAAAATCTTATTTAAATGAAACTATGCGAGATTTTTTTGATGATTTTATTCCGCAAAATGACAGCTTTGCTTTTTAGTGTTTTAGCTACTGGAAAATACGCTCAAACACTACTTAGCGCAAATAGTGAGCTTTGAGTTTACTAGTTTATAAAAATTTAAAAGGCTACAACATAAAGATTTTCTTAAAAGAATTTAGCGAATTTCTAAGTAGCTCTGGAATAAATTTTATATAAAAAGCGTTGAAATAGATGAAAATTTTTACAAATTACAAAGACGATCTCAAATTTAAAAAGCGAAATATCGCAAGTCACGATATATCTGTGGTTCAAAAAGTCTATACCGCCTAGTAAAAAGCGAGATCGTAAAATTAAAAGATTTGATAAAAAGCCTTTTTAAACTACCATTTAAAGGTATTTTTGCCATTTTCTAGCATCAGCTACTTAGCCCAAGAGCCAATTTAAAAAGTGGCTTTGGGGAATCGATGAAAGTATCACCCTAAACTGCATACTAAACTGCCCTAGATAGCGACATTTCAGTTAGATCACAAGCCCCTAAAAAGTGATGAATGAAAAAGAGATCGCTAGCTTTTAACCTAAATGTAGACTTTTTACTAAGCCTACTAACCACCTTAAATTTGACGCAAAATTCTGATACTTTTTAGTGCTTCAAGCGTTGAGATCACGACCATTTTCATGCAAACAAAGTCTAAAAAGCTTCAAGATAACGAAAGCGTTATTAGCCAAAAGATGCTAAGCTCAATGAATAATGTCGCCATTTATTCAAGGTTTATCGTCGCTTCTCTTTGCAGGCCATTTTTTTAAAAAGTGAGCTAAATTTCGATCAGAGAAAAATGTGCAAGGCTAAAAAAATGGCTTTTACGAGATAAATGGCGTTATCTACGTGCCGCTTCATAAAAAGCCAGCTCTCATTGAAAATCTAATAGCTGAGCTTTTTAGAGCTAAAAAGATGTGGATTATAGGTGATATAAGCGCGATCTTTTTACATCAAGCGAGCCATTATCACAAAAAGTGGCTTGGAGCGCGCTATCAGCGAGTTTAAGAAGATATTTTTAAGAAAAAAATTCCTATGCCATTTTAAAGTCATTGCTTGATGCGCAAATGATACAAATTTTAATAAAACCAATGGAACACATCAGTCAGCTAGCTCAGTACGACGGCTATCACGAATTTACGGTCGATGAGCATAGCATTTTTAAGTGTAAAACTTTCTCGAAAACATAAAAGATAAATTATAAAAAAATCTCTATACCGAACTTTGCTTGGAGGGCAAGACGATGCTAAAGATCGTGACTTTAATGCACGACGTTGGTAAGGGGCTTGGCAAAGATCACGCAAATATCGGCGCAAATATCTTTAGAGCCCTACGCAAACAAGCTAGATTTAAGCCAAAAAGCCGTAAATATCGGCGTCATCTTGATAAAATATCACACGCTAATGAGCAACGTCTCAAACAGAGAAGATATTTATTCGCAACGCGTTATTTTTGCTTTTTATCTCAAAGCTTGGCGACAAGCAGGTTTTTAAAAGCTACTTTACATCCTTAGCTACTGCGTGATAAATGCGACAAACGAGAGGCTCTATAATGCCTACACAGCAAAAGCTTTTAAGGGAACTTTATGAAATTTCTCTTAGTGCATTTAGCGATGAAAAATTTACTTTGATGAAGCGACAAGGCGCGTAAAAAGAGCAGTCTATAAAACGAAATAGCGAGTTTTTGGCGCTTGAACTAAGCTTGCAAGAGAAAAATTTTTAAAATCACATCAAATCTTGTCTTTATAAAATATAGTGCAGAGTGAGATCATAAATGTAAGCAAGGTCGCAGATAGCTTAGATACAACAGAAATTTTTATAAATAACTCTAAAAATTTAAGCATTCAGATCTATACAAAAAGAGCCCTAAACTTTAAGTGCCCTGCTCTATGGATTTGCCAAATTTGACCTAGCGTACATGGAAATTTTCTGAGCTATTTGAGAAGAAATTTTATATCAGGCTTGATTTTTAACCAAAATGTTAAAAAGAGGAGCTTGAAATTACTAAAAATTTGAGCTCTAAAATCCCTAAATAGCGAGGTTTTAAAAGAGCCTTTGAAACCAAACATTAACAAAGATGAGATAAACTTCGAGCTAAATCACTCAAAAGATTACGCCAAACTTAGCATCAACGCAAAAGATCAGCGTGGGCTAATGGCTTATGTGATGAGTGTTTTTGACGAGGCTTCATTTTCAAGTCACGAGTGCTAGAATTCAAACGGTCAAAAAAATAGAACAAGAAATCTCTTTTTTGATCGAGAAAAACGAACGACTTGAGAGCAAAGGCGAAGAGATATTAAATTTATTAATAAGCGAGTAAAACATGTGTGGAATCGTAGGATACATCGGAGATAAAGAGAAAAAGAGGTCATTTTAAGCGGTCTAAAAAGAGCTTGAGTATCGCGGATACGACAGCGCTGGCATGGCTGTGATGAGTGATAACAAGATTGATTTTTTTAAGGCAGTTGGCAAGCTTGAAAATTTAGCCTTAAAGACAAAGGACTTTACATCAACTGGCTTTGGCGTGGCGATAGGGTCACACACGCTGGGCGACGCACGGCAAACCAACCGAGATAAATGCTCATCCGCACCTTGGCGAGCACTCATTTGTCGTTCACAATGGCATCATCGAAAACTACAAAAGAGCTTAAAGATGAGCTTGAAGCAAAGGGCGTGAATTTGTCAGCCAAACCGATACTGAGGTGATCGTGCACCTTTTTGAAGAAAATTTTAAAAGAGAAAAAAAGACCCATTTAAAAGCTTATGAGGCAACTATCGCAAAACTTAGAGGCGCTTATGCGACGCTACTTATCACCAAAACTGCACCTGATAAGATATTTTTTTCGCAAAAGATGCCGCTCCTATGGCAATAGGAAAGAGTAATGAAAAAGAGCTATATTTTTGCTTCATCAGATGCCCCACTTATCGGCAACGCAACAGAAGTGGCATACCTTGATGATAATAACTACGGCTACGTAAGCCTAGATGAGATAGCTGTTTTTAAACACGGCAAAAAGGCGAGCATAACGTTTAATGCTTTGCCAAAAGATAAGAGCTACGCCCAAAAAGAGGGATATACATTTTTCATGGAGAAAGAAAATTTACGAGCAAGGTGCGGTCGTATCTGAAACCATCATGGGCAGAGTCAAAAACCACAAAGTCATCCTTGAAAGAAATTTTAGACGATGAATATCTAAAAAGTATCGATGATGTCGTACTTTGTGCGTGCGGTACGAGCTACCATGCAGCACTAACCGCAAGCTATCTTTTTGAAAGACTTGCCAAAGTTAGAACAAAGGTCGAAGTAGCAAGTGAATTTAGATACAGAAAAGCCTTATCTAAACAAAAACTCGCTCTTCATCGTCATCTCACAAAGTGGCGAGACAGCCGATACTCTTGAGGCACTTAGGATAGCAAAAAGAGGCTGGGCTTAGAACGCTTGCGATTTGCAACGTCGATAACTCATCTATCGTTAGGCTAGCTGACAATACACTTCTAACTCGTGCTGGTATCGAAAAAGGTGTGGCAAGCACAAAGGCCTTTGCAACGCAGATCATCGTGCTTTGGATGCTTTGTGCTCAAATGGCGGCAGCTAAAAATTCTATCAGCAAAAAGAGCTTGATCACGAGATCAAAAACGCTTCTTCACATCCCACAAATTTTTAAATATCAATAACTCTCTTCAAGAGAAGCTTCACCGCCTAAGCAAGCACTATTTGCATGGTCATGGCTTCTTCTTTATCGGTAGAGACATCTTCTATCCGCTAGCACTTGAAGGTGCGTTAAAACTTAAAGAAATTTCATATCTTCATGCCGAGGGCTATCCATCAGGCGAGATGAAGCATGGACTATATCGCGCTTGCAGACGAGAAGCTATTTACGATCGCTTTAATGCCTCAGAAATTTGTTATATGAAAAAACAAAGAGCAACGTTGAAGAGCTTGCTGCAAGAGATGCTTACATCCCTAGCGATAAGCCCACTTGAGTTTGAGCTAAGCGATGACTACGTAAAAACAAGCGCGCAAGATCACTATATGAGCGGGATTTCTTTGAGATGATGCTAGTGCTTCAGCTACTTGCTCTTGAAAATTTCTGTTAGACTTGGCAACAACGTCGATATGCCAAGAAATCTTGCAAAAAAAGCGTAACTGTCGAATAACTCGTGTGGCTGGCATCTTGCTGGCTACTTAAAGTTTTTATAAAAGTAGTTTTTGCATTATGCTACTAAACATAAATCTTATATTAATATTTTTATAATATTTGCTTATATATAATGTTAAAAACCAACTTAAATATTAAGGATAAAAAAATGAAGTTAAGTTCATCTTTACTAAGCGTAGGCCTTGGGTTTTTACTTTTTAAGCGGTTGTGCAACTGGCAATAGCAACGGTGTAACTGGCAGTGCTGCTGGAAGCAATAACAATAATGCTAACACAAAAATAGAAAAAAATGCAGTAGCACTCTTGGAACACTTGCGTTTTATGAAGACCAAAAATCTGATTGGTATTCATATTTAACACACAACTACAAGCTCACATCAACTATTCCGGTTTTTGCGTCTTCTTGCGCAACAAACTGGTTGTTTTGTTATAGTTGAACGTGGCGCTATGATGGATAATATGATGCAAGAGCGTGCACTTGATAGATCAGGAGAACTACGTGGTGGTTCTGGCTTTGGTAAAGGTAAAATGGTAGCAGCTGATTATACTATTCGCCCCTGAAATATTTTCTTTTTAGCAACGAAGATACAGGCGGAGCAGGCGCTCTTGTTGAAGCACTTTTTGGTAGTGTAGCAGGTGCTATAGCTGGTGGTTTTTCAACAAAAGAGACGCAAACTACATTGGTTCTTATAGAGAATCGCTCAGGTGTTCAATTAGCAGCAGCCATTGGCTCAGCTTCTAGCACTGATTTCTTTGGTATGGGCGGTGGCGCTGGTGCTTCTCTTGGCGCGGGACTTGGCGTATATTCAAGAACACCTGAGGGAAAAAAACACTTGTAAATGCTTTTTCTTGATTCAATGAATCAATTAGTTATTGCTCTAAAAGACTACAAAGCACAAAATGTAAAAAGGCGGTCTTGGTAAAGGCGGAAGTTTAAAAGTAGGAGATTAATATGAGAAATTTATAGCCATTTTTATTTTTGTTCATTAACTTTTTTTGTTTGCTATGAGCTATGAAAAAGTTGAAGCTAGACTTTTGCAATCTTATAAATCAAAGAGAAATGGCTAAATTTCTATGGCGACATAAGAAGTATTGATAGCTTTGATATAGAAAGCTATAAATTTCGTAATGGAATGGAAAAATCTGATGAGGATAGCTGCCGTACAAATGGCTACTATCCTGTTAATCCAAACTATGCGCCATATCCTCCTGAGTACCGTCCATACTATCAAAATAGATATGATAGATTTCAGCGTGGTTACCGCGGAGACTACTATAACGATGACGACTATGATGATGGCTTCGATCGTGGTTATAGGCGTGGTTACAAGGATGCTAGAAGAGATTATAGGTTAGGTAGATAACTTATCTAGCCTTAACCTTGAGCTTAATTCTAATAAAAACGATTTTTACAAATAACAAATCAAAAAGCAATATATATATCAAATTTTAGCTGCTATAAATAAGTTCCATACATTGAGCAAAAAAATATAAAAATACTACTCTTACTTTTTAGAAAAATAATATAAAAACTAGTTGACATGATAGTATCCTAATTGCACAAAATTTTTCTTTCTATAAAGAAACAATAGATATCCTTACAAATAAGCTAGAGCAAGATCACGAAAAATTTAAAACAAGTGAGATCTGCAAAAACGATCTTTTAAAAGGCGCAAATCAGTGCTCTAGAAGATTAGAACATCTACTCATCGAGAAAGGCTCAATGGTATAAGTATTCACTCACTTATAAAAAGATGTTAGACAAAAATTTCTGACTGGTGGGCTGGCACTCATGCAACTAGACATAGCGACAACATAGTCTCGCTAATGCTTTGAAGCAAACTTTAAACAAAGCCCCTATGAACTTCGAGTGGCTACATGGCTGGTACAATGCCTTGTTTGAATATATCCAAAGCAAAACTTATAAGATAAAAAAAGAGCTAAAGTTTAGAGATGATGAGATGAGCGTCGTCTCAGACTTCCAAAAAATGTGCAAATTCACTACGAAGCCTTGCCAGTAGAGCGCATAGAGGATGAGATGAGAAAAATTTACAAATTTCTATCAATAAAAGCCCTGAAAACGCCTATGTAAAAAGCGCCTTAGCGTACCTTTGGTTTGTGATCATCCATCCTTATGACGACGGCAACGGATGCATAGCAAGGGGTTTTTGGCACACTACTTACTGCTTGGCTGGTGATGGTATCAAGCCATTTTCTATCTCTAGCATTATTTAAGCAAATAGAAAAATTATTATGAAATTTTTAGAGCAGATAACAAAGCTTGGAAATAATTTAAATTTTTGATTTCACAGAGTGGATAATGTAGCACACCCTACAAGCGGTAAATAGCGCTATAAAACAAGCTATAAGCTTACTAAAAATATAAACTCTCGATCGTAATTTTAAGAGTCAAAGCCATTACAAATTTATCTTTTACCTAGTATCGTTGCCAGCTGTTCTTTGATTCTATCATCAGATTCACTCAACACTTATGACACCCCTGCTTTCGCACATCTTAGCATCATTAACATCACAGTAGTCACTAAGTGCGTTTTTGTATCCGCCCCTTATGCAAGCCTCTCTGTCTTCTAAAAAAATCCAGCCCCACCAAGGATAAGCACGCCAAGGTCAAAACCTATCTTAAATCTCGCACTCGCTGAGCTTTTAACCCAGCTTAAAAATATCTCATCGTATCTTAATCCAAGTGCTCCAACGCCATCTGGCACGACTAAGATATCCACGCCATAAAGGCTCTCAGCATAAATTTCTGGATGAAGCCTGACGCCAAATTCATCGACAACCTCAGGCTTTAGTGCGTAAGTCTTGATATTAAAATCCTCAAATTTATGTAAAAAAATCATAAATTTTGGCAAAGCTTAGTAGATTTAGCTTGTCAAACATCAAAATACCAACTTTCATGCTAGCTCCTTTTAATGAAGTGCCTCATTTAGCTTGATCGCCCTTTTGCTCGCACTTGCAGTGATCTGACCTGTTTGGCTATTTTGTCTAAAATGAAGTCCGTTTAGCCCGCCAAGCTCAAAGCGCTTTGTAAATTTCAGCTTCAAATTTAAACTCTGGATTTAGTTTAGCTAGCTTTTTCGCGCTCGCTAGCTGATATATAGACCTTTGTGCCCTCAAGCACCGCTATGCCAGCATCCACGATGCAGTTATCACCAAGAGGTACGCCTGTGACTGAATTTGCGCCAAGCAAGCAGTGTTTGCCGATACTTACAGGGTTGCCGTTTGTGCCACTTAGCACGCCAAGTATACTTGCCCCTCCGCCTACGTCACTGCCCTCGCCAACTACGACAGAGCTGCTGACTCTGCCTTCAACCATCACGCCACCAGTTGTACCTGCGTTAAAGTTGATATAGGCAGCACCTGGCATAACGACTGTGCCAGGATACACGGCAGCACCCATGCGAACCTTAGCTGAGTCTGAAAATTCTCGTATTATCCGCTGGAATGATGTGGCTTAAAAAAATCTTGAGGGAATTTATCGACGCTAACGATCGCTGGGTATTCGCCAAACATCTTTAGAGAAAACTCATTTTCTCTTAGCCATTCAAGCTCGATTGGCGTATTTTTGGCTAGTCCATGCAACATTTGGTAACACACCAAAAGCTCCATCAAGCACGATCGTTCTAGGTGCGACTTTGCCAGAGTGAGATCAAGTAAAGCTTGAGATATACGGCCTCTACGCTAAGTGGTTTTGCATCATCAAACAAAAACACAAGTTTAAATTTATTCTCATTTAGTTCAAGATCGTCATCAAATGCCATTTTTACGGCATGTAAATTTATGTACATTTTTATGAGAGCTTATCTCTTTTTCAAAGACACTAAAGAGCTTGCTAGCTTTTTTTCACCACTTTTGGCGTAAGATCAGCTATAAATTCAGAGCCATTAAAATCAACTTTAACATCACATTTTTGCAAAGCATAAATATAAGCAGCCGCGCTTAAAAAGCTCTCTTTGTAATTTACAACAGCAAAAGTCGCTTGCAAAAATTTTATCTGTATTTTTGTCCACGATCGATCCTAGCGATACCAAAAAGCAAGCGGATCTTTGTAGCCATCTTTTTTTCTAAATTCTTCAAAAAAATTCCTCAAATTCATTTGCATCTTTTAAACTCTTTAGACATCTATTCTCCTTTCAAATTTTTCTTAGTCTAGCCAAAAATGGCTAAAATTTCTATGATTTTAAGTCCATTAAAATTTTAAACATTTTTTTAATAATGATTAATCTTATCATAAAAGTAAATTGCAATAAGATTTCATAAAATTTAAAGAAGGAGTTTAAATGTCAAATTTAGTAACAAAACCTAGATTTGCTCTGGCTGCGTTAATCCGGCCTTATCGCTGGCATTGTCTCAGCCTTTGTCAAATGGGGGCAGAATTTCCACTTCCTCCAAGAAGTCCAATGGATATGTTTAACGCTGCTTGCGGACCAGAGAGTGTCATTAGAGCAGCCGATGCGATCGATTGCTCTAGAAATTTCTTAAATCCGCCTTATGTATTTTTAAGGGATTATTTGGGAGTGGCCGATCCAAATGCCGCCATTTACGAGTTTGCAGGGCATGCGTTTAACTACGTAATGATGACGCATATATTATTTTTCGATCGTTTTTGCGGTTGCTTATTGTGTTTTGGCTGAAAAATTTCCAAAAGATTACAATATGGCAAGGCTTACTAGTTGGCATTATCGTAAATATAGCTGTTCACGTGATCACATTACCTATTTTGGGGCTTACTCCACCACTTTGGACACTCCCTTGGTACGAGCATGTATCTGAATTTGTCGGCCACATGATATGGTTCTGGTCGATAGAGATCATCCGTCACGACCTAAGAGCTAGGATCACAAAAGAAAAAGATCCAAGTGATTATTGCTGCTGCAACGCATAAATGCAAATTTTTTACTGTTTTGGGCTAAAAACCCTAAAAACAGCAACCAAATTTATCTCACCGTTTAAAAGCAAAATTTATCCGCGATTAGCACTCCTGGCTAAGCTCATTTTTTCTAAACGAAGTGGCTTTTTCACCTTCAAAAATCACCCCAATACCAAAAAGGTTCACAAATATCAAGCACACCATCAGCCAAATCTCATCAGCCACTGCTTATCACGCGCATAAAAGGTGCACTGTGGGGACTCAAACGGCAGATCGCAAACTGGCACATCAAGCGCTCTAAGCTCGTCCTTGCTCAAAAAGGCATTTTTGCTTAAGCTCATCTTGTAAAAATGTAAGTGCATCTTTTATGTGCCGGTCGATATCCTGAGCGATACGCTGCGCAAGCAAAAATCGTCTCATCATCCACATCTGCCCCATTTGCCGAGATAAGACAAAAGAGCACTTGGCCAGAAATTTCGCTTTTTAGCTCTGTCTCCGCGTACCAAATAAAACCTTCATCCGTTGCTACTTTTTCAAGCTCGCCAAATTACAAAAGTCATTTTTTTATTCTCATTTTTGTGGTTTTTGCTACTCTTACGAAAAAGAGCGAAATTTAAGCAGATTTGTAGTGAGCTAAAATTTATCATCTAAAATAGAGATAGCTTGCAAATTTGCCCTTTTTGACATAAAGCGAAAGCTAAATTAAAAAGCAAATTTGCACAGTTTAACTCACTACTTAAAAAGCAAAATTTATCATCAGTGCCATTTTGCTTGCGCATAGCTTCAAATTTAGCAAGATTGTCTTTGTCCAAAAAGTAATCTTTCTCTTTTTATTGCGACTTTCTAGCTTTTCTATACCTTTTGCAAGGGGCTGCTTTTCTATCTTCGTGAGGTGAGCTAAATTCTGGAGAAAACATCGCTTCATAGGCATTTTTTTCTTAGTCCATCCAAGCGCTTTATCAGCGATCTCTTGTTGCTTTTTGATATCGCAAAATGCATAAGGATTGACCACGTCGCCAACAAGCTTCATAAACGCCCCTATCGCGGCCACCACGTCAGTAAATTCTCGCCCTCCATGTCTATAACGCCTCTTAGCAAGATCGCGCGATTTTTTGCCGCATAAAACCAAAATACCGCGTCATCGCGAAGCCCAAGATCGTATGCGCGAGCTGAAAGGACAAAAGAGTTATCGGAGAGACCATTTGCGGTGCGTCTTGGACAGTCTTCTCTGCTTTTTAAAGTCTTCTACTTTACCACTTAAGAGTAAGCTATCGATCTTATCATAAACCTTTACATACTCGACTTTGCCAGCATTTGCCGAGTAGTACGGCGTCACGTAAATATCAATACTCCTCACCTTACCGTCGTTTGCAGCTGCACTACCCTATGCCAAAGCAAAGTGTCATCAAAAATTTTAAAAATTTCATTTAAAATCCTTTGATGTGTGAAATCTACAATTATTTTTAACTAAAAAGATATTTAAATGTTGTCTATAAATTTGAGTAGCAAAGTCCGCACATTAAAGCGGACTTCGAAGATTAGTTTTTAAAACTATGAATTGGAGCTGGAATTTGTCCGCCACGAGCGATGAAGTCGGCACTAGAGGCTTTGTTTATCTTCATCACAGGTGCTCTTCCCTAAAAAGGCCGCCAAACTCAATCATATCGCCCTCATGGCCTAGAGGGTATGATACGAACGGCTGTTGTTTTTTTGATTTATAACGCCGATAGCCGCCTCATCAGCGATCATCGCAGCTATGCTTTCACTTGGCGTGTCAGCAGGGTATAGCGATCATATCAAGTCCCACAGAGCATATCGCGGTCATTGCTTCAAGTTTTTTTCTAAAGTTTAGTGAGCCAGCACGCACCGCCGCTATCATACCCTCATCCTCAGAAACTGGGATAAACGCACCGCTTAAGCCACCCACTTGATTACACGCCATGACGCCACCTTTTTAACCGCGTCATTTAGCAAAGCAAGTGCCGCAGTCGTTCCGTGCGCACCAACAGCCTCAAAGCCCCATCTCCTCAAGCACGCGAGCTACCGAGTCGCCCACAGCAGGTGTTGGGGCAAGAGAGATCGACGATACCGATTTAACCCCAAGGCGCTCGCTCGCCATCTGGCCAACTAGCTGGCCGATACGCGTGATCTTAAACGCCGTTTTTTTAACGGTCTCAGCCACCACGTCAAAGCTCTCGCCACGCACCTTTTCAAGGGCTCTTTTTACTACTCCTGGATCAGAAACACCCACATTTATCACCACATCGGCCTCGCCCACGCCATGAAATGCACCAGCCATAAAAGGATTGTCTTCGACTGCGTTTGCAAAAACGACAAGCTTAGCACAACCCATCCGAGATGCTGCCGCCGTCTCTTTTATGATGCGTCCCATATCACGCACCGCGCTCATATTTATGCCGGTTTTCGTTGAGCCGACATTGACACTTGCACATACTTTTTGAAGTCTGAGAAAGTGCTTGTGGGATAGAATTTATCAAACTTTCATCGCCCTTTTGATAGCCCTTTTGAACTAAAGCTGAAAAACCACCTATAAAATCAATACCAACCTCAATAGCCGCCCTATCAAGCGTCTTTGCGATAATTACGTAGTCTTTTGCGTCCGTTGCGGCGCCGATTATCGAGATAGGCGTCACACTCACTCTTTTATTGACGATTGGTATGCCTAGCTCAGCAGAAATTTCGTTGCCCACTTTGACTAGGTCTTTTGGCTTTAGTGGTGATTTTTTTGCGTAAAGTACTGTCGCAAGCTTTGTTGATGTCAGGATCGATGCAGTCAAGCAAACTAATGCCCATCGTGATCGTTCTGATGTCAAAATTTTGCTCTTCGATCATCGAGATCGTTTCGGTTACGTTTTTGATGTCCATTGTTTTTCCTTAGATTGTATGCATCGCATCAAAGATAGCGGAGCTTTGGATATTTATCTTTACTTTTAGGCTCTCTCCAAGCTCGTTAAGCTCTGCTCTTAAGGCCGTAAAGTCTTTATTTTCATCACTTGAAACCACTGCCATCATCGTAAAAAAACTCATCTAAAATAGTCTGTGAGATATCATCTATGTTTAGTCCCTAGCTCGCTAAGCTTTTACTGAGACGCCAGCAACGATGCCAACTCTATCTTTTTCCGACTACGGTTACGATCGCTTTCATGTTTTTCTCCTATTAAATTTCTAAATGATTGCATTTTGGCTCCAAAATTTAAACCAAGCATTAAGCAAAGCTAAATTTTCGGTAGCCAACTTTAAACGAACAAATTTCTAAAATTTGCTCTAATTTCTATCTTTTGTAATTTTACTTCGAGCAAGCACTCTTGCCGTCATTTACTGGCTGGATCGCTGAGTTATCAGCCCCACCATCACTATTTATATTTTCTATCACTTCCCAAAGTCTAGCAGCCGCACCTCGTAGCGTTTTGCTGTGACTGAGTTTGGCTCGTAAAAGCTAACTGGCTTACCATTATCGCCGCCCACGCGAACAGCTGGTTCGATAGGGATTTCAGCCAAAATTGCGTGTTGTAGCTTTTGCTACCTCTTCAGTTGTGCCTTTGCCAAAGATGTCATACTCTTTTGCCATTATCTGGGCAGATAAAACCGCTCATATTTTCAATCACACCTGCGATTGGGATGTGGAGCTTCTCAAAACATATCAAGCGCACGTTTGCTATCGTCAAGCGCTACCACTTGTGGCGTTGTGACGCAGACACCTGCTGTTACTGGCACGCTTTGAGCTAGAGTTAGCTGCGCGTCGCCCGTTCCTGGAGGCATGTCGAGAAACAAGACATCAAGTTCGCTCCAAAGCACGTCTTTTAGCAGCTGCTCGATCGCTTTCATTATCATCGAACCACGCCAGATGAGGCTCATGCCCTCTTCCATCAAAACGCCCATACTCATCATCTCAACTCCGTGGCTAAGTATCGGCTTTTAGCTTATTCCCAACGACTTGTGGCTGGGTATTTACTTCGCCAAGCATTCTTGGGATATTTGGTCATAGATGTCAGCGTCTGAAAATTCCAACCTTTTTGCCTAGTTTTGCCATTGAGATAGCTAGATTTAGAGTCGTGGTTGATTTACCAACGCCACCTTTGCCAGAGCTTACCATTACGAAAATTTTTCGACTTGAGGCGCGATATTTTTGCCACTTTGAGTGTTACTTTTTTTCCTCAGGTATCTTTGGCTGGATCAAATTAGCACATATTCATTTGAGCCCATGACACGTTTGATGTCCGTTTTTAGCTCGTTTGCCACTTCTGGGCTTGAGCTGACGATCTCGACTTCGATTAAATATTCATCGCCAATTTCTACATTTTTTACAAAGCCAAAGCTAACTATCTTTTTTTCAAAACCAGGATATATGACGCCTTTTAGTCTATTTAAGACCTCTTCTTTATTTAACATTTTCTCCTTTTTTTCTGAGATCTTTTTGAGATTTTTCATATGCACAAAATGTACTGGGTCGCACATCGAACAAAAATGAGGCGCTCTTAAACGCATCTTCTGGCAAGCTCTCATCGTGAAGCTCTCTCTTGCTGGATCAAAGCTTAGCTCAAACTGCTTGTTCCAGTCAAATGCGTATCTCGCATCACTCATCGCATGGTCTTTTTCTATGGCACCTGCCTTGCCAAGTGCGACGTCTGCGGCATGAGCTGCTATCTTGTGAGCTACGATGCCCTCTCTTACGTCATTTTTCATTTGGCAAGCCAGGTGCTCTTTTGCGTCACGTAGCAAAGCATGCTAGCGCCGTGATATGCTGCCATCAGTGCCACCGATCGCTGACGTAATATGATCGTATCCTGCACCTATGTCTGAGACAAGCTACCAAGCACGTAAAATGGGGCGTCATGGCAGAGCTCTTGTTCGATTTTCATATTATACTCAATTTGATTTAATGGCACATGACCAGAGCCTTCTATCATCACTTGCACATCTTTTTCCCATGCACGAAGCGTTAGCTCTCCAAGCGCACTTTTAGCTCGCTAAGCTGTGCCTCATCTGTCGCATCAAAAAGACATCCTGGACGAAGGCCGTCGCCAAGCAGAGTGAGACGTCATATCTTGCTTTGCATTCTAAATTTCATCAAGAAATTTTCACAGAAAGGATTTTTGTCTCTTCAGCTTTGACATATAGCTTGCACTTAAACTGCCACCGCGGCTTACTATGCCCATTTTACGCTTTTTAACAAGTGGCAAAAAAACTCACGCAAAAATCCAGCGTGTATCGTAAAGTAACTAACTCCTTGCTTTGCTTGCTTTTTCAAGTATCTCTAAAATGAGCTCATTTGTGATATTGGTAACCCTTTTGCCTCTTTTTGACATTCATACATAGGCACTGTGCCTATCAGGGACGCTTGAATGCTCGATGATCGCACTCCTAATAGCGTCTAAATCGCCGTCCGTACTTAGATCCATAACCGTATCAGCGCCAAACTTAGGCAGATTTCAAGCTTTCTAAGCTCAGCACAAATGTCGCTGCTTAAGCTTGAATTGCCGATATTTGCATTAACCCTTTGTCTTTAGCTTTCTGCCTATACCCATTGGTTTTAATTTATGTGATTTACGTTTGCTGGGATGATGATTCTACCATTTGCCACCTCATCCATCAGTAAATTTCTCACTAATGCCCCTCACGCTTTGCCACATAGCTCATCTCCTGTGTTATCTCACCACGCCTAGCATAATGCATCTGCGTCTTTTCTCTCATATAATGCCTTTTTACAATTTTATAAAAGCACCATTTTAGTCCTTTTTTTGATTTAAACTAACTAAATGGTGACTAAAATTTCTTTTTTTAAAAAGAAATTTTCAAGTTTTTGAGATGTATAATTCTGTAACAATTTTTAAAAAGGAGCTACCTTGCTTGATATATCACTTATAATGCTTGGAGCTGGAAATTCTAGCCGTTTTGAGCTACCAGTAAAGAAGCAATGGCTTCGAATAGGAAGCGATCCACTTTGGCTATTTGCCACTAAAAATTTGAGTAACTTTTACACATTTAAAGAGATCATTGTCGTTAGCAAAGAGTGCAAATATATGTCGAAAATTTGCTCCAAATTATAAATTTGTTGATGGCGGTGAAACCAGACAAGATAGCTTAAAAACGCGCTTGAATTAGTAAATAGCGAATTTGTCCTAGTTAGCGACATCGCTCGCCCTTGTATCTCAAAGCGAGCTTTTTCACAAAATCATCGAAGCTGCGTCTCAGGCTGATTGTGTAGCTCCAGCGCTAAAGATCGCAGACACCGCTTATCTTGGCGAAAAATGTGGTTGATAGAGATAAGGTAAAACTTATCCAAACACCACAACTCTCTCGCACAGCACTTCTTAAAAAAAGCTCTTAGCGGCGGTGAATTTACACAGATGATAGCTCAGCTATGAGAGCCATTGGCGCAAGCGTTTGGCAAATTTAGGCGATGAGATGGCAGAAAGATCACTTACAAAGAGGATCTTGCCGTACTTTCTGCTTTAAAAGAGCCAGAAAATGAAGTCTTTGTTGGAAACGGCTTTGATGTGCATGAGTTTGAAAAAGGTCGTCCTTTGATTCTTTGTGGCGAGAAGATCGACTATGAGTTTGGACTAAAGGCTCACAGCGACGGCGACGTAGCACTTCATGCACTAACGGATGCTATCTTGGGAGCTGCTGGGCTTGGCGACATAGGCGAGCTTTTTCCTGATACGGATGCCAATTTGAAAGATATTAGCTCCATTTACTTGTTTGAGGAAGCTTATAAAAGGGTGCAAAGTGTGGGCTTTGTGCTAACAAACGCTGATATCACGATAATGGCACAAAAACCAGAAAATTTCAAAACTAAAGTCAAAAATGGAGGCAAACATAGCAAAAGCTCTGACCGTAAGCCAAAGCCGCATAAATGTAAAGGCAACGACTACTGAAGGGCTTGGTTTTGTAGGCAGATGCGAAGGGATCGCTGTAATGGCAAGTGCAAGCCTTAAATTTGTACAACTGGAAGCAAATATGAAAATTTTAATAGTAGAAAATGAAATTTACCTAGCTGGCTCGATGGCTAGTAAACTAGCTGACTTTGGCTACGATTGCGAGATCGCTAAAAGCGTAAAAGAAGCATTGAAGTTTGGTAAATTACGATGTAGTGTTACTTTCACCACACTTCCAGGACAGGATTTTTCACCCTGTTATTGAAAGAAATTAAAAAGCTCTATCATCATTTTATTAATCGCTTATATCAACAGTGACACTGTGCTAAAACCGATTCAGGCAGGTGCGGTTGATTACATCCAAAAAGCCATTTATGATAGAAGAGCTAGTTAGAAAGATAAAAGCATTTTGAGGAATTTAGAAATTTCAAAAACGAGATCAAAAACTATGAAAGCTACGTAAATTACGCTTTTAAAAAGAGTACGAAAATTTTCTAGCTTTGAAGCAAAAAAAGATAAAATTTCCACTGCTTTTAAAAATCAAGTAAAAGCGGATACAGCGATAATTTATATTTAGCTACGTAAAAAGCTTGCAAATTGCCATTTTTTTATTTTTTTAGGCAAAAGCCTGTTTCTCTGAGCTTGAAAAGGCACTAGCCAAAAAATGGTGATGAGCTAATCTATATGACAAATTTAGAGGAGCTAAAACAAGAAGAAAAAGAGAAAAATTTAGAAATGTGCAAAAAGAAAAAAAGGTTGCAATCTCAACTAGCGATTTTGCACAAAAAGCACCATTTGACGAGCTGGAGCTTTCAGGACGCGATAAAGAAATTTTAATATCGACGAGATTGTTACAATCGATGAATATATAAAGTACATAATCGTTAATTATCAAGATAAATCCCTGATACAGAACTTAGCAAGAAGCTTGGAATTTCTAGAAAATCACTTTGGGAAAAGAGAAAGAAATATGACGTCAGCAAGAAAAAAAATAGTGAAATTTCTATAAATACCGAAGTTTTTGGTGCTTTAGAGCTAATAAAAAAATAAGATTCTCTCAGATTACGACTCGCTTATGGATGATGAACAGATAAAAAGAGGTGAGTAAGAAAGGCTATTTTAATGGCGAGCCGATGCCGTATTCTTTTGGATTCGCTCCATTTGGCGAGCTAAATCAAAATATTACTAGCAAGCTTGCTCCTGGACAAAAAGGTAAATCTAAGTCTTGATGGTAAGATCGTTGGGCACATCAATGTTGCTAAGGTCTTTCGATTTGACGAGAGCATGAGAGCTAAAAATATTTTTTTAGCAAACGAAGCTAGCAATGATAAAGAGCTAAACTAGGTAAATACGGCATTAGTGGCGAATTTGAGCTTTATGATAAAAGTATGCAAATAAGCAAAAATGCACTAAACGATCTAATAAAAGAAGATGGCGCTAAAAAGATAACGGCTGTCTTTTTAACGGCTGATCCATTTAATAGAGCTCACGAGCGCCTTGTTAGAATGACTATTGACAAGGCTGATTTAGTAATCATTTTTAATACGAACAAGAGAAGAAAAGCACGTTGATTACGAGATTAGAAAGCAAGTGCTAGGCTATTTTATACAAAAATTATTTGCCGATAAAAAGGTCTTTGTCTTTGCTCTAAAAAAATACGACTCTTTTTAGCTCACATGCAAATCCTACACTTGAGTGCATCGCTGCTTCAAGATTTGGAGCAAATAAGCTAGTCATCGGACAAAACCACTCAGGGATTGGAATGTTTTTGATCACAATGAAGCTCATACGATTCTTGATATTTATAAAAACGACCCTAAAATTTAGAGGTAATCGTGCTGCCAGAGCTAGTTTATTGCAACAAATGCAAGACGCTAGTTAGTACCAAAAAGTTGCCCGCACGGACAACACCATCAGATCAAATATCATCCAGATGTTATCAAGGAGCTGCTATTTAACGGCATTATGCCACCAGCCATTCTTGTGAGGCCAGAAATTTCTGCACTAGTTTTTAAGCAAACTCTTTACAAATCGCTTCAAAGACGTGCAAAAAGCTTTGCGATGACCTTTTTGTAAATTCAGGACTGCTTGAAAACAAAACTGACCGCGACTTTTACGAAGAGCTTATGAAGCTTTATCAAACATCATCGATGACTTAAGAAATTTATGCAAAAACTATTTTTTTAACTTTTTTTGGATTTGGACTTTTGCCAAAAAGCACCTGGCACTTGGGGCTCTATAGCTGGTGCAGTGGTAGCTTATTTTCGTACTTTATTTTTTTATCTTCAACCACACTTTTATTAGCTAGCATTTTGCTGTTTTTGGTAAGCATTAGTGTTATAGATGATTTTTGAAAAAAAGGTAAATTCTCACGATGAAAGTTTTATCGTTATAGACGAAGTTGCTGGAGTTTGGCTTTGCTATTGCCATTAGCGGAGCTACTATCTCTCAACTCGTACTCTCGCTTGTGTTTTTTTAGAGTGCTTGATATCAAAAAGCCTTCGATAATAGGTAGGATCGACCGCAATGTAAAAAGGTGGCCTTGGCGTAATGGGCGATGATATGGTAGCTGGTTTTTGCTGGAATAATTAGCGCAATAATATACGGGGCTGCTATAGAGTGGCATAACTTTGCCGTAAAAATATAGATTTTTGGCAAAGTTATATAGGCTTAAATATCTTTTATATAAATTTCTAAGCAAGTCCTAGCTCATTTAAAAACAGAACTTAGATTAACCGAGCTACTACTCTTACTATTAAGATTTTTTTGCTTCTCTAGCAGAGCTTGATTAGCAAGTGCTACATTTAGCTCTTTGCGGTAATCACTTGAAATTTTATCCATTATCTTAAGCAGCTCATTTTTTGATCCTGTGTTTTTGCGGGATCATCTATGCCTAGAAGTTCAGTTAGCTCCTTTTTCTTTTTGGGCTATTTTTTTCTTCTATTTTGTTAGAATTTAGCTCGCTTATAAAACCAACTGCGCCGATTTCAGTAAGCCTTTTTTTAAACTGTTCAATCTTATCTGAAAATTTTTGCATCGCTTGCGATCTTATCCATAGCAAGGCTTAAAATTTCGTCAAAACTATTTTTATCTTTAGTTTTGTTTGAGCCTGATTGCAATAAATAATCGATTATGTCGTTATTTTTGTACTTTCATATATCTCCTTTTACTGTATTGAGATATATTTTTATAAGCAAGATTTATTCCTAAAAGTTAATCTCTTTGGCTGTTTTTTGCTTTTTGTAAGATAAAACTAGCAAACTCATTACTAAAATTTGGACACCAAACAACCTTGTAGAAGCTAAAATTTAGCTCTTTTGCGATCTTTGCATATTCAATAACTAGCTCAAAAATAGTCTCAGAGTTATCAATACAAAAAGAGAGTGGATAGATAAGGGCCTTTTTACTCTTGCACTTTGCCATAATTTCATTTAGTGAAGGCTCTAACCATTTTACAGGCTCAAGACGCGATTGATAGGCTAAATTTTATCTCTTTGAAGTTTAGTCCACTATCTTTTTATCATTTTGCTTAGAATTTGCACATGCTCATTTATATGTTTTTCGTAGACATCACCTTTATCGATAATTTTTTTGAGGTAACGAATGAGCCGAAAAGATAAGCTCCACATCGCTTATATCTATATTATTTATAGCTTCATTTATGTGCGAGATTATGATTTTTATTATACATTCATCATCATAAAATAGCTACAAAAGCAGAAAAATTTTAGCCTTTACCTTTAACTCATCTTTTTGCTTTTTTAAAATCATCTAAACTCGAAGTTATCGTAGTTTTGTGAATGATGAGGATAAAGTGGCAAAAGCACTATCTCATCAAAACTTTTCATATTTTTTTAAGCACATCTTTTTGCAAATGGTGAAGTATAGTTCATCGCAAAAATCAACTGCATCAAACTCATTTTTGTAAAGCTTGAAATTTTATCGCAAAGCTTTAGCTGTAAGCTCACAAATAGGCGATTTGCCACCTATTTGTTCGTAGTTATGCCTAGCCGTTTTTAGCCTACCTTTTGTGATCATAAAAAGCTACAAATTTTTCTTAGAAAATTTATTCTTTATACCCAAAATATAAGGATCATTAAACATATTTTTTTAGAAAAATTTCTACATCAGCAAGGCTATTTGCCCCACCCATATTCAAAAGCAAAAAGTGCCTTTTTCATCAGAATAGCTCTTTTGATTTTTTTATCGCATCATCAATGCTTGAAAGCTCGCTACTTTCGCCGCTTTGACAAAGATCATAAAAAGCATCGTATTGAGCTTTTTATCTCATTATTTATGGGATCGGTTTTTAAATTCATCTGCCCATTTTTCATTGACTCTATGAAGCTTATAATCAATAAGATCACCAAAATAAACACCTTCTTTGGCATTTACTTCTATTTTTAAAAACGCTCTAAAGATCCACAAAAAGAATCAGTAATACTCACCAAAATTTGATTTTTCATTTTAATGTTTATTCCAACATTGTCGCATATTTTTGGTATTTGTTTTATTTGCCTGAGTATAAAAAAAGCTGCAAATTTCACTATCTACTAAATTTTTCGCAAGGTCTATATCGCAAAGCGAAAGTTCGTTTATAATATTTCCTTCACAAAGTGGTCTAAAATGCGCAATTGAAATGCTATAAATTCTTCTTCTTTTTAAAAGTGCCTTTTTAATGAAACAATAGTCGGGTTAAAGCGCTCATCAACGCCAGTGCAAACCCTTACTTTATTTACCACTGAAGCATATTTTATCTCTTTTTAGCTCGCTTACACTTTTTAAATATTGGCCTTGAAATCAAGATATTTTTGGCAATATTTTGCACACTGACAAAAAGGCCTCTACGATCTCATGTTGAGGGCAAACAAAAGTACGACAGCTTGTGGCTGGGCTACTTCTATAATTTCTTTAAACTCATCAAAAACGGAGCTCTGCAAGCATCATCTCTATTTTCTTTATCAAAAACTCCACAAACTTCAAATTTGTCAGAACGCCTCAGCTCCATATAGTGCCGCTTGCCAACCAGATTGTATCCAACAATGCCAATTTTGAGTTTCACTAAAGACCTTTTTAGTTATAAATTTCTTTAGGCTATTTTTAATTGCAAATCGCTTTTAAACAAATAAATTATAAAAATATATTAAGCAAAAATTAATTTTGTATTTTTTATAAATTTACAAACGATTTTTAGCTAAAATCGAGCAAAAATTTAAAACTAACGAGGATAAAAATGCAAAATTTAGATATAAGAAAGGCATATCTTGATTTTTTTAAATCAAAAGGTCACGAAGTCGTAGCTTCAGCGCCACTCGTGCCAAACGATGCAACACTACTTTTTTACAAAATGCTGGTATGGTGCCGTTTAAGAGCATTTTCACAGGCGAAGTGCCACGCCCAACACCACCTATTCGCACTAGCTGTCAGACCTGCATAAGAGCTGGTGGTAAGCACAACGACCTTGACAACGTCGGCTACACAGCGCGCCATCACACATTTTTTGAGATGCTAGAAAAGTCTAGCTTTGGCGAATACTTCAAAAAGAGGCGATCGCTTTACGCTTGGGAATTTGTAACAGAAGTACTAAAACTACCAAAAGACAAACTTTATGTAACCGTTCATGAAAGCGACGATGAAGCATTTGAAAATGTGGAGCACTCACATCGCAAAAAGAGAATTTACCGCTTTGGTGACCACGATAACTTCTGGCAGATGGGCGATACTGCACGTACGCGGTCGTGCAGTGGAAATTTTTCACGATCAAGGCGCTGAACACTTTAACACACCTGAGGGACTACATGGGCGGCGACGGTGATAGATTTTTAGAGATCTGGAACCTTGTTTTCATGCAGTATGAAAGAAGCGCCGATGGCAAACTAAGCCCATTACCAAAGCCAAGCATCGATACTGGTATGGGACTTGAGCGCGTTACTGCTATCTTGCAAGGTACTTTAGCAACTACGACAGCACACTTTTTTATGCCACTAATTAGCGAAGTAGCAAAGCTTTGTGGCAAACCATACATCTATGAAAGTGGCGCTAGCTACCGCGTCATAAGCGATCACATCCGCTCGGTTACATTTTTTGCTAGCTCAGGGTACGACATTTTGACAAAGAAGGCCGTGGCTACGTGCTTCGCCGTATCTTACGCCGTGCGATCCGCCATGGATACTTGCTAGGGCATAAAAGAGCCATTTATGTATGAGCTTGTCGATAAAGTTTGCGAGCTTATGGGCGAGCACTACACCTATTTAAATGAGAAAAAAAGCGGCTGTAAAAGAGCAGATAAAGCTTGAAGAAGAGAGATTTTAGCGACTATTGCAAGCGGTTTAGAGCTATTTGAGAGCGAGCTTAAAAATACAAAAGAAAGTCTTTAGCGGAGAGGCTGCATTTAAGCTTTATGACACATTTGGCTTCCCACTTGATCTAACAGCTGATATGCTTAGAGAAAAAAAGGCTTAAAAGTCGATGAGGCAAGGTTTGATGAGCTTATGAGCGAGCAAAAAGCACGTGCAAAAGCTGCTTGGAAAGGTAGTGGCGATAAGAGTGCAAAGGGCGATTTTTAAAGAGCTACTTGAGAAATTTGGCGAGAATAAATTTATAGGCTACGAAGAGCTTAAAAGTAAAAAGTAAAATCTCTAGCCCTACTTGATGAAGAATTTAAAAACGTTGATAGCCCTAAATGCTGGCAAAGAGGGCTGGGCGATGTTTGATGTCACTCCATTTTTATGCTCAAAGCGGTGGTCAGTGTGGCGATAGCGGTAAGATAGTAGGCAAAGCAAATGTACTTGATACTGAGAAAATTTCATGGACTCAAATTTATCTTTAGTAAAAACTAATGCAGCGCTAAAAGTTGGCGATGAAGTAGAGCTTGAAGTTGGCAGTGATAGAGCCCAGATCGCACGTCACCACAGTGCTACACACTTGCTTCACGCAGCCCTTAGAAACGTGCTTGGCACGCATATCGCTCAAAGCTGGCTCAAGTGTAGAAGCAGATAGGCTAAGGTTTGACTTCTCTCATCCAAAAGCACTTACTAGCGAAGAAAATTTTCAAAGGTCGAAAAACCTTGTAAATGAGTGGATCTTAGACGGTGCAAATGCAAAAAAACGCAGGTTATGGGGCTTGAAGAGGCTAAAAAAAGCGGAGCTATCGCGCTATTTAACGAAAAATATGCCGACAAAGTAAGAGTTGTGAGCTTTGGCGACGTCAGCAAAGAGCTTTGCGGTGGCACACATGTAAAAAAATATAGACGAGATCGGATCGTTTTTCATCACAAAAGAGAGCGGCGTAAGTGCTGGCGTTAGGCGTATAGAGGCTGTTTGCTCAAGGGCTGCGCCAAAGTTTAGCAAGATCATTTAGAGCTGAGCTTGATGAGTTAAAAAGATGAGTTAAAGAGCACTGAGCCACTAAATGCGGTCAAAAAGCTAAAAATGAACTAAGAGTTTTTAAAAGACAAACTAAAAAAATGCTAAAAATTCTCATGAGCTAGTCTATTTAGATATAAATAAAACCAAGCTTTGCGTCACAAGCGTAGATGGTGGAGATATAAAAAAACCTTGATAGATGAGTTTTAAAAATGAGCATGAAAGTGCTGCTATTTTGCTAATCCAAGCCGATGAGAGTGGCAAAAATTTTCTCTTGCAGCTGGAGTCAAAAATGCTCCTTTAAAAGCTGGTGCTTGGGTAAAGTGCAGCGCAAATCCTAGGGTGGCAATGGCGGTGGCAAAAGATGACTTTTGCAACAGCCGGTGGCAAAGATGCATCGATGATAGAAGATGCGATAAAAAGACTCACTTGAGTACGCAAGGCAAGCCTTAGAAAAATGAGTCATTACGATATAGCTTTTTATAAAAATTGACCAAGTAGTACTATTTTTGCATGTATGCTTTGTAGCTCTTTTTGTGGGGCTACAAGCCGGTCTTGTGCTTGTTGGAAGCTACTTTATAAAAAAATAAATTGAAGACAAAGAACGCTACCACATCTTACTTCACATTATAAGACGCTTTGGCATTGCGATTTTCATACTAATCCTTTGCGTGATAGCGACAAGTGTGGTTATAATTTTTGGATTTTTATGATGCAGATTTGACAAATCCTATGGCAAGTGCAATGGTAGCAACAAAATGTGCAATAGAACTATTTTTTTGTTATTAAATTTAAGTTATATATTTTATAGATACAAAAAGGCCTTAAAAGCACTAAGATCGCATGAAATGATCGAGCTAAATGAGAGTTTGATCGTTATAATTTATTACTTCACACCGCCAATTTATTAGCTTCCCTAGCAGCTATTTATCTTGGCATAAGCTATAAGGGTATTTTTTATGATAACACTCGCTTCAAGCTCGCCAACAAGGGCAAATTTATTAAAAGATGCTGGCATAAATTCACTCAAATTCTTTCCAGTTTGACGAGAGCAAGATAGAAAAACGTAAAGCCTGAAATGTATGTCCAAAACGTCGTAAAAGCCAAAAAGAGCAATTTTTAAAAGAAAATATAGGTCTTAAAAATTTGCTCTTTGCAGATAGCTGTGTGGCGTGTGGAGATAAAACTTTTCAGGTAAAAGCAAAAGGATGAAAAAAGAAGCGATTGCTATGCTAAATTACAAAAATGGCAACGAATGCAGCGTCTATACGGCAATGATATTTTTTTAGGCGAGGTTTGAGCTTATAAACGTAAGTAAGACTACATATAATTAAAAGAAATTGACGAGCATGACCTTAATGAATACATAAAAAAATAATGAGTGGCAAGGCAAGGCTGGAGCCATGACGATAGAAAAGTACTTTAATAAAAATATATCATCTCCCAACACGGTGAAACCAGCACAGCCATGGGACTAAATTTAAAAAAATATTAAAGGCATTTTTTTATGAAATATATCTTGGCATTTATCTTTATAGTTGCCATTTCGCTTGGCGGAGCATTTTTATATTTTTTTATTCGCAAGTTAGATTTGATGCTTATGCTATTATTGATTATAAACCAAAGCTTACAACGCAAATTTCTTTGATAGAAACAACGAACTCATTGCAAATATCTTTGAAGAAAAATAGAATTTACGTAAAGTATAACGACATCCCACCACGTGTCATCGAAGCGCTCGTAGCTATCGAGGATACAAGCTACTTTGAGCATGGTGGCATAAACGTAGAAGCTATGGCAAGAGCTGCCATAAAAGATATTAAAAGCTAGAAAGCTGGTCGAGGGTGCTTCAACACTAACACAACAGCTCATTAAAGTCTGGCTCTAAGCCGTGAGAAGAATTTACAAGAAAGATAAAAGAAATCGTGCTTGCCATGAAGCTTGAAAGCGAGCTTAGCAAAAGAAGATATCATCGAAAGATACCTAAATCACGTCTATTTTGGACATGGTTACTACGGCATAAAAACAGCAGCTGAGGGATATTTTAGAAAAGAGCTAAATGAGCTAAGCATAAAAGAGGTTGCCATGCTAGTTGGCTTGCCAAAGGCTCCAAGCACTTATGATCCTACAAAGCACCTTGACCTATCACTTAGCCGTGCAAATAGAGTACTTGAGAGAATGTATAGCATCGGCTGGCTAAACGAGGATGAGTACCGCAAGGGCGTGCTTGAAGAGCCAGCGGTCTTTGACGATACACTCACAAGAAATAAAGCTCCTTACGTAGTCGATGAGATAATAAAAAGAGGCCTCAAAAAGAAAATTTGACGATATAAAAACTGGTGGTTATAAGATACAAAGCACAGTTGATCTCAAAATGTTCAAAAAGATCGCTCAAGAAGCTCTAGTATATGGCTACAATGAAAATTTCTAAAAACGCGATAAAAAAAGCAAATGCAGAAATCCTAAATGGAGCTATAGTAGTCACTCATCCACAAAGTGGTCAAATTCAGCACTGATTGGCGGTATTGACTACGCAAAAAGCAGCTATAACCGCGCCACTCAAAGCAAGCGCCAGCCGAGATCTAGTTTTTAAGCCATTTATCTATCAAATAGCACTTGATAGCGGATACTCAGTTGTTTCTCAAGTGGCTGATATCGCCAGGACATTTGACATGGGAAATGGCAAAGAGTGGACACCAAAGAATTATAGTGGTGGCTTTCAAGGCTACATCACTATAAAATCAGCAATAACCCAGTCGCGTAACCTCGCAACCATAAATTTGCTAAACGACCTTGGTCTTAGCTCAGTTAGAAAAACAGCTTACAGATATGGGCTTTAACGATATCCCCAGTACTTATCTATCGCACTTGGAAGTTTTGGGATTTCGCCACTTGACTTTGCAGAAATTACACTCGATGTTCCCCAAATGAGGGCGAGATGGTTGAGCCAACACTTATTAAGCATATAGAAAATAGCTTTGGGGCTTCGATGGACTATGAACCACAAAGAAAGCAAGTACTAAAAACCTGAGCAGGCATTTTTGATGACTACCTTGCTTCAAAATGTCGTAAATAACGGCACTGGACGCAATGCTAAAATAAACGGTATCCAAATAGCAGGTAAAACTGGCACAACAAACAATAACATCGATGCTTGGTTTTGTGGCTACTCTCCCGATATCGAAGCGATAATATGGTACGGAAATGACGACAACAGTCCTATGAAAAAGATTGAGGGTGGTGGTAGAACAGCCGCACCTGTGTTTAAGAAATGTATGGAAGGTTACATTAAGCTTTTATCCTACTTTAAGACGTGCATTTGAGCAGCCAGATGGTGTTTATAAAGGCTATTATGGAGGCAGTGACGAATACTACACAAACGACTCGCCACTACCTCAAAATATACCGGCAAATGACATCATACAAGATCAAGAAAATGATGGATTATTATTCTAGGAAGATAAGATGAGGATTAAAATTTTACTTTGTTTAGTAGTCGCAAGTATTGCATATGGTGCTAATCTAAATACAGCCAGCAAAAAAACGAGTTAATGGAACTTGGGCTAAGTAAGGGTCAAGCGTTAAACATTATAAAATACAGAAAAAGCCCATAAATTTAAAAAGCATCGATGAGCTTGAAAAAGTCCAAGGTATTGGCTTTAACGATATGCAAAAAGTTAAAGAAAAACTTAGCATAAAAGATAATGCGAAAGTCAAAAATCTGAAGCAAAAACTCCAAAAGGCAAGAAAAAAATAATCTTATTTTTATTTGAAATTTCAACCATTTACATTTGAGTCCTATTATTATGGCTTTTTATAAAGGCTGAAAAAGTGCTAAATATTAATAAATTTAAAAGTATCAGTTTTTTTAAAGTTTCTGATTTTTATTTACTGCTTACATATTTTTTTATAAATTATATTTTTTTATACAAAGGCGTTCTTTCAGGCTTTCTACAAAATAATCAATTCTCTTTTTCTATATTCTTTTTTTCTTATATTTGCAATTGTCTTTATCTTAGTTTTTCGCTAGTATTTTTTTGTATCTTATTTGTGCCTTTTTTGCTAAAGCCAGTTGCAATTATTTTTGATTTTAGCAAGTGGCATATCTGTTTACTTTATGCAAGCATATGGTGTTATTATAGATAAAGATATGTTATTAAACGTCCTACACACCGATACCAAAGAAGCCTTTAGTTACTTTAACACAGGTTTAGTTTTTCTGGATAATTTTTTACAATCATCTTACCTTGTGTATATGTAGCATTTGTAAAGATTAACTATGGTAGTTTCAAAAATGAGCTTAAATTAAGAGTAAAAATTATCTCATTTTCTATAGTTGCGATAGCTATCATATTTTCATTAACTTCTAAGAAATTTACTATACCATTTTTTTGAGAGCATTCGAATTTAAGAACTGCATTACTCCCCATACTATCCTATCTACTCAGCTATAAAACTAGCAAAATCAATCACAAAAAAACCACTACCTTTTACTTATGTAGCAGATGATGCGGTACTAACTAATGATAAAAAGAAAAATTTTAGTTTTGATAGTTGGTGAGACACAAAGGAGCAAAAACTACTCACTAAATGGCTATACTAAAAACGATACAAACAAATTTACCAAGCAAAAAGATGTGGTAAGTTTTACAAATTTCTACTCATGCGGGACTGCCACAGAGACTAGTGTGCCTTGCTTATTTTCAGACTTAAAGCGAAAAATTTTAGCAACCGCGAAGCTAAAGCTCGTGAAAAATTTAGTTGATATCATCAACAAACTTGGAATAAAAACATACTTTTTTTGGCAACAATAGTGGTGGCTGCAAGGGCGTTTGCGACAATCTTGATCAAAACCACACTTCAGAACACAGAGCAGCTGGCTTTGATGAAGTGATATTTGATGAGGCAAAAAGGTCATACAAGATGCAAATTCCACTACTTTTATTGTATTGCACCTACAAGGCTCACACGGCCCTATCTACTACAAAGGCTATCCAAGTAAATTTAAAGAATTCACCCCAACCTGCGACACTGCCGAGCTAAACAAATGCACGCCAGACGAGATAGCAAACACCTATGACAACACCATTTTATACGAGGACTATCTACAAAGTGAGCTGATAAACGCCCTTGAAGCAAAAAGACAAATTTGAAGTCACTATGTTCTTTTTTTCTCAGATCACGGAGAGAGCCTTGGCGAAAATGGTATATATTTACACGGACTGCCTTACTCCATCGCTCCAGACGAGCAAAAGCACATCCCAGCCATCATCTTTTCAAGCGATAGCGAGCTTTTTAAAAAGGCTAAAAACTAGAAAAGGCGAAAGTCTTTTCGCATGATTTTGTCTTTTAGCTCAGTTCTTGGATATTTTGGGGTGAAAACTAAGGCTTATGAGCCCAGAGGTTTGATATTTTTAGGCAGTAGATTTAAAAAGCCAGCCCAAGCGTAAAGCCTGAAGCTGGCGAGTCTATAAGCTGATCTCTTTTATATCAGCTACTTTTTAATATCTCGCTATCAAATTTGACCAATGATCGCGACGCGGTTATTTCGCACTTTCTCGTTTTTCAACGTTTATCATAACTTTGTCAAAAACTCATCTATCTGCGGCTTTAGTGCAAATAGCGCTTTTTAGCCTTGGTTCGTATGCCAAGCTCTTATCGACCGCTTTAAATGCGTCATTTAGGGCGCTTTTCAGCATCTATCTCAAAGAGGCTCTCATCGACCATGCTAAATTTATCATCTTTTATGATGTTTGCAAGGCGCTTAAATGTCGAGAAATTCTCCTAAAACTTGGCTCGCTTGAAATTTTAGCAAGCGCAGTTATCATCTTTGTAAGCTCCAATATATCCTTTTCACCGCTTTTAATGCAAGCTTTTTACAATGGAGGCATTTGCGTCAAAGAAAGTATAAAAGTCTATCAAGGATGAAATTTATAAGCACTTCAACATCAAATTTCTTGTAGTCTTTTTGCGATATTTTCTAAAAATTTCTTTTTACCTTAAATTTCTAAATTATGAGCTAAAAATGATCTTTATTACGCCATTTGCCGCACGTCTTAGAGCGTATGGATCTTTTGTGCCGCTTGGGATCTTACCGATACTAAAGAGTCCCATTAGAGTATCAAGCTTTATTTGAAAGCGCTACAACCGAGCTAAATACCTTGCTTGGACACTCTGCTTCTTCGCCGTCTGGCAAATACTGTTCTTTTATAGCTAAAACGACGTCTTCATCCTCGTTTTTTTGCCTTTGCATAGTAAGCGCCCATGATACCTTGAAGCTCGGTAAATTCATAAACCATCTGAGTTGTAAGATCAGCCTTACTTAACATCACGGCTCGCTCAAAGCTTGGCTCCATACTCGCCAGCTTCTTTTTCGAGTAGCTCGTCATAGTTGCTAGCAAGCTTTTTTTAGCCACTTGTAGCTCTCTAAGCTCTTTTTCGTAGATACTTCCAAGCTCTTTTAGGTAAGTTATATTTTTTTAGTTTTTTTCTGAGCTAAATTCGTGCGCTAGGTCGCTTTTGCCAAAAAGAACATCGCATCACTTAGCCTTGCTCTTAGCACCTTTTTCGTTGCCCTTAATGATGAGCGAGTAATCTTTTGTGATGGCGTTACTTACGACTACAAAGCCGTTTGCTAGCTTGCCATCTTTAAAGACTGGGAAGTAGCGCTGATTTTCTTTCATAGAAGTGATAATGACCTCACTTGGCACCTCAAAAATTCCTCTTCAAACGAGCCAAGAAGTGCTGTCGGATACTCAGTGATCGCCACGACTTCAGCTAACAAGTCTTTATCGATTTCGATCTTTAGCCCGCTTTTTGGCTAATTTTTTTCAAACTCATCAAGGATTATTTTTTTCTCTCGCCTGCTTCAAGCACGATACCACGGCTCTTTGAGCCTTCAAAATACTCTTTTTATATTTGAAAATTTTTATCTTGTCATAGCTGATACTTCTATGTGGATAGGTTGAATCACCGCTCTCTACGCCACTTATTAAATTTACATGACCTCATCGCCAAGTAAACACAAAAACGATCTTATCGGACGGATAAACTCAAACTCGCCGTTACCCCAGCGCATAGACTTGCCAAAGTTAAGACTCTTTTAAAAACTCTTCGACCATGTCGCCCATTATCTTGGCAACCGGCTCACCATTTACCTCTTTTTCATAGTAAAGCACCTCTTTGCCGTCTATCTCTTTAAATTTAAGCTCACTTTCATCTATACCGCATTTATTTGCAAAGCTAAGTGCTGCCTTTGTAAAAGCTCCGTCTTTTTAGTGCCACTTGCTTTGGCGCACCGATAAAAGCTAACCACGCTGTCAGGCTGAGATCGTGAAATTTCTCATGAAAAAAAGACCAAACGACGCGGCGTATAATAAAATTTAAAAGGACTTACAAGATTATATTTTTCAAGCACAGCCTGCCATTTTAGCATTGATATTTGGTAGCTCCCTTTAAAAAGGGTATCGCTGGAAGTTCTTCAACTCCGATCTCAGTAATAACTCTTTCATATTTCACTCTTTTTATTAAATTTTCTCTTTTTTCTCTTACCATTTTTTTCTTGCCCTCTCCTTCTCTTGTGACTGCAAAATGACGCCTCTTATCATAAAAATAAGAAATAAAACAAACGCCGTAATCATAAAAAAATATCTAAAATTTGCACTCTCTACTCCACAACGATTTGGTTTTTCTCTTGTAAATTTTAACTCTCGCATTTTCAAAACTATACTCGCTATCTTTTTAGCTTTTTTTCTTACTATAAACCCTGATCTTACCGTATGGTGTATGCAGATAGCCTCTCTCAAACCTGCCCGAAATTTCAGCAAAGACATCGCCACTTCTAGCTTCACTTGGTTGCGATGCATCTAGTAGATTTTCGCTAATATCTTTTTGTGCCATGCTCATTTATAATCTCATAAGAGCTGACTTCAAGCGCATCTTTATAAATTTTTCATTCGCCTTACTAAAATATCTAGCTCTTCGCCTACAATAACGCTATTTTTTTAGAATCATAGACATAAACTCCGCGGTGATTTTTTTCGAGATAATAAAAGCCATGCTTATCTTTTTAAGATAACAACCGCTTTTTCAATCACGACTGGTACTGCCCCTGGATGATCAAAAAGTGTATCTACATCAGCCGTCTTATAGTTTTGCTCGCTTGTTTTTATTGGCTTTATTTTCATCTTTTTTTAAAAATTTTTACTCACAAAGCCTTTTTTTCACTGGACTTGGATCAGTTGAAATTTACTAAACTTTAATGCAAAGTGATCCGAATAAAGGTCACTCTTTGCAAAGCCTTTTTCATCGACTGCAAAGCTTGGTTTTAAAGACTTCAAAACTACCACTAACATAGCTTAGATCGCCATTTTCCATAAAAGCTAGGTGAAAGCAAAACATGATCGATCGCTCTTTTTTTGCCATGCACTGCGTGAGAATATCTATCTTTTGGTTCAAGCTCTTTATAAAGATCATAAAAATTTCTCGTTGCAATGATGTCATTTAGGATGGATTTTTGTCCAAAGGGCGAGTTAAAATCACCCAAAAATAATTGCATTTTTTCTCTTTACCCAGAGCCGTTCTTAACGTTTTTCGGCCTTTTTTTGCATATTTATGCCATTTTTATAAGTTGGAAAGTGGTTTACAAATACGCTACATTCTTGCCTTCCGTCTCAAAAATAACCTTTAAAATATTTCTCGTCTTTACGTTTGAAACTTTAAAAACTTCACTGCCACTTGGCTGCAACTTTGAAATAAGCCCAAGCCCAACAGGCGAATTTTTTCTCCTTTGTAAAACTAACGAGTATACTCGCTATCACTTACCAGAGCTTTTAAAACCTGCTCATTTTTCGATCTCTTGAAGTGCGATAATGTCTGTATTTAGTGCATTTATAACTTGTCTTGTTCTTTTGTAGTTTTGAATCAGCCGCCTCGCAGTCCCACTTTGATACGCCTACTTTTAAAATCAAGATACTCGCTACCATCATCTTTTGCAATCAAATAAATTTTTGCACATTATAAGTTGCAATGCTAATTTCACTCATAAATGCCACCAAAATGGTAAAAAAAGCAAAGCAAAAACTACTCTCAAATCTCACTCCTAAAGTCAAATTCAGTGATATTTTTGCCTGATCGCCTCATAAGCGATAATACCAGCACTCATAGCTAAATTAAGCTTCTGCCCTCTTTTTCCCATTGGTATGGTTATGGCGTTTTTTTAGAAATTTATATCCATAAATTCTCTTGGCAGCTCAGTACTCTCTCCACCAAAAAAATATAAAATCTCCCGGTTTAAACTCGGCCTCGCAGTAAAGCCTATTTGTCTTTGTGGTAGCGAAGAAAAAAATCTATCCTTGTGGTTTAAGTTTGCTTCTAAAAATTCTTCCAAACTATCCCAAAGTCTTTGGATTTAAATTTTTCCAGTAGTCAAGCCCTGCTCGTCTAACAGCCTTTTCACTCAGATCAAACACAGTGGGCTTAACGATATGCAGCTTTAAATTTGCATTAACGCACATTCTACCGATAGCTCCAGTATTTTGCGGTATCTGAGGATGAACCAGGACTATGTTAAACATAAGCTTTCTTTGCCTTAAAAAGTGTTATAAACTAGCCTATTTTAGCCAAAATGGGCTTTTTAAGAGTTTTAAAGACTAATCTTTTTCTGAGCTTACGCTCGCTTAGATATTTTGAAAATTTTCAAGCTCTTGCCTACGTTTTATCTCTTTTTGCGATCTCTTCGTTTTTAAAACCAGCTGATAAAAATTTCTGTCACATCGACTTTCGCGTCAAATTTCTAGCTCATAAATTCAAGCTTCTTTGCACGCTCTATTCGCTCTTTATTATAAGCTCCAAGCCATGATTTTTATGGGCATATTTAGGGCAATTTGCATTAGCTCTTTATCGCTTGGCATATGCTTAAAATAAGACTCTTTTTAAGATAGAAAAAAATAGCTCTTTGGCAGGCGTATTTTCTCTAAAATTTCTTTTGCATTGGACTCAAATTTTTCCAAAAAAATAGATATAAAAAAATAATCTCTCATCATCCACGAAAATTTTCTAGCACTTTTTTAGCTCAGCCAAAAACTCATCATCTTTATAAATTGTACGCCAGAAAATTTCTTTAAAAAGTCCAAGCTCAAAAAGATAGCAAGCTCCTTTTTCAAGATGCTTTGCGCGAAAAGAATTTAATAAAGCTCAGTATTTATCCTATCTCTACTTAGATGCTCCAAACTAAGGCTTTTTCATAAGAGCTAGCGTCTCACTAACTATGCTAAAATCAAGCCTCGCGCTAAACTGCACTCCTCTAAGCACCCTTAGTGGATCCTCTTTCAAATTTTTTCACTATCAATGTGCCTTAATGTCTTTTTGCTAAATCTTGCTTCCCGCCGTAAAAAGTCTAAAAATTCTCCATTAAAGATATTCATCATCATGGCATTTATCGTAAAATCTCGCCTAAGGCTCGCAATTTTTTGGATCGTTAATATAGCTTACTGCAAAGTCCTTGTGTGAATTTTCCAGTCTTGCTCTCGCTTCTTGGAAGCCCAATGTCGTAGTTTTTGTATTTGTAGATAAAAGTAGCTTTTTGCCAACTCCGCTAGCGCCTATGCTAGCCATTAGCTCATTCAAATTTAGTAGGCTCAATGTCATAAACTTCGATGTCGTAATCATACATTTCTCGCCCCAAGAACGCATCTCTCACGCAGCCACCAACTAGATAGACACGTGAAGTAAATGGAGCAAATAGCGATCTAAAAAAAGTCTAGCTCGCTATTTTTTTATAAATTTCATTTTTTTGATTTTTTTATCTCATTTTTTTAAGCCGTCTAATGGCTTATTTTTGAGAGATTTTTGGAGTCTATTTTTCGATATTTGCAAGGGTAAATTCTAGAAATTTCTGTCGTTAGCTCAAAGCCTTGAAGCAAGATTTTGTTCACTAGTTTGTTTAAGCCCTTCAAAAAGCACTTCTATGCGTTCAGCAAGGTTTGCTAAAAATTTCCTCTTCGCTTATCTCTCTGCTTTTTGGAGAAAATTTCTATCTCAACTTTTTGGCTCAAACTCTTTTTGAAGCTTCTAAATTTAGTTCAAGATTTGGCTCATTTTCCGCTATCTCTTTTTCTGTTTCTATTGCCAAAAAGCTCTTTTTTTAAATTCTCTCGCTCAAAGCTCTTCTTGCTTTTTTTACTTTGCAATGCTTCTATTTTTTTCAAGCTCAGCACTAACCTCACTGATTGCCATTCTAGCAATATCATCAAGTTTCATAATCTTATCAACCACCTTTTTAAATTCATTTATCTCTTCATCACTTTTTCATCGCTATAAAAAAACTCTTTCATCTGCTCGTTTTTTTATCGCTCGCTCTTTGCGAAGTCCGCTCAGGCGATTTATCGCGCCAAGGGCATCTTTGTTTGACGGATCTTGCTTTAAGATATTTTTTTATAAATTTCAAGTGCATCATCTTTTAGCCCCTGAGCTTCGTAGATTAGTGCTTCAGTGATTGTGTTTTTTTCATTTTTTTGATAAATCCTGCGATAACATCGCCTATCTCGCTAGTTGAGCAAATTTCAACTGCGTTAAAAGCAGCGATATCTTTTGTTCTATAGCCTTTTTCAAGCGCCTCTTTAACAGCATTTTTCTATCGCATCTGCGGCGTCATTTTTCGCTAAGTGCGTATCTTAGCATCATAGCTGCACTTAAAAATTGTTGCGATTGGATTTGCTATGCCCCTGCCCTGCGATGTCTGGAGCTGAGCCGTGTATTGGCTCATAAATTCCCCACTTTGCCGCCCATGCTAGCGCTTGGCAAAAAGTCCCTATCGAGCCACAAACCATGCTAGCCTCATCACTTAAGATGTCGCCGAATAAATTTTTCAGTAAGTATGACGTCGAAAATTTGCTGGCGCTCTTACTAACTGCATCGCCGCATTATCCACATACATAAAAGCTAAGCTCTACTTCAGGGTAATTTTTAGCCACTTCGCTAGTCACCTCACGCCAAAGCTGACTTGTCTCAAAGCACATTTGCCTTATCGACCATGCAGACCTTTTTTTCTTGCGAAGCATTGCTGTTTCAAAAGCGATCTTTGCGATGCGCTCTATCTCCATTTTTAGAATAAATCATCGTATTAAACGCTCTATCTTCGCCTTTTTTTCACGTGGCTGCCCAAAATAAAGTCCGCCTGTTAGCTCACGAATCACGACAAAATCAACGCCTCTTAAAACCTCTGGCTTTTAGCGTGCTAGCACCCACTAGCTCATCAAAAAAACAATGGCTGGGCGTAAATTCGCATAAGCTTCAAGCTCTTTTCTAATCTTTAAAAGCCCACTCTCTGGCCTTAGATGTCTTGGCAGGCTATCCCATTTCTCGCCGCCGATCGCTCCAAAAAGCACAGCATCTGAGCTTAGAGCAGAACTAAGCGTCTCATCTGGCAAAGGCACGCCAAATACATCATAAGCTGCACCACCCATAAGCTTGTAGTCGTACTCAGATTTTATCCCAAACTCAGCGCTAACAACATCTAAAATTTTTATCGCCTCATCTATGATCTCAGGTCGATGCCATCATGCCTTTTATAACACAAATTTTATATTCTCTCATTATTTAATCCAACTTTACTTTTTGCGTATTCTATAAGTCCGCCGGCGTTTAGAAGCTCTTGCATAAACGGCGGTATAGGGCTAAACGTATACTCTTTGCCGCTGGTTAGATTTACGACCGCGCCGTTATCTACGTCTATTTTTTTAGTTCGTCGCCCTCGTTTATTTCGTCCGTTTCTTTGATTTCAAGTATCAAAAGTCCCGTATTAAAGCTATTTCTATAAAAAAATTCTCGCATAGCTTTTTAGCTATCACCGCACCAATGCCGGCAGCTTTTAAGCGCGATAGGAGCGTGCTCGCGAGAGCTACCGCAGCCGAGTACTTTCGCCCGCTACGATAATGTCGCCCTTATCTATCTTGGCGCTAAAATTAGGATCGGCGTCCTCCATTATATGTTTTGCTAAGATATTTTTCGTCGGAAGTATTTAAGTATCTGGCGGCGATAATTATATCGGTATCGATATTGTCGCCGAATTTCCAAACTTTATTCATAGTTTCGCCTTTTTTTAAATTTTCGAGATTTTAGCCAAAAAGTAGCTAAATAATTCATCAAACGGCGAATAAAAATTTGCGGCTTCCCAAACGGCTAAAGGGCAAGGCAAAGGGCGTTAAACGCCCCTTTTTATTTTTAAATTTAAAGAACACCTGCCTAGGGAATTTACACGCCGGGCAAAACCCGTAACGCCGACGATAATCGGGATTAACCCGATTAACGCCCAGTAGCTCTCGTAAAAATACCAAACCGCTACCATAAAAAAATTAACCCCAGTACGACCCTAATAATTCTACTTTTTTACGCTTACCATATTTTTTTACCTTTTTTTAGAGTATTTTATAAAGCGGGCAGTAGCCGTAATATCCCGTTAAAAGCGGAATTAGCCCGACCGTCCACAACCAGCAGTCGCAAATAAATCCGAAAATAAAAACCAAATCGCCGCTATAATCAAACGTATAGTTTTATCTAAAACGCTCATTTTATCTCCTTTAAGCTAAAAGCTTTTTAGCATTCCGTTCATAACCATAGGTTTTAAATCCGTAAATTTTAACCAGCCAACTCATGTAGCTCTCTCAGTAGCGCCGAAGCACTCCAACGTCGGAGCCGTCCCTCCCAGTCGAACTCTACCATTATGGCCTTGCCGTATTTGGTGATAAAAAGGGCAAGCCGTATATCCGGTAAATTTCTCGCTAGGTTCTCGTCCTTTTATCGTATCGGCTAAATTCTAGCTAAGATCGGATACATTTTTTCCTAACGCTAGCCCCCGTTTTTGCCGGACGCAAATCCGCAAATATCGCCGATACCGAATATTTTTTTAAATTTCTTGTACTTTGCAGGCTGTATTTATCGACGGCTAGAAAGTTTAGCTTGTCGCCCTCTTTGGTTAGGCCGGCGCGAGCTGAAAATTTCGCTTCCTTTTTGCTTAGGCGGCAGGTGAAGCCAGTCGTATTTTTACGTCGATTAGCTCGGATGCGATTTTATCTTCGCCGTTTTGCCTATACGCCGTCCAAAACTCGAAAGTAGCGGTACTTGAGCTTTTATCGACGGCTACGATTTGGTGGCGAAGATTAAATTTTATCTTTCTTTTTATCATTATTTGAGTCATCGCCGCGGCATAAGTCGGATCGCCGAAAAGCTTGCCGCCGCCGACGTAAAGATTAACGCTGCCTTTATCGCGGTTGCCGGCCAACCTCAGCCTATCTTCGCTCATGCAAGTTACTTTTTTTATTTGCGCCGCTGCATTTCATCGGGGTTTTTTTGATCGCAAAATACAGCCGCGCCGCCGTTTTGAGAGAATCTTTTTTTCATCAGCTCGTTGCTCTTTACGGCGCCTTGTAGAGTGTAGACGGAGGATATGTTGCCGCTCGTATCGTTAATATCCTCTAAGCTTAGCCCCTTAACGGCTTCAAAGTCGTATTCCACGCCGCTTGCTACGATTAGATAATCATACCCCAGTTCGCTCCCGTCGTCTAGGGACGAGTAGATTGGCTTCGGGCTTTATTTCCGATACGTTTTTTTGCGTATCCACTCGGCTCCTTGCGGGATATAATCCGCTTTTTTTCGTAAACGACGTCGCTAGCTTCGTAAATTCCGACGGCGATTAGCGTAAAGCCCGGCTGGTAGTAAAATTTCTCGTCTTTATCCACGAGAATTACCTTGGCGTTAGGCATATCTCTTCTAAGTTTAGCCGCCAACGCGATACCGCTAAGTCCCGCGCCCATTATGACGATTTTTAGAATTTATATCGTCGTTTTTCGCCGCCCGTTGCCGAGCAACCGCTCATACTCGCGGCTAGTCCCGCGACTCCCATTAGCTTTTAAAGCGTCTCTTCTTTGCAGTCCTTTCATAAATTCTCCTTTCAAACGAGTTTATGAAATGCTACCTAAAAAGGCCGTCCTCTCCGTAACAAAGTTACCTTAAAACGAGAATTTTAAGAAACTAGCCTTATTTCGCCGCGGCTTTGCGTTATTTGCCCACTTCTCTCAAGCTCTTTAAGCACCCTAGATACCGCTTCTCTAGCGCTTCCTAGATGATTCGCCAGCTCTTCGTGAGTTATTTTTTTATAAAAATTTTTCGTTTTAGATTTTCGATGCTTTGAGATAAAAATTCATAATCCGCGCCGAAAGCGGCAAAAAAATAAAGCTTGCTCCATAACGTTTATGGTTCTAGCAAACCGATCGGCTACGATTTTTTTAGAGTAAAAATTTAAAATGCTTGGATATTTTTTTCTTTAAGAGGCTTGTAAATTCGTGCCGGAATAACGATAATCTCGCTATCTTGCTCGATTTCGACGCTTACTTTATTTTTCTAACGACTTTATAGAACACGTATCGCACAGCACGCAACTCTCGTCTTTAGTTAGCCTAAATATCGTTATTTCCTTTGCGCTAGACGACACAAACGCCCTTAAAACGCCTTTTTAGTATAAGTATAAATCCGAAGCAATCGTTTCCGGAGTAAAAATATATCGCCCTTTTTTTACGGTTTTTAGATACGCGTTATCAAAGATCGCATTTAGATCCTCGCTTGCTGAGATCGAAATTATTCGTAAATCTCTCGCGCAAAATTTCTTTTTAACTCTTCGCTTAGCATTTTGCCCTTTCGTGACTTCGTTACAAAAATTTAACCTTATTATAGGTAATATTGCATAAAAATTTAATACGAAAAGAAAAAAACAATGCACGACGTTAAGCAAAACGACTCGCAAAGCAAAAATAAAATCGCTACCGATTATGCTTTTTGCCGGTACTATGGGGCTTGGAGGGCTTTTGCGCGGCTTATAAGAAATTAAGCGAGATATTTGATTTACCCGGCGAGATATTCTCGGCGCTTAGAGCGCTAGACTGCACGGTATTTTTGCCTGCTTTCGGCGTTTTACTTCTTTAAGCTTTTAAAATTTAAAGAAGAGGTAAAGGCCGAATTTCTCGCACCCCATAAAGGTAAATTTTTCGGCGGATTTATCATCTCGCTTTTTTTCTTTTAGCTCTAGCCTACAAAGACGCGCCGCGATTATACTACTCGCTTTTTTTACGCGGCTTTAGGCTTACAAACGATTTTTTTACGCTTTACGTAATTTCTTTTTGGATCGACGAAAAATTCGATATCGCGATGCTAAATCCGGCATGGTTTATCCCCGTAGTGGGCAACTTGCTAATCCCGATCATAGCCGAAAAAAATCTCAAAGCGATCTGGTATTATTTTTAGTTTTGGGGTTATTTTTTTCTGGATTATTTTTATTCGCCGTTATATTTTTATAGGTTAGTTTTTTTGCGATAAGCTAGCCGACAAATTCGTCCCGACGCTAGTCATTACGCTAGCGCCGCCGGCTATGGCGTTTTTGGGATACGTAAAATTAACCGAGCGATTCGACGCTTTTGCGGCGATACTGCTTAATATAAACGTATTTTTTTCGCGGCGCTTATACTTTTTTTCGTATAAAAGATTTATTGAACTCAAATTCGCCCCTATCGTGGTGGGCTTTTTACCTTTCCGACGGCCGCTAGCTCCATAGCGTTTTTAAAAAGCTTACGAAATTATGCAAAGCGATTTTTTTATTTAGTTTTTAGGCGTCGGCGCTTTTACGGCTCTAGTCGCTTCGATTTTTGATAGTTGGATTTTTTAACGGTTAAATCTATAATAAACGGCGAAATTTTTTTCGGAAAAATAGCCTTAGCTCAGAAATTCACTTTAGTAGTATTCGTAGCTGATTTCTAGCTTTTTATATAGGCCGATTTCCGTTATGTCGCCGTTTTTCGTAGTATTTGTCCGCGGGCTTCAAATTTGACCGAGGTTTTATGCGTCACATTTCCCCGCTCGTCCCTGCTTATGTCTTTAAACTGCAGAATTTGCCAGATTTTTTTGCCTCGGAGCCGAAGTAATTTACCGACGTATACTCCATCTCGTCGCCGTTTGCGGCGTAGTAATAAACCCATTTTGAGCTCGGGGCTTGCGTTATTTTTTTCGTATTCGCCGTTTGGCTTGCGCTCGAAGCTTATCTCTATGCCGTGCCGCGGCTCCATATTATTTTTCTATCCGCGTTAAAACGCCATTTTCGTCGTAGACGTAGCTATCGTCCGTCACTAGCGTCCCGCCGGAATACGCCGCCCGAGCGATCATTTTGCCGTCCTTGCCGTAAGTAGTTTTCTCCGTGCGCGGGTAAAATTTATCCCCACATGCTGCTCTTTAGCCGTCGCGACTAAATTTCTCGCCGTCAAATTCGTATTCGTAGAGATAAACGGCGCTATCTTGATATTTTTTTGCGCACTAGCCCGTCTTTGCCGTACTCAAACAAAAACCGAACTATTTGGCACGCCGTTTATATGCTCGGTTTCTTGCAGTATATAGCCGTTCTCGTTAAACTCCGTTAGCTTCACGCGCGTATTTTTCTAGCGTGCCGGAGCCGTCTATAGAGTATTCGTACTCCGTAGCCGTCATGCTTTTTAACCTCGCTTTTTTTAGATCCTTTTTGCTCCAGTCGCTTTCGGCAAAACGGCCGAGTTTAGATAGCAAACCGCCGATGCCGACGCGAAAAATAGCTTTTAAAATTTTTCATTTTTTTATCCTTTTTCAAATCACGCAAATCCTAGATTAGTTTAGGCTAAATTTCGTCTAATTTAGCCTAAAAGGCGGCAATACCGGTAAAATCCCTAGCTTTTACGAGTTTAAATCCGCGCCTGAAACTGACTTAAATTTCTAAGCAAGTCTGAGGCGAATTTTTCATTTCGGCAGTTTATTAACTTAAGCTTCGTTTGCCTTTTTTAAAAATTTCTCTCATCTCTTCTTCGCTAAGCGGCTCAACCAGTATATTTGCGGCGTCTATGAAGCGATATTTTTTTCTTTTGGCAGATTTGCCATAAAAGCGCCATATTCGCATTCGCCGAGCACGTGCGCGTCCCTATCGTCTAAGCCGACTACTAGCGTAAGTATCCAGCGCGAGACATTGCGATCTCCAGTGCTTCTTGCGCCTGCCACGACGGAGAGGGAGCGTAAGGCAAGATAGTCGGTAAATTTCTCGCTAAGCGTATACGCGCCAGTACCCTTTTTGCCGTCTTTATCTTCGTATAAAGTCTCTCTTGCGCTATAAGCGTCAAGATACTGCACATGTCTCATTATCTCATCGAATGTAGCCGCAGGGCTAGCGCTTGCAAAAACTTCATCTATCATAACCGCATCAAACGCCACGTCGCGCTCTAGGCCAGAGATATAAAGCGTTTGATTTTTTTCTCTTGCCTCCTTTAGAGCTTCGAGTCCCCACATTATGTCGGCTTCATAATCAAATTTTAAAATTTGCTCGCTATCGTAAATTTCTTCATTGTCGCACTCTATTTTTTCGAGCCGGTTTTTGGCTGAAATTTTAGAAAAGAAACAAAATCGCCGTCTGCCAGTCGCCAACGCCGCTTGAGTGCAGACTCGAACGATATATTTGCCGTCTTCATAGCTTAGCTCAAAGCCGCGAGCGCTCTTTTGCCGTACTCCCTGCGATCATCACGTTTTCGTTTAGCGAAAGCTCGCTCGGCTCGTCGTTTTGGCTATTAAAAAAAGAAAAATCCCTCTATAAACTCTGAAATTTTCACGCTCGCTTAGCGCCTTTTCATATCCGCCAAAAAGCTTCTTTTTATTTTTTTACCTTAAATGTTACGCTCATAAATTCTCTTTCGCCTACTCTAAAACGTCATCGCTTGATCGCACTGCCTAACCCACTCGGACAAGATATCCATGCTGCCTTTCACCTCAGCCTCGAAATAAGGCTCTCCCGCATGCAAACCGCACCTCGTTTGGCAGCTACCGCAAACCTTTAACATAGCGCCGTTAGCGTAAAGCTCTTTTAACATCGCTACTAGATCTACGTCGTAGTTTTTCCGGCTTTTTGGTGCTATTTCGCGCAAGATCGACCGCGTCGTTCATTAGAAAAATTCTAACCTCTTCGCCTTTTTTTCTTTTTAGCGTTTTTAGCTAGCCTTAATGCGTTGTAAGCATTGTCGGTACCGTTGTATGGTTGATTTGTAAGTATAAATAGAAAATTTTTTTCATCTTTTTCTCCTTTTGCCAAAAATGTAGTGCAAACCGGGCAAATTTAGCCAAGCTATAAAAAAAGAGGCTAAATTTATCTAAAAAGTAAAAAGTACGCCGATCGCGCAAACGATAATGGCGGTGCAAATTTCAAGTAGCCTTAGGTGCGTTTGTAAAAATTTCTTTAGCATAGCTCCGCCAAGCGCGTAGATATTTAGCGAGCAAAACTCGATGAAAAGAAGCGTTGTCGTGATCAAGCACATACGAGCGAGACTAAAAGGGATCGTCTTTGTCCAAAAAAATGTAGGCAGTAAAGCCGAGAAAAAAATATCCATGCCTTTGGATTTGTAACGCAAACGATGAGTCCGTTTATAAACATCTGCTTTTTTTACTTGGTAAATTTGAGACGTTTGTTACGCTAAGCTCACCCTTGCCAAAAAAAGAGCATTGCGCCAAGATAGAGCATATAAAGCCCCTGCGATGATGTTTAGCGCCTTAAATGCGTACCCAAAATGATGAAGCACCGCACCCACGCCAAGCATACAGCAAAACGCCACGAAAGCAAGCGAAAGAAGCTGTCCGGTCATCATAATAAGCGAGTGCTTATAGCCAAAGCTCATACCGATACTCATCGCATAGGTCATATTGATGCCTGGCATTAACGAGATAGGAGCAAGCGTGGCGAAAAAGAGTAAGAAGTCCATAAAAAGCCTTGAGTGAGCTAACAAATATAAAGATTTAAGCTATAAATCAGATCCCGCGATCAAATTTGATAGCTTAATTTAAAAGGCAGATCAAAGCCGCCTCTTTTTTTAGTGAGTTAAGAAATACTCTTGAATTTTGGCTTTGTCGCTTGTTTTTGTAAGCGCAAGCATCAAAAAGCACTCTGGCTTTTTGCGCGTTTAGATTATCGCTTGTTAAAAAAAGCCGTATTTTTGCGTCGTCCACCTCACCGTTCATGGTTGTTTCGCCGCTTCCTACGCGTGAGTCGCGAACTACCACTACGCCAGCTTTTGAAGCCTCGCCAAGAGCCTCTAGCACGCTAAAGTAAGGGTTGCCGTTGCCAAGACCAGCGCTGATGATACCTTTTGCGCCGTTTTTTTAACAGCTATGTTTACAAAGTCAGGATTGTCATTTGCATGAGAGTAGATGATATCGACTCTTGGAAGTTCTTTTACGCCCTCTAGGGTCAAATGCTGATTTTTGCTGTGTGTTTTCTAATCGGATTCATATAGTATTTTTACGTTGCCATAAAAGACTGTGCCGATCTTACCGCTGTTTGGTGATTTAAATGTATCAACGCCTGTTGTGTTGGTTTTGGTTACCTCACGAGCCGCGTGAATTTTCGTCATTCATAGTGACTACAACACCCTTGCCTACGCTATCTTTGCTTATAGCAACGTTTACAGCGTTAAATCAAATTGAGTGGACAGTCTGCGCTTAGTGAGCCGCTATTTCTCATCGCACCTACAAGCACGACTGGCTTGTCGCTTTTAACGACCAAATTGAAAGTACGCCGTCTCCTCCATAGTATCCGTTCCGTGAGTAACGACGATACCATCAGCTTTGCCGCTATTTAGAAGCTCGTTGATTCTATTTGCAAGCTTTAGCCAAACTTCGTTGTTCATATCCCTGTGAGCCGATATTTGAAATTTGCTCGCCTTTTGATAGTGGCTATCTTGTTAATATCCGGCACGGCTGCAATTAGTTTATCGACCGTAACAGTTCCAGAAGTATAGCTCGAATCAAGCGATCCTGAGCCACTTCCTGCTATCGTTCCACCAGTAGCTAGGATGTGAGATGGTTGGCTTAGCAACCGCTAAAGTAGCACCTAAAATCATGAGTAACACCGCCTTAAAGATTAAACGCATTTTAGCTCCTTTGCATTAGAAATTTCGCAAAGTCATTATAATGCCATTTATTTAAAAAAATTATTAACTTCCAAATTTTATATTTATTTAAAAAAATTCTTATCAAAAAGCATATAAATTCCGGTTGAAACAACTATGCTAAGAAGGGCATTTTTTTATATCGCAAATGCACCGAAACAGCCGTCAAAAACCGCCACTATCTCGCTTAAGCCATATGGAAACTCACTCAAATTGAGTATCTTTTTAGACCGTAGCAGACCAAAAACGACCATTATCATCATGCCCATATGCTTCTCGATAGCGTCTAAATAAGGATTTGGCTTATAGTTTCTTAATGCATAAAATGGCGTCGCTCTCGTTATAAAAAGTAGCCAAGGCACTTAAAAGCACCGCCACAAAAAGCACCATCTCGCTTGAGCTTACACTTATCAAATTTCTATCCTTAAACAAAAGCAAAAAAATATAAAACAAAGCGCCATCGAGCCAACAAGCACAAATTTAGCTGGAAACAGGCTCACTCCAAGCACGCCAAAAAGCGCCGCCGCAAAGAGCACGCGGTAGTTTTTTTATCATTTTTAAACATCTCGATGACGACCACTATAAATAGCGAGGTCAAACTAAACTCAAGCCCCTTTGTATCGGCCTTTATAAGATCACCAAGTATTGCTCCAAGCAGCGTGCCAGCCGCCCAGTAAGACCAAGCAAGTAAATTTAGCCAGGTAAAGACAAAGCTTCGATCACTAGCCTCTTTTAGCCCCTAAATTTCTTAAATATCGCAAAGGTCTCATCTGTTAGCAAAGCGATGTTTAAAAAGCCCTAAATTTGATCCCGCTATACTCTTTTTAACAGTGAAATTCCATAAAAAGTGTGACGCAAATTTACAAGATAGCTCACGATAAAGACCTCAACATAGCTAGTGCCGACGCTAAAGAGCGAGAGCATCATAAACTGCGCTGCGCCGCCGTATGCTAGCGTGCTAAGTGCCACAGCAATAAATGCGCTCACTCCCATGCTTTTTTGCCAGCACGCCAAAAGCGACACCAAGCGGGAAATAGCCCATAAAGATAGGAATGGATAGTTTAAAAACGTAGTTAAATGTCAAATTTTTACCTTAATAAAAAGCCAAAAATGTTAGCAAAAATTTGAGGAGTGAGGATAAAGGCTAGAAAATTCTAGCCTTGCAGGGGTAAAAATCTGAGATTGAAATTTGATGATTTCACCGTCATCTGGGATAGTGATCTTGCTCTCTATGCCTTCTTTTTTAACAAATTCACGAAGATCCTTACGGCTTACGCTCGTGTGATTTACGGCGTCCATATGTACGGCGATGATAGTCGCACCATTAAGCTCTTTTTGCGGCGTGGGCTACGTCGGCTTTTGCCCATTATGATACCGTTGTCGGGAAATGCCAGCACGCGAGCGTCGCCCGTATTCATCACGACTACACTAGGATTAAACGTTTGTTTAGAGCCTTGCTTACGTCCACAGTCCAAAGCGTATCGCCCATGACATAAAGCGTCTTGTGTCCCTTTGCCTCAAACACGACGCCCATCGCATCGCCCAAAATAGCGCCAAGCTGCTTGTTTTCATACATCTCTACCGTGCCGTGAGCGCCGCCCGCTTTATGTAGTTTCACGCCTTTAAATTCGGCCGATTCGTTTAGCACTCTTACGTCTTTAAAGCCTTGCTTTTTGATTAGCGCCGCATCATCGTTATGCTGAGCAAAGATAACGATATCTTTAGGTAAAATTTCGGCCGCGACCTCATCCCAGTGATCAGGATGCGTGTGCGTAACGATGATCGCATCGACGCCCTTATACACCTCTTTTACATCCATAGGAAGTTCTATCAAAGGATTTCTAAGGTGTGAGTTTAGCGTCCCCTCAAAGCCCGGATGTTTGCCCTTTGGCGCAAGATACGGGTCAAGCAAAAAGCTCACTCCCGCGTAGTTTATCTTTGCGGTAGCGTTTCTGATATGTTGAAAATTTGTTTATTTTCATTATTTCTCCTTGTAAATTTACTAGCTCAAAATACCAAAAAAAGGCTAAAAAGATATTTAAAAAGAATTACATTTCAGTACTTTGAGATTTTTATGCTTTTGGTTTTATGGTTTTGCAAGTTTTTCAGCAACGCACATAAAACCACCTGCGTTTTGAAGGATGTTTAAAAAGGCGGATGAAAATATCCAAATCGGTGGTAAATTTAGCTTTAAAAAGCAAAAGAACAGAAAGCTGCACCGATCTTATATATATATCTACCTTGACAAAAATGAGCGCGATAAAATGGCAGATATGACGAACAAGTCCTGCGAGCTAGGGCAATCCGCACAGTTGTCTCTTTTTAGGAAATATATATCTACAAAAAAAGACACTCCAGCGCAAGAGAAAGAAGAAGGACTTAGGCTTTATAATAAGGCTTTGCGAACTAAAAAAATGCATTTGCTTGCTATACTCTTGCGCTCATTTATAAAACTGGAGATACTGGTATGTTGCAAGATAAAAAAATAGAGCAAAAAAACTACTACAAAAAAAGCCTGCGAGCTTGATTTGGAAGAAGCATGCAGTATGCTTAAAGTACTTTAATTAAGCAAAAATGCTTTTATTCTTGCTCTTAAGAGTAGAATTTCTAGATGAAATGCATCAAAGTGATAGCAGGATAAGAGAAATTTTATAGGCAGTTACAAAGATGCTTTAAAGAAATTTATAATTCATCAAGCAACAATAAGTACTGCCAATTTATAATTTAGACCAAATTAATGCGTCTGCTTTATTGAGTCCTTCTCTTTTGAAGTATTGTTTGAAAAGTAAAATACCTCAAAGCGTAAAAAGCAACCAGTATAAGCCCAACGATAGTCAGAGTCACATCCATACTACCTACCTTTTAAGCCCATTTACTATTTCAAGCATCGAGTCACTCGTGGTTATCGCCTTTGAGTTCGCCTCGTACGCACGCTGTCCGGTGATAAGATCAGTCATCTCTTCAACTAGCTGAACGTTACTCATCTCAACAAACCCTTGTCTGATCGTACCAAGTCCGTCAAGTCCTGCTACACCTACCACCACGTTACCACTAGCGCTTGTTTCTAGATAGTTGTTGTCGCCCATCGAGTGAAGGCCAGCTGGGTTTATGAATGTGCTAGCTCGATCTGACCTATCTGAGCCTATCTCTCTCACCTGCTTGGAGCACTGATACGGTGCCATCTGTGCCGATAGAAATTTGCGTCGCATTTGCAGGGGACTGTGATCTGAGGGATCAACTGATAGCCGTCGCTATTTACAATCGTCCCGTTTGCATCAAGCTTTAAAAGCACCATTTCTAGTATAAGCAGTAGTGCCATCTGGTAGCTGAATCTGAAAAAAATCCATTGCCAGCTATGACCATATCTAGGTTGTTGCTAGTCTCTTTGAAATAGCCCTGAGAGAAAATTTTATTTATCGCAGTTGGACGCACGCCAAGGCCTACTTCGATGCCTGTTGGGCTTGTGGTAGTCTGGCTTGTAGCCGTACCTGCATACTCCATGACTTGATACATAAGATCAGCAAATTCAGCCCTATTTTTCTTTTGTATCCATAAGTATTTACGTTTGCGATGTTGTGTGAGGTTACGTCTATCTGCGTCTGCTGAGCTATCATGCCAGTGGCCGCAGTGTAAAGTGATCTCATCATAGTTTTATCCTTTTTATTAAGCTTTTTAGGGCTAGTTTTTTGAACAGCATCTTGGTTAAGGTCGCTCATGTGGCTTGTCATAACCTTTTTGATACATATCAACTAAGCGCTGGGTTTCTATTAGACCAACCATTTCTAAAACTGGGTTTTACATTTGACATCTGAGCATATCCTTGCATTACGCTATCAGCTTCATCAAGCTCATTTATGTCGTTAAAATTTCTAGTTTCAAAGAGGTTGTCGCCGACCTTTTTAAGATATCTTATCTCTCTTGGCTGAGCGATGTAAAATTTAGAAAATTGATTATTATTTGAGTATACATTTCCATTTTTTTATCAGCAGTTAGTACCTCGCCTTGTGGTACTTGAATGCCTCTTTGTCCAGGATTTTTGTGCCTCATAGCCACTTGGTAAAACCTTATAGCCCTCCTTTGTGACGATATAACCATCGCCATCAAGGCTAAAAGAACCGTTTTTTTGCTAAGTTTTTACACCATTTGGGGGTATCAACTAAGAAAAATGCGTCGTCTCTTTTTATCGCAAAAATCAAGCGTGTTTGAGCTGTATTTAAAGCCACCAGCACTAAAGTCAGTATACTCTTCGCTAACTTGTGGTACGCGATCAAGCTGTTCTATTTAGAAATTTGGCTCCATCTTTTGTATGATTTTTAAGCGGAAGCTCATCTTGCGTCTCTTTAAAAATTCTCGCAAAATCACCAATGACTACATCATTTCTCTTATAGCCGATCGTATTTACATTTGCAAGATTATTTGAGATAACATTTAATCTGTTAAACTGCGTTACCATGCCAGCTGTGGCTTGATAATAACCATTTTGCATACAATTTCCTAGTCGTAATTGATTGTTTAGAATTACTAAGCAATCATCGTTCCAACTTTGTTTTTTTATACACATTTACAAAAGTCCTGGGTATAATCCACTTTCTTTTTAAACAACACTTAAATCACAATTAGACGATTCGAAAGGAAAATTTATGAGCGCCGCAAAAGACTCTTTTTTCTCAGATAGAAGAGCTTTTTCGCTGAAAAATGCAAAAAGGCTTTTTGACATACGAAAAAAATTAGTAAAATTATTAGACAAAGCTCCGACTGCTACGATAGTAAAAAAAGATAGAACAACTAGCAAAAACGAATAAAGTCCAGCTCATCACATCTGCTGAGGCTGCAAAGCTTAGAAATTTAGCCGATGCTAAAAACGCCAAGAAAAATGCTCAAAAAAAGTGATCAAGATATCGACGAAGATCCTCGATCTTTCAGGCGAAAGTGACCTTTTAGAGTGGTCAAGATCTGATAGTCCAGTAAGGATGTATCTAAGAGAGATGGGTCAGATCGCACTTCTTACAAAAAGATGAAGAGGTAGAGATCAGCAAAAGGATCGAGCTTGGCGAAGATATCATTATCGATGCATTTTTGTTCTGTGCCATTTTTGATTGACTTCATACTTGACTATAAAGAGCCGCTTATCAACAGAGAACGCCGTGTAAAAGAGCTTTTTAAGAGCTTTGAGGACGAGAGTGAAAAACGAAGAGAATGAAGATAGCGAAGACGATATAGACGAGGAAGATGAAGAAAACGAAGAGAACGAAGCTCCTAAAAATCAGCCAAAAACGATAAACGCGCTGAAAAAAAGTTATAGAGAGCTTTTAATACCTCGAAAAAGCCAAAAAAAGAGTGGCTAAAGACTGCAAACAAACAAGATAAAGTTGAAAGCGATGACACAGCTTCAAAGATGACTCTTGCATTTAAAAAAAGAAAATTTTAAAAGAGAAGCTGATAATCTTTATCCAACAAGTAAGCTAATTAGCGAAATCGTAAAATCAATGGAAACAGCACTAAAAAAAGCGACGACGAATTTGACAGAGAGCTAAAACGTTTGAGTATCGCTTGCCAATGTTTAGCGATGAGCTTAAGAAAAATCACAAAAAGCATACTAAAAAGATATCATCAAGCTTTAGTAAAGAAGAGATCGCAGCTCGCGTGCCAGAAGCTACAATGGTCTCAACTTATGTCGAGATCAAAAAGCTATTTACTACAAAAGAGGCGAGCAAGCAAGGCTTTTGATCTTGAGCCAACAAGGCTAAAAAGAAAGTCAGAGCAGATCAAACGTGAAAGAAAAATTTTCTGACGAGGCAAAAAGCCAGAATGGCTAAGTCAAATCTTCGTCTAGTTGTAAGTATCGCGAAACGCTATACAAATAGAGGCTTGCCATTTTTAGATCCTCATCCAAGAGGGCAACATCGGCCTTATGAAGGCGGTTGATAATCTGAATACAGAAAAAGGTTATAAATTTTTCCAACCCTACGCCACATGGTGGATCCGCCAGGCTATTTCGCGTGCGATCGCCGATCAGGCAAGGACGATTAGAATACCTATCCATATGATAGAAACGATAAATCGTATCAACAAAATAAAACCGCAAATACCTCCAAGAAGAGGGAAAAGAGCCTGATGTAAGCGTTATCGCAAAAGAGGTTGGGCTAAGCGTTGATAAGGTAAAGCAAGTCATCAAGATCACAAAAGAGCCGATCAGTCTCGAAGCTCCGATCGCAAACGAAGAAGACGGTAAATTTGGGGATTTTGTAGAGGATAAAAGCTCACTTTCTCCAATTGATCAAATTTTAAAAAGTGACCTTAGAGAGCAGATAGATGACGTACTTTCACAGCTAAATGAGCGTGAAAAAGCGGTTATTTCGATGAGATTTGGCTTGCTTGAAGATGAGAGCGACCGCACACTTGAAGAGATCGGCAGGGCTCTAAATGTCACTCGTGAGCGCGTCCGCCAGATAGAAAGCTCAGCTATCAAAAAAACTAAAAACACCCAAAAAGTCGGTAGAAAAACTTAAAAATCTACATTGAGGGCTAAAAAGCCCCTTTTCTTTTTGGATATTTTTCCTTAAGACTTTCTCTTTAGCTTTATAAAATTCAAATTTGATAATTTTTTTAGCAATCAAATTTTACTAGCAAAACTACATTAATTTCATTATTGAAAGACTAGATCTCAAATTTTTATTTAGCCATTAAACCAACTTAAAAATAGAAACACAAAAAAACTTAATATTTTTTTAAAGAATAAAGTTAGATAAAAGAATTTACCGGTGCAAGACCGGTAAAAATTTATTCAGCTAGAAGTTTATCTAGTTTTGCGACCAAACTCGTAGTATCGTGAGCTTTAGCCAAAGATGCAGCATGTAGCTTCAAATTTGCTTGTAAATTTTTTCTTCCAAGCTCTTTTGCTATATCGCTACTATCAAGATTCTCTATACTATTAGCATTTGCCACACTTCTTGCTGCTAGAGCGTTTATGCCCCTAAATACAGCATTTTGTGTTGATCCGATCTCTGAACGAAGCGAATTTATATTTTTTTGAAAATTCTCACCTGTATTTGAGCCGTCATCTTTTACATTTAAAAGAGCATTTGTGCCCAAATTATATTTTTTTGTACTCTCGCCTGTAAAAATCCAAGCTCAGCATCAAATACGTTTTTTGCCATTAAATTTAGCTTCTTTCACGCTATCATTCATAGCATTTCTTAGTGCGTTGATTTCGCCCTTTATGCCTTTTTGTTCATTTGCTGAGAGAGTAGGATTTGTGAGTTTGCTTGAAAGTTCACCCTATTTTATCTGTACTTTTACTTTCAATTTAAAAGTGTTGAGTCAGCGATCTGAAGCATTCCAATCATATCGTTTGCATTTACTAAACCTTCGTTCAAGACATTTGTTTGTGAAAGCAAACTCTCTGCGATTTGCAAATTGCACCTGATGCTTTGATCTCACTGTTTGCAGAGATAGCATTTAGTGCCTTCTTCTCGCTATTTTTTTGCTTGATCTAAATAATAGTTTCCTGAAGCCTGGTTTGCAGTATAAGTTCCTAACTTCATAACAACTCCTTTTTTTATAATTCGCTATTGATTCTACTATAAATTCTATAAAAAAAGTTGCAAAAATCTTTATAAAATCTATTTTTTTCTTTACTCTTCTAGTCTCACTGCAACTGATCTTTTTATGAGCAGTTAGCCCTTCGGCTTCGGCTAGCTGCATACATGATTTGCCAAGATGCATGATACCTTTTCTACTCACTGAAATGATAGAGCTTCTCTTCATGAAAATTTTTTCAACTCCAAGCGGTGAGTAAAATCTCGCGCTTCCGCCAGTTGGCAATGTGTGATTTTGGTCCAGCGATATAATCCCCCATCGCTTCAGGCGTAAAGTGTCCAAAAAAACATAGCGCCCGCATGAGTCACATCATCAATATAACTTAAAGCATCGTTTGTAGCGATCTCTAGATGCTCAACAGCAAGCTCATTCATGAGGACAAAACACTCTTTTTAAATCTTTTGCCACTATTATTGCAGCTTTATTTCTTATGCTTGCACTTGCGATTGGCTCACGTTTTTAGCGTCTTTAGCTCATCTTCGATGTGTCTTTGTACCGCTCTTGCAAAAGCCTCTACTGGTGTTATCAAAAAGGCACTTGCTATCTCGTCGTGCTCGGCTTTGAGAGAGCATATCGATAGCTATATGGCGAGGATCAGCGCTATCATCAGCGATCACTCCTATCTCACTTCGGACCAGCAATCATATCGATATTTACGTCACCATAAACCAGCTTTTTGGCAGTCGCCACGTAGATATTACCAGATCCCGTGATGACATCAACTTTTGGCACCGTTGTAGTTCCATATGCCATCGCTGCGATCGCACTTGCACCGCCTATTTTAAAGGCTGTTTTGATGCCGCATAGGGTGCATTGCAGCAAGAAGCAAGGTATTTACCTTGCCATTTGGTGCTGGGGTGCAAACTACGATCTCTTTTACGCCGGCTACGATCGCTGGGATCGCATTCATAAGAAGCGAGCTAGGATAAGCCGCTTTGCCACCTGGGATATAAAGGCCTGCACGATCAACCGCTGTGTATTTTTGCCCCAAGTAATATGTCGTGCTCATCTTTGTATATCCAGTCACTTGGCTTTGTGCGCTCATGATAGCTTTTTATCCTATCGTGGGCTAAATTTAAAGCTACTCTTAGGGCGTTATCTAGAGAGTTGTAGGCCGCTTCCATCTCTTTTACGTCAATTATTATGTCGTTTTTGCCTGTGACGTTAAATTTATCAAATTTTTGTTATCTGGGCAAAAAGTGCACTATCGCTATCTTTTTCTTATCTCGTCTATTACGCTAGCAACCACTGGCATTACAGCACTTATGTCATTATCACTTCGTCTAACAAGCTGCGAGAAATTTACTCTCAAAAGTCAGCGTCGCTGCTGTGTGAAAATTTCATTTGTGATCCTTTATTTTTTTAGTTTTCTCTCATATCTTTGCTTTTGTGTAATGTTACCTAAAATCCCGCCCTGGTGGATGTATAAAATCGTATCCCCTAAGCTTATCTAAATTTGCAAAAAAAGCGTGATGAAGCCAACAGGGTCATATACTAGGTCAAATTCCCACGCCACTTTTGCAAAATCTCTAGCCAAATCTCATAAAGCTCTGGGTATAAATTCCCCAAAATGATACTTCTTTGGCGGATTTGAAAATTTGCACCTTGCTATTTTTATCTAGCTCATAAATTTGTTTTTTTAGATAGTCACTATCCCCTACACATGGAGTAGTATAAACGCTAAGATCGGTATGCTTTTGCCAGATAGCAAGCACTTGTACCTGTGCCTGATGGTAAAAAATATCAGGCCTTATCCCACTTTTTTTGCTCCACTCATTTATCTCATTTGCCTGCGCTGATAAAGCCAAGCTCGGCTTCACTTTTGCGCCACGCCCTCATTTATAAAAGTGCATTTTGGCTCTTTGCCAGCTCTTTAGCAAATTCTCACGTTCCTCTTTTTATGTACTTTCCATGCCATTTTTCAAGTGCAAATTTGAAATTTCCAACTGGATCTTGCTCTCAAATTTGAGCTAAGATGAGATATGACGTAGTGTAATTTGAAAGCCCCTTTATCTTAGCAAAAGGCTTAAGCTATACATCGCATTTGACTGGTTTGAGCCGTGAGAAACGATGGCTTTGATGCCGCCAAGATCAGCGTTTAAAAAAATACTCTAGCTTTTCTTGCTTTGTTGCCGTTAAACTCGCCCTAGCAGATCATCTCTTAAAAGCCAAAATTCTCGTCCTCTTAAGCAAATTTTATCAATCACCCTTAAACTCCAAAAAATTTTCTATCTCGTTGATAGCCTCTTTATTTGAGAGTGAAAATTTGATCTCGATGCGCCTTGAAGCGTCCTTGTCCTCGGCTCCGTCTTTAAAAATTAGCTCGTTGTAGCTTCGTCCGCTTGCGACAAGTAGCTTTCTAAGGCGAGTATCGCCACTAAATGAGTTTATAACCCATCACTGCGTAAGCTCTTTTTTTGTGAAAGCTCTAGATTATAAATGTAGCTTCCGTCGCTATCTGTAAAGCCTTCGATTATGATTTGATCAATATTTGACGCGATATCTTTTATCATTTAAAAAGCACGTCGAAATATTTACTAAGCGTGGCCTTTAGCTCCTCTTTGACCTCTTCTTTTAAGACTGCACTGCCTTTTATCAAAAAGCACTGAGGAGCTAAGCTTTAGCGCGCCTGAATTTGGGTCGATCTCGATGCTTTGAGCCTAGCCTATCTTTTTAGGGCTGAGATCACTTTTACCCTGATACCGGTTAAATTTTTTCACTCTGTCACGAGTGATGTTTAAGTCCCTTAAAAGCTCGTCATATCTAGCCTCTCTTTGGCTCACTTGCTCAAGCAAAAAGGCGATCTTGGCTAAATTTTTTCTCACTGCTTTCGTTTGCGTCGCTAAGCGCCCTATCTTTTGATGAAATTTCATCATTTAGCACGATCATCTTTTTGATTTAGATCAAAAATGCTGGCGTTTAGCTCTTTTTATGCTCGTGTTTGAATCCCTATTTTTCCTCTATGAGCTGGGCTAGTTTTTTTCTTTTAGGGCGTCTATTTGGATGACAAAAATTTTCATTTGATTTTTTTAAATTTATGTTTTCATCGCTTATCTTTGAAAAGCTCACTTTTTAGGGCGTCATTTAGCTCTTCGAGTGTAGAAATTTACTACCCTGGGCGTCTTTTAAACTTTGCTAAAGCTGCGATGATAGCTTGCTCTTTATTTTCAAGGGTGTTTTGAGTTAGGACGTATTTTTACGACGATAGCGCCGATTAGCAGCATAAAAACAAAGAGCAGACCCGCCATCAAGTCCGCGTACGAAACCCAAAAGCTTGATTGATCTTCATTATTTTTTTGTTTATTTTCATTGCACTAGATTTTTCGATTTTTTTCTATTACAGAATTCTGCTTCTTTGTCGATCTCGTCTATGTTTTTTCTTAAGCTCAGCTATCAAGCTCTCGCGCTCTTTTTCACGCTCCAAGCTCCCTGCCCTCTTGCTCATATGCCGCCTTAAATATCGTCACACTCTCCACGAGTGAGGCTCTAAAACTCCTTTTAGTGCGTCGTTTTGCTCTTTTCATGAGCGAGTAAGAAAAACTCTCTTAAAACTTTGTCAAAACTTTTTGATAGTCTGCTCAAGTTTAAGCTGACTCTCTTTTGTAGCGTTTAAATTTCTGCTAAAAATTTCGCTAAGCTTTGCATGCTCGGTTAAAGTACTTTAACCTCCATATCTTTTAAAGGCATTAGAAAACGCGCTTACTGCCTTTTAGCATATCAGAGTGGATTTTTACAAATTCATCTTGTTTTAGGCTAGCTTCATTTAGCATTTTTTTAAATTTGCGCTAAGCTCTGCCTTGCTTTGATTGATGATATTTTTTTCAACCTCACAAAGCTCTTTTTAGGCTGTTAAATTTCTCATTTGTCTGCTCGCTTAGCTCTTTTACAAATTTATCATCAGCACCATTTTAAAGGCGTCGTGGCTATCTTTAAAGTAGCCTACACTTGCTTTTCATGAAATTTGCATTTAGCTCATTTTCCTGCCAGAAAAAAACTCACGGCTTAGCTCTTTTTGCTCGCTGTAAAATCTCTCAAATTTACTAATGCCGATCTTTTCAAAAAAACATCCACCAAAGTGCTAAAAATATGCCGTAAATCGATACATAAAAATGCCAGTAGCCACGCCATTTAGCAGTATAGCGATCTCTTTTTCAAGTCCGTTTGCGGTGCTTTGAGCTAAAAGCTTGGCATAGAGATAGCGATACTGATAAATGTGCCCAAAATTCCAAGCATAGGAAAGACTGCTTTGGCCGATATTTGCTAGGTTGTCATTTCTAAAAATTTTCTTGTGTAGCTCTCGAAAAAAATCTTCACATTTAGCGTTTGCCTTTTTGACGCCTGAAATTTTCAAAAAGATGAGCGATGATAAATTCTTTTAGCCTTATCTTGTAGTCTTTGGCATTTGCCAAGAAATTTGAGTAAGCTACCAAAGCACTGTGACGTGAAAATATAAAAAGCGACAAAGAGTATAACGCCCATCATCACGATGGTGTGAAGCTTCATCTGAAAATTTATAACGCCAAGATAGGCTAGTACCGCCAAGATGTAGATAGCTAAAGGGATAAAGATAACTTTAAAAAGACAAAGAAAGAGTGAGCTTGGCGCTCTTTTTGGCACGCTTAGCTCACTAAAATCATTTTGATTTTGCATAGGATTAGTTCCTATTTAGGCAGTTTAAGTCGCTAAAAGCAGTCTGAAGACGCTTAACCATGCTCTCCTCGCCACTTCTTAGCCATTTCCTTGGGTCGTAGTATTTTTTTATTTGGCTTATCATCGCCCTCTGGGTTGCCGATCTGCCCTTGCAAGTACGCTCTATTTTTTAGCCTCATACTCGCGCACGCCGTCCCAAAAATGCCCACTGCGTATCGGTATCAATGTTCATCTTAATAACGCCGTAGCTACAGCATTTTTGATATCTTTTAGCTCACTGCCGCTGCCGCCGTGAAATACAAAAATTTACAGGCTTGTCGCTTTTTGTATTAAATTTCTTAGCAACATAGGCTTGTGAGTTTTTAAGAATTTCTGGTCTTAGCACGACATTACCCGGTTTATAGACACCATGGACGTTGCCAAAACTAGCTGCGATGCTAAACTTTATCACTTATCTTACTTAGTCTTTCATAAGCAAGCGCGACATCTTCTGGCTGAGTGTAAAGAAGTGCGTTATCAACACTTGTGTTATCCACGCCGTCTTCTTCACCACCAGTGACGCCTAGCTCGATTTCTAGGCTGATGCCAAGCTCACTAAGCTCTTTTAGGTATTTCTCACATGTTCTTAAATTTTTCGTTGATATTTTCTTCGCTAAGATCAAGCTATGGGAGCTAAAAAAAGTGGCACACCGTGGGCTTTTTATGCTCGCGACTAGCAAGGATCAGCTCATCTATCCAAGGCAAAAGCTTTCTTGCGGCATGGTCTGTGTGTAAAATGACTGGTACGCCATAAGCCTTTGGCAAGCAGATGAACATGCTTTTGCTCCAGCGATCGCACCAAGAACGGCTGCGTTTTTCGCAGGGCTTTTACCAGCGTAAAAACCTGCACCGCCATTACTAAACTGAACGATAATAGGCGAGTTAGCAACCTTTGCTGCTTCCAAAACAGCATTTACTGAGTCGCTGCCTCACGACATTTACAGCAGGTATTGCAAAACCTGCTCTTTTGGCATAAGCATAAAAGTTTTGTTACATCATCTCCGCTTAAAAACACCAGGTTTTACGATATCTAAAACGCCCATTTTATCCTCCAAATTTTACTTATATTCTATCTTTGCTTTTTGGCGTAGAGCTTCACTTTTTTTGTCTAACAGCAGCTTGAATTTCTCCATTTTTACAGCTTGCTCAATCTCTGGTTTTGCCTGCTCAAAGCTTACAGTGCCAGCAGCTTTGCTATCTTCTTTTAAGATAACATGGTATCCAAACTGAGTCTTAACTGGTTTTGTTGAAACTGTGCCATTTGCCATTGAAAATGCTGCATCTGCAAAAAGGTTTTACCATTTGGCTTTTGACCAAACCAGCCAAGCTCGCCGCCGTGTGCTGCTGAGCCTTTGTCGATTGATTTTTGGCTTGCTAACTCTGCAAACTTTCTTTGTTAATGCCTCGCCTTTTTAAATTTTTAAGTTGAGCAATAATATCGTTTGCTGTTTTTTTCATCTTCAACTAAGATATGTCTCTGCTCTTGTTTGAGCTGGTTGGTTCATGCTAGCTTTGTTTTTTTGTTGTAAAAATCTTTTAGTTCGTTATCACTTACTTTTTATACCGTCAAAAAGCTTTCTCATATAAAGCTCAACCGCGATGCCTTCTTGCGCTGCTTTTTACAGCTTTGATGTACTCTACATCTTTTTTTCGATACCGCTAGACTTAGCATCTTTTAAAAGAAGTTTTCTATTTATTAGATCGTCGATTATACGTTTTTTTCTCATTTGGTTGAAGCTTGCTAGCGTCAAATCCTGGCATAGCTGCTGATAAAAGGCTTGAAATATCGCTATCGCTTATAGCATCACCATCAACTGTTGCAACTACTGCTGCGTTTAGAGTGACAGCTGCAGCTAAACTTAAAACTGCTGGAAACGTAATTTTTCATATAAATCCTTTAAAAAAATTGATTTTATGGGCAAGATTATATCAAATAAAGCGATAACTTTTTCATTTAACTTAAGAAAAATAAGGTAAAATACGAAAATGAGAACAAAAAAAGATATTTTAGAGATAAAAAGAAGACTTCTAGAAGAGTTTAAAGACGCTAAAAGCGAGCTTAAATTTAGAATGTAGTATGAGCTACTTGTCTGTGTCATGCTCTCAGCCCAGTGCACCGACAAAAAGAGTAAACTTTAATAACTCCAGCTTTTATTTGAAGCGTATAAAGATGTTCTATGAGCTAGCTAGCGCAAATTTAGCAAGCCTAAAACTAATGATAAACTCGTGTAGCTTTTTAATAACAAAGCGGTAAATCGAATCAAAATGGCAAATAGCGTGGTTGAGCTTTATAATGGAGCAATTCCGCTTGATGAAGAGAAGCTAAAAGCGCTTGCTGGAGTTGGACAAAAGACCGCTCATGTCGTACTTTTTTAGAAGCTACAAATGCAAATGTTATGGCTGTTGATACGCACGTTTTTAGGGTGGCGCACAGACTTGATCTCAGCCATGCAAAAAAACGCCAGAAGCTACTGAAGCTGATCTTAGCCATGCCTTTAAAACAGATCTTGGCAAGCTTCATCAAGCCATGGTGCTCTTTTGGACGTTACACCTGTAAAGCCAAAAAGCCGCTTTTGCCATGAGTGTATCTTAAATGATCTTTGCAACAGCAAGGACAAGATTATTTAATTTTTTTCAAGCTTTGCTAGAAAATTTTAGCATCTATAAAACCGATAGTTCTAAGAAATTTCTAGCTCATCGCCACCATTAAATAACAAAAAGCGCAGGCGGATCAATAAGTCCATAAATCTTTTAGCATTTCATCATTTTGTGATCCACCATTTGTTACATCGATACGAATAAGTGCAAAAATTTGGCCAAAGCATCCATAACATCACTATCTTTAAAAAGTGTTCTTTTCTATCTCTTTGCAGCTTACACACCAATCAGCATAAAAAAATCTACTAAAACGGGTTTGGTTGAGTTTTTTTATTATCTCATTTAGTTCATCTAAATTTTAACGGAATTAAATTTTAACGCACTCATCACTTTTTGCCACTCAGTCCAGAAAGCGGAGAAAAAGCCTCCTTTGAGCCCAAAAATGAACCAACTATTAGCATAACTGAATATATAAAAACTAGGATAAAAAAACGCTTTTTGAACTTAGCCCAGCTTTGCTCTGCTACTTCAAATGCCCCAAAATAAACTGCCATAAAAACGCCTATAATGCCATATCCTAATAGCTCAGAAAAATCTCCGAGCACACGTGCAAGGATCCAAACTGCCATGATGAGCATCAAAAACCAAAGAATTTTTCACTTCATCCATCCAACTACCAGGTTTTGGCAAGAGCTTTCCAGAGCTTAGCCCGATAATAAGTAGCGGCACGCCCATGCCAAGCCCCATGGCAAAAAGCATAATGCCACCATAAAAAGACATTTCCACTTTGGGCAATATAAAGAAGCGCACCCGCTAATGGTGCTGCTATGCAAGGCGATACGATGAGAGCTGAGGCAAAAACCCATAATAAAAAAATTCCCAACATAGCCTGAACTATTTTGCGATTTTTTTACTTATCAAACTCTCAATTTTGCTGGCAATTTTATATCATAAAATCCAAACATGCTAAAAGCTTTAAAATGACAAAAATGGCCGCAAAAGTACCAAGTACATAGATGTTTTTGCAAAGCGCCTGCGATACCAAAGCCAAGTGAGGCTAGCTGCCACTCCAGCTAGTGCATAAGCTAGGGCTCATCGCGACAACATAGATAAATGATAATAAAAAGCCTTTTTTGCATTTAAATTAGCGCCTTTTTGAGACGATTATGCTTTGAAAGTATCGGTATCATCGGAAAGACGCAAGGTGTGAGTGAAAGCAAGAGACCATAACCAAAAAAAGTAAGAAGCGAGATAAAAGAAAATTTTTTTATCTCCAAGCCCATTTGCAATATCTTGCTCGCTAGAGAAATTCTTCAGCAAAGCTGTCGGTATCGCTTTTTTTGCTCTTTTTTAAAAAGTGGCGATACTAAATTTTCCAGCTTGGTCAGTTATCTCACAATTTACTTTGTGGACGGTAGCAAATGCCGTTTTTTAGCACAGCCTTGATAGTTAATGTCAAGTATTGCTTTGCCATTTGAAAGATTTTTCTTTTACTCAAATTTAATGGGATAAAAAAATCGAAAAATCTTTTTGGATAAATTTCATATTCTCCCGTATTTTTCACTACTTGGTAATTTAATAGCTCATTTATCTTTTTGCCAGCTAGCTTAATCTCAAAAACTCTCCTTATAAAGATAGATATTTTTCACCAAAGTTAAACTTCACTTCAACATTTTGACTATCAACGCTTGGAGTTAAAACAAAGGCTTTGCTAACATCTAAAACCCTCAGCAAAAAAAGCGAGCCTGCAAACAAAAATGAGCGAAAAAGAGATATTTAAAAACATACTAATCCTTGCTAAATTAAAAAGATGATTTTAGTCTAAATTCCCTAAATTTATTCTATTTTTATTGTAAAAATCGTGAAAATATGTGAATTTTAAAGGAGCAAAGATGTCAAAAGACAAAAACACCAAAAAAAGGCGAGAAACTTGGCTATGAGGAAGAGCTTAGACTGCTTCAAATTGAACTTTTAAAAATTTTCAAAATTACGTAAAAGAAAAAAAGGTCTTAGAGTACTTATGCTAATGGAAGGGCGCGACGCAGCCGGCAAAAGGCGGAACGATAAAACGCCCTAACCGAGCATCTAAATCCAAGGGTTGCTGTATAGTAGCGCTTGCTAAGCCAAGTGACGTCGAAAAACGCAGTGGTATTTTCAAAGATATGTGACTCATCTACCAAGTGCCGGAGAGATCGTGATCTTTGATAGAAGCTGGTACAATAGAGCTGGTGTTGAGCCAGTGATGGGCTTTTGCACGCAAGCAGAGCATAAAGACTTACGTGAAGTGCCGTAACTGAAGAGATGATCATAAACCCGGCATAATTTTCTTTGTAAATTTATCTTTCAATCACAAAAGATGAGCAGAAAAACGCTTTAAAGAGAGGCAAAATGATCCGTTAAAGCAATTTGTACTCACCCGTTGATCAAAAAGCACAAGAACTTTGGGATCAGTACTCTATCGCTAAATATTCTATGCTTCTTGCCTCTCACAATAGCATTTCACCATGGGTCATCGTCTCAAAGCGATAACAAAAAAAGAAGCTAGGCTAAATGTCTTTAAAATTTATCCTAAGTCACGTTGAATATCCAAAAAGATAAATGACTACTTGAATTTGACAAAAAAACGTCGTAAGAGACGGAAGTGAAGAGATAAAACGCATAGAAGAAGGGCTAAATAAAGATAAGTTAAAGAGTATCGATTAAAGAATTTCTAACTTCTAGCTGGCGATTTACTTAGATTTGTTAGCTAAATTTAAGCTCCACCACATTACTTTTTGCTAAAACGACCATTATTAGGCAAAAAGTACTAGAGCTATTAAATGTGAGAAATTTACCAAATGGATCAGGCTTTTTTAAAATAACGACATTAAAAACAGATATAAAAAGTTACAAGGCACATTATAAGTAAAACAAAGTAATCTTTACAAGCAGTAGCTTTTGAAAGTTGCTTTTGCCACCAGCCAAGCTCGCCTCCAAAAATAGTCTTTTGCCATATAAGCGCCACTTATTAAAAAGCAATAAAAATGCCGTGCCAAAAACCTTTGCGCTGCCTTTTGTATAGGCTTTTTTAACTATTTCAAGGGTTTTAGTATCAACCGTTTTTTAGCAAATGGATATATGCAAACATCGAAAAAAATACGTATCCTATAAATACAATGGCACAAATTAAATGAGTAATCAAAAATAAGTACATTTTTTTAGCCTTTTTTTGTTTGGCATTATATAAATTTAACTATTTAAAAATACTTATTTTTGAATCAATTTTAAGAATTTATGAAGATAATGTATAAAAGAGCAAGGCAAGTGCCCCTGCTCTAGGAATTTTACTCGACTTCAGCGTCTATAACGTCGTCGTCTTTTTTTATTATTTCCGCCGTTTGCTCCAGCGTTTTCATCTTTTTTTATACATAGCTTCTGCAAGTTTGTGGCTAGCTTTGCTTAGGGCTTCTACTTTTTGTATCGATTTGCTCTTTTGAAGAATTTTCATCTTTTAAGACCTCTTTTTAGATCGTTTTAGCGCAGCTTCTATGTTGCTTCTATCCTCAGCTGGAACTTTTCTCCAAGCTCACTCATGCTCTTTTTCAGTTTGATGAACTAGTGCGTCAGCTTGGTTTCTAGCTTCAACTGCGTCTTTGCGTTTTTTTATCCTCTCTTTATGAAGCTCAGCATCTTTTACCATGTTGTTTATCTCTTCTTCACTTAAGCCGCTTGATCCAGAGATGGTGATGTTTTGAGCTTTGCCAGTTGCTTTTATCTTTTTGCAGAAACGGTTAAAATCCTGTTTGCGTCGATGTCAATTCAACTTCGATTTGAGGCACGCCTCTTGGAGCTGCTGGGATGCCTTCGAGGTTGAAGTTACCGAGCGATTTATTATCCCTTGCAAACTCACGCTCACCTTGTAAAACCATGATGGTAACGGCACTTTGGTTATCTTCTGCAGTTGAGAAAACTTGACTTTTCTTAGTTGGTATAGTTGTGCCTTTTTCGATGATCTTAGTCATCACGCCGCCAAGTGTCTCGATACCAAGGCTAAGTGGAGTAACGTCAAGAAGCAGCACGTCTTTTAACATCGCCTTTTATAACCGCACCTTGGATAGCAGCACCGATAGCCACAACTTCATCTGGATTTACGCTCTTATTTAGCTCTTTGCCAAAATGCTTTTTAACCTCTTCTTGAACAAGTGGCACACGAGTTGAACCACCGACCATTACGACCTCTTTGATGTCACCCTTGCTTAGTCCTGCATCTTTTGATGACTTCATTTATCTTAGTGATAGTCTCGCCAACAAGTGAGTCGATCATGCCTTCAATTTAGCGCGAGTTAGCTTTTTGACAAGGTGTTTTTGGGAGCCAGTAGCATCAGCTGTGATAAATGGTAATTTATCTCAGTCTCTTGAGCTGAGCTTAGCTCTTTCAGCGTTTTCAGCTGCTTCTTTTTAAGCGTTGAAGTGCCATGATATCGCCTTTTAGATCAATACCAGTTTCGTTTTTAAACTCACTTACCAGCCAGTCAATGATCTTGTTATCAAAGTCATCGCCACCTAAGAATGCGTTACCACCAGTTGCCAAAACTTCAACGATGTTATCGCCAGTTTCAAGCACTGTAACGTCAAATGTACCGCCACCCTAGGGTCATAAACCAGTACTCTTCAGCTTCTTTTTATCAAGGCCGTAAGCAAGTGCTGCGGCTGTTGGCTCGTTGATGATACGAAGCACGTTTAGTCCTGCGATAGTTCCAGCTTCTTTTGTAGCCTTTCTTTGGCTATCATTAAAATACGCAGGCACGGTAATAACTGCGTCTGTCACGCTCTCGCCAAGATATGCTTCAGCGTCTTCTTTTAGTTTGATAAGCATTTTGCTGAAAATTTTCTTTGCGGAGTATAGACCTTACCAGCGATCCCAACTGCGCAAGCACCGTTTCTATCTACAACGTGATATGGCAAGCGAGCCTTTGCCTCTTCAGCATTTTTCATTACTCATCAAACCCATGATACGTTTGATAGAATATATCGTTTTTTTCAGGGTTTGTAACTGCTTGACGTTTTGCAACATCACCTACTAGATTTCACCTTTTGTCTGTAAAAAGCAACAACAGATGGAGTTGTGTTTTTTACCCTCTTTGTTTGGGATAACCTTGCTCTCACCGCGCTCAAAAAAACGCTTACGCAAGAGTTTGTTGTACCTAAGTCTATACCTATAACTTTTGACATATTTTTCCTTTATTAGATTTATTTTTTAAATTTGAGTTTGCCACACTGACCATAGCTGGGCGCAAAAACCCTGCCATTTATCATATAGCCTTTTTGTAAAGCTTGCACGATCTGACCGCTTTTGCTTCTCCTCGCTATCGACCCTTAAAACGGCATTATGCACATTTGGATCAAACTCGACATCAGTTGCGATCTCGCTCACGCCATGCTTTTTCAAAACATTTCTTAAACTGATTTATCGTTATCAAAATGCCCTCTTTGATCTTTTTAGCAAATCCATCATCCTCTGGATCGTAAATTTGCAGCGATCTCGAGCGCATCGATGACTGGTAGCAAGTCCCTTGCACATTTCTCATTTGCATAGCTTGCAACATCTGCTTTCTTTTTTCATAACGCTTTTTAATATTTTTCAAACTCAGCATTTTGCTCTGTAGTATTTATCAGTAATCCTGCCAAGCTCTTTTTCGAGCTTCTCCACTTTTGAGATATCACCAAGTGCATCTAAATTTACGCTATCATTAGCTAGTTCTTGCACAGGCTCGACCTCAGGTAGATTTTTGCTCTTTTACCCCTTCGCTCACGCGGCCTCCTTTATTAGATTTATACATTTCACATAATCAGTATAAACACTGCCAGCACAGATCATCTGTACCTCGTTGCCAAGATAGTTTGCACTAAATTTGAAGTCCCATAGTAATTTTCATCAAACATAGGAGAAAATGTAAGTTTCTCATCCATTTGTAAGCTAAAAACTTGGGTCAAAAACCATCTTAAAACGTCTATCTTTAAAACATATCAAAGGCTAAAAATTTTCATTTTTCTTGGAAGTAATTTTAGTCCTTCTAAGCTCTCTTATTTTTACTTTTTAGTTCGCTTAAACCAACTTGAGAGCAGATAAGCTCAAGTTTGTTTAAACTAACTCCAGCAAGATTACTTAGTAATTTATACATCCTAGCATCAATTTGATAACGATCTCATCTTCACCAAAAATTTAAGATCATATATCTATTATTTAAATTTAAAATTTCTAGCAATTCATTATCGATTGTGCCAAAAATCATACAATAGAGCTCAAATTCATCACATAACTTTTTTTCAATCCTTCGGCATCATTTATCTCTAAATTTATATCACTTATAGCAAAAATTTCACCCAATATCTTCTCATCGCAGCGATTGTTGGTATCCGACCGCCACTAATGTGAAGCTTTGTGATCTCGCCCTCATCTGAAAGCTTTTTAAAATAAACGCGTATCGTAGAAGCCGGAATAGCTGCGCTCATACGAGAGCCAAGCTCATTTGAACCAATAGGCATATTATCTTGCAAATAAGCTTCAATAATAGAGTTTAGTATTAAATCGCGTTTATTTGTTTTTACTCACTTTTAGCACTCTTTCTTTTTAATTGCTAAACAGATTATACAACTTTTAGTTTATTAATGTCAAGTATTTAAGTTAAAATAATTTATTTATGTATCTTTAGTCTATATAACTAAGCTTTATTTAATATTAATCGTATAAGCATTTCCGAAAAATAAAATTATAAAAATAATTAAAACAAATTTAAAAGTCTTTTTATATTACCTCTATGTTCTAATATGTTCTAATGTTTTTTTATACGTTTTTTACGTATTAATATAATGTTTTATAGTATAATATATAATATATTTTTAATTTATTTATACGTATTACTATTATTTATATATTGTTTTATGTATATTTAATAAAATAATCCGTATAATACTTTAATGATTGAAACAAGTGATATATTTAATTTGCTTCATAATGCAGTTGAGGCAAAAAAATATCGGTAAGAAAGAAATTTCACAGGCAAAAATGGCAGAAGAGCTTTGGTGTACCAATGAGAACGTATCAAGATTGAGGCTTGGCAACTCAAAGCCACAAGCTGCTGCTGCAGTTTGCAAACTTCTTTGTGAGCTTGACGACGATGAAATATTATTTGTTATCAATAAGATGAGAAAGTTATTAGGAAAATAGATGGTACATTTGACACAAAAAAAGAGAATAGACCTTGAGAGCGTGTTTGCAGCTATCTGCACTAAGAAAGAGCCCTAAATTTTTAGGTTTCTATAAAGACTTTTACTCGAGTGCGATTTTTAAAATTTTACGTAGTTAAAGACAGAATTAAAAAAATAAAAATCAAGAAAAATTAGTTTTTATATTATTTGAGTAGAAAAAAATATTTTTTGCTGCATTTAAAGATTAATAATTTAGATAAATTCTCCTTAAATATTGACTTTATTTAAAGAGAATTTGCTGACTTATTTCTTACCAAATTTAGCTAGCGCTCTTTGGTAGTCCTCTTCGCTATCGATACCGATACTTTTGGCTCTTTACCTCTAGCATCGCTATCTTTTTGCCATTTTTCTAGGGCGCGCAGCTGCTCGAGTTTCTCGGTATTTTCAAGGCTTGAAGGCATGAGCGCGCAAAAACTCTTTTAGGCTTTTTACGCTGTATCCGTAGATACCAAGGTGAGCCTTTGTAGCTTTTGCACTCGCTTCTGTTAAATGGTATCCTTGATCTTGAAAAAGTAAAGCGCATATCCCTCAAAAATCAGTCACCACTTTAACTAAATTTTTATCATCCGCAAACTCATCGTCTATCTTTTTTATAGCAAGAAAACATAAAGGCTTTTCCCTTTGTTTTGCTCGCAAAACGCCCCTAAATTTAGCGATATTTTCAGGTTCAATAAATGGCTCATCAGCCTGAACATTTATGATGATCTCACCTCGCTTAGCCCCCGTAAATTTGTGCAGCTTCGTTTATCCCTGTCAGTGCCACTTTGATGATCTTTGCTAGTTAGCACCGCTTTTATGCCGTGAGCCTTGGCGATCTCTAGTATGCTTTTGCTCATCCACAGCAACCACCACATTATCCACACCACTTACTCTAAGAGCCGTCGCCACAAACATCGGCACGCCATTTATCTCTTTTTAGAAATTTTGTTACTAAACCTTGTCGAAGCAAGGCGGGCTGGGATGATTATCATTGCTCGATCCATTCTAAGACACATTTGTCTATCTCATCTTCACTAATAACATCTTTATGTAAAAATTTTGCGCTAAATAGCGAGTTTATCGAGCTTGGCACGCTATCATTTAAGATTTTTAGCGGTCTTTGCCAGCGCATCTTTTTTCATCTTTCGTATCTTTGATCTGGCACGCTTTGATCATACTTGGCGTAATTTCACCCAGTGTGCGGTCGATGTAATGACATTTATGCGGCCAGCCTCTACCATCTTAAAGCAAGTAGCCGTATGCGGATCGATCGCATAGCCGCCCTTTGCGAGCTTTGCGATGTATGCCTCGCACTCTTTATCGTCGCACCAGCTAGCCTCAAAGTCCTCTTTTAGCACTTCAAGCTCCTGCTTGCTAGCTTTATAAAATTTATTTTTTTGCAAGACTTTGCATGAGTTCATTTGCTCTAACGCTGCCAATTTGATCAAACAGCAAACGCTCGACGTTTGAGCTGATCAAAATGTCCATGGCAGGACTTATTGTCTTAACCAGCTTTTTGTCCCTGAGGTCGTAAACGCCGGTAGTAAAAAAACTGCGTCAAGATGTTGTTTGCGTTTGAAGCGATCTTGATCTTGCTGATCTTTGCGCCCATTTTTTTAGCATAGTACGCCCCAAGTGCATTACCAAAACTTCCACTTGGTACGATGATGTCAAAGCTCTCGTTTGCCTTAAGCGCCTTTTTGTTTTTAGTAAATTTGCGTAGGCATAGGCATGGTAGATGATTTGAAAGAGGATCCCTGCCGAAATTTACCGAGTTTGCTGCGCTTAGTTTAAGGCGCTTTTTCTTAAGCTCGGCCTTCAATTATCATTTGCAAGCAGCGTTTTTTTAGCGCTCTTTGAGCGTCGTCAAAGTCGCCTTTTATGCCAAAAACCTTTAAACTTTTTTTCACCCTGCATGGTCTGCATCTGAAGCTTTTTGCACTTCGCTCGTGCCGCCGTCTGGATAGAGGCAAACGACCTTGATATTTTCATCGTTTGCAAAGGTTTGAAGTGTCGCATAGCCAGTGTCACCGCTCGTTGCACACATGATAAGGTATCTTTCACCCCTCTCCTTTGCTAGCTGGCTAAGTAGCGAGCCAAAAGGCTGAAGCGCCATATCCTTAAATGCCCCTAGTTAGCCGTGATAGAGCTCATTTACATATAAATTTTATCTATTTTTTTAAAAATGACAGGGTGCTTTGGGTCATCAAAAGCTTGCGTATCTCTTTGAGCGCTTTTTTTGAAAAACGCCTCTGACACGTCAAATTTAAATAGCGAGATGATGTGAAGTGCGAGCTTTTTCGTAGCTTAGACTTGAGAGCTCTTGCCACTTTACCTTTGTGATCTTTGGTAGCTTCTTTGGCGCGTAAAGTCCGCCGTGAGCGGAGCTTGGGCTAAGCATGGCTGTGCTTAAGTTTACATTTTTTTACCTTTTCATCTTTTTACGCTTCTAGTTGGTGTTAGTCTCATTTTTTTGCCTTTTTTTGGTTGATTTTTATCCAATTTTCGTATTTTTTTAAAAACCTCTTTTGGCTTAAGCGCCGAAAATTTCTGGAGTTTCGTAGATGTGGTGCTTTCTTATAATTTAGCTACTTTTTTTAAATTTCGCGTCCGTTTTTTTATGAGTAAAATTTGCTCTTTTTCATCACAAAGCTTCTCTTGCCAAAGATAAATGCTCTTTGCACTAAAGCTACTCACGCAAGCTGCAAGTCCCTTTTTCACGAGCTTTTTGCTTTAGATTTTTTGCCTCTTTTTTTCTTTGCGACTGAGGTGATTAAAAATTCTCATTTTGATCGTAAATTTCTTTTAAAAAGTGGCTCATTATAACAAAATGGGCTTAAATTGCTGCGCTAAAACCTTTTTAAACTCCTCGCTTAACGTAACTCCAAGCGTGATAAGCGATACTCTCAGCCCAAAAATCTTTTGCCTTTACATAGTCCTTTTGCGTCATCAAAAGCGAGGTGGCACCGTAACTTTGCAAAATTTCTCACCAGCTCATCTTTTGAAAAATCATAATGATCAGGAAAAAAATACTTGAGCTACGCATTCATCAAAAATGGCTTTGAGGCGCTCTGGGTTTTGCTATGGCGGTTACTAGTACCATTTTTGCTTTTTATTTGTAATCTCACTCTTTCTAAAAATGAGTTTGCCCTTCAATCGCCACAAAATCAGCAAATTATAAAAGCTAAATGGATATCTATAAGCCCCACTTGGTAGGCAAAAATTTTAGCCTTGGCTCAGGATTTGGACGCACTAATATGTCAATCGGCTATGTCAATTGAAAATCCATCATCCAGCAAGATATACTTTGCGCCATGCTCTTTGGCGTAGTCTATGGCTACCTTTCTATCTTCGCTTACTATCACATTTGCGTTTTTTTAATACTTGTAGCGTATATCATCGCCTCATCGCCGCTAGCTGAGACGTCAAGTGAAAATTTCGCCATCATGAGCGACAACTTGCATGCCTTTTGCTCTTTCTTTTTATATCCTCTAAGGATAATAAAAAGCGCCCTCGTAATTTTTTTAGCAATTGCCACGCAAAGTGGAGTCTTCCCTGCTTCCTCCAAGGGTCAATTTCCAACGCTTATTACCTTTATGCCAAAGTCTATTTTTTTCTAGCAGTACTTTCTTAAGCACAACAATAAGAAAAATAGATAAAACTTAATGGCAAAAAGTAAAAATGCTAGTAAAATTTGAAAAGGAAATTTCGAGGCGAAAAAGTAGTCATTCGCCCAAGTATGCAAGAAAATATTTAATTTCTTAAACACGAGTTTTAGAAATTTCTTTTTACTTTGCTGCAGATGTATTGCACTTCTTCGTCACTCAAACTATGATAAATAGGTAGTGACAACACTTGCTGATAATTTTTTTAAAGCATTTGGAAAATCATTTACTTTAAGCGAGTATTTGTTTTTTTATAATAACTTAGTAAATGTATCGGTATGTAGTGCAATGATGTGTGAATCCCTGTGTCTAAAAAGCTCTCTGGCAAAAGCTCATCACGATTTTTTTGTTTATCTTAATAATATACTGAGTGTAAATATGCTCGCGTTTTTTTGACAGGGATTGTTATATTGCGGCACTCACCAAGCTCTTTATCATAAATTTTATGCGATCTCTTGTCTTCTTTGTATGAGCTTATCTGTTCTTTCTAGCTGCGCAATAGAAAATGCTGCATTTATCGAGTTTATATCATACTTTAAGCCAATATCAACGACATCATAAATATAACTCAAGCTACCGAATTTATCAATGCCATTTACAAGAGCATAGTTGCGAAGTAGTTTTTGCTCTTTTATACCTCTCATCATTTGTCGTAAAAAAATCCAACCGTTGATATAGGATTTTGCACACGCGAATGTGTTTGAAAGCATGACAAAAAGGAGTCTGAGCCAACTTTTTTGCCATTGTATGTTAAGCCCATACCGCGATTTGCATCATCTAAAAATTTTACGCCGTATTTTCTCACAAACCGCCGTTATCTCATCCATCCTAGCACTTTGACCTGCGATATGAGAGATAAAAGCACATTTTAATTTTTTATGATTTTTGCTCTTTTTAGTACTTTCTCAAGGGCATCTGGACAGATGTTAAAATCTTCTTCATCAACATCCACAAAAAAATAGGCTCAGCATCAAAATGTCTAACAGCTTGTGCAATGCTAGGAAAGGCATTTATGGAGCAAATGACCTTATCTCCGCGTTTAGTGTCAAGCGCGCTTAGTGCCAAGTGGTGTGTAGCTGCGATATTATTTGTGGTAACTACAAATTTTGCACCAAAATACTTTTTAACTTCTCTTCAAATCTAGCAACGATATTAGTAGTATTTTTCAGAGTGCAAAGCCTCCTCAATAAGCTCACTTTCACGCTCAGTGATAGTTGGTCTATAAAACGGAATCTCTCTCATCTTTAATCCTTTAAATTTTCACTATCAACGGCATTTTGTCGTTTAAACCTGTTTGAAAACAACTCTATTTTCTATATCCGATACTGCTTTTTAATCCGAACTTTTTGATGACTTGCTCCTTGTTATTTTCTACTTTCTAAAATCTCATCAATAACAGCATAACTGTAACCTATGTCGCCTTCGTCACTTTGTCCATCCCACAAATCAGCCGAAGGTGCTTTGTTGATAAATATCTTTATCAACCCCAAGATGTTTTTGCAAATTCAGTACTTTCACTTTTTGTAAAGCTCTCCGATAGGATTTATTGCACATGCTAAATCCCCAAATATCGTACCGTATCCAAGCATAAGCTCACTTTTGTTGCTTGTTCCGATAACTAGAGCGTTTATACTAGATGAATAATCATAAAAGCAAGCTCATTCTAACTCTAGCTGCTAAATTCCCTTTTCTTAAATTGCTTTAAATTTACATCTATCGTTTCGTAAAAGGCATTTAAAATACCCTCTATGGATAAAACCTTATATTTTTATGTTTAATTTTTCGCATAAATTTAAGGCATCATCCATATTTTGTCTGTTTGATGATGCTGTTGGCATGATGAGTGCATGAGTTTCATTTGGTTTTTGCTCTTGCACACAAAGTCGCTACTACAGCAGAATCAATACCTCCACTAACACCCAACAACAAATTTTTATCTTTAGTTTTATCTTTTTAAGCTAAAAACTAAAAGTTTCTTCGATCTTTTGATACTCCTTCATTCTTCCTTTGCCTAGATTTGCTTCCTTTTGCAAAAAAATTATACTAAGTAAATTTAAAATTTTTTTCTTTAAGTTTAAGTAAAAAGATGTGAAATTTAAGAAATAATAAATTTAAGGTAAAAATGAGAGTAATACACAAAAGTTTTTGAGATTTTGGCACTAATTGTTACATAGTTACAAAAAAATAGCTCATCTATAGTGATAGATCCGGGGAGATAGGGGCAAAAGAATGGGTTTTACAAAATGCTAGAAATTTAAAAAGCTCATCCTTTGTACTCACGGGCATTTTTGACCACATCTTTGACGTGAGCGAACTAAAAATGAGCTAAAAATCTCAGTTTATATTAACAAATTTGATGCTTTCATGTGTGAGAGTGATATTTTTTTGGCTATATGAAAGATACTTTTACTCCAGATGTTTTTGGTTGAAAATGATGAAAGTAATTTTAACATTGATGATTTTTTTGCATTCATTCATCATTTCCCAGGACATACGCCAGGTTGCTCGATGATAGAGATAGAAGATGTGATGTTTAGTGGAGATTTTTTTATTTAAAGGAAGCATAGGACGCTGGGATTTTTCCTTTTTCAGATAAAAAAACGAAATGTTAGCTAGTTTAGAAAAGTGTAAAAATCTAAAGGGCGACTTCGCACTTTATCCAGGGCACGGAGAAAGTAGTACACTAGAGGCCGAGCAAAATAATATTAATTATTGGATAGATATAGTAAAAAAATAGCTAGTAAATCTCGGTGGTATTAATTTCAATTTTCAAACTTTTAAAAATACACTTAATCGCTATTAGTAAATTTATATTTTTTTATAAAACTAAGAGTCAATCAAAAAGGGTAGATAAATTTATATGGAGTCTATTAAATGAAAGAGATCCGAGCGAAAGCTCGCTCGGATAAAGGTTTTTAGAAGCTATATTTTGCTTCAAATCTTATACGATTTTTGTTTTAAAAGCTTTCACCTATCTTTTTTTGTCTTTAGCAGCTGCATACCAAGTTAGGAAATTAAGCTTTTTTTGCTATATTTGTAGCTAGCTTGTGTATACCACTCATTTCTTTTTTTGCTCTCTTTATTAAGAGCATAGCTTGTGCCTTTACCTTGAGTATAACCAGCACCAAGACCAATTTATCTATATCATATCCAGCATTAACAAAACCAGTAATCGTTGTCACCTTTTGATATTATTATAGTATTGTTTGCCACCACCACTCATTACGCTATTTAGTATTTTTAGCTGGGTTGATTAGCTGGCCATTTGCATCGATTGATGTAAATGCGATTTTTACCACTATTTCTAGCATCATTATCTTTATTTTTTAGCGTCAAATCTTAAGTAGCCAGCATTAAATTTAGCACCAAATAGTTTTTGTGCCAGCTTGAACAGCCCAAAAGTCAGCATCAGTTACTTTTTGTGATCTGAATCACTATAAACATATTGACCTTTTTTAGGTTTAGGTTTATATCGTCGGTTACATTAAAGCTAAATGCTGCCTCAGCACCATAAAAGTGTAGCAATTTTCTTGTAGATTTGCAATAGCTACCTTAAACGATACTGGGTCGTAGCTACCAACTGCACCTAAATAATAGAGGTTAGCAGGAGCGTCATGGGAATTTTGTACCATCCGTTACTTCTTTTTAGGAAAGTCCATCTACTTCATCACTATTGTTTTCTATGGCATCATAAGCAGCAGCTGTTAAAGTAAGACCAGATACATCTGTACTTTACCACTTTTTAGACCAGTAGCTGCTATATCACCATCATCATAGAAAGTTTTGATAAGTTGTTTACCAGCTGTAATAGTAGTGTTAGATACTTTGTATCCTAGATACATCTCATATACACCAAAAAGAATTTGTTGTATTTGTTTTATCTGTACCAGTTGCTACTTTATCGCCTGAATCATCAGTGGCAGAATATCTTAGTCTTAAAACACCAAAAAGTTATCGTCTATCGCAGCTTTTAAATGCTGTCTCCATTCTAAAACGCATGACCAGCACTATTACCCTTGACAGTATCAGCTGTAGTTTTTTTAGTACTATCATTTGTATAACGATATCTTGCAAATCCTGAAAGATCTACATTTTTTTATAGCTTCTTCAAGTGGAGTTGCACTTGCAACGCTTGAAAATGCACCTAAAGCAACCAGAGCAGCTAAGCTAACTTTTTGTAATTTTCATCTAAATCTCCTTTTGATAAAAAGTTTTGAAAGGATATTATCATAGAAAATTAATTTTATTGCTTAATTTTTTTCTTAAAAATTTAAAAAAATGTTACCAATTATTTACCAAAATAGGATAATGAGATAAAGATTGTCTTTTTGTAAAATTTCACTTTATTTGGGAGTAATTGCAAGAAAATCAGTAATTTTACTTACTTTTTAGCTATTATCTTTAGCTTCTTCTCGTTCTTTTTTTCTGCCTTATAGCAGCTTCTTTTTGGATATTTTTGTTGAGCCAAGAAGATATGCTCTCCAAGTGTGACAAGTTGAAATATTCCTTCAAAAATTTTTATATCTTTAACATATCCAAGTACTTTCACTTCTCTTTTTCTGCTCTTCAAATCTTTGCTTTGCGCGTCAATTCCCACCACGTCACCAAGCTTTAGCGATCCAAAGAAATTTATCCTAGCACCGATACTAACGCAAAATTCTTCATTTATGGCTAAAAGCGCAGCGTGATTTGCCCCCATAAAAACAAACCCACTATGAATAAGCCCCTCAGTATCGCACACCATATCATCCGTAGTAAAAAAATCTAGTCTTTGCGTGATTTTTCAAGTAAAAATGCTCGTTCCACTAAAAATTTAGCTTTGCAAGTGGAGCAGTTTTGATCTCGTTTCTTAATGGGTTTTCATCTTCTGGTAAGATTATTTGCGATTCATCTTTTGTATCATAGATATTTTTCTTCTGCCATTTTTTTATCCCCTAAATTTAACTCTAACATATGCTCTTTTTGGCGCTGGGTAGCCCCTCGACTGTTTTTGTACTGTCATTTGGGTCTAAGAAATTTCAAGGCTCTCGCCATCTCATCCACTGTGTTTTTTTCGCTGCTCATTTAGATCAGTAGCCTTTGTTTCAAGCAGGGTAAAATCCCTAAATTTAGCTCTCTCGCACCAGTTTTGTAATGCCGAGAGAGTCGGTACAAAGTAGATATTTGGAATTTTTCGAATACCTATCTTTTGGGCTAAGCGCAAAATCGCCATCCATATCAATATACATAGTATCTAAAAATAGCTCGCCGCCTGGATTTAGCGCAGTTTTTAGCTCTTTTAGCATTTTTATAGGATCGCTTCTGTGATATATCACGCCAAGGCAAAAATGGTGTCACCTCGCTCCAAACTCTGGCAAGCCCTCAACGCCAAGAAGCTCATAAGCGATATTTGAGCGGATAAACTTATTTAAAAAAAGCAAACTGCAAATATGTATGCACACTAGGATCAAAGCCGGTTATGCTTTTTGGACCGTATTCAAGCATCTTAAACATATAATATCCATTGTTGCAACCAACATCAGCCACGCTTTTGCCAGCTAAACTTTAGATGTGGGGCGAGGATATTAAATTTAATAAAACTTTGCCACTGCTATCTATATATATATCATCAATTTCAAATACTTTTCGCCAAGGCTTTTAGGCTAAGGGCGAGGTCATACATTTCATCTTTTTGGCTTGGTCTCAAATTTTACATTTCACATTTACACTATCTTTTTAGCTCAAGCTCGCAGTCAAAATTTGCTACAATTTTTCTATCCTATTAAAAATTTGCTTTTTGCTGCTCATTCAAATTTACTAAGATTCACGCTATTTCCAGTCGACGATGTTGTGTGGGCACTCTTTTTGGTAGGTGCCAGTCGCGTCATAATACTCTTTACAGTCATTATAATATTGAGTCGAAACTCCGCGCTCATTCATGTAAAGACAACCGTTGCAAAATAACGCTATAAAGCCTAAAAATATAATCTTTTTCATGTGGCGGATTTTATCATAAATAAAATTTTTATGCTAGAATAGCAGGCAGTTTTAGAGCCAAGTTTGGCTAATATTAAGCAAAAAAAGGCATTTTATGCAAAGAAGAGATTTTTTAAATTCAGTAGTTTTTAGGTGCAGCTAGTCTGCTTTCCAAATGTTAGTTTAGCTAGCGATGAACCAGCAAACCCAGTAGTTAGAAAATTTTCGACGTAAACTCAAACATTTCTTACTTGAAAAAGGGCAAAAAGCTCAAGATTTCGGCTACCGCTCCCACTAAGCACCACTTATCAGCACCTAACCCAAGACTACGTCATAAACACAACCGCTAAAAACGTCTATATTTCAGATACGCTAATACCCTACAATGTATGCTGATTTTTGAAGAAAATGAGCCAAGACCTATCTTAAATGTGCAGTTTAGAAATCCAAACAACAGAGCGTAACACTGACTTTAGCAAGGTAAATTACGATCCAAAATGAGAAGGTTGATCCTGCAGTTTTAGAGTTTTTAAAACCAACTTCACACATCCCAACTGACGGCGTAGTAAGAGCAAAAAGCGCTAGAGATTATCGGCGATACTAAAGGCGATTTGGAGCGTGCAAAAAGCGATCTATACGTGGGTTGCAAATACTATGCAGCGTGATAACAGCATCCTAGGATGCGGCACAGGTGACGTTAAAGCCATACTTGAAAGTGGCAAACTAGTTGGCAAATGCACCGATATAAACTCAGTTTTTGTGGGACTCTGCAGATCAGTTGGCATACCCTGCGAGAAATTTTTGGCATTAGAGTTGGTCAGTCTAGATTTTCAGACCAGATGGGTAGCGCAAAAAGACGGCGTGGCTGTACTCAGGCGGACAGCACTGCAGGGCTGAGTTTTTACCTAAAAGGCTATGGTTGGATACCAGTTGATCCAGCTGACGTTACAAAGGTAAGACTTGGTGAAAAGCTTACAAACGACGACGCTAAAATCGTAGCTGTTAGGGATTATTGCTTTGGTAACTGGGAGATGTGCTGATAGGCTTTTAACTACGGCCGTGACTTTATCTTAAAGCCAACCCCAGAGCAAACTCCACTAAACAACTTTTGGCTATCCATACGCTGAGGTTGATGGCAACACGCAAAACTACTATTCGCCAAAAGAATTGTAGCTACGACTACGTATCAACAGAGCTAAAATGAGAGCCTTTTGGCTGATACTAACATCCATAGGTAGTGCTATCGGCGCTACCTTGTGCTGCTTGCCGGCACTTCTTTTTCTGCTTTTTGGCACATCTTTTTCATTTCTATCTTGGACACGAAAATTTATACGAGTACCGCGTGCCTTTAAGCGTCGTGGCAGTCATTTGCTTTTGTGATCTCAGGTATCGCTCTGTTTTACAAGCCAAAAAGCTGCAACCTAAGCTATAAAAAAAGAAAAATGGATACTTATATATATACTTTTTTTGGAGTGATTTTGCTTTTTACCCCTTACATATCCAGAGCTTTTAGGAGAAAATTTATGCGTAAAAATTTTAGTTTTAGTCCTTCTTGCACTTTAGTTGCTACGCTGAGAAAAACTATAGAAATTTTCAGTGCCTAGCATGCACTGTCCGCTTTGCACGGCGATAGTAAGAAAGGCCGCACTTAGCGTTGAGGGCGTAAAAAGGCAGACGTATCGCTAAAAGAGCGAAAAGCTGTCGTTATAGCAGATGACAAGGTTGATGAAAAAGAGCTTTTAAAGGCGGTCGATGCGACTGGCTATAAGGGCGAGATAAAATAAATTTAAAGGAGGCAAATATGTCAAATAGTGAAATTTTAAAGAAATTGAGACACTTTCTGCGATACCGCACTGCAGTTATGAGACCGATAAGATGCGTGATTTTTTTAGCTGATTTTTGCAAAAGATAAGGGCTGTGAGGTTACAGTCGATAACTTTGGCAACATTCATGCGTTTAAAAGGTAAGCCAGTAATCTGCTTTGCAAAGCCACTACGATATGGTCTGCATGGGTGATGCTCCAAATATTGAGATAGTTTATGGCGATGATGGCTAGCATGAGAGCTAAAAACTCATCTCTTGGCGCAGATAATGGCATCGGCGTAGCTATCATGATGCAGATGATAAGCGAATTTGACGACATAGAGTGTCTCTTTACAAACAATGAAGAAGTCGGCATGATCGGAGCTACTGGCTTTTAAGGGGTGAGTTAAAAGCCGATAAGCTTTTTAAATTTAGACAGCGAAGAGGACGATAGAGTCACTATCGGCTGTGCTGGCGGTGTAAATTTATTTGCCACTATCGCACTAAATAGTAAAAACAAAAAGGGAACACGCTTTTATGAAGTAAAAAGTAAGCGGACTGCCTGGCGGACACTCTGGCAATGAGATACACAAAAATATCCCAAATGCAATCAAGGTTTTGGCGGCATTTGTGACTAAAAATGGCTGCAAGCTTGTTAAATTTGAAGGTGGCGAGCGAAGCAACTCTATCCCAGTGGCGCAACAGCTCTTGTGCTAAGCGACAAAGAGCTAAAAAGCGAGTGTGATAAATTTAAGTGTGAAAAAGCTTGGCATGGGTGAAGAAAAGTTCTAGAAAATGGCGAGTAAATTTTAGCTCTTATTAACTCATTTTCTCAAGGCGTAAGAGCCTATAACTGCGAGCTAGGCATACCACAAGATAGTGTCAATCTCTCACTTGCAAAGATCAAAGATGATGGCATACTTGAAGTGGAGTTTTTCGCTAGGTCTATGAGCAAAGACGGGCTAAATAGGATGGGAATTTGAAATTTCAGAGCTTGCAAAAGCACTTGGCTTTTAGCGTCATTGCAAAAGATAGAAACCCTGCTTGGAAGCCTATAAATGATAAATTTGCAAACGATATCTTAGAAGAGCTAGAAATCTATAAGCCAAATGCAAGGATAACAGCCGTTCACGCTGGTTTAGAGTGCGGCGTGCTTTTTAGAGAAAAAGCGGGTCTTAGCGCTTGCTCAATAGGGACCAAACATCCACTCACCCTCACTCAACAAGAGAATGCTGCGAAGTTGAATCTACACTTTTTATAGAAAAAGTAGTTCGCGGTATCGTTAAAAAAATACAACTCATAAAAATAAAAATTTGCTAGAAATTTCTAGCAAATTTTGGATTTTGAAGATTTAGGATTTACCCGCAAACGCGAGCAAATTTTATATTATTTTTCCAAACTCATAAACGATCTTGCCACTTTTTTTATCGTGGTGGTCGCTGCGCCTTTTAGTTTTTTTACCAAAGAGTGGAGAATTTATAGATTTTTGAGCGGTTTATCTTTTTCATCATAAACGTACTCAATCTCAGGATCGATCACTGCAATGTCAGCCAGCATGCCCTCTGCGAGCTTACCCTTGTCTTTTAAATTTAGCATCTTGGCTGCATTTGTCGATGTTAGCTCCACCATGCGCTCTAAGCTTATAACGCCCTCATTTACGAGCTTTAAGAGTGAGTGGCACAAGGGTTTGAAGTCCGATGATACCAAATGGCGCCTTGTCAATCCCACTATCTTTTTCATCTGTGTGGTGCGGTGCATGATCGGTTTGCGATGACGTCTATGAGGCCACTTTTTAGCGCCTCTCTCACAGCTTTTACGTCGCTTATCTCACGAAGTGGCGGTGACATTTTGAAATTTGTATCGTAAGCATTTTTCAAAACTTTCATCATCGCTAAAACTAAAATGGTGTGGTGTGGCCTCGCAAGTGATGTTTATGCCCTCTTTTTGCCCATTTCGATGATCTTTAGCGAGTACTCCGAGCTTACGTGAGCGATGTGGATGTGCGCTTTAGTGAGCTTTTGCAAGTAGCATATCACGGCTCACTGCGATCCTCCTCTTTCTCCCTTGCCATGCCACGAAGGCCGAGGATCGCCGAGACCTTGCCCTCGTGCATGACGCCCCTGCCTGCAAAGCGAGCAATCCTCTGAGTGGCTTATACAAAAGCTACCAAACATGCTTGAATACTCAAGTGCCGCTCTCATCACGCTTTGAGCTAGTCACTGGTAGGCCATCGTCACTAAATGCAACTGCTCCAGCCTCTATAAGATCGCCCATTTCAACGATCCTCATTGCCACCAAGTCCTTTTGCTGATGGCTGCTATTGGCAAAAAGATCGATCAGTCCGCAGTTTTTTTAGCCTTTTCTATCATTGCCCTTGTGATTGAGGCGTTGTCATTTACTGGGTTTGTGTTAGCCATGCAAAGGCAGGTGGTCACCCTCCAGCTACGGCTGCCTGCGAGCCTGAGATGATGTCGTCTTTGTACTCTTGACCAGGATCGCGAAAGTGCGCACGTGCATATCGATAAGTCCTGGCATGACAAGCTTTATTTGTAGCGTCGATGACCTTATCAGCCCTCCACCTTTCTCACTTCCGATTTTTGGCTATTTTTGCCGTTTTCTATTAGGATATTTGCCTTCAACTTTCGTCGCTATTTACGATAGTGCCGTTAATTATTGCTATTTTCATCGTTAGCCCCTATTTTTGCAAGCGTATTTAGTATCGCCATTCTTATAGCAACGCCGTTTTCAACTTGATTTAGTATGACTGAGTGCGTGCCATCAGCCACGTCAGAGTTTAGCTCTACACCCCTATTTACTTTCATCCTGGATGCAGTACGATCGCGTCGGGTTTTGCTAGCTTTTATCCTATTTTTTTATTTAGTCCAAAGAATTTTGAGTACTCCTCGAGCTCGGAAATGCCACGTCTGCACCGCCGCGCTCTAGCTGGATGCGAAGCATGATGATGACATCACTGCCCTCGCAGGCTTCTTCCATATTTTTGCAAATTTGAGACTCAAAGACCTCAGCATCTTTTTGGCATCATCATCCTTGGCGCAAAGAGCTTTAAATCGGCGCCAATTCTTCATCGCCCAGATGTCAGACCTTGCCACGCGGCTTTCTAGCGATATCGCCGATGATCGCCACGTTTAAATTTCTTATCTAAAATTTTGCCATGCTCTCTTAGTGTGAAAAAGATCAAGCAGAGCTTGGCTTGATGCTCATTTGTACCGTCCCCTGCGTTTACGACGCTAGCCTCTGTCCCTATCAGCTGCACATTCTGCAGCTCCAGAGCTTTGGATGACGAAGCACGATGATGTCACTTCATAGCAGCCATGTTGTTCATCGTGTCATTTAGGGCTCTCGCCCTTTGTCACACCTCGGAGCTTGATGAGCTGAAATGTATCGTATCAGCCCCCAAGTCTCTTTGCTGCGATCTCAAAGGATGTTCTAGTTCTTGTCGAGTTTTCATAAAATGCGTTGATCGTGGTCTTTCCACGAAGGTAGTCATTTTTCACTTGGCTTAAACTTTAGCTCCTTAAACTCTTTCGCCGCCTCTAGAAAATATAAAATTCTTCCTTGCTAAGCTCTCTAGTTCCTATCAAATCTTTATGTTTGTAGCCCATTTTAAGCCTCTTAAATTTATTTTTGTCACAAAGTCGCAAGCTGGTTGGTAGCCGTTATCACAAGCTTTTTTTAAATAAAGCTTTTGCTTTTTTTCTTCGTTCTTTGCTTCATTTCCATCTTTTATCTTTTTATTAGGGCCATAAGCGATCATTTCGCCTAGTTTTTCGCAAGCCATACCCTCGTTTTCGTCACACATTTTTGTAGTACTTTCTCAGCCTGAACTCTATCTTTTGCTACACCGTCGCCGTTAAATAGCATGATCGCATTCATCGTGCAAGCTTTTTTTCTCGCCCTCTCCGCAAGCCTTGTTGAAATAAAGATAAGCTTCATTGAAATTTTTCTTTGCATAAAGCTCGTTTGCTTTTGTCTAAATTATTTCATTTGCCATAGCATTTAACGCAAAAACTGCTGCCACTAAAACTAAAATTTTTCTTCATTTTTCTTTCCTTATTTAAATAATTTCGAATGATGTTTTTCATATATTCAACTATCTCTATGACCTCGTCGCTTCCGCTAGCGTCAGAATTTTTCTAACGCATCATCGATGCACTCAACATAAAGATTTGCCGCCTCTTCAAGTTTGTCTTTTTACTCCAGCATAGTAGAACATCGCCTCAAGCACCATACTAAGCTCATAGCTAAGTTCTTCTACGCTTACCTCTTCTTCTTTCATATATCCTCCTGTGTTTTTTGGTTATTAGATTCACTATCTGGGCTTTAATCGGCTCATAGCTAAAGCTATCTTTAGAAATTTGCAAAATAATCCACCGCTTGCGTTCACGTGTCCGCCACCGCCAACTAGGGTGCTTTGCCATGGCGCTAACGTCAAGCTTTTAAGCCATTTGCACGAAAACTTAGCGTTTTTGTTTGTTACATCGATAAAGAAGTCAAATTCAGGATTTGCCACTAAAAAGTCGTTGCCAATAACCGAAACGTTGCCGATATTGTAGGTTAGAAATCCTTTATGATCTTTATAGTTTATGCTCAATTTTCTTTATTTTTCACTAAGTTTTTTTACGACGTAGTTTGAGATTAGATTACTTAACGTATCGTCTTTTGTCCTCTTTGAAAAACGACTTCTTAATCGCATGTACCTGCATATCAAGCCCTGATATAGTCGTTTCTCTCGTTAGAAATTGCTAGCTTCTTTTAAAAGATGATCCATATAGAGGTTATTTTTCAGCTTCAAACATCACTTTATTTATCTCTTTAGCATTTGCAACAAGCCCCAAGCAGACCTTTCCCATCTCGTAATTTTTATCATCTTTTAGCCAGATATCTACGGCATTTACGACGTCACTAGAAAATTTCAAGCTCTTTATTTTTTTACCAAAAATTCCTGCAAAAAGTCATAAGTGATCTTTGTAGCGCACCTTGAACTATCCAAAAATACCACGGATAGGCGCTTGCACACTCTGCACCGCTTTGGTGATGATCAAGCAAAAATAGCTTTATATTTTTACCTTCTATCATCTCAGTAAAACTCTCGCACTGAGCTAGAGTTAAATTTAGATCAGTAATCAAAATGATGTTTTTATCATCGTTTGAGGCATCTATCTCAGCTAAAATTTGAGCAAATTTATCATCTATCTCTCTGCCGTAATTTGAGTTTAAAAATTTCACATCTTTGAAGTAAAAATTTGTTATGTATTGCGCGCCGTATCCGTCAAGATCGGTGTGCGAGAGGTGATAATCTTTCATCTTTTTTTCCTTTATAATTTTCTATTTCTATGACGCCAACCGTTTCAAATGGCGTATTTGCCGAGATCTCAGCAAAGCTTAGCACCACTATATCGATAGGTAGACTTTGCGCAGATATTTGCTATAAATTTTCTTAGGCTTGGCTCCACGCAAAGCACCATTTCGCCGTGCTGACTCATCGGACGTTTCTCTTTTTCATGTCTTAGAGCCTGAACGATCGATGAAGTTTGAGCTACATTTATCATCAGGTGATACGCACCGTCTTTATACTGCACCGCGTCCATAAGCTTTTTGCTGTGCAGTACTATCTAAAAATGTAAAATTTAGCTGACCTTTCTCATCGACATAAAGCGAAGTGATGACACGTGAGGCGCTGCGCGCACGTGCTCGATGATCATATCTAAGTTTTTGCTAACCTCGGCGATGTCGCTAATTGATTCAAGTATACTAAGTAGGTCTTTGATCGGTATATTGTCTTTAAGCAGCGCTTTTTAAAACCTTTTGGATCAAATTGATAGGTGCGATCCCTAGCGTATCCTCGACTACAACTGGGTAGTCGATCTTTAGTTTGTCTAATAAATTTTGCGTCTCTTGGCGAGTTAGAAGCTCAGCTGCATTTTTGCTTGATAAGCTCACTCATATGCGTTGATATGACGCTTGCAGGATCAACTATCGTGTAGCCGCTAGTATGGCGTCCTCTTTGACGCTAGCATCGATCCAGAGTGCGTCCAGCCCAAAAAGCTGGCTCTTTTGTCGGAATCCCCTCGATATCTTCGCTAACTAGTCCACTATCCATCGCTAGAAATTTATCCGCATCACTTTCACCCTGACCGATCACGATACCTTTTAGCTTAAAAGCGGTACTCGTTTGGCGGTAGTTGAAGGTTGTCACGAATTCTTATCTTTGGCATCAAAAAGCCAAGACTTGAAGCGATATTTCGCCCTCATAGCACGAATCCTCTCAATGAGATCCACATCAGCTAGCTTTTAGTAGGCCATATCCAAGGTCGAGCTCTGTAAATTTTCCAAGCTTCAAGATATCATTTATCTTCGTCTCTTCTTCTCTTGCGATCTCTTCATCGCTCTTCTTTGGCACCTTAGTAGTGGCACTACTAGCAGCTGCCCCTGCCCCACTTTGCGTAGCGGCTCCAGCTTTTTAGAAGCTGTTTTTATCTTTTGACGCAAGGCTTAAAGTTTAGCCCGCCATCTTTTGGTCTGCTTGATGATGTAGCCAAGTCCCAAAAAAATAGCACTGCAATAAAGCCAAGAGAAAGAGTTGGAAGTCCAGGGACAAGGGCAAACATAAATAGTATGAAGCCCACTATCAACAAGGTTTTTATAATCCCCTAAGAGCTGATTTAATGTGCCTTCTGCAAAATCCCTCATCGTCCTTGCTAGCCCTTGTGATAATGATAGCAGTCGCTGTTGATGTGATAAGTCCTGGGATCTGGCTCACAAGGCCATCACCGATAGTTAGGATCGTATAATACTGAGCCGATGTCGCCATATCAAGGCCGTGCTGAAACGAGCCGATAGCAAAGCCACCGATGATGTTGATGATAGTGATGATGATGCCAGCTACGGCGTCACCTTTTTATACATTAGACGAACCATCCATCGCGCCGTAGAAATTTGCCTCGCCGATGATGGCTTGACGTCTTTCACGCGCTGTTTTTTTCGTCAATCAAACCTGCGTTTAAATCCGCATCTATCGCCATTTGCTTTACCTGGCATCGCATCAAGTGTAAAAACGAGCTTGCACCTCGCTCACACGGGTTGAGCCCTTTGTTACGACCATGAATGTGCGAGCACCAAGATACAAAAATACGATGGTGCCGATGACGAAGTTGCCACCAACGACAAAAATTTCCAAAGCTTTGAGATGATCTCACTGACCGCTTCTGAGTGGTTGTGACCTTCACTTAAAAATCATACGTGTGGTTGCTATGTTTAGCGAGAGACGAAAAAGCGTGATGATGAGAATGAGCGTCGGAAATGTACTAAGATCGGTTGGTTTTGGCACATAAATCGAAATTAAGATTATAAGCACAGAAATCGAGATCGAAAGTGCCAGGGAAAAAGTCAAGCACCGCGCTTGGAAGCGGTACAATGATGATAGCAGGATGGCAACAATGATACCAACGATACTAAGACTTTTAAACTTAACAATTGGCGCAATAAACGGTGCAATAAGAGTTAAGATATTATTTTTTTGCTTTTGCCAATTCTACTTCTTAACGATGTCACTTAGCTTGATCGCATCAAGCATCTCGTCGATCTTGCTTTGAAGACCACTAAACATCGACCAATTTGACAGCTTTGAGGGCTTTATTTGACGGGCAGCCATCTGCAGAAGATGAGCACTCAAAGACATTAAGTTCACGTTTTTTTCAGCGCACTCTATTATCTTTTTTATGCTTAAATTTTCCAGGTTCGTTATTTAGCGCGAAACCGCCATTTGCCCCTTTAAACGACTTTAAAATTCCATCTTTTTGCAAGATTTTTTGTAAAATTTTCTGGCTAAAAAGCTTTTTGAAATTTCTAAGTTCATTAGAGATCGTATCAACATCAACTGGAGATGATTTTTGAGATATTAAAATAAGTGAAAGTAGAGCATATTCGCTTGCCTTTGTAAAAAGCATTTATCTTCCTTAGGTCTTTAAATAGCCCTAATTTTATAAAATTTTTACTGCATTTTTTCATTAATTTTTTAAAAAGCGTAGTTTTATCTAACTTTATGTTTTAAATGCTATAATCGCTCTTTCAAAATTCACCAATCAGGAGGTCATTATGGCTTTGGATTCGGCTAAAAAGCTCAAATAGTTGCGAAATTCGCTAGAAAAAGAGGGAGATACAGGCTCTCCAGAAGTTCAAATAGCTCTTTTAACAGCTAGAATAACTGAACTTACAGAACACCTTAAAATTTTTCAAAAAGACTTTTCATCACGTTTAGGTCTTTTGAAACTAGTTGGTCAAAGAAAAAGACTTTTAAAGTATCTTAAAAATAAAGACTATACTACATATTCAAAACTAATCTCTGAGCTTGGCTTAAGAGATAAATAATCACGGAGAGCGACTGCTCTCCATTTAAATTCGTTTCCTTATATTTTTATTAATTCTGTTTCTTTTAACTTTCTATTTCATTACTAAATTTTTTATTTTAAGTATTAATTTATCTCTCTTTAATACTACTAATCTTTTTTTAATAAGGTTAAATCAAAATTAGTTTTTGTTTTAGTTTAAATAACAATTTTAAGTATTTTTGTTATTTATTTACTAAAAATATTAAATTATACAAAATTTATATTTGTCATAAAACCCTAAAAATAAGCGATTTTTTTATAAATTAATTTAACTTTTAACTTAAAATATAAATTTATTTTTTTATAGATAAATAATTTTTATTAAAGATTAAGAATCTGACTACTAATATTACCCATATAGAAATATGCAAATATTGCATAGTAAAGGAGAAATGATGAAAGAAGGCAAAGTCATCTGTCCTTATTGTGGGACGGGCTGTCAGGTTACCTTACATGTGGAAAATAACGTCGTTCGTGCCGCAACTGGCGTTGGAGACAATCCAGTCAATCAAGGAAATTTATGCTTAAAAGGCTTTTACGGCTGGGACTATGTAGCAAGTCCGGACAGACTTACAAAACCACTCATCAGAAAGAAAAAAACGGTGTGTTTTCAAAAAGATAGGCGAGTGAAGAGGCCAGCTGGGACGAGGCACTTGATCTTGTTGTAGAGAAAATGAAAGAGACCAAAGCAAAAATATGGCTGAGACGCATTAGCTGGAAATTTCTCAGCACGTTGTACACTTGAGGACAACTACGTTGCTCAAAAAAATTAATGCGTGCAGTAATTGGCACAAACAACGTCGATCACTGCGCTAGAATTTGATACGCTCCGACAGCAGCAGTACTTGCTAAAACAATCGGAAACGGAGCTGCCACAAATAGCTTTTACGGAGATTGGCACTTATAGTAACTGTATATTAATGATAGGCTCAAATCCAGAAAATGGTCACCCAATCGCAGCTATGCACATCCAAAGAGCGCTAAATCGCGGCGCAAAACTGATCGTTATTGATCCTATTAAGACTGAGTTTGCAAGCAGAGCAGACATTCACTTACAGCTAGAGCCAGAGCACAATATCCCAGTTATCAATGCACTTCTTTATACTATCATCGAAGAAGGCCTTGTAAATGAGGGAATTTGTAGAGATCACACAATCGGCATTGAGTATGTCAAGGAGGCTGTAAAAGACTATGCTCCAGAGGTCGTGGCCAAATACACAAGGCTAAATCCAGAGGATATCAGAGCGGCTGCTAGAATGTACGCTACCACAAAGCCAGCTGTCATCACTCACGGCATGGGTGTAACTCACTTTAACCACGGCGTTGGCGGAGTTTGCGACGTATCAAATTTATTCTTGATCACTGGTAACATCTGCGAGCTTGGCACAGGCGACCCTGCCACTAAAGGGGTAAGAGAATGTTCAAGGCTGCTGCGATATGGGTGTTTTGCCAAATATCTTCCCAAATCTTGGCTCAGTCACTGATCCAGAACAAAGAGCTTGGTTTGAAAAATGTGGCACCTAGAACCTGGATTTTTGAGCTCAAAAATAGGCGTTCACAAAACCGAAGTACCTGATGCGATCCTTGATGGCAAAGTGCATTTCTTCTGGACTATCGGCGAAAATCCAGTCATCTCTGAACCAAATACAAACCACTTCTTAAAAGGTATCGCTCATGTTGATTTCTACGTCGTGCAAGATCTCATTCTTAACTGAGACTTCACTAAAAAGCTGATGTCATACTTCCAGGTGTTGCAAGTAGTGAGAAAAGAAGGACTTTATACAAACGCAGAGCGCCGCGTACAGCACAACGAAGCAGTCATCACACCTCCAGGAGATGCTAGACAAGACTGGTGGATCGTTTGCGAGATCGCACGCCGTTTAGGTGCAACAGAGGATTTAACTTCAACTCACCAGAAGAAATTTGGGAAGAAGTTAGAAAATGCGACCCAAGACGATATGGTGGCATGAGTTATTACCGTATCAAAAAATATCATGGACTTCACTGGCCATGTCCAAATGAAGATGACATGGGCGGTCAGAGCCTCTATCTTGATAAGAAAATTTTTCACACCTGATGGCAAAGGTCGTTTTGTGCCATGACTCTTTGTGGATAAGGCCGATAAGATCGAAAGTGCAAAACTTGAGTTTGCTAAGAAGATGAATATGTCGCCTGAGTATCCTATCATGGCTGGCTCAGTCGATGAAAAAGACTGACGATGAGTATCCGATACAGCTTCTAACCACTAGAAAGGTCTATCAATACACCGTTGGCACTATGACAAGACGCTCACGAGCGATTGAAGAAGGCGGAGATAGCATCGGATCTATCGCCGAGATGAATCCAGCACTTGCAGCAAGATACGGTTTAAAAACAAGGCGACTTCATCAAAGCATGGAGTAGATACGGCTACATTGTCGTAAAAAGCTGAAGTAACAGACATCGTGCCTGATGGCATCATCCAGATGACTTTCCACTACTGGGAGAGCTCTTGCAATGAGTTAACAAGCAGCGGTTGGGACTACATCAGTAAGACTCCGACATTTAAAAGCAGCTATTCAGATCAAAAAGATCGATGAAGAAGGATTTTACTACGAGTTCGCGAACTAAAACGCATAGAAATCCAAACTTCAAAGATCATCTACGACGACTTCCACCATCACGGAAATGCAGCGATAAATGAGTAAATTGGCGGGTAACTCCCGCTAAATTTCTTTACTACCACTTCATAATCCAGAAATTTACGACATTGCGAAGCCAAAAATCTAAATTTCTAACTTTACTGTTTGTGGTTAATTTTATATTAAACACAAAAGCAGATATTTTTAAATTTATTTAAACGCCAAAAACTCATAAAATTCCCCATTTAAATGTACTCTCGACTCGCTTAAAGCCAGCATTTAGGGCTAAATTTCTATTTTTCTTCTTCGGTGTATGGCACCAGCACATTTTCAAGCGCCTCTCTTTTTGAGCGATCTCGTAGCGTGAGTAGCCTTGCGCCTGCTTGTAGTCTTCATAAATTTCTATGACACTTTTAGTAAGCTTTTTTTATCTTCAAAGATGATCTTTTCGCTAAAACAAAAAAACTCCATTTTCATTTAGTCCGTTATAAATTTTGCACCAGATCAGCTCTTTTTGGTGGTCTAATAAACTGCAAAAGTATAGTTTGCTAAAACTGCATCAAAAGCCCGCTAGCTCGCACTTTAAAAATATCATCAAGTAGTAATTTTATCTTTGCCCCATAAGCTTTTTGCCTTGTTTTTTTGGCATTTGCTAGCATAGCTTCAGAGTTATCCACGCCGCTTAGCACGAGATCGTTTCTAAGATTATTTAGTAAAAGTAAGCTATTTGCCGTCGAGCAGCCAAGGTCGCATACACTTGCATCTTTTGGCAAAATTTTAGCTAGCAGTTTTGCGTTTAGATTTGAGCTCACATCGTAAAATGGCACCGAGCGCGAGATCATATCATCAAATACGCTCGCCACAAAGTCGTCAAACTCGAACTGCTTACTTATAGGCTCTTTAAAAATTTCATCTCTCATATGCCGGCTCCGTATCCATCAAAGTATCTCATTGTCTCATTGCCAAAAAGATCGCACACTCCAACACAAGCTCTAGCCCCGTTTATATCGCATTTGATCTGTTCTTTTAGCTCTTCAAGTGTGTTACATTTCTTATTATCTCGCAAAACGTTTTTATAAAACAAACCGCGACATGCTTCGCTACTTTTTGGTGCGACTTCGTCTAAGATGTGTGTCTCGACGCTGTAAATTTCCATCTGTGCTAAGCCTATTGCCTATAAATGTGACCGAGCCGTAGGTATATGAGCCTATCCTAGTTCTTGTGGCGTACACACCGTCTTTAGGCAAAAAGATAATTTTTTTACATCCAATTTAGCGTGGCAACCAGCTCTTTTGCGCCGATACCCTGCCCTTTTTATCACGTTACCCTCGATCGAGTACTCCCTGCCCTATTAGCCTGTTTGCCCTCATCGATGTTGCCTTGGCGTATCAGCTCTCTGATGGATGAGCTATGCACGCCCATGCCGTCATAACAAACCTCATCAACGACAACCACCTCTCCATCGAAAATTCTTTTTCAGATCGTGCTTGTCCCACGCTCTGTTTCTGCCAAATCTAAAATCAAATCCAACAACGATCTTTTTAAATTTTTAAAAATCATGTTTTAGCAGCGCGATAAATTCCTCACCGCTAAGCCCTTTAATGGTATCAAAATCATATAAAAAAAGCAAGGATAATTTGAGTACTCCGCTCGCTTTTAGCTTTGGCGTGATGTTGGCTTTATTTTTATCGATCACGACAAGTCCGCCAAACTCGCCAAGCTGCTTTAAAAGCTGTTTATGCCCTCTATGCACGCCGTCAAAATGCCCGATCGCAACGGCAGTGATGTTATCTTTTGTTAAAAGCGTAGAAAAATCTCGGCATTTCCCTCTTTCCCTTTTACTTCGCACTCTTTTGCAAGCTATCATTTTAAATCCTAAGCTATTAGCCATCACTTCAAATCTCTTCATCGCTAAATTTATAGCTTTCATATCAGTGACGACACCTTTTTTATTTCGTTTTACGCCAACACCCACTTCAAACTGCGGTTTAAAAAGCGTGATAATGAGCGAATTCTCACTTGCTAGCTCACAAATGGCAGGCACTTTCAGCCAAAGAGATAAAGCTCACGTCACAAGTTATTAGATCAAATTTATTTTTGGTGTGTTTTGGCAAACTCCCTGACGTCAGTTTTTTCATAAATTTTTACTCGCTCATCGCCTCTTAGGCTAGTGTCCAGCTGATCGGTGCCAACATCGACGCCAGTCACGCTCTTTACGCCACGCTCAAGCAAAATTTGCATAAAGCCACCAGTTGAACTGCCGATATCAAGTGCGTTTTTGCCTGCTGAATCACTTCATCGCCTCTAAAAAGCTCTTTAGCTTCAAAGCACCTCGCCCAACGTAAACTCATCAAGCAGTGAAATTTTAGCCTCGCTAACCTCGCTTGAAACCTTGGTGCAAACTTTCGCCGTTTGTTAGCACCTTGCCAGATTTTTATAAGCTCGCTCGCCTTGTTTCTACTTATGTTTAAAACGCTTGCGACGTAGTTATCAAACCTCAAGTTTTAGCCTCTCATATTCGCTCTCATCGATCACCGGCACGCCTAGCTCATTTGCTTTTTCTAGCTTACTGCCAGCCTCCTCGCCAGCTAGCACGAAGTCCGTTTTTTTAGAAACTGAGCCAGAAACCTTTGCGCCAAAGCTCTCAAGCTCGGCTTTTTATCTCATCTCTTGGGCGACTTAGCGTGCCAGTTATAACGACAGTCTTGCCGCTTAGTGCATTTGAGATGCTCTGCACCTGCGTCACGCTTGGCTGCACGATCTGGCTTAGTGCTGTACATCGTCCCTATTTACCTCGGCAAAGTCTGTTAAACTATTTGCCATCTCCGCACCAAAGCCTTCAAGCGAGACAAGCTCATCAAAGCTAGCATCAAGCCAGCCATGTCCAAAGCTACTTGCAAGCTTTTTAGCCGCCACCTCGCCGATGTGCTCGCAACCAAGGCCGGTGATAAAGCGCGATAGCTCCGCACCTTTGCTAGCTTCGATCGCATTTAAAAGGTTATTTATCTTTTTATCTTTAAAGCCCTCAAGCGCAATGAGATCATCAAACTTAAAGGCCGTAAATGTCTTTTATGCAGGAAATTAGCCCCTTGTCAAATAGCAAATTACGATCGCATCGCCAAGACCGTCTATATTTAAGCATTTTTTTCGATGCGTAGTGAATTATTGAGCCTACCACTCTTGCCCTGCAGCTTAAAGTTTGACACTTTACAAAGACCCCTTCATCAAGTAGGTGCGAGCCACAAACTGGACAAAAATTTCTGGCCTATCTATCGCCTCTTCGCTGCCATCGCGCCTATCCTTATAAACCTTTGTGATCTTTGGTATGACATCTCCTGAGCGGATAATGCCGATATAGTCGTTTTTCATCACTCCAAGGCGCTCTATTTCATCAAAGTTATGAAGCGTGGCAGATTTCACATTTGCGCCATCTATATTTACCTCATCAAGCACGCCAACAGGAGTTACTACACCGCTTCTACCAACCTGAAGTGCAACATCTTTTTAGCCTAGTCACCTTTTCAATAGCTGGAAATTTAAACGCCACCATAAATTTTGGAAATGTAACAGTATAGCCCAGCTCTTCGCAGCGTGTGAGATCGTTTACACGTATCACCGATACCATCCATCATCACGCTTTTTGAGTCACGATTCGCCAAAAAGCTCGTTGTATGCAGCCTCAAAGCTCGTCTTTTGTTAAAGTACTTTAAAAATCATCTCTTTCAAAGCCAAGATCACGCACAAATTTCATCACCTCGCTGTGATCTTTTAGCCCAAGGCTCTGCTCTCCAACGCCCCACGGTATGAAAAAGTAGCTTTCTTTTAGCAGTCACTGCGCTATCAAGCTGTCTTAGACTACCAGCTGCGGCGTTTCTAGGGTTTGAAAGTGGTGCCTCGCCCTCTTTTGCGCGCTCTGCGTTTAGTAGCTCAAAATCTTCCTTTCTTATAACTACCTCACCCCTGATTTCTATAAGCCCTTTGTAATCAATGTTCTTTAAAACAGAATTTATCGTCTTTGCATTTTGCGTCACGTCTTCGCCTGTAATGCCATCACCCCTAGTAATCGCCCCTAACCAAAAACGCCATTTTCATAGAGTAAATTTAAGCTCGCTCCGTCAAATTGAGCTCGGCTACAAAAGTTAAATTCTCTTTCTCGCCACGCTTTAGCCACGCATCAAGCTCGCCAAGATCAAAGATATCTTCCATACTCCACATGCGCTTGATGTGATTGGCCTTACTAAAGCCCTCTTTTACGGCACCACCTACACGTTTTGTCGGTGAGAAGATAGAAATTTCGCTTGGATTTGCCTGCTCGAAGGCCAACACTGCGTGATAGAGTGCGTCATACTCCTCGTCGCTTGCAAGTGGCTCATCGTCATCGTAGTAGGCCTTTGCCCACGCATTTAGCGTATCTATCGCTCGTTCGTACTCTTGTTTTTGTCATTTTTTTGCTCCAAATTTACACCGCATTTTATCTTAAACATACTTTATAAATGATCCAAATTTAGCTCTCTTGCGTCACAAAGATGGACATTTTTATAGACCTTTGCTATCTCATCCCTCACCCTAATCAGCGCAAAGCCAAGTAAATTTTGCCCTCGCCACTTCATAGGATTTTTGCGCATTTTCATCGCTTGCGGCCAAACCTATGCCCCAGATTTTTATCAACTGGGCTTGCCTCAACTAAAATTTTACTCCCAGTTTGGAGCAAAAAGTCTCGCAAAGGGGTATTTTTGGCTAAATTTCTAGATAGCTCGCATTTAGCACGACACTCAATTTGACCTCATCCCAGACCTTAGCATCAAAGCTACGCACTTGCCTGCCAAGCGCCTTCATCTGTGCCGGATCTTTAGCAGCCAGAAATTTGCTCCAAATTTCTATATCACCACGCGCTCGGCTTTTAGCCATAAACTCTACCAAAGCGTGGTTTGCTTCATCGCCTCGTGCATATTAAAAAGCTGCTTGTGCTCGGCTACATCGTGCGTCCTAATGATCTGCGCGCCGTTTTCGAAGGCTTTTAGATGCAGATAAAGCGAGCCTGGCAAGCGGTCTTTGACCTCGCTTGGGTGGTAGTGATTTATGACTGATTTGCGGCTCGCACCTACTAGTAGTGGGCAATCACATTTTAAAAAAATGCTCCAAATGCTTGATAAGCAGCAAATTTTGTTCAGCCGTCTTACCAAAGCCAATACCCACATCAAGCACTAGCTTTTTAGCGCCAAGCTCCTTTGCTAGGACTATCTTTTGCTCAAAAAAGCCTGCTATCTCGCCGATTAGGTCACTATATTTTGGCGCGACTTGCATAGTCGCAGGGATCGCCTTGCATATGCATCATGCAAAACTCAGCATCATATCGCGCCGCAAGCGTGGCAAGTGAGGGCATTTGCCGTGATGTCATTTATCATCTTAAAGCCGTGATTTAGAGCAAATTCAAGGCAATAAGGATCAAAAGCTATCAAGGCTAAACTTTCGCCTTTTCATGTAAATTTAGCTTGTAAATTTCCTCCACGACATCTTTTATACGCCTCAAATTCCCTCCTCGCGTCCGCAGTACTCGCTCCCTGGCCTTGAGCTAACGCCACCAAGGTCGATGTAGTCTGCACCTGCTTCGATCATACTTTCTATCTTTGCTATGCCATTTTGAGTATTTATACGGCTTTGTTCATTAAAGCTATCTGTGTTTATATTTGCAACGCCCATTATAAGAGGCTTTTGCGGGCTTTTATAAATTTAGTCTCTAAAAAGACGGCAAGCTTTTTTTAAGCCCAAAGTCTTGTAGCTTCTCTTTTTAGCTAGCTGGCTTAGCTGCGCATCTGTCGCCATTAGTAAGGCTTTGCTTAGGCTCTCTTTGCCCAAGATCGTATCTCTATGCGTCACAAGCTCGGCTCCAACACTAAGCGCATCTTGCTTTAGGATATTTGCCGCTGGGGTTTTTATCTCATCTATGTAAATAAAAATTTATCTCACTTTTTTTCATGCATAAGCTTAATGCCAGCAGGACTTGGCGAGATAAAGCTTTTGCAAATTTCATCAAAGTCACTTTTTGTTATTTATCTTATAAAAATTTCAACGTCGTCCTTTTTGAAATATAGTAAGCAGTAGTGGCGTTAGCACGGCGTGAGACTTGGCATTTAGATCTGCTAGCTTAATAAGCGAGAAAAAAATAATCCATCCTCATCGCCGCTAAATTTATACCCGCTATCAACCGCCTTTGTCACGATAACGCCCACAAGCTCTTTTTAGCTCATTTTTTTGCCAATTCTGAGCTTGTTCGTCTGCGATCTTTTGATCGATAAAAGCTTGTTAGCTCTTTTTAAACTAAGCGATTTTTAAGTTTTAGATCAAGAGTTATTTTTTTGGCTTTTTTTGTGAGATTATTTTCTATGAGCATTCTTGATCTAATCGTTGGTAGAAGTAAATTTTACTCTGCGTTACTATTATAATTTGATATTTCTTGAGGCTCTTCGATGATCTTTAAAAAGTGCATTTTTGAGCCTCTGTCCCTAAAAAGAATTAGCATGTATTACTAAAAATTTTTCATCTTTTTTTCAGCAATGTATGCTTCTGCGATGACCTCCTTTGCATTTTCTAGCAAAAAAATCATCACTTATATAAAATCTTAAATTATTAATGCCAAACTCATCTTCAAGTTTGGCTTTTTAAATTTTTCAAAATCGCTTGTAACTACGATTTTATTAAGCATTTAGAGTATCACCTTGGCAAAAAGCGCCGCATCGATGCTTTTTATCAGAAAATTTTTGCAAAAGGCTTATTAGCTTAACGTCTAAATTTCTCATCACTTGAGCTAAGCGTAAAGCTATTTTTGTGCCTGCTCGTCAAATAACCACATATAGCTATCCTCATCGCTTTTTGGCTAAATTCGCATATTTATCAAGGCTCTTTCCGATATAAAAACAAGTAACCGTTTGGAAAAAGCAAGACTTAGCATATCTTTTTAGAAGCTGCTTTTTGCTCATTTGTCTCTATCTCATCAAGTGATGGATAGAGTGATCTTAGGCTAAAAATGGCAAAAATGGCCTTATGCTTTTTGAATGGTTCATCTTTTTAAAAGATAAATTTCAAAACCATCTTCGCTCTTCATCACTTATAGTTATAAAAGCCCTTCCCTCAAAGCAGTGTAAGCCTAGATGCGAGTAAAGGCGTCCATTCGACACGCCTTTCCTCCATCCAGCTCATCAGAGCCCTCATCCCTAATAGCCTTTAACGTCCACTGAATAAAATCTTGCATTATTTATCTAGCTTATAAGCATCATGAAGTACGCGAACTGCTAGCTCACCATATTTTTTTGATCAACGATCATAGAAATTTTTTTATCTCGCTTGTTGAGATCATTTGGATATTTATACCCTCTTTTGCAAGCGTTTCAAATGCCAAACATGCTACGCCACTATGGCTCTTCATACCAACTCCGATCACTGAAACTTTCACGATCGCGTCATCAAATTCTATATGTTTTGCAGCCGAGAGCTTTTTGCATAGTCTCTTTTTGCTAGTTCAAGCTCATTTTGTGGCACTGTAAAGCCTAAATTTGTAGTGCCGTCATGTCCTACGTTTTTGGATTATCATATCTACGTTTATGTTTTCATGAGCAAGAGCCGTAAAAATTTCTGCTGCAATGCCAGGTTTATCAACTACGCCTCTTAGTGTTACTCTTGCTTGATTTTTATCTAGTGCTATTCCGCTTACTAAAACTGCTTCCATATTGTCATCTTCCTTTGCTATTAATGTACCTTCGTTGTGATTAAAGCTACTTCTTGTAATGAGTTTTTACATTTAGTTTTTTTGCTAGCTCGACTGAGCGATTTTTGTAGTACCTTTGCACCAGCAGAAGCGAGCTCTAGCATCTCATCATAGCTTATTTTCTCAAGTTTTTGCCTTTTTTTCTATCCTTGGATCAGTCGTATAAACGCCATCAACATCGGTGAAAATTTCACATGAATCAGCATCAAGCGCCCCTGCTAATGCAACTGCGCTAAGATCACTGCCACCTCTACCAAGGGTTGTGATATTACCTTTTTCATCTATACCTTGAAAGCCAGCTACAACTACGATTTTTGCCGGCTTTTAGCTCGGCTTTTAGCCCTAGCAGTCTCTATCCTTTCGATCCTTGCTTTTTGTATGAATATCATCAGTAATTATGCCTGCCATCGCACCCTGTCATACCTACACACGCATAGCCTTTTGCATTAAGTGCGATCGTTAAAAGCGCGGTCGTTACTTGCTCTCCAGAGCTTAAAAGCATATCAGTGGCGACGCCATCTGGATGTTTTGAAAAAAATACTCACTATATTCAACCAATTGATTTGTAACTCCGCTCATCGCAGAAACTACCACAACTACGTCTGCACCGCTATTTTTTTGTCTCAATGACTCTATTTGCCACAGCTTCGATGCGTTCAAGTGTTCCTACGCTAGTTCCGCCAAATTTCTGAACGATCAACATCAAAAATATCCTTTCTCTTTAAAAATAACTCAAAACCTTTTCATAAATAGGCTTTTTTTAAAGTGATTTATTCCCTCTAAACTTCTACCAAAAATCTACAAATTATACTCGCTAAACTCTGGATGCTCTGTCTTTAAATTTATGCTGGCACCATTTTTTTAAGTCTAACCAAAAAAAATATTTTTTTGCGTCTGTCCATCAAATGGATAAAAAATCTTTTGCCGCGTTTGCTGGAAAGTCGTAGCTTAGCCACTGCGGATACTCATCTAAAATATCGATTTTTATCAGTTCCGATCTCTTCTTTAAGCTCCCTTTTTAAAGCCTGCTTTGGACTCTCACCTTCGTCTATTCCGCCTTGAGGAAACTGCCAAATATCGTCCATATCCACCCTTTTTGCGACTAAAATTTCACATTTAAATGGATACAAGCTAGACAAAATAACAGCTGCCACATTTGGTCTGTATTTTTGCATGATTTTTTTCCAAGAAATTTTATTTGGGATAATAACTAAAAAGAGTTAAGAGATAGATAAATAAAAACTACTTTTTTTACGCCGTCTATAATAAATCACACAGCCGCTAAAAAGTAGCACGCCAACTCCACAAGAAGCCATAAAAAAATATAAATTTTCCCAGCCTCTCGAATATATATCCAGCGTGCAGATCAAGCATAATTTATAATTCAAAAAGATTTTTGGCATGGTATTTTTTTAAAATTTCTCCACTTGCCGTATCGACTATAAGCCTAACGCCGTCACTCTCACTAGCACCTTTTGGCAAGTAAAAGATCATCAAATTTTACGCCGTCTTTATTGAGGATAAAAATTTAAAAGCATCAAACTCATTTCCAAATTTCTAAAGTAAAAATTTCATAAGCTTTTTTGAAGGTTTTTCTACCTTTGGCTCATCATTTAAACTAAAAGCCATTTTTTTGCTAGTGAAATTGGCTTTTTAAATACCTTTTGCTCGCCATAAATTTGATTTATGACCTTAGCAAAGCTCTCATAAGAAAAGTATAGACCGCTAACACAAATAATAAGCAAAATAACCCCCAAATAAAGCCCTAAAAATCCATGTAGCGAATATAAAAATGCACATTCTTCGCCTTTAGATTTAGCTTAAAAGGCGCTAATAAATTTACTTCTAAATCTCCAAAAAAATGTATCAGTACCCCGGTTATTAAAGTCACAAGTAGTGCAAGCGTCGAAATCGCCACTAGCTCACTTGCGAATTTAGATAAATTTCTCATTTTTAAATAGAGCTAGTCCTAGATTTTTTTATGCAAATTTAAGGCTAGCCCTATAAATTTTTCCACGCTATTTTTCAGAGACTACCTCGCCCGTATAAGGATCTACAAAGAATGACTTAAACTCGCCATTCTGGCTTGTGCCGCTTACCACATAAGCTCTATTTGCCTCGCCTTTTATCTTTATATAACTAAGGTTGAAATTTGGCCAAGTCTTACTAAAGACCTTTAAAATTTCATCTATTTTTAGAGCACTTTTATTAGTCGTTATCTCTATCTCATCTTTGCTAAAAAGTCTCAATTATCTCATCGTGATACGAAATAATCGCTCCACTAATTGAGATTATCAAAAGTGGCAAAGCAAAGATAAGAGCTAAAAATTAAATGAAAATTTCCGCCAAATTTTAAACATTTTAAAACTTTAGATTAAAGCCAAGCTCGATCTTTTTGCCCATCGGCTATTAAGATATCATATCCGTTTGATCTTGTCGTAAAAAACTCGTTAAAGAGATTATAAACGCTTCAATTTAGGCTGAAATTTTTAGTTACATTGTAGTTTATGCCAAGATCTGCAATAACGTAAGCTCTCATATCATTAGCATAGTTAAAAGAGTTTTTAGTTCTACCATAGTAATTTATCTGTGACCAGAAATTTAGCCATTCTATTTAGCTCGTAGTTCGCTCCCAAATTTAAATGTATGAAGCGGATAGTTGTTTGAGGTTTTACCAGCTTCTGTTATCTTTTTTTGTTTTTGATTTTTGTATAAACATAGCTTTGATTTAGTCTAAGAGCATTTGTCACCTGCCACTCATTTGTTAGCTCAACTCCGTAAACTTTCAGCCTTACCGATATTTATACTCTCCCAAATACCATTTGGATAAATTTCTGCCTTTATGCCTGCAAACACTGCCTCTTGAGCAGATAGGGTTATAGCTTAACATATCTTTAAAAACTTGTGTAAAAGCCAGTTAAAGACGTTTCAAAACCTTCATTATTATTATAAACGCCGCCAAATCCATAGCTTACGCTTGACTCTGGCTTAAGACTGCTTCTACCAAGCTGTGCTCCACGTCCTCCAGCAAATGGCAACGCAAGATCTTGTGTTCGTTGCTTGATATCGGGTGTTGCATAACCTGTGCTAACTCCACCCTTTTAAGGCGAAAAAGTCGTTTAAGCTATAGATGCCATAAATTCTTGGTGAAACGTGCGATCCATAGTGTTCATCGTAGTTATAACGAATACCAGTACTTAAGATAAAGTCTTTTGTAAGATGATAATCATCTTCGCCGTAAAGCGAAACATCATACCTTTTTACATTTGCCGCATCTGCTGTGGTAGCCTTTTCGTCAAGCTTTTTCTTTTTTAGCGTTTAGTCCCTAATGTAAAGGCATTATTATCAGTAAAATATGAGCCTTTTGTATCGTATTTAGAGTCTTTAACGTCAAATTTTGTTGAGCTGTCTCTTTTATCTTGCCATAAGATAAATAGCTTTGAAGCAAGATATTATCAAGCCTTGCTTCGTGGCTTAAATTATCATATCTCCTCTATTCTCTCGCTAGCAACCGAGTTAGTACCAGTTGATAGTGTTTTTGCCTTTTAGTTCTTTTATATTTCACATCGCTTCTTGCAAGCTCAAGTATAAGATCATTATTTTTCATTTGGCTTTAAAAAAATAGTTTTGCACCAAAATTTCTATCCTTTTGCTCTCTGATTCCATAAGAAAATTTTATCTTCTGATTTATTTAAATTTTCTACCATAAACAGAAACACTTAAAAACATCATCAATTAGTCCAGAGTGCAAATAAAGGCTATTGTAAAGCTCGCCACTTATATTTTTTTATTTCTTGCAAATTTATAGTTTGAGCCAAGATTTGCACCAAATTCATTGCTAAACTCATCTGTTATGATATTTATAACTCCGCCTAGTGCGTCACTTCCATAAAGCGAGCTCATAGGTCCACGTATCACTTCAATACGGCTTATCGCACTTGCTGGTGGGACGAAACTATATGAGCCTCCAACACTTCTAAGTCCTTTATAGGCGTTATCGCCTGGTACTGGCATGCCATTTACTAGAATTTTAGTAAATCTTGAGAGAATCCACGTATAGAAATTCCTCGTCTATTTGCCGCTGCGGGACTTGTCCCAAAAAGACTTGGGATATCTTTGGTCATGCTCTCGATATCTTTGTGATTTTTTTCTTTTCTAATGCCTCTTTGGTTATAACGCTAAGCGTTGCTGGTGCGTCTTTGATATTTTTGCTCAAACCCTGTTGCACTCACTACTTTAACTTCTGGTAGAACCTTATCTTCATTTGCAAAAAGCGGTAATTTATAAAAATTGCCGCACAAATAGAAAATTTACAATGCACTTTTCACAAAAACTCCTTATAAAATTTAATGCACATTTTACTAAAAATTAAATAATCGTTATCAATATCATACGTAACGCTAAAGGGATTAAATTTAACGTTTGAGGGATAAAAATGATAAATTTAGACAAAAATATGGAACGAGAAAGATATCTCAAAAAGGAAAAACAAATAAGCGTAGAGTTTTTCAAACAAAGCAGCGGTATTAGCTATCTAAAAAGTGAATTTTATGTAACGGCAGGATAAAAAGAGATCGTCAAAAAGTCTAAAAAAATACCTATTTTTTTAATGTTTAATGAGGGCTAAAAACGATCTTTGCTTTTAAGCTTGATAAAAAGAGTATATCTTAAACAAAGATGAATTTTGCATTGGGCTTGTTAATGACGATTTTAAAGGTATCTTTGAGTATCAAAATAAATTTTATAAGACAAAAAAACACTACTTTTTTTGACGAAAGCTACGCAAATAAGCTTTGAGATATTTGCTGGGCTTAGATTTGATGATAAATTGAGCTTTTGAAACACAAAAAGATTTAGCTCAAATTTGCGTTTTAAATGAACTTGATACGACAAATTTATATGAAGGCGCAATGAGAAAGTACTTTACCGAGTCAAAAATTTCTAGAGCTTATTTATAAAAAGCAAAATACAAAAAGAGCGCGAAATTTCACTTAGTAGAGATGAAGAAAAGATTCTTTTTAAAGGCTAAAACGATCTTGTTAAGTCGTATGCAAAATCCTCCAAGCATCAAGGAGCTAGCCCATCTTTGTGGCACAAATGACTTTTTGGCTAAAGAAAAAATTTTAAGCTATTTTTTTCAAAGATACGATCTACCAGCTCTTAGCAAAAAGAGCGTCTAAAGCTCGCTTTTTACTCTTTTTAAAGCAAAATGATATCAGCATAAAAGAAGCTGCAAATATCGTAGGCTATACAAATACTGCACATTTTGCAAAGAAATTTCTAAGATAAATTTTGGCTTTTTACCAAGCAAACTCTTAAAGACCAAAAAGCTACTTTTAAACTACTATAAATGCCAAATTCTTATAATCCTCAAAATTTAAAAAGAGAAATTTGCAAGTTTATATCCATGTGCCATTTTGCGAAAGCAAGTGTCCTTATTGTGCTTTTTGGCTCAAGTGACGATGACGTTAACAAGGTTAGCGCCTATTTTTAAGGCGCTTTGCCTTGATCTAAATTTTTCAGCTAAAAAAAGCCAAAATGTAAGAGAAATTTCAAGCATATTTTTTTGGCGGAGGTACACCAAGTGCTGTAAATGCTAGATTTCTATGATGAAATTTTAGTATTTTTAGCTCCACTTTGCACGCCTGAAGCTGAGATCACATTTGAGGCAAATCCAAATTCTGCAATTTGGCCTGGCTAAAGCATGTAAGAAAATGTAGGTGCAAATCGCATAAGCTTTGGAGCTCAAAGTTTTTTTGAAGATAAGCTTACATTCTTGGTCGCATTCACAGTAGGGAGCAAATTTCTAAAAGCTGTAGAAAAATGCTGGAAAAGCCGGCTTTTAACAACATACATTTAGACCTTATCTACGACACTAAATTTGATACTAAAAAAACGCCTTTTAGCTGAAGTGGCAAATTTAAAAGATCTTAATATCACCCACATTAGCGCATACTCGCTCACACTTGAGGAAAAACACCCCATTTGCTGGCAAAAAAAGCTATAAAAAGGATAGCGACAGCCTGGCTACAATTTATGATAGAACAACTTGGACTTGCTGGCTTTAAGCAGTATGAAATTTTCAAATTTGGTCAAATTTGCAAAGCACAATCTTGGCTACTGGCAAGGCAAAAACTACCTTGGCGTAGGGGTTTTTAGTGTGGGTTTTGTGGATGGCACCAGATACTACGCCAAAAATAACATAGATACCTACATCGCCAAACCAACATATAGGGAAAAAGGTAAATCTAAACGAGAGTGAGCTAGCAAGAGAGCATATTTTTTTAGGGCTTAGAAGTATAGTTGGCGTGGAGGCTGGGCGCTTAAGTGAGGCTCAGATAAAAAAAGAGCAAATCTGCTTTGTAGAAAATGAAAAACTACTCTTTAAAAAATGGTAATTTTCACAATCCAAATTTTCTTACTAAGCGACGAGATCGCACTCTTTATCGAGGGCTAAATTTATAAAATTTGAGCAAAGTCAAGATAAAATACAAAGCTTAAATAAAATTTAATAGAGGCAAAAATGTTTTGGAATGAGTTTCTCTGAAATCTTAGTTATCGCCATTATTGCAGTGTTAGTTTTATATCCTGACAAGCTGCCAAGCGCGATGGTTCAGATTGCAAAATTTCTAAAAATGTTTAAAAAAAGGCATAAATGACGCAAAATCAACCTTTGATCAAGAGATGAAGATAGCTGAGCTTAAAGAAGATGCTCAAAAATATAAAGAAAGCATAACCAAAAAGCACGCAAAGTGTGCGCAAAAAGCTTACTTTTGAAGAGCTTGATGAGATCAAAAAAAGCGCAAATGATATCACAAACGATATACAAAATGTCGTAAGCGACACGAAAACAACAGTAGAAAAATATACAAAAATCCAACAAATTGAGTTAAAGATGCGATCTTAAACGATAAAAAAAGAGGCGTAATGTTTGAAGAGTTAAGACCCCATTTAATCGAACTTAGAAAGAGACTTTTTTTATAAGCATAGTAAGCGTTTTTTGTCTGCTTTGGCATCTGCTTTACGTTTTTGGAACCCACTGCTTGCATGGATGAGCGAACCGCTAAAACAGGTCTTGCCAGCTGGCTCAAATATCATATTCACTCAAATTCAAGAGCCATTTTTTTACAGCGATGAAGGTTGCATTTTTTTGCTGGTGTCGTGATCGCGCTACCTATCATTTTTTTGGCAGTTTTGGCTATTTGTCGCCCCTGGACTTTATGACAATGAAAAAAATATGTGATCCCATTTGTCATCTCAGCTTCATTTATGTTTGCGTGTGGAGCGGCATTTTGTTATTACGTGGTGATTCCACTTGGCTTTGCATTTTTTGGTAAATTTCTGGTGGCCAGCTCTTTACGGCACTACCAAGCATTGGCGAGTATGTTGGCTTTTTGCAAAACTACTAATTGGCTTTTGAATTTCATTTGAGCTACCAGTCATTACATTTTTTTCTTAGCAAAGATCGGACTTGTCGATGACAAAATGCTAAAAGATTACTTCAGATACGCTGTTGTTATTATCTTTATCTTTGCAGCTATCGTTACACCACCTGATGTGATAAGTCAAGTCTTAATGGCACTACCACTCATCGGACTTTATGGGATTTTCAATAATCGTCGCTAAAAAGAGCTAGCAAGAGCGACGATGAAGACGAAAAAGAAGAACAAGACAGCGATGTAGCAAGCGATGAGTAATATAAACGACGTCTCAAGTTATGATTATTTTTTTGCCAGAAGAGCTCATCGCAAAAGAGCCAGTTTTGCCAAAAGAAGAGGCAAGATTGCTTTGTCTATTTTTAAAAAAATACAAAAGAGATAAAACACTACAAATTTAAAGATCTCTCCAACCTCATCCCAGAGGACGCAGCGGTCATTTTTTTAATAACACAAAAGTTATCAAAGCTCGCATTTTTAGGACAAAAAAAGAAAGCGGCGGGGCTTGCGAAGTAATGCTAAATCAGCCCATAGGCGAAAAATACATTTAGCGTCTATATAAGAGGTAAAAGTAAGCTCTGGTAGCGTTTTTAAATTTTTCCTGATAATCTAAAAAGTAAATGTGCTTTGAGCTAAATGACGATGGCACAAGAGTGGTAAATTTTACGCAAAATGGCATTTTGCTTTGATAATGTTCACCTTTTTAGTGAACTTGAAAAGATTGGTCATGTTCCACTTCCGCCATACATTAAAAAGGGCTGATACAAAGGATGATGAGAGCTGGTATCAAAGCATATTTGCCAAAAAAATAGCGGCGCAGTGGCAGCTCCAACAGCCAGCCTTCACATAAGTGAACAAATGCTAGAGCGGATAAAAAGCAAAGCATGAAGTAGCCTACATTACGCTTCATGTTGGCGCTGGGACATTTAAAGGCGTGGAGTGCCAAAATATAAATGACCATAAAATGCACTCAGAAATTTTTACGAGCTAAGCGAGCAAGCTCAAGAGATTATAAATTCTAATAAACCAATCCTTGGCGTTGGTACGACAGTTACTAGATGCGTTGAAGAATTTGCAAAGAAGTAAGCAAGCAAGCGGCTTTTTGCAAGCTATTTTTAAACCTAAATAATAAGCCAATTAGACAAAACTACCTTCTTACAAATTTTTTCATCTACCAAAAATCAACCCTAATAATGCTAGTAACCAGCTTTATAGGGCTTGAAGAGACGATGAGATTTATAAAACGGCGGTTGAGCAAAGATATAGATTTTACTCATACGGCGACGGGATGTTGATAATATGAAAGATAAGCCTATCGATATCATAAACAGAATGGAAATTTTTCTTAGCGCCATATACCAAGATGCGCAAGACACTAAAAATTCCATCATTTTTTTAGTTACGATCCAAGTTATCCAAGGTTTTTTTAAAATTTGATGCCACAAATCTCATAAAAAAACACTTGAAAATATTTTGCAAATTTTTCCTTTACTCTACCGAATATGCGGACATTTACATTCTCTTTCAGCTTAAAAAAATTATAGTCCCAAATCTGTGCATTTTGACATTAAGATAAAAATCTAGCCATAGCGTAATGAGACCAAGTCACTACTATCTTAGCAAAATAAATGATTATCTAAAAAGCAAATGAATCTATGATCTCTCACAATGATGGGGAATTTTTAATATCTTTTAGTGCGGCACTAACAGGCGATAGAGCTATCCAAAGACAAATAAATATCAAAAATCAAACAAATACAAATATTTTTGATCGCTTGCGATGACGATGCTTTGTTTGACACCATTAGTACTCAGATAAATTTTTTAGGTCTAAAGGTTATCGGTAAAAACGACCTTAGTAATCTAATGAGACACATAAAAGATTCTATTTTTTTACTCCATTTGTTGTTTTTATCGATGGTAGAAATTTTAAAAAAATGAAGCGATGCTAGAAGATATACTTGAGTTTAAAAAAATATTAAAGAAATTTTTCGTATTGTAGCCATTTGCAAAAAAACGATGAGTCGGCTAACGATCTGCCAAATCATGTCACAGTATTAAAGCAGCCCTTTAGCACAGATAGCTTTCAGCTAGCTTTTTAAAAATTCGCTTTGAGAAATAGACCGATTTTTTTGCTTTTTAATTTATCCCAAGATATCTTTTTAAAATAATAGTGGCTGAAATGCTATCTAGCCTACCATCTCGCTTTGTATTTGTGTACATTCACTAGCTTCACTGCTACTAAAGGCCTCATCTTGATAGACAATATTTGCCTTTACATCAAGAAGTGAGACAAAATGCTCGATGCGTCTTCTCATCTCATCTTCGCTACTACCACCGATTGGCACGCCCACCACTAGCGTATTTGGAGCATATTCATTTATCTTTTTGGCTCACATCTCTTGCGGCTTGATTTCTATTTTTTTCTAAAAAAACTGGATCAAGCGGAGTCACGATCTCGCCAAAACCAAAAGGCAAGTCCTATTCGCTTTTAGCCCAACATCAATAGCCATAAATTTCTCTCTCATAGCAAGCTCTTTTACTCTTAGATTTGAAAATTTCAACTAGTCCTTCAAGCTCATACTCATAGATGATATCGCCAAATTTTGCCAAAACTTCATCAAGACTTACACCATTTTTTTACAAAATTTTAAGATCTCGTCACTAGTTTTTTTCTTGCTCTTTTATCTCACCAAAAAGTGAAGCAAATTTATGATAGTCATCAATAAGCTCAGCTTTTTTTATTTGCAAAGCAAAAATTTGTCCCATCGCTTTCACCCATGCGTTGTGGCAACACATAAACTGGGAATTTTAAGCTCATTTTGCAAGCCTTGCAATTTGCATCGAGCCACTTTTAAGATCAGCTTGCGCGACTACTAGAGCTTCACAAAGCCCCACTACTATGCGGTTTCGCTCCAAAAATCTATAAGCAAGTGGCGGCTCACCTTTGTCATACTCACTAAGAGCCAAGGCTTTTTCATACATTCTTTTTATCGCCGCTTTATTTTGGCTTGGATAGATGGTGTCAAGTCCGCTCGCAAAAAAATGCCAATTGTTCGTGGCATAGCAGCTTTATGAGCTACGATATCAACGCCGATTGCTCCACCACTTACCACACAGACATTTGCACTTTTTTTAGTGCTGCGCAAAGTGCTACAACACACTCTTTTGTATAAACACTTGCCTTTCTTGAGCCAACAACTGCGATCTTTGGTAAAGATAAAAGCGAAGTATCTCCGATAAAATTTAGCTGCTTTGGTGGATTTTTTTAGTCTATTTAGTGACTCTGGGATAAAGTCAAGTCTCATAAAATATCTTTTAAATAAACCACATCAACATCTTTTAAAAAGATTATTTTTTTGCTCTCTTTTATCACTGCGATCGTATTTTTTCTTTGGATGTCCAATGGCGATCGCATAGCCTCTTTTTTTAGCCAAATTTACAGCAGCCACAAGCTCACGTCTAACAGCACTAGCCGATGGATCGTCGTCTAAAAATATATCTCTTGAAATGTATGGCTGATTATGTTTTTGCAGCTCTTGCTACTGCGGTTTGAGCGATAGTTTTACTATCAACAAAAATAAAGCCCTGCTCTATCAGCGCCCTATATGCCTTATCCATAGCATCAAAATCGCTTGTAAAGCGCGATCCTGTATGGTTGTTTGTATATTTTTGCACGCGGGAAGTCTTTGCGTATCTTTTTTTATCTTCTCAAACATACTCTCAAAGCTCTCGTTGATCGTGAGTGCCTATCTCTGGGCTATCAAAGTGTTTTTGCTTGCATCGGAAGATGTATCATATAAAACTCAAATGTTCTTGCGATATTTGGCGTATCTGGATGAGTCTTTGTCGCTGGAAAAATAGACGGCGTGATTTTTTTAGACCAAGCGACTTTATCATACTCGCATGTTCAAATGTCGCTACATCGTCTATTATGATAACGAGCTTTGCGCGCCCTTTTATGTTGGCGTTTGGCGTAAAAGGTACCGCTTCAAAGCTATCTTTTTTTATATTTTTCTTCATATTTTGTTTTTTTCTATCTTTTTGGTAGTTAAATTTTTAGCTTTTTTTAGTTGGCTCGACTTTTTGTGTTCTCACTTTTTAAATTCAGTGCTTTTTATTTTGATCAATTCTTGCTTCAGAAATTTCTGAGGTTTTAACTCAGTTTCTTGTTCGGTTTTTGAGCTATAAAATGGCTCTATCTTTTGTTCATTTTCTATTACGCTAGGCTCTGTATTCTTATAACTTGCAAGCAAATTTCTTTAGTATCGTTTTGCTCTTTTTATCTCTTCTTTTTGACTTCGCTTTTTACTTCAGCTATCTTTTTGCTCTTTTTGGCTCAACTTTTTGAATTTAAAAGCAAGCTCACTTTTTATGCTTAGGATCGGTAAAGAAATTTCTACTTAAATTTTTCATCTTCATCAAATTTTAGAGGGTATTTTCTCTTCTCGTATTCTTGTTTTTCTCTTTATTAGCAACCTTTGGCTCAGCTTTTTTTGAATTTGCTTCTCTATCTTTTGGCTCATTTGTTTTGCTTATCTGTTCTGCACCATTATTTTTTTATACTAAGAGCTACGCTAAGTGCTATTATCAAAATAGCCGCGATAATGCCGATACCAAGATAGGTTTTATTGTGAGAGCGACCTACACTCTTTTTGTAGGTCGCTTCTTTGTAGTCTTTTTCGCTCAAGGCTTAGTTTTTTTATTTTGATCTATAAGTTTGCCGTTAGTTATCCAAGGCATCATTGCGCGAAGTTTTTCCAGTTTGATTTAGCAAACTTCTCTCAGCTATACCGCGTTCAGCGTTCATTCTAACATATCCTGCTTTTCTCTCTAGGATGAAGTCTTTTGACCGATTACCATTTTGAATCTCTTTTTAAAACTTCTTTCATAGCTTTTTCTGCTCTCTTCGCCAACCACTCTTACACCGCTTACGTAATCACCGTATTCAGCTGTATTTGAGATAGAGTAACGCATATCGGCCATGCCACCTTGATACATCAAATCAACGATTAGTTTTAACTCATGCAAGCACTCAAAAATACGCCATCTCAGGGCTCATAACCAGCCTCTACAAGCGTATCAAAGCCAGCATTTACTAGTGCGCAAAGACCGCCGCAAAGCACAGCTTGCTCACCAAACAAATCTGTTTCAGTTTCATCTTTAAATGTTGTCTCGATGATGCCGGTTCTGCCGCCACCTATACCGCAAGCATAGCTTAGAGCGATCTCTTTTGCCTTTCCACTTGCATTTTTGCTCAACAGCGATAAGATCAGGGTATACCACCGCCTCTTACAAATTCGCTTCTAACTGTGTGTCCTGGAGCTTTTGGAGCGATCATAATGACATCTATATTTGCTGGAGCTTTTTATCTGGCCAAAATGAACATTAAAACCATGTCCAAACGCGATAGCAGCGTGATCTTTTAAAATTTGGCTCGATCTCGTTTTTATAAATTTCTGCTTGAAGCTCATCTGGAGTTAAAATCATAATCACATCAGCACCCTTTGTAGCTTCGCTTACAGTTTTTACCTCAAAGCCTTTTGCCTCAGCCTTTTGCCCAGCTTTTTGCCACCTTTTGAAAGGCCAATTACAACGCTTACACCATTATCTCTTAAATTTTCAGCATGTGCATGACCTTGTGAGCCAAAGCCGATGATTGCTACTTTTTTTACTTTGAATAAGGCTTAAATCACAGTCTTTATCATAATAAACATTTATAGCCATTGTTACTCCTATTATTAAATTTGGCAAAATTATAACTTTAGCCAGCAAAAAAATCTGGCTGAAATATGTAGAAACTCTTTTTTAAGTTTTATGATAATTTATTTTTGATAAAAATACGCTGAAAATTTTCAAAAAAAGAGATAACTCAATGAATGAATCAGTTTTTTAAAAATCAAAAGCACTTCCACCATTAGATGACACAGTTATACAAATTCAACGCTTACATGCGGATGAAAATAGCTCAATAAGTGATCTTACAAAAGTGGTCGAAAAGGATCCGATGCTAACAGCAAATATTTTGCGTTCAGCAAACTCTCCACTTTATGGGTTTTTCTCAAGAGATCACAACCATCGCAAGAGCTATTTCTCTTTTTGGTATGGCTACTATTCGAGGTTTTGCACTTTCAAGTACGATTAAAAAGAGCTTTTTCTATAAATTTAGAGCCTTATGGCATTACTACACAAGATTTTTTTAAATATCTCGATAATACAAAAATGCATTGATGTACAATTGGCATTCTAAAGTTAATCCTAAAAAGTCTAGAAATTCTCTCTCCAGCTTCATTTTATGCTTGAGATTGGCAAGATAGTTCTTGCTCATGAATTAGCTGAAAATAAGCAAGACGTCGATTTAGAGAAAAAAACTTAAAAATATATCTAGCCCAATCGATCTTGCTCTATTTGAAACAGAAAATTTTAGATATGTCAAATGAAGAAGTTACAGCTAGAAATTACTTGAACAATGGAACCTTGAGACAGAGCTTAGCAGCTCAATACTCTATTCAAATAATCCAGAAGAGGCACCAGAAGATCATATAAAAAGACTATGCAAAAAGCCCTAAAAAGTGATAAAAAAACAGCTGTAAATATCTTTAATCAACTTGATGATATAAGCATACAAAAATACTCTACCTCTTCTTGACGAATACGGCTTTGGACATGATACGTTTTTAATGGCTGTCGCTAAAGTCAAAGATAATTTGTGAAAAATTTCTAACATCACTACTAGTTGGTATCAAGGGAAAAAGAAGTTTCAAACGAAGATAAAGAGATTTTTACGAAATCTCTTAAATCTTAGTGCCAGTAAGCTCCCATAAAGATAAATTTTACCTAAACAATGGCTACGTCTGCGGCAAGCTAGACATCAGTCAAAAACGCAACTGGCTTTATCATGCCGTTTGATAAACGCTTCAAGCAAGATATCATCGTAGAAAATAAAGAAATTTAAACAACTCTCACCTTGGCGATATCGTGTTAGCAAAAGCTTTTTACCGCTTAAGAAAAAAACGCCAAAGCGCTAAGATAGTGATGAGTCTAAAGCTTTGCAAATGAGACAAGTGTGGTCTATACAAAACGCTTTGGAGCGGCCATTTTAGGAGTAAAGTTTTAAAAACTGGACTAAGCACGACCTTAAAAAGCGACGCAAAAAAGCCTAAAAGATGCTCCCACTTGGGACGCTACTAAAGATAAATAACCTAAACAACGAGATAGTTGAGGTTTTAGGAAAATTTAGAAGACCCATTAAGCGATGAGAAAATTTCGCTTGCCATTTATAATAAAAATGATAAATTGAGCGAAGCTTGCGAGCTTGAAGCAAAAGGCTTTTTGGTGATGAAGTCGATGCTAGCATGTATCTAAACAGAATTGATCTAAGAAAATTTAGAGTTTTTGCACGATCGATCCGGTTGACGCCAAAGACTTTGATGACGCCATATATTTCGATGAGAAAAAAACGTGAAAGTACGTTGCTATCGCTGATGTAAGCGAGTATGTGACTGCTTATAGTGCCATTGATAGTGAAGCTAAAAAGAGGCTTTTTCGATCTACTTCCCACACATTTCAGTGCCGATGTTGCCGCGCGCTGAGTGAAAATATCTGCTCACTAAAGCCAAATGTACCGCGCCTTGCATTTTTGTTTTTACATTTCACTTGATGCAAACAACGAGGTAAAAAGAGGAGCTTTTTGAAGCGATTATCCTTTCAAAAAGGCGCTTTAACTACGACGAGATCGATGAAATTTCTAGAAGGAAAAAGAGAGTGTGAAATTTCATGGATCAAGCCGCTTTTTAAACTCACCACAAAGCTTCGCAAAAAAAGGCTTTTGCACGCATTTGACTTTAGGACAAAAGAGCTTAGAATGAGCCTTGATGAAGAGGGTCACATTCGCAAACTAGGGTTTGAAAGCGACTCCGACTCACATAGACTTGTTGAGGACTGCATGCTTTTTGGCAAACAAAGCTGCCGCAAAGCTCATCACAAAGGGCGTTTTTTTAGAAACCACGCATCGCCTGATTTTTAAAAAGATAGATACTTTGCTTGAAGACTTGCAGCTTCTGGGGCTTGACTTTACCTACGAGAGTGACCTTGCAAATTTGATAAGAAAAGATCCAAATAAAAGCCGATGAACTGGGCAACCGCGAGGAGATAGACAAGCTCATCATCAAGTCACAAAAAGGCTGAGTACTCAAGTGAAAAAGTAGGCCACTTTGGGCTTGGATTTGATAGATACACGCACTTTACAAGCCCTATTAGACGCTACTCCGACCTTATTTTGCATAGGCTTTTAAAGGCTAAAATTTCAAAAAGATGATAAGCTTTACAACTTCTTACTTTTTAAACATACAAAAGTACATGTGCAAATTTAAGCGAGCTTGAAAGAGAAGCTGACAAGGTGGCCTACGACTTTATGGATAGGAAATTTGCACGCTGGGCAGCCGCAAATATCGGCAAAGAGGTGCGCTGCTATGTGAGCGAAAAACCAAAATGTCTTGATTGCCAAGCTTGATGATTATTTTGTTGGAGCTAGAGTCTATAACTGGATACAGCGCAAATTTACTTCAAAAAGCTCATCGTAAAGATCACAGAGGCCGACATCGCGAGTGCTAGAAATTTCTTTGCAAAAGTGGTAAGAAAGATCGATGTATAGAAAAGGATTTGGAACTAAAGTAGCAAATGCAAAATTTAAGCAACTACTTCTTGCTTTTTGGAGCAGATGAGTTTCAGATCGAACTTTTTGGTAAGGAGAGTCGAGCTTTTACTCAAAGCGAAGACGCAAATTTATTAAGCCTTTATTTTTGACGAGTACAACTACGCGCAAGCAAGCTCTCACCTAAGCGAGCAGTCACTTTTTGGCGGCAAAAATATCCTTTATAAAAAAAGCGACAAAAAGATCCCAGCAAAAGAGCTAAAAGAGCTCATCTCACTTTGCTCAAAAAGCCAAGACAACTACTTTTTATTTGAGCTTTATGAAGCCGATATGAAACTAGTTTTTTTGATACGCAAAAAGGCTTTTTGGGATAAATTTATGCGAGATTTTTAAGCCATCAACTCCAGATGAAGCGATAAATTTACTAGCCAAAAACTCAGCCAAAATAGGCCTAAACATAACCAAAAACGCACTTTATGAGCTTTATTTTACCCATAATGAAAAATGTATACCTTGCAGCAAGTGAGCTAACAAAGCTAAAAAGCCTAAATACTACATCGAACAAGATGATGTAAAAAGGCTAGTTTTTTTGGACTTGGTGGGATAAATTTTGACGATTTTTTTAACAATGTTATGGCTCTAAAAGATATAAAAAAACGATTTTTTTACCTATCTAGAAGATCCAAATTTTAATGAAATTTTACTTCTAAACTCGCTTTACAAATCATTTTTTTAGGCTATTTAAAATTTACTCTTACATTAAGATAAATGGTCGATTGAATTTAGATGAGGCAATCGGTTATCAACCGCCTGTAAACGTCGCAGATTTATTAAAAAGCAAATAGCTTGAAACTAAATTTAAACGCCTATTTGGAAATATTTAAAACGCTACATTTAGCCGAGCTAGAGCTAAAAACAAACACAAAAAAATGGATAAAAGAAAAGTCTGTATTATCAACTATTTTAAATTACAACATCTCATATCAACAGCAAATATTAAGTAACTTTAAGCTAAAAATCCACCCTTGCTTAAAAGCAAAATCCTTGCTCACAAAGTGAGCTAAATATCCATAAGGAGAAAAAAATGAAACATTACGAGCTTTTTATTTATTCTTAAGCCGACACTAACGGAAGAGGAAGTTAAAGCTAAAGTTGACTTCGTAAAAAGAAGTTATAACAAAAAAAACGGTGGTGAGATCGCTACTGTCGTTGAGATGGGTACTAGAAAACTAGCTTATGCCATCAAAAATATGAGCGTGGAACATACTTTTGTTATCTACTACAAAGCTCCACCAGCACTTCTTGCAGAGCTTACAAGAAACGTAAGAATCACAGAAGATATCATAAGATTTTTTAAGCATTAAATATGAAAATAAACGCGAAATCGCAGCTTGGGAAAAGACTTTGCAAAGGCATCAAGCAAACTATCAAAAAGAGACTCGTGAGCCAAGAGCGCCACGTGAGCCAAGAGTTGAAAAAAAGTAGACGAGCAAACTTTTTACAGAAGAATAATCAAGGATAAAAAAATGTTCAATAAAAGTAGTCTTGGTTGGAAAGTTAACTAGAGATATAGAGCTTAGATATACTACTAGTGGATCTGCTATAGGAAAATTCTGGTATCGCTGTTACTAGAAAATTTAATACTAACGGCGAAAAACGTGAAGAGACATGCTTTATTGACATATCGTTCTTTGGCAAATCAGCTGAGATAGCAAATCAATATTTAAGCAAAAGGCTCCAAACTTTTGGTTGAAGGAAGATTAGAGTGATCAATGGACTGACAACAATGGACAAAAACCGTTCAAAAGCACTCAATCGTAGTTGAAAATATGGAGATGCTTGGCGGAAATAGCGGAGCTAATGGACAAAGTCAAGGTGGATTTAATCAAAAATAGTTCGTACTCACAACAACGAAATAATGGTTCAAATAATAGCTATGGTAATGGTGGATATCAAAATTCAGCATCACAAAAGACAGCAAATGCAACCACAAAATAAAAAAAGTACAAGAAGAGTACTATGAGGAAAAAAATCCCTGATATAAACATTGACGCCGATAATTTTTGATGGCGACAACGAAATACCGTTTTAATTTAAAAGGATAGAAAATGGCAGAAAAAAAGAAAATATTCACGTAAATATTGCAAATTTACAGAAGCAAAAAAATTGATTTTATAGATTATAAAAGATACTTCTCTTTTTAAAGTATTGTTTATCAGAAAGATTTAAAATTATGCCAAGACGTTTAACTGGCACATCAAAAAGACATCAAGAGATGGTAGAAAAAAAGCGATCAAAAAGAGCTCGTCATGCAGCTATTATACCTTACATAGTGAGATCGTAAAGATGTAGTTTCAAATCCTTTTGATGGACTATAATTATTAAAAAAACTATTAAGCCCCTATTAACGGGGTTTAATCCTAATCTTAAATATCCTAGATTCATGTTCTTATAGATTTTTATTTATTGACTGCAGTTTAAAAATATTTTTTTCAAGCACTATCTATAATTTTTGGTTTTAACTTACACGAGGCAATTAGAATTTATTCAGGTGGACATCTCAAATATATGCTGTCTTTAAATAACTCTATAGCATCAATTTATTAGTTCAAAATAATTTATTTAGCCATATATACAATCAATATCGCTGATCCATATTATTCACAATTTTTACCACAAATCACGCATCATCTATCGTATAGCAATAGCTGTCCACATAATGCTAAAAAGACAAGGTACTTAAATGTAAGTAAACTTTATTCAATAAATCCAATATTCATCCATTTGGTGTTCATATATCTTGCAAGTGGTATTTATCATGTATTTTTTTCAAATCAACTGATACCAAACCAACCTAACCATGCAACAATGTTAACTAAAAACAAATTTTCAAGCATCCTTTTCTTGACATGTAATAATGTTTTTTTGTATAATCTCAATTCTTTTTTTAAACAAATGTCTTGCTAGCTCAGTCGGTAGAGCATCTCACTTTTTAATGAGAGTGCGTTGGTTCGAATCCAACGCAGGACACCATTTTTGGGTTTATGACCCTTTCGTCTAGTGGCTCAGGACTCTACTTTCTCTGTGTAGAAACAGAGGTTCAAATCCTCTAAGGGTCGCCAGATATTTTTTTAAATTTTAGGTCGCTTAGCTCAGTTGGTAGAGCGCCACCCTTACAAGGTGGATGTCATAAGTTCGAGTCTTATAGCGACCACCATTTTAGGTGCAGCGGTAGTTCAGTTGGTTAGAATGCCGCCCTGTCACGGCGGAGGTCGCGGGTTCGAGCCCCGTCCGCTGCGCCATCTATTATTCTTTGACTTTTATTTTACCTAATTACTGAAATTCTTAAAAATAGTGTATTTTATTAAAATTTATGCTTTAAAGAAATTTATACATAAGACAAATTAAAAATAAAATCTAAGTCATCACCACTAAATCGCATATATTTAAAAAAATAAATCTTTTACTAAAATTTTCTAAATAATTGATACAAGACAAATCAAAATTAATATTTTTTTATCTCTAAGTTATTAAAAAAATCAATATAATCGTAAAAAATTTAATAAGGGAAATTTATGGCATTTGAAAATGTATTAAAAAGCGATTGAAGATATAAAAAAATGGCAAAATGGTAATTATGGTCGATGACGAAGACCGTGAGAATGAAGGAGACTTGGTCTTTTTCAGCGGCAAGCAGCGATATGCAAAAGGTAGATTTACGATCACTCATGCAAAAGGTGTGCTTTGCCTTGCAATGGATGAAGCAAACGCAAAAAGACTTGATTTGCCGCTAATGGTTTCTAAAAATACATCCAGTCACGAAACCGCTTTTTACTGTCACGATTGATGCAAAGGAAGCAACGACAGGCGTAAGTGCTTATGAGCGTGATATGACGATTAGACTTGCTGCTAGTACTGATTCAGTGCCTGAAAAATTTTGTAAGGCCTGGGCATATATTTCCGCTTATTGCAAAAAAAGGCGGCGTACTCGTTCGAACAGGTCACACTGAAGGATCAGTTGATCTTTGCAAACTTGCTGGCGTTAGTCCAATGGCAGCGATTTGTGAGATCGTAAAAAGAAGATGGCACAATGGCAAGACGTGATTATTTGGAGGAATTCTGTAAAAAATTTGACCTAAATATGATAAGCGTTTCTGAATTAGTAGAATACAGACTTAGTCACGAAAGCTTAATAGAAGTTTCGCCTGCAAAGAGTGTAAAAATCTGTGGTTTTGAAGCAAAAAGATATGACATAAAAAGATCACGAAAAATAAAAAAATCATGCTACCTATGTTTTTGGAGAGATAAAAGCACAAACTAATGTAAAATTTCAAAAAAATAAGCAAAGACCATGAGCTTTTTAAGTGGAGACAAATTTGATAATTTATTAAAGGCATTGGATTTTTTTAAGTAAAAAAATGGCGGAGTATTGCTATTTTTTTAGACAGCAATAAAAAGCGATGTAAGCTCACAAAAAGATTATGGCATTGGGGCTACAATTTCTAAAAGTATTTTGGCATAAGCGAAATTGAGCTTTTAAGCTCAAATAAAAAAATAAAGAATTGTAAGCCTTGCAGGTTTTTGGTCTTGATATAAAAGGCTATAAAGAAATTTAAATAGATAGCCTTTTTGACGCTTTTTTATTTAACGCGGATATTGATCATCCTAATAGCAAAATTCTTCACTTGGAACTTTGCCTTTTACATCATTTGTGTAGGATTGTACACTCTTTCTTACAATATCCGCTCCATCAAGATAGCGTTTTTACAAATTTCTGGTTTAAAGTCTTCAAAAAAACCCAAGCATGTCAGACCATACAAGCACTTGTCCATCGACATTTACCCCAGACCCAATGCCAATAACTGGTACATGAACTTGCTTTGTTATCTCGCTAGCCACGCTACTCATCGTGCCTTCAAGCAAGATGCCAAATGCTCCAGCTTGCTCAAACGCCAAAGCCTCGTCAATTAGTTTTTGCCTCGATCTCGCTTCTGCCCTTTATCTTATAGCCACCTTCAAATTTATAAAACTGAGGCTTTAAGCCGATATGAGCCATAACATTTATGCCCTCTTCGCAAAGGCGTTTTTACTAAATTTACTTGGTGCATGCCAACTTCGAGCTTTACTGCATCGGCATTTGTCTGTTTGAAAAAAATTTCATCGCATTTTTTATAGCTTGCTTTTTCATTTGTGTAGCTGCCAAATGGCATATCAGCCATGATAAAAAGTATTTTTTAGCTCCGTTACAAACGGCCTTTGTATGATAAAGCATAGTATTCATGTCTGCACTTATCGTGCTTTCTTGCATATTAAAACTCATATTTAAGCTATCGCCAACCAAAATAATATCAGCATAATCATTAAAAAAAGCTTAGCAAATAACGCATCATAGGCTGTTATCATTACAATAGGGTCAATGCCTTTTTTTGTTTTTTTATATCATTTATGCTTAATTTTTTTCTTCTGAGTTTTTCATTTTTCATTGCAAGCTCCAAGGATTTTACCTAAAAAGGCTAACAATTTTTATCAAATTTTTGCTACAATTACGCCAATTTCTTAAGGACATAAAAATGGGTATATTAAAAAGGCTTGAAATAGATTACTCTTATGACATAGTTGAAGATTTATTTTATCTCACTATGCTTTTAATGTGCGATTTACTCGAGCCTTTGATAATAAAGTTTAGGAAGAGCTGATAAATATAAAGATAGTATCTTAGAGCTTACTAGGATTTTTTTCATAATATTAAATCAGCAGCAGGATTCATGCATCTTGATCCGATATTAAAAGCTTACAACTTTAGCTGAAGAGATAGCTCAAGAAGCAAGAAGTCTAAAAAGGTAAGCAAATGATAAATTATAGATTGGTTACTACTTATTAGCGATCAGTTTAATAAATATAAAGATGATGTAGAGAACGATTTTGAATATTTTTAGCGTTCTTGAGCCAAAAAAATCATTGATGTGCCTGCAAAACTTAACTAAATAATTCACTAACCATTTTATTTTTTTGGGAGCGACTTGGCTTCGACAGGAGCAGAGTGTGTACAGTGGCACGTCGCTTTGAGCAAAGCGTAAAAAGCTCAAATTAAATTTAAACGCAAACAACGTTAATTTCGCTCCTGCTTACGCTAAAGCTGCGTAAGTTCAGTTGAGCCTTGCTTAGTCTAATTCTAGCTAGGGACAAAAAGCAAGTAATTTAGCTAGAGTAGGCTCATAAAGTGACTGCTTGCTAGCTGAAAGTCTAGTCTTAGTCTAAATTTTTGGTTTTGGAAAGTGAGCCTTTTTAGATGAAATTTCTCACTTTTGCTAAGCGTGTAGAGGCTGTATGTATTTTGTTTTTTTGGACAGGGGTTCGATCCCCCTCGCTTCCACCATTTTTTTATCTAAAAATACAAATAAAATTTATTTATTAAATAGCTTAAATTAAAAAAAGCTCTTCTGACTCGAAATAATTTTTGTGAAATATTTCGCTCTTTTTCATTGGTATTTACATGAAGCACGTAGTAACCTATCTGTGTGTTGCTAGCATCTATTAGTGGTACCACGCAAAAAGTAGTGCGTTTTATAAACGTAAAATTCATATTCTTTAAAATTAATATCACGCAAAAACCTACTATGTTTAAATTTGCACTGCTTAAATTTCTCGATGTAATAATCATTTTAGAAATTTGATCACTTGGAATGCTTTTACGTGATGGCATCTTGTCTTTTGCCAAAAGAACAAATAGATCAATTCCTTGCTTTTTTTAAAAATAATTTCCAAGTGAATCAAAATTTAATAAAAACCTCGATGTTGCCAATAATTTTACCATCACGTATTACGTTTGAGACAGCCCTTATATGCGTTCCAGCATACCACGCCTCGATGCCGACCATGGGCTTGTTTTTGATGCCTTGACTCTTGCACTAAAAACCTACTACTAGCGATCATATCGCCATATCTGTTTTAGATCCCAACTCCTTACATAGCTTTTTGAGATCTTTATCATAAATGTGAAGCTTAATGTTGTTATACATCGATGCTGCGCCAAGGGTTTTGGTTAAATTACCGATATTTTTTTATGCACTCATCGCGGCTTTGCCCTAGCAAGCACATTTGTATAGACTCATTTTGAGCAAGCAAGATCGAGATCGCCATTGATGAAAAATTTCTCATCATCTATACTTTTATTAAGCTGTTTTACCTGGTAATCAAAAAAAGACTCGCATATTATTTTGCATCTTTTCAGTCATATAAGAGCTATAAAAGAAAGTAAAAAGCCCTCCAAGTACTATAATAAAGATAAAAAAATGATATAAAAAAATTAAGATATTTTTTTATACTTATTCAAAAACTAGCCCTTAACTTTTTCTTCTAAAAGTACTACCCAAATTATCAAATTCTGGCAACGCAAGCTCGCTTTTTTTCTTTTTGGATTAGCCCAAACACTATCTGGAAAAAAATGCGTCATTACTAAATCTAGCAATAACATGAATATGCACGTGTGACACGTAGTTACCAAAACTAGCAATATTTATCTTGGTTGGTTTATAAAACTCAAAGCATCGCCTTTTCAGCTACTAGCATCGCTTCAAATAGCCTTGCCCTACTCGCTTCATCGCAATCGCTTAGCTCACGAAATGGCTTAATGGTAAAGTACTTTTATCCATGGAAGTTCATTGTCTTCACGCTCGATTTTTTTATAAATTTATCTTCATAGATCATATTTGTTCCTATCTTTATACAAAATTCTCTCTCTTAAAAAGCGTATAAAAGCTTGATAGTCGAGATAAAAAAATGTCACGATCGCTGGTCCGAGGATCACACCCCAAAACCCAAAATGTCGTGATACCTGCAAGCATCGCAAAAGAATATAAGAAGTTCATTTATCTTTGTTGGTATTTTTAACCAGCTTCGAGTTTATAAATTTAATAACAAGTGGTTTTTAAAAGCGTATCAGCTGCAAATGAGATCACGACAATGGTGTAAAGTGCGATCGTGATAGCTGCTGCTGTGTTGCCATTTGCAAACTCATAAATACTAATAGGCGCCCATGCCAGAATACCGCCTACAACTGGAATAAGCGAAGCAAAGCTAAAAAAAGATACCAGTTAGCACGCCGTCATAGCCGTAAAAACTTGTGACAATAGCAAATAAAAAGCCTTGGATTATCATATTTGCAATGGTTGAATAAAAAGACCACACTCATCACGTTACCAACTTCGCTTAAAATAGACTCTGTGTCATCTTGCTTTAGCGGAAGTGCATATTTTAGATAGCTGATTAGTTCATTGCCATAAAGATTGCAAAAGAAGAAAAAGACCAAGATAATGATCATATCAACGCCAAATTTAAGGCTTAACTTACCTAGACTTGCAAGATTTGTCGCAAGTTGAGAAAAAAGCATCTTAATATCAAGTCCGCCGATAAATTCTTTTATCTTTGGCTCTAAAAAATTTATCGACTCAGGCATCCTAAAAATCATAATTTTTTTGATAAATTCGATAGTCTTTGTGACATTGTTTATATCAAAGCCAGCTGCGTATTTTGCGATCTCAACCACCGCATAAAGAAGTGGGGCGATGAATAAGCAAAGAAGCACAGACGTGGTAGCGCCGATGAAAGCGTCTTGCGGTTTTTAGTGAGCGATAAAAATGCAATTTGGACATTTGAAACCGCGACAGCAAAGCAGTGCAGCGATAAAAATATCAAGCAGATATGGTTTTAAAAAGATAGACCACCAAAGCCAAAGCACAAAATACAAAAATTCCAAAAATAGTCTATTGTTCATCTTGCTCCCTTAAAATGGGGTAATTATAGCACATTTATCAAAGCTGCTCATTTGCTTCCCAAATTTGCTCAATCTCTTTGCCATCAAAGCTTGCAAAGCTAGCAAGTACAGCTAGGCTTTTGGCATTTTTAGCATGCTACTGGTGCTTAGTAAATTTAGATAAATTTATAGTTTTACGCATAAATTTTCTAGCTCAAAAGCTCCTACAAATTTAGACTTTTACGTGCACTGAAAATTTGTCCCGACGATCTCGCATTCATCACATATTTGAACATATATAGTTCCCTCGCCATCTACTAGACTTCCAAGAGGAATTGTGCTAGATATTTCATGCTTTTGCTACATTTTTGGACATTTTTAAATGCTCGGCATCTTGCTCCCACTGCGGATATCCTCCAAGCAAAATTTCGCTATCTATCATATATGAGTAGTGAGCGCAAACCTCGCTGGCTAGCTCGAAATTTTTGCCCATCAAGAGTCGTCACAGCATCTCTTAAATAATCTTCGCTATCGCCCTCGCCTACCACTTCTGTTTGCACGCTTTTTGCCGTCATTTTGGCAAAAAAATACTGCACAAGGCCAACGCATGTTGGACAAAAATTAAGCACAGCATCGTTTTTTTAGCTCTAGTCCAAGTCGCTTTAGACTCTCTTTTTGATGATAAACTCCAGCATCTCGCCGCTACAAAAATTTACATTTTTTCATCGCTTAGTGCTTTTAAATTTAATGCTTGCATCTGCGTTTTTGGCTTTACCCTACATGTAAAAACATTTATCAAAAAAACTAGGCTTCTTCTCTTGCCACCTCGTCAAAGCTCCAGCCAGCAACCTGCGCATATCCGTCCATATCAACATGAAGCTTCGCCTTCCAAGGCTTTGGCGCATTATAGAGCTTAAAAATAGCTCCCTTTACCACCTCATCGCCCCTGCCAGGCAAGTGCGCAAAGGATGTGATTTATTTTTTTACGATATTTTTCAGCGCCATTTAGACTATTTATGAGCTCGTCTCTTACGTCACTTGGGGCGTTTTTTTGTAAATTTCAAATGGGTAGTATTCACACTCTTTGGTCACTTCTCTTATTATCTGCTCGTCGCAAATTCCCGTGCAGGTAGAAAATATAGACAAGATCACTATACATTCATCATATTTGCCTATCTCATCTATGTGTGCTAGGACATTTTTTTAGCTTTTGTTTGATCTCATCTTTGCTTAAATTTACCATAAAACTCCAGCTTCTCTTTTTGCCTGCAATCATAGCAGATCCCGTCAAAAGTAAATCGTCCTTTGCTTGCACTTAGGACAAAGATGTGGCTCGCTCATTTTTGCTCCAAATTTACATTCGCTACTCAAAAAGCCCTTTTTCGATGTCGATCTTGACGTTAAAGATCTCAAAACACTTCGCACTTGCGATCCTACCCTTTGCAGTGCGCTCGATAAAAGCCATTTGCAAGCAAATATGGCTCGATGACGTCCTCAACCGTGCCCTCGTCCTCGCTAAGAGCCGCTGCGATCGTGCTAAGCCCCATAGGACGGCGCCTTGCTTGCATCAGAACTTTCTAAATACCTAATATCCATCTCGTCAAATCCAGCGAATTACCCCCAAGCGCGTTAAGCCCCTCTTTGCGCGCTCGTGGCTGATGATTTGCTCGTCATTTACCTCGGCAAAGTCGCGAATTCGCTTTAATAGCCTAAGAGCGATCCCTTGGCGTGGCACGTGAGCGTTTGGCGATCTCAAGCGAGGCGTTTTTTTGTCGCACTCTTTGCCAAGTTTAACAGAGGCTATCTGCACGATACGGCTTAGCTCGCTGCTTGTGTAAAACTGCAGCCTAAAGTCCATCCCGAAGCGGTCGCCCTAAAGGCGCTGAGACCATGCCAGCACGCGTCGTTGCGCCTATTAGCGTAAATTTTGGCAGGTCTATCTTGATAGTCTGGGCAGCTGAGTCAGAGCCTATGATAATGTCTAGCCCTAAAGTCCTCCATCGCAGGGTAGAGCACCTCCTCGATAGCTGGGCTTAGGGCGGTGGATCTCGTCGATAAAAAGCACGTCGCCTTCTTGTAAATTTGTAGGATCGCCGCCAGGTCACCACTCTTTTTCTATCATTGAGGTAGCAGTCATTTTGATACTTACGCCCATTTCGTTTGCTATGATGTGAGCAAGTGTCGTTTTACCAAGTCCTGGAGGTCGTAAAATAGCACGTGATCTCAGGCACTCATTTCGCTTTTTGGCTGCTTTTTATAAAGATGTCTAAATTTCTGCTTGATCTTTTCTTGGCCTATGTAGTCTTCAAATTTTGTCGGTCTAAGCGAGACTTCAAAGTCATTTTCAAAGCTTACTTTTTCTATTTCAACAATTCTATCCAAAGTTTTTTTCCTTCTAAATTTAAGGCTTCATTTTTACGCTTTTATGCTTAATCTAAGCTCGTTTAAATTTATAGTAAAAGGTGCTGCCTTCGCCATAAACACTATCAACGCCGTATGAAATTTCATGTTTTTTTGGCAAATTTCACTGACGATATTTAGCCCAAGACCAAAAGCCGCCTTGGATTTCATCCTCTCTTACGTATCTTTTTCCAGACCTTTTTGACATCCTTTATCCCCTTGCCAAAGTCTTGTACACTAAGCTTTATCCGGTCATTTTCAAAGCTTTCAATGTATTAGTATTTCGCTCTCTTTTTGGCTGTATTTTTATGGCGTTTGTAATCGTATTATCAATGATACGCTGAGCTTCAACCTTGCTTAGCATGGTAAATGCATCGCCTTCTAAATTTGTCTTTATCTCGATGTGTTTGACATCGGCCACGCTTGAGAAAATTTCACTCGATCTATTATGTATTCGCCTCAAATTAGCCGCTCAAGTGGGGAATTTTTATATAGCCACGCTTTATAAAATACTCGACATCTTCGTAGGTTATTTGCATCTGTTTTTAAGGCGTTTTTTTGATGCGAGTTATATACTTGTTTTTCAAGCCCAAGCATCTCAAGATTCATACCAGCTACACCAAGTGGAGTCTTTAGCTCATGCATGGCGTCGTTAAAGAAGTTATTCATATATTTTTGAAACTCTTTATAAGGCTTAACGCTACTTAGATATAAGAAATATACGATAAAAAGCACCGCTACAAGGATGACAAAGGAGCATAAGTGCTGCTAGAAATATACTTTTTTTCATTATCAAGCTCTTTTTTTCAACGACAATGTAATAAGGCGTTTTATCCTTTATAAAAAGCTTTTTATAAAACAAGCAGCCATTTTTCTTCAAGTGTTACAAATTTAAAGTTGCTTGGCTGCCTGGAGAGATTTGAAATAATTGGATTAAAATTTACATCATGAGATCGCAAAATTTATAATTTAAAGAAGGAGTTATATTTTTCATTTTTAAAAACAGATTTTTGATAATAGTTTCATGCTTCATCGCACCAAAAAGAGCTTTTTGAAGTGCTGTTTTTGGCTTCATTTAAGATCACAAAGCTTTGAAAACAAAAAAAGCGACATTATGACAAATGTCGCTATGATCTGAATCTTAAAAGCTCTTGTGCATCTATCTTGTAGCCTATACGCCTCTTTGAAGTGATAAAGTCACTGGTTGTTTTGTTTCTTATCTTTAAAACATGCATTCTGATATCAGCACCTTCTATCTCTTTATCATTCCAGACAAGATCTCTTAACTCTTCCATGCTGACGTAAGAATTTAGATGTGAAACTAGACACTCAACAAGTGCAACTTCTTTTGCGCTAAGATCGACCATTTTGCCGTTTTTTAAATAGCGCACGCTTGTTTAGATTAAAGCTAAACTCGTCATTGATCTTTACTATGTTTTTTTATCATCAGTTCCATAGTATTTTCTCATAAGCTCAGCTACTCTAAATTTAAGCTCAGCTAACTCAAATGGCTTTTTTTAGGTATTCGTTACAGCCAAGCTCGTAGCCAATCGCCATATCACCCTATGTCAACCAAAGATGTTGTTATCATGATAGGAGCGTTTGGATTTAAACTCCTTATGTACTTGATAACCCTCATGTCCATTTACGCCAGGCACTTTTATATCAAGTATAAAAAGATGATAGAAAATTTTTTTCTCTATCAGATCGCAGGCCTCCTGACCATCGCTCACCGCTGTAACTTCATAACCAAGCGTCTGTAAAAACTCACAGACGCTCTCTTGAAACCCCTAAATCATCTTCTAAAAGTAAAATTTTCCAAATCTCTCTCTAAAAAAATAAGTTTTTATTAAGATTTAGCCATATTGTAATATTTAATAGGTAAATTCAAAATTAAAAATTATTTTTTTAAGTATTAAATAGAAATTTGCCCCGCATAGACAATGTAACACCTTAGCAAAAAGACGCCACATATTACGAATAATGCGTTGATCACGGCAAATTCGCGTTTAAAATCATGCACCTTTAAAACGCTTAAGTCTAAAAATGATAGGCAAAAGCCATACCAAAACCTATGACACCAATATAAAACATTAGCCCAAGAGAATTTGCGCTAAGTGCGTTTGCTACGCTCTCCGCTCCACTTGTGCTTGCGCTTTTTACAACCATAAACAGAGCAACTATGAGCAAAAAAACTCAGCGATAATCGCAAAAAAATCAAATTTTAATAAATAGTGTGCAATATCGTTTTGCCTTTTTGCCTTATCTTTTAGCACGCCAACAAGTAACGTAAATGCACCAGCGCAACTCAAAGCCTGATACTAAAAAAATAATACTGGCAAAACTGGTGTATTCCAAAGTGCGATCTTATGAGCTGCACTTAGCAAAAAAAGCCTGTATATGCACCAACACCAATGCCTAGGATAAAAAAAGTAAAATTCCTATTGATCCTGAAAGCTTCTCGGCCAAATTGCAACTAAGTCACAAATAGAAATTTTTAAGTGACGCTATCTCATTTTTAAATGCACCGACTGCATACACAACGCTTAGCGGAGTATAAACTAGAAGCAGAGCAACACCTATTGACATAACTGAGTCAAAGTTATAAAGTAACAAGATCCAGTAAAAAGCTTAGCGGCTTACCAAGATCAACTACCAAAAGTGCAAGACCAAAAAAATGATCGCTACTGGAGCGATAAGAGCAGCTGCTTTGAAGTAATAGTTATCTTTGCCGTATTTACCAGCTAAAAAGCACTGCAACGATGCTAGCACCAGCACTAAGTCCTGCTAAAAAAATAGATAAAATGCTATTGGCCAGCCCCAGTAAATTTCTGTATACTGAGCTAGACTTCCTGACATGTTATTCATTGTGTGCTCCTTTTGTATTTGCGATCATTGCAAGTAGAGGTTTTGTGTTTAGCTCCGCTTTTTGGCAAGTAGTATTTACTCTCTTTTAATTTCTTTGAGATTTTAGAGTTTTCATCATTTACGTCGCCAAAAAGTTAGGGCATTTTGTAGGGCAGACGCTAACGCAAGCTGGCTCTTTGCCCTCTTCTAGCCTACTCTCATAGCAAAATGTGCATTTGCCTATTTCGCCATTTGGTAAGACGTAGCGAGCGTCGTATGGACAGGCCAGGATGCAGTATTTTGCAACTAACGCAAATTCTATGATCAAGTAGCGTCACGCCGTCAGCTGTTTTAAAGCTAGCGCCAGTTGGGCAAACCTCAACACAAGGTGCATCTTCGCACATAACACAGCTTTGACGTAAAAAAAGTCAGTCTTCAAATTTGGAAATGTCCCACTCATCTTTGCATGCACCTGCAAGCGGTAAAGCCCCCTCGGCACGTTGTTTGCACTTCTGCAAGCTACCGAACAGCCTTGACAGCCGATGCATAAATTTTCATCATGTATCATCATATATTTTTTTCATTTTCTATCCTTACGCTTTACTTATACTAACGCCAACATTTGTAACCATGGTCGCAGCCACTGGCCCTTCGGCTGGATTAAGAAGCACGCTTGTATTTAGCCCCACGTGATCTATACTCTTAAGAGCTGGAGTGATGTGTCCAAAGCCGTGATAGATAAAGAGCGTATCTTCTCTAATGCCCTCGGTCACCATGAGCTTGCCCTTTTGCTCGCCAAATTTATTTTTCACCACGACCATATCGCCATCACGTAAATTTTTACGTTTAGCTGTTTTTGGATTTATCCAGATAGGGCTATCACTCATAAGATCATGAAGCGACGGCACCGCCTGAGTATGTCCATTGGTATGAATAGGCGTTTTGCCACAGGTTAAACAAAGATCATGCCCATCAAATGTGTCCATATCTTTGTCATTTAGCGCGCCATATCCTGCAAACTGTGCCTCGACATCAGGCAAAAATAGCTCTATCTTGCCACTTTTTGTTTTAAGCTTAGCCATATCATCCATTAGACCATTTTTCACCTACAAATTTAGCAGCGACTGGATATTTAGCGACAAATTTATCGATCATGCCCTTTTCTCTAAACAAAATTCCAGGCTCATCCCACGTGATAAAGCCATCTTTTTCAAGCGTAGCAAGTAAATTACATCTCCACCAGCTTGTTGCATCCTAAACTCGCGTATGTCATTCCAGGTGTAAAGCTCATCTATCTTCATGCGGCGTGCTAGCTCCCTAAAGATAAATGCCCCGTCCTTAGTGTCGCCAACTGGATCAATAACCTTATTTCTTATCATATAAGCTGGTTTTTAGACCTGACTTATCCTCTATGCCCCTCGTCGCGCTCCCAGGTAGCTGCTCTCAGGCAAGATGACATCAGCAAATGTCGCCATATCGTTTAGATAGACATCACTTACCACGATAAAAATCAAGCTTCTTCATCGCCTCTATGCTCTTCATCGTCTCAGCAACGTTTATTAGGTGATTAAATCGGATGTTAAACCAGCCTTTTATGGCGTAAGGCTTTTCGTTTAAGATAGCGTCATTTATATCCATCAAAACGCCATGTTTTCTGCTTACAAATTTATGCCTACCAGTCTCGCCAGCAAAGTCTAATCTAGTGACTTTTTGGCACTTTAAATTTCTCATCTGGATTTTTAAGAACTGGAAATTTATCCTCGCCGACTAGTTTGTTAAAGGTTTTTTGCATTTTTACCACCAAAAAGACCGCCTTTAACCTCCCAGTTGCCCATCATCGCATTTGCCACCATGATAGCCTTTGTCCTCATATATTCAGCTTTTTGTGGTGGTTGTCTTATGCCCAAAATCAAAAAAATAACTCTTGGGGCAGCTTTATAAATTTTCATCAGCGATGCGTCTAACGTCACTTGCTTTTTATACCAGTGATGCTCTCTTGCCATTCAGGCGTTTTGCCCTCTACACTTTTAACGATCTCATCAAAGCCGGTTGTAAATTTTCTCTATAAATTCTTTATCATAAGTGCCATTTTGTATCCATGTATTTATGATAGCTAGCACAAAAAGCTGAGATCAGTGCCAGGCTTAACTGGCAGCCACTCATCAGCCTTTGAAGCCACCACGCTAAATCTTGGCTCAAGTACAAGTAGCTTTGTATCTTTTTTTGGCTGCAAATTTAGCAAGCTTTTTTTAGCATCGGCTATGACGATACCTTCAAAGAGGTTATGACCAAAATTTACAATATATTTTTGCATTTGCAAAAGTCTCTTTTTAGCTTAGCTATGCCATACATCTGCTCGCAGACCATTTGATATGTGATCGGACAGCACGAAAAGTGTGAAAAGCAGTTTGGTGAGCCGTAAGATGAGGCAAAATTACCATTAGCTTATGCGTTTGCGAGCTTTTACAGGTAAAGACAAAGCTTTCAGGGCATACTTTTTGCTTAATCTCAAAGCATTTTTTTGAAGCAACTAGATCAAGTGCCTCGTCCCAGCTAGCCTCACGCCACTTATTTTCTCCTCTCTCACCAACCCTGATCAAAGGCTTTTTTTGACTCTATTTTTCGTCATAAAGCTGACTAAAACCAGAGCCACCTCTTGCACAAAGTGAAGTTGCCGTACCGCCAGCTTTTTGGATTACCGCTTAGAAGCAAATTTTATTATCAACAACCTTTGCTTCGATAGGGCATCTTGAAGAGCACATCTCGCAAAAAGCTACGGACGTACTTCTCATCTTGCTTTGCAGCATTTTCTAAAAGCACCACCCGGTAAGGACGATGCAACCATACTAACTCCAGCACCGAATTTTTAAAAATTCTCGTCTATTTAAGCTCATCTTTCTCCCTTTAAAAGATATTTGCCTTTAGTTATTCTAGTATTTAAAGTTGAAAATAAAATTAAATTTTACTTAATATTTATATTTAGATTTTTTTAGTTTTAAAAAAATGGGTGTTCTAATATCAAAATGAGTAAAATCTAAAAAAATGATAAATTTAATTAGTATAATTCTTAACGCAATCTTATAAAAATTACTGAATATAGAAATTACTGATTAAGGATTTTGAATAGAAATTAAGAAATTTCTAAAGGATTTAAAAAAAGCCGAGAGAGATCTCGGCTTAAGTTTGATTTAAAATACCCTATAAAAGTATCGGAGCTATCAAAAATCCAAGTGCGACAGAAAAAAAGCAATAGCTAAAAACGCCTGGAATAAAAAAAGGAGTGGTTGAATATATATTTACCTATCCTAGTTGTTCCAGTATCATCCATTTGAACGGCTCCAAGTAGTGTCGGATATGTTGGCAACACAAACAATGCTGAAACTGCAGCAAATGATGCAACTAAAATATATGCGTCACCGTTATTTGCAGCAGTTAAACCAAGTGCGGCTATAACTGTAGGAATAAGCGCCTTTGCGGTAGCGGCTGAGAATAAAGAAGCATACTAGCAAAAATAGCGCAACAGCTAGCATAAACGGATAGTCTTTAACAAAATCGCCGGCAAAAGTGCGATCGCATCGGTGTGATTTACCACGAAAGTATCTCCAAGCCACGCTACACCTAGCACGCAGATGCACGCGGTCATACCGCTTTTAAATGTAGCTGTATTAAATAGTTTATCGACCTTGACACCACAAGTTAGTGTGATTAAAGTAGCGATAACTAGCATAAAAGCTCATAATAGCGTTATCTCTAGTTAATACCAACGTCTTTGTAGGCTTATCTGGATCTTCTACATATTTTTACATTAGTAGTTGAGTCAGTTTTGACTTTTTATATCTTTTGCGACTAGTTCGTTAAATTTATCCGGACTTTTTGGTCTCATAAATTTTTTTCATAGCCTGTTACATAGCTTGGTTTTTATCCAACCTACGTTTTTTTACTAATAGCAGTAGCGTATAAAACGACAGAGATAACGCCAACTAGGAATATTAAAACAGATAATTTAGCTCCTTTTTGGAAGCTCTTTTTTCTCTTCGATTTTAACATCTTTGATTAGCCCTTCTTTAAGTCTTCTTTGATACTCTTTGTCACTACTTGAGATCAAGATTATAAAAATATATTTATAACAAGAGCCGTTAACATACAACCAATAAAAAGTGGTAGGTATCCAGATAGCTAATAGTAATGGATAACTAATGCCAAGTCCGCCCAAAGCATGCTCACCAGCCATAAATACAACCGCTGCTGAAACTGGGCTTGCAGTAATAGCTATCTGACTAGCGACAACAGCTATACTAAGAGGCGCGCTAGGCTTAATATTTTGCGTCTTTGCAACTTCGGTAATAACTGGAATCATAGAAAATGCTGTGTGTCCAGTACCAGCAAATACAGTTAGCAAGTAAGTGACAACTGGAGCTAAGAAATGTATATATTTTTGGATGTTTTCTTAGTATCCCTTCAGCTATTTGCACCAAATAATCAAGGCCACCAGCTACTTGCATCGCTGTAATAGCAGCTATAACGGACATGATGATTAAAATAACGTCCCAAGGTATACTACCTGCTTTTTAATCCAAGTCCTAAAAGTTAAAACTACGACGCCAATGCCACCAGCATAACCAATAGCCATACCGCCTAGTCTAACACCCAAGAATATCGCACCAAAAAGCACGATCAACTGTAATATCAATGAAATATCCATTGAAAACTCCTCTATTAAATTTTATAACTAAAATTTTACTTAAGCGTGTCAGAATTTTGACACGCTTTTTAATAATACTTTGCTTAAATTTCTTTACCTAATCATGCTTGGATTTAGCATATTTTTTTGGCTCTAAAATTTTGTCGATCTCTTCCTTGCTTAGATAACCTCTCTCTAGGCAGATATCACCAACTGCTTTTACCAGTTTGCAAAGCCTCTTTAGCGATGCTTGCAGATTTTTCATAGCCAATGTATGGGTTAAATGCTGTTACGATACCAACTGAGCCTAGAACTGATTTTTAAGCAAGCTTCAGGATTTGCTGTTAGTTTTCTTACAGCTTTTTCAGCTAGCGTTTTTCATCGCGTTTTCAGGATAAATATAGAGTTAAATAACGCATAAGCAATGCCCGGCTCAAATGCATTTAGCTCAAATTCGCCTCTCTCACTGCAAAGCATGATAGTTACGTCGTTACCGATGACTTCATAGCACGCTTCGCCTACAACCTCAGCGATAACTGGGTTTACTTTGCCTGGCATGATAGAGCTGCCTGGTTGCATTTGTGGTAAATTTATCTCGCCAAGACCGCATCTTGGACCCTGAGTTCATTAAGCGAAGGTCATTTGCGATTTTTGAAAAGTCTAACAGCTGCAGTTTTTTTAACGCACCACTTACGTGAACGAAGTCTGCTGTATCTTGTGTAGCTGCGATGAAATCATCAGCTTTTTTGAAATCAACACCAGTGATATCTTTTAACTTTTTAACAACTACATTTTTATAATCAGGGTGGCAGTTGATACCTGTACCAATCGCAGTTGCACCCATATTTAGATATGTCATTGATTCGCGTGCAGCTGTGATCTTTTCGATATCGCTTTTGATGTAGCTTGCAAATGCATTAAATGTATTTCCAAGTGTTGTAGGAACTGCATCTTCAAGCTCTGTTCTACCCATTTTTAATAATATCTTTCAATCTTTTTGCTTTTTTTATCAAATTCGTCTTTTTAGTAGATTCATCGCAGTAAGCAAATCAGTAAGCTTTGCGTAAGTTGCTACTTTTATTGAGCTTGGGTAAGTGTCATTTGTACTTTGTCCAAGATTTGTATGATCATTTGGATGGATGTATTGATACTCGCCTTTTTTTATGACCCATGCTCTCAAGCGCGATGTTTGTAATAACCTCATTTTGCATTCATGTTTGTGCTTGTTCCAGCACCACCTTAGATCATATCAACCACAAATTGATCTAAAAACTCACCAGCTATTACTCTATCAGCGGCTTTTTGCTAGCGTATCAGCGATCTTAGGATCTAAAACACCAACCTCTTTATTTGCAAGTGCGGCTGCTTTTTGATTTGCGCAAATGCTTTTTACAAAGTATGGATACTCTTTTAAAGTTCTACCGCTCATGTGAAAATACTTTTTCGGTAGCTCTAAATGTTTTGGATACCATAATAAAAAAATCGTCAGAGATTTCCAACTCACCTATAAAATCGTGTTCTTTTCTGGTTGCCATAACCATTCTCCTTATAAAAATGTATTAATGAAATTATATAGATATTTAATATTTTAAATATTAATTACTACTTTATTTTTTTAAGCTTTGACTTTTAACCTAGATAAAACGACTTTTTGGAGAAAAGAAATTATAGTAGCTTTTAAGCTATATTTAATAATATAGCTTAGATAAATTGTTATTTTTAATAATAATATCACTTTTTTTATTATATAAAAAGCTCATAATTAGCTCGAATTTATTTAAATTTTTAAGTTTAAAAGATAAATATATAGAAAAAAATAACATAAAATAAATATTAAATCACACTTTTTTTATATCCAAAAATATAAAAAAATAAAGTTAATTTTATTTCTAATATTACTTTAGAAAGTAAAAAAATTAAGTAAATATCACCATATTGCAAAGTAAATTTATTACAATTTTTAAATAGAGCCCTTAAACTAAGCATCATAAAAAAATATTATTTAATAAATTTTATTTTTACAAATCTTACTAATGCTTTAGAAAAATTCTTTATTAATTTTTCTTATTTACTTATAAAGTATTTTTATTGGATATTAATAATTTTTATAAGCTATTTTTTAATTTATATAGCTAGATTAATACTTGCAAGATTTTTGTAGTAAATATAAATTTTAATCTTGCCCCTACAATCAGGAGCAAGGAATAACAAATTTCTAGCTCTCAAGCCCCTAAGTTTGCTCTATACTCTTCATATGTGCCTTTAAAATCAACCACTTCGCCATTGCCTTTTAGGTGTAAAATTCTATTTGCAAAGGCGTCAATTAGCTCCCTATCGTGGCTCACGCAGATGACTGAGCCGTTAAAGTTATAAAACGCCTCGCCAAGCGCGATGATAGCTTCAAGGTCTAGGTGGTTATTTGGCTCATCCATGACAAGTAAACTGGCCTATGAAGCATAAGCTGAGCTAGTCTTACTCGGTGTTTTTCGCCACCGCTTAGCGCGCCTACTGCCTTTTCTTGCTCGGCACCACTAAAGAGCATCCTGCCGAGGCACTTTCTGATCTCGTCTATGTCCTTGTTTTTAGCATCTTGCAAATATTCATAAAGCTTTAGCTCGCCATTCATCTTATTTACCGTATCTTGCGCAAAATAGCCTAGCTCAATGGTCGCACCTATATGCACCTCGCCCGCATCTGGCTTTATCTCGCCCATTATGATCTTACAAAGCGTGCTTTTTACCAACGCCGTTGTGTCCGATAATGGCTAGTTTGTCGCCCTTTTCAAGCTTAAAGTTAGAAATTTTCAAAATATCACCTTATTATCAAATTCTTACTTATATTTTTTTAAGCTCTATTAGCTCGTTTCCTATCTCACGGTTTGCACGAAATAGTATACTAGGGTCGCGTCTACTTGATACTGCGATCTCTGCGATATCTAATTTTTTTCAAGCTGTTTTTGCACGAGATGTCGCCTGCTTTGCCTTGCTCGCATTTGCTGAAAAATCTCGCGATAAATTTCTCCAGCTCCTCTTTTTCTTTTAGCTTCTTATCACGCTCCATCTCATGCTGCTTTGCGATCAAACTTGCAGCCATATACCAGTCGTCGTAGTTGCCCGAAAACTCGCGAATTTTTTCTTAAAATCCACATCCAAAAATATTTGTACAAACTCTATTTAAAAAGTGCCTATCATGGCTGATAACCACAAGTGTGCCCTCGTGGCGATTTAGCTCGTTTTCTAGCCATGCGATCGCGTCTATATCAAGGTTGTTTGTTGGCTCGTCTAAAAACAAGATGTCTGGCTTTTGGAAATAGCACCTGCGCTAGCAAAACCTTAACTTTATCTGAGTTTTTCAACCTCGCTCATGAGCTTATCAAATTCATTTAGCCCCTAGCGAGCTTAAAAATTTTTTTCTATCCTAGTCTCGTACTCGTAGCTTGGATCCTCCTCGGCGCTTATCATCTCAAGCTCGCTTAAGCGCTCATTTATCTCATCTGTAAATTCCTCGCTCATATAGAGCTTCTCTTTCTTTGACAGCGTCATATAGGCGTTTGTTGCCATAAAGCACGGCATCTTTTAGCGTGAAAGTTTTCAAACGCAAACTGATCTTGCCCAAGCACGCCAACTTTTAGCCCATTTTTCTATGATGATCTCGCCGCTAGTTGGCTCGATAGCTCCGCTTAGAAATTTTTAAAAATGTCGATTTGCCAGCGCCATTTGCACCGATTAGCCCATATCTGTTGTGGCGATTTAGCTTTTAAATTTACATCCTCAAATAGCAAACTGCTTGCAAATCTTTGAGTAAGTCCCCTAACTTCTAACATTATTTTTTTCCTTGAATTTATTTTTTTGGATTTTGCCTGAAATTTGATTAAAAAGCCATTTTGCTACTTTAGCCTAAAATGCCCCGTGATCTTGTAGCTATAAAGTATGTTTTCTTCTTGCACGCCAGAGCCGATATTGTGGATGACAAACGGTGTTTGGCCTTCAAATTATCTGAGATCACACCGATGTGAGGTACATTTCCTGGCAGCACCCATGTGACGATATCCCCTGGTAGACTTATCATCACTCACCTCAAAACCTTTTTCTTTTTAGATAGGTAGCGATGTTTAAAAACACGCCTGTGATCGATGTTTTTTATCAGCCTTTTTAAGTCCCCATTTTTTTAGGATAGCTTGCAAAAATTTCTACTCATATCTTCAAAAATGAGCCTTTGCAGATCCATATCTTGATGCCGCAAAGCCCTTACCACAACATCTGTGCAAAACGCCCTTTTCGATATCCACATCGCCCATAGGATAGGCTAACTTTTCGTAGCTTGAATCGTAACTTAGCGTCACGCCTATCTGCGACCCTAGCGTCATTTACAAATTTGCTCGCCGAAAAGGCAAAGTAGCGTAGCAAAAAGAGCCAAAAGTAGAAATTTCTTCATTTTCTACTTTTAAAAGCATGGTTTTTAGGATACGTTTTCCTATCTCAACGCCTGGCTGATCGTAGGTGTTGATGCCTAGCATGATACCAGTAGCCGAGGTTAGTAGCTCGTAATAAAAAAATTAGCCAGCCAGCGTGAAATTCATCAAGCCTCTCAAGTGTGATCGTATCGACACTTATCCCTCTTGCACGAGTGCCATAGCCGTTGCGTCGCACTGCAAATTTATAAGCTCATTTAGGCTAAGTCCTGCTACAAAATCGCACTCCTCAAGCCCTTTTTAGGCTAAAGCTTGGAATAGTCTTGTCACTTGCGTGATCTTTTATCTTTATAAACGTCACGCTCTTATCTTTACGCCGTCCATGATAAGCTGCAAAAAGCTGTGCTGATCACGGCTGCCGACAAGTCCAACTGGCGTAAGACCAACTCTTTTGTAGCCTCTTTTTTGCCAAGACTCTCCGCCCAAAGCTGCACATACCAGTCGTTAAATTCAAAAATCTATCGCAGTAGCTAAATATGACATTTATACTGGCATTTCTGCTAGTGGCGTAGTGGTAGCTTTTAGCGACTATGGAGCTATCTTTTTGCTCGATGTATTGCTTCTTGCAAGCAAGCGCACCCTCCAGAAGTGCCTTTATATCGTAGCCACAGATACCAAGAGGCACAAGACCCTATCGCACTTAGCACACTAAATCTCCCTCCAACATTTTTTTGGGATATTAAAAAATTTAATGCCATTTTCTTTGGCAAAAATTTTCTCAAATTGTCCCAGGATCAGTGATGATGAGGAAAGTTTTGCCTACAATTTTGAGGCTTAAAGTCATCAAGCAGGCACTTAAAAAAATAGTGATTGTCTCGATCGTATTGCCTGATTTTTGAGCTTATTATAAAAAGCGTCTCGTCGAAATTTACTCCATCAAGCGTGTTTTTGTAGCTGCAAGGATCGACGTTATCTAAAAAAATAAAAAGCTCTCTTTTTATCCCTTTAGTGCCATCAAGCATCGATTTTTAGCGCCTTTACGCCAAGACTGCTGCCGCCAATGCCGACTAGCACGACATTTTTGATATGAGCTAGCCCCTTTTCATACTCCCTCGATCTCGCCAAGCAGATTTTTGCCCAAGGGCTGGTAGGTGATAGTAGCCTATCTCGCCGCTTTCATACTCATCGTTTATCCTCTTGGCGTAGGAGTCGATAACCTCACTGCTTGCAAAGTTAAACTTTAAAGCAAGTTTCTATCATTTATTTCGCTCGTAAAAGAAATTTGTAGCCCTCGACAAAACCATCGATGCTACCACAGTCAAATCTCTTGCCTTTAAATTTATAAGCTAGCACCATGCCATCTTTTGCCTGCGCTTTTAATGCGTCCGTGATCTGAATTTCGCCGTTTTTTTACCTGGCTTTGTTCGCTCTAAAATGTTAAAAATATCTGGCGTTAGGATGTAGCGTCCAATGATAGCTAAATTTGTCGGAGCCTCGGTAGGATCAGGCTTTTTCAACCATATCATCAACCATTATAAGATCATCTTCTATAAACCCTGCCGCTTACGACGCCATAAGACTTAGTCTGCTCTTTTGGCACCTCCATCACTGCAAACGACGCTGCAGCGATATTTCTCATAATTTGTAACCATCTGTGAAAGCACACCCTCGCCATTTTCATTTATACATAGATCATCTGCCAAAATGACCCCAAATGCCTCGTCACGAACTAGAGTTTTGCCCGTATAAATGGCGTGTCCAAGCCCTTTCATAGCATTTTTGCCTAGTAAATGAAAAATGTGCATGAACTCATTAAATTTTCTAACTTCACTAAGCAACGACTCTTTTGAGCTGCCTGCGATCTCTTTTTCTAGCTCGTAGCTAATGTCAAAATAGTCCTCAAGCGCCCTTTTTCCGCGTCCTGTGACAAACGCCATATTATCCATGCCAGCCGCAAGCGCCTCATCAACGCCATAGTGAATGAGCGGTTTTGTAAGGATTGGCAACATCTCTTTTGGGAGTGATTTTGTAGCTGGCAAAAACCTCGTTCCATATCCAGCCGCTGGAAATAGGCAAGTTTGTATCATTTTAGTCCTTCGTGAAAAAAATTGCAAAAATTCTACTATTTTTTTCCTTAATAATATAAATTTGTCTGAATTTACAAGGCTTTTAATTAGCAAAAATGATAATATTTTTAAAATTTAAAGAAAAGAGCAAACTTTGCAGACGATTGATAGAATTTTTAAAAGCTCAACTCGACATAAAAAAATCAAATTTCTTTAGCATTTTTTTATGCCCGATAAGCGACTTTGAAAAGTTTGCATGAACGCCTAAAAGAAGAGCATTTTAAGGCTGTTCACGTAGTTTGGGCGACAAGGGAGCTAAACAAATACGGACAAATAGTCGAAAATCAAAGTGATGACGGCGAGCCAAAGGGCACTAGCGGTCAGCTAGCTTCAAACGCGCTAAGGGGCGCTGAACTTATAAACGTTGGGGTCTTGATAGTTCGTTACTTTGGCGGGATAAAGCTTGGCACTGGAGGGCTTGTAAGAGCCTACTCAGGGGCTGTAAATGAAGCTATAAACGAAGCCATAAAAAGATGGTGGCGTGATGAATGTGAGATAAAAGATGAGATTAAATTTTTACGCCATTTTCATTAATGAGCCGCTTTGAGCACTATTTTTGCCACTAAAGAAATTTAAGCGAGTTTGAAAGAGAATTTGAATGATACTGGAGCGATTTGGAGCATAAATTTAAATGAAGCTGAGTTTGCCGAGCTATTTAAATTTTGCAAAAGAATTTGAAGCAAGCGAATTTAAATTTCTTTAGCCCCTTGCACTTAGTGGCAAGAGCTTATTCGCTCATCAAAGCTAAATCATTGTAAAAATCTCAAAAAAATTAAAAAGAAAGTAAAAATGGAATTTGGAACGACATTTATAACCACTTTAACCCAGTCGCCTTTAGCGTCTTTGGCTTTAGCGTGCACTGGTATGGGCTTATGTATATCTTAGCCCTTGTTTTGGCACTTGCCATGGCAAAGTATCTCGTTAAAAAAGATAAAATCCCAATCTCAAATCAGCTTTTTGGATAATTACTTTTTCTGGGTTGAAATAGGCGTTATTTTAGGCGCTAGGCTTGGCTGGGTTTTAGTCTATTCAGGCGAAGTAAGCTACTACTTGACGCAACCTTGGCAAAGTGCTTAATCCATTTCATAACGGCGAATTTGATAGGAATTCGTGGCATGAGTTACCACGGAGCAGTAGTTGGCTTTTTGATTGCGACATATCTATTTTGCAAAAAGTATAAACAAAATTTATGGCAGCTACTTGATCTTTGTGCAGTTTGCATACCTTTTGGCTATACATTTGGCAGGGTCGGAAAATTTCTTAAATCAAGAGCTTTTTTTGGGCGAGTTACAGATGTGCCTTGGGCAATAAATGTTTTTGGCCAGCCAAGGCATCCTAGCCAACTTTATGAGGCATTCTTAGAAGGTTTAGTTATTTTTTTATTATTTTATTTTTTTATAGGAAAATTTAAGAATTTTAATGGCGAGCTGATCGCGCTTTATGCTATTTTTATACACTTTTGCAAGATTTATTTGTGAATTTTTAGAGAGCCTGATTCAGGGCTTGGATTTATTATTTTTGATCTTTCAATGGGTCAAATTTCTATCACTTATCATGTGTGGTTTTGGGATTTTTATTTATGCCTTGCTTTTATAAAAAATTTTTAAAGCTCTAATATAAGTGTTTAAAAAAATATTAAAGTAAAAATCTGCTAGCATTAGCTTTTATCAATTAATACTAATATTTAAATTAGTATTAAGAAATGATAATTTATTTCAAATTTCTTAGGAGGGCTCATGACCGGGCTTATAGAAGGTTTTTTTGGGAAAACGGTCGGACGACAAAAAGTCGCACTCCAGCCGCTTGGGATAGATGGCAAAGTATTACAGGGTTTATTTTGGCCTGTTTTTATATTGTGCCATATGGTTTTTTACTTCTACTATACTACTTGGCAAAGACGCATTTAACGCTGTCGTAGGGTTTGCGGAGGCTAAATTTTTATTCGGCGAGGCTACTTGGTGGATTACTAACGTTATTGCCGCGGTAATATTTGCCATTTTTTATCGCTCATGCATTTTTTTAGCTATGAGAAAGTACTTTCCAGCAAACTACAGACAATATCTAATGTTTAGAGGCCACAAAGACCGCATGAAGCACCTTGATACTACGCTTTGGTGGTTTCAGTTTTTAACCGGTTTTGCTCTATTTTTCGCAGCCAGCGCACATCTAGTGGATATAGTCTTTGGCGGACATATTACTGCCGACAAATCAGCGGCTGCATTTCATCAACTAGAAATTTTCTACTTCGCACTACTTGTTTTTTTATGGTCGTTCACGCTAGTATCGGTATGTACCGCTTGTATGTCAAATGGATAAGCATTGATGGTGCAAATAAGCACGAAATGTTTGCCAAAAGAAATAAGGCAAAAACAATTGTATTTGCCGTTTATGGCATACTTGCTATAATTGCGCTAATCGCCGATTTCGTGTGGATCAGCCATTAAAAAGGAGCTAGAAGATGAATGTAAAATATTATGATGCATTGGTAATTGGTGGTGGTCTAGCTGGTCTTAGAGCTGCTGTGGCTGCTGGAGAAAAGGGCTTAAGCACCGTTGTTTTAAGTCTAATACCTGTAAAACGCTCGCACTCTGCGGCTGCGCAAGGCGGTATGCAAGCCTCTTTGGGAAATTCAAAAATGAGCGAAGGCGACAACGAGGACGTACACTTTGCCGATACGGTAAAAGGTAGCGACTGGGGCTGCGATCAGCAAGTCGCGCGTATGTTTTGTCAAACCGCGCCTAAGGCGATCCGCGAGCTAGCTGCTTGGGGCGTGCCTTGGACTCGTATAACAAAAGGCGAAAGAAGCGCTATCATCAACGCTCAAAAAAACGACTATCGTAGAAAAAGAAGAGGTCCCACGGACTCATCCACTCTCGCGACTTTGGCGGAACTAAAAAAATGGAGAACATGCTTTACGGCCGACGCCACAGGTCACACTATGCTTTTTGCCGTAGCAAACGAGGCTCTAAAACACAACGTCGAAAATTCACGATAGAAAAGAAGCTATCGCGCTAATCCACGCAAACAACCGCTGTTACGGCGCGATCGTTCGCGATCTAGTTAACGGCGAGATCACGGCATACGTTGCAAAAGGTACGCTAATCGCCACTGGCGGCTACGGCAGGGTTTATAAACACACTACAAACGCCGTAGTTTGCGAGGGTATCGGCGCAGCCATTGCTCTTGAGACTGGCGTAGCTCAGCTTGGCAACATGGAAGCTGTTCAGTTTCACCCGACTCCGATCGTTCCAAGCGGTATCTTGCTAACGGAAGGTTGCCGCGGCGACGGCGGAATTTTACGCGACGTAGACGGATATCGCTTTATGCCCTGATTATGAGCCTGAGAAAAAAAGAACTAGCTAGCCGCGACGTCGTAAGCCGCCGTATCATGGAGCATATCCGCGCAGGCAAGGGCGTACCTAGCCCATACGGATATCACGTTTGGCTAGATATTTCTATCCTAGGACGCGAGCATATCGAGAAAAACTTACGCGACGTTCAAGAAATTTGCGAAATCTTTAACGGCATCGACCCTGCCGACACCGAAGTATATACCGACGAAAACGGTCGCCAACGCGGTAAAGGCTGGGCGCCGATATTGCCTATGCAGCACTACTCTATGGGCGGCATCAAGACAAAAGCCTACCGGCGAGAGCCCGACGCTAGCGGGTCTATTTAGCGCCGGCGAGGCTGCTTGCTGGGATATGCACGGATTTAACCGCCTAGGGCGGCAACTCCGTTTCAGAAACGGTCGTAGCCGGCATGATCGTTGGAGATTATTTTGCTGATTATTGTGCTAGCCACGAGATAGAGATAAACACAGCCGATATTGAGAAATTGTAAAAAAACAAGAAGATTACCTAAATAGCCTTGTTAGCAAAGAAGGTAAGTTTAATGTCTTTGATATCAAAAAAACAAAAATGAAAGATATCATGTGGGAACACGTTGCGATCTTTAGAACAGGAAAAAGGCCTAGAAATTGCGGTTAAAAGAGCTTGAAGAGCTTTATAAGCAATCTTTGGATGTCAAAGTCACAAACAAAAGCACTATTTGGCAACCCTGAGCTCGAGGAGGCCTACCGCGTACCGAAGATGCTAAAACTAGCCCTTTGTATCGCAAAAGGCGCGCTTGATCGCACAGAAAGCCGCGGAGCGCACTGCCGCGAAGACTATCCGAAACGCGACGACCTAAACTGGCTAAACAGAACTCTAACTAGCTGGAAAGAGGGCGATACGCTACCGACTATCGTGTATGAGCCACTTGATATTATGAAAATGGAAATGCCACCAGCATTTAGAGGGCTATGGTGCGAAAGGTAATATTATTGAGCATCCAGATAGTGCCATCCGCCAAAAAGAGGTCGATGAAATTCGTGAGAAAATGCAAGCTGAAGGTAAGAGTAGACAAGAAATTCAAGAGGCTTTAATGCACTACGATCTTCAACCAAAAATATAAAGCACCAAACGAAAAGAGCAGGAATAGGATATGAGTAGAAAAAAATAACCATAAAAGCATTTAAATATAATCCGTTAAGCAGAAATTTCAAAACCACATTTTGCGACCTACGAGCTAGAAGAGACTGATGGTATGACGTTATTTATCGCGTTAAATATGATTCGCGAGAATTTGACCCAGATCTTAGCTTTGACTTTGTTTGTCGTGCTGGGAATTGTGGAAGTTGTGGCATGCTTGTAAATGGTAAGCCAAGATTAGCTTGTAGAACTCTTTACTAAGGATTTTGAAAGCGGAGTAATTGAGCTTATGCCTTTGCCAGTATTTAAGTTACTAAAAGACTTAAGCGTAGACACTGGCAACTGGATGAATGCGATGAGTAGGCGTGTGGAGAGCTGGATACACACCGATCACGAGACCGATATCTCTAAGCTTTGAGGAAAAGGTTGAGCCTGAAGTAGCGCAGGAAGTATTTGAGCTTGACCGCTGCATCGAGTGCGGTATCTGCGTGGCTGCGTGCGGTACGGCTATCATGAGGCCTGATTTCATCGGTGCGGTCGGACTTAACCGCGTAGCTAGGGTTTTAAAAATCGACGCGCTTGATAAACGAACCGATGAGGACTTTTACGAGCTTATCGGCGACGATGACGGCGTATTTGGCTGTATGACTTTGCTAGGGCTGTGAAGACAACTGCCCTAAACACTTACCACTTCAAAGTCGCATAGCTTATATGCGTAGAAAAATGGCTGCTATAAAGTAGCAAAAGGGGCTGCAAAAGCCCCAATTTACTTCTACTATTAAAAAGATTGCAAATAGATGCCAAAAAGGCATAAAAAGATATCAATAGATACAAATAAGAAAAAAATAAAAAAATATCAAAAAAATGGGATTGATAAGAGTGCGCCCATTATATAACCAAGTGGAAATGCGATAAATATAAAGACGATTCCAACACCAGAAACAAAACAAAAAAATTAGCGCAAATATCGTAGCAAAGGTATTTACAAATAAGCTAATATTTTCTAAAAAGAAAAATTGTTAGGCCAAGACATCTCATGTTTTGATTATAGCTTTTTAAGCCAAAAATTTATATAATTTCAAAAATTTGCTTCATTTAAGGATATAAAATGTTGCCAAGCTATAAAGATATGATGCTACCTATTTTTGGAATTTGTCGCGCAAAAAGAAAGAAGCAAATAGAGCTGAAAATTTTCTAAATTTATAATTGAGTATTTTAAGTTAAAAGACGAAGATATTTTACAAAAAAATAAAAAAGTGGAACTTTTACATATATAAAGCAGGACGGGCTGGGCTTTATCCTATCTAGCTATAACAGCACAAGTAAAAATCAAGGCCAGAAAAAGTGCCGCTTAAAAAGTTGGTAGAAGCCTATTTGCCATAACAAATTTTGGCAAAAGAGCTAGTAAGTAGCAAGGACAAAAAGAGCAATTTCTCTCTTGGTACGATGAATTACAAACAAGAGATAAGGCAAGAGAAAAAAAGAAGCCACAGAAAATACCCCAGATGACAATATAGATGAAGCACTTTGCAAGATAAAAGAAGAGCTAAAAAGTGAAATTTTATCTAGCATTTTAGAAAAAGAGCCAAGATTTTTTGAATACCTTGTAACAAAGCTACTTGAAAAGATGAATTATGGAGCTGAAAATCTCACAAATAAACAGGCCGAGATGGCGGGATAGAATGGCATCATAGATGAAGATGAACTTGGGCTTTCTAAAATTTATATCCAAGCAAAAAGATACAAAGACGGCAGTAATATCCGTAGGCCAGAAATTCAGCAGTTTATCGGCGCCATCTCAAATAAAAATACTAAAAAAGGTGTCTTTATCACTACGGCAGAAATTTACCAAAAGAAGCTGAAATTTCTCGCCAAAGATAATCAAAAATTTTCAGCGTGGTTTTGATAGACGGCGACAAGCTTTGCAGAGCTAATGATAAAATACAAAGTCGGCGTTCAAACAAGCCAAATATATGAAATTGTAAAATCGATACCGACTTTTTGAGGAAAAATAATTTTTAGAAATTTCTAAGCCATAAAGCACTACTGCGTATATTTATTGCAAGTTGCTACTTGAGATCATTTCGGTCTTGCTTTTATTTGTGTGCTTAAAAAGCAATTTGAAATCTTTACTAACGCCAAAATAGTCTAAACTTTACCAGCTTAAAAATGCTTTTTAAACCAGATTTTACTCTTATAAACGCCGTCTAAAATTTAAGTGTTATAATTACAGCGAAATAACGATTTTAAGGAGAGAGTATGCAGTCACGCATAATCACTGGCGTTTTTGATGTTTGTTGCTATTTTTGGTAGTTTTTATTGATAATTATATTTTTAAATTTTATCTTGCTCGGCGCTGTGCTTTATTTTTGCATTTAATGAGTCGCTCAAAGCTTTATAATATCGATCACAAACAGCTAGTTTTTGCCGCACTTGCTTTTTACGTGCTTACATATTTTACAAATCCAATTTTCATAGCGATCCTTGCTATCATGCTGGTTGCTTCGATCCTAGCTCCATAAAAAGTGAGAAATTAAAGCTAGTCGCACCTTTTTGTCTATCCAACCACGCCGATCTTTTATGATGTGGATGCTTTACTCAGAGTATGGCGTAGGCTATCTCGTATGGCTTATTTTTAAGCGTAGTTGCAAGCGATAGTGGTGCATTTTTTGTTGGCAAAATGTTTGGCAAACATCCATTTAGCCCAAGCTCACCAAACAAAACAATAGAAGGCGCAGCAGGCGGCGTAGCAATAGGCACAGTAATTGGTTGCATCGTTGGAAAATTTTGTCACCGAAGGATTTTTTTCCAATTTTATTCTCAAAGCTTTTTTTGGTCTGCGTGTTTGCGGTTTGGGGAGATTTGTTTGAGAGTTACCTAAAAAGACTTTGCGGCGTCAAAGATAGTGGTTCGCTCTTCCCAGGACACGGTGGCATGCTTGATAGGATAGATGGCTATTTATTTGGCGTAGTCGCCCTACTTTGGTCGCTCTCGTGGTAATACTTGGCTCAACTGGCTCAATCGGCAAAAACGCCCTTAATCTTTGCGGAGAAATTGGCGTAGAGGTTGAGGCGTTAAGCTGCGCTAAAAATGTAGATTTACTAAATGAGCAAATTTGTAAAATTTGAAACCAAAATTTGTCTGCGTAGGCGATGAAAAAGCTAGTTAAAAATGTAAAAAAACGTAGAAGCTAAAAATATCTTTTTGGCGAGGCTGGACTGCTACAAATGCTAGAAATTTTCAAGCTCAAAAAGGTAATAAACGCCCTTGTTGGCTTTGCTGGCCTTGCTCCTAGTTTAAAGACACAAACTCTTGGCAAAAGGCTTGCCCTTGCAAACAAAGAGAGTCTTGTTGTTGGCGGCACATTCTAAAAGACTAGAGATTTTTGCCGATTGATAGCGAGCATTTTTGGACTTCAATTTCTACTTGAAAATAAAACTGCACCAAAAAAAGACTCATCATCACAGCAAGTGGTGGCGCGTTTTATAAAAAGCCGATCAAACTCTAAAAGACGCCACGCCAGTGACGCACTAAAACACCCAAACTGGGATATGGGCGCAAAAGATCACGATTGATAGTGCGACGATGGCAAATAAGCTTTTTGAGGTGATGGAAGCTTACTGGCTTTATGGCATCAAGGAGATCGAGGCTGTGATAGAGCCAACTTCTGCGATACACGCCGTAGTTGAATCTATAGATGGCTCAAGCACGATGCACCTCTCGCGACCTGACATGAAGCTAGCTATCGCTCATGCTATGTTTGAAAATATCAATGAAAATATTGTCTCACATGCAATTTGACTTGATCTTAAAAACATTAAATTTCATAAAATCAGTCATAAAAATACCCGGTCTTTTTCGCTAAAAGATGAAGTTCTAGCAAGCCCTGATCTCAGGCGTAGTGATAAATGCAGCAAACGAGATTGGAGTATTTAGCTTTTTAGAGCAAAAATGCTCATTTTTGGATATCTCAAGGCTGATTTTTAGGCTCAGTGAAAAAAATTTAGAATCGAAAGATCAATGATCAAGATGAAATTTTCTGAAGTTGATAAAGAAGTTAGAAATTACGCAAAAAGGATGTTAAATGCAAAGGTATGAGGGTTATAATTTGACCCCAAACAAAAGCTTAATTGGTGTTCAGTTTTTATTTGTTGCTTTTTGGTGCACTAGTATTAGTGCCTATACTTACGGGATTAGATGCAAACGTAGCTCTCTTTACGGCCGGTCTTGGCACGCTACTTTTTTCAGATAATTACTAGAAAAATGTTCCCCTATTTTTAGCAAGCTCCTTTGCTTTTATCGCGCCACTTCAGTATGGTATCGAAAAATGGGGCATAGCCGTGACGATGGGAGGCGTTATATTTGCTGGATTTTTTTCTACGTTGTTTTTAAGCCCTCGTGGTCGATTTGGCGGAGAGAAAAATTTTGCATGTAATTTTGCCTCCAGTTGTCGTTTAGCCCTGTCATCATGACCATAGGGCCCTAATCCTTGCTCCAAATGCCGTCAAAAATGGCAACATCAGCCACTGAAATTTATACTCAAAATGAGGCGATGATCGTCGCTGGCATTTCGCTAGTGGCTACCATTTTAGTGATGATGCTTGGACGTGGCATGTTTAGGCTTATACCTATTTTGCTTGGTATTATCGTCGGATACATCGTAGCTTACTGCTTTGGCATGGTTGATTTTTACCCCTATCTTTAATGCACCTTGGTTTAGAATGCCAAATTCACTACACCAAAATTTGAGTTTGAAGCGATAATTTATATGATACCCTATTGCCATCGCTCCAGCGATCGAGCATATAGGCGATATGCTTGCTATCTCAAATGTTACAAAAGAGGATTTTCTAAAAAAATCCATGCCTTAAAAATACGCTCCTTGGAGATGGGCTTGCCACTTCGCTTGCTGCCTTTTTGGTACCTACCAAACACTACATACTCAGAGGTCACAGGCGCAGTTAGCCTTACAAAAAGCTTATAATCCAGCAATCATGACCTTTGCGGCGATCACTGCTCATCGTGCTAGCCTTCATTGGCAAGCTAGGAGCTGTGCTCTCAACTATCCCAGCCCCAGTCATCGGCGGTATCATGCTGCTACTTTTTGGCATCATCGCAAGCGTTGGCATGGAGACACTTATAAAAATAAAGTTGACCTTGCAGACCCTAGAAACATGATAATCGTAGCCCCTCATCTTCATCTTTGCTATCGGTGGCATGGTGCTTGACCTTGGTGCGGTTAAATTTTCAGGTATAGGTCTTGGCGCGGTTACTGGCATAGTTTTTAAATTTGCTTTTGCCAAAGACAAAGCATTATGAAGGATATTAATGCGTAAAGTTTTACTTTTTTTACTAACCTTTGCCACTGCTAGTTTAGCCAATACTTTAGACTATGCGCTTATCAAAAAGGTGAACCAAGCGAAAACACGATGTTGTTAATCGGTGGCATTCAAGGCGATGAGCCGGGTGGCTTTTTGGCAGCCTCTATCGTGGCAACTGACTATAACATCACAAAAGGTTCGCTTTGGGTTGTGCCAAATGAAATTTCCCAAGCATAATCGAGCGAAGTCGTGGCACAAAAAGGCGATATGAATAGGTAAATTTGCCCATGTAGATAAAAACGATCCTGATTACAACTCAGTGATGAAGATAAAAGACGTCATAACCGATAAAAACGTCACACTTATCTTAAATGCTACGATGGTAGCGGATATTACAGAGATACCGTTATAAACAAAGATGAAAAATCCAGATAAATGGGGCAATACTTGCATCATTGATCAAAGCACGCTTCCTGGCTCAAAATATCCAGAGCTTGAAAGTATCGCCTCAAGCGTAAAAAGACGTGTTAAATAAGCACCTAATAGATCCAAAGCACCAGTATCACATCAAAAATACGCACACCGCAATGGGTGATAAAGAGATGCTAAAAAGCCTAACTTACTATGCTATCACGCAAAATAAATCAGCCTTTGCAAACGAAGCTAGTAAAGAAATTTGAACGCCGAGCAAAGGACTTATTACCATCTAATCGCTATTGAAGAATATATGAAAAAGGCTGGCATTAGCTTTACTAGGCCGTTTAATCTTGATGTTAAAAGCGTAAAAAGCAATCGAAAAAGAGATCAGACTTGAACTTGAAAAATTCATACGCGATAAGCCTTTAAAAATCTAAAGCCTTTTAATAAATTTTGTCCCACTTAAAAAGGCGAGTTAAATTACAGCTCACCAAATCCGCTAATAGCCGTTATAAAAGAAAATGGTAGCTTCAAAGTGCAGTACGGCAACTGCTTTGTTACTAGGCTAAAGCCACAATATTTTGAGTTTGCAAAGCCGCTTTGAGGAAATTTCACTAATAAGCGACGGCAGCGAGCTTACATTAAAAAGTGGCGATAAATTGGCGTGAAAAAAGAGCTTTTAAAATTAAAGCGCTCAAAAACGTGCGCGTAAATGTCATAGGATATGGCACAAAAAGTATAGATGAGAGCGAGCAAGAAGTGACTAAAAATAGCCTAAATAAAAGCTACAGCATCGATAAAGACAGCAGAAATTTACCGAGTCGAGTTTTATAAAACGAAGATGGCAAAAGAGAAATTTGCTGGCATGATCTTAGCGGAGTTTAAAATGATACTTGGCATCGAAAGTAGCTGCGATGATAGCTCGGTCGCACTAATAGATGAACGCACTTTAGAAAGTAATTATTATAAAAATTTCTCAAGAGGAGGAGCACGCTATCTTTGGTGGCGTTGTTCCTGAGCTTGCAGCTAGACTTCACACAAAGGCACTGCCAGCACTTTTTAGAGGATATCTTGCCAAATTTTAAAGATATAAAAAGCGGTCGCTGTGACAAATGAGCCAGGGTTAAGTGTGAGCCTAATAGGCGGCGTCAGTATGGCAAAAGCGCTAAGCGTGGCTCTAAATATCCCGCTAATTGCCGTAAATCATTTAGTTGGCCACATCTACTCACTATTTTTGAGATCGCGAAGCCACCTTTCCACTTGGCGTCCTGCTAGTAAGTGGTGGGCATACGATGATCCTGAGATTGACGAAAATGGTGAAATCACTGAGCTAGCAAGCACTAGCGATGATAGCTTTGGTGAGAGCTTTGACAAGGTTGCTAAAATGCTTGATCTTGGCTATCCAGGCGGTGCCGTAGTTCAGCAAAAATGCCCTACTTTGCAAAGACAAAGAGAGGTTTCATTTTACCATTCCACTTCTTCATGATAAACGCCTTGAATATAGTTTCTCAGGGCTTAAAAACCAAGTCAGAGTCGAAATTTTCAAAGCTAAAAAGTATCACTCCAAAAGATATTTCTGACATCTGCTACGCATTTGAAAAATACTGCCTGTGAGCACATTTTAAACAAGCTTGAAAAGGTCTTTTGTTTAAGAGATTTTTAAGCGTTTTGGCGTAGTTGGCGGTGCAAGTGCAAATCTAAATTTACGAAAAAGGCTTGAAACGCTTTGTCAAAAATGAGTGCGAGCTTTTGCTAGCTCCACTTGAGTTTTGCTCTGATAATGCATTAATGATAGCAAGAGCGGGACGTGAGAAGTACCTAAAAAGGCGAGTTTGTGAGCCATAGCGAGCTAAATATAAACCCAAGAGTTAGCTTTAAAAAGCTTTGAGTTAAATTAAACTTTTTTAAAAAAATATGTAAATTTTGCGCCTAAATCTTGATAGCTTCGTAAGTAAAAACGTAATAAAATCTAAAAAATTTTCAAAAAGAATCTTTAATGGACGAGTTTTTTTAAATCACGCTTGGCATTTTAAATAAAATTTACGCCAACACTGATGCGAGCGTACCTTTTTACCCAGATCTCACTGGCGCTTCTTTTTATCTTGTGATGAGAAAAATTTAGATGAGTTTATGGCTCTTGCCGAGTTTAGAACTATCTTAAAAAGTTAGGCGTTGGACTTGATATCTTTAGCATACAAAAGTGCACAGCTAGCCACACTAAAAGCACTAAATGAAGCAAAAATTTCAAGTGATGAACTCGCAATCTACTTACAAAAGCTATGTGATGAAAAAGATAATTAGCCATGAAAAAAATTTGATTTTTAATAGTAATTTATAAGCAAAAACTCAAATCAAAAATAAGGCTGAAATTTTCTAATGTAAAGCCAAAAGATCATTTTCACAAGAGCCTAGATTTTCTAAATGAGATAAATGAAAAAAGTAAGTATGATTGATGAAGATAAAAGTACTTTTACAAGCCTTAAAGAACGCCAAAAAAAGATCAAACGAAACGCTTTTTAACATCGCAGTAAGCGGCATCATAAACTCTGGCAAATCAACCCCTTTTAAAATGCGCTTTTAAATAAATCCGTCCTTGGCACTTCAAATGTGCCTGAGACCATAAATTTAACCATCTTAAAGCATGCATCAAATAGCCATGCAAAGGTAAATTTTATAGCCCAGACGAGCTAGAAAAGCTTGGACTTTCAAGCGAGAAATTTACCAGCTAGTAGCGTAGAGATCAGCCTAGATGAGATCAAAAACTATACATCTTCAAGCTCAAAAACAGCAAATCTCGTAAAAAGCGTTGAGCTTTTACGACGATTTGGAGCTTTTAAGAGATAATGTCTGCATTATAGACACTCCGGGCATAGATGATGCGATCGTTTTTAAGAGAGCAAATAACTACAATTTCATGAAAGAGTGCGACCTTTTGGCTCATCTCATGAATGCTTCGCAAAGCGCAACGCAAAAAGACGCACTATTTTTGAAAAAATGCCTTGAAAACTCGCACATCGTAAGAGTTGCTATCGTGCTAACTCACGCTGACGAGTTAGACGCAAAGGGTATTAATGAAACGCTAACTACGTAAAAAGGCGATTGGCGAGCAGATAAATGACATCAAGATAGATTATTTTGCCCTTAGTGCAAAAGGCTTATCTTGATGGTGCTTTAAATAGTGGCGTGCAGGAGTTTAAAGAGTATCTTTACGATGTACTTTTTGGCAAAGACTCTAAAAATCAGCTCTCATTTTAAGCTCATATCAAAAAGAATTGCAAAATATTTTAAAAGCAAAACTCGAAGCCACAAAGGCTGAAAGTCAGAGCTTAAAGCATTTGGTTTAGAGCTAGAATCTTTGCAAAACGAGCAAGCAAATATCAAAAATTCTCTTAATGAAAATTTCACAAAACTTGAAAGATTTTTTTAGAAAGCGAGCTAAAAAAACTCGATGATAAAAATGCAAAAGATATCTATAAAATGGGGCTTGAAGTACTACTACAAAATCTAAAACGAAAAAGATTAAGAGTGAGATCGCTTACTGCAAAAAAATAAAAGAGAAAATTTGAAATCTAAAGCGTCTTACACAAATAGCAAAAACTACACTTTGTGACGGAGTTGCGGCACTTATGAGAGAGGCTAGAAATGAAACTTTGGTGCAAACAAAGTCATGCGAGCAAAAATATCGCTTTAAGTTTTGATGACTTTTAAGGTGAGTGAAAATAAAGTTTTTTTAGTATAAATGACTTTTTAAAGCAAATGGGCGTAGAGCTTGATTTTAGAGAGCTTTTAGATGAGCTTGAAGCTAGTAATTTTAAGCAAAAATGAGCCAGATGAGGCGCTTTTTAAGTTTAAGAGAGAATTTACTTAACAATAAAAAGCATATCACAGTTTTGCGAGACACTAGCAGAACATGAAAAAGCTGCTAAAAGAGCGAGTAAAGAAAGCTTTATGAGATGAGCCAAAAAGAGGCTTTTAAGCCAAAGACTTTTAGTGCTCAATGAAAAACTTAATGAGCTAAATTTACAAAAATCAAAGCTCAATTTCAAAGCTTAAACAAAAGACCTCCTTACAAGATGAAATTTGCTCACTTTTAGAGGATATTAAAAATGTTTAATGAGTTTATAAATGCCTACAAAGCGAGATATTTTAAGGTCTTTACAAATGATTTTTATAGGGTGAGCTAGCTAGGCTCGTAAAATGATCTAAACGATCCTAGCTTGCATATAAGCGAGCAGATAAAAGAGAGCTTAAATTTACTAATAGACACTCTAAATGAGCCACCACTAATAGCTGTTATCGGTCAATTTTCAAGTGGGAAATCAACATTTTTAAACGCACTTCTTGGTCAAGATATCTTGCCATCAGGACTAACTCCAGTCACCGCAAAGGCTGTGAGGCTAAAATTTGCAAAGATGCCACTTCTAAGCGTGAAATTTATAAACGGTAGCGAAAGCTTGCTAGCAAGTAGCGATCTCAGCCGAGCTAAATAAGCTAGGGCGATCAAGTTTCTGGTATGACGCTTTATGCACCAAGTGAAATGTAAAAAGAGATAAATTTCATCGACACTCCTGGCCTAAACTCGCTAAGAGATGCTGACACAAAAAGAGACAAAAAAATACACTAAAAAGGTTAGCGGCGCAATATGGCTAAGCCTTGCAAACAACGCCGCAAAGGCAAGCGAGCTTGAAAGTATCAAAGAAATTTTAAAAGCCAATGATCTAAAAAGCGATCTGCCTAATCAACCAAAAAGACAAGCTAAGCGAGGAGGAGCTTGAAAGTTTGCTAAAAGCACGCTAGGCAAACTTATGGCGAGCTTTTTGAGGATATCATCGCTATCTCGTCAAAGCAAGCTCTTCTTGGCATCACAAATAATGACAAAAAGCCTACTTGAAGCTTCAAATTTCTAACGAAGTTCTAAAGGCTATTAAAGAATACTTTTTAGACAAGAGCTTTAAAGAAAGAAATTTCATAAAAAGCAAGGGCAAAAAAAGATCGTAAAACTCCCTAACCAACGAGCAAGAAAAACATCTAGAAAGGTATGACAATGCGCAGTTGATTTTTAGATGAATTTAGTGGCTCGCTAGATGAGAGGCTAGAGGCGATAAAAGAGGAGTTTAAAACCAAAGATCGCTTTAAGATATAGTCAAATGAGTGAAGTTATAAAACTTGCTGCCGATGAGGTATTTAAGCTACTTAAGCCTTTTTCAAAGACAAAATTTAACGCTTCAAAGACGCTTTTAAACAAAGAAATTTATAAGCGTGAAAAGTTCTGAGGTAATAAGTCTTGATAGCGACGAAGTCTTTTCAAAACTTATCTACGAAGATGTAGTTTTTAATACATTTTCTAAACGCTACAAAAAAAGATGTAAAAGAGCTAGAAAATGCGATAACTTCAGCATTTAATGAGCTTTTATAAAAATTTAGAGGATAAATTTTTAATATACAAATCTCGCTATGAAAAATTACGCTAGTTTTGATGATCAAGTCTTAGCTTACGAAACAAAATCCATAAATACCTATGCCGGACGGACATATGAAAAATTTTTAAGAGAGTATGAAACGGCTAAATTGAAAGGCTACACAAAAGGTCTCTTTGTTTTTTTGAAAAGCTTGATATAAAACTAGCCTCAAACTATGAAAACGCGCTCAAACTCGCGATTTATTTTATAAAAGCAAAAAGATAGAAAAAGACGCTAGAGTCGCATCTGCAGATGAATACTCCACTTTATATTCCAAGTGCAAAAGACGTCTATGAGCGTATGCTTGATGCTTTTAGTCTTTATGAGTTTGAAGCTTTAATGTGCTCAAATAGCTCGTTTTTTTAAATAAAATTTTGCTTGATATAAAGAGTGATTTTAATGAAATTTATACTTTAAAAAAATAGTAATGCTTGATGGCTTAAAAGCAAGAGTTAAAGAGCAAATTTCAAAGATTGAAGAGCTTTGTGAAAATTCATTATTACTAAGATAAATAAAAATTTTTAAAGCTTTAGAGCTATCCATTTAAGGATAGCTTTTATTTTATGCGCGCATTACGCCGATCTTTGGTGCGTCAAATGCAGTTACACGCTTTGGCACGCCTTTAAATTCTCGACATTCACAAGGCTTGTGTGAGCGGTGTTGCTCTGGCTCATCTTGCTTGATGGCACGTCTTTTGTGAGCACATTTAAATTTCCGTGCAAGCAAAGGCTCTTTTTCGCCCGGTTTTTCAGGGTCGTACCAAGCACCTTCGCTTACTATTACGACATTTTGTGGCACGTCCTCGGTCAAAAAGGCACCGCACATGTATTCGCCTCTATCATTAAACACACGTACCACGTCGCCCATCTTTATCCCTCTAGACTCGGCTGTTTTTGGATTTATAAGCACTGGCTCGCGCTCTGCGATCTCGTTAAAGTTGCGAAGCACGGAGTTATTTAGCTGTGAGTGAAGCCTCAGCTAGAGTGTGCGCCGCTAATTGCGATAGGATATTTTTTTATTTTTGCGCTAAGCCACTCAAACGGCTCAAAGCCAAGCTGCATGCGGTGGGCAGTCATCATAGCCAAAGCCAGCGACAGTCTCAGAGTAAATTTCTATCTTACCAGATGGCGTTTTTAGCGGATTTGCCACTGGATCGTCGCGGAATTTCTTGTAGTTTGTGAAGTAGCGTTTTTTCTCATCGATCTTGTCAAATCTAAAGTATCCCTTCTCCCAAAATTCCTCAAAACTTGGCATGCTCTCATACCCAAGCTCAGCAGCCTTTTTAACGGCATCTTCATATATTGTCTTGACCCACTCTAGCTCGCTTTTACCCTCGCTAAATGCCTCTTCCCTGCCCCACTCTTTGGCAATCAGTCTTGCGATCTCGTAATCGCTCTTACTCTCGCCAAATGGCTTAACAAGTGGCTTTATTGCAAATAAATACTCGCTCGTTGAATTTGCCATTTCGATGTCAGTTCGCTCGTACTCAAGCGCAGCTGGCAAGACGATGTCGCTAAATTTAGCTGTACTTGTCCAAAATGGCTCGCAAGTGATGATAGCATTGACATTTCGCATAGCTTTTATCGCTCTATTTGCGTCAGGATGCCTTGTGAAAGTCGAGCCATTTGCGTTAAACATTACCCTAATCTTTGGCAGTTTATAGCTCTTACCATTTCTTGTTATCTCCTTGCCTGGGCTTAGAAGCGCGTCTATGAGCCTTGAGTTTGGCATTTCATAGCCCTTTGTCTTTGGCACCAGCCCACTATCAATAAATTTTGAGGCACCTTTGTCTCAAACGCCGCTGGTTTAGGCGCTATGAAGCTCTCATCAGCATTTTTGTGCATGCCATCATTTGTGACAAAGCCACAACCCTCTTTGCCGATGTGTCCAAGCATCGCATTTAGCGTCACAAGCGCCCAGTATGCCATCTCGCCGTGATCTTGTCTTTTGAATAGCATAGCCACTAATTATCACTGAGTCATTTTTTTAGCTAGATCCTCGCTCAAATTTCGCAAGATCTTGCTCGCTAACGCCACAAATTTTGCTTGCCCAAGCTAAATTTTTTTATTTACTCCGTCAGTTTTGCCAAGCATATACTCTTCAAATTTATCAAAAGCCAACTGTGTATTTTTCTATAAATTCTTTGCTGTAAAGTCCTTTTTCATAAAGGTAGTTACACATACCTATCATCATTGCTGTATCGGTGCAAGGCACGACTTCAAGGTATTTTGAGTCAAAGTACTTTGCGCTATCGTTGTGATAAACATCGACGCTATAAATTTTTCATCTCGCCACTCGCGCCTTTTTTTCTGATCTCATCGTAGTATTTATATGAGTTATGAAGCGGCACGCCAATGGCGATCTTGTTTGAAACGACTGGGTTTGTGCCCCAAAATACGATCGTTTTGGCATTTTTTAAGATAGCCTCCCACTTTGTTGGCGCTAGCGCAGGATCGACGAAGCCAGTGACGTGCGGCATGATGACAGTCGCTGCGCCGTATGAGTAGCCACCTAGCTCATTTACGTAGCCACCAAGCACGTTAAGTAGCCTTTTTGCGGTCTTTTTGGCTGTGGCCAACTTTTGCCAAGGCTACCCCACTGATAAACCTGTCCGTAGATCGCTTCAGCACCGTATTTATCAAAATTTTCTTTTTAAAATTTTCTGCACTTAGCTTTTATAGCCTCGTCCCAGCTCACACGCACAAATTCCTCTTTACCACGAAGCTCTGGTTTTGGGTTGTTTGGATTGGCTAAAAAGCTCTTTCTAACAAAATGGATATTTTACTCTGCTCTCGTTTTTGGATGTAGTCAATGACTGCGTTATTTAGCTCGTTTGGATAAGCATCGCCCTCAAATGGCACGGTCTCGACCACGCGACCTGCGATCGTTTTTTTACATAAAATGGGCTAAATTTATTTGCGCTTAGTCCGCTTTTGTTTGTCAAATAACGCTTGCTCTGCGCTTCCAAGCTCTTTTGCTTGAAGGCTAGCCGCGCCTAATGCGCTTAATCTTAAAAAGTCTCGTCTTTTTCATTTTTCTCTCCGATTTTGGTTAAATTTATTGTTTTTTTGGTTGGTTTTAGAAATTATAAATTTAGGGTTTTGTATCATTTCATCGTTTAAAGGCCTTGTAATGTAATACGCAAACTTGCGTCTAAATTGCGCTATTTTAGCCAAAAATTTTCTAAAGGATGGGTAGATGATTGGATTTTATGTAAATGTAAAGTTAAAAGCTGGGTGTGAGGCGGAAATGAAGAAAATTTTTAAAAGAGATCGTGCCAGCTTCAAGGAAAGATAAAGGCTGCATAAGCTACGAGTGCGGCATGGTTGTGGGTGGTAAAAGCGAGTACTGCTTTATGGAGATTTGGGAAGATCTTGCGAGCCAAAAAGAGCATATAAAAAAGCACTCACATGGTGAAAAAAATGCAGCCACGCTGGAGGCTTGCAAAGAGAGCCAAGAGGTAAAAAAATCGTAAATTTTGTAAGCGTAAAGGAATAATATTTGCTTTAAAAAGGGCAAAATACACAAAAAAATGAGCGAAGAAAAAATGCTTTGAGGATGATAAACGCGACTGCCGATATTATATTTATGGCCGTACTTAGGGGGCGAGTGAGCTTTGAGGCTTGCAAAAAGATAGAAAGTTTATCGACTCTTTAAGAGAAGAGCTACTTGGCAAAAATCCAAATAAATTTAAAATCGCACAAAACTCATATCAAATGATCGCCATTTTTGAAAAAAATACCGCAATAAAAATAATCCACTTAAAATTTAAATCTGTTTGCCGATATTGTGTTAAAGGATTTGACATGATAAACGCACTAAATGGATTTAATCAAAGTTTTAACTACCAAGACGCTTTTAGTAAGCGCCAAGCCACAAACACGAATTTAAACAAAGTAGAAATTCCTGCTGAAACTGCGGACATCAAGCATCTACCGCTCTCTGGCTACTCATCAAATGATAAAATTTCTATCTGGGGCAAGATAAATGGCCTTGATAGCGGAGCGAGCAAAAGATGAAATCTCAGCCTTAAAAATTTCATCGATAGCACGAAGCTTTGGCGACTAAACTCCATCATCACTAGCGAGAAAAAAACGGCTTTAGCGTAGATGAGTTCATCAAAAATCACAAAATGAACGTAAATAACAAAATAACCAATAATGCTTTTGGCGCTCTTTATCTAAGCCGTGAGGCTACAAATTTACTAGACTCTGATCTAAGTATCGATGAGTTTAAAGATAAATGGCTGAGATTTACCGCCGAAAGGATACTTGGCGAGCACGCAAATGTGAAAATTTCTTTTTAAAGACGGGGCTTTACATTACGAACAAAGCTCGGATAAAAAAACGTATAGAATTCTTAGGTCAGCCTATGTTGCACCGTGTGAGCTACGCTGATAAAAAAACAGCAAAGATGAGTTTTTGAAAATTTTCTAAAAAAATAAGCTATGAAAAGGGCGAAAATATCGCTGATGTGCTGCAAAATATCGCTCTTACACCAGTTAGAGAAAATGGCGATGAAGAGATGGAAGAAGAGAAAATTAAGCCTATGCAAGTTACCAAAAAGGCGTAACTTACACAGATAAAGATATAAAACGTGAGTTTTTGAGGAATTTATCAGGCGTGAGGTCGAAAATGGAGCGAGCTTTGATGATCTAGTGCAAAAGCTAAACAAGCTAAAAGCCAAAGGATATTCTCGCATAGTTTTGGCCTTATATTTTAAATTTCTAGGGGGCTAGCTTGGCTCTTTAAATTTCTACTTAGATTTGAGTTAAAGAGCCAATTTAGCCAACTAATTTAAAAAGCTAGCTTATCTTAATAAATTTTCACTCGAGTTTTAAATTTTAAGAGTCAGCCAGCTTGACTCCCAAATTCTACTTTGGATTATTTATACTTATCACCATATTTTTTTCTCATCAAGATATAGCTTTGCAGCCTCTTTGATGTCGTCATTTGTGATAGCTTTTATCGCGCTTATATACTCATCAGCCGTATAAAGTGGCGTGTTAAAAATTTTTATTTGAGATGATGTGCTTTTGCCAAAACTCAGGCTTTTTCATAATCTTTTTTTATAGAAAATTTTCACTCTGTGCCTTAAAATCCTCCAAATGCTTTGGCAAGATCGCGCCACTACTCTTGATGCTGGCTATTATCTGCTTTATCTCAGCGATGATCTTGTCTGTATTTGCAGGATCGCAAGTAAAGCTAATTAGCATATCTGAATGCTCAAAAGGATAGCGTGAGAGCTTGGCATTTGAGGCTAAAGCCGTATGTTTGCCCTTATCTTCTCTGATCTTTTTCTCGAAGCGCCGTTTTTAAAATTTCACTTAATGCCCTTAGTCTAATCGCTCCCCTCAAAGCTATATTTCGCATCAAGATTTACGATATTTATGCCAACATCGCTTCTTCTTGTGCTTTGATACTCCCTTTTTAAAGGTATGCTGCCCCTTGATACTTCGCACGCCATCGTCTTTAAACTCTTCAGCCTCGCCAAGCTTTGGCAAAGTGGCGATATACTTTTTAACAAGCGGCAAAAGCCTCTCTTCGTCGATGTCGCCGATGATTACAAAAAGTATATGAGGCTACATTTGTAAATTTATCTTTGATGATCTCTTTTAGCTCATTTAGCTTTAACGCATCGATATCAGCCATCTCAAAGCGGCGCAACACGTTTATTGTTTTCATAAAAAAACTTGCTAAATTCGGTGCTAAATTTATATTCAGGCCGATTTTTGCTCTTTGCTTAGCTCATCTTTTTGCTCTTTGCTTGATACGCTCTAGCACATGAGTATCGGCTCTTGGAGCATTAAACTCTAAATTGATGACAGCTAGCAGCGAGCTAAGATCGCTTGTGCTTGATGAGCCATAAATGCCTTGCGTGAGTGCTTCTATACCCTTTTCATAGCTTACGATCTTTCCATTTAGTGCCTTTGATAGCTCATAGTTATTCAAATTTACCAACGCCACTTTCATTTTGTGAGCGCTACTGCGAAGCTACCAAGCTTTGGATCAGTCAAATTTGATGTGCCTCCTTTGCTGACGGCTGCAAACAAAACGCTATCTTTTTTAGTAGCTAGTGGCTTAAAGATAACTTGCGAGCCATTTGAGATTTTTGTAGGTATAAATTCCATTTTTTTCATCAAAGCTTCTTGAGCTTATCTCTTTTGGCTCTAAATTTTTCATTGCCTAGGCTCTTATCGTTGTTGCTAGCAGATGAGGCTTGTGTTATAAGCAGGTGCCTTGGCAAAAAGCTTTAAAAACTCATCTTTGCTAAAGCTTTATAACCATCTTTGCTAAAAATTCTTACACGCTCATCAGAAATGGCCCAAAATTTGTCTAAATCTAGCATTCACGTCAGCTAATGTAATCTCGTTTAATAGCTTTAAACTAAGCTCTTTGTCGTCTTCGTCGCTTAACACAAAGCCACCATTTTCTATCATATTTAAAATTTGTCCAGCGTAAGCGCTTGATTTTTAGTCTTTGAGCGTTTAAATTTTGCATCTACGTTTGCCACAAACGCCTTTTTACATCTTCAAAATCATCTTTATTAAAGCCAAAACTCTTTAATGCCTTTTTATAACGCCAAGCATATCTTTAAGGCTTGCGTTAAAATCGCCCTCAAGTACATTTGTTTCAAAACTATAAATTTTTCTGCTTTTGCTTGAAGTGTTTGAGCTATAAAATCAATTAGCTCGATTTGATGAATTATTTGCATTTTTGCTCATAAAGCATATTTATTAGGCTTGCGATAAGTGCGTCTTCTAGATTCCTCTTTGCGTCAGCTTCATTTACAACCGGGCTCAATTTATCAAAAATAGCTAAGTCTAACTAGCTCCATTCCAGTTTCATTTGAGTCGTAGTTAAAAAAATATTTAAACCACTTTTTAAAGCTGATATTTTTCTGGATGAATGTAAGAATTTGTATTTTTTTGCTTGGCTAAAGCTTTTTTTCGATTAAGCTTTTTATCTCATTTTTATCAAAGTCGCCAACAGCGACAAAAGCTCATAAATCTTGGCTGATAAAGCCTCTCGTAAAATCTTGCATGTGCCTAGCATCTACGCTTTTGATGACGTTCATGTCGCCTATTGGCACTCTTTTTAGATAGATACTGCCCTCAAAAAAATATCTTTTGTTTGAGCCAAATAAAGCCTATATCCTGGCATATTTCTCTGACGCTCTTCTTCCATTATGACGCCACGCTCTTTATCAAGCTCCTTAGGATCGATTTTAACGCCATCTATCCAATTCGAAAAAGACCTTAAATGTATCTTGTAAATTTTTTTCTCATTTACATTAATCGTTAAGACATAACTCGTCTGATCGTAGCTCGTCTGCGCGTTTGAGATCAGCTCCGATTCACACCAAGGCTCTCAAAGCTGCTTAATTAGCTCATTTTTACTAAAGTCACGGCTGCCATTAAATGCCATGTGCTCCAAAAAGTGAGCAAGACCTTGCTCGCTATCTTTTTCATCAGTTGAACCAGAATTTATAACAAGATAAAAAAATAGCTGTTTTTTTGTAGAAAGTATTCTCTTTGATATAGTATTTTAGCCCGTTTTTAGCTCTCCATTTAACATATCTTTATCGTTTTGAAGCGCAAAAGACCCATTACTAGACAAAAAAAGCAACAAAAATTTTTCTCATTATTTTTCCTTTTTAATTTTTAATCGATAGACAAAGCAGATTGGCATAAGCCTGCAAATTTGCAGGCTAGAAGATTATTTTAGATCGTATTTTTTTAAGTAAAGCTTCGTAGCTTCCGTCTTTTTTTCATATCATCTAAAAGTGATTTATTTTCTCTATTAACGCGCTCTCTTTTCCTTTATCAAAAGCTATTGAAAAGCCCTCGCTACCATCAACTTCTTTGAAAAATGCTTCAAGTTCTGGATTTTTTTCTTGATAAAAGCCATATCCGATAGAGCTATCAGGGATGACTGCGTCAAATTTACCAACTTTTAATCCCATGATAAGTGGCACAGTATCTTCTGAAGGTACTACTTTTACGCCATTTATAGCATTTGCTGCTAGCTCTTGGACGGTGCCTTGTTGCACGCCAACTCTTTTGCCAGCTAGCTCTTCTTTAGCTTTTTAGTGCGTCATTGCCTTTTTTTCTTTAGGTAGAGATTTTTCAGTTAGATAGTACGGCTTTGTGAAATCAATCGATTTTTAATCTATCTGAAGTCGCACTCATTGCGCTTATAATACCATTTATTTTTGCCAGCTTTAAGTGCTGGGATAAGGCCGTCAAAACTCATATTTATGATCTTGTATGAAAAGTCTGCACGCTTTGAAAATTTCATCAATTAACTCGATATCAAAGCCTGTTATTTTGTTATTTTTCATCGATATATTCAAATGGCGGATAATTTGCTGCAGTGCCAAATTTTCAACTCGTTTGCACAAAAAGAGCAACAAAAAGCTGTGAGTAAAAGAGTAAAGATCTTTTTCATAATAGTGTCCTTTAAGGTGATTTAGTGGCTTAATTATCAGTATTTCTCTATTAAAAATTGTTTAAATTACAATAAAAAGAAAAAAATGCTATAAATAATCGTATAGCAAAGTAGCATATAATTTTTATAGATAAGTTCTATCCCTTAATTATTTTTAAGGGATAGAATAGTAGGAGCTCTAAGAGTAAGTCAAAGATTAGAAATTTATTTTTCTAACTTCGTTTACTATTGCCTTAGCCATGTCGTCAACATCAGATGTTACTTCATTTGCTTTATTGACAATTACTACATTTTTCTTTTTGTAAGTGTGTCAATTTGAGCAACTGATTGGTTTATCATATTGATTCCTTCGCTTTTGCTCTTTTATAGATTCACTCATTTCATTGATTGATTGAGCTAGTACGTTTGTATTTGCTTCGATCTCTGTTAGAGATTTTTTTGAGTTCTCTCTGCTAGTTTTTCTAACCTCATCTGCAACAACCGCAAAGCCTCTACCATGCTCTCCTGCGCGTGCTGCTTCGATCGCGGCATTAAGAGCTAGTAAATTTGTTTGATCAGCTATATCTCTAATAATAGTTATGATGTTTTTAATCTCATCACTTTGTCTAATAACATCAGATGTTTTTTTGAGATATTGCATTCATTGAACTTGACATTTGCTCTACTGCGGCAGCAGACTCTTGAAGTGAGTTTGCTTGTACATTTGCGCCTTGAGTTAGTTCTTTCATTGACTGACTTAAAGCCTCAGCCTTTTCTTCTAGCACATGAGCTTGATCTCAAATTTGCCCTTAACATCTTGGCTATCTCTTCACCAAGAGCATTTATACCAACCGCCATTTTGCCATCATCTTCAAAGCCTTTTTAGTAAAGTCTTGTTTTTTAAAAGCTTTCTAGTAGATTTAACACATCATCGCCATTTTCCGCAATAGCATGTTTAAGTGCGATTTGTAAGTCTTTGAAAGTTTGTTTTAGCTGGCTAAGTGCAGGATTTGAAGTATCTGCATTAAGCTGAGCTACGTAGTTACCTTTGCCAATTTGATTTACAAAAAGTATTTGCTTCTTTAATGAAATTATTTTTGCTCAGATAAATTTGCCTCGATTTGTTTGATATTCTCATTTATCAGTGCACTCATCTGTCCGATCTCGTCACTGCCACTACGATCTAAAGAAATTCAGCTTTATTAGTTTTGTTATTTAAAAAGTCAAGAAATTGCTAAGCCATTTTTAGTCTGATCTATGCCAGAGATCAAATTTTACCTATCAACGTAGATACTAGTAACATAAGTAAAATACAAATCGCGATCACTATGGAGCTAAAAATAAGTTGCGTATTTGCTTCACTTTTTTATGTGTTGTGCATCCTTTTGCATACTATCAAGTAGTTTTAAGCTCAAAGCTCTCTCATCGCATCTATTGAAATGCTTATCTTTGAAAACCAACTCGGTGCGTCATAAGATGCATCTTCGGTAGTAACTACATTTTTAATAATATTCATAGCATCTATAAAATCAGCCTTTTTTCTAGCGATGGCATCAAATTCATCACTAAATTCTTTTGGGTTGTATTCGTCAAAGTCCTGCATAAAGTTATTTATAACACTATTTAGTGCAACTACTTTATTGTAATCTTCTTTACTTATGCTCTTTTTGGTAAAAATTCCATTTAAAAGTAGCACGCAAAATACCAAAAGACTCTTTTATCTCACCAACAATAATGATACGCTTTTAGATCATCTACCAAGCTAGGCTCGAGCTTATCACTATATCCATTTATAGCAATGACCTCTTTTCTTAAAAATTTTTGTTATACGGCTAATTAGATCATTGCCACTTTTTTTGATCCACATTTGAGCGGATACTATTTATCTCTGAAACTATTTCATTTTTCTCTTCAAGTTTATCGAGCGCAGCATCTACTTTTTACGCTGCTCTAATAAATTTTTATTATCCCCTCCTGCTAACACACCTGAGCTAAATCCGCGTTCTTTTTGCATTTCATGGATAAAATTATTTTGATTTATTATTGTATCCACGATTTTTTCTCACTAAACTCTGCTTTTTGAGCGAGTCTTTAAGATACCATTTAGCATGTATGCACTCATGATACCAAGGCCAATAAGACTGACGATAACTATCGCCATAATCTTAGATTTAATACCTAGATTATTCATTTTCTCCTTTTTAGTTTTTTCTTAATATCTGCTTCAAAAAAATAAAGCCATACGACTTTAATACTTAAAAATTTATCAACCAAAAAAATACTTTTGGTTATTTTTTTATAAAAATATCAATTAACGCATTTATGTAAAGATTACTAATTTATATTTAGCTTTATTAAATAGTAGGAATTTTTTAACAAAATTGTGATATGTACAAATAGAAAATAGCACATTTAAAATAAATGCCGTTCTCATCCTGAGAAGCTTCATTTTTTTCTCCTTGAAAATAATTAAGTCATTTTTATTAATTTTTACTTTTTAAAAGATGTTAAATTTTAAAAATTAGAAAAAGTGAGTTTTTTTGCAGAGAATTCTGCTTCTCTGCAAATTTTGTATTTAGATTTATTTCTTTTAATCCATATTTATCTAGCATTTTGTCAAAATCGCCAGATTTTTGTAGCTCATCGATCGCTGCGTCTATCTTTTTGATAAGCTCAGTGTGTTTGCCTTTATCAAACGCTATCGCAAATCCTTCCGTACCATCAGGAACTCTTAAAAATTCTTCCAAATCTGGATTTTTGTTTTAAATACTCAACCCCTATCGGACTATCAGTTAGTACAACGTCGATTTTACCAGCGTTTAGTGACATGATGGCAGCTGCTACATTTTCAGCTGGTACCGATTTAGTAGTTATGCTTTTGGCTGCTTCTTCTTGTAATGTTCCGACTTGAGCTGAAAATTTTTATCCTTAAGGTTGTCTTTATTTACATCTGAGCCTTTTTGCGGATAAATAAATTTTTCTGAAAAAAATAATATGGCTTGGTGAAATCAACCGATTTTCTTTCTCTCATCAGTTGCACTCATTCCGCTTATGGCAATATCGATTTTTACCGGTTTTTTTAATGCTGATATTAGTCCATCAAAGCTCATATTTGCAACATCAAATTTTATTCCAGTTTTTGGTGATCTCATTTAATAAATCTATCTCAAAGCCAACAATTTTATTGTTTTCATCAAGATATTCAAAAGGTGGATAATCAGCGCTCGAGCCAACTTTATAAACTACATTTTTTTACTAGCTTCTTCGGCATTATTTACTGCATTTTTGTTAGCGTCATCGCCGCAACCTAGTAAAAATAAAACCAAGCTTGCCATCAAAATTTGTAATTTTACTCATTTTCTGCTCCTTTAATGATTTAGAATTTTACCTAAAAACTCTTTTAAACGCTCATGTTGCGGATTTGTAAAGACGTTTTTGGTGTGTCATCAACTGCGATTTTTGCCTTTATCCATAAAGAAAATTCTATTTGCCACATTTCTTGCAAAGCCCATCTCATGGGTCACCACAAGCATCGTTATGCCCCTTGCGGCAACATCTTTCATGATATCAAGCACCTCCGATCATCTCAGGATCAAGCGCACTTGTCGGCTCGTCAAATAGTATCACCTCTGGCTCCATCAGCTAGGCTTCTAGCGATCGCAATACGTTGCTTTTGTCCGCCTGAAAGCTTGTGCGGATAGGCACATTTCTTATCACTTAGCCCAACACTTTTTTTAGCAACTCATCGGCTCTTTTTCTGCGCTTGCTTTATCTAAAATTCCCGCTTTTATCGGAGCTAGAGTTCAAATTTTTGCAAGACGTTTTTATTTGCAAAAGATTAAAGTGCTGAAAAAAACCATGCTCACTTTTTTGGCGAATTTTATTTATGTCTGATTTTTTTATCTAAAAATATCTTCGCCATTTATCTTGATGTGCCCGCTATCTGGCTCTTCAAGGCGGTTTTATGCAGCGTAAAAATGTACTTTTTTTCCACCACCACTTGCAGATCAAATTATCGCTATAACTTCACCCTTTTTATATCTACGCTAATATCATTTAAAACTCGCAAATCGCCATAACTTTTGTTTAAATTTTTAATCTCAATCATGGCGGTTTAATCTCCTCCTCGAGTAGTTTTTGTCAAAAGTGTAAAAATCTAACACTCACATAATAGACAATACCTGTAAAAATGACTGGCTCTGGGCTATAAAAGACCGCTTGCAAGCTCTTACTTTGCATCGTGATATCAACGACGCTTATATAACCCACGACTGATGTCTCTTTAAATAGTGATATAAACTCATTTGCAAGAGCTGGCAAGATATTTTTCGTAGCTTGTGGAAAAACTATCTCGCGCATCGAAACATAGTAGTTTAGACTCATCGCACTGCAGCTGCTTCCATTTGTCCTTTATCCACGCTATTTATGCCACTTTCGCACAATCTCGGCCACATAAGCAGAGCTATTTAGTCCAAGTGCGATGAGAGCTACATAAAAATTATCACTCCATGTTGCAAAAATGACAACTGAAAATATTAAAAGTTGAAGTATTACAGGCGTTCCACGTAAGATATCAATATATTCATCGATTATATAAATTTGAAGACTTTAATATTTAGTAAATTTAATAAACGCTAAGGTAAATCCAAGCGTTATACCTGTGGCAATACCGCCTATCGTGAGTCCCTAAAGTCACTCCGTAACTTTTTGATATAAGCGATCTCTTGAGCCTCACTAAGATCTCTTGGATAGAAAAATATGCTCCAAGTGAGACGATTATTATAAAAATAGAAATTTAGCTAAATTTCTGAGCCTTCAACTTCGTCCTTCTCTTTAAAATATGGCTTTTAAATAATACGAAAAATTATATCATTTTTGCTTAAAAAGCGTTTAAGGATCGGCTGCTGAATGTTGTAATTTAAAAGCAAATTTGATATTAACATAAGCCATTTATCTTAATTTGAAAGGAAAATTTATGAGCTTTTGGGTCTTATTTAGCTCATCGCCATCTATTTTGGCTTTTTGCTCTTTATCGGACGATACTTCTACGATAAAAAATGCAAGTATGAACGAGTATCTGCTAGATAACCGTCGAATGTGTCCCAGTAGTTACTGCACTTAGTGCTGGTGCTTCTGATATGAGTGGTTGGATGCTACTTGGCGTGCCCGGAGCATTATACGCAACTGGCATAGCAAATGTGGATGATAATCGGTCTTATCATTGGAGCTTACTGCAACTATTTATTTTTAGCAAAGAGGCTTAGAATTTATACTGAAGTTGCGAGTGATAGCATCACGATACCAGACTTTTTAGAAAATCGCTTTAAAGATAGGGACTAAAATTTTAAGAATTATCTCTGGTCTTATCATTTTGATCTTTTTCACACTTTATGTAAGTAGCGGCATTATCGCTGGCGGAAAGACATTTGAGAGCTTTTTGGTTTGTAAATTTGCCTCACGGAGCGGTCTTTACACTTGTTATCGTGGTCTTTTACACATTTTTTTGGTGGATTTAAAGCTGTTAGTATAACTGACGCATTTCAGGGGCTTTTTGATGTTTTGTGTCCTAGTATCGATCCCAGTCGTGGCATATCTAAATTTAGACTTGCCAAGCGATACAAATTTGATAAAGGAGATAAGCAAGCTTTGATGCAAATCACCCTAAATCCATTTAGAGATCAAACTTTTTGGGGAATTTTAGGACTTATGGCTTGGGGATTTGGCTATTTTGGCCAGCCACATATTATTGTTAGATTTATGGCGATACGCGATTCAAAAAGAGCTTGCTAAAGCAAGAAGGATCGGCATTGGTTGGATGAGCATTGGGTTGCTTGGTGCGATTATGAGCGGACTTATTGGCTTTGTCTCACTTTAGTCAAAGAGGCGGGCTTAGTGATCCTGAGACTGTATTTTTTTAAAGCTTGGTGAGCTACTTTTTCCCACCATTTTTTTATAGGCATTATCATCTCAGCTGTGCTTTCAGCGATCATGAGTACTATCTCAAGTCAGCTTTTAGTTACATCTAGCTCGGTAACAAAAAGACTTTATCTTTGCATTCTATAAAAAAAGAGATTAGTCAAAATACACAAACAGCGATCAGTCGCTATGCTGTCGTAGTAGTGGCCATAGTTGCTACAATACTTTGCCTTTATCTCAACAGACAATGTCCTAAACGTCGTTGGCAACGCTTGGGCTGGATTTGGTGCGAGCTTTGGACCAGTGCTACTTTTTAGCCTTTACTGGAAGCGCATGAGTGCACTTGGAGCACTCGCTGGTATGATAGCTGGAGGTGCGACAGTAATATTTTTGGATCACTTCAGGACTAAACGTTTATGTTTATGAAATTTTACCTGGCATCATAGCGTCTTGTATAGCGATCATTAGCGTAAGTATCTGGGGAGATGCAATAAATAAAATGACGAGCGAACCTCACGAGCAAGTCATAAAAGATGAATTTGAAAAGATGAAAACAAGGCTTTAAGCCTTATCTTATAAGAAATTCTAGTATCTTGTGCTAGGAATTTCTACTAATTCTCTTAAAATTTTAATCCCTTTTTTTAGTTTTTCTTATCAAAAAAATCTAGCTGGATGAAGCTCATGAAATAGCGATCTTTCTATACAAAGTGGGCGATCAAGCGCAAGATCAGCTATCAAATTTGCTCCAAGTATCGCTGTGCAAAGACCCTCGCGAGCCGTGAGCAAAAATTTACAAAGACATTTTTTCGTAGCTTGCTTTTTGGATTGTTATCTCTATTTTTTTGCTCCAAAATAGCCCTTTGTAGTTTTGCTTTGTAAAATTTCTTTCGTCATGCAAGGCGCCAATTATCGGAAATCTGTCTCCACTATAGCTCCTATATCCCACACGTGAACCGATAATGGTGGCTTTTTTTGATGTCGAAAAACTCGCTTACATCGCTTGAAATTTCTTTAGTATTATCCTCAACTTTAGGCGTATCACAAATTTCATTTCTGGCATAAGTAGCGCCGATAACTTGCACTCCTTTAATGACTGGGCAGATGTAGCCTTTTTGCGCTTAGCGGCATGGCATTTTTTTAGCACTGGTTTTTAAGTGGGTTACTTGGCCACGGACACTACTTATTTGCATGTCGTAGCCATTAGTACTCACTGCTCTTACTGCCAGTGCAAAAAGACCAAGATGTCAGCCTCCAAGCTTTTTGCCGTTTTTTTAAACTTTAACGCTAATCTTGCCGTTTTTGTAGATGCGCCCCTACTCTCATACTCGTGATTAAACAAAATTTCAAAGTTGCTTTGAGAGAAAATTTACAAATTCTCTCTTGGCCTAGCGTATGCACCGTCTTTTATAAATATCCCAGGATATGGCTTTAAGTTCTCATCAAATTTAAAAATATCCTCTACGCTTTGAGTTTGCCACGAGCCATATCTTTTGATGAGCTCATCATCAAATGCGTAGTCGATGCAGCCACTACATTTAATAAGGCTTTTTTTGGCAAAGTTGCCTTGTAAAATCTCACTGCTTGCAAAAATGTGTTTAAATGCATGCGGCCCAATCTACCCTGGGCTTGGTAACTAACGGCATCAAAGCGCCACAGTGATTACCAGAGCCATTTGTAGCCACTTCGACCTTTGCCTCGGCGATCACCACTTTAAAGCCATTTTTGGCTAGCTCGCCAGCTGTTGCAAGTCCAGCCACGCCAGCTCCTATGATAAGCGCTGTTTTACCATTTACACTAGCAACTGGTTCGCATCTCACAAACCAAGCATCCTTTAAATTTTTCATCCTTTTTCTCTAGCACGGCACTACTCATCTGGCGTTTTTCTAGCATAGCCCTCTTTTAGGCTTAGCAAAAAGCCAGCGCCCTTTAGCCCATCTTTTACTATTTTTGCACACGAGTATGTTCTAGCAATCGTGCCAACCTTGCTTAGTCTTGCGATCTGCCTAGAAATTTCTTCGCTCCAGATCGAGTCATTTTTACTTGGAGCAAAGCTCATCTAGAAACCAGATGTCAGCGCTAAAAATCAAGCTCAGGTAAAATTTTCTTTAGCCTCGCCGTAGCAAAGATCAAGTGTGATATTTGGGGCAAAATGTATACGGTGTATGCCCTCAATAAGAGGTGGATAGAGCAAAATCAGCTTTTTTGGCATAAGCTTTAAAAATGCCCTAAATTTTTCATAAATTTTTAAAAAGATCTTCTTTTTTTAATAGGGCTTTTTTTCGATACTAACAAAGTGAAGTTTTTTTATTACTACCTTTAAATTTTCTTACAAAGTGTAAAGAAAGTTTAGCCCAGCACCAAAGCCAGTTTCAGCGATGACGAAGCTATCTTTCCTCTGCCAAACTCATCAAGTGTGCTTTGCAAAGACAATTCGCTCTCAAAGCCAAGGTTTGTCGGTATTAAAATAGATATCGCCAAACTCCTCGTTAAATGGAATCTGCCCTTTAAAAGCTTAAATTTGCATTTTTTCATCTATTTTTGCAAAAATATCCATCTCATGCCGTTTGCAATGCCGTTTGCAAGGGCATTTTTGATATGCATCATTAAAGAGCTTTTCGCCCTCGACTGGATGCGTGATATAGCCGATCTCAACAAGAACTGCTGGCATAAGAGCGCCTACGAGTACCCAAAACGGCGCCTCTCTCACACTGCCGTCACTTGCAGCATAGACCTTTCTAGCACTTGCTAAAATTTCTTTTTGGATATCGATACCAAGCTTTATTTGACGCGATAATCTTCTCGCGGTTTAGCACATTTAGAAATGTCTGCTGCGAAAAGTAATTCATCTCTTCGATATCTGATTTATTCTCAAAGCGCGGCTGCGTTTTTTTGCTACGTTCGCTTCTTGCAGGCGATAAGAAAAATGTCTCGATGCCGTGCATGCTCTTTTGCCTTTGTGGCATTTGGAGCGGCATTTGCGTGAATAGAAACAAAAAGATCAAATCATCTTATCGTTTGCGGGAAATCTTTGTTCTTGTTCTCAAATTTATAAAGACATCGGTTGATCTCAGTAAAATAGACCTTGTAGCCACGCGCTTTTTAGTATGTCGCTAAGCTTTTTGGCTACGCCTAAAAACGGCTGTTTTTTCTTGCAGTTTGCCATTTACCGCGCCAGGGTCTGTGCCGCCATGACCCGGATCGATGACGACCGTTTTATTGCGTGAGAAATTTACGAGTCGCAACTGGTGGCAAAGGCGCTGCCACTGGCTCACTTTTGTGCAGGCTGAGGGCTTTCATGGCTCAGGCTCTTTGTGTGGCACTTCTTCATTTTTTTGTTTTTAGTTTTTATGAAGTGGTGCTTTTACATTTTCGTTTGAGATAGAAATTTTGAGCGCTGATTACAAGCAGATCACCTGTTACATTTTGCTTTTTATAGTCTTTTTGGATTTTATCAGAAAAAAATAACTCTAACAGTGTTTTTATCATACTGCGAGATGTGAATGTAATCAGATATGAAATTTTTATAAGTTAGCGGATTGCCATTTAATCTACCATCAATGTCCATAATGTTTTTTTATATGTATTTTTGCTGCTTCAAAAAGGATGTTTTTTTAGTTTTTGCAGTATCGATTTTTTGTATTAAACTTAAGCACTAAAGTGTCATTTACCTTGGTTGCACTAAGCAACGTCAAAGTAGCAGTACTAGGCGTACTGGCGCTCTTTACGCCATTTAGTGCATTTAGATCTTTTATATACCCACTTGAATCAAAAACCAAGCGATTTTTGAGCTGGTTATGAGTCTTGTGAGTGCTTGTTTTTATATTTTTTTGTCATTTTTTTATGATCGCGTCGACATAGATATCTTTTTATATCGTTGTGAAATTGAATCTTTGCACTTCTGTTTGAGCTGGCAAAGATTTTATCAATTTTGCAAATATCTCCAATTTGGTCGCAGCAAAAAAGAAAAATTACAAACAATACAAAAGAGAATTATCGCTCGTTCTCATTCACCATGTACCAGCTTGTGCATTAGCTCTTTTACGCTTATTAGCTCTTTTAGTTTATATCCGTTTGCTCCCGTGAAAAATAACCCGGTCTCTTTTTTTGCCACTAAATGAGTCAAAACAGCCTATCAGCGATGCAATATCCAACCTCTTTAGCCCCTTTGCCCCTTTGACAAGGGCTCACGCAGTTGCTTATACACTGGATCTTTTGATCCCATCCTTTTTTTCTACCAAATCTATCAATTTGTTCTAATCCCACGAGCCGGATAGCCAACTGGACTTTTTATAAGCTCTATGTCCCTTTTTCCTCGGCTGCTAGTATCACTTCTTTAAAGCCAATATCCGCGTCGCACTCATGAGTTCCGATGAAGCGTACCCATTTTGAACGCCGTCTGCTCCCTAGCGATATTGCTTTTTCTATATCATTTTTATCCCCGAATCCCACCAGCTGCGATGAGCGGAAAGTCGCCCCACTCTTTTTATCTCGGCCTTTACTTGTGGGATTAGATTAAATAGCGAAAAACTCAGGATCAAGGCACTGCTCGTGGGTAAAGCCCTGGTGTCCACCGCTTAGTATTCTTCAAGCACAACAGCATCTGGCAAGCGATCATATCTTTGTAGCCAGCGCTTGCAGATGATCTTTAGTGCTTTTGCACTTGAGATAATAGGAACTAGCGCAACCTCTTTGTAAATTTCTGTGTAAATCTTGGCAAATCTGTAGGTAGTCCAGCACCTGATACGATGATATTTATACCGGCTTCACAAGCATCTTTTACCACTCTTGCGTAGTCATTTGCAGCATACATTATATTTACACCAAGTGGCAAATCTCACAATTTTTCTCGTGCATTCTCAATAATTGCTCTAAGACCTCTTGTTGAGTAGAAATTTTTCACTTCCAAATGGCTTTTGCATTTAGCTCTTTATTTATAATTTACGATTTTCATAATATCCTGTACCAACTGAGCTGATTATTCCAAGACCGCCTTCTAGGCTGACATTGCCAGCTAGTTTGTCCCAGCTGATACCAAGCCCCATACCGCCTTGAAATATCGGATACTTTATCTCATATTTTCCTATTTTTTTAATGGCTTTAACTCCATCTCATTCAACCTTTACTTTTGCAAACTTTACGCTTACCGACTTGCAAGATATATTCACCTGCTTCTAATTTTAACTGCTCATCACTAATCTTTTTCTTGATTAATGCTAACCGCATTTGCCTTTATGTCGCGTCTTGTTTGAGAATTTGACTCACTTAGCTCACACTGCGACAAAGCTTCCACGATCCAAACTGGTGCTTTTTAAGCTAAATCTTTTTATATCAGTTGGAAGCTGATTTTGAGAGTGCACGCTATTAAACCTCAGCCTATCGCAGCCTTTGCAGCCTCCTCGCCGTGATACCTTGCTGTTATCTCGTACGCAAGTCCTCTTTTGCCTTTTTGGATGATACTTGCCGTTTTTACGTCGTTCATTAAATTTTTCTATCTCGCCAAGTCTTTTTGTACTTAAAAGCTCGTACCAACGCCACATTAGCTCATCGCTTATACTAAGTGTTTTTGCGAACATATCATTTGCATTTTCAGTTACACCGATATAGTTTCCAAGACTTTTACTCATCTTATTTACACCATCAAGCCCCTCAAGAAGTGGCATCATGATGACAGCTTGCTCTTTGCCAACATTATATGTTCGCTGTAAGGTTCTACCCATTAGAAGATTACATTTCTGATCCGTACCGCCCATCTCGATGTCGCACTTCATCGCAACGCTATCATAACCTTGAAGAAGCGGATACATAAATTCACAAATTGAAATTGGACTACCAGATTTTATCCTTTTTTTCAAAATCATCGCGCTCTAGCATTCTAGCGACTGAAAATGTGCTAGTTAGCTCTATCATTCCAGCAGCTCCAAGCTCATTTGACCATTTTTGAGTTAAACATTATCACGGTCTTTTTGGATCTAAAATTTCTAAAAACTTGCTCTTCATAGGTTTTTAGCGTTTTTAAAACTGTCTCTTGATTCTAGCTTTTTCTGGTGGCTGATTTGCCAGTTGGATCGCCCTATTTGAGCAGTGAAGTCACCCTATTAAAAAAACTGCACGATCGCGCCATGTTTTTTTGAAGAAGTGCCATCTTGTTTAAAAACAACTGTGTGTCCCAAGTGAAGGTCTGGAGCAGTTGGATCAAAGCCAGCCTTTACATAGAGATTTTTCACCTTTTTCATAATAGTTTTTTTATTAAATTCTCAACTCTTTCAAAGTCAATAATTTCGGCAACACCGCGCTTTATCTCTTGTAAAATTTCAGCTATATCTTGCATTATCTTTCTCCTAGTTATGGTATGGATCGCTTTGCGAAACGAAATCTATAATCTTATATCTATCTTTGATCTTCTCTCTTAGCTCGTTTGCATCGATGTTTTCAGCTATCTCAACACTTATCTCAAATGTATCACCGCTAAGGTCATTTGCTTCGTTTAGCGAGATTGTAGCCAATTTACATCTAGTCTAGCAAGATATGTTAAAGAAATTCAGCCAATGCGCCTTTTTCGGTTCTCAAGATTTAATAGTAATTTTATATCTATGTGGGGCATTTCTAGTCCATTTGACAAAGATGATTTCATTGCCCTTATCCATAAGCTTTTCCAGCACGCTCACAAAGCTTGTGATGCACTGTCACATTGTGCCCATTTTTTAAAGCCAACTATGCTATCGCCTCTTTTTGGGTTACAACAATAGTCAAACTCAACATTTGAAAATTTTTGTGATTTGAGTAGATTACGATATTTTCAAATTTCTTTGTTTTTTTAACCTGATATTTATCACCCAAAAGAGATCATAAAAAGGACGCTCTTTTTATATACTTTTTTAAGCATATTTACGACCTCTTGCAAAAAAATCGCTTTCAGTTGCAGCACGAAAAACTTTTTGCCCTAAATTTTCTCATGCTCTATCCAGTCTAAAATTCTATCTTTAGAAACGCCAAAAACCGACTTTAAAATGTCGACTGCGATTTTTATAATTTATATCTTTTATCTTTTGCTTGCAGTATGTTCTTATCGTAGCCCTTGCTTTACCAGTTCGAACACTATTTATCCACGAACAGCGAGATTTTGCCTCTTCGCCAGTTACAATCCTTACAATATCGCCGTTTTTTTAGCTCTGTTAAAAGTGGCATTCTGACGCGATTTATATAAGCTTCTTTTGCGTAAAGTCCGATCTCTGTGTGAATCTCATAAGCATAATCAAGTGCAGTGGACCCGCGCGGAAGCGTAAAAACCTCGCCTTTTGGCGAATAGACCGCAATATCTTCTATATAAAGACTATCTTTTGCATATTCATAAAAGCTCTTCGACGTTACTTTCAGCTTCATTATTTTTGCATACCAATGTCGTTTAGCCAGTCAAGTTTTGGATTTAGTAAACTACCCTCGCCGTTTTTTTATATTTCCAGTGAGCTGCGACACCGTATTCAGCTGTTTTGTGCATATCGTAAGTACGAACTTGTGCCTCAAAAAAATACTCTTATTATCAAAAATAGTTGTATGTATCGTTTGATAACCATTTTGCTTTTGGAAGTGCAATATAATCCTTAAATCTTGAAATAAGAGGATTAGAAATTTATATGCAAATTCCCCAAGCGCAAGGTAGCAATCAAGCGGCTTTTTGCACAAGAATTCTAATAGCAAGCAAATCAAGCACCTCTTCAATCGAAATCCCTTTTCTTTGCATTTTTTTAAATAAATCGAATAGTAATGCTTTTATACGTTTTTGTATCTCAAAAGTGCCCTCAATAAAGCCATTTTTCAAGCAAAAATTTGATTTACTTTCTCGTAAAAAGCATTTAGCTTAAGGCTAAGCTGCTGCTTATTTTTTTATTTAAAAAAACTATCAATCTTGGCGTATTCTTCTGGCATAGCATATTTAAAACTTAGATCTTCAAGTATATTTTTTTAATCGATGAAAATTCAAGCCTATGAGCGATCGGAGCATAGACCATAAGCGTCTCTTCAGCAATTCGTTTTTGTTTTTTTCTACTTTTTAATGCATCAAGGGTTAGCATATTATGAAGTCTATCACAAAGCTTAACCACAAGAACTCTAACATCCTCAATGGAGATTAAAAGCATTTTTTTCTAAAGGTTAGTGCCGAGCTTGCTAGTTTTTTTCGTTACTACTTGAGCTTGCAAGCTTGTTTTTTCTCTTATAGCAACTATCTTTGTAAGTCCTTCAACCAGCTTTGCCACTTCATCGCCAAATTCAGCCTGGACTTCGCTAAGTGTAACTTCAGTATCTTCAACTACATCGTGAAGTAGTGCAGCTATGACCATATTCTCATCTCCACCCATATTTGCTACTATTGATGCTACCAAGATAGGATGGATTGCGTATGGCTCGCCACTTTTGCGGTATTGACCAGCATGAGATGTGACGCAGCTATCTATAGCTTTGTCTAATTTCTCGCTTCGTTCGCAAAGGAAAAGAGCAGCGTTATAGCTTCTGAAACATTTTTACAAGGTAGAAATTTGTTCTATTAGCTGCTCTAAAAAAAGACTATTTTTCCTTCAACTATTGCCTCTAAGCCTATTTTTGCCCTCAGCTACTTCAAGTAGTGCAATGTCAGCCATTTCATCTTTGAAGTATCGGCTTCTACAAGCACTACTGCTCCATTTGCTAGTGCTTCTGCACGCTTTTGCTACGATAAGTGAAAGTTTATATCTATCATCACCAACTTGTTTTTAATGCTCTTGCTGTTATTTGTTCTGTTCTCATATTTATCCTTTTTTAAAATTTATTTTTACTACTGAATATAGGGCTGCTTCTTCTTCATTTATTATTTTTAATAAATTTCCAGCCTTAAACATATTACAAAACCAAAATAGGCAGTGAGTTATCTTTTGCTAAAAGCTATAGCAGTATCGTCCATAACCTTGATATCATCGCTCATTGCCTTTTTCATAGTTTAGTGATTTTTAATAGTTTTGCATCTTTGAATTTTTAGGGTCTTTATCATAAACGCCATCAACCTTTGTTGCTTTTTATGATCATATCTGAGCCAATTTCAATAGCTCTTAAAGTAGCTGCCGTATCAGTTGTAAAGAAAAGGATTGCCGGTACCTGCAGCAAAGATGACAACTCTGCCTTTTTTCCAAATGGCGCTGCGCACGTCCAACGATGAAAGTCTCACAGATCGCCTCCATCTTGATCGCGCTTTTGCACTCTTACCTCTAGCCCGCTTCGCTCTAAAAGCTTCACGCATCGCGATTGAGTTTATTACAGTTGCGAGCATGCCCATGTGATCGCCACTCGTTCGTTTAATGATACCATCTTTTGCGGCACTCACACCGCGTATAATGTTGCCACCACCGATAACGATGCCAACCTCGATACCATTTTCGACAAGCTCTTTTATCTCATTTTGCTATAAATTTAAGCACCGCCGTATCTATGCCAAAACCATTCTCTCCCGCTAAAGCTTCGCCTGAAAAATTTAACTAATACGCGTTTTCTTTTTACTCATTGTCTTGCTCCTTAAAATTCACGCATTCTAGCCAAAAAGGCTTTAAATTTAGTTAATAGTACTTGCAAAGCGGCTATTTTGAGATCATCTCAAGTGGATCGATGTGGTAGTTTCTTTGCGTCACTTCAAAGGTTGAGATCGTTTCTAACTCGACCCTATAACGTAGCCTTTTTTGCACAACTGAGCCTACCTTAACCGTCGGTGCGATCTGACTTAGGTGAGCATAGATCGTGTGGATGCCATTTTCGTTTTCAATGATGACTACATTTTCAAGAATCGGAGTTGCTTTTTGCAAAGACCACTTTACCATTTAGCACGCTTTTTGACCTTGGCATCTGACGTGGTTGAGCGAAGCGTGACTGACTCATTAAAATTTCTGATGTTATATATCGGATCTACGTAATTTCCAAATTTCTTTGCTTTTACAGTGTAGCTATCAAGAGGAGCGATTGTCTTTGCACCTGAATATTTTTTTAACTGAGCTTGTTTGATAGCCTCCACCCATTGGCTGGCTTTTTTTCGCCTTTTTTTACCACCTTTGCTTGTGGCTGCTTTTTCTTGTTTTTTTCTCTAGCAGCACGTGCGGCTTCATCCTCTTGTTTTTTTGCATGATAGCAAGCTGCTCTAGCGTCTTTCTTAGCTCATCTTGTTGGGCTTGAAGTTTGGCTAGCTTTTTGCTGTAAATTTCCTTATCACGTTTTAGTCCGTTTATAGTATTTTTTTCTGCGTACTCTCTAAATTTTGCAAGTCACTTTGCTTGCGTCTATAGTTTTTGATGCTTGAGTTTTATCTCGCTTATTTTTGTTTGATTTATTTTTTATCTTCTCGATCGTATCTTCATAGTTTTTGGCTAAGTCTTTTTAAAATCCTCTTTTGTGATGGCATTTAGCTTGGTTAGAGTGAGACGAGATGATGCTCTCCTCGCTTTGCTTGCCCTCAGTTGCAGACATCAAAAAGATCAAACGACAAATCTTCTGCGATGATCCTTATCATATTTTGCTCTAGCTCTTTTTGTGTGCGTTCTAGCTCTTTGTTTTTGTTTCGTTAGATCATCAAGTTCAATAAGCGCCTTGGAAGCATTTGTCTCAAGGACTGAAAGTGACCCTTTAAATTTGTGATATCGCCACTTATACCGCGAAGTTTTTTTCTCGCCATTTACGATATCGCCAGCCAAATCGTCTAGCTTTTTACTAAGCTGCTCGCTCATCGCTTGACTCGATCTTAGCGAGTTTTTGGAGTCCTTGATCTTCTCTTTGGTATTTGACGCAAAAGCTAGACTAAAAGCTAGCAAAAATATAAAAATTCCTTTTCTCATATCGTGCTTTTTCTAGCTTTACTCATCACCAAACTAACAGCAAAAATACTTAAAAAAACATAGCCACGCCAAATAAAATAAAAATATCCTTGAAGGATCAAGACCAGGCAATACCACATCAATATTTGCGGCATTTTCTGTACTCAATACCAGTAAGAAAGAAAATGCACCAACTGCAACGGTAGTAACTAGGTTAACAACTATAGCTGATTTGTAAAGCGGCTGATTTAGCCAAAATGGTGCTCCAAAAGCGTCATAATCTCTATGCGCTCTCTATGCTCAACAGCTGGCTCTATTCTGCTTTAGCATAAGCATAAGCCCTATTACACAAAGTATCGCCATAAAGCATACGATATACTTTTTACAATTTATATTTAAAGACCTTATCATGAGTCTTTGAAAAATGTCTCAACCTTTGTATCCATCACCTCTAAAAGCTTTTGCTTAGCTCGTCCATGCACTGCGGTGTCGGAAATTCACAAGTTTAGTGAGTAAAATTTCTAGGTAGCGCATTTTGCAGTATGGATACCCTTATAGAGATGTCATTTGAGAGGCGATCGATGATCTTTTGTGGACTGGCGGCTGAGGCTAGCTAGATTACATCACAATCGGCTTCAGCATTGCGGCTCGCTTAGCCTTTTGTTTGAAACCATGACATTGTAGTCATTTCCCCATGAGTCTTTCTCATAATCCTCACAACCTTATCAGCAGTTAGGCTAACCGAACGGAAAACAAAAGTGCGATCAGCGGGTAAGATGAATCCAAGATGGTTTTTGGCGATCTCATGCACGCCTCCATTTTCTATGACGAAGTGGGACGGTATGGATGGGTGTAGATGGATATGGTGTTACAACCACCACGCTCGTGCCTAAAAATTCCCTAGCTGATTTTTAAAAGTGACCAGATGACATCGCTTTGAGTATTCGTCTAAATTTCCAGTTGGCTCGTCGCATAAGAGCAAATTTGGATTGTGTGCTGGAGCTCTTGCCATCGCTACTCTTTGCTGCTCACCACCGCTTAGCTCCATTGGATATTTGTCAGCTTTATGAAGCATATTTACATGCTTTAAAAAGCTTTGCTACTTGCTTTTTACTCACATTTTGATTGATGCCTTTGATGATGAGGGGCAACATAACGTTTCTTTCCACATTCCATTCATTTATCAAACGATAATTTTTGAAATATAATGCCAACTCGCTGTCTAAGTTCACAAAGCCTTTTTATCGTCGATGTCATCCATTTGTGTCATGCAGACATTTAGCTCTCCAGCAAGAGGTGAAATTTCTCCATAAAATGATTTTTAAAAGCGTGCTTTTTTTCCACTTCCGCTCTTGCCTGTGATAAAGACAAAATCATTTGCATAAATATCTAAATTGACGCTATTAATTACGATTTCATCGCGTTCATAAGCTAGGCTCAAATTCCCTTGCACTAATTATCTCTTGCATCAGCCAAATACTCCTTCAAAAGCTCGTGTGCAGCTAAATTCTCACGAATTAAGATCGGTTTTTTATAAAATATTCGCTTTTTCTCATCGCTTATTTTTGATAAAACATTGCTCAGGTTTATTAAATGCTCCAAAAGCAACTTTTTAGCACTCACCCTCGTTTATGGTGTAAAATTTCTTCAAAATGTAAAAATAATCCTCTTTTTTTGATGATGAAATTTCTGAAATTTTCTAATGATATTTTTTTACGCTTGTCTTTTTCTTTAAAGCTAAAATCTCCAGCTAAAACACTCTCGCTACTTTCAACCTCGCAAGTATAAATGACATCATAAATATCCTTATCTTGGCGTCTCCAGCGGTCTTCGTACTTACTAGTTACCTCTAAATTTCTATTTTTTTGAAAGCTTCTATTTTTGAGTTTGTAGGCTCTAGAAAATTTACTTAAACTAAAGTCGCAATACTCCTTGCTATCAGTCCTTAGCTCAAATTACCGTCTACTTTTAGTATCCTCTCGCACTCAAGCGCAAATACCGATGAGACCACACGTCTATGCTCTGCTTTATCCCACGGCACTGGAAAGTGTAAAAAGACTCTATCAACTCAAATTTGAGCCAATAAGTGAGAGTAAAAGTCTGGCGTCAGTATTGATTAGACGTACGTTTTTCTAGGCCATTTGCCCTAGCTAGCTTTTGCTACTTGCTCAATGCTTGGTTTATAGACTTCTATTCCGATAACTAGGGCATTTGGATTGTTTTTAGCTTGATAAAGCAAGTGTCTGCCAGAACCAAAGCCGATCTCGATAAAAAAATCTCTTTAAATTTATCTTTTAGCTCGCAAAATGCTGGCACAAATTCTTCAAGGCTTAAAATTTCACTCACTTTTTTTAGTCAATTGTCTTTTTACAGCAAATGCTTGACTAATTACATCATTGCAATTTTGCTCTTTAAAAAGCTCCAGTGCCTCTTGCAAAAGACCAACTTTAGCTGGCTTTGTAAGCTTTTTCACCTTTTACGACGATGCCGCTTTTACCGGGTTTTACAACTAGAAAAACTCTCTTCTTCATTTTTTTGTGTAGATGAGCTCTCGTTTCGCCCATTTGCCTGCCAAAGAATTTGACTTTGTCATTACCAAATGGAAACGAGAGCTCTTTTTAAAGACGAAGCGATGAAAGTGGCATTATTTTTATGCTAACTTCTGCTTTTGATGACTTATCAGAGGCGATGCCATACTCATCGATAGCTACGACGCTGTAAGAATAGCTAGCTCCTTTTTGCACGCTATCATCTCTAAGTCCAGTACCATCTATGCCGCTAAAAGTCTCTCACTTGCACCACTTCTATAAACAGTGTACGAACTAGCTCTATCAACTACACTCCAGTTTACATTTACGCCGATACCATCGTAGCTAGCGCTAATATTTGGAGTCTTTGGTGCGCCAAGTGTTATCCCCACGATTGGCTCTTCTTGTTTTTAAGCTCTCAAGGCCGTCTTTATCAACAGCTGTGACTCTGTAATACCTCGTCGCTGCATTTGTATTTATGAGATCTTCATAGGTGTTGCTAGTCGTTTTTTTGCCAGATATGTGTAAGGCAAAAATTTTTACTCACTGTCCTATAAACCTTAAAAATAAGCAAAAATCCTCAGCTGGCGCATAATCCCAAGTTAAAAATTATCTTTTTTTGGTGCATTTTTTTGTTGCCTGAAGGTTTGTTACCGATTTAGGGTAACTCCTTTGTCGTTGCACTTATGTTTTGGCTTGGTTTTGAAACAACGCCTGAAGAAGTTTTTAACTAAAATTCTATACTCATAAGACTTTACCAGGTTTTACCTCAGTATCGATATATTCGGCATTTAGTCTGCCATTTACCTCTGCGATTTGGCTAAAGTTTATTAACTCCGGCATCACTTCTTTGAATGATATAGCTTGCCACGGTGCTATCAGGGATGCGGTCTCCAGATCACTTTTACGCGGCCTGGAAGCCCTGTAATAGCTTGCGAAAATGGTACTGAGTCAAGCAATGGCTTTGTAGTTGCTGTTGCGATCGTGCCCGGTTGAGAGATGGCGTTGCTTGAGTAGAGTCCTCATCTGGTATGAGTATGTGGTCTCCGGTGCTAAGTTGCGGTCTACATAGTGCGTTGCAAAGCGGTCTTTGATGTCTGCAACTAGCTGCATTTTTTGAGTTGGCATCATTTGGATTTGAGCGGTAGAGATAGTATCCAACAACGCTTTCATCGGTTACTGGATTCCATTCAAAACCAACTTCTGTCATGTCTGAAATGGTTTTTAAGCTTGTAATAGTTGGTAGTGACGTGCTTTGCTGGGTCGGTACGCTAGAGCCGCATCCCACTAAGAAAGCTACTAAAAATGGTGTCAATATGCGTAGGGCAAATTTCTTTTCATCAAAAAAATCTCCTTGGGAATTATAAATTATTTGGTTAAAATCATCATACGTTTTTTTGCGGTAAATTCTACCCTTTTGCCAGTTCGTGGATGGATAAAATAGAGCATATAAGCGTGAAGCATAACCCTGCTTATTTTATCGCCTTGGCTCTTAAATCCGTATAAATCATCGCCTAAAATGTGGCGATTTATGCTAGCAAGATGCACTCTTATCTGGTGTGTCCTGCCTGTAAAAAGCTTCGCCGCTATCAAATTTACTCCGCCTTCGCTTAGCAAATTTACAAAGGCACTTTTTGCACATTTAGCATCTGCGACAATCGCTTTTTAGGCGGTTGTTTGGATTTCTGCCGATTGGCTTGTCGATGATGACACCCTCTTTTAGCGGTAGGTCGGTGAGTGCTAGATAGATTCGCCCCATGCTCTTATCACTTAGCTGCTCGCTTAGTTTTGCGTGGGCGAAGTTGTTTTTTTAGCAACAACAATAGCACCACTTGTGCCTTTGTCTCAGGCGGTGGACGATGCCAGCTCTTACGTCGCCGTTTAAATTTGAGAGCATAAAGCCCTTTTTGTTTAGCCACTCGACAAGTGTCGCCTCTTTGACACTTGGAGCTTGGTGAACGACGATTTGCGGGGGCTTGTTTAGCACTATGAGGATCGTCGTCTTCATAAATGATCGGGATGTCAAAATTTACTTCATACTCGTTTTGCACCTCTTTTTTTGGGGCAAAAGTACGCAAATTCATCGTTTTCGCTCAGTAAAAAGCTTGGTTTTGAGACTGGTTTTAAATTTACTCTTACAAGGGAGTCTTTTATCAAATTTAAAAGCTTGATTGCGTGAAAGTGAAGCTCCTGCGCTACTGCAACGTCTAGTCTTGAGCTATTTAAAACATTAAATTTAACCAAAATCAAAGCCTTGTTTGTGATATAATCTAGCCCAAAAATTAAGGTTTGCTTCTTGATAAAACTAGATCGGCGTATTTTAACACATTTTGATTTTATTCAGCCGTTTTTAATAATCCCAATCATAGCCATATCTTACATACTAGTTTCCGAAGCAAACGACGTCTTAGCAAACAAACAGCTTGTATATTTTGGCATTGGTTTTTATTTCATTTTTTTGTCGCATTTTTGCTGCCTATTAGACGTATAGACTGGATCATACCTATGTTTTACTGGGTCTGTATCGTGCTACTTTTAAGCGTCGATCTCTTTGGTGTTAGTAAGCTTGGAGCCAAACGCTGGCTAGAAATTCCATTTGTTCATTTCACACTTCAGCCATCAGAACTGATGAAGCCAGCCTTTTTACTGATGCTAGCCTATCTCATCAAGCAGCGCCCTCCAGAGGCTAATGGATACGGGCTAAAAGATTTTTTAAAGCTTAGTTTTTACATACTTTTGCCATTTGCGCTCATTATGAAAGAGCCTGATCTTGGCACCGCACTCATACTTTTGATAGTTGGTTATACTATCCTTTTTGTCATCGGTGTAAATAAGAAAATTTGGATCACTATCATCCTTGCGATAGGCTTTTTGGCGCCAGTTTTGTATGAAAATTTACATGACTATCAAAAGAAAAGGATCCACGATTTTATCGCTGAAGAGCCAAGCTATCACGTCAAACAAAGTATCATCGCCATAGGTAGCGGCGGACTCAAAGGCAAACCAAAAGATGAGGCGACTCAGACGCACTTTAAATTTTTGCCAATCGCCACTAGTGACTTCATATTTGCCTACAATATAGAGCGTTTTGGTTTTTATGGTGGATTATTTCTACTTGGGCTTTATGGAGCACTTATAACACATCTTTTAAGTTTAAATTACGGCCTAAAAAATGACTATTTTACACAAGTTACCACGACGGGGATTGCTGCACTTATTTTCGTTTATGTGGGTGTAAATGTCTCAATGACGATCGGTTTTGCACCAGTTGTAGGTGTGCCGCTACCATTTTTTTAGTTACGGCGGAAGCAGCTTTGTTACATTTATGGTGCTTTTTTGAGATTTTTGCAAAAATTTGCTAACTTTTAGATTTGATAGAACATATAGCTTGGTAAAATTTCGCTTCTAAGTTAAATTTAGTATTTAAAATTTATCTCCAAACATCGAATACATTGCTTTTTTTCTTCACCCCATGTCTCTTTGTGTTTTTTGATGCAAGACTTTATGGCATTTGCAAGGTATTTGATATCTTCTTTAGTGTGAGTATAATGGATACTAACTCGTACCCAGCCAGGTTTTACATCAAAAACGGCATTGTCTTTTTAAATGAAAGCAGATCATGTCCGTATGAGCCAGCACAGTCACAGCCTGCACGTGTTTGGATGCCAAAGTCATTGCTTAAGCTAGCCGCAAAAATCATAAGGCGAGACATCTTGTATATTAAAAAGCAAAAATAGGCAATCTATCTACATTTTTTGGACAATAATTTATCACTTCATCTATATTTTTTTAGCTCTTCGCAAAAGAGAGCACCTAGCTCGCATTCAGTCTCTTTTATCTTATTAAGTCCGATCTCATTTCTTAATTTATAGGCTAAAATTTGCACGCATTAGTTGCATTATCGGTGGCGTGCCTCCCTCTTCTAAATTTTTCAACTTCATTAGTAAAAATATGCGATGTCCTGCTTACGTACTTGACTGTGCCTCCTGCTGCAAATGTAGGCAAATCTTTACAAAGCTCTTTTTAATAGCCAAAAGCCCACAACTCCCAACTCCACCAAGCAGCTTGTGAGGAGAGAGAAACAGTGCGTCAAAAATATTTACAATCAACATTTTTCATAAGCACTAAGAGTAGCCACATCAAGTGCTAAAATGCCATCATATTTTTTTAATCAGCGAGTAAATTTTCTATAATCAGTTTTAACGCCAGTGACATTTTGAGGCAGCGCTAAAGCTAGCTATTATCTTTCTTTTTGCATTTTGCTTTAATGTATTCTCAAAGCATCGCATAATCTATCTTATTATTTTTCAGTAAGCTCTATACGTTTTTATATCACAAAGCCCTTCTCTTAAACTAACTTCAACAGAGTGATGCTCATAATGTCCAATGATCGCTAATGGCAAGTTTAAATTTCTTAAATTTGCTTCACCGATCAAGGCTCTTGTAGCTGGTGAGATATAAATTCCCACTATCTCCTGAAAATTTCTTTATCGCAGCCGTTGCTCCTTGACCAGTCGCGATAAGATAAAAACTATCATCAAGGCCTAATAAGCTTTTTTTAGCTCAGCCCTTGCATTTTCATAGCATTTTTGCGTTAGCACTGCGCTTGAACTACTATCTGAGTGAGTGTTTGCGTAGGGTTTTTAAAAATTTTAAATTTTCATCTTCAATGGGCTTATAAGCAAGACCTGAAGCCGTGTAGTCAAAAATAGTAAAGACCCTCTTTTAAAATGATATTTTTTTCTTACTTCATCGATATTTAGCAATGTTTTCCTTTTATTTAAAGCAGGGATTATAATTAAATTTTCATAAAAAAAGCTTGCAAAACAAGCATCTTTTTAAAAGCAATAAATTTTCTTTTGTAAATTTTTCTATATTTTTTTCTTTTATCGTGCCATCTTTATAGATAGCGGATATTAAGGCGACCATGTCTGGCTTTTACTCTAGCGACACTTGCAATGTTGCAGGGATTTATGCCACCTATGACACACACATTCATTCCCATTTCTTTTTGCTTGTGATACAGTTTGAGCCTTGCAAAGTGGAGCATTTGGTTTTGTTGAGCTTTTTAAACATAGCTCAAAAGCCACATAGCTAGCACCATTTTTGTTTTTGCCCTAAGGGCAAGCTCCAAGCTATCATAGCAGCTAACTCCCACGTAAGCATCATCCCCTAAAACTTTCAAACGCCTCTTTTATGCTCGCATCATCTTTTTCCCAAATGCACGGACTTTTGCCCCGATATTAGCAGCAAATAAAATATCATCATTTACGATAAATCTTGCTCCAAATTTTTCGCATAGGTTGAGAAATTCACCAGCTAGCCTCTCATCTTTGGGTATTTTTTAGAGCGAAATTGAAAAAAATTTTACCCCACACTCTAGAAATTTCTTTTAGTGTATTGCAAGGCTAAATTTTTCAGGCATCAATACATCGTCGCTAATCGCGTAAATTTCAATCACTTATGCCAACTTTATGATTTAGTAGACGTTTGCCGATTTTGTCGTAATTGCATTTTTAATAGCATTTAAAATGTATTTTTGGCTAGTTTTATAGCCTCTTCTTTGGTGTGTCCATTTGCCAGCAAGCAGGCCAGCGCACTCGCAAAACTACATCCAGCCCCGTGCATGATCTCTGGTTGTATTAGTGGCTCTTTAAATTTAAGCACGTCACCATTTTTTTAAAAAGAGTATCTTCGCAAATTTCTGCAACCATGCTTCGCTTTAAGATCATATCGCAAGGTAAATTTTTGCTATCAAGTTCCAAAAACTTTGGCTTCATCGATATTTGGCGTGATAATGTCTGCGAATTTAAAAAGCTCTTTTTAAAGCTTGCTATCGCGTCATCTTCAAGAAGCTTTTGAGCCTGATTTTTGCTACACAAACTGGATCTATTACTATTTTTGATGCCTTGCTTATGAAATTTTTTTCAAGCCAAGAACCAACGCAAGATATAAGCTCTTGGTTAAAAAGCATTCCAACCTTGATAGCATCTATATTTAGCTCCTCGTCTATCATTTTGATCTGCTCATTTAGATTTGTAACATTTGTAGCAAAGATATTGCTAACGCCATTTGTATTTTGTGCTGTAAGAGCCGTGATAGCTGTCGCTACGTAGCAAGAAAATGCCTCGCATGTCTTAATATCAGCCTGCACGCCAGCTCCGCCAACGCTGTCACTTCCTGCAATGATTAATATTTTTTTCATCTATCTCCCTTGCAACCTGAAAATTTTATCAACACTAAAAGGATCATCGACCTTCCAAATGCTTGAATACTTCTTAATGCTATTTTTTAATGCATCTACTAAATAATCCACGTCTTGTGGCGTATGCGTATAGTGAAGCCCAGCCCTTACCCAGCCTGGCTTATGGGTAAATAGTGCGTCTTCTTTTAAATGAAGCAAATCATGTCCATACTGTCCGCACAAGAACATCCTGCACGCGTTTGAATACCATATTCTTTGCTTAAAACTTTGGCTAGTTCATAAGGCGAAACACCGGTTACATTAAAAGAAAATATCGGCAAACGCTTTTGCATTATTTGGATGATAGCAAGTAAGCTCAGGAATTTCTGCTAGTCTTTTTTTCCAAATACTCTCAATCTCGCTCTCGTTTTCATATATTGCCTCAAATCCTATCTCATTTCTTAGCCCATAAGCCAAATTTGCCCTTATAAGTCCTAAAAATAGGCGGAGTGCCAGCCTCTTCTAGCTGCTCACTATCTTTTACAAATATAGCGTAGTTTTTGCTGACATAACTTACCGTTCCACCACCAGCAAATGTCGGCTCATCTGAGTTTTGCAAGTATCTTTTTATAGCAAGAAGCCCACAACTTCCAACTCCACCAAGCAATTTATGTGGCGATAAAAAGAGCATCAAAAATAGTCGCAATCAATATTTCCATAAGCACTAAAAGCTTGCAGCATCAAATGCCACAATGCCACCATAAGATTTTATAAGAGTATAAATTTTTTCTATAATCACTCAAAACCCCAGTCACATTTGAAGCCACACTAAAAAGTTGCGATGATCTCACGACCGACATTTATCCTTAAAATTTGCTCCAAATGATTAAAGTCGATCCCTCCATTTTTTTATCAAGCCTGATACGCTCAACCTCGCAAAGTGCTTGCCTAAAAGCTTATCTCATTTGAATGGTGCTCATAAGCTAAAAGCACCACGAGCGGAGAATCTTTCATCTGGCTTTTAACGCATATCTTTTTAACGCTGGTGGTGCATAAATTCCTAAAATTTCTTGAGAAATTTCTTTATCGCACCAGTAGCTCCATTGCCACAAGTAAAAGATAAAAAGCTCTCATCAAGTCCCAGTAAGCTTTTTAATTCACGTCTTGAATCTTCATAAATTTGAGCAGTTTTATAAGCATTTGATGAGCTAATAGAGTGCGTATTTGCGTATGTTTGAAGTATTTTTGCCATCTCATCTTCGATAGGCCTATAAGCTAGTCCTGAAGCTGTGAAATCAAAATAATAAATGCCATTTTTTAAAATTATATTTTCTCTAATGTGCTCTAAATTTACCAAATCATAACCCTTGTTTTTTTGCGTATCATTATAGATTACTTTAGCTAAAATATACTACAATGCCCAAATAAAGGAGCCGATATAAAAGCTTTTAAAAATCAACATTTGAGCGAATGAAACATCTTGATATAAATGAACTTATTAAATTTCATCTCGTCTTTGATGAGTTTGATTTAAAAGCACTCATATTATGATGTTTTTTTGAAGCGATCGAGGCTGAGTATCTAAACAACTTCTTAGCTTTGATGCCGTAAATTTCTACTTCGAATCCGATACAAACGATGCTATAAAATCTGCCCTCATAAAACTTGCACGAAGTGATAGAAAAATTTAACGTACATAAATTACACCTCAAAGCCTAGCTGGCAAAGTCTATGCAAAGCTTTTTGAAAAGAATTTTTACTGATTGAGAAAAGTAGAGAAGTACTGCCAAAAGATCAAAAACCAAATGCTAAAAAGGAAGAAAAGGGGCTATAAAGTTGAGGATAAAATACATTTTTAATAGCCATTTTTTTCAAGGTTTTGGTTTAGATTTATAGAGCCATTAAGCTTGCTAAAAAGCTGGTAAAAAAATGATGAAATTTTAGCCATCATAAAAAGAATTTGACGAATATGCAAGTCTTGGATTTGAATTTTATGCGGTGAACTCATGGCAAAAGTAAATTTCTGATTAATGGCATATTTTTAAGTAGCTTTTGGAGCAAAAATATAGAGCTTGATATGCTATTAAATATAGGTGGCAAAAATAATAGTCGGCGAGGCAAAATACAAAGAGAGAAAAGTTTGTAAAAATGTGCTAAATTTACTATTAAAAATGCGAAAAAAACTAAACATTAGGCCAGATATTATTGCTCTTTTTTTCAAAGAGTGGATTTAGTAGTGAGCTAAGAAAATTTAAAGGATGAAAGGCTAAAGCTTTATGAAATTAGCGATTTTGAGGAACTTTTAAAATGAACGAACACGATATCCAAGCTGGATTAAAAAAGCCTGATAGAGCAGACTTATCTGATAGAAAAACGAATATAAAAATTTAACATCATCTTATGCAAGCTTGCAGAAATTTCATTAAAGATATTGTAGAAATTTTTGCCAAATGCCATATGGGTGTTAGATGAAAATGATGAGATCTTTTTACAAAAACTCAGAAGCAGTAAGACTTGGTAAAATTTTCTTTAAAGAGATACCAAAAAAGAGGGTGAGATAAATGTAGATGGGCAAAGTTTATCTTTTTTAAAAACAAGCTCTAAAGACAATAAACTAATAATCTCTGCAACAAACATAACAGTGAAAAAAACGCACCGAGCGTCTTGCATCTATGGGTCAAGTGGCAGCTCACCTAGCCCACGAGATCAGAAATCCGGTAGGCTCTATCTCGCTTTTAGCTTCAACTCTACTTAAAAGAGCTGATGAGCGCACAAAGCCTATCGTAAATCAAATACAAAAAGCTACATGGCGAGTCGAGACGCATAATCAAAGCTACACTACTTTTTACAAAAAGGCCTTAATATAAATGCACAAAGTTCTGACTTTTTGCAGCTTAAAAGAGTGTGAAGAGGCTATAAATTTCTTTATGACTATTCAAAGGATATTAAATTGAGCCTAAATTTCCAGATAGGCAAATATATGGGCGATCTTGATCTACTAGCCATCGTCTTTCAAAATATTTTTATTTAACGCTATTGATGCCATCGAGAGAGCGATGATGATGAAGGAGAAATCATTTTTAAGCTATGAAAAACACCAAGTGAACATAAATTTATCATTTATGATAGTGGCGAACCTATCAAAGATAAAGCCATAGTTTTTGAGCCGTTTAAAAAGTAGCAAGCTAAAAGGAAACGGCCTTGGACTACATCTTTGCTTACAGATCATAGAGGCTCACAAAGGCAGTATTGAGATCACACTAAATCCAAAAACATTTTTGCATACATTACCAATAAAGGAGTAAGAATGAACATACACAACGAACTTGAGGGTTTTTAAAGAATCTCTTCAGACGCTTGATTTGAGAGAAAATTTCAAACGATGGAGCAAAAAACGTTGCATTTATTTGCATTGATATGATAGAAGCATTTGCTGGCAGTGGTGCGCTCTCTAGTCAAAGAGTAGCCGACTTATCAAAAAGGGATCGCAACACTCTTTTGATAGAGCGTGGAAAGATTTTGGTTTTAGAAATTTTATCCTTATAGAAGATAGGCACACCAGTGATTCAAAAGATTTGAGACTTTTTTTACCTCACGCTATGCTTGATACAAATGAGATAAAAACCGTAAAAGAGATAGAAAATCTAAGCTTTTTAAAGAGATCAAAGCATTTTTATAAAAACTCTTTAAGCATTGCGTTCAATAAAGAGTGAGAAAATTTTTAGAAGAGCATCCAGAGCTAGACACCTTTTATAGTCACTGGGGATTGCACTGATATGTGCGTTTATCAGTGTGTTAGTTATCTTAAGTTGCGAGCCAATGAATACAACAAAAAGTAAGAGTTATTGTACCGTTTGATCTTACGCAAACATATGACATACCAGGACATAACGGCGACTTTTTATCACGAGATGTTCTCTCTTCATATGAAGCTAGCACTTGGTGCTGATGTGGTAAAGAGCATTAAATTTTAAAGCGTACTTGAAATATTTATGAGCCTATTTAGCTCGTCAAATTTAAAAGCTAAGCTCGTTTTTTTATTCGCTACGATCTCATTAGGACTTTCGCTCATTTCATATCACAACTTAGCAAAAAGTCCTTTTACAAGGATTTTGTGATCTCAGTTCGTAAGTGCTTAAACACTCATTTACTGCGCTCAAAAGCTCATTTGCTAGCACTGGTTCCTCAAAAGACCACATCTGATCTAAAAGCCACATATGCCGCACCGCCATCGTACTCTATCCTATAATAATTTTGCTCATCAAAAGCGGTGCAAGCAACCATACTAATCGTGTGGCCATTAAAATTTTTCATCTAGCTCAAATTGTGGCGTGCTAAATGCACTAAGTCCGATTCTCGCCAAACTCCCGTGCTTTATTTGCAAGCTCGAGCAAACGCTCATCAAAAGCCATTTTATATTTTCATAACCCCAAAGCCACGTATTTGACGAGAAGCTTTCAGAGCCAATAAACTGCATGTCAAACTCACGCCCATCAAAAGTAAATTACGCCACTATCAAAATCAACCTGCCAGTTGCTACCTTCAACAAGTAGCTTAAATGCACGTTTTTGAAGTAATGTCGATTTGCCGACACATGCGCTAAAAAGCTCGCTCCAGTTACTTTTTATCTATGCCAAGCTTTATCTAAAAACATCGCTTCTCCAGGCATTAGCAAGCTATTGCTTGAAGTGCTTTTTCTTTAAAGCTGTCATTTACAACAAATTTTTGTCTTATAGACAAGAAATTTGAGCCGTATTTTCATTTTTTTATCTTAATAACAAGACGCTTATCATTGTTTTGTGCCACTTTTTATATGTTCGTTATAGCCAAGATTATAAAGGCTAGTTATCTTATCTTTGCTAAGCTCACTAAGGCATAAAAAGCACCTCTAGCTCAGCATATTCTCTTGCTCTTTGAGGCATGCTAGATTCTTCATTTTTTAGAAATTAGAGTTTTTGTTTTAGTTTTCTTGTTTTTAAAGTCTAAAGTACGCATCTTCTAGGCTATAAAACCTCGTTTAAATTTGTCCTTACAAATTGATCATCTTTTTGTGATATTTATCCTAAAAAGCATAAGGCAGGTCGCGTTTTTGCTTCATCTTTTACTATATCTTCGATGTTACCAAGCTCTCTTTCAAAGACTGCGATCTCGATATTTCCATGAAAATCAAGCACGTTTATAGTGCCCATTTTTCTTGCCGCTTTTTGGTTATCCTTGTGCTAAAGTCTTCGATCTTGCCAACGACTATAAATTTCAGCGCTTTGCGGCAAGCTCTCAAATTCTGAACTTAGAGTGTATTTTTATCTTATTAATCTCATCTTTATAGTCATCAAGTGGATGACCAGAAAGGTAGATACCAACGCTCTCTTGCTCAAATTTTTAAAATTGTTTGATGTCAAATTCATCATTTATCGTGACAGAATTTATCTTCACATCGTTCATGCTCTCATCTTCGCCGAATAAACTCTCAACTGCATTTTTACGGATCTGCGCAGCACTTTTTGCAAGCTTCTATGATATTTTCTACATTTTTGCATAAGCATCTTACGACTAAAGCCAAACTCATCAAAACATCCGGCTTTTATAAGGCTTTCAAAGACCTTTTTATTTACTTTAAATGGATCTATCCTTGAGACAAAGTCGTCCATACTCTTAAATTCGCCATTTGCTTCACGCTCAGTGATAATATTTTCAATAGCCGCTCCACCAACGCCTTTAATCGCACCAAGCCCCAAAGATAATGCCGTCATGATCGCCATTTTTAACGACGCTAAATTCTTTGGTTGATTTATTTATAGATGGCGGCAAAGTATCTATATTTATGCGTTTTATCTCATCGATATAGCGAACGATCTTATCGACGTTGCTCTCTTCGCTTGTAAGAAGTGCAGCCATAAATTCAGCTGGATAATAGGCCTTAAGATAAGCTGTTTGAAAGGTAACATAAGCGTAAGCTGCGGGTGAGATTTTATTAAAGCCATATCCTGCCGATTTTACAATTAGCTCAAAAAGATCGTCTGCTTTTTGTCCATTTTAGCCCTTTTGCCTCAGCACCTTTTACAAACTCGCCCTTTAGCCTATCCATCTCTTCTTTGATCTTTTTACCCATCGCACGGCGTACAAGGTCCGCCCCGCCAAGGCTAAAGCCGCCTATGGCTTGAACGATTTGCATAACTTGTTCTTGATAGACGATCACGCCGTATGTTGGCGCAAGGATCGGCTCAAAGCTCTTTTAAATGAGTAGGTTATCTCTGCCTCGCCATGTTTTCTTTTTGACAAAGTCATCGAGCATGCCACTCTCCATCGGTCGCAGGGCGGTAGAGCGCTAGCATCGCGACGATATCCTCAAAAGCAGTCTGGACGCAAGCTAGTTCCTAGCTTTCTCATGCCCTCGCCCTCGATTTGGAAGATTCCTATCGCTTGGCCGCTTTGTATCATTTTATAAACATTAGAATCGTTTTTTATCGATCTGCTCCCCAAATAATATCCTTGCAAGTTCGTTGTTTTTACTAGCTTTATGGCATTATCGATAACCGTTAGTGTTTTTAGTCCAAGAAAGTCAGAATTTAATTAAATCCACATCCTCAAGATATTTAAGGCTATACTGCGTAACATAGCGATCTTCTGGGCTGTTTGGCTGGCGAAATAGCGGAGTTTTATTCCACAGCTCCTCATTTGAGATAACAACACCTGCTGCATGCTGACCGGCGTTTCTATTTAGCCCCTCAAGATCAGGTGCAAATTTCCAAATTTTAGCTGCCTTTGGATTTTTGACTGATGAGCTCAGCTATCTTTGGCTCTTTTTTTCGTAAGCATCTTTTAGTGTAATACCAAGTTCATCAGGTATTAACTTTGCCATCGCATCGGCTTCGGCGTAAGGGCATATCACAAACCCTAGCAACGTCTCTAATAACACCTTTTTGCGAGCAATTTACCAAAGGTAATAACGCCAGCAACGTTAAATTTTTCCATATTTTTGCGTAACATAGTCGATAATCTCGCCACGCCTACTTTGACAAAAAAATCCACGTCGATATCTGGCATGCTAACACGCTCTGGGTTTAGAAACCTCTCAAAAAGTAGGTTGTATGGGATCGGGTCAAGGTCAGTGATCTTTAGCGAGTAAGCGACCAAGCTACCAGCCGCAGAACCACGTCCTGGATCAACTGGCACACCTCTACTTTTTAGCCTCATTTATGAAGTCCCAAACGATCATCATGTAGCCTGGGAAAATTCATTTTTATTAATTATGCCAATCTCTATCTCAAGGCGCTTTTTGTATTCGTCATGTAAATTTTTCAGGGACAAATTTTCAGCCTCTCTTCAAGCCCCTTTCTACATTCATATTCAAAAATACAGCATCATTTTTTAAAGCTATATCTATTTTCAGGCTCTGGAAGTGTTAAATTCTCTCTTTGGCATATTCAAGAGTAAATTTAGAAATTTGGCGGAGTTGGGTTGCTAAGCTTAATCTCAAGATTGCACTTATCCACGATCTCTTGGGTATTTTTCTATCACTTCAGGGATATCTAAAAATAGCTCACTCATCTGCTCTTTGCTTTTGACAAAAACTCATGAACGCTGTGACGAAGTCGATTTGGATCATCTAAAGTTTTTGTTCATCGCGATACACATAAAAACCTCATGTGCGTCGGCTCGCTCTTTTAAAAGTGTAGTGAGTATCGTTTGTGGCGATAACCTTTATGCCAGTCTCTTTAGCGATGCGTAAAATATCATCATCAATGCGTTTTTGATCGCCGATGCCGTGGCGCATGATCTCAAGGTAAAAGTCATCTCCAAGAAATTTCTTTATATTCAAGTGCAACCTCTTTTGCTCTCTCGTAGCCCTTTGCGCCAATTGACGTTACGATCAGCTTAAATTTAGATGCCAACTCACCTCTCCCTGCAAGCAAGCAGAGCTACAAACCAAGCCCTCACTGTGCTCTTTTTAAAATTTTTATTTATACGAGGATAGTAGTAAAGCCCTCGATGTAGCTCATGGAGCTAAGATACATTAAAATTTTTATAGCCAGTCTCGTTTTTTTGGCGATTAGTATAAGGTGAAAACGCTGTTTAGTACTCTTGTCATCAAGCTGCTCGCCATTATGTACATAAGCTTCGATGCCAATTAGTGGTTTTTATCCCTCTTTTTTTCATCGCCTTGTAAAAATCTATCGCTCAAACATATTGCCGTGATCAGTAATCGCCGCTGCTGTGTCGCCTCTATCATGAAGTACGTGAGCTAGCTCTTTTATCTTGTTTGCTCCGTCTAGTAGGGAGTATTCGGTGTGTAAATGCAGGTGTGTAAAGCTAGAATTTTCACTCATTTTTTTATCCTTTTTTTAATGAGTGGATTTTACAAAATTTTGGCTAATAAGGTGCTTGATGAAAAACTTAATGGGAGCTTTTAAAAATTTATAGAATTTGTAGTTTGTGGCTAAGAACAAAGCGCGCCATCATCTAACGCACTATGCTATTAAGGTCTTGTAAATTTTAAAATTTCATGAACGAGTAATTTCGGCTCTAAAATTTGAGCTAAGTGGTCAATGAAGCCAATTTAGTAGTCAATTTTTGCGAGCGAATGGGATTTCAAAAATCTATAAAGTGAAAAAGAAATGAATCGCGGACTAAGCCGCAATCCATTATAGATAAACTGGGATATTTGTGTGTTCTAAGAAAAAAATCTTGAAGTGCCACCAAGCACCATTTCCATAAGACCATTTTCACCATATCTGCTAGCAACGATTGAGATCAGCATTTCTATCAATAGCTGCTTTTTAAAAAGCGCTTCACCAGGTATCATCGTAGTAGCAATCACTTCAAAAAGTGGCCGATATGCCATGAATTTTCGAAGTACTCTTCAAAGCTTTTTAAGATTTAGCTCAGCATTGTCGCCAAGACTTGCTTTTTGAGGTAATGCACTGAACCTTTTTGCCTTTTTAAAAGATCGATCGAGCCTGTTAATGCCCTTGAGCTTTGCGTCGTACCAGTCCAGCTAACAAGGATATTATCGGCTTTAAACTCACGCATTTTTTCTAGGGATTACAATCGCATTTTTTTACCACTTTTTAAAACAGCTGATTCAAATGTACCAGTGATCTTTCCATCAAGTGGTACAGCAGCCACTACTGAATCGATAAAAGTACTTTCTTGCTCAACTATGGCACTTCTTTTGCCACTGTGAATCGTAAAGTACGCAGTGCAAACATCTTCAATGATTTCACTAGTTACTTTTATGCCAAGCTCAGCACAAATTTTATTGAAAAAGTTCTCTCATTCTCTTCATGCTCGACAGCTAGTTCAGATTTAGCTGATTTTAGAAATTCTTCAAAAAGCACTCCTCCACGAAGCGTCATTTTCATATTATAAACTACGCTTGGGTCAAGCTGGCAAGTCATAATTTCCATATGTGTGTTAAACCACTGAGCAACCTTTAGGGCACCATAAATTCTTGGCTCGATATCGTCTCCAGCTCCTATTGGAAAAAGCAACTTTTTGTATTTCATCATCTGTCCTTTAAAATTTATTCAACCAAAGAGGCGAATACTATTTCCTTTTTTTGCTCGCTCACACATACTCTGACCTGATCACCTACGTTTAATGGGTTTTTATCTTTGAGATGTGAAGCAAGCCTATCAATGCCATCTTTTAGCTCGATAAACACACCAAAATCAACTACGCTCTTTACAGTTCCCAAAAACTCATCACCGATATTAAAATTTGGTTTTGAACGCTCTTTGTCGTGTTTAAAAGGCTTTTTTGCCAAATGAACGTCCATTGTCTTTTTGAAGTGATAGAGATGATGTAATCTTTTGCGGCATCGACATTTTTCTTTGCTCCACCTGCGATTTTTTTACCTCGCCTTTTTTCTCTATCAAGATCGATTGAAACTTCAAATTCTCAATAATCTCTTTTATAGTCTTGCCAGCTTGTCCGATGATGTCTACGATCTTGCTTGGATCGACACTAAATAATTCAAGCTTTGGAAGCACATCTTCATTTATTTCTATATTTTTTTATCCGCTTCTGTCATCAAAGATAAGATATGCTCTCTACCACGTTTTTGCTTGATAAAGTGCCTCTTTTAGCACTTCTAAGCTAATGCCACCAAGCTTAATATCCATCTGAAGTGCTGTGATACCATCGCTTGTACCCGCTACTTTAAAGTCCATATCGCCGTCATGATCTTCAAGCCCCATGATATCTGTTAGCACTGCGTGTTTATCGCCTTCAAATATTAATCCCATAGCGACACCTGCGACAAGTTTTAAAGTATTTACGCCAGCTGCTCTAAGTGCAAGCGAGCCACCACAAACGCTAGCCATCGAGCTGAGCCGTTGCTCTCTAAAAATTTTCTGAAACAACTCTTATTGTGTATGGAGAAGCTAGATCGATACTTGGCGCAAGGGCACGTTTGGCCAAATTTCCATGTCCAAGCTCGCGTCTACCAGGAGCTTTTAATGGGCTTGCCTCACCTACGCTAAAGCCTGGGAAATTGTAGTTAAACATACATTTATTTCTGCAAAAAGGCACTTTTTTTCAGTGAGGATGTCATACATTTGAGCGTCACTGTCAGTGCCAAGAGTAGTGACAACTAGGGCTTGTGTCTGTCCTCTTGTAAAGAGGCATGAGCCATGTGCATTTGGAAGCTACATTTGTTTCGATACTAATAGGCCTAACCTCTTCAAGACCACGTCCATCAGCTCTTACGCCCTCGTTTATGATCTGCTCTCTAACGATTTTCTTTTTATATTTACCAAGGACATTTTGTGATGACAGCCTCATCCCAGCCCTCTTTTTGAGCTACCTCATCGCTTGAAATGTGTTTCGCGATCTTGCTAAGTTCGCTCGCGCGCTCGCTTTTTGCCATTTGATTGATCGCATTTTTGACTTCAGCTTTATAAAATTATCGATATAAATAGCGATATTTTCATTTTCTATCTCAGGTTTTTAGCTCAAGCGCAGCGTCCTCTTTTTATGCTCTTTAAATGCTTCTTCGTAAGCACTGCTAGCTCTTAATATCGCCTTACCAGCAAAAATCAATCGCTTCAACCATCATATCTTCGCTAAATTCGTTCATTAGCTGTTTTTGAGCCATGCTATCACTTAAGCTCGGATCTATCATCGGCTCGATTGCAAACCATCGGGATAAGCTGCGTAGTTTGCTGAGGTAAGCTTCTCATCTCGATCATCAAAAGCTCATCTTTTTGTTCCAGCTACATAAAGATCGATCGCACTCTGTTTTAGTTCAGAGTTGCTTGGGTTGATCCTGAAATTTCTTTCATCTATATAACCAACTCTAACACCACAAACTGGGCGATTTACAGGGATGTCGCTAAGATATAGTGCAACTGAGGCTGCATTTAGACTTACAACTGTAAATCAACCTCAGGATCGGCTGAAAGTACCATTACAACTATTTGAGTTGGATATGCGTAACCTTTTTGGAAAGAGCGGTCTAAGAGATCTATCGATGATGCGAGCTGTTAGCGTTTCAAAGTCGCCTGGCTTTGTCTCGCGCTTAACGTAACCACCTGGGAATTTTACCAGCGGCGTAAGCTTTTTTCGATGTACTGCACCGTTAGAGGTAAAAAATCCTCCTCAACTTGTGTGTCCTCTCTTGCAACAGTTGCTAAAACTACGGTATTTTTTTCACCCTTAAAAGTACCGCTCCGCTAGCTTGTTTTTGCTACTTTATTAAGGTCAGTATCTCAACCTGATTATTGACTTCTATACTATATTGCATTATTTTTTTATCTCCTTGTTGTTTTTTTGTAACGGCAAATAATAAGGGCTCTCTTCTAATATTGACATGATACGCTCACTCGTAGCTTCGATCTTTTTTCTCGTAATACGAATCCACATCGATAAAATCAACGATCTTGTTTATCGTGTAAATTTCATCAACCATATCATTTAAATTTGTAAAGACATCAGTAGCAATCACTGGCGTTGCGTATGAGATGGATTTTACCTTCACATCAAGCAACGTCTTTATGCAAATGAGTGCCGTCATACCAGTCTCGCACCCCTCATCGATTAGTAAAAATATTTTTTTATCTTTTTAGCTCTCCTATCAAATTTTCCTTTTCGGTATTTATAAACGTTTTTTAAATATTTTCTCTTCATATTTTTCTATGTGCTTCGCCGTAAATATAGTCATAGCTTATATTAAAAGCCTTTATAAAGCTTATCATTTAATACTATATCTTCTGTCTCGCTAACTATTGCAACGTCGCATTCGCTATTATTTGGCGCAGGTATTGGCTCGCTAAAGAGCATCTCGTAGCTAAATTGAGCTCCTACAAACTGCATCTGTGAGTATAACTGACTCAAGCGACATACAAACAACTATCGTCTTTTTTTATCTACGAGCTCTTTTTTTGGCAAAATTTCAATTAGCTTGCTAGCTGCTTCTAATTGATCCTCAAATTTAGCCGTTATCATTTAGTTGGCACTCGATTTTTGTGCTGCTTTGCGAAAAGTCATAGTGCAAAACCACCCATTGGATAGAAATGTATCGTGAAATAAATACCATTTTTTTCTGGTTGATGCTGAGCCGTTTATTGTTGTTGTTGGCTCGACATCTTGTTGATAAATTATCCCGTAATTCCAGCATTTTTCTTTGATGAAGTACACCAACTCTCCAGCTTTTTTGTGTAGCTTCGCTCGATATCATATTGCCAGCCGCCAATAAGACTATATTGATGAGGTAATTTTACTCCAAGACCACTTGTAAAATAGCTATCTTTTGTTGCACTATTTTTTTATTTTTGCTATCATTTTTCTTCATGGTGTGAAGCATATTTAGCCAAAATAAATCATTTGTGTATGAAAAATCCGCTTTGTATCTTTTTAAGCTCTTTTGCTCTTGTGCGAATACTCAAACTTATTATAAAGGCTTCAAATTTTTTTCAAATGGATATAGATAGATAGCATTTTTAAATTCGAATATTCATCTTCTTTTGTGTAATATCCTTGAGAAATACTATGTTTTTATAATCTTTCTACCATTAGAGTTAAAGAAATACTGAGTCAGATAACCAGAAATTTCTTCCTTACTCTGCTCTTGAGTCAAAATATTTTCATACTCATTTAGATTTTTATCATAGATAAACTCATCATCTAAATTTTCCTTTTTCTATAACCTGGTAGTAGGTATTCAGCTCTAAAATTTGAGAGTGTGATAAAAGCTTTCATACGCTTTTTGCAAGGTCAGTGTGAAGAGTAAATTTATGGTAATTATTTACAAAAATTTGTATGTTTATCTTCTCTTTTATCATCAAATGAATTTATCTTATTCTCGTAATTTATTCTTGAAGCGTATAGATACTCGTAAAATGAAAAAGTTAAGCTATCATCAAGCAGTGGCACATGCACTGAAGCTGGAAGCGTAAATTCATACTGAGTCGCTCTAACTCCTATTTTTTTCTATCATATCTATGTGACTGAAGATCGAGTGAATATAAGATATTTGGCAAGACAATATTATCTGTAAATTTATGATACTGAAGCGATGGAGCTCTTGAAGCGTGTCTTTGTTCTCATTTTTTTGAGCCAATCTTTTTCAGTGTCTATGTAGTATTTTGCATAAGCACCAAAATAATGATCGTCATTTGCGATGAAGTAGTTAAATTTAGAAGTTACAAGCGAATCATAATCATCATCCCTGCCCTTTAAATTTAAATAATCTATATCATTTAGCTTCGTTGCGTCTATCCAAATTCCCTCTTGTAAATCCGCTTCGCTAAGGTATCTTATAAGCTTATCTCTTTCGTATTTTTAGTCCAATGCCTTTATGTGTTTTTATTTTTAGTTCGGCCTTATTTGAAGTCTCTCCTTTTTGCTTGGCTTGGTAGCTGTTTTTATCAGTAAATGAGCCAAAGCTGATTTCGCCCCTTGAATCAGGCGACTCAGTAAATCTAAACGCACCATAAATTCCAGCACCTCTGTTTGTTCTTATCTGCGGATCAAGCTCGAAGTCCCACTCATTATAAGGCGCAAAAATAAATCGGCTGCTTGTAATAAAAGCCTTCAGATTTTCCGTATCCAAGATCAGGCGGTAAAAGACCTGTTCTTCTTGTGGTATCTGTTGAAAAAAACCAAAAATATGGCAAATAAAAAAACTGGCACATTAGCTATACGAAAGACTGGGTTAAAAAGATGTAAAAGTTTGCTTTTGTTTATTTAGCATAGCTGAGCTTGAAGTGATACTCCAGTCAGGATCTTGGACATTACAGCTTGAAACCATCGCTTTTTTACTCTATAGTACTCACTGTCAGAGCTGCTCTCATCGCTTCTCATCCACACTTCCATGTCTTTATTCATCATAAAAAGCGATTCAAAAGCAGCGTCATTATTTTTCAAATTTAGCTTTGCATAGTTTGAGCGAGAGACTTCACTCTTGCCCTTCATCATGTTGACGTTACCAAATAGCTCGATAACCGAATTATTTTTGATCATAAACTGCACAATCAGCTGTCACAAGGTAATCTTGTGAATATACAACGACGTTTTTTTGTTTGCTGTTACGATGCCTTTATCTTGCTTTACATCATCAGCCAAAAGCTGCACATCTTGCACAGCTGCACTTAGATTTAAAATACAAACCGGAACTAAAAAAATAAAATTTTACGCATTTATCACCACTGTTTTTGCTATTTTTGTCTTGCCAAGTTTGCCTAGCTGGATTTTGCAAATGCCCATGCAAAACCAAGATAAAAAAACAAGCTTCACTAACCAACCTAAAAATCGCTCTTACCAAGCTTGAAATAAAAATTTGGTCTATCTAAAATTTCTACATTAATGCACATCGTCTTTGTTAGCATTTGTCCAAGGCTCGCGCCATAATACCAAACAAAAAAATGTATGATAAATAATCTTTAGTGCGACTATTTGCCAAAAAGAAATTTAAAGTCAAATTTCTGGCTTCATCATAGCTCATAACCGACAAAAAGGCATCCCAGTAAATGATCAAAAACAAAAAGAAACGATGCATTCATCAATTGAATAGGCTAGCACTCTTTTTGAAAAATGGCGCTAGCGAAAATTTCTTCTTTTTTCAAGTTTTTTTCAATTATCTGCATACTCATTTTAATGCCTGCCAGGCAATATCTTTTTCTATAATGTGCTCCATCAAATTTTTACATTTTCGCAAAGCTCATAAGCTCTATCACGTGCCTCTTTTATGCTCTTCGCAGTGGCCACACAGACTAATACCCTGCCACCATCTGCATAAATTTCTCCATTTTGCTCGCTAACACCAGCATAAGCGATGTGAACATCTTTTACATCATTTAAAACTGAAAATTTACAGCTTTTGGACTACTTTTTATACGGATAGTCCTTACTAGCCATTACGACACCAACTGCAAATTCATCTTTTTAAGCTAATAGGCTTTAGCTCGCCCTTTGCAGCATTTAGTAAAATTTCGCTTAGATTTCCGTCAATTAATGGCATCAATACTTCGCACTCAGGATCGCCAAATCTGACGTTAAACTCAAGCACATAAGGCTCATTTTTTTACGATCATAAGTCCTACAAAAAGCACTCCACAAAATGGACTGCCCTCGTTTTTTCATCCCTTTTTAAAGTGGGTTTTACCACCTCTTCTTCAACTCTTTTTTTATCAGCTCTTTTGAAGCAAGCGGACTTGGAGCATAAGCGCCCATACCGCCAGTATTTGGATCCCTCATCGTTATCAAGCAGGCGTTTGTGGTCTTGTGCCACTGGCAAAGCTTTACGAAAGTTTTCGCCGTCACAAATAGCAAAAAAAGCTAAGCTCAAAACCATCTAAAAACTCTTCAACCACCACAAATTTACCAGCATCACCAAAGCTAGCTCCGCTTAGCATGTCACTAACTGCCTCTTTGGCCCCTCTTTAGAATTTGCGATTATAACGCCTTTTTCCGGCACAAAGACCATCTGCCTTTACGACCATCGGCGCGCTTAGGGTATCAATAAATTTAAATGCCTTTTCTTTTATCATCTGTGTTTAAATATTTTTGCAGTTTTTTATGTTATTTCTAGCTAAAAAAATCCTTCATATACACCTTGCTAGCTTCAAGTCTAGCAGCTGCCTTGCTTGATCCAAAAGATGAGCAAACCCTCTTTTTTTAAAGATATCCACTACCCCTTCACTAAGCGGTGCCTCAGAGTACTACGATAGTTAGAGCAATATCATTTTGTTTAGCAAATTTTTGCAAGCTCATAAAAAGTCTTTTTATGTTTAAATTATCACCAAGGCGTGAGGTCGCACCATTTCCCGGTGCAAAGTATAAATTTATATTTTTTCACTTTTTAGTTTTAGAGCAATGGCGTATTCGCGGCCGCCACTTCCTATTATGAGAATATTCATTTCATCTCCGTAAATTTAAAAACCCGAGTGGGCGTCGCATAGAAGAGTGGCTATAAACAAAGCCAATCTTGCAAATGAATGGATACCAAACGGTTGCAACTTCTCGCCTTTTTCAGACTCAAACGAAGCCACATCACAAGGCACCCATACCTTTTCGCTAACAAAAAAAGTGTTGAATACCGTAAAATGCTGACTCGCTTCACTCAGGCAATAAAATTATATCAAATTTTTTGCTTAAAAGTAATGTTTTGGCAAGCGCGATACAGGCGTTTATATCTTGACTTTGGCTCACTATTGGCTCGGTAAATTTTAGCTCTTTTGCAGTGACCTTTCCAATGCTTATCGCTTGATAGCTCTCATCCCAGCCAAAATTACTAAGAAAAATTTTTGACATTTAGCGGAGAAGTGAAGATTAAGATACTATTTTTTTGGTGGTTTTTAGCTCCATTTTGCAAGGATTTAAGACATTTTCATAGGCGACGATTGCCTTTATATTTACGTCGCCATTTTGCAAAAATTTCTAAGAAAATTTGAAGCACTATCTTTACCTTTTAGATAAAGAACTTTTTTACCTTTTTAAAAAGTGGCAAAATTTCTCTTGCGAAGTCATCTCCGTGAGCGTTCTTTCCGGTATAAATTTCGCTAAATCCAAACTCTCTTGCGGCCGCCGCACAACTATTTGCGATGGCAAAGACTGGCAAATTATAGGCGAAATGCCATTCAGATTTCTAATGCATTAAAAGCATTTTTTTAGAAGTAACTACCAGCACGTCATAGTCACTTTCAAATTGGTTCAAATTTTCAAAAACTCGATCTTGCTAACGCCCGTTACAACGCTCTCATCAGTCGTTTTTGTATTTGAAATAAGATAAATTTTACGCAACTCTTTTTTTAACCTAAAAAAATGATATCAAAAGCAAGTAATGTGCAAGCTAAAAATAACAATAGAAGTCGAATAAAATATATCGCTCAAGCCCAACTAGCGGAGAGACGACGCCGCCTAAGAAAAAAATGGACAAAATCCAAGTATCGCTGAGGCTGAGCCTGCGTATTCTCTGCCTTCGTTCATAGCTAGCGATGAAGCAGTTGGTAAGACAAATCCTGTAAAAAGAAGCAATAAAAATGCGATAATGACGCCGATCACTTCAATTTAGAGCAAAGTATGAAAGCAATAAAAATGCTAGCAAACAAAGGTGCCAAAAAGCCCGGTTTTGAGCGCTTTTTTCTCATTTAAAAAGACTAGCAAGCCTTGCTCCTATAACAAGCCCTAAACCATTTGAAGCAAAGCAAAAGCTATAGCTTACTGGACTTAGAGAATAAAATTCTTGAAAGATAAACGAAGATGACGCTATATAAGCAAACATCGCACCCATCGCAAATGTCTGAATGCTTACAAAAAGTATAAATTTTTCTTTCTTAAAGTACTTTGCCAAAAAAACACTATAAGTCACTAGCAAAAGGCATTTTTTTAAGCGATTTGACTGACTTAAGCTCTCTTTGAAATAAAAATTTGCGATAAAAAGCAAAATGCCAATGATAGTAAGCGCCATAAAGATGCCACGCCAGTCGGTAGATTAAGTGAAAACTACCGCCAACTGGTGAAAGTATCGGGGCTAGACCATTTTACGACCATCATAAGGCTAAAAATTTAGTCATCTCGTGACCCTTATAAAGGTCGCTCACAACGGCTCTTGAGATGACTAAGCTACCAGCACTCGCAAGCCCTTGAATAATTCTCATAAAGATAAAAAAACTGGATATTTTGCGAGAAAAAAATATAAAAACAGTGCTTATCGTATAGACGATAAGCGAGATAGTAAGTGGCGTTTTTTTCGTCCAGATTATCACTTATTGGGTCAACTATGAGCTGACCTATGGCTAAACCTGCCATCGATGTCGTGATCGTTAATTGCGTAGCTGTAACACTTGTTTTAAACCACTCGGTAATAGCCGGAAGTGCTGGCAAATAAAGATCTGTAACAAATGGTGCAAAAGGCAGAGAGCGCCTAAAAATAGCAACAAAAAAATAGTTTGAGATTTTTCTTTTTCATAGTTTTTTTCTTTTTGGAGCGATTATATTATGGTTTTACTTTTTGCTTTATTAAGTATCAGTACTATTGTTACTATAGAGAAAAAGCCCTAAAAAAATAGGGCTTGGTATTACATTTTGTCTTTAGTGACGATTAAGAGCATTTTCAAATTATCTTTTTATCTTTAATCCGTGTGGTATTTTTGCCTGGAAGCACGATGGTATCGCCTTTTTTTGATATCAAAATGTTCATCACCAATAGTTAGCTTCATCTCGCCATCAAGTGCGATAAGTAGTGCATCGCCTGGAGCTGCGTGAGTTGAGAGCTCTTGGTCTGTGTCAAAACTAAGTAATGACATTGAGCCGTTTTCGTTCTTTACGAGCGTTTTGCTCACGATTTTTGCCTTTTTCGTATTCGACTGCATCAACTAAGCTAAAAATAGCTGCCTTAGGTAAATGATCTATCATTAAGTCCTCCTTAAAAATCAATTGAAATATATTTCGTTGGTTCTTTAAAAACTAGCTTGCGCCACACTTTTTTTCTCTATCAGGCAAGCTTGCTCATTGCCTATATGCATCTGCTTTTCGCCATAGTATAGGCTAGCACCGCCCTCTACAACCCATGCAAGGCTGTCGCAAAACAGCATCTCGTGATCTAGTTCCTCACCCGTATCAAAAGCAAATACATCGACGCGAGCATTCTCGCAATCAAAAATTCTCTTGCTAACGACGCTTTTTAGAAACAACTTTCGTGTCAGTGTTTAGATTGTAAATTTTACTCATTTTTCTTCCTTTCGTAAATTTACGCGTCATTGTAGCTAAAATTACTCGGAGGATTTGTTGATAAAGGTTATCTCTTTTAGGCAAACTTTAAGCCATTTTTTACAAATTTACGTAAGCCCAGGAAAGCGTCTATCTAGCACCCCTTTGACCTGTTCTAACCAGACCTTTCGCTTAGCTTCGTCACTGTCTGCGACCACTCTAAACATCAGCCGCTCAAAGGTTTTCACGCCACAAAAAAATCGAAAAATGCAGCTTTTTCCAAATTCTTTCCAGCGGATCGCCGAATATCTCGTTTTCTCTGGTCTCTGGGGTATTGGATGTGTTAAAGACTACGATGGCTTCAGCTTTTAAAAAGCCCTATCGGAAGCCCGCCGCCGTTATCGCCCGGCGCAAAATCGTAGCTACTCCTTGCCTTAGCACGCGGTCGATCCAGCCCTTTAGGATGGCTGGCGGCTCGCCCCACCAATTTGGATGAACGATCACGATACCGTGAGCGCTTACGATATCTTTTTGATGCGCCTTTAACAGCTCGTCGTCGCTTTCATCGCTCACGAGCTCGGCACCGCTAAGGATCGGATTAAATTTCTCCCTTATATGAGATCGTGAAATGTAACTTCGTAGCCGCTATTTTTGCAGCTTTTCTGCTGCTACGTTTGCAATAGCCGCATTTAGACTTCTCTCGTAAGGATGCGCTAAAATGATGCAGATTTGTTTCATCTTATTCCCACTCTATCGTTGCAGGCGGTTTGCTCGAGATGTCGTAAACTACGCGGTTGATGCCGTCTACTTCGTTTATGATGCGGCGAGAGACGTTTTCTAACAGGTCGTACGGTAGGCGTGAGAAGCTAGCCGTCATGCCGTCGCTAGCATCCACTACGCGCACGCAAACGGCGTTTTCATAGGTGCGGTTATCGCCCATTACGCCGACTGAATTTACGTTTAGAAGCACGCAGAACGCCTGCCAAGTTTTGTTATACCAGCCAGTACTTTTTAGCTCATCGCGCAAGATCACGTCAGCTTTGCGAAGTAGCTCTAGGCTTGGTTTATTTACCTCGCCCATGATGCGGATCGCAGGCCCTGGTCCTGGGAAAGGATGGCGGAATACTAAATCACGGCTTAGTCCAAGCTCAAGGCCTAGCTTTCTAACCTCGTCTTTAAAAATTTCTCTTAGTGGCTCAATAAGCTCAAAAAGTCATCCAATCAGGCAAACCTCCAACGTTGTGGTGGCTCTTTATCGTCTTGCTTGAGCCAACAACTGAGCTTTCGATGATATCAGTATAAAAGAGTGCCTTGAGCTAGAAATTTCACATCACCATGCTTTTTTGGCCTCTTGCTCAAAGAAATTTCTATAAAGGTCTCACCTATGATCTTGCGTTTTTTTCTCAGGATCTATCACACCAGCTAAGCGGCCAAGGAAGATCTCGCTCGCGTCTATGCTAACTAGCTCAACGCCAAGCTTTGTTCTAAAATGTAGCTTCAACTTGCTCTCTTTCGTTTGTTCTAAGAAGTCCGTTATCAACAAAGACAAGGATCAAATTACCGGGCACAGCAGCTGCTAAAAGTGCCGCAGTTACAGACTATCCACACCGCCACTAACTGCACAAAGCACCTTGTGAGTGCCCACTATTTTTTCTGATCTCTTCTATCTTATTTTTTTAGCGAAGCTTCCCATGTTCCACGTGCTCTCGCAGCCGCAAATATATTTAGCAAAGATTCTTTAGAAATTGCGTGCCATACTCGCTGTGTTGCACCTCTGCGTGAAACTGGATCGCATAAAATTTTCGTTTATCATCGCCAAAAAGCACAATAAGGCGAATTTTCCACTAATAGCGATCACTTCAAAGCCCTCTGGCAAGTCCTTTACGTAGTCACTATGACTCATCCATACGATTTGTTTTGAAGGTGTATCTTTAAATAGCTCATGCTCTTTAATAACGTTAAGCTCTGCCTTGCCGTACTCTTTTTGATCAGCCGCCAAAACCTCAGCCCCATGCGTGTGAGCAAGTAGTTGCATGCCGTAGCAAACGCCAAGTATAGGGATGTTTAGCCCAAAGACACCACTATCACAAAAAAATAAGCATCTTTAGCATAAACACTAGCTGGTAGCCACTTAAAAATGATACCTTTTGGCTCTTTCGCCTTTATCTCACTAAGCTTTGCATTAAATGGCAAAAATTTCAGTGTAGACGCCCTCTTCTCTTAGCCTTCTAGCTATTAGCTGAGTGTACTGCGAACCAAAAATCCAAAACTATAATCGTATTGTTCATTTATAACCTTTTTAAAAAAATAGATATGAAAAATTTCAAACTGCACATACCAAACAATGATCGATACGATATATCCTAGAACCACCATCCAAGCGTATTTCATATGTGCACCAAAGGTATAAATTCCTTTTTAATTTACCCATTACTCCAACACCAGCCGCTGAGCCAAAGCTGATCATCGAACCACCAATACCAGCAGTTAGTGTCACTAATAGCCACTGACTCATTGCCTCGCCTGCATCAGCTCCCATTGCTGGATTTGCTTTTCAAAACAGCTGACATAACAGGGACGTTATCAACGATTGCTGAAAGGAAGCCAACGCCAATATTTACAGCAGTTGAGCCAAATTTATCATAAAGTGATACAGCGTAATTTAAAAAAATCCAGCAAAATGAAGAGCGCCAACTGCAGCTAAAATTCCCAAAGAAGAAAAAAATAGTGTGTTGTTTTTCGATCTTTGACATATAGTGAAATACATGCATTGGCTCTTCATTTTTTGTGAGCTTTTTTTGAAATAGTAAGTATAAAGGCTGAGTAGCGAGAAGCCAAACATCATTCCCCACATCGCTGGCAAGTGGAAAAGCTGATGCATCATAACAGCACAAAAGATAGTAAATGCGCCTATAAAGATAACCGCTTTGCCACCTTTTTTTCATAACCACTTTTTGGCTCGTTTGCCACATCAAAATGTGGTGCAGTACTTGGCACTACACGAGAAAGTAAAAATGCCGTTACAAACCAACCTATGATAGATGCTGGGAAAAGTGCGAAAAAGTCGACAAACGGTGCTTTTCCAGCAGCCCAAGCCATAAGCGTAGTGATATCGCCAAATGGACTCCATGCCCCACCTGCATTTGCTGCTACGACGATGTTTATTGCGCCAGCCACTAGGAAAATTGTATTATTTCTATCTATCGTTAGAAGAACGGTTGAAAGAATAAGCGCTGTTGTTAGGTTATCAGCTACTGGGCTTATAAAAATGCTAAAACACCAGTTAGCCAAAACAGCTTTCTATAAGTATAGCCTTTTGATACGAGATTATATTTAAGTGCGTTAAATACGTCTCTTTCTATAAGCGCTTCGATAAATGTCATCGCCACCATCAAGAAAAAAATACGATCTGAGCAATCTCTAAAATCAGGTGATTTACCTCATGTTCAAGCGAATGCACATCCATGCCATTTATAAGCATATAAATACCGATAAGTAGAAACATGAACGTACCGATAAAAAAATAGCAGGTTTTTGCCTTATCAATGTGGAAATTTCTTTCTTCCGCTGCTATAAAAATATCCAACAACAAAAAAATTATAAGCGATAAAATTCCCTGCCCATGTAGTAGTTAAGTCAATAGCTGCGGTTTCTCCATCAGCACCAAAAAGCCATCGCGAAAAAAACAAGCCTAGAAGTCCAAAAAAACCTCATTATACTCTCCTTGTAGAATAAAAAAATCTTGGTATATTACTTAAATGAGCCTAAAAAAATTAGGTTAGTTAAAAATTATTAAAGCTTTACATTACATTTTTTTATTTAAATACGAAAAATTTTACTAGATTTTTGTTTATCTTGTCAGTTTTCTTTTCTTTTTACGGGAGCATTTCCATAAAATGGATCATCTTTATATCCACAACCGCTAAATGCAAAAAGAGTAAAAAAATTAAAATAAAAGATGATAAGATAAGCCCATGAAAAAAACGCTAAATTTCTGATAGATACTATCCACGAAAATCCTTTGTATAAAGAAAAAAATTAAGCATGGCAAATGAGTGCCAACAGCTTTTTAGAGCTTATGGGGAAAGCAAAAACGATTTTATATAGCTTTTTGCTACGTTAGAGAAGGTGTTTTGACCTTTGTTCTTACTCATCCCACTGGGCTTTTTAGAGCTTAGGCGTGATAGTAGTATAAATGATATAAAAAGGTTATTAAAAACCTTTTTGCAATTTTTAATAAAAAAATAGCGTTTTTTTAACAGTATTCTTACTCCAAAACCTATTAACGAAATCAACTATACAAAGAACAAAAAGAAGAAAAATATAAGATTTGTCGTGAGCAAATTTTCTAAAATTTTCTTTAATCAAAAAGAGCAAGGTGCTATCTTTTATGCGCCAGCTAGTAAAGGCGAGTTTAAAAAATTTAGCAAAAAGACGAGCAAATACACCAGAAATTTGAAGAGCTAAGAGAAATTTTTGCTCAAGAAAAATGAGCAGGCAAGATGCTAATAGACGAGATAAGAACGCTTCCAAACGAGCCTGGCGTATACCAGTATTTTTGACGCGCAAAACAGACTCTTATACGTTGGCAAGGCCGTAATTTTACAAAAATAGGGTCAAAAGCTACTTTGAAATTTACCCCAAGCCTAGCTCCGGCTGAAAAACTAAGCCCAAGAATTTCAAAGATGATAAGCGAGGCGGTGCATCTTGAATACATCGTCACGCCAAGCGAAGCAGACGCGCTCATACTTGAAAGAAATCTTTTCATCAAGCAACTAAAACCAAAAATACAACATCTTGCTTCGTGACGACAAGACTTATCCTTATATTTTTTTATAAATTTAAATGATGATTTTCCAAGATTTGAGATCACTAGAAAGGTGGTAAAAGGCTCGAATATCCGCTATTTTTGAGGTATATTTTTAGTGGAGCTAGCGAGCTGCTTTGAGGCACTTTATCTAAATTCAACCTCGTTCAGAAAAAAATCCTGCATCAAAGGCAAAAAAAGCCTGCCTTTTTATCAGCTAAAACGCTGCTATGCCCCATGCGAGGGCAAAAATTTCAAAAGAAAAACTACGCTAAGATCGTAAACGAAGCTATCGCAGCATTACAAAAATCCAAATTTGCTCATCGCTCGCCTTGAAGAGCTCATGCTAAACTACGCCAAGGCCGAAGACTACGAGCAAGCAGCCGCTACTAGAGATAAGATACAAACACTTAAAAATATGCAAACAAAAAGTTGAAGTTGATCTCAGCTAAACTTGAGGACTTCGAGGCCTACTCGGTCGCTTGCGCACACGATATGATCTGTGCGGTGAGATTTAGCGTGCAAAGTGGCAAGATAACAGGCGTAAAAACTGACATCACGCAGGCCAAAAACGCTCAAAAAGACGAGATAAACGAAGCTTATAAGCAGGCTATTTTAAAAAGCTTCATAGCTAGTCAGCCTATAATTAGCACCCAAAATTTATGTCCATGAAAGCTTTGAAGATAGCGAGCTGGTGGAGGAAATTACTAAACGAGAGATTTGGACGTAAATTTAGCATCACCTGCCCTAAAATTGGCGATAAACGAAAAATTTGCGAGATCGCTACAAAAAAACGCTGAAGTCAGCATCGAAAAATATCTAAAAACGCATGATAATGAGCTACTAAACGAGATAAAAGAGTACTTTGACCTAGCTCACACGCCTTACGTAGTCGAGGGCATATGACAACTCACACCTTTTTGGCGAGGCTAGCGTTGGAGCGATGGTGCGCTATGAACACGGCGAGTGGGCGAAGCAAAACTACCGCCACATGCATCTTGGCTCTAAAAACGACTACGATCAGATGAAAGAGAGCTTAACAGCTAGAGCACTCAGATTTGACAAGCTTTAGTCCGCCTGATCTTTGGGTCATTGACGGAGGTGAAGTGCTTTTAAACTTAGCCTGTGAGATTTTAGCAAGTAGTGGTACAAATGTCGATGTGATAGCCATTTCAAAAGAGAAGATCGATGCCAAAGCTCACCGCGCAAAAAGGTGAGGCAAAGGATGAAATTATACCAAAAATGGTAACTTTAGCCTAAGTACGAGCGATAAAAAGCTGCAGTTTTTTCCAAAAATGCGCGACGAGAGCCATAGATTTGTCATCAGCTTTCACAGAAAAACAAGGCAGAAAAACGATATGCAAAGATCAATTCTAAAAGCAAGCTGGCGTATCTGAGGGCAGTATCGCGAAATTAATCAGCTTTTACGGAAGTTTTGATAAAATCAGCGAAGCGAATTTAGACGAAGTGGCAAAAATAACAAATAAAAAGCGTAGCAGAAAAAGCTTGCAGTGCTCAAAGAAGGAAATTTGAAGTGATAATATATGATGAAAAATTTAAAAATATCTGCGATAACGCAAGATTCACTTGAGCTATTGGGTTTTGATAGTTTAGATGACTTTTTTTGTTGCAATACAAAGATATAAGCGAGCTAGTCATAACAAGCCAAGAAAGTACAAACTACAGCTTCTTGAGATTTTTACAAAATACGAAAGATAATAGCGCTAGAGTAAATTTAAAAAGAAAAGATGGCGGTGCGATCTTACTAGAAGCGAGATTGCAAAAATGCTATTTTTAAAAAAATGGTGAAAAAATTTCTTTATCGTGCTTTTTAGAGAAGCAAGACATAATAAACAACCAAAAACCTAATAGCAGCAGTAAAAAGTAAAACCTACATTAAGACTGCCTGTTTTTTTAAACTAAACGCATGGTATCTTTTTGACACACAGACACAATCACTTATCGATGATTCCTGGTTTGAAACATCACTTAAAAATACTAAATTTAAATAAAAAGATTTTGCATCCTATTTAAATATTTTTTTGCACAACGCAAGAGAAAATTCTTATCCAGATCCAATCAGCCATAATCGCAAAAGACGAGATAATGCTCAAAAAAATACGTAGATGAGATAAGGGAAGCTGCATTAAATTTAAAAGCTTAATAACCTTGCAAATGAGCTTAATGCTTTTTTTAGATAACAATCAAAATGGAAAAATGAAAGAGATGTCTCTTTTTACCAAAAGACTAATCGAGATAGAAAAATATCGTCAAAAATATAGCAAAAAGAGTATCCATGAAAAATAATAAATTATATATCTTGTTAGCGCCAATAATAATTTCAGCGATCTTTTGCGCATATAGCGGAAATGAAAGCTATAAAAAATTTACAGATCTAAAAGATCTAAAATGAAAAACTATATAAACAATCCTTAGTATTTCAAACTATAAGATCTGTAATACAAGAGCACGATACGCTAATAGGCAAAAAGCCAAGAAGATATAAAAAGTTGCGAGATAGCACCTTAAAAAAATACACAGAAATTTATAAATTCTATAAGAAAAAGACGATCGCACCGAGATACGAAATGTAAATAAATTAAAAAGAATTGCTAGCAAATCTCAACCAAAATGATAAATTTGATGAACTATTTTACGAATTTATTTTCCAAAATATAAATGGAGAAATAGATAGCGATTTTTAAACAAGATTTAGACCGAGACTTTCCGCTTATAATAAAAAGCTTATGCCGCAACTTTAAGTAAAATTTACAATCAACTCTCTTTAGCAAACAACACCAAATACTACGTAAAAAAATATCTTTTATAAATAGCCTTTATTTTTCAATAAATAGCAATGTGAGAGAAAAATATATTCCGTAAAAGATAACGCGCCAAATCTTGATATGCTTCCAAAAAAAGTGAGCTAAAAGAGAATATTTACAAAGACTTTAATCAGTTTGAAGCTAACTATCAAGCTAAAAAAATAAGAGAAGCTAAAGCCAAGATCGCATTTTCTGAAAAACTAAATATCGAAGATATTATCTTAATCAAACAGTATGAAGATGATAAATTTATACTTTTATTAGATAGTGCCATAAACATAAAAAAATGAGCTGTTAGAACTCACCAAGAGCGAGAAAATAAGCTTTTGGTATAAAGACCTTTTTGAATTTCTTGCTTTGTGGCTTGCTCATTTTATCTTTGCTTGGTATTTCTGCTAGATTGAAATTTTTTTAAAGACACTTATCGATAAGTCAAAAATACATATCAAACTATATCCTATCATCAAAAGAGACAAGTGCAGATAATGCGATATCAAAGCTCATAAAAAAACTTATGAAGATCTAAAAAGAAACCTATATAAAAGATAGCAGCTTTTTTCAGATAAAAAGATAGATATATTTTATCAGTGAGCAAGAAACTAGAGTCCATTAATAAAGAAATTTTCTACATCGACTGCGGCTTTAAAAATAGAAACAAATAATAGCAAAAAGCAAGTATTTATAGACACGATAGAAAAATGCAAATATCATGACTTCGCTTTATAACAATGCTAAAAAAATATCTCAAATGTTAAAAAAATATAGCGAATGCAATAAAACCGAGATATTTGATCCTCAAAAAGCTTTTGAAGAAAGTTTCTGCAAGCAAATATCGTCTATTCGCAAAAGCAAAAAGATAAATTTTATAAGCTACCTTGATCCAAGCCTTACAAAATGAACTAGAAGGAAATCTAAATTCATTAAAAACCGCATTTAACTCTATCTTTTTGGCATCTTTATCAATGTCTATAAGACATCAAAAATATTATCATCGCTATCAAAAAAAGTTCAAAAAGAGTTTGATAGAAGCGGACTTTTGTTCTGTAAGCTTTTAGCATAAAAAATAGCTCAGCTGCCATGAGTGAAAAAGCAAATTTCAGATATATTTTTCGGATGATGAGAATAGCTTAAATAATGATGAGAGCGAGTTTTATCTAAAAAAATCGCTCACATTTATTTAAAAGAAATTTAGAAAGCAAGCTGGAGATTAACTCGTTTCCAAGTATCGGAAATGAGTTTAAATTTGTAGTCATTTTTTTAAAACAACATCAAACTATAAAGACTTTGATATAAAATGCAATCACAAATTAGCATTCTTGCAAGATGTAAATGTCGCTTACAACGAAGCTTTTGAGCAGACTACAAAAGATCTTGGGCTCAAAGTGGATATGCTAACAAGCACTAGTCCATCTATTACAAAAAAATTATGATGCTATATTTTTAAGAAACACCAATAAGCAAGGCCGAGATATTAAAAAAATCCGCTCATTTTTAAAAGATCCGCTAACTCCATTAAGTATCACAAGACTACTTTGCTTAGGTGAAGCTGATATTATGAATAAAAAAATTTAAACGATAAACCAAAAAAATTTTAATCTACGATACTAATGAAAATTTACATAGATATAACAGCAAGTGGCTTTTAGTAAATTTGAACTGCGAAGTTGTGGGAGTTTGTAATAAAAAGATTTAAAACAAGCCATAAAAGCAAGGCGATTTTGACCTTATCTTTGTTGGCTCGAAAGTACTCGAAGCTGAAAAATAGCCTTCAAAAATCTTGATCTTATAAAAACAGCCATACAAAATGCAAAAATTCAATTATACTAATGCTTTCAAACACTTCAAATATAGATGGAGAGAGCGTCAAAGAATACTTCAATGCCTATATAAAAACGCCAATAAATAGCGACGAACTGGCTCAAATTTCTGTAGTAAATCTTGCCAATTTTCGGTGAGATTGCAATAGACGAAAGCTATCTAGCAAAAAGCGAAAAATATTATTTTATTTAAGAAATCGCCAATGGAAAATAAAATATTTAGCTCAGCTTTAGGAGATTTCTACAACACACTTGAAACCACAAATAGCTTTGATGAGCTATTAACAAAGATAAAAACCAAAACTTACGGTATCGTTCTTATAGATGAAAACGTAAAAGGCTTCAACTACGAAGAGCTAACAAGAGTTGTTGATAAGATAAGACAAAGCCAAAAGGTTGATACAAGAGTGCTGATATTTGGCGCACAAGAAAGAAGTGAATTTCCTTTTTGTAAAAGTGCTAGCTAAAAAAATATCACAAAAGCAGAGCTTTCAGCTACCGTAAGAGAGCAAATCGATTCTATGGGCACTAGCTACGCTAAAAGCTCTTATGAATTTATTAAGTTTAACGCCTAAAACTCTTTTGCGTTATTTTTTAAATACATTTAGCACGCTTGCTCGCTTATAGCATTTCCAGCGTATTCTCTTTCGCTCTTTGAGTCGTAAACTATACCAGCTCCAGCCCCCACAAATACATCACTAAAGCCATTTTTCACCTGACACAAAGATGGCTGAGCGAATAAGAATAGCAACCTGAGCATCGCCATTAAAATGTAAAAATCCAATGCCGCCGCCATAGATATTTCGCTCAGAAATTTTCAAGCTCATTGATTATCTGCATAGCTCTTATTTTTTTGGTGCACCACTTAGTGTGCCAGCCGGAAAGATACTAGCTAAGACATCAAAAAGATCAAGCCCTTTGGCGCACTTGCCATAGACATCGCTTACGATATGAATTACTTTTTCATATTTTTTTGGATATGCATAGCATTTTTTTACAGCTACGCTTTTTGGTTCCGAAACCCTGCCGATGTCATTTCTAGCAAGATCAATTAGCATTTTTGTGCTCAGCCAGTTCCTTTTCGTCACTTAAAAGCTCACTTTCAAGTGCTGCATCTGCATTTGCATCGCTTCCTCTAGGGCCCTTGTGCCTGCAATTGGTGCCACGAAAATTTTGCTCACTTTTTCATCTCAAAAAACAAGCTCTGGCGAAGAGCCAACCACATCGCCATAAGGTGTAGGAAAATGAAACATATATGGGCTTGGATTTGTAAGTGAGAGCTTTTTTTATAAAAGTCTAGACTGCTCATATTCGTTGAAATTTCAAGTAATTCACCAAGCACCACCTGAAAGACATCGCCGCTTCTTATATACTCTTTTGCTAACTCAACCATATCCTCAAAGTGTTTCTTTTCTTTACCAAGATCGGTTTTTATACTAAATTTACTCTGCTCTTTACTTTTTACATTCAACTTTCATATCAAGCAAAAAGTCATAATATTTATTCTTATCTCCATAAAATGTATAATTTTCACTCATCTTGTCAAAGTGTAGATAAGCTTTTTGCATCGGCATAGATAAATTTCGGAAATTCGTACTTTTTAGCTTTCTCTTCTCCGATATATTCAAAAATATCTCACACCATCATAAGCAAAAACGCCAAAGAGCCCAGCAAAAGGTGCGAGTGATCTGTTACGATTAGTATCAGTAGCTTCTAAGTCCGTAAAAGTCCATATCTTTTTCGTCAATATATTCGCAGTCGATGCCGATTATCGTTTGCGTCTTGTCTTCAGCAAGGTAGCTATTTTTAAACTTTCTTTCTGATCGCTTCATAATAAAAAAAGTGGTTGTTCTAAGAGCATTTTTTTCCTTTAAATTTCTGATGATTATAAAAAAAGTTCGCTTTTACTTTTTAAAATTTCTTTATCAAATTTCTAAATTTATGCCTAAACTCACCTTTTTTTACTATTTTTAACACCACTTGGCTGAAAATTTGGCACTCATAAAAAGGAAAATTTATGCTTTTTTGTTGAACTTTTTATAATTGGTATCGGCGTTGGATATATCGCTGGCTTTTTTTGGCATCGGGGGCGGCACAGTCGTTGTTCCTATAATGGTCGCCTTTGGATATGACATAAAAACTGCTATTGGCATAAGCGTTATGCAAATGATATTTAGTGCGACTTTTTGGCTCGTATCTAAACTACAAAGCTGGACTTTTAAAGCTAAACCGCGGCGTATTTTTTTGGGACTTGGGGGTCTTGTGGGAGCAAGTTTTAGTGGTATCATAGTATCGCACGCGCCTGCACTCTTACTTGAGTCTATGCTTCTAGCAACATTTGTCTTTTTCGCTTATAAAACTATACTTCTCACCAAACAGCGACGGCTCAAATGCGAATAATTCGCTCTTTTTGCTATTTTTTTAGTTGGTGTTTTTGTTGGTGTTTTTTTGCCATTAGTATCGGCATCGGCGGAGGCGTCTTTATCGCGCCGATCTTGGTTGGCTTTTTACGTTATGAGCTGAAAAAAAGCCGTTTCTATGGGCATATTTTTTTCGTTATGTTTGCGGCCATCGCTGGCTTCATCTCACTCTCACTAAATGGTCATATCTCATACGTTGAGGGCGCATTTTTTAGGTCTTGGCTCGCTAATAGGCGCATACTTTGGTACCAAAAACGCAAAAATACCGACAAAAAAACACTTAAAAAAATGGTTTTTGGTCTTTTTACATAGCGATGATATGTTTGATATTAAAAGATATGTTTTTTTGAGTAAGAGCATGGCTAAATTGCCACGCTCTTTTTTAAATTTCCTCAAAAAGTAGGCTTCGCTTAATTTAAAAAGCAAAGCTTATCTAGTTCGTCTTTACTTAAATTTACGCTCTTTGCGATATCTTTTTAAACTAGCTTTGCCATCAAATTTTAAGGCGATTTTTGATCTCTTCATGGCTTAAGCTTAGCTTGCCATTTTAGCTCATTTGCCAAAGAGATAACTGGTGAGCTAGCATTTAAAAATACTTAAGATACGCAGCAGCTCTAGGGCTTTTAGTTTGGTTTTACTAGGCTCATAAGCGAGTGCTACAAGCTTTGATGAAGAGATTTTTGTATTTGCGTCATTTAAAATTTCAAGCAGTCCCACAAAGCTTCATTTGCATTCTCGCCAAGTGTCGCCTTTACTTCACTTAAATTTAAGCTTTGTGGATAGCTTTTTGCTTACAAATTTCTTGCGTTTTTGTCCTTGGCTGCTCGCTAAAATATGAAAAATAAATTCTATCGAGCTCGCTCTCCAAGTACCGCATCAAAGTCCCTCAGCACCGCCAAGCCTCTCCCTTGTGAGCGATGAGGCTTTTTCTAAATGATCCATTAAATAAAAATCGTTTAGTTGCTCTTTTTGATGCGAGGGTTGTAATTTTGCTCGATATGTGCGTCAAAGCGGTAAATTCCCAGTTGAGCTTGCAAAAGATATCATTTAGCGAAGCGTCTATGACGTAGCAAAGTCCATGCTTATCGATATGTTTAGCAAATTATGAAAGTAAGTTGGCTCATTGCTAGCCTCCAAAAAAATCATGCAATATATAATAATCATTGCCCTTTGCGATGATACCTTGTAAGAAATTTGAGCTGTGTTAAAAGAAGTTTCATACTATCTTTGTATACGACATCGCTTTTGGTTTTTGCAAGCTAAATTTCAAATAATCCTGTAAAAATTTAACTCGCTTTTTACGCGAGCAAGTGCTTCTTTGCTGTCGTTGCCTGAGCTTACAAAAAGCATAAAATCTCTTAAAATATCAAGGCTCTTCCAACCTGGATAGGTATTATACGAAACATAAGCGATGCCATCCTTGCTAAGTAGTGCCTTAATCGTGGCAAGCATCGCATCTCTTACATTTGGGCTCACCCAGCTATAAACACCATGAGCGATAATATAGTCAATTTCCCAAGCTCTTTTTATATCGCTTTCGTTCATGTGCAAAAAATTTCTCTCAAACAGAGTAAAGTACTTTCAAACCTATCTGCTTTGCTACCTTGTTACCTTCAGCCACTTGATGGCTTGAGATATCGATACCAACGACTTTTTGCGTTTTTTTATGTGAAATGGCAAATGGCAAGATATTGCCACCGTATGATGAGCTAAGCTCAAAGCACCCTAGCCTCTTTTAGGCTAGCTGCTTTAAGCCCCAGAAAAGTTTAGCAACCGCTTCTATCCTAACTGGCGAGCAGTCACTAAATGCGGCTGAGAAGTAAGGGAATTTCATCGTAAGCTTTTTTCGCTTTGTTCATCAACCGTGCTTTCTTACCGGTTTCCTCATAAACTCGCCAAGTTTATCAACGTCACTTTGGCTAACAGCATTATAGATAGACGCTCTAATGCCCACCAAGATGTCTATGACCTTTTAGCCCTATCATGCCCTCTTTTAGCGCCTCTTCTACAAAAATCGGCTCAAGAGCGTGATCTTTTGGGATAGTAAAACTAACATTCATATCTGATCTACTTCCGGTCTTTGCGTGTCCCATGTAAAAAGCCGTTTGAGCTATCGATGATGTCATAAAGCGTACTTGCTTTTTTGGCATTTATCTTCTCAACCTCAGCAAGTCCGCCAAGATCAAGCAAATACTGCATGGTTAAGTTTAAAAGATAAATTCCAAATGTTGGCGGTGTATTATAAAGTGAGCTGGCATCTGCGTGCGTTTTGTAGCGTAAAAACATAGGGACGTTTTTGGCTACTTACACGCTCTATCAGATCTTTTCTAATAATAACGATCGTAACGCCACTTGAGTATGCATTTTTTCTGAGCACCGCCGTAAAGTAGGCCAATGCTACTAAAATCAAGCGGTCTAGCGAAAAGTCGCTCGAAGCATCGACAACAAGTGGAGATTTTGTCTTTGGCATAGCCCCATACTGCGTGCCATAAATCGTATTATTTGAGCAGATGTAGGCGTAATCGGCGTCATCACTAAATTTCACATCAGGGATGTAAGAGAAATTTTTCATCCTCGCTGCTTGCGACGACATCTACATTTACGCCAAGCACTTTTTGCCTCTTTGATAGCTTTGTTTGTCCAAACGCCGGTGTTTGCGTACTCGGCCCCGCCGCCTTGGTATACATTCATCGGTATCATGCTAAATTGCAAGTGTGCGCCACCTTGCAAGAATAAAATCTCATACTCATCGCCGATCTTATAGAGCTTTCTTATCTTATCCATCGCACCAAAGTGGATCTCCTCAAAGGTCTTGCTTCTGTGGCTGATCTCCATGATAGAGTAGCCCTCGCCTCTATAGTCGGTAAATTCGACCTTTGCGTGCTCTAAAACGTCTAGTGGTATCGCGCTTGATATGCGCTAAAGTTGATTTTTTTCTACTCATTTTTTTACTCCTTAATTATTGCTTTTTTTATGTGTATTTTGCGAGATAAGCTCTATCTCATCGTCTATTTTTAAATCCCTAAGATCAACTCTCTTGCCGTCTTTTCTAACCTCGATAAGCCCCTTCGTGCTCTCAAAAAAGAGCTCTCTCATCTCATAAGCCTTCTCTAGCGAGCCAAGGGTCGGAGCCAAGAAGCAAGATCTTTCTTTGCACGGCATTTACTAGAGCGTTTTGCTTGTTTGCTACCCTCGCTTCAATTTCTAGCTCGATCCTAGCTTTTAGGGCGTTTGATGAAAAATTTAGAAAGAAGAACATTTAGCAAATTTTTGCTTTTTGGTGATCTTTAAGCTTAAAAGCGCTATCAAGATCATCGCTGAGCCTGTCAAGATACTGAAAAAAATGCCTCTTCATCAGGCAACAGATCAAGCATAGCTGCACTTGGCGTAAGCGATCTGCGGTCTGCTACAAAGTCGCTTATAACGTAGTCGATCTCGTGTCCGATAGCGCTTATGACTGGCGTCTTTGTAGCATACATTTCACGAGCTAAGCCCTCGTCGTTAAAGCACCAAAGATCCTCTTTGCTGCCACCTCCTCTAGCTAAAACAATCACATCTACGCCGTATTTATCGGCTCTGCGCAAAGACTTTTATAAGCGAGCTTGAGGCATTTTCACCTTGAGTTAAAGCATCAAAAATATACATTTCGCTTAATTTCCAACGGCTCGTCACGACCTTTAACATATCCTGAAGCGCCGCCGAAGTAGCGCTTGTGACAAAGGGCTATTTTTTAGGTAAAGTGGTATCTCTTTTTGCGCCGATATCAAAAAGACCCTCATTTTCGAGCTTTTTCTTTAAGCTGCCTAAACGCAAGCTCAAAGCTCGCCCTCGCCATCAGGCAGCATCGCACTTGCCACTAGCTGATAGGGATCCACTTGGCGAGTAAATAGTCACTTTGCCATACTTACTTTTAACCCATCTTTTTGGCAGGGAATTTCACTTTTTGGTTGTTCATGCGATACATCACAGCTGAGATGCTTGACTTTTTCGTCCTTTAGCGTGAAGTACCAGTGTCCAGAGGCGTGCTAGTAAGGCGCGAGATTTTCGCCACTTACCTCGACATAGTCAAGTGTGGCTTCAAGCAGTGCCTTTTGCTTTTTCGTTTAGCTCAGAAACACTAAGCATTGATTTCTCTTACCTTTTTAGCGATAAATAGCGTCGAGATATCCATACTAAAGCCCTTGCAAAAGCTCTATCTCAAAACCAGCTTCGACTAGCTCATCACAAAAGCTCTTAGCATCCAAGAAATTTTCGATCGAGCTTGGCAGATATTCGTATGCCTCTTTGTTTTTTTGAGATAAAGCCACCAATTTTTGGCAGAAATTTACTTAGGTAAAAATCTCTTAGCGAGGTTATAAGGCCCTTTTTTTCTGACGTTTTTTGTAAATTCAAGTACGACTACGTAGCCATTTAGAGCAAGCACTCTGTTAAACTCTCTAAGCGCAGCCTTTCGCTCGACCACGTTTCTGATGCCATAGCTTATGCTTAGAGTTTGAGCCTCTCCACTTGCAAGCGTCGTGTTGTCAGCATAGGCCTCTATCAAATTTAGAATCTGGGAAATTTATGCCTTCGCCTCTTTTAGCATACCACTTGAGGGATCGATGCCAGTAAGGCTTTTCACCTCAACGCCAAATTCTTTTTGAAATTTCACTCCAAAAGCCCCCATCATATCGCCAGTACCGCAAGCTACATCTACGATATTTATGCTTTTTATTTTTAAAAATTTTCAGCATATATCTGCGAGGCCCATTCCTCCAACTCACGTCCACACCAAGACTTAGCACTCTGTTTGCGACGTCATAAGTCGGAGCGATCTGGTTAAACATATCAACGATTTTTTTCTTGTTTTTTGCATCAATTTGCCCCTTTTATATGTAGTGAAATTACCCCAAATTTCTTGAAATTTTCACGAGTTGCTTTTTATAAATTTAAGACGCTTTTTTTAGTATCTCTTCTCTACTTTTATAAATTTTAGCATAAATTTTTACTCTCAAACCTCTCTTTATCTGGCATTTCTGGAAGTCTTTTAAGGATACCGAGCCAGACGTCATAGTCTTGAAGATTGCCAGAAATTTCTTGCATCTGCTTTAGCTTCTCTTCATACTTTTTAAGCCCTTCAAAATAGAAAAATTTTCACATAAAAACTCGTATGTATATCTCATCTTTTTAAGCTCTATCCTAAGATCATGAAAGCTCTCATTTGGGCAGTCTTGATTAAGGCTTTTTAGCCTTTTTGAGCTAAAACTAAAAGCGTTCTAAGCTTGAATGAACCAAGGCGCGAAAGGCTTACATCAAAGAGTTTTGACTTATAAATCACCCTCATTTAAAAAAATATCTCCCACTCTTTTTAAAAATGCGTAGTTTTCTTCATCGCCAAAGGTAGCTTTTTACATTTTCATACTCTAAATCTAGAGCCTTTTTCACAAAATATATAGGCTCATTTGCATGTTTTTGCTCATTTAAAAAGCTTAAAAATACATCCAAATCTCGCTTTTTGTTTGTCGAGTTTGCAAGCATTTTTAAAATTCTCACCAAAAAGTGTCACTTTCTCATCAAAAACGCCACTAAAAATTTTACAGGATCGATCTAACCTTTCTTAAAATTACATGAAGCTCATGCAAGACCTCTTCATCTTTATCTATCAAATACTGGCTTTTTTAGCCTTTTTATTACTTTAAAAATACTAACAAAAAGGACTCTTAGCGCCTCACCACTTTTTTAGATTTGCAGCAAAATTGGCAGAATTTCTTTTTCTTTTATGATCTTATAGGCTTTTTTTGTAGTCGAGTTTGCTCATTTTTCATTAGCATGGATGGCAAGAAATTTGTTCTTATATCTTTTTATCGCAAGTTACATCACTTAGCAAAAGTACTACAAAAACGGTGGTAGTTTGAAAAAGACGGCTTCATTTTCATCACTAAATTCGATTTCAAATGTACAAAAGCCCGTTTAGTTCATTTTTAAAAATATCGATATTGCAAGGATTGTTATTTAGTTTAAAAAAATATATCTATCTTTTTAAGATGACGCTACCGATGCGGTTTTTTTAAGAGCCTTTTTTAAACTCCACTTTTTTCGTAAAATTCTTCATTTTTTCTTCTCTGATTAGATCTTTTGCCTATCTTTTACAGTTTTTATAAATTTATCCTCTTCACTTCGAAAGCGGATCTCTTCATTTTGCGTTATCTTGGTATAAAATTGAAAATTTCAAGATGCTTAAAGACTACTCCAACTTCTTTTTAAAAATCTAGAGTGAGAATTTCTGAGTAAGTACGCTCTATCTCCAAACTCACATTTTTTTCTCCAAAATTTACTGTTCATTTTAGCAAGTTAGTGCTTAAAACAATGAGAAAAAAATGCTAAAGTAGGCTTATTTTAAAAAGTATTTTTTATAAGAAAAAGATGGGAATTTATGCTGCTAAATAGCAACATAAATTTTTATTTACAGTGTTTACAGCTTTTTTACGCTAGCTACGATATTTAGACGTTCTATTATATTTCCAATCTTCTTTTCTAGTGCCTCTTGATATTTTGCCAAGCTCCAGCATCATCGTAGCTCACGTCCTCGACGCTTCCACAGCTTTCACAGACAACATGAATATGTGGATATTCGTAGATGTCGTATCTAGCCCTTTTGATTGACGATATTTACTTCGACTACGAGACCTTCGTCTTTTTAAAAGTATTTAAATTTTTATAAACCGTTGCTAGAAAGACCGATGGACTCTCTTTTAAAATTTCATCATAAAAGCTCATCAATCGTTGGATGCGTGTGGCGATCAAAAGATTCTTAAAACGCTAAGGCGCTGTGGCGTGACTTTTTAGCCCAGATTGCTTTTAATAATGATACGTATTGCATAATACTTTTTCCTTGTTTTTATTTTTGGCTTATGCTAGCAAAAAAATAATATTAAACGTTACTTTATTAAATGATATTAATTATTTTCTAGTAAATTTTACGGTAATCTGCTCGGCACTTATACCAAGATGTTTTTCAACCTCGGCGGTTGAACCATGGGGATAAATTATCTTCATACTCAAAGCTAATGACGCTTATATTTGAAATTTTATTTTTCTTGTAAAAATGCACTTACTATCTCACCAATACCGCCTCTTTTTAGCACTATCGCTAAAGATGTACCATTTTTTAGTGCGTTTTGTAAGATCCAGTAAAAGCTCACTATCAAGCGGCTTTTGCAAAAACTGAGATCAACCAATATCACATCAAAGCTTGTCAGCTAGTAAAATTCTGACCAAATTTGCTCTGCCAACGCCGTTACCGTAGCCTAAAAAAATACAATATCACTCTTTGCGTCAGCTAAAATTTCACCCTTGCCAAACTCAAACGGCTGAGCTTCAAACTCATCTCTTAAGATAAACGCTCCGCGCGGATATCTAAATGCGCTAACACCCTTGTAAGAGTAGGCAAATTCCATAACATTTTTTCATACTCTCTTCGCATCTTGGGGCAAAAAGAACCATATTTGGCACAGCGTTTAAAAAGCTAATATCAAAGGCGCCCTGATGCGTTTCGCCATCTTCGCCCACAATGCCAGCCCTATCCATCGCAAATGTGATGTTTAAAGTTTAAAATAGAAGCGTCATGAATGACCTGATCATAGGCTCTTTGCATGAATGTCGAGTATATCGCGACAAATGGTTTAAAGCCCTCTTTTGCCATGGCTGACATTGAGGGTGACTGCGTGCTGCTCAGCTATCGCCACATCCCAAAAAAACGATCTGAGAATTCTTGTATCAAAGCGTCCATGCCAGTGCCTGTTGGCATCGCAGCCGTCACACCAACGATATCGTTGTGCTCTCTTGCCATTTTTAATAGCTGCTCGCTAAAGATCGCCGTGGCTGACTTATTCGACTGTCTTTTTAATAAATTCGCCACTTTTTTTGAGATCAAATGGCTCCCAACTCCGTGCCAATTTTTCGTAGCACCCCTCAGCAAATTCATACCCTTTGCCCTTTTAGTGTCTGCACGTGCACTATGACTGGTTTTTTTCATATTTTTGGCAGTTTCAAATGTACTAAGAAGTGCGCCTAAGTCGTGTCCATCAACTGGCCCAATGTACTCAAAGCCCAAGCTCTTCAAAAACATACCAGGAGTAATGAGTCTAATGCCCTCTTCGATACGCCTAGCCATATATGCAGCTGAATCTGGCATATAACTTAGAAATTTCTCAACCCCTACCCTTACATTTGCGATAAAACTGCCCCGCCATCATCTGGCTGAGATACTTGCTAAGTGCGCCTATTGGCTTGCTTATACTCATCTCGTTATCGTTTAGGGATGATGACGCAAGGATATTTTCTATCGCCCAGTTCATTTAGCGCCTCGTACGCCATGCCGCCGCCCTAGCGAGCCGTCACCTATGACAGCCACTGGGATACGATCTTCATTTTTAAGTTTTTATCGCCTTTTGCTGCACCTACTGCGAGCGATATAGATGTAGAGCTATGCCCTGCTACAAAGTAGTCAAATTACTCTCGCTTGGCTTTGTATAGCCACTGATGCCATTAGATTTCTAAGCGTATCAAAGCTCTCCCAGCGTCCAGTTAGTAGCTTATGTGCGTAGCTTTGGTGGCTTACATCGAAGATAAAATGGATCTTTTGTCACATCAAAAATTTTATGCATCGCTACAATGATCTCAACTGCACCGATATTTGAGCTAAGGTGACCGCCATTTTTGCTAACGGTGGCTGAAATTTATCCCTGATGTCATGACAAAGCGCGTTTAGTTCATCAACATCTAAACTTTTTAACGTCTTTTATTCATTATTTACCAGCATTTTTTTAGTTTTTTTCTAGCCTTGTTTGCATAGTCGCATCGATATTGCCACCATCACTTATAATAACCACACCGCCTTTGCTTATAGCATCATCAGCGCTTATTTTTGACGTGCTCATTCTTGCTAAATTGCTCTTTTATATATTCGCTATCTTCGGGATTTACGCGAATTTCTATATTTTTTTGACATTACTTAGCTCTTTTTATAAGCGAGCTTGCTAGATGATGAGCGATCTGATTTGAAGAGGTTGAAAGTTTTCTTTATCGATTACTTCTTTTTGCGATTTTTTTATAGCAGTTTGCCCAAGCTCTTCTTCGATCTTCTTTTAAAAACTCATCGATTTAACATACTGCTCATCTAGCTTTTGCAGCTGAAGCGCTAAATCTAGCCTCTAACTCATTTTATCCTTGCTTCATTTGCTGCATTTGCCTGGGCGATACCCTCATTTTTTACCATCTTCTTTTGCACGAGAAATTTTCAGCCTCAAGGCGTTTAGCAAGTCGCTCTCTTGGTTTTCTATTTGCATTTGAAGTTTGATGATGTTGCTGCTTAGCTCATCTGTTTTTAAGCAGTTCTTCGACAAAGCTTGACTCGCCTGCTTGCTGTATTTGTGGACTTTGAGCCTGAGAAGCAAAAGTGGTTTTGTGAGTTTGTCTGCGTTTGGTGGCTAGCTTTGAGGAATGAAAATTTTCACCCTTTTGCCCAAAATTTTTGCTCGCTTAACTCTTCACTAAGATTATTTTTCTTCTATCAATACAGGAGCACTATCTGCAGCTCGCTCTCCAACTCCAAGTACTTTTAAATCTGTAATTTTCTATAAAGTGAGCTGGAGAAGTTTCACTGGTTATTACGCTGCTTTTCATTCTATCATCTCATCTGCTTCGCCGACTTGGAACACACCTTGATCAGCTAGAGTTTGTACTGTCTCTACTATGCGTCTTTGAGCCTCTTCAACATCTTTTACGCACCGCACCAAGATATTGCATCTCCTCTTTAAAGGCTTCTGCTGCACGCTGAGACATATTTGATAAAAGTATCCTTGATACCATCAGCTTGAGCCTTTAAATGCGACCATAAGGTCTTTTTATCGACATTTTTTTAAGGATTTCTCTAATCGCAGTTGCATTAAGATTGATAATATCTTCAAATGTAAACATAAGCTCTTTAATCGTTGTTGCAAGTTTATCATCACTTTGTTCAATGCGTTCGATCGTGCTTTTGCTAGCTTTTTTTGTCCAAGTCTATTAAGCACTTCTGCCACAGCTCTTGGATCGCCAACTTCGACTTTGTATGATGTAAGACTTTCAAGCTTGCCCTCAAAGCACGGTTGAAACACGCTTAATTACAGATGGGCTAATATCACCAAGATTTGCCATTCTAATAACGACTTCACTTCTTAGCTCATCTGAGAAAAAGCTAAGCGTTTCAGCAGCGCTCGTTGAGTCCATGTGAGCTAGTATTAGCGCGATGGTTTGAGGGTGTTCTTTTATGATAAAGTCTGCCAGCTGTTGTGGTTTTATCTTATCAAGATAGCCAAAAAGCTTTTTGAGTTCTCCATACTTTTTTGCAAGCTTGTCTAAAGTCTTTCTGAGCTGCCTCTGGATACAAATGTGCGGTAAAGAATTTCTTTTGCGTACTCTAAACCGCCACTTCTCATATATTGATTTGACTGCATTAGCGCGTAAAATTCTTCTAGCACAGCACTTGCGACTTGTTTGTCTATGTTTTTTTGCGGTTGCGATATAGCCTGAAATTTCAGTGATGACATCAACATCCATGTGAGAAAATATAAAAGCAGTTGCCTCTTCGCCAAGCTGGATCAGCAAAATAGCAATCTTTTTCAGGCATCGATGAGATCATCATAAATCATTTTTTTGCTTGTCATTTAGCTTTATTGACATCAAATTTCCCTTACGCATATTAAAGTCGCTGTCATTTTTTACCATATCTTGAAGCAGCATTGCTATCTCTTCATTTCTTTCTGTGATGACCGCTCTCATTTTCTCAAGTAAAACATCGTATTTTTAATTCATCTTCATTAAACTCGCCACTAAGTCCTAGTTGCTCTTCGACCTTTTTTGCGAGCAGCTTTTAAATTTCTCAAACGTATCTTCAGCATCTACCTCAATATCTTCAAGACCATCTTGAACTTGCTCCTCTTCTTCTTTTTGTCTCTTCAAGCATCTTTTTGCATAAATGGCACAATGACTTTTTTTGTAGAAGATGTAGAGCAACAATGCTGCAAAAAAATATATTTTAATAGCGGCATAAATGGCACTACATAGTTATTCACAAAGCTATCCATCTTCTCACTAGTGCTTATATCTTTGCCGGTTTTAAACTCAAAGTTATCTAAAGCTTACTTCATCGCCCCTATTTTTGGTTATAGCCGATTGATTGTTTGATTAAATTTGTGATTGACTCTCTTTGCTCTTTGGTAAGTGGGGCCATTCAAAGCTCGCCAGTTGGCTTGCCGTCGCTATCTTTTTACTCTGATAAAGTCCGTCTATAACGACAGCCGCACTCACTCTATTTATGCTAGCAAACTGTCCTTTGATGCTTGTTACTTTCTTTGAAAATTTCATAGTTTGTCTGCTGCGAGCTTTTTGTTGTATTGCTCTTTTTAAAGTGCTATCATCGAGACCTTGAACAGGGTAGATATTGCTAACCGCACCAGGGACACCACCTACTTCATTTGGTGCTGAGCCTTGGCGTTTTTCCTCGATATTGCTTTTCACTTCTTACGACGTTATTTGGGTCATAAACTTCACTTTTTGTATCTTTTTGTCAAAGTCAAAGTCGATATTTACCTTTGCTACGACCTTATCTGCTCCGCCCACAATAGGAGCTAACACATTTACGATCTTTTGCTCGTAATTATTTTTCAAACTCACGTTTATAGCGTATCTGCTGAGCTATAGCGTCACTATCAAACTCACCATCTTCATCGCCAAGTGCGACTCCGTCTTGATTTACGATTTTTTTACATTTTCTGTGCTTAAGTTTTGTAATAGAGGCAGCAACTAGGGTTTTTAATGCCAAAAAGTTTGCTTCGCATTTAAACTAACGCCTGGCTTTAGCTCAACGACGATAGAAGCGGTTGGCGGTGCTTGTCTTTCAGTAAAGACGCTCTCTTTAGGGATAGCGATACGAACAGTCGCTTTTTGGATAGAAGAAAGACTCTCGATCGTTCTAGCTAGCTCACCCTCAAACGCTCTTTGAGTTTACTCTCTGCTCGGCATCAGTCGCACCGATTCTTGCTTATCAAAAATTTCAAAGCCGATTTTGCTCTTTTTGGTATTCAAGCGTTGCAACAGCGATACGCTCTTTATAGACATCACTCGTTGGCACAAGGATAGTGCCTTCGTTTGCTAATTTATATTTAATTCCATCTTTGTTTTAGCTGATCAAGTATTAAGGCAGAATCGTTTGGGCTAATGTTTTTCAAAAAGGACGCTGTAACCTGCAAAATTACTCATTTTTGCTTTTTATAAAGTGTTAAAAATACCCAAAAATGCCACGACCAAGACGATCGAGCTAGCTGCAATGATTTTTGCTTTTAATGAAAGCTTTTTGATAATTGACTTATTTGATGAAGTAATGCTTTAAAATCCATATTCCTACTTTAAAATTTGCTTTAACTCTTCAAAAACTCTATCATTTTGCCAGCTAATGCCGATGGTGATTCTCACCGCATTTAAGGCGTAGCTTTTTGAATCTCGCAAAAATTATACCCTTTTTAGCATCTTTTTCGCATATCTGGCTTGATTTTAGCTCGTCAAATTTAAAAGTTATAAAATTCGTATAGCTTGGGATAAACTCAATGCCATTTTGCTTTTGCAAATTCTTCATATCTCTTCATTTGCTCGAAGTTATTTTTGCATGGCTTGCTGCACAAACTCATCATCCCCAAGTGCTACTATCGCAGCTCTTAAGCTTGGAGTTGTGATGTTAAACGGAGCTCTTAGTTTTGAAAGAGCGCCTATAATCTCTTCATTTGCTACGCCGTATCCCACGCGCATACCACCAAGTGCGTAGGCCTTTGAGAAAGTGCCAAGATGAGATGGCATTTTTAAATTCACCACCTCGCTTGGCTTTATCTCTTTTTACTATCTTTTCAAATTTTGCAAATTCGTTGTAAGCACAATCAAGCACAATAAGCGTGTTTTTCATCAATGTTTTTTTATAAATTATAGACCTCATCTGCGTCCAAACACTCACCTAATGGGTTATTCGGCAAGCAAAGAAAGATGACAGAAAATTTCATCTTTATGCGCATTATAAATTTCTAAAAACTCGCTCAAATTATGCTCCACGCTCTTTGTGCGGTAAATTACAGCTCAGTTTGTTTTGCATAAATTTCATACATCGCAAATGTCACGCCAGCCATCAAAACGCCACTTTGCTTATTTGCCTTTGCGTGCAGTGCAAACTCTATGATCTGGTCGCTTCCAGAGCCGATGATTAGATTACTGCTGAGTTACGCCAGTTCTTAGCCAGCCCCTCTTTTAGCTCAAAGTAGCTATCATCTGGATAGAGATGCGCTTTTTTAGCGACCTCTTTTTAGCGCCTCTTCTACGCGTTTGCTAGTGCCAAAAGGGTTTTCATTGCTCGCTAGCTTTATCACATCTTTTGCATCGATGCCAAACTCTCTAACTACAAGCTCGATCGGCTTTCCAGCCTCGTAATTTACTAGATCGTCTAAAAAGTCATTCAAATTCATTACTCATCTCCGTTTAAATAGCTTCCAAGCCACGTTATCTCAGCGCCGCTCTCTTTTGCTAATTCAAAGGCATTTTGTACCTTCTCATCGTCGATATGCCCTTCAAAATCAAGATAAAAACATCGATTTAAACTCGCGTTGCTTAATAGGGCGTGACTCAAGTTTTGTGATATTGATATTTTCATTTTTAAAGATAGAAAGCAGATCAGCAAGACGTCCTGGACTGTGATCAGTCTTTGCAAGGATCGAAGTTTTTGAGTTTTCAACTCTTGCATTTTTAAAATCGCTAAGAATGAGAAATCTCGTTCTATTTGCCATATTGTCTTCAATCGTCTCATAAACGATCGGTACGTTATACATTTTTGCTGCGATCTTTGAGCAAATGGCAGCTGGGATTTTCTATCCATTGATGCCATATATGCAGCTGCTGCGGTTGATTTTGCTGGAACAAATTCAATTTCATTTAGCATATGATCTTCTAAAAATTTTACGGCATTGATTATACCCTTGCGGATGCGAGTAAATTCGCTTTATCTCTTTTTAAATACTTTTCATTTATGCTAACAAAGCTGTGGTGGATATCCACATAAAGCTCAGCAACTATTTTTTTATATCACTGGATTTACTCAAACAATCAAGTGTAGCGCCAACAGCGCCTTCGGTGTTATTTTTCAATAGGCACAACGCCATATTTCGCCTCTTTTTGAGCTAGCTTTGTAAAAACCGCCTCGATGGTCGCAAAGTGGCAAATATGAACTCATCGCACCAAATCTACTCTGAGCCGCCTGATGCGTGTAAGTGCCTTCAGGCCTAGATATACGATCTTTTGAGGCATCTCTAAATTTCTACTTACAGCAAAAATTTCTCAAGATAAATGGCTTCAATAGCAGCTTTATTTAAAAGCTTTGTCTTTGCTAAGACTAGTTAGTCGGTTTATGATGGCTCGCTCACGCTCAGGACGATAAATAGGCGTTCCGCTAGTTTGCTTTAGCTTGCCGATTTGCTCAACTAAAATCATCCTTTCATTTAGTTTATTTAAGATGAGATCATCGATCGCATCGATCTCTTTTCTAAGCTCATTTAGCTCTTGCATCAGCGCTCTCCAAAATTCTCTCTCAAGTGCCACGACATCTTCAAAGCTCTCACGTCTTCTTATAAGCCTATCTTTTGCCATCAAGCACGCAAACTTCAGCAGCTCTGTTTCTTGTGTTTGTAGTTTGAACTCATGCTAAAACCGTAAGCTCCAGCACCTTTTTACCACGATAATATCGCCACTATCGCACTCTGGCAGCTCTATATCTTTTTGCTAAAAAGTCTCCACTTTCGCAAACTGGATCAACCACATCGCATGAGCTCAGTGCTTTATCCTTACCACAAACAAAAATTTCATGGTGAGCACCATAAAGGCTTGGTCTAATAAGATCATTCATCGCGCCATCAGTGATGACAAATCTCTTTTTGCCGTTAAATTTCTCATATAAAACGCTTGCGACAAAGTAGCCGGCATTACCTACGATAAAGCGTCCTGGCTCGCATACTATAGTCACGTCTTGGCCTTTTTAGTGCAGCTAAAATTCGCTGAGCATAGTCGTATACGTTTATCTCTTTTTCATCGTTATAAATGATGCCAAGTCCGCCACCAACATCGAAAGAAATTGATATCAATTTCAAGTGCTCTTAGCTCTCTTAAAAGCTCACTAACGATATTTTGCAGCATCGATTATCGGGCTAAGTGATGTTAGCTGAGATCCGATGTGAAAATGTATACCAGTTGGCTCAAGAGAGTCTGAAGCTTTTAGCATGAATGTACATTTTTTTGGCTGTTTCGGCATCAACGCCAATTTATTTTTCATTTAGTCCTGTTGAGATATATGGGTGAGTTTTTGCATCGACACCTGGATTTACCCTAATGCTAATTCTTGCCTTTAAGTTTAGCCCTTTTACGATCTCTTCAAGTCTTAAAAGTTCAGCAAAACTCTCGACATTTATGAGCAAATTTCATTTTTTTAAAGCCTCTTTTAACTCTTCATCGCTCTTACCAACGCCACTAAAAATGATCTGATATCTCTTTGCACCTGCTAAAAAGTACTCTTCTGACCTCGCCGATGCTAACACAATCAAATCCAGCTCCAAGATCAGCTAGAAATTTCTAAAAACACTTAGATTTGAGTTTGCTTTCACCGCATAGCAAATGAGAGATTTTTCTAGCGTAAAATGCGTTTTTAGCGCCTCGTAGCGGTTTTTTATGTGGTTAAAATCATAAATGTAAAGTGGGGTTTTTGTATCTATTTGCAAAGCTCTTTAAAAATCCATAAAATAGCCTTTATTAAAAATGGCTTGATTTTACAAAAAGCTTGCCAAAAGTAACTTAACGATGCGATTTTTATGAGATAAATGGCGTATGCAAAAAGTAAAATAACTGGCAAAACTATGCCAATCTCTGGCAAGATTACGGAAGTTTGTGCAAATTTTGCAAGAATAAAGAGCAGCCCCCAAACGACAAGAGTTATCACAACAAAAATAAAAGTCGAAAGTGCAAGATTAAAAAAATCTACCAGTTACAGGCAAATGATAGTAAAAAAATGAGCAACAAAAATGGTGCAAAAATGGTGCGATAGCAAGGTTATAAAAAGCTGTTTTTTTGCGCTATCAAGGCCGATACCTTCATTCTTAAATGTCTTTATAAAATTTGATTGCATCTGGGATATTAAATTTTTGAGTTTTCAACGCTAACAGCGCTTTTCAATACTCTTTTGGCTTAAAGCCCTTTAATGCATCTAAGCTCTCACTTTGTATCTTATTAAAACCAGCCTCACCAAGCTCTAAAATTTGCGGCAAAATAGTTTGATTAACATCTTTTAAAATCCACTCATTGTCTTTAAAATTAGCATGATTTGCAAATGTAGTTGAAAAGTAAATTGTGCCATTTATCTCAAAAATTCTAACATCATTTGCTATTTGATTAACAGAATTTAGCTCCTTTATGTAGATAAATTACCTTCAAATTTTAAAAATGAATCGGTAGTGCTTTTTTGAGAAAGCCGTATTTTTAGCGATGCTTTTTGATAGTCGTGCGCATAGGCAAATGGAGTAAAATTAAGCCAACATAAAAATAGTTACAAAAAGTGCAATAAAAAAATGGTGGAAAAAAATTAGACTATTTTTGCTAATGCCAAGCGCATAAAAACTGATTAGCTCGTTTGACCTGACCATATTTACATGTAAAATAATGAGTGCAAAAATAAGCGAAAGTGGTAAAAACATAGCCAATAGCGCTAAGCGATGTAAGCCCAACATAAAGGAGCTGAAGGTTGGCAGATGGTGGCAGATCCTAAAGTTGTAAGCAGATCGATGCCAACATAAAATAACTCAAACGCTAAAAATACGATAAGAAAAGATTTTATATAGACCCAGCCAACGTATCTGGCGTATAGTTTCATTTTATAAGACCTTTTTTTATCGTAAATTTCTGCGAGATTTCGTTGATGTCACTCTTTAGTAGTTCACAAACTGCATTTTTTTGTATAGGCTAGAAATCTCATCTAAAGCCTTTTTTTCTCCTCATCACTAAACTCTCCAAGGACAAAATTTTTAGCATCACCAAGGTGTCCAATGCCAACACGCACCCTTTCGTACTCGTTACCTATTGGTCCATCGATCGATTTTTATGCCGTTATGCCCGCCGCTACTACCGCCTTTTTAATTGAACTGCACCAAAAACTAAGATCAAGATCATCGTGTATTACGATTATTCTATCTGGTTTATAAAAAAATCTTTGACCGCTTTTACACTTTGCCCTGAGAGGTTCATAAAAAGTTGTAGGTTTTAGCAAGATAATGTCGTTCATTTAAAAACTTCGCCTTGGGAATTTGGCTGAGCTAACATCTTTGTAATTTGAGTCTTTTTAGGAGATCTATAAGCATAAAAGCCTATGTTGTGTCTAGTATTTTTCGTATTTGGGAATAGGATTTCCCAGCCCCACTATTAGTGTCACAAAAAGCCCTTTTTATTTAGCTTTAATAACTCCAAGTACCGCAACACGGTCAGCGTCGATAATAGTGACGCCTTTTAGGAGCTGTGATATCACGAACCAAAATCGTATCATCAATGTCAAGTTTGCTTACATCAACATCAAATGATTTGGTAAATTTTTCAGCCGTGCATTTTACGCAAAGACGTCTTTTTTTGACTGGATCAAAACGCCCTTATTTTTTAAGACCAATAGGTGTTCCAACTGGCTTAACTGGGATCATATATTTTTGATAAAACGCCAGGAAGTGCTACTTTTTAGATCTACGTGTTTAAGATCACTTGTAACAACATCTCTTTGGTAATCAACAATAACGACATTATAAACTTTCCCGCCTACTTTTACATCAAAAGCAAGGCTCTCTTTTTGCGCGCTTCTTTAATAAAGTCATTTACTTTTAAAAAGCAGCTGCAACATTCTCTAATCCCTTGCCATAAATGTTGGCGATTAGATAACCATCTCTTCTCAAAGCCTTCGCAGACTTCTTACCGATACTCTCTCTAACGATTCCTTCTAACATCGTTTTCCTTTCATAAAAATAGGTGCTGATTTTTATCTAATGCTTTATAAATTTTCACATAAAAGCTTACTTAAAAATGGTCACTTTTTGCTGTTTTTGTATTAGCTTAGGCTTCTTTGTCTAAAGTGATTTCATAATATCATCAAATGCTGATACAAACTGCTTTAAACCATCGCTTAATAAATCTTTATAAACAACATTTATATCCATATCATTATTTTTTTATAATCTGGAAAAAAACTTGAGATATTTTTCTTTACTAGGCACATTTTTGCCTCTGCTCTTTCTTTTTATAAAATTCTTTTTATCGTCTCTATTGGTGCTGTATTTATAGAATTTACTATACATTAGCTCTCTAACGTAATAATCCCCTCTTAAACTACCGCCTTTTACGCCTGTGCTTGCAAAAAGCGTTCTTACATTTTCTAGTCCAAAATCTTCAATAAGGTGATATATATTTGCAGCATTCATTATGCCAATTTGTCCCGTTGGCAAGCTTTTTGCAGCCATAACCTCATCAAGCTTTCTATCAAATCTACTTACAAAAAAACACTTATCACACCTTTTGGCATAGTAGTATCTATAAAAGCGACTTGCATAAGCTTTACTGCCTTCTTTAAAAGCCTCAAGACAGTTTTTAGCCTGATCTGGCGAGAATATAAGCGTAGCATTTACACTAATTCCCCTTGCCATAAGCGCGCTCATCGCCTCATAAACCATCTTTTTGTAGCTGGAATTTTTATCATAACATTTGGCATTGATATTAGATTATAAAGCCTGATACCTTCCTCTATCGTTGCAGCTGTATCGTCACTCAAATTTGGATCAACCTCAATACTTACAAAGCCATCATCACCGTTTGCATAATTTCTTAACATTTTACATGCTGCGATTTTTTTATATCTTGAGTAGCCAAAAATTCATAAAGATCTTTTTGGATGGCGTTTATTGCTAGTTTCTATGATCTTTTTATAAGCAGGTGAAGCAAACGCTGTTTTTAAAAATAGCTGGGTTGCTTGTAGCACCGTTTATAATATTATTTTTCCAATAAAGAGTTAAATTCGCTTTGTAGTAAATTTCTCTATAAAATCACACCAAAGAGAGATTTAGCTTCGTTGTCATACATTAATTTCTACCTTATAAATTTTAAAATTCACGCAAGTCTTTAACATCAACACAATGTGTCGCTTCTTTTTAAGATATCTTTTTGCACAAAATGCAATGCTAAGGTCGCACTTTTCTAAACATCGATATGTCATTGGCTCCGTCCCCAACACACATTATCTCGTCCTTGCCTAGATTTAATAGTCCACACAAGCGGTCAATCATATCTCCCTTTGAACTACTAAACATCATTTCTCCGCCAACTTCACCACTTAAAATTCCATCTTTATGATGCAAGATATTTGCAAAATTTGCATCAAAAATTAAGTTTTTGCATTACATCGGTTGCATTGTGAAATCCACCGCTAAAAACCACAACTTTGATACCTTTTTGCCTTAAAGCTTTTTATTAGCTCGCCAGCTCCTGGCATTATGGGTAATTTTGCACCATTCATTTACTTTTTAAAAGCGGCAATCCTTTTTAAAATTTCTACTCTTTTTGTAAGACTTTCAAAAATCAAGCTCACCGTTCATCGAATGCTTAGTTATATTAGCTACTTCTTCGCTAGCATTATTAGCGGCGGCGAGAATATCTATCGTCTCGCCGTCCATTATTGTAGAGTCAAAATCAAAAACACAAAGTTTTATCAAGCTATACCCTAAAAAAATCACGTTTTAAAAAGACTTTCGACCTTTAAGATCGTAAGGATATTTTTGGTCGCGCTTTTCCGATACCATAAATCATGCCTTTGTCTTTTTACTAAAGTCTCTGGTGGCGGATCGATCCTGTTGCGGTCTATTCTGATAGCCTCCGTCAAGCGGTCTATCACAAAGCCAGCGATATTATCCGCATCTTTCATAACGATATATCTTGTGCTTGGGCTTTGTTTTGTGACATTTAGTGAAAAACGCTTACGCAAATCAATAAGCGGAATAACATTTCCGCGTAGGTTAAACACGCCAAGAACATAATCAGGCACACTAGGAACACGTGTATATTCAATAGGTTTGATTATCTCTTGGATATTTAAAATAGGTATCGCGTACTCTTCCTCACCGACAACAAATCCTACTAGCTGAACTATATCCTCATTATTTTTTTAACTCAGGATCATTCATTTTGCTGTTTTTGTTTGCTTAAAACTTGATTTAGTTTATTGTTCATCCCTTACCCCTAAGCTAATTTTATATTCTTTCTAACGACATTTTCTAAGTACTCAGCTGAATATGGTTTTGTAATATACTCAGTCATTCCAACTTCTACACCACGCAATCTATCTGTTTTTTTGACGTCCTTGATGTAACAGCAATAAGTGGTAAATTTCTATACTTAGAGTATTTTCTAATTTCGCCAGCCAGTGTATATCCATCCATCCTTGGCATCTCAATATCTATCAAAATCGCATCAAAAGAGTGCTCTCCGGATTTTACGATATTTAATGCCTCAACACCATTTGTAGCTTCTATTATTGTTACCCCAGTTGGTTCAAGCGCTTTTTGCATGATAGTTCTATCCATTTTTGAGTCATCAACTATCAAGACTTTATAATCGCTTGGTTTTTCCTTTGCTTTCGTGCTATCTTCTATTTCGGCTCTAATATCTACCTTGATATCTTTTTGCCATCTCCATCATAGCACCAACATCTATAATCAAAGTCACACGGCCATCACCTCTAATGGTAGCACCAGCGATGCCTGGGATGTTTTGTAGATAATCACCCATTGATTTGATAACAATCTCTTCTTGTCCAACCAAAGTATCGACGATAATACCTAGTTTTGCTTCAGCAACACCGATTATTACGACATAAGTTTGATCTCCACCATCAAATGCTTTTTCTACACCAAATACATCAGAGAGTCTAACAAGAGATAAGACTTCATCTCTTAGCCTTAGTACATTTTTGCCATCGATCGTGTAGATATCATCAATCGGCACGCGAACAGTTTCAAGAACGCTAGCAAGTGGAATAGCATGAAAATCTTTCTTGCGTTCCAACAAGTAGCGACTGAATAATCGCAAGCGTGAGTGGAATTTCTAAGCTTCATAACCGTGCCTTTTTCCAACTTCACTTTCAATATCAATGATACCATTTAGCTTTTTCAATATTTGTCTTAACAACGTCCATACCAACACCACGACCAGATACGTTTGTAACCTTTGCTGCAGTTGAAAATCCTGGTCTAAAGATAAGGCCAAATGCCTCTTTTTTCGCTCATCGCATCAGCTTCGCGCTCAGTGATGATGCCTTTTTCTATCGATTTAGATTTAAGCATGTCAGCATCTAAGCCTTTTACCATCATCAACTATCTCAACAACGATGTGGTTGCCTTCATTGTAAGCTTTTAGCTGAACAAGGCCTTTTCTGGCTTACCTGCTGCCTTTCTTGTCTCAGGATCCTCGATGCCGTGATCGCATGAATTTTCTGATGATGTGAACTAGTGGATCGCCGATCTCTTCTACGATTGACTTATCAAGTTCAGTCTCTTCACCTGAAATTTCAAGATCGATTTGCTTTACCAAGATCGCGGCTAAGATCGCGTATCATACGTGGGAATTTATTAAAGACTTTTTGCTATTGGAAGCATTCTTGTCTTCATAACGGCAAGCTGAATATCAGTCGTTACCAAGCTTAGACTTGAAACTACCTGGTTTAGCTCTTCAGGAATTTTCACCCTCATATCTCTCTTCCACGTCATCATAAATTTTCTAATAAGCGGTTTTTACCAAGAACAAGCTCACCAATTAGGTTCATTAAGTGGTCAAGTCTTTTTACCCTCAACACGTATAGTTTGTTCCTGAGCTACTGCACCGCTACTTGCCGCTGGGACCTTCTTATCTCCGTCTTTTTCTTTGCTCTCTGCTTTTTGCAGCTGGAGCTGAAGTGCTACTTGCAGCTGGGGCTATCTCGCTAGGAGATTTTTGGAGCTATACCTTTTGAAGCACGCCTTGCTTTATCCTCAGCCTTTCTAACCTTTAAGAGTCTTTCTATCTCAGCTTCAACTTCTGAATCACTTAGCTTTGAAAGCTCAGCATCACTTATCTCTGGTGCTTCTTCGGCAGGCGCGGCTGGCTCTGACTCTTTTGCCGGCTCTGGTGTTGGCTCAGCTACTGGCGTGACAGGAGCTTCAGGAGCTGCTACTGGAACCTCACCTTCAGAAAGTGAGTAAGTCTTGCGCAAATACTTTTTAATATCAATGCCAGCAGCTGTATCATTTCCATGATCTCTAATGCTGCTTAACAAGCCTTTCATCATATCAACTGACTCAAGAACTACGTCCATAATGTCTGGGTGATCTTTAGCTCGCCTTTTTCTGGCTTTATTTAAAACATCCTCCATATGGTGAGTAAGCTCTGTTAGAACATCATAAATTTAAAAAAACTTGAACTACCTTTTACTGTGTGAGCAACGCGGAAAAATTCTATTTAATAATTCCAAATCTTCAGGGTTTGACTCAAGCTCAACAAGGTCGTGATCTCATCTGCTCAATAAGTTCGAAAGCCTCTATTAAAAAGTCTTCCATTATTTCTTTCATATCATCCATGTTTCACCTCATTTTTGCAGATTTAGAATGTGCTTCAATAACCTTTAGCACTTCTTGATAAAATATGCTTGCATCGAAATTTTTGTAAGATACGCTGCACCACCAGCTTCTTTGCTCTTGATTTCACTAAAATCATTACTCAATGAGGAGTTAAATACTATTGGCACTTCTTTAAATCTTTCATCGTTTTTTAAGAGTTGAAGCAAAGCGGTATCCATCCATCTGTGGCATTTCGATATCACTTAAGATAACTCTAAGCTCTCTTGATAAGTTATCTCCATATCTTTGATAAAGTTCTTCCATTCTCTCCAAACCCTCAACGCCGTTTTTTTAGCCTCAACCACGCTAAGTCCCATTTTCTCAAGTGCGTCTTTTTACCAGTTTTCTAGCAGTCGAGCTATCATCCAAAACCAAAGCAGCACCTTTTTAATTTTTTTGATCGTCTGTTACATCAAATTCGATCTTTGGTGAGTAAATTCCAAGCTCTTCTACTATGCTTTCAAGATCAAGAATAAGCAAAACTTCATCATTTTCTATTCTTGTTACGCCTGTTATTTTGCCTTTGTCTAAAGCGCCAGAACCTGAAGCAAAACTTGCAGGCTCGATATCTTTCCAGCTTATACGCCTGATCCTTTTTGCCTCATGGACGATAAAAACCGATCAAAATACCGCTAAACTCAGCAATAATAACACGTGGCTTTATAACTACACCTTCGGTTGGCTCGATAATATTCATCCATCTTGCCAAATTGCGACAGGGATCACCACACCCTTAAATCAGAAAATTCCCTCGATATACTCAGGAACGCCTGGAAGCTCTGTAAGATTTGGCATCTTAATGATCTCCCGCACCTTTGCGACATTGACTCCGTATATTCCTTCATATACTTTTGTTTTTCGGTCTTTTTAAAGATACGAAAAATCAACAAGTTCCATCTCGTTTGAGTCCGTTTTTAGTACGTTATCTCCAAACATCAATGTCCTTTCAAACTCATTTTTGAGCAAATTTAATTTTTTTGCTGGGCGTATTCTACAACAAAATAACTTTGCTCACATGCAAAACAAGGTAAATTTATATAAAACTTATCATAAATGTTAAATTGCTCGCCTTGATGATAGTGTCCTTCTATCACAATGCCGGCCTCATATCCTTGCAAATGCTTGCTCATTAGCTCCTTAAAATTAGGAATTTTATAGTCTAAAATTTTTCTTAGTAAGTTTGGCTAGTATCGCTTTTTGATATTTTTAAAAATGTAAAATTTATCCAAAGCATTCATCAAATTTTAAAAACCATTTTAAACGCAAAAATCTAAGTGCATATTTATCTACAAAAGGTAAAAAAATATCGCCATGTGCGATCTGGACGTGCTCTTCATTGATCGTCTTAAAATTTGCTGGCTGTGCGGAAATGTCATAGATTTTGACATTTTTATAGCTTTGCACCTCGTGTCCATCCCAAAAAAATCTCTTGTTTTTATTAAATAAATTTGAAAGTCTAAAATCGTGGTTGCCCTCGAAGTAAAATTTCTACCTTTTGTGAAAATTTTATTTATAAGGCTTAAGTGCTCAGCGTAAAATTCTCTTGTGTATTCGCCCTCGCCCGTTAGAAAGTCAAACATATCGCCCTAATAAAAAATTTGTGGCGGCTCTTTGATCTCCCCGCTATCAACAGCTCTTAGAAAATTTTTAAAAAGCCATTTCGGTTTACGTTTTCATGTGCATCAGCTATAAAGATCGCGCCTTCTTTTTATAATGGGGGCATATAGATATTCGCTCAAATTTTGCCTTAATTAAAAATAGCAGAGCCAAAAAGCAGTTTCTAGCTCTTTGTCCCATCTTTTTAGTCAATTTTATAGGCTTATAGCAAATTTTTCACGATCTCAACGTCGCTTCTACCTTTTTGGTAATTTAGCACTCACCTCATCGCCCTCAGCCTTACCCAAAAGCTGCTTTTGCAAGAGGTGAGTTTATCGAGATATAGCCTTTATCGATGTCGCTTTCACTAATGCCAACTATCGTATATGTATGCTCTATTTCGGTCTCTTCGTCCATTATCGTCACACTCGAGCCAAATCTAACTCTATCGTGCTCATAGCTACTTGGATCGATCACTTCGGCATTTTGCAAGAAGCGAGCCTAGCTCTGCTATCCTAGCGTCTATAAAGGCTTGCTTCTCTTTTGCTGCATGATACTCAGCATTTTTCTTTTTAGGTCACCGTGACTTCTTGCGATATCTATCTCAGTTACGATTTGAGGGCGTTGCACCAGCCTTGAGATCCTTTTAGCTCAGCTTCTATCTTTTTCATATCCGTGCATTGTCATTGGTTCACTCATTTTTTTACTCCATATTCTTTAAAATTTTTACTACGTTTTTTGCTGCTGCCATGCCCTAAATAAGCCCTTAGTTCATCACAGCCTTTTTAAAAATTTTCTGCCTATCGCAGCTCTCATAAGCTCTTAGCAAATTTTTCAGCCGTTGCAAACTCTTGGATAAACTCCTCATGAAGCGGCTCTTTGCCCATGAAATCAAACATTATATTTTGCAAGTCCAGCGTGCTTGATCTTTACAAATACTCTAGCTATAAAAATATCTATGGCTTTTTGCCTTGTAAGCTAGCACAAATGGCGTGCCAATGAGCGCTGCCTCAAGCGTAGCCGTGCCTGAGCAAACAAAGGCAAAAATCGCTCTCATACAAAGCTTCAGGCGTATTTAAGACGATATCAAAATCGCTTACATCGCCATACATTTCACCCACTTTATCAAGCAAAAAAATGGTGGCACGACAAGCAGTCTTTTTGCCTCAATATTCTTAGCAAGCTCTCTATAAACTGGCATAAGTCTTGAAATCTCTGACCTTCTGGGAGCCTGGCAAAAAGCCACTTTGCCACTGCTACTTAGGCTAGTTTTTTTAAGCTTTATCTCATCCATCAAAGGATGTCCCACGTAGGTCGATCGGCTATAAAATTTCGCATCAAAATGGCAGGGATCGAAGCCAGGTTGTCACAGTACCTCCACTACGCTCACTCTTTTTGGCTTCCACGCCCAAACTTGAGGCAAGATATAGTATGTCACGGCCGTCTTTGCACCAGCCTTTTTTATCGCCTTTGCAAGTGGCAGATTAAATGCTGGGCTGTCTATTAGCAGCACTGCATCAGCCTCTTTTGCCATCTGGCTCATCACTTTTATCGCCTTTTTTGCTTTGAAAATGAGCGGCAAAACCTCGACAAAGCCCATCGCTGAAAATTCGCTACTTTTCATATATGGCGTGCCAAGCTCTTCGCTAAAAATTCCCATAAGCTCAAATTCGCCCTCGAAATTTTTTTCAGATATCTTTTTAAATGCAGATCTGCAGATGGCTCAAGAGCGGAGACTAGAAATTTTCATTTACACACTTTCATCAGGTCTTTTTTGGGGGCATTATACGCAAAAATTCTTTTAAAATTTTAAGAAAGCTGTGATAAAATCCAACCCTTTAAAGGATAAAATTTGAAAGAAAATTTTGATAACAAATGACGATGGATTTGAGGCGACTGGCTTACTTGCTTTTAAAAAGAAGCTTTAAGTGAGCTAGACGGCGTGAACGTCACGATCGTAGCTCCAAGCTCTGAAAAATCAGCCTGCGCTCACTCTTTGACGCTCACAAGGCCACTTAGATTTATAAAACTTGATGATAACTTTTTTAAACTCGATGACGCAACGCCAAGTGACTGCGTCTATCTCGCACTTCACGCACTTTATAATAAAAAGCCAGATCTGAGTGATAAGCGGCATAAATCACGGAGCAAATTGGGCGAAGATATAACCTATTCTGGTACGTGTGGAGCGGCGATGGAGGGGTTTTGCAAGGCATTAGAAGTATCGCTTTTTTCGCAGTTTTATGCAAACAACTCGCTGAATGAACTTGGCTTTAATCTAGCAAAAGAGGTGGTGAAATTTATCGTACCAAAGGTGCTAGAGGATGAAATTTCGCTAAATCAAAGAGAATTTCTAAATGTAAATATCCCAGCCGTGACAAGCAAAAAAATTTCAAAGGCTACACCGTCGTCCCAGCTGGCAAACGCACCTACGCCACACATGCTACGCTTAATCGCAACCCAAGAGGTATCGAGTACTACTGGCTTGGAAACGCTGCGCCTGAATACGAAAAGGGCGAGCCTAGTGACATCAGCAAGGTAAATGAGGGCTTTTGCCACGATAACGCCCATAAAACTAAATATGACTTCATACGAGAGTTTGGAGAGCTTAAAAAGGGAAAATTTGATGCAAAATGATAGATTTACGAGGACAAGATGGCTCTTTTGGCGAGGATGGTTTTAGCAAGCTTCAAAGCGCAAAAGTGCTAGTTTGTGGAGCTGGTGGTGTGGGTGGAATGTGCGTAGATGCGCTTGCTAGAAGCGGGTTGGGAGCATCACGCTGATCGATAAAGACACCTTTGATATAACAAATCAAAATCGCCAACTTTACAGCGAAAAACATTGGTGGCATAAAGGTAGATGAGTTTGCCGAAAAGTATCCTTGTATCACGCCTATTCAGACGCTGATTACGCCTGAGTTTATTGCTGGATTTGACTTTAGTAAAGTGTGACGTGGTGATCGATGCGATCGATGATATCACTGCTAAGATCGCCCCTTGCAAATGCGGTAGATCCTAGGAAACGTAGTAGCCTCTATGGGTGGTGCAAAAAGGATCGATCCAACCAAGATAAAGGTGGCTAGCGTGTGGAAAACCTCGGTCGATCCACTAGCTAGAAAAATATAGATATGAACTCAAAAATCAGGCTTTAGCGGTAAATTTGATGTGGTCTTTTTCAACAGAAGAGCCACTTTGCAAACAACTTAGCAGCTTCATGGGTGTGACTGCTTGCTTTGGGCTAAATTTAGCCTCACTAGCTGTTAAAAAGATAGTTGGGTAGTAAGTCAAAGTAAATTGTTCTCTGAGCAAAATATTTTAAATTAAAGCTGGTATTTTGTGGCTATAAATTTAGTAGTCTGCTATGGCGAGTGTAATATTTTAGAAATTACAAAATGGCTTGATTAAATGTGCAATTTTTTTATTCGAAAGAGGCAAAGGGGACTTAATTTTTACTTCTCAGGCTCGCAACTGCGTGGTAGACGCGAAGTCCATCCCTTGTCCCCCTCCTTTTTAAGAAATCCCCCAAATCCCTCGCACATTCAAGAGGCATACACTAGTGCTTTTACACTGCATGCGGTCTAAACCTTATCAAATTTTAAAAATTTACGAGCGAGTATATCACGCTTCTAAATTTAGTGGTGAATGTTTATGAGCCCTAAAATTAGTAAGTTACTAAGGCAGTGAGTAAGATTTTTAAAATTTGCAAAGATAGTAAAAATTCTATTTTTTTAAATAAAGGCTTTGAATTTTACAAAATTTATATATTTTTTTGGATTAAATTTAAAGTAGCCAGCTGTAAATTTAACAGCCAGCTAAAATTTTAGTTTTTATGTATGCGAAGGTAGCTATTTAGTGCGCCAACATAGGCTTTTTGCACTTGCCATCATAGTATCTATGTCAAGTCCATGGCCTATTACAGCCGTTTTGCCCTCAAACTCGACCTTTACATCAACCTTTGCAAGTGCGTCTTTACCTTGAGAAACGGATGCCACTTTATAGTCTTTTAGCGTGCCACTAATACCACTAATACGATCAACTACCTTAAATATCGCATCAGCAGTACCATTTCCTAGAGCTGAGTCACTGATGATCTCATCATTGTGTTTTTTATACTAATTGAAGCACTCGCAAGGCTTCCGCCGCTACTTTGAAGAAGAGCCGTGATCTCATAAAGCTTGTGGATTTTTGTAATCTCTTCAGCCACAAGAGCTCTAATATCATCATCAAATATCTCTTTTTTTCTTATCAGCTAGCTCTTTCAAATTTTTTTCAAATGCCTTATTAAGAGCATCGCTATCAAGGTCAAATCCAAAGGCTAGCAAGCTTATCTTTAAAACGCGTGGCGACCACTATGCTTACCTAAAAACAAGAGAATTTTTTCTCAAGGCCTATACTCTCAGCGCTAATTATCTCATAGGTCTCTTTATGTTTTAGCACGCCGTCTTGATGTATGCCACTCTCATGAGCAAATGCGTTTTTACCAACGATAGCTTTGTTTGGTTGAGGCTCAATGCCTATAATACTAGCGATCAGTCTTGAAGTTGGATAAATTTCTTTTGAGATGATGTCCGTATAAAGTGGAGCAAAGACGTCTTGGCGGGTTTTTGATAGCCATCACTATCTCTTCAAGCGCAGCATTTCCAGCACGCTCACCTATGCCATTTATCGTACCTTCAACCTGCCTTGCACCAGCTTTTTATGGCTGCTAGTGAATTTGCCGTAGCCATACCTAAGTCATTGTGATTATGCACAGATATTATCGCTCTATCGCCTACCGATTTTACTATTTCACTAATGCGAGCAGTTATCTCTTCAGGATATAAATAACCAACTGTATCAGGGATATTTAAAGTTTTTTTGCACCCGCATTTATAGCAGCATCACAAACTTTCTTTTAAAAAGCTCATTTCACTTCTACAAGCGTCCTCGCAGCTAAACTCCACATCATCGCAAAAGGTTTTTGCGTATTTTTATAGACTCGACTGCACGTTTTATTACTTCATCTGGACTCATTTTTTTAACTTGTACTCCATATGAATTGGGCTTGTCGCTATAAATGTATGGGATTCTCTTATTTTTTTAGCCGGAGCCAATGCCTCGCCAGCTGCCTTGATATCACGTTCAACTGCACGTGCAAGAGAGCAAACCGTGATATTTGAGGCTTGCTTTGCTATTTGATTTACCGCATCAAAGTCCCTGGGCTTGCTGCTGCAAATCCAGCCTCCATAACATCCACACCAAGCCTTTCAAGCTGAAGTGCGATCTGTAGTTTTTCGGCTGTATTCATCGATGCACCAGGGCTTTGCTCGCCATCTCTTAAAGTTGTATCAAAGATTATAATTTTATTCTTATCCATTTTTGTCCTTTTTTTATTTTTTTATTTAAATTTCTAAAGTTTGATGAGTTAAGTAAAGAGAAATTGCTACCTAAGTAGCAGCAGTAGAGAGTTTTTGATTTCGATTTTAGGTAAAAATTTACGTGATTTTATGACGCCATTTTCACTCATTCGCTCTCCTTTTTTGGGAATTTTTACTAAACATTATAGTAGCTCTTACTATACCATAAAGCATATAGATGCTCACTAACCAAAGTCGCACTTTCAAATGGATATAGATAAAGCATCGAAAATGCAACTACAAGAGCTACTAAAATTCTTATCACATGGGTTTGTTTTAAATTTATTTTTTTAAAAGCTTGGATAGCGGATGTTGCTAACCATTAAAGCTGCCAAAGTAGCTTCAAGTAACATCAAGCACCACTCAAATCCCTCTAAAAAAAGTATAGTCAATATAAATTCCAACCCAAAGTACGCTCACAATAGCTGCTGATGGAATAGGAAGCCCGATAAAAACATTTGGCTCATATGTGCCAGTAGTGACATTAAAACGAGCAAGCCTAATAGCTCCAAAAACTACAAACATAGCAGCTATAAGTGCTCCGAATCTGCCAAGTATCTACCAATAGTCAAATAAAATAAAATCGCTGGCGCTACACCAAAAAGCAACAAGATCTGCAAGACTATCAAACTCTACGCCAATTTGCTGGTTGTCTTTGTAAGTCTAGCCACACGTCCATCAAGTCCATCTCAAAAATAAGCGATAAGATTATATAAATAATGGCTTTAAAATAGTTACCTTGAATAGATGAAATAATGCTAATAACACCCAAAAAAAGCACTAGCTGCTGTAAATAAATTGGCAAGATATACATTAGTTGCATCTTTTTGTATGTTATTCATCTCTTTTTTCCCTCTTCAAAATATCCCAAAAAGTGAAGCAGCCTTTACGCTTTCTCCAACGCTTACACATATTTTAGTCTCTCTTGGTAAGTATAAAATCACCTCACCACTTCCTAAAAAACCAAATTTTCTAGATGCTTTTAGGCTAGTAACATTTGAAATTTCTAAGCTTCGACTGAAAAACTCCAGCTATAATTTTTCATAACAATGTTTATATTTTTCTTTTTCAAAGCGAATAATAGCTCTTTCATTTTAAAAGAAATTTTGAAAGTTTTTCATAGCCTGGCATAAGAATAAGCCATGTCTTTTGCGTATTTCAGCTACTTTTACATCACTTACAGCCCTTAATGTACCAACATCAAAAAGATTTTTTATGACGATCTTAGCTACTTCATTATTGTCAAAATTTGAAGCACTGATCTCTTTTATCTTGCCATCAATCGGCGATAGTAAAGCCAATTTATCATCAGAAAAATGGCTCCCTCTCAGGATCTCTAAAAAAATAAAGTCCCAAAAAAAGTAAAATAGCAAAAAGTAGTGGCAATATCCCAAATAGCAAAGATAAAAACAAATAAAATTAGAAAAATAATATAAATTTATATCCTGCTTTCGCGATATAGCCACTCATTTTTTATTCCTCTTTTTTTGCTCTTTTCGTCTTCTTCTATCTCTACGAGTCTGCTCTCTCAGACTATTTTCGATCTCATAGTTTTTTAATGATCTCTCTAACTCTTTTTCCTTCGATCGTTTCTTCTTCATAAAGTGCTGATACCATATTTTCAATAGCGCCTTTATACATTCAAGCAAAACCAAGTACAGCCGTGTATCTTTCATGAAGAAGCGTTTTTACAAACTCATCAACCTTTTTCAGCCATCTTATCACTGTAATCTTTGATGCTTTGACCGCCATTTAAAAACGTAGCACGTTGCTTTTTCAAGCACCATAAGACCGGCAACATCGCTCATACCATACATACTAACCATAGCTTTTATGATATCAGTTGCACGCTCCCAGGTCGTTGCTAGCTCCAGTTGAAATTTCTTTAATAAACACCTCTTCAGCTGCTCTACCAGCCAAAAGTACATCTACTTCTGCTATCAATTCATGCTTTTGCATCACAATTTATTCTCTTCAGGCGTATTTAGAGTATAGCCAAGTGCCGCAAGACCACGTGGTACGACTGAGACTTTTGTTACCCTTTTTGCACCTTTTGTTAGCTCAGCTATCAAGGCATGACCACACTCATGATAAGTGACGATTCTTTTTTTCTTTTTGGATTTACGCGGCGAGACTTTTTCCTCAAGTCCAGCGATCGATCTCTCGACAGCCTCTACAAGATCAGCCTGCTCGACAAAGGTCTTTGACTTACGTCCTGCAAGAAGTGCTGCCTCATTTATGATATTTTTCAAGATCAGCGCCTGCTAAACCAGTAGTAAAGCCTTGCGATATCCTCGATATTTACATCTTTGCCAATCTTTACATCTTTCATATGAACTTTTAAAATATCGCAGCGTCCTTTAAAATCAGGCTTATCAACAAGCACTTGCCTGTCAAATCTACCTGGTCTTAAAAGCGCAGCGTCTAAAACTTCAGGTCTATTTGTAGCAGCTATAACAATGACTGGTGATTTATCCGCATCAAAGCCGTCCATCTCAGAAAGAAGCTGATTTAGCGTCTGCTCTCTCTCGTCGTTGCCACCCATTGGACCAGAATTTCTACTTTTACCGATCGCATCGATCTCATCTATAAAAACGATCGCTGGAGCCTCTTTTTTAGCATTTTCAAAAAGATCTCTAACTCTACTTGCTCCAACACCGACAAACATCTCTATAAAGCTTGATGCTGACATAGAGAAAAAAATGGTACACTAGCCTCACCCGCAACTGCTCTTGCAAGAAGCGTTTTACCTGTGCCTGGAGGGCCAACTAGCAAAATTCCTTTTGGAATTTTTGCCCCAAGTCTTAGGTATTTATCAGGACTTTTTAGATAATCAACTATCTCTTGAACCTCTTCTTTTGCCTCTTCAACGCCTGCGACATCATCAAATTTTACTTTTTGGTTTTTCAAGATTTATAAGTTTTTTTGCACTTCCCTATGCCAAGTATGCCGCCGCCAATATTCTTTTTGCATACGACTAGCAATAAACATCCAAATAGCAAAAAAATATAAATACCGGGATGATCCATGAAAATATAAGATCACCAAACCAGTTGTTTTTCGCTATAAACGCTATAAGTTATGCCATTTTGCTCAAGTATGCCAATGAGCATTGGATCATTTATGCGTTTTGCAAGATAGATAGTTTTTGTCACTGCCTATGCCTTTTTATGGTAGTTTCTGAGATAGCAACCTCATTTAGCTGCTTATTTTTTTAACATATCTTTAAACTCAGAATAAGCTACCATTTTTACTCTGAGCATTACCATTTAGCCCAAAAGAGCCGCCAAGTCCGTCTCCACTAAAAGCTTCTAAAAAGCTAAAACTATAACTATTGCAAAAATGGCAAAAAATGAAAAATAGGATTTTTATTAAAAAAACCGTTATTGTTACCATTGTTTTGATTATTATTTTGGTTATTCATCTATTTCCTTATAAACAAAGCTACTCCAATCGTTACTTTGTTTTATCTCAATTAGCTCCAAATCCTTAAATGTATCTTTAATCCTATCTTCGTACTTGTTTAAAATTCCTGACAATACCAAGTAGCCGCCTTTTTTAAGCGATTTTTTTAAGTCATTTGAGAGCATAAAAATGACATCAGCAATGATATTTGCTACGACAATGTCATATTTTTGCTCTAAATTTGCGATAGAACCTGTCCAAACTTTTATTAAATTTGAACCTCATTTAACTCGGCATTACTAAGTGAACTTTGCGTAGCTTGCTCGTCTGTATCGCAAGCATCGACCTTACAGCCAAGCTTTGCCAAGGCAATACTTAGAAATTCCCACTTCCGCAGCCCACATCTAAAGCAGTATTGCCACTTTTTGCATATTTTTGTAAAAGCTGCAAGCAAGAATTTGAGCTTTCATGATGCCCTGAACCAAAAGCTAGAGCTGGGTCAATTATGATGTTTGTTACATCCTTAAGCGGTTCTTCCCAGCTAGGTCTAACATACATTTTGTCAACCAAAATAGGCTTAACTGCCTTTTTTATATTCACCTAGCCAGTCTTTATTTTCTTTTTTTAAATTAAGAGAAATTTCTTTAAATCATTTGAAAATTTCTACGAACACTAGAGCCCCTTTTTGCATACTCTTCGATACCCCAAGCTATATCTTTTTAGATCATACTCTTCCCTGATGATGATCTCGTGATCTAGCTCTTCTACACAGGTGACCCCAAAATAAAAACTAACTCTAAAATTTCATCATAGAAATTTGATGTTTTTGATGCTTAATTCGTAAAAATTTATCTTTCATTAACCAAGAACGTCTTCAAGCTTCTCTTTTTAAAACTTGTGGTGTAAAAAGGTTTAACGATGTAGTTATTAACACCTGCTTTTAAAGCTGTTATAACTTCGGCCTTTCCGCCCTCTGTTGTTACCATTATGATAGGCATATCAACATACTTTTTGCTCTGCTCTTACCTTTTTAACAAGTTCAAGACCATTCATCTCAGGCATATTCCAGTCAGTGATAAGAACTTCGATACCTTCATTTTGAGTTAAGATATTCCAAGCCTCAAGACCATGCTCAGCCTCAAAATTTCTTGATGTCCTAACCTTTGTAAAGTATTTTTTTATGATTCTTCTCATTGTTGAACTGTCATCTACAACCAAAATCTTCACATAATATCCTTTTTAGTAAAAATTGCCCTATTCTAGCTAATTTAAATTTATAAAAGCTTTAACGCTATCTAAGTAGTTTAAAAGGCCTCTTTTAGGTCAAGCAACCCCTCATAGTAGGCTTTCCCAACTATTACGCCACTAATCTCATTTGTGGCTTTTAGCATCAAAATATCATTTATATCACTCACGCCACCACTTGCTATTGTCTCAAGCTTGCTATTTCTAGCTATTTGCAAGCTAAACTCAACATTTACTCCGCCAAGCATTCCATCCTTGTTAATATCGGTGCAAATCACAGCTTCCACACCAACATCTGCAAATTTCTCTTGCAAGATCGACTGCTTTTATATTTGAGATCTCGCCCCAACCTTGCACGGCCACGTAGCCATCTTTTTGCGTCAATGCCGACTACAACTCTATACATTTCAGCCATTTTTTTGCTGTAAATTCTGGATCTCTAAGAGCTACTGAGCCAAGGATCACTCTGCTAACTCCAAGGTCTAAATAGCGTTTTATTCGCTCTTCATCTCTTATGCCACCACCTACTTGGACGCTTAAATTTGTAGCCTTTGTAATTTTTTCAATTGTTTTAAAATTTATCGTCTCTCCAGCAAATGCACCGTCTAAATCAACCACATGAAGCCATTTTGCGCCATAATCTTCACATTTCTTAGCAAGTTCACTTGGCTCGTTGCTATAAATTACTGCACTTTGCATAAGACCTTTGCTAAGTCTAACTGCTTGCCCCTCTTTTAAATCAATCGCTGGAAAAATTTCCATCACAACCTCGCAAAATTCTCTAAAATTTTAAGTCCAGCTTCATGACTTTTTTCTGGATGAGGCTGAAAGCCAAAGATATTTTCATGCCAAACCGCACTTGTAAATTCATATCCATAAGTCGTCTTTGCCAGTGCAAATTTATCATCACAAACCACGTGATAGCTGTGTACAAAATATAAATACTCAAAGCTTTTTAGTCCCAAATTTGAATGGACTATTTTTGCTTAAATTCCCAAAAGCGTTCCAGCCAATGTGAGGTATTTTTTTAATGGCTTATCGAAATTAGTTTTCATTACATTTTCACGACCTCGCCGGGCAAAAGAGAAAGTCCCTTATGCTCGCTAAACTCGAAGCTTCGCTCAAATAAAAGCTGCATACCAAGGCAAATACCAATAAAAGCTTTGCCGCTTTTTTTACAGCTTCTTTTTACGGCTTCGTCCATGCCGTTATTTTTTTAGCTTTGTCATCGCCTCACCAAAAGCTCCAACGCCTGGCAAAACAATGTGCGAATACTCCTTTAAATTTCTCAGGCTTACTCACTAAGGCACATTTTTTTGTCAAGAAAATCAAAAGCATTTATCACGCTTTTGATGTTTCCAGCTCCATAGTCAATTATCGCTATCATTGTTCTTTGCCTCTAATTAGCCTTTTTAAATTGATGCGTGATTGAACTCAGGAACGATCTTTTTTTAAGCGCAGATGCGATCTCACTATCATCTTCTAGTTCCAAAAAGCTCATTGATCTGCGAATTTAAAAGCACTAAATCATATGGCTGTGAATGCGTCACAAAGATCGACTCATACTTGGTTTTGAACATCGTCTTTGTTAATAAGTAGCTCCTCATAAAGCTTCTCGCCCGTCCTAAGTCCTACAAATTCGATACCCTAAATGCTCTTTATTTGAAAGAAGCAGCATCTTTTTTTAGCCAGATCGACAATCTTGATTGGCTCGCCCATATCAAGCACAAAAAGCTCACCACCTTCTGCAATAGAGGCAGCTTGAAGTACCAGCTGACACGCTTCAGATGTGAGCATAAAATATCTTGTAATCTCTGGGTGAGTAACACTTAGTGGCTTATTTGCGGCAATTTGTGCTTTTCAAATTTTGGTATGACAGAACCGCTTTGAGCCAAGGACATTTCCAAAGCGAACGCAAACTATCTCACAGACACCTGCTTCATTTGAATTTAAAAGCATAAAGCTCACAAACACGCTTAGTTGTGCCCATTATATTTGTTGGGCGTACGGCCTTGTCTGATGAGATCATGACAGATTTTCTTTAACGCCATATTTTTTTGAAAGATCGACAGCATTTTTTTGTGCCAAGGATATTGTTTTCGACAGCCGAGCGAGGGTTTAGCTCACAAAGTGGCACGTGTTTATATGCTGCTGCGTGGATAACAATCTCAGGTTTAAAGTCAGCAAAAACTTCTTCAAAGTCCTTTAAATTTGTGATGTTTACAAGCTTTACTGATAGTCCTTTTTATCTTTTTGTATCTTCGCCTATTTTATAAAGGTTAAACTCACTGTGCTCAACCATTACAAGCTCACTTACTCCAAATTTCTAAGCACTGCTTACAAATTTCACTTCCAATACTGCCACCGGCTCCAGTAACAAAGCACTTTTTTGTCTTTTTAAAAATTTGAGATAGCTTCAGGATTTAGGGTCTTTTTGGCTTTCTAGCGAGCAAATCTTCGATAGAGATATCCTTGATCGGCTCATTCTCAATAAGTGAAAAATAGTTTCATATCTCTTATGCCGTACCCCGTTAGCTCATCAACTAAGGCCTGAAGCTCGTCTTGATCTAGTGCAAGCGCAATGATAGCGGTCTTTACCTCGTAGTCTTTTATCAAATTTGGTATCTCTTTTTTATCTTGCACTAAAAATCCATCACAATAAGTGCCCACAAGATCACTCCTACCATCTACCACGCCAACTGCGTAATAATCAAGATACCCTTGCTTTTAAGCCACGCAAAACGTGAAGCGCTTTTTGATGTCGCACCCTATAACGATACAAGGCTCACCTTTGCGAGGTCTATTTGAAAAGTCAAGCACCATACGCTTTGAAATTCTCAAAAGTCCAATAAGTAGGCATGAAATTAGAAGATCGATGAAAATAACGCTTCTTGGGTATGGATTAAAGAAGTCTTGTATTATGAAAAAAATATGATCGTAAACAAAACCGCTGAGCAAATGTGAGCTAAGAAAAATTTTTTTCTAGCCTCATTTAATCCAAAAATCTCCACGGCACCTTGTAAATTTTAAACATCCACATAAAAAAATAGCTTAAAAATAATCAAAAATCCAGCCGTTACAAAAAGGCTCTGGACGTAGATATCTGGGATGTTTGCGTTAAATCTCAAAAGATAAGCCGCATATATCGAAAAACGCAAATATAAAAACATCACCAGTAAGGAAAAAAATATAAGCCTTTTTAACTTTGTTGCATGAAACATTTAGGCGTTTTTCCTTGACTAGTTTGATCACTCTTGCTTGCGTTTCCTCGCTCATATCACTACCGCTTGGCAAGCAAATTCCTCTTGAAAATGAATCTTCACTGCAACCATCAACAAAGCTTAGCGCGCCCTTAAATACAGGCTGCATGTGCATAGGCTTCCAAAGTGGGCGACTCTCGATGTTCTCATCAGCTAGCGCTTTTATAACCTTTAAATGTGCATCTTTTTTTAGCAAAAAATGCCAGTTGTGAGCCATCTGTTGCCACGAGATTTGCTAGCTCTGGCATAAATTCAAAAACGTCACCAAGCTCTTTTTCATAAATTTCAAAAACTTTTTCTCTTTTTGCTCAACTCTTTTTTTCCAAAACTTCCATCTGAGCCACACCAATAGCGCCTAGAACGTTGCTTAAACGGTAGTTGTAGCCATAGTCTTTGTGCTCGTAGTGAAGTAGCGGCTCTCTTGCTTGCGTGCTGTAAAATCTAGCTTTTTCCACAATTCGCTATCTCCAACTAGCATACCGCCGCCTGAAGTGGTGATGATCTTGTTGCCATTAAAGCTATATGCTCCCCATCACACCAAATGTGCCAAAGCGCCTTGCCAGCGTAAAATCCACCAAGTGCCTCAGCTGCGTCCTCTACCAAAGCGATACCCTCGTTTTGGCAATTTCATGCAAATTCTTTCATCTTTGAAGCTTGTCCGTAAAGATGAGTAACGACTAATGCCTTTGGCTTTTTAGGTAAATTGATATCGCTTTTTTTAGTAGTTCTGGGCTTAAATTCAGCTCTCGTCGCTATCTATAAAGACTGGAGTTGCTTTTTTTCGTAAAGTATAGGCGAGACTGAAGCCATGAAAGTAAAGCTAGAAGCTAGCACAAAGTCGCCCTCTTTCACGCCAAGGACGCGAAGTGCTAGGTGAAGTGCCGCAGTTCCTGCAGATAGTGCTAGCGCATCTTTTTGCTCCAGTGTAGTTTTTTTATACTTTCTTCAATTATTTACATACTCACCAAGTGGCGCTATATAGTTGCTTTCAAATACTTTTTATATATTCCTGCTCTTTTTCCACTCATGTTTTGGCGGAGATAAAAACCCTATCCATGTTCATACCTTTTCGTGATTTTTTTAGCGATTTTAGCACTTATTTTTCAAATTTCTATATCTTAGCGCGCTCGCATGCAGGCACGCCATACGCCTTTATGCCATCTTTTATATCTCTTACCACCACGCTTCCAGCACCTATGATGCAGTTGTTGCCGATGCTTATGCCTTGAATTACACCTGAGCCAATGCCAACATGCGTAAATTTGCCCACGCTCACATTTCCAGCAAGAGCTGCATTTGGGCTGATGTGAGCAAACTTTGCCTATGTCACACTCATGCTCTATGACTGCGCCAGAGTTTATGATAGCGCCCTCTTTTATACGAACTTTTGCGTTTATAACGGCATTTGGCATGACAACTACGCCTTTTTCTATCACAGCACTTTCGCTCACAACCGCACTTTTTATGGATCAATTTACTATCTCAAAGCCAACATCCTCCACCTTTTGGCTGATCTTTTTGCCTAGTTTTTATTATCGCCTATGGCTATTATAATGTCAGCTTTTTCAAGCTCTGGGCTAAATTTACGCTCGCTAGCGTCATCTAAAAAAACTATCTCATCATAGCCATTATTTCTAGCAATATCAGCTACTACAAGGCCATGGCCGCTCGCTCCGTAGATGTAAATTTTTCTTAGTTTTTGCCATTACAATTTCTCCGTCGTAGCCTGCCCCTCTTTGCTGACGCCACTTCGTTTTTAGCACCTTTTCGATGGTCTGTAATGCGATCTTTACATCAAGCATAAAAGCCAAATTTTCCCAGCGTAATAGACGTCGTACTCAAATTTTTTCTCCCAGCTTATGGCGTTTCTGCCATTTACCTGCGCTAGCCCCTGTGATACCAGGACGTACGTCGTGGCGGTGTTTTTGTGTTTCGTTATAGATGGGCAGATACTCAACCAAAAAGCGGCCTTTGGTCCGATAAAACTCATGTCGCCTTTTAGCACATTAAAGAGCTGTGGTAGCTCATCGAGGCTAAGTGAGCGGATCAGTTTGCCAAATCTACCAAGACGCTGCTCATCTGGCAAGAGCTCGCCATTTGCGTCACGCTCATCGCTCATCGTTTTAAATTATAAATTTTAAAGAAATTTCTCATTAAGACCCGGTCTTGCTTGCGTAAAAATGACATCACGACTTACCTTAAAAATAGATAAAAATCGCCGTTGCAATGATGATAGGCGACGTTAAAAATGAGCAAAAACAAAGCCCCCAAAAATATCAATCACCCTCTTTAAAAATTTCTATACATCTATAAATTTCCTATAAATTTCTATATATCTTTTTGCGATTTGCTTCTCGTCAAACTCACTTACTGCCCAGTTTCTGCCGTTTTGCCCAAGCTTTGCGCAAAGCACCTCATCGTCAAGCAAAATTTCTTTATCTTTCCAGCAAGATCATTTGCGTCTTTTACCTTGCATAAAAGTCCGTTGTAGCCGTCTCTTACAGCTTCATTGCAGCCTGTCACGTCACTTGCAACAACTGCCTTAGCCATACTCATCGCCTCTAAAACCGTTCTTGGAAAGCCCTCTTTATAGCTAGGAAGTGCCAGTAAATAAGAGGCCTTTAAAAAGCTGCGGTATGTCGTTTCTTGCTCCCCAAATAGCGCACTTTGCTACCTTTTAAAAAGGCCTCGTCCGCGGTTGATTTATTGCCACTAAAGCCCCTCGCCAACAAAGACAAATTCGCAGTTTTTTTATAGCCGTTTAGAAAATTTCAGCTGCCTCGTAGAAATTCACGAACGCCCTTGTGCCACATAGCCCTTGCGATCATTAAAATGACCTTTTTTCGCCAAGGTCAGCCGCCTGCGTGATGGCTGGGTCCAGTTTAGCAGTATCCACACCGACACTTTTTATGCGGTACACTTTGCTTTTATCTATCAAATTTCTAGAGATCAGATAGTCTGGATCTGCGTCATTTACGAAGATACAAGCATCAGCTTTTTGCAAAAGAGAGCTTATAAAGGCTCTCCATGACAAAACGCACGGCCTTTGTTTTAATATCATCATCGATATAAAAGCTGCCAAGCCCTTCAACCACATTTATAACGTGCTTTATGCCAGCATTTTTTTAGCGGCAAACGTGCCAAAGACATTTGACTTGTGAGCGCCAGTTTGCAGCAGGTCTAAATTTAGCTCACCCTAAAATTTGAGATAGTTTTTTTGAGTTATTTATCACGGTTAGCGGATTTAGGCTCGCCTTATCAAGCTCGTAGGTAACGGCATTAAAGCTTTTAGCAAGCTCGCCAGTAAAATTTTCCTCTTGGAGCGATAGCAAAAACCTCATGCCCCATATCTTTTTAAAGCCTGCATAATGGGTAGTCTAAAAAGTGTATGCTCATATCAGCGTGGCTTAAAAACCCTATCCTTGCCATCTCTACCTCTTTAGCCTATAAACTTTTGTCGCCCCGTCAAGTATAACTGGCTCAAAAAAACTTTTTGGATCATATCTTTCTAGCACGAAAAAGTTGGATGTAGGCGCTATTTAAAATGCTCTCATCAAGGATGATAAACCTGCCATAGTCTCTCATAAAAAAATGACAGAAATGTTTGAGAGTTCGTTATTTTTATACTCTTTGACATTTAGCTTGCCAGACTCGTCGTAGTCGGTCTCTATGAAAGATCTTAGCGGCAAGACGTTGTTTTCATAGATCAAATTATAACATCACTTGATAGTGTAAATCCACCGCTTAGCCTGATGCCTTGTTCATTTTTGTGAGATCGCTCTTGTGACGATAAAAAAAGGCCGTTGTTTAAATTTTCTACCACTTTTTAAATCGATCTTGCTAAACTGCAAAATGGTCGGAAAAAAATACCAAGCATCCTATCTGGCAAGTAGTAGTAAATATCCCTAGTCTTTGCTGGCAGGCTAAAATTTGCCTCTTTTATATCGCTAAAAAAACTGATCAATGCTTGCATTTCTCTTTTTAAAATTTGAGCCAAATTGCCATTAAATCGCTCTTTAAAATTTCTCTCTGTGTACTCAACATCAAGTCTTGCCATATTTGCCGAGCTCATTTCATCGCTTCCAAGCGCAAAACTCACGGCAAAATTACTTTTCACGTCCAAGGTGCTTTCCGCCGTCAATGAGCGTCTTAACATCGCTGTAATATCTAATCGGATATCCATAGTCCCACCATGCAACCACGTAGTCCTCGCGTCCTGCGATGCCTTTTTAGCTTGTTTAAAATTTCAACCTCTTTGTGCACAAAAACCGGCTCAGCTTTGTAACCATAAATATGAATGAGCGCTGGAGTAAGAGCAAGCACGGTTATAAAAAGCTCTCGCAAGATTTAGCACCGCTCCTTTTAACTTTAAAGTTTGAAAGTATAAACTCCACTAAATAGCCAAAGCCAAGTGCCATGATAGGCACAGCATAAATGGTAAATCTAAGACCGCTTTTTAAATGCCAAAAAGCCAAGTGCCAGCATGCCAAGTGAAACAGCAAATGAGCGGTATTTAAAGCAAAAAGAGCAACGCCAGCAAGCGAGATCAAAAATGTGATGACATTTGCGCTGATCCTCTCGCAAAATAGCGTAAAATCAACGATGCTTGACTCTTGGATGGTTTTGATTGACATTAAAAAGTGAAAGCTCATGCCGCCAACTTCAGGCGCATCTCTAAAGACGTAAAATTTAAGCTGAAAGATTATCGGATTTAGCCCGCCACGAATCGCAAAAACAGCAAAAAAACAATAGTTAAAACACCAAGAGCAAATTTCTAAATTTATTATCTCTTTTTTAAAAAGACAGAGTGCATAAAATACAAATATTATAGCAAATTTAAGTATTAGATCAAGATTTGAAATGGCAAGTAAAAGCAGCGAAATTTCAAGATAAAAAAAGAGGATTTTTTTCCTATCAAAAAAATAAGTGTGTAAACTAAAAAAATAACGCAATTAAAAATACTAATAAGCGAAAAAGCACTTGAATACCACCACATATAAATAAGTGCGCTTAAGGGTGCGATTATTAGGCTCTTTGCGTCCTTTTTTTCAAGCACTCTAACAAGCCCCCAGACGACAAAGACGCTAAGTGTGATGATGAGCATGTCAGTGTCGTAATATCCTGCCATTGTGCGATTGTAGTAGCTGTTTTGCTATGACAGCAAGAAGTGCGGCGATGAAGCCAGCAAATTTGAGTTTATACTCATTTGCAATCAGGATAACTGGCACAGTCACAAGCGATGAGAAAAAAATACACTCATATAAATCATCGCCGTCTCAAGCTTGACGCCCAGAAAATTTCACGATCCAGTAAGTAAGTGTGGAAAGCGGATAGCCGTAGTAGCTAAGGTCATTTTTCTTGGTGAAAGCCAGCCAGCATATCCCTTGCGCCCTCGGCAAATGCATAGCCGTCGTTTGTGCTGATCATCAGCTCGTTGTTCCAGAAAAAAATACCGGATACTCGCTCGCCCAAAAGACCCAGTAAAGCCTGCAAACCATGCCAAAGATGACTGCGACAAATATCATAAGGTATAAAGAGTAATTTTTTTAAAAAAACAAATTTTCTATTCATTAGGATTTTTCCAAAAAAATTTATAAGCTCGCTCCCCTATATTTTTCACTATCAGAAAATTTAGCCCGATTATACGCAACATTTTTCAAAATTTTGCCTTATCTTTGACTCGTTAAGCACTTTTATCATCGCCTCTTTCATCGCATTTTCGTTATCAACAGGCACTAAAATGCCAAACTCACTATCGCCCAAAAAGCTCTTTTGCACCGCTCTTGTGCTCGGTTGAAATGATAGTTTTTTTCGCATGCTAGCGCTTCAAGCAAGACGTTTGAAAAAGCCCTCAAAACGCGAAGCACAAAGCAAGCACAAAGCGTTTTTTTATGTGCCTAAAAAGGGTTTTTTTATCAGTGCCAAGAAGCCTTACTCGCTCTCCCACGCCAAGCTCATCTATCACATTTTGCAGCTCATCTTTTAAAGGCCCTTTGCCAAGGATGCCAAGCGTGGCACGAGGGTCGTTAATCGAAAGCTATTATTTTTTTATTAGCATGGCTTGATTTTTTTACCGCTATCAAGACGTCCAATGTTTATGAAAAATGGCTTAAAAATCACTCTCTAGCGGCTGATTTTTTTAGTAAATTTATAGTTTTTAGATCAAGGGCGTTATAAAGCACCTTTGTTTTTTGCCTCGCTCATACCAGAAATTCGCACCAGATCCTCTTTGTTGCCAGCTGCATTTGCCAAAAATGAGATCAGCCTTTTTTTATAAAGATGAGTGAGTAAAAATTTATTAACTCGTCCGCTTAAATCGTCTTTATATAGGATCGATGGACAGCTTCGCTCGCTGATAACCAGCCCTAGCCTTTTAGCCCCTAAAATCCCTAGCAACCCCAGCGATGTAGCATGGGCGATTCATCAGCACAAACTGCATGTCGACGCCTAAACTTTTCGACAAAGCTTTTTTTATACTTAAACGCAAGCATTGGCATTGCCAAAAAGAGCCTTGCAAGCTTCTTTAGCCCGCTCTCATAAGGATCGCTGTTTTCTATAAAGTGGATCTGCACCTCGCTTGGGATCTCGTAAGCGATGACCTTACTCATTAAGATGAGATGAACTTCATAACGTTTTATCAAAAAAATGTCAGTAAATTTGCTACATTTCGCTCAGCCCCACTAGGCCCCATAGAGTATAAAAAAACGGCTAATTTTTTTCACTTGCTAACAACCTTTTTTATAAATTCTCGCCACTGCTTGATGATATTTTCTTTGCTAAATAAATTTGCATTTTCGCTGGCGTTTTTTGCTAGTTTTTGCCTTAAATTTTCATCTTTTAAAAGCATTTCAAGCTTATCTTTTAGATCATCTGCGTCGCCATTTTTTAAAGATAAGCCCGTCTATGCCCCTCTAATAAGCTCCCTTGCGCCCACGGTGTCGCTACTTAGCCTAGCGCAACCAAAAGCGCCTGATTCTATTAGCACATTTGAAAGCCCCTCACTTCGTGAGCAAAGAGTAGAAAACTTTTTGCCTCACTATAAAGCTTGCTAACATCGCTCATATGACCTAAAGAAATTTGACGTTAAGCCCTCAAATTTGACGCCATTTGCTTTTAGCTGCACTTCTTGCCTGCCACTGCCTGCGATCTTTATCTCCCAGCCATCAAGCAAGCTCTTACTCACCTTGCTAAGTGCCTCAAAATAGACATCATAGCCCTTTACCGCCTCCAGCCTTGCCACGCTTAGGATGACATTTTGCTTCTCACAATTTCCAGGCACATCGATAAAAAGTGGGTTGTGGATAACCTCGCGATTTTTTTGGCAAATTTATAGTAGTCGTAGTCACTTTTGCTTAGCACGCTTAGGCCATCTATAAAGCGGTAGCTAATATCACGCATAGCGCTTGCGATTTTGCTTTTTAAGTAGCTGTGCTCGTGATGCTCGGTTGCTATTAGTTTGCTCTTTAGCCCCAAATTTGCCAGCACGCAAGCGACGTTTGTCCAGTCGATAAAGCTCATTATCAGATCAGCCCTTTGCTCTTTTAAAAAAAGCACTCTAAGAGCGAGGATTTTTCTTAAATTTTAAAGCCAGCCCTGAGCCAGTGACGTTAAGGTTTATGATATTTATCTTTTCACTCAAATTTATAAAGTCCAAGATCCTCTTCAAGCAGGGCGATAGTGATCTCATTGTCTTTGCTAAGCTCATTTGCTAGCACGTTTAGCACGCGCTCAGCCCCACCATTTCTAAGTGCGGCGATAACAAAAAGAATTTTCACTTCACACCTCCAAGCCTTAAAAGCTCCAGCCATTTTTTTATAAATTTGCTCCACGCTAAACTCATCAAGTCTAGCCCTTGCATCTTTGGCAATTCACTTATTTTTGCTTCATCTTGCAGCAAATTTTGCAAGCTTTTTCGCTCATCTGCTCTGCATCATTTATCTCGCATAGCAAAGCTCATCAAAACCATCTTTTATAAGCTCTTTTGCCCCGCTTGTGCTAGTCGCGACCCGCACGCAGTCATAGTTTATCGCCTCTATCAAGGTATTTCCAAGACCCTCGAAATTTGAGCAAGAGAGCAGTACCTTTGCCCTTTTTATAAAGCGAGGCGATGTCGCTTACATTGCCTAAAAAAACTCTACATCAGCGCCCAAGCTTTTTGGCTAAATTTCTCAATGTGCCCTCTCGCCGCCATCTCCAGCGACAGCAATGTATAGCCGCTTTTGTTCTCGATTTGCAGCCACTCTTACAAACATTTCGCAGTTTTTTTATCTTATTTAGCCTGCCAACAAAGATGACTAAATTTTTCTTTAGTAAAGCTCTCACTGCGTACCTCTTCAAAGAGTGGGTTATAAATTTTCCATCACATTTTTGCAAAATTTCGAATAGTAACCAAAATCCTCGTCACTTAAGACGCTAAGTGCGTTTGCAAATGGATAGCTTATGCGTCTTAGCACCTTAAAAATGGCTCTTTTTGGCGCAAGGTAGTTTGTGTGCTCGCTTATGATTATAGGCGTTTTTAGCCCAGCTGAGCTAAAAGAGTACCAAAGGTATTTACGGCGTCTAAAAAGGATATCACAGCGTCAAATTTGCCCTCTCTTATGAGCGCTCTTAAAGCAAGCACCTTTAAAACTCTCTTTTTTAAATTTCCAATTAAGCCAAGCTCGTCAGCCCCAACGCCCTAAATTTATGAGCTTTTACGCCACTTGCTAGCTCGTAAAATGGCTCGTCCTTGTCAACGTTAACAAGGCTTACATCGTGATCCAAGCTAAACCTTGACGCGATCACCGCGCAAACTCGCTCCGCACCGCCACTTCTAAGCGTTGATGTGACAAATAATATCTTCATACGCCAAACCTTTGTTTGATTTTTTTACTCTAAGCCTTTGAGAGTGCTGGTAAAATGCCACTTGGGAGTGGACTAAGCAGTAAAAAAATATAAACGCTTCTTTACTAAATTTAATGCTAAGACTTTTAAAGATACACCTTAGCATAAGGCCATATTCGCCCGCTATTTTGGCGTAGTAAGCGGCGTTCTTATACTGCATAGCTAGAAATTTTGGCTCATTTTTTTATAGCAATGTCGTAGTGCAAATTTGCGGTTTTAATGTAAGCGTTTGCCACATTTAGCGCGTGTTTGCCGGCATTTAGCGTAGCACTATCGCTTCTTGCGATGCGGTAGATATAAAGTGGCTTTTTAAGATAGAAGACATTTTTTCAAAAAGCGGATGTAAAGCTCATTTTCGCCACCAAAACTGCTCTCGTCAAACCCTAAAGCCGTCTATAAATTCACGTGAAAAAAAGCTTAAAATACTCGCCATTTATCCGCCCGCAGTGATAATCAACCTTACTCATCGCCCCACTCTTGCTATATGGGCTTCTACCAGCCACGACCTCGGTCATCACGCCATCTTTCTCGCAGATAGCGTCTGCAAAAAAACGCACGAATACTCGCCACTTTTTAAAATTTCACAGCACTGGGCAATCGCCTCTGGTAAAAGCTCATCGTCATCATCGAGCAAGCAGACAAACTCGCCTGTTGCGTTGTCAAAAGCCGTTATTTTTTTATTGCCATTTGGGCTCTTTTTGTGAGCGCTATTTTTTTACAATTTGATCCTAGCGTCGTTAAAACTCTTGCAAATTTCACTCGCACCTCGTCATCGCCGTCATCTGTTACTATGATCTCTAGGGTTTTTTTATAGCTTTGAGCTAGAGCGCTTTTTTATGGCCTTTTTAAAAAGCTCTGGACGCTTGTAAGTTGCGGTTATGATACTGATTAATGGCTCACTCATCTAGCCCCTTTTAAAAATTCTCTCATAGCCTTGAAGCTTTTTCAAGCCGTGAGAAAAGTATAAATTTAAATGTTTTTTATGTAAGCCTTTAAATTTGTGCTATATCCTCTCTCAAGGCGCTCGCCCTCGATGTTTGAGCCACTAAGATCAGTCGGATGCGCAAAAAGATCGCAAAAATACATCTGCATATCATTAACACCAAGCAAATAGTCCCAAACATCAGTCGTGCAAAAGCGCATTTTTGTGGATTTCAAGCAAATTTTTAGCACTTTTTTTAGTTAGCACATAAGCCCCTGCTCTATAAATGCTTGAAAATGAGTGCTTTGAGACCTGCCATAGTGGCTTACTTAGGCTAGTATCCACCTTTTTGCCAAAGGCGCTAAACCTACCCTCCAGCCCATCTTGCATGCCACATATCAGCACGCTGTTTTCAGGCATCTTGCTAGCTGCTAAAAAGGCATCTTTTATGTCCTGATCACTCCCTATCACGTCATCTTCAAAGATGAGGGCAAATTGGCTTCACTTGCCAAAAACGCCTCATAAGCCTTCACGTGCGAGAGCGAGCAGCCAACCTCTGCTGGGCTTAAAACCTTGCCGTAAGCTTTAAATGATGGCGAAATGATCTTATAGTACTCCCTCGCGTTTAGCTCCCTGCCATCGACTGCGTCTATTAGCTTAAAACTATCATAAAGTGCCATTTCTGCTGTAAAAGCTCGCGCCTTTTTGGTATCTTTTTGCCAAAGAGATCAAATAAATTTCATTCATTTAAGACCTTTTAAATTTTTTTAAAATTTTACGCCAGACTATGCCTCGCTCGAAGGCATTAAAAAAATAAAAAAATATCCCAAAACATAAGCTGCACTGGCGTGAGATCGCAGCAAAAGATAGCAGATACAGCCAGTTATCTAAGCTCACAAAGTCCTTGCAGGCAAACATCGCAAGCACACAGAGCGCAAAAACGGCTAAGTCTAAAATAAACCCCATAAAATGTGGTGAGCTTTACCTCTAAACTTTAAAAGCTGCGTTTATGAGGTCAAAGCCGAGAATTCTTATGCTATAAAAAAATGGCTGCAACAATGACAATGCCATAAACGCCGTAGTCACTACAGTTTAAGCAACACGATCTGCGCTATGATCGTGCTAACGCCAAGGATAGTGTTGGCAATGGCTGGACGGCGAAGCTTGTTTGTCGCGCTATCAAGGTTAAAAAGCGAAAAACAAAGCTGATAAATACGATCGGCACAAGCGTGATCATCGAGACGCTATAGATAAATCTGACCTCATCTGCGCTTTTTAAAAGGTAGCCAAAGCGTGTAAAAATCAAGCCCAAAAACGACGAAAAAAATGCAGCCGGAGCGCTCATCACAAAGGCTATCACCTTCATAGTAAAATTTAGCCTCTTTTATGATAGTCCGTGATCAAACTTTTCTGAGTAAAGCTCGACAAATTTTCGGCGCAAAGATACCGCTAAGCTGCGCTACAAAGCTCTCAAGTATGATAGGAGCGGCCTTGGCAACTGAAAGAAGTCCTGTGGCGTTTGCATTTTACAAAAAAATGTTGCAGATAAAAATGCTATACCAGTTAAAAGTATGCGATTTAGCGCATTAAAGCTGTTCCAAATGCCAGAGCTTAAAAGCTCTTTGATCTTAGAAAAAGTCAAATTTGCTAAGGCTAAATTTAGCTCCGGCGTGATGCGAGCTGACATAAAAATGGTACTAAAAAGACAAAAAAAGGCTAGCAACTAGCGCTGAAATGGCGATGTATGAGATAAAGGGCTTAAAAAGAAAAAAAGAGCGCCACGATGAGGGCTGCTAGGATCGCGCTTGAGATGGCGTTTCTGATGGAGAGTAGATAGAGCTTGTTTGTCACAAAGGCGCAAACCGTCAAAACGCCGTTAAATAGCCCAACGCAGAAATTTATAAAGTAAAAAAACAAGGGTTATTCTCACGTCAAAGAGTAAATTTTCAGGGACATTTAAAAAGCTTTGCAAATTTATGATAAAAACCGAACTAAGCACCACTACAACAGCGCAAAAGAAGATATTTACAACAAGCACTGATGAGTAGTAGGTGTTTGCAAGGCTTAGGTCATTTTTGTGCCACGCATGAGCGACAAAGCGCCCACTAACCGAGTTTATCGCCACGCTCACGACTGCTGCGTAGCTAACTATGGCGTTGCTAAGTCCCACAAAGCCAAATGCCTCGTTGCCAAGACTTTTTTTAAGATAAATGGCGTAAGAAAGAGTATGCCCATTGATACGACAAAAACGACGATCGAGCTTATTAGATTGATTAGCATTAGATTTTTAACCTGTAAATTTTTACGCCATTTGAAATGATAAATGGCTCAAAGTATCCATCATCGGCCTTTTTCAAATATAAAAAGCTGCACAAAAGATGAGTTAAAAAGCATTTTCATCAAGCAATAATATCCGCGCATAATCTTCCAAAAAAACCACATAAAGTACGGCGTTTTCATCTATGATTTTTTTCATCTATTCGCAAATCTCTTCCAGCACCTTTTTACTTTATAAAATGATTTTACGGCTATTTTTCGCTGTTATGCATGATAAATCTTTGCTCATTTGTAGGCAAAGTATAGCCGTCTCCAAGGTCGATACCAGCTTCACCAATGCCATTTAATGCACTAACATGGTAAAAAAATCCTCTTTTTGTTTTTTTGCCGGTTGCGACGTCGATATAGCTATATCTAAAGATATTTGGTGCGATGTCAATCATATTTGGCACAAGATAGTAAAAACCTCTTTTTTTGCAGCTGGCAGAGTGAAAATTTTCGCTTTCAAGCTGACTTAAAAAAAGTATTTATATCGCTTGTGTTGTAGTCTTTTAAAATTTCTATCTATTGGCCTTACATTTTGCTCAAAGCGAGATGTCATTATACGTAACTGCCACTCTTGCAAGTCTAGCCGAAAATGCCTCATCTTTTTCTCAAAGCAAGGCTAACAAAATAATTATTTTTCGCCACCTTGTCTGCCAGGATCGTTTAAAAGTCATGACATCAGCAAAAATATCTTATAGCATACCCATAATCCCACCATGAAAAATACATAATCATCACGCTTTACTACCTTTTTGAGCCCATCAAGCGCCATTGCTTCATCACGGCTAATTACAGTCTTTGGCCTATGAATAAGCAAAATCTAAATTTATAGCAAGAGCGGCTACGACAAAAAAACCAAAAAGTGATAAATTTTTAATAGAATTTTCTAAGATCAAATAAATTTAAAAATACAAGAAATACCCAAAACCAAGTGCAACAAGTGGTGTTACGTACATAACAAATCTAACTCCACCAAAGAAAGATAGGAGTCCAAGTCCAAGCATTGGTAATGTAAGTAAGAATGGACGAAATTTCAAGCAAAGTAATAAGTATCCAATAATAGCTGCCAGCAGTATAAGAATATTTCCTGACATGAAATATATAAAATACAAAGGACTAGCACTTTTTACTTCGCTGATGAAATTATATTCATTTATAAAGTGAAATTTATCGCTAAGAATTTCATTACCTTTAAAAAAACATAAATACCCATTTTTGAAGTAATGAAATCAAAACCACCAAAATAGATAAAAAAATAGCTAGCATTAAAGTAAGAAAAATGGCTAAATTTTCTAGCTGAGAGTAAATTTACTATATTTGCAAAAAGAGAAAAATAAAGCAATAACTGCTAAATTTAAAACCAAAATTTTATTTGCTATTAGTGGATCTTTTAGTAAAAAAATATTTGAGCTTACGATGCTTATAAACATAAAAAAATATCGCTTGATAATTTTGCAATCTATCTCGCATAAAAACTAGCGTATATAGTAAAAACATAAAGAAAAATACTTAAAATAAGTGCATATGAGCTTTGATACCACCAAAGATAAAGCGATACAAAGACTCCAGGCAAAACGATAAATTTCTTTGTTCATTTGTGTTTAAAAAGCCTGATCAAAAAAATAGATAATAAAAAGTGCAAATGTGACATTTAACATATCACTATCAAAAATATCCAGGCGATGTCCTTGAAAGATAGCTTGGCAAGATAACGCTCATAAACGCAGCCACAGCCCCAGCTTTTTAGCACTTTAAGCTCATTTGATATCAAAACAACTGGAAGTGTGATAAGAGGAGTCAAAAAGGCACTCATGTAAAACATCACGCTTTCGATCTTAAAAGGAAAAAATTTTGCAAATATAAAAAAACTATGGTTGAGATTGGGTGATTAAAGGGGCTAAAGTCATTTTGCTGATGAAAGCCAGCCAGCATATCTCTAGCGCCTTCTGCGTAGTAGTATGCGTCATTTGTCGTAAGCATAAATCGCCGTTAAAAGTAAAACTCTGGCATATCCTTTGCCCACAATACCCAGAGCATCCTGGCCGCAAATCCAAACAGATAAGCGGCTAGAAATATAAAGTAAATTTCTACAATTTACGCTTACTTTGTGCACTAAATTCCCTTATAGCCTAGCGTCAGCCTCTGGATAGATATTTTTTTATATCGTAAACTAAATAACCTTTTTAAATTTAGCCTTTTAAACTCATTGTGAGCTACGGCAATCACTATGCAGTCGTAGTCATCTAGATTATACTCTTTTACTAGATCAAAGCCATACTCGTGTTTTACCTCAGCGCTATCAGCCCAAGGATCAGTCACATCAACCTTGCAGCCAAAATCTTTTAGCTCATCGACCACGTCTATAACGCGAGAATTTCTTATATCTGGGCAGTTTTCTTTAAATGTCATACCAAGGACAAGCACGCGAGCTTTGTTGATAAGCACACCTTTTTCTTATCATTAGTTTTTATCACTTGATCAGCTACATATCTGCCCATATCATCGTTGATGCGGCGACCCTGCTAGGATCATTTCAGGATGATAACCTACCTCTTGAGCTTTGTGAGTTAGATAATATGGATCTACGCCGATGCAGTGTCCGCCAACTAGACCTGGGCGGAAATTTAAGAAATTCCATTTCGTGCCAGCAGCTTCAAGCACGTCAATAGTGTTGATATGAAGCTTTTTCAAAAAGCATCGCAAGCTCGTTTATAAAGGCGATATTTATATCGCGCTGCGTGTTTTCGATGACTTTGGCGGCCTCGGCGACCTTGATAGTTGGCGCTTTGTGCGTGCCCGCCGTGATGATCGAGCGATAGACCTCGTCGACCTTATCAGCGATCTCTGGAGTTGAGCCGCTTGTGATCTTTTTGATCTTTGTCACTGTGTGCTCTTTATCACCTGGATTTATACGCTCTGGAGAGTAGCCGCAGAAGAAATCTTTGTTAAATTAAGCCCACTCTTTTTCAAGAAGTGGCACGCATTCTTCTGTAACACCTGGATAAACGGTGCTTTCATAAACAATGATGTCGCCTTTTTAAGCACTTTTGCCACACTCTCAGTCGCTTTTTACGACTGGAGTTAGATCAGGGCGCTTGTTCTTATCTATCGGAGTTGGGACGGTTACGATGAAGAAGTTGCAACTTCTGATGTCATCTACATTTGAGGCTAAATTCATGCCATTATCGATCGCTTTTTTCATCTGCTCATTGCTAAGTTCAAGCGTTCTATCATAGCCACTTTTTAAGCTCTTCTATACGCTTTGCATTTACATCAAAGCCCACTACTTCGTACTTTTCACTAAAAGCTGCTGCAAGTGGAAGTCCAACATATCCAAGTCCTACTACTGCTATTTTCATTTACTTTTTTTCCTTTCTTTTTGCTTCTATCTTTTTTTACGCGTTCATACATTCTTATTTCCGCACTTATACCTTTTTGGAGTTATGATTCTAATAGGGCTAACGCCTGGTAAAAGTTTTAGTGAGCTCATAATAAACCCGCCTCTTTTTCTTTCCGTCCTTGCAGAGCATCATCGTTTGCGCTAGCTTATCACCGCCATTAAATTCGTAATAAATCCCGTGTGCGTCTTCTTTTTCCTCGAGCTTTCCACCGAGCAAAAAGGCGAAGTTGCAGTCGATTTCTATCTCTTTAAAAAAATGCGACTTCGTATTTAAAATAATCAGGCGGCATCTTTGAGATAGGTAACTCAAAAATATTTTCCTCGGTTTTTTTGGCGCGTTTTCGCCTGCAAAAAGCGCAAACGGAAGCTTACGCAAGCTACGATAAAAAAAGTAGATACTTTTCTCATGCCTTTACTCCGATTTGAAAATACTTAAATCCATGCTCGGCTAAAAGTACTTTAGCGTTGTATTGGTTGCGTCCATCAAAAATAACGGCATTTTTTAGCCTCTCTTTGATCTCCATAAAATCAGGCGATCTAAACTCACTCCACTCAGTCACAAGCACCATAGCATCGGCGTTATTAAGCGCGTCATATTTATTTTTTTAGCGTATTTTATATCTAAATTTGGCATATTTTTTTAGCTTCTTCGCTCGCTTTTTTGGATCGTAAGCGACCACTTTTGCGCCAGCTTCATCCAAAAGCTTTATCAAAGTTAGCGAGCTAGCCTCGCGCATATCGTCTGTGTTTGGCTTAAACGCAAGCCCCCAAAGCGCAATCGTCTTGCCCTTTAGATCGCCGCCAAAAGAAGTTATAAACTTATCAAACAGAACTCTTTTTGAGCCTTATTTCTTGACTCAACCGCACTTAAAAGCTCTGGCTCAAATCCATTTTTGCCTAGCTGTGTAGATGAGTGCCTCGACGTCTTTTTGGAAAGCAGCTGCCACCGTATCCACAACCTGGATAGATGAAGCTATAACCGATCCTGAGTCGCTGCCGATACCTTTTCGCACCAGATTTACATCAGCACCCACGCGTTCACAAATATTTGCTATCTCGTTTATGAAGCTTTATCTTTGTTGCCAGCATCGATTTGCAGCGTATTTTTGTCATCTCGGCTGACTTTACGTCCATGCAAATGAGCCTGTCGTGATTTTTTTCATAAATGGCTCATAAAGCTCTCTCATCACGCTAAAGCCCCACTCACTACTAGCTCCGATAACCACGCGATCTGGCTTTAAAAAAATCCTCAACCGCAGCGCCCTCTTTTTAAAAAAACTCTGGGTTTGAAACGACTTCAAATTTAACCTCTACATTTCTCTTTTTAAGCTCAGCCTCGATCACCTCGTGCACCTTAGCTCCAGTACCCACTGGAACGGTTGATTTATCAACTACGATTAGCGGTTTGCCATACTGCTCCGATAGATTTAGCAACTGAAAGCACATATTTTTAAATCCGCCTGTCCATCAGCTCCCCATAGGTGTGCCAACTGCGATAAATAGCACATCTGCATGCTCTAGCGCCTCAGTTATCTGCGTGCTAAAATTGAGCGAACCATTTTTGTAGCACTCGCTCACGATATCAGCAAGCCCTGGCTCATATATCGGCACGACACCGTTTTTTTAGCGCTTCGATCTTTTTGCTATCAACATCGATGCAGATCACGCTGTTGCCCATTTTAGCAAAGCATGCGCCACTTACTAGCCCAACATATCCAGTCCCAATCACAGCTACTTTCATGCTTATCCTCAAATTTTCTTTTCCCATTCAAGGGCAGTTTTTTATGATGAGTGTTAGATCGTCTCTTTTTGGCTTCCAGCTTGTTAGCGAGCGCAGTTTGCTCGCATTTGAGATAAGGATAGCTGGGTCGCCGTCCCTTCTTGGCGCATTTAGCACCTTGTACTTACCCCACTCACCTCTTTTGCGGTCTCGATAACCTCTTTTTACGCTAAATCCTCTGCCGTATCCCACGTTAAAAGTTTCACTTCCATTTTGACCGATATACTCTAGCGCACTTATGTGAGCATCTGCTAGGTCACTAACGTGAATGTAGTCTCTTACACATGTACCATCTTTTTGTCGCGTAATCATCGCCAAAGATGCCCATACTCTCGCGCTTGCCAAGTATAGTTTGCACAGCTACTTTTGATAAGGTGCGTAGCGTTTGGATAGTTTTTGACCGATAAGCCCCTCCTCATCCGCTCCTGCGACATTAAAGTAGCGAAGTATTGCAATTGAGATATTTTCATTTGAAGCGGCATAATCTTTAATGATCTGCTCGCTCATGAGTTTGCTTCTACCGTATGGATTTATAGGGATAGTAGGCGTTGTTTCGCTAACCTCCGCCACATCTGGCTCGCCGTAAACTGCAGCAGTTGAGCTAAATATACATTTATTTACATTATAAGTTTTTGCGCATCTTAGCACCCTCGCAACGTTTGCGGTGTTGTTTTAGATAGTATTTTAGCGGCTCACTCATACTCTCAAAAACCTCTATAAACGCTGCAAAATGGATGATCGCATCAAATTACCATTTTCAAAAACTTTCACTTGAGATCATCTTCTAAATTTGCGTTTATCAAATTTAAAATTCCGATTTTTTTGGAGCGCCTCAAGTGCTTTTTTTGTGAGCCTTTGCAGAGATTATCGATGATGGTTATCTCATCTTTACCTTGCCTTAAAAGTGCTTTTTACTACGTGGCTGCCGATGTATCCAGCACCACCTGTTACTAAATTTTTCAAGTTTAAGCCTTTCGTAAAAAAGTGGTTAATTTTTATCAAAAATAGGGTAAAGCAAAAAGTAAAGCAAGGCTTTTGAATAAATTTTAATCTTCTCTAACCCTTAAAAATATTGGAAATCTTGGCTTGCCATTAGCAGTTAAACTTTTGAAAGTTTATATGTAATTATAGAGCCTATTTTTTTGGGGATTTTCGGCGCTTTTTCATCGCTTAGTCCTGAGCCTATTTTTAAAGATAGTGCCAGATTTTTGGCTCGTCAGCTTTTTTTCTTCACCCTGCTTGCCACCAAGCGCTTTGCAGGTAAGCGAGCCAGCAAATTTTGCGTATTTGCCGCTACCTTTATTTATAGCGATTACTTCACACTCGGCATCTTTAAATTTTTAAATTTCAGTGCATTTTTTGCTTCTTTTTTTCGCTCGTACGGTGCATTTGGCTCACGTACGACTGCTCCCCTCGCCGCCTTTTACAATAATGTCCTCTGTAAATTTTTAAAAACTGAGCATTATCACGCATTTTTATCTGCTTTATGATGATTAAGTTTTCATTTGGCTCATTTTTTTAGGGAATTTAGCTAAAAACTTCAAGCCTATCAAGCAAGCCACCATTTGCCCTCAGGCACATCAAAAAAATATGAAATTTTAACCTCTGCCAAGCTTTTTCATCGGGCAACTTATCCATCACTGTTGCTTGAATTTTCTTCAAACTTAAGCTCCTTTGCGTAAAGCTCGCCATCAAGTGCAAATTTTTGGGAAAATTTTTAGTAAAAACTTAGCGGTGCATTTAGCTTTTTTGCCCTGTCTTGATAGTAAATTCTCTCCGTTCCAGTAAGCACGCACGCCATCAAGCTTTTCGCTAGCTAGCCAGCCTGAGACATTTTTGATCTTTATACTCGCTAAGGCGCAGCAAATCAAGAGTAAATGCAAAATTTAAAAGGACTAAAAACCGCAAAAAAATATTCTAATCAAGCTTTTGCCTTGCAAAAGCAATAATCCATATGATCGTCTACAACGCCCACACTTTGCAAAAAAACGCATAGGTGCTAACAGAGCCTAGAAAATTTAAACCCCTCGCTTTTTTTAGCTCCTTTGCCACAAAATCAGACATCGGCGTAGTGGCTGGCACTTGTTTGATATCTTGATAGTGATTTATGATCTGCTTGCCGTCAAATTTTGGGTCAAATTTCTGTAACAAATATCCCCAAAGATAGTCATAAAAGCTACCAAATCTTGCGTTACGGATAAAAATGCAAGGGCATTTATAGCGAGTGATTTTTAGTTTTTAATCTATTACGGATCAGCCTCTCATTTTTGCATAAATTTCGCTATCTCAGCCTCGCCGTAAAAGCTTGATCTTCTCTGGATCAAAGCCATCAAACGCCTCTCTCATAGCCTCTCTTTTTTGAAGCACTCCATGCCACGAAAGTCCCGCCTGAAAGCCTTCCAAAACTATCATTTCGAAAAATTTTCTATCTTCTTTTACGACTTTGCCCCACTCGTTATCGTGGTAAGCTATATCAAGCTCGCCTTTTTGCCCATTCACATCGCTTCATCTGCGTCCCTCAAATTTTAACTCCGTAAAACTCGCAGTACCACTCAACAAATTTAGCCACGCCGTCGTTTACTTTTTGTATTTGGCTTGTAGTCAAAGTCCGCTACAAGGTCGCTCACGTCTGCAAATGTCGCTGGCACGTCGCCCTGCTTGAAGTGGGAGGAAATTTCTTTCTTGATCTCGCGGCCGATCTTTATCTCAACCGCCTTGATGTAGTCCATGAGCTCGACTGGGCTATTATTGCCGATATTATAGACCTTAAATGGCGCTTTTTGAAGTGGCTGGGTCTGGGTGTTTCGCATCCCAAGCTGGGTTTGGCTTAGCAGGGTTGTCGATGCACTTAATGATGCCCTTTACAATGTCGTCCACGTAGGTAAAGTCACGCTTCATCTTGCCGTAGTTAAAGACGTCGATAGTTTTATCTTTAAGTGCAGCGTCGACAAACAAAAAAATAGCGCCATATCAGGGCGTCCCCATGATCCATACACCGTAAAAAGCGAAGTCCAGTCGTTGGTACGTTGAATAGGTGGCTATAAGTGTGCGCCATCATCTCGTTGCTCTTTTTAGTCGCTGCGTAGAGGCTTATAGGGTGATTTACCGCCTCATGCGTAGAAAATGGCATGTTCTCATTTAAGCCATAAACCGAGCTAGAGCTTGCATAGACTAGGTTTTTTGATCTCATTATGACGGCAACACTCTAGGATATTCATAAAGCCTGTGATGTTGCTGTCTATGTAAGCTTTTGGGTTTATAAGCGAGTAGCGAACGCCTGCTTGTGCGGCTAAATTTACCACTACGTTAGACTTTTTCTTTAGCAAAAAGCTCTTTCATAGTCTTTTTCATCAGCGAGGTCGGCTTTTATAAATTTCTAAATTCGGATGTGTTTTTTTGAGGTGATAAACTTGCCATAATCTATCTCGCTAGTCTCAAAGCCAGCCGTTTTTTTAGGCGTGCAAGCTTTTAAATTTACGTCGTAATAGTCATTTATCACGTCATATCCGACGACATCATCGCCTCTTTTTTATGAGTGCATTTGCCAAAATGAAATCCTATAAATCCAGCTGTTCCAGTTACTAAAATTTTTCATATTTTTTTCCTTTCATTTTTTGGCTTATTTTAGTGCAAAAATGTAAATTTACGTATTTAGATCAGGATGATCCCAGGCGTTAAATTCAGCCTTTATGTCATCATTTTTCTTGCCCTTTGCAACATAACCACTCAAGCCCCTGCACGTCTTTCCATAACGACCTCTTCGTCAAGTCCGGCAACCTTTTTACCGTTTATCCTTGCATCTACGCACGCCCAGTGGTAACGATAAACTAGGTCAAGTTTTGCTTAGAAATTTCATCCAAACTGCGCGGTTTTGAGCGGTTTTTTGAGCCCACCCTCTCTAAAGACATCCATCACAAAATCACAGTCGCAAATTTTCATCCATCCTCCAATATCTTCAGCTATACCAAGTGCCCAAAGCAAGATCCAAAGCGACTCATATTTCCAGCCCATATTTACAGCTACATTTATATCGGCTCTGCCCTCTACGACCTCTTTTTTTCTTTTTACACTTAGATCGCCATAAAAATCGCCCAAAAAGTCTTTTAGCCCAAGCTATCTCATCTTCACTTAGTGGCCATTGTCGCGGATAGTGCAAGCGCACATGATCGCTGTAAATGAGCAAACCGCACGAGTAATGATCTCATCAACACTTCTTGGCGTAACTTCACTATTATCATACCTTAGTGGCAGACTCTCAAGCACAGCCACGCCCTCTTTTTAAAAATTTTTATGCTCTCATCTTTTCTTTGTTGCGCTGTTTTTTTGGCATATCCGCACCTTTTTTAAAAAAATATCAAACACTCCCATTTTTTTATTCAAAAAAACTCAGCGTTAAATTTCTCTTCGTTAAAATTTTTACCTAGAAATTTACAGGCTTCGATCATATCAGTTCTTGCTATTTCAAAGCAACTAGTAGCCCCAGGACTTGGAGTCATATTAAAACTTATGCCCTCGCCTGTGCTTATCTTGCCCTCGCCAAGCTCAAGGCACTTTTTATTACGGTCGATAACTTGCGGTCTTACGCCACCAGAAATTTACAGCATAGCTCAGATCGTTTTCACTTAGGCTTGGTACGATCTTTTCTAGCATCTTTTACAAATTCTTTTTTTATTGATAAATGGTACTTCAAATAAGAAAATTTCTCAAAAATATAAGATCTGATGTCGCTATCTTTTTAAGAGATTTGTAAAGACTTCAAAGACGTTTTTTTATCAAATTTCTAGACATTTACAAAAGTCAAAAAAAGCTTGAACAGCCGTGATATCTCTCTAGTTTTGGTATGACAAGAGCTGTTGATCCAAAGCGAGTGTTGCCGTTAGCTAGGATATCTGGATCGCCGTGAAGCGCGGCAAATGGTAGCTTATCGTTTTGCACCATATAGACTTTGCCGTTTTAGTAGGCGTTTTTTTGCGAAATAAAAGCTTCCAGCAACGGGCAATGTGCTAAGATGAAGCCCATAACCCATTTTGTGAGCCAAAAAAATAGCGAGTGTCCTCCAGCATCTACTACAACGTAGTTTGCGGTGATCACCTCGCCATCATTTATCTTTATGTGAAATGTATCACCCGCCTTTTTTTATATCAGTTACTTCTGAGTTTAGGGCTGATCTCATAAACCATCTGCGCCTCAAATTTGAGCGCATTTTGCACAAGAGAGTTTGCTAAGCCGCCAAAGTCCATCGTCGTAAACTGCCCATTTTGCGTGCCTATGGCGATGATGTTTTTCTGGCCTCTCATTGCCATTTGCGTCAAAAAAACGACGTTTGGTTCGATTTGTTTTAACTTCTCTTTGTCATACATTTCAAGATAAGGAAAAAGCTTCTAAAACTCTCATATCGCTCTTTCATGCGCTCTACTTCAGCATCTCCGATAGCTAGTGCCATCTTTTGATGAGCGAACATATATTTGCCATCAAGATTGTATTTTTAGAGCATATTTTACTGGCATATTTGCCACACGAGAGACTTTTTGCCTTTTTCTAGTGTGTAGTTTGTCTCGATATCGCCACAATGAATGGTTTGTGAGTTGCCTTTGCCGTTTGAATTTAGAGTAGCTACGCCGTCATATTTTTTTCTAAAAAGTGCGACCTTTTTTTATATCACTAAATGCAGCCAACTCATAAAAGAGCGCCGTCCCACTAATGCCTGCTCCGACAATTACCACTTCAAAGTAGCTTCTGCCTCATTTTTTCTCCCAAAAAGTTTAGTCGCCAAAATGATACTATATTAATTTTAAAACAAACAGCATAGTGAAAAAAAGCTAGAATTTTTATATAAAGAGAAATTTGGCAAGGTTCTCACCTTGCCTTGAAGTTGAAAATTTATAAGATACGTTTACCTTAGAAATTTCTACCTGGTTCCCAGTCTATGAAATTTGAGTCGCCTGTATATGTAGCCAATCTTTGAGATTGTGAAGTATAAGCTTTGTTAAAGAGGTTGTAAATTCCCAGCGTTTATCTCAAGGCCTTTAAATTTACCGCTGCTTGGTGAATAGGTAGCGTAGATATCGCTAACTGCGTAGCTTGGTATATTCACACTTTCGTCATTACCAGCCGAGATGGTATTTTTGATGCAAAGTAGATTAGGTTGTAGCCTACTAGCGTATCAATGCTAGAAAAATGCATACTCTGCGTTAAATGTGTATTTATCGCCCCTGATCTCGGTAGCCGATAACGTTTGAGGTGTAGTATCCGCCCCTTGCTGGGTTTGCTACTCTATCTTTATATTTTTACATTTTTGATGAGTGTAGCTAGCAGCTAGGCTTAGTGCGTCTGAAAACTTTAGCCTTGCAAGTAGCTCAACGCCGCTTATATCAGCGCCACCAGCGTTTATCCTAACTAAAGTTTGATTTACACCTCCACCTGCTGCGTTGTTATCAACTATTAAATTTTCTATATTTTTGTCATGAAATATTTTTGCAGAGAGGCTATATGAGCTAACTTCATTTATGTCGCCATGATATTTAAGACCAGTTTCGTAGCTATTACCAGTTGTCGCTTTTAGATCCTTATTTGCCGACCAATTTAAGGCTCTGCCCTGCTGCTTCCACTTGCCATCATCGACTCCATGACATCAGGCCTCTAAAGACTCTTGCATAGCTTGCAAATGCATTAAGCCCTTTAATGATCTCATAATCAAGCGCAAGCGCTGGGGTAAATTCATTAAATGTATAGGTGTAGCTCTTTACATTTCCAGCTCTGCCGTCGTAGCTTTTTAGCTCGTGATAGGTGTATCTGATGCCTGGTGTGATGGTTAGCGAGCTGAAACTTAGCGCATCTTCCGCATAGATTGAGTAGTTATTTTACCTTTTTCAGGATAGTGATTATTTGGCTTGTTAAAATTTCTTTACTTTGGTAAAAACTCAGCGCCGTATCTAAGCGTCTGCGTCAAAGCGCCGGTCTCGACTATACTCTTAGCCTTTGCATTTATGCCGTTTGTCTTTACGCCTAGTAATTTTTAAGACCGGATCATCTTTTTTTATGCTCGGTATTATATGCCGTTACCTCTAAATTCAAAAAGATTACTAGGCTTGTATTCGTATTTTAGCGTTGTCGTATCGCGCTCGTATTTTGCGGTGGTCATCATTTGCATGCGAACTACCAGCTCTGCTCTTAAAGGATAAAGACCCTTAAATTCATTGTGCTCTCTTGAGATAGAAATTCTATGTGCATCAAGGAAGCTATAACCAAGCTTTTAAAAGATAGCTAAGGTCGTTTCCATCGCCACCTATCTTTCTTTTATTGCCGCTTTTGCCATAGTCGTAGTCTTTGTGATTAATAGCGGCTATAAAGTCAAGTCCCTCAACCGGTGCAGTAAAGAGCATAAGACCTTGAGAAAAATTCGCTGTTGTTTGAAGCGTATCCAGTCTTTATCTTTGCACCGATGATCTCACCATCATCAAGCAAGTCTTTTTGCGTCAACCGTTTTAAAGGCGACCGAGCCACCAAGTGCGCCTGAGCCATTTACTACTGACCTTGAGCCAACTTCGACATCAACGGCTTTTATAAGATCTGGGTCGATTAGTAAATCGGCGTTGTGGTGAAACGTGTTTCCGTTTTGTTTAGCACCATCTATCGTGATGTTTAGGCCGCGGTCACTAACGCCCCTCATGTAAATTTTTCTTTGATTCATACCGTTTGTTCCGCCTACGTAAACGCCAGGGATGTCTCTCATCACGTCTTTTGCTAGGCCAGCATTTCTGGTTGAAATTTTCGATGTCATCAACTCCATATCCGCCACTGCTACTTGTTACCTCAACTCCGCTTAATACGCTCTCGTCTGCCCCTGTTTGCACAAAACTGCTATGCTTGCTGCAAGAGAGAGTTTAAATAAGCTTTTAAATCTCATATTTCCTCCTAATTTGGTTATTAAAGTTACTATTTTAATTTTTATAACATAATTTTTGATATTGAATATTATAATTTAAAATATAAATTTTGGGTAAATTTTTCGGGTTTTTAGACAAAAATATAAATTATTTTTTAAATTTTTAATTGTCCATTAATTTAATTAAATTCCGATATAAAGGACTAAATTAAATAATTTTATCAAAGTAGTAAATAAGGTTAATTTTTAATAGAAAAAAATTCTTAAATTTTATAGATAATTTTTATCAAAAAGGCTTAAGAAATCTAAAATAAATTTTACTTTTTTTAGCGCTCAGAATTTTTATAAACACTCTTAGATAGACTATGAAGAAAAGTTCTAGAAATTTAAATAAGATAGAGCAAAACTCTTGGATCTAATAGAAGTATCATGCAAATTTATTAGACGCCATTGAATACAAAAATGAAATATTCATTCATGCAAATAATATCTTTTTTCATATCTTTTTAGCCTTAGACTTATGTTGGTGTCTTGCTAAAGTATCGGCAGTAGTACAAATATCATCCTATCAAGGCTAAAATTTTTCACATCTTCGCGCCAGTCATCCCAGTAGTAAAGCTAGCAGAAATTTAGATATATCGCCGCATAGCCCCAGTATAAAAACTGCGAGTAGCCAAGCTGCGCATCTTCCCATTTGCCGCTTGTCTGGCATGCAGTAAAAGACATTGCCGGCTTTGCCACCAAAGGCACCGCCGTTTATCACGAAAAATTTATACAAAAACATCGTTTGCCACGAACAAATTGCTAGACATCTACCTTGCCTCGCTAAAGTTTTTTTGCCAAGGTTAAAAGCTGTAAATTCCGCGCTTCATCTGCTCACATCCTGAACCAAGTAGGTGCAGCCAACCTCCATTCATCACGATGCCACCATACCTATAAACAAACGCACCAATCGACGATCGAGTAGTTACCTGAAGCCCCAAAAAGCTCGCTTTAAGCCCTGTTCTCGTCACGCGGTAAAAATCTCGTAGCTATTTTTTTGGCCTCTTTTAGTCACTCTTCGACCAGCGCCCGCTGGCTATCTATGAGCTCATCTCAAAGCTCTTATTGCGCGTCCTTTTGGTCAAATTTGATGAAATTGTAAAAGAAGGATTTGGCGAGTCGTCCCGCCAAATTATGTCAGTAGATTATTTTTGCGTCCCAAGCTAGGATCGTGTTGCCCTCGGCGTCGGTCGCCACGTCGCCCATGCCCATGATGTTGTAGCCGCAGTCGACGTAGTGTACCTCGCCGGTTACGCCGCTGGCTAGGTCGCTAAGCAGGTACATCGCACTGTTGCCGACGTCATGCGTCGTGACGTTGCGTTTTAGCGGACTATTTACCTCGTTGTAGCGTAAAATCATCCTAAAATCGCCTATGCCGCTTGCCGCAAGCGTTTTGATCGACCCGCGCTGATCGCGTTTACGCGGATATTTCTAGCGCCAAGATCGTGTGCCAGGTAGCGCACCGAGCTTTCAAGAGCTGCTTTTGCGACGCCCATTACGTTGTAGTGAGGCACGAATTTTGATCCGCCAAGATAGGTGAGCGTGAGCACCGAGCCGCCCTCTTTTAGCACCGGAAGTACCGCGCGCGTGAGGCTTAGCAGCGAATACACGCTCGTGCCCATCGCAATATCAAAGGCTTCTTTAGTCGTGTTTACGAACTCGCCCTCAGCGTTTCTTTTTGGTGCATAAGCCACGGCATGCACGACGAAATCTATCTCGCCGAGGTCTGCTTTGATACGATCCGCAAGCCCGTCAAGGTGAGCAGGATTGTTTACGTCAAGCTCATAGACAAATTTGCTCCCAAACTCCTCCGCGATCGGCTCTACGCGTTTTTTTAGCGCGTCGTTTAGGTAGGTAAACGCCATTTGCGCCCCCTGCTCGTGACAAGCTTCGGCGATGCCGTAAGCGATAGATTTAGCGTTAGCGACGCCGACGATGAGGCCTTTTTTTCTTTTTAAAAATCATTCTTTCTCCTTTCTATTTTTTTGCTTGGCTTTTTCTACTTATTCTGCGTTAGAAATTTAAAAATAATGCTCACGAACCATATGTTCGCTCCGCTTATTTTTTAAATCTTGCCTGACTAAGCGAAAAAAATCCTGCGCAATTTGACTTAAAATTCTACAAATTAAAATTCGCGAAATCTCGCGAGACGCTAAATTTCAAACACAAATCGATAGCGACAGTATCGCGAAGCTAGACTAGGCGGCTTAGAAATTTTGCGACGGGAGTTACCATACAGGTAATGACCGAGCAGAAATTTCAAGACAACGAAGTATAGCGATGCGAGACAATGCGTATAAGCTCAAAAAAACTTCGAAGCGTCCCAGCTCGCCGTACCTACTAGTACTCCATCGCAGTTTTTGATCCCCGCTATCCCGCCGATGTTTGCGACATTTACGCTGCCTCCGTAAAGAAGCAGCGCGCTCGTCTGCTCGCGGATGAAATGTAATATCTCCTCGATCTGCTCCGTGCCAGCACTTTTGCCCGTGCCTATCGCCCACACGGGCTCGTAGGCGATCAGCAACCGCTCGTAGCTAAGCTCGATATTTTTAGCTGTTCTGCCAAAAACTCTTTCGTGCCGCCGGCTTCGTTCACGCTCAGATTTCTCGCCGATGCAGTAAACGATCTGCCAGCCTGCCTTTACGGCGAAGTCAAATTTAGCGCGCAAAAGCTCCTCGCTCTCGCCCTAGCTCGCGTCGTTCGGAGTGCCCTATCAGTACGCTTTTTACGCCAAACTCGTCCAGCATCGCCTTGCCGATCTCGCCGGTATGAGCGCCGCTTTCGCACGGATAGAAATTTTGCGCGCCGAGTTTAAATTTATGAGCCGTAAGATCAAGCGCGCTAAAGGGCGGAAACACCGTCACGTCGTCGTTTAAGCTCAAATTTGCGTCTAGAAATTTCGGGCGTACTCTTTAAAGCTCGCTCTCGTGTGATTGCACTTTAAATTTGCTAAAAAACCTCACTCCGCAGCCTTTCTAAGCGGTTTTTATGCCCTGGTAGTTCCTTGCCCTCGATAAGCTCCAGACTCGCGCCGCCGCCAGTAGAGATAAAGGTCATCTCGTCGGCGTCTCCAGCGCGCTCGACCACGTCGGCCGTATCGCCGCCGCCCACGACCGTAGTCGCGTGAGTGTCGATGATGGCGTGGCTCATTTTGATGCTGCCTTTGCTAGTTTATCCATCTCAAAAACGCCCATCAGCCCGTTCCACCAGATGGTCTGCGCGTCGGCGATGACCTCTTTAAATAGCCCTAATCGACGCCGATCTGATATCAAGCCCCATCCAGCCGCTCGAATTTCTTGCGCTGGGACGATTTACGGCGCTTTCGGCTGAAAAGGTCTGAGCCGCGACGACGTCCACCGGCAGGTAAACTCAACGCCAAGCTCCCTACCCTTGCGCAAAATTTCCGCGCGCGTCCTCGATGAGATCCTCTTCAAGTAGCGAATTTCCGATATTTTTCACCGAGAGATTTTTAGAAACGTAAACGCCATGCCACCGCCAATGATCAGTTTATCCACGCGCGGAAGCAGGTTGTGTAGGGCCTGCAGCTTGCCGCTTACCTTGCTGCCACCCACGACCGCGACGAACGGACGCGCAGGGTGTTTGATGAGATTTTTGAGCGAAAGTATCTCCTTTTGCAGCAAAAATCCCGCCGCCTTGTGCTTTTCGTCGTAAAATTGGTGATCGCCTCGACCGAACTGTGAGCCCTATGGCAGACGCCAAACGCGTCGTTTATGTAAAATTCGCCGTATTTAGCGAGCTCAGAAGCTAGCGCCTCATCGTTTTTGGTCTCGCCCTTTTCAAAGCGCAAATTTTTCAAGAAGCTAAATCTCGCCCGGCTTCAGCGCGGCGGCTTTTAGTTTTGGCGTCCGCGCCGATGACGTCCTCGGCAAATACAACCTCATGGCTCAGTAAAAGCGAGAGTCTTTTTGCGACGCCTCGCAGCGAAAACTTTCTCCTCAAAGCCGTTTTTTTAGGTCGCCCCAGGTGGCTAGCCAAAACCACGCTGCAGCCGTTATCGAGGCAGTAGCGGATAGTAGGGATCGCCGAGCGGATACGGCGGTCGTCGGTGATGTTTAAAAACTCGTCCATCGGCACGTTAAAAATCGCACCTAACAAATACCTTCGCGCCGCCGAGCTCAAGATCGTTGATCGATAAAATTTCACTCATTTTTTCACCCTTTCAAATTTACTTCGTAGCCACGATCTTAGCTAGATCCACAAGCCTTGTCGAGTAGCCCCACTCGTTGTCGTACCATGCAAAGATCTTTACCATATCATCAGCGATGACCTGCGTAGTGTCGCTGGCTACGATGCTGCTGTATGCGCTCGTGCAAAAGTCGCTGCTAACTCTATAATCGTCATCGACAAACAAAATTCTCTTTAAATTTGACTCCGCAGCCGTTCTAAACGCCTCGTTTATCTCCTCTTTGCTAGCTGGTCTTTTTTTAAAACAGCCGTTAGATCGACCATAGAGACGTTAGCGACCGGTACGCGCACGCTTTGGCCGTGCATCTTGCCGTTTAGCTCGGGAAGTACTTTTTGCGATAGCTTTTGGCAGCTCCGGTGGTCGTAGGCCCTGATATTTAGGGGCTGCAGCGCGCGAGCGGCGGAAGTCTTTGGCCTTCACGTCAACCAAGCTTTGGCCGTTTGTGTAGGCGTGGATCGTAGTCATTAGCCCTTTTACGATGCCGATTTATCGTTTAGTACCTTTGCGACGGGCGCTAGGCCGTTTGTGGTGCAGCTTGCGTTTGAGACGATCGCTTCGCCTGCGTATTTATCGTCGTTTACGCCGACTACGAACGTCGCCGTGTCGTCTTTAGCCGGAGCGCTCATGACGACTTTTTGATACCGCGAGCTAGATACGGTTCGCATTTTTCAGTGGTCAAAAACTTGCCCGTGCACTCCAAAAACCACGTCTACACCGTAGTCTGCATAGCTAAGCTCGTTTAGATCTCTTGTTGAAAAAAACTCTTATCTTTTTGCCGTTTACTTCTATAAAATCGTCGTTTATCACCTTAACGTCTTGCTTAATTCGCCGTGCACGCTGTCGTATTTGAGCAGATAGCGCGTCATGTCGCGCGTCGCCGTGTCGTTGATAGCGACAAGCTCAACGTCGTCTCGCTCTAAAATAATACGAGCAGCGCACCTGCCGATACGCCCGAAGCCGTTTATTGCTACTTTAACTGACATCTTAGCTCCTTTTGATATAATTACGCCTAATTCTACAAAAAGAATTTCTAAAACAAATATAAACAAGGCACTTTAATAGATGAAGTTAGCACTTTTTGGCGGGAGCTTTTGATCCGGTTCATTTTAGGACACGATAGCATTGTGAAAATGGCACTAAGTGGCCTTGATGTCGACAAGCTCATCATCATGCCAACTTTTATAAGTCCTTTTAAGAGTGAATTTTCAGCTCCGCCAGAGCTTCGACTAAAAGTGGATAAGAGAAATTTGGGGCGGCCTGAGAAGGTCGAGATCTCAGACTATGAGATAAATTTAGCTCGCCCGGTGCCTACCATAGAGACGGTTAAGTATTTGTATGAGAAAATTCAAGATAGAGAAATTTTTATCTCATAATAGGCGCAGCATCCCCTAGCCACGCTTGATAAGTGGCACGGATATGAGGAGCTAAAATTTAGTGCAGTTTGTGATCGCCAAGCGCAATCACATCAGAAATTCCGCGAATTTACAAAAAAATGGACGTGCACGTGGATGTTAGCTCGTCGCAGATCAGGCATCAAAAGGGCTTGATGAGCTACCCTAGCGAGATAAAAGATGAGATCATAAATCTTTACCAAGGATTTAAAATGCAAGAGATCAATGCAAGAGCGCACCGAAAGTATAGTTAAGGTTTTAGACGCAAAAAGGCTGAAGAGATACAAGTGTTTGATATGAGCGGAGATGATTATTTCGTAAAGGCCGTAGTTATCGCTACAACGCTTGGCGAGAGGCACGCTTACTCACTGAGCGAGGATCTAAAAAGAGGAGTTAAAGCCTCTTGAGAGAAATTTATAGGCACTGAGAGCTCGCCTGATTGGATTGTGATGAAACTTGGCGACATTTTGATACATCTTTTAAGCCCAGCTTACAGAGCAAAATACAACATCGAAGAGTTTTTGCAAAAAGCTAAAAACTAGCAAAGAGTCTTAACAAACACAAGCGATGAGCAAATAAGCCATAAAAAAATATAAAAAAATGCTAGCAAAAATGGCTTTTTGCCCGTCGCTTTAAATATACTCCTATCTATCCCAAACCCCAAAGCGCACATCGCAACACAAAGGCAGATACTAGCAGCTAGCTTTTGAAAATTTGTACCGTATTTCAGAGAAAAATGGCAAAGATCTCAACGCAGATCGCCACTAAGAAAAAAATAGCGCAAACCATGGTATGCTCTTTAGCTTTGAGCCGCCGCTATTTTTGGCTTCAATTTGAAGAAAATTTAGCAAAAACAAAAAAATGGTACTAGCATGATGACACGAAGCATTTTTATGATGACGGCGGTGCTGCTTGCTGTGCTATCAAATGCTGCTGAGGCTGCGACTACATGGGCTACCTCATGAAGTGAGCCACCGATAAAAAAAGCCGGTTTGGTGTGGCGTGAGAGCTAGAAATTTGAGCGATAAATGGATAGATAAACATACCAATCGTCCCAAAGAGCACCACCGTGCAAAATGGCGATAGCAAGCTTGTTTGCGTCTGCTTTTATCTCATTTTGAGTAGCCATAACAGCAGCTGCGCCGCATATGCTTGCCCCTGAGCCAATGAGCACGGCACTATCTTTGCTAAGCCCCAAAGCCTTAGCGGTAAAAAGCGCAAAGCAAAAGGTCGCAAATACCATAAAAGCTGCATATATCACGCCTAGAGTGCCAACACTTGCGATCTCGCTAAGGCTTATGTTAAAGCCAAAAAGTATGATGCCAAGCCTGTAAAATTTGCTTTTCCAGCGACCGCTACGACGCCGCTTGATTTTTAGAAATTTGAGTCTGTTTGGTGAAAAGATTTGCAAAAATGGCGCCAAGAATGATCGAGATGATGAGCGGGCTGGTGTGAATTTAGCCAAAAACCGTGTTTGAAAGTGCAAAAAGAAATGGCACAGATTAGCGCCAGAACAAGCACAGCAAGAAAGTATGAGACATATTTTAACCTTAATCTATTTTTTTAAAAAAATGCAATTAGCACGTTTGGGTATAATTAGACAGATTTCTATAATGCAAATTTAAAATAAAGATAAAGGGATAGAGCTATGATCATCCTTGGCGAAAAAAATATACTTTCACCAAACTCGAGCTAGAGAAGCTTAGGAAGAAAGTTTGGCCAGGTAAATTTTTCTATCCCATGAAAATAGCGACGCAAAAGCCTTGCGAAGCGCACTAGAAAAATCTCATAAAAATCAGGCGATCAAAGGCTAATCGTGCTAAATACCGCAAAGCCAGTTGATGGCAAACTGGTGAGATTTCTCACGCTTTTGCAGTTTAAAACGAAGTATAAAAAGATAAAATTTCTAAACGTAGAGAATTTTTTAGAAATTTATCTGCACAAATGTTATATCCCAGAAAATGGGGAAAAATTTAAACTTTTTAAACGACATCAAGCCTTATAATGCCCTTTGAATACGCCTTAAAACGTGTGATCGACTATGTAAGCTGCTCGATGCTTCTTGTGATGCTTTTTGTGCTTAAATTTTCATGTAAAGAAAAAAAGATAGACGAGCAGTCCCCTGGTAGCCTTTACTTCTTGCAAAAACAGGGTTGGGCTGGGCAACAGAGAATTTGAATGCATCAAATTTCCCGCTCGATGATGGAAGATGCCGAGAAAGATGGGGGCAGTACTGCTAGTGAAAATGATGAAAGAGTATTTGAGTTTGGCGAATTATGCGAAAAAAACTCGTATAGACGAGGTGCCGCAGTGTATAAATGTCTTTCGAGGGCAAATGCATCTGATAGGATCAAAGGCCTGAGCGAAGACACTGGATACTTTCTTTGAAAAAGAGATACCTTACTACAATGAACGTCACATCGTTCGACCTGGTATCACGGGCTGGGCACAGGTAAACTACCCTTATGGCTCAAATACACACGACGCCAGGCAAAAGCTGATGTATGATCTTTACTACATAAAGCACTGGTCACTTTGGCTGGAGATAAAGATTATAGTAAAAAAACTATTGCGATTGTATTTGAGAAAAAAAGGTGTTTAAATTCTCAAGAGCATCATGAGTTTGAGATATTTTTTTAAATAAACCTTTTTTTCAAATTTAATTTTATTGTATTTAGCCAAAATTCTACATCCTATCTTTTAGCTGTGATTCCCATTATGTTAAAATGCTGTTTTTATCGAGATAGCGACAACTGCAAAAAAACTTTTTAGCAAGCTATCTTCGTTTTTCATTTCCAACCACACGGTTTTCATTATAAAAATTTATGAAAACTAGCAGCTAGTGACTTCAAATAGTCTGGGATCTTTTTGAAGCTGCCTTGAGATAAAAAGCATCCTCTAAAATTTCAGGTAAGATTAGCGCTTCAAAAAAAGTAAATTTTCTTTAGCATTTTTCGTCTAGGTATTCGAAGTTTGCATTGATTACATCTTGAACATTTTTTTCCCAGCCTTTGCGAAGACTTGATTTATCCTAGCATGAGCATAGTTTATAAAAAAATCGGATTTGAGCTGTCCTCTTTTTTTAAGCTCATCTACGTCAAATTCAAACTACTCGTATTTGCCTTTGCTTATAAAGATAAATCTAAGCGCCTCAGCACCGATCTCACTTACGATATCGCTCATCAGCACGGCATTACCAGCGCGCTTGCTCATCTTGTATGGCTTTACCATCTTTTAGCAGGCTAACCATCTGCATGAGTATCACTTCAAAGCTTGTTTTCATCATATCCAAGGAAATTGTGCAGCTTTTTAACCTCGCGATATATCCATGGTGGTCTGCACCCCAAATATTTATGTAGTGATCGAATACTTTTCTCAAATTTAGCATTGTGGTAGATGATATCACCAGCTAAATATGTCGGTCTGCCGTCATTTCTAACGACAACCCTATCATTATCATCGCCAAGTGTGGTCGAAGCGATATAAGTAGCGCCCTCTTTTTTCATACATTTGATTTGAACGTTTTTAGCTTGTTTATAGTTGGCTCTAGGCCGTCATAAAGAGCCTTTTTCACTAGCCCAGCTCTCTATAAATATCCCAACATCTGCTAAATCTTTTTGATGATCTCAAGCACGATATCCTTGCCAAACTCGGCAAGCTCGAGGTTTCTACTCTCATCATAAAAATTTTCCCTACCAATTTCTCATTTGCAAGCTTAGCGATATCTAAAAATATAATCTCCGCGGTAGTATTTCTCTGGATAGACGATGCTTTCATTAAAAAGCTGCTCTTTTGCCGCAAGCGATATCGAAGTACCAAGCAGATCTATTTGATTACCAGCATCGTTTATATAGTATTCTGTTGAGATAGCATAGCCAAGTCTTTTGCCAAGTCTTGCCAAAGTATCACCGTAAACTGCGCCTCTAACATGCCCGATGTGAAGCAGTCGAGTTGGATTTGCACTGATGTATTCTATTAAATAGCTATCTTTTTTTCGCATCTTCTTTTTGCAAAATTTCTCGCTATCTAACAAAATTTGCTTTGAAATTTCATCTAAAAAAACTCGCTTTTTAGCTTGAAATTTAAGTAGCCATTTACCGCACTGGCTTCGACTATCTTGCTATCACTAAATTATCAGCAAACTCGCTAGCTATCATGGCCGGCGACTTTCTTAGCTCCTTTGCAAGGCCAAAAAGTGGCGTTGCATAGTGGGCTAAACTACTATCCTTTGGCTTTTCAAGCACAAATTCACGCTCTAAAACCTTTGAAATTTCAGCTTTTATTTTATTTTTTTCAACTCTAAAAACCTATGCGTTTTTTAGTTGTTTCTTCTATTTTTGACTAGCAGCACTCTCTTCTTTATGTTCGACTTTCTCACTTTTTTCAGGTGTTGCATCTTCCATCTCAGCTTTAAAAAGTCTTTATGCCTTTGCCTAGTCCTTTTTGCAAGTTCTGGGATCTTCTTTGCTCCAAAAAGTAAAACAATAATCGCTAAAAACAACTAGCCAGTGACCAATACTAAAAAGAACCCATTTTTTTCTCCTCAATAAATTTTTCAAAATGTTATCATAAATTCCTGAATTTTCTAGCAATCTATCCACTCATCAATAACGCGCCTTAAGTCTATTTTTCGTACTTTTTTTAGCCTCATCGCTCTAAGAATTGATTTTAGGCCTTTATAACTCTTTTCAATGTCATCATTTACCAAAAAAATAATCATATTCTAAGATGTGCTCCATCTCACCAACTGCGTTCATTAGGCGATTTTCATCGTCTCGTCGCTATCTGTTCCGCGGTTTTTTTCAAGCGTTTTTTAAGCTCTTTTTATTTGCAGTCGTGATAAAAACTGAAGTTATATAGCTTTTTAAATTTCTCAAGTGCGATGTGAAAGCCTTGCACGTCAATGTCAAATATAACTATCTTGCCAGCCTCAAGTGCTGCCAAAACAGGCTTTAGACTCGTGCCATAATAGTTTTTTTATGTACCTGCGCCCATTCTAAAAATTCACCCTTTTTCTATGCCGCTTTTTAAACTCATCTTCTTTTTTATAAAATAGTAATCCACTCCATCGACTTCGCCTTCTCTTTTTGCCCTTGTCGTGCTTGAAATAGAAAAAAATAAAGATCCTTCTCTTCCTTTAAAAGACGACCCAAAAGCGTACTTTTTTCCACTTCCGCTAGACCCTAGAAATTACTAAAATTTGTCCTTGCAACTACTTTTTCCTCAAAAACTTATATTTATCTTTATATTCATATCTTTTAGCACATCTCTTAGCGAGCTTTCATTTAACGACTCATGGACATGTTTTGTGATCTTTTTGGTTAGCTCTTCTTTATAGTCAGCATCGATTTTTTTGTTTCATCGCATGAGCTAGTTTGTGGTGCATTATTTAATCCAAATGCTGCTTGCATCGTATTTTTCATCTATTTCTTCAATAGACGCTACATCAAAATTTGGGCTACCCAACGTCTCTTCTTTAAAATTTTTCTTCCTCAAACACCTCATCTACCATACCTGAGATCTTCTTGAGCAAGGACTTCTTCAGAAATTTCTTCATGATCTTCTTTAGTTGGCTCTTTTTTCAAGGTCTATATCTTCGTCTAAAGAAATCTTCTCTGCTTCTTTTGGTAGATTCTTCATCTATATCTTCCTCTAAATTTATGGCTAGCTTCATCTATCAAAGTTTGCCTCGCTGCTTTCAGGCTCAGAAATTTTCATCATTGCCAAAATCAGTCTCTAGCTCATCAAAATTTTTCGCTATCTTCGCTAGATTCTTCGTTTAGCTCTTTATCCAAAGACTCGATCTCGCTGAGCTCTTTTTTTACTTTGACTTATATCATCTACAAAAATCTTCATTAAGCTCGGCAGTTTCTAAATTTTGAGAATTTTGCTCGACCATTTTATCAAGCTCGTTTTTTTAGCCTCTTCATCAGCCAAGTCGCTCTCACCCATATCATCTATCTCATCCACAAGCGAACTAAGCTCATCAAAGTCATTGCTATGCTCTTCTTTTATCACAGGCGGCTCATTATTTTGCTCTAAGGATTTATCCAGATCTTCTGAATCAGCCATATATTTGCTAGCTATGTCATTTATCATATCATCATCTATGAGTTCAGTGTCTGTTTCATCAAAACTGATATCTTTATCCTTTAAATCCTCGGTCTCTAGCTCACTTAGCTCCTCTTTTAAAAACTCATCATCTAAAGCCTCATTATCAAATTTATCTGCCTTATCATCTTCTTTTTGCTAAATTTTTCAAGTCCCATATCAATTTCTGAAGCTCAAAATTTTCTAAATCATCAAAGTTTTTATTGCTTTCGTCAAAGTCATTAAAATTTGCAGACTCATCTAGTCCAAGCTCAAGTTCTTTATCATTGTCAGTATTTTTTTGTTTTGTTCAAATAAACTAATAAATTCTGTTGGTAAAAAGGGCTTTTCAAGCATAACATCAGCAAAATCTGGCTTTTCACCGCCTCTAGGTGCTAGATACATTATCTTTTGATTTAAATTAACATCGCTGCTATCCATATCACTATCGATGATAATATAATCAAATTGATCTCAACACTATTAACATCGTCAAATTCGCTATATTCTATGCCTAGCTTATTTAAACTTAACGTTATAAGGCGAGAAACTGCGGGGTTTTTTTGTTTACAAGTGCAACTTTCATGATCCCTCCTTGAAGAGCTTGAGGCTGTATTCTATGATAAATTTCATTGCTATTTACTTTAAAAAAATAGTGCTGGCATATCGTTTAAAATCTGCACCATCATATCAGTTATGATTTTTTTATAATGCCAGCTAAAAATAGCTATCAAAACCGAAAAAGCCGATACTTACCTTAATAGGATAACCAACGACTAATAGGTTAAATTGTGGCATAGTTTTCATAAGCATGCCAAAAATAGCATCTGAAAGTATAGAAAGTGCGATAATAGGAAAAGCCAGAACAAATCCAAACATAAAAAGATTGCCAAAAAAAGCTTTAGGGCGTAGCTCATCACACCACTTCTTGGATAAAAATCTCCAAGCGGTATAGCTGAAAGTGAAGTGGAATAAAACTGTAATATTAAATGGTGTCCATCAAGCATCAAAAATGCAAGAAGTGCGATGAAATTTTAGAATATTTGCGATTACTGGCGAATGGTACCAGTTTGTGGATCAAGCACTGAAGCTCATCGAAAAACCCATAATCATCGAGATCTGCTCGCCAGCCATTTGAAGTATAGCAAAAACGATATTTAGCAAAAAGCCCAGCACAAAGTCCAAGCATAGCCTCACTTAGAAATTTCCATGATCAAAGAAATTTATAGCATGCTCATGGGTGTGTGAGAGCGGGAAAAGTACAATACAAAGAGCAAAAAAACTAGTAAAGTTTTTACACTAAGCGGGATTTGATTGTGAGAAAAGAATGGAAAAAAATACGATAAGCCCACTAAGACGTGCAAAAAGGAGCATAAAGGTTATGACTTTATCCGCTCCAAAAAAACTCGACTAGTTCCATTATTTTATATTAACGCCTCGTCCATCTCAGCTGGAATTTCAAGCCCCATGATCTTTAAAAACACTAGGAGCGATATTGTTTAGACCGCCGTTTTTACTTTTTTTACGCCATCAGCCATCACAAAACAAAAGACATCATAAGTCGTGTGGTTTGTCAGTAGCTCACCGCTGCTATCACGCATCTCTTCGCAGTTTCCGTGATCGCTCGTGATGATCATCGCATAGTTTTTTCTCTTTTGCCTTAGTGACATTTCTCCAAGAGCCGTATCTACTGCCTCTACCGCCTTTATAGCGGCCTCATAGTTGCCAGTGTGTCCTATCATATCGCCATTTGCGAAATTTACCACGATGAAGTCTTGCTCGTCATCCATACCTTTTAGCACGGCTTTGCAAACTTCTGCTGCGCTCATCTCTGGCTTCTCGTCGTAGGGTTTTTACCTTTGGGCTAGGGATGAGCACCCTTGTTTCATTGCTGGCTAACTCCTCGATACCGCCGTTAAAGAAAAAAATGTTACATGGGCATATTTTTTTCAGTCTCAGCCGTGTGAAGCTGCCTTAATCCAGCCGCTGCTATGACCTCGCTTAAGGTGTTTTTTTATCTTTTCATTTTTAAAGAGCACTTCAAACTTAAAATTTGCGTCGTATTCGGTCATGGTGATTAGATTTTTGATAGCAAAAAGGTCGCTCAAACTCGCTACATTTCTCCTCGCCCTAGAGCCCTGGCAAATTTCTCTCTAGCTCTATCATTTCTAAAATTTATTACGATCACGCCGTCATCTTCGCCTATGCCTTTAAAGCCATTAAAACTAGCTGGCTTTTACAAACTCATCTGTCACGCCCTCATCGTAGCTTTTTGTAGATACTCACCAGGCGATAAGCTGCTTCAATTTGGCCCCATTTACCAAGCTATCATAGGCCTCTTTTACGCGCTCCCAGCGCTTATCTCTATCCATCGCGTAAAATCTGCCACAAATGGTCGCTACCTTCAGTAGCCTCTAAGCTTTTTATGAAATGTATGCCACTATTTGGGCTAACGTCGCGTCCGTCGGTGATAGCGTGAACAAAAACTTCGCAACCATTTTTTTGCTGGCAAGCTCACACATACCATCAAAAATGTTCCATGTGAGAGTGCACGCCGCCGTCGCTATAAAGCCCTATGACGTGAATTTTTGCACTTTTTAAAAAGAGCTTTTAGGGCTTCATTTTTCTGCTATCGAGCCATCAGCGAAGCTGCGTGAAAATTTGACCAATTTCTGATACAAAACTCGTCCGCTTCCCTATGCACATATGCCCTACTTCGCTGTTTCCCATCTGCCCTTCAGGTAGTCCCACAGCGTTTCCAGAGGTTTTTATGAGCGAGTTTGAATTTCTTTAAAGAAATTTTCTCGTAATTTGGCTTTTTTAGCCGCCCTCAAATGCGTTAAATTTACCGCTTTTTATTAAATCCAATACCATCAGTTATTATTAAAAATAGTTTTTTGACTCATTTTGGGAAATTTATCCCTAATTTTTAGATAATTTTTAAGGCCATTATACTAAAATTGCTTTTTAAAAAAATAAAGGCTCTCATGTTTTACTATATCTATGAAAGTTAAATTTTAATATCTTTCAATACATCACCGTCCGTGCTGGTATTGCTTTTTATCGCTTTTGCACTCACAACTTATTTGATGCCCAATTATCACTTGGGCAAAGGCGAAAAATGCCGCCCAGCCTATCTACGAGCTTGCCCCACAAACTCACCAAAAAAAGGCCAAAAACGCCGACTATGGGCGGACTTGTCTTTGTCTTCACAGCCGTACTTTCCACGGTAATTTGCGCAAGGCTTGATAACGCATTTGTCTTAACATCTCTTTTTGCCCTAGTTTGCTTTACGCTGCTTTGGCTACAAGGACGATTACAGCAAAACTTTTAGAGCAAAAAAATCACGCCGGCCTAAGCCCAAAAAGCAAAACTATTTTTTTCAATTTCTCATCGCCTTTTTGATCGCATCATTTTTGTACTTTAGCAAAAGAGTTAAACACTGAATTTTACCTACCATTTTATAAGCAACCGATCTTTGACATGGTAAATTTTTGCCATTTTCTTTTTGGACACTGGTCATAGTCGCTGCTTCAAATTCAGTAATGTAACAGACGGGCTTGACGGGCTAGCTACTGTGCCATCTATATTTTCGCTTCTGACACTTGGCGTTTTTTTGCTTATATCTGCGGCCATGCTGTCTTTAGCTCATATTTGCTCTTACCAAAGATCATAGGCGTTGGCGAAAGTGTTGTTGTCTCTTCAGCTCTAATTGGCTCATTAATGGGCTTTTTTTATGGTTTAACCGCCATCCAGCCGAAGTCTTTTATGGGCGATAGCGGCAGCCCTAAGCGTTGGCGCATATATCGGCTTTATGGGCGTTGCAACCAAAAATGAAATTTCTGCTCATCATCATCGGCCTCATATTTGTCGTTGAGACCCTAAGCGTTATCTTACAAGTGGGCAGCTTTAAAATTTTTCAAACGCAGAATTTTTCTCATGGCACCTATACATCACCATTTTTGAGATAAAAAGGCTGGGCGGAAAAATAAGATCATCGTTCGCTTTTTGGATCATCGCACTTTTAGCAAAACCTAATCGCACTAACTGCGCTAAAGATCAGATAAGGAAAGTCATGAGAAAATCGCTATTTGGCTACGGTAGCACGATAAAAGGCGATCGCTAGAACTTTCATAAAAGATGGATTTTTGGGATATCTATGATGATAAATTTGGTGAAAATTTCAAAAGATGAGTTTGGCAAACGCTCTTTTTGCCAGTTAGCGAATTTGATCCAGCAAAAAGCAACCTAGAGATACCAAGCCCAGGCATTCCGCCTTATCATGAGCTTATTAAAAAAAGCTAGGAATGGTAAGCGAGTATGACTATTTTTTGTAAATGTATAAAGAAAAATCTGCCATTTAATATCTGGATAAGCGGCACAAACGGCAAGACTACGACAACCAAGATGACACAGCACCTACTAGAGAGCAAGGGGCTCAGTCATGGGCGGTAACGTCGGCATTGCGCTAGCAAATCGACTCAAACGCTGTAAATCGGATACTTGAGACTAGCTCATTTACCCTGTACTACACAAAACCGCGCTACACCCTGGCATCTACGTGCTTTTCACCGATCACTCCAGATCATCTAAGCTGGCATGGAGACATGAGCGAATACGAAAAAGGCTAAGCTAAAGCCACTTGCTAGCATGAGCGAAAGTAGCGTGGCGATAGTGCCAGAAATTTACGCCAGCACACCAACAAAGGCAAAAAGTGATCGCCTACAAAGATGAGAGTGATCTGGCTACATTTCGTGGTGTAAGCGTAGATGATATAAATTTTAAAACGCCATTTTTGCTTGATGCACTGCTAGCACTAGCGGTGGAAAAATTTTTATTTGACCGCTGCGACGTAGAGCTTTTAAATACCTTCGTCATCGAGGCAAACAAGCTTGAAAGAAATTGAAGCGACAAAAATGGCAGAATCTGGGTCAATGACACAAAAGCGACTAACATAGACGCGAGCATACAGGCTGTTAAACGCTACAAAGATCATTTCATACATCTAATACTTGGTGGCGATGATAAGGGTGTTGATATGACGCCACTTTTTGAAGGCTTAAAGAGTTTAAGAGTACATTTACGCCATTGGCTCAAATAGTGACAAACTCATGAAATTAGCGACTCAAATTTGGCATACCGGCTTTAAAATGCGATTTTTTTACAAAATGCTGTAAATGAGATAAATAAAGAGCTAAAGACCAACGAGATAGCGCTTCTAAGCCCGGCAGCTGCGAGCCTTGATCAGTTTAAGAGCTATGCCGAGCGAGGCGATAAATGTAAAGAGTTTATAAAGGCGCTTTAAATTTACAAACCCTTTTAAGTAGCCTTGTTAAAAATAAAAACATGCAAATTTATGTTTTTTTGACATAATCTTTACTATAAAGTTTTATTGTTGAATACTTTTTTTAAGTTTGTGCTAATATTTAGCTAAAAATTTCCAAGGAAGTTTAATGCCTCTAACGCCCAGAAATGATGTAAATTTTAAAAAGAAAATTTAATAGATATTATAAAATTTTTCATATGACAATGACATAAGTAGGCCATTTATATCTAACAACAAACTACTTATTGGATATGGCTTTAGCTTAAAAAGATGATATAGAACTTATTTGTGCTCAAATTTATAAAAACAACAAAGACAAAGTCATAAAAAGATGTCAAGCGAACTATCACTAACACCACGAGTACGGCTACCATAGAAAAAGATAGATACAGATGAGCTTTTTAAAAAGATAAATGATGCCGCAAAAGGGGCTTATGCAAAGTCTGGAAGTGCTGATACTTTGCCTGAGTTTGAATTTAATTCAGAAGATCAGCTAAATGCTATCTTGGAGCAAAAGCTTGCACCGCTAATCCAAGAGATAAATCAAAAATTAAACAACTCTCCACTAGAAAATTTACAAGCCGTTTCACTTACTTCAGATACACAAAACAGCCAAATTTCAAGAGAGCATGTCGCACTTTTAGCACTTCTTTATATCAACAAGAAAAGTAATATTGATCCGTCCCTAGCAAGCTACATCAAAAAGCAAAAATCGTTTTTAAGGCCTGGTTTTTGGCTAGCATATGAGAGCTTTAGTGATGAGGCAAGCAATAAAACATCTCTTTTGCGAGAAAAATAAATTTCAACTCAGTTTGGGCTTTATGAAAGCGATGAGCAAAATGTTAATTTTGTCGAGTGCATAGATGTTTTTAGTCATTTAAATATATCCAAAGCAAAATATAAATCAAAAACCAAAACAATAAAGAGATCGTCCAAAACGTCACTCATTTAGAATTTATGAAGCTTCAAGAAAATGAGTCAAATTTAAATGCATCAGATGCATCAAAAATGTGAGGCTTTATTTCAGCCATTTGTTACAAAAGATAAATCTTTATTAAGCACTCAAAGTACAAAGACCTTTAGCCTTGAAAAACATATACTGCGTAAATTTAATCAGCTCAAATGCTTCAAACACTTCAAGAATAAATAAGCTCTTAAGGCAAAGAGAGGAGGAATTTTACAAACAAGAAAATATACTCTTGCTATGTCCAAGAAAGATGACAACTCCTATTAGAGTCTTTCAACCTAAAAAGAGCGAATTTACCGTTGTTCTAGCTAGTCAGACTCCATTTGATTGCAGTGAGCTAAATCCAAAGGAGCTAAATTCTAGTAGGCCAAACTACGGCAAGGTAAATTTATGTGAGCTAATACTTACTGACTTTAAATTTGACTCTTATGAAGATAGTAAAAATGAAGAGATAAAATTTAAAAATGCAAAGAGTAAAGATACGGTAATACTCTATCAAGAAAACAAAAATGAAGAAGATAAGATAAATGGTGCTACCTTTACTAGCATAAAAGCAAAATAGCGATGATATAGAGTATAAGCTAGAAGATGGCGTTATAAGCATGAAGTACTTTAAAGACCAAACGTCTAACAACAAACACCTAAATTTCTTCTTATTAAATTTCGCCAAAGAGAATAGCTTTACCTTAAGAGATGATAAAGATTCAGCTATGTTTGATATAAAGCTTCGTCTAGCTCATGGCAACAATATAGTGCCTACATCAGCATCAAGTTCAGGTCTTACTCTTACAATAAATAATCTCATCATTGAAAACGAAGATGGTAAGGCAAGTGAAGATATAGATAAGATATATCTTCATCACTGCTTTGATAAAAAGTATATATGAGAGTATATCTTTAGTAAAAATGAAGACTCAGATATCAAGAACTCATATACAGCTACATTTAATATCCCAATAGATAAAAGAGAATAAAGGAGATACTAAATTTATACTTTATTCAAGTGATCTAAGTAAAGTTTATAGCACTAAAGATATTCATGCTCACACTGATACAGCTGTAATATCTTTAGGATATCAAGATAAGAGTAACTCTAACTTTTTGCTATAGCAATAAGGTCTCGTTAAGAGATATAACAGATCATATAACAAATGTAATCTCTGATAGTGAGTATCCATTTAAGACAAATGAGCCAATATGCTTAAAGGCTATATATAAACAAGAAAAAGGTAGTAAGAGATATAAAGAGATACTTTGGGGATATAAGGTCATAAAAAAAGTAAAGAGTATGATGAGCTATCCAAATCAAATCCAAAAGATGTAGTAGCTCTAAAAGATCAAAAAGGCAAAAGAGATAACATTTAAAATTTCAGATGTTATACAAAAAGATGATCTAGATAAGCTAAAAACAAGGTGGTCATACTATAGTATTTTTTTGCATATCTTGAAGGTGATAAGGATAAATTTAAGTTTTTTTACAAGATATGGCAAAAAAATCATATAAGGATAGATATAAAGATACCTCTATATATTAAATTTGAAAGATGATAAGCTAGTTATATATGAGTTTGAGCATGCTATAAAAGAGAAGGCATTTGATGCTAAATTAAAAGCTTAGTGATAATAAAGACGATGCTTTGATAAAAAAATGATAATTACTTATATATAAGTAAAGATATCTCATCAAATGAAATAAGTATCTATGAAGATGATAAGCTAAGCAAAGAGCTAAAAAGTGATGAGAAGACAAATAAGAGCTATCAAATTTACATAGATGAAGCAAATTCCCGCAAACTATCAAAAACCAAAGCAATACAAACCAAAACAGGTCAAACAAAGATAAACCAAGATACCAAGTATGGCATCAACCTACTAAGCAAAGATAATATGGATAGCTTCATAAGCTCTTTTTAATGAGTCAAAGAGTATAACAAGAGCAGATAAGGGTATGTGGAAAGATGGAGATGAGGAAGCCTTAGTCAAGATAGAGATAGGAAATGAGATAGTTTTCCCACTAAAAATCAAGCCTTTAAATGATAAAGATATGGAATATGACTGGACACTTATGTTAGGAGACAGTGGTCAGAGTCAGGCTATATTTAATTGGGATAGACTTGGTGGTAGAAAGCATGCTGCAAGAGATCTATATACGGATAGAGTATCCAAAACTAGTGATAACGAAAAAGCATTTACATCAAATGTAGAGATAGTATCTATAGCTGATGGTGAAGTATTGAGTACCGATAGGTTTTTACTATAAAACCAATCACATAACGATACAATACGACACAGTAGAATTTGGTAGCTTTATAATAAGATATGGAGAGGTCGATCCTTCAAGAGTAAAAAGTAAAAAGCAGGCGATAAGGTAAGAAAAAGTCAGATTATAGGATATGCAGGATTTATGATCAATAATGGAAAGCATCCAGGAATAATTAAAAACGAGATAGTCACCATGCTTCACTTTGAGTATTTTTACAAATGGGGACCAACAAAGATGATCCTTTAACCGTCACAAATGATCCAAATAATAAACTTTAAAAGGCGTAAAGACCTAGCAGATCCTTTAGAGATACTAAAAGAGGGATATAAAAACACGTTTGGAGAAACACTATGAAAACTGCATTTTTAAAAATAGTCTTAATTTTATTTTTAGCAATAAGTACCTCATTTGCAACAGATGACTATGATAATAGTTGGGAGAAAAAAAGGCGGTACCTAAAAAGCTTTTAAATAAAGATTGTCGTAAATTAGTATATTTTGTGAAAGCAAATATACATACGTATCAGACACAATAACTAATATGTGGAAAGAACCGATCTTAATGATATTTTTTTCCCGCCTAAGCCAGAGTTAAAAAGATATAGAGCGTATGAAGAACATAAGATATATAGCCTATGATACAAAAAATATTCTTATGATTTTTGATTTTAAATGGATAAATAAAAAAATACTCTTTTGGTTCAACTATTTGATACAAGCCCTGAAAATAGTTGTGAACTATGGCTATATGAAGAAAGGAATGGTAGCGTAGATGTTTATAAATTTACATCAAGATATTTACCTGATTAATAAATTTATATAAGGATATAAATGAAATTTAAAAACATACTATTATTAAGCTTTCTAATGAGCTTTCAAATTTATATGCTTTTTGAACCTATGATGCCGAGCGAGTCTACCAATAAAGCATCTTATGGAGGATTTTTACAGGTTAATATTCTTATATCATGTGGTGAAAACTATAATAATGGCAATTCAATTACTCCTAGCTTTAAATGCTATGACAATAGTGGCAAGTATAAATTTAAAAAGTACTCTTTTAGAAGATTTAATATGCCAGTCAGACTATAACTCTTTTTAGAGATAACTACTTTTGCTGATCTTTATAATCTAATCGTAAAAACCAAATTTAAAGGTTCAAGCTGAAAAGATAAATAGGGATAGAATAAAAAAACAGTAAGAAAAAGTGCATAGCACGTAGTTATAAAAATTTGAGGTAAATTGCAACGATACTGATGTTATGTCAAATACTATTCACTGCATAAAATCACACTATAGAAGCTCTACAGCTAAACTAGCACTTATGCTTTACGAGGACGATAAAGAGCTTTTTAAAAGAATTTACGGCGAAGACTATGAGAAATTTAAAGAGGTATTTGAAGATACTTTAAAGTATGTGCCGATACTTTACTCAGAAGTAGAGCTAAATGGTATTAAAAATACAGACAAAAATCCTTATGCTGAGTTTTTAAGAAAATATGATGACTATACTGGCAATTATGGTAATTACAAAATCCATGATCTAATTTATATAGTATTAGTCCAATACTCCTTATAGACAAAAATGGTCATTTAGTTTTACCAGAGAATAGAAAAGAGGAGTAGTGCATAAATTTTCTACAAGTAATTTTTAATGAGTTTAAATTTTATCTTAATCATAATTTTCTTTGAAATAGGCATATTCTTACTCTTTTCTTTTTCTTAGTACACTATTTAAAAGATCTCTGCAAATTTGATACGCTCTTTTTAAGCTAGTTTTATTTGTCACGCTAAACGTTTGGGTCGGATGTGTAGCTTTTTATACAATACCTCAAAGATCTTTAGATCCTACTTTTTGGGATCCAGATACTTGAGACTTTCTTTTTACCATTTATATCAGTACTAACATTAATAATGTAGCCTTTAATTGTATTCATTGTTATATTGCATATAATTTACCGCATAATAGAAAAAGATAGATAAAGCATTTAAGATACTTCAGCTAGGAAATAGGATGAAATTTAAAACTATATTATTAGCTAGCTTGACGATAGGCTTAAATTTATATGCTTACGAGCCTTTTAAGCCCAGACGAAGCTATGATAAAATTTGCTCTGACTTTTCGCAGATAAACGACTATCCACTTGATCCCATAATGGACTATGGCAGCCATACTATTTTACCAAGCTTTGCTTGCTATGATGCCAAGGGCAAATATAATTTAAAAAAATACTCTTTAGAAGACTTTTATATGCCAGTCAGACTATAATTCTTTTAGAGATAACTATTTTAGCGATCTTTATAATCTAATAGTAAAAGAAAAATCCAAATTTAAAAGAAAAGGCTCAAAAGATAGCTAGAGAGAGGATAGCCAAAACCCAAAAGGAGTGCATTAAATACTTAAAAAGAGTATGGCTATAGCTTTGTAGAGAGCAAGGCTTTATTTGTATCTGAAAGTATAGGTTGTATAAGTGAAAAAAATATAGAGACTTTGCAGCAAAGCTAACTTTAATGCTTTATAAGGACGATAAAGAGCTATTTAGAAGATTTACGGCGAAGACTATGAGAAATTTAAAGAGGTTTTTGAAGATACTATCTCTATATCAGACCTAGAAATTTGAAGGCATAAGCGCAAAACAAAAATAAAAAATTTAAAAGCTTTTATGAAAATTTCTGAAGAAAAATATAAGGACTACGATATTGAGGGTTTTGGGCATAACCACTACTGGGATGCAAGCTATGTTTTATTAATCCAATACTCCTTAATAGACAAAAAAATGGTCATTTGATTTTGCCTGAGAATAGAAAAATGATGATAAAAACTAGATTTTTATACTTATTGCTACTTTTTAGCTATATTTTCTAATGCCCAAAACTTAAGTATAGAAACGTACAGCAAGGACAACAAATGCTCCATAAGTATAAACGATGAAAAGATTTATAGCAGAGAGTGTGAGCATGAGCTTGAACCAAACTTTAATATTTTTATACCAAATTGAATCGAAGTGAAGTGTGGATATTTCAAGACATACAAAACTATGCTGCTTGCAATGGACACGAGTGTTTGAGAATTTTTTGAAAAGAAAGATGACGACAAGATAAAATTTCAAGGCGAGATAGATTGGTGCGCGAGTGTGCCATTTTTTTCGAAGTCACTAATGAAGGCATCTTGATAATAGACAAAACCACACAAAAATGCACTAACCAACAATGGCGATCCAAATTTTCAAAAAGCAGTGGAAAACTATCAGATGAAAAGAAAATATAAACTTTGAGAATGGAAAGATCAAAAAGATATAGTTTTGCCTTTGTTAAATAGATATAATGCGGTTAAAAAGAGTGGGTAGATATGACAAACAAGATAGTTGTTTTTTATTTTATGGTGCTAGTGTTTATGACACACAATGCCTACACAAAAGACATAAATTTAACTGGGTTTTTACAAGAATGAGCCTTTGTAATATTTCAATAGAAATAACGAAAAAAATACTAATAAGACAAAAGTATTTTTTTACAAGATAGTTGATAATAATCAGACAAAATCACAAGGCTATATATCAAGCATAAAAAGCAATGGCGAAGGTGGATTTTATATATAATTTAAAAAGATTGACGGGATGTATGAAAATGATAGCATAGTCATACAAAAACTACGGAAACTCTATAAACGAGTATAATCATTTTAAAGATTGCGATAGTAAATATTTAAAATTTGATAAATAGGGCTAGCGTGCGTGATTTTGTAATTACTTTTTTAAAGCCGAAGAAATAGGATATTACTATGAAAATGAAAAAATTCTAATAGCTATTGTGATGTTTTTAACCGTCACCAATGATCCAAACAATCAAATTTAAAAGGCGTAAAGACTTAGCAGATCCTATTGAGATATTAAAAGAGGGATATAAAAAAATACTTTTTGGGGAAATATTATGAGGATAATCTTTAAAAATAATCTTAGCTTTACTTTTTAGCTGTAAATTTATCATTTGCAACAGATGACTATTACGATAGTTTGGAGAAAAAAAGACGATACCCTAGAAATTTTTAAATAAAGACTGTAAAAAGCTTGCAAAAGAAAAAGTTTGGGTTGAAAGTATGGTCACTTACCGTGGAGATACAATATTAAATATGTACAAAAGAGCCAATTTTAAATGTTCTTATTTATGAACCTCCTATAAAAAGACATAGAATGTATGAAAAATATAAGATACAAGACTTATGATGCAAATAACTATTCTTATGACTTTTGATTTTAAATGGATAAACAAAGACACTCTTTTGGTTCAGTTCTTTGACACTAATCCTGAAAATATCTGTGAGCTATGGCTATATGAAGAAAGGAATGGTAGCGTAGATGTTTATAAATTTACATCAAGATATTTACCTGATTAATAAATGTATATAAGGATATAAATGAAATTTGAAAAACATACTATTATTAAGCTTTCTAATAGTCATAAATTTAAACGCTTTTTGAGCCTCAAAAAAATGCCAATATAGCCGAAATAAACTGCATGTTTATCTCTAAAAAGCTTCAAAGCCAATAGACAAAAAGATGACTATGAGCAATGCAAAAATAGATAGCAATAATACAATGCCACATAAACCAGTCATAGTAAAAACTAGATGGTGTTTTAGCTGTACTTACGTTTTTAAAAACACAAAACAACAAAAACACAAATGGTGCTCTTAAACACAGATAAAACCTTAGTAGAACCTGATATTATAGATATATTTGATGAAATAAAGTCAGTGTTTTTACGGATATAAATCAAAAAGAAAAAAATCTTTTGTGTTATCAATAGCTACTCTTTAAATGGCACAAAGAGCAACTCAACCAACTGCTATGAGTTAAACAAAAAGAAAAATTCGATCATTATTTCACCTCTAGCAAAAAATCATAGACTTTCAGTGTGACGATGATTGTGAAGGATATGACGCGGATGCTGTTAAAATTCTAATAAAAACCCTGATGGATATAGTACCGATGGATCATAGAATATGAATTTTTCAAATTTCTAAATAGTGCATTTTTATTAATATTATTGCTGGCTTGCAATGGTATGGGAAAAGACGAAAATACCAAATTACTAAACACAAAGACACATCCAACTATTATTTTTAAAAATAGGCAGTAATAGCTATTCTGTAAAAATTTTACGTGATTATAATGACGACAATCTAGGTCGGGCAATAGATATAAAAAAGAGTGCGCCATTATTTACAAAGACAAGATAAAAAATGGAGTTTCTATTATGACGATATGTCTATGTGAGTGTTACGGCTAGTGGCAATATAAGTGAGTTTAAAGGCGGAACCCAAGACAGAGACGGAAATATAGTAGATTTTTATATACTTTTTAAAAATTTAGCCTCAGAATTTTATTTATATGAGTACATTTGAGAAATTTGGATATATAGATGAAACTACAAACGATGAAAAATTAATAAGATAGAAAACTACTATACAGATCATGGTAAAAAGAATAAACTTTATATAAATCAAATCACTCCAAAAATTCTTAATGACATGAGAAAAAAATTTCTATGAAAAAATAAGCAGTAACTAGGGTAATTTGAGTAATATATTAAAAAGTAAATATATTTATAGGATAATTTTTATGTGTTTTTGAGCTCTTAATACTTAGCAAAGCCACTAGAATATCGACCGGAAAAATTCAAATAAATAGAAGATAGTGAGATAAAGGTAACTTAACAGTCATAGATGATCCAATTAGCATCAAAAATATTTTTGCAAAAAGTAAATATAATAAAAGATTTCACTACAAATTCTGGCATAAAACTTGAGCGACAAATAAGACCAAATTTTAAAAACCAAACGATCTACAAGAAGAAAACGCCATTTCTATCGTCACCTACATCACTGAGCAAAATGAAAGCAAACTCTTACAAGAATTTGATATACCACTCTACGAGAAATTCATCTTTTCTAATGGAGTTTTAAAAGAGTATGAATTTGGCTTTGAGTACCCGTGATATTCTGCGGATCAGGATATTAATTCCATAGAGTAGCAAAAGATATTTTACGGCCTAAAAAGCGTAGAATTTCTACTCTTCGTCTAAATTTATTTCAGGTAGTTTCTCTTCGGCAAAACTCTTATCTTTTTTTGGCAGCTGACGTAACCTCGCTAGCTTTTTAAAAGCCCATCAAGCCCTTGTCTTACCAAACGCTCCTTTAGCTGCTCTGGTGTATCTTTTGTGCCGTCAAGATCACTAAAAATCATTAAATTCTCGTAATCCTCACTCTCTTTTTGAACCTTGATCTCGTAATCAAGCTTGCCATTAAGTCTAGCTAGCTCGTCGCTTATCGCAGCGCAAAAGATCTCAGTGTATCCTCTGTGAGCGCAGTTTTTGGCTGAAAATTCACTCATCATGTTTAGGTGATTTATATAGTCATCTTGTAAGATATTCGCCTGTAAAAGCTCAAATTTTAAAAAGAGCCAGTAGGTGTTTTAGTACGTCACTTTCGCGGTATTCGTTGATCTTATCAAGCTCGCCTGCGTAGTAAAGCTCAAACACCTGATCGCCGTGCACGTCGTATTTTCCAGGTAAATTGAGCTAGCGCAAAGAGTATCTGGTTTTAGCCCTCTCACACTTCCAAAATCGCTTATAAAATCAAGCAGATCAAGGTGAAAGGTAGGCGAATACCTTGCCCTATAGTTTTCCCATTTGTTTTATTTAGCTCTTTATTTTCGCTCTCATAATATGCCACCGCATTTTAGATTGTAGCGCATCGCACGCACCATTAACATCGGCAGGTCAAAACCCCCTTCCATTAAAGCTAACAAGCCTTGGGTTTATAATCATTTATAAATTTGTAAAAATTGGCGATGATCCGCGCTCATCCTTGCCCTCCCATCGTGCTAACTTTTAAAAATTTGCCGTACTCATCAGCCATAACAGCAGAGATGGCGACTACTCTATGAAAACATCACGGGCAAAAACTCACTCCCACTGGCCTCTTTTTTGCAGCGCCATCGGCTGCACGCTCACATCTTCATCGCTCCCATTAATGCCGCCAGTTACTGCTTTATCAAATTGCATCAGGTATCGTCTCGCAGTCAAAGACACAGATGTAACTTTTTGCCATTTTAGCCCTTTTTTAAGCATTTAAAATCATACCCAAAATTTATATCTAAAGTGATCAATGCAAAACAAAAATCAACTAAAAATAGCCATCGTCAAACTCTCCGCTCTTGGGGATATCGTGCACGCAGCTATTGTGCTTCCAGTTTATCAAAAGCACCACCCAAATGCCCATATCCGTGGCTAGTTGATGCCCGTTTTGCAAGCCTTTTAAAAAGACCATCCACTTATCGACGAGCTAGTCGTTTTACCGCTTAAACAAAAGCTTTAAACAAAGCTACAAGATACTAAAAACGCTTGGTAAATTGACAAAGTGATCGATCTGCAAGGACTTTTTAAATCAGCTATCGTCGCAAAAATAATAGGCAAAGCAAACTTATGGATTTAGCAGAGAAAGTGTCAAAGAAAGATCGCAGCCAGGCTTTATAGGCATACATTGGAAAATTGATTACAACGAAAATATAATCATTAGAATTGGCGCTTGTAGCTTTTTGCTCTAAAGTACTAGCTTTGAAGCAAGTGAAATTACTAGAAAAATGTCTTGCTTTGAAGCAAGTGAAAAGTATAAAAATGAAAGTGATAAAAACGCGTTTTGATCGCTGCCTTTGCAAGCGAAGAAAGCAAATTATAACAAATTTAAAGATGTGATCAGGCTACTTGATGGATGCGAAATGTGCCTTTGCTGCGAGTGAGGCGAGAAAGTAAGGGCTGAGGGCGATCATCTCAGGCACCTCAGCAAAGCTACTTGAAAAACTTAACATAAAAGAGATGATAAAGCTTCATTGCAAGCTGTGATTTAGTAATTAGCAACGATAGTGGCCTAACACACTGCTTGGGCGATGAATAGGGCCTTCTATCACACTTTTGGTAACCGTCCAAGCCACAGAAATGCTTACATCACGGATAAAAACTCTAGATTATAGATATGGGCAAGCAAATAGACGCGAAGTATCGATAAAAACGACTTTTTGCATAAGAGAGATTTTCCCAGAAACGATTGCATTTTGCAAAAAGGCTACTAAAATGGATAGGCTCTATCTGGCTGGCTTTTTATACTTTAAAGTTTTTATATTTTTACTACCTAGCTCACTTAGAGATTTGCTCCTTCGATGCTTTAGCTTTTTCGTATATGAAGCTTAATAAAAAGCGATTCCACGTCGTTATGACAAATTTAAATCTTGCGTTTGGCAGAGTCAAAAACTAAAGAAGAGAAGCTTGAAATCGCCAAAATGCTACTACAACTTCGCAAAAATATCTTGGTATCATTCATCCTCAATCAAAACACGACAAAACAAAAAGATACTAGAGCAAGTTGTTTTTAAAAATGAGCACTTTTTGCTTGACGCAATAAAGTCTAGCAGGTCTATTATAGTTACAACAGCGCATTTTTGGGCAGTGGGAGATATTTGGCTTAGCTGTCGCAGCTCATTTTTGAGGTATCTTCAGTGCTTGGTAGAAGGCTTGATAGTAGCATCATGGATAAAATTTTCAGAGCAAACAGATCGCAGTTTGACGTGGAGCTCATCGACAAAGATAAGCGGTGCAAAAGATATTTTTAAAAGCGCTAAAAAGCTAGACGAATAGTAGGGTTTTAGTCGATCAAAAACACCGCTCAAAAGATGGCATAAAGGTGCAGTTTTTGGCAAAGATGTGCTTCACACACCAGCAGCAAGCGTGCTAGCGCAAAAGACAAATGCCCTTATCATAAACGCATTTTATCTACCAAAAAGATGAAAAATTAAAACAGGAAATTTACTTTGAGCAGCCTATTGAGCATAAGTACGTTTGACAAAGAAGATGCCGTGCAGCGACGCAAATGCGGTGCAGTGCGTGCGAAGGATGAGTTAGAGACAAGGCCTGAGGAATACTTTTGGTTTCTCAAAACGCTTTCAAAAGATTTTTACGAAAATGAGTATAAATGCTAAGTGTCGTCATCTTAACTTTCAACAGCCAAAAATATCTACAAGAAGTACTAGAAAGTACAAATTACAGTAGATGAGGTCATCGTCGGTTGATAGCGGCTCAAAAAGATAGCACAAAACCGTTGTGATGGCTTTAGCAACGTAGAGATTTCACGAGCAAGCTTGGCTGGGATTTGGCGCGCAAAAAGCAAAGGGCGTGGATCTGAGCTAAAAATGAGTGGATCTTTGTGATAGTGACGAGGTGATCACAAATGAGCTTAGAAATGAGCTTGTAAATACACTAAAAGAGCCGAAAATTATGGCCTACAACGTAGCTAGGCTACAATTTTTCTTTGGCAAAGCGATCAAAAATATGGGGCTCTATCCAGACTACACGGTGAGGCTTTTTTAACAGAAATTACACACAATTGATAGCGAGCAGTGCATGAAAAGGTCATTTTAAATGACAACTCCGCAAAAGCTTGGAGCGCTTAAAAATCACTTCTTGCACTACGCATATGAGAGCATCGAGCAGTTTATCGCTAAGCAAAATCGCTACTCAAACATGGGGGCAAAAGAGATTTATTTAAAGCTCTAACAAAGCCCAACGGACATTTTTAAGCTTTATGTGCTAAAAGGATGGCTTTAAAGAGGGCTTTGCTGGCTATGATTATAGCCAGACTTTATGCTCAATACACATTTTGGAAATATATAAAAATGAAAATACTTGTGATTCGAATTGGAAACATCGGTGACGTGCTTTTGACTACGCCTCTATTGAGAGTTTGCACCATTATTACAGATGCAACCATTGACTTTGCCCTAAACAAAGGCACAGAAGCGATGATAGAAGGAAATCCTTACATAAATAAAATTCACATTTACGATAGACAAGTGTACAAATTCTGGCTTTTTAAAAACTAATTACCGAGATAAAAATTATAAAAGCCATCAAAAAGAAAAAATACGATATGGCCGTGCAAACAACCACAGGATCGTGGTATAATCATCTCAAAATACGCAAAAGATCAAAAATAGTAGGCTTTCTTGGCAAAATCAATCAATAAATAAACTTCTAAACGTCAAGGCAAAATACTATGAGTAAATTTTTCACATACGATCGATCATAATCTAAACGCTTTAAGGGCTTTGGGATTTGAACCAGTTAGCAAAAAGGTGAGTGTATTTTTCGGACGAGAGTGTGGAGCATCTAATTTTACCAAAACGCTTTGTACATATGCATCTTACAAGCCGCTGGATGTTTAAATGCGCAAATGATGAGAGCATGGCAGAGCTCATCGACTACTGCGAAAATGAGCTTGGCGTAAAGGTCGTGCTAACAAGCGACAATAAAGAAAATGAGCTAGAAAAAGCTAGCAAGCGTGCTAAAAGTACACAAAGTGAGCCTATCAAATTTGGGCGGTAAGCTAGATTTGAAACAAACGATCGCCCTATCAAAGCATTCAAGCCTTTTTATCGGAGTAGATACAGCTATAATGCACATCGCTGCGGCAAATGACGTGCCTGTGATCGCTTTTTGGTCAAAGCAATGCTTTTTGGTGGGAAATGCTGGGATAACTCACTCATGGAAAATGGCTACACAGCGCAAAATGGCATCCAAAGTATGGGCAAACACATCGTCTATCAAAAAGACTGGGACTTTGTGCCTTGCGACAAAGAAGGTATAGCAAAGCATGGCATAGAAAAGACCTTGATGGATTTTAGCGACGAAATGCCAAAAAATAAAAGCCAAAATAAAAAGAAAATTTTTAGGATAGGCAGATGAACATTCTTCACACGCAGACACTTTTTAACTGGGGTGGCGAGCAAAATAAGACGCTAAATGAGATGCGTTTTATGCGTGAGATGGGTCCTAATGTCATACTTTTTGTAATCCAAACTCTCAGATAGAAAGTATTGCAAAAGAAAGAAGGCTTTAGTGTTATAGCACAAGAGATGAATAAGAAAAATTACTTTATAAAAGCGTACCAGCACTTTTGCGAAGTGATAAGTTCAAACAAGATAGATATCGTAATCACACATGGCTCGACTGATAGCTGGGTTGGGGCAATTGCTGGACTATTTTACCGAAGTAAAGGCGTTCAATTACAAGGAAAGGCATAATCTTTTTCCTATAAAAGGCTTCCTTTCAAAACTCATGCACAAAAAGACTATTTGATAAAATTTTATACATCTCAGATAGTGTCAAAGAGTACCTGCTAAGCATCGGCGTTAGCAAAAGATAGGTTAGTTTTTATGCCAAGTACAGTTGATGTGGAGGTGATAGATGCTACAAAAAGTACTTTTAGAGATGAGTTTAATATATCTCAAGATGAGCTAGTTATCGGTACATTTACTTCGCTTTACCGCAAGAAAGGTGTCTATGACTTTGCAAATGCAGCAAAAGAGATTTTAAAAGAGAAGGACGTCACAATAGTTTTTTTGCAGGAAATATCAGTGAAAGCACAAAAATGAGATTGCCTCGATTTTTAGCAATAAAGATAAGATTATATTTACTGGTTTTTAGAAAAGACGCGGCAAATATCATAAAAGGCTTTGATATTTACGTCTTTGCATCGCACTCTGAGGGGCTTGGTACAGTTTTGCTTGAAGCAATGAGCTCAAAAGTACCTATCGTGGTCTATGACAACGCACCGATGAACGTGCTAGTTAAAGATAAAGAGCGTGGGCTTTGAAATGCTAAAAATCAGATGAAATTTCGCTAAAAGAGTGCATTTTGGAGCTGATAAATGAGCCTGAAAAAGCCAAAATTACTCACAAAACGCCTTTAGTTTGTGGATGAACACTTTAGCCATAAAGCGCTAAAAGAGGCTATTAAATTTACTGGAGCAACAATGAACTACCCAGTTTGCGTGCTAACGATGCATCACTGCAATAACAATGAAAATGACTTTTGCCATTAAACCAGAGCTATTTAAAAAGCACTTCTTATGGCGCTAGATGAGGGCTATAAATTTATAAACTACAGCCAGTTTAAAGATATAGCTAGTGGCCGAGTAAAAGCCTCAAGAAAGAGCATTTTACTAACTTTTTGATGATGGATATTTTGATAATTATAAATTTGCATTTCCTATCTTAAAAGAGCTAAATATCCCAGCTGTGTGCTTTTTGATAACAGATAAGATCAAAGATTTTAAAAGACAAGATTACGACTTTTGCATTTAAAAAAACATAAAGAAATAGACTACGAAAAAAGATGCGGAGTATTTTTAAATTTGAGACGAGATCAGGCAGATGCAAGAGAGTGGCCTTTTTGAGTTTGATAGCCATACAGCGAGCCACTTTTTCCTGCAAAAAGTAACGATGAAGAAAAATTAAGAGAGAGATTTTCTAGCTCGCTAGCTAAGATAGAAGAGCTATTTCCTGAAAAACAAGAACTTTGGCTTTTGCTTTCCAAAAAGGGCACTTTAACGAGCTTTCACTAAAAGTTGTAAGAGAGTATTATGACTTTGCTTTTAGTGTGATGAGATGGTGGATTTTGCGTAGGAGATGATAAATTTAAGATAAGACGCATTGATATATCAAACAACGCGAAGAGCGAGGTGATTACATTTTTAGAGTTAAAAAAAGAAGCTTTTTATCTATTCTACGCCGGTACTAGGAAATTTATATTCAAATTTTAGAAATAGAGGCTATAAATAATGCTTGAAGCATTAAAATGAGGCTTGTAAAGAAATTTTAAAAAGATAAAAAAACAGGCCTTAATCGCTCTTACTGGGCTTCACGGCAGTGGCAAAAGTACACTTGCAAAACAAATTAGAAAAAAATGGATTTAAAAACTTTAAACCTTATCAAATCGCTGTAATCGATGATGATGTAATGAGTCTAAATTTATTTATAAGCTCGTCCAAAGATAAAAATCAAAAAGCGATCATCAAGATGAGTTAAAACCATTTTTAAATTTATCATGCCATTCGTAAAAGTCGTAATATACGTAAGCGCAAACCCACTTTTTACGTATAAGTAAATGTGACATTCTTTGTATTTTAAACGCTGATGAAGAAGCTCGAATCGCTGAATTTATAAAAGAAATTCTAGTAACGATTTAATCAACACCCAAAAAGCATATAAACAAAAAGAGCTTGATCTAGCAGGCCTTGCATATAAAGTCAAGTTAGAATTTGACTCAAAAGTTGGAGCAAAAAAATGAATAATCCCATCATGTAATATCATTAAAAAGAGATGAAGAGCAGAAGGCAAAATTTACAAAGACAATTTAAAAGATATGATGAATTTAAAATAATAGATGCAGTTGATGCTAAAAATTTTAGCGTCATGAGTATTACAGCGCATGATAGATTGCTTGTTAAAATCTTGTGATGAAGATTATAAATTTAAAATACCGCCATTAATTGCGACACCAGGTGAGCTAGCATGTACAATGCTCACATAAAAGCTTATGAGGATTTTTACAAGGCGATGCAGAATTTACTTTTAATATTAGAGGATGATGTTATTGGAAATGACGAACTAATAAATGAAGCCTTTTTGCTATGCAAAGATATAAGTAGTGATAGCATTTTGATATGCGGTGTGCAAGATGGATTAAATAGTAGATTTCGTGCTTTTTGGCAAAAATAAAAAGAAAAATTTATATCTTATCTCACCATACTCATACGCTAGTATATATAGAACGGCTGCCTACATTCTAACAAGAAAGAGTGCAAAAGCTCTGCTTGATTTTTACAAAAATGGCCTTTACGGAGCCGATAAATGGGAAGCGATCCTAAAAACACTGATCTCAAAAATGTACTTTAGTAATATCTTTTTCTCATCCAGAGGAGCTTAACAACTCTAATTTTAGAGATGCAGAGAAAGCAAAAAGATAGGATAAATTCTTTTTTAAAAATATAATAAAAAATTTCTCATACAAAATTCTCAAGATTTTTACGAAAAACATATTGCTAAAAATGAGAGGATTACACAAAGTAAAATTTTCTCCCTAAGATTTTAGTGTTGAATATAGTGAGCCTAAAAAGTCATTTTGATAGATAAATAGTGTCTTTTTAGCCAACTTGCATCTTTTTACCGCTATTCGCCTTATATCATCAAGCACACCATCGGGTTTATTTATCCCACGCTTTTGTTGTAAAAATACCTCATAGCCAACGCTTTTTGCCACATTTTTAGCTCATCATTAAACTTTACCTCTTGGCCAGCAGAAAGAAGCTTGTCATCAAAGCCAGAATTTTCTTTATACATAAATTCTTTGCATTTTGTAAAATTTTCTTTCATTTCACAAATACCAAAAATAATCATCAAAATGCGTATAAGTATGCGAGTGAAAGTCAAAGCACTCTTTCATCTTTACTATTTCCTCGTAGTTTAAAAAGACATCTTCAGGTCTAGTTGGTGCAGCATTTTTTGTATTCGTTATGATCTGAGCTCTATAAACTCGCCACTTTTTCTACTCGCCTGCTCTACCCAGCCAGCAACTAGAAAAATAGTCGCTTTAAGATTAAATTCCTTGATAATAGGATATGCGTAGACAAAATTATCCTTCCAGCCATCATCAAATGTGATAAATACACTCTTTTTAGGCACACTAAGCTCACCTTTTTATATGCCACAAACTCAGCTGAACTTAGCGATTTGTAGCCATTTTGAGCCAAGAATTTCATCTGATCTCTAAAATCATCTACGCTACTTGCAATAAACCCACTTTTTCAGCACATGATGATACATTAAAACTGTTACACTCATTTTGCAAGTTCCATATATAAATTTTGTGTGTTTTTCTATCATTTTTTTCTATACTAAAAATCCTTTTTACGTACTCTCTGCCAAACTCACCCATCTGTTTTCTTAAATTTTTCATCCAAAATAAGCCTTTCAAGCACTAGCCCCTCTTTATCGCCATTTTGAAATAAAAATCCACTCTTTCCATTACTCACTGCCTCGCCAAGACCGCCCACGTCGCTTCGATAGTGGCTAACTTGCACGAAGACGCTTCAAGCAACGCTCCACCGATAGCCTCCATATCTGAAGGCAACACACAGATATCAAGCGAGCCAAAAAAAGTCGCTCACATCGGTTCTGTTGCCACATAAAGATATTTTTATCTTTTATATACTCTTTTAGGTTGTCATTTTGTGCACCATCACCTACGATAAAAAGGGCGAATTTTTGCAAAAGTTGAGTTCACTAAATGCATCGATTAAGAGCTTATGATTTTTAGCAGCTCTTAGCACTGCAACGATACAAACACCTACCACATCGTCACTTAGGCCAATTTCTTTTTCATATTTATCTTAAATCTGGCGTGTATTTTTTTGCGTATCAATGCCAGTGTAGATTTTTTAGTACCTTCTCTTTTTTTCACACCTCTTTTTATAAGATCCGCTGCAAACCGAGTCGCAAACTCCTACCACTTTTTGTACTTAGGTTATAAGGCAAAGGCGATGCTATAGGCAGCTGCAAATGTCTAGTGCGAACCACGCTAACGCCGTACCGATTTTTACCTACAATAGCTCCAATGGTACCATCATCTTGCCAGAGTGGGTCGAGATAATTTTTATATTATTTTTTTCTTTACAATGGTAAATTTTAGTACTTTCAAAGATATTAAAAAGACTTTCTGAGATTAAACTCTACAAATTTGCTAATCTATTTGCTTTTTCAAAGCTTTTTGAGCCAGGATTTAGCCCATAAAAACCTTAATTTGCTCTTATCTAGTCCATTTATCACACGCTGAGTACGGTGTTCCTGTCCGCCAAATCCAAGAGAGCTTTCAAGCTCAAGTATATTTATCATCTTCTACTCTTTAAATTTTTCATTTTTTATTTGACAAAAAGCCATTTATTGTATTAAAGATTTTTGTAAAATTTTGATACATTTTCGTACGATTTTTACATTTTTAGCACTTTGCAGAAATTCTCTGTTTTTAGTCTAAGTTTTTGAAAAACCAGATGAGTTTATGATGCTATCAATATCTTCATAAAAAGATCAAGTGCCTTTACATAGCTACTATTTTTAGATTTGGTCTCGCCGAAATAGCTGGCATATAGACGCTTTTTATCTTTCTAAGCTCTAGATCAGGCACCATTTCAAGTGTTACAATTTTTGTTTTTAAAATTGAGATTATGTCTTCATAAACAAATTCTATGATCCATCACAGCTTTTTAGCTTTTCAAAACCAGCAGTGTTGTTGTCTCCTATCTTATAGCAATAAAATGCCTTATTTAGCTTTTACAAGAGTTTTTGAAGCGATAATATTTCTCACTATAGTGTGAAAATCTTCAGCTTGCGTGATCCCAACTGGAAATAAATTTGCTTTTGAACTTAGTCCTAATCGCCTTGTTTGCCGCATTATGCAAGACTTTGTTGTGCCTTTGAGGCTAAAAGCCTTTTTAGATACTCGTTTTTATCGATTACGCCGTCCTCTTTTTGTCTCAAAATCCTTCAAAAAGAGCTTTTTATGACCATAGACCTTACACATATCTGTTATCACTATGTCGGCATCAAATTTTCTGCGATATCATAAACACTTGAAGCATAATCTTTTTCCACATAGTCATCAGCATCTACGCAGATAGTATATTTCCCACTAACTAGCAATATACCGTCATTTCTAGCAGCACTAACACCGGCATTGCTCTTTTGTTTTAATATTATTTTTATCTTTATATTCTTCTAATATCTCTAGCGTATTGTCAGTACTTCCATCATTAATAACTATAATCTCAATATCATCCATGTCTTGAGATATAAGCGAACTTTAAACAATCCCTAATGTGCTCTTTTTGTTAAAAACAGGCACTACAAAGCTTTATTTTCACATCAGACACGATACTTCCTTTTTAATTTTTGTTTAATTGTATATTATTTTTAGTTCAGCAATGATAAAATGTCCACTTAAAATTTAAAAGGATCTGCATGAAAAACGACATCGTGTCTAAGCTCTACAATCTTTTTAGTTATTGTCTTATTTACACTACCAGTAACTGAGGGCTTAAAAGCAATATTCACTTACACTTTTCTGTCTTGGCTGGAATTTATATTTGTGTCAAAGAAAAAAAGGCAATTTAAATTTGATCTCATAAATATCTCACTCTTTTATCTTTGTTTTTGGCTACTTTTATAAGCTGCTTGGTAAATGGAGTTTCTGCATCAAGAGCGCTTGATCCGCTAAGGTGTATGCTATTTTTTCTTTGTGGCCAGAAGTGTCGGTGTAGAAAAATAATTACTAAATTTTTATTTTTGCCTTATTTTGCCGGTTTCATTGCCGCGTTTATCCCTGCTTGTATAGAAAGAAATTCACTTCAAATAATCCTTTAGCGCTTTTTGAGCTTAAATCAATAGGACACGTAAATCATAGTGCCATTTTTTTATGCTACTAGTTTTTGTGTAGCATTAGTTTCGATAAATAGCAAAGAATTTCTTGAAAAGTATATAGGCATAAGCATTGCCGGAATGTAGTCCTGGTATAATGATAGCTGGCTCTCAGAGCTGCAAATGTATCTTTTGCCAATCATTATTTTTACTTACTTACTTTTTGAGATCTTTAAATAAAACAGATAAAAATAAAATTTTTATTAGGCTTGATAATTTTCTTTAGTGTAATAGCTATTTCTTTATATATATATCAACAAATATCACTCAAGATGAAAGATTGTATAGTCAAATAACAAAGGGGGTAACTGGATCAGAGACTAGATATCCGATCTTTGCTAGCGCGTTTTATACGTGGTTGGAACACCCTTTATTTGGGATAGGTTCTGGTGAGTTTAAGATCATTGATATAACAAAATATTTTTCCAGGCAATGTTGAAGTTCATGTTAGTCACGCACACAATACCTTTTTAACATTTTTTTAACAGAAAAAGGGCGTCGTTGCCTTGCTTTGCATATTTGGTATTTCAACTATTACTCTTTATAAAATTCATTAGAAATTTTAGACAAAATAGCATAGTTTTTCTCTGCACTTTTTAATGCTTATGGCTAATAATATAATTTCACTTGCAAATACAACATTTCATCATGAAAATGCACTTTTAATGCTACTATTTTTGCATTTCAGCTTTAAGCGCCATAGATAAGAAAGCAACATCAAAAATTAGTTAATACTACTAGTGTATATCAACCGTTTCCAAATTTTATAAAGAAACGGTTGAGTTAAATTTCTACTTTTTCTTCATTTCCTCAAGCTCTTGTGCAAGAAAATTCTCCAGTGTAGCTGCCAGTTTTTTTGTAGTTTTTAGCTACCTCTTTGACATTGCCGCACGCTATCACTTTACCACCTTTGCGCTGCCCTCTGACCCCATATCTACGATATAGTCGCAGTTTTTGATGACATCCATGTTATGCTCGATCACAAAGACAGAATTTTCCAAGATCAACTAGGTGATTTAGCACCTTTACTAGCCTATCTACGTCAGCAAAATGAAGCCCTGTTGTTGGCTCATCAAGGATATAAAGCGTATTTCCAGTGTCGCTTCTGCTAAGCTCCTTTGCTAGCTTTACGCGCTGCGCCTCGCCGCCACTAAGTGTGACTGCATTTTGTCCAAGCGTGATGTAGCCAAGCCCCACGTCTTGCAGTGTCGTGAGCTTTGAAGCGATCTTTGGCACAGCCTTAAAGAACTCAACCGCCTCATCTATGCTCATATTTAGCACTTCGGCGATATTTTTTTGCCCTTATATATAATTTCCAAGGTCTGAGCGTTATATCTAGCACCATTACAAACGTCACAAACCACGTTGATATCGGGCAAAAGTGCATCTCGATCGTGATCTCGCCCTCGCCTTGACACTTCTCGCAGCGCCCACCTTGACATTGAAACTAAAGCGCCCTATTTTTATAGCCTCTAAGTTTAGCTTCTTTGGTCTGCGCAAATCAATTTCTTATCTCATCCATCACACCAGTATATGTTGCCGGATTTGAGCGTGGGGTACGGCCGATCGGGCTTTTGATTCTAGGTATATGACCTTGTCTAAATCCTCAAGTCCACTTAAATTTACCCCAGCTATCTTTTTACCTTTTTTTGCTCTATTTAGCTGTTCCTGCGCCTCTGGAAGCAAGGTCTGAAGTATTAGCGAGCTCTTGCCAGATCCTGAAACGCCAGTGATACCTACAAGGTTTTTAAGCGGAAATTTTCGCGATAACGTTTGAGATATTATTGATATTTACATTTGAGTTTCGAGCCACTTCTCAGCTTTTCTATTTTTTTGATAGTCGATCTTTTTCTTACCATTTATATATAGGGCGGTCTGAGTGTCTGAGTTTAAAAGCTCTTTTTGAGCTACCAGCAAAGACCACATTACCGCCAATTTACCAGCTCCAGTGCCGATATCTACGATAAAATCAGCCTCCTCTATCGTCTTTTTGTCATGCTCAACGACGATTACAGAGTTACCCTTTTAGCTTGCAAATTTTCTAAGTGTTTTTATGAGCTTTAGCGTATCGCGCTCGTGCAGACCGATACTTGGCTCATCAAGCACGTACATGACGCCACTTAGCCCACTTCCCTATCTGGCTGGCGATCCTGATGCGCTGTGCCTCGCCACCGCTGATCGTCCCTAGCATCTCGCCCAAGCGACAAACAGCCAAGCCCCACGTCATATAAAAAGAAAAAGCTCTCGTTGATCTCTTTTAAGATAGGCTTTGCGATCGCCTTGTCATAGTCGCTAAGATAGGCGAAAATTTTCTTTCTCATTCGAGAAAAAGCGGTGCAGTTTTCTATGCTCATATCTAGATACTCACCAAGTCCAAGGCCAGCGACCTTGACCGCTAGACTTTGAGGCTTTTAGCCTGTGACCGTTGCAAGCATCACAAATTTCTCTCACTCATGTATTCATCAAAGTCCTTATAATCCTTCAAAAGCCCATGTGAAATGTACAACCACTCCATCAAATTTTTTCTAAGTAGTTTATTTTCGCTTCCAAAAACTCAACTTCTTTGACATTTCCATATAAAACGAGCCTTTTCATCTTCGCTAAGCTCATAATAGGGCTTTTTGATATCGATACCATTTTGCTCACAAAAAGCGAGTAAAAATTTATAGTAATAGCTCATGTTGTAGCCATAAAGTAGCTTGATCGCACCATTTTCTATCGACTTTTCCTCATCGATGATCTTGCTCATATCTAGGCTGTATCTTATACCAAGTCCGTCGCAGTGCTCGCAAGCGCCCTTTGGCGAATTAAAAGCTAAAGCTTTAGTGGCTCAAGCGGTGTAAATGAAATTTTGCAGTCAAAAACAAGCCATGTGCTCACTGTAATGTATAAAACTCTCTTTTAGTCCCAGCTCATCGGCATTTGCGATCTCTATCTCGACCTCACCAAAGCTCTCATTTTAGCGCCTTTTTCTACGTCGCTTGCAAGGCGCTCGTGATTTTGCTCATCGATAGCGATCCTATCAACGATGACCTTTATTGTGTGTTTTTGTTTTTGCAAGCTCGATCTCTTCATCAAGCCTCACCACCACGCCATCTATCTGCGCTCTGACAAAGCCTTTTTGACGTAAATTTATCGATCAAGTCCGCCCATGTGCCCTTTTTCTCACGAACCAGTGGCGCATAAATGATCACTTTTTGCACCAAGCGGGAGCTTTGAAATTTCATTTATGATATCGCTCGCACTCATTTTTGAGATAGGTTTGCCACATTGATGGCAGTGCTGAACACCAACCCTTGCATATAAAAAGCCTTTAGATAATCATAAACTTTCAGTAATCGTTCCAACCGTTGAGCGAGGGTTTTTGAAGTTGTCTTTTTGATCGATCGCGATAGCAGGCGTTAAACCCTCGATCTTATCAACATCAGGCTTGCCAACGCGATCTAAAACTGCCTAGCATAGCTGCTAAGGCTCTCCATGTATCTCCTTTGCCCCTCAGCATAGAGTGTATCAAAGGCTAGCGTACTTTTGCCGCTTCCGCTAAGACCGGTAAAAACCACTAATTTATTTTTGGAATTTTTGAGATTAATATTTTTTTAAGTTATGTTCTCTTGCACCAGTTATTTCAATAATATCGTTCATTAAATTTATACAACCTTTTTTAAAATTCTAATCTGTAAATTTGAGTCTAAAAGTGATAAAAGATTTATAAAAGTAGTTTTTATAAAATTAAGATCGTAGTTAAATTTAAGGGCTTATTTATATCATTTTCAGCTTTTTTTGATATTCTACGCCAATTCAATCTAAGGAGAAAAATGTCTGTAAAAATAACTGATATATGCATAAGCTGTGGTTCATGTATTGATGAATGCCCAGTTTCAGCTATCGTTGATGATAGCGATAACCCAACTGGAGCAGATACATACTATGTTTATTCAAATAAATGCGTTGAGTGCGTAGGCTATAATGATGAGCCAGCCTGTGCATCTGCCTGTCCAACTGATGGTTGTATCGTGTGGGATGCTGTTGTAGCAGGACAACCTTCTCGCGATCAAATTGGTGCTGATGCACGCAATGGCTCTATTCCAGTTATTCAATAAATTTATATTTATAAATTTTAGGCTCAAATTGAGCCTATTTTTATTTTTAAGCTTTATTTGATATAATTGCCAACTTCAATTTAAATAACCTAGATTTAAGGAAAAGTATTATGCAAAGAACACTTTCTATTATTAAGCCTGATGCTGTTAAGAAAAAAATGTTGTTGGAAAAAAATTATAGATAGATTTGAAAGTAACGGCCTAGGATCGCAGCTGCAAAGAAAATTCAACTTAGCAAATGCGATGCAAAAGCATTTTATGCAGTTCATAAAAGATAGACCTTTCTTCAACGATCTAGTCGAATTTATGATAAGCGATCAGTTGTAGTTATGGTTTTAGAGGGTGAAAATGCAGTTGCTAAAAACCGCGAGTTAATGGGTGCAACTAACTCAAAAGAAGCAGCTCCTGGCACTATAAGAGCTGATTTTTGCTGATAGTATTGATGCAAATGCAGTTCACGGAAGTGACAGCCTGGAAAATGCTGTGAATGAAATAAATTTCTTCTTTGCTTCAAGAGAAATTTGCTAATTTTAGGTCAAGAAAAATTGATTATATCTTTTTCTAAAATAGCAAACAAAGATATAAGCTTTGAGCTAGCAGGAAATGATAATTTAGTTTTTAGTGGAATTTTAAAAAGAAAAGATCCTTTTTTTGGTAAAATGCCAAGGTAAGATAAAAAGGGAATATAAATTATGTTTGCGATCGATGCGGTGAAGTATTTATGCTACCCTATCGATCAAGATGTAGAGCTAAATTTAAGTGATGGTATTTATAAAGATAGCGAAAATGAGCTTAGCGATACGATGGAATTTTCTTTGATGGCAATATTAATTTAAAAGAAGTCTTTGAGAGCGAGTTAGAAGCTTTTAAAAGTGATTATTTCTATTGTGAAAAATGTAAAAATTTATAAAGGAGAGTAAAAATGGCAGTACCAAAGCGAAGAGTGAGTCATTCTCGTGCAGCAAAACGTAGAACACATTATAAAGTTACACTTCCAGTGCCTGTAAAAAGACAAAGATGGTTCTTGGAAAATGCCTCACCGCATAAACAAAACTACAGGTGAATATTAAAAATATGATTCGCATTGCTATCGATGCTATGGGTGGTGATTTTGGTGCAGATCCTATAATATCTGGTGTTATTGATGCACTAAAAGAGACAGAATTTAAAAGCTGTATTAGTCGGCGATAGCAATGTCATCAAACCACTCATTCCACAGTCTTATTTAAAAAAATATCGAATTTTTAGAAGCTAGTGAAGTTATTTCAATGGCAGATGGCGCAACTGATGCGCTTAAAAGAAAAAGATAGTACGATCTACAAAGCGATTGAACTTTTAAAAAACAAGGAAGTTGATGCTGTAGTTTCTGCTGGTCATAGTGGTGCAACTATGAGTTTAGCTACCCTAAGAATTGGTAGACTAAAAAATATTTCTCGCCCTAGCAATTGCAACACTTATGCCAAATTCAAAAGAATCTGCTACTTTAGTTTTAGATGTTGGTGCAAATGTTGATTGCAGAAGTGAGCATTTGTTTCAATTTGCCATAATGGGTGAAGCCTATGCAAAAAGAAATTTTAGGTAGAAAAAGAGCCAAAAGTTGGTCTTTTATCAAATGGTGAAGAAGAGAGCAAAGGTAATGAAGTTAGCAAAGAAGCATTTAAATTAGTTTCTAGGCTTGATAGCTTTGTTGGTAATGCAGAAGGCAATCAAATTTTTGATGGTAGTATCGATGTAATGGTTTGTGATGGTTTTATGGGAAATATTCTTTTAAAGACTAGCGAAGGCGTTGCAGATGCTATAGGTAAAATTATCAAAAACAAATTAAAAAAATCACCTCTTGCTATAGCTGGCTCTGTACTCATGAGAAAAGTTTTTTAAGACACTTAAAAAGCAGGTTAGCTATGACGAATATGGCGGTGCACCGCTTCTTGGTGTAAATGGTTTGTGTTATCATAAGTCACGGCAAAAAGCAATTCAAAAGCTATAAAGAATGCAATTTTTCAAGCAATAAAATTTGCTAATTCAAATATAAACAAAGTTATCGAAGAAGAACTTTCGCACTTTGCAAGGTAAAATATGCCAAAAGCTTCACTGATTTCTATCGCTTCCTATATTCCAGAAAAAAATTCTGACAAATTTTGACCTTGAAAAAGATGGTTTGAAACGAGTGATGAATGGATAGTAAAGCGAACAGGTATCGAACAAAGGCATATTGCAACTAACGAAACAACAAGTGATCTTGGTACAAAGGCTGGTGAATTAGCCATAAAACGCTCAGGGCTTGATAAAGCTCAAATCGATGCAATCATCTGTGCTACGATATCTCCAGATCATCTTTGCATGCCATCTACCGCTTTGCAAAATAGCTGCAAATTTGGGTTTTAAAACTATGGAGTTACAGCATTTGATATAAGTGCGGCTTGTACAGGTTTTATTTATCTTTTTAGAGCTTGCAAATTCTCTCATTATTAGCGGTGCTAAAAAAACGTATTAATTATCGGAGCCGAAAAATTAAGCTCTATTGTTGACTATACAGATAGAAGCACTTGTATACTATTTGGTGATGGAGCGGGCGCGGCTGTAATTAGTAGTGGCAATGAAAATGAGATCATCGATATTCATACGGCAAGCGACGGCAAGCAAGCTGAACTTTTAATAACTCCAGGATGTGGGAGTGTATTTCCAGCCAGTGAGGAAACGCTAAAAATAGACTAAATTTCATCCATATGAGTGGAAATGAAGTTTTTAAAATAGCAGTTCAAACACTTAGCAAAAAGCGTAATAGAAATTTTTGTATGCAAATAAAATGCAAAGCGAAGATATTGATTTTTTTATACCTCATCAAGCAAATATAAGAATAATAGATGCAGTAAAAATAGATTAAATTTTAAAGATGAGCAGTGTGTCTTGACTGTTGCTAAATATGGCAATACAAGCTCCGCTTCAATTCCGATGGCTATAAATAATGCCTATGAAGACGGCCGTATCAAAAAAATGGTTCAGTTTTTGCTTCTTGATGCATTTGGTGGCGGCTTTACATGGGGATCAGCAATTCTAGAAATTTGGTGGAAAAAAATTTTAGCGACTTACAATAATTACAGCAAGTAATTTTCTAAATTTTTAGTAACGCTTTTTACTAATTTCTTTCAAGTATTCTCATCAATAAAATTTTTTAAAATTCAAATTTTTAACACTTTTAACAAAAATCCATTTTCTACTCTTATCAATAACGCTCAAATTTACTACAAAAAAATTTTCTAAAAATATGTTTTAAACTAAATTTAATTTTGAATAGATATAATTTCGCAATCAATAAAATTTATTATTAAGGAGAACAAATGTTAGTAACAAAAAGCACCTGATTTTTACAGCTGCAGCAGTTTTTAGGAAACAATCAAATTGTAAATGATTTTAATCTTTATAAAAAAATATTGGCGAGAAAGGCGCGGTTGTATTTTTTTCTATCCAATGGACTTTACATTCGTTTGCCCAAGCGAGATCATCGCATTTGATAAAAAGATATGACGAGTTCAAGTCACGCGGTATCGAAGTTATCGCGGTTTCTTGCGACAACCAGTTCTCACACTTTGCATGGAAAGAGACTCCAGTAAACAAAGGCGGTATCGGCAAAGTTCGCTTCCCGATCGTAGCTGACATGACAAAAATCAATCGCTCGCGGTTTTGACGTACTTCTAGAAGACGCTGGTGTGGCGCTTCGCGGATCATTTCTACTTGACAAAGATGGCACAGTTCGCCACGCAGTTATAAACGACCTACCGCTTGGTAGAAACATCGACGAGATGATCAGAATGGTAGATACTATGTTATTTACAAATGAGCACGGCGAAGTTTGTCCGGCTGGCTGGAACAAAGGTGATGCTGGCATGAAACCAAGCACTGAAGGTGTTGCCGACTACCTTTCACACAATGAAGGCAAACTATAATCGATAGAAATTTCTAGGTATCCTTTACCTGAAAATTTCTCCCCAAATAAATTTAAATACTTTTTTTAATATAACTTTTTATATCATAGCCTTGGCTTTAATCAACAACATTCCGGAGAATACATGGATTTTAAGGGCAGACAAGAGCTTGTAATAAATTGCGAAGATAGCATACTTAAATTAAGAGATAAATTTATCGATGACGGTATCAAATTTTGTAGACAGCTAACATTTATCGTACCGCACGATCAGGTGAAAATTTGTCTTGAAAACATCTTTGATACACTGCTTATTCAAAAGCCAAATGCTACGCAGCTACAAGATGATTTAAATAATCTAATACCAAAATCAAACGCAAGAGACGAATTAATACATTTCCTACTTTTTAAATTTGACTTTAAATTTTAGTCACTCTTGCGACAATAGCACTTTCGTAGGTTATTTCGTAAATGCCGTTTCAAGAATCAAAGAAATTTTCATGTGGTGCCAAAGATCAGCAAGAAACAAATGTAAAAGACATGATCAAAAACCGGAACATTTTTTATGAAGATCCGATCAATACTTTCACTCGCATGAAAAAGCCAAGGTAAGGCCAGAGCTTTTTAAATTGTGCATGATGGACTAAAATATAAAATATGAGGCTGAAATTTTTAGAAGTTAAAGAAGATAGTGTCGTTTTTTTCGCGTGGATATGATGCAAATTACTAGCCATGAAGCAAGACGGCAAAGGTTTTATTTTTGCCAAATAGCTTTTTCTCAAAGCCATTATGTGCTGATATTGTTAATTACAATATAGTTAATAAAGGCGTCACTCTTTCAAACTTCTTACGAAATACGACGATGTACGCATATAAAAGAAAATTCCAACGTATCTTGCCAAATCGTTTTACCAAAACTATTATCAAAGGAAAGCAAGACAAGATCGAAGGTAGCCTTTATGATGTTTCTGAAGGCGGCATAAGTGTATTAAGCCCGCAAACTACAAATTTTTCAAGATGGAGAAGAGCTAGAAGCGACCTTTGAAATCTTAATCGCACCAGATAAAGTAAAAAACGTGACTTTAAAGCTAAGACTTGTTACAGAGCTGGCATATAAAGGCTACATAAGATACTGCATGAAGCTTATTGATGATGATGAAACGATAAAAGATTTTACACAAAAGCGCATAAAAGAGACACTTGACGAGCTTCGCTCACGTATAAAGTTTATACGAATAAGGTAACTAGTGAAAACAATACAAGAAAAATTGAAAAACTTTTTTTATATCGGACTAAAAGACAAAGAGCCATTTTTATAAAAACAAGGATCTAACCACCCACGCAGCCATCATCGGTATGACAGGTAGCGGCAAAACAGGCCTTGGTATCACGCTTTTTAGAAGAAGCCTGCATAGACAATATACCTTCTATCATCATCGATCCAAAGGGCGACATCACAAATTTAGCTCTCACCTTTCCGCAGATGAGGCCGGAGGATTTTTTACCATACATAGATGAAGTAGAAGCGGCTAATAAAGGTCAAAGTGTAGAGGAATTTGCCGCTGCTCAAGCCGAGCTTTGGAAAAATGGCATAAAGTCGAGCTTTCAAGATCTTGAGCGAGTAAAAGTAAAAGAGGCGCTAGCTTTAACATCTACACACCAAAAAGCTCAGCTGGCATAGGCGTGGCGCTACTTAGCGACTTTGCCTGCCCAAATATCACTGATGAAGAAATCTTTAGCAACTATATAAATTCGCTTGCAGCCTCGGTATTATCTCTTGTAGGTATAAATTCCGAGGACATGAACTCAAAAGAACAGCTTCTCATCTCAACCATATTTGAGACTAAATTTGAAAGAGCAAAAAGACGTCAGTATAGAAGAGCTAATAAATTTCATCGCAAATCCGCCTTTTTAAAAAGATAGGCGTTTTTGACGTCGATACCTTCTATCCAAGCAGTGAGCGCCTAAAAGCTTGCCATGAAGATAAACGCGCTCATCGCAAGCCCAAGCTTTAAGGGCTGGACGCAGGGGCGTTAGACTAGAAATTTCAAAGATGCTTTTTTTGATGAAAATGGCAAAGCAAAGTGCAATATCTTTACGATCTCGCACCTAAATGACGCTGAGAGGATGTTTTTTTGTCACCCTTTTACTAAACGGGATCATCGCGTGGATGCGCGGTACTGAGGGAACAAGCTCACTTAGAGCGATCCTTTATATGGATGAAAGTACTGGCTTCTTTCCGCCAAATGCAAACCCGCCATCAAAAACGCCTATGCTTACACTTTTTAAAAGCAAGCTCGTGCATTTGGTCTTGGCTGCGTCTTAAGTACGCAAAATCCAGTCGATCTTGACTACAAAGGCCTTAGCAACATCGGTACTTGGTTCATAGGTCGCCTCCAAACAGCGCAGGATAAAGCCCGTGTGATCGACGGACTAAGTGGTATCTCTGGCTCAAGCTTAGACAAAAGCTTCGCTAGAAAGCCCTCATATCAAATTTAGCAAAGAGAAATTCTTCAGTTAAAAAAATATAAACGAAGACGGACTAAATGTCATCTCCACTCGCTGGGCGCTTAGCTATCTAAAAGATCACTGAGTCGCGAACAATTCCAGGTGATGAAAGATAAAAAAAGAAAAGATTTAAGTACTCAAAGCGTAGATAAAAGCGAGATGAGATTGGCGCAAAGCCTATCATCTCAAAATGAGATCACACAACTTTATGCTAACTCAAAAAGCCTCACGCCAAATTTACTAGCAAGCGCAAAGATAAGAATTTATGACACCAAAAAGATATCGATAGCGTTTATGAAGTAGGCTATCTTTATGAACTAAGCGAAAATGATAATGAGCCAAACTGGAGCGAGGCTAGTGAAGGTTTGCACGTTGATGCAAGCGGAAATGAGCCAAGTGACGCAAAGCTTTGCAGCTGTGCCAAACTTTCATCTTAAAAAGCTAAAGAAAAGTTTTCGACAATATCCAAAAAGATTTTTAAAGAGTATCTGTATAGAATTACTAATTAATATCTTTGAAGCATTGAGGAATTTATTCAAAAACAATGAAACAAAAGGAGCAGTTTTATATCAGACTTCAAGATAGGTGCAATGAAAATTTTAGAAGAACAAACTGCAAAACTCACAGCTACATTGAAAAAGAGCGAAAAAAAGCTTACAAGACAAGCTAAACAAGGCTCTAGCAAAGCTTGATAAAGAGCAAAAAGAGATGACCACAAGTGGGCTTGATGCTGCCATAAATATAAGCGCTAGCATACTTGGAGCGATATTTGGCAACAAGCTTTTATCTCGTCAAAATGCGGGTAAAATCGCATCGAGTGCAAGAAGTGCAAATAGAGTCTTAAAAGAGCGAAGTGACGTCAAAGCTTAGCGAGCAAAGCGTAAATGATATAAAGCTTAGCCATAAGCGAGCTTTGAGGAGAAATTGCAGCAAGAGTGCGATGCACTAAAAGAGGCGAATGATGTTCAAAAACATCACGATAAACGAAACGCCAATTTCGCCAAAGAAAAGCGACATCTACGACGAAAAAAATCGTGCTTCTGTGGAGATGATTTATAAAAATTAGTATTTTTTTAATATCATTTTCTCTTTAAATTTAAAAAGGTAAAATATGCAAAATTTAATACTTTATGCCATTAGTTATTTACTTGGAAGTATTCCATCTGGTCTCATTCTTGCAAAAATTTTCTGGGCATGTTGATATAAAAAAACGAAGGCAGCAAGAGCATCGAGTGCGACAAATGTTTTAAGAGTTTTTAAAACAAAAAGATCCAAAACTAGCCAAAAAAACTAGCCATTTTAACGATAGTTTGTGATGTTTTTAAAAGGAGTTTTGCCACTTATTGTCGCTTCATATTTAGGAGCTAGCCAAAGTGTACTTTGGACGATAGCGGTTTTAAGCGTGGCTGGACATTGTTTTTCTATATTTTTGGGCTTTCAAGGCGGCAAAGGCGTGGCAACTGGAGCTGGAGTGATCGCATTTTTTTCTTACCAGTTGAGATCATTATTGCTCTAGCTGTTTGGTTTGTGGTCGAGAAAATTTTTAAAAATTAGCTCTCTTGCTTCACTTTGTGCGTTGATAGCTCTCATAGCATCAAGCTTTATAATCCACCCAGAGTTAGATGAAATCTATACACACGCTCCGATACTAATCATCGCATTTTTTTGGTGGTTTTATAAACACATACCAAATATCGTTCGCTTAATATCTGGCAAGGAGAAAAAAAGTCGTATGAAAAGCGAGATGACGACGATCATTAAAGATTATAAATTTGAAACGATCATTTGGAATGCTTGATTTTTGAGCGAGTCGCTAAGCAAGAGGTGCAAATGAATCTAGAAATTTGCTCAACTAGTTTTTATTGATTATGTTTTTAATTATTGACTTTGTTAGAAAATTTTTATAATGAAAGACAGTTTCAAAGCGTTGAAGAGTCGCTTGAAGAAACCAGCAAAGCATTAAAAGAGAAAGTGAGCTCACTAACTAGCCTTAAAATGAAATTTTAAAAACTGAAATTTCTACCAAATGCGGTTGTTGGAGCAAAAATAAACACTATTTTTTAAAAATTTATTAAACTATCTTGAAATATTGCTTTAATTTATGATACAATCGCCCATAAATTTTTAGTTTAAGGAAGCAAAATGCGTATTTTAATAGTTGAAGATGAAGTGACGCTAAATAAGACGATTGCTGAGGGCTTGCAAGAGTTTGGCTATCAAACTGATAGCTCTGAAAAATTTTAAAGATGCTGAGTACTATATAGGTATCAGAAATTACGATCTAGTTTTTGACTGATTGGATGCTTCAAGATGGCGATGGCATAGATCTTATAAACATCATCAAACATAAATCTCCACGCACTTCAGTTGTAGTTCTTTCTGCAAAAAGATGACAAAGAAAGCGAAATAAAAGCACTTAGAGCTGGTGCTGATGACTATATCAAAAAAACCATTTGATTTTTGATATCCTAGTAGCTAGACTTGAAGCTAGACTACGCTTTGGCGGCACAAATATTATAAAAAAATTGATGAGCTCATCATCAATCCAGATGAAGAAAAAAATCACATATTTGGGTCGTGATATTGAGCTTAAAGGTAAACCTTTTGAAGTCTTAACTCATCTTGCAAGACACTCAGATCAGATCGTATCTAAAGAGCAACTGCTTGATGCTATCTGGGAAGAGCCAGAGCTCGTCACTCCAAACGTCATTGAAGTCGCTATCAACCAAATCCGCCAAAAAAATGGACAAACCACTAAATATTTCAACAATTGAAACTGTTAGAAGACGCGGATATAGATTTTGTTTTCCCAAAAAGCCTAAGGAATAGATTTATACTACAATTAGCATCTGGTGCTATGATGCTAATTGTAGTTATTTCGGTAATGCTTTATCACTATATAAGGGTTACCGTTTTTTCAAAGTGTCGTTAATGAGCTAAACTATCAAGCCGAAGCTTATAAAAATCCTCGTACTTTCAATCCTTTAAATTCAAAAAAACATTTACGATAGAAAAATCCAAATAAAACTCTAGCAACGATAAAAACAGACGAGCCACAAGATAAAGAAACATATATCGTAACACGAAAAATCAAAGGATCAGAGTAAAACTTTTTTTAATAACAAAACTTGATGAAAGCAGTTATTTAAGCCTAGAAAAAGATACTACTCTTCAAGCCCATATAGTAGAAGAAAATTTTTATAGATATTATAATCGTAAATGTATCAGCGATACTTTTTGGTACTTTTTATGCACTATTTTTTTATCAAGAATGCTTTTTAATACCTATAAAAAGTACTTGAGTCATAAGCTTGCAAATTTAGATGAAAAAAATTTCTTCATGAGATCGATATAAAAAGTCTACCAGATGAGTTTTTACCACTTGGACAGAGCATAAATAGGCTAATCTCTCGTATCCAAACATTTTGTCTTATACCAAAAAGAGCTTTTTGTAGGCGTGGCACATGAGTTAAAAAAACACCGCTGGCCGTAATGAAAACAAAAATGAAGTTACGCTTTTTAAAGCCACGCGAGAGTGAAAAATATATCGAAGCTCTAAAAATCAAACAATGAAGCTATAAACGGCATGAACGCGATGATAAGTTCTATACTTGAGATCGGCCGTCAAGAAGGAGCTCAGTTTGAAGAGCCAGTGAATACCGATGTCATAGGATTTTTTAAAAAAACTTGTGAAAAAAACTATGAGATACTTGCAAAAAATGATGAAAAAATATAAAACTGGATATAAAACCAGAAATTTCTAAATCTAAAAATACAAACTAGCTTGCTAACTCACATTGTGCAAAATTACTGTTCAAAAATGCCATTAAATTTTCACCAAAAAAATAGCACCATTACGATTAGCTCTAAAGCTTATAAAAAAATAAATTTATTATCGAAGTAATAGATGAAGGAATAGGCATAGATGAGAGTAAAGATTTATTTGCTCCATTTAAAAGATATGGCGACAAAGGTGGTGCTGGGCTTGGGTTGTTTCTAGCTAAAGGTGCAGCACAGGCTCTTGAGTGGCGAAGTAGACATTAAAAAAATAGAAACGATAGAAGCGGTGCAGTCGCAAGCCTAGTTTTTAAATATAAAAGGATAAAAATGGCAAAGAGAACCGCAGTAATCGATCTTGGCTCAAATTCCATGCGAATGGCGATATTTGAGAGAACGTCACGCTTAGCATTTTTTTATACTAGCTGAATATAAAAACAAAGGTTCGCCTAGGTGAAGGCGGATATGGCTCAAAACAATGAAATATCCGAAAGCTCAATGAAAAAAGCGCTAAAAGGCTTTTAGAGAATTTTTCAAATATCATAAAAAGCTACAAATGCAATAAAGTCTTATGTGTTGGTACTTCAGCGCTTAGGGATGCTCCAAACGCAAATGTTTTGATTTCTCTTTTAAGAAAAAACTTGGCATAAATTTAAAAGTCATAGACGGCAAAGAAGAGGCTACTTTTGGTGCAATCGCGGCCAAGAATTTGCTCCATAACATCGCTGAATGCGTCACTATTGATATCGGTGGCGGATCAACTGAGCTTGCCAGAATAAGCAAAGGCAAAATAATAGATACGCTCTCACTTGACATTGGTACAGTTAGGTTAAAAGAGCTTTTTTGATAAGAAAAAAACTTAAATAAGTTGCCAAAAATTACTTAGAACAAGTTACAAAAACAGATAGATGAGCGATTTAAATGCCAAAATATAATCGCTATTGGTGGCTCTCTTAGAGCGATATCATCTGCTATAATGAGCAGAAAAGTTTATATCCACTCTCATCACTGCATGGCTTTTTGCTATAAGCTTTAGCGACGAGCAAGCCTACATCGAGAGTATTGCAAATGTTAGCGTGCTTTGAGCTAAATAAATTTCCTATTAAAAAAAGATAGATACGACACCATTAGAGAAGGCGCACATATCTTTTTAGCCCTTGCCGAAGCTCTAAATGCCAAAAAAATATTATAACAAGTGGGGTTGGCGTAAGAGAGGAGTGTTCTTAAAAGATTTTTTTACGCCCTAGCATTAAATTTCCCGCAAAATTTCTAATCCAAGTATCAAAAAGTTTGCAAGATCGTTTTTATATTATCATGCAATAAATCGGTCACAAGATATGCAAAAGATATATTTATGGTATTAAAAAAAGCTTCATGGTCTAAGCGATAACTATCTTGAAGTACTTTTTAGTTGCTACAAAACTTCACAATGTCGGTCAAGAGATTGGCTTTTTATGGCGATCATAAAAAACTCAGCCTATATAGTCCTAAATGCTCTTAAATTATGGCTTTTCGCATGAACAAAAAAAGCATTGATTGCAGTAGTAATTGGCACAAACGGAAAGAAAAAAACATCTATGAATTTGAGCGATATAAGATTTACTTCCAAAAAGCCGAGTGTATAAGATGGCTAAGTTTTATACTCTCACTAGCAAAGGCACTTGATCTAACCTGTGAAAGGCTAAAATTTAAACTTCGAATTTAGTGGGCACACGTTAAAAATAGAAGGTGCAAAAAGATTTGCTATGGCAAAAAGAAGAGATAAAAAAAGATCACAAAACCTGAAAGTTGCTATTTCGTTTGTATAAATTTCTGAAACTAGCTTTTAACGCTAAAAATTTAAATTGGACGAGAATTTTAGCTAAAACTACTAAAATTCTCCGCTCATTTTATCTTTTATAGTTACTTAAACTATTTTTTTCGCTCTTCCAAAAAAATGAGCTTAGTTTTTTCTTGTTCTCTTCAAAAAAATATAGCAAAATCTTGCTCATTTTGTATCTTGTCTTCACCAAAGCTATCAAGCATTACATTTGAGCTACCGACTATCACTAAATAACGTCTATTTTCATAGCTTAATAGCATTAGTTTATTAGTGCGATCAAGATACTTTTCATATATTATATTGACGTTACTATTTTTGATTTTTTTAAGTAGCCAGTTCATTGATTTTTGTATCATTTTTGAGACTGATTTCTAGGTGTTTTTAAAACCCGCTAAAATCACTACTCTTTGAAGTAATATATCTTTTAAATACATATAAAAAAATACAAGAAGCGCAATAAGCACACTTAAGACTATAAAATACCTTGAGTCTATATTTAACATAGGCTCTTCATCTATCTTTGAGTGCTAGGGCTCTCTATTTTTGCACTAGCTTGAGGCATATTTTGTATTTGAGGTTTTGCATTTTTTTAGAGTTACACGAATGCGGAGCCCAAAACTATCAGTCGTCTTTGAAGCATTTACGATAATAGCATCATTTGAGCGCAAATTAAGACAAGCGAGTTTTGCTTTGGCTCTATCTCAAAGCTCTTGAATAATCTTTGAGTTTATATCTTTGCTGGCACTTTGATCGTAATTTAGCGAATTTAATATCAAAGATGTTGTGTCCTTTTCGCGCTTTTTGAAAGATATTTCCTTCATAAGGTGCATCAAAGCTAAGCATAATATCGACTCTATCAGCACGTTCATAGATATTGTAAGTTAATAGGTTTGAAGCTAAAATTTGAGTTGCAAAAAAAGTAAGAAAAAAATAGTATACATTTTCATAAAAGTTCTTTTTTTGAAGTACTGAATAACTGACTTTGAATCCAAAATTTCATTTATCCTGATGGCTACAATTTCTTTTCTCATAAACCATTACTTCGCCTTTTTCCAAAAATTCTATTATTTATATATAGCTCTACGCTCTCACCAGCTGGCTTTTCGAGGTCTATAACCGAGCCAGCTTCAAACTCAAAAAGCTCATTTATACTAACCGTGGTAGTTCCTAGCTCAGCTATAAAATCAACGCTTATATCCATAAGCTCATCATAGCTCTTAAAAAGCCCTAGCTGCTCTAGCGTCTCTATCGCACTCTCGTCGTTCATTGTATGTCGTAGCCTATTTGAAATGTTCTATTTTTTTATTTTATATACAAATTTCTCTTTTTAGTTTGATACCAAAGTACTTTTCAACTTCACCTAAAAATTCAGGTGTCCCAAGTTTATAAGTATTTGGCTCTTTTTTTCATTTTAGTAAATTTTAGCTTTTGCCAATGATCTGATTGGCTATCTCTTTGCAAAAGATCGTCTAAATCGCCACCATCAACATCTTCGTGACCAAAAAAAGGCATTCATGAAAAATTTCTCAAAGTATCTTTTTTAAAAAAATAGGTAAAAAAATAATACTCGCTTTTTGCCCTTATAGACTGGTATGCTAGCTCCGTAAAATCCTTTGCCCAGACTCTTACCAAACTCTAAATCCAGCCCTAAAGTATCCTTGCAAAAGATAGCTTGTAGCTTCATCTATAACTTTTTCTCATATCTCTTCCTTAAGACTTGAAATGCATTTTCAATTATACTTTGGCTTTACTAAATTAGCTATAAATTTATTAAGCATTTTAAAAGAGTTTATCTATCTCTTTTTACTAGCTTTTTCACCGCTCAAATTCGGCACAAAGCTTAACTATTTGAGTACCTATTATCGCTCCGTCAGCATATTTTTTTACCTCATTAACATCATCTTTGTTTTTTTATACCAAAGCCCACAGCTACTGGCAGATCGCTCTTTTTCTTAAGCTCTAGAATCGACTCTTTATCCCTATCTTCATCAGCCCTTTTTGAACCGCTAACGCCGATTGCGCCAAGAGCGTAGATAAATCCTGAGCCAAATCTACAAAATTCCATCCGCTCTACTACCAGATGTGACGCTGATAAGTGGCACGAGGCATAAATTAGCTCCTTGCACTTTAGAGCAAATTCCTCGCACTCCTCGCAAGGCAGATCCGGAACGATAAAGCCGCTAACTCCAGCCTCAACTGATCTTTTTAGAAATTTATCAACACCATAAGCAAAGATGATGTTGTAATAAACCAAAAAAATATAAGTGGCTTTGTCACTTTTGCCTTGCAACTCTCAAGCATATCAAAGACAATGTCCGTATTTACGCCGTTTTGCACCGTCTCAAAGCTAGCTTGCGCTATGAGTTTACCATCAGCCAGCGGATCAGAGTAAGGGATGCCGATCTCAACTGAGATCAAGCGTGCTATCATCTAAATTTTTACTAAAAATTCCTTCGTTTTTTTCTAAGCTTGGATATCCAGCCACGATGTAGCCGATGTTTGCCTTTTTGCCGTTAAATGCACTTTTGATCTTATCCATAAATTTTTTTCCTTTTTTTCGTAGCCGATAACCGTATTTATGTCCTTATCGCCCCTACCTGAGACATTTACGACTATGACGCTTTTTTTATCAAGTTTTGGGCAAAGCTTCTCAGATACGCTAGTGCATGCGCACTCTCGATGGCTGGAATGATGCCCTCCATCTTGCTTAAGAAATAAAGAGCGTTTATGCACTCATCGTCAGTTACAGCTTCGTATTTTTACCCTTTTTAATGTCGTTTAGGTGGGCGTGCTCTGGGTCGATGCCTGGGTAGTCTAGGCCTGCTGAGATGCTGTGAACTGGTGAGATCATGCCGTATTCATCTTGCAAGACCGTCGTTTTCATGCCGTGGATGATGCCGGTTTTGCCTTTTGCTAAGCGTAGCTGCGTGATAAGGCGTCTCTATACCAAGACCGCCAGCCTCGATACCTACTCAAATTTACACTCTCATCGTCCAAAAATGCACTAAAAATTCAATAGCATTACTACCTCCACCAACGCAGGCGATGACGTAGTCAGCCTTTTTGCCGTAGTCTGCAAGCTGAGCTTTGGCCTCTGTGCCAATCACGCTTTGGAAGTCGCGCACGATCTTTGGATACGGATGCGGGTAACGGCTGAGCCAATGACGTAAAATGCGCTCTCTATCTCGTTTACCCACGCTTGTATGGCCGCCGTAGTCGCCTCTTTTAGCGTTTTTAGCCCGTCTTCAACGCTCACCACCTTTGCTCCAAGAAGCTGCATACGAAAGGCATTTAGCTGCTGCCTAGCAACGTCTGTTGCGCCCATATAGACATCACACTCTAAGCCCAAAAAGTGCCGCTGCAGTCGCTGTCGCCACGCCATGCTGTCCAGCTCCAGTCTCAGCTAAAATTTTCTTTTTACCCATTTTTTTAGCAAGCAACGCTTTGAGCTAGGGGCGTTGTTTATCTTATGCGCGCCAGTGTGGTTTAGATCCTCTCTTTTTAGGTAAATTTCATGTCCGTAGTGCTCGCTTAGGGCGCTTTGCGAAAAAGAGCGGACTAGGCCTACCCACATAATTTTTAAGCAGATCATCAAGCTCGTCTTTAAACTCTTTTTGTTTTTGCGATACTGGCATAGGCGTTTTTCTAGCTCATCAAGAGCAAACATCACCGTCTCAGGCACAAACTGCCCGCCAAATTTTTCCAAAATATGCTTTTGAGTGTTCATTTTCTACCCTCACCTATGATCTTTAAAATTCTCTCTATCTTTTGCGCATCTTTTATGCCGTTTTTCGTCCTCGACTTTGGAGTTGATGTCGACTAAATATGGCCTAAATTTCAGCGCCTCTTTGATGTTGTGCTCGCCTATGCCCCCAGCCATGCCAAATTAGATTAACCTCTTTTTAAAATTTCCCACTCAAAGCTAGTGCCGTTTCCGCCGGCATTTTTCGCCCTTGCAGTCAAAAAAAGTGCCATGTCAAAATGCTTAAAAATCAACCTCTGGCAAGCTATCTTTCACGCTAAAAAAACCTGCCAAATCTCAAAGCCCCATATCTTTTAAATTTGCACCTAAATCTTTCACTCATCGCTCCATGCACCTGAGCCACGTCAAGACCAGCAAACTGGCAAATTTCCATTATCTCGCAATCACTTTTGCTCAGCAAAAAAACGCCAACTATTTTTTTGCCCTTACTGCGAGCAAAGTTGGCTATCTGCCTAGCTAAATTTGAATCAACCCTTCTTTTTACTTTTGGCAAATATCAGCCCGATAAAATCAACATCCAAAGCGCAAAACCGCACTTGCCTCATCTAGCGTTTTTGATGCCACAAATTTATAACTAGTGCCATTAGCCCCAGCCTTTATAAACTCTTCATAGAAATTATACGCCTTGCCTGAATTTATAGCCTCAAGCACCATTTTTTTAGCCTCGTCTGGGCTCTTTGCGCCATCAGCTGCATAAAGCGCAAACATAGCGTTAAAGACCACGATGTCAAATTTCGCCCCCTGCTCCTCGCCTTTTAGCGTGCGGATCAATGTTTTGGCATTTTCTTCAGGCGTGCCACCCTCGATATCGCTGTGAAGCGCTCTTTTAAAGCCAAACTGCTCTGGCGTGATGCTGTATTCAAAAACTTTCGCCATTTTTTTAGCTCCACAACGCTCGTTTCACTGCAAAGTGTGATCTCATCAAGTCCGTCATCGCCGCGAACGACTAGAGCGTGCTTTCTGCCAAGGATCTTAAGCGTCTGGGCGTAGAGTTTTAGAACGGGCTTATGATAGACGCCAACTAGCTGGTTTGTAAGGTTTAAATGTGGATTTAAAAGCGGTCCAAGCACATTAAATACGGTCCTTATGCCGAGTCTTTGGCGCACTTCTCTCACCTCACCCACTAGCGGATGGAAAAATGGCGCGTGAAAGAAGGCTAAATTTTTACTAGCTAAATTTCTTTACGCTGTTTTTGCCAGTGATTTTTTCACTTTTTACACCTAAAATTTCAAGCACATCAGAGCTGCCAGACTTGCTTGAAACTGCCTTGTTGCCGTGTTTTGCGACCTTTATGCCAAGACTTGCAGGATAAATGCCACAGTTGTTGAGATATTTATCGTCTTAAAGCCATCGCCTCCTGTGCCACAAAGATCGATCATAGGGCGTATCATCGCGGTAGGTTTGCGAGTATTTTTAGGATGTTTTTTTGCAAGCGCAGCGAGACTTTTTTGGATAGAGGCTCTTTTTCGCTAATGAGCACCAAAAGGGCTGAAAGCTGCACTATCTCGTACTCTTTACTGGCTATTATCTCGCATTGCTCAAAGTCGCTATCATCAAGCGGTATACTCTCTTGAAGCTTGATAAGATATGGCTTAAGAGAGCGAGATTTCTGGCTCTTTAACCTCATCTTTTGCCTTATAATTTACAAAATTTTCAACGATCTTTTTGCCGTATTGCGTAAAGTAGCTCTCAGGGTGAAACTGGATACCAAAGATCGGCTTATCTTTAACGCTAAGTGCCATAACTACGCCATCATCGCTCACCGCATCAGCGCTTAAGCTAGCTGGGAGCTCATCGACATAGAGAGGTGGTAGCGCATGACCTCAAAAGCGCTCAGGTAGCCCAGCAAAGAGCGGCTCTTTGTTTTTTCACGTCGATAAATGAGGTTTTGCCGTGTAGTGGGTCATCTAGTCTTTTTATCTTTGCGCCGTAGCTTAGGCCGATAGCTTGGTGTCCAAGGCAAATTCAAGCACAGGCACGCCAAGGTCGGCTTTTAGAATTTCTAAACAAACTCCGCTATCTTTTTGGGTGCTTTGGTCCATGGGCTTAAAACGATCTTGCTTGGGTTTAGTTTTTTTGATCTCATCAAGTGTAATCTTGTCGTTTCTAACACATCTGACCTCTTCATCAGTAAGCTCTTTTTACATATTGCTCGACATTAAAAACAAAACTATCGTAATTATCTATGAGTAAAATCAACCTATATCCTTTAAATTTAGTAGCGGTTGAGCCTTGCCTAAATTTCTATAAATTTGAGGCAAAATTATAACTAAAAGAAAGTTTAATTAGGGCTTTTTGTACGGCTTTCGTAGGCTTTTAAAAAGTGAAAAGCATGTCGACGTTTTCTAAATTTACACCAGTTGGCACGCCCTGGGCGATCTTGCTAAATGAAATTTCACTCATGCCAAGCTTATCCTCGACGTAAAGCATGAGCGCGTCAGAATTAGCCCTGGTGTAAAGGCAAAAACGACCTCTTTTGAGCCATTTTGCTTGATAGCACTTCGTAGTCTCTCTATGGCATCCTCATCTATCTCGTCAAGTACGAAGTAAAAGGCCGTTGTAGATGCCATTTTGCTCAAAGACTAGAATATCTTTTGGGCTCTCAACCAGCAAAATGACCTCGCTATCCCTGCTCTCGTCGCTGCAAATATCACAAATTCATTTTCACTTAGCCCACCGCAACGCTCACAACGTTTAATAAACCTCACCGCATCTTCGATATTTTTGAGCGAGTCTTAGCCCTGCAAAAGCTATCTTGCATGCAGACAAAGTAAGCAAACCTTGCGGCTGATTTTTTTACCAACACCAGGGAGCTTTGCAAAAGACTCAGTTAGCTCGTTAAATTTTCTTTCTAAGCCTCTTTTCATGCTCGCTTCGCCTTTGATCTAAGTAGAAATTTTAAAAGACGTGATAGCCGTCTTCGTAGTCGTAAAGTAAGCTCAAATTTCTTTGCATCTGACAAATTTGCTCGATGATATAAAGTCCAAGCCCCATGCCACTCCCTACGCTCACTTTATCGCCACGCACAAAAGCTTGTTTGTAGTAATCAATCGGATGATTTAGCTTTTTTTGCCTAAATTTCTAACCGCAATAAATTCGCTATCGCGAGATCAAAATAGCCTTTTTATCCTCTGCGTATTTTTAGGGGCATTGTCTATCAAATTTCTAATCGCTAAACTAAAAAGCTGAAAATCCACTCTTAATATGACATCGTCCCTGATATCACAGCTCACTCGCTCTTCAATTTATCAAGCATAAGCATATCTTGCACTTGCTCTAATATAAGCGAAAAATGGCACTCTTGGTAGTTTAGTGCGTAGCTTTTAGAAAGGAGCTGTTCAACTTTACTAAATTCATTTATCAGCATCTCAAGTCGCTCAAATACATTGATAAGTCTCATCTTTTGAGTCTCGTTTGCGACCATCTCAGAGACGATCCTCCCCTTGCCAATAGGAGTCTTTAGCTCGTGCATAATCGCACGCAAAAATAGCTGCCTTGAACGGATGAGTTCTCTTATCTTACAAACGGCGTTATCAAACTCCACTGCGACCTGACCGATCTCATCTTGCTCATTTTCATTTAGCCTAGCCGTCATCGCCATTTCCATATTTCCACTGGCAAATTTTCTGATGTCTTTACTAAGCCTTCTAAGCGGCGAAAGACTTCTAAGAACAGAAACATAAAGTGAGATGAGAAGGGCTGAAACTATCAAAAATGCAACCCAAAGCGGATCATTTACGTGTCTTGCGTCATTACTTTCAAGAAGTAGCTGAAAAGACGGGTTTTTAATAAGCAAATACAAATCGCCTTTTGTAATTAACCGATTGTACCACTCCAAGAGGCGTGTGCTGTGTAAAAACAACAGTCCCGTTTGTAGCTATTGAAGTGGCTAAATTCTTTATTTCCAACATACTCTAAGTAAAAATTACTAAAAATAATGCTCTAAATCTCTTGGAGGATTTCCGCGTTCATAGAGTGCGACAAGGTAGTTCATCGCACTTATTTGTCTATCCTTTAGCTTTTTCTAAAGCGCTCTCTTGCTGAATGTTTGCAAAAAGTTACAAAGAGCAAGCACATCAGCGAAAGCTATGGCAAAGATAATAGTTATCTTCGTAGTTATGGAATATTTCATCCGATAAGCTTATATCCTATGCCTCTTACTGAAAATATATGTTTTGGGGGCTTTTTGAGCTATCACCGATTTTTTTGATCTAAGGCGTCCGATAATAACATCTAAGCTCTTTGAATCTTTATCCTTTAGGCTTTTTACAGTTATAAACTAGCTGTTCGCGTGATACTGAAAAAGCTGTGTTGCTTAATGAGATAAGTTAAAACTTTCATACTCAGCTGGAGTAAGAGCTAACGGCTCATTGTTAAAAGTACTTTCGTGACGTTTATCATCGATCCTAAATGCACTATCGACAACCTCTTCTTGTACTTCATTTGTCTTTTTATATCTTCTTATAAGACTTGTGATACGAGCATACATCTCTTTTGGATCGTATGGTTTTGGCAAATAATCATCAGCACCAAGCTGAAGTCCAACAACCTTGTCGCTAATATCGCTTCTAGCTGAACTTATGATGATAGGAATGTCGTATTTTTGGCGAATTTCTTTTACAAACCTCAAGCCCATCAATGCCCGGTAAAGTAAGGTCAAGTATTAGCAGGTCATAGTTTTTATCCCAGCGCTAAGTCCTAAATAAGGGTCTTCAAAATTCGTAACTTTTTATATTAAAACTATCAAGATATTCAGATAAAATTGTAGCCATTCTGGATCGTCTTCTATCATTAAAACATTAACCATGAATTATCCTTTTTATTAAAAAAATAGTAGAGATTATACGGCAAAAATGTAAATTCTTTTTTTAAATTTAAACTTTTTGGGTAAAATCCCATATTTAAAAATAAGCTTAATTAACAAGGAAAAAAATGTGGAATTTGACTATTACGAAATCCTTGAAAATTTCAAGAAATGCAAGCGGAGATGAGATCAAAAAGCCTTTAGAAGGCTCGCTTTAAAAATATCATCCAGATAGAAATTCTGGCGACAAAGAGGCTGAACTAAAATTTAAACAGATAAATGAAGCTTATCAAGTTTTTAAGCGACGAGCAAAAACGCTCTATCTACGACAGATATGGCAAAAGAAGGCCTTGAGGGTCGATTTGGTAGCGGCGGCGGGTTTAGTGCCGATTTTGATCTTTCAGATATTTTTGACTCATTTTTTTGGCGGCGGTTTTGCAAGTAGTTCTAGGCAGAGAAGAAGATACTCTGAAAAATACTCAGCCGATCTTGAAAATTCCTATAAATTTGGAGTTTAACGAAGCTATTTTTGGTTGTGAAAAAAAGAGATAAAAGTGATCAAAAAGTGCCTTGCCCAACATGCAATGCAACCGGCAGTAAAGATGGCAAGAGCAAGACTTGCCAGCACTGTGGCGGAAGTGGCAGGATAACACGCGGAAATGGCTTTATGAATATCGTCCAAGAGTGTCCATATTGTCACGGAAGCGGTGAAGTAATAAGCGAACCATGCCCCGATTGTAACGCGAAAGCTTATAAAATCCAGCAACAAACTGTAAAGATTACCATCCCTGAAGGCGTTGATAGCGGCATGAGAATGAGAGTAGCTGGTAAAGGCAATATCGGCACAAACGGCGTTCAAGGCGATCTTTATGTAAGCATAAACGTAAAAAGAAGATAAGCATTTCATTCGTCACAATGACGATGTTTATCTAGAAAATTCCCTGTCTTTTTTTCACGCAAGCTATACTTGGCGAAAAGCATAAAAATTCCCAACGCTTCGAGGAGAAACTGAGCTAAAAACTACCTGTTGGAGCAAAGGATAAGCAGCAATTTATCTTTGAAAACGAAGGTATCAAAAAGCGTAAATTCGCGCAAAAAGGTGAGGCTTGTAGCGCAAATTTCTATTCAAACGCCTGAAAAAAACTAAGCGATGAGCAAAAGAGCTTTTAAATAAGCTTCAAGCTAGCTTTTGGCATAGAATCAGGCAAATCAAATACCGATGAAAGCGTCTTTGATAAGATAAAAAAAGCTGGTTTAAAGGCGATGAGCCAAAGAAGAAAAAAAGAAAAAAATAAAATTGATTTGTGACGTGAAATTTGAGCGTCACAAATTCTCTCAAAACAGACTTTTGCACCTTATTTTTTACAAGTAAATTTCACACAATTTTAAAAATTTCATGAGCGAGTAATTTCAGCTCTAAAATTTGAAAGCCAAGCAAAAAGCAAGAACGAATCTTAGCAGTCAATTCTTACGAGCAAGCAAAATTTTAAAATTTGCAAGAGAGTATAAATTTACTCAGTTGCAAGCTCCAAATAATAATCAAGCTGATCGCGTCTGATGATACGTATAAGGTTTGTGCTACCCTCAACGCCCGTAGGGTGACCGGCGGTGACAAGATAGGGTCTTGTCGTGTTCGACATATCCCTCTTCATACGCCTTTTTCATGACATTTTGCTAAAAGTGAGCTAAGCTTTGTTTTTTTCTAGTACAAGCGCTGGTGTAACACCCCAAGCAAGAGTAAGCATGTGTGCTGTTTGCTCATCGTGAGCTACTGCGATGATGTCGATATTTGTGCGATTTCTAGCTAATTTTATAGCCGATTTTTCCTGAGCCAGTGATTGAGATTAAAGCATCTGCCTTTATGCGAACAGCAAGAGATGCGGCACTACTTGCCACCATATCAGTCTCGTCAAAAAGTCAAACTCATCACATTTATTATATGGATAGATGCTTTTGAGTTTGGATGATCGTTTTACTCATCGCCTCCACGACCGCGACTGGGTTTTTACCGATCGCACTCTCCTCGCTTAGCATAACAGCATCAGTACCGTCTAGCACGGCATTTGCCACGTCACTGATCTCCGCTCTTGTGGCAGTTTCATGCTCCGCCATGCTTAGCATCATTTGAGTTGCTGTGATGACTGGCTTGCTTGCTGCATTTGCCTTTTTGATGATGAGCTTTTGGATAGTTGGAACCTTATAAAATGGCACTTCTATCCCAAGATCACCACGAGCTACCATGATACCATCACTCTTTGCGATGATGTCGTCTATATTTTTCAACTGCGTCACATTCTCGATCTTAGATAAAACGGCAGCTCTTGAGCCAAATTCTTTTAAGATATTTTTTTGCCTTTTATTACGTCATTTGCATCTTGCACGAAGCTAATGGCGACAAAATTTACGCCATGCTTTGCGCCAAATTCATATCTTCTTTATCTTTTTGGTGTGATGATCTCGATGCCAAGAGCTGTATTTGGGAAAGTACGCCTTTATTTGAGTTTAGAAATTCCCATCATTTTTCAATGATAGTTTTTACCACCTCTTTGCCCTCACCTGTGACTCTTGCTCTGATCGAGCCATCATAAAAGGTGAGACATACTCGCCAACCTTTAGCATAGGCAAAGATTTGAGGCTGATTTAGGCTTACTTTATAAATTCCTTTTTCCACTTTTTCACCGATAATCTCATCAGCATGGATACTAAGTTCATCACCAGCCTTTAGATAAAATGGCTCACTAAAGCTTGCCAACTCTGATCTTTGGGTACGCAGATATCTTGTAAAATTCCTATTCTTTTTATTTAGCTTTTTTTCGATATTTCTTATCTTGTCAATGTTTGATTTATGGTATTCGTGTGTCCCATGGCTAAAAGTTTAAACGAAAGACATTAACACCTGCTTTTTACCATCGCCTCCATTGTCTCTTCATTATCACTTGCTGGCTTTAAAGTAGCTACGATTTTCGTCTTTTTTTATCATTTTATGCCCCCATAAATTTGATTTTTGCGATTATAACACATTTTTAATAATGTAATTTTTTTGTATAATAGTCAAAATTTCAAAGGAGAAGATATGAATAAATTTCTTTATTAGCGTCTCTTGGTTTAGCAGCTGTTGCTTGCGTTGCTATGGGAGATGATAAAGTTTATAAGCTAAAGCTTGCTAGCTCATGGGAGAGCACTATGCCAGTGCTTGGTGATGTACCAAAAGAGCTAAAGGATAAAGTTGAAAAGATGAGTAATGGTAGACTTGAGCTAAGGATTGATTATCCATCAAAGCATAAATCGCCTTTTGCGATGCTTGATTTTGCTAAAAGCGGTCAATACGACATTACCTACACAAGTAGCTATTATTATAAAGGCAAAGATGCTAAAACTATATTTTTTACAGCAACTCCATTTATGATGAATACTGATGAGCAAACAGCTTGGTATGGATTGGCGGTGGTAAGGAACTTGAGGGCAAAAGTTTACGATCCATACAATATCAAAATTTTTAGAGCTGGAAATACCGGCATGCAAATGGGTGGCTGGTTTTAAAAAGAGATCAAATCATTAGATGATATCAAAGGCTTAAAGATAAAAATTCGGGCTTTGGTGGTGAGTACGCTAAACTTGGCGCTAACATCAATACTATCCCAACTGGTGAGCTTTTACATGGCGCGAGATAGGAACGATCGACTCAGTCGAATGGGTAAGCCCAGCTTATGACATGGCACTGGTTTTTCACAAAGTGGCAAAAATACTACTACACAGGCTGGCAAGAGCCAAACGGTGAAACTCAATTTTTTTCTTTAATAAAAAAATCATACGAAAAACTTCCAGATGACCTAAAAAGCGATCTTTGAAGCAGCTGCAGCAGAAGTAGCAAGAGATGCAAATACAAAAAGTATTTTTATTCAAACGTCGAGTACTGGGATAAAAATGAAGAGCGAGTATCCAGACATCCAAGTAAAGTCTTTCCCACCAGAAGTAATCGCAGCTCTTAAAAAAAGCCACAAATGAATTACTTGATGAAGAGAGTGCTAAAGATCCGTTATTTAAAGAGATCGTTGAGTCTCAAAGAGCTTTCCTTAAAAAGCAAGAGAATGGACTAGAAATTTCAGACTACGCTTATATCAAGACAAACGAATAGTAAAATTTAGCAGGGATCTTCCCTGCTTTTTTATATTTGCTCCAGTTACTTTCAATAAAAATTTCTAATCAAAAATGTTTCTATAAGCTATAAATTTTATAAAAAAATAAATACTGGTGGCTATTCTAGATAGAAAATTTTCTCTCATTGAGCGCTCGATCTTTGACTCATCGAGTGTATTGTTAAAAAATAAATTGAGTGCTAAGACCGCTTGATATAAAAAGCATATCGGTGCCATCTTTTTACACCAAGGCTGCTTTTGCTTGGCCATTTCTAAAAATGGTGTTTGCTTGCCATAAATCACATCAAATGCAAATTTAGCATCCTTAAAAAAATGCTTTTTAAAAATTTCTTTAGGTGCCGGTAAAAAAATCATCCTTTAAACCAGCAGAGGTCGAGGTTAATAACTGAGATCAAATTTTTGCTCTTCGTAGTTATCCCAACTAAAAGCATTTGTACTCATCTTTAAATTTCTCAAAGCCTATCTTTGCTTCTATTTAGTATGCAAACATCAACGCCTTGTTCTTTTAATGCATAAGTTATGGCATTTGCAGTACCGCCAGCTCCAAGAACAATAGCTTTTTTTACATCTTTAAAATTTTTATTGCCTTTTAAAAACCCAGGCGCATCTGTATTGTGAGCATACATTTTTGTCATTTTTTTAAGCACAAGAGTATTTGCAGAGCCTATTTTTGCGAGCTATATCTGAAGCTTCATCAGCTAAATTAAAGCCCACTCTTTATGTGGAAGTGTTACATTTTGCACCGTTTAATTTTTAAGGATTTCAGTATTGATTAATTCGCTGCCATCTTTTAGCAAGACTCTTGTATAAAGTGCTTTTTAAGCCCAGGTCTGCAATGGTTTTATTGTGCAGCCTCGGAGATACCGAGTGAGCTATTGGATCTCCAAAGACTGCGAATGTTTTTCATTTTGCTCTAAAGATAAAAAGCGTCTTTATTGATATCTTTTTCTAATATCGCCTACTGCTTTTTGAAGCGTTTTTTTCATCAAATAGACCAACTAAAAATTTTAGTCAACTCGCCAACTTTTTATAGTCTTGTAGCTATATCCCTTAGCAGCGATCTTTTTCATATATTCAGCATTTGGATTAAATTTACTAGTCACAAATACTTGAACATAAGAGCCTTTTGTAGCAGGTTCGGTTTTAGCTACTTCAGCTTTTTTTATCCGTTTTTTTCTATTTTTGGTTTCAGCCCTTTTTTCAATCTTTTTATCTACTTTATTTTTCAGTTTTGGCTGGTTTTACCTCACTCTTTTTATCAGTAGTTGCTACTTTTTTTCGACTTTTTTTAACTGGAGTATCCACCTTTTGTCTCAGCTTTTTTTGCTGGTATTTCTGCAGGCTTTTCGATAGGCTTAACTATCTCTTTTGGCTCTTCAGTTTTTAGAAATAGGCTTATTGTTTTTCTTTTATCTTTTTAGCTTTTTGATCATATCTTCAAATTCATCTTGTTGCTTATTTTTCAGGCACGATCGGTACTTGCTCAAAGAGCTGTGTATCGCCTTTTTTTATTGTCTGAATTTGTATCAGCTATCGGAGCTTGTCTATCTACTGGCTGCTCGGCTGGTACTGGAGGAAGTACTAGTCTTGAATCAGCTTCATTTTGCGCTTGTGAAGGATCGCTTGAATTTACTAGCTTCATAGCAACTACAATAATCAAAAAAAGTATAATAAGAGCTGCTATAAATATCAGAAGTTTTTTTAGTTTCAATCCTCTTGCGTCATCGTCTCTTTCTAAAAAGAATATCTTTTAACTCATCGTTTTCCACTTTTTTATCCTTAATTACATATATTTTGACCAACTTGCCCCACGCTCTTTTTTTGATAGAGTTTATAAGGTAAAAGTTAGTATGTTAAATTCTTTTTGGCATATCGATATTTGGAAACATCCTCCACTCTTTAGGCAACTTCTGCGAAAGCTTTGCGTTGAGCATATTTGCTAGCTGGCAAGCCTCATTTAGCGTAGTGTGACCTTTATGCACATAAAAGATGCAGATGTCCTGGCGTCTTACTCTCGTAGGCTGTAAAATTTATAAATCCTCTTCTCTTAAAAAGAAGCTGTGCTTTTATGCCAAAAATCTATCTGGGGTTCTGCCGTTATAGTCAAAGACTATATTTTTCAACTTTATCATTTGCATTTATTAAAGAGTGTGCGATAACAGCTTTGCCCTCTTCATGCTCTTTCATAATATTATAGGTCAGTGGCTCATTTATCTTTTCAAATTTATCAAAGAAAATTTACACCTCTGTATTCTATTTTTTATTAATGATCGTATCACGCTTGATATAGTAGTGAGTTGTAATAATCTTTATAAGTGCCGTATCAATACTTTGCATCAAAATGTCGCTTTATCATAGATTATAAACTTATGAGCAAGTTCAACTAGCTCAGCTTTTTGTCTTCTCTTGTAAAGATGTGTTGTTTATATCGCTTAGCACGTCAGCTATTTTGTTTGCTATTAGTTCAAACTCAGCTTCTTTCATGCCACGAGCCGTAAGCGCAGGACTACCAACACGTATACCACTTGTGATAAATGGGCTTCTTGTCTCACCTGGAACCGTATTTTTTTATTTACCGTTATTCCAGCATTTCCAAGAGCGATATCTGCGTCTTTACCGCTAAAATCCCTATTTAAAAAGCTCATTAAAAATTAGGTGGTTATCAGTGCCACCGCTTACTAGAGTCAAAAGCCTCTTTTTATTAATACTTCACCTAATTTTTTTAGCATTTGCTTTTACTTGTTTAGCATAAATTTTCCACTCAGGGCTAAGGTTGTGCTTAAAGCCAACTGCCTTTGCTGCGATGACATGAACTAGTGGTCCGCCCTGAATGCCTGGAAAAATAGAAGCATTTATCTTCTTAGCATACTCTTCGTTATTTGTCATAATGATACCGCCTCTTGGGCCTCTTAATGTTTTGTGCGTAGTTGAACTTACAACGTCGCAGTATGGAAAAGGACTTTGATGCTCACCAGCAACAACAAGACCAGCAATGTGAGCAACATCTGCAAAAAGTATCGCCCCAACAGCGTCAGCTATCTCACGAAATTTCTTTAAACTCGATCTCTCTTGTGTATGCGCTTGCGCCACAAACGATCATTTTTGGTTTTTACTATCTTTGCAATATCCATGACTCTATCGTAGTTTATGCGGCCATCAAGCTCGACGCCATAGAAAAAGCTCTCATACATCTTGCCAGAGCTGCTGACCTTTGCGCCGTGTGTCAAGTGTCCACCATGGCTTAGATCCATGCCTAAAATTTTATCACCTGGATTAAGTAAAGCACCGTAAACACCTTGGTTCGCCTGAGAGCCTGAGTTTGGTTGAACGTTTGCAAATTCACATCCAAAAAGCTCTTTACATCTATCGATCGCTATTTGCTCGATCTCATCGACAAATTCGCAGCCACCATAATATCTCTTGCCAGGATAGCCTTCAGCGTATTTGTTTGTTAGGATTGAGCCCATTACTTCCATAACTTCTGGATATGTAAAATTCTCGCTAGCGATCATTTCAAGGTGATCGCATTGGCGTTTTAGCTCCAAATTTACTGAGATCATAAAATGTCTTTATCATAGCTTTGCAAACTCATTTTTCGTTCTCCTTTGTCTCAGTTTTTAGTGGCCTCATCGCTGGGAAGAGTACAACGTCGCGTATTGATTTTTTATCTGTTAAAAGCATGACAAGTCTGTCGATGCCTATACCCTCACCTGCAACTGGCGGCATACCATAGCCTAGGGCTTTTTACATAATCTTCATCCATCTCATGTGCCTCATCATCGCCTGCATTTTTAACATCGATTTGAGCTTTTAAAGCGGTTGTATTGATCGATTGGATCGTTTAGCTCATTAAAAGCCATTTGCTAGCTCACGACCAGCGATAAATAGCTCAAATCTCTCTGCCACATCAGGGTTTGCGTCACTTCTTCTTGAAAGTGGACTGATCGAAATCGGATAATCGATAACAAAGGTTGGGTGGATGAGCTTGTCTCTACATAGTTATCAAATAGTTCGGCTTGCAAGTGACCAAGATCAAGCTTCTCATTTGCTTCAAGGCCATCAGCTCTTAGTTTTTGCTAAAATTTCATCTTTGTCATTTATGACATTCTCATCTAGTCCACCGATCTCAACGAGAGCTTTTTTTGTAGCTTATTCGCTTAAATGGCTTACTAAAATCAATCTCCATGCCGTCAAAAGTACAACTTTTTCCATATCTAGCTTGTCTAAAATGACATTAAAAAGATCCTCTGTAATGCCCATTAAATCGTGATAGTTATGGTATGCCCAGTAAAACTCTATACTTGTAAACTCAGGATTATGAGTGAGATCCATTCCTTCATTTCTAAAATTTCTATTCATCTCATAAACAGCCTCAAAGCCACCTACTATAAGGCGTTTGAGGTATAGCTCAGGTGCGATCCTTAGATATCTCTCGACCCCAAGGGCATTGTGAAAAAGTGATAAATGGCTTTTGCGTTTGCACCGCCTGCTATTGGGTGTAGCATCGGTGTTTCAACTTCTAAAAAGCCTTTTTTTCTTCAAAAATCTTCTAATCGTACTTATAATCACCGAGCGTCTTTTTAAAATCAGCTCTAACTTCAGGGTTCATTATCATATCAAGGTATCTTTGGCGATATCTTGTCTCAACATCAACTAGTCCATGATACTTCTCAGGAAGTGGGCTTATCGACTTTGAAGCAAGGCTAAGCTCGCTTACATGCATGGAAAAATTCGCCAGTTCTTGTTATAAATGCATAACCTCTGACATAGACGATATCGCCTATCTCTACGTATTTTTTTAACAATTTTTAAACCACTCTGGATCAAGCGTTTTTATTGCTAAAAAGTACATTTGTAAATTTTCCATCTTCATCTTCGATATTTGCAAAAACCGCTTTTCCAGCATCACGAATTAGTTTTTATTCTACCTGCAAGACCTACTAGCTGACCTTCGGCCTTTTTCTCTTCCGTATCATTAATGTAGTTAAATTTCTAGTCTAAATTTAGAGATATTCATATCTCTTCTAAGAAAAATGCGGATATGGATTAATACCCTAAATTTCTTAGCTCATCTATGCTTTGTAGTCGTTGAATCTCATGTTGGTTGTCAAATATCACCTTACTTTTCCCTTTATATTATTTTTTTGAGCATTTTTTTCACAAATTCCATAAAGCTGCATCATATGGCCAGTTAGTTTAAAGCCATGATCTTTTTGCGATACTGATTTGTCTTTTTCTATCATTGGATCTTCAAATTCTATGATAAGGCCGCACTTTCTGCATATCATATGGTCGTGATGTGGCTTTGTGGCAAGCTCAAATTTTTTGCCTTGTGAACCAAAGCTGATTGATGTCACCATCTCTGATTCTTCAAGTAGATTTAGTGTTCTATAAACAGTTGCGATACCAATATTTAGCTCAGGGTGCGTTTCTTTTTATAAAAAGATAAAGTCTTTCTGGAGTAAAGTGTTCGCCATTGTTGTATAGCGTTTTTAGTAGAAATTTCACGCTGTTTCGTGTATTTTAAACCATTGTCGCGAAGCACTCTTTTGAATTTCTCAAGCAACGCATCATATTCTAAATTTTCTATCATCTTATTCCCCTTTTGTGATATTAGAGTCGGTATTTACACTAGCATTTGCATCCATTGAGATAAATGCATCAGTTTTATTTGTATCCATTGGTCTTGCCACTATCTCATCTAACTCACTTTTTGATATTTTTTTCACATCAAGATTTGTTATCCACTTGCCAGTTTCTATCAAAACCGGATAGACTTTACTGTTCGCGAAATAAGGAGCAATTATATTATTTAGCGAAGTGCCAGATATTACAGCAACTACTGCCGAAAATGTTAGAAAAATTTCTTTCCACTTCCCATAACAAATCCACCAAGTCTATCCAAAAACCAAGCCCACTTACTGAAACTATTTTTGATAAAGAAATTTACCAACTAGTAAGCAAACTAACCAAAAAAACTAGCCAAAGAGAGATAAATGCAACAAACTGTAAAAAAATGAAGGATTTTCAAATTATATATATTTTTTAGTTATAAACTCACCAGATGAGATCTGAAAACCTGCTAGCTATAATTAAGCCACCGATAAGTCCGATAAGCCCGAAAGCTTCTTTTTATAAGTCCATTTAATATGCCTTTTTATGCCAAGCATCAAGACAAGAGCAATAATAATAATATCAAACCACGTTACTAAATCCATTATACAGTTCCTATTAAATTTCTGAAGTTCTTGCTGACTAGTTGAATAAGCTAGCGCATTTTCTTTTTGTAATCTTACCCTCTTTTAGGACTTTCATCAAAGCCTGAGTTTGCGTACTCATACCAGTTTGTTGTTGATTTAGCTGCATCTGAGAATAAATTGATGTATTTTTATTTTCACGTATCAAGTTCGAGATAGCCATATTGTTTATTAAAATTTCATGCACAGCGCACCTTCCACCGCCTATCTTTTGGGATTAGACTTTTGTGAAACGACAGCAGTTAGCGAAACGCTAAGCATATTTCTTACTTGAAGCTGCTCACTTCCATCAAAGCTATCGACAATCCCTATTTATCGTTTGTATGGCTGAATTTGTGTGAAGCGTACCAAAGACCAAGTGTCCAGTCTCAGCCGCCGTAATAGCCGTTGAAATCGTTTCTCTATCTCTCATCTCGCCCACAAGTATGATATCTGGATCTTCGCGAACCGCAGATTTTTAGAGCCCTTGAGTAAGAAGTTGCGTCAGTGCCGATATTTCTATGAGAAAATAGAGCTTTTTATTGTTATGCACAAACTCGACTGGATCCTCAATTGTAATAATATGCTTTCTATAATTTAAATTTATTTCATTAAGCATAGCTGCAAGAGTTGTTGATTTACCACTTCCTGTTGGTTCGGTAACCAAAAATAAGACCTTTTTCACGCTTAATAATGTGTTTAGAAATTGTGGGGCATTTAACTCATCAAGAGATGGGATATTGATTGGGATTATACGAAAAAGCAGCAGCTAAATCACCATTCATGGTATAGTAATAGTTACCACGAAAGCGACCAATATCTGGAAGCTCGATCGCAAAGTCAAGCTCTTTATTATTCTCAAGTTCACTTTTTTTGTTCATCAGTAATCAAAGCAAAACATAAATTCTCTATATCCTTGCCACTTAATACGCCAAAATCAATGGGCTTTAAAGCACCGTCTACTCTTATTTGCGGCTCAGATCTTGAAACAAGGTGAAGATCGCTTGCCTTATCACTTACAACAGTTTTTTAAAAAGTGTTTTTTTATATCGCCAGTAAGATTATTAAGGCTATTATCTTCTGGTATTTTTACACTTCAAATTCTTCGCCTGAAGCTGTTCGATTAGATCCATATTTTTTTACCATTATTCTATTATTTTTTTGGTACAGCAAAAATGCCCTTCACGTGAAGGAGCGTATTTCAAGATCGTATCAATCACATCGCTTGGTCTTGGCTCATCTTCTCTTAAAGGCGTGCCACCTTTTATAGAGCTAACTACAGCTTCATCGCTGCTTGAGATCAAGTTCATTTAAAATATCAACAAAAGATACAATCTCGCTTAGTTGTTTTTTTACTTCTTCTCTTTTTTTCATCACTGATTTGTAAGGCAGAAAGTTTTTTTCTAATTTATTTAAAAAGAGTATCATCTATTTGCATTATATAAGTAACCTTATTAATTAATTTTTGAGCCATTATATCACATTCAAGCTTTAATTTTTGGGATAGTTTTTAATTTAATTATGTTAAAATCTGCGAATTAAAAATTTTTTAAAAAAATAAAGGAAAAGCGTTGGCTATAAAAGAAGATCTAACACAGATAAAAACAAGAGATTGGTGCTCAAGAACAGTTTTTTAGAAAGCATGATCAAAGGTGAGCGTTTCTTTAGAAAGTATAAAATTTATGATAATTGCCATTATTGTTGCTGTAATTGCAATTATTGGATTTTTATTCGAACAAAAATAATAAATGACAATAGAATTGAAGATGCAAATTGGCTTACTCAAAGCTCATTTTAAATCCAAGCGATGCAAATGCCTTAAGCATTTTAAAAGAAAAAGAACCAAATTATATGCGCTTTTTTCACTTCAGCAAAAGCTTGATAAAAAAATGAGACAGATGACATTAGTGAGCTTACAAAGTTTAAAAAGTAAATCCTATAGTAAAAAGATATTATTCTTTCACAAAATGGTAATGCAAACACTCAAATTACTAAGCGAATATAGCACGCTCTTAAAAGGTTTTGAGCTTTTTAAAAACAAAACAAAATCAAAAGAAGCAAATGATGAGTTTAATAAAATTTCACTCGACTCTCAACTTCAAACTTTAGTTAAAAATTTAAAAACACTATCAGGGAATAAAATAATGAAAAATTACTCTTTTTCTTGGCTTTTTGCCTTGGCTTTTAGTTTTAAGCGGATGTGGCACAAAAGACAATATTTCGAGCCAGCTCAAACCTCTGGTAAAACTTTCTTTGTCAAAAGATATGCCATCTTATATCAAATCAGCAAAATGCAAATGGTGCCACTCTTGATAACGGCAATATTATCACCAAAAATGGTCTAAATACAAACATCAAGTTGCCTGAAAAATTTTAATTTTTTTAAATGAAAACAACGGCTTTATCATCTCAGCTAGTATAAATGGCGATCTAAATGTGACGAGATCCTAACGGACGCAGCGTTTATAGCAATAAAATTTTCCAACAGCAATTGTTGCTGCCTCTCTTGATCAAAAACTTATTAGCAGCTATCAGCGCGGCAAACCACATCTATCTAATAGACATAAATACCGCAACAACAATAATGGAATATAGCTCGTCTAATATAGCAGCAGTTGATTCAAGGGTCGTAGCACCATTTTTTTATGAGCTCGCTTATCGTTTATCCGGCATTGAGATAGCAGAAATTTATATAGTACAAAAAAAGAGACTGGTAGAATTTTTCACGTGACGTGGTCGTAAGCTCTGAAAATTTCTTTAATAACATCATATTCTTAGGCGTTGAGGGCGATAATCTAATTGCAGCAACAGCGAAAAAAACTAATCGTTATAAATCCAAACCAAACAGTTTATTATGATGGCGAAATCAAAGATGTATTAGTTAATAACGATGAAAGGTATATATTTAAAAAGATGGTATGATCGTAAGAACAAATCTTATGTTAAAAGAGCAAAATAAAGTAAATTTCAAATTTGCCATCTTCTCAGCAGCTACTATTATCAATAATAAAGCTTTTTACATAATCGAAAAAAACAGGCTACGTTATAAAAAAACAAATTTGAGACCTAAGCGGGGCTGAGGTATGAGTTTAGCGATGAGATAAAAGACAAAAGTTTTTATGGGCAATGACGCCTTTTTATTATGATAATGAGCTTGTTAATTTAGGGACAATGAACCAAAGAAATTTGGGGAGCTTTTTGAAGCCAGAAAAAAATCCTTTTTAAAAAGATATCAAAGTACTTAATACAAGTGAATTTAGCACAAAAAGACGCTTGATATCTTTTGGGGAGTGGACAATAAGAGCTTTTTACAATCTTGTCTTTTTTAAGAACAGCAAAAAGTAGATTGCTACGCAAAAGAGGCTTTGGAGCTTGAAGAAATTTCTAAAAAAATAGAGATGAAAATTCCAAACAAGCCTAAGAAAAACTATATTTTTATAGCTCAGAAAATTTGTTCTAAAGCCTTAAAAAGAACTACAAGATAATAATTGGCGATGTTATGATTTTTGTGTAATATAGGCAATACTAACGCTACATTTTTAGAAGATGGCAAAATCTCACGTATGAAAAATTTTCTGAGTTTAAAAGCTATAAGCCAGAAAAAGTATATTTTATATCCGTAAATGATGAAAGTACAAATATTTTTAAAAGACAATAAGATGTTTGTGGATCTAGAACCATTTTTACCATAGATACGATATATCAGGGTCTAGGTGTAGATAGAATCGCAGCATGTTACTCTATAAATAATGGCATAATCGTTGATGCTGGAAGCGCCATAACAGTTGATATTATGGCAAATTCTATCCATCTTGGAGGATATATCTTGCCAGGTATTTCAAGTATGCTAAATGCCTACAAAAGTATCTCGCCACGACTTGATATCACTATAAATTCACAAATTGACATAGATGCACTACCACAAAAAAACAACCGATGCTGTGAGTTATGGCATTATTAAACCGATAATAACTCTACTAGATAAGCTAGCCGGTGACAAAAAGTCTATTTTACTGGTGGAGATAGCGACTTTTTTGTCAGAATCTCTAAAAATGCTATTTGCGACAAGATGCTTGTTTTTTTCGTGCCATGCAAAAAGCTAATAACTGAAAAGAAAGATATGATAATATGATAACAGTAGCACTACCAAAGGGAAGAATAGCCGAGGCAACACTAGAAAATTTTTAGAAAAAAATTTCTTTGGTTCAAGTTTTTTTATTTGAAGATAGAAAACTAATCCTTGAAGAAGGAAATTTCTAGATTTTTTTAATGGTTCGCAACCAAGATATCCCAACTTATGTCACAGAAGGTGCAGCTGATATTGGTGTTGTGGGACTTGATGTACTTGAAGAGCACAAAGCCAAATGTTGTAAGGCTACTGGATTTAAAAAAATCGGACAATGCAAAGTTTGTATTGGCATAAAAACGACCTCGAGCTAGACCTAAACCAGCCAGAGCTAAAAAAATAGCCACAAAAATGCCAAATATAACAAGAAATTATTTTTACAAAACAAGCCGTAGCTGTAAAGATCATCAAGCTTTTATGGCTCGATCGAACTTGCACCATTAGTTGGGCTAAGCGATGCAATAGTTGATGTAGTCGAGACTGGCTCAACCATGAAGCAAAATGGGTTAAAGATCGCTGGTGATATCATGCAAAGCTCAGCTTATCTAATAGCAAATAAAAATAGCTTTATTATTAAAAAGATGAGATTTTTAGAGCTTTACAAAAAAATCAAAGAGGAAATTTGAAAAGTCCTGCTGGCTCATCATAAAGTGTAAAAATTTTCTCTAATTATAAAGTCCGACTATTCGCTTATAAATTCTTTTTAGAATAACACATTGGTAGTCACTGACACACTTTTTTTATATTAATTTATCTTAATAGATTAGTACTGACATACAAATAACGATCTAAACGTAACAAAAATAGTAGTCTCCAACGAGCTAAGAGCCAAACATAAGCTAAAGTCTCATCACGAGTATCTAAGCTTTGATTGTATTGATTTCCATCAAAATTAAGGTGATGATACTAGTAAATTGTAAAGAGATAGGTGATAATGGCTGCACTAGCTGTCATCACAAATGTGATAGATAGCAATAAAATATCAGCACAAGCTCAAAAGATGTATGCCCACTATAAAAAAACTTCTTGGCAGTGATAAAGAGCTAAAATGTGTAAGCTACCACTATAATGCAGGATATAGCGCTGGCTTTAGAAATTACCTTGAATACTGGAAGCCAATATATAAAGATTATGAAAATAAGATGCTTGAGCAAAAGATTGATACTAAGAAAAATTACTGAAAGACGATTATAACCCTACAAAAGAAGAAGAGGAATTTTTAAAACAAAAAGGCCGATAAGAATAACACAAAACCTATTGGTAGTTTTTGACGGGATAAGTCTAAACTTTCTTATTAATCAGGCAAGTAATTTAAGCTTGCCCTAATTTTTACCTATTACGTAAAAGCTTTTTAATACAAATTTTTATTATAAAGATATAGATAAATCTAAATTGGAAAAAATTTATAAAAATATTAAAGATAAAAATAATAAATTTTAGTTTTTAAATTTCTAAGAAAATTTGCACAAGCTCTTTGTTCTCAAAGCTTGTATGAGTTGTCGCATTTAGCTGCTGAGATCGTTGTCATGAGTAACTAGCACAAGGGCAGCGCTATTTTCATTTACATAGTCAAATAAAACTTGCATCACTTCATTTGCTGTTTGCTTGTCAAGGTTACCAGTTGGCTCGTCTGCAAAGATGATCTTTGGCTTCTTGGTAAGTACTCTAGCAATGCTCACGCGCTGCTGCTGACCGCCACTTAGCTCACCAACTTTTTGATTTATCACATTTAAAATTTTTAAGCGATGCAAGATCATTTTTTTCTATCTTTTCACCAGATAAAAATACTAGCAAGCTCAATATTTTTCATAAGCACTAAATCCTTTAAAAAGATAATGCGACTGGAAAATAATGCCAAAATGAAGCCTTCTAATGGCCAAAAGCTCGTTTTGAGAAAGCTCATAGATAGATTTATCTTGATAGATGACCTCGCCAAAATTTGGTTTCAAAAGCGTTGAAAGTATATGTAAAAAGTGTTGATTTTCCACAACCGCTAACGCCAGTTATCGCAATGCTTTTGTTTTTTTGATTGAGAGTTAAATTGATATTATTAAAGAGCGTATAATCATACGCAAAGCCTAGATTAGACGCTCTTAAAATTTCCATTAGCCTATTTGAGCAGCAACTTCTGCAGCAAAGTCATCTACTTTCTTTTCTAAGCCTTCGCCAAGTTCAAAACGAACGTATTTTTACGATCTCGATCTTGCCACCAAGCTCTTTGCTTTTTCTCTTCGATAACTTGTTCTATAGTCTTTTTTTATCGTCCATTACATAAAACTGGCCTAAAAGTGTAAGGCGTTGGTCAAGCACTGTGTTATCAGCGTAAAATCTCTCGATCTTGCCAGGAATGATCTTATCCCCAAATTTCTCTCAGGCTTGCCCTCAGCTTTTAGCTCTTCTTCGATCGCTTTTTGTAGCTTTTACAAGCTCAGCCTCGCCTATCTGGCAGCGACTAGCATACTCAGGGATGTGGTGAAGTGGCTTGCCCTGGGCGTTTTAGCTCTTCATTGTCTTTTTCAAGCTCAGCGCGAAGTGCGATAAATCTTTTCTCAACGAACTCTTTATCAAGATCTTTATAGCTTATAACGCTTGGCTTCATAGCAGCTGCGTGCATACATACCTTCTTATAATCTTGCTGCCTTGTTTGCAACTTCAGCACTTTCGCAAGCTGCACCGATAAGTACGCCAACACGGCCATTTGAGTGAACGTAGCCATTTACCACACCCTTATCATCAGCGCTAATAGTCTCAAAGCGGCGAACCACAAGGTTCTCACCTATAGTTGCGATCTGAGTTTTTGAAATAATCTTCAATTTAACACCATTTAATGTGCTCGCGTTTAGCTCTTCAACTGTCGCTATGCCACTTGATTGAATGTGAGCTGTTGCGTCTTTTGCAAGCGCTTGAAACTGTGGATTTCTAGCAACGAAGTCAGTCTCAGAGTTAATCTCGCTAATAGTTGCTTTTTTTGCATTTTTGAGCAGACTTCAACACTTACTAAGCCCCTCGCTTGCAAGGCGGTCAGCCTTTTTTTAGCAGCTTAGCCTAGGCCTTTTTCACGAAGGATGTCAACAGCTTTTTCCATGTCGCCATTTGCTTCGCCAAGTGCCTTTTTGCAGTCCATCATGCCAGCTCCAGTTGATTCGCGGAGCTCTTTTTACCATTGTGCAGTTATTTCCATTATTCTTCGTCCTCGCCAAAGTCTTCTTCGCTCATAGCCTCAGCTACAACTGCGTCTTTCTCATCTTGGCTTACTTCTTCGCCAGCAGCTTGCTCGCCACCATCTTGCTCAAGAAGTGATTTGCCTTCGTTGATAGCCCTCAGCCATCTCTTGGCAGAAAAAGCTGAACAGAGCGGATCGCGTCGTCGTTTCCTGGGATCGGATAGTCAACAACGTCAGGATCGCAGTTCGTATCGATCGGTGCTACAACTGGGATCTTTTAGACGGTTTGCCTCTTGAACAGCGATCTTTTCTTTAACTGTATCAACAACAAATATCATATCAGGTAGGCTTTTTCATATTGCGGATACCGCCAAGAGTTGCGATAAGCTTCTCTTTTTTTGCGGCGAAGCATCAAAGCCTCTTTTTTAGTTAGCAAAGTTTATCGAACCATCTTCTTCCATAGTCTCGATAACTTCTAGTTTGCGGATAGACTGGCGGATAGTACCGAAGTTTGTCATCATACCACCTAACCAGCGGTGATTTACATAAGGCATGCCGCATTTTTTTCAGCGTACTCTTTTATAGCGTCGATAGCTTGTTTTTTTAGTACCAACAAATAGCACTGACTTGCCTTCAGCAGCTGCATCACGAACGATGTTGTAAGTGTAGCGGAAATAGCGGATAGTCTTTTGTAGATCTATAATATAGATACCTTTTTCTCTCACCAAAGATAAATTTTTTCATCTTTTGGATTCCAGCAGCGTGTTTGGTGACCAAAATGTACGCCACACTCTAATAAATCTCTCATAGTTACCATGAGTTTCTCCTTGTTTTTAGGCATTTTGCCTTGGGATTTAGTTTTATCCTCCACGACCATTAATGCTTTCGCACAACCAAATTTAGGATTGTCGTGTGTGAAATAAAGGGGATTATACTTAAAGTAATATGAAATTAAACTAAAGTTTATTTACTTAATTGTGAGTCTTCTTCGATTTTTTTATTAACTTAGTGAAAATTTCTGCCAATGCTTGCCTTTTGTTCGGATAAAATTCAAGCTTCTTAACATTTAAAAAGAATGCTTACAAACTCCTCGTTTTGTAGTGTTTCTACGCCAAATTTTTCTTGCGTTTGTAGTAATTTTTTTAGCACAAGAGGATTTTTTTGATTTAAAAGTTTTTCGTAAGGCATTCTTTCTCTACTTTCAAAAATTATAAAGTGGTTATAAAAATTTATAATAAATTCGGACTCGAATTTATATCAAACTTTTTATTCTTTTTTATCTCAAAAACTAAGCGTCGTTTTCAACGTCTCTTTATCACACTTCGCAGCATCTGGATAAGGTCTTTCATAAATCACCTCAAATACCCAGAATCCTGGTCTTGGAGCTAACACTTCAGTGATGCCTTGCTCATCAGTCACACCATAAAACGCGTGCTTATGGTCTAAAAATCCAGCAAAAGTACCAGTTAGCTTAGCTCGCTCTAGCAGCTTTCCATCAGCAAAAACCTACAATTTAAAAAGGCTTATCTACTCTAAATTCCCGCTGGATTTTTGTAGCGGCACGATCTCGATTTTAACTCCAATAGGTTTAGTTACGAAGTCGTTTGTTTCACCTAAATTTAAGACTCTCTTAGATGTTATCGTCATCAGCCGGCAAATCTGTATATCACTTAGATCCTTTAGATCAAGCTTTAGTTTTGTCTATTAACCACTTGCCATCACTACGTTTTTTTAAGCGAATACATAGGATTTTTGCTGTGCTAGTAAGATATATGTGCCTTTGTCTAATCTTTTCGCCCTCATAGCTGTAGTTCTCGCCACTTTGTGTAGCTTCTTTTTGCTACCATCTTTACTTATTACAGTAATTGGCGCAAAAAGATGGACGCGTTCGGCCACAATAGGCTCTAGCTTTGGAAAAATCGTCGCTATAACCCATATTTGCGATAAATTTATCCCTAGCTTTTTCATCATTAGCTCCATCTCACCCAAAAACATATGTGCTTGCGCCATATAAAAAGGCTCCTGTTAACATAATGGCGGTCAAGTACTACCTATTTTTCATGATTTTTCCTTGTTATTCTTTTTTTGAGATTTGATGTCAAATTGTAGCTAAAAAAATTATTATATTTAGCCATTTTTTAGATCAAATTAAATATCAAAACGTTCAATACAATTTAGCTGGCAAATTTTAACAGGCAAGCAATGAAGCTAAAGATTTACTTTTTATCTTTTTACTATTTACCGATGTGGCTCTATTCATCACAAATCCACAAAAACGCCCTATCCTACTCTGTTTGCGGTATGAGAATAATTCATCCGTCTCAAAAAGTACAGCGAGGATCTAGCGATATTTGCTCTACCCCGAGCTTAGCAAATTCGTCCAATAAAGCTGCGTTTATATCAGATTACCATCATTTTTTTGTATCGGTTAAAGTCACCAAGATCTCAGCTTGCCTACTTCGTAGTTTTGCACTTTGATATTTGCGCCTATAAATACGCGTAAATTATTAGCGCAGCAACCAAACTCACTCGTCATTAGTCTTACCGCATTTTGTACCATTTTACTAGTAACACCTGCGCGTCCCGCATGCACAGCTGCGACTACGCCAAGATGTTCATCTATTATCAAAACAGGTGCACAATCAGCGACTAAGACGCAAAGCGCCACGCCTTTTTAATGATGTTATCACACCATCACACGGAGGTAGATCATCGTTAAAATCTTTGCAGAATTTTCCACTCTATTTGAGTGGATTTGGCTCATCAAATTTTTCAAATTAATAGGCATAATGCCAAGCGCTGTTGCTAAAATTTCTACGATTTTTGTGCAACCTTTAGTGAATCATCGCCAATATGATCTGCTACATTTGAAGCTCTCATAGTACCCTCACTCACACCGCCAAATCTATTTGTAAAGCCAGCTAATACGCTATTTTTTTATCAAAGACGATCTCTAAACTTTCACGCATTTTATCCACCCTAATAAAGGCTAGAAAATTCTCTCGACCTCGTCCCAGCTAAGGCCGCCATTTTGCTTAGCTTCAAGCATCCTAGCCACGTAGCGAGCCAGCAGGTCGCTCTCGATATTTACGCGTCTGCCGACCTTGAAAGTGCCAAAAAGGCTATCTCTAAAGGTGATGGGAATGACCGTGAGCCTGATACCTTTTGGCAGAAATTTCATTTATCGTAAGGCTCACGCCCTCAACGCCCACTGAACCCTTGTTTGCCATCAGAGCCATCGCTTCGCGCGGTGAGATCGATGTAAAAATCAACGCCGTTTTCATGCTTTTTGATAGCCGAGATCACGCCAATAAAGTCGATGTGCCCCTGCATCAAATGCCCATCTACTCTGTCTCCCTAGCCTCATCGCAGGCTCGATATGCACCTTGCCAGTTCAAATTTTCAACCGCGACATTTGCTCTGCTTTCTGCGCTTAGCTCCACACTAAAAGCCATCATCATATAGTTTTTGTCACACTTAAGCAAGCGCCATTTACTGCGATACTATCGCCCTAGCCCTGGGCGAAATTTGAGCCTTTAGGGCGTAAAACATTTTGCGAGTAGCTAATGACCTCGGCGAGCTCCCTGATTAAGCCATTAAACATATTTTTTTGCCTTTATGAAGATTTTTACTAAATTACCCTCAATTTGGGTATTAGCATATTTGATTATTTTATATATTCAAGTAGATGGCAGGGAATGGAGAAACTTTTTAGTAGTAGCATCAAGAATACTAGTAAATAAATTGGTGGCAAGCTACTTATTTATAAAAATGTATTAGGCAAGTCTGGTGTAAAACTTTACTATAAATTTTTAGATAGTATGCCAAAATCAACAAATACTCTATGAATAAAAAAATAATACAGCCTTAGCTTGTCTGTAAGATCAGCCACGTCTTGCTAAAATCGCGTGCTGCCAGGTCGTCCCTCTTTATCCATAGATAAACTCTGCCTTCTCCGTCCCAGTCCATATCGCCCTCATCATCACTATCTATCTGTAAAAAGTAGTTGCCACTGGGTAACATTTTTCTCAAATTCGCTATTCTTGGGTTGTGATAAGCGCTACCATCACCACAGCTAAACCCATTTGTAACTAGCTCACACTCTAGCTCCATGCCATCTTGGACATTATCAGAGTGCCCAAGAAGCTTATTTTCTTTGGCCTGCCAGCTTGGCTCAATAACCTCATGATAGGCCTCCCACTCAGCTTCACTAATTTTTACTAAATGGCACAATCGAGGCTTTGTAAATTGGCAAATTATCTCATTTTTAAAGCCGAGCAAGCGCGCGTTAAATGTAGAATCTCTCCCTCTAAACTCTCTGCTCTCCTGCGAGAAAGTGACTCATCATTTACATCAGAAAAAGATCACTGCAAAGCCATTTTTTTATCGGTAGGATCATAGCCCCCAAATACGCAAATTTCTATCATAAAAAAGATAGAGCATTCCACTTTTTGGCAGTAGTGAGTCAATGTCAATTGCTAGCTTCAGTAAAATTTATCTGTGCCACAAAACTTAAAGCGCCATTTTTCATTTTAACGGCCACGATAAACCATCTGGCAGATCTGGCAAAGCCGCCAAATTGAGACGCTCCAACGGCGATATCATCGTCATTTTTTTAGCTTGCGTATCTATCCTTATGGCATTTTCTTGCTAGTGGCTTTAAAAAGTCAAAAAGTCCGTCCAAACCGCGCTCTTTGCACTCTTTATAAATTCATCTATATTCATAGTTTTTCCTTTTTAGCAAGCATCAATGTAGATATGATACTTTTTGCAGTGCAAACAGCGAAACAAATACCCAGCAAAGTTACCACCCGCCACGAGCACCTCGCGCACCATTTTTCACGTCATATTCATCTCTTTTTTTGCGTAGTCGTCAAAGACCTCGTCTGCTATGCCAAGCTCTAAAAAGCTCCTTTGTGCCCACATCTCCCAAAAAAATGCGCAATAATCATCACAGCAAGCCACCCAGTGCTCGCCCTGCCAGCTCTCATAGCCTGGCGTTCTTCTAAAAAGCTTGTCATCTTTTTTTGGCGTCATCCGTGTCTAGTTTGTCGGCGTCTTGCACAAAGGTAGCGTCAATTTCTTAGCAGCTTTGCCACTTGCGATGCAGGCTGGGCAAAGATAGGTGACATCTTGTTCGCTATAGATGCCATTATCATAGTACATTCGGTGCTTTCGCCGCAGCACTCGCAAACCACACTCATATCATCTTTAAATGCGCCAGTTTTTTTAATGGCTCTAGGTGATAGCGAGTACTGGCAAAGTGGCGGCCTTTTGCCTTTTGGGCTAGTACTTGCCCCTTTACTTTTGGCCTTGGCACCGCCAATTTGTCACCTTCATCCGCAAACTGCGCCAAGTAACCAAGCATTTTTTTAGCTGCTTTTTATCACTTTTTGTCATGTATTTTTTTAAAAGTAAGTCGTAAGCACTCTTTCTCATAGATAAAAAGCTGATAAACATCGACTAAAAACATACTTTGCGCAAATGTCATCACAATTTTTCCAACTCTTCTTTAAACTCATAGAGTGCCTCAATGCTAGAAGCATTGCCATTATTTTTATAATATTCTTTTGAAAGAGTGATATTTTTTTCTTGGGAATTTATTCATTAATACTCTTTATGTGGATTTGATATTAACAATTTTAGTGTTTAAATCTTAAAGATATAAAAGCTAGTGTAAAAATTATGGCCGTTAAAGCGATTAAATTATATTGATTTTTTTAAATTATTTTTAGTATTTTTGGTAGATGACGCCACAAACAAATTTGATAAGTATTCTTACAAAAATTGTTGTGACTATAAATTTATTCTTCAAATGCTCCGATAGAGAGAATTTTTTCTATTCTTTTTGCTACAAGATCATTTATATCAAGCTTTTTCAAGCTCAGCTAACTCTGAGATAAAATAATTTGCAAGTACTTTTTGCAGCACCATCTTTATCTCTATGAGCTCCATTTATCGGCTCATCTATAACAGCATCAATCAGTGATAGACTTTTTTTAAATCATCAGCTGTTATTTTTCATAGATTTTGTAGCTTGTTCCTGTTTAGCTGGGTCATTCCAAAGTATTGCTGCACAGCCTTCTGGAGAGATAACTGAAAACACAGAATTTTTCATCATGGCAAGTCTATCAGCCACGCCTATAGCTAAAGCACCACCACTTCCACCTTCGCCTATGACAACAGCAATTATTGGAGTTTTTTAAATTTTGCAAACTCAAACAAATTTCTAGCTATGGCTTCACTTTGTCCTCGCTCTTCAGCTCCAACGCCTGGATATGCGCCTGGAGTGTCTATGAGAAATAAAATAGGTAGATTAAATTTCTCAGCCATTTTTGCAACTCTAAGAGCTTTGCGATAACCCCTCAGGATGAGGCATACCAGAAATTCTTCTTAGTTTATTTTTTTAGTACCACGACCCTTTTTGCTCACCTATAACAACAGTCTTTTTACCACCGATGTAACCAATGTAGCAAACAATAGCCGGATCATCGCGAAAAAGCTCTGTCGCCGTGGATCTCATATCCATCAACCAAAAAAATGACTTTATATAATCAATAGAATATGGTCTATCTGGATGACGAGCGAGCTGTAAACGCTGATATTCGTTTAAATTTTTATATACTTTTGTGATCTCTTTGTATAGGTTTTTATTTAAAATCTCAACAGCATGTTCATCGCCTCTGATCCTAGCATTTGCTATATCTTCATCAATTTGTTTTTATGCTTTTTTTCAAAATCTAAATAATTTGACATCTTAATCCAACTTTTTTAAATATTACGACGCCATTTGTGCCGCCAAAGCCAAATGAATTGCTCATAACTGCTTTTTAGCTCAGCCTTTCTAGCCTTGTTTGGAACGTAGTCTAGATCACAATCAGGATCAGGCGTTTCATAGTTTATAGTTGGAGGGATGATGCCATCTCTCATTGCCATTATAGATATAACAGCCTCGATCGCACCAGCACCACCTAGACAGTGTCCAGTTTGACCTTTTGTTGAGCTAACCGGTGGACATTTGTCACCAAAAAAACTGCTTTTAGTGCCGCAGTCTCATTCTTATCATTTACAGGTGTTGAAGTACCGTGCGCATTTACATAATCTATCTTTACACCTTTTTGCCATATCAAGCGCTTGTTTCATCGCACTTAATGAGCCTTCAAGTGTTGGTGATGTGATATGGTGTGCATCTCCACTCTCACCAAATCCAACTACTTCAGCATAAATTTTAGCACCTCTTGCAATAGCTGACTCATATTCTTCAAGCACAAGTGCACCGGCTCCTTCACCCATTACAAAACCATCACGATTTGCGTCAAATGGCCTTGAAGCCTTGCTTGGCTCATCATTTCTAGTTGATAGTGCTTTCATGGCAGCAAAACCACCTATTCCAACACCACAAATCGTAGATTCAGCTCCAATAACTAGCATATTTGTAGCTTGGCCAATCATAATGCATTTTGCTGCTTTGAGATATTGCATGAGTACTTGCCGCACAAGCTGTTACACTAGATAAATTTGGGCCTTTTAGCCCATGATTTATTGAAACTATGCCACCTAGCATATTTACAAGTGCTGATGGGATGAAAAATGGCGAAATTCTCTTTACGCCTTTTTCAGAATATGTAATTGAATTTTTTCTCAATATTTGGTAAGCCACCCTATACCAGCTGCTGAGCTAACGCCAATTTATGAGCTTCAAACTCTTTGAAGTTTGCGTCGAGCCATAGCTTCATTAGATGCCTGTATGCCGAGTTGTATGAAACGATCTACTTTTTTACCTCTTTACCGTCTAAAAATGCTATTTGGATCAAAAATCAGTTATTTCGGCAGCAATTTTAACAGGAAAGTCGCTTACATCGAAGCTTGTAATCTCCTTTACTCCCGTTTTACCCTCGCAAATAGCCTTAAAAAGAGCTCTCTTTATCAAGACCAAGTGCGTTTATCATACCAATACCAGTTACAACGACTCGTTTCAATACATCTCCTTAAATCAAACTGTGTAAATTTAATTATTTTACCTAGTTTTTTTCTATATAATCTACAACGTCTTTGATGCTTATTAATTTCTCTGCTTCGCTATCAGGAATTTCTACTTCAAATTCTTTCTTCTAAAGCCATAACTAGCTCTACAACGTCAAGTGAATCTGCACCCAAATCTTCGATGATCTTAGACTCTAATTTTTACTGCTTGTGGATCTACACTTAGTTGCTCTACAACTACGTCTCTTACGTCTTCAAATACTGCCATTTTAAGGTCTCCTTATAAAAAAATGTCTGTTATCTTATAATATTTACGCTTTTTATTTATTTTTAAATTTCAAAAACTTGTTGAAATTTTCATTACATATAAAGTCCGCCGTTTATTTTTAGCGTCTCACCAGTCACGTAACTTGCGTGATCGCTCAACAAAAAAATGCAACAGCCTCAGCTACTTCACTAGCACTGCCGAAACGTTTTAGCGGGATGTTATCGCTATAAGTTTTCTTCACCTCATCGCTTAGCCCATGTGTCATATCAGTCTCGATAAAGCCAGGAGTTACACTATTAAAACGGATATTTCTACTTGCACCCTCTTTTGCAAAGCTCTTGCTCATGGCGATTAGTCCGCCCTTGCTAGCTGAATAGTTTACCTGTCCAGCGTTTCCCATCTCACCAACGATAGATGCGACGTTTACAACCGCTCCAAAGCGCTTTTTACTCATAATTTTTAAAAGCTCTCTACATCCGATGAAAGCTGAAGTTAAATTTGCATTTATCACATCTGTAATCTCGCTAGTTTTTCATACGAAGCGCTAACTTGTCATTTGTTATGCCAGCGTTATTTACGAGGTAGCTTTAGTTCACCGTCGCTATCGACTATCAAACTTATACCTTTTTATAAACTCATCTTCGTCAGTTGCGTCAATTTATCACTGCAGCCTTGCCGCCATTTTTGCTCGATCTCAGCTTGCAAAGCGTCTGCTATCTCAGGCTTTGAGCGGTAGTTTATCCACACTTTTAAGCCCATATTTGCAAGCGTTTTTTGCAATCTGTGCACCGATACCTCTACTTGCACCTGTTATTAGCACGTTTTTTTCCGCTCAATTCACAATTCTCCTTATTTTTTTCTAATTTTTTTCAATGATTGTAGCTTATATAAGCTTAACGTCTAAAGTCTCCACCTTTTTTTCCCATTTTATCTTCTTGCCAAAACCGAGAATATTACTTGTAAATTTTAGTTTTTCAAGATTTATGCACCAAATTTCTTTGGATCCATTGCTTTTTGCATAAAAAAATCTTTCGAAATAAATTTCTATTTCATTTTCTTTGGCCTCTCTCATCACTCCTTGAAACTGCACGCCCTCTATCTTGCCAACGATCTTTGTATCAAGAGCGACCGTACCAGCAACAAGCTTTGAGTTTTTTAAAATTTGATATGCGAGCTATCATCTGAGCTAGCTAGCAAAAGGCTAAAATTACCTCATCAAAGGCGTAAAATGCGCTAAAAAGCGTAAGGCTGTCCCTCCTCATCAATAACGCAAACGCTAGCGAGGTGCATCTTTTTTTAGAAATTTAACTATCCTATCATCCATCTAAATTCCTCTAAAAATATCAAGAATGGCTTGAAATGTAAAAAAATGACAAAGAGCAATATAGCAATCCAGACCAAAAAGATGATGAGCTCAACTAGGCTAAACTTATCTTTTGCTACTTTTTTAAAAATAAGTATCGTTAAAAAAATGCTCCTAAAAAGCCGCCAATTAGCGAGAAATAGTGGATCGCATTTACTTTTTACAAAGCTTGGTAAAAGCCCTTTAAAAAAACAGTGAAAACATCAAAACAGCAAAGCAAATTTGCGAGTATAAAGTAGTAGCCAACGACTGGCAAAATAGGCCAAAAGCCTAGCAAAAACAAAGCTTAAAACAGTGATAAGCATCAGCAAAAACCCTAGTCCCAAAAACAACACATCGCCCGTCCTTTTTTTGACGCATTTTTACAAAATTACTGGCTTTATGAAATTAAAAATTTCGCTGATTTAGCCCCAAAAAGGATTTAATAATGCAAACAAATTTTTACTCTCAAGGAAGCTACAACAACATGAGCTTTTCGATGAAAACTAGCTCAGGCGATGAGATAAGCTTTTTCTATGTATGACAACAAAAGTTTGGAGTTTTTCTAGCCAGAAAAACGGCACTTCAAGCCAAAGAAGTCTAACTCTAACTCACGAATACGGCTATGAGTTTTTTTATACAAAGGAAACGGCATAGATGAGCAGGATATGAAAGAGATCGAAGAGGCGATGAAGCCAAATTCGCCCACAAGTTGATGAATTTATGAAAAACGTCAAAGAGGGTGACAAGATCGCAGGGTAGCAGTCAAAGCATAAGTGATATTTCAAACAAGATCAAGCAGCTATTACCTGAGCCAAAAAGACCTAAATCACAGAAAATTTCATAAATGACAATATGCTAAAAATGTTTGACGAGCTCCTAGCTCAAAATGAGGCAAACAAAAACCTACTAAGTGCGACAAAAAAAGGCTATTTGACACTTTTGCTTTATGAGAGCAATAAACTATCTTACTACGCATAAATGAGGTCATTTGGCTCTCAAATTTTAACTATCGCCTCTCTTTGATAAAAAAAGGTGCGACAAAACTATCACAAAATAAAGCTGAAAAAAATAACCCAACAAGCGGCACAAGCGATATTAGATAAAACAAAAATGTAAAAAGCTACAAATTTTATCCCACCACCCTCAAAGCAAAAGCAAGCTCGAATTTATCACTATCAAGCGTACTTTGAGCCAACGTCTATAAGTAAAAAGCTTATAGTAGATGTAAAAAAATGGTACATTGATGATAAAGAAATTTACAAACGGCACAAACAAAAGCGGCAGGCAGATGAGCAAGATCCCAAGAAAATTTCATGATCTCAACCATCATCACTTTTAGCACTCTAGCTGTGCTAGCCTCGCTTTTAAGCACGTAGTTGTAGTGCCTTTTTGTTTATCTCTTTGGCCACAACTGGAGTTAAAAAGCCAGCTACGATTAGGGCAATTATTATGCTGATAATTATCGTTAAAAAGGTGCTTAAAAACATAAAAAAAGTATGCTTATGATCCACTTTGTAGCGCTAAAGTTTAGAAATTTCTAATAGCATATGAAGAGAGCGCCGAGTTTGGCTCTAAAAAGGTAAAATTTTTCATTTTTGGCACTATCACTTAAAAAAATCAAAAAAATCTCACCGCCGCCCCCAGATGCTAAGCCAAGCTAGGGCAGACGATGCTAAGGAGAAGCGGCAAGATGGATAGCGCTATAAATTTGGCTGTAAAAAAAGTCTTTAAAAACCAAGGCGAAGAAGGTTTATCATTTCACCTTTTTTTATACTCGTGCTCAAGTGCTGCGTAAATTTCACCTATCTTACTAACGCCATTTGACAAAAATTTCACTCATCACTTCATTATCTTCGCGTCCGTTCCAATTTTTTTCTTATAGCTACCTTCTTTGTAGCCATTATTTTTGACGGAAGCGATTTAGCACGTTTTTTTAGCGATGTAGCACTCATAAAGCGAGTATAAATTTACGCCACATTTTAAAGACATAGTAGAAGTACTTTAAAATATCAAATATATCGTAGTCAAACCCACTGCACTCATGTATGAGCATCTCAACATCATTCATTATCTCATAAATGCTCTCATCTTCGATCTTTAGTGGCTCTTTACAAAACTCGCCAAAACCGCTTGACTGGCAGATGTCATCAGCTAAAGTTTCTATATCTCCAAGCTGTTTTTGATTTATAAATTTGCAAAAGCCAAGCTCATAATAAAGTGCCAAATATCAACAACTTCTATGCGTAAATTCTTGCTCATCAGTCTTAGCATCGATGCTCTTCCAGTGCTTCCAAGCAAAGCTATCAATCAGCTCAGCGCACTCCATATATATGCAGCGCCTCCAGCTGATTAATTTATTTTTTTATTAGTATAACCATTTTTCCCAGCCAAGCCCATTTGTCTCATCATTTAGGCTTTGCTGCATCTTTTAACATCTCTAAAAATAATCGTTCTTTTCATTCATTTTTAGACCCTTTTTAAATTTTAAAGGATTATAACAAAAAAATTATTAAATGCTATGATGCAAGCTTGACTTAAATCATTTTATGTATAAAAATTTAGGAGCTAAAATAAGCAGAAAATTTCTAAAGGAGAAAAAAATGAGAGAAAAAGATCTCAGTGGTTTGCAATGTTTGCGGACTAAAAAGTAGTGATGATACAAATGCAGTTTTTTTATCCACGCTCATAAAAATGGCGAAGAAGTTGATATTTGCACCAGTTGTGTTCCAAGCGTAATCCATGGCTCAGGCATGGTCGTAAAATCAAACGAAGAGATAAAGGCCGAAAATTTAAACTTTAGCTATCATTTGAGGATCTTGTCTTACAAGGTCTTCAAATTCTTCTGCACTTATAGGACGAGACAAGAAAAGTCCTTGAACTTCGTTACAATCAAGCTCTTTTTAAAAAAACGAATGTCTTCTTCTTTTTCTACACCTTTTGCGCCAACTTTTTATCTTCATTGCCTTTTGCTAAATCAATAATTGCAGATACGATTTGTGCGTCTATTTTGCTATTTGATGCTTTGAGCAACAAATTCACTTGCTATTTTTTTATACGCTTAACACCGTACTTTCCAATATAAATAAATGAAGTATATCCAGATCCAAAAATTATCTATACAAACATCTATATTATTTTTCTTTAAGAATAGAAAAAAATTTTATCAAGCGTCTTAGTATTATTTGTCCATATTTCTTCGCCAAATCTATTTCAAAAAGCTCTGGATTTATATGGTGCGAGCGTAAGCTAGAAATAAAATCTAAAACAAATTTTTCTGATTTACTTTGAATCTGTGCAACATTTATACTTATTTTTTTGGTATCAAGAGTTTTTTTCTTTTTGCCATCTCATCTACATACTCTATGGTCTTTGAAACTAAAAAGTGAGTAAATATCATTTAAAAATATCGCTATTTACATTGACCTCTTTCATAAATTTGCTCGCTTCCATCAAGCCAATTCTTTTCTGATTTCCAATATAAAAAAACCTCTGCGTAGATCATTTTTTTCAATTTTTTAGATCAAATATTGGTTGAAAATATACATGAAGGTCTTCTTGCAAATTAGCTTTTTTTAAGCGCGATCTCGATACTTTGAGCTTAGGTGCATTTCATTGCTAATTTTATCGCTATAAACCATAGGATTTAAAGCTGGATTTTTGGCATAATACATTGCCATATCTGCGTTTTTTTATAATATTTCTTGGATTTGCCGTGCTATCTTTTTGTTGCTACATCTATACCTATTATGCACTTAAGCCCAAAGTGATATCTATCTATTTGAATTGGTTTTTTTCAATAGCATCTTTTAAGGCGATACCAAGATTTAAGCGTTTTTGTATGACTATTTATCTCCATTTTTTTGCTAGTACGATAACTCGTCCGCACTAATCCTTGCTATGGCCTCTTGTCTATTGCAAACTTCAAGTATCCTTTTTGCAACTAGTTTTTAGAAATTCTATCGCCTATTTCATGCCCATAAGACGTATTTATACTTTTTAAAACGGCTTAAATTTATATAATAAACTACGATTTCCTCATCTTCAGAAATGCTTTTTGCACATTCTTTCAAGCTCATTTACTATAAAATTTCTATTGCCAAGATCTGTTAGATAGTCCTTCTCAGACATATCTTGAAGTCTTAAATTTGCGAGCATAAGTTCATTGGTTCGCTCATGCATCGACTTTTCCATCTCTATGAAGATTTCTCTCATAATCTAATATTTTTTTCTACTTGCGATAGAGCTTTTAACGTAGTAATTAACAATAGCATTTACAACCAAGATAAATAACGAGATAAGTGCACTAAAAGATGTCAGATCTTCTTGTAATAGCAATGGTAAAACTATTATTATTGGTAGCCATTTTGATCCTATTGAGATATCTTTATCGGTATTTGTAACATATTCGTTTTTGGGCTTTTTAAATGAAAAAGCTCCTATCATCAAGAAGAAGAAAGGAACGATATAAAAAAATCTATTTTATGGCCAAAATTTACATTTGAGATCTGACTATAAAAAAATAAATAAATTAGCATCGTAAAATAAAATACTAGCCGATATAAGGTAAAAAGCCACTAATTTTTTTATATGAAGCAAACTGCTTTGTAAAAAAATCTCACTTAAAGTGATAAAAAGTATAAGAAAAATTTATGGCTACAATAGAGAGAAAAACGATATTTGATCTATTATTTATTATCGATAAGATATCTACTTCATCAAAAAAATACCATATATTAAAATTACTATTAAAAAAAGACACTTATGCTATCCATAATGATGGCTAGCTTTTTCTTGGCTGGCTGAAAAATTTTGAATACAAAAAAATATACTAACGCCAGCCAAAATAGATATCATCGGCAACATAAAAAAACACATCAAGATACGCATAAGAACTATGAGCCCGCAATAGTATATCTTGATTTAACACCATTAATGCATCACAAATAGACCATAAAAAAACACCAAAACATATTGCAAGCCAATGCGTTATTTTTGGTTTTTACTTTATCCATTGAAGTATAAATGCCAAAAGTTACTATAAAAAAACTAAGCAAAATAGATATTTTTTTCCAATTAGATTATAGTCTAGTAAGGATGCTAATAGTGCAAAATACGAATAGCGCTACAACTGCAACTAAGATCCATTTTCGCATGCCAGTTATAGATGATTTTTGATATTAAAAAAATAGTGTCCCTCTCCTAAGAAATAGTTCAAATTATACAAAAATTGACTTTGCTTTTTGGTTATAATTTCCCAAAAAATTTTAAAATTCACAAAGGTATCTTATGAAGTGCAATATCGTCATAAATGGACAAAAATTTAATAGATTATAAATCTTTTAACTTATTTCTATCAAAAGCAGCAAGGAAACAATATTTTTATAAATACCTTTTATGGTATTTACAGAGGCTCTCATAGCTGGTTTTGTTGCTGATATGCTATTAAAAAAAGTAAAAATTTTTACTGTCATCGGAGCTGTTTTTTTGCTATATTTTTGGATCATTTTTTTATCCTATTTTTTTAAAAAGAAGTCGCATAGCTGCATTAAAAAGAATTGAAATTTCAGATGTTCAAAAGCAAATGAATTTTGAAGTAAATGAGAAATTTCTGGCTTACTATGAAAGCGAACCCAAAGAAAATGAAAAAAATTTGACCTAAAATGAAGTTAGTGAAATTTATGAACTCAAAAATATCTTTATCATTTTTAGCAGAAAAGATTCATCTAATAATCCCAAAAAGATGAAGCTAGCTCAAAAATGATAAAATGAGCTGGCCAAACTTTGCCATAAAGATATTTTTAGAAATTTGAGAAATTTACAGCGCAACGAGTGTGCTTAAATAGCGCTTATTATAAGCTTTTCAAAAATCCTCTGCACTCATTGGCTTGCCCCAAAGATACCCTTGCACCTCATCGCATCCAAGCTCTCTTAAAATTTTCAAGCTGGGTTTCATCTTCGACACCTTCAGCAATAGTCTTTAGCTCCACATTTTTAGCCAAAGCTATAACGCTTTTTACCACGTCTTTATCTATATCATTTTTTTAGCAATATTATCTATCAGCTCTTTAGCGATCTTTAGGCGACTCATAGGATATTTTTTTGATGTAATTCATTGATGAAAAAAACCGGTACCAAAAATCATCTATGGAGATGCAAATTCTCTATTTGAAAGCTCAGATAACGCACTTTGCATCATCTCTTCAGCATTGACGAGGCTGGCCTCAGTGATCTCAACATCTACACAAGATGGATCGATGCCGTATCTATCTATATAGCTTAAAAATTTAGATGCAAAATTTATATTATCAATCTGTTTTGGTGAGATATTTATGCCTATTTTTTAGGTTTGTATTATATTTTTTTCATTCCAAAAGGCCATTTGTTTTATAGCATTTTTTGCCACCCATTTTCCTATCGCATTGATAATCGAGCTTTGTTCGGCTATTGGGATAAATCTTGATTGATCTACCGGACCTTTTATAGGAGAGTTCCACCCTAACAAGAGCCTCTGCTCCTACTATTTTTTTACCTTCTATTAGATACTGGGGCTGAAATTTTAGCTCAAATTCTTCATCAAAGCTTATGCTATTTAGCAATATTTCTATATAGTTTCTATCCTGAATCATGCTTTTTATATCACTATAAAAAACATACTTTTCAGATGCATCTTTCTTTGCTGCTTCTAGTGCTGCTTCTGATTGCATGATAAAATCATCAGCCAGTACTCACTAGTTTGTGTCGAGCTAATCCCTATTTTCGCATCAAGTACAATTTTATAATCATCTATAACGATTGGCTCTGAAATAGCTTTTTAGTAGATAGTGCAAAAATTCCCTGCAATGCACATTTTCATTTTGCTTGGCAACAACGATAAAGTCATCTCCGCCAGATCTTGCAAATAAGGAATCGTTTGGTGGCAATATTGACTCAATATTTAAAGCAAACTTTGCTATTACATCATCACCGATATAATGCCCATATGAGTCATTTATCGCTTTAAAATGGTTTATGTCAATACTATAAATATCTATCTTTTCGCCAAGCGCCTTTTGACTTTATCATCTCTTCAAGCCTTGCGATAAAATACTGGCGATTTAGAGCGTTTGTTAAATAATCATATTTACTGATCCTTTGTAGATGCCTATTTGTCTCTTCAAGCTCTTTTTACTTTACTTTCTATCTGATTGTTTAACACTTTTTTTGATGTGTATTTCACGTTTAATTAAAATGTCCATCTTTCTAACATTAGAAAATGTATAAGATAATGCCCCTGTATGCAAGCAAAGTAACTAAAAATAGAAAATAACCATGTCAAATTTATCTTCCAAGAGTACAAGATCATAATCGTCAAAAAAATACGGCGAAAAACAAATAGCTTTTTGTAATAAAATTTTATCAAAATCGTTTCTGAGTGCCCCTAAATTTTAGATTTGCCTCACCCTCTCTTAAATGAAGCGCAGCAACAAACAACATAAAAAAATGAACTCTTAAATACAATGTCGTATCCAGAAAAGGATATTTCATCTATCCAAAAATCCATTGTAGTGGTAAAAATGTCATAAGTGCTTATTGCAATAAGCGCTATCAAGCATAAAAAGTATAGATAGTCTTCTTTTTGAAAAATTTGAAGTGAAAAACGCAACAAATGAAGTACAAAACATAAATAAATCTATGGCGATATAGTTTAGATTAAAAAAATCTTTTGACTTAATACTTGAGTTAAATTTCTATCAAAAAAATCATAAAACCACATAAAAGCTAAAATATATTGCGGAAATAGAGACTGAGTCCACAAATACTTGCATTAAAAAAATAAATTTTTCAAATTTCTTTAATCAAAATGTAAAAAAAGCAGAAAATGCAAACATAAAATATGAGACTACGTATGAGATTTGTATAAAATTGACTTTAGAAAGAAATTGTTTAAGAAAATCAACCTTATCATATAGCATCCACATAGTGTCTGATGCTACCCAACAAGTAAGGCCTAGTAATATATATATCCAATATGTTTTTTTAAATTTTCTTGTCTCTTTTTAGCTTTTAAAAAGATAAATAATGTGATCATAAAAATCAAATAGAGTAGTAATTATGTCTTCATAAAAACCACTAGCAATAAAATAACTAACAACATATACACAAAAAAAGTATCAATATAAATAAAAAAAGATACTTGATTTTTCGTTGCTTATTTTACTTATCATGTTCCATCTTTATATATCTTTCTCTGCCTTTTTAGCTAAACTTTGCCATCTTTGCCACTCGCCACTATCATCGACGTCGTTGCCGATAGCTTCGTATCTAGCGTAAAAATGCTCAACAAATTTTCTTACACTCTTCATCTTTTGGCAAATAGCTTAGTTCATCTTTTTGGCAAAATTTCTCCAAAAATGTGCTCGCATCAACTTTTTTTAGCGTATGTTTGCGCTAGATCGTAGTAGTTCTCTAAGCAGATTTCTTTAAATTTAGCATAAAGCTTGTTCGCTCATATCCACGCTTAGTTTGCCATCAAATTTAAGCACTCCAGCTCTAAAAAGCAGGCTAAGATGTATGAGCCCCTCGCAGTAGTAAGCCCTCACCTCATCAACCTTTCGCCACGCAATAAGCCCAACCGCACGGGCGATCAGCTCGTGAAAGACGGCCATTTTATACTCCGCCTCTTCGTGCAAGAAGAAATTTACTAGCCCGCCAGTCGTCGCCTTGTACTCTTCTATGAATTTAAAGACGCCACTTTTTATTCATACTCATCTCGGTATCAAGTCCGATAAAGAGGATGTGCCCAAACTCATGGCCAATGGTTGAAATTTCATAGACTTTTTTTCCAAATTTCGGCTTTAAAAAATAAAATCTCTCTGCCAAAATCCAAAAACTCCTTGCTAGAAATTTCAGCCCCTAAGCTTCATAAAAAGGCTTTGCCTTTGCGCCCTCATAGACGTGATTTACAAAGGCAAAAAATTTTTGCTTACCACATTTTGCACTCACGCTCTCATCATTTGGCACGACTTGAGCGCTAAAAAGCCCGTTTAGCTCCGCTGCGTAATGAGATCATCGGCACGCTTATATAAAGCTGCGTTCTGGCGATATTTTCGCTAACTGCCCTATTTGTCTCAGCGTTATCAATTTTATCTTTTTCGCAAACGCTCTTATAAGTTTTTGCAACTTTTTCTTTTAAATTTAAGCTCGTCAATGCCCTCGCTATCAACCAGCCTGATGTCCCACTCAAGTGCGACTGCATGCGTATAGGCATCCTCGTAATACTCTAGCGGATGGCCTGGCTGAAGTGCACCTTTTACATCCATCCACGCTATCTCAGCCTCTTGCCAAGCGCTTATCACCTTTGTATTATCTTCTTCACAAAAGGCATTTTTGTAGCTTTTCAAGGTATTTTATGTATGATTTTTGCTCGTCATTTTGGGCTAAATTTTCTTAGAAATTTCAAGATTTTTTTAGCAAAGACACTTTTAAGCTCTCTCACCTCATCTTTAAAGGCAAGTGCGTAAGGCAAAAAGCTAAATTTATCACCTTCTTTTACTACCGCGCCATACGTTCTATCAGCCCTAGCGCCACTAGCGTCGCACTGAAATAAGCCGTTTTTAGTAATAAACTCATTTGCCTGGCTTAGATCTTTTCAGTTTAGCCTCAAACTCTTTGTTTGTAGTGTCTATTATCTTTTTCTTGCCATGAAATGTGCCACGCATTTAGGCTTAGGCCAAGCTCGTGCATAGCCTGCACAAAGGCTTGGTTAAACTGATCTAGAAATCTTTCTCTTCCTTGGCCTTTTTCTAAAAAGCTTGGCGTGCAGATTTTCATATAAAATTTCTAACGTAGCCATACATTCAAATTTAGCACTCGTTTTTGCTCGTCTTCGCCTAAATTTAGCTTTTTTAGCTCATTTTGAAGCGGATCAACTTTAAGATCTACTATCCTTCTTGCAAGGGCTAGTTTCTGGCTTGGTGTGCCAGCAAGACCACAAATTCTAACAGCCCTCGTTTATAATGTCATCGTCTAAATTTTCTTTATAAATAGCATTTAACTTGTTTTTTTCTGCTCTTTTGTAAGCTCATTTAATCTTTTAAAATCATTCATCTTTTTCATCCCTTAAAGTTGCAGGATTTTAACATAAAAGCCATTAAAAATTTGCTACAATCAACCAAAAATTTCTAACATCTAAAAAGGCAAAAAAATGGATATTTTTAAAAGGATTTTTGGTGAGCCACGTATCAAACAAGTTATGTTGCCAAAGGACACAAACTCAGCTGGAAATATCTTTGGTGGTTGGATAATGAGTCAGATCGACCTTGCAGGTGCTCAGGCCGCTAGAGAAAATTTCTCCTGAACGCGTTGTGACCATTTCTATGAAAGAGATCATTTTTCAAGCAACCTGTCTTTGTTGGCGATGTGCTAAGCTGCTACGCTAAAATCATCTCTGTTGGTAAAACCTCGATAACAACGCAGATAGAAGTGACTGCGCTGAGACTAAATCCGGGCGGATATGAGAAACTATACACGTTACAAGTGCTACTGCAACTTACGTAAGCGTGACGAAAGATGGACTTAAAAAGCCAATCGATGAGAAGCTAAAAACAACTTCATGGATTTTTAAAAATTTGGTTGCAATTTATGCAACCAAATTAAAAATTAATACTACTTTTTAAAAAAATTATTGAAATTCTTAAACTAAAAGCAATATTTTTTTCAACTTCTTTAAATGCTTTGTGAAGTAAAATCAGGCTCTATACATTTTTTTGGGAGAAAAATGAAAAAAATCACGTCTAGGTCTTTTTGCAAACACAAATCACAAAGATCCTAACTCAAAATGAGCTTGATAAAGTTTGAGTATAAAGAGCTACCAAAAACAAGCATAATCTACACAGAAGAGATCAAGATCATCATCTTAAAAAAAGTGGCTGTGCAAAGCTCTCATTTTTTTGAAGATGGAGAGGAATTTATCCTTTATCATTTAGAAGCGAGCAACATCGCCGTGCTTGATGATAATTGCGCTTTTGAAATACTTGAAGATGCTGAAATTTATGCTATAAATTTAAACAAAATAGGTGAAATTTTTATTAAATGCAAATGTCGCAGATGAAATTTTAAAAGCTGTGTTAAATGCAGTAATCGTGCAACGCCAGATCATAAAATCCATACTTTTTTGAAGATGCAAAAGGTAGGATTGCAAATTTTGATCGAACTTGCACGCGAGCAAGATCTAAAAGCAAAATGGATATCACTACATATTTTTTTGCCATTTTTCTCTAAAGGTGCTCTCAAGCTTTGTGGGGCTCAAACGACAAAGCGCTTCAACTGCTTTTAATGAGCTTATAAAAGACGACATAATAAGAAAGATCACACCACACGAGTTTTTTTAATAATTGATTATGAAAAAAACTTGAAAGTTACACAAACTAAAAATCAAAGAAATTTTTATAATGGCTAGCAAAGCGTAGCCTTAGAGGATTAGTCTTTGCCAAGAAGCAAAGACTAAAAATTACTAAGCTTTTTTTCTTCATATCGAATTTATTTGCCATAAAGCCAACTAAACCAACAAAGAAAAGTCCGCCACAGATATTACCAAGTGTAACTGGAACTAAGTTTTTACCGATGAAATTTTCCCCAGTTTAAAAACTTCTAGTTTTTTTCAGCCGTAATGCCGTGCCCTAGAGCCGTAGCCGCAGCAGCGATATCTCCGCCGTTTGCCGCTATATAGTGAGCTTTTTGAGATGATGGCTTCAGTGATGATGAACATATTTGCCACGCAGTGCTCCATAGAGCAAGCCACAAATGCGCCGATCATCCACATAATTGCGAAGAATTTACCAGATAGATTGCTCTCGCTTGTCGCAGTCCAGATAGACATGCAGACAAAGATGTTACAAAATATACCACGAATAAATAGCTCGTGAAATGGTGCTGTAATCTTGCCAATACCAGCTGGTATAAAGTGCTGCAAGATGTAGCCATCATACTTTAGTGGCAAGCCTGAGTAGTAGTACATATACGCAATCAATGCGCCACCAACAAAGTTAAATATCCAAACGATAGCCCAGTATCCGATAGTCTTACCTGGTTTTAGCTTTTCCTTCATATGCGCTAACACCACTTAAAACTGAGCTTGTAAAAAGATGTCCGCCATAAAAGACAACCATCATAAGACCACAGCTAAAATGTGATACCGCCGATAAAATTTGAAAGACCAATAGACTGGTTTTCAGCCATACCAACTGTTGAGTGAGCCCAAAAAATATCACCCATAGCAATAGCAGCTCCAGCCATGATAGCAAGAAAAATAATACTAGTAAGTGGCATATGAGCCTTATGCTCCATAGAGCTTGAGACCGCTTGAGCGGTTTCTGCCGGATTTAACATCACATTCTCCTTTTTTTATTTTTCAATCTCGCACATGAGCCAAGCTCATCTTTTGCGACCAAAGTTTAACACTTTAAAAAAAGCACTAAAGACTAAGATTAACGCTTACTATCCAAAAAAAGCAAATTTTTAACTACTTTTTCGCCTAGAAATTTTACCTTTTTATCTAGGATACGAACAAATTTCTACCTTTAGTAACCAACTAGGCTAAATTTCTCCTTAGCTAAATTTAACCAACTAAATTTTTTATCAATCTCTACAATTCTTAAAAAAAGCTTTTTCTGGCACTTTTTTTAGCCTGCTCGCTTAGTCCTTCTTCAAAATTTAAGACATTTTTCGAGCAATACGCTAATGCCTAAAAAAAGCGTCTTTGAGGGCAAACTTTCGCAAATAGCTTAAAAAGCACTGGCGTTGGGAGGTTGTGAGTTGAGTAGATGTAATCTCTATCGTCACTTAGGTCGAAAAACTCTATCTTATCCTCATCAAAGCCGCTCATCGCATCAACTACTATCAAGATATCAGGTGCAAATCTCTAATAGCTGAAAAATTCATTCTCAGGCACATCTTGCCCGAAAAATACCTTCCACTCTTTTAGCTCGGCCTCTACGATGCGGCCGACTTCGTTACCCACATCATCGTCGCCACGCATAGGGATTACCGATGCAAAGGATGGCTTTTTTTCATCAAAAGTCCTTCCTAAGCACGATATATCCTTCTTTTAAATTTGCTCAAAATTTCTTTTAAGCTTACACTCACAAAGCTGCGGCAAGAGTTTAGCGATATGCTCGGCAAAAATTTCAACTTCAAAATATTTGCTTAAATTTTCCGATTTTTAAATTTCACGTATTCGCCTGAGTTTTTTTGATCATCTCGTCAAATTCCTCATCGCTTAGCTCTAGAAATTTTTCTCGCTAAAGTCTATCGTGCCAACGCCATGTCCCACGCAAGTGGAGAAATTTTTATCTCCTTTAGCTCGCGTGGAAGCTTGTCGTTGTCGTCCATATGCCTTTTTGTAAGCTTATAAACTTGTATCATCTCTTACTCCAAACCTCGCTATCAACGTCTATCGCAAAAGCTTTTATCAGCTTTTTGCATATTTTTAGATAGACATCATTATGCAAAAAGCCCCATGCACTCAGCATATCTAGGATCTTCCTCTTTTTGATAGCTGTAAGCACAGCCTCTCTTGAAATGCTTGGGTCATGGACATCTTTTGAACATTTGATAGCATTCATATTTTTTTCAAAAAGGATTCTACCAAAGATATAGCTCATTAGCCTTCTACTTTCAGCTTGCAAGTCACGCTCAAACAAGATATCGCCTATGACCGACTTCTCAACTGAAGGTGGCAATGTGTTATCTTCCTCATAGCTTTTTTTATGAAGTTTTTTTGATCGATGATACCAAGAGCCATGCCAAGGCCGTAAATAATGCTTGCTGGATGTGGAGGACAGCCTGGGATATAGACATCGACTGGGATTATCTTATCGATGCCACCCCAAACGCTATAAGCGTCATGGAAAGATCCCGCCACTGCTTCCGCACGCACCAAGAGCAACTACGATCTTAGGATCTGGGGTCGCCTCATAAGCACGAAGAAGTGGATAATACATCTGTCTTGTTACAGGATCGGGTGCAAAGCAAAATATCAGCGTGTCTTGGGTTTTGCTACAAGTTTAAAGCCAAAACGCTCAGGATCCCACATCGGCGTAATAGCTGCAAAAATTTTCTATCTCACAGCCGTTACAGCTTCCGCAGTCGATCCTATAAACGCTAAAGCTTCTTTTTGATATTTTTTTAGATGCTCTAGCTTTGCAGTTAGATCATTTGCTGTTTTTATGTCCTCTGGGACTTGATATAGACTCATTTTATAGCCTCCTCAATGCCTTTTTGTTAGCCTCTCAGCAGATTGATTTTTTTCTTGCACTCTGGGCAGATATAAAGGTAGTCTTTTGCCTCTTCAAGTCTGCCTGGGAGTAAATTTGCTGTGCCAAGCTTTTTCAAGTGTGAATGTATAAGCCTTTTTGGCGTAAATGGCTTGCCGCAGCATTTACAAGTTTGCATCTCAAGCTCGCCCCTTTGTATAAGAGCACTCTTGTCAATTAACCGCTAGCTCAAAGCTATCGCTAAGTCTTACAGCTCCAGTTGGGCAAACCTCATCGCAGCGACCGCAAAATATACAGCGCCCGCAGTCAAATTCCCCAAACAAGCTTTGTTTGCTCATCGTTCATCTTAAGCTCTATCGCGTTACTAGGACAAGCGATACCGCAAGCTGCACAACCTATGCAAAGATCGTATGTATAGTTTGGCTGACCACGGAAATTTTCAGGAACAATATATGGCTCAAATGGATAGGCGTATGTCGCTTTTCCATATTTTTTTCTGTGATGTCAAATAACTTCATCATCTTAAATCCTTCTTACTAACCCCGCCATCTTGACAGAATTTTTTAAGGTCTTTCTCTGTTAGAAATTTCTGCTCTTTTTTTAGTCCTTACATCTACTAATGTAACACGCTCAGTGCATGAGTAGCAAGGGTCAAGTGAGCAAACGATAAGCGCAGCGTCACTTATGTTGTTTCCTCTAAATTGATATCTTAGGCTTGGCCAGTTGTTATAAGTAGCCGCTCTACATCTCCAGCGATATACTTTTTGAGCGCTGCCTTGCATGATCCAGTGAACATTTTCGCCACGTGGTGCTTCATCATGACCAAGTGCAAAATTCTCAGGTTTGATCATAGTCACAGGATCGATCATAATCGGGGTTTGAGGCATTAGCTCAAAGCATTGGCGGATGATGTGAATAGAGCTTTTAGCTCTTTATATCTAACCATCTCACGAGCAAATACGTCGCAACCGTGCTCAACTGCTACTTCAAATTCTATCTGTTTAAAAAGTCGTATGGGTGATCGTAGCGGTTATCGCGTTTTAAAGCCAGAGCCTCTCATATTTAGACTCAACTGGGCTAAAGTCACGTGCTATTTGACGGTCTAAGATACCTACACCTTTCCAGCGTCCGATTTGGCGTTTATCCTCCATAACTGCGTCCCACATTTCTGAATGTGAACATCAAGTTTATTTATGATCTCGATACCTTTTTTTGATCTCTTGGTTTGTCATATCACGTCTTAAGCCGCCCATAACGACATTGCCGTATGTTTTACGTCCACCAGTTACAAGCTGAGCTAGCTCCATAGAGTACTCACGAACTCTAAAGATGTGCATGAAAGCGTTGTAGTTACCAGTGACCTCACAAGCTAGACCGATATTTAAAAGGTGGCTGTGAAGACGCTCGATCTCAAGACAGATGACACGTATAGCTTTGAGCTCTTAGTGGAATTTCAAGCTTGATAGCTTTTTCTGCTGCTTCAATACAAGCAATAGCGTGAGCATAACCACAAATTCCACAAACTCTCTGCAAGATAGCCCATTTGGTCATAGTTCATTCTATTTTTCAGCTAGCTTTTTCCATACCGCGGTGTTGATAAAAAGAGGCGGTAGTCAGCGTCGATGATCTCGTCGCCGTCACAGAAAAGTCTAAAGTGACCTGGCTCATCTGAAGTAATATGTAGTGATCCAGTGGCACATCAACTACTGCATCACCTGTTGGGAACAAAAAAACTCAGAATCAGGCTCATCTCTATGGTCAACCGGATCAGGGCGGTAGCGATAATCCATCGCATCTTTTCTAAGTGGATGAAGTCCATCTGGCCAGTCATCACTTAAAACTAGACGCCTTTTATCAGGCAAACCTTCGGCTACCAAACCAAACATATCATAAGCTTCTCTTTCATACCAAACACAAGCTGGCACTAGCGGGGTAACTGATGGGAATGTCGGATCGCTTCCTGGGATAAGCGTTTTTAACAGTGATAAAGCACTTATCCTCAGCTGCAAAAGTCGTCCGCTTCAGTCATCTTACTACCTTCCATTGAAAGAGCATAATAAAGCGCAAAGCTGCCATTTATCTGGCGCTCGTCATTTGGTATCATCGTGCTTATAAAGCCGCCGATATCATAATAAAGTGTTTTAACAGCTAGTGGAAGATCATTTCTATCAACCAAAACTGTGATTTGATCGTCTGCTTTGACGAGTTACTTCTAAAATTTTTACCTTGGTTTTTTTAGGATTTCTATCAAATTTATCGCCTCTCATTTTTAAAGCTCCCATCATTATATTAACACCGTTATCTACTAGCGTATAAAAGCTATCTACGTGCCATACGCCAAAGATTATGATAAGGGCACAAAGTGCTATAAGAGGTAAATTCTCTAACAAACTCATCTCTTTATTATGAACAACCACACCTTTTGGCTCGCCAAAGCTTGCCATGTTAAAGTGTGCAAAAGTCAGCTATGAAAAATAACTGCAAGTGCAATAGCAAATAGCGCAACTGCGATGTATTGACCGCTTGTGATAGCTCCTACAAAAGACGTTATACTCGCTAACAAATATAGCAAAATGCTGGAACACCGACTAGTGAGCAAACAGCCGCGCCAAACATTATAGTGGTGATCGGTGCGATCTTAACCATGCCGCCCATCTTACTCATATCTTTGTGGCCATAAATTCTTGCAATGTTGCCTGTTGAGCAAAATGCCAAAGCTTTTGTGAAGCTGTGAGCTAAGCAGTGAAATATCGCTGCAAATAGACCACTCACCGCCAACACCAAGTGCAAAATGCGATAACGCCCATGTGAACGATTGAGTGGTATGCAAACATTCTTTTTACGTTGTGTTGTCTGATTAGGAAAAAAATCCCTGCTACAAAAAGAGTGATAGTTCCTGAAAACGATCATTATGCCCTCAACAAAGCTAAATCCAACTGCTTTGAGCTGTGATAGCGTAGTATCTTAAGAGCGCTAGCATCGCACATTTTAAAAAGTACACCTGAAAGCAAAGCTGAAATAGGTGCTGGGACCTTCAGCGTGAACGTCTGGTAGCCAAGTGTGAGTTGGAGCAAGACCAGCTTTTTGTACCAAAACCAATTAGAGCAAATACAAAGATAAGTTTTGCTGCATCTGGGTTTAAATTTTTAGCATTTGCCATTATGCTTGAAAATAGCATAGAAGCTTCGCTATCTCCTAGAGTACTAAATGTAGCTGAGTATAGAAGAACAGTCGCATAAAGTGCAAATGCTAGGCCGATTGAACAAAGAACGATGTATTTATAACCACTCTCTGTTGATTTTTGATCTTTGTGGATAGCGACTAAGAATACTGAAGCAAGAGTTGTTGCCTCGATAGCTGCCCACATAAACGCAACGTTGTTGCAAATAACGCTTAAAGTCATTGTAAAGATAAATACATGGCTTAGTGCATAATATTTTTTTAAGATCGCTTAAGTGGATGTGTCCGTCTTCAAGCTCCCATCTCATGTAGTGGATAGAGTAGAAATTTACTATAAAATCCAGTTACAGCGATAAGCACCAAGAAAAACACAGCCTAAGCTATCTAAAAACAAAAATTTGTCAAAACTATAAAAAGTTCCGCTACTTAAGACTTTAAGAACATTGTTAAGTAAAGCCACCGATGTCGCAGCAGAAAACAAAACGTGAAGTCCGCTTAATACCGCATAATTTTTAGGACTCAAAAACAAGACCAAAGCACCAAGGAGCGGTAAGATAAGTATTAAAGCTAAACTATCCATCTCTAACCCCTTAAATTTGAAGCTTTAGAAGTATCTAAGCTATCATAAGCTTTATAAAATCTAATCGCTAAAATGCTCATGATGATAACGGCAAATATCGCATCTGTTAAAATCCCAAGCTCGACTAACTCATGTGAGTTATAAGCCATTAGAGCAAGGCTTAGGTGGATACCGTTTTTCAAACAAGCAGTAAGCTAGAATTTGTTTTTATAAATGAGTTTCTTAGCATGAAGCCAAAAATTCCCCATCATAAAAGACCGTTCCAGCTGCGATTAGCATGATCTCTTCTTTAATAAGAGAGAATTTTAAAAAAATATAGGGTGGATACTCATTGAAAGAGCTAGAGAAAATCCCATAGCGATAACAGGGCTTACAAAAATCCACCAACTGGCTCATCTTCGCTAACTACGCCAAGTTTTTTTGATAAGCCAGAATAAAATTCCCTGGCACAAGCAAAACTTTTGGTAAAAAAATGCAACGATCGCCCAAGTTTTAAGCTGCTCGGCGTTAAATTTCTCAGATAGCAAGAAAAAAATATGCTAACTAAAAAGTAGTGTCTCAATCGCATAAGCGATGATTGAGAGTTTTAAGCTTCTAAGACCAAAAAACCGCAAGCGAAGTTACAATCATGCAAATGGCTAAAATATCAAGTGTTTGCATCTCACACCCTACTACATAAAGTGTTAGTGCAACAAACGAGATAGCAAGTGCACCAAGCGCATTTTTGCGTAAAGATGAAGTCATTTTTAAAGCGTAGTCGAAAGTTGTCTATAAAGACAGCTGCTACGTAAAATACTCCAGTTTTTATCACAAAAAAACGATAATAGCTAAGAAAGGATTGCTAAAAATTCCCATGGCTCAAATATAGTTAGGAAAAGTCCGATCATAGCAAACTGTTTTTAATATAAGTGATGCTTGAACTAAACCAAGGTCGCTACCTGCGTACTCGCTAAGCAAGCCTTCTTGAAGCTCTTGCTCAGCTTCAGCTACGTCAAATGGTTTTCTGCCAGTCTCAACATACATACACCATAAAAATGCGATAGAAGCTACGGCAAAACTTGGGATTTGATATCCGATAACGCCAGTTTTTACCATCTCTTGGATCTCAATTAAAGTGATGTTTTAGCTGCAAGCATTACTACGATTAAGCACATGATCATAACTGGCTCAACATATACGCCTAGCATTTGCTCTCTGCCGCCACCTGTTGCTGCAAATGGGTTGCCGCTATCCATTGAAGCTGCACCAAATACAAATCTAAGCAATGCGCCAAGATAAAGGATCACAAATATATCTGAATACGCTCCAAAAACAGTATCTTTGCTGTATGTTATAGGTATAGCAGCTAGTACTGCAGCTGAAGTTGCAAAAAGGGAAAAATGGAGCCCATCTAAATACCCAGTGAGAGCACTCAGGCACAGTTCTTCCTCTTCTAAAGAGTTTTTATAATGTCGCGATATGTTTGAAAGAAATCGCTACCTTGTTTTTGATTGAAGTCTAGCCCTTAGTTTTTCTTGCCATACCATCAAACAAAGGAGCTACCAAAACGATAACGACTACTTGAAATATCATTAAAAGTATAGTTTGCATTTTCGTCTCCTAAACTAAAAAGTAGCCCACAGCAAGTATGGCACAAAGATAAATTAGGATATAAAGCGTATAGACGTTTGTGTATCCGCTTTGAACGATGCCTAGTTTATCAGCACATTTCATACACCATTTGATGACTGGCTCATAAAACATTCCCCCACCAGATATCTTTTTGGATGGTTGTGATATTCAACCGCGTCAAAATAATTTCTAGTAACGATCTTTTTATCAGCTCTAAATAGCCATTGCATGATCTTTCTAAGGTCACCAGTAAATGGGTACCCTGTCATTTGCATACGTGAGCTATATTTAAAGCCACAAGCCCAAGGATCAGTTTCGCGTGGTTTATCTCTGTTTGCTTTCATAACAGCAAGGATGATAAATGGCAAAATCATAGTCGCACATAAAACTAAAGCGATAAGCGGAGTTGAGATCATACTGCCTATTGGTGAAGTTACATTTATAGCTCCAAGGCTAGCTTTATAGTCGCTTATAGCGATAGAATTTACAGCTTGCATGATGTAATCAACTATGTAGTTTGCGCCAAGACCAAAGCCAACGCAGCCTATCATTAGGATGATCATACCAAGAACCATGCCTATTGGACTCTCTTTAGCATTTTTCCCCAAATTTCTTTGATCTCTTGGAGTACCTGCAAAGATAACAGCGTAAAGTTTGAGGTGCATACCGACCAAAACGCCTGTTAGCGCAAGAGCTACGACGCCAAGCGTAAATGCATATCTAACTAATGTTCCCTCGCCCATCGCGCCTTGAAGCATACCTTGATATGTAAACCACTCTGAAACAAAGCCATTTACTGGAGGTAAAGCTGCGATACCCATGATACCTATAAACATACCAAGGCTTGTCCAAGGCATCTTTTTAGCAAGACCGCCAAGGATGTCCATATTTTGTGTATGAGTAGCGTGGATGACTGAACCAGCGCAAAGGAAAAGCAGACCTTTAAATATAGCGTGGTTAACTACGTGGTAGCAACCTGCTAGAAAACCTACTGCTGCAAGTGTTAAATTTCCAGCTGCAACGCCGTAAATTCCTGTGCCAAGACCTAGCAAGATGATGCCTATGTTCTCAACTGAGTGATAAGCAAGCAAAGCCTTGAAGTCGTGTTGGCAAAGAGCGTATAAAACACCAAATAGTGAGCTAGCTGCACCAAGAGCGAGTATTGTAAGACCAAAATATGTGCTAAGTGGCAAGTAAAGTGTAAATTTAACTAATGTAAATAGAGCAACTTTGATCATAACGCCTGACATAAGGGCTGAAACGTTTGATGGGGCTGCTGGGTGAGCTTGTGGGAGCCAAACGTGAAATGGCCACATACCAGCTTTGCTACCAAATCCAACCAAAAACAGTATAAATGTAGCAACAGAAGCGCCAAATGGCATCTTAACACCCATGAACGCACTAAACTCTGTACTTCCTGCATAGTAAGCAGTGATAAGCAAGCCACAGGTGATACAAAATGCACCGATTTGCGCGATGCCAAGATATACCATAACTGCTTTAAGTGTATTTTTTTGCCATCATTGACAATGATAAGAAATGATGAGATAAGAGTCATAAGCTCCCATAAAACGACAAAGCAAAAATACATTATCAGCGCTAATTACTAGAAGCATTGAGAGTATAAATGTATTAAACAAACATGCAAATACGCCAACGTTTGCTTTTTGATGTACTCATCTGCATAGCTCATACCATAAACGCTACTTGCAAATCCGATGAAAAACAACGACAAAGCTAAAGAAAATTTCCAAGTGGATTTAGCGCAAATTTACTGGCGAATACAAAAAGCCATCCATAAGAGCAAAGCTATCGCTTACTCCCATATTTGCAACAAAGTGACACATCGCATAAAAAAACAGCTTAAAAGCACTTAGACCAAAACCAACCTTTACAGCGGCCTTTGGAGCACAGTAGAGCAAGATGCTAACGACAGCACTTACAAGAAATAGCATATAAACCGTAGTCATCTTATGCTCCTTGTCCGTTTAAAATTTTAGTAGCAAATTTATTCGCTGCCTCGTAATCTATCCTCTTGCCAAGTTTATGTTTGCCCTCTTCAGGATCGATCATAACAAGAGCACTCGTTGGACAGACATCAACACAGGCCGATCTGTTCTCACGACCAAAACACATATCGCATTTAACAGCGATATTTTTTTGCACCTGATTGTGACTCTACCTCAAGGTTATATTTTTGGCTCGACAGCGTAATTTACTGAAGGCATAAGCTCTGCACTTGAGCTTATCGCACCGTAAGGACAAGCGATCGTGCACATCTTACAGCCTATACACATTTCCTCGTGAAGCTCGATGCAATTATCATTAAATCGCAATGCTCCAGTTGGACACACATTCGCACAAGGATATCGTCGCATTGTCTACACTGAGTTGGCATAACGCCAGTAGCTTCTCTTAGCACACTTAGCCTTGCACGTGACAGCTTGCCGCGTTCATAAGCGCTCTTAAAACATGCAGCCATGCAGGTTGCACATCCCTATACAGCGTTTATAATCGGCAATCACAAATTTATGTTTTTCATAAATTCCTCCCCATTAAACAAGGCTAAACTGCCCTGCTCACTTTTAAAGTGATGGTTAGTCACCAAAATAGAGATAGTTAAATTTTATTTAACATCTCAAACGCTCCTTCCTAATTTTTTTGTAATAATTCTATAACTTACAATGAATAAATTCCCGTCATCTATCTGACAAATTTTGTATTTTTAAAATTAAATTTTTTTATTTTTATATTTTTTAAGATTATCTAATTAATATCGATTTTTAGGTGTATCTATTTATTAAAGGATAATATTTATTAATAAAATTTTTTCCTATAAAGAGTAAAAATATCTTAATTAAGTTTAAATTTACAAGTTAATTATTTAAGCTCAGGGCTAATTAAATAAAAACTGAAATTTAAAAAAATCTAAAATATAATCCGACCTTTCAATTTAAAAGGCTTTTTTTATGGAAAATTTTTATTGTCATAGTTTTGTTTATTGTTGCAGTTTTTATTTTTTATGAAATGGTCCCCAGTTTTTGGTGGCGTGCCAGATATTAAAAGCCAAAAGCTGATAGAGGCTTCATCAAATTTTAACGGCAAGAATTTTTTTATAAATTTAGAGCCAACGATTGATATGGTAAAAAAAATAATTCACAAGCATCTATGTTAAATTACATTCCGCAAGCACTCTTTCCACCAAAAAGGCAAGCTGCCAACTAAGCCTTTGCCAAATTTAGAATTGACGCAAATGCCCTCAAAAATGGCGAGTTTATCTGGCTTGGGCACGTTAGCCTCATCTGTAAAGCTTGATGACAAAACCATCGTCACAGACCCAGTTTTGCACCGAGCATTTCCACTACCAATTGGCGGCAAGCCCTTTGCTTACGAGCATACTATCACCGCTAGTGACTATCCAGATGTGATCGATATCGCCCTCATCTCGCACGATCACTACGATCATCTTGATTACAAAACGATACTTGAGCTAAAAAGATAGAATGGTACAAATTTCTAGTGCCACTTGGTGTAAAAAGCTCATCTTGTAAAATGGGGCGTTGATGAAGACAAAATTTTTGAGTTTGACTGGTTTGGTGAGCAAAAAAATAGGAAATTTAAACTTCACGTTTTGTCCTTCAAGGCACTTTAGTGGGCGCACATTTAAAAAGAAATACGACGCTTTGGGGTGGCTGGGCGGTTGAAGAGGCTGGCTTTAGCTTTTTATTTTTAGCGTGAGATGGCGGATACGGCAAGCATTTTAAGATGATAAATGAGAAATTTGGCAACTTTGATCTAGTTTTTCATAGAAAATGGTGCTTACAGCGATGGCTGGCCTTACGTGCATATGAAGCCAGAGGAGTCAGCGCAAGCACTAAAAGATCTTGGTGCAAAGTTTGGCGTACCGGTGCACTGGGGCAATTTGATCTATCTTATCATGCTTGGGATGAGCCGATCAAGCGTTTTTGAAAAGGCAGCGACAAAGCTTTGAGCTAAACTACGCAACGCCGATGATCGGGGAAGTTTTTCACCACCCAAAATCCGCCTAGAAAAATGGTGGAAGGAAATTTAGGAATAAAATTTGCTGTAAATTTCTAAAAATCCAAAAGGAAAATGCAGATGAAAATTTCTGAGAAATTTAGCAAATCTAAAAAAATGTCATCGATAAAGCTGCAAAAAAACGACCTTGATATGAGCGCAACTGGAAGCTTTTTTTACAAAATTTAGAAAAAGCAAATAAAGAGACTGAAAAATTTATAAACAGCTAGAAAAAAAGAGCTAAAAAGCGATGCGCAAATGTTTAAAACAATTTGACTTCATGCAGATGATTACAAAGCTTCAATACGGCAACCTAAAGCCAAATGAACGTGAAAAAAACTGCTCAATAAAATGAGCAAGATCGCCAAGGAAATTTAATTTTAAATAGGCTTGATGTGGAGCTAAATTTCTACTATTTTTTTGTGAAATTTGGTGAGTTTTTGGTGAGTGTTTGCTTAAAATAAATTTATTTAAATAGCAAACCGTTAAAACTCAGATATATTTCTATTTTTCTACCGAAACGCTTATATATTCATAGCTCACATGGTAGCATAGACATACTACTGCTTTTAGGGTTTTTTTAGGCAAATTTCTACATTTCATAAACGAGTAATTTTTGGCTTTGATTTTTAGTGGCAAGCCTTGCAGGGACCTAAAAATCAATAGTGAATCTTACGAGAGAATGAAAGTTTACAAATTTGTAAAAGCATATAGACCATATAACTAATATTCTTTTATTAAGGGAGAAGGGAGCTTAAATTACGAAGTCACTCCCTTCTCCCTTAACAATCCCTCTTCCCTGACACGTTCAAGGGGCATGCTCTAGTGCTAAAGCACTGCATGCAGTTTTTGTTAATTTCAATCAAACTTTAATGAGTAATTTCGGTTCTGTAAATTTGAGCTAAGCGGTAAGTGAAGCTAGATTTTAGTAGTCAGCTCTTACGAGTGAATGAAATTTTAAAATTTACAAAGACAGCTTGATTAAATTTGTAAAAGAATAAATTTAGAGAATACCTATTTATATATGTAATTTACTAGAGAGGGTTTTAAGAGCCAAAGAGGCTCTTAAATTTCTAGTGTAGTTCGCTCCAAACTTTGCGTTTCCAAAGCCAAGCAAATAAATCCTCTAATATAAAGAAGTAGATCATGACATAAAGCCCTGTACTCTCGCGCTCAGCCTTCTTCTTGTCACCTACTTTTTTGGATATAAGCTACTACATCGTCTTCAGCGGCTTTATTTAAAACCAACTCTTGGCATTGCAGTGCCTGGTAACATCTTTTGAGTATCATTTATAAACTTTATGTAAATACTCAGCACCTTTTGAGCGGATCATCATAGATAGATCAGGTGGATTTGAGCCCATATAAGCAGCAAGGCTTACTTTGTTGCTAAATGCATATTTTTTTGTCATATTTTATATCATGACATCTTTGACATGCATCAGCGAAAACCTTTTTCTTCAGTGATCTTATTATTTGCCTTTTCATAATCAGCAGATACCTTTTTCAAATAAGCTACTATATCGGCAATCTCAGCATTTATATCACCACCAGCACCCATAAATGCGGTCATCGGAAATGGATGCTCGTCGTTAATTTATGAGTTAGCTTTTAAAGCCATATTTGGATTTTTAATGAGTGCAGCCAAGATTTATCGTCATAAATTTTACCAGCGGTACTAAGATCTGGTGGCACTACACCAAAGCTTTGACTAGCTGTCTCAGCATCCATACCAGCTGGCATACCTGCTGCTTCTATACCGTGGCATCCTGTACATCCAGCTGCTACAAAAGTATCAGCACCCTTTGTAGCGTCACCTTTTGTAAGATCAATAGAGTTAATGTCATTCCAAAATGCTGTATAGTCATCAAGAATTTTTTGTGCTACTTCTACATCTTTTGTAGCCGCATCTATACTTGCCTTTATTTCCACTAGCCTTAGCAGTCTCAAGTGCTGTCTTTTTTTGCTCTAAAAAGTGCTTTGCATAGTCAGTATCTTCTTTTGAGAAGTTGTACTCAGCATTTGCAGTGTGTGGATGAAGCTTTTGTGTGAGCATAAGGCTCGATACCCCAATATAAAACACCTGAAAGAATAACAACAATGGCAAAGAAATTTTAAGCTCTTTCATAATTAGCCCCTCTTTCTTTCAAGTATTGTTATAACTGGCAATGCAATTATAAATAAGAACAAGAATAGCAATGATGAATAAAAATCCTATCCAGTCATTATAACCACCTGTTGGGAGCTTGCCATATATAGATAAAACGATAAGATCGACAACTAAAACCCAAAACCATATAAAAAAATAGTGGTCTTTTTGTGAGCTGGAGCTACAAGGTCGCTTCTATCAAGAAGAGGTATAAGCATAAATGCAACACCCTGCAAACGCAAATGCAATAAGACCGATATTATAAGCAGAAATTCCCAGCTATATCAAAGAAGAAGCCACGTACTTTCATATTGCCACAAGAAGTACCACTCTGGGTAGATATGTGGTGGAGTTTTTAGTGGATTTGCTGGCTCAAAGTTGATAGGATCCATTGCAAAGTTGAAGTGATAGCAAACAAGGTAGATGACAAATATCATAAAGAATGATACATACATAAAGTCTTTTGCCAAAAATCCTGGCCAAAATGGTATAACTTTAGATTTTGCTCTATCGCCGTGTAGATACTCTTGTGCCTCTACTTCAAAGTCTATATCTTCGCTTGTTAGGTTATTAACGTGTGGAACTCTTAAAAGAGTAGAAGTGAATAACCAAGACAGCTATCGTTACAAGTGGCAATAAACAAACATGAAGCATAAAAAAATCTAGTAAGTGTTGAGTCACCAACTGCGTAATCACCTCTAATCCACTCAACTAAAAGCGTCACCAATAACTGGTACACCGCCAAAAAGCTGAGTGATAACAGTTGCCGCCCAGTAGCTCATCTGTCCCCATGGAAGCATATAACCACTAAAATGCCTCTGCTGAAAAACAGATAAATAGCACCATACCACTTATCCAAATGACCTCTCTACCTCTTTTGTATGAACCATAGTAAAGTCCAGTAAGCAAGTGAATATACATAATAAGAAATATCGTAGAAGCTGAAACTGCGTGAATATGACGCCAAAGCCAGCCATACTCGACCTCTTGCATGATAGTATAATTTACACTATCAAATGCTAAATTTACATCTGGTTTGTAATACATTAAAAGTAAAAAAACCAGTAACGATTAAGAGCATAAAAAGCGTTGTTAAAATAACACCCATTGCCCAAAGGAAATTTATATTTTTTTGGAATCCAGTATTCGCTAACTAGAACCTTCATAAGTTTTGTAAAAAGCTAGGCGTTGATCAAGCCAGTCAATAACGCCAGTTGATTTATGAGCTAAAGACATTGCTATCCTCCCTAAGCTTTTTGCTACTAATTTTTTCGTATTCTGGGCTTGTTTCGCCTAGAACTAGCTTGGTTCCATCAATCTTAAATGGTGGTATATCAAGTGGTCTTGGAGGATGTCCGTATGTTTGCATTCCGTCGGCATTAAGTCGCCGCCATGACAGGCACATACAAACATTTGTTTGCTTGCTTTATACTCAGGTATACAACCAAGATGCGTGCAAAGTCCGATAAGAACTACGTATCTAGCATCCCCCTACGACAACATCTCTTTTGTCATTTTTTTAGCCATATCAGGACTTTTTTTAAGGATGAAAATAGGCTTTTTACGCCACTCAACCTGCCTCATTTCTCCATCTTTGATCGGACTTAGATCAACTGTTGTGAAACCAGCAGCTTTTACACTTGGAAGCGGATCCCAAGTCTTTTTAACAGCCACTAGTGACATAGCGCCGCCGACAGCTGCCACAGCACCAAACGCAAGGCCGATAAAGCTACGTCTTTCTTGCTTTACTGACATTAAATTCTTTCTATAAATAAATTCTTAACGATTATACTCTCAAAAAAATTAAAAAAAGTATAATCTCTTTATGCAATTTGCAAAAATAATGTTACTTTAAGCTATAAATTCATATTTTTTTAAATAATTTTAGAAATTTATTTTAAAGCAACTTCTTTGTTTTCTAATTTAATAAAAATAATAGTCATATACAACAGGCCAAATAAATAATTTTTAAAACCTAGTTAATTCACAAATCATTATTTTTATAGAACATATGATATTATTAGAACATTATTCCAATAAAATACACATGGCTTTTATTATATCAAAAAGAGAGAGCAAATGGATGAAGAAAAAAATAAGAGAAGAATTAAAATACACCCTTGAGACTGAGCCCTCAAATTATTCAAAGTATCTAAAACTATCATCTGAATTATCTAAATTCGATGAACACAATATACGTTTTTCTATAGATGCTGGGATAATAAATAGATTAGGCAAAAGAGCTCGTAGCTAGACATGAAACTGCTGTATCCGAACTGGTTAAAAACTCTTATGATGCTGATGCAAAAAAGTTAAATTAACCTTTATTGATTCATTTGATGTTGGCGGTGTTCTTATTATCAGTGATGACGGTGTTGGTATGACCAAAGATCAATTAATAAATGGTTTTTATGCGGTTGGCATCAAGTGATAAAATTCATTATCCGTTCTCTCCAATATACAAAAGAAAAAAAGAGCCGGTCAAAAAGGAATAGGTCGTTTTGCCGCCCAAAGACTTGGAAGACAATTAACAATAATAACACAGACGGAAAAATCCCTAAGCAAGCACTTGAAGTAACTATAAACTGGGATGATTTTAAAAACGATCAAGATTTAATATTTATTGGTAATAAGATAGAATTTAAAGATCGAATGCCAAACAAAACAAGCGGAACAAAAATTAATTATAAAGGATCTAAGAGATAAATGGACAGAGCATCAGATTAAAAAGGGTTTATAGATATGTGTCTGAAAATTTTACAGCCCTTTCCTCTTGCAAAAAGTAAAAACTAAAAACAGAAGATCCAGGGTTTAAGCTTATATGCAATAAAAAAAGAAAGTGATCTTACTGAAGTAATCGCAAATGACAATACAATGTTTTTTTGAACATGCCTTAGCTGAAATAACAGGCTTTGTTGATGAAAAATGGGTATACTAAAATAAGCATCGAGAGCAGAAAAATTAAATTATAGCGTTAAAAATGCTATTTTTAAATCAAAACAACCCATATAAAAGAAATACGAAATATTTTTTTCTAAAAGCATATTATTTTTGTATATGGAGTTTCAGATATACCATCTCAAATTGAATCTTTTTATTAGAGAAAAGGCTAAAGAGCTAGGTGGCATAAGATTATATAGAAACGGTTTTAGAGTTCTTCCTTATGGTGAAAAATACAAAAGGGATTTCAAAATGACTGGCTGAGCCTAGATGCTTCTGTGAGAAGAAGAACGATCTTGCCTACTCATGCAAACATTAACTTTTTTTGGTTTTATAGAGATAAATGGGCAGGATGACAATTTGAAGAGCTTTCACAGAGAAGGATTGCTTTGAAAATAAAGCTTTTGTGGAGTTAACAGATTTTGGTTATAGAAATTTTAACAGATGCAGCAATCAAAATAGCTTCAGAGAGAGGCGTGAAAAACAAGACCAATGAAAAAAATTGGAAAAAGAACCTGAAGAAAAAAATTTTCAGAAATAATCGAAGAATTAGAAGATATAGCATCATTTAGTGAAGATGAGCAAACATCCGATTATAAAGAAGACAATGATGATATAAAAGAGAAGTTAAGTAGTGTTACTCAAAAACTCAAAGAAGCTCATGAAGAGCAAAGACAGAAGCAAAAAGAGTTATTAGAAGAAAAAGAATCTTTTAAGAATTTAGCAGCTTTAGGGCTAACAATTGGAGAATTTATTCATGAAATAAAAACAATACCAAGCTGTTTTTGGAAGCAGATATTGAAAAATATTAAAGAGTACATAAACAAAGCAGGCGGAGGCCGTGAGGTATCTGATAGGATTCGTGAAAAATCTTAAAAGTCTATCAACATATACATCTTATTTTGATGAAACTATTTCGGAAAAATGTTCAAAGAGAATTGTCGCCAGTTGAACTTGAGTCGGCTGTTTTGACTTTTTAAAAAGCCATACAGAATGATTTAATAAAGCGCAAAATATTGTTTAATTATGAAGCAAAAAGAAGCCTTGTTGTATACTTGTCCAATGCATAAATCAGAATGGGCTTCTATTTTTATTAAATCTTTATACAAATGCTAGAAAGGCTATACAAAAAAATCCAATAGAGGAAATGGTAATTTATATATTGAAATTGGAAGTACGCAAAAAAATGTATACTTAGAGTTTTCAGACAATGGAAATGGGATTCCGCTTGAAAATCGTGATAAAGTTTTTAATCCTTTTTTTACAACAAGTGCGCCAGTTGGAAAAATTTCAAGAAATTATGAAGAGATGACAGGAACTGGATTAGGGTTAAAAAAATAGTAAAAGATATTATTACAGGTTATGGTGGAATAATATATGTAAAAAGAACCCTATTGAAGGATTTAGCACTACATTTAGAATAGAGTTACCATGGAAGAAAGGGTATTATGAGTTTTAAGTTCTTATATATCGATGATGCGAGTGATCAAGTGACTAAAGGATTAGCAGAAAGACTGTCTTCTAAAGAGTTAGGATTATTGGTTGAATATGAGCACGTAAGTATTTTTTTGATAAATTTAACATACAAGACACTATAGACACAATAAGTCAATATCAAGGATTAATTCTTGATCTTAGATTAGACAATGAACCTTATGATGGTAAAAAATTTTTCCTTTTACTGCAACAGAATTTGCTCAGCATATAAGAACTTTAACAACTAAAGGAGAGTTAAAAATAGATATTCCTATTATTATTTTTTTCAACGGAAGCAAAAATTAAAAGACATATATTTTTAAAGATATGACAAGCAATAATCTTTTTGATAGATTTATTATGAAAACCCAAATTTCTGATTTGGTATCAAAGAAGTTATATTCACTTGCAAATGGCTATAAGAGAATAGCTGAAACAAAAAGAGTTTGAAGATTTACTACAAAACAAAACATAAAGGCACTGGACGAAAGATTTTTTTAGTAGATTTAACGAAGAAACAATTCCTGTTCACGAGTATGCACAAGTAATATTAAAAAGATTTAATTTATGCAAAAGGATTTTTTTGATAAATGAGCAATACTTGGCTGCTAGATTAGGAATCGATATTGATAAATCCGAAGACTGGAGTAGCGTAAAAAGAGCTTTTTAAGGAGGCCAAATATACAGGGGTATTCTCGGATGGATGGAATAGATGGTGGATGCATAAAATAGATGAGATATTTGAAAAAAATAGCAAGCACTTATTTATCATATTTAAGCGCAAAAAGACAAAGTTGAGATTTTCAAAAATAGAGGCATAAAAATATTGTTTTTTTCCAGAGCCTATTAAAGCGAAAATTTTAGCTACAGATTTTTGGACGGTTTGCAAAGCTTTGGAAAGACCACTTGATCCAATAGAAGGATTTAAAGTATATACTGTAATGAGCCAAAGCCTTGGCAAGAATACGAATACATATCATTAGAGGCGTTGCTGCATCCTTATTCTTTTGCAGGAAAAATATAAAACCACATCCTTCCGAGTTAGATGGTATTAGTTTTGCCATTAAAAATGTGAGAAAATAATGAATTATACCGAATATATAAAAATGCCTGCGAGAGTTTAAAAACTCTTTTAGAAAAAAAGAAGGGTTAAAAATTTATAAATTTAGATTCCGCAATATCAACAATCAACAATTATAAAAGACTTGAAATATGAGATAAAGCCGCCTATTAGAATAGAACTCAATGGCAAATTTCCCAAAAAGACTATCCCGGACAAACACAGGAGTACTGGAATTAGAATTTGACTTAAAAACTTCATGGTAGTTTTCAAAAATTTAATTGACGGCAAAGATCCTTTTTGATTCATATGGATTAAATATTGTAATCTTTGGCTTAAGCGAATCATCTGATAATATTTTAGTGAATGCAATTCACCTTGATAGGCATGACGGTACTCAATCAAATACTGTACATCCATATTATCATTTTCAGTTTGGTGGAAACAAATTAAAAGAACACGTTAAAGAATATGGGCAGGTTTTTAATTTTAGATTCTCCAAGAATCATGTATCATCCTATGGAATTTATTTTTGACGGTTGACTTTATAGTTTCAAATTTCTTTACCAGGAACTTGGGAAAAAAATTAAAAAGGAAAATGTGTATATTACAATTTTGAGAGAAATGCAAAAATTGTTTGTAGAGCCATATTTTTAGATCGATTACCAATTTTTTTCATCATACTCCGAGCCAATGGAAATACGATGAGCTTTTATCCTCAATTAGTTTAGGTAAATACAGTATATGAATCAGTAATTTTTAATTATTTAAAAAAAGGTACAATAGAGAAATTCTTCCTATAAATAGGCTCCTTTGTTTCTACATATGTATATTTAAATAATCTAAAAGTAAACAATAATAAGAAAATACTCAAACTAATTATATGTAAACAGAATAAAAGATGAGTATAAATTTTTAAAAGAGTTTATGTTTTTTTGGTTAGAGAAATTAAAAAGGATTTTTACTTACGAAGACCTTCTTGAATTGTTTGAATTTGTAATTTCTCCATCAGACAAACTGGTAAATGGGGCAGTTTACACACCTATAGACATTCGAGAATTTATAACTTATGAAGCATTTAAGCAACATAATAATATTGCAGACATATGCAATTTTTAAAAATAGCGGACATATCATGTGGATGTGGTGGATTTTTAATAAATGCATCCAAATATATTAACAAAATTACTGGTAAGCTCATATATGGAAATTATAGAGAAAATATATTTGGATTAGACATTCAGTCATATAGTATAGAAAGAACAGAAATATTGCTATCATTATTTGCTATAGAGCATGGGGAAGAGGACGAAGAATTTGAATTTAATTTATATTGTGCTGATTCTTTGAATTTGATTGGTATAAAGAAAATAGTCAAATAAAAACTAAGTAACGGCTTTGATATTATATTGGGCAATCCTCCATATGTCTGTTCTAGAAATATGGACAAGAAAAACAAAAGCCTTGATCTCAAAATGGAGTACTTGTAAAATAGGCCATCCTGATCTTTACATACCATTTTTCAAATTGGATTTGAACTTTTACGACCAAAAAGGAATTCTTGGATATATAACTGTAAATTCTTTTTATAAAAAAAGCCTTAATGGGCGAGGAATAAGAAGTTATTTTTCATGAAAAAAACAAGTAGATTTAAAAAAATTATTGACTTTGAAGATGAGCAAACTTAATTCAAGGACAACTTATACAGCAATATGTTTTTTTATCTAAAAAGTCAATCAAATGTGGTTAGATATCTGCCACTAAAAAAATTTTCAACTAAAGTATGATTTTAAATATCATGAATATCTGTATAGTGAGTTATCCGTTCAAAATGGTTGGTATTTTAAAAAAATAAAACTTTAGTTGAAAAAAATTGAAACTATTGGTACTCCATTGGGAGATATATATAATACAAAAAAAGCGGCATTGCTACTTTTAAAAAAATGATATTTATATTTTTTTAAGCCAGTAAAGGAAACTTTAAAAATACTATTATATTGATACAAGCACAAAAAAATAGAGAAAGAATTTGTAAGGATATAGTAAATTCTAACCTTTTAACTAAAAAGTGATCAAATTGATAGTTTTATTGAAAAGATTATTTTTTTCCATATGATTACGATGAAAATAATCATTTTTTTATAATTCCAGAAGAAAAACTTTTCAAAAAAATACCCAAATGCATATGAATATCTATTAAAAAAATAAACATGAGCTATTCTTAAGAGATAAAGGGCATGGAAAAAAATTATTCTTATTGGTATGCATTTGGGAGAAATCAGTCACTAGAAAAAAGCAAATACAAACTGCTATTTCCTCAGTTAGCTAGAAAGGATTTTTAAAAGTTATATTTCAGATGATGAAAGTTTGTATTTTTTTATAACGGTATGGCAGCATTGTCCAACAACTTAGAGGATTTGCAAATTTCTAAATAAAATCTTTTATGTCGGATATTTTCTGGAAATATGTTTCAAGTATTAGTAAAAATTATTCCTCAAACTATTTCTCTTGGAAAAAAACTATATAAAAATTTGGGATATATAATTTTTATTGAAGAAGAAAAATATATAATCAGTGAAAATGATTTTCTAAGAATAAATATTTTTAATAAATTTTATAGCTAATAAAAATATTGTGTTATTTTTTTGAATGATCTCAACAAGGTGCTAATAGATTGAATTCTACCATTATATCTTTTAGAAACTACTTTTATTTATAAATATTTGAAAAACTTTTATAATCTTCTATCACTCATCTTTATATAAATATGTAAGATATCAATCGCAGCTGGCGTGATACCTGAAATTTCACTCGCAGCAAAAAGCGTAGGCGGTGCAAATTTCTCAAGCTTTTCGACCACTTCATTACTAAGACCACTCACACCTCTAAAGTCAAAATTTTCTCAGGAATTTTTCACATCCATCATATCTTTCATTTTTTTCTATCTGATTTTTGCTCATTTATGTAGTGCTGATATTTACACTCGGTTGAAATTTGATCCACACTCGCATCATCTAAATGTGCACATTTTCGATCAAGCTTTCTTTAGTTTCTCAGCCGTAAAGCTCTTGCGTGCGACGATCTTTTGTAGGCTCACATTTTGGCTTATTGGCTCTTCATCAAGGCTAGCTAAAAGCTCTAATGTGCCTTTATTTGGCGTGATCTGAGTGCTATTTAAAAATTCCCAGCCCCTCTTTTACTCTTCTTATATTTTTCGATCTCATTAAAAGTCTCATCATCAAGAAGCCCAAGCTCATGGCCATATCTGCCAAGCCTTTAAAATGGCATTTTCCTCACGCAAAAAGTAAGCGGTACTCCGCCCCTACTCGTAAACATCCTATATGGCTCTTTTGTCCCTTTTGTGACAAGATCATCGATCAAAACACCGATATACGCCTCATCGCGGCGCAAGACAAGCGGCTCTTTTATTATCAAGCGAGAGTGCTGCATTTATGCCAGCCATTAGCCCCCTGAGCGCCGGCTTCCTCGTATCCAGTCGTGCCGTTTATCTGTCCAGCTAAATATAACCCTTTTTACTTTTTTGTCTCTAGGCTATGTTTTAGTTGTGTTGGCTCGACATAATCGTACTCGATGGCATATCCGTGTCTTACGATTTTTTTGCGTTTTCAAAGCCTTTTACGGAGCGTAGCATTTGCACTTGCACCTCATAAGGCAGGCTCGTTGAAAAAGCCGTTTATGTAGTACTCTGTCGCTTCAAGGGTCTGAGGCTCGATGAAAAAGGTGGTGTCTGTCGCGGTCGCCAAAGCGGTTTATTTTATCCTCGATACTAGGGCAATATCTCTACCCAATGCCCTCGATCTGGCCTGTAAAAAGCGGTGCTTTATCATAAATCTGAGCGGATTATCTCATGTGTGGTTTCATTTGTATAGGCGATGTAACATGGCAGCTGTGTTGGAGAGAAATTTTTAGTTCTAAAGCTAAATGCAACTGGCTTTGCGTCGCCATCCTGCTTTTTCTAGAAATTTCGAAATTTATCGTTTTTTTGCATCGATCCTGGACATGTTCCGGTCTTTAGCCTACCCTAAACTTTAGCCCAAGCTCCCTTAGACTGCCGCTTAGATCCTTTGCGCTTAGCTCGCCCACGCGGCCAGCTTCCAGTTTGTTAAATCCAACGTGTATTAGCCCGTTTAAAAATGTGCCAGTTGTGATTATCACCTTTTTGCATTATAGATGTTATTTAAGTGGGTTTTTAACGCCAGTTACTTCGCCATTTTCGCTTAAAAATTTTCAGTGGCAATCTCTTGAGAAATTTCTAAATTTGGCGTGTTTTAAAAGCAAATTTTCTCATATAAACTCTATATCTATCCATATCTATCTGAGCGCGGCTACCACGTACTGCCGGAGCCTTTGCTCTCATTTAGCACACGAAACTGGATACCAACAGCATCAGTCGTAAGTCCCATTTGACCACCAAGTGCGTCGATCTCTTTTACGAGATGTCCCTTTGCAAGGCCACCGATAGCTGGATTACAGCTTGCAGCACCTATTTGCTCAGCTAGGATCGTGATCAGTAAAGTTTTTTTGCCCATTCTAGCAGCTGCAAGACTTGCCTCAATACCCGCATGTCCGCCGCCAACGACGATTATTTCATAATTCATGATAAATTTTTTTCCTAATTTTTGATTGTGTGATTTTATCCAAAAGCATATAAAATTTAAATTTTCTTAATTTATTATTGAATTTAAATATAGAGTTTTTTTATTAATAATATTTTAAATACTTTGCTGTTAGATTTACGAATTTCAAATTTTTCAAAGGTTTATTTATGATAATCGGTCTAAAAATCGCTGGCTTTCTGCCCCTACCTTACGATCGCATTTTTAAATGCAAGCGTCGATCTGGCACACAAAAATCACTATCCAAAAATGTTCTTTTAAAAACATATGATGGTGACATACTTTTTTATATTAACAGCAGTTATAAATGTGATGATTTTTGCTTCCTTTTATATTTTTTTATTTTTCACCGTCAAGTTTTATAAATGACAATTTTTCAAAGACAAAAAGTCATAAGAATTTGTGCCATTTTTGAGCCTTGTTATAAGCATTGCAGTGCTTTTTAGCTATCTTGCAGGTGCTTTTGGCGTAGCTTTTGCTTTAACGCTCATACTAGCTGCTCAAAGTGCTATCTACTCGCCTGCAAAATATGGAATCATTAAGGCTCTAGTTTCATCCTGAACGCCTTGGCACCGCAAACGGCGTCATCCAAGCACTCAACCATCGTTGCTATCTTATCAAGCTCATTTTTTTGTTTTCATTTATATTTGAGAAATTTGATATATCCAAGGTGAAAACTCAGAAGAAAATTTTAAAAAGCGTCTATCCTATCGGTATCTTTTTAGTGGTCTTTAGCGCGTTTGAGGCATTTTTTTCGCCTACAAGCTACCATACATCAGCGAAATAAACGAAGAAAAACAACAAATTTGAGCTTAAAAAAATACATCAGCCTTAGCTATTTAAGAGAAAATTTAAAAAGAAGTAAGATCAGATAAAAAAATATCTGGCTAAGCATCGCTGGGCTTAGCATATTTTTGGGGAATTTCTCAGATCATCATCGCAGCTTTCCCAGCTCATTACAAAGCCGTTTTTAACGACGACAGCTCGCTAGCGGTGCAAGCAATTCTAGCAGCAAGCGCCATAGGCATAGCATTTGGCTCATACGTGGCCGGCTCTATGTCAAAGCTACACATCGAGCTTGGTATCGTGCCGATGGGCGCCATGGGTATATTTTTTTCTCGCTTTTTATTTTTCGCATTTGGCTCAAACATCGGCGTAGTAAGCCTTAGCTCATTTGCATTTGGCTTTTTGGCGGCATATTTATAGTGCCACTAAATGCGATGATCCAGTACTTTTGCCCCGCAAAAGACCACCGGCAAGATAATGGCGGCAAACAACTTCTTGCAAAACGTCTCAATGCTGCTATTTCTAGCCATTGGCATAGGATTAGTATATTTTGAAACTTTCAACCACTGGGCTTTTTTTGTATTTACAGCGCTTGTTTGCTTAATCGGCAGTTTTTTTATGCCATTTTACAGCTTCCACACCTTTTACAAGGCTACTTTTTACTGCCATTTTTAAAGACAAAGTACCGCTTTTTTTGTAGAAGGACTTCAGTAATTTACCGCAAAGTGGCGGCGCATTACTTGGCAATCACATCAGTTGGATCGACTGGCTCGTGCTTCAAGCTGCAAGCCCAAGGGGCATAAGATTTGTCATGTATAGAACGATCTCATAACAAAATGGTATCTAAAGCAAATTTCAAATTTTTCTAAAGTGATCCCAATAGGCGCAGGGGCTAGCAAAGAGTCGATCGAGCTAGTTAGGAGTGCCTAAAAAAATGGCGAAGTGGTCGCACTTTTTCCGGAAGGCCACATCAGCTATAACGGTCAGATAAATGAGTTTCAAAAGGGCTTTGAGCTTATCATCAGAGATCTAGAAGAAATTTGCATAGTGCCATTTTACCTTCGTGGCCTTTGGGGGCTCGAGCTTTTCAAGAGCTAGTAATTTTACAAAGACCTCACTTCAAAAACGGCAGACGCGACATCATCGTCGCCTTTTGGCAAGCCAATAAATACATTTATAAACGCTGCAAAGATGAAGCAAAAAGGTGCTTGAGCTTAGTTTTTTTCATCGTGGGAGAGCTTTATCTCAAGGCAAAAACCACTAACAAGCGAATGGCTAAACAACGCAAAAGAGGATAAATTTAAAGAGTGCGTGAGCGACAGCACTGGGCCAATCTAAGCAACTTGAAATTTATAACAGCCGTTTTAGTCTTTATCAGTAATTTTTCAAACGCGAGCTAAAAAGATGAGAAAAAAATATAGGCATCTTGCTGCCCAGCTCAAAGCATCGCAGCAATAGTAAATATGGCACTTCTTGCCATGGGCAAAGTGAGCGTAAATTTAAACTCATACGCTTAATGTTACCTCGCTAAATCACGCCCTAAGAAAAGCAAATATAAACACGGTGATCACCTCTAGCAAACTTTCTTGAAAAGCTCTGCACTTAAGGGCTTTGATCTCAAAAAGATGCGATGAGTGGCAAGGCTAAATTTGCAGAAGATCTCTCAGCCAGCGTCTCAAAAAAAGAGAAATTTCTAGCGCTTTTAACTGCATTTTTTTGCCCCAGCTTGGCTTATTAAGCTTTTGCTATTTTAAACATGTAAGCTTAGAAGATACGGCTACTATTTTATTTAGCAGTGGTAGCGAGGGCGAGCCAAAAGGCATCGAGCTAAGCCATAAAAATTTACTTGCAAACATTAAGCAAATAAGCGAACTTCTAAATTTCAAAAAAGATGACGTGATCTTAAACTCACTCCCTGTTTTTTTCACTCATTTGGACTAACGGTCACCACGCTCATGCCACTTTGCGAGGGCATAAAAATGGTAAGCGTGCCTGATCCAACAGATGGAGCGACTATCGGCAAAATGGCGGCAAGACACAGCGCTAGCATTATCTTTGGCACCTCGACATTTTTTTAGGCTCTACACAAGAAATAAAAAAAGCTTCATCCGCTAATGTTTCAAAGTGCCAGAATGGTCGTAGCTGGGGCTGAAAAGCTAAAACCTGAGATAAAAAGATGAGTTTAGGCTCAAACTGGCATAGAAATTTATGAAGGTTATGGCGCAACTGAAACGGCACCGGTAGCTGCTGTAAATATGCCAAATATCCTAGAAAAAAAGAGTCTAAAAAGAGCTTACATTTAATAGACCTGGCAGCGTTGGCATGCCCTCTGCCTGGTACCATCATAAAAAAATAATCGACCCAGAAACTCTTAAAGAGCTTGAAACTGGCGAGGACGGACTCATCGTCATCGGCGGATCGCAGGTGATGAAGGGCTATCTAAACGACGAAGCTAAAAACAAGCGAGGTAATCACGCACATTGATGGCGTAAGATACTATAAAACTGGTGATAAAGGCCACATAGATGAAAAACGGCTTTGTATTTATCGTTGATAGATACTCAAGATTTGCCAAGATAGGCGGCGAGATGATAAGCCTTGGAAGCGTCGAAGAAGAGCTTACAAAGGTGCTTGGAAACGACGTCGTCTTTAGCAGCGCAAACGTACCAGATAGCAAAAAGGGTGAGGCGATCGCGCTTTTAGTAAAAAAAGTGGCACAGAGCCCAAAAAAATATCGAGCAAATTTAAAAAGAGAGCAGCCTAGCCCCTGATAATGATGCTAAGCTATATCTTCATCGTTGATGATATACCAACGCTTGCAAGTGGTAAGGTTGATTTTAAGGGGTAAAAGCTCCAGCGGTCTCACTTCTAGCGGAGTGAGAGGCACCGCCCTCTTTTTCGTGATAAAATGCGCCAAAATACTACCCAGATTGCAGTTGCGACTGACATTTGCATAAATCTTAGAAATTTATCTTTTTTTGCAAATCCCACTATTGATTTTTATTTTTTTAGAAAGAGTTTTGTATGTAAATTTCTATTGCTTTTTAAATTTGGTGCAATTCGTGCGATTGTTTGCTAAATCCTGCCTTTTACAAAAATTTTACTGGCAGATCATAAAAAGATGATGCCATACGAATAGTGAACAAACGGGCTATAACGTAGAAAAAAAGGTAACAAAGAGCTGCTAATTAAGATAAATTTACCCTAAAATGAGCTTAACAAGGAAGGAGCTTTAAGCGAAATTTCGCTTAAATACTTCGGCAAAGACATTTCTAAATAAGGAGAATCAATGAATTTTAAGCCCATTTTTGGCTTGATCGCAGGTGCTTTTTAGCTTTTAAATTTAAATGCTTCAACTATCAAAAAAAGGCGAACTTATCATCGCAACTGAAGGTACTTACTCACCTTACTCATTTTACGATGAAAAGGGCGAGCTAGTAGGATATGACGTAGATATTGCAAGAGCAGTAGCGCAAAAGCTAAACTTTTAAAAGTTGAGTTTCTAACAGCTCCTTGGGATGCGATGCTTGCGGCTTTTGATGCTGGTAAGGCCGATGTTGTATTTAATCAAGTAAGTATAAACGAAGATAGAAAGAAAAAAAGTATGGTATGAGCGTGCCTTACACTATGCCATATCCGGTAATTGTCGTACATAAAGACAATAACGACATAAAAAGCTTTTGTTGATCTAAAAGGCAAAAAGAGTGTGCACTCTGCGACTAGCAACTGGGCAGCGATAGCCGAGAAAAAAACGGTGCAACAGTGGTTGTGGCTGATGGCTTTTAGCAAAGGCGTGGAGCTTATCATCTCAAAAAAAGAGCTGATGATACGATAAACGATAACGCCACTTTTTTATGACTATATCAAACAACGCCCAAATGCGCCACTAAAAAAATCGCATACACAAGCAACGAGCCGATGCCAACAGCTGCAATTGTTAAAAAAAGGCAACACTGAGCTACTAGAAGCGATAAACAAAGCACTTGATGAACTAAAAAGCCGAGGGTAAGATAAGCGAAATTTTCGATGAAATATTTTTGGAAAAGATATTTCAAAATAAAGGATCAAAATGAAATTTAGAAAATTTATTAAAAAGTAGTAGCCGTGCTTGCAATGGCTCTAAATTTACAAGCAAAGACCATAAAAAGACGGCGTGCTAACAGTAGCAACTGAAGGTACTTATGCTCCTTTTTACATTTTATAATGACAAAAAAATGAGTTAGTGGGATACGACGTAGATATCGCAAGAGCGGTAGCGCAAAAGCTAAATTTAAAAGTTGAGTTTCTAACAGCTCCATGGGACGCGATGCTAGCAGCATTTGACGCTGGCAAAGCAGACGTTGTATTTAATCAAGTAAGCATAACTGATGAGAGAAAGAAAAAAATATGCTTTTTCAGTACCTTATACTGTAACATTTGGTGCCATCATCACTAGAAAAGATAATAACGACATAAAAAGCTTTGCCGACCCTAAAAGGCAAAAAGAAATGCCGACTCAGCTACGAGCAACTGGGCGAAAGTCGCCGTAAAATACGGCGCTGAACACGTCGTAACAGATAGTTTTGCTAAAAGTATGGAGCTTCTTATATCAAGACGCGTAGATGCTGTTGTAAGAGACAACATCGTATTTTACGACTTTATAAAAGAGCGTCCAAACGCACCTGTAAAGATAGCCGCCTCACTTGATGAAAAAGACTACACAGCAGCAGCTGTTAAGAAAGACAACGCCGAACTTGCAGAGCACATTTCAAATGCACTAAAACGAACTTTCAAAAGAGGGCAAACTAGAAGCTCATCTCAAAAAGCTACTTTTGGCAAAGACGTCTCAAAATAAATTTATAAACCAACAAGGCAGAAATGGAAAAATTTAGATAGAGTGATCGAGCTTGTTTCAAGCTCGACGCTACCGATGATCATCGCACTTTTTAAAAAGTGACGATCCCTCTTACTTTGCTCTCGTTTTTCGCTAGGGCTTGTCATCGCTATTATCACAGCAGTAGCGAGGCTTTCAAATATAGAAATTTCTAGAAATTTATATTTGCTACCTACGTTTGGATATTTCGCGGCACACCGCTTCTGTGCAGCTTTTCATTGTATTTTATGGGCTTCCTAGCATCGGTGTCACGCTTGATACTTGGAGCGCGGCGACTATTGCATTTAGTCTAAACGTGGGTGCTTATGCGTCTGAGTCCGTAAGGGCTGCCATACTTTCTGTGCCAAAAGGTCAGTGGGAGGCTGCCACATCGCTTGGCATGACACACTATCAAATTTTAAAGCGCATCATCGCACCTCAAGCAGTGAGGATCTCGTTGCCACCGCTTTCTAACACATTTATAGGCCTTGTTAAAGACACTTCACTAGCAGCTTCTATAACGATGGTTGATATGTTTATGGTCGCTCAAAGGATCGCAGCAAGGACCTTTGAGCCACTCATCCTCTACATCCTAGCAGCACTTATCTACCTGGTGGTTTGCACACTTTTAACCTATCTTCAATCAAGGCTTGAAAAAGCTGTCTCAAGGTATGTCTAATGGCTATAAATTTTTAAAAAAATATAAGCAAATCTTACGGCGATCATTTGGTGCTAGATAACATAAACACAAGCTTCAAAGAAGGACAAACGACCGTGATCGTTGGCTCATCTGGTTGTGGCAAATCAACACTTCTTAGATGTATACTTTATTTGAGATCCCACAAAGTGGCATTTTAGAGGTAGATGATAGAGCTTTTAATGTAAAGAGAAGCTTAGCTCAAAAAGAGCTTTTTAGAAAATTCGAAAAACAGGCATGGTTTTTTTCAAAGCTTTAACCTTTTTCCCACACCTAACAGCGCTTCAAAATGTCACCGAAGCTCCGATCTCATGTTCAAAAAAAGGATAAAAAAACGAAGCGGTAAAAAAAGGCAAAAGAGCTTTTTAGCTAAAGTGGGGCTTAGTCACAAAGAAGATACCTATCCAAACAGGCTCTCTGGCGGTCAAGCACAGCGTGTAGCCATCGCTAGAGCCCTGGCTGTAAATCCATACTTTTTACTGCTTGATGAGCCTACAAGCGCGCTTGATCCAGAGCTAGAGGCTGAAGTTTTTAAAGGTCATCTTATCTCTTGCAAAAAGAGAAAAAGTCTATGATCATCGTCACTCATAATATGAATTTTGCTAGAAAGATAGCTGATAGAATTTTGTTTTTTTAGATAAAGGCATGATCGCATTTGATGGCTTGGTAGATGAGTTTTTTTCAATAGCCAAAACGAAAGAATAAAAAAAGCTTCATCTCGGCTATGGATATATGAAAAATTTTTCAGCTAGAAAATCTAGCTAAAATTACATTAAGCAAAGTGAGGTTTTATCTGCTCTATCCAAGCTGAAATTCTACCCTCCGTTTTGTCACTTTGATTGTCAGCGTCAAGTGCTAGGCCTACAATTTTTTTCCATTTTTTTACAGCATCAGAGCCATCAAATGTATATCCATCAGTACCGACCTCACCAACTACCTTTTGCGCCAGCTTTTACGACCTCATCATAAAGCTTTTGCCATGCCATTACAGTACTCATCTGAGTAGCTCTCACTATCGCCCATACCAAAAACAGCAAACCGTTTTTACCGCTCAATTTAACGCTTTAAAGTCAAAGGCATCCCAGTCATCTTGAAGATCGCCACTGCCCCAAGTCGATGTGCCAAGGATGAGCTTATCAAAGCTATTTAGTTTTGCTGCGTCTACATCGGCAACGTTTAAAAAGCTCATTTTTCAAGGCCTAGACCCTCACTTATAAGTTTTGCTGCATCTTCGGTATTTCCCATGCTGCTTCCATAAACTATACCTATCATTTTTTTATCCTTTTTAAAAAAATTTTACTAATAATCGTATAAGGCACAAGCTTGATCAAACCTCTCGCATAACAGTGCCTAACCTCAACGTGTCGCCTCAAATTCCTCATTTCTAGGAAAAAAACGATATAAACCATCTCACACTCGTGACCAAGCACACCGACGGCTCTATCTATATCGTCGTTTAAATTTTCTCATATCATCAAAGCTTACTTTTTTTAAAGCTTGGCATGACGCTGAGCAAATTTTCTACCATCTTTTTTTGACCGAAATGACACCGCCATTTAACACGACCTCTTTATCTTGATGGCGGAGGCGTATTTTATCATAAACAAATTGACAAAACATCTGTGCCGCATCGATACAAAAACTCAAATTTCCCACTTACATAAAGCATTTTTTTATCATCTTTGCAGCCGCCATTTTTTTGGCTCTTTTGCTATAATTTGATCTTTGAAAAGTCGCCTTTTAAATAAGCATTTATGATGATATTTGATGAAAAAAACAAAAAGCGATCTGCTGGCTTGAAATTTAGACATTTTTTTCGCGAAGTAGGAAATTTATCCCTAGCCTCAGAAAACTTTCTTTGAAATTTAGAAATTTGAGCGTAAGAAAGTGGTATTTTTTTAGCTCACTTTCTACACCAGAATTATAAAGTGCAATAAAAATTTTTGCACGTGAAAGCCTATCAAGCTTTTGCAAAAAAATATTTGGAGTTATTTCGCCAATATCTGATAAAAAGCCCGAATCTCATTGATTATTCTTTTGCATCCAAATTCTTTATCTAGCCCAAAGACCTTGCAGTACTCGCAAAATACGCAGCTAACGCTTCTTTTTGCACAAACAATTGGAATATTTCTTTTTGTTTGAGTTTTAATAGTCTTCATAGTGTTGTGGTTTAAAAAGCTAGTTAGCATCACCACACACTCGGTATCTTGAGGGATTGGCTTGCGATTTACACGGTTTTTCATTTCTAGCATCCCAGTGTTCTATCTTCTCAGCTCCCCAAATCATGTAAAACTGCCTTGATAGGTGTTATCTCATCTGCACCGATAACTAAAACTGACATAATAAGCTCCTGAAAATTTATTCATTTTCTGATAATGATTATAAGGAAGCTTTAACTAAAAATTTTTCTTAGTTATGATATTTATTATCACTTATATGTAGAAAATTTGTAACGTTTTACTTAGATATTTAAACATCTACTTTCTTAACCTTAGATACCGCAAACAAAAAAATATGATAAGTCCGCTTGCGGCAAAAACTACCGACATTGCCGATATTTCGCTCGCCTCAAATGAACTATCGTCTGATGCCCCTATTAGCGCCCCTGCTCCGATACCTATGTTATAAATAGCCGAAAAATATCGCCATTGCAGCATCAGTTGCATTTGAGGCTAAACTTTAGCACTTTTATTTGAAAAACTCATATTTACACCAGCTATGCCAAGCCCCCAAACAAAGGCCAAGACTAGCATTAAAACTTCATTTTTAGCAATAAAATTTAACAAAAAGCAAGCAACATAAAATAAGCATAATAGAAATTGCTGAAAATGCATTTGGAATAAGCTTATAAAATTTAGAGAAAAAGCAGGCTTGCAACTACACCAGCAACACCAAATATAAGCAAAAATATTGTGATAAATTTTCCGTCAAAGCCACTGATATCTTTTGCAAATGGCTCAATGTAACTATAGGTGCTAAAATGCGCACTTATGATAATTGCAGTTAGTAAAAATACAACCATCAAAAGGCCATTTTTTTGCAAGCTCTGGTAAGCTTTTAAGTGAGCCTGAGTTTTTACTAGGTAAAATCGGTAAAATTTTATGCAACCAAAAACCAACTCCTACTGCAAAAACCCCAATCAGTCCAAATGTAATACGCCAACCAAAGGCGTCACCTATTATCCTGCCAAGCGGTAAGCTAAGTATCATCGCAAGCGAGGTGCCAAGCGCTAAAAAGACCAAGAGCTTGCGAACTTTTATTTATCGGTGCTAGCCTAACAGCAAGTGAAGCAGTGATAGCCCAAAAAAATGGCATGGGCAATAGCTATCATCAACCGAGCAACAATTAAAATTTTAAAAATCCCAAGCAAAGGCACAAAAGAGTATGAGCTACAACAAATACGATAAAAACCTTTTAAAAGAAGAGATCTTCGCTCTAAATTTGCAGTTAAAAGCATAAGCGGTAAAGAGAGTATAGTGACGCTCCACGCATAAATCGTGATGATAAGACCGGTATCAGCCGTGCTCATATCAAAGTCTTTTTGCAATATCACTTAAAAAGTGGCACTGGAACAAACTCAGTAGTGTTAAATATAAAAGCACAAAAAGCAAGAGCTATAACCCTTAAATAGGCCACCCTATGAACACTTATCAATTTTATCCTTAATTTTTCATTACGGTAATGGAATTTTGCTTAAAGTTAGTAATTCAAAAAGGCAAAAATTCTCATAATTTATTAATGACATAGATTAATAGTAGATTTTGGAAATTATCTCTATAATAAAAAGATTTTTTTAAAAAAATCGTAAGAAAATATCTAAAGGCGGAAAAATGGCTAAAAATAATGAAAAACTATGGACGGAAACGAGGCTGCGGCGCACGCGGCTTACGCATTTACGGAGGTTGCGGGCATCTACCCGATCACCCCCTAGCTCGCCGATGGCAGACTACACCGATATGTGGGCGGCTCAGGGTAAGAAAAAAATCTATTCGGTATGCCGGTTAAGGTAGTCGAAATGCAAAGCGAGGGCGGGGCTGCGGGCACCGTGCACGGCTCGCTGCAAGTAGGCGCGCTAACTACCACATACACGGCTTCGCAAGGACTTTTGCTAAAAAAATCCCAAACATGTACAAAATCGCAGGCCAGCTACTACCCGGCGTTATCCACGTGAGCGCGCGCTCTATCGCGGCTCAGGCGCTTTCTATCTTTGGCGATCACCAGGATATTTATGCCCTGTCGCCAGACGGGATTTGCTATGCTGGCAAGCGGCTCCGCACAAGAGGTCATGGATATCGCGGGCGTCGCGCATCTAGCGGCTATCAAGGGTCGCGTGCCGTTTTTACACTTTTTTTCGACGGATTTCGCACGAGCCACGAGATACAAAAAGATCGAGGTGCTTGACTATGCGCACTTTGATAGGCTTCTTGACCGCGAGGCGCTACAGTAAATGTAGAGACGAGGCGCTAAGCCCAGAAAACCCGAAAACTCGCGGTACGGCTCAAAAACGACGACATTTATTTTTCAGACGCGCGAGCTAGCTAACCGCTACTACGATGCGGTGCCTGATATCGTGGCCGAGTATCTAAAAGAAATTTCAAAAATCACGGGACGCGATTATAAACCGTTTAATTATTACGGCGATCCGCACGCTACGCGCGTCGTGGTCGCGATGGGCTCTGTCACGCAAACTCTCGAAGAAGTGGTCGATCACCCTACGCGCAAAGGGCGAAAAAAAGTAGGCGTACTAAAAGTACATCTATACCGTCCGTTTAGCCTAAAAATACCTCTTTGACGTGATGCCTGAGACGGTAGAAAAGATCGCCGTGCTAGACCGCACCAAAGAGCCCGGAAGCCTCGGCGAGCCGCTATATCTGGACGTCAAGGCGGCGTTTTACGGACGCAAAAATCAGCCCGTGATCGTGGGCGGACGCTACGGTCTGAGCTCAAAAAGACGTCGATCCCTGCACAAAATGCTGGCGGTCTTTGAAAACTGAAATTTAGAGGCCCAAAAACGGTTTTACCGTCGGTATCGAGGACGACGTGACCTTCACCTCGCTAAAAAGTCGGCGAGAAAAGTTCTCGCTAAGCGACGCAAGCGTGAAAGAGTGCCTATTTTTACGGCCTTGGCGCGGACGGTACCGTTGGGAGCGAATAAAAAAACTCAATCAAAATCATCGGCGATAAAACCGAGCTTTACGCGCAGGCGTATTTTGCCTACGATAGCAAAAAATCAGGCGGCTACACGCGCTCGCATCTGCGTTTCGGTAAAAACCCCTATCCGCTCGACCTACCTCGTCTCAAATCCTCACTTCGTAGCCTGCTCGGTCGCGGCGTATCTTGAAATTTACGACGTCATAGACGGTATCCGCGATGGCGGGACGTTCCTGCTAAACTCGATCTGGGACGCCGAGCAGACGGTCGCTAAACTGCCGAATAAAGTAAAGAAAATTTTAGCCGAGAAAAGAGTAAATTTTCACATCATCAACGCTACTAAGCTAGCTCGCGAGATCGGGCTAAAAAACCGCACGAACACCATCATGCAGTCGGCGTTTTTTAAGCTAGCCGACATCATTCCGTTTGCCGACGCGCAAAAAAATACATGAAAGAGTACGCGCACAAAGCCTATGCCAAAAAGGGCGAAGCGATCGTAGAGATGAACCACAAGGCCATCGATATGGGCGCGGACGGGCTGGTTAAGGTCGCGGTCGACCCCTAGCTGGGCAATTTGACGGATGACGCGAGCGCGGAGGAAAAAAATACGTCGGCGACGATCTAGAGAAAAAAATCGTCAAGCCTATCAATGCCGCTAGGGGCGATAGCTTGCCGGTTTCGGCGTTTGTGGGCTTTGAGGACGGACACTTTTAAATCAGGCACCACGGCCTACGAAAAACGCGGTATCGGCGTGATGGTGCCTAAGTGGATCGAGGAAAATTGTATCCAATGTAACCAGTGCGCCTTCGTTTGCCCCTCACGCGGTGATCAGGCCGTTTCTCATCGATGAAAACGAGCTCGCCGCCGCTCCGCAAACCGTGCAAGATCACGTCCCTAGACGCCAAAGGCAAAGAGGTAAAAGGGCTAAAATATAAAATCCAAGTAAGCCCGCTTGACTGCACCGGCTGCGAGCTGTGCGCTCAATTTGTCCGAGCAAGGAAAAAAATCGCTCGTCATGGTGCCGCTAGCCGAGGAGATGGAGAAAAACGAGCAGGAAAATGCGGATTATTTATTTAAAAAGGTAACCTACAAAGACGATCTGATGAGCAAAGATAGCGTCAAGGGCGTAGGCTTTGCTCAGCCGCTATTTGAGTTTCACGGTGCATGCCCGGGTTGCGGCGAGACGCCTTATATAGGGCTTGTTACGAGACTGTTCGGCGACCGTATGATCGTGGCAAACGCCACCGGTTGTAGCTCGATCTATGGCGGTAGCGCGCCTTCGACGCCTTATACGACGAACAAAGAGGGCAAGGGCGTAGCGTGGGCGATTCGCTCTTTGAGGATAACGCGGAGTTTGGTATGGGTATGAACGTCGCGGTAGAGACTCTGCGCCACCGTATAGAAGACGTGATGCTACGCACCAAAGATACCGTGCCAAACGCTCTAGCCGCGCTATACTCCGACTGGATCGCGCACAAAAAAACGACGGCGAGAAGACGACGCAAATAGCTAAAGTACTTTGACCCCTGTTTTGGAGCAGAAATTTGAGCGTAGAGGGTGTAAAAAGAAATTTTAGAGCTAAAAAAAGATATCTCGTCAAAAAAATCTCAGTGGATCATCGGCGGCGACGGCTGGGCCTACGACATCGGCTTTGGCGGGCTTGATCACGTACTAGCTAGCGGCGAGAACGTAAACGTGCTCGTGCTTGACACCGAGGTCTACTCAAACACCGGCGGCCAGAGCTCAAAATCAAGCCGCGCGGGCTCCATAGCGCAGTTTACCGCCAGCGGTAAGCCGATGCAGAAAAAAAGGATCTGGGCTACATCGCGATGACCTACGGAAATATCTTCGTAGCTCAAATCAACTCAAACGCGAGCCAGGCAAACACGATAAAAAGCGATCGCCGCAGCCGAGGCCTACGATAACCCTAGCCTCGTGATCGCGTATTCGCCGTGTATCGCGCACGGTATTAAGGGGCGGCATGGCCTACTCCGGCGGTCAAGGCGAGCTAGCGACTAAATGCGGCTACTGGCCGACCCTATGTCTACGACCCGCGCCTAATCAAAGAGGGCAAAAATCCGCTCAAAATGACCTCAAAAGAGCCTGACTGGTCGCTTTACGAGGAGTTTTTGCTAAAACGAGATTCGCTACAACTCGCTTAAAAAGACAAATCCTGAGCATGCCGACGAGCTGCTGGCTAAAAAAACAAGGCCGACGCGCAAAGACGCTACCGCCAGCTAAAACGCCTAAGCTTGGCTGACTTTAGCGATGAGGTCGAGTCTGGCGCGCCTGAGAGCGCCGAGGATGCCTCTACCGGCAGCGTAGCCGAGTAAGGCACGATTCTCCCACTCAAATTTATTATGTGGGAGACTTTTCTTTTAGATAATTTCACTTAAAAAAATTAAATAACCCATAAGCAAAATAAGCAAGTTTCTAAATCCTTAAAGTGAAATTAAGTCGTAAAAAAAGTCAAAATCGCATATTTTTAAAATAAGTAAAAAGGAGCAAAAATGCTTATTACTATAATTGTCGTTGTTATTGCCTTTAGCGGCTTATATTATTAAAAATATATAATAAACTACAATCAATGATGCAAAATATCAGAGAGAGCTTCGCAAAATATCCAAGCTACGCTCAAAAAAACGTTTAGATCTCATCAAATCAAATAATAGATATAGCTAAAGATTATGCAAGTAGTGAACAAATGATTCAACTTGGCGTTTCTGGAAATGGAATCGCAAAAAGTAGCTGCTTTTGGCTCAAGCCTTTCCGGAACTAAAAGGCTAACGAAACATATCAAATGCTAATGTCGCAGTTAGAAAAAAATCGAGAGCGAACTCCTAAATAAACGTGAGAGCTACAATGCTGAGGTTAAAAAGCTATAATTCTTATAAAAATGCATTTCCACAAGTCCTAATAGCCCTCAAAACTATCTTTTGAATCAGTCGCTTATTTTGACATTAACGATGAGGACTTTAGCGAAAAATTTAAAAAAATATTTAAAAAAAGATGATTCGGCTAGAATACAAGAATGTTTAAGTGACTCTAATAAGAAAAATCACCGATATTGCAATGAATGCGAAAAAAAGATGATTAACGATAAAATTTCAAATAATCCAAAACCAAAAAAAGAGTAACTTTTTATAAAATCATAAATGGTTTGAATGGCTAGAAATTTTAAAAGAGATAGATGAATCAAATTAGTCCATTTAAACCGGTTTTTTGATAAAAAAACTCTGAAATTTCTAATCCTCGGATCCTTCCCTTCCGTAGTTTCTCGCAAGCTGGGCTTTTACTACGCAAATCCACAAAAACCGCTTTTTGGCGAGTGCTGGCCGGGATTTTAAACGCTCCGCTGCCTACAAGCACGGATGAAAAGATAGAACTCTGCTCGCTCACCGCATCGCTATCTACGACGCTGCGATCTCGTGCGAGATAAAGGACTCGAGCGATGCTAAAATGACCGCCGTCGAGCCTGCAAATTTGGAGCCGATTTTTAGCGGAGTGCGCATAGCGCAGGTATTTTTCAAACGGCGGCAAAGCGCACAAAATCTGCGAAAAAAATACCTAAAAACTCAAATTTTAAACGCAACGGGTAAAGAACCAGTCAAGCTACCCTCGACTAGCTCGGCGAATGCAAATTTTAGCTTTGAAAGGCTCGTGCAAGAGTGGACGGTCGTCGCGGAGGCGCTAAAAGACGGCTCAATTTGACGTGAATTCTAAAATTTAACTCATCCGAAATAATCGTGCCTTCACCTTAAATTTAGTTTCAAAATTTAAAATTACCCAAATAAAACAAAGCAGGAAAAACCGTGAAAATCCTAGAAATTTCTATTTTTACTTCCGCTTCTAGCCATCGGTGCGCAAGCACTAGAGCCAAAAATCGTAATGAAGCCCGAAGCGAGCCTAAAAAACGGCCTTTACTACGTAAAAGGCAAGCTCTACGACGACACGCTAAAGATGCTTCGATACAGCGTTGAGGACCTATATGACGTAAATGCGATGGGCATGGTCTATCCGAGGATAAAACCTTTGCCGCCCACGCTCATACGCGAGATAGATGTGCAGGGCGGCACGGCGGTGCGATACAGGGACTATTTTGACGGCAGGGACAAGCCCTCAAACGAATACCCCTAAAAACGGCATCCGCGAGGGTACGGCCAAGCACTACCACGCAGATAGCGGCGCTCTGATGGGCGAGAGCGAATACAAAAATGACGTCCGCGACGGGCGCTACCGCCGCTACTACTTTGACGAGGGCGGCGCGTTAAAGCAGGAGGGCACCTACAAGGCAGACAAGCGAGAGGGCGTATTTACCGACTATTACGTTAGCGGCGAGGTTAGCGCACGTAGCCCATACGCGGGCGGGCTTCGAAACGGCGAGGACTTCGACTACTACAAAAAGCGGTAAAAATTCTAGGCGTGCGAACCTACAAAGAGGGCAAGCGAGAGGGCGCGGAAACGTGGTACTACGAAAGCGGCGCCGTGGAGGAGACGGGCGAATACAAAAAAACGACCGCAAAAATGGCGTTTGGAAGCGATTTTATGAAAACGGCAAAACGCGCGTAGTAGAAAACTACAAAGACGGCGAAAAAGACGGCGCCGCGCGCGAATACTACCCAAGCGGCAAGCTGCGAGGCGAATACGAGTACAAAGACGGCCGCCAAACGGGCGCGGGGTTGGACTACTACGAGAGCGGGGCGCTGGCCGCAAAGGTGATGTTTTAAAAACGGGCGCTATCACGGGCTGTACGAGGAGTATCACGAAAACGGCAAGCTAAAAAGCCAGAGTGATGTTTGAGGACGGGCTGGAAACCGGCGAGGCACGCCACTACTACGCAAACGGCAAACTAGAGGGCCTTGGGCGATTTTGAGCGCGGCAGGCTTGTGCGCGCTAAAAATACAACGAATCAGGCAAGCTAATCAGCGATAAGTCTGATAAAAACGGACTGCTGAGGGAATAAATACTAAAAATAAGTTGCTACTGGCATCATTTGAATTTTTACCAAACCAAATATTTACGTCCTTTTGCATTTTTGAATATTTTTAATTGGCTTTTAAATAACACTACAATAGTCGTACTTAATATTAGTAATTTTATATTTATCTTTTGCATCTTAGCCATAAAAGTAGCAATCTCATTTATAAAATCGATAATATTTTTTTATAAATAAAAAGCGAAATTTCAATATAACAAGTAGTATAATTGCAAGCATATAAATATTATTTTTTTATATTTTTAAGCGTATTTTTGATTTTTGTATTCTGGTTTTTAAATATCTTAATAAGGAGCAAAAATGCATACTCTTGGTCTAATCATAGCTCTACTTACGCTTTTTTTGTTGTAGGCTGGGCGATTTTAAAAAGGCAAATACGCCACTTTCGTGCTTTTTACTATCTGGTGTTATCATGCTTGTCTCTTCAGTCATTCTTGATACGGGAGAATTTTTACCAGAAAAGGTAAAGAGCACTGGAAATTCCTTTACTGGATGTAGTTGAGTTTATCCGCTATATGCTCTCAAATAATTTTTTTCTCAACTTGGACTTTTTAATCATGTTAATGGTCGGTTTTGCAGTTATATGACCCATATCGGAGCAAATCAAGCCTTTGTGGGCATCGCCACAAAAAGGTTTAAAGCCATAAAAAGCCCATATTTTTATGATATTCATAGCTTTTTGCGTAGCAAAACTTATAAGCATGGTAATAACCAGCGCAGTTGGACTTGGCGTGCTTTGTCTTGCACTTCTTGACCAGTTCTTATATCACTAGGACTAAATAAACTAAGCGTTGGTAGTATTTGTGCGATGAGTGGAGCTAGCTCAATGGTGCTTCTTGGCTCATCGACAGCTGCTGCTGCAAAAAGCAACTGAACTTGAGGTGCTTGATTATGTTTTTTTATCTATAAAATCTCAGCGGCTCTTCCAACTGTACTCGTGATCGGCATTGCATTAGTTCTTTGGAATAGATACTTAGACAAAAAAAGAAGGTTGGGTTTGTAGTGAGCATATAGGAGAGAGCATTAGTTTTTGACGATAAGGTGGATGTTCCAAAAGAGCAAGCACCTATAATCTATGCTCTTTTACCATTTTTACCGATGATTTTAGTAGTAGTTTTTTTCGCCATATTGTTTAAAAAAACTATAAAACTAAACATATCAAGCGTCATAATCCTTTCTATGATAATTGCTATGGTTTTTTTGAAGCATTTAGGCATAATTTAGCTTTGAAAAGCTTGGCGAAGGGCTAAAAATATTTTTTTAATGCCATGGCAAAAAGCTTAAGCGGTGTTGTTATGCTAGTTGTGGCAGCTGGTATATTTGCTGAAGGTTTTAAAGCTCTTGGTATGCTTGATGCTATTGTAAATTTGGCAAAAAGCATAGGCTTTTGGGGGCTTGGCATGTCTATACTTTTTGTATTTATAACAACCATCGTTACAATCATAGCTGGCTCAAATGGTGCAAGCTTTTTATCCACTTTTAAACATGGTACCAAATATAGCTAAGAGTTTAAACATCAACTCTGTTATGCTCGTACTTCCTATGCATCAAGCCTCCACAATAGCTAGACCACTTTCACCTGTCTCTGGCGTAGTGGTAGCCATTTCAGGCATGCTTCACATTAGCCCGCTTTCACTAATTAAAAGATGTAGCGTGCCAGCTATTTTTAGGTCTTATAAGCCACCATATATTTGTATTTTTTTACTATCATTTTAAGGAGAAAATATGAGATGGAGCTTTTGATGATTCTTATGTAGATTTTTGATAGCGAAAGTACCTCATCGTTTGAAAAATCTAAAAAGCACAAAATGAGTAATTTAGTTACTCTTAAACAATAGCGAGCTTACCAAAGCTATCATCTCATACGAAGAAGCATACAAAGAAGCAGCTAGCCTACTCGCATTTTTGTCGTTGTAAAAGTAGTGATAATACAAAAGATGAGCTAGCTAGTAAATTTGAGTTAAAAAAATAAAAAGAGCAAAAAAAGCTAAACTTGATACGGCAAAGGAGATACTTTTTGATAAATTTGATAGCCTAAAAAAAGTGATGATAGAAATTTTTCAAAGCGCTCAATTTAAACATATAAAAATTTCTATATTTAGAGCATAAAAAAATAGCAAGAGTAAAAATACGAAAAAAAGAGTGAAAGAGATTTTTGCAAATTTGAGCGCTCACAAATTTTTTCCCACTTTTTTTGCAATTTTAGACATCTAAATAATTTAATAAATATCTCTGCTACCAATAAAAAAATGCAAAAACACAAAGCTATAATCTTGCAAAATGTATGGGTATATTAAAAGGATCAGATGATGAAATTTTACGCAAAAATGTGTTTGATGCTCTGAGTTCTCACTATGATAAATTTTTCCGATCTTTATCTTGATATCTTAAATATGCTTCATGGATTTAGACTGGCTAAACTTTAAGGCAGCAAAAGTTGATTTTTTTAACTCCAAGCCTTGAAGAAAATAAAATAAGCCTTGACACTTTAAACGCCATGCAAGAAGCCATTAGCAAAAAGAGTGGAAAAAAATAAGAGAATGCGTAAGAGTAAGAGCTAGCTTTTTTTAGGTGGCAAAAAAGTATGAGAAGTTGCGATCTTTTGGCACCTTATCCACTTAGCAAGCATAGTGAAATTTTCTCATGACGAGGCTATTAAAAATCATCAAAAAGCATTAAAAACCACTGGGCGAAGATAGTTTTATAAAGCTTATGATAGACAAACACTGGATAGAAAGCGATGTAAGAGAAAAATAAAGCTGGCGGAGCATTTTTTTGTAAGTTTGCCAGTAATTTAAGCAACCAAGAAATTTTTACCACATATATGAACACTCTTTCGCACTTAATCCAGCAAGCTCATGAGCTTGGGCATGCTTGGCACTACTACTTGATGCGTGATCTTCCGGTTTTAAGCGCAAACTTTCCAATGAGCTTAGCCGAGAGCGCGAGTACATTTAATGAGACTCTTTTACGAAATGAGCTAAAAAAAGATGACTCACTTAGGGTAGAAATTTTATGGCAGGAGCTAAAAAGCGCTGCAAATTTTTACTTCATATAAGCGTTAGATACGAGTTTGAAACTAGCTTTATAAAACTGCGACAAAAAGGTCAAGTCAGCAAAAAAAGATGCAAATGATCTTTTAAAAACAAGCTTGGGATAAATTTTTATAAAGATAGCACAAGCGATGTTGAAGAATTTCTGCCATATTTTTAAGCCACATTTTTATAAAACAGATAACTACATCTACAACTATCCTTATAGTGTCGGCTATCTGCTATCACAATTTTTTTCTAAGTGAGTTTAAAAAAAGACGAAGTAAAAATTTTGCAAAAATTTATAAACAATTTTTTTAATAGAGTGCGGCACGAAAAGCGTAGAAGAACTAGTGAAAAAAACACTTTAAAAAGATACAAAAAAAGTGCGAATTTTTGGCTGATTGGTATAGATGAAGCACTAAAAATTTAGATGAGTTTAAAAAGGTAGTGGCTGTATAAATTTACTAGTTATCTTAAACGTTTTATCGAGAAATTTTATAAATTTTTGATGGAGTATCTTCGAAAAAAATGATCATCTACTATTTCATCAGCCACGCTCATAGCCCAAGCTTCATTAGAAATTTTGCCCATTTTTTTGTTCGCACTACTTGAATAAAAGCCAGTCAAACTTTAGCTAGAAATTTCTTTCGTGCTCGCACTCTTTTACGACTCTAATAGCCTTTAAATTTGGATACAAAAAAATGTGGCTTTCCTTGAACGGCGTATAGTAATTTTTATACTTTTTTTGGCACTCTAACAAGCTCATTTTAAAACGCTCAATTTTGCCGTCGTGATAAGGCAAGGTTTATTTTTCATCACGCATTTTGGCCTTATTTATCTCTTTATAATCTTTACTCAAAAAAAGCCAGCTGTCGTATCGGTTTGTGCTAGAAATATCATAATTTTTTTCTCTTTTGATAGTAAAAAAATATACAAGAGATTATTAGAGCAAATCCCAAAAAGTCCCAAAATACAAATTTTGTCCCAAGCCAAAAAGTAGCCAAAAAAATGCTGCGCTTAGTGGTTCTATACAGGCTAATAAACTAGCTTTTTGCTGTGCCTATTAGCTTAACACCCTATCATATAAAAAGCTAAATGCAAAAAAATGGTGCCAAGCGTAATAACAGCAATAAATGCCAGCCATTGATTTATCCCATTAAGCCCAGCAAAATCCCAAACTCTCATATAGCAAGCAAGCACTACTCCACCCATAACCATGCCCCAACCAAGTGTGAGAGTGACTGAATATTTTCGCATTCAGCCTTGCTGGAGCAAGATTATAAACACAAACGCAAATAGCGCTAACTAAGCACCAAAAACAAGGCCTTTGGCGAAATGACAAGAGATAAAAATTTGCGCATGTGTGCTCAGGAAAAAAATACGCCAAGCATGGCTAAAAAAATAGAGCTAAAATTTCAAGTTTTTCTTGGGGCGCGTTTTTTTCTTTTATACAAATGACCATTAAAAATTAAAGCAGGAGCAGTGTATTGAATAACAGTTGCAACTGCGGCATTTGAAAGCTCGATGGAGTAAAAAGTAGGCATACTGCGTCATCATAAGCCCAAGTATGGCATAGACTAAAAACTCGCCAAGTAGCTTTATATCTTTAATCGGAGCAAAAAAACGGCATTTGGTTCTTTAAAAGCATAAAAAAATTACAATAACAATGCCAGCTAGCATAAGTCTATATGGCACCAAAAAAATCAGAATTTATACCAAGTGAAAATAGATATTGCCCACAAAACCCCACTAAATCCCCCAAAGGATACCGCCAACTAAAGTAAGGAGTATCCCAAGACGATGAGCATTCATTAAATTTATCTATCTTTATGAAGCTGTGCATCTTTGCCGTAATACGGCGAATATGGTCCATAAAGTATGCAGTTATGGCAATTTCTTGAAAACAAATAAGCATCTGCCATCACTGCTAGATCGTATGATCTATCTGAGATGGTATTTGCCACCCTGTGAGATGACAGCTGAGACTAACATACCAAGTAGGCTACTTTGACCGCTGCTGCTATCTTCTGCTGTCATAGCACTGCCCTGCCAAAGAGTAGCGCCGCTTTTTTTATATCGATAAGCTTTGCTTCAAGGACAACCTTTGTTGAGCTTTGAGATGACCGCATAGCTCGTACCATAATCTTTTATGTTTATGTAAAGCACACTATCAGCATGGAAAAATTTCTATCAAGCTTTATTTAGTGGTACGGCTGCGATCTCGCTTGGCTCGGTTATGCCATTTAGCTTAAAAAGTATCATTTACAAGAGTCACTGGAAATACATAGTATCCTGCTTCACTTAGTGGTGCGACTGCATTTGCCAAAACAGCAGCTGGATCTGAAAATTTCTGTGCTATCGTTTGTTGGCATAAGTACCAAGATAGAGTGAGGTCTTTTTGTAAAAATTCTGAGTAGTCGTATGGCTCAGGCTCTTTTATAGAGCAGCCCGTAAAAAAAATACTGCTAAAAATGCAAAGGCTATAATTTAAGGCTATTTTTTCATTATTTGCCCCCTCTTTTTGCTCTACTTTTTTTCGGAGTTAAATTTTTAGAGCCTTTGATGAAATTTATATACCCCTTGACTCTGGGAAATTTCTCTACTTCTTTGTCAAAATTTGCATTTGCAGCGCCCTAAATTTCCGTTATTTAAGTATAAAAGTCCAAGGTGTGCATATACGCCAGGAGCGATCTTATAGCCCTTTTGTATTGATATCTGCACCAAATTTTCTAAGCGTGAATGTGCTCGTTTGTATCGCCCTCTTCATTTAGATAACCATATAGCGAGCTACTATATGATCCATCCCAATAATAAAGTGATCTTGAGCCGTTTGAATGGCCGCAACCCTGCTAAAAAAATATGGCAAAAAGCGCAAAGCTGGCAAGCCTTATTTTTACTTGCCATGCTCCACTTTCTATGCCATTTACTAGATTATTTACCGCTTCAATAATAGCTAGACTTAAAACCTTGCCATTTAGCGTAGAGTCGTATCCTGCTGTGCCGCCAAAACCGATGATCTCTCTGTTTGAAAGGGTGTATTCGCCAGCTCCGCTAACCGAATAGACAACCTCAGCTGTTTTGGTATCAACGATATTTAAATCTACCTTTGAATAGGCAGTTTGTTGCTTGCCTTTGCCAAGTATGCCAAATAGCTGATGATCGCCCGTAGTTTTTTTCGCCCAAACTCGGTCACGTCACCAGTTATCACGTATCTTGCACCTTTTTAGATTTTTGAGCGGTTTTACTTAGCTCGCTCTCTTGTTTGATCACTTTCATATTTGATCTATCAAGCACCAAAAAAATCTACCGCTTTGCTGTAAATTTGTGATCAAAATGCTTTGAGCTTGGTTACCAAGCCTATCCTCGCCATCAGCAAATACACCATTTTGGTAAGCTGATTGATTATTAAATCGACCTATCGAAACTGAAATTTTTGACCATTGTAAACTGTGCCGTAGCTTGCTACTTTTGGAGTCTCAACAACCCTTGAACTCTCACTCGCACATCCAGCAAAAAGAGCTGCTGTAAGCAAAACTGCACCAAATTTAAATACATTTTTTTCATTTTTTTATCCTTTGCGACAAAAATCGCTTGTATATTACTAAACTTTCTTTTTAAATAGCTTTACTCATCCATGCGCCCTTTAGGTATCTAATCGTAAAAAGCACCGCCTTTGCAGCCCAGTCAGCAAACATTGCAAAACCAAGTACCCTATCATGCCAAGATCAAATGTGAGCGCAAAGACATAGGCCAAGATGACTCTACAAGCAAACATACAAATTAAATTTACAATCATCGGATATTTAGCATCCCCAGCAGCACGAAAAACAGTCGGATACGTATAGGCAAGTGGCCAAATAAGGCACATAGCGATACCGTGATACCAGACGATCTGTCTTGTTAAACTGAGTAGCTTCTTCCGAGAGATTATAAACCCCTAAGCAGTGGCTCAAGTAAAAGCAAAATTACTGTTGTGCTAAAAAGCTGGACAATATAGATGCTTATCATCGACTTTCTTACGTGAAAATTTAGCCTGAGCAAAGTCGTTTGCGCCAACGCACCTTGAGATGACTACACTAAGTCCTGTGCCTATCGCCATGCCAGGGAGCACTTGAAACATCACGATCGTCCCTCCCACGGCATTTGCAGCGATACTTGCCGTACCAAAGAGTGAAACAAGGCTTAAAAACGATGATGCGACCCACGTAAAAACATCGAATTTTTCAAAACCATAAGGCACTCCGATATTTAAAAATTTTTTTGATGATCTCGTAGTCAAATTTATAGACAAAAGCTCTTTCTTATGTGAAGCTTTTAGCCTTATATCAAGAAGCAAATAGACTATAACAAAGCAAGCAAGCATCTTGGCTATAAGTGTGCTAATGGCGATACCTAAAATACCAGTATGAAATGTATAAATACTAATGGCAGTTAGAAGTACATTTAATAAATTTGCAGCCGCCATAATATACATAGGTAGCTTTGCGTTTGACATCGTGCGAAAGATCGCCGCAGCTGCTGCATAGACAGCCAAAAATGGTGCAGAAATGGCAGAGAAAACAAGATAGTGACTAGCATCATGCCTTACTTGCTCACCAATATCGCCAAAGACATAATCTAGGATAATATCTTTTAAAAACTATGATGACCGCTGCGATAAAAAGGGCAAAGATAAAACTAAACCAAACGAGCTGATTTGCTGTGATTTTGGCGTTGCCACTTTGTTTATTGCCTCAGATACTGGCTAGCAAACCACCGAGCCACCAGTAGCGATAGCTGTAAAAATGCTAATAAATAGTGCCATGACAAATTCCACAAGACTAATCGCACTTACAGCGCTTTCACTAACACTTGCTGCCATTAGCGAGTTTGCAAGCCCTAGACTATACTCTAAAAACTGCTCAACTGCAATAGGGAAAAAGAGCTTTGTAAGATCGGCATTTGAGAAAAGATTACTGTATTTTTGATCTTTGATTTTGTTTACCATGCTTCCCATAAGATAAACTTGAAAATATTTCTAATATTTAAGCCAAGATCTGCTTTTTGCAAATCCTGACTTAAAGAAATTTTAGTGTCTTGAAAGATAATTTGTATCGTAGTTATTGCTTAAAAAAAGTCTTTATTTTCCATCATGGCGATGTGAAAATCTTTTTGTTGTTTTTTTATGCCATTTATTATGAGCTGATCAAGAGCTACTTTCATCTTATGGATCGCCCTATTTCTATCAGTATCCCAAACCACGAGTTTACCGATCATGCTATCGTAATATGGCGGTATCGAATAATCTTGATAGATATGACTATCCATTCTTACATTGCGGCCACCTGGGCAGACATATTTTTGTGATCTTGCCAGGACACGGTGTAAAATGTATTTGGATCTTCAGCTGTTATCCTGCACTCGATCGCATGACCTTTTAGCTCAATGCTCTCTTGTGATGGTAGCGCCTCGCCTTCAGCCACTTTTATCATAAGCTCGATGATATCAAGTCCGCTTACCATTTCGCTCACTGTGTGCTCAACCTGAAGTCTTGTATTCATCTCAATGAAATAAAAGTCTCACTTTTATCAACCAAAAAAACTCAAAAGTACCAGCTCCCTCGTAGCCGATCGCTTTTTGCCGCTTTTTATGGCTGTTTCGTGAAGTCTCTCTCTGTCTTTTCATCAAGCAAAATAGCTGGGCTTTCTTCGATCAACTTTTGCGGCGACGCTGCATAGAGCAGTCACGCTCGCCGATGTGAAGTACATTGCCATGGCTATCGCCAATTACTTGAACTTCGATATGACGTGGATTTAGGATATTTTTTTCCATATACATTGTGCCATCACCAAATGCGCTCATAGCTTCGCTTTCAGCTGACCAAAATGCCTTTTCTAAATCCTCTTCACGTTCAACTACACGCATACCGCGTCCACCGCCACCTGCTGCAGCTTTTTAATATAACTGGATAGCCTATCTTTTTAGCTAGCTCTTTTGCTGCTTTTTGTATCAGCCACAGCGCCGTCTGAGCCAGGTATGACTGGCACGCCAGCTCTTTGCATGACCTGTTTTTGCCTTACTTTTATCGCTCATCAAAGCCATCGCAGCGACACTTTGATCCTATAAATTTGATCTTGTGATGTGAGCAAATTTCAACAGAAATTTTGATTTTTCACTTAAAAAGCCATATCCAGGAAAGATAGCATCTGCTTCGCTGATCTCAGCCGCACTTATAATAGCTGGGATGTTTAGATAGCTGTCGCTTGAACGCTCTTTACCGATGCAAATGGCTACGTCAGCATATTTTTACGTAAAGTGCGTCTTTATCAGCGGTTGAATAGACTACAACGGCTTCTTTACCCATCCCTTTATCGTTCGCAAAGCACGAAGAGCGATTTCGCCTCGGTTTGCGATTAAAATCTTTTTAATTCCATTAATTTTTCTCCACGCCAAATAACGGCAATCCAAACTCAACTGGCTGTCCGTCAGAGACTAGCATCTCAGTGATCTGGCAGTCAAACTCAGCCTCGATCTCGTTCATGATCTTCATAGCCTCGATGATACCTACTACATCGCCTTTTTCTTACTCTTTGACCTACTTTTTACAAATGGAGCAGCACCTGGGCTTGGAGCAGCATAGAAAGTACCTACCATAGGAGATTTTATGCTATCTTTTTGGCGAGTTTGCAGCTGGTTTTTACCTCTGAATTAACGACTACATTTACAGGTGCTGGAGCTGGTGCTTGTGCTGCTGGTTTAGCAGGCGCGCAATAATCTGGTAATCTTTTCAAGCTCTACCTCAAAATCACCACTTTTTATTTTTGATATGATTCATCTCCATATCATTAAAAAAAATCTGATAAGCTCTTTTTATATCTTCTTTTTTTCATAGAAAATTTTCTCCTACTTTTATATAAGCGTCTAATTGTAGCGAAAATTAGATAGTAGTTTTTATGAAGCAAAAACGAGAACTCAAAGCTACTCTTTTTGCTAAGTTATTTTTTTCAGTAATAATTATCTTAATACCTTTAGTATCAACTAAACTTTCATCGATGATGATCTCATCTATCTTTGCTGCTCTTATCACGCCACTTTTTTTGGATTTTTTTATACTTTTTATCGCTCCACTTGTGTTCACATCGACACTTGAATATTCAAACGCAAGACTTGTATCCATAAAATACAATCTTTTACGACCAAATTTTCCACGTAACAAAGTGCTTGCAAGCTCTTTATCGTGCAGTTTATAAGCGTCACATTTTTTGAGTTCCAAGCTAGATATTCGCCTGAGATTAGACAGTTTTGCGCGGTCACGTTTTCGCAGTTCCAAAATGCATCTTTTGAGATGAGTTTTGAGTTTGTGATGCGAAGGTTTTTGCAGCTATCAAAGCAGTAGTTGCCGTCTAAATTTAGCCCATCAACCTCCAAATTTTCGATATTTGCCCCGAAGTAATCCCCTTTTGCAAAGACGTTTTTTATCTTCACATCCGAGCATCCCCAAAGTGTCTCGGCAGCATCTGAGAAATTTACATTTTCAAGTGAAATGTGCGAGCTTTTTTTCTAAAAGCTTTTTGGAGCATTGATGACCAAGTCTTTGAAGCTTAAATTGTGCTGTACCACATACCAGCCCTTGCTAGAGGCTCTAGATAGCCGCCATTTAGCGTTATGTCATTTGCATACCAAAGCGGATATTTGTAGGCAAAAAAACACAATCGTTTAGCTTTAATTTGAGCTATGTTTTTAGCGGTGACTCGCCATCTTCAAAGATACAATTTGCGTAAATTTACACCTTTTACACCAAACATCGCGCGCTCGCCGGTGAAAAACTTTCTTCTTTTCGTTCTTGCATTTTTGCCCCTTTATTAATTTTTTGCTGTTAAAATTATACTAATTTTCATCTAATTTATTTGCTTTATTAAATTTACTTTTAAAGATGCAAAGCGTTATAATCGCCCAAAAAAAGGAGAAAGAATGGGTTTAAAGTCAGACTCTTGGATAAGAAAAAAATGTCGGTTGAGAAAAATATGATAGTGCCGTTTGCCGAGGAGCAGGTCGGACGCGGCGTGGTTAGCTACGGAGTGTCCAGCTACGGCTACGATATCCGCGTGGGTGACGAGTTTAGTACTTTTCACCAATATCGGCGGTACCGTGGTCGATCCGAGTACTTTTCGACGAGAAAAAAATGTGGTAGATTTTAAAGGGGGCGTCTGTATCGTCCCGCCAAACTCGTTCGCTCTAGCGCGCACGATCGAGTATTTTTAACATGCCAGATAACGTGCTAGCTATCTGCCTCAGGCAAAAAGCACATACGCAAGGTGCGGTATCATCGTAAACGTCACGCCTTTTGAGCCCGGATTTAAAGGGCACATCACGATAGAAATTTTCAAATACTACGCCGCTGCCGGCTGAAAATTTACGCGAACGAGGGCATCGCGCAGGTGCTATTTATCGAGGGGGACGAGCCGTGCGAAGTAACTTATGCTGATAAAAATGGCAAATACCAAGCTCAAGAAGGTATCACACTACCAAGAATTTCTGAAGTAGTTTTTTATGTCTTTGCCAAGGTCAGATTTATTGTCTGCTTTTTATAGAAACTATAAACATTAATGAAAATTTGACGAAATAGAAGCTAGAAAGAGCGGAGCTTTGATAAACAATGCTAAATTTGGCACAGCTTTTTGCTTTTAAATTGGCAATTTAATACAGCATACAAAACACATTTTAAGGATATTTATGTCTGATAAAAACCAAACTAGAGACAAAAAGAAAAAAATTTGAAGCGGAATTACAAATCCTATTTTTTTGAAAAATCTTCAAGCATTATTTCAGCAAGATGAGGTCTTAGCTGCGAGACTTTTTGGAATGAACCTACAAACTAAATACGAAATCGTTCTAGACAAAAAGTGATCCAATACACATAAATATCATCAATAAAGAATCTAATAAAACAATATATAAAGATCCGGTTGAAGAAGTAAGCAAGATGCTTGCTGATATAGAAAAAATATAAAAGATATCCAGGACTTTTCTTTTTATGGCTTAGGAACTGGTATATTTTTATAAAGCTTTAGCAAAAAAATAAGACTCATAAAAAAATTATTATCATAGAACCAGAACTTGAGATCATACATCTTGTTTTTAAATATTATTGATATATCAGATGAGCTTAAAGATGAACAAATTGTTCTTTTTTTATTCAGAATTTGCTACATATGTACAGTTTTACTATCTCGTATCGCATAGTGATTTAGATATATATGCTAAAAACTTATAGCTTAATAATCCACTCTAACTATTATGATAATTTTGCAGATGACTATATCAAAAATAAATAAAGATATAACAAGAGCCTTTTCACAAAATGTCGTATCTCATGGCAATAGTATAGATGACCTACTAATAGGTACAAAGCAGCATATCGAGAATTTACCTCATATGCTTACTAACTATTGCTACACAAATTTAGTTAAAAAGACACAGTCTTATGGATACAGCGATCATTGTCTCGACTGGACCAAGCCTAGACAAACAACTAGAAACGCTTAAAAATTTGGCACCTTATGTAAGCATTATAAGCGTCGATGCATCCTATCCGATACTTGCAAGAAATGGAATAAAACCTGACTATGTAACATCAATTGAACGGATGATACCTACTTCTACTTTTTTTGAAAAAACACCCTGGATTTGATGATGATATAAATTTTTATTGTAGCTTCAGTGACACACAGCCAAACTGTAAAAAAAATATATTACCTAGACGTTTAGTGCTTACGATGAGGCCTCAACAAGAAGAAAAAAATGTTTAGACTCAACAAATATGGATATCTTGGCGTCGGACACAGTTGTGCAAATATGGCCTACCAGTTAGCATATGTGCTAGGGCATAAAAATATTGTTTTTTTATAGGTCAAGATCTTGCTTTTTGGTAAAGATGGTGCAAGTCATGCCAAAGGTCACACTATCGCTCAGCCGGACGAAAACTTATACACCACTGCATATGGTGGCGAAGGAGAAGTAAGAACAACTTATGTATGGATGCTATTTAAAAATCAATTTGAAAATGATATCGAGCAAGCTAAATTAGAAGATATAAAAATCATATAACTGCACTGAAGGTGGAGCTAGAATAAATGGTGCCATAGAGAAACCTTTTTTTAGAAGTTATGAATGAGCTTTGCAAAGGTAAAAAAAGTTAGAAATTTACCAAATATCAAAAAAAGATAGCGATAAAGTAGCTAACAAAAACTTTGTTAAAAAGCCTATGAAGTAATACAAAAACAAAATAAGAGTTCAAACACAAGCTAAAGAAAAAAATAGAAAAAAAGTATTTTTAGAACTAACTCCAAAAATTGATAATTTTATGCTTTTTAAGAGATAAGAATGAAATAAATACAAAAGCATTTTTAAACAGCTTGTAGGGATATCAAACAAGATAGATAAGCTTAAAAATTGTATATCTCATAAAAAAAGTATATGAGATATATAGAAAAATATTTTTTGCTATCTCGACTTATTATCAAGAACTAGAGCTTGCTAAAGTATCAGTAGCACCAAGTGATACAGACGAAGAAAAACTAATAAATTAGTTGAGTGGATAGAATTTTCACAAATACTGGCTATTTTTCAGCAGCTGGCGGTATAAATGCGGATATAGAAACAACAAAAAGAAGCCTCAAAACCTCTTATAAAAGAGCTTAAAAAAACGTGGCATCTTTCCAAAAAAAGACTAAAAGCATGGATATATTAAGATTAATAGGACGCACGAAAAACCTTTTTGAAGATGACATAAATGTGCTTGGTAAAAAAATTTAAAAGAGATAGTTTCAAGTTCGAGCTTTCTAGTTATTGGCGGTGCCGGTTCTATCGGCTCAGCCGTGACAAAAAGAAAATTTTTATAAGAGATCCAAAAAAATTATACATCGTTGATATCTCTGAAAATAACCTTGTCGAGCTGGTACGTGACATAAGAAGCGAGTTTGGATATATAAGTGGCGACTTTAAAACTTTCGCCATAGATGTTGCAAGTGCCGAGTTTGATGCACTCTTGGCACAAAGTGGTGGATTTGACTACGTGTTAAATTTATCAGCACTAAAGCATGTTAGAAGCGAAAAAGATCCGTTTACGCTTATGAGGATGCTTGAAACAAATATCTTTAACACCGACAAAAACGCTAGCGCAAGCTCTCTACATGAAGTCAAAAAAATATTTCTGCGTTAGCACCGATAAGGCTGCAAACCCTGTAAATTTAATGGGAGCTAGCAAGCGCATCATGGAGATGTTTGTGTTTAGACACTCTTTAAATATCGACGTCTCAATGGCTAGATTTGCAAACGTGGCATTTAGCGACGGCTCACTTCTTTTGGATTTCAAAAGCGCATAGAAAAATTTCAGCCCATAGTCGCCCCAAACGACGTCAGGCGCTACTTCCTAACGCCAAAAGAGAGCGGCGAGCTTTGTCTTTTAAGTACCATTTTTTTGGTGAAAATAGAGATATTTTTTTCCCAAAAATTAGATGAGTAATTTAGACCTCATAACATTTAGCGAGATAGCCAAACGATACTTAGTAAATTTGAGGCTACGAGCCATTTTTATGTGAAAATGAGGAGGAGGCTAGAAAGCTTGCAAAAAGTACTTCCAAAAGATGGCTTTTACCCTTGTCTTTTTGCACCCTAGCGACACGACTGGAGAGAAGGACTATGAGGAGTTTTTTTGTTGACGGCGAGAAGCTTGATATGCAAAAGACTTCAAAAATATTGGCATAGTTAAAAATGATGCAAATTTTGATAGCAAAAAGCTGGAAATTTTTAAAAACAATATCTTAAATTTAAAAATCGAGCTTAGCATGGAGCAAAGAGGACATTTTGCGCGAAGTTTTTCGAGCTTATACCGAATTTTATGCATAAAGAAACAGGAAAGTATCTCGATGAGAAAATGTGATTTTGACGAGGTTTTGAAATTTATAAAAAGCACCTTTGGCAAGGATAAAGTCCCGCTTCACGAGCCCTAAATTTATAGGCAATGAGAAAAAAATATCTACTTGAGTGCATCGACTCTAGTTTCGTCTCAAGTGTCGGTAAATTTGGTAGATGAGCTTGAGAGTAAGCTAGCTCAAATGGTTGGTGCTAAATCTCGCAGTTGCTACGACAAATGGCACCTCTGCGCTTCATATCTGCTTAAAAGCTAGCCAGTGTTGGCCAAGATGACGAAGTGATCACACAGCCAGTTACCTTTATAGCCACTTGCAATGCCATTAGCTACCTTTTTGCAAAGCCAGTTTTTTTGTGGATGTTGACCTTGACACACTTGGTATGTCGCCAGCGGCGCTTAGTGAGTTTTTAGAGAGAAACTGCGAGCTAAAAAGACGGCAACTGCGTAAATAAAACTAGCGGCAGGATAGTGCGTGCCTGCGTGCCTATGCATACTTTCGGGCTACCTTGCAAGATAGTTGAGATAGCTGAAATTTGCAAGCGTTGGAACATCGCTTTGGTAGAAGATAGCGCCGAGAGCCTTGGCAGCTACTACAAAGGCACTCATACAGGGAATTTTCGGCAAGCTTTGCAGCGATGAGCTTTAATGGCAATAAGATCGTCACAAGCGGAGGAGGCGGAGCTATCATCACAAACGACGAGGAGATAGCAAAGCACGCTCAAATTTATCACCACAACGGCCAAGGTGCCGCATCCTTTTGAGTATCGTCACAGCGAGATCGGCTACAACTACCGCTTGCCAAAGTTTAAACGCGACCCTGCTTGTGGCGCAGCTAGTAAATTTGGAGCTATTTTTTTAAAGAGCAAACGCGAGCTTGCGATGATCTCATAAAGAGTATTTTTTTCAAATTTGATGATGTGAAAGTTTATAGATGAGCCAGCAGACGCTAGGTCAAATTTTTGGCTAAACACGGTGCTTTTTTTGAAAGCCGTGAAAAAAACGAGATGAGTTTTTAAAATTTAGCAATGAAAATGGTGTTTTTTTACACGTCCTATCTGGCAGCTCATGAATGAGCTTGATATGTTTAAGGACTGCCAAAGAGATGAGCTAAAAAAATGCTAAACTTTTCTAAGCGACAGGATAGTAAATATCCCAAGTTCAGCAATACTATGAAAAGTAAAGATATGACATCAGGGATTTATATAGTAGGGACAGGCGGATTTGCAAGTGAGGTTGCTGAGTATATTCTAGATAATGACGAATATAAAATTAATGGATATTTTGATATTAAAGAAGATGATTATAAAAAAATATAAATATGTAGCACCATTTTTTTGGGAGATGAACAAAACTACAATTTTTTTCTAAGGGAGATAATGTAACTATTGCTATTTCCGACCATAAGCTAAGGAATAAAAATATATGTTTTTTTGAAAAACAAAGGAGTTAATTTTTCCAAACATTGTTCACAGAAGTTCATTTATATCAAAGTCTTCTTTTGTGGGTGAGGGCTCCTTAATATGTCCATTTGTATCTATAACATCAAACGCCAGTATAGGCAAAAATTTACTCAAGCAAATATTTATAGCTATGTGGCACACGACTGCATAATAGGAAGTAATGTTACATTTGCTCCATCCGTTAAATGTAATGGAAATGTAATAATCGAAGATGATGTATATATTGGAACCGGAGCGATTATTCATCAGGGTAAACACAATAGACCATTAAGGATTGGAAGAGGCGTTGTGATTGCGGCCGGCTCAGTGGTAACAAAAAGTATCGAAGCCGGAAAAGACTGTATTTGGAAATCCAGCTATTGAATTTACGAAAGAAAATATAAAAAAAGGAGAAGCTAGGTGGCTAATTTTTTAAATTCAATCCCAATTGAAGAGATTAAAATAGGCATGAAAGCTAGCTATTCTCAAACTATTACAGATGCCGACATTAAAGCGTTCGCAGGTATTAGTGGGGATAGAAATCCAGTACACATAGATGAGGAATATGCTTCTAACTCAAGATATAAAAAAAGAATCGCTCATGGATTAATGACCGCATCTTACTTTTTCTGCCCTTTTTGGTACTAAAAATTCCAGGGGAAGGTTGTGTTTATGTCTCTCAAACTTTAAATTTTAAAAAGACCGGTTTATGTTGGAGATACGGTAACTGCCACTGTTGAGGTCTTTAGAGTTGATCTAGAAAAAAATTTAGGGTATTTTTTTAGAACTATTTGCAGAGTTAAGCAAAGAATTGTTACTGATGGGGAAGCAGAAATATATATTCCCAAAATAAGGAATTAAATGAATAAAGTGTTTATCATAGCTGAGGCTGGAGTAAATCACAATGGTGATATAAATTTAGCAAAAAAAGCTAATCGACATAGCAGCCAAGGCTGGCGCTGATGCGGTAGAAATTTCAGACATTTAAAGCTACTCTTAATATTTCAAAAATGCGCAAAAAGCTAACTATCAAAAAAACAAAATACTGATAAAAACGAGAGTCAGCTTGATATGATAAAAAAACTAGAGTTAAATGAAAATATACACAAGGAGCTCATTGCCTACTGCAAACAAAAAAATATCACATTTCTCTCAACTCCTTTTTGATAGCGACAGCATAAAAGCTTTTGATGAGCTTGGGCTTAGTACATTTAAGATCCCAAGCGGTGAGATAACAAATTTACCTTTATCTTAGGCAAATAGGGTGGTCTTAATAAGAAGATCATTCTCTCGACCGGAATGGCAAATTTGAGGCGAGGTGGAAGCCGCGATAGAAGCACTTGTAAAAAGTGGTACGAAACGTGAAAACATAAGCCTTCTACATACAAATACGCAGTATCCAACGCCAATGGAGGATGTAAATTTAAAAGGCGATGATAACTCTTAAAAAAATGCCTTTGGGCTTGAGGTTGGATATAGCGATCATACGCTTGGCATCGAGGTTGATATCGCAGCGGTTGCCATGGGCGCAAATATCATAGAAAAAGCACTTTACGCTTGATAAGAGCATGCCTGGACCTGATCATAAGGCTAGCCTTGAGCCAGATGAGCTAGTGGCGATGATTAAAGCCATTAGAAATATCGAGCTAGCACTTGGAGATGGGCTTAAGCATTTTAGTAAAAGTGAGAGCGAAAAATATAAAAAAATAGCTAGAAAATCGATCGTAGCAAAGTGTAATATAAAAAAAGGCGAAATTCTTAGCGAACAAAATATATGTGTGAAACGCCCAGGAGATGGCATAAATCCTATGAGATGGGATGAAGTAATTGGACAAATTTCACAAAAAGATTACAAGCAAGACGATCTGATATGAGAAAAAAATTTGTGTAGTGACAAGTACTAGAGCCGAATATGGTCTGCTTTACTGGCTCTTAAAAGAGATTGAGGCAGATAGCGAGCTTGAGCTTCAGCTTATTGTCACTGGCATGCATCTAAGTCCTGAGTTTGGACTCACATACAAAGAGATTGAAAAAGAATTTAAGATAGATAAAAAGATAGAAATTTTAGGCTCTTCGCACTCAAAGCTTGATATATGTACTGAAATGGCAAAGGTTTATGAGAAATGTGCCCCAGCTTTTAGCGAACTTAAGCCAGATGTATTGGTACTTCTTGGTGATAGATATGAGATATTTGGCGTAGCTGGAGTGGCTAGCATCATGCAAATACCAATAGCACACATACATGGTGGGGAAACTACTCAAGGGCATTTGATGAGGCTTTTTAGACACAGCATAACAAAGATGAGCCATATTCATTTTGCAGCTACAAGAGAGTATGCAAACCGCATAATCCAGCTAGGAGAAGAGCCTAGCAGGGTTTTTTTAATGTCGGTAGGTCTGGCATTGAAAAATATAAAAAAAGCTAAATTTACTAAATAAAGATGAGTTTGAAAAAAATCTATAATTTTAAACTTGCTAAAAAAAATATACTAATCACATTTCATCCGGCAACGCTTGAAAATGGCAGTGCAAAAAAATCAATTTAGCGAGCTTTTTAAAGGCAATAGATGAGTTAAAAGATACAAATTTTATCTTTACAAAAAGCAAATAGTGACACAGATGGTGATGTGATAAATAAAATGATAGATGGGTATGTGAACCAAAACTCACAAAAAGCTGTGGCGTTTGCTTCACTTGGGCAGCTAAGATACCTAAGTGCGATAAGATTTGTTGATATTGTCCTAGGAAATAGCTCAAGTGGTCTTTCAGAAGCCCCTAAGCTTTTAAAAAAAGGCCACCATAAATATAGGTGACCGCCAAAAAGGACGCGCTAGAGCTAGCAGTGTGATAGACGTTAGGCCTGTTAAAGAAGAAATTTTAGCTGCTATAACAAAAGCATATTCGAAGGGATTTGAGCAAATTTTACAAAAACACAATCAATCCATACGATAGTGGTAGCCCAAGTAAAAATGCTAAAAATTTTAAAAGAGATAGAGCTTGATGATATTTTTGAAAAAGAATTTCTATGATATAGGTTTAAAATGAGAATAGTAAACGATATAAAGCTAAGCATAAATTCAACCATAAAAAGACGCCCTGCAAACAATCAATAATGGCGGGCTCCAAATAGCTATTGTCGTGGATGAAAACGATAGCCTTGTAGGTACAGTAACGGATGGGGATATTAGGCGTGGACTATTAAATGGTCTTGATCTAAATAGCAACATAAATCTTATAGTACACAAGAGTCCAAGTACTGCAAATGTTGGCGACACAAAAGAGTCAATCCTAAAAAAATAGCACTTGCTAAAAAGCTTCATAAAATCCCACTAATAGATGAACTTGGAAAGCTAGTTGGCATAGAAGATATCGAAGACATTATAAAACCGATCAGCAAAACAAACAAAGTCATTTTTAATGGTAGGAGGTCTTGGTACTAGACTTAGACCACTTACGCAAGATACTCCAAAGCCAATGTTAAAGGTCGGAAACAAGCCGATACTTCAAACGATAGTTGAGAAATTTGCGGAGTATGGCTTTGTAAATATCACTATGTGTGTAAATTTTAATGCAGATATCATCAAGGACTATTTTGGTGACGGCAAAGAATTTGGAGTAAACATCGACTATATTTTAGAGAAAAAAAGAATGGGTACGGCAGGTGCATTAAGCCTACTTAAAGAGCGACCGAACGAACCATTTTTTTGTAATGAACGGTGATCTTCTTACAAATGTAAATTTCGAGCATATTTTTTTAACTACCACACGCTAAATAAAGCGACGGCTACAATGTGTGTAAGAGAGTATGACTACGAAGTGCCTTATGGCGTTGTAAAAATGAATGACAACAAGATAGTAGAGATCTCAGAAAAACCGGTGCAGAAATTTTTCGTAAGTGCTGGGATATATATGCTCTCACCTGAAATTTTAGACTTGATACCACAAGATGAGTTTTTACGATATGCCGACTCTTTTTTGAAAAAGCGATAAGCCAAGGTAAAAATGTAATCTCATTTCCTATACATGAGTATTGGATCGATATAGGCCGATTAGAAGAGTATCAAAAAGCAAATGAAGAATACGCAAAAATATTTTTGATTGGATATTTTAAATGAAAGCTCTTATCTTAGGCTATGGTTCGATTGGTAAAAGGCATTGCGAAGTATTAGAAGCTTTTACCGCAGATAGATGAAATCTGCCTCGTTACTAGCCAAAATGTAGCCAATAAAAATTTGTTACAAAAGTTTAGAAGAAGTCTCAAATTTAGATAAGTTTGACTACTTTGTCATAGCAACTCCCACATTTTTACACCTGCAAAATTTAGAAATTTCTTTAGAAGAGAAAGTAAAAGATAAAAATAATACTTTGTGAAAAGCCTTTGTTTGAGAAATTTTCACGATTTTACGCCAAGAAACAACAAAATTTTTGTAGGCTACGTGCTTTAGATTTCATCCACTTTTACAAAAACTCAAAGAGCTTTTGAAAAGTGAAAAAAATTTGTACATAAACGCTAGTTGTGGACAGTATCTACCAAGCTGGAGAAATGAAGACTATACAAAATGTTATAGTGCTAGCAAAGAAAAAGGCGGTGGGGTTTTGCTAGATCTTAGTCATGAGTTAGACTATACCATGTGGCTGTGTGGCAAATTTGAAGAGCATAAAAAAAGCTTTCAAGATAAAATCTCAAATTTGCAGATAACAAGCGATGATTTATGTTTGATCTTTGGCAAAACAGATAATAATGTAATAGCCAATATAAGCATTGATTATCTAAGCCGCATAACACATAGAAACGTGCGAGTGGAGTGCGAAGGCTCAACTTATGAGCTTAATTTCATAAAAGGTACTCTCATAAAACAAGATATCAATAGGCAAATTTTTAACATGCCAAATTTGGCAAGAAATGAGATGTTTTTAGCTATGCATAAAGATATCCTGGGTGAACAAAGATACGTTTGTGGCTTTAGCGAAGGACAAGATGCTATGGACGCAATAGATCAAATTCAAAGGCAAAAATAATGAGTAATGTTTTATGTACAATATGTGCGAGAGGCGGTAGTAAGGGCGTAAAGGGGAAAAAAATGTACGTGAGCTTTGTGGAAAAACCACTTATTGCTTACACCATAGAGCAAGCCAAAGAGTCAAATTTATTTGAACATATAGTAATTAGTACTGATAGCGATTTGATCGCAGAAACGGCAGTAAAATACGGTGCAGAAGTATTTTTTTAAAAGAGATGCTGCTATGGCCAGCGACACAGCTGGAAAGCTTGATGTGATAAAAGATGCTTTTTAAAAAAAGCGAACAACATTACGCACAAAGAAATTTGATTACGAGATCGATCTTGATGCAACAGCTCCACTTCGTGATGTAAGCGATATCATAAACGCTTACAAGCAGTTTCTAGGAGATGAAAATGACAATCTAATAACCGCAATGCCAAGCAGAAGAAGCCCATACTTTAACTTGGTTGAAATTTATTCTGACGGACATGTGGGGCTTGCAAAAACTTTATCAAAAAGCCATTGTAAGACGACAAGATGCACCAAAGACTTATGATATGAACGCTTCTATCTATATCTGGAAACGTGAAGCCCTGCTAAATAACGATACATTGTTTTTTGCCAAAAACTGGGCTTTATGTGATGAGTGAGGACAGATCAATCGATATAGATTGTGAACTGGATTTTAAACTTTGTAGAGTTTTTTTAATGAAGGAAAAAAATGCTAACAGATAAAGTCATAGTAGTAACAGGAGGAGCTGGTAGGATAGGAAGTGCTTTCATAAGAGCCATCACTAGTCAAAACGGAGTTGGAGTAATAGCAGAAGTCGACACAAAAAGAGCAAATTTACTAAAAGATGAAATAAAAACCTCAAACAAAGCGGCAAAAATCGAAGTTTTACAAATTGATATCAGTGACGTAAATTCTGTTAATGAAGCCATACATTTCTTATACTCAAAAATATGGTCGCATAGACGCACTGGTAAATAATGCCTATCCAAAAAAACAAAAAAATTACGGTAAGAAAATTTTTGAGATAGATATGAATGATTTCAATGCCTTCTTAAATTTACACCTTGGTGGATACTTTAATATCTCACAAAAATTTTATAAAATACTTTTTGGAGCAAGGCTACGGCAATATCATAAATGTCTCATCTATACAAGGTATCGGAGCGCCTGCTTTTGAGACTTACGAGGGAACAAATATGCACTCTCCTGTCGAATATACAGTAGTAAAAACATGGCCTTCTTGGCATGACAAAATACATGGCAAAGATGTTTAAAAAGACAATATCCGCGTAAACGCTATAAGTCCTGGAGGAATTTTAGATGGGCAGCCTGAGCCATTTTTTTAAGCCAATATAAAAAAAGATGTGGTGTGAAGGGAATGCTCAATGCAAATGATATTTGCGGTGCTTTAATCTATTTACTAAGCGATGTATCAAAAATATGTAAATGGACAAAATATTGTAGTTGACGATGGATTTAGTTTATAATTTAAAGCCTTAGTTACTACTAAGGCTTTTAAGCAGCAAATTTAGCATGAGTATTTTTAAAAATCTTATATACAAAGCTTAAGATATTTTTATTGATTGTAAAAGTATAAAACCCCAAAGTTAAGCTTTGGGGCGTTGGTTTGCGTATTAAAAAGCATTAACACTCTTAAGGCTTTGTACTACAACAAAGCCTCACTTAAAAACCTTAATTAACTACTGTAGTAGCTTCATTACGTTTTTGTTGTACGCTGTTTGCTTGACTCATAGCATAAGCACCTGATTGAGCTAGGATATTATGTTTTTGAGAAGTTAGCAGACTCGCTAGCAAAAATCAACATCTCTAATTTGAGATTCTGCTGATTTTACGTTAACTTGAGTTACAGTTATGTTGTTAACTGTAGCTTGAAGTTGGTTTTGAACTGAACCAAGGTCTGAACGAACTTGATCAAGTGTTTTTTTGAGCAGACTCAGCGATACTCATAACAGCCATCGCACCACGAAGTGTCATAACACCAGCAGATTGAGCTACTGATAAAGCAGCACTCATTCTTTGGAAGCCCATAGCAGTTGCTAGGTTTTTTTATCTATTTGTCCTCTTACATCTCTTAGAGATACTGATTGTTGAGCACCACCACCAGTAGAGAATGCTATTGATAGTTTAGTAAGACCCCCACCATTTAGTTTAATATCTCTACCATCAAGACGAACTAGATTTAATCTACCTACAAAGCCAGCTGTTAAAGATGTACCAGCTGCTGCTTTACCTTTACCGCCAAGACCTTTTGAGATATCTTTACCTGTTGCAACAATAGCACGGCCGTCACGGCTTGTTAGTACCATTTTGCCAGTTTCAGCATCAACAGAAGCTTCAACACCAGTTTGATCTTTTTACAGAGTTGATAGCATTTACAAGTGCACCATTTGAGTCATTTGCTTTTAACTTCTAGGTCGCCAATTTTTAACACCGTTGATTGTTAAAGACTGAATTAAACCACCAGCGATAGCTGCACTAGCTTTCAAGTAACATCAGCTGTAGCTCTAACACCAGTTTTTATCAGCAACTTTGTTGATATTTTTCAGCTAGAGCACCAAGACCTTTACCGATACCTGTTGAGATGGTAGCACCTGTAACGCCGACATCATTTACACCATCAACGTTTAAGAATTTAAGATTTACTGCGCCCATACCTGTAAGAAGTTTTGAACTCTCAAAACGTGTAAGGCCAATCTTATCAGATGTAGTCGCACCAATACTTGCTTTAACAGTTTGGTTTGAGTAAGCACCTATTTGGAATTCTTTATTAGAGAATGTTCCGTTTAGTAGTTGCTGACCGTTAAATGAAGTAGTGTTACCGATATTGTCAAGCTCTTCCATTAGACGAACGATATCAGCTTGCAATGCTTGGCGTGATTGAGTTGTTTGGCCGTCTTGAGCTGATTGAGTAGCTTTTGTCTTGATAGTATCAAGAATTTTTAGCTGCTCGTCCATAGCTTTATCGGCAACTTGAATGATACCAATAGCATCATTACCGTTTGCAATAGCTTGACCTAAAGCTGAAGCTTGACTTCTTAAGCTATCTGCAATAGATAGACCTGAAGCATCGTCTGCAGCTGTTTGAATCCTAAGACCTGAGCTAAGTTTGTTAAGTGACTTAGATAGGTCAGTGTTGTTGCTAACTGCGTTAGCGTGTGTGTTAAGTGCGTTTACGTTTGTGTTAATACGAAAAACTCATTGTAAATCCTTTTTAATTTTTTTAGTTACGACTTCTTGTCGCACAAAAACTATATCGTGAAATTTTTCTAAAAAAACTTTATAGGTATGAATGAAAAAAATTTTTAAAAAAATTAACACGGATTTGATTTTTATGTCTTGATACTTTTAAAAATTATTTTTTTGCTACAATTACGCCAAAAAAATTAAAGGCTATATATAATGAAAAGCTTAATCATCGTAGAGTCGCCTGCAAAAGCGAAGACTATAAAAATTTCTTAGACAAAAACTACAACGTCATCGCTTCAAAAGGTCACATCAGAGACTTACCAAAAACTAGCTTTGGCATCAAGATAGAAGATGATAAATTTACCCCAGAATACCGCATCAGCAGTGATCACTCCGCCATCGTAAAAGAGATAAAAGAGCTCGCCAAAGGTGCTGATGAAATGTACCTCGCGACCGATGAGGATAGAGAGGGTGAGGCGATCGCATTTCACATAGCAAATGCCATCGGCAAAGAGCCAACTAGTCTGCCTCGCATCGTCTTTCACGAGATCACCAAAAGCGCCATACAAAACGCTCTAAAAAGCCCAAGACACGTCGATATGAATAGCGTCAATGCCCAGCAAACAAGGCGTTTGCTCGACCGCATAGTTGGCTACAAGCTAAGTCCGCTTTTAAATTTAAAGATACAAAAAGGCTTAAGCGCTGGCCGTGTTCAAAGTGCGGCACTAAAGATAATAGTCGACCGCGAGCGTGAAATCCAGGCATTTAAGCCAGTTGAATACTACACCATTGACACCGTTTTTTAAAAAGACCCTAGACGCTGAGCTAGTTAAATTTGAAAACCAAAAGATCGAAAAAGCTTACCATCCAAAAACCCAGACCGCGCAAAAATACATCATTGAAAAATTTACAAAATGAGAAATGTAGTGTCCGTGAGATCGAGAGTAAAGATAGAAAGATCCAGCCAAGCCCGCCATTTATGACTTCAACCCTTCAGCAAAGTGCGAGCAACCGTCTTGGCTTTTAGCCCTAAAAAGACGATGATGATCGCACAAAGCCTCTATGAAGGCGTACAAACTCACGAAGGCTTCATGGGTGCTATCACATATATGAGAACAGATAGCTTAAATTTAGCCAAAGAGGCTGTCGCGGCCGCTAGAGAGCATATATTGCAAAACTACGGCAAAGAGTATCTGCCGGCCAAAGCGATAAGCTACACGACAAGTTCAAAAAGCCGCGCAAGAAGCCCACGAAGCGATTCGCCCTACAAATTTAAACTTCACTCCACAAATCGCCGCTAAATTTTTAGAAAAAGACGCGCTTAAACTCTACACACTCATCTATAATAGATTTTTTTAGCCTGCCAAATGAGCGCATGTGTGAGTCAAACGCAAAATGTCTATGTCGCAAGCGAAAAAAAGGCGAGTTTAAGATAAGCGGCAGAAAGGTACTATTTGACGGCTTTTACAAAGTTTATGGCGAGCTTGATAAGGATAAAATTTCGCCAATTTAAAAAGGGCGACGAGATGAACTTGCAAAGCATAAAAAGCACGCAAAAATTTCACCGAGCCACCAGCTAGGTACTCAGAAGCTGGCCTTGTTAAAAAGCTTGAAAGCCTTGGCATCGGCCGCCCAAGTACCTATGCACCGACTATCACGCTGCTAACCTCAAGAGACTACGTGAGAGTCGAGAAAAAGCAGCTCATACCAAACGATATCGCATTCAGCATGATAGGTGTTTTGGAGGAGCACTTTAGCAATATCGTTGATAGCGATCTACCTCACATCTTGAAGAAAAGCTCGATGAGATAGCACTTGATAAGGCTGACTGGCAAAAAGGTGCTAAGCGACTTTTACTATCCATTTATGGAAAAAAATTAGTGCTGGAAAAACTGGCATAAAGAGCCTAAAAACGGCTACTCCGATCGGAGAGAAGTGCCCAGAGTGCGGAAGCGAGCTAGTGCTTAGAAAGGGCAGATACGGCGAGTTTATCGCTTGCTCACATTCCCAAAATGCAAATACTCAAGAAACGTCGCAAAAGATAACGAAAAGAGCGCAGAAACTGGCTCTACTTCGGCTGCTAAGCCAAAGCGTGAGCTTAAAAAGCTTGATGTGCCATGTCCAAAATGTGGCGGTGAGATCGTCGAGAGATTTAGCAGACGCGGTAAATTTGCATGGATGTGCCAACTATCCAAAATGCGACTTCGTCTCAAACTACGAGCCAGTTGAGCAAAAAAATGTGACGAATGTGGCGGCGATATGATCAAAAAAAGAGCTTAAAAAAAGGCACATTTATAGAGTGCACAAAATGTAAGAAAAAGACGCTTATTTCTGAAAACTAGAAATTTCTAGCCAAATCTGAGCCTTTGCAGCATAGATTTGGCTTATAATTTGGACTTTAAATGCCTGACACCACTGCTAAAGCTTTAGCCAGCATAAAGGGCAAAACCTCGTCATCAACTACACTTAGTCAGATGGTAGCTTCACATCGTAGTACCCACTTTTTTTGGGCTTTTTGGCAAGCTCAGACCCTACTAATTTTTAAAAACTACCTTTTTATAAGAAAAAGTAATGTCATGAAAATCTAAGCTTTTCGCATAGTTTTTAATAAATTTATATCGTGGAGCAAATTACTAAATTCCATTCACTCACAAGAATTGACTGCTAAAATTTGGATTCGCTTATAGCTTTAACTCAAATTTCTAGAGCCGAAATTACTCGTTCTTGAAATTTTACAAATTTACTTGACACTTGCCATATATACGAACGCATGCAGTGCAAAAATCGCTATCACATGCACTTCTAACGTGCGAAGGATTTAGGGGATTAAAAAGGAAGATAAAGGGACGGCTTTGCTTCGCTAGCTCGCAGCTATAAGCAGACCGTAACTCCAGCCTCTTTGTCCCCCTTTGAATAAAAAAATAAATTTATACATTTCATCAAACTTTTTTTGCAAATTCATAAACCATCCTACTTAAATTTCTAAACCTATCAAAAGCTATAATACGCCCCAAAAAAAGGATGAAAAATGAAAACAATTATGCTCTGTGCGATATGCTCAGTCACTCAAGGAAACTGCGCCGAGGACTGCGCTTACTGCACACAAAGTGCCAAAGCTGGTGCCGATATCTCAAAATTTAAAGAAAAAGCGTGCAACAGGTGGTGGACGAAGCCAAAATGGCTTATAAAAACCACGCTCTTGGCTTTTTGCTTGGTCACAAGCGGCGCTAGACTGAATGACAAAAACCGACTATATCGCATCTTTAGCAAGAGCTGTGCATAAAGAAGTGCCAAATTTAATGCTCATCGCATGTAACGGTATGGCGACTTACGAGCAGCTTAGCGAGCTCAAAAAAAGCTGGCGTTTTTTAGCTACAACCACAACCTTGAAACAAGCCAAGAATTTTTTTCCCAAAAATTTGTAAAACACACACTTGGGACGAGAGATATCAGACAAATTTAGATGCAAAAAGGCTGGGCTCATGCTTTGCACTGGTGGCATTTACGGAGTTGGAGAGAGCGAGGCTGATAGGGTGAGCTTTAGAGCTAGTCTAAAAGAGCTTTGAGCCATTTTTCGTCACCGATAAATTTTTTTATCAAAAATGAATCTCTAACTCTTGATCTGCCTCCTCTTAGTGCGGATGAGGCCCTAAAAATAGTGCACGACACCAAAAGCGCTCTACCAGAAACTAGAGTCATGATAGCTGGCGGTAGGGAGAAAAATTTTCAGGCGATAGACAATACGAGATCTTTGAAAAATGGCGCCGATGCGATCGTGATAGGTGACTATCTCACCGCAAAAGGCGAGAAAGCTAGCAAGGATATCGAGGAGCTTACAAAGCGCGGTTTTAGCTTCGCAAGTATCTGCCACTAATGCTTGCAAATTTACTTTTTGCAGGGGCTTGGAGGCTTTATCGGAGCTGGATGTAGGTTTTTAGCTGGCGAGCTCCTAGAAATTTAGCCACTTTCCGCTAGCCACACTTGGCGTAAAATGTACTTGGCAGCTTTATTATCGGCGTTTTTGTTTTGTCTAAATGTAAGCCAAAGCGTGAGGGTGTTCTTGGTCATTGGCATACTTGGCGGATTTACAACATTTTTCAAGCTTTAGCCTTGATAGTGTGAAAATTTTTACTAGAAGGCGAGCTGGTAAAAGGCTTTTTAAATATCTTTTTAAACCTTGTCCTTTGCCTGCTTGCAAGCTATCTTGGAATTTTGCTTAGCAAAAATTTGTGAGGGTTTTTAAGGCGTGTAGTAAAATAGCTTTGTTTGTGCCATTTTACAAATTTCTAAAAACTTTACTAGCTTGCCCTAGCATACTACTAATTTTAGGCTTCGCTTCATTTAGCACTCAAATTTAGAGCCGTGATATGCTCGCTCATCAATTTCTAAATTTGATAGGGTTTAACCGCATGTAGTGTGCTAGCACTGGAGCATGTCACCTCTAACGTTGTCGGGGTTAGGGGATCGTTAAGGGGAAGGGAGCGACTTCGTGTCTGCCATGCAGTTGCGAGCTTGCGAAGCAAATTCAAGCCCCTTTGTTCCCCTTTAAGTAAAAATTTCATCAATCTATGTGCAAATTTTACATTCATTCACTCACAAGAATTGGCTGCTAAAAATTTGATGAAATTTAACAAAACCACATGCAGCGCAAAACATGCCACATCCACCTTTCTACCTAGCTTCTACCTTTGGCATCTGAAGCATAAAAATTTCTAGCTTCACTTAAAAGTACAGGCTTAAGCCCATCTACCAGAGTTTTTTTGGATCATAAATCTCTCATATGAAAGTATTAAGACTCCATCATTTCTAAGTAAAAAAAGTGGATTATTTCTATATTTTTACTGCTAGTTTCATCTTTTTATGAGAGCTAAAATTTGATCATTCTCTTCACTATAAAAGCACCTCTTTAGCCTCTTTTATCTTCTTTTTAGCTCAGCAAGCATACTTTCACTTTTTTTATATTTTTTTGTCAAATTCACTCTAAAAGCCTACGAAATGCTCATCAAAATTTTTCATTTTTTTAAAAAGTAAAAACTCTCATCTTTGGCTGTATTTTTTTCTTATAAAAAAATGCTTCCATCAAATTAAAACTTCGAACCAAACTTAGCTCATCTGCAAAGCCAAAAATTCCCAAAAAAATATCAAGACAAAAAAATAGAAATTTACGCATAAATTTGCACTCCAAATTTTTAAAAATTTGTCGCCATTTTTGCCCAAAGATCGCTTAGCTTAATCAAAAAAAATAACAAAAGCTTTTTTTATACAATCAAACATTTTTTTAATTTAAGGATCTTTTTGCAGTTACATCAAGCTAGCGAGCTTAGTATTCTTGTCGTTTTGGCATTTATCGTCTTTTGCTTCGCCTTATATTTCTAAAATTTTACGCATTCCTGTCGCTCCTGCTGAGATAATACTTGGAGCACTAGCTAGCTACATCGGGCTTGTCGGCGAAAATGAGATGTTTAAGCTAATTAGCGAAGTTGGCTTTTTCTTTTTGATGTTTCTAGCTGGCATGAGATCGATCTTAGGGATGCTTATAAATATTGACCGCAGAATTTTACGTCTGGGGCTTATCTATCTTGCGCTCATCTACGCTCCAGCTACGGCTTTGACGCTGGGGTTTGAGCTTAGCCTGCTTTTACATCATCATCATCCCGATAATGGCCGTTGGTATGGTATTTACGCTATTTAAGGAGTATGGCAAGCAGCAAGAGTGGCTAAATTTAAGCATGCTAATAGCAACTATCGGCGAGCTTTTTAAGCATCACGCTTCTAACATTTACCGCTGCTTACTTGCAGTTTGGAGCGAGCATAAATTTATGGCTAACGATTGGATATTTGATCTTATTTTTTTGGCTATCAGCGTGCTTAGCTTTTAAAATTTTGGACGTGCTTTTTTTGGTGGTATCCGGGGCTTAAAGTGGTGCTTATGCCACACTATGACAAGGACGAGAAGGACATCAGGCTTTGCATCGCGGTATTTTTTTCACGATGATAGCTTTGATGCTCTATCTAAATTTAGAGGGTTGCCTTTGGTGCGTTTATCGCAGGTATGTTTATCACGACATTTTTTGATCACAAAAAGGACTTGCCGCACAAGCTTTCAAGCTTTGGATTTGGCTTTTTGGTGCCGATATTTTTCATCCACATAGGCTCTACTTTTAAGCTTTCAAGCCTAAGCTCAAATGAAGTGATAAAAGATGCTGTTTTTTTATATTTTTTTAGCGATGCTTGGCACAAGAGTTGTATCTAGTTTGCTCTTTTTGGGCAAGCTTGGCTTTAGAGGGATATTTTTTTATTTGCCATTTCGCAGTCTATGCCACTCACGCTTTTTGATCGCAGTTGCTACTATCGCACACAAATCAGGCGAGATAAGTGACTATTCTTACTCATCTTTTATCCCTAGCAAGCCTCGCACAAGCTATAATAGGAGCTATAATCATCAAAAATTTTAATGCAATCAAAAAAAGTAAGGAGTAAAAAAATGTCATCAAATACAGCTACGCTAACTGATAACAGAACTGGCAAGAGTTACGAGTTTCCTATACTAAAAGGCACTATGGGGCCTGATGTGATGAGACATCTCGACATTTTTTTAGTGATACTGGAATGTTTACTTTTGACAGAGGTTATACTTCAACTGCGATGTGTCGCTCAGCGATAACTTACATAGACGGCTTAAAAGGCGAGCTAATGTATAGAGGTTATGATATCGCGTATTTGGCCGAAAAATAAGACATTTTTTTAGACGTGGCATATTTACTCTTAAACAAAGAGCTTCCAACAAATGATCAGTATATAAACTTTAAAAACCGAGCTTAAAAAAAGAAGCTTTTATACATGAAGGCATGATGAAGCTATTTGATGCATTTCCAGACAAAGCTCACCCTATGGCGATCTTGCAAGCAGCGGTCTCAGCGCTAAGTGCGTTTTACTCAGACCACCTGAATATGGATAAACCTGAAGAGTATCACGAGATGGCTATGCGTATAATCGCTAAAATCCCAACGATCGCGGCCTTTAGTTACCGCTACTCACGCGGGCTTCCTATCATATATCCAAATTTAGATCGTGGCTTTACTGAAAATTTCCTCTACATGATGAGAGGCTATCCGTACGAGCACGTCGATCTTAAGCCTATCGAGATCAAGGCACTTGACACGGTCTTTATGCTGCACGCAGATCACGAGCAAAATGCTTCAACTACGACTGTTAGAACCGTTGGCTCTACGCACGCGCACCCATACGCATGTATAAGTGCGGGCATCGGCGCACTTTTGGGGCTGGGCTCACGGTGGCGCAAACGAAGGCGTTATCCGTCAGCTTGAAGAGATCGGCTCGGTCGCAAATGTCGATAGATACATCGCTAGAGCAAAGGATAAAAATGATCCATTTAGGCTAATGGGCTTTGGCCACAGGGTCTATAAAAATACTTTGACCCTCGTGCAAAAGTGCTTAAGAAGATGAGAGATCAGCTTATGGATGAGATAGGCATCAACTCAGAGCTTATTAAGATCGCAAACCGCATTGAGGAAATCGCGCTAAATGATGACTACTTTGTGAGCAGAAATTTATATCCAAATGTTGATTTTTCACTCAGGGCTCATCCTAAAAGCGCTTGGTATACCAAATAATATGTTTGCCGTAATCTTTGTCATCGGCAGGACTCCAGGCTGGATCAGCCAGTGGATCGAGCTAAAAGAGCAAGATACGATAAAGATCGTCCGCCCAAGACAGCTTTTATGTTGGAGAGACAAACAGAACACCAAAATGAGTGAGCTTCTAATTTGAGCTAAAAAAAGCAGCCGTTAATGCTGGAGCGCAAATAATGAAATTTTACTCAGCTAATAATACGGCTCTTAAAGTAAGCCTAAAAGACGATAGCTCGCCACTAACTAGCGCTGATCTAGCCGCAAATGAAGTAATACTAAAAGAGCTAAACAAAAGCGGGATAAAAATTTGCTCTGAAGAGAGCATCCTGAAAGAAAAACGACAAAGACGAGTTTTTGGCTCGTAGATCCTCTTGATGGCACGAAAGAATTTCTAGCTAGAAACGGCGAATTTGCGTTTGCATAGCGCTTATAAAAAAAGCTAGACCGGTGCTTGGCGTGATATTTATCCCAGTTAGTAAAGAGCTTTTTTTATGCTGATGAAAATGGCGCTTTTAAAGAAATTTTAGATGATAATGATGAAATCATAAAGAGAGTTGATCTAAACAAAAAAGATAAAAATTTAGACAATCTAATCTTTTCAAGCAGAAGAGGCGATGCCAAAGAGATAGAATTTATAGGGCAGAGCCTAAACTTTGAGCAAAGGTGCATCGGCTCAGCCATGTAAATTTCTGCCGTTTGGTTGAATTTGGCGGAGCTTATTTGAGATTTGCCCCAAGCTACCTTTGGGACAATGCAGCAGGAGAAGCGCTCGTAAATTTCTTGTGGCGGAAAAGTATTTGACGCTAATAGCGGTAAAGAGATGAGCTACGAGCTTGCTGATTTAAAAAGTCCATTTTTTTCATAGCTCTCTCAAAAAAACACACTCAAATTTAAAAGATAAAATCACACAACTATATAAGCAAAGTAAAATTTAAACCTTAAATTTCTTCTAGTAGATAAAGCAGACTAGCTATTTTTTTGCTATGCCTAGCACGTAGCTCATTATGTTTGCTGCGACCTTGTCTTTTTAAGCACTTTGCCATTTATGTCAAATATATCTTCGTTGTTCTCTTTAATAAACTTTTCAAAGCTTTTGCTGCGACATCTTCTAAGCTATTTTTTACCATCAAGTAATAAAAGTATGTAATAATCGATATTGTTAAGCTTTCTTGAGATACTCAAATTTATTAGCAAAAAAACAACATCGGCATTATTTTTTTATGATTTAAAAAAATATCTTACATAATTTATTAAATTTTGACTAAGCCTTGAATAGCCAGTCTATATTCGATATTTTTTTGCTCATCTTTTAAAAATCATTGCATCAGACGAGTTTGTTAGAAATTCTTACAAAAGGCGCTATAAACCATGAGCTTATCTTCTGACAAAATTTCTAAAAATCTGAGAAAGGTTTATGCTAGCTGGATACATCTTATAAAAAGACCTCGCAAAGCCATGATATATCTTGTGGCATAGCACCATAACTATCTTGCCACTCGTTATTTTTTCTTTATAAAAATCTGCCACAACGTGAATTTATTAATATCGCTTGAGCCTATTTGTTTATTGGCTATGCTCTCATAAGTCTTGCTATGGACTATTAGACTTTGCCCTAAAGACTTTGTTGCTAATCATATCCATGAATTGCTCTAGATCGATTCTGTCTTTTAAACTTGTTATTTTTTTGTATTCATCTACTACGGCTGTGCCAACATCTGGGGTAAAAATATCATCAAGCGTATACTCGCAAAGATAAAGTAAGATCATTTTTTGGCAAGCATGGCATTAAAATCTTTGAAATAAAACGGATCATTTGTGTATTCTAAAAACTCATGAGCTATGTAAAAAGTCATCTTTTGAGAGCACATGTTCTGTTATAAAAAGAAGCATCTTAAGGGGTATTTTTTCCCTCATACATTTTCTTCATCTCTTGTTAGCAAATATTCTTTATAGACTAAAAGTGCTTCTTTGGCTGCTTTTAACCTCTCTTGCATGCTCTCTTTATCTTTTTGCAGCAAGTAGCATTATATCTCTTACGATATCTTTTACTTTCCACCCAGGATAAACATTATAAGAGATAAACGCCACGCCGTTTGTACTCAATCTCTCTTACGACTTTTTAATATAGCTTCTTTTACAAAGTCAGGTACCCAGCTAAAAACGCCATGAGCGATGATGTAGTCAAATTTCTCATCACTTTTTAAATCGCAAATATCGCCGTGTATAAGCTCTCAAATTTATAAGCCCCTATCTCTTTAACGATCTCTTGTCCGCGCCTTATCTGCTCGCCGCTAAGATCTATGCCAACTACTTTTGCATTTTTGTTATTTACTGCAAATGGGATCACATTTCCGCCAAAGCTACATCCTATCTCTAAAACTCTTGCATTTTTCACATGGCGGTGGAGTTATGCCAAGAAGTGTCGCACAAGCTTCAAGCCTATATGGCGATGATTGGGCAAAAGGCTATTGATTTATAAGTTAGCTCGTCATAAGACTTTTTCGATTTTTGCTATTTTTTGGCTCATTTTAGCTCCTAGTAGTCTTTTTTTCTTTGATTTTTTTCTAGCATATTTTTTTAGCATCATTCTCAGGATCATCCACTATATATGCGCGCCTTATCTTGCCATCTTTTATGATAAGTGTTTGTCTAAAATAAAAATTTGATGTCCATTTGATGCAGAAAAACTGGAAGCTCAAGCGCCCTTTCAAGCATAAACTCACTATCGTTTAGAAACATGACCCAGTTGAAGTCTCTTCTTGAAATTTTCTTTTGAGCTGCGATATCTTGTGAGCTAATAGCCACTACCATGAAACCAAGATCGTTAAAATCTTTTTAGAAATTTCTTATAGTTTATCGCTTGTTTAGTGCAGCCCTTCATGCCCGCAGTATTTTTGCAGTTGCTCGCTTAAAAGACTAAAGTCCTCGCCTATCTTTTGGATAGATAAAAAAATAATGCAGTCGTGCGTCCTTGCAAAGGCAGAAAAATCAAATTCCCTTACCGTCTAGGGTATTTAAATATATACTTGTAGGTACGTTTATCATATTTCATCCTTTAAAGTATTTTTACTATTATAACTCTATAAGCTTTTGTCTTAAGCTTTTTTTAGATTTAAAAGATAAACTATAAAAAGGACAAAAAAAGCTAATTATTAACATTAAAAAGCGCATAGACATGAGCCTTGGTGTAATCAAGCATTTCAACTGCTTCAAATATCGCAATACTTGCGACCTTGCTCTCTCCAGCTACGCTACCACCTATCATCAAAACAACACCAAACTCACCCATAGTGTGAGCAAAACTAACGACAGTAGCTGTTAGTAAATTTGATCTGATGCTTGGCAAAATCACCCTAAAAAAATAGTCGTGAGTTTGTTCTTACCAAGACTATAGCTCGCTTCAAAAAGGCTCTTTTTTAGGCTGTTCAGCCCAGCGTAAATCGACCAAAACATAAATGGCAACGAATAGATACAACTTGCCACAACAAGACCTGTGAAGTTAAAAACTAGCCTAACTCCAAAGAAATTTCTTCGATAATTTACCAAAAGGCAGAATAAGGTGAAAGAAAAAAATAAGTAGATAAAAAGCCAAGAACGCTTGGTGGTAATACCAAAGGCAGTGAGATTACTGACTCTAAAAAAATGATTTGCCAAAAGAATTTTTTTCTGTGACATAAAAATAAGCAAGTGCAATGCAGGCAAAAACAAAAATAAAAAGTAGTTATAAAAGATAGTTTTTAGCGATAACCAGAACGGTTCATAATCGATATTTTTTTAAGCTCGTCTATCATGCTTTTTTTCCAAATTTACGCTAAACGCTTTTTGTACTAACTACCACCATATCGCCTACTTTTTAGATTCATTGCTTCGCTGCTACTTAGCACAACTTCACAATTTGACGGTTTATCAGTACATTCGCTACAAAGATCGCATCACATTTTTTATCTCTAAAATTTTAGCGTTAAAGGCAAAATTTCTGCGATCCTGCACTCTTTAAAAAAATATCTCACTTGTACTACCTGATCTTGGAAATTTTGCCATTTTTCAAGGACAAAGACTTTATTGCAAAGCTTATAAATTTCAGCGATATCATGGCTTACTAAGACAATGCTCATTTTAAATTCGTCGTGAAGTGCTAACAGATAATCTTGTAATTTTTTTCACGCATAGCATTATCAAGTGCGCTTAGTGGCTCATCAAGTAGTAAAATTTTCAGGCCTCTCATAACTGCATCGAGCAAGTGCTACGCGTTGTTTTTGGCCGCCAGAAAGGGTGCTAATCTTTGCATTTTTTTGAGACTTGTTAGACCGCAGATATCAAGGAGTTTATTTGCTAGACTTACATCATCTTTTTGCAAAGAGTAAACTTAAAGACATTCATATTTTCAAACAATGCATAATCTTGAAATAAAAAAAGCCGATATTTCGCTTTTTGTGGAGCCAAATTTATCTTATCGTCAAAGAAAGTATTTTATCTCCAACCTTTATAAATCCGCTTTGTGGCGTTTCAAAACCGGCAATCAACCTTAAAATAGTGGTCTTTCCACCGCCACTTGCTCCGTAAAGTCCGACAAAATCGCCATTTTCAAAGCTAAGGTCTACCTCAAGCATAACTTTGCTATCGCCGCCATTTAGCTCTTTTTGCAAGAAATTTCTATCATTTTTTTGAGTACTTATATGAATACTAGTAGATTTTTATAGGCAAAAAAACACTATCGTTTTTCGCTCAAACTTTAATGCTTTTTAAAGCATGATTTGAAATGATAGCTTCGAAGCTAATTTGATCGCATTTTAGACCAACAACGCTTAAAAACTTCACCAAAAATTTATAGCCCTCTACCATGCATCTTAATTCATTTTTCAAGCGAGCTAGTGTCAAGTCTATTCTTTGCCAAGACGACATCTGAGCTTTTAAAACCTAAGCCAATCTCGTCATTTAAAGGCAAATTTGCTAGCCCTCATTTAAGACTAGCATAAATAAATTTGCCTCTACGTTTAGACCCTTTAGCTCAAACAAGCTAACATCATCTTTGGCTAAAATCCTAACGATCTTTGCTTTTTATCATTTAGCTGGGACGTTATAACCAAACTTCTTAGTAAATTTCTCTTGATTTATCGCCCAAGATAAACTCGTAAAAATGCTTTTTGTGTCATCATTCTTGTCAGCATGTTTTTAGAAGAACTATTCCTTGATCAATCGGAGTGTATAGCTCTTGTGGAACGAAGATGTAGTTAACGCCCTCTTTGTATTTTTGACATTTTCTCATCAAAAAGTGCACTAGCAGCGATAAAACCTACATCAGATGCACTTAACGCCTGAGATAGAGTTTCAGAAATTTTCTTTGAGCATAGACAATATTTTTTTCTACTTCGTCATAAAGTTTTGCGTTTTTAAGAGCCTCTATACTAGCCTTGCCGTATGGTGCAGTTTCTGGATTTGCTATTGAGATAGCTTTTTAGTCCACGAACTACTTCGATACCCTTTTTAAAAATCCACTCCTCTTATAGAAAAAAATAGCCACAGCACCTTGTGCATAAACTTTTGGTTCAGTGCTTGCAAAGCCTGTGTCATAAGCTTTTTGCGCAAAGCCCATATCAGCAGCCATGAATATATCGGCTGGGGCTGAGTTTTGTATCTGTGTAACAAGGCCACCACTTGCACCAAGTGTTAAGTTGATCTTGGCGTTTGGGTGAAGCTTGTTAAACTCTTTTATAAGCTCAGGAAATGCGTATGTCGTATTTGCCGCAGCATAGACATTTACTTCAGCGCCAAGTGCGTTTATGGCAAAAAAAGGCTGCCAAACATAGAAAATTTAAAAACTTTTTCTCATTTAAACTCCTATGATGATTTGTGATGATTTTACTATTGCTAAAAGTGTATCGCCAACACCTATCTTCATCTGGATAGCACTATCTTTTGTGATGATGGCAGTTAAAGTCTGCTCATCGCTTAGTTTTTAAAGTAATTTCAGCATTTACAGCACCTATCTTTGCTTCGATCACTTCGCCTTTTTAATTGATTTTTTTGTGCTTATTTTTTTATATCTAGATTCCTAGCCAAAAATAACAGCTGGGGCTTTAAAAATATAAATAACTTTTTGTCCAACTTTTTAGGCCTCAAATTTTTTCTCACTTTCAACCGTGATGTTTGACTCAAAGCGTGCAGCCATTACTTAGTTTTGCAACTATTTGAGATTTACCGCACCGCGGTTTATGCTAATAATCTCACATGAGAGCTGATTTCTAGCACTTAAGTTCATATTCATTCTTTGAAGATTTATAATATCTACATCCTCAAAATCTACTTTTTTTGACAATTTTCTTTGTAAAAATCCTTTTGGGTCTCAAGGATTGTGTCATAAATTTTTATCAGTTTATTGGCATACTCGCTTAGCTCGGAGCCACTATTTTTATTTCCATCAGCTCTAATAATAAGCGGCTTACTACTTTTTGTTATTTATCGTATCAAGGCAGTCCCAAGCATTTTTTTATACGATATACCAACCAATTCTGCTGCTTTTTGTGATACTTTTTTTGTCTCTTTTTATGGCCTTTAATAATGTAATATGTTTTAGCTAAAACCTGTGTATCTTCGCCTAAAAATAGTTCTAAATTTATATCTGCTTTCAAAAATTTTTACCTTTTACTATATTAGAGAATAATTTGTAAGTATATCTAATTATATTAATCCTTAAGCTTTAAAGATTTAAATCGATTTATACATTTCTCTTAATTTCTTGTAAAGTTTTTTTAAAAGATAAAATCGAGCTACATTTTTATAAATAAAAATAAGGCTTGGTATGAAATTTTTGCTTTCTATCTTTTTTTAGTTTGCTTTTAGCCTGTGCTAATACGGACATAAATACGAATAGCGAAAAGCGACGAATTTGATGTTGAATTTGAAGCAAGAAAAGATGTTTTTGACCCACTTAGTGGCTACAATAGAATTATGACGCATGCAAATGACTTTATCTATGTAAATATGCTAACTCCAGTGGCAAAAAGGCTATGCCTATGTTGTGCCAAAAACAGCTAGAACAATGGTTTCAATTTCTTTGATAATCTGCTTTTTCCCAGTTCGCTTTGTAAATAACTTACTTCAGTTTAAATTTCAAAAATGCTGGCGAAGAGACATTGAGATTTTTTTAGCAAATACGATAATTGGCTTTGGCGGACTAACAGACGGAGCAAAATACTACAACCTCAAAGCCTCACGATGAAGATTTTGGACAAACGCTTGGATATTGGGGGCTTGGCAGCGGTTTTCACATCGTTTGGCCACTTATTGACTATCAAATTTGAAGAGATACTGGAGGCATGGTCGGAGATTATTTTTGCCGATCCTATTAGCTACGTTGATCCTATACTTTTATCAACTGGTATCAAGTCATATAGAGCGTTTAATAGCTTTTTCACAAGATCCAACTGCTTATGAAAAACTAAGAAAAGATGCTATTGACCTTTATCCATTTTTACGCGATGCTTACGAGCAAAGACGTGACAAGCTTTATCAAGGAGTAAATATGAAAAATTTTTAAAAATTTAACTATGATTTTTACTTTTTACAAATAGCCTTTTTGCTATTTCAAAAGAGCAGATCAAACCTGAAGTAGAGATGAAAACAACAAAGGTTATTGAAATTTTAAAAAGATACAAATTTAGACAATAATGCAAAAGACAAAAAGAAATTTTTGCTCTTCTTGATTCATTTTTTTCGACTATAAGCAAATGGCAAAGATTAGCCTTTGGTAAACGTTACAACAGCTTAAGTGGCGATGAGCAAGCCAAACTTTGACGCAGCATTTGAGCAAAAACTAAAAAAAGCTCATACATAGATAAACTTTTAGGGATACAAAGATCAAGAGATACATATAACTGGCGAGAGCGAACCTCAAAAAAATAGATATTGGCTCACATCTGAGCTCATAAATGATGGCAAGAGCTACGAATGTGTCTATAAATTTCTATGACGCTAAAGAGCGTGGCTGGCTCATTTATGATCTTGATATCGTTGGTGTAAGCATCATTCAAACTTATAGAAGTCAGTTTGGTGATGTGCTAAATAACGCTGATTTCAATACTCTTTTACAAAAAGCTAAACGAAGCTGTTTTGCCTGATCAAAATAAAAACCAACCCTTAATGCGACAAATTTTCAAATTTATCATTGCTAGAAACAAGCTTTATTATTGCTCTGATTTTAGCTTTAAGCGTAGTTTTTGGCTATCTTAGTACCAAGCTTTAGCGTTGATGCGTCAGCTGAAACGCTACTACTTGAGCATGATCCTGACTTAAAAAGCTTATAGAGAGATAGCTAAAACGCTACGACTCACCTGGATTTTTAGTGGTCGCTTTTACTCCAAAAAGATGATCTTTTTTTCACCCTAAAAATTTAGAACTTATCAGAAATTTGAGGCGATGAACTAGCTAAAAACGATATGGTAAATAGCGTCATCTCTATAATAAATATTCCGCTTTTAAATAGTGTAAAAGGCGGGATTACTGGTATCTTAGATCATACTCCAACGCTGCAAGATAAAGATATAAATATTTCTAAAAGCAAAGCTTTGAGTTTACCAAAAGCCCGATTTACAGCGGAAATTTGATAAGCAAAGATCTAAAAACCACAGCGATTGCTCTAAATTTAAAAACAAGATGAGAAATTTAATGAGCTTGTAAATGAGAGAAATTGCTTAGCCAAAAAGAGTCAAACGGCACTATCACACAAGCTGAGCGACTTAAGTTAGAGGCTCTTGCCTATGAGTTTAAAAGCCTACCGAGATGAGCTTAGAAAGAGCGATCACGAAAAACCTTGAGGCCATAAAAAGCAACCATAGCTAAATTTAACGCAAATGATGAGCTATTTTTTTAGGCGGCGCAAATATGATCGCTGATGATATGATAGGGCTTTATAAAGAGCGATCTTTTAGTCTATGGCTAAAGCGTACTTGCTCTTCTTAGCTTTAGTTTGTGGCTATTTTTTTCAGGCAGGTTAGATGGATAGTTTTGCCGATGTTTATATGTGCCGTAAGTGCCATTTTTTACGACCGGAATTTTTGGTATATTTGACTGGAAGTGACGGTCATTAGCTCAAACTACATCGCACTTCAGCTCATCATTACTATTTCAACTGTGATTCATCTTGTCGTTAGTTACCGAGAATTTTACGCAAAGCATCCAAAAATATAGCCAAAAATCAGCTAATTTATCTAACGCTTCGTGATAAATCTCTCCATCTTTTTGGGCGATATTTACCACGGTTATTGGCTTTTAGCTCGCTTATGAGCGCTGACATAAAAGCCAGTCATCATGCTTGGCATTATGATGAGCACTGGCATTAGCGTTTCGCTTGTGCTTGCGTTTTTGCTATTTGGTGCAATAAATGTAACTAGAAAAAAATTAGCTCCCATTAGAACCTTTGAAAATAGCTTTTCAAATTTACAAAAATATTGCGCAAATTTAGCCTTAAACTCAAGAAAGATTATCTACGTAGTTTGTGTGCTAGTTGTCTGTTTTGGCGTTTATGGTATCAGCAAGATAAAGGTTGAAAATAGCTTTATAGGCTACTTTAAAGAAAGCACAGAAATTCGCCAAGGAATGCAAGTTATTGATACCAAACTTGGCGGCACGATACCAGTTGATGTGATAGTGAAATTTAAAGAGCAAAAACAAGATAAAAAAATACCGAGCAAGATGAGTTTGAAAATGAGTTTGAAAGCAATGCCAAGGATGCGAAATACTGGTTTAATAGCTATCACACAAGGGTTGCTGAGAAGATTCATGATTATTTGAAAGAGCAAAAATTTGTCGGACATGTAAGCTCGCTAGCAACCCTTATAAAAAGCCATAAAAGAGCTAAATAACGGTGCGAGTGATGATTTTTTTATTGGCTGCGATGTATGAGAAATTACCACAAAATTATAAAAATATCTTATTAAGCCCTTATGTGAGCGTTGAAAATGACGAGCTTAGATTTAGCATAAGGATCGTTGATAGCGACTCTAAGCTTAGACGAAATTTATTTCTAAAAAGAGCTTAGAGAAGGGCTTTTAGAGCTTACTAAAAATGACAATGTAAGCATAGAAGTTGCCGGCATGATGGTGCTTTTATAACAATATGCTTCAGAAATTTACTTAGCTCGCAAGTTGATACTTTTGGGCTAACTGTCGCTATACTTTTTTGTCATATTTTGCTTTATTTTTTTAGAAGCATAAAACTAGCAACCATTGCGATAGTTTCAAATCTAATCCCACTTTGCACACTCTTTGGTGTGATGGGATTTTTGGCATTCCGCTTGATGTGATGAGTATAACGATCGCAGCCATTAGTATAGGTATCGGCGTTGATGATATCATTCACTACATACACCGATTTAAAGAAGAAATGCTTACAAAAAAAGCGTTTTTTTGAGAGTATTAAAGCTGCTCATGCAAGCATCGGATATGCGATGTATTACACATCATTTACTATTTTTCTTGGTTTTAGCGTGATGATAACTAGTAACTTTATCCCAACTATATATTTTGGCTTACTAACCGATCTTGTTATGGTATTTATGCTTCTTGGTGCGCTAATCATCTTGCCAAGCCTAATAGCAAGCTTTGTAAAAAAGAGTGATGTTTAAGCTAAATTTATTTGATAACTTTGATGAACGAGTAGACATCGACCACACCGTCAATGTGCTTAGCATACCAAATAGCATGTTTTTTTCTTGCTCAATGCTATCAACTACGCCGCTAAATACAACATCACAGCCAACTATGCTAACACGCACATTTGTGCCCTCAACTATACTATCTTTAAAAAGATTTTGCTTTAAGTTTGCAAGAATTTTTAGACTATCGCATGGATACTCTGGCTTTTTTTGATACGAAGATAGGTATACTTTTTCCGCACTCCATCCGTGCTTTTTGGCTAATTCTACTAGCTTATCTTCAAGCTCTTTACTATCAACGAGGTCCGATAAGATAAGTATCTCCGTAAAAAAACCTCTATCTCGATATCAATATTACTAAGACCTTTTGAAAATAAAAATTTTGCTTTGTAATTTGCTTTGTATAAAGTTTATCTCTTGTGATCGAGTAAATACCACGTTTATCGCGTGAAATAGAGTACGCATCATAGACATTTAGCGGTGCAGTTGCTGGAGAAAAGAACCGAAGAGCAAGAGCAAAAAAATAGAGCCAAAAATGCAAAAAAACGCTAAATTTCAAAAATCAGAAATCCTTTTGTAATTTCAAAAAGTTTATAGAAAATGGGCTAGAAATTTATCTAAATCTGCTAAAATAACGCGCACGGAGGATAAAGTAATCTGGTGATGCTCACGGGCTTCAAACCCGATGACTGGGCGGTTGACCGTCTGGTGGGGAGTTCGATTCTCTCATCCTCTCGCCACTCACTTTCAAATTTTACTTTTTATCAAGCAAATTTATAATCCCAAACAAAAATAAAACTTAATACAACCAAAACAAGACTTAAAATCAGCGCTTCATCGCTTTTTGCCATCGTATACGGCATTATAAATGGCAAGCGAGATAGTGTCGGTCTTTCCTATTATATTTCCGCTAAGTATGAGTGTTATGCCAACCTCGCCAAGCCCACGCGAGATCGCTAAGATAAAAAGCCGTCGCTACACTTTTTGCAACACATGGAAAGAGCACGAAAATAGCTGTTTGAAATTTATCTTTTCCAAGGCTATATGCTGCTTCACTTAGGCTTTTTGAAAGTGAACCAAGAGCAGAAGCGACAGGCTTTACAAATAGTGGCAACGAAGCTATAAAAGCAGCTAAAACAAGAGCCTTAAAACTAAAAAAATAATTTCTAATTTAAAGCCCTTGCCGACGATACCATTTTTACCAAGCAAATAAAGTAGTAAAAAAAATCCAGTCGCAATGGGCGGAAAGACGAGAGGAAAAGTTACGATCATCTCTAAAAATAGCTTTTACATTGGCCTTACCAAAAAGCTAAATAATAAGCCAAAGCCAGCCCAAAAATGATAAGCAAAAGCCCCTTGGCACAAAAACGACCTTTACACTTAAAAAAATAGCGGATCAAAAAGCCAAGAGAGCTCTTGCAAGCTTAGCCTTATCTTATGCCAAATTTGATTGTAAATTTCTTTTGATCTCTCGCTTTTTAGCTCATTTAAGAAATTTCTCACAATCAGCCTTTTTATCGCATCCTTCAAGCTTTGCAGCTACAATGTTTGCTGGAGCGTAAAGTGCTTTGTCTATCAAAAATAAAACTGCCAAATTCGTCTTTGTGTGCATTTAGTTCAGTTTGGTTGATGAATCCAGCATCAACTTCGCCGTTTAATATATATGTAACGACCTGTTGCACGCCGGCAACCGCTAGAAATTTTCATCCTTTAGCTCGCCACTTCAAATTTGCTTTTTTGCATAAATTCATTCGCTCTTTTGCCATAAACTGTCTTTACAGCATCTGGCATAGCGATCTTAGAAAGCGCTTTTAGCTCTTCAACTTTTTCTATTTTCACACCATTTTTTTAGTAGCCAGCACCAAAGCACCTGAGCCTCAAATTTACATACTCAGCGATCTTTTAGATCAGACTTTTTCAAAAAGTCTTCATCGCCTACGATCACGTCAGTTTTGCCCTCTTTTGCCTGAGCCATTATAGCTGTGATGTTTGCAAAAGAAGTGTCGATATTTACGCCATCTTTTTTTGAGATTTTTGCGCGACTGCCTCAACTATCTTTTTTTATATCCGCCACCAGCACTTACTAGCAAATTTTTCATTGCCAAATGCAAAAATTGCGACCATTAAAAAGCAAAATTTTTTTCATACTTTTTTTCCTTTAAAAAAATAAGATTTTAGGATTTTTATAAAATATACTCTTATATATTCTTAAAATATATTTTTTTACAATTTTAAACCTTTCGCCAAAATGGTATAATCTCGCCAAAAAAACAAAAGGACAGAGATGAACGAACTTGAGCTAAAGATGCAAGGCAAGATAGATAGGCTAACAGACAAGACCTTTAAGCTAGATCCAAGGATCGGCGAGGGCTACTTCACGGCGAAATATTTCCTAAAAAGTAAATGAGATAATTAAGCAAAAACCTGCCAGATCAGCACGTGACGATGCAGTTTTTTTCAAAGGCGTGATGATATCGTACTTTGCGGCATTGACGAGGTTTTAGCTATCATCAATCAAATTTGTCAAAGACCCAAGCGAGCTTGAAAGTTACGCACTTGATGATGGCGATATCATAAACGCAAATGAGCCAGTTTTAAAGATAAGTGGCAAGTATGAAAAATTTCGGATTTTTTTAGAAAATGTGATCGATGCGACGCTTACTAGAAGAAGCTGCGTGGCGACAAACTCCAGAGATGTGATAAAAGCGGCAAATGGTAAGGTCGTCTTTAGCATGGCTGATAGACAAGATGACATCTGCACGCAGCCAGGTGACGGCTACGCCTCATTTATTGGTGGTATAAAAAGGTCGCCACAGACGCTCAGGGCGAGCTTACCGGGCTAAAAGGTGGTGGCACCATGCCTCATGCACTCATTCAAATGTGCGGTGGAGATATAGTAAAAGCCTCGAAATGTATGCTAAGACCTTTGAAAATGAGAAGATCACGGCATTGGTTGATTATAACAACGATGTGATCACAGACGCATTAAGGGCTGCAAATGCCTTTAAAAAGAGAGGCTTGGCGCGGTTAGAGTCGATACTAGTAAAAATTTGATTGATAAGTATTTTTGAAGGCAAAGATACGAGTAAATTTGACCCTGCACGGTGTTTGCAAGGAGCTTATATTTGCTCTAAGAGAGGCGCTTGATAAAGCTGGCTTTTAAATACGTTAAAAATCGTAGTTAGCTCAGGTTTTAGCCCTAAAATTATAAAAAGAATTTGAAGCTTTATAACACGCCGGTTGATACTTATGGCGTTGGAAGTTATCTTGTTAAAAATGACATTTGTGGCTTTTACAGGCGATCTAGTCGAGCTAAACGGTAAAGATGAGGCTAAATTTGGTAGGAAAAAATTTTGCTTCAGACAGGCTAAAGAGAGTGAAATTTCTAATAGAAAAAGATGAAAATTTATAAAAATTTTAATGTTTTTGTCGCTTTTTGTTAACTGCTTGCACCGCCGCAAACTATGCTAACGCTTTTTGAAAAGGTTGGCATCCTTGAAGACGGAGTTTATCTCTTTAGCCAAAATGGCATAGGGGTCAAAAAAAGACCTGCTTGTAAAGGTGATCTCGGTGCAAAACGTAGAAATTCCTCACAAAAAGATCATCTCGATGCTAAATATCCCTAAAAAAATCTAAAAATCAATGACTTTAAAACAAACGATGCTGGCGTAATAGTGTGGCCATTTTTACGAGTTTGAGGGCAATTTTAACGACAATAATCGTTGAAAATATAAAAAAAGAAGATAGCGATAAAAACTGCTTAAGATGCTTGAACTTAAGCATCCGTTTTACTCGACGATCCTAGCACGAAGAAAGGGCGCTAAAGACGCCATAGACGTGAAATACGTGCTAAACTTTCAAAGAGGCAAAAGCTGGTAAAATCGTTTCAAAACCGCCCCTTAAAACTTTATTTTTAAATAAATTTCATTAAAATGGCGTAATCAAAAAAAGGATCGTCTTTGCAAAAATTTCAAGAACATAAACGTCGCTCACTCGCCTGATGCTGACGATATTTTCATGTATGCCGCGGTCAAATTGGCTGGGTTAGCAGTAAAAAGTAGCCTTCACATCAAAAAGCGCTTGATATAGAAACGCTAAACGAGGAGGCGCTAAAAGGCACTTACGAGGCAACAGCAATCAGCTTTGCACTCTATCCAAAGTAAATTTGCGATGATTGCACTTTTACGCTGCGCGGTGAGCTTTGGCAAAGGCTATGGCTCAAAAGCTTATCAAGCTAAAAGATAAACAGCTAAAGCGAAAGTACAGGTCGCACTATCTGGCAAAAACACGACAAATGCTCTGCTCTTTTCGCATAGCTTACCCAGAGGCGAGGATCGTTTACAAAAACTTCTTAGAGATCGAAAATGCCGTGCTTAGCGGCGAGGTCGATGCTGGCGTGCTCATACATGAAAGCATCTTAAACCTTTCTCAGGCGAGCTCTGCGTAGAGCGTGAAATTTGGGACATCTGGAGTGAACTAAACGGCGAAAAGTACCGCTTCCACTTGGCGGTATGGCACTTAGACGAAGCCTACCAATAACTGATGCGATCGAGTGCGAGAGAGTGCTTAGCGAGGCCGTTAGGATCGCCACTTCGCACAAGCCATTTTTTTGTCTCACATGCTAATGGAGCGAAACCTCATCAGAGTTGGCAAAGATGAGCTAAAAACATATCTAAATTTATATGCAAATGACGAGTCTATAAGCATGAACGAAACTCAGCTAAAAAGCACTAAATAAGCTCTATCAAATAGGCTACGATAAAGGTTTTTTTGAAAAAGCCAATCGACGTAAACGACTATCTTATACCTACTGAATACAACGAAGTAAGGTTTAGCTGATGCAAAAGTACGCTTGTCTCGCTTGGAGTTGAAACCTTTAAGATCGCCCTTTACATCAGCCTTCCGATGCTACTAAGTGGCCTAATAGCCGGTCTTATCATCTCCATTTTTTTCAAGCGACCACACAGATAAACGAAACTACGCTAAGCTTCGTGCCAAAGATCTTGCTAGTCGTCGTTGTCATCATATTTTTTTGATGCCTTGGATGATCTCGATGATGGTTGAGTTTACTACTCGGATGTTTGATTTTTATACCGGGATTTATCCAGTGACGAGGCTTGTTGATTTTTTTCTAAACTTACCTCAGTTAGGATAGGTGGCGTGCATGAAAATTTTTCGAGGTTGATAGCCTTGAAGATCTAAGCTCGCCTCACTTTTTTAGGCTCTGTGATGATAGGCGGGGCAACAACCTTCTTATCTCGCCAAATCCCCCAAAAATGGCGATACTTGGCAAGAGCTTTGACTATATAAATTTAGAAATTTGTGATGAAAAAGATTTCGCCTTTGAGATAGGTGCTGCGACGAAATCTGCCAAAATTTATAACTTCTGCAAGCAAAATAACATCGCTCACCTTGAGTTTTTAAAAAATATCCCAGGCACGCTTGGCGGACTTATAAAAATGAACGCTGGGCTGCTTAAATTTAGCATAAGCGACAACCTCACGCATGTGCGTCTGGCTCGTGGCTGGGTGAGCAAGGATGAGATAAACTTTAGCTACCGCCACAGCGGCATAGATGAGGCCATTTTGGGGGCTAAATTTGAAGCTTCAAAGTGGCTTTGACGTAAGCATTTCTGAAGCTATCAGCGCAAAAAGGGCAAATCAGCCAAAAAGGAGCTAGCTTTGGTAGCTGCTTTGTAAATCCTGAGGGGCACTTTGCAGGGGCTTTGCTTGAGGCGGTCGGGCTAAAAGGATACGCTATTGGCGGAGCGAAATTTAGCGAAGAGCACGCAAATTTCTTGATAAATTTTAACCACGCAAGCTTTGAGGACGCCACTAGCCTTATCAAATTTGGCAAAAGACTAGAGTTTTAGAGAAATTTGGCGTAGAGCTTAAGACAGAAGTTTGCATTTTATAAGGATAATGATGAGTGAGTTTTTTTAATAGAAGTTTTTACCCTTTCAGTTTTTGTTTATAATTATTGGTCTTTACGCTGTTTATAGGGCTAAAAAGGCGCAAAGCGAGCATGAGAAAAAAATGTGGCTGATTACGATAAAAAAATCTGCTAAATTTCTGCCAAAAATTTTAGGCGTTCAAAATCATATAGACCTAGTTAAATTGATGAGAATTTCTAGCCCAGGCCTTAAAAAGAAAAAAACTAATTTTTTTAAATTTAATAAATCTACCTCACAAGAGGAATTTATCTCTTTTATAAAAGATAGAAATTTCAAAACCAAACCACATTTCACAAAAATAGTATCGACGAAGCCTTTCTTACACTTTGCGCAAGCTCACTTGTAGAGCCACTAAAGCTTGCGATACTAAAAAAACGAAGATCAATTTTATGGATTTTTTTGTTTGAAAAAGAGCATCTTTTTGCTCTTATTGATAGCGCTGCGCTGCTTGGCGAAAATATTATAATTTGCGAGTAAATCAAGTAAAATTCATCTCTTTTTTTAGATAAAATCAAGCCAAATTTCAACTATAAGGTAAAAAAATGGCAAAAGAAAAAGATAGTGACAAAAAGATAGCTATCCCAGAGAGCGAAGCGGACAAGAAAAAAAGGCGCTCGAGCTTGCACTAAAGCAGATCGATAAAGCTTTTTGGCAAAGGTACACTTTTAAGACTTGGCGACAAAGAGGTTGAGGCGATCGAGTCGATACCGACTGGCTCGCTAGGGCTTGATCTGGCTCTTGGCATAGGGTGGTGTCCCAAAAGGCAGGATCATCGAGATCTACAGACCAGAGAGCTCAGGTAAGACCACGCTCACGCTTCACATCATAGCTGAAGCGCAAAAAGCTGGCGGAATTTGTGCATTTGTCGATGCAGAGCACGCACTAGACGTAAAATACGCTTCAAATTTAGGCGTAAATACCGACAACCTTTACGTCTCTCAGCCAGACTTTGGCGAGCAGGCACTTGAGATCGTTGAGACGCTTGCTAGAAGCGGTGCGATCGATCTTATCGTAGTTGATAGCGTCGCTGCTCTTACTCCAAAGAGCGAGATAGATGGCGACATGGGCGATCAGCACGTGGGCCTTCAAGCAAGGCTTATGAGCCAGGCGCTTAGAAAGCTAACTGGAATTTTAAGCAAGATGAAGACAACTGTTATCTTCATCAACCAAATTCGTATGAAGATCGGCATGATGGGATATGGCACGCCAGAGACTACAACTGGCGGTAATGCACTCAAATTTTTACTCATCTGTAAGGATCGATGTCAGAAAAAAATAGCCACACTTAAACAAAATGACGAGCCTATCGGCAACCGCACGAAAGCAAAAGTCGTTAAAAACAAGGTCGCACCTCCGTTTAAAGTGGCTGAATTTGACATCATGTTTGGCGAGGGTGTTAGCAAAGAGGGCGAGATCATCGACTATGGCGTAAAAACTCGACATCATAGACAAATCAGGCGCGTGGTTTAGCTACAAGGCTGAAAAAAAACTAGGCCAAGGTAGAGAAAAACGCCAAAGCCTACCTAAAAAGAGCACCCAGAAATTTCTGACGAGATAGTAGCGGCTATAAAAGGCTCGATGGGGATCGATCACCTAATAAGCAGCGGCGCAAAAGACGAAGACGACGATACAAACGAAGCAGGAGATGAATAATGGTATTTATTGAAGATGTAGAAGCTCACGAGGTTTTAGACAGCAGAGGCAACCCAACAGTTCGTGCGACAGTTAGACTAAGCGACGGAACTGAGGCAAGCGCGATCGTGCCAAGCGGCGCAAGCACTGGCAAGCGTGAAGCGCTTGAGCTTCGTGATAAAGACGAGAGATACGCTGGCAAAGGCGTTTTTAAAAGCTGTTTCAAACGTAAATGAAAAAGATCGCAGAGGCAGTTATAGGCCTTGATGCTTACAACCAAAAGGCAGTCGATGCGGAGATGCTTGAGCTTGATGGCACGCACAACTACTCAAATTTAGGCGCAAACGCAGTCCTTGGCGTATCTATGGCAGTAGCTCGCGCAGCTGCAAAGAGCCTAAATATCCCGCTTTATCGCTACCTTGGCGGTGCAAACGCCAGCATCTTGCCAGTGCCGATGTTTAACATAATAAATGGCGGCGCACACGCAAATAATAGCGTTGATTTTCAAGAATTTATGATCATGCCATTTGGCTTTAGCACATTTAGCGAGGCGCTAAGAGCCGCAACTGAAATTTATCATAAGCTAAAATCTATCCTAAACGCAGCTGGCCACAGCACGGCTGTCGGTGACGAGGGTGGTTTTGCTCCAAATTTAAAAGACAACGAAGAGCCACTAAAGCTTATCTCACAAGCTGTAAAAGAGACTGGATATGAGCTAGGCAGCCAAATAAAAGCTAGCCCTTGACGTTGCTTCAAGCGAGCTTTACAAAGACGGCAAATACGAGCTTGAGGGCAAGAAATTTAGCAGCGACGAGCTCATTAGCTACTACGAAAAACTTTGTGAAAAAAATACCCGATATTTTTCTATCGAAGATGGCCTTAGCGAGGACGACTGGAGCGGCTGGGCTGAGCTTACAAAAAGGCTTGGCAGCAAAGTTCAGCTAGTAGGTGACGATCTTTTTGTCACAAATGAGAAAATTTTACGCGAAGGCATCGAGAAAAACATCGCAAATGCGATCTTAATCAAGCCAAATCAAATAGGCTCAGTCACGCAAACTATGCAAACTGTCCGTCTTGCTCAAAGAAATGGCTACCGCTGCATAATGAGTCATAGAAGCGGCGAGAGCGAAGATGCGTTCATCGCTGACTTTGCAGTCGCGCTAAACACTGGCGAGATAAAGACAGGTGCTACTTCAAGAAGCGAGCGTAACGCAAAAATACAACCGCTTGCTTTGAGATCGAACTTGAGGCTGGAGAGTTTTTTTGGGGATAATATTTGAGCGAAATTTCTAGACGAATATGGCAAAGAAGATGGCATATTTCATAGAAATACTAAAATACATCAGACCAACATTACGCTATGTTATGGCCACCATTTGTGTGGCTATGTTTGCTTTTTATGTAGGCAATATGATGTTTGGCAAACGCTCACTTGATGTTATGCTAAGCCTTCAAAGTAAAAAAAGAGGCTTAGCGAAGACGTGGAAATTTTAAAAAAATGAACGCGCGTCTGCAAAAAGATTATTTTTTTGAATTACAAGGCCTTGAGCCAGACTTTAATAAAAAAAGTAGGAATGATGAAAAAATTTCTGGTTAGTTTTATCTATATTTGCAGCAAGTGTGTTTGCTAGAGAGAACCCATTCATGCCTATTAGCGAGCTAAATACAAGTGTCATGACAACAAACATCATAGAAAAATTTGATAGATTTGATTCTCTTTCGTTTAAATTTCCAAGCGATGCGGCACTTTTTACTAGATGTCACCATAAGATATAGAGCAAAATGATGGCACTATAAAGGGAAAAAAAGACTAGCCGATATAAATAAAAACTATCGATTACAGCGATGAATTTGCTTTTAAATAAGGTAAAAATCCAGAACCAGTCGTGGCAAAAAAAGCTAGATGTTTCAGTCACAATGGCAAATATGCCTAGTCAAAAAGTAAGCACTCCTGTGATAATAGAAAAAAATGAAACTAAAATTTCAAATAAAGATAGAAATAAAACTTCAGATATGCCAACTCCAAATGTTGTAGTAATCGATCTTAGCACAGACAAAACAAAAAGAAACTACCATAAAGCCTGAACAAAAGGTGGTCGAGATAAAGATCGAGCCTAATGCAAAACCAGTTGAAAATACTAAAAAAATGAAAAAGCTGGTTAAATTTCTTTAAACTTTATAAGCTTTTTTAGCTAGCGAAAAAGAGCTAAAAATTGTCACAAAAAGCTAAGAAATTTGAAAAGTATTTTTTTCTTATGAGAAAAAAACAAGATTGTTCTTGATTTTGCAAAAAGCCTCCAAGAAGCTTTAAAACTAAGAGCTTAAAAACTTGAAAATGAATATTTTAAAAAAATGTGGTCATAGGCTGGCATGATAGATATTTTAGAGTGGTTTTAGAGCTTGATAAAATGCGTAAATATAAGCTTGAAGCCGCTGAAAATGGATATTTGCTTAAGCTTTTTATAGTTGAATTTTAAAAAGAGTAGATTTTTATAGAAATTTCAAATATAATACTTTTTCAAAATAAAAATTTAAGGCTATTGGTTTGAAATATCCACTTGATTGTAAAGATAATTTTGAAAACTCATTTATATTTTTGGCTTACTCGCTATGTCAAATTTAAACTTAGCTCACTTTCGAATAAAGAGCTTCGAGACCCAAAGGCGCTTGCAAGTGTGAATTACGCTCTAAGCCGAGAGGTAAAGAATATTGATCAGCTTGATGGCTTGGTAAAAAGCGCAAGAAACGCAGGGCTTACTGGCATAAATACCTACTTTAATCCACTTAAAAAAATATGAAACGATGAAATTTTACGAGCTTAGCAGCCTAAAAGCAGATTGATGAAGAGCTGCTAAGCGAAATACTAGCTAGCACAACCGGTGGACTAAGCGATGCTAGCAAGAAAAATTACCGCATCTCAGTAATAAATTTTCTTTGCATTTTTTTAGACAAACAAAACGAAGAAGATGGCAAAGCTCATGTTTTTTTGATATACATTTAAAAAAACTGGGGCGGAGTGAGTGGCAATAAAGGGCAAAAGCTGCCTGAGTTTATGGGTGAAGATGAGGTCAAGAAATTTCTAGATGCGATCGAGGAGAGCGACTTTAAGCAAAACTCAAATCGCAATAAGCTCATAATAAAAAAACGATAATTTTTTTACTGGCATTCGTGTGAGTGAGGCTCTAAATTTAAAAGCGAAAGGATATCACTGAAGATGGCGATCTTTTTATCATTAGGATCCGAGGCAAAGGTAACAAATACCGTATCGTTATGATAAAAACGTCACCCTAATAGAAGCTCATCTAAATGCGATCGCAATAAATTATATCAACAAAGAAGGCTATCTTTTCATCAATAAAAAAGGCACCAGGCTTACGCAGGCTTATGTTAGCCGCATAGTTGAGCAAATTTTATTTAAAGCTGGCATCAGAAAAGAGAAAAATGGTGCCCACATGCTGCGCCATACCTTTGCAACGATGCTTTACAAAAAGCAAAAAGACCTTGTTTTTGGTGCAAGAAGCTCTTGGGCATGCTAGCTTAAATACCTCAAGAATTTACACTCACTTTGATAGCGACAAACTAAAACTTGCTGCAAAGGTAGCTGAGGATCTAGCAAACTAGAGCACTTAAAGCCAAAGCAAACTAGCAATACTAAATTTAACTCATGCAAAATTTAAAACATTATTTAACTATGAAACCCTATAATATATGAGAAAGTACTAGCTTGCAAGCAGCCCAAAGGTTTGCTCTGTATCTAAATTTACAATCCGCAAGACAAAAGCTCTTACAAAAAGTGAAAATTGGCAAGCAAAATTTCACTCTACTCGCCAAATTATATCAAACTAGCTGATCTTTTCTTATCTTTTGCAGGAAGTGCTTGTCTAGCGCAAGTGCCAACCAACCAGTCATTTAAACTAAATTCGCCATTTCTTTTTGGATCAAGAAGTCCAAGCTTATTATGATTGACCCCTTTTTTTCTCAAATTTGCGATCCCAAAAGCTGGCTTTCCATCGACGATGTGCGTTCTTATACCAAACTCATCATGGCCAAATCCATGCTCTATGCTGATAACCCCGCTAGCAACGCCGTCAGTCACAAATGCCTCGCCAACTTGTGCGCCATAAGGCGTAGTCACTTTGACCTTATCGCCTGAGCGAATGCCCTGCTCATTTGCAACATCTGGTGCTATCCTTATGAAGTTGCTAGGATGAACAGCTCTTAGCCTTGGGCTAACAAAGGTGTAGAAGTGTTGGATATTTGACTTTCTTGAGCTTACTGTGTATTTCCACTCAGAGCGTGGGAAAAAAATTTCTCAAAGCGGTGTGCCATCACTTGCTACTGGTAGCATCAGACTTGGCACTCCTGGCATAATTCGCCTGTTATTGAGTGCCTGTGTCCGCCAAGTGGTTCATAGTAGATAGAAGCTGGCGTAGGCGCTGGCACTTTTATGGTTGCTTTATCACCCTTATATGCGCTCTCGTAGCTACCATATCTGCCGCCTTTTGCTAGTATGTGCGCTACTTTTGGCTTCTCTTCGTCTTTTTAGATAAGGATCGAGTTTTGTCATCACTCTTGATATCTTACTAAGCTTTTTTTGTCCTCGTTGCTTATATCTTTTACACCCTCACCATCAAAGGCTAAATTGCTAGCGCAGCCGCGTAGTACTGCTCTTTTACGTCAAGGTCCATGAAAATTTCCATCTTTGTCTTTGAAGGCATTTTTTTGCCAAAAGCCTTTTTACTCCAAGCCTCTTTGCCACAGCTATATAAAATGCCTCAACGTCGATGACTCCGCCGTTTTTTTATCTTTTTGCCTGTCTTGGGCTAACGGCTGGATAGCGCACGACTGAAGTTTTAGCTATCGTTCCCCAAAGAGAGTTTGGAAGCGCCCAGTTTTTCACATTTTACCCCATCTGGCACGATGTAGTCAGCATAGGCGTTTGTCTCGTTCATAAAGGCATCTATACCAACAAAAAAAGTGGCAAATTTTCACTATCTTTTAGTACGTCTAAAACCGCTTTTTCAAGTCCTGCTTGTCCGTAAAGTACGTTTGTCATGTAGTTTATGAAGACTTTTACTTTGTATGGATAGCCAGCCTTGTGGCTCGTAAGTGTTTCGTTTACAAGTGGCATAGAGATAGGATACCATGGCTGAGTTGATGGATAGCCGCTGCCACCAGCTGCTACTTTACGCTTATACTCAGAGCTTGTTTCGTAGTATTTGCCTGATCTTGATAAATTTGAGACCATTTGGCTTATAAGCGCCCTCAAAGCTCTCAAGGTCATATCTGCCCTTTAAAAACTCGTGCGTGCCAGCACTTGCATTGACGTTGCCGCCTTTATAGCCGTAAGTGCCCATTAGTGTGTTTAGACAAAGTATCGCAAAAGTAGTCATACCAGCTTGTGTATGCATCATGCCGCCATGCACGTTTGTACTCACTTGTCTGCCATTTTTGGTGAAATTTCTCACAAAGCCACAAAATATCATCTACGCTCACACCGCAAATTTGCTGAGTACTCCTCTAAGCTGTGTTTATAAGCTGATTCTTTTTAAAAGCTGCATTGAGCTTTTTACCTCGACCTTTTTGCCATCTATTAAAGTACTTTACCTTTGTAGTAGAGCTTGGCTGGTTCATTTACCTTGTAGCTTTGTACCTTGCCATCTTGCGAGCAGACCTGCCACTCGTTATTGACAAGTGCAAATTTGCCGTAGTCTTTGTGACCTTTTTTTCGGTGATGACTAGGGTGAGTGGCGTTGCACCAGTGTATCTCGCCTGCTAGCTTTGCTTGGTCTAAATTGGCTGGATAAGGTAGTTTGTGGCGTATTTTTTTCATTTTCTATGATCCAGCGTATCATCGCCATAGCTAGAGCTGAGTCGGTGCCTGGCTTTATCGCTATCCAGCGGCCTTTGTCTGAAGAGGCGTATTTTTACAGCATTTGTAACGCTTGGGTCTACCACTGCGTAGCTAAAGTCATCTCTAGTGCCTCTTGCGTAAGAGAGCATTTTTGCCTGTTTTTTTGGAAAAGGGTTGCCACCATTTGACGGCGAAGTGCCCCAGTAGATAACAAATTTAGAGTTTTCATAGTCTGGTTTTGTGTGCGCAAAGCCCTTTGCGTTGTGCGCGATCTTGCCACCGACCCTAAAGCCGCCACCGCAAATTCCCGCCGTGTGAGTAGTGATTGATAGTGCCAAATGACTTTTTGACAAAGCGATCAACTATGTCTGAGCGTCCGTCATATAGATAAAAGCTTAAAAATTGATTGCGTTTGGTACCGTACTCTGGATTTTTCGCTATCGATTAGCTCGTCGCTATATATTGCTCTTAGCCCATCAACATGCCCCTCACCAAAGAGATCTCCGCCCTCCACTACCTCTTCTACTAGCTGCTCAAAAGCTTATACTCTTCCACTTACCCTCGCCCCTTTTGCCAACTCTTTTTAGTGGTGTTAGTATCCTTGCAGGCGAGTCTATCATCTCAGGCAATATCGCTCCTCTAGCACAAACTGTGGCTCGCTTTTCATCTTCGCCGCTTAGTGTTGTGGCAAGAAGTGCGTCGTTTATCGAGGTATCAAAATTTGCCCAGTGTACATTTGAAAGTGGGTGGTATGGGTTGCCGCTACATCTTAAAAACTCGGTCGTTTTTGTCATCTACGTGAAGCCTTATGCCACACTTTGTCGTACAGCCATGGCACATCGAAAAAAATAACACTATGTCCATCACTAAATGAAATTTTACCGTCCTTTACTCGAAAATTCAGGCTCTAGCGAGTTTGCCTGCGGTTTATAGTCGTCCTTATCTTCATCTGCCAGCATAGTACTCGTGGTTAGTGTTGAGAGCACGGCTGATCTTTTTAAAAATTCTCTTCTTTGCATTATTTATTTCCTTTTTTACTGTGCTATCTCTTCGCTCCAGCTGATAACCTTTTTGATATCCGTTTTCAAGCTCGAGTTTCTTATCATTTTTAGCCAAAATTTCGCTGACTCCATGGTAAAAACACCTGTGGATTTGTATTTTTTAGGACTATCGATGACCATAGTCTCATGTGTGGCTAGAAATTTATCTCGATATTTGAGTTAGGATCGTTAAGATCGCCTATTATACGGCTACCGCCCACACAGCTCTCTACACACGCTGGCAAGAGTCCCTGCTCTTAGTCTGTGGTCGCAAAATGTGCATTTATCAGCTTTATAGGTATGCAGACTAAGATATCTTGCGTGATATGGACAGGCCTCCACACAAAGCGCACAGCCTATACACTCTTTTGTGTCGATCTTAACGATACCGTTGCTTCTTTTGGCAGCTAGCACCAGTTGGACAAACATCGATACAGGCTGGATTGTTGCAGTGGTTGCAAAGTCTTGGGAGTGATGCTATGACTGCCATTTTGCCGCTTTTATCCTTTGCTTCATACTCGGAGACAATGGTTCTAAAAGCACCTGGCTGAACGTCATTTTTCCATCATACAGCTCATAGTGCATGACTGACAGCCAACACATCTTGTAAGGTCTATCGCCATGCCGTAGCGAACGCCACTACCACTAAAGTCTTTTGGTGCTGCCTTTAGTGCGGTCGTAGCGAAAAATAATCCCTGCAGCTGCAATGAAGCTGCGACGAGAATTTAAGGTCTGTTGCATAAAATTCTCCTTTCTTTTTTTAGAATTTTTTTCTTATTTTAACATAGTAAATATTTTTTTCTAAAAGTTTATTTTATATTTTTTTGCAAAATGTATTAAATTTTGAGAATTTTTTTGTAGCACTTAAAAAGATAGAATTTGGATAGTAGAAATTTAGAAAGAAGTGGGAAAAAGATGAAAATAAACTTCTATCTTCTTAAATTTATGCTTTGTAGTTTAGCATATAAAGGCGAATGACTTGCTCTGCTGTCATCTTTAAATTTCTAATCGCGACATCTTTTCTCATCGCTTCTTCAAGACTCACTGGTTCATTTAATATACAAAAAAATAGGCATCAATCCCATTTTTTTGTGGCAATCTTTAGCACATTTTTGTACGCATCCAGCAAGTGCAACCACTGGCTTATGATACTTTTTGGCTAGTTTTGCAACCCCAGTCGGAGTCTTTCCCATTGAGCTTTGAAAGTCCATACGGCCTTCGCCAGTGATGATTAGATCAGCCTTTTTGATCTCATCCTCAAGCGCGATAGTCTGCGTAATGATCTCAATACCTGGGCGAAGTTTTGCTCCTAAAAATGCCACAAAGGCAAAGCCAAGTCCGCCAGCTGCGCCAGTACCTTTTTGTGTATGAATGTGCTATTAGTCTTTTCTTTTACAAGAGCTGCAAAGTGTTTTAGCCCATCATCAAGCTCTTTTACCATGCGGCCATTTGCACCCTTTTGAGGAGCATAAACATGGGCTGCTCCATTCATGCCATAAAGAGGATTGTCTACATCGCAGGCGATTAAAAACTCGCAATCCTTTAGCTCTTTTTAGTGCCTCTTCATCTGTAAACTCATAAATTTTGGCTAAATCTCGCCTTTTTCCTTCAAGTAAAGCACCATCTTTATCATAGAAATTTGAAAGCCAAGTGCGCTAAGCATGCCTGTACCAGCATCATTTGTCGCACTTCCGCCGATACCAATGATAAATTTTCTAGCACCTTTGCTGATGGCATCTTTTATCATTTGCCCAAAGCCAAATGTGCTAGTTTTTAGTGGATTTCTCTCGTCTGGATTTATTAGTGTAAGACCTGAAGCGCTTGACATCTCAAGTATGGCAAGATCATCTTTAGTGCATATCTCGCCAGAAATTTCAGTACCAAGTGGATTTTTTTCACTATTGTATCTATAAATTTTCTGCACCAAGTGCATCAGCCATCGCCTCTACACTACCTTCACCGCCATCAGCGATGGGCTTTACTACGACCTCGCAGTCGATCTCTTCTAGCCCTTCTTTTTATGGCAAGGCCCGCTTCAAGTGAGCTAAGCGAGCCTTTTTAACGAATCAATCGCAACTAAAATTCTCATAAAAACCACCAAAGATAATATATAAACACTAATCATACCAACGATACCCATTATAAACGTCATAGCCGTTTGTGTGCGATATCCTTGATCGGCGGTCATCTTGCTAAAGTTTGTCACAACCCAGAAGTAGCTGTCGTTGGCGTGAGATACACACATCGCACCAGATGCTATCGCCATGACACAAAGAGCGGCTGAAATTTTCAGTCGTAAAGCCAAGTGTTTGCATGAGTGAGTTGTCGGCACTAAATGCACCCATGATAGATGCTGTCGTGATGATAGCTACAGTTGAGCTTCCTTGAGCGGTTTTTTAGCACAGCCGAGATGATGAATGGGAAGAGAAATTCCTATCGCTTTTTATAGTAGAGGCATTTTCTTTTTATGAATGTACAAATCCAGCCTCGGTAATAACGTTACCCAAAAACACCGCCAGCTGCTGTGATAAAGAGTATCAGATCAGCGATCTTTAAAGACTCATTTGTGATATGGTCAAAATCTCTTATCTTTTTTAGACTCAGCCAGTAAAAAAATACACAAAAGATCACGCCAATAGCAAGAGCGATGATAGGGTTGCCTAAAAAAATAAAAGTACTTTTTGGTAAAAAGAAGCCTTATCAAGCATGCCTTGTTTTTGCTAGTACATCAACGATCGAACCAATTGCCATAAAAAAATAATAGGCATGATAATAGGAGCAAGGCTCAAAAATCCGCTAGGTAGTGTGCCAAATTCTTTAAAAAGCTCTTCGTAGGTAGCTGTGATGGTAGCGTCAGCATCTTTGTCGCTGATAGTCACACTTTTTGCCAACACTCTTTGAAAAGAAATAAACAGCTATCAACACAGGCACTGAAACGACTGTTCCCATGATGATGACAAGAAGTAAATTTCCGCCAAGACCAAGTGTTCCTGCAGCTGCTATTGGATCAGGAGTTGGCGGGATGAAGACGTGAGAAGCGTATAGGCCGCCACTAAGTGCGACTGACATCGCGACTGGGCTTGCTGAAATACTTTCTTATAAAGTGCCTCGCGAATGGAGTTTAAAACGACAAATCCGCTATCACAAAATACCGGAATGCCAACAACCCAGCCCATGATAAGCATAGCAAGCTCTGGACGCTTTTTGTCCAACTAGCTTTACGACCATATCAGCTAGCTTTTAAAGCAGCTCCCGTTTTTTTCAAGCACAGTGCCGATGATCGTTCCAAAGATAATAACGATACCGATACTCTTAAATGTGCCACTAAAGCCGACACCTATCATCGCTGGGATCTTGGACAGATCAATGCCTGCGACGATCGCAAGAACCAAAGAAATGCTCATAAGTGCCAAGAATGGATGCACTTTTAGCTTAGAGATCATAACGATCATAAGTATGATGGCTACAATAAAACAGACAATTAGTGAGATTCCGCTCATAAAAACTCCTTTGCTCTGAGATTTTTGCTTAAGATTTTTAGCGAAAATTTGCTTGTATTTTTTTCTAATATTTTTTTAAGTTTTTTTGATTAATTAAATTTTTTGATATATTTGAGTAAATTATGACTATTTGCCTAAATTTAGCCATTTTATAAGTTTAAAATTTTTAGCTTATTTTTAAAAATAACAAAACCAAGACCAAATTTATCAGTATGCCTATTATAATCAATCAAACTCTCGCCATATCCAGTAAAATACTGCAAATAGCCATAAACGCCGGTTGAAAATATCGGAAACATATATGAAAATTTTCAGCCGCACCTTTATTTGTTTTATCAAAATGTAAGTTATTTCTTAGCATTAGGCTAAAAAAATGTGTTCATTAAGGTTATAGCTAAGCCTTACATCACCATGCCCGATGTATTTTTAATATATCTTTATTATCGCCCTTATTGCCCACTACCATCCAAGCTCTTGGCGAAATGCTAAGCTTGCCAAAAACAAAATCACTTTGCACATAAGCTCTATTCCAGCTTCTTGAATTGCTACCATCTCGTCCGTTTGACTCATGCAAAAGTCCAAATTTTAGGTTTTTTTACACCTATTTGCTCCAAATATTTTTGGCGAAGTAAATTTAGAAAAAAATTTCTGGCTGATAGTTTGTCTCACGAAACGGCGCAGATGTCCTTGTTATCTGCCACCAAGATGTCTGCGTGTAGGCAGCCACAAGGCTCTCTCTAAATCCAAACAGGTCATAAAATAACGGCTTTTGCAAGGCTTATTTTGAAACTTAGTTTCAACGCTCTTTCGCTCATCGTTTGGCACATTTTTAGCATAAGTTACTGGCAAAAGGTAGTTACAGTTTATAAAGCTCGATACCAAGTGCGTTTTTGTAAATTTCTTTAACACTTTTATCTTCTCTTAAAAGATCAGCTTGCTTTTAGCTTTGCCTCTCTTAGCGCTGGCTCGCTCTCTTGCACATTTTGCACCGCTTTTTGCTCGCTTAAAGAGCTTTTTGGCTAGCTCTTTATAAATTTGCATCGCAGCCTTTATGTCACCGCTTTGCTCCAGCTCTTGTGCTCTTTTTAAAATCATCTAGCCCACTTGCCATCAAAAAAACTAAGGCAAAGGCTTAAAAAAATAATAAAATTTTACTCATCATCTATCTTCTTTTTCTTGGATTTTCTTTTGCCATTTCGTATTCGTCAGGAAATTAACATTAAAAAAACTGCTCACTATCTTTAGAAATTTATGACTTTTGCATTTACAGCTTTTTTTCTCAAAAAGTCCGATTTTATGCTCATTTTTTTAAATAGAACTCATGAGCCAAAGTGGCAAGCCCTGGGCTAAAAAAACCACAAAGCGAGTGAATGTGCTCATTATCACTAGCCACAACCATGTCAAATTCATCTTTTCAGATTTAGCAAGCTCCTCCAAACTTTTAAGATCAAAAAAATGGCATATCAGCTGGTATCACAAAAAAACACTATGATCGAAAATTTCTTTAAGAATGGAGTAAAGTGCGAGCATTGGCGAATAGTTATCGCTATTTTCATCTTTTATAAGCTTTTAGTGGCGGGCTAAACTTTTTCAAATTTTGAGCTTACATAAACTTCGTCAAAAACTTTTGCTACATTCGCAACCCTCATAATGAGTAAGCGTCTTAAAAACCACCAAATGGCAAAAAGTGTCTTATCTTGCCCCCATACGCGAGCTTTTGCCACCTGCTAAAATCACGCAAGTTTGCATCTTTTTCCTTAAGAAAGTTATGAGGCTAAAATTTGAGCTAAAAGCGGCTTTTGATCTACCAAAAAAATATGTGATAAAAAAACTTATTTTTTGTTTATGCTACTTGTAAAATTTCAAGCCTGCTTTGCCGTTTTTCATTGTTAAAAATTCCTCGTAGCGACGATCTCATGATAGCTTTGATCAAGGCATAGTTTTTCTTGTGAGTTTTCTATAAAAAAATAGGCGTTATCAAAGTATTTTTTTCACCAAATTTTTTTCGAAACAAAAATCCGTATAATCCTGCAAATACCAACCATACATTTTGGCAAATTTTGTCCGATCAGTCGTATAGTAAGCTTTTTGCAAAGGCTTTTACCAGCAGTATTTAGCTCCGCACTTCCAAGTACGCCGTCCATAGCATCAAAAAGATACTGACGATAGTTAAAGTACTTTTATCCATCTGTGCTATATCGTCCGCAAAATCTGCTGCAAATTCCTTCGAATAAAATTTGTGCTCCATGCACCAGCGAAAGAAAAATGCAATGTGTGTCGCACCGTTTTTCATGCGGTATATCAGTCGGCGCATCTTTCGCACCCCAATGCCATTTTGCTTTGTCATATACTATATCTGGCATTTTTATCCTTTTAAAATGCTCAATTTTACTAAAAGCTATCTTAATCACAGTATAAAATCATGGCTATTTTATCCATTTGCTTGCTACAATTAAAAAAAGATATAATGGCACTTTTTATTTAAGGAAAAAGCAATGAGCGAAAAATCTACAAATTTTAGGCTGGATCGGCACATGCCTATCAGTTGTTATGTACTTTTCATACATCCCACAAATAATGGGTAACCTTGACGGCAACAAAACACCTTTTTATACAGCCACTGGCAGCCGCACTAAACTGCACAATCTGGACAAGCTACGGCCTATTAAAAGCTAAAAAGACTATCCACTTTCTGCTGCAAACTTCCCAGGTATAATCTTTTGGTCTTTTTAGCAACTATAACAGCGTTTTTAATGCACCATTTAGTTGTTGTGGCGATTTTACAATAAAACATTATTTGCTTCGCCGCAACAACTAATTTATAGTGTTTGCGCTATTTTTAGTCAATTTTTTTCTTTGATTATATTACCTTTTGAATTCAGCAAAAAGGCTATTTTTGTTAGTTCATCTATTATCTCTTTTTATACTTTTTATTATCATCACTTGAAGTTCTAAATCTTGTTGCAGTAAGTGGGATAAATTCTTGATATATAGACATAAAATCCTTATAGTCCCCTTCCAGTTCTGGTGCGTAAAAACTGATAAGCGAGTGTAATTTACCAATTTCAAATTTTGGATTTTCTATATTTAAATTTGGATTTATTAACAAAGCTACTTTGTAATGTATTCCCCTAAAATATCCCAACTATAATAAACGCTTCCTCTAGCTTTTTGTCGCCTGAGTTTATTTTTTTCTTTTTTTGTGTTTAGATTAGCGTACACCCATTGCGCACACATTATTAGGACTGCGCCAAGTACAATTTTCAATAAGTCAGATATCAAACTATCCATATTATTTTTTTACAAGTCCCTTGGATCGGCGATTTTACCTGCTATGGCTGAGGCCGCTACAACTGCTGAGTTGGCTAGATAAATTCACTCGTTCTATCGCCCATACGTCCGACGAAAATTTTCTATTCGTCGTCGAGATACAGCGCTCATTTGCACCTAAAATTCCCATATATCCGCCAAGGCAAGCACCACAAGTTGGATTGCTCACGACCGCTCCTGCTTCGATGAAAATATCGATTAAGCCTTCTTTCTCGGCAGCTCTTGCGATCTTTTGCGTCGCTGGAGTGATGATGAGCCTTGTTTTGCGGGCTACTTTTTGCCTTTTTAAAATTGTGCTGCGATTCGAAGGTCGCTTAGGCGGCCATTTGTGCATGAACCGATAAATGCTTGATCAATGGCTAAATCGTCACGAACCGCTTGTCTTACGCTCTTGCCGTTGCTTGGCAAAAATGGATATGCGATGACTGGATCAAGGTTTGTGACATCGATCTCTAAAAATTTTGTCGTATTTTTGCACCCTCGTCTGAGTAGAAAAAGTTTTGGTTTATCGCGTAAATTTCTTTATCTTTTTAAAAACTCTTTTGTGATCTCATCAACCGCGATGATACCGCTCTTTGCACCAGCTTCGATCGCCATATTACACATTGAAAATCTATCATCCATGCTAGGCCTCTATTACCTCACCGCTAAACTCAAGCGCCTTGTAAAGTGCGCCATCAACGCCTATTTGGCGGATGATCTCAGGATAAGATCCTTGCCATAAACGTGCTTATCAAGCTTGCCTTTTAAAGACGACCTTGATACTCTCAGGCACTTTAAACCAGTTTTTACCAGTGATCATCGCATAAGCTAGGGTCGGTGCTACCCATGCCGGTGCTAAATGCTCCAAGAGCGCCGTGTGTACAGGTGTGGCTGTCTGCGCCGATGATGACGTCACCTGGGATGACTAGCCCTTTTTCAGGCAAAAGCGCATGCTCGATGCCCATATCTTTTTCATCAAAATAGTTTTTTTAAGGTCGTGTTTGTAGGCAAATTCGCGTGAAATTTTGGCTTGATTTGCGCTTAGGATATCTTTTGTCGGGATGTAGTGATCCATAACGATGGCAAAGCCGTCTGGGTTGGCTAGCTTTTTAGCGCCACTTCGCTCAAACTGCTTGATCGAAATAGGCGTCGTGATATCGTTGCCTATGATCATATCGATCTTGCTTTCGATGATCTCTCCAGCACTTACCTCTTTGCCAACGTGATCTGAAAAATATTTTTCTCGGTGATAGTTTGTTTCATAAATTTCCTTTAAATTTTTGGAGGGCGATTTTAACGAAAATTGCTAAATTTAAAGAAAATTTACTAAGCCAAAAGGCCTAGTAAAGTTAGAATTTAACGCTAGCGGTCAGCATAAACTGGCGAGCATAGCCCGGTTGTATCGGTATGATATTAGCATCCGTACCAGTCGATGATGAGGTGTAGTATAGTTTATCGGTTAAGTTTTTTTGATGTTAAAGGCAAAAATTCGTCTCGTAGCCCGCAATCTTGGTATCGTAGCTGATGAAAGCATCGTAGATAACCGCACTATCCATCTTGAATGCCGTTCCTGCTGGCACGGCCGGTAGATTCGTCCTCATATAGTATGTATACCACGAGCCAAAAATATCTAGCTCCACCGCCGATCCTCAGGGCCTTTTGCGCCCTAGGGTGGCTAAAGTCGTAGTTAGCAAAGAGGCTGGCTTGGTGCTTAGGCGTGGCTTCTAGCGGTTTGCCCACTAGCACGGTAAATGCGCCGCTATCCTTGCGCACCTCGGTTTTTAGTATATGCGTAGCTAGCGCCTGCAGCTTAGCCCCTTGCGTCACGCGGCCGTTAAAGTCAAACTCAAATCCTCTCGAGCGCACCTCGCCCACGGGCGTACTTACGCTATTTACGGTGCGCATGATGTTTTTTCTTATCGATGTTAAAGACCGCCGCACTAGCCGTTATACTGTCGTTTTGAAATTTAGTTCCAAACTCTATGCTTTTGCCTTCTTCGGGCTTTATGTCGCCGATGTCGTCGCCGCTGATCGCCATTTGCGGATTAAAGCTCTGCGCGTAGTTGGCGTAAACCGACCACTCCGGCGTTAGCAGGTATAAAAGCCCCGTCTGCCACGTAAATTTGCCGTCTTGTTGATCGGTTGTGTTTTGATCCGCTAGTCGTGCCGCGCGCGACTTGGTCGTAGTACTCGTATCTAACGCCCAAAGAGTAGATCAAACTTTGGGTCAAACTTTATACTATCTTGCGCGTAAAAATCCGATCGTTCTTAGCTTTTTGATACTGGATGCTGGAGGCTCTATCGGACGGATAGGCGACCGTGCCATAGACTGGACTGTAGATATTTATCGGGAAGTTTCTGTGCGTCGTGCCGGAACTGTAGCTGTTTAGCGCGCCGGGTCTATAGCGGTAGTACTCCTTTGCGTCGATACCAACAGCAAGTTGTGCTCTATCTCGCCCGTTTGCACGTAACCGTTTAAATTTAACGACCCCGCGTGCGTGCGGTGGATAAATCCGTCATACGCCCTCGTTTCGTCTAGCCGCAACGCCGGTGTTTAAATCCCACGTTCATTAGCCTGATGTGCCCGTATTCGTGCTTGGAGCGCGAATACGCATAAGCGCCGCGCAGTAGCCAGTCCTCGCCGATATTTTTTTCAGAAATTTACGTCCACCGTGTCGAGTCTGGTTTTTAGTTTATTAAACGGCTCGTCAAGGCGCCTTTTCTTATCTATCGGCAGTAGTTTGCCCGTGCTTGAATGAGATACATGCCGCGGTCGATCGGATCGGTCGAGCGCGTGTGCGTATAGGCTAAAATTTATGCGGTAATCATCGCCCCTTATACGAGAGCGAAGGCGCAAAGAGGACGTTTTTTTATATTCGCCAAACTCCCTCCAGTAGTCTTTTTGCATGGCGTCGAATATAAATCTATACGCAAAGCCGCTATCAGCGATCGATCCCGTGGTATCAAAGCCCGCGTTCCAGTAGTTTCGGTTGCCGATACCCGCCCACCTTTCGTTTGAGAAGTCGTATTTTGGCTTTTTTTAGTGACCATATTTATGATGCCGCTGGGCTCTTGCGCGCCGTAGAGCAGGCTAGCCGAGCCTTTTTAGCACCTCGACGCTTTCTACCGTTTTGTTAAAGCTATGCATGACGCTAGCAGGTACGCCGTTTCGCATGATCGAGCCGTCGCGTCCGCCGCCAAAGCCTCTTTTGATGATCGAGTCAAAGATACCGCCAGTGGTGTTTCCGTAGCTAACTCCGCTCACGTTTTGAAGGCTCTCGGCTAGAGTCTCTGGCTTTTTTATCTTTTAGTTGCTGCTGGGTTACGACGTTTACCGTTTGTGGGATCTCTAAAATAGGCGTATTTGTTTTGCCCACTTCGCTGGTTTTGGCGCGGTATCCGTCGTCCGCGCTATCTTCAACGCTGATACCATCTGAAAGCTACATCAGTAGCATTTAAAGCAGAAATGGCAAAACAAAGCACCGCATTAATGCGAAATTTATTCATTTATCATCCCTTAAAAATTTCTTTAATATTATAAAAATAGTTATCATTATATAAAAATATATTTTAAATTTTTTATGAAAAAAATTTACGAAAAAATTTATATTTTTAATAACATTACAAATAAAACATTTGGAAAAAAATTAAACATGGATCAGAAAACAGATTTTTACTATTCTGTCACAAAAAGTGATGAAGCACTTGTTAAAAATATTTTTTGCAACATTTCTGATATAATCTTTAGTATGAAGTACGCACATTTAGTTCAAATAGCAAATTATTTATCAAATTTACAAAAGATAAACCAAGCAAAACGCATTAATGATATGGCTATTTTTAATCGAATTTAATGGCGAGAAGATCATCTTTGATCTAAAACAAATCAAACTCTGCGATCTATAAAGATGATGAGCAAAAAGAAGCAAGAAATTTATCAAGCGCCTTTTGATAATGTGCTAAAAAAAGCGTTTTAACGCCTCGCATATAAAAAGCGTTGAGTGCCTAAAAAAACAATAGAATTTTAGAAATTTATCTGCACACAAAGCGGTTCATATAAAAGTGAAAAATTTTATCCTCTATCTTGAATTTACGGGTCGCTTTACAAATGCTGTGATAACTGATGAAAACAATGTGATAATTGAGGCATTAAGGCACATCGATAATAGCTACCGAAAAAAATAGAAACTGGCGAAATTTTTAAAAGAACTGCCAGCCATCGAGATAAAAAGAAAGGCCGTGTGAGCAAATAACGGACTTTGAGGCGTTTTTTAAAAAGCGAAGCAGCTAGAGTAAATGAGTCCAGGATAGCCGGGCTAAAAAGAGACAAAGCTAGCCAGCGTGCAAAAAAAGATAGATAGCATGAGTGAAATTTTAAACTCGCTTGAAGACAAAGATGAACTAATGAAAAAAAGCGAGGAGGCTTCGAATTTAGGATCGCTTTTTGCTTTGCAAATTTGGGGAAATTTTAAGGGCTATGAGAGGGAAATTTGCCTGAAAGATTTTGATGGCAACGAGATAAAAACTAACTCTTAGCGATACACCAAAAAAACAGCGCAAAATGAATTTTACACAAGATCAAAAAGTAAATCTCGTGCAAAAAGCCATTGGCGTGGAGATAGAAAAGAGAAATTTAAGCGAAAAGATCGAGTTTTTTTAGAAGGGCTAAAGTCACTTCTAAAAGAGGCAAAAAGTGCTTACGAACTTGAAATTTTAAGTCCAAAAAAATAAGGCAAAACAAAGAGAGAGGCACATAAAAGATGTAAGCGAAAAATGCTGAAATTTTTACGTTAGAGAGTTTAAATATTTTAGTTGGTAGAAATGAAAAAGGCAATATAAATTTGCTTGATCTTGCCAAAAAGACGATATATGGTTACATCTAAAGGATAGCCCAAGCGCCCACGTCATCATCAAGACAAACAAGAGTAGGGTGCCTGAAGATGTGCTAGAAATGGCAGCTAAAATTCTGCGTGGGATTTGAGTGTAAAGGGAGCTGGCAGGTACGAGGTAGACTACACTAAGCGTGAAAATTTAAAAACGTGAAAAACGGTGCAAAATGTCACTTATACGAACTATAAAACTATCATCATAAATAAAGGCTAAAAAAATGGCTGTAACACCTTTAGGAAATAGTAACTTTATAAATCAAAAACGCACCAGTAGTATCGCAAGTGCATGCAAATCAACAAGCCAGATTTGATATGCAATCTTTGATGGCAGCTGAGCTTGCCTCGCAACAAAGTGAAGAGATCAAAGAGGTGCGTCCGATGGAAGAGTCTTATAAAATAGACCCTGAAAAGGAACATGAACGCCAAAAAAATGAAGAAGAGGCAAGTGAGTTTGAGAGCGAAAAAAACAAAATTCAAGAGATAGTGGCGAGGAAGATTTGGACGATATAGCAGATAATGAGGAAATAGTGCCTAGCGAACATCATATGCTTGACATAACTATTTGATGCCCTAAACACCCCAGCCCCACAAACACCATATCTCAAGTCAGTGATACCCTCCCCAATACCTAACCCTCCTTCAAATTTCTTTAACGCAGTAAATGATAAAGAAAAAAACTTTTTAAGATCCACTCTGACTCACCTAAAAGCCTGCCCACTTGGCGGCAAGATCGAGGGACTTTTAACCGGTCACTTTTTTTAAAAGTACAAGAAGCTTTTAGAAAGTGAACTAAGAAGTATTACTTTACAAGATCTATTAGATGAACTTATTAATTTATAAAATTTAAAAAAAGTAAGTAAACTAAGTTATAGAATTAAAAAAAGTGGGCAGATATAAAAAAACCAATCTATTTTTATTTATTAGGAACGCTATGCGCTCCTAACTATTTTTTTATATCTTTATATAAGAATTTTTATAAACTCCTAGATTTTTTTATTACTCTTTACTCTTCTCTTTTTAGTTTTACTCTTTTTCTCTGCTTTTATCTTTTTGGGCTTTCTTTCTTATCTTTGACTTCTTTTTACGCTATCTTTTAGCACCTATCTTTTTTTCTCTTTTACTTCATCACTCTTTTTTACTTACTTTTTCTTTTTATCTCATCTTTTTTTAGATTTTGTTTTTAGCTTTTTGTGTTATCTATCTTTGTAGTGCCTGATACTGATATATCTGATTTTTAAACTTTTCAAATGTCTTATCGCCTATACCATTTACATTTTTTTATATCTTCTATTGAGTTAAATTTATTTGCTTTTTCTATACTCTATTATTGCATCTGCCTTTTGAAGATCCCTATGCCATCTAAACTCATTAACTCTTCTTTTGTGGCGGTGTTTAAATTTATGGCTGCTAGTAATGTAGAAGCTGCTACTAATAGTGAGAATACAATCTTTTTCATTTTTTTGTCCTTTTTTTGGGTAATTTGGGTTTTGGAGTCTATCATATTTGGTATTTTTTTAGTCAACACTCGCATAAAAACATAAGCTAAAAAGATATTTATAAATGTAAAGATAAAAAGTCTAATTATTTAAAAAAATATAAATAAATTTTAGATTTGATATTTTGTTATAAATTAAGAAATAATATTAAAAAGAAGATTGTTTAGATAAAGAAGATTAAAAATTAACAAAGCCCGCAACGACCTACTTTTTCCAACATCCCAGTAAGGGAGAGTATCATCAGCCAGGACGAGCTTAGCTTCTTGGTTCGAGATGGAGCAAGGCGTTTCCTCGTCTGTATAGTCACGGGCAGTGTTAAATAAAAGATATATTAGATAAATCTCTTATTTAACACTACGTGTAAAGTTAAAAGTCATAAACAAAGTTTTTATAAAAACATATCTTATTAAGTTTTTTTATCCTTAACAAGGAAGTGATGCTTATTAAAAAGATAAGCAGACGAGCTATTAGTACTGGTCAGCTAAAGGACTTTCATCCATTACACACCCAGCCTATCAAACACATAGTCTATATGAGCTCTTAAAAGAAGATTCATCTTGGAGTTGGCTTCCTGCTTAGATGCTTTCAGCAGTTATCACATCCCAACATAGCTACCGAGCGGTGCTCTTGGCAGAACAACTCGTACACCAGTGGTTGGTTCGACCCAGTCCTCTCGTACTAGGGTCAACTCTCCTCAATCTTCTTACGCCCACGGCAGATAGGGACCGAACTGTCTCACGACGTTCTGAACCCAGCTCGCGTACCGCTTTAAATGGCGAACAGCCATACCCTTGGGATCTGCTCCAGCCCCAGGATGCGATGAGCCGACATCGAGGGTGCCAAACCTCCCCGTCGATGTGAGCTCTTGGGGAGATCAGCCTGTTATCCCCGGGTACCTTTTTATCCTTTGAGCGATACTCTTCCACACAGAACCACCGGATCACTAAGACCGACTTTCGTCTCTGCTTGACGTGTATGTCTCGCAGTTAAGCTGGCTTATGCCTTTATACTCTACGAACGATTTCCAACCGTTCTGAGCCAACCTTTGTAAGCCTCCGTTACATTTTTGGGAGGCGACCGCCCCAGTCAAACTACCCACCAGACATTGTCCTACTTTGAGGATAACTCAAAGCTAGTTAGCTATCAGAATAAAAAAAGAGTGGTATCTCAACAATGGCTCACCATAAACTGGCGTCTATGGATCAAAGCCTCCCACCTATCCTGCACATTTTTTTATCCCAATAGCAGTGTCAAGCTGTAGTAAAGGTCCACGGGGTCTTTCCGTCTTGCCGCGGGTAGGAGGAATTTTCACCTCCACTACAATTTCACTGGATCCCTCTTCGAGACAGCTCCCATCCCGTTACGCCATTCATGCAGGTCGATATTTAATCGACAAGGAATTTCGCTACCTTAGGACTGATTATAGTTACGGCCGCCGTTTACTCGGGCTTCGATCAAACGCTTCGCAGAGCTAACGTCATCAATTAACCTTCGAGCACCGGGCAGGCGTCACACCCTATACATCCTCTTACGAGTTAGCAGAGTGCTGTGTTTTTGGTAAACAGTCGGGAGGGACTCTTTGTTGTAACCTTCAATGCTTACGGAGTAAATCCTTCACAAAGTTAGGCACACCTTATACCGAAGATACGGTGCTATTTTTGCAGAGTTCCTTGAAGAGAGTTCTTCCACGCGCCTTAGAATACTCATCCCACCCACCTGTGTCGGTTTACGGTACGGGCAACTATAACTAAACTTAGAAACTTTTTCTTGGCTCGACAGTATCGGCAATTCGCTATCCATTCCGAAGAACTTCAAACGCCTGTGGGGTCTCGGCTTAAAAAGATCCGGATTTGCCTGGATCTTAACCTACACCTTTCGACTAGCACTACCATCCGCTAGCTTGCTTAACTCTAAGCGTCCTTCCATCGCACATTATAGTTGGCATTGGAATATTAACCAATTTTTCCATCGCATACCCCTTTCGGACTTTGCTTGGGGATCCCGGCTAACCCTACGATGACGAGCATCGCGTAGGGAAACCTTGGGTTTACGGCGTTGAGGGATTCTCACCCCAATTATCGCTACTCATGCCTGCATGCTCACTTGTATTCGCTCCAGCACTCCTTACCGGTATACCTTCGACGCAAATACAACGCTCTCCTACCACTTAGTAAAACTAAGTCTAAAGCTTCGGTACTCATTTTAGCCCCGTTATATTTTCCGCGCAGAATCACTAGACCAGTGAGCTATTACGCTTTCTTTAAAGGATGAGCTGCTTCTAAGCCAACCTCCTGGTTGTTTAAGTAACTCCACATCGTTTTCCACTTAAATGAGATTTAGGGACCTTAGCTGTTAGTCTGGGTTGTTCCCCTCTCGACGACGGATTTTTATCACTCGCCGCCTGACTGCCATGATTACACACTAGGTATTCGGAGTTTGATAGGGTTTGGTACATTGGTGTATGCCCTAGCCCATTCAGTGCTCTACCCCCTAGTGTTACTACATGACGCTATACCTAAATATATTTCGGAGAGAACCAGCTATCACGATGTTTGATTGGCCTTTCACCCCTATCCACAAGTCATCCCATAGCTTTTTCAACGCTAGCGGGTTCGATCATCCACCGGCTCTTACACCGGTTTCAACCTGCTCATGGATAGATCACATCGTTTCGGGTCTGCAACGTCTGACTAAACGCCCTATTAAGACTCGCTTTCGCTACGGCTCCGGGTTTCCTTAACCTTGCCAGACATCACAACTCGCAGGCTCATTATGCAAAAGGCAGTCCATCACCCTGATAAATCATAGGGCTCTGAATGATTGTAAGCAAATGGTTTCAGGTTCTATTTCACTCTGATCACCTCAGTTCTTTTTCACCTTTCCCTCACGGTACTTGTGCACTATCGGTCTAGTAGTAGTATTTAGGGTTGGATAGTGGTCTACCCAGCTTCAGACAGAATATCACGTGTTCCGCCCTACTCAGGATACTGCTAAAGTAAAAACAAAGCTTTCATATACGGGAGTATCACCCTCTATGCTTAATCTTTCCAAATTATTCTATTAGCTAAGTTTAGTCTATATTGCAGTCTCTACAACCCCGTTAGTAAACTAACGGTTTGCCCTCTTACGCGTTCGCTCGCCGCTACTAGCGTAATCTCTTTTGATTTCTTTTTCCTGAGGGTACTAAGATGTTTCAATTCCCCTCGTTCGCTCCATATTAGGTAGTTAAACTCGCGCTTAACTGGGTTGCCCCATTCAGAAATTCCCCGGATCAAAGCCCCTTGACGGCTCCCCGAGACTTATCGCAGCCTGGCACGTCTTTCATCGCCTCTACTAGCCAAGGCATCCACCACTTGCTCTTTGTAGCTTACCTTTTCTATATTAGATTATTCTAATTCGCATCACTTCCTTGTTAAAGATAACTTTATGTTACTATATTTAAATTCTAGCTCTCAAGACGGAAAAGCATTGACTACTATTTAGATAAGTTTTAAATCCTAAATAGATTGTGATGTCAAACTTTTGCATTAAATGCAAAGAGAATAGAAATTTAAATCTTTAACAAGTCCTGTAAAATTGTTTTTTAAAAACTTGCTTGTGACTATTAACAATATTAATTAAAAAGAACATTTAGACAAAAGTCTAATTAGAAAGTTTAAATTTTTAAGCTCTAATTAGACTTAATATCGTTAAACTATTTTTATGGTGGAGAATAGCGGGATCGAACCGCTGACCTCCTGCGTGCAAAGCAGGCGCTCTCCCAGCTGAGCTAATTCCCCAATTCAAATCTCTGGTGCAGGCCTAACAAGACTTGAACTTGTGACCTCACCCTTATCAGGGGTGCACTCTAACCAGCTGAGCTATATACCCCTATAGGTCTATCAATCTTTCAAAACTAAACAAGGATGATTGAGAATATCTTTCTTATAGATATCTTGTGAGAGAATACCCTATATGTACTCTAGAAAGGAGGTGATCCAACCGCAGGTTCTCCCTACGGTTACCTTGTTACGACTTCACCCCAGTCGCTGATTCCACTGTGGACGGTAACTAATTTAGTATTCCGGCTTCGAGTGAAATCAACTCCCCATGGTGTGACGGGCGGTGAGTACAAGACCCGGGAACGTATTCACCGTAGCATGGCTGATCTACGATTACTAGCGATTCCGGCTTCATGGAGTCGAGTTGCAGACTCCAATCCGAACTGGGACATATTTTATAGATTTGCTCCATCTCGCGATATTGCTTCTCATTGTATATGCCATTGTAGCACGTGTGTCGCCCCGGACATAAGGCTATGATGACTTGACGTCGTCCACACCTTCCTCCTCCTTACGAAGGCAGTCTCATTAGAGTGCTCAGCCGAACTGTTAGCAACTAATGACGTGGGTTGCGCTCGTTGCGGGACTTAACCCAACATCTCACGACACGAGCTGACGACAGCCGTGCAGCACCTGTCTTAACATTTCTGCAAGCAGACACTCTTCTATCTCTAGATGATTTGTTAGATATCAAGTCCGGGTAAGGTTCTTCGCGTATCTTCGAATTAAACCACATGCTCCACCGCTTGTGCGGGTCCCCGTCTATTCCTTTGAGTTTTAATCTTGCGACCGTACTCCCAGGCGGTATACTTAATCCGTTAGGTGCATTACTGCCAAGACTAGCTTAGCAACAACTAGTATACATCGTTTAGGGCGTGGACTACCAGGGTATCTAATCCCTGTTTGCTCCCCACGCTTTCACGCATTAGCGTCAGTTGAGTTCCAGCAGATCGCCTTCGCAATGGGTATTCCTGGTGATCTCTACGGATTTTACCCTACACCACCAATTCCATCTGCCTCTCCCTCACTCTAGATTACCAGTTTCCCAAGCAGTTCTATGGTTAGCTCACAGGATTTCACAAGAGACTTGATAATCCGCCTACGCGTCCTTTACGCCCAGTGATTCCGAGTAACGCTTGCACCCTCCGTATTACCGCGGCTGCTGGCACGGAGTTAGCCGGTGCTTATTCGTTAGGTACCGTCATTATTCTTCCCTAACAAAAAGGAGTTTACGCTCCGAAAAGTGTCATCCTCCACGCGGCGTTGCTGCTTCAGGGTTTCCCCATTGAGCAATATTCCTACTGCTGCCTCCCGTAGGAGTCTCGGGACCGTGTCTCAGTTCCAGTGTGACTGATCATCCTCTCAGACCAGTTATGCGTCATAGCCTTGGTGAGCCATTACCTCACCAACTAGCTGATACAATATAGCCTCATCCCTACACCGAAAAACTTTCCCTATCTAACTTATGTAAGATAGGAGTATAGAGTATTAGCAGTCGTTTCCAACTGTTGTCCTCTAGTGTAGGGCAGATTAGCTATACATTACTCACCCGTGCGCCACTAAGATTAAATAGCAAGCTACTTAATCTCCGTTCGACTTGCATGTATTAGGCACGCCGCCAGCGTTCACTCTGAGCCAGGATCAAACTCTCCATATTAATTACCTAGCAAAATTTATTTGATAGGATTTTTATTATGAAGTTTTTTTAATCAAAAACTTTTTAGTTTTATTTATTAATTTGTCTAATCTATTATAAATTATAAAAATAATAGACTGGCTCAATCGATCACTTGTTTAGATTTCAAAGATTGACTAATAGTTTAACAATTGTAAGTTAAAAAGAACAACGATAAAAAGAAAAAGGCTTTATTAACCAATGAAGTTAAAAGGTGGTTTCTCGTTCCGTGAGCTGGAATTATATACGAGCAATACTTAAAGATAGTTGAAATATTTAGGGAATTTTAGAAAAAAATTGTTAGGCGCTTTAAGAATACTTTAAAGTATGTATTTTTTTATTATAGGTTTAAGGGTTTAGTTTTTGAAATATAATTTGGAGAGTTTTTGCTCTCCATTATATTAAACATTAGATTATATACATTTTACACAATATCTATTAATAAGTCGCGATAAGCTCTATTTCCACAAGTGCATCTTTTTGGCAAAGTCTTAACGGCTACTGTACTTCTAGTAGGATAAGGCTCTTTAAAAATTTAGCATACACAGTATTTACTTTAGCAAAATCTCCCATATCTGCTAGAAATATTGTGGTCTTTACAGCATTATCAAAAGTAAGCCCTGCCTCAGCCAAGATATTTTTAAATTTTTCAAGAGATTGCTCAGCTTGAGCTTCTACGCTACTACTTGCAAACTCACCCGCTGGTGTGACACCAAGCTGACCTGAGATAAATAAAAAAATCCATTTGAGCTAATAGCTTGAGAATATGACCCAATCGCTTGTGGAGCATTTTTTGTTGAGATTTGTTTTTCATATTTTTCTCCTTTTTGAAATTTCTTTTAAAATCCTACTATAAATTTTCTAAATTTTCTTAGTCTCTAAAAGCTATAATGGACAAAAATTTCAAAAGGATGAAGATGCAAAAATATACTCGCACCAAATGAGTTTTTAGATGATTATGTGCTCGGTGCTGAGTTGGCTAAAAAAATGCTGGCATCTCATCAAATGCTTATCTTTTTTTGGAAAAACGTCATAAGTGCTAAATTTGAAAAACTCAAGAATAGTTTTTTTCTTAGAAAAATAGCATTCCAGTCAAACTTTCAAAACACTATAAAAACCTGTACGCCTTTAAATGGCCTTATTCCAACAGGCGTATTTTTGTTCTTTTACCTCGCTTGCTCCTTCTCATCTTGTAGCAAAAAAATGGCTCTAAGATCTCACGAGCTCTTTTAAATTTTCATGAGATTTGCGGCATCAAATTTATAGACTTGAAGAGAAATTTTCATGATGATTTTAATCTTAGCTATTCTTATAGAATTTACATTGAAAAGTGTAAATTTCTTTTCTCACCTGCTCCATTTGAAAAACGCATAAAATTAACTGAAACGATGTGTCTTGGATATTATTAAAGTCCGCTAGCTAGCTTGCTAGCGGGATAAATTTATATCTTTTTGTAAGGAGCTTGGCCAACTTCGTAGAAGTTATTGCCCTCGCAGTCAATGGCAACTATTGCTGGGAAATCCTCAACTGTAAGCCTAGCAACTGCCTCTGGTCCTAGTTCTGGATAAGCTAGCACTTCATATTTTTGATACTTTGGCTAATGAGCGCTCCGATGCCACCGATAGCAACCATATAAACACAGCATGATTTTTTCATAGCTTCGACTACTGCGTCACTCCTGTAGCCTTTACCGATCATACCATTTATACCAACTTCATTTATCATAGTTGGGGTGTATTTATCCATTCTACCACTTGTTGTTGTGCCTGCTGCGCCGATAAGCTTGATTTGGCTTAGCTGGAGTTGGTCTGACGTAGTAGATAGTCTCACCCTTTAGTTCAACTGGTAGTTTTTCGCCGCGTGCCAATGTTTCAGTAAGTGCCTTATGTGCAGCGTCACGAGCTGCTATGATAGTGCCTGATATTAGGGACATTGTCGCCTGCTTTTAGGCTTTTTTTACCACATCTTTATCAAATGGTGCTTTTTATTCTTTTTACTTCTGACATTTTCTCTCCTTAAAAGCTCGGCATCTGCGTGGCGTGCAGCGTGGCAGTTGATATTTATAGCAACAGGAAGACCTGCTATGTGAGTTGGATACCACTCGACGTTTACTTTAACAGCAGTAGTATCACCACCAAGCCCTTGAGGATCAACGCCAGTTTTACAAGCAAGCTCCCTAGTAACTCATCTTCTAATTTGGCATATCTTGGATCAGAATTTTTTTACTATCGACTGAACGAACTGCCGCTTCTTTTTGCCAAAAGTGCTGCCTTATCCATCGTACCGCCTATGCCAACGCCTATTGTTAGTGGAGGACAGGCATTTGGTGCAGCGTATTTTACAGCCTCTAAAAAGACTTTTTTTACACCTTCTATACCATCAGCTGGCACAAGCATTTTTTAAAACTGATTTATTCTCACTACCAAAACCTTTTTGGAGCTACTTTTTATCTTTAGCTTATCTCCTGGCACGATTCTAGTATGAATGACAGCTGGAGTGTTGTTTGTGGTATTTTTTTCTTTTCAAAAAGTGGCTCAGCCACGACTGACTTTCTTAGATAACCTTCAGTGTAGCCTTCCGCAATACCCTCATTTATCGCATCTTCAATATATCCGCCCTCAATATGCACATCTTGGCCGATCTGCACGAAAAACAACCGTCATACCGGTGTCTTGGCAGATAGGCGCAACACCCTCTTCTGCAAGCTTAGCATTTTGTAAATTTTGCCCAAAATGTCTTTTGCCTAGTGACGAGCTTTCGCTACTTTTGAGCCTTTTGTAAAAGCAGCTTTTTAAATCTGGCGTCACGACATAACAGGCCTGTTTGCAAAGCTTGGCAACGACTTCTCTTATATCTTTTTACATTTATTATCCTCATCTTTACTCCTCGTAAAAAAACAATTTTTTTAATTATATTAACTATATTTAGAAATTTAAGATTCAAATTTTACTGCTGGATATCTACTCGAAAAATTTATATGAGTTTATTTTATTTGACTACAACTAGAAGACTTGTCTAAAACAAATTTATGAAATAAGTGGTGGCGAAAATTGAGTCTAGAGCATCACAATATTGATAGAAATTTACATAACATGGCTTATTTAAGCCATAAATATATCAAATTTAAGACTGAATGCTCTCCTCTTCATTTTTTATCTTTTTCCTAACTTTTTACACGTGAGATACTGGCTCCATCCATCTTTCTTACTTCGTAGTGGCAGTTTTCATCCTCGATCTTATCACCCACAACTGGTAAACGACCGATTAAGTTGAAGACATATCCACCGATTGTAACTTGATCTGTCTCTTCATCAAAGCTTATACCAAGAACCTCTTCAACGCTCTCTAGATCGTATCTGCCTTGAAAATTCATAAATATTGTCATTTATCTTTTTATAGTGTTGATCGACTTCATCGTGCTCGTCATTAAAAATCACCAAGTACCTCTTCCATTATATCTTCCATCGTAAGAAGTCCGGCTGTGCCACCATACTCATCGACTACGAGTGCAGCCGAAAGGTTTGCTCTTTATTCATCATTACAAGCACTTTTTGAAATAGAAAGGCTCTCAGGCACGATGACAAATTTACGAACAATTGAGTCAAAACTCTTCTCTTTATCTTTGCTAAAGTGGAGCTGCAAAAATATCTCTAATGTGTATCATGCCCAAAATAATATCTTTTGAGCCGTCTATATAAGGAAAGCGAGTGTATTTTTGACTCAAATACAACTTGTAAATTCTCTTCAAAGCTCTTTTGTTTATTTATACAGATCATATCGCGCCTTGGCGTCATGATCTCTTTGCGACTGTGTCACTAAAATCAACTGCATTTTTAATGATCTCAGTCTCAAAGCTATCAAGCACGCCGCCCTTTAAGCTCTCACCAACGATGATTTTTATCTCTTCTTCAGAGTGAGCTAGCTCATTCTCTTTAGCTGGCTGGATACCTAAAATTTTAAGTCCAATGGTCGCTAAAATATCAAAAAGCTTAATTACAGGAGAAAATAGCACCCAAAAAAAGTGAAGTGGACGAGCGATTTTTAACACTGAAGTCTCAGCCTTCGCGATAGCAACTGACTTTTGGCTACAAGCTCGCCCATTACAACGTGAAGTAGTGTAATAAGCGTAAATGCGATCGCAAAACCAACCGTATGAACTAAGATATCGCTAAAGTTGAAGAAAGATCTTTAAGTGGAGCTTCTATAAGTCTTGCAACTGCTGGCTCACCGATCCAACCAAGAGCAAGTGAGCTTAGTGTGATGCCAAGCTGAGTGGCACTAAGATAAGTATCAAGCTTGTTTGACATCTCAAAAAGCAAGCTGAGCATTTGGCTTTTTCTCCTTTATAAGCTCTTCAAGTCTAGACTTACGAACTTTAACAAGAGAAAAGTCTGATAAAACAAAAAAAGGCATTTAGTAAAATGAATACAATGGCAAGTATTACCATTAAAAGCGAATTATCGCTACTGGGGGTTCAATTATGATCCTTAAGAGTTAAGTATTTCTTTGCCTGATTATAGCGAATTTGATATTTATCGGTCAAATTATCCACGCCCAAAAGTAACAACATTTCTTAAATTTAAGATTTATAAAAAGTTCTTAAATCATATTTTGATAACATTATTTTCATCACTACATTTATGGATTTTACAATGAGCAAAAAGAATTTTTTTCATCGCGTTGGGCATTTTATATTGGCCTGTGTTGGATCAGCAGTTGGCATGGCGAATGTCTGGGGCTTTCCTTATAAACTTGGCACAAATGGCGGTGCGGCGTTTTTACTCATCTATGTTTTTCATAGCTCTTTTTCATATGTTGGTCTAAGTGCGGAGTATGCGATCGGCAGACGTGCAAAAACTGGTACGCTTGGATCATATAAATATGCTTGGCAAAGTAGAAATTTAGGCGTATTTGGCAGTATCATCGGCTGGCTTCCGCTTGCTGGCTCACTTTGTATAGCCATCGGCTACGCAGTCATCATCGCTTACGTGCTAAAAAGCCCTTACTCAGGCGCTTACTGGCTCATTTATGAGCGTTGATACGAACGTTTGGTTTAACTCATTTGCACTTCAAGATTACTCAGTCTTGCCTTTATCATTTTTATTATCGTTGTTGGTACGCTTCTTACACTATTTTTGGGGCAAAAAGTATCGAAAAACAAATCAAATAATGATGCCACTATTTTTTTCGTATTGTTTAGCATCTTAGCTATAAATGTCGCAATGCTACCAAAATGCATTTGATGGATATAAATTCCCTTTTTATCCCCTGACTTTAGTAAGCTTTGCAGACCCAATGGTATGGGTTTCTGCGATGGGTCAGCCTTTTTTTCTCGCCTCTATCACAGGATCTGGCATGATAGTTTATGGGGCTTACCTTTCAAAAGATGAAGATATCGTTGAAAGTGCTAAAACTACAGCCTTTTTCGATACTATCGCAGCTCTTGTGGCGGCTCTTGTTATGATCCCAGCAGTCTTTGCCTACGCTATGGATCCAGCCGAATATCCCAAAGTTACTTTTTCGTAACGCTTCCAGAAATTTTACAAAACATGATCGGTGGACAAACTTTGCCATTATTTTATTTACAGCTGTTATCTTTGGCGGTATCACCTCGCTTCAAAAATATGTTTGAAGTAGTCGCCGAGTCACTAATGCATAAACTCTCACCCTTAGTAGATTTTTGGACGCTCACGCTACTTTGTGCAGTTTGCTTTTGGCATAGGAGCATTTATGGAGCCTATTAGCAGTTGTGCCCTTGATGGACTTTTGTGTCGATTCATATCATTCCAATCGGCGCGGTAATAGGCGCTATATCTTGGTTTTGGATCATTAAAAAGAAGAAATTTTAGACGAGATAAACTCTGGAGCAAATAAAACCCTATGGTTCATTTTGGTATTTTTGTAGGTAATTTATCTATGTTCCACTCACGTTTTTACTCTGTGTGATCGCAATTAGCAGGGATTTCTTTTTAAATTTAGCTCGCCAAAAAAAGATGAGCTAAAATTTAGTAATTCTTTGAAGTTATCTTAGTTTTTGTACCGATGTAAGTGGCAAAAACTTTCTTGTGAGCCTATCTTTTTTAAATAAAAATAACATCGTATTGCTCAGCTTTTACTACCTTGCTCCATACCTTGGCTCTCCATCGGCATGCCAGGTACTGCGATACCGACTACATCTTTTGGCTTAAGCTCTAGTAGACGTTTTACCTCATCGGCTGGAACATGACCTTCTATGATATATCCATCGATGATTGCTGTATGGCAGCTTGAAAGCTCTAGCGGTACGTTAAATTTTTTCTTAACTTTAGCTATATCATCTACTTTTTATGACCTCTTCGCTAAAATCCAGCCTTCTGCATCGCCTCACCCCAGCTAGTACAACATCCACAAGTTGGGCTTTTATAGACCTTCATATCAGCTCCAAGTGCAAATGCCGCACAAAAGACTAAGAGCTAAAAATACTATTTTTTTCATAGTTTTCCTTTACGTAAAAATTTATAAAATGATATAGGATGCTTTTAAATTTTATATAAATCCTTAAACCATGCCTGCTATAATTTCGCATAAATTTACAAAAGGTAATTTATGTTTTCATCATTTTTTTAAAGATAAAAAAATGGGCACTCTGGGCTTACGGTGGGGCGCTATTTATCATTTTGCTACTTGTTTATCAAACCCATTTAAATGTCCGCATTAACGAGTGGTATAAAAATTTTTACGATATCGTGCAAAAACTCAAAAGATCGTGATGTAAGTGAGTTTTGGCGTGAAATTTTTAACTTCATAAAAATCGCTATGCCCTATGTTATAACTTATACAGTTATCTCATTTTTTGCCAGCCACTGGGTTTTTCGCTGGAGAGAGGCGATGACGTTTAAATATCTAAAGTATTTGGCAAAACTGCAAGAGCGATATCGAGGGTAGCTCGCAGCGTATTCAGGAGGATGTTTACCGCTTTGCCAAGATAATGGAAAGCCTTGGCGTGCAGGTTTTAAGGGCGATTATGACGCTCATCGCCTTTATACCAGTACTTTGGGAGCTAAGTAAGAGCGTGAGTTTGCCTTTACATCAAAGATATCGAAGGCTCGCTTGTTTATATCGCTTTAATAATTAGCATCGGTGGCCTGATTATTTCGTGGTTTGTGGGCATTAAACTCCCACATATCGAGTATAATAACCAAAAAGCAGAAGCGGCATTTAGAAAAGAACTAGTTTACGGCGAAGATGATAAATCTAAATTTTTGCCAGCCAAACGTCATGCTAGAGCTTTTTACGGGCGTAAAGTTAAATTATTACAAACTATTTTTGCACTACGGCTACTTTAACCTTTGGCTCATCTCTTTTTCACAAATTCTTGTCATCGTGCCTTATATTATCATGGGAAATGGCCTATTTAGCGGTGTTATAACGCTTGGTGTACTTATACAAGCTAGCAACGCTTTTTCTCAGGTTAGAGAGAGTTTTAGCGTCTTTATCGACAACTGGACGACAATAACAGAGCTAAGATCCGTAAATAAACGTTTGAGAGAGTTTGAAAGAAATATAAACTATAAGGCGTAGGGATTAAATTTAGGGATATAGCGTCTCAAATTTTGAATTCATGCGGTCATAAACCAAGCAGCACACTGAATACACTTTATCATCAGGCAAGTGTCAGGCAAATTTTAAAAATTTATGAGCGAGCATATCACGGCTCTAAATTTAGTGGCGAGTAGCTACGAGACCCAATTTAGCAGTCTGCTAAGGCGAGTGAGTAAGATTTTAGAAATCTGCAAAAAGCAAATTACTATTTTTTGATATCACAAAAATTAAATTTATCCCCTCGTTTAACAATGCATATCCGACTCAGGCTATAATACGCGAAATTTTAGTCCAAAAAGGATAAAAATGAAAAATTTATACTTACTTTATTAGTGTCCAGTTTGCTCTTCACTGGCTGCCAAAGCGTTACAAAAAGCAGGCGTTGTTGGTGCTGATCGTAAGCAATTTATGCTAGTCTCATCAGAAGCTATGGAGCAAAGCTCAGCCCAAGCCTATGTCAAGACGCTAACAGCTGCTAGAAGTAAAGGCGAGCTAAACGTCGATCCGATCCTTACAAAAGAGTTCAAGATATCGCTAAAAGACTCATCGCTCAAACTGGTGTTTTTAGAGATGATGCTCTAAAATGGAAGTGGCAAGTAAATGTCATTAACGAGGATACGCTAAATGCTTGGTGTATGCCAGGTGGCAGGATAGTCGTTTATAGTGGCATCATAAAAAGGCTAATTTAACAGATGCACAGCTAGCTGCAGTCATGGGGCACGAGATCGCACACGCTCTTAGGGAGCACAGCAGAGAGCAAGCAAGTGCTGATCAGATGAAAAGCATAGGTATCTTTGCAATAGCTACAGCTACTGGCCTTGGCGATCTTGGAGCTAATGCTTTCAATGTAGCTAGCGAATACACCATATCTCTGCCGTTTTCTCGCTCGCATGAGACCGAGGCTGATCACATCGGTACTGAGCTAATGGCAAGAGCTGGATACGATCCAAAAGAAGCGGTCGAAGTCTGGGTAAAAATGAGCAAGATGAGTGGCGGAAAGGTGCCTGCAAATTTTTAAGCACACACCCATCAAACGAGAGTAGGATAAAAAGATCTCAAAAAGAGATCGCAGCAAAGCTTTGAGCCGATCTCATCAAGTAGCTAAAAGAAGCTAGGGCTTGATCGAGCGAGCAAAGTTAAGCGACCTTGAAGCAATCACGCAATTTACAATGACTACATTTTAGATAGAAGTGCGACTGCTGATATGCAGCCAGTTAGCACAAAGGAGCGAGAGCCCTTTGGTTTAACGCCCACGGCAGCTCGCGCCCCTATCTTTATCTACAAAGAAAATGATGAAAGTAGGCTACTGCTCACTGAGTGACTTTAATCCAAAAAAATCGCTTACGATATAAGCGTAGAGATAAGCATCTATGTCGCTAAAAAGGCTCTTTAAATGGGGCATCGGCAAACAGCTTTTAGCCCACAGCCTAAATGAAGCTAGAGAGCCAATTTAAAAAAACATCATCGCACTAATCTTTAGCAAAAACAAAGCAAGCCTTGGGCTGTTTTTTTGAATGGCTTTGAAAAATGGGGCGAACTGCCTGGCGTTTGCCTGATGGATGGCGAGCACAAAGATGTCGTTATCTTGGGACTAAAGCTCTAAAAGCCAAGCATTAAGCAAATAAAGATATAATTCCACTTCTTCATGGGTAGATGTCCGAGCGGTTTAAGGAGCACGCCTGGAACGCGTGTGTGGGGCAACTCACCGAGAGTTCGAACTCTCTCTGCCCGCCATTATTTATAAGCAATTATAATCTTTTTATAAACATCAACCTTTACTAACCAATTTTAAAAATATAATTGATACCATTTCTATTCTATTATTTACAATATGAATTAAAATAATACAATTGCTAATGTTTTAAGAGCGAGGAGCGGTGATATTAAAATTAATAGTAGAGTTATTATCTTTTTGGTGAATACTTTTTTTATCGTACTCTAAAGACTTAATAAGGCACATTGTAGCAATAAAAATTATAATTACATTAAAAAGCCAAAGTTTTTGAGCAACATCCATTATTTTTCTCTTTTACCAAAATGTATTTCTCTAATAAAGTTAAAAAAAGCAAATTTAATATATTGACTATAAAAAAATACCTAAGAAACATATAATTGCTACAAGTTTGAGAGTATTGGGCTTTGTCTATATTTTTGCAAAACAGAAGCAGAGAAAGACATATTTGCAACAAAAAAGCTATTATAATAGAAGCAAATATACCTAAAATAGCAATATAATTTGCCTGTGTTTTTCTCTATAACATTCTTTACTTGTTCTATTTCATTTTTTTGTTATTTGAATGCTTTCTTTTGTTTTGTTTACTTCCTCGGATTGTTCGTTTATTTTATTCTCAGTATTTTTGAATATTGCTTTCTGTTTTTTTCTTATTTGCTCGCTTGTGCTTGTCATAAATTGAAGTTGAACTGCCTCTCAAATTTATATGATCATATAATTTGAACAAATGCCTTAGAAAATTCTTCTTCATTTTTTTGTCACTTGCTTTTTTAAACTCTTTTTCTACCTCTTTATAAATCTCTAATAGCTTATTCGCAATTATAGTTATCTTGGTTATATCGCCCTTCGATATACTTATCAAAGAAGCATTAATAGATGAGTAGCTATGTCTAAAATTATCTTTATATATTTCTCTTAATTCACTTACAAGATTGTCGTTTGGTGCTTCTTCTGTACGACATAAATTATTTAATATCTCGTATAACTTATTGTCACTATCTCTATTAATACTGGGGTCTAATTTCCCTTCCCAGCTATATGGATCATTTAGTTTCATTTTTTTATTATTTTTTTATTTCTTTAGCAAAATCATTCATTAATTCTCTTGATATTTCCTTGTTGCAACTTTTTATTATAAAAAGTTTTTATACCACGGCGTATCCTTTTTATGGCTCTTTTCTACCAAATCCCACGCTGGGGTATCAGCAAGACTATCTATTTTATTATTTAACCCTATCTAGATAGTCATCAGGAAATTTTCTTGGAATTCCTGCTTAATTATTATTGGGCTAGCTGCCAACATGGAAAAAATTTTTTTATAAACTGCCGGAATAACTCGACCATATTGCCAAGCTTCAAAATTATCATCTATTAGTCTTTCCTCGGTCTGAACAAGGAAAAGTCATATCCAAGAAATATAGTATTTTTTTGGAGCTTTTAAATTTGTTATAGGACGCCCTGTTTCAATGCACCTATTAATTACATGTGCTGCCACATCCATCGCTTTCATTTTTTTGCTCCTTTTAGATAAAAAAATTAATTGAATTATATAAAGAACTTTAAGACTTTTTAAATGTCTAAAATAATTATAGTGGTAAAAAAATATGAATTAATTTATTTGTATATTATCAAAAAGTCAAAAAAATATTAAATTTTTAAAATAAGTAAAACTAAACAGACAAATATTTTTAAACCCTAAAAGTGCTAAAAATCTCCCTAAATTTAATACAAATTTATAAAACCCCAAAAGGACAAAAAAATGATCGAGCATTTACTGCTATTTTTTTGCACTGCTAGCTATCATCATCGCTTTAGTGATGGTCTCAAACCGCCTAAACGTCGCCTATCCTGTGCTTTTATTCCTGGTGGGCTTGCCATTAGCTTTTGTACCAAATTTGCCAAGCATTAAGATCGATCCCGAGCTTATTTTTCATCATATTTTTGCCGCCACTTCTTTGTGAGGCTGCGTGGGCAAACTCGCTAAAAGAGCTCTATAGATGGCGCCGAGTGATTGGCAGTTTCGCCTTTATCGTGGTTTTTCATAAGCGCAGCAGCGGTTGCTTTGATAGCAAATTTAGTGATCCCCGGCTTCTCGCTCGCCCTTGGCTTCATGCTAGGAGCCATCGTCTCGCCACCAGATGCGGTGAGCACGGCAGCTATCCCAAATTTGTCAAAGCCCCACGCAGGATCAGCGCTATTTTAGAAGGCGAGAGCCTTTTTAAATGACGCCTCCTCGCTCATCATCTTTCGCTTCGCCGCAGTTGCAGTGACGACTGGGCAGTTTGTCTGGTACAAGGCGGCAACAACCTTTTTATGGATGGTGGCTGGTGGCATTTTTGGCAGGTCTTGTGGTGGCGTTTGTGGCTTATTTTTTTACATAAAAATTTTGCCAACTGACGAAAACAGCGACACGATAATGACGATCACGACGCCTTATATCATGTATATCTTGGCTGAGGAGCTAGGTGCTAGCGGCGTTTTGGCGGTGGTTTGTGGCGGACTTTATCTCTCAACTAAAAGAAATGAAATTTTCACCGCTTCAACAAGGATCCACGCGGTGCCCGTTTTGGAGCAACTTCATTTTCTTGCTAAACGGCCTTGCTTTTTACCTTGATCGGCCTTGATCTGCCTGAAATTTTAGCAGGGCTAAAAGCGTAGTGGTGTCTCGCTCTTTGAGGCGATCTTTTACGGCGTTTTGGTCACTGCCGTGCTCATCGTCATTAGGCTTTTTGGCATCATACGGAGCCGTTTATATCACGATGTTTATGAAGCGTTTTTATCAGCGTGGCGGACGATCGCAATCCAGGTAAAGCGACGCCGTTTATCGTTGGCTGGGCTGGCATGAGGGGCGTAGTCTCGCTAGCTGCGGCACTTTCTATCCCCTGCCATGGCCGGTAGCGAGCCCTTTCCGCACAGAGACCTTATCTTGTTTATCACCTTCGTAGTGATCTTGCTAACGCTCGTAGTTCAGGGCTTAAGCTTGCCACTACTCATAAAAAAAAGTGTGAAATTTCCAGACTTTAACGACCATATGCCAAATGAGCTTGCAAGGATCAAGATCAAAAAGGCGCTTGCCGAGGCTTCGCTTAAATTTAAAAAGAGAAATTTGTAGGGCGATGAGAATTTTTTTATTTTAAAAGTTTGAAGAGGTTTTGGAATTTTCGAGCTTTGAGAGTAAAAATTTGAGATCAGCGACGAGACAAGACAGAGGTATTTTAAAAATTTTAGAGGAGCAAAGAAAGGCGCTTTGTGAGCTAAACAAAGACCCAAAGATCGACGAAGAGGTCATTAGGACGTTTTTATATCACATCGACCTTGAGGAGCAGAGGTGGCAGCCGCATAGCGAGCACTAAAAATTTTTCTTCCGACATTGCAACTTACCGCACCGCAAAATCTCTTGCCAATTTAGCCTCGACGATAAGCACGAGAACAAAAAAATATCTTCTCATCATTTAGCCGTGCGATCTGACGTAAGCTCTGGCTAGCGTCATTAAATTTAACATCATTTTTCTCGCAAGCTATTGCAAAACTGGACCTCATCAAAGCCAAGCATGCGTGAAATTTCACTGATGCTGTAAGGCTCAAGCGAGGCTATGATGCGATCCATGTTGCAAATGGTCGGGTTTTTGCGGTGCGTGGTGACGTCGATCATCTCATTTACGAGCTTTACTAGCTTTCTTCTGCGGTTAAAAAGGTGCAAGATCACAGCACAAACGATCAAAGCTCCTGCAAATTTGTGCGCGCTCATCATCCACTCATTATAATCACCCATGGCGGAAATGAGCCCAGTAAATGCAAGCAGACATATCCCAAGCGCAAGAGCGCAAACAAGGCAAAAACTTATAGATCACTTCCACTTTAAGCAATGCAAATTCCTTTAGTTTTTTTGAAATTATACACCTACTATGCAAAAAATGAATGGCGCCAACTAGAAAATTTAGCTGGCGCGTTAGAGTAAATTTAGCTAAAACTTATAGTTAAAACTGAGATTAAAAGGTGCGTGGATCGCCATAAACCATCATGTTTTTTGCCGATGCCCTCGTAGTATTTTTTTATTAAATAGATTGTCGATATTCAGCTGCACGTCAAAGTTTTTAGCAAATTTATAACCAAGCATTAAATTAGCCAAAGTGTAGCCTTTTTGTGTGATTTTTATCTGCGTCTTTGTAAATTTTACTCTTATACATAGCTCCAGCCCCTACTCTAAAGTCTCTAAATTCATACTTTGCAAATAAATTTGCCGTGCTTCTTGATGAGTCGGTGGCGTATTTTCGCCATTAGCATCTTTTTGCGTTAAAGTGCGTTGCGCCAAAGCTTAGGCTTAAAGTCTAGTGATCTCGCCATTTAGATCTCAGCTCGACACCCTTGCTTGTGACGCCTTTGCCAGCTTCATATATGTCGGCATTTGTCGCTGGATTTTTCATGCCAGTCTTTATGCCAAGCTTTGTCTTGCACGATCTTAAAGACGCCAAGGCTTGCTTGAAGCGCCCCGTCAAAATACTCGCCTTTGATACCCACTTCATAGTCCTTGCCTTGGATCGGATCAAGATATTTATCATTTTGCGTCCCTTTGCGTTTTTGTGGCTTTAAATATACTCGTATAGCTGGCGTATAGAGTGTGGTTTGCTCCGATGTCATAAGTGATGCCAAGATATGGCGTGATCTCATTTTGTGAAATTTCTATTATCTTTGCCGCCTTCGATCTCGTATTTGTAGTAGCTCACCCCTAGCACCCTAGCAGAAAATTTGAAGCTCATCGGTGATTGATAGTTTATTTGCCGCATAAAAATGCCTTTTGTATCGTTTTGTCTTTGTTATTTTTGATCTTCGTAAGGTAGCTTTTGGATCATCAAGGTGCAGGTTTTTAAAATCAATCCTGCTTCTAGCTGTATAAAGCAAGCCCAGCTGGCGTGGTCTTTTTGCAACCAGTAGCTACTTTACCTTATCGCTACTTTTTTTATAGTTGTTATACATCGCGCCAAAGACAAACTCATGGGATAAATTTGCTACCTCGTAAGGGATATTTGCGTATGCATCGACGTTGTGGATGTTCTCCTCTCTTTTGTTTGCATAAACGCTAAGATCGCTCATATTGCCAGTGCCGTCTAAATTTACCGCTCCGCCGTAGTAGAGTAGATTTGAGTCGGTGTTCGCCCGCCTAAATGAGTAGCTTAAATTTAAGCTCGCTTCATTTTTCAAAGTAGTGCTTAAAAATCAGCGTAAAAATCAAGCGTTTTTATATCCCACCTAGTCCAAGGCTGAGAGAAAAATTTTCATTTTTACTAGAAATTTGTCCTAGAGCCATCTGTGTAAAAAGCTGGCATACCGCCCCATCTAACGCCACGTCGTCTTAGCTCTTGATAAAAACGCACCAAAGGCTAAGCCATGAGTTATCGCCTATGTCGCTATCGACTACGCCATAAATCGCGCTATTTTTTTGCGGTTATAATAATCCATATAAGAGTGCGACTTCTCATGCATAAAAGATAGCCTTGCTCTAACGCTTCCACTCTCATTTACAGGCGTTTGCACATCGCCATTTACGCCGTATCTATCGTGTGAGCCAGCACTTACACCAGAAATTTCCTTTTTAGCTCTTTTGCGTCTGCTCTTTTTCTTATGAAATTCAGCTTGCAGCTGGGTTGCCAGCGCCTGCAAGTAGGCCATTTGCCCCTTTTACCACCCTCAACTCTCTCATAAGGCAGCAAGCTCATATCATTTGCGCCAAGGCTAAAGCCACCAAAGCTAGGCATCGAATCAAGCAAGTAATAATCTATCGCAAAGCCACGAGCCGTCGGATATACGCGCTCGTCCCATTTATTTAGTGTGACACCCGGGACATTTCTAAGAAGCACCTGATAGTCCTTGATGCCTTTGATCTTTTAGCCTCAGCCTCTGTTAGCACAGTTAGTGACTGAGGCGTTTGACGAGAGGTTAAATTTAGCCTAGTTGTGCTTTTTACAAGCTCTTTTGCAAAGTAGTTTGCGTCGTCTCTTCGCTCGCTTTCCACGACATCGATTGCCTCTGTAAATTTTATCGCTTTGGCTAGTAAAATTTGAGGTTGCATCAAATTAATGCAACCAAACTAATTAGAAATTTTTTTCATTTTTTTCTCCTTTTAAAATTTCTTTTTAATCCACAAATAAAGCTCTGAGATACTTAAAATAAGCGGTGAAATACCAACCAAAAACCAGATAAATTTGTGGAATTGGTTGTAGTTGCCAAAGTGCGATTTTCTAAATGCTGAGAGAATTTCTTCGCTTAGATTTGCATTTTTTTATGTCCAAAAATGCTTACTAGTTCGCCGCTATTTTTATCGTAAGTTAATATGCTTGAATATTCGTTATGCAAGAAAGTTTTGATCTTTTACGTAGCCAAAAAGGCGTATATTTGCTCCTTGCATAAAAGGCAGTGAGATGAAGTGTGGCTCAAAGCCAGCAAGATCACTCTTGAGCGGGCTACCAGCTCGTCAAGAGATAGGCTTTTGTTATAAATTTTGCATCTATCACAAAGTCATTTTTAAACTCTGGCATGCGTGCCATTTGAAATTCCCCACCAAAAACCACTTATGCAAATGAGCAGTAAAATAGGCGTAGAAAAATTCCTATCATTTTATGAATGTCACTCATAAAAAAACATTTAGCCTATTTACACGAAGCCTAAGTAGTGTCAACCAAAATTTTCTATAAATCACAAAACCACTTATGCAGATAAAAAAACGTGAAAATAGCGGTTAAAAGTAAGGATAACGTGACCAATTTTTCCCAAGAAATAGCGACTCATGAAGCTCGGTTAAAACTCCAAAAAAATCCCTCATCATGTGCAAGTGGCTCGCTCTTTATCTTACCGCTAAAAGCGTCAAAATAGATAATTTCACTCTTTTTTGGCTGTCATTGTGCTCAATTAACCAAATTTTGTCACGTTTTTTTAGGATTTGCATCGATATTTATGCCGACCATCTCGTAGCCGTCAAGCTCGCTTGCGATGATCTCTCTTTGCTCATCAAAGCTGATCCTTTTGCTTACATTTTCTCTTTGTTTAAATTTACATTTACGACATTTGGGGCAAGAAGGCTGTTTAGCTCATCTTTATAAACAAGGATCGCACCGCTAAAACAAACTACTGCAAGTGGAATGAAAAATAAAAGAGATAAACAAGTGTGTACTTTATAAAAGAAATTTTTGATTTTAGAAATTTCACTTTGTTTTTAAAGCCTTTTGATGGTAGGTTTTGATAATGGCTCGCAATCTTACATAGAAATTTACTTTGATAATATTTAAAACTATTATCAATTATGATTCCAGAAAAGAAAAATACTTTTATAGAATGTAAATTGAAAAATAAATAGATTTGATTTTTTTAAAAGAATAAGCAACTCCTCTTTGTGTATACGAAAAAGCCAGAAAAGGGGAAGCAAAGACTTATCAGTTACAAAAAGGAGGGATTCATTTAGGACGATGAAATAGTATTATTTAAGCATAAATTTTAATAAAATTTTTAGTTAATAAAAAAAGAAATTCCAAGTAATACTAAAGTAAATTTAACCCTTAAAGAAGCTACATTTAATAAATTTTCTTTTAATTAGTGCAAGTACAAAATTAAAATAGCTAATTTTTTAGGCACAAGCTCTAATACGTTGCAAGCTCGCTTGCTACCCATCTTGCAGGCTTTATCAAGAGCATTTGCAGAAAGATCAAAGCTTTGCTCAGTGCCATTTCCTTGAAGATACTTTGTCGCTAGCTCATAGCAAGCCTCACTACTACCGTCATCACAAAGCGATTTAAATATCTCAAAAAGATTTTTTTGCGTATCTTTTTCTACGCCAAGGCCGCGTCCTAGCATATCTGCATAGATAAAGCAAGAAATTTTATCTTTATTTTTCACACTCATTTGAAAGCTTTTTTTGTAAAGCTCTCGCAAGCTTTTAGCGTTACTTTTTTTAATACACTCTTGCATATTTATATCCCAGTTTGCATTCAAAGATAGAAATGCAAATGCTAAAAAAATAAAATGGATTTTTTTCATAAATTTTCCTTGAAGAAGTTAGCTCCCTTTGGGGGAAAGGGAGCTATTACAAAAAGGAGGTTTCTTGTTGGACAAGTGAAATAATACAGGTTTCGTCTCAATTTAAAACCAACTTTTCTTTAACAAAAAAACAATCTCAAACCAAATCTTTTTGCTAAAGGCAAAATAGCCACAAACTAGCAAAATAATGCCTAGTAAAAGTGGATAAATAATCGCATAAGCTACAAATGTTGCCTTTGGAAAGGTGCTTAAAATAAAATAAGATGCAGTACCGATAACTGCTAAATTTGGATCAAAAAGACTAAGTGCTGCTATCCTGAAAAAGCTCTATCGGATTTAGTATAGCAATAGCGTAAAATGACATACTCATCAACCGAGCTTCGCATAAGAAGTCCAATTAATGCTAGATCAATAAATGCTAGCATAATGAGCCAAAGCAAAAACGCTACACCTTGACCAGTTTCTTGATTTTTAATCACACTTGAGATAAAAAAATCCAAGCGATAAAAACAATACTCAAGCTAAAAAAAGTAGGCTGAAATAAAGCACCAACACACGCCAAGGTATTGCCACACCCTTTACAAAACCAACAATCACGCAAAGCAAAAAGCGAAAACAAAAGTGGCACAAAAACGACAAATGTTCGCCCAAGCGCCTTGCCAAAATAGTACTCCTAAGGCTTAATGGGAAGCTAAGGATGTATTCAAGCAAATTTGTATCTCTATCTTGATTTATGCTTCTTACGGTTGAGATGAGAATAAAAATAGGCACAATGATGACACAATTTGAATAAACAAAAGCAGTGCTCTAGTAAGCCCAGAAAAGCCGAGCACACGTGAGTCAGTCACGCCGCTAAATAAAAATCCTATCATCAAAGCAGAAAAAGCGCAGCATATCACAAAACCATCTTGAGCGAAAAGACTCTTTTACATCAAGCTTTTGCTATTAAAAAGATTATTCACTCTTGCTCCTTAAATTTTCTCTTCTTTGATGATCTTACCAAGATCCATATAGACGCATCTATCTAATAAATTTGCTATCTCATCGATACGGTGTGAAATAAAAACAAGTGTTTTTGTTTTGCGTGAAGTTATCAAGTAAATTTAAAAGAAAGCCTTTGCTTTCACGTCAAGATTTGCCGTTGGCTCATCAAACATCAAAATTTCACTATCCTTAGCAAAATGCGATAGCTATTAGCATCTTTTTGTTTCATTCCGCCAGAGAGCTTATAAAATGGCTTATTTAAATTTGCTATGTAGATCAAGCTCTAAAAAGCTCTACAATTTCTCAATCTCTTCAAATTTTATATTTGAGCTTTTTATAAACAAACTCACAAAGCTCACGTAGATTAAATTTAAGCGGTGGTGGAGTTTGTGGCACAAATGAGATAAACTTCAAAGCTCCTTTTCTATCTTTTTAGGGTATTTACGCCATTTATCGCGATACTTCCGCTATTTGGGATAAAGTCTCCCTAAAATGATACGCATGAGCGAGCTTTTTGCCAGCTCCATTTTGTCCAAGTATTGCTATTTTTCACCAGATTTTACATTTAGGCTAACATTGTCAAGTATCCTTTGTGAGCCAGAAATTTTAGTTACTTCTTTTATATCTATCGCAAGTTTTTCCTTATATGAGTTTTTTTAAAGCCGTTGTCAAATTCTAGTGCATCTTGATGACACACATCAATACACCTACCACAAAGCGTACAATCAGCACCAGCTATCCTAAAGATATTTTTGCTCTCGTCAAGCTTTTGCTCCCTTTTTGTCATAAAAGCACGTGAGGCACTAGACAAACATCGGTACAAACCAAACAATGATCGCACTTCTCTTTATCCCAGCTAACTTTTTATGGCATTTGGTTTAGCTAGCACTGAGTAAGTCGCTCCGATAGGGACAGACATACCTACACCAAGCTCTACGTGAGAAGAAAATTTCAACCATAAGCATAGCCACAACGAACCAAATAGCATGAAAATAGCCATAGATAATAAATCTTGAAAAAAATCCCAACAACATTAGAAATTTTCCAAATGTAAAGGCTTTGCACTAGCAAAGCTAAGAGTTAAAAATAAAATGGTGAAAAACATATCGCCACTTTGTGTCAAAAACTCGTGGTTTTACTATCTTTTTAGCACGCAAATTTTCATGGATCTTCTCAGCTATTTCGCTTATTAATGAATAAGGACAGATCCAAGAGCAAAAAGCCTCTACCGCCAAAAATAATATAAAACGCCAAGATACTAAGTGAGCCAATTATTAAATTTACATGGATTTCATGTGTCGCCAAAAAGACTTGCAGGCTCATAAAAAGCATCTGCCAAGTGAAAACCAAATATCCTTGAGGCACTGATGTCGCCTTCTAAAATTTGTATATCAACCCCTATATGAAAGCACAAATAAAAGATGGACTAAAATAATGGTAAAAATGCGCCAAAAACGTATACTAGGACGCTTCTACCATCTTTGTGGATTTGTGATTAACGTGCTTAGAAAGCTTACATTTCTAATCGTCGCACGAGTGTTATATTTGTCCATTTTTACTTTTTAAATTTAGAAATTTCATCTGCAAGGCTTTCAAGCTCGCTATCACTAACATTTGTAAGTAGCCCTTCATAAGTGAGTTTTTGTACCTTACCAGCTTTTATAATCAGCCAGCTTTTTAAGTAACTCTTCTTTACTTAGGTGTGTTATATCGGGAGCTACGACACCTTTTGCATTTGCACCATGACACGGAGCACAAGTTGTTAGATACTGCTTGCTAACGCCTTCATTGTGCACTTTAGCCACACTTAGACTTAGCTCTTTTACCTTTTTAGCTCATCTTCGCTGGCAAATTCTTCACTAGACTTTTGGCTGCTCTTTTGTGTAATTTGCTCTACTTTTGGCTGAACATTAGTTGCTACTTTTTCCTTTTTTTAGGCGGAGTCTGGCTTAACATAAACACCATGATACCGCAAATTGCTACTGCTAAAATAATGGTTATAATCTTTCCTACTTTCATTATTTGCTCCTAAATTGTGTATTAAAATCACTGATTTCTTTTAGCTAAATTTTCTGATTTCACTATCATCCATTTTTAACAAGGTCTCGCATTAAAACATTGACTTTTTCTTTATTTTTTTATAAGCATTTATCATTGTATAAATTTTCATTTTTCACTTTTTTTGTTAGAAAGTGATAGCTGAAATGATGCCATTTGCGTAATCATCGTGACAAGCTGAGCATTTTGTAATGAAATTTTTACTAAGTCTGCCCTTTATAAGTCTTAAATGTATAGTTTGAAGAGGGGTTCTTACCATTGCTAAAGCACCGATTTGACGGCTTACGTTATTATCTTCAAGTCCAAATTTCTACGCTCTTTTCGCCGTGCATATCGTATTTTATGAAGTCATTTTTGTTTATTTGTGCTTTGGTTATTTTCTTTTTCAACCTTTATGCTAGCACTAGTAGCTACATTTATTGGTTGCTCGCTAGCTGCTTTTTGCGCTTTGTCATCGCTCTTTTCACAGCCGACAAATAGCAAAGCAGCAGCCACTAAGGACATTATTAATCTCATTCTTTCTCCTTATACATTCATCATAACTCATTTTTGGGGGCTATATTTATAATTTTTTACAGGGCAAACCTCAGCACACCCCACACCCAACACAGCCATGCTTTATGAGCGGTAGATTGCTTCGCTCATTACTATTGCACTATCGCCAACTGGGCAAATACTGACACAAAGGTCACTAAATTGACCGATTTTTGCCTTTTATCTTATCTTTTTCTGCCTCTTCTCTATCGTTATAAACTTTGCGGACAAGCAAATCTTCAACGCTATCTTCGCTTAGTTTTTCTCTTTTTTTAGGCACATACAGGCATTTGCATTACTCAAGACAGCAACGCCCATTTTCACATCATCAACAACTTTTTGTAGCATGATCTAACGCACCACTTGGACAGGCGAGCACATGGGAAAAGATCACATAAATAGCAACCTCTCTTTTTAGGATCGATGTATGCTGTACCATTTTGAATATCCATCTTTTATATCAAGCAAACTTATACTGTGATAAGGGCATACCTGCACACACTGACCACATTTGACACAAAGATCATCAAAGTCATCAACCGCACCTGGTGGTCTAAGATAGAGTTTATCGCCGCTACTTTTTGGCAAAATTTTACCTATGCCATATCCTGTGACAGCTGCGACTGAGCCTAAGATTATAATTTTCTTCTATCCACGCTTTGCCTTTAACGCGTTAAAATTTGAAGCATCAAGTGGTTTTTATCCTTGGCGTGCTATCTTCAAGTAGCTTTACTGGCTCAGAAAATGGCGCAAGTTTGGCTAAAAATCTAAGATACTAAAGACACTTGAGCCATAGAAAAACTGCAAATTCGGATAGTACTGCCAAAGCTGATCGGCATATGATAGGTGTATAAACGGCGTATCACCATAGCCATCTTTATCTCTATCAAAGCTCTCATACTCATCATAATAATTTTTACTCCACCGATTTAATGCCATTTTATCACCTGGAGTATCGTTTGCAACGATATCCATGTGCCTATAAAAATCATTATTTTCAAATATGCTTGTCCCCTGAGTAGCGTGAAAATATACGCCGACTACGTTGTGTAATATCTATTGCCTAAGAAAATTTATCGTTGAGCCTGGCTGAAACGGCGAGTTATCAAGCAAAATTCCTCTCGCATTATAGATAAGTGTATTATTTTTCGATAGTAAAATTTGAAACATCTTTTAGACCAATACCAATACCAAAAAGCGCCGTCACTATCCATAACAAGATTATTTTTTTATATTTGAGCCAGCCGAATACATAAAAAACATTCCGACTGCATTGCCGATAAAATCATTGTTTTTCGACTCAAATTTTGATTTGCATACATAAAGTGAAGCGAGTATCTCACCGCGAATCGCTTTATTTTTTTGAAATTTATTGTGACTTGCATACCATGCAACCATATCACGGCTATCATAAATATAATTGCCTTCGATTAAATTTCTCATGACTATACCAGAGTCTAACGGCATCACCTCTAAAGCCAAGACTGGCTCCCTTTTTAGAAGTGATGTTATTTTCAGTGATCTTTGAGCTACTACACTCTTTAAAATCAACCCCAAAAAGCACATCACTCAAGTCATTTTTGCGTAATCAAGACATTGTTTGCTTTATCACAGCCAATGCCAGCATCTAGCTCACCAAGGTCATTTCCGCTACCGCTTATCTTTTAAACTTCTAAGCGTAACATTTGAGGCAATAATCTTTACAACCGTGCCTTTACCATTTCCTTTTTATGTGAGCATTTTTGCCCTCACCAACTATACTAAGCGGCTTTATTTATAGTTATGCTTCCTTCATAGATGCCGTCCCCTAGCTTTTATAACATCGCCAGGGCTAGCGTTATTTATTGCATCTTGAAGGATATTTGCAGAGCTAAAAATAGGCAAGAAAGCGAGGGCGAAAATAAAAATTTTACGCATTTAGCTCTTTTTTCTTTGAAAATACTGCAAGTATGCAAAAATACACTCATAGCAACCATAACCCCAAAATCCGATACTTGGATAAGAGTGCGTTGTAAATTGCGCAACGCTACCATCGCCCTAAAAACTGTTGGCATAAATGGTTTAATCTTAAATGCGCCCCACTCTTGCATATTGTGTCCATACCAATAAAGCTCATCCTGCAAATGCGCTCATAAATAGCACAGGCGCGATAATCGTTGGAACCATAAGAAGTGAGTTAAATTGCCCGTTGTAATACAAAAATGCAAGCATACAAAGCGTTGAAATAAGCAAATAATAAGGTGCTATCGCTCGCTCTAAATTTCCGCCATGCTCCATAGGATACATACCAATGTAGTGATTTATCGTATTCATCTCATGCACGTCACCACTATATCCATCTCACGTGAAAATATACAGGAATTCCATCAGGAAAGGCTGATTTTTGGATAATTTGAGCTTCAAGAGAGACGTACCAGATAGGAAAAGATGGTGTACCAATCTCTGCTTTTGTTCGATCATCTTATGAAGATCGCTTGCTACATCTTTTTGATAAAAGGTGATTTTTATACTGAAATGAGCTATAAAGATTATAGATACCGTAAGTATAAGATGGTAGTTCATCACCATCAGCTATACGCTCTTTTGCTCCGTGCCAACCAAGAACAGGCAAAAGTAAAAACAAACAGTCATTAAGACAAGTGCAACAATGGTATAATTTATATTTACTCATGATCTCTCCTTTAAATTTGTAATTTCATCTGCTAAAAATAAAATTTTGAGATTTAAAAAGGGGCAAAACGCCCCTTTAAAAACTACATACCAGCGTTTTCATCTACCCATTTTAGGTATTCGATGATATTTTTGATCTCTTCATCGCTCATATGCTGATTTGGCATTCTAAGATTAAAGTAATCAATCATTGATTTAATGTAGTCATCATTATAGAACTTAGCAGGATCTTTGATAAATTCTGCTACCCATTTTTTTCGCCGTTTTCATGTCTTAGTAAAACACCAGTTAGGTCTGGACCTGAGCTTACTTGACCAATAACGTGGCAACCATTACAACCACCTTTTAGATAAGCCTCTTCACCCTTTTGCAGCAGCTGGACTCATCGGAGTTGCGATCTCTTTAGCTAGGTTATTTTTGGCTCTTAAGCCAACATCAGCTGTTTTTACCATGTATTGCCATACTTGGTACTCCCAGAGATAGCGCCGTTTACGTCGCCTTTTTGTAAGCTTCGTCAGCTTTAGCTTTTACCTCTTTGATGTGGCCGTATTGATCAAGTGCGTCATCAACCAAAGCTTTTACTTTTGGATATTTCTCATAATGTTTCTCTTTTAGGTATTTAACAACCTCTTGGATAACATCGTCAGTTGCCTTATTAGTTGCGATTACTTTTGTCGTATTCAGCTTTTTAAAGCTTCTGGGCTTAGAGTTTTTAGCTTGTTATTTTTTTGCAGATTCATATTTTTTTACTTGGATCTTTAACAAGTAAATAACCCATCATCTCTAGGTGAAGCGCTGAACAAAACTCGGTGCAGTAGTATGGGAAGACACCTTCCATATCAGCTACGAATTTACTGAAGCAGTTTTGCCAGGTTCAAGTGAAGCGTGAATGTTGTAAAGGTCGATGCCAAATCCGTGAGTCTCATCTTGAGCGCGCTCAGGTTTGTTAAGTGAATTGTTACGTTATCACCTTTATTTACCCTCGATGTGCTCTGGGTTGATGTGGCTTCTGATCATTGTCGCATAGACAGTTACATTTTTCCGTTTCTTTCAACTCTTTCTTGACCAGCTAGAGTTGCATATGGGCTAGCCTCGCCTGTTCTTGAGTTTGTGCCCATATTGTAAGTAAGCGCTGGGCTTTAGTTTGCTAGCAGCTATTGACACAACATCGTGTGGCTCGCCAAGTGGTATTGGCATATCATAGATTAGATCCATTTTTGCACCAGTGATGTCTATTAGCTGGTGGTTTTGTGGATGAAGTGAGCTAACTGGGCTAAAGCGATCGATTGAAAGTTTATCAAGAGCGATTGCATATTTACCAACTGGTTTTTGCTGATTTGCCTTCCATTGTATCAAGGTGGCCGATATTGTAGTGAACATTTATCTTATCAAGCACTTTTTAAATTTTTATAGTCCCATTTTTACGATTTGACTATCAACGTAAAGTGATGTATAAAGTACGCCATCTTGTGAGTCAAATGATGTATGCAGTAGTCGAGGCCAAGTTCGACTTGTCCGTGCATTGACTTTTTCTCTATCTAAGATAGGAATTCCGTATGGGTCAGTGCCAGCATACTCTTTTTTTATCGATTAGCTCTTTGATCTTTCTAAAGTCATAAACTGATGCGTGAGTATCAAGCTTACCGCCAATAATGATATATCTACCGTCTGGGCTTACGTCACAACCATGTGGGCTCTTTGACTCTGGGATCAAAAATAACGCACCTGCTTTTACAGCAGCGTCTATTGTAACTACCTTGTGGCCATTTATAACTTTATAGTTTTTCTTGTCTTGAACAAGTTTTTCTAAAATTTTCCAGTTATAAACGTGCAAGAAGTCAGTGTCATTTCTACTTGCACCTGCTTCAAATGGAGGAAGACCTTTTTCGATACCGCCAGTATACATCTCAGTATTTATTGAGTTTGTAAAAGCCCCAGCCGTAGCTTTCGCCTTTACCAGCATCACTTAGATCTTGCCAGTATGGAGGAAGCTCAAGAGAAAATGACTCTTTCTCATCGATCTTACCTTTTGGATAGTCAAATTTCCAAAAATGTTACAGCGCCTCTATAGACTGCTTCATAGTCGTCTATTGAGTGATAGTTGTTATCAAGTGGAGCTGCATATTGGCTAGCTTCGATAACATACTCGCTATTTGGAGTGATGAAGCTACCGCCGTGCTCACTCTTCATGATAGGGTTTACAACGATTTGAGTTGTCTCAAAGTCATGCAAATTTATAACTGCGATTCTTGGGTTAGCCTTTATCGTTGATAAATAGATAATCACCAACATACTCACCATTTTTTTCTCAGTGAAATTTGGGTGGTGTGTATCGCCCCATGTTATCTCTTTACCCCTGATGTTGCCTTGTTTCAAAACAGCTTTTGACTCATTGTCATAGCCATATCCTTGCCAAGGCTCTGGTGTGAAAACGCCGATGTATTTATCAAATCTCATCGACGGAACGCCATAAACTAGCACTTGACCGCTTTTGCTCGCCAGATGAAAAAGACGATGAAATCATCTTTTTTTACCGCTAGGCTGATAAGTTTTAGCAGCTGCAAGGACATCTTTTTCGCTTAGCCCACGCTCTTTCATGACTTTTTCAAGGTCACTACTAGCAGCACAAGCAGTAGTTAAAAGATAGCCCAAAGCAACGCAGCACTTGCGACACAAAATAACTTTTTGCATTTACTCTCCTTTTTAAAAATGAATTTATCTCTAAACTCTTTATCTCATTGTCTAAATTTACGCCATTTAGGACGCCTTTATCTATAAAAAAATTCTTTTTATCTCATTGCCAAAAAGAGCCTTTTTGTCCTTTTAACTTAAGATCTTTGTCAATTTGATAGACTACTCCATCCCCATCGCCTATAAAAATTTCATCCTCCATACACGCAAGAGCTGAGTACAGATTTTTAAAACTTGCTTTTTGATTCCAGTTTTAAAATCTAAAATTTCTCCATCTCTAAAAGCCAAGCAAAATATCATTCCCCTTAAATTTACAGGCACTAAGTGGAGCAAAAACCAATACGCTTTTTCTCTTTTTAAATTAAGCTCTTTATCAAGCAAAAAAATGCTTTTGCCATTAAAGCTCGTAAAAATAGCTCATCATCAATTGGCAAAAGGCTTGAAATTTTTATAAACATCTTTATAATTTTTTAGTTAAAAGTTTATTTAGATTTTTATCAAAAACGCCTATGCTGACCTCATTTGCCATATCGCAAGCTACGTAAATTTTATTTTTTTAATTGCCATAATTTGCGAAATTTACAGCCGACATTTGGCATGGCAAATAAAAATTTTCTCTCATTTGCCACCTCGATAATCTCATTATTTAAATTTGCGATATAAAAGAATTCTCCATCATTTCCGCACTCTTGATTTTTTTATAAATCGTCTCTTTTTAGATCCAAATTTTTTAATCTGCCCATCTTTTTATAAAAACGATGCTTTGGTTGCTTTTCATTAATAAAGCAGCCTAATTGCTGAGCAAAAAGCTGTTATTAAAAACAAACTTATACAAAGCAGAAATCTCATAATCCAAGGCACTTTCATCATAAATTTAATAAGTAAAAAAACTATACATACTTAACTCTTAAAAAGCAAATTAGCGATTAATTTATTTTTTTAAGCTTTTAAAGAAAAATATCAATAAATTTCTTTTAAATTTTATTATTTACATTATATAGACATTATGATTTAATCAATACTAATATAGTTTTAATAAAAATTTATTATCTATTGAATCACTTATTTTTTTAGTGCTAATTTGTATAATAATTTTAAATTTGAATTATTTCTTAAGAAAAATTATTTAAATTAGATAATTATATTAAGCAATGAGAAATCTTTAGTATTTAAGTAAAAAGCTAAATTCTATACATTTGATATTTTTTTAGCTTAAAGCCATTGGTAATTTAAATTTGTTTAAATAGGCTATAATCCGCCAAAAAGGAGAGATAATGCTAACGCATTTAGATGAGAAAGATCGTCCAAAAATGGTCGATGTAAGCCCAAAAGATCCAACTAAAAAGAGTAGCAACTGCTAGCGGGATCATCAAGATGAGCAAAAGAGGCCTTTAGAGCGATAAAAAGAAAAATACTGGCAAGAAAGCCTCAGTCATCCAAACAGCTGTCGTTGCTGCGATAATGGGTGCAAAAAAAGACAAGTGAGCTAATCCCGATGTGCCATCCACTAGCTATTTTTAGGTGTAGATTGTGATATCGAAGAGCTATCTGAATGTAGCTTTTTAAGCTTTATGTGAGCGTAAAAATAGAGGGCAAAACAGGTGTTGAGATGGAGGCATTAACTGGCGTTAGCGTGGGGCTTTTAACCATTTATGATATGGTAAAAGCTATAGATAAAAGCATGCAGATAGATAACATCGTGCTAGAGAGTAAAACAGGAGGAAAAAAAGTGGCGAGTATATGCGATCTAAATAACAAAAAGGCAAAAATTGATTACCCAACGCATTGGGAATACAAAAATAATATTTGATGCAGATGTCAATGTAGAAGAAAAGGTAAAAGAGATAGTAAAAGATAGAGAATTTAAGCTAGTCTTTCTGTAATTTAGCAAAGATAAAAAGTACGCTAGCTATGACTTAGCCGTACTTGTTTTAAGCGAAGAAGAGAGGCTAGAGATATTTTCAGCACTAAAACACGAAGCAAAATACGTTTTATAAGGTAAAAGATATGAACAATTTAGAACAAAAATTTACATGATTATAAAAGCAGCGATAGCTTATTAATAAGTATAAAAAGCTCTTTTGCAATAACTTCTTTCAAGATGCTGCAAACAAAGATATAAATGCTTTGCCAGAAAATTTTAAAGGCTAAAATGAACGAACTTTATGACAAAATGAACAAAGAAGATCCTCATAAATGCAAAAAAATCTAAAAAGTGCCATGGAAGGAATAAATCAAGCCATTGTCGGTACTGAGGAAAAGGCACTTTACGAGCTTCTTGATAAAAAGATGAGCTAAGTCGTGCAATAGAAGCAAAACGTGAGGAGATAAAAAAATAGGCTCAAATTTTCATTTGAAGCAGCTGAAGAGGTCGTAAAAGATAGAAATTTAGTGAAAAAGAGGAAATTTTAGAGCTTTTTAAATAATGCGATCATTAGAGAAACAAGGCTTCTTGGTATCTTAAAAGAGAGCGCTCAAATCGCATTTTTGACAACTCTTGAAGGCGCAAAAGATGTCGAGGAAACAGCTGGTGCGATAGCTAAAAATATGACCTATGTTGCGATAATTGGAGGAGAGTTTAGCAAAAGAGCGGATACTTGAAAATTTCAAAAAAACATCATCATAGCAGCGGCAAGTTTAGTAGATGAGGGTCATATTTTTGCAAAAAGAGTTGATAAGTGGAGCAATAAGTGGCACAAGAGATGGCATTTTTAAGAGCCATAGAAAAACTTAAAGATGAGGCGAATTTGCTCCAGATGAGCTTAGGCTAAACTCACAACTACTAAACTTAAAAAAATATTGATGAAGAATTTATAGCCTTGCTTAGGGAACTTGAAAAAGAATTTGAAGGTGTAGCAAGAAATGAGATCGAAAATGTGATAAATAGCGAGCTAGATACAAATCTAGCGAAAATTTAAAACGCATTAGCGATCAAGCAAGAGAGCAGATAATTTCAAGGATAGAAGAGTTAAAGTCAAACGGCATGGCAAAGCTTATGAGTGAGGCAAATAATAAATTGAAGCCCTAAAACAAGAGCTAAATGACAAGAGCAAAAAGCTAAAGCTAAATTTTGATACAAACGATAAAATCGAAGAGATCAAACAAGAGATCGCCAATCTTGAGAAAAAAGCCAATGAAAGAAAATTGAAGACATTAAGCAAATAGACATCAAATCAGAAGCCAAGAAATTTGGAGATAGAGCTTATCAAGCTGCAAAAAGATCTGTTAAATGTTATTAAAAAAAGATAAAAAAAGAGGATTAAATTATCAAGCTTTATCTTGAAATTTTTTTCTGAAAGATACTCGAGTTATATATTCTTGCCAAGTGTGGTAATTTTTCTCCACACTTGGCTTTTTACTTTCTAAAGACTTAAAATCACAAAAAAATAGATAAAGCAAAAATGCTCCCAAAAATCAAGCGGTAGATGACAAAAAGGCAGCATCCTGATTCTTGAGATGATACCCATAAATAGCTTAACACAGAGATAAGCACTAACAGCACTTATGATGACACCAAGGGCGATGTCGCTCCATGGCAGAGCATTTGGGTCTTTTATGAGCTTTTAAGCTCTCTAGGCCGCCAGCTAGGATGATGACTGGGATTGACATCAAAAATGAGAAATTCGCACTTCCCTTGTGGCTAAAGCCTAAAAAATAAGGCCGCTGTCATCGTCACACCTGATCTTGAGACGCCAGGGATGAGCGCCACAGCTTTGAGCAAGGCCGATAATAAGCGCAAATTTTATGGTCATTTCATATTCGCTTTTATTTGTCGAGCGAAGATCCGCAAAGTAAAGTGCTATGCCAAAGACGATCGTAGTAATAGCGATCACAACGCCACTTCTTGCATATTCTTCGATAATGTTGTTAAACAAAAGTCCAAAGACCCCAACTGGAATGGTAGCAAAGCCGACACACCAGACAAGCAAGCTATCGCCTACCATCTTTCTTTGTGCGATCGAGGCAAAAAGTCACGAAGTAGCTTAAAAAAATCGTATCTTTAAAATAAAAAAAGTATCGCACTTAATGTACCAACGTGCACTGCCACGTCAAAAGCAAGACCTTGATCTGGCCAGCCAAGTAGCTTTGGCACCAAGATAAGATGAGCCGAGCTAGATATCGGCAAAAATTCGCTTATACCTTGCACCAAGGCCAAAACAATAACGTGAGAAATTTCCATAAAATGCCTTTTTTTGATTTTAGATTGCAGTTGGGGATTTTACTCCCCAAGATTAAACTGATATAAGTTCGCTAGCAAAAATTTGCAAGTTTTTTGCGGAGTAAATCCAAAGTGATCAAATAGCTCGTTAGCCTTTCCGCTAGCGCCAAAGCTATTCATGCCATAAACTGCATCGGCACATGATACCACTCATAGCCAGTTGCAGCTTCAACTGCGATGATAGTTGTGTTTTTATCTGAAAATTCTAGCCACATACTCAGCTGGCTGCTCGCAAAGTAGGTCAAAACAAGGAGCTGACACGATGTTTGCACCCAATGCCTTGTTCGCCAAGAATTTCAGCTGCTTTTTACACAGAGTGAGACCTCGCTACCGCTTGCTATAAATGTGATCTTCGCATCTTTTGACGAGCTTAGCAGATATGCGCCGTTGCTAACCTCGCCAAATTCGCCTTTTTGCAAGTGGCTCAAGCCCTTGACGGCTAAGCACAAAGGCGCTTGGAGCGTTTAAATTTAGAGCCACTTGCCAGCTAGCTGAGTTTTTCGTTGCCATCAGCTGGGCGGAAAGTGTAGAAATTTGGCATCGCTCTAAATGTGCTAAGCTGCTCGATAGGCTGGTGTGTCGGACTATCTTCGCCAACGCCGATGCTATCGTGTGTGAAAACAAAAAAAGTGTTTGATGCCCATGAGTGCTGCTATCCTTGCACTTGGCTTTAGATAGTCACTAAAGATGAAAAATGTCGCTGAAAATGGCAAGAAAAGGCCGTATCTTGAGATGCCGTTGTTGATAGCTGCCATGGCGTGCTCTCTGATGCCGTAGTGGATATTTTTGCCATTTGGGAAGTCGCCCATACCCTTTAGCTCAGTCTTATTTTGAAGGAGCTAAGTCAGCGCTACCGCCGATAAAGCCAGGTAGTTTTTTAGCTATCTCATTTAAAATGACATGGTTTGTATCTCTTGTGGCTAGCTTTTTGTCGCTAAAGTCAGGGAATTCGATCTTACTAAAGTCTGGATTAAGAAGCGAGTTTAATAAATTTTTGCCTTCAATGCTTAGTGCCTCAACCTTTTTGTTCCACATCGCTTCTTTAAGATCGCCCTTTTTCAACTGCGCTCTAAACCTTAAAAGCACGTCCTCGTCAATGGCAAATTCTTCTCAGGATCAAAACCAGCTGCAGCCTTTGCCTTTTGATGATCTCTTCGCCAAGTGGGGCGCCGTGGCTGTGGTGGCTGCCTTCAAGCTCCATTGCGCCACGTGCTATGTGTGTGTTTGCGATGATGAGATATGGTGACTCTTTCTCGTTTGCCTGCTCTAACGCAAATTCGATCTGGTCATAATCGTGTCCATCGATACGTGCGACCTCCCAGCCCTGCGCCTCAAACCCTAGCTTTGACGTCCTCGCTAAATGCGATCGCTGTGTCGCCCTCGATCGTGATGTTGTTTGAGTCATAAATGAGTACAAGGTTGTCTAGTCTTACATTTCCAGCCAACGAACATGCCTCGTAGCTTATGCCCTCTTCTAGGTCACCGTCGCCGCAAAGGCAGTAAATTTTATGATCGATTATTTTATTATCTGGCTCGTTTAGCACGTTTGCAGCGTATTTTTTTCTGCCATGGCTAGACCCACTGCATTTGCCACACCCCTGACCAAGTGGAGCTAGTAGCTACCTCAACACCTGGAGTGTGAATCTCTGGGTGTCCTGGAGTGTTTGAGCCAAGTTGGCGAAAAGTCTTAAGCTCATCAAGGCTTAGATCATAGCCACTTAGGTGTAAAAAGCTGTAAACCAAGCTTGATGCGTGACCACCGCTAAAAACGAGCCTGTCTCTATTTAGCCATTTTGGATTTTTTGGATTGTGTTTTAAAAAGTTGCTTAAAACCACCATGATATCAGCTAGACCCATAGGAGCACCTGGGTGTCCGCTGTTAGCGTTTTTGCACCATATCAGCGCACAAAAAAATCTTATAGTATTGGCTTGTTTTTTAGCATATGATCTCCTTTTATTGCGTCAGATTATACAAAAAGTGATTAAAACTTGCCTTGCATTTTTTTGTCCAAAAATGTCTAAATAGTGATATAAATTTTTAAATTTTTAGCAGTAAAAAGCTAGAAATTTCTAGCTTTTTATCTAAGGTGTTTATCTGTAAGCTCTAAGATCATCTTTGCTATGCCAGCGTCTATCTGATTTAGTGCCTCTTCTATTTCACCAATAAGCTCGTCTTTTTTTCTTTTTTTGCGCCAGATAGACCCTAGTAAATTTGTAAATGAGTTTTTAGCTAAGTCGTTATGCACAGGCTTTCCAGCGGCCGCCCTCGTCGCTTGTAAGATCGATGATGTCATCTTGTATCTGAAAAGCAAGGCCGAGCTTTAGGCCGATATCATAAATTTTTTTCGCACTCTGTTTCGCTTAAATTTACTATCACAGCGCCCATTTTTTTAGGCTAGCGGCGATGAGCTTTGCGGTTTTGTGGATATGTAAAAAGACTAGCTCATCAAGGCTTAGTATCTTGCCAGATAGGCCAAATTTAGCCTTTTGCTCTTTTAATGTCCTCTTTATCTGTATTTTCAAAAACAATCCAGCGCCTGACCCTAGCACTCATGCCGCTAACGCCAGCATTTTTGGCTTAGTAATTTCCACGCATTTTTATACGTGTTTCAGCACCCAGATCAGCGCGTGAAATTTCATAAAAAGCATGCGTATTTAGCGCATCTCCTGCAAGTATCGCAGTTGTCTCGTCGTAGGTTACATGAAGCGTTGGAGTGCCGCGTCTTAGGGCTTGCATTATCCATAGACGGCAGATCATCATGAATGAGCGAATAAGTGTGCATCATCTCAAGCCCTAAAAGCCACTCTCATGGCCTTTGCGTGAGGCTTTTTATCCACACTTTCCACCACACCAAGAAGCAATAGTGCCCTAAAGTGCTTGCCTCCAGCCTTTAGCATAACGCCAAGTGCCTCCTCATAATAAGGATGAAAGCTAGACACCTTTGGTAAATTTTCGTTTAAAGAAATTTTACAAAGTCCTCAAGTAGGCTCATTTTGGCACTCTTGCAAAAACTGAAAGTCATTTTCTAGTAAATAGAAGCGTACATTTTTAATTCACCAAGCTTCTAAAAAGCTCTTCACGACTACTCACGCTCTGTTTATCAAAACCCAGAAATTTTATCACCGGTCTTGATGCCAAAAATTTCTGCATTCGACTTTGGCTCGACCTTGGTAACGACTAAATCTTTATCCACCGTGATACCATAATCCACTAAAATCTTATCATCAAGCATTGTTTGTGGCTCTTTTGGCATGATGTTAGGATTTGGTATATCAAGGCTTGAAGGGGCTTCTATATCGAGGCTTTGCTAAACTTCACCTCCCCGCTTACTGGCACTTGAAAGAGCATTTCTTGTTTATCGCGCTTCACGATGATGTCAAGCTTTTGCGCCCTTTGGAGCAAAAAGTACCATCCTCATTTAGCTCTCTTAAGCTCTTTGGCTTGATGCCATTTATCGTAACAAGCTCATCATCGACCATCATCATCTTGCCACTGCCCAAAGGATCAACAAGACCCACAAAAAAATTTATCCTCTTTTTTGCAAGAACTTCACGCCGATATCGCCGTAATAGACGTCATCATAAGATACAAAAGTGCTTTTAAATAACGATTTGGTATAATTTATCAGCTCCAACAGCTATGCCTATCATCTTGCAACAAGGTGTGTTTATCTCGCCAGTTGCGTTGTACTCAAAAGCTTAGCGTATCAAAGTCGCCTCACTTTGCCCTAAAGACTTGATATGTCCCATGACGGTGTTGTTAGAGTCATTTAAGATGCCAACCCAAGTACTTTTTTTGATACGCTCCTCGTTGGTCTCATCAGCCATCACAACAGGGCTTAGCTCCTTGCTAGAGCTGACTAAAAGAGCTGTAAATATGGGTCCAAATTTGACATATTCGCCAAGTGGGGCTCCCTCGCTTTTTGGCACTGCGATTAAATTTTTAGTAATAGCCACACCAAAAATGTTTATTTACTGAGACGATTGAGTTTTTGTTCTTTTTCAAAGCAGGCGTTAAAGTCCTCTTGTGTAGGTCTAGGATCGGCATTTAAGTAAAGTACTGATAGCAAAAAGCAATGGCAAATTTGTAATTTAACTTCATTTTATCCCCATCGAAGCAAGGCCACCAAGCATCCTTGAAGCGGTGTTTTTTTCTTATCTGCTTCAACTGATTTTTAGCACGTCATTTACGGCACTTATTAATAAAATCTGCATACTCTCTTTGTCTTCAAGCAAGCTATCATCTATGCTGATATCAAGTATCTCGCCACTGCCATTTGCTCTCACGCTCACTAGTCCGCCGCCGCTTTTTGCTCCAAATTCTTTATTTTTGCTCTCTTCTTCTATCTGCTTGGCCTGTCTTTGCACATCCTCAAGCATCTGCCCCATCTTAGAAAAAGTCAAATCCCTCAAACATCCGTCTACTCCTTTATGATCTCGTTTTTTTGTTATTTTACATGCACGATGGTTGGCTTAAATTTCTTAGCTTTTTAAATTTCATGCTAGCGTAAGCCACGATTATGACTACGTCTCCTACGCAGACTTTTTCTAGCAGCTGCACCGTTTAGGCAAATTTCGCCTTTTTGCCCTTTATCACATATGTGGCAAATCTCTCGCCATTATTTACGTCTAAAAATTTCAACCTTTTTGATTTTCTATCAAATTTGCAGCTTTTTATAAGCTCCTCGCCGATGCTGATCGAGCCAACGTAGTTTAAATTTTGCGTCTGTTACGACGGCTCTATGGATCTTGCTAGCTAAAAATTTCTATATTCATTTTTACCTCTTTAAAAGCTCAATTACAACTTCTTTGTCGCTAAATGGGTGCTTGACGCCTTTTATCTCCTGATATGGCTCGTCGCCTTTGCCAAGTATGATAAGCGCCCAGCCGTGTTCTAGCTTACTAATGGCCAGTGCAATCGCCTCTTTGCGGTTGACGTTTCGTATCAAATTTTTCATTTTTGGCTCATGCCAGCGCAAAATTTCATCGATTATGCTTTCTGGCTCTTCGCTTCTTGGATTGTCACTTGTGACGATGCAAATTCTTGCGTATTTTTGGGCTATCGCTCCCATTTTAGGGCGCTTTGTCCTATCTCTATCGCCGCCTGCGCCAAAGACTGCGATCAAACTTTAGATGTCTCAAGCGAGTTTAGCACCTTTTCGATACCATCTGGCGTATGAGCAAAATCCACGATGACTAGCGGATCGGTGCTAACCACTCCATCCCTGCCACTAACACCTTTAAACTGTGCTTATCGCATTTGAGAGTGCAGCTGCGTCTGGATGCTCTAGTAAACAAACGGCTCCAAGTGCGGCAAGTAAGTTGTAGAGATTAAACTCGCCTTGCAAGCTTTGAGTCTATCTCCACATCACCATTTGGCGTCTTGATAACTGCGTCTATGCCGTCCTTTAGCCCATAAACCACCGGTGCAAAGCTAGCTGGCTTTTTTGAGCGAATACGTATAAGCGTTTTTTTGGGTTAAATTTAATGCCATTATCATCAGCATTTATAAGCTTCATGCAATCATCATCAAAAAAAGCTTGACTTTACCCCTAGCGTACTCCTCCATGCTCTTGTGGTAGTCGAGGTGGTCTTGAGTCAAATTTGTAAAAATTTCTTAGAGCAAAATTTTAAGCTCTCTATGCGTTTTTTGAGCTATCGCATGCGAGCTAACCTCCATCACGAAGTACTCGCAGCCTTGCTCGCTAGCTGCTTTAAGGTATGAAAGAGTCCTTAAAAATAGCACTTGTCGTAAGCGCCTTGTCATCTATCTGCTTGCCCTCTATAAATGCCCCTCTTGTGCCACTTAGGCCGCATTTTTTTACCTACATTTCGCAAAATTTCATAGATAGCAGCAGCCGTTGTGGTCTTGCCATTTGTACCTGTGATGCCAACTATCTTTAAGCTTTCATCGATTTTTTTAAAAAGCTTTTTACACTCTTCAAGGCTGATTATCTTTGCACCATTTTTTTACCGCCGCCTCTGCAAATTTTGCATTTGCAGCAGTTTGTACAAAAACGAGCCCCTTTTCGCACTCGTTTGAGTCATCTGTTATGAAGCTATTTTCTACTGATATTTTTCATCGTTTTTGTCTTTTTTTGTATCTCTTTAAAAAGCTGATCTATACGCTCATCACCGCCAAACATCACCGCCGCACTCTCAAGATAGTTTATACTCATTTCGATGAAGTCATTTTTTATCAAATTTCCCAAAAATTCTAAAAAATCATCTTTGTTTGAGATCATGACCTTGGTTGAGAACATGATATTTTCAAAGACCTTTTTGAAGCTCCCATCCTATAAACAGCCTTTTTAAAGTCCTCATAGCTAATCGCGTCTTGCTCTTCAAAAATACTCATCACTAGCCAATCTTGATTCTAAAATTTTTAAAATTTCATCCATTCCTTCATCATCTTCGCCAGCTCTTAGTTTATCCATAAAATAGTCAAATAAAAGTTTTGCTTCCTCTGCATTTTTTTCTCGCCAAAGGGAGCAAATTTGTATCAAAAATAGTAAATTTTTCTATCCTGTGTCTTTTCGTAAGCTAGAGAGAAGTAAAAAGATCGCTTCTTTACATTTAGAACGTTTGAAGTATTTAATGCCTGTTTTTTTATAATCTATCAATGTCAAATTCCTCGCCAATCGGGATATTTACGACCTCAAGCTCTGGGTGAATATCCATACGAAGTTGTCTTTCGAGTCCATATTTTAGTGTAGTTGTGCTAGCTGCACATCCATGACAATGCCCTGTAAGTCTTACATAAATTTTGCCGTTTTTTTATGCCAAGTAGCTCCATGCCACCGCCATCATTTTTCAAGCATCGGCAGTACCTTTTGCAAACTCGCACTGACTGGTTTTTAAAAAGTTCTTCATCGCTAAATGGGATCATATTTTTTTCCTATTAAATTTTTGGGCTATTATAGCAAAATAAAAATGCAAAAAAATAATGGCTATATTTTTTTGCTTAGTGCTAATTTTTGCTTTTATAATTTAAACCTTTTTGATACGCCTAGTCAGCTTTAGTTTTTAAATATTTGAGCTAAAATTTAGTAAATTTTGATTATAAGTTTTTAGGATAAAAGGGCACATTTCGCCCTTTTTTTGTTTAATCTATTAGAAGCGATTTTATATCTACTTTTTTTGTTCAATCATCTTGCTCTCAAAGCATAAATTTCTGCGTAGCTTCAAAGTGCTTTTTATATCTTCAGGCGTGATCTTTGGACTAAAGTCATACTGCGGATACATACTCTTTACCGCCTCTATGCTAAGCCCGGTCTCTTCAGCTGTAAATTTTAATGCCTCTTCCTCATTTGCTTTCATAAAAGCCAGAAATTTCATCTTAGCACTTTTTAAATTTTTCAACTAGATCTTTATGCTTTTTTTGTAAAATTCTCCGCTTGTGGCAGTAACGATGACTGGAGTGATGACGCCCTTGCCTGTTGTTACGACACTAAGTCCTGATTTTTTTAGCATTATAAGCAGCTGGTCAGCAAGAAGTGCTGCATCGACGCTACCATTTTTCAAGTGCAGCTTGTGCAGCTGGGATGCCCATAGAAACGAACTCTACGTCATTTTATGCTTAGACCGCCAAGAGCAAGATACCTAACCAAAAAGCTCATTTAATATCGTACCTTTTTGGCTCATACTATTTTTACCTTTTTAAGTCTTTAGCGGTTTTTATGCCTTTATCTTTTAGCAAATATCGCAAAAGCTTCAGGTGCTCTTGAATAGGCACTTATAATCTTTATATCAGCTTTATTTGCTGCTGCAAGTATGACTGAAGTTCCACCCACGCAGTTTAAAAACTGAAGTGAGTTTGAAGCGAGCGCTTGCGTTTGTTTCGCACCTGAGGTGATCTCGGAGTATTCGACTGGCATGCCAAAAGATTTAGCATAAAAGCCTTTTAAATTTATCGACGATTGAGGGGACATTTAGCGGCGATTTGACATAGGTCATACCGATCTTATCTAGCTCACTTGCGTTTGCGACTAGACAAAGCAAAGAGGCTGCACACAAAATCTTAAAAAAACTTTCTCATATTTGCTCCTTTTAAAAATTTTTCCAAATTATATAACTTTTTGCTTCGTTTTGGTTTTAATTATCATTTTATAAAATGCTCAAATTTTCGCTCAAAATTTTACGCTTCAAATTTATTAGCTCATCGCAAAGCAAATCTCTTGGCTTAGCTAGATTTGATAGATCATAGCTTGATTTCATCCTGCCTTTTTCAAGCAAAAATGATCTCATCTGCTAAATATAGGGCTTCATCGACATTATGAGTGACAAAAATGATGGTTTTACCAGCTTGAAGCTTTAAAATTTCAGCCTGCATGCTGGCTCTCGTAAAAAGCATCAAGTGCCGCAAATGGCTCATCCATAAGGATCAAATTTGCTTCGTACGCAAGCACTCTAGCAAGAGAAACGCGCGAGCTCATGCCACCAGATAGCTGCGAAACAGCGGCAAATTTAAAGTCGCTAAGCCCCTATCATCGATATGAGCCTATCTATCTTTGCCTCGTCTATCTCGCACTTTTTTTAAGTGGAAAGACTATATTTTTCATAGACGTTTAAAAAGGCATAAGCCTAGGCTCTTGAAATACAAAACCGATCTTTGCTTGCTCTTTTGAAAATTTATCTCGCCTAGACTTACGCCCTCAAGTCCAGCAATAAGCCTTAAAAGAGTCGTTTTACCGCAACCACTTCTGCCAAGTATAACGGTGATCTTATCTTTTTTTATAGTTAAATTTGAGCTCTTTTTAAAACGTCGATACGCTTGCCATTAATAAAAAAATGCTTGGATAAATTTAAAATTTCTATCATTTTTCACTTCGCAAAAAGGCTAAATTTAGATATCAAAAAAACAAAAATATCCCTATCTATGAGTACGCCACAAATTCCCTATTGTAAATATGCCAACAAATATCCCTATCTGCGCGCGAAAGCTCCCTCAGCATCAAGTATAAGATAGCCTAGCCCGCTAGAAGCTGCGATCATCTCCGCTCCCACAATCGCTCGCATAGCGTAGCCAAAACCTATGCGCATACCGACAAAAAAATATCTTTTATGGCATTTTTAGGATGATTTTTGTAAAAATTTCAAATTTACTAAAACAAAATTTTACCAACTTCAATAAGTTTTTACATCGCAGCTAGTTAGCCCTTTTGAAATACTTTAAAAACATTGGGAAAAAAACGATGCTAGTATGATAATAATAATTTTTGGAGTTTCGTTTATACCAAACCAAAGTACCAAAAATAGCAATAAGGCTAAGTGGCGGAACATTTCTAAAAAAACTCTAGTATCCACTCATAATAAATACTAGCTTTTGGAAATAGCGCCGCCACTCCACCAAAAGCAAATGCCAAAACAAAAAGCAAAAAGCATAACCAATAAATATACGCTTAAAGCTAATCATCACATGCGTTATTAGCTCGCCGCTTAAGCTCATGTCAAGCATCGTTTTTAAGTGTCGTAATAGGACTTGGCAAGATATAGGGCGTGAAAATTTCTAGTTCACAAACGACCTGCCAGAGAGCAAAGATCACTAGGATCAAAACGCTCTTTTTTAAAAATTTCTATCACAGCCCATCTCCATTGTGACAGCCATTTTCACAGTATAAAAGCTCGATGATCTGGTAGTTTTTAAGCTCACAATTTATATGAAAAATGCGTTTTTGCATCTTTTCTTTACTGCATAAGCTTTAGTGTTTTTTTATGCCTCAAATTTCTCAAAAAAAGTCCAGGTGGGATCGGGCTTGATTCTATTTTTGCTTATTTGTAAATTTATGTCGTTTAGCTCTTTAGAAATTTTTCCATGTTAAAAATGTAGTTCGCTCTAATTTTAAAGAATTTCCAAGCTCAGCCAAGTCCTCACAAGGCGTTGTTATATAAAAGCCACTCATTTTTCTTTTTAGATTTGAGCTAAGCTCGATGGCGCTTTCTATTAAAAATAGGATTTAAGTTTGAAATATTGTTTGAAAATCTTTTGAAAATTTGATCTTATAAAATTTACAGCTCTTGGACAGCGACTGTCTAAAAACCATGCCTTTAGAGCATAAAATTTTTATATGAATCTTTTGACATCACGAACATGATCTTTTTCGCACTCTACTATGTTAAAGCCCTTATTTTTGCAAGAGCTCTTTTTAACGCAGAGAAGTCATACATATTTTTACAACCGGATTTAGCCAAAGTAGCTTTCTCAAGAGTTCTCCGTAATTTTAATAATAGAAATCAAGATTCTATCATTTAAAGAAATTTAAAACAAGTAAAAAAAGAGCCACTTATGACTAAAATCACAAAGATAAGCGGTGCAAAAAAACTAAATTTAGCCTACACTTTTTATATCTAATTTCTTTTTGCTCCACTTTTTCCATTAGCTTTAGTATATCAACTCCATTTTTCTCAAAGCTGCATTAGCTCCTTAAGATAGGCACATTTCTCATCTTTGTTGATGTCGTAAGTAGCCAGTTTCTCGCTTCGTCCGATCACTGAAGCATAGACTTTGTTGCCATCAAGTTTGTCTGTATTTTGCACATTATAAAGCGAGAGCACGCCCTCTACCACCTCTTTAAAATCCGCCCCACTCTTCATGCCAGCTTTCATAAGCGTAAGAAATCTCTGTCTACTCTCTTCGTCAGTGAAATGTATATTTTTGTAGAGTCTGATACTCAACTGGAGGCTTATTAGTGCTAGTTAGCATGGAGATAGCCTTTTTGCCTATCGTAATGCTCTCCACACCGACTCTTTCGCCAAGATACTGCCTAAGTGCATAATCAATCCACTTATCTTTAAACTCATCTATGCTTAGGGTCTTTATCAAGTATCTCAAACCCTTCCACGTGGCTCTTGTGACCAAGCCCAAGAAGTGTGTTATCAAGTTTTGATGTATACTCTTTTGCAAAAGAGATCGACATCTGTTGGATAATATCCTATGATCTCTTCATGAGCTCTGCCAAAGCCAAGTGCTTTGGTCTGATTGATAAAATTTTGAGATCATTTACCCTCATCTTGACTGACTTGTTTGTCGTACCCCATGAGCTTGCCCCCAGATGCTTATCTTACCATTAGCAGCTATGCCTGAGAGCGAGAAATTGCTAGCAAATGTTAGATTCTCACTATTTTTTGAAATTTTTGTCGTATTTGTTTCATTTCAAATTTATTGGCTCACCTCTAGTATCGATATGACTTTTTTTCGTTTATCAACCAAACCGATAGATAAATTATTTAAAGAATTTTTGCCTATATTTGGTTTTAGTATTATTAGTATCAAGCTCTTGCGCTCTACTACTTTATGAGCCAACATAAAAATTTGTGCCAACTCCATTTTATGCCACCCTATCATCTCAAATCCTTTGAAATTTATAAGATATTTGAAACAAATATCGTCTTTATAAAATAAATATTTCTAGCATAGAGTTCAAAGGTAGAAATTTAAAATATATGATTTTAGATTAAAGGATTTTACAACTTTTTAACTATAAAATTTATGGTTTTTGGTTAATAATTTTGGTAGATAATTAAAGAAATTTATAGCTTTAAAAACTTTTGGAAAAAGGATTTTTATTTTTAAAGGTAAGAGAATTTTATATTCAAGAAATTAAAAAGAGAGCCGAAGCTCTCTAATAATTATTCAGCTACTAGCTCTATATAGCTCATCTCTGCTGCGTCGCCTCTGCGAACACGAGTCTTGATGATTCTTGTATAGCCGCCATTGCGCTCTTTAAATTTTGGAGCTACTTCAGTAACTAATTTATTTGTTGTTTCTTTATCTTGTAAAGAAGCAAATACTGCTCTGTGAGCGTTAGAGTCACCTTTTCTGGCTCTTGTAATTAGCTTCTCAACATAGCTTCTAAGCTCTTTTTGCTTTTGGTAAAGTCGTCTCTATCTTTTCGCTTTTTGATGATAGCTATCGCCAAATTCTTAAGCAATGCAGATCTATGAGATGACGTTCTACCAAGTTTTCGATATCCGTGTTTATGTCTCATCTATTGTCCTTTTTATTCTTTTTACACTCATTTGTGCTTTAAGCTCGGTTATTTTCTTTCTTAGTTGCTCTTTGCCATCCTTTAACACATCGGCACCAACTGGATAGCCTATCTCCTCCATAACCGCTTTAATCTCTTCAAGAGATTTTTTTACCCTAAATACTAAGCTCTTTAAGCTCATTTTTCGTCCATTAATGCAAGCTCGCCAATAAATCTAATATCAGCTTTGTCAAGGCAGTTAAAACTTCTAGCGCTTAAATTTGAGATCTTCTACACTGAAAGTAGCTTTGAAAAACTCACCGCCTGCACTTGAGCTAGCAACTGGAGTACTAACATCAATATCTAAAATTCCTTTAAATACTGACATTTGTTGATACATAGCTTCTAAACAATTTTTTAAAAAGCCTCTATCGGACTAACTTGACCATCAGTTGTTATAGTAAATACAATCTTTTCATAGTCTGGATCATCCTCAACCAAGACATTTTGTATATCGTAAACTGCTTTTTAACAGGTGTAAAGAAAGCATCAAGTGCGATATAGTCGTCTTCGATCTCTTCTCTAATCTCTTCACTAGGCACATATCCGATACCTTTTTTTGAATGATAACTGAAAAATTTAACTCAGCATCTTCGTTTATTGTAGCAAGGTATGCGTCTGGGTTAACGATCTCAACTAGATCATTATTTAGATCAGCCCCAGTTATCTCTTTTTGATCCTTTAAAGCTATACTCTATAACTTCGCGCTCACTGGTGCTTTTTAATTTAAATCTGATCTTTTTCAAATTTATAATAAAAATGCTACGTCCTCAAGCATGCCGCGCATACTATCAAATTCGTGGCTAACGCCCTTGATCTTTACACCAATAGGTGCAAAACCTACTGTACTTGTGTAAAAGAAGGCGGCGTAATGGGTGAGCCAAGGTAACAGCATAGCCCGCCTCAAAAAGGATATGCTGTAATGTTAGCTAACATTTTTCACTAACACTTTTAACTTCAATTTCAGTTGGCATATAAGCTGATGTAGTAATCTTTCTCATCTTTATACCCTCTATTATTTTGAATAAAGCTCTACTATAAATCTTTCCTCAACAGGAATGATAACCTCTTCTCTTTCTGGATTTCTAGTGAAAATTCCAAATTTTTTCTCTTTTTCAACATCTACCCAAGCAACAATACCAGTTTGTGCTGTAAGATCTATTGCACGAATAATTTGTGGATTATTTTTAGATTTTTCAACAATCTCTACTTTTGCACCTGGCTCAACTCTGTAAGATGGTATATCTACTCTTTTGCCATTTACTAAAATATGTCCATGGGTTACTAGCTGACGAGCAAAACGACGAGTTGTTGCAAAGCCCATTCTATAAACAACATTATCTAATCTTTGCTCTAGTAGCTGGACTAAAAGGGCACCAGTATTGCCCTCGCGGCGTGCTGCTTCTTGAAATAATCTTCTAAATTGCTTTTCAGAAACACCATACATGAATTTAGCTTTTTGTTTCTCACGAAGTTGTAAGCCATATTCGCTTATTTTTTGCTCTTCTTTGTCCATGTTGTCCTGGCGCATAAGGTCTTTTTCAAAAGCACTTTTACCAGCAAGTCTTCTTTCGCCTTTTAACGCAAGAGACACACCAAGACGTCTTTCTAATTTTTCAACAGAGTCCTATATATCTAGCCAATAATTTCTCCTATTTTTCTCTAATTATACGCGGCGGCGTTTTGGCGGTCTACAACCATTGTGTGGTAAAGGTGTAATGTCTTTAAAGAAAGATACTTTAATTCCTTCAACAGTTCCTACACTTTTTAACAGCCGTTTCACGTCCGCTACCTGACCTGTGAACCTTAATACCAACTTCTTTTTATGCCATGCTCTTTTGCTTTATTTAGAGCATCTTCAACTGCCCTGTTGGGCTGCATAAGGAGTTGATTTTTACTACCTTTAAAGCCTAAGCCACCTGCACTACTCCATGCAATAGCATTTCCCATTTCATCAGTTACAGTTACCATAGTGTTGTTAAATGTTGCACTAATATAAACGATACCTTTGGCTATGCTTTTTTTCTAACTACTTTTTTTCTTAACAATTTTTCTTTTCGCCATTTATTATCCTTTTAACCCTTGCCTTACTTAGTAGCCGCACCGACAGTTTTACGTCTGCCTTTTCTGGTTCTAGCATTAGTTTTTAGTCTTTTGGCCACGAACAGGAAGACCTTTTCTGTGGCGAAGACCTCTATAACTTCCAAGATCCATAAGAGCTTTGATATCCATAGCAACTTGTTTTCTCAAATCACCCTCAACGACGTGGTGCTCTTGAATTTTCTTTTACGGATAGCTGCTGCTTCGTCTTCGCTAAGCTCATAAAACTCTCTTGTCGTAAGAAAATTCCAGCTGCGTCAAGAATTTGACGAGATTTATAAAGACCTATACCATAAATATAAGTCAAACCATATTCTGATTCTCTTTTTTTGTTTGGTAAATCTACACCTGCAATACGTGCCATGCCTTATCCTTGTCTTTGTTTATGTTTTTGGATTTTTCGCAGATAACACGAATTATGCCACTACGTTTGACAATTTTACATTTGTCACACATCTTCTTTACAGAAGGACGAACTTTCATTTTAGTCTCCTAAAAATTTATTCCACTTTTTAGGGGCTGCATCAGGTCTAAAGAAAAGAATTTAAAACCAACTATTTTTTCAAAATAAGTGGGAACTTTGAAAATAATTCTTCATACAGCTTTTTCGCAAAGCTTGGATTTTACCTAAAACCAGCTTTTAAATTTACTTTAGCATATTTGCCAAGGGGCTAAAATTTACTTATATCTATAAGTGATCCTGCCCTTGTCTAGGCTATATGGCGTAAGTTCTACTTTTTACGCGGTCGCCAGGCATTATCTTTATATAATGCATTCTCATTTTTCCGGCGATATGACATAAAATTATATGTTTGTTGTCAAGCTCAACTTTAAAAGTTGCATTTGGTAGTGCTTCAACAACATTTCCATCAATCTCAATGACATCGTCTTTTGCCACAAACTCTCCTTTCTTTAAATTTTTGCTATAAATTTTACGCTTGGCTTAAATTCGGCTTTTGCCATTAACTATCGCCATGCAATGCTCATAATGGCTAGTTCTCAAACCATCTTTTGAGGTTACTTTCCAGTTATCGCTTCCTAAAACTGGCGTGCCGTCTTTTTGGCAGATCATTGGCTCTATACAAAAAACCATTCCCTCTTTTATCTTTGGTCCAGCTTTTGGGTTGTTTCCATCAAGGTAGTTTTGAATTTCTGGCTCTTCGTGTGGCCTTTTGCCTATGCCATGACCACAATACCCACGTAAAGGCACATAACCTCTACCAAGAATAAATTCTCAAGCTCATAGCAAATTTCTTTAAAATGCATACCGGCTCTTATGAAATCTATCGCAAAATATAGTGCATCTTTTGAGCAAGCGATCAAAGCTTCATCTTCTTTTGAAATTTTACCAACCCCAAAAGTCCTAGCCGAATCGCCAAAATAACCATCTAAATTTGAACCGATATCAACACTAACGATATCGCCCTCTTTTAGTTTATATTCATTTGGGATTCCGTGGATCACCACTTCATTAACGCTTATACAAGCTGCATTTGGGAAGCCATAGAGTCCTTTAAAAGCAGGTTTTGCCCCAGCAGCTCTTATCATATCCTCACAAATTTTATCTATCTCAGAAGTGAAATTCCAGGTTTTTATGATCGTGGAAATATGATCAAGAGTTTGAGCGACGATCTTATTCGCCGCTCTCATTTTTCTCTATCTCAGCTGGTCTTTTTAGAGTGATAGCCATTTTATAGACCTACTGCACTTAGAGTTTGGTATTTGTTTGTATAAGACTGAGCTTCTATGCGCCTCATAGTATCAAGAGCGACAGAAACCACGATAAGTACTGACGTGCCACCAAAATAAAATGGTACACCCATAGTTTTTACAAGTACCCACGGCAATGTTGAGATAATGCCAAGATATAAAGCACTGCCCAAAGTTAGCCTACCAGCTACTTCATTTTAGATAGCTAGCCGTACTTTCCCCTGGTCTAACACCTGGAATAAATCCGCCTTGTTTTCTTTACATTTTCACTTATATCTTTTGTATTAAATACGATCGATGCGTAGAAAAAAACGCAAAGAAGATGATAAATAAAAAAATGTTAAAAAGTTAAACATATAGCCATTTGGACTTAAAAAGTCGTTGATAGCTTGGATGATCGGATTTGTACTAGCCTGTAAAATCGTACTAGGAAACATCAAAATCGCACTAGCAAATATCGGTGGAATAACACCGCTTAAATTTACTTTTGATCGGTATATAGTTCATTATACGTTTGTTTTGATTTTCCATTATCACTTTTCTTGAGTAAGAAATAGGGATACGCCTTTCACCCATCTCGACAAATATAATAGCACCAATGGTAGCTAAAATAATCGCCAAAAATAGCGATAACTGTTAGGAAATTCATCTCAGAAGTATTTACTCAAATTTACAGTTCCGCTGATCGCACTAGGTATGCCAGAGACGATACCAGCAAAGATAATAAGACTTATGCCATTGCCTATACCACGTTGCGTTATTTGCTCGCCTATCCACATAAGTAGCATTGTGCCAGTTAGCATAGATACAGCAGAGATCGCGATAAATAAATTTATATCTATCATGATAGCTTGTTCGCCACCGCGTCCACTTAAGCTTTGAAGTCCAATAGAAACGCCGATTGATTGTACAAGAGTGATAACAATGGTTGCATAGCGTATAATTTGCATATATTTTTGCATACCGTCGCGCTCTTTTTTTCATCTGACCCTAATTTCGGAAATGTTGCTGCTAAAAGCTCCATAATGATCGAAGCTGTGATGTAAGGCATGATACCTAAAGAGATAATACTTAAACGCTCAGCAGCCTTACCACTAAACATATTAAATAAGCCCAAGGCGTTGCTGTTATTTGAATTGAAGAATTCTTTAATTACGTCGACATTAACACCAGGAACTGGCACATAAGCCAGTATCCTGTATGCGAACAAAAATGCCAACGTGATTAAAAATCTTGTTGGTCAGTGTTTTATCCATTATTTTTGTTCCGCTAACGCTAACGTTCTCGTCTTTAATCTTAGAAGCAAGAGCTTTTGCGCTTGCACCAATTAGTTTTATCTTAGTAACGCTCTTTGAAATTTTATGAACACTAGCTATTGTTGCTATTGAAATTTCAACAAGCTCTTTTATAGCTGCGATTTTTCTCGACATTAATAACATAAGGTTTTTTTCAAATTTAGAAGTAAAACCTACTTTTTGGAAGACGTCTTTGAAGTGGTTGCTGTCCGCCCTCAAAACCTCTTTTCTCATTGTAGCCTTTTCTTGCTCTTTGACCTTTGTTACCTTTGCCAGCAGTTTTACCATTGCCGCTACCTTGACCACGACCTATTCTTTTGGTTGCATGAGTTGAACCTGCAGCAGGTGTTAATTTTTTTCTAATGCCATCTTAACTCCTTTCTCTTAGCTTTTTAGCAAACTAAGTGCTTTTATAGTAGCACGAACGACGTTTGCTGAGTTGTTTGAGCCAAGTGATTTAGTAAGGATATCCTTAATACCTGCAAGCTCGATAATAGGGGCGTGCACTACCACCAGCGATAACACCAGTACCCTCGCTAGCTGGGCGAAGTAGCATTCTACTTGCGTTATATTTTACCTCTACGTCATGAGGAATAGTTGTGCCTTTGATCTTAACGTGGATAATATTTTTAAATGCGTCGTCAATTGCTTTTTCTCATCGCATCTGGTACCTCTTTAGCTTTACCATAGCCAAAGCCAACTAGACCATTTCTATTACCAACAACAACTAAAGCTGTAAATCTAAATCTACGACCACCTTTAACAACCTTTGTAACCCGACCGATATCGACGATTACTTCTTCAAATCTTTCTCTATTATATTTTTTTCCATCGATTTTCCTTTGGGTTATAGCTTGATGCCATTTTTCTCTTAAAGCTTCAGCAAATGCTGCGATAACGCCATGATACAAATAACCATTTCTATCAAAAACTGCAATATCTATCTTCTTAGCTTTTAAAGCCTTAGCAAATTCTTTAGCTAAAGTGACCGCACCTTCTTTATTTGCTTTTATGCCTATCTTTCTGCCATCAACCGCAGCTAGTGTAGTAGCTGTAACGTCATCAATTGCTTGAACATAAAGAGTTCTGTTTGATTTGAAAATAGAAACTCTTGGACAAGTTGCAACACCAGAAATTTTCACCTCTGATTCTTCTTTTTCTCTTAATTCTAAGAGCGATTTTTTTCTTTTTAGTACTTTTGCTGTCATTTACCGCTCCTTACTTCTTAGATGTCTTGCCCGCTTTGCGGATGATGCGTTCTTCTAGATATTTAACGCCTTTGCCTTTGTATGGCTCAGGTGGTCTAAATCCTCTAACTTGAGCAGCCACTTGACCTACTACTTGTTTGTCATCGCCTTTGATAGTAATAACGTTTTTTTCTCAACACTAGCTTCAACGCCTGCTGGTAGCTCATAGTTGATAAGGTGTGAAAAACCAAGAGAAAGCTCTAGTAATTTTACCTTTTGCAGCTGCTTTGTAACCAACGCCGTTGATCTCAAGCTGGCGAGTAAATCCCGCAGTGATACCAGTTACGATGTTATTAGCAAGTGCTCTATATGTTCCCCAGTAAGCTCTACTTTGGCGATCTTCGCCTTTTGGAGCAAAAAAACTATATGACCATTTTCTATCTTGACATCAACATGACCTTTTGTGTCAAGCTCTTTTATATGATTGCCCTTTTTAAATTTTAGGGACATTATTTTTCAACGCTAACGTCTACACCACTTGGGATAGCGATAGGCTGTTTTTCCAATACGTGACATTTTTCCTTTACTTGTCTAGGGTGTTCCTACATTTTACGAATAAAACACCACAATGCCGTCAAATTTTATCGTCAATTGACGAAACCTTCATTTGAATTTCTAAAGTTTAGCTTTGGCAAAATCTAAAGTACTTTACTAAGCTGAAAAATTTGAACCTTAAAATTATAAGGTTAAATAGCGTTTAATGCAGTTTATTACCAAACCGTACAAAGAACCTCGCCGCCAACGCCAGCTTTACTTGCTTCAATACCGCTCATAACGCCTTTGCTTGTGCTAACAATAACTGTTCCATAACCATTTTTAAAACGCTTAATGTCGTCTTTCCCTTGATAAACACGGCGACCAGGTTTTGAAACCCTTTTAAGCTCGTTTATAACGCTTCTACCGTACTCGTCATACTTTTAAAACTACATTTATAAATTTCTTGTTACCTTCTTCGATAACGTTGTAGCTCTCACATAGCCTTTTTGCTGCAAGGATAGAAAGAGTAGCCTCAACAACCTTAGAATGAAGCAATTTCGCAGTTTCAAGCTTTCTCATACTTGCATTTTCTAATGCGTGTTAATCCATCTGATATTAAATCGTTTAACATTTCTCTTCCTTACCAACTTGCTTTTTTTAAGACCAGGTATTAGGCCTTCGTTAGCCATTTTTCTTAGACAAACACGGCAAATTCCAAAAATCTTTTATAAACAGAGTGCGGACGACCGCAAATTTGGCATCTAGTATAGCCACGAACCGTAAATTTACGGCTTGCGTGCAGCTTTTGCTATCATTGATTTCTTTGCCATTTTACTTTCCTTTTTGCAAACGGCACACCAAATAGCTCTAGCAATTTGAATGCCTCTTTATCATTTTTAGCCGTAGTAGCAATCGTAATATTCATACCATGAGTTCGTAAAATTTTATCATACTCAACCTCTGGAAACATTAGCTGCTCACTAAGACCGAAGTTATAGTTTCCACGTCCGTCAAAAGCCATTTTTGGAAGACCACGGAAGTCTTTAACTCTTGGAAGAGCAACGCTAATTAGCTTATCTAAGAAAGCATACATTTGCTCTTTTCTCAAAGTTACTTTGATACCAACAGGGAAACCTTCGCGAACTTTAAAGCCAGCAACTGATTTTTTTAGCATCAGTGATAACTGCTTTTTGTCCAGCGATAAGTGAAATGGTATCAGCCATATTTTTGAAGCACTTTTTGATCTTTCGCAGAGTCTCCAGCACCTACGCTAATCACGATCTTCTCGAGCGCAGGGATAAGCATTGGATTTTTTTGATGTCAAATTCTTTTTACGAGAGCTGGCTTGATAGTTTCGTTAAATTTATCTTTTAATCTACTCATATCTCTTATCCTTCAACTTTCGCGACGTTTGATATGTCAATTGGCATCTCTTTATTTACGTGACCACCATTTGGAGTTTTTTTCGCTTGGTTTGATAGCTTTTTTTAGCTACTTTGCATCCCTCAACTATAACCTGACCTTTTTGCAAGAACTGCTAAAATTTTACCAGTTTTGCCTTTTATCGTCACCAGCGATGATCTTTACAGTATCGCCTTTTTGACTTTCAAATTTTACATTAGCCATTATAAAACCTCCGGAGCTAGCGAAACAATTTTCATAAAGTTAGCATATCTAACTTCACGTCCAACTGGTCTAAAAATACGAGTGCCGACTGGCTCTTTTTGCTATCAAGTATAACAGCTGCGTTCTCGTCAAAGCGGATTAGCGAACCATTATCTCTTTGAACCTCTTTTTTTAGTTCTTACAACAACAGCTTTTTACAACCTGTCCTTTTTTTGATCTTGCCATTTGGAAGAGCTTTTTAACAGAGCAAACTATGATATCGCCAAGCGTAGCGTATCTTCTTTGCTGCCGCCAAGAACTTTTATACACATTAACTCTTTTGCGCCACTATTATCAGCAACTGCAAGTCTTGTAAAACTTTTGAATCATTACTCAACTCCCTTTGCCAATACAGCTTTTTAAGCGAAAATTCTTGCGAGCTGAAAGTGGTCTGCACTCGATCGCAACAACTGTATCGCCTGCTCTTGTCTCATTTTTTCTCATCGTGAACTAAATACTTTTTAAAGCGTTTTTACAAATTTATGGTATCTTGGGTGCATAACGCGTCTTTCTACCAAAATAGTAGCTGTTTTATCTCCAGCTTTTTGTAAAACAACACCTTGAATTTCTCTTTTTAATGCCATTTTACGCCCCTTGTCTTGTTGCACTAATTGCAGTGTTGATCTGAGCTATCTCTTTGCGAACAGCACTAATCTCATTAGGGTTGCTTAACTGCATAGTTTTTTTAGCTTTTTGTCTTAAAGTAAATAAAAAGCACCTTTTTTCTCTTTTTAGCAACGCGTTTAATTCTGCAACGCTCTTATCTTTTTAACTCAGTATATTTCATTTTCACTCTCTCGCGTTACAAATTTTGATTTAAAAAGGAAGTTTGTGTAGAGCCAAAGTTAGAGCTTCACGAGCCAACTCTTCGCTAACACCAGCCATTTCAAATATTATACGACCAGGTTTGATATTCATAACCCACTCTTCAACTCCAGCCTTACCTTTACCCATACGAGTTTGTAGAGGTTTTTTTAGTAAGTGGCTTATCAGGGAAAAACCCTAATCCAAATTTTAGCCTGTCTCTTTACGTGACGAGTTAGAGCTTGACGAGCAGCTTCTATTTGGCGTGAATTTATTCTACCAGCTTCAACAGCCTTAAGTGCAAATTCGCCAGTTGCTAAAGATGCTCCACGAGTCGCATAACCACGGTTGCGACCTTTCATTTTGCTTACGAAAATTTCGTTCTTTTAGGCATCAACATAATTATTTACCTCTTCTTGCTCTACGTGTTTTTCTTAGGTGCCTCTTCTTCAGTTTTCTCAGGCTGAACACCTTTTTTTGAAGAACCTCACCTTTAAAAATCCATACTTTAATACCTATGTTTCCATAAGTCGTATGAGCCTCAGCTACACCGTAATCAATCTTTGCTCTAAGAGTATGAAGCGGAACGCGACCTTCTAGATACCACTCGGTTCTTGCCATCTCAGCGCCACCTAAACGACCGGCAACTGAAATTTTGATACCTTTTAGCGCCTGATTTTTGAGCACCTTGGATAACTTTTTTTCATAGCACGTCTAAATGCAACACGCTTTTTCAAGTTGCATAGCTACGTTTTCAGCAGCAAGTTGAGCTGAAGCTTGAGCTTTTCTTTTCTTCTTTGATATTTACATTTACTTCTTTACCGATAAGTTTGCTAACTTCGTTCTTTAGATTTTTCAACATCTTGACCTTTTTTTGCCAATGATGATACCAGGACGAGCTGCAACTACGGTTACACGAAGTTTTTAGCCGTTCTTTTCGATTAGAATTTGGCTAATTCCTGCATAGTAAAGTTTTTTTCTTTTAAAAATGCACGAATTTTTGTAATCTTCACCGATGTTTTCAGGAAGACTTTGTTTGGTTGGAAACCATCTAGATTCCCAGTTGCGGTTAATTCCTAGTCTAAGACCTATTGGATTTACTTTTTGTCCCATATTATGCTTCCTTCTTTTTCAGGTTTAGATACTTCTACCATTACATGAGAAGTAGGTTTGCGAATTTTTGCTCGCTGTTCCTCTTGCTCTTGGTCTAAATCTCTTTAATACAGGATCAGCGTCAACGCGGCAACTAGTTACTACAACCTCTTCTGGCTCAAATCCGCCATTTGCTACTGCTGAGCTAATAGCGTTTGCTATAAATTTAGCACCACGATTTGGCATAAATTGCAAGCTTTGCAAGTGCTAACTCGGCATTCATGCCTTGAACTTCTCTTGCTATAAGTCTTGCTTTTGTAGGAGAAAGTCTTACAAATTTTATAATTGCTTTACTCATATTATCTCCCCTTACTTGCCGATTTTCTTTTGCACTGAGCCTTTGTGACCCTTAAATGTGCGTGTTGGAGCAATTCGCCAAGTTTATAGCCTATATGATTTTCTGTAACATATACAGGAATAAAGCTCTTGCCATTATGAACGTTAAATGTTAGTCCAATCATTTCAGGTACAATCGTGCTACGTCTTGACCAAGTTTTTGATTGGCTTGTTATCGTTTGCATTCTTTGCGGCAATAACTTTTTTTCATTACATGATCATCTACGAAAGGACCTTTTTTGAGTGATCTTGCCATCTCTATTTTCCTTTCCTTCTTGAAATTATAAGCTTATCGCTAGCTTTTTTACGGCGAGTCTTAGCACCTTTAGTTGGTTTACCCCATGGAGTAACTGGGTGACGGCCTGGATTTTTTTCTTACCTTCACCACCACCGTGTGGGTGATCAACTGGGTTCATAGCAGAACCACGTGTTTGTGGGCGAATACCACGGTAGCGATTACGTCCGGCTTTGCCAATAGTGATGTTAGCCCAGTCTTCGTTACCAACTACACCGATACTTGCCATACACTCAGCTAGTACTTGTCTCATCTCACCACTTGGCATTCTTAAGATAACGTACTTCTCTTCTTTACCCATTAGCTGAGCATAACCGCCAGCTGAACGAGCTATCTGAGCGCCTTTGCCAGGTTTTAACTCTACATTATGAACGATAGTACCAACTGGGATAAATCTTAGTTTCATAGCGTTGCCTGGTTTAATATCTAGTGAGCCCTCATCGATAGATGCGATAACGTCGCCAACATTTAGGCCATTTGGTCTAATGATATAGCGCTTTTCACCATCTTTGTAAGCTATAAGAGCGATACGGCAGTTTCTGTTTGGATCGTACTCGATCGCTTCAACTTTACCTTCTATACCAAATTTACGACGTTTAAAGTCGATGATACGATAAAGTTTTTTTGCACCTGCCTCTTTATGTCTTGAAGTTATACGACCATTGTTATTTCTACCGCCAGATGCAGGTAGTTTAACAAGCAAGCTTCTAACGCTTGGCTTGGCTGTTATATCTTCAGAGCTTAGTCCAGTGATATATCTGCGACTAGGTGTATATGGTTTATATGATTTTATAGCCATCTTACGCCTCCGTATTTTTCTAGGCTTACGCCTTCAGGTAACTTAACGTAAAAACTTTCTTTATCTCGTCACGTTGGCCTGCTCTTCCTCTAAAAACGCTTAACCTTACCGCTAATTCTAAGTGAATTTACGCGAACAGGCGTTACTCCAAAATACTCCTGTAAAACTGCTTTTAAGCTGTTTTTTTGTAACTCTTGGTGAAGTTTGGATAACAACAACGCCTTGTTCTTGAAGGCCTAGAGTTTTTTTCTGTATAAATAATTGTTTTGATATCAGTTATATCCGCCATTTTAGCCCTCTTTTGTTATAGTTTTTAGTGCAGCTTTTTTTCAATGATAACCGAACTAAATGTAGAGACAAGATAAGCATTTACCTCATTTGCATCTACTACATAGCAGTTTGCTAAATTTCTAAAAAGCAAGTAGTGTTTTGTCGTCTAGTAAATCTTTAACGATAAGCGCGTCTTTTACTTTTAAATTTTTGATGATATTAGCTGCATCTTTTGTCTTTCCAGACTCGATTGAGATGCTATCTACTGCAAAAATTTTTACCATCTTGTGCTTTTACTGCCAAAGCGTACTCAAGAGCTAGTCTTTTTTTGTTTTTTTATTGACTTTTTGAAAATAGTTTTTTTCTCGTTTGTTGGACCAAATGCAACTGCACCACCCTACCCAAACGTTAGTTCTAGTTGAACCCGCTCTTGCACCACCACGTCCTTTTTGTCTCCATGGTTTTTACCACCGCCGCTTACAAAAGCACGACTTTTTAGTATGAGCCGTATTTGCTCTTATACCAGCAAGGTAAGATTTTACATAAAGATATAGGTTGTGCGGATTTACTTCAGCGTAGCTTGCAGGAAGCTCTAACTCGCCTGAATTTTTCAAATTTATCGTTTAATACGTGATTTTACTCATTTTACAATCCTTATTTTTACCCATTGCACCATTGTGACCAGGAACGCAACCTTTTACAACTACGATGCCATTTTTGAGCGTCAAAGCTTATTAGCTCGTTTTTTAACAGTAACTTTCTCATTGCCCATGTGTCCTGCCATTTTTCATACCTGGTTGAACACGACCTGGCCATTCGCAGTTACCAATTGAACCGTGGCGTCTGTGGAAACGTGAGCCGTGGCTTTTTTGACCACCACCGAAACCATGTCTTTTTACCACACCTTGGTATCCTCTACCTTTTGAGTTAAAACTAACTTTTTAAAATTTTAGCCTCATTTAATGGTGTAAAGTCTAGGTTTCCAACTTCGCTATTAGCTACTTCAAGCGTAGCAAATTTAGTTCAAATCTGCAGTCAGATTGTATTTCTTTTGCTGACCAGCGATAGCTTTATTGTTTGCTTTAGTGTGGGCATACGCTACGATAGCACGTTTGTTTTCGTCGATCTCACATACTTTAGCCTCAACTAGCTTAAGTAGTGTAACTGGCGTACTCTTCGTGGCAATCGTTCTACTCATGCCTATTTTTTTCTACAATATATTCCATACTCTTATCCTTTTGTCCGCTTATTTCATCGCACGAACTTCGACATTAACTTCTGGAGCTAGGTCGAGTTTTGTTAGGCTATCTACAGTTTCTGGAGTAGCAGCTACGATGTCAAGCATACGAGCGTGTATTCTCATCTCAAACTGCTCACGTGAGTCTTTGTTGATGTGTGGAGATTTTAAGACTGTATAGCGTTTGATCTTTTGTAGGCATTGGTACCGAGCCACGAACGTCGGCACCTGTTCGTTTGACAGCTTCTACGATTGCTGCAACAGTGCGGTCTAGAACTCTATGGTCGTAAGCTTTTAGCTTTAACCTGATTCTTTCCATGTGTTTTCCTTTTAAAAAGAACTTGTCGCAAACTCGCGACCTCTTTACATCAAAAATAACTCGCATAGGATCAAGCGATCGTACGAGCAAGACATAGGTCTTTCGTAAAGAGACTGCGATTTTACAAAAAAAAGCTATTATAGTTGTCAAGAAAAAAACGCTATTTTTTTGTTGAATTTTGATTAATTATTTCCTTTTTAATAAGGAAAGTATAAATTTTAAAAAGATAATATCTTAAAGTATAATTTCCAAAAATTTAAAGACTTAAAAATAATAAATTTTATATACTTACATTAAGTTAAGTTTATAACCATTTTAATAAAAAGAAGGAGTAAATAATGTGGGACGAAACAATATATTATATTATAGACGAGACAGGGTATTGGATAGATCCAACTCATCGCTATAAACGCAATTGGTTTACCGATAAACGTGAAGCTGAAGAACGTATCGAATCCTTTTAAGAAGATATATCTATTTACTAAATGTGAATACTATATAAGAACAGTTACTTTTTAAATACCCAGATGGGTATAGAGATATTGATGCTCATGATAATGAAATAGCCAATCTTATTATCGCAAATACTAATTCTGGTGCTGAAGCACAAGAGATATTAGAGAGCCACCCTGAGCACTATCTAGGTGTTGATAACTTAATAAACGATTTTTAAGCGTCGGTGTAGAGCGATAAATACTAATGGTGACCCATCTGTTAAAATACCAGCAGTGACACCGGCTAAACTTAAAAGAGTTTATGATGTCTAATGTACAACCTTATGAGCAAGCGCATTTTTAATAAGGCTATTGATAAATATTTTGGGTTAGTAAATTAAAGAAAGGTTAACTAAAAATGGAAAAAGAAGTTATTTATACAGTAAATGTAATAAGTATACCAGTTGTAAGTGATAATAAACAACCAACAATGAGATCACTCTTATGGTTACAGAAATAAAGAGGATGCTCTGGTTAAATATTATAAAAGAGCTAGAAAATGTTAGTAGTATATTGTCGTGGCCACCTCACGATTTTTTTATGTAACAATTACTAAGACAGAGATAGAAGTTAAAGAATGAAACTAGAGTAGAACCATTTAGGTTCTACTCTATACGATCTTTTTATTCAGATAGCTGTAATAAGTTTTTAAATGTAAGCCGTTAAATAAATTATTAAAATAAAAAGTATAAGACTAAGAAACCGATAAAGGCTTCTTGGTCTTAATTTATAAAAGTTTAAACACCAGTTGGTTTAGTGTCAGCATTAACATTGCCCCAGAATATCCAGCACCAACTATGACCATATTGGTTATACCCATTGTAGTGCTAGCAGAACTGCTTAATGTAACCACCGCTTTTATACCACACTGGATGGTTTTCTGTTATGTCTTGTAGGTTAATGGGTTGGTCGTATTTTGTTTATATTAAGAATAAATTGGATCTGCAAAAAGGGAGAAAAATGAACCAATTAGAGCTTTATTACAATCATCCGCTTAAATCCGATAAATTTATCCCCAGAAAATATGAGATCATCTCGCCAAAGACACTCATCATTGGCGCTATTTCAAGTGGCAAAACAGCCCTTGTTTATGGATTTCTGAGCCACTATAAAAGCGAGGAGAGGCTTTATATAAATTTAGACGATCTAAGGATAGATAGAGCCTTACTTTTTAGCAAATTTAAAAAGATTTTTAGAAAAAAATACCCAGATAAAGGTGCTCGCAGTTGAGAAATTACAAAGCCACTGATCTTATAAATTTAAGCTTTTTAAAGGGCGCAACACTTGAAAAACATTATCCTTACAAGCAAAGAATTTTCACTCACGATTGACGGCTTTGCTCGCATAAATTTAAACTATCTCGATTACGAGGAATTTATACTATTTTTTTAAGAAAAATTTGGATCAAGACCTGCTTTTTTTAGCTACTTTTTGGCTCACGGCAACGAGATAGCAAGTGCCTTTTTAGACTCCAGCGAGGTCACGGCACACTTGCAGCAGCTCTTAAAAAGCAAATTTAAGCGAGCAAAAGCATTGCGATTTTTAAAAGAATGTGCTCCAAAATGCCACGATGTGCTTAGTACTTTTTGGTATCTACAAAAAAACCTAAAAGAGCATATGAAAATCTCAAAAGATAGTGTCTATAACACAGTAGCCAGCCTTAATGAAAATGGCTTTATAGAATTAGTACCAAATTTAGATGAGAGCAGCACGAGCAAAAAGCTCTACTTTACAAATTTTGCACTTCGTAACGCTTTGTATCTAAAAAGGACTTTTTGGCCGTCTTTGCAAATGTTGTTTTTTGCGAATTGCTTAAATTTAAAGATGAAATTTACTACACAAAAGAGATTGATTTCTTCCTTAATAAAAGGAAGATCGCGATCATCTGTGTACCGTTTTCTGCACCAGAGATCATCTTTTTAGAAATTTAAAAAAACTCCACGCAAGCTTAAAAGAGCTGGGTGTAAGTAAACTTCAGATAATCAGTGTCGCAAACCAAGCTGAGCTTAGCTTTGAGGGCATAAAATGCGAAATTTTTGCCATTTTTCTAGGTGGAGTCTAGGTTTATACATTTTAACCTTTATTTGATTATTGTTTTAAAAAGCTTAAAAGTAAAAAGCTATAATCAAAAAAACTACGAAGGACAGAAATGAGAGCATTTATTGGGATTTTTTTATACTTATAGTAGGCCTATTTGGCTATGAGATAAATCACGAAAACTGGGCAGAAATTTTATAAACTTTATTGGTGAGGCAAATGGTATAAAATTTGAAGTTTATATGAACTATTTTAAAGATGAATTTGAGAAATTCTAAGCAAAGTAAGAGCTTTAAAAGTGCCGGCCAAGATAAGCGGACATATCTTTTTGATGGTACAAAATACGACTACGAAAAAGGTAATCTTGAGCAAAAATAGCAGTGAAAATTTCATCGCTAAATGCTGTATCTGATAAGATAAAATTTAGACGTTAAAAATGAAAAATGGCGAGCTAAAGGGCAAAATAATCGTTAAAAACAAAGCCTATAATGCGACTATCAAAAAAAGAAAAAGAGTATGAAATGCTAAATATTGGCATACAAATGACTGAAGCAAATGGCACGAGATACGAAGCTATAATTAACGATATATTTGCCAAAGAATCGGCTAAAAAAATAAAAAAATAAATTACTCTCGACACTTTATGACCTAAAAAGTGAGCGTAAAAAAATGGCCAAATAACCAATTTGAGAGCCTAGATAACATCTACTATATAAATGACAAAATAAAAAGCATCTGCACCTATAAAAATAATAAAACTAGCTGCGATGTCGTCTTACTTAAAAACCAACAAAAAGCTAAAGTTAAAGCAGATTTTTTTAAAGATATGAACGACCCTCATCTAAAAGCAATCCTCGCAACAGCAGGCGTTAGTGAAAAATTTTTGTACTTTCGCCACTTGGGCTTACCTTTTTAAACGAGGAGCAAATTAGCGTGCCACTTGATGAGCTAAGACCTTACTTTAGCGATGAAATCGGACTTTAATGGCAGAAAATTTGTGGCATAGATGAGGCTGGACGTGGGGCTTTAGCTGGGTAGCTAAGCGTAGCGGCCTGCGTGCTTAATAAAGAAATTTCAGGCCTAAACGACTCCAAAAACTAACCGCAAAAAAGCGTGAGGAGCTTTTTAAAGAGATCATAAAAAGCTCAAATTTTTTCTCATCATCTACTTCTCAAATGCGCAAATAGACGAACTTGGGCTAAGCGAGTGCTTAAGACGAGCGCTCAAAATTTCTTTAAGGCGCACTTTGAGGGTTTTTGAGATTATTTATGATGGAAATTTAGACTATGGCGTTGGTATCACAACGATGATAAAAGCTGACAGCAAAGTCGCTGGGGTAAGCGCTGCTAGCATATTAGCAAAGGTTAGTCGTGATAGTTTGATGAAAGGCTGGGATAAAATTTACTCAAAGTATGGCTTTGCAGGGCACAAAGGATACGGCACAAAGGCTCACCTAGATGCCATTGCCAAGTTTGGCTATTCAAGCCTTCATAGAAAAAAAGCTTTGTAGTAAAGTCTTTTGAAAAATCTCTATTTGACTAAGATTAATTATCTAAGCATCAAATAGATGCTTAGATAACGTCCTTTTTAATGGCAGCCACAACCACAACTACCACTACTTTTAATAGCATCAAATACAGCATCATAGTTTGGCTCTTCTGTCACTTCAGGGACGATTTGTTTGTGAATTATTACGCCATCATTGATGACAAATACCGCTCTTGCAAGTAGTCCTTTTAGTGAGCTATCGCTCATTAAAACGCCATAGTTTTTTAGCAAATTCTCCGTATCTAAAGTCACTTCCTACACGTAAATTTTTCTATGCCTTCAGTCGTGCAAAATCTCCCCATCGCAAATGGCAAATCATTTGAGATGATGCTAAGTTTTACGCCGTGTTTGCCGGCTACTTTTTTTCGTTAAATTTGACGAGCCTCTGCTGCGCAAACGCCAGTATCAAGTGATGGCAAGCAAACAAGTACTTCTACGCCATTATTTCCGCCTACACTAAACTCACTAAGATCTTGCGCTACGACTTTTTGCTTCAGGCGCATAAGAGCCTACGAAGACCTCGTTTCCACTTCAAATTTACCTCACTACCTTTAAATTTTTGTAGTTGCCATATCTATCTCCTTTATTATTTTTTTGCTTTTTAAATGCTTGATCAAGATCCGCTATTAGATCATCAGCGTTTTCGATACCGATTGCTAAGCGAAGCAAGTTTTGCTTTATGCCGATCTTATCTAGCACCTCTTTTGGATATGCCTCATGTGTCATCGTCGCAGGCCTGCAAATGAGGCTTTCTACGCCGCCAAGGCTCACTGCTAGATCAAAAATTTCTAGCGATTTTTACAAATTTATTTACATCATACTTTTCATCAAGCTCAAATGAGATAAGTGCACCGATGTCGCTTGCTTTGAGCTGCTTGCATCTTTGCCTCTTGCTCGCTATATGAGCCGGCAAAATGCACCACGCTAACTGCGTCATTATTCTGCAAAAATGTGATTATTTTTATGAGTATTTTTGCGTTTGTCTATCAAACCTAACGCTAAGCGTTTTAAGCCCACGTATTAGGTAGTAGGCATCCATCGGGCTTATGATGCCACCAAGCGTATTTTTAGCAAATTTTATCTTCTCAGCCAAAAGCATCATCGTTTAGTGTGACGATACCAGCGATCACGTCGGCGTGTCCACCGATATATTTTGTAGCGCTATATACCACGATATCAGCTCCATGATCAAGCACTCTTTGATAATAAGGCGTTAAAAATGTGTTATCCACGATGACTAGAGCGCCTTTTTGTGAGCGATCTTTGAAATTCTAGCAATGTCTGTCACTCTTAAGAGAGGATTTGACGGAGTTTCGATGAAGATAGCCGCCACGTCGTCACTAATGCCATCTTCGCTCAAAAATTTAGATCATCTATAAATTCGCTCTTTATACCGTGGCTTTTCAAAAAAACGGTTGTAACATATCTATAAGTGCCGCCATAGACGTTGCTATTTAGTAGGACTTTTTGCCCAGTTTTTTTATAAGGCTAAGTGCGGCCGCTGTTGCTGCCATGCCTGAACCAAAGCTAAAAGCGTATTTGCTGCCTTCAACCTTTGCAAAAAAATTTCATCAAATGCTTTTTTTGGTTGGGTTGCTACCACGAGAATATGCAGTCTTGAAAAGTATTTCAAGATCATCTTGCACAAACGTACTTGCTAAAAATAGGCGGAATGACAGCTTTATTTGGATTATTTTTTTAGCTTCAATGCCTTTTACGATCAAGGTGTCAAGTTTCATACATTTCCTTTTAAAATTTTATGAAATCTTACATGATAAAGATTAATCTTCCCCAAAACCCACCCAAAACGTAGCTAAATCAGTAAGTGGTAGTAACATTTATTTTTAAGAATGCATTTTTTTAAATTGCTGGGATAAATTAGCTTTTTGCTCTCTCCCGCAAGCCTAATAAATTTTCTTTCTTTTTACTCGCCTTTAGCTACATTTTCACCATAAATTTTACTCTACAAGATCAACTTGCCAGTTTGCCTCTTGTAGCTTCATATCTAGCTCTCTGATCTCTTTGGATAGCTCGTCTATTTGCTTTTTGGAGCGTGGCCACATCAACACTACTTAAAATTCTTTATCTCGCTATTTGAGTAAAGATCGACCTTTTGGCTTGCGCTTTTGGCAAAATCCCTAAGCACGCTTGCTTTTTTTGGCTTAGCGTATCTTTTTTTAGCGATCATTTCAGTTAGACTCGCGCCTTCAAATTTTTGCACTTGAGTTTGTTAAATTTATAGTCAAGATCAGTCTAAATAGCTCATCGCTTAGCCTATCAAGCTCTTTTTAAAAGAAGCTTTGGATCTTCACTAGGTCTTTCATTTTCTTGCATTTTTGCATTATCGAGTAACCTACCTTTTAGCTGCTCTAAACGTTTTTTTGTGTATCGGCTCTTAAAATGAGAGCCTGAGCTAATTTCATCATTTTTTTCCTTTTTGAAATATAAATTGAGAAAAATTTCAAATTATATTAGTATCTTTTTGGGTTATAATTGATTTTAAAATTTTATTTTTAAGGAAAAGCTATGAAGTACGATTTTTGATACGCTTATTAGCAGAGATGGCACTAACTCATCAAAATGGCGAATGAAAAAAATGATGTTTTGCCAATGTGGGTTGCTGATATGGATTTTAAGGCTGCACCTGAAATTTTAAATGCCCTACAAAAGCGTCTTGATAATGGCGTCTTTGGCTACTCATTTATCCCAAAAAGAGTGGAACGAAGCGATTAAAGGCTGGTGGAAGAGGCGTCATGACGTTAGCTTTGAAAACGAGTGGATGTGCTTTTGTACTGGCGTTATACCAGCAATTTCTACTGCGATTAGAAGATTTAGCAATCCAGGAGATCAAATTTTAGTTCAAGCTCCCGTCTATCACGTATTTTTTTAACTGCATCAAAAATAATGGCCGTGAATTTTATCAAATGACCTTGTCTATAAAGATGGCTCTTATGAGATTGATTTTGAAGACCTTGAAGCAAAGCTAGCTCAACCACTAACAACTATGATGCTTCTTTGCAATCCACACAATCCAATAGGAAAAATTTGGGACAAAGAGACGCTTAAAAATAGGCGAGCTTTGCTACAAACATGATGTTTTTGGTTATCAGCGATGAGATCCACTGCGACATAACAGATCCTGGATTAAGCTACGTACCATTTATCAGCGTTAGTGAAGAGTGTAAAAATAACTCAATCACATGCATCTCGCCTACAAAAAGCCTTTTAACATAGCTGGCCTTCAAAGCTCAGCTATCGTCACACCAAATGAACAGATACGCGCCAGAATAAATGCGGCTGTAAATTATGATGAGATAGGTGAAGCAAACGCATTTGCGATAACTGCGACAATAGCGGCATTTAACGATAGCCAAACATGGCTTGATGAGCTTAGGGAGTATCTTTTTGAAAAACAAAAAAATCGTTATAAATTTTCTATAAAAAGAGCAAAATTTACCAGTAAAAACTTCTGCCTTCAAATGCGACTTATCTTTTTGTGGCTTGATTGTAGCGCGTTTTTGCGAGGATTCAAGCGACTTTATGAATTTCTTGCGTGATAAAGCTGGACTTTTGGCTAAAATGATGGCAATGCTTACAGGGAGATAGATTTTTCCTCCGTATGAATATCGCAACCCAAAGAGCCAGAGTGCTTTGAGGGCTAAAACGTTTACAAAATGGTATAAATTTATACACTTCAAAAAGATAAATTGAGTAAATTTGGCTGAGTGGCTTTGAAATGTAAAGCCACTCCTGCCCAATATTGATACAGCTCAGGGCATTTTTGAAGCAGTAAATATTGCCCCAATATTTTTTTAAATATCAAATCAAATTGTACTGATAATTTTAAAGGCAAGATGACCTACACTAGTTTTTATTTGCTTGCTTAAATGTAAGTATATTGCCTCTCTCAATCACGATATAGTAGATTAAAAGCGAGCAATTTGTACCTTTTTGAAGTGATAAATTCTATACCCATGGCTTATAAAATTTAGCAGTGGTTTAAAATTACTTAACAAAGCAGAAATTTGAAGTTAAGATAGCTTATGCTGGTTTTAAATTTAAGAGAAATTGTTTGCTAAAACAGAAATTTTGAGCCATTTTTTGAAGTTACAATTTCTTTTTAAAACAAGGTAGTTTTTGCTAATAAATTGATGACTTTTAAGTTTAGATAAAAGCAGAAAGTTTAAGGGGCGGAAAGCCCCGCCAGATATTATTTGTGAAGTTCTTTTTGTGTAAAAACTCAACTGAGCCAAGGCACTCTTTTAGTGCCCACTCGTAAGCTTTGCTTACAAATTCCCCAGTTTATGTTCTCATAAAATGTCTCTAGATATTTTTGGACGAGCGTTGAAGTTATCGATGTAGTAAGCGTGCTCCCAAACATCAACAACTAGAAGTGGCACTTTGCCGTCACTCACTGGAGTTTTTGCATTGCTAGTTTGTACGATCTCTAGCTTTTTACTGCTTGGATCAAATACAAGCCACGCCCAGCCTGAGCCAAAAAGTGTTGTAGCTGCCTTTAAAAATTCCTCTTTGAAATGTGCAAAAATTTGCCTCGATTGTAGCTTTTTAGCTCGCTTGACATCTCACTTTTTTTAGCGATGCAGTCCCAGTAAAAGTCGTGGTTGTAAACTTGAGCGACATTGTTGTAAAGCCCACCTTCGCTATTTGTTAGAATTTCATAAAAAGATGCATTGGCAAATTTTGTATCTTTTTATAAGATTGTTTAAATTTGCTACGTAAGTTGCATGATGCTTGCCGTAGTGGTATTCACAGGTTTTTGCGCTAACTACTGCATTGCTATTTGCATCAAATGGAAGTTTTTCTAAGTTCAAACATAATAATTCCTTAATAATAAAATTTGTTGTTTCATATTATAGCCATAAAAAAATTAATAAACAAAAATCTTTTTAAATTTAGCCGCAAAAATATAGGCTAAAATTTAAGCAAGACTAAACTTACATTTTTTTGGCGGGCTTTTTAAACTTATAGAAAAAATTTAGAGCAAAAATATCCCATACATTTGTTTAAATGGATTCAAAAATTTATTAAAAGTAAAAATAAAATAAATTTTTATGTGTAAAAAGTAACAAATATACTTTTTAAAAGTTTAGTTATTAAAAAAACTATAAAAATTTTCAAAAAAATATAAATTAGCCTTTAAGAGCATAGTTGTTACTAAAATACACATACAAAAAAATAAATAGCTGTGAATTTACGAAACAAAATTTCTAAATTTTTATTTTTGAGATTTATAATGCGTTTAACAAAACCATTACAAAGGATAAAAAGATGAAATTCTTACAAGCTTTACTTTTTACTTGTGCCATCAGTGGCTTAGCATTTGGTGCTGATAAGGTCTATACGATCAGACTTTGCTCACGTTGTCGCAGCTTCTACGCCAAAGGGCAAGGCGGCTGACTTTTTGCAAAGCGTGCTGAGGAGCTAAGTGGCGGCAAGATAAAAGTTCAAGTCTTCCCATCAGCTCAGCTACTTGATGATGATAGAGTTTTTGGCGCGCTAAAGCTTGGCAACGTTCAAATGGCAGCTCCTAGTTTTTTTCTAAATTTACACCGATAGTACCGCAGTTTCAGCTGTTTGACCTGCCTTTCATCTTTAAAGATGCAGACCACCTTCATAAGATCCAAGATGGCGAGGTTGGCGAGGAGCTAAAAGCCCTTGTTACAAAAAAAGGCTTTGTGGCACTTGATTATTGGGATGCTGGATTTAAGCATTTTTAGCTCAAACAAAAAAACCAGTTCTTGTGCCAGAAGATGCAAAAGGACAAAAATTTAGAATCCAAAGCTCAAAAAGTGCTTGAAGAACAGATCAAAGTAGTTGGTGGTAACCCACAAGTTCTACCATTTTCAGAAGTTTACTCTGCACTTCAACAAGGCGTAGTCGATGCGACAGAAAACCCACTTTCAAATTTCTATAACTCAAAATTTCACGAAGTTCAAAGCTCACTTACCCTTTCAAGCCACGGATATTTAGGCTATTTAGTCGTTATGAGCGATAAATTTTGGAGCAAGCTACCAGATGATCTAAAAAGCAAATGTAAAACAAGCTCTAAGCGAAGCAACAGCTTTCGAGAGAGAAGAGACAGCAAAAGAGGACGCTCACGTTATAGCTGAACTTGAAAAATATATTGCCGCTAGCAAAAAGCTAGAAATTTTCAAGATCGATGATACACAAAAGGCCGAATGGCAAAAAGGTTATGCAGTCAATCTATCCTACAATTTCACGATGTTATCGGTAAAGATCTCATAGAAAAGGCTCTTGGGACAAAAATAATGAAGAGCTTTTTTTAATGTCCTTGATATAGCGATAGCCTCACTAAATAAAACTATCGCAGTAGTCGGGCTAGCTAGTGGAACATTGCTGGCCTTTGCAAATGTTATGGCTAGATATTTTTTCGATAAAAAGCTGGTCTTGGGCAAGCGAGCTATCAAACTATCTTTTTATCTGGTCAGCGTTTTTTTGCCGCAGCATACGGCTTTAATAAGGGTATTCACGTCAGTGTAACTATTTTGGTTGAAAAGAAATTTCCACCAGCCCTTGCAAAAGCATGTTTAATCTTTTTCTCATGTGCTAACCACTGTATTTTTTTGTTATTTATCGCAGCTTATTCTATTGATTATCTACAAATTCTTCACGAGATCGAGCAGATGATAATAGACCTTGGCATACCTCAATGGATTTCCCTATGATAGTACTTCCAATAGCCTTCGTTACAGCTAGTTACCGCTCGACTGAAAAAAAGCCATAAAAGTAGCTCTAACGCCTGCAGAAAAATGTCGTAAGCTAACGAAGCACATGAGCTAGCTCATGGTAGCGTAGTCAAAGATTAAGGAGAAAAAAAGATGACAATAGCATTTTTATTTATCCTACTTTTTGCACTGATGCTAATAGGCGTGCCAGTGGCGGTTTCGCTGGGAACGAGCACGGTTTTGACGATGATATTTTTTTACAGATATCGACGTCGCTACGATCCCGCAGCTCATATTTGACGGTATCAATAATCGCTAATGGCGATACCGATGTTTATCTTGGCTGGAAAGTACTAAGTAAAGGTGGCTCAGCAAGACGTATCATCGACTTTGCAAAGTCTATGGTCGGACACTTGCCAGGTGGCTTGCCCATGAGTGCGATATTTGCCTGCATCATCTTTGCAGCGGTCTCTGGAAGCTCGCCTGCGACGGTTGTAGCTATTGGCTCAATTATGTTTGCAGCGATAAAAGAGGCTGGCTATCCAAAAAGAGTACGCAGTAGGCGGCATAACTACAGCTGGCTCGCTTGGAATTTTGATCCCACCTTCAGTTGTTATGATAGTTTGTGGTGTAACAGCTGAGGTAAGTATTAGTAAGCTTTTTATGGCAGGCGTTGTGCCTGGTCTCATGCTTGGAGCTTTTATGCTAGTTCAAACTTATGTTGGCGCAAAAAAACTTGGCTTTAAAGCAACTAAGGCTGAGCCATTTAAAGTAAGAGTGCAGAAATTTGCCAAAGCATTTTGGGCACTTTTGATCGTCGTTGTGGTCATCGGCGGAATTTATGGAGGCATTTTTTTACTCCGACAGAAGCTGCTGCGGCAAGCGCGGTCTATGCGTTATTTATCTCACTTTTTATATAGAGATATAAAGATAAAAGATCTTTGGGATATCTGCCTAGACTCGGCTCTTACAACAGCTATGATATTTTTTTCATCATCGCAAACGCCGTTGTTTTTGCATATTTGCTAACTAGCGAGCAGATCCCTCAAGCAATCGCTTCGATGATACTTGATGCAAATATCGGTATGATAGGATTTTTGATATTTGTAAATATCTTGCTCTTTATCATGGGTCAGTTCATGGAGCCTTCAAGCGTTATCATGATCATGGTTCCACTCTTGCTTCCGATAGCTACGCAGCTTGGCATAGATCCGATACATTTTGGCATTATCTTAGTTGTAAATATGGAGATAGGCATGGTGACTCCGCCTGTTGGACTCAAATTTATTTGTCGCAAGCGGTCTTACAAATATGAACTTAAAAGAGGTCATCATGGCATGCTTGCCGTGGACGCTGACCTTGTTCTTTGGCCTTATCTTAGTTACTTATATACCACAAATTTCTCTTTTGGTTGCCAAACATAATGTATGGACATTAAAATTTAGAGGCTCAGGCCTCTAAATTTATGCTTTTGAGTCGTAATCCGCACTCATAACGATATTTTTACCACTTCTCTTACCAGCATAAAGTAGATTATCAGCTTGTTTTTATCATCTTTTCTAAGCTACATTCTCCCGTACCATCATGAGCAACTATCTCCAAAAGTCATAGTTGCGTTGATCTTTATGTTTTTCAAACTCAACTATATTTTTACTCAAAGTCTCTCTCACACGCTCTACGATACTTACAGCTGCGTCTTTTTACGCCCAAGACGACTGCTAAAGAAATTCTTCTCCACCAAATCTAGCTACTCTATCTTTATCTCTAAATGTGTTTTTAAATATGCCTGATAAGCTTCTTAAAAACAGCATCTCCTGCGCCGTGTCCATAGGTATCATTTATCTTTTTAAAAGTTATCAATATCGCACATAACGATAGCAAAGTCCCTATTTTTTTATAAAGATCGTTTTGACTTAGAAATTTTTCTGCATCGAAGTACGATTTAAAAAGTCCTGTTAATGGATCGTGATTTAAGATATTTTCAGCCATCTCTTTTTCCTCTAAGATGCTTAAAAATATAAATAAATTTGAGCTCTCCAAAAGATACGAAACAACAACCGAAAATATACAAACCATACTTAAGTTAAAAAAACAAAAAGTAAATCTTTAAAGCCATCAAAAATCTTTTTACAGGCTGGCTATCTAAATATACATAGCAGGCTATGGATAAAATTATTTGCACCGCAACTATTATGTAGTTAAAAAAATTTATAGGTAAATGAAGTAAAAAAATAGTATTAGAGACGACGCTAAAAACAACAACCCAAAACCGTATCCCCATCCAAGTATTAGCATACAAACCAATGCATGGAATAAAATTTCAAGCTGGACTATTACCATTGTTATCTTGTTATTTTTCAGGACTATCGTAAATAAGCCTTAAAAAGAAAAAGATAGGTTGCTACTGAAAATATATTCGTAACTGCTAGAATTTTCTTCTTTCATAAATAAAAAAATAAAAATAACAGACGTGAGTTAATAATATTGAAAATATGATAAGTTTTTGGGTCGTATAGAGTGAAAATTTACGCATCCGAACCCTTTTTAAAAATTTTCTAATTCGATACGATCTTTGCCATTTTGCTTGCCTTCGTAAAGCAGCTTATCTACTAAAGTTATAGCTTGCTCAAAAATCCACCCTCAATACCATTTGCGCATATTAGCATTCCAAAGGTCATAGTAACTGGAGTTTTTATCTGGAAGCTTTGCGTTGTTTATCTGTTTTTTTAAGTCTTTTTGCTCACTTCGTGGATAAATTCTATCTTTGTATCGGGCAAGATTATCAAAAATTCTTCTCCACCCCAGCGGCAAACATAGTCTTTACCTCTAAATGATTTCTTCAAAGCACTGGCTACATCTTTTAAGACCTCATCACCGCAGTCATGCCCTGTATGTATCGTTTATTTTTTTAAAATTATCAATATCGCCTAGCATTATGACTAAATTTGTATTGCCGCTTCTTTTCTTTATTAGCACTTAGCTCGTATTTTTAAAGTTTTTTTCTATTGTTCTTCTATTTAAAAAGCTGCGTTAAAAAAATCATGTTTTGAGTCCTTTTCAAGCTCTTCTGTCTCTTTTTCTTATTTGCTGATATCCACTAGACGTGATAACATCTGCAAACATTGAAAGTCTTAAAACAATAAAAAAAGCAAAAACAATACTGCACACAACTATCGTTCCTCGTATAGCTGATGGAATCAGCGGCGCCTCATCTTTATGAATAAAAATAAAGAAGTATAAGCAAGATTAATTCTAAAAATGCCATTATATAAGTAAGACTCTTTGAATCAAACGCTAGGAAGTAGTTTATAAAAATTACACCAACAAGTATTATCCAAATTCAGTATTCCAACCCATAGTAGTAACAATAATAGTAACAAGTAATATGATATTTAGGTGAAATGCAAGGGATATCAATACTCTATATTTTTATGTCAAATTTTATTCTAAGCAATATCCCAGCTGCTATAAATAATAAGCATATAAAAAAAGTAGCGGTGTAGCTATGATCATAAAAAAAGCAACAAAGATAGTGCATTCGTAGCTATCATAACGTCTAATATCGTTTTTATAGATATCATCGATCGCTTTTATAACTACTTTGATCTACAAAAATCGTGTGTCAAACAAAAACTCCCTGTAAATTTATTCCATTAAATTTCATTAAGTCATTCTAATAAGAGTCGTAACTATCTTCGTCCTCGTCACTATCTTCGTAGTTGTAGTCATTTTCATCGTAATTATAGTCATAACTATCGCTACTATCGTCCTCATCGTCATTAAATTCAGAGTAGTCTTCTTCTACTTCTTCATAGTCAAAAATCATCACTCATTGTTTTTCTCCTTAAATTTTATCTTTGACGCTTTCAATATACAAGCTTTGGCTTGGGAATGCGAAAGTTTAGACCATTTTGCTTTTAAAATATCCATAATCTTTAGCATTACATCTTGTTTGACATCTAGAAATTCTCCCCAAACGATAGTCTTTGCAAAACAATAAACTAAGATATTTATTGAGCTATCTGCAAAAGTCATCAACTACGACAAATAAATTTGATTTATATCCAGCATAATCATCAACTGAAACTATACTTTGTCTATATTTTTAGCCCTTTTTTTCTTTGCTGTTATATCCTCACTTTTGGCAATATCTGGATGATTTATCAACATAGTTTTTATATCATCTACACATTTTTTTAATCTCATCAGTTGTTGCTCCATACTCAATGCCAATTAGCATTCTGATACGTCTACCGACTTTTCTTCTACTCCAGTTTCTAACAGGATCACTTGCTAGTTTTGAGTTTGGCACAAAGATTAAAGCATTATCAAAACTTCTAATAGTCGTCTTTCTAAAGCCAACCTCAACAACAGTGCCCTCTATATCACCACAAACTATCCAGTCTCCTTGCGAAAATGAGTTATCAAAGAGCATCATGACAGAAGCAAAGAAGTTTGCGATGATATCTTTTGCGGCAAATGCAACAGCAAGACCACCGATACCAAGTGAAGCTATGAGCGCTGATATATCAAAGCCAAGCTTTTGAAGAATTAGTAAAAGTGCGATTATTAATACAATTACATAGACTACTTTTTAAAACTAAATTTACGACCTCTTTTCGTCTGCTTTTTTTGAGCAATTTTATCGATTATTACTATGCCATAACCATTTAGGATGGTTAAAACAAGCCATGAAAACGCGACTATATATACGATCGAGAAGATATTTGCTAGAGTTAATGGTACTGGCACTGGATAAAAGCCAACACCGATACAAATATTTAGTGCATAAATGATAAGAAGTGCAGATATAGGCTTTTTAATGATATCTACTATCTGATCCTTTGCCTCCTTTACGCCTTCGCCCGATGCAATGAGTGACATAAGCCAGTATGTGAGTTTGGCAAGAATTCTTGTAAGTGAGACAAAAAATAAAAATACTACGATTATAACTACGATCTTACCAACGTTAAATTTTGCCGAATTTATAGAAGTTAGCTTATTTATATATTCGACCGTATCGACTAAATTTAGCCCTGATAAGATCATGCTTGAACTTAGAAGATCGGCATTATTTTTAAGATAGATTAGAAATTTCCTCATCAGTCTCTTTTTTTAAATCAAGCTCAGCAAATGCGTTATCGTAAGAGCTTGAAGTCTCATTTAGCGAATCTTTTTAGCTCTTTTATACTGACGTAAGAATTTGTTTGTAAAGTTTAAAAGTCCGTTATCTATCACATCTTTTATAGAGTTTGCTTTTAGCACCCTTTTTAAATATCTCTTCAAGATTAATTAAAGCTGAGAAATAAGCATAATCTATCTTCATTTTCTCAAGCTCAATAGCACTTTGAACATAAGCATCTTTATTTAATTGCTTCTCTAATCTAGCTACTTTTTTTCTAAATTATTTTTGCAAAATCAAATTTATCAATATCGTTTTGAGTTACCTCAATCTGCATAACATATAGTGGAATCTTTTTCCAAAAGGTCATTTTTCTTTTTGAAGTCCAGCTACATTTGAGTTATCAGCTTTTTGTTGAGTTTGTATCTTTTTGCTGTGCTTTTTATAATCTGGATTTGATTGTTTTAAAGTTAAGATCTGATTTGTTAGGCTTATGATGCTTTCTTCTTGCGTTTTATTATCTTCGGCACCAAAAAGAGTTAAAAATGAGAGCAAGACGATGGTTTAAAATTTACGCATTTTTCACCCCTTTTATCTGCTAAAAAGTTTGAATGTGCCCTCTTTTTAAATCGTAGCTGAAAAATTTCACCAGTTTCTATAATGTAGTGCCAGCCATAAATTTGAAGGTTGCCTCTTTCATATTCCTCTTTTACATTCGGATAAGTCATTATATTTTTCGATCGAATTTATCACATTTAATCTCTCAGTTAGCCACGCCATCTTTTGCTGGATCGTCGCTTGTAAATTTAAGTACTTCTCTCTTAATTGGTTCTATTAGCTTTATCCAATTTCTAACATTTGGCGTAGTTTTGAGCTTTTTCATCCATATAAAGTGCTGCACATCCGCCGCAGTCAGAGTGTCCGCAAATAATGATATTTTTGATATTTAAAAAGCTCTAATGCATATTCGATAGCCGAAGTCGTTGCCAAAAATTCCTCGCTCACTCTATAAGGTGGCACGATGTTTGCTATATTTCGCACCATAAAAAAAGCTCGCCTGGAAGGCAGTTTGTTATCAATTCGGCACCACTCTTGAATCGACACAGGATATAAAAAGGGTATGTGGGTCTTGTCTATTTTGTAGACTTTTAAAAAGCTCTTCATGCTCCAAAAAAGCTATCTTCCATAAATTTCTACCGCACCTTCAAGTAGCGAGTCATCCATAGAAATTTATCTCCATTTTTTTATATTTTTACGCGATTATAGCAACTTTTATTTAATCTAAAAAAATACTTTTAATATATAAATTTCTAACTAATATAATTTGTTAAAATTCTTTTTTTATTCATTGTTTAATTATTTTTAGGCTAAACTCATTCAAAAATTCATAAGGAGATAAAATGAGTCTGTATGATAGAAACTACGCAAAAACAAAATCAAGAAGAACTTGCGTATTCTCAAAGCTCACTAAGCACTTTTTATAAAAACAAACTTATCAACTTTTTGCAGCATCACTACTTTTCAGCAACAGCTGGCGCTTATGTAGGCATTAGCATTGCTAGCGTTTTTACAGCAAATAGATTTTTTTGTTTTTGGGGACTTGTTATAGTCGAGTTTGCACTACTTTTTGGCTTAATGGCAGCTAAACGTAAAGAGGGATTAAATTTAATACTTCTATTTGCATTTACTTTTTATAAGTGGCCTTTACGCTAACTCCGCTACTTTTCAGCGATCTTGGCTATGCCAAGTGGAGCTGGTATTGTAGCTCAAACATTTGGACTAACAACAGTTGCTTTTTGGTGCGTTAAGTGTCTTTGCAATGAATACAAAACGTGACTTTACAACAATGGGTAAAAATGTTGTTCATAACTTTAATTATTATCGTTGCAGCAGCTATTATCAATATTTTCGTTAAAAAGTACAATGTTTCAACTTGTAATCGCAAGTATTTCATCGATCTTATTTAGCGCATATATACTTTTTTTGATACGCAAAATATTATCCGTGGAAACTACGAAACACCAGTTGAAGGCGCAGTTGCTTTGTATCTTGATTTTTGTAAATCTATTTACATCATTACTACAAATTTTAGGAATTTTTTTAATAGAAATGACTAAAGATGAGCGCATCTACCGAGTAATAGATGCGAATCTAAATAGGCTAAAAAGAAGGGCTTCGCGTTGTTGAAGATATAAAAGATATGTCTTTGATGACGCCAAACTCGCCTATAAGATAAAAATCCCTCCGTCACAAGGCAAAGATCCCGCAAAAAAAGAATTTTTAGAAATTTAGAAATTCTCAAAACGACGTTTTTAAAAACTAGCACAAAAAAAGCGAGCAAGCTAGAGAAAGAAATTTAGACGATATAGTCACTGCATTTCAAGCGCGCCCAGGAAAGTGCTCGTGTGCTTGAAGAGTGCTTTAAGCTCATCAAATTTAGAACAAGCCGAGCTTTTTTTAAAGGCATAAGATACGAGCTTTATGAGCTTTGAGAAAGAACTTTAACTAAAAATTTAAATCTTTTTCTTGTATAATCGCAATCAATTATTTTTTAAAAATTTAAAGGAAATTTCGTGAGTTTAATATTTTTTTGATCTTACAGTTTGCGCTAGCTGTCATAATAACTATCGCTGTTTTACTTCAAAAAAAGCTCATCTATCGGACTTGGGGCATATAGCGGAAGCAACGAAAGTCTTTTTGGAGCAAAAAGGATCAGCTGGATTTTTAGCTAAATTACTTTTTATTATAGGTATTTTATTTATCTTAAATACACTTGCACTTGGATACTTCTACAATAAAGATCTAAAAGCGCTCTATCGTTGATAGCGTCGATAGTAAATCTCTAGTCATACCAAAATCAAACGACGTACCATCAGCTCCTAGCGCACCACAAACTCCAGCAAAAATAACAATGATAAAAAAACACTTTTAGCGTCATTCTTGGCGCTAACATTTGCTTTAGCAGACGCTCATATTTTTAGTCTATCATCGCTTTGATGATCCAAGACATACAAGCACTGATATTTCTATTAAAAATTTAAGAGAGCAGTTTGAATATTTCAAAAAAATAATGGCTATGAAGTCGTTAAACTCTCAAAAGCTAGTCGATGCTGTAAATGCTGGTGAAAAAAATACCTGATAACTGGATCGTCATCACTGTAGATGATGGTTATAAAAAGTTTCTATGACAAGGCCTTAGTGTATTTAAAGAGTATAACTATCCATTTGCGCTAATGCTTTATGTGGAAGCCAGTGCAAATAAATATGGCGATTATTTGGATTTTGATCAGATTAAAGAACTTGAGGGCTTATGGCGAGATTGGCTACCACTCATACGCGCACCCAAGGATGACCAAACTTAGTGATGAGGCACTAAGAGAAGATTTTTCAAAAAGGTGTAGAAACATTTGAAAAGCATATGGGTTATAAACCAAAATTTTTGCAGTACCTTATGGTGAGATTGATAGTCGAGTTGTAAAACTTGCAAAAGATTTGGTTTTTTAGCCCTTTTAAACCAAAACTCAGGTGCTGTTTCAGACAAAAGTGATGTTTACGATCTTTATAGAACGCCCGTAATGAACGGTACCAAAATAGCACTAACATTTAATAGTAAATTTCTAAATGCCCAGTGGATATTTCCAGAGGGCTATCCGCAAAATAATGCGATCGACAAGCTAATCATCAAAACCGATACAAATGCTAGTGAAGGTAGTTTTTTTATGACTGGCTTTTAATGGCTTTTAAAAAGGTACCTATGACAAATGGTGTTTTTGAGTGTAAATTTAACCCACCTCTCGATAAACGCAAAGTTTTAATATCACTAAAAGTGAATCATCAACGAAGTACAAAACTTCTAATAAAGGACATCAATGCTAAATAAAAATTTACGAAACACAAAAAGAAGGCTGCGAAAAAGCAATAGCTTCATTAAAAACGCGACTTTACAACGCTTAGAACGGGCAAGGTAAACATTAATATTGTAGAATCATGTAATGGTTGATTATTACGGCTCGCCGACTCCACTCAACCAAGTAGCCACTGTGCTTACAAGCGATGCTTCAACTATCGCTATCACGCCTTGGGGAAAAGAGTATGATAAAAGCGATCTCTTCAGCTATCCAAGCAGCAAATATCGGCGTCAATCCAAATAGTGATGGTGAGAGTGTCAAGCTATTTTTTTCCACCTATGACAGTTGAGCAACGCCAAGAAAATGCAAAACATGCAAAATCAATGGGAGAAAAAAAGCCAAAGTCAGTATAAGAAACGTAAGAAAAGATGCAAACGATGAGGTTAAAAAGCTTGAAAAAGACAAAGCTATAACTGAGGACGAGAGCAAAAAGGGACAAGACGAAGTTCAAAAGATAACTGACACCTACACTGCAAAAAAATCGATACTCTTGTAAAAGAAAAAAAGAGGCTGAGCTTTTTAAAAATCTAGAAATTACTAGAAAGTACTTATCTAGCTACTTTTATGTAGCTAGATATTCTCTCAAAAATAATATTTCAAAAAAATATTTATCAGCAAGTAGTTTAATTTTTTTGTCTGTTGTGATTTTTACCTATTAAATATAAATAGAACCTAGACTGCATAAAAATATAGCTACCACTTTGTCTTTAAGCTATTTCCATGAATTTTTAATTTAAATTCTTATTTTTGGATTCGTCTTAAATTCTTTATTCAATATTATTAATTTTACATATATTTATACATAGGATTACGACCTATTATGTATTTTTGGATGTGCTACTACAAATATTATTTTTGAGAATTTAAGATAGCCAAAAAAATCAAATATAAAAAAACTCTTAAACTTCCCCTTATCTTACAATGTCTTGCTTTAAATAAGAAAATTTACTGATATTTTTTTAGTTCTAGTAAAATTTTTGGACTAAATTTCTATAAAAACTTTCTTATAGGCATTATGAATAATAAATCTAGGAATACTTTATAAAAATATACAAGGAATTAGAGGTGGCCGGGAGATAGGGATTCGAACCCCAGGAGGCTTTCACACCTCAACGGTTTTCAAGACCGCCGCTTTCGACCGCTCAGCCATCTCCCGAATTAAAAGATTTGTGATTATAACCAACTTTGCTTACAAATTTACTATAATCTCTAAAATTTACTCTGTTTTTTTCTTTAATATATGTAGCTCCATCATTTATCTTTTTCTTTAGTCCATTCTTTAGCATTATGAGTATCTTCTTTTACACCATGCCAAGTATTTGAACAACCAGCTACAAAAAAATGCTATACAAGCTGCTAAAAGTAAATTTCTCACTTTTTATTCCTTAGAGTAGTTATTTTTGAATGTGAGGCGACACCCGGATTCGAACCGGGGATCAAAAGCTTTGCAGGCTCATGCCTTACCACTTGGCCATGTCGCCATATCGTGGTGCCCGAGACCGGACTTGAACCGGTACGGTAAAAACTACCGAGGATTTTAAGTCCCTTGCGTCTACCATTCCGCCACTCGGGCTAAGTTAATGGAGCGGGAAACGAGATTTGAACTCGCGACCCCAACCTTAGCAAGGTTGTGCTCTACCCCTGAGCTATTCCCGCGTTAAAAAGTTGCAATGTTATCCAAAAATTGCTTAGAAATTTATTTTGCAAGATGTAAATTTCAAAATATTGTAAGCCATAAAAAGATAAAATGCCAAAATCTATTTGGGGTTATAGCTCAGCTGGGAGAGCGCTTGAATGGCATTCAAGAGGTCGGCGGTTCGATCCCGCTTAACTCCACCATAAATCTAAATACATCTATCATTATTTATACCTTTTTGCAAAAAAATAACTTTTTATCAAAAAAAATAAGATGCCAATATGTGAAAATTTAATAAATAATTGATATTAAGACCCCTATCAATATTAGCAAGAGTTAATAACTAAAAAAATAATTTTATAAATTTCTTTATCTTGCTTTTAACAAAAAAATAAAAATAATATTCGCTATTAAAATTTAAAGGAAAAAAATGTTTTTTAAAACGAGAAAAAAATCATTTTCAACATCCACCTAATAATTGGACTAATTGCGGCTATTCCGCTAATATTCATGACTCTTTCAGCACCATTTGCGTCTTATAGAGAAGAGATCAAAAGTGCGATAAATAAAAGTATTTTATAAACTTAGCTCCTAGCGAAAAAAAGAAAAATTTAAGTTTAAATGAACTCCTAGCTAAAAGCAAAAAGTGAGATTCAATTTGATACGCTTGAAAGCTTACAAATAGGTGGAGCAAATGAAGCTTATCGTATAAGCATTACAAAGGATAAAAAGCAATTAAATTTTCTTTATAGATCCAAGAAGTGGCGAGGGTGATCAGCGAGGACTGGGGTGAAAAAGTTTCGTATTATTATCTTAAGTCTTCATAGAAATTTAGGACTTACCTTGCTTGATAGCAAAATACCAGCCAATATCGGCAAACAAATAGTTGCCATTAGCTCTATCATCATGGCTCTGCTTGCTATCAGTGGGCTCATCCTCTACGCACCAGCGATCAAGCGGAAACTTTCTACCAGTCGCTAAAAATTAAAACCAAAAGCAAAGGGCTACGCCTGCTTCTACAATCTTCACACCAGTCTTGGCACCTACGTGGCGATCTTGCTTGTGGTGATGTCACTAACTGGACTTTACTGGTCTTATGACTGGGTGAGAAGTGGCGTAAATAGTATATTTTTTTGACCCTAAAAACAGCTCCAATGAAAAAAAGTCTACCACAATCAAATTTACTTCCAATAAGCGACGAGAAATTTAAAGAAATCGAGACTGCGAAGCAAATTACTAAAAGAAAATGTCACGCTAGAGCTAAAAATCGCTCACGATAAACGTACCTGAAAAATAATCAAAGCACCTACACCATAAACTACGAAACTAGCGAGAGCCAAGTGGGCAAACTAAAAAGCTTGACGCGAGCGCTGGCAAGATCAAAGAAAACAAGCTTGTTAGCAAGGCTGAGAGCATCCCAGAGGCTAAAAAAAGCGGGTCGCAAGGTACTTAGCTTACACACTGGAGAGATGTTTGGTGAGGTCGGTCAGATCGTCTTTGCCATCTCTTGCGTGATCGCAGTTTTACTGATCATAACTGGATTTTTTTAATGACCATAAAAAAGACTAAAGGCGCTCTAAATAAAAAGTAAATTACTACCTTGCTTTGGGTAAGATTTTTGAGAAAGTACTACCACAAACAAGAGAGAAATTTATGAACAGAAAACGCATCTACAACCCAAGTTCAAATGAGAAATTTGACCGACAGAAGAGTCTTTAACGGCAACCCGCACGGCATTTTACATTTCACCAAGGCAAAATACGAGTGGGCGTTAAAGCTTTGGAGATCTCATGGAGGCAAACACATGGTTTCCAAAAGAGGTCGACACCACAGACGACGTGCGCGACTACGCCTACAACCTCACAGAGGCTGAAAAACGCATGTATGACCTAGTTTGGAGCCAGCTCATTTCGATGGATAGCTTCCAGACAAATAACCCTAGCTGACAATATCAACCCTTACATCACCGCACCAGAGATCAACGCCGTGCTAAGCCGCCAAGCCTACGAAGAGGCAAACCACAGCAAGTCTTACGCTGTCATGGTCGAAGCGATCTGTGACAACACAGACCTCATCTATGAGATGGAGAAGCACGACGACGTCTTACGCGAGAAAAAAACGACTACATCTCAAAGCGTCTATGAGGAGCTTGCAGGCGAAGTGACTGACGAGAAACTACTTCTTGCGATGGTTTGCCAACCAAATTTTAGAGGGTATCTATTTTTACAGCGGCTTTACAGCGATCTACGCTCTAGCTCGTGCTGGCAAGATGCTAGGGCTCAGCTCAAATGATACGCTTCATCCAACGCGACGAGATCACGCACCTGCTTTTGTTTCAAAATATGATAAATTCAGTCCGCAAAGAGAGGCCTGATCTTTTCACGCCTGAGACTGAGGCAGAAATTTATGATATGTTTGAAAAAAAGCTGGAAAGTCAGAGATCAAATGGGGCAAATATATCACCCAAAACCAAATAATGGGCTTTACTGATGATATCATCGAGCAGTACATCCACTATCTCATCGACCAGCGCCTAGTTGCGATCGGTCTAAAAACGCAAATACAACGTCGCTCATCCGATCAAATGGGTCGATGACTTTTGCTAAAGTTAACGACCAAAAGTCAATTTCTTTGAAGCAAAGGTGACAAACTACAGCAAGGGAAGTATCAGCTTTGATGACTTTTTAAAAATGGCTTCTTAGCCCTTGCCTGCGTGCTTTTTGTGGGGTGTGCGAGTAGCAATCAAAGGATAATTGATCAAGCAAATAAAAATAATCTCGAAAATTTCTACGCCTACAAGCTTGTTAAGGTAAAAGAGACAAGCCAAGCAGAAATCTATCAAGAGATGCCAAACGGCGAAATTGCACCAAGTTTCGCACCGCTAGGATCTGTGCTAGGAAATGACGTGATGCTTGGCATAAACAAACAGTGTGGCTTTGAAGCAAAAGACCTAAAAAGAGGTAAGAGTAGTTTCACATGATGAGGCTAGGGGTCTTGGCTTTGAGGTCTGGGTCTTTAATGACCCGCTCTCCCAGCGCGATGATAAAATCACAGCTATAAGCGTTATTTTTAAAAAGCCACACCAAATATCGGTGGTACGGATATAAACTGCAAAATTCCCAAAAAGACTGCCACGACGAAAAAAACCTATGACATTTGTATTTGGAAAAATAAATGAGCGGTAGTAAACCTAATAAGCTTAACTTTAAAAGGCAAAAAATGCAACAGATCGCCTAGAGGAGCTTGCAAATTTAGTTGAGGCTGCGCCTGAAAACTCACTCATTCTTGCAAGCGAGCTTTGCATAAGTGGATATGATTTCGACGGCTTTTTCGCAGGGGCAAACAAAGCGATGCTTGGTGGCATGATAGGTAGCTTTGATGCGATGCTGCTTGAACGCTTGCAAGAGGCGCTTAGCCCAGATAAATTTCTTGGTTTTACGCACCTTAGCAGCCTAAACAAAAAGCGCAGGACTCGCTAAAATTTCAAATCTAAATCCACACCAACCAAAAATTTATAACGAAATTTCTGCTTCTTAACTCAAATAACGTCTTTCATTCGCAGTTTAAGGCTGAGCTTTTTAGGCCAAATTTAGAGCATGAGATCTTTGCTGCTGGCGAGGTGAGCGATATAAATGCCTTTAATTTTTAGAGGGCTCAAGTTTGGCGTGCTAATCTGTTTTGAACTACGCGATAGCAGGCTTTGGGCAAAGCTAAAAGGATGTGACATCATCATGGTACCTGCCATGTGGGGTAAGGCTGAGAGGATGCTTATCTTAGTCTTTGCAAGGCTCTAGCTATCGCAAACAACTGCTACGTCATGATCTCAAGCTCTCTTGCATTAGAAGTTGCTGGAGTATTTTTTTACCAAATGGCACACTTGTTAAAGAGACGATTTTTTTGATGCAAATTTAATAAAAGAGATCAAGACAAATTGGGACTTTTATAAATTTTTAAGATAAGCTTTTAAATCGTATAATAACGATTTAATTTTTATTTAGGATATAAATTTGACCCAACTAGAAGCGATAAAATGCCGAAATTTAGCTAGCGATATAGCCGACGAGATCACGCTAAGCCCACTTTTTATTTGACGCGATATCAACAACTGAGCGTGAAACTGTGCACCCATCACCGCCCATGCTTATAAAGCTTGACGCTCAGCCCATACTGGGCAATCAATGGATTAGCTCGCCACTAACCGTTGCGAAAATGACAATGGCACTAGAGTGCGAAAAATACGGACAACATCCTAGAGATAGGCTGCGGTAGTGGCTATCAAGCAGCGATTTTAAGCAAACTTGCACATAGGGATTTTTCAGCGTCGAGCGAATAGAGAAACCAGCCATGGATGCAAAAACGCTTCGAGGCACTAAAAAAATAAAAAAACGTACATGTAAGGTATGACGATGGCAACAACGGCTGGCGAAGCTACGCACCATTTGATCGTATCTTGCTCTCGGCAGCTGCTGATGAGATCTCGCCAATTTATTTAAGCAGCTGAAAAAAATGGTGGGAATTTTAGTAGCTCCAATGAAGAAGGATGGCAAAGCAATTTATAGCTCAAATTTAAAAAAAGATAAAGATAGAAATTTAGAAAAAGAGTACTTGGATGAGTGCCTTTTTGTGCCACTTCTTGAGGGTAGAGAGTAGCCTAAAAATAAGGCAAAAGCCTAAGCCTTGCCTAAATGTTAGAATCTATAAGTATAGCCTGTATAAAATTCCTATAGTTGTATCTCTTAGCTGAGCTCCGCTATTTTTTTCTTATAAAAAGTCTTATCAGCTTTTAAGCCAAACTCGATCGCGTTATGTTCGTCAAATGAGTAAATACCGCCCGCTTTTGCGCCAACTAGCAAGCCTTTTGAAAATTTTTTTCTTACTTGTTTCGTTATTAAATCTCTCTCTAACGCTCAAGTAGCCAAGACCTGTGTATCCACCAAGAACGGCTTTAAAATTATCAGTGATATTTGGCGTATAATCAATACCGCCTAGAATGTATGCTTACTCCATTTTGCATCTGATTCACCAGCATTTTTCCTGGCTTTTAAAGTGATAAATCTTATGCAAAAGGTAAAAATGAGAACAGATAAAGATATGGAGCAAATAGCGTTAAGAGCGTTATTTTTAGCAGATAGGGACACAGGGTAAAAAAATGAGAACTCAAAATGCAAAATTGTACAAAGTAGGCATTTTTTTGCGCATTTTGAAAACCAAGCTTCAATCTGCTTCAAAATTACTTCAAAAAAACTTCAAAAATTATTTTTAAAATTGCGTAAAAATAGGCTTTTATATCGAGATTGCACCCGACGGAAGCACTTTTTTTAACTACGCCCACGATTTTAAGCTGGTCTAGCTCGTCATCCTCTACTACTATATCTTCATAAAAGCTCATTCATGGAAGTTAGACGAATACGCTTTTTTTATCGGGTCTTTAAGTAGCTTTTTGACATATGAGATCGCCACCGAGGTTTGCTATTACTATCTCGCCGTTACTGGCCTCGTGCGTAGAGCAAGACAAGCACCATATCGCCGTCTTTTAAAAACGGTTCCATACTATTACCAAGCACGTTTATGACATCGTATTGTTTAGCGGGAATACGCAATATAGCCGTTAAAAAAAGAAGCCGTAACGGGTATGTTCTTAAAACTCTCGTTGTCGTTGTTTGCACCGTATCCGGCAGCTGCGCTAACGTTAGAAAAAAACGTAAATTATAAGCTTTATTTTTCTTGCTCTTGCATAAGCGCTTGCATTTTTTGTAATTTTTCGGATTTTTTTCTGGACTAATGGACATATTAGGAGACGAGTTATGGACACTTATGGACAAACCATTGGACATTTTGTCGTTAGATTTGTTTTTGGGGTTTTAAGGTTGGAGGGAATAGGAGACAAATTATTGTCGCTAGGAGACATATTAGGAGACTCACTAAGAGACACATTGTCATATAGACTTTTGACCTTAATTCCTAATGCGCTTGCTATTTTTGATAAGTTATCATTTGTCGGATTCGTTTTTCCATTCTCATATCGCTTAATTGTTTTCAATCGATACTCCTGCAATTTTAGCTAATTCGCCCTGCGTCCATCCTTTTTCAATTCTATATTCTTTAATATTTGCAAAGAGTGTCATAAAAGTCCTTTTTGCCTTGACATAGTGTCAAATATGTGCTATAATTTCGATATCGATACCAAAAATTATATCAAAGGAAGCTTAAACGATGATAGATTTAATCGGCAACGTAAAAAGCGGCGGAGTAGCGGAGCAAATCCAAATCAAGACAAATAAAACTTTAAAGAGATTTTTGCCGCGAAAATAACCTAAGTTATGGCAGTATCTTAAACGGCTATTTCTCTAAAAAAAGCTAAAAAAATACCTTTAAAAAAAGTCGGTATAAAAAGTAGCCTAATATGTGGGTAAGTTCTAAGCAAGCGGCGGAAGTTTTGGGCGTGAATAATAAGAGCGTCGAAAAAGCCGCTTTTCGTGCAAAAAATAAAGGCAAAAAATTTTGCTCTATTAAGTGTCATATATGCCACTTCGCCTACACCGACGGTATAGGTCGAGGCGGTAAAACTCTCCAAATTTGGATCGACGACGCCGTAACAAACGACGACCGAAGCAAAAAGGAATCAGACGATGAGAAAAATAGTATTAACGCTAACCTTGATCATAGCCGCGGTAGCGATAGCGCCGCTTTTTGCAGCGCTGTGGATGGCGCAGTTAGCGATGGATATATTATGGACGGTAGCGGCAATGACGAGCGCTGCGGCGATAGCCGTAATCTGCTTTGCGGAGCGCAAGCTTGCGAAAAAGTAGAGGCTAAAAGCGCAAGCCAAGATCAGGGTAAAGATAAAAAAATCGAGGATTTAGAAAATATGAATAAGCTAAAAGCCGTCAGAGAACTAAAAAAACTGTCCAAAAAGGCATGAGTAAGACTATATGGGGCGAAGGAGTAGCGAAAAAGTACGGAGTTAGCCTAAAGACGCTTTTATGCATGGGCGAAACTAAACAAAAAAAGAGGACGTAGAGATAGAAGACGATGAGTTAAGCATTGATTTTAGAGCTAGTTTTAATAGTTCTAGCTTTGAAATGAAGGCTTTAGAGTGGGCAGTTAGGGTTTATGCTGCACAACCCTTTGAGCTCTAAAAAGGTTTGTTTATGAAAAGCTTGAAAGTTTACGCAAAAGAGAACAACCTAAACATAGGTTCTTATCAAAGTTTTGCGAGATTAACAGCGAGTAGCGAAATAAAAGCCATGCTACTTCGCGCAACCGCCGGAGATAGAGGTGTTAGAAACGAGATAGCTTCTCATATCATCAGGGGATCTAAACTGCTACGAGAGCATGGAGCTAGTTTGCGGCGATCAGATAGTATTTGATTTTGACGCTATCGGCCCGACGGAGAAGTGCTAAATCCAAACGCTTATGTCTGGATAGATATGGGAAGCGGAGCAATAATCGGCGTGGACGTAACGTTTGGCAAATACAACCGCCTAAGCGTAGGAAGAAGCCTAAAAAGCGCGCTAAGATTCGGTATGGCGGACGCTATATACACCGATAACGGCAAGCCGGAGCTAAGTAACTACATCGAGCAGGTAAGGAGTCAGCTAAGCGGCATGAAATTTAGAGACTTCGACGATCTTGCGCCAAACATGATACACAAAAAAAGCAAAGCCGGGAAACTCGCGCGCAAAACCTATCGAAAATATCTTTAACCACGTGCAAAGACGCATGAGCGAGATGGTGTTTTTCGAGCGAGGGGTGCAGGCTATCATAAAGATAAACGGGGCGACACGCAAGAGATCATCAAAAAAATACATGAAGGAAAATCCTTTAAATTACGAGGATTTCATAGGCTATTTCGAGCAAGGGATCAGGTGGTGGAACGAGCACTATAACGAAAGTCGCAAAATATATCCTATGAAAAGCTTTCTTGAAAAGTTAGAAGCTAAGCCAAAGGCGGTATTCGACGAAACGACGCTTGATTTTATATTTAGCGAGCGCCGCGCCATCAAGGTAAAAAAATAGCGGCGTAACGCTAACGATAATGGGGCAAAAAAACGCACCTATAGCCATCCGAAACTTTGCACGTTTAACGGCGAAAACGTAGAAGTTCGCATAAACGAGAACGACTACGAGAGGGTAAATATCGTGGATATGGATAGCCATAGAGCGCTATGCGAGGCAAATATCATAGATAGGATAGATCCGAGAGACCACGAAAAAAGTAAAAGCGCAAATCGCTAAAAACGAATCGGTGGTTAAAGCCGTGAAAGAGGCGTTTGGCTACTACTCTAGCCTGTACAAAAAGCCGAGCGCGATGAACGCGTATTCAAGCATCGCTCACGAAGCTAAGGTAAAAAAATGAAAACTAGAAAAAAATAAGCAAAAAAATAGCGATGAGCAACGAAGAGTTGCTTAACGCTATGTGAGCGAGCGAATGAGCGGAGTATATAGCGAAAGCGATACGAGCGATGGATATAAAAAAATAAACCTTAAAAGGAGAATTTTATGAGTACCAGTTTAAAAAGAAAAATTTGAGCTTTGCCAAGCTTACGGCGAAACGCTAGAAACGATAGGCAAAGCCATAGGCAAAGGCGGGGGAACGGTAAGCGGCGTCATAAACGGCAAATACGCTTCGTCTAAGGCCGAACTTTACGAGACGGCGATCGAGGTCGTATTTAGATAGAGTTTTTGGCCGCAAACGCCGAAAAAAAGAGGCAAAAGACGCCTAAAAAGCAAAGTTTGGCTAAGCACGGCGCAAGAAAAGATAAGAGATAGGATTTTTAAAATGAATAGCTCTAATCTTAGTTTTTTTCGAGCTAATTTTTAGGCGAAAGCGGCATGGGAAAGACCTTTTTACTAGAAATGACGGTGCACGAGCTTGACGGAGTATACATCAAAAGCTCGCAAAAGCCTAAGTGCAAGCGCATTTATGAGCCCTACTTTTTACGCGCCATCGGCGAAAAACCGAGCGGAAACACGGACGATAAATTCGAAGCCTTTTGTGAGGCTATAACACAGAGCGAAAAAAAGGCTAATAATCGTGGATGAAGCCGATTTGTTCGTAAAGGACAACGACTTAACGTTTGAGAAAAGTGTGAGCTTTTTAAAGGGAAAATTTACGAGTACGGTAAACGAAATAATCTAGGCATAGCCGTAATAGCAGTAGGGTCTTGGAGTACTTAAAAAAACGTATAGATAAGCTGGGAGGCTATTTACAAAGCAGGCTTACTTACTCTCGGAGATGGTTTTAAGTAGGGACGAGCTCATAAAAATTGGTCAAATGAATGGAATAGATGGGGAAATAGCGGAGTTTTTAGCCGAAGGCGACAATGCAAGACTATATGAAAAAAAACGTCGCTCAGTTTAGCTTTGGGATACGAAGCTAAAGTGGCGGCCAATCTAGTATATCAAACAAGGAGAGCGTAATGGCAGTAGATATTTTTTTCAAAAATCGCGCGGCGGAGCGAACACAAGCGGCGGGGCTAGTTAGATTGGTAAGAGAGTGAAGAAAAAGGATTTGAAATGAGAGTAAGTGCTAAAGGTGAGCTATGGGGGCATAAGGCGCGGAAGCATGATAAAGAGTCAAAAGGCCGACTACTCAAAGAGCATGTTCAAGCTAGTAGGCAAATATATTATAAGAACCGCTGACGGCAAAGTAATCGATACGGCAGCTTAAATTTGATTTTTTCGGGAGCTCTGCGGAGCTTCCTATAAAGTTCAAATTTTAAGAAAGGAGAATAGATGAAAACAGCGAGATTAGTGTTTGTTTCTACGCCCTATGCCAGTATCGAGTGTAAAGACAGAGACAGAAACTACTATGCTAAGCAAATAGCGCAGCAGGCTTTGCGCTATCGTCAGAGCTAACGGCTACGAGCCTATCTCGCCCGTACTTGCGTGGATGGATATATATAGCGAGCTTTGAGCGCGAAAGAGTGATGAAAAACTGCGAAGAACTGCTTAGAGTGTGCAGCTACTACTACAGCCATTCGTGCAAGTGGAGCGACAAGAGTAAAGGCATGGCACAAGAGGCGGCATGGGCTAAAAGAATACGGTCTTAGCGAGCTTAAAGTTTAGCTTGTTTGAGTGATAGGGCTAATAAAAGTACTTTTAATGAGGAGTAAAAGATGCAAATAAATAGTTTTTAGCGACGTAGACGTTGCTTTAAAAAAAGACTATGCGAAGTAAGCGTAGGTATAGAAAAAAATCAACGGTGAAGTAACGCTCGAGTGTAACCGTATAAAAAGAAGCCAGAAAGAGTGAGGTTGAAAGGTTGGAAAGCGAAAAAGCTACATCGAGCAGCAAATCACACTATTTTTGTGAGGGACAACAAGGCTGAATTTGCCGAAAAACGCTCGAAAGAATTTACCTTTGGTGAGATCGGTTATCGTATAAGCAAAAGCGTAAGAGTACCTAGCGTAAAAAGCCAAGCTTTGAGAGTTTGCTAAACTCCATAAAGGCGTTTGGGCTAGATAAAGAGTGCATCATATACGAGGAAAAAGCCCTAACAAAGAAGCGCTGGCAGAGCTAAAAAGACGAGGATTTAGTAAAACTCGGTCTTAAAAAGAGTAGTGAAAGATAATTTTAGGATAGTGCCTAAGATAGAGAGCCTGGAGATAGGAAAATGAACGAGATAAAGAGCGATTTTCAAATCTATTGGAGTGAATATAAAAAGTTAAAAGATAGCAAAAAAATAGGCTTTTACCTAGGTTTGTAAGACGAGAAAAAAATTAAGAATTTGCGTTAAAGGGCTTTAAGCCCTTTAAAAGAGCGTTTTAAACCACTTTAACGCTCTTTAAAAAGGTTTAATTTTAAGGAAAATAATTGAGAATTCTAAATTTATTCGCAGGTCTTGGCGGAAACCGAAGACTGTGGAATAACGTAACTGACATAAGAGTAACGGCCGTCGAGCTTGACGAAGCCGTAGCGCACGCTTACGCTTTTCGTTATCCAAATGATGAGATTGTTATTGCCGATGCGTACGATTATGCAGCAAAAGCATTACGACGAGTTTGATTTTATATGGGCATCGCCGCCGTGCCAAACGCATTCAAAACTAAATTTCGGCAACGTTAGATGGAAAAATTCAAGAAAAATTACCCGATTTTTAACCTTTATGCCTTGATAACGTATCTTCAAAAAAAGATGTCGAGCAAAGTGGGTGGTCGAAAATGTAATACCTTTTTATACGCCCCTTATAGCTCCTAATGTTTTACTCGGTAGGCACTATTTTTTTGGTGCAATTTTCATATTGCTAAAAAAAGATTTTTAAGCCCTAAGGTCGCCATAGCGGACGTTAAACTAGGCGATTTTAAAGACTTTGATATAACGGCTTTTAAGGACATAAAAAAATAAGCGCCAAATACTGCGAAATGAGGGTTAATTATGAGCTTGGAGAATATGTTTTTTTAAGTGCGCAATAAACAATGAAACAAAAATCCAAAAAGAACCCGACCTAGGATTATTTAATGACAACTAAACAAAAAAATCACCTCGATAATCTACACGAAAAAAAGAGAGCATCGTATCAAGCTAAACTTAATAATGTTCTAAGCTACGATCTTAGTTTTTTACCGCTTTAAAAAAACGGAAAACTAAACGTATCTAAGTTAGCTAGGTGTAGTGGTTTTAAGCCGTGGATTTTTTTAGAAAAACATTTATGGTTTAGAGGCTTATAAAATGAGCAAAAAGAAGAAATTATAGAAAGCAGCTTTTTGGCGATCATCCATACGCACCCGTTTTATAAACACGCAAAACAAAATGACGCATGGGAAGAATTTTTAAGCGCTTGGGACGTAAAAAGCTGCGCGCAGTTAAAAAGTAAAAAGAGCTTATAAATTTAATAGCCGTTATGGACGGTAAAAGATAATCCAAAGTCTAGCACAGCAGAGTTTGCAACGCAAAAGTCAAATATATGCCATAAAATCTCTTTGGCAAAGAGTGGCTAATGATAAAAGCGACAAGGCCTTGCTATTTTTTTCATAAAAGCGGATAACTAAAAATTTATACCTAAAAATAGAGTATATAAAAAGAGAGAGGCCTCAAAGATACTTATAGTTTTTAAAAAGATGGAGAATAAATAAAATGCTTTGTCCTAAATGCGCATGCGAAAAAAACGAGCGTTTTAAAAACGATTAAGGGACTAAAAAAACATAAGAATGAGAAGATGTGAGAGCTGCGGATATAGCTGGATGACCGAAGAAAAAGCCCATAAAAGACAAAGAACTAATAGAATACGCCGAATATATAGAGCGTATCGAAGGTAAAAAAATGAGATTTTTAAAAAGCTTTAACTAGATACAAGATACTAAAAATCAAGCGACGATATAGAGTTTTTGCTACAAAAACTACACCGCTGCGCAGATAGAAAAACTAGAAACCATAACAGCCGAAAGTCAGCTATTAGCACCGAAAGTACGGACAAAGAAACCCTAAAGAAGCTACTTTTAAATAAAGCCAAAAGCGCAAACATAGATGTACTGCCCTAGCGATCTTGAAAAATTTATATATCATCTTATCCAAAAGAGCTCTAAAAAAAGTGGCTGAAAGTATGAATAAAAACTCTAGCGTTCGTTTTTTTGACGAGATAGACGCGGATGCGGTGGATGCGATGAGAAAGAGCTTTTTATTGGATGGGCAAAGAGTATAACGAAAATCTGCAAAACAGGCTAAAAGATAAGATCGAGGGCGTTTTTTAAAGGCGAGATAGAGCTTGATAGTATAGGAGCGGAGCTAAAAAGGGAAATTCGGCTCTGTTTTAAGCGCGGACGAGAGCTATTTTTAAAGGCGTGAGCGATCATATAGCCTTGCAGGCTAGAAACGTCGCTACCGTTACGCAAGGGGCAAAATACGGCGTAAAATATTATGAAAAGTACTAGCTATTATGGACGCTAGGACGACGCAAAGTTTGCCGCTCGATGCACGGACGCATAATCCCAGCCACACATCTTGAAGCACAAGCAGATAAAATACTAAATGCAAATAGCCTAGCTAGCAAAAAAAGCGGCCGCAGCGTGGAAAAAGCGACGCGTATCTAGGGTAAAAAGCGATAAGATGGATAGTAATTTCGGTCTTCCGCCTTATCACTTCCGCTGCCGCACGGAAGCCGTGCCGGTATGGGTTGATGAAGAAGAGTGTGATGGCGTCAAGATGAGAAATACGCAACCGCTTTACGAAAACGAGATTATAAAACATATAGATAAAATGGGTGTTGAGAGATATGCAAACAAAAAGACTTACAATCACTCTGTAAGTTCATCAAAAAGAAACGTAAGCCCAGCAGATACTATAAAAGCACTCAACTCTATCTTAAAGATAGCTCCACACAGAGGACATGCAAACAGAAGCGTAGCTGTAAGCCAAAAACAGCTATTTTTATGGTGTTTGATGGTGATTATTTATATAATATATTTAAACCGAGCGATAATCTGGAAAGATATTTTTAAAAAGAAGCGCGGTTTTAGATAAAGCGGAGATTATAAAATGGAAATTTGCAATATTTGCCTAGGTAACGGCTGGACGATAGAGAGCGCTAAAAACGCCAGTTTGGGTAAAGGTATGGAGATTGAAATTTACTGCTCAATTTGAAGTGCTTAATGATGATATTACCTGGATTTATGACATTGTCCTCCCAAGCGATGAGGCTATAAGTGAATGTAAAAAGATCGCCATGTTTAATAAAAGCTTGTAAGTTTGTTGTTTATGATCTTGATAAAAGTGGCGACAATTGGATAAAAAAAGAGTTTTAGCGGTACTTTTTATAGACGCATTAGAATACATAAAAGAAAATATTCAAAGTATAAAATGAAAAAAATATCGACAAATATTTAAAAGACTTCCTTTTTAGAGTGGGTTCGGGCGTAGCGCAGGTCGCCAAAGAAAAAAACAGCACCTATAAGAACAGGCAATCTCAAAAAGAGACATAAGGGTATTTGAGGCAAACGCTAGTGAAGTGAAAAATAGGAAATACCTTAAAAAAATAAAATATGCCAAATATGTCCATAGCGGTACAAGAGCCTATACTATAAAACCCAAAAAAATAAAAAAAGCTTTAGCCAATAAAAAGGCGGGATTATTTTTTTGGTAAAAAGGTAAAAACACCCCGGCATAAAGGCAAATCCATATCTGTTAAACGCTTGGAATATCTACAAAAAAACGGCGGCTTGAAACGCGCTAGCGACGAGCTAGCGCAAAAATGTAGGTAAAGAGATAGTAAAAAGAGATAAAAAGTGATTTTTAAAAAAATTAATAAAACATAGTTACTCGGTCGCATCTCCAACAAAAAAAGACTTTGTTTGATATACTCGCCTTTAAAAATTTTGTCTACTATCTATAAGATTATGAATTTCAACCAAATCTAACCATTTCGGTGCAGGTGCAGGCAGTATTTTTTTAAATCCCCAAGCTCCTTGTTTGCGCTTTTTAAGCATAACGCTGCGATGCGTTATGGCTTTTCCGTTTATCGCATAAACATCAAAACCCCCGAATTTATTCGTCACGGTATCGTCTATGACGTAAACTCCGCCCTGCGTATGATCGCCCCCCGCTTCAAAAACATTTTTATAAACAAATATCCTTTATATTGCGTGTGGGCACACCTTACTGGGTTGTATTTTTTTGTAATAAAAATATATACATATTTGTAAGAAGCTCTTCGTATTTTTCTATATCTGCCTTAATATTTTTCATCTTTGCTTTCACATCCGCAAAAATACAAACATACCCATAAGTAAAATAACCAAAAAAACCTTTTCATGCCACCCCTCTCTTTTTGTCAAGTAAGCTTATTTTGGTTTAAAAAAATTATATCAAATTTTTAAATAATATACGCCTTCCCTCTCTTATCTCTCACCTTTTCAAAGTAGCTAAGCGCGAGCGCGAGCGCCCAAAAAGCGGTCGGCGTGGCCGTGTTCGTTGCGATCGCTGTCGTAGGTAAAGCTTTTTAGCGCCGGCTTTTCGCTTGATTGCGTGAAGATCGGCAATTAATGCGGGGTCGTTTGGGATGATTATACTTTTTATCCTCAAAGTGCTTTTTTTAAATTTAGCGCCATAGCCTCTTTGCTGCTTTGCGTAAAATAGACCCCTTGCACCCTTGAAGGAAAGCGTCTTTTTACCTTTTCGGCTACGCTCATGCCGATACCGGTTTTATCTATCTTTTGCATAGCCAAAGGATTAAAAACGTAAAAAAAGTCGATGAGTAAATCTCTTGCGCTTCAAAGCTAGCTTTTTGCTATGACGTCTAGCACGCTTAGCTTCTTTATACCGCCTTCGTCGTATACGGCTATATGAGCCGATCTATCTTTCGTACGACCGACGTCAAATCCCGCATATTGCGGGACGCTTTTGGCGGGGAGTGCGGGCACGTAGTCTTTATACAGCTTTTTATAAGCTCCACGCTTAAAAGCGCGTTTTTCGTCGTCTATGAATTGGCACTCGTAAGCGCTTGCCCACGTATCGGCGTCAAAAAGATCACGCATGGTTTCAAGATCGAAAGTGTAGACCGTCCTCGATAGCTCTATAAATATCTACTCTATGCCCTCGAAAACATATAGTATTTCGTTTCGTTGTCGAATAGCTCGTGAAATAGCGATTTCTCTTCAAACGGCGTAGATAGGATAGTGAGGCGACCCGCTACCGCGCCGATAGAGGGCACAAACGCATGCCATATACGCTTTTGGTTTGGATACCAGGCAAACTCGTCCATCCAAATATCGCCCGTAAAACCTTGCACCGTGCGGAAGTTATGAGCCATAACCCTAATCGTAGCGCCGCTATCTAGGCTCTTTTTCGTATTCGCTATTTTTTTAGCAAAAATATACTAAATTAGCCGCCCAGCCGTCTAAATAATTCATCGAAAACTCTAGCTTGCTCTTCGCTCGCGCTCAAAAAAACAGCTGATTACGACCCGCGACGGCTCCAAGCAGCGCATCAAGGCTTGAAGCGTATGAAAAAAACCGATTTGGCGGGATTTTAGCACGATACGAAACTGGGACGCATCGTTAATAAAAATCTTTTTGATAACCGTAAAGCCCACCATCTTGCATGGCTTTATTTTTTTAAGCTTTCGTAGTCTGCGTTCATTATGGCGGTAGGCTTTTTCTTATTTTTTACCTTCGCCTCTTTTGCCTTTTGACCTTCTAGGCGAGATAAAGACGCGGAGAGCATCGCTATTTGTTTTGCCTTGCTGTCGCTGCTTTTTGCCTTTGCTAAGCTCTGCGATTTGAGCTTTTTAAATTTCTGAGCGGTTAGGGCGACCTTGTTTATCCTCTTTGCCTTTCCAACGCGACAGAGTAGATACGTCGATCTTGTATTCTTTGCTAATTTCAGACAACGAGTATCCAGAGGAGATTAAATTTAAAAACGAGTTCTTTTTGTCTGCTTAGAATACGCCATTTATTCATCCTCCAAACAAGAGCGCATAAAATCAAGCGTGAAATCGAAAATTTAGTATATCCACGCCCCGCTCATCGGTGGCATCTACGCTTGAGTTTTTTAAAATTTAAAAGAGAAGTTAGACCCATAAGCTCTTTTTAATACAACCTCTCCGGCGCTAATGGGAACAATAACGGTCAAGACGGCCTTATACTGCGCATGATTAAGCGCGCTTCTTTCGGAAACGAAAGATACTAAAATCGTCCTCGTGCTTTAAAAATTAATTTTTTTCACAAAACGCGATTAGCTCTTTTTTTCGGTCTTAATATTCTCTACTTCCATACTCTCTCCTTAAACAGCGGCATAAAAAAATATCCGCTCGTATTTTTTTCTTCGTCGTAAGTTTGTGAAATGTATCCATCCAATACTCCTCCCACTGCTTAACGTCTTTAAAAGTGTCTAAGCTTTCGTCGTATTCATTTGCGCGCTGCTGGATTTTTAAGCCAAAGTTTCTGTCCTAAAAAGCGCTAACGTATAAAAAAAGCGGCGGCTTTTTGTTTTTGCTCGCCTCTTCTACGGCGTATTTGCCTATCTGAGACTCTGCCATTTCTATATACGGTATTATCTCGTCGTCGGCTATCATTTTTTTAGTTTGTTATAGCGTCTAATTTCATCTATGATATTTTTGCATCTTATTCCTTTTTAAAAACCTGCTTCAAAAACGCTTCAAAACGGCTTCAATTTCAACGAACGTATTTTAAAGATACGTTTGCATTGTTTTTAGTATTAAAACGGCTTAAAAACGTTTTTTTATTTGTTATAACCCAAAATTCCCGCGCGCTTCGTTTAGGCTAATTATGCCACTGCTTACCAGTCCGGCTACCAGCTCTCCGTCGTCTTTAAAGTTGCTTACATCGATAGGCTTAAAGCTTGATCGGATAGCCGATACTATCGAAAAAAACCACTCTATTTGCTCTTGTTTTGGGATGATCGTAAGCTCGTTAAAGCTGTGCAGCTGTCCGGTTACCTCTCCGCTGCCTCCAAGCTGTCCGGCGGTCATTACTCCGACCATTCTAGGCGGTACTCCGTGCGCGGCTATGATCTCGTCTCTGTTTAGGTTTTTTTAAGCTTTTTCAAAACTAATATCGCTTACCTTGCTTAGATCCTCGATGCGCACTTTCGCGTTCTCGCCGTTTGCGGTTAAAACCAAAGTTTTTGTGCGCATTGCCCGCCCCTTTGAAATGTGAGCCGAGAAAATCTTTAAAGGCGTTAAGCTGCATTTCGTCAGGCTCTGAATTTTCAAAGATTATGGCCGTATCGGCTCGGGCGGAGTTTTTCAAAAAAAGGCGTTATTAAAGTTGTCGGCTTTTTGATTAGTGAGAATCGAGAGCATAGCCGCCAAATAATCGGGCTCTCCGTAAAACCCTAGAGTTTGGAGAGTAATAATATAAGTGCTTGGCGTTAAGCGCTATTGATTTATTGTTTTTTTACTTGAAATATTTCTTTGCTTTCGTTTACTCTAGCTTCGATAGAGGGAAGTATATAAAGGTTTTTGCCTGCGATCTCCACAAACGCGTTTCCAAAAATTTCAAGATTTAATATAAACGCATATAAAAAAATCTTTGGGCGTCATAGCGCCACCTTCAAGCTTTGAGCCATCTTCTATATTAGATAACAGTGATGCTTTTTAATTGCACGGCTCGCCTGTGATAGGTATTAGCGTAAAAAAAGACTTAGCAATCTATCAAAGCTAAAAACGGCTCTATTAAGCCTTGTGAGTCTTTGCTTTCTTCGGTAAGCTGTGCGCTACCTTGCGCTGCTTTAAAAATTCTATCCATATTTGTCCTAAAAATTTCTTTAATCCAATTCTACGATAAAGATTTTTTTCGCTTTTCTAGCAAGATAAGACATATATGTCTTATTTAGGTTTTTTAAAATCTTATTTTTTTGGCGAAAATGGCGAGAAAAAAATAAGGAGTAAGTAATGGCTAGAGAGATAACCGATATGCAAATCAAGTTAATTTCGCTGGTATCAGCAGGTGCCAACAATAAAAATCATCTACAAAAAAATGAGAATTTTAACGAGCTGCTAAGAGTTGACTTTAAAAAGAGCGATGCAGAACAAGGAGTTGTTTATGGGATAGTTTATGCCCCAGACGAAGTGGATACACAAGGAGATTTTTGCAAATGCTGACGAAATCAAAAAGAGCTGCTTATAACTTTATGAAGAGATCGGATCGTAGCTACTGTATAGATGTAAATCATAATTTTAATATCGCGGATGCCTATATATGCGAAAGCTGGATAGTAAAAAGCAAAGATGAATTCTTTAATGAAGAGGGAGCGTGGGCGGTAGGCATCAAAATAGAAGATGAGGAGCTGCGAGAGATGATAAAAAACGGAACGATAACTGGACTATCAATGTATGGCAGTGGAGTGATAAAGGGGAGCGAAAAAGAAGATGTCACAAAAGGCGGCGTGATAGCGGCGCTAAAAGAGTTTTTCGGCTCAAGCGAAAATTTTAAAAAAGAAAGTTCAAACAACAAAGGAGAAACAATGGATGAAAATGGAGTTGCCGAGCTTGTAAAAGCTGGCATTAGTGCAAATGATGCAAGGCTTGAAACACTTGAAAAAAATCGGTAAGCGAGCTAACCGCCAAACTTGACGCGATAACAAGCGAGTTAAGCAAATCAAAAACAAGACATAACGATCGAAAAAAACGCACATTTCAGCAAGCAAAGGAATACTATAATGGACGGATTAAACGATATTTTTAAAAGGCTCTATGAATGCCACTAATGTTACTCTCTCGGGCTCACTTACACCTGAGCAATCGCATAATTTTATAGACGTTATTAAGCAAAAATAACGGCTTTTTTTGCAAAAAAATCCATACTGAAAAAAATGGGTCGACTTACTAAAGAGCTCGATGCATGGGACGTAGCAAAAGGAATTTTTGGTGCGCGTAGCTAGTGGCGAAAAACCAAACGACTCACAAAGATCGGCTTTAAGCAAAGTAGGTGCAAAGCTAGATGCCAAAAAGCGTTCAGCTATTCTCTCGTATCTTGCAAGACGCGTTAGAAGACAATAAGTCAAACCCCAATTTTTGAAAAAAAGAGACTTTTGATGCGTTTGCTAAGGCTTTCGGTAACGATTTGGCACTTCTTGGCTTTACCGGAGAGAGCGATACTTACGACGGAACTTTTTAAGACGCTACATAAAGGCTGGCTACAAGTAGTCAAGGACTCTAGCGACGCAGTTAAATTAACCTATGCAGCATCAGAAAAGGTATCAAATAGACTGAGTGCATTAGTTGGATCTATAGACCCGGACATCGTAAGCGAAGCTAGGATTTTGATAAACCCTTCTGACGTTCAGGAATACAATAAAGAGCTAAGCGCACTCAAATTCGCCGCTTCATCTCGTTCAAGGCGGAGCCAACCAAATACTTGGCATTCCATTTGAAATAACTCCTCTTATGCCAAAAGGCACTTATCTAGCTACTCCGCTTAAAAAAACTTAGTTTTAGGAGTAGTTTTAGATATTCGTCGCAACCGCTGGTATGACGCCGAAGAGCGAGCCTTAAAATACGTATTTGACGTATTTACCGATTATGAAGTAGTCGTTAAAAAAATGGGCTAGCCTTTATGAGTAAGGCATAAAAGGAGCAAATATGAGGTACATAGCTAAAGGCAATATATGCGTAAAGGGAAATTTCGTTAAAGAGGGTGAGATAATCACCCTTAATCAAAACGAAGCTAAAAAAAGTATTTGGACGCTTCAATGATAGAGGCCTTTGAAGAAAACGACTCAAATATGCAGTTACAAGATCAAGACAAACCCTCTGATCAAGACGATAATTTGGGGGTCAAAAGAAGAGTGATTGAGGTCAAAATGTCATTAAAAAGAAAACATAAAAGAGAACGAAGGCTTTTAAAAAGCTACATATATCAGGATACTCGTGGGTATCCTACTGTCGGATATGGCTTTTAAGGTTTCATCTCTTAGTAAAGACGAACTATTTTTTTAAATGGTGGCAAGGTTGAGCCTATGAGTAAAGCGGTAGCAGATCAGATTTTTAGAGATGAAGCTTATTAAGCTCATACCTAGCGTTTGTGAAGCTTTTTCCTTGGCTGGAAGATAAGCCAAAAAAATGTCCAAGACGTGGTAATAGAGATGTGTTATCAAATGGGAGTGCCAAAAGTTAAAAATTTGTTACCACTCTTAATTTTTATAAAGTCTGGCGAATATGAGGCAGCCTATAAGAATGGACTAGATAGCCTTTGGGCAAAACAAACGCCTAACCGTGCAAAAGAAGGTGCTAAGTGGGTTACTTGCTTAATACCAAAATTTGCATCATTTTTGGTGCCGTTTTTTTGCTATGTATTGGTAGCTTGGCACTAAAAAAATACATTTTTTTAAATGCAAGTATCGACGCAAAGAACCTTGAGATAAAAAAAGCATTGCTCTTGATCTTAACACATCAAAGCAAAAATTTAAAGGCAGCAAATAGTGTCATTGAAAGTCAAAATGAAGCTATTTCAAAGATGAGCGTAAAGGTAGAGCAAAAAGCCTATCAAAGAGGTTAAGAGAGTAGAAAAAATTTACTTAAAAGACGAAAGTTGTGAGGCCAAGCTAAAGGCTTACCAGGAGTTATTTTTTGAGGGTGAGAGATGAAAATGATGCGATTAGGCTTATTGCCATTAGGTGTGCTTCTTTGTGGTTGTGCTTTTTAAAGAGCCAACCATCATCTACAAAGAAAAAAACTAACACCAGTGCGCTGCAACGCTGTAATGCCAGATAAGCCAAATAATGATGGTAGCTTTGAAGCACACAAGGCAAAAGATGATTTATTTTTTTAAAGTGCGAGGATCTATTAAAACAATGCATAGGGATAGCGGATGGAAAATAGCGGCTTCAAATTTTAGTGATGAGATAAGAGAGACAGCTGGACTAATAAATTTATCTGGATCATGGGGTTTAAATGAATTTATCGTCTTTATGGCGATTTTTTTGGCTTTTTGGCATTTGTGGTGATCTTTTGGCTGCTTAGTAGATATACGAGCAAAAAAACACTGATTTGATGATCGATGTGGTCAATAAAAAAATAGCGAAGCTATAAATAAACAAAAGTAGCGCCACTGAAAAAAACTAAGCGATATTTTGGCAGCAAATTTCTGCCATAAATAAAGAGAAGCTAAATGAAATACATGATGATGTAAAAGAGATCAAGCATAGCGTAAAGTACACAAGAACGCCAAGAAATAAAAAATTTAGTGAGCATATAAATGATTGAGGTTGGAATTATCAGTGAAGTAAGAGATGACCGTGCAAAAGTTGCCATTGGTTCGATGGTAACTGATTTTTTGCCAGTATTTCAAGCACATGCCAACTCTTATGCAGTGAGCTTTTCACCGATACGTGCAGGAGAGCAAGTGCTAGTGCTGCCTGTACATGATGAGTTAAACTCAGGTGTGGTGCTTCGTGGGCTTTATCAAAGTTCTCACAAGGCAGACGCTACTGATAAAAAGGTGCATGTAAGTTTTTGAAGATGGAGTAAAGATGAGCTATGACAGCTCTAGCTCGTGCCTTGAAATTTCATCTCCAAAGCTTATAAACATAACTTGCGATAACGCAAATGTGAAGGCTAAAAATGTGATGGTAGAAGCTAGCGATACCACTATAAAAAAAGCCCAAGTATCAAGCTACTTGGCAATACGCTCATTGAAGGAGCTATAAATACAGCCGGAGTTGGTGGTGGTAGCGGTAGTTTTGAGATAAACGGAGATGTAAAAATCACTGGTTCAATCACAGCAGGTGGTAACGCAAGCTTTGGTGGTAGCGTACGTGATGGACGTGGCAGCCTAACAGATCATACCAATAACGGACTTGCGAGGGACTAGTGATGAAATATCTAATTGATATAGAAAACTCTATCAAAGACATACTCCTAACTCCGCTTGGCTCAAGGGTGATGCTACCTGAGTATGGTAGCAGGATTTCTGAGCTAATAGATCGCAAGGTAGATGATGAATTTCGTGCTGATCTGGCGTGTTTTTGTGATAGAGGCGGTTGAGAAGTGGGAAAAGAGAGTAAAGATCGATGAAGTTCGTCTTATAGGGTCTAAAAGATCATAAAGCTTTAGTTTTTAAAAGTAGTGCTTATGAGTGGTGATGAAATAGAGGTAAGGATATGAGTTTTATCTATAAACTGCAGTTTGCGAGCAGCAAACATGACTTTAGGTGGGTCAAGGGAGCTTTAGCTTCCTGCCGGAACATGGGCTATGCTCATGTGAGGAGTAAAAAAATGAATTTAAAACAACTTCCATATCCAAACGTTATTGAGGTGCTTAAATATGATGAAATTTCTAAATAGCATTAAAAAAACCTTTTTTTAAAGAGCATTTAACTGATAATGAAAATTTCGCTACTTGAAAGCGATAACTACTCGGCTTTACTTGAAACATTGGCTTATAGAGAGTTACTCTTGCGAGCTAGGATAAATGATAGCGTTAAGGCTATGTTGCTGCCATTTTCTACTGGAAACGACCCTAGATAACATAGTAGCGATTTATGGCATAGAGAGACTAAAAGGAGAAAAAGCCAACCGCGCAGTGTGAGTTTAGCCTTTCAATGCCAAGAAGTAGCGATACATATTTGCCAAAAGGGCTAATTTTACGCAGCGAAAAATGGTGAAATAGCTAGCTTAAAAAGTGAAGTTGTAATAAGAGCAAATGAGCTAAAAAGCTGTTGGAGTGATCATCTTAGATGAGTTTAAAAAAACAGCAAAGCAAAGTGCGAATATATCCAAACACCGCTACCTTTTGTCCTAAAAGCAAAGCAGCTGAGCGAATTTGAAGGTGGAGCCGAGCTTGAGAATGACGAGAGGCTAAGAGAGCGTGCAGTTTTAAGCCCTAGAGCGTTTCTCAACTGCAGGCAGTGCCAAAGCATATATTTATCAAACACTAAGCGCAAATGTAAAGGTTATTGAGTGCAGCGTACTAAATGGCGGTGCTGGAGTGGTGCAAAGTTTATCTAAAAACTACTGACATGAGCGAAGAGACTAGAGCTGATGTGGAGAGCTTTTTAAGTGCCCAAAAGGTACGTCCGCTAACCGATAATCTAAGTGTGTTAAATGCTACAAAAAAATAGATGTAAAGGTAGTAGCTACTCTTGAGCTAACAGATATGCTCTTTCAAGACGAAATTGCTAAAAGCTATATCAGCCCCTGCCAACCATTCTTAGCCTTGGTGAAGATCTAAATTTAAGCTATATCTATAAAAATCTACATCAAAACGGCGTTTATAGAGTAAGTCTTAAAGAACCGCTTAATGATAAAAAGATAAGCGTAAAAAGAATTTGTAAATTTAAGCTATGAGATAAGCTACAAAAAGGCTGAGTTATGAGCTTGCTGCCTAATCACAAAAAGTAAATTTGATAAGAAATTTGACTTACTTTTTGGCGTAAGGTTTGAGGATTTAGGCATTGGTGTCATAAATACTCTTGCAAGTAAAGCTCCAAAAAAATTACTGCCAGTACTTGCGGCTAGCTTTGATGTAGATATTGATGGACTAAACGAGAATGGGGCCAGAGAGCTCATAAAAAAACGCTTTTTGAGATACATTACTACTCAGGCACTTTTTATAGCCTAAATAAAGCATTAAGCGCACTTTATGCAGATGCTAAGGTGAAAAGAGTGGTTTGATTATGCAGGACTACCTTATCACTTTAAACTAGAGCTTGATGCAAGTAAAAATGGAGTAAGCCCACAGACACTAAAGAGATCTGATGAGATCATAAACACCTACAAAAAAACGTGCGTAGCGTATATGATGGAGCAAGCATAAAAGCGACTGCTAGCATAAATTTAAAAAGCCTACTCTTACACATTTAGCGGAGAGAGCATAAGTGTAGATCCTATGTAATATCAAATATAAACCAAAGAGCAAGCTTTAAAGTAGGAGCTACTACGCAGATAAACGAGATCATAAGCATACCAATCAATGCAATAAGAGTTTTAACAAGATAAAGGACGGATAAATGAAGCAATACACACTTTTGACAGCTAGCGGTATAAATAAACTTTTAAAAAAACTGCTAGCGACGGATCAAAGATAGCGCTAAAAGAGATCGTAGTGAGCGATTACGAAGGAGAGCTAAGCGAGCAGACCACATCAATACCAAATGAAAAATATAGGGGTGCAATAAACGCCATAACGATAGACGAAAACGACAACAATATACTAGACGTCGATGCCATCATACCGCCTGAAGTTGGCGGATTTTTATAAAAACGGCTGGCATATACTGTGATGATGGTTCACTCTTTGCAGTGGCAAGGCTGGCAGATACTTATAAGCCACTTTTAAACGAGGGGTCAAGCAAAGATATAACGCTAAATTTTAAACTTCAAATCGCAAACGCGAGCGAAAGCGTCATTTTAAAGGTTGATAACAATATAGTGCTAGCAACTAGAAAATGGTGCGAAAAAGATGTTTCTTAAGATAAAAGACAAGATCGACGCATACACCAAAAAAAGAGAGCGACGATAAAGTTTACGCAGTTTTTCACACTTTCTAAGCTCTAATGCACAAAAACGGATATACAAAACTACCAAACGGACTGATTATTCAGTGGGGAGTAGATACTCAAGTTCCACAAGGTGATAATACAAAAATGACATTTTTTTCCTATCGTATTCCCAACAGCCTGCATTGCCTTAACATTAGCACACTATGGAGCTGGAAAAGAAGTAAGCGCGATGAGTTATGGAACACCGTCAAGGACGGGTGCTATATTTCGTCACAGCTGGCCACACACACCTACGGCGGTAGCATACATAGCTATTGGATACTAAAAAGAAAGGAAAAAAAGATGAAATATGCAAACTACGATAAAGAGACAAATAAGATACTAGGCTTTTTATGACGACGAGATACATAGTAGCATCCCTGAGCCAAATATAAAAAAATCAGTGATGATGAGTGGAAAAAAAGGCTCTATCTATCGGAGCAGACTATATACAAAACGGCAAGCTAATTAAAAAGAGCCAAAGGTAGATGAAAAAGCTAAGGCTTTAGCACAGCTCGAAGCGGATATAAAAGAGTGCGAGGATGATATAAAGCATGCTCTTATTATCGGTAACACTGCCGTGTTAGAGAGCTTAAGGGCGGAGTTAAAAGAGCTAATCACTCAAAGAGAGGAGCTAAAAAAATGAGCTATTTCTTAATCTGTATTTTTATCGCTAGTTTTTGGGCATTTTACTATGCCCTATCGTGATTTTTTTAAGAGCACGCAAGTGCGACCAGTGGGACAACTCAAACATGACAAACATTTTTAAGAGTGTTTAGCCACTTGGCGACACACCCTGATGACTTTAGCCGATTTCAGTACCCAGACGGTAAAAAAACCATTCTGGTACTTAGACAAAGACGAATTCACAGATGTGGTTCAAACTAGACCAACACAAAAAGGATAAGAAATGAGAATAAAAGTAAAAAGGTGCAATGTTTGTGCGTCAAAGCTTGACAAAGATGGCAACTGCACGTGGAGCGAGTGTCCTAAGTGCCCAGAATACAAACAGAGCGAAACAAAAGAAAATGAGAAGCCAAGCAAGAAGTCAAAAAAGGAAAATGATGCTAAAGAGTAAAGAGATATTACAGCTTATGGCAATCATTTCAGTGGAACTTGTGCTTGAGTTGCTTGCATTTGTTGTCGTGCCAGTTGCATTACTATTTTGCAAAAAGGATGACGAGCATTTGCCAAAGATATTTAGGTGGTTTGAAGATGCAAACGACTATTACGATGGCAAGTGTGCTGCTATCAATGGCGATAGCGGCTGGAGAGAAAGCCATTATCCAGAACCAAAGAATAGAACATACAAAGCAAGACTTCTTTGGCTCTTACGCAATAAGATAGGATACTTTTTCAAGTGAAAGTTCTAGGCGTCAAAGTAGATGAAGTAAATCCATATAGCATAGAAACCATAGGTGATCCCAATATCACCAGTAATGGCGGCAAAGAGAGTGGTTTTTGTAAAGTTACTTGTACCTTAAAAGATGGTAGGGAGCGTTTTGGGTTTTATAAGATCGTGCGCTATGGGAAATTTTATTGCAGGATATATTTAGGGTGGAAGCTTATGGATATAGCAGGGGCGAATGCCTTAAATTTTAAAGAGTTCACCCAAGGAGATGATAAGAAACATCTAAAAAAACGGTGTGGTGTATAAACCCATTAAAAAAAAGTAAATCAAAAAGGAGAATAAAAATGGCAGCAAAATTTGGTGTAAACGTAACCGTCTCAGCTGAGGCGGCAAGACCAATAGCAGTAGAAAGTACTACGCCTATTGGTATAGCAGGGTATGAAGAGGTGCTAGAAAATGGCCTACATTTTTTTATATGACAACAGCAAAAGGCGCTTGAAGCTCTTGAAGCAAAATACAAAGCTAAAAAAAGGACGCGAGCCAAGCCTTTTAAAAAAAGGCTCGATTTATAGGGCGCTAAAAAGGTATTGAAGATCAGGCCGTAAATACTCAAATAATTTTTAAGTGTATTTACAAAAGATGACGATGAAGACACAAGCGATGAGATCACGGAGTGCAAAAGTGCCGTTACAGCGTTTGCTAAAGCAAAAATCACGCTTTGGTTATAGCCCAATTTAATAATCGCACCTGGCTTTAGCCATGAAGATGCGATTAAAGGCGAGATAGAAAAAGATGGCAACCAGGCTAAAAAGCAACTGGCATTGTAGATATAAAAGCAGATGACGCAGCAGCAGCCATTGTTAAAATGGGCGATTTTTGGTACAAATAGGCTAGTTGCCGCTTATCCAAATGTCAAGGTTTGGGATGATGAAACGAACGCTTATGTCTATGAGGGGCAAAGTGCGAGAATAGCCGGCATGATAGCCCACACAGATGGCGCAAGCGAGTTTGGATACTCAGATAGCTATTCAAACAGGGTTATGATAGGAGTTTCGGGCACGCAAATAGACGTGGATTTTTGAGTTAGGTGAGACTTGCACGGCTGATGAGCTCAGAGCTGCAAAAATTTCTACCATCATTAGAGAGAGTGGCTTTAGGGCTTGGGGTGGCGAAACGAGTGACCAAGATACTATTTGGCAAGATCTAGCACGTGTTAGGATATTTGACCGAATATCGCAAGCTTGCCAAAAAGGGAGTGCTGTTTGCGATCGATAGAAAAGCTAGTGAGCTTTACCATGCAAAAAGATCGGTTAGCGAGCTCCTTCGTCAGCTAGTTGGAGCAAAGGTACTTCTTGGATATGAGCTTAGCTGGAGTGCAAAAAACACCGACGCAACTATCACGGCTGGTAATTTTACCTTGACGTCAGAATGCAAAACAATCCCTGTCGTAAAACAGCTTACACTTGATTTTTATCTACGTGGATAAATACGGTAGCGTTTTGATGGATGAGTTAAACAAATAAAGGAGATAAACAATGAAAAGACAAATTCTCAAGTAATCCAAGAAGGTAACGTTTATATAGATGGCATCGGCTATCTTGGCGTAACAAAAAAGCTTAAGCTTCCCACAATAGAGTTTGAAATGATAGAGAGCAAAGGAGCTCTTAGCACAAATTACACAACTGGCATGCTAAAGGCAACAGAGGTTGAATTTACAGTTAGTGTGTTAGACAAAAACATGTGGGTAAATTTAGGACTAAATAGCTTTACTAATCGCATTCCGTGGCTTTTTAAAGCTAGCATTTTTCAAAGCGGCAAAAGTAAAACCGTGCCTTTTAGCGCGGCCTTTACTGGAGATATTATCAGCTATGAAGTATCTGAGTTTGAAAGCGGAAAAGAGCTAGAAGTTACTATTAAGCTATCAGCTCATTTTGTGGACATCAACGTGGATGGCGTGCCGATGGTGCTAAAAGATAGTGAAAATATGATATGCGTTATAGGCGGAGTTGATTATATGGCAGGGGTTCGCTCAAATTTAGGAGAGTGATTTTTTATACTAAGCCTGCTTGTTTTACTTTGATATGTAGCCAAGTAGGCAAAAAAACAACAAAAAGGATACAAGAATGAAAGAGATAAAGATAAAAGATGAATGGCAAATGCACGCACCAAAAAGTAAGAACCATTAAGATGGCGGATGAAAATGGTGGTAGCGATATGGCAAAAACTATCTATATGATAGCTGCACTTTGTAATAAGACACAAGATGAAGTTGAAAAATTTGGAGTTTAAAGAATGTATGTCTTTACAAAAAGGCGTTAAATGATTTTTTTAGATGTAAGGGCGGAGTAAATAACGAAAATATCGCCCTTTATAGCTCATGTTTTAGGCTATGGATATAGCGAGATAATAAATCTTAGTTTGAGTGATTTTAGTGAGTTTTTAGAAATTTTCAGTAAAGATCTTAAAGGCTAAGAACGAGTTATAACTTCTTTGGTTTTTACCTAATGCTAAGCCAGCGGTGCCAATAAGGCTGCCAAGTATCCCTAAGCCAAAAACTAAGGCAATAAACGTTTCAAAAAAGCCACTTGGTGAAATGAAGAAGAATAAAACGATAAAAAAATAGGAATGATTAAAAGCCATTTTAAATCCTTTTTTAAAAAGGGATTATAACACAACTTAATAACCGGTTGCAAAAATAAGGATAAAAAAATAGGTAATTGACGCCAAGCCTGGCACGGCTTGGTGTGCTTCAGGTGGGTGCAGGGAGTGCTTGCACTTCCGCTCGCAAAAGGCGGACTTGTTCGCCTGCGAAGTAAAAAAATATGCAGGAGAAGATATGGATAACGCACAAGTTGGTATTAGTATTGGTCTAGCAGTAAAAAGGGCTAAGTAAAATATCAGAGCTAAAAAGGGTTTGATGGTTTAAAAAGGCAAGATAGCAGAAGCAAAAAGCCATAACATCTTTTAGACAACACTAGGTTATCAAATCTATCTAGCCAAATAAGAGAGAGCCAAAAAAAGCACTTTTAGGCGAGCTTACGACAAATCTAGCAATCTTACAAACTCAGTAGCCATAGGAGTGCCAATAAAACTTGCCATTGATGATGAGGCTGCTTTTGCGAATGTAAAAAAAGTACGTTGATGATAGCGATGAGAACCTAGCTAAGCTAAAAAAATGAGATGAGAGGGCTAAGCTCACAGCTTGGAGAGAGCTTTTAGTAATATAGCTGACATTGCAGCTGGCGGCGGTAAGATAAATTTAGCCGGTGAGGAGCTAGTAACTTACACAAAGATGCTTGCAACCGGCTCAGTTGCATTTGAAATGAGCTCTGAAGCCTTATCAAAGGCGGCCAATAATATGAAAGTTGGCTTTAAGATGAACGATATAAAGGAGCTTAATAGCTTTTTTTGATAGCGTAAATTTGCTCGACAATAAGGTTACTAATGCAAATGCTTCTGATATATTTGAGGCTACTTCGCTAACAGCTGCAAATGCTAGCTTGATAGGCCTAGATAGTAAAAGTGCTAGTGCCATAAGTGCTACAATGCTAAGCACTGGCAAAGCTAGCTCTGTTGTAGGCACTAGCTTAAATGCTCTTTACTCCACACTCTCAATGGCCGACAAAAAGGGTAAAAGTACTTTCAAGAAGCGCTAGCGAGCATAGGAATGGATGCAACATATCTAAAAAAACAGCCCTACAAAAAGATGCCGCTGGAGCTATAACTACATTTTTTAGAAGCGATCTCGAGCTGATAAAGATAAGCAAGCAGGGCTACTTTTATGATCTAGTTGGTGGAAAATTTTAACGATGAGATAGCAGGGCTTGTAACAAATATCGATGCCCTTAAAGCAAATATCAAAATGGCACACTCAGATGAAGCCATTGACTCTATGAAGCGTGAGCTACAAACGAAGCTAAACACTACAAAAAGTGGTATCGAAAGGGTTACACAAGCATGGAGAAATCTAGGTTCAAGCCTTGGAGAAACCTTTTTACCACTTACAAATTTATTAGCTTCTATCTTAAGTAAGGTAGCTGGAGTGTTAAGCTCGCTAAATGAAAAAATTTCCAAGACTAAGTGCCATAGTTGTTAGCGCTGCAGCTGGCCTTATGATCTTTAAACCGGTGTTGCTTCTTAGCAAGATAGCACTTTTAGGCGTAGCAGATGGACTTTGGGCGTTATAAGGGTAGTGAAAAGTCTAAATCCTATGCTCTTAATAGCAAAACTCAGATGGTTGGCTCATGCTGCAAGTATTGCAAGTGCTACGCTAGCTGCCAAAGCCCATGCATTTAGCATTTGGCTAGTTGGCGCAAGACTAAGGGCAACTCTAGCTATCACTACTGCTTATAGTGCTGCCTCAAAGGCCTTTGCAGCAGCATGTGCCTTAATGCGTAGTGGTTTAGTGGCAGCAACTCTAGCTATAAGGACTATGAAATTTGCTCTTGTTAGCACAGGCATTGGTGCCATAGTAGTAGCTCTTGGCACAGCAGCGGCCTATCTTATGGAAAAATTGGGACAAAGTAAAGGCTTTTTTTCTTGAGATATGGGAGAGCGTAAAGCCTTATTGGGAGAGCACAACAAAGTTTTTTTAGTGATCTTTGGCAAGGAGTGAGCGACTTTTTTAAGCGCTATTTTTGAGCCAGTTATTAAGATATGGAATGAGCTTTTTGGCGGCTTTTTTTGACTGGATAGCTGAGAAAGGTGGCTGGATAAATGACATGGTCGGTGAGGCTATTAAGGGGCTAAGTAGTGCTTGGAATAAGACAAAAAGATTCTTTGGCTTTGGAAGTGATGAGCAAGCAAGTAGTGAGCTAAAACCAAAAGATGATAGCGGTGGCTTTTTTTAACTCTATTTTTTTGGCTCAGATAGTGATACTAACGCAGAGGCTCCAGCTTTTAGTGGCAGCTAGCACAGGTGGTGGCGCTATCAACATTAGCTTTAATGGTGATTTTTTTACTTAACTCAGATAATGGCAAATTGACCTAGAGAGCTTTAAGGCTCAAATAGTAAAAGGCGTTAAAGACGCACTAAGACGTGACGAGTTTAATCGTAAAAACACGGATGTAAAGGGGATAATATGGTGCTAAATCTTAGTGGGTTTAAATTTAGATGGGAGCAAACTAATAGCATTGGCATTGAGACTGCCTTTGGTATAAGCGAACAAGAGCGTATACAAAAACTACCCAGCCTTATTTAGTGCAAAATTTGAGGGAGCAGCGCACTTAATATAGAGGGTCAAACACTGCCATATCACGGCGATAAACAAGGCGCGCTAAAGCCACTTTATGCATTAGCCGCCTTACGTCAAAAGCTTGCCACTTACAAATGGAAATGGTAAATATTTTGGTCGCTTTGTTATAGTAAAAATCAGCGAAAAAAACAAGCGATTTTCACTCCAAATGGAGCATTTTTACGCAAAGTTTTTTTCACTGGAGCTAAAGCGAGACTTTAGCTCATAACTTCGCAGATGAGTAAAACTCATCTTGGCGACCAACCCCATCGGTTGGATCCGCGCTAGAAGACCAAGCTCGCCTGGTGCGAGCCAAATTGATTGAAAAAGGATTATGATGGATGAAATGTACATAGCTAAAGACGGTGATAGACTTGATACTATTATCTACAACCACTACGGACATCTAAGGGTTTTTTTGAGCAAATTCTAACTATAAACCCAAAGCTTAACACAACACTTCATGCAGGGTGATAAGGTGTTTTTTTGCCTGATATAAAAGAAGCAGCGAAAGAGCAGGCAAAAACTATGGTGAGAAAACCGGCTTTCAAGCTAGAAGCTAGCGGCAAAGACATAACAAACACCATCAGACAAAACCTAATAAGTCTAAGCTTTACCGATAAAGAGGGCAATGAGAGTGATGAGATCAGTTTTTACCCTATTTGGTATATATGCAAAAGCCAGTATTTGGAGATAAGCTTAAGCTTTGGTTAGGGTATGAAAATGAGCTCTATCTTTGTGGTACTTTTTAGTGTGCAAACAACTAGCAGAGACTACAAAGCAAAACACAACAGAGGTTAGAGCAACTGCTGTAAATTTTCGCAAGCCCTGCAAAAGAGAAAAAGACGTGTGAGCTGGGAAAATACAACACTCTTTGGCATAGCCAAAAAGATAGCTAGTGCCAATGCACTATCTTTAAAAAAACAAGCGGTAGCGACCAAAACATAGCTTCTGTTATCCAGGATAATGTAAGTGACATAGAGTTCTTATATGATCTATGCGTCAAATTGGCTTTTTTTAATGGCTGTTAAGAATGATAACATCATCATAACAGCCAAAAGATGCTCAAGGGCGATGCTAGCCAAACCTCAAATACTTCAAAAACGAGATTTGCCCACTTTTTACACTCATTTGAACTGATCTTTACTCGCTAGGGATCACTGAAGCTAATAGAAACTCTTATACAGCCGTAATAGTAGAGTGGCAAGATATTGAAGCTGGTAAGGTAAAAAGCATTAAGGTGGGAAGTGGGGAACAGGTATATAAGATGCAGATAGCTCAGCCAAAGAGTGATAATGAGGCCTTTTAAACAAGCAGAAGCTAAACTTAATGAGCTACAACGTGGCGGAATAAATGGTAGATGCAGCTGCGAAGGAAAAAAATATCATAGCAGGCGGCAAGCTTACGGTGGTGGAGTTGCTGGGCTAGAAGCAAATGAGTTTAGTATAAAAGAAGTAAGCCATAAAGCTTTAGTACGAATGGATATGAAATAGACATAGAGTTTGAGGGTTAAAAAAATCTCATTTTTTACATTAAGGTTAAAAATGAGAAAGTACTACAAAAAAAGTGAGATGGGTTAAAAAGTCATAATAATAACCACCATAAGCTCTATAGCTGTCAAAAATCATAACCGCCATAAAAGCCAAGACCATAGTGACCTTTTTTGAAGTTATTTTTCTCACTACTTGCTATGTTTTTTTGTTTTGATTTTTTGAGTTAAACGAGTAATCACCCTCACCACCAACAAATGCACCTTGAGCTAGTGCAGCTGAGCTTGCCAAAGCTAGAATCAAGCTTGATTTTACAAGTAAATTTTTTCATACCTCTCCTTTAAAAAAATTTTCTGAGATTTTTACATCTAAGCTTTTTAATCTATATAAAATTCAATTTAATAAAGCCCCATTTTTAATCATCCTTTGGCTTTTAAAATTTAATAAGAATTTCTATACCAAGTGCCAATTTATTACTAATAGTAAATGTGAGTATTATTAAGAAGATAAGAGCAGAAATACTTTAATGTAGCACGGCTTTTAGGGCAAATCCTAAGCCCACAGCCATGCCAAATTGATTAAGTTACACCCTAAAAATGCACCTTAAATTTCGCCCAAAAGCTTCTGCCCGGCTCATAAAGCCTCGTGCCGTTCGGGATAGTCTCGTATCCTGCGATACCGCCGCCGTAGCCGCCTTTTTGAGTTATGATAGGAGTATTTGGCGTCGTTTTACATTTTCCCGCCGCTAGCAAAAATTGATAATTTTTATATTTATAGCCCGCGCTTAGTCCTAGCGTCCAGAAGCTATCGCTCTTGCCCAGATCCATGCCGCCCACGTCGCCGTAGCCTTTTTGCGCGCGTTTTTTTGCGACGCGTTAGCGTAGAAGTCGGCTTTGACGAACCAGTCTGACTTTTCTAGGCCGGCGCTTAGTTTTAAACGTTAGAGGAGAAACCTTAGGCAATGCGTCACCGTCTTTTTAATCCGCCCGCGTTTTTAGTCACCTTGCCGTAGACGTAGGGATACGCCGGCACCCAGTCTAAATATATCGGCTAGTAGCGTATCGCCCTCGATCTCGCCACCGTATAGTAAAAGCATCGGTATTAAATACATTTGAAGACATGCCCATAGGACTATATTTTATCATTATGTAATCATCCATTTTCGAGACGAAGAAAATTCGCGTTTAGCTCGTAGTTTTTATCTTTTAGCACGGTACCAAAGTCTAGTTGAGTGTTTCTTTCTTTATTTAGCTTTGAGATTATCGTCTTTATTTGTTTCCCAGTGATCCGGTAACCTTTGCGCGTGACCCTAGTCCCGCATAAAGCGTTAAATTTCTGTAGATATTTTTCGTATCTAAAAAAAGCCGGAGAATAAATTTTTCGCTCCTACTTTTATGCGTTAGTAGTTGCTTTCTCTCGCCGACATCTAACCTAAGTCCGCCAAAAAGCCCGTAGTCGTTTTTCAAGGATGTATTCGTTTTGAGTGTATATAGTTTTTATACGTTACCTTGCGCTCTTTTACGTGCGGCTTTGATAGGGCGGCGTCCATTTCGGCTTTAGATACGCCCGCCATACCGCTTCCGGCACCTCGCCATTTAAACGTATCTTGAGAGTATCCTGCGCCGATGAAGCTAGTTAGATTATCGAAAGTAACTCGCCTTCTAGCTTAAAGCCGTACATATCGCGTATCGGGTGACTGATGCTGTATCCCTTGCCGCGTCCAACGCCCGGCACCACCGGACGCATGGTGAAGTTGTCCATTATGTGATCGATTTGATGATAGTATGAGCTTAGCCTGATCTTATGCTCGCCGACGTCTTGTTCACATTTGAGTCCGAAAGATTTACGGTCAAACTGTATGCCGTCCCTCATCCTATCGGCATACGCCGCTTCGCCATCGCCTGAGATCCGCGCTTAACTGTAAGGCCGTAGTTTCCGTGGGCGTTAGCGTGCCTACGATCGAGACGCTGTTGCGTTTATAGTGCGTATGCATTTTCTGTCCGTCGCCGCTTTTATAATCGCCGCTCTGGTAGTGTCCGCCGGAAATTTCTAAACTGCCCAGCTCGTTGCCCGCCGCTACGTCCGCGGCAGTTTCAAATCTTCTAAAACTACCGCCCAGCACGCTTATGTTTCCTCCGAAGCTCGGTTTTTGATAGCCTTGCTATCTCTCTATCGAAAAAAATATACCGCCGCTAATGAGCGCGCCGTATCTGACGTCTTGCGGATCTTTACGATGCGAACCGAGCTGTAGTTTTGCGCCGAGATGTAGGTGATGGGCGTATCCATACGCATGCCGCAGCCACCATTTAGCGTGCTACCGTCGATTAGCACCGGCAGTCTGGCCGCCGTCTGCGAGCGGTAATAAACCTCGCTGCCGCCTCCGCCCTTGCGCTCCATCGTAAAAGCCGCTCACATTTAAAAGCGATTTGGCGATGTCGCTGTTTTTCCAGTATCGCGCCTTTGCCCACTATTTGAGCCTTTGTAGGTTCTTCAAGAACCGACTTTTTCTATCTTTGCAGAAACGGTAACCGGAGCCAGGTCTATCGTTTCTTCAGCACCAAGCATTAAATTTGGTATTAAAGCAAATGCTAAAACGTAAGAAAATTTTTCATGTTTAGTCCTATGAAATTAATATTTAAAAATTAAAATTAAAGCAAAAATAAACTTAAATAAAGTATAAATATTTATATAACATTAATTTTACAATACAGAAAAATTGGCTCAAATAGTATTATTTTAGTTGGACTGCATTAAATATATAAAGAAACGATTTTGGTGAATTAAAACCGAAGCAATCTCGGTTTCATTAAAATTTCTAGCATTATAAAAACCGAGATAAAATTTATAAAATCTCTTTTTATGAGTAGCTGTGGGGTAACAAGTCCGCGGAATGAATTTTTTTGATATACAAAAGATAATATCTATCATCTCGCCCACTCTAGCGTGTTTCGTAAAGTTAAAAAAATAGAGCCTCAAGTGTTTTATTATCCTTTTGCAAGATGAGCTTTAGGTGATTTTTGATCTCTTCCTATAAGTCTTTCGTTTTTTTAACAAGAGCATTTTTTTATCTTAAAAGACTGGACGTGGATTTTTTTCTGTCCGTATGGCTCATAAAATTCTAAAATTTCAAGTAGCTCAAAGTCTATCTCGCTTGGCATTATATCGCCAAGTAGCTCGTCCGAGCTTTTGCACTCTTGCATATTTAAACAAGAACAACTTTTATTTATCGCTTCTTTTAAATCTCACCGACTTTTCAGGCGCAAGTGTAAGTCCAGCCGCTCCTTTGTGACCGCCGTAGCTTGTTAGTAAATTACTCGTGGCTTGCTATGAGAGATAATATATCAAGCTTACCAATGCTTCTAGCACTGCCTTTTGCACGACCTTTATCGATGCTAAAGACGATAGCTGGCTTTGCAAAGTGCTTTTGCAAGGCGGCTAGCTACGATGCCTATCACACCCTCGTGCCACTGCTCACCCCAAGTGATGATGACTTCATCGTCTTCTTTTACGTCCTTTAGTGAGCATTCAAAGAGTTGGCGCTCTTCTTCTTTTCTGGAGTTGTTAAATTCAATGATCGTATCAAGGTAGTTGTAAGCTTCCTCGATACTTTTTAGCACGTAAAAAGTCAAATGAATTCATTGCATCGTCCATGCGTCCGGCTGAATTATAAGCGGAGCTATAGAAAGCTAATATCATCACACTCAAATTTTTTTCCTTACCATAAAACTCTTTTATAGCGTGAAATGCGGAACGCTTAGACGCATTTAGCTTACAAAATGCCAAGACGAACAAGCATTCTATTCATATCTCTTAGCTCCATCATATCAGCGATTATCGCAATAGCTAAAAAGCTCTAGAAATTTGCTCATATCGTAATTTAGCCCAAAAACATCCTTTAACGCTCCAACCAAATACCAAGCGACCTCAGCGCCACAAATTTCGATATTTGGGAAGTTGCAGTCTTCTTGCTTTGGATTAATGATCGCATAAGCTTCTGGAAGAACAGCTGGAGGCATGTGATGATCAGTGATAATAAGATCGATACCTTTTTTTCTTTACAGATAATGGCTGCATCGTTTGCAGAGATGCCGTTATCAACGGTAATAATCAAGCTTACATCAGCTGAGAGTTCGTCTATTATCTCAGGATTTAGCCCATATCCATCTTTAAATCTATTTGGAATTTTTACTAGGTAGTCTTTCACGCCAAGATCATCAAAAAAACTCAGCCAAAAATTACGCTCGAAACAACACCATCAACATCATAATCGCCCACAATGGCTATGCGCTCGTTTTTTTCGATCGCTTCTTTTATGCGATTAGCGCCTTTATAGATATCTTTTAAGGCACTTGGTGTCGGAATTTCACTAATTTTTTTATGTATGTCGTTACAAAATCTATGCGCTAGTAAATTCCTTTATATCCTCTTTATTTAGCATGGTTTTGGCAAGAATTTTTGAAGAACTTACCAACTTTATTTAATGCCACTTGTTCACTTAAATTTACACCCATATTGCCAGAAATTGGCTATAAAAAAATACTTCTTTTTCATCGCAATCTTTCGTCTTTATTTTTGAATGCTTGGATTATATCTTTTTTTGAAATTTAATTTCTTATAATTTTTAAATAAAAGTAAGATTTTTAGGGCTCATGGCAAGCTTTAAAAGCTTTGCTAAATTGATAGTCTTTACAAATTTAACCCGCCAAAAAAATAGTTAAGCATTAGCAAAAATTTATACAATTCAAATTTATAAATTTTTAAATAGTTTATACCAGAAAAATTTGAAAACCATTTTTTTATAAAAAGTACTCCAAATTTCTCAAAAACTCCGCATATTCTCTGGCGCCGCGTTCTATTTCGCTGTCGCTCGATACGTAGTCCACGCCTGGAGTCTCCTCGGCGCCGTAAAATGCGAAAAAAAGTCGCGGTAATCGGCGTGAAAATAGTATTTAAACGCAAGCTCAAACGGCGTAAGAACCTCGCGTAAGCTAAAAATGATAGCGTCCTTGCGGGCTGTAGTCGCTCTTTTTGATGCCTGCGGTCACGGCTAGCGCTACCTTGCGCCCCGCTATGCCGTCTGAGACGCGTCCGTAGGCAAAGCCGTGCGTCATCACCGCGTCGATCCATGATTTTTAAAAATCGGAGGGCAGGAGAAGTTGTGAAGCGGAAACTGCAAAACGAGGGCGTCGTAGGCTCTGATGAGCTCTTGCTCGCGCGCGGCGTCGATGTTGTCGCCCCCGTAAACCTGCGTCAAATCATGAATGCTAAAGCGCTGCGGCTCTTTGAGAGCCTCTTGCAGCAGGCGCTTGTTTATGACCGAGTTTTTGGATATCAGGATGTGCTAAGATGATTAGAGTTTTTCATTTTTTTCCTTAAAAATGTATAGAAAGAAGTGGGATTTATTTGGCAAATAACTGAATAAAAAAACAGCAAAATTTCTAAAAAGAATTTTTAGAGCCAGATTGCTCTAAATTTAAGATTTGACATTTTCTAAACTTGCCTTTATAAAGCCCTAATATCACAGGATTTGGTTTAGTTAGACGGCTAGTAAATTCAGGATGGCACTGCACACCCACAAACCATGGATGGCCTTTAAGCTCGATAGCCTCTATCAGTCCATCACTCTCACCGCTTACCAAAAGACCATTTTTCTCAAGAACTTTCTTTTATATTTTTGGATTTGCCTCGTAGCGGTGGCGGTGACGCTCTTTTACACTCTTTGCATTGCCATAAATTTCAGCTAGAAGCGTCTTTGGTTTGATGTCGCAGTTATATGCTCCAAGCCTCATCGTGCCGCCAAGTGGGCTTGTGTGCGTTCTTATCTGTTTTTTTGCCGTGAGCGTCGATAAAGCTATCGATTAGATAGATGATAGGATTTTTTGCACTCTTTGTCAAATTCCATAGAATTTGCGTCTTCTAAGCCCAAAACATCTCTTGCAAACTCAATTAGTGCTAACTGCATACCAAGGCAAATTCCAAGATATGGGATCTTATTTTCACGAGCAAATTTTATAGCCTGCATCTTGCCTAAAACGCCTCTTTCGCCAAAGCCGCCAGCTACTAAGATGCCATCAACATCTTTTAAAAGCTCATTTACATTGTTCTCTTCTATCTTTTCGCTATCTATCCAGCGCAAATTTACCCTAGCGTCTAAATTTGCTCCAGCGTGGATGATACCCTCAGTTAGGCTCTTATAGCTCTCTTTTTAGATCGATGTATTTACCCACAAATGCTATTGTAGTTTCATTTGTTGGAGCGATTATCCTTTTTACTAGGCTATCCCACTTTGCCATATCTGGTTTAAGCTCATTAAAGCCTAAATTTTCAGCGATCGGCGTTAATATATCTTGCTTTAAAAATGAAAGTGGAATTTGATAGATACTTGCGCTGTCTAAGCTCTCTATGACACAATTTTTTTCTCAACACCACAGCTTGCTGCGATCTTATCTTTTAGCTCGCGGTTTAGTGGCATTTCAGATCTGCAGATGATGATATCTGGTGTTATGCCTATACGTCTTAACTCACCTACGCTATGCTGGGTTGGCTTTGTCTTTAGCTCGCCAGCTACTTTGATAAATGGTACAAGCGTTAGGTGGATATTTAGTGCTCTTTTTTTGCCAACTTCCACCCTTAGCGCTCTTATCGCCTCTAAAAATGGTAGTCCCTCGATATCGCCAACAGTTCCACCGATCTCAACTATGAGCACATCTTTGCCCTCACCTGCTTTTTTTATGCGGTCAACTATCTCACCAACGATGTGAGGGATCACTTGTATTGTTTTTTTCCAAGATAGTCACCACGTCGCTCTTTTTTTCGATAACCGAGCTATAAACCCCTGCCAGTCGTGAAGTTATTATCTTGACTTAGGCTCTCATCTAAAAATCTCTCATAGTGGCCAAGATCTAGGTCTGTCTCCGCGCCATCATCTGTAACAAAAACCTCTCCGTGCTCTAATGGGCTCATCGTGCCAGGATCTACGTTGATATATGGATCAGCTTTTTAAAACACTTACTTTTTAGTCCGGAATTTTTAAAAGAGTCGCGATAGACGCAGCTGCGATGCCTTTTCCAAGTGAGCTTAAAACGCCACCCGTGATAAAAAAATGTACTTCGTCTCTTTTTGCCATTAATTTTTCCTTCAAATTTATTTATTTTTTTAATTGCGGATTATACCCCTTAAATATTTAGTAAGGCATTAATCGTATAAATTTTAAAAATTATTCTTTAAGTCTTTTTGTTATAGACTTCAAAAACTATGATAAAAAAACTACCTAAACATCATTGCCTCTTTATATATAGAGGGCTTTAAAAAAACATGAAAATAGGCAAAAAAATTATGGCTTCTCATAATAATAAAGCTTATCATCATGTTTGGAATTTTAAAAGTCTTCATATTTGACGAGACTCTAAATACCATTTCAAACCGACGAAGAAAAAAAGCGAATTTGTAATTCGTAATTTAATAAAGGAATAAAATGTCTGAGATGGATTTTGTTGATTGGTCTAGGGCTCAGTTTGCGCTGACTGCCATTTACCACTTTTTGTTTGTCCCACTTACTTTGGGGCTAAGTTTTATCATCGCTATCATGGAGACGATATATGTCAAAACTGGCGATAAAAGCATGGCTTTGAGATAACGAGATTTCTGGCTAAAAGCTCTTTGGTATACACTTTCGCTATCGGTGTGGCTACTGGCATCATCATGGGATTTGAGTTTGGTACAAACTGGGCGAACTACAGCTGGTTTGTCGGCGATATTTTCGGCGCTCCACTTGCGATCGAGGGCTTACTCGCATTTTTTTCATGGAGAGTACATTTTTGCCATTATGTTTTTTTGGCTGGGATAAGGTTAGCAAGAAAATTTCACCTACTTTCAACATGGCTTGTTGCGATCGGTTCAAAATTAAGCGCACTTTGGATCTTAATCGCAAACGGCTGGATGCAATATCCTATCGGTATGAAATTTAACCCAGATACCGCTAGAATGGAGATGCAAAAATTTCTTCGAAGTCGCACTAAATCCACTTGGTATCACTACTTTACACACAGTAACTAGTGGCTACACTATCTCAGCTATTTTTGTGATAGGAATTTCTGCTTGGTTTTTAATCAAAAAACGCCACATCTTACTAGCTAAAAAAAGTATCGTCGTTGCTAGCGCATTTGGACTTATCACATCGGCATTTTTGCTACTTAGCGGCGATGAGAGCGCATATCTTGCAGCTCAGAAACAGCCTATGAAGCTTGCTGCGATGGAGGGACTTTATAATGGCGAAACTAACGCTGGTTTAGTTGCCGCTGGCATTTTTAAACCCAGCTAAAAAGCTTGGCGATGAGAGCGATGCCTTTTTACTTGAGATAAAAGTACCTTACGCACTTGGCATCATGGCAAACAGAGAGCTTGACTCATTTACACCAGGCATAAACGACCTACTTTATGGCAACAGCGAGCACAATCTAATAAGCGTAGAAGAGAAGATGGCAAAGGGCAAAGTAGCTATCGAAGCTCTTAAAAACTACAAAGAGGCTAAAAAGCAAAATGACGAGAGCTTGATGAAAAGCTCGCTTTCAAATTTAGAGAGCAACCCTAAATTTCTTAGGATATGGCTATCTTAAGGACGCAAAAAGATGCTGTGCCACCAGTTGCACTTACATTTTTATAGCTTCCACATCATGGTCGCACTTGGCACTTACTTCATAGCTCTTTTTGCTATTACGCTCTATCTAAATCTTTCAAAAAAATATAAATTTGAAAACATAAGAGTATTTTTTTGTGGGTCTGCCTCTTTACCATACCGCTTGGCTACATCGCAGCTGAGGCTGGCTGGATAGTAACAGAAGTCGGCCGTCAGCCATGGGCGATACAAGATCTCATGACCGTTGGCGTCGGAGCTACAAATTTATCTGACTCAAATGTCAAAAATTTTCATTTACATTATTTGCTGTTTTTATTTACGGTCTTGCTGATAGCCGAGATCAAGATCATGCTTAAGCAAATAAAGATAGGATTTAACGATCATGCATAGTTTAAGCTTAGAAAATTTACAAATTTATTGGTGGTTTATAGTTAGCCTTCTTGGCGGACTTTTTGGTATTTATGATGTTTGTTCAAGGCGGCCAGTCGCTCATCTTTAGCCTTGGCAAGGACGAGCTTAAAAAAAGATATGCTCATAAATTCTATCGGTAGAAAAATGGGAGCTTACATTTACGACGCTTGTTATGTTTGGTGGCGCGTGCTTTGCGGCATTCCCGCTATTTTACGCTACTAGCTTTGGTGGCGCTTACTGGGTTTGGCTGGCTATTTTATTTTGCTTTATCATCCAAGCTGTAAGCTACGAGTACCGCAAAAAGCCTAATAACTTTTTAGGCGCTAGAACTTATGAAATTTTCCTTTTCATAAATGGCTCACTTGGCGTTATCCTTATTGGCATGGCGGTTAGTACATTTTTTTAGCGGAAGCGATTTTTGTGCTAAATGAACACAATTTTGTCGAGTGGAAGACTCCTTTTCGCGGTCTTGAAGCTTTGGCAAATCCTTACTTATACTTGCTTGGCATAGCGATGTTTTTCCTATCTCGCGTAGGCGGCTGCTTATATCTTATAAACAACATCGCTGATGGCGAATGTATACAAAAACGCTAGAAAACAGCTAATTATCAACACCGTGCTATTTTTTTGCCATTTTTTTCTAGGATTTCTTGCTTGGGTGCTTACAAAAAGATGGCTTTGCATACGACGCAAATGGCGTAGTTAGCCTTATGCCTTACAAATACGCTATAAATTTGATCGAGATGCCTATCGTCGGTATATTGCTTCTTGTTGGCGTTGTTTTTGGTACTTGTTGAGATTTTTCCAAGGAGCATTTACAAAAAAAGTATACGTGAATTTTTGCTTACGGTGTTGGTGTGACACTGGCTGTGACCGCACTATTTTTTTGATAACAGGCCTAAATGGCACTGCATTTTTATCCGTCATTTAGTGACCTTTCTAGCTCGCTAACTATCAAAAAAACGCAAGCTCTAGCCACTATACACTTGGCGTTATGGCCTATGTTAGTTTGCTAGTGCCAGTAGTGCTTGCTTATATCATCGTCGTTTGGAGAGCAATAGACAGCAAGAAGATCACGCAAGACGAGATCAAAAATGATCATCACGCATACTAAGGATTATAAATGTTAGAAGCAGGGAATTTTTGATACTTTGGCCAGTGACGCTATTTGCTAGCTATAATTTGTTCTTTTTTTCTCTTAAGAAATTTGACACAAATAACTAGAAATTTAGGGGCGTTTGCTCCTAAATTCTTCTTTTTATTTTTTTACTCTTTAAAACGACTTCTTTATAAATTTATTTAAGCCACTTTTTCATATAAGCGTTAGTTTTGCGTGAGATGGGTAGTAAGATATCATTACATTTTATTAAAGGAGCGAAAATGAGCAAGAATTTCTTAGGTTCTGTTACCCTTGCGGCTGTTTTTGGTTAGTGGTCTTAGTATAGGCATCACGCCACTAGAGGCTGGAGTCCTGGCTCATCACGTAAAGGTTCAAGGTGAGCTTGGATCGGTCTTTATAAATCCTTATGACGTATCGCCTCTAACTGCTATCATCGATAGAGCTGGCAAGGACATCAAAGATATCCACGTCAAAGTAAAAAGGCAAGCCAGATGGCGGTATCGACATCGACTACAACGTCTCAGAGCATGCCCCTGCTTACGCATGATGGTGTGCCCTATTTGGGGACTTTACCCTGACTATCTAAATGAAGTTGTCGTTAGCTACACATTTAACGGAGCTAAAAAGGTAGAAATATATAAAATTTACGCCCAGCCTATCGTCACATATAGCCGTGATTATAGGTTCTCACACATGCAAAAGACTCGCGTGAAAAAAAGGTCGATCCTGCCTTTAAAAACAGGCTCTATCTCATAAATACACGATCACAAGCGTCTATAAACCGCTTGATTGGAAAAATGGCGGAGCTGCTAGCTGGAATGACTTTACCGAAAACTACATCGTAGACACCAAAGGTGAGGTTAGATGGTATCTTGACTATCAAAAATTTTACGACCGCAGCGAGCGCAGAGTAATGGATGGAGGCATGATGATGGGCTTTCATCAGCTAAAAAAACGGCGATATCAGCTTTGGCATGGCTCAAAGATATCTAAGATACGACCTTATGGGAAAAGAAATTTATAATCGCCCGCTTCCCAAGAGGCTACATCGATCTAAGCCACGAAGTTATGCCGTTAAAGGGCGACCACTCACTTCTTAGAGTTGGCAAATACAACTACCACCACAAAGATAGGGCAAAAATTTCTCACACTATAAGAGACCACATCATCGAGGTCGATAGCACTGGCAAAAGTGGTCGAAGAGTGGGATCTAAACGAAAGTCTGGCAACAACGTCTACCGCAGCAACCTCATAAAAAGCACTTGATGCTAGAGCTGTTTGCCCTAAATATCGACATGGAGGCAAAAGAAATCAAGATAAGCGATGATCAGCCATTTGGCGACATCACCTCTACTGGCACAGGCAGAAACTGGGCTCACGTAAACTCTATCTCATATGATGAGAGCGACGATAGCATTATCCTCTCACTTCGCCACCAAGGTATCGTTAAAAATCGGCCGAGATAAAAAAAGTAAAAATGGATACTAGCTTCGCCTGAGGGCTGGAGTGAAGAATTTAAAGCCAAAGTGCTAACTCCAGTCGATAGCAAAGGCAATGAGATAAAATGCGAAAACTCAAAATGCGAGGGCGAATTTGACTGGTCATGGACTCAACACACCGCATGGCTAACGCCAAGATATGACAACAAAGGCAGTATAAAACATCTAAGCGTCTTTGACAATGGCGATGCAAGAGGCATGGAGCAGCCAGCCTTTAAAGAGGATAAATACTCCCGCGCGGTTGAGTACAAGATAGATGAGAAAAAGGGCACGGTTGAGCAGACTTGGCAGTTTGGCAAGGAGCGTGGCTTTAACTTTTATAGCGCAGTTACTAGCAACGTCGAGTGGCAAAAGGATAAAAATACCTACTTCATCTCAAGCTCAAATGTAAATTTACTCCGTCCTGACAAGACTATCAAAATGGTCTTAGTTGAGATCGATCCAAAGACAAATGAGATCAAATTTGAGATGGATGTAGACTCTGCTTCAAGAGATGATGTTGCTTATAGGGCAATGGTTATTGATCCGGAGGTATTTAGTTATTAGCAGTATCTGGTGTGAGATTTTTTTCTCACCAGCTTTTTAGTTGTTGTTTTGAAATTTATAGATTGCTTCTTTGATTCTAGTAAGGTTAGAAATTTATCGCTCGCTCTAGTTCTGGCAAGTCTATATCTTTATCCGCTTCAAAAAGCTTTTACCATCTCGCTTAGCTCTTTTTGTCTCATCACTTGCAAGGGCTATGCTTTTTAAAATTATCATCATCTATCTGGTCAAATTTCTAAAAAGATCGATGCAAATTTATCTTTCAGAACTTTCTTTATTTAGCTTTCTATTTTTCCAAAGCTTTCTTTGTTCCACCATTTTTTTATTACAGGTTCTAAATATCGAATCTATTGTTTCATTCACTTCATCAAGTAAAATTTCTATTTTTTTCACTTTTGCATATAAAACTCTCTTAACTATAAATTAAATTTAAAATAAAAAGCTAAATCGCTCTTGTTTTTGGAGATTAGAAGTTGTTTTACTTCTTCGCGTAAAAAGGAAAAAAATTAAAGTTGTATTTGTGAAGTTATTTTTCATAAAAGTTTACGCCAGAATTTAGAAATTTTAGTTTGCATTGGCATCACTTTTTATGCCCTCTATTTTTTGCGATCATTTTCTCATCCTTGTTAAAAAAATTTTATCGCATTGTATAAATTTTTCATAGGCCTTGTAAATTGTACCAGGGTACAATAAAGCCCTATGAATCAATATTTATAACACATTGATAATATTTTTTTACGTTATTATTTTGCATACTGCTTTGATTAAAATTGCCGAAATTTCGTAGCTATTTAGCTCATCCTTTTTGTATAAATTTCTACAAATTTAATGTGTTATTTATGTAATAAAAATTACTAAATTGCAAAAATTTTTTAAAAATCTTTGATACTTTATATGTGATAAAATCCTCTCAAATTTTAAAAAGGATCAAATTTGAGAAGCGATATAATCAAAAAGGCTACACAAGAGCCCCACACCGCTCACTTTTTACGTGCGACTGGGTTAAAAGATGATGACTTTAATAAACCATTTATCGGCGTTGCAAACAGCTTTATAGAGATCATTCCAGGCCACTTTTTCTTAAATAAATATGCGCAAATTTAAAAAGATGAGATTCGCAAAAAAATGGCTGTATTCCATTTGAGTTTAACTGTATCGGCGTGGATGATGGCATCGCGATGGGGCATGGTGGCATGCTATATAGCTTGCCTAGCCGTGAGATCATCGCAAACTCGATAGAGACCGTGATGAACGCTCATGCACTTGACGCACTTGTTTGTATGCCAAACTGCGACAAGATCGTCCCTGGCATGGTTATGGGTGCTTTTAGGGTCAATGTCCCAACCGTGTTTTGTAAGCGGTGGCTCAATGAAAAAGGGCTACACAAAAGATGGCAAGCCAATCGATCTTGCGACTGCGTTTGAGGCGGTTGGTAGAGTGAGACCAAAGAGATAGATGAGGCCGAGCTAAAAGATATCGAGTGCAATGCATGTCCAAGCGGTGGCAGCTGTAGCGGTATGTTTACAGCAAATTCTATGAACACGCTTTGTGAAGCGATGGGTATAGCGCTCCCTGGCAACGGCACCATCCTGGCGCTAACTCCCAGAGCGTGAGGAGCTCATCAGGCAAGCTGCTCGTAGGATTTGCCAGATCGCCCTTGATGAGAAATTTAAGATAAGAAACATACTAAATGAAAAGGCGATCCGCAACGCACTTGTCGTTGATATGGCGATGGGCGGCAGTAGTAACACCGTCCTTCACATGCTAGCCATCTCAAGAGAGGCTGGCGTAAATTTAGATATCAAAGAGCTAAATAAGATCAGCCAAAATATCGCTCACATCGCTAAGATCAGCCCAAGCTTGCCAAACGTGCATATGGAGGATATCGGTAGAGCTGGCGGTATGAATGCGGTGATAAAAGAAATTTCACGCAGAGATAATGGCATGCTAAATTTGGACAATCTCACAGTTAGTGGCGAAACTCTAGGAGAGCGTGTCAAGGTAAGTGACATCAAAGATGAAAGCATCATTCACAAAGTAGAAAACGCCTATTCACAAGTTGGCGGACTTGCCATTTTATTTGGAAATTTAGCCGAGCAAGGCTGTGTAATCAAGACAGCTGGCATCGTTGGCGAGCGTAAATTTAGCGGCAAAGCGGTCTGCTTTAACTCACAAGATGAAGCCATAGCTGGTATCTCAAAGCGGTAAAGTAGATAAAGGCGATGTCGTCGTCATCCGCTACGAAGGCTACGCGGAGGCCCTGGCATGCAAGAGATGCTAAGCCCCTACCTCACTCATCATGGGACGAGGCCTTGGTGCAGACGTAGCACTCATCACAGATGGTCGCTTTAGCGGGGCGACAAGGGGTCTAAGCATCGGCCACGTAAGCCCAGAAGCGGCTGAAGGTGGCATGATAGGCCTGCTAAAAGATGGCGATATAATCGATATAGACGTCGATAAATACGAGATAAACGTTCGCCCTAAGCGAAGCCGAGATCGCAAAGAGAAGAGCGGGAATTTAAGCCAGTTGATAAAGCGCTAACCTCTCGCTGGCTAAGGCAATACCGCAAACTAGTCACAAACGCAAGCAACGGAGCAGTTCTAGAAGCATAAAAATTTACTATAAAGCAAGGAGTAATCTCTTTGCTTTTGTAAAAATATAGAAATTTCTTCATTTTTTTAAGGATACTAAATGCAACAAGATTTCTATTTTTATGCTGCTATATTTTTTTAGGAGTACTATTTTTTTGATTGCGATATTTGTCATCTATTCATTTAATAGAGACAAACTCGAGCTAAAGAGAAATTTGGCACAAAAAAAGAGCAAGAAAGAATTTTGAAATTTTCATCAAATCTAACAAATTTAGTATCTAAAAAAATAGTGAAAATCTACAGCTAATTAGCGAGCAAAAAGCAAGGCTTATGTCAAATCACGAGCGAATAGACGAGCTCATCAGTGAGATCGATGCGCTAAAAACCAAAAATAGCACAAAAAGACGAAGCCGAAGATGCAATGGAGCGCGTGATAAACGAGCTTAAAGAGAGTATCGGTACAGCAAATGAAAGGTCAAGAATAACGAGGCAAATTTCACTGCAACTCTAGCCGAGCTAAATCAAAAATAAAAAGTGCTTTAGCTGAAGCAAGTGAGAGAGAAAATAGATTAAAAACGTGATATGGCTGTGCTTAGAAATGAAATAGAAGCAAAAAGAAAATAGCCTAAAAGAGCAAGAGGCAAATTATTAAAAAGTAAAAAAATGAGTTAAATTTGAGATTTTTCTAATCTTGCAAATAAAAATATTTGAAGAAAAAAAGTGCAAATTTTCACACAAAATAGCCAAAATTCTTTAGATCTTTTACTAAAAGCCTCTAAAAGGAGCAAATTTCAACCTTTCAAGAGCGCGTAAATGCAGTCCACGACGAATCAGTTAAAGGCATGAGCGCGCTAGGAACGCAGATTAAGCACATAAGTGAGGTTGGTATCTCAATGTCAAAAGAGGCAAACTCACTAGCCACTGCACTAAAAGGTAGCAATAAAACACTTGGAAACTGGGGTGAAATACAGCTTGAACGCACATTTGAGGCTTCTGGACTTGTAAAAGATGAGCACTACTTGACACAACAAAATTTCAAGAACGAAGAAGGCAAACGTCTTATTCCTGATTTTTATAGTAAAGATACCAGATGGTAAGCACCTAATAGTTGATTCTAAAGTCTCACTTGTAGCTTACGAAAAGGCTATCACAGCTAGCAACGAAGAGGAGCTAAATTTAGCATTGAAAGAGCATATTGCTTCTATGAAAAAAACCACATAGATGGCTTAAATAGTAAAAATTACGGAGAGATCGTACCTGATAGTCCTGATTTTTGTATTGATGTTTATACCAATTGAGCCAGCATATATCGAGGCTATGAAATGTGATAGTTCTCTTTTTGACTATGCATTTCAAAAGCGCGTAATACTAGTATCTCACACTACACTTATGCCTATTCTTCGCACAGTGGCAAATTATGGCGCATAGAACGTGGCAATGAAGAGGCCAAAAAAATATCGTAAAGAGTGCGATTAAAATTTATGATAAAGTCCGCAATGTGGCCGAGCATATGAATAGACTTAGCAATACACTAAATACTGCAAACAAACATTTTAACGCCCTTGCATCAAGTTTTTAGTGGCAGAGATGGTCTTGTTAGTAGACTTGAAAAAGTACTAAAACGCTTGTCTCCAGACGATCAAAAAGATATAGAAGTAAAAGAGATCGGCGTAAATAACGAATTAGAAAAAGAGGATTAGGATATGGCTAGAAAAAAACTAGCCATAAAAATTTATTTTAAAAGACCTTGTTTTTTTCATTTGTTCCATTACTTGAGCAAACATCTCTTTAGCTTGTTTGCAAGTAGCATCTTGTTGCTCTTTTGGTAAAGAAGCTAGTTGATCGATTGATTGTTTCTTTTTGATCTTCATACATTACTACTTGTTGCTCTTGTCCAGCTTTTTTTGTAAGCTTCAACCATCTTATCGATGTCTGAGAAGTATGATTTGCAAGTATCTGTAAGATCTGCAGCGTTTGAGGCTTAGTGCAAAGCCAAGAGTAGCTAAAACTAAAAAGTGATTTTTTTCATCTCTTTCTCCTTGTGAAAAATTTGAAAGGATTGTATCATTTTTTTATAATATTTTATGACTTAAATTAATAGCCAAGGCAAACACCTTGACTATTTTTGGCTTTTTAGCCCTAGAAATTCGCGCTTAAAATACTCTTTTTGGAGCTTTGCAAAGCGGGCAAGCGCCTGGAGCTTTTTGCCTCTATGAACGTGTCCGCACACCTCGCAAACCCAGATATCTTCTTCATCGCTCTCAAAAAGCCCTCTTCATCAAGCATCTTTTTTTAAGCTCTAGATATTCTCTTTCATGCTCAACCTCGACCTTGCCGATCGCGTTAAATAACCTCTCAACATCTCTTAGCTCTTCTTCTTTTGCGATCTTTTGCAAAGTCTGGATACATCGTCGTATGCTCGTAGTTTTCGCCAGCTGCAGCGTCAAGTAAATTTTTCATCCATCTTATCGATCGGATCGTTCATTAGCTCGTGATATTTTTTTAAACTCAGCTCTTGCATGCCATTTCTCATTCTCAGCTGCCTCATAAAAGTGTCTAGCTATCGCGTGATAGCCTGCTTCTTTAGCTAGGTCGCCGTAAAGCTCATATTTATTTCTAGCTTGTGACTCGCCAGCAAATGCCTTCATCAAATTTACAGCTGTTAAATTTTTCAGTCACGCATTTCATCTCTTCGCCGCAACAGGTTAGTGTACCGCCGCCAACTTTTTGAACCTCGATCTCGTTGCCGCATTTCTCGCATTTGTATGTTTCGTACTGTCTCATTTTTGACTCCTATTTTTGATAAATTTTTGATTGGATTATAACCAAATAATTAAAATAAGTAAATAATAATTTTTATTGATAACGTATATTATTATTTTTATTTTTTTGCATAAAATTTGTGTGAGTTTTCGTTACAAATGGAGAGACTAGCAAAAAGCACAGGATACGCTACTACAAAAAGCTTTTACGTAAGCAGTTAGCCAAATTTTTACAAAGCCATCAACAAAGCCAAGGTTTAGATATGTCAGCACAAATGACATAAAAAAACGTCATAAATGCTGACATTATAAACGCAAAAAAATATTTATAAAATTTTGCTGGCATCATGAGATTTTGCCTATCAGCTCGCCTAGTCTTTTTGAATGATCGAGCGCCTTTTGCCTTATCAAAGCAAGCTTTTGCCTCATCGTGTCTGCTCTGATATGATAGCCCTCCGCTATAAACATATCCTGCAAACTCCATTCCGCAAGTATTCGCTAGTGCCTTAAGTGGTGGCAAAAATTCTTCTATCTCGTATCGCTGAAGCGCCTCTTTTTTTATAAAAGCTCTTCAGGCGCGCCAGAGGTAAATGAAAGCACTAGCTTCTTGCCACGTAGCTTATCTCCGCTGCTGCCATGAGAGAAGCCATGAACTAGCACATCCTCAAACCATTTTTTTGTAAAAGCGATGGCACGCCGTACCAAAAAAATGGATAAACAAGCACAATCACATCAGCCTTTACAAGCTTCTCTTGCTCGGCTTTTTACATCGATCACATAGTTTTTATAAAGCTCGCTTAGTATGTCAAAGTTTAGCCTCTGGCACGTGCTTTTTTAGCTCGCCCAAGATGATTTTATTTGCAAAGGGATTTTTCAAGGTCAGTGTGACCTGATACAACTAAAATTTCACTCATTTTTCTCCTTAAAGTACTTGCAAACAAAAGCTACTTGCCTTGCTGGTATCGCCACCCACGTATGTAGCTACCTTTGGATAGGCACACACTAAAAATTCCTTGCCAGCGTAGATCCCTACTTTTTTTGCTAGCATGCTCTTTGGCGCTTCGCCCTTTTCGTGCCACGCTTCAAGCGCACTAAGAGGATCGACGTCATCTATGCCGTTTCCGCCACCGCAGTGGTTCATCCCAGGTAGCGCAAAAAAATGCCGCGAAAGTACTGGCTATTTTCATTATCAGCCTCTAGCTTTTTAAACCAATCCCTTTGATCTTTTTGCCGAAAAAAACTGGGTCTGAGACGCCAGTTACGATGATTATCTTGCCGCCATTTGCGCTAAATGTGCTAAGGCTTGTTGAGATGGCGTCATTTCTCGCTGCGGTCTCGAAAGTCTTTGGCGTGTCTTTGTCAAAGTCCGAAATTATCGTGTCAAAAATTTGGCTGCGCGGGCGTTAAAAAGTAGTAATTCACCGAGCCACTTGAAAGCGTGATGTTTCTAGCGTTTGGCTTGGCGCTTTGTGAGTCGCCTAGTTTCCATTGCCTCCAGCCCTCAGCGCTCACGCCTGAGTCGTAAAACCAGCCACTATAAAGTTTGCTCGCCCTTGCTGTTTTTTTAGCTCCGTTAAAGATTTTCTCTATCGCTGCTATCTTTTGCTTTGGCACATTAAGCTTTTTGGGTCAAATTGCACGTTTCCCAAGCATTGATGATCCCATCTTTTAGCCCGTCTAAGCCGTCACATTTTTTTCAAGCACGGCTTGGCTTAGCTTATCAAGGTCATCCTGCGTTAGGGGCATTTGCAAATATTTTTCTCGCCTTTTTTTCATTTTTTTCGGAGCTATCTTCATAAGGGCTTGGTTGTCCCACTGCTGAGCGATCGCCGCGCGAGATAGCCTAAAAGCCAGGGGTTTGCAGCGATGACGCCATCAAATTCTAGCGGATAGCGCTGTGCTGCGATGAGTGCTGCCCTGCCGCTATTTGAGCAGCCCATAAAATAGCTGTGTTTTTGGGGCTTTTGGCGTATGCGGCAACTAAAGTTTGCTTAGCTGCGTCTATGACCTTGCCGATCGCTTGATAGGGCGTAGTCTAGCCTTGCTTGTTGATCCAGCCCAAACTCAGCCGTTGACTTTGGGTAACCTGAGTTTGTAGTAACGACCGCATAGTCTCTAAGAAGCACTGGCGTGGCTGTGCTTGTTCGTATCGGCACCGCACCAATAGCAGGCGCTACAAAGCCGTCCATACCGCCACCACCTTGAAATAAAAACTTCTCATTCCACTGCTCTGGCAGCCTTAGCTCGTAGTCTATGGCGTACTCTTTTGCCGTCCGAGCCTACGCGCCTATATAGCTTGCCATGCACCACGCAGTGAGGCTTTGCTTTGATCATATTTTTTTACTACCGCCAGTTAGTGCAGACATCCTATCAGCCGAGACTTCGCCGCTCTCATTCCACACCACATCTATCATCTCGTTGTTTAGAAATTTTCACATCTTTTAAACTCTCACATCCTACCTTATCAATGGCAAAAGCCGTACTGCCAATGAGTGCCGGTGCGCAAAAAAAGTGAAAATTTTATTCATAACATCTCCTAAAATTTACCTTGCTAAATGAGGTCTCGTTTTTTTGAGACCAAAAGCCGTCAAATCGTCTATTAGCCCAGCTCGCTCTTTTGCGTAAGCCTTGTAGTTTTCGCTGTGGCAGTAGCTCTCAAAGCTAGCTTCGTCTTTGTAAATTTCAACCAGCACCCACTTGTTTGGCGCATCCTTTTTACTAAAGGCAAACTGCGCATAAGCGCCCCTCATCTACACTTTTTTTGCATATATTGTTTGATGATCTTTTTCACATTCGCATCGCTTTTTGCCTTTAGGCTTAAGTTTGTGATGTGAAAGTAGGCATCTTTTAGCCTCTCCGGCGTTAAATTTTCTAGAAAAACGCAGCCCTCTTTTTTTACACCAATAGCCTTTTTTTGCTAGCTAAAATTGAGCGCTTGCGCTTACAATTCTTAAAAATGCGCCGAGCTAATATGCTTTTTTATAAGCCTCCTCATCCTTATAAAACTCAAGCACGTAAAATAGCTCTGGCCTTGCTCTTTGCGTTTACAAAAAAAGATCGCCTGTGTGCCTGGCTCGCTCTTTGAGCTTAGTATTTTTTTCTCTGCCAAGCTGCTTTAGCAAAGTCTTGTTATTTGGCGTTGAAAGCAGCTCATATAAGCTCACTTTTGCCTCCGCCCCAAAGGCAAAAAGCCGCCAAAACCGCTAGTAAAAAAATAGCTTTTTTTATCATCAAAACTCCTTAAACTTTATCTATTCTCTACTCTTTTCATCCAAGCAAAAAGCTCATCAAGGTCGTAGTCGCCGCCATGTCCTTGTCTCCAGACCGCTTCAAAATCAACCTCTTTGCCAGCATTTTTTTAAGCGAAAGTGCAAGCATAGCAGGTATGGCAAGCGCTAAGTCGGTGTCGTTTGTGCCCCTGCCTTATGCGGTAGAAATTTCGCTGCATTTTTTTGTTTTTTTAGCGTAGTTCATCGCATTCATCATTTTTTTATGACGCTAGCCTCTGCCATCTGGCCACCACTTCGCTCTTTTGCAAATTGGTAAAGTGCTTTGCAGGCGTTTTGCTATCGCCAAAGAGATCGTTTTCAGGATTTTTCTAGTGCAAGACCGTCAAATGCGACTGGTGCTTTGGCGCGTTTTAGCGAGGCGATGAAGTCTTCAAGCTTAAATGTATATCCAAGCGAGCAGCCCTGCGTGTCAAGCGTGATAAATTTGAGGCGTTAGTGTGCTTTTTGTCGCTACTTTTTGTAGCGGTAAATGCTCTTGAGATAAGGGCGTTTATATACTCTTTGAAACTGCCCTCGCCGTTTTTCATCAAGGCTTAGCGCGTGGCCTTTGGCGTCTTTTTAAATGTAGCGAGTTTAGATAGGGCTGGAAATTACTCTTTAGCTCACGTGAGAGCTCTTTTTGCGTGGCGTTTAGCTCACCTGTGATCATCTTTGGCTTTTTTGCTCCTGTCGTTAAAAGCTAGCCGCGTCAAGACTTGTAAAATCAATCCTTTCAAATTTATCCAAATCCCCCAAACATCCACTCATATGCCCTCGTCCTCATGCTCTAAATTTGTCACAGGGCAGTAGGCTGAAGCGGCGTAAAGTTTGATCATCCGCCTTTGCAGCGCCTAGCTCTTTTAAGATATGGCTCATACTCTTTTGCCCCTGCACTAATGCCAAGAAGTGCCGACATCGCACCACCTGCACTCGTGCCGTTTGAGATGATCTTATTTGCGTCGCCTGGCATAAATTTATCGTTAAATTTAAGATATCTAACGGCCGCTTTTAGATCGACTATCGCAGCTGGGGCTTTGCCGATAAATTTCTCGCCATCTTTTTAGTGTCCCTACCCCTAGCGCCAACGCTCGCCACGACATAGCCTCTAAGAAGCGCTTCGAGGGTGGCATTTGGTTTTTCGTTTTTGGATTTCTGGCTTTGAAGGCATTGCGCTCATATAGCCGCCGATCGCGTTTGGCATAAGGATAGCGCTCTTTTGGTCGCTAAACTTTATCCTCTGGCACATAAAATTTAAGACCTCATAGTCGCTAGCTGGCTTTGCCACATAGACTATGCCCTCATAAGCTCTAAATTTAAGCGTCCTATCGCCAACTTGCACGCTTTTTAGCTCAAATTTCTTTTCATCAAATTTAAGTTCATTTCCAAAGCACGCACCTACTAAACAAAACCCCTAAAAATAGCAACTCTAACGCCTTTCATGATCTGCCTTTTTTTATTTTGTCCTACTTTTTTTGCTTTACCAGCCTTGGCGTAGGCTGCCAGGGCTTTAGCGCCTAGTTATCTTTTTGGCTCGTATTTGATCGCGTAGTCAAAGTCTGGCTTGCTTAAACTAAACTCAAAGCTATCTCTATCGACCGCGCCAACGCAGTAATGGCTATCATAAAGGCGAAGCAAAAAAACTCCGCCATCTGCTCGCTCGTGTGATACTTTTTAAACGCTTTGTCGTAGTCGTAGCTCTTTTTGCTAGTTGCCACCATGCCAATCTGTCTTTGTGGCAGCTGGAGCTAGCACTTTAGCCTGCATTTTTTTGCCTGCTTGTCCCTGTGCTAGCTCGTGGTAAAAGCCCCTCGCTAAAGGCGCTTACGAAAAATTTGCTAGCGCAGTATGTGACGGCATTTGGTACGATCTTGTAGCCACCTATTGAAGAGATATTGATGAGCTGTGTATCTTTGTCTTTGTATTTTTTTAGTAAAGAGCGTTGAGAGCGTGACAAGTGAGATGATGTTTAAATTTATCATCTGCGTGATTTTTTTCTAAATTTTGCTCGCCGACCTTGTTATAGTCACCAAAGCCAGCATTGTTTATAAGCGCTTTTTAGCTCATATTTTTTCTAAATTTTGCCAAAGAGAGGGCATTTTTCTTGTTTTGATAGATCACAAATCTCTATGACAACATCAACATCCGAGAAAATTTAGCTATCTCGCTTTTTAGCTGTTCTAAAAGCTCACCACGTCTTGCAATAAGGATCAAATTCTCCCCGCGCCTTGCAAATACCTTTGCCGCGGCCGCTCCTATACCTGAGCTTGCTCCAGTGATGGCGATGTATCTTTTCACTTCGCGTACTCCATCGGGCTATAAATTTTCGACACCTTCGCTGTGGTCATCTTGCGCTACTTGCACGATCACTTTAGCGATATCAGCCGCCCTCATTGGACGATACTCGTCAAAAAAGCCTTTTGGGATAAATTTAAACGCCTTTATCGCCAGATACTCGCCAAGTCTAAAGTCCTTTCTCTCAGCCTCGATAAGTGGCAGCCTAACGACGTGAAATGAGCTATATCCAAGCTCTTTTATCTTTTGCTTCTGCTTGGCCTTTTGCCTTTAGGTAAAATGAGCCTGACTTTCTGCTAGCACCTGCAGCTGAGAGTAAAACAAAGCGTTTTTGCGCCGCACTCCAAGCCAGTGGCAGATTAGCGGATAGGTCACATCGACTTTGTAAAACTGCTCCTTGTGCTTTGCCACCTTCATCGTCGTGCCAAGCGCGCAAAATACATCATCAGCGATAAATGGCACCTCATCTTTTAGCTCGTCAAAATTTACTATCTTTACTTCAAGCTTTTCGTGAGTAAATTCTAGTTCATGCCTAGCAAGGGCGATAACCTTACTATAATGCTCACTCTCGCATCAAATTTTTTAAAATCTCACTTCCCAAAGCACCGCTAGCTCCAGCTATAAGGGCGATCTTTTTCATATCTTTCCTTTGTAAAATTTGAGATAAATTCTATCTCGCTAAGGCAAAGAAATTTCACTTATGGCCTCTTTTGTATAAATTTGCTCTAGTCCCCTGCCCTTGGCGTAGTCATAAACTAACGCCATGATCTCGTCTAAATTTGTCTCATCAACGCCGATTTCAATAAGACTCGTTGGCGTGCCAATCTTGCTAAACCACTCTTTTAGCTTCTCTATGCCTGCGTCTGCGTCATCCACGCCAGACTTTCTTTGCCAAAGCGCTTAAATGCCTCTAAACTTTCTACTCTTATACCACTTCATCCAAGCTGGCATAACCACACTTAGTCCAGCTCCGTGTGCACAGTCTACTACCGCACCTATGGCATGCTCGATCATGTGATTTGGATATGAGTAGCCAGCTGTGCCAACGTAAGTTAAGCCATTTAGTGCCATCGTAGCAGCCCAGGCAAACTCGCCTCTAGCATCGTAATTACATGACTCTTTTAGTAAAATTTCTGTCGTTTTCATGACCGTTTTTGATGTTTGCTTCGATGTATACATTTATGATCTCAGGCTGAACACTCGCTGTAAAGTAGCCCTCGATGCTATGAGCGATAATGTCGGAAGCCGAATAGACCAAATACTCTTTGCTCACACTTGCTTGAAGAAGTGGATTTATCACCGATACTTTTGGGTAAAGACATGCTCCGTGCATAGCAAATTTCTGTTTTGTGGCTTCGTTTGTGACGACCGAGCCGCCGTTCATCTCTGAGCCAGTTGCTGCAAGCGTTATGATGTCAAAGATCATAAGCGCTTCACTTGGATCTTTGCCGGTAAAAAGTCCCAAACGTCGCCGTTATATTTAACTCCAGCAGCCACGGCCTTTGCCGTGTCAAGTACAGAGCCACCGCCTATGGCTAGCACGCTATCGACACCTTGCTTTTTTGCTAAATTTATAGCCTCATTTACCTTGCTTAGAACTGGGTTTGACTTCACACCACCGATCTTGCAAAACTCAATGCCATTTGCACTTAGGCTCTTTGCTGCCACATCAAAAAGGCCATTTTTTTATGATCCTATCGCTGCCATAGATGATAAGCGTCTTTTTAACGCCAAATTCTTTCATATATCTGCCGATATTTTTGCTCTTTGTCTTTGCCAAATTCTATTCTTGTAGGGTTTAAAAAAAGCTGTAAATTTTGCATAGTTTCTCCTTATTAGTTTTTAATGATTATAGTTTTTGTAAAGCAAAATACTTTTGTTAAAAAAATAATGAGTAGAAATTTAAAAAGTTTCTTAGTTTGATAGGAAGTTTTGAGATGATTTTTTTCGGATCAAAGCTACTTTTTAGCATCAACCAAATTTCCAAAATTTTTCACCTGTGCTAAGGAATTTTTGCAAATAATAATTGCCTCTATATCCAAGGTCATAAAAGACTCAGACATCAAAGAAATATCTGCTTCATCTAAAAAAATCTGCATGCACGGTTGTTCTTACTTCAAAATCGAAATTTATCTCAAGCAGATACTTTAGTGCGCTAATAAATTTTTTTCATATAAAGTTTGAGCCAGTTACGCCCACAAATTTCTCTTTTGGTGCTTTTAAAATCAAGTGCGATATAGTCAATCAGCCCTTCGCCTATCGCCTCTTTTTAAAATCTCAATATGAGAGCCATTTGTATCGACCTTTAGGCAAAAATTTTCTTGACTTAACCTCTCTTGCAAGTTTTTAAAAAAACAAAGGATTTGCCGTGCATTCGCCACCGCTAAAGACGATGCCATTTAGCTTACCTATGCGGCGGTCTAAAAAGTTACAAACCTCAGCCATTTCTATATTGCCATTTGAATTTACAACTTCTATATTGTAGCAATACACACATCGCATATTACAGCCTGCAAACCAAACTACTGCAGCCACTTTGTCTGGATAATCAAGCGTAGTAAATGGCGTTATACTAAAGACTTTATGCAAATTTATGAATATTTTTGAGATTTAAAAAGGCACAGAAGATTGTGCCTTTTTTATTTGAGTTTTTTTGTGTTTTTTTATTGGCTGCGGTGATTATCTTTTGCAGCAACTTGCGTATTCATCACATTTAATACGCTCTTTTATGCTCGCCTTTTTTTACCAAGGTTAAAGCTCTCAACTGGGCGATGATACCCCATAACACGAGTATAGACTACGCATTTTTGTGCGTTTATCTTGTACTTTTTTCTGTAAATTTCTTTTTCTGTCATTTCCTCTCCTTATTTGGAATTGTTTTTTTCTCTTTTTCTATTAATTCTGCATCACAAAGCGGACAAAAATTCATGCTCTCCAGCAATGTAACCATGTTTTGAACAAACACTAAACACAGGCGTTATCGTGATATATGGAAGCTTATAATTTGAGATTATGCTCTTTACAAGCTCCTTACAAGCTTTTAGGGTGAGCTGATCCTTTCTTTCATATAAAGGTGAAATACTGTGCCACCAGTGTATGAAGTCTGAAGATCATCTTGCAAATCAAGTGCCTCGTAAGCATCGTCTGTAAAATTTGCTGGAAGCTGGGTTGAGTTTGTGTAGTAAATATTCTCCCCGCCACCTGCTTGGATGATGTCTGGATAGCGCTTTTTTTATCCTCTTTAGCAAAGCGGTAAGTTGTGCCCTCAGCTGGAGTCGCCTCAAGGTTATATAAATTTCCAGTCTCTTCTTGAAATGTCCTTATCTTGTCGCGCAAAAACTCGACCATCTCAATAGCAAAAATCACGTCCAAATTTTGTTGAGATATTCTCCTTATCATTTGTGAAAATTTCTAAGAAGCTCGTTCATGCCATTTATACCGATCGTGCTAAAGTGGTTGTTAAAGTGCTTTAGATATCTAGCCGTATAAGGATAAAAGCCCTCTGTCATACATCTCTTGGATAAATTTACGCTTCTTTTTCAAGTGTCGATTTAGCAAGCTCTAAAAAGATAGCTTAGCCTGTTATAAAGTGCGACTTTATCGCCTTTGAAGTTGTATCCTAGGCGAGCCAAATTTATAGTGACAACGCCAATCGAGCCTGTCATCTCAGCACTACCAAAAAGACCGCCACCTCGTTTTAAAAGCTCTCTTAGATCAAGCTGCAAGCGGCAGCACATAGAGCGAACATGTCCTGGTTTGTAGGCTTTTTTTCGTTTTTCTATCTTGTTGCCATTCTCGTCATAAGTGTATTGTGAGCCGATAAAATTTTGAAAGTAGCTTTGAGCCCATTTTTGGCGGTATTTTTCAAAGAGTACATCCGCCACTTCACTATCCCAGTCAAAAATCCTCTGTAATATTTACCGTTGGTATCGGAAATGTAAAAGGCTGTGAGCACTTATCGCCAGCTGTTAAAACCTCGTAAAATGCCTTATCTATGCGTGCCATTTCAGGCTCGAAGTCCTTATAAGTCATATCGATTAGTTTTTTTCTCTGCCACGCTCGTTTGCTTTTTTTCAGAAATTTTTCTCATCTTTTTACATTTGTAAAGAGGTGTATATCATCACTCGTTGGGATCTGATCTCTTAGGTCGCTTGGGCAGGTGATGTCTATTGTTACGTTTGTAAATGGACTTTGTCCCCAGCGTGCAGGCACATTTAAGTTAAAAAAATAAAGCTAGTGATCGCCTTTTTGATCTCAGCGTCACTTAGATCATCTTTAAAAACATAAGGCGCAAGGTAGGTATCAAAACTAGAAAAAAAGCTTTGAGCACCAGCCCATTCGCTTTGCAAAATTCCTAAGAAATTTGCCATTTGATAAAGTGCCTCTCTAAAGTGTTTTTGGCGCTTTGCTCTCAACTCTGCCACGAACGCCGTTAAAGCCCTCGTTTAACAAAGCTCGCAAGCTCCAGCCAGCACAATATCCCTGTAAGGCAGTCAAGGTCATGTATGTGATAGTCGCCGTTTCTATGAGCAAGGCCTCTTCTTTGCTATAAACAGCGTCTAGCCAGTAGTTTGCGATGACTTTACCGGCGGTGTTGTTGATAAGTCCTGCATTTGAGTAGCTTGTATTTGAGTTTGCAGAAAATTCTCCAGTCGGTGCCGTTTATATACTCATTTATCGTTTGAGTTGAATTTATGTAAGTCGTATCGTCATTTAGGCCTAAAATTTGCTCACGCTGAAGCTTGTGTGTGTGGCGGTAGAGCATAAAGCTTTTTAAAACATCAAAATATCCGCTATTAAATAGCTCTTTTTCGATCGCATCTTGGATGTCTTCGACTGTTATTGCGCTTGACTTTTGAAAGATATCTTGGACAACATTTGTAAAAACTTTCTCATCATAAGCTAAATTTTCGCTAGCAAATGCTTTTTTTATCGCATCTACTATCTTATATGCTACAAATTCTTGTCTTGTGCCGTCTCGTTTTAAAATTTCACGCATCGCCCACTCTTTCCGATTGTTTTTTTAATATGGAGTTTTTAAAGTATAGGACAAGAAAGCTTTAAAAAGATAGATAACTATTTTTCTTTTGTTTAATAATATTTATCAAAAAAATATAAAATTTTAAAGACTTTTTCTTAAAGGATAAATTTACGTTATTTAGCATATATAATGTATATTATTATTTTTTTATATTAATTAAAAATATTAATTATTTTTTTATAATATAATAAAACAAAACTACTACTATTGTAGTTTTGTGTCTCTTTGTTTTTTAAATCTAAAAATAGCCATTTTTAAGACTTGAAAGCAACTTTAGCTGTTTGATCGTCGGGTTTAAAATTATTAGCCAACTGCTCCATGGGGTGAATATAGTTTCTAAAAATTTCTTAGTTCATGTGAAAAAATTTTTTAGTATCTTGAGATAGTAACTCAATACCGCCAGATACATCTATCATTTCTGATAGTTTCCAATCTTGAAAAAGGTTTTTACTTTTGTCAGTTTTGTCTTTTTGGCGATTGGTTATATGTATTAAATTGTTTTTGGATTTTTTTAGCATATAGCTCAATAAAAGACATTCTAAGACGCTTCCGCATAGTATAATTGCCGACATATATGCACCAATGTCCAAACATTTATCTATCTCCAGCATTCTATGCTCCAAGACCTTTTTCCAAACCAAGGTCTAAAGATAAATCTTTAATATTGATATCGTCAATTTTATCTTTAATAATTCGTCCCTTGAATCTATAGTATTTTTTTAATGCCAAGAAGCCTGTTTGTAATTTTTTTACGCATTCATTATAGATTTTTTTCGTTAAATTTGAATTTTTTTCCGCTATCAACATTAAATTTGATAGCGTTCTAATAAACCTTTTAATACTCTTCCATTTACTGAGTCACTTTCAGTTTGCCAAAAGACTCTTAACTTTTTTTGGCTTTAGAGCCTCCGTAGATTTGATATTTTTATATCATGTATGTCAATACCGGTGATACTTTTTATAAAAGTCATAGAAAGTTTGATTACTAAAATCTAAGACATAGCCACTATCCATTTCAAAAAGCGTTTCTAAATATCTTTTTTTCAATATCTGTTAAGCTAGACAAAGTAATTACCTTTTTTTGTTTTTTTAATATGGATATAAAAAGATACCTAAGGTAAAAAAATAGCCATAGGTATCTAATAAATTTTACTGACAACCCTCGCATTCGATAGAGCGGTCGGCCACGTCGTTTAGTTTTTTTCACTGTCTGGTGACTCAGAGCGAAGATAATAAGTTGATTTTAGTCCAAGCTCCCATGCAAGCATATAAATTTCACTTAGATATCCGCCGCTTGCTTTGTCTAGGCTCATAAAGATATTTAGACTTTGACCTTGATCAATCCATTTTTGGCGGATAGCACCTGCTTTTATGAGAATTCTCTGATCAAGCTCGTATGCTGGCGTGTAAAACTGCCAAGTATCAGGGCTTCAAATTGGCACGACATTTGGGATCATACCGCTTAGGGTTGTGCTCAAACCACTTGCGTTTATAGACTGGCTCGATGGTCTGAGTAGTGCCAACAAGGATCGAGATCGAGCTAGTTGGGGCGATCGCCATCAGATAGCCGTTTCTCATGCCGTCTTTTTTGACCTTTTCGCGTAGTTTGCTCCAGTCGCAGGCATTTTTCGTCAAATAGCCCGCCTCTATCGTTTAGAAGCGCTTTGGCGTTTGCGTTTGCCGTGTCGATAGGCATCACTCCCCTGCTCCACTTTGAGCCTTCAAAGAGCGGATAAACGCCCTTTTCTACCGCCAAAGTTGAGCTGGCATAGATGGCGTTGTAGCTTATGTTTTCCATCACGCTATCGATCAGCGCTAGGTGCTCGTAGCTGCCCCATTTCACGCCGCGCTCGGCTAGCATCTGTGCCTCGCCCATGACGCCAAGGCCGATCGAGCGGGAGGCTAGGGTTGGTGTGTTTTGACCTTTTTGTGCGGGTAGAAAGTAGGTCTATAACGTTATCAAGCATCCCTAATAGCTATCGGCACGACGCGCTCGATGTCCTCTTTTTTTGTTGATTTTGCTTAAACTGTATACTCGCAAGGTTACATACGGCGGTTTTGCCCTCGACGCTTTCTTTTTCGACGATGAGAAATTTGCTCACCGCCGATACTATCTAGAGCGCTTAGTTTTTTTGGCTTTTTTTGGTTATGCCGCTATCGACGGTGACGTCTTCTTCCTCGTCAAATAACCGCTCGGAGCCGTTATCAAACGTGATCTTGATCTTGTAGTAGTTTGGTTGCGTATTTTTGGAAAAATTTCCGGTGCATAAAGTTTGAGCTTCTGATTATGCCGTCGTGGTCGTTTGGATTGGCTTTGTTTGCGTTGTCTTTAAAGCACAAAAACGGCATGCCTGATTCAAAATAGCTAGTTAAATTTCTTTCTTCCACAGTTCCTTTGCCATGACGACGTTTTTTTGGATCTTTTTCGTCGTTTTCGTATGCTAGGTAGCGTGCCTCGAACTCATCGCCGTATAGATCGCACAGATCGGCGACCTCTGCCGGGTCAAATAGGCTCCAGCGTGCGTTTTTCTTTGACGCGTTTCATAAAAAGGTCGTTTATCCAAAGCGCAGGGAATAGCTCGTGCGCTCTGCGGCGCTCTTCGCCCGAGTTTTTACGAAGATCAAGAAAATCGCTCACATCCATGTGCCAAGGCTCGATATAAACAGCGATCGCGCCCTTTCTAGTGCCTAGCTGATCGACCGCTACTGCGATGTCGTTTGTCACTTTTTAAAAATGGTATGATACCGCCAGCTGCGTTTTTTTGTGTCCGTCGATACTGCCGCCCATCGCACGCACCTTGCTCCAGTCCCAGCCGATACCACCGCCAAATTACGAAAGTAGCGCCATCTCTTTGTAGCTATCAAAAATACCCTCGATATTATCAGGCGTGCTGCCTACGTAACAGCTGCTTAGCTGGTGGCGTGTAGTCCTTGCGTTTGAGAGCGTTGGTGTGGCTAGCATCACTTCAAAGTAGAGATGAGGTCGTAAAATTTCTTTAGCCCAGCCTTGGCTATCTAGCTCGTTTTGCGCAAGAAACATCGCGATCGCCATAAACATGTGCTGTGGCAGCTCGATTGGCATGCCATTCTTATCTTTTTATAAGATAGCGATCATAAAGCGTCTTGATACCAAGGTATGCAAACTGAAGGTCGCGCTCTGGTTTGATGTAGGCGTTTGAGATCCTCAAGATCGTACTTCTCTTTTTAGTCCAGGGATGATGCGGCCTACCTTTTCGCCCCTTTGCAAGATAGTCTTTTAGGTGGTTGTAGCCATTAAAGCCGGTCACTTTGTGATAAAGGTCAAACAAAAAAATAGCCTCGCAGCAACAAATGTCCAGTTTGGGCGGTCAATGTCGATCTTGTCAACTGCTGTTTTTTTATAAGAGTCTGCTGAATTTTCCTCAGTCGTTATCATATCTCTAAACTGGATTTTTTTGCGTCTACTTCAAGTTCACTAAGGCTTACATTGCTAAGGCCAAAAACGGCTTCGTTTGTGTATTTTTTGATCTTACTTATATCAAGCTCTTCTGTTCTGCCATTACGTTTTTATAACTTTCAAAAAAATATCTCTCCGTGTTAAATTTCTAATTTGGGATTTTTATCCAAAAGGAGATAAAAACTCTCTTTGTTAAAAAAAGTGCTTTTTAAATATAAAATTTGACTCAAAAAAATAATATTTTATTTTTTAAAAAAATTAAAAAATTTGATCTTATTTTTAAAATGATTGTAAAAATTTCTTGAAGCGATGTCTTGAAGCAAGAAGCATAAATTTGCCTCTTGCATTTAAATTTACTTGCCAAAGACTCTGGCAAAAATTCTATCTACGTTTTTTTGGTGTAGTAGTTGTAGTCAAAGCACTCTTTGATCTCATCTTTGCTAAGGCTCTTAGTTAAGTCCTCGTCGTTTAGCAAATTTTTGTAAAAAAATAGGCTGTGACCTTGCTCGTCGATCGCTTTTTTTGCCCTCTTGCAAGTCTGCCCAGACTTTCATGGCGTTGCGCTGAACGATCTTGTAGGCATCTTCTCTGGAAATTCCACGCTGCGGCAGCTGTAAAAGCACGCGTTGCGAAAAGACTAGTCCGCCTGTTAAATTGAAATTTTTCATCATATTTTTCTGGATAGACGACTCAAATTTCGCTATCAAATTTTTGATACGAACCAGCATAAAATCAGCCGTGATAAACATATCTGGCAGGGATAAATCTCTCAACCGAGCTGTGGCTGATGTCGCGCTCGTGCCAAAGGGCGACGTTTTCAAGCGCTGGCGTGATGTATGAGCGTAGCATTCTGCAAAGGCCGGTGATGTTTTCGCTAAGGACTGGGTTGCGTTTGTGTGGCATAGCGCTTGAGCCTTTTTTGTCCTGGACTAAAGTACTCCTCCGCCTCGTAAACTTCTGTCCTTTGGTAGTGTCTAATGGCGACTGCGATCTTCTCGCAAGTAGAGGCTAGAACTGCGATGGCGCTTACCACATGTGCGTAGCGGTCGCGCTGGATCACTGGTTAGAGGCTGGAGCAGCCTTAAGGCCTAGCTCCTCGCATGTTAGCTCTTCAAATTCCATCGGGGCGTGGGCTCAATTCCCATAGCACCTGAGAGTTTGCCGTAGCTGATCGTATCTTTTGCGTCTTTGATGAGCTTTAGCGCCCTTGCGATCTCGTCGTACCAGATGGCAAGCACGAGGCCAAAAGTTATCGGCTCACCGTGGATGCCGTGGCTTCTACCAACCATGAGCGTGTGCTTGTGCTCGTTTGCTCTATTTTTGACTGCCTGCATAAACTCCTCTACGTCGCTGATGATGAGCTCTAGGGCTCTCTTTCATCTGAAGCGCAACGGCTGTGTCAATGCAGTCGCTTGAGGTCATGCCATAATGCACAAACCTGCTCTCCTCGCCAAGGCTCTCGCTGACGCTTGTTAAAAATGCGATGACGTCGTGCTTTGTCGTCTTTTTCTATCTCGTCGATGCGAGCCACTTCAAATTTAGCATTTTTTTGCAAATTCTCTCGCAGTCGCTGTCGCTTATGAAGCCAAGCTTATTCCAAGCTTTAATAGCAGCTTTTTTTCTACCTTGAGCCAAGCGTCGTATTTTGCTTGCATGCTCCACTTATCAGCCATCTCTTTGCGCGAGTATCTTTCGACCATTGTTGAACCTTTTTGTATTAGTTTTCTTTATCATAAAAAGTAAATTTTTCAGCCTTGAAAGCTAAAAATTTACATCGTGTAATTTTATAAAATTTAAGTTTGGATTATATAAAATCCGTGCTGAAATGTCGGTTATACGCTTATAAATTGTGCTAAGATAGCTCACTCGTTTTTTTAAAAAGGATTACCTTGCCATATGTAAATAAATTGTGCCACTGCAAACAAACAAAAAGCGTATGAAATTTCTGTTGCGAAGTGGTTTTAACATGAGCCAAACCCAGCGCCTCATAGATAAAAGGCAGGCTGATCTGCGATGGCAATGTCGTGAGCGAGAAAAAAATACCATATTGCGTGGAGAGGTCTTTTTGATCGACTATGAGGTGGAGCCAAAGGGACTTAAGCCGATCTTTGAATGCGAGAGCTTTGCTGTATTTGACAAGCCAAGCGGGGTACTGAGCCACCCAAATGGCAGACACTGCGAATACTCGCTAAACGATGAAAATTTACACACTTTTTGGGCGAGATGCGAGCGTGGCACATAGGCTGGACTTTGAAACGAGTGGCGTGATAGTCGTAGGAAAAGATAGAAATTCTACTATTAAACTAAAGAAAAAGTATTTTGAAAACAGAGGTTTCTAAAAAGCTACGTCGCGATGGTGCAAGGCAAGATCGAGCGAGATACGATCGATGCAAAAATGGATCTAGCAAACAACTATGACGATGTAAAAAAATGCGGATGCAAATTTGTGAAAATGGCAAGAGTGCTGTGACTAAAATTTTTGCCGATCAGATATTTTTGATGATATCGATACGACTTTGGTTCGAGCTATTCCTCTCACTGGTAGACAGCATCAAATTCGATTACATTTGTTTCATGTGAAACACAAGATACTTGGCGAACCACTTTATGGTTTATCACGTCCGCAGATCGAGAAAAATTTTAGATAAAGAGATGAGCGAGCGTGAACGGATAAATTTAACTGGAGCAAAAAGGCTCCTACTCCACTCAGATGAAATTTCTTTTTAAATTTGATGAGATTTTTTTATAACATAAAAAGTAAATTTGATGCTGAAAAGCGAATTTTATAGGTATGCAAAAGAGAGTTTACTTTTAGTCTAAAGATTTTCTTTTTTAATAAATCTTTACCTACGTTTTGCCAAAGTTCATCGCTTTTAAATACCACAATGATAATTTTTGTAGTTTATGCAATTAATGCTCCATTTTATTTCTTTATGAGAGTCAGGCTTTATATTGATGTTAAGACTTAGAATTTATGCCTATATTTTTCATCTTTTTAAAAACTTTTTAAAATAAGCCCTAATCCGAGTAAAACCACAATAGCAACAAAAGACTATTTCGGCTATATCAAGTACACTCATTCTAACTCACACTGGCTTTACTATTATCTTCAAGCGACTGTGTTTTTAAATTTCTTTATCACTGGCAATAGCTTTTAAATTTTGCATTTTTCATTGCGTTGTTTTAACTGTCCACAAGCTGCACTTATATCAAGTCCTTTGCTCTGTCTGATCGTGCAAGTAACGCCGTGATCTCTTAGATATTCTTGAAATTTCTAGCATGTTAGCAAGCTCAGGCCGTCCAAATTCACTGCCTTCATGCGGATTAAAATAGATCAAATTTACCTTTGCCTTGATACCATGCAGCAGTTTTACCAGCTTTTTTTAGCATCTCTCACGCTATCGTTTAAATCCTTGATAACAAGGTATTCAAACATTACACGCTTTCGCATATCGATAGGAAATCCCCTAACAGCATCCATAACAGCCTCGATATTATACGCCTTATTTATCGGCATTAGACGGCTTCTAAGCTCATTAGTAACAGCATGAAGCGATATGGCCAATAACACGCCAAGATCCATCTCACCAAGCTTTTTTTATCTGGCTGCCAAGGCCACTAGTTGAAACGGTTTGACGACGTGGCGATATGGCTAGACCCTCGTTAAGAGCTAAAATTTTGATAGCTTTACTAACATTAGTAAGATTATCAAGTGGCTCACCCATACCCATATAAACGACATTTATACGCCTCTCGTATGGTATGTTATTCTCTCTTTTTATCCATAAAATTTGCCCTACGATCTCGCCTGCAGTCAAATTTCTGACAAGCCCGCCTTTTGCTGTTAGACAAAAAGCACATCCCATTTTACAGCCAACCTGTGAACTAACACAAACCGTATAACGAGCATGGCGACTAACCTTTCCATTCTCATCACTAATCTCCTCTTTCATCGGTAGCAAAACGCTCTCTATCTTTAGCCCATCTTTTAGCTCAAAAAGATACTTGATAGAGCCGTCGCTACTTTGCTCAAATTTTACACATTTTAAAGGATCGATATAAAATTTTTTTCAGCCAGATCTTGACGCATATCTTTAGGCAAATTTAGCATTTGGCTAAAATCGGTTGCATTTTTCTTATATATCCACTCGTAGATTTGTGTTGCTCTAAATGGTGGAGAAACTAACTCTTTTAGCTCATCAATACTAAGATCAAGCAAATTTATCACATATTTTTCCTTTATATATTTTGTTAGAATTTTTTTCTTGGCCTCTGCGTGATTTTTTTACAAAAATCAGCATGTGCATCTTTATTACAAAAATTTGTCGCTACGAAAAATTCCATAAGCTGGGAATTTTTAAAAATTTGAGCTACTTTTTAGAACAGAAAAAAACTCCATATTTTTCTAAAAAAATAGCCTTTTTCAAATATCTTATGAGCCAAATTTTTTGTCTGTCGTTATGAAAGTGATGAATTTGTTTTGATAGTTCCACGTGAAACGATAGAAGAAAATTTTCACACTCAATCGGTGAATAAGATCTATTTTTCTACGCTAGAAATTTCAATATTTGCCCCAACCGAACTTTCATAAATTTGTAGAAATTTCACCATCTTTATAAAGACCTGCCGAGCCAACGAAAACTATTTTTTTCTGGCATCTGATACAAATTTCGTTCAGGATTTTTTTTGACAAATTTCTGGCTTAGATTTTTGTAGCTCTGATTTGATGAGTTTGCAAATTTAGCTTCAATTTTTGCAAGATAGTGCGGATCGATATTTTTTTAATTTTTATACCCTTTTCATCCGCTCCAATACATGCTCGTTTCTGCAAAGTAAATTTTGTCAAATTTATCGCCATATCAACTAGCCCCACACCCATTGGCAAAAGCAAAGTCAAAAACTTTCATTTTTTTCCAGCAGAGATAACTAACATCAGAGCCTAACCTCAATACCATTTGCCTTGAGATACTCTTTTTAGCTTTTTTTATCTCAATTTCGCCAAAGTGAAATATCGAAGCAGCTAAACACGCATCAGCCCCAGCTTCAAAAGCCTCTTTAAAGTGCTCCATCTTACCAGCTCCGCCGCTTGCAATAGTCGGTATAGAAAGCGTACTAAATATCTTTGTTAGCTCAAGATTAAAAGCCTTGTTTGACACCGTCATTGTCCATAGAGGTTAACAATATCTCACCTGCTCCTCGCGACTCGACCTCTTTTTGCCCAAGAAAAAGGCATCTTTTTTTGGTATCGATCCTGCCACCATTTATAAAAAAATGCTATAACCATTTTTCAATCTTTTTTAGCATCGATCGCTACTACAACACATTGCGAGCCAAATTTCTTAGCTGCCCTCATCAATCAAATTTGGATCTTGTATAGCTGATGAATTTAAGCTTACTTTATCGCAACCAGCATTTAAAAAGGCGAGAGATATCATCGATCGTGCGTATACCTCCGCCAACTGTTAGTGGGATAAAAAGCTTACTTGCGACCTTTTTTTACGACATCAACTATCGTATCACGCCCAAGATGAGAGGCAGTGATATCCAAAAAGCAAAAGTTCATCAGCGCCCTCGTCATTGTATCTTTTGAGCTATCTCGACAGGATCTCCAGCATCAACAAGCCCTACGAAATTTACACCCTTTACGACTCTGCCATCTTTTTACGTCAAGGCATGGGATTATACGTTTTTGCAAAATGATTCAAATCTATCCTTTATCTATTTTTTTCTAGCAGCTACCTCAAAAATATGGCAGATTAGACCAATTTTTCTCGGTTGCCAACTATATAAACAACCTCTTTTGCTCTTGTTAGTGCTACATTTAGTAAATTTGGTGTACTAGCAGCCCATGCTCTAGCACCTTTTTGTGGCACCACCAAGAACAAAGATAACAACATCAGCTTCTTTGCCTTGCATGGTGTGAATGGTACCAGCCCCTTTTAAATTTTTTTACAAACATCTTTAAAAGGTGTTATTATTTTTAACACTATCTTTTAGCTTGGCTAACTTACCATCTAAAAAGCTCTTTAACGATCATGCCTTCAGCTTTATTATAATTACCTATCCATTCATCACTACTAACATCAATCCATTCTGTTTTGATATTAGGATCACTAAGTTTACTTTCACTGTTTCTGCCAAGTATCATCATATCATCATATGTTGTTTCATTTGAAAGTACAAACATAGGGTTGGCGCACCTTCTATGAACGATAAGTGGCGAACCAACCCAAATGGACTTACCCTTTCCTTTTTATATATGTACCAATATTTTTGTACTTTATCGGCTCGAAGTTGAACTGATGATTTTAGTAGATTAAACTCATCCTTTGCATCGCAGTAGCGTAAAAATAGCGTTATTTAAAGCCGGTGGCAATGTTACAACAGGCTCAAGTTGAAGTGGATCACCAACTACAACAGCCATGTTTGAACGAAGTAGCGCGCCCTAATGCGTTAGTTAAATTTGCCTGCCCTGCTTCATCTATTAAGAGCAAACCCTATATCGCCATTTAGTAGCTCTTTAAAGCTATTATTAAAAAGATGCGAAAGTAGAACTAACAACTGGCGTTAGCAGAAACAATCCTTTTTATTACTTCACGTCTATCTTTAGCTTCAAGTCCGTTTTTTTCAGCCATTTTTTTCATCATTAAATATAACGCTAAGAGCTCGTAAATTTGTTCTAACAGCTTCTTTGCAAGCAAAAGATAGTGGCTTTATGCAGATTAAGCGCTTCTTTAAAAAGCTTGATTCTTGCCTTAAAAAGCTTCGTCTTGTGGGATTTCTCATCAAGATCACGTTCCATCATAAATGGCATACTCTTTTGTGTTTCTTCATTACTCTGATTAAAACTACCATTTAAAAAGTTATCAAGCTCTTCACTTCTGCCAATTAATTTTTTGACGTCTAATAAAGTCATCATTAAGCTTGTTTAGATGGTCTATCTTGGTGTTAAGTTCTAAAGTACTTTCTCTTCAAGCTGAGTTATTTGAGCTTTTAGTTCGTTTAATTTCGCTTCATTCTTCTCTTTATTTTTCACTATTTTGCTTACTTGCTTTCAAATTTTTGCTCAGCTATTTGGCGATTTATCTCACTAACTTTTTGCGCTTCATTGTTATATTTTTTTCAAAAAGCTTGCGTCCTTAAAATTTGCTGGAAAAATAAAAAGATAGGCTTTTATAGGCGCGCTGAGATACTCTTGTAAAATTTCATTTTTGACCAATAAGCTTTTATTAGCTCGTTAGCTTCCGTAGCCTTTTTGCTCTAGCTCATTTTTTTGCTCAAATCTAGCTCATCTATTAGTGGCTTTAAAAAGCTCGTCTATTTGCTTTGCTGAATTATAGTTATCAAGTCTTTTATCGATATTTATAAGCTCGCTATTTATACTTTTTAGCTCCTCTTCTTTGATCCTGATCTCACTAAAAAGTAGATTTACTTCGTGTAGGGCTTGATTAAATCTCTCCTTTGCCTCGTCGTAATCATCAATTCCTTCGCCAGTAGCCAAATACTTACCAAGCCCCATCAAAAAAACCATCTTGTTCTATAAATTCTTTAAATTCTTTTTGAAATATCTTCAAACTGACTATGCGTTTTTTTCGATCTTTACGCCATTAATCGCGTTAAAAACAAATTTGACTTATTTTGCTTTGAGCCAAGAGGTATGCAAAAAGTCCCCATGCAGGTTTTTGAGATAAAAGATTTTTTTCTCCAAAATTTATCTTTTCATCGGCCGAGAGAAGCCTTGTGGCTATCAAATTTAAAATAATCAATCTCGCCTGCGTAACTACCGATGCTTTTTAGTTGGCTAAGCTCTTTACTTGAAAATTTCAACCGCACCGTTATTACAAGAGCTAACAACCATCTCATAGCCCTGAAGTTCTTTATTTAGAGTAAAATAGAGCACCTTATCACTACTATCTCGAACTGGTGCAAAAGATATCATGTCTGCTCATTTGCGCGAGGTTTCATCGCTCTAAGCGTAACGACTTCAGCCATTACGTCTTTTTAAAAGCGTTGTTTTACCAGTTCCTGGAGCGCCATTTACGCTATCAAATTCCCACCACTTCTTTCTTTAAAGTTCTTTAATGATGTTATTAACAGCAATTTGCTGTGAGAAATGTAAAAAGCAAAGTCGCTAGCAAAGGCCGATCTTGGATACTCTTCTGCTTTTAAAAAAATCTCTAACAAGCCTTTTTATTTTGCTCATCTCTTACATCAAGTCTTTCAAATTTATTCTCACTGCCCTCGTCTAACAACTGATCCGTTAGCTTGTGCGTCCTACCTGACTCATAAAATTTGATGAGTAAATTTATATCATCTATAAAAAAAGCTATTTAAAAAGGCTATCATTTTCTTTAAAATTTGGATTTATGATCTTTATTTCAAGCCTTAAGAAATCATTACAAAATGGTGTTTTTAAGTGCACTTTTTAGCTCATCGTTTATAAGCTTTATATATTTGCCAAATTCCATTTTTTTCTTTATGGATAGATAGCTTGTCTTTTATACGCTCACACTCTTTGCTAAAAGTCACTTTGACTTATCTCTTTTAGATGATCTAGGCGAACCATTGCCCAAGGAGCTGTTGAGATGAAAAGATCATCAGACGAGTTTGGTGTAAAAACGGAGTTAAATCATCATCTAAATTTATATCTTTTTAAAGCAAAAGTCGATCATCTTTACAAAATACCAAATCACCAGTAAGCTTAATTATAGCAAAATGCCTTATCAAAGCTCGTTTGCTCAGATCGCAGCTCATCCAAAATTTGCTCTTTTTTCAAATTTTTGAATTTGCTAGCTTTGAGATATAAATGGCAAGCAAGTCAGTCTCAAAAAAATACCGCCATAAATAGAAATTTCTATACCATTTTTAAAAGCGAGCTATCAAATGCCCTTAAAATTTGTAGAAAATTTCTCATCAAAACTTTGTGATCTCAAGGTCTATTGATTTTTTTAAATTTAGTATTTGTCTTTTTTTGGCTCGTCTAAGGTTTTTGGCTCTAAATATTGTGATAATAAAAAAAGTATTTTTAAGGTATTTGCCCTACTCAAATTTGCGCCTTATTTTGTTGTTATTTAGTGATTATAGTCCATTTTATATATGATTAAACTAAACTTGTAATCATTGTATAAGTAATTTTTGGCTAATATCGCGGCTATGATAAAGGCAAAAAAAGCACTTTTGGACAGAATTTTTACAGGACAAAGCGACACTAGATAAGATCATCCAAGCGATACCCAATGACGTAGTAAACGTCGTTGAGATTGAGCCTGGCTTAGGTGATTTGACATTTAGACTTTTGCAAATTTACAAGACGACCTGTTTTGAAATAGATTGTGAGCTGTTTCACATTTCTAAAAGGCTAAATTTGCAAATGAGATACAAAATGGACAATTAAAACTTTTTGTAAAGATGCATTAGAGCAGTGGCAACAAGAGGGCGGACTAAGTAGCGAAAACTACTTTTTGGTCGCAAATTTACCCTATTACGTTGCTACGAAGATGATACTAAATGCGATAGATGACGAAAAATGCCTTGGGCTTATCGTGATGATACAAAAAGAGGTTGCTCTTAAATTTGGTGCAAAGAGCAAGGATAAAGAGTAGCGCTTTATCGATCCTCGCCTCACTCCAAGGCAGGTGTGAGCTTTTTGTTTGACGTGGATGCAAAGCTTTTTTAATCCACCTCCAAAGGTCACATCCTCAGTCATCAAACTACAAAAAAACAAAAAGATTTTTTTGGCAAAGACAGGATTTTCAAAGATGCAAAAACAATACGAGGCTTTTTAAAGCATTTTTTTAAGAGCTGCGTTTGCTTCACCAAGAAAGACGCTTTTGAAAGAAAATTTATCCACAAATTACTGACAAAAAGGCGTTAGAAGAAAGTCTGAAGACCTAGGCTTAGCTCAAAGTACGTCCACACGAGCTAGATGTCGATTCTTATCTAAAAGTATTTGAAAGATTAAAGGAAGATAATGAACGACAAAAACGAAGAGAAAGTTGTAACTAACCAAAGTAAAAAAACAACAAAAGACGAAGATTTAGACCAAAAAAATAAACTAAAAACAAGAGGGCGAAACTACCGAGCAAACTTCACTAGCAAGCAAAAGCGTAATAGATAACTTCTTTGCAGCAGAGCAAGCTGAAACTGAAACGCACGCCGAGCCAAAGAGCCGAAATCTCGCCCAAAAAAAGCCAAGAAATAACAAAAATCAAAACAAAAATGGCGAAAACAATAAGCCAAAAGAGCAAAAACAAGAATCACAAGAAACAAAAACCAAAACACAAGAACAAAAAGAAAAAGCCAAAAAAAAGCCAAAAACCAAAGAAAAATTTACCAGCTAAGCTAAACGGCAATGAGCAATGGCAGCAAGATATTGCAAGCGCAATGGTAGCAAACAAGGTCGTTCACGAGCTTCGTCTGGAGCCGATGAAATATCTAAACTCAAGTGAACATAAAATTCGCATAACTCCACTTGGTGGTCTTGGCGAGATCGGCGGAAACATGACTATCTTTGAAACCGAAACTAGCGCCATCATCGTTGATATCGGCATGAGTTTTTCCGAGCGAGAGCATGCACGGCGTGGATATACTAATCCCTGACTTTGACTATGTTAGAAAAAAATAAAAGACAAGATAAAAAGGCGTCATCATCACTCACGCGCACGAAGATCACATCGGCGCAGTACCATATTTTTACAAAGAGTTTGAAATTTCCGATTTATGCCACACCTTTACCACTTGGCATGATAAATAATCAAATTGAAGAGCATGGCCTAAAACAAGAGCGCTCACTTTTTCCGTTCGGTCGAGAAAAGAAAGCCATATCTAATAGGCGACTTTGAGGTTGAGTGGATACATATAACTCACTCTATAATCGATGCTTCAGCACTTGCTATCACGACAAAGGCGGGCACCATCATCCATACGGGTGACTTTAAGATCGACCATACTCCGATCGACGGCTATCCAACTGACCTTGGCAGACTTGCATACTACGGCGAAAAGAGGTGTATTATGTCTAATGAGCGATAGCACGAATAGCTACCGAGAAGGATTTACTAAAAGTGAAAGCAGCGTGGGTAAGACCTTTGACACGATTTTTCTCAAAGGCCAAGGGTCGCGTGATAATGAGCACTTTTAGCTCAAAACATCCACCGCGTCTATCAAGCAATCGAGTGGGGGCTAAAATACAACCGCAAAGTCTGTGTCATCGGTAGATCAATGGAGAGAAATTTGTATACTGCAATGGAGCTTGGCTATATCAAGCTTGATAAGAAAGACTTTTTATCGATGCAAACGAGGTTGGCAAATTAAAGATAACGAGGTTCTGATCGTTACCACAGGCTCTCAGGGTGAGACTATGAGCGCGCTGTACCGAATGGCTACTGATGAACACAAATACATCAAAATAAAGCCAACCGATCAGATCATAATCAGCTCAAAAGCGATCCCAGGCAATGAAAGCAGTATCTCGACTGTATTACATTTCCTAATAAAATCAGGTGCAAGCGTCGCTTATCAAGACTTTAGCGAGATCCACGTCAGCGGTCACGCGGCACAAGAAGAGCAAAAAGCTGATGCTACGTCTTATAAAACCAAAATTTTTCTTGCCAGTACATGGCGAGTATAATCACATCGCAAAACACAAAGAAACAGCCATAGCTTGCGGTGTAGATGAAAGAAATATTTATCTAATGAGTGACGGTGACCAGATGGAGATATGCCAAAAAGTATCTAAAGCGTGTAAAAACAGTAAAAACAGGCAAGGTATTTATTGACAATCAAATAAATAAACAAATTTCAGATGATGTCGTCATCGATAGACAAAAACTTAGCAGAAGCCGGGGTCGTCATGATAATCGCTCAAATTTCACGTCATGGCGCAAAAACTCATCAATAAGCCTCGCGTCATTAGCTACGGTCTTGTGGGCGATAAGCAAGATGGCGAGTTTAGAAAAAGGATGGAGGGCGTGCTGGAGCAATACCTAAGCAACGTTAAAGAGGAGCTTTTGAAAAGACGGCAGGATGCTCGAGGGGCAGGTGCGTCAGGTCATCCGAAAACATATCTTTAGAAAAGTCAAAAATACCCGACTATCGTGCCTATTATCTATCTAATGTGAGAAATTTATGCAAACAATTAACCAAATCGCATCAGAAGTTTTAGAGATAGAAGCAAAACGAGCTTTTTAAGGCATGCTAGTAATTTAGCCATAGAAGATGCTGTAAATTGATATTTAACGCAAAGGGCAAGGGTTATAGTCACAGGCGTTGGCAAGAGTGGTCACATAGGGTGCAAAGATCGCTGCCACGCTTGCAAGCACTGGCACGCCAAGCTTTTTTTCTTACACCCAACAGAGGCTATGCACGGCGACCTTGGCATGATAGAAAAGGATGATGTTTTGTTAGCCATTAGTTTTAGTGGCGAGAGCGATGAGCTTATCAAAATTACTGCCTCACGTAAAAACGCTTTGGCGTAAAAATCGTCGCCATGGCAAGGAGCAAGACAAGCTCGCTTGGTAAATTTGAGTGATGCATTTATTAGCATTAACGTAGAGAAAGAGGCCTGCCCGCTAAATGCTGCTCCAACAGCATCAACTACGCTAACGTTAGCTCTTGGCGATGCGCTAGCTGTTTGTTTGATGCAAAAGAGAGGCTTTTAAAAAGAGGACTTTGCAAACTTTTCACCCAGGTGGTAGCCTTGGTAAGAGGCTATTTTTAAAGGTCAAAGATGTGATGAGAAGCGAGAAATTTTACCGATAGTTCGCTGGAATGCACCCCTAAAAAGTGCGATCGACACGATGACGCATGGCAAGCTTGGCACGGTTCTCATAGTTGATAAAGACGGTGTGCTAGACGCTCTTTTTAAGTGACGGCGATCTTAGGCGTGCGCTTATGAGGGAAGACTTTGACTTAGAAGAGCCGGCAATGAAATGTGCAACACTGCATCCAAAAGAGATAGATAACAAAGAGATGTTAGCTGTAGATGCGTTAGCTTTGATAGAAAAGTATAAGATTCAGCTTCTAGCCGTCGTAGAAAATGGCGTACCTGTGGGCGTTTTACATATTCATGACCTTGCAAAATTTAGGGACTATAAAATGGAAAAAAACAAGACTTAATAAACTTTATCTCACACAACACAAAACTACTCACGCCGTGAGGCAGATGAGCTGATAAAAGCTGGCAAGGTTAGCATAGCAGGGACGTGTGGTTAGCGATCTTACAACGAGCGTCGATGAAGATGACAAAAGTGCGCATAAACGGCCGTTTGATAAAGCTAAAGAAGGAATTTACTGTTATCGTTTACCACAAACAAAAAGGGTGAGCTAGTTAGCAAGAAAGATGACCGCGGAAGAAAGACGATCTATGACACGTTAGATAAGAAATTTGCTAAATTTGTTAGTGTGGGGCGCTTAGACTATGCAAGTGAGGGGCTACTTTTACTAACCGACGCCCCAGCTATCGCCACAGCACTAATGAATAGCGATATTGAAAGAGAATATTATCTAAAGGTAAAGGGCGAAATTTCAAAAGAGGTCATCGAGGCGATGACAAATGGCTTTTTTGCCAAGGACGCTACCAAAGGTGCGCACGCAAAAACCACTATAAAATCAATGGAATTTAAGCCTTTTCTAGCCTATAAAGTTTTTGGCTCAAGCGGCGGTTATACAAAAACTAAAAAGTCATCATCAATGAGGGTCAAAAACAGAGAGCTTCGCCGATTCTTTGGATACTTTGACCTTGAAGTGATGGATCTAAAACGTGTTAGCTTTGGACGTGTTAGCCTTGATATGCTAAAAGCCTGGCAAATGGCGCTACTTTGAAAAACAGCGAATACGAAGACCTAAGAGACTTTTTAAAGGTTAATAACGTTAGATACTAACATTAGGCTTGTTTCTCTAATAAAGAGACAAGCCAAACATATTTCTGCAAATACACACCAAAATCACAAAAATTTATTAAACGACGTATAAACTTTGCCTTGCGTATCTACTAAAAAGATAAATAGATAATTAACAATAATCTAAGTTTTAAAAAGGACAAAAATATCGTTTAAGAAATTTGTAAAAAATGGAGTAAAAATGAAAAAGATTGTGTTTTTTTATCTATGTTTTTTTATTAACTATTGGATTTTTCTCAGGATCTTGTAGACCTTGGATTTGATGCTTACGATAAAGGTGACTACAATAAAGCGGCTAAGATATTTTCTAGGGCTTGCGACAATGAAGTTATTGATGGATGTTTAAATTTAGGATACTTATATATGGATGGCTTGGGGGTAAAGCAAGACTACCATAAGGCAGCAAAACTACTTAAAAAAAGCTTGTGATGGAGGAAAAATTTCTTTAGTTGTGGTGTTTTAGGAGCATTATATGCAAACGGTCAAGGAGTAAAACAAGACTACCATGAGGCAACCAAACTATTCAAAGAAGCTTGTAATGGAGAAAATGTTCAAAGTTGTAGTATTTTAGGAAGTTTGTATATACAAGGGCTAGGATTAAGCCGAGACTATCACGCCGCAAAGGAATATTTTGGCAAAGCGTGTGATTTAGGAGATCAAAAAGGGTGTGATTTTTTTACAAAGAACTAAACAAAAAGGTTTTTTTAATACCAAAAACAACTCAGTAGCTCTAATAAATTTATATCTTATTTTCTGAAAGCAAGATGTTTATGTATGGATTTAGTAGCGTCTCACCACGTGCTGCGTATAGCAAGACCTCTTTAAAATAGTTATCACATATGCCATATAAGTGAAACTCATATGCCCCTATGCCATATCCCATCGGTGTGATGTCGACCCTTGAGTACCAAGCGTCTTGTGCTAGGATATAGCGGTTTGTATCCTTTGTGTATACATATAGCTTTTATCTTTTCTTTCTCTTTTTCTGCCATATACCAGATAAAAAGATTTGTAATATCGTTAAAGAAGTAGATATTGCCATTTGGCATGATGGCTTGGGCTGTATCGTTATTGTCCGCGATAAGCGTCCTGCTCTCATAACATATAAATTTATTTGGTGTAAGCTCTTCGATCGGCTCTGATTTGCCATTATTTAAAAACCAAAATTTTATCATCGCTTATATCGGCGTTATAGGCAAGTACGGCTAAGACTAGAGCTAACAAACACAAAGAAAAATTTGTTTTATCAAAATAAAAAAATCCTCTTAACAAATAATATTTTAGGACATAAAAGTGCACAGATCAGTACGCAAACACTTAGCCAGATGGATGAAAAAGTTTAAGCTTGTGTGAGTAGTTTGTCTTTGTGATAATCTCAACAAGATATGGCATAAGGCCGTAAAATACACCGAAAAACAAACTGCCCCAGATGAGGGTAACCAACATAAAAATAGTCACCTTTTAGCATGCAGTATGGGCATTTATGGTTTGGCTGCTCGTAAACATAAAAGGCCAAAAAAAGTAGGTGATGGCATAGTAGCTAAGCACCAAAAAAACAACAAATTTGCCACAAAGCTCGCCATACTTTGCTTTTAAGAAATTTAGCACCAAAATGACAAAAAGAGCACATAAAATGCACTCACTAAAACCAAAATTTGTATAGCCAAATGGTAGCTTTTGGAGCTTGAAAAGTAACGGAACAGCAAAAAGACCGGTACTTTTAGTGGGATATTGTAAAAAAACGAAATTTCTATACCAAGCTCAAGTAGTATCATAACAAAAATGCAGATAAAAAAATGGCATATTTTTTTCTTTAGATAAAGGGAAATTTAGAGCCTGCAAGTCAAGCTTATTTATAACTAGCCAAATGCCAAGCCCAAAGATCAGCAAAATTTCTAGTGAGCATCAATATACCACCAATTTGATTTGAGCCAATCACGCCAGCTGAACACATAGCACCGGGTACAATATCAGAGAGTTCATTTAGGCAAAGTGCAAAGAATATAAACAATACGATCTTGATACAGACGCAAAAAGCAAAATCGTATTTACAAGATAGTTTTTGCTTTTTCAAGTGAGTATTGAAGCGATGTTAGTGCGTTATAGTCCCACGACCTCACGATCCTAACGACATAAAAGAGCGAAATACTCATCAAAACTAAAAGTACAAACTCCGCTAACAAAAAGGCAATAACGGCGTTTGATAAAAAGACACTCATACTATCTCTCCATTTTTGCAAGCTGACAACCCTATCTGTTGCACTTAGCTCATCAAAAATGCTATCGTGAGTAGCGACAATAACACTCTTTTTTTAGAGCTTTAAAAGACTCTAGCAAGCCTAAAAACGCACGTGCATTTTGTCTGTCTAAATTTGCCGTTGGCTCATCAGCCAAGATGATGTTAGCATCCATAGATAAAGCCCTAGCTACCGCGCATCTTTGACGCTCACCACCACTCAAATTTGATACATTCTCATCTTTTTTTATGAGCGATATTTGCTAGGCTTAGAGCCTTTTTTTATCATCTCATCTCGCACATTTGCCTTGAAATTTGTTAAAGCAAATGGAGCTAGTAAATCTCATATACACTTAGACCCTCGATAAGGTTAAAGTACTTTGAAAAACTAATCCAAGCCTTTTGTGTCTAAGCTCAGAGCAAAAGACATCAGGCAGTTTTTGCGATGTTAGTGCCATCTATCGAAAATTTCTCCACTAGTTGGCTTTTTGAAGTAGGGCAATAAGAGAAAGTAGGGTGCTTTTACCGCTTCCACTAATGCCTTTTAGTATCACTAGCTCGCCGTCATTAATATCTAAAGTTTATATTTTTTTAAAGCACAAAACTCATTTTTGTTTGTTTTTGGTTATAAACCAGGCTAACACCTCTTATATTTATCATTTTAGCCCCTCATTTATGTCACTACTTGCTACTCTCCATGAAGGTATGAGTACAAACGCTAAAAAAATGGTATCACGCCAAAAAAACAAAGATCAAAAAGAGCTTATCAAACTCTAAAATAGGCGTGAAATTTGTAAAATTTAAAAGCTCATCACCTAAAAATATCCCTTTTAGAAGTGGAGCGTTAAATACAAAAACAAAGAGATAAGCCAGCATAACACCGAGCAAAAAGCACTAACACTAACAATGAAAGTTTGTATAAATTTTAAAAAGATTATGTCTTTTATACAAAAGCCAATACTTCTTAAAATAGCTATTTCACGCTTTTTTTACTACCATAGGCGAGTGAAATTTGGTTTTTAAGCAAGACAAAAGAATATAAAGCATAACGCTAACATAAATGCTCATAAAAATTCCACCCTTTATAATAGTAAAGGTGCCTAACCTTAGCCACCTCATCTTCTATGCTAAGAGCGAAAGATCTGGATATAAATTCTCTATCTTTAAAAGCTACTTCACTGATCTCATCGGTATTTGGCACCTCAACGTAGAGCTTTGTATACTCTTCATCTTTTTAAATTTAAGATAGCCCTTAGTGTATTTGGATGCAAAAAAATATAGCGTTATTTGAGATTAAACCACTTTGTGCCGGCATAGTCTTTAATATCTTTACTGGTATCATGCGCTCTTCAGTTAGAAAAATTAAAGCTCTCATCGTAGTAAAGCTCATTCATAGCCGCTTTTTACACCATCTCCGACGATCATCTCATCCTCTTTTAAGCTATCATCTTCATATAGATGAAACCAAACACGCTTTTTGAACGAAGTAGTACTCTCCATCAACTACGCCTCTCACGTCTGCCACGCCATCAATCTTTGAGATGTCGTAGATATAGCCAGGGTGCATTAGATCGCCTTTGCCAGCACGAAATGCGCTCACTACAATGCTTGATCTATCTTTTACTAAATTTATAAGATCATGTTGGATCGATCCAGAGATGAAAAGTACCGAGCTTAGCACAAATATAATGAGTGCAAAGAGGCAAAAAGCTAAAAAGATGGTCCTTTCTATCTTTAAAAAGCAGAACCACAGCATAGTTTATAAAATTTTTACCTATCATAGACAAAGCCTTTTTGCCCCTTTTGGTTAAAACTAAAAGCAGCATTTGCTCTTGTTATCTTAGAAATTTCTCTTAGCTCATCTTGCTTTGCTTTTATGATCAAAGCTAAGATAGTGTGCCGCTAAAAGTGTATAAGAAAGTCCAAAAAAATAACGCCAAAAAAACTAGAAATTTCACACTATTTACCGATAAAATTCTTTATCTCGTCAAATCTTATGACACCTTTGCCAGCATGATCTTTTAAAAAGCTCTCTGCCTTTGCTTCGTCTTTAAATGGGATAAACTCATCGCCCATTGGGATCGATAAACGTTTGAACCATGAACATAAAACGCATCTTTTGCATTAAGCTTTTTCTAGCGTGTAATAATCGCTCACATAAGCATCTTTCATTTTTACCATCCGCAAAATAAAATTGTGCCATATCTTTTTACACCATCGAAATAATAATCCCTTGCCATCTCACTTTGATGAGTGTCGCCCATGGAGCACTTTTCGACGATCATGCCACATACTGCACATCTCGCACCTTTTGGTACGACTATTCTCTCAGGTTTTTATTTCTTGTTTAGGGTTTTGAAGCTTGGTTGCTAGTACCTAAATTTGCTGGAGCATCCCATAGATACAAAGCGGCAGCTTGTAGGGTGTTTGTCGTATTCAGGAGCTTTGCTAGCCTCTTTTGAGTCACATACTTGTTTAAGATGAGCTTTTTAGCTCAGAGATAGCTTTAAAGCTTTTTGGATCTGTTTTTTTCGCAGTTTGCTTCATAAAATTCTTTTACCATGTGCATAAACGCCGTCCTCACGTTTAGCTTTTATCATTTTTATTATCACCCTCGAAATCCTGTCCAGCGATCTCGTAAGCTTTGGCAAAGTTCATTATCTCGCCGCCATTTTCTGCTTGAAATTCTTTTTGCGTCAGCCTCAGTTGAGAAAGCGTATTTGCTATTTCTAGTCATTGTGCCCTTGACACTACTACCAACGACATAAAAGGCTTTATTTACATCGATTAAATTTAGATTTTTAGTATCTACAACTTGTGCGTCACTTGGGATCTTGCCTTCTGTTAGCTCGTATAAGCAGTGAAGTGATGCTACTTGCTTGCCGTTGTAGACGTGATTAGTTTTATGAAATTTAACCAAATTCATGCCGCAAACGGCACAGTACTCTTTATCCTCGCCGCTTCCTACTAGTGTAGCCTTGCTAGGATCCACGCTTTGAAACATCGGTTTTCATTTTGACGGCTTGTTCATTTGTAGAAGCACTAAAAAGTATGGTTGCTAGTAGCGCTGAACTCAAGATAGAACGTAAAATCATAATTATCTCCTTTAGTATTTTTTTATTTTTTTATATTTATAAGCTTTAAATGCCACTGGGCTAACTTTATCAAGCATCAATGCTTTCCTAAAATTTCTAAATTCTCGCACGCTTCTTTTTAAGCCATTTTTTTGCAGCTTCTAGTAAAGAAATTTCATGTGCTTTCTCCATGTCTTCTTTTTACGCCTTTTACCTTCAGCTAGCATGATAGCGTAATTATTGCAGCCCTTTTTCATATCCATATATACACGCTTGCTCATAAAGTTTTTTGTGGCTTTTGTGAGGTTTTTGATCAACGCCTTGTGCATAAACATATAAAAAGCCAAGATTATCACACCCTATGCCAGCTTCGTTTGCGCAAGCCATTTCGTAGTTTGCTTTTGGCTTTTGCATAGTCTTTCTCTACACCTTCGCCTTGTGCATATAGATAGCCAAGGTTACTACATCCTATGCCGTCCCCCTGCTTTGCAAGCCTTTTTCGTAAAGCTCTTTTGCCTTTTTAATATCCTTTGTCACGCCGGTGCCATTTGCATAAAGTAAGCCAAGCTCCGTGCAACCCTCATTATCCTTACAAGCCTTTTCATGAAAATTTAACTGCTTTTTGCTAGGTCTTTTTCTACGCCTTTGCCTTTTTCATAGACGTAGCCAAGGTTGCTGCAGCCATAGAGAAGTTTTGATCACAAGCCTTTTTCATAAAGCATTGCTGCCTTTGCTTCGTCCTTTTTGACATTGCCGTCGCCCCTGCTGTAAAAGCACAGCTAGATTGTAGCAGCCTGATGCCTTTTTTCTCTTTATCACAAGCATCTTCATAAATTTGTGCTAGCTTATTGTGATCGTCTTTTGCGCTTAAAGCCTCTTTGATATAGCCAGCATTTAATAGTCCCAAACAAGCAAACAATAAAATCAAACTCTTTTTCATCATATCTCCTAAATCTCTTTTTATATCCTTACCTCTATAAGCAAAGGCGATTAGCAAAGCCAAGAGCATTAAAAGCAAATAAAAAGCAAATTTGAAACGCTAAATCCATCGCCATTTGCGTATGAGTGAAGTCCGCTTAGATAGAAATTTACACCAAAATAGGTAAAAATAACTGAACCAAAAGAGAGTACACTAGCTACTAAAAAGGTAAAAAAATATTTTTAATCTTGGGATAAATCTTAAATGAAGCACAATGGCATAAATAATTATCGTAATGTACGACCAGCTCTCTTTGCTGTCCCAGCCCCAGTATCTACCCCAGCTCTCATTTGCCCAGACGCCGCCAAGAAAAATTTCCAATAGTTAGCAAGCTAAGTCCCTATGATGAGGCTTAGCTCATCAGTTACAGCGAGGTATCTTATCTGTTCACTAAGCTTTTTGCTCATTTTTGATTTTTTTATAGCCATTAAAAAGAAGCCCAAGAGCCTCGAGCACAAAGCTAAAGCCCAAAAAGCCGTAGCTTGCCGTGATAACACTTACATGCACGCTAAGCCAAAATGACTTTAAAACTGGGACTAGATTTGTTATTTGTGGATTTATAAAATTTAGATGAGCGACCAGCAAGCTCACGCTTGCAAAAAGTGAAGCAGCTCCAAGAGCAAAGCTTTGATGTTTTAAAAAAATAAAACTCCAGCTAGTACACTTGCAAGCGAGATATACACTAAGCTCTCATAGGCATCACTCCCAAGGTGCATGCCCTGAGATATAAGCACGAAGAGCTAAACTCTAACAAATGTACCACAAAGCCAAAAATAAAATGCAAGGCTTAATGCACTTTCAAATCTAAATTTCTTTCCAGAAAATAGCCTATAAAAGCCAAGAGCGAGCGAAACTAGCCCAAGGATCATGTAAAAATATATAAGAAATGGTAAAAATTTCCATTTGGTTATAAAAGCACCTCAAAGCTCCACCTTTGCCTCGCTTGGCGCAAGAGAGCCTAGAGTGCTTCTTTGATAGCTTGAAATTTTCTCCAAACTCCTATCAGCCTCTTTGCACTCGCCACTTTTTACGCAAAAGGCTTAAACTTTTCATATAAGCGCCTAAAACGCTTTTAAGCTCGCTTGAAATTTCAGCTTTGAGCCAAAGGCTTCATTTACACCTAGCCACGTTAATTTATCGCCATTTTTAGCTGGTATACATTTTACAAATTTTCTCCCTTTAATGCAAGATATAAGACATTTAGTCTCTCGTCAAATTTGATAACGTCGTTGTCAGATTTATCTCTTGTTGAGGCGGATTTTTCATTGGCAGCTTCTACAAACTTTAGCCAGCTTATACTCGCCATTTTCGTTAAAGACATCGTTAAAACTAGCAAATTTCTCATTAACTCCCAAAAAGCTCGCCCACACGCTCGCTTGTGATCTTTACTATCCTTTTATCCATCCACTCTTTTGGCGAGATAGCAAAAGATAGCATTAACTCCTCGCTACTAAGCCCAAATAGCGTAGTTTTGGTTGAAATTTTACTTATCACAGCTCTTGAGTAAGAGCCAGTTGGAGCGATTCTACTATCAGCTTTGAGTCAAAGTACATGCGAATCTGCCCGCATGTGCCTCTAAATTTTATTATTTTCATTGGCAAAAGTGGAGTAGCATTTAAAAGTAAAATAGCCAAAAAAATACGATTTGCGAACCTTTTATAAAATTTGAGCAGCCTAAAAAAATCTACTCTTTTTACTAAATAAACTTTGCCACAAAGCCAAGGCAAAGCAAAAAAATATCCTATGTAAGTTGGGATTTTTGCCAGGATCACGACCGATCTCAAAAAGCACTTCCAAGCTCGTCAGGATCGTGATGAAGACTGAAAAATTTTATAGCCATCAATCGTTAGTGGATTATTTAGCGAGATGTCGTACTTGCCGCCAGCGATACTTACTTTACTTGTATAAGATGATGGACTATTTAGCCCCGCATATCGCTCTAAAATAAACTCGTCAAGCTTTTAATGAAAAATGGTAAATTGAAAGCCTTTGAGCTAAAGTACATTTCACCTCTTGCCCACCAAAAACTTAGCACACTAGGCTCTAGCTCATATCCGGCTCCGCCTTTTAGTTTAACACTCTTTTTCGCCGTTAAAACTTATCTCTAAACTAAGCGTAGCCGGAGCATTTTTCTCATCTTTTTATACCCAAGCAAGTTAATTATAAATTCTCGCTATCTCATAAAATTTCTTTAAACTCAAAGTCGTTTTTACCAAATAAGCTTAATTTTTAATGGATAACTAAAGTACTTTTCTCCAAGCATTTCGACTCTAAGATAAGGCTTAACGCTTTGCATTACATTTGAGCTTTGCAAGGTTCTAAGATGCATAACGCCCCTCTTCGCCAAAAATACCTTGTAAGCGCAGCTCCGATGAAGATAACGATAAAAAGCAAGATGTATCAAAAATGCGCCAAAGTTTTTATACATCTTGGTTTTTACGATGCTAATAGCTAAAGCAAATAGCACAAGCAGCCATGACGCACTCGTACCAAAGCGCTTCATAAACAAGCACTTTGGCCGTTTGTGTGTCATAAAAATTTTCTAAAAAAAGTCGCGAGTCCTGCACCAAAAGCAAGAATAAATAATAATATCAAAGACAAGCGGTAGATATTTAAAAATTCTCATCGCTCGCCTCTGCTTTTAAATGCTATAAGTTTGTCCCGCATAAAGTATAAACACCCTAAGCAGTAAAACACCAATAACAGCCGCTAATGAACTGATATAAAAGCTGAAATCTTAGGTTAGCTACTTTTTGCCAAATGCAAAATTTGAAAAACAAAAAGGCACAATAAAAGCCAACTAGCACAACACCAAGCCAAAAGAAACTTGCCCAAACGCCACTATAAAAAGCAACAGCTGCATTTTTGCTGATAACTTGAACCAAGTAAAAGCGATACAAAAAGCATTAAAAATGAGTAAAATTTCAGCTCCCCAAAACGCTCAAATTTCTACGCTATGAAGCGAATGAAGGTCGCTTGAATGTGGATCTTCTTTAACATAAAGCTGCTGCGACTAAGCTACTGCCACTTATGCCAGCACTTAGTCCTGAAGCTATAAATAAAGCTGGAAGCACAGCTGTGTTTAAGAGTGGAAATCTAATCAAAACTGAGATCAAAAATCCAGTATAAGCACAAATTATTACAGCAAAAAAATAAGACAAATACGACTTAAAAATGGATAAAGCGGTATTAAAGTACTTTTCATTATTAGCGCAAAAAAAGAGTGCTAAAGGATTTTTAAGCTTTTTGGCTAAGAAATTTGAAATCTCATCATTAAATGCATAAAGGCACATCAAAAAGCTAAGCGGTATAAATACACAAAGTCCAGCAACACCGATAGACATAACTGATGTGAAATTATAATTAATCAGTATTTTCCAAAATAAAAGCGGCTTTTTCAAGATCAGCTATCAAGCAAACCATACCAAGCATGATGCTAACGAATGCTAAAAAGCGAAGCAGCCTTAAAAATGGACTAAAGCTCTCTTGCTTTTTATAGTGTTTTAAAAGTATAGCAGCAATTAGCGCTCCACCACTCATACCAGCTAGCAAAAAGATAAACAGCAATCGGCCAGCCCCACTCTACTCCATGCGAAAATGTTGCAGTAGAAATTTTAATGCACCATCCATCTTACACCCCCATTTTTTTACTTTAGGAATATATCTAAGGCTTGGTTTTGTGCCAAGCTCTGCTCTTAGCCTTATGCTATCTTTTACGGCTAGTAGCTTACTGATGTGCGAATTTTCATCGTTAAGATCACCAAAGACGATCGCCTCATATCTACAAGCTTCTACACAAGCTGGCTCTTTTTCGTCCTTTAAATTTGTATCTACACAAAAAGTTACAGCTTTGAGCTGAGTGCGTAACCTTATCGATATATCTCACATCATATGGACAGGCTACGATGCAATATTTACAGGCGATACAATCATCTATGTTTGTAGTTTGTATGCCAGTTTTTTCGTCTTTATGACAAGCCTTGGTCGGACAAACAGCTACACAAGGCGCATCGACGCACTGCTGACAAGATACCCTTACAAATCTTTTATCGAGTAAATTTTTAGGATTAGTCTTATCTTCTATAAAAAGTCTCATCTGTCCTTTTGGGACTAAATTACCTTTCTGCAAGCTATCTCGCAGTCCGTACAGCCAACACATTTATTTTTGGTCAAATATCATACCAAAGTGTGGTTTTTACACTTTCTTCACTCTTAAAAAGCAAAACCACTACTTGCCGCACCAGCACCAGCAGCCGCAACTACCATGCTTTTTTAAAAAGGCTCTTCTGTTTTTTTGATTTTTGCATTTTTTTAACTCCATTTTTTATATCTTAATGAGGCTTTTTAATGCCCTCATTTAGTTCTTTTTTCGTGACTTTTTCTTTGCAGCCTCGGCTAACTCACCTGGCTTTTAAGACCTTAACAAGCTCTATCTCAAAAACGATAGTCTCGCCTCCAGGTATGCCCTCCATGCCGCTATCGCCGTACGCAAGTTCTGGCGGGATAACAATTTAAACTTATCGCCCTCTTTCATGAGCATTAAGCCCTCTTCAAGACCTGGGATCACGTTAGCATAGAAAGATGAGTTGGAGCCTCTTTTGTCTCATCAAAGACCTTACCATCGATAAAGCTAGCTTTGTAGTTTGCTATGATGATACTCTCTTGTTTTTGGAGTCGCTCCCCTTTTTGCTTGATTTTGTACTTTCATATTGCAATTTTTGATTTTGTCGTTTTTTACATTTTTTTATTTTTTTGCATTTTTTTATCCATAAAAGCCTTACCTTGCTTTTAAATCTCTTTAAGTATGGCGGCTTCTTTTTTTCTTTTACTATCTTGTCTAAACTTTTTCAGCTCTTTTTGTTTAGTAGCTTTTGCTATCTCATCATCGCTTAGTTTTTAGCTCTCCTTTTAGTGCATCACTAAAACCTTTGATAACAGCCTCAGCATCGTAGCTAATGCCTATTTGTTTTTTTGTTCAAGTAACCCTTTTTAAAACATATCCACCACTTGTCGCTCCCATAGCGTAAGACTCATTTGAATCTACATTTGCAAGCAAAGCCAGAAGCACTTAAGCTAAGAAGTAGCGTAAATTTTTAAAAACCTTATTTTTTTCATATCAAACCCTTAAGATTAAAAGGGGCTAAGACTAGCCCCTAAATGCTATAAATTTTTATTCAGAAATTCTTTTGAGCTTCTTTTTATATACTCTTTTGATGCATCGAGTTTTTGTTTAGTAAACTTTAAACCGTGCATACCCCACGAACCATCTTTTTCAACCATATCGATGATCTCTTGAGCATTTTGGATAAGCTCATAAACTCTTACTTTATCACTTGCATCAAGTTTTTTAGTCTCAAGTAGTGAGTAAAGTCCTTCAATACCAATCTTAACTTCAGAGAATTCATTCTTAACTGGAGTTTGCCATCCCATAACTTCATCATAAACTTGTTTTTTTGGTTTTTGAAGTGAAGTGTTGGTTTTAGCTCAGATAGTACTGGGCTGTGGCAGCCTTTTGGTATCTTTCATATCTTTATCAGCCCAAGATGTTCTAGCGCACGCCCACATCAAGTCAACGTAGTTATGGCCATTTTTATCTCTCTCAAAGTGCCAATCTTTAGCATCTCTTGGACCTTTAGCAGCATCGCCTGGTACTAGAGATTTCTCTTTTGGATCAACCATGATCTTCCAGATGTGAGATCTTCTTTGAGTATCAAAGCCAGCGTTGTCTTGGAACTGAACAGCGTAGAAATTCTCACAACTCATCATAAATGGCATGTGGCAAGATGCACAAGTGTTGTCTTTGTGAGTATCTGCTTTAGATGCGATATATGCTTTGAGTTTCGTGGCAATCTTTACACTCTTTTTCTAATCTTTGGTTTAGTATAGAATGAGCTTAGATAACCTTGTTCTGAGTTATAGTTCATACCTGTTACACTCTTATCACCTACAACTGGATCCTGTATTGTCGTGTGGATCGTGGCAAGTAACACATCTCATACCTTTGTCATAGTGAGCTGTAAAGTATGATTGTGAACCTTCAGAACCACATCCTGATTCCATTGATTTAAATTTAGAGCTAAGTGAGAGATCAAGCTTACCGTTATTAAGCGGATTAGCACGAGCTAGATCTGGGCTAAAGTTAAATCTTTGGTGGCAGCGTTCGCAGTTTGATGTTCTGAAAATTTGTAGCCCCATCAAGGTGACCGCCAGCTCCGTGGCACTCCTCACAGCTTACGCCTTTTTGAGATAGTGTGTTTTTGAAGCTCTTTAGCATTACCAAGTGCTGCGTAAAGTCTGCTTTTTGATTTAAAGTCGAGTTAACTGGGTGACAAACTTCACAATATGATGAGTTTGCTTGGAAAAACATCGACTTTTTTATGTTTTTGCGGCATATGAAGCTAGACCTCTAACATATCCGCCATTATCGCCGTACTCTTCAAGAGTGCCAGGAAATTCTGGGACAAGCTCTTTTATCTTTTTAACAGTAGCGTCGTCTCAAATTTAACGCCCATGTTCTTTGCCATTGGTTACCACCAGCTACGATCTGACCTGTACCATCTCTTAGCAAAACCGCCCTCAACGTAGTAAGTACCACGAAGTAGCCATGCATCAACATAGCCCATTTTTGGTTCTTAAGTGACCAACAGTTGCGTAGATAACATCTGGAGTGATACCTTTTTGGAAGGATAGAAGCGGTATCTTTGTCAAATACTGGCTCAGTTAGGTTGTTATTAACCTCTGGGTGCTCGCCAGGGAAACGCATAGTAGTTGCGTGGCGAGATCTGCTCCACACTTCATACTGAGCTGGGTGACACTCACCGCACTTTTTCTGATCTCTACAGATTTGTTAGGAAACTGAAGCGATGAAGTGGCTGGAATTCTATACATCATAGAGCTATAGCCCCTTACCGCCATCTCTTTTACTAAGCTTTGACATATCAAAAGCCATGTCCCTCGGCAAGCCACTCTAAGCCACGGTCGTGAACAACCATTTTACCGACGGTTTTACCACCATATTTTGTAAAAATAGGGTGGTTTTTAAATAACCAGTTATACATCTCTTGCTCTTCTACAACGTAGTCTTGCAAGGAGATAACACCTCTACTTTGCAGTGTGCCTTTAGGATTTGCGATAACATCACGTGCTTTTATCGGACATCTGCATATTATGCTCTTCGCAACAGGCTTGTGAAGCGAAGATGCTAACACCCATGAGCAAACCAGCTAAGGCTTTTTTGTAGATTTCTCATGTGCCCTCCTTTAGATTTTCTTTATCCTAAAATCAAAATGATTTCATACTGATAATACTAACACCAAAAAAAGGGTAGAAAAGGGGAATTTTCAATAAATTATAAATTTCTCGAAACTAATTGTAAATGTAATACTATTTTCATCTACATTTCTAGCAAAAGATTAGCGCGTTATTTTTTTGTTAGCGATTAGCCGGCTCATATATAGGCCAAGCCCACTGCCAGACTCTTTTTGTGCTAAAGTGTGGCTCAAAGATAACCTTTAAAAAAACGAAGTCTTTATCGCTCCCGCATTATTTTTGCACGCATAAATTTTACGATTATCTTTTACAAAAGTATAAATTTTTATTACTCTTGGCTTTTACATAGCTTTTGTTTAAATGCATCTTTTGCGTTATTTATAATATTTATTAGAAATTTGGATTATTTCATTAGAAATTTGCAAAAAAATCGTGAAATTTCTCTTATATCGATCTCTATTTCTATTTGATATTTCTTAAGTGAGGCGTTTAGAATTTTCTATAGTCTGATTTATCACTTCCTCTACGCTAAACTCCCTTTTTTAAAGTATTTGGCTTAAAAAGTTTTTAAAATCATCAACCGTTTCAGACATGAAAATTTATCTGCTTGCTAGTCTCTTCTATAAACTCATAAATTTTGCTTCATCGAGCTTTTTTTCGCTCCTGATAGAGTTCTAATTTATTAAAGCTGAGCTGATTTGAGCTAAAGGCTGCTTCCACTGATGCGAGATATTGCCTATCATCTCGCCCATTGAGGCTAGGCGGCTTTGATGTATCATTAGCTGCTCAGTCTGCCTTTTACCTCTTCGCCACGCCTATGCATCTTATAAACAAGTAGCAAAAATATCCCAAATACAAAGGCTATCGCACTCATTATGATGATAACCTCTTTTAGATGGTAAGAGAAAATGGCACGTAGTGGGATTTTTAAAAGATAGCATTGCCATCATCTCACTTGCTTCAGAAATACTTTTCCATTTGAAATTTTCATAACGATCCAACATCTGTTTTTGGAGCACTTTCGCTATTGTGACAGGCTAAGCAAGATGTATTTTTGACTTTTTATAGGAAGTCCCTACAAAAAAATTGTGAGCCATTTTCATCTTTTTATAATCTTTGAAAACTCACTAAATTTATTCTCTTTAAAGCCTCTTAACACCTGCGCTTCAAATTCATTTGGCTCATGAGCTTTATTTAAAGGTGCCATGGCTACTAGTTTGTAGTCAAAGTCAAGATTGTATTTTTTTCTTTTTGGATATTATAAATTTCACGGCTTATATATGAAGATGAAAGCAATCTCTCGTCAAAAAAATCCTCTTTTTATAATGCCATCATGCTTTAGCTGCTCTATTAGCGGACGCTGAACGCCTGCGATGTATTCTCTTACAGAATTTATACTCTCAAGCACATAATACGCCTCTTTTTTTGGCATCTTTCATTGCAAGATTATTATAAAGAAATTTAAAACAAGTGCGGATATTAAGAGATAAACAAAGATAAAAACACTAACGATTAGCTGAAATTTATATTTCAAAAAGATAACCTACACCGTATAAATTTCTAATCACATCTTTGCCAAGCTTCCTTCTAAGCTCTTTTACGATCGTCTTTATTGCCTCTTTGCTTGGCTGCTCATACTCCCAAATATAATCAGAAATTTGTTCATAAGTTATAGTTTGATTTTTGTTGTTTTAAAAAAATACTCTAAAAAGCCTACTTTCACTCTTACTTAGATGAAAGAATTTCACCATTTATATAAAGTACTTTTTTACCAAAATCGTATTCTAATTCATCATTTAGTCTAAGAGTCGGCTTACGTCCAACAAGCTCTAAAGCAACGTCTTCTAGAGCTTTTATAAATGACTTTTTATCATATGGCTTTTGCAAGATACCTTGTGATCTTTAGCTCAACTGCTCTCCACAAATACTCTTGCTCGACGTGGCTTGATAAGATCACGATAGGAATTTTTGATTTATAGTTCTTACTTTTTTTAGCGATCTCTAGGCCATCGATGTTTTGGCACGCTTATATCAAGCACCAAAACATCATAAGTATCGCTCATCGCTAGCTCAAGTGCTTCACAGCCGTCTTGCACGCCTGTTACCTCTCCAAAAAGAGCTCCAACGAAGCACAAATATTTTTTTAAAAATCGCCTCTTCATCTTCAAGGCAAAAGAGATCTTTTTGTTTGATAAAACGTCTAAAAATATCATATTCTTGCATAGCCTCATCTCGCTTTTTTTGAGCAGATATTATCACTTGGTAGCTTAAAAATAAGATTATCTAAAAAAATAATTCATACCAATATAAAAAGACAGATTACTTTTTAAAAAAATTAAACTATAAATTTTTGTTGAAGTGATTTGAAGTCTTGATTAAATACTTTCTATGAGTACTATTTTTTTGGATTTTTTTCTAAAAGTACTTTTAGCTATCGATCAATTTTTAAAAAAAGAAAGATAGCTATATTTATAGTATAAATTTTAGTTGCCTCTGCTTCCAGGTTTGATTGCTTTTGCTTCCATTTTTTACAAAGTGGGCAATGCTCAGGCTCATACATTCAAACTCAAAATTTTCCTAAAGCAAAAAAATGGCTTATTGCTTGGTAGTTTGGCATTTGGCTTAGCTTCATTGTCTCAAATTTGCAACCTTACAAAAAGCCACGGTTTGCAAGCGCTGCAAAGCCAACTACCTCGCCACCAAGGCTCTCTATCACATGCGCTGCCTCAAGTGCTGAGCCGCCAGTCGTGATGATATCCTCACAAATGATAAATTTCTCGCCTTTTTTCACTTCAAATCCGCGTCTTAAGCTCATCACTCTATCAACTCGCTCTGTAAAGATAAAACGCTTCTTTGCTGCGCGAGCTAGCTCATAGCCAGCTAAAATTCCTCCAAGTGCAGGAGAACAAACGCTATCAAATTTAATGCCAAATTTCTCTATCACACGGGCAAGCTCATCAGCTAGCTTTCCAGCCAAAGCCGGGTCTTCAAGTACCTTTGCACTTTGTAGATAAAACTGCGAGTGATTGCCGCTGCTTAGTAAAAAAATGCCCCTCTAAATATGCCCCAGCCTCTTTATAAATTTTTCTCTAAATCCATCGTTTTTTTCCTTTTTAAAATTTACTCAAAATCTTAACACAAGCCCACTTAAGCCACTCTTTTTAAATTTAATAAGCCACACATTTGTATAATCTCTCAACACTCACAAAAAGGACGCTCATGCTTATATTTAACCCTGTTGTTTTTTTAGCATTTTGGTAATGACGATACTTTGTCTATTGCGTTTTTAACATTTTGCTTTCTATCCTTATCTCTGCTCTTGTTGCGGGAGTAATGTATAAGCATGGATTTAGTGGATTTGAAAGTGGCATTGCAGGTGGGATAGATAGCCTCTTTACGGCCCTAAAAAGAGACTACACAAAGCCTTATAAGCGGTATGCAAGGCAATCTTGAAACATCGCTTAGTTATATTTTTACTTGGTGCTTTAGCAGCCGCCATCGCAAATACAAATTTAACTGCTATCTTGATAAATGCTTTGAGTAAATTTCTTAGCTCAAATAAAGTGATTTTTTTATACTAACTATCGCATTTATAGCGTGCTTATCTCAGAAATTTAATCCCAGTTCACATAGCTTTTTATACCTATTTTGATTCCACCACTTCTTGCTATTATGAACAAAATGGGAATAGATAGACGTGCCGTGGCTTGTGCTTTGACATTTGGTCTTCAAGCGCCTTATGTAAGCCTTAGCGTTGGCTTTGGTCTTCTTTTTCACAATATCTTAAAAAAAGAGCTAGCAAATAACGGCATAACCACATCTATTTCTGATATATCTTCTGTTATGTGGATAGGCGGCGCTTCTATGCTTATCGGACTTATCCTTGCCATACTTTTTTTATGGTAAAAAGAGCTTATAAAACTTCAAAAGTGAAAAAGAAGAGCTTGATGAGATCGAGCGCGCAAAAAGCCTTGAGATGACTAAAAAAAGAGTGGGCGGTTTTAGCTGGTGCAGTTGTGGCTTTTTGGTGTGCAAATTTATACTGAGCTGCTACCTCTTGGTGCACTACTTGGACTTTTTGGTTATGGTCGTTTTTGGCGGAATAGAGTATAAAAAAAGTAGATAAGATCATGGACAATGGCCTTGCTATGATGGGATTTATCGCTTTTATCATGCTAGTTGCTGCAGGTTATGGCACTATCCCTAAGAGAGAGTGGCGGAATAGACGAGCTTGTAAAATACGCTAGCTTAGTATCTGGCGGCAAGATAGGCGGAGCATTTTTGATGCTTCTTATTGGTTTACTTGTAACAATGGGTATAGGCACTAGCTTTGGTACGATCCCTATCTTAGCCTCTATCTACGTGCCACTATGCGTTAGTCTTGGTTTTGGCGTACCAGCCATCATCTTGTTAGTTGGCATAGCTGCAGCTTTAGGGAGATGCTGGAAGCCCTGCAAGCGATAGCACACTTGAGCCAACAAGCGGTCTAAATGCTGATGGTGAACACAACCACATATATGATACTTGTGTACCTACATTTGTATTTTTTCAATATACCACTTATAATCGGTGGCATAGTTGGAGCTATGATACTTGGATAAATTTTGGCGTTAATTACGCCAAAATTCTTTTATTTTTTTCTACTTTTTATCAATATAAATTTTTGGAACATCTTTTTGCTTTTTAAAAAAATATAAAAATTTAAAAATGCAAAAAGGATAAGTCAATGATGAGATCACTTTGGTCTGGTGTTTCAGGCCCTACAAGCCCACCAGATAGCCATGGACGTAGAAGGCAACAATATCGCAAACGTTAATACTTATGGTTATAAATACAACCGTGCAAATTTTGCTGATATACTAAGCCAAACTCCAAGAGTTGCTACTGCTCCACAAGGTCAGCTAGGCGGTCAAAATGCTATGCAAATAGGTCTAGGAACGACTATAAACTCAACTACAAGAATTTCTCACAAGGTACACTAACATCTACTGATAAGCAAACAGACCTTGCACTTCAAGGAAATGGTTTCTTCGTCGTATCTCCAGATAGCGGAACAACAAGATACTATACAAGAAATGGTGACTTTGTCCGTGATAAAGCGGGAAATTTTCGTAAACAATAGTGGATATATAGTTCAAGGCTGGACAAGAGATGAAGAGACTGGCACCATCGACTCAACAGGTCCGATAAAAAAATATTGTGATCAAAGAGGGTCTTACAACTCCGGCAAGAGCTACAACAGAAGTAAAGATAAAAAGGCAACCTTGACTCAGGCAACACCATAGGGACAAAGAAGTACGCCTATTTATTCACTAGACTCTGTCGCTAATGGCATAGACTATGACAATGACGGCGAAGTAAGTGCAAATGAAGCTCACAACGAAAAATGATGTAAATAACGATAAATTTTTACAAACTCAAGAAATGAGCAAATTTTAACAGAGCGTGGCGTTGATCTTGGTGTTACATTTGACGAGCTTTGGAAATGGCCTTGCCCTAAGAGATAAACAAGGTATCTGGGTAAGCTACGCAAATGCGAAAACGCATACGTTACTATTGGTAGCGGTAATCCAAATATTGGTTCACTTGGTGGAGCTCGAACTTTAAATATAACCTTAAATGGCGAAACAATAGGTCAAAAACTGTATATAGCATCAGTGATGTTGCAGCTGCTATCAATGCCCAATATAACAAAACTGGCGTTAGTGCTGAAATTTCAGAGGGAAATAAGCTAACACTCATAAATAGAAACAACTCTGGCACTACAAAAGAGACAAAAAAACATACACCTAACAGTAAATCCTGGCGACGACCTATCAGCAGCTCCAGGTGGTGGTTTAACAGATACAACCATTATCACAGCTTACCAATATGTCTATACAAGCTCTCAAACAACAGCTATTCACCAAAACGATGATGCAAAGCCAAGACAAGTAACTACAACAGAAGATCTTCGCCGTGCTATGCAAAAAGATGCTAGAGAATATGTTGATTATAATGGCGATAGCAATGGAACAATACCAGCTGACACTGGTGCTGTAGCTGAGATAAAAAGAGTAAAAAGCACTAGGCTTACGTACATCTGCTGCTGTTTCTGGTGTGATCAACCCACCTTATAAGGCAAAATATGACGCAGCTGTAGCAGCTCTAGTAACTCAAAAACCCTACTGCAAATGATGAAGAAAAAATGAAAGCTGGCTTTAAAGCAGCAGCTGGAAACCTAAATGATGGCGTTAAGATAACAGTAAATAAATCTGGTCAATTTCAACTAGAAAATCCAGCAGATGACGTAGCCGATCAAGCCCTTTATATGACAGTTACTGGACTAACAGAGCCAGCAAAAAGATGCTAGTACTGCTGCTGTAAATGAAAATGTTAGACTGACAACTATGATGAAAGCACTTGATGGCGCACTAAGCCCAGGTCAAGCTCTAAGAAATAGCGGTAAGATGATGATGTCAAGCCACGGCTCAACGGCTGAAATACTGACTCACTTGGCTCAAAAACACAGTTAGCGTCAAATGGGCAAAAAGTAGGCACTACAAAAGATGGTGGTACAGAGTGGAACATGGTCATCCAAGTACCAGAGCCTGCTAAGATAAACTATTCAGGAGAAGGCCCCAGATAACGTCGTGACTGGCTCAGTTAGATTTAATGCAAATGGCTCGCTTGCAAGTTTTCACCCATCAACGATAACATTTTTCAGCTAACAATGGCTCACAAAGGTGGACAAAGTGTTAATCTAAATTACTGGTTTGGGAACTGATTTTTAACGGACTAACAAGCTTTGATAAAGACTCATCAACTGACTCTATATCACAAGATAGGCTACACAGGTGGCACATTAAACGGCATAAAAATAGATGAGACTGGAACGATAATAGGCTCATTTTTCAAATGGTCAAAAGCTTTGGCCTGGCTAAAAGTAGCACTTGCTACCTTTACAAATAACGAAAGGTCTTCAAAGCGAGGGCGGAAATGTCTTTTCACAAACCGCAAACTCAGGTGAAGCAGTTATCGGTGCAGCTGGTACAGGCGATAAAGGAACGATCGCGGCTTCAAAAACTTGAAGCTAGTAACGTCGATCTAAGCCGTGCACTAACAGATCTTATCGTAATCCAAAAGAGGTTTCCAAGCAAACTCAAAAACGATCACAACAAGCGATGAGATGCTAAATACACTTCTTCAATTAAAACAATAATAACTAAGACTTTTACAAAAGGGAGCGTTCGTCTCCCTTTGAAAATTTATGCTTTAAATTTACAAATAAAATCAGCCTTCTTTTTGTAAAATGTTAAAGAAATTTTACAAAAGAGAAAAAAATGCAAGTAACACTACTAAATCACACTCCACTAAATATCTGTCTCACGCTATCCGCACATGCTGGCAAAGCTTTGAAAAAGGCGACAACGGCGGCGAAAAAAAGATATTGAGCTAATAGATAGAGTAGGCAATAAATTTAAACACGCCTCGACCTTAGAGCACCTATACTACAACTTCTACATCCAAGGTATCTCTCGTGCGCTACTTCAAAGAGCTAGCTCGTCACCGCTTGGCAAGTCTAAGCGTCAAATCAACTCGCTACACACTAAAAGAGCTAAAAAGAGGAAAAAAATTTGAAGTAGGGCAGTTTGAGCGTGCGGCTAAATTTATCGTACTAACAAATGACGAAATGGTCGATAACGCGAGCATAAAAGCGCTTGAAAATTGCGTGAAATTTTAGCCTCAACTACAAAAAAAGCCTTGATATAGTTAAATACTGCTTGCCAGAGTGCTATAAAACTGAGCTTACATGGAGCATAAATGCTAGAAGCTTACAAAGTATTTATCTCTTTAAGAAGCTCAAAATCAGCCCTTTGGGAGATAAGAATGTAGCAAAATGTCATCTACGATGCCTTGCCAGAAGAGCATAAATTTATCTTTGAGAAGTGCTTGCCAGAAGATGAGCAAAACTAACATTTGAGTTAGTGTGGTTTGTAATTTAGAAGTGATGAAACGAGCGCTAAATGTACTTTTTGTAAAAACGTAAAAGAAGCTCGTCTACGTGGATGTTTCTAGCTTTTTAAATTTTCTGCTGCCGCGGTAGGCATTATACTTTTTGGCGAAGTAGATGAACTTTGCCCATTTTATTTAGATTTTTATCAAATTCATCTTGGTTGATAAAGCCCTCTGAGTTAAACGAGATAAGCACAAATTTCGCCTTTTAAATTTGCTATGAGCTCGAAAAATGCCTCGCTTGCTGATAATTTTTTTATTAAAGACTGATCTGTTCCAGTCCTTTGCGATGCCTGAGACTTTTGAGATTTTACTTGGCTCTTCATAGCTTGCGATGAGATTTAGCATGAAGTAGTTTGAGCCGTATGGATGCTGATTATAAGGCGGATCAAGATAGACTGAGATCAAGGCCATCAAGCTCTTTTTGCCAGTAAATTTGCATCCTTTTGATAGACCTCAAATGGCACACTAAAATTTGAGAAAATTGGCTTAGTCAAATTTATATCAGAAGTGATCCTTGAGATTGCATTTTGCCCTTGTCCTCCAAACTGACCGATACCCTCTTTATTTTTTTATGAAAACCTTTAAAAATTCCACTTGTATTTGCATGTACACTTGCATTATAAAGTAGTGGAGCTATGAAAAATACTTTTTCTCATTTCAGCAGGCATTAGCTCATCTATGAGCCTTCTTGCAGTGTCAATGAAGATAGCATTTTTTTCCTAGTGTAAAAGACTCTTTCGCCCTCGGTAATATTTTTTTATCATCTTGTGGGGCATAAAGTTTTTGTTATAAAGCCTTCAGAAAGATTATCTTCTATCTCTTTTTCAAGCTTTTTTTGCCAGAAATTTATCTCATCTCTTAGCTCGTTTGTGGCGTTTTGCAAATAACATGAGTTTGTGATGAAGCTATAAAAACTCCAAGTCGTTTGCGACTAGAAATTCACTATTTTGCTTTTAAAAAAATCTAGCCACCACGCCACTTCCACTAAAGAGATCACAGCAGCTAAGCTTTTCTTTTTTTAAGCTCGTCTTTTGCGTATTTTACGCCTGAGATCTATAAAGCCCTAAAAGAGAGCGTTTATTGCCAAGATAGGTTAAAATTTGCTCTTTTTAAATAGGCTTGATTTTTCTTGTTTTACTGGCTTCAAATCAGTGCTTTTTTAGTCCCATAGCATCAACGTCAAGCTTGATCTCGTCGTTATTTATGATAACTAAGCCCTGATCAAGAATTTTCTTTGCTATGGCATGAGCTTCATCAAGTGAGTGCATCTTGTAAGTACCACATTGAAAATTTATTTAGCTCTGGGATTTTATCTTGATCTTTGACCTCTAATATATCTTTCATAGAGGCTAGCCATGCCTTTTTTTACGGCTTCTTCGCTAGGGTGTGCCAATGACGCTCATATAAAAGCCAGTTCTACAGCCCATCGGTGAAATGTCTATGATCTCTACGCCGTTGCCGTTTAGATGGTTTCTCATAAAAGCCAGCAAATAAATGCTCTAATGTGTGAGTACCTTTCTCAGGCAAAAATTTTCTTCATTTGGCTTGCAAAATCTCAAGTCAAAAAAACACTTATATCATCACCCTTTGGCGTTTTTCATACTTTTTTGCTAGTCTTACTCCTGGGGCTTGCATTTTTACGTGATCTACACAAAAAAACTATCAAGTAATGGCATATCTTCTCCTTTAAATTTTTGGTAATTTTAGCGTAAAAAAATGTTTAGAAATTTAAAGGCTCATGCAAAATTTCTACATAAGCCTTGTAATATCTGAATGTTTGTGGGTATTAAAATAACAAAAACTTTTTACTTACTATTATAAATTTCTCATATATTCCGTACTATAAATACCTTGAATACGTCTTTCCATGTCACCATACCAACTTTTTGGAAGAGTGGTAAGAGAATTCAAATTTCTCTAGTAAATTTAAATTTTTATTTGGTTCGTAAAAGAGCCTATTTATTTCTAAAATGCTCATATGAACTGGATCTTTTTCTATAACTTCTATCATATCACCTGCTTTACACGATCCTGGTGTTATGACGCGGTAATACCAGCCAGTAAGGCCAGTTTCAAAGATGTGAGTAGCCATATTTTCATTGCTCCCATCTTTTTGAGAGCTTAAAGCATGGTTTTCTAGGCTGCGAGACTTGAAGCACAAGCGAGCCAATCTTATGGATATCACCCACATAAACGCAGCTCTCATCAAGCCCATCAACACATACTCTCTCCCATCGCACCATAAGCCATATTTTTTTCAATCCTAAAAAAACTCTCCCAATCGGTGTAGTTTTAAAAACGAATTTGCAAATATAGCTTTTTCTGGTATCCCATGGTGCTTTTGTATCAGCGACACTATCACCCACAAAGCCAAGTTCATTTGCAAAAATTTTCACCATTTTGAGATACTTTAAATATAGCTGAGCTCCAAGGTAAAGTTTAGCTTATCAGTCGCACTTTGCGAGCCATAATTTTTCACCTCGCCGATTAATAATGCTTTTACTATTGCCATCTTTTTCCTATCAAAATTTAGCTTATTCTTAAATTATTTGCATGAGTTAGCGCGATCGCAATCGCATCGGTGATATCAAGTGGTTTTATCTCTTTGTTTTATACCTAAAATTTTTCTTCACCATAAACGCCACTTGCTCTTTATCAGCTTTGGCCTTGCCAGTGACAGTTTTTTACCTGAAGCGGCGTATACTCGGCAAAATCACCATGAAGCTGTAAAATTTAAGGCTAAGTGCTCCTCGAAACTGAGCGAGCTTTTAAAACCGTTTTTGGGTTGTAAGCAAAAAAATATCTTCGATCGCAACCTCGTCAAATTTATGATTTTTTTAAAGATGAGATCAAGCCCCTCGCAAAAGCTCGGTGATTTGATATTGAAGTGTGTTTGGTTTTATTTTTTTATGAGTCCTGCTTCAAGAAGAGTAGTTTTAAATTTATTTTTTTCAAGTATCGCGTAACCGCAATTCTTCGTACCTGGATCGATTCCTAAAATTTTTCATCACTATCTTTTCAATACTTTTTTTCACGACTTTTTTCACGATGTGAAAAAGTTTGTCAGAGTTTAACAAAGGTTTTATTAAAAATTAAGATAGTATCACTATAAAGAAATTCTCGAAAATTTAAGGCATAGAAATTTGATAGCAGACGAAAGTACAGAAAATCTTTCAACACAATTTCACCCTGAAGAATACCAAAGTTATATCAAACAATTAAAAATTTAACGAAAAGGCTTCAGACGATCATATTATCGTATTTACTGCACCAAATGAGTTGATGGCTAAACTTTATAAATACAAGATATGCTGATAAAATCGCTCATCTATATGAAGTTAGAACAGGCATAAAACCAAATATAGAAATTTCATCTACTAAAAGTAGCAAGGTATCAAAACAAAATCAAATAAATGTTAAGCAGATAAAAACACAAAGCAGCATTTTTAAATCCAAGCTACACATTTGAAAATTTTGTCTGTGGAGCGTCAAATCAATACGCATTTTTAAGCGCAAAAAGCAGCCGCTGAAAAACCTGGCGTACTTTTATAATCCACTTTTTATATATGGCACGACGGGACTTGGCAAGACTCACTTACTCCAGTCAGTCGGAAATCACTGCCTAAATAAAGGAAAAACCGTTATTTGCGTAACTAGCGAACAATTTATGATAGATTTTACCAGTCACATAAATAACCACTCAATGCCAAAATTTCGTGAAAAAAATATAGAAACTGCGATGTTTTTACTAATAGACGATGTGCAGTTTCTTGGTAAAACTGATAAAATCCAAGAGGAATTTTTTTCAACACATATAATGAACTTTTAGCAAAAATGGTCAAATAGTTATGACTTCAGATCGACCTCCAAAGACACTAAAAGGCTTTGAAGATAGGATGATTTCAAGATTTGATAAGGCTTTTTATGGCTGATATTACGCCGCCTGAACTTGATACAAAAAAATAGCCATCATCATCAAAAAAATGTGAATTTGATAAAAATCGATCTAAATAAAGAGGTCATAAACTACATAGCTACAAACATGGGAGATAATATCCGTGAGATCGAGGGAGCTATCATAAATTTAAACGTATTTAAAACTCTTATGAAAGAAGAGATCACACTTGATCTTGCAAAAAGTATATTAAAAAGATTTGATCAAAGAAAAAAACGTGAAAAATATAAATTTTCGATACTATCGTTGAAATAGTTAGCAAAGAACTAAATATCAAACAAAGTGATATAAAAAGCAAATCAAGAGTTACAAATATCGTAGAAGCAAGACGAATCATCATATATCTTGCAAAGATGCTTACAACAAACTCAATGCCACAAATCGCAAACTATTTTTGGTATGAAAGATCACAGTGCCGTTAGTCATAATATTAAAAAGATAAATGAGCTAATACAAACTAATGAAATTTTTAGTCTAAAAAGTTACTGAATTAAAAAAACAAAAATTTTGACAAAAAGGATAAAAATACAATATGAAATTTGTGAATAAATGTGAAAAAGAAAATATAATCTTTCACATTTTAAATAGCTGTATTTCGATGTTTAAAAAGTACTTTTTCACTTTTTAACATCACCTACTAAAACAAAAAAATTAAATTTAAAAAAATAGAAGGAAGTTTTTTTAATGAAAGTTTTAATAAACAAAAAAATATGCTTGAAAGCATAGTAACAAATACAAATCCATATCTTGAAAAAAAAGAGATCTTAGTGCTATAACTTCTCATATTTATATCTCAGCAAAAGATGGAGTTTTTAAATATAAAAGCAACTGATCATGAGATAGGACTAGCATATAAGCTAAGTAATGTAAAAAAATCGTTGATCAAGGTTATGCAACTGCAAATGGTAAAAACTACTTGACATTATAAAAAGTCTAAAAAGACGAAGAAGTTATGTTAGAAACTGTAAATAACTATCTTTATATAAAACAAAAAAACTCAAAATACAAACTTCAATGTATAAATTTGAAGATTTTTCCAGAATTTCCAACGATTGAGGGCAAATCAAAATTTGATGTTGATGCTGTTATGTTAGGAAGAAGTTTAAAGAGAAATTTTACCAAGTATTGATAGTAATAACCCAGAAATTTGAACTAAACGGAGCTTTTTCTTGATATTAAAAAAAGACTTTATAAATATCGTTGGTACTGATACAAGAAGGCTTAGTGTATTTAGATTTCAAACACCAACTGAAAAAGATTTTCACTAATAATCCCTAAAAAGCTATCAATGAAATACAAAAAAACTATTTTTTTGACAAGATAGAAAATTTACTATGATGAAAATATCTTAATCGCTCAAAGTCATAAATTTTGAATTTTTTCACAAAAACTTATAAATGGTAAATTCCCAGATTACGAGCGTGTAATACCAAAAGAGGTAAGAAAAAGACTTCAGCTAAGTAGAGATAAGATGATAGAGGGTATAAAAACTATCTCAATGCTAAGTGATACAATGAAAATAACTTTTTCAAAAGACAATATAACATTTGAAAGTGTTATAGAAGATAACTCTGAAGCAAAAAAACTATGATTGATTATCAAACTGGCTTAGAAGATGAATTCTTTATAGGCATAAAAAAATAGATACTTGCTTGATTTCTTAACTAGTATCGAAGATGAAAGTACTTTGAGCTTGGATTTAATGAAAGCTCGTTGGCATTTGTTGTAAGTTCAAAGGAACTAACAACAGTGATAATGCCAATAAATTTATAAAAATAAGGTCTAGGTTATGGAAAATAATTACGGCGCAGAAAATATTAAAGTACTAAAAAGGACTTGAGGCAGTTAGAAAACGCCCAGGCATGTATATAGGTGATACTAACATAAGCGGTCTTCACCACATGATCTATGAAGTAGTTGATAACTCTATCGACGAAGCGATGGCAGGATACTGCGATACGATAGATGTTGAGCTTACACGTGAGGGCTCAGCGATCATTAGCGATAATGGCCGTGGTATCCCAGTAGATATGCACCCAACTGAGAAAATTTCAGCTGCGACTGTTGTTTTAACTGTTCTTCACGCTGGTGGTAAATTTGACAAGGATACTTATAAAGTCTCAGGCGGTCTTCACGGCGTTGGTGTATCTGTCGTAAATGCACTTTCTAAAAAGCTAGTCGTAAATATCAAACGTGATGGAAAACTTCACAGACAAGAATTTGCAAAAGGTATTCCTCAAAGCGATCTTGAAGTTATAAAAACTACAAACCGCACAGGTACGCAAGTTGAGTTTTGGCCAGATGATAGCATATTTGAAGTGACTGAATTTGACGATGAAATTTTAGTTAAGAGATTTCGCGAGCTAGCATATCTAAACCCAAAGATAACTATAAATTTTAAAGATCAAAGAAATGGCAGAAGCGAGAGCTTTCATTTTGAGGGCGGGTTAGAGAGCTTTGTAACTGATATGAATAAGGCAAATGCTGTTAGTAAAAGCAGTATCATTTAGCGGCGGCGAAGATGATGTTATGGTTGATTTTGCCCTTCTTTACAACGACACTTATAGTGAAAAATTTACTAAGCTTTGTAAATAACATCAAAACTCCAGATGGTGGTACGCACGAGGCAGGCTTTAGAGCAGGGCCTTACAAGAGTCATCACAAACTATGTTCAAGCAAACGCTGCTGCACGTGAAAAAGATACAAAGATAACTGGCGAAGATATCCGCGAGGGACTTATTGCTGTTGTGAGCGTAAAAGTGCCAGAGCCTCAGTTTGAGGGACAAACAAAGGGTAAACTAGGCTCAAAGCTACGTAAAACCTATCGTTCAAAAGATGGTTTTTTGACGTGCTTACAAAGTATTTTTGAAGAAAACCCTATCGAAGCAAGAGCGATAATGGATAAAGCTCTAATGGCAGCTCGTGGTAGAGAAGCCGCTAAAAAAAGCTAGGGATTTAACTCGCAAAAAAAGAGTATGAGTGTAGGTACGCTCCCTGGCAAACTAGCTGACTGCCAGAGCAAAGACCCAGTAATTAGCGAGCTATACCTAGTGGAGGGCGACTCTGCGGGCGGTTCAGCAAAGCAGGGGCGTGATAGGGTTTTTCAAGCGATATTGCCGCTTAAGGGTAAAATTCTAAACGTTGAAAAAGGCAAGACTAGATAAAATTTTAAAGTCTGATGAGATAAAAAAATATGATAACAGCGCTAGGCTGCGGTATCGGAGATGAATTTGACGCTGAGAAGCTTAGATATCATAAGATCATCATCATGACCGATGCCGACGTCGATGGTAGTCACATCCAGACACTGCTTTTTAACTTTCTTCTTTAGATTTTTTTAAATAAAGTTGTAGAAAAACGGCCACATCTACCTAGCTCAGCCACCACTTTATCGCTATAAAAAAAGGCAAGAAAGAAATTTATCTAAAAGATGAAAAAGGCATTAAATGAATTTCTTATCGAAACTGGTATCGAAGGCGTTGATATAGAGGGTATCGGTAGTACGGATTTGATTGACTTTTTAAAGATCGTTGCAGCTTATAGAAGCGTCTTAAAAGAGCTTGAAAAAAACGCTTTAACGTCCTTTCAGCGATCCGCTATATGATAGAAAATCCAGACATCGTCTCAAAAAGCTACAATGAAATTTCTTTGAAAGTCTAAAAGAATTTCTTAAAAAGCTGAGGGTCACAATATCCTAAACCACTATGTTAGCGAAGATGAGATTAGAATTTATGTGCAAACTGAAAGTGGCCTAGAAGAGCTTGTGGTAAATGAAAGATTTATTCACAAACCCACTTTTATGAAGAGGCACTTTACATTAGCCAAAAGATAAAAGAGCGCGGCTTAGACTTGCATAGTGACGTTATAGATGTGCTTGATGAAGTAGAGAAAAAAATGCGAAAAAGGTGCATATATCCAGCGCTATAAAGGTCTTGGTGAGATGAACCCTGAGCAGCTTTGGGAGACAACTATGAACCCTGAAAATAGAAGACTTTTAAAGATTGATATAAACGACGCTATAAGTGCTTCTGACACGTTTAATCTCTTCATGGGCGATGAGGTCGAACCAAGGAGAAATTACATCCAAGACCACGCAAAAAGACGTTAAACACTTAGATATATAAAAGGTGATCACATTCGAATTTGACCTAATTAGCAAAAAAATAAAGGATAAAGAATGAGCGAAGAGCTAGAGATAGAGATGAAATACGGCGAGAAAGAAATTTCTGAAAAGAATTTGACGTGGAGAGTGACCTTGAGGTCTGGGAAAATAAGCAAACAAGGGACTATGTCATAAAAGATCACTCTGCCTGAATTTCTGTTGCCTTTTGCCCTCGCTCTGGTTATCCTGACTTTGCGACGATATATCTTGAGTATATACCAAACAAGCTTGTTGTTGAGCTAAAAGCGATAAAAGCTTTATATAAATAGCTTTATGAACCGCAACATCAGCCACGAAGATAGTATAAATGAAATTTACTCTGTTTTTAGAGAAAAAAACTTGAGCCTAAATTTATGAAGATAGTTGGTGACTTTAACCCACGTGGAAATGTCCATACAGTTATCGAGATCAGCTCTGATCTAGTGGTGAAAAAGCCAGTTGAGGAGAAAGAATTTACTCCAAGAACTAGAGAGAGAAGTAGCTTTTGGTGATAAGCCACGTGAAAGACGTAGTACGAGTGATCGTGGCAGTAGCAGGGGCAGCAGTAGAGCTGGTGGCAGCAGAGGTGGCAGAGATGATAAATTTCAAAAAGATGACAAACCAAGAAGAAGCTCAAACAAAGAGGGCTTTAGAAAGATAAGCTACGCAGATGATAAGAAGCCAAAAGTAGTCAAAAAGGATAAATAATGATAAGTGCTAAAGCTTTATAGAACATATCTTTAAAAGCAGCATCTATATCACGTTGGAACGACTATCCAAAGATGAGCAAATTTGAGTTGAGCTTGACAAGCAGGCTCATAAATTTATCATCGCTTATTTCATTGCAAAACAAGAGCAAGACGCCGATATGAACTATATCATTGAGGCTGGGATTACTGAGTTTTTTAAGTAGGGTTGTAGTCACAGACATACGACCAGATGTCTTTCATCACATACAAAAAGACAAAAAAAGAACAGATAAATAGCTGGGTCTTAAGCAACCTAGAGGGCTGATTTCAGAAATCGAAGATAGCAGATTTTAGAGAGATTTAAAAACCACTTTTAAAAATGATAAAACTCACGAAAAAGAGCGCCTTATACTAAAAGCAGCGAGCTATCTTGCCACGAGGTGGGGAATTTTTCTATCGTCTATCAAACGAGCCAATTTTTAAGCGATATCGACGAGCTTAAGGCGAAGGTTGAAGAGGAGATGGAGGATTATTATGAGCTAATTGGTGTTAGAAAGATCGCTATGAATCAAAAAAATTAGCCCGCTTAGTTGATCTAAGCGGTAGGCTAAGGTTTCAAAAAGCGCTGGGCGCAAACGCCTCGCATCCCTGAAACTGCGGTCTTAGGACATATGCTAGTAGTTGCGATACTTAGCTATTTTTTTATTCGCTAAAAGCAAAAAGCTTGCAAAAAAACGCCTAGAAAATAACTTCTTTTGCGCACTATTTCACGACCTACCAGAGAGCCTCACACGCGACATCATTAGCCCTGTAAAGTACGGCGTAAAGGGGCTAAATGAGATCATCAGCGAGTATGAGATGAGGCTTATCGATGAGAGGATTTTTGCCATTTGTGCCTGAAAAGATCAAAGATGAGTTTAGCTACATCCTTGGCATCAGAAAAGATGGCGAAAAGTTTATAAAAGATGAGTTTGAAAAATAGAACATTCGAGCGCAAGATCATCTGCCACGAAGGTACAATGGAAAATGTAAATGAGGATAAATTTAACCCGATCGATGGCAAAGCTCTAAAGTACTGCGACAAGCTCTCAGCCTACATCGAAGCTGGGAATTTCCATAAGCTACGGCGTCAAGTCAAAAGAGCTAACTGATGGCTTTAATAATATGTATAAATTCTTTAGCGAAAAACCCTAAGATCGACGGAGTGGATTTTTTTAGAAATTTGCGATGATTTTTAATGAGCATTTTGGTTTAGAAAGACCCCCTCTCAGATGACTGCGGCACACACTTAATACAAGTGCTCTGCTGTGTTCCCACCCTGAAGCGGTGCTCATAAAAAAAGCATTGCACAGGTCTAAGAAGGAGCTTCGCAATCATACAAAAACTATACTTAAATTTGAGTTTTATAGTTACATTTTTTAAAAATTTAGCTTTAAGAGTATATAATCTCGCATAAATCTCACTAAAAAGTAGGGCAATGTCAGGAAAGATCAAACTTCGTTTTTTTATCGGCCTTTAGGGATTTTTTTCATCTATCACCACAAGTCTTTAGAATTTCGTGCCAGAAATTTTCTTTGCCGCTATGATTTCAGCTCAAATTTGACCCAGACGAGGATGATTTTTGCGTTTTTAAACGACATCGTAAGTGAAATTTATGAAAACGATCAGACTAGAAAAGACTTCTTAATCCAAACCGTTAGAGAGTATGTCGCAAGGGTCAAAAAGAAACGACAGGATCACGCTTGACACGCTTCTTTTAAGCATAGATAAAGATATGAAAGATCACAAAAGATACGCTAAAAAGATAGATTTTTTTCACATCTTCGTCGATTGATGAGTGGCTGTGAGGAAGAAAATTTTAGTGCAGCAAAAGGGTCTATGAGTTTTTTTAATAAACGAGGTCAAACTCTATTCTTAAAATTATCATTCATTTTTAAATTTCTTTAATCATCAACTAGCATAAAAAAATTATTTCTTCATCTGAATAGCAGTCTGAATCATCTCGTCGCTTGTTGTGATACTTTTTGCACTAGCCTCATAAGCCTTTTGCGTGACTATAACCTCACTTAGCGCTTGACCAAGATCGACGTTACTCATTTCAAGTTTATTTGCAAGAATTTGTGAGCCATAAATGGTCTCACCAGCTTTATTTTTTTATAAAAAAATGCTTCACCTGAATTTGGAGTTGCTTCATAGAGATTATCACCCACTTTTGATACTCCTTGTTCATTTTGGAAGTGAAATAGAGCTATTTTTTTGCAACTATAAATGAGCGAGAATTGTCAAAATTTGCCATGATATTTCCACGATCATCAACGCTATATTTTGTGAGATTTCCTTCGGCGTAGCCATCTGCTTTTATGACAAAGTCTTTTTTTGAATTAGCCGAGCTTGTTATGCCATTATAGACATTTGCATCTCCATCGCCAAGAAAATTTAAAGCCACGTTTCCAACGCTTGTTAATGTATTTTGTAACAAGCCTACCGCTACCATCAAAAGTAAGTGTTCCCATAGCTGTATTTTTTGTACAACACCATTAGCATCAGTTATCGTAGCTGTAGCATTCCAGGTAGTTTGATTGCCACCTTGAGGGATTTGCTTTTGTAAAATTTATAGTTACTAAGCTCTTTGTACCATCACTGTTATATATTTCTGAGCTTAGTTTTTTTCTTTATTAGCTACTTCAACTAGTGAAGTAACTTCAGCTTTTACATCTAAGCTAGCAAAATTCATAAATTTTCAGGCTTTTTATTATTTATATGCCAGCTGCCATCGCTCTCAGTGTGGTTGAAAACTCACTCAAATTTCACCATCGCCGTCTTTTACTTTTTACCACTACGCTATCGCCTGCTTTTTGCACCAAAGTTTGTCTGGCTTAGTGGGATTTGTCCATTTAGCGAGATAGTTTTTATTTGTATTATCAAGCGTATAATTAAAATTGCCGCATCAATGGCTGTTGTTTGTCTATTTGTTATTAGACTTGAGTTTAGATTGCCTTTAAAATCTATATTTTTTGTTTGCTTGGCTGGCATAAATAAAAAATGAGGTAAATTTATGCCTTTTTGTGAGCCAGTATCGCCTAGTTTTAGATCCTCTTCTTTTGCAGTAAATGCCTGCGTGGTACCTTTTTGTTTGACCATATTTTTCTAAGAGCATTAGCACTTGGGGTGACTGGAGTAAAAACTTGTTAATGTACCAAGAAGCAGGTTACCTTTATTGTCTACTAAATTTTCCAGCCGCGTCTATATCAAAGCTACCTGTTCTTGTATAGTAGTTTTTTGCCGTTTTTATCAACGACACCAAAAAGCCTTTACCGCCTATGGCTAGGGTCAAAGTTATTATCGGTATTTTTGAAAACTACCATTTGTCATCTTTAAAGCTGTTGTTTGTTTTGTAGCTCCAAGACCTACTTGATTGTTAGTTGACTACTTCCAGCAGAAGCCATATGTTGATTGATTAAATTTTCTAAACTCAGGGATTGAAGCTTTAAAACCTACGTTGTTGATATTTGAAATATTATTTGCCCAAACATCCATGCCAAAGCTTTGTGTTTTAATGCCACTAATTCCGTTGTAAAAACCTCTCATCATGGCTTTTTATCCTTCGTAAAATTCAGATATTTTATCCATTGGGACATATTCGCCTGCGATTTTTATCATGGCTTTGCCATCTACAAATCTACTGCTTCGACTGGATAGCTACCTACTTGAGTCTTGTATGAATTACCATCTTTTCCAGTGTAATTAACAGATACTGTATATGCGCCGTTTGGTAATTGTTTTCCAGAATCATCTTTGCCATCCCAAGATATTCTGCGAACTCCTGATTTTAGATCTTTTATATCGATTGAACGAACGACCTCTCCATTTGCATTTTTTTAATTTCAAGCTTACCATTTGCAAGATCTGATTTAAAAATAAAAGTGCAAAATTTACAGTTTTTGCTCATCTGTTAGTAAAACTGAGTTTGAACCAGTTGAGACCATTTTGCCAAGAGCTGATATAGCGTAGGCATTTGCATTTGATTTTTAATTGATTTACAAGCTCTTTCATAGCTGAGTTTGTATTTTTGTTGCATCTCTAGTGATGCTAGTTGGCTAGTTTGTGTGAGCATCTTTTCAGTATCCATAGGACTTGTTGGGTCTTGATACTGAAGCTCTGTTAAAAAGTAACTTCATAAATGCATCTTTATCTAGCTGTGCATTTGGATTAGTTCCTGTACCAGCTGCCGCATCTTGCTTTGCTTTTTGCCTTTTTCTCGGCATTTTTGTTGTGTTGTTTGTGTAGTTATATCTGAAACTGAAGCCATGATCTCTCCTAAATATATCTTGGTATTACTAGCTCAAAGTAAGCTTTGTTCCGCTTGAGTGTTTTTCGCTCTCATCGCTTTGATTTGAACTGTATTTATTCTTTGCTTGTTCTTTTTTTATCTTGTCTTTGATTTTGATCTGAGAAATTCATCTCAAGCTCGGTAAATCCCATATTTACAAGGCTATTTTTTTAAACTCGGCTTGATTTTTGTAAAAATAAATTCATAGTAGCCGTGGTTGAGTTAGAAATTTACATGTAAGTTATTGCCACGATTTACCATCGTGATCTCAACCTCGCCTCAATTTAGTGGATTAAGCGTTATGTTAAAACGAGTGATCGGAGCTTTGTAATTTTTGCACCTGCTCTTTTAGCGTAGAAGAGAAGTTACTAAGCGTCTCTTTTTATCTCAGCCTTTGTTTGAAGCTGGTGTTTAGCACTACTAGCGATATCTTTTTACCATTTGATTTAGTTCTGATTTATTATCGCTATTAAATGTCTCTTTGCTCTCTAAATTCTCATTTTTTTGTTGTTCTCTTTCAGGGAAGAGTAGTGACTCGAGAGTTGGAGTTTTTTTGCGCCTTTTTGCTCTTGTAAAGTTTACCTTTACTTTTTGGCTCTTTTGGCTGCTCCTCTGGCTCAACATCCACTATCTCATCATCAAGCTTTACTTCGCTATCTAGCTTTTTTTAGGCTCTTCTTTTTACTAAATTTTAACTTCATTAGTTGGATTTACCACTACCTCTTTTAACAAAGTATCAAGCTTTACGACCTCTTTTGGCTCATTTTTAATGATGGTTTGCTCGACCTCATTTTTTAGCTCTTTTTAGGTAAAAAGGCTTCTCTTCGGTCTTTATCGGTGTGAAAAATTCTTTCTTGCCTAGATTTCTTAAACATCTCATTTAGTTTTGGCACATCTTCGTTTGAAATTTCTATATTTTCAAGGCCGAGGTCAAATTTCTTAGCAAGGTCGATAAGATCGCTAACGCTTTTAACATTGCTAAGCTCTTCAACGTTTTCAGGCACACTTAAAAAATTCGCTATTTTGTCGCTGAAATTTGGAAATTTACTTACTTTTTCATTGCCGTTTAGAATTTCTAAAACTTGCAAAAGCTGCATGAAATTTGCATTTTCATAAAAGCTCATTTTTTTGTGTTTTCGTCCAAATTTTCTTCAAGTGCGGTTGAAATTTTTGCCGCGCTTTCGCTTTGTGCTTTTTGCAGTGTCTCTTTTTGAGTGGTAACCGTTTTTACTATCTCTTTGACATCTTTTTCAGTGATTTTTTGGCCGCTATTTGCCTTGCTCGCAGCTGCATCTAAAACCATCGACAGAAATTCGCCGTTGTTTTGAGATTTTTTAGAAACAGACGGTTTTTTATTCCCAGCAGGAGCCAGCAAATCTACGTTGTTTTTCGCTGTATAAGCTTGCATTTAAACCTTTCAAATTTTTAAACTTAATGCCAAACATGCAAAATCTATTCCAAAAAAATTAATTTCTTGATATCAGCTTAAAATTTATAGAAAATTTGGCTATAATCTGCCCCTATTTTTAAAACTGACAAACGAAAAAAATAGCAAACTAATAAACGGAGAAAAAAATTTGGAAAAGATACGAAATATAGCCGTTATCGCACACGTCGACCACGGTAAAAACAACAATGGTTGATGAGCTTTTGAAACAGTCAGGAACATTTAACGAGCATCAAAAACCTTGGCGAGCGTGTAATGGATAGTAACGACATCGAAAGAGGCGTGGCATCACGATTCTTTCTAAAAAAACACCGCCATTCGTTACAAAGATACAAAGATCAACATCATTGACACCCCAGGCCACGCCGACTTTGGTGGTGAGGTTGAGCGTGTTCTTAAGATGGTTGATGGCGTTTTACTACTTGTTGATGCGCAAGAGGGCGTTATGCCACAAACTAAATTCGTCGTCAAAAAGGCACTCTCACTAGGGCTTCGTCCAATCGTCGTTGTAAATAAGATAGATAAACCAGCAGGTGATCCAGACCGCGTTATAAATGAGTCTGACCTTTTTGTCGCACTTGACGCAAAATGACGAGCAGCTAGAATTTCCAGTCGTTTATGCCGCTGCTAAAAATGGCTACGCAAAGCTAAAAACTAAGCGATGAAAAACAAAGATATGCAGCCACTTTTTGAGACTATCTTGGCTCATGTGCCAGCTCCAAGCGGTAGTGATGAAAACCCACTTCAGCTTCAAGTTTTCACGCTTGATTATGATAATTACGTCGGTAAGATCGGTATTGCGAGAATTTTCTAACGGCAAGATATCTAAAAACCAAAAATGTCATGCTTGCAAAGGCTGATGGCACAAAAGACAACTGGTAGAATTTCAAAGTTAATTGGTTTTATGGGTCTTGAAAGAACCGATATTAACGAAGCTGGTACTGGCGACATCGTAGCGATCGCTGGCTTTGATGCGCTTGACGTTGGTGATAGCGTTGTTGATCCAAACAACCCTCATCCACTGAGATCCTCTCCACATCGAAGAACCAACACTTAGCGTTGTATTTTTCTGTAAATGACGGCCCACTAGCAGGCACTGAAGGCAAACACGTCACATCAAACAAGATCGATGAGCGCCTTGCAAACGAGATGAAGACAAATATCGCGATGAAATACGAAAACATCGGCGAGGGCAAATTTAAAGTAAGTGGCCGTGGTGAGCTTCAGATTACTATTTTGGCTGAAAATATGCGCCGAGAGGGTTATGAGTTTTTACTTGGCAGACCTGAGGTCATCGTAAAAAGAGATAAACGGCGTAAAATGCGAGCCATATGAGCTTTTTGGTAATCGATGCACCTGATGATACGACAGGCACAGTCATAGAAAAAAACTAGGCAAAAGAAAGGCTGAAATGGTCTCTATGAACCCAACAGGCGATGGCCAAACAAGGATCGAGTTTGAGATTCCAGCGCGCGGACTTATCGGCTTTTAGAAGTCAGTTTTTAACTGACACAAAGGGCGAGGGCGTTATGAACCACAGCTTTTTGGAGTTTAGACCACTTAGCGGTACCGTCGAGCATAGAACAAATGGTGCTTTAGTTTCGATGGAAAACGGCGTAACGCTTGCTTATTCGCTATTTAACTTGCAAGATCGTGGTGTGCTTTTTCCTTGATCCGCAAGCAAAAGTCTATGTGGGTATGATCATCGGCGAGCACAGCCGTCCAAACGACCTTGACGTAAATCCTATCAAGGGCAAAAACCTAACAAACGTGCGTGCAAGCGGTAGCGACGATGCGATCAAGCTAGTGCCACCTAGAAAGCTAAGCCTTGAGCGCGCGCTAGAGTGGATAGAAGATGACGAGCTAGTCGAGGTTACGCCTATAAATATCCGCGTTCGCAAGCGCTATTTAGACCCAACAGAGCGTAAAAAGAAAAGCAAAACTTTAATCAAATTACTATCATTTTAGCCCCTTTGTAAAGGGGCTAATAATTGAACTCTAAAAAAATAGCAAATAAATTTTCTATACATTTCTCATATTTTTTTGCATTATTTATTTAAGTTGGCTTTTGTTTAAGACGATTAAAATTTATCAATCTTAAAAACTATTTATGCTTTAAAATACCATACTTACTTTTTCTATTTTTTTACTTTTTAATATAATCAATACAAAAAAATGCTTAGTTTATGCTAGAATCGGCGAAAAATTTAAAGGAAACCGATGAAAAAAACTAAAATTTATCTTAGCTCTTGCCGCGGCGTTTATTTTTTTAGCGGTTGCTATGAGACGACCTTGCTCACGCGCATGCCGATCTCGGCGCTTGTTTTTTGGACAAGAGCGCGGACGTGAAATCCACGATCGTGCTAACTGGCATAACGCCGCAGACGCACGAAACGAAGACGGTAACGGACAACGTTCGCATTTTTCGTCCCGGACGCTACGGTCAGGATTTTTCCGACGGGAGAAACCGCCTACGAGATGAGCGTTAGCGCCGGCAAGGGCGAAAAGGGCGGCAAAAAAACTCGGACAAGCGCGCCGTGCGGATATATCTAAGCCCAGACGGTGGCGTCTACGGCAAGCTTAGCAAAAAAACATGCTCGAGCAGTATGCGGGCGCGGCAAAAACAGGGCGAAGCGCCGACGCTAAAAAGCGGCGATCAAACTTGAAAAACGACACGAAGGACGTCTATGAGCTGGTCGTGGGCAACGACTTTAAGGCTAGCGACGAGGTGCAGACGGGCGGCGTTTATACCTTGATGCCCGGGCAGGTTACGGGCGCTATTTGGGCGGATAGTGCGGCGATGCGCGAGGCGCTTGCCGGCAAGGCGGTCAAAATCGGCACTCTAAAAAAAGACGGCGAAATGAAAAAAACGTAAAAAAATAGGCTTCATCGGCGGCGGAAATATGGGCGGCGCGATGATAGAGGCGCTTTGGCGCGCGCAACCCGACAGGGGCAAGCTCGGCCGAGGACGAGCAAAAAAATTAGGCGGCAGCGAGATGCAAAGGGCGGGAAAAATTTGAGCGCAAACGGATAAAAAAACGCGAGTCAGCGCGAATATGAAAAAAAGAGGCGAGGGTGAAATCATAGCCTGTGCTAGAAGCAAAAACGAAGCCTTGCGGCAAAGATTTGGCATAAAAATAGCCGCGAACGAAACGGATCTAGCGCGCGAAGCGGATGCGGTCGTGCTGGCTACTAAACCCGCTAGCTACGAGGCTATCTTGCGCCTGATCGCGCCCGAGCTTGCGGGCAAAGTACTGCTTCTTTTTGGCGCCGGGTTTTGACATAAAGCGCGCTAGGCAAATCGCTGGCGAGGGCGTTTATATCGCTCGCGCGATGCCAAACGTCGCAGCTAGCATCGGAGCGTCGGCCACGGCTCTTTGCTTTGATGCGGGTTTTAGCGATGAAGCGCGCAAGACCGTGCGCGAGATAATCGCTAAAATCGGTAAAATTTACGAGATAGACGAGACCGGTTTTGCCGCATTTACGGGCGTCGCGGGAAGCCTGCCCGCGTATGCGTGCGCCTTTATCGAGGCTGCGGCCGATGCCGGCGTGCGGGGCGGACTGCCTGAGACAGCTTTGCTACGACGCCGTTGCGGCAGCCGTAGAAGGGACGGCGCGTCTGATCCAAAGCGGCAAGCACCCGGCCGCGCTAAAAGACGAGGTCTGCTCGCCCGCGGGAACCACAATCGAGGGACTTGCCGCGCTTGAAAAGGGCGGATTTCGCGGCGCCTTGATGGATGCCGTCGCCGCTTGCATCGCCAAAGCGCGGGGTTAGGTAAATTTAAAGGATAAAAAAATGAAAAATTTATTGTTTGCGCTATTTGCGGCGATAAATTTATTCGCTAGCGAGCCTGGTCTTTCGCCATTGCTAGCCGCAGATACGCTAGAAAAAGCTCAAAAAAATGCAAAAATCCCGACCTAAACGCCACCAAAGAGTGCGTGCAAGCAGGCATGGTAGCGGCTAACTTAAAGCAAGACTACGGCGCGGCGGAGGGGCTATTTAGCCTAGCTTGCGCCAAAGGAGACGGCGAGGGCTGCTTTTTACCTTGGCGAACTTTATAAAAATAATCTAGCAAAAAGCTGCGGACAAGAGCGAGCGCGAGACCAAGATTAGCGCGTATTACAAGGCTAGCTGCGTCCTTTACGAGTATTTGCCGGGTTGCTTGGCGCTGGCAAATTTTCATGCAAGAAGAGCTGGGCGACGAGGTGCAGTCGTTTGCGATAAACAATACCCTATGTAACAAAAAAAATACGCTCCCGGATGCTACAACGTGGGCTGGATGATAGAGCGAACGGGAGGCGATATAGGCGAGATGATGGAGTATTACGAGCGCTCGTGTAAGCTAGGCTACGTAGGCGGCTGTGCGCGAGCGGCGTGGCTGTACGAGGGAAATTTCAACGAAAACAGATACGAGCAAGTAAAAAGACGCGAAAAAGGCAAGGCAAATGCGAAAAAAAGGCGTGCGAGCTGGGCGATAAGCAAAGCTGTTAAATTGATAATAAGGCGTTTTGATAAAGAAATTTCTAAAACGATAAAACTCTAGAAAGTCTTAACATAGCTAGCAATGTAGAGTAGTAACTTTTAGTATGTTTTTTTGAATTCTGTAAGAAGTTTACTAATTTATGTTTTTAAGTTTATAAAAGCTTTGCCATACTTTTTTTATAGTAGCTAGTGAAGTAAGGTTAAATTTTACTTCACTAGATCCATAATTAGAAATTTTACAGAGCTTGTAAGCTAGAAAAAATTTTACTTATACCTTCAGCAATTAAGCTCATCCAATAAAAACTCATTGATAAATTTTCTGCCAAATCTTATTTTTTTAATAAAAAAATGAATATTAACTTTCTTAAATAAAGCTAAATATAACAATGTAATTTTTAAGCCATTAGGTTATAAGATTTTTTTAAATTTTATTTTTTTAAGGATTGCAACATGAAAAATGCTATTTTTTTAGCCCCTGTCTTAGCATGTAGTCTTGCTTTTTAGTGCCGATGTCATCGCAAAAAGATGCCAATATAACGCTAGATGGCAAGATGATAGGAAAGATCGAGGTTTTTAACACCAGTTGAAGTCGTCGAAAAAGGTGATAAAACGAGTAAGATCAAGGTTAGTGGCGTCGTATCGGCAAACTACTTTAGCCCAGCTTCAAAGAAGCGTAGAAGATCCTGAAGTTTTTTTGTAGCTTTTTAATGACGAGAGTGAGGCAATTCAAAAAAAGTAAAAAGACCTTGAAGACGACTACGGCGAGGTTTGGTACCAAGCAGAGGGTGTTTACGAAGTGCCAAATGACGCACTTGGTGGCGACACAAAAAAAGCTTTACGTAAAAAGCACAATAAATTATGAAGAGACCTGCTCTGCGTGTCATAGACTTCATGAGCCAAATAGCTTTACAGCGGCTCAGTGGCCAGCAAATTTAGCTGGAATGGTCGATGCGAAATGGTAGCACTAGATGAAACTGACCCTAAATTTAGTGCTCAAATACTTACAACACAATGCCAAAAAAAGTAAAATAAATTTTTCATAAGGGAGAAAATATGAAAAGACGAGATTTCATAAAATTTTCTGCACTTGCAGCCACTGCAGCGCAGGCAAACAAGATAGAGGGCGTGACAAAAACTATTTTTGACCAAAACAAAACTTTTTGGAGCAAATAGATTTGGTCTATTTTGGGCAAATACCAACTCAAATCAAATCGTCTCCGTTGATCCATTTGAGGGCGATAAATTTCCAAATACAATGAATAATAGCTTGCCAGATCTCATCCAAAATGAAAGTCGCGTACTCTATCCGTACGTAAGAAAAAAAGCTACTTAAAGGCAAAAGGCGCAGCAAAAAGTGAGCTTCGTGGCAAAGAAGAATTTGTACGTGTTAGCTGGGATACAGCACTTGACCTTGCTGCAAGAGCCTTAAAAAGAAAGTACTTTGACAAATATAGCGCTGAGAGCATCTACGGCGAGTGCTACTGGTGGGGCGGTAGTGGTAAGATCAGCTGGGGCAGAACTGTTGGTCACAGGATGCTAAAAGTGCTTGGCGGATACGTCGAAGAGAGCGGCGACTACTCAACTGGAGCTGGCCTTGTCATCATGCCTCATGTTCTTGGAAATAGTGCGGTTTATGACGCTCCTACAAAAATGGGAAGCTATGGTTAAAAAAATGCTAAAAAAACATTGTATTTTTGGGGTACTGATCCGCTTGTAACTGGTCACATTTCATGGCAGCCACCAACACACGATGGCTATCTTGGCATCAAAAAAAGATAAAAGAGGCAGGCATAAAAACTTATAGCGTTTGCGTCTTTAAAAAAACGACACCACAAGATACCTTGGCTCTGAAGCTATCATCGTTCGTCCAAACACTGACGTAGCAATGATGCTTGGCATGTGCCACTACCTATATGAAAACAAGCTTTATGATGAGGAATTTATAAAAATACACAGTTGGTTTTTAATAAATTTAAAGACTATCTGCTTGGTACAACCGACAAAGTGGTAAAAGATATCAACTGGGCTAGTAAAATTTGCGGTGTAAAAAGCTGAAGATATCGCTAAATCTGCAACAGTGCTTGCAAAAAGAGCCAAGCACTATTATCGCTGGCAGATCTCTTCAAAGACAAGATCACGGCGAGATGGGCTTTTGGGGTATCGTAACTCTTAGTGCGATGCTTGGCCACATCGGTAAAGAGGGTCTTGGATTTGAGTTTAACCTCTACTACGGAAACGGCAGCACTGATAAGATAGCACCTGCTCTAAAAAGGTATCAGCACTAGGATAAGCGAGAAATATGAAAACGTAGATGGTGCTCCATGGAAGAAATTTAAAAACGTAACCATCCCATCTTCAAGATCAATCGAAGCTTTGCAAAATCCTGGCAAAGAGATAGATTATGATGGCTCTAAGATCAAACTTCCACACATGAGAGTGGCTTACATGGCGTCTGGATCGATGTTTACAAGGCATCAGGACGTAAATAATGCCGTAAAAAGCATGGCGTAAATTTGATACTGTTATCACAGCTGAGCCATTTTGGACAAGTACAGCTAAATTAAGTGATATCGTCTTACCAGTGGCACTAGAAGTCGAGAGAAATGACATCAACCAAAGTGTCCCATCAAGCGAATACATCGTGGCATACAAAACCAGTAGTTGAGCCAATGGGCGAAAGTAGAAGCGACTACTGGATATGCTCACAAATCTGCAAACGCTGGGGTAGAGAAGAGGTCTTTACTGAGGGTAAAGATGAGCTTGGCTGGGCAAAAAGAATTTTACGCAGATGCGGTGGAACAAGCCAAAGCACTAGATCTTAAAATGCCAAGCTTTGATGAGTTTTGGAAAGAGGGCTATGTCAATTTGACAAAGACAATGAAGAGACAAAAATACTACACAAGGCTTAGTGCATTTAGAGAAAATCCACAAAAAAATCGCCTTGGCACGCCATCAGGCAAGATAGAGATATACTCTCCAACTATTGCTAAATTTGGCTACAAAGACTTTGCTCCACACTTTGCTTGGATCGAGCCGTTTGAGTGGCTTGGCAGTGAAAAAGCTAAGAAATATCCATTTAGCATCACAACCCCACACTCAAGATACCGCTTGCACTCTCAGCTAAATAACTCAATAATCAGAAACTACGCTGAAGTGAGCGCAAGAGAGCCAATGTTAATAAACATAAATGACGCTAAGAAAAAAAGGCATCGCAACTGGTGATGTGGTGAGAGTTTTTAACGATAGAGGTGAAATTTTAGTAGGAGCGCTTGTCACTGACATCATCCCAGAGCATGTTATCGCTATTTGCGAAGGTGCATGGTATGACCCTGAAGTGCTTGGTGAAAGAAGCCTTTGCAAGCACGGTTGCATAAATGTCCTTACTCGTGACAAAGGCACATCTAGCATCGCTCAAAGTAACTGCGGACATACGATACTAGCTGATCTTGAAAAAAATATAAAAGGCGAGATCAAGCCGATCACCGCATTTTCTAAACCAAAAATTTCTACAATCTTTGTAGAATTTGATATAAATTTAGCCCTCGTTTGGGGGCTAAATTATTTTTAGGTCATTTATATCTTCAAACTTTGATCCTAGTTTTTTTACAACCATAAGAGTTTTATTTTTTTGAAATTTACGTCAGAGATTAGTCCGCTAGCACTTGTATAGGTGTAGCCGTCATGATAGCTCACATATACTTCATCAGCCAGCCTTAGCTCGCTTATCTTTTTTAAAATTTCATCAACCTTGCTCTCATCAAGTTCAAGTTTTTTTCGCATTTTTTTCTCGCTCTTTTTTTGTTGCAGGGCTCGCTCTAGGGTTGATAGGGGATTAAACGAGCTAGAAATCTTTGCTCTATCTTTACTCGCCACTTTTGTGCCCTCCGATCTTTTTATTTCGGTCTTGCCCAGTGGCTTCTGGTAGTAGATCGATAGCTCTTAAAAACCGAGTTTTTTTACCAAATTTTTTCTTTTTATGAGATTTAGGGACTTTAAAACCGCCTTTTCTTTAGTATCATCCTCAAAAAAAGACTTTTGGTGAGTTAGGTTCTCTTTTACTACGTCGTTTGCACTGATGCTAATTTGCCTAATCAGCCCAACATTTTTTTATCTTGTTTAAAAGTAGCTCTTCGACCAAACTCATCAGCACACTTGAGACATTTGTTGGTGTCTTAAACCGAACGCTTGCACGTTGTAGTGGCTCAAAGCTTATCGGCAATTTATATTTATCGTTATTCCACTTGCCATTACTTCTTTGTTGATCATCCCTAAGCGCTAGCCTATCAGCCATCTCTTTTTAGTACGACTACCGCCTCGCAACGCTCATAATCTCTTGGTAAAATTTCAGAGCTAAAGTAGGATTTTTGTGCTTGGTTTATATGCTTTTATGTCAGCTATTGTCGTTGGCTCTATGCCATTTGCGTGATCTATCGTTATATAGGCATCAACTCCAAAGAAAATTTTCTCAAGTAGGCTTCGCGGAGCATTTGCTATATCTTTCATACAAAAATTCCCATGTTTTTTTCCAGCTTTAGCCTAGTTTGCTTACCGATACGCCAAAAAGTCATCTAGCGGTTGATGTGTCCAAAGACGTTCTTTATAAAGCTGCTCGTCTAAAAATGCAATCCCATCATCACTGTGCTTAGCCAGGATATCAAGGGCGATTTTTGCGAGGTATAAATTGTACCCATGCCACAAGTGGCTGTCACGCCAGTAGTTTTTTAGAAATTTCATCCATTATCTTTTTTTGGCTATGGATTTTGCATCGGTATTATAAAATTTAACATAAGAAGTAAGATCGATAAAGGCCTCATCGATAGAATAAACATAGATATCATCTTTTGAAACATATTTTTAGGTATATCTCATAAATTTCTGGCCGCATAGTCGATGTAAAACTGCATTCTAGGCGGTGCGATGATAAATGTTTATAGCCTTTGGTATTTCAAAAAGCCTGCATCTATTTTTTTCACACCTTTGGCTCTAAGGGCTGGGCTAACGGCTAGGCAAACACTTCCGTTGCCGCGACTATCGTCAGCTACGACTAGATCGGCTTTTAAACGGATCAAGTCCTCGCTCCACACACTCAACTGAGGCGTAAAAATGACTTTTAGATCAATGACGGCATAAAAATTTTTGCACTTCGTTTTTTTCATGGAGTGATTATAGATGAAAAATTAGTAAAAAGTTCGTTTTTGAAAAAAATCGATCTTAAGGCTGAAAATTTCTAATAAAAATTTTTAGAAACAAAATAAGTAAAATGGATAAATTTTTACTAGTGGAGCCAGAGCAAATGCAACGCACAACGAAGTTAATATAATTGGTTCTACTATCGAAAAAAAGTAGACAATCAGGTGTTTATATTGGTTTAACAGATAGAGGTGATGTAAATTCTAGCAAAGTAAAAAAATAAAAAAATGGCGAGTCTATGCTTGGGGCTTTTGCTATGCCAATATTTGATAATAGCGATGAAGATGCCAAAATAGATGGCAGAGTTAGAAACTATGGACTTGGTATTTTTTTCAAGACTCAAATTTACCACGTGATTTTTTTATATCGATCTCATGGCAAAAAGCTGGTAAGAGTCAAACCAAGGTTGATGCGAAAAATGTTGATTATAAAAATCTCAATGCCATATTACAATGCTAGCTTTGGCGTAGGCAAAAAGATAGAAATTTGATAGTTTTTATACTTGATGGTGGGCTAAACTACGCACTCTCTTATGTCGGTAGCGATGAGACAGATATCGGACAAAGCACATTAGAAATTTAGCAGCGTTACATCAAGTAGAGCTAAAATTTACTCAAAAATGGCCTATGATGCTGGTAAAGTTTAATCCTTATGGAAAAAAATTAGCGCTGAGTATACATTTAACACCAAGTCAAAAATAGCAGTGATCCAAGAAGACGAGGAGATCAGCCTAACTCAAAAAGGCACAAGCTCAGAGGTTGAGGTCGGTCTAAGATATACGCCAACTTATGCAACACTCATAAAGTTTTCGGCATAGTACAATCTTTTGGTAAAAAGATCAAAGCAGCGCAAAACTTCAGTTTGCTTATAGATTCTAAAATTTGAGTGGCTTTTAGGCCACTAAATCTTACTCATTTTATAGATTGTAAATTTACATATTTATTTGGAAGTAGTATATAAGTATAACCAGAAGTAATATAATTATATCTTTTTATAAAAAGAATACGTTATAATCGTACTTTCATTATACTAAAAAAAGGAAGTATTAAAAAAATGAAAGAAGAAGTAAGTAGTAATATAATAATACCAGAGCCATCTTTTTGGAAGTAATTTGACTAATGTTATTTTTAGATTTGGAAAAGATAAGAACCAAAAAGGCTTTGACGGTGATGTACCTCTGTATATATTTTTTTCAGCTTAAAAAAATATTTTTTTCAGATTTTAGAAACTTTAGGATCAGCTAGAATCGAAGGAAATAATACAACATTATCTGAATATGTTGAGAAGATTATAGACAAAAATTTGACAGATGAAAGCGACGATGAGATAAAAAAAGCTTAGAAAAATGCTATAGCTTTTATAGAAGATAATACAGATGAAAAAAACCATATTTGATCGTGCCTATATTTCAGAAATCCATAAAAATTATTACAAAAGGCTTAACACCGCCGCCAAAAAGGTGAAGGATCTAACTATCCTGGAGAATTAAGGCGACATGACGTAAGTATAAAAAAATCAGGACATATTCCACCAAAGCACTTTATATTGCCAGATTATTTTTAATAAGTTTATAGAATTTATCAACGAAAAACATAAGGAGCAGTACCAGCTTTTAATGGTTGCTATTGCGCATCATAGGTTTGAGTTTATTCATCCATTTGACAATGGAAATGGTAGAATGGGTAGACTTTTTAAATTATGCTTTTTTTAATTAAGCTCGGATTTAAAGTTAAGCAAGATAGACTTATAAATCCGTCTTCTGTTTTTTTACGCAAATAGAGATCAGTATTACGATATGTTATCACGTGCCGATACTTTAGAGCCTAGAGATTTGTTAGCTTGGTGTGAATATTTTTTTAATAGGATTAAAAAAATGAGATCGAAAAAAATAGACTATCTTTTTAAAAAGAATATGTAGAAAAAAATTATACTTCTACCAATGCTTAAAAATAGCACTAGATAGAGAACATATAACAAAAACAAGAATTTGATATATTGACGTATATTGTTAAAAAAAGATGATATGTGTATGAAAGCCGAAGAACTTGATAAATTTGGTATACGAAAAATCAAAAGAAAAAAATCAAACATTATGGCAAAACTGAAAGATAAAAAAATGGTTAGATCCATAACTGATGGTGGAAGAATTTACACTATCTATTTTTGTAAATAATTATCTTTTGCGTAGCATTATGCATGTATTAAAAAGATAGTGGTTTTTGTCTCTGATTTTTTTAAATAATAATATTTAAGGGCTTTTTAGAGTCCTACCTAAATAGCTATTATAAAAAGCCAAAAAAAGGTATTTCTTAAGATCAGGCATTATCTCTAAAGAATATTACTTATACTTTTTTTCCACCAGAGTGACAGTTTTTACCGCTACCGCAACCACAGTCTTTTTTGCCTAAACTCTTTTGCGTAAACGAAATATCCCGCACCGACTGCCATTACAATCAAAATCGCAGCTTCATACCAAGCCATATTTTTTTCCTTTTAAAGACGTTTCGCCGCGTCAAATTTAAACATTTCGCGGCGAGTTTATTAATTTATTTTTGAAATATCTTTTGACTCTACGATGACCTCGTGGCCTTCGCCCGCAAACATCCTAGCCTTGTATTCGCCTTGCGGTTTTTTTAAACGTATACATACTGTCCTTGTCAGATTTGCCCTCGATAATAACCTTGCCATTTTTGCAAAACCTTAAACTCCACGCCACTAGCACTGCTACCGTCGCTAAATCCCGCCTCGCAAGTAACGGTATCGTCGCCGTTATCTATGCAGCTCATAAGCGCCGTATGCGCAAACGCAGGCAAGCTCACAAGAGCCGCTAAAAACAGATGAAAATAAAATTTTCTTCATTTTTTTCTCCTTTGATAAAGTTAAATTTACTTTTTGACGCCGCCGCTCCAGTTTTTGGCGTTTTTTGCGGCATAAATCCTAAAATGATTACAAAAAAACAAAAAGTATAAAATAATATATCCCCATGGCCGTTAGACCGCCTACGCCAAAGCTATTTGCAAGAGTAAAGAATAGCGACGAAACTACGAGCGCTAGAGTAAAAGGGAAAAATATCCCAAACGCCATCCACGCGTAGCTGTTCGTCTGCATTTTTACTACGATCATCGTAGCGATACATGGCGGCGTAAGCAGCATGAAAACGATGATTGAGGCCGCATGAAGCGGAGTATAGCCGCTACTTTGCCTCATTGCTTCCTCAGGCCTCATCTCTTCACCGCTACTTGCCTCGGTGGCTCTACCGCTTTCGTATATACTACCAAGCGTCGCAACTGCGGACTCCTGGCGGCAAATGAGCTTAAAAACGCTACATTTATCCTCCAGTCAAACCCCTGCAAATTTCTGATATAGGCTCAAAGCGCACGTCCAGCCATACCAAGGAGTGAGCTTTCTATCTTGTCGTTTTTTTGCTCTCTTAAAATCGTTTTTTTCTTTGTGTCGAGAGTTTTCTAAGTGCTAAATTTATCGCTTTTTGCGTCTTGATCGGTTTTTGGCATTACAAATTTGTAAAAACTCTGGGTTCTCGGCCTCATATTTTTTTCGTCTACGCCTTTGCCTCCGCCCATCTTTTTAGCTTTGTATCCGTCGTAGAAAAGTAGTAATTGCGCAACCTTTTTCTCTGCTGTCTACACTCGCATAATAGCTTGATTTTCTTGCAGCCGCTTCAAAATTCGCTAGAGCCTTAGCCTCTTCGTTTGCATAATGCTCCTGCTTTTCGTTTGAAAGTCCTGGAAACTGTAAAAGCGCAAAGAGTATCACGGCTACTGCAATGACGATGGTGCAGACTTTTTTAATATACAGCCACACGCGCTCGCAGGCTCTTATCACGACGCCCTTAAACGTCGGCAGGGTGATAAGGCGGTAGCTCCATCACAAAGGGTGCGGTCTCTCCGTCTTTAAAATCGTCGAGGTTAAAGAAATTTAGCTATCAAAAAGCGCAGCCAGGATCGTAACAGTCGAGATATAAAACATCATTACGCTCATTTGCGAAGCATCTATGCTTTTGCTCCCGTCTGCCGCCACGATCGTAGTCGTATAAAATGCACCCAAAAGCAGCGTGTAAAAAGGCACCTTGGCTGAGGCAGTTCATCAAAGGAACAGTGAGAATAGTCGCCATTCTCGCCCCTATCGTCGGCGATACCCTTGGTAGACATGACGCCCGGCACCGCACAGCCTCCTACAAATGCCCCGCCAAGTACCAGCGGCAAGGTGCTTTGTCCGTGTAGGCCGAATTTTCTAGAAATTTTTATCTAAGACAAACGCCATCCTTGGCATATATCCTACATCCTCAGAATCGCGATCATTGCAAAAAGTATAAAAAAATATCGGTAAGTAGTTTAAAAAGCGCGACGGCAGAATTTACCAGCCATATAGCGGCGTCCGTTATGAGCGGTACTTTAGCAATATCTGCCGCAGGCGTAATATCTACCACAAAGTTTTTTTAATAGCCGCAAGCAGTGGCCAAGTGTAGTTCGTGAGCTTATAACCAAAAAACTATACTACTCTCGTAAATCGCAAAAAAATAATGGCAAAAAGGATCGGAAAACTAAGCCAGCGATTTAGGATTATTTTATCTATCTTGTCTGTTAGCGTGGCTTGATTTTTTTCTTGGTCTCTTTTACGCACTCGCTAAAGACTATGCTAGCGTTTTTCGTATCTAAGTGCAGCCAAATATCCCTCAATACTTTTGCTGGTCTTTTCGTTAAACTGTAGCCCTTTGCTCCACCGTCAAATTTTTCTATCTCGGTGTTAGAGTTTTTTTAGCAAATTTAAGGCTGCAGCGTCGTTTTCAAGGGCTTTTACGCAAAGCTCATCTTGTACTTATGCCTTTATCTAAAGATACGCTATTTTGTAGCTCTAAAACAAAAAGGCCCCTAACTCTTCGTAATTTACCTTAAATTCTTCATAGTTTTGTTTTTAGATTTTTTTAGCGTTTCTTAAAACGTCTAAAATCTCAGCCTTGCCCTCGCCCTTTGACGCACTAGCACAGATTATGGGACATTTTAAAATTTCTAGCTATTTTGCCGGAGTCTATAATTATGCCGCGTCTTTTTGCTACGTCTAGCATATTTAAGACGATGACGACGGGAACGCCGATTTCAAGCAGCTGAAAGGTTAGGGTATAAATTTCGCTTTAAAGTTGAAGCGTCGATGATGTTTAAAATGACGTCTGGCTTTTCGTTTACGATAAATCTTTTCGCGACTTTTTCTTCAAGCGAATACGAACTAAAACGAATAAGTACCCGGCAGATCGACCATCTCGACGTCCACGTCTGCGATGCTAAAAAAATCCCGATTTTTTTATCAACGGTAACGCCTGGGTAGTTTGCGATATGCTGACGTATGCCGCTTATCATATTAAATACGGTGGATTTGCCGCAGTTTGGCTGCCCCGCAAGAGCTACTTTTATTTGCAAACTTTCAACCTCCACTAACGCCGCTTCGCTTTTTTTCTGAGCGAAATAAGACAGCCTTGGATTTTTAAGCTCTATGGGATCAAGAAGCGGAGCGAGTCTTACCGCCTCGACGACGGCTCCGTTTATAAAGCCCATATCAAGCAACTTTAAAAGCAATTTACCGTCTGCTTTTTAGCCCCTTTATCTCGTATACATTTTCCGATCTTTGCATCGCTAAGATTCATCTAAAATCCTTAAAATTTGACCGCCCGAGCATTCAAGCGGTCAAATCGTAATTTATTTTACTTCAAACGTAAAAGAGGCGATTGCCGTCTCTTCGTCGCATTTTTTTAGCGTCTGCGTAAGGGAATTTATGCACTACTTTTTAGCACCCATTTTTCCTGGTCTAAGCGCTAAAACCTCGGTTTCTCCTTTTTAGATCGGTAGTTGCATGAAATGCGCTTTTTGTCTTTCAAAAAAATCCATCAAATGTGCCGTCAATAGTCGCAATTTTTTTAACGGTTTACCCTCAAACAATACTTTCACTTTAAACGGCTCACCGACTTTCAAATTTTGCAGGATTTGCTAGAGGCACGATTTCCAGGCGTTGTCCTGTAGATTTGGTTATAAAGTCATCTTCTGCGCCGACATTTATGACGCTTTTTTTGCGCTCATGGTAGCGCGGCGGCAGAAATTTAGCATTTTTATCGTTTCTTTAGTACCGCCCATGTGCCATTTTGCCATCGGTATCTTCCGTCCAAAAATGTAGGCTTGTATTCGCCGGTAATCGCGTAGGTGCCCTCTTTTAGCTTCACACCCTCGTAGTGATAGTTCTTCCACTTTGCTTTAGTGCGATTTTTGCCCTCTTTGCCAAGGATCACGGGCGCTTCAAAGTTGTTTACGCGCTCAGCGTCAATCGGTTCTGATTTTTGGAAAAATCATGCCCCAAAACCCTATATCTACGCTAGCTTTTTTTCACCGTTTTGTCCAAACAGCCAAAAAAATCATGCGCGCTTGCTACGCTAAATGCACCTAAAAATAGCTAGTAGAGCTAAACTTTTTTTCATTTTTTTATCCTTTTTAATAAAAATTTATTAGATTTAAAAACTATATTTTACGCCTATGCCAAAGGTTCTACCTTTGCCGTAAGTAACAAGGGCGTTGCTAGCTCTGGCTCCCAGCATGCGTAAAGTACTCTTTGTCGGTTACATTTTCGACATAAAGATATACATCAAAGCTATCTTTTAGATAACCAACTTTTTGCATCTGCTGTAAAGTAGCTCTTTTGAGCAAGCGTATTTTTGCTCATCAAAAATATGTCTTACCTATCATGTTTCCATCAAGTCTGGCATAAATTTCCCATCGGAGCGTAATATGAGGCACCAAGAGAAATTTTATACTCTGGGTTTTTTTCTCGATTCTATTGCCTTTATTATTTGAGCCGTCTTTATTGATATAGTTGCCATATTTAGTTTTAAGTAGGCTTGCGGCCAAATTTATATCAATCTCCTTGCTAGCTTTTAGAGTGCCTTCAAATTCTACGCCCATAGATGTTGATTTATCGGCATTTGATATATAGTATATGTTAGAGTTGTTAGGGTCGGTATAGAATATGTGAGTACCTTTAATGGCCATATAAAATAACGCTGTAGAAAAATCTGAAACTATCATATGTGCCTTTTAAGCCGATTTCGTAATCATCACTTGTCTGAGCGTCAAATTTATTATCTTTTTCTACTGCCACCAGTTGTATAAAAAGTTAAAAGCCACCTGCTAAGTAGCCTTTTTGAATACATCGCGTAGATATTTAGCTCGTTGGTAAGATCGTATCCAAGTGCAAATTTAGGCAAAAAAATGTTCTAAAAGTCTCTTTTTCATCCATTGAAAACACTGGTGTACCAGGAGTATGTCCTAGTGGATAAGAGAAATAATCAACCTTGGTATGTTTTTTAATCTGTTGTAATCTACCGCCTAGTGTCACGTCAAATCTACTAGTAACTGGATAGATAACTTGACCAAATGTCGATATTGTCTGCGCACGATTTACAGACGGCCAATCCTCTACTATCGTGTTACCACCATAGCCATATTGATCGCCGATAGGACTAAAAACTTGCTTTTTCCTTTTCAAAGTATAATCCGCCAACCCACTTAAAAGCTTTTGCTCATCTATACTGCTAAATCTAAGCTCCTGCGATAAAGTATCGTTTTTAGAGTTTAAAAAAGTAACTAGCCCGTAGTGGTCTGGATGAAGATAAGTTGCCTTGCTACCAAAGTCCTCGTCGTAAAGTCCATCTTTTTAGCTCTACGAAAAGTCGTAGCCGATGTTACATCAAATTTATCAAATTCATATTTTTAGATCTATCGCACCAGATGTTGAAGTCTGCTTTACGCGAGCCGGAGTTTCTAAATTGATATGTTTGACTTCGCTTTTTGAGATATCATAAAAATCTACTCTTTGGGATAAAAAGTTCGTCAAGCGAGTCATCCTGTCGGTGGAAAAACGTCACCACGAATTTTTACAGTAAGACGGTCAGTTGGAACAATCTTTAAATTTAAACCAAAGTTATAATTTTTTTCTTATCATTGGCTTTATCTCCGTTTAGATCGTTTATGATCCAGCCATCTTCTTTGGATGCCGAGCCATTTAAGCCCAAAAAAATAGCTTATCATCGATTAGTGCACCGTTTGTTTCAAAGAGGCCCAGCATGTATTTGTTCGATCCATATTCGGTACCGACACTGCCCCTCCATTCATTTTCGGGCTCTTTTTAAGACGATATTGATTATGCCACCGATAGAGTCTTTGCCATAAATCGCACTACTAGGACCTCTTAAAACTTCGACATGGTCAATGTTGGTTACTGGAATGTAGGCTGCATCTTTGTTACTCTGTGCCACACCGCCTATGTAGACAGTTACTGGGTTTGAGCTAGTGTATATGGATGGGTTTAATCCTCAGTACTGATACCCTCATACATTCCACCCTACACCGCTGATATTTGGTATAGTTTTTTTACCAGCTCTTCTACATTTTTTTACGCCTCACTCCTCTAAATCAACATCACTAATTACACTGATACTTTGAGGCACATCCTTTAAATTCTCACTGATTTTTGTTTGCGGTAACCGAAACTTCACCAAGTACTATATCTTCTGCGGCTACGGCTGAATTTGTAAGAATCAATAAAGCAGCCGTTAGTCTAGATAGAAAAATTCTTTTTCATATTTGCTCCCTAAACTTAAAAAAATTAATTGTAGAATTATAGGGAATTAGATAATCATTGTCAATATTATAGTAATAAAAATTTATATAAAATTAATACTCGTTTAATGTATAATTATCGTAAATTAGGGGTTATTTATCATATAATAAATTTATATTAAAAAAATACGTAATACTATATATAGTAGGTTCTTTTTCATATATCGTCATATAATTTATGATTATTTTCTAAAGATTAATATTTGAATATAAAAATTTAATATTATAATAGTAAGTTTATATGAAATTAATAATTAGTTAATTTTTATGCTCGCTATTTCTTTAAATTTAGCGTATAAGAAAAAAACATACTTCAAAATTTAAGATATTTTTCATAAGTCCATATTGTTAAATTAAGTAGGCTATGTTCAATTTTTAGATTTAGCTTATTTTTAATATCTTGGTTTGAGATCTTAGATATTGGCTAAATACAATAAAGAAAGATAGTATGAATTTTTTTAAAAGAATCAAAATAAAAAGACTTTTTGTAGTATTGTTTTTTTAAATGTTAAAGCCCTTATAGATCATCTTTTTGGTTACTTAATTTAGCCATAAATTTTCTTTTAAATTTTCAAGCTTTGTGCTAGCATTTAGTAGTAGCATATCAGCGATAACTAGCCTTATCATTGCAGTTGCTACGACGCTACCACGTATGCCTCATACAAGGATCGTGTCTACCTCGTAGCTCAAAAGTCCACCACTTCGCCTTGTAAATTTAGTGTCTTTTGCTCTTTAAATATCGAAGGTGTAGGCTTGAAATGGCTCTTTAGTACGATATCTTCGCCACTACTTATACCGCCAAGTATACCCCTGCGTTGTTGCTTAAAAAGCCAAGCTCGTCCATCTCATCGTTATTTACCGACCCAAATGTCTCACTTGCTTTTACACCAGCACCTATTTCGACAGCTTTTACACCATTTATACCCATTAAAGCCGCCGCCAAGGCACTATCAAAGCTTTATCATAAAGTGGCTCACCAAGACCAGCTGGAGCATTTTTAACCACACTTAAAAACAACTGCACCGACACTATCGTGGTCATTTCTAGCTTTATTTACCGCTTCTTTCATAGCTTCTTCGTTGCCAAGAGCATAAATTTGTGAATTTCCTAGCAAAGTTAAAGTCTATCTTATCGCTAAAAAAATCTTGCCGATGCCAAATACCCCGCTTAAAACCTCAATATTAAACTCATTTAAAAGTAGCTGTGCAAAAAGCCCCACCAGCTACCCTAATGGCTGTTTTCTCTAGCACTTGAACGCCCACCGCCCCTGTGATCTCTAAAACCATATTTTTTAAAATATGTAAAATCAGCATGGCCAGGGCGGAAAATTTCACGTAAATTGTCATAGTCATTTGACTTTTGATTGTTATTAAAAATGGCAAAACCTATCGGTGCTCCAGTGCTTATACCATCAAAAAGGCCGCTAGAAAATTTCTATCTTGTCAGCCCTCGTCTCTTGCGGTTGTGAAGTTGCTTTTGTCCGGGACGGCGTCTATCTAGCTCGCTTTTGGATAAACTGCGTATCTATTTTTCATTCCAGCAGGAAGACCGTCTATAACGCCACCTATGGCTACTCCGTGACTCTCGCCAAATGTTGTTAGGGTTAGTTTTTTGCCAAATGTATTCAAGCTTGTTCCTATTTTTTGATTTTTTCTAGTGCGATTTTTGCGGCTAGCTGTTGGGCTTGCTTTTTTTGGAGCTGCCAATAGCTCTTGAAAATTTCCTCGCCATTTAGCAGTAGTGCAATCTCAAATTCTTTCTTATGATCAGGATCAGATGTGCTGATTAGTTCGTAAGATGGTATGATGCCAAGATGTGCTTGAGTGACCTCTTGCAGCGCTGTTTTTGTAGTCTTTTTCAAGGTGAGCAAAATCGATTTGTGGATAGCAAAGCTCAAGTAAGTTGATAGAAATTTCTCTTACCTTAAGAAGACCAGCTTCGAGATAAATAGCCCCCATCACAGCCTCAAAAGCATCACTTAAAATGCTATCTTTCTCGCGTCCACCATTGTTTTTCTTCAGCCAAGCTCAGTCTTAGAAAATTCACCCATCTTTAGATGCCTTGCCATATTTGCAAAACTTTTTTTCATTGACAAGTGCAGCTCTTAGCTTGCTCATGTCGCCCTCTGCGATCTTGCTAAATTTTTTCAAAAAGATACTCAGCCACTAGCAGATCCATCACTGCATCGCCTAAAAACTCAAAGCCTTTCGTTGTTTAACGCCTGCTTAGTGCTCTTGTGAGTCAGTGCCTCTTCTAAAAGCTCTGTTTTTAAATTTATATCCAAGACTCTCTTCAAATTCTTCTAAATTTTTTCATCTTTCGTTCTCATCTTTTATCTTTTTGTGCCTCGTCTCTTGCCATCTGGTCGCACTCTTCGTTTTTCAGGGTGTCCTGCATGCCCTTTGACCCAGCTTGCTATGACTTTATGGGGCTTTGAAAGTCTCAAATACTCTTGCCAAAGCTCTACATTTTTTTACATTTTTAAAATTTCTCTTTTGCCAGTTTACAAGCCACTCATTTATGCTATTTACTACGTACGAGCTATCGGTAAATAGTCTCACTTCACAAGGCTCTTTTTAGCGCTTTTTAACCCCATTATCGCAGCTTTTAGCTCCATTTGATTATTTGTAGTAAATGCCTCGCCGCCACTCTTTTTTTCTGTGCTTCATTAAATCTCAAAATATAAGCCCACCCACCAGCTCCAGGGTTTCCAAGGCATGAACCGTCGCTAAAAAGTGTTACTGTCTTCACTTGGTTTTTTTCTGTGATGTGGGATAAAGTACTTTACACTTCCAAGCTCGTGGCAGACTGGACAGCGGTAAAAAGTGCATCGGAAATGAGTTCTTACAGCTTTTGCAAATGTAGTTAAAACTAAGTCCTGCTGCGTCAAATTGGCATCTTTTAACTTCTTTATAGCATTTAACTCAAAGCCGTAAATTTCACAAGGCTCATTTATATCACCCTTTGCGTAAAAAGAGCGATCTATACTTATCATCACTCAAATTTATAGGCGTTTTTAGGTTGTAAAGTGAGATCAGGTACGTCTTCAGATTTGGCAAAAATCTTTTTAAATTTTTCCTAAATTTTCATTGTGTCTTATAAAAAGCACCAAGATCATGCGTTTTAAAAGCTCAAAATTTTGGCTAAGACGAGAGAGAACTTCTATCTTTTCATTAAAGCTTAAATTTCTATCATCAAGCGTGCTGATAGCCTTTATATAGGCCTTTTGATCTTTTTACATTTACTCCAAGCTCTTCAAGCGAATTTAGTGCATAAAGTGCCTCTTTGTAGTTTTTTTGAGTTTCTCATCTATCATCGTTAGGAAACGAAGTGCGATGACATTTCTAGGACTTAGTTCGAGTGCCTTTTTCAAAAACCCTCACTAGCCTTTTTTTAAAAAGCCAGCCTTAAAATAAACCTCTCCAAGCTCGTTTAGGATAAATTCCTTCTCATTTTTTTATCTCTAGCTTTTGCCAAGGGCGATCAGATAGATGCTAATGGACTTTTTCAAAGTCGCCATTTTTGGCGAAAGTTTGCCCTAACATACAAAGGCTTTGAGCGTCTATCTCGGGACTTTGCAGCATCTGCCTATGCTCGTCGCTTATGCCATCTTTTGCTGTCAAATTTTTCTTATAGATTTTTTCAATGCGTTTTTCTCATCTTTGCTTGAAAAGATACCCCAAGCATAGCTTAGTGCAGCGATCATTAAAATGATACTAAATAAAATAATAAGGCTAAATATCGGATCTCTATGCCCAATGAAAAAAATATCCACGCTCATACTTTGTAGGGTAAAATTTTACTTTAATTATAACAAAGCAGTTGTATAATTTTGCTTATGATAGATCCAAAATCCATTGAAAAGCTTTAAAAATCAAATCGATATCGTTGACATTATAGAGCACTTTGTGCCAGTCAAAAATGGGAGCAAACTACAAAATGCGTTTGTCCATTTCATGACGACAAAAATCCTAGTATGAGCATAAGTCAAAGTAAAGCAAATTTTTCACTGTTTTTGCTTTGTAAGGCTGGCGGAGATGCGATTAAAGTGTGATGGATTATGAGAAACTTACCTATCCAGAAGCTATCGAAAGAATAGCTAGCCTTGTAAATTTTAGCCTTGAATACACAAGCGATAAACTTCCCACACAAAAAGAAAAATAAGCATATTTTTAGAAAAGGCAAATGCCTTTTATAGGAGCGAATTTTTTCAAGCATGAAGCCGCTGTGAGATATATCTATTCTCGTGGCATAAATGATGCGATGATAGAGAAATGTGAGCTTGGCTGGGCTGGGGATAGCGCTAGTACTATCAGGCTTTTTACAAAAATGAAAATATCGAGCCAAAAGAGGCGCTTGAAGTTGGAATCGTAAAGCAAAAACGAGAAGGGAATTTATGCTAGTTTTATCGAGCGTATCACATTTCCAATATATGCGCACACGGCAAAAATTAGTTGGCTTTGGCGGTAGAACGATCTCAGATCATCCTGCAAAATATGTAAATTCTCCACAAAGCATAGTTTTTTGACAAGTCAAAGCTGCTTTACGGCTATCATTTAGCTAGACAAAGTATTTTTTTGAAAAGAAGCAGATTATCATCACAGAGGGATATTTGGATGTTATCATGCTGCACTTTGCTGGCTTTTACAAACGCCGTTGCCGTGCTTGGAACCGCACTTACGACTAATCACTTGCCACTTTTTAAAAAGAGGAGAGATAAGCGTAGTGCTTTGTTTTGATGGTGACTCGGCTGGTATAAATGCTGCTATAAAATCATCTCGTCTTTTTGGTTCAAAAACGAAATAGATGGAAGCGTTGTAATTATAAAAGATGGTGCAGACCCTGCGGATATGGTATTTGCAGGTAGAAGCGATGAGCTAAAAGAGATGTTTGGCTCAGGGACTGAGCTTAGCGAGTTTTTATATCGAGCAAATTGTAAAAAAATATGATATTACGCGTCCAGTGCAAAAGCAAAAATGTTTAGAAGAGATAGTGGAATTTACTAAATTCTCTAAAGCCAATAATCGCAAAAAGTTACGAATTACTGGTCTCAAATTTACTCAAAAATAGAGCTAAATACTTTTTAGTCTTCATGGACAAAGATATATAAATAGACAAGATCAAAGTACTTTACAAATGCTGCAACAACAAATAAACAAATGGCTCAAAAAAAGGATAAAACTGATATTTTTAGAATTGAGCGTTTTAAAGAGCATGCTTGCAAATAAAAAAATTACGAAACTATTGTTTTTGAACGAGCTTGAGGAGAAATTCTTCTTGCACCATAAAGATTATTTTTCAAGCTGTTTTATTGCCAAATATTGAAGATAATGCGGTGCTTGTTAGAGAAATTTATGTTGATGAAAGCTCAAATGTAGCTTCTAGTGAAGAGAGCCTTAAAGAGGCCATTTTAAAGCTAAAACTAAAAATACTATGAGAAGTTTCATGAAGATACTAGAAAATCACAAAAACCAAATAAAAATCGAAATAATGCAAAAAAATTTTCAGAGATTATTAAAGGCTTACACAACAAACTACAAAAAAATTAGATTTAAAAAATTTAACACTTATTCAGCTTTTAAATCATAAAAACTAAATGTAAAATGTTCAAAATAATAAATGTTTTTTTAAGATTAGTTTTTATTTTTAAGGATTTATTATGATAAATTTTAAAAAGATTTGAGGCGAATTTTAATGCTATAAGCAGATTTGGAGCATTAAAAGGTGGAGGGCTAACAAGGCTTGCATTTAGCAAAGAAGACTTGGAAGCTAGGAATTTTCTTATAAATTTAATAGAAGAAAATGGCTTTAAACTTAAAAATTGACAATGTTGGCAATATCTTTGCCGTCTATGATGATGGCTGTGATCAAGGTGAGAAGCCAGTTTGTGTGGGCTCTCATAGATAGCGTGCCAAATGGTGGCTTTTATGATGGTACGCTTGGCGTTATGGCTGGACTTGAAGCATTAACCTCTATAAAAAGAAGCTGGCATTAAACTAAAAGCACCCGCTTTGGTTAATTAACTTTGCTGTGAAGAGTCAAGTAGGTTCAAGACAGCGACCATTGGTAGTAAGATAATAAGCGGCAAGCTTGGTCTACAAAGGCTTCATGAATTAAAAAGACGAAGACGGCATTTCGCTATTTGAAGCGATGAGTAAATCTGGACTTGACCCACAAAATTTAAATGACTCTATTTTTAAAAGAACACTCACTTCATTCTTATCTAGAACTTCACATTGAACAAGGCCCAGTGCTTTGAGCGAAGTGGTATAAGCGTTGGTGTAGTAAGCGGTATCGCCGCTCCTATAAGATTTGAAATTATTATTCATGGTAAGGCAGATCACAGCGGTGCAACTCCAATGAATATGCGTAGTGACGCACTGCTAGCTGCTTCACACATCATAATTGCTGCCAATCAAATTTGCAAAAAAACAAAAAAACAGCTGTGGCTACTGTTGGTTACGCACATGCAAAGCCGGGCGTTTTTAAATGTCGTGCCAGGCGAGGCAAGGCTTGGAGTTGATCTAAGAGATATTGATAAGACAAGCTTTAGAAGAGCTAAATTTAGAGCTTAGAAATTTTTATAAAAGAGCTAAGCGGTGAGCTAAATTTTCAGCTACGAGATAAGAGAATTAAGTAGTGATGAGCCAGTAAAACTTAGTGAGCATGCTATAAATTTACTAATCGAAGAGGCTACTAAACTGGGCATAAAAACGCTTACTTTGCCAAGCGGAGCTGGACACGATGCGATGAATCTAACAAAAACTTGCAAGTAGCGTTGGCATGCTTTTTTTATACCTTGCGTTGGTGGCATCAGTCACAATATAGCAGAAGCTATACATTTTGATGATGCTTTCAAAGCTACACAAATTTTAACAAATGCACTAATTAAACTATCAAATGAATAAGGAGAAACCTATGGATAAGATAGCAAATTTGGCTCTTTCTTTAAAAGATGAGCTGATCAAGGATCGCAGGTATTTTTCACTCGCATCCAGAGACTGGCTGGTTTACATTTTTTTACAACCGCTGTATTAGCAAAGAGGCTTAGTGACCTTGGTTATGAAATAAGCCTTGGTGACAAGGTGGTTAAAGCGGATGCAAGGCTTTGGCCTTGGCTCAAAAAGAGCAATGCGAAAAAAAGCAATAGAAAGAGCTAAAAAGCTTCTAGGGTCCTGAAGAAGCAAAAATATCTTTCTTATATGAAAGATGGCTTAACTGGCCTAACAGCTTTTTATCGACACAAAAAGGCCTGGTAAATTTACAGCATTTAGATTTGACATTGATAGTGTTGATGTGACAGAGAGCGACGAGCCTACTCATAGACCTTATAAAGAGGGTTTTGGTGCAGACATCGCTGGTATCACGCATGCTTGTGGGCATGATGGTCACATGTCAATAGGTCTTGGTGTGGCAAAAACTTATAGCTGAAAAATTTAGATGAATTTAACGGTAAATTGAAATTTATATTCCAAACAGCAGAAGAGGGCACAAGAGGAGCTGTGGCTATGGAAGCTGCTGGTGTGCTTGATGGCATTGAGTACCCTACTTGGCGGACACATCGGCTTTCAAGCAAAAATCAATAGAGGCATCATCTGTGGGACAAATAAGCTACTTGCAACTTCAGAAATTTGACGTACATATCACTGGTCGTTCAGCTCACGCAGCAGGTGCACCACAAGATGGCGCAAATGCCCTTTTAGCCGCATCTCAAATGGCACTAAGCATGCATGGTATCACAAGACATGCAAAAGGCGTGACTAGGATAAACGTAGGCGTTTTAAAAAGCAGGTGAAGGCAGAAACGTCATCGCACCAAATGGCTATCTAGCTTGCGAAACAAGAGGTGAAGATACAAATTTAAATGATTTTATGTATGAAAAAAATGTATGGATATTGTTAAAGGCGTGAGTGAAATTTATGGAGTAGAGAGTAAAGTCGTAAAAACTGGCGGTACAAACGGAGCCGATAGCGACAAAGAAGTAACTGAAATTTTCTATGAAGCTGCAAAGCAAAGTCCATTTATAGACGACGACAAGATCGTAAAAGAGCTTGATTTTTGGTGCTTGTGAAGATTTTGCTCATTTTATGAGAGCTTTACAAGACAGAGGCGCAAAGAGCGGCTATATGATGATAGGAACAAATTTAAAAAGCAGGCCATCACAACTGCAAATTTGACTTTGATGAGGAGTGCTTGGTAGCTGGAGTTGATGTCTATCTAAGATCTGCTTACAAACCAAATGGAGTAAAAAAATGAAAAAAACGCTTTTACTAATCAGTGCTTCAAGCTACCAAGATACTGGCTACTTGAGACACTGCAAAAAAACTGGGTTAGGAATTTTTAGGTGAATGCGGCAAGGAAGAAATTTTATTTATCCCTTACGCTGGAGTTAGGCGAACAAACGACGAATATGAACAAAAGGTGCAAGAGTGCTTAAATAGCAAAAATATCAAATCTATCCACCGCTATGAAGATAAAATTTCTGCTATCAAAAATGCTAAAAAGTATCGCAGTTGGCGGCGGAAATACCTTCATGCTGCTTCACATGCTCTATAAGCTAAATTTGATTGAACCTATAAAAGAGGCGGTGGCAAATGGCGCAAAATACTTTGGCTGGTCGGCTGGCGCAAACATAGCTGGCAAGACGATGATGACTACAAATGATATGCCTATCATCATGCCAAAAGTCATTTGATAGTCTAAATATCTTCCCATATCAGATCAACCCACACTTTATAAGTGGCAAGCTAGCTGGTCATAACGGCGAGAGTAGAGAGGAGAGATTGGAGGAATTTTTGATAGCTAATCCAAAAGAGACTATCTACGCTTTGCCTGAAGGCACAGCTTTGGTTATAAGGGGTAATGAAGTTGAGGTCATCGGACATAGCGACATCTTAAAGCTTTGAGTACAAAAAAAGAGATAGAAAAGATAGCAATTAAAACAAAATTTAAAAATCTAAGCAAGGAGAGAGGTATGGAAACATTTAAGCTAATTGCTGCCATTCTTGGCATCGCAGCTGTTGTGGCACTTCTTGTCTTAAAAAAAGAGACAAGAACGGTGTTAATAGGTGTTGGTTTGGTGCTTTGTATAATCGCACTAAAAACCGATGGGAGCATTAAGTGCTTTTACTGACTATATGACTAAAGCAGGGCTTATAAAGGCGATTTGTGCAAGTATGGGTTTTGCCTTTGTTATGAAATACACGATGTGCGATAAACACCTTGTTGCGCTTCTTACAAAGCCACTTAAAAATGTGGGCTTTATCTTGATCCCTGCAACAACCGTGCTAACTTATTTTATAAATATCGCTATCCCTTCAGCTGCAGGATGCTCCGCTGCTGTTGGTGCAACGCTTATACCACTTCTAATGGCCTCAGGTATCCGCCCAGCTATGGCTGGTGCTGCTGTTTTTGCAGGGACATTTGGTGGAGTTTTAAGCCCAGGATCGGCTCACAACGTCTATGTGGCTGATCTTGTTAAAAAGACGGTTGAGGGCTACACAGTTCAAGATGTCATAAAAGTGCAAATTCCAAGTGCATTTACTGCTCTTGTTATCGTAGTGATCGCATTAGTTATTGTTGCGATACTACTTAAAGACTATCAAAAAAATACAAATTTCACTCTTGAAAATAGTAACACTAGCGAAGAGAAACCACTATTTAAAGTAAATTTCATCTATGCTATTATGCCTCTAGTTCCACTTGTTATCTTGGTTATTGGCGGAACAAGCCTTGCAAAGGATTATAGCTTTCTTGCATGGACAAAGATGGGCGTTGCTGAGGCGATGATACTAGGTGCTATCATAGCTATCTTTGCTACGCTTACAAATCCGCAAAAGATCACAAAAGAATTTTTTAACGGAATGGGCCACGCTTATGCTGATGTTATGGGTATCATCATCGCAGCTGGTGTCTTTGTCGCTGGTTTAAAAGGCATGTGGAGCCGTTGATGTGGTCATTGCGTGGCTAAAAAAACAGATCAAAGTTACGTTAAATTTGGCGGGACGTTTGTGCCATTTATCATGGGTATAGTTACAGGTTCAGGCGATGCCGCTACATTTGCATTTAACGAAGCTGTCACAACAAATGCCGCTGCACTTGGTTTTGAGCAAGATAAGCTTGGTATGGCTGCAGCTATTGCTGGTGCTTTAGGTAGATCAGCTTCTCCGATCGCTGGTGCTGCTATCGTTTGTGCAGGCATTGCGATGGTTAGTCCAGTTGAAATCGCTAAAAGAACATTTTTTTAGGTATGTTTTATCTCTGTTGTAGCGATCGCATTTTTCGTCATCTAAAGGATGAAAAAAATGGATATCGTAGAGAGATTTTTAAACTATACGAAATTTAACACCACAACAAATAAAGAAAATGGGCTAAAAAGGTGTCATGCCTTCTAACCCAACCGAGTATGAGCTGGCTCTTTTTTTAAAAGAAGAGCTTAGCTCACTAGGTATAAAAGATATCATTTTGCAAGACAATGCTATCTTGATAGCAAAAAAATTCCTGCAAACTGCGAAAAATGCTCCAAGTATCGCCTTCTTTGGGCACTTAGATACAAGTAGTGAGCAAAAAAATGATACCAAAGCTAAAATCGTAAAATACGCAGGTGGCGACATCTGCCTAAACGAAGAGCAGGGAATTTATCTAAAATTTAGCGATAATCCAGAGCTTAAAAAAATACGTTGGCGATGAGATAGTCGTGACTGACGGCACTAGTTTGCTTTGGAGCTGATGATAAGGCTGCGATTGCTAGCATCGTAAATATGGCTAGCTACTTTATGCAAAAATCCTGATGTAAAAGCACGGCAAGATCGTGATCTGCTTCGTGCCTGATGAGGAGCAGGGCTTGCTTGGCGCAAAAAGCACTTGATGTAAATTTGCTTGGAGCTGATTTTTGGTTACTGCTTAGACTGCTGCGAGATAGGCGAGCTCATATATGAAAACTGGAACGCGGCTGATTGCACGATGGTCTTTAAAGGTGTTTCGGCTCATCCGATGAATGCAAAGGGTAAGCTTGTAAATTCGCTACTTCTAGCACATAAGTTTATCTCGCTCTTGCCAGGTGGCGAAGTGCCAGAGTGCACCGAGGGCAAAGAGGGCTACTTCTGGGTAAAAAGAGCTTAGCGGAAATAGCACAAAAACGACGCTCAAGATCGACATAAGAGAATTTGACGAGCCTAAATTTCAAAAAAAGACTCGAGTTTTTTTAAGTGATATGGCAAATTCTTTTAATAAAATTATGGAGAGTGCTGTGAGATCACGCTAACAACACGCTATGAAAATGTATTTAAATTTCTTAAAAGATGAAAAATCGCTCCCGATAAAACTTGCAAAAGATGCCTTTAGTGAGCTAAATATCATGCCAAATATAAAGCCGATGCGTGGCGGATACGACGGTGCTGCGATCTCTGCAAAAGGCGTGCCAACGCTAAAGTTTATTCACAGGAGCAAACAACTTTCACTCTATCTATGAGTACCTGCCAGTTAGCAGCCCTAAAAGCCTCAAAGCGAAGTGATCAAAAAATCATAATTAACGCTGCTAAATAAACTTCATAAAAGCCTAAATTGAGTAAATTGGGCTTTAAATTTTCTACTTTCAGGACAAAAAAATGAAGGCTTTGGCTTTTATTTAGCGGAGGGCTTGACAGCATGCTCTCGATCAAAAATTATAAGCGATCAAAACATCGAAGTAGTCGCACTTTATATGGATACTGGATTTGGTGCGGATGAGAAAAAGCACGAGATATTAAGAAAGCGCGCGGCTATGGCTGGGGCAAGCTTAAAGGTCGTTGATCTCACGAAATGAATATCTTCGTGATGTGCTTTTTTTAACCCAAAAATACGGCTACGGCAAGCAGTTTAACCCATGTATTGACTGCCATGGATATATGTTTAAAACAGCTCTTAATATGCTAAAAAGCGAAAATGCAAATTTTATAATCACAGGTGAAGTAGTGGGACAAAGGCCTATGAGCCAGCGCAGAGATGCACTTTTTCAGGTTAAACGACTAGCTGATGATGAGGACGATCTGAGTGCTTCGTCCGATGTGCGCTAAGCTCTTGCCACCAACTAAGCCAGAGCGCGAGGGTTGGGTCGATAGAGAGAAGCTGCTCGATATAAGCGGGCGCGATAGAAAGCCGCAGCTTGCTTTGGCAAAGGGAATTTGGCTTTGAGGACTTTGCAACGCCTGGAGGTGGGTGCTTGCTAACGATCGAGAGCTTTGCTGTGAAGATAAAGGATTATCTAAATTTTGATAAAGAGATGCGAGATATCGATGTAACGTGGCTAAAGCTTGGTAGGCATCTGCGCCTGCCAGATGGTGCTAAAATGATAATAGGGCGTGATGAGAGCGATAATAACGCACTTTTAGCACATCCAAACGATAAATTTGAACAAGTAAAATTTAAAGAGAGCGATGACATCGTAGGAGCCGTTAGCTTCATAAGTAAAAAAATGCTAGTAAAGCCGACAAAGAGCTGGCCGCAAGGCTCGCATTAGCTTATACAAAAAGCAAGTAAAGAGAATGAATTTGAAGTTAGCATCGCTGGAGAAAATTTAGTATCACACCTGAGGATAAATCTCTAGCTCAAAATTATTTTTGTAAAATAGACGTTTTGTCGATTCTTGGTGCTTTTTACTTTGTGTTTGTAGATAAAGATGGTTTTTATCTACAAATAAGTTTTAAAAATTATATAATCCGAAACTTATTTTTAAAGTGTCACGGTAGCTCAGCTGGTTAGAGCGCTGGTCTCATAAGCCGGAGGTCGGGAGTTCAAGTCTCCCCGTGACACCATAAATACCTAAACTACGATGTTTCTACAATATTATATTGCAGTCACCTTTCATGAAATATAGCTTAATGTTTGTAGCAAAAATAAATATTTTATGTAGCAAATTCTAAGCTTCCAGTAATTTTTAACACGTTTTTGTAAAATTCTTAAAAAAAACAAGTAGAAATTTCTTTAACGAATAATCTACTATAATATAATCTGTCACTTTGCCGGGTTAAATTTCTTTTATCATAGTTTAAATAAAATAAGTATAGATGTATAGTAGAAATGGCGTTTTGTAGCTATTGAATATTGGCTAAAAAAATATTTTTTTGATGATTATTATACATTCATACCCCTAGCGATAAAACACAAAAATAGAGATAGGCTGCATAAGCATCACGAGATCCTGCGTGTGTCAAATACTGGCTACCATTTATAAAAAAATAAAAGATCCAGAATATCTAAAGGCAAAAATTTGAGAATTTGCTTGGAGAGTATTTGGTGCGCAATTGATGATGCAATAATTTTTTTATTTGGTAATTTTAAGATATTTGTTTTGATTCCTCATATAAATACTAGCATTAAGTAATTTATAAGTATTTTTTTATGCTATGCAATCAATTATAAGCAAAAAAACCCCTTGATATATCGTGCTTTTTAAAACATAAAATCATTTTTATTCTACTTACTATCAAATTCATTGACTCGACCATAAAAAGATTATAATGCTCACAATTTTTAAAAAAATATTAATTAAAAAAAGGAGCCAACATGAATAAAACTAATTAAAAGCAGAGGTTCTATTTAAGTATCTAGTTAAAGAGAACCCCTACGATAAGTTGTAAGAACCCTTATTGTAATCGTTCTCTACTTTTTAAACTACTTAAATAAAAAAACCTTATCAACAACTACCATATTAAAGTAATAGATACACTATAAGTATGTCTATTCGGTGAGATAGCTATTGCTGTCTCTTGATTTTTTTAAATGGCAAAAAAAGGAGAAAAAAATACCAAATAAAAAAATAATTTTTAAATGATTTAAAGGCTATTAGAAAAAAATAAAAACAAAACAGGAGATTAAACAAGCATGCCTTGAAGTCTTGTTTCCACAACAAGCTACAATCAAAGAGTGTAGGCTAGTAATCGAAGGTCGTTTTAACATCAAGCTATCAAATAAGGAGTTTTTCTAAATGGAGGAAAGAGTATGATGCAAAAGACACACATCAATCCTCTCATACATATCATATTCCAGAGTCCAAAGAAGACAAGAAAGAAAGTGAGGAACTAAGCAATGGCGTTAACAATCAAGAGTAGTGATACAGCAGTTGCGGCAAATGCCTTAATTGCACTACAAAAAAACATGTTGAAATGGGCAATAAGGTTAGTGAAAATATTAGAAATAATATTGAGCTTTTTTTAATAAAACTGCGGATAGTTTTTAATGGAGATTTTTGAAGAAAAAAATAGAGCTAATAGAGCAAGGAGGTGCTGAACTTATAAATGCAACAAAAGAGATTCAAAACAACTTTCAAAAATACTCTAAAGAGTGCAGATAAAACTATATCAAAGATTAACTCATCTTTTACCTCTTTGATGAAAAAAAGATAGCATATGTGTTAATTACCATTGTGTTTATAGAAGCACTCTTCTTTTTTTGGCTACTTGTTTTATGATAACCATAAGACAAATGAAGCCAAATCTGCACTACAAATCAAGCTAGATAAAGCACTTTATGATGTGTCTAATCTTCAAGGTTTTATTATCTATATCTACAACCAAGATGGTCAAAAAGCTAACGAAGATTTTAATAAATGGCTAAAACATAAATAGTGACAGCAATGTTCAGTAGTAAAGCAGATTTCTTTCTAATAGGCAAGACACATACAATGTATGACACTTCGTTTTCATACCTTGTATAATCTTGCTCTGCCGAGGGCTACAATGCGAGATATAAGAAGCGTTAAAACGCTTCATCTCGCTAGTACATTTTATGAAAGGATATCATATGCCAAAAAATATCAAGGATAAGGTGCTCTCTATAAGGATCACTTCTCAGCAAAATAGCAAATTATCTAATATAGCTAGAGAACTAAAAAAATATCAAAATCAGAAATCATTTCCTATCTTATAGATAATGGCACTATAAATTCTGAATCCATAAAAAAAAGAAAGAGCTATATCCAACAATCATTACATATTTTTGCTAGACCTTTTTAATAACATTAATCAAATAGCAAAGAGACTAAATATAGCTTATAAGACTAGTGTCAATATAGATTTAAAAAAACGATACTGCAGACACAAGAAGAGTTGTACAAAAGTTCAATCAGTGCTAACTGAGTACTTTAAGCCTAATAAAGAGTAGCTATGATAGTTAAGATCTCAAAGGGTGAAAAAAAGGCATAGCTGATTATCTAAAAAAACTGGCAAGAAAAAGAGATTCAAAGCTAACTAGAGATGAAAAAGATGATAGATTGCCACTAGCTGGAAATTTAGATCTTATCGAGATGTCTGAAAAAGCACCAGAGCAAGAAAAAGAATAAGAAACATAACTACTATCATATATCCTTGTCATTTTACTTCAGAGGAGTGGAGCAGACTATATGAAAGTGGCAATATAGATGAGCTTATAATGGATTTTTTTGAGGCTAACTTTCCCAAATCACGACATAGATGAGCTACTTTTTTTATGCTGAAGCTCATCTGCCTATAATAAAAAGAAGAGCCATATATTCCTCGTCCAGAAGGGCGCTAGAAAAATAGAACATTAAACAAGAAACATAAAAACGGTGAACCTTTAAAAAGAGAGCCTCATATTCATCTAATAGTCTCTTTTGAAAATATGAAAATTTACTCATAGCGTAAAAACTGGTGGAGTAATATATACAAAAAGGTGCAGCCAAGCAACAAGTAAAAAGCTATTATGGCTAAATCAGTAGAGAAATTTAAAAAGAGTAGTTAATGACATCTTATCTAACAAGTATGGATTAAATAATATAGAGCCTTTAAGCATGGATGAAGACCAACTAAAAAAGCAATATGAAAGCTTTAAAAGTGCAGCACAAAAGGTTAAGAAAGGCAAAGAAAAAGATACGCAGATAAAGATAGAAACAGATGTGGTGATCGAGCCAAAAGCCAATACAAAAGAGCAAAATATAAGTGTTGAAGAGCTACTAGCTGATGCTAAAAATTCTACAGCTGATTATCTATTAAGAATGATAGAAGAAGATGAGGGTTTCAAAAAAGACTATTATGATAGAGCAAGGAGACTTAATGCAGTCGATATAAGAGAATTTTTGCCTATGATCAATGCAAAATTTAACATCACTGCAAAACCTGAAATGGTAAATGACAAATATAAAGTAAGAGTGGATGGTTTTAATGGAACTTATAATCTAACTGATCTAATGTGTAAGATAGTCTATAATGGCAGAAAAGGAGCATTATTTCACGTAGTTAATGAGCTAGAGCAAATGCTTATAGAGCTTCAGGTCAATAAAAAAATAAACCAAAGATAACATTGAGTGTGAGCAGTGACTTTAGCATGCCAAATAAGAACTCAAAAACTCAAGTGCTAAATAGCTGGGAAACGATACAAATAGAGCCATACAATCTAAAAATCAATACTTAAAAACTATTCAGCTATATCAGTGGCAGGTTTTTAAAGATAAAAAGTGAAGAAGCTAGTAGTATTGACAGCATAACTCCTACACTTATATATGATATAGATAACTCTAAATTTGAGTGCAAATGATGCTCAAAATTTACTACAAAAGCAAAGGAATAAAAAGGCTTCATATACCCAACTACCTATCAAGTACCGGATACAAAAAGTAGAGAAATTTAAACTTATCATACCCACAACAAGGGCTCCAAGCTTAAATGAATATGATGAATACATAAAAGAGATAACAAGAGAGCTTGGGTTATATAACATAGTAAATAACTCCAGCTTGCATCCTAGTACATTCACTACACTCCAGTGCCAGGATCTGAAGTTATAAGCATTAGTGGAAAAAAACTTTTTGATAATACAAGAGCCATTGAAGATGCGGGCTTAAAAACAGATATTAATAATATGGATATTAAAGCCATATATGAAGATTTACAAAAATCTAAGAAAATATGAGCTTGGCCATGAACCAAAAAGATACCAACTCACATATTAAAAGAGCAAGCTATCAAGCTATATCATCAAAGATTCCAATAAAAGAGTTAATAGAATACTTTGACGAGAGTACTATGGTTAAAAAAATATAAAGATTATCAAATACTTTCTGGTAAGAGCGGCAGATACCTATACCTACCAGAAGAAAACACAGCCTACTCTTTTTAACCAAAATAGACACTATACTCCATATATCTACATTAGAGATAAATCTATGAAGCAGCCAGAAAGATAGAAACCGGATTTTTTTAAATGATGGCGTCATTAAAAAAAGTTAGGATTTGAACAAAAATGAATATGAAGGCTTCGTAAAAATGTATCGATAGCCATTTAGATATAAATAGATGCTATTTAGCTTTTTATAAATAGAGTGGAAAGCTTTTAAAAAAATACCTGCCAGATATAGTTAAAATTAACTATCAAGGCTTAATTTATAATATAAAAACCTATATGAAAGATTGGCAAGATATGCAAGGTTTTAATAAGCTAAAGGAGCGTTATAAAACAGATAAGATATCTCTAGCAAATGATCATATATCATTTGGCTTACTAAAAAAATAACAAAGCAAGAGTTGTATGGTCAAGGACTTGATAAGGACTTTGGGATAGAGCAAACAAAAACAACCATCAAATATAATAGAGACCAAAGAACAGAATATAAAGTCAGGATATGATAGTTTGGAAAGGTAGACTATTACGAGCTGTTATAGAAGCCAAATTATTAGCCATCTCTCACCCCATAAATCCAAACGGCAATGCAAACATATCATCATCTAGCTTCATAGCCATATCTCCGGCGTAAAAGACTATGCCCTTATCAAATTTATTTTTGTAAATTCTCTTTTAAGTGGTAGATATGCTTGAAGTCATCTTTGCTGATAGTTTTTGAGGATTTGACCTCTATGGCTATGAGCCTACCTGATATCTCAAGGATAAAGTCTATCTCTTTTTGATCGCTAGTTCTATAGTAGTATATATTGGCTCGTTTTTTTACTACTGGTATTTGCTTTTAGAAGTTCGTCAAATACAAATGTTTCATATATTGCGCCTTTGTATGGCGAGCTAGCAAGCTCATTTAGTGATGAAATTTGTAGCAGATGCGATAGTACTCCGGTGTCAGTAGCAAAAATTTTAGGAGTTTTTTTATGAGCCTTTTTTTAGGGCATTGTTAAAAATACGGCTGAAGCTTTTTGGATCTGGTATGTATGCTCCAGCACGCTAAAATAGCTATCAAATGTCTTATTATCAAGCCCAGACTCTAGACATAGCTCGTTTTTTTGTTAAAGATGTTGCCACTTCTTAGCATACATAGGCGGTACATAGTGATAAATTTATCCATATTTCTGATGTTACCTATCTCTTTGGCGTCTGATTCTATATATGTTCTTATGTATGAGCTAAACCAGAGATATTTTTGATTTTTTTCAGAGGTTATCTTTGTGATCTCTGGATAACCACCATTTATAATCTTGTTAGCTACATTTTTCATCGTCATATTTTTTTAAATACAAACGGATTTATGTCGTCGCTTAAAAGATCAATCAAATTTTCATTATTTTTGATTTAACTCTTTTTGAGAAAGCGGGTAAAAGCTCTACTATGCCTATCCTTCCAGCAAGTGAGTCTGATATATCTTTAAAGCCCTTTAAATTTGCAGAACCGGTTAATACAAACTGCCCATTTGTTCTATCTTTATCTACAAATTCTTTTTATTGCTAAAAGCAGTATGGGCACTCTTTGTATCTCATCTATCACGATAGGCTTATTGCAGTGCTCTATAAAGCCTTTTTGGATCATTCCTTGCAGATTCATATATGTTTATGTCGTCAAGCGTTATGTAGTTTGGTATATCTAAATTTAAAGCAAGGGTTGATTTGCCAACCTGCCTAGCCCCGCTTATCAAAAAGCACCGGAAAGCTTTTTCATATACTCTTTTATCTCATTTACTATGGCTCGTTTGATGTACATAGTATTTTATCCTTAAATATTTAGGAGTATAATACTACAATATATATAAATTTACAAGGATGGGTTGGATAAGATAATTGTATATTTAAAGTTTAATCCGAGTTCAAAACTAACAAGATCAAATTAGCTATTGTACTTTTTTTGTTACACTGAGTATTTATTAGTAGAGCTTTTAAGCAATATAACCTCAGATTTTTCATATTAACAAATGGTAGTCAAATTTTTCCTCAAAAAGAGCAGCGTAATAACCATCTTTGGCGTATTACACAGACTCTTTTTATGCTGAGACTTAACTTCCCAGTAATTTTTACCTCATAACTTTATCCAGTAGCGATTTATAGCTATCCACCACGTCATAGACCACGCTACCATTGCTTATAGCCCTAAAATGCTCCCTTTGCGCAGTGGATTTTAGATTCTTCGACGCGGCGAAGCTGTATAGGGTTTATAAACCCATTGGCCTCTGCAACAAAAATAAATGTGCTTGATATCACCCTCATAAAACGCGATCGCCCAGTCGGGATTGTATTTTTTTCACAGGCGTGCTTATATAAAAAGCCACTTGGAAGCTTAACATAAACGGCAACGTCCTTGCTTGTATCTAGTTCCATTGCAAAATTCTTCTCATTTGAAGAATCATACACGACATGATCGTAAAGATATTTTTTTGTTTTAACCGCATTTTTTTGTCAAGCTGACCTTTTATCGTAGGATCCGTAAAAACAGCAGTATCGTATTTTTTTCATCTAGCGCATTATAGGTAATATGCTCTATAATCGCCGTCGCTTTTTTCATCATTTATAAGAGCAGCTGCTTTTTCTTTGAGAATTTCTAGACTCTAACGCTAAATTTGCCTTTGCAAAAAGCTCCTTTTGCTCTGATCTAACTACGGAGTCTTTAAGGCTTTCATCTGAAGCTATTTTTTTGTAATGTTTCGCCGGCTATCTGGCGAACGAAATTTTCATAGGCTGCGTCAAGGTTTAATCCCTCTAGTTTCAAAGGCAAATCTTGCTTATCTAGCCAATCGGTATAGTAGTATGAATTTACTTTTAAAAGCCCTGTTTCCAGATATAGCAGCCTCTTTATAGCTAATACAAGCTTTATATCTGCCTTGGTACTCTAAGATAAAAAAACTATATGATACGGCACCGCTCTATCTATGTGGTGCAATAGCTCATCATTTAGGTTTGGGCTCTTTAAAAAAACACCTCAAAGACTTCGATCTCTTTTTACGAGATTGCCATCTGCAAGGTTGGTAGTTGAGGACGCGATTTTATTGCTCCAAATAATTTTATCTACTTGCTCTATAAAGATTTTTTCAAAGCAGGCGATATCTCTAAATTCTAAGTTCTATCTTACATGTTTTATAATCCATATTAGCAAGATTAATTTTTAACTTTTTTTATCCACAGTGAACAATTCTCTTATTAATTATAAGGTAACTAATAAATCGTGTGGTTTCTAATATACTAAAAATAGACTCAAAGGTCGTTATAGCACTCAAAAAAAGGATAAAGAATATAGAATAAGTTTTTAGAAAAATCTGATTAAAAATTTTAAAGATCAATAAGATAAATTATCATAGAATAGTGAAATATCGTTTTGGATAAGTTCGAGATGATATTTAATAGGAAACAATATGAAATTTAAAGATTTTTAAAGAAAAACAGTAGCAACTATGACTTTTTTTCACAGCTGATGAGATGAGCTATAAAGAATTTGTACAATTAAGCTTTTAAAGAGTTTTTTTAACTAGCGATAGTGGCTCAAAGTGGCAGCTTGACATAGATGATAAAAAGGTTTAACTCGTTTCCAAATTTCACCCAAAAAAACATCAAATTTGCATATCGAATTTAGACTATGAAGATAATGTTTTTCAGTTTAGAATTGCTCTGAAAACAACGTATCAAGCCTTGGCTACCGCATGTTTACGAGCTTTGATAGCATACATAAAGACTTTGTCACAGACGATATCAAGCACTCTGATGAAGTTATGATGGGTACCAAAAGCTTGGCGAGCTTAAAGAGTTTCCTTGCATATCAAAAATGCGGCTGGTGGATCAAAGATATCTGGCGAGATATGTATCCTATCTTAGACGAGACTAACAGCGAGGAATTTGTAGCTGGCATTATAAAAAAACAGAATTTACCAAAAAGATGACCGAGATAAATGAGTGCCTAAAAAAACGCTCAAGATGGCGGCAAGCTTGACGAAATTATTGCTAAACTAAAAGATAAAATCAACTAAATTGAAAATTTCCACCCACAGCACAAAAAGCTAGCTGGATATGAAGTAAGTCCGTAGTCAGCCGACTCCACGTTATAAAAAGTCCAAATTTGCACTTCGTGAGATGATATATTCAAAGCCTTTTTTTGATTTAGCTCGATCAAAATTTCAAGCTCCGTATCTCTTTTTGCAGACTATGCTTTCAAAAAAAAGTGAGAGAAGAAAGAAAGTACTGGTATTTTTCCTTTTGTATTGAGTGATTTAGCATGAGCTCCATGTTGCTAAAATTTTTAAAGATAGTTTGATTTGTCTCAAATTTACCAAATCTAGCATAATAATTTTGCAAATTGCGTCATTTAGTACGATGTTTTTTTGGTGCAGTTTTTTTAGTGATCTGCTCGTAAATAAGACCAAAAAGCTCAATAGAGGCATTTTGATTATCCATCACTCTATTTTTCGTGATTTGTGACTACTACAAAGCTCATCTTTTTATCTCGTATTTTTCATTTTTATAATAAAAGCTAACATTTGCCACCTCTTGCTCAAAAGCGCTTTTTTTATAAGCAAAAGAGATAGTTTAAAAACGCCCATTTTATCGATAATAGCTGAGCTTCTTACGCCACCATCTAGCTCGTGCTGCATGAAGTATCTTATGAAGCTACCTTGCTCTATATCAAAGCTATTTAAATACTCGATCTTATCAAGATAGGTGCAGCGGTAAAGCTTTACAAATTCTGGATTTAGTCTAACATTTATCTCATCTTGTAGCTCGCCATATTTGTCGGTTTGCTCTGCATCTATAAATTCGATTATATTCATCTGCTTTTTCGATCTTGTCTTTAACAAAGATCGAAAATTTTTCACGTCCTGCATCTCATAAAAGCACTTTATCGTATCGGTGGCACTTTTTTGTGATATCTGTTTTTAAATTCTTTAGCAAGCTCTGCTTTTTTTAAGGGTGAGTGAAAAGTCGCCATTTTTTTAGTTTATTTTTGTGAGTACAAAAGATAGAGTAGCTGCTCATAGACCATGAGATGTGAGTAGGTTAAAAATGTATTATCCACCACGATGACGTAGTAGCAACGCGTTATAGAGTACCTTTTATTATTTTTGCAAAAATTCATCATAAATTTTTAATTTGCTTGGGGATTTACATACCTTAAAAAAACATCATATGATTCTAAAAAAATATTTTCCATTACTGCCCCTTTTTACATTTGCAAAAAAATATTACATAACTATTCTTTAAGCTAATTTGAATTTACAAACTAACTAATAAAAAAATAATTCTATAAAAAAATTAATATTAATTTAATTAAATATAGATTAATTATATAAAATATTTTTTTGTATAAATCTATTTTTATTTACAAATTTCTTTATTTTTATAAAGTAGAAATTAGCTATAAAAAAATATTTTTTTAAACTAAATTTAATAAATATAGTTATATTATTTTTTTCTCAGATAAGCATGCTTAGATTTTTAAAAATTTACAAATTGGGGAGCTCAAAATGGAATTTTCTAATTTTTGACACTATTTCTGATCAGTGGTCTTATCTTATATATAAAGCCGCAGATGAAAAATAGCAACGTCCTGCTTGGCTTTGGGGTGCGTAATACTGGTTGCACTAGAGTTTTACGTAAATTTATGGGTAGTCTTGCCAATAGGCAACTTTTTAGGAGGGCAAGATGCAAACGAAACAAAAATGAAATCCCAGCAAACGAACAAGGCTTTTTCAACCTTATGTCACTAGCCATCACCGCTCTTGTGGCACTTCCAGTTGGTATCGCCTGCTTGGTGCTTGGCTTTGGACTAGGTGATAACCCTTGCATAATGTGCTGGTAGAGAGGATCACGATGATAGCTATCAGCCCTAATAGCACTTTTTCATCATCAGGTACGGACTAAAAGCCTGGCTATCTGGCAGCACTTTTACTAATGGCTTGCTGGGGCATATTTAACGGCTTTATCCACTACAGCCCTGAGATGGAACATTTGGTGGCTATCTTGACATCAAACAAGGTTTTGGCCTTGAAAGTAGGTGCCCACACTCAGTTTTTGGGTTATGGTTGTTGATTTTTTGTGATCATATTTTTGGCTCTTATATTTTTTTGTTTAGCAAAAAAACTTAGGGCCTTATAATGCAAAAAGCTCAAATGGCGAATACGGCGACTTTCTAAGCTACTTGCCACTTGGCAAATTTGCAAATTTGGTCTTTATCGTGATCATACTTGCAAACTGCGTTCAAGCCTTTATAGCTTCTGGTCCACCACCATATCTAGGATCTAGCACACCACCTAGAATGAGCATCGATCCTTCAAAAATGGTTCTGGGAAAAAGACCACTGGGATAGCTCACTTGACTTTAGATTTGACTGGAACCCTGAGCTTCCAGACCTAGTAAAGTAAGGAGTAAAAAGATGAGAAAGATAATATTTTTTATCGCATTAGCAAGCCTTACTTTTGGTTTTAGCTTTGACATGGATAGCAAAAATGGAGCTATCCAAAACATAAAAGAGTTAGGCCTTAAAGATACGCTCACTCTAAATTTGCAAAAATGATAATGCAATAACTGGAGCTGACTACGATGAAGGCAAAAAGCAGTTCGCTCTTGTCTCAAACGACAATGAATTTTACATCGCAGATGAGAATTTAAAGCCTCTAAGTTATGCTAAGCACGACCGCCATTTTATAATGGAGATGGAAGCAACAGTCGGAGCTACTTGGTACAAAAAAGAGCTTGGCATGATAAGTTACAACAAGACTTTTTGTCTTCTATGAGCCAGCTAGCAACCTTAGTAAAGATGAGCAAAAATAGCCAGTGGAGGCACCTATTGGCTGGATATGACGCGTGGAAGCTAAATGACCTTGGTAACAAGGGCAGATTTTCTACCATTAGATCAAAACAGCAGTACATCTTAGGCTGGGACTACCTAGAAAGTGAGAATAAATTTCTCACAGCTAGCGTGCCAAATGACGTTAGAGACTACTGGAGTGTCGCTATATTTGACGGCGACGATAAGATGATCTTAGAAGAATTTGTACCAAAAAGCTGGAGCAAATTTACAGCTAAAAGAGGGTAGAAAATTTAAACAACTACTACATTACTGGCATCGACGTAGAGCCCGATGCGCTCTATCTTTTAAGCAGTAATTCTCAACTATTTTTAAAGTTAAAGTTGACCACCAAAGAGATAGACGAGGGCGTTTAGTTTTTAGTGGGAGTAAATAACCCAAGAGCATTAGCGATCAAAGATAATAAATTTACATCTTCTCACGAGAAGGCAAAGAGAATAAAGTTTTTTTATCTTTGAGATGAAATAGCCATCAAATTTAAGGAGAAAACATGCAAAGACGTTCTTTCCTAAAAGGCACCGGAGCAGCTCTAGCAGCAGCTGGAACAGCTCCTAGTCTATTTGGTATGGAGCAATTTGAGGTGGATTTTAACCCAAAAATCCTATAAGAATGAGGAAAATGTAGAGTACCACTACCTAACCTGTCCTAGAAACTGCCGTGATGCCTGTTCGATGATCGCTGAGATCAAAGACGGCAAAATGGTAAGCATAAAAGGCGATCCAAAACACCCTCTAACGCAAGGCACAGTCTGCGTCAAGAGTACACCTACGCCATGCACCTATATAACGCCGACCGCATCATGCACCCCTATGAAAAGAGTCGGCAAAAAGGGCGAAGGAAAATGGGAAAAGATAAGCTGGGATCAAGCCCTAAAAGAGATAGCTGCAAAGCTAACTGAGATAAAAGAGAAATTTGGCGGCGAGGCTTTGACTGAGTTTGTCTACTCTGGCAACGAAGGACATATCTCGAAAAACTATCGCACCGGGAAATTTCTTTGAAAAATATGGAGCCACAAGGCTTGTTAGAAACCCTTGTGACTGGCCAAGATACGCGGGTACTCCTAGCGTTATAGGTACTGACTTCTCAAAAGATGCACTTGAGATCGATGAGAGTGATATGTACATTAGCTGGGGATCAAACGAAGCTTACACAGCCGTACACTGGATAAGATTTGCTCACCGCGTTAAAAAAAGAGGCGGAAAGATCATCGTTATAAATACGATAAGAATTCCTCTTGCAAACCAAGCTGATATGTTTATCCAGCTAAAAACCATCTAGTGACCCCTGCATTTTGTCTAGCGGTCTGTAAATTTTTAATAGAAGAAGATCTATATGATCATGAATTTGTAGAAAAATACACAACAGGCTTTGAAGATCTAGTGCACGAGTGCTCACTCTATACCTATGGCGAGCTATCTGAGATGTGCGGAGCAAGTGTGGATCAGATAAAAGTCTTTGCTAGAGTACGCTCACGCAAAAAGCACCAGCTATCATGCACGGCGACGGCGGACAAAGACACTTTAACGGAGCAAGACTTGTTCGTGCGGTTACATTTTTACCAGTTTTAACTGGCGCCTTGACAAAGCTTGGTGGCGGACTATTTTGGGCATATGTGCATGTAAAAGGCTGCTTTAATTTCGACAACTGTATGCCAGACCTATCTCCAAAAGATAAAGATGGCAAAAAGATAGAAAGACAGCAAGTAAGCTATATAGAATTTGGTAAAGGCATACAAAAAGAAAATCCAACATATCTTGACAAGCCTATAAACACGGTCATTAGAGCATGTATCAACTACAACTCAAATTTAATGGTAACAGCGCCAAATACAAATTTGATCAAAAAACGCATAATGGACGATGACTTCTTCTTAGTTGTCCTTGATCCATATGATATCGATACTTGCGACTATGCTGACTATGTGCTACCTGGTGTTACATTTATGGAGTGAGGATATCCAAAACGACCAAATTTCTGGATATGTTTGTTACAACGCTCAAAGTGTAAAACCTCTTGGCGAAGCTAAGACAAATTAGAGTTCTTCAACGCTCTTGCAAAAAGCGATGGGCTATACAGAAGAGTGCTTTAACTGGGATAGCGAAACAGTTTGCAGACGCTTTTTGGATACAGAGATTTGCCAAAAAAACAAAAACATCACCTATGAAAAAAACTAAAATCAGTCGGCTGGATCAAGCCATTTAGAACGCCTGAAACGATGAAAGATCAGTTCCCGTACTACCCTTATACGCCAAAAGACAAACTAATATTTGGTACAAAGAGTGGAAAATGCGAGCTTTACTCACAAACCTTTAAAGACGCAGGATATCATCCAGTAATAGACCTTGAAACTGACTGGGACTACTATGAAAAAGAGCAATAAATTGGAAAAAGACTATCTCAAAAATATCCACTTTTATTTCATGACGCCAGGTACTCAGCTCCAAGACAACTCAAACTGGGGCAATATGCCTTATATCCTAAAAGGGTTATCGTTAAAGGCAATGCTGAGTTATTTATGACACGTGAAGATATGGAGGCTCGCGGTATCAAAAAAACGGAGACACAGTTGAGGCAACAAATGAAAAGGGAACAGCCGTCTTTACAGCAGTCGAGACAAATCAAATGAACCCAGGCATAGTCTATGCGTGGAACAACATCTGGGTAAAAAGTGACTAAATCAAGAACTGGGGCAAATATACTTTGCTCTGATGGCGTTAGTGACCTAGGAAATGGCTCAACCTATACAGCTAGCTTTTGTGAAGTAAAAAGCAGCTAAACAAAGAGATGTAAAGGGGTCTAAGATGAAAAGAAAACAAGGTTTTTATTTGATTATAACTTTTGTATAGGCTGCAAGGCTTGTGAAATTTCATGTCAAGTCTATCACAACCAAGATCCAGATATCAACTGGAGACATGTTGATGGCCTTATGATACACGAAGATGGCATAGAAAAAAAGAGATCTTTATAACTCACTCTTGCCATCACTGCGATGAGCCAGCCTGTATGGATGTCTGCCCAGTTGGAGCATATATCAAGCTAGAAAATGGTGTCGTACAGCCACTTCATGATAAGTGCATAGGATGTGGATACTGCTTGATGGCTTGCCCTTATGGCTCTATCACAAAAAGGCAAGGACGGTAAAAGCTCAAAAGTGCAATCTCTGCGCTGAAAAAAACTTGAGCGTGGCGAAGAGCCAGCTTGTGTAGCAGGCTGTCCGTGTGGAGTACTAAAACTGGTTGATAGCAACGTCAGCGACAGCGCTGGTATGCAAAAAGAGATGCCAGGCTTTAAGCACTTCTTTACCAAGCCAAACATCCGCTTTTATCCAAGAATGAAGCGAAACGAATTCATACACTAAAAGAGTAAAAAGATGGGTAAGATCAAAGAAAAAGCTTAGCGTTAGCCTTAGTGTTGAAGACTTTTTAAGGCGATTTTTTTCTTAGTAGAGCTTAGAGAGCAAAATTTAGATGAGCTCATAAGCCTAAGCCTTAATTTTTAGTGATAAATTTAAAAATCACAACTTCATACTTTTGGCTAAATAAGTGCAAAGATGATCTCAAATTTGCTAGACGAGCTAAGATATGAATTTAACAGGCTTTTTGTAGGTCAAGACACCCAAAAGCTGAGCCATATGAGTCGGTTTATTTTGATTATAAAACGATGTTTGGCGAGAAGACTATGCAGGTGCGAAGCTTTTATGAAAGCTCTGGACTAAAGCTTAGTAAAGAGCAGTTTGATAAATTTCAGATGACTTCATCGGATATGAGCTGCAATACCTTTACTTTCTAAGTTTCAATGCCTTACAAGCAGACGAAAAAGAGAAAAATGGATGAAAATTTTACATAAAAAAATATGACTTCATCCGCACTCATCCGTTTGAGTGGTTTTTATAAATTTAGCTCTCGCTGTAAGGAGACTACAAATTTAGAAGCCTATGTGAGCTTTGCTGATTTTTTAAATTTATATCTTGAAAACGAGATAGAGCAGTCAAGGGCTCTTCTAACTTTTAAGAGTTAAAGGATAGATAATGGAACAAACAACTTGGGGATGGCTCATAGTCATATATCTGTTTTTGGGCGGTTTAGGCGCCGGGGCATTTTTGTGCTCGGCTTTTGGCTTATAAGGGCTTTTTGGGCTCGTTAAACGAGAGATTTTATAAATTCGGCTTTCTGCTAGCACCCGTTGCGGTAATAATAGGAACTGCGCTTTTGCTATTTGACTTGGCACCGAGCGCCGCGATAAATCCTCTTAAAATTTTACAGCTCTATACGCGCCCGGTTTCGATGATGAGCATAGGTACGTATCTACTTACGTTTTTTTCATCGTAGTCAGCGTTTTTGGTGCTTTTACAGATCAAGAAGAGCGGTGAAAATTTGCGATATGATGCTCACGCTCGGAGTTATTTTGGCGCTTGGGTGATGGGATATACGGGGCTACTGCTTTACGTCGTAAAGGCGATCCCGCTTTGGGCAAGCGTATGGCTGCCGATTTTATTTACGATCTCCGCGATCTCTACAGGGCTTAGCGCAAATACCGCCGCTACGCTAAATGCGGGGCACGGGCTAAGCCACTGCGCGCATACATTCCCACGTCGTTTTAGTCGCACTTGAGATTGTTGCGGTGCTAGCGCTAGTTTGCTAGCGTGAGAAGCGAGGCTGCGGGCATGGCTAGCGTGACTAAGATAGTCAGCGGCTCGCTTGCGCCGATGTTTTGGATAGGCTTTGTCGTGTTTGGGCTTGCTTTGCCGCTGCTAGGGCGGAAGCACATTTATGCTTCGCAGCTGCAGCGTGAATGCGGACGGCAGTGTCTGCGCGCACGGCGGCGAGGAGGTAAAAAGCTGCGTTTATAACGAATACGGCGTGCTTGTGGGCGGCTTTTGCCTAAGAGCATTTATCGTACTCGGTGCGGTATATATATTTTAGTTTCTCCCTTTTTCTGATACTGGTCGGGCGCAAGTCCGACCTATTAAAAATATCTTAAAAATATTTTTTTAAAAGATTCTATAAAAATACGTAAATACTTTATTTAGGAATAAACATGGATTTTTGAGGATCAAAATATTAAGAACTTGTGAAAATATAGATAAAAAAATCTTGCGAACAACAAATTGTGTGACGAGCGAGGATTTGTTAGCCAAAGCTATCTTGTCTCAGCTTAGAAAATTTAGTAGAGTATATTTTTTTCAAAAATTCACTCCGGCGAAGAAAAAAATAGATACTAATGAGTATCAGCAGACAATTAATGAAAAATGCTATTAAATACATCAAATCAAAGGGCGGAAATTTTCACTTTTTTTAATTCGTTTCCATAATTTTTTTAGATAAATCTGTCTCACATTATACACTTACTGAAAAATTCATCTGAACGTTTAATGCTTAAGTATTTTTATGTATTTGGTAGAGTGTAAATATTTTTAAGAGAGCGATATAAGATTGAAGTACTTAGAAATCTTGACAAATTCCCGCTTAATTTAGATAAGAAAATTTATGGAATATTATGAAAAAGATTGCAGAGAAACTAGAAAATCAGGGTATTTTAAATAATTATTATAAAGAAAACGGTGTTTACTACATAACAAAAAAATAAAGCCATTTATTGTAAAAAGGACAAATTTATTATGAAGTAACATTTGTTAATGCAGTAGATAATTTTTAGTAAATTTGATAAACTAATTGCATTTTTGTAAATTTAGAATTTTTGATAATTATGCTGTCAATTTATGGATTCGTAATGAAAATATAGAAATTCTAAACAAATCACTGCAGGTAAAAAAATCATTGACAGTTGGGAAGTTTCTATTAGACCAGCTGAACTGCAAAATTACTGGTAAGATTTTTGAATGTAGTCAAAAAAATAAATAGAACAAGCGAATATAAAGAATTAATGCGATTTTTTGACACGGAAGAAAATTAGCCTAGTCGATTTGATTGATAGCTATGATTACCAAGATATAAAAAGAAACATTATTTCTAAAGGACAAGTTTCGCATATTTTTTTGATATTTTAGATAAGGCAAAGGCAGTTACCGAAGATGGTAGAAATACAATTAGGTATTTACTACACAACTTACGTAATCAAGTAATAAAAAAAGCAGCTTCCAAACAATGAAGATAGATGCTTGTCAAATTTGGAGTTAAATTCAAAATGCCTCCCATTTGAGCAAAATGCCGTTTGCTACATCTTTAATAAATCACAATCCTAACTTTTTATGATTTGTTAGAATGTATAGATACAAGTGGAAGAGAACATGAATTATTTGCTAGAGCAGTAAAAAGTAGGATTGAAAATAGTGGAAGCCTGTTTGTTGATAAAAAGGAATTTAATTTCAACAATATAGATAATCTAAGATCTCAATTTAACTCAAAAATTATGGACAGGAAACGAAAAAGAATCCAAAAGGGCATACTGGTAGGAGAATTGAGGGAATTTCAAAGTTACTTTTATATCAAAAGAATATGTCGAAAAATCTATCGAAATTATTGATGGGCTTGACAAATTGACACAGAGCGGTATTCAAAACTATTCAAATTCTGTAAAAGAGTGGATAAAAGAAAAAAATTCGACGCTAATTGATGATAAAGAAAAAAAGAAAATATTGTTATTAATCTATTTGAGAAATCAAAAAGTTGCTTTAATTTATGGAGCAGCCGGTACTGGTAAAACGACTTTTAATCGATTACGTATCACAATTTTTTTAAAGAAAATAGTAAAAATATTTTTTTAGCCAATACAAATACTGCGATAGATAATTTAAAAAGACGTATTTTTTTGCAGATTCAAATAGCGAATTTAAAACGGTTTGCTAAATTAATAGCGAGCAAAAAAATACAAAAATGCGATATTTTTAATTATCGATGAGTGTAGCACTATAAGCAATGACGATATGCAAAAAGCACTAAACAAAGTAGAATTTGGGCTCATTCTTTTTAGTAGGGGATGTATATCAGATAGAGGCAATATCTTTTGGAAATTGGTTTAAAAATCGCTCCTAATTTTTATTGGGAAAGTAGCCTTTAAACTTGAAAAACATATAGAACAAAAGATAAAAAAAACTTTTTAAAAGCTTTGGGATGAAGTAAGAAGTTTTTGGTGATTGTATTAGTGAAATTTTACAAAGAGAAAGCTATTCGCAAAAAAATTAGAAGATTTAAGTTTTTGAAGCTAGTGATGATGAGATTGTTTTTATGTCTTAATTACGATGGATTATATGGTATTAATAACCTAAATACTATTTTACAAGAAACCAATAAAGCAAAAAGCTGTAGAATGGGGTCTTCATAGATATAAGATCAGCGATCCCATTTTTGTTTAATGAGATAGAAAGATTTAAACCGCTTATTTACAATAATATGAAAGGAAAAATTGTTAATATTGAGCTTGTAGAAAAAAACGAATTTGGTTTAGCATCGAACTTGAAAAAAATCAATAACTGGACTAGATGCACAAAAGTATGATTTTTGAGTTATTGGAGAATAGCGATAAATCAGTGATAAAATTTCTATGTTAATCAATACGGAACGGCTGATGAGGAGGGGAATCCTGAAAATAATGATGAAGAAACTATCGTGCCGTTCCATGTGGCATACGCCATTTCAATTCATAAAAGCACAGGGCTTGGAATACAAAACCGTAAAAAGTAGTAATAAGTAGCGAAGTTGATGAAATGATAACGCATAATATTTTTTTATACAGCAATAACCAGAGCGAAGGAAAAATCTACAAATATATTGGTCGCCGGAAGTCGAAAAAGAAAAATTCTAGAAAGCTTCAAAAAGAAACAGCAATAAAGATATTGATTTTTGCAGAAATTAAAGAAATAAAAAGCCGCCCCAAAGACGGCTTAAATTCACCTCTCAAAAAAACGAAAAAAATTTTTATTCGCTCTGTTTTTCTCTCGTCGCGATGTAAAGATTTATCGTCCTTGATGGCTAGCGCATGGGCATCGCTCGCGCCTTCAAAGCTATAAATCTCCACGATCTTTCTGCTGCGCGGATCAAGCTTTAGGATACTTGAGTATTGCTTCGAGAGTAGATAAACAAACTCGCCGCTCGCATCCATACCCGTGATATAGTAGTCGTTTATATCCCTGCCGTCCTTTACGCCGAGAGCCCTCATCGAAGCTCGGCACGAACTCGGTCGAGAGCAGATTATCGGCGTCACTAAAGCTCGCCACGCTCCAGCTTTGCTTGATGTCATCGGGCACGCTCGCGATGAAAAAAACTCGCCGTAAAAAGTCCGAGTGATCCCAGCTTAGGATATACTGCTGTTTGGCGCGCACAGTGGAGTAGCGGTCCTTGAAATCGAGCGTGAAATTTTCGTATCCGTCGTGCAGATAGCGCCACGCTTTGTTCGCTTCCTCTTTACTTTGATTCGGTGCGGGTTTGAAAAACTCATAGGTTTTATTATAGCTCATGAGCCCTACCGAGCCTTTTAAAAAAACTCGCTGCGACGGTCTCCTCCATTTGGATTATCCAATCGGGTGTGCTTCGTAGATAGTTTTTTTACGGTTTTTAGTTCGCCGTCCATTTCGTAGAGCTCGAATTTCTAGCGTACCGAGCAAGAAGCTTCCGCTTGCCGCGTCGTAGTCAAGCCCCGTGACGGGATTATTGTTGTTTAAATTTGGCGTTATCTCGCCGATTTTTGCGTAGCGGCGTTAAATTACCACTGCGCCGTCCGCAGGATTTTAGATTAAACTCACCGCCAAACACCAGTGTGGCGCACAATAGGGTTAAATTTAGAAATCTTTTCATCTTCAGCCTCACTTCGGTAAATTCGGTAGTTTTGGATTCCAGCTTTCGCGAAAATCAATTTCGGTTTCTTCCCAGTGATCAAGCTCCCAAAACCACTTTGACGGATCGATGCTCATGCGCGAAGGCGTCGCGGAGGCTAGATAGGGCGGCGGTCTGCGGTGATAAAGGCCTGCACGCAGTTAAAAAGCCATAATGATCACAAAGACCGCAACTGCAACTTTACCTAGCGCAAATTTGGGTAAAAACCGCGCCGTATGCGCCCTCTTCGCTTTTTTGCATTATTTTACCTACGTTTTTGCCTAGCAGCAAAATCACGCCCAAAAATATAATGACGCAAAAATGCACCACTACGACCCAAAACTGCGTGTGTGCGCCTAAAATTTCAAGCCCGAAGCCCTGCTTTATGTCGAGGTATCCTCCGCCCGTGCCGTCTAGGCTGTAATGCAGAAAGCCGTCGTAAAGCCCAAGGCACGCTAAAAGAGGATTGCAGCGAGGTATTTGACCTTAAAGCCGTATCTAACGATAACTAGCGCCATAAACGAGATCGCTACCATGCAAAAATCTCTCGTGCCAGCACATGATGCAGGGACTATCGCCCATACCAAAGCCCAAAACAAGGCATGCGATACCTACCGGCAAAGCGATGAGAGCGAGCGCCGCGAGGGCAAAAAGGTTGAAAAAAATAGCTTCTCATCATCGCCCCAGCCCGCAGAAATTTCGGTGCTGCGGGTGAAGCTTTGAGACATTTTATCTTGCATACTTTCCATCGCTCGCTCCTAGAAAATTTTCCCCATAGGCACGACGGCAAATTGTTACCCATGCCATCATGATGACGAGTATCGCGATACCTGCAATACCAAAAGCCCATAACCGCGCGCTTTTTCTCAGGCTTTGAGCCACAGCAAAAGAGCTGCGACGAAAAACATAAGAACCATTAAAAATTCCATGTTTTCTCCTTTCTTGCTGAAAGTAATATCATAAAATATTAGGCTTTTATTTATTAAATATACATTAAAAAAATATTTTTTTACAAGTATAAATATATTTTTTTGTTATATTTTTATGCTATTAAAAATATATATTACTAATAATTTTTTTATATTAAAAGCTTATTTTTAAACTTATTTCAGGAGTGTTAATTTGATTTTTGCTCTTGTAGGTTTGTGCAATTGAAATTAATAAGAGATTTAACAAACAGTAAGATGAAGTCATAACTAAACGCTTAATTTGTCTTGAGCCAAGGTGATTTTTTTCCACAATTGCTTTTTTTATACTAGCAATAGTTTATTGCCAAAGTAGTGCTAGTATAAAAACCCAAACAACAAAGTGGGAATTTTATTTCCAACCCCGACTTCAATATCGTCAGCTGCTATATATGAGTTTGGCATATTCTTGATCTGCTCAAAGCTCTTTTTGGCACCACCTACTTCAAAGGTAAAAATTATTACCAACCATAAAGTCACCATTTTTGCCTGAGTAAATTTCAGTGATATTTCCAAGCTGGTTAGTAAAGAATGTCTCTCTAACATTTCCTATATCTGGGCTATTTATATACATTAAATTTGTATTTTTCAATGTAAATTTTATCCGCCTTATCCATATTTTTTTATAGCTAGCTCGTTTTTTTCATTAAAAGCCTTATTAGCCCAGCACTATCAAGCATAGCAAGATACTCTTTTTAGTGTTCTATCGTCTCTTATATCAACAAGTGATTTTAGGCTTGAGTAGTTTGGTTGATATGGGACGTTTGCGCTTATGGCATGAGTTAAGATCTTTAGCTTTCTTGCCGTATTGCCGTTTCAAATTTGGATATATGCTTAAAAGATCGCTATCTATCGTAGCTTCTATACTTTGTTTTAGAGTCTGATAAAAAGGCAGTATCATTTGGCATATCGTTATAATATGGATAGTAGCCTACCTTCAGATACTCTCTAAAAAGCTTAATGATTGCTAGATCTTTTTGTTTTAAGGCATTAATAATATCAACAGCTATCTCCTGATGATTTACGAGTAAATCTGTAAGCTCAACCGCTTCTAAATTTATACCATACCTTAGCCCTAGATACTCCCTAAAGCTCATTCCGCTCATCTTATACACTATTGCTCTTCTACTTAAATCATGAGAGTTTTTTAGTACTTCAAGAGCAGATGAGCCAGTAGCTACTATGTTTAACTCTTTAAAATTATCATAGGCAAATTTTAATACGGCCGATATATCTTTGCTTTTATGAATTTCATCTAGGTATAGATGCTTTCCACCATTTAATACAAGCTCTCTTATAATCGAGGTTATATCGTTTGATATCTCTATGTCATCTAGGCTTAAGTAAAGACTATCTTTGTTTTTACTGGCAAGCTGAGCCAATGTAGTTGTTTTGCCTATTCCTCTTTGTCCTAGGATAACGATAAGTCTATGAGATAAATCTTTAGAATCTATAAAATATCTTTTTAAATTTATGGTTGTTTAACCTTATAAGGTCATTGCTCTTTAAAAAAAGTTGATCTAGCATGGCTTATCCCTGAATTATGTAATACAATACAATTATATCATAAAAAGGTATGTGATAGACTACAAATATGGTTGATCTTAAAAGCATAAACCCTTCTTTATTGTAAATGACCATATACATTTACAATCAAAAAGCACTCACTCTTCCCCTCCTTGATAAAAATTTACCTCTTCAACTAGATCCTTTAGAATTTTTCGGAGTTACTGGCTCGCCATAAGTATTCATAGTGATCTTGTATTGTTGTTCATGTCCCACAAGAGCAGCTATATGTTCAACTCTTTGGCCACTTTGGATGAGCTTGTTTATGAAAGTATGTCTAAATGAGTGAAACGTCCTTGTTTTTATCACCATCTTTTTATAACTTTAGTATTGATTTTCTTTCTAAAATACTCAGAGAAGTCTTTATTGTCACAGCTAAATAGCCTAACTGCTTTGCCACATTTCCTAGCTAGCTTCTTTTTACTCTCTATAAATTCAAACAGCCCAATGCTACTTAACTTAGAATGGATAGGCACTATCCTAGCAGAGTTTCTAGTCTTTAAAGTCTTGCTCTTACCAGTTTTTACATCTACTTTTTGTATTTAAACTAAAGCATACTATGTTATATTTTTTCGACTATGTCATCTGTGTTTAGCTGGATTATCTCATTTTAGTCTCATGCCAGAGTAGGCTGCTATATGAGTAACAAAAATAGCTCATCTTTGCTAATTCTTTTGACTTTTTAGTATCACCGCTTAATCTTATCTTACTAACAATATCCAAAAAGTGCATTTACGTCACTATCTTCATAAGGGTTTTTATTTGTAACATCATCTTGGTTTATACTTATTTGCAGATCTATAGCTGGGTTCTTATCTATATAGTCGCTATCGTAGCAGTATTTAAAAAAAACTCACTAACTCTAACAATATACTTCTTGATGGTTGATTTAGAAACTTTTGGTCTATCTTTTGCCAAAGCTATGATCTCATCTAAGTTTTTATCTTTATAGAGACTATTTTGAGAGAGTTTGGTTGGTAGTTGCAGTAAGACATTTCTAAAATTTAGCAAGTCATCTCTTTTTTTATATTTTTGATGTCTAGCTCGTCGCCATTCATAGACATTAACCGCCCTACATGTCTAACAAGACCAAATGTACTATCACTCCAGTTGTTTGAAATACTCGTGTTTGATATATAGTTTTCAAATGCACTCTTTAGTGTGACCATGTCAGCTTTACTGTCGCTTTTAGTAGATGAGACTAGCTGTGATTTAAAGCTTCTAGCTCTATTTGAGAAGAGCTTTTTGAAAGAAAATGTATAGCTTCATTGAAAGTCATGCCACTAGCATCACTTGTATCATCTATCGCAAGGTCTTTAGCCTCAATGCCACTTAAAAACTATGCCCTTATCTTCATATTTATCTGCCTTGTATAGCTTTACCTGACCACCAAAGGTAGGATCATTTAAATTTCCATACCCAGATTTCTGAGATCACCACTTAGCTCGCTATCTCCATCTGGCATTAGCTCACAGCCAAATATTCTCAATATATCATTGTTTGTTAATGCACCCTTTTGTTTAGCTAGCTCATTTATAGTATCTGTTGAGATCACAAATAGAGCGTTTTAGAGATTTTTTTAGTAAAAAGGCAGCACCAAATCCTGCTTTTTTTAAAGTCTCTATGTCATCTTGATAGCTATCTATATTAGCCTCTTTAACGCCTTTGGCTATCTCATCTTTGGCACTATCATCTAAATTTTTCGCTTTTATGCTTTTTTTACCAAGTGGTACAAATGTCTGTTGTTTATCATTTAGTAGCTTTTTGGTTTTTGCACATCTTATATGATATGTGATTTATGTTATCTATCGTTGCCTCAAAGCACTCTTTTTGCCAAGAAGCTTTTTTTGGTGTGAGAGTCAATGCAAGATAGCTTTTTGCAGATCTCATCGACCTCTTTTGATATGACACTAGGCAAGCTATTTTCTTTTTAAACTCTGTTTTTAAAAACAAAGTTTAGTGATAGTAATCCATCTAAATTTATATATCTGCCAAGCATATCATGCTCTTTGATACTTTTGGCCTCCTTGGCTTTTTAAAAGCATAAGCACCAGGTGCTCTATAAGTTCCTACTCAAATTCATCTTCCATGCCTTTTTGATCGCGTTAAAAAAATTATAGAGTAGATCTTAACACGATTTTTTGCTGTATCAAAGCGTTTTGTGAGGAAGGAGGTTATATATTCGGTTTTATTACCAAAATAAGGCCTCAGATATAGTGGGATAGCTACTCTAAAGTAGTATATGCCATTTCGTTTGACTAGATATTGCATCTTTGTTACCTATGCAATATAACTTTGTAGCAAAATGTAGCAGATACCTAGTGTGAAACTGACTATGTGCCGTCTTTTTGGTGCTTACACAAAGTTTATTTTAAACCCTCATAAGCCGGAGGTCGGGAGTTCAAGTCTCCCCGTGACACCAAAAACACACTATTTTTAGGCACTAGCAGTGATGCTTTTTGTTCTTTCCCTTTCTTTAAAATTTCCTTTAAGAGTGGAACACTTAGTTACGAAAGTGGAACAGTCTCTTAAAAATTCCAACGATTATAAAGTCATCACCCTTTTTAATATCATAAAAACAAATTTGTTTTTAAATTTCTACTTCTGGCTTTTTTTATCTCAAACTCCTTTAAATACGCACTTTTTAATCTCCATTATTTTTAATATTTTTTTAATTTTTTTCTTGAAAAAAATAAACTTTTTACAAAAATTTGCATTTCTAGCTGAAAATTTTTTTCCAAAATTGGTGTAATTACTATAAATATCTTTTTAAAAGGATAAAAATGAAAAATTACTCATTAATAGTAACTAGCACCGCTAGCTTTGAGAGAAAGTTCATACAGTAAGGTGATTTGCCATGGCTAATGCATATAAAATAAATGACCACAATCTAGTTATAAACGTAAGGTCGGATTTTTTAACATATGGTAGAGCGATAGGTAGATTTGCATATGCATGTCGTGAGAAAAAAATCAAACCAAGCATATAAAGTATCTCAACAAAAATCCAACCACTCTTAATCGTTACAAACTTCTAAGCAAGTTTAATGGTAATGGCAATATGAGAGATGCTAACAGCAAAGATGATGAGCTGCATAATATAGCCTTTGTAAAAAGAATTTTCCTTAAAGGTTTTCAAGAAAGCTTTAAAAAGACTACACTAATCAGTGTAATGTAAAGGCTACATATACAGATGAAAAGAGGATATAATGGCGAAAAATAAAAGGTTTTACAAGCTTTGCAAACCGGATCTAGCTATATACATTTCAAAAACATAACCAATATGAAAGATCTTGTAAAAACCATAACTCATGAAAATCAAAGATCTATGGATATACAAGATCATAGAGATATAGATAAAAAAATAGAGATGATGATACTAAATACGCATCAAATTTCTCAGACTTTGCGACTAGATATTTCTCTCATGCTCTATGGCTAAACGATAAGGGTTTTTCTAAAAACGCCTTTAACAACAGCTGTAACATCAAGCATGATAAATAACAATAGAGAATTTGCAAAAACTGGATAAGAATTTGGGGGTGAATAGAATACTAACAAGCAATGAACATGATCTTGCGATGGAATTAGCATATAGATATAGTAAAAAGAAAATAACGTACCTTATGCCCATGCAATAAACATTTTTTATGCTTGCAGCTAAAACAAATGTCGATAAATCTCAAAAAGAGGGCCTTTGATCACACCGTATCTACCATAGAAAGTGCCGATGAAGTCGAGGTGCCTAGGTATAATATGGTGTTTGATAGAGATAAAATAGATGAGGGCGTATAATATATTGGCAACTACTGCCAAAGAGAGAAATCTATACTTTACAGACGTTTATAAAGAGAGTATGACGAGTTATCCTTTATACACCGCAACCAAAGAGCAGTATGAGGACAAAGATTGGAACCCGGAGCATACCATAGGACTAGGAGATACAAGCGATATACTTATACCGTCTACTAAACCGGCCGTCGGCGCTACAAAGTAACTATCGTCGGCTCTATACTCTAGTTCAAAAAAATGCGATAAAAAGCTCCATTTGTAGAGATGGAAAAGAGGGTGGTTACAAAAGTAGCAGCCAATACACCAAAAGGTGGAGCATTGGGTAGTGATGGTATATTAAGACATAACGGTAAAGAGTATGTAGCTCGTAGTATGGATATAACGGGGAATAAAGTGATATATCAGCAATTAGGTAAAAACAATAAACCAGTAGAGGTTTATAAAATTACAAATGATAAAGGTTATTTCGTAACAGTCGGTAAACCAAAGATATCTGCTCCGGAAAGCAGCTCTAGTACTTTACTAAAAAGATATGACAAAAAGATATTAAATTTTATGATAGCTCAAAAACCCCAGGTATAGTAGCAGGTGGCATTATAAGTGCGGGCATAGATACATATTCACAGTATAGTAAAAACAACAATAGTTTTAATAACTACGACCCATTATCGGCTGTTATAAATACTGCCGTAGGATTATATACGGGTGGAGCTAGTCATATGCTAAGCGCCATAACAAGAGGTGCTGCTGGAAATGCAGCTAGTGAAATATATTCTCAAACAACTGATCTTTCAAAAGACATGAGATGGAAAAAGAATTCTTTTTAAAAACTGGTATTGGTGGTTTTTTTGGGATTTAGTACAAGCGGTTTAGGAAATATAGGCGAGAAGATACCAAGAGGCAAAAGATGGTAACTATAAGACTATATTTGAAGTAGGTACTGGACTAGTAGGCGGCGTAATACAGTCAGATATGGATAATAAACAATGAAGAAAATTTGCGATAGTATTCAGCGGCGTTATAGCAATATGTATCGTAGCGCTACTATTTGTAAAGCTATTAAAAATACTTTTTGGAGAGATTTATTATATAGACGCACTAGGTTTTTATCTTGGTATGTTTTTATGGTTTTTTTACAATAAAAAAATGATATTAAAAAGCGACCTTACCAAGAATAACCTAGAAAAATATAGATATAAATTACGGCAGTGTGGCGTTATTTTTACACGATCGTAATTCTTCTAATTTGGCTAATGCTAATTTGTATAAGATATTTCTAAAAAAAGAATTTCTAAAACAATGGACGTTACAATAGGTGGCGTCTCTTTGGTGCAAGCTATATTTGTATTTATAATGTGGGTTGGTTACAATGCCACAAGAGGATAAATATAAAAAGTCGGCGATGGGGATTTACAGACTGAAGCTGAAGCCGGGGCAAGTTATTTACTGGAATAGTACAGGCAGTTACAGATAATATGAATAGTAAAGATAATAAAAAAATAACAAAGACGATAAAAAAAGAATGAGAACAGATATAAAAGTTTTGTTTAAGAACATTAATTTTTAAAATGAGCATCATCTAAATTTTTAGATATAATTACGCAAAAAAATAATATTATTAAAATCAGGTAAAGGAACTCATGAAAAAAATATTTAAATTTCTATCTTTTTTTAGTATTTATGCTATTTATTACAGGATGCGCAAAAGATCTTATTATAAAGCAATATGCCAAATTCAAATTTAAACTATCATGGCGATAATGTTCCTATAACTATCATAGCTTATAAATTAAGAGATGTGGCTAAATTTAAAGAAGCTAGCATTATAGATCTAGCTGAGAGAAATGGTGAAATACTTGGCTATGACAAGATTGACTCTATAAAAACACAAATTCAGCCAAATACAAATAGATATGCTTTTACAAATGTATATCCTGATGAAGTTCCGTATGTTGGTATTTTGGTACTTTTATGCTGATCAGAGCAAGACAAATATCAAGGCTTACAAGGCTACAAAAGAGATAAAAGAAAAAAATATAGTTTTTGAAATAACAAAAAAATGGCGTAAATGTTTTTAGACGCTAGTAGCTCTAAAATACAAGCAAGCAAATAAAATGTCTGAAAAGCTAAAAAGTCGTTTGGTATAACGGAATGAACGTTGATAAGGTTCATTTCGAGCAGCAAGAAAAGATATTTTTGAGAAAATTTAAACCTAAAAACCGTCTCTTCTTTTTCAAATTTATACGGTGTTTTAGATTTAGAAATTTCAAGCGATCTTTTGCTTCAAGGCAAAAATAGGGCTAACTAAAATTTCTTGTATCTCTCAAGATAATTTTTCGATTTTTAACGCGCCAGATCAAGATGAATTGCCAGAACCGCTTGAGATAAGCCCAAGTGAGCTAAACTCAGCCATTATAGTGCTAAAACTACCTATTAGCTCAGGTTTAGTTGATATTAGCTTGCAAAAATAATTTACCAAACCTAGAAATTTACAGCCAAGCAAGCACTTATCAGCTCAAGAGTGCATGATGAAGCTAGCAATGATATATTAAACGAGCTAGACGATAAAGATGATTTTTGAACTATCTTCTGCCTTTACACAAGATAAAGAAAATCTAATCTTAGCAAGCCAAAGATCATCTCTTGGAGTATTTGGCTCAAAAGATGCCTTACGAGCTTAGCATACCAATTTGTAAAATAAAAAAATATAGACCTAAATAAGCAAATAACACTTGACGAAAAATTTATTCCAACTTGTATTGATATCAGTAAAAATACCTTTATAACAAATTTTATAGAGGAACTTAGCTTTGCTACAAAGCAACATCAAGAGAGTTATTTTTGGGTTGCTAGGAGGTGTTGATCAAGCTAAAAATAGACTTGATTTTTTTCAACATATTTAACACTAAATATGCTAAAAAAATGGCATTTAATATTCTCTTATTTGTTAAAGAAAGATAAATTTCATCCAGAGTATTTGTATGAAAAAAATTAGTTGATTTTCAGGCTGATCTGTTGGCACTTAGTCATGATAATAGTTTTTAGCGAATTTATTGCCTACGATCACAATAACCTAACTCAAACTTTTGTGCCTTTGATAAATAATCTAAGACTTTTATTCTCACATATCTTATCTCCAAAATATATAATGGCACAAATTGTTAAAAACAATCATGGCTTTTATGACTGTATTTTTGATAATCCAAGCATTATTGAAAACTCAGAAATTTATTTTGCTATTCACAGCGATACGAAAAATGAGTATCTTCTTAAAAACTCAAAGAGCAATGCAAAAATCCATACTCAATCAAATATAAAAAGGCATAGTATCTTCACAGCTAAGGGGTATAAACGTAGAGCAAATTTTCTGTTGTTCCTAGCACTTTACCAAAGTTAAACGATTATATCTATTATAAGATAGACAAAAAAAGATGAAATTACTAAAAAGCTTTGCAAATCAAAAATGTGATTAGCGTTTATATAACAGCAAATTACCAAATGCTGACATTAAAATGTGGGCTTTATTATAAGGATAAAAAAATGAACGAAAATCAAAATGAAACCTCAGTTTTAAGTCAAACAAATCTTTTTGGGTCTTGGTACAAATCTTGCACTAGATCATGTGTTGCCATTACTTCTTTTTGGCAAATAGGGTTTCAAAAATTACAAAATTACTTTCACAAAGTGAAATGGCAAATTACGTGAAAAATTGATAAATGATATCTTAAGCACTACTTCAAAGATATCAAACCTAGGCATTTATGAGGGAAGACGATATTATTAGGCTTAGATATTGCCTTTGTGTTTTTTTATAGATGAGAGCTTGCTAAAAAAATGAAAGTACTATGAACAGCTTTTTGAGTACATAATACCCTGACAACAAGATTTTTTTAATGAAAATCTAGGTGGAAATAAATCTTTAGCATTATGGATAAGTGGTTTGAAAATGTTGGCAAAAAAATAAAGATTTCTTGAGATTTATATATGCTTGTTTGGTGCTTGGTTATAAAGGAAAATATGAAAACCCAAGAAGATTGCAATGAAAAAAATCTCTTATCTTTGTGAAAATATAGCTGCAGCCGTTTCTCCGCTCATAAAGGCCGATGAAAATGTATTTGAAAAAGAGCTACTTAAAACAGACAAAGAAAAGCTTTCTTGAGGTATTTTTCGCTAAAGCGCTTAAAGTACTTTATTTCATTTTGCTAGCCATTGCTATGATCGCAGCTGCATTTTTTATATAGTACATATTCTATGGATCAAAAACAATATCAGAAACGATAGTGTTCTAAATAATAAGATAGAGAATTTTATGGATAACAAGTAAGTGCAAGATAATTTTTGTAATAAACTGTAATGAAGATTTTTTTAGAGAATGAGCTTTATATTAGTTTAACTGATGAAATGTCAAAGTATAAAACTTTGATGCATGATAGCATAAAAGTGGGATTATGTATTTAGCTCATCTTTAAAGGCATTAAGTGAATTTGAGTCTTGACGCCAAGCTTTTAAATTTCTTAGCGATTTCTGCTATAAATTTAAATGACAAAGAGGCTTTTTAAGACACTTATAAAAGCCTTTGCTTTTTCTATCTATTTTTGAAAAAAAGAGCCAAATTACTCGCAAAAAATGAAAAAAACAACTACCTGCTAAAAAAAGATAATAGCTCAAACAATAGAGCTTTTTGCGCAAGCTAATGATAAAAGCTTTGGATCAAGCTGACGCAAAAAGCGTTTAATGACCTTGTGCCTGAGCTGCAAGAGCTTGGTACACGTTTTGATACACTTTATATAGAAGAAAAAGAAGAAACTTTAAAAAGCCAAAGAGCCAAAAAGTAATTACTAAAAACTGAGCCAACTTACCATCAAAGCATTTCATTTAGTAGCAATGACATTAGTACATTTAATGATAGAGAATTTAGAGAATATTTTATAAATTTATCACTAATGCTTTTTAAAGAGTGATATTAAAAAATTTTTACCGCTTATTCTTTAATTTTTGAAGCAATGTGGGGCAGAATAAAGGCACTTCCATCAAGTAGCGATCAAATAACACAGATACGTTATCCTGATGAAAATCTAATTATGCTTTTTTTAAAAAGTAACGAACCAAATCTTGACAACTTAGAAAAATTATAAGAAATTTAGCACTTAACCCATTTTTGGATAGGAGGCATTAAGATATTTTTGCGAGTTTTTAAATAGTACTGGACTTGCAAGGCAAAAGTGATCTTGTTTGTGATATGGTTTTAAATTTCTATTGATAAATTTCCAGATATAAAAAAAGCTTACTTTCAAAGCGGAGAAGCTTTTTTAGTGAAGATATAAACAAATTTTTATTAAAAAGTAACTCTTTGAATTTACTTCCAGCAATGATAGTAAAAAAAGATATGAGTTTTGAAAGATCTAATAAAAAGAACTAGATAAAAGTAAGCATGCTTCAAGTGCTCAAAGTGAGCTTAATTTTATGCTTGAATTATCAAAAGAAATTTTACTGCACAAGGCATGAATAATAATGCAAAAAGCTACCTATGCACAAATAGTTAATTTTATAGAAAACACCGAGCTTAAAGATTATTTATCAGATATATATATAAAAGGCAAAAACATTTGTGTGATAAAATATGTTTTTTTAAATCACCTTTAATTTTTATTTAAATATAATTCTTAAATCATTTACGAAAAAAAGGATGTTACTATGGCAGATAATCTAATCCCACCAAAAGAACGCATAAATATAGTTTATAAAACTAAGACAAATGACCAAGAGGCCGATGTAGAGCTTCCATTAAAACTTATGGTAGTTACAATTTAACTGGTGAAAATCAAACTCCACTTGAAGATCGTGAAGTAATCTCTATCAATAAAAATAAATGTACGATCAGGTTATGAAAAGCTTAGATATTCATACAAATTTCTCTGTAAAAAAATAAGCTAAATTCTAATAATGAAGATTTAAATATTGACCTTGATTTTGAGAGCATCCATGATTTTTAATCCAGATAATATTATAAATCAAATTCCTGAGCTAAAAAACTCTTACAGCTTAGAAAAGCTTTTAGTTGCGCTAAAAGATTCCCTATGGGCAATATGCCTGATTTTAGAAAAGCGGTTTTTAGAAGCTATAAAAGATGAAGATAGTAGAAAACAACTTCTTTTAGAGATTAAAGACGAACAAGATAAGGAATAAAAAAATGTCTGAAACTAAAAGTTAAAACTCCTATCATTGAAAAGCATAATGCAAAGGAGTAAATATTCAAAAAGATGACGAGAGTTATAGCGTTGTAAAGCAAGGAGTTGCTGAGTTTATTTCAAATATAATAACAACAAATAATGCCGAAGATAAAATAAATAAGCTCGCACTTGATGAGATGATAGCTCACATTGATACCCTTTTATCTGCTCAAATGGATGAAATTTTGCACAATAAATCTTTTTCAAGAGCTAGAATCAACTTGGCGTGGAATTAGGGTTTTTGGTTGAGAGAACAAATTTTAATGAAAATGTAAAAATTGATCTTTTAGACGCCACAAAAGAAGAAAATTTTAGATGATTTTGAAAAACAACCTAGATATAACTCAAAGTACACTTTATAAACAAATTTATTCAGCCGAATATGGACAGTTTGGTGGTGAGCCAGTTGGTGCGATAGTGGCTGACTATGAGCTAGATAAATCAAATCAAGATATGACTTTTTTTAAATAAAATGTCATCAATTGCTGCAATGAGCCATTCACCGCTTCTACATCTCTTTCTGCTAAATTTTCTCGGACTTGATAATTTTTGGTGAGCTTGAAAATATAAAAGATCTAAAAAGCATGCTAGAAGATCCCACAATATACAAGATGGAGAACTTTTAGAAAATGAAGATGCAAAATACACAGGATGTATGGTAAATAGATTTCTTACAAGATCTCCTTATGTGCCAGAAGATAATCCTATAAAGAGCTTTTAATTATAGAGAAACTGTAAATAATCACGATGATATGCTTTTGGGGCAATGGAGCTTATGCGTTTGCTACAAGGCTTACAGATAGTTTTGCTGATTATGAATGGTGCGGCAATATCATTGGATCAAAAGGTGGTGGTGCCGTAAAAGATCTTCCAACTTATACTTATGAAAATTATGGAAGCGTTCAAACAAAAATTCCAACCGAAGTTTTGATCACAGATAGAAGAGAATTTGAACTTTCAGAAAAATGGATTTATCGCTCTTACTTTAAGAAGAGATAGTAATAACGCTGCATTTTTTTCTCAGCAAACTCTGCGTTAAAGCCTAGTACTTCCCAAATACTCCAGAAGGTAAAGCTGCTGAGACAAATTTCAGACTCGGAACTCAACTGCCTTATGTATTTTTGATCTCTCGTTTAGCTCATTATCTAAAAGTGCTTCAAAGAGAAGAGATAGGTACATGGAAAGAGCGTAGTGATGTTGAGCGCGGCTTAAATGAATGGCTAAGGCAATACATCTCAGATCAGGAAAACCCACCAGCAGATGTTAGAAGTAGAAGACCATTTAGGAGCGCAAAAAGTAATCGTCAGTGATATAGCTGGCGAGCCTGGTTGAGTATAAAATAGAGCTTTTTGGCTAGACCTCACTTTAAATTGTATGGGAGCAAATTTCGAGCTTTCTTTGGTTGGAAAACTAGACAAAGAGTAAGCTTACTATGTCGCTGATAGATAAAATTTTATATGAATTTAGCGATGAATCAAAAGCTACGTCCATATTTTAAAAGATCTAGACAGCGACATAAAAGATCACATTGATACTATTTTTAAACTCTAGACTTGGTAACTACGGCCGATTAAATGATAGTATTATTGATCTTTTGGTCGATGGGCGTTGAAATAAATGAGCTTGGTCATAAACTTGGCATGGCAATATATGAACTAATCAGCTCAAATGAGAATAGAATAGAAGTAACATCTATCGGATATGATGACTCACTAAAAGCCTTGGCGTATCATCTTTAATATAAATTACAAGCATAAAAAAACGATAATTTTTAAAGAGTATTTGCTAAAAGTTATTTTTAAAAACAATAGATATTGTGAGATTTTTATAATGGATTATAATGAAAAATAATCTAGCTTATTTTCAAAAAAGAGATGGCATACCTTGATGAAACAAGAGCCCTTTTTATTAAGTAATTCCCAAAAGTAGCACCATTCTTAGATACCAAAAGCAAAGATCCTGATGTTGAGAGCATAATAGAAAAATATGGCTATTTTTGACATCTAGGATCAGGCAAGAACTAGATGAAAAATATCCCACTAATCGCTGAGTCTTTAGTAAAATATCTTAATGCCAAGCTATACAAATCCTTTTCCATCAGTTTGCATGCAAGAATTTTACCTTAAGAGATGACTTCTCGGGGTGAGAGAATGATACCAAAAAGGAAGTATAGTTGAGTCAAAAGCAGATCAATGGCATAACGTGCACATTCAAACGATCTTTGACATAAATTTGCTTCCCTTAAAAGATAACAAAAGCTTTTTATGTCAAACAATAAGAGTGATTATCTTCAAATTTAAATATAAGCGTTACAAAGGACGAGCTTAGCACTAGAGAACTTGATATAGACTTTTTTTAAATTTATATCTTGGAGATAATGTTTACTTCTCTTCTACGCTCTTAATGTGGCTAAAAATTACTTGAAAATTTATTACAATAAGTTTTGAAGATAGCGATCAAGAGATAAAGTTAAGCCCTGATAAACTTAGTTTAGATGAGTTTGATGAGCGTTTGATAAAGAGTGATGAGTTTGGATTTGAAGCATTTTGAGCTTTTAAAAGAGCTATCATTTTTCCTTCAAAAGCTAAATTTCTGTGCGATTAAACAGTCTTAGTTTTTCTTAAGAATTTTTTTCTACAAAAAGCTTTAATATTAAATCATATTTTTCAAAAGATATGCCAAGTGGATATGTGCCAAGGCTAGAGTATTTTTCTCTTTTTGCTACACCTGTAATAAATTGTTGCAATGAGTGCCGAGCCTATTTTTAAATAATAATAGGCGAAGCGAATATAGAATTTTCTGAGATCGCTCAAATATCGATGCTTATGAAATCGTTTCAATCAATAAGGTGGTCGCTCATAGTAGTAATAATGAAAAAGGATATTGAAAAACTATAAAAGTTTTGAGAGATTTGAATTTCTAAATGATGAGCGAGCAAAAAGATTATTATTTTGTCAGTAATAAAACAGATATAAAACTAAACTCATATAAAGAAAATTTCTTTTTAAAAAGTGACTCTAAAGATCAAACCATTAGCATAGATGCACTTTTGTTGCAATGGTGATTTGCCTTGCAAGCTAAGACTTGGTGAGATAGATAGAGTGTTATCCCATCAAGGCGTAACAACCAAAAATTTAACCATTCCAACTAGCGTAAAGCGAGTAAAAAAATAGATGGAAATCTTCTTTTGGAAACTAGTTAGTATCTTATCTTTTTAGCTATCAAAGTATACTAGAGAAGGGCTCTTTTTAGCACTTCTTAATACCTTTAGCGTACCAGATGATGAGTTTTTAAAAATTTGCAAACTCGCTTTATGATATAAAAACAAAGCAAATTTATAGAGTTGATCAAGGCTTTGCAAAAAGAGGGTTGCTATGCATATTCTATATAGATGAAAGCAGATTTGAGAGTATTGGAAATGTATATACTTTAGGTATACATTAGCTACATTTACTATCAAAAATTTGTATCAATTAATTCATTTTGTGAACTTAAAATAAAGTGTATAAAGAGTAGAAATACATGCTTAATTATGACTTCTTAGGGCGGTACAAAAATTAATATGAACAAAGAACTAAATCAAGCTTCTTTTTTAAATTAGTAAAGAACTGCCTAAATCACCAAGATAGAAGAGATATTTTTAAAAATAGCCCAAGTTTTGCTTATCCGATTAATGAGCTTGAGAGCTTAAATAAAGAGGACATAGTAAAAATCGTCGTCAAATTTTATGGGTCTTTTGGGAAGTGGCTCGCATCTTACGAGCTATATTTTAGAAAAAGATCTCAAAGAGTAGCGATAATAATTTCGAGAAATGTCGACTTTTTTGACAATTACTTGCTTTTGGCTTTTTCTTTGATAGCATTAGTTTAAAAATTATGCAAGATCCTTTGAAAAAAAGAGCTTGATGATAAAATCTCAAAGATTTTTATTGGATATATTAAACATAAGCAATAAAAATTAGCAAGAAATTCTTACCATTTTCTCCGCTTATTATTAGCCAAAGAAAAGCCTAAAAAGAGATCGAGTTTGCCTTGCAGCGTCATTTTTAATTTAAAAAAATAAACTATTTTTACTAGAAAAATTACCAAATCAAATTTCTCATAGCGCCTTCAAATTTCAGTTTGCTTGGTACCAAAAAAATAGGACTTTGGGTGAAAATTTTATACTTGGTAAAAGCTTTTTGAGAAACAAACTAAAAATAGCAGTTTATATAAATGGCATAGATTATGAAGAAGCTATTGATTTTTTTCCCAAAAAGAAAGAAAAATTTAAAGAGCTTCAAGATACTCTTATCTTTTTACGAACAATGAATTTGTTGCTGATTTATACATAAAAATAAACTATTCTCCAAAGATGCAATTAAAAGCTTGGAATAGATGAAGGTTATAGTAAAATAGGCCTTGGTGCAAAGGCTTAAAAAGTAATAAAAATATGTCAAATTTATATAATTTAGGCTCTGCTCTTAAATTTCTCAGATATAAAATCTAAAAATATTTGTTATTATTACATTAAAGAAATATATTTATTTGTAAAAGGATGTGCATCAATGGCATTTATTGATTACCTAAGAAGATTTTTTGTCTTTTTAGATTTAAACACAGTACAATTTTTGGTAGCTTCTATTGCATTAAGTATCTTATTTTTGGCTTTATGCTCCACTTATAGCTTTTTAATGATGTATATAGCTTTGCTAGTATAAGTTCAAGAGTCACTATATTAATTGCATTTTGGGCAGTTATTTTTGTTTTTTTGTTTTTAATCAAACCATTAATGCACTATTTAGCATCTCAAAAGATGAAAAATAATAAGCTAAAAGAGATAAAAAAAGAGTCTATGGATAGTTTTGGTAAGGCAAAAAAAGAAATTTTATGCTTTCTTTGAAAGATGCCAAAACAACATGGAAAAAGATATAAATTTTCAAAAATTACCTTTAATAATGATAATGGGTAATGAAGGTGCTGGAAAGAGCGCATTTATAAACTACTCAAATATAGAATTTCCACTATCTGATAGTTTAGATACTTATAAAAATACACAAAAGTACAACAAACTTTAATCTTTACATTTTCAAAATTTGGTGCACTTTTTAGATACTGAGGGTATACATTTTTGCACAAGAGAGCTTGTATCAGCCAACAGCTACGGAAGAGCTTCCTGAAGATGATGTGGATAAAAATAGGGATTACTTGCTTAAAAAGTATCTGGAGTGAATCTTTACACTTTTTTTAAAACGAAATGATTTTAACGCTAGATTAAGTGGCGCGGTTTTAATCATAGACACTAAAAATTCCTCGAAGGCACTCAAGAATATTTTTGATGAATTAATTAGATATATGATAAAAAGGGTTAATGACTGTGAGAAACATCTAAACATTAAATTCCCTATTTATATTGTTTTTTTAGCAAACTTGACTTAATAGATGGCATGGGAGATTATTTCAGGCTTTTCAATGAAGATGTGGCAAATAAAGCTCTAGGAATAAACTTAGATCCAAATTTCTCAAAACAATCACTAGAAACTGAACTAAAAAACCCTAAGCGAGTCATTATTTAAACATCTCATGAGTAAGAATTCGATTTCGCATTTATTGGAAGATAAAAAAACGTTCATATCTCTTTTTTTAAAAACAACTTGATAATTTTTTTGCTTTTAGTGAAAGATTTTTGTAACAAAGCTAAGCTCTCAAAATGCACTTAAAAATAGCTCAACCATAAATGGAGTTTATTTCGTAAGTGCTTATCAGAAAAATATACCTATAAACTACCTTACAAAACACTATTTGTGATAGATATAATATCAAAAACCACTTTTTAAGAGCAGTAAATAACTATAGCAAACAAAGCTATTTTGTAAAATCATTTTTAAAAGAGATAGCTTTTAAAGCCAACTTAAATAGATTGGTGCTCAAAATAGATTTACAAAATTTGTAAATTTTGTTTTAGTAGCCATACTTTGTGCTGGAGTATATTTGGGTTCTAGTTTTTATTCTAGAGACCAAAAAAATATAAAAAGAGCAAAAATGCTATAAATAATGCAAATAAAATTTCTTCATACCTTGATGGCAAAAAATACAAGGATCTCTCTCCAACACAAAAGATTGAGCTTCTAAATTTACTAAAACAAAGTCTAAATGACTATCCAAGAATCTTCAGCGGTGATACTAAATTTGAGTATATAACACTAGATACTTCGTATAAAGGCTTTACTCCAGTTAAAAGCACTTTACTATGATTTAAATGCTGATTTTTTTCAAAAAAATACAGTTTTAACTGAAATGGAAAATATACTAAAAAAATGAAATTGATCCAGATAAGCTAATAAAAAGCATTTTATATGTATGATTCGCTCTTTGACAAAGACTACACAAATGTGGATTTATTTAAAATTTGGATTAGCACAAACTGGGATAAATTTGAAAAATATGGCGTTGCAAAAGATGAATTTACTAGCTCATATTGAGGCTATTTTAAAGGCAGAAAAATTTAAAACATAACTGCAGATACAGTTGCTCAAAAGTATAGCAAATACGAGGCTATCACCTGTTCAAAAGAGCACAAAGGCTCTACTATATACTTGAGTTCATATCATTCAAGGACGATAAATCTTTTTACGATATTAAAAAGATGTTGAGAAATTTATACACAGTAGTCCAAGAAAAAGAAGCATTTAAGCCATTTAATAAAATTTATACAAAAGAAAAGAAATTTAAGAGATTTCTTGTCAAAGCTTAGCTCAAACATAGATCAAACAGCTGGAATAGAATCTTGGCTAATGGAGACAAATTCTTCTTTTAAAAGATATTAGCTCAAATGATAAGAAAGAGCTAAGCATTGCTGTAATAGAGCTTTTATTTGCAAAATTATGCTGATAAGTGGAGCCAAATTTAAGAGAAATAGAACCAAATGAATTTACTACAAAAAGAGGGTCATAGAAGAGCTCGACATCTTGTCAAAGAGAAAATCCTTTAAATCTTTTAATAAAATTAACTAATCAAAATACAAATTTAAATGATGAGAATTTACTAAAAATATATCTACTCTCAGGATTTGCTTCAAGTGAGATAAAAGCGTGTTTTCAGTGATTTTAGTGCTAAATTTACTAACTATCATGCGTTAAATTCTAATGACTTGCTAGATATTATAAGCAACGATGTAACAAGCGTTTATAAAAAAAGTTAGTGACTATAACTTTGAAATGCTTCAAAGCAACGATGATAAAATAGTTTATGCAATAAATGGCATAAAAAAACGAAAACGATCCATTTGTTGTCTTAAATAATGATGCTAAGAAGCTTCCAGATGAGTTAAATGAATATTATCAAAAGTTATCAACACTTGCATGGAAACAAGTAGAAAATGGTGCTTCGGTGCTTTTTATCAACAGCATATAGAGATGATGTTTTTGATGATTTTGAAAGTCTTATCAAGCCATTTTATCCATTTAACGAACAATCTCCAAAGGCTGTCAGCATAGAAGAATTTAAAAGATTCTTTGGCAAAAACGGAACTTGGAATAGCTTTTATGATAGATATCTAAAACAAATCTTAAGTAAAACTGCTGATGGTTATAAAATAAGACCAAAATATGCAAAAGAGCTAAGATTTAGCAGAGATTTCCTTAAAAAAATATTGCCTATATAGACAGAATTTCAAATTAATGCTTGATTCAAATGATGAGCTAAAATTAAATTATAATTTAAAAAGCTGTCGACTTATCGGCAAATTACTAGCCATATAAATATTAGCTATTCTAATAACTCTTTGACTTATGATCATACAATTGCCTCACATTTGATAGTTTCAAGCAAAGAAATTTTGATATATCAACGCAGTTTAAATTCAATGCAGTTTCAAGTACTGGAAGCGAGAGAAAAGAGTTAAGCTTTGATGGAGAGTGGGGCTGGTATAAGATATTAAAAGCTTCAAATTTTAGTAGCGTTGGCGTTAGTACGCTTAATTTTTGATGGTAGAAGAGATTCGTATTTTGGCTTTGAAGTAACACCAAATGGAGGAGAGCTTTTAGAGCTTATGGATATCATACCAACGATAAAGTTTACCAAAGAAGATGCTTTTATTAAGGATAAAATATGCAACAAATATCAGCAGTTATACAAAATTACGATAAAGCGTCAAGCTTTTTCAGCTCAATTTATCATTTTTGATGAAAATGGCGGTGATATAGGCTCGTTAGATACTACAAAATACTTTTCTTGTAATGATATGAGCGATTCAATCGCACCAAAACACGCTCATGTTGGATTTGAAGAGGGGTTTTCACAATTTGTGGCTATAAAGATTGTGAAAATTTTTCATAGTGATTCATATTCAAAGCTTCCAGATGACTATGAGAGTGTCATAAATTTGGGCGATATCTTTAGGATAGGGGAGTTAAAATTTATATTTATAGATCCTTCTAGAATTGATGAATATATAGGAAAGCCCATAAGATAATAGAAAATACAAAGAAATTTGCGACAAACTCGATGATAAACGTTTTGAACCAGTTGGTAAACATTTCAAATGTTGATTTTTAAAGAAGAGCCAAAGATAAACTCATTAATAAATGATAAAAAAAGATATCACTTTAAATGAAAATGTGCACGATGCAGTTTTAAATTTAAATGAGATAGCTCAAAATTACGATGAAGAAGAAAATGCAAATAATCAAAATATGCTAACTGCAAAAAGCATGGATGAGCTTTTGACAAAGATAGTTGAGAGTATAAAATTGCAACCAAATATGAGCCCTATAAGTGAGCAGACTAGGACTTTAAATACAAAAGATATGGAAACAATCATGAAAAACTCTTCCTCTTAGTGACTCGACAGAACTAATAAATACTGTTTTGGTTAAAGCTTATATGCAAAGAGCTATATAGCCAAATGTATGATATAGTCGAGAATAACTCATTTTTTTAAATATCTTTCAGGAGCCGTACTAAAAAGCACTAAGGAAGATAAGGAAGCGTTTAATTACCTATTGCATAAAAGCTCTTCAAAGCTATATGTTAAAAAAAGTAATGTTTTTAATAAAACAGAAAGTAAATAAAAGATAGAATAACCCAAACTTTTTTTAATAGGAGTAAATATGTCACAACCAGTGTATATTAAAGTGAAAGGTTCTACACAAGGACTTATTTCAAGCGGTGCTTCAACAGAAGCTAGTATAGGTAATCGCTATCAGTCAGGTCACGAAGATGAGATCATGGCTCAAGAGGTTTCTCATATAGTAACAGTTCCAACTGATCCACAAAGTGGACAAACCATCAGGTCAAAGAGTCCATAAGCCATTTAGTTTTTACTACATCACTAAATAAAGCTGTTCCACTTCTTTACAATGCCTTAACACAAGGCGAAAGACTTCCAGAGGTTGAGATCTATTGGTATAGAACATCAACTAGTGGTGGTGCGGAGCATTTCTTTACTACAAAAACTAGAAGATGCAACTATAACAGATATTACTCTAGTAAGTCCAAATGCTCAAGACAAGCTAAACAGCGACAAAAACAGAGCTTTTTCAAAGTTTCAATGAACTATAGAAAGATAGTTTGGGAACACGTAGCTGCAGGCACAAGCGGAAGCGACGACTGGAGAGAAGCTACTAAAAAAAGCTTAAAAACCAACCTAGGGTTTACCCCTAGGGTTAATAAAAATCATCTTCTAGCTAGAAGGACACAGATGAGCCCTTTTTATCTTTATCTTTTAAATTAACATGATATGTGAAATGCGATATGAAACACCTAGTTATAATCATATTTCTCATAACATCTTTATATTCACACGAAGCAAATTGTTTTAAATATGTTTGCTGTGATCTTTGACAAAAATACGACCGATGAGAATACTGCTAAATGCGTAGAATACTACATAGATGAGCTTGGATGCGATGCTAATATAGTCCCAAGTTTCACTAATGATGACTTCAATTTACTAGATGCTGCTTATGAAAAATAATAAGACTAAAACGTTTGACTTACTTTTTGAATAAAGATATTACGCCAGATAAATGGCTAACTGCAATTATAGCAACAGAATTCCTAGTCTTTTTTTAGAGAAAATAGCGATGGCATAAAAAGACAAAAAGCAAGCCCTGAGCTATTAGAATTTATAAAAAAACACCGAAATATAAAGAATTTAAAGAAAAGAAATTTAAATTAATCAAAAAAACTATTAGATCATGGGCGAGATCCTTATTATTATTATGGTTATTTGAGAGTTATATTAAAGATAGTAGGAGATGAAAAAGATTTAGATAATTTATTAAAGAATGAAACTCAAAAGGAATTAGCACAATGAAGCAATTGGCAATAATCATATTTCTCATAACATCTTTATATTCGCATGAAGCAAATTGTACGGATATGTTCGCTGCTATATTTGATAAAAAAATGTAAGTGATGGAAATACCATTAAAATCATAGATTACTATATAAACAATTTTTAATTGTGATGCGAATATAACTTTTTAAAAAGTAATGAACTTAGATATGAGCCAAATTATTAGAAATCGCTTTTTTTAATGAAAAAAATTTAAGACTTTTGATGACCTTTTAGATAAAGGCACAAAGCCAAATGGTAGATTAGCTTTTTTTCTATGGGATCAGAATTTTTTTATTCTTTTTCAAGATAATGGAGTTGGATTTGAGAGTAAAATACCTAGCAAGGAGCTACTAGAAATTTATAAAAAAACTCAAAAAAATATAAAAGATTTAAAGAAGAAAATTTAAATTAATTAAAAAAAGCAACTACAATACGGACAAGACCCTAAAGACTACAAATATTTAAAAATACATTTTGAAACTCATAAATAATGAAAAAGATTTAGATAATTTATTAAAGAACGAAACTCAAAAGGAATTAGCACAATGAAGCAATTGGCAATAATCATATTTCTCATAACATCTTTATATTCACACGAAGCAAACTGCACGGATATGTTTGGACTTATTTTTTTAATAAAAATTGAGTGACACTGAAACGGCTAAATATATAAAATACTACATAGATGATCTCGGATGCGATGCTAATGCTAGTATAAATTACCGAATTTCACAATGAAAGCCAGTTTATTAGAATTTGCATATAGCGCAAATAAGCCTAAAAGTATTGATGAGATTTTTAGAAAAAGGTGCAGTACCTAATGTATGGTTGGCTGGTTCAATAGGATTAGACTTTTTTTGCTTTTTGAAGAAAATGGTGTTAAGTTAGAAGGGCAGTCACCAAGCCCTGAGCTACTAGAATTTATAAAAAAACTCAAAAATATAAAGAATTTAAAGAAGAGAAATTTAAGCTAATCAAAAAAACTCCTAGAACATGGGCAAGATCCAAAAGGCTATATCCTTTTACAGAAAGTATTAACGCTTGTAAATGATGAAGAGGTTTTAGATAATTTATTAAAGAATGAGACTCAAAAGGAATTAGCGCAATGAAGCAATTGGCAATAATCATATTTCTCATAACATCTTTATATTCACATACAATAAGTTGTGCTGATATGTTTAACATAATAGCTGATGAAAATATAAGCGACAATGATACAAGAAAAAAATATTGAGGAATATATTAAAAAAAATATGAATGTGCGACAGATATAACTTTGAAAAATGAAAAAAACTTTCTAATAGAACATATGATTTGCTCGAATTTGCACATGATTATAAAAAGAATGAGACTTTTGATCTGCTTTTTAAATAATGGTGCTAAGCCAAATATGCAATTAGCTACATCAATAGGATTTGACTTTGCATTTTTCTTTAGGGAAAAATGGTGTTGGTATAGACAATAAAAAGCTAGTCCTAAACTACTAGATTTATAAAAAAACTCAAAAAAATATAAAGAATTTAAAGAAGAGAAATTTAAATTAATCAAAAGACTATTAGATTATGGACAAGACCCAAAAAGATTATGGCTTCTAAAAAAACATATTAATGCTTATAAATGATGAAAAAGATCTAGAAAAAAATATTAAACAGAAAGAATAAGTAGTGGATTTTTTTAAATATAAATAAAAAAAGAAGTTAGATATAAAAAAATAAAAAAATAATGAAATAGTAGGTGTTGATAAAAAAAGCAAATATGGGGATGCAACAAGAGCAATAAAAGCTACTGGTGGTGCATTTGGTACTATTGCTGGATCTGGTGGTTTTGTTTATGAGAAAGCTGCTGATATGGCCGAAAGGCAGATTGATATCACAAAAGATAAAGACTACAGAGAATTTAAAGAAATTAAAAATGGATCAAGTGGAGTGGTTTAAAAATTATCGTAACCTCACCGACACCGATATTGAAATGTTTGAAAAAAAGTATTACAACAAGAAGAAGAAAACGAAAAAAAGATTGAAAGAGCAACAAATGGACAAAAATTTAACATCGCCAACATCATCACTGACTAAGCCTGTCATGCTAGCATCTAGCAATTCAGTGGCAACAGACGGCTTTGTGGACTACGGCGTATCTAACGATACCTTCTCGACTCTTCAAATAGCAAACGAGGTCAAACGATAAATTTATCGTTACACGTGCAGATATTTATGAGAAATTTAGAAAGTATATTTAGCATAGAGTGCTTTGCCTATATAAATTTGGTAAAAACCCGCTTTATGAAAAATTTAGACACCATCTACAATAACGATAAAAAGTTACTCAAGCATATATAAATATCTTGATAAAAGTATAAAGCTAAGCATAAAAAGGCCATCTTCAACAAATAAAAAAATATCGTTCCAGATGGTAGCTCAAACGATATGCACTTTAGCGGAATAGTAAGCGATGTAGAGTATCTTGGCGTAGACGATGAGACTAGTACAAATATAGATAAAAAAATACTTCTTTAAATTTAAGCTAACTTCGCCATTATATAGACTAAGCATAAATAGAGCAAATAGAATTTATACAGACCAGAGTATTTTTAGAAGTAGTAAAAGATATTTTAGCTTTTTAATAAACAAAGACTAACCAAAGAGCTGGACTTCTCAAATATCAAAAAAATAACTACAACAAGAGAGATTTATAGCCCAGTACAATGAGAGCGACCTAGCCTTTATAACAAGACTTTTGCCATGATAGCGGTATATTTTTTTATGAAGACAATGAAAGAATTTACTTTCATGATACATTTATACTAGCTTATAGCAATCAAAATGAGAAATTTTACTTCAAGTGATACAAGCAGTGGCAAGGAAGCTAGAAAAGTAAGCTTTTAATGTAAATTTGAATAATAATCTAGCAACCGAACACATAAATAAAATAACAAAGAGCGAGACGCTAAAGGCAAATAGCTTTACGCACTCTTTTTCAAAATACAGCCTATCCAAATGTACTAGAGAGTAAAAATGAAAAGATATTTGACGAGCAGGTAAATATCTATGACAAAGCATATAAATTTAGATGAGTATTCATTTAGTGATACTAGCTTGCTTGAAGTTAGCACCTACCTTAAAAAAACTAAGAAGCGATATGCTTTTAAAAAGAATTTACCGCTAGCTCAAATGTATTTGCACTAAATTTGAAATGATAATATCTCGGTAGCCATTGACGCTAGCAAGAGTGAATATGAGTTTAAAATAATAGCTTTAAAAGCATACTTATATCGATGAGAGCGTTTTTAGAAAAATACTTTAAATTTGAGGCGATAATGTCCCATTTAAAGATAAAAAAATTTATAAGCTCATACACAAATGAGATAAGTATCATTCCAAGTAGTGTGAAATGTGTCCCAAGCTACAAGCAAAAGCCAAAAAGCACCAGACATCACGCTAGGTCTTGTAGTCGGTCAAGATGGACTAAATAGCCAAAAATAACACGATCCATACTGATAGCTATGGTAGGGTAAAGGTGAGGTTAAATGCTTTTTAGTACGCAAGAGATAATCGATAAAGACGACGCTATCAACGCAAGCTATCACAAGAGCGCTTATCTAAGAGTGATAACGCCTATTGCTAGCAATAGCTCAGGCTTTTTGCCATACCAAGGATCGGCGATGAGGGTTATCATCTCTTTTTTTACAAAACGATATAGACAACCCAGTGGTAAGTGGTAGCCTATATAATGCCTCAAATACGCCACTTGTAAATGTGGATAGTAACTATCACCAAACATCTCTTAGCTCAAAAAAACAATTGGTGCAAATGAGACCGGTATAAACGAGATCACTTTTATCAAATTTAAAAAAATAAAGAGCAAATTTATGTAAAAAGCAGAAAAGGACTATGACGAGCTTGTAAATAACGACTTTTTCTCAAACAATACTAAATGACAAAAAGCTCACAGGTGCATGGAAGTTATACTGAACGAGTAAAAAAAGCACACATTCAGACGATAGATCTAGCAAAAAAATGTAAATGTCGGAGGCGAGTATCTAACAACAGTTGGACTTTCAAAAAGATACAGTAGTGGGTGTCTCAAATACGCTAAACGTAGCTATTGATAATAACACAAGAGTAGGTCAAGATAGTCATGAATTTGTAGGACATGATAAATTTGTAGAAGTAAAATCAAATCTTAATACGACCATACATAACGATGAGATGAAAGAGGTAAAAGGCACAAAAAGAGCAGAACATAGATGGTGGCTATAAACTAAATTCACAAAAAAAGGTATAAATGAATTTAGTAACGAGCATATCGTGCTTCAGGCAAATAGCTACATTGATATAAATGCTAAGTCAAATTTCACAACAAAAAAACAGCTGCCCAGCACACTGAGATAGCTGATTCAAAATTTAGCAATATAGAGACGACTTATGAGGTAAATGCCAAAGATAAGATAATCCATCAAGTAGGTAGCACAAAAGTAATGATAGAAGGATCAAGCGTCGTGATAGAAGTAGCTGGCGTAAAGGCGATATTTGATAGTAGAGGGCTAAGAGTTATCGGTGGAGATATAAAGGCTTTTATAAGATCATATTTAAAGACTTACTTTGTATTTTTAGTAGGTCTTCAAATTTCTTAAATAAAAATCAATCTCTGCTAAAAACTAAAGCTAAAAATTTTTAAAGGCAAAAGCTAAATTTTAGGGCTACGATAAAAGCTAGCCACAAATTTTTTTTCAACATTGTACCCCAGTACAATAGACAAGCCCTTCTAAAATTTATATAATTCATTCAAAATTTCAAATACTATAAACAATAAGGAGAACATGATGGCTAAAAGAAGCCGGAGTAGTTAAAAGCGTAAATGGAGGAATAGCAAGAGCACTTAATGACTTAACAGGAGAGGTAAGACAATTAAGTGTAGGAGATATGTATACCAAGGTGAAAAGATAGTTACAGAAGGTTCTAACTCTAAAGTAACAATAACTCAAACTGATGGTAAAGATATAACTTTAATAGGTAAAGATACTCTAACTCTAGATCAAGACTCTAACAATAACGAAACAGTAGCTGATATCTCAGCTTTACAACAAAGCCATCTTAAAAGGAACAGATCTTAATGCTCTAGAAGAAACTGCTGCAGGTGGTGCACAAGCAGGTGGTAATGGTGGAGATAGCGTAAGTTTATCTTCTACTAGCTTTGCAGAAGGAGGCCACATTAGTAACATAAATGCTAATGTAGGAAGCATAGATGCTTTAGCTCTAGCAGCAGGTGGAGATAATAGCTTTGGTGTAAGTGGAGGAAGTGCTGTTGGAGCTGGAGCTGGAGCAACAGGATCTACTTTACCAGCAGGAAGTATAAAAATTCCCATTGTCAGCTTATACAGGAGAGGATGTATCATCAGGATTATTAACTTCATTTCACTCTTCTATACCCTCATGGATACCACTTATATAGACATACTGATGGCAGAGATTATCTAACTCCTGACGATCCTACTGCTCCTAGTGCATTTGAATATAAAGAAGGTTGGTATGTAAGTAATGACGGTAAGCTAGCTATAGGTCAAGATAATGCTAAAGATCTAGCAGTAACTAGTGCAAATCAATCTTCAAACTATCCAGATGATGGCTCTGTAGCTAAGATAGTAGATCCTAGCCAAAATTTAAAAGTATTTGGCTCAGACACTCCTAACAACATAACAGTAGACAATACAAAAAAATAACATCTGTACGTGCAGGGAGTTGGAGAAGATAATATTGATGTTAAGAATGGGGCTAAATTGTTGGAAATTTACTGGTGGCTCTGGAAGTGATGATATAACTGTAGAAAGCGGCTCTTTTGTAAATAAGTTATATGGTGATAATAAAACTCAAAACGATATACACGAGAAGCGTGTTCACCCGGATTTGGATATAGAAGATAAAGGTGCTGCAGCCGATACCATAAAAAGTAACTGGAAATGGAACTAAAGTTAATTTTATAGGTGCTGGTGATGGAGATGATAATATAACTGTAGACAAAGGTGCTCAAGTAAAAAGCTTGTTTTAGCGGACGAAGGAAACGATAATGTAACCGTAAGTGATAGTGGAACTTACGTCAGTGCGATAAACGGTAGAGGTGGCGATGATACGATATTGGTAGAAAAAAAGGTGCAAAAGTCGATGGTATAGTTGGAAGATGAGGGTAATGATAATATAACTATAACCGGAGCTGGCACTGTTGTAACAGAAAATGTAGAGGGCAACGAAGATAGCGATACTATTAGAAATTTTTAGACGGTGCAAGAGTAAAAAGGATACGTTAGCGGCGGACGCGGCGAAAGTCCCTAGCATATACGGCGGAGCTTCAGATTCCGATAAGGATAACGTTACTGTCGAAAACTCTACTGTTGAGGGAGTCGTAGAAGGCGGCGTATGGGGCGGTAATGACGGAATAAAAATTAGAAATTCTCATATAGGCGGGATATCCGGCGGAAACGGCGAAAATAAGATAGATATTTCAAATGTTACTAATTTAGATTCAAAAGACTATTTGAGGGCAATAAAGTTTAAAGATACCGTAAATATTGACGGAACCCTAAAAATTCTACCATTATAACGGCCGATGGCGAGGATACAGTTAATATTAATGCCGGTGCGACAATAAATAATATTAATATAAATACTGGAGCCGACAAAGACACCGTAAATATCAATGCCAATATTACTGCTGATGTTGGCAAGCAATCAAATATTATGACCGAGGGCGGCATAGATAAAGTAAATATCGCTAGCGGCGTAACGCTTACCGGCACCGTTATTGATACCGGTGCCGGCGAAGAAACTCATAAAGATTAACGACGGCAAAACGGCTAACGGCGATCGTATAGTATTTGATAGCTCCTCTTTAAAAACCGGAGCGGACAACGATATAGTAGAGGTTACCAATACTACGTTTATGAATAGCAACAATAGAGGTTTATCTGAGTTAAGAACAGAAGATGGAGACGATAAAATCACTATAAAAGAGGGAACTATATTCCAAGATAATTCAGTCATTACAGCTGGACGAGGCAACGATAAAGTATATCTGGAAAGCGGCGTTCAATTTAATAAAGCTGCCGTTTGGGCTGATGACGGAGATGACGAGATACATGTTAACGGAGCAGGGATTTAACGATTCCCTAGAGGTATAGGCGGCGTATCCGGCGGAGCTGGAAACGATAAAATTTTCATTAATGACGGAACTAAATTTACCGGCGGCTCTATACTAGGCGACGGTGGAGCTACGCTTGATCCTATAAATGGACCAGGAAATGACCAGATAACTATTTCAGGTACAAATACCGTTCTAGATAACGTAAATATAGATACCGGTGATGCTAATGCAGTTGGCGGAGCTAAAGATACCGTAAAAATCGAGGATGCACAACTAAGTACACTAATATTAGGTCTGGTAATGGTAATGACGAGATAACCATAACTGGAAACGCAAATTTAACCGGCGGATATAACAGGGAGCGGAAGCGGTGATGATACTATAACAGTAAGCGGCAATGCAATCTTAAATAACACGTATCTTCAAGGGGAACAAGGTAGTGATACTATAACTATAAGCGGCAACGTTAAGGCTAAAGGTGGTAATTTTAACACCGGAGCTGGAGCGGATGATAAGATAGAAATCAAAGATAATGCCGAGTTGGATGGCACTACATTACAGTTTGAAGGCGGTAAATCAACAGATAAAGCTACTCTAAACGTAACCGGAAACGCCGTACTAAAAAGATGTATCTATACAGGCATCTTCATCTCTAGGCGAGCAATATATGAATTTCCATCAAAGCGGCGAAGCTAAAGTAAAAAAAGCCTTATGGGTAGCCAAAATAAAGACGTTATAGATATAGCGGGCGACTTTACTTATACTAACGTCAATCATCTTCAAACTCACGGCGGAGACGATGAGATAAAGATGCACGGCGGAGCTACAGTAAAAGTTAGTGTAGATATGGGTGATGGCAAAGATACTTTAACAATAGATAATGCTACATTTAAAGATTCTCTTGTGAATATGGACGGCGGTAACGACGAGATAAATATAAATGCCGGAGCAAATTAACCGGCACAAGAATTTATACCGGTGACGGTAATGATACGGTGAATGTAAGAGGCGGTACGTTTAGCGAAGCAGAGATCGGACTAGACAAGGGTAAAAATGAAGTAAATATAGAGTCTGGCGCGGTATTTGGCGACCAAGATCCGAGTCTTTTCTATGGCGAGCATAAAACTTATATAAGATCAGATCATAGGGCTAGTCAAAATTCAGAAGATACCATAAACGTTAAAGCCGGCGCTACCGTCAAAAACGCCGAAATACAAACTTACGGTGGAGAAGATACTTTAAATATAGACGGTACGGTTATAAATTCGAATATAAAGTTAGGCTCAGGCAATGACACCGTCTCTATCGGTAAAAACGCAAGCATAGACGGCAGCTCTACTATCGACGGCGGAGCCAGATATGATACGTTAAAAGTCGCTGACGGCAGTATAGACTTTAGCAGAGTTAAGAATTTCCGAAAAACTAGATTTAACCCAAGGCAATAACAATATAAATCTATCAGCTAAAGACGTTTTTAGATATGACTGATAGCAACAATAAGCTAAGAATAGATGGTGATAACGGCGATAATGTAACGCTACAAGGCTGGATAAAGGATACTAATCTTACTTCTGATGGGTATACCGTCTATACAAAAGTAGAAGGAAGTCATACTGTAACCTTAGAAATTAAAGACGTAGTAGTACACGAGATTTAAAATTTAACTAATTACTTTTAATCCCAAAGGAATTTCCTTTGGGATATTCTTTCTTGTCATTAAATTTTTATAATTGTTTGTCTTTTTAATCTATATAAAAATAACCTTTTGTATATTTTTTTGTATAAATTTTTCTGCAATAAAACATAAGACTATTTCAAGCTAAAATGATTAAGTAAATTTACAAACACCTAATAATAGTTTTATGGCTTATGGTCTGGTAAAAGCTATTATAAAGGCCTAAGCACTCTATAATTAATCGATATTCCACCTAACCAGCAACCTTCTTTTTATCTTCGACGTTTAAATTTATAAAATCGATACCGAAGAGTTTGGTTAAATTTCTCGCCCTTTAAAATTTGATCGGTTGCGCCGAATTCATATCCTAAAGGGGCCGTTTAAAAGCAAGGTTTTATCCGCCGCCGCAAGCGCGTGATCGGGGTGATGCGAGGTAAAGATCACGCAGGTTTTTCGCTCGCTATTTAGCTTTTTTTGATTAGGGCTTAAAACGGCGTTTTGATGAAAGACGTCGAGATAGGAAGTCGGCTCGTCCATGATTAGAATTTACGGGTCGTAGTACTAGCGAGCGAGCTATTAGAGCTAGCTGCATCATGCCGCCGCTTAGCTCGTCTACGTTTAAATTTAAATACTCGCTAATGCCTGCTATCCGTGCGGCTTCCTCGGCCATCGCCCCTATCCTCTGCGCTCGGCCTTGAAAAACATACCGACGTTTGCGTTTACGCCCATTAAAAATCAGGTCTTTTTACTTTAAAGCTAAAAAGCGATATTTTTCGCTTTGGGGCACGTATCCTACGAGTTTGGCACGCTCTTTGCTGCCAAGAGAGGCATGATCGCGGCCATCAATCGAAATTGACCGCTTTTTACTTTTAAGAGTCCTAAAATAATCTTTTAAAAACGTAGATTTACCTATACCGTTCAGTTTCAAAATCGCAAGCGTTTCGCCGCTTTTTAGGCTAAGGCTCAAACTGCAGAAATTGCTTCGCCCCGTAAGAAAAGCCATTTTTCTACGCTTAAGACCATCTTTTGCCCTTTTTAACGATGATGACGCCGATCATCGGAGCGCCTATAAGCGCGGTTAGGGATACTTAGCGGGATTTCAGCCGAGCTCACGCTTCTAGCCGCGACGTCGGTTAGCATCAAAAAAATATCCCGCCTAAAAATCGCCGAAATCGGAACTAGCTGCGAGTTATCGGAGCCGTAAATTAGCCTCGTAACATGCGGCATCAAAAGCCCTACCCAGCCGATAATACCGGCGATGGCTACGCTTGCGGCCGTTATCAGCGTAGCAAGTATGATAAAGATAAAGCCCGAAACTTTACTCTCGCCCAAAATGCTTGCATGTTCGCCGCCCTAAGGATAAAATGTTTAGCTTCCAGCCCATTAGGGCTCAAAAGCACAAGCCCGCTAATGCAAACGGGAGCAAGCGCTGCTACGTCGCTCCAAGATATGGCGCTTAGACTTCCCATCAGCCAGTAGACGATACTAGGAAGCTTTTTCTTGCGTGTCGGCAACGTATTTGACAACCGAGATCAGCGCCTCAAAGATAGCGCCCGTGATAATGCCCGCAAGCACCAGCATGAGCTTTGAGTTTTTGTTTGCCAAAACACCCAACGCGTAAGCTATCATGACGGCTAAAAAAACCGAAAACGAAAGCGCCTATTTGCGTGGCTACGGGGCTACCGAAGGCTAAAATGCAAACCACTGCGCCAAATCCAGCCCCGCTACCTACGCCCAGGATATTTGGGCTTACCAAAGGATTTTGCAAACATCGCCTGAAATATCACGCCCGCTGCACTAAGGCTGGCGCCTATCAAAAACGCCGCTATCAGCCCTAGGGCAAGCGCAGATCGAATATCAAAGCGTAAAGCGTCTCTTTGTCGTTTTGATAATAGTCAATTAGCCCGTCAATAGAAATCCTACCCGCAAGCAGCGAAAAAAACAACCGCAAAGACTAGCAAAAAGCGATAAAAATAGATACTTTTTCATTATCTAAAAAGCTCGTAAAATTTGCTCTCGCCGTTTTAGATCAAAGCGTAAAGTTGAGCTATCTCATCGTCACTTAGATCGTAGTCGTAGAGGAGCTTGTAGCTCTTTTTCATCTCTTCTTTTTAAATGATATGCGCCTGCCCCGAAAACAGCACGCTAAACCACGCCCAGCCCAAGTGCGATTCGCCCGTAGGCGGCTCCACATATCGCCTCCCAGAGGCATTTTATAGACGGCTTTTTTTGTTTGACGGCTTTTTACGTTTTTTTAAAAATTTTGTCGTTAAAAAGTCCCGCGGAGTTAGCTCGTCGAAGTTGCTAAGCAAGATAACGTCCGGATTTTTGAGCGAGAATTTCTTCTTTATTTAAAATTCTAAATCCCCGAAATTCGCCGCATTTACTCCGCCGCTTAGCTTTATCTCGTAGTCGAAAATACGTCCCGCCTCCTGCGGCCTCGTAGCTTTTATCTCGGCCGAATATAAAAAAAGAACCTTCGGTTTTTGCTAAAGCACTTTTACGAAAAGTATCTATCTTAGCTCTTACCTCGGCTCTATTTTTGTAAAATTTGTTCCGCTCTTTGCTCTTTTTCGTAAATTTCACCCAGCATCCCAAACCAAAAAAAGCGGATCCTCCTCTGTGCCGCTTAAAGTACCAAAAGCTACGTTTAGGCCTACTTTTTCGCAGCGGCTCAATGATCTTTTCGCCTCTCATGCCCCATTGCACGACAAGATCGGGAGATAGTTTTTAGTAGCTCCTCGATATTTGGGGTAAAAATCCTCTCCTATACCGCCTGCGGGGATACTAGCCGCGCCTTTGATCATTTTTCCGAGCATTCCGCGCTCGATATTTTTTCTTGGCCATCGGATGGACGGAGGCTAGGGCGAGATACGTTGTTTTTCGACGCTGAGGGAAAACGAAGCTAGCGGCACCGGAAACAGTGCTACGCTCTTAACGGAGCGGTCAAAGCAAAAGCTTATTGCCGCTTTGATCGGTAAATTCAAGCGCGCCCAGCGTCGCTGCTAGTAGCAATAAAACGGATATGATTTTTCCTCAATTTGATCCTCAAATTTGTAGATTTACAGAGCTTTTTGAGCGAGGTCTGTTTAAAACCCGCTCGGCACAATTAGAGTTTAAAAGCTAGCCTTAAAGCCCTAGTTTGAAATTTCTGCCCGGATTTATGAGCGGGTTGCTAGCGCTTCTAGGCTGGCTGATTAACTCGTAGCTTAGGCTTGGGGCGTATTCTTTGTCAAAGATATTTTCGACGCCGAAATGTAGGCTAAAATCTTTTAGAAGCCTAGTTTGCCAAGGCTCTTGCCAAAGTATAGGTTATGTACGAAATATCCCGCTCGCTCGCGCTCTACGCTGTCGTCTATACGCGTCTTTCTCGCCGCCCAGTCGCCGCTATACTCTATGTACGAGTTTGCCAAAAACTCCGGCGAATAAGAAACGGCCACGTGTCCGCTAAGCGGAGCGATCTCGGGAAGCGGTTTGCCGGTTTGTTTATTTTTGCCGCGCGTGTAGGCGAGATTTGTTTTAAACTCCAAATTTGACAAAAATTTTCATAAGCGAGGTCAAATTCGCTCCGCTTATCTTGGCTCTATTTACGTTTTGCGACTGATAGTAGGTCACGCCGCCGCTTTGCCAGTTTCGCTCTACGATCAGGTCTTTATAGTCTCCCGTGTAAAATATCAAATTGATCTCAAGCGCTTTATCCGTATAGCGAAGTCCGGCCTCGTAGGTAACGCCTTTTTCGATATTTAGATCAGGATTTGGCAGATACGCCTCGCTGCCTGAAAACGTAAGTATCGGAGCGACCTCGCCGCTCATAGGAGCTCTAAACGAAGTAGAAAGAAATTTCCCACGAACTCAAACCCCTGGGCGATAGGGTAAATAAGCCCCTAGTCCGTAGCTGGCTCTGCCGTCTTTTCTATCGTTGGCGTTTTTCGTATAGGGGCTTTTTACGGCGGGGCTCATCGAGCTATCCATATCAAAGGACGTTTTTATGCGGTCGTAGCGTAAATTCGCGCTTAAAATCGCATCGTTGCCAAATGCATACTCAAACAAACCAAACCCAGCGACGTCAAGCTGTTTGGTTCTTAGCCTGTTGCGTACGCTAGGCCTTTGTTTACGCTTTGATACACGCTATCCCAGTCTTCGTAATAAAAAAATCTACGCCGTAGGTTTGGGTTAGGTTGTCGCCTATACATTTCCCGATCAAATTTACCGCCGTAAACTTTCAGGGTCGTTTACGTAGTTATCGACTTGTCTAGGCGAAAACGAGCCGATATACGGCCTTATATTTAGGTGCGTATAAAAGCTCTCTGTAGTACAAGCTAGAATCTAATATAAATTTATCGTTTATGTTGCCTTCGTAGTTTAGCGCTACGTATTTTTTTCTCTAAGAGGCGCTTCTTTTTATGTATTTTTGAAAACCTTTTTTATTCGCCGTTCCGGGAGCGCCAACAGAGGTACCGACTACGCCGCGCTGCGACTCCGTATATCTGGTCACGAGCTCAAGCCTGTGAAAATCGGCAAAGCTATATCCGCCTTTAAAATCAAGACTTCGGTAATTATACCTTGTATTTGGGATTTTACCCGCCGGAGTGTCGTAGTCCTTGCCGTGTTTGTAGTTTAAGCCTAGCAATGCGTCAAACCCGTGTCCGACTATGCCGAGTTGTAAGCGGTTTTGTGTGCCTTTGTTTGCGCTTTGATACTGGGTGCTTAGATACGTATCCGATAACGCCCAGTCGCCGTGCACGTCCCCGCTAGCTCTTTTGGTGACTAAATTTACTATGCCGCCAAAGGCATCTGTACCGTAAAGCGTGCTAGCGGGATCTCTTATTATCTCTATCCTTTCGATTTGATCGGGCGTAAATATCGAATACTCAAACGCCGGCCTACCTCTAAATCTAAGTCCGTCTACAAACATCGGTACGCGGTAATCAGACGAGCTAAAAGCCTCGCACGTTTACGGTGCCCGAGTCCATGCCTTCGTTTACGATTGAAACTCCGGGCGCTTCGCTGATTAGCTCGGGTACGCTTTTACCGAGCTTTCTTTCTATGGTCTCTTTATCTACTACCGAGACGCTTTTTGCTTATCTCGTCTACGCTTTGAGACGATCTTTGCGCCGTGACGGTTACGCCTTCTAGCGATTTTTAGCTCTACTTCGTTTTGCGCGGCGGCCAAAAACGCCGACCAAAAGCGAGGCTAAGCGCGATTTTTTTCTTTGCATTTAAACTCCTTTTTAAAAATATTTGAGTAATTATATAGAAATATATAATGATTTTTCAATATGTATAAAAAAATGATATTATATTTTTAAAAAGCCATAATTGCTACATTTATGCTATATATCAAGGCACTAAAATATACATGTTGACTGGTGTAATATTTATGATATGTGCTAAATAGTACTCCCCCATTGTACCCCAGTACAATAGACAAGCCCTTCTAAAATTTATATAATTCATTCAAAATTTCAAATACTATAAACAATAAGGAGAACATGATGGCTAAAGAAGCCGGAGTAGTTAAAAGCGTAAATGGAGGAATAGCAAGAGCACTTAATGACTTAACAGGAGAGGTAAGACAATTAAGTGTAGGAGATATTGTATACCAAGGTGAAAAAGATAGTTACAGAAGGTTCTAACTCTAAAGTAACAATAACTCAAACTGATGGTAAAGATATAACTTTAATAGGTAAAGATACTCTAACTCTAGATCAAGACTCTAACAATAACGAAACAGTAGCTGATATCTCAGCTTTACAACAAAGCCATCTTAAAAAGGAACAGATCTTAATGCTCTAGAAGAAACTGCTGCAGGTGGTGCACAAGCAGGTGGTAATGGTGGAGATGGCGTAAGTTTATCTTCTACTAGCTTTGCAGAAGGAGGCCACATTAGTAACATAAATGCTAATGTAGGAAGCATAGATGCTTTAGCTCTAGCAGCAGGTGGAGATAATAGCTTTGGTGTAAGTGGAGGAAGTGCTGTTGGAGCTGGAGCTGGAGCTGAAGCTGGGGCAACTACGCCCAAAGTTGGTATAAGTATAAGCTCTGCTGGCTCTAACGAAGGCGGAGTTATGACTTACGACCTATCTTTACCTACTGCATTAACGGCTAAACCTACTACGTTAAATTTAAATTTTAGCGGCGGAGTAGCCGGAGTAGATTACGACGCAAACTCTATAGAGTATTCTACCGACGGCGGCAATACTTGGACGCGCGGTACTACCGTAAATCTTGCCGACGCAAATCAATAACGTCAAAGTAAGAGTAACTACTATAGATAACTACGGACACGATGGCGTAGATATAGCTGCTAATCCTACGGCTCAAAGCGCCAATCAAAACCAAGGCGAACAAGACGGAAGCAAGTATTCTAATCTAAACGGAGTAGAGTACGGCGTGTATAAAAGAATGAACCCTAAACGTAACTACCGATAACGACGAGATTATTAACTCTCAAAGCTAACGGCAAAATTACCGATAACGACGATTACGTAAATATTAATGAGGGGCTAAGCGAAGCGGTATTTACGGGCGACGGCGACGACACCGTAAATATGAGCGGAGCGTTTAGCGATGTAAATTCGTATGTTAGCACAGAAGACGGCGATGACGTTATCAACGTAAAATCAGGCTCCGTGTTGAATTACGGAAACGCTCAAATAGATGCCGGCGACGGTAACGACACGATCAACCTAGACCAAGGCTCAACCGTAGCTGCTAATGAATATAACTCAGGCACTAGAATATACGGCGGAGACGGCGACGATACCTTTTAACATGAACGGAGAGATCAAGGGCGGAATTGTTTATGGCGACGACGGCGATGATACATTTAACGTAGGTTCGACCGGAGTTCTTAAGGACGGCGCGACTATTTACGCTAATGAAGGCAACGATACTATACATTTCGGCGGAACGGCTGAAAACGGAACTCAAATCCAAGGTAACGAAGGATACGATACTATAAACATCAAATCCGGTGCGGTAATAGATAATTCATCGGTATACGGCGACGACGTCAATGAGAATTCTTTTGACGCAGGTAACGAAATAAATATCAACGGAACGGTTAGAAATAACTCTAACGTATACGGCGGCGCGGGAGTAGATACCGTAAACATAAACGGAACGGTAGAGAACTCGTCGACGATAAATACTCGCAGCGGTGACGACAAGGTAAACATAAATGCTGGAGCGGAAATAAAAAAATAGCAATATAAATACCGGCGAGGGAGGCGACGTAGTTAGTATCAAGGGCAAGCTAGGCGATAGTGCGATGATAGATACCGAAGACGGCGATGATACCGTAAATTTTGCCGGAGAAACGAGTGGATATGCCGCAATAAATACCGGACTCGGAAAAGATACGTTTAATATCGAAAGCGGAGCAACTTTTAGCAAATCTCTTAGAGTAGACACCGGCGAGGACGATGATACGGTTAATATTAAAAAAATGGCGCAAATTTATCTTGGGGAAGTATAAAAACTGGAGCCGGAAACGATACTGTAAATATAGATGGCAATATGATCGGTAATCCAAATCATTTTAATGAGATAAGTACTGGAAGCGGCGATGATATGATAAATATAAACGGGCACGTATCCGGAGAATCAAGAATAAAAAGCCGGCGAGGGTAACAATACCGTATACGTTAGAGGAACCGTCGACGGTAAAGCTAGAATAGAAGCGGGCGATGTCGATAATGACGATAAACACAGCGAACTTCATATAGAAAGCGGAGCTACGCTAAGCGGACGCAGTAGCGTAAGTATGGGCGGCGGTAACGATACTATTTATATTAAACAAGGCTCTATCGTAAATGGGGGTGCTACTATATCTGCCGGAAACGGAAACGATACTGCATATATAGATGAAAATCTAGATACGGCTAATATAAATATGGGTAACGGCGAAGATACGATAAATTTCAAAAAAAGGGATAACTATAAAAAGAGGCGTAATAAATTTTCGGGGATGGTAATGACAAAGTCGACATCGACGGCATTACCTTTACTAATAGCGCGGAACTACTCTCCGGCTTAGTAGATAGGCCTCATTGGTACGGTGACGATGACGATAACGATATTATAAACATTACCAACTCTACATTTAAACAAAAATAGTAAAATAGACGCTAGAATCGGAGATGATAAGATAAATATCGGTGCCGGAGCAGTAATAGATAACTCGAACATTATAGCCGGATACGGTAGCGATACTATAAATATTAATGCGGGTTCTAAAGTGGTAAACGGTAGCAAGATTTATTCTGGACTAGATCATTCATACGGTGATACCAACGATATAGATACCATAAATATAAACGGTGGCGAGGTTACAGACTCTGAAAATTTATACTTCTCGTAGTAAAACGATAACGAATATAAAAAGACGGAACACTCACAAACCTAAAATTTTACGGCGGCTCAGGAACAGATGAGATAAATATAAGTGGGGGATAATTAAAAAAATCTGAAATAACCGGCGGTGACGGAGACGATGAGATAAATATAAACGGCGGAAATTTTACCGAAACTAAGATAAGTACCGGAAGAGGAACGTATAGTGGAGACGGAGACGTCGTAAATATCGCCGGAGGTACGTTTAGTAAAACTACCGTAGAATTACAAGGAACAAAAAAATACCGTAAATATAAATTCCCGGAGCGGTATTCGGCGATCAATCGGACGCTATAGTCAATAGGCAATATCAAACCAAGATAGTAAACTATGATGGCGAAGATCACGTAAACGTAAATGCTGGAGCTATCGTTAAAAAAACGCGACATTTGATCTTAACGGAGGTAGCGATACTATAACCGTAGCATCGGGCGCTACCGTAGAACATTCTCAGCTTATAACCGGAGACGACGTCGATACACTAAATATAAACGGTACCGTTAGCGGAGATACGCATGTAGATTTAGGGATACGGCGCGGATACCTTAAATATAGGAAATGGCGCCATCGTATCGGATTCTGATATCCATATGGACGACGGTGGTCAAGGATACAACGATACCATAAATATCGCAAATAATGTCACCCTTCAAGACTGGGCGGACATCAAAGGCGGTGGTGGAGTCGATACTATTACTGCGGGCGATAATCTAACGCTTGCTAATAGCGCGGGCATACACGGCGACTGGGGAAATAACGGAAGCGCGGAAAATAAAGCCGGAGACGGAAATGATATCATCACGATAGGTAATAATTTAACTATGAGCGGCGGCTCTATAATAAGCGGCGGTGGCGGAGATGATATTATCTCTATCGGTAAAAATGCAAGTATTCAAGATACTTCGACTATCGACGGCGGAGCCGGCTTTGATACATTAAAAGTAGCTGATAATAGCATAGACTTTAGCCATGTTAAAAAAATATCGAAAAAAACTAGATATGACTAATGGAGAAAAAGACAACCTTAGCTCTTACAGCTAGCAATGTTCAAGATATATTACGTGATAGTAGCGAGAATAAGCTAAAAAAATAGATGGTGATAGTAACGATGAGCTTACTCTTGGAAGTAGCTGGACTAAAGGTGCTAGTTCTGGTGGTTATACTACTTATACTAGTGGTACAACTACAATCGAAGTTCAAGACCAAATACACGTACTTTAATATCTATACTTTTTAATCCCAAAGGAAAATTCCTTTGGGATATTCTTTCTTGTCATTAAATTTCTTTATAATTGTTTGTCTTTTTTTAATTAGCACCAAATCCACAGATTTTTTTAGCTATTTAAGCATTTGGCATATATTAAGAATCAGTAAGTCTGGATGATAAGCAAAAGGCTGAAAATGGATTAGAAATTGGCGGTAAATGTAGATAAATTTACTGCCGCAAGGATAAATTATTTTCCAGTTGGGTCTAGACCATTTTAGGATATAGTTAACTTCATTGTCATTTAGATCGTAGTGCAAAAATTCTTTATAAAATTTCTTTGTTTCAGTAGCTATGTCCAAATCTTTAAAGATTTCAGGATGTAAAGTCTTAGCCGCCCATAAAAATGTGCAAAAGCCCCCTCGGCACCGTATCTATCCCAGCTAAAAAAACACCCGCTGGATTTATGAAGACTTTTTTTGTTTTTTTGACAGCATTTATGCCAGCATAGACTTTGTTTTTCATATATCTTTTTCTATAGCGTCTGGCGATTTGGCTCTGCCCTACGATGATGACGTCAGGGTTCATATTTGGTATCTCTTCGGCATTGATTTCAAGCATATTTCCAGCTTTTTGCACCGATTTTGACCGCCTGCGACACTTATCCACTCATCGATTATTGTATTTGAGCCATCTACTTTGAATAAATTTTTACCCTCTGCTATATGAAGCACTTTTTGGCCTCTCATTTTTGAGCTATCTTGCTGGTTTTTGCTTAGTACTTTTTTTGGAGATTTTTGGTCAAAAATAGTCATTCAAATTTTTGAGCTATTTTTTTGGTGCGTCACCTCCTATGGCATCAGCCATGATAGCTACGCTCTTTTTCATATCGGCATGGTTTGTAAATGACGGATAAAGGACGTTAAAGCCATTTTTTTGTTAGCTCCTCTTTATTCTTTTTTTATCTGCGGCTATGACTACATCGGGACTTAGCTTGACTAGCTCTTCTACTTGCAGGCTCTTGCCATTTACGCCGTTTGGTATGCTTGAAATCCTAGGATAAACGTGCGCAAACCATTTGTTATTTTTTTGATTAGATCAGTAGTAGCTACTATCTTGTCCGCGCCGCCTAGCATTAATATGATTTGATTATTCGCATACCAAAGCGTGGCGATTTTTTTCTACTTTTGCGGGAACCTTTACGACATCGCCAGTGATGTCCTTGACATCTCTAAACTCAGCTGCATTTATACTAAAAGCAGCCATTAACGCTACTAAGGCAGTAAAAATTTTTTTCTCATTTTCTTCCTTTTTTTATGAAATATATTTTTTTATAGTTTAAGAAATTTTTATCGGATATAAGAATGGCTAAATTTATTTAGAAATTATAAGAAAGATTTTCCCTCTCCATACAAGATGGAGGGAAAAATTAAAGCAAGTAAATTACTTATTTCTCAAACGCTTTTTGTAAGCTAAATGGAAATGCCTGATAGCCCATAGCATTTGTCATCTTTATCTCGATGCTAGGCTCTTTTGCACCCCACTCAAACTCATCTATATGTGGGCTTGGAAGTCCCTACTGGGCGACCTTTTGCGATGTCAAACTGCATGCCAGCAACGGCTGAGTAGACCATGATACTATCAAGGTCATCTTGATACTGTGTAAGGCTGGTGACCGAGCTATACCACTCTTTGCCACGCTCTTTGCCGTATTCCCAGACTTGCTCGACTGTCTTTTTATTTTCATCTATTTTATAGACAACGGCACGGGAGTATTTCATTCCTGCTATTGCGGGCTGTTCCATTCCTCTTGTATCGCCGTTGTCAAAGACAGTGAGATAGACAAGACCTTTTTTAGACTTGCTATCTATCCTAAATGCCGTATGTTGTGTCCACTGCCAGTCAAAGCCGCCTGTTTCGCTCTCGTATCCTGGGCATTTTGAGTATTCATCCTCGCATACGATTTTGTTACCTTTACTATCAACTGGCTGAAGGAGTTTGTCTTTACTTTATCGCTCCAGCCCTTGTGAGCGCCCATGATCCATTTTTACTTGTTTATCACGGCCGATTTTGATGACTGCATCTTGGTGGCGACTTGAGATGATTATACTATCGTCGCTTGGGTCATAGTCTACGCTATTTACGTGAGCCCAGTTACGGCCAGGACCTGCGCCAACTATGTCGCCCCACTTATCGTGCGTATCCATCGACTGAAGCTCATCAGAGCTTGCTGTGTGGCCTGCTTTTTTTAGCGTCTATGTTTAAGCAAACTGCACCTTGATCAAGTGTTTTTTTAGCACGATGTCGCGGTAAGGATCGAGGATTTCATATAGTCTAAAAGTCATCAACTACGTTGCCATCTCTGTCAAGCTCAACGATGACGTCGCGCACTGTTCTTACGTTTTTGCCATCAGCCCTTTTATAATCAGCATTTGCCACGCGCAAGAAGTAGTGTCCGTTTTTGTGCTACGTCCATCGAGTGAGAGAAGTCGTTGTAGCTAGCTGGTAGCTCGCGGTTGAAAAACTTTCTCTACCCATGATGTCGTATTTTTGCGTATCTTTGGCCATATCCCCAAGTCATAGCGCCGTCGTCATTTTGCTTAAAGCCCATCATTACGCCAGCATGAAATGGCTGCTTTAGATCGTAAATTTTGCTTGGCTCAAGGTACCATCTAACCTCGCCTTTTTGTATCAAGGATGAAGTTATTTGGGCTGTAGTTCCACTCGATCGCACCGCCAGCTGGGTTGTTCCAAACGACTTTTTGTACCTTTGCCAGTTTTATTTACAAAGTTATTTACGTAGTAGAGGCGGTTAGCCATTTGAGTACTCGCAGGCTTAGTAACCTCGATCTTGTCAAATAGCGCGCCCTTTTGATTTGGCGTGCCTGAGCTTTCTAGATAGATGGCTGGAGCGTAAATTTATAGCTCTCTTTTATATGCTCGGTCTTGCCTTTTGTAGCTCTTGTCGTACTCGACCTCAACGGTGTTTTTGATAGTCAGGATACATACCAAAAAAACTGGGATGCCGCCATGTGTGCGAAGATGCTTGTCAGCCACTTTGTAGCTTATCACCCTGACCGCCTTGCTTTGGCACGATGGTTACTTTTTGCATTGCTTAGTGTGTAGCCGCCATTTTTGATGACTGCTGTAAGTGGGGCAGTGTCGTACGGATTTACCACTACTTCGCCTATTTGCCCAGTGATAGCATAGTCTAGTTTGCACCCGCTTGGACCGCCTATCGCAAAAGCGCTTGAGCAAAAGCACAGAAGCTAGCGCAACACAACTCAAAGTCTTTTTCATAACATCTCCTTTGGATACATTTTATAAACTCTACTCATAAAAGCTTATAGATTTAGAAAAAAAGCCTTGGAACGCCCAAGGCTTAAAAATAGGTAAAAGGAGTAATAAAAAAATATTGCGTCCTTCGTAATTGTAATAAAACCTTATAACATAAAAAAATCACGATAAACTTTATAATGGCTTAAAAATCTAAATTTATATTAAAAATTTTTGCCTTTTTGGACATTAAGCTAGCATTTACGCTTTAGCACTTATAATCAGCCCCCAAACAATGGAGCAGAACTTATGACACTAACTTACAATGCAAAAGAAAATTATGGGAATGGTTTGATTCAAAAAGTGAGCTTGAAGAGAGCAACGCTAGCTTTTTAGAGGATTATTTAAATTTTTAGGCGATATTAGTGAAGTGATAAATATTGATGAAAAAAACAAGACTTTCGGTTATCATCGCCTCTCTTTGCGTGAGTAAAGGTGCGAAAAAGCTCATTTAAAAAGCTTCATTAGGGCTGCTTTAAATGTGGGCATATCAGCAAAAGAGATAAGAGAAAGTACTATATCAAGCAGTGCCTTATGCTGGGCTTGGCAAGATAGAAGATTGTATATTTTTAGCTGATGAAATGTTTTAATGAGCGCTATATAGAGCTTGAAAAATATGCCTAAAAAAATCAAGAGAAGGCAGAGATGAACGAGGCCTTGAAATACAAAGAAAACTCTTCCCAGCGGTTGATAAATTTATCGCATCAATGCCAAATGATCAAAAAAACATATAATGGAGTTTTTTTATCGCAAAACTGCTTTGGCGATTTTTATGCAAGAGATAGGGCTTAGTTTAGAGCTTAGGGAGCTTTTTGACATTTGTCTACATCACGACTCTTGGCTTTGCAAAGCCACAGCTTTTTAGGGCACATTGCTGCAAATTTTGGCATCGGCAACGATAGAGCTAAATTAATAAGCGTTGTTACGACACTTATACCATTTATAGGATATCCAAGTGCTTTTAAACGCATTATCAGCAATAAATGAGATAAGTTCTAGTAAAAAAATTAAATTTCTAATCAATGCGATATCTTATAAATTTCAGCCAAAAATTTATTCTAGTGTTAAATTGCGGTTGAGCTTGGTTGTAGAATAACTCAAAATAAATCATCTAAAGGAGATTATCATGAGTTTTCTATCTAAATTTAGCAAGGCTATCTTTGCTGTTGCAGTAGCTGGAGCGATTAGTGCTAGTGCATTTAGCGAGGGTGAGGACTACGTTAAGCTTGAAAAGCCACTAAGTGTGGGACAAAATACGCTAGTTAAATACTTTAGCTACGCTTGCCCATTTTGCTACAAATACGACAAGAGCGTTACTCCAAAGGTAGTTGAGAAAATCCCTGGACTAAAAATACGAGCCATTTCACCCTAAAGACAAAGGGCGATTATGGCGAGGTTGCGAGCAAGGTCTTTGCCGTGCTTATCACTATGGACGAGGCAAAAGGTGTCAGCTTATTTGATGAAAAATTCGCTATTTAAAAAGGCTAAACTTTGCCTACTACAAGGCTTATCACGACAAAAAAAGAGCGCTGGAGCGATGGCAAAGATGCTGAGGGTTTTTTTAAAGACTGGACTTGATGCAGCTGGCGTTAGTAAGGCTGATTATGAAAAAAAGAGCTAGCTAATCCAAAAGTGACTGAGCTACTTAAAAAAAGTGGGATGAGAGCTATGACGTGGCTAAAATTCAGGGCGTGCCAGCATTTGTCGTAAATGGCAAATACCTCATCATGACAAAATCAATCAGCTCGCTTGATGGCATGGCAGCACTCATTGAAGAGCTTCTTAAAAAAATAAGGCGTCACATGAGCTTTTTTTAAAAAAATGGCTAAATTTCAAGACTCACGCATCTCTTGGGCGATCCTAGTCTTTGTAAGCATTGCACTTGTCGTTATCGCGCACTCGCTCTTTCAAAACTACGCTTATATGCCTCCTTGCGAGCAGTGCGTCTATATACGTTTTGCATTTTTTTATGTATGGCGCTTGGCGGCGTTATCGCTATGATAAATCCAGAAAATTGCTCTTTGCTCTAATTGGCTACGTCTTTTGCCTTTTTGGGGAGCGGTGCAGGGCATAATGTATAGCGTAAAGCTAGCTAAAATTCACGATGCAGTGCATGGTGATGATCCTTTTGGCGTGCAGGGCTGCTCTACTGAGCCACACTATCCATTTGGCTTACCGCTTGAAAAAGTGGGCGCCTGACTGGTTTATGCCAACAGGCGACTGCGGATATGACAGCCCCTATGGTGCCTGATGGCGTGGTGCTAAGTGATTTGCAAAAGAGCATAGTTGATCTTTATGCCGACGGCTGGTATCTTGTGCCTTCATCTAAAGTTATGTCGATGGCTGATTGCACGCTACTTGGGTTTAGTGTTTGTTTTGTAGTGCTTGCGCTTATGCTTGTTTCAAAAGCTTTTTGTCCTTTTTTAAAATGAATTTGAGTTAGCCCAAATTTGGGCTAACTTAGGATATACTGCGCGTATGGGTATTAATTTAAAATCACAAAATATTAAAAATCTACGCCATCATCTTGCTTGCTAGCCTTTTTGTAATACTTCTTGGGCTAAATATTTATAGCAATGCAAAAGAGAAAATCATAGAGCTATCTGATAAAAAAATAACATAGCAGTTAGCAAAAAAATATCGTAAATAACTTTCAAATTTGACTTGATGAACGTATAAACTCACTCATTCGTGCATCAAAATTTATACAAAATGCAGGTATCGTAGATGACGATGAAAAGATAGCTGGCTTTATAAAGCTCTTTTAAGCAAAACGCGAAAGAATTTGATCTAATGCAGCTTTTTAAGGGATGATGGAGAAAAGTACTTTGTAGATGGAGAAAAAAATTTTAGAAGAAGTTATGCCAAAGAGCGAAAAGAGCAGGGCTTATCTGGTATGTTGAGACAAAAAAATACAAATGCCCCAAGCGTACATTTCATGCAAAAAAACATAAAATTTTCAAAAAGGCTCAACTCTAAATTTATGCGTTCCAGTCACAAAAACAAGCGAAATGTAAAAGCAGCGCTTTGTGGCGTCGTGCGTATAGAAAAATATCTTTAACAGCATTAAAAATTTCTAGCCTTGCGCCAAATTCTTACTCATTTTTGGTGACTCATAGCGGTGAAATTTTAACATCGATACCTGATCTTGCTTTTAAAAAAAGAGATCGAGGAGAAAATTTAAAGAGTTGTTTTTTTAAAAAGATGAAGACATTACAAGCTTTAAAAAAATAGGACGAAATTTAATCCAAGTAGCTGAGATACCAACGATAAATTGGTTCATAGGAGCTGGCACAAATAATGAAGAGGAAAATTTCAGCTTTAACAAAAGAAGCTTTTAAAAATGCCCTAAAGCTTGCTCTTTGCCTTCGTTGCGCTCACATTTTTTTAGCAAATATTCTTCATAATTTTATGTATAACAAGATAAAAAAAGATACAAGATGAGTATGAAACTTTGCTAACTCATAGAGCCAAAAATGAGTGAGGCTGGCGAGCTAATAAGTGGTATCAACCATCAATTCATTCAGCCAGTAAATTCGCTAAAACTAATGCTAAGCTCGTGCATAATGTTAAAAAAAGAAGGCAAATTAAACGACGAGGAGCTAATAAATTTACTTGAAAAAGGGCAAAGCTCGGTCAAACTTCTTTCAAGTACTATTGAAATTTTTTAGAAAATTTTTACAAAAAGCGCTGAAAAATGTGAGCGAATTTGAGGTACAAACAAGCATTAAAAAAATCTAATAACTCTCATGCATACAGAGCTAAGCCGTGCAAATGTTAGTGTAAAATTTGAGCGGCTTTTAATGAACAAAAAGTTCGTCAGATAGAAAATATAATCCAACAAATTTTGTTAATCCTAATACACAACGCAAAAAGACTCACTTGTCGAAAGCTACAAAAATGAGCCACTAAAGCGTATCATCGAGATAAAATTTAGAAGCTTTGAAGATAAGTGCTACATCGGAGTTTATGACAATGGAAATGGCGTAAGCGAGCAAATGAGCGAGAAAAATTTTACTTGGCTAAATACCACTAAAAAGCAAGGAAATGGTATAGGACTTTATTTTTGCTAAAAAGCTAGCACAAGAAAAAGCTAAATGGTGATGTAAGGCTCGTAAATAACGCAAAAGCCAACGGTATTTGAGCTAAGTTTTGATATAAATTTAAAGGACTAAAAATGCAAGAAGTCTTAGAAATTTTAAAAAGACGTCCGTCTTGGTAGTCGAAGATGACGATATGGCAAGAGAGCTTATTATTAGTGGGCTTAAACCTTATTGCGAACAGGTAATTGGTGCCTGCAATGGACAAGATGGCGTGGAAAAATTTAAAAAGCAAGGCTTTGATATTGTGATGAGCGATATTCACATGCCAGTGCTTAATGGCTTTGAGATGATGAATGAGATGAAACGTACAAAAGCCGCACCAAAAATTTATCGTCTTTACCTCTTATGATAGTGATGAAAATTTGATAAAAAAAGCATGGAGGAAGGGGCGATGCTTTTTTTAAAAAAAGCCTATTGATATGAAGGATCTTAGAGCAATGCTTATTAGTTTAAGTTTTTGAACGAGATGAAAAGCTAGTTTATTTAAGCGATGAGGTGAGTATAAATTTAAAAAAGAGAAAAATTTATAAAAAAACGGCATTGAAAATTTATCTTAGCTTTTTACAAAATAAGATATTTTTGGCTCTTTGCTTATAATCTAAATAAGCTAGTTACTTATGAGATGATAGAAGAATTTGTCTATGAAAGCGATGTTAGCAAGGCGGCTATCCAAAATGTGATACTTCGTCTAAAGCGTGAGCTTGGTGTGAAATTTAAAAAAATATCAGTGAGAGTGGATATATTTTAATCACAAAAATCTGAATGATTTAGAATTATCGCTACCTTGTACCATAGTACAATATACAAAAAGTAATTAAATATACTAAAAATACCGACAAATAAAAAAATAAAGGAATAAAGATGGCAGCAGTAGCTGGTATAGTTAAAAAGTGTTTCATCTGATGTTATAGCGATAGACCAAAAATGATCATGTAAGAGTTTTTAGATGTAAATGATAAAGTATATATCGGAGAGGCTATAAAGGGCGAGAGCGAAAGCTCAAACATTACAATCACTGCAAATGATGGACAAGATATATCAATAAACGGATACGATACTCTTTGGCTAGACAGTAGCGTAGTAAGCGATGATGTTGGTGAGTCTAGTATAGATACTGACGCATTGTTTAAAAGCGCTTCTTGGCAATGACTATGTATCGATTTTTAGATCATATAAATGAAAAAGTAGATGATATCCTTAGCGCAACCAATTTAGAGCAAGAAGAGCAAAATGATGAGGCTAGCGTAAATATTAGTTTTAATGAAATGAGATCCAAATTTAGCAAATGAGCATGGATTAAGAGAAGATGATCTTTTAGCTAAAAATGAATGAACATAAAGAGAGCGATAAGCAGATGAGATCTTAGCTTTGAGCATACAAATCTTAACGCAACTACGATATATATAGATATCGATAACGACTTAAATAAACTTTCATAAATTTGAGCTTTTTTTGCTCACATTTCTTCTGTTTTAAAAAAACTCAAACTTATATAATATCCTCTATAATAAGCCAAAAATTTCAAAAGGAAAACGATGAAAAATTCTAATCATCGCAGGCTCTTGTAATAGTGGCACAGCTGGGCTTCAAGCAGATATAAAAAAACATGTGCTAGGCTTAATTGTTATAGTGCAACAGCGGTAACTTCTTTTGGTCGCTGAGACTACGGATGCTGTAAAGAGTGTAGTTTGCTTAGAGCCTAGTTTTGTCAAAGACCAGCTAAATACGCTTGCGGAAGAGTAGCTTTGATGCGATTAAGATAGGTATGTTATTTAGTGAAGAGATTATGGAAGTGGTGCGTGAGTTTTTACTGGCTCAAAATACCAAAGTAGTGCTTGACCCAGTTTGCGTCTCAAAAAGCGGACACAAGCTTATAAAAAGATAGTGCGGTGACAAAGCTAAAAGAGCTAATGAGCTTAGCTACGGTAACTACTCCAAATTTAGATGAGGCAAATGTGCTTTTTGGCGATGATTATAAAGATTTGCCTTGTGACGTCATTGTAAAAAAACATATCAGCGAAGATAGCAGCATAGACACACTTTATAAAAAAAGGATGGCTCGCTAAGAAATTTTAAGACCCCACTTGTTAATCCGCTTGTAATGAGTGGAACTGGTTGTAGCTTCTCAACTGCACTTGCTTGCTTTTTTTAGCAAAGGGCAAGAGCTTAGAGGAGTCTATACAACTTTCAAAAAGAGTATATTTGCTCTATTATAAAAAGAGAGCATAGATACAAAACTTGGTAAAAATCGCCTACTTTGGCATGGAGCGAAGTAAAATTTACCTCTCTAATCTTTGCACGGCAGCTGAGTGAGTGATGATGTCGTGCAGATTTAGTTTGTCTTTTTCTAAAAAAACAAAGGCAAAAGTCCAAGTATGCTAAAAGCCAGCAAAGGCAAAAGCAAATTGGCGCAAGATGGTGTGAAAAAGCTTAGTTTTCTACCGGTTTTTAGGTTTATCAGATGAATTTCTTGTGCTTTATAGCCCGGAGTTTGTGCTTTTATGCTAAAAAGGCACATTATAAGTGAGATCAGGCTATTTGCACCAAAAATGGCAATTTGGTTATGTAAAAAGGCCTCTTTGCCATCAAGCACAAGATATGTTGTCGCATAAAATATCGGCATACCGATGATAAAAAGATCGATAACAAAGGCCTTTGCTCTAGCCCAAATAGATGCGATTTTTGCCTTTTGCTTTGCCAACTCAATTTCCTGTATTTATGTAGATATGGCTACATTTCTCCCAGTCATATAGATAGACTAGGTTGTCACTCTCGCCATTATCATGCGTGACGCAGAGCATAGTAGAGGTGCGTGAGACCTTGCACCAGTGATTATAGAGATCAAGTTTTTTTGATATCGCTTTCTAGTACACCAAAACAGCCTATATACTCATAAATGCTAAGATTAAAAAAAGCTCTTATTTTCGGTCTTTAGCAGGCGTTTTTTGCTATTTTTCTTGCATTAAATTAGCTCTACACCTTTGCCATTTACTACTTCACCGATCACGTAGCCATCGCTGCTAGCTAGGACAGCATCGACGTTTTCTTTAGGCACAACTAGGATCATGCCAACGCCCATGTTAAAGGTTCTCATCATCTCTCTATCTTCTACTTTTTGAGCGATGATTTTACAAAATTTCAGGCGTTTTTTTATAGCGTTTTTTTGTACTTTTGTACCAAGCCCAGCAGGAAAGACGCGAGGTAAGTTTTCAACTATACCACCACCGGTGATGTGAGCCATTGCCGTAATCTTATCTTTTAATCTTAAAAAAAGTCGCTAACGTAAATTCTAGTTGGCTCAAGAAGCACGTCGATGAGCTTTTTATCGCCTACTTTTTTTCATCAAATTTCTAGTCCAAGCTCGCTTACCACTTTTTCTTGCAAGAGAGAAGCCATTTGAGTGTAGACCACTGCTTGGAAGTGCGACTAAAAACGTCACCAGTCTTTACAATTTACTTCTGTCGATCTCATCAGCCTCAGCGATACCAACGGCAAATCCAGCAAGATCGAAGTCGCCTTTTTTTCATACATCGATGGCATCTCGGCTGTCTCACCGCCGATAAGCGCACATTGTGCCTTTTTGCAGCCATTTGCGATGCTTTTTACTACCTCTTTGGCACTCTCTATCTCAAAGCTTTTGCAGTCGCGTAGTAGTCGAGGAAAAAGAGTGGTGTGGCGAAGTTGCAGATGAGATCATTTACGCACATTGCGACTAGATCCTCGCCCACGCCGTCAAATTTCTTGGCGTCGATAGCTAGACGAAGCTTCGTGCCAACGCCATCAGTTGCACCTAAAATAGCTGGATTTTTTTATATCCACTTGGTAGTCTGACCGCTCCTGAAAATGACCCAATGCCACCTATAACGTTTGGTGTTTGTGTAGATTTTACGAAAGGCTTTATCGCCTCAACAAAGCTATTTCCAGCATCTATATCCACTCCAGCATCTTTTATAGCTTATCATCTTTGCCCTTTTTTTGTAATTTTCTAAAAACTTTAGCCAAAAGTTGCTAAAATTGTCATCAATTTTTCAAAAATGGAGCGAGTTTGCAGAAAATTTCCAAACGCTTATGTCATTACAGGCTCGATCGCTAGCGGTAAAAGCACGGCTATAAACTTTGCTAAAAGAACGAGGCTTTAGCGTGATTGATGCGGACGTGATCGCTCATGAGCAGCTTGAATGTGCAAATGTGAGATAGTAGAATTTCTTTGGCAAAGCAAATTTTAGATGAAGTTGGCAAGATAGAGCGCAAAAAAACTTGGTGCCATTGTTTTTTTAATGATCCAAAAAAATTAAAAAGTCAGAGCAAATTTTGCATCCAAAGATAAAGGAAGAAATTTTATCTCGTGCTACGAAACTTGAGTGCTTGGAGCAGGTTTATTTTGTCGATATCCCTTTATTTTTTTGAAAAAGAGGATCGCTACGCTGAGTTTAAAAAAATGTAGCTGTGATTTACGCGCCAAAAGAGCTTTTGCTAAGCCGCCCTAATGAACCGAAATGGGCTAAGCTTAAATGAAGCAAAAGCTAGAGTAGAGCTTCAGATGGATATCGAGCAAAAAGCGAAAAAGGCAATTTTATAATAGATAATAGTGGCGATAAAGAAAAATTTAGAGCAAGAACTAGAGAAAATTTCTAAAGGCAAATTTGTGGCTGAGTTTATATAAATTTAGCAAAAGAGTAGAGCAATTTTAAAGGAAAAAAATAATGCAAGTTTCAAAAGTATAACGCTAGCGGTAATGATTTTGTCATATTTCATACATTTTTGAACAAAGATAGAAGCGAGCTAGCAAGGCAAATGTGCAGCCGAACAAACGGCGTGGGAGCTGATGGGCTCATCGTGCTTTTGCCTTACGAAAAGGGTGTGAAATGGGAGTTTTACAACAGCGATGGAAGCTATGCTGCGATGTGTGGCAACGGCTCGCGCGCGGCTGCTAGATATGCCCTATCTAAACGGCCTTGTAAGATCAAACGAATTTGCCTTTGCTAACTGGTAGCGGCGAGGTGATGGCGAGCGTTAAAAAAATGAGTGCATCGAGGTCGTGCTAACAAGCCCAAAGTAATTTTAAGCGAACCGATAAATGAAAACGGCAAAACTTGGTATTTTTTTATGATACTGGCGTGCCTCATCTTGTACATTTCACAGAAATTTAGAGGAATTTGACGTCAAAGAGTGCAGGGCGCTTCGTCAAAAATACAATGCAAATGTAATTTAGCCAAATTTGATGGCGAAGTTTTTAAAGGTGAGAACCTACGAAAGGGGCGTGGAGGACGAGACGCTAGCTTGTGGTACTGGCATGGCGGCTTGCTTTTACGGAGCTACTTTAAATTTAAACGCAGCGCAATGTCTAAAAGTCTATCCAAAAAGTGGCGAGGAGCTTGGCCTTAGACTGGAAAGCGGTAAATTTTATTTAGTGGAGCGGTGAAACACTGCTTTGATACGAGTATCGAGATTTAGCTATTTAGGGCGAGTTTTATACTTATTCTTGGCTAGTAACGGTAAGCAGATTTTTCTCAAATTTATATTACTAAATTTGCACCTAGCTGATGAAGTGAAAATTTTTATAGTGGCTTTAATTTTAGAAATTTGAATACAAAATAACTAAGTTAAAAAAACTAGAAAAAAATAAATTTTAATAAAAATTTGAATAGAAATTAAAAAGAAGATCTCCGCCGAAGCGGAGAAAAGGTGTTATTTCAAAGCATCTTTTTGCTTGTTTTGCAAGTGCCGCAAATGCCTTCGCGTCATTCATAGCTGAGATCAGCTAAAATTTCTTTTCTATCAAGTTCGATCTTAGCTTTGTTTAAGCCGTTGATAAATCTTGAATAGCTAATGTCGTTTAGTCTGCAAGCTGCGTTGATACGAACGATCCATAAACGTCTGAAATCACGTTTTTTTCTGGCGTCTGTCACGGTATGCGTAAACTAAACTTCTCTCTAGTTGCTCTTTAGCTTTTTCTAAAAGTGTTTATGTCTAGCACTGAAAAAAAGCCACGTGCTAGCTTTTAAAAACTTTCTTATGGCGTCTTCTTCTAACTACGCCTGTTTTTACTCTTGCCATATTTATCCTTTTTACAAATTGGCGCTCACGAAGTGAGTCTTGCCCCTCAAATTTGGGGGAGTTTGAATGACTTTTTGTCAAAAACTTAAATCTACAGCTGCTTATACGCCGAGCATTTTGCGAACGGCTGGGACATTTGTGCTGTCCACATATTGTGAGTCACGCAAATCTCTCATACGCTTACTAGGTTTTTTTGTTAAGATATGGCTTCTAAAAGCAGAGCCTCTTTTTTTATCTTATTTTTTTACCTACTTTAAAGCGCTTAGCAGCACCGCGAACGGTTTTCATCTTTGGCATGCTAATCCTTTTTGAAATTTTATACGCAATTGCGTAAGTTTTTGGATTATAGCGAAAAAAATCCTTTAGAAAAATTTAAATTTCACTTAGACAAAATTTGCAATAAAGTTTACATTTAACTTAAAAATTTAAAAATATGGAACTAATTTATTAAATTTGGCGTATAATCACATAAAGAAATTTTATTTTACTAAAGGAGTAAAAAAATGAAAGGCAAAATTCTTGCATCAATCGTCGCTATGAGTGCTATTTTAGGCACAAGTAGCTTGGCATGCACTACCATTTTAGTAGGAGATAAAGCTTCAAATGACGGTTCCATGCTGGTTGCCAGGAGCGCAGACAGCAAGGCTGTAAAAGGCACAAGTCTTTTTGATCCATCCAGCAAAGAAAAACCAAACTGGTATGCATAGCTCAAAGGCACATGACGGCGCAAATGACTTTACATATCCACTTCCAAAAGATGGCATGAGATACACAACCATCGCAAACTCTCATACAAAAACTTCACGGAGCAGTTGGCTACAACGAGGCTGGTGTTGGACTAAGTGGCACTGAGACTATCTACGCAAAAAGATGAGCTTTTTAAAAGTTGATCCATATAACGAAGAGAGTGGCATCACTGAAGATGACATCCCAGACGTGCTTTTGCCACGTATGAAGAGTGCAAAAGAGGGCGTTAAGCTTCTTGGCGAGATAGTGGAGACAAAGGGCGCTGGAGAGGGCTTTGGTGTGGTATTTATCGATGCAAGCGAGCTTTGGTACTTTGAGACAGGTACAGGACACAAGTGGATCGCCACAAAGATCGCTCCAGATGAGTATTTTTGTTACTGCAAATCAAGGCAGGCTTCAAAACTATAAAGAGAACGATCCAAATTCATGGGCGCAAAAGATGTCATAGAAATTGCGATCGATAACAAGATTTATGACCCTGCAAAAGATGGCGAATTTAACTTCACAAAGGCCTATACAAGGGACGATGAGAGGGATGTGACCTACAACTACCCACGCGTTTGCTGGGTTCAAAGCATGTTTAACCCAAGTCTAAAACAAGACTTCGCCGATGGTCAGAAATTTCCAGTATTTTTTAAAACCAGAGAAAAAAACTAAGTGTTGAAGACCCTAAAAGCTGCGATGAGAGCCCACTACAACGGCACTGCGTTTGATAACTACGCCAGCAAAGATGAAGATAAGAAAAACATCTACCGCGCCATAAGCGTCTTTAGAACATACGAGTCTCACGTCATGCAGGTGCGCCCATGGCTACCAAAAGAGATCGGCCGTGTGACCTACGTCGCTCTTGGCATGGCTGATCTTAGCGTTTACTTGCCGTATTACGAGGGACTTGATGGCTTTATAAAAGGCTACTCAGACGGCTCATACGACGCTGACGACACTTCGATATACTGGGTTTATAGAAAACTTCAAACCCTTGTAATGACTGACTATGAGAAGTATTCACCGGTGGTAAAAAGAGGCCTACGCTCAATTTGAAAAAGAGTTGGCTGTAAAACAGGCTAAACTTTGAAGATGAGTACGTAAAAGCTTTATAAAAAAAGATAAGAAAAAAAGCGGACAAACTCCTAAATGAATTTGAGTAAAAAGACTATGCAAGAGGCTAAAGGATTTAACTCAGGAGCTTACAAACAAGGTCTTTACTATGCTTACAGCCGACATGGACGCTAAGCTAAAATCTTTAAATAAAGGCAAAAAGACTAAAAAGTTTTGGGCGTGAAATTTAGTAGCGCCCAAATTTAAACAAAGAAATTTGGCAAAGAGCGTCTATAATGCCGGACAAATTTTATCCCAAAGGAAAAAAACGCTGATGCCTTGTCCCATGCATAAAAGCTCGTTAATTTCGGCAAAAAAACATATCAGCGATTTTTCAAAAAAACACGCAAATTCTTAAACAATTTTAAATTTTTCACATTGATATAAATCCATTTTTTGCTATCAGATCTGTTTCATTGTAACTGCATCTTTAATAGCAAAGCTAAGCAATGCTTGAAAGTGGCAAGGATCTTTTTAGCAGGGTTTTTTTATAAATTTTACTTTAGCTTAAGAAGAAGCGGATGTCATCCACCGCGTTTGGGGTGACAAATTTATTGTTTGAGTTGTGATAGTGAAAAATTTGGCTTTTGGTGGCAGAAGGGTTTCTACTACGGTCTGCTTGCAGTTGCGAGCTTGCGACGCAAAACGTCGCCCCTTCCGCCCCCAAGCCCCCTACCCCACTGCACGTTCAAAGTTGCTGTGCTTTGCACAGATTTAATTTAAAAATAGAAATTTAAAAAGGATAAAAATGATAAAAAGTTATGTTTTTAGGTTTTCCAAGAATCGGAGAAAAAAAGAGTTAAAGCGTGCGTTAGAGGGCTTTTTGGGCTGGCAAAGAGGGTTTTTAGTGAAGAGAATTTGCAAGAGACTGCAAAGACACTTCGCCAAAGACACTGGAAATATCAACAAGACGCTGGCATTTCGGCCATTAGCGTTAATGATTTTTTTCATTTTACGACCCTAATGCTCGATAACATCATCGCTTTTGGCGCTACGCCTCCAAGATTTGCAAATTTGAAGCGGCTTGGAGCAATATTTTGCTTGCTCAAGAGGCAACAAAAAGTGGCGTTGCGATGGAGATGACAAAGTGGTTTAACACAAACTACCACTACATCGTGCCAGAGCTTAGCAGCGAGAGCAAATTTAGCCTAAAAAGCGGACAAAAATTTTAAATGAATACAAAGAGGCGAAGGCTAACGGCGTAAAAAGGCAAGGTAAATTTGATCAGCCCTATCACATTCTTGGCTCTTTCAAAGACGACTGACGGTAGCTGCCCATTTAAACACCTTGACGTACTTGTAGGCGAGTACAAAAAAAGCTACTTGAGCAAATTTCTAAAGCTTGATGATGAAATGTTTAGTGCAGTTTGACGAGCCGATCTTTGTAACTGACAAAAACGAAAGCGACCTTTTGCCACTTATCACAAAGGTTTATAATGAGCTAACAGGCGTTGCAAACAACATCAAGATCGTGTTTGCGACATATTTTTGAACATGCGATCAAGGCAGTTAGCGAAGTGGCTAAAACTAAAATTTATGGCATCGCACTTGACTTCATCCACGGCAAGAGAAATTTTCGAAGCACTTGAGGGCTATCAAAAACAGCCATTTAACGCTATTTGCTGGTGTTATAGACGGCAGAAATATCTGGAAAAAGCAACATCGATGAGAAGGTAAAACTTGTAGGTGAAATTGCAGAAAAAAATAGGCGGCAAAGACTTTTTACATCGGCACTTCGTGCTCACTTCTACACGTGCCATACACTCTAAAAATATGAAGAGAAATTTAAACCCTGAGATCAAAAGCTGGTTAAGCTTTTGCAGTTGAGAAGCTTGATGAGATCAAGATCATCACAAAACTAGCAAACGGCGAGAAGCTAAATGAGGCTGAGGCTAAAATTTACGAAGAGAACAAAAACGCTGTTAAAACTCGTGCTACTTCAAAGCTCATCCACTCTGAAAGCGTTCAAAAACGCATTAAAAATGTAAGCAAATTGAGCGTGACGAGAAAGTTTGAAGATCGCATCAGAAATTCAACGCGAAACATTAAAATACGGCATCTTGCCAACAACAACGATAGGTAGCTTCCCTCAAACGGTTGATCTTCGCGTACTTCGCCGTAAAATTTTCAAAAAGGTGAGATCGACGCGGCTGCTTATGAAGCTGGCATCAAAAAAATATATCGATCACTGCGTGAAATTCAAGAAGATATCGGCCTAGACGTGCTAGTACATGGCGAACCAGAGAGAAACGACATGGTTGAGTACTTTGGCGAGCAGATCAGCGGATATGCATTTAGCCAAAATGGTTGGGTACAAAGCTACGGCAGCCGCTGCGTCAAGCCACCACTTCTCTTTGGTGATGTAAGCCGCCCAGAGCCTATGACTGTTAAGTGGATGAAATACGCTCAAAGTATCACAAAACACGTAATGAAGGGCATGCTAACAGATCCCTGTGACTATGCTAAACTGGAGCTTTGTGCGTGACGATCTGCCAAGAAGCGAGGTGGCAAAACAGCTTGCACTTTGTATCTATGACGAGATCGCAGACCTTCAAAAATGCGGGCATTAGAGTGATCCAAGTCGATGAGGCAGCGTTTAAAGAGGGCTATCCGCTAAGAGCTGAAAAATATCCCAGCTTATGAGAAATTTGCGGTTGATTGCTTCAAGCTTTCAGTAAGCTCAGCTGAAGCAAAAACCCAGATCCACACGCATATGTGCTACTCTGGATTTAACGACATCATCAAGACCATCGAGGCTATGGACGCTGATGTTATCAGTATCGAGACAGCAAGAAGTGGCAACGAGCTACTTGAAAATTTTTCAAAGCCGTTGGCTACAAACAAGAGGTCTGACCTGGCGTTTACGACATCCACAGCCCACGCGTGCCAAGTGTCGAAGAGATCGTCGCTCAGATCAAAGCTCTGCTTGAGGTCTTGCCAAAAAGAGCAGCTCTGGATCAATCCAGATTGTGGCCTAAAAAAACTAGAAAATGGGAAGAGGTCGAGCCAAGCCTTAAAAAAACATGGTAGAAGCTGTCAAGATTGTAAGAGGTCTATAATACAGAAATTGAGCGTCTAGCAAGCCTAGGCGCTAAACTCCGTTTAAATTTCAAAAAGTTAGAAAATGTTAAAAGATAAGATCATAAACAATGAAAGTGGCATAGTGCTTTATGGCCTAACGCCTCCAAAGGCTGAATTTGACGAGGCAAAGCTTAAAGAGATTGCTGAAAAAAATGGGACAAGAGGATCACGGATGTACAGGCTGATGGCTTGGTGCTTTACGAGATCCAAGATGAAAGTAGCCGTATAAAAAGCGAGCGAACTTTTTGAATTTAGCGATACATTAAGCCCTGAAATTTACTACTCAAAATATCTAAATTTAAAGACGCCAAGTATCTTTTTATAGAGTCACGAATAAATATAATGAGAGCGAATTTAGAGCAAATTTAGCCAAAAGTAGCAGCGATATAAGTGTCTTTGTTGGCATTGCTTCTAGTAAAGTAGAACCTAAAATGAGATTAGAGCGTGCTTATGAGATCGCTAGAGACGAGTTTAAAGAGCTTGTAGTGGGCGGTGTTTGCATAGCTGAGAGGCACGCTAAAAAGGGCGATGAAGAGCAGAGGATGAGCCAAAAGGCCAAAATGGGGGCGAAATTTTTCATCTCACAGGCGGTTTTTGATATAAATTTGGCTAAAAATTTAATAACAAGCGTGGCAAAAAGTGGGTTAAATTTGCCTATTATTTTGACCTTTACAACTTGTGGCACGCCAAAAACACTAGATTTTTATCAAGTGGCTTGGCATAAGTGTTGATGAAAAGAGCGAAAAAAAGGATGCTTCAGAGTGATGATTTTTTTAGCCACGGCATCACAAATTTGCCTTTGAAAAATTTTTGCAGAGCTTTATGAATTGCTAAAAAGCTTGGCATAAATGTTGGTGTCAATATAGAGAGCGTAATGGCAAAAAAAGAGCTGAGATAGAAGCGAGCCTAGAGCTAACGCATAAGATAAGAGAGGTGTTTTGATAGTTTAAAAAGCTATCAAAACTTATATTTTATATGGTTTTAGTAAGTTCTTAGTCTTTTTTTAGCTTTAATTATATAAGATTTTTTTAAGCTCATTTTTAAAGTAGATAAAATTTATGATAAATATATTATTATGTGGTGGTTCTGGTACGAGGTTGTGGCCTATTAGCAGGACTTTGATGCCAAAACAATTTATTAAATTATTTGACGATAGGTCACTTTTTCAGCTAACTGCACTACGAAATAGTGAATGTGTGACAATACATTTGTGATTACAAATATCGATCACTACTACTTGGCGATGGATCAGATAGAGAATTTAAATATCACAAATTTTAAATATCTGCTCGAGCCAGTTGGTAGAAATACTGCGCCAGCGATCACATTAGCTTGCCTTGCACTTGATCCAAATGAGATTGTTTTAGTAACCCCTTCAGATCATTTGATAAAGGACATTAAAGCATATCACACAAGCGTAAAAGCTGCAAAGGAGCTGGCAGAGCAAAATTTCTTAGTTACTTTTGGTATAAAGCCAAGGTCACCTGAGACAGGATTTGGATATATAGAGAGCTATAATGGCGATGTAAAGGCCTTTTTATGAAAAAGCCAGACTATGAAAGAGCGGTGAAAATTTTCTAAAAGATCGAAAATTTCTACTGAGATTCAGGCATGTTTGTCTTTAAGGCAGGCGTTTTTCTTGGATCAGATGAAAGTACTTGCTCCTGAGATACTTGAAGTATGCAAAGTAGCTTTTGATAACGCAAAAAAAGATGAATTTGATATTAAAATAGATACTACCGATATGCAAAATATTCCGCAAAATAGCATAGATTATGCTGTGATGGAAAAGTCTGATATCGTAAAAAAATGGTAGTACTAGATGCTCCTTGGAGTGATCTTGGAAGTTTTGATAGTTTGGATGAGCAGCTACAAAAAGATATCAATGGAAACACAATAAATAGTGATCTGGTGCAGATAAATTCTCACAATAATCTAGTCCTATCTAGTGGCAAAAAAATAGCTTTAATAGATGTCAATGATCTAACTGTTGTTGATACAAAAGATGCTCTTTTAATATCTAAAAAAAATCTTCTAGCCAAAAAAAGTAAAAAAATGTGGTGGAAATTTTAAAAAGAGGAGAGCTCTGAGCTTTGTAATGCTCATGTTACGACAAATAGGCCTTTGGGGAAACTACACTGTCCTTGAAAATCAAGATGGTTATAAGATAAAGATAATAGAGGTAAAACCTGGCAAAAGGCTATCCTTGCAAAAAGCATTTTTCATAGAAATGAGCACTGGATAGTACTATCAGGAAGTGCCACTGTGACGATCGGTGAGACAACTAGGCTTGTTTGTCCTAATGAGTCTATCTATATAAAAATGGGTGAAATTCATAGGCTGTCTAATGAAGGAAAAATTCCTGTGGTTTTGATAGAAGCTCAGGTCGGAGAATATACAGGCGAAGATGATATAATTCGCCTAGATGATGATTTTAAAAGGTGATTTATGGATAAAAAAAGTAGCATTAATAACTGGTATAACTGGTCAAGATGGATCGTATCTGGCGGAATTTTTACTAAAAAAAGGCTATATAGTCCATGGCGTAAAAAGACGAACGAGCCTTTTTAATACAGATAGAATAGATCATCTCTATCAAGATCCACACGTTGATAATAGAAATTTTTTCTTACATTATGGTGATATGACGGACTCTATGGATTTAACAAGGATCATTCAAGAAGTACAGCCAGATGAAATTTATAACCTAGCTGCCATGAGTCACGTGCATGTTAGCTTTGAAACTCCAGAATATGTCGCAAATGCTGATGGCACAGGCACTCTTAGATTGCTTGAAGCTATAAGGATATTAGGGACTTGAGAAAAAGACTAAAATTTATCAAGCCTCTACATCTGAGCTTTACGGAAAAGTACAAGAGACGCCGCAAAGCGAAACGACTCCATTTTATCCAAGAAGTCCTTATGCGGTCGCAAAGATGTATGCGTACTGGATAACGGTTAATTATAGAGAGGCTTATAGCATTTTTTGCTTGTAATGGCATATTGTTTAACCATGAATCGCCAGTTAGAGGCGAGACATTTGTAACTAGAAAGATCACAAGGGCAGCTAGTAAGATAGCGCTTGGGCTTCAAGACAAGCTTTATCTTGGAAATTTAGACGCCAAAAAGAGACTGAGCTATGCAAAAGACTATGTGAAGATGATGTGGATGATACTGCAAGCTCCAGAGCCAGAAGACTGGGTGATAGCAACTGGCCAAACAACAGCGGTTAGAGATTTTTGTAAAATTGCATTTGCCTATGCTGGTATCAAATTTGAGATTTGAAGGGTCTGGCGTAGATGAGATAGGAGTCGTGGACTCACTAAATTTTGAAAAAAGCAAAAAGAATTAAATTTAGATATATCGCATTTAACTATCGGACAAACTGTAGTTTGTGTGGATCCAAGATATTTTTAGACCAACGGAGGTTGATTTGCTGCTTGGAGATCCTAGTAAAGCAGAGAAAAAAACTAGGCTGGAAGAGAGAATGTAACCTTCAAGATCTAGTAAACGATATGATGAAGTCGGACTTAAAGCTCATGACAAAAGATGTCTATCTAAAAAGATGGTGGATATGAGACAATGAGCTATTTTGAGTAAAAAAATGGATAAAAAAATAGCGAAAATTATGTAGCAGGGCACAAGGGTCTGGTAGGCTCTGCTATAGTGAAAGAAATTTCACGATCAAAGGGCTATGAAAAATATAATCACAAGGACTCATAGCGAGCTTGATCTAATGGATCAAAAAGGCGGTTTGTGAGTTTTTGAAAAAGAAAAGCCCGAGTATGTGGTGCTAGCTGCTGCAAAGGTTGGTGGAATAGTGGCAAATAGTACCCTATAGAGCCGACTTTATCTATGAAAAATTTGCAAATTCAAAATAATGTGATCCATCAAAGTTATCTGCATAAGGTAAAAACTATTATTTTTGGGAAGCACTTGCATATATCCTAAAAATGCCCCACAGCCAATGAGCGAAGATGTGCTTTTTGACATCTCCACTTGAATACACAAATGAGCCATATGCGATCGCTAAAATAGCCGGGATGAAGATGTGTGAGAGCTATAATTTACAGTACGGCACAAATTTCATATCTGTAATGCCTACAAATTTGTATGATCTCAAATGATAACTTTTGATCTCAGAAACTTCACATGTATTGCCAGCACTTATAAGAAAGATACACCTTGCAAAAGCTTTTTAAGTGAAGAAAAAAATTTGACAAAGTGATAAAAGATCTAAAAAGCAAAAAGATCTAAATGAAGCTATGGCTTATCTTAGTAAATTTGGCATTTCAAAAGACGGAGTAGAAAATTTGGGGCACAGGAAAGCCTAGACGAGAGTTTCTATATTCAGAAGATATGGTCGATGCTTGCATATTTTTACTGGAAAATAGAGACTTTAAAGATACTTATGACAAAAAAATAGCAAAGAGATAAGAAATACGCATATAAATATAGGCACAGGTAAAGACGTCTCGATAAAAGAGCTAGCAAATTTGGTTAAAAAAATATAATTGGCTTTAAAGGTGAGCTATATTTTTAATGATAACAAGCCTGATGGAACGATGCTAAAACTAACGGATCCCATCTAAGCTCCACTCTCTTGGTTGGAAACATAAAGTAGAGCTTGAAGATGGAATAAAGACGCTTTATGAATGGTATGTGAAAATAAATGATAGATAAAATAATATCATTAAAAAAATCATCAAGGCTTCATGAAGTATTTTAAAAATACCTCATGGCTCTTTTTTTGAAAAAAATGCTCCGTATGTTTGTTGGACTTTTTGTAGGGAATTTGGGTGACTAGATATTTAGAGCCTGAGAGATTCGGACTTTTTTTCATATGCTCAAAGCCTTGTAGGACTTTTTGCTGCCATTGCTACGCTCGGACTTGATGGTATAGTAGTAAGGGAGTTGGTAAAAGATGAAAGTAGAGCAAATGAACTAATAGGTACTGCTTTTTATCTTAAGCTCATGGGTGCTATTTTGACACTATTGATTTTTAGCTGTTGCTACTTATTTTACTTCAAATGATAGGTATACAAATTTATTAGTATTTATCATAGCTAGTGCTACTATATTTCAATCATTTAATGTAGTAGATATGTATTTTTCAATCAAAGGTTCTATCAAAATATGTAGTGTTTTTCTAATATTATCTCTCTTTTTATAAGTAGCATAGTAAAGATTATACTTATTTTTGATTAACGCTCCGCTTGTAGCTTTTTGCATGGGTTATTTTTATTTGATAGTATAGTTTTTGGCTTTGGGGGCTTATTTCTTTTTTTATAAAATATTCAACTTCTGAGATTAAAAAAATAATATTTAATAAAACTATCGCTATATCTCTTTTAAAAGATAGCTGGCCACTTATCCTAAGTGGAGTTGTGGTATCTATATATATGAAAATAGATCAGGTTATGATTCAAGAGATGCTAGGAAGTGAGGCTGTTGGACAGTATGCTGCGGCAACTAGGTTAAGTGAGATTTGGTATTTTATACCTACTGTAGTTGCATCAAGTCTATTTCCTGCAATAGTAAATGCAAAAAGACAAAGTGAAGAGCTTTATTATGATAGACTTCAAAAAGCTTTTTTTGACCTTGTTGTATGGATAGCCATTGCAATAGCGCTACCAATAACTTTTTATCTGATATGATAGTAAATATGCTTTTATGGAGAACAATATAATCAAGCAGCAAGTGTATTGATGATACATATTTGGGCAAGTGTATTTGTTTTTTTAGGAGTTGTTAGTGGGAATTGGTTTATAAATGAAAAATTTACAGTTACTAGCATTTTTGGAGAACTTTTTATGGCATGATTTCAAATATTTTTTTAAATTTACTATTGATTACAAAAATATGAATTCAAGGTGCTGCTATAGCAACACTAATTAGTTATATGATTGTTGACTTTATATCTGATATTGTTAATTGTTATTCTAGAAGAATTTTTTATGAAACTAAATACAATTAATCCAAGGAGAATATGGTGATTAGAAAGATAATAGGGAAAAATTTATTCCTATACGAGTTAAAAAAATAGTTAAATAATTCAAAATATTGGTTTGTGATTATTCTCAATATAGCGCTATAAAAAAATGGGATTATATAGATAGTTATGCCAATAAAAATACCTTGGTACACGTATCCTGCTATAGGATTCTTAAACACTTTTGACCTTTCCGAAAATCTTTATTGAATTTGGAAACAGTAATTCATCAATGTATTGGGCAAAAAGCTAAGGACATGATTTCTGTTGAATATGATAAAGAAAGCTTTTAAAAAGTAAATCCTAATCTCAACAGCAATCAAACTCTACTACATAGAGAAGATAGTGAATATTATAAAAAGTCCATATTTGATAAAAATTTGCGGTATTATGTAGCATCCACACAAAGCTTTTTTTAATTACTTATGAAAATTATGTTTGAATTAGTTTTTGTAATTTTTCCTTTAAATTTAAATTCAATAGGAATAAGTTTAAAATTGTTTATAAAATCATTTATTGTTGGAGACAACAAAGTTATATTTCGCTTTAGTTTCCACGATTCAGCATAATTATTATATTATTATCATATAAAAACCACAAATCATCTATTTTCTGCTCGAATCGCATCTTGCCTTGATTTTCATAAAAGCCATTTTATTAATCCTTTTTTTATCTTTTTTTAATATTTTTCAAAAAAATATTTCTTATTTTATCTTGGTAATCGTTTAATACTTGTTGAGCCCCGGTATCGCTTTTTTTGCAATATCATTAATTTGAGATAAGATAACGCTTCCAATAGATGTTTCATTGCTTTTTTTATCAAATGTTATATTTATAGCTTTTACTTTTTTTAAGAATGAAAGTTCAGATTTAGTATCTTTGTATATTGTTTTTCCATTGCTCTTTAATTTTTTTCTGAAGGCATATATGTAACTTTCAAATCAACTGGGGTATTGTTTATAAAAAAAGTCGACATTTTTTTATTTGACCAGATGCTGGAATAACACTATCGTGTTCACAAAATAGATTTTTCTATTAAATAACTGCTCCATTAGTTATACCAATTGTTATATAGATAACCAGACACTGTATATAAAATTGATGTTTTTAGTTTATTTTCCAGCTCTTCAAATTTATAAAATTCTTTAACATAATATTTAATAATAAATTTATCTAGTGAATTTGTATGGTCTCCTCTCCATCTATAAGTCTCCAGTTTATAAAGCTCGTTTTTAACGTCATCAATAGGCAATCTTCTTATTTTTTTCAAGATGTTTATTTTTTTAAAGAAATTTATTAATTTTTATCATCCAAAAAAAGTAGATTCGTATACTAGCTTAAAAAAAGACTATTGCCTTTATTTTTCTTTAATATTTATTTTAGCACCTATAAAATTTATAAAATCACACAAAAGTTCTTTTTCTTGAAATTGCTTTTTGTTTTTAACCATTTAATAGATTTTTGGATTTTTCTTTTTTTAAATTCTTGGAGGTTGTTTTTCTTTAAAGAGTTTATCCAATATTCAAATTTAGTCGACATAATATTTACCTCTCAGCCATAACATAAATCTTTATGGGTATTGTATATTAAAGGGAGTTAAAGAATCGTTAAAAAGTTTTACTTTTTTTATAGCTTCGGGTACTTGATTATTTTTTTGAAAAGAACAACATATAATCTTTGGTTAACGCCCTTTTTCTATTTGACTGAACGACCGATTTGACGGAATATTCCATTGGAGCACAACCTAAATAGTATAGTATTTTATTTTTGGTATACTTTTTTTAATAAAATTCAATCTTTTTTCATTGCTTGCATTAAAAAAATAGCACCAAAAAGACCATCCGTTTTTAAAATACGTTCTGTTTCGTAAAAAAACTTATCATATCATTTGTATACTTATGAATATTTTTTTATCTCTTTTCGTTAGTGTTTGATACGATAATTTCGTCCTCAAAATTGCTTTTGCACCCTAGTACGGAATTAAATATTTCAGATAATTCCAAGTATGGAATTCGATTAGAGTGTGGTGGATCGGCAATAATGAGCTTTTACGCTATCGCTTGAAATATCTTTCATCTTTTTTTCAAACAGCTTTCGTTGTAAATCTCAATGTTGCTATAAACTTTATGAACATTGGGTAGATTTTTAATAATTTTTTTAGCCTTATTAATAAAAACAGTTCCACACATTTATCTCGAAATGCTCTTTTTGGAAGCCAAAAGCCTATAACCCAACTGCCCACTTCTCGCTTACCGTTTCTATTAATCACAAAAACCATATTGCTCATCTGACCGATAGCTGAAGTAACGGTTAAAAGCAAAGCTCTTTTGATGTTTTAATCTTTAAATAGATGGATTTCGTCTAACAATATATCTATGTTATAAAGTGCCCTTTTTTTGTAAAAAAATCATATATAGTCATACTAGAATTAACGTTAATTTTGTTATTATTGAAAAACGTGATGTCATTTAAGTATTTAGTCTTATATTCGTTATATTTATTTAAGGCATTCATATTTTTGGGCGGCAGCAATTACTTGCTTTTTGCCAGCATTTTTTTATCCAAACTTCAGAGATTTTTTTATCTTGCCATATATAATGCGTCACTATGTTATTTTTGCGAATCTGTATAGCTATTATTGATTCTATTTTTTTAATCGTGTTTTCTAAACGAACAACAGCTTTTTATATTCGGCTTGTGTCGGTAAATTTATTAAGAAATCGGCAGATATTTTAGAAAAAAAGGATTTATATCTATATCGATGAACTTTCTCGTATCGTCTAAAAATAGATATTACGTTTGAGCTTCCTAAAAAAAGCTCTAATACCGTATCGCCTTGGGTGGTTAGTGTATCTATAAAATATTCATAGTATTCGAGAGGCTTTTTCCCCAATATTTGTGAAATCCGTTTATGTCGGTATAAGTCGTGATTTTTTTCATTTTTTAGTGTCTATAATATCTTTGTTAAAGTGTATGCTTCTTAATAATTATTTTTTTATTTTTTAATTCTCTTATAATTATATCCTTGTCTCTATTTGAAAGATATAAATTAATCCAGCTATCAACCCATTCAGGCGTTTTTTTCTACCTTGTCTAGTAGTAGCCCAACCATTCATTGTTAGCTTATTGGTCTTAGTAAGCTCGGTAAATTCATCTCTATCTATTCCAGCTTCTTTTTAACCTTAATAAAAACTCATCGTAATTCATTATGTGCCTTAATTATATATTAGCGTATTATACAATTTTTTTCTTAATTTAAAAAGCAAGTATATTTAGGTAAATAACTTATAGTATTTTAAGCAAAAATTTATGTATAATACATATTTTTAGAAATAAAAACACATATAAAGGTTTAAAAATATCTCAACACTTCCTTCTCTCATCTAAAAGCTAGAACAATCTCGGTTAGAAAGATAGCTAGTATGAGCGAGAATGAGTGTTACGAGTATTTTAAGTCGATTCGTTGGAGTAGCAACAAGGGTAATCCCGTTTGTCCGACTTGCGGAAGCGCTTCATCTCATTATTTTATAGAAAGTAGACTTACAGTATCGTTGCAAGGATTGCTTTCATACTTTTTAGCGTTACAAGCGGAACGATATTTCACTCTCATAAGCTTGATTTTTAAAGTTATCCTTCTTGCTATCGTTATATTCTCCAATGCTACTAAAGAATTTCAGCCTTACAGCTTAGTAGAGGTTTAGACGTTCAATATAAAACGGCTTGGGTCTTATCTCATAAAATAAGAGAAAGCCTTATGACTAGTAATAGCGGAAATAAATTTAGCGGCATAGTCGAGATGGACGGAGTATACGTCGGAAACTATATAAAGCCCGCTAATAATATAAACGATAGAATAGATAGACGCAAGGCTTTTTAAACCTAATAAACGAGTTATCATATCTTTACGAGAGAGAAATCTATTTGGAAGCGGAGCTAGTAAGACTAAGACCTTTATTCTAAAAAAAGCGAGAATAACGTAAATATAAACGCTATCGCCAAATCTCATATTGCGCCAAACAGCGAAATTCATACCGATGAAAAACTCGGCTTACGACGATTTGCTGGCTCATTACGATTTAAAAAGAGTAAATCACCAAATAGAATATAGCGGTATGAACGGAGAGAATAATAACCAAAGCGAAAGCTTTAACGCTAGATTTAGACGCTTACAATACGGTCAATGCCATGGCTAGGAACGCTATATTTATCAAACTATGCCAACGAAATAGCTTATAGGGAGGACACAAGAAGGCTAGATAATAAAAGCTATAATGGACGATATTTTTATCGAGATGTTTAGCCGATAACTCAATATCTAATGAATTTTGCGGTTACTGGCAAGGAAACAAACGAGTAGCCGAAAGGCTTGGAGCTTAGGAAGCTATTTTATAAAATTTTACTCCGTTGTCGGTAAATAACGAGATAGTTCCTCTTTTTATAAGCTTTTGAAATTAAAGAGGATATGTTTTTGCTTATATTTGGCGATGAGGGCGTCATCTACTTTTTTCATCTTTTAAAAACATACTCGGCTATTTCATTTTACAGTGCTAGGCTTTATCTTTAAACACTCTATAATCCTACGATTTAATTCTCCGTGAGGAAAGTATGAAGCATTACTAATCCTTTTTAGCCTGAATAAAGGTGGTCTTATAGCTAGGGTCAAATATCGCGATAGCCTTATCTATCGTTTCAAGCTCAGACTTTATTTTTTTGAGATTATATTCTGATGATATTTGATATTCCATCAAAGTTTAGAATACTTACTAACTAGAGCCAATATTACGTGAGATTCAGCCATATAAATCCTTTACGATATGCTATAATAGACTGAATCTTAGCGGATTTTTAGGATGAAAGTCTTGTGCGGATGCTACATAATACCGAAAAATTTGATATAGTTATAATAGATGGTATTAGAAGACCTCAATGTTCAAATCTAATTAAAAAAATACTTAAATTATCAATCTGACGTGTAGGTATTGCAGTATTAGATAATTATTGATTGGCTCAGAGAAATGTTAAAATATTTAAGAGAAAAACTAGACTTCTTGGAGATTGATTTTTCATGGCTTCTACCTATAAATGTGACTTCTGTATTTATAACAAGAAATTTTAGATTCAAACCAATTGATAACATACAGCCTATTTTTTTCTGTATCAGCTATCAAATATAGTGGAGAATAAATATTGCTACAACAAATACTTAAAAAAATTTTACCTAAAACATTAAAAGAAAAAAATTATTGAGTTTGGAAATAATAATTTGAGATGGATATGCAACAAAAATCATATTCACAAGAGAGTGAAGATATAATTTTGGAAAAGATTATTCGTAGAATAAAATTTGGTTTTATGTAGATGTGGGTACTCATCATCCCAAGCGTTCTTCAAATATATTATTTTTTTATAAAAAAAAGGATGGAGGGTATTAATATAGTATAATTGCTTTTGATAAATTTCGTCCAAGAGATATGAATATAGAAAGGCCAATATCTGATAAAAAAACAAATTTTAACCTATTACGCCTCTAATGAACCTGCTTTAAATACCTTTTCAAAGGAGTTAGCAGTAGAGCATGAGAAAGAAAATTATTTTATAAAATTTACAAAAGATATTGAAAAATACAATACTTGAGGATATTCTTAAAAAGAATTTGCAAAAACCAGGATATAGATTTTTTTATCGGTAGACGTTGAAGGACTGGATCTTATGGTTTTTAAGATCAAATAACTTTGAAAAAAATACAAACCAAAAATAGTTTTTGATAGAAATTTTAGGAAATAGTTTTAGTGAAATTGAAAACAATAAAAATAGCTGATCATTTAAATCAATACGGCTACTCTATCTTTACAGAGACTATTAATACTGTATTTTTTTATAAATAGTAGTTTTAAAAAAAGATAGGTTTTTTGTAGTCTTATGATTTAATATCTGTATTGGTCTATAAAGTAATTATGTGAAGGATCTTTAAAAAAATATATGTGTGGAATATTAGGAACAATACCATCATCAAATGGAACCGAATTTAAAAAAATGCCTTGAATAGATTAGAGCATAGAGAGTCCTGATGGTTTCGGGATAGAAACAATTGAAAATAGTATTACATTGGGACATAGAAGACTAGCTATTGTGGATTTGTCAAACGATGCTCATCAACCAATGTATGATAAAAACAAAAAGATATTGTGTAATTTTTTTAATGGTGAGATATATAATTTTTTTGGAAATTAAAAAAAGAGCTAGAAGTAAAAGGGCATACATTTTGTTCATCATCAGACACAGAAGTTTTTGCTTTATTCTTATATAGAGTGGGAGTGAAGAGTGTGTCTTAGAAATTTAATGGAATGTGGGCTTTTTGCTATATGGGATAGTCAAAAAAGAGCTTTTTTTATCCAGAGATAGATTTGGCAAAAACCACTTTTTATGCCATGACTGATGGTAAATTTATATTTGCCTCAGAAATGAAGGCTATCTATCCATTTTTTAAAAAGAAATAAGACCATCACAAGATTTTCATTGGATGAAAAAAATAATATTTTTTCCTATGAAGCAACCGAAAAAAATGTTTGATAGATGGAATTAAAAAGATTTCCTTTTTGGACATAATGGAATTTATAAAAATGGAAATTTGGTTACAAAAAGATACTGGAACACGCTTGATAATATTGTGGACCCACCCAAAACATATGATGCTCAAGTAGAGCGTTTTAGGGAGCTATTTTTGGATGCTTGTAAGATTAGGATGAGAGCAGATGTTCCTATAGGAACAGCCCTTAGTGGAGGACTTGATAGTAGTGCAACTATTTCAGCTATGGCTCATCTGTCAAAGTCTAATGTTGATTATGGCAAGAATGACTGGCAACATGCTTTTTGTTGCATCTTTCCCAGGTACTCCACTTGATGAATCGCATTTTGCAAAAATGGTTGTTGATCATATAGGAATTGAAGCTACTTATATAAACATTGAGCCTCTTAAATATTGGGATAACCTAGAAAAAAATATTTTTTTATATGTTTGAGGATTTATATATAACTAGCCCGATACCAATGATGGCTACATATGGAGCTGTAAAAAAATATGGAACGACAGTGACATTAGATGGGCATGGAGCAGATGAGCTTTTTAGTGGCTATGGGCATTTAGTTGAAGCCTTATGGAATAGTAAATTTTTCGATAAAAAAATAGTATTGACATACTTAATACCTATCAAGAGACATTGGGTAATGGAACACAGTTTGATAGGAATAGTAATTTCAATATATATGTTAAATTTATGATAAAAGAAAATAGCAAAAAAATATTTTTTTGGAAAAGAAATTAGGTCAAAAGATGCCAACCATAAAAATTTTAAAAAAACTTGATAGCTTTTTCTCAGCAACTATATATAATTTTTTTCATGAAACGATATTGCCAACCTTGCTTAGGAATTATGATAGGTATTCTATGACAAATAGCGTAGAGATAAGGATGCCTTTTATGGATCATAGGATCGTCTCTTTTGTAACCTCTTTGCCGTATTCTAGTAAATTTGGAAATGGCTATACAAAAAGCTCATAAGAGATGCTATGGATCCTTATATGCCAAAAAGAGATAACATGGAGAAAGTCTAAGGTAGGATTTAACTCTCCAATAGTTGATTGGATGCAGGGCGATTTAAAGGAATGGTTTTTGGATACGGTTCATGAAAAAGGCTTTATGGAATCTAGCTTGATAGACAATCCACCTGAGCTTCAAAAGACAAATTTCGAATATAGCAAATAAAAAAATACAAATAGCTATGTGTTGGCTGAAAAATTCTTGGAAGAATTTAACACCATATATTTGGGAAAAAGCAATTAAAAATTTGGGGCTGGCAATAATGCAACAAAGTGATATAAAATCGTATAATTTAGCACCAATAGTGCTATTTGTCTATAATAGATTAGATCATACAAAGCAGACCATAGAGGCTTTGCAAAAAAATGAAAATTTCAAATAAGAGTGATCTTTTTATATATTCTGATGCGGCTAAAAAAACGAAGGGTCAAAACAAAAAAAGTAGCAGAGGTAAGAGAATATATAAAAAGTATAAACGGATTTAAAAATATTACAATCATTGAAAGAGAAAAACTATGGTCTTGCAAATAGTATCATAGACGGTGTTACAAAAATTGTAAATGAATATGGCAAAAATAATTGTTCTTGAAGATGACTTAATAACAAGTCCAAATTTTTAAAATTTATGAACGAGGCGTTGGAAATTTATAAAAATGAGGACAAAGTATACAGTGTTACTGGGTATTCTTTTACTGATAATATATCGGATATCGAAAGTAGCTATTTTTTTGAAACTTACTAGCTCTTGGAGCTGGGGTACTTGGGTGGATAGATGGCAACAATTCAAACGAGATAAAAAAAGGATTTGGAGCAAATTGTCAGTAGCTCAATACAAGAAAAATCTTTTTAACTTCGATGATTCTTATGATTATATCAGCATAACTAAGATGCAGATCAATGATAAAAATAGATTCGTGGGCGATTTATTGGTATCTGTGTGTATTTAAACAAAATGGACTTACACTATATCCTGCTAAGAAGTTAGTGAAAAATATTGGGTTTGATGGAAGTGGAACTCACTGTTCTTTCTCGGAACATGAGGACGAACTAGTAAATTTCTTTATCCTAGTTTTACAAAAAGATATTGTTGAAAAAAACAGTAAATAGAAATGTAGTGTCTAGCATATTAAGAGAAAAAAATAAAATAAGCATAAAAAGAAAAAAATAATAAATAAACTAAAAAAACATTTATCTCAAAAAACAAAAAAACAGATTTTTATTAATACTATTTTTCTAAGGCACAATTACTCTTTCATAAAAAGATATAGGCAAAAAAATACATATATTGATAAGACAGTGCATGTAACAGGCTGGAAAAAAATATCTTAATAGGGAATAATACTGGTATCAGCGAATACACTTGGATAAATGTAAATAAAAGGTTGGGAGACAATAAGCATATTATAATTGGCAGCAACTGTTATATTGGCAGAAGGAATTTTTTTAGCTCAGGATTATTAATAAAAAGTATCAGATTATTTTTATGAGTGGCATTGATTGTAAATTTATGGGAAGCGACCATATTTTTTTAAAAATCCTTTTATACCATATATTGCTACTGGAACAACTATGGAAAAAAAATTATTATTGAAACCAATGTATGGCTAGGCGCTGGAGTGAGTGTTATTGGAAAACTTAACAATAGGTAGAGGCTCTATAGTAGGTGCTGGAAGTTTGGTTAACAAAGACATACCACCTTTTTAGTGTTGCTGTTGGGAGTCCTTGTAAAGTTATAAAAAGATATGACTTTGGTGCTGGAAAATGGGTAGGAATAGACGAATATGATTTCAACAATGATTCATTGATTCCAACAGAAGAGGAGTATGCAAATAAATTAAAAACAGAAATTTTTCCAAATGTTATCATTCCATTTGTTGCATGTGGAAAAATAAAGGTGATTTGTTTTGAAAAAAATATTAATTACTGGAGCCAAGGGTTTTTGGGTTCGAACGTAGCACATCATTTTAAAACTCTAGGATATCAGACATATGGTATAGGACATGGTGGACTGTCTATAGAAGAGTCGAAAGAGATTGGGCTTGACTACTGGAAAAAGGATGATGTGTCGATAAAGGCAATTTTAGAATTTGAACAAGTTTTTGATGTTATAGTGCATTGTGGCGGTAGTGGCTCTGTTGGTTTTTTTCTGTTAAATGCCCATACGAAGATTTTTAAAAAAACAGTAAATGGTACACTTGAAGTTTTTAGAATATATAAGGGTGTATAACAATAATTCTCATCTTATCTACCCATCAAGTCCAGCAGTACATGGCGAATGTGAGGATAAGCCGATCGTAGAAGAGTATTTCGGAAGACCAGTTTCTCCTTATGGGTATCATAAAAAAATAGCCGAGGATCTATGTCAGAGCTATAGTGAAAAGAAATTTGGTTTAAATATTTCTATAATAAGACTCTTTTCAGTATACGGAAATGGTCTTAAGAAGCAGTTGCTTTTGGGATGCTTGCCAAAAAAATATTAGATAGTAGTGATGAGGCCGTCTTTTTGGGGTACGGGGAAGGAGACAAGGGATTTTATACACATAAGTGATGTTTTTGCGTTTAGTTGATATGTTGTTAAAAAAAGATGAGAAATTTCTATATCATAAACGGCGGAACTGGTGTAAAGCATACCATAAAAGATGTAGTAGAAATGATAAGAAATCTAGTAAATCCAAATATTAATATAAAATTTAATAATCAAGCAAATGTAGGAAATCCAATATACTACTGGGCGGATACACACAAGCTAGAAAAAAATGGTTTTAAGGCGGATAAAAATTTAAAACAAGAGATAATAAACTATGTAGAGTGGATAAAGGGACTGGATGATTAAAGTTGGATTTATAGGTAGTGTGTCAAAAAGAATGGATGGGCGGATTAAACTATTTTTAAAAACTTGCTTTTTTTGCTATAAATCTGTAGAAAAAAAGAGCTTGAAGTATTTGTTTTTGTTGGTAAAAAAATAGATATAGAAACAAAAAAAGAATGTTTCAAGAATATGCAACTGTAATAGAAGATAGCGTATTTGACAGAAAAAGTATAAAAATGGTTTCTTAGTAAAATAGAACAAAAAAATATTTAAAAACAAATATTTTGCTCGAAAATATCCTTAAAAACATAATATACAAATACTTTCTCATGCAGCTATAACAAATTTAAAAAAATGTAAAAACTATAAATTGGATACCTGATTTTCAACATATTCATTTACCTCAAATGTTTTCTGAAAAAGAGATACAAAATAGGAATAATAATTTTTTTAAAGTTAATAAGAGATAGTGATCTAATTGTTCTTAGTAGTTTTGATGCATTAAAAAGATATGAAAAAAATTTGCACCTAATTATGAAGACAAGGCAAGAGTTTTGCAATTTGTTTCGCAACCAAATAGTAGATATTTTTGAACTAGACGAACATGATAAAAAGTTTGTTATTGCAAAAGTATGAAATAAAAGATGATTTTTTATATACCAAATCAATTTTTGGAAGCATAAAAAAATCACATGATGATATTTGAGGCCATTGGTGAATTAAAAAAAGATAGCATTGAGATTAATATTGTTTGTACTGGGTATCTAGGGTGATTATAGAAATAAAACATATATTGATGATACAAGGGATTTATAAAATCAAATAATCTTGAAGATAATATAAAACTTTTTGGGTCTTGTGGATTATGAAGATGTTTTTGCATTAATTAAATTCTCAAAAAGCGGTGATAAATCCATCTTTGTTTGAGGGTTGGAGCTCTACAGTTGAAGAGTGTAAAAGTGTAGGAAAAAAAATATGATCTTGTCTGATTTGGATGTGCATAAAGAACAATATCCAAACGCAGTTTTTTTGAAAAGGGATAGTATTGAGTCTTTAAAAAGAAGTACTAGAAATTTTATAAGATAGAAAAATGAGAGTAATGTAGAGCCATTAGAAGCAAGGACAAAAAAATTTGCAAATATTTACTCTTCAATTTGTAGAGAAGCTTTTAACTTACTAGGGCGTAACAATGAATAAAAGATATCTACTATAAAAAAATTATGAAGAAAGACCCACAAGACTTAGTGTAATTACCGCAACTTATAATGTAGAAAAAATTCTTACCTAGATTAATAAAAAAAGTCTGCAAGAGCAAGTCGATAAAAGATTTTTGAGTGGATCATTTCTGATGGAGCGTCTAGCGATAAGACTTTAGAAATTTTAAAAAAATACGCATGGGATAAATATAAAAGTAATTTCAGGGCGAAGACTTTTGGGATTTATGATGCTTTTAAATAGAGGCATAAAAGCTTGTAATGGAGAATTCTATCTTGTTATCGGTGCTGATGATGAGCTTTATCCAAATGCTATTCAAGATTATAAGAAAGCCATGGGGGATGGTGTAGACATAGTAACAGCTTGTATTGATACTAATAATGGCAAAATCGAGCCAAATAGTGAGCCAAGATGGCTAAAAGGCACAAGCTCATTATATCTCTGGGCATGCTGTAGGCTCAATATACCGCACAAGTCTTCATCAAAAAAACTTGGTTACTATTCAAGAAAAATTTCCAATAGCAGCAGATCAGCTATTTGTACTAACTGCTGCAAATTATGGAGCAAAGATAAAAGTTGTAAAAAAAGTGTTGTCGGTAAATTTTCAAATGATGGAGTTAGTAGTATTGATATATTAGGAACTCTTTGTGAATTTTACAGAGTTCAGGTGGCGATGGGCGAAAATAAATCTTTACAAACCGTCCTATTTATTTTAAGACTTATTAAGTAATTTCTAGAAAATTATAAAGATATATAAATGAAAGACTACGATGTTTCTATAATAGTTCCTATTTACAATGTGGAGAAATATATAGAAAAAGTGTGCAACTACGCTTTTAGAGCAAGACTATAACAATATAGAGTATATTTTTTTGTAAATGATTGCACTCCAGATAGTTCTATGAGAAAATTTTTGAAGGACATTATTGAAAGATACCCAAATAGAAAAAGCCATGTAAAAAAATTATTAATAAAATAAAAAAATGAAGGCTTACCGCAAGCTAGAAAAAGTGGGTTGAAAATATCAAGTGGAAAAATACATTTTACATGTAGATAGTGACGACTGGGTCGATAAAGATATGGTAAGTTCTTTGATTAGTGAAGCTAGAAAAAGTGATGCAGACATAGTTTGTTTTTGACTATATTAAAGAATTTAATAAAAAAAGTATCGCAAAAAGTTTTTTTATACAAAAAAATCATCCAAAGTCTAATTTGGACTTTGTGAAAGCTATTTTTATCTCATGAAAATTTTCTGTTTCCATGTGCGATAAATTGGTTAAAAGAGAGCTTTATGAAAATGTTGAATTTCCACATTTTTTTCACACTGCGAAGATAGTTTTGTAAATTTACAGCTTTTTTTATTGGGCAAAAATTACTCACGTTGCAAAACCATTTTATCACTACAGGACAAATCCTAATTCACTTTCTAGTAGTTTTTCAAATAATAAAAAAAGCCCTTGGTGATTTTTGCTGATTTTTAGCATAGCTGTAAAAGAAATTTTTGATACAAAAAGATCTTTTTGATGAATATTTTTAAATTTCACATTCCTACTATTTTTTGAAAATTTACTTTGGATTATTCTGAAAGCGATTTTTAAAAAAACAAATAAATGCTATATGCCCAGAAGCAAATAATATAAAATATGTTTTTTTCAAATCAATAGAAATATAATCTATAAAATTTTATATAGTACTGTTTTTTTATAGGGTTTCCGCAAATTTTGTTTTTTTGCAAAAAAGTATTTATTAGGCTTAGAAATTTTTAGATTCATATGATTGGAGTTGCTATGAGTACTTTTTATAATCGGTAATGTCTCGTCTATGATGATAAATTTCAGAGAAGAGTTTATAAAACTACTTGTATCAAAAAGGGCATGATGTCTACTGTTTAGTTAGTGACTACAATGAAGAAAGTAGAAAAAAATAATCTCATTGGGTGCAACACCGCTTGACCACACTTTTAAATGCAAAAAGGGCTAAACCCATTTAAAGATCTCATTGCTACATATGATTTGGTTAAGCTATTTAGGCAGCATAGGCCAGATGCGGTTTTTTTCTTTTTTTGTTAAGCCAGTTATTTTTTTGCAACTATAGCCGCAAAATAGCAAGAGTGCCACGAATAGTAGGCATGATAGAAGGGCTTGGCGGAGCTTTTACAGCTCATAAAAAAATGGGCAAACAAAAAAAGGCAAAAAAATTATAAAAACTATACAAGTTCTTTTTATATAAAATTTCACCACCATCTCTTGATGAGCTTATATTTTTTTAAATAATGACGATAAAAAAAGGATTTGATTGATAGATACAATATAAAAAGTAAAGTCCATAAATATATTAGGTGGTATAGGTGTTGATCTTGATAAATTCTCATATACTAAAGCACCTACTGATCCTATAAGTTTTTATTTTTTTATAGCAAGACTTCTTGCAGAAAAAGGGAATATTTGAGTATTTAGAGGCAGCTAAAATCGTAAAAGAAAAAAATATAAAGATGTAAAGTTTTATATATTTGGTGGTTTTGATGAGCACAATCCATTTGGATTAACGCAAGAAGAGCTAAAAACTTATCTTGATAGTGGCGTAGTTATATATCCTGGCTTCGTAAATGATATAAAAGAACGGATAGTGAATAGTTCCATTTTTATCTTGCCTTCGTATTACAGAGAAGGTGTGCCAAGAAGTACGCAGGAAGCCATGGCAATAGGAAGGGCAGTAATAACCACAAATAGCGTAGGATGTAGAGAAACTGTTGAAGATGGAGTAAATGGATTCTTGGTGCCACCATTTGATAGTAAAGTACTTGGCACAAAAAGATGATTTATTTTATACAAAAATCCAGAAATGATAGTCCAAATGGGTATAGAAAGCAGAAAAAAATAGCTGAAGTAAAATTTAATATAAATGAAAAGAATGAAAGACTTGCAAAGATTATTATTGGGAAATAGCACATTGCCATTTTTTTAGGTTTTTAATTTAAAAATTTTATATTGACTGGATTTTTAGCAAACTTATCGTGATTTAAATAATAAAACCAAGACAAGCTCACTAGTTTTTTTCTAGGCTAGACTTCTACCCCGTTAGTCCACTAACTGATTTTTGTATTATTCTTATCAGCCTTTTTGTTTTTAAAAATTCCTATTCATCTTTTTGTAGGTTTATACTCACCTTTGAAGAATTTTTAGCATCAATCTTTTACTCTAGATATTCTCTTTGTAAATTTTTATATGTTAGCTTCCAGTATTCAAGATAATTTCCAAAGCTAGCACCATGTCCCTACATCATGGCGGTAGCTTACACATTTTAGCTCTTTATCGCTATCAAGGAGTCTTTATGATGACGTGTGAGTTGCCGATATTGACCGGGTAGTTTTTTTATCTTTACCAATAACTGCGAAGCAAGCGTTAGCTAATTCTAAATTTATCCATTACATTTTACTGCTTATAAACAAATTTAATTACTAAAGAATTAAGCTAAATAAAAATATAAAAATAAAATATAATCCCAAATCTTTTGATCCCTGTAGCTCAGTTGGTAGAGCACTACCTTGACATGGTAGTGGTCGATGGTTCGAGTCCATTCAGGTACCACTTCTAATAAAAATATCCTAAACAAGAGATTCAAAAATTAATTGTTAGTAATTTTTTTCTAAAGATGTGGTAAAGATTTATTTCAAATAATCTTTCACATCATACTCTTTGCCAGCATCGTGATCTTTTAAAAAGTTTTTGCCACGATAGGGCTTAAAATGATGATGGCACTCAAATTGGTACGACCATCAAGCCATTAAACATATCTGCTAGGCTCCAGACAAAATCAACTTTTTGCAAGCTTCCCAAAAAAATACAAAAACGACTACTAAAAATTTGAAAAGCTCTGACCGCTTTTTGCCCCAAGAAGGTATCTTACGTTGATCTCAGCAAAAATAGTACCATCCAAGAATCGTTGTGAATGCAAAGAAAAAAATAGGCAAACAGCTACGAAACTATATCCGCCAACCTTACCAAAAGATATGCGATGAGAAGGCTTCTTGCACCAAGGTGATACCTGTAAAGACTGCCTTACCGTTTTCAAAGCTAATAACATTTGCAGTAAGCACTACAAAAACCGTGATATTTAGCACGATAAATGTATCTACAAATACGCTCATTATACCAAGTACTGCTTGATCGACTGGGTGTTTGACGTTTGCAGCAGCGTGTGCGTGCGGAGTCGAGCCCATGCCAGCTTCGTTGCTAAAAAGACCCCTTGCTATTCCGTATCTCATCGCAGCTGCTATGCTGGCTCCAGTAGCTCCACCCCACGCAGCTGAAGGATCAAACGCTGCTTTGTAGATAAGCAAAACTGCATCTGGAATTTCGTGAAAATTTAAAGCGATAATGATTAGTCCAACACCTACATAAAGTAAAGCCATCAAAGGCACGATCTTTTCAGCCACTCTTGCGATCGCCTTTACGCCGCCTATAAAGATGACTGCGCAGACGATTGCTAAAAAAGCTCCAGTTATCCACTGAGGTATACCAAAGGCACCTTTAAAGCCGTCTGAGATCGAGTTTGCTTGCACCATATTGCCGATAAAGCCAAGTGCGATGATAATAGCGATAGCGAAAAATCCAGCTAGAAATTTTGCCCATTTTTCCCTTTAATCCACGACTTATATAAAATGCCGGACCGCCTATCGTGTGCCCGCTATCATCTTTTGTGCGGTAAATTTGAGCTAGGCACATTTCAGCAAAATTTGTAGCCATGCCTAAAAATGCAGCGCACCACATCCAAAAATATCGCTCCATGAATCGCCCATGATAAGAGCTGTTGTCGCACCTACTAGATTGCCAGTGCCAACTTAGTGCGGCGATTGCGGTTGCGACCGCTTGAAACTGGCTCATACCGGCCTTGCCAGCAGCTTCGCCGTGAAGTGAGAAATTCCCCAAAAAGCTCTCTTAGACTCATTTTTAAACTTAAAAAAATTTGAACAAACCCAAGCCTAATAGTAAAAAAATAGTCCAGTGCCGCAAAAGTAGTGTAATAAGGAAGTATGAATCCCAAAGAAATGAATTTATACTTTCAACACAATTATTTAGAAATTTCAGCTAAAATTTGTAGGCATTTTCTTGACTTTCATTGGTGTAGTTTAGAGAGCGAGTATATTTAAAAAAATATAAAATTAAAATAAATAAGAAAAAATTTTTTTAGCTTGGTTTAGAAATCTGCGCTAGTTTTTCGGCTTACTCGTGGCAAGCGTGTTTTTTTGATAGCTAGATTTTTACGACAAATTTTTTCGTGTTATAAGGCGTTTTTTTGATTGATAATTTCTAATTTATTCCGCAAAAGACGGCTTATGAGGACTAAAATTATTTCTTGATTTTTTTGGATTTTAAAATTAGGTTTTTTTGTTTTTTTAGAAGGCTTTTACAAACAATTCGCTATTTTTTTCCTGCGTGGGCATAGCTTGGCAAAAACGTATTTGGCTATTAGTTTTGCTAAAAAAATCTTATAAAGCACGTTAAAAGTAGCTTTGGCGTTAAATTTTGCTTCATTGTTATTTGCTGGATTTGCCATATTTTTGTCCACTGTTTGACTTGTCGGTAGTCACGCTCTGCGTTAAATTTTTTTCTCGCCGATCGCTTCCCAAAGTTGTTTAGAAATTTCTGGAAATCCGCTTGCTCTGCCATAAGCTGTTGTTAATCTACTCCAAGGCACGTCTTCTATCTTTAAATTTGCGATGTACGCTACATTTGCTTGTTCATCTGCATTCCTTTTTAAAATTTACTCTTATACTTGCCATAAATAAATCTGACAGAGTAAAGCCTAGAAATTTAGCCCTTAGATTTTATTTTTCTCTAGCCACTCATTTAGTGTTTTTTTCAAAGCCTATGCCCTTGCTTTTTGTAAAAAAACGAGCGGTTTTTCTAGATATTTTTTTGCTCGACCCAGCCGCCAAAAATCATGCGGATAAAGGTAGTCTTTGCTCTCTTTTGTGTGATTTTTTTAGATATGGTGGGATTTTTTTAAAACTTTCTTCGCTCTGCACGTATTTTAGGGCGGCATTTATAGCATTGTAGCTGGAGTTTGACTTTGGCGAGCTGGCTAGATAGATGGCGCACTGAGCAAGTATAATCCCTAGCCTCTGGAAAGCCTATCTCTTTTACCGCACTTAGTGTGCTGGCGGCTAAACTTTAGCGCATTTGGGTTTGCGTTGCCGATGTCTTCGCTGGCAAATATCGCCATCCTTCTAGCGATGAAGTCCGCACCTCGCCAGAGTCTATGAGCCTTGCAAGATAGTATATGACGGCGTTTTTCGTCGCTTCCACGCAGACTTTTTATAAAAGCGCTTGCTAGCTCGTAGTGCGTGTCGTCCTCTTTTGCCCCTTCTTTTAGGGCGTTTTGGCGAAGTGTTTTTAAATTTTTCTAAGCTCACATTTTTCATCAAGCGTGATGGCAAATCTGAGTAAATTTAGCATAGCTCTTGCATCGCCACCACTACTTTTTAAAAAGATACTCCTTTGCCTCCTCATCAATGCTAAATGAAATTTGCTCTCTGATCTTGCCAAGAAGCTCCTCAAAATCGCTACTGCTAAGCGGCCTAAACTCAAAGAGCATCGAGCGACTTCTGATGCCTGAGCTTAGCGTGAAAAAAAGGGATTTTCCGTGCTAGCTCCGATGACTAGGGGCCTTGTAGTTTTTCCATGGGAATTAGCAGTGCTTCTTGTTGGGTTTTGCTTAGGCGGTGGATCTCGTCTATGAAAAAGAGTGGCTTATTTAAGGCGTTTTTCGTAGTTTTTTTAAAATTTTATGCGAAAGTCATCTATCCTTACATTTCCGCCATCAAACTCGTAAAAGTCGTAGTTTGCTCCGCTTGCTACTGCTCTTGCAAAGCTCGTCTTGCCACAGCCTGCTGGATCATAAAAGATGGAATGCGGGATTTTGCTAGAGGCTATAAATTTTAAAAATGCCGCCTTAACCGCCTTTTTGTCCGCACATTTCATCTAAGCTTTTTGGTCTAAAACATCAGTGCAAGTGAGCTCATCTCATCCTTTACTTTGCTGGTTTTGGCAAAATTTTAGCCTTTGCACTAAGGCTCTCTATCTTTAGCTCATAAATTTCTCATGATCTTTAGCCCATACTCGGCCGCCACGTCAAAAGTGCTCATCGCGTAGGCGGTATATTTTTTGGCTGAGAATTTTGTAAAATTTCATATCTTTTTGGCTTCATCTGTCACCTCGTAGGCTCTCGTTTTTGCGATGGCGCTTTTTATACTCAGTCGTAAAGACCTTGCCGCCAAGCGCTTTACCGTCGTCTTTTATCGCCTCTAGCTCGCTATCATTTAGATGTGGGACTTTGTTAAAACTAACGCAGACAAACTCTACTTTTCGTCCATTTTGAAGTAGTTTTTGCCTTTACAGCCAGCGGTAGCTCCGTGTATAAAAAAATGCTTTCACCAACTCTAACAGGCGAGACCGGTACGCTAAAAATTTTCTCCCTCATCATCCACGCATGAAATTACTGCATATTCACATTCATCTATGATTTTTTAAGCCTATCTTCACGGCTTAGCTCTCTATCTTTTCGTCTCATTTTTTTATCCTTTTTGAAAAAGTATTTTTAAAAATTTAAGTGCTTAAAGGCTAGTATAACGCAAAAATTTCAAGGAAAAACATGAAAAAAATAGCTATCTTTGCCATTTTACTTGGCGTAAATTTAGTCCATGCAAACGATGTTTGCAATGAATATATCAAGCAAAGTAGGCTCTATCTTGACGAGCTTTATGCCAAAGAGAGCAAGCGACTTGCAAATGATGAAAAGGAGCTAAGGCTTTTTGAGCTTAATTTGATGAGTTTAAAACAAAGACAAAGCGGCCAAGAAGCCATAATTTTGCAAAACAAAGATGAGAAATTTTGCAAAAGACAGCTTGAAGAGACAAACAAGCTTTTAAATGATCTAAAAAAATAGATCAAATTTTTACATTTAGATCCCAGTCTATCGGCGTTTTACCGTGATTTGCTAGGTAGATATTTGCCTTTTGAGAAGTGACGGCAGCCAAAAAAATGCGCCACGAGCTAGCGGACTTGGGTGGGCTGCTTCTAAGATGAGGTGCTTGCTAGCGTCTATTAGCGGTGCTTTGGCTCCAGCTGGATTGCCCCCAAAAGCATGAAAAACTACGTTTTGTAAATTTTGGCTAACTTTTTTTATTACAGCATCCGTAAAGCCCTGCCAGCCAAAGCTTGCGTGGGATTTGCCGCTCCAGCGCTAACGCTTAAAGTTGAGTTTAGAAGCAGCACGCCTTGCTTTTGCCCATTTTGTGAGATCGCCACTATTTGGCTCTTTTTTATGCCAAGATCAGCGTAAACTTCTTTGTAGATATTTACAAGACTTGGCGAGACCCTTACACCACTAGGTACAGAAAAAAACTTAACCCCATGGCTTGGTTGGCGCCGTGGTAGGGTCTTGTCCTAAAAATGACAACCTTTACGGCGTGAAATGGCGTTAGGTTAAATGCGTTAAATATAAGCCCACTTGGTGGATAGACGACGCCAGCGCTCTTTGCTTTTAAGAAATTCTCTTTGATCTTGGCGAAATTTTCACTCAAAAAAACTCATCTTTTAGCATCTCTTTCCAGCTTGGTTCGATCTTTACGTCATCTAAACTTTATCTGCATTTTTCCTGCCCTTTTTTTGGTTTTAGCGGTATAATTTTAACTCAATTTATCCAAAGGAAAGAGCGGTGTCTGAGCAAATTTTAATAAAATCCATGACCTTCTTAGCAAAAAAATGGGGCTAAATTTAGGGTGATAGAGCATGAGAGTGTGAGGACTTCAGAGGAGGTCGCTAAGATAAGGGGCACGAAGATGAGCCAGGGCGCAAAGGCGCTGGTATGCTCTATAAAAAGGCGTAGATGAGGAGAAATTTGGGCAAATTTCTTTAAAGATGAAAATGTGTTAAATGCCTACTTGCTAGATGACGAAAAGCCAGTGATGAAGGTTGGTAAAATTTACTTGCTTGCTGTCTTGCTAGCTGACGAGCAAGCAGATCTGACGCGCTTGCTCGAAATTTGATGGCAAAAGAGCGAGCCTTGCTAGCCCAGACGAGGTTACGGCCTTGGCTGATTGCGTATTTGGCTCGGTTCCGCCATTTAGTTTTCATAAGAAATTTACACCTTGTCGTGGATGAGAGTTTGTTTGAGCGAAACGATGAGATCGCCTTTAATGCAGGGCTTCTTAATAGATCAGTTGTCCCTAAATGCAAAAAGACTACGCTAGGATAGTAAAGCCGGTGCTTGTTAAATTTAGAGAAGAAAAGTGCTAGGCTAACCACTTCCTAGCACTAAATATTGTCGGGAGAAAAATGAATTTTAGTAATGCAAAGACGAGAAATTGCTAAATTCATTTCAGTGGCAAATATTATCAGCGATAATCTTAAAAATATAATAAATTATATAAATAAAATATGCTAAATTTAGGTATTTTTTTATAATTTTTATATAAAAAAATATATTTAATAATCCAAATAAATTTCTAGCTCGAATTTATTAGAAATTTAAAAAGAATTTATAGAAAAATTTGCTTTAGCAAATATTAAGTTTAGCTTAAAAGCCCATTTTGATAAAAATCCTTAATCGTTCTTTTATCGTAAAAAAAGACAATTTGATATAAGGAAAAACAATGAGCGATATCATCGCATACAAACTAAATGGCGAAATAGTCGATACTCAAAGTATCGCAGGGCGCGAAAGTAGTGCTGAGCCTATCTATTTTGACAACTCAAAAAGAGGCACTACACGTTATCAGACACTCCTGTGCACACCCTCATGGCACAAGCTATCAAATCACTCTATCCAAAGGCGAAATTTTTGTCCGACCAAACGTAGAAGATGGATTTTTATTATGATTTTAGAGTTGATGATGAGGGCACGAAGCTAGGCGAGAGCGATCTAGCAGCGATCGAAGATAAGATGAAAGAGCTTGCTGAGAAGAAAGTTTGACATCGTCAAAACCTGCTCAACTAAAGCTAATATGAGCGATAAATGTAAAGATGACGATCTAAAAACAAGAGATCCCTAAAAAAAAGAATTCCCAGATGGCGAAGTGAGTAGTTACTCGCAAGGCGATTTTGAAAGATCTTTGCCGTGCACCACACCTGCCAAATACTAAATTTTTAAGATTTTTTTAAGCTTACACGCGTAGCTGGGGCATATCTTGGCGGTGATGAGAATCGCGAGATGCTAACAAGGGTTTACGGCACAGCATATGCAGACAAAGAGAGCCTAAAAGAGCACATCCGCATCATCGAAGAGGCTAAAAAGCGCGACCACAGAAAGCTTGGCGTCGAGATGAAGCTATTTACATTTGACGACGAAGTGGGTGGCGGCCTACCGATCTGGCTACCATACGGCGGACGCTTGAGATCAAAAACTAGAGCAAACTTTTCATACAAAGCTCACCGCGACCGTGGCTACGAGCCAGTGCGTGAGCCAGAGCTTTTAAAAGCTGACGTGTGGAAAAAGAGCGGCCACTACGCAAACTATAAAGAAAAATATGTACTTTACGACTATTGACGACGTGGAGTATGGCATAAAGCCGATGAACTGCGTTGGTCACATCAAGGTTTATCAAAGCGACATCAGGTCTTACCGCGATCTACCGCTTAAATTTTTTTCGAGTACGGTGTGGTGCATCGTCACGAAAAAAAGCGGTGTACTTCACGGACTTTTCAGGGTTCGAGATTTGCGCAAGATGACTCGCATATCTTTTTGTATGCCAAGCCAGATCAAAGAAAATATCCTAGAAATTTTAAAATTCGCCGGCAAGATAATGGAGAATTTTGGCTTTAACTACGAGATGGAAATTTCAACCAAGCCAGCCAAAGCGATCGGTGGCGATGAAATGTGGGGAAACTGCGACCAAAGCACTAAAAGAAGCCCTTGATGAAAATGGCTTTAAATACGGCATCGACGAGGGCGGTGGCGCATTTTATGGACCAAAGATTGACATTAAAATCACTGACGCGCTAAAGCGAAAATGGCAGTGTGGCACTATCCAAGTGGACTTTAACCTACCAGAGCGCTTTGATCTCAGGCTACATCGATGCAAACAACGAAAGACAGCGCCCTGTAATGCTTCACAGAGCCTTGCTTGGCAGTTTTGAGAGATTTATAGGAATTTTACTTGAGCACACTGCTGGTGAGTTGCCATTTTTCATCGCTCCTACGCAAGTCGTCATCGTGCCGATTAGCGACGCGCATTTAGACTACGCAAAAGAAAATTTTCACGCGAGCTAAGAAAGATTAACGTCGATAGCGAGATCGCAAGTAAAAAAATGAGAGTTTAAATAAAAAGAATAAGAACGGCAGAAAAAAACAAAGGGTGCCTATGATAGTCGTGCTAGGAGACAACGAAGTAGCGAATAAGAGCGTTGCATTGCGCGACAGACAGGCTAGAACGCAGAGCGATATGAGCTTGGCGGGAATTTATAAATTTAACGAAGGAGAAACTTAGTGAGGTACATTTTTTGAGTAAGGAAAATGAAGTATTGCTCAATGAGGACATAAGGGCGAGAGAGGTAAGATGTGTAGGAGATGATGGCACTGCGTATGGTGTCATCTCAAGAGATGAGGCTTTAGAGATCTCAAATAGGCTTTGGGCTTGACCTGGTGCTTATAGCACCAGATGCGAAGCTCACCAGTTTGCAAGATAATGGACTATGGTAAATCCCGTTATCAGCAAGAGAAAAAGCAAAAAGAGGCCAAGAAAAAGCAAAAACCATCGAGATAAAAAGAGATAAAACTCTCTGTCAAGATCGCCCAAAAACGATATAAACTACAAGGTTAAACACGCAAGCGAGTTTTTTGCAAGATGGCAAAACACGTTACATTTCGTGTCTTTTTAAAGGGTCGCGAGATGAGTACTCCAGAAGCTGGTGTAGCTATGCTTTGAGAAGGTCTGGGAAATGATAAAAAAATGAAGCTGATCGCGACAAAGAGCCTATAATAGAAGGTCGTTATGTAAATATGCTTGTAACTCCAAAAAAAGGGTTAAATTTCTCACAAAGAGCAGGCTAAGGCTTGCTCTTTTTATTAAATTTCTAATACAAAAAAACTCACAAATAACTATTTCTCAAAAAAATTCTATCATTTTTTTATATGTGTTAAATTTACGCAAAGGCGTTTGCAGGGTTGATATACCTTATGGTTAAATTTGATAGGCAAAATTTGGATGTGGTTTAAATTTAGTAAATTTCTTTGTCTTTACTTGCTGGAATTTGCCCGCTTTGTTATCGTTCGCATGGGTGTTATGCTGAAAATAATCTAGGCAAATCGACTTTCTTGCGAGCTTACAAATTTTTAATGCTTGCGTGAGTGTTTTTAAGCTAAATTTTGCCTAATATCTAGCTAAATTTGGTAATGGGATATTGCTTTTAATAATACTTTTTACAAAAAAAGCTTTGACTACTCTTGGTTTTATGTGGCGACCAAATTTGACGAGAAATTTGCTTTGTTCGTGGATTAAATGGAGCAAATTTTAATTTTTACTTACTAGAATTTGCTCCATCCTTTTTCTGCCAACCATTACATGGGTGCTTTTGCTGAAATTCGACTAGGCAAGAGCTCGCCTGAAAGAGTAAATTTGATAACTTCTTGTGAATTCTTAAGTTTATGGTACTTGCGCTTAACATTTTTAAGTTAAACTCGCCTAGTAGCTGTATAAAGTTGCTAAAAATTCAGCTTGTTTATAGTTTAAATTTATAAAAGAGAATTTAGGCTGGATGAGCATAAATTTACTAAATTTTATAAGCCATTTCTTGGCAAAAATCAAATGCACTATAATCTGCTTGGATAAAATTTGAGTGTTTGCTCATTCTCTGTAAGGACTTCTTCATTTTGCCTTGCTATATCGATGCCAGCTAACACTATAAAAATTTCTCGCTCGCAACGCGCTTGCTACAAACTTTCTTCATCTTTAAACAGCCACACATAAACATACCACTCGTGCAATCAAGCAAAAGCATCCATGACAAAAACTTTCAAATTGTTTCACATTTCGCCACTCCACCATTTGCTACCACGCCAGCTTTTTTTGACAAAAATTTTCTATTAAATGCTCTAAAAAAATAGTAATCTGCTCGCCAACTTAGTGTAAATATTTTTAAACTTTAGGGCGAGCTTCAAATCCACATCTATCACACCGCCACGAATTTATCAAAACGAACGCTGCATAAAATACTTCAAACTAGCGTAAATTTGATAGTTTGTCAGTAAAATTTGCTATATAAAAAGCAAACTCTCTTTTAGCTAAAAAGTCCAAACTTATTTCATATTGATTTACGTCCAAACTTTAACTTGGACGTAATTTACAGAGATAAGAGCAAAATCAGCCCTACACATACCCTTGCTCTATCATCGCATCGGCCACTTTTTCTAAAGCCCGCGATATTTGAGCCAAGCACTAGGTTGCCCTCATCGCCAAACTCTTTACTAGTTTCGTAGCTTAGTTCAAAGATGTGATTCATAATGCCATGAAGTCTGCGATCGACCTCCTCGAAACTCCACGAAGTCATGCCAGCATTTTTGCATCATCTCAAGACCACTTGTTCCCACACCGCCAGCGTTTGCTGCTTTTTGCTGGAGCGAAGTAAAAATCCTTTTGCGCTAGCATGTACGTTTATCGCATCAAGCGTGCTTGGCATATTTGCGCCCTCAGCCACGAAGCGACAGCCGTTAGCGTAGAGCGTCTTGATGTCGACTAGGTGAAGCTCGTTTTGCGTCGCGCACGGAAACGCTCCATCGCACGGCACGTCCCACACGCCGTTTCTGCCCTCTTTGTACTCGCTCACGCTTACGTATTTTTGCGTTCGGTCTCAAATTTGACGTATTCGCTAAGGCGCGCGCGTTTTACTTCTTTTAGCTCTTTAAGTACGGCTAGATCGATGCCCTCTGCGTCGTAAACGTATCCGTTTGAATCAGAAACCGTGATAGGCAGCGCGCCTACTTGATAGAGCTTTTTCTACCGTGTATATGGCGACGTTTCCGCTACCGCTTATGCTGCATTTTTTTGCCCTCTAGTCCCAGTCCTGCTTTTTTTAGCATATTTTGCGTAAAATAGACCAGTCCGTATCCGGTTGCCTCCGTGCGCGCTAGGCTGCCGCCCCAGTTTAGGCCTTTGCCAGTTAGGATGCCGTCAAATCTGCCCGTGAGTTTTTTTATACTGCCCAAACATATAGCCGATCTCGCGCGCGCCCACGCCGATATCGCCTGCCGGTACGTCTACGGTGTTGCCGATGTGGCGGTATAGCTCACTCATAAACGCTTGGCAAAAGCGCATTATCTCGCCCTCGCTCTTGCCTTTTTGGATCAAAGGTGCTGCCGCCTTTTGCGCCGCCGATATTTACGCCCGTGAGCGAGTTTTTTGAAAATTTGCTCAAATCCTAGAAATTTTTAGCACGCCAAGATCCACGCTAGGATGCAGTCTGATGCCGCCTTTATAGGGAATCACGGCTGAGTTAAACTGTACGCGGTAGCCGTTATTTACCTGCGGTCTACCGTCGTCGCCCGTGTACGTGACGCGAAAGATCACCGTGCGCTCGGGTATCACGATGCGCTCTAGGATCGCGTGTTTTTTTGGTACTTGCTTTCTCTTTTTATAAGCGGCTCGAGGCTGTTTAGCACCTCGGTCGCAGCCTGGACAAAGACGCCTTGACCCGGATTGGTCTTTTTTTATCCACTCCATCGTTTTTTTCGATGTACTCGCTCATTTTGGCTCCTATTCGTCAAATTTTCGTAGTTGAATATTAACTCTCCTAGAAAAAAAATTTTTATTTAAATTTATTTTTTTATATTTTTTTATTTTTAGGCAATGAGCGTTACACATCGAAACCAAATTTATAAAAAGTGGTTTTTTTGTTTCGATCGCTGGGATAAATTATAAAAGAGATTTTTAGGCTAAAGCCTAATTTTTGCTACATTCATATGCCATCTCTTGCCAGAAAAGAAGGACTTTATCGTCTGCTTGGACAAATTTTAGGATTTGCTCGGTTGATGGCAGAGTTTCTTCATTTAGCCTTGCTATATCGATGCTAGCAAGTGCTATGAACAATTTCTCAAAGTCGCTTGCGATGCATCTACCGCAAAGCTCCTCATCTCCAAAGAGCCATGCATAGACCGCGCCACTTGTGCAATCAAGCAAAAAAATATCCACGGATCACCCATGGCAAAGACTATCAAACTTTAAAGGGCGAGCTTCACCTTGCCACCATTTGCCGCCGTACTCATCTATGCTATTTAGCCGTACTATCTCGCTTGCATAGTCACCTCGAGCCGAATTTGACATTGCACATTCAAAAATTTCCAAGGTCAAATTTGGCTTTAAAAAGCTTTGTAAATTTAGCTGGAAAAATTTATGCCAAGAGTTTCTTGTGCGTTTTTTAAGTGCTTGTGCGGTGGCTTTAACATCATTTTGAAGCAAGAGTCTCATGCCAGTCATACCCTCTTGCTCTAGTGGCAAGAGAAATCTGATCTAACTTTTGAGCGATTTCATCTAGCTTTTAAAAACATATCAGTCCTTTAATTTGCTAAATTACAGCAAATTCTATCAAATTATTTCAGGGAGCTTTTTAAATTTGACCCATTTGTCGCCAATTTGAGACCACAATCTTCATAAATTTAAGAAGCTGGCAGAGATAACTAAGAAAACTAGCAATCACTAAATGCGAGATGTTATAAAGGATTAATGATGAGGTAAATTGGCTTGGTAAAGCCGCGTAGCCCATAAAAGAGATTTATAACGACGCTAAAACATACGAGATTGAGGGCTTTCGCATGTGCATGAGCTCGCCACTTATAGTGGAGTGTAAAGAAATTTCTGAGCGGCGCAGCATTCAAAAAGTGGAGCAAAAGATAAAAAAATTAAATGAGGGTATGCCGCCCTAAAGACATGGTACAAGAATAGGTAAAACTATCTGGTGGCTAAAGCTTGGCGCATATCTCTAAACGCTAGTTTGCCTACGTGAGAGGGTGTGCTTTACTTTGGCACCGCTGGCAATAACGGACATCTCTATGCCGTTGAGGCAAAAGTGGCGAGGTGATATTTAAATTTAAAACAAGTGGCACGGAGCATTTTTCTCTTAGTTGGCGATCAAATTTTGCTCGCAAACCACAAAAAAATAAGCCAGTTTTGATAAGCACTAGAAATGGCTTGCTTTTTAAAAAGAGATAGAGTTTGAGAATTTTTAGGCTTGGTGTAGATCATGCTAGTAGACGCTAGCAGGTTTTTATACCATGGCAAATGACGGAGCTAAGACGTACGCAGTTTGCGCGAGGATTTAGCTTTTGGCGAAATGTATCGCCAAAGCTGTAGCGAGAGATAAAATTATCTCTTCTTTTTTATATCTTTTTATCGCCTCTACGATGACTTCTTCTAGATCGTCGTTTGGCTCTTTATTCATGTCGTCGTAGGTATTTTTCAAGGATAGTTTTTTAAGTTTTTTTCTCAACGTAGCTAGTATCGAAAAATCTCTTCTAAACTCCTTGCTTTTTGCTGATCGTTAGCAAAAATGGGATGATCGTTCGCACGCCCTCGATAGTAAATTCTTCAAGCGCTCTTTCAAGCTTATTTACCGCTAGGTCGTAATCAGTCGCCTTTACGATCAGCTTTTGCGATCAAAGAGTCATAAAAATGGCGGTATGGTGTAGTCTTTATAGACGTGGCTATCGACACGCACAGATAGCCAAAGGGCTGGGTAGTAGCCCTCGATCGTGCCTGGTGCTGGGATGAAATTCTCCCAGACATTTTCAGCCGTGATCCTTGCCTCTATCGCGTAGCCTCGTGGTTTGATGTCGCTTTGCTCGATCTCTGTACTCACCAGCTGCGATCCTTATCTGTCTAACGACCAGGTCGTGGCCTGTGATCTCTTCAGTGATGCCGTGCTCCACTTGGATACGGGTGTTCATCTCCATGAAGTAAAAAGTTATTGTAGTCATCTAGCAAAAACTCGATCGTTCCTACATTTGAGTAGCCCACAGCCTTTGCAGCGGCCACTGCGGTTACACCCATGATCTTTCTTAAATCTTTCGCTGATAGATGGGCATGGTGCGATCTCGATGATCTTTTGGTGGCGCCTTTGGATAGAGCAGTCGCGCTCGCAAAGGTGGATGATGTTGCCGTAGTTATCGCCTAAAAATTTGAAACTCGATGTGGCGAGGATTTACGACAAGCTTCTCCATAAAAACTTCATCGTTATTAAAGTAGGTCTTTGCCTCTCTAGTACACGACTCAAAGGCGTCTTGCATATCTTCTTCTTGCCAAACTTCTCTGATGCCACGTCCACCACCACCACCGCTTGCTTTTTAAAATGACTGGATAGCCGATACGTCTAGCGTGCTCTTTTTATGGCGTCCATGCTCTCGTCATTTAGCTTTTCTGTACCTGGAACGATTGGTATGCCGTTTCTCTTCATTAGGTATCTTGCGATATTTTTTTATCACCCATTTTTCTTATCACTTCAGCCTTTGGATCGATAAAGATAAGCCCAGCGTCCTCGACCGCCTTTTGCAAATTCGTAGTTTTTCGCTTAAAAAAAGCCGTATCCTGGGTGTATCGCGTCAGCTCCGCACTCTTTAGCAAGCTTTTACGATAGCTTTGGCATCAAGATAGCCTTTGATCGGATCTTCGCCCACTTGATAGGCCTCATCAGCGATCCTTACATGCAAGCATTCGCTGTCTGGTGCTGTGTAAATTCCTACGCTTTGGATGTGTAAATCCCTACAAGCTCTGACTATCCTAACTGCGATCTCACCACGATTTGCGATAAGAATTTTATGTATCATAGGCTATCCTTTTTTTGAGTTTTTGCTTATCATATAACTATTCGTTTTTATTTTTTTAGATAAATTTATTAAGTCTGGTTTTAAAATTTGAGTGCAAAAGGCTAAATTTACACTCAAAATTTTTTTCTATCTATTGATGATTTGTGGAAAAGGTGTGGCTAGGGCTTTTTTTGCTAAAAATCTTGCGACTCGATCGTGAAATTTGTAGCAAATCTTTGAATGCCCTCTTTTTTTATAAGCACGCCTTTGGATAGTAAAAAGGACTACATTTCCGCCTTGTTTGGTGTAGCGATATATCGAGTGCTCAGCTGTTGGCACACCATTTAGGTTTGAAAATATCGTGATATCAAGATAAATTTCATTTGCCAGCGGACCCTTTTTATAAGCCACTTTTAGCCCTTTTGCTTTTTAGCTCTTTTTAGATCATTTATTTTTTTGCTCAACTGCTTGCTCTGGCGTAGCGTCAAAGTTTAAGCGTATTTAGCGAGAGCATATAACTAAAACTATCTAGTTTCTCGCCAGGGAGCAAATACTCCTGTGTGAATAAATCTGGCACAGGCTTGGCTGAATATGCTAGTGAATATAGTCTATTGTCAAATTTTATCTGCATCGGCTCAAAGTATTGAGTCGCTGCAAGCAAGAGTGCTGGCAAAGCGATAAATGCTAAAAATTTTCTTCATCAAATTCCCTTAAAATGGATTTACTATCATGACCCAGATAATGATAAGCATCGCGATAGTTGGCACTTCGTTGTAAGCTCTAAAGAAGATGCCACTTTTGTTACAGCGTTTTTTCTTTGAGCTGCTTCATGTAGCGTCCAAGGTCTAGGGTGATAGATAGCCATTAAGATGACAACCAAAAATTTCTAACATGGATGTGACCAGTTTTTTTATAAGATCAGGCATCGCGATAAGTATCAAAAATGCCAGTGAAAAAAATGAGCCAATGAGTGCGACCCAACCGATGTAGTGATACATCTTATACTCCATCACTTCGACCACTTTTTACAAAGTCTGGCTTATCCATGTTTTTCTACGTGATAAACGTAGAGCCTTGGCTGATAAAACAGCACTGCCATCCACGAGATGAAAAAAACAAATAGTGGAGGTATTTTTAAGTAAAGATAATATTCTGCCATAACGTCTCCTTATCTAAAAAGTATCTCTTTTCTAGCTTCAAATTCAGCCTTGCTGATCGCACCATTCTCAAAAAAAGCTCGTAAAAAGCCTTTTTAAGTCCTCTTCTTTATCTTTTTAGTTTTAGTCTCTCTTTTAGCTCGACTTTTTTTGTAAATTTTTTCTCGACATAAGCGCCAACTAAAAATGCATCGATGATCCACCAAATGCCCCCAAATAGCCAAGAATAAATAACCAATGAGAATGATTTGCAAAAGAGTAACCGATAAAAAAATAGTCCCATCATCAAAAAGCCAGTGATAAATTTACCAAGGTGAAATTCTATGCGCCCCAAGCCAGCCAGTAAGTAGCCAAAGAGCGTATGCGACGTAGATATTATTTCCCACTCTCTCCTTTTTCTAAAACTTTGCCAAAGTATCATCACGACGCAAAGATCGATTATCACGTCAGCGAAGTTAAAGACCGCAAAGTTAAACCACTTGTGCCCAAAAGACGTAATCCACGACGCCGCCATGGATAAATCTATCTGTGATATTTGAGCTACCAGCTCCTAGCAAAGCTCCAAGCCAAATGGCATGCGAGCAAAGCAGTTTTTTTCTCAACAACTAGATAGACAAAAAAACGCCTAAAAATGAGGGCGATCTGGATAAACTCAGCCACTCATCTAAAAAGGCAAACATCGAAAAATGCAACGCCCTTATTATATGTAAGCACTAGCGAGAAAAACTCGCCCTCCCACGAAAAAAACCATCTATAAATATCATTTTTTTATCGCTTGATCAACGATAAAAAAATAATAAAAAAACGCTATGAAAAAAATTTAACCAAGCTTTTTACGCATTTAGGGGCTTTTTACAAAAACTTTCTCAACTTCATCCATGCGTTTTTTTCAACTAAAGTTTGATTTTTTTACCTTCAAGCAAAAGTCTGATCAAATTTTTCAGTGCCAGAGTATCTAAATAGCGATCTTATGCCCTCTTTTGCGAGGCTAGCCTCAAGCTCTTTTAGCCCCTCTATCTTATCAAGCGGCTTTTTTCTCTGTGATCTTTACATTTAGCAGTAATTTGTGGATATGGCTTTAGCTCACCAAAAACTTTCGCTAGCTTTTTTTACCTTTTTAAGCATCATCGCAACAACTTGCATTGAGGTAACAAGGCCGTCGCCAGTTTTAGCGTAGTCGTTAAATATCACGTGACCGCTTTGCTCACCGCCGTAATGTATGCCATTTTCTTTCATCATCTCAAGCACGTATTTATCGCCTACGTTTGAGCGAAGTAATTTGATCTTATGAGCTTTTAGATAGTCATCAAGTGCGGCGTTACTCATTACCGTAGCCACGATGGCTCCGCCTTTTAGCGCCTTTTGCTCGTGCAAAAAAATGCAGCCAACGAGCCAAGTATCGCATCGCCATGCACAACTTCGCCGTTTTTCGTCAACTACTACAAGCCTATCAGCATCGCCGTCAAATGCAAAGCCGATGTCGGCACGAAGCCTTTTTACTTCGCTTGCTAGATCTTCTGGATGAAGCGCGCCACAATTTTTGGTTAATGTTGCTACCATTTGGCTCGTCGTTTATGACGATAACATCAGCTCCAAGCTCGCTAAATACAGTTGGTGCGACCTTGTAAGCAGCTCCGTTTGCCACGTCTAAAACTACTCGTAAATTCTTTAAATGTAGCTCTTTTGGGAATGAATTTCTGATCTGCACGATATATCTGCCGATAACATCATCGATCCTCTTGTTTGCGCCGATCTCTGTCATCGTTTTTTTGGGCGTTTGCGATGAGCTCGTCGTCGTAAAATATTTTTCTATCTCGGCTTCTATTTTTTTCATCTAGTTTGTTGCCAAAGCTATCAGAAATTTGATGCCGTTATCGTAGTATGGGTTGTGTGAGGCGCTTATCATTATGCCAGCGTCACAGCGCATATTTTCTGTTAAAAATGCAATCGCAGGCGTTGGCATAGGCCTATTTGAAGGACGTTGTAGCCAACTGCAGTTAGCCCCGCAACGATGGCGGTTTCGATCATATAGCCGCTCTTTCTAGTATCTTTTTCCAACCAAAATCACATTTGTCGCTGAAGTCTTTCTAAAATAAATTCCCAGCTGCCATTGCAAGACGCATAGATGTTTGAGCTGAGAGCTTTTCGCCTGCCTTGCCACGAACACTCATCTGTTCCAAATAGTTTCATCAATTTATCCTTTTTTTATTATAAAATTGTGCTATTTTTATCAGAAATTACCTAATTTAAAAATCTAGAAATTTTACTTTCATTAAGGATGACTTAAATTAAGGTTAAATTTATTATATCTTTAATATAATCACCGACTAAAATTATTCAAAAAGGTATATTATGGCAAACCATAAATCTGCTGAAAAAAAGAGCTAGACAAACTATAAAAAGAACAGAAAGAAATAGATTTTACCGCACAAGACTTAAAAAAACATCACAAAAAGCAGTGCGTGTAGCCGTAGAAGCTAGAGATCTAAATGCTGCAAATGAAGCTTTTAAAAAGTTGCTAACAAAAAGCATCCATAGCTTCGTAAGTAGAGGCTTTTTTTGAAGAAACAAACTGCTGCTCGCCGTGTTAGCCGCCTTGCACAATTAGTAAATACTCTAAAAAGCTGCTTAACTTATAAAATTTGAATGTTTGCTGATAAACTTCATCCATTTTTTTGGATCGCTATAATGAGACTTTCTGCGCTTCTTAGCGATCCAAATATAGCAAACGATATCGAAAAGATGACAAAGCTCTCAAAAGAGCAATCATCTATCGAGCCAGTCGCAACTGCTGCAAAAAAATATCTACAAATTCTAAACGACATCGACGAGAACAAAGCCCTGCTTTGAGGACACTGAACTTGGCGAGCTTGCAAAAGATGAGCTTAAAAATTTAGAAATTTTCAAGAGAGAAGCTTGAAGAAGAGATCAGAAATTTTACTTCTTCCAAAAGATCCAAACGATGATAAAAAAATATTTTTTAGAAATTCGCGCAGGTACTGGTGGCGATGAGGCTGCACTATTTGTTGGAGATCTTTTTAATGCTTACATTAGATATGCGGAGCTTCGAGGATATAAATTTGAGATCGTTAGCCAAAGCGAGGGTAACACTGGCGGCTTTAAAGAGATCATAGTGCTTATAAAAGGTAAAGGTGCTTACTCGAGGCTATAAATTTGAAGGTGGCACGCATAGAGTTCAGCGTGTGCCAGAGACCGAGAGCCAGGGCAGGGTGCACACTTCGGCTGTTACTGTGGCTATCATGCCAGAAGTCGAAGATAGCGAGATTGAGATCAATCCAAACGATATAAGAGTCGATGTTATGAGAAGCTCAGGCCACGGTGGCCAGTCGGTAAATACAACCGATAGTGCAGTTAGGATCACACACATACCAACAGGCCTTGTCGTGACAAACCAAGATGGTAAAAAGCCAACACAAAAAAACAAAGAAGCTGCGATGAAGGTGCTAAAGGCTAGACTTTATGAGCTCCAAGAGCAAGAGAGGCTTGCAAAAAGAGACTAGTGAGCGAAAAGAGCCAAGTTGGCACCGGAGATCGTTCTGGTAGGATAAGGACATACAACTATCCGCAAAACCGCATAAGCGATCACCGTATACGTTTAACACTTTACCGCCTTGATGCGATTATGGCTGCGGGATTATTTGACGAGATCGTCGAGCCACTTATTACGCATTATCAAGCAGAAGCTATGCTAGAAGCTGGTATTTAAACTTTTCAAATTTTTACTTCAAATTTTATAATTTATTTCTTTACTTAAAAAAATATTAGTTTAGTTTAAAATACTTTTAAATTTACCAAACTTTAAAAGCCAAATTTACAAGAATTTTATAAAAAAATAGATATTTAGAAGTAGTAGTTAGTAATATTTTTTTCTCGTTTTTTTAAAAAAATAATATAAATTAAATTTTTAGATTTTATTTCTCAAATAGCGATTTCTAGGGCATTTAAAAAGTATAAAATTTTTATTTTTTTGATATTATAATTTTTGTATAAATGGTTTTAAGTTTTGCTTAATAATTTTTACCTTACAATTTCACCATAATTTAATTCAAAAGAAGGAGACAAAATGTCAATAAGTGCAAGAAATCAACTAAATGTTGAGATCACAGAGGTAAGAACAGGTACGGTAAATTCGCTAATATCTGCTAAGCTTGCAGGCGGTGAGGTGCTAAAAGCAACTGTTACGGTTGATAGTGAAAAAGGTCTTGATCTTAAAGTTGGTAAAAAAAGCTATATTTTTTTATTCAAAGCTTCAAGCGTTATCGTTTCAAAAGATGACAGCATCAAGCTTTAGTGCAACAAAACCAAATCAAAGGTGTTGTTAGCGAGATAAAAAGACGGAGCTGTAAATGCTGAAGTTATTATCGATGTAAATGGAAGTAAAATTTCTGCTATCATCACAAGAGAGTCAGTTAGCAGCCTAGCATTAAAAAGCAGGAGATAAAGTAACTGCAATTATCAAAGCAACTCAAATCATAGTTGGTGTTAAATAATTTACGGAGCAATTTTTGCTCCGTTCTTCTAAACAAAAATTTCATTCTTAAGCTAAAATCTAAAAATACTCTAAAAATTATCAGCCAAGTTATAAATTTAAAGAAGTCGTAGTGAATATTTTTTTAAAGCTATTTACTTAAGAAATTTTATAGCTAAAATTTATATTATTTTTTTACTTTTATAGTCTATCTGCCATTTTTAAGCAGAGCGTAGCACGTCAAAAGTTTACCACGCAAAGCGGCCTAAATATCAAAACAAAAGCCCAAGTCATGAACTCCCAAACAGCTATACCTATACCAAATTTGATATGCAGCTGGCGAGATCACTGGTGGCGTTCACGGAGCCAGCCGTCTAGGGTCAGTTGTGATAACTGACCGCTTGACATTTTGCATAATCGCTGCTGAGACTATCGGCTAGAAAGAGGTGGCAGGCGTTTGCTTGACACTATAATCTTTAAATCTATAAACTCCGTTTTTTTACTCGTTCAAAGTACTTTCTTCTCTTCAAGCAACTTAAAACGTGCTTATCACGGTTGGTTTGCTTTACATTTAGCTTTTTCGCAAATGTCTGAAATGTTTAAGCATAATAAAGCCATTTTCATCACAGCTTTTTAACTAGCAAATGTATAATTTCTACCTTTTTTCTCGCCAATTATTGCCTTATAAATTTCTTCATTCATACTAGCTCCAAATTTCTATATCCTATTGCCACGCACCAAAGCGCGCCACATAAGAATGTACGATCATCACAGCTGCACTTCCTGCATCTTTTGCCGCCTTTGCTAGGGGCGTGATAGTCTGGGCTTGCAAGATCAGTTACTCGCTCTAAGCCAGAGTTTAGGCACTCGCAAACTAGCACAAATGCCATGCTAAAGATCAAAAAAATAGATTAAAAAAACAAGGTCAAAATTCCCAAAAAAATAGCGAGATCGTAGTTACCAAAAAAATATAAATTTCTATTCGAAAGCTCTTTTTCATTTTTTTAGAAATTTCAGCCAAGCCCTCTCTTGCATAGCCAAAATTTTTAAAAATTTATACTCTGGCTGGTTTCTCATAATTTTCCTTTTTGCGATTTTTTTGGCATAATTATAATTAAAAAAAGGATGAATGTGAAACTTATTAGCTGGAATGTAAATGGCCTTAGAGCACTTGTAACAAAAAGATGGTTTTTGCATGGCTTACGGAGCAAAAAGCCTGATTTCCTGGCACTTCAAGAGATTAAAGTTAAAGAAAGTGATGTGCCAAAAGAAATTTATAACCTTGGCTTTAAAGATATAAGCGTAAACTCAGGCGAGAGGTCGGATACTCTGGTGTGATGAGCCTAGCAAATTTGACATTTCTACACAAAAGGCAGCCTTCTTTGATGACATGGAGGGGCGTGTTTTTGGAGCATAGATTTGGCGATATTGTACTTTTTTTAATATCTATTTTTCCAAACGGACAAAAAGGATGACGAGCGCCTAGCCTATAAAAATGGACTTTTACGAGAAATTTCTAGCTTACTGCAAAGAACTTGTAAAAAAAGCGGTAAAGAGGTGATATTTTGTGGCGATGTAAATACCGCTCACCGCGAGATCGACCTTAAAAACCCAAAGGCAAACTCTAAAACTTCAGGCTTTTTGCCTATCGAACGAGCATGGATAGATGAGGTGCTAAAAAGTGGCTTTATAGATACCTTTTAGATCTATAAATGGCGATATTACGGACGCTTATTCGTGGTGGAGTTACCGCTTTAACGCAAGGGCAAAAAAATGTCGGCTGGAGGATTGATTATTTCTTCATTTCACAAGGATTAAAAAGATAGGCTAAAAGATGCATTTATCTTGCCAGAGATCACAGGCAGCGATCACTGCCCAGTTGGGATAGATATAGAAATTTAGCCACTATTCCATTCTGCGAGGCTTGCCCAGCAAGAAACCTTGTGCGTAAGGTATTCCAAAGTACTTTTGATTTGGTTTAGTACTTTCTTCTGAGCTTGCGAACTCGGCTACTATTTTGTAGCCTTGTTTTTTGCAAAGCTTACGATGGTTTCTACTAGAACTCTAGCATTTTCATCAAATGGAAGCTTTTTTTGATTATCGAGCCGTCTATTTTTTTATGGTGTCTATATCAAGCTCCAAAATTCGGTAATAGTTTGAGTATCCTGAGCCAAAGTCATCAATCGAAATTTCTACATCCATAGCCTTTGACGCGTTTTTATGAAAGAATTTACCGCAACATAGTCGCTAAGCTCTTCGCTCTCAGCATTTCGAAACAAATTTTATTAGGATCTTTGCACTCGATTAGTTTATTTTCTATAAGCTCTCTCATACTAGCATCAGCAATATCGGTAATTGATAAATTTATCGAAAACATATAATCTGGATATCTTTTAGCAAGATCAAACGCAAGACTTATCACCTTTTTGGTTATTTGCGGATATAGTTGCGTTTTCATGGCAATATCTAGAAATCTGCCCGGATAGTGTATCTTTCCATTTTTGATCAATTATACGAACTAAAAACTTCATAATATTTTTGCTTCAGTTTCATTTTTCTTCTAAGTTAAAGATACCTTGTGCTTCTACTATGACTCTATCGTTTTTCTAACGCATCTTCGATTAGCTGAACTGCCAGCTGGTTTTTTTGTGATATTTCATCTCAATGGCGTCATTTTTCTAGATAGTAGTAAATATTGCTACCATTTTTCTATTGCGAGCTGATTTGCAAGGACTGATTGCATTAGGCGGTTAGTTTTGTGGGGTATCGTTTGGCAATGAAACACCAAATACTATCTTTATGCCTGGTAAATTTCTCAAATTTTTCATCAATAGCAACATTTATTCTATTTGAACTAAAATATTCTCTAATATATTCAATATCTCTTACGATATTATCGCCTTCATACCATATGTAAAATGCGTCATCTTGAAATCTAAATAGCTTTGCTTTTTATCTCAGAAGTATCTATGCAAAGCTTTTAGTGTATCAGCTACTGCTTTTTAGCATTGCATCGATAATCTTAGTTTGATAAAAAGAATCTTAGAAATTTTAAAAATTCTTAATGCTTAAGCAAATGAGCACTCCATCTTTTTGTGCGTCTAAAATTTCAGTTAAAAGCAAAGTAGTTGCCAAAGCCTGTTAGCTTATCGATTGAAGATTGTATTTTTTTATTTGTTCATTTTTTTGGGTTAGCTCGTTTAGTATCAGCATCTCTTTAGTCCCTATCAAGCTTTTACGGCTATGTAGCCTTCAAATTTATTTTTAAAGAAAAAAATGGTGAGAAATTTACCTTTTTCATATAAAAAAAATCACCGCTTTTTTTGTTCTGCTTATAAGCTCATTGCTCTCCCAAGGTAGAGATTTTTTTGCACAGCCTCTTTTATGGATTCATAAAAGCTTTGTGGATGCATATATGATTTTTAGTATTCTAGGATTTTTTTACCGATTACATCCTTTAGTTTGTAGCCAGTTTTTTTCTTCAAAGGTTTTTATTTACGTATGAAAATTCTATTGTCTTTGTCACAATAGACAATAGAGCTATGATCGTTTTCAATTGTAGAACTTAGGAGTTTTATCTGTCTTAAGCGCCCTGAGGCTATTTTTAATTTGAAAGAGGCCAAATGTACAAAAATATTATAAATGTAAGTAAGCAAATTGACTGAGCTATTTTTTTGTATTATCCACCGCATTAGAGTGAAAATTCTAGGATTTTTATCTCTAGAAATTTCTCTAGCATATTATCAAGATGTAGCTCTTTTGCACTATTTGAGATTGTATGTAAAGTTTTTGTAGCTTTGAGTTGCATAGAGTATCTTGTCTAATACATTTTTGAGCTTTTTTTGGTTATCTTTATACTCGTTTTTTATACATTTTTTTATTTGCTTTGAAATTTCATCTATTGCTTCAGAACTAAGCATCAAAGCACCTTTTTATCGCATAAAATATAGGCTCAAAGCTTATTTGGAAGTGCGAGATTTTTGTATTTCATATTGACTTATTTGGATATAAGAATCTATAGATGAGTTTACATAAGCTGATCTTTGTAAAAAAATACTTTTTTTACTAAATACATCTCTTATGTTTTTGTAGGTCTTTTTTTATTTCATTTTGATGAAATAACAACATCTCATCACTAATCATTGAAAGGTTGCTCAAATTTGTATCAAAAAGAATTTATGTCAGCATTGAGTTTGTCGTAGTTTGAGATATCATAAATATTATTTAAAGAAAAAAAGTTATCTCATTGTCTATAAATTTTAGATTTAAAAATCCCGTCATCAAATTTATGAGCCGTATCAATGGCTATATTTGCTTTTATATAAAAAAATGCACTAATGAAAAAAATATAGCTACTAATACGCTAAGTATGGTTCTTGTTCGTTTAGTACTCATTTTAATATCCTAGGCTTTTTTTACCATTTAATGTCAGAAAAAAATGAGTATAAAGCATCAATTTCATCTTTGCTAAGATCATATCCTAGCTGATAGTTACCAATAAAAGCTTATAGCCTCTTTTTAGATCGTTTATCTCTCCATGAGATAAATATGGAGCAGTTTTTGTAATATTTCTTAGTGATGGCACTCTTCTTAATCTTTTGCTTGTATCTAAGGCAGAAATTCTTTTCTCGGCCAATATCTTGTGTCACATTCCTCCTAAATTTCTACCATTGTGACAAGCGGCACAGCCTATATTATTAAATATCTCAAATCCTTTCTTTTGCACTATCATCTATGGCATTGTTATCACCTGATATAAAAACGATCAAATGGCGAATCAACACTTAAGACAGCCTTTTTCGAACTCAGCTATTGCATCTGCAATATTATCAAAATTAATTCCGTCATTATAAATTTTTTTAAATAAAATTTTGTACTCAGAGATGTTATTTACAGAATCCACTATCTTGTCATTATCTGAGTTTAGTTCTATTCTAGAGGTTATAGACTCTTTTTACTTGATCTTTTAAATTGCTAATCTTTGCATCGCTATAAAATAGATAGTTTGCTGCAGCATTTAATATGGTTGGAGGATTTAAAGTGCCTTTTTTTCCATGCTATCTTGGTTGCTTCCGCTTAAATTCCAATACAAGTTGTGACAAGTTTGACAAGAGTAGTTTTTCATTTGGGCTTAGTCTTTTTGTCAAAAAAAGAGTTTTTTTGCCAAGCAGAGCCTTTTTCTTCATTATATTTTTACTACTGTGAGAGGTTTGTAGGATTCATATTTACAAAAATGAAATCGTGATGATAAATAGACAAAAGTATAACGCCCTTCATAACGCCCCCTAAATTTCTAATTTTTCTTTTTTTATATCAGCAGATTTTACTGATTTTTTTATATAGTACATTATTTTTATTGTTTTTTTGAAAGTATGATACAATTCGCTCGATTTAGAAAAATATTTATATTTCAGGGAGGAGAAAGTCATGAAAAAAAGGCTTTACGATGATTGAGTTGATCTTCGTGATCGTTATATTGGGTATATTAGCTGCGGTTGCTATACCAAAACTAGCTGCAACAAGGGATGATGCAGAGATATCAAAAACTGCTTCAAATATACAAACACTTATTTCGGACTTGGGTTCTTACTACACTTCACAAGGTGAATTTGCTACTGATTCGGATATTAAAGAAGCTGTCAAAAATGTCAAATGTAAAAAAATACCAGTAAAAGCAAAAAGATGATGAGTGTTTAGAAGTACGTCCTGGAAATAATACTACTGGTGAGATAGGAATAACTATAAAAAAACAGGCGGTCTTTGCAAACAAGTTTGGGGCTTGCCAGGCTTAGTAGATGTTAAAGCCTTAATCGAAAGTACTACCGACAACAAGACAGCTAATACGCTTAAATTGGCGGCATGGGCATAAAATATAAATAAAATTTAGCAAGGTATTTTTCCTTGCTTTTTTATGATTTTTAGCTTACTAAATTTTCTAATATAACAAAGCCTGATAGAAATACAAATTTCTCTTTTTATACAAATAATTTATATACATAAAAATAAAAAGCTTTCTAAGATTTAATGCGTTGCCAAAAGATATCAAATCTTAACTTCTACTAAATAGGCAATGGCTTTTTTATTAGAAATTTAATTGATTTTTATCCTTTACAAATTTCTAAAGATAAAAAAACGTAAAATCAAACCATGGATTTACTAAAAGACCCGCTAAATAAGCTCATCATTTCGCTTTCGCTTCCAGCTGGCACCGCAATGATGTTTAATACTCTTTATAACGTTACTGGTACATTTTTTTGCAGCAAAAAAATTTCTACTCTTGCCGTAGCTGGTATGGCTATGAGCTTTTTGCTTTTATCTAAGTATTGTAGGCATTGGGCTTGGTTTTTGGCTCAGCACTAACTGCGCTAATAGGCAATAGTCTTGGAGCAGGAAAAGTAAAAATGGCTAAATTTATGCAGCAAATGGAATTATCTTCGTGCTAGTATTTGCTATTTTTTTATGGGGTTTTTGTGGCTATTTTTTTAGCACCGAATTTGCTCGCTTTTTTTAGGAGCTGATCATCGCTATTTAAAAGAGGCGCTTGATTACGCAGGTGTTATCTTTCTTGCTGCACCATTTTTTTCTTGATTATCAAATCTCTAAACGGCGTGCTTGTGGCACTTGGAGATACAAAAAGTTACCGCAATTGGCTATTTTTATGGCCTTTTTATCAATGCATTTTTTTGCTACTTTTTTGCATTCATTTTGGGTCTTGGTGTAAAAGGACTTGCTCTAGCAACAGCTAGTGTTCAGCTTTTTGGGCATGATCTACCTTTTTGTAAAAAGTTAAAAAAAGCTAAGATGATCGAGCCAAGAAAATTTAAGCTATTTTTGTGCCAAATTACAGCATTTGGGCAAAGATTACAAAGCAAGCTCTACCAGCTTGTTTGAACTATCTATCGATGTCGCTTGGTTCACTTGTGCTTTTTAAAATTTATAAGCTACTATGGCGTAAATGCCGTAGCAGGATATGGTATAGCTTTTAAGGATAGAGCAAATTTTGGTATTGCCGACCATTGGTATGGCCGCAGCAGTTTTAAGTATCGTTTCAAGAAACTATGGCGCTAAAAATTTTAAAAGAGCTAAACAATGCTATAAAGTTTCACTTCTTTTTTTACTTATTTATTGTGCATTTGCTTGTGTTTTTATTAGATTTTTTTGGTGAAGATATGATAAGAATTTTCTGATGATACGCCGGTAGTTTTGGGAATAGCAGGGCTTTATCTTGGTATACATTCTCTTGCTTACGTAGCTTATGGCACGATAAATGTCTCAGGCAGCACTCTTCAGGCCATAAAACGCCCAGTGGCCATCTTTTTGCTAAATGGATTTAGGCAATTCGTACTTCAAGGATCACTTTTTTTACGCAGTAGTTTTTTTATTTTTGGTCTTGAGATAAAATTTATATGGCTAGCTCTATTTTTTTAGTGTCTATCTCACAGCCATTTGTTTCGTCTTTTTGGACGCTTTATCAGTTAAGAAGGGCTACTGGCGTAAGCTTTTTAAATTAAAACAAAAAAAGCAAAAAAAAGCAAAGTGAAGCAACTAAGATTATGCTAGCTCCGCCTGTTAGGTTAAAATAAAAAGCTAATAAATAGACCGCTAAAACAAAAAAACGACTGAAAAGATAGTGGAGATTAACATCATCAGTCCAAGTCTTTTTGGCAAAAATTTGTGCTAAATATGGCGGTATAGTAAGAAGAGCGATGACTAGAATCAGCCCAACAACACGAATCGTAGCCACCACACAAAGTGCCATCATGCACACTAATAAATAGTGAAAAAAATGTTGTATTTACGCCGCGCAACTTTGCAAACTCTGCATCAAAAGCTAATAGCTACAAATTGACGATAAAAAGAGCAATGAGTGCTAAAAAAATAAGATATCTAAAAATACTCATAAATGTTATATCTTGCCCGCTTACTGCTAAGATAGAGCCAAAGAGATAACTCATAAGGTCGGCATTGTATCCCGGAGTTAAATCGATAAAAAAATGATACCAATAGCCATGCCAAATGCCCAAATAGCACCGATAACTGAGTCGATGTTGGTTTTATCTTTTAGCGTGATAGTAGCGATTATAAGGGCTAAAAAGAGTGAAAATATACTAGCGCCAAGAAGTGGTTCAAGCGAGAAGAAAAAAAGGCAAGTCCGATGCCGCCATACGCTCCGTGCGCGATGCCGCCAGCGATAAAAGTCATTTTATTTATAACAACGAGCGATCCTATGAGCCCACAAATGATACTAACTAAAAATACCAGCAATAAAGGCATTTTTGCATAAAATTTAACTCTAAAAATTTCACTCATTTTTATCTCTTTAGCTTAAAAACATTACTTTTTGATTTTTGCACTCACATTCGCCAAGTGCGATCTCGACATCGCAAAAAAATGGCTATGAGATTTTGCCAAATGCTCTATCAAATTCTCTTTTGCGGTATCTTCATGAGTTTTTATGAATATGTAAATTTTTACTCACATAGGCGATTTTTTTGTAGCATAATTTAGTACGATATTTAGATCGTGACTTACCAAGACTACGCCAACACCGCTTGCATTTATATTTTTTTAGAAATTTCATACATTTCAGCCTGACCTTTGTGTCGATACTAGCTGTTGGCTCGTCTAAAACGAGAACCTTTGCATTTGCACAAAGCGCTCTTGCGATATATACACGCTGTCTTTGGCCACCGCTTAGCTCACCAATTCTAGCGCTTGCGGATCTTTTCATGCCAACTTTCTCAAAGGGCACCAAGAGCCATTTGTTTCTCATCTCGCGAGTAAAAACCAAAAATTTTTCTTTATCGATTAGCCCCATTAAAACTACTTCTAAAAACCATCATTGGAAAGCTTTTGATTTGAGAGGAAAGTACGAGGGCACATAACCTATAAATTTACTGACTTCACTTGGCTCTTTTCCAAAGAGCTTTATCTCGCCACTTTGAGGCTTAAGTAGTCCTAAGATAAGCTTTTAAAAAGCGTGCTTTTTGCCACCACCATTTGGATCGATGATAGCTAAAAAAACTCATCGCTACTATAATCTAAATTGATACCTTCTAAAACCACTTGCTTATCGTAGCTAAAGTTTAAATTTCTAATTTTTTTATAATTTCTTTCAAAACAGACTCTTTTGCGTAAATGTCGTAGTAAAAAAATAAAAAGCCCAAGCCAAAGCATAACGCTAAGAGCCATAAATTCGGCATAGATTTTTAAACTTTTTTTAACTTAATGTTTGTGCTCTCATTTATCTTGACTTTTAAAAAAACAGCCGCTAAAAAAATATCACTGCGCTCATGCCAAGCGCCATAAATAGGCCACTTATAACGCCTGCAAAAGTAGCTGCCTAGCTCATTTGCTAGCACAAAGACAAGTATCGTGCCAGGACAAGGAATAAGTGCCGCAGCAGCCGCAACCAGCCATTCTTCTTTGTTTTTTTGGTTTTTTTGTAATGCAGATATTACAGCCACAGTCGCTAGTAAATTTCTGTATTTTTTTACTCAAATTACGGCTTAAACTTGAGCTAAAAAAATATAAAATTTATTTAACTCTTTTTTGCTTGAAAGATAAATTTACGACCTTTTTATAAAGCATAAAAAAATCGCTACAAAAAAAGATAACAATGCCAGAAAAATGCTGTTGTAACGCTTGCTGTATCTTTTTGTCAGATCGCTACTGATCTCACGCAATATCATAAAACTAGCAAGCACAAAAAAATAAACGCACCCACAACATGTAAAAATCCGATCTTTAAAGAGAAGAAAAAGGCTTTTGGCGTAGCTTCCGCCAGTTGCGGCAAAAATAGGAGCTTGTAAGCACCTTGCCATGTCCCGCAGATGCAGCATGCAAAAAGCCATAACCAAATGATATGAGCGCTAAAAAAATAGCAGAGTCAGCGGATTTTTTTGATCAAAACTTTCTTAGAATTTGCTTTTAATCTATCAAGCATATTTAGACTTGTTTTTTTGAAACAAGATCAAACTTAGCTTCATCGATCTTATCGATCTGGCTTAAATTTTTCATCTTCAGAAATTTACTGAGTTTGGCTCTTTTAGAAGCTCTTTTTAATGCAGGCTTTTTCGTTATGAGCTTTGGCTGCAGCTTTACTTGAAAAATGTAAAAAAATATTACATTGCATTTTGGATTTGGTATCGTCCAAAACTGATCTGATACCAAAAAAATGCGTTGTTTTTGTGTAAATTTAAAAATTAAAATATCCCTCTTTATCGTCCATTTCGACAGACACCACAAAAGCCTATCTTTAATAAGTAAATTTGTCTTAAAACTAACATCAAATTTTAATCTGCCCTCATCAAAATAGAGTTTATACTTTTTTTAAATTTAGCTCAAAGCTTTGTAGCATTTTTCATCTTTGTAAAAGTACTCAATATTCGTTAAATAGTGCCTTGGCACAAGATAATCAAGTAAATTTAAGCGGATCTTTTTGATCTCGCTTTCATCTATCTTTTCATCCTGATTTAGGGTCAAGTACTGCCTCATAAGCTCTGAGAAATTTTTGCGAAAATGTCCATGAAAAAAAGCAATTGTAGTGATATTGTTTTCGTTTGAGTCAAATTTTACGCTCACGTGAGCGGTTGGGCTATAAAGCGAGCAAAGAGCACACCCGAAGGCATTTATAGCAAATAAGCAAATGACAATCAGGCGTACTAACATCTTTTATAGACTCTTTTTATAGACTCTTAGCAGAAATTTCTGCTGTTTTTTTCATCTCATCTAGCCAATTTTCTGGGAGCTGATCAATGCTTATAACCTTTGAGCCAGTCTCTTTTGCTACTAAAGTCGCAGCCTTTGTTGGAAAACTGCGGAGCCACGAAAATGACTTTTTACGCCGTGCTCTTTTAGCCTCTTCGATGAGCTCTTTTAGCTCAGCTGGCTTTTGGCTCTTTGCCCTCTATCTCGATAGCGATTTGCTCTAAATTATAACGTTTTTGCAAAAATACCCCCAAGATGGGTGATATACGATAAATTCGCGAGTTTTAACATCTTTTAGAGTATTTTTTTATAAAGCTATCAAGCTCGTCAAGATTAGCTTTAAAGTTTAGCTCAAATTTTTCCTCATAGAGCTTTTGCATTTTGCGGGAATTTCTCTATTAATGCCTTGGCAATATTATCAGCTTTGAGTTTTTACTAAAAACCGGATCAAGCCAAATGTGCGGATCAAGGCCATCATGATGATGGTGATGATGCTCGCTAGCTTCGTGGTCATGGTCATGATGCTCGTGATGCTCATGTTTATGCTCGCCCTCGTGCTTGTGCTCGTGATGTTCATGGTGTTCGTGTTCATCGCTCATAGCTATCTTTTTCGATACCTTCTTGTGTTTTTTTATAATGCGTAAATTTCTAAAAGATTTTTGAAAAACGCTCTAGCCAAGTATCTTCAAATTCAATACCAATAGCAAAGTAAAGTTCGCTCTTTTCAAGCTCCTTCATCTGTTTTGGCTTTGGCTCATAAGTGTGCGGATCAGCACCTTTGCCAACCATTGTATTTACGCTTAGTGTATCACCAGCGATCTGCTCAACAAAAAAAATTTCTGTAGGCAATATACTTGTCGTAACAACTGGCTTTGCAAAAAGCGACAAAGCGCAAACTGCTAAAAAAACAAAAATCTTTCTCACCATCTCTCCTTTATTTGAAAAAAATATTGCGGAAGTTTAGCAAATTGCAACTTGGTTTGCAACTTAAAAAGAACAAAAAGCCTAAATATAGTGCTTTTTAAATGAAATTAAAAACTTTTAGCGTTAATATACAAAAAAATAAAAAAAGGGCAAGGATGAATGCAAGAAAATTTCTTAGAAGAGCATAGTATCAAGGCAACTACTTTTTCGCATAAAGCTCGTTGAAAGTTTTGCAAAATGCCAAAACTCCATTAAGTTATGATGAAATTTTAGAAAGCCTTAATGCAAATAAAACCACTTTTTTATAGAAGCATAGAAATTTTTTGAAAAAGGCCTTGTCATAAAAAAACTGAAAACAATCATAAAAGCTACTACGAACTAGCAAATGAGGCAAAAAGCGTACTTTATCTGCGATATCTGTCATAAAGTCACAAACATCGATATGCCCCATCTAAACGTCGCTAAAAATATAAAAAGCGCCGTGATAAAAGGCGTTTGTGATGAGTGTGATCACGAGTAAAGAGCGATGACCTCAGCTGGAATGGCTTTTGGGCGATTTGTTTTTAGATCAACGTAAACAAACTCGGTCTTGCCAGTTGCTATTAGCTTGCCATCTTTTTAAACTCAAAGTATCTACAAGAAGTCGCCTTGCCCTCAGCTTGCGTGTAAGTGTGGATTTCTATCTCATCCATTAATTTTACGCTTTTTATATATTTGGCTTCATTTTTTCTAATGAGCCAGTTCACCCCTTTTTATACTGCGCCTCGACCGTGTCGCCAACCGCAGCAGAGTGTGCGAATGCAGCCTCTTGCATAAGAGTGAAATAATAGACATTATTCATATGTCCGTGCATATCTATGGCTTGTGGCGGGATGATGACGCGATATATAAAATCTCTCATTTTTGACCTTTTTGCTAAAAATTATAACCAAAAAGAGGAGCTAAAATGCAAAATTTATGGGATAAAAAGGCGTCAAACTACCAAAGATTTGACGGCAAGATCAGCGCTATTCAGCAGCAAATTATGGCAAAAGCCTTGGCTTGGGGGATAGACTTTAACGGCAAAGAAATTTTAGATATAGGCTGTGGTACGGGCGTTTGGAGTATATTTTTATCCAAAACCGCCAAAAGCGTAACTGGCATAGATAGCTCAGAAAAGATGATAGAAATTTTAAATGAAGATGCAAAAAGATTTGGCGTGACAAATGTAACCAGTGAGGTTTGCTCGTGGAGAGATTTAAGCCTACAAAGTACTTTGATATTGCTATTTGCACAATGAGTCCAGCGATTGCTAGCGATGAAGATTTTTGCTAAATTTCATAGTATCGCAAAGCAAAAAAACTCTACCTTGGCTGGGATAAGCCTAGAAGCTCTGATTTGATTGAGCCATTTTTTGAAAAATTTGGACGCACTCTCTCTAAAAAAAATGTTGTAAATAGACTTGAAGCGTGGCTAAATGAGCAAGGCATTACCTATAAGAGTGAATTTTAAATGAGACAAGGATTGCTAGGCGAAGCGTGCAAGAAGCTGCTGAAAATATCTGCTGGCACCTTGAGATAAATGGAGCTAAAAACTACGATGAAAAAGGTGGTTTTAGCGATGTTAAAAAGAGATTTGACGGCGAGTTTATAGATGAAAAGATAGAGTCGCAGATGAAGCTTTTTTTGTCTTTTTAAGCTAGTTTTTGACCTAGAGAAAAATTACTTTTACCAAATTCACTAAAAAAATAACTCCAAAGATTATTAAGATCGCGCCAAAAAATTTGTATGAGAGTTAGCTTTTCACCAGCAAAAAAATAGCCGATAAAGCCAGCAGAGACTGGCTCAAGGCAGAAAAAAATAAAGCTGCTTTACTAGCCGTTGTATATCTTTGAGCGATCGTTTGCACAAAGTAGCAAAATATGGTGCCAATCACCGTCGTGATAAATATCGCTATGAAAAAAATTCCCTATCGTAATTTGGCACCACACTACCTTCAATAAATGCAAAGACAAATGAGAGTAAAGAGACGGTAAGAAATACCACAAATACGAGTAGATAAAAGCTCACATTTTTCTTACAAAGTGGCCATTTAAGCTTGTGTAAAGTGCGTAAAATATGGCACAAAGTAGGGCAAGTGCCTCGCCAGCTCCTAAGGCAAGAGTGGCTCCACTTAAAAGCCATAGTCCAAAAAAATGGCAATAAATGCACCAAAAAAATAGCAAAAAAATGGTTATTTTTATTTTTTTGAAAATGAGTGCTGTCATAAAAGGCACTATTACGCACTCAAGCCCCTGTAATAAAGGCAACACTTGAGCTAAAAAGTAAGTTTTAGAGCGTAAGTTTGAGCAACAAATGAGCCAAAGAGAACTACGCCAAGGATAGTGCCATAAACCACACTTTTTTTATCAAAAATTTGTAGAAAAATTTAAATGCTATAAGTCCCATAAAGATAGCGGAAATAAAAAAATCTACAAAAGAGCATGACAAAGACGCTATTTGTTTTTTAGTGCGTTTGCCATAGGTAAAAACGTAGCGCCCCAAACGATGGCAACTACGATGAGTGCGATGTCGGCTCTATTTTTGCGCGCTGAAATTTACTTTCATTTAAAGATCGAGTCTAGCACCTTTTTTTGCCGCTATCTAGGCTAAAGCCGCTTCTTAGCCCCTTTTCCTTCTCGCTCATCACGTTAAATAGTCCATCTAGCGTCTTTCTTGTGATATAGGCGTTTAGATCCTCGCCGTCATCTGGTACATACTCGCTTGCACCCTAAATTCTTAGCTAGGGCTCTTTACTGATTTTTATCGTTTCGTTGTTTTTTTGCTGAGTTGCCGATGAAAAGATTGTAGCCCATTATAGGCAGTCGCGAAGCTATTATCACTCATCATTTTTTTCAATTATCGGCGCAAATGCCGCCTTTAGCTTTTGGCTTTGAGCTTTTCTCTAAATACTTCGTAACGCTGTCACTACCGCCGTTAAAGAGCTTTTTTTGACATCTGCTTCGCTCATATTTTTTTATGCTATCACTGAAAACTCAGCAGCCTTTGGCACGGCCGTGGTCGCGGCATTGTTTATCGACTTGCTAAGATCCTGCGCCCACTTTTCGCCGCCTACTTTTTGGCTCAAATTGACGCCATCTCAAGGCTTTTTTTGGAAGCGGGATTTTTAGCTGTGGCGTTGTTTATAAAAGCCCTCTTTTGAAAGCTCGCTAACAGCGGCATTTAGTGCTTCACTAACTAAGCTTTTTATAGTCGTCGCTTGATGCGTGAGTAGCGATTTTGACGCCTTTATTTATCATATCATCCATACTTGCGGCTTGTAAATTTAAAAGCAAGCGCGCCACAAAGAACAACAAGAGATCTTTTTCATCTTCTCTCCTTTTTTAAAATTTAGAGCAAAAATCATACAAAAATATCTAAACACTTAAAATAAATTTAATCTTTTTTGCACTAGAATTCACCCTTTTTTCTAAAGGAAGATTATGCAACTTTTACTTCTTAGCTTCGCTCTTAGTATGGATAGTGCGGCACTAAATATGGCGAATGGTGCAAGGTATAAAAATTTAGCTCTTAATAAAAATTTTATTTATTGCTTTTTATGCTTGGCTTTTTTTCAGTTTCTTATGCCGCTTCTTGGTTATCTTTTTAGGTGTTAGTTTTGCAAAATTTATAAGCTCGGTTGATCATTTCGTCGCATTTTTTTATACTCTGTTTTCTTGGTTTTTAGAATGTTTAAAGAGGCCTGTAGCAAAAGAGGAGTGTGAGTATCTTAAGATAGGATTTAAGACTATTTTTATATGGAGCATTTGCTACTAGTGTGGATGCTCTTGCCGTTGGCGTCACACTTAGCTTTGAAGAGATAAATATCTTTCAAAGCTCGCTCATCATCGGTGTATTCTGCTTTGCATTAAGTTTGATTGCTTTTTTTATAGGTAAATTATGGGTGAAATTTTAGAGAAAAAAAGGCGCTCTTTTTGGGAGGAGCGATATTAATTTTTTTCTAGGTTTTAGAAATTTCTAATAACGCATTTAATTGAAAGCGGCGCGGTTCAATAGAAATTTAAAATAACAATTAAAAATAATATTTAAGATTAACTATATTTTTAAAAGCTTATATGGATAAGATTTTTGATTTTTTTAGAAGTGGTGACCCATACGAGACTCGAACTCGTGTTACCGCCGTGAAAGGGCGATGTCCCTAACCGCTAGACGAGATGAGCTACATGTCGGTTATGAAGTTGGGATTATATTTCTTTTTATACTTAATTTTTAGATTAATAAGGAAAAATTACTTTGAAAAAAATTTTTTTATTTACTTTGTTGTCTGTTTTTATTTTTTTACAGGTTGCGTGGCTACTAAAACGCCGCAAAATTCACAAGCTTTTTCAAGTTACTTTATTTTTCTCCGATGATAAAGATAAATGATGTTGGATTTTTTTCCATAAATATAAAAAAATGAGCTAAACCCTTTACAAATTTATAGCTCTGGCGTAAACACCGCAAACATAAACATAAGAGATAAAATTTGCATAAATAGCGCTTGTTTTAATAAGACTGAGTTTAATGAGAAAATTTTTTTCTAGCCCCGCATTATGAGAGCCTTTTTGAAGAGATTTTTGCAAAAAGAAAAAGATTTATGATGGCAAAGGATTGGTGAATACGGAGTGTGGTTTTAGTCAAGATCTAAGTTCATATTTTTATAAAATACGAGGGTTTGCGATAACTACGTCAAATTTATAGATAGCAAAAAAACAAAATAAGAGTGATAATAAAAAGAGTTAAAATGAGATACATCGGAGCTCACGTAAGTGCGGCTGGGGGTGTGTTTAATGCACCTTTAAATGCTGCAAAAATAGGAGCAAATGCCTTTGCGCTTTTTACAAAAATCAACGGCAGTGGAATGCAAAAGAGCTAAGCGCCAGTGAAATAGAGCAGTTTAAAGAAAATCTAAAAAAATTTTCTGGCATAAGCACAAAGCATGTTTTGCCGCACAGTAGCTACTTGATACATTGAGGCCATCCAGATGAGGATGCAAGAGCAAAGTCGCTTGAAGCCTTTATAGATGAGATAGATCGCGCCAGTAAGCTTGGGCTAGAGCTTTTAAATTTCTCATCCAGGCTCACATCTAAAACAAATAAGCGAAAAAGAGTGCTTAGATAATATCGCAAGCTGCATGAACATGGCACTTAAACGTACAAGCGGTGTAAAGCTAGTCATCGAAAATACAGCTGCACAAGGTTCAAATTTGAGGCTTTTAGTTTTTAAGCAGATTGCTTATTTGATAGAGCGAGTAGACGATGAGAGCAGAGTTGGTGTTTGCTTTGATACCTGTCACGCATTTGCTGCTGGATATGATCTAAGAAGCAAAGAGGCCTATGCCAAGACGATGGGGAATTTGATGCGATCATCGGCTATAAATTTTTATCCGGCATGCATTTAAATGATGCAAAATCGGCTTGGCTCGAAAAAAAGATAGGCACGAGAGTCTTGGCAAGGGTGAGCTTGGATTTAGTGCTTTTTAAAAATATAATAAATGATGATAAAATAGGCGAAATTCCTTTAATATTAGAGACGATTGACGAGAGTATCTGGGAAGACGAGATAAATAAATTTTAAGAAATTTCGAAAAGGAAAAAAACTATGAAAAAAAGTGCTATTAAGCATTATTGCAACATCTACTTTGCTAAATGCTGGAGGTTATAAAGTTCCTGAGCAAAGTGCTGATTCTTTAGGTCTTGCTGCTAGTAACGTAGCCTTTAGTTTTTGGGGCTGATGCGGCGTATTTTAACCCTGCAAATATGATGTTTTTTTGAGATGGACGCCATCACATAGAAGGTACCCTTGGCTGGTTTCATATAAATAAGCTTTGAGTTTAAAAAGTGATAGTGGCAAAAAGCTACAAGTCAGAAAAAGTTGACTCACTAGCTGGTACATTTAGTTTTGTAACGCCAGAAATTGTGAAAAACTGGAAATTCGGTTTAGCTCTTGCCGTTCCTGCTGCTGTTGGTGTATCATGGGAGGATCCAGCTACCGCATTTACCGCTAAAAAGGTTTAAGCTGCAAGTTGTTGAACTAAAATCCAACCGTAGCTTACCGCATAAACGATAAGCTCGCCGTTGCTCTTGGTACTAGAGGTGTTTACACCAAAGGTAAGATAGCAAGTGACTTTGGACGAATAGGCTACAGAGAGATAAAAAGGCGATGGTATGGGCTATGGCTATAATGTTGCACTTACTTATAGACCTATTGAGGATTTAAGCTTTGCTGTTACTTACCGCTCAAATGTAAATTTAGAACTTAAAGGCCATACAGATGCTGATTTTAACGGAGCGCTATCTCCTATAAGCTATCATGGCAAAACAAAAAGTTGAGATCCCACTTCCTGCTCAGCTTGTACTTGCTGCTGGCTATCAAATTTAGTGACTTTACTCTTTTACTAGCTTTTTGAGAGGACGTATTGGTCTAAAGTTTAAAGGCTATGACTTTGAATACATGGATAAAGATCCAGCTCACTCGCATCCAGCTTTTTGCAAGATTCATGGACGATCCAGTCATAAAAAAATGCAAAAGATACAAATACATATAGACTAGGCCTTGCCTATGATGTCAATGAAAAAGATTTAGACTAATGGCTGGCTTTGCCTATGATGAAGACATTACAAGTAGTAAGCATACTGGCTTAGAGCTTCCAAATACTACATCTAAGGTGTATTCTCTTGGGGTAAATTATAAATTTACACCAAATCTTGAAAATGGCACTTGGATATGTCTATCAACACCGTGATAAGAAGCGTGCGACAGGTATTACCAACAGTATTGCTACAAAAAAATGTCAGGGGAATTTGATACTGGTACGATCCAAATCCTTGGTACGACTTTTTAAATATACATTTTTAGTTAGGGTTAATAATGCGATACTCTTATAATAATTTTTTATGAAATTTTAACCAAAGTAGCAAAAGGAAAATCCAAATCAAGTAGTTCTTTTTGAAGAAAAAGAGAAGCTAAAATATCGCGAATTAAAGCAAAATATCGATAAAGTGGCAGCTTATTTGCAACTTGCTGGAGTAGAAATCGGTGATAAAGTAGCTATGGCGGTTACAAACTCGAAAAGAATTTATCATCTCATACCTTGCGATAACCGCAATAGGCGGTATTGCAGTGCCTATGAATACTTTTTAAAAGCAAACGAGTTTGAATATATCATAAATGATTGCGGTGCAAAGGTGCTTTTTGCTTCTAGCTCGCTTGCAAAAGAGTTAATCGCATTAAATGAGCTTGAATTTCTAAGAAAGATAATCTGGATCGGAGCAATACCAAAAGAAACTTCAAAAGTGCCTCAAAGGATGAATATATAGACACTGACGAAGAGTATGGCGAGAGCGCGTATCTTACTTCAACTCCTCACATTCAAAAAGAGGATATGAGCAAGGGCTATGAAAAATAATGGCCTTGTTAAAAAAACATAAATTTTCATAGAAACTCTAAATCATAAATACGCTCTTAGTATCACAAAGTATCCGGTAATAGATGATTTAATGCATATAATTTACACTTCAGGCACTACTGGCAAGCCAAAAAGGCGCGATGATAAGCTATAAAAAAATATCTTTTCAAATTTAATTGGAGCTCATGATCGTTTCATAGTAAAAAAAGTGATCGTTTCATAGTCTTTTTTTACCGATGTTTCATAGTTTTACACTAACTGCAATGGTGTTGCTTCCGATATTTGCGAGCGCTTCGATGGTTCTTGTAAAAATCAGTATTTCCATTTTCAAATGTACTAAAACAAACTTTACTAAAGCGTGTAACTGTATTTTTGGGAATCCCAGCTATCTATACAGCTATCGGTAAGGCTAAAATTCCTTGGTATTTTTAGATGGTTTAACCGCATTAGATTATTTGTAAGTGGTGCAGCTCCGCTTGCAAAGCAGACGATAGATGACTTTAGAGTGAAATTTTCCGCGTGCAACACTTGTTGAGGGATATGGACTTAGCGAATGCTCGCCAGTCGTAGCTGCAAATTTATATGATAAACAAAAAGCTTTTTAAGTGTAGGGGCCTGTGCTTGATGGTTATGAGGTAAAGATCGTAAAATGATGAGATGATGGAGCTTCCAGTTGGCCAGATAGGCGAGATCATTGTAAAGGGCGACTGCGTTATGCAAGGCTACTATGGTATGCCAAGCATCACTGATGAGACCATAATAAATGGCTGGTTAAAGACCGGAGATCTTGGCAAAGTCGATGAAGAGGGCTTTATCTATATCGTTGATCGTAAAAAAAGACCTCATCATATCAAAGGGCATTAATATCTATCCGCGTGAGATAGAAGAAGTCATTTACAAACTTGAAGCAGTTGAAGCAACAGCGGTAATTGGCGTAAAAAGATGTACATGCTGATGAAGAGGTCGTTGCTTTCATACAAGTAAAAGATGGCATGGATCTTGATGAAAAAAACAGTAAGAGAGCATTTGAAGAAAAGATTGGCGAATTTCAAGATACCAAAGAGTATCTATTTTTGCCGAAGAGTTGCCTAGAAATGCCACTGGTAAGGTGCTAAAACGTGTATTAAAAAGAACAAATAGAGCAGATGAAGGATAAATTTTAGTGAAATACTTGCTTGATTTTTTTAAACCAGGATCTCAAAAAGCAAAAATTTACGAGCTGATAAAAGTGTGGCGATGAAGAGGAGAAAGGTACAAAAATATCTAAGTAAAAGCTTATGTGCAAGGAACGGCTAATATGAGCGTTTTTTTGAGCTACTTGGAGCAGTCTTTGGCACACAAAATGATAAGCAGCTTTTTGTATCTAAAAATTTATAAAAATTTGCTTTGATAGCGGTTGGATTGTACAAAATTATAGTCTTTTTAAAAATACCTGAGAGCACGCAAAGGGCTTCAGCTCAAGGGGCTTCTTTCGTTGCTTCATTCTGAAAGCTTTCTCTATCAGCCACATTTTTAAGAATTCTTGAAGATGGCAACGCTGATATAAATTTGCCAGAGCTTACGCCATATGAAGATCATTTGGAGTATTTAAAAGATCAGTTTTTAAAGGTGGAGCTTTACTCAAAGGCTGCCATTTTTTGAAAACAGCTCAAGTGATGCCAAAAAGCGGATAAATGAGCAAATTTCTGAGCTTACAAAGCGAATCAATGAGCGTGTAAAACTAAGCAAGATCAGCCTAAAGATAGAGCAAATTTTTAAAGAAAAACTCACTTGACGAAAAAGAGCAGATCATATTTTTAGCCCTTTTTAAAAGAGGAGTACGCGGGCGACTTTGAAAATGGTCGCGACCTAAACACGCTAGTTGGGCTAATAAGCAAAGATGAGCTTGAACGCATCAAAAATCGTACTCTTTTTAGAGGATGGCTCAAGGCTCATCGAGAGCGCACTCATTGACTACGACGAGGTTTTTAAACGCTTATGGCAATGTAAGCAAGAGCTTTTTTTATAAATGAAGAAAGATTTTGCAAAAGCATAATGCACCCAAAAAAATGACAAAAATAGCAAGAAAAATCAAGATCGAAAGCCTGGTAAAAGAGCAAGAAATTTTTGAGCTCATTGAGCCAGTAACGAGCCCTAGAAGACGTCGTGCTAAACGAAAAGACAAAGCAGCTTTTAAGCACGATACTAAAAAGCAAGTCGATAAAAAGTGCTCGCTAGACTTAGTAGCTGGGGCATAAAAAAACTAGAAAAAAACATAGACGCCAAGATTATCTTTTTACGGTGAGCCTGGCACTGGTAAAACCATGAGCGCCGTTGGGCTTGCAAAAAGCCCTAAAGAAGCAATACTAAGCTTTGACTGCTCAGAAATTTCTAAGCAAATATGTCGGCGAGAGCGAGCAAAATGTAAGGAAAATTTCTGATACTTACAAAGAGTGTGCAAAAAGTGGCAGCGAGCCGGTGCTCTTGCTAAACGAGGCCGATCGGTTTTTAAGCACGAGTGGAGAGCTCGAGCGGGGCTGAAAAAGATGCATAATCAAATGCAAAATATCTTCTTAGAGCAGATCGAGCGTTTTTGAAGGCGTGCTGATCGCCACGACAAATTTCTTGCAAAGCCTTGATGTGGCGTTTTCTAGAAGGTTTGATTATAAGATCGAGTTTAAAAAGCCTGATTTTAACGGCAGGCTTGCCATTTGGCGTAAATTTTTGCCTGAAAATGCGAGCTTTGAAGATGGCTTTAGCGTAGAAAGACTGGCTGAGTTTAACCTAAGTGGCGCGCAGATCGTCCTTGCACTAAAAAAATACCGCTTTGAAAGTCGCTATAAAAGATGATGGGATCTTTACCTTTGAGGACTTTAAAAACCACGATAGAGCGCGAGCTAAACTCTAGCTTTGGTGAGGATAAAAAGATGGGATTTGGCTCTTAAGCCTTTTTCTTACCGACTTTAGTTATTTTTGTATGGGATCAGCAGTAAGATGATACTTCGTACCAAGACAAAGACAAAAGTACCGATGATCACTGACGTGAGCGAGAAAAATTTGTTTTTCGTCTACGAGTAATTTGCATGAGTGTCACTACTAAAAATCCACAGCAGGATAAATATCCACTCATAACCGTTTAGTATAAATTTGAGCTCGCTCGCTTACCTCAAATTCGCTATCACAACCTTTGCAAATAAGTAGTTTTTTTATCAAAAAAAGTCCCAAATTTCTGAAAATTTTATCGACTCTGTGACCGCAGTTTGGGCATGTAAAGTGTGTGAGTTTTTGGCTTATTCAAGCTGATCTCCTCGCTTTGTCATCTTATATGACACAAAGTGCAAAACTACTACTTTTACCACGAAATATAAAACCACAAAGATAATAAAAAGCAGCTAGAAAAATATTCTTTTTTTATTATTAAAAAAATATTGAGTGGACTGCACTAAATAGTGCTATCATCGCTATAAAAAGAAGCACTGGCATATATCTCGTTTGCTATCTTAAAAAGATTTACCACTTCAAATTCGCTCCTGCACTTTTTTTGCAGCATCGCTTTTCTAGATAAAAAAATGAGATAAGAAAACGTAAATTTATTGATTTTTTTGACCGCAATTTTCACACCTAAAACAAAGCAACGAAATCACCACCATTTTTTTGATAATAAATATAAAGATTTGATTATATTTTTAGTCGCACTTCAGACACTGTGAAATTTTACTGATTGATCTTATCAAGCAGTTCTTCGACCTCTTCGAGCGCAAAGGCCTCTTCTGAGCTTTGTTTCAAGAAACTCTCCATAAATTCTTTTTTCGAGATCGCAAGGTCAAGCTCCTTGTCACTTCCCTTTTGATATGCGCCGATGCGAAGCAAGACCTCATTTTCTTTTTAAAAAGCGAGTAAAGGCGCTTACATTTCATCGCATTTAGCTTATGCTCTTTACTGATCACATCTCCCATGACACGCGAGGCTGAGTTTTTGGATATTGATAGGGTGGATAAATTCCCAAAATCCGTTAGCTCACGACTTAGCACGATGTGCCCGTCTAGGATAGAGCGGCTTTGGTCGGCTATCGGGTCGCTCATATCATCGCCCTCGACTAGCACGGTGAAAAATGCCGTGATACTGCCCTTACCCTCCTCTTTGCCGGCGCGCTCCATTAGCTGTGGCAGGAGTGTGAGCGAGCTTGGTGGATAGCCTTTTTGAGGTCGGTGGCTCGCCAAGTGCAAGGCCGATCTCGCGCTGTGCCATCGCAAAACGCGTAACGCTATCCATGATGAAAAAGCACATCGTTGCCCTGCTGTTTGAAGTACTCAGCCACGCTCATCGCACAAAATGCACCGTACTTTCGCATGAGCGAGCTGTCATCGCTGGTCGCTACGATGATGACCGTACCCTCAGGGTCACCGCCTAGGGTTTTTTTCGATAAATTCGGGTACCTCACGGCCGCGCTCGCCCTATTAGCGCGACTACTTTTTATCGGTGCTAGCGTATTTTTTACGATCATGCCCATTAGGGTTGATTTGCCCACACCTGAACCTGCAAAAATTCCCCAGCTTTTGACCCTTACCACAAGTGAGTAGCCCATCTATCGTCTTTATACCAACACTAAATGGCTCATTTATAAGCCCCCTTTTTCATCGCATCTATCGGCGCTCTCGCGATCGGCATATATTCAGTCGTCTCGATCGCTCCTTTGCCGTCTATGGGCTTCATAAATGGATCGACCACGCGGCCCTAGCAAATTGGCCCCACTGGTATGCTCATGCCCTGATCGCTCTCATAGACAAAGTCACCCTATCCTAAAGCCCTCGACAAAGCCAAATGGACTGATATAAGCGCCATCTGTCTTTATTTGTGTAACCATGCCAAGACCATTTTTGCTCTTATCTTTTTGCAACTATACGCACGATGTCTCCGATGCTTGGACGAAGTCCAGTGATCTCGATAGTTGTAGCTGTGATTTTAGTTATGATGCCAAAGGTGTTTGAGAGTTTCACACCCTCCTTAAGCTTTTAAATTTATATGCTCTAAGCTCAAAAATGCGTTTCCCTAGGAGAATTTATAAGCGAGAAAAAGTCTCGCCTTGTGTCTGCGTTTTTGATAAAGCAACCTCTAAGTGCTGAGGTTGTAGTGGTTGAGTTTATCTTTTGCACACCCCTCATCTCAACGCACATATGTCTAGCCTCAACGACGACACCAACGCCTTTTTGGAGCGATCACATCCTCAAGTGCTTTTGCGATCTGCTCAGTCATCTGCTCTTGAATTTGCAAGCGTCTTGCGTAGATATTTACCATGCGTGGAAATTTTACTAAGGCCAACGACCTTGCCATTTGGGATGTACGCCACATGCACTCGGCCGATAATGGGCAACAAATGGTGCTCGCAAAGACTGTAAAATTCGATGTTTCGCATCAAAAACCATCTCATTATTTGAGCTAGTAAAAAAGTGCGTCACCAAGAACCTCTTTTTGGATCTTCATCATATCCGCTAGTTAGAAAATTTAAATGCTTTTAAAAGACACGCTCAGGCGTCTTTATAAGGCCTTCTCTATTTGGATCTTCGCCTATTATCGTTAGCATGTTTTTTTAACCGAATTTTTCAAAACTCTCTTGCATAAATTTTTTTCTCCATAATTTTTATTGCTAGATTCTACGTTAAAACGCCTTTTATATCTATAAAAATTTACAAATTTACAATGAAATAAGGAAAAAAATCTGCTATATTTTGGGCTAAAAATTTGTATTCATAAAAGGAATTAGATGGAAATCAAAACAAAAGCTCTAGATAGCGTAAATACTCAGTAAGCACGACTATAAGTGCAGATGCTATAAAGTCTAGCGTAGAAAAGCTAGCAAAAAAAGCAGCAAAAAAACTATGAAAGTAGAATGGCTTTAGGCAAGGTCACGTTCCAGTTGCTGTTGTATTAAAACGCTACGAGAAAGAGCTAACAAACGACGCTGAACAAGATGTCTTAAGAGATGTAGTAGAAGAGGCTATAAAGCAAGCAGGCAAGAAAAAAACGATGATCTTATCGGCGAGCCTATCGTTTCAGAAATGTGATAGAAAAAGATGGTAAGATCGATGTTGAGCTAACAGTTTCATTTAAACCAAGCGTCGATGTGAGCGGCTATGAGAGTTTGATACCTGAGTTTTCAAACCCACGTGTTTTGAAAAAAAGATATCGATGAGAAAAAAACTGAACTTCTAAAAATGATAGCTCCACTTGAAAAAAATTGATGGCAAAAGAGGTCTAAAAGTTGGCGATTTTTGCTAAATTGACTTTGAAGGCTTTGTTGACGGCGTAGCATTTGATGGTGGCAAGGCTGAAAACTATGTGCTGAGATCGGCTCAAATCAATTTATCCCAGGCTTTGAAGATGGTATGGTAGGCATAAAAGCTGGTGGCGAAAAAAAGATATCGAGGTTAAATTCCCCAGAAAACTACGGCGCTGCACATTTAGCTGGCAAAGACGCTGTTTTTTTAAAGTCAAACTTCATGAAAATTCAAGAGAAAAAAATTCCTGAAAAAAACTAGATGAAGAGATGCTTAAAACTCTACTTCCAAATGAAGAAAAAAACCAACTGAAGAGTTACTTGATGAGCGTATAAAAGAGCAAATCCGCCAAGAGAAAATTATAAACTTATAAATGATGAGCTTAAGCCGTAAATTTGCTGAAGCTGCGGTTGAGAAATTCAAATTTGACGTGCCAAAAAAATATTGTCGAGCAAGAGATTGATATGCAGTTTAGAAACGCATGGAGCTCATTTACTCCAGATGATATGAAAAAAATTTAGAGAGGACAAAGATGCTCTTTCTAAAAAAACGTGACGAGTTTAGAAAAAGACGCTGAAAAATAGCGTTCGTTTAACTTTCATTATCGATGAGCTAGCTCGCGTAAGAGGCGTAAAAAGTAAGCGATCAAGAGGTCGTTCAAGCGATCTATTTTTGAGGCGTATAGAAGCGGACAAGATCCAAAAGCACACCTTGATATGTACCGCAATCAAGGCATGCTTCCAGCTATAAAGATGTCAATGATCGAAGAGAAGCTATTTAGCGAGCTTTTCAACAAAAGAAAAAGACGAAAAAAAGCAAGTAAAAAGAGAAGGCTGAGTAATGAGCTATTACGTTCCTGTCGTAGTTGAAAGAACTAGTAGAGGTGAGCGAAGCTATGATATATATTCCCGTCTTTTTAAAAGACAGGATCGTTATGCTAAGTGGTGAGATAGAAGACGGCATGGCCGCTTCTATCGTTGCTCAGCTGCTATTTTTTTAGAGGCTGAGGATCCAGATAAAGATATCTATCTATATATAAACTCACCAGGTGGCGTGATAACAAGTGGCTTTTAGTATCTATGACACGATGAACTACATAAAGCCAGACGTTTGCACGATATGCATCGGTCAAGCGGCTAGCATGGGTGCATTTTTGCTAAGCTGTGGCGCACCAGGTAAAAGATATGCATTGCCGATCTCGCATCATGATACACCAACCCCTTGGCGGCGCTGAGGACAAGCGACTGATATCGAGATACAAGCTCGTGAAAGTTTTGCGTATGAAAGAGATTTTTGAATGGGATTTTGGCCAAAAATACAGGTCAAAAAGCTAAGTAAGATCGTAAAAGATACTGAGCGTGACTTCTTTATGAGCTCAGCTGAAGCCAAAGAGTACGGACTTGTTGATAGAAATTTTGGAGAAAAAGTTTTAAATAAGGCTCAAAGTGATAAAAGATAGATAATGCACCAGACCCTAAGAAAAAAAGCGGTTGAGTTAAAACATATTCTAGAAAAAGAAAAGGTAGATATATACAAATTACTCAGAAAATGTTTTTGCATGAATTAAGTGACGATAATGTTCCATCTACGCCAAACAATTACTCTATTTATTTTTGAGAAAATGCTTGATGGACAGCCTGATGAATTTAGAAAAGAGATCGGTGATATGATAGTTATAAATTCCGAGATCTCAGTACCATCAGGCAGTAATATCTCTATTGAAAAAGAGATAAAGCAAGGATTTATCCAGATAAAAAAAGTATGCTTCAAGCCGTGGTGCTAATCTATAAAAATTGAGGCATCATGAGAGGCCCTAGTGCAAAAAGCGTATGGATGCACTCAAAAAAACAATACAAATATCCTAGCTCTTCAAAATGTTTTTAAGCGCATTTAATCATGACCTAATAAAATTAAACAGCCTTATGGATAAACATCTTGATGTCATTAAAAGTAAGCTATGACGAAGTAGCCAAGATGCTTAAATCTATTGAAGAGCAGTCGATTTATGATACGACATATGACGTTTATAATAAAAAAATTTCTAGTAGCCACAGTGCAAAAGTGAAGTAGAAGCCGTTAAAAAGATATGGCTATAACGCATCGTTTTTTTACTAGTAAGAGCAAAAGATAGATTTACAAATCGTGTTAAAAATTTAAAAGAGCGAAACAATATGTATAAAGCTATATCACAGCTTCTTTTAAGAACTTCTAGAAGAAGTGATATAGTAGCTCATTACAGTGATGGCTGTTTTGCTATGGTTATGAAATATACTGATGAAAAATGGCACAAAAACAAGCCGGTAGCAGAATTTTTAAATATGCTTTCATCTATACCTTGGAAGATGAGATGGTGAAGAGTGCAAAGCTTGATATCCAAGTGGTTTCAAGCATGATAACAAAAACAAGAAGTGCTGAAGAATTAATCTCTTACTCGTTAGATCAACTAATACTAACACAAGATGATGAGCAGCCTATATTTTTTTGGGTGAATAAGTAGGAGTTTGGGAGCTTGATCTTAGAGGTTTTATCTTATCCAAATAAAAAAACTTTATGAAGTCTCAAAAGAGGTTAAAAGTCTGATGAGGAACTTCACAAACTACTTGATGATATGTATGATACGATGATTGCAAAAGAGGGCATTGGCCTTGCAGCTATTCAGATAGGTGTTGCAAAAAGAATTTTTATTATAAATCTAGCCAATGATGAGGGCGTACAAGATAAAGAAAATTTAATCGAGATCATAAATCCAAAGTTTGAACTACGTGAAGGAGAATGCGTATATCAAGAGGGTTGCCTTAGTGTGCCCGGATATTATGAAGATGTAAAAAAAGAAATGAGATTGTGGCTATCAAATATCAAGACCGCTTTTGGCAAAGAGCAAAAGCTTAAAGGCTGATGGGCTTTTTAGCTATCGCTATCCAGCATGAAAATGATCATTTAGATGGACATCTTTTTTTATAGAAAAGATCGGCTTTAATAAACGCAAAAAATTTGATAAGGAATACAAAAAAAGCAAAAAAAGAAAAAAAGCTTCATGAAGTCTTTAAGATGTGCTACTTACGGCGATGGGCTAAAAGATAATTGACGTTGAGTCTATCTTCTCTCGCGGGCTTCCTGGTTTTTAGCATCGTTGGGCTTGCAAGCACAAGTATCAAAGAGAGTACAGAGCGCGTAAAAGCAGCACTTCTAGCACTTGATTTTTTTCTTTTCCAGCACAAAAGATTACCATAAATTTATCCCCTTCAGATTTGCCAAAGAGCGGCTCACATTTTGACTTAGCTATCGCTCTTCTTATAGCTCTTCAAAAGGCAAAAAGTTTAGAGAAAAATTTATTTGTCTTTGGCGAGCTTGGACTTGATGGAAGCGTAAAAAGCACAGCAAATTATTTTTCTATCTTACTTTTTTAAGCACACAGGTCAAAAAAATACAAAAATTCTAGTACCAAAAGAGATAGCTCAAAAAGCCTCCATGATCCCCGAAATTTGAGATTTATGCTGTTAGTACTTTGGAAGAGGCGATCAGATTTTTTTAGCGATGAAGAATTTGCAAAAAGCATACGTTTTAACGCTACGCATGAGCTATTTTTCAAACGTGATAGAAATTTCTGGCAAAAGATATGTTCCAAATTTAAGCTTCGAGCTTGATTTTAAGGACGTTTTGGGTAAGAAAAGAGCCAAAAAGAGCCTGTGTCATCGCAGCCGTTGGCATGCACAATATCTTATTTGAAGGTAGCCCAGGCAGTGGCAAGAGCATGTGCGCAAAACGCCTGGTTTATATCATGGCACCACAAAGCCTAGAAGAGGTGCTAAAGTCCGCCGCCTACCGCTCGCTAAACCTGCAAGATAGTGAATTACAAGCACTAGAGCCTTTCGCTCACCACACCACACTTCAACAAAAAGCTCGATCTTTGGCGGAGGTTCAAACGTCGCAAAGATTGGTGAGATCGCACTTGCAAATGGTGGAGTGCTATTTTTTTGATGAGTTCCCTCACTTTTCAAAGCAAGTCATCGAAAGCCTTAGAGAGCCGCTTGAAGACAATCAAATCCATATCGCAAGGGTAAATTCAAAAGTGACTTATGAGACTAAATTATCTTCGTAGCCGCGCAAAATCCATGCCCTTGTGGAAATTTATTCTCCCGCAATCTAAACTGTAAATGCAGCGAAAACGAGATAAAAAAATTACAAAGCCGAAATTTTCAGCCCCAGTGCTTGACCGCATCGATCTAAAGGTCGCCATGGACGAGCTCGCCAGATGATAAGGCGAGTTTAAGCTCGCATCAGATGAGCGAGATGGTTTTAAAAGCCTTTATCTTTCAAAAAGCGTGCTCAAGATGAGCTAAATGGTAAAGCTTTAGTGACGCACAGGGTAGCTAAATTTTGCACTCTAAATGCCGAGGCAAGTGAAATGTACACAAAGGCCGCCACGAAATACAACCTCTCTCAAAGAGGCATAAAAGGACGCTTAGAGTGGCTAGAAGTATCGCCGATCTTGATGAGAGCGAGCAAATTTTAAAAGCCTCATATCCTAGAGGCGCTTAGTTTTAGGGCATAAAATGAAAAAAATTTATATTTAGACACGAGAGTTTTGGACGAGCGAGCAAGCGAGAATGGCCTTAGCGAAGAGCTTTTAATGGAAAAACGCTGCCGCTGGCATAGCAAATTTATCCGTAAGAAAAGTTTAAAAAGGCGAGAGGGTGATTGGCGTTTGCGGCAGTGGAAATAATGGCGCAGACGTGCTTTTGTGCGTTAAGAATGCTTTGAGGGTGAGTTTGAATGTGAATTTATATTAGCTAGTCAGAATTTAAAGCCACTAACCATTAAGCAGCTTGAGCGAGCTAAATCTGCTGGCGTGCGTGAGTGTAAAGATGTAGAAAATGGCTTAAATGGTGCAAAATGCGTCATAGACGGACTTTTTTGGCTCTGGCTTAAATAGAAATTTAGATGAAAAATCACATAGGGCTTATCTCAAAGATAAATAAAAGCTCTGTCTATACCATTGCTTGTGATATGCCAAGTGGGCTAAGTAGCGAGGGCAAAGTGCTTGGTGCTTGCGTAAAAGCGGACATCACGATCACGATGGGAGCTAGAAAGCTTGGGCTTTATAGCGACACGGCAAAAGACTTTGTTGGCAAGACAAAGGTCGCCACTCTTGGCATAAGCGCTCAAAACTACGAGTGCGAGGCGGCTATCACTTGCTTGAAAAACGCGACCTTGTACTTCCAAATAGAAAAAATCAGTGCGTAAATAAGGGCGACTTTGGTCACGCATTTATCATATCTGGCGAGCACATAGGAGCTAGTAAGCTTTGTGCAAAGGCGGCATTTGCCTTTGGGGCTGGGCTAGTTAGTGTGATAAGTAGTGAGAGTCTAAATTACCAACGCAGATCATGCAAGCAAGCAAGATAAGTAAAAAAATGAATGCCGGAGCCATTGGTATGGGACTTGGCGAAAATGGTATAGAAGAGCTTGATGCACAAATTTTTAAAGGGCAAAAAGCTGAGTGCTTGACGCTGATATCTTTTACAGCGCAAAAGTGCTTGATCTGCTAAATGAAAACTGTGTTTTGACACCCCACCCAAAGGGAATTTTGCTCACTTTTAAAGCTTTTGTAATATAGCAGATATCGACGTAAAAACATTACAAGAAAATAGATACGCTTATGCGAGGGCTTGGAGCGAGAAATTTAAGGCTGTACTTGTGCTAAAAGTTGCAAACACCATAATTGCCAAAGATGAGGCAGATTTACGTCATGCCCTATGGTAAAAATATACTTGCAAAAAGGTGGCAGTGGTGACGTACTAAGCGGACTCGTACTTGCTCTTTTTAGCTCAAGGTTACGAGCCACTGGATGCTGCCATCTCGGCTACACTAGCTCATGCGCTTAGCCTTAGAAAATTTTGGCAAAAAAACAGCTACGCGCTCGAGCCAACAGACATTATAAAAAGGAGTAAAATGCTTACGAAAAAAATAGCCGTACTTTTTTTAGCGGTAGTGGCTCAAATTGAAGCGATACTTAAAAAGTTCATAATCAAATTACTAATGGCATAAAAATTGAAGTTTGCCTTTTGTATCTGCAACAAAGCCAGGTGCATACGGTATAGAGCGATGCTAAGAAATTTGGGCTTGATACGACGATAATAGAGAGTGCCAAATTGCAAATAGAAAAGATTTGACACTGCGGTTGTAGAGCAATTTTCTAAAAAGCGGCGCTGAACTAACGGTGCTTGCTGGATTTATGAGGATATTAACTCCTGTTTTTACATCACAGATAAAAAGCCATACATTACATCCTTCCATATTGCCACTTTTTAAGGGCGCTCATGCGATAAAAGATAGCTTTGAGAGTGACATGATGCTTGGCGGAGTTAGCGTGCACTACGTGAGCGAGGAGCTTGATGGAGGTAAACTCATCGCTCAAAGAGCGTTTGAAAGAGAAGATGGTATGAGCTTAGAGGATTGGGAGAGCAAAATCCATGCGATAGAGCATGAAAGTACTGCCTGAGAGCATAATAAAAATTTTAACAAAGGAAGCAAATGTTTGAATGGTTTAGTTCGCCAGAAGCGTGGATATCACTACTTACGTTAACTGGCTTAGAGATAGTTTTAGGCATAGATAACATTATATTTATCGCTATTTTTGGTAGGTAAACTACCCTCAAGAGCAGCGCGGTAGTGGTAGGATTGTTGGCTTAGGGCTAGCTATGGTGACTAGAATTTTACTTTTACTTTCATTGTTTTGGATCATGAAGCTAACAAAGCCACTCTTTACTATCGCAGAATTTAGCATAAGTGGCCGAGATTTGGTGCTTATATTAGGGCGGTCTATTTTTACTTGTAAAATCAACCCTTGAAATACATTCTAGTGTTTCTGGCGAAAGTGAAGAGCATAAAAAAATAGCAAAAAAATCACATGCAAATTCTTGATTATCGTAAGCGAGATAGCTGTTTTGGATATTGTTTTTTTCTCTTGATAGTGTTATCACGGCTGTTGGAATGGCTGAGCATATAGAGATAATGATCATAGCTGTTATTTTTAGCGGTTGGTGTAATGATGATAGCGTCAAAAGGTATTTCTAATTTTTGTGGATAATAATCCTACTATAAAAAGATTTCTAGCACTTGCATTTTTTTGGTGCTTGTGGGCATGACACTAGTTGCTGAAGGATTAGGATTTCATATTCCAAAGGGATATATCTATTTTTGCGATAGCGTTTTCATTGGCAGTAGAAAGTATAAATATCTATGCTAAAAAAAGAAAATGTTAGCTAAATAATATTTTTTTACGCCGATGAAAAAGCTAATGATATGATGGATAAAATGTTAATCATATTATTAGCCTATCAAGTGATTTTTTGTTTGTGGAATTTTAAGTAAGCAATTTTATAAAATTCTAGCCCAAAAAGATAAATCTGTATAAATTTCTAATGCAAAAATTTGCTAAGTATAAAATGCATAATATATAGATTGATATTTATTCTGTTGTAATATCAGTGTAAAAATATTCGTGTTAAGCTACTTAAAAATCCGTGAAATAAAAGGTTAAATTTGTAGTAGATAGCAAAATAGAGAGCATAGAAAGCTAGCTCTTTTTAAAAGATTATGTATTTAGTAAAGTACTAATTAATATTTTTGATTGAATTATTTTTTTATATAATTTCTATTAATTTAAGTGTTTTTTTAATTGACTTTATAAAAAACAAGTTAAAATGCGACTTTTTAATGAGGTAGTGGCATAAACTTACAAACACGACTCAGGCGGGGTGTAGCGCAGTCTGGTTAGCGCATCTGGTTTGGGAATCGAGAGGTAGAAGGTTCGAATCCTTTCACCCCGACCATGTTAAATGGTGAGTGTAGCTCAGTCGGTTAGAGCATCAGATTGTGAGTCGCAGGGTCGTGGGTTCGATTCCCATCACTCACCCCATTTTGGGCGCTCGTAGCTCAATTGGATAGAGCGACAGACTTCGGATCTGTAGGTTATGGGTTCGACTCCTATCGGGCGCGCCACTTAAAATACTTTATGCGCTCATAGCTCAGCTGGATAGAGCAACGGCCTTCTAAGCCGTAGGCCTCAGGTTCGAATCTGATGGGCGTACCACTTTATTATTGTTGTGCGGATGTGGTGAAATTGGCAGACACGCCAGACTTAGGATCTGGTGCCCCACGGCGTGAAGGTTCAAGTCCTTTCATCCGCACCATTCTTTTTATAATTTGAGATAAACTTATATTATTAAAAATTAATATTGTAAAAGCACTAGATACTTTTTCTTGTTTCTTGACATGTAATAATGTTTTTTTGTATAATCTCAATTCTTTTTTAAATAAATGTCTTGCTAGCTCAGTCGGTAGAGCATCTCACTTTTAATGAGAGTGGTTGGTTCGAATCCAACGCAGGACACCATTTTTGGGTTTATGACCCTTTCGTCTAGTGGCTCAGGACTCTACTTTCTCTGTGTAGAAACAGAGGTTCAAATCCTCTAAGGGTCGCCAGATATTTTTTTAAATTTTAGGTCGCTTAGCTCAGTTGGTAGAGCGCCACCCTTACAAGGTGGATGTCATAAGTTCGAGTCTTATAGCGACCACCATTTTTAGGTGCAGCGGTAGTTCAGTTGGTTAGAATGCCGCCCTGTCACGGCGGAGGTCGCGGGTTCGAGCCCCGTCCGCTGCGCCATCTCTAAACCTTAGTTTAAGGTTATTATAATTCTCTTATTATTGAGTGATAAAAGTAGATTTTTAAGATTATTAGTTCTAAAATTAGGCTTTATAGTTTGTATTATGTTTTTTTGCCTCGTTAGCTCAGTTGGTAGAGCATATCACTCTTAATGATGGGGGTCGTAGGTTCGAGGCCTACACGGGGCACCATCCATTCTGGCTTCCATTCGTCTAGCGGTTAGGACACCAGCCTCTCACGTTGGTAACACGAGTTCGAGTCTCGTATGGGTCACCATTTTTCTAATCCTTGTTACTTTTCAATTTGTTACATAGAAATTTTTTTATAGAAAAATTTATTAAAAATGTATACTTTTTTTGCTTAGTAAATTGCTACTAAAAACGTAAAAATTAATTTTTTTATATTGTTGTTTAATTAGCGTGTAGTATATGATAAATTTCTAGAAGTTAATTTACAATAAGCTAAAAATTTCTATAAATACAATAAAAACACATCATATAAATATAATTAAAAAGCGTTACAAGTTGTTTTTGCTTTTGATCTATTGGCAAAAAAAGCTTATTAAGCATTTTTATTTTTAAATTTATAAATCGTAAAACATCCTATATTTGTTAATAAAGAAAGGTGCCTAAATTTACTAAGATCATACCAGGTCTCGTGCGTTAAAAATCATTAAGGGCTTACGATAAAATATAGTTCTTTTTTTATAATATAAAGAGCATTTGATGGCAATATAAAAAAATTAAATACATAATTAAAGAAAAGCTTAACTTAAATAGCAAAAAAATAAAGGTTAAAATTTAAGCTCAAATATAAAACTATCAAACAAGCTATTTCTTTGTATTTAGTTTTTGCCTATCATATCAAGCTTAGCTTTGCAAGCATCTTTATATGGGCTTACAAAAGTGAGTCAGAGCACTCGTTTAAATAAGGACTAGCCAACTTAAACTGCTTTTTGTCTTATATAAATTCACTTATCACATTTAAAAGCATGTAAGCGGTCTTCTGGCTCAAACTTCATGTTCAGTATAAATTCGCCTCATCAAGTGCCTCACCTAGGTTATCTGTCTTTAGTAATGCTTCTGAGTAGTTAAATTTATCTTTGGCGAAAATGTATTTATTTTTGGCTTTTGTTTGTAGCTCAAGAGCTTTTTTTAGCATACGTTGTAGCGATAGCGTAGTCATTACTTTTCATCGCATAGTCACTTATGGCTGTATATGCTTCGATAATCTTAAAGTCTTGGCCTCTTAGCTGCTCAATAGCGCTAATGGTTGAGATCGCCTCCGTAAAAAGCGTTTTAATGCAAGCAATGAGTAAAAACCTGTCAAAAGAGATAGCGTTGGATCTGAGTATTCGACTGATGAGCCAAGTGAAAGCGCGTCATTTGCGGCAAATGATCGCATGCTCGTAGTCTTTATTTTTTTATAAAGTACTGCTCAATTTACCAGCCACTCAACTCTGTCTTCTAAATTTTCATCTTTTGCATGAGCTTTTTGCTAACTCAAGTGCATCGTTGTGGCAGGTAGTTCTGTAATAGCAATTAAAGAGCTTAAATTGCGGTAATGAGATTTTATTTATATCGTAGTTTTTCAAGCAAATTTATAACAGCCGTGCAATCATCTTTCATAAAATACTCTTTTGTAAGCTCTAGCGCAGCCTCATTTATCAGTTCCATTGCCTTACTCAAATTTCCATCTTTTGCCATGGTTTTTGTAAGATAGTGCATCGGAGAATTTACGCTCTTTTAATATCCAGCTCAAACTCGCTTATTAGAGCCTTTTGGCTAATATTTGTTCCAGCATATTTTTCAATTAGCTCTTTATATCTTGCATGAAGTGCAGTTGCATTTTTATCCTCTTCTTCAAAGAATAATCCATCTTTTGCTTTAGTCACCCTCATCGATATAATCACCATATTTAAACTCTGTCTCATATCTATTTAAGTATTCGTATGCTTTTTTTCTCATCTTTTGTTTTTGGCTAGATTGAGTGCTAAATTTACTAAAAGCAACTTCATAAAAATCTTTCGTTCTATCGCTATTATTTATCAAGATTTCATAAATTTTAGCAGCCACATCAGGCATATCTTTACTTGCAAATGTAGTTGCAAGATTCATCGACTTCGTTGGGTTATTCATAAAAATTTTTTTCATTCGCATTTGCGATTTTTTTAGTACTACATTCTTTGCTTCATCAGATTTTTCTTTCTTTATCAATATTTGCATCAGCTAGGCTTAGTGCTGCTCTACTTGCAAGGTCGATGTCGTTTGTGGAGTAAAAGCACTTTTTCATAGTCTTTTAGCGCCTCTTTTTTTGTCTGCCTATTTTATAGAGATAATCAGCATAATCAAGCGCTGCAAGTTTTGTAAATTTTGAGTTTGCGTGCTCTTCGTTTAAGATATCAAGCATATATTTTGCATCACTTGCGATGCTATCTTTTAGGTAGGCTCTAGCGATTAGATATAGCACTTCTGGATAGTTTTTCATCAGATAGAAGTACTACGATCCAAGCCCTACCTTCGCTTACGATATCTTTTTGGCTCGATCTCTTCAAACTCATTTTTTTGTCTCAAAGTACTTTTATCAAGAGCCCTTAGACGAAATAGTAAAATTCACTTGAAAAAAAGGCTATTTGGATGCCTTTTTATAGCTGTTTGAGTATCTTTTTACTACATTTTCATAAGCGCCCTTTTCATAAGCTCGTTTTATGCTTATATAGATATCAATGTCATTACTATCAAGCCCAGCAATAGGAGCTTTGTTAAGATCAAGCGCTCCGATACTAGGATTTCACATATCTTTAAAAATCAGGTTTAAATTAGCCCAGACTTTCTCTTGCTATTTTCACTGAGCGAAGTATCTATAATGATGCTAAAGTGTTTTTGAAATGGTTGTTTTTGGGCTATCTTGCACGTTTTGGCTGTTATAAAGCTCAGTTTTTATATTTAGCAGTTTTGACGGTGCTTTTTGGCATTATGACGATAAAAAGCTTGCCATCTTGCTTTTTTTATATTTTATATCCATTAATGGCAGTGTCGTATCTTCAATTTTTGTGGAAATTCATCATCAAGCATGCAGACATAGCGTTTGGTGTCGTAAGCTAAATTTGCTCCACGCATTCAAATTCTTGCTCATCGCTTAGCTGAAGAACGCTATAAGGTTTATCACCATTTGCGCCGCTATTTAGGCTAAGATTAAAAGCAGTTAGATAAAGCGGAAAAAAATAAAATAATTAAGAGCTTTTTTTCATGCCGCAATTATAGTTAGATTTCTACTAAAAATCCTGAAGCAAAGACAAAATGCTCAATAAATTCCAAAAATCGCTCCAGAAAATAAAAAAACGAAAAAGGCCGTTCCAGCTACCGCAATGCCAACAATTACTTTTTAGCGCCATCGAGATATTTGCGGTGTAGAGATTTTTTTATCTTTTACGATCGGCTCTTTTAAAAAAACATAAAGACGATTAGCTTTAAATAGTAATAAATCGCAATGGCAGACTTTATCATGATTATAACGCCAAGCACGACGTAATCAGACTTTATGAGTGATGAGATAAGCACCATCTTGCCCCAAAAAGACGCTAAAAGGCGGAATGCCAGCAAGGGCGATCATAAAAATTCCCCATTATCACAGCATAGCTTGGCAAAGTATTTCTAATAAGCCCTGAAAATTTCTCAAATGGGTGCTTAAAGCGCTTGTCCCAGCAGACTGCATCGTCGCACCCTGCCACCCAGAGCATAGAAAAATGCGCCCAAACTGGCAAACAAAAACATGATCCAGTAAAAAAACAAGGCGACATTTGCCTCGTGAGAATGCCACAAGCGCACAGAGTACGACACCAGCGTGAGCTATGGAGCTAAAAAGCAAGCATCCTTTTTACGTCTTTTTGTACTAGAGCCATGATGTTTGCAAGGCTCATCGTAAGCACGGCGATGATGTAAAAAGCAGGTCTTTTTATCCACGAAATTGCGAGGCTTCAAGCATGGCAAAAGATTGCTAACGCGACGATAAAAGCTGCCACCTTTGGCACGATCGACATATAGCCAGCAAGTGGGGCATTTGAGCCCTCATAAACGTCTGGTATCCATGTGTGAAATGGTATGAGTGAGAGCTTAAAGCCAATGGCCGAGGCAATGAAAACGCAGCCAAGAAGAATGATTAAATTTTCGATTTAGGCTAAGATCTTTTATGGCAACGCCTATACGAGCGATGTCTATTGAGTTTGTCGCTAGATAAAACATTGCTATTGCCATCGCAAAAAGCCAGCCGAGAGCGAGCCCATAGCAAAGTATTTTATCGCAGCTTCTACGCTTTTTTTGCCTTGTTGTGAAGGGCGATTAGGGGTGTAGAGGCAAAGCGAGCTGATCTCAAGGCCTAAAAAAAGATGATGAGTAGGTTATTTGAGCTCACCATAAATAAAAAAATCCAGCAATCATAAACAAAAAAATAGAGCGTAATACTCATACATTTTTGTACTCAAAAATACTCTTTTTGTACTAAGTGCGAGTGGAATAAAAAGGGCTGAGGCGATTAGGGATAATGACTTGAGAAATGACCGAAATGCCATCGACTAAAAGCATATCCCAAAAAGCTAAGGCTAAGACCGTTAAAAATCAAGTATTAGCTGCAAATCTACAAATATTGCGATGATACAAAATACGCAGTAAGAAACTTTCTTGAAAGGTCTTTTTTTATGGTGCCAACGATCAAGATAAAAAAAGCGCAAAGATTATCATACTAAGCATCGGAGCAACCGAAGATAAAGAAAATTTCTTTTAAGGTCTAAAAAGGCTATTTCGTTCATAGTTTGCTCCCGCCATTTTAAAGATAAAATTTTCATCCTTTGTGTCGCTATCTACCGCTCTAGTTTGCATTTTATTTATTATATTTTTGCACGCTTGGCTCAAGTGGTTTTAGGATTAAATTTGGAGCGACACCAAGAGCAATTATAAGTAAGCAAAGTGGCACAAGAGAGACTAACTCTTTAAAATTTGAGATCTTTTTAGGCTTAAATTTCTTTCTCCTTGCACTCGCCAAAAAAATACCCTTTTATAAAGCACTAGCATATAAACAGCGCCCACGATGATACTAAAGCCACCAAGTAGCGCAAAGGAGCTTGTTTAGCTTAAAAGACGCCAAGTAGGCTCAAAAACTCGCCTACAAAAGCCGATCGTTAATGGCAAACCGATACTTGCAAGAGTTGCTATAAAAATACAAGCGCATACTTTGGCATAACCTTAGCAAGGCCGCCAAATTCGCAAATTTCTTTTGTGTGAGCCCTCTCGTAGATGACGCCAACTAGTAAAAATAGTGTGCCACTAACTATGCCGTGGCTTATCATCAAAAAAATATTGATCCTCCAACACCTATCAAATTGGTGAAAAATATACCAAGCATGATGACGCCCATGTGTGAAATGGAGCTATAAGCGATTACTTGTTTCATGTCACTTTGCGCGTAGGCAACAAGGGCTGCGTAGATGATCATTATGATAGCTATGACGCAGATAAAGCCACTTAAAAGTAGGCTTGCATCTGGGAAAAGTGGGAGCGAAAATCTCACAAAGCCGTAAGTACCCATCTTTAAAAGCACGCTAGCAAGCAGCACCGAGCCGATGGTCGGAGCCTGGCCATGTGCATAAGGTAGCCACGTGTGAAATGGAAATAATGGAGTTTTCACACCAAAGGCAAAGAAAAACGCTAAAAATAGCCAAATTTGAGCATTTTGCCCGATATCAAGCTTGTGCCAGTCAAGCAAGTTAAAGCTAAAGACGCCGCTTTTTTTGATAGCACAAATAGCCGATAAAGATGATCGCTACTAGCATAAAGACAGAGCCTAAAAATGTATAGATGAAAAAAATTTAATCGCAGCATAAATTCTATTTTTACTACCAAATGCACCGATGATGTAAAGTAGCGGTATGAGGCTAAGCTCCCAAAAGCTGTAAAACAAGATCATATCAAGTGCGCTAAAGACGCCCATCATCGTGGTCTCTAAAAAGAGCACGCTAATAATTAGATGCTTTTAAATTTCCATCATCACTAAGTGCCACGATAGAGATGAAGCTCATAAACGCACTAAGTACGATAAGTGCTAGCGAAATGGTGTCAATGCCTACAAAATAGCTGATATTTAGGCCTCGTATGAGTGGGACTTGATGCGTTAAAACAAAGTCATAACCCTGAAAAATCGACATTGACGCAGATAAAAAAATGGCTAGCAAAAGCTCGATCAGTGCGATGCTTGCTCCATAAAATTTTATGCTTTTATTTTCTATTAAAAAGCCAAGTATTGCGCTTATTGCAGGGAAAAAAATATGATTACACTTAGCATTATTTGGCTCCGTTTAATAAAAAAATATAAAGCTTAAAAAGCAAGGCAAATCCTACGACCATAAATCTAAGCATAATGCTTAAGTCGCCACTTTGCATTTTGTTTGCTAAAAAAATGCAAATTGTTTAGTGCTATTGCGACTGAGATCGACACTACGATCGATTATCATCTCGTCAATCTTTTTACAAATTGTGAGATCAATGCGTAGCCATTTTATGAAAAATTTCTCATAAAATTTCTGGTATAAAGTAGGCATTTTGTAAATTTCTATAAATTCTGCTCTCACAAACACTCTCTTTAAAAATTTCTTTTTTTATAGGCAAATACTGCAAAACCAGTGCTTGCTAGCACTAGGCTAAGTGTTAAAAACGAGCAAGAAAAATTTCGCTACCGTGAGATAAATTAGTGAAAAATCTTTTTAAGCTTTTTTTCTAAAAAAACTCACTAAAGTTGTTCCAAAAAGCCACTTATGACTGAGAGAATTCAAGTATGCCCATGCCAGCTAGCATATAGTTTTTTTAGCTTCATGCACGTGTTTCTTACTCTTTGGCTTTGTAAAAAGACGAGCATAACGAGCCTAAAAGCTATAAAAAAAGCCGTAAGTACCGCACCAAAGAGCAAAATGATCCATAAGAAATTTATTCTCACTAAAAAGCAACCTCTAAAATTTTTATCTTTTAGAGAAAAAGCCAGCAAATGGATAAAAATCCAGCTAGCGCACAGCTTGCGATGATAGAAAGGAGTGTAGTTGGTTTCATAAATTTATAAAGTCCGCCCATTTTTGATATTTAGCTCATCATTCATCGCGTGCATGACGTTGCCAGCACATAAAAAGAGAAGTGACTTAAAAAAATGCGTGCGTGACAAGGTGAAAAAAAGTGCGATCTTATAAGCGCCAAGGCCAGCAGCTACGAACATATAACCAAGCTGCGAAAGCGTCGAGTAGGCGATGATTTTTTTAAGGTCGTTATGCACAAGCGCGATGCTAGCCGCAAAAAAATCGCTACAAATGTGCCAAGGTAAGCGATAAAGTGCGATACTTCAGGCGCGTTTATAAAGATAAAATGCACGTATGACTAGATAGACGCCAGCTGTTACCATGGTCGCTGCGTGGATGAGCGCAGAAACTGGAGTTGGCCTCCATGGCGTTTGCAAGCCAGGTGTGAAATGGAAACTGTGCACTTTTACCCATGGCGCCTATAAAAAAAGAAGTGTTGCAATGATGTCTCAAATTGGCCCAGAAAGGTCGCTTCTAGCGTTAAAAACCTCACTACAGTTTAAGTGAGCCAAAGCTATAAAATATATAAAAATGCCAACAAGCATCGCAAGGTCAGCCACTCTGTTCATCACAAAAGCTTCGTTTGCAGCGACGTTTGCACTAGGCCTTTTTATACCAAAAAGCCAATGAGTAGCCAAGAGCAAAGTCCAACACCCTCCCAGCCAATAAATAACCCTATAAAGTTATCGCTTGAGACAAGGACGTTCATACAAAAGACAAAAGAGCCCCAAGTAGCTAAAAAAAGCGGTTAAAGCTTGCATCGTCTTTCATATAGCCAACTGAGTAGATATGCACGATACTTGCGACCACGCCAACAGTGCTAAGCATAACAAGGCTAATGGCGTCAAGATAGAAGCCAAAAGTAAATCCAGACCGCCAAAATTTATAAATTCTTTTAGTGATAAATTGGCGGTTCATCTATGCCAAGGCTAGCTGTTAGCATGAGTGAGGCGGTTGTGCTAATAATCATGAGAAGTGAGCAAAATATACCAAGTAAAAATTTTTCTTTACTACTATGTGAAAAAAGTCCAGAAACGATAAAGCTAAGAAGTGGAAAAAATAGTGAAATGCAAAATAAAGTCATCTCTTAGCCTTTCATATTTGTCATCGAATCTAGGCTAATGCTGCCAGTCTTTTTGTACCAAAGCACTAGTAAGCCAAGCCCTACAGCGACTTCACTAGCCGCGATGGCAACTATAAAAAAATGCAACTATTTGCCCGGTTAGATCAAAGTGGTATTTTGAAATGGCAGCAAGTGCGATATTTGCCGAGTTTAGTAAAATTTCACTTGAGAAAAATAGCATGATCAAATTTCTTCTTCGCATTATGCCAATTAGCCCCTATGACAAAGACCAGACTTGCAAGGATGAGGTAGTGAGTAAGCCCTATCATAGCATCTCCTCTAGCGTATTTTTGAGTATTTAGGTCTTTATGTATCAAGATAATGCCAGCAACCATTGCCACAAGAAGCATTACAGCACACATCTCAAAAAGCGATCAAATACTTGCTAAAAAGCAAAAATTCCAATAGCCTCGATATTGCCAAGCTCGCTAGCAATGGGACTTAATCCATCAAATTTTTGCACCATAAATAGGAGCTAAAAATATAAATATCAAAAGAAGCGCTATAAAGCTACTTAAAAAGATGAGATGGTGATCTTTGCTTTTTTTGCTACTTTTTTGGCTCACATTCTTTACTGCTATCAAAAAAACATCATCGCAAATGCATATAAAACGACCACAGCACCTGTGTATACGATGATCTGCACTACGCCTAGAAAATTCTGCTCCAAGTAAGAAAAATATAGCCGAGATAAAAAAACCATGCCAGCAGCTAGCGCAGAGACTGCATTTAGTGCGTTTTTACAAAAATACGCTAAAAGAAAAAAACTAACTAAAACCAAGGTGCTAAAAAGATAAAATGCAAAGCTCTCATACATCTTTTGCCCTTTTTAAAATTTATACTACTCATCACTTTTTGTCTCATTTTCATTTTTCGCTTATAAATGCATTTGGCGTCTTTTTGATTAAGCTGTCAGCATTTTTTAGGAAGTGTGCCATAGCCTTCAAACTCGCTTTGATCTTTTTAAAAATTTATCTTTTGTCAAAAAAACTCATCTTTTTGTACCAAATATAATCCTGCTCTCGCTAGCAACTTCGTACTCTTGTCCGCAGACTATCGCGAGCTCAGGACAAACATCAGCACAAAAATCCACAATACACGCATCTACTTCAAATTTATCGAGTAGTTTGCGACCTTTTTTTACGGCCATCATCGCCAAGTGAAGTCTTCATCGAAATACAGTTGCTAACGCAAATTTCTCACATAGCCCGCATCCAATGCAACGTTCATTTTCACTTTCAACAAATTTCAAAAAGCTTGTGAATGCCCCTATATCTAGCATTTAACTCCATCTTTTTGCATAGGATATTTTTAAAGTATGTGACTTGCTAAAGAGCATCTGCTTTATCGTGACTTTTAGTCCGATCAAAAGATCAGGCTTAAATGTGATAGCGATGAAGTGTTTAAATTTATCAAATGCACTCTTTGGCTTTTAACTTTTCATCTATTAAAATATATTTTTTTCTCACTCATTTTTTTCGCCTTAGATTAGTAGCATAAAAGCCAGTGATTACGATATTTAAAATTCCAAGTGGAAGTAAAATTTTACCAGCAAAAATGCACTTAACTGATCAACTCTTAAATGTGCCCATGAAGCCCTTACCCAAAGAAAAAAAGAAAAAAAGACAATGCTTGATTTTTAAGATGATCATCAAAGCACCTGGGATAAATAAAAAAATTCGTTAAATCCACCTAAAAAATAAAATCGTAATGATGATGCTAGCAGCGATCATATTTGTGTATTCGCCGATGAAAAACATCGCCCATCTCATGCCGCTATACTCGGTGCCATAGCCTGCTACTATCTCTGTTTCGTTTTTCTGTTAAGCAAAATGGCGTTCTGTTGCACTCCACGAAGCTTGCTATTAAAAAAAGAGTAAAAAAAGGCAAGGGGCTGCTTGAATATAAGCCAGCCAAAAATTCCTTTTTGATAGTTGTTTATATCCACAAGTGAGAGTGAGCTAGTTACCATTACGACGCTTAAAAGAGCCATGCCAGCGACTATTTCAAAACTAAGAAGCGAAACGACCGCACGAGCTGCGCTAATTAGTGCACATTATTATAGCTAGCAAGACCTGCTGCAAGTGGGGAGAAAAACGCAAACTGAAGCAACACCAGCGATGTATAAAATACCAACATTAATATCTGAGAGAATCGGACGTAATGTATGTCCAAAAATTTCAAACTCAGGCAAAAAAACGGCACAGGTGCAAGCGCTGCAAATGCGGCGATGGCTGATATTAGTGGAGCTATTAAAAAGATAAATTTATTCGTATTTGCTGGTACGATGTCCTCTTTTGTAAAGAGTTTTATCATGTCAGCTACTATCTGTAAAATTCAGCTGGCTCTACCATATCAGGGCTCCCACGCGGCGCTGCATGTAGCTAGTACCTTTCTCTCAGCATAGGGTTGCAAGCCCTGCAAGGCTTGCCATGACAGCTAAGATGACCACGGCTTTAATGATAGTGCTTAGCACAAAAATAGTGTTTCACTCATCTTTTTGCCTTTATGATTTTAACTGCGGCGTAGCTTTTGCCATTAAATATAACGCCCACTTCAAGCTTATCGTCATAATCACCTAAATACGCAGCGACTCCGCTAAGTTCGCTATCAAAGCTCTACGCAAATGGCAAGCTTATACCCATCTTTTTCTAAAATAATCGCTTCATTTTGTGAAAATTTCAAATTTAGCCATAAATTCGCTACTTGCATAAAGATTCGCTCTTTTTGGCTGTTTGTGTGGCATAGTTTGCAAAAAAATGATGGTAAATTATAGGATTTGCAAGATTTATAAGTGCCTCGTCATCTTTTTAAATTATGCTCTTGCTATCTTTTAAAAGTGGCTCTATATCATCATTTGGTGTAAATTGAAAATTTCTAGTTTATAACCTCTGTGACTTGTGCCGTCGTTTGCGTAAAAGTTTTCTAAATCATCAAATTAATGCCTTTGTAACCCTTTTTCTTTTTGGTAAATTGGCGTGTAATCAATCGTATTTTTTTAGCCATTAGTCCAAGCGCGTTTGCGATATCGTTTAGAAAATAACCTTTGTGCGGTATCGCCACATTTGTTGGCACTAAGGCGTTATTTATGCTTGTAAATGTTCCTTCTTGCTGATTTAGCGCGCTAGCATCGATATCGCCTTCAAAAATACTAAATTCGAAATTCGCCATTTTTCGTTATAGCCAAGCGTCTTACCAAGCTTTTTTCTCGCTTGCAAGGTGCAAATTTTAGCAACACCAAGTGAATTGTGCGTGGTGGTATTAGCATCACAAGAAACGGCGTAGCCCCTACGATCACTCCAGTAAGTGCGGCTAGTAAATTCGCATTTTTCATCTGTGTAAAAATCGCTTCCCTAAAATGAGCGTAAATTTGCTTTTTGCCCTCACTTAAAACTGGTATATCTAAGTTAAAATTTTCATCAAAATTTACCAAGCTTTGATGTAAGCGTGCTAGATAAATTTCTCGCCCCAGTTTTTTTAAGCACAAAGAGTAAATTGCTCTAATTTTTCCAGCTTCATGCGTTACGTAGATAAAATTTTCTAGAATATTTTTTTAACGATCTCATCGGCTATGTGATGAAAGTAAATTCCAGCTGCTTTATTCATTTTTTAAAGCGTTATTTAACTAAAAGCTTGTCACTGGGCTTTCGTGTCTTAGAAACTGCCAGCATTGATGACAAAATCGCTATTTTTTTAATATCTGTATAGTCTGCGTTATATGAGCTAAGCCCGCTAAATTCGCTAAATTTATTTAAAAGTACTTTGATAATTTAGCGCTTCATTATTTATTAAATTTGAGATCAAATCTCTCTCTAAACACTCTAAAATAAGGGCTTCTTCGTTCGTGATGAAGCTATTAAATTTTATATTTTTGATCGCACCATTTTTTAATATTTAAAACAATCTCTTCAAATTTCTCTTCATTTTTACAGGCAAGCTCGTTGTGAAAGTCATAACCAAACCCTAGCTGCTCCACTTATCTCGCCAAATATAAAATCATTGCTGACGCGGTAAATTTGCTTACTTCTGTCGCTAGTGCTCTTTTTCTTTTTATGTCATAGTAAATTAGCTCGCAGTCGCTTTGATGTGGATTTGCTGCTGGGATAGGGTTTAGCTCCCAGATATTTGTGCTATATTGAAAATGCGAACTAATAAGTGCTCCAGTAGGGCAAACGCTGATACACTCGCCACAAAATGAGCAGTCAAGACTCTCGCCCACGCTTGGATATATTAAGCTTTTTTTGCATCTTACTAAAAAAACTGCGTAGGCATCTTTTGGCATACTCTCTTTTTAGCTCTTTTGGTACTTCAACGCCCCTTGGTACGGTCTTTAGTGCACTCTCACCGATCCTATCTTTACAAACAGTGACACATCTTTCGCAGACTATGCAAAGAGCTGGATCGTAGTTGATTAGCCCCCATTTTTTTATGTGGTTTGTGCGTGTCAGCGATAGCGAAATTTTTGTTCATTTACTTTTTAAATGTGTGGTTAAATTTCTGTAGTTCGCATTCGCCACTTTTTGTCACAAACGCCACATTGAATCGGATGATTTACGCAGTAAGTCTGCATGATCGCATTTCGCTCGGCAGCGATTTCTGGCGTGTTTGTATAAAGTGCATATCCTCTTTTGCTTTGGCATTGCAGCTATACACTACTTTGCCATTTGCCTCGACCATGCAAAGCCTACAAGCAAGAGTTGGTGAGCAGCCGCTAAGATAACAAAGAGCTGGGATATAAATTCCATTTGCTCTTGCGATATTTAGGATGCTCTCGCCTTCATCTGCTTCTAAAAATTTGATCATTTATGCTTATTTTCATTTACTAACTACTACTTGTTTAAATGCATATCCATCAAACTCTTTTTGCACCAAATATCGCAACTGTGCCTTTTTAGCGAATGGTCTAGTTTTAAATTTCGCCGTCACGCTAAAAATCTTTTGCTTTAAGCTCCAGCATATCGCCATCTTTTTGCCTTTGCTACGATGCCAAACTGCACGCCGCCCACGATCTCATCGCTTGCGTTTTTGTTTAGATAAACGACTGCTCCGTCAAAATTTTTCCAAGCTCTTTTTAGCTCGTCTATTTTTGTGATAATCATTAAATTCTTTCTTGCAACCACCAGATAAAACGACATTTTTTTGCCTAAAATTTCCAAGTAGCCAAAAGATCGCATCTTTATCTGGATGAGTAAAAAAATGAATCATCAATAATGATGTTTTTTTAACGTCCTTTATCCACTCGCCAAGCTCTTCAAATTCCTCTTCGCCAACGTTGCACTCGCCACTTATCAGCCCATCATCAAGCTCGCTAAAAACTCATCGCAAGATAAATTTGCGTATTTGCAAAGAAGCGCTAAGACGTAGCTTATTGAGCCTATTTCGCAGCGGATCAAATTTTCGCCGCCAAGCTCGCTATCTTCGATGCAAGAGATGTATTTAAACTCATGCTCTTTTTATCTTTTTTTGCTAAATTTTTATCGCTCAAAGCTTAGTAAATTTGCGATACTTAAGCTTTTGCCTGCTATTAAATCATTAAATTCATATCTTGCCCTTTTTTTATGGTTAATACCCAATCAACTTGGTTAAATTTAAGCGAGTTCATCACTTCGCAGTTTAGATTATAGGCTAAATTTACAGCCTTTGTCACACCACTAAAATCGCCTATCTCAAATAAAAAAATATAATCACTTCATTAGGCTCGCCAGCCTTTATCTGCTGTCCAAGAGCGCTCAAAAACTCACTCTTTAAGTGTCTAAGATCGACCCTTCTCATCTATCGACCTCGCCTAAGATGATATTTGTGCTACCAATTATCGTAGCGACGTCAGCAACGTACTGGCCTACCAATAAATCTTCATAAATAGCGCAGTGCCAAAAAGCTTGGCGTGCAGATTTTCTAGGCGATATGGGCTTGCGCTACCGTCTGAGTTTATATAAATTCAAGCTCTCCCTTTGGCGACTCGCTAGCAAAGTAAATTTCACCTTTTGAGGCTTTAGCCCCTGAGTTATTAGCACAAAATGCTGCATAAGCGAGTAGTTTTTGAGTCATGATTTGCTCTTTTGAAGCGCTCACGTAATCTGGCGCGTCGGCGATGATGGCAGGGGCTGCTTGTTTGATACTTGCTAACACACTGCTTTTAAAGTACTCACACACTCGCGCATCTCTTTCATGTAAAGCGGGTATCTTGCGTAGCAATCGCCTTTGGTGGCGTAAGGCACATCAAATTCTAACTCGTCGTAGATGAGATATGGCTCTTCTTTTTCTTATATCACGCGCCACACCGCTTGCTCTTAGCATGACGCCAGAGCAGCCGCTACTAAGGGCTAGTTCTTTGCTAATTACGCCCACATCTACAAGCCTTGCTTGCCAAATTCTATTTTCACTAGCAAATCTTCATAAAGTGTGATGTCGCTTGAAATTTTTCTACAGAATTGAGCAGCTCCTCGCACCAGCCATCAGGCAGATCAAGCGGTACGCCACCGATCCTTATCGAGCTATGCGTTAGCCTTGCGCCGCAGTATTTTTCTATTGAGATCAAGGACGTATTCGCGCTCTCTAAATGCGTATAAAAAGACGCTCATAGCGCCCACATCAAGGGCGTGCGTGGCTAAAAATAAAAGGTGCGAGCTGATGCGGTTTGGCTCCAAAAAGCATCACTCTAATGATCTGCGCACGGCGAGGCACTTCGATACCACAAAGTTTCTCTACAGCCGCACAAAACGCGTAGTTATTAGCGCTCGATGCTATGTAGTCCACCCTGTCAGTCACTGGTATAAATTCCTGATAGGGTCATATTTTTCAGCCATCTTTTCAACACCTCGGTGCATAAAGCCAACCTCTGGCATGGCGCGAACGACCTTTTCGCCATCGAGTTCAAGAACAAGCTTAAGCTGTCCATGTGCGCTTGGGTGTTGTGGGCCTAGCAGTAGTATCATCTTGCCATCATTTTTGCTCCAAATTCAAATTACCAAAAAAATGGTTTTAAGCGGTTTGGTACCTGGCTCAAGGTCTTTCCTTTACTATCTGGCTCTGGTTAAATTTAGCCTTTTTGACAATTTTTACGCCACCATCTTCTTGATACTCGTACTCTTCGTTAAATACTCTTGAAAATCCAAAGGTATCTTTCTCTTCAATATAAGCTGGATCGCGGTTCTCTTCGCCAATTTGCTCTCTAAACTCACGCCCAAAAATTTTATCCACCTCGTACCATTTGGCAGCCTCGTCGCCAGTTAGCGGATAGCTCTTTAGTAGTGGGTGTGAGTGCCAGTCATCAGGCATGATGAGACGCTTTTCAAATTTGGATGATCTTTGATCAAAACACCGCTTGAGATCATACATCTCGCGCTCAGCCCAGTTCGCGCTTTTGTAAAGCCCACAAACGCTTTTTAGCATTTCATCTTTTTTTGCAAAGCATTTTACGCGAGTGCGTCTATTTTTTTACTGATACTAAGCAATTGATAAAAACTTCATATCCGCCTTTTTGACTTGTGAAATCAAGTGCTGCAAGCTCACTAAGCTGTTCGTAACCAAAAAAATTTCTAATACTTCAAGAGCTTTAAAATTTTCACTAGAATTTACATAAATTATAAGCTGATCAAACTCCACATAACTAGATAAAATTTCTACTCCGCTTTTGCTCTAAGATAGCTAGCTCTTCATCAAATTTAGAACCTTTTACCTCATCTTTTTGGCGTATGCTTTTCTATATAAAATTTCTCTTTGTAATACTGCTTTTTGCAGATCGTTTTTGGCTTATACTCTCTCATATCTTAAGCTTTCTAGGCTCTTGCGCCCTAAATGCACTTTGCTTTCTTATCTTTTTTTGAAGCATCATAAGTGCGTACTGAAGCGTCTCTGGGCGAGGAGCACAGCCTGGGATGTAGATATCAACTGGTATTATTCTATCGATACCTTGAACGGTTGAATAGGTGTTAAACATGCCGCCAGTGTTTGCGCAGCTACCCATTGAGATGACCCATTTTGGCTCAGGCATCTGATCATAAAGACGCCTTGTAAATTCAGCGTGTTTTTTTAGTTAGCGTGCCAGCTATGATCATCACCTCAGAGTGCCTTGGACTTGCCCTAAAAATGGTGCCAAATCTATCAAAGTCATATCTGCTAGCGCCACTTGCCATCATCTCTATCGCACAGCAAGCAAGCCCGTAGCTAAGTGCCCAAAGTGAGTTGCTCCTGCCCCACTGAATGAGCTTGTCAACGGTTGTTAAAACTACTGGCAAGCCGCCATTTGCAGCGTAGTTTATCTGATGCTTTGCCATTTAAAGACTCCTTTTTGCCAAGCATAAGCAAAGCCGATAAGTAAAATCGCCACAAAAAGCAGCATTTCGATTAGTCCAAAAATTCCAAGTAGCCTAAAATCCACCGCCCACGGATACATAAAGATGACTTCAACATCAAATAAAATAAATAAAATTCCATAAAAATAGTGGATATTTATCTTATTTGGTTGTTTTACGGTGGTTGAATACACTCATAAAAAGCCAAGTTTTTAGACGCTGGGTATTGCGGTTGGCTAGTTTTTTTGCTTATTTTTTTGAAGATAAGAATGTTATTAAACAAAATGAACAAGTTGTTAGTAAAAAGTATGATAAATGCACCAAAAATAGGTGCTTTCAAGCTCTGAATGTGACATACTTTTGCCTTTTTTTAATTTTTAAGATTCTACTAAATTAAATTTATTTGAGCTTGAAACAGCTTAAGAGTAGGGTGAGTATTGTGCTTTTTGTGTAAAAATTACTCCTATTTTATCTTCTCAACTGCATCTTTTGCAGCACTTATTCGCTCGCTCTCGTCTAGCTCACGCACAAAGCCATCTTTTTACTAAGATGATCCTAGTTGCTACATCAAAGTAGCTATCATCGTGGCTAACAGCGATTATGCTTATGCCCCTTACTTTGTAAAAAAATGGCGAAAATTTCTTTATAAAATTTACGCTTAAAAAAAGTGGATCTTGATCGGCTGCCCACTCATCAAGGATAAGGATAGAGCGGCGTTCTAAAATGGCTATTAGTAGGCTTAGACGCTTTCTCTGGCCGGTTGAGAGCTGCGTAGTGCTAAAGCTTTATTATCCACCACGCTTACCTTTTTGTCGATCTCAAAGCAGAGCCAAGAGCCCTCTATATCGCTTTGGTTGGCAAAGCCATCATGAGAGAGTGTTTGTGAAAATAGATAAAAATCAGCAAAAAAATAGCACTTATCTTTGCTTGATAGCTTTGTAAATTTGCTTCATCTATCTTTGTACTATCAAGGTAAATTCGCCACTACTTGGTTGAATGAGGCCACAAAGTAAATTTATAAGCGTACTTTTGCCGCTACCATTTTTACCGATGATAAACGTTATCTCACCGCGTTTGATCTCTAAATTACGTCTTTTTAGGCTCAAATTTGCCGTGAGTGTAGTTGAAATTTATATCTTTTTAGCTTTATGTTTTTGCCAATTATCGCTTAGGCTATCGTCAAATTAAAAGCCTTCCTTAAATTTATTTAGATTTAAACTCATGATCTTTTTCTAAACTTACTTTTTGCGCTAAGTGCGGCTGGTATGGAGCCAACCATGCTCATAAATGAGCCTCTTAAAAAAATAGTATCGTTAGGCTAATGCTTAGTGCCGTTTGCAGGCTCGCCCAGTCAAATGCCACGCACAAAAAAACACAAAGTCCTACTGAGCCAAGAAGCATAATGTTTGTGAAATTATCGCTTAATGCGTGATAAATATCGGCTTTTACCATATTTTGACGTTTTTTATCGCCTGTAAAATTTAACTCATCAAAGCAGACACTTGCCCTTGCTCTATTTAAACTAAGCTCTCTATGCCCCTCTACGATATCGTCGTAGTGCTTTTTGCAATGCGTCATCTTGAACTCTAGAATACTTAAAATAAAGATGAATTTTTTCATAAAAAGCGTATTTATAAAAAGAGTCGCACCGATCCAAACGGATAAAAAGATAAAAGTATTTTTGGAGCGATTACACAAAGATAGATGCTGGCACAGACGATAAAAAAACTAGGCTTTGTATAAAACCAGTAGCACTCATAAAAGCAAATGTGATTGTTTTTTTATGTCATTGTTTAGACTAGCTATGATCTTTTGCCTTACCGATCTCGTTTATCACGCTATTTGGCGTATCTAAAATTTGCTTTTACACTTTGATATCTTAGCTCGTAGATAAACTTTATGTCCAAAATTTGTAAGCGATATATTTGCGGCGATGGCGCTTATAAAAAAATAAAAAGTAAGACTGCTATAAATTTAATTGCAAGAATCGGATCAAATTCTTTTAAACTTACAAGCTCATTATTTATAAATGAAAGATTCAGACACCAAGTCCACTAAATACGAGTGTTAATAACACTATTTTTAAAGAAATTTGATAGATATTTTTTTGATTAAATTGCAAGCATTACATCGCAGCTCGTGGCTGAATGATATTTGGCTCATACTTTTTGTTCAGTATTTTCGCTCATTATACGAAGCACCTTGCTTTGTTTTATCTTAGCGTCATCCTTAAATATCGCACGAACTTTGTCCATACCGGCGTAAAAATCACGCATAAGCACGATGCAGATATATTTGCCAAAAAATGTCGGCTTGATAATACCATTTTCTTCATATGTTGCATTTACAAGCTTAAGCAAGCTAAGCTCCATAAATAAGGCCTTGTTAATGTTTGTGTTATTTTCGTCATTATATCTTTTAATATCAACTCCGCCATCAAAAAGCCTTGTTAAAAACGTGTATTTAAGTCGCTCTTTCTTGCTAAAACCACATTTTGCGATGACTGGGCTTTGTCTATTTTTTATTCTTTTGCCGTATTCAAGTAGATTAAACGCGTTTATTACAAGCTCACCGTTAAGAAAGCTAAATGCTCCGCTACCAACGCCAAGATACTCTAAATTTGAGCCTACATATTCGTCGCGAAGGTCGGCACTTTTTTTCATTTGAAAATGCCCAAGCATTGCTTTGTTTGTAGTTACTTTTGCTAAATTCTTCAGTGATTATCTCATAAAAAAATCACGCTCATTATCTACGTTTGAAACACCAAGTGAGCGAGCTATATTCTCTCTTGTTAGCTCTGATTTCATGAGTGGATAGAAGGTGATCTGCTGCGGAGAGATCGATTTCGCAGTATTTATGTCGTTTATGAGCTGCTCTTTTGTTTGATTTGGCAGGTTAAAGATGAGATCGAGGCTAATGACTGGGATCTTACCAAGAGCGAGCTCAAAGCTTTCTTTTTACCTCCTTGGCTGAGCCAAATTTTTCATATCTGCCAACTCTTTTTAATGTTTCATCATCAAAGCTTTGTACGCCAACGCTTAAGCGATCAATTAATCCATCAAATCTAGCTAAACTCTCGGGTGAGATGTGATTTGGATCGCTTTCTGCTGAAATTTTCATCTATACTAAAAAGCTCTTTTTGCAAGCTTAAGTGTCTTTTTCAAGCTCAGGTTCATTTATAAGCGTCGTGCCACCGCCAACATAAAGTGAATCAAAGTCAAATCCAGCCTCTTTAACCTGCCTCATCTCCTCACGTAAATTTCTCAAAGTAAATTTTTGCAAGCTCTTGTTCATAGTGGTACTTATGAAACGAGCAATATGGGCAGAATGTGTGACAAAAATGGTACATGCGCGTAGAGCATATACTTTTTTTGTCTTTTTTTGGGAGTTTTGGTGTAGGTTGTGGTTAAAATGTCTATATTAAATTCATTATATAGTGATCTTTGAATAGAGTTATGAGCGTAATTTACGGCAAAATTCTCGACAATATTTTTTTAAATATCATAACTAATCACCTTAAATAAGTTTGGTTTTTAAATTTATGTGTTAGGATAGCTAACTTTTAATAAATTTAGCCTTGTGCTAGAGAAAAATTTTAGCTTGGCCAGATAAACTTTGGCCTATAAATTTTAATTTTTTTAAATCTGCACATTCACATATCGATCAAATTTTAGCCCCAAAGCTTAAGGAAGTTACTCCTTGGCTCTTGAGATAATTTTTGCTTTGAGTCTAGCTCAAATTTCTACTCCATCTTTTTGTCTGCAGATAATAAAATTTACCAAGAGTTGATAGGGCTTTTACATTATAAAGTTTTATAACTCCGTTTGTTTCGTTTTTCATCATAATAAGTTTTACTATCATCACAATATATGCCATTTTTTTGCAAAATTTTTCTGGCAAAGCACCTGCTATACTTTTTTTCAATAGATAAATATTTATATTCCATGTTAGTGATTTCAAATTTTCTTTGCGATGTCATCCGCTAGATAAAAAAATATAACTATTGGACATAAAAAAACATTAAAATAAGTGAAAATTTTCCTTGTGCGTACCATCCTTATAAATACCTTCACAAAAAAACACAAAATACCTAAGCAAAAAAAGATATATGTAATGTAAATAAAAAAATAGATTTACCACCAAAATAGAAATTAGATTAGTTTGAAAAATTAGACAAAAAAATATTAAAATAAAAAAATATAAGCGAGCCACATTATCATGCAAAGAGCAAATACTCTTTCCAATATTTTTTTCCCTTGATCCATATTGTAATACACGATAACAAATATGATAATGCTAAAAACCATAAAAAGTAAATAGTACGCCTTTTGCATCTATATAGAAAGCTATACTTATAATAAAAAGTAGTTAATAGTGCTAGAGGAAATGATAAAGATAATAAAAAAAGTGAAAAATATTCACCATTTTTTTATATCTGAGGGAGTATCTTATATGTCCAGGATAAAAGCATTATGGGCAATATAATAAAAAAATAGTAAAAAAATAGCTACAACAAAAAAACAATAATGCTCCGACATGAAAAAAATATCAGAATTACTTAAAACTGGAAAAATATCCAACAAAGAGACTAAAATATACAAAATAACAAATCATACTAGCTAAACTAACACCAGTTAGTATCAGTGGATGAAAGTTTTAAAAGAATTTTCAATATGACTTTTTTTGGTAAGTCTTACTAGCCCGCCTTTTTCTTTCATCTAAAAATATCTTGATAACTCAATTTAAATCCTAAAAATTTATAAAAAGCTTGCTATTTAAGCACCTTTGCGATTTCGCTCCAGCCTCAAATTCTCAGCAAAATCAGCCGCTGTTTTTGCCACTTTTTGTGCGAGCATTTTTATCAGCCCCGTTTTTCTAGCAAGAGATTTACAAGATTTAAATTTCCAGCGATCGCCTCGTTGTGAAGCTGCGTATAACCAAACTCATCAGCGTCTGTGACCATATCTGGGTGCTCTTTTTATATATTGCTTTACTTGCTCATATGTATTTTTTTACTCATTGGATGCTCTATCAAATTTTCAGGGTGTTCTTTTTTTGCTCGTAAACTACCAAAAATATCGTTAAAATCGCCAAAATCAAGCCCCCACTCTTTATCGTGCTCTTTTTAGCTCTTTCTTTTTGCATGCGTGAGCGCATCGCCTGCACGCTAAATCCGCCGTATGCGCGTCCATCTATCGAAAAGAGCCAGTCACTCATCTCGTCTATCTTTGCGCTTATTTGGTCGCCTAATTTCACGTTTTGCACGGCGTCAGGCTCATTTACGAGCGTGCCATATATCGTTTCGCCGTCAAATTCACATCGTCTATCCACATGTGCTCGCCGACTTCTTCGCCATTTTACGACATCTAAGAAGCAAATTTTTACCATTGCATAGTCAAGCATAGGTACGATCCTGTGGCGCTCCCCAGTAAACCTCACGCCAAAAAAATATCTAAAAGCTCTCTGGCCTGCTCAAACGCACGCTGCATGTAGTCTTCGTCGCTACTTACAAAATGAGATCGGCATTTTGCTTGCCAAGATCGATTTGTTTGCCGAGAATCTTTCTTAAAAAAAGCTCATTTTTTTGTCCTTATTTTTTTAATTTTTAGATGAGATCAAATTTAAATACAAAACAATAAGGCGAAATTTCACCCACAAATACGCCAAATTTTAGATACAAAAAAATCATGCGAAATTTTCGCAGTTTATCCAAGCAATTTGCCAATTTAAACAAAAATGTCGTGAGATGGATTTAAATGTTGCGACTAAAAAAATAAGCGTGCGCTAGGCATATAGCCTACGGAGTGAAAAATTTCTTTCTAGCTCATTTAAAGACACTCACGAGAAGCTGTTATTTTAGATTTTTTTAAAGCTTATTGGAAGTTCTAAATTTAACCCCCTCACTAGCTTTATACACTCCTGTAAGTCATCTATACTTTTGCTTGTCACTCTGATCTCTTCGCCCCTGATCTGCGCGCTTACCTTGATCTTTGAGTCTTTGATCGCTTTGGTGATCTTTTTTTGAGTTTTTCACCATCAAGTGTGTCGTTTAGTTTTAGCGTCGCTTTTAAATTTCCACCACTCGCTGGCTCTCTTTTTGTCTCTGTGATCGCAACTAGTGGGATATTGCGCTTGATGAGCTTTGAGATCACGATGTCTTTTAGCGCATCGATCTTGTTGTCGCTTGAGCTAAGAAGTGTGATAAATTTTTCCCTTTTCATTTAGCTCGACTTCGGCTACAAGCCCTTTAAAATCATATCTCGCAGCGATCTCTTTTTTTGCCGTCTCAAGAGCGTTTTTAACCTCCATCATATCGACCTCGGCACTTATATCAAAACTATGCTCAGTTGCCATTTTTATCCTTTCAAATTTATTTAAATAGCCCTTTGATCTTCTCAAAAAGTGACTTTTTGCCAGTCTCTTCTTGCTTTATCGCCTCGCCAATCTGCTGCACCGCGGTCTGTGCGTAGATGATAGCGCCCTTTGGATCGCAGTTAAAGAGGTTTGAATATGAGCTTGATTTGTTTTTGAGATCAAGTGGATTTGGCTCCACGACCTCAGTGGCCTCAAACAGGCCTGTTTCTAGCTCGCATGCGTAGTTTAGCGCATCTAAAAATGCAGGTAAATTTTGCGCGTAAAAACCATCAACCGCCTCTTTTATCTCGCCACCTGCTTCATAGTCAGCCTTTAGTTTAGCTACGTTTTTTTAGCACTCACATAAGCACCACAGCAGTAGTTTTTGGTGATCTCATTGTACATCTCGCCACTCAAATTTGATCCAAAAACTCACTTGGTAAAATTTCTCGCCAGTTGCTGATGTAGTTTTTACATTTCTCGTTTTGCTGCGCCAAAGAGCTTAGCGCTGTGCCCCGAGTGTAGAAATACTTTCTAAAAAAATCCTTGCGTGACGGCGATACAAAAGCCGTGAGTTTTGTTAGAAACTTTCATCGTCTTTATACTGTAACGCAGCGCTTAGTGTATCTTTGTACTTTTTGGGCGTAAAATTCCTCTACGCCAGCCTTGCTAGCAAGTGCTAAAAACCTCGTTAAATTTACCAGCCTTTGTAAGCTCAAGTGCCTCAAAAATACCACTTTAGAAATTTCATCTTCACTAATGGCGTGATAGCTTATATCATAGCCCATTATCTGCTCTCATTGATGAAAATTTTTCGATGTTTGCGACGATCTTTGTGATGAGTGTCTTTCTAGCCTCCAAGCTGCCCCACGCTACGTGCGGCGTGATGAGTAGATTTTCTTTATTTTTTTACATTTAAAAAAATGGGCTATTTTTCGCTCATTGGCTCGCTCTCCAAAACGTCCGTACCAAAGCGTAAATTTCTCTCATCTATCGCCCTTGCCATAGCAGCTTCGTCTACTATGCCGCCGCGTCCCTAAACTTTAGCACTATCGCATCATCTTTTTAGTAAATTTATCTCGTTTATACCCTAGTAAATTTCTAGTCTTTTCATTTAGCGGTGCGTGGATGCTGATGATGTCGCTGTTTCTTAGTAGCTCATCTAAGCTTTTTTTGTTTCAAATTCGCTATTTTTTTATTTGTTCCACTTGTCGAGTAGTAGCTCACATTTGCGCCAAAATGCACGCGCCACTGCCGCCACGCTGCGTCCCTATCTCGCCAAGTCCGATGATGCCAGATCTTTGCCAGCGATCTCGCTGATGTCTGCGCCAAGATAGGTGAAAAATTCACTCTTCACCCACTCGCCGTTTTTTTACATACTCATCATAAAATTTTTATGCGATTTGTTAGCTCAAAAAGCAAGGCGAATGTGTGCTGCACGACGCTTGCAGTTGAGTAGCCAGCGACGTTTTTTTACAGCTATATTTTTTTAGCTTTTTGCATGCTCTAGATCTACGTTGTTCATACCAGTTGCACTTATGCAGATAAAGCTTTTAAATTTGTCGCGTCCATCACGGCTTTGTCGATGACGACCTTGTTTGTGATGACGACATCAACGCCCTTTAGACGTGGCACGACCTCATCGCTTTTGGTTTTTGGTAGCTGATAAACTCGCCATTTCTTAAAAAAACACTAAGATCAACGTTTTCGCCAAGTGTTGCCGCGTCTAAACAAACGATCTTCATCCTTAGTCCCTAATGAAATGTCCCACAAATTTAGAGTAGTTATCTAAAATTTCTGCCGCCCTTTCTATATCCAAGCGCGCACGCCTCATAAGCGTAAAAATACGCCAGCTTGGTAGCTCTCGCTCTCTCATCTTGATTAAACTCGTAAAATTCTTGATAGATGGCTTTGTTTGAGTCGTATTCGCCGTCATTACTTGCTATTTGTGCGCCGTTTTTCATCGTATATCGAGACGTTTGCGCCCTCTCTACCAAATACCGGCTTTTTCACATATTTTTTGCCCTTTAGCGGCTCGTTTGAGGTCTCAAGCAAGAGTGGATGATTCGGATAAAGATCCCAAAAGAATTTTTAAAATTCCCTTGCTTTGGAAAAAGTAGCGTGTAGGCGGGATTTATGATGATGGCTTTTTTTGGTTTTTTGATGATATTTGAAAGTATAAGTGCTAGCTCGCCTTCATCGATCGCTATGCTCTCCCAAGGCACAAGCTTAAACCAGTACTCAGAAATTTTCATCGCCCTTAAAAATGCCCTCGTCATCGTTAAAAACGACCTCATCAACGTAAGCAAAGTCGGTTTTAAAGCCAGCTTCTTTTGCGATGTATTGCAGTAATTTCACGGTTTGCTCGTCCTCGATACTACCAGCGATAGAGCTAAAGAGTATCCCCAGCCCTCGTAAACATCCTCGAAAATTTACATTATCGTCGCCAAGCGTGATAAGGCGTTTAAAATTCTGCTTTAGAGCTTCGTAAAGGTTATTAAATTGCTCTGCTTCGTCCATATGATTTAGTTTTAGCATCGCCCACTGAATGATCGCTGTCTCAAAAACTGCCGTTGGCGTGTCTGCGTTAAATTCGATCAGTTTTATCGGCTTGCCATCAAGCCCACCAGCAAGATCAAATCTGCCATAAAGGTGCCAGTGAATGTCATTTTCCCAGCTTTTTTTGATGCTATCAACGAGATTAAATGGTATGCCTATCTCGTGAAAAAGGTTGTTGTCAATGACGTACTGAGCGGCATTTACATACATATCGTATAGCTCATTTGCCGCCTCATAATAAGCATCCGCCTCGCTTGCTTTTACCTGCACGATCTCATCAGCGATATATGAGCTGTTGTCGTTATCTGTATGCCATGCAAAGCCGATTTTTCTCCATGAATTCGTTGTTTAATGGGGTGATTTTTCTTAAATTTATCATTTTCAGCCTCCAAAGCTTGATGAGCTAGAGCTTGACGACTTCGAGCCACCACCGAAAAATCCACTCTTTCCGCCACTGCTTCTTGCAGCAGATTTGCCGCCTTTTGCTTGTTAAAGCTATCCACACTTCTTGTGTAGGCACTTGGATTTTTTTATATGTGCTTTGGCGATTTGCTTGGAAATTTTGATTGCCAAAGAGCTTGCTGCCCTATCCAGCTACCAAGTATCGCGCCAGCTGCTGAAGCAGGGATCGTCTCGCCAAGACTTAGTCCGCCGCTACTTAGCTGTGCGTCACTAGTTCTTGTCAATTGAAGTGCCATTGTCGATATTTGCGTTTGCTTGCGCCAAAAGTTTATCGATCTCATCTTTACTTAGCACGCGCTCAGTGCCGTTCATATCTTTTAGCACGACCCTAGTTTCGGTGCTTGGATACTCTTCTAGAAATTTCTATAAACGCCAGGTGCACTCTCCTCGATGATGACAAAGGCGCCATTTTTGCGCAACTTCGTTTAGTGCGTTTTCATCACCGCCATTGTCACTGCCACAACCAGCAAGGCCAGCCATAACGATCGCACCAAATCCGCCTACCGCAGCATAAGTAGCTATCTTTTTAATGTGTTTCATATCTCTCCTATCAACTCTTTTTAAATTTTTATGTCTTCTAACAAGTATCACGCCTCGTTTTAAATTTTATAAATTTTTGAGTGGTGTATCGCTTTTTATTATCTTTTTCACTGGCTTTTTTTCGTTGCCTTTGGCTTTAGATTTAGCTCCTTTAGAAATTCACTCAAATTTATCCATTTTTGACTCATTTTCTATCTCGGCCTCTATCGCTTCATTATTTGGCATATCGTCGTTTTTTTGTGTTAAAAGCGGCCTTTGCATAGCATTTAGAAACTGCATGAGCTTTTCATCTCTGTCCTTATAAATTTGCAAAATTTCATTTTTTTCGCTCGATTAGCATCTGCTCTTTTTCTTTAAAGAGCCCTATCTTTGTCAGCTTGCAAGTTTAAATTTAAGCTCTTTAACTCGCTTAACTCATTTAGCAAATAATTTATAAACTCATCATTTTGGGATTTGATTTTTTGTACTTTTTTGGAGCGGGTTTTGTGGCTTTTTCGCTACTTGGTTTCTCATCAAGGATGACAAATTTTGTGCCATTTTCAATGACTGTATTGATCGAACCACGGCGGATTCTATTATAGACTGCTTCTTTTTGTTATGCCTAAAATTTCTGCAGCTTCGTTTATAGCTAGCTTTTTGCATCGAATTTCCGTTTAAAATAAAATAAAAAATTTGCTTTGATTATAAAAAAATAAGGCTAAAAGAAGAGTTAAACAAAGAGAGCAAAGCCCTCTTTGTCTTGGTTTTAGAGTCTTGACTCGTAGCGTCTAAGCATATAAAGGCGTTTAAGCATTTTCTTGCGAGCAGCAATTTTTTTGTTTCTTGCGGATCTCAGTTTTAGGCTCAAAGAAGCGTCTAGCTCTTGCTTCAGTTACTACTAAGTTACGGTCAGTTTGTTTCTTAAACTTTCTGTAACCCTCGTCAAATGACTCGTTAGGATGTACCTTAATACCAGGCAACGTCCTCACCACCTTTCAGATTAAAATAAGCCGTGAGTATAGTTTAATTTTCATAAATTTAAGCTTTTTAACTATAAAACTCTTTTAATGCCATAAGCTTTTATAATCATAAAATTTCAAAAAAAGGCTTATTATGTCAAAGAATTTTCATCTTAGCTACGCCAAGAGGCGTTACATTTTTTTGCCTGTATCACGCTATTTGTCTTTGTTTTTGCCATTTATCAGGATAAATGACGCGCAGCTATTTTTGCTAAGTTTTGATAAAAGTAGAGTTGATCTATTTTTTTCATAAAATTTGATATGCAAGAGCTTTTATTTGTTGCCATTTTTTTGTTTATCATTTTTGTTCTTAAGTATATTTTTTTCTAACGACACTTGCAGGGCGTGTTTGGTGTGGTTGGAGCTGTCCGCAAACTATTTTTTTAGAACGATATTTCGTGACCTTTTGCAAACTAAAATTTTAAAGATCAGAAAAAAATATCCAAAATAAAACAAAATGAGCCAAAAGGACAAATTTCTAAAGCGTGCTTTAGCAGTTGGAATTTGGTGTGTTTTAGCTCTTGTTATTTCGGCAAATTTTTATGGTATTTTTGTGCCACCGCTTGATTTTTTTGCTTATTTAAAAGAGCCAAGTGAGCACGGAGTTTTGCTTGCATTTTGGCTTGTTATAGCTATTTGGTTAGTTTATGATGTCATTATTTTTAAAAAGAAAAATTTTTGTATTTATGTTTGTCCTTACGCTAGGGTGCAATCAGTGATGTTTGATAACGATACGATCCAAGTTATTTACAATCAAAAAAAGAGGTGGCGTAATCTATAACGGAAAAGAGAAAATTTAAAAACCAAAAGAAGAAGGCGCGCTGTGTACTGGCTGCGAGGCGTGCGTAAGAGTATGCCCAACGCACATTGATATAAGAAAAGGTATGCAGCTTGAATGTATAAATTGTCTAGAGTGTAGCGATGCTTGCGCTAAAGTGATGAAGCATTTTGATGAAAGTTCACTTATTGAGTGGAGAAGTATAAACTCTATAAAAAGAGCAAAAAGAGTCAAAATTTTCACGCTTCAGAACGGTTGCTTATCTTGTCATTTTTGGGCATTGTTTTTGACAGCTGGGGTATTGATGAGTGGCAAAAAAAGAAAAGCATGCTTTTTAAACATAAATAGAACAAGCGAGCTTTATAGAAATTTTAGGTAAAAATGAAGTTGAAAAATTCTTACGTATTTTTGGTGCAGAACACACAAAAATAAAGAGCATACCTTTTATTTTTGAAGTAGATGATAAGAATATAGAAATTTCTCGTCCAAATAAGCCATTTATATTAAAAGCTGGCGCAAAACAACGAGTAATCGTCACGCTAAAATCAAAAAAATGAGAAATTTAAGCGATAAAGATCTTTTAAAACATATAAATATAAAAGCCTATGCCACTGACGAGCCAGCTATCAGCGTGCAAAGGCAAAAGTACTTTTATCTATCCTAAAAGATGATAAAATGGCAAAAATTTAACAGGAAATAAGATGGCGATCTCAGAAAAGGGTAAAAAAAGATACGAACTTATCGTAAAAAAACAGCACTTGAGCTATTTTTAGAAAAAAAGGATACGAAAAAGACAAGCTTAAAGTGACATCGTAGCGATAAGTGGCGGATCGCTTTCTAGTATTTACACATTTTTTTGAGAACAAAGAGGGGCTTTTTGAGGCGATCGTTGAGCAAGAGATAGATAGCCTTATAAAAAGAGATCGATGAGAAAAATAGATCTTAAAATTTCTCACAGCTTGGAGGAGTTTTTAACCAAATGACAACCATAATATTTTTCTATTACTTGCAGCAAAAGGCATATCTCTCTTGGCAGGATAATGATGGGCGAAGGCTCTAAAAATGGTGGCAAACTTGGTAAGACGTTTTTGGATCACATTTTAAAAAAAGATCGATCTTGTGCTTATAAATTTCTTTGAAAGAGATGAGGTAAAAGCCAAACTTGATTCAAAGTACTTTCAGCCAATTTGCTGCAAAGTACTTTTATACAAAGTGTGATAGGAGCTTATTACTACGATTCGCTTTTGATAATAAAATGAAGAACCAAAAGCTTAGTGAAAAAAAGAGCGTAAAAAAAGCATGTTGGCTTGTGTGTTGAGTTGTTTTTGAATGGAATTAGTAAAAAAATAAAATTGACTTTTTATTTGTTTTCTAATAGAATCGAGAACTTTAAATTTTTGTAACAATTATTACAAAAACTAAATATGATATTAAAATTTAAAAATTAAGAGAGGTTTTTTTATGGCAAATTTTAAAAGTGCTCTTGTGCTTTCGGTTTGCAGTTTTATTTCTAAGTGGTTGTTTTGAAAAATAAAGAGAATAAAAGCGGCAGCAGGTCACCAGATGCCACTATCTCATGTAGATATTTTTTTACCGCACAAAAAAACAGACATACCTATTAGTTTCGATTACACCGCAACGGTTGCAAGTAGTCAAGATGTTATTATCTATCCAAAAGTTGGTGGAACTATCATAAAGCAGTTTTTTTCAAGCCAGGAAGTAAAAGTAAAAGCGGGCGATAAGTTATTTTTTTGATGAGATCCAGAAAAAAATATCAAGCAAGCTTTGACTCACTTGATGCCTCTGTTGGCGTAGCAAATGCAAATTTGAAAAATGCCGAGACCGAGTTTAAAAGATTTCTGCCCTTTATAAGAAAAATGCAGTTTCTCAAAAAGACTACGACGCAGCAGTTGCGGCTTATGACATTGCAAATGCGAATTTAGTAAGCGCAAAAAGCAAATTTAAAAAAATGCGAAAATGAGATCTAGGATACACGACTATTACAGCGCCATTTGACGGCGTAGTGGGTGATAACCAAGTAGATGTTGGCTCACTTGTCATAGCAAACCAAACAAAACTTGTAAGACTTACAAAAAAATAAATCCTATTGAAGCAGAATTTTATATCGCCGATGTGGATAATCTAACTAGAAAGACAAATTTGGATAACGGGTCATGGCAACAGCTAAATAGTGACGCTGTGTTAAGCGTCAATGGCGAGAAACTCAATGGTAAAGTAAATTTTATAGATAACGTCGTAAATACCGCAACTGGCAGCGTTTTTTAGCAAAGGCTAGCTTTGATAACAGCGAGGGTAAAATTTTCACCAGGTGCGTTTGGTCATATAAAAGATGAGCGGCTTTGTTCAAAGAAATGCCTTTAACATCCCTCAAGTTGCCCCTTCAACAAAGCGCTACAAACTCTTATGTTTTAGTAGTAAAAGATGGCAAAGTAAGCCAAAAAAATGTAAAAACAGGATATCAAACAAAAAATATGGTAGCAGTCACTGAAGGTCTTGAAGATGGCGATAAGATAATCGTTAATAACTTCCTTAAAATCGGAGTTGGTGCACCAGTTGAAACTGATAAAGACCTAAGTGCGGGAATTTATAAACGGCAAAGATGTAAACGCTACAAGTAGCAAGTAAAGGCAGATAGATGTTTTTCAAGATTTTTTTCATAAACCGCCCGATATTTGCAACTGTTATATCTATCATCATAGTTATAGCAGGTCTTATGGGTATCAAGGGGCTTCCAATAGAGGAGTATCCAAGCCTTATACCGCCTACTGTCTCTGTAAGTGCGACATATAGCGGTGCTGATGCGCAGACTATCGCCGACTCAGTCGCAAGTGCGATAGAAGATCAGATAAATGGTGTTGAGAATATGCTCTATATGCAAAAGCACCTCAAGCTCTGCTGGTACGATGAATATAAGCGTATATTTTTAAGATCGGCTCATCGTCAAAACAAGCTACGATCGATGTAAATAACCGCGTGCAAGCTGCTCTTTCAAGGCTGCCTCAAGAAGTGCAAAAATATGGGCGTAACGGTGCGTGAAAGAAGTGGCTCGATCCTTCAAGTTGTTGGCTTTTACAAATCCAAATATGGATTTGATCGAACTATATAACTATGTAAATTTAAATATTGCTGATGAGATAAAAAAAGGGTTAGTGGTATAGGTGATACAGTATTGATAGGTACTAAAGAGTATTCTATGAGAATTTGGCTAAAAGCCAGATAGACTAGCTCATTTTAAACTAACTCCAAGCGACGTCATTTCTCAAGTAAAAATTCAAAACTCACAATACGCTGCTGGCAAGATAGGCGAGCAGCCATCGGATGGTGGTAACCCTTATGTTTATTCTGTTCGTACCGATGGACGTCTTAAAAATGCAGCCCAGTTTGGCGATATAATAATTAAAAGTTCCGATGGATCAGTGTTGAAGCTAAAAGATGTAGCTACCATAGAGCTTGGAGCAGCTAGCTATGCTAACGACGCGATGTTAAACGGCAAACCAGCTATTCCTCTTTTGCTATTTTTTTACAAAACGATGCGAATGCTCTTGCTACTGCAAATGCTGTAAAAGAAAAGCTTAACGAGCTAAAGAAAACTTATCCTGTTGGACTAGAGCACACCATAGCTTACAATCCAACAGAGATTTATAGATGTTTCAATTGATGAGGTTATAAAAACTTTCATTGAAGCGATGGTACTCGTCTTAATCGTAATGTACTTTTTTTCTTAAAAAGTTTTTCGCGCTACCATTATCCCGATGCTTGCTGTGCCAGTTTCTATCATAGGTACATTTGGCGGACTTTATGTGATGGGCTTTAGTATAAATTTGATTACGCTTTTTGCCTTAGTTCTTGCCATCGGTATCGTCGTAGATGACGCTATTATCGTCATAGAAAATGTCGAGAGATTTTCACATGAAGATAAAGGCATAAGCGTAAAAGATGCGACATTTAAGGCGATGGAGGAGGTGCAAACTCCGGTTATCTCTATCGTACTCGTACTTTGCGCAGTTTTTTTGTGCCAGTTTCATTTATGGAGGGTTTTGTAGGGTGTTATACAAAAGCAGTTTGCTCTAACACTTGTTGTTTCTGTTTGTATCTCAGGCTTTGTCGCCCTTACGCTTACGCCAGCGCTTTGTGCGGTTATGCTTAGAAACAAGAGAGTAAGCCATTTTGGATAGTTCAGAAAATTTGAACGACTTTTTGACTTTAGCACTAGACTCTTTACGGCCGGGGTGGCTAGAAATTACTAAGGCATATTATTATTAGCTTTATTGTAATTGGTATTTTAGGATTTGCCACTTATAAGCTATTTGATGCTGTGCCAAAAGGACTTGTGCCTTCAGAAGACAAGGGTGCTTTAATGGTTATCACCTCACTTCCGCCTTCAACAAATATGCTAAAGACAAAAAGAAGAAGTAGTCTCGATTAGCAACGCCATTTTAAGCAATCCAAATGTTGAGTTCACTATGGCTTTTTGCAGGTTATGACATACTAGCTAGCTCGCTTGAGAAAACTCAGCCGTTAGCTTTATAAAGCTAAAAAGATTGGAGTGAGAGAAAAGGCGTTAACAACGGAGCTGATACATTGGCTGGCCAGTTTAATGGTATGCTTTGGAGCTCAAAAAAACTCAATGACATTTGTTGTAAATTTACCACCCTATCATGGGTCTATCAATGACTGGTGGCTTTGAGATGTATCTGCAAAACAAAAAGCGGCAAGAGCTACAATGAGATAGAAGCAGACGCTAGAAAAGTATCAGCAATAGCCAATGCAAGGCCTGAACTAACAAATGTCAGAACCACGCTTGAGACAAATTATCGTCAGTTTAAGATAACAGTTGATAAAGAAAAAGCTAAATTATTTGGTGTAAGCGAGAGTGAAATTTTTAGCACGGTAGCAGCTACTTTTTGGCTCTTACTATATAAATGACTTCAATCTTGCTGGTAAATCTTACCGAGTATATGCAAGAGCTGAGGAAAGTTTTAGAAATAATCCAGAGGATCTAAGAAAAATACTTTTGTTCGCTCATATGATGGCGGCATGGTGCCACCAAATTCAGTAGCAACGCTTACAAGAACGATCGGATCTGATATTGTTGATAGATTTAACCTCTTTCCATCAGCTAAGATCATGGGCGATCCAAAACCTGGCTATACATCAGGTGATGCGATCAGAGCGATCCAAGAGGTCGTAAATGACACGCTAAGTAGCGAGGACTACGCTATAAGCTGGGCGGGAACGGCGTATCAAGAGGTAAATCTCAAGGAACAGGCACGGTTGCTTTTTATCTTTGGTATGATTTTTTTGTCTTTTTGATCCCTTGCAGCTCAGTACGAAAGATGGCTCATTCCGCTTGCGGTTATCACAGCCGTGCCATTTGCGGTATTTGGCTCATTGCTAGCAGTTTGGATAAGAGGCCCTAACAAACGACATCTACTTTGAGATCGGACTCTTGTTGCTTATTGGTCTAGCGGCTAAAAATGCCATTTTGATCGTAGAGTTTGCAATGCAAGAGCGTGATAGTGGTAAGAGTATATTTGACTCAGCGATAAATGCAGCCAAACTTCGCTTTAGACCAATTGTAATGACATCAATCGCATTTACTCTAGGCGTCTTCCCGATGGTTATAAGCACAGGCGCAGGCGCTGCATCTCGCCACTCATTAGGAACTGGCGTGGTTGGTGGTATGATCGCTTCTACGACGATAGCTATATTTTTTTGTGCCAATGTTTTTATTATTTGCTTGAAAAATGTAAATGAGAAATACTGGAAAAAGGGAGCAAAAAGATGAGAAATAAGGCGTTTATACTTATAACGGCGGCGTTTTTTTGGCTGGTTGCTCATTTCGTCCAGATATGCCAAATGTAGATACAAATTTCACATCTACTTACACTTATGAGACAAGTGATATAAGGGATCTTTGGTGGAGAGAATTTAACGATGAAAAATTTAAATTCTCTAGTAGAAAATGCACTTGAGAGAAATACAAATTTACGTGTTGCTTATTTAAATTTGAGAAAGCAAAGGCAAGTCTTGGCGTAGCTGAGGCAGATTTGCTTCCTAGTATAAATTTAAATGTAGGCTACGAAAAAGCAAAAAAAGTAGCGGTGAAACATATACTAAACAACCACAAACTCGTTATAGAAAATCAGATATAAATTTAGGATTAAACTACGAGATTGATCTTTGGGGTAGAGTAAGAAATAATGTAGCAGCAGCCGAAGAAAGCCTAAATGCAACCAAATTTGACTACGATAGCGCGAGACTAAGTATCAGCTCAAGTGTTGCAAAAAGCTACTTTGCGTTAGTTTCATTAAATATGCAAGAAGCTGTGCTAAGAGAGACTTTAAAAACTTATGAAGACACGCTAGCGCTTCGCAAAACACAGCTTGATCTTGGAAGCATAAATGAGATGACTTATTTGCAAAAGTAAGGCAGCAGTAGAAAGCGCTAAGACCAATCTTACTTCTATATTAAATGCAAAGTCAAAAAGCTATCACCTCACTAGCCATCTTGACTGGTAAAGGTAATAATGAAATTTTAAATGGAGCTGTTGCTAGCTCACAAAATTTACCAGCTTCTCCCGAGATAAGTGCTGGCATTAGCTCTGAAATTTTGCTAAGAAGAAGCGACGTGGCAAAGGCACTGGCTGATTTAAAAGCTACAAATGCTCTTGTTGGTGTTGCAAGGGCTGAGTATTTTCCAAGCATTTCACTGACTGGACTTTTTGGCTTTTCAAGTATTGATTTTGAAAATATCTTTGTTGGAAATGCCAATACATGGAGCATAGGGGGCTCTTTAGCACAGAAAAATTTTTGATTTTGGTAGGACAAAAAAATAATGTAGCAGTGGCTAAAAACAAATAAACAAATTGCCGCTGTTAATTATGAAGCAGCGGTAAAATCGGCTCTTGGCGAAGTAAGAGATGCGCTTGTTTCAAGGCAAAATGCAAAAATTTCTTTGGAACAAGTGAAAAATTTGCTAAAATCCCAACAAAGATTTACTCGCTTGCTAAAGAGCAATATGATGCTGGCTATATTGGACATTTAGAGCTTCTTGATGCGGAGAGAAATTTGCTTCAGGCAAAAATTACAAGACGTCTCAGCAAAGCTTGATGAGGTCGATAGCGCAGTCGAAGTTTATAGAGCTTTTGGTGGCGGCTTTAAGTTAGAAAAAGTAATTAAAAAAAGGAGAGAAATTGGGAACTAAGATATTAAATTTCTTGTTTTCTTGGGGTTTTTCGTTTTTGCTATCGCTCTTGGCGTAGCATTATGGTTTGCGATAAATTACGTGGATACATTTAGGCTTGAGTCAAGCTTTTTATGATATCGGTGAGATATTTATGATGGCGGCTGTTTTTTTGTATTGCCTTTTATGTGATCGCAGCAATATTTGTTATTCCTGTTAGAGCGATCAAAAATCTTAATCTTTCATCTAAGGACAAAATCCTTAGATGAACTCCTTGACTTCATTATGTAAAATTCTTAGATTTTTTTGATTATTTATTTTTAAAAATTTATTTTGATAAATTTACCGCATTTATATTACTACTTCTAACAAGTATATTCTTAATAGCTTGCTCAGCTAATCAAGCAAACAAAAAGATAAGTAACTCTGAATTAGAAAACTTAGCTAAACAATATGGTGGAGTATATATATTTGATGAGAAATGTGAGAAAGAGGTAGAAATTAAAGAAAAGATAAGAAGGAAGCAGAACTAAAAAAATAATAAATGCTTCTACGACCGATGCTGAAATGAGAAAGAATTTAAAAGGCTTTGACGAGAAATATCCTCAAACCCTCTCAAATGGTAAAAAAATACTACACTCGTTGGATAGATTATGAAAACCAAACTGGCAAAAGAAGCCAAAGTACCAGAAGTTTATATAAATAAGATAAAAAGATTTATCGGAGATGATTTTAGCAAACAAAGACCAGAATTGCTAATGCTTTATCTATATGAAGACAAAGATATGGCTATACCTGTAACTGTAAGAGTATCTTATACATATGTAAAGACCAGCTATGAGCTTATATGGTAACGAAGGAAGGGGTTTTAAATTAAGTAAACAAAAATTACTGTAACAAGAACTAGTAAAGATAGATTCATTCTAACAAACAACAAATTCATAAAAAGCAAACAAGGACAAGTAAGTGCAAACAAAAAAATCAAATAAAGAGCTAATAAATTGCTTTTAAAGACTATATTGATATATCTGATGCAAGTTATGCAATGCTTCATAATGTATTTGAGAATGAAAGAAATGGACTTGATGAGCTTTTATGATAAAATGAAGTAAGCTATAAAAAAATACTTGAAATAAACTTTTTATCTGCATAATAAATTTTAATAAACCCCCAAACAGCACATAATAAATTAATAATATTATAAATACAATAACAATAAAATATCCAAACTAAAAATTTCAAACATAAAAGGATAATCAATGAAAATTTCTAGCTATAACACTCTTACTTCTAACAAGTATATTTTTAATAGCTTGCTCAGCTAATCAAGCAAATAAAAAGATAAGTAACTCTGAACTAGAAAACTTGGCTAAACAATATGGTGGAGTATATATATTTGATGAGAAATTTGAGAAAGAGATAGAAATTAAAGAAAAGTTAAGAAGAGAAGCAGAACTAAAAAAATAATAAATGCTTCTACGACCGATGCTGAAATGAGAAAAGAATTTAAAAGGCTTTGATGAGAAATATCCTCAAACCCTCTCAAATGGTAAAAAAATATTATACTAGTTGGCTAGATTATGAAAGAGATACTGGTAAAAAAAGCAGAAAATTCCTGAAAAAGTATATAAATAAAATAAAAGAGCTTATGGGTAGTGATAATTATAAGAAGTCACCAAATAGACCAATATTAGTGGGCTTCTATGAAGATAATAATCAAATAGTGCCTATTGAATTATCAATGTCTTATACATACTATAAAAACCAAATATGGCTTATTTGGAGATGAAGGAATGGAATTAGATTTAAAGATGAAGAGAGAATTTTTATACCAGGTGGAAACAAATTCATTCTAATAAACAATAAATTTATAAAAAGCAAACAAGGACAAGTAAGTGCAAACAAAAAAATCAAATAAAGAGCTAATAAATTGCTTTAAAGACTATATTGATATAGCTGATGCAAGTTATGCAATGCTCCATAATGTATTTGAGAATGAAAGAAATGGACTTGATGAGCTTTTATGATAAATTGGTAAAGATAATGTCCCTGAAAATATTGTAAATTCTTATAGAGAAGATGAAAAGAAAAAAAGCCTATTTGGAGATATTCTGACAATATACATTTAGGAGATAAGATAACAGAAAGCAATCAAACCAAACAATCAAGGCTAAATAATTGTAAACTAGGTGACCCTACTGCTTATGCCCTTTGTATAGAAGCTAGATTTATGGCAGATAAATTTGTAAAAGATCCCAATAGCGAAGAAAATGAAAAACCAAAAAAATTAGAAAATAATGTTAAAAGATTTATTACAACTCCAGCTGATAAAAATGGTAATAAAGCTAATCCTAAAAATTTTTCTACACCACTGAATCCCTCTCCCCTCGCACAAAACTTTTTGTTAATCGCTATGAGCTAGTAAAGCACATACCTAATCAAAAAAATCAGGTTTTAGCTCAACTATATTTTATGACACGCTTAAGTCAAACTATATCATAGGCTTTAGAGGAACAGAGATGAAAAATAAATGATCTCTTAGATGATGCCTTTATGGCTATCACATCAAGAGCGCTTATGCAAATATCTGCTTTAAAAATCACTTCAGTCTTCTATGCAAGAAGCTATAAATTCTCATAGTCAAAAACTTAAGTGGCTTAGATAACACCGCCAAAGACATCATTTTATCAGGTCACTCATTAGGAGGTCATCTAGCTCAAATATATGCAGTAACCTTTAAAGATAGCGGAGTAAAAAGAACTTTATACTTATAACGCTCCAGAATTTATGGTGGCATATTAGCTTCAGCTTTTTACTTGGAGCTTAAGGCTTCTAGCTTTGTGGCTAAAAGCCATAGCAAAAGGTGCAAGATGGATAGCAAGAGTCATAGACAAAGATAGGCTTTATAGGAAAGATGGTAGGCTCAGTCTTTAACAAGATAAAAAGGTATGTTTGGCTTTAAAGATGATAAGAGCAGCGTAGATGAATACGTAGATGTGGTTAAAAAAATAATGAACAAGCTCAAAAGACTCTTGCAGATAAAAAAAGTAAGCTCTAATATAAATAAAAGCTAGCAAAGAAAAAAAGATATAGACATAGAGATACATCACGTAGAGAGCGTTAAACAAAGTATCAATAGGGATGAAGATAGCTTTTCAAAAGATGTGGCTGTTTTGATAGAACCTACCTTTTCAGTCATATCTGATCTGAGGCTATAAGCTAGGCATAGATACAACTGGCGAAGTAAAGTATGAAAATACCGAGAATAGACACTTGGTGAATATATTAATCAGATCTCACTTTTTAAAAGAGAGCGTTTTGGTTTTATATATGCTGTGCTATCTTCTAGAAAACAAAGAAAAATGAAGCCAAGATAGAGGGTAAAGATATAGCTGAAGCACTTGACTATCTAAATGAATATATCCAGTCACTTAAATTTAAACTAAAAATGCATAAGATCGAAGTTAAATTTGGATGTAAATATAGATGATATAAGTGATGCTTCTATGCTAGATACGCCTTTATATATCTTCTATGCTTATTTAAATCTCTTTTATGAATATGGCAAATTTAGTGATGAAAAATTTTAAGCAAGATATGGTCGGGTATATAATAGAAAATTTAGGCAGCAACATAGATAAAAAAATAGCAATAAAGAGGCACATCTAGTAAAGATACTAGATATAGATGATCTAGATAAACTAGATGCGACAAAGATAGTAAGTGATGCTAGAGCTGGCGACATAGATATGCTAGTGGCAATTTGTGCTTTGAATTTATTTGTATTTGAAAAAGATAGATGTAAATGAGCTTGGTAAATACTTCTCTTATAGCAAAAACATCTATAAAAAAATATAACGATACTACGAGACAATAGAGTAGATATAGCAGAGGCTAGCATCTTCGTAAAAGATAGAATAGATATGCTAAAAGAGCATAATAAATCTAAAATATGCGGATCTAGCAAAGCTAAAAGAAAATGAAAAATTTCTTGGCTAGCATAGACTCTAAGGACATAAGCTCTAGTGATGAAGCCATAGTAATAGCTAATAATAAATCTGCTCAAAATAACGATGATGTAGCCTACAACAATAAAGTAGCAACCGATGATATAAAAGCTCTTATGAATGAGAGTGTAGGAAGTATCTTTTTATAAAAAAACAACGATACCCTTAGTGTAAGTGCAGTGGATAAAAGTATAGTCGATGTTGAGGTATTAAAGGAGATATTTAAGCTAGATAGCAAAAATATGAATCAAAGAATATATCTAAACTCTGCCCTTTTGTCTAAAAGCCAATGAAGAGGAGGATTATCCACTTTATTTTTAAAGACGAAAAAAATATAATAGTGATGAGAATATCCCTCTAAATTTTACTCATCAGCCAAGAGATGAGGATAAAGATATAGGAAGGCTAAATGTTGCTTATAGAAAATTCTCAAAGCAAATATATTAAATTATTCACTACTAAATAAGAGTCTAAATATCAATCTAAAACCAATGAGCAAAAAGACCAAAGAGGCTCTTTCAAATTTAAATCAAAAGGCAAAATTTACAAAAAGATAATCAATCTAAAGAAATTTTCATCCACTGCAACTTCATGCCCTGTCATAGAAGACGACACTATCATTTGCCCACATGGCGGTCATGTGATCTTAAAAAGTAGAGCGGGCAGGAGTATAAGATCAGACGATCAAGGCGTGATACTTGATGTTGATTTTATAAACTCACCAATAGTAGGCTGCTCTGCTAGGGATCCCCATGCGTCATAGTAGCTTATGTACCAAGATCAGCACTTAGTCTAAAAAGCATGAATGATCACTACGCTGTAATGCAAGATCTAGTGCCAAACTGCCTAAGCAACACCGGTTCTTCGCTAAGGTGCATAAAAAAAGAGAATAAACTAAAAACTAGAGCATAGTTTAAGTAATCCTATGTTTGAGAATAATAACCTTGCCGTACAAAATCCAAATTTAAATAAGCCATTGATCAGACTTCATATAAAAGCTTTTTGCTTCTCAAATAGATAATCTTTTTGGTAACTACCTATTATCTATTTGATAAAAAATTTGAAGATAAAAATGGCTTTAGCAAGATCAAACTCAATTTAGACGAGGGAAGAGACGTAGAGGATAAGAATTTAAAGGCTCTTTTTAGCGGATAATTATGACGATAAGCGTTATGACATCAAAAGAATTTAAACTAAGATATGGAGTGGATAAACTGAATTTGATATTTGTAGTTCCAAAAGATTTTAGCTCTCTTGATAAAGAGAACTACAAAAAGGCAAATAGCCCGGAAAGTGGGGTAGGCTTTTTTTGCCAGTTTAGATGAATTTAATAGTTCTAATATAGAAAAGAATAGACGTACTTACACTTATGTTTTTTATGTCTCCAACTGGAGCTAAAAGCATAGAGCTTTGAGATAGCTAAAGGGCTAGATAGTGGCTATACAAATGACATAAAACACAACTAGCTTTTGTAATGCTTGTTAGTTGATAAATTTAAAGAGAGGGATCGTTCTTGAGATTAGATAATACAAAAATTATTAGAAGTATAGAAGACTTGCTTGACGCATTTGATGTTTTTGCTGACAAATATCAAAAACATAACATTTTATTGTCGCGATTTAAACCATTTTCATGATACCAATATATTAAATGGAGATGCTTTATATAACAAGACAATCGCGAGGCTATACAATCACAAGAAAGCCAATAAAAATGTGCTTATAAAAAAACATATAAGTATTTAGAAAAAGTCAAATTTATTTAAAAGCGAAAAAGCTGTTAACACAACCAATAAGATAACAATCAAAGATATTGATATAGATGTAGAGGTTCTTAGTAAAGAACAAGATGTAATAGCAGAATTCGTAAAAGAGCTAATAGAACTTGCAAATAATGGTAGAAGCAAAAGACAATAAGATTAAGTACTGACGATGCATCTAGCCAGTTGGTATCTAACTATAAAAATATAGAGACAAATTTTCGAGGCTATATTAGATAAGCTAAAAGAAAATTCGCTAATCAACAAAACCAATACAATACTAAGTCGTGAAAAATTTTGATAAAAGAGATGAAACCGTAAAAAGCCATAGAAGAGAGCTTTAAAAATATAAAAAGAAAAATCTCAAAAAGCTTCAGATGATGGCAATAAATATATTTTAAAAGAGATCACGAAAATTTCTAATCAATCTTGTCGACATAAGCGATATAAAAGGATCATTTAAGCCGCTAGCTTTTATTGCTGGCAGCTCCAGAGGCGATAACTACTACTACAAATATAATTGACTTTTTAAACAAAAGGGGCTTTTACGCGTTTTTCTGGTCAGCCGCTAGCTTGCTAGCTACTAAAGTTTGAGCTTTTATACTAGGTCTATTAAATACAGTGTCGTTTAATAATATATTGGTTTTTACAAATAACGATCAAAAAAGTGGAAAAATTTATAGATTTTTTCATGCTTTGATATAACAGCCACTAAAAGCCAAGAGCAATTATGATGAGTATATTGGTATTTGTTCTGATTTTTATTTTAGAGGGCGATGAGCAAAAGCTTATTTGACGCTAGAGTAAGCAAAAATGAAAATGTAGACAAGTCTAAAAAAATATCTATATGTAAAAACGACAAGAACAATAGCGAAGAGAGCTTACTTTAAAAGGATAGAAGAGTGCGTGATCGCAAATAGAGCAAATTTTGTCTATATGCAATATCCATTTTTTTAACTCTTTCAAATTTGCAAAATCTCCTAAAAGACAAATCCCTAACAACAAAAAGACAATACTCACAATACAAATAATAGTAGCGGCATCTCTAAAAACTATCTTGTCGTCTCAAACGCCCCCTATAAGGCTAAATGCAAAGCTAAACGAGCACCTTATACAAAACATCTTAAGCTATAAGATAGAAGATAGTATAAACAGAGTTAGCGGTAAAAGATAGTTGATCCCAAAAATGTAGGCAATGTAAAAAGACTATAGTCAGTACTCTATACAAATAGGTGCCAAAAACGATGAAGACCTTTTATCTTTTAAGTTTTAAGCCCTTTTACGAGAGTTATTAACTCTAGGCTTGCAAAAATTTGAAAAAGGATATAGAGGAGTATAACTCATATATGAAAGGTGTCAGAAATTTTTCATGGAAGTGACGCAAAATCAGTAGAGGTTTTAAACACCACTTTTAACGCAAAAATACAAAAAATTTAATGAGGCAAATTTATATCTAGGTCGCATAAATAGACACTTTAAAAACGCCAAAGATATGGAAGAGATAGTTAATAATGAAGAGGAATTTTCAAAAGCCAATATAAAGGAATTTGAAATTTTCTTTTTCAGGCTTAACTCAAACTTGAAACATGATAAAGTGGCTTATTTTTAAACCAATACTTTAAAATGCCTAATGAAGGATGGAGAGTTTTGAAGCAATAGCTGATGAATCTTACAATCAAGTTTCTATAAGGACACATTATTACTACCCTGCTACAAAAAAATATTTCTTCTAGTGATGGGCTATTATGTCATAAGGCAGATATTTGATAGCTCTATTATTAAGCAAAAAGGATTATAAATTTTTCATATCTTTCATCAAACTATGAGACACTAGAGATATTTGGTGAAACACTTAATGTTCTTTACGAAAATACATATTATATACAAGAAAATAATGCTATTAGTGCCTATTTACTTCTTCAAGCAAACAAAAAGAAGCAAAAAGAACAAGATGCTATCTGCATAGAAGAGATAGTAGAAAAAAATAGAGCAAAAGCCATGTAAGAAATGGTGAAAATATACTAGACGATGACTCCTATAATGAGCTAAAAGAGCTTCTAAAAATTCTACCGGCATAGACGGAGAAAGCATAGATGATAAGAATTTTGAAAAAGTATATTAAACAGATAGACGATGATGAGTATAAATATACTATAGATTCATCTTTAACATCAACATTAGATGATGCCCCTATATGATATATTTCCATTTTATGGCTTTTTTCATAGACAAGTCTGACGATATAATGAAAAAGTAATTGACGCTGTGTTCTCAGGTGGTAAAGGCAATATCTTTTAAGAATATTTTTTTATGGAGCTAATAGGGAGAACTAAAAGTATTTAGTATGCTAGGCGAAGCGCCAGTTGCAAAACTAGTTCACGAAAACAACAAAAAGCCTTGAAAAATCAAACAAAACAGCATTTGTTGGAGTGGTCAAAGTAAAAGGCAACCAACTTCTATATATATGTAGATAACATCCAAACACAGCATACAAAACAATGGATAGATGAATTTGAAGTAGGCATAAATGTAAAAAGACAAATAGCTATAAGTGCTGGTAGAAAATTTTTAAAAATAGCTTAAAAAAACTTATGCAGAAACTTTAATACAAGCTGGATTTGGCTTTTTAGTAGATAGTTTTTTCATCAACAACTACGAACAACAAAAAAAGATCTTATGAACTAATACTTCATAAGTATTTCACAAATCAAATTTGAATGATACCTATGCTGTTAAGAATATATCTTATGAACCTTATTCAAATAAAACAAGTGAATATACCTACTACCCTATAGAGATATACTCATCTTTTTATAAATATAGATCTAAAAAGAACTATTATAGGAGGAAGACTATCTAGTGGAGGACTAGACTATCATAACTTCTTCTACTATGATATAAATACCACTACAAACAAACTAGACTCTAATCTATCTAAAGATATAAGTCTAGATACTATGATATCTTATCTATGCCTAGATGAGCTAAGAACAGATAATAAAAACTGATGAAGAGTTCTTTAATAACCTTAACAAAAGAAATAAAAAAACTAGCATATTCACCAAAAAGAGCTTATGCTACAAGGAGTTAAAAACATTGCTAACAATAAGTCCATCAAACTCAATAGATATAAAAGCAAAGAGATGAAATGTATGAGATGTATAAAGCAAATAAAAAGCACCTCAAAACAAGCCCTACCAATAGACAAATACAACGAAGCTATGGAGATACTAGAAGACTTTAAAAATGGAAATTTAAATACCAATGTATGTGAAGTAGATAATAAATCAAGAAGACTACTAAAGGCATTAGATGTAATAGGGAAACAACAATGTAAAGGGTATGTATGTGGGGTGTAAGATAAACAACGAGGACAAGGGAGACAAGGTAATTCCTCCTCGCCTAATAGGTCGCCTAGCTACTACCATAATAATGGAAGATGGTCTATATATAGGATAAGCTATGAAGAAGATCATATTTATCATCATAACTCTTTTAGCGGTCATAGTAGTAGCAGTAATAAGCAAAGGAAAATTACAAGATAAAGGAAAATTTAATGGATAATACTAATACGTATACGGTTATAGCACTTAACGGTAGAGAGGTAAAAATTTGATAAAAAAATACAAATTTAATAGTTGCAAAGCATGATAGTAATAGACAGCTAGCTCCAGATCTTGCAGCTAAACTAGTCCTAGACTCCCGCTCCATCCTAGACTCATCTCCATATAAAGACTATAAACCACTACACTATAATCCTAAACCAAATTCTCTAGGTCAAACAGACTATCTATCATTTAAGCCTTGGCTAGATATTAGCTATAAATCAAGTTCAAACAAGATAGCCCCTTGGACTAAAAACAGAAAAAGCTATTATGAAAGTCTAAAAGATAAAAAGAGATAGATATATCTATCTAGTAAAAAGAAGCAATCTAAAAATGCACTATGGTAGATATCCCAGAAGATGCTATAGGTAGAGTAGATAGCAATGGCAAACTAACAAAAGCCTGAATACACTGAAATTTATGATGAAGTAGATAGAAATAAAAATACACTTAAATCAGAACTATTTATAGGAGAGTGGGGAATTTGTGCTGGAGTATTAGGAGATAGTGAATCACTAGGCAATGGAAATGAAGGTGGATTTAAAAGCAAGAGAATTTCAAGCAGTATTTTTAGCAGCCCAACTAGGAGAAGTAGAAGCATTACATGTATTAGCAGATTGCTTTTAAATACTATACATATACAGTTGGAGTAAATAAAGAAATTGTAGACACCTACGAAAAGAAATTCTTAAACTATATAAAAATCCCCCACTAGATGAATATGGCATGATGCCCTATCTTGATGAGATAGTAGGAAGCTATTTCGTGATGGATTTTTAATAGGGGTGGGGTAGCGCAAAAATACTTCTGGTTCAATTCATAGACATTTAAGAAAAATTAGTAGAAGATGAAGGAAAAACTACTAGACCCTAGAGACTTTGATGCAAACGAGACTACAAGGGAAGAATTTGTGAGCTATGTAAATAAAGAAATGAAATTTTACCAAGATAAATTTGATGAGTATGCTTTTTCCAAACACATGGGACGATCGCGATTTAAGTCTCTACATCGACTCCACCCTCCTAGAAGCCAAAATAATGTCTCTAACTCCACCTGAAGGTTATCCTAATGCACCATACTATAACACACCAGAAGAGCTAACAAGACTATATGAGGCTGGTAAATTAGATAAAAAGCTAAACCCTCTAACACCAGTGATGTATAGAGAAAGTTTTCCTGAAAGATCTCAGGCAAAAAGATATTAAGCTATGCAAAAGAGCATAATATAAAGGATTAAATAATAAATTTAATATCTATGGCTCCAAACGGGTCAAAATATAAATATATTAAGCCACTACAATCAAAGACATAGGCATCTATATGGTAACCGACCTAATAGAACTTTATAAAACCTCATATGAAAAACTAGAAGAAAACTATAAAAAGGTAATGCACGCAGGCAATATATTTATCACACTATTAACTTAAAAATAAATTAATTTTAAGAGATAATTAGACTTTTTATAAGAAAAAAATCGCAAAATAGCGATCTCATACAAATTCTGATAAAGAATTTTCAATATATTTTAATATCAAAATGAGCTAAATTTCTGAAAAAAATTAAAAGCGTATTTTTTTAAACTTGCTTTTAACTTTTTTTGTTATAATATCCCATCAAAAAAATAAAAAGGATATTTTTTTATCCTAATTAAGGTTTTTTAAATTTGAGAGTATATTTAGACAATAACGCTACAACAATGGTTGATCCTGAAGCTTTTTGAGCTTTATGAAGCCATATTTTTTTGTGAAAAAAATACGGCAATCCAAATTCGCTTCATAAATTTGGCTCTGAAACACATCCAGCTTTAAGAACAGCGCTGAGATCAACTCTACACCGGACTAAACGCAAAAGATAGCGATGATATCGTTGTTACTTCATGCGCGACTGAGAGCAACAACTGGGTAGTAAAAAGGTATCTACTTTTGACAAAATAGCAACTGGCGAGAAAAAAAGCGTATCGTAACAACCGCAGTTGAGCATCCAGCTATTTTGGCGACTTGTAAATTTTTAGAAAAAAATATGGCGTAGAGCTTACTGTTTTAGATGTAAATAACGATGGCATAGTCACTCCAGAACAGTTAAGAGCTGTAATGGATGAGAATGTAGTACTTGTTTCTATAATGAGTGCAAATAACGAAACTGGCATGATCTTTCCTATAAAAGAGCTTGCTAGTATTGCTCATGAATATGGAGCTTTTATTCCACACGGATGCGGTTCAAGCAGTTGGTAAGATAAAGATAAATGTTCAAGACCTTAATGTTGATTTTTTTAAGCTTTTCTGCGCATAAATTTCACAGATCAAAAGGGTGTTGGAGCACTATTTATAAAAATAGCATGCCACTAAGTAGCTTACTTCATGGTGGTGAGCACATGGGTGGACGCAGAAGTGGCACGCCTCGATGTTCCTGGTATCATCGGCATGGGTAAAGCACTTGAACTGGCAAATAAATTTATGGATTATGAGCACTCTCATGTTCGCCGTTTGCGTGATAAGCTTGAAGATGCAATTTTACAAATTCCTGACGTTAGCGTTGTAGGAAAAAAAGAACAACGTGTGCCAAATACCATTTTGGCTTCTATAAAAGGCGTTGAAGGCGAAGCGATGCTTTGGGATCTAAACAAAGCTGGTATCGCAGCTTCAACTGGCTCAGCATGTGCAAGTGAAACATTAGAGAGTAACCCAATAATGGAGGCCATAGGGGCAGATAAAGAGCTGGCTCACACCGCACTTAGATTGTCTCTTTCTAGATTTAATACAGAAGAAGAGATTGATTATGCGATCGAGCACATAACAAAAAGCAGTAAATAGACTAAGAGGTATCTCTAGTACATTTGCCTACGCCCCAGAATGGCATAAGAGTGGATTATAAAATTTAAAGGAAATAACATGGCAAAGAATAATTTGATCGGAGGCTCTATCTGGGATGAGTATTCTAAGGTAGTGCAAGACAGGATGAATAATCCCTAAATTTATGGGAGAGATAACCGAAGAAGATGCTAAAAAGGCAAAACGCAAAGCTTATTGTGGCCGACTTTGGTGCAGAAAGCTGCGGTGATGCGGTTAAGCTATACTGGCTTGTTGATGAAAAAGACAGATAAAAATAATAGATGCTAAATTTAAAAGCTTTTGGCTGTGGCACAGCGATAGCTAGCTCTGATACGATGGCTGAGCTTTGTATCGGCAAAAACAGTTGATGAAGCAGTCAAGATCACAAACCTTGATGTCGAAAAAGGCTATGCGCGACAATCCAGAAACGCCAGCAGTTCCACCCCAAAAGATGCACTGCTCAGTTATGGCGTATGATGTTATAAAAGCAGCAGCTGCAAGCTATAAAAGGCATAGACCCAGAGCATTTTTGAAGATGAGATCATCGTTTGCGAGTGCGCTAGGGTAAGCCTTGGTACGATTAAAGAAGTGATAAGACTAAATGACCTTCACACAGTAGAGGAGATCACGCAATACACCAAAGCTGGTGCGTTTTGCAAGTCTTGTGTAAAAGCCTGGTGGTCATGAAAAAGAGAATATTATTTGGTGGATATTTTTGCGTGATACTAGGGCTGAGATGGAGCGTGAGAAGATCGAAGCTCAGGCAAATGCTCAAAGCAAATCACACTTTAGGTGACATTAGCTTTGAAAATATGACGATGGTAGGGCAGTTAAAAGCAGTCGAGTCTGTCATAGATAAAAAGATTCGCCCAATGCTCGAGATGGATGGCGGAAATTTAGAGTTTTAGATATCAGAAATGATAACGGCGAAAAATACTGATATTTATATCCGCTATCTTGGTGCTTGCTCAGGCTGTGCGAGTGGCTCAACTGGCACTCTTTACGCGATTGAAAAATGTCTTGCAAGAGAGCTTAAGCCCAAAAAAATTAGGGTTATGCCTATTTGATTTATCAACTAGCCCTTGTGGGCTAGTTTTTATTCTCTTAAGCAATTTTAAAATTTCACTTCTAATTTGATTCAAATCGCCCACAAATTTTCTTCTCAAACTGCGATCGGTTAAAGGTTCTCTGACGCTTAGCAAGCTGGGCTGTGTGCGTGGCGATAAGCGTTTCTAGCTCGCTTTTTGAAATTTCACCCTCCAAAAACTGCTTGCACTCTTTTAGACCTATTGATTTTAATGGCTTTTGGCTCGCTTTTTATACTTGTCAAATAAAAACTTCGCCTCATCTATCAAGCCCTCATCTAGCATATTTTTTTCGTTCGCTTTGCGATGCGAGTTCTAAGCTCATCTTTGTCCCATGAAAATTTCAAATATCGCTAGCTCTTTTATGATGCTCTCTTTAGTATTTTTCTCTTAGCCAAATGCTTGGGAATTTGGCTACTAAATTTATAAATTTGATACCACTTTTCGAGGCGATAAGAGTCATTTTTGACTAAATTTACTTGCAAACTCAGGATCGATTTTTACAGCTAGCTCATAATCTCTTCATTGCTTAAATTTAGCTCACATTTTGGCACATCTGGCGCAAGTCCGCTAAGCATTGATTTTAGATAAAAAGCCGCTGCCTCCTGTGATGATGAGTGGACAGTCTTGTAAGCGCGCAAATTCCTTTGCATTTTTATAAATTTCAAAAAAATGCCCCAACGCTAAATTCTTCATCAGGGATAAATTTCATCTACACCAAAGTGCTTTTATAGTTTCAAGCTGCTCTTTATTTGGCTTTGCACTGGCGATATCTATCTCTTTATAAAGTGTAAGCGAATCAAGGCTTAAGATGACGCCGTTAAGCTCCTTTGCAAGCTCAAATGCAAGATCGCTCTTGCCGCTTGCCGTGGTGCCAATTATTGCAAATTCTTTAAACAAGTCTAGCCCTCGTAAAAACGAGCTAAAGAGTAAATTCATCATTTTTCCTCGTTATTTTTGCCATCTTTTATAAGACTTGCCAAAACACCGGCAAAATACGGAGCAAAGCTAAGCTCATTTAGTCCATAAAGCTTTGGCTATGAGATCAAGTTACTATATATGTTATCGCGTCCAAGAGCCGGCTTATCGTTTGAGCTAAGAAGCACGTAGTTTGCCCTAAAACTAGGCTCTTTTAGCTCGCTTATACCAAGATGTATCTTTAGCTCATTTAAAAATGCATTAATCTTTTCAGTTTTAACAAGCGTATCGATAGCACCGACTTGTAAATTTGTAATAATCGTAACGCCATTTTTTTAGTTGGATAAATTTTGGCAAATGAGATCATTTAAAATGATTGGTTTTTAGGGATTTGCCCTTCATTCAGACTAAGATCAATAGTATAAAATTGAGCCAAAAATCGCATTTAAGCTCGTGCCTAGTTTATTTGAAAGTTCTAAAGTCTTTGAAGCGATCACAAAGCTATCAGCCTCATATTCGCCGTTATTGCCGGTAGCTTTTTGCACTATTTGTCCCTTGCGTTTTTTTAGCTCATAAATTTCATCATTTATAAATTTCTACCCCAAGAGAATTTAGCTCATTTATCAAAAGCTTTTTTTAGCTCATTTGTATCAATACTTGCGTTGTTGGCTAAATTTATAGCGCCTTTTATGTTTTTATTTATTAGCCCAAAATTTGCAAGCTCTTTATCTATACTTAAAAATCTCTTGCTCGCTATGGGCAACCTTTGTCTCATTAAGCTTTTTTAAAGCTTTCGTCATTGCTAAAAAGTAGATAAACGCCGCTCTCATCGAAATTTATCTGCGGATATTTGTTGCTTAAATCTCTTTGAAAATTTCAAAGCTTTTTCTTGCCAAATTTCTGAAAACAAAATTTGCATCTTTTTGTCGTGAGCTTTGGTTGATTTAAGTGTAAAAATTTGTCATCCAAGCTCTAAAAATTTATCATTTAAGCAAATACTTATATCAAGCTCACTTTTTTTGCTAACTAGCCCCATAAACGAGCTAGATATTGCTCCATCTTTTGCAAGAGCGTGTGTGCCAAAAGGGTACTAAAATTCCATTTGTAAAATCATCTTTTTGGCTGCTAATAATTAAAAATTTTCTTCACCTTTTTTTAGCTAATTCGTAAGCCGTAAATAACGCACTAAAAACTATCTCCAATAATCGCTACTTTGCCCATAATAACCCTTTGTTTTTAAATTAATCTTGTAATGATAATATAAATTCAAATTTAAAGCAAAATGGTGTAAAATCAACCATTTTTTTAAAGAAAAATGAAATTTATCAAATGATAGAAAAAAATTAAAAGTTATTGCTGAACTTATCGTTTTTAAGCATTCTGTTTTTGCTCTGCCTTTTATTTTTGTTGCGATGATAGTTGCTAGTAAGATAGAAAGTGGCTCGGCTTGGTTTTGGCTTAAAACTGCTTATCTTAGGTACTTTTTGCGCTGTTAGTGCTAGAAATTTACTGCTATGGCTTTTAATAGATATAAAGATGAAGATATCGATAAGCTAAATCCGCGAACTGCAAGCCGCCCAAGCGTTGATGGTCGTATCGGCAGGAGCAATATGCAGCTTTTTCATCGTGGCAAATGCGTTTATTTTTATTGTATGCGCTTATTTTTATAAAGTCGCTCGCATTTTGGCTAAGTTTTTCCTATTTTAGCTGTTCTTGGTGGATATTCGCTATTTAAACGCTTTAGCGAGCTAGCACACCTGGTGCTTGGTCTTAGCCTGAGGTCTTGCTCCTATCGCTGGTGTGGTCGCAGTGAGTGCTGCTATACCGCTTTGGAGCGTGTTACTTTTGCCTTGGTGTGACATTTTTGGGTAGCTGGATTTGACTTGCTTTTACTCGCTTCAAGATATGAAAGTGATAAAGAAAAATAAGCTCTTTAGCATACCAGCTATTTATGGCGACAAGGCTACGCTTTTTATCGGCCATTTTTCACGCTTTAGCTTTTATATTTTTGGCTACTTTTTTGCTTGGGCAGCTGGACTTGGAGCGATGGCATTTTTGGGAATTTTTAGTAAGTGGCGTTATTTTATTTTTTGAGCATAGGATCGTAAAGACGCGATTTTAGCAAAGATAGATAGAGCATTTTTACGTTAAATGGCTATTTGGGAGAATTTTATTTTTATCTTTTGTTTGGATTAGCGTATTATGAGCGAGATTAAGCTGTTTAAAGCACCTCTTGATATGGAATCTGAGTCCGATAAAGATGGGAGTGAGAAATTTAAAAGAGAGTTTGACTCTATCTTGCCGGGCGAAGAGGACGCGCTTGGCGCTTGGCTAAAAACGAGCTAAATCACGTGGCGAAACCAAAGAGAGCGATCAAGTTTTATTAACTTTACTAATTGAGCTTCACAGAAAAGTCGATGTTCTGAGTGATTACATTAAAAACGAACATAAGCAATATTTGCCACTAAAAAGAGGACGAGTATCGAAGAAATCGGCTTTACATATATAAAAATAAGCGAAGAAAAGAAAATTTATAAAAGATGAAATTTACTACGCAAGGATTGCTATGCCTATCTTTCCAAAGAGAAATTTGAGTCTTTATTTAAGAGCTGTTAGTGAAAACTTAGCAAAGATAGAAAATATGCACGAAGAGGATGAATCCGACTGGAACGCTTACGTAACAGCTAGAGAGCGTGTAATGATAAGAGAAATGAGAGCGAAATTCGTAAAGGAAAAATATGGAAATTTATATTTTTAGGCTTTGGTATCGTTTTGGCGATAATAGTAGCTTTAATGTTGATAAAAAGATAGTGAGGCAAATAAAATTGCGAGATTTGAGCGAGCGATAGAAAGCGTTATGCAAGAAAAATTTCAATCTAAAAAAAGCAAATTCAATGCTTGAGGGTGAGGCGTTTAAAAATAGTGAACAATATGAGCCACTTAAAAACAGATAAAAAGAAAAATATTGATTTGCAAATAAATGAGAAGATTGTGCCAATAATTCGTGCGATTAAGAGCATCGAGCGAGTAATTGATGATTTTGCAACAGAGCAAAAAGATAGGATAGTTAGTCTTGAAGAGCGAACAAGAGATATTAATAAAATCGCACCAAGCGTCATCAATGAAGAAGAGACAAGTTTAAAAAAATGTTTAAAGACGGAAAAAGTGCAGCGATGATCGCAGAAGGATCCTTCATGTTGGAATGGGACGAGTCGAGTTTGTGCTTAATTTCATAAATTAGCCTAAATTTGAGAGGCTAATTTTAAAAAGACTAATCTACTCTTAGACTACAAAAATTGGCTTCAAATTACTATTTTTGATTTAAATCTTTTAACATATAATTGAAAAATTATAAAAAGCTCTAACCAAGCTTAAGAAGGTGCTTTATGCTAATCGATAAATATGGTCGGGTTGTTGATTATTTAAGGATTTCTGTAACTCAGCGTTGCAACTTTAGGTGTAGGTATTGTATGCCCACAACGCCATTTAGCTGGACGCCAAGAGAGAATTTGATTAACCTTTGAGGAGCTATTTTTTATTTGTAAAAGTGGCTATTGATGAAGGCATAAAAAGATAAGAATCACTGGTGGTGAACCGCTTGTACGTAAAGATTTGAGACGTTTTTATAAAGATGATAAGTGATTATAATCCAGACATCGATCTCAGCACTTACTACAAATGGCTATATGCTTTCGCACTTTGCCAAAAGGCTAAAAAGACGCTGGACTAAAGCGCATAAATATGTCGCTTGATACGCTAAATGAGCAAAAAGGCAATTATCGCACAAAAAGTGTCTTGCACGAAGTTTTTAGCTGGCTTTGAAGCAGCTCATGATGCTGGATTAAAGGTGAAAAATCAATACTGTCGCACTAAAAGGTGTAAATGATGATGAGCTTATAAATTGCTCGAGTTTACTACGGTAGAGATTCTCAGATCAGATTTATTGAGTATATGGAAAAATTCACACGCTAAAGATGATCTAAAAGGGCTAAGTAGCGATGAGTTTACAAAAATCATCTCACAAAAATATAATGTCACGAAAGATGGAAAAACTGCCAAATCGCCCGCGTCTATTTATAGAGCTGATGATGGTTATCATTTCGGGCATCATAGATCCACACAAGCACGACTTTTTGCGAGAGTTGTAACCGCATCAGACTAAGTGCCGAGGGACTTTTGATACCTTGCCTTTACTTTGAAGAGGCTCTTAGCATCAAAAAAGCGGTTGAAAAAGGTGATATCGTAGCTGCAAGTGAAATTTTAAGGCAAGTGCTAGCCAATAAGCCAAAAGAGAACAAATGGGCAATAGGTGCTAGCAATGAAACCTCTTCGCGTGCCTTTTATCAAACTGGTGGTTGATGAGCAAAGAGCTAGAGCTAGTTGAGGCGTTTTTAAGTATTCAAGGCGAGGGAGCTTACCAAGGCAGGCTCGCCATATTTTTACGCTTTTTAGGTTGCAACCTAAACTGTTCTAGCTTTGGCGTGCAAACAAAGTCTTTAAAAACCGGTGAAAAGCCTACTAGGATGCGATAGTATAAGGGCTGTTTTAAAGAGCATTTTGATCACAAAACATACAACGCAGATGAGAATTTTAAGCTTAGTTGATGGGCTTTTGCAAAGGCCTAAAGCAAAAACCTATCATTGTTTTAACAGGCGGCGAACCACTCATTTGGCACAAAAATGAAAAATTTTTATAAATTTGGTAAAAGAAATGTGCTTGTAGACTACGAGGTGCATTTTGAGACAAATGGCACTATCTTTGTTGATTTTTGATAAATTGCAATTTATAGAAATTGCCATTTGCACTCGGTGTAAAGCTAGCAAATAGTGGAATTAACGAGCAAAAACGCATACATTTAGATGCCATTTTGGCTATTAAAAATAATGCAAAAAGCAGCTTTTTGGAAATTGTGCTATCTTGTTGCGACGATAGTGAGCTACATGAGATTATGAATATAAAAAACAAAGTGAATCGCCAGTTTGGTGCATGGCGATAGGTGCAGATAGAGCAGGGCTTAGTAAAAATGCTTTTAAAGACGGCAGAATGTGCATAAAAGTATGGGTTTAACTATTCGGAACGCATTCACGTTAGGCTTTGGAGTGATAAAGAGGTGTTTGATGATTATTAGAAAGCTTTTTAGATTTGAAAAATGCACATATTGTGAGATTTTTGTAGCTCAAAAACGTTGCAGGACTAGCATCCACGGACACAGCTATGTGGCTGAAATTTTACTTAGTTCAAATCCTCTTGATAACGCCGGCATGGTTTATGATTTTGGTTTAATGAAGCAAAACATAAAAACGATCATTGATAGTTTTGATCACGCTACGACAATATTTTCAGGCGATAATGATGAGTATAAAAATGATCTAAAAAGCACTCGGCAAGATGGATCGAGATCCCGCTAAATCAAGTGCAGAGCAGTTTTGCCGCATATTTTTGTTATGATAGAGCGACTGCTTGAACTTAGCGTGATGAATAACGGTGAGCGTGAAGTGAAGCTTCATAGCATTATCGTGCATGAGACTGATACTGGCTATGCACAGTGCTTTAAAGAGGACGCCGTGAAATCGCAAATGGGCGAGATAAAGCTAGATGAGATAGAAATTTTCAGATGCTATCATAGAAGAGTGGGAAGATAAAAATTATTCGAGAAAAATGAAAAATAGATTAAAAATAGAAATTCCAAAGGACGTTTGATGAAAAATTATAACTTCTTTTTATTTATAGCTGGTCTATTTGCGGGTTGTGGAGATAAAGATGAGGCTAAAAATGATATTAGCGAGCCAGTGCCGAGTGACGTGACCATAGCCCAACCAGACGCAAATGTCACAATCGATGAACAACTTCCACCTGAGCCAGTCGTCGAAGAGAACGAGCCTTCTAAAGATAAGAAATGAACGAACATCTCTCCTCGCTTTTTGCATACACTTTGCCTTTTCATGTGATATTTTTTTATGCACTAGTTGCCTGTAATATACTTTATTTAATACTTACTCAGTTTAGCAGCAATAGTAAAAAAATTATGTGCTTCGTATAAGATATTTTTTTACCGATTTATCATATGCTACTTAGTTTTCTTGTGCTAACCGGACTTATTTTATGGGCATATTATGGATATGAGTTTTAAATTTAATGCCATAAAAAAATGTTAATTATCTTAATAACTTTAATCGCACTTAGTGCCATAGGTTTTAAAAGATTAAAAGAAATTATGCAGCTAATGGCGACTTAGAAAAATTTAGTAATTCACTCCTTATTAAGGGTTTTTTGTGATCTTATTTTAGTCTTAGTTGCAGGGATTTAGATGAGATTTCTTTATATGATAAAAATGCAGGTAATGAAAACTTAAAGATAGTAAATGAAGCTTTTTGCACCTAAAAAGCTAGAAGAATGCAAGCTGGTGAGCGAATAAGTGTTAGAAATTTACGAGACTTTAAAGAGTATATTTATGAAATTGATGAGATTGATAGGCGAAGTGCGAGCTTAAGCCTTATTTTTGCCAGCTCAAATGGTGAGCAAAATTCGACTTTACGATCGCTTGGGCTATCGTCGATCCAAAAAGACGGTCGAAAAGACATTGCCATTTTTAAACGAACTTGGCGTTGGTAAAATAGCTTTTGTCTATACTACGTCTCAAAGCAAATTTTTAAGATAGATATTGAAAGGCTAAACTACATAAATGCTCTCTCTTGCGAGCAGTGCGGACGAACTTCACTAATGAAGTTTGAAATTTATAAAGACTTGGACGAGCTAATGAGTGTTTATAAAAAAATGTCTCAGCTATAAATTTCTGGTGGTAAAAGCTTAAATGAAAAAGATGACGAGCTTTTAATAATCAGTCCAGAGGGTGGATTTAGCGAGGATGAGACAGCTAAGTAAAAATAGCTACTGCCTAAATACTAAAAACATTTTAAGATCACAGACCGCGGTTATCTCAGTGGCTGCAAAAATTCCCTAGCTTAATTTATTTGATTTTTAGATTTCTTTTTATATAATCAGCAACTTTTAATGTAGATAATTAGCCCAAAAAAATAATAAAGGAAAAAAATGATGAAAAAGATATCCATCCAGAATACGTAGATTGCACTGTAACTTGTGCTTGCGGAAACACTTTTTAAAACAAAAGTCAAACAAAAAGCGAAATCAGAATTGACATTTGTGACAAGTGCCACCCATTTTCACAGGCAGCGAAAAGATAGTTGACAGTGCTGGCCGTGTTGAGAGATAAGAAAAAAATACGCTCAAAAATAAGCCTTGCTCTACTTTTATTCCTACTCCAATAGGAGGTAGAAGATATCTCGCTTCGTGCGATTAAAATTTCTGCGTGAATGCGAGATAGCTATCTGCGAAGATACAAGAGTCTGCAAAAGTCTTATAAACTTGCTAAATGAACGCTTTGACGCAAATATAAATATCTCGATTTCTATCCCGCTTCATACTCATAACGAAGATGACTTTTTCACAAATTGAAGTGATAATTTTTTAGCAGAAATGTAGCCTACATGAGCGATGCTGGTATGCCAGGTATCAGCGATCCAGGTGTTAGCCCTAGTAAGATATGCTCAAAAATAACATTGAATATGAAATTACAAGTGGAGACAAATGCTGCACTTTCTAGTGTAGTTGCAAGCGGACTTTGCGATAAGGGAATTTGTCTTTTAGGCTTTTTGCCAAATACTGGCAGAGATAGGTCTTTGGCTATACAAAAATGCTTTAAATTAGCCTATCCAGCCGTGATCTATGAAAGCCCAAAACGTATATTAAGCTTGGTGCAAAGCATCGCAAATTAGAACCTGAGAGAGAGAATTTTCGCTATAAAAGAGGCCACCAGTAAATCTGAGACTAAATTGAGGATAGAGCCAAAAATTTGAGTCCAAATTTCTAGAAAAAGCAAAGTAAGTGGAGAGTGGACAGTCGTCATCTCAAAAAGTGACAAAACAGCCACTCAAAAATATCACAAAAGATGAGATACTTTCGCTTGATCTTGCTCCAAAAGTAAAAAGCAAAATTGCTTAATAAAAATAACTGGAGAAGATGTAAAAAGATATATGATGAGCTTACGAAAGCTTAAATTATAGGCTACAAAACTACTAGTGACACTAAAACGAAAAGTGTAAAATTTACTCTAGTTACATACAAAAATAAGTTAATTTTTAATTGACTTTAGCTACCATAAGTTACCATGATAATATACGGAAAAACAACTATTTTTTTACATATTTTGAACAAGCGACCACAGATATTAGAAGAGATATATCTCTCAAAAGAGTGTGACAAAAACTCTTCTCTAAAATTGTGGCACAGGCAAAAAGATCATTCGCGTGGATAATCAAAAAGCACAGTCTTTAGCTCGCGGTGGAAACCATCAAGGTTTTTAGCAAATGTTAGTGAGTTTGAATTTGCCAGACATTGCTGAGCTTAAAAAGCTAGATTTATCGCCATTCTTTACGGTATAAGCGATGTTGGCAATATCGGTGCTATTGCTAGAAGTGCCTATGCTCTAGGCTGCGAAGGCCTTGTGATAGTGGCAAAAGTATAAATATGCAAGGCGTTTTAAGATCAAGTAGTGGCGCTGCCTATGAGATACCAATAGCGATTTTTGAAGACGGACTTAGTTTATTAAATGAACTAAAAGCAATTTGGTTTTAAAATTATGCAACAGCAAGTGATGGCAAAAACGTAAAAGAGATGAAGTTTGCTGGTAAAAAGAGCTTTGGTGATGGGCTCAGAGGGCGAAGGCATACCGCAAAAGGCTCTAGCGAAGTGTGATGAGTGTATTGGTATAAAGTTAAAAGAGGGCTGGGACTCCTTAAATGTAAGTGCAGCTTTTGCAATAATTTGTGACAGGATGATAGATGAATGAGATTGAGAAATTTAAAAGAGATAGGTATAAAGGAAATTTCACGTAAAACGCATATTGAGCCTACATTTTTTACAATATATTTTTGATAAAAATTTGAAAAATTATCACGTTTAAAATATTAGAGGCTATGCCAGAGTACACAACGTGAATATGATGTTGATTTGAGCGAGTTGCTAGCTGAATATGATGCCTTTATGCAAGAAAATACTCCAGATGAGAGTCACAAAACTAAAGTTACTCCAGACTTTCTTCTTACACTCAAAAAGATATTACCATACAAAAAAACAAAGCGGTAGTGGCGGTGCTGGATTTTTATTTTGGCTCATCATTTTAGCTATTATCGCTGGTGGGGCATATCATTTTGATGCTTACAAATATATCGAGAATTTTTATCATTTTTAAATGATGAGAATAAAAAGCGTGAGCTATTCGCAGTCAAGCATAGTAAATGAGGTGAAGAAAAATATCATCGATACAAATATCACTATCTCTCAAAATAGCCCTAAAATAGAGGCAAACGCATCAAACTTGAAAAATTTCAGCTCCAGTTGAGCAAAAATGTGACAACAAGTCCTGCAAACATGGAGCAAAAATGCTGTGAAGCCAAGCATGGCAGCTCAGCCAGCTCCTAAGATAGAGCAAAAACATTACAAAGCCACTAAATGAGGCGGTTATTACACCAAAACAACGTGTCTGGATAGGGATAATTAATCTTGAAAATGGTCAAAAAGTATCAAACGACACAAGTAAAAAGCATAAATATAAATTTAGACCAAAGACAGCTTGTGGTTTTGTGGAAATGGCAACATTGAGCTAAAAGATCGGCGATAAGGTGACAAAATACAATCCAAGCCAGTCCAGCTAGATTTTTAGTAGAAAATGGAGAGATGAAATGTGTGAGCTATGATGAGTTTGTAGAACCTAACAAGGGCAAATCTTGGTAAGAAAAAAATAGCGATTTTCACCGCTTTTAGTGTATTTGCCTATGCTTTTTAGCTTACAAACTAGTGCAAGTGCTTTAAGCAATGTTGAAAATGTGCATTCTTTGAAAATTTGAGACCAAAATGGCTCACTCAATGTCAATGAGCTAGTATCAAGATTAAAACAAAACTCAAGTTACGATAGCATTTCATTTTGGCTCAAATAGTTTGAATTTAGAATTTATAAGCGAGCAAAAGGTTCCTTCACATTATTTGTAAAATCAATAAATTCAACTCTGGATGATGCCAACATAAGTATTTCAAGGATAAATCTTTAAAAATGGAGATCAAATTTCTTATGGGATTTCAGCCATAAAAATGGTGGAATAGATCCAAGTTTATTAAACTAGCACTTAGTCAAAGCGGTTTTAGAATTTTAGGATTTGATAGGGGTTGATGGGGAATTTAGAGATATTTTTAGATGCTCAGAATATGATCCTTAAGGCTACAAAGGTGAAATTTCTGACGAAGAGACTCCACTTTTAAAAAGCGGTGGTACTTATTTTTGTTGATGTTGAGGGTGCAAGTAGTCTGGATATCGCGTCAAAAGAGTCAAATAGATGGATGCCACTTGTTAGAATTTATGATAAAAAGGTAAATCAGATTGACTCTATAAAAAGAGGAGCAAGCAAAAACCGCCGTTTCTATCAGTTTAGCAATAGGCGCAAAATACGCATTAATTAGCGACAATGTTGATATAAATAATATAAAAATGAGATAATTATCAAGCTTTATAAAATAGGAGTAAGCAGTGTTTGATGAGATAAGATTTAATACAATTGAGCGTTTGCCAAACTACGTTTTTGCCGAAGTAAATGCAATAAAAATGGCTGCACGAAGAGCTGGCGAGGACATCATCGACTTTTCTATGGGTAATCCTGAGGGCAGAACGCCACAGCACATTGTCGATAAACTAGTGTGAAAGCGCACAAAAAGGACAAGACTCACGGCTACTCAGCCAGTGCTGGAATTACAAGCTCCGCCTTGCTATTTGCAACTGGTATAAGAGAAAATACGGCGTAAAGTGACCCAGATACCGAAGCAGTCGCCGATGGGTAGTAAAGAGGGTTTTTGTTCACCCTAGCTCAAAGCCGTGATAAACCCAGGCGATGTGGCTATCGTGCCTGATCCTGCTTATCAATACACACGCAAGCGTTTTTATTTGCTGGCGGAAGTGTCGCAAAGATGCCACTTCACTATAATGATAATGTGAGTTAGATGAAAATAAATTTTGACAGGTGATCCAAACTATACACGCTAGCTCACCAAAGCCAAAAATATGTAGTCGTAAAATTTTCCTCACAATCCAACGACTGTGACTGTGCAAAAGAGCTTTTACGAGCGCCTTGTAAGCATCGCAAAACAAGAGAGATTTTACGTCATATCTGACATCGCCTACGCTGATCTTACCTTTTGATGGCTACAAAAACGCCAAGCATCTTTTGAGGTCGATGGCGCAAAAGATGTCGCAGTCGAGTGCTATACTCTTTCAAAAAGCTATAATATGGCTGGCTGGAGAGTTGGCTTTTTATGTGGAAATAGAAGACTTTGTGCAGCACTAAAAAGATAAAATCGTGGGTTGATTACGGTATGTTTACGCCGATCCAGGTGGCTGCCACAGTTGCACTTGATGGCGATCAAAGCTGTGTTGAAGAGATACGCCAAATTTATGAAAAAGAAGAGATGTGATGATAGAGGCCTTTGTCCAGGCTGGCTGGGAGCTTAAAAGCCAAGTTCTAGTATGTTTATCTGGGCGAAACTACCACCAAAAAGTTAGTCATCTGGGCAGCCTTGAGTTTTCAAAGCAGCTTCTTACAAAGGCATCAGTCGCAGTTAGTCCGGGTATTGGTTTTGGCGAGGGCGGAAACGACTATGTGCGTCTAGCTCTTATCGAAAATGAAAATAGAATAAGACAAGCAAGAAATATAAAAAAATATTTGAAAAGACTGAATGAATGTAGCGATATTGGGCGTTGGAACCGTTGGCGAGTCAGTTGCTAAGTACTACTAAAAATAAAAGCTAATCGCAGCAAAGAAGTGGCGAGGAGATAGTGCCAGTCGTTGGAGTGGCTGAGAAATGTAAAATAAAAAGAGATGCTGGTATCCCTTTAACTAACGATATAAAATAGCGTTATAAAACCGCGATGATATCGACGTTTTTGTCGAACTTATGGGTGGTGTGGAAGAGCCTTTTTAGAGTGGTGAGCGAGGTATAAAACGCAAAAAGCAGTCGTCACTGCAAACAAAGCACTTCTTGCCTATCACAGATATGCTTTTGCAAAGTTTAGCCAAAAATATACCATTTGGCTTTGAAGCAAGCGTGGCTGGGGGCGTGCCGATCATTAGAGCTTTTAAGGGAAGGCTTAAAGCGCAAATCACATCGTTAGTATAAATGGCATACTTAACGGAACTAGTAACTTTATCCCTAACCTCGATGATGGATGAGGGTTCAAATTTTAAAGACGCTCTTAAAAAAGGCTCAAGAGCTAGGGATACGCTGAGGCTGATCCTACTTTTTGATGTGGGAGGCTTTGATACGGCTCATAAGCTTCTTATACTGGCAAGCATCGCATACGGTGTGCATGGCGATCCAGAGGATATCTTGATCGAAGGGATTCAAGGCATCACGCCAGAAGACATATTTTTCGCAAAAGATTTCGAATACTCAATAAAACTTCTAGCAATTGCCAAAAAAAGCGAGGGTAAAATCGAGCTACGCGTACATCCAGCACTTGTACCGCAAAATAAAATGATAGCAAAGGCAAGTGGTGTGACAAATGCGATCAGTGTCGTTGGCGAGGTCGTTGGCGAGACGATGTACTATGAATATGGAGCTGGTGGCGATGCAACGGCAAGCGCGGTGATCAGCGATCTTATCGACATCGCAAGAGATAGCAAATCGCCAATGCTTGGATATAAAGCACCTTTTTGAATTAAATACGCTTGAGCTACTTGACCGCGACAGGATAAAGACGAAGTACTACTTTTAGGGTTAAAAGTCGAGGATAAAATGGGTGCTAGCAAAAGATTACCATTTAATGAGCGAAAATAACTTATCGATTGATAGCATACTTTAAAAACCAAAAGATGAGAGCGAATTTGGTGGTATTGTTTTTTACGACACATACGAGTCTTGAGGGCTGATGTAAGAAGAACAATTGAAAATTTTAAAAAGAGCAAGAGTATATAAAAGAAGAGCCATTTATGATGAGGATCGAGGAGTAGCTTGGGGTTAAAAAGAGCATCTCTTTGGCAAAAGCTCAGAAGATAGGGCGTGTGAATTACACAAAAAGCTTAGTTTTGTCATTTTTAGAGAGAATTTTCACTCTAAATTTGGTGAGATCGACATTATCGCACTAAGTAGAGATAAAATTTTGCACTTTATAGAGGTAAAAAGCAACTAACGGAGAATATGAAGCAGAATATAGACTAAATAAGGCAAAATATATAAGTAATTTTAAAAAAACTATAATTTTATATGATGAAAAATGAGCCAAATAGAGATTTTCAAGTCGATTTACTCTGTCATAAAAATGAAAAATTAGAACTGATAGAAAATATTAGTTTATAATAAAATTTATTATTTAGATAAAAATTTAAATTTAATTTGTATAATTGCCACATTTTTAAAAATAAGGAGAAAAATGGGAAAAATACATCGAACTTACAAAAGAAAAATTTTGATGTTACAAAAAGAAGGCGTTGCTTTAGTAGACTTTTGGGCTCCATGGTGCAGCTTGCCGTATGCTAGCTCCAGTGATCGAAGAGCTTGCTGAAGACTTTGATGGCAAAGCAAAAATTGCAAGGTAAATACTGACGAAGTGCAAGATCTTGCAGTTGAGTTTGGCATCAGATCGATCCCAACATTGCTATTTTTCAAAAATGGCGAGCTGAGTTGAGCAAATGGTCGGTGCACAGTCAAAACAAGCCTTAACTGACAAACTCAAATTCGCTTCTTTTAATGAGCGAAAAAGAAGAGAAGCCTACTTCCTCTTACATATATTTGGTTCATTTTTGGTGCAGCTATGATAGCAGCTGCATTTGCGTATAGCAACTATCGTTTTTCACAATATAATGTGTTGATTTTGCGAAGCTAGTTTTTACGAAAAAAAGCGAAAATTTTTCACTCCAAAAGAGCCAAAATACACGCTTTTAATCTTCAGCTCAAATCAATCAAAATTAAACGAATTTTTACCAATCAAAAATGAAACAGTTGTGGCAATCGATATCTTTCAAAAAGATATGAGTCAAACTCAACACTAAAATATATAAGCTCGGATATTAATACGGTCTTGGAGCTGATGCAAATTGAGCATTACAAAGCTTCCAAGTAGTGTTGAGATAGTTCATCAAAGGGGCGAAATTACAAAACAAAAATTCGTCCATAAATGTTTTAGAATAAAGGAAAATTATGCTTGATTTAGCAATTATTGAGGCGAGTCAGCTGGACTAAGCGCCGGACTTTACGCCACTAGAGGCGGATTAAAAATGTTGTAATGTTTGAAAAAAGGCGAGCCTGGTGGTCAGATCACCTCAAGCTCAGAGATAGAAAACTATCCAGGCCAAAAAGCCCCTGGCGAGAGTGGCTGACTTTATGAGCACTTGCGGAAGCAGTGCAGCGCATTTGGGCTAGTTCACAAATGGGCAAACGTGGTTGGCGTTAGAAAAAATAGCGACGGCAGCTTTGAGAAATTTTGCTTGAAGGTGGCAAAAGCGAGCAGGCAAAGGCTGTCATCGTAGCAACTGGCTCAACCCCAAGACGTGCTGGCTTTAAAGGCGAGGACGAGTTCTTTGGCAAAGGCGTTAGCACATGCGCAACATGCGATGGCTTCTTTTACAAAAACAAAGAGGTAGCCGTTCTTGGCGGTGGCGACACAGCTGTTGAAGAGGCACTTTATCTAGCAAATATCTGTTCAAAAAGTCTATCTAATCCATAGACGTGACGAGTTTAGAGCAGCACCTACGACCGTTGAAAAAGCTAGAAAAAAATGAGAAGATCGAGTTTATAACAAGTGCGACGATAAAAAGAGGCGCTTGGCGATAAAATGGGTCTAACAAAGATCGTGCTTGATACCAAAAATGGTGAGCGCGTGCTTGATGTGCCAGGAATTTTTTACCTTTGTCGGGCTAAATGTAAATAACGAGATTTAAAAAGATGAAAAATGGCACGATTATCGCGAAATGGTTGATGGCGGGCAGGTTAAGACAAATCTTAAGATGCAAACTAGCCTAAATGGACTCTTTGCAGCAGGTGACATCAGAGGACGCTCCAAAGCAAGTCATTGTAGCAGCAGAGCGATGGCGCAGTGGCTGCACTTAGCGCTATGAGCTACAGAAAGCTTGCATTAATACTAGAAATTCTAGCCACATTTTGGCTAAATTTCTCTTCTTTTTCTATTAAAAATTTTGATTTTATACGTATTTTTTAAAAGCCTATTTGTAATCTATCTATAATAATGGTACTATGTTTCAAACCAAAAAAATCAAAGGATAAATTTTGGTAAAAATAGGCCTTTATGGTGCTAGTGGAAAGATGGCTCAAAGTATCATTTCTTGTTTAAAAGATGAAAAAGATGCCACTTTAAGTATCGCTTTTAGCCAAAAATCAGGTTGAAAATTTAAGTAGCGAACTTTTGACAAATGACTTTGCTAAATTTTTGAAGGATGCGATGTGATAATCGACTTTAGTCAAAAAAAGAGGCGACCATGGCACTGCTAAACTACGCTAGAACTAATCCAAAAACCACTAGTTATCGGTACGACCGGCTTAGATGATGACGATAAAAATTTGCTCCACCCTAGCATCAGGGGCTATGCCTATTCTTTACGCAACAAATATGAGCTTGGGCGTAGCTGTACTAAACCGTCTTGCAAGGATTGCCTCAAAAACATTAAGAGAATTTGATATGAGATCGTCGAGCAGCATCACAGGCATAAAGAAGACGCTCCAAGTGGCACAGCGATGACGCTTGCAGGAAGTGTAGCTGAGGCTAGGGATCTCAAATTTAAAAGATGTTTTTAGTGACTGGTAGAGCCGGTATGGTAGGGGCTAGAAGCAAAGATGAGATCGCAGTCATGGCACTTCGTGGTGGAGATGTGGTCGGTCGCCACACGGTTGGCTTTTATAATGACGGCGAGTTTATTGAGCTAAATCACACCGCAACGAGTAGGGCAACCTTCTCAAAAGGTGCGATCAAAGCTGCTATCTGGCTAAAAGATCAAAGCAGTGGTCTTTACTCGATAGATGATAGTTTAGGGCTTGATGATTAAACTTGTGCTTGATGATATAGAGAGCTACAAGCTAGAATTTGGTGATAAATTCTACCTGCTGGAGTGTGAAAAGCGCCGTAAATTTGAAGAACTGGCGATATAGTAAAGCTTATATTTAGATTTGAAGATGATGAGTTTGCTCAGGTTGAGCGCATGTGGGTGGTCGTTAGCGAGACAAATAACGGCGATCTACCGGCATTTTAGACAATGAACCATTTATAAAAGGCTGTTTAAATGTTGGCGATGAGATCAAGTTTAACTACAAAAATGTTCTTGAATTTACAAAGATGATGAAAACTAAAGGAAAAAAATGTGTGCAATAGTTGGCATTATAAATTCTAAAGATGCAGCAAAGACTGCCTATTATGCGTTATTTTTCTATGCAGCATCGCGGTCAAGAGGCGAGTGGCATTAGTGTTTGTGATGACGGAGAAATTTCTACTCACAAGGGTAATGGCCTAGTTACAGAGGTCTTTAATGAAGAAATTTTAAGATCACTAAAAGGTGATATGGCGATCGGTCACAACCGCTATGCAACGGCTGGTAAAAAAACTCAGGTCGTGATGCCCAGCCAATAGCCGCTAACTATTCTTTGGGACAATTTCCAATCGTCCATAATGGAAATGGTAAATAAAGATGAAGTTAGAGATGAGCTTATTAAAGATGGTGCGATATTTCAGACAAATATGGATACTGAAAAATATCATCCATCTCAATCGCAAGAAACCATAGCGAACACTTGCAGGCCGTATTATTGCAGCACTTGATAAGATAAAAAGGTGCTTATTGTCTGCTTATCCAGTCACGCCATAAAACCTTTGCTATAAGAGATCGCTGGGGTGTTAGGCCACTAAGCCTTGGCAAGCTAAAAGATGGTGGATATATCGTAGCTAGCGAGACTTGTGCTTTTGATCTTGTGGGGGCTAGCTTTATAAGAGATATTAGGCCTGGTGAGATGATAGTTTTTGAACATGAAAAAAAGCGAGTTTCAAAGTATTCAAATGTATGATCCAGATCCAGAATTTGTGCATTTGAATATATCTATTTTGCACGTCCAGATAGCGTGATAGAAGGTAAAAGTGTCTATGAAGTTAGAAAAATGGGTGAAGTACTAGCTAAAAAGAGTAAAAATTAAAGCAGATTTTTGTCGTACCTGTACCAGATAGCGGAGTACCAGCAGCGCTCGGATATGCAAACGAGAGCAAGATCCCTTTTGAGCTAGCTATCACTAGAAACCACTATGTGGGTAGAACCTTCATCGAGCCAAGCCAAGAGATGAGAAATTTAAAAGTTAAGCTAAAACTTAATCCGATGTCATCGGTTCTAAAAGGGTAAAAAGTATCGTTGTTATCGACGATAGTATCGTTCGCGGTACTACTTCAAAAAGGTGGTTGATCTTTTTAAGGCATGCGGGCGCTAAAGAGATTCATTTTAGAGTCGCTTGTCCTGAGCTTAAATACCCTGAGCGATACGGTATCGATACGCCAAGCTTTGAAGAGTTAATAAGCTCTAAAAATGCAGAGGAAGTAAGAGAATATATCGGTGCAGATAGCTTAGATTTCTTTAAGCATAGACGAACTTAAAGAAAGTATCGGCAATGAGCGAAAATATTCGCTTGTAAGCTTTGATGGCGACTATTTCATAAAGTGAAAAAAATTTAGCTATTTTTTTACTTGTTACACTATTTTTAGTGGTTGCTCACAAAAAGAATCCAAGCAAAAAGACGAAAATTTCTATTTACGTAAGCTACTATGAGATAAATGGCACAAAAACAGCAGCTACAAATAAAAAAACTGCCCAAAAATTTTATAGAACAAAATGCTAGTGTGCCATTTTTTTGGTGTAGTAAAATTTTTAGCAGAAGATAAAAATTTTAAATGCTTATTCGCTTGCAAAGGGCACTATAAACGTACTTGAGGTAAATAATAGCTCTATAAAATTTAAATAAATCAAGCGATATACTAGCTTTAAAAAGCTAATGAGATAAATATTTTATGAGATAAGGCCTGATGTACTTGAGAGCGTTAAATGTAGCTCACAAAATAGTGTTTGTGGCGATTTTTTTGTTACAAAAGCCAGTGCATGTAAATGTAGCAACAAACTACTATTTAAGAGATGATAGCTTTTTTGCAAGCTTAATAGAGGCCATTCTTTTTATAAAAAAAGGTGCAAAGATCCTAAAAAAAGAGTTTGTTTATAATATAGCCGAGACTAAAAATCCTTGAAGAAGCAAAAAGAATTACACAAAAAAATAAAAGCAACTTTTTCTTAAATGACTTACAAAAATTGGGTAGGCTACTTGACATACTTTGTACTTTTTAAAACTTTAACTTAAAAATCGTGTTTATTGCAGATGCTAAAAAGATAAAATTTACTCTAAAAATCAAACTAAGACTTAACGTTTTATCCTATGAAAATGGTAGAAAATTTGCTTTTAATTTGACTTAGTAGCAATTTAGTTTTGTGATATTCATGCCATTTTTAAAATAAGGCGGATATGGCATATATACGGTAAATGGTGTGCTTTTTGCTTTGGTAGATTTTCTGGCTACATCAAATTTATATTCAACTGTATTTGGCCTCTCGTCCTTATCTGTACCAAGAACCCATGAGAAAAATGAAAGCTCACTTGGCTTAAAAATGCTTCCCCACCAAGGTCATTTTTATTTAGCGGTTGATTGATTAGTTTGACTGTCAGCGTGCAGTTGCTAATTGTAAATTTACCGATATTTCTCACTTGCCCCTTAAAAAAACAATACTCTCATTTCGCTAAAAGTCGCTCACTTTTTACATTTTCGAGCATACCTTTTTGTATATTTATCAAGCACTAGCATCAAAAACAGCAAGTGTGGTTGAGACTAGAATGTTTGTAAAAATAGTGATAAAAAAATAACTTTCGCTCAGCTCTAAGTGAGAGAACAAGAAATAAAATGGAAAGCAGAGCAATCGCAAAAAGAACGATAATATGAACGATCGTAAAATATGCTGAGCTCATCAAAAACACTCCACTTTTTAGAGATATTGTAGTCTATAAATGCGAAATCATTGATAAAATCTTTAACCTCAATGCTTTGCTTTGGCAAAAATTCCTCGTTTAAGATGATTCTTTTTCTAGCAAATGGATTAAGTGAGTTAAAAATCTTTCATATTTTGCCTTGAGCTTAGATAGAAGTCAAGCTCGATTTTACAGATACTAAGTGCATTATTTGAATTATTTGTAATATTAAAATCAACCATTAGTGCATCAACATATTGAAGCTGCTTGGTGGTTATTTTGCTTATGCTAACTGGTCTTAAATTTTTCATTTATATATTTGTTTACGTAGTAATTACCTACAAAAAGTCCGAAAAAAAGCAGCCAAAAATAAATAAAAATCCTATCTGCCACCACGACTTTATCGCGATAAAAATTCCTAAAAGCACAATTAGTATAAATGCTAAAAAAATATCCAGCCATAGGTTAGAAAATCAATGAGCTTTGCATTTTGCAATACAAAAAGCAAGTTGTGCTTAATGCTATTTAACATCTCGCGATCTTTTCTCTTCAATGCCGCTCATGCCAAAAACGCCTGGCAAGTTCGTTTTTTTACAGCATCTGGATGGATATTATGGGCTGAAAGTGCTACAAGTGCATGAAAGCAAAGGTCGGCTGCTTCATAGATCAGATCATCTTTTGCTTTTTGCTCATTTTTGCTTTTGAGTTTTTCTGCGAAACTAAGATCCTTTGCGGCCATTATAAATTCGCCAGCCTCTTCGCCAACTTTCTTTAAATTTGATTTTCACCTTTTTAAAAAGACTTGCCACATATGAAGTTTCAGGGTTAGCATTTAGCTTTCTATCTTCTATCACATGGTAAAGCTCATCAAGCACACCATAATTTATTTTTTTGACTTCAACTTTTTGTATCTAAAAATTTTGCTGTCATGTAAATTTATTTCATTAAAAAGCACGACCTTGCTCCAGTGTGACAAGCAGCGCCTCCGTTTTGAATCACTTTTTAAAAAGCAAAGTATCGTTGTCGCAGTCCAAAAAGCAGCTTTTATCTCCTGAGTATTACCACTTTCTTCGCCTTTTTTTCCAAATTCTATTTTTTTGGTGCGTGAAAAGTAGTGAGCGTAACGGCTAGATAGACTTCAAATTTAATGCTTCTTCATTCATGTAGGCAAGCATTAAAACTTCATTTGTGGCATGATCGCAAACCACTACCGGAAGCAATCCACCAACTTTTTCCAGTCTATACTTTTTGTTACGCTATTCATTTTTATCTCTCGCTTACTGAGCTAGCTCTTGCTTTTATCTTTTGCGTCTAGCCAGATATTTGGCACAGCTCCGCCAGGTGTTACAGAAAATCTTTAGCATCTTTTGTTTTCTTTTTAGAGCTTCGTTAAATTTGGTTTTTGCGTCTCGATTTGCTTTTAAATTTAGTAGATTTTTGATTCACGCTTTTTGCAACCTCTTTGTTTGCATATGCGGTTGCATCAGCCTCGATTTTTAATGGCATCAGCCTTACCTTTTGCTTCAATGATAGCAGCTTTAGCGGTACCTTCTGCAAGTGCGGCTTGTTTTAAGGCTTCTTGATTTGCTCTTTCTACTTCGTATTTTTGTTCTTTCAGCTTCTTGTTTTGCGATCTGAACACGCTCAATCTGCTCTTTTACCTTTGAAGGCAAGATGATCTCACGAAGCTGGACTGTTAAAAGCTCAACTGGCTTATTTGGCTGAGAGTCGATGTCTTTTCTTATGCCATCATCGATTTGTCTTGCTAGATCGTTTCTCTTTGTTGGAAGCTCTTCTGCTGTATATTTACCAGCGATACTGCGAACCACGTCACGAACGACAGGATCAACTATCTTGCTCTCCCAGCTAAGACCCCAAGAGGCAATAGTTTGAGGGGCATTTTCTGGATTTAAACGGTATTGCACAGTAATATCAATGCTAACTGGTAAATTCCCTAGCATCAAGTACTGAAATAGATTTTTACGTAAAAATTCCAGCGCCAACGCCTTGATATGATTTTTGCATTGATTCGCCCATATCCTCGCCAGAAGTATAGTTTATGATCCTAACTCTGGTGTCCACGATGATGATATCTTGGATAAAAAGGTAAAAAGAAGTGAAAGCCTGGTTGTAAAGGATTTGGCTCATATTTACCTGCTGTAGACTTTATGCCAACTTCACCTGAGTGAATCACTTTAAATGGCTGTGTGATAGCAAAAATAGCAATAATTGCAATTACAATGTAGGCAAGTGCTCCAAATTTACCAAAACCACTTGGTAGATTTGGTATTTTAAAATCCTTTTTAAAAGGTGGCTCTTTTGTCACTATTTTTGACCTGAGCCTCTGTTGTCATTACCTGGCTTTTTATTGAAATAATCGTTTAAATCAGCGGGCATTTCGTTCCTTTAAATTTTTAAATATATGTTAAAAATGATTCATACTTTTTTTGTTTAGACCATAAACTACGTCAAAATAAGCTTTTTTTGTAGTCTCTTTGTCACTTCACCTCTAGCTCCGTTACCAATGATGCGGTTATCTATGCTATTTATCGGTGTTACTTCAGCTGCAGTACCTGTGAAAAATGCCTCGTCAGCTGTGTAGGCCTGATCTCTTGTGATGCGCTCTCTTCTTACTTCGATGTCAAGATCGTGAGCAAGTCTTATGACTGTATCTTGAGTGATGCTAAGTAGGCTGTTGTCATTTGGTGGAGTGATTAAAACGCCATTTTCAACGATAAAGAAGCACTCGCCAGGACCCTCAGCCACAAAGCCCTCACTATCAAGAAGTAGTGCCTCGTCGTATCCAGCCTCTTTTTGCCTCGTAGTTTGCCATTTGTGAGCTTAAATAGTTTGAGCTAGCTTTTGCTCTGTTCATTTGAGCAGCAGGTGCGAGTTTGGCAAAGCTTGAAATTTTAACTCTGATGCCTTTTTCTAGGCCTTCATCGCCAAGATAAGCACCCCATTCCCATGAAGCGATAGCAGTTTGCACCGGTGCTTTTGTGTGAGCTACACCCATTACGCCGTATCCTAAAAAAATATAAGTGGGCGGATATAAACATTGCCATTATATTTATTTGCACGAAGAAGCTCTATTTGTGCTTTTTTCAAGCTCTTCCTCAGTGTAAGGTACATTTAAAAACAGTCATTTTCGCTGATCTTAAAAAGCCTTTTTGTGTGATCTTGAAGTCTAAAAATAGCTAGACCTTTTTGTTTTATAAGCTCTTGTGCCTTCAAATACGGCATTAGCATAGTGTAAAGAGTGAGTTAGAACGTGTACTTTTGCATCGTCCCATTTAACTAATTTTTCCATCCATCCAGATAAACTCTGAAGCATTCATTGTTAAACCTTTCTTTTTTTCTTAGAAAATTTTTGGTCTGAGTTTATCTAAAATTGCTTTAAATTTACATTTCTAATACCAGAACTTTGCAGATATTACCCGCCAAAACTACTTATCTAAAAGCTCTTGTATGATCTTTTGCCATCCGTCGATTGATGAAGCTGCGCTTACTTTATTAGGTATTTGCCGCTTACTACAAAAAGCTGGCACACCGCTAATACTTGCAACATCATAAGAGGCAAACCATGCGTCTAAAAAGCTCTTTTGCTCGGTCGCTATTTAGTGCTTTTTTTCGTAGTCGTCCTTGCTCACGTGAGCTGCTTTTAAGGGCCAATTTATAAATCTCTTTGTCTTTGCCATCATTAAAAATCATCTTTTTCATCATGTCTTGCTTTATAGATCGCTAAATTTGCTTGCTTACATTTGACTCATCGCTTAGTAGATCAGTGCCATTTGCCTCATCTATCGATATAAGAGCGGCAAAAATTTTACTCGCGGTCTCGCCAAGCTTGCCTTTTTGTGCTTAGGTGATATGGGATACATTTCACATCTTCAAGCTTTGACATCAGCTTTTTTTGTAATCGTTCGGTCAATTTGATAGCAGTGTGGGCAGTCGTAGCTAAAGACCTTAACGACCGAGTTTTTTAGGCACATTAAGCGGTTTTACTAGAGTTTGATACTCCACACCTTCAGTTAGTGCTGATAATTTAGCGCAAAAAAACGCACTTAAAATTAGCATTTTTATAAGCTTCATCTTTGCTCCTTATTTTTACAAGATCAGCTAGCACTTTTGCGGCGTGGTCTTTGGCTTTTACGCTTTTTATACATCTTTAACTATCTTGCCGTCTTTGTCGATCACAAATGTGCTTCTTGCGATACCAAGATACTCTTTGCCATAGTTTTTTTCTTAACTTGCCAAACGCCATAAAGCTTTGAAATTTCTTTATCCTCATCACTTAATAGAATGTGCTTTAAATTTGCTTTGCTATAAAGCCAACGTGAGACTTCACACTATCTGGGCTAACGCCGATTATAACTGTATCGTTTTTGATAAACTGATCGTAGTTTGCGCCAAATTCGCAAGCCTCAGTTGTGCAGCCTGGAGTGTTATCTTTTGGATAGAAGTAAAGCACTACATTTTTGCCTATAAAGTCCTTTTAGTGCGACCTTTACGCCATCTTGATTTAGTGCTTTCAAACTCTGGCGCTTTGTCGCCAACTTCAAGCGTTATCTTTCTCTCATATCTTCGCTCATTTCATCCCCTTTCTCTTATCTTCTACGCTTTCGCCACCTACGCTGATGTTGCTAGCATCGTGAGTTTCTATGAAAATCATCACCGCCTCTTTTTTCTTGCCAAGCACTCTTACAAGCGTCTCAGTCACCTCTTTAAAAACTTGATCTTTTTGTTCTTTTTGTCGGCTCTAGCTCTGCTATTTTTGATATTAACATAAGGCATTGTTGCTCTTTTTTTAAGATGTAAAATATTAGCCAAAATGAGTGAAATTTCAGATTAAAGCCTTTATTTAAGATCTGGCATTAAAATACAAAAAAACTTGTTACTAGGAGCGAAAAATGGACTACAACAAACATAACAAAGGCTTTTGTTTGTTTTATGTATAGCTTTGGACGAAACAGGATAGTTTATGCTGTTTTGATGTTTTTTTAGTCATATTTTTGCTTGGTTTTTGACATTTGGCTCAAGTGCTCAAAGCTGACATTTTAGATTTACAAATAGCCCTTAGTGTCATGCTTTGCGGGCTTTTTACTCATCCTTGTAAATCCAAAATATCTTTTATCATTAAGCTAATTGGCTATTTAATTTCACTTGCTGGTGTTATGATAGCTCTTCACAATGCAATTTACTAGGCGAAGGCTTTTAGCTTATATTTTTACGCAAGCCTAGTTTTTGGCGCATTTATGATGCTCATGCTTTTAGCTGGTTTGTTTACAACGCAAGAAGCAGTGAGATAAATGAATGTAGTTCGCCACTCCCATAAGCACACTTGCGTAGGTGTTTTGCTTAGGCTCTGAGCTTGTTGCATCATTTACATTTATGCGGCCAGTCCCAAAGCCCAGCCTTTATGAGTGCTTCTTTTACTGCATTTGCACGCTCATTTGCTAGCTCAACTAGTTTTTTTCCTTATCCACTTCGATAGCTTTTATTGCCTCTTCTCTTAAGGCCTTATCACTTTTTATCTTTAGCGTTTGGAACGAGAGATTGAGCACGGTAATATAATCTTTTGCCACTTGAGGCGATTATTTGATTTATCTTTTGATCAGCTTTTTCTTTAAAGTAGAGCACATCTATTTCAGAGTAAGTAGGCGTGATGCTAAGTTTCATCATAGGCTTTGCAGTGGTTAATTTTATAAAATCAGCTATTTTTGGTGCTTCTGAGCTTATTAGCTCGCTGCTTCCAGCAAGAAAATCAATAGAGCTAAGATCCTGCCGCCAAGCCCTAGAGCATTACCCAAAAATCTAAACGGAGCTAACGTAATGTCTGCAAAGAGTTTTTTTAACAGCAGCCCAAATGACACCGCCATATTTAAAGTCAGGATCGTCTACTTCTCAACTGGAAGGTCGATATTTATTTGATTATTTTTGATCGCTTAATATCAATATAGCAAGCGAAAGTGGCAAATTTACAGCATCTTTTGAATCAACCTTTTCTCCAAGTGTGAGTGTGTCGTAAATTTATAAGATTTGAGCCGTTTAGTTTTGAATCAACAACGCTATAATTTAGATTTCAAATTTAACTTACCTTTTTATTTTATAACCCAAAAATTGTCCGCTATATGGCGTTATGTCGATTAGATCGATGTCTTTAAAATCAAGCTTAATATTAGTATTTTTGCTTTAATTCAAAAAGGAAATAGTTTTGCTGTAATCTGAGAAAAGCCATTTTTTTGCCAACTGTGCCTTTAAACTCGCCTGAACTTGGACGTTTTTTTATCGATGTCAGTTAGCTTGCCATTTAGATTTGAAATTTCTCGTAGCAAATGGCATAAATAGTGACGCATCTGAAAAATCAACCTCGCCATTATTAAGTGAGAAATTTTTATACTAAAATTTAGCTCGTCATCTTTTTACTAGCTGCCTTTTTTGCTCTCAGTTTTTTTGCTCATTTTTGGACTTTATTTTTTTATATTCTTTTTACGATTTTTGCTTAGATTAAATTCGCGCTCTTTACTTAGATGAGCCTTGATAAACGGCGAATTTAAAGCAACCCAGTAATTTCAAGATTATTTTTTAAAAAGTGAAATTTTATCCACTTCTAAACTTTTTAAACGTGATTAGCTTTTTCTTTATTTTTTTATCATCTAATCTAATATCTTTTACGCTAGCTTTGCATCCGCTTTTATATCTTTTGCATAGTGAAGCTCGGCGTTTGCACTCATCTCTCCACTTGAAAGGTCTGCCTCTAAAAAAATGGCTTTGCGTAGGCAAAAATATTTTTGGCAAATTCTTATCTTCAAGTTTGATTTTAGCAGTTATATCAAGTGGTTCAAGTTTGATCTTTGAGGTTGTATCCCAAACTTTAGCTTTTGCGAGCTTTTTATATCCACTTTCGCGTCAAATGGCTTACTAAAATCGCTACTTAAATTTGCTATTTTTTTACAAAACAAATTATCAAACTTTATGAGTGATCTTCTCGCCTTCAAAAAGATGCGTCAAAGCGATACTAGCATTATTTACATTGATATTTTTTATATCAAATTTAAACTCATTTTCTTTGCTTTTTTTGAAGCTGATGTATTTTTCTTTTTAGTTTTAGTGCGATGATTAGCTGTTTTTGCCGGCTCTTTCTCACCAAGTCCAAGCTGGTTTATCACGCTTAAGCCGCTATCATTTAACTCTGAGTTACATTTCTGGTCTATTTACATCGATATTCTCAGCACTCAAAAGCCATATTTAAAAATATCAAATTTGATCGTTTTTGTAAGCACATTAGCGATATCTAAAAATCTCTTTATTTTTTGCCTTTAAATTTATACCATTTATACTAATCTCATCAAGAGTTGCAAGGCTTTTTATTGGTATCTTGAGCGAAGCTAATGTTTGAGATTTTTAGCCCCTGCTACATTTGCATTCTGCATTTTTTTACTAAGTGGAGCATTGATACCATCAAACGCTATTTTTTTCAAGCGTTAGAGTGGTTTTTATTATTTGCTAATTTGCATTTCAATTTGAGGCATTTATATCTTTTTAGATTTACCAAATTTTTACTGGTTTCGTCTATTTTTAGGGCATTTGCATTTATGCTATTTAGTGCAGCTGTCGCATTTAGCTCACTTTTTTTCATTTAAATTTGCTAAAAGTGAAATATCGTTTCAAATTTAGTGATTTTTAAGCTTGCTGTTATTGCATTTTTAAATGACACATCGCTTAAATTTATGGCATTTAACTCTAATTTAGCATCTATCTTGTCTGCTATCTTACTTGATAGATCAAATTTTGGAAGCTCTAGCTCACCAAGACTTAGTTCGTTTTTTTGCCCTCATCTATGTTTAGCGATTTTACATTTAAAAAGCTATCCTTTAAATTTATATTTGTAGCGTTTTCATCGGTAATTAAAGTGTAATTTATTCCTAAATTTATGACCGCATTTTTTTAAGATTTAGTGTGTCATTATCGATAAAGCTAATCGCCACTGGATCGATACTAAAGTTCTTTATGCTGATATTGCCCTCGATTTTTTTAGGGGATTTAGCTTGATATCGCCATTTAGATCGATCTTGTGAGCTAGAGTCGAGTTTGAGTCAAAAATATGGCTGCCTGCACTATTTTTTTCTTCGTATTTAGCGAGCTTAGCTCGTAGTTTATATCATCAAAATTTACGTTAAATGGCTTTTGTTAAATTTTGGTCAATATATGAAAATGAGCCTTTGATGATTTTTTGCGTTATTTAGGGCAAAATTTATAGAGCTAGTGCTGTTATCTTCGGTAGTTGCGTTATCATCGTTTATAAAATTACTAAAGTTAAATTTTTGAATTTTTATCTCGTAAAATTTTGACATTTGGCTCTTGAAGCCTCAAAAATATCAACTTCAACTAATTTTTTTAAAGATAGAAAAATGGCTTTAGCTTGATGTCGATTTGCTTTGTGCTAAAAAGTGGCGAAGTAGTGTTTAACTCGGTGTTTGTGGCATTTAGTTCAAAGGTAAATGGATTAAATTTAGCGTCTGCTACAAAAAAAGTGTTGCGTTGTAGTCTTTTAGATACTTTGGAACGATATACTTAATGCCATAAGGTACTCCAAAAAAATCCAAGAAGAGTATAAATAAGCAAAAAGTGAAACTAAACTTATACCTGAAATTAGGGCTATTTTTTTATTTTTTTATTCATTTAAATTTCTTTACCTTGAAGTGATCTCAAAAATAAACTTTGATTTTACTTTAAATAAGGTTAAATTCTAGTTAGAAATTTCTAAATTTTTAGACGTTAAATTTACATTTTAGTTAATAATACTTTTATAAAATTCGTATTACCATTTCACAAATACCTTTTTAAACAAAGGATGCAGTGATGAAGAAAAATTTTGCTTGTCTTTTTTTCTGTTGTTCGGCACTCTTTCTTATGCAAATGAAAAATGCCGTTGTGGTCGCTATCGAGGAGCAAACACCTCGTATAAATCCACTCTACGACGAGGATCACGATCCTACGCTTTCGCTGGTTTTCTCTGGTCTTACTATCCACGATGAAAATAGCCATGTAGTGCCAGAGCTTGCTAAGTCTTGGCAGGTGAGTGAAGATGGCTTTGGAGTATATTTTTTTGAGCTAAGAGATGATGCTTTTTGGCATGACGGGGTGAAATTTAGCGCAAAGGATGTTAAATTTACCATTGAAGCAGCTCAAGATAAGAAGCTAAACGCGCCAGCTATTTCAAACTACGAGGTGGTAAAAAGCGTTGAAATTTTAGGGGATTATAAGGTCAAGATCACGCTTAGTGAGCCGTTTCCGCCGTTTCTTGATGCGCTTAGTTTTGGCGTGTTGCCTGAGCATATCCTAAAGGGCATAGATATCTCGACTGATAAATTTAACGAGGTTCCAGTAGGAACTGGCGCATACAAGCTAGTAAAATGGAAAAAAGATGAGAGTTTAGAGTTTGTGGCAAATGAGAAATTTTACAAGGGCGAGCCAAAGATCAAAAAGGTATTTTTTTAAAATTGTCGGCGATGAAAAATTTAAGACTTTTTAGGCCTAAAAAGCGGTGAGATCGACGTCGCGCTCATCTCTCCAACAGGGGTAAATTTCATAAAAGATGATAAAAAACTTGACCTGCTTAAGTTTAAAAGCGCGGACTATAGGGCTTTGATGTTTAACTTTGAAGATCCTCTTTTTCAAGATAAAAATGTAAGGATCGCCCTAAACTACGCTGTCAATAAAGATGAGATAGTTAAAAAACTATTTCACGGATATGCAAGCGTTGCAAAACAATCCGATAGAAAAAAAGCTTTGCAAACGACGACGAGTTTAAATTTAGCTACGATCCGCAAAAAGGCTAAAGAGCTACTTGAAAAGAGCGGCTTTAAGAAAAAAACAAAGCTGGTTTTTTTGAAAAAGATGGCAAAGAGCTTAGCTTTGATATCTACGCCTTTAATAACGACGTTTTAAGGGTCAATCTAGCCAGAAATTTAAGCAGCGAGTTTGAGAAATTTGGCGTGAGAGCCAAAGCCTATGCAAAGCCAAAAACAGCCTTTAGCATAAGCAAGGTTGATAGCTTTGTGATCGGCTGGGGAAGCCCATTTGATCCAGACTTTCATACGTATAGAATTTTTGGCGGATTTGCCGATGTGAGCATAAATGAAAATGGCTGGAACTTTAGCCACTACAAGGACGCAAACGCCGATGAGGCCTTAAAAAAACGCGAGATATACAAAAGATGTGGAGCTTAGGAAAAAGCACTATAAAGAATTTCTGAAAGCGCTTCATGAAAACCCACCTTACATTTTCATAGTCTATCTTGACTATCCGCTCGTCTTTAACAAGAAAGTACTTTCAGGCATAAAGACGCAAATTTTAGGTCACCATGGAGCTGGATTTTTTTATGGAACATAAGAGAGTGGCAAGTAAAGTAGTGGATAAAAAAACTTTGTTTAGAACCATTTTTAAAAACAGCGATCTCAAACCTTGGATTGCTGTTTTTTTCATCTCATTTTTTTCTATTTTTTTGCTCATATATTTTTTGCCAGGAAACGTCACTGACGCGATGTTTTTGCGGAGTGAAGCGCTAAGCGTGGCTATAAAAAGAGCAAATTTTAGAAAATTTGGGGCTAAAAGATGGCTTTTTGTGCAGTATTTTTAGATGGCTAGCTCATTTTGTCGCAGGGGATTTTTGGCACCAGTTTTGTAAGCGGAGCGAGCGTATCTCTACTAATTAAAGAGCGGCTTTTTAAACTCGCTTATCTTATTTTTTTCGCCTCATTTTTTTGATAGTTTTTTTATCCTTCTTCTTAGGATTTTTTTAAGCGCTATTTATAAAAAAATAAATTTGCCGATATCTTTATAAATTTTAGCTCCTTTTTGCTGGCTTCATTGCCGCATTTTTTTACATTGCGCTCGTACTAATAGCGATCTTTAGCGTCTCATCTCAAATTTGCTGCCAAGCTCTGGGGCAAACGAGCTAGGATCTCAGCGGGGTTGGGGCTAAATTTATTATCTTGCCAACGCTTGCCATTATCTTGCCACACCTTGGCGCAAATGTGAAATTTGTAAGAGACAGACTAAATCAAAGCCCTAAACGCTGACTTTATCCAAACAGCTCACGCTAGAGGTTTGGGGCGCGGCAAAATTTATCTTTTTCTCCATAAAGCACGCAAGCACCGATATAGTCTATTATTTCGCTACACTTGTGGCTGGCGTTTTTTTGCAGGCTCATACGTCATTGAGAGCATTTTTTTCATTTCCAGGCATAGGCAAGCTTGGCCTTGATGCAGTGATCGCCAAAGACTCATCCAGTCGCACTTGCGACCATTTTGCTAACGGCTGTTATTGTTGTTTTTTGCAAAATTTACTGGCTGTACTTTTGCCTATCTTGGCAGATAAGAGAAAATTTATGAGAAAAAGTCATATTTTTTTCCCTAGCCTGTTTTGTATTTTTTTAGCGCTTGTCACATTTGCTTTTTGTGACGCCGTTTTTTTCTCAAATTTGAGCCACTCACTGACTTTATGGCGGTAAACTTTATCCCCAAGTGGTGAACACATCTTTGGCACTGACATCCCAGGCAGGGACAATCTCATAAGAGTGGCCTATGCGCTTAAAAACTCGCTTCTTATCTTGCTGCTAGCTGGCTTTTTTTAACGACGTTTTTTTCTCGCTCATTTACGCATATTTTTGGCACGAGTAAGAGCAAAAATTTACGAGAGCCTTTTTGACAAGGGGCTTGATGCCTTTTTAAGCATCCCAAACATCGTTTTTTTATCATGCTTTTTAGCTCATTTAGTAGTGGAGATATACTTATCACCTCTTTTATCATAGCCATTTGCTCGTTTATGCAGGGCGCAAAAAGTTTTTATGCAAAATCTAAGACTTAATAAAAAAAGTGCGACTACGCCGAGCAGGCCGTGATAAATGGGGCTAGCAAATTTAGCCTGATCTGCTTTTGGAATTTCTGCCAAATTTAAAGCATTTAATAGTTAGTATCTTTGGCATAAATGCGATAAACGCAGTCGTCATGGAGGCCACACTTGGCTTTTTGGCGTGGGTAGCGACGCAAATAAAATAAGCCTTGGTATCATGCTAAATGAGAGCAAAGAGGCGCTTTTTTTCTTGGCTCTTGGTGGATGGTGCTTTTCCCTGGCGTGACGCTCTTTTTGCTCATCCTTGCAACATCAATCATCACATCAAATTCAAAAAAATGGCAATATAAAAAAATATGATAGAGATTAAAAATTTAAACGTTTTTTTATAAGGATAAGAAGCTTTTTGCGTGAGATTGATTTTTGAGATGAGTGAGGGTAAATTTATAGGTATTACAGGTGAAAGTGGCAGTGGTAAATCGCTCTTTTGCAAAGAGCCCTAATAAGGCTTTTTGATGATGATTTTAGAGTGAGGGCGGAGAATTTTAGCATTTATAAAAAGATATCTTAAAAACTTAGCCAAAATGAGCTAAAAAGAGTACCGAAAAAGGTTGCTGCGCTCGTTTTTCAAAAACTCTATCGCCAGCCTTCATCCGCTCTTAAACGTGGGTGATCACTTTAATGCCCTATCTTGGCGGCGATAATAAATCAAATAAAGAGCTTGCATTTAGCTATTTTTAGGGAGTTTGGGCTAGATAATGCTAATCTCATCTGGCACAAATACTCATACGAGCTAAGTGGCGGCGAGGCGAGCCGTGTGCAGATCGCTCTGGCGCTTTGCCTGAAGCCAGTAATTTTAGTCTGCGACGAGATAACAAGCGGGCTTGATAGCATTAGCGGTAGCCACGTGGCGGGCATCTTAGAGAGCCTAAAGGGCAAGATGAGCGTCATCTTTATCTCGCATGATGAGGCGCTAACGAACTATCTTAGTGATGAGATCTGGCAGATGAGAGATGGGCGGCTAAATGAAAGGAAAATGCGTGAAAATAAGGCTTGAAAACGTCTCAAAAAGTTTAAGCTTTAAGGAGCATTTTTAACGCTAGAGCTGAAGTGTTGCACCTTTTAGAGGGGATAAGTTGCGAGCTTGATGATGGCGAGTAATTTAGCCATTTTTGAGCCAAAGTGGCAGTGGTAAAAAGCACGCTTGCAAAGCTCATATCATTTAGCGAGCCAAAAAGTGGGAGGGCAAAATTTATATAAACAATGAAGAGATCACGGACAAAAATGAGCTAAAAAGATATCAGATACATCTTGCAAAAACCAAAAACAAGCCCTCAAATCCAGCGCTAAAAGTAAAAACCGCGATCGCTCACGTGAGGTCATATCTTAAGCTTAGCTTTTAGCGAAAATGAGCTCAAAGAACTCATGTCAAATTTCGAATTTAAAAAAATGAAATTTTAGAAAAATTCCCTCTCAACTAAGTGGCGGCGAGGCGACAAGGGTTGGGATACTGCTAGCGCTTCTTTCAAAGCCAAAAATCCTAATCTGCGATGAGATAACAAGCGGACTTGACAACGAGACAAAGCAAAAGATCATAATTTGGCTTTTTAAGCTTAGATGAAAAGATCAGTATCATCTTTATCACGCACGATATCTTAAGCGCGATGAAGATAGCGCAAAAAGGTGCTAATAATCGAGGCTGGCAAGCAAGTAGCGTGGGGTAACTTTGATGATCTTGAAAGCCAAAATGTCCTTAAAAAAATACCTCGATGCTACAGAAAATTTATAAAAAAATAATCTTTGATATAATGCAAGCAAAAAGGGTCAAATTGTTAGTTCATATCTGCTGCTCGGTCGATAGCCACTATTTTTTTACAACGCTTAAGAAAAGACTTTCCAAATGAACGAATAGTAGGCTATTTTTTTACGATCCAAACATACATCCATATAGCGAATTTTACTGCGTTTTTGAGGACGTGAAGCGAAGCTGCGAGAAGCTAGGTATCGAGCTAATATGCGGCGAATACGACTACGAAGCGTGGCTTAGTGGCACAAAGGGACTTGAAGATGAGCCAGAAAAGGGCAAAAAGGTGCGAGTACTGCTTTGACTTTCGTATGAAAGACTCCGCTAAAAAGGCACTTGAGCTAGGACTTGGTAAGATCACGACGACACTTTTGATGAGCCCAAAAAAGGACTTTTCTCAGCTTAAAAAGGCGCTTGATGAGGCGGTAGCTGGCTCAAATTTGGAGGCGGTCGCAGTTGATTATAGAAAAAATGGCGGCACAAGCGAGCAGTTTATCCTCGCTAAAAAAAGATAAGCTCTATCACCAAAAATTATTGCGGCTGCGTCTTTGCGCTAAAAAAACAGCGCGACTCGCAAAATTTGGCCCCAAAGTGAGCTAATGAGCGAGCTGCACGCAAGGACACTTTATGGCAGCATAGAAGCTAGGTTTGAGCTTTATAAAAAGGTGTGCGAGTACGAGGCGAGAGGTGAGAAATTTCACCTTTTTAGAAGAAGGTTTTTAAACTACAGGCTTTTGCGCGCTAGTGTGAAATTTCAAAACGCTGTGATACCAAGCTATTTTGTGCTCTACTCTGGCTTTAAAAGAGAAAATTTAAAGCTAAATGTAGAAAAATTCCCTGCGAAATGGACGATGAGCTAAAAGAGGGTGCAATCTTTATGAGTATAGATCGCTTTTAATAAATTTACAAACAGCAAATTTAAAAGCATTGATGAGCTTTTGCAAAAGGCCGCTCGAGCTTGACGCTGAGATGAAAATTTCGCCGTGATATAAGCGGAGAATTTTCGCAAAAATCCTATCATTATCTTAGATGAGGTCAAAAAGGGTAGCTACGAATTTACGCAAAGGCTGTTTTTTTATAACGATAGCGAAGAAATTTTGGTTTTTAGACTAAGAGGTGAGTTTATAAAATTTATCTTAAAGCAGTGAATTACACTTTTGCCACATAAGGCGAAATTTAGAGATTTTTAAAAGAGGCTAATAATTTTTCTTAGTATAAATTTGTTACAATCGCCACAAATTTACATTACTAAGGCTAAAACGTGATAGACGTCGTAGAAATTCAAAAAAATTCTCCCACATAGATTTCCATTTTTGCTTATCGATAGAGTTGTCGAGCTAGAGCCAGCTAAGAATATCGTCGCTTATAAAAAAATGTAACCATTGGTGAGCCGATATTTCAGGGGCACTTCCCAGGTCACCCGATCTATCCTGGCGTGATGATCATTGAAGGCATGGCACAAGCTGGTGGCGTGCTAGCGTTTAAGAGTATGAGCGACGAGCATCAGGCTGGTATCGAGAATAAAGTGGTTTATTTTTATGAGCATAGACGGAGCAGACTTTCGCCATCCAGTCCGCCCTGGAGATAGGCTAGAGTATAGACTAAACGTGCTAAAACACAAAGGAAATATCTGGGTGCTTTGAGGGCAAAGCATATGTCGATGATGTGCTATGCGCCGAGGCTGAACTAAAAGCGATGATAGTCGATAAATAGGCTTTTAAGAAAAAAAGAGATACAATGAAAAAAATATCCACCAAACAGCCGTTATAGAAGATGGAGCGATCATTGGAGATGACGCAAATATCGAGGCTTATGCGTTTGTAGGGCAAAGATGCGATCCCTTGGCAACAACGTCACAATAAAGCAAGGCGCAAGGGTGCTTGGCAAGACGAGGATCGGCGATAACTCTCGTGTATTTAGCTACGCGATTGTGGGTGACATCCCGCAAGATATCAGCTATAAAGATGAGATTGATACCGGCGTTATTATCGGCGAGCACGCAACTATACGTGAGTTTTTGCACGATAAACTCAGGTACGCATAAGGGCGATGGTATAACAAGGATCGGCACAACGCCTTTATCATGGCGTATTCTCACATCGCGCATGACTGCATAATAGGCAGCAACGTCATTTTTGGCAAATAACGCAACTCTAGCAGGTCACGTCGAGCTTGGTGATTATGCTGTTGTGGGCGGTCTTACGCCTATTCATCAGTTTGTTAGAGTGGGTGAGAGCTGTATGATCGCAGGTGCAAGCGCGCTTAGTCAAGATGTTGTGCCATTTTGCCCTAGCTGAGGGCAACAGAGCATATATAAGAAGCTTAAATTTAGTTGGCATTAGGCGTAGATTTGACAAAGAGCAAGTTGAAGAGCTAGTTCGCGCTTATAAACTTTTTGTTTAATCAAGGCATCAGCCTAAAAGATCAAGCAAACGAACTGATCTCAAAAACCAGCGACGAAAAACGTGAAGAAAAATGTGTAATTTATATTAGAAACAACAAGAGGAATTCCGCTTGCAAAAAGGAAGAGATTAATGGCTAGAAAGTGTAATTTTTTGTGGAGAGGCTGAGTCTGCCGAGAGAAGATTACTCGCTGATATCGAAGGAAATGCCTATATATGCGAGTATTGTATCGCTGCTGCATACGATATGATACATGGAGATACTAGCGTAGAAGAGAGTAAAAAAACGGCGAAACGATAGAGTATCAAAAGCTCACACCAAAGGAGCTAAAAGCGGTACTTGATAACTACGTGATCGGTCAAGACAAGGCTAAAAAGGTCTTTAGTGTCGGCGTATATAACCACTATAAGAGAATTTTTAAACAAAGCGACATCAAAGACGATACTGAAATTTCAAAATCAAACATCTTACTTGTTGGCCCAACTGGAAGCGGCAAGACGTTGATGGCTCAGACTTTAGCGAGATTTTTAGATGTGCCTATCGCAATTTGTGATGCCACAAGCCTAACTGAGGCTGGATATGTCGGCGAGGACGTTGAAAAACATCTTAACAAGGCTCTTGCAAGCTGCAAATGGCGACGTGAAAAAAAGGCGGAGCAGGGCATTGTTTTTGTAGATGAGATTGATAAGATCGCTAGAATGAGTGAAAATAGAAGCATTACAAGGGATGTTTCAGGTGAAGGCGTACAGCAAGCACTTTTAAAGATCATCGAAGGAAGTGTTGTAAATATCCCACCAAAAGGTGGCAGAAAACATCCAAACCAAGACTTCATCCAGATAGATACGACAAATATTTTATTTGTTTGTGGCGGTGCATTTGACGGACTTCTTGATATTATCGAGAGAAGGGTTGGTAAAAATGTACTTGGGTTTAACCAAGAAAAACGTGGCAAAAATGAAAAAAAGAAAGAAATTTACTAAGCCTACTTTGAGCCAGACGATCTTGTAAGATATGGCCTCATTCCAGAGCTTATTGGCAGGCTTCACGTAGTAGCTACTTTGAACGAGATAACAAAAAGAAGATATGGTAAAAATTTTAACTGAGCCAAAAATGCGATATTAAAACAATACCAAAAAGCTTTGTGCGATTGACGGTGCTACACTTAAATTTGATGATGAAGCACTTGAAGAGATAGCAAGTTTAGCTATCGAGCGAAAAACCGGGGCTAGAGGGCTTAGAAGTATAATGGAAGAGCTTATGACAGACATAATGTATGAGCTGCCAGAGTTAAAAAGAGTATGATATTGTTATCTCAAAAGAGACTGTAAAAGATAAGGCAAAGCCAATTTTAATAAAACACGATAAGAAAATAGCGTAAAAGGAAATAGATGTTTTTAGATCAGGTTATAGGTTTTTTTCTCAAGTGATATGGGCATAGATCTCGGTACGGCAAATACACTTGTTTTGGTAAAAGATAAAGGCATAATAATAAACGAGCCTTCTGTTGTTGCAGTAAGACGTGAAAAAAATATGGCAAACAAAAAATTTTAGCGGTCGGGCATGCCGCAAAAGAGATGGTCGGAAAAACTCCAGGCGATATTGAGGCGATAAGGCCGATGAGAGATGGCGTTATTGCAGATTTTGATATGACCGAGCGCATGATACGCTATTTTATAGAAAAAGACTCATAAAAGAAAAAGCTTTTTTTACGCCCAAGAATCATCATCTCGGTTCCTTATGGACTAACTCAGGTTGAAAGAAAGGCCGTTAGAGAAAGTGCCTTAAGTGCTGGTGCAAGAGAGGTATTTTTTGATCGAAGAGCCTATGGCAGCAGCGATTGGCGCAATTTACCAGTTCGTGAGCCACAAGGTAACCTAGTAGTTGATATCGGTGGTGGTACGACTGAGATAGGTGTTGTCTCGCTTGGTGGTCTAGTCATCTCAAAATCAATCCGCACAGCTGGCGATAAGATTGATATTAGCATTGTTAATTACATAAAAGAGAAATATAACCTACTAATAGGCGAGCGAACTGGCGAGGAGATAAAGATTGCCGTAGGTTCTGCCGTGCAGCTTGAAAAAGAGCTAAGCGTAGTGGTAAAAGGTCGCGACCAGGTAAGTGGTCTTTTAAGTAGAGTTGAGCTAACTAGCGAAGATGTGAGAGAGGCGATGAGAGAGCCACTAAAAGAGATCGCAGATGCGCTTAAAACCGTACTTGAGATGATGCCGCCTGATCTTGCTGGCGATATCGTGGAGACTGGTATCGTACTAACTGGCGGCGGAGCGCTTATTAGAGGACTTGATAAATTTCTATCTGATATCGTTAAACTTCCAGTTTTTTTGTAGCAGATGAGCCACTTCTCGCGGTTGCTAGAGGAACGGGCAAGGCACTTGAAGAGATTGGGCTTTTTACAACAGCTGACAAAATGAAGAGTAAGATTGTTCTTTTTGTTTTTTTATAGCATTGCTTGCTACGGCCTCAGTTTTCAAGGGAGAAATTTCTAAGTAATCTTTCTATCGGGTTTAGTAACTATGCTACAAATTCATACGACAATTTTGCTAAAAAGCGTGAAAGACTATATAAACGAGTATTTTAGGCAGGCTAGTGAGATAGAAAAGCTAAGAGCGCAAAAATGAAGAGCTAGAGCGCTCAGCCACGCTTCTTTCTACTTTTGCGAACGAGCTAAATCAAATTTAAAAAGATAAAAACTCAACTGCCTATGCCCCAGCTGTAAAAAGCTTGTAAAAGGGCTTAGCTACGTGCATATCGGGGATTATAATAAAATTTGGATAAGTGAGTTTGAAGGATACGACCCAAATAAAATTTGATGGACTCATCTATCAAGGAAATAGTGCTGGTATCGTCATCGCAAAAGATGGCAAGCCACTAGCTTACTTGCAAAATGATCCAAAAAGTATATTTGCAGTCTATATAGGAAATGAGAAAATTCCAGGCGTCGCGCATGGAAATCAAGGCCAAATAATGGTGAAATGTATCCCACAATGGCTCAGCCCAAAAGAGGGCGATGAGGTCTTTACGAGCGGACTTGACGGGATATTTTTTTAGTGGGGTGCCAGTAGGGCGCGTGAGTAAAATTTTAAAAGAGAGCTCCTATCAAAGCGTGATAGTAGAGCCCTATGCAAAGCTAAACATACCAAACTACCTATACGTTGTAACAAAGGAAAAATAATGCCAAAAAGAACAGATATAAATACCATTTTACTAATCGGCTCAGTACCTATCGTCATCGGTCAAGCCTGCGAATTTGACTACTCAGGCACGCAAGCAGCCAAGACGCTAAAAGAGCTTGGATACCGCGTAGTGCTCATTAACTCAAACCCAGCCACCATTATGACTGACCCAAATTTCGCCGATGCAACGTATATAGAGCCGATCACAAAAGATAGCATTTTAAAGATCATCGAAAAAGAAAATATTGATGCCATCTTGCCAACGATGGGTGGACAAGTAGCGCTAAATGCCGCTATGGAGGTCTTTGAGAGTGGCCTTTTAAAGGATGTCACCTTTCTTGGTGCAAACCCAGAAGCGATAAAAAGGCGAAGATAGACAAATTTCTTTAAAGCAACTATGCAAAAGATCGGCATGGACCTGCCTGAGAGTAGATATGCTTACAACATGGATGACGCGCTAAATGCAGCAAATGAGATAGGCTTTCCGCTCATCATAAGAGCTAGCTACACGCTTGGTGGTGCAGGAAGCGGCGTGGCTTATAATATGGATGAGTTTAAAGAGCTAGCCAACACCGGCCTTGACGCAAGCCCAATACATGAAATTTTGATAGAAGAGAGCTTGCTTGGCTGGAAAGAGTACGAGATGGAGGTTATTAGAGATAGAAATGACAACTGCATCATCGTCTGCTCGATCGGTAAATTTCGACCCAATGGGCGTGCATACAGGCGATAGTATCACGGTCGCACCAGCTTTAACGCTAACAGATAAAGAGTATCAAGCCATGCGTGATGCTAGTTTTGCCATACTTCGTGAGATCGGCGTTGATACTGGTGGCAGTAACGTGCAGTTTGCCATAGACCCAAAAAAAGTGGTCGCATGATCGTTATCGAGATGAACCCACGCGTTAGCCGAAGCTCAGCCCTTGCAAGTAAGGCTACTGGCTATCCTATCGCAAAGGTCGCGACACTACTTGCAGTTGGTTTTAGCCTAGATGAGATCAAAAACGACATCACTGGCACACCTGCTAGCTTTGAGCCGGTGATTGACTACATCGTGACAAAGATCCCACGTTTTACATTTGAGAAATTCCCAGGATCAAACCCATATCTAGGCACTGCGATGAAGTCAGTTGGCGAGGTTATGGCCATTGGCAGGACATTTAAAGAGAGTATCCAAAAAGCGCTTTGCAGCCTAGAGCGCGATCTTTGCGGATTTAATAGCTCATTTAGAAAAAAATGCCTTGGTTTATGGCATCAGAAATGCAAACGAGCAGAGAATTTATATCTAGCGCAAGCCTTTAGAGATGGATTTAGCGTGGCGGAGGTGCATGAGTTTAGCAAGATCGATCCTTGGTTTTTGGAGCAAATTTATGAGATAGTTAAATCTGAAGATAAGATCGATATGGATATCTTAAACAACGAAGAGCTACTGCGAGAGGCTAAAAGCATGGGCTTTTCAGACAAGATGATAGCTGTGCTTATAAATGAAAAAGACGATCTTGAGCTTAGCCAAAAATGATATCTATTTTGCTAGGCAGAAGCTTAGCATCGAGCTTGAATACAACGAGGTCGATACTTGCGCTGGCGAATTTAAGGCGCTAACCCCATATCTTTACTCAACCACAAATATCACTACCTTTCCTAAAAAGAGCTAGCAAAAGACGCTAAAAAGGTGATGATAATAGGCGGCGGTCCAAACAGGATCGGCCAGGGTATAGAGTTTGACTACTGCTGCGTGCACGCAAGCTACGCACTAAGAGACCTTGGCGTAAAAACGATAATGTACAACTGTAACCCAGAAACCGTCTCAACCGACTACGACACGAGCGATATTTTTGTACTTTGAGCCGATCGATTTTTGAGCACGTGAGATCAGTCATCGAGCGCGAAAAAGCCAGATGGTGTGATCGTGCATTTTGGCGGCCAAACTCCGCTTAGTGCAAAAACGCCCTAAGCGTGATCGGCGCTAAGATCATCGGCACAACCGCAAGAGTGATCGATGTGGCCGAGGATAGAAAGAATGGAGCGAATTTATAAAATAAAATAGGCGTCCTTCAGCCTAAAAAAACGACACCGCCACTAGTTTAGAAGAAGCCTTGCAAAAAGCTGCTACTATCGGCTATCCAGTACTCGTTCGCCCAAGCTACGTTTTTTAGGCGGTAGGGCGATGAGAAGGGTGCATAACGAGAGCGAGCTAAAAGAGTATATGAGTGAGGCGGTAAAGGTTAGCAACCACTCGCCAGTGCTACTTGATACTTTCACAAGACGCAAAAGAGCTCGATGTAGACGCGATATGTGACGGCAAAGAGGTATATATAGGTGCTATAATGGAGCACATCGAGGAGGCCGAATTCACTCTGGCGACTCAGCTTGCATATTGCCACCGATGAGTTTAAGCGCAGAAATGATAAAAAAAGTGGAGAAGCAAACCAGAGATATCGCGCTAAATTTAGGTGTCGTTGGCCTTATGAATATCCAGTTTGCTATCTATGAAAACGAGCTTTATATGATCGAGGTAAATCCTCGCGCGAGCAGAACCGTGCCGTTTGTGAGTAAGGCCACTGGCGTGCCTATGGCAAAGGTAGCAACAAGAGTTATGTGGCAGGGAAATTTACGTGAGGCACTTAAATTTTATGATGATTATAGGGTTGTTTATGAGGACGGCGACATCCTAAAACCTCGCGTAAGTTCGCATATTTGTGTAAAAGAATGTGTATTGCCATTTAACAAGCTAAGTGGCGCCGATCTCATCCTTGGTCCTGAGATGAAGAGTACGGGCGAGGTTATGGGTATCAGTCACGATTTTGCAAGCTCATTTGCAAAGAGTCAGATCGCTGCGAGCAACACTTTACCAAGCAAGGGTAGGGTATTTTTGACATTAGCTGACGGCGACAAATCTTATGCGCCAGACCTTGCAAGAGAGCTAATAGCACTTGGCTTTAGCGTCATCGCAACTGGCGGAACGCATAAAATTTCAAGCGAAGCTGGCGTGGAGGCCGAGTTTGTCTATAAGATAAGCGAGGGCAGACCAAACGTCGAAGATAGGCTTAAAAACGGCGACATCGCACTTGTTATAAATACAAGCGATACAAAAATCAAGTGTAGATGACGGCAAAAAGATCCGCCAAAATGTGCTTAGATTTAGAAATTCCATATTTTACAACGATCCGTGCAGCACTCGCAGCTGCTAAGTCACTAAGTGCAGTTCAAACTAGCAAAGCGTTTGAGGTAAAAAGCTTACAAGAGTATCTAAGGAGTAGTAAATGATATTAGGTGGAACAGGTGGTTCAAATACAAAAACTGGATTAATTTTTTTGAAGGTAAAGTTGATTTTGGCGACTTTTTTTATCACAACAACGTAATTACAAGATAGATAAAGACTCGAATGTTTTTTTATAAAGGTAAATATATTGCTAGCATTTTTTTAAAAAAATATAAACTTTTATGATTTTTTTAAAAAAAGTAAAGGTATTGATTGGGCTACTATCATATCCAAACGTCTCTTGCCAGACGATAGCATTTACGTTATTGTTAATAATACGTTTTTTTATAATAGAATGTAAATTTCAAAGAGTTGCTGGTTCAGTTGATGAAAAAGCTACAAACATGTGATTTTAAGAAAAAGCAATATCAGAAATTACTTTCTCATTTAAATATGGAAGTTGAATACATTTATTTACTTAGTAATTGGTTTTAGAAAGAAAAGAATACAAAGATGTTCTAGATTATATTTTGTGTGTTAAATGTAAGTATTATTTTTGAATATATTCCACTTCAAATTTTGGGATTACCAATACCATGAAAGATATCTTTAAGCTCATAAATGGCGACTGCTTTAATGAACTAGCTAAATTTGAAAGGCGAGTTTGACCTTATCTTTGCAGATCCACCGTATTTTTCTTTCAAATGGTGGGCTTAGCATCCAAAGCGGGCAGATAGTTAGCGTAAATAAAGGTAAGTGGGATGAGGGCACAAATATAGATGAGATCGATGAATGTAACCTAAAATGGCTCAAAGCTTGCTAAGCAATCACTTAGTGACAATGGCAGCATAATGATAAGTGGGACATACCACAACATATTTTTCTATCGGCAGGGCACTTCAAAAAGCTTGATTATGAAAATTTTCAAAACATAATTACGTGGCAAAAAGACCAATCCTCCGCCAAATTTAGCTGCAGGTATCTAACCCATAGCACCGAGCAGATCATTTGGGCTAGAAAAGATGAGAGACATAAACACATCTTTAACTATGAGCTTATGAAGCGGATAAATGGAGATAAGCAGATGAAAGATGTGTGGAGTTTTGCTGCGATTGCTCCTTGGGAGAAAGCATGTGGTAAGCATCCTACACAAAAACCACTTTCGCTTTTTGATAAGGCTTATTTTGATGGCAAGTAATGAAAATAGTGTCATTTGTGATCCATTTGCAGGCTCTGCAACAACTGGTATAGCTGCAAATTTACTAGGTAGAAATTTTCATAGGTATTGAAAAAGAGCAAGATTTATAGATATTGCACTTAAGCGAAAGGCTGAGCTAGAAGCAAATTTTATAAATTTTAGAGATAAATTTAGTGATATAAAAATGCTTGAGAGCTTAAAATTTGGTTAGGTTTAATATGCTTTGATTTACAACGATCCGTGCAGCACTCGCAGCTGTTAAGTCGCTAAGTGCAGTTCAAACTGGCAAAGCACTTGAAGTAAAAAGCTTGCAAGAGTATTTATCTAAAAAAATAATACATTAAGGCAGTTTTAGCTTATAGCTAAACTGTTTTTAAAAGTATTGCTGGAAGCAGTAGATGTCCATATATGGCATTTTTGCTTTTGAATTTAGTCTAGCTTTCATCAATCTAGTAATATTAAAAGCTTATGTTTAATATAATCTCACCCAAAAAGGAGAGATTATGAAAATTTCTAAATGCTTTTTGCGGGTATTATATTCGTCCTTGCTCCTATTTTTTTACGCTATTTGTTGAATTTACAACAACTACTTTTCTTACTATGGTATAAGCTGAGTATTTTAATGTTATTTTTTGTTGATAACGTGCCTTTCTTATGGCTTTTTGCCCGTATTTTTTTATATTTGGGTATTGCTTTTTACGCGCCTTTTTAGAAAAAAATTTTTAGAGCCTTTTTATTTAGTTTTGCTGATAGTTTGTGCTTTTAGTTGGTATCCTGACTTTGGACGCACTTTAGGAGAATTATTTTATGAGTAAATCGCTATCTTTAGATATCTCATCACATTGAAAATGAGCAAAAGACTGATGGAAAGATACTTTATGATGGACGAAGAGAAATTTATTTTTAAGAAGCGATAATAATAAAGTCGTTAAAATTTCAAAGTAAAGTTTTTACCTTTTATTTAGTTAAAATGGCATAAAATTTAAAGGTTTAAAAATGCGTTTAAAACTCCCACACGTTCCGTATATTTCACATAAAATAGCAATGAGATCTTCTAAATTGTGGTTTCGTAAGACTAAATAAAGGCATTGAGCCAATCGTAGCAAAAAACAAGTGAAAATTTTAATAGTCGATATTCAAAAAGAAAGAGCTTTAGATGAGCGAGTAAATGAGCTTTTGGAGAAAAATGAAGACGAGATGCAAACTATGCAAATTGACCGTAAAAATATGTTTTGGCTCGTCAAAAAGAAGCTTGCAGGCGAATTTGATGTAATCTTAACCCACGAAGATAGATTTAGTAATATCGCTCACAAAGTGCTTGAAACTATTTGGAAGAGTGGTCTTGTTGATTATAATGTATCTGAAAATCGTGTAAAAAAATGTGATTTATAACTCAATAGACGAGTACTTAAAAAAAGCTATGAGAAGATAGAAGATGATGTTTATGAAATGATACAAAATTATAAACATAAGCTAATCCCAGGAACTGATGAATATGATCTTGTCTTTGAGCGTTTATATCAAGATGAGCTTTAAAAAGAGGCATGCTTTAATGAAAGCTTACATTTATATTGAAAATGGTGTTTTTAGAAGCAAAAAGCTTTTGGTGCTCACGGCGAGTGTGCAGGTGAGCTCGTCTTTAATACCTCAATGACTGGCTACGAAGAGATCATGAGCGATCCAAGCTATGCTGGTCAGTTTATCGTCTTTACTATGCCAGAAATAGGCATAGTAGGTATAAACGAAGACGATATGGAGAGTCTTAGAATTCATGCAAGTGGCGTTATAATGAGAAGCTACAACGAGACCCCGTCAAACTACCGTTCGCAAAAAAATCTTTGGGAAAAATACTCGAAGAGCAAGGTAAATTGGTGTTTATGACATTGATACTAGATACCTTACAAAGATGCTACGTGATGAAGGTGCCTTGATGGCTTATATCTCAACGCAGATAAGTGATAAAGATGAGCTAAAACGCAGGCTTGAAAGTAGCGGGCGTATCGAAAAATATAAACTACGTAAAAACAGTTAGTGCGATGGATGAATATGAGCACAAAAAAAGGCGCTTGGGATAGAAATTTAAAAGTCATATAAGCCGCTAAAAAGTATTGGTAAAAAGATAGCTGTTTTTGACTTTGGTGTAAAGAGAAATATCCTAAACGAGCTATGTGAAACCGGCCTTGAGGTTATTGTTGTGCCACACGACACTAAGGCTGAAAATTTTTGATAGAAAAATTTAAAAATGGCGAGATAAATGGAGTATTCTTATCAAATGATCCTAGTGAGCCAAAAATTTAAAGGCCGAAATAGGTGAGATCAAAAAGATGATTGAGGCTAGGATACCTATATTTGGCATTTGTCTTGGACATCAGCTACTATCAAATGCCTTTGGATACGAGACATATAAGCTTAAATTTGGTCAGCATGGAGCAAATCACCCAGTGCTAAATTTAGAGACAAAAAGCGATCGAGATAACAACACAAAATCACAACTACAACGTACCTGAAAGTATCGCAGAAGTAGCTGTTGTGACTCATAGAAATTTATTTGACAACACAATCGAAGGCGTGAGATACAAAGACTATCCGATCTTTTTCAGTTCAGCACCATCCAGAAGCAAGTGGTAGCTCAAGCGAGAGTAAATATATATTTAAGCGGTTTTTAGAATGTTTATAAGATGCAAAATATAAACCTTTACATGATTGTCTCAGTTGCATTTTTAAGTAGCTTTAGTCATTGTGTAGGTATGTGTAGTGGATTTTTGAGCCTACAGACTCTATTTTTTTAAAGGCAAAAGCAAGAGAAAATTCTAATGCTAAGTACGCTTTATAGTCTAGCTAGAATTTTTTGCTTATGTGGTTTTTAGGAGCTTTGTTTGGTGCCTTTGGAGCGGCCATTAGCTTTTAACATGCAAGCAAGAGGTCTTATATTTTTATAGTTGGCTTAGTGATCGCGTTTATCGGTATTGCCTTACTTTTTAGGGGTGAGCTTTTAAAAATTTGTAGAGAATCAAAAAGGCGCTTAATTTTGTAGTAAGAATTGCAAAAACAAGGATTCAAAAAGAAAATTGTAGAATTTTTATTACTTGGTTTTCTAAATGGCTTTTTGCCTTGTGGTGTGGTTTATTACTTTTTAGCACTTGGGATTTTTAAGTGCAAATTTTATTGATTCGGCTTTTTATAATGCTTGTATTTGGTCTTTGTACATTGCCAGCCATGCTTTTTAGCTAGCTTTGTATTTGGAATTTTAAATGAAAAAATTTAAAGACATAATGTTTAAGATCTCAGCTAGCATAATGATAATAAATGGAATTTATCTATCATTCTTAGGATATAGAGCAAATGCTTAAGATAGAGAAATAATTGTTAATTGTGTCAAAATTATGATGTTTGATAAATATAACCAAAAAGGAAGAATAAATGAGCAAGATTCTTAATAATCTAACTGTTCTTATCGTTGAGAATGAGGGAGATGGTAAAAAAATAGTACAAGAAGTTATGCGAGATAACTTTGAAAAAGTTATCACTGCTCAAAATGGCGATGAAGGACTTAAGAAATTTAAAAATATAATCCAAATATGGTTATAACAGACGTTTTTATGCCTATAATGAATGGTCTTGATATGGCTAAATGCATTAAAGAAAATTTCAAAAGATACACCTATTATAGTTTTTTTAGCACAAATAGTGAAAAAGAAACACTTCTAAAAGCGATAGATGTCGGTATTGATAAATACGTTTTAAAGCCGATTGATCTTGATGATTTTTGGTTACTTTTAGAAAATGTTGCTAAAAATAAGATAGAAACAGCAAATATTATTCAGGTTACAAATGGATATAGTTTTAATAAAATAAAACGTGTGCTTATCAGAGATGGTGTTGAAAATTTCTCTTACAAAAAGAACTTGCATTTATATCTTTACTCATAAAAAAGACTTGGTACGCTTGTGCTTCACGATGAAATAAAAAAATGTTGTTTGGGTCGGTGAGAGCGTAACAGAGGCTGCTATTAGGACCTTTGTTAAACGTGTTAGAGATAAAGTCGGTAGTAATTTTATAAAAAAATGTTCCTGGACTTGGTTACAAAAATAGACAGAAGACTCTCCTAGTAAAAGAGAATTTATATTAATTAAGTTTTTTATAGTTTTTCTACTCTAAAATAACCGAAAAATTAATATAATTTAACTAGGAGGAAAAATTTATGCGACCATCCCGAGTTGCTACATTATGATTATAGTGTGGCAAAACTCTTTATGTTCTCCACGATATTTTTTTGGTATTGTTGGCATGGCTATTGGTGTTTTGGTGGCTTTTCAGCTTGCCTGTCCTGATCTAAACTATATAGCTGGTGAGTATTCGGCATTTGGTAGATTGCGTCCTCTTCATACTAACGGTATCATTTTTTTGGTTTTTATGCTCTCTGGTATATTTGCCACTTGGTATTACATTGGACAGCGTGTTTTAAAAGTATCAATGAGTGAATCTCCGTTTTTGATGTTCATTGGTAAGCTTCATTTTTTTGGCTTTATATACTTGTTATGATTCTAGCTGTTGTGACACTTTTTTATGGGCGAGAGTACATCTAAAGGAGTATGCCGAGCTTTGAGTGGCCACTAGATATCGCAGTAGTAGTAGTCTGGGTGCTTTGGGGCGTAAGTATATTTGGACTTATTGGTATACGCCGCGAGAAGACACTTTACATCTCAGTTTGGTATTACATTGCTACATTTCTTGGCGTTGCTATGCTTTATCTATTTAATAACATGGAAATTCCAACAAGGCTAGTTAGTGGATATGGCTCATGGCTACATTCAGTTTCGATGTATGCTGGCTCAAATGATGCCTTGGTTCAGTGGTGGTACGGTCATAACGCAGTTGCATTTGTATTTACAGTAGCGATCATTGCCCTCAAACTTGATTACTTCTACCAAAAGAGAGCGGACAGCCTATTTTTTTCTTATAAGCTTTCGTTATTTTCATTCTGGGGCCTTATGTTTATCTATCTTTGGGCTGGCGGTCACCACTTAATATATACTGCTGTGCCTGATTGGATGCAGACTATGGGTTCGGTTTTTTCTATTGTTTTGATTTTACCTTCTTGGGGTTCAGCTATTAATATGCTTCTTACAATGAAAGGCGAATGGACACAACTTCGCGAGAGCCCGCTTATTACATTATGATTTTTAGCTTCAACTTTTTTATATGTTTTCAACTCTTGAAGGCCCCTATCTTGGCTATCAAATCTGTAAATGCACTAGCTCACTATACTGACTGGGTGCCAGGACACGTACATGATGGTGCACTTGGCTGGGTTGGTTTTATGACTATGGCAGCACTTTATCATATGACGCCACGTGTCTTTAAGCGCGAAATGTATTCAAAATCCTTAATGGAAGCTCAATTTTGGATACAAACAACAGGTATCGTTTTATACTTTGCTTCTATGTGGATTGCTGGTATTACGCAAGGCATGATGTGGAGAGCAACTGATAGCTATGGAAATTTACTCTACTCATTTATTGATACTGTTGTAGTACTTATACCTTATTATTACATTAGAGCTATTGGTGGGCTTTTTGTATTTGATTGGCTTTTTGATGTTTGCTTACAATATCTACAAATCAACTTCTGCTAAAAGCTATTTTGGCAGAGCCAAAAAGTGCAACGCCTATGGGCGGTGCTAAAGCCAATGCGGAGGTGATGTGATGTTTGCTTGGTTAGAAAAATCCATTCTTTTTTTGCAGTTTGCGTCTTTATTGTCATAGCTTACGCTGGCGTGGTAGAAATTTTACCTGACTTTGCAAATAGAGCTAGACCACTCGAGGGTACAAAAACCTTATACAGTTTTAGAGCTTGCTGGAAAAATATATATATACAAAATGGTTGCAATACTTGCCACTCACAGATGATACGTCCGTTTAAGGCAGAGACTGATAGATACGGCATGTACTCGCTAAGTGGTGAATTTGCTCATGATCGCCCTCATCTTTGGGGTTCAAAAAGAACTGCCCAGATCTTATGCGTGTGGGTAATTATAGAACGACAGATTGGCATGAAAATCATATGTTAAACCCAGCCTCTGTTGTGCCAGGTTCGATCATGCCAGCATATCCATTTTTATTTAAGAAAAAAATGCTGACATAGAGACTGCTTACGCTGAAGCACTAACTGTTAAAAAGGTCTTTAACACACCTTATGATGAGAAAGATATGCCAGCTCTTGGTACTTTTGAGCAAGCAAATGCTAACGTGAAAGAGCAGGCTGCAAGTATCGTTGAAAATATGAAAGATGAGCAAGTAAAAAGTGCCTTTGCAAAGGGTGAAATTCGCCAGATCGTGGCACTTATCGCCTATCTAAATAGCCTAAAATAGGAGTTAATAATGGATATTAGAGAACTTCAAAGCTTATGGCTATTTTATTTTGACAGCATTTTTTTAGCTATCACTTTGTACGCTTATTTTTTCACCTTTACAAAAAGTGAAAAGCAAAGGTAGAAGAAATTATGAGAAGTATTCGAAATTAGCCCTAGATGATGAGATCGGTAGTAAAAATTTTAGAGCAAAAAGGCTACAAAGGAGAGCGTATGCAATGGCTAAATTTAGAAGATAATATAAATTTACTTTGCGTTAATAGGTGCCATCTTAATTATCGTACTAACTGTCGTTGTAGCTGGCAAGTATGTTGGTCAAATGAAAGTTAAAAAAAGATGAAAGCGTAGAGCTTAGCGAGCACAACTGGGATGGGATAGGCGAGTATAAAAACCCAGTTCCATTTGGTTGGGCGATAGTTTTTACTAACTCTTGTTTGGGCTATTTGGTATTATTTACTTGGTTATCCACTAAATTCTTACTCACAAATCGGTGAATATAATAAAGAAGTAAAAGAAGCAAACGCTCAAATTTGAAAAAGAGTATGCAAAACCCAAAGCAAAGAAACGCTTCATGCTATGGGGAGAGCGTATTTTTTGGTGCAATGCTCAGCATGTCATGGCATCACAGGCGATGGCATTGGTGGCAAAGCCGCAAATTTACAAATTTGGGGTAGCGAACAAGGAATAGTCGATACGATACTAAATGGCTCAAAAGGGCTTGATTATCCCTATGGGTGAGATGCCAGCAGGGCTAGCCGATGCTGATGGAGCAAAGGCTATCGCAGCTTATGTTGCAAAAAGAGATAAGTGCTATAAAAAGTACAAAAAAATGGAAAATTTAGTAGCTATGGGAAAAGAGCTTTACGTAGCTTGTGCAGCTTGTCATGGAGATGACGGCAAAGGCATGGATGGTATGTCGGCTGATCTTAGTAAATATGGTTCAAGTGAGTTTATCGTAGATGTACTAAATCGTGGTAAAAACGGCAACATCGGTGTTATGCCCAAATTTAATGACGGCAGACTAAAATGAGATACAACAAAAAGCAGTTGGCGAATATGTCATATCGCTATCAAAGGGCGAATAATGGAAAATAAAAAAATAGAAACATCTTTTGCTTTTAAAATGGCATTAGCGGTTATTTGGTGGCAGTTTTGCTTTTTTGCTATCTATCCTTGGCGTACTTACTTATATTGGTATTGGCTTGCAAAAAGATGTAGCAACCAAACCTTACTCATTAAAAAGATGCAAGTAACATTGAGATGAAGAGCGTTGATAACGCTAAACACGTCATTATAAAGGAGTAGTGATGCTAGGCATAATAGAAAAAAAGCCATAATCTTGCTTATAGTTGTTGCAGGGGCTATTTGTGCGTGGTCAGTGCTTACATCAAACCACCTTTTTGTAGGCTAGGTGTGAGAAAAATTTATACTCATTTTTATATTTTTTTGCTCTCACAAAGTTTGGCTTTGAGAGCAAATTTTGTGATAAATAATGATGAAATTCTAAGCCAAAAAGTAAGTGTAAAGCTAAATGAGATCGGCAGTGAGCTTTACGCAAAAAGCGGTATCAAATTTAGCAGTTGGCATATATAAAGATGGTGAGCTAGAAGCTCTTTTTAAAAAAAGCAAAACCTTAGCTCACCTTATGCTTTTTTTACTGCTTATAAAGGATAAAAAGAAAGTAGAAATTTTTGCCGATGCTAATACCTCAAAAACTTTTTAATAAAGAACAGATTTTAAGTGTAAATCCAGAGTCAGGAACGATAATTCCTATTTTGGTTTCTAAAAATGGTAAAGATGTCTATAATGCTGCTATATTAAATGGCTACGCTGATATTGCCGAGCAAATCGCATCTAGCTTAAATTTACAGCTTGAAAGTAGTGTTGGAAAATTCAAACAAAACTACATTAAATTTTTAAGATTTTTCATCTATGGCTTAGTTGCATTTTTTATAATTGTTGTCTTTTATAAAAAGGTAAAAAAATGGATAAAAAAACTTTTTGGCCTTATGCTATCGTGCTTAGCTTCATTGCTATCATTATCGCTTGCGCAGCAACGATCATCATAGCGCTGAAACATCCAGTCGAGATGGATAGCTCCTATATGCAAAGCTACCAAAATGTCGATGAAAACATAACCTTTATCAAAGAGAGTGAAAAAAACGCTTTGATGAGAAATGTGATCTCAAAAGTATGAACCAAATTTCTAATGCCCTAAATGCTAAGTTTAAATTTCATCTAACTCCCCAAAAAGGAGAAATCTCGGCTTTAAAATATGAAATTTTACTCACTCGCCCACAGACAAATAAAGAAAATAAAATTTTAAGAGCTTCATGGCAAGAAAATGATCTAGTAAGCGAAGAAACAAGCCTAAGAGAAGGCAGGTGGCAGCTACTTTTTAAGGCTAAGTGACACTAATGACACAAGGTATTATAAATTTGATCTTAATGTCACAAAATGATCTTAAAATCGTAGCTTTGGTATCTAAGAAAGATCTCAAAGCCAGATTTAAATTTTAATAAACTAATCTTTTTGGCTAAAACTAAAACACTAAGTTTTTTTATCAAATAAAACTATAAATCAAATCTCTTTAAATCCAAAAATTTAATCCCAAACGCTCGCAAGTACCGACATATTCTTTAAATTTATAGATTAATGGATGCCATTTTTGCGTATCTATCTTTTCGTCTTTTAGTAAATTTTTCATCTACAAAAATGCCTGTAATCTTGCAAGTAACTATGCTAAACCACTCTTTTAACTCTATCTTTTCTACAACTGTTTCTATCTGTATCTTGCACTCTTTTATCCTGACGGTTTTTGCATTTTATACCAGGCTCTTTGCTGAGATTTGCCACCTTAAATTTGTCGTGCTCGTAGATGTAGCCAAGATTCTTTTTTTCTTCTGGTACTTCGCTATCACCAGTTAGTTTTTTTCCATTTTTTTGCACAGCTTCTAGCAGGCTTTCATCACATAAATTTGAGCGTGATATCTGAACCGTTTTTTTGATATTTTTAAAGCCTTGATTTTCAATGCCTATGCTAAGCACCACTGTATTTCCTAACGTCCAAGAAGATGAAAGCACCGTGATATCATCGTTTGCATTTTTATCTTTTTGTGGTGGCTAGCAAAACCGGAAAGCCGTAGTAAAAACCTTGTCTGTTTAACTCTTTATGCATTTTTGCTCCTTTTTGTGATTGTAGCTTTTTGGCCCTTTAAGGCTTAGAAATTTTAATGTATTTAGATAGAAAATGTAAAAGCTTTGGCTAAGCGTAAAAAGCGCTCTTTATCAGCATTTAGCTATCATTGCTTAAAAATTTAAGAGAGAAAATGTATAACCTAAAACCAACTTTTTGTCTTTACGAACTCGCGTAAGATTCGTGAATTTAATGCAAGTTTTAATGATGAGCTAATCCCAAAAAAAGCCTAAGTATCGCTGAGTTTTTATAAAAAGGTAGTTTATGTAGATGGTAGGTTTGAGATTGATAGCACCTATGCTTTAGTACTTATGAATAGAGCCTGTGCCAGTGTCAAAAAAAGGCAAACTCGGTTCTTAAAATTCCAACTGAGTTTTTTTGAATTTTCTGAAAAAAATAATGACTATCTTTTTTCATTTTTTTAAAGAGCTAGCTATTAGTAAAAAGAGTATCGCTGAGATCAAGTTTAACGATATTTACGCTAATTTTTGAGGAGCATTTAAACATACTTGAAGATGTTTTTAAAAGAGTATGAGAGCTTACTTGATAGAGAAAAATCTCTATGATGATATAACCTTGCCAGAAATTTATAACATAAATGAAGCTTACATCAAAAAGCTTTAGTGAAATTTCACTGCACATAGATGGAATTCTAAGCGAGTTTGAGTGGGAAATTTTAGAGAAAATCTCAAAGCTAACTACGCTAAAAAAATTATCTTTCAAACTAGTGTTTTTCAACACAAAGCTAATCAATAAAAATAAAAGCAAATTTCAGCTATTAGCGAGATTGAAAAATTACAAAAAAATATGAGCTAAATTGAAAGACAAATGAGCTAATTTGCTTAGAAAAATATCAAAAATGTGAGCCAGTTTTAGAAAAGCGATTTGCGACTAGAAGCCTGCAATGTGCCTACGCTATGGCAAAAGGCGAGCGAGTTTGTGCGTGATGGAATAAAGCCTGAAAACATCGCTGTCATATTACCAGATGAGAGTTTTAGTGAGATTTCTAAGGCTTCATGATAGAGATAAAATTTTTAACTACGCTATGGGCGAGAGCTTTGAAAATACAAAATTTTATGAGACGCTTTTTTACATTACAAGAGCGATAAACGAAGAGGTAAGGCCAATTTTTGATCAAAATAAGTGTGAGAGCTACGAGGAGCTTGGCTTTATCTTGAGCACGCTTGGTATAAGCGAAGAGCTTTTTTTAATAAATTTAAATCAAGCTACTTTAACCTTTGCGACTTTGCTAAATTTAAAGAGTTAATAGACGAGCTTTTAACGCTTGAAAATGAGCCAAGATGCGAAGAGAAGCTCGCACTTGAGCTTTTTAGGATTGAGAATTTATGTAGGTATTTTTAGCTTTAGCTTAAAGCAGTTAAGTGAAAATTTTTCTGCTAAATATCTCGCGTCTTAGCATCGATGATGTGGGTGGTGGAAAGATCAGTGTCATGGGCATGTTAGAGAGTCGCGGAATGAAAGTGATGGTGTGATCATAATTGATTTTAATGATAACTTCATCCCAGCAAGAAGCACAAACGAGATGTTTTTAAACTCAAAAAGTGAGGCAAAAAGCAGGACTTATAAGCTACCTTGAGCGTGAGAAATTTGCAGAGATTTTTACTATGAAAGCCTTATAAACAATGCCAAAAAGGTCGCCATAAGCTGTGTTTTAAACGAAGAGAGTATTCCTTCAAGATTTTTTTAAAAATTTCAAAACAATAAAAAGATGAGAAATTTAGTGATGAGACGTATTTAAAATTATTTTTTTAAAAAGGAAGTACAAGCCTCAAATTTAAGCGATGATGAGATTATTTTTGGAGCATGATTTTTTTCACTAAACCGCTATCATTTTCTACACTAAATTTATTTCTAACCTGCCCAAGAAAGTATTATTACGTAAAGATAGCTGGTATAAAAGGAGCAAAAAGCAATAGCAACTGAGCCAGGATCTAAGCAAGGAAATAGCGTGCATAAGGCGCTTTATGAATACTACACGAGTGATTTTTTTATAGACAAAAAAATATATTTGATTTGGCTATTTTTAAAGAAAATGCTTACAAAGCAAGATTTTTTCTTCGCTTTGAGCTTTGAGATTTGGTCGCGAGAAATTTAAAGAATACGCAGAGTTTGAAAATGAACGTTTAAGCGCTGGCTTTTAGAGTGTTTGAGTGTGAAAAAAAGATATAGAGAGTGATTTTTTTGTTATGTAAAGATAAAAAGGCATTATCGATAGGATCGATGCTAGCCCTGATGGTGAGCCTTTTATACTTGATTATAAAACTGGTGAGGCAAATGCGAACTCACTTCAGCTTGCATTTTATGAAGCACTTTATGGTAGCGAGGTAAAAAGTGCTTATTTTTGCTCTAAAAGAATGAACCTGTGCTTATTAGCTCAAAAAAAGCGTAGATGATCTAAGGATGAGATAGAAAATCTAAAAGAGTATAAATAATACTAAGATAAATTTTGAAAGAAAAAGCGGAGCTTGTAAATTTTATGCAGTATGCCATACTTTGTAGGGAGAGAGTTATGAAAGATTTTTAGCCCTAAAAGCAAGTGCTGGAAGCGGGAAAAACATTTGCTTTAAGCGTTCGTTATATCGCTTTGGTGCTTAGAGGCGAAAAATATAAACGAGATCATCGCTCTAACCTTTACCAAAAAAAGCGGCCAATGAGATGAAAGAGCGCATAATCGCAACTTTTTTTGGACTTGCAAAACAAAAAAAGATGAGCTTGATAAGCTTTGCAAAAGAGCTTAGTTTGAGCCAAGATGAGGTTATAAAAAGACGCGATGAGAAGCTTTGATAGGTTTTTTGCAAAGTGAGTTAAAAATTTATACATTTGATGCATTTTTTCTCTGGAATCCTAAAGAGATGTAGTCGAAATTTAGGGCTTAGTCCTGATTACAGCGTGCAAGATAGTCTGCAAGACCTGGCGTGGAAAAATTTGTAAAAGAGGTAAGTAAAGATCAAAAGCTTCTTAGTGAGCTTGCACTCATGATGATAATCTCAAAGCCAAAAAGAGGCGAGTTTTTTTCGCAGACTTTGGCTCAAATTTCTATGAGAGCTTTGGCGGTGAGCTAAAAGATAGTGGCGCAAGCTATCCAGATGATAGCAAGGTAAGAGCAGCGCAAAAGGAGATAAATGAGCATATAGCCTTACAAAATGGTGCTAGCGATACGGCTAAAAAGACATTTAAAAGAGCAGAATTTGTTTGAGCTTTTTTTAAAAACAAGGTCTTTGAAAGAGAGAGCCTGGATTACCGCACTTTTTAGTAAAAATTTATACAAGTGAGCTTGATAGGCTCTTTAACGAGCTAAAAAGAGGCGGCAAAAGAGTATATTTTTGGAGGTTGAAAGATACAGACTTAGCGGCTTTTAGCAAGCTCTTAAACGTTTATAAATACTCAAATTTAGAGCTAAATAAAGAGATAAACGCTTTAAGTTTTGCTGATATAAATAAGCTGGTCTTTAAGCTTTTTGGTTGAAAAGTATTTGATAAAGATGTGCTTTATTTCAGGCTTGATGGCCGCATAAATCACCTTTTGATAGATGAGTTCCAAGATACAAACGTGATCCAATATGAGATCATCTTGCCAATTATCACTGAAATCGTTTCAGGATACGGACAAAACGGACTTGGAAGCTTTTTTACGTTGGAGATACGAAGCAGAGTATCTATAAATTTAGGGGCGGTAAAAAGAGCTTTTTGATAAAGCTTGGAGAAATTTGAGCAAATTATGGTGGAAAATTTACCTAGCAACTACCGTAGTTTAAAGGCTTTGGTGAAATTTAATAACGCTATTTTTTTGAAGAAATTTATCATAGATATGGGCTTAGTTTTGAGCCACAAAAACCAGCTAAAAAAAGATAAGGAACTAAGCTACAAAGTAAGTGGCGAGTGTCCTTATTTTGAGGTCAAGGAAGATGACTATGGCTACTTGCGTGTGCTAAGTTACGAAGATATCGCGGGTGCAGTCGTTTCACAAGTAAAAAGAGCTACTTGCAGCTGGCGTAAATACAAGTGAGATAACTGTGCTTTGCTGGAAAAAAATAGCGACATCAGCCTCATCTCAGAGGTGCTTAGCAGTGAGGGGATAAAAAGCGTAAATGAAGGCACCTTGAGCTAAAGCGAACGCCGTTTGTTGCAGCGATCATCGAATATGCGAAATTTCTGTCTTTTTGGTGAAGAAATTTATGAAAAAATGTAAAAGCACTTGTAAATACAAATCCTAAAAGGCTAAAAAAATAAAAAGCCGAAGATAGTGCGACAAAAAAAGCCTATTTTATCTAGCTAAAGAAATCTATACATAAATATAGCTGATGTTGATATATTAAGGCTTTTTGAGCTAAGTAGTAGCTATAAAAATTTAAGCGATTTTATCTTTTAATCTTGAAAATTATAGTTCTAAAATCAGTCCTAAAAATGCTGATGGCGTAAAAAAATAATGACTGTTCATAAGTCAAAAAGGACTCGAGTTTGCTCACGTGATAGTTTGTGATATGATGAGTAAGGGCAGGGGCGATGACTCAAACTTCATAACCGAATATAGCGAAAAAAGGCGAGTGGATAGTAAAAAAAGTAGAATTTCTGGTAGAGAAAAATTTTTGACAGTGACTATGCAAGCGTTTTTGGAGCAGATGAAAGAGCTTGAAAAACAAGAAAATATCAATAAAAGTTTACGTCGCTTTCACTAGGGCTACAAAGTCGCTTATTATCATTAAACAAGCTGCTCCAAGTGGAAATAGTCCTAGCTTTTTTCTTTTTATACTAGAAGTGATAAAAAGCGAAGTAAACGACTATCTTGATTTAAAAAGAGTTTAGTTTTTGGCAAAAATTTTACCTAGCAAGAGCGAGCAAAAAGGGGCTATAAAAGATGAAAAAAATACCTGAAATTTTAAAGATAGAAAGGCAAGATGTAGAAGCAAGAGAGCAAAAAAACGAGCGGTAAAAGATTTAGAGGCAATCTATTTTGGCTTAGCGTTTCACTATTTACTTGAGGATGAGTGAGAAATTTGATGAGAAATTCGCTTTCAAAAAGCCAAGAGTTTAATGCTAAATCAAATTTTATAAATTTCTCTCACCTGATAGACTTGAAGATGCCTTTAAACGGGCAAAAAAATGCTAATAAATGAGCCAAAAATTTCTAGAGTGCGTAAAAAGATAAAGAAAGTTTACAAAGAACAGCCATTTAAAGTAAAAAAATGAACTAAAAGCAGATGGACTTATTTTTGTATTGGAGAGAGCAAAATTTGTGTGATTGACTATAAAACGACCGATAAAAAAATATCGAGGAAAAATAAAAAAACAAGTTGGAGAATACAAAGAGGCATTAAGTAAATTTTATCCAAAGCATAGTATAATCGCCGTCATCTTCTACGCTCTTGATGGAAAAAAATTTCATATATTGAAGTTTAAATGCTACTTAATTTAAGCTTTATAAAAGCATTGTTTAAAATACAATCACAACTCAAAAAAATTAACTTGGCAAAAGGTAAGAAAAATGACAAAAAAATAACAAAGCCAAACGAAGTTAAGCGAGACTGGATCGTTGTTGATGCAGCTGGTAAACGTTTTGGTAGATTGCTAACTGAGGTAGCAACTATACTTCGTGGCAAAAACAAACCATGCTTCACGCCAAACGTAGATTGTGGCGACTATGTTATCATCATAAATGCTTCAAAAAGTAGAATTTACTGGTAATAACAAAGCTGAAGATAAACTTTATCACAGACACTCAGGATACTTTGGTAGCGTAAAGAGTGAAAAAAATTGGCGATTTGATAGCAAATAAGCCAGAAAAAAACTATTTAAATTAGCTGTTCGTGGAATGCTTCCAAAAACTAAACTTGGAAGAGAGATGATAAAAAAACTAAAAGTTTATGCTGGCAGTGAGCATCCCTCATACGGCACAAATAGCTAAAAAGAAGGAAAATAATTATGGCAAAAGTTTATGCAACTGGTAAAAGAAAAAAACTGCCGTAGCAAAGGTTTGGATAAAAAGCTGGAAGCGGTAAAATCGTAGTAAATGGTATGGATCTTAATACTTGGCTTGGTGGACATGAAGCTATAAAGCTTTAAAAGTAATTCAGCCACTTCTAGTTACTAAACAAGAGAGTTTAATAGATGTAGTAGCTACAACTTTAGGTGGTGGTTATTCAGCACAAGCTGAGGCTTTAAGACACGGCATTTCACGTGCTTTAGCTGACATGGATGCTGATTTTAGAGCGGCGCTTAAACCAAAAAGGCTTGCTAACTAGAGATTCTCGTGTTGTTGAACGTAAGAAATTTGGTAGAAGAAAGGCTAGAAGAAGCCCACAATTCTCTAAACGTTAATGGTTTTTGCAAGTGCTTTTTGCATTTGCAAAATGTAGGTTATGTAAATTTCAGATTTACATTATTAATTAAATTAGAATTTAGAGTTGGTTTATATTTTTAGTTAAAAATGAAACCACTTTAAAATAAATCCTAAGAAAGGAATTCTAAATATGAAAAAAAGATTGCTTTTAGCTATGGTTGCCGCAACAGCGGTTTTTTTGCGTCTAACGCAGCATATAATTATGAAGTTACTCCAACTATTGGTGGTGTTCACCCAGAGGGAAATCTACGTGTAAAAGACCATAACTTCGTTGGTGTTAGAGCTGCTAGAAATCTTGAAGATTTTTTCTTTGATCAAGTAGAGCTTGGTGTTGATTACACTCAAAAAGCAAAAGAAAAAAACAGGTAGCTTAACAAGAGAAGGAAGAGTTCTTAGATATCATGCAAATCTTGTAAAAAGATATAGTTGATTTTAGATAAGTTAGTCTATATAGCTTAGTTGGTGCTGGTTATGAAGATGTTCCAGCTATTTTTTTGTTAAAAAAATGAAGATGAGCGGTTTTGGCCAATATGGTTTTGGCTTAAGATATCAAGTAACTGATAGATTTGCTCTTAAAGCAGAAGCAAGAGACGCTATCAAATTTGAACATGCTGATCATAACCTATTCTATTCACTAGGGCTTTGGTATCGGTCTTGACTCAAAAGCAGCTCCAGTTGTGGCAGCAGCTCCAGTTGCAGCAGTAGCTCCAGTAGCAACTCCAGTTCTTGATGATGATAATGATGGCGTGCCAAATGATATAGATCAATGCCCCTAACACTCCAGCTGGCGTAGTTGTTGATGAAAGAGGATGTGAAAAAAAGTTATCGTTCTTAGAGATCTAGATGTTAACTTTGCATTTGATAGCTATAAAGTTGCACCAAAAATATGCAGCTGAGATCAAAAAGTAGCTGACTTCATGGGCGAACACCCAGATTATAAAGTTGTACTTGCTGGCCACACTGATAGCGTAGGTGCAGAAGCTTATAACCAAAAAAACTATCTGAAAAAAAGAGCAAAAGCTGTAGCTGATGTTCTTGCTGGCTATAGCGTAAGCGAGGATAAAAATTTCAACAGTTGGCTACGGTGAGCTTAAACCAATTGCTACAAACAAAACTAAAGAAGGCCGCGCGCAAAAATAGACGCGTTGAAGCTACTTTCAATAAATAATCTTATTATTTAAAAGTTACTTCTTTTTAGGGGCTTAGCTTCGGCTAGGCCTTTTTTTATTTCTACGGAGAAAATGATGAAAAACCATACTTTTTGATTTGGACGGTACGCTTATTGATTCGACTTCTGCTATTTTAAAAAGGATTTGATAGAGCTTTCTTATCCCATGGTAAAAAAAGAGCCAGACCATAATGCATTAAAGTCTTTGGTTGGTCATCCGCTTGAAATAATGTTTGAAAGACTTGGTGCAAGCAAAAATTTAATTGATAGCTATATAAAAGAGTATAAAGCTTGCTACGAAAAAATTTATCTTGATGAGACGGTACTTTTAGATTATGCAAGTGAAGCATTGAAGGAGGCAAGTAGCTTTGCTGATGTTGGTATAGTTACTACGAAAAACTTCAAAAATTTTCTATTATCTTGCTTTGAGCATTTAGGAGTTATGAAATATATAAAAACTATTATTGGAAGAGACGATGTTGCTAATCCAAAACCAAATCCAGAACCTATAAAGTTTGGCTTTAGATAGACTTAATAAAGATAAAAAAATAATGCATTTATGGTAGGTGATACCATTATGGATCTCAATGGCTGCGCAAGCTGCTTTTTGTTACAGGCGTAGGTCTAACTTGTGGATATGGTCAAAAGAGTGATTTAGAGAAAATTTAGTAAACATATTTTCTCAAATCCATTTGAAGCCGTTAACTTTATAAAAGAGGTTTAATAATTTAATATCCCCAAACTGCCTATCCTTTTTAAAGTAAATTTAACCTAACGTTTAGCTTGCTTGGCTATAAAATTTATTCCAAAATTCTGTTGCTTTTTGTTTGGTATAAAAATCTTTTTAAAGTATTTATTATGAATTTTAAACATCTAAATTACTCTAAATAAATTGCTTAAAAACTTGCTTTCATAGTAAATTTATCTTATTTAAAAATATGAAAAATTGTCTAAAAAAATTAGCTAACTTCTAGGAGATCATAGATTTAAGACCCTAGCCACCTTTAGAGCACTTGCAAATGCAAAATGTAAGTTATATCCGCCAAGCATGGCAGTTATGTCCAAGACTTCACCAACAAAATAAAGTCCCTTAACGTTATAAAGCTTGTAAATTTTTCATCTAGAAATTCACTCTTTACGCCACCTTTTTGTAACTTCCGCTCTTTCAAAGCCAAATGTCCCAGCTGGGGCAAAGTCATAAGCAAAAAGCCTTTTTTTATGATTTGTCTCTCTTCATCGCTAAAATCCATAAAAAGCTCTATCTTTTAAGCCGAAAATTTTCTGTAAAAACTCTAGCACAAATCTCTTTGGTAAGGGCAAAACCGAACTAAGCTGCTTTTTGCCATTTATTAAAGTACTTTCTCATTAAATTTGGGTAAAAAAGTATACAAATTCGACCTTTTTGCCAAAATAACGAGGGCATTTAGTATCGCTGATGTGCTTATGCCCCTATGCGTAAAAAGCAGATTACCACTAAATTTATGGCTCTCATTTTTGCTATTTATCTTTACGTTGGCGTTTGAGGCTAACGCCACTAAGTTCTTTAAACCAAAAACTCATCTTTTTGCACGCTAAATCCAACAAGCGCAGGTGCAAGAGCTGATGTCTCAATACCAAAAATCATTTGCTATTTTTATAGCCAATATCACTTGCGCCAAGGGCTTTGTAGCTAGTCCACCACTTGCGATGACTAAATTTCTAGCTCTAAATTTCTCATCTTTTGTCAAAATTTCAAAAATTTTCATCTACTTTTTTTAGCGCCAAGAACCTCTTTATTGTAAAAAAATATCTGCATTTTGCCTTTTTTAAAAGTACGCTCAAGACGCTCTTTGCACCGCTATCGCAGAAAAAAATTGATTTTGCTTTTTGCTCACTAAATTTAAGCTCGCTAAAAATTTATAAAGTTTGATCTGGAGTCAGTACTTTTTAAAATTTGCTCTATAAATTTTGCTCGCCAAGGTAGTTTTTAGCGCTTATAAAGCGATTTGTGATGTTACATCTACCTCCACCGCTTGCTAGAATCTTCTTGCCAGCACTGCTATTTTTCTCTAAGATAGCAACCTTTTTACCCTTCAAATTTGCTCCCTAAAAATAGTCCACTAGCACCGGCACCAATGATGATGATGTCGTAGATCAAAACTTCAAGCTCTCTTTTAAAGCCGCCTCGCTTGTAAGACGGGAGTCAAAGTTTGATTACTTGATTTTTTTCTCGTTTTTGTAATAATCAACCACGCCTTTTTGGCTGTTTAGAAGCTCAATTTAATCTTGTTTCAGGGCTTAGGTAGATATTTTTTTAAAGAAATTCTTGGATCGCTTTAGGCTAAAAGAGCAAAAACAAGCCAGATCACGCAAAGCACCACGCAGATGATGGCGAGTACTTTAAAGCCAAAGGCGTGCAAGATATACCCACCAAATGCACCTCCAACAAAGCTTCCTAGATAACCAAATGAATTAAATACACCAAGAGCTGAGCCTTTTTGTGAGGATTTTACAAATTTTGTTGCGGTTGATTGCATGATTGGTTCGTGAAGGTTAAATCCTATAAAAAAATATAGCAACTCCCAAAACGAAGATAAAAAAAGCGTAAAACTAATGGCAAAAAAATAGTGTAGGTTAGAGCAAAAAGCAGCGTACCGGCTATCAAGATGACCTTGCTAAGTCCCTTGCCATCGCCAAGGGCGCCAGCTAGCCCCATAGCTAAAAAGCCAAGCACGGCGCCAAGCGTATAGACCTTGTAAAGCTCGCTACTTTCGTAACCATACTCTTTTACTAAAACGATAGGGATCACCAAAAATGCGATGCTTGCTAGCATCTTTTGCATAAAAAGAGGTGAAATGTATGATCATGTAGTCTTTTTTTGTAAAAACAGCTACCAAATGGCACTTTTTTTCACTTTTTGGCACTCACTTTTTATCTCTTTTGGCACAACGGTGTAAAGAAGTACAATGCAAAAGCAGGCTAAGGGCGGCACTTAGATAAAAAGAGACTTGAAAGCCCATAGTCTTTGGCAAGAAGCTACCTAAAGCACCATAGAAAGTGTGAAACTAAGCCCTATAAAAGCGCCCATTATCGCCATGGCTTTTGAGCGTTTTTTCTTCTGTTATATAGTCACTTATCATCGCAGTTGCAACTGCTCCGATAGCACCTACACCTTGTAAAAAAATCTACCAAATAGCATGGTAAAAATATCGCTTGTAAGTGCACAAATTATTGAGCCGATGATAAAAAAACTAAAAAGTCCGATCGTTAATGTTTTTGCGTCCTATCCTATCCGAGAGCGCTCCAAAAGGCACTTGAAATATCATTTGTGAGATCGCATAGACGCCTACTATTAGCCCTACTAAAAACTCGTTTGCTCCGCGTAAATTCAAGGCATAAAGGCTAAGCACTGGCAAAACTATAAAAAGACCTAAAAATCTGCTTGCTATGATAAAAGATAGTGGTAAAAACGCTTTTTTTAACATAAAAATTTTTCCTTATTTTTTTAAAAAGGACTAAGTTTATCATTTTAACGCTAATTTAAATTGAAAAATTTAATCTACTTTTTGTAAAATACGCCCAAAAAAATCAAGGAGCTCTTGCAATGAAGATCGTACTTGCGACATCAAATTTAGACAAAGTAAAAGAGATAAAAGAGTTTTTAAAAAGGCTATGAAATGTACGCTTTAAGCGAGGTTGTAAAAGCCATTTGAGATCGTTGAAGATGGTAGCAGCTTTCAGCAAAATGCGCTCATAAAGTCAAAGGCTGTTTTTGCAAAGCTTAAAGAGCAAGGGCTTTGAGGATGAGTTTATCTCGCTTAGCGATGATAGTGGCATCAGCGTGGATGCGCTTGGTGGCGAGCCAGGGATTTATTCAGCTCGCTATTTTTGACCTTGATGAAAAATGGTAAAGTATGTGGCAAAAACGCAAATGACGCAAACAATAGAGCAAAACTCATTAGCAAGCTAAAGGCGCTAAATTGAAAGAGCTCACCAGCTCACTACACCGCCTGTATCGCTATTAGCTCAGAAATTTGGCGACTACACAACTCATGGCTTTATGTATGGCAAAGCGATAGATGAGGAGCGTGGTACAAATGGCTTTGGCTACGACGCGCTCTTTATCCCAGATGGCTTTTACTAAAACGCTTGGCGAGCTAGATAATGAGACGAAGCTTAAACATTTCTCACCGTTCAAAGGGGCTTGAGCTTGCAAACTTTCGTGCTAAAAAAAGTCTAAAGAAAAACTTTAGTTAAGCTCTTTTTAGTCCTTTGTTGGCTCGCTCTAAAAAGATCCCGTGCGCGAGGATTTTGCTCTTTTCCATTTAGAAATTTCAAGCACTTTTTTTGTAGTTTTTGGGTAGCTTCATCCTTTTGATTAAGCTTTGCTAGGGTCGTTAGCAAGCTCTACTAAAAGCTCTGATCGCACAAGCTCGTTGCCACTTAACTCCGGCGTGATATCAAGTAAATTTGAGCGCTAAAAAGGTGGTTTTCGTGGGCTTTGTCAAAGTCGTTTTTTTAGGTAGTAGGCGCTAGCGATGCCTTTTATACAGATGAGTTCGTCGTTCATTGAGGCATTTGGCGCGTTGTCATAAATTTTAGAGCTTCTTGAAAATTAGCAAGTGCTTCGTCGTATCTGCCTAGCGCCTTTTGTGCCGCACCTAGGCTGTGATAAGAGCGAGCTAGTAGCAGCTTGCCGCTAACGTTTGCCGCAAGCTCCCAGGGCTCTTTGTGAGAGCTCTAACGCCTTTTGTGGCTCTTTATTTACCATGCACATGCTAGCGCCATTTATGAGCGAAGTGATCGCTTGCTCGGTGTTGCCCTCTTTTAAGCAGACATCAGTCGCCTGCTCGGTTAAATTATGGCGCGAGCCAAATTTCTATCGCTTTTATAAAACTCCCTCACGCTCTCTTGCACCAGCTCGTCGCAGCTACTTGCAAAAGAGGCAAATAGGCGCTAAAAATGGCAAAATATTTTCTTCATCTTTTTACCTTTAAAATTTCGCGCTATTGTAGCGATTAAAGGCAAATTTCTGTTCAGTATTGCCTCATAAATCATTATTATTTCTTGGCAAATAAACTTGTGACATTATTTTTTTATGTCTTCTTCTGGATTTTTCGATTTGAGTATCAATTATCTGCCCTCATTAGCGCCATGCAAAAATTTTCATACCCTATCTCTTCTGCGATTATATCTTTTAGATAAATATTTGTTATTTCATTGTATTCACTGGGAAATTTAACAGAAAAAAATAAGTCATTTTTTTCTTTTTACTTCCCATATTCTATATTTGACCTCTGATTTATCATCAATTTTTATATTCTTTTTGCCTTGATGAGAAATTTATTTATTTGCCCAGCCTTATCCCAAGTGGCAAGACTTTTATTTATATATACTTCATCCCATGTGTCAAAAAAATAGGAAAGTGCAATAAGAGGCTTCTAAATAAAAACTAAATAGATCATCGGCAATCAATCCTTCAAAAAAAGGTCGTCCTCCTTTTTTTCATCCACTTTAAATATTCTTTAATTGGTTCATAATTAGAAATCTCTTTAAATACCGAAAAATGCTTCTCTGAGTCTATAAAATCTAAAGCATGGCTCTTGAGTTTTAAAATTTTTCATTAGAAAATTTCATCATATAAAAAAATAGAATCTATTATAAAAAAAGAGTTAATGCTTCTACCTCTTTTTCATTCGGTCTTTGCTTGCCATTTTTCAATCATTGTTGCTCTTTTTGCGTTTTTCTTGCCAGGCGCTAATCCATCCAAGTTTTTTTAAATTGGTTGCTATATTTTCCTAGATTTAAATATGTTGATTATACCCAAAACAGCTAACTTAATAATGTATCGTTGTACGCTTTAGAATAAATTTAGGCACTCAAATTTTAGCGACAAAATTAAACCCTAAAAATTTGAAAAGCTTATTTCTTATACAGCCTATCTCAAATTAAAAAAATAGAATCTGAGAGAAAATTCATCGTGCGTTGTCAGGAGGTAAATTTAATTTTCTGTCGCCGGCAATCGATATGCTACTTATCTGTGTTAGTGCTATCTGCTTTTTTTGTCTTTCTTGTTAGACTTTGTGCCGGACATATCCAACTTTATAATTAATTGCACCCCGTCTCTTAAAAATTAATATTAACTTTGCTAAAAATCACTAAAATTTTAAGGAGCCCAAATGTCAAATATCTTAATCATAGGCGCGGGCGGCGTGAGCCAAGTCGCGACCGTAAAATGCGCGATGAACGCAGACGTTTTTACAAAAATCACCCTTGCAAGCCGCACCAAAAGCAAGTGCGACGCGATCGCTAAATTTGATAAAAGATCGCCCTAGGGCGTGCAAATTGGCACCGCCCAGATCGACGCGGACGACACCGACGCGGTCGTAAAGTTTAATCAAAAAAACGGGCGCCGAGCTACTGCTAAACGTCGCGCTGCCGTACCAGGGACCCTAACGCTGATGGACGCGTGCTCTCGCGCCGGTATCCCATACATCGACACCGCAAACTACGAGCACCCAGACACCGCCAAATTTGGAATACAAGCTGCAGTGGGCGAAGGACGGCGAGTTTAAAAGCCGCAAACACGATGGCGCTTCTTGGCTCTGGATTTGATCCGGGCGTGACGAACGTATTTTTGCGCCTACGCACAGCAAAAATTTATTTGACGAGATCCACGAGATCGACATCCTAGACTGCAACGCAGGCGATCACGGCTATCCGTTTGCGACGAATTTCAACCCAGAAATCAACCTGCGAGAAGTAAGCGCAAAGGGTCGCTACTGGGAGCGTGGCGAGTGGAAAGAGACCGAGCCGATGGAAATAATGTTCAAATGGAACTACCCAAAAGTAGGCGTCAAAGACAGCTACCTGCTCTATCACGAGGAGCCAGAAAGCCTCGTTAAAAAAACATCAAGGGGCTAAAGCGAATCCGCTTTTTTTATGACGTTCGGACAGAGCTACCTAACTCACATGAAATGCCTAGAAAACGTCGGCATGCTGCGCATCGACGAGGTAGAACACAACGGCGTAAAAATCGTGCCGATACAGTTTTTTTAAAGACCTTGCTGCCTGATCCCTGCGTCCTAGGCACTCGCACGAAAGGTAAAACCAACATCGGCTGCGTAATACGTGGCCTAAAAAGACGGCAAAGAGCGTCAAGTCTATATCTATAACGTCTGCGACCATGAGGCTTGCTACGCCGAGACGGGCGCGCAGGCAGTGAGCTACACGACGGGCGTACCCTGCGATGATCGGCTCGATGATGGTAGCAAAGGGCATTTGGAGTGGCAAGGGCGTCTTTAATATGGAGAAATTTCGACGCTAAACCTTTCATGGATGAGCTAAATAAGCAGGGCTTGCCGTGGGAGATGATAGAAATGAAACCTGGAGAAAGATACGAAGTTCAAATTTAGGCTTGTCTCGCGAGCGCTTTTTAAATGATTTTTTTGCTTCACCTTGCTCGCAACTACAAGCAGAACGTAAATTTCGCCCTGCGACAGACTATATGTCTAGTCTTGGGACGAAAATTACTTCAAAAACATTTAAAATCATCTTACGATACTTTGCCTTTATAATCTTGCATTTAAATTTTACTCGGTCACGTATTTCATATACGCTTCCGTCGTAAAATTTAAATCCGTCTTGATTAAGGCAAAAAAATACCGCGCCTTGCTCTGCCGCATTAAAAATTTCTAGTTTAAATTTTCACCCCACTTGCATTCAAACTTTATGTCAAATTGATTTAAGCTTCCACGCCAAAAAGCGTTTAAATTTAGCTACAATCGCGCAAATTTTATCAATGAAACTTTGAGTAAACTTTAAAGCTCTCAATCTCCAGTCGCCCAAACTCTGTACCCGCTCAAATAATAACAAAAGGAAAAAAATTTGAAACTCCAAAAACTTCGTTATCTTTTTTTAGTCGTGCTAAGCGCGCTTGCTGCGTATTTTAATAAATAAATTTAGCCTTGCGAATTTGACTCAAATTTTAATCAAATTCGCAAATTTCTGGGTCGCCAAAACCAAAAATCAAACTGACGCCGCCGGCTAGGTCACTTTCGCTTTTTTTATCTGCCGTAAATTTATCCTCACCTGAGCCCGTATGTTAAAAATCTAAGCTAAATTTAGGGAGAAAATATGAAGCAAATCACGATGCAAGAAGCCCTAGATGCGGTAAGCGCGCGATGCTGTAAGGGTTATCGCTACGAAAACGTCGCGCTAAGCGATGAGATAGTGCGCCCATCTGCGAGGTAAAAGGCCTCGTAAATATGGGCTTTGCGGCTACGGCTATCACGGACGCGTCGTTTGAGTATTTAGCCCGTTTGCCTAAGCTTTCGTATTTATCTTTAGAAAATAGCGAAAAAATAAGCGGCGAGGGCTTTAGATACTTTGCGTGGCACGCTAAGCTAAAGCACATCGATATCCAAAACGTCGGCATTACCGACAAGGGATTAAAAGGCGATCGCGCAAATTCTAGCCTAAAAATCTTTACGCATCGTAGATACGCGCGTTAGTTTTGCCGGGTTGTTAGCCGTAGCGGACACAAAAATCCTATTTCATATCGGCGGCGAGCGCTTTAGCAAGGAGCAGATCGCTAACGTGAGCAAGCGCAAAGAGATTTTCAAATCAGCAAAAACAGGCCGGATCCGTAGGGATGCTGCTGCGGCGCAAAGCGCGCTTTTTGGAGTTTTTTTCGCGGCTATGAGCGAATGGGAAAAATTTGCCGCCCGCAAGGCTTGCGATGAAAATAAGGACGAGGCGAGGCGTATGCTTGATGAGCTCTTTTGCTAGATACTGCACGCCCGCCAAGCGTAGCGGTTATCGCCGCGAGTTCGTATGGTTTTCGCAAGCAGACGGCGGCACCTACGGCGGATACGAGCTAACGGACGTTGAGAGCGAAACGAAAAATAAATTTTACGTCTATGCCAAAGACGGCTACGGTTTTGCGCGGCGTTTTTTTGCTCATACGCAAGGACGGACGCTGGCTCGTAGATAAGCAGCAAGACATGGACGGCGGCTGGATGCGGGTTATAAAATGCGCTAGGCGGTTTAACTCGGGCGCTTTTTTGGCGTTTGGCGCCTCAAATTTCTGCTTTAGAAATTTTAGAAAATTTCGTATTTTGAGAGCTCGTATTTGTCGTATATCACAGCGTTATCATCGCCGCTAGGCTGCATGAGGCCATATGCTAGCCTGCCTTTTTAAATTTTATGTTTGAAACACTAATTTTTGTGCTTGGCGTCTATCTCGGGGATGCCGATTTTGTCGATATCTTTAAAATAGAAATTTCGTATTCTTACCGCCTTTTTGTATGAAAAATCCGTCATCTTCGATTTTTTTCGGCATCACAGAATAAGAAACTAGGATAAAGAGGTAACTTCGGCGCAAGCTAACTTACTGGCGCCGAAGTTGAAAGTTATTTTATCACTGCTTCAAAGCCAACATCTACATCTGGATAGCTTTTTTTCCACCATGAAATGGCTTGGCGGCAGCGGCAAATTTATCAAAGCTTTCATTTAGCTTCAAATCATTTACAAGATCAACCGAGAAATTTTGCTACTAGCTTGCCATTTTGCACTTCATATTTTGTTTTTAAAGAAATTTTTGAATTGCCGTTTATGCTAAGCTCAACATCTATTTCTCCGGCCTTATCGTCGCCATTTACTGCTACGATCTTACCATCTACTGCCTTGGCATCGAAAAATAATGCCAATCCTTTTTATCGCGGTCAGGCAGCTTTGTATCGATATCTTTTGGCTCAAAGCTTAAATTCAAAGCTCTTTAAAAAAATCAGCAAAATTTGCATTTTTCTTGACTTTTTAAAATTTATCGTCTTAAAAAGTACCTGGTACGGCTGTTTTTATTTGCTAGCTTGTAACCAGTAAATGTTACCTTTGGTTCACCTTCTACGCTAAATGCAAGAGCTGAAACTGCAAAAAAATGAAGCTGCTAAAGCAACAGAAGTAAGTTTGTTCATAAAGTATCCTTTTTTTATAATATTGATAATAAATATCGCAAATTATATACCCACTTACTTCAAAAAAAGACTTAAAATCTCTTTTTAATTAATGAATAAACTTAATAGCTTCTTACTCTGGATCATCGCTAAAATCGTTATCCCTAAAGATCGCATAAAAATTTATGAGCCAAAAAAACAAAAAGCGATTGCTATGAGTGTTGCTGGTAAATGAATGTAAAAAGCCACTCCAAAAAAATAAGCCAGAAATCCTCTACTAACGCCAGCTAAAAGAACTAAAATAAAGGCAATTTTACTAAGGCGTAAAAACTCAAGCTCTTGCCCGCTGTGACGAAGTCCTGCGACATTAAATATAAGCATTACGCTAAAAATCACTGCATTTATCGCTATTAGATGTATAAAAATTTGTTTCAAGATGGAGCTCAAAAATACCGCTAAAAGCCGATGCCTAAAAAAACCAAGTGCTAAAAAAATAGCTGCATAAAATAGTATAAAATCACAAAGCTATGCCTAAAAAGCTCTTTATAGTGCCACTCTTTAAGCTTTTGCAAGTACTGCACTTCCACAAGCTATCGCAGCATAATAGACACCTAAAGCTTGCTTCAAAAAAATATATTTAAAAAGCAAAAAGCACAAACGCAGCAAATAGCGATATTTTTTTATAGATAAAATTTGGCACAAAAAAACAGCTTCATCCATACCTTTTTCTCTTTTTAGCGCTTCTTTTTCCAAGTACAACACTAACGCGGTACGAGATGAGTAAAATAGCGATCACGTGGATAAAAACTTGTAAATTTAAAAATTTCTTTCGTTGCCACTTATTAGATAATACATTTCAAAGCCTAAAAATACCAAACAAAAAAAGCCAAGCACGCCAAATTGATCATCATTTTTATCTCGCCAGATCATATAAACACAAAGCAAAAACCAAGTAAAGCCAAAAAGAGCGATAAAGCAGTGTGCTAAAAATAGGCTAAAAAAATGCCAATATAAAGCTTATGAAAAAAAGAGTGAAAATAATATATAGGCGTGTATTTTTAAAGATGCTTGAAAAATTTGTCCAATCAGTTAGTCCAGTTAGCAAAAAAATCCAGCATAAGCAAGCGCTAAGAAAAAGTTGCAAAAATATAAACTTTATGCAAACTCACAAAATCAGTTGGAGTAAAAAAACACTAGCACCAAGCACCGCACAGGCGGCACTCATTAAGAAAAAAATATCCTCATAGGATGAGTAAAAAAAGTTATTAATCATAATAAATTTGACCTTTGAAATTTTCATCTATCATCTTGCTAATAAACGTAAAATCACGCTCTTTGAAATCTTTGTCTATTTCAAGTTCTCTTTGTATGACCGCGCCTTTACTTGATAGGAAATAAATTCTATTTGACATTTTCACAGCTTCCATTCTATCGTGCGTGACGAGAACTACGCTCATACCTTCACTTACTCTTTGGCCAATAATCTCAATTAAAAATTTCTTTCATATCATAATCAAGTCCAGAAAAAAAGGCTCATCCATTAAAAGTAGATCAGGCTTTGTCACGACCGCTCTTACAAAAAGCTACCCTTTGCCTCATACCGCCGCTTAGTTCGCTTGGGTATTTTTAAAGTGTCCTTTTGACTTAGTCCAACCTTTTTAAAAAGCTCTAAAACAGCGTTAATGTCTGGTTTATCCATAACCAAAAGCACATTTTTCAAGAGCATTTTTTTCCATGTAAGCAGACGATTTTCTTGAAAAAAATATGTCATCTTTTTTTAAATTTATTAGTAAATTTTCCCTTTTCTAGGCTCATTTAGTCCGCTAATAAGCCGAAGTATCGTCGTCTTGCCACATCCAGATAGCTCAAAAAGCGTCACTACCTCGCCACTTTTTTTACATTTAGGCTAAAAATTCCTTACGACCTTATCTCTTAAAATTTCATACTCTACATTTTTTTAAGTTCAAGCATCATCTTCTCCAAGGCATCAGAGCTATTTTTTTAATGGCTCGATGATGAGGTACTCAAAAAGCATGATAAGAGTGATGCTTAAAAGAACATACGCCATTACCTCGGTTGTTTCAAGCATTGCTCTTGCATTTGCTATCTTTGCTCCCATGCCGTTATTTGCGCCTAGTAGCTCAGCCATTATTACTATCTTTACGCCCATTGCAACAGCTACGCTAACAGAGCTTATGATATAGCTTGTAAGATGTGGGATATAAAGGTGTTTTTATCTTTTTTTAAAAAGCCCTAAATGATAAGCATCAAACATCTCTTTTAGCTCCTCGTCTACGCTACTCATAGCAACTGCTGAGCTTGCAAAAAGTAAGCGGTAAAACGGTTATAAAAGATAGTAAAAAAACGGTGCTAAAATTTCCAAATCCAAACCAAAAAAATAGCAAGTACTATCCAAATAATTGGTGGCATTGACAAAAAGCAAGGTGATAACAGGCTTTAAAAAGGCCGCAAAAGCTTTTTAAAACTACCTGCTATTAGCCCTAAAAATATACCAAAAAAATGTTGCCGAGCAAACTCCAATCAGTGATCTGCAAAGCGTTATATTTATCTCACTGTTTTTTTATAATCTTTTTAAAATTTCACAGGCTTTTTAAAAAAATACATCTTTTTGGTGACGGAAGCAAGAGTGGGGAGCTAAACTCGCTTCCCACTTGCCAAATGGCTAAGATCAAAAAAACTACGGCAAATCCGCTAAATCCACCCCAAAAAAATAGTCAATTATTTTTTTAAAAAGCTTGAGCGATCTTTTTTTAATGCCATCAATTAGTATCATAAAAATAGACCTTTATCAGGCATCTTGCCACCTAGAAATTTCTGGATTAAACTGATAAATTTCTTCAAAAAAACGCCATGATCTCATTTTTGTAGTTCATTTGCTTTTTGTTACTGTTAGATTTGCCTTGTCAAAAGCATTTGCGAGTGCTACTTCTGGAGCTGGCAAGTAGCTTTGAGCCTATCTTTGCTGCACTTTGTTTGTTCTCAAGTATCCATGAAAGTGCATTTTTAAGATCGCTATGAAGCGTATCAAATAGATTTAAGTTTTTTTCTCGTAAAAGCCTCTTTCTACGATAATGCCAGCCATTGGAATTATCGGTTTTTGTACCAAAGCTCTCGCCCCAAATTTTTGGAAAATCAACTGAATAATGCACGCTAACGCCTGCTTTTTTTACCACGCAAAATAGTCGCTTCGCCAAGAGGTTGTGGGACTATTAAAAATGTCAAAAATCTTTTTGTAAAAATAAAAAGCAGAGCCTCAGGCGGCGTTGCTGTATAGGTAATGTCTATTTTGCTAACGTCTATGCCTCGTTTTTTTGCAAAGCGCTCTTAAGACAAGATCAGGCATATCGCCACGAAAACGGCATGATTAGCTTTTTGCCCTACAAAATCCTCTAAAGTCTGATCTTTTCATCCTTAACCATAGCGTTCATAACGCCAAGAGTCAGCAAATTTAACATCGCAAAATCAAGCCCTTGGTTTCTCAAATTGCAGCGACATTTGATGGCGACATCGTGACTTTAATATCCCCACTAGCGACGCCTGCACGAAGCTGATCTGGTGTTTTCCAGATGTTTAGGCTTACATCATAAGTTTTATTTAACTCCCTTGCAGTGCAGCAACTGCCATGATAACGCTTTGGGATTGCTGGCGCGCCCTCACATAGTAAAGCTCTCTTTTGCAAATAAATTTGGCGCAAATGCGCTAACGCCTAAAGCTGTGCTAAGTCCTAAAATATTTTCTTCTATCTAGCATCTTTTTTTCTCCTTTAAAAACTGCTGTGAAAGCTAATGAAAAATGTTCTGCCAGGGGCATGAACGACTACCGGATCAGGGTGCTGCTACGTGATCACCACTGATAAATTCTGCATAATCTTTATCAAATCAATTTGCTACACCAAATCTTATACCGACTTTGTTTTTTTAAACTCTACGCCGCCATAAAGATCAAGCAAGCCAAATCCTTTTGCGGCCTCTTTTTTGTCGATACCTAGACCATTTTGCTTGCTAAAATCGCCTCTAGTTTGCTTTGAAACTAGTCTTAGTGCAGTGCCTAGGTTGTAGCTACCAAAGCTTGCATAGTCTTTGTAGTCAAATGCAAAAATTTGCCTCAAAAAGGCCTTATTTGATAAAAGCGGTCTGCCATCGGTTTTGTTTTTGTCCGTAGTTGTAGTAAAGTGAGCTTTTTAAGCCAAAGTGCCTTGCAAAGCTATATTCTGTATTGAAATTTACACTATAAAGCGTTGCATCAACGTTTCTTGAGATGACGGCATTTTTATTTAGTGGCATTGGGGCTTTTTGAGTGGCGTCTATCAAAAAAATAATCAAATTTCTTTAACGCTATCAGCGATGAAATGTCCGCTAAAAACCAAATGCATCTTTGTTTTTGTAGAGAGTTTAGGTATTCTTTGTAAAACTGGCTACCAACTTTAAAAGCCAAGAATCGCTCTATTGTGTCTTTCTGGCTCTAAATTTGGATTTGCTATCCAGCCGTTATCGCCTGCGCCATAAAGTGCGTTAAAACGCTCCATATTGCTTTGGCAAGCGAGATAAACTCTCAAGTTTTTGCAAAAGTAGCTATCCTTGTCGTTTGGTGTAAATTTATATTTTAAACTTGCACTAAAGGCGTCTTTTTGATCTTATCGCTTACGTCTTTACCATAATTTTACGAAGTAGCCCGCGAGTCGTGCTAATATCTGGATTTGGTGCAGAATATTTAGTATCAAGTCCGTTAAGCTTGCTTCTTTGCTCTTCATATTTTAAGGCAAGAGAAGCTTCGTTTGCTTCATTAAATTTATAAGCAAGTGTGTCAAAGAGCATAAATTTATCATTTCTAACATCAGCAAATCTGTATCCGTTAAAGACCCAGTTATTGCCTTGCTTCATGTATCTTTTGCCGTCATGTTTATCTTTTTCAAAGCCAGCGCCTATTTGATTGTGAAAGCTTGAAAAATCAACATCATACTTTAATGTGCCTCAAATATATTCCTTTTTAAATCCACTTTCACATTTGGAGTGGCATCTCTTAGATGAAAATTATCAGCTTTTCGCTCAACCTTTTTTTAGGATAAGTTCGAAATTTAGCGTATTTGAAAGATCTTCTTCGCCTAAGCGAATATTTAGTTTGCCAACTTTTCTTGTCGTTTTAAAAGCATCCATCGTATGTTCTGGCTGCTTATCTTTATCAATATTATCCCTTAAAAAAACGTAAGCCCTAAGCTCGCTAAGATCATTTGGCACGAAGCCTAAGATAGCGCTTTGGCCTTGCCTATTGTAGCCATAGTCCCATCTTTTGCCACTTCCATCTTTATAATTATTTGCTTTGGTGAAATGTGCATTTAAAATGGTGTAGTAAATTTGCGCCACGATATTTAAAAAGCGATGAGTTGTAAAAAGCTTTTTGCCATACATTCCAGCCGAAATATGAAACATATCAGCTGAGTTATCAAGCAAATTTGTAACAAAATGGATATTCGCTTCTTTGAGTGCGGTCAAATTGATTTTTCCACAAAGGCACTTTTGTGCAACGTTTGGCGTGATGACTGGTGGCGGTGCAAATTCTCTAATAGGCTTTATAATGTCTCAAATTGCTTCATTTGCTAGAAGCAGTGATGAAAGAACTGCTAGGGCTTAAAATAGGCCTCATGTAAACTCCTTTTTAAAGATATAATTATGATTTCTTTTTATCATAATTGTAGTAGTAAAACCCTTTATAAAAAGTTGATGTAAGTCATCTTTTAAATTTCTAATCCACATTTACGAGCTTATTGTAGATAAAATGCTTGATTTTTATTTTTTTGCAAGAGTAGCTAAATGGTGTAAATTTAATGTGAAAGATGTATAAAATTTTGATAATTGTTATATAAAAATTACTTTAGATCATGGATTGATTTAGTTAGGCTCTAAAAATTATTAAGCCTATCTCTTAGCTCTTTTTGAAATGGTACATTTCGAGAGTTCATATTTGTCAAAAATGATGATCAAATCATCACCTAGTGGTTGCACTAACCCAAAGCAAGCATCTCTATCAAGACGGTTTTTTTCTTAATTTTACACTCAAAGTTTCGACTTTTTTTCTTATCGCCAAAACTCTTAATGGCGATCTCGTCGATATCCTTAAAGTAAAATTTTATACTTTTTGAGCCTTTAGTGATAATAAATCCATCATCTTCAATACGTAAAAAGTTGTTTTGAAAAATTTTTCTAACACAAAAGAACGCTGAGAGAGCGCCAATGATGATACCAAAGAGAGACGCTGTGCCAAGAGCTAGATAAAAGTAGCCAATGATGCTAAATATAAAAAGTCCAGCTCCAAAGGCTAGCGCCCAAAATACATCTTTTTACTCTCTTTTGTTATCATCATTTTTTTCCTTTTTAAGCTAAAATTCCAGCACCATTTATCGCTTGGCTGCGCTCTTTTGCATAAATTCTCTCGCCATTTATCACGTCATATTTCCAGATCGGCGCATTTGCCTTAAAGTCCTCGACAAACTCGTTTATAAGCCTTAGCGCAACCTTTCTTTGAGGGCTCACAACGCCTGCAACATAAGAGCTCGTATGCACTGCCACATCGCCTTTTGAGTGAGCAAAGAGTACGTAGGCATTTTTCTTTTTGGCTCTGCTCTTCCCAAGCTTCTAGCCATTTTTGAGGATCGGCTCATAAATATCAAAGCTAAGCGCCGAAATGCCACCTTCCTCTCTTACGATCCCAACAAAAAGTGATGAGTGCACCGCAGTTTTTTTATCTTTAAAGCGTTCATACCACTCGTTTGTGATGCTTTTGAACGTCCAAGCTTCCATTATAAATTGCATCTTAGCCCCCACAAACTGGTGGCAAAATAGAAATTTTATCGCCTGATTTAAGAGCGAAATTTATATCGCTTACGATCTCGTCATTTACGGCAACCGCACAGATATTTAGCCATTTTTTTAAGCTCTTCTTTTTGGCTTAAAGCCTCTTTTTATCTCGCCCTAAATTTTTTTGCCTCTACTTTTTATATTTTTCAAGCCCGATAGACCTAAGAAATTCGATCTCTATCACGTTTTATCCTTTGAGATTTTTGCTGATTTTACTTAAAAATAAATTTAGATATACTTATTTAAAAATTTAAAAAGCGAGCAAAAAAATGAACGAAATTTAAAGAGCATAAAAACCCCAGCCTACGTTTGTGAAGAGGCAAAAGTACGTAAAAATCTAGAGCTTTTAAGGTACGTAAAAAGAGCAAAGCGGAGCCAAAATTTCTAGTCGCACTCAAAGGTTTTGCATTTAGCGGAGTGATGGATATGGTTGGCTCTTATCTTGATGGTGCGACTTGTAGCGGACTTCACGAGGCAGAAATCGCAAAACGAATACGTAAAAAGGCGAGATTCATACTTATAGTCCAGCCTTTAGGGATGAGGATTTCGATGAAATTTTCAAGAATCTCAAAGCACATTACATTTAACTCTTTTTGCGCAGTGGCAGAGTAAGGGTATTGCCCTAGAAAATGGTATCATCTGCGGCCTGCGCGTAAATCCTGAAGTCTCACTAGCCCCAACTGACAGCTATAATCCATGCGGCAATTTAGCAGGCTTGGCATCACAAGAGAATACTTTAAGCCAGAGCTTCTTGATGGCATTAGTGGGCTTCATTTTCACGCACTTTGCGAAGAGAGTGCGAGTAGCTTACAAACCGTGTTAGAGGCATTTGAAGAGAAATTTGGGGAGTTTATCCCAAGGATGAAGTGGATAAATATGGGCGGTGGCCACCATATCACAAGGGCTGATTACGACGTGGAGCTGCTTATAAAGATAGTTAGAGCGCTTCCGCGAGAAGTACGGCGTAGAGGTCTATCTGGAGCCTGGTGAGGCGGTTGGTTGGCAGACTGGCTTTTTGATAAGCAGCGTACTTGACATCGTGCATAACGAAAAAGATATTGCTATCCTTGACACTCGGCCGAGGCACACATGCCTGATACCGTGCTTATGCCTTACCGTCCAGCCGTTAGGGGCGAGAGTGAAAATGGCAATTTGCTTATAGATTTGGCGGCAATACCCTGCCTAGCTGGCGATATAGTAGGGCTTGAAGCGGGCGATGCGGAGTATAAAGTGATAGCAAGCTAAAAATCTATGACCGAGTCATCTTTGAAGATCAAATTCACTACACTATCGTAAAAAAATACGACATTTAACGGCATAAAACTGCCTGATCTACTGCTTTTTAAAAAGAAAATGGCGAGATAAAGATGATTAGAGAGCTAGACTACGAAGAGTATAGGCGTAGAAACTAATAGCTGGTGTTGCGGCTAGTTTCTGGCTGCTAAATACTAAAAAGCTCATTTGTATTTATATCTATGTAATTTCTACAGATTAGTATCCATAAATTTCTGGCAATTGGTTCTATCTTTTGAGCTTTTTCTGCCAGTTGTATTCAGTCTCATTTGCGATATTTTGAGCTAATTCTTTACCAAAATGATCACTTATGAAGCCAAGAGCCATATCCATGCCGGCGGCCACGCCTGAAGCCGTGTAAAGATTTATCATCTTTTTACCCACCTGGCGTGTGATTGCCATTTTACGGCATCACGGTACTGTTTTACCCATTCAAACGACTTTTTATTTGATGTGGCTTTTTAGCCCATCAAGCATTCCAGTGCAAGCTAGCAAAGCTGAGCCAGTGCAAACACTAAGGCAGAAATTTGAAGCCAAAACACACTCTTTAAGATGTGATATAAACTCGTTGTCTTTTACTAAAATCCTTGTGCTCTGACCACCAGGTACCAGCAAAAATACTATTGTTTGGTAAATTGACCAACTTTTTTTGTTCTTACTTCAAATCCTTGCTTGCTTTTTTTATTACTTTACTATTAAACGATACAAAATTTGGATTTATTCCAGGTACTCTTGCTAAAAACTCTACAGGATCCCATGAGATCAAGTGTCTCGTAATCATCAAAAAGAAGACAAAATAGATTCATTGCTCTGCCTTTTTGGATAGAAAATTTCAAAAATACTTTGATATTTTAGTTTAAATTTTTAAGAAATAAAGGGAAAAAAATATAAATTTTAAAGAATTTTTATCTAAAAATTGAGATAACTGAAAATTGTTTTTTAGAAATTTAGATAATAAATTTTTTAGGTATATTCTAGTAGAAAATTAACAAAACTTAAATATATTTTATTAAATTATTAGTAATTTTTACTAAGGTTTACTTGTGATTAGCTCTGATATAATAGCAACCAAAAACAGCATAACTATGTGATTTTAGCATATTTAACTAAAAAGCTCAAATCATTAAGTTTTATGCAAATAAAGGAATAAAATGACGAGATTCTTACTCTACTTTTTACATTGTCTGTTGCAGCAATGGCCATTGAGGACCAACTGGCGTCAATCAATTTGACAGCACCATTTGGGCAGCACAGAGGATAGAAAAATATCAAGCCTTATGAGCATAGCTGTATCCGATATTTACTTTTTATCCAAGGTAACGACTACTTTGCCATAGGTGCGCTCTGTATTATCCTTGCGGTCATCGGTGCGTTCGTGCTACACTTTTTGATCATCAGACCAAAACACTTCAGTCACGATGGCAAAAAGTATATGCTTTCTCAATGATTGAGCGTGTAGCTCACGGTCTAGCTGCGATCTCTTGGATGGTTTTTGGTTCCAACTGGTATCATCATCATGTGGGGTGCAGAGCTTGGCGGTGGAACATTTGTGCGTTTCTGTAGATACTTGCACGATACAGCAACTGTGATCTTTGCTGTTTCTGTGCTTCCTATGTTATTTACCTGGACAAAGAGAATGCTTCCGGCAATTTATGATATCAGATGGATGATGATAGTTGGTGGCTATTTATCAAAAGAAAAAGAGACCTGTTCCGGCTGGTAATTTAATGCTGGTCAAAAAGCATGGTACTGGATCGCTATCCCTGGTGGTATCGTGATGATCATCACTGGTGCGATTATGTATTTCTTAGACTTCAAAGAGCCAGCAGTTGCTACATGGCTTGGCATAACACAGATCGACCTTTTTAAGATATAGCGTAGTTATACACAACTGCCTTGGTATAGTCTGTGCAGTATTTTTTTCCTAGTTCATATCTATATGGCAGCTATTGCTATTCATGGTGCTATTTGGTCGATGATTACTGGATATAAAGAGGAAGAAGAAGTTTATGTTCTTCATCACTACTGGTATCAAGAGCTCGTTAGAGAGAATAAAATTCCAGTATCTGATTATGAAAAGTCTTATACAAATTTGAAAATAATTAACTTTACTCTGACCTTGCTAGTAAGCGAGGTCAAAGCCTCTTTTATCTCAAATTTATACATTAAAGATTTCTTTAAAATAATTAATATTTTTGGCTATAATCCAAACTAGTTTCAAGGTTTGAAATACTAATTGCAAAAGGAAAAAAATCATGACAACAATTGATTGTAGAAATTTAGAATGTCCAAAACCAGTCATAATGACAAAAATGCACTTGATGGTTTAAGCGAAGGCGAAAGCTTAGAAATTTTGGTAAAATGCACTAGCCCCAAAAAGAAAAATATTTCAAGATTTTTTAAAAAAATCAAAATATAAACTTTAGCCTAGAAAGCAATGGCAATGAGACTAGAAATTTTAGCTACAAAAGACAAAAAAATGCGCTTGAGCTTACAAATTTTGATGAGTTTGTTTGCGATATCACACCAAAAAGCGAAAAAAAGTGCTCTATCTAAACGACGAGCGCGCAGGAAGTGGTGAAGTAGGAATAAATTTACTATCAAAATTCTTAGGAGCATTTCTTCAAGTTGAGAAAAAAACCAAAGATAATAATCTGCGTAAATAACGCTGTAAAGATGACTGCAAACCGCTCACACCCAAGCTTTAAGCCGCTTAAAGATCTTGAAGCTGCTGGTGTTAGAAATTTCTAGCTGCGGAAGCTGCTTGGAGGCTTATAAGCTAGTAAGTGATCTTGCGATTGGCGAAATTTCAAATGCTTATGAGATCATCGACATACTCTCAACTCACGAGCAAATCAAATTATGATCTACCACGACAAAAAGCTTACGCAGTTCGTTAGAGCCGCTGGTTGAGCTGCTAAGCTTGACCCGTCGGGTCTAAACAAAACGATTAGTAGTTTAAATTTATCTCATCCAAATCTGCTCTCAAGCACCAATTCTAATGAGGATGCGAGTGTCTTTAAAATTTCAAATGACCTTGCATTGGTTCAAACGCTTGACTTTATAACGCCTGTGGTAAATGATCCATTTATCTACGGTCAAATCGCTGCTGCAAATAGCCCTAAGCGACGTCTTTGCAATGGGTGGTGAGGTGATAAATGCTCTAAATATCGTAGGCTTTGATAGCTGCAACTTGGCACCTGAAATTTTAGGAGAAAATTTTACAAGGTGGAGCCGATAAAGTAAAAGAGTGTGGTGGCATTATAGTTGGCGGGCATACGATCGAGACACAGCAGATGTATTATGGGCTTAGCATTACTGGAAAGGTGCATCCTGATAAATTTTGGGCAAATAATACAGCTATAAATGGCAATGTTTTGATACTTATAAAGCCCCTTGGAAGCGGTATTTTTAAGTACAGCGATAAAGGCTGATTTACTAAGCATAGATCAGATAAAAAGAGGCTGTAACTATCATGGCGCAGCTAAATTCATACGCCGTAAAAGCGCTTGAAGGTATCAAAGTCTATGCGGCTACTGATGTGACTGGATTTGGCTTTTTGGGGCATTTAAGCGAAATGCTAAATGAAAAAGATCAGTTTTGAAATTTATGAAAAATGTGCCAATCATTGCAAGTGCAAAGGAATTTGCAGATATGGGCATCATTTCAGAGGGAAGCTATAAAAACCGCGAATTTGCAAAGCATTTTATAGACAAGGAAGCTGATATTTTACTATTTGACGCACAAACTTCTGGTGGGCTTTTTGCTTGCAGTTGGTGAAAAGGACGCGATGCTTGCAGTAAAACGCTTAAAAAGAAGTAGGTTATGAAAGCTCGGCTATTGTTGGCTCTGCGGTGCCAAAGAGCGAGTTTGGTATATTTTTTTAAGATAAATTTTTAAAAATAGCATGCTATTCATTGCGTTAATGAAATCTTTTTAATTTACTTAACCATTCTATAATTTCAAAAAACTACAAAGGAGAGATGATGAATTATCTTGAAATTTTAGAAATTTCGTCATGCTTGCAAGGTTTTTTGACGAAAGCAAAAATCGGTGCTGGAGAGTTTGATTTTATACTAGAAGCTGGTAGGTTAAGCCCCAGCTCAACTGGTCTTGAGCAGTGGGATATCTTAGTAGTTCAAAATAAAGAGCTTAGAGAAAAAAATAAAAAGCTCTTTCATGGAATCAAGCGCAAATCACATCTTGCTCGCATTTAGTTGTTATTTTAGCTAAGATCGAAGAGGTAAAATCTGGAAGCACATACGTTAATAAAATGATCGCTAGAAATACCAATAAAGATCCTGAAGCCATTGCTGCAAGGCAAAATTTCTACCATGACTTTTTGCTAGCAAATTTTAAAAATGATGATGAGCTAACATTTCAGTGGTCACATGAGCAATGCATGATAATTGCCACAAATATGATGAATGCAGCTGCAAGTTTGGGCATTGATAGTTGCCCTGATAGAAGGCTTTGATAGACATGCTTTTAAATGAACTTTTGGGGCTTGATGAGAGCTTTCAAAGAGTGGCCATTATGGTACCATTTGGCTACCGCCTAAATCCACAAACCAAAAACTTCGCAGAGAAATTTCTGATATCGTTACTTGGATTTATTAAGATATTTGAGCCAATTTAAATAAATTTTTGGCTCAATTTTTAAATAAATCAATAAATTCTAAATAAATACTTACCTTTATAAACCCAAATCAAGTAAAAATGGGATAAAAATCAGAGCCAAAACCTAAACTAACGAGGTGTCTATCGTGCTTTGAGAAACAAAAACCAGCCTTCAGATAGTAAAAATGTTTTTATACAAAAGGCTATTTTACTTCTACTCTCATTTATATTTTTTTAGCATTATTTGTAGTTTGTGCCGGTACGAACGATATAAAAATATGATCTTAGCTCAACAAATTCAAATATAAAATCATCAATCTCAAATAGCTTTTTTTATAATAAAAACGATCTATTTTTAAAGTCAAAAAAATGGTTGAAGCAGGTCTTAGCGATATGCTATTTGATAAAAAAATTCAACAAAAAAACGATCTTTATATAGCTTTTTTTATGTTTTTGATAAAAAAATAGAAATTTGATTTATTCAAAGAGATTTTTTTAGGTGCTGATGACATAGCTGAAAAGGATCTATCTCAGCTTAGTTTAAACGAGACAGATGCTGGGAGAAATTTAAAGTATCAGATCGAGTTTATAAAAACAGTCGTTTTAGAGGCATTTATGCATCTTATGGACTAAAAAAATGGAGGCAGCATTTTAGTTCAAATTGATATAGAAATTTTGCAAAACTACACTAATGTAGGTTACGATGATAAAAGCAAAACTTATGCTTATTTGGTAGATAAATATGGAAATTTGTCAAGAGATGAGTTTTATAAAAATTTGATGAATCGATGTTTTTTTGCCTTATGTGAGTCTTGGCGATGAGTTTAAAGAGGATAAAATCATATTTTCTTTAAGTCATATGGGCTTTTTATCTCATAAGCTATATGCCAGAGTATAAAATTTTTGTTATTACTGCTTCAACGAAGCATTTTTCATATCTTTATGCAGTTTGTGTTATTTTGGCTATCGATCTTTTGTTTTATATCTTCCATATTTTTTTATGGGTTAGAGATGTAAAATTTATAAAAAAATAGAATAATGCCAGCTTTTAAAAAGAGGTAAAAGATACTTTGGATGGCGATGAATACGAGATAAGACGAAGCCTTTAATGTAACAGAATTTGAAGATATAAAAATGGAATAAAACAAGCTAAAGATAGAAACCAAAAAAAGCAACTGATGGACTAGAAGAATACAAAAGTAGATTTGGCTATATTTTTTTGAACAAAGCTTTTTGAAAAATAGTAGTTTATGATGCTTATAGCGGCGATATTATTGATGCTAGTAATGCATTTTTATCTTCCGTTGGCTATACGAAAGATGAGATTATAGAGCTAAAATTTAAATGATTTAATAGATGGCGATTTTGCATTGTTTATGCAAATGAAACAAGACGCTCAAAAATAGCGATATGAGTTTTAAAATCAAGCTAAAAAAACAAAAGATGGTGGCACTAAAGAGGGGTTTTTACAAGAGTCGCAGATTGAGCTAAGGGATTCTAGGCTAAATTTATGCTTATACATGAGCTTGACGATGGAAAGATTACGAAAAAGGATAACGAAGCAATAAATGATTATTCGTTTTTTATCGCCAAATGTAATAGCAGAAGCATTAAGTAGCGATCCATTTGCTATCGTAAGAAGTACGCAAAATATCGATAGTGTCTTTAAAGTCCCACAAGATAAGAAGCTTATAAATTTAAAAAGATCTAATAAGCCCTGAAAGTTTAGATGAGTTTGCTGTAAATGTTTCTAATGAATCTAAAAATTCTTTTGAAAAAAAAGGTAGCAAAAAAATAGCGAAAATAAATCTCGTAGCCAATATGCAAACAAATGAAAACAACAAAACGCCATTTAAGATAAAAAGTAAAATTTATAGATAATGGTGCTGACAAAGAGCAAAAAAATCATCTACTTTTTAATGACCCTAAGCGATATAGCAAAAGTTGCAAGAAAAAAATATGATGCTGAATTAAAATATTTTCAAAGCATACTTTTGGGCAAGCTAAGCCTTGTCTTTTCATGGGATAAAAAAAGCGATACCCTTTATATCCCAAATGCTATCGCCAAGTCGCTCGGATATGCATTAAATGGAGATATGAGTATAAATTTTGAACGTGCAAAAACTATATTTGTAGACGAATTTGTAAGCTTTTAAGGACTTTTTGACCTTATAAAAAAAGGTGAAGTATATGATGGCGAAGTGCGTTTTTATAGGGCTGATAAAGAGATTATTTATGTTAGGATTAGAGCAAAAGCAATAGCTTTTTATGATGGTGAAGTAAGCGTCATAAAAGGGCACAATGCAAGATCTTAGTGTGCAAAAATAGCTTTTTTCTTATCAAGACCTTTTAGCAAAGAAATTTTTCTCATACGCAAAAGAGCAAATTATTATGCTTGATGATGAGTTTAGGATCATAGATGCTAATGATGCTTTTTCGATACGCTTAACATTTCTAGAGATAAAAATTTTTATAGAGAAAAATTTACTCAAAAGATATAATAAATTTTAAAAACGGACTAAAAAGATATTAAAGATGAAATTTTAAATTCACTTAAAATAACTGGCTTTTTGGCAAGGTCTTATTCATGATGTTCGAAGCAAAAAAATAGACTCGAAGTCATAAGTATAAGCAAGCTTTTTAAACGCATTTGGCGATCAAGAGGGATATATTTTGTTAGCTTCAAGTGCAAATGATGATTGCTACAATAAAGAGTATCTAGAATTTATCGCGTATCACGATACGCTAACTGGACTACCAAATAGATTTTTTTACTTTTTAATAAGCTAGAAAATCTGCTAAAACAAGCGAAAAAAAGCTTAAAAAGTAGCAGCCTTTTTATGTCGATTTTGATAACTTTAAATCGATAAATGACGGATACGGACATCAAGTAGGCGATAAAATCCTAATAGAAAATTTCAAAAAAAATAGATGAAATTTTTCCCCAAAACAAGGAATATTTGCAAGAATAGGCGGAGACGAGTTTATAGGCGCTATGCCTTATGAAAGAAATTTGGGAGAGATTTACGAAACTGCTGAAAAACATCTTAAGAGTGGGTCAGAGTAAAAATTTCTATTGATGATGATGAGAAAAAAACTTAGCGTAAGTATTGGTATTAGCTTAAGTAGCGATGCACTTAGCGTTGATGATCTAATTGAAAGAGCTGATTGGGCTATGTATCAAGCAAAGCTTAATGGAAAAATAAATATTATGTATTTAATTCGAAAAAAAGATACATACTTTAAAAAAATGAATATAGAGATGACTCAAAGATCATTGAAGCTATCGATGCTGGCGAGATGTTCTTGCTTTATCAGCCTGAGATTGATATAAAAAGCGGGGAAGTTAGCAGTTTTGAGGCATTTATTAGATGGAAAAAAATGGCGATAAGATATTAAGGCCATCAGACTTCTTACCGCTTGCAAAAAGGCTCAAAAAGCAGTTGTCGCTATCGCATTATTTACGCTAAAAGATGCTTTTAAAAAGCTAGGGCTGTATGGCTAAAAGAGGGAATAAATGCAAAAGTTAGAGTAATTGTGCATTAAAAAGCTAATGACTTCTGAGTTTTTTTGAGAAATTTAAAAAGCTTTTTAGAAGATGAGCAGCTAGACGCTAATGGACTAATCATAGACATCGTTGACTCCGCAAGTGGCGTAAATTTAGATGATGTTGTTAGATATATCGATGCTTATAAGGAACTAGGCGTTAGCTTTTTCGCTTGATGATTTTGCGTCTTATTCAGGCTCGGTAGAAGCTTTTAGGTATGTTAAAAACAAATAGATTTAATATAGATAAAAGATTTTGCAAACAAATTTCTTGACTCAGTAGAAGCGCTAAAGACCATACGTATGATAAAGTATGTATCAGATACATTTAATTTTGATGTCATGATAAAAATTTAGAAGATAAAAGCATGCTTGAAAATTTTTGTTGGATTTGGCTTTAGTAGATTTCAAGGACGGCTTTTTGCGCCAGAGCTTAGCCTGGATGATGTGCTTAAACTTAAATTTGCTCTATCATCTCCGCTAAATGTAAGAAATTTTCAAGATGATGAGAACTACAATATGCTTTTGCAAAATAGTAGGTGCAAAAGAGCTTATGACTCGTTTGATAAATTTGCTTAAATGCGATGAAAAAGTAAGCGAAAAAAATTAAAAAGACGAAATAGCAAATCAAGTAGATGATATCAGAATAATAAATGAAAAATTAGCTGAAAATTTTAGATACGATCCTTGTAAAAATAGACAAAGAGAACGTAATAAATTTAGCTAATGAGGCAATTTTATTATGCGATAATGATCTAAATTTGAGTGGAGCGAATAAATAATGAATGAAAATGCTTTAAATGTTTATGAGCACGAAATCCCAAATGGAAGCAAGCTATACTTTGCCAGTAGCGCAAAGCTAAAGAGGCAGATCGAACAAAAAGCTAGTGAAATTTTAGAAAATGAAGGCTTTAGCGAGATCGTAACGCCATTTTTTTCTCATATCACCAGCATTTAAGTGTAGATGCTACAAATCTTTTACGTTTTTAGCGATAGCCTAAATCACGAGATAAGTCTAAGAGCTGATAGCACGGTAGATACTGTAAGGATCGTGCTTAGAAGACTAAAGGCAAACGAATCAAAAAGATGGTTTTTATATCCAGCCAGTCTTTCGCTATCCAAGCCAAGAAAGTTTATCAAATCGGAGCCGAACTAATCGGTGAAAATGATGTTTTTAAAAAGCATAAATATCGTAGCAAAGCTTCTTAATGAGCTAAAAATGGATACATTTTTGCAAGTGAGCAATATACAAATCTCAAGAGTGATTTGTGAAATTTTTAAGCGTGCCTATTGAAATTTTTCTGAAAATGGGCAAATGGAAAAACTTTTATCTCAAAAATGTTCCATGGCTAAGTGCTCTTGCTCTTTTAAAGTCAGTTGATGAGCTGGATGAGGTGATTAAAACTCTCCAAGCAAACTAAAAAGAACCGCTTGAAAAATTTGAGAAATTTAGCCAGCGCTTTAGAATATAAAAATTTAAGAATAGTTCCGCTATATTACTCGAAAAATGAGATATTACGATAGTTTATTTTTAGATTTTTAAGAAATAACAGCATAATAGCAAGTGGCGGCAGCTACGAAATAGACGGAAAAATAAATAGTGGTTTTGCTGTTTATACGGATGCATTGATAGAAGAAAAAAATTAATTTAAGGAAGTAAGAATGAGAAAGGCTGATTTAGTAGTTGGAGTTCAATGGGGTGATGAGGGCAAAGGCAAGATAGTTGATATGCTAGGACTAAACTATGACATGATCTGTCGCTCACAAGGCGGCCATAATGCCGGCCATACTATCTGGGTTGATGGCGTTAGATATGCTTTTGCACCTTGTTCCAAGCGGAATTTTACACAAAAAAATATCATAAATATCATTGGCAATGGTGTTGTTGTTTGCCCAGAAGTATTAATCACTGAAATGGCACAGTTTGAAAATTTGGAGGGAAGACTTTATATTAGTGATAAAGCACATTTAAATCTAAGCTACCATAGCCAAATCGATCAAGCAAAAGAGAGACTAAAAAGGCGAAAAAGCAATCGGTACGACTGGAAAAAGGCATGACACCAACTTATGCTGATAAAAATAAGTAGAAGCGGTCACAGAGTAGGCGAACCACTTTGAGCCAGAGCGTTTGTGCGATGCTTTAATGCATGATTTTGAGACAAACAAATGCGTATTTGACGCACTTGGTGTGAAAATTCCTAACGAGAATGAATTGCTTGAAGAGCTAAAAAGATATAAAGAGGTTTTTGGCTCCATTTATCGCAAATACTACAAACCCTAGTGTGGAAGGCACTTGATGAAAAATAAAAAGGTATTACTTGAAGGCGCTCAGGGCACGCTCCTAGATATCGATCATGGTACATACCCTTATGTCACTAGCTCAAATACTATAAGTGCAGGTGCTTGTACAGGGCTTGGACTAAATCCAAAAGAAATCGGTGAAGTAATAGGTGTTATAAAAAGCTACACAACTCGTGTTGGCTTTTGACCTTTCCCGACAGAAGATAAAGGCGTAAATGGCGATAAGATGTGTGATATCGGTAAGCGAATTTGGCACAACAACAGGCCGCCGTAGACGTTGTGGTTGGTTTGATGCTGTGAGTGTAAAAATACGCATCAAGCGCTTGACGGTGTCGATACTTATGCACTTATGAAGCTTGATGTTCTTGATGGATTTGAGGTGGTAAGAAATTTGCAAAGCTTATCAATATAATGGTGAAACTATCGATTATATGCCGACAGATCTTGAAAATGCAACTCCTATCTATGAAGAACTTGCAGGCTGGGATAGTGTAAAAGGTATAAGCAAATATGAAGATCTGCCAGCAAATGCAAGAGCTTATATCAAGAGAATAGAAGAGCTAACTGGCGTAAAGATCGGCTACATCTCAACAAGCCCTGAAAGAAGCGATACGATCATTAGATGAAAAGCAAATTTACCTCTATCGTCCGCGTAAAAACAAGAGATGGATAAGGTAGAGGCAAAGCTTGCCGTTGCTAGGCTTAATGTAAGAAAATTTTGAAGAAAAATTTAGTACATTTAAGAGCAAAGCTTTGAGGAGTTTTTGCTTGCCAAAAAAAGTGGCAATATAGGTGAGCTAAAGGAGAAATTTAGAGTTTATAAAGATAGCAAGGCAAGAGTTAAATGCCTGCAAAGAGAGCCTTGAAATAGCTAAAAAGAGGTTTCGCATTACGAATATAAATATAAAAATGCAAATTTAGAGTACGAAAAGATGAAATATCTAGAAAAAGAAGAGTTTAAAAAGAGATAAAACGTATACAAAAAGGCCGAAGCACTTGCACTTGATGAGTTTGCGGTGATGAAATTTACAGCTAAGAGCGAGTTGTGATGAGAGCGGTTTTATTACTCTTAACTATTTTTAAATTTGCATTTTGTTTTGAAGTACCAGTTGACTGTACGCAAATTTCTTGAAGCTAGAAAAAGAAGAAATTTTAAAGGAACTTGAGATCATAGATGAACAGCGCCAAGCTTTTAGAGGTATTTCGCGCAAGCTCGGCAGCAGCCTATGAAGAAAATAATAAAAAGGCTTGCCAAAAAAAGAAGCTGATCTAAATGCGACAATGAAAGTGATCGAACAAAAACGCAAAGAGATCGATGAAGTGGTCGCCAAAAATGAGAAAAATTTAAAAGAACTTCGCACAATGACTAGTGATAAAGTCAATGAGTCGTATTCTAAGATGAAAGATGGTGCGGCAGCTGAGGTGCTTTCTAAAATGCCTCAGATCAAACGCAGCCACCATACTTTATGCTCTTGATGCCAAAAAGATATCAACTATCATGGCGAAAATGGATCCAAAAAGTAGCATCTGAGATCACCACTTTGCTTCAAAAAAGTGCCACCATTTGCTGATGAAAAAGGTGATATGCCAACTCCAGCCGGCAGCATAAATATTCAGTAATCAATCTTTTACACAAGCAAGCAAAAATCCTAAAGAAATTTAGACACCAAAATATAAAGCACTTGCTTATAATTTTGATTTTAAGCTTGCCTAACTTTAGCTTGCATACTTTTTGTGGTGGCTATTTTTTTAACCAAACTTGCTAGCACCCCAACTCCAAGGATGACTAGAATGATAAAAAAAGGCTAATTTGTGCAGAAATTTCAAAACCGATATGAAAGATATGAGCAGTCGCATTTAAAGCCAGCTTTGTTGCGATAAAAAAACAAAAAAAGCACGATCACAGAAATTTCTAAATACTTTAAAAATTTCTTTGAGTGCTTCAAGCACAAAAATAAAGCGTTCTTAGCCCAAGTATCGCAAATATCATCGCTGAATAAACAATCACAGGATCTTTACTCACAGCAATGACAGCCGGAACGCTATCAAAAGCAAATATCACATCGCTTAGCTCAATCACGCAAAGACACAAGAATAATGGTGTTGCTATCCAAGTGGCTTTTTAGCCTTAAAAATTTGATCGTTAAGAGTAGTTTTTTTGACTATCTGAATTTGCTTAGAAATTTCGCCAATTTAACAAAAACTATGTCCAAAAAAAGCTGTGGTAAAAACCGGAAAGAAGCGATAAACTGCCCTATAAGCTATGTGGTTTGAATAATCTTTTATATCCTCATCACACTTATCTTTTTATCATCATTACAGCACTATATGCGACTATTGCTGCAAATATTAGCTCCATCCAAGGCGAGATGGCAAAAAGCATCGTACCTACGGCTACAAAGATGAGCCCAAATATCATAGCTCCTATAACGCCAAAATAAAGCACTCTGTGGCGATACATTTCAGGTATATTAAACCATGAAAAATCGCCATCATCACAAAAAGATTATCTACTGAGAGCGACTTTTCTAGCGCATATCCTGCAAAATAAAGACTTGCTATTTCACTGCCCTCGCTCAAAAATATAAATATATGCCAAAAAGTACTGAAACTCCTATCCAAAAGATAGACCAAAATGCCAGCATGTTTTAGTAAAATTTTTCTCATCATGTTTATGAGCAAAAGATTCTATTCCAAAGGCAAGTGATGCCATTATGAGAAAAAAACTATAATTGTTTGAATTTTCTAATGCGTTCAACTTTTATCCTTAAAAATTTTAACAAGGCATCATCAATACTTCTACTATCTCGCCTTTTTGAGAAAATTCTTTATCCATTGGGATCATTAAAAGTGCGGCTTTGTTTGTTAAATTATTTACGATCGCTGAACTGCCAAGCTTTTTTTGCCATTTAGGTTTACGTACTTTTTTCCTTCACGATTTTCTAAACTGATAGCTGTAAATTCTAAAAATGGTGAGCGTTTTTTTATAGTCTTCATCCATTATCGCCGTGATCTTTGGCTCTTCTTGACCAAACCACGCATTTATTAGTACCCTCACATAAAGCACACACATAACCATTGCCGAGTACGGAAATCCAGGCAGCGCAAAGATATATTTATCGCCTGACTTTTGCCACTCTGATGTGACGACCTGGTTTTTATTGCAGCACCTTCGATGATAAGGCTGTAAATTTTTCATTTAAAGCGCCTTTTACAAAGTCATAGTCCCCCATACTTATGCCACCAGTCGTCACTAATATATCAGCTGATTTTTAGTGCGTTTATGATCGCTCTTTCGACAAGCTCGGCCTTATCTCTTACGATCTCGCAAAGGACCGGCTCTGCGCCCATTTTGCGTATCTGCATAGCGATACCTACGTGATTTGAGCTGTGAATTTGTGCTGGATTTTCTAATGGCTCGCCAAGGTCTTTTATCTCGCTGCCAGTCGCTAGTATCGCAACTCTTGGGCGTATAAAAACGCTTACGTGAAAGACACCAAGCTCAGCAAGAAGTGCTATCTCGGCGTAGGTTAGACGTGCGCCTTTTTGATCGTACTCACCTTTTTGTAGCTTTTCTCCTACTTCGCGCACGGCAAAACCCTTTGGCACGCTCTTTTTGATGATTATTTTTGAGCCGCTAACTTCGACATTTTCTACCGGTACAAGTGTATCAGTGCCTTCGCTCATTAGTGAGCCAGTGAAAGTTTTTACACATTTACTACCCTCTATGACTAGTCCTTTGTCGCTTCCAGCAGGCAGGTCTGTGATGAGCTCAAAGCTCGCTTAGACCGTCTTTAAAGGCAAAAAGCATAGCCGTCCATCGCTGAAACTGGCTTTGCTGGGTAATTTTCAGCGGCTGTCACATCGTAGGCGATATTTCTATCAAGTGCGTCCGTGATGGCTACTTTTTTTCGACCTTTTCCCACTCATTTATTGTATCTTTTAGAATTTTTAGGCTATCTGCATAACTCATAAAAATCTTTCATTTTTATCCTTTTTATGAAATTTTCTGCATATTTTATCCATTTCGCTCTTAAAAAAATTAATCTTTGTTTTATTTAATGATTATTAAAAATGTCGTTTTAAGAAATCAGTTTGATTTTTACCCTATACACAGGAAAATTCATGAATAAAAACAGTGCTTTTACATCATCGCAGGTGCAAGTCTTGGCATTCTTTACCCAGTGCTTGTTTATTTTTGGCAAACCCAGCAAACATGGGCGTTTGTGCGGCTTGCTTTTTAAGGGATAGCGTAGGTGCTCTTGGCTTTCACCCAGCCAAGGTCGTGCAGTATCTAAGGCCAGAAATTTTAGGTCTTATCATCGGAGGCTTTCTAGCCAGTATGCTTTTGGAATAGAAATTTCACTCCAGTATCAGGCAGTGCGGCATTTTCTAGATTCTTCTTAGGCGTGTTTGCTATGATTGGTTGCCTTTATCTTTTTGGGTTGCCCATGGAGAGCGTTTTTGCGTCTTGGCGGAGGAGATATGACTGCTATTGCTGGTCTTGTCGGTCTATTTGTTGAGTTTTTGTTGGACGATTTTTCAAGAAAAAAATGGTTACGTCATACCCTGAAAATGATGTCACTACAAAACCAGTTGCGTTTTTTTGCCATTAATCATTGCTATTTTGCTTTTTAATAGCCCTTGTCTTTGGCTTTAAAGCTTGGCGATAATGGTGCTTTATTTAGCTCAGAAAAATGACCCAGGCTCACAGCACGCAAATATCTTTATCTCACTTATTTGTGCCATTGTTATTGGCATTTTTTTATGCAAAGAAGTAAATTTTGCTCAGTTGGAGCGATTAGCAAAGTTTTTTTGAGCGCGATCTTTCAATGTTTTTTATGGCATTGTATCTATCATCGTTTTTTTGCTAGTATCACAAATTTAGCTCTTGGACAATATAACTGGCTTTGAAGCTCAACCCTATCGCTCATAATGATGTTCTTTGAATTTCCTTGGCATGAGCTTGGCTGGTCTTTGCTTTAGCCTAAGCTTATGGCTGCTCAGGCAAACATTTAGTGCAAATGGGAGCTGGAAAATTTAAGCTCAGCTGTATTTGTTTTTAGGCATGGGAGCAGGCGCTGCGATAAGCCATAACTTCATACTTGCAAGCTCAGGAGCTGGCATCACTCCTTACGCTCCATATGCCGTAGCGATCGGCTTTTATCTACGCTATTTATGTTGGAGTTTTTACTAAAAAGCATAATATAATTTGGCTGCTTTTTGCAGTCAATTTACTCACTTTTTATATCTACCACTTTTTATATCTACCACCCTCATCAAAAAGTTCAAAAAGCTCACGTTGATGTGTGATCATTAAAAATACTAGCCTTAATCTTAGTAATTTTTAGCGGCAATAGTAATGCATTTTTGTTTTAAGATATGGCAAACGATAATTCTAAATCGAACTAAACTCTAACAATAAATTAGCAAAGTTTAATAAGCATCAATATAACGTAAATATTTTTAAGCTATTTTTGATATAGAATATCGATTTTAATTTTATCTAAAGCGAATTTCTATGAAGTTTAGTATACTTGCTTCATCACTGATCTTTAGCTCGCTGTGGGCTTTAGATACAAATAACAGTGATTATTCAGTTGTTTTACCAACTATCGAGGTGGAAGGTATCTCGGAGCAAAAATACCCCTAAAAAGGTTATATCGCGTATGATAGTGCGGATATCAATAGAAATGGGCTTAGTAACAAAGAGACGCCACAAACTATCGAAAATATAGATATACAAAAGAACAGAAACTACGGCACAAATGATCTTTCAAGTATCCTAGAAGGAAATGCTGGTATTGATGCAGGCTATGATATGAGAGGCGAGAGCATCAAGATAAGAGGCTTTAGTGTTGATGGTGGCGATATATATAGAGATGGCGTTAGAGACTCTGGTCAGATAAGACGCAGTACAGCAAAATGTTGAGAGAGTTGAAATTTTAAAAAGTGCCAGCTTCGATCTTGTATGGAAGAAGTGATGGCGGCGCAGTTGTAAATCTAGTTAGCAAGAAGCGCATTTCTATGCCCTGTTTATAAGCTTTCAGGTAGGGTTGGTAGCTGGAGTAGATATGGCGGTGGTATAGATGTAAACCATGTAGTAAATAATCAACTAGCCGCAAGACTAACGACTGATATGGAACGTGGAAAGTCATGGAGAGAGGGCGTAAAAATATAAAGTAATTTCTATGATAAGTCCAAGCGTTATCGTGACAAAATGATGGCGGAACGGTTAGTTTTGAGGCGCAATATACATATGATAATGCTTGGCGTGTACCTGATAGAATGCCAACAAAAAGTGTCTATGACAAGCTTTGGTATCGACTATGCAAAGGGATTTTTCTCATGATGGAGACTTTGTTGAAGATAAGCTTCATTTCTTTCGTACCGAGCTAAATGCAGAGTTAGTAAAGGACATGAATTTAAAATGGGTTTTTGGTTATAGAAAAGCTAGTCAGTACTTGACCATTATTTTAGTGGTACCATCATGCCCGGAAATAGACTAAAGCAAAACTATGCTAAACAACAAACTGATAACGACACACTCTCAAATGCTATAACACTTACAAAAGAGCTTGAATTTACAAGATTTAAGCATAATCTTACTTTTTGGATACGACAACAGCGTAGAAACTCGTCATCCAAGGCTTTTGGTTTGATAGTGCAAAAAATGTAACTATAAATCCATATGCATCAAGATCAAGTTAGTAGTGTGGGCTACATACCACTTAATACTGATAATAAGCATAAAGCCATAAATAATGGAGTATTTCTCGAGGATCTAATAAGCTTTAGACGACAAATATAGGCTACTTATTGGTGGAAGGTTTGACTTTTATAAGTTTAAAACAAGAAATATTGCAGATATGACAAATAGCTACAAAGGGCACTCTTTTAGTCCAAGAGTTGGCTTGCTGTGGGACTTTTTGCCAGAACATACCGCATACGCTTCATACTCAAAGAGCTTTGCTCCATACGGCGGCCGTGGAAATATAGGTATAAGTATAGGCGATACAACGATGCTTGATCTAAAAACCGCAGAATAATGAGCAATATGAAATCGGCTTAAAAAAAGCACATGGGCTGATAATAGATTTAGCTCAAACTTAGCGATATTTCAGATCGAGCATAACAATATAAGATATAGACCAGATCCTATAAATGATCCATATACTTGGGCACAACGTGGTAAAGAGCGAAGTCGTGGTATAGAGTTAAATATCTTGGGTAAAAATTTATGAAAGTATCTATATCTAAGAAGCTCTCTTGGATATATGAGAGCTATTATCGCAAGTGATAAATCAAATCCATTAAACGAAAGACTTAGTCTAAACAATACAACCAACTGGCAGGGCAATGTTTTTTTAAGATATGCTAAAAACGACAAATGGTATGTCGAAAGTGGCGTAACAGGATACTCTAAAACGATATAGCTACCGCACAAGTAATGGTAGAGTCATAGACGAACATCTTCCTGGTTTTGCTAGATTTGATGCAAGTGCTGGATATAACTTTAACGAACATGCTCAAATAACACTAGCGATAAATAATATCTTAAATAAAAAAATACTGGCGTTCTGATTCAAGACCTGGCGATGAGAGATCGTTTATGCTAAATATGCACTACACTTTTTTAACTAAAAATTTACACCGCCTTCTCTTTGGCGGTGTAATCTTTTGTCATGTGAATTGGAGAAATTAGCCACCAAAAGATGGCTAAATTTTGAAGTTATCTTAAATTTGAATCTTTGCTTTTTGCGCGGAGTTTATCAAAAATAATCAGCCATAAGTTTTTTTCTTGCTCACCCTTGATAAAGCTCGTTTATAACATTATCCTTAACGTCTGCAAAGCTTGGAGTGTATGAGCCTATTTTTCCTTTACATAAAACATATCAAAACTATCAGCGCCTTGTAGTATTTGGGTAAATTCTCCATTATTTGTACCAGCTATGATGGCAGCTAGTCTTGGATCTCATGCTCTGATAGTCTAGGCTAAGCTCTTGTGTTCGTACGCTGTTAAGTAGTGATGGACTTGTTTTTGAGCTTCTAGCTCTTCTGGATTCTTTTGCCCTATAAACGACCACTTTAGCAGCGCTAAAGACCTTAATTTATCAGGATTAGCATCAAAAATACATCTTTGCTTTTTGCTCATTTACATTTTTTTACCAGCTTCAGCCAAGATGCTTTTATAAAGCTTTTCTTGAAGCATCTTTTTCTATGTTGTTTTTAAACTCCAAAAAGTCCATGCCTTGAGCTTGGATAGAGCTTCTAAACTGCGAATTTGTCATGCCATTTTTGCTTTTGCGATCGATCTCGATTCTATCGTTTAGCTCAAATGGCGTTACACTAATGTTTCAAATTTTTTTATCTGAGCATCTTCGAGCCTATCTCTTATGAGTAATTTAAAGCATCTTGTTCGCTAGCTCTTAGCTGTTCTTTTCAAGCTATAAACTTCATAAAGCGTGATTGGTTCGTTCTCTACAATAGCTGCGATACCGTTTATCATCTGAGCCGAATATAAATTTAAAGCACTTAGCATGCCAGCAGCCAAAAAGAGCAATTTTTCATAATAAAACCTTTATTTAAGTATTTAGTAAATATAATTTTGGGCAATTATAACATAAAAATAAGGCACAAAAATGATAGTTACTAGATTTGCTCCGTCGCCTACTGGATACCTACATATAGGCGGACTTAGGACAGCCCTTTATAATTATTTATATGCAAGAGCTAATAATGGAAAATTTTTACTTCGTATCGAAGATACTGACCCTAAAAACGAAACTCAGAAGAGGCCACGCAAGCCATAAAAAGAGGCATTTGCTTGGTGTAAGCTTGATCACGACGGCGAAGTGACATATCAGTCAAAAGAGGTTTGATCTTTACAAAGAGTATGTTAAAAAAACTACTTGAAGAAGGCAAAGCATATAAATGCTATATGAGCAAGGATGAGCTTGAGGAGCTTAGAGCCAGCCAAGAGGCTAGAAAAGAGCGCCCAAAATATGATAATAGATATAGAGATTTTACTGGCACGCCTCCAGCTGGCATCAAGCCAGTCATCCGTATAAAAGCCCCGCTTAGCGGCGAGATCGTCAGTACACGATGGCATAAAGGGTGAGGTTAACTCGGGGTTGAAGACATATTAGATGACTTCATCATCGCAAGAAGCGACGGTACACCGACCTATAACTTCACGGTCGTAATAGACGACGCACTAATGGGTGTAACGGACGTCATCCGCGGCGATGATCATCTCTCAAATACCCCAAAACAGATCGTTCTTTACGAGGCACTTGGCTTTAAGGTACCAAAATTTTATCACGTCGCTATGATAAACGGCGAGGATGGCAAAAAGCTTAGTAAAAAGACATGGCGCGACTGACGTTATGGAGTATAAAAAGATGGGCTACTTGCCTGAAGCGCTCTTAATTTTTCTTGTTCGTCTTGGCTGGAGCCACGGCGATGATGAGATTTTTTTACTATTGAGGATATGCTTAAATACTTTAATCCAAACGATATCAACAAAAGCTCAAGCACCTACAACGCTCAAAAAGCTTGACTGGCTAAATTCTCATTACATAAAGACTTTTGCCTTATGAGAGACTAGCTCATGATATGCTTTGAGTTTGGCGTAGATTTTTAAGGCCTTGGCAAAGGGTGAGTTACTGTTAATTCGCTCCGTGAGAGGTCAAAGACATTAATCGAGATGGCAAACAGCGCAAATGCGATCATCAACGCTCCAAAAAGCTACGATGAGAAAGCATGGGCTAAATTTATAAATGAAAATAGCAAAAGAAAGTTTCTGGCCAATTTGCTCCAAATTTAGATCGTGACCTTGACGCAAAGGGCTATGAGGAGCTAACAAATAAATTTTAGAGCAAAATGGCTTAAAACTAAAAAGACTTAGCCCAGGCTCTAAGGATAGCGCTAACTGGCCTCGAGCGTGAGTCCAAGCATATTTGAAGTGCTTGAAGTAGTGGGCAGTAGCGAGACGAAAAATAGAATACGAAAATTTATTAAAGGAAGAAAAATGACACATGTAACTAAAGAAGAAGCACTAAACTACCACATAGGCGGTAAGATTGAGATAAAGGTAAAGACGCCCCTGCGAGACATCAAGAGACCTTTCAATGGCCTATACGCCTGGCGTTGCAGAGCCTTGCAAAGAGATAGAAGCTGATAATGAACTAGCTTATAAATATACAAATAAAGCAAATCTGGTAGCCGTTATCACAGATGGCACAGCTGTTCTTGGGCTTGGCGACATCGGTGCTATCGCTGGCAAGCCAGTTATGGAAGGAAAGTCAGTCTTATTTAAAAGAAAATCGGCAAAACGTTGATGCCTTTGACATCGAGCTAGACGAGCATGATCCAGATAAGATCGTTGAGATTTGCAAGGCTCTTGCTCCGACATTTGGTGGTATACTTTAGAAGATATCCGTGCTCCAAAGTGCTTTTGAGATCGAGAGAAAGCTTCAAGAAGCAGTCGATATCCCAGTCATGCACGACGATCAGCACGGCACAGCGATGATAACAAGCGCTGGTATGATAAATGCGATGGAAATTTCTGGCAAAGATATATCTAAGATAAAAAAATCGTAGTTAGCGGCGCAGGTGCAGCTGGTATTGCATGCGCGAAGATGTATAAAGCGCTTGGTGCAAAAACACATCGTGATGATAGATAGTAAAGGCGTAATTCACTCAAAAAGAACAGATCTAACGCCTGAAAAGGTAGAGTTCGCGCTTGAAACTGAGGACAGAACTCTCAGCTGATGCGATGAATGGCGCTGATATGTTTTTAGGTCTTAGTAAGCCTGGTGTTCTTACAAAAAGAGATGGTCGCATCTATGAATAAAGAGCCTATAATTTTTTTGCTCTTGCAAATCCAGTGCCTGAAATTTATCCAGAGGATGTTGAGGCTGTAAGAAGTGACGTTATGATGGGTACAGGCAGAAGCGACTATCCCTAACCAAGTAAATAACGTTTTAGGCTTTCCATTCATCTTTAGAGGTGCGCTTGACGTTAGAGCTAAAAAGATCACTGAAAAATATGAAAATGGCTGCGGCTAGAGCGCTTGCACAGCTTGCAAAAGAGCCAGTACCAGCTGAAGTTTTAAAAAGCAAGTGGCGTTAGCGAGCTAAAATCTGGCAAAGAGTACATCATCCCAAAAACCATTTGATAAACGCGTGCTAACAGCAGTCGCTCCAGCAGTTGCAAAAGCTGCTGTTGAAGATGGCGTAGCGAGAGTAAAAAGATTTTTGATGTTGAGGCTTACAAAGCCAAACTTGCAAAAGGATTTTTAAATTTCTAGCCCCAAATTTGGGCTAAACTCTTTTGGCATTTTGTAAAGATAAACCCTGTAAAAATAGTAAATTGAAGGATAAAAAAATGCAAAACGTGAAGCTCATCTCGCACCCACTGATCGAGCATAAATTAACCATTCTACGTGATAAAAAAATACCCAGCCTTTTTCAGTTTCGCATGCTAGTTGATGAGATCAGCTACCTTATGATCTTTTGAAGCGACTAGAAATTTAAAGGTAAAAAGATGTCAAAGTCCAAACCCCAGTTGCGGTGGCAAATGCAAAGAGACTTACTACAAAAGTGATGATATGTCCCTATTTTAAGGGCTGCTCTTGGTATGCTTTGATAGTGTCTTTACTATCATCCCAGATGCGAGTGTGGGCTTTTTGGGTTTTCAGCGAAACGAAGAGACCGCTCAGGCTGAGTTTTTTTCTACGCAAAGCTTCCAAAAGACGCAAAAAGAGCGCATGGCGATCATCATCGATCCTATGTTTGCGACTGGCGGCACGGCGATAGACGCGGTTAAGTTCTTGCGTGAAAAGGGCGTTAAAGAGATCACCTTATCTCTATCATCGCCGCACCTGAGGGGTTAAAGAGATTTAGCAAAATTTACCCAGACGTCGAGGTCTATACGGCATCGATTGATGAGAAACTAAATGAGAAAAACTATATCGTTCCAGGTCTTGGTGATGCTGGCGATAGAGTTTTTTTAACACGCTTTAAGGGCCAATTTGAATAAAAGACTTTTGCCAGCCTTAGTCGCCTTTATCATTGCTATTATTGTTGGCACTTTTTTTCTTTTCAAATAATGGTAGTGAAGCAAATAAAAAAACGCTCAAATTTTACTTGAGCAACTAAACAAAGAGGGACAAAAAGAGCCAGAGTCTCGCAGAAAAACGGCTCATACACCTCAAAAAGATGAGGTCGCTCTTTATATCTATAAATTTAACAAGCTACCAAAAGAATTTCATAACCAAAAATGAGGCACTTGATCTTGGCTGGGATGCAAAAAAAGTGGAAATGTATGGCAGATAAGCGGTGGCAAAAAGTATCGGCGGAGATAGATTTTCAAACAGAGAAAAAGAGGCTACCTGAAGCTGATGGCAGAAAGTGGTTTGAGTGCGACGTAAACTACAAAGGCGGCAGGCGCGGCGCTGAGAGAATTTTATATTCAAACGACGGGCTTATCTACTATACGCCCGATCACTACGAGCATTTTTACCTGCTTTATGAGAAGAGGATGCAATGAAAAGCGTGATCTTAGATGCCAAAAAGATGGCTGAAAAAAAGAGAAGATGCATGAGTATTTTGCTAAGAAATTTAACCCTGCCAGAGTACTACGGCAAAAAAATTTAGACGCGCTCTTTGACTGCCTTTGCGAGATAAATGAGCCAACGCTTATAAAGCTAAAAATGAAAATGCTTTTGGATAATGGTATGAAAGAGAGCTTAACTCAGCTATTTCGCGACGTTTGCAACGAAAACGAGATGGTTAAATTGAGCTTGTAAAAGATGAAAAATGATATTTGGAAAGATTGATTATCTCAAATTTACTCCCATTTCACGTATTTTTAAAATCAGCCCCACTAAGCTCTCAGATAAAAAAAGGCGATCGAGTTTAAAAAGGGCGTGCCAAGCAAGCTAAATAGGGCGCTAAACGCTAGAAAGATCGACGCCGCGGTGATCTCAAGCATAGCTAGCAAAAAGGCAAACTTTAAAGAAGCTAAATTTCTGGAATAGTCGCCAAAAAAAGATGTAAAAAAAGCGTGCTTGTGCGCAAGAACTCAGCCCCAAAGCCAGATCCTGCCTCAGCCAGCTCAAACGCCCTGGCCAAGGTGCTTAAACTAAATGGCGAGGTGATCATAGGCGACAGGGCGCTAAAAGGCATACTTTAAGCGAGGGCAAAGAGTACTTTTATGATCTTGGCGTAAATTTGGCACGAAAAGACAATTGCTCTTTGTTTTTTGGTAGATTTTTCTTACGTAAAAATGGCTCGTTCTACAAAAACTGGTCGCATAAATTTCTTTGCAAAAACGTAAAGATCCCAAACTATATCTTAGCCCAGTATGCTAAAAAGCCGCGACATAAACGAGCAAGATATCAAGTGGTATCTTAAATTTATAAGCTACAAAATAGATTCAAAAAGAGCAAAAATCACTCCAAAAAAATTTTTTTAAAGAAAAATAGACTATTAAAAGCAGCAAAAAAAGAATTAAATCTAAAGCTGCTTAGCAACTTCCAAGAAACTTTTAAATTTAGTGATGCATATGCATATTAGTTGAGTTATCATAGCTCATATTTTGCATCATCATCTTGTGGTGATCGTGCATCGGCGTATCTGCTGGCATATTCATTTGCATATTCATATGCACATCCATCGCGCCGTTTTTCAGCCTTGTAGCCTGTTATGGTGGACCAACCATGCCAAGTATCATCGCGACGTATCCGACGATTAAAAAGAATATGAGCAGGCAAAAAGTGAAGCTTTAGTTTTGCCTTTTTCGCTTGCGTTTTTATAGATCAAATTTGAGCTCTAAAAGGGCGATGCCAAGAAGTGGGATGACGCCGATGAGATATGAGTAGATAGCGATGACATCGGCATATCCACGCCATTTTTATAGATGGATAAATTTCTTTGCTAAAAAAATAGATCACAAGAGCTGTAAAATAGACCCCAAGCACTATGCCAACAAATTTACTAACAGCTTTAAAGCCAGCATTTTTTGCCGCTATCCATGTGATACATCGTGAAAAACTCCATCGCCACTAAAAGCTCAGCAAGCCCCATAGGTATCACCATGTAGAGGATTAGATTGTAAGGTTGATCAAGTGATAAAAGCTCCATGTAGTGTGTCATTACCATTGTAAATTCTTTGTAAAATTTTTAAAAATTTACTACCAAGGGACTAAGATAGTTAAAAAAATATTAAGAATAGTTGCGGTATTTAAGCGGATGTTAAACGTTTACTCCCTAGCCAGGCTAAGAGTACATTTGAAGCTAGTCTTTAAACTCGTGTGAGATGACTGGAGAAAATTCTTCCCAATGAAGTTTGGTTTTTAAATGTTGGCATCTTACTTTGAAATGGTTCTTTCTTAGTGCCGCCATAGCGACACTATCGCCTTTTGGTTTAGCTGGTGCTTCTACGTTTAGTATAGAGCGTTCAAGATCGATGAAATCTTTTTAAAATAATAGTATATGATTTAAAGAAATTTGCCTCTTTGTGAGCTGAAAGTAGCTGAGAAAAACTCATCTACAACATACTTTAAAGTTTCAGAAAAATAGCTTATTGCTAATATTTCTTGCATCATCAAACTCATCTTTTAAAAAAATGTAGCCATCGCTAAAAAAATATAAATCCAACGTAGTCCTCGCTATCTTTGCAAAGCTCGCTATCACGTCTATATGGGCTTAGTTTTAAACATTCAATAACCCTAAGCCTAGCTGCTCCGTTATCTCTGCCCTCTTCATAAAATGAAGCGCTTAAGGGATATTTGTAAAGCCAAAAAGAACGTCATTTTTGTTCTTTTGAAAATTCTTCAAAGCTAAATTTATCTAAATTTTTAAATGCAGCATCACTATCCTCGCTTAAAGGATTTGCGCTTAAGTATCTTAACTGCTCTTTCCACCTTGCATATTTCTCATCATTTGTGTAAAAACATAGGATATGCTAGAAATTCGTAAAAAAATATGATCTTGCTTTTTATGATGTTTTTATCCATTTAATAAATCCTCTTTCATCGCGTTTATTTGGGCTTGAACCATTAGTTTGGCCTTACAGTCAGCACAGCAGTAAAGCGCTTTTATCTTGACCCCTATCGTTGCCAAATCTTGGTTGCATTATAGTTGCGATCTTTTCGACCGCTTTTTAGTCGCAAACTCTTTTCCGCACTCAACGCAGGCAAAAAGCTCATCTCGTGCTAGCTCATTATATGTAAAAACTCAGGCTTAAGAGAAATTTTTCCAACTTCAAGGCTTATGGTATCTTTTTTTCAGCACAGCTTAGTTCGCAGTATCCGCAAGCTGTACAGACGCTTGGATTAAATAAAAATCGACTGTCTTTTTATCAGCCACTAGCGCACTTACGTTACAAGCGCCAACGCAACTTAGACAAAGCGTACAGCTATCAGTGTTTATCTTGACATCGCCGTATCTTATCATCTCGCCGCTTTTTACCACGCCAAGATCTTCGCTGCCTACTAAAAACTCAAGCCTTTTTGCAGTAAATTTCTCTTTTTGGCAAGGCATATTCGTTTATAGTGTGTTGTGAGTCAGCTATAATTTTGCTTTTTTTGAGCGCATCTTCAAGCTCATTTTTATCTTTAGCGTGATAGATCGCCGTCTCTTTAAATTTAAGCTCATAAATTTGATTTAAGATGCTAATAGCGTCTTTTTCGCCTTTGCCAAGAGTTTTGCTAAATAAAATCACACTCGCACCACTTTCTTGAAGGAGTGTCAAAAAGTGCGTTTGGCTTAGAAAATGTGCAGCTGAAATGGCAAAAGGTAGGACATTTTTCTGGTAGGCTAACTCTAAGATCTTTCTAAATTTATCTCTTCAGGCACAATGAGTGCAATCTTGCCTTTATAAAGCTTTGCCACAGCGGCAAATGAGCTTTGTGGCATTAGAGTATAATCAAGTGCGCCGCTAGGGCAGACGCTGATACAGTTTCCGCAGTTTGTGCAGTCTATCTGTGAAAAGACAAGGTGCTTTGTTTCATCCTCTTTTAATATCGCAACCGTTGGGCAAACTTCGGCACAACGACCGCAAATTTCAGTCCTGCGCTCGTGATACTGGCATATTGACGAGTCATACTGCGTAAAGCTTTTTGTATCTAAATTTTGGAGTTTTTTTCATTTAAAATTTTAAGCACAGCTTCGTCTTTTAGCCAAGATATTTCGTAACAGCCGCTTTGCTTTTAGCATATAATCCCTTGCGTTTTCAACCGAAGAAAAAAAGTCGCAATCAACTTCAAATTCGTCGTTTGCTCTAAGTACTAAAACGCTTAGCTCACCAGCCGCACCGTATATAATTTTACTTCAAAGTGCGTGAGTTCAATGACTTTGTAGCCATTTTCTTTTAGTAATCTGCTAGCTCTTCGCGGCCTGAGTTGCTAACTATTACGACATTTTTTTGCCAACCTCTTTTTCATAGTCGACATCCTTTGCCATGTCAAATGCAGTTGCTCTTGCTTCATAAAGTAAAAGTGTATTTTTTTAGCTTTTTTCTAAGACGCTTGCGGTTGTGTTTTTTAGGTAGAAATTTATCTCAGGTGCGATGACATTTGCTTTTTAGCTTTGGTGAGTTTGAGACTAGATAGTCGCCATTTTCATTATTGATCTCTATTTGTTCATTTAGCATCAAAGTATCGTCAAAAATCGTTATAAAAAGCCAAATTCTTTCATTGTTTCTCCTATTATCAAAAAAACGTACTTATTTTTAATATTAATGGGATTAATGGACTCTGAATTTTATATGTTCCTTTTTGCTCTAAGGTTTAATTTATAATATTTTTTTATGTTAAAATCACGGCTTGGTAAAACTAACTTACTAGGAGCACGAATTGAGCGATTTAAGAGATATCCCACAAGTTGATAAGATCATAAAAAAACGAGGCATTTTCAGGATTTGATATACATTTAGTCACATTGCTTTGCGAGGCAATTTTAAATGAAGTTAGAGCTAAAATTTTAAATGAAAAATGCAAATTTTGCGTTGCAAGAAATAATAGATTTAATCCTAAACGAATATCATAAATTTAATGAATCAAGCCTTCAAAGAGTGCTAAACTTTAACTGGTGTAACCATTCACACAAACCTTGCTAGAAGCGTCATCAATAAAGAAATTTTAAGCCGTGCAACTCCGGTAATCACAGGATATTCTAACCTTGAATACAACCTAAAAACAGGCAGCCGTGGCAACAGATATGACTACGTTGGCTCGCTAATAGCAAGGGCCTTTGGTTTTGAGGACGCTATCGTCGTAAATAATAACGCAAGTGCAGTATTTTTAGTGCTAAATACCTTTGCAAAAAGGCAGAGAAGTCGTCGTTAGTAGAGGCGAACTAGTCGAGATCGGCGGTAGTTTTAGAGTGCCTGAGGTGATGGTAAATGCGGGCTGCTTTTTGAAAGAGGTTGGCACGACAAACAAAACTAAGCTAAAAGACTACGAAGAGGCAATTAGTGAAAATACGGCGATGCTTGTAAAGGTTCATCGCTCAAAGTTCTTGACATTGTGGGTTTTAGCGAAGAGGTTACAGTAAATGAACTAAGCAAATTGGCATGTGGGCGTAAATTTGATAGATTATTTTTGATCTTGGCAGTGGATTTTACGGAAATTTGCCGTTTAACTTAGATAAAAAAATGAGCCAGATCTAAAAATTTAAAAGATGTTTCGCTAGTTAGCTTTTAGTGGCGATAAGCTGCTTGGTGCGGTGCAGTGTGGCATCATTGTTGGCAAAAAGAGCTCATCGCAAAGCTTAGAAAAAAATCAGCTTTTTAAGAATGCTTCGCGTAGATAAAGTGATCATTTCGCTTTTGGCTGAGAGCATGAAAGCTTATTTAAATAAAGAATTTGAGCTAATCACAACACAAAAAAACTACTTCACAAAAGCGTAAAAGAGCTTGAAAACTTAGCAAATTTTATAAATAAGAATCTAAAAACATCGCTAGAAATCGTTCGCTCACAAACCTTTGTAGGAGGCGGTGCGATGCCAAATAAAAAAATCCCAAGCGTGGCTTTTGGCGGTTAGTGGAGATGCAGTTTTTAAATGAGCAGAAATTTAGGCAAAAAAAGGTGATCGGCCGCATAGAAAATGATAAATTTGCTTGATTTAAGAACGCTTTTAGATGAAGATGTAAATGAACTAATAAAAATAATAAATGAAACGGAAGAAAAATGAGTTTAATAATAGGAACAGCAGGGCATATCGACCATGGAAAAACCGCGCTTATAAAGGAGCTAAATGGCTTTTGAGGGGGATAATCTTGAAGAGGAGAAAAAGCGTGGTATAACGATTGATCTAAGCTTTTCACCGAAGTAAAATGATGAGAATATCGCATTTATCGACGTGCCAGGACATGAAAATCTCATAAAAAAACGATGATAAGTGGCGCGTATGGCTTTTGATGCGTGTTTATTTGTGGTAGCGGCAAATGACGGCCTTATGCCCTCAAAGCTTGGAGCACCTTGAAATTTTAAATCTCCTTGGCGTAAAATCCGTGATCGTGGCACTTACTAAGTGTGACCTCGTAGATGAAGCGACTATAAATTTAAGAAAAAAAGAGATAAGAGATGAAATTTCTAAATTTAAAAACCCTGCAAATTTTAGAAATTTTTGCCGTTAGTATAAAGGATAAGGCAAGTATCGACGAGCTTAGAAACTACCTCTTTACGCTAAGAGCTAAAAAACGCGATGAAGAGGGCGTTTTTAGATACTACATTGATAGGGTTTTTAGCCCTAAAAGGTATCGGAAAATGTCGTAACTGGCACCGTTATAGAGGGAAGCGTTAGTAAAAATGAGAAGCTTTTTTTAACTATGACGCTGGCAAAGAGGTGCTAGTAAGAAGTGTGCAAAGCCATGATAAATTCGTAGATAGCGCAGGAGTTAGTAGCCGTGTGGCGCTAAATCTAACTGGCATTGAGCTTAATGAGCTAAAAAAGGGGCAGTTGCTTAGTAAAAAAGGCTATTTTAGGGGATTTTAGAGAGGTTGATGCGGTCGTAACTGCTAAGAATCTCATCCACTCGCAAAGCGTAACCTTTTGCGTAGGAGCTAAAAATGTGCCTGCAAAGGTGCTAATCCTTAGCCAAAAAGATGATAGCTACTTTGTTACCTTTTAAATTCAAAGCGATATGTTTTTTTGAAATTTGACGAGGTATTTGTGCTTATCTCGGACGCACGCGTGATAGGAGGTGGCAGAGTGCTAAATCCTGTGCTTTGAGCCACTAAAAAGGCTGGTAAAATTCTCTTTTTGGCTGCACTTTTAAAGCATGATTTTGTTGGAGCCTTTTTCTATCTTAAAAGAGGCTCACAAAAAAATGGTTTTGGCATCATCTCTTCTTATCAAAGATTTGGTCTAAATCACGAAGAGGCAGTAAATGTGGCTAAAAAAAGTCTCAAATGTCTTTGTCGATGAAAAAGCTTTTAAATATCTACGATCTAAGCGCGGTTGAGCGGATAAAGTCTGTGGTTAAATTTATGATAGAAAAAATGAATTTGCTGTTTTCTCAGCTCAAAGTATAAGCCTCAAAGCTTGCTTTGGGCTAGTCGTAAATTTAGCTCAAAAAAAGCACTTGATGAGCTTGAAAGTATAAACTTAATCTCTAAAAATGATGGCGTCTATACAAAAAAAGGCATTGATATAAGCAAACTAAAAAGTAAGGCTTGAAGAGAAAAATCTATGAAATTTTAGAAAGCGGAAAGCTAGCTCCAACGGCGCCTTATAATATATATGATGAGCTGGAAATAGATAGGCTAAGTGGCGATAATGCACTTAAAAACTAACTGCAATGGGTAGAGTTGTAAGGCTGGAGCATAATCTTTTTATCACTAGAAATTCGCTAAAAATGGCACTTGATAAGCTAAGAGAGATCATCAAAAATCAAGGCTTTGTAAATGTCACAAAATGCTAAGGATGCACCCAAATTTAAGTAGAAAAATATGTAATCGCTTATCTTGAGCAACTTGACCTTGAGAGTGACATAATGAAGCAAGGAAATGATAGAGTCTTTCGTGGTTAGTATTCATTTACAAAAAGCAAATATAATCCGCCAATTTTTAAAAAGGAAAAAAATGAAAAAAAGTGGTTTTGGCCTCAATATTAGCGGCAACTAGCCCTAATGGCAGCAAGCGATAAGCAAATAGAAGATTTTTACCAGAAGTTTTTAAAAAAATCAAAAATATCGATGGTGTTAATGTAAAAGTCGTAGAACGCACTAAAATTTCTAGATGATATAGAAAAAAAGTAAGCTTAGAAATTTAGCAAAGGAGATATGTCTCAAGAAGATGTGACTTTTGTTATAGGGCGATCTTATGTTTCCTGATGTTGTAAATTTAAAGGAGAAAAAGTCTTATTTAGCTGAAGAAAAAAAGGTTATCGCAGAAAAAGCAGCACTTGATTTAGTAAAATCACTAGCTAAAAATTTATAAAAAAATGAAGACAAGACAAATGTTGTAACTCTTGGCAATGATAGCAAAAAAAGCCAACTCTTATCATGTTTTCAGATCCTGAATGCCCATATTGCAGAGCCGAGCTAGCAAAAGATAGAAACTACGCTAAAAAGACAATAACGTTGAAATCATCCTAACTCCAGTGCATGAACTATCATCTTTACAAAAAAAGTGCTTTTGATCTATAAAGATATAAAAAAATGCAAAAAGTGATAGCGATAAGGTTAGAAATTTTAAGAAAGTATTTTTTTCTGAGGATTATAACGTGGATGATGTTAGCAAAGAAGAGAGCGACAAGATCGATACTTTACGTAAAAAAATATTTCTCAGCTGGCGTTAGATCAGTACCATTTATCATAAACAAAAGTGATCTAAAATAATCTTTTCTAGGATCTCTCCCTAGAATTTTCTTCTTTAATAAAAATTTCTAAATTTCTAAAAATACATTTAACTATATTTTTAATAAATACTTAATAAATATAACTAATATTATATATTTACTTTTTATTATTTTATAAATATGCTAAATTTACATAGTTTAATTCTAGGCTCTAAAAAGCCCTGAAATAGACTGTTTGCAATATTTTAGTATCTCTAAATATGCAATTTACATATTACGGAACCAAATTTCTCAAATTCTTAAGTTTGAGAGCTAAGGAGAAAAAATGCAAGGATCAAGAAGAGATTTTCTAAAAAAATCTCTAAAAGTCGGTGCTGCCGGCGGTGTACTAGCAGTCTCAGCCGTAGCAAAAGTGACTAGTGACGACTTAACTCCTGATGACAATGGTGTCGTCGTTGGCAAGTCAAACAAAAAAAGAGGTGCTTTATAAAAAGCAAGAACTGGGAAACCCTACTATAAAATCGCTTACTAAGGGAGAAAACCATGAGTGATGCACGTATAGGAAGACGTTCATTTTTAAAGCTAGCCGCACTTGGTGCTGGAAGCACAATGGCTTTTGGAGAAAATGAAACGATAAGAAAAGCAAGTGATGAGGAGATAAAAAATCCTTTCCCTGGCTCAAAAAAGGTTAGAACGATTTGTTCTATTTGCTCAGCAGGCTGTGGTATCGAGGCTGAGGTAAAAGATGGTGTTTGGGTTCGTCAAGATATGGCGATGCATCATCCGATATCTCAGGGCTCACACTGCTCAAAAAGGTATCGATCAGATCGATCTTACACACAGTAAACAACGCATCAAAATATCCTATGAAAAAAAGTTGATGGTAAATGGCAAAAGAATTTCATGGGATCAAGCTGTAAATGAGATCGGCGATAAGATGCTTCAGATCCGCAAAGAAGATACTCTGATAGTGTTGTTTTTCTTAGGATCTGCGAAATGTAACAACGAGCAAGCATATTACTTTTAGAAAAATTTTGTGCATTTTTGGGGCACAAACAGCAACGACCACGTAGCAAGAATTTGACATAGCGCAACAGTCGCCGGTGTGGCGAATACTTGGGGTTATGGCGCGATGACAAACCACTTTGGAGATATGGCTGCAAACTCAAAAATGTATATTTATCATTGGAGCAAACCCAGCTGTGGCAAACCCAGTTGGTGGCATGAAGCACACTTTACAGGCAAAAGATAGAAACAATGCAAAAAGTGATTGTAGCTGATCCAAATTTCTACAAAGACAGCCGCACATGCTGATCTTTTATTTGAGACAAAAGATCAGGAACTGATATTGCACTTGTTTATGGTCTTATCCACATTATTCTTAAAAATGGCTGGGAAGATAAAGATTTATAGAAAATAGAACTTACGGTATTGATGAGATAAGAAAAGAGGCTGAGTACTGGACACCAGAGGTTACATCTGATGTTACTGGAGTACCAGTTGATAAGCTACTAAAAAGCTGCAGACATTCTAGCTCGCACAAAACCAGGTACTGTTGTTTGGGCACTTGGCATCACTCAACACTCAGTTGGTACATCAAATACAAGACTTTTACCTATCCTTCAACTAATTCTAGGAAATATGGGTAAAGCAGGTGGTGGCTGTAATATCATTCGTGGTCACGACAATGTTCAAGGCTCAACTGATATGTGCAACCTTTCAGATAGCTTGCCAATGTATTATGGCTTTAACTGATGCAGCATGGAAATATTACTGCAAAGGCTGGGGCGTTGATTATGACGAATTTATTAAACGCTTTGCGGTCTCAACAAAAAGAGCCAAAAACAAGGCGGCACTCCTGTTAAAACACAGTCTTTGAAGAGTATTATTACCACGATCCTAAACATCCAGAAGATAGAAACTGGAGAAACGAAAAAGGCTGGTCACTTTCAAAATGGTGGCAAGGCGTCTTGAAAGAGGAGAACACATTTAGTAGTGGCGCATTAAGAGTTCTTTGGGTTCAAGGAACTGGTCTAACGTCTATGGCACACTTAGCTAAAAATTCAAGAAGCAGCTTCAAAACTAGATATGATCGTTGTGGCTGAGCCATTTGTAAATGAAATTTCTATCCTTTCAGATAGAAAAGATGGCGTTTATATCTTGCCAGTAGCGACTGCATTTGAAAATGAAGGTCACTGAAGTGCTACAAAACCGCTCAGGACAATGGAGAACAAAAGTTGTTGATCCACTTTATGAGAGCAAGGGCGATCACGAAGTGATGTTCCTATTTGCTAAGAAATTTGGCTTTTACGATGAATACGTAAGAGGCATGAAAATGGGTATCGTAGATCGTGAAATAAAACAAGTAAAAAGATGATTTTGTATGGCCTGATGATGCGACAAATGAGATAGCAAGAATTGGAAAATTCTATAGGTTATGGTGGTAGAACAGCCGAGATGTTTAGACGCTATCAAGCAAACTGGGATAAATTTGATCCAGATACGTTAATAGGTATTGGCGGTGAAGTCAAAGGCGAGTACTACGGTAAACCATGGCCAGCATGGGATGAAAAACACCCTGGAACTCCAATACTATATGATATGAGCAAACCTTATGTTGAAGGTGGTTCAGGCTTTAGAAATCGCTTTGGACTCGAAACATAATGGCGTTAGTCAGCTAGCTAGGAAGAGACAACACTTGTTGGCTCAGCTATAAAAGGTGGCTATCCACAAATCACAAAAGAGAATATAGAAAAAGTCTTAGGTATAACTCTAACTGAAGAAGAGAAAGCTAAGATGGGACCAAGCTGGAGCATGGATTATAGTGGTATTATCTTTGAAAAAAATGCCGTGAAAAAGGTGTTGTACCTTATGGTAATGCAAGGGCAAGAGCTATCGTTTGGGAATTCCTCGATCCTATTCCAAAACATAGAGAGCCTATTCACTCACCACGCTGGGATCTTGTTCAAAAAGTATCCGACATTTGATGATCAAGCTAGAAATTTCCGTGTTTCTACTAAGTTTAAGTCAGAGCAACAAGCAAAAGATTGGTCGAAAGAATTTCCAATCGTGTTTAGTACGCAACGTGTCGTAAACCCTAAGTGGTGCTGGTATGATCGAAAGAACCAGTAAATATCTATCAGCTATTACGCCAGAGATGTTTGCTAATGTTAACCCAGAGCTAGCTTTTAAAATACGGCATAAAAGACCGCGATATGATGTGGATCCACAGCCCACAAGGCACAAAGATCAAAAGTAAGATGCTATCACAGCCAGATGGTAACTCCAGATAGAATTTGTATGCCATACAACTTCGCTGGTATTATGCAAGGCGTTGATCTTTCAGCTCGCTATCCAGAGGGCACTAAGCCTTATGTTATTGGTGAAAGTTATAACACTGTTACTAACTATGGATTTGATCCAGTTACTCACATTTCAGAGTTTAACGCAGGTCTTTGCCGTATAGAAAAAGCTGAGGAAAATACATTTAAAACATCGTTTTTCCATGAATATGGCGAGAGAGACGCCATGGGTAAAGAGTAAGGAGAGATAAGATGGCAAGAATGAAATTTTTGTAGATACTAACAGATGTATCAGCTGCTATGGTTGCCAAGTTGCTTGCTCTTCTGCTCATGAACTTCCAGTGGGAATTTATAGAAGAAAGGTCATTACACTTCACGATGGTATCGAAGGTAAAGAGGTTTCAACTCACCATTGCATGCCAACACTGTACTGATGCACCTTGTGAGCAAGTTTGCCCGGTTGATTGTTTCTACATTAGAGCTGATGGCATCGTGCTTCACGATAAAAATATATGTATAGGCTGTGGTTACTGCTTATATGCTTGTCCGTTTGGTGCACCACAGTTCCCTAAAGATGGAGCATTTGGCGTAAAAAGGCGTTATGGATAAAATGTACAATGTGCGCAGGCGGTCTAGAGCCAACAAACTCACACGAGGAGAGAGAACTATACGGTCAAAATAGAATGGCCGAAGGAAAAGTGCCTATGTGCGCGGCTGTTTGTGCTACAAATGCACTTTTTAGTTGGAGATGCGGCTGAAGTATCAAACGTATATCGCAAACGTGTTATGCTAAGAAATACCGGACTAAATGCTTTAACAAGAAGGAGAGCATTTGCTCTCCTTTAAATTTAAACTTAAAACCTTTTTCATTTTTTTATAAAGCTACTATTTTTTTATTCAAAAGATAAATTTCTAAATTTACATTAGAAAAATTTTCTAAAACTATTTAAAATTGGCTATTTGAAGACAAATTCTCTTTATTATCTCAATTTGCTCTATTTTATGATAATCGTTTTTTTATTTTTAATCAAAGTAAAGCCTTGGTAATATTCGGTTCAAAAAAATCTCACAGGTGGTTTATTTAATGAATAAAATCTTAAAATTTATGCTAATTATGTTGTTGCCTATTTGGCTTATAGCAAAAAAATGAGGATTACGAGCAGGTCGCAGCTCAGATAAAAGAGTCGCTACAAAAAAAGTAATAACAGAGTATAGAGCGGGCAATATTGAACAAGCGGTCAGTGATACTCAAAAATGCTTATTTTTGGCTTATTTGAAGATGTTGAAGCTGGCATTAGAATAAATTTAGGGTCAGAAAAAGCTACTCTATGGAGAAGCAATTTGGCGAGATCAGAAAGGCGATAAAAGCAGGCGAAGCACCAGATGATGTGCAAAAAGAATAGATCAGATAAATAGCGAGATCGCTGAAGTTCTACCAGTTATTTTAAAAGGACATAGGCTAGTTGGTGAGTATTCAGACAGCCCAGCTCAAAGCTGCTGCAACTGACTATGATACTTCTAAATTTATCCCTGAGTGGAAGGTAGCATTTACAAAGTTATCAGCCGATCTCAGATAAAGCAATAGCAAGCTATGAGAGTGATAAGCAAGATGATGCTAAAAATGCTATCCAAGATGCTAAATTACAGACTACAGAAATACTCAACTTGAAATCGCTATTCGCCAGCATATAGAAAATGGTAAAAGCATAGATGCTGACATCCAAAGAAAGATGGGCGAAGCGATCAGCGGCATCACAAATGGTATAAGCAAAGATGACTTTAAAACCAAGCTAGATGAGATCAAAAAGCTGGCATATGAGGCAATCTCAAAACTTCCAGCTGATACTGCAAAAACTTGCAAAAGTTGATATGAGCGATGTAGAAGCAGCTTCTGAAGAAGATAGTGGTGTAGATTATACCAAAGTCGTTCAAAACATAAACGACAAAAATTCAAGCTGCTATCACACTTTATAAAAATGGTGATGTAAAAAGCCATGGGCGATATCCAAGACATCTACTTTGATGAGTTTGAAGGTAGCGGCATGGAGAATAAAAGTAGGTGCAATAGATGTAAATTTAAAAACAGCTATTGAAGCTACATTTGGCAATCTTGTAGCCCTTATGAAATCAGGTGCAGATGAAAAACTCTTCAAGAAAGTGCAAGCAAAATGTCATCTCAGCTAGCAGCCGCACTTGAGAAAACTAATGGTTCAAGCTCACCTTGGACGCTATTTATCTGGGCGCTAACTATCATCTTAAGAGAGGGCTTTGAAGCTCTTATCATCGTTGCAGCCGTTGTTGCATACCTTGTAAAAACCGGCAATGCAAAAAGCTATGGGTAAGGTCGTATATAGCTCAGTTGGCGTGGCTGTCATCTTAAGCTTTGTCATGGCGTGGATCATGAACGTCATCTTTGGCGAGGCAGCAGGTCAAAAAGAGAGCTTTATGGAAGGCATCACGATGCTTGTTGCAGTGGGACTTCTATTTTATGTTGGTTTCTGGCTTCTTTCAAATGCTGGCGCTAAAAATGGAACGACTACATCAAATCACATGTATCTGAGTCTATCTCAAGTGGCTCGAGCACAGCGCTTTGGTGGACTGTATTTTTAGCAGTATTTAGAGAGGGTGCTGAGACAGTTCTATTTTTATCAGGCACTTATCTTTGACGCAAAAAGACTCAGCTGGCTACTCGATGATCGCAGCTGGCTTTGTTGTAGGTCTTATAGTTCTTTTGATAGTCTATTTCTTATTTAGAAATTTTCGCTGTTAAAATTCCTATTAAACCATTTTTTTATATTTACATCAGCGATCATCTTTTACATGTCGATCGTCTTTGTTGGCAAGGGTGTTGGCGAACTAGTTGAAGGTAGACTTTTCATCCCAACTATCATAAATGGACTTAGCTTCCTGACTGGATGAGAGACTGGCTAGGATTTCAGCCATATTATGAGAGTTTAGTGCCTCAAATCATTATGGTACTTGCCCTTGTTATTGGCATCGTTATTATGAAATCAAAACAAAAATAAAAAAATTAATCTTATTTAAAGGAGAGAATATGAATAAAATTCTTAGTTCAGCCCCTAGCACTTAGCCTAGCAGCTGGTTTTGCACTTGCTGGAGAGCATCCAATCGGTGAGCCTGTAGAGGCTAATGGCATGGAGATAGCTGCAGTTTATTTGCAACCAATCGACATGGAACCAAAGGGTATTGACCTAGCTCCAAGCCTAGCTGATTTTTCACCTAGAAGCTGACATACACGCTATTGCTGGTAATAAAAAAACGGCTTTGGCGAAGGTGAGTGGATCCTATACCTAAAGATTAACTACGAGCTAAAAAAACCTTGATAACGGCAAAGTTAAAAAAAGGTACCCTTTTATGCCAATGGTTGCAAGCGATACTCACACTATGGTGCTAACGTAAAAATGGATACAGGCGTAGGCAACTATGAGCTTAAATTCCACATTGATAATCCAGAAAAACAAGGTTTTGGTCGTCACGCTGACAAAGAGAGCGGTGTTGGTAAAATGGTTTGAGCCTTTTCACAACAACTTATACATTTCTAATGGACAGGTGGTGTCTAAATAATCACCAGGGGCGTTCTCGCCCTTTTTAGCAAATCTCACAGGGTTTAGTTATGTCAATTTATTTCTATCAGGTCTTTTTTTAGCCCTCCTTGGATTTACGCTTTTTGCTGCCTTAAATAACAATGGCAAAAGTTTAAAACGATCTTCCTACCATCATTTCTTGGTGTTGTTGCTGGTGTGCTTATCTTTTAAAGCTGCTCGTCACGCGCTTGTTGATGATCAGTTTAGTAATTTTTCATCGATTCAGTGACGCTAGTTTTTTTCTACTAATTAGCATTTTATGGATATTTCTTGAGCTTAAGATAGCAAAAAAATTGTAACGTTTTTTTATTTTTAGGCATCGGCTTTGGCTTTGGCTATAGTTCAAGCAGTGTGTTATTCCCGCTATTTGGTGGTGAGCTACTAGATACGCTTTTCGGTCATTAGCTTCTTTCTAATGATATTTTGCAATGATTTTTGCTCGTATTTTTTTATTCTTTTTATTTCGAATTTAAAAATCTAGCATTTCTCCATTAATAGCTAAGTACTTTTAGCTATTATCACTTTAGTTTTTCTTGCTAATTGATAGAAGTTCTCAGACAGCACTTGAGCTTTTGCGTGCTGGAGCTTTAAAAATAAGTAGTGAGTTAAACTCTCAGATTCTATCTGTTAGTGCAAAAAGGTATTTATGTATCAGAATTTGGTACTTATTTTTTTATATCTTTGTGATCTTACTTTTGTGCATCACCGCACTTTTTCTTTATGCCAAAAAGTATTGATAAAAATAAATTTGGTTCTATCAAATACCGCTTTACAAAAAGCTCATTAGGGAAAATATTTTTTTGATAATTCAGAAATTTGCATTTTTGTAGTATTTTTGATAGCACTTGGATTTTTCTCTATTATGATCTTTACGCATCTCGTCCACCTGAAAATTTTCAGAGCCAGTCTTGGTTGAGCCAGTGGGAGATAAATTTATATTTGATGTTGATATGTTAAAAGATAATGAACTTCACAGATTTGCTTATATTACAGATGAGGGTAAGCAGATAAGATTTTTTTCTTGTTAAACCGCTTTTAGCGACCGCGTCTCGCCTGTTATCGTCTTTTGACTCTTGTATGATTTGTGGCGATATGGGTTATATAAAAAGAGGAAATGACCTTATTTGTATCTCTTGTAATGTTAGAATTTTTCTGCCATCAGTTGGCAAAGAAGGTGGTTGCAATCCGATACCAATGCCATTTTATCTTCGATGGCAAAAATATCATAGTTGATTATAAAACTATTACAGATGGAGCAAAATTCTTTAGTAAGGTTGTCGAAAAAAATGGTGCTTGACCCAGTTAGTCGCAAAAAGTGAGCAACCTTGATTCAAGATCATATTTATACTACGGACGCACATATTTCTTTTGAAAATAACGAAACTCAGGCGAAATTTGAAGCAAATCCAGAAAAATATGTAGAAATAAATGGAACGTTAAAATGAAAAATATGCAACTAAGAATGATAAAAAGCTCGATCACGGGCTCAAAGGTGCAAAAAGACGATGGCATTTATCACCATACTACTAGCTGCTCTTTTGATAGCTTGCATGCTAAATATCACGCTAAAAATCGGTGATCAAGTAGCAACTGAGCTTTAGAGGATATGGCTCAAATATCGTTGTTTTGCCACGAGGTGAGAGCCTAAGCATCGAGATCGAGGGTGAAAATCTCACCCCACTAAAATCACAAAAATTTACTTCCAGAGGCTGATATCTATAAGATAAAAAGAGATCTTTTTGGAGAAACAATATCGTTGCTTTTGCGCCGTTTTTTTAGAGGCAAAAGTTAAAGATGAAAAAGGAATTGAATTTGCCTTTGAAGGAACCTATTTTGATAAAAATATCGGTCTAAAAAGATGAGCCAGAATTTAGCACAGGCGTTAAGAGCTTGTATGGATTTTGGGGCGTTGAGGGTGTTTGGCCAAAAAGATGAAAGTATGGATGAAATTTTAGTTGGCGAAGAACTTTCTAAGGCTAAAGTATTGAAAGGTTGGCGACAAGCTTAGTCTTGTGGGCAAAAATGGTACAAGAGAGGTTAAAATAGTTGAATTTTAAAAGGAGCTAGTGACGAGACACATAAGCTAGTTGGCTCACTAAAAGCTTGCTGGAGATCTTTCTGGGCATGCAAACTCATACACAAAGGCTGAAGTATCAGCTATGACAATCCCAGAAAATGACCCTATCGTTAAAGGCAAGAAGAAATGTAGACAACCTTGATAGTGCAGAGTACGACAAATGGTATTGCTCGGCTTACGCAGGCTCGATCGCATTTCAGATAGAAGAAAAATTTGACCAAACGTTAGCGCAAAAAGCTAGCCTTCAAGTAAGTGATGCTGAGAGTAACATAGTAAAGAAAAATCCAAAGCCTAATGGGTATCGTTAGCATCATCGCTCTTGTGGTTTCAGCCATTGGCATAACATCGCTAATGACAAGTGAAATTTACCGCCGTAAAAAGAGATCGGCCTTTTTAAAAAGCCATAGGCGCAAGTAACTTTGAAATTTACGCCCTTTTTGCTAGCGAGAGCCTTGTGGTTGCCTTTTTGCAGGTATCACTGGAGCATTTTTAGGATACGCGCTAAGCTACGTGATGTCTTACATTATCTTCTCACACGGCATAGGCATAGCTTGGATCGTGCTACCAATTAGCGTGGCATTTGCCCCTACTTATCTCAGTCGTTGGCTCGCTAATGCCAATGAGAAATGTCATAAATTTACTACCTGCGGAGGTGCTATATGACCGCAAATAGCAAAATCTTTTTACAATACAATTTATAAAAAGTTTAAAAACGGCTCATCAAGAGTAATGGTCATCGTAATCTCTATCTTACTTGGAGCATGCGTGTGTGCTGCGTTTGTCAATGTCTATCTTGACATAGACTCAAAGGTCTCACGTGAGCTAAAAACTTATGGCGCAAATATGATCTTTGCTCCAAAAAGATATGGCTACAAGCGATGATATGAGTGAAAAACTTATAATGAAATGATCGCTAAAGTGCCAAAAGATAAGCTTCTTGGTGAGAGCGGTTATCTCTTTGCTCAGGCAAATATCAGTCCAACAAATGCTATCGTCATGGGAACAATTTAGCAATCTAAAAAGTTAAACCATTTTTTTAGATGTTAGAGATGGAACGATGATAAATGTCGATTTTTGACGATAAAAAAATGTGCTAATAGGCGTTGATCTTGCTCGTCAGGCTGGCTTTAAAGCAGGCGATGATATAGAAATTCGCGCCATTGGCTCAAATGAGAGCATAAATGTAAAGATAAAAGGTGTAGTCGCAAGTGGCGACAAAGAGGATGCGCTTTTGATCACATCACTATCTTTGGCTCAGAAAATTTCAAATAAAGCTGGCAAAATAAACTATGCTGAAACTGTTGTGCTTGGTAACTTTGACGAGATAACATCGCTTTGCAAAGACTATAAGCAATGATGAAATAGCTGCAAAAACCAGTGGCAAAGGTCTCAAAGTCTGAGGGCTATATTTTGGAGAAAATAAAGCTATTAATGGCACTTGTTAGCCTTGTTATTTTTGCTCATTACTTCAATGTGCGTAAACACAACGCTTAGTGCTATCTTGCTCTCTCGCTCAAAGGAGATCGCACTTCTAAGAGCCATAGGTGCAAGCAAAAAGGATGTATTAAAGCTATTTGGCTTTGAGACATTTGTGACAGCGCTCATCTCAGCATTAGTTGGTGCATTTTTTTAGGATATTTACTAGCTCAATTCTAGGTTATGCGATATTTGATTCTAGTATTGATTTTTAGAATTTTAAGCATCCCAGTAGCTGTGATAATATCGCTTTTATTTGCAGCGATCGCAGCATTTTTATCCGATCAAACGGGCACTTAATAATAAAATGGCAGATACATTAAGAGGAGAATGATATGCAAAATGCACTAGAATTAAAAAAATATTTGTAAAATTTTATGGCGATGTTAAAGCACTTGATGATATAAATTTTGAGGTTAAAAAAAGGTGAGTGGGTCAGTGTAATGGGGCCAAGTGGTAGTGGTAAGAGTACGCTTGTAAATATCCTTTCTCTAATGGATACTCCAAGTAGTGGTACTTATATGCTTGGTGGCGATGATGCGAGCAATCTAAATGCTGACGATACACTCAAATTTAGACGTGAAAAAGATCGGTCTTATTTTTCAGCAGTTTCACTTAGTGCCATATCTTAGCGCTCTTGAAAATGTGATGATCGCTCAGTACTATCACAGCTCAGTTGATGAAGAGGACGCTAAAAAGGCACTTGAGGCAGTTGGTCTTTCTCACAGGCTAACGCACAGACCAAGTCAGCTAAGTGGTGGCGAGCAACAACGCCTTTGTATCGCACGCTCGCTCATAAACGATCCTGAAATTTTAATAGCAGATGAGCCAACTGGTAACCTTGATGAAGCAAATGAAAGAGTTATACTTGATCTATTTTGCAAGCTAAGAAAAGATGGCAAGACGATACTTCTAGTAACTCACAACCCTGATCTTGGCGAGTATGGTGATAAGATCGTCTATCTAAGACATGGCAAAGCTAGAGAAAAATTCGCACTATTGAAAATCCAAAGGTACCAAATGAGATATAAAAATTTTATTTTTTTATGTCTAGTCTCAGCCCTAGTTATGGGCTGCGTCAAGCAGTACGAAAAGCATCATATCACGCTAAATGACTCAAGCGGCATTGATACGCAGTTTTTTCCAACGGAAAAGAGGCTAAAGATAGGCGATAAGCCATATATGCTATTTTTTTCTTTGGTACGGACTGCGGAGTGTGCAAAGGCCGCTATACCTGATCTAAATACACTTGAAAAAGAGTATGGTAAAGAGGTTCAATTCATTGGTGTTTTAGGATCTAGTAAAGGCTTTGATAAAGATATTGAGCTTTTTAAAAGAGCACAACATTACCTTTAAAAACTACGAGCGATAAGGTTTCAGTTGATTACTTTAGCAAGGCAGTTGGTGGCGTCATGGGCGTGCCAGTTATCTATTTTTTGATAAAGATGGTAAGATGCGATCAGAAATTTATCGGTCTTACACCAAAAAGTGTACTTGAAAGTGCTATAAGATCGCTCTTGTAGGAGTGAATATGAAAAATTTCTTTTTATTTGTCTTAGTGGTATTTTTTTGTTGGATGTGCTAGTAGCACTCCAAACATCTCGGTCAAAAACGAGCGACCCGATCTTTTTACGCTTAATGAAGCAAACAAAAGCGTCTATGTAAATTTCTAAAAATAGTGCGACCGGGCAAGATGTAAATGCTGAAATTTTAAGCGAATTTGCAAAAGGCTGGCTTTAGAAACGAGCCAAATATCAAAAATGCCGACTTCATCATCCTTGGCGATGTGCAAAAGCTTTTCTAGGATAATAAAAAGAGATCCTAGATTTTCAATGGGCATGGGATATGACTTTGGTAGACCAAGCTTTGGTTTTGGCTACTCGATGTTTTTTTCCCATTTGGCTATTACGATGATGATGACTTTAGCACGAATAGCTATACTTATCATATGCAAGTAAGCGTGCTAGTGCGTCCAAAAAAATGGTGGCGAAAAAGGCGACAAATATCTCACTTATGCAAGCTGGCAATGTCTATTCGCCAAGCTACATCTGGCCGTTTTTTAAAGAACGTCTAGCAAAAACAGATCGTTAGCTTTTTTTATAATGTCTCGCAAAAATAGGAGAAATTAGTAAATTTAAAAGGATTTAAATGCTAGTTGATGGAAGCTATGAAATTTCATCTTGTGATGATATTGAACTTGGTATAAAAAAAGAAGCTCTCCTCTCCTTTTTATTCCTGTTATGACGATGCCAAGGATGCAAAAAGCCATTTTGGTGATTATCCCTGGGCTTGGAGAAGACTCTGACCTTGGATATAGAGCCAATCTTATTCGGTCTATGGCAGAGACTTATGAGATGTTGCATGCATTAGTGTGGATTATCACTGCATAGGCAACCGCCCACAGCTTGAGCGAAAGTCTGGACTTGATGATATAGATCGCGAAATCTTAACAAGAGAACTATCAAGCATAGGTATACATTTACCAATTGATCTAAAAAGTATCGACTGCCACGAGAAGGTTGATTTGCTACTTAAATTTCTCAGCAAAGAGATTACTATTCGAAAAAGAGAGGTATTTTGCCGGCTGATTTTTAGACTAAATGCTAGCATTACGATGGTGCCAACAAAAAAATGAATATCAAAGATTTTCGGCGTTATGCAAGCAATGGATGTGCTAAATGCTGTGCTTTATACAAAAATATATAAATAATGCCAATGGAACATCTGCCAGTGATAATGGTAGGCAGCTCACATGGTGGATATCTGGCACATATGTGTGCTAAGATCGCTCCATGGCTAGTTGATGCCGTGATAGATAATAGCTCTTATGCCATATTTTTTTATGGCGTCTTATCGGCTTTGGTAAAGAGATAAATTTTACTAACTATTTTTGTTTTTGGCACTGACACTTTGTATCAGAAATTTATATATTTATTTTTTTGATAAGACCTACTGGACACTTAATGAAAAAAATCACCATACTATTTTATTGACGCAAGAGAAGAGATAAGAAATATCCCTAAATTTATATCATTTAAATGTTCAAAGCGGCTATAAAAAGCCAATTTACGTGAGCTATCACTGTATTTTCGATAAAGAAATAGCTCCAGCAAAGGATAAAATCGAGCTTTACGAGGCTCTTAAGAAGCTTTCAAATTTAACGCAACACTACATATGATAAAAAGATGAGAGTGAGGTTGATGGCAAATTTATAAAGTCTCTAACGCATGGAATGGGGATGTCTTATAAACTACTTTTTACAAAAAAAGAGCTTCCCAGTATGATGGAGAAAAATTTTATCTCAAAAAAACAAGAAGAGCAGCAAGAGTATTGAGTATAAATGCGGCGATACGATCTCATAAATTTAGTGAAGTCTTAGATCAAATAAATCTTGAAATTTTAGATATTGCTTTAGTATTTAACTATACCCTATAAAGACCTAGTTTTTATCAGTCATTATCTATCTCAAAGTCGTAAAAATTCGCTTTCATACTCAACATTTCCTATTTTTGCTGTATTGTATAAGAGCTGCTTTTATATTATCTATCTGCTGATACATTAGGCCAAGAGCTATTCTATTTTTCGATAGCACTAGCATCATTTAGTTTTGTTAGCTCTAAAAAGCGCGATTGCGTTTGATACTTTTTCCAGCTCCTGTCGCAGCCACAGATGCTAAAAATAATGTGCTAGCGTCATTTACTTTAAACTCATCGATTGCTTGATTATAAAGTTTATAGCTTTCTTCAAAATCGTTTGTAAAGATATCGACATAGGCTAGAGTTTGGATTAAATTTATATTCTTTTGGAGCATTTTTTTAGCTCGGCTCTTAACTTATCACGCTCTCTTGTAAGTATACCTGAAATTTGAAGTAGCTTGATGTATTGCTTTTTGATGATGTCAGCACCGTGATAGAAAGCGTTTGAATCAAGCTGCTTACCATTAAAGTGAATTTGTATCGCTTTTTGCATACTCTTTGACATTTTGCTCTTTGTTTTTCGAGATAGTATTTAAGATATTTGCAATAATATCATTTGGCAAAATTACTTAGTAGTTCATCAGCTTTCTTTGCCATTAGCTCGTCATTGTTTGTTACTTTTGCGATGATGATATCAAAGGCCAATTTAGCATTGTCTGCTCTTTTGGCTCTTCAGCTCATCTTATCATCGCACTTTGGTTGCCGCTAATCAGGCTTAGAAGCGAGGCATATAAATTTACAGGCTTTAAACTCTTGTCATTTTCTAAATTTTCGCCGATCTCTTCAATGAGTTTTGGGTTTAAATTTCTATTTATATCTAGACAAATCGCCCCAAAAATACCTGCAAGATGGTTATTTACATCTTGGTGATAGCTTGCTATGAAGTGCTTTGCTGCAAGGCTAAAATTTCCAAGCTGAGCGTAGCTTAGAGCAAGGTTGTATTGTAAGATAGAGTGATTTGGATAAGTACTAGCTAGCTCTTCAAACTCTTTATTTGCTTCTTTTTAAGCGGTAGCTTAGTGCTTTTTGCAATAGCTTCACTAAGTTTTGCATTTACTTTTGAAGCAGCTGCACTTTTGGCTAAGATAGTCATTTGCTGCTGAAGTGTCGTCTAAAAAGACGTTAACGCCGCCTTTTCTTATCTGCTCGATACTCTGTTTTGCGTCAAAGACCTTGTAAGGTGCGAAGTAAAAAAAGCGTCTCATAGCGTCTTGTTCTATCAAAAAAACATATCATCACTAAAGTGTGCCTGAGCTAGGCTGACATCAAAAAGATCAGGCTTTAGTATCGTTTTTATCTTGTAAATTTTACTTGGCAAAGAAGTATTGTAGTCGTAAACATCTTTGATAAATGCAGCCGCGTCGCCGTAGTCAGAAGTTTTTTTAGATCAATTAGCGCCTCAGTCATCTTGATAAGATCGATATTTGGCGTATTTTTGGAAGCTTTTGTTAAATAATCCCTTGCCTTGTCGTATTTGCCAAGTCTTGCATAGAGCTGTGCTAGCGTGAAGTCGGCCTTAAACGCCTTTTGGCTCTCAAAGCTTAGCTATTGCTCTTTCATCATCTCCAAGGAGTGATAAAATTTTTGCACTTAAATAGGCATACTCATTTTTTTATAATCTGCAGTATTTGGATGAGAAAGTGCTTGAAGCGCCTCGTAATAGTTGCCTTTATAGTAGTTTATAAGCGCGTAGTAATAGCTATAAAGTGGCGAGTTGTTTTCATACTGCAAAAATGAATCAGCAAGTCCCTATATAGTATTTAAAAATTTTTGGTGTTATTTAGCTCAAAGCGAGCAAACGGCAGCATTTATCGCACTAACCGCTGTGTTTTTCTCTATCGGTTATAGCTTTGTTAAAAGATACGATCGCCTCATCACATCTTTCTTGTTTCATCTGCGAAACACCGAGGTTGTAGTTTGAGAGAGACTGGTTATAAACAGCTATGTTTTCATCAATTTCTAACGCTTCAAATTTATTTCCACGCTCGTAGAGCTGATTGGCTTTTATTTATCATTTCATCGATCTTTGAAGCGCCGAAATTTTGCGTTTGGTAGTTGTTTTTCTATATTTTTTTACGATACTTGCAGCATCTATGTTCTCTTTTTTTGTCTTTCTTTAGCAAGATAACTAGCAAAAACCACTATCAAGATAATAAGCACTAGAGCGACCACGCCTGCTATTATAAAGAGCTTTTTATTGCTTTTTTTACAGGGATTGGCTCTGGGATGCTTTCATCTTGTAGTATACCCTCATTTGCGATACTCTCAAAGCGAGACGATCTCTTCAGGCGCTTCGGTTTTTGCCTCTTCAGGCGCTTCTTGCTCTGCTTGCTCGCCAGGTGGTTTTAAAACTACAACCTCTTCTTCAGCCACTACATATACCTTTTAAGAACTTCTGAATTTCAATAGTGCCATCTGCTTTTTTTGGTAGTTTTTCCATGATGGCAATAAGGGATCCCTGCCCACAGCTAGACTTGAGCCATTTAGTGTATTTACAAGCATATTTTTTTCTTGCCATCTTTAAAGCGAATTTTTGCACGCCTTGCTTGAAAAATCACGAGTGTTGGAAATAGAGCTAATCTCTATATTTACCTTGACCAGGTAGCCAAACCTCAAGGTCTATCGTCTTTGCCGCGCTAAAGCCAAGATCGCCACTGCAAAGAAGCATATGGCGGTGAGGAAGTCCAAGGCTAGTTAGTAGATCGCTTGCGCACGATACCATCCTCATTTAGCACGTCTTCGCTTTGATCAGGTCTTGTGATACTTACTAGCTCGACCTTTTTCAAACTGGTGCTGGCGGATCATACCTCTTGTGTCACGTCCCTGCTGAGCCTGCCTCTTGGCGGAAGCATGCTGAGTAGCAAGTCATCTTTATAGGAAGCTGCTCAGCTTCAATGATCGTGTCATTGTATAAATTTGTCACAGGTACTTCGCTAGTTGGGATGAGGTAGAGGTCTTCGTCGCGTACTTTGTAAAGGTCCTCTTCAAAGTTTAGGGCAGCTGGCCAGTACCAAAAAAGTGTATTTGAGCTTACTAGATAAGGGATATTTACAAGCTCGAAGCCACGCGCGCTGTTAAAGTCGATCATGTAATTAACAAGTGCTCTACTTAGCCTTGCTCCCATGCCACGAAGCACGGTAAAAGCGAGATCCTGAGAGCTTTGCGCCCCTTTCAAAGTCAAGCCAACCAAGGCTCTCACCCTAGTTCCCAGTGCTCTTTTTGGCGTAAAGCTAAATTTAGTTGGCTCAAAGCACCGTTTTGATGCAGACATTATCGTCTTCGTCCTTACCAAATGGCACGTCATCATCGGTGATATTTGGCACATTAAATGAAAATTTGCTCAAAGCTTTTTCTTCATATTGTTTAACGATCTCATCAGCATCAGCAAGGGCAGCTTTGTTTAAAGTTTAGCTCATTTTTTTAAGCTCGCTTACATCTTCGCCAGCTCTTTGCCTTTATGCCAAGCTCTTTTGCTCTTTGCGTTTTTGGATCGCTTGGAAATTTTTCAAGTGCTTTACGTTTTTTGTTTTAGCTCGTTAAAAGTTTGTAAAAAGCTCGTCAAGTAGCCCAGCTTTTTACATTTTTTTCCCTCAAGTTTTTTTACAAATTCATCGTAATTTGTCTCGAGTAGTTTTCAAATTTATCATCCCTATATCCTTAAACCATAAACATAACTTTTTGCAAAAAGTACGATAAAAAAACTGCCGCTGTTAGCGCAAATGGGTGAATGTTGCCAAGCGGGCTAGGGGCGTTTAAATACTAATTTGCAGCTCAAATTTGTTATAACCGCAGCTACGATTAGCATCGCTAAGAAAAATTTGATCATAAAAAAATGATTTGTAAATTTGTCTCAAAGTAGCCTCCAGCTTTTGATCCGACCCAGCTACTCATCATCATGCCTCCAGTTAATACTAAAAAGTAAGATGCAAAGTGGCATTATCTTAATAGCAACTGAACCGATAGCTTGTTTTTGCCTTTTGAGCAAGCTCAGGTGGCATTTTTTTACAAGCTGCCTTAAAAAAATGATTACATCAAAAAAAGAGGTAACCAACAAAAAATGATTGCACAAAAAAAGATGAATTATTTGTGCGTATGGATATAATTTTGCATATTTTTTTCCTTTATTAATAAATTCCGACTGCTTCACGAACTTTTTATTGTTGTTTGAGCAACATTACTTGCCTTTTTGGCTCCTATTTCTAAAAATTCAGACACTTCGCCAGGATTATTTTTGATAATGCTCACATTTCTCTCGCATCTTTAAAATAGTCCCAAATAAGCTCATTTAGATAAGCTTTAAAAGTGCCCATGACCCTCGCCACCACGCTCATATCTAGCTTGAAGCTCTTTTTGCCCACTCTCGTCTAAGAAAAGTTTGGCGATATTATAGACGTTGCAGTTTTGCCACTGTTTTGGCTCTTCAAGCGGTGTGCCGTCTGTCACGATGCTAGAAAATTTGCTTTTTAAGCGTTTTAGCATCGGCAAAAATGTCGATTGTATTGCCATAGCTTTTGCTCATCTTTTTCGCCGTTTGTACCAGGCACGGTGGCGACATTTTTCATCAATCTTCGCCTCAGGCAATGTAAAATTTCTCCATGTTCGTTGTTAAATTGAATAGCTATATCACGTGCGATCTCTACGTGCTGGATCTGATCTTTGCCTACAGGTACAACCTGCGCATTATAAAGCAAAATGTCAGCTGCCATCAAAACTGGATAGCTAAAGAGTCCGTGGTGCGAGCTAAGGCCTTTTGCGACTTTGTCTTTGTAACTATGTGCGCGCTCAAGAAGCCCCATAGGCGTGTGCTGGCTTAGCACCCAGTAAAAGCTCAAGCACGTCTTTAACGTCACTTTGCACCCAAAAATATACTTTTATTTGGATCAATTCCAAGTGCCAAAAAAACGCACACGCAGCCTCAAAAAGTGTTTTTGCTTTAGGGCTTTGGCCTCGCTAAGGCTCGTCATCGCATGGTAGTTTGCTATAAACATAAACATCTCATTTTTGCTCTTGCATATCAACCATCTGCTTTATCGAGGCAAAGTAGTTGCCAAGGTGTAGTTTGCCGGAGGGTTGGAGGCCGGTTAATACTCTCATCTTATCCTTTCAAATTTTGGCTTTTTTTCTCGTGAGCGCTTTTTGATAGAGATTTGAGTACTAAGCTTTCGGCAGACTATGTGTCTAGCCTCGGCTTAGAAACTCTACACAACTATCAAAAATCATCTCACGATACTTCGCTAAAAATACTTTTTAAATTTCTAACGTTACATTAGAGTTTTTTTGTATCTAATCTAATCTTAAAATTTAACTGGCAGATTATGCGTCTAGCCTTTGCTTAAAAAAACAAAAATTTTGCCTCGCCTAAACAAAAAAATCTTTGCCAAAACGTTTAAATTTTAACATCACGTTAGACTTTTTAGTCCAGCTTAATCTTAAAAATTTTTATCACACAACTCTCGTCGTTTTAGCATTGCGAATAAAGTGAAGCAAAAAAATTATCTTACGATACTTCGCCAAAACTTTCTAACTACAAAACGTTAAATTTAGCTCAAACATTTCAAATTTCTAACACCACGCCAGATGGCTCATCTCAGCCTGATCTTGAATTTATCATTGCAAGCAGCACTCATGCCACTTTACAACTCAAATTTCTTAAAAGCATCCTTATCTCCTTTACGATTTGCTTTTGGAGTTTTACCCTCGACTTCGACGATGTAATCAGCCTTTTTCTCATAAAGCTCCTCTCGCTCCAGATGTAACGCCTCAGCTTTTTAGATCGCTTAAAAGCGGGCGTTTGGCGAGCTTTTTTCTCGCTATTTTTTTACTATTTTTTTAGTCTTTGTATGATCGCTTCAAAACTTGCTTTTAGGTAGATCACGGTGCCAATTTTCTTTAAATTTTTAACCCTCGCAAAGCCTCCACCTGTTGAGATAATCGCATTTTTAACATTTGTGGCTAGAAATTTAGCCAGATCCTTTTCAAGCTGCCTAAAATGCTCCTCTCCGTACTCTTCAAAGATAGCTTTTATCTTCATATTCTGTGAGCTTTCCAGTAAGTCGTCGCAGTCAAGATTCATCGTCTTTAGCGCCTTGCTTAGCGCCCTTGCAGTCGTCCCCTTGCCAACGCCCATAAATCCTATCAAAACGATATTATTGTTCTTTGTTTTCATCGCTCTCTCCACGTTTTTTTAGGGATTAGCACGATAGGTACGCCAGTTAGGTTAAAACTCTCTCTAAGTTTGTTTGTTAAATAGCGTTTGTAGCTAAAGTGCAGGCACTTTGGGCGGTTCATTATAAGCGCTATCATGATAGGTGCGGTCTTAAACTGCACTGCGTAGTAAATTTTCACAACTCTGCCTTTATCTCGTGGCAGTGGATGCGCCTTGGTCGCTTCACCAATCACTTCGTTTAGCTTTTGAAGTTTGGATTTTTTTGGGTGTAGTTTTTTTGTAAATTTCAATGATGAGTGGATAAATTTTATGCACTCTTTTGCCGCCCAAAGCCGAAATGCTGATGATCGGCGCATATGATAGAAATTTAAACCTATCTTTTTATCTCTTTGCAAAGCTCGTCACATTCTTCGCTGCTTTTTGTCCCATTTGTTTAGCACGATGATGACGCCAAGCTCAAATACTGATGCGATACCAGCGATACGCTCATCAAGCTCGGTTAGCGGTTCAGAGCTATCAAGCACGAGTAGTGCCACGTCTGTCTCTTCTAAAATTTTTCTCAGTTCTATTTAGTGCGTATCTCTCGATGCCCCTCGATCTTGCCACGTTTTCTAATGCCAGCAGTATCGACAAACTCAAAAACCCTACCGTCATGCTCATACATTTTCATTGACTGGGTCGATCGTAGTGCCCTGCCACGTCGCTTACGACAGCACGGCTCTCTTTTACAAGGGCGTTTAGAAGTGAGCTTTTTGCCAACATTTACGCGGCCTATGATGCCAACTCTGATGTTTTTTACTCTCATAGTTTACCCTCGTCGCTAAGCTCACCCTCGTCATTGTAGTTTTTCTAAAAAAATCATCAAAATCTTCGCTTGTGTCGGCCTTTATCTGCACCTTATCTTCAATGTGCTTTGCCAGCCACATGCTAAGCTCATCAACGCCAGTGTTGTGGCTTACGGAAATTCAAAGGTGTTTTTTTCGCACCAAAGCTTATAAATTCCCACTCTCTTTGCTCATCTTTTTTTGCTGTCAATTTTATTGATGACTAGTGCGATTGGTAAACGTAGCTTGCTAAGCTCGTAAAAAAATGGTTCTATCCTCGTCATCTGGCATCATTTTGCCATCGACCATGTATAAAATGACGTCTGAATTTTCTAGCCTCTGCCAAGGTCTTTGCTTTTACATTTTTTTAAAAAAAGCTCGCTACTATCATCAAGGCCACCGCTGTCGATTAATATGCACTCTTTACCCTCAACCTCTATCTTAGCTTTGTTCGTATCTCTTGTCGTGCCGCTAACGTCGCTAGTTATGGCGATGCGTCTTCTTGCTAGGCGGTTAAAAAAAGTGAGCTTTTACCGACATTTGGCTTGCCTACTAATATTACTTTTTGCAAATTTTTGTCCTTTTTATGATGGCTGATTATACAAATTTCTTTGACTTATATAAAGTATAAAAATTTGCTTAAAAAGTGCCAAAATAAAAAGAAAAAAATCAACCGAAAATTTAAGCCACTTTTTCATTAAAAATGGCTACTTTAATTTTTAAAGGTCATGTGATGTTAAAAAGGTTTTATATTTCGCATCTTGGCATTTTTTTATATGCTCTTTTGCTTGCTTTTATGTTTGCTGTTACTGGCGCATTTGCAAAGTATCTTAGCAAAAGATATGCCATCTATCGAAGTTGTATTTTTTTAGAAAATTTAATAGGCCTTTTTATTGTTATTTATGCCATTTATAGATTTCCATTTAAGCAAGCTGGTGGACACTTTTTTGTTAATGTTTCGTGGCTTTGTCGGCACGGTCGCACTTTTTGCTTTTTTTTACAATGTCGCTCATGTAAATTTGGCCACAGCTTTTACATTTCAAAAGACAAATCCAATCTTTACAGCCATCCTCGCAGCCTTTATTTTTCAAAAGAGCGTCTAAGCTCACTTGGCTGGTTTGCTGTATTTTTGGGATTTGGTGGAATTTTGCTTGTTATCCAGCCAAATTTAGGTATAAATAAGACCGATATCATCGGCATTTGGAGTGGTCTTGGTGCGGCAATAGCATACACAAGCGTAAAGGAGCTAAATAAAAGTTATGGCACAAAATATCATCGTGCTAAGTTTTATGCTTTGGGGCTCGTTTTTTGCCACTTATTTGCATGGGTTTGGCAGAATTTCTTTTCACCCTATGAGCCACTTGATTTTTTTGTTTTTCAAAATTTAGCATGCCAAGCTGGTATAACGTTGTTTTTATCTTGCTAATGGGACTTAGTGGATATTTTTTTCAGTCGTACATGACAAAGGCGTTTGCGGTTGGTAAAAAAGGCTGGAGTGATCGCTGCAGTTAGCTACGCAGACGTTATTTTTTTACACTTATTATTGGCTATTTTATGGGCGATGCGTTACCAAATCACTTAGCGCTTGTAGGTATTATACTTGTCGTGGTTAGTGGGAATTTTAGTTGTTATAGAAAAAAATAAAGGAGAAAAAAATGATACTAATAGCAGGGCCTTGCGTCATCGAGAGCGAACAACTCGTTTTTTTGACGTGGCAAAAAGGCTAGTTAAAGTTTAACGAAGATAAGCGGATAGATTTTTTTATTTCAAATCAAGCTTTGACAAGGCAAATCGTACGAGTATAAGCTCGTTTCGCGGGCCCGGACTTGAAAAAAAGGGTGCGAGTACAGCTAAGGTAAAAAAAGGAATTCGGTTTTTGAAATTTTCAACCGATATCCACGAGAGCTATCAAGCTTGCCCCGTAGGCGAAGTAGCCGACGTACTACAAATCCCGGCGTTTTTTTGTGCCGCCAAACCGATCTGCTAGTGGCTGCGGCTAAGACAAAAGCCGTGGTAAATATCAAAAAAAGGGCAGTTTTTAGCCGCCTCTGCTATGAAGCACTCGGTCAAAAAAGTGCTAGAAACGCGCGGCGTAATGGGCGATGGATACGAGGTTGCCAAGCAAAACGGAGTGTGGCTAACGGAGCGTGGAAGTACATTTGGATATGGAGAATTTGGTCGTAGATATGCGAAATTTAGTGCTCATGCGCGAATATGCGCCGGTGATTTTTCGACGCTACTCATAGCGTACAAATGCCAAGCGCTCTTGGCGAAAAAAAGCGGCGGGGACGCGAAATTTGTGCCTTATCTAGCGCGAGCCGCGGCAGCTGCGGGCGTGGACGGATTTTTTTACGAGACGCACGTAAATCCTTGCGAGGCGCTTTGCGACAGATCGAATATGCTAAATTTGGACGAGCTAGACGCAAATATCGCTCAAATTTCTTTAAGATAAAAAGACGCCCTGGGCGATGCAAACTAAGGGCTTTTTGTGGGTACTAGGCGGCGCGGTCGCCGAATGCGGCTGGGCGTACGGGCTAAAAACACGCCCAAAAACGCCGTAGGATTCGCGCTTACTGCCGCGTTAGTCTGCGTTAGCTTCGTATCGTTTATGAAGGCTATGAAATATTTGCCCGTTAGCGTTGCATATACCGTATTTGTGGGATTTGGAGCATTTTTTTATCGTGGTCGCCGAAAGCGTTAGCGACTTTCGCGCGAGCGGCCAGACGCCAGATCCTTTGCGGCTATTTTTTTCATAGCGACGCTGATCGCGGGCGTGCTTGGGTTAAAAAGGCTAAAAATCTTGACGCACGTTTTAGCTCTTTTGGCGGCCGGGTGCTGCGAGGTTTTGGGCGTGTTTTTTTCTAACCAAACTTTCAAAAAAAGCTTCGGCGTAAAAAAAGGCGGCGATTTTTTTGATTTTAGTTACAAATTCGCCATTTCGCTTTTGGCTTTTTGAGCTACGCGATGCAGGCGATGCCGATGTCGGTAGCGTACGCGATTTGGACGGGTATAGGAGCGATCGGAGCCGTGGGCGTCGGAGTGATTTTTTTAACGGCGAAAAAAATGAGCGCGCAAAAGGCGTTTTATCTATCGCTAATAACGCTAAGCGCGATAATGTTAAAAAAATAATTTAATTAGAATTCTAAAAATACAAAAAAACTTAAGAGGTAAAATGGCAAAAGAGTAAAAATGCGAATTTACATAAAGCAAAAAGCGGTAAAAACGATGAATTTTACACGCAGTTTAACGATATACAAAATGAACTAAGGCACTACAAAGAGCATTTTAAAGACAAGGTCGTATTTTGCAACTGCGACGACCCGAAGCAGTCAAATTTCTTTAAATATTTTGCCTACAACTTTTTATCTTTTTGGGCTTAAAAGACTTGTGACTACCTGCTATAAAAAAATGCAAGTGGAGAAGAATTTTTCGACTTTAAAAAAATCCAACTTTGTTTGATAGTGAAGCTTCGAGAGAGAGAGAGAGAGAGAGAGAGAGACGAGCGCGCCGCGTCTGAGAAATCGAGCTATTTTTATCTATGAAGGTGTGGATGAAAAACGGCGAAGTTTTAAGTGACGGAGCGAAAATAGATGAATTATCGCTCGTTTAAAACCAAATTTACTAAATCATGATGAAAAATTATCCAGCTGGGGATTTTTCGTTCCGCTGAATGCATAGAACTTCTTAAACAATCTGAAATCGTAGTAACAAATCCTCCATTTTCGCTATTTCGTGAATATGTCGCGCAACTAGTTGAATATGATAAAAAAAGTTTGTAATTATTGGTCATCAAAATGCCATAACTTACAAGGAAAATTTTTAAACTCATAAAGGATAACCAAATTGGCTAGGGATACGGTTTTTTAAAGGTGGCGCAGCGCATTTTTATAAACATACACTACGAAGACTATGCAACCGCAAGTCATCATATAGAAGGAATGATAAGGGTTTCTGGTGTAAATTGGTTTACAAATTGCCTCATAAAAAAACGTAACGAGATTTTAGAAACTATCTATACTTTTGATCCGCAAAAATACCCAAAAATACGATAATTACGACGCGATAAACGTCGATAAAACTATAGAAATTCTGATGGATTACGAAGGCGCGATGGGTGTACCCATAACGTTTTTTTAGATAAATACAATCCACAACAATTTGAGATTAATGCACTTGGAATTGTTGGCTCAATAGAATTTTTCTTGCAATAAAAAGAATGGAAATTTTAGATAAAAAAAGGAATTCCCTACTGGTAAATTTACATTTAATGCCAAAAGGGACTTTGTATCGCAAATTTAATCCACAAACTGATAAAAAAACCAGCCTTTAAAGACTATGAAACTGGTGAATTATATTCAAGTATTTACGCACGAATTTCTGATTAAAAAAATAAAAATGCCCAAAAAGGAGACAAAGTGAAAAATTGAGTTAAAGAAAATCACTATAAGAGAACTAGTAAATGGCTACGTCAGGGATGAAGAAAATGGACAGGTTATAGGCTATGGCGGAGCTTTAAATATCCGTCCAAAATATCAGCGCGAATTTGTCTATGGCGACAAACAGCGAGATGCTGTGATAAACACTTGCCTTTGGGGTTTCCCGCTGAATACGATGTACTGGGTCAAAAACGGTGAAAACGAATATGAAGTGCTTGATGGTCAACAAAGAACTATCAGTATTTGCGACTTCGTAAATGGTGATTTTAGTCTCGATAAAATGGCGTTTAAAGCTGAGTGGGCAAGTAGTGTAACGGCTTTTCACACGATGCCTGATGATAAAAAGAAAATATTTTTCAAACTATGAGCTTATGATTTACATCTGCGAGGGTAGCGACAGCGAGAAGCTAGAATGGTTTAAAACTATAAATATAGCCGGCGAAAAACTAAGTGATCAGGAGCTAAGAAACGCGGTATTTACTAGTCAGTGGCTAAGCGATGCGAAGGTAGAAATTTAGTAAAAAGAAATTGTTTAGCTGCACAAAAAGGTAGTAGTTATTTTAAAGACGATCCTATAAGACAAGAAATGTTTAGAAAGGGTAATAACGTGGAAAGTTGGCTCAAAGGCTGCCGAAGATATAGAAAAATATATGGCTCATCAAAAACAAACGAGTGCGCAAAACGCTGACGAACTGTGGCTTTATTTTTAGCGGCGTCATCGACTGGGTAAAGGCAAAAATTTTCTAACTACCGTAAAGAAATGAAGGGACTTGAGTGGGGATTTCTTTATAATAAACTTTAAAGATAAATCCCTTTGATGCAAATGAGCTGGAAGAAAAATTTCACTTCTCATGAAAGATAGCGAAGTTAATAATAAAAAGGGGATATATGAATACGTTTTTAAGTGATGATGAGAAAGTTCTAAATTTGCGCGCTTTTGATGATGATATAAAGCGTGAAACCTATGAAAATCAAGGCGGGATTTGCCCTCACTGCGGTCAGAAATGTGAGATAGAGCAAATGGATGCAGATCATATAATACCTTGGAGTAAAGGTGGAAAAAAACCGTTCGTGAAAAACTGCCAAATGCTCTGTGTAGAGTGTAATAGAAAAAAAGGGAAAATAGATAATTTATGTAACTTTTCGCTAGAATTGCAATAAATTTTAACGAAGGAAAATCATGAAAATAATCGAAGGAAATTTGGCTTTTAAAAAGGCGGCGAGAAGATCGCTATCATTAACGCGAGATTTAACCACATCATCACCGATAGGCTGGTCGAGGGCGCGAGGGACGCGTTTTTGCGTCACGGTGGCGACGAGGCGATTTGAGCCCTCATTTTGGTGCCTGGCGCATTTGAGATACCCTATGGCGCTTGAAAAAGACCCTAGCTAGCGGCAAATTTGACGCTATTTGCTGCGTGGGAGCGGTGATCCGCGGCTCTACGCCTCATTTTGACTACGTGAGCGCTGAGACCACCAAGGGCATCGCAAACGTCACACTAAAAGTACGGCAAACCGGTGACCTTTTGGCGTGCTAACGGTAGATAGCATCGAGCAAGCTCATCGAGCGAGCGGGTTCAAAGGCCGGAAATAAGGGCTTTGAAGCGATGACGGGCGTAATCGAGATGCTAAGCTTTATATAGAAATTTGAGGCGTAAAATGGCGACTCGTCATCAGGTTAGGCAGGCCGTCGTTTCGCTACTATACTCAAATGAGATAAATCCAGTAACTGCTGCATTTGAAGAGGAATTTTTAGAAGAGAAAAAGATAAGAAACGAGCGAAAAAGTGAGGCGCAGCAGACTTTTAAAGAGGTGCTCGCAAATAAAGAAAAAAACTAGATGAAATTTCTAAAGCCATATCTAAAAGACGGCGATTTTTAGCAAAGTTGGTGCGACTGAACTTGCCATCCTTAGACTTGGACTTTATGAGATGAAATGTAGCCAAACGGATAAGGCTGTTATCATAAACGAAGCGATCGAGCTTGCGAAAGAACTTGGAAGTGATCAGGCACCGAAAATTTATAAACGGTGTACTTGATAAGCTAAAGGGCGATCTGTGAGGCTCTGCGTCGCACTTGATATGGCTAGTCGTGAAGAGATGTAGCCCTTGCTAGCGAGCTAAAAGGGCTTGATCTTTGGCTAAAAGTGGGGCTTAGAAGCTATCTTAGGGATGGGGGCAAAAATTTATAGAAGGGTTAAAAGGACTTGGAAAATTTTAAAATTTTTCCTTGATCTAAAAGCTCTATGATATACCAAATACGATGGCGGATGCGGCCGAAGTCGTCTCAAAAATCGGCGTAGATATGATAAATGTGCATGCTAGCGCTGGTAAACGCGCGATGAAGACAGTTATGGATAGGCTAGCTGGTCTTGGGAATCGTCCTTTGGTGCTCGCAGTATCGGCACTTACTAGCTTTAGTGAGAGCGAGTTTGACGCTGTTTATAATGATACGATCGCAAGAGCCGTTAGAAAAATTTAGCCAGATGAGTTTTGAAGCAGGACTTGATGGAATGGTCTGTTCTGTTTTTTTGAAAGTAAGCTCATCAAAGATGTAACAAATGAGAAATTTATCACCCTTTGCCCTGGTGTTAGGGCCTTTTGGCGAGAGCGCTGGAGATCAAAAAGAGTAGCAAACTTAGTGAGTGCAAAGCAAGAAGGTAGCGACTTTATCGTTGTTGGCAGGCCGATTTATGAAAATGCAAATCCAAGAGAAATTTGTGAACGAATTTCTGGAGCAAAATTAGAAATTTGAACTTGTGTGAAGTGGTTTTTAACTAAGCTTTTTTTACAAAATGTTGCGTGAAGATGACATCAAAGCGAAGTGAGGAACTCAAATTTGAGTGATTTTTAAGAAAATCCCCTATGTTGGCGAAGCGACAGAGACCGATCTGCTGGCGCTCGGCTACACAGACATTGCTTCGTTAAAGGTTGCGGTTCTGGACGAGATGTTTGAACACACAAAGGCGCTTGATCTCGGTAGTAATGGATACTTTCTCAATGTTTATCGTATGATTTACTACTATGCCAATACGCCGCGCTTAGACAAAAAAACCAAGTTGAAACGGTGGCCTTAGCTTAGAAGGGCTAAATTATAAATTTTTATTTTTTTAGATTCTCTATCTGAGTGCTATAATTGTGAAATGCAAATTTAAGCAAGATATCAGCGGTGTTCAATTATAATGCGATTTCTTTTTATGGACAGATGGGTGAGTGGCTGAAACCACACCCCTGCTAAGGGTGCAGCTCTTAATCGGGGCTCGAGGGTTCAAATCCCTCTCTGTCCGCCACTACTTATAGATAATCATAAATTTTTATTATTGTTTAACATTATTTTTTTGAACATCTTTATATAAAAATTTCTGCGTTAGAAAAATTGCTTAACTGTATAAGTAAAATTTTCATGACAATCGCATATTTTTTTGAAAAAAATTATGATTTTTTTAGTTATATTGTTGTTTCAAACTAATTAAAAAAATATCTTAAATTAAGTTTTTTTATTATAAAAAAAGCATTATATTTTGCTTGTTTTAATTATATTGACAATCAAAAAGCTATTTTTTTGATAAAAAGCTTATAATTCGCCTTTTACAAACTATTGACATTTGGAATTTATATATTTAATTAATATATTTTTTTCTTAAAAGATAAAATTTCTCATATAAAGTTATATCTTATAAAGATAGTATATAATCACGTAAAAATTTAAATAATACAAAAAAATAATAATAAGGAGTAATCTTGGCTAAAGAAGCTGGAGTAGTAAAATTCATTAGTGGCAAGGCGGTCGCTATCGATCAAAACGGAAATGAGAGAGAGCTAAAAGTAGGTGACATCCTTTATATGGGAGAGAGCATCAAGACAAGTGATGCTGCTGATAAAAATAACAATCGTTTCAAATAATGGAAAAAGAGATTACGATCGTAGGCAATGATACACTTGCTTTAAATCAAAGTACTATAGGCACGGAAGGCTTGGCAGATGTTAGTGATTTACAAAATGCTATTTTTAAATGGTGGAGATTTAACAAAACTTGAAGAGACCGCAGCTGGTGGAAATACTGCTGCTGGTGGTGAGATGGCGTTAGCTTGGGTGATGCTAAATTGCTGAGGGTGGTCACTACTCAAACATTAATGCAACATATAGAAAATTTAAGTGATACAAACAGAGCTTTTGCATCATACGATAGCCCAATAAGCGGATACAATGGCGGAGATGATACTATAATCCCAAGCAATCCTCTTGTAACTTTTTATAAGCGATCTTAATAACGATGGTACTTTTAAGCAGGGGTTGAGCATGCACGTGATACAAATTTAAATACATCAAAAGTTCTTATTACAATTCCAAATGATGGCACAGTAAGGGCTGGAGATATACTAAATATCACTATAACTAAGCCAGATGGTAATACTGAAAATAAAACAATTCCTATCACTCCAACTATCATAAGCAATGGTTATCAGTTTGATGCACCAATACAGACTGGCAGAAATTTCAAAAGTTGATGCAACTATTACAAATTTTCAAGGAAATGTTAGTGGTAGAAGTGAAGATAGCGTAACTTCAAGTGGCTTTAGTGCTCCAGAGGTTAAATTACAGAAGATAACAGCCCTGATAATAATCTATTAACATATACTGAAAAATGCTAAAGATGGCAAATTAAATGAAACTCCAGTCCTTATAACTGTAAAAGATGTGATTGTCGGAGATGTGCTTCACGTGACTTTAACAAAGCCTAATGGCACAACCGAGGTTAGAAATGTATCTATTGATCAAAACATAATAGATAATGGATATAAGATAGATAATATGCCAGTTGAGCACGGTAAGCCTTCAAAAAGTAGAAGCTTATGTAGCAGATAGCACAAACACGATGAGAAGCACAACTGCAAGCGACTCTACTACTCTTGATGTAAAAACCGACTTTGAAATTTACTGAAGATACAGATGATAATATCTATCTATATGATAATGAAAAATAAGCAAGATAACGACTTTAGAAGCACGACAGTAGAAATAACTCTACCAAAAGATGTAGTTATTGGCGATAAGATCGTTATAACTTATACTGATCCACTAACTAAGCAAGATACAACAAAAGAAAATTTCTCTTACACAAGAGATGATTGATAATCAAAAAGTAAATACCTCTCTTCCGATATTTCCAGATGTAAGAACATCAGCTAGTGTTCATGTGGTAGATAAAAACAATGTTCGAAAAAAAGTGAAGAGTCAGATCAAGATAGTGTAATGCCTATTGGTAGAAAATTTAGAAATGACATTACCAGAAGAAAAGACTCTTCATGAAATTTCAAGACAAGAAAGTACTGATGATAATGAAGTAAATAAAAACCACAGCAAGGATTACTCTACCAAATAAAATTGATAATGGCGATAAGCTTACGCTAACTATTACTGGACCTGATCCTGATGATCCTGTAAATAATCCATCTCAAAACTTATACAAGAGAATTTACTATACATATGGATAGTAAAGGTGTTGTGACTAGTGTAACAGAGAATGGAACTTCCAATGTTTTAACACCGATAAAATCAGGCGACAATCAATATACCATTGATGTTTCTGGTATCCAACTAAAAGCATGGAGAAGATACGACTATTAAGGCCAAAGTTACAAATTTAAATCCAAATAGACATACATCTATAAATGAGTCAGAAGTATCGGCCAGTTTAGAATATGTAAAAAAACCTGAAGTTATCTTTTGGAGAGGCTAATGGCAATAGGGAGTATGAGTAGAGAGCAAGCTATGAGTGATGGTGATCTTAATAGTACAACAGTCACTATCAAGCTTCCAAAAAAATGCAGTAAATGGTGATAAGCTAACTGTAACTATAAAAAGAGCCAAATGAAGCTACTAAGAGAAATAAAATACACTATTGGAAAAGATAATAATGGTAAGTTCTTTTGTAAAAAGATAGCGATGGCAATAAAATAGATACAGAAACAGATGGTAGAAGCTTTTAAAATTTCTGGCATTAAGACAGCAACTGGTCTAGAAACTAAAGTAACAGCTGAGATAAAAAGATAAAGATGGTATTCAGCATGCAGAAGATACAAGCACGGTTACTATCTCAAATATAAAACGATATGGCAGTATATTTCAAAGAGGACGCTGACCGTAACGTATCTTTAACGAGGGCAGAGAGTAAAGATGCAGATGGTGACCTACATAAAACGACAGTAGTAGTAAAAGTGCCAAACAATGTTATAGCTGGTGATGTGGTAACTGTAAAAAAATAGATAATGGTACTCCAAAAAAAGTATAGTGTTATAAGTAATCTAAATGGAGAAATAAAGTTAGAACATGTAAAAGGCGATGGCACTAAAGAAACTATTACTACAAATTCCCACAAAGAATAATGAGATAGAAATTCCCTGGCGTAGAGATCATTGCTGGCAAGACCATCAATGTAACTACTGAGACTACCGATGCAAGCGGTGGTAAAAAAAGCTGAAGCACAAAAATCATAACACTCTTGAAACGCTTAATAATGATATGAAAATCACTTTTGATGAAGATAGTGATAATGATGGCATCTTATATAATGCTGAGGCAAATCGTGATCACAACGAAGACACAACAACAGCAACTATCAAGCTTCCTTCAAATTTTGTTTTTAGGTGATAAATTAATAGTAGAGTCACATAACGAAGACACACCAAATAATAAAACAACTAAGACATATGAGATAGTAAAAAGATAATAACGGCAAATTGATAGCCAAAAATGGCAGTGAAGAGCTTGATATTACCGATGATGCTGATGGCAATAAGGTGGTCAAATATACACTTGGCTTAACAGAAGATCATAAGACTATCATTAATGCCAAAGTTACTGATAATACTGGTGCTGATAAGGTTGAGACAAATAGCGATATTACGCTTGATGCTCAAGGTAGCGGCTCTGGAACAGGCTTTAGGCTATTTATTGATGAGGATAAAGATAGAAATGGTGTTCTAAGTAGAGATGAAGCCATGAAGGATGGAAAATTAAATACCACTTCGGCAACACTTCAAATTCCCAACTACTGTAAATAGCGGTGGTATTATAAAAGTCAAGGTAAATGGTGGAGCAGAGAAAACTTATACCGTTGCTTCAAATGATGGTACAAACGTTACTATAAAAAGATGCAGGTGGCAGCCTTGTCGCACTTGAGCCAGGAAATAAACTAAAGAAATTTCTGATGTTCATATAGATAAAGATCATCCAGCAGTGGTTGAAGCTACTATAAATGGAGTAACAAAGACAGCTAAAGCTACATTAGAATCAGTAGATACTAAAAAAATTTAAAGATTGAATTTGTTGAAGATAATGCAAGTAGAGACAATGTAATAGACAGAGATGAAGCTATTTTTGGACAATGATATAAAAAAAGACAATTATAAGTGTTCAGGTACCGCATAATGTCACAAATGGTGATAAGGTAGCAGTAACAATAAAAGAACCTCAAGCTAATGGTACAACAGGGTCTAGAACCATAACTTATACAGTTTCAAAAACTGCTAATGGTAAAATTTCATTAACAGATGATAGTGATACTACTCATACTCCACATGAACTAGAAAATAACACTATAAAAATTCCCTGGCGTTGCTATGCTTCCTGGTCGTGAAACTAGTGCAGTAGCTACTATAACAAATGGTGCTGAGACTACAACTAGTAGCGAAGCAAAAGCTAAACTTGCTCCTTTAAGTGAAGCGGGATTAAGTGTAAGCATAGTTGCTGATAAAAATGACAATGGCATTATCTCAAGAGATGAGTCAGGTAGTAAAATTTCAAAGGTTCATGTTTCTATTCCAGGAAGTGTTATAGTAGGCGATAAGATAGATGTTAAGATAACAAATCCTGATGGATCTACCTTGACTAATCATTACGAAGTTATAGGAAAAAGATGTAAATGGTAAAACTACTTTAAAAAAAATATAGCAGATCCTATGCATCCGATTACACTAGGTAGGGATAATCCACTTGAACTTGATGCTACTATCGCAGTTGGTAAAAGAAACAAAAAGCTGAAGTTACTCTAACTGACACATTTGGTGAGAGCAAAACAGTAAGTGATACGGCACATGCTGAAATCGATGCTATAAGAGGTATCATGTTTAATAAAGATATAAAAAAACCTCAGAAAGTGGCGAGAGATCTCACTACGGTTAAAGTTTATCTTAATGAAGATGCTAGAGAAGGGGATACGGTAGAGTTTAAATACACTAATCCAGACAACCATGCACTAACCAAGACTGCAACATATACTCTATCGGCTGCAGATATAGCAAAAGGTACATTTGACCAAGAGCTTGATATCAATGCAAGATCAGCCTATGATCTAAATGTTAAAGCCTCACTTAAAACTTCAGATGGCTTAGAGTCCAAGTCTTACGAGCCTTATAAACCACTTCATATAGGCGTTGAAAACTATACGGTTAAATCTGACGCAAGTAAAGATATGAAAGGTGGCGAAGGTCATGATACTTTGGTGTTTGATAAGCAAATAGTTGATCTTAGAGGCATTACTAATCTTGATTCAAAAAGTGGAAAGCTTTGAAAACCTTGAGCTTAAAGGAGAAACAAAGATCAAACTTTAATGCACAAAACATCCTTGATATCACTGATAATCCTGATACGGTGCTTAAGATAAAAAGGCGGTAATATTGATGCTAATGGCAATAAAATCACAAAAAGTTGATCTAGTTCATAAATGCACTCGAAGATCATTCATATGATACTGCTGGATTTAAAGGCTACTCAAGCATAGATCAAATAAATGGAAAAAAACTATCCATATCCAAATAGACGACAAAAATCCACACCGATCTTTAATCCCCAAAATGAGTGCGTAAATCTGCACTCATTTCAAACTCAAACTCACATTATTTTTTTAAGTCTTGTTTTTACTAATATTTGCTCCTTAAAGGAGAAAAATATGAAAAATTTAATAGCCGTTATTATAGTTATTGCTGCACTTGCTTTTTGGTGCTTTTTAAGTATATAAATTCATTTGTTGCACTTGATGAAAATGTAAATGCAAAGTGGTCGCAGGTGTTAAATCAATATAAAAAGAAGAGCCGAGCTTGTGCCAAATTTGGTTGAAACTGTAAAAGGCTACGCAGCTCATGAGCAAAGTAAATTTTTGAAGATGTGGCAAATGCTAGAAGCAAGAGCATGCAAGTAAGCGTTGATGCAAGTGGTCTTAGCGATGAAGCTAAGATGAAAGAATTTGATGACAGCACAAAAGCTCATTTGGCTTGGCACTTGGTAGGCTTATGGCAATTAGTGAGAACTATCCGGAGCTAAAAGCAAATCGTAAATTTCTTATCTCTTCAGAGTCAGCTTGAAGGTACGCAAAACCGCATAAGTGTAGCAATGCATGATTATATCGAAGCTGTAAAAGAGTATAACGTAGCCCTTAGAAGCTTTCCAAATAAATTTATAGCAAGTGCTTTTTTTATCCTGAGCTAAAGCCAAAACAAAATCTTGAAATAAGTAACGAAGAGAAGATAAATCCAAAAGTTTCATTTGAGAAATGATGAAGAAAAGTACTTTACTCTTTTTATTTTTTTACATTTTGCTTTTTGTTTTTGCCATAATTTTAACGAGCAGATAAATGATGAGACCTAAATTTTCTCTAAAAATGAGAAGGCTGAGCTTTTAAGCTTGGTGCAAAATTACGAGCAAAATAGTACGACACAAATTGCTATCGTGACGCTTAAATCACTAGAAAATAAAAAGTATAGAAGAGATCTCTCTTGAGATAGCTAGAGGCTACAAGCTGGGACAAAAACAAAGCAGTAACGGAGCGCTTTTTAATAATCGCTCCAAAACGAGAGAAAAGTACGTATAGAAGTTGGCTATGGGCTTGAAGGTGTGCTAACTGACGCTATATCAAGCCAGATCATAAATGATGTGATAGTACCCTAAATTTAAGCAAGGAGATATGGGTGGTGGTGTGATAGATGGCATAAGAGCCATCATAAAAGTGGCTAGTGGTGAAGAATCTGAAAGTGTGAGTGATGATGAAGAGATACCATTTGGAATAGTTGCCTTTTTGCTGGCATGATCTCGTGTTTTGTCTCTGGCTTTTTAGGTAAATTTTCTTTATGCGAATTGGCTTTAGTGCGTGTTTTGCAGGACTGATATCTACGGTATTTGAGCAATTTTTTTGGCGTGCAAAAATTACTTCATTGTCTTTGCCGTTGTGTTTGTAATATTTTTTTATTATTTTTAAAAAAATGCTTTTTAAAAAGAAATACTCAAAGCAAAAAAATGCACATAGTGGTTTTAGGCGTGATAGATCAGACTCAAATAGCAGTGGCGGCGGCCATTCAAGCAGTTCAAGAAGTGGTGGCTTTAGTGGCGGCGGAGGCGGTTTCGGTGGAGGTGGGGCAAGCGGCAGCTGGTAAACTCTTATCAAAGATTAGCTTGTAAAGCTTAAACCCTTTAAAATATAAAAAAACTTAGGAGCAAAGATGCTAGCTGGCGAGCTACTTAAAAAGCCATTTTTGCTAAATTTGATTTAGTGGAGGTGCTTAGTAAATTTCTAGAGCAAAGTCATTTTTGATAAAGAAAAATTTGATCTGCTTAAACAAAATAACTTTAAAAATTTAGATAAAAAAATATAAAACAAGAGATAGTTGGGACTGCTGGTTTTAAAGAGTTTTTTTGATGAGAAAATTTTCAGAGTTTTTTTATGCGAGCTTATACAAAGTAAAGTTTTAATTATTTCTGGCAAAGAGTATAAATTTAGCAAGCTTGAAATCTATACTTGTTTTGACGCAAATACCTACAAAAAGACAGTGCGAGGCAGGAGAGATTTACTTTTCACAACTTTGGCTTTGACATATCTTTTTAAAAGCGAGCCATCGCTTTTATGGTGGCATTTTAGTAAGAAGCCTAAAGCCATTAAATGGGCAGTAATTTTATCTTGAGATCAAGAAAATGTGCCTTGCATATCTTAAATAGCAAAATGAGCAATTTAAACTTTGATCTCAAAAAGAGGCTGATTTTAGAAAAGATGAGATTACTTTTACGTCACGTATTAGATCATTTGGTGATGAAAAACCAGCAAAAAAATGATCGTCTTAGAGCATTTACTGCTGAGTTTGAAAAAGCCTTAGAGTTTGATGAAAATTATAAAAAGAGATTAAATGCCTATAAAAAAAGGGTGAAATTCATCTTTTATCAGCTTTTGCGGTGAGAAATTTAGCCCTAAAATGCTAGATAAAAAAAGATTGCAGAAGAGTAAAAAAATATCCAAATTTAATAAAACAAAAACTCATTTAAAAATATCTCGCTACTTAGAAATTTAAAAATAAAGGTGCGAGGTAAAATCTGTCTTTCTCATAAAGAAAATATTGCTGTTTTTGGTCATTTCAAAAGAAAAAGGTCAGAGTCGAGAAATTTAAAAAAAGAAATTTTAGCTCTAAAAAAACGATGAAGGATTTTTAAAAATTTGTCCTTGATGAAAATGCAAGTGTGGCTTACGTGAGCGGCTTTTGTAAAAGGGGTGGCAAGTGATGAGGTGCTTGCTCGCCACAACGCTTTTTAGCCTCAATTTTGCTGATTCGCTAAATGAGAGTCTAACTCAGGCAAAAAGAGCTTGCTCTGAAGCTAAAAATGGCAGCACTTGTAGTCGCGTTTTTACTGCTATGGTTTTTACTTTGGTGCGCTTATTTCGGCACTTGTGATGGGTGTCATCATCTTTGGTGTACTTCTTACGCTCTTTATCTTTGCCATTTTTTGGCGTAATTTAAGCATCTTTGGCGTCTTTTGGGCTCATACTTGCAAGTGCTGTTGGGATTGATTACATGATATTTGCGCTAAATGATAGCCTTAGCGAAAAAGGAGCGAATTTATGGGATATTTTGCGCATTTATTACGAGCTTTATCTCGTTTTTTTACTCTATCTTTTAGCCAAACCGCGGCTCTTAGCGTCTTTTGGACTAAGTGTTAGCCTTTGCGTGCTGATATATGGGCTGATTGCCAGCGTTTTATCTTGTAAAAAAATATAAAAAAATTTAGTTTGATTTTCAGTACCCCAAGCGGCTTGTCTAGTTCGGGGCTTTGATTTTTTTATCTTGTAGCGGCTAGTTCGCCTGTAGCTGCGTTTTTTTATTTACCTTGTTTTTGGACGTTTGAGGCTGAAATGAGATCAATTTATATGGCAGCTTAAATAGCGATTTGTCTAGCTTTTTGCAAATACTGCCCTTTTTGAAAGCTTTATTTACCTCTTTCAAAAATACACTTATGAATTACTAAAATTGTACGGCATGAGGCGCCGTAAGCCTGCATAAATTGGCATAAGAGCTAAAACTCGCCACCGCTAATCTCACTTATAAATTTATCCAGCCCATCGCTATTACCATTTTGTGGGATCTTGCCTTCGCTAAGGTCTATGAGCCCATCCACATAGATGACGTAACCACCCATTTGAGCGTATTTTACGAGCTCTTGCCTATCTTTTACGACGACTTCTTTACTCTCTTTACCGGCGTATCCGCCGTACTTTTGCTCTGCACCAATGCTAGCGTAACCAAAGGGTGAGTCGCTTGCTTTTATCTCGCCTGCTTGTGAACTAGAGCACCAAATGCAAATAACGCACCAACGGCTAGAAACAATATCTTTTTAAACATCTTTAGCCTCCCAAATTGGCTTTTTTTATTTTTTTGATCTTCTGTTAGAAAAATCGCTGACGAATTTTATTTTTGGCTCATTAAATTGAGCGTAAGACTTTTATAAATTTTAGTAAAGTCAAATTTATGCGAAAAAAATATCTCACTTTTTAGGCGAAGTAGGCATAGATAGGCGCTCAGAACGCTTTGCTCTCTAACGTAGTTGCGATCTCCTTTTAAAAGAAGCCTCTCAACCTCGATGTTACCGTCTTTATCTCCGGCTGCCACGTAGACCGTGCCAACTGGTTTGCTGGCTGTGCCCCCACCAGGTCCCTGCTATACCGCTAATCGCAAGTGCAAAGTCCGCATTTGTAGTGCTTAGTGTGCCTTTTACCATCTCCTTTACGCAAGGCTCGCTCACGGCGCCATAGGTATCTAAAAATTTCATCCTCGACACCCAGCCACTCGTGCTTTATGTGATTTGCGTAGGTTACCAAGGAGCCATCAAAGCTAGCTGAAACACCACCATATCTTGCAAATTTAGCCGCTGCTAGCCCAGCTGTGCAAGACTCGGCAAATGAAATTTCTAAGCCCCTTTTGTATGAGCCTCTTTGCTACAAATTTGATCACATCTTTTTGTGGGATAAACTTTTGTGAAAAATAGCGTCTTTACACCTTGTAAAAAGCTCTCAATCTGGCCAAATTGATTACTTTTTGCCCTTACTAGTATCAAATTGGCAGGGTCTGTGCAAGAGTAATATCAACCTCGTAAGTTTTAGCAAGTGGCAGCATAAGGATCTTAGCGCTATCTGCGTCGATGTCTATTAGGTGAAAGTAGCTAAAATCAGGCTCGTACTCGGTGAGAAACTCGCCCTAGCTCTTCATTTGGATTAGCTTTTTATGAGATTTATCTGGGCGTTATTTAGGGCTGGCTAAAAAGCTATTTTTTTGAGTAGTCTAAGCTATCTTTAAGTGCAAGTGTCGTGTTATCTTTTAGCTCGAGCGAGCCCCCAGTTAGAGTCGCTATAATCTTTGCAGCGATGGCAAAGTATTCTTTCATCTGAGCCAAAAATGCTTACAAAGTCGTAATCTTTTGATAAATTTTTCTATTATAAAAGGTAGCTCTTTGCTATTTTTTTGGAGCAAAACTAACCACTCCAAGCTCGCCAAAAATGATCCTCGTAACTTTGAAAAAATGTAGTTTAGAAAATTTCTCTATTTATCTCAAGATCTTCGCCTATTATTAAGATACTTTTGTCTCATTTTTAAGCTCCTTTTTGCCTCATTATACTATTTTTTTCAGTGTGATTTAACCAGCACAGGTGTAAAATTAGCAAATTTTAAAAATCAAGGTAAAAAAATGGACTACAAAGAGACACTTTTTACTCCCAGAGACAAATTTCCCAATGCGCGGAAATCTCCCACAAAATGAACCACAAAGACTAAAAATCATGGTACGAAGATCGCAAGGTTTACGAAAAAAATGAAGAAAAAAACCGCCAAAATGCGGCTAAAAATTTCAACATTCACGATTATCCCTCCGTATGCAAACGGACACCTTCACATCGGCCATGCGTTAAATAAAATTTTAAAAGATATCATCACAAAAACGCACTATTTTTTTACGGCGAAAACGTTCGCTACGTGCCAGGTTGGGACTGCCACGGCTTGCCGATAGAGCAGCAAGTCGAAGTAAAGCTTGGCGATAAGAAAAAAAGAGCTTAGCAAGGTCGAGATTAGGGAGCTTTGCAGGCAGCACGCGAGAGAATTTATAGATATCCAGCGCAATGAGTTTAAGAGTCTTGGCATCATCGGCGACTTTGAAAATCCATACATGACGATGAAATTTGAGTTTGAGGCTGACATCTACAAAGCACTTTGTGAGATCGCTAAAAAGGGCCTTTTGATAGAAAGAAGCAAGCCAGTTTACTGGAGCTGGGCAGCTAGATCAGCACTAGCTGAAGCCGAGGTCGAGTACGAGGAGAAAGAGGACTACTCGATATATGTAGCCTTTGGTCTTGATAACGACGCGCTAGAAAAGCTTGGTGTAAAAGAGGCAAGCGCTGTCATCTGGACGACCACGCCTTGGACACTGCCAGCAAACCAAGCCATAAGCCTAAATCCAGATGAAATTTACGTCCTAACTGCGGAAAATTTGATCTTTGCAAAACCTCTGCTTGAGAGTATCGTAGAGAGCGGCCTAAGCAAGGGCGAGATCAAAAAAGAGTTTAAAGCAAGCCTGCTTGAAAACTCTCACGCGATAAATCCACTAAACGGCAGAAAGTCGCAATTTTTACTAGGCGATCACGTTATGATGGACGGCGGTACTGGACTTGTTCATACAGCTCCGGGACACGGCGAGGACGACTACTACGTATGTTTGAAATATGGCTTTAGTGAAAATTTTGATGCCAGTTGATGATGGTGGTTGCTACGATGAGAGCTTGAAGCATCACGGACTATTTGGAAGTGACGTGGTAGACGAGTTTGTCGGTATGCACATCTTTAAAAGCAAATGAGAAAAATTTTAGAGTTACTTGGCAAAAATCTACTTAGTGTTTCTAATTTAGACACTCTTATCCATTCTGCTGGAGGACGCATAAACCTGTTATTTATAGAGCTACAAAGCAGTGGTTTATAGCTATGGACGAGCCAAAACTAGGTGGCAAAACGCTTAGACAAACAGCGCTAAAAAGAGCTTGAAAAGGTTAATTTACCCAAGCGTGGGCATAAAAAGAATAGGCTCGATGATAGAAAATCGCCCAGACTGGTGTATCTCTCGTCAGCGTGACTGGGGCGTGCCGATCGCGTTTTTTTCAGAGACAAAGCGACAAAAGAAGTTATATTTGATAGTGAAATTTTAGACCACATCACAGCCATCTTTAAAGAAAAGGGTGCTGATGCGTGGTGGGCGCTAAGCGTTGATGAGCTCTTGCCAAAAGGCTCAAAAATACAAAGCTGAAAAATGTAGAAAAAGTGATGGATATCCTTGACGTTTGGTTTGATAGTGGCTCGACATGGCATGCGGTCTTGCAAAGCAACAACTACGACGCTGGCAAATACCCGCAAGCATGTATCTTGAGGGCTCAGATCAGCACCGTGGCTGGTTTCAAAGCTCGCTTCTAGTAAGCACAGCTATACATTCTCACGCACCTTATGAGAGCATCCTAACTCACGGCTTTACTGTCGATGCTAAGGGCGAGAAGATGAGTAAGAGCAAGGGCAACGTCATCGCTCCACAAGACGTGGCTAAGACTCACGGCGTGGAATCTTTACGCCTTTGGGTTGGTATGAGTGATTATTCAAGCGACCTAAAAATAAGCGAAGATATATTAAAAGCAAATTAGCGAGCAATACCGCAAAATCCGCAACACTATCCGCTTTTTTACTAGCAAACGTAAATGATCTTGAGAGCCTAAATACAGAGTTTAACATCCTTGATAAATGGATATTAGCTCGTGCTAAAAAGGTCTTTGACGAGGCGAGCGCTTGCTTTAGAAATTATGACTTTTCAAAGGGCTTTAACATCCTTTTACCTTTCCTATCAGCCGATCTTAGCGGCGTCTATCTTGACGTTTGCAAAGATAGACTTTACTGCGACGCAAAAAGACGCACCGAGAAGAAGATCAGCTCAAAGTACGATGGCGATCATCACAAAGGCACTTTTTGCCACTCATCGCTCCAACGCTTACTTACACCGTCGATGAGGTGATGGACTATGCTCCAAATATCATCAAAGGCGAGGCAAAAGACGCGTTTGACTTAGTTTATGAGCCGATCAAATTTGATCTTAGCTTTGAAGATGAGCTACTTTTTGCCAGCAGGGAGAAATTTAACGAGATCGTGGACGTTCTTAAGAAGGACAAAAAGATAAAAATCAACCCTAGAGCTAAGCCTAGAGACAACTAGCCACAACATCACAAGCTACGACGAGCGCGAAGTGGCTGATCTTTATATGGTAAGCTCGGTTAGACCTTACGACGATAGCGAGCCACTAGCCGAGTTTGAGCTTGAGGGCGATAAATTTAAGATCATAGCAAGCAACCTTCACAAATGCCCAAGATGCTGGAAATTTAATGCTAGCAAAGAAGATGCGCTATGCCCAAGATGCGAAGAGGTCATAAGTGCTAAGTGAGCCAGTAAGCGCAACTATCATAATAGCAACGATCGCTGCGGTGGTCGTTGTTAGCTTGTTTGGCATATTTTTGGTTAATAAACTTTAAAGGATAAAAATAGTGGTAACTTTAAAAAGAAGCTTTTGAAATTTTTCAGCTGAAGAGATAAAGAAATTTAAGAGCCGAGCTTGAGGCAAAAGATCATAAAAGAAAAAAAGAGATTGGCGCTTATGTCGAGCAGCCAGCACCTGAGATCGCAAAACTAGGGCGAGGGCGTGCCTATCGCTATAAAAAGATAACATCCAAGTAAAAGGCTGGAATGTAACAAGTGCCTCGTAATTTATACAAGGCTACGTAGCACCTTATAATGCAAACCGTAATAGAAAAAGCTACTTAGTAGTAATTTAGCTCCATTTGGCCGCACAAATATGGACGAATTTGCGATGGGAAGCACGACTGAGAGCTCATTTTACGGCAAAAACACTAAACCCACTAAATCACGCTCACGTCCCAGGTGGCAGTAGCGGTGGCTCGGCAGCAGCAGTTGCAGCCGGTCTTGCAGTCGCAGCACTTGGTAGCGATACTGGTGGCTCGATCCGCCAGCCAGCAGCATTTTTGCGGATGTGTAGGGACTTAAGCCAACTTACGGCAGAGTGAGTAGATACGGCCTTGGCGCGTATTCAAGCAGCCTTGATCAAATTGTACCCTATCGCTCAAAAACGTAGAAGACGCAGCCATTTTTATATGACGCGATCGCTGGACATGATCCAAAAAGATAGCACAAGCGCAGATGTGCCGTTTGTAAGCGTTAGCGACAAGATAGATGGCAACAAAAAAACTAAAGAAATTTGCGTCATTAAAAAAACTATGTCGAAAACGCAAGCGAGCAGACAAAAGCTGCTTTTAGATTTAGCGATCGAGAAGCTAAAATCACACGGTCATAGTGTAACTTACACAAATTTTGAAGACTCGAAATACGACGTCGCAACCTACTACATAATAGCAACTGCAGAGGCAAGCGCAAATTTAAGCCGCTATGATGGCGTAAGATACGGCAGAAGAGCTGATGCTAAGAAATTTAAAAAGAGCTATATATAAACTCACGCTCTGAGGGTTTTGGCGAAGAGGTAAAAAGAAGAATTTTGCTTGGCACCTTTGTGCTAAGTAGCGGATATTACGATGCTTACTATATCAAAGCGCAAAAAAAGCAAGAGCGCATATAAAAGCTCAATACGAGAGAATTTTAGAAGAAAATGACCTATATTTATGCCAGTAGCTCCGAGTACAGCCTATAAATTTGGAGCCCACAGTGATCCACTACAAGCATATCTAAGCGATATTTACACTATCAGCGTAAATTTGAGCGGGTCTGCCAGCCATCTCTGTGCCAGTTGGCAAAGATGATCGTACTTAAAACGTGAGCGCCCAGCTCATCGCAAAAAGCATGGGATGAACAGACCTTGATAAATGGTGCCAAGAGCCTAGGAAAATTTAATAAAAGGATAAAAATATGAAGATAGTAAAGAGAGCTTTTAACATTTGAGGATGTGCTTCTGTACCGCAATACTCTGAAAATTTTTGCCAAAAGCAAGTTGATGTAAAAACCAGGATCAGTAAAAAAACGTCACACTAAATATCCCTGATCGTCTCTGCTGCGATGGATACGGTGACTGAGCATAGAACTGCTATCATGATGGCAAGGCTCGGTGGTATCGGCGTCATCCACAAAAAAACATGGACATCGAAAGCCAAGCAAAAAGAGGTCAAACGCGTTAAAAAAAGCGAAAGTGGCGTCATCATCGATCCTATCTTTATAAATCCAGAAGCGACCGTGGCTGAAGCTCTAAGCCTTATGTCAGATCTTCATATTTCAGGCGTTCCAGTCATTGATAAAGACCGCAAACTAATAGGAATTTTAACAAATCGCGATCTTAGATTTGAGACAAATATGAGCACTTTTGGTAAAAGACCGCATGACAAAAGCACCACTTATCACTGCGCCAAAAGGTTGTACGCTTGATGATGCGGAGAGTACTTTTCTCCCAAAAATAGAGTTGAAAAACTACCTATCGTCGATAAAGACGGCAGACTTGACGGGCTTATCACCATAAAAAGATCTCAAAAACGTAAAGAGTATCCAAACGCAAACAAAGATAGCTACGGCAGACTTCGCGTGGCTGCGGCTATTGGTGTTGGTCAGCTTGATCGCGCCAAAGCACTTGTCGATGCTGGTGTAGACGTCATCGTCATCGACTCAGCTCACGGCCACTCAAAGGGTATTATCGATACTTTAAAAAGAGGTAAAAGCAAACTTTTAAAGTCGATGTCGTAGCTGGCAACATCGCAAACCCAGCGGCTGTAAAAAGACCCTAGCAGAAGCAGGAGCAGACGGTATAAAAAGTGGGCATGAATCAGGATCTATTTGTACCACAAGGATCGTTGCTGGCGTTGGTGTGCCCTCATCTCAGCGATTGACGACTGCGCAAGCGAAGCAGCGAAATATGGCATCCCAGTTATCGCTGATGGTGGTTTAAAAATACTCAGGCGACGTGGCAAAAGCCCCTGCAGCAGGTGCAGCATGCGTCATGGCAGGTAGCTTGCTAGCAGGATGTGAGGAGAGTCCAGGCGAGCTTATAACATTCCAAGGTCGCCAGTACAAAGTATATCGTGGTATGGGCTCAATAGGCGCTATGACAAAGGGTAGCTCGACCGCTACTTTCAAGAGGGCACTGCACAAGATAAGCTAGTACCTGAAGGTATCGAGGGTCGTGTGCCATTTGCTGGTAGTATAAAAAGATGTGATACATCAGCTAATAGGCGGCCCTAAGAAGCGCAATGGGCTATGTTGGCGCAAAAAGATATCCCAACTCTTCAAGAAAAAGCTGAATTTGGTCGAGATCACTAGTGCTGGACTTAAAGAGAGTCACGTCCACGACGTAGTTATCACCACGAGGCACCAAACTACAAAAGTTAATTAGTGTTAGACCTGCAAACTAGAACTATTAAATTTAACGAGCCACTCTATCTTGAGAGTGGCCGTATGCTATCAAATTCTAAGCTTATTTATGAGACTTACGGCACGTTAAATGCTGATAAAAAGTAACGTTATCGTGATCTGCCACGCCCTAACTGGCTCGCATCACGCTGCTGGCACATACGCAGGCGATGAGAAAGCTGGCTGGTGGGACGGGCTAATAGGCAGCAAAAAGGCGGTCGATACAGATAAATTTTATGTTATTTTGCGTAAATATCCCTAGGGTTCGTGCTTTGGCTCGACCTCGCCACTAAGTGTGGATAGAAGTAGTGGCAAAGAGTATAGGCTAAACTTTCCCAGTCCTTGCCATAAGCGACGTCGTAAAGGCGCAAATGAGGCTATTTTGACGAGCTTGGTATTACAAGAGTAAGAGCTGTGATAGGCGGCAGTCTTGGCGGTATGCAAGCACTTTGTTACGCTATCGAGTTTCCAGAGTTTGCGCAAGATATCGTCATGCTTGCAAGTACCTATCAGACCAAGCCTTGGGCGATAGCCTTTTAACAAAATAGCTATCGAAGCCATTTTTAAACGATGAAAATTTCAAAAATGGCGAGTACGACGCAGAATTTATAAGACAAAACGGCCTAAAAGGCATGGCTTACGGCAGGATGGCAGGCCACATCAGCTTTTTAAGCCCTGATAGCATGGATGAGAAATGGACGCAACTACGTAGAAACTGACGGTCTTTACGAGCTTTCTGGGCGCTTTCAGGTGGATCGCTACATGGAGTACAACGGCTACAACTTCCCAAAGAGGTTTGATCCACTAAGCTACCTATATATTGTAAAAATGATGAACATCTTTGACTGTACAAGACACTATGATAACCTAAAAGACGCCCTTGCGCCAATAAAAAGCAAATTGCATCTAGTCGCTTTCAAAGGCGATTCTACTCTTTTCCGCCAAGCTGTATGAGAGAAATTTATGACGCACTTTGTGAGATGGGGCGAGAGTTGAAGACAGAAATTTGTAGAGATAGATAGCAACTACGGCCACGACGCATTTTTGGTCGAAATAGAAAAAAATTTGATGGATATAAAAAAATATATTAAAAAGGATAGAAAATGGAGCAAAAAGAGCAAAGCTTTGAAGAAAAAAATTAGCCCCTAGCAGATAAAAATTTCTAAACGATCTCAAAACAAAGATGATGTGAGCCTAGAAAAATAGCATAAAGCTGCACGAGCAGGGTAAAAAGCTCTTAAATGAAGCAAGAGAAATTTTAGAAAATGCAAAACTTAGCATAAAGCAGGTGGATGATGAGTAGAATTTGTGCTCTTCAGCTACCAACGCAGCCCCTAAGCGAGGCTAGGCTTGATTATTACCTAAAAATTTGTGCGGATGAAAACGCAAGGCTGGTTGTGCTTGGTGAATATGTGCTAAATAGCTTTTTTTAAAGAGCTCATTAGCATGCCAAAAAGCCTTATAAAAGAGCAAAGCGAGCGCAAAAAGAGGCTCTTTTTGCAATGGCAAAAAAAGTATGATCTCAAAATATCGTTGCACCCATTGTAAATCTAAAAAGGCAAGGAAATTTTTAAAAGTCTAGCTAAATTTACCCCAACACAAGTAAAGCTATATGATCAGCAAATTCTCATGCCTTACGCTCACTGGAATGAGGCGAAATCTTTTAATAACACAAGCGATGAGCTCAAATTTGCCTATTTTTACCTACGATAAATCTGAGGTTGGCGTCATGTTTGGCTATGAGGCGCACTTTTGATGTGTGCTGAGCCTATATGAGCGCTAAAAAGGTTGATATCGTGCTCGTGCCAACGGCTTTGTACATTTTTTTCTCAGGCGCGCTGGGAGGAACTTTTTAAAGGTTAGAGCCTTTTACAAACAACGTCTACGTGCTCCGCGTAAACCGCGTAGGAAGCAATAAAAAGTGACGATGCGCAGTGGAGCTTTTACGGCGATTCGATGCTTATTAATCCGTTTGGTGAAGTTAAAAAAATAGGCTTGGTAAAAAAATGAAGAGATGATGGTCGATGAGCTTAGCAAAAAGGAGCTTAGCGAAGCTAGAAGCACTTAGGGGCTTTTATGCATATAGAGGCTAAATTTAAAAAGATGAAAGAAGGCCGTAACTGGACGGGAAAAGCGAGCTTAACAAGAATGAGTGCTCTTTAAAGGAATTTTGGAGTGAATTTACGAAACGAAGTGACGTTGAGAGATACATAAAAGAGAAATTTGACGTTTTAGGCGAGCAAATTTTCCCAAAATATCCAAAAATTAGCGCCTTTCGTCATAAGAAAAATGAGAAGTGGTTTGCACTGCTTATGGAGATAAGCGCTAGCAAGCTTGGGCTTGAAAGTGACGAAGTGACAGAGGTTTTAAATCTAAAATGTAGCCCTGATTCTAGGCATGGTACTAGTCGATGAGCAGCACATTTCTAAAGCCTATCACATGAACAAAAAAAGCACTGGATAAGTGTAAATTTAAACTCCAAAATCTCACAAAAACCGTCTTTGACCTGATAGATGAAAGCTTTGAGCTAAGTAAATAAAAAGCCATTTTTTTCAGCCTTAAATTTAGTAGTTTTTGTTAAAATCACGAAAAACTTAAGGATAATTTGCAAGAGCTAAACAATGAGATCAAAAAGTCCATTTCATAGGCATTGGCGGTATCGGTATCTCAGCCATCGCTAGATTTTTTTACACGAAAAAGGCCACAAGATAAGTGGTAGTGACATCAAAGAGAGCAAGACGACTCTTTGAGCTTCAAAAATGAAGGCATCGAGGTCATCACACCGCACTGTAAAGAGGCGATAAAAGACCAAGACTTTGTGGTCTACTCAGCCGCGATAAAAGAGGACAATATCGAGCTAGTGGAGGCCAGAAACAAAGGCATAAAGTGTTTTTCTAGAAAAGAAATCTTGCCTTATGTGCTTTGAGGATAAATGTGTCTTTGCGGTAGCTGGCGCACACGGCAAAAAGCACCACCTCAGCGATGCTAGCAAGCCTAATAGAGGGCTCAGTCATCATCGGCGCCATCTCAAAGCAGTTTGGCTCAAATATGCGCTACGCAAAGAGTGACAACGTCGTATTTGAGGCAGATGAGAGCGACTCAAGCTTTCTAAACTCAAACCCATATCTAGCCATTGTTACAAACGCAGAGCCAGAGCACATGGAACACTACGACTACGATCTCAGCTACACTTTACGCAGCCTACAAGGGCTTTTTGGAGCGCGCGAAGGTTAGAGTGATAAAACGCTGAGGACGAGTTTTTAAGACGCTTAAGCTTGATGCGATCAGGGCTTTATCCAAGCACTCGACATCACCGAGCTTACGATGGTTGTAAGAGACTATCAGCCATACACCAGCTTTAATCTTAAAAATGAGGCAAATCTGAAGCCTTTGGCATGGGCGAGCACATCGCTATAGACGCATCTTTGGTTATTCTTGCTGCGATGCACGAGACACCGCTTAAAAGATATCAGAGAAAATTTACTAAATTTAAAGGCATAAAAAGCGTTTTGACATACTTTGTGCAAACAAAAATTTCGTTCTAATAGACGACTACGCACACCATCCAACCGAGATAAAAGCGACGCTAAAATCAGTCTTTGAATACGCCAAAATTTTAGGCATAAACAGCGTCACAGCGATATTTCAGCCGCACCGCTACACAAGACTTAGCACAATTTTACCTGGCTTTAAAGAGTGTTTTAAGGGCGTTGATGAACTTGTTATATTGCCAGTTTATGCAGCCGGAGAAAATCCGATCGAAGTTGATATGAAGAGCGAATTTAGCGAGTATAACCCGATCTTTACCGACAAGGTCGAGAGGGTTGAAGAGGGTATAGAATTTACAGATGAATTTGGCGTGAAAAACCGCCTAAGTGACGGCATAGTGGTCGGTTTTTGGAGCGGGCGATATCAGCGTGCAACTAAGGGGCGGCTACTAATGGATCTAAGCACTTTCAAGCCCTCAAGATGAAAATGAAATTTAAAAGAGATAAATGAAAAAGAGTTAAGCGAGGATGAATTTCAAGCCTTATAATTTAGGGCAAAAAGATATCATGATAGCGCTTGCAAGGGAGCAAAAAGCTAAGTAGCGCTCAGATAAAAGATATGCTGCCAAATGCCCCGTATATGGCTGTTTGCTTGCTAGTTGAAAAAAACAAGATATCAGTGAGGTTATGGCTGAAATTTTCTAGAAAAGATCAAGCCACATCCAGAAAGGGCTTTACAAAAGAGCTAATCGCAAAATATAAAGGCGTAAAATGGTAAGAATTTGATCCTAATCGCTGGCTTGATCGTACTTTTTGGAGCGATCTGGGCGATAAAAGATGAAAAGATTAGCAAAGGCATAAAAGCGCTCGTTAGTGCGGTACTTGTAGTGATCCTTGTTTGCGTCTATTTTTACGAGGAGAATTTTATCAAAAAAACGAGGGATGCCATCTCAAAGCTAGTTAGCGATTTTAAACAGGGCAAAACACTAAAATGCGGCGAATATAACGTGAGCGCTGAGAATTTCAACTACGATCTGGCACGGCGTCATTTTTTTGGCTAAAAGAGAATTTAGCGAGCTCTCAGGCGTAATAGTGCCGATAAAAAGTTGCGAACAATGACTCAGGATATATTTGCAAAGCTTGATCTAAACGAGTATTTGGATAAATTTCTCTCCTTTTTAGCAAGGCAAAAACCGCTATTTTTACAAGGCGACAACAAAATTCACTTTGAAAACATAAACGAACTTTCCAAGTATGATTTCAAGGCACCAGACGAGATAAAAAATTTAGATGACGCACTTATGAGACTTAGCAAGCAAGCGGTGCTTCACATCAGTGAAATTACGAGTTTGCAAAGATTATTAAGTATTTTTTTCATATCTAAAAAGCAAAGAAATTGAAGGCAGGCTTGGCGAATGGATCGCTAAAGCTGAAAATTCCTGATGCGATGAGCCAGATGGCAAACAGTTTTTGATGAAAACGGCGAGTTTAGCGACAGTGTGGATGAGAGATTTTACGCGATAAAAGCAGGCTTTTAGCGAGAAAAAGTGCCAGATCGACGCCGAGCTTAAAAAGCTCATCTACTCAAAGCACGTCACACCCTATCTAGTCGATACCCAGACGCACTATATCAACTCGCAAGAGGCACTTTTTGGTACGTGGCGGTTTTAATCACGCCCTGAAAAGGCACCGTGATCGCTAGAAGCTCAGGCGGCTACTTCTACGTTGCACCTGCAAGTACCGAGCGCCTAAAAAAGGAGCAAAGCGAGCTGCTTTGATAGAAAAGAGGAGATTATTTTTGAACACTGCAAGAAATTTAGCCTACAGATGAACAAGAGCCCTGCTCTTTTTGAAATTTATCAAATAACGCTTTTTGATCAGTTTGACGCATATCAGGCGCGTGTAAATTGGCTAGGTCGCTTGACTATGAGTTTGTTTTTGCCAAATAGCTCGCACGTTATCAAGCTTTGAGAAATGGCTCATCCAGCGCTTAAAACCCAAAAGAGCGTGAGTGTGGATTTTGGTAAAAAGTGCTTCTCATTACCGGCGTAAATGCTGGCGGTAAGTCGATGCTTTTAAAATCTATCATCTCAGCCACGCTGCTTGCAAAATATTTACTACCTATGCGTATCGATGCAAATCGCTCAAAGCATCGGCTCTTTTAAAGAATTTGACGCGATCATAGAAGATCCGCAAAGTGTGAAAAACGATATCTCGACCTTTGCTGGCAGGATGGTGCACTTTGCAAGGCTTTTTACTAAAAAATCGATCATCATAGGCATCGACGAGATCGAGCTTGGTACCGACTTTGAGGAGGCTGCGAGCTTGTATGGTGTCATGATAGAGCGCCTTATCACTCAAGATATCAAAAATGATCATCACGACCCACCACAAGCGCCTTGCGATGTTGCTAGCTAAAAAAATAAAGAGGTTGAGCTAGTGGCGGCACTTTACGACGAGGCGGCTCAAAGGCCCAAACGTGAGTTTTTAAAAGGCACGATCGGCAAGTCTTACGCCTTTGAAACGGCGGCAAGATACGGCATATCTCAAAAATTTAGTGGCGCAGGCAAAGAAAAATTTACGGCGAAGATAAAGAGAATTTAAACGAGATCATCACAAAGACGCTCAAATTTACAAACCAAGCTTGATGAGGGGATAAAAAGAGGTCACGGCAAAAGAGGAGCGGCTGGAGCGCTTGCTTGAAGAGCAAAAAAAGAGCTAAAAGAGAAAAATGAGATCAAGCTAAATGCGACTATTTCGCGCCTTGAAAAAGAGTATTATGAAGCGATAAATGCGGCAAAAGCTGTTATAAATTTCAAAGAGATAAAAGACAAGCAAAGGGCGCTAAACGTGGCAAATGAGAAAAAAGCTGCCATCGTTAAGCCTAAAAAAACTGAGCGCGAGAGCCTAAAAGTAGGCGATAGAGTGAAATATGAAAATATAAAAGGCACGGTTTTAAGCATCTCTAAAAATGACGCGATGATCGAGTCAAATGGCATAAATTTACGCGTGCCACTAGAGCTTTTTAAGAAAAATGGTAACGAAGTGGAGCTACCTAAAAAGGTGGCGTTAGCCTAAATGTAGATAAACCAAAGACAGCCTCACTCTCGCTTGATCTGCATGGCATGAGAGCTGACGAGGCGATAGCAAAGCTTGATAAATTTATCTCCGATAGTCTTGTTATGGGATTTGATGAGGTTAGCGTATTTCACGGCATCGGTACTGGCAAGCTCGCCTTTGCTGTTAAAAACCTTTCTTAAAAAGAGCATCCAAGTGTGAAAGAATTTTTGACGCACCGGCAAATCAAGGCGGATATGGAGCTAAAATAGTCAGGCTTTTAACTTTTTCCCAAAAAGTTGAAAATTTATTTTAAGGTTGATATAATCAGGACGAGTACACAAAATAAGGGAAGTAACTTTTGAGTAACAAGGACGATCAAACGGGTAAAAATCTAAATATCACTAAAAACGATTATAGGTTTAGTGTTTGTTTTGGGAAGTATTTTTAGTCGAAAACCTGGCAGTTTTTTTATTTTAAATTTAATAATGCTTCTGCTGAAAATGGTTTTTAATCTTCGAAAGAAAGTTGATTATTTGACATATCAATATGTTGATTATTTCAAAAATGTCAGCAAAATATGATGTCGCAAATTTTTCAATCTTACATTAACGATAGCGCTATGGGTGATGTCCTTTTTATTAAAGGATGATAATAAAAATGGATACAAGGTCGTAGCGTCTTCAGATAAAAAGAATAATAAATCAAGAATTTAACGATAAAAGCTGTGGAAATATCTTTTGCTCATAATTTCCAAAAAGATTATTTTTGGTCAGTAATTTTGCCAGAAAACGCCGCTCAAGTTTGTATGTTTGTGCCAGTTGAGAGTATATATTAGGCTTTAAAGGAAAGGTCGATCAGCGTATTACTGGCACGCATGATGAGTACTTTTTGAGTGGCTTTTTAAACAATATGGCTTTTAACATTTATCTTAAGCTTCGTTGGCGCAATAGTTGCTTTGTCTACTTGTATATGGTATGCGGTCAAGTACATAAAAAGAAAATAACTATAACGCATTAAAAACAGATACTAAAAACAGATAGAAGAGCTTGGAGAAAAAGCTTTATATCGATCCGATGACTGGACTTTTAAATAAAAACAGCATTGGTGCGTGATATTAATAGCTATGAAAAATCCTAAAGTAGTGCTTATAGATATTGACGATTTTGGCAAGATGAATGACTTTTTACGGTAAATTTGCATGTGATCAGATTTTTGGTAAAGATGAGCTGATTTGATCAGTGAATTTGCTAAAGATGAGAATATGAAGGCTTACTGTATAGAAGCAGATAGGTTTGCTCTGGTAGAAGATAGCGATAGCTTTATCGATAGATATGAAGATATGGTTGAAGATTTGATAGAAAATTTTTAAAGGCCGTATGCTAAGTATAGTCGATGAAGATGGCAGAGAGATAGAAGGTATCGAGATACATAGTACAATAGGCTTTGCTCTTGATAGTGACCAAACACTAAGAAAAGCAACAATAGCGTTAAAAACGGCAAAAGAGCAAGATAAAGACTATGTTTGCTATTTTTAAAGGGCTAAATCAAAAAGAGGAATACGCAACTCAAATAGAACGCTCCAAACTGATACAATACGCTACTATAAATAACAATATTGTTCCTTATTTTTCAGCCGATAGTTAATGACCAAAAAGGTACCCGTAAAAATATGAATGTTTGATAAGGCTTTTGGATAGAGGTGATGTTATATCACCAAATGTCTTTTAGATATCTCAAAGCGTATTAAGCGTTATGCTGATCTTGAGAAACAACTCATTGTAAAGTGTTTTAAGCAGCTTGTAGAGGATAAGGGATGAGTACTTTTCTATAAATCTAAGCAGTAGAGATATGATCGATGGTGATGTTAGCTCACTTGTTTTAAATTTATTGAACAAGCACAATGTTGCTGGTAGAGTAGTATTTGAGATCGTTGAAGATGAAGAGCTTAAAGTAGAGAGTTTCAAATTTTTATCGAGCGTGTAAAAAGCATGGGTGCAAAGATCGCTATCGATGATTTTGGCTCAGGATATTCAAATTTTTCTTACATTATAAAGATCAAGCCTGACTACGTGAAGATCGATGGCTCTATTATAAAAAGATATAGACATAAATAAAGATTCACACTCTATCGCAAGTGCGATCGTGGCATTTGCAAAAGACCTTGGTATAAAAACTATTGCTGAATATGTGCATTCAAAAGAGATATTTGAGATCTGTAAAGAGATCGGCGTAGATGAGTTTCAGGGCTTTTATTTTGGTGCACCAGAGCGTGCCGGCTCATAAGGCTCTTAGTGGTAATTAACTTTTTAAAAGAGCTTTTAAGCTTTCGCTCTATCACACCTAATGATGCTGGAAGCTTAGAGTTTATCGCTAAATTTTTACCTGATTTTGAGGCGAAATTTATAGAAAAAAATGGCACCAAAAATCTCATACTTTCTAAAATTGCATGGTGATGGCGAGCATCTAGCTTTTGCAGGGCATGTTGATGTCGTGCCTCCAGGTGAGGGCTGGGATAGCGAGCCATTTTACACCATATGAAAAAGATGGCTACATCTACGCAAGAGGCGCACAGGATATGAAAAAGTGGCGTGGCTGCTTTTTGTTTGCGCTGCTAAAGATGCAAAATTTGATGGGAAGCTAAGCCTCGTATTAACAAGCGACGAAGAGGGCGATGGCACATACGGCACGCCTTTAGCACTTGAATATTTACGCGAAATAAAATGATTTGCCGTACTTTTGCGTAGTGGCTGAACCAACTTGCGATAAAGCATCTGGTGATAGCATAAAAGTTGGCAGACGTGGCTCAATAAATGGCAAGATCGTGATAAAAAGGCATTCAAGGGCACGTGGCATATCCTGAAAAGTGTGTAAATCCGGTAAATTGATAGCTCCACTTTTAAGCAGGATTGCAAATCACGATATGGACGCTGGGGAGCGAACTTTTTAGTCCAAGCAAGATTGTGGTAACTGATATTAGAGGCGGTATGCAAGTTTGCAACGTCACGCCAAGCGAGCTTAGCATAATGTTTAATGTGAGAAACTCAATTTAACCGACGTAAATGACGTTGAGAGCTATCTTAGAGGCGTTTTTAAAAGGGCTTGATTACGAGCTTAGCATAAAAACAAAGCTCAAAGAGATTTTTAATAAATAAAGATAGCAAAAATCGTAAAAATTTAATGGCCTCTGTCGTAAAAATTACCGGTGTCACACCGGTTCTAAATACAAAGGGTGGTACGAGTGATGCAAGGCACTTTGCTGAATTTGGCGTAGATGCGATAGAATTTGGCGTGATAAACGATCGTGTACACGCCAAAAACGAACGAGTCAGCATCAGTGAAATAAATAAACTTTATGAAATTTTTAAAGATTTGATAGAAAAATTCTAATCCATACTCATTATTTTTAAATCAAAAAGTTATTAATTGTCTAAAAAAATATTTTTCAAAAGCTATTTTTGATTAATATTTTTGTCAAAAGACTTTAAAAATAAGAAAATTTTCTCTTTTATTTGGCAATATTGCTATTATCTATTATAATTCATGAAGTAGCCGGGTTTTTTGGCAATTTCAAGTAAAACCCTAATGAAATACTCTTTTAATGAGCATATGGTAGAAGTTATAAATACATTTGTGGGCATATATATCCAGCACAATCCTAGCTTTAAAGATGGTATGGATATCATTTCTAATTTGTAAAAAAAGTACAAATTTCAAATAAATAAAAATGCAAGTAAAACGAAAAATATACAAATCTTTTCAATACGAGAAAATGAGACATAGCTTGCGAGCTAGATTGTCCTTTTTGGTCGTAGCAGTCGTGATTTTAGCAATCGAAATTTATATCGCAGCTTTTTGTTAAAGGTGGCTTCAGTGCGTCATTATTTGGGTGATGTGCTAGTTACGGTGATGCTTTTACTCATTTGGACGAGCTATATTTAAAACTGCACCAAAAGAAATTTTAGCATTTGAAATATTTATCTTCTCGCTATCTATAGAAGTGCACAATACTTTAAAAGTACTTGAAATTTTAGATATTCATAATTTAATAATACGCATAGTCTTTGGCGGAACATTTGACGTTAGCGACATCGTATGTTACGCACTAGGCTGTTTGCTAGCTTATTTGACTGATATCATTTGCCTTTTTACAAAAGTATAAAAGTCCAAGGATATAGCAATAAACCACAACTTTATTTTTTAAGTATGAGGCACTAGCCAATCATCTTAAAATCTCGAGTGAAAATTTCATCTATCTATTTTAGCTCACCCCAGTTTTTGGCGATATTTAGCGATGTTTTAAGCGGCACATTTTAGCGTGTACTCTCCTCCATCGTCTTTTTGTGTCGCCTTGCCAAATCCCCTGTGCAACCTCGTCTTTTACTTCAAATATCAGCTCATCGTGGATTTGAAGCAACATTTTCGCATTTTCATCTAAATTTGCTCTAACTTTTTACCATCGCCATCTTGACTCAGATCGGCTGCTGAGCCTTGAAAGACCGTATTTACAGCCTCGCGCTCAAACATGGCTATTTGCATAGGTGTAGCACTTTTAAAGTCAAAGTAGCGCCTTCTGCCAAGCAGCGTCTGCACAAAGCTCATCGTTTTTAGCTGAGATTTTTATCCCTCTAAGAATTCTTTTAATCGTCTCAAAAGCCTTAAAAAATAGCGCTCATATACTCTTTTTGCCTCGGCTCTTGTGATATTTACTTGATTTGCTGAGCTTACTTTGAGCCCATGCCGTAAATAAGGCCAAAGTATGCTCTTCGCCACGGCTCTATTTTGCCCATCACTACTGCCAAATATGCTAACAGCAGTCCTTGCGTGGATATCCTCGTCATTTTTAAACGCTTCAAGTAGCGCAGGATCTTGACCAAAGTGAGCTAACAGTCTAAGCTCGATCTGGCTGTAGTCAAGCCCTACAAAGCATAGCCCTCACGCGCCTCAAAGCACTCTCTGACATCCTTTGCAAGGCTGCCACGAGCTGGGATATTTTGCAAATTTGGATTTTTACTTGAAAGCCTGCCAGTACTTGTACCAGTTTGCAAAAAGCTCGTGTAAATTCGTGAGCCCTCATCCTTTTTCGCAAGCGCTAAAAAGCGGCTCGCAGTAGGTACTTTGCAGTTTATATAGCTCCCTGTAGGCTAGATTTTCTCCACCACTGGGTGGGCGTCTATGAGCTCTGCTAGCACGCTCTCATCGGTGCTGTATCCTGTTTTTGTTTTCTTTTTGGTTGGAAGCTTCAAGTGCTCAAAAAGTATGACACCAAGTTGTTTGACAGAGTTTATGTTGAGTACTTTCGCCGCTTAGCTCGTAAATTTCACTTGTTAGTGCCTTTAGTTTTGTGTCGTTTTCAAGGATGAGCTTTTTGCATCTTAGCTTCATTTATCTTGATGCCGTTTTGCTCCATGTCAAAAAGCGTAAGGATAAAAAGGAAATTCGTGTGTATCGGCAAGGGCTAGTAAAATCATCAAGCGTGTTTAAAAAGTTTTATAAAATTGTAAGCGTTATCCAAGCGTCCTCACTCGCGTATTTGGCGGCATTTTTCTAGAGGCACATCGCCAAAAGTTTGCCCCTTTTGACCATATCTTCGAAATTTTATTGTGTCGTAGTCATAAAAGTCTCTTTGCCAGTGCGTCCATGCCGACACTCGAGTTTGGATCGCTGCCAAGCAAGTATCATCGTGTCTTTAAAACCTGTAGGTGGGTTTAGACCGAGGTTATTTTAACTATCTCAAAAGTCGTACTTTAAATTTTGTCCAATTACGCAGCCTTTGTAAACTGTGCCCCTATCGCCCAAGTGGCACGTAGGCTAATTTGCTGCGGCGCACCAAGGTAGTTGTGAGCTATCGGCACGTAGTAGGCGTCCTCATCGTTAAAGCAAAAGCTAAATCCAACAATCTTTGCACCCTGCTATCAACACCTGTGGTCTCCGTGTCAAATGCGACGATGGTCTCTGGCGTGATGTCTGATAAGAGCTTTTTCTATGCTAGCCCTCATCAAGGAGTAAATTTGCTCTAAAGCCTAGTTTAAACTCGACACTTTCCTCTTTTTGTAAGCTCTTAGAAGCCTATTTAGATCATACTCTTTTACAAATTTCTGAGATATTTATCAAAGGATTTTTGCTCTGGAAATTTCGAGTGTTCAAGATCAAACGAGCTAACTGCATCGTCAAATAGCGTGGCTAGCTTTTTGCTCAAAAAAACGCTTCGTCTTTTGCGGCGGTTAGCATATTTTTAGTGCGCTCATTTCTAAGAAGGGCCAATTTTCGCCATTCCCTCTAAGCTCCCATACTCAGCCAAAAAGCTTCTTAGCTCAACTGCGCCGATGCCTTTGACACCTGGGATGTTGTCCGAGCTATCGCCTGCGATCGCTAGAAAGTCCCCTTACCTGTGCTGGATAAACTCCGTACTTTTCAAAGCAGCTAGCACTATCGTGATCGATCTTGCTTTGTGGGCTGTAGATGCTCACTTTGCCATCTTCTATGAGCTGATAGAGGTCTTTATCGTGGGTGACTATTCGCACAAATATATCTTTGTCTTTTACTGAAAATTTAACCGCACTTGCGATGATGTCATCGGCCCTCGTAGCCCTCGCGGCTAAGGCTGTAAAGCCCTCATTTTTCTATCATATCTATGCAAACTGGAAGCTGTTCTTTTAACTGAGCTGGCGGCTCATTTCTATTTGCTTTGTAATCACCTAGAAATTTCGTGACGTAAGGTCTTGCCTTTGCTGTCAAGTGCGAAGATAAGGTAGTCGCTTTGGTATTCATCCTAAGGCTTGCTATAAAATTTGGTAAAGCCACTTATCATACTGCTTGGCTTGCCCTCGCGGTTTTTTAAGTCCGCTCATGGCGTAGTAGAGCCTAAAAAGAAGCCAAAAGTGTCAATAATCGTAAGTGTTTTCATTTTTATCCTTGTGAATTTTATGAAATAGCAAAAATAGGCTGATTTATAAAATTTTTGATATTATGGCGGACATTACAAATAAAAAAATCACAAAAACAAAAAGCTTTGAGGTCATGAAAAAAATAGTTTTTTACGTATCAATCCAAATGCAGTCGGTGGTGCCGAACGCTATTTAAGAAGGCTTACTAAAGCCCTAAAAAGACGTAGGTATAGACACATCTATACGCTCATATCTAGGAGAGGCTAGGATCTCGTCATGGAAAAAGGCTTTGAGATTTAACGCACAAGTAAAACGCCAAAAACAAAGTGATGAGATATATTTAGCTTGGAGCGAGTGAGCTGCGCAGATATTTATAGAGCAGGGGACGGCGTGCATAAAATTTATCGTGCCACAAAGCCATTTTGGTGGGTTAATCCTCTACCTTGTCTATCCATATCTAGAAAAACGTTGCTTTTAAAAATTCAAAAAGATAATCGCAAATTCAAACTACATAAAAGAGCAAATTATTTCAGCTTACGGTATCGATGAGTCAAAAATCGTTACCATTTACAACGGTATAAACTTGCCACAAAAGGTAGAAAAAGGAGAAGCAAAACTTAGCGTATGCGAAGAATTTGGACTCGATTACAATTTACCAATTGTGCTTTTTTGTAGGAAATGGCTTTTAAAAGAAAAGGAGCAAAGGACTTTTTGCTTCTTGTCTCAAAAGCTAAAAACGCCAGTAAATGCGCTAATAGTAGGCAAAAGATAAAAATTTAAATTCATATAAGAAGCTAGCAAAAAGCTAAAGATAAATGCATTTTTTTACAGGTGAGCAAAAATGACTGCCAAATTTCTATGAAGCAAGCGATATTTTTATATTTCCAACACACTATGAGCCATTTTCAAATGTCGTTTTAGAGGCGCTTAGTTTTAAAAAAATATTGTCTTTACAACGGCTCAAAATGGAGCTGCTGAAATTTTAGAAAATCGTTTTTTATCATGCGTGAACCAAATGATGAAAGTATACTGGAGCTAGTGGAGCAGGTGCTTAATGATAATGACATGATGAGAGAGCTGCAAGAGAAGTCATTTTTACTTTCGCAAATAAATTTAGTATAGAAGAAATGCAAGCAAAACTCTTGAAATCATAAACGAGTACTAAATTTGGAGCAAAAGTGAGAGTTTTTATAGAGCTTCCAACTTGGCTTGGAGATGCTGTGATGGCGAGCGCAGCGATAGAAAAATCAAGTAAAAATGCTAAAAAAATATTGTATTTTTGGCTCTTACGTGGCCTGTGAGCTTTACAAATCACATCCAAAGTGCGAAAAAGTAGTCATTGACGATAGTAAAAAGCAAAACTCAAGATATTTAAGCCTTATAAAAACAGCTAGAAAGCTTGGAAAATTTGATATCGCTATTAGTTTTTAGAAGCTCGTTTGCTAGTAAATTTTTGCTATTTTTTTCTAAAAAGCAACGCAAAAATTTTGCTTTAAAAAGAGTAGCGAGTTTGCATCAGGTGCAAAAAAATATCTAAATTTCATAAAGCAAAGTCTAAATTTAAAAAGAAATTTCAAACGAACTAAAGAAATTTATTATGAAGCTAAAAAGCGAGCGAAAGCTCCTTGTGCTAAATCCAGGTGCTAGCTACGGAAGTGCCAAAAGGTGGTATCCTCACTATTTTTGCAGAGGTTGCATTGCACTTTAAAGATGAATTGATGTAAAGATCACTGGCTCAAAAGCTGAGCTTGAATTTGCAATGAAATCGAGCAAATACTCTTACAAAATGGTATGAAATGTGGTAAATTTGGCCGGAAAAAAACAAGCATAAAAAGAGCTTTTGCGAGGTCATAGGTTCTATAAAAAAATGGCATCTTTTTGACAAATGATAGTGATTCTATGCATATCGCAGCTGCCTATAAAGTGCCACTTGTGGCTCTTTTTGAATCGACAAAATTTAAAGAGACTAGCCCATGGCAAGATGAAAGTTCAAAGATAGTGCACTTAAATTTAGAGTGTATGCCATGCATGAAGCGAGTGTGTCCCATAAAAACACATGCCTGCATGAAGGAACTTACTCCAAAAATGGTCATCACTGAAATAGAGCTATTAAGAAAGAAATTCAAATTTTTGAAAATTCTAAAAATATTAAATATATACATACAAAATTAAAAATTTTTAGTTTTTTTATTTGATTACATTTTTACTAAATATTTGACATTGGTTATCAATATAGCTATAATCACGCAAAAAATTTTTACTAAGAAGGTATTATGGAGCTAATTAAACATCACATTGATCATGTAATTATTGCGATTTTAGGCATTATGAGTTTTTGTACTTTGGTATACGATTGAGCGTATTATTTTTTTACTCACGCGTTGATATAAAAGGCTACAAAAGTATTGAAGCGCTTGAAGAAGCACTAACCAGAAATCTAACCACGCTTTACATTATCTACTCAAATGCACCATATGTAGGACTTCTTGGTACAGTTGCTGGCATTATGATCACATTTTTATGATATGGGTATGGCAGGTGGAATCGATACTAAAAAGCATAATGGTCGGCCTCTCTCTTGCGCTAAAAGCAACTGCTTTTTGGACTACTTGTGGCGATACCAACTTTGATGATTTACAATGGTTTTTGTCAGAAAAGTAGATGTAATGCTAAATAGATACAAGGCTGAAAATGCGTCTAAATAAAAAAAGATGGGTTAAATATTGTCCCATTTATTGATATTATGCTTGTTTTGCTTGCTATCGTGCTTAGCATTTCGACTTTTATTGCTCAAGGCAAGATAGCTATTGATCTTCCAAGTGCAAACAGTGCTGAGCAAAGCAAAGAGGACGATAAAAAGGTAAGCGTAGTAATTGATAAGGATAATAAATTTTCTTTATAGATGATGTAGAAATTTCTGAGAATGAACTCAAAGATAAGCTAAATGTGGTTGATATAAAGACATTGATCGAACTAAAAAGCGATAAAAAATTGAATTTGATAGCTTTGTTAAAGTAATTGATATATTAAAAAGAGAAGGCCACGAGTATCTTTGCAATCCAAACAATCTCTGAATAAAAATTTCAAATTACAGCGGCTTAGCTGTTTCGCTTGTAGTGCATGGAGCAGCAGTATATTTTTTTGCTTTCACATAATTTTGATGAGATAAAAATAGTTGAGCAAAAGCCGATAAAAAAATAGCTCTTAATTCATTTACTCCAGTGCCGCAAGTCTCAGCACCTCAAATAGCGGAGCAAATGCTTATCCCAGAGCCAACTCCACCAGCTCCACCACCAGAGCCACCAAAACCTGAGCCAAAAGCCAGAACCAAAACCTGAACCTAAAAAGGTGGAGAAACCAAAGCGTGAAATAAAAAGTAGAGCCTAAAAAGAGAAAAAAATAGAGCCCAAGCCTGAACCGGTAATTGCTCAGCCAGTGCAGCCTATTGTACCGCCAGCTAGTGTAAATACAAATTTGCCAGCCAATAACAAGTCTATCGCTGCAGCTCCAGTTCAAAAATGTAACACCTGAGCTACATTTATCAAATTCACAAGGTGACGAAGATTTTTACGAAGGTTATAATCGCAGTTAAGAGGCATAAAAAGTTACCCAAATAATGCTAGACGTATGAAACATCAAGGAGTTGTAGAAGTTAGGTTTTTACTCAAAGCAAGACGGCAGCATAGATGAACTTAAAGTTAGTAAAAGCTCTGGGTTTGAGTCGCTTGATAATGGTGCTTTTAGAAAATATTCAAAGAGCAAGTTCTGAGTTTCAAAACCCTAAACAAGATCGTTATCTGCGCTTTCCTATTTCATATACACTAAAATAAATTACAAGCTTTATTTAAGCTCGTAATTTATTATCTGCTATTAGAATTTTCTTTTATATTTCAAGCCAAAACAGAAAAAAACATAACTTATTTTTATTTAAAAAAAGTGTGTATTTTAAACTTGCTTTAAATATTAAACATGTATAATCTGACTTTCTTTAACGAGTGGTTGGATAGCTCAGTCGGTGAGAGCAGCAGACTGAAAATCTGCGTGTCGGCAGTTCGATTCTGCCTCTAACCACCATTTAAGTTTATTTTTAAGTTCCTTTCAGCTACAAATCAATCCCTTTAAATTGCTGTTAATTCCCTTGTTTGCGAAGCGGGGAGCGATACTTAATTGCAAAAAGTTACTTTTAACCAAGTTTTTAATTCGCTTTAATTTCAGTGGATTTAGGGCAGTAATTAAAGCAGTAAATTTTATTAAGGAAGTATTGCTCAAAAAAATCATCCAAAAAAAGGGATAAAAATGAGCAATGTCGCTTCTACCACTCTGCAAGATAGAGAGATCAAAAATCTTGCACCACGATCCACACAATACAAAAAAAGTTGTCGGCAACCCAAAAGAACTATACATATTTGTTAATCCAAAAAGGCACAAAAACCTTCTCACTCAAATACAAAGAGAGCAAATACGACAAAGAGCAGTTTATAAAAATCGGCGAGTGGCGCGAGGGCGTCTTTACAGCTCAAATGGCACGCACCAAAGCCACGAAAAATGCTAAGAGAGCTAAATGGCGGAAAGCTGAGCATTGATGAACTAAGGGGCAGGCAAATAGGCAAATACATCTATGAAAACCTATTTAATAGGATAGTAGAACACAAGCGAAAAAGCGGTAAAAAGCAAAGCTATCTTGAAAAAGTCGTGCTAAGACACCAAAAATACTTCTTGCCAGCCCTTGGTAAAAGGGATATAAAAAGATATAAGATACAGCGAGATAAAAAGAAGTCCTAAGTGCCATTTTTAACCCACATGACCCAAACAAAAGCAGGCTTTGAGACGATACATCGCCTGATAGACAATATAAACGAAGTCTTTATGATAGCTGAGCGAGACGATTATATCGCTAAAAACTTCATCCCAGCACTTCACAAAGAGTTCCCCACTTCACGTAGTTACAAACAACGCCACAACATAGACAGCAGACTAAGTGCGATAACCGACGAGAAAGCCCTAGCCCAGTTCCTGCACGACTTAAAGAGTGATGGCAAGATGGACTTGCAAACCAAAAGAGCGATTTATTTGCACATTTTCATGCGTAAATCGCCCTATCAACACCGCAAGCGTAAAATGGGAGTACATAAACTTTGATGAGCAGACTTGGACTATCCCAGCAGATGAGATGAAAATGAGCTACGCTCATCAGGTCGCCCTGAACTCCTACGCTTTAAAAAAATCCTAAAAAGAGCAAAAGAAAATTTTCTGCATTATAGAAAACGGCTTTGTCTTCCCAGCCCTTAACAAACAAGAGCATATCCACAAAGATAGTCTTAACAAAGCTATCATAAATTTAAACGGCGGATTATACAAAGGCGTAGCTACCGCTCACGGTTTTCGTGCGACTTTTTCGCACCATTTGCACGCAAAAACAAAGCCCAGCTTCTGCAAAATGGGCATAAGCGATGAAGTCATAGAGACCGCCCTAGCCCACAAAGAGAGCGATGCGGTCAAATTCGCATACGAGCGAAGCCGTAGCACCAAAGAGCAACTCGCAAGGCTCATGCAGTGGTATGGCGACTATTTAAATAGCCTAGAGACACTATTTTTAAAAAGGGGAAAATGAGATAAAAACACGAAATTTCTAAAAATTTGCAAGCAAAAAAATAAATATATTAAGGATAAAAAGATGAGTGAGAAAAATCCAAGCGATGAATCTAGACCATTCAAACCTATCGCTTAGCACAAAATACATTTCGGATTATATGCAAAAATGGCTTATATCAAACTTCATAGAGACAAATAAGCTCATTTGCTTTTTATGCCAAAGCTGGCAACGGCAAGAGCATAACCACGCTTTTTGGCGGTATATCTACTAAAAAAATAGGAGCTGTTAAAAAGGTGTATTACATAGACGCAGATAATGGCATCGGCACTCTTAAAAAAATCGTGGCTTAGATAGGATTTTAGCTGAATATCCCAACCCTAACTTATATTAGCTTTTTCTAAAAAGGTAAAGGAAAAAGACCTTGATACAAGGTCAATTATCTTCACGCTCTCAGAAATTTGGCAAACGACGAGCATAAGGACGCACTCATCGTCTTTGATAGTATGCGAAATTTCATAAAAGGTTCTATGAGCCTTGATGAAGTGGTCATGCCCCTATCTTACAGCCATGCAAGAGATGCGTAATTATTACGCTGGCGTGTGGTTTTTACATCACCAAAATAAGCAAAGTTTTTAGCGATAAGGATAACAAAGAGCATAAAGGCTCAACCGCCTTTATAGATAGCTCAGACGAAGCCTACTATGTCAAAAAGGGAGCGAAATGGCAGTCAGCTTATCGTAACACTTGAGCCACAAAAAGGCAGAGATGACACCGCCCACAAGCCGTGATATTAGACACTGCAGAGCTTTAGCGTAAGTCTTGGCGACTTTTATCTTTATGATTTAAATGACGAGCAAAAACAAGCCCTAGAATACGCAAAAGAGATCATCGCCAAAAATCCAAGTGGTATAAATTTACGAAATTTAACCAACGAGATAAAACGACTAGCAAAGATAGATGAAACGCAAGTGTGCGGAGCTAAGGCTATAAAATTTCTTTTAAAAAGATTTGATGGTAGGTTTTACACCATAGAAACGAGCAATCAGCACAATCAAACTATTTTTCAAAAATGCTTTGATTTTTCTCCCCTTTTTTTCTTTACTTTTTCAGTTCGGCAGAGTTTGGCAAGAGCCTTGCCGAACTGACTTTTGTCTCAAAGTCCCAAAATAAGGGATAAAAAAATAGTAAAAATTTTTAGTTTGGCAGTTTGGCAAATTTTATACGCAAGATCTCAAATTTCTAGTGCAAAATCCTGCCGAACTGCCGAACTAAACTAAAAAGCAACTTGCAAAGTGCCATTTTATCGGCATAAAAACTTTTTTTAGTTCGGCAAGGCTCTTGCCAAACTCTGCCAAACTAAATTTTCTACTCTTTTTGCTTTTACTTATTTTTTTATTTGATTGTATGATGAAAATAAAAAGGGAGAAAAATGCAAGACCTGCACATAAACTTAACCGAGCAAGACTACAAAACACTTGAAAAACTCTCTAAAAAAATTTGAAGTAAAGCAAGTCAAACATCATTAGAAAAACTTTTTGCGTTATGAAAAAAATATGCAAACACAGTGGAGCGAATGGGGATACGAAATGAAATTTTAGCCGAGTTTTTACTGGAATTTATGTATATCGCAAATAACATAAATCAAATCGCATATCATCTAAACATTGACATTTTTTGAAAATGACCCAGAAAATAAAATAGCACAATATCTAAAAGAGATCAGAAAAATCTGCGATGAAACAAAAAAAGGAGATTAGAAGCACACGAAAAATTATCTACTATCGCTAAAATATTTCTCCCCTTTTTCATTGCAAGCCAAGCAAAAGCTTTCTAAATTTCAAAAAATTTTCTTAAATCTTTCTCACACAAAAATCTATAAATTTTTAAAACTACCAAAAATAAAGATGAAAGTAGCAGGGCAGGATAACCCCTTTTTATGGCTGTGTTTTTGAGGGTGAAATGGCGAGTTCATCGCCATTTGTAAAGCATAATTTTAAAATTACGCAAATTTCTAAAAAAAGAAAAAAATTTGAATTGTAAATTGACTAGCTACTAGCGTCTATTTTACAGCTATGCCCGACTTTTTTCTAGTATATTTCAGTGCTTTTTTATGCGACGAAATATATAATCCTAGATAAATGTAGCACAAAAAGAAAATATAAAAATGCAAGAACAAAATTATTTTAATATTTCAAATCGTAGATACATTGGCTCAAAAGCAAAGCTTGGCAGTGGATATTTCAAAATTTGGATTTATCTGACATCAAGAGTGTTTGTGATATTTTTGCTGGCAGTGGTGTCGTGGCAAAGTAAATTTGTAGAAATCTCTCACATCAAAAATAATAATAAACGATTTTTTTATATTCAAACGAAGTTATTTACAACTCTTTTTAATTCACCAAATGCTGACCTTAATAAATTAAACGAGCTTAAGAATTTTTACAACAACTCGGTGGCTTTGACTATTTTTAGTGAAAAATTTCAGTGATAAATTTTTAGCAATGGCGATTGTCTTAAGATTGGCTCAATTAGAGAACATATCGCATTAAGCAAATTTGACAAAACCACTGAAAAATATTTTACTAACAAGTCTTATTTACTCAATGGATAAAAATAGCAAATACTGTCGGTCACTATGAAGCATATAGAAAAAAACGAAAGCCCCAAAGATAGATTTGAGTTTGATTTGATTTTTGCCTATAAAGCACAACAAAACTATTGAAATCCACAGAGAAAATGCAAACAATCTAGCAAGAAAAAAATTAAGACAGATTTGGTATTTATCGACCCGCCTTACAACTCTCGTCAATATAGCCGTTTTTATCATGTTTATGAGAATTTAATTCAGTGGAAAAACCAAAATTAAGCGGAACAGCACTTAAACCACCGCCTGAAAAATATGAGCAACTACTGCCGAAGCAGTGCTGTAAAAGAGCTTGATGATTTAGTTGCGAATCTTGACTGCAAGCAAATCGCTTTGACATATAATAACACTTATAATTCAAAAATCAAGTTCATCACAGAATAAAATAAGCTTTGAACAAATAGAGCAAATTTTGAGCAAAAAAAGGTAAGTTAAGTATAAAAGAGAAATCACACAACTATTTTTAACGCTGGAAAAACTGAACTTAACGGACATAAAGTAATTTTTATTCATCGTAAAGGTAAAAATGAAAGCCATTCGTTCCCCGCTGTTTTATGTCGGCGACAAGTATAAACTTATGGGGCAACTTAGCGAGTTATTCCCCAAAAAATAGAGCGATTTATTGAGCCGTTTGTTGGTGGCGGAAGTGTATTTTTTTAAACACGAAGGCAAAGGAATACCTAGCTAATGATATAGACACAAATATAATCAATCTGCATAAAACACTGAGCAAATTTGATATAGACGAATTGTTTAGTAAGCTATCAGAAATAATATCTAGTTATGGATTGTCATTTTCACTTAATGGCAAAATAGCTCCTGACGAGCTTTAAAAAGATATAAAAAAACATATTATGCGAAATACAACAAAACAGCCTATGAAGCTTTTAAGAGCTGATTATAATAAAGATCAAACAAACATGCTCTATCTTTATCTACTTTTTGATTTACGGCTTTAATCGCATTATTAGATTTAATTCAAACGGGCTTTTTAACCTACCAGTGGGGAATGTAGATTTTTAATGCAAATGTCTATGAAGCACTAAAAACTATACAAATTTTATGAGCAAAAAAATAAAATTTCATTTTCAAATCTTGATTATATAGATTTTTAAATAGCGTTAAATTTAAAAAGATGATTATGTCTATTTAGACCCACCCTATCTAATCTCTAACAGCGAATACAATAAGCTTTGGAGTAAATTTGATGAGACTATACTTTATGAAACACTGGATAGATTGGATAAAAAGGGGATAAAATTTGGCATTACAAATCTAGTAAATCACAAAGGACAGACGAACGAAATTATCAAGTCTTGGTCTAAAAAAATACAAAATTTACAATATAACTAGTAATTACATAAGCTTTAATGACAATACCATAAAAGCTGATAGCAAAGAAATTTTTGTAACAAATTACATAAGGAAATAAGATGCCACGAAGTGCCGAAAGGAAAAATCATAAGCTTTTTCAACAACTATGAGAAATCCGCGCAGGATTGGTGAATTTTTAACTATAATCGCAAAATTTGAAAATGAAATTTTAGATAACCAAACAATTATGCAAATCGTAAGAGAAGTTCTGGCATATAGATTATACAGACCAAATTCAATTAACAAAAAAATCAAGAGCTAAAAAGGAAATTTGATAACGACGAATATTTTTTTAGCGACAATGAGTTAAATCATATTTGCGAATTTCGCCACAAAAACCATAAAGAAAAAAAGGTTTTGAAAAAGGCTGGGAAAGTCGCTTTGATACTTGGTATAAACTGATGAGCGAATTTGGCTTTTTGTTACTATGCAAAAAAATGAAAAGAATTTTAATTAGTGATAGTGCAAAAATGCTAATAAATGCATACTATGACAGCCAAAATGAAAAATTTAAAGATGAAATTGATGAAAATCTCGTAAATGCCGTATTTTTTTAAATGCTCTTAGCAAATATGAAGTCGGCAATCCATACAAGAAAAATTTAAATCACAACGCACCTTTAAGGCTCTTATTATCACTTTTTAAAAACACTAAAAGAACAAGAACAAAATCCGCTTAGCACAAAAGAAATTCCAATTTTTACTTTTGCTGGCAAAAACGATGATGGCAACGAGTTATTTAATTATATTGTGAGCTTAAGAAGCGAAATGTATGAATTGACAAATACTAAATTTGGCTATTCAGATGAATTTATATATGAAAAAAATGCTTAAATCTCTTAGAAAGTGACAACAGGACAAGATTTAAAATAAATCAAATCACGAGCGAAGCAGTAGATGAGTATATCCGCAAAATGCGCATTACTGGGCTTATTTCGCTTCGTGGAAATGGTAGATTTATTGATATTAATAGCAACGAAATTAAAAAGCCGAATATATTTTAAGCTTAACAACTCTATTTAACGGCGACTATTTAGATGACGGTAATGCAAATAAACTTGCATTTTATAACTATATGGCAAGTATTGATAATAATTTAATCACTACAGAATCAGCCGTCATAAGTGATGATGTTAAAACGACAAAAACTAAGAGAATTTGCCTCATCATATGAAATTGATTTTATCAAAAACGAGCTGCTTATAACTTGCGATAAAAGAAAAGCTTCGACTGATGAACTCTTAAGGCTAATTGACAAGCCACTTAGATTAGAGTTTTTTTAACAGCCATATATTTAACAAAAAGCTTTGATAATATAAGCATCATTCCAAATTATAAAAAGCGATGACGAAGGACTTCCAGTATTTACGGCAAGCGGTGGCAAAGCAGATATTGTAGCATTTGACGACAAAAGCAGAAAGCTATGTGGAAGTAAGTCTAATAAGAGATAGAAGTCAAAGCACAAATGAAATGATACCGATCGAGAGACATTTAATAGAAAATATCTCAAATAGCGATAATGACAAGGAAAAATTTAGTATTTTTATAGCACCGATTATCCACGATGATGCAAAAAGATATGCAAAATTTGCCAAATTCAGTAACAAAATAAATATTTCATATTATGCCATTAATGATTTTTATCGTAAAAGTTGAAAGCAGTAGCAAATTATCAATTTAAACGATGAGAGCTTATTGTGAGAAGTTGCACTGACAATATCTACGGCAATAATCCACTGGTGCGTAAACCAACTTTAACCAAAGAAGCCATACTGCATATTTGAGCGAAATAAAGCCAAGTCTTGAAAGAGACGGCATCCTAAAAATAGGACTTTTGGAAGCTATGCCAAGGGTTATGCGGACGAAAAACTCCGATATAGATATAGTCATATTGGCCGATAAAAAGAGCTTTTTGGATAGATTGCACGCATTTAAGGCACTTGAATATCTAGATGATTTAAAAAAAGCAAAACCGCTAACAAATTTCAAAAACCTGTTGATATTTGTGACTTTTACTCTGAGCAAAAAAATACAAGAGAGCGAGATAGTAAAAGGGGCGATATATGTCTAGCAAAGAACCCATGCCAAATTTAGATGAAGCAAAAACCACGCTTTGAGTCTAAAAAGCCGAGTATCTACGCAAAGTGGTAACATCGGCGTTCAAATTTATCAACAGTCAAGCTTTGGGCATTTTTTTAAAAAAACTTAAATTATGCTTTTTATCTTGTTTTAATGCATTTCTTTATGTTTTTGTTTCAAAATATTTATAATTCAATATTTTATTTATCTATACCTTACTTATTTTTTTAAACATAATCAGGAAAAACCATCCATAACCATATCCTTAAAGATAGCCAAAATATTATCTTATTTTTTTAGTAATTTTTGGCGATTTTACTATTTAAATTTTATACTTTTTTTAGCGAAAATATATCTTATGTTTTTAGAAATTTATTATTTTTAAAGCAAAAATCAACACCCACCATTTGCGGATTCTACCCCCCTGCCACTCAGCGTAGTGTTAGAAATTTTCATATACCTTTTTTTCTAAGATGTGTTTAGGCTTGCTTTTGAGTATCGTTACGCAACCAAAAACAAATAAAACCAAAAAGGAGCAAAAATGAAAATAATCCAAAACGATGATTTGATGAGCATAGAGCAGTTAGAGTTAGAATTTGGCATATCAAAAACACATGCAAGCAAGACTAAGAATGAAAATAAATCAAGGCAAGCCAGACTCCATCCCCTATATCAAGGTCAAAAAGGGTAATACTATACAGCAGAAAAGCCATAAACGAGTGGCTTAAAAATTTGCTGTAAATCCGCTAGTATAAGCAAAGCTCAAAGCTAAAAAAATAAGAAAAACTAAAGCTTTGATTTTTTTATACAATTGCAATTCAAGTCTTTTTCAAGCAAATACAAAAGCTTTAAAAAGCCCATAAAAAAAGGTATTTTTAAGCGGAGTATTAAGGAAGTTATTTTTATTTAGAGAAGTTTGCTAAATTTTTGGCAAATTTACTAAGAAAAAGTAAATACAGCAGTGTTTAAAAGCAGTATTGAAAGCTTAAACTTTTAAATACCGACAAAAATGGCAGTTCCAAGGATTAAATCTAGTTAGCCTCTAACCACCATTAACCTTTCCTTAAACATCAATCTTTTTTTAGCTACATTAAATATTGTATTTACAAGGCTTTTTATGCTATTTTTTTCTAGGTTATTTATAAAATTTAAATAAATTTTTTATTATTAATAAATTTGAAAATATAACAATGCTATTTTTTTGTCTTATACATTCTAGGATTAATAAAAATCTGCAAGGTCAAATAAATTTTTGCAAAAGACAATCTTATAAAGATTTTACCCTAAATAAGCCTTATTAATCAAAATGTTATATTTATATCAAATCATCCTTAAAATATAAGTTTAATCTAAATCCATAAGAGATATAATCTTGATTAAATTTATATTAACTTAGGAGGTTTCATGGATTTTTCTCATGAATTTAAGTGAAGGCATGCAGTTTGCTATCCAGCTTCTCATTGTCCTTATCTGTTTGTTCTACGGAGCTAAAAAGGCGGTATCGCACTTGGTATGCTAGGCGGCATCGGTCTTATAGTTCTTGTTTTTGGATTTAATATCGAGCCTGGTAAGCCAGCTATTGATGTTATGCTAACTATCCTTGCTGTTGTTGTGGCAAGTGCTACGCTTCAAGCTAGTGGTGGTCTTGATGTTATGCTTCAAATAGCAGAAACTATACTTAGAAAAAAATCCAAAATATGTAAGTATCTTGGCTCCTTTTGTAACATGTACGCTTACTATTTTTATGCGGTACTGGACACGTTGTTTATACTGTGCTTCCTATCGTTTATGATATTGCTATCAAAAATGGTATCCGTCCAGAGCGTCCAATGGCAGCAAGCTCGATAGCTTCACAAATGGGTATCATAGCAAGTCCAGTTTCAGTTGCTGTTGTAACTCTTACAAGCTTTTCTTATTAATGCTAAAACTCACTTAGCTGGCTTTGATGGATATTTAGATCTTTTAAAGATTACGATTCCATCAACATTCTGCGGTGTTTTTAGCGGTAGGAATTTTAGCTGGTTTAGAGGTAAAGATCTTGATAAAGACGAAGTCTTTCAAACAAAAGCTTCAAGATCCTGAGTTTAAAAAAATATGTTTATGGCGATAGTGCGACGCTTTTTAGGCAAAAAGCTTCCTGGTTATCAATGGGCTGCAATGTGGATATTTTTAGGCTCTATTCTTGTAGTTGCGCTTCTTGGATATTTTAAAGATCTTCGTCCAAGCTGGACTACTTACAAAGACGCAACGGTCGTTCAAGTAATAGCTAACCTTCCAACTGAGCAAAAAGTCTTAAAAACCTTAAAAAAATAAAAGACGCTAGCATCCAAACAGAGGCGGCTGAGCTAAAAGTAGCAAAACGATAAGCTAAATGCCAATCAAAAAGCTCAATCAGTCAAAAATCATCGGCAAAGATGCAAATCAAACTCTTACTCGCACAGCTGATGGTGCAGTAACATATATAAATGAAAAAGGCGCAAAAAGAAGAATTCCCAAGGTGCTTACATTAATATAAGCAACAAACAAGCATCTTCAAAGAGCTTAAGCATGGTTCATGTCATCCAAATTTTTCATGCTTTTTAACTGGCGCTATCATTTTAATCTTTACACCAACAGATGCTAGTAAGATCGGTAAAAACGAGATATTTAGATCAGGTATGATCGCTCTTGTTGCAGTATTTGGTATCTCTTGGATGGCTGAGACTATGTTTGCAGTGCATACTCCGATGATGAAAGAGGCGCTAGGAAGCATCGTAAAAGAGCACCCTTGGACTTATGCGGTTATGCTCTTGATTATCTCAAAATTTGTAAATCTCAAAGCTGCAGCCTTGGTTGCATTTGTGCCATTAGCTTTAAATATCGATGTTAATCCTGCTATCATTCTAGCTTTTTGCGCCAGCTTGCTACGGATACTACATCCTGCCAACATATCCAAGCGACCTTGCAGCTATTCAGTTTGATAGAAGCGGTACGACACATATTGGTAAATTTGTTATCAATCACAGCTTTTATCATTCCGGGTCTTATTGGTGTTATATCCTCTTGTATATTTGGCTATATTTTTTGCAAACCGCTTTTTGGATACCTATAATATATAAATTCTCTTGCTGCTAGTATTTTCTAGTGGCAAGAGCAGAATTTATCAAAGCTTATCTTTAAATTTTTGTTTATTGCTCATATAAACGAAGCTTAGCACTTCGGCCACGGCTCTAAAAAGATGTGCTGGTATCGTATCATCGACTTCACAAATTTTATAAAGCTCTCTTGCGAGTGGTGGGTTTTCATAAATTGCACACCATTTTCAACAGCTATTTTTGATTTGCAATGCTAAAAAAATCAACACCTTTGGCAAGTATTATCGGCGCCTCGTCGCGACTTTTATCATATCTTATCGCCACGGCGTAGTGAGTAGGGTTTGTGATGACTACGTCAGCTTGGGGATATTTTTGCATCATTCGACGCTTGGCTGCACGCATTTGTGCTTGACGAAATTCTGCCTTTTACCTGCGGATCTCCTTCCATTTGCTTATACTCATCTTTTATCTCTTGCTTGCTCATACGAAGGTCTTTAAAGTATTGAAAACGCACGATGAGAAGGTCGATAAGTCCCTATCACGAAAAGTATAAAAAGCATGACACTAACAAGAATGATGAGCTTTTCTTTTAGCCAAGCAAGCTGATCAAACATAGAGAAAAAAAGAGCGTGTGTGGCAACTCCTTTATAAACTGCAAGAAAAAAATAAAATCCAACACCAAAGACGATGCTAACTTTTAGTACGATTTTAATGCTGTCTATCACTTTTTTTCATTGAGAATAAATTTCTTTAGTCCCTTTAGTGGGTTTATCTTGACAGAAATTGGCATTATGGGTTTTGTGGTAAAGATAAATCCAAACTGCATTACATTTGCAATGACACCAGCGATCGCCACACAGATACAAACTGGAAGTATCATAGAAGTGACCTTGCAAATGTATTTACGACGATCATTTTTACAGTTGGCAAGGTAAGTGGCTGACCGATAAATTTTCTGAGTAGTAGATATAAAAGTGAGATGATCTGTTCTTTCATAAAATTTAGCATTGCAAGTAGTACGCCAATAGCAATAACTAGGGTCACGAACCCAGCTAGATTCCCTGACTTTTGGGAACGTTGCCGTCCTTTTTGGCATCTTCTATCTTTTTGGGGTCGCTTCTTCGGTTTTTCCTGATCTTCGCCTGCTATCTTTATCCTAAAGCTTGCTTAAATTTGAGGGCGATTATAGCCAAAAATGCGGTTAAACTATCCGTAAAAGCCACCTTTTTGCACGTGGAAAATTAGGTGTTTTTGGCTAAAATTAGCAAAAAAATAAGGAAACACAAAATGTCATTTTTTAGAAGGCTTGCCTAATATTTTCAAAACCAAAAAAACTACCAAAAAAAGCGATGAAGAGCTACTTTTAGACGAGTATGCAAGCATTTACGACCAAATAAAAGAGAAAAATTTAAACGAATACGACTTTTTATGTGAGCTCATACGATTACTCTCTTTTTCAAGAGCTAGATGCTACGACATTTACCTTGAAAAAGTGCCTAGCTGAGGGCGACGCTGAGGCACTAAATGATCTCATTTTTCAATACGCTAAGCCAATCTACTCCCAGGATGTAGTGGTGGATACGATCAGTGTGAGAGGCTCATACCGGCATTTTTGCTATCGCTTGCGGTGACACAGATGGTATGACACGGATCTTTCCAAAAGGCCTACCACCTAGCAAAAAAACGGCTATACATTTCTATGTGTTACGCACGATTTGCTCACGGCGATGCTTTTGGCAAGATGAAAATTTACTTACCCCCTGCCTTAGAAAAAGCCCGTACTTTTGCAGAGTCTAAAAAGCCAACAAACGAAAAAGAGGCGATTAAATTGTGCTTGCCTTGTATGAAAAAGATACGGCCGCTATGAGTGAGCATTTGCAGAAATTTGCTCTACATTTGGTAGGGACAGATGCACCTAAACGTTTGAAAAAAACGCCTCTACATTTTTCGCACACGGACTTCACGCTTTGGCACGCTACTTTTACCGCTTGTGCTCTTTAAAGAGATCAAGCTACCAAAGAACGAGAATTTCAGTAAATTTTACGCAAAGAGGCTCTTTCAAAATGAAAATTCTAAGCCAAAACTCTATTTTGTTTTTGCCACCTGAGTTTGAACTGATAAATATTATCTTAAATGTGCCAGTAGCTAAAACTCTGATACATCAGCCTTATTTGCCAAAATGATAAGACATTTTTTTATGAATGCACGATGCGATGATTAAAGAAATTTAGCTGATGAGATCATAAAAATCAGGAGCATTAAAGTAGAATTTATAAACTTTTGGCTAATATTCACACCTTACAAACCAACAAAGCTCCATAAATCTTTTTGCAAAAAAAGTGCTTTTTGGTCTTACCAAATTTCTAGAAAGGTAGAGTATGTCAAAATACGCTATATTTAAGCATGGCGGTAAGCAATATCGTGTTAGCGAGGGCGAGTACCTTAAGCTGAGATCACTTTTAGTGCTGAAGCTAAATCAACCGTTGAGATTACAGAAGTTTTAGCTGTAAATGACGGCGAAGTAAAGGTAGGTGCGCCATTTGTTAAGGGTGCAAAAGTTGTTCTTGAGGTCGTTAATGAAGGCAAAAGACAAAAAAAGTAGTTATCTACAAAAAAACGCAGACGTAAAGACTCAAAACTAAAACGCGGCTTTAGAAGACAATTTACACGTGTAAAAGTCGTAAGTATCGCAGCTTAAGGAGATAAGATATGGCACACAAAAAGGTCAGGGTTCAACCCAAAATAACCGTGATAGTATCGGACGCCGATTAGGTGTTAAGAAATTGGTGGTGAGTTCGTTCGTGCTGGAAATATAATCATCCGCCAAAGAGGAACAGCAACTCACGCTGGAAATAACGTAGGTCTTGGCAAAGATCACACTATTTTTTTGCATTAGTTGATGGCTTTTGTAATGTGAAAGACTTGATAAAAACAGAAAAAGTATCTGTTTATCCAGCTGCATAATCTCAGGGCAATCGCCCTTTTCTTTTCTTAAAATTATTCAAAAATCAAAATTTTATTTAGTGTTTAGAATTTTTCAAATAGCTATTTAAGAGAATTTTAAATCAATCACAACTCTATATTTCGAGCTTCATGGTGTTTATATTTGCTTTATTTTTAATCAAGATATCACGATTTAATTTCAGTAAAGTTGGATATAATCCAAATAAAAATTTAAGGTAAAAAAATGTTTATAGATAGTGCAAGATTGACTCTAAGTTCGGGGCATGGTGGAGCTGGAGCTGTGAGTTTTCGCCGTGAAAAACACGTCATTTTAGGCGAGTCCTGATGGCGGAGATGGCGGAGATGGCGGAGACGTTTATTTTTGTTTGTGACAACAATACCCATACTTTAGCAAATTATAAGGGTAAAAAGAGCTATGAAGGCTGGCAATGGTGAAGCTGGCATGGGCAAGCGAATGACCGGCAAAAAGGGCGAGAAATTTAGAACTAATAGTCCCTCCTGGCACAGCTGTTTATGATGCACAGACAAATGAACTACTCTGTGATATAGTTAGCGAGGCCAAAAGACGCTATTTTTAAAGGGCGGTAAAGGCGGACTTGGAAATTTTCACTTTAAAAAGCTCTATCAATCAAGCTCCAGAATACGCACAAAAAGGTATGCCTGAAGAGAGTATTGAAGTAAGACTTGAGCTAAAGCTGATAGCTGACGTGGGTCTTGTTGGCTTCCCAAATGTCGGCAAATCAACCCTCATTTCAGCCGTCTCAAACGCCAAACCACAGATCGCAAACTACGATTTACCACGCTTACACCAAAGCTCGGACTTGTAGAGGTCGATGAGTTTAGCGGCTTTGTCATCGGCCGATATCCCAGGCATTATCGATGGAGCAAGCGAAGGGCGCGGGCTTGGCGTGCAGTTTTTAAAGCACATCGAGAGAAATAAATTTGCTTTTTATGATAGATAGTGCGAATTACAGAAGCATGAGCGAGCAGTTTAGCGTGCTAAAAGAGGAGGTCGCTAAATTTTCTCAAGCGTGCTTGCTAGTAGGGACTTTGCGGTCGCTATAACCAGAGTCGATGCGGCTGAAAAATTTAGATGAAAATATAAGCGAATTTGATGAAAAGCATAAATTTAGAGCCAAATCAAGTTGGTAATTTGGTTTATAAGCAAGACCTATACAGCTTTGATGCCAAAAACCATACTTTGTTTTTGCCGATCTCGTCAGCGACAAACGAGAACATCGACGAACTTAAATTTGCACTGCTTTGAGCTACTAAAAAGGGCTTTGAGTTGAGACTTTTTAGTGCTTTGAACTTAGAAATTTAAGAATATAAGATGAAGAAAATTTTTACATTATGCTATTTTACCTTGGTGCATATAGCTGCGATCCAGCCGATCCAGCGTATATGTTTTTTTGGATTTTAATGATAATAATCGCGACGGCACGCTAAACTTAGATGAGTGGACGTCCTGCAAAGTGCCATCAGCGCTAAAAATAGCACCAGATCTATGCACTAGTGAGGAATTTAAGAGGCTGGATCTTGATCGTAGTGGCAAAATTAGCATTAATGAGCTAGGAAGTTTGATATTTCAAAAAGATTGACTGGCAGGAAGATCCATGCGCCTCTTGGCTGACTGGCAGTAAAAACGTAGATCAAAAATAAAAAGTCGTTGGAAATTTTAAAGGAAAGTGATGAATGTAGTTTTTTTATGGGGACGCCTGATTATGCCGTTAGGATACTTAGGCACCTAAAAGAAGCTGGCTTTAATATAAAAGCGGTCTTTACCCAGCCTGATAAACCAGTTGGTAGAAAGCAGATTTTTAACCCCAAGCGAGGTTAGTATCTACGCGCAAAACGAGCTAGCAGGCGTGCTAGTCTTTACTCCAAATACGCTAAAAAGATGAGGCGGTGGTTAACGAGCTAAAGGCATTTGAGCCTCAAATTTATTGTAGTAGCTGCTTATGGTAGTACTTGCCTCAAAGCGTGCTTGACGTAGCAACTTGTATAACTTTGCACGCTTCAATCTTGCCAAAATATAGAGGTGCCAGCCCCTATACAAAGCGCTATATTAGCAGGTGAGAAGCAAACTGGCGTGACGGCGATGCTGATGGATGCGGGGCTCGACACGGGCGACATGCTTGATTTTGCTTACACACCTTGCGAGAGTAAAATGTCAAGCGAACTTTTTTTAGTGAGCTAGGCGAGCTGGCGGTGAGCTAATCGTAAAAAGTGCTTAAGAATTTCTGAAAATTTAAAACCACAAAAAGCAAGATGACGCACAAGCTACGCACTGTAAAAAAATAAGCAAGAGCGACGGGCTTTTTAGCTTTGATGAAGATGCGGGGCAAACTTTATAATACATTCGTGCGCTCACACCTTTACCTGGGATTTATTTGGCAAGTGGACTAGTAAATTTCTATCGCTTGCGCTAAGCGAAAAAGTGGCAAAAGCGGAGAAATTTTGAGTGTAGAAAAGGACTCATGTTGTGGTTGCTTGCAAGAGTGGAGCGGTCAAAAGTTTACGAGCTTCAAGAGCCAAGTAAAAAGCCAACAAACGCAAAAAGCATATATAAATGGCAAACGTCTTAGCGTTGGCGACAAGATAGAGTAAAAAAATCAAATTTATAGGAGAATCTATGAAAAAAATGCGCTAAGTATAGCAGGGGTTGATCCAAGTGGCGGAGCTGGAGTTTTTAGCTGATATAAAGGTCTTTATAGCACACGGCGTATATGCGATGGGAGCGATCACGGCGGTTACTGCTCAAAATACAAAGGGCATTTTTGGCATGCAGCTAGTTGATACTAAGCTCATCGAGGATCAGATCAAGGCGATATTTGATGATATAAGAGTTGATGTTATAAAAAAATAGGCGTTGTTCCAAGCGTTGAGATCATAAAATGCGTAGCAAAAACGCTAAGAGAGATCGCAATCCACCGCTAGTCGTGCTTGATCCAGTTATGAGCTATAAAAATGGCGATATCTGGCTAGAGGGCGCTGCAAAAGATGCGATCGTGGAGGAGCTTTTTCCCTCTTGCAAGCGTAATCACGCCAAATATCTTTGAAGCGCGCGGGAACTGAAAGCGTGAACTAAAGAGCGAGAGTGAGCTTAAAGAGGCTTGCAAGGAGCTTTTGAATGGCACAAAGAGCGTCTATCTAAAGTGTGGCGAACTTGATGGCAAGTCGCTTGATATATTTTATGATGGCAGCGAATATGAAATTTGCAGCGATGAGCGCATAAAAACGACTGCGACACACGGCTCAGGCTGCTCACTATCAAGTGCGATCGCGTCAAACTTTAGCAAAATGGTCTTAACCTAAAAGATAGCGTGAAAAACGCTCATGATTATATCTTTAACGCTATTAAAAACGCTGTTATTATCGGCGGCGGACAAAATCCGGTAAATCACTTCTATAAACTTTAAGGTGTGATTTGAAGGTTGAGTTTTTCCAAAGTCTGCCTTCGACGCAGGGAATTTTTGATAGACGCCCCTAAAAAAACGGCGAGATAAAGCCCCCGCACATGATTGTGGCGTACAATCAAACAAAAGGGGTCGGTAGCCGTGGCAACAGCTGGGAGGGGCTTGGTGGAAATTTATTTATGTCATTTTGCATAAGTGAAGATGAGTTGCCAAACGATATACCTCCGCCCTCGATCTCGATATTTTTTTCTATGTTGATGCGTGAAGTCTTGAGTGAGCTTGGCTCAAAGTGCTGGCTAAAATGGCCAAATGATTTTTTACGTGGACGAGCGTAAAATAGGCGGCACTTTGACAAATAAAGTGGATGAAATTTACATTTGTGGCATGGGGATAATTTAATGAGCGCGCCCGAAAATGCGGGTATTTTAGACATAAAAAGCTAGCGTAGATGAGCTAGTTTGGGGATTTGTTAGCATGCTTGATAAAAAGATTTTATGGAAGCCAATTTTTTAGCAATTAGGATAGACTTTTGCAAGTCAAAAAGTTTTATTACGCATATTGCAAATAGAGCTGTTTCACTTCAGGATGCTGAAAATTTGCGAGGATGGAGCGATCTTACTAAATGGGGAAAAAGGTATATTCTTTAAGATGAGCGAGATAATAACAATAGCTAATCAAAAAGGCGGTGTTGGCAAGACTACAACAGCCGTAATTTAGCCGCATCACTGGCGGTTGCTGAAAAAGTATTATTAATAGATATCGATCCACAGGCAAAACGCGACAACCGGACTTGGTTTTTAGCAGAAGTGACTATGAGTTTAACATTTATCACGTCTTAACAGATAGAAAAAGCTCTCGCAAATCGTGTTAAAAACTGAGATCCCAACACTTTTTTTAGCTCCATCAAACATCGGACTTGTCGGTATTGAGCAAGAATTTAACGATCAAAATAAGGACTATAAACTAATCCTTAAAAAAATAAAATTTTCAGAAATTGTAAACGATTATGATTTTTATCATCATCGATAGTCCTCCGGCACTTGGTAGCATTACGATAAATGCTCTTAGTGCAAGTGATAGTGTTATCATCCCGATTCAGTGCGAATTTTATGCACTTGAGGGTTTGGCTCAAATTTTAAATACGGTTAAGATTATTAAGAAGACAATAAATCCAAAGCTAAATATAAAGGGCTTTTTACCGACTATGTTTAGTTCGCAAAAATAATCTCTCAAAAGAGACGATTGCTAATTTAAAGCAGCATTTTGAAAATAAGCTCTTTAAGAGTAAGGACAGCAAGGATGAATTTGTGGTCGTTCCAAGAAATGTGAAACTTGCTGAAAGCCCAAGTTTTTGGTAAGCCGGTGATACTTTATGATATAAAAATCGCCTGGCCTCGATCGCATATCAAAATTGGCATATTGTATTTTTAAACTAAAAAAATTAAGGAAAAAAAATGGCTAAAAAGGTGGATTAGGGCGAGGACTTAGCGCGATACTTGAAGATGTAGAGCAAGCCTACAGCAAAAGAGATTGCAAATTTAAATGACTCTGAGATAGTCGAAGAGATAAATATAGATGAATTTTACCAAACCCATACCAGCCAAGAACACATTTTGACGAGGAAGCTTTTAAAAAGAGCTAAGTGCCAGTATTAAAAAGGCACGGACTGATCCAGCCAATAATCGTCATCAAAAAGATGATGGCTATATGCTAATAGCCGGTGAGCGCAGATACCGCGCTACAAAGATGCTTGGAGCAAGCAAGATAAAGGCAATCATCGCTGATATCAAGTCTCAAGATTTAAGAGAGCTTGCGCTTATCGAAAAACATACAACGTGAAAATTTAAATCCAATCGAACTCGCAAAGTCATACAAAGAGCTCATAAAACGAGTATAAAATCACGCAGGATGGGCTAGCAAATATCATTCATAAAAGCAGAGCTCAGATAACAAATACAATGAGACTTTTTTGCTTCTAGCGACTACACGCAAAAACTTTTACAAGAAGACAAGCTCACGCAAGGCCACGCAAAAGGTGATCGTGGGACTTAGTAGTGAAGAAGAAAGAATGGTCGTTGATACGATCATCGGGCAAAAACTAAGCGTTAGAGAGACAGAAGTCTTGGTAAAAAGATAAAAAAATAAAGAAGAAACAAAAGAGCCAAAGGCTCAAACTCAGAGGAAATGAGCAGAAAGTTATCAAATTTACAAGAAATTTTTAGAAAATTTAAATATAAAAGACAAAAGTAAAAATCTAAAGAAATTTAATATTAGAATTTAATGAGATTTCGGAGATAGAACAATTTATAGCTAAGCTAAAAATAGAATTACAAATTTATTTTTTTATTTTTTTAGTAATTTATTGTAAAATCAGACTTTAATTTGAATATTAAATAAAACTTAATGATAAAAATAAGGAGAGTGGATGTTAGAAATAGATGTGCCATTGATGCTTTTTAACGGCTGTCGTTTTCTTGGTATTGATCGCTATTTTTGAATTCCTTGCTTTATAAGCCAATGCTCAAATTCATAGATGACAGAAATGCCTCTATAAAAAAATGATGAAGAGAGTACTAGTAAAAATGCAAGTGATCTAAGTGTTCATGAAAGAGAGATTGAAGAGATTATATTAAACGCAAGGACTGAGGCCAATAAAAATAAGGCAAGAAGCCTTAAAATTTGGCAAAAAGAAGAGTCTTTTAAAAAGAAGTAAATGCCGTAAAGAGTAGTTTAGAGGCTAATTATAATGAATTTTTAAATGCTCTAAGCTCTCAGAAAGATAACTTAAAGGCAGATCTATCAGCTAAACTACCTGAACTTAGAGCGGCTTTAAATGCCAAGCTCTCTAAAATTTAAAGGAATTTTCATGAAGATAAAAATTTTATTTTTTCTAGCACTTCCATTTCTAGCTTATGCTAGTGGGCATGGCGGAACAAATTACGATATAGTAGAGAGAACGCTAAACTTCTTACTTTTTCTTTTGCTATTTTGGTATATTTTGCAGCTAAGCCACTAAAAGCTCTTTATCAAAGCAGAATTGACAGGATCTCAAACAAGCTTGAAAGTATCCAAGAAAAACTCCGTGACTCTAAGGCCAAAAAGATGACGCTCTAAAAACGTGTAGAAGAGGCTAAGCAAAATGCAAACTCTTTAATCGAAACTGCTAAAAAAAGAGGCTTTAAATTTAGCTGCTAAGGTTAAAAGTGATGCTCAAAATGATATAACAAATCTTCAAAAGAGCTACAAAAGAGCAAAAAGAATTTGAAGAGCGCAAGATGACAAAAAGGCGTTGTAAATGAAAATTTTGAGCGACATTTTCTCAAAGCGATAGCCTAAAAAGTCGATCAAAAAGAGCTTATAAATATCATACTTAAAAAAGGTTAGCTAATGAATGAAGTAGTAGCTAAAAAAATACGTAAAAAGCGATCTTAAGCGACGTAAAAATCAAATGAACTTAATATATTTGTTGAAAAATTTATCAGAGCTGGCAGCAGCTTTTTGCTAGCGATAAACTTTAAAAAGCATTATAAATTTGCCTACTTTAAAGGCCTCACAAAAAGGTTGATTTTGTACTATCTTTGGTTAAAAGTCAAGATGTCAAATTTACAAATTTTATTAAGCTTCTTGGCACAAATAAAAGACTGGAGCTTATCCCAGCGATCTTAAACGAGATAAAGATAGAGCAATCTTTGCTTGAAAAATACATATCGTGGCGAGGTTATTGGAAATTTGATCTCAAGCGCTGATCAGTTAAAAAGCTCTAGAAGAGAATTTTCTAAGAAATTTAACTCTAGGATCAAGCTTGATGGCTCAAAGAGCGATTACAACGGCGTAAAAAAATTGAGTTAGGTGATTTAGGTGTCGAGGTAAATTTTCTATCGATAGACTAAAAAAAGTCAAATGAGTGAATATATATTAAAAAGCAATTTAAAAAGGAGTGAAAGCGTGAGTGCAAAAATTAAAGCTGACGAAATTAGCACGATAATCAAAGAGCGTATTGAAAATTTTGATTTAAGTGTTGATGTAGAAGAGACTGGTAAAGTCATCTCAGTCGCTGATGGCGTTGCTAACGTTTATGGTTTGAAAAAAACGTTATGGCTGGTGAGATGGTTGAGTTTGAAAGTGGCGAAAAGGGCATGGCTCTTAACCTTGAAGAGAGCAGTGTTGGTATAGTTATCCTTGGAAAAACTAGCGGTATCACAGAAGGAAGCTCTGTAAAAAAAGACTAAAAAAACTTCTACGTGTGCCAGTTGGCGACGCATTGATCGGCCGTGTTGTAAATTCACTAGGTGAGCCAATCGACGCAAAAGGTCCAATTGAAGCTACCGAATCTCGCTTTGTTGAAGAAAAAGCAAAAGGTATTATGGCTAGAAAGAGCGTTCATGAGCCACTTCAAACAGGTATCAAAGCGATTGATGCACTTGTGCCAATCGGTAGAGGTCAAAGAGAACTAATCATCGGCGACCGCCAAACTGGTAAAACAACAGTTGCGATAGATACTATCATCAACCAAAAAGGTCAAGATGTCATTTGTATCTACGTAGCTATCGGTCAAAAAAACAATCAACCGTTGCTCAAGTCGTTAAAAAAACTTGAAGAGTACGGTGCTATGGACTACACGATAGTTGTAAATGCTGGTGCTGGCGATGCAGCTGCGCTTCAATACCTTGCTCCATATGCTGGCGTAACAATGGGTGAATATTTTAGAGACAACTCTCGCCATGCGCTAATCATCTATGATGACTTATCAAAACACGCGGTTGCTTACCGTGAAATGTCTTTGATCCTAAGAAGACCACCAGGTCGTGAAGCTTATCCAGGCGACGTTTTTCACCTTCACTCAAGACTTCTAGAAAGAGCAAGTAAGCTAAATGACGCACCAGGCGCTGGATCTTTGACAGCTCTACCTATTATCGAGACACAAGCGGGCGACGTTTCAGCTTATATTCCAACAAACGTTATTTCTATTACAGATGGTCAAATTTTTCCTTGAGAGTGACCTATTTAACTCAGGTATCCGCCCAGCGATCAACGTTGGTCTTTCTGTATCTCGTGTCGGTGGTGCAGCTCAGATCAAAGCTATCAAACAAGTTTCTGGTACACTAAGACTAGACCTTGCTCAGTACCGCGAACTACAAGCATTTGCTCAGTTTGCAAGTGACCTTGATGAAAGCTCAAGAAAACAACTAGAGCGTGGTCAAAAGATGGTTTGAAGTACTAAAACAACCTCCATACTCTCCGCTCCCAGTTGAGAATCAAGTAGTTATCATATTTGCTGGCGCTAAGGGTTATTTGGATGACGTTGCAACTGCAAATGCAACGTACTTTGAAGCTGAGCTATATCCATATATCGAGGCAAAATACCCTGAAATTTTTCGAGCAAATCAGAACTAAAAAAAGGTTCTTGATAAAGAAGTAGAAGAAAATTTCACATAAAGCGTTGAAAGATTTTAAAGCAACTTTTGCCGCTAACTAGGGCTAAGATATGTCAAATTTAAAAGATATAAAACGAAAGATCAAGAGCGTCCAGAACACTCAAAAAGACGACACGTGCGATGAAGCTTTGTCTCTACAGCCAAGCTTCGCAAAGCTGAAGAGGCTGCACGCTACTCTAGAGTTTACGCACTTAAGATCAATGAGGTTTTATCAGAGATAGCTTATAAGATCAATCAATACGCTTCAGTTATGACTGAGAGTAAACTCTTTAATACAACGAAAAAGTGTAGAGAAGGTTGATATTATATTTGTGACGGCTGATAAAGGACTTTGCGGTGGCTTTAACGTCCAGACTATAAAGACAGTTAGGCGCATGATTGATGAGCTAAAAGCCAAAAAGATCAAAGTAAGACTAAGAGCTGTTGGTAAAAAAGGCATAGAATTTTTCAATTTTCAAGGCGTTGAACTACTTTGAGACTTACGTCGGAGCTAGCTCTTCTCCTACATATGAAAAAGCTCAAAATATCATAAAAGATGCCATTGATGACTTTTACAAACGGCATAACAGATAAGGTCGTACTAATACACAATGGCTATAAAAATATGATTTCTCAAGAGATTAGAGTAAATGATATTGTGCCTATTGAGCCGTCTAAAATAGTTGCGGTTGAGACAAATCTTTGATGGAATTTGAACCAGAAGACAACTATACTAAGATTATGGACGAGTTGCTTAATAAGTATTTTTGAGTATAGTATGTATTATGCTTTGGTTGATTCTTTGGCGGCTGAGCACAGCGCTAGAATGCAAGCTATGGATAATGCAACAAACAATGCTAAACAACGCGTCAAACAGTTAAATCTTGCTTACAATAAAAGCAAGACAAGAGTCTATTACCACTGAGCTTATTGAGATCATCAGTGGTGTTGAATCAATGAAATAAAAGGAGTATGAATGAAGGGTGTTATTAGTCAAGTCATGCACCTGTGGTCGATGTTGACTTTAATGACTACTTGCCAAAGATCAATGAAGCTATCGAAGTTTTCTTTGAGGTTGAGGGCAAGAAACATAAACTAATATTAGAAGTTGCTGCTCACCTAGGTGATAATAGAGTTAGAACGATAGCTATGGATATGAGTGAGGGTCTGACTCGTGGCTTAGAGGCTAAATCGCTTGGTGCACCTATAAGTGTGCCAGTTGGTGAAAAAGTTTTGGGTAGAATTTTTAACGTAGTTGGCGATTTGATCGACGAGGGTGAGGGTATCAATTTTGATAAGCACTGGTCTATCCACCGCGATCCTCCTCCATTTGAAGAGCAAAGCACAAAAAGTGAAAATTTTTGAAACTGGTATCAAGGTAGTCGACCTTCTAGCTCCTTACGCAAAGGGCGGTAAAGTAGGTCTATTTGGTGGTGCTGGTGTTGGTAAAACGGTTATTATTATGGAGCTTATCCACAACGTTGCGTTTAAACACAGCGGTTATTCTGTATTTGCAGGCGTTGGTGAGAGAACTCGTGAAGGAAATGACCTTTATCACGAAATGAAAGAAAGTAATGTTTTGGATAAAGTTGCCTTGTGCTATGGTCAAATGAATGAGCCACCAGGAGCAAGAAACCGTATCGCACTAACTGGTCTTACAATGGCTGAGTACTTCCGTGATGAGATGGGGCTTGATGTTTTGATGTTTATCGATAATATCTTCCGTTTTTTTCTCAATCAGGCGCAGAAATGTCAGCTCTACTTGGACGTATCCCATCAGCTGTTGGTTATCAGCCAACTCTTGCAAGTGAGATGGGTAAATTCCAAGAGAGAATTACATCAACTAAAAAAGGTTCAATTACATCCGTTCAAGCTGTTTACGTTCCAGCTGATGACCTTACGGATCCAGCTCCTGCAACTGTTTTTTTGCTCACCTTGATGCTACAACAGTTCTTAACAGATCGATCGCAGAGAAAGGTATCTATCCAGCTGTTGATCCGCTTGATTCAACATCAAGAATGCCTCGATCCTCGGATTTCTAGGAGCAGATCACTATAAGGTAGCTCGCGGCGTTCAAGCTGTGCTCCAAAAAAATATAAAGATCTTCAAGATATCATTGCGATCCTTGGTATGGACGAACTTAGCGAAGAAGATAAGTTAACAGTTGATAGAGCAAGAAAGATCGAGAGATTTTTTTATCTCAGCCATTCTTTGTTGCTGAAGTATTTACAGGTAGCCCTGGTAAATATGTAAGTCTTGACGAAAATATTGCTGGCTTTTAAGGGAATTTTTAGAGGGTAAATATGACCATTTACCAGAAGCAGCATTTTATATGGTTGGAAATATAGATGAGGCTTTAGCTAAAGCTGAGAAACTTAAGGCTTAAATTTTAAAAAGGAAGCGTAATGGATAAATTACATTTAGAGATCGTAACTCCTCAAGGTCAGATATTTAATGATGACGTGAGCAGTGTAGTGCTTCCAGGTAGCGAGGGTGAGTTTGGTGTTTTTACCAAACCATGCCTCATTAATATCTCTTTTTAAAAGCAGGTATTATAGATATAGAACATAAAAAAATAAAAAAACATGATGTTGTTGCGATTAACTGGGGCTATGCAAAGATTGACGAAGGTAAGGTAGTAATACTTGCTGACGGTGCGGTTTACGTCTCTGGTGATAGTGAAAGTGAGCTTGCAAATTCATTGGAAGCTGCTAGAAAATTTGATAGAGAGCATGAGTAGTGATACAAATGCTTTTGCAGCAACTATATCTAAAATGGAAAAATGTAGTGAGAACTAGATAAGTGGGCGGTATAGATTTATTTTTTTAAATTACATTCAAAAGAAGCAGTTTTATTACAATTATTGTTTTTAACTTGGCTGTCAATATATTTTATAGTTAGTTTCACAATTCTTTTTCAAGAATGGCTGGTATTGGAGCTTAGCAAAAAAACGTGAGCAAAATGCACTTGAAGCATTGCTCATGGGTGCTAAAAAAATATTCCAAATGATTCGTCTTTGAGAAAATGTGCAAATGGAAGGATCTCAAGAGAAAAACTAAACGTATGTATAAGTATAGCCGAGAAAAATGCTACAAGTGGGCTAACGTGGCTAAGTGTAATAGCATCTACTTCGCCTTTTATCGGTCTTTTTGGAACCGTTGTTTCTATTTTTAGAGACATTTTCACAGCTTGGAAATGGTGGAGGTTCATCACTTGGTATTATCGCTCCAGCTATTTCAGAGGCACTTGTTGCAACTGGTTGCGAATTTTTGCTGCTATCCCAGCATATACATTTAACTTACTCATAAAAAAAGAAAAAGCTTATGAATTAATGAGTGTTATTGAGCGTCAGGCTGATGTAATGATAGCACTTAAAAAAAGATGATGAGATACTATAAATGGCCGTTAATTTACCGATGAGACACCAGAGCTAAATATAACTCCTCTTGTTGATATTATGCTTGTTTTTACTAGCCATTTTAATGGTTACTATGCCAACCATAACATATCAAGAGGATATTACTCTTCCGGATGGTTCAAAGGCGAAAAACTTCAACATCTAAGCAAAAAGACCTTATAGTATCTATAAATCTGCAAGGACAAGTTAGAGTTGATCAAAGCACTATGAGCCTTGCTGAGTTTCCCGATAATATCGCATTAATGAGTACAAAATACGATAAAACCCTCGCCTCATCTATATAAAAAGCTGATAAAAATTTAAAATACGATGATGTTATGTTTGTATTAAAGACTTTGAAAGGTGCTGGTTTTAATAAAGTAGCTTTAGAGACAAACGGTTAAAATGTCAAATAAAGTTAAACTTTCCAACGCTTAGTTCGTTTCTTGTAGCATCTTGTATTTACGTTATTATTATACTTGTTTTGTTTATAAAGCTTACTTTTTTTGCAGAACCTCCTAAAAAAATATACCGATGATAAAGATGCTATTATGGATGTGGTTATGGTTGATAGAGAAGTTGATCAAACCATTAAAGCTCCAAAACAAGCAGATGAAGTAGTTAAAGAGCCAAAGCCTGAACCTAAAAAGGAATCTGAAGAAGATAAACAAGAGACTACAAATAAGCCTGTTGTACCAGATGAACCATTACCTACCCCAAGCTTACCAACTCCTCCAAAAAGAAGAGCCAAAGCCTGAGCCTAAAAAAACCAGAACCAAAAACCAGAAATTTTAAAACCAAGTGAAGAACCCAAAGAAGATATTAAGCCAGAGCCAAAAACCTGAGCCTAAGCCTCACACCAAAGCCAGTTGAAAAGCCAAAACCAAAAGAGCCAAATATAAAAGACCTCTTTAGTGACATAGACCCTACAAAACTCAAAAAAAGATGATGGTATAAAAAGGCTGAAAAATAAAGTGCAAAGCTGTAAAAAGCGAAGCTTCTAGTTCAAAAGCCGCAAAAAGAAGCTAGTGATATAATAAAGAGTTTAAAGATAGATCAAAATCCAACTGCTCCAAAAATCACAATCTACTGGTACTTACGATCCACTAATGGGTGCAATAACAAAACAAATTCAAAGAAGATGGCAAAGCTATAAGGCCGATTCTGCAAATTTGAGCTAAAGTTAAAGTTATGATAGATCAGAGCGGAAAATTTTAGCTATGAAATTTTAGAGCTATCATATAATGAAGAATTTAACGCAAAAAGTAAGAGAGTGCTTAGAAAAACTTACAACGGAGAAATTTCCATTCAATCCAGACAAAAAGCACTACTTTTAATTTCAAATTTAGAAGATAAAATAGATCGTAAATTTATAAAATTATGGAGTAGAGATGAAGAAAAATTTTTCTTTTTATGTGTTGCTCTAGGGCTTTTATGCTGCTGATGCAACCATATCTGTTGTAAATCAAGGTATTGCCTTGCCAAAGATAGCTTTGCAAGATGCAACAACTGCTGTTAGCGATATGGGTTTTAAAGATAAATCTTTAAAAATCATGCTAGGAGATCTAAAGGTTAGTTCCGATTTTTGAAGTAATCGAAGATCATGTGCTTTCTACCCATGAAGGAGATGCGACTACTAATACAATGAGTGATAAAGGCGTCGAGCTTATCTTTAGATATGCTCTTGAAGGCTCTATGGGCTCGCCTCTTACTTTAAGAGTAAAACTGATAAATGCTAAAAACAGCAACCACAAGGTATGAGAAAGTTTACACTATGCCAGACGGTGCAAAGTATCCGTTTTTTGGCGCATAAAAGTATAGTTGAGCTTACTAATGAGCTAAATTTACCACCAGTTGGCTGGATGGAAAAATTTATTATTCTTTCAAAATATACTTCAGCTCGCCAAAGCTCTATCATAGTTGCTGATTATACACTTACATATCAAAAGACTATAGTAAGTGGCGGACTAAACATTTTTCCCAAAAATGGGCAGGCGCCGATCAAAGTAAATTTTACTATACATCTTATGTGAATAATAAGCCAACTTTATTTAGATATGATCTCAAATTCTGGTACAAAAAAACAAAGATAATTGATAGCATTGGCATGCTTATAGCCTCAGATGTTAGTAAGGATGGAAGTAAAACTTTTATTAACTATGGCACCAAAAGATCAACCAGACATCTTTATCTATAATACAAATAGTAGAAATTTGACGCAGATTACTAATTATCCAGGTATAGATGTAAATGGTAAATTTGTAGATAATGACAGTAAGATAGTTTTTGTATCAGATAGGCTTGGTTATCCTAACGTTTTTGCAACCCCAGCGATTTCTGGTGGAAGCGTTGAACAAATGGTATTTCATGGTAAGAATAACAACTCTGTAAGCACATTTGAAAAATTATGTTGTTTATTCAAGTAGAGAAGCAAGCGGTAGTTTTTAATATATATCTAATTTCAACTCAAACGGATTTTTATACGCCAGCTTACAGCAAATGGCAAAAATAACTATCCAAGATTCTCAAAGCTGATGGGCAAAAGTGTCGTCTTTATAAAAGAGCTTGGCGGTCAAAGTTCACTAGGGGTTGTTAGGTTAAATGAAAACAGAAGTTTTCAGTTTCCTTTTAAAAAGTAGGAAAAAAATTCAGTCTATAGATTGGTAAGATTCTGATAAAATTTAAAATTTTTGTGATATAATTCGACCAAATTTCTAAAAAAAGGATAAGGAATGAAAAAAAGTAGTTCTAGCAAGTGTTGCAGTTGCAACTTTATTGTTGAGCGGTTGTAGCTCAAAAACCCTGAAGTTGATATGAATTCAAATTCAAATCAATCTGCAGACAATTCAGGTAGCATGAGTGATGCTGATAGATTAGCAGCTCTTATTGCTAATATCGAGAGTCAAGTTAAAAGTGTATACTTTGACTTTGATAAATTTAATATCAAAGCTGATCAACAAGGTGTTGTTAGCTCAAATGCATCAGTATTCAACCAAGCTGACGCTCAAGCTCTTTCTATAAAAGTAGAAGGTAACTGCGATGAGTGGGGTACAGATGAGTATAACTATGCTCTTGGTTTAAAACGTGCTAAAAGTGCTAAAGATGCTCTTGTAAGAAATGGCGTTAGTGCTGATAGAATCGCTGTAGTTAGCTTTGGAGAAAGCAATCCAGTTTGTACAGACAAAACAAAAGCTTGCGATGCTCAAAATAGACGTGCAGATTTCAAAAGTACTTCCATAATTTATAATTAAATAATAATGAATAAAAATAATTGTAGTGGCTCTAATTGGAGCCACTATCTCTATTACCTCCGGCCAAGAAATTTCAGCTTTTGATGCAGGCAATATGGATAGTGCGAATCCATATGGTCTAACTGACAATGAAAAAGCTACCCTAAATAATAAGCGAAGTGTTCAAAAATATTGAAGAGAATATGAATAGTGTTTTAGAACAACTTCAAGGTTTGCAAAGCTTGATTGAGAGCATGAGTGCTAGAATGAATAAGCTTTGAGCAGAGAATAAAATGATATAGAGACGAAGGTAAATGGGGGCATAAGTGATTCTGGTGTAAGTTTGACATCACTGAAGGCTTATGTTGATGAAACTAGAGATATACAAGACAAAAAAACTACAAGAATATTACTGCTGCCTTAAATAAATTAGGTGCAATAATGGATAAAAATACTGCCCAACCAAAGCAAAAATACAAATCCAAAACAACAAAAATAAGCCAACTTCAATTTCTAGTGGAAAAAGCGATAAAGATATTTTTGGCTGATGGCATTAAACTTTTTACTCTGGCAATAGCACAGAAGCAGCTGAATATTTTGAATATTTAAATAAAAAGGCTATAAAACTGGGGGCAACAAATTATTATTTAGGTGAAGTTGCTTACAGTCAAAAATCATACAGCACAGCTATACAATACTACAAAAAAAGTATACAGGACGAAGATAAGGCTGACTATACACCAAAAACTTCTATATCACACAGCTATAAGCTTTGATAAGATAGGTGATACGCAAAAGTGCAAATAGATTTTTATAAGGCTTTTAAAAAGTCGGTTATCCAGATAGCAAAAGAAGCCAAAGCCTCTCCCAATAGAAACTAATTTTAATCTTTTTAGATATAATCCCACATTAATCAAAAACCAAATCTAAGGAGATTATTGTGAGTAAAGATCAAGTTATAACTATGTTTTACGAACTAAAAAGATGCTAACACTGGTGAAATTTTAGAGTCAAACATGCAAGAAGGTGGCCAAATTTTCATTTATAACAGGGCATGGCCATATTATAGAAAAAGCTTGAAGAAGAAGTAAGCAAATTAAAATCAGGCGAAAGAGCAACTATAAGCGTAAAGGCAGCAGAGGGTTGTGGTGAATATAATAATGAAGCCATTCAGTCGTTACCAAAAGAGCAATTTGCTGGTATAGATTTGCATGAAGGAATGGAACTTTTTGGTCAAAATGAGGATGGGCTCAAAGCGTTCGTGTTATTGTTAAAGAGATCAAAGATGACGAAGTAACAGTTGATTTTAATCACCCATATGCTGGTAAAGATTTGTTATTTAATGTTGAAGTTTTTAGAAGTCAGAGATGCGACAGAAGATGAAAAAAAGCAACAGGTATGGTAGCCGGGGCTCATACTTGCGGTTGCGGTGGTCACGATCATGAGCATGAACATGAGTGCTGCGGGGGTCATGGACATGGGCATGGACACGGACACGAGGATGGTGGTTGCGGTTGCGGTGGACACGGACATCACCATCATTAAGAAGCTAAAATGAAAAATTGCTTTTTGTTTTTTTGCGCTAAGGCTCGCAAAAGTATTGGTATGGGAAAAGACTTTTTACGAAAAGTTTTCTACTGCTAAACTACTTTTTAAATGATGCTTGTAATGACACTGGCATTGATTACAAAGAGCTTTTTATTTACACAAAACGATAAGTTGGATAAAACAGAATTTACTCAGCCAGCTATTGTTTTTAAACTCGTTAATGACTTATTTGGCTTTTTTTCAAATTTTATTAAAGAAAAACCAGAATTTAGTCTTGGGCACTCACTTGGAGAATTTACCGCTCTTGCAGTTAGTGGAGCATTTAACTTTATTGATGCGATTAGGCTTGTAAATTTACGTGGTAAATGTATGCAAGAAGCTTTGTGTTGGTAAAGATGCCGGCATGATGGTAGTTCTTGGACTTAGTGATGAAATGGTTGAAGAAATTTGTAAAAAGCAAGAGAAGAAGGCTTTACAAATTTATGCTGCAAACTACAACTGCGATGGACAAATCGTTGTCGCTGGTGTAAGAGCTGATCTTGCTAGCTATGAAGCAGAAATCTAAAGAAGCTGGCGCAAAAAAAGAGCAATGCTTTTAAATATGTCAGTAGCGAGCCATTGCCCGATACTTGAGCCTGCTAGTGTTAGACTGGCAAGCGAGCTTTGAGAGTACTTTGGCTACCAAATTTCTTTCTCCAGTTGTCTCAAAATGTAAATGCTAAAATTTATACCGATAAAAAGTGAAGCGCTAGTCCTACTAAAAGAGCAGCTAATAAAACCAGTTTGCTATAAACAAAGCATTAAAAAAACTATGAAAATAATGTTGATTGTTTTATCGAGCTTGGCGCTACTACGCTAAAGGGCATTAATAAAAAAATTACCGAAAAAGCCAACTTATAGTATTACCGATATGGCAAGTCTTGAAGAAGTTGTGATAATTTTTGGAGGAGAGATGATAGCGATACTAGGAGCTATGCAAGAAGAGATAACGCCGATCCTTGAAAATGGTTGGTGAATATAAAACTATTCAATATGCAAATAATAAATTTACTTAGCAAACTATAAAGGAAAAGAGCTAGTCATTGCCTATTCAAAGATAGGCAAAGTAAATGCAGCCATAACGGCAACTTTAATGGTAGAAAAATTTAAGGCCCTCAAAGTTACTCTTTACTGGTGTAGCTGGCTCACTTGATGAGAGTTTAAAAATAGGCGATATGCTTTTATGCTACTAGCTTAGTGCAACATGATCTTGATATTACGGCTTTTGGCTATCCTTATGGCTATGTGCCAGGCACGAGTATCTTTGTCAAAAAGCGATGAAGGGCTAAACGAACTGGCAAAAAAAGATAGCTGATAAAAAGATATGAGCTTAAGCGCTGGTATTATTGCGACTGGAGATCAGTTTATCTGCGATAATGAAAAGAAAAATTGGATAAAAAAAGATATTTAATGCGAGCGCTACCGAGATGGAAGGTGCTAGCGTTGCACTAGTTTGCGAAACACTTGGTGTGCCATTTTTTTATACTAAGAGCTATCAGCGATGGAGCTGGTGATGCAGCAGAGTTTGACTTTGATAAATTTCTGCAAGATTCAGCAAATGTTAGTGTAATGTATACTTGAAATGGTAGAAAATCTATGATAGAGCTTAGTAAAAGGCTTCTTAGGCAAGTTGGTCAGACAAATGCCAGATACAAGATGATAGAGAGCGGAGATAAGATCTTGCTTGGTCTTAGCGGTGGTAAAGATAGCCTCGCACTAGCTCACGTACTAAAAGCATATCCAAAACGTTACACCTGAGAAATGTGAGTTTAAAAGCAGTAACACTAAGCTACGGCATGGGTGAGGACTACGCTTATCTTACGAAGCATTGCAATGAGCACGGAATAGAGCATGAAGTGATAGATAGCTCAATCTTTGAAATTTCAAAAAGAGAAAATCCGTAAGAATTCTAGTTTTTTTGTAGTTTCTTTTTCTCGTATGAGAAGAGGTTATCTTTATACTTACGCCTTAAAGCATGGTTTTAATAAACTCGCGATTGCTCATCATTTAGACGATGCAGCGGAGAGCTTTTTTTATGAACTTTATATATAATGGTGCACTAAGGACGCTTGCTCCAAAATATACTGCAAAAAAATGGAATCACGGTTATTAGGCCATTTATCTTCGTTCGCGAGAGACAGCTTCGCGAAAATGCTATCAAAAAAACGAATTGAGAGTCATCGGTGATGAAGCATGTCCTGCGATGAGATTTGACGTAAAGATGCCGCATGCTAGATATGAAACCAAACAGCTTTTTAGCAACCTTAGAAAAAGAAAAATCCAAAACTTTTTACTTCGTTAAAAGCAGCATTTGAAAATATTCATACTGATACTTTTTTGCTCTCAATAGCAGTAGTGAAGAGTAAATTTACTTGCTTTTTGGGACTAATCCCAAGAAGTAAGCTATAAATTTTTCTATTTTTAATTGGCTTCTGTCAAAATAAATAAAAAAATGTATGAATAGATGAAATTTCTTTGTACTTATACATAAATCAAAAACTATCATATACAGCAAATACAAAAAGCATTTAGTGCAAAAAAACTACTGGTTATAATTTTATAACTTAGAAAATTGAAGCTTAAAAATAGTCATGTGTTTTTAAACATTAAGAAATAGCTATTTAAAATAGCAAGCTATAGCTTAAAGTCCGTCAAGTAAAATTTTATAAAGTCGGTTTATCTCATCGTCATTTAGCTCGATCGTACTTTTTGTATCAAAGAAATTTCTTTGATCTTGCTAGCGTCAATTCGCTCCTATCAAGGCAGTGCTTGTGAGAGGGTAAAAAAAGCCACGAGTTAGGCAAAGCTCGCTTTCTATCTCCTCATCGCAGATAAAGCACTCAAGCTCGCTGTGAAGCCTGCCTTCATACTCTAGTAATTTTGACGTAGCTTTCGATGATAAGGCGTTTTGGATTTTGTAGCTGCATCTGTTTGGCGCAGCGATCAAGCTCATTAAAATAAATTTCATCAAGCTGCTCGACCTCTTTTAGATGATCATAAAGTAGGCGCATGAACTGCTGCCAAATGATGAGTTTATCACGCTCTAACAGCCATTTAAAGCCAAGATGAAGTATGCTTCTAAGCTTTGGTAGAAATTTTGCCTCTTGCTCTAGCTCAAAGTCGATCTTGTAGCCAGTCATGATGTTTGAGTGGCGAGCACCAAAAAATCTATATGACTTTACGAGCAAATTTGGCGTTAGGACAAAGACTAAAAGGTCACTCGTCTCTGACCTTTTGCACGCGCAGGATATAGCCTTGCATCTAGGCAAAAACTCCCTTATGCGCTCTCTCATCGCTGTCGCGTCTTTGATGAATTTACATCGTTTCTAAATGTTGTTGCGCTATCTATGCCTTTTGCTGTATTGGTGCAAATGCTTTCTAAATATGCAAAGTCCGTGCTCGCCGTAGTGCTCGATCATCGCATCAAAGTGAGCTAGTATGATCTTTTGTTTTAGTGTCTTATCTACGCTAGTTTTTGGTCTTTATCTCGTGAAATATCCAAGGGCTACCGATGCTTGCTCTACCGATCATTAGGGCGTCACACTTTGTAAGGTTTAGTACTTTCATCTGCATTTTGTGCATTTATATCGCCATTTGCAACGACTGGGAATTTTTACACTCGCCTTTACTCTAGCGATCGCTTCGTAATCAACCTTTGCACTGTATCCGCCAGCTCTTGTACGCCCATGCACCGCGATGTAGTCTGCACCGGCTTCTTCGCAGACTTTTTGCGATTTTTCTCTTCATTTTTATCGTTAAAGCCAAGTCTCAATTTAACACTCAGACTCTCTTTGTTTGAGACGCTTTTTTTATGGCTGAGATTATATTTTGAAGCTTATCAAGATCATTTAGTAAGGCTGAGCCTGCTCCTTGTCTAACGACCTTTGGTACGGGGCAGCCACAGTTTAGATCGAGCCCATAAATTCCCATCAAATTTATTGATGATTTGCACAGCTTTTTTTATATTTTTCTGTGTCATTACCAGCTATCTGAACGACGTAAGGCTCTTCATTTGGGGATTTTTTAATCATTTCAAGCGTTTTGTCACTACTCTCATATACTAGAGCGTTTGCACTGATCATTTCGCTAACAGTGACATCACAGCCAGATTTTCTTAACTACGCTTCTTAGTGGCAAGTCAGAAAAGCCAGCAAGTGGCGCTAAGAAAAGTGGCTTTTTGCTAAAGTCTATCATTTAAAAAATAGCGAGCTAGGCACCATTTTGCCGTTATCTCGTAAAAACAGCAAGACCTTTATCTCTTTAAACTCATCTGGATCGCTACCTTCGATAGCTTCTCTTACTTTATCAAGCATTTGAAGCTCAAACAGTGCATATACGTAAGCCCTCATCAGCGTCAGCATGGATGCTTTTTAGTTTTTCAAAGATGCCAATAAATGCATCTGGTTTTTAGTTTATTTTTTTAAGCATTACAGCGGCTTTTATCGTATTGAGCTTTTTGTCACTTTTGCGTTGTTTAAAAAGATCGCAAATTTCATCACTGCTTAGATCAATCTCGTCATTTACAAAGCGGGTAATAATAAGCATTATATCTTCACTTGCTAGTTCAGTAATTTAATCTTTTGATCTCGCTAAAAGAAGCTACTTTTATGAGTTTATCAAATGCAGCTTTTTTTAAGGCTCTCATTTTTGATCTTGGTTTTTAAGTATGTCAAGATAGTAAGTAGGTAGTTGCTCGATTTTTATTTAGCTCATTTAGGATATTTAACTTGCTATCTTTTTGCTAGTCTAAATTTCTTTAGATCGACGATCTCTTTATTTTTTTATACTTTTTTTATAGTTTGTAAGATATTGTTTATCTCAGCATCATCTACACCGACATCTTTAAGCTCGCCTACTGGTGAGATAGAGCGAGTAAGCTGTGAGGCGATCTTGTAAGTGTCGGTTTTGAAGTCTTTATTGCTCTCAAAGCCAAGAAGCGTCTCTTTAGCTAAGTCTTTATAAAGCTGGCTATCTTTTTGATCCATTTTTTTATATCTATAAAAAGCATATCCATGATAAGCGATATGAAGTAGAGCAAGAAGTGCTAAAACAGCTACTGGAAGAGCGACCCAAATAGCAATTGGCAAAGTTATAGTTTGGCCTAAAAAGCTCAAATGTGTAATCAGAACTATTAAGAGAATAAGTGAGTCCTGCAACAACTACTATGTAGATTATGCAATAGACGAGAAATTTTTCTAGTTTTTCATGTTTTTCTCCTTAGTTTTTTTGCTGTTTTTTTCGATTATTTCACGGCAAGTTATGCAGTATTTTTGCATGTGGTTTTACTTTTTAGTCGCGGTATACTGATCTCCTCTTCACACATATCACAAATTCCCATAAGTTTTATTTGCTATCTTCTCTAGTGCTTCATCTATTTCTGATAGCTCCGCTCTTTGTTGTGTCGAGATCGAATGCTCTATTAGCTGGTCTGTATTTACTGAGGCTATATCAAACTCATCGCTTACGCCACTATCTCTTAAGCCATTTACTTCAACAGATGAATCATAGATATGATCTGTAATTTTCTTTCTTCAAGTAATTTTTTTAAAAATTTAGCTCAGTTTGTGTCATTTATATTCCTTTATTTGTGATATGGGTGGTTTGCATTTATGCAAAGTGCTCTAAAAATTTGCTCAAAAAGTATAAGCTTGGCAATCTTATGTGCCATCGTCATCTTGCTCAAACTTACGATTTTTTTGTGCTTTATTCTTTACATTTGGCTAAGGCCATAAGCTCCACCTATGAAAAAAGTTAATTTGTGAATTTGAGTTTAGAAATTGTACAAATTCTTGGCTATCAAGTTGCAAGCCATTTTCATCAAGCATTACGCAAAAAGCCTTTTTAAATTGGCTCATAAATTTCATCATAGGCTCTTAATGCTTCGCTTTTTTTCCAGCACTTTGAGCTTTTTGCTATTTTTTTCATTGAAAAAGACTTTATCATTTATCTTGGCAAATTTTGCACTCATTTTTATATATTCTTGTATCTCGTTTTTCAAAGTTGTCACGTGATGATTTTTGAATGCTAAAAACTGAAATTTCCAAATTTAGCCTTTTGGTTTTTAGCTTTAGTTCAAAAGTTGTTTTCACTCTCGTCTTGCTTATCTTTTTGATGTATTGTCTTATTGTTTGTGAGAAATGTAACCATATCGCTTATATTTTTTTATGTTCGCTTCTTGGTACAATAGCATCGATTAAGCCATGTTCTAACAAAAACTCAGCTCTTTGAAATCCCTCTGGTAAATCAGCACCAATGGTTTGTTTGATGACCCTTTGACCCTGCAAAGCCTATTAAAGCGCCAGGTTCGGCGATTATTAGATCTCAAGCCAAGCAAAAGAGGCGCTAACACCACCCATTGTCGGATCAGTAAGTATTGAGATGTAAGGCAGCTTTTGCTTCATCAAGTAGTTTTAAAGCAGCTGATGTCTTTGACATTTGCATCAAAGAGAATGTACTCTCTTGCATTCTAGCTCCACCTGAAGCACTCACTATGACTAAAAGCTTGGCGTTTTTCTATTGCTCGTTTTATCGCTCTTACGATCTTTTCACCCTCAACTGAAGCTAGCGAACCACCCATGAAACCAAAGTCAAAAAAACAACTAGCTGGATCTCTTGTCCGTCGCATTTACCTTCGCCACATATCACTGAGCTTGTGCGTCCTGTTTTTTTCTTTATTTTTCTGTGATTCTTTTTTTGTATGATTTTTTTATCAACAAAAATTTAATGGATCTACCGGTTTTAAATTTGCATCCACTCTACAAAGCTATCTTCATCACAGATCAAACTATACGATCAGCAGCTTTTTAATCTCATATGATAGCCACATTTTTGGGCATACGTTAAAACAAGCTTCAACTTCTTTGTAGTACATCAGTGAGTGACAATTATCGCATTTTACCCAGTGTGTAGGGGCTTCTTCTGGACGAGGTTGAGCTTTTTCTTATCTTTGAAAAAAAATGTCTGAGAAATTCATATTTTTACCCACTTATATTAAAAAAATTGTGGGATTATATCTAATGTTAGCCTTGCTTTTTTCTTATATGACTTAAAGTTTGTTTATTTGTAGAGGTTTGAAGGGTAAGTTAGCCCCTTCAAAGTATCTTATTAGAAGCGTCTTCCGATAGTAAACTCAAATGTATTTGTATCATCGCCCTCTTTAGGTTTAAGGGCTTTTTGCAAAGATTAGTTGAAGTATCTGATAGGTGTTATCCACTCGATACCAGTACCAACTGATGATCTTTTTATCTCATTTAGGCTATTCTCACCGATCATGCCGTAGTCATAAAATACAACGCCACGCATTTTTGACACGATCTATTATAGGGAAGCTTATTTCAGCTGAATTATTAAACGAAGTTTCGCCGCCGTATTCGTAGTAGTCGCCATTATATTTTTACCTTTGGAGATACGGTTCTGCTCTCGTAACCACGTAAGCTTCTTTATACCACCGAGGTAAAGTCTTTCGTTGATCGGAGTATATCCTCTCCCAAATTTTGCCAAAGCTTGCTTTTGTATCTTAAGATAAGATCGTAGTCGATATACTCTCTAAGGCCCTAGGTAGTAGTTAAAATTTGTACTGATTTTTGATAAAGTCTATATCGCCACCAAGCCCAGCTATCTCAAATGATGTGCTAGCTATGATGCCACGTCTTGGCAAGTAATAATCGTCGGTGCTATTATATGTTAAAGCTGGAGTTATGGCGCTTTTTTATAGCTTTTACCTTCTCTATAAATTTCTTTTTTTGGTTTTTGTGTTGATATCTCTTAGCTCATCATCTTTTAAAGTAATTTTTGCTTTTGCTCAATGTTGTAAGTAAGTGATGCGCTTAAATTTCTAGTTAGTTTTTCTACCTAGTGTTGTGCTAAAACCATAGCTTCTCTCTTTATATGTTCTCCAGTCATAGTCATTTGCATAGAGTGTTCCGCCAAGGCTATACTCTGAATCGAAAAATTCTTGGGTTTGTAAGACTTATCTGACCTGAAAGCTCTCTGTCGCTCTTATCTACGCTTATTTGCCCTTGAAGACCAGAACCAAAGATATTTGTGTCAGAAAGTGCTGCATTTAATAATAGTCCGTCACTACTGCCGTATCCGATACCACCACTTATTGAGCCAGTTGAGGCTTCTTTTTACTTTTACTTTTAGATCAACTGTATTTTTTATCAACCGGATCTTCTTCTATCTCAACATCATCAAAGTAGCTTGTTCTTTTTAGTGCATCTTTTTGAGTCTTGAAGGTCGGTTCTACTATATAAACTTTCCTTCAGTTAGATAAAGTTCACGTCTTACAACGCGATCAACAGTTCTGTCGTTTCCTGAAATTTGAACATTTCTTATATATACTTTTTCGCCAGGATCGACTTCATAGTCAATATCGACAGTTTTATTTTTCATCAAACTTTATCAGTCTTTGGATAGACTTTTACAAACGCATAACCCTTGTCAGCTACCATATCATCGAGCTTTTTTTCATATCTTGGCGAAGTCTTGCTGAGTTCATCGTATCACCAGCCCTCAAGCCTAAAGTCATCTATAATCTTTTTAGTGTCAAGATCTAGCTCTTCAGGTGCTGTAATACTTACATTTGAAACCTTATAAGGCTCACCCTCATGAACATAATAAGTAAGATCAGCTGTGTAGTTATCAAACGATGAATTTAAATAAGGTGACGAAATAGTCGCGTCCAAATAGCCTTTTTGGAAATATTTGTCTTGTATTCTTGCTGGATCATTTTCAAGCTCAAAAAGTTTAACTTTACCGTCATTTCTACCCCAAAGCCAACCCATACATTCTCTACTTTTTGTTTGCAACTACTGGCTCAATGTCGTCATAATCAAACTCTTTTGCACCGACTAAATTTACATTTTTGATTATCATATTTTCGCCGCGGTTTATGTTGAGTGTTATGAAAAGTGAGCTGTCGTTGTCTGCAACTGGTTGTTTTTTCTACGTCTACAACGGTATCAAAATAACCCTTTGACTCATAATACTGACGAATTCTCTCTTTAGTTTTTTTCTATTGTAAGCTCATCGTACATATTGCCTGGTTTGATATTGATTAACGACTCTATGGCAGTTTTTGTCATTTGTTACGACGCCTTTTAGATCGACTCTAGCAACACTTGGTTTCTCTTTTACAGCTACTAGAAGATTGCCATTGCCTGTATCTTCTATGTAGATATCGTCGAAAATAATTTTGTTTATATAAATTTGTGATCGCCTTTATCGCTAAGCTTTTGGAGTCAGATCCCTGACCGACTTTTTATAGCCCCATTATTTGGCTTGCTACTTCAGGCGAAAGGTGAATTAGGCCTTTAAAATTTATTGACTGGATTGTTTGTGCGCTTAGGCCACTGAAAGCTAATGCTAATAAAAAAATAATTTCTTTTTCATTAAATTTAACCTAGGGTTTTAGTATAAGTGCGTATAATATCATATTTTTATTTTTAATAAATTTAAATTTTATAATTTTGAAGGTTTTTTTATGAAAATAGGTATCATCGGACTTGGTCTTATGGGTGGCTCACTTGGGCTAGCATTAAAAGATGAAAAAAATTAATCTCTTGTGTTAGCGGATACGACAAAGATGAAAAATCATAGCAAAAAGGCTTTTAGAGCTTGGCTTGGTACATGAAATTTCTAAGCATTGACGAGATGAAAAAGAAGTGTGACATCATCTTTTTGGCTGTGCCAGTCGAGGCTATCGTGAGCATCGTGCAAAAATTTAGCTGACATTAGCGAAGATACAACTATTATTGATTTTGGCTCAACTAAACAAAAAGATAATCGAGGCTGTGCCAGACTCGTAAAAATTTCATCCCAGCTCACCCGATGGCAGGTACTGAGTATTCTGATCCAGAGGCTGCTTTTTAAATCACTTTACACAGGAGCAACTGTTATCGTTTGTGACTTTGCTGAGAGCGCAGAAAAAAACATGTAAAAAAAGAAGCGTGGAGTTATTTTTCTTGCCTTGGTATGAAGATCATTTTTATGAGTGCGAAAGAACATGATCATCACGTGGGTCTTATTTCGCATTTGCCTCATGCGATTGCATTTTTCTCTTGCAAGTGGGATTTTTAAAAAGAAGAGGATAAAAGGCACATCGTAGCGCTTGAGCGACCTACATTTAAGGGTATGATACGTGTCGCAAAAGAGTTCGCCTTTTATGTGGAGCGATATCTTTAAGCAAAAATAAAAAAATAATGTTGTTGAAGCTATAAATATGTTTGAAAAAAAGAGCTAAATTTGAGCAAAAGATCTCATCAGGGATGAACGCTGGGATGAACTTTTTGCCTGGATGAGCGACGCTAGGGCTGTAAGAGAAAATTTTGTAATTAACTAGAAATTTATTGATTAAATGTAAAATTTCGCAAAATAAAATTTAAGGTAAAAATATATGTATAGACGTGGAATTGGTGGTTTTGGTATTGTTGTGCTTTTTGCTAATTTTAATTTTTAGCCGGTGGTTTTTGGCTATGCTTTGATGTCAAAAAGATTTTTGAGCGAAATGAGCCGATAATCGGTGTTGCTGATAAGGTTTATTGGAATCTTAGAACCCCAATGAATATCAAATGAAAGACGATAGCGGTATAGTAATTTGTACGAATTAGTATGAATGATGGGAAAAATGATCTAAATTTATTAAATCAAATCATACAAAATCCAAGTACCGAGCTTGATGTAAATTTAACCTTTCCAAAGACTGGCTTTTTTTGCTCAAAAAGATACCTATGAGATGAATATCGAAGCTGTAGATACTAGTAAATGGAGCTTTTTTTACTGGCAACAAAGCTAGTAAAAAGGTTGAAGTGGTGCTTGATACTTCAAAACCCTGATCTTTACGTGCTTTCGCAGTCTTATTCTATCTCAAAAGGTGGTAGCGCGGTTGTGGTCTTTAGAGCAACTGATAATCAGCTAAAAGAGGTTTATGTACAGACAAATTTTGGTAAGAAATTTAAAGCTGTACCATTTTATAAAGAGGGCTTTTATGCAGCACTAGTTGCTTGGCCAGTTCAGGTTGAAAATTATAGCGCAGAGGTCATTGCAAGAGACTTTGCAGGCAATGAAAGCAAGTCACATGTTAGGTATTTTTTTACGAAAAATGTAAAGTATAAAACTTCAACTATTGCATTAAATGATAGATTTTTAGATGGTAAGATAGTTGATTTAACAGATCAATATGCAAAAAGATCCAAGCGCACTTTCAAGACTTGAGAAAAATGAGATTTGTCAATGAAACGCTTAGAAATTCAAACGAAGAAAAAAATAACAGCACTTACTACAAATCCTGGCGATGAGATGTTAACTGGCTTTTAGTGTGACACCATTTTATCCACTAAGAAATGGTAAAAAGTGGCTGACTTCGCCGATCACCGATACTATACATATAATAACGAGCAAGTAAGCGAATCATGGCATATGGGAATAGACTTTGCAAGTGTGGCTGCAGCTCCTATAATAGCTAGCAATGCCGGCCGTGTCGTACTTGCATCTGAAAAATGGAATTTATGGATTAAATATTGTGATCGATCGTGGATTTGGGCTTTATTCGCTTTATGGACACCGCTCAAGCGCTAGAGTAAAAAGAGGGCGATATGGTGGTGGCTGGTGATCAAATAGGTACTACTGGAACTAGCGGTCTTGCACTTGGTGATCACCTTCACTTTGGGAATTTAGTCCAAGGTGAAGAGGTAAGACCTCAACAATGGATGGATAAAAAAAGTGGATAAAAGACAATATAACAAGTGTCTTAGATGCTGCAAAAGCGATGATAGACAAGAACTAAAAAATTTGCAAAATTGATTTTTTAGTGCTATCATAAGCGGATTAAAAATATAAGGAGAATTCTTGAAACAAACTACTATCGCAAGACGCGTTGAGACCATTGGTATAGGGCTTCATAAAGGTGAGCCGATAAGACTTATACTAGAACCTCTTGATGCAAATTCTGGTATTATTTTTGCACCGCGAAGATCTTGGTATTAGTTTTAAAGCCGAACCTAAAAATGTGATAAATACGCAGATGGCAACCGTTGTTGGCAATGAAAAGGGCTTTATTAGTACGATTGAGCATCTAATGTCAGCCATAAATGGTTATGGCATTGATAATATTAGAATCTCTGTTGATGCAAATGAAATTCCAGTCATGGATGGCAGTGCGATAAGCTTTTTGCATGCTACTTGATGAGGCTGGCATAAGATATCTTGATGCCGGTAAAAAAAGTAATTCTTGTTAGACGTGAAGTTGAAGTCGTTGAGGGTTCTAAATTGTACGAACTTCACCTTCAAGAAGTCCAAAAATTGACTATACGATAAAATTTGATCATCCAGTTATTGGTGAACAAAGATATGTTTTTGATTTTTAGTAAAAGCTCTTTTATAAAAAAATATAGCTCGTGCTAGGACTTTTGGCTTTTTGAAAGATTTACAACGTTTACAAGCTCAAAATCTAGCTCTTGGTGCATCGCTTGATAATGCTGTGGCAATCGATGATACACATATCCCTAAATCCAGAAGGTTTGAGATTTGAAAATGAGTTTGTAAGGGCACAAAGTACTTTTAGATGCGATTGGTGATTTAAGTTTGCTTGGAGCACCTTTTATTGGGCGATTATACAGCATTTGCTGGAAGCCACGATCTAAATCACAAATTAACTCTTGCTTTGATGTCCGATGAGAAAAACTACGAGATCGCAAACTCTAAATGGTGAACTTCTAAAAAGAGTATCAAAAGGTATTTGCATAGAAAATATTGAAAGTTTTAGTTGTCTCTTTATCTACTCCGCTTTTTAGTTGGAGTATATAAAGACGGCGTAAATCTGATGAAATTACGACTGATGAACATGTCAGTGAAGCTTTGATAAAAAAATCTTAGTAAAACTTTATCGTCTAAATTTAATATCACAAAAATTATCTATGCAAATACGCCTGGAAGCTTTATGGGGTTAAAGGTGGCCTATGTTATTTTTAAAGACTTTCTCTTTGGCAAAAGGGTTGCAGATTTTATGCGGTTAGCGGCTTTTAGCTTAAATGGCAGCCAAGCGATCAGAGCAAATAAAAATTTAAGCTTTGTTTTTAAAAAGATAGCTAAATTTTACTTGAAAAAGTAGAGCCAGTAGGATTTAGGTTGCCTTTAAATTTAGATGAATTAAAAACTCAAATTCAGATACACTTCCAGATTATATCATCCAAGCAGTTTAGGAGAAAATTTTGAATATCTTAGTGCCTGCAACAAGTGCGATCGAAAGTCTGGTTTTTGATGCTTTGGGGCTTAGTTTAAAGCTTTTTAATAGCGTGAAAAATCGAGTCAGCAGAAATTTAGCTCAGTGTCGATAAACGGCGAAGGCAGTGGAAGTGTAAAATTTAAAGAGAAATAACATATTCCTAAGTATTTTTTTAATGAAAATTTTTTTGAGCTAACTGGTAAAAATGAAAAATTTTAGAGTCGTTTTTTGAAAAATAATATCCCATTTTCAAGGGGACTTGGCAGTAGCTCCGCTGTGATCGTTGGAGCCATTGCTTCAGCATACGAAATGGCTGGCTTTTAAGGCAAGCAAAGAGATAGTTTTTAAATAAAGCTCATCATCTACGAAACCCATCCTGATAATATCTCGCCAGCGGTTCACGGTGGATTTATCAGCGCGATCGTAAAAATGGCAATGTTTACGCAAATAAAATAAGTTTAAGCGACGAGATAAAGGCAGTAGTTGTTATCCCAAATAAGCCAATGAGTACATCCTCGTCAAGACAATTTTACCAAAGAACTATACGATGAAAGAGTGTGTAAATAACTTATCTCATGCTGCTTTTTTTAACATCTTGTTTTTTTATGAGAAAAAGTATGATCTCTTAAAAAAATAGCAAGCAAAGATTTGATGCATGAAGAGCGTAGAATGCATGCTTTAGAAGAGCTTTTTGAAGTTAGAAAAAGTAGCTTATGAAAATGGTGCTTTTAATGAGCACGCTTTCAGGCTCAGGCTCAAGCTTTTTAAATATCGCTTACAAAGATGATGCTAGAAATTTACAAGATATTTTTAAAGAGTAAATTTAGTGATTTTTAGGGTTGAGGTTTTTTTCATTTGATAACGATGGATACGAAATTACGCAAAAGCTAAAAACAAGTTTAAAAAGATATAATGAACAAAAAAATAATCCTGTAAGGACATGTGTCGCTTGTAAAATTAAAATTTTCTCAGAGCTTGCTAAAAAGATACCGCTTGGTAGGTAGAACTTAGAGCATGGCAAGGGAAATGGTCGTAGCTTTTATCTGATGCGACAAATGTATGCAAAAAGATATAGTAATTTTAAAAAAATAATTGATAAACAAAACTAAAGGTGCTTTTTATTTGTGATACACCGAAGTTAAAGGAGATACTCTTAAATGAGCAATGTTAGGATTTCAGAGATCGTAAACGAGCTTGGCTATCCAAGTAAAGAGATAGTAGAAAAAGCTCAAGAGTTAGGATTGAAAGTCAAAACTCACTCAAATGCAGTTAGCCTTGAAGAGGCCGAAGCTATATATGAATATGTTCAAACTGGCGTGATACCAGATAAATTTAAAAAGAAAAAGAGTGAACCTAAGCCAAAAAAAGAGCCTAAAAAAAGAAGTAGAAAAAGAGTCAGTAAAAAAAGAAGAAAAACAAAAAGTGAACCTAAAAAAAGCTACTACTAAAACTGAGTCAAAGTCGGTAAAAGCTGAGCCTAAGAAAGAGGCACAATTTAGAAGAAAAAAACAAAAAAATTGAGCCTAAAAAGAAGAAATCAAAGTAGAGCAAAAAAACAAGTCGAAGCTCCAAGACCAAAAAGAGAGCTTGGCTGATGTGACTCAAAAAAAGACGTGGCCTTGTGATAGTAAAAAAAGAAAAAAAGACTATGAAGCGCCAATTGATACAAAAAGAAGAGAAAAAGCCTGAACCAAGCATAGCTAACATAAGCGATTTTAAAAGTATGTTTTCAGCAAATGATGAAAAATTTAGCTAAGAAAAAAAGAAAAAAAGATAAAAAAAGTAGTTGTCGCAAGTAAAAAGGATAGCGCCCAGAAGATGGATCTGCTTTGGCGGAAGTGACTTTGGTGACATCGTGTTAGAAGATGAAGATGTAGTTGTTCTTCCTGATTTTTAGTTTTAAAAACCCCAACACCAGCACCAGCTCAAAAAGACAAAACAGCCAAATGTTATGAGAACTACGGTCAACAATACGATAAATTCATTTGGCGAAGGCGGCATTCAAAGAAGAGCTAGAAAAAAACACAAAAAGCCTGAAAATAAACAAAAACAATGAAGCTGTGACATCTATAAATATTCCAAAAAGAAATTCGTGTTTATGAATTTGCTGAAAAAGCTAAACAAACAGCCAAGCGAGATTATTGGTAAGCTTTTTCATGCTTGGCATGATGACAACAAAAAAATGACTTTTTTGGATGAAGATGCGATCGAAATTTTCTGGCTGATGAGTTTAATGTAGAGGTTAATATCATCGATGATCAAAAAGACTTTGACTACGTAGCAGCCTATGAAGAAGAGATAAAAAGACGATGAAAATCTCCAGCCAAGAGCACCAGTCATAACCATCATGGGTCACGTTGATCATGGTAAAACTTCATTGCTTGATTATATAAGAAAATCACGCGTAGCAGCAGGAGAGGCTGGTGGTATCACTCAGCATGTCGGTGCTTACATGGTAAACAAAAAAACGGCAAAAATATCACATTTATCGACACCCAGGTCACGAAGCGTTTACTGCTATGCGTGCAAGGGGTGCTGGCGTAACTGATATAGTTATCATCGTTGTTGCGGCAGATGATGGTGTAAAACCACAAACAAAAAGAGGCGGTTAGCCACGCAAAAGCCGCTGGTGTGCCAATAATCATCGCTATAAATAAAAATGGATAAAGAGTCGGCAAATCCTGACCTAGTAAAGACTGGTCTTGCTGAGCTTGATGTCATGCCAACAGAGTGGGGCGGAAAGTATGAATTTGTGCCAATCTCTGCAAAAACAGGCATGGGTATAGATGATCTCACTTGAGATCGTACTTTTTACAAGCTGACCTTTTAGAACTAAAAAGCAAATCCAAAGGCAAATGCAAAAGCAACTGTTATCGAGAGCTCACTTCAAAAAGGCCGTGGTTCAGTAGCTACTATTATCGTTGAAAATGGTACACTTCATGTTGGAGATACTGTCGTAGCTGGCGTTGCATATGGAAAGATAAGAAGCTTACTTGATGACCAAGGTAAACCTTTGCAAGATATAAAACCAGGTGAATGCGGTGTTATAGTAGGTCTTAGCGAGATAGCAGAGGCTGGCGAGACGCTAATAGGTGTAAAAAAACTGATAAAGAGGCTCGTGAATACGCACAGAAAAAAAGGCTGAATATATCCGCCAAAAAGAGCTTAGCAAGAGCACAAAAGTTAGTATTGACGAGCTTAGTGCTAAGATCGCTGAAGGTGAGTTAAAGACGCTCCCAGTCATCATCAAAGCTGACGTTGGTGGCTCACTTGAGGGCACCAAAAGCAAGCTTTAGAAAAACTTGCAAATGATGAGATCAGAGTAAATGTCATCCACTCTGGTGTTGGCGGCATCACGCAAAGCGACGTAGCACTTGCTAGTGCGAGCGAAGACTGTATAATCCTTGGTTTTTAACATAAGACCAACTGGCGAGATAAAAGAAAAGGCAAAAGAGAGCGGCGTTGAGATTAAAACTTACAACGTTATTTATAATCTAATTGACGATGTGAAAGCGATCTTGGGCGGACTAATGTCACCGATAATTAGAGAAGAGCAGCTTGGTCAAGCGCAGGTTCGCCAGTGATCCATGTGCCAAAAAGTTGGCACTATCGCTGGATGTATCGTCACTGAGGGTACTATAAACAGAGGGCGTAAATCTCGCCTTTATTAGAGAAGGTGTAGTCGTTTACGAGGGCTTGGTAAGCTCATTAAAACGCTTCAAAGATGACATCAAAGAGGTTGCTAAAGGTTATGAATGTGGCGTTGGTATCGGATACTTTCAACGATATTAGAGAAAAACGACTATATCGAAAGCTTCAAAGAAGTCAAGGAGAAAGCTACTCTATGAACGCTAACGAAATAAAGCGTATGAGAACAGAGAGCGTGCTAAAAGAGCTCATACCAGAGGCTCTAGCTACTCTAGAAGATAACATTTTAAAAGGACTTTGTGTCACTGATGTCGAGTGCAAAAAGGGCAGATATGACGCCTTTGTATATCTTGACAAAATGGCATTTGACGAGCGTGAACAAGAGTATATCTTGGGGCATTTAAAGCGAGTTTGTAGACATTTGCAAAAACCACTGCATGGCAGCTGAGGGCTGGTATAGATGCCCACATTTTTCACTTTAAATTTGACGATAGATTAGAGTATCAAAACCATATGGATAAGTTGTTTGATAAAAATTTTCAAAGGATTTAAACAAAAAAATGGATAATTTAGACAAACTAGTACGCGAATGCGGCGTAGAGCTTTACGACAGCGAGATCGCAAATGAAAACGGCAGGGCTATTTTTTAGAGTTTACATCACAAAAAAATGGCGGAGTGAGTCTTGATGACTGCGAAAAAAAGTGAGCCGTCTGCTCTCACCTATTTTTTTGACGTGACCCCGCCAGTTAGTGGAGACTACAACCTAGAGGTTAGCTCACCCGGTCTTGAAAGAAAACTTAGTAAGCCGTCTCATTTTAAAGCGAGTGTTGGCGAGCTTGTGAAAGTTCAAACCGAGGCTGATAAATTTACAGGAAGACTCATAAAAAGCAGATGAAGAGAACATTGCAGTTGAAAAACGAAGAGGGAATTTTTGAGATAAACATCAGTGAGATAAAAAGCAAAAACATATTTGGAGTGGTAAAATGCTAAGCGACATCGAGATAACTCACCAAACAAAGCTAGAACACATCAGTAAAGTTGCCGCAAAGTTAGGCTTTAAGCGAAGACGAGCTCGAGCTTTACGGAAAAATTTGAAGGCTGAAAACTTTCCCTAGACTTGAGCCATCAAACTCAAAGCTCATCTTGGTTACCGCTACTAACCCAACCCCATACGGTGAGGGCAAAACGACTATGTCGATCGGTCTAGCCGACGCACCAAATCACTTAATAAAAAGGTTTGTTTAGCACTTCGTGAGCCATCTCTTGACCAGTTTTTGGCATAAAGGGTGGAGCGGCAGGTGGCGGCTACTCGCAGCTTGCGCCGATGGAAGATCTAAAGTTTACACTTCACTGGCGATTTTCATGCTATAACATCGGCAAATAATCTTATCTCGGCGATGATAGACAATAGTCTTTATCAAGAAAACCCACTAAAAATCGAAAAAAATTTTATGGAAGCGTTGCATGGATATGAACGACCGCGCGCTAAGATTTATTACCGTGGGTCAGGGCGGCAGAACAGACGGCGTGCCAAGAGAAGATGGTTTTAACATCACCGCTGCAAGCGAGATCATGGCTGTGCTTTGTCTAGCAACAAGCCTATCAGATCTAAAAAGAGCGCGTGGCAAAACATAATGGTCGCCTATGATAGCGATAAAAAGCCCTATCTACGTGCGTGATCTCAGGCTGTGAAGACGCTGTTTGCATACTCTTAAAAGATGCGATCAAGCCACCTTATTTCAAACACTTGAGCACACACCTACGCTCGTGCATGGCGGCCCATTTGCAAACATCGCACACGGCTGCAATTCCGTCATCGCGACAAAAAAACAGCTCTAAATTTGAGCTGACTACGTCATCACAGAAGCTGGCTTTTGGCTCGGAGCTTGGCGCGGAGAAATTTTCTAGATATAAAGTGCAGGATCGCAGACATTAAGCCAAGTGCTGTAGTACTTGTAAGTACGATCAGATCGCTAAAAATATAACGGCGAAGCAAATAAAGACGAGATAACAAAACCAGATATGAGTGCTCTTAGAAAAGGTATCGAAAACCTTGGCGGGCATATCGGAAAATTTAAAAAGGCAAATTTGGGCAAAAATGTAGTCGTGGCGCTTAATAAATTTGGCTTTGATACTGAAGAAGAGATAAAATTCGTAAAAGATTACTGCCGTGAGCTTGGTGTAGAAGTGGCAGTTTGTGAGAATTTCTTAAAAGGTGGCAAAGGCGCACTTGAGCTTGCTGAGCTGGTTTTTTAAAAAGCATGCGATAAGCCAAGCAAGATAAATTTCACATACGAGATGAGCGATGATACGAAAACTAAAATAGAAAAAGGTTGCCAAGGAAATTTACGGAGCTAGTGAGGTGGTCTTTGAAGAGGCCGCTCTTAAAAAAAGCTGGAGATGATAAAAGAGCTAAATGTGAGCCATTTGCCAGTTTGTATCGCAAAAACTCAGTATTCATTTAGTGACGATGCGAAGCTTTTGGGTGAGAGCAAAGGGCTTTACATTTAGCGTAAAAGACCTTGATATTAGAACGGGAGCTGGCTTTATCGTCGCAGTTTGCGGTAAGATCATGCTGATGCCAGGACTTCCAAAAGTACCAGCCGCTGTCAATATGAAGATAGACGCAGACGGTAAGATCGACGGCTTGTCGTAAATTTAGAAAATATGAAATTTGTAAAAATACTCTTTTTAATAGTTTTAAGTGTTTTCTTCGTTGGATGTGGGGGAAGATATAAATATAATGTTGAGCCAACGCCGATACAAAAAAAGGCCTGGCTAAATACATTGTTAGTGATTTTAACCTAACATTGACAAATCAACCAACTAGATATGAGCACAACACTAACTATAAAAATGAAAGCGAACTTCGTGATGAGTTTGTGGAATTTATAAACAAACATTTAAAAGAGCAGGGTATTTTTAGGGGACGAAAATAGCTTCAAGATAAAAAAATACAAATGGACTATGAAAGATGGTTTTAACTGGGGTGGTAAAGCGTTAAACAAGCCACACTTTCGCTACAGCGTGAAAATTTATGATAACGCTGATAGGCTTTTTGGTCTCTTACGCTGTACCACTCTCTACAACGAAATATAGCTATTTTTAAAGAGATCGCTGTTTTGGCAGAGATTGCTGCATTTAGGTGGGATGCGGAGGATGAGCCGACCGATATCGACTTGATCTCAAAAAAACTCTTGTTGATGAGATAAAAAGATATAGGAAAAATAAAAATAGTCTGCTAAGATGAACGACGAATTTTACATGGATCTTGCTTTTGAGCGAGGCTTGGAAATTTCAGATCCTGACCTATCCAAATCCAGCCGTTGGATGTCTTATTCTTGATGAAAAATGGGCAAATTTTATCTTGCAAGGCTCATGAAAAGGCTGGATATTTACATGCTGAACCCACAGCGATACTCTTTGCACTTTGTAAAAAAAGTGAAAAATTTAAAGATGATTTTATAAAAAGCGTATAATGATAATTTAGCTCTAATAAAAAAAGAGGGCGAATTTGACCTTTTAGAGCCAAAATTTACCTACGAATTTCTACTAAATAACCACTCAAATTTACTAAAAAAATGCAAAAAGCCTACGTCACTCTTGAGCCTTGCTCGCATCATGGTAAAACGCCACCTTGTGCAAATTTGCTAAAAAGAGCTTGGCTTTTAGCGAGGTGATAATAGGTAGCTACGATGAAAATAAGGTAGCAAGTGGCGGTGGTAATTTGCTTAAAAGCGCTGGTATAAAAAGTTAAACTTTGGCGTTTTTAAAAAGAGCGTTGTGATAAGCTACTTGAGCCATTTTTTTGGCCCTATCAAAATGGTGGCTTTAGGTTTTTTAAAAATCGCTCTCAGTAAAAACGGCGTGGCGAGTGGCGGCATCATCACAAAATGAGCTTAGCCGCACGCACGTCCATAAACCAAGAAGCGTCATAGATACGCTAGTGATCGGCGGCAACACAGTGCGAGTTGATCGCCCAAAGCTTGATAGTAGGCTAGTAAGTGGCGGCAAAAACCCAGATGTCATAATCTACTCAAGAAGTAATAATTGATAAGACAATACCACTTTTTAATGTGCTAGGGCGCAAAGTTAGCATTCAAAAAGAGCTTAATCTAAAAAGGACTTTGCATGTTTGAAGGAGCTGGCGAGTTTTTTTAAAGCTTGCAAAAGATGGCAAACTGGCAAACGTGAAATGGTTGCTTATCTATCAAAGCTCACACTATAGGATGGTAAAAACTTGAGCCTTGATTCAAATTTAAAACCACTATTTAGTGGGAAGTTTGGAGACGATATCTACACTTGGTATGAAATTTTGGATTAAATATCTAGGCCAAAAATAGTGCTTGACTAAAAAGCCAATGCCAAATGAAATGATCGCAACACCAAAAAGTTATCACGCACATCTCAATCACTCTTGGCAAAATTTAAGCTCTTTTGCTACGCTTATGTAAAAAGTTGTAAGTGATAATGGCAACAAAGGCAAAGAAAAAAACATCGACAAGACAGCGTAAATACTACTTGAAAAGATAAAAAAATGGAAGTATTAAAAACGCTGTTGTTATAATGTACGAACCACCTGTATAGAGCGAATAGGTAAGCGGTTTGATCTCGTCACTTGGATTTTCTTTTTGACTCAAGATATGCTGAGCCAGCCATGGAAAGAGCAGCTGCAATGCCCATGATAAGCCCGTCGCACCAACTGATTTTTGTATTTGAAAAAAAGCTAGAGCGATGCCACTTAGCGTGCCAGTTAGCTCAACTAATGCGTCATTCATACCAAGAACAATGCCGCCAGCATTGACTAGTTTTGTATCTTTTAGCATAGAAATTAAATTATTTTTCATGATTTACTTCTTCATCATAAATATCTTTAGCTTCAGGATACTCATCAACGATATCAAGATAAAATTGCTCTGCGTCTTCTTCACGTGATTCCATCAAATTTCTAAAGTAAAAGATGTACCAGAAAATTTTAACAAGTATCGTATAGAAGATAACTTTGAATAAATTTGCAGTTCTGCTCTCACCTGTTATCTTTTGACAAAAAGCATAATGTCGTTTTTTTCTTCAGTGATTAATTTACGAAGTATTTTTTATTTTTCTTCACTTTTTTTCACTAGCTTCGAGTAATGTATAGATAGCGGTATCATCTGCTTCATTTTGTAGCTGTTTTAAAGCACGCTTTTTATCTAGCATAATTCCCTTTTTAAATTTTGTAAGATTTTTGGACTTTGAAGTGTAAGATTAGATGGTGCGATCAGCGAGACTTGAACTCGCACACCCTAGCGGCACTACCCCCTCAAGATAGCGTGTCTACCAATTCCACCATGATCGCAAAAGAGTAAAGCCCCAAAGAGGGGCTAAATTTAGCTTTACGCTTAGCCAAGCATTGGGTTTGCGTAAAGAACGATAAGTGTAATAACAAGTGCGTAGATAACTTGTGCTTCGATCATCGCAAGAGCGATAAACATTGTAGTCATAAGTTTGCTACCAACGCCTGGGTTTCTAGCTGTTCCGCTGATAGTCGCAGCAGCTGTGTTACCCATACCAATAGCACCACCAAGAGCTGCAAGGCCAAGGCCAATACCACCAGCGATAACTGAATATGATTCTAATCATCTCGCCATCAGCGCCAAATGCAAATGCAGCAAGACCAAGAATTAAAAAAACACGATCTTTTCATCGTTGCTCCTTTAGAAATTTCTAAAAGCTCTTTCGGATCTGTCCCCTACTTAAACTTTATGAGCCGTAATATTACAAAAACAAAACTTTGTTTCAAATAAAAACACTAGAAAATTTAAATTGCCCATAAAAAAATTTCTTGGCTTAGAAAAAAATAAAAGTTTTTTTATGCTATCTTTGAAAAAAATTTGAATTTATTCTTAATCTCAGGCAATCAATGATAAATGAAAAAATACTTTTCAAAAATAGGCTTTGTTCTTGCGATGGCTGGTTCTGCTGTGGGTCTTGGCAATGCTCGAAATTCCCTACAATGGTAGGAAACAATGGCGGCTCAGCATTTATAATTTTTATATTTGCTCCTTACATTTGCTATCGCATTTGTGGCGTTTTTAGCGGAGCTTAGTATAGGAAAGCTTGGTGAAAGCGACGTCGTAAGCTCTATTTATAAGCTTGCTCCAAAGCATAAAAAAAGCGTGGTCACTCTCTGGCTTTTTTTCATGATTGGTGCGATCCTTATAGCTTCGTTTTATATGGTAGTTATTGGCTGGATTTTTAAAGTATATCTATCTTAGTTTTTTTCGCCGCTTTTGGCTGATACTAAAGAAGCAGCAGCGCAGTTTAATACCCTTTTTAGTAAATGACTTAACTAGTAGTGTGCTTTGCTTTAGTTTAGTCTTTTTAATGGTATTTTTGCCGTTTCAAAAGGCGTAAAAAGTGGCATAGAAAAAGCTAAATATATGGATGATGCCAAGCCTTTTTGTTTTACTTGTTTGTATGCTTTTTTTACGCGCTTAGCATGGGCGATGGCTTTGTGAAAGCGGCTACTTTTATTTGTACCAAACTGAAAAGCGATCACACCAGATGTGATTTTTACAGGCTCTTGGACTTGCGTTTTTTTCGCTATCTATGGGTGTTGGCGTCATACCGACATACGCTGCAAATTTACCAGAGCAGACAAATCTTATAAAAATCAACGCTTTCTATAATATTTATAAATATTTTTAATAGGCATTATGATGGGACTTGTGGTCTTTACATTTATATTTGCTTATGGAGCTGATAGCACGGCAAGTAGCTGGGTCTTATCTTTATCTCGCTTGTCACGCTTTTTGCAAAGCTTGGCTTCGTTGGCAACGTTATGGCGGTTGCATTTTTTTATATCGCTTTTTGTTTGCAGGTATCACGAGTGCTGTTTCGATGATAGAACCATTTGCTTATTATTTGGTTAGAAAAATTTGAAATTTTCACGCAAAATGGCTCTTGTTTATATTGGAATTTTTGTCTATATTTTAGGCCTTTTTTTGTATTTTTTTCATATTATGCGCAGACGGCTAATATCTTTAGTATTTTTGGTAAAGTCAGTCTTTGATGCACTTGATTTTTCTTACTTCAAAATATAATGATGCCAATAGGTGCTATAATTTTTTTAGTTTTTTTGTTGGCTATAAACTTAAAAAAGAGAGCCTACATCTACTCTTTGGCGAATTTATGGGAAAAGTATTTTTGAAAGTGGTATTTTGCTTTAAGATACATCGTACCAATCGCAATTTGTGCCATCATGATCTCATCAAATAGCAGGTAAAATGATGGATAGATTTAGTAAAGTTGGTTTTGTTCTTTCTATCATTGGAGCGGCTATTGGCCTTGGTAATGCATGGAAATTTCCATATATGGTCGGTAGTAATGGCGGTTCAGCATTTATTCTTATATATCTATTTTTTTGCTTTTTGTTGTTGGCCTTAGTATATTTTTGCTGAGATGGCAATGGGCGATACTCACGCCCTTGATACGGTTGGGGCATTTAAGAGTCTAGCTACAAAGGGGCAAAATTCTGGAAATTTGCTGGTGTTGTGATGGTGACCGGGATATTCATCGCATCTTTTTATACGCTCATTATCGGCTGGGTTTTAAAAATACGTTATCTTAAGTCTTGGTGAGCTTCAAAAGATATGGCAAGCTCAGAAGCGCTTTTTGTAATTTCTACTCAAAGGGCATAGAGGAGCAAATTTTATATTTTAGCATCGCTTTTTTTGCCTACTTTTTTTATACTTACAAAAGGTATAAAAAGTGGAATAGAACGTATAAATGTATATCTTATTCCAGCACTTTTTTTATTTTGCTTTTTGCTTATGCTTGGCTACTCTTTTGGCATGAATGGATTTGATGAGGCGGCTAAATTTCTTTACTAGTACCTGATTTTTTTCAAAGATAGATCAAGGCGCTATTTTTAAATGCTCTTGGCTTAGCTTTTTTACGATGTGTATTGGCATTGGCTGCATTTTAACCTACTCATCAAACCCTAGGCAATGATACAAATTTATTTACTTCATCGCTTTATGTAGTCTTTGCAAATATAATTATTAGCGTAATTATAGGACTTATAGTTTTTTTACATTCACCTATGAATCTGGCTCAGAGCCATCAAAGGGTGCAGGGTTAGCATTTATCTCGCTTCCAACGCTTTTTTTGCAAAGCTTGGTTTGCTTGGAAAATTTTCTTAGCTTTTTGCATTTTTTTACATCTTTATTTTTTTGCTGGTATAACATCGGTTATTTCGCTAGTCGAGCCATTTATATTTTTTTCTTAAATAAAAAGCTTGGGATTTAGTAGAAATAGATCAATTATCATTGTCGGTGCCGTAGTTTATCTTTTGGGAATTTTATGTGCGTTAAGCGGTATTGGCGTTTTTTTAAAGAAGCACTTACATTTTTTTGGTAAGAGTTTTTTTGATTTGCTTTGATTATCTTAGCTCAAACATTATGCTCCCACTTGGTGGCATTATATTTGCCATTTTTGTTGGATACTTTATGAAATTTGAGCTTTTTAAAAGAGCTATTCTTGCCTTATATGGGTGAGATTGTTTTTTTAAAAATTTGGTATTTTTTTAATAAGGTTTGTAGCACCAGTTCTAGTTTTTTTGTGGTGCTAGTAAGGGAGATTGCATAATGGCAAAAAGAACAGTTTTCTAAAAATAGGTTATGTTTTAGCAGTTGCAGGATCAGCTGTTGGACTTGGCAATGCGTGAAATTTCCCACATATGGTCGGTGAAAATGGCGGTTCAGCGTTTATTATCTTGTATCTTTTGATAACTTTTCTAGTAGGTGTGCCTATCTTTATGGCGGAGCTTAGTATTGGCAAGCTTTAGCGAAAGCGACAGTGTAAATGCTTTTAGAAAAACTCGCTCCAAAAAAATAAAAATTTATGGCAGATAGTAGGGAATTTTAGCTATGGTGACAGCAGCCATCATCTCATCTTACTATATAGTTATCATTGGCTGGGTATTTAAGTACTTTACACTCTCATTTAGCGGTCTTCCAGCTGATATAGATAGCTCAAAGGCGATATTTAACGAGCTGCTTACACACGGCCTTGGCGAGCAGACACTTTACTTTGTTATAGCATTTGCAGCCTGCTTTTTTTCATCCCTATCAAAAGGTGTAAAAAGTGGCATAGAAAAACTAAATGTTTGGATGATGCCAAGCCTATTTATCATGGTTTTGATCATGCTTTTTTTACTCTATGACGATGAACGGCTTTGTAAAATCGGCTGAATTTCTTTGCTGATCCCTGACTTTAGTAAAAATTTCATTTAACTCACTTTTTGCTAGCTCTTGGCCTTGCGTTTTGGACACTCTCACTTGGTATGGCAGCGATCATTACATATTCAGCTAGCCTAAGCGATGATACAAACTTGGCTACTTCAACGCTAAGTATCGTTTTTTTATAAATATCGTACTAGCCATCATGATGGGTCTTGTTATCTTTACATTTATATTTTGAATTTGGTGCAGAGCCGTCCTCACGATCAGGCCTAGTCTTTATCTCACTCCAACGCTATTTGCAAAAGCTTGGCGTGATAGGTCAAATTTAGCTGCGGCATTTTTTTGCAGCACTTATCTTTGCTGGTATCACTTTCGGCTATTTCTATCGTTGAGCCATTTGTCTTTTTCTTGATCAGAGAATATGGCATGAGCAGAAGAAAAGCACTTTGTATAGTTTGTGCAGGGATATTTATATTAGGATTTTTTTATGCCTTTTATCAAATATAGAAAACTTCGGCGATAAACTTACACTCTTTGGCAGTACTTTTTGACTTCCTTGACTTTACCGCTTCAAACATATTACTTCCAATTAGCGGTATCGGTGGCGCGATCTTTGTTGGGTACTTTATGAAAAGAGATGCGCTTTATGTGCTATTTAGTCCTTATATGAGCGATTTTTGTGTTTAATGCGTGGTATTTTTTTACTAAGATATGTAGCGCCAGTTTGCGTGCTTATCATCATGGTAAATGAGTTATTGAAGGTTTTTAATGCATAAGGTTGAGAAATTTCTTTGATAAAGCTGGCAACATAGTCGGCTATATTTGTATGTTTGTCATGGCTTTGATGATAATAGACGTCTTTTTAACGTCGTAGCAAGATACTTTTTCTTACGGTAATGTCGCTTTTCAGGAGCTGGAGTGGCATTTTTGCTGTGATATTTTTTGCTTGGTATGAGCTATGCATTAAAAAGAAGATGCACACGTTAGAGTTGATATATTTTTATGCTAAATTTTCACCAAAGAACAAAGCTCTTGTAAATATGATAGGAACTGTTATTTTTGTAATCCCATTTGCACTTCTGGTTTCAATTTATCATTTGAATTTGTGAGCGATGCTTATACTTCAGCTGAAGCTAGTGCGGATCCAGGCGGTCTTACTCACAGATGGATCATAAAAGCACTTATTCCTTTTTCTTTTTATCTACTTGTATTTTTTGCGATCGGCTTTTTATAAGAAATTTTAATCTTTACAAAAAGCTAAAAAGGGGAATAATGGCTGGCTTGATAATGTTTATAGCTGCACTTTTGATGCTAGGTATTGGCTTTCCGGTAGCCTTTTACCTTTGGTGCGGTTTCGATGATATTTTGGCATGATTGGCAGTATTGTTGAGAGCATTGGAGACGGAGATGGTCTGCTTGGAAGTATCGAAGTTTTCAAAGATATGTTTAACTTCATGCCTTATAGAATTTTTCTATCATGGAGAGTAGAATTTTTATAGCAGTTCCACTTTTTGTCTTTATGGGTGTTGTTCTTCAAAAAGTCAAAACTAGCTGAGAGGCTGTTTGAGAGCATGGGTATGCTTTTTGGAGAAAAGTCTGCGGAGGCATTGCTATTAGCACTATCTTGGTTGGAGCACTTCTGCAGCTTCAACTGGTGTTGTTGGTGCAAGTGTCGTTGCAATGGGCGTTATAAGCTTGCCTGTTATGTTAAAGTATAAATACGACCAAGCGCTAGGTTGTGGCACTATATGTGCCGCTGGTACGCTTGGACAGATCATTCCACCTTCTATCGTGCTGATTATTTTTGGGTGATATATTTTCAGTGCCAGTTGGTGAGCTTTTTTTCATCAGCTCATCATCCCAGGACTCACACTAGTAGCAGTTTATATCATTTATATTTTGATTGTTGCTTATTTGAAACCAGATACCGCACCTGTAGTAAAAAGATGAGAGTGGTGTTAGTAAATCGAAAAGCAGATCATGAGAGCACTAATCGCCATCTTTCCGCCGCTTTTTACTTGTTATTTGTGTATTGGGCTCTATATTTGCAGGTATCGCTACACCAACTGAAAGTTCAGCTTTTTGGCTGCGTTGGAGCCATTATTTTTAGCTATTTTTTTATAGGACATTTTTCATTTTCTATGATAAAAGAGGCATTGGCAGAAAGCGTAAAAAAACTACAGTACTTGTCTTTGCCATACTTGTTGGTGCGACAGCCTTTTCTATGGTATTTAGTTACACTGGCGGCGATGAGATTGTTGAAAAAAATTGATGACAATTTACCAGGCGAGAAGTGGGGATTTATCATTTTTTTAGTATGGTTGTCATCTTTGTGCTTGGCTTTTTTTATCGACTTTGTTGAAATTTCATACATTGTACTTCCTATCTTGGTGCCAATAGCTGCAAAGCTTGGTATAAATCCAATTTATCTAGCAATCTTAGTTGCGATGAATTTGCAAACTTCATTCCTAACGCCGCCATTTGGTTTTTAGCTTATTTTTTTCCTAAGATCAGTCGCACCAGCTGAGATAAAAACGACTGCTATTTATAAAGGCGTTGTGCCTTATATTTTTTTATTCAGCTTGCTGTACTTGTATTTTTTTCTGCGTCTTTCTAATGGAATTAAAGCCAATGCTTGATGCGAGCCACGGCGGATTATTAAACTTCTTACTCTCACTTTTTAAATGATATAAAAGTTTTTGGTTGTAAAATACTAGAAAACAAGCAAAAATGGCTAATTTGAGTTTCTAACCAATTTAGCCATTTTCTATGAATCTTTTAAATAAATTTATAAAATTAATGAGGTGGGTGATGGCGAAGAAATTTATCGATGTTATGGATACGACCTTTAGAGATGGCTTTTCAGTCAGTTTATGGCGCTAGAGTGCTTTATGAATGACTTTTGCCTGCGCTTGAAGCAGCCAAAGAGGCTGGCATAGAGCATTTTTGAATTTGGTGGCGGAGCTAGATTTCAAAGCCTTTATTTTTTTATCTAAATGAAGACGCTTTTGCCATGATGGATAAATTTAGAAGCATCGTAGGGACCAAAAAGCAAATCTTCAAACTCTAAGCCGAGGTGTAAATACTGTTACCCTTGACACAGGCAGCCGCGAGCTAATAGACCTTCACGCAAAACTTTTTTTAAAAAACATGGAACAACTACTATTAGAAATTTTGATGCACTAAATGATGTTGAGAAATTTAAAATATTCAGGCGAGAGGATCGCTTATCACGGCCTAAAACATGAAGTTGTTGTTACGATGATGGATCCGCCAAATGGCTGTGTGGGCGCTCATAACGTTAAATTTACGAGAGAAATTTTACGAGAAATTTTAGACGCAGATATCCCATATCATAGCGTTTGCTTTTAAAGACGCAAGTGGTACAAGTAGTCCTCAAAAAGTATATGAGACCATAAAAATGGCTAGAAAATTGTTGCCAGAAAAAAACTCACATCAGACTTCATACACATGAAACCGCAGGCGTAAGTGTGGCCTGCTATCTTGCAGCGCTTTGAGGGCTGGAGCTGACGGAATTGACCTTGCTGCAAGTCCGGTAAGTGGCGGTACTAGCCAGCCAGATATCTTAACTATGCTTCATGCAGTTAAGGGCAAAAACTACGATCTTGGTGGGCTTGACGTGGAGAAAAAATTTTAAAAATACGAAAGCGTTTTTGAATGATTGTTTAAAAGAGTACTTCTTACCACCTGAAGCCGTACAAGTAAGTCCGCTTATACCATTTTTCACCAATGCCAGGTGGTGCGCTCACTGCAAATACGCAAATGATGAGAGATAACAACATTTTTAGATAAATTCCCCAGAGGTCATCCTTGCGATGCGTGAAGTAGTGCAAAAGGGTGGATACGGTACTTCAGTGACCCCGGTTAGTCAGTTTTACTTCCAACAAGCATTTAATAATGTAATGTTTGGCAAGTGGAAGAAGATTGCTGAGGGATACGGCAAAATGGTGCTTGGCTACTTTGGCAAGACGCCAGTTACGCCTGATAAAGAGATCATCAAGCTTGCTAGCGAGCAACTAGGGCTTAAAAACCAACTACAAAAACACGCAGTTGATATAGCTGATAAAGATGAGAGCAAATCACTTACCCACGTAAAAAGAAATTTTAAAAACAAAAATAAGATCAAAGTTACTGAAGAAAAATATATTTATAGCAGCAGCTTGTAAAGAAAAAGGGCATCGCATTTTTTAAAAAGGCGAAGCCAAAGTAAATGTAAGAAAAATCGATCCAAATGCTAAGGCAAATGAATGCAGACAAACTCAAAGTGGCAGATATAGTGTCGTCGTAAATGGTAGCCGTTACAATGTCGAAGTAAGTGAAGGCTTTAACGATGGCATCCAAGTAAAAATCAATCACCGAAGTTGAAGGTAAAAAGCGTGAAAAATGCCAAAAAGTGCAGTAGCAGGCGCAACAGAAAATGACATCGTTGCAAGCTTGCCAGGGCGCTGTGCATAAATACTTTAGTAAGCGCAGGAGACCATGTCAAAAAGGTCAGGCTATAGTTGTGCTTGAAGCTATGAAGATGGAGATAGAGGTCAAAGCCCCAAAAGACGGCGTCATAGGCTCTATCGAGGTTAGCAAAGGTCAAAGCGTCGCAAACAATCAAGTGGTAGCTAGATTTAAATAAATTTGCCACTTTTTAAAAAGATAGTGTTAAGCGAAAGTGATTAACATTTTTGATGACTTTTAGGTCAGAATTTATAAAAAAATGAAAAATTTACAAAAGGAAACAACATGATAAATAAACTAGACGAGCTAGGTCTAAAAGAGATCAAAAAGATAAATCACAATCTAAGTTACGACGAGCTTTTTGAGCTTGAAAAAGGCAAACAACGAGGGCAGGGTTTCAAGCAACGGTACATTTATGGTTGATACGGGAATTTTTACTGGAAGAAGCCCAAAAGATAAGTACTTTGTCAAGCAAGATCCGAGTCAGAAGTATATCGCTTGGGGTAAGATAAATCAGCCTATCACAAAAAGAGCTTTTTGACAAAGCTTCTAAAAAGCAAAAGAGCAGCTAAGCGGCAAGGAAATTTTCATCCAAGACGCATTTTGTGGAGCTAGTAAAAAGAGCCAAAAAAATCAGTCCGCTTTGTCACTGAAGTAGCGTGGCAAGCGCACTTTGTAAAAATATGTTCATCCGTCCAAGTGAAGCGGAGCTGGCTAAATGTGAGCCTGATTTTTGTAGTCTATAACGCTTGTAAAAACAAAAATGATGACTACAAGGCTGATGGGCTAAATCCAGACGTTTTTTGTTATCTTCAACGTTGAGGGAAAACGTTGCAGTAATCGGTGGCACATGGTATGGTGGCGAGATGAAAAAGGGCATTTTTTTCTATGATGAACTACTGGTTGCCACTTGAAGGCAAGCTAAGCATGCACTGCTCTGCAAACGTAGGCGAGAATGGCGATACGGCGCTATTTTTGGCCTATCTGGCACTGGCAAAACGACACTTTCAACAGATCCAAAACGCAAACTAATAGGTGATGACGAGCACGGCTGGGATGATGATGGCGTGTTTAACTTTGAGGGTGGCTGCTATGCAAAATGTATCAATCTTGATCCAAACAGTGAGCCAGAAAGGTTTACGCAGCGATTAGGCGTGATGCGCTACTTGAAAACGTTGTGGCTGACGAAAAGGGTGTGGTTGATTACAAAGATGGCTCAAAGACTGAAAAATACACGCGTTAGCTATCCGATCTATCACATCGACAACTACGAGCCAAGCTCAAGTGCTGGTCATCCAAAAATATCATCTTTTTAAGCGCTGACGCTTTTTGGTGTGCTTCCTCAGTTGCAAAAGCTGACAAAAAGAGCAGGCGATGTATTATTTTTAAGTGGCTACACAGCAAAAAGTTGCTGGCACAGAGCGCGGTATAACTGAGCCAGTCGCTACTTTTAGCGCTTGCTTTGGCGAGCCATTTATGCCACTTCACCCGACTGTCTATGCAAAACTACTAGGTGAGAAGATCGATAAACACGGCGTTAATGTCTATCTTGTAAATACAGGCTGGAGTGGCGGTGCTTACGGCGTTGGCAAGCGTATGAGCATAAAAAGCAACTCGTGCTTGCATAAATGCGATCCTTGATGGTAGCATCACGAAATGTGAATTTGAAAATTTTGATAAATTTAACTTCGCTATCCCAAAAGAGCTCGATGGCGTCGAGACAAAGCTACTAAATCCTATAAACACATGGACGCATCCGGCTGAGTATAACGCTTCACGTGACAAGCTAGCTAAAATGTTTGTTGAGAAATTTCAAACGTTACGAAGATGTAAAAGAGGGCGTTGAGTACGCTAAAGCTGCATTAAAAAGCTTAATTTATATGGCCTTGCAAAGCTTCTTGCAAGGCTAGTTTTTTTAGTTGGCATTTTTGATATTAAAGTATCTTTCTTCAAATTCCAAGTTCAATTGTTACATTTTGTAAATTTATTCTAGTAAATAACAAAATATTAGATATTGCCAAATATATGAGTTACTAATAAAAATTTTTCCCTATTACACTTAGTCTAGTTTTTCTGTGCTTGAACCAGTTATCAAATATCATTTATTGTGCTGCTGTTTTTAAAAATTTTTATAGGTTTGAGGAGGAGATAGATCGCATAAAGTTTAGAATAAAAAAGAAAAAAATAAGGGCAAAAGTTGCCCTTATAATTATAAATGTATATTATGAGTGAAAGTGAAATTCCTCTGGATGATCTAGTGCGTATCTAAAGTTTATCCATATCGACTTTTTTTATCCCAGATAGATACGATCATGCAGCCAACAGCGTTACCGCAGAGATTACCAACAGCACGCATCTCTGACATAAAGTTATCAACGCCAAGTAGCACGGCTACGGTGACGACTGGTATGCCAGTGCTTGGAAGTGCGCTTAGTGTTCCAGCAAGGACAACAAAGCCTGATCCTGTCACGCCAACAGCGCCTTTGCTTGTGATCATTAGCACGATTAGTATACTTATTAGATGCTCAAAACTTAGCGGGATGTTAAATGCTTTGAGCTAAGAAAATAACGCTTAAACTTAGATAGATGTTGGTGCAGTCAAGGTTAAATGAGTAACCAGTTGGAATGATAAGGCCGACAGCACCTCTATTTATACCAGCTGATTCTAGCTTTTTGCATAAGTGGTGCAAGAGCTGTTTCGCTCGAGCTTGTCGCAAAGACTACCAATACTTCTTTTGAAATAAAACGCATAAATTTAAAGACATTGATTTTTGCAAAATAGCAAATAACACCAAGCACGACAAATATGAAAAAGCAGCTTGCAAGTGCCATAACAACCAAAAGCTCCATCATGCCAAGAAGCGTTCCGATGCCAAAGTTTGCCGATCAGATAAGCCATAGCTGAAAATGCAGCCACCGGGCTAAAGAGCATAAGCCAGCTAAGAAGTTTTAAGACATAGTGCTGGATAAATTCAAGTGGCTTTTAGACAAGCTTGTTTTTTTATCATGAGCTAGCAGTGAAAGTACGATGGCAACGATAATGGCCATGAAAAGCACTTGAAGTGTGTTTGACTTTATAAATGGATCAAGTATGTGCACGTAAGGGAAGATGTCATCTACTGGCACAGCACCTCTTAAAAGATGAAGCGTGTGTGCTAAAAAGCCGCTATTTGCGTCCATGTTGCCAGCTTTGAGATGTAGATTTAGCTACACTTGAAGCATCAAGCTGAGTGTAGTCAAGATTCATGCCGTGTCCTGGACGAAGCGTCTCGCCAAAGATGATACCAACAGCAAGTGCAAGTGTGCTAACTATCTCAAAATAGATAAATGCCTTTAATCCAATAGATCCAAGATCTTTTAGGCTCTCAAGTCCAACGATGCCTGAAACGATCGTTAAAAAAGATGATAGAGCCGATTAGAAATTTTAAGTGCTTTTATAAAATAATCAATGCCTGGCTTGCTTGCTATACCAAGCTCAGGTGCGACCATGCCAACGACAACACCACCAACAATACCGATCACAAACCCAAAAAGGCAAGATTGGTAAATAATCTTACAGCAAGATTTCCTTGCTTTTTAGTATTATTCATAAATTTCCCCTTTATAGGCTTTTCTCTGATCTTAGCAGAGATGATCTTATCGCCTTGTCTTATAGCGTCAAGCACCTTTAGGCTCTCGTCATCAACGCACTTACCAAAGACTGTATGCACGCCGTCAAGATGAGGCTGTTTGCTATGACAGATGAAAAACTGCGATCCGCCAGTGTCGCGACCTGCGTGAGCCATGCTAAGGCTGCCACGCTCGTGTTTTACCTTTTTGGTTGCCACATTCACATTTTTATTCTCCAGCCAGGATAGCCTGTGCCTGTGCCATTTGGGCAGCCACCTTGGATGACAAAAATTTGGTATAACTCTGTGAGAAATTTAGACCATTATAAAAGCCTGATTTTTATCAAATGGACAAAGATTGCTACAGCTTGTGGAGCTTCTTCGGCAAAAAGTTCAAGTCTGATCTCGCCTTTGTCTGTCTCTAAAACTGCAAATTTATCTTTTTAGCTCATCCAAATTTATGTCATAAACTTTTAATTCATCAAAACGCATATATTTCCTTTTTTTATTCGATATTTGTATAAACTGCTTGAACGTCATCATCGTCTTCTAGCTTGTCAAGAAGTCTCTCAACCTCAAAGCATTTGCTCTTCGCTTAGATTCACAGTTTGATTTGGTAAGTATTGAAGTGAAGCTTTTTTTAACCACTAAACTGTAGCTTTTTCGATACCTTCATGAAGTGTGCCAGAAATTTGCATAATCACCGTATACAAATAGCGTCTCATCGTCAGCCTCGATATCACTTAGTCCATAATCAATCAGCTCAAGTTCGATCTCTTCGATGTCTGCGCTTGGCTTTTTCAAGCTCAAAAACGCTCTTTCTTGTAAACATAAAGCTAAGGCTACCACTTGGCGTACTTCTCCACCATTTTTTTGCTAAATATCGCTTTAACATTGGCAACCGTTCTAGTTGGATTGTCAGTCGCACACTCAACGATGATCTGTACGCCGTGAGCTGCTTTGCCATCATAAAAAAATAGTCTTAATATCGGCGCTATCTTTGCCATTTGCTCTTTTTATAGCTGCATCGATGTTATCTTTTGGCATATTTTTCAGCTTTTTGCCGCTGCGATAGCTGCGCGAAGTTTAGGGTTCATATCTGGATCACAACCACCATCTTTTTGCAGCTACTGTTATAGCTTTTGCAAGTTTTGGAAATACCTTGCTCATCTTATCCCATCTGGCTTCTTTTTGCAGCTCTTCGGTACTCAAATGCTCGTCCCATAAATATCCTTAAATAAATTTTTACGGATTATAACTAAAAAGAAATTTTATACTTTTTTTAAAAACATTTTTTTAGTTTGCTAGCCAAAGCGCCTAACTTTGTAAATTTAAAAAATATTTGGTAGAGTAAGCTAAAGGCATATAATCATGCCATGATAAAAAAATGCTCAAAAAAACAAGATGCAAAAATCTGCATAAAACTACTAAATGTAGCGATGGAGGACATCGCCTACAAGCTAAGTGGCTACGACGATCCTGCAAAAAGCGATGAAATTTCTAGAAATTTTTAAAAAGTGAGACAAATAGACTAAGCTATAAAAATGTCTTTGTTTATAAACATAACGAGGAAATTATAGCTGCTATGTGTGCTTACTTTGGTGGCGACGTGGAGCAGCTTGATAGAGAAATTTCACAGCATTTAATGGCTCTTGGCAAAGATGACAAGGTAGAAAAAGAGTGTTTTGATGATGAGTTTTATATAGATAGCATCGCTGTTGATGAAAAATTTCTAGAGGGCAGGGACTAGCAAAAGAGCTCATAAGGCATTCGTTTGTCAAGGCAAAAGAGTTAGGGCATAAAAAGGTTTCATTAATAGTAGATACAAATAAGCCAAAAGTTCGTAAAGTTTACGAGAGTTTGGGCTTTAAATTTAATGTCAAGAAAATTGTAATTTACACGAATACGACCACATGATAAAGGAGATAATATGAAAACATTTGAAGCAAACAATATCCACTGCCAAAAATTGTGCAAACACTATAAAAAAACGCACTTGAAGATGACTTTGGCAAGATAGAAGTTGATCTTAGCAAAGAGCCAAGACAAGTTAGTCTTGATATAAAAAGATAGTGATGTTGAGAAAATTTAAGTCTGAAATGGCTGATTTGGGATTTGACATAATAAAAGAGCTCTGATATGTCTTTAAAAGTCAAACTAAATATAGCAGGAATGAGCTGCGTAAACTGCTCAAATGCTATCGAGAAGGTTTCTAAAAAAAGATAGATGGAGTACTTGAAGCAAATGTAAATTTTTGCAAATGCAAGCGGCGAATTTGTCCTAAAAAGACGCTAGCGTGCGTGAAGTTTTAGAGCAAAAAGATAAAAGAAGCTTTGCTATTTTGTGGCGACAAATATTGATGAATTGAAGCCAAAAAGAGACGAGCATATAACTGCGATCAGAAATAAATTATATTTGCATTTCTAGCGAGCATGGTCATCATGGCGCTTTGAGATGTTTGTAAGGGCCCTAGCGTGGTTGTAAATTTAGCCATTTTAGCGCTTGGCTTTTTGGTGCTAGCTTTAGTGGCAAAGACTTCTTTGCTCACGCCATAGAGGCTGTTAAAAAAACAAAAACTACGATATGAACGTGCTTGTAGCTCTTGGAAGCGGCAGTGCATTTTTATACTCGCTTTTTGCTGTGATCTTTTCAGATTTCATCCCAGATGATCTAAAAAATGTCTATGTCTCGGGCGCAGCGATGATAATAGCCTTTGTTTTGCTAGGTAAGTATCTTGAAGAGCGCTCAAAGGCAAAGGCAGGCGACTACCCTAAAAGACGCTACTTAGTACTCGCCAAAGACCGCCTTTTTGGTCATGCCAGATGGACATAGTAAAGAGGTAAATGTAAAATGAGCTAAAAAGTAGGCGACATCGTCATCGTAAAAAAATGGCTACAACATCCCAAGTGATGGCGTGATAGTTCAAGGTGGCGCTGAGATAGATGCTTCTATGCTTACAGGAGAGAGCTTGCCAGTTTATAAAGAGGTGGGAGATGGCGTATTTGCCGGCACTCTAAACACAAATGGCTACATAAGCGTCAAGGTGACAAAGAGCTCTTACGAGAGCTTGCTATCTCAAATTTCTAAAACCTACTAAGCGACGCTAGCTCTAAAAAGATGCCTATCGGACGGCTGGCTGACAAGATAGCAAACATCTTTGTGCCAAGTGTCGTGGCGACCCTCAGTTCTTACATTTTTTTAATATGGATAATTTTTAGTGGAAATTTCGCCTATGCGATCTCCCAGCGCGATCTGCGTTTTAATAATCTCATGTCCATGCGCTCTTGGACTTGCTACGCCAATAGCAATAGTAAGCTCGCTTGCACGCGGTGCAAAAAGCTGGGAATTTCTAGTAAAAAAATCCAGAAGTTTTTAGAGCTAATAAAAGATGCTAAATTTGTAGCTTTTTGATAAAACCGGCACACTTAGTAAAGGGCAAATCAGCGTCAAAAGCTCAAATTTAAGCGAGCAAGATTTAGCTCTTATCGCTTCTGCTGAAAAATTTAAGTGAGCATCTCATCTCAAAAGCTATCGTTAGATATGCAAAGCAAAAAAATGTATAGATTTACAAAAGCTAAAATGGAAAAACTCAAAAATGTTGTCGGGCAAGGCATCATCTATGAGGATGAGAATAATCAGATAATAATCGGAAACGAAAAAGCTGCTTTTTGGAAAAATGAAGTAAGTTTAAATCCGGATGAAAGTAACGCTATAAAAAGAGGCTACAAACGATGGAAGCGGCGTCATACTTTGTGCTATAAATAAAAATTTGTTGGTTTTTAACGCTTAGTGATGAGCTAAAAAGACGAGGCAAGCGATGTTATAAACGAGCTTACAAGTCTAAACTTTACAAAGTGTGATCCTTTCAGGCGATGATGAGAAGGTGGTTGCAAGTATTGCCAAGAAGCTAAATGTGAGTAAATATCACGCAAATATGCTGCCTGAAGATAAATTTAATGAGATAAAAGAGCTTACAAATCATGGTGGCGTTATCTTTGTTGGAGATGGCGTAAACGACTCACCATCACTTAAAGAAGCAAGTGTTGGTATCGCTATGAACTCGGGCTCAGATATAGCAAAAAGGTGCTGGAGATATCGTGCTTATTAAAAAAATGATTTGCGTGGAGTGACTGGACTAGTTAGATTAGCAAATGCTACTATGGCAAAACATAAAAGAAAAATTTATTTTTGGGCGTTTATGTATAACGCGATTTGTATCCCGGTGGCTGCAGGCGTATTTTATCCAGTCTTTTGGGCTACTTTTTAAGCCCAGTTTATGGCTCAATGGCGATGTGTCTTAGCTCTGTTACTGTTGTTTTTAAACGCACTTAGACTTAGATATCTACGACTTAAGGATTAGAAATTTGAAACTTGGAGAACTTTATAGCGTTGTAGCGGCTGCGCTTGCTGCAAATTTTAGTGGTATTTTTGGATGTTTCATCTTTTATGCGTATCAAAAAAAGACAAATGCGTGGATAACGCAGACAAATAACGAAACAAATAAAAAAAGGTAACGAGCTTTTATGCCAATTTATCAAAGATGAAAGTAGTGCTGCTTTATGTGACGATTTTGTCATTTTAAAGTCAAGAAATTTGAGGCAAGCTACTATTTTTCTTCTGCAAAAGATGATCTAGTTCAATTTTATAAGGCTATAAATTTCTCAGCCAAAAAAATTGGCGAGGTTGATAGCATCTCAAATCAGCTAATTTTTAATAGCAAATATTTTTAAAAAAAGCAAAGCATCTAAGGAGTCTATGAAACTTCTTGCAGCTTTTTAGTGTCTCATTTTTTTCTTGCCTTATGCTAAACAGCTTTCAAAAAGATATCCAAAAAGACGCAACTAGCAATTTTTTTATAAATCAATGGGATATTTTTTTAGAGGATTTTTTTGCCTAGTTTTTAGAAACTATTATTGGTAAGGCTTAGTTTTAAGCCTGTGCCATTTCTATCATTTGAGTTTTAATGCTTAAAATGTTATTTTTGAATGGCTGACTGCTCTAAATCTAAGTAATGAAGCATTTGCATAGAATTACGATCCTTTAGGCTTTGGATGCTTGAAATGTGATGCGAAATATCTAGCTTTTTGATCTTGTAATTTTTTTCTAAGTCCTGTTGTAACTGTATAGCGCTTGCTTTTATTAATAATTATAGAGGAAATTTTAGCATCTTCTCTTTGTTCTACATGTACTTCATTGCTTTCTAATAATATCTTTCTTGTCATAGCCAGAAGATACTAGTATGCTTGTTTTTTTGAGCTATTTGAAGAGATAGATGTATAGCTATCATGATAGAAAATGTTTGAGTTCATATTCGCATCTATTTGCATATCATCTTTCCTCTTATAGATTATTTTTTTATTTTAAACTATATTCAATAGAAAATTAAAAATAGTTTTTAAAAAGTTATATTTTTGAATTATATTTCTATATCCTTAAAGATAAATTATATTTATAACTTTTTTGCAACTTTATAGTTAAAATACCCAGTTAAGTGCTATTTTGTTAAAATCACGCAAAACCAATTAAAGGTAAAGCTATGAAAGAAGATAAAAACGCACATAAAAAAAGATGTGGGAGGAAGATTTAGCGAGGCTAGCTCGAAGCTACTTGAGGAATTTAATGCCTCTATAAATTTTGATAAAAATCTTTTTGAAGAAGATATCGCTGGTAGTAAAGCTCACGCAAAGATGCTTGGGGTTTGCGGGAATTTTGAAAAAGATGAGTCAGAGGCGATCATAATGGGGCTTGATGAGGTTTTTATCTGAGATAAGAGCAGGTAAATTTGAGTTTAAGTTAGAAGATGAAGATATACACATGGCAGTTGAGAAGCGCCTTAGCCAGATCATTGGAGCTGAGCTTGAGGCAGACTGCACACAGCTAGAAGTAGAAATGACCAAGTTGCGCTTGATTTTTACCCTACGTATTGAAGAAAAGTACTTAGAAATTTTCTTTATGTATAAAAAGAGCTCATCTCCACGCTTACAAATTTGGCAAAAACCACAAAGATACGTTAATGCCAGGCTACACACATCTTCAGCACGCTCAGCCAGTAAGTCTTAGCTATCACTTGCTAGCATATGCATTTATGTTTAAAAAGAGATTTTTGAGCGTTTTGTTAGCTCGTATGAGCGAAACAACCTAAGTCCGCTTGGTTCAGCAGCCCTTGCTGGCACACCGCATAAGATAGATAGAAGCGTGGTTGCAAGTGAGCTTGGCTTTGCAGGTTGCACGCAAAATGCGATGGATAGCGTGAGCGACCGTGATTTTGCGCTGGAAATTTTATTTAACATTAGCGTTTTTATGACGCACGCTTCTAGGCTTTGCGAGGAGCTCATACTTTGGAGCTCGCAAGAATTTGGCTTTGTAAACATTAGCGATGCTTACAGCACAGGCAGCTCCATCATGCCACAAAAAGAAAAACCCTGACGTTGCCGAACTCATCCGTGGCAAAACTGGACGTGTAAATGGAAATTTAGTGGCGCTTCTGACAACGATGAAAGGCTTGCCACTTGCTTATAACAAAGATATGCAAGAAGATAAAGAGGGCGTATTTGACAGCGTCTCGACCATTTTAAGCTCGGCTACCATCCTAAACGAGATGATAAAAACAGCTAAATTTAACGAAAAAAACATGCTAAAAGCAACAAAAACTGGGCATCTAAGTGCCACTGATCTGGCTGATTATCTAGTGCGTGAAAAAAATATTCCATTTAGAACGGCGCACTTTATCACAGGCAAAGCTGTCGCAAAGGCTGAAAGCTTGGGATTTGATTTGAGTGAATTAAACGAAGAGCAGCTAAAAAGTGTGGATAGTAATTTAGACGCAAATGCTATTAAATCTTTAGATCTTCACGCTTCAAAAGAGGCGCGTTGTTCGCAGGGCGGTACGGCAAACTAAAAAGTGTGGAGGAACAAATAGAAATTTTTAAATGAGTGGCTAAAAAGCTAAATTTGTGGGGTTATAAAATGAAATTAAAAAGTTTAATATTAAAAGTATTTAGGTCATACAAAGATGAAAAAAATACCTTTTTCATAGAAATATGAATGTTATTATTAGGGCAAAATGATGTAGGAAAATCTACTATATTAGAAGCTTTTAGATATTTTTTTGAAAGCGGTACAATAAAAAAATAGATACAACCGATTTCAGCAAAAAAATGCTGGGGATAATAAAAATTACTATAGGTGCAGAATTTATAGTTGATGGTGAAAAGGAAATTTTAATAGATGCTCCAATAAAACAAAGTTATCAGATGAATATCTTTTAATTAACAATAATCTTTTAGAGATATTAAAAGAATTTGAAATAAAAAAATGAAAAACTACAAAAAGGAAAAAGTATTTATAAAAAGCAAAAATATCCGAAAGAATATTCCAGCGAGCCGTTAATTAACATAAAGAAATTTTCTGATTTAAAAAAAGAGATTGAATAGTAAATTTAGCAAAAGAAGAGATTAACGATATAGACAAGCGAACTAATGCTGAAATAAGAAAGGCATTGTACGAGAAGACAAGCGATGAATTCGAAGAAATAAAAATTGATATAACGAAAGAGGATGCCAAAGCCATATGGGAGCAGTTAAAAAAATGGTTGCCTTTTATATTTTTTTATTTCAGAGCGATAGAGCAAATAAAGATAGCGATGCCGATATACAAAAACCCCTTAAAAAGCGCAACAAAAATAGCCGTAGCGAGATTTGAAGAGCAATTTAATACAATAAAAAAAGTCAATTAGAAGAGGAGCTGACAAGAATAGGCAACGAAACAATAGATAAAATGAGGGAAATGGGGCTAGAAAATACAAATTCTTTTAAAACCACAAATCAGTAATAAAAAGTTTAGATACCCTATTTTCATTTAGTTTGGAAAGTGACAATGGGATTGCCTTGAATAAAAGAGGAAGCGGTTTTAGAAGAATGGTGTTATTAAATTATTTCTGCGTCGAGGCTGAAAGAAAGCTAGATAGTGATGAAAAACAAGGATAAGGATATAATTTATGCGATAGAGGAACCAGAAACCGCGCAGCATCCAAATCATCAAAAAAATGCTTATAGAAGCATTGAAAGAACTATCTTATAAAGATAACTACCAACTTATACTTACAACACATACTCCAGAAATAGCAAAAATGGTTGATGAAGAAAAATTTGATATTAGTTAGTAAAGCGAATGATGTTGCCATTATAGATAATTCCGACAATAAGCTTAAGATAATATCCAACACCTTAGGTATCCATCCGTTTTTTTCAATCATAAAATCGTTGTTTGTGTAGAGGGTAAAAATGATATAAATTTTCTCTTAAATGTCAATCAAAAATATAGAAGATTTTAAAAACATTATAAATTTAAAAAGAAGAGCAAATTGGCATAATACCATTGCACGGAGGAAAATTTAAAAACTGGGTAGATAAGAATTATCTTAGAAAATTCAAACATAATTGAGTTTCATATATACGATAGTGATTTAAATTCTGGTAAAAAAATACAAATAAATATCAAGAAGAAATAGATAAAATAAATCTCAAGAAATGATGGGTCGCGCGCCGTAAAAACTAAAAAAAGAGAGATGGAAAAATTACATACATAAAAGTTTAATTGAAGAGGAATTTGGGATAGACTTATCCGGTATAGTCGATTACAATCTTGAGGACATTCCGTCTTTTTATAATAAGCAGGATGCATGTAGCAAAAACAGAAGAGGCAATCAAGGACATTTTTAAACGGCAAGCTTTTCGAAACAACTTACAAAAGAAATGCTTGAAGAGCTTGATGCTTTTTGACGAAATAAAAAGGGTGGTTCGAAAAAAATAAAAAGAGTTGACTAATATATAAAATATTTTTGGAGATTTATAGTTTTATGAAATAAATTTGAATATAATTACGCAAAATCTACAATTTTAAAGGATGAAAAAAATGTTTTTTTGATGGCAAAAAAATAAAGAGCTTTCTAGTAAAAAAATGAAGCTTTACAAAGAGAAAATGAAGCTTTAAAGGCTGAAATTTTAGCACTTAAAAAAATGAGCTAAAAAAACGTTAAAACTTGCGAGCCAAAAGAGCAAGCTAAGGATAAGCAAGAAGCTGTAAATTTATTGCTTTCAAGTTATCAAGATGGTATACATTTCTTACAATTAACAATGGAAGAAAAACCCTAAAAAAATGCTTGAAAGTATAAACGGACTAAATGAAAAGACTTTCAAAGAGACGGGCGAACTCAAGTCGCAAACGGCTGAAATTTTAAACTCGATCGAGCAAGTAAGCCAGATGAGTAATGACCTTTCAAATGACGCATCTTCACTTGACGGAAGCGTAATCTGATTGTTGAGATTATAAATCTCATTAAAGACATCTCAGATCAGACAATTTGCTAGCTCTAAATGCTGCTATCGAGGCGACTCGTGCTGGTGAGCATGGACGAGGTTTTGCTGTCGTGGCAGATGAGGTTAGAAAGCTAGCCGAGCGCACTCAAAAAGCAACACTTGAAGTAGAAGTAAATATAAATGGTCTTAAGCAAAGTGCGAATACAATGATCGAAATGAGTGAGAATTTTTCAGTAATTTCTGCAAATGCTATGAAAATTTTAGGTGGATTTGAAGGAAATATCTCAAGTGTAAATGCAAATACGCAAAATATCCTAAATCAGGCTCTAAATGTTACAAATGAAGTCTATGTAAGCAATGGAAAAAAATAGATCATGTAAATATGAAGCTAAATGGATATAGAGGCGTACTTTTAAATGAGTTTAATAAGATTCAAGATGTTCACGAGTGTAGATTTGGCAAATGGTATGAAAAAGATGTGAAAAATACTCTTGTAAAAGATGCCATAAATTCCTCAAGTATCGCAGCTCATCATGAAAAATGTTCATCATGGTCTAGAAAAAGCGATGGTTATTTTTTTGCTGATAAAGACAAAGGAAATCTACCTGGCGTTGAAATATTAAAAAGATGTTGAAAACTCAAGTAAAGTAGGTTTTGAAGAGTTGCTTGAAGCTATTAAGTCTGTAAGAAAAATAAAAATCTTAGACTCATGCTTTGAGTCTAAGATTTATAGTTATTAAAATGTGCTTTGTGGATCAGCTACGCCTTCGCTCCAGCCAAGCTTCGCTCCGCCAAGTAGGTGAAAATGTAGATGCATAACTTCTGACCGCCGTTTTCGCCGCAGTTTGTGATGAGGCGGTATCCGCTCTTATCAACGCCCATTAAGGTCGCCACTTCTTGGATAATTTGAGTCATCTCTCCCATTAAAACCGGATCCATCTCTTGGAAAATTTTTATAGTGTTTTTTTGGGATGATTAGGATGTGGATCGGTGCTTTTTGGGTTTATGTCGTTAAAAGCTAGAAATTTCTCGCTTTCAAGCACTTTGTTGCAAGGGATTTCACCAGCTACGATCTTTTCAAATATGGTCATTTTTAGCTCCTTTGAAAATTTTGCAAAATTATATCAAAGTGTGCTTAAATTTAGTGCTCTTTTATCTTGATTTTAACTCTTTTTCTATAAAATCGACTCAGAAATTTATAAAGGCAAAAAAATTGCAAGATTTCGTTAATAAAATCAAAAATGAAAATTTCAACGCTTGACGATCTTGAGAAGGTCAGGGTAGAAATTTTTGGCAAAAGGGCATCTTGGCGCAAGGCTTTTGCAAAAGCTAAAAGAGCTTGGTGAAGATGAGAAAAGGAATTTGCAGCAAATTTAAACAAGCAAAGAGATGAGCTTGGCGCGCTTATAGAAGCCAAAAAGGCTGAGCTTAGCGAGCAAGAGATAGATAACAAGATGAAAAAAAGAAGCCGCTGATATCACGCTCTTTAACGAGCCTGTTGCTAGTGGGGCGCTGCACCCTGTAATGGCCACTGATGGATAAGATAATTGAATATTTTTTTAGCTCTAAACTTTCTCACTTGAGACTGAGCCGCTTATAGAAGATGATTTTCACAACTTTGAAGCGCTAAATTCTACTCAAAAATACCACCCAGCAAGGGACATGCAAGATACATTTTACCCTAGATGATTTTTAGACTTTTTAAGGACACATACAAGCCCAGTTCAGGTGCGAACTATGCTAAATCAAAAAGCCACCTATTCGCATGATAGCGCCAGGCACCGTCTTTAGACGTGATATGGATTTAACGCATACACCGATGTTTCACCAGGTCGAGGCCCTTGTGGTGGAGGATGCTGAGAAAGTTAGCTTTGCAAATTTAAAATCAATGCTAGAAGGCTTTTTAAAGCATATGTTTGGCGATGTTGAAGTACGTTTTCGCCCTAGCTTCTTTCCATTTACGGAGCCCTAGCGCAGAGGTTGATATTAGTTGTATATTCTGCCATGGCAAGGGCTGCAGAGTGTGTAAGCAGACTACTTGGCTTTGAGGTACTTGGATGTGGTGTCGTTGATCCAAATGTATTTAAGGCGGTTGGCTATAAAAATGTAAGTGGATACGCCTTTGGCCTTGGCGTTGAGAGATTTGCGATGTTGCTTCATAGAGTGCCTGATCTAAGGTCGCTTTTTGAGGGAGATTTAAGATTGTTGGAGCAGTTTAAATGATAATTTCAAAGCATTGGTTAAACGAGTGGATCGACCTTAGCGACGTTAGCGGCGAGACACTTTCAAAGACATTAAATTCTATCGGGCTAGAGGTTGATAGCTATAAAGAGATAATTTACCAAAGAGTATTGTGGTTGGCTACATAAAAAGTAGAGAGAAGCACCCAGATGCCGATAAACCAAGCATTTGTCAAGTGGATGTTGGTGGAGAGACGCTTCAGATCGTGTGGAGCTAAAAAAATGTTGAAGCTGGTCAGTTTGTGCCAGTCGCACTTATTGGCACGACTATGCCAAATGGTCTTGAGATTAAAAAGCAAAGCTAAGAGGTATCGAGTCAAGTGGTATGATCTGCTCTTCAAGCGAGCTTGGACTTCCAAAAATAAATGATGGAATTTTGCCACTTGATGAGAGTATCGGCAAGCTAAAACTTGGTACAAGTCTTAGTGAATTTGAGATATTTAAAGATACGATAATCGAAGTTGATGTAACAGCAAACAGAGGCGATTGCCGAAATTTACATGGCATCGCAAGAGAAATTGTAGCAGCGCTTGATTTAAATATGAAAGATAGTCACGAAGACGATGAGAGCGAGAAATTTACTAGGTATTGGTAGAATAGCTTCTGTGCGAGCAGAGGATAAAGTAAATGGGTCATTTTTTTATAAGGCTTTTTGAACTAAAAGAGGGACTATATGAAAAATCTAATAACTCGCATGCGTCTAGCATTAATAGAGTGCCAAAAGACAAATTTAGTTGAGAGACTGCTTTGAATACGCGACATTTTGCACGGGTGTTTTTATTTAGGGCTTATGATCACGCTAAACTTGTAAGTGAAGGCGAAAAAGGCTGTTTTTGATATAAAAAAATGGTGAAAATGGCGAATGCGTCGTTTATTGCGGGGATAAAAACTTAGGCATTGCTGGGAATTTACCAAAGTGACGTAGCAAGGATAGATGAGAAGTCAAAAAGTGATCCTAGTAGAAGCTAGCTACGTAAAAGCCAGATGTAGTTTCAAAAGCTATTTTTTTGAAAATAGAAATTTACCAAAGGGTGATCAATTTATCGCTCAAGTCGTGGCAGCGAGCCAAACTTAGCTTATGGCGCGGATTATTTATTCAAAAGACTTGCTAATTTTAAGGATATCCTAAATCTCTTTGCCGGCTCACAGCAGTCGCTTTTAAATACCGAACCTATCACGCTTAGTATCTCTTTTTGAGATTAAAAATATGATCGGTCAAGATATTGCTAGAAATGATGTTGTTAAAAATTTAAAGAAACTTGGCTTTGAGATCGCGGTAAACGTTGAGCAAGAAAGCTTTTAACGTAAAAGTGCCGTTATTTCGCCATGATATAGTAAATTCTCACGATGTTTGCGAGGAGATCGTAAGGATAGTAGGCATAGACAATATCGCCTCAAAACCACTAAATTTTCTCTGAGAAAAATAGGCTAAATAAGACATATTTTTGACTATAAAAACGCCCCTAACTGAAGGCGTAGAGCAGCCGATAATGGCTTTTTTTGAAAGCGTACACTATGTTTTTTTGATAGTGAGGACGAGCTTAGTGAGCCAATTTTAAACCTTGCAAAAGTCAAGATACTAAATCCTATAAACAACGAATTAAACACGCTTAGACCGACGCTTGTTAATCACCTTCTAAGCTCAAGGAGAAAAAAATATCAAAAACTCGAAACGCTCAGTTAGACTTTTTGAGCTTGGAGAAATTTTTGATGAAAATGCAAATCAGGGCTTAATTTAGGCTTTGTTGTGTCTGGCCTTTTAAAAGAGCCTACACTAATAAACGGCGCAAAGGGCGAGGAGGCAAATTTCTATGCATTTGCATCGATGGTGCAAAATGTCATAGGTAAATTTGAGCTAAAACCTTGCCAGGGCATCTCATATCTTAGCCCATACGAGCAAGCACACATCTATCAAAATGGCGAAAATATCGGCTATATCGGTAGAGTCGATGCGAGAGTCGAAGCAAAGAGAGATCTGCCAAGAACTTATATTTGCGAGATAGATTTTACAAAGCTCAAATTTGAACCTATTTTGGCTATTCCTTATTCTAAGTTTCAAAGCACCACAAGGGATCTTAGCATTATTGTGCCTGAAAATTTTGAGGCTGGACGAATTTATGAGTGCATAAGAGGATTAAATTTAAAAGAGCTAAAAAAAGATTTTACCAGTTGATATTTATAAAGATGCGAAGCTAAATGGCTCGATCAGTCTTAGTTTGAAAATTTACATTTCAGGATATGGAAAAACGCTTGAAGATGATGATATAAACGCACTTATGGATAAAATTTTAAATGAGCTAAAAAGATAAACTAAATATCGGAATAAGATGAAAAATTTATCCATTAGACAAAAAGTTTAAATCTAACCATAGATGATATTGCTTTCGGATAAGTCTATCTCGCATAGATGTGCAATATTTTTCGCTTTTTAAGCGACAAGCCTTCTTATATTAGAAACTACCTAAGAGCGGGTGATACGCTAAATACTTTAAAGATAGTCCAGCTCTTAGGTGCAAAGATCGAGGACAACGGCTCTGAGATAATGATCACTCCGCCTAAAAAAAGATAAAAAGAGCCAAAATGAAATTTTAGAGTGTGGCAACTCAGGCACAGCGATGAGGCTTTTTTTATGGGACTATTAGCCGCACAGGATGGCTTTTTTTCGTGCTAAGTGGCGATAGGTATTTAAACTCACGTCCAATGGCTAGAATAGCAAAACCTCTAAACGATATGGGTGCAAAGATAGATGGTGCAAACAACGCAAGCAACGCTCCACTTTGCATAAGAGGGACGAATGTGAAAGATTTAGTTTTGATAGCAAGATTGCCTCAGCTCAGATAAAAAGTGCGCTTTTGCTGGCAGCTCTTTACTCAAAATGGCTGTAAATTTGAGCGAACCAGAGCTAAGCAGGGATCACACCGAGCGTATGCTTGCTGGCATGGGAGCTGATATAAAGCGTGACGGCCTAGAGATCAAGCTAGAGCCGATGAAAGCCCCCACTTGCGCCACTTGATATAGACGTGCCAAAATGACCCAAGCTCGGCATTTTTTTCTTTGCGGTCGCAGCACTTATCATTCCGGACTCGCACATTATTTTTAAAAAAATATCTTACTAAATAAAAACTCGCATCGAAGCTTATAAAATTTCTAGAAAAAAATGGGAGCTGAGATAAAATTTCACAAAAACCTCAAGTAAATATGAAGATATCGGTGATATCGAGGTCAAATACTCACCAAACTTAAAAAGGTGTAGAGGTTAGTGAAAATATCTCATGGCTCATCGATGAAGCTCCAGCTTTAGCTCATCGCATTTGCCTGCGCTAAAGGCCAAAGCAAGCTAGCAAATGCAAAAAGAGCTTCGCGTAAAAAGAGAGTGATAGGATAGCTGTCACGATAAATGCGTTAAAAGCAGTGCGGCGTTGATGCTAGCGAGCTTGAAGATGGCTTTATCATAAATGGTTCAGAGGCTAATCTGCTACGATAGATAGTCACGGGGATCACAGGATCGCGATGAGTTTTTGCTGTGCTTTGGGCTAAAAGTGTGGCATGCAGATAGAGAAGAGTGAATTTATCACCACTTCATTTCCAAACTTTGCTGAAAATTTTAAAGAAAAATGGGAGCTAAGATTGAAGATTGAGCTTGCTAGTAGTTATGGATTTTGCTTTGGTGTAAAAAGGGCGATAAAGATTGCTGAAAATGCAGGAGATGCTGCGACCATTCAGCCACTCATCCATAATAACGAAGAGATAAACAGGTTTGAGAAAAACTACAATGTAAAAAAACACTTGAGGGCATAGACGAGCTAAAAAGATGAGAAAAAAAGGCGATCATCCGCACTCATGGCATCACCAAAAAACGACCTTGCAGAGCTAAAAAAAGAGCGATATAAAAGTGATAGATGCAACCCTGCCCATTTGTGACAAAAGCCACAGCAAATTGTGAGAAAAAAATGAGTGAAGAGGGCTACGATGTGGTGATCTATGGTGACATGCACCACCCTGAGGTAAAGGGCGTGAAGTCATATGCCAAGGGTAACGTCTATGTCGTGCTTGAAGAGAGCGAGCTGGAGGGCATTAATGAAGCAAAAGGTCGCACTTGTTAGCCAAAACGACTAGAAAAGTCGAGAAAGTTTATGCAGATCGCAAAACTACCTTATGCTTCACGTAAAAGAGGTGCGTGTTTTTAATACGATTTGCAACGCAACATTTGAAAACCAAGAGGCTGCTAGAAATTTGGCAAAAAGAGCTGATGTGATGATAATCATCGGCGGAAAAACAGCTCAAACACAAAAACAACTCTATCTAATATCTAGAAAATTTCTGCGAAGATAGCTATCTCATAGAAAGCGAAGAAGAGCTTGAAAAATCATGGTTCGATGGCAAAAAATTTGTGTGGCATAAGTGCGGGTGCTAGCACGCCTGACTGGATCATACAAAAAGTCGTTGACAGAATCAAAAAAAGTATAAAAATTTATCCCTAGCTAAAGCCACAATTAACTATAATAAGCCAATTTGCCTCTACTGGCATAATAAAATTTAAAGGATCAAGATGGCTGTGAACAAAAAGTGTTCAATTAGGAAAAGCAAAAAGACGAAGATATTGAAGATATCGATTTTGCTGCGATGTTAGAGGAGTCTTTTAAAAAGACTGAAGAAGATAGTGATGCAAAAGATCGTCAGTATCAATGGCGATGAGGTTTTAATCGACGTTGGCAAGAAGTCAGAAGGCATTTTAAATGTTTCTGAGATCACTGACGCAAACGGTAACCTGACGCATAAAGTTGGCGATACGATCAAAGTTGTAATAACTGGATCAAGAAATGGAAGACCTATAGTGTCGCACAAAAAGCACTTAGAAAAAGAGAAGGTTAAAGCTTTCATCGAAGCTACGATCCTGGAAAAATTCTGGCGAAATCGACGTAAAAGTAGTTGGAAAAAAATAAAGGTGGCTTTATAAACTCAAGATGCAAATGGGGTAGAATTTTTTTCTTACCAAAAACTCACAGCGGCTTTTAAAAACGCTGAAGGCGTAATTGGTAAAACATATAAAGTAAGAGTTATAAAAATTGATAAAGAAGAAAAATAGCATAGTTGTCTCTAGAAAGAAAGTACTTTAGATGACGACCGTAAAAAGCGTAAAGAAGCTCTATCAAGCATAGTAGAAAAATGATAGCGTTATAGAGGGTACAGTTAAAAATTACAACTTATGGTATGTTCGTTGATGTTGGCGGAGTCGATGGACTTGTACATTATAGTGAGATAAGTTATAAAGGCCCCCAGTGAACCCTAGCTCACTATATAAAGAAGGCGATAAAGTTTTAGTTAAAGTTATCAGTTATGACAACGAAAAACGCCACCTATCTTTATCTATCAAGGCAGCTACTCCAGATCCTTGGGAAGAGATCATAAATGATGGACTAGAGGTTGGTGACACTATCAAAGTTACAGTTAGCAATATCGAGCCTTATGGCGCATTTGTTGATCTTGGAAAATGATATTGAAGGATTTTTACATATATCTGAAAATTTCATGGGATAAAAATATCAAAAATCCAAAAGATCACATCAATGAAGGCCAAGAAATCGATGTTGAAGTTATTGAAATTGATGCTAAAGGACACCGCCTAAGAGTAAGTCTTAGAAATTTACTTCCAAAGCCATTTGATGAGTTTAAGGCAAAACACAAAGAGGGTGACGTAGTAAAAGGCGTTGTGACAACTATCACAAATTTTGGTGCATTTGTTAGAGTGGGTTGCGTTGAAGGCTTTACTACATAATGAAGACGCGTCTTGGGATAGAAACGATAAATGCAAAGATATGTTTAAAGCTGGTGACGAGCTTGAAGTAAAAATAATCAAAATCGATAGTGTTGAACAAAAAGTTTCACTTAGCCTAAAAGACCTAAAACAAAGTCCAGTTCAAGCATTCGCTGATAAATTTAATGTAGGTGATATCGTAAAAGGAACAATTCGCGACATTAAAGACTTTGGCGTATTTGTAGAGCTTTGGTGATAACGTTGATGCGCTGATCCGCAAAAGAAGATTTAGGTAGTGTAGACGTTAGTACACTTAAGATTGGCGATGATATCGAAGCAGCTATCGCATTTATCGATGAGAAGAAAAAAATAGAATTCGCCTAAGTATACGCCGTTTAGCAAAAACAAAAAAAGAGCGTGAAGTGTTAAAATGAGATCAATGATAATGATGATAAAGTAACACTCGGCGATATTATAAAAAGAACAATTACTTTAGTTTAAATGGGCAGACGCGTACTTTTATTAGTAGTTGTCCTGCTATTTGTTATATTGGGTTTTGGTTGAATTTTCTCTTGTTAAATTTGGTAAGTGTAAATCTCAGTCAAATACCTGAAGAAAAATATTACAAATGAGCAAAAATTTAACTAAAAACACGACCAGTAATACCAACTGGATGAGTGAGCTAGCAACTATTAGAAAAAGAGATTATGTGCTGCCCGTAAAATGAAAATTTTTATAGAATACAACCGACCCAAAAATAGAAAAACCAAAGATTACTGCATATGAGCTTTTTGATAGATAAAAATGATATCTATTCAATGTTTTGTTTGATGCAGACTTTAAGAAAAAAGCGAGGTCGATTTTACTGTTGTAAAAGATGGTGCAAAAAGCCAGATATTTTTAAATACTCAAGACTCTAAACTTCTACAAAATATCATTTTTGGAACTAAGAGTTTATGATATCCACTCAAGTGTGAGAGAGGTAAAATTATGAAAACTATCATTGTTTGCGATGCAATACACCCAGTAGGTTTTGAGCTTTTGAAAAAGAGCAAGATATAAACGTAATAGATGCAGTTAATACTCCCAAAGATGAACTTTTTAGAAAATTTTAGGCGAGGCTGATGTTGCTATAACAAGAAGCTCAACTGAAGTAAACGATGCCTTTTTAAACGCTGGTAAAAAAACTAAAAAGCTATTGTTAGAGCTGGTGTTGGTGTAGATAATGTCGATATAGAAGGATGCTCAAGGCGTGGCATAATAGCTATGAACGTTCCAACTGCAAACACTATTGCTGCAGTTGAGCTAACAATGGCGCATATGCTAGCTTCAGCTAGATCCCTTGAATACGCTCATAATGATCTAAAGCTAGATAGAATCTGGAAGCGTGAAAAATGGTATGGGGTTGAGCTTTTTTAAGAAAAAGCTTGGTGTGATCGGCTTTTGGAAATATTGGCTCAAGGGTAGCTGTTCGTGCAAAAGCTTTTTGGTATGGAGATCATCGCTTATGATCCATATATTGACCCATCTAAAAGTTATCGACATGGGCGGTACTTATACTAAAGAAATTTTGATGATATTTTTAGCATGTGATTTTTATCACAATACATACGCCAAAAAAACTAAAAGAGACGACCAATATGATAGGCGCTAAAGAGATCGCAAAAAAATGAAAGATGGCGTAAGACTTATAAACTGCGCTGAGGTGGTCTTTATAACGAAGAAGCGCTTTATGAAGGACTAAAAAGTGGCAAGATAGCATTTGCTGGTATTGATGTTTTTACAAGAGAGCCAGCAACTGATCATCCGCTTCTTGATCTCAAATAATGTAAGTGTCACCCCACACCTTGGAGCAAATACACTTGAATCACAGCGAAATATCGCAGTTGAGGCAGTCGAGCAAGCTATTTTAGCAGCTCGCGGTATAAGCTATCCAAATGCGTTAAATTTACCTATAAAAACAGAAGATCTACCGCCATTTGTTGAGCCTTATATCGATCTTACAAGCAAGATGGCATTTCTTGCTGCACAGATAAATAAAAGCGTTATCAAGGCCATTCGTATCGAGACTCACGGTCAAATCAGCGAATATGCAAATTCAATGCTAACTTTTGCAATCGTAGGTGCTTTAAAAGAGAGTCTTGGTGATGCGATAAATTATGTAAATGCTAAATTTTTATGCGATGAAAAAGGTATAGTGACCGAAACTAGCCTTGGTGGAGATAGCATTTTTTTAAAAAAATAAAAATTACCGTTCGCTTAACTACTGAAAATGGCATTGTAACCGTAGGTGGAACGGTGTTTGGTGAAAATCAGCAACGCATCGTAACGATAAATGGATTTAAGACCGACTTTAAGCCAAAAGGTAAGATGATCATCTTTAAAAACCACGACGTGCCAGGCGTTATCGCTCAGATTAGTAAAATTTTGGCTGATGAAAAAATTAATATCGCAGACTTCCGCCTTGGTAGAGATGATCACAATATGGCACTTGCTGTCATCTTGGTTGATGAACATATAAAAGCAGAAACGTTAGAGAGACTAAACGCACTTGAAGCTTGCGTTTGGGCTCAATACGCAGTTATATAGTACTTGAAAGGATAAAAATGGCTTCATATTCAATGGGTGATCTCAAAAAAAGGGCTAAAAGATCGAGATCGATGGCGTTCCTTATAAAATCGTAGAATATCAACATGTTAAACCGGGCAAAGGTGCAGCTTTTGTTCGTGCGAAAATCAAATCTTTTATCGACGGAAAAGTGCTTGAAAAAGACTTTTTCACGCAGGCGATAAATGCGAGCAACCACATCTTGAAGAAAAAGAGATGCAGTATCTTTATGATGATGGTGAATATTGTCAATTTATGGATACGGTTACTTATGAACAAGTTGCTATTAGCGATGAGGATGTGGGTGATGTTAAAAAAATGGATGATCGATGGCATGATGGTTGAAATTTTATTTCACAATGGTAACGCGATCGGCGTTGAAGTGCCACAAGTAGTTGAGCTAAAGATAGTTGAGACTCCACCACTCAAGGGCGATACGCAAGGCGGTAAAAAAAGCCAGCTACTCTTGAGAGTGGTGCGGTAGTTCAGATACCATTTCACGTACTTGAGGGTGAGGTTATCCGTGTTGATACAGTTCGTGGCGAGTATATCGAGCGTGCAACAAATAAAAGCAGTTTAATCTTTCTTACTAAACTTTACGTTTAGTAAGCCTAATGCTTAGCTAAAGTCACTATTTAAAAAAAGTATTGGCTTTAGCAAAAACTTCATTTCATATATTGTGTAAATTCTTAAGTAGCACTAGTATAGAATGCACAATTTTTATGCTCGATAAAAAAATCAAATATAGTCAAACATCGGCTCGTAAAATCTTTTAAGAATCAAAAAAATATAAAATAATGAAATTTATGAGCAAGATAAGCAAATGTTTTTAACTATAGTATTTTTATATTAGGATAGTAGAACCGTAAGTCAAAAATAGGGAAAAAAACGAGACGGTTTCCCGTCTCGGTAGCTAGCATTAGCCGACTTTTCTTTTGAGATATTTGTTTATAAGAGTTGTGATCTCTTCACCGTGAGGAAATCTCGCTTCATCATTTCCGATGCGATCTTTCTTAGAAAAATATAACATCTCCATCAACCTCGACGATGAAATTTTCCACCATCACCTACAACCTTTTCGACTCTTGCATCACTAAAGTTCGCTTTTTATTTCATCTTCTACACGAGAAGCTACCGGACGATAGTTTCAAGAGTTGCAGTAAATAATTTTTACTTGCATGCTCTGTCCTTTCTTGTGAAATAAGCCAATATTATATAAATTTCTACTTAACAAATAAAACATATTATTGTAAAGGATAATTACGAAAAAAAGTTGCTGTGATTTTAGCTGATGGATTTGAGGAGATAGAAGCACTAACTTCTGTTGATGTTTTACGTAGAGCTGGAGCGATAGCTTCTATTGTTGGGTTAAATGACGTAAATATCAAAGGATGTCACAATATATGCGTAAAAGCCGATGTGACACTTCGCGAGATGAAAGAGCTAGACTACGATGCGATCGTCCTTCCTGGTGGACTTCCAGGAGCTAGCAATCTAGCAAACGATACAAGACTCAAAGCAATTTTTTGCAAAATTTGATAAAAGCAATAAGCTTATTTGTGCCATCTGTGCTGCTCCTATGGTGCTTTGAGAGTGCTGGTGTGCTAAAAGATCATTTTGTTTGTTATCCAGGATTTGAAGAAAATGTAAGAAGTGATAAAAGGGGCTATGATAACGGCAAGAGTGTATTTAAAGATCAAAAATATTATTACAGCAAAAATATCCTGCTTTTTTTCAATGGAATTTGCACTTTTTATAGTTAGTACTTACTTGGCGATGAAGCGTATCTTGAAGTAAAGAATGATTTACTTTATAAATAGCTTATAAAGATAAAAATAATTTTTTTATTTAATTATTCTTTTTAAACTTAAGATTAGATTTTGTTTAGTGATAGTTATAGAAGCTCTATATATACGAGTTTGTAGCTTTTTAAGAATATTTTTCAAAAAAATATAATAAATTTTGATTTTTTTACATCTTTTTGACGAAAAATTAGCTATTATCACACTAACCGAATAAATCGGTAATTTTTTTAAGGAACACTCCTGTGAATATTTATGTAGGAAATGGTCGTATAGAACGACAGAGGCAGAATTAAAGGAAGCCTTTGCGCAATTTGGTGAAGTAAGGCGAGCAAAAAAATAGTAAAAGATAGAGAAACTGACCGTTCAAAAAGGCTTTTGGCTTTGTTGAAATGGACGATGCAAATGAGGGACAAAAAAAGCTATAGACGCACTAAATGAAAAAAAGAACTAGGCGGACGTACTTTAAGGGTAAATGAGGCCAGACCAAGGGATTAATGACTATTTGCCACCAAATGGTGGCATAGCATCCCGCATAGCTCCTACTCCTAGTGGTTTTTGCATGCTGGCAATGCTTATAACTTCATCCTAACTTATCTTTTTGACACGTTCGGTAAGTGGCGTTTTGCACTTACGCATCGATGACTATGACCTTGGTAGATACCGGCAAGAATTTGTTCAAAAATATCTTTGATGTTTTAGAATTTTTGGGGCTTGAATACGATAAATCATTCAATCAGTGTAAGTGACTTTTGAACGTAATTTTAGCTTCAAAGTAAGAGCTAAAAGATACGAAGACGTACTTGAAAAAAACTGGATGAAATTTATATCTGCGAATGTTCTAGAACTACAAAGTGTGCCTATAAAAACGGCATTTACACTAAAAATATGCAAAGATAAAAAAATCTTAAATTTACAAAAGATAAAACCGCCATTAGGTTAAGCATTGATGAATACGATGAGCTAGGTAAGGTTGTCGCAGTGCAGATGGGTGATTTTTTTGATTTATAAAAAGGATTTTATTCCGGCTTATAACCTTGCAAGCGTGATAGATGACGAGGATATGGGCGTAATTTGGTTATTAGAGGAGAAGATCTGCTGCCTTGCACACTAGCTCAAAGATACCTTGCAAAAAGGCTAAAAATTTGGTTTTGGAAAGTGAGCCTTTTTAGATGAAATTTTTCACTTTTGCTAAGCGTGTAGAGGCTGTACGGATTTTTGTTTTTTTGGACAGGGGTTCGATCCCCTCGCTTCCACCTATCTTACTTTAAATTTTTTTCTTAGATTTACTTACTTTTTTTAAAAATAATATAAACTAAAAATAACACAACTCATATAAACAAAGGAGAGGGATATGTTTTGGGGATTTGATTATGCTGACGATTTTAACGAAGGCTTTGCTCGGGTTCGAAAAGATTACAAATGGGGTTATATAAATACTAAAGGTGAGCAGATCGTAGAGTGTAAATTTTATTATGCTGACGATTTTTAACGAAGGTCTTGCTATGGTTAAAAAAGATGGCAAGTATGGATATATAAACACCAAAGGTGAGCAGATCATAGAGTGTAAATTTGATGATGCTCGGGGTTTTAACGAAGGCTTTTGCTCGGGTTCAAAAAGACGACAAATGGGGTTATATAAACACCAAAGGTGAGCAAGCCATAGAGTGTAAATTTGATGGTGTTGGTGATTTTAACGAAGGTTTTTGCTATAGTTGCAAAAAGACGGCAAGTGCGGATATATAAACACCAAAGGCGAACAGATCATAGAGTGTAAATTTGATGAAGCATGCGACTTTAAAGAGGGCTTTGCTATGGTTAAAAAGATCGCAAATGGAGTTATATAAACACCAAAGGTGAGCAAGCCATAGAGTGTAAATTTGATGGTGTTGACGATTTTAACGAAGGTTTTTGCTATAGTTGCAAAAAGACGGCAAGTATGGATATATAAACACCAAAGGTGAGCAGATCATAGAGTGTAAATTTGATGATGCTCGGGGTTTTAACGAAGGCTTTGCTCGGGTTCAAAAAGACGACAAATGGGGTTATATAAATACTAAAGGTGAGCAGATCGTAGAGTGTAAATTTTATTATGCTGACGATTTTTAACGAAGGCTTTGCTCGGGTTCAAAAAGACGACAAATGGGGCTATATAAATACCAAAGGATGTTTTGTCATTTTTTGACGAAAGCAAAAATGAGATAGAAGTGTTTGATAAGGCTATAGACATGTCAAATAACATTTTTCTACTTATCGCGGCTAGATGATAAATTTGGACTTTTGGATGAAAAACTTTAATGTCGTTGTCAAAAAAATAGCATTTATGGTGAATTTGAGGTGCTTCAAAGGATAAATGAAACTACTTTTTGATAAAAAAATAGCAGAGAGAGAACTCTTTGTGGATAGCGAAGGGAATTTTCAGATAAACTAGCTATAAAAGCTTTTACCAGCCAGTTAAATTGAACTTGGCTGGTTTTTTTATCTAAGTTTTGTCTCAAAAAAATGTGCCAAAAAGCGAGTTTATGCCTTGCTTTGTACATTTCTCCATTATCTTTTTCGAGCTGCGGTTTTTTCTTGCCAGACGGGCTCATCTACGAGGCTCATTTTAGCTAGCTCGTTTTGAGCGTCTATGTAGCTACCAAGGCTGTCAATTAGCCCCATCTTTAGGGCATTGTGAGCTAAAAACACTCTTGCGTTTGCCCACTCGTCTTTTTTTATTGATGTCTAAATTTCTAGCCTCTGCCACGTCGCTTACAAATAGCATGTAAGCGTCATTTACGAGCTCTTGCAAGCTCTCACGCTCCTGCTTGCTCCAGCTTCTCATAAATGTGCCAGCCTCTTTAAACTCGCCAGCCTTCACCACCCTGCTCGCTCACGCCTACATTTTTCGGCCCAATCTCGATGTTTGCCCCTTGCATGATGACGCCGATCGAGCCCTATGAAAGCACCTGGGTTTGCAATGATAGTACCAGCATTTACGCCAGCGTAGTAGCTGCCGCTTGCCATGTTGCCAGCTGCGTATGCGAGTACTTTTTGCTCTCTTTAGTCGCTTGACCGCCATGGCTAGCTCCACGCTCGGGCTTAGTGCGCCGCCTGGGCTGTCGATGTAGAGCAGCACGCCTTGATGTTGCTATCAGCTCTTGCCTTTTCGAGCTCGTCTGAAAATTTCCGCTAGTATCTACTATCGTGCCAGTGATGTCTATGCGAGCTCAAATTTGGCTCTTTTCATCTTGCCATTTGGCGCAAATATTAAAAAAATAAGATCAGTAAAAAAATATGAGTGCCTTAAAGTAGCTATTTATAAATTTAAAAATTCCCCTAAAATTCCCCTAAAAATAAGCCTTAAATCTGCGAAATTTTGCCTCCGATATATAGTTTTTTTAGTCTCGTTTGTGTGAAGTATGAGCTGTAATATTAGCTCACCGTCATCGCACCTCAGGTCGTTATAGATGGCCAGATCGGCCGCACGTCCAGCTCTTATCTCGCCGTTATTCGTCCCTAAGTGCCTTTGCGCCTTCATGCGTTGCAGCGACAAAAAAAGTCTGGTGGCAAGCTCGTTTAGATTAAGGCTAGCGTGGGTAAATAGGGCGGCTCTTAGTTCATGCCAGAAATTTAGGGCTGATATTTGAGCTAAGACCGTCTGTGCCGATATTTAAGCTCACATTGTTTTTTTGAAAATTTCTTTTAAACTTTAGCGCCTTTTTGCCAAGTAGCCTGTTTGAAACGGCGCAGTGTGTAACGCTATGATGAGGCTCAAATTTAGCAAAATCACTCACATAAACGCAGTGCGTAAATAGCGTATTTATCTCACGAAACATCTCAAAAATAGCTCTTAGCGTCATACATCGGCCTTGGATCTGGGCTAAATCTTAAAAGATGTTTTTTTAAAGCCACCACTGCCACGTTCTAGCCACTGCTTTTCAGCCTTGCTCTCTAAAAAGTGTGTGCTTACAAGTAGCTCATCTTTTTAGCCATTTCAAGGGCAGCTTTGGCAAGCTTGGGGTGCACAGAGTAGGGCGAGTGCAGCGAGATGGCTGGGGTGAAATTTTTGTTTTTATAGCCCTTTGTCTTTTTCAAATTGGCTAAGAAATTTTGCAAAATTTTGTTCGCACATCTTCTCGTTTGAGCCTAGAAATCTCACTCAAAAAGCACGACTTTTAATGGGCTGCTGGCTAGTACTCAAGATCCGAGCCAAAGCTAGAGATCTCGCCAATAGTGCAAACCCACTTTTAAGCAGTGAATTTGATAGCCCCGTTCATCGCTTTTTTTGGCGTCCATTTTAGCTAGCTCGCCGCCTTTATCGACGATAGAGCCAAGCCACTTTATAAAGTCGCCATATTTTAGCGTGCTAACATTTGAGCTAAACTCCAAAATGAACGTGCGTATTTACGAACGCTGGGGCGATTACGCTCTCACCAAAGTCGTAAACTTGCATCTTTAAATTTTTTGCGCCTCTTTTTCGCTTGTAATTTCTAAAATTTTATCATTTTCAATAACAACACAAGAATCTCTTAGAAATTTCTTTGGATTTTCTCCGCCAGTGATGATCTTTTTTTGCTTTTTAAAATTTCCACATTTGAGCCTTAAATTTTGTTATTGTAGCGAGAAATTTAGGAACGAAAATGTATAATTTGGGCTATTTAATTAAAAAAAGGAGTGACATGGATAAGAAGCTAAAAAAATAATGGTTATCCAGGCACCCAAATATCAACATGCTTGGCGCTAGAGAGCCAGGAATTTATGGCGTTATGAAGATGGAAGATATCCACTCTCAAATGAAGATTGTCGCCGATCAAAAATGACGTTGAGATCGAGTTTTTTTCAAAGCAACCTTGAGGGCGAGCTAGTCGATAAGATCCAAGAGTGCTTGGGCGATGCTGACGGCATCATCATAAACCCAGCCGCTTACACTCACACCTCTATTGCTATCCGTGATGCGCTGAGTGCGGTTGCACTGCCAGTTATCGAGGTGCATATCAGCAACGTTTATAGAAGAGAAGAGTTCCGCCACAAAAAGCCCTCATCGCACCAGTTGCGGCAGGTCAGATCGTAGGCTTTTGGACCAGTTGGCTATCATTTAGCGATGATAGGCATGCTTCAAATTTCTGAGCAAATCAAAGCAGTAAGAGCAAATCAAAAAGCACAATGAATTTCATCTTAAAGGACGAAAAACGCCGTATTTTACGAGTGCGGTTATAGCTGTGATAATGAGTTTTTTTGCTATGCGTTGATGGCGTGAAATACTTTTTACGGATGCGAGGTATTATTTTTGAGGCAAAAAGCTGCGTAAAATGCAGGCGTGGTCGTTCTTTTAGTGCAGAGAAATGTAATAAGCGAGGTCAGGGCATTTTTTAAGAAAGATGAAGCCAAGTAGCCTCGTTTTTTTAACCCTGATGAGCTAAGTATCAGCGAGTTTAACGCACTTAGCAAAGGTTTTTAAGATAAATTTCCAAGCCAAAGGTAAATTTTTCTAGGCTAAAAGAGAATTTGCAAAAGCGAAGATGAGATAGTAATTTTAAAAAAAGCTAGCGACTCGAAGCGAAATGCTTTGATGAATTTAGCTAAATTGTGCGTGAAAATGGCGAAAGAATGAGTGAGAAAGAGCTTCATTTTAACGCCTCGCTCATTTTTTAGGCAAAAAAACGAGCTAGGTCTTAGCTTCGATCCGATCGTGGCGATAAACGAAAATGCCGCAAAGGCGCATGCGCTACCTGGGGATAAAATTTTAAAAAAAGGCGATTTGCTGCTACTTGACGCTGGGGTGAAATTGAGCGTTACTGCTCTGATCGCACCAGGACTGCTTGCTTTGATGAAAAATTTTAACTTCTCAAAGGAGCAAAAAAATTTAAAAACGCCAAAATGCAAGAGATTTATGAGATCGTAAAAGAGGCTCAGACTGCTGCGATAAAGGTCGCAAGAGCTGGGATTAGGGCGTGCGAGATAGACCTTGTAGCAAGAAGTGTGATAGCAAAGGCTGGATATGAAAAGGCCTTTTTTTCACTCGACAGGACACGGTGTGGGCGTCGATATACACGAGCTTCCAGTCATCTCAGCAAGGAGCGAAACGCTCATAAAAGAGGGCATGGTCTTTAGTGTGGAGCCTGAATTTATCTAGAAAATGAATTTGGCGTGCGCATCGAGGACGTGGTGGTCGCAAGAGAAGGTGGGTGTGAATGTCATGAAGCTAGCTGGAGCAAGAAAGATCGTAAAAAGCCGTTTTTGCCCCTAGTTTTTTCAAAAAAAGAGATGAGTTTAAGTATGAGGCGCTAGTTGGCCTGGGTGGCAACATCGGCGATAGCGCAAAGAGGTTTGATAAATTATAAGAGCGGTTAGTGAAGATAGGCGTTTTCACGTAGTTGAAGTCTCGCCGATCCTTATAAATGCGGCATTTGGCTACGAAGCGCAGGATGATTTTAGTAACGCTGTTATAAATTTACAAACATCTATGAGCCCTGAGAAACTCTAAAAGTACTTTGGGGTACTATGAGAGTACATTTAAGCGTATCAGGACATTTAAAAATGCGCCGCGCACGCTTGATCTGGATATTTTTGTATTTTTAGTAAAAAGTCTATAAAACGCCGCGCCTTATCGTTCCACACCCAGGAGCCGATAAGAGGCTTAGCGTGATCGTGCCACTAGGGCTTATGAGAGGTTAAAAGGATATAAATGGCTGCGTAAATTTCATACTTTTTACAGGCGAGAGCACTATTGAGGCTTTTAAAAAAAGGCTCAAGAAACGTGTGGTGAAAAAGGCCATACTAGTTACTACAAAACAAATTCAAGCCAAAACGATAAACAAAAACCACTTTATGAAATTTTTAGTAAGCGTCGAAGAAGACGACGTAAAGCAGCCCACAAAACCAAATACAAAAAGCCATAAATTACGAAAATGCCTACTCTAAATTTAATAAAAACTATGAACCTGCTAAGCCAAAATTTGAGATAAAAAGAAGAGCCGGCTAAATTTGAGGCAAAGACAGCTTCGCCCGAGCCTTATGATCCAAATGAGAGCGTGCTTTTTAAATATCTCGGCTGCTGCAAAAGAGATAAGTACAATTGCAAATGTCGATATGAACGAGATCAAAGAGCCAAATACAAACGGCATGAATAAAAATAGACGACGTAGCAAAGCAAGTAAGCGCACTAAGCGAGAAAATAGGGCTCATAACCGACATGATCTGGGACGAAAAAGCCCCAAATCGCAATAATCTATCGATCCCGCCAGAGTTTGCTAGCATCTACAAGCTCGCAAAACAAAGTGGAATGAAAGAGGAGCATCTAGAGGCGATCATGCAAACGACGCTTGGAAAACTTGCCAGTTTCTATGAAAAAGCAACCCAACCGCAGTAAAGAGATACTTCTACTCGCTTTTGCGAAATATGCTGCCATGCAGAAAAGAGCCAAGCGATAAAAAAACAACGTATCATGATGCTAGTTGATTCAACCGGAGTTGGTAAGACTACGACTCTTGCAAAGCTAGCGGCTCGTTTTGCTTATGGCAATGAAAAAGCGCTATAAAACAGGCATCATTACGCTTGATACGTACCGTATCGGAGCGGTTGAACAGCTATTTCAGTATGCAAAGATGATGAAGCTACCTATACTTGATGTCATCGAGATAGATGACTTTCAAAATGCTATCAAACAGCTTAATTATTGTGATGTGATACTTATTGATACGACTGGAAAATTCTCAGTATGACAAAAGAAAAAGCTTGAAAGGCTTGATAAACTTTTCTAAAAGCATAGCGGCGCAAAGATTGATGTAAATTTGATTCTTTCGGCTGGCTCAAAAGTCGAAGACCTTATGGAAAATTTATAATGGATTTTCATTTTTAGATATCGACACGCTCATAATCACGTAATTTGATGAGACAGAAAATTTTTGGTAACGTCTTTTTCGCTGATATATGAGACAAACACGCCTGTTAGCTACTTTAGCGTGGGGCAAGAGGTGCCTGATGATCTTGTGGAGGCGAAGAGCGAATTTTTAGTAGAGTGCGTGTTTGATGGCTTTACAAAACAAAAAGGCTAGCGATGAATAATCAAGCACAAAAACTAAAAATTTGAGTCCAGTCTCAAAGTAAGAGCAAAAAAATACGCATTTTTATTGCGATAACTAGCGGCAAAAGGCGGTGTTGGTAAGAGTACGATAAGCGCAAATTTAGCAAATGTTTTATCAAAAAAATGGCTACAAAGTAGGACTATTTGATGCTGACATCGGCCTTGCAAACCTTGATGTGATCCTAAATGTAAAAATGGGTGAAAATTTACTTCACGTGCTAAAGGGCGAGTGCAGCCTAAAAAGATATCTTGATACCTATAAATAAAAAGTGATCCTTATCCCTGGCGAGAGTGGTGATGAAATTTCTAAAAATTTAACAATCAGTTTTTATTTGAGAGATTTTTTTAGATGAGGCAAGCGAGCTTGATGAGCTTGACTTTTTGATAATTGATACTGGAGCTGGCATAGGTGGTAGCACGCAGCTATTTTTAGAGGCAGCTGATGAGGTCGTGGTGGTAACCGTGCCTGATCCTGCGGCGATAACTGATGCATATGCTGTGATAAAGATCGTTTCAAGGTTTAAAAGTAGCGAGCTTTTTACTGTTAAATATGGTAAAAAAAATGAGGCCGAGGCGACAAGAATTTATGAAAAATATAAAGCGAGTGGCTAACGCAAATATCAGACCTAGTTTAATTTTTAGATCTCGTAGGCTACGTAGCTTCTGATAGAAGCGTAGCAAGGAGTATAAAGCAAAGGACGCTCTTTACAGATGATGCTCCATATGCTGATCCTAGCGTACAGATCAAGCAGATAGCTTCGAATTTGCTTTATAGGTTGGAACGAAAAAGTGCTTAACGATGAGCAAAGCAGGAGCTTTGGGGGGCTTCTTTAAGCGTTTGATAGAACAATTTTGATGGAGATTAAGCTTTGCGTGCAGAAAAATTTTATAGCATTTTTACGGTTTGTGGTTTTTTTGTAGGTATAGTTTTTTTACCTTGTTAAAGGTGAGTGAGCCTATCGAAATGCTAGTTTATACACTAGTTATTACTTTGTTTTTTTATCTTATAATTCACATTGTTATCATGAACTACATCGATGTGAAAAGGGCTTTAACTAAAATTTTTGACAAACAAAAACACGAAGAGATCGCAGACTATCTCATCTCTGAGCTAAATACTAGAGAAAAGCGTATGGAAAATATAATGGTAAAAATGACTGCTGAAAATTTTGATTCTGGTAAACGAAATGCACGAGTTAAAGCAAAAGCAGCTTAACGCTTATAAAAACACGATAAAAAAAGAACAAGACGAGATTGTCTTAAAATACATGCCAGCATTGCGTGCAATGGCGTTTAGATTAAAGGAGCGTTTGCCATCAAGTATAGATGCAAATGATCTGATAAGTATTGGCGTTGAAGAGATGATAAAGCTTAGCAGGAAGTATGACAAAGAGCAAAATGACTCTTTTTGGGGGTATGGTAAGAAGAGAATTTATGGATCTATGCTTGATTATCTAAGGACGCTTGATGTTGTTAGTAGAAGCGATAGAAAGCTAGTAAAGAGCATAAACAGCGAGATAGATAACTACTTTAATGAGCATGAAGAAGAACCAAGTGATGAGTATTTAGCTGATAAATTAAATGAAGATATCGAAAAAAATAAGAGAGGCAAGAGGTGTTAGCGGTATCATAACTATTTTGCCAATAGACGAGCAAATGGAGCTAATTGGTCAAAGCGATGTCGAGAAGAGCATTGAAAGAGAAGATCTTATTTTTAAAAAAATAGAAGAAGCTTTAAAAGATTTTTGACGAAAGAGATCAGATGTTGGTTCAGCTTTTATTATTATGAAGAGCCAATTTAAAAAGAGATAAGCCAGATCATGAATATCAGCGAGAGTAGAATTTCACAAATCCATAAACGTTTGCTTGATCGTATCAGGCGTAGCTTGGGGGTTTAATGGCTGATATTTTAAGTCAAGAAGAGATAGACGCGCTACTTGAAGTTGTTGATGAAGACGGCGATACGAGTAATATCGAGGTTGAAGAGAGATCGCAAGGCGAACAAAAAGCAGATTATTATTTATGATTTTAAGCGTCCAAACCGCGTTAGTAAAGAGCAGCTTCGTGCGATAAAAAGGTATCCATGATAAAGCTTGCTAGAAATTTAGCTAGTCAAATTTCTAGTGTTATGAGAAGTATTGTTGAGATCAGACTTCACAGTGTTGATCAGATGACTTATGGCGAATTTTTCGATGAGCTTGCCAAGTCCAACTAGTTTTTAATGTCTTTTCTATAAAACCGCTTGATGGAAACTGCGTTTTGGAGATAAATCCAAGCATTGCTTTTCCGATGATAGATCGTTTGCTTTGGCGGAACTGGTGAGACTTTTGAGGCAAATAGAGAACTAACCGACATTGAAGTAAATTTGCTTGATGCGGTGCTTAGAATGATCATGCAGCGTCTTAAAGAGAGCTGGTCAATGATAACTGATATGTACCCAAATGTGGAAGCAAAAAGAGAGCAGTCCAAATGTCGTACAGATCGTCTCTCAAAAATGAGATCGTCATCATGGTCGTTATGGAGATCATAGTTGGTGGCTCAAAGCGGTATGATAAATTTATGCTATCCGGTTATCTACCTAGAACCGATACTCTCACGCCTTGCAAACAGGGACATTATGCTTGGTGAAACAAGTGCAAAAAGAGCAGAAACAAAGAGCTAAAAACACTTATCGGACGAGCAGAAATTTTATATGAAGCCATACTTGGCAAGTCGATCATCAGCGTAAATGAGTTTTTAAATTTAAAAGAAGGCGATATTTTTAAGGCTTGATAGAGGAGCTGATGATAAGGCGATCGTTTGTATAGATAAAAAGAAGTTTTTCTTGGCTGAGGTCGGACTTCATAGATTTAGAAAATCTATAAGAATTGAGCAGTTAATACGCTCCGATAAAGATGAGATCAAAAAAACATCCTAGAAAAAAATATGAAGAAGAGAGAAAAGCAAAACTAATGGCCTATGAAGCCAACGAACGCAATATGGAAGAAGAAGAGAGTGACGAAGATGATGAATGATTTTTTAATATATTTTCTAATGAACTAAAAAGCTACTATCGAAGGGCTTACAGGTAGAGCTCCAGAGGTTGGTGAGAGAAACGAATTTGATGCACCAACACAAAACGGTATAAAGCCTCCAGTGGTAATGGCTAGCGTTGCTTTAAGTGGCGATATCAATGCTAAAACAGAGATAGTATGCACTCCGGTTTTTAATAAGTGCCATTAGCGAATGGATGATGGGCGAAGAGGAAATTTCAAAGAATGAGAAATTTAGGCAGTGATGAGCTTGACGCTGCAAAAAGAGATATTTTCAAACCTTTTTAGTGCTTTTTAGTACATCTTTGGGCGCTCAAAAGGGTATGCCAAAGATAAATCTGAAGTAATAAATGTAAATTTTTAGATGAAAAATTCTTCGCTTGATTTTAGTGTTTATGAAAAAGCTATTTTTTTATTTAATGTCAAAATCGAAGACTTAAGCGAACATATCGGTTTTGCTTGCGATCATTCGTTGATGAAATTTTCTTTGAGCCAACAAAGACTGAAGCACCAGCTACACCAGCGAGCACCCCTCACGTAGCTAAGGGCGATTTTTAGCGCTGAAGAGATGAGAAATATCGGTCTTATAATGGATGTTAGGCTACCTATTCGTGTTCGTATCGGCTCAAAAAGAATGCTCTTAAAAGATGTGCTTACCATGGATATTGGCTCAGTTATTGAGCTAAATCAATTAGCAAACGATCCACTAGAAATTTTGATCGGCGATAAGGTAATAGCCCTTGGCGAAGTTGTAATAATTGATGGAAACTTTGGCATCCAGATCACTCAGATAGGCTCAAAACGCGAGAGGCTTCAACAGTTAAAATAATGAATAATGAATTAGTTAGTGATCTTTTCAAATTTTCCAAACGTCTTAAAAATATAAAAAAATAAAAAAATGTTACCTTCTTTTGGCTCGGCTAGATTTGATGAAGAAAAATTTCTACTGCAAAAGGCTTATGAACTAGCTTATAAGCTAAACGAGCTGGGATATGCCATCTTAACTGGTGGCGGAGACGGCATAATGAGAGCCGCAAACAAGGGTGCATTTGATAGTGCAAAATCGCCAAGCATAGCCCTAAATGTGAGACTTCCGTTTGAACAAAAATACAAACCCTTACGTCACAGCAAAATATCTCTTTTCAAATTTGAAGCCCAGAGAATTTGCACTTACCGATCGTTCAGTCGCATTTGTCGTCTTTTCCAGGTGGCTTTGGCACTCTTGATGAACTTTTTGAAAATTTTAGTACTTGCTCAAGTTGGTAGTAAAAAAAGTAAAAATTTTTTCTTTTTGGGAGTGAATTTTGGCAAGGGCTTGATGAGTTTATAAAAAAATACGCTAGTTAGCCAAAAAAACAATAAAAAAAGAAGATATAAATTTATACAAAATCACCGATGATTTAGAGCTTATTGTAGATGAAATTTTGGCTATTTAAAAAAATAAGATATAAAATATCCCCTTTTAAATTTTCAAAGAGGTAAAAAAATATGAAAATAATGGTCGCAATGAGCGGTGGTGTAGATAGCACTATGACGGCTAAATTTCTGCAAGAAGCTGGTCATGAAGTGCAAGGTTGCTATATGATGCTGCATCAAAAGCCAGGATATCACGAAGAAAATATCAGAAAAAGTAAAAAAAGTAGGCGAGTATCTTGGCATAAAGGTACATATTTTGGATCTTCAAGATAAATTTAACGAGTTTGTCTATGATCCTTTTGTGAAGCTCTATAAAGAGGGCAAGACGCCAAATCCTTGTGCTTTGTGTAATAAATTTATAAAAGCTTGGTGCGTTGCTTGATTTTGCAAAGGCAAATGGCTGTGAGAAGCTTGCTACTGGGCATTATGTGCAAGTTATTGATGGATTTATAACATGCGCAAAAGATCCTAGTAAGGATCAAAGCTACTTTTTAGCCCAAGTGCCAAAAGAGATATTAAAAGATGTTATTTTTCCCGCTTGGGGATAAATTTAAAAAAAGATATAAAAGAGCTTGCAAGAAGTGTAAAAAGTGCTTGAAGAATTTGCTACGCAGGCAGAAAGTAGTGAAAATTTGCTTTGTGGAAGATACTTATATCGAAGTTTTAAATAAGCATTACAATACAAATTTGCCAGGAAATGTAGTTGATAAAGACGGCAAAATAATCGGCCGCCACCAAGGCTATATGCACTATACTATCGGTAAACGCCGTGGTTTTTGAAGTTTTTGGTGCTCATGAGCCACATTTCGTTATAAAGATAAATGCCGATAAAAAAACGAGATCGTTGTTGGGACAAAAAGATGACTTGGCTCAAAAAGGTAGTCGAGCTTGAAAACGTAAAATTTGTTTATAGATAAAGATAAATTTGAGTGCGAAACTAAGATAAGATATAGAAGCCCTAAACTTGATACTTTTTGTTGAGGTTGATAAAGAGAATAAAACGGCGAAACTAACGCTAAATCAAAATGCGCTTGGTGTGGCGCAAGGTCAGCTTTGTGTTATGTATGATGGCGATAAGGTTATTGCAGGTGGATTTATAAAAAGGCTAGTTTTAGCCTTTTTATAAAAATTTATTGGGCTCTGTGCGATTTTTTTCTAAATTAAGCTAGAAATTATTGACAAAACATATCTTTTTCGTCTATAATACGAGCTCTTTTTCAAGTGTTCCGGATTAGCTCAGCGGTAGAGTAGGTGACTGTTAATCACTTGGTCGCTGGTTCGAACCCAGCATCCGGAGCCATATATACTCAAAAAAATCCCTTTTAAGCCCCAATTTTACCGATATTTCAAGAACTTTAAGTTTTTTTAGTTTTATAAAAATTTGTTCCCTATTTGTTCCCGAAAATTTTTAATATTCCAATTTCTTACCAAGCTTTCTAAGTTAATCTAAGATACTTTATTTTTTTGTTTTTTTAAAAATACGAAAATAATTTTTTTACTCTCAATTACTCTAAAATACCCTAAGGAACCATAGGGTATTAAAAATTTTTTTCGAAAATTACTTAAAAATCGTTCAAAAATGCAAAAAGTAAACGAAAAGTTGCTGCAATTAGTTATGTAAGAACTAAGCAAAAGGAGAAAAAAATAATATGCTTAATGAACTATATAACGACGTAGAGTACAAAACGCTTCTTGAGCACATATCTAGCCAATATAAAGGAAAGGTGGTTTTAGACAGAAAGCAAACCGCAGCGGTTCTTGGTATTGGTATATCCACTCTTGATCTTCGCATATCACAGGGCAGGGATATTCCGCGTTATATCAAAATGGGAGATGCAAAAGAATTTTTCACATAGCGTTTGCGATAACTGACATTGCGACTTATATTTTTTTCAAAAAAAGGGTTAAAACATGCTCTTAATTTCTATAGTAGATAATAAAGAAAAAGGACTAAAAATGAGTAATGCCCTTCAAATAGGCGGACACAGCCTAGTTCTTTGTGTAAGAAGCGAATTCTTGACGCTCAAAAAGGCTATTATAAGGTATGAGCACAATGTTAGAGAGGTTAAGCACGCCTCTAAGATCGGATATCTTAGGGGTAACAGCCGAAAATAATAGATACATAGTGCTTAGCGAGTATAACAACAACGGCCACATGCGAGAGATCGCAGCCGGAGATAAAGACTTAGTGATAAGAAATATATAAAAGCGCTTTTGAGAAAGTATCACGAAAAGATGAAAGTCGACTACGAAGCCCAAACTAAAATTTATAAAAACGGTAGAGTAGTAAAGAATCGTTGGCGAGAAAATATGGTCGGGTTTTTCCGAAATAGTCATAAGTTTCGGTACTGATCGAAATAAAGAACCCAAAGAAGGTTTAAGCCAAACCGAGACAAATTTTATCAACGCCCAAGTTTCGCTTGACAGAGTCCTTACATTGTGAGATCATACTGCGCAAAAATACGGCGTAAAGTGTTTATTGATTAGCGAGCACAACGACGAAAAAGACTGAGCACTATCAACTGATTTTTTACGAATTACCAATTTGAAAAACCATAAAAAAATCTTAGGGTTTAACGGCAAAGGCGAAACGCTAAAATTCGGTAGAAGCATGCAAGAAATGGGCGGTATAGCATTTGATGGTGTCGCTCTAAGAGGCGAAATAGGCAGCAAGGCAAAAGCATAAGAATTTAATAAGAATGCACCTAGACGAAAAAGAGTTTAACGACAAGTAAGATCTAAAAATTAAAAAGCTCAATTAAACTTAAGCGGATTCTCTCTTATCAATTTTTAATAGTTTTTTTGATATAAGTTTTTCCTGTGTAGTTTTAGTATTATATCTAAATTCGCACTCTTTAAGACGAAGCAAGAAAATTCTCTTTCTTAATGCCTTTTAAATTTAGATAATCTATGTTTGACATATCCTCAAAAAGTTTTTCTATACCGTTGATATGATTTTTTTACCATTTGCTAATTCATTTTTTTAGAGTGCTTCACTCTATGATGCGCTTTTTGCTCCGTAATCAACCAAGCCATCATAAGCCTTCCAACGATCAGAGTAAATAACGCTCTCGTCCAGATCGCTAAACTCCGATAATATCGATATCAGTTCATTAGCAGAACAGTTTTTAACTATTTGGGTATAGACCTTACCGTAACGCTTTTAACATTTCGAACACCGGTGTTTTTATTTGCCGCGCTTCTGCCTCTTTTCTCAAAGAGAGCGCAAGTGCAAGACCTCTTACTCTCTTAGCTCCAAAGTAGCTTTTCGTCAATCTCTATCTCGCCTGAAAACTTAGATATCTTCTCACGCTCTTTAGACATAAGATTTCTTATTTCTCTAAAAATTTTACATAGGGTTGCTTCTGAAATTTTAGTTAAATTCGATATCTTTGATGCTTCTATATCTTCCGCGAAGTACTTTAGAATTTCTCTACATTTCTTCTCTGAAATTAGGGAACGGATTATATATTTGTTTTTTTCATCGAACTCATCGTAACTTAATGCTCCTTTGCGTGAGCTTAAGTTAAAGAGGTCAAAAATTATAAAGAAAAAAATGCTGAAAAGAACACACTCTTTTAACAGTATTTTCTTTGCTTTTGGATGTCTTTCATCCCGGCTCTTCTTCAGTAGCGTGTTGTATGGTTTTTGAATTGGGTGTTAGGTATTCTTACACCCATAAAATATTTTTGGATATTATAAAGATGATGCTTTTCAAAAAAAGAAAAAAATTAGGTAGAGTAGAGAAGGCTGAGGGCTCGTGGGCTGAAACGGAGAAAGAATGGTTTAATCTCTATCGTAAAAATTGAAAAAAAGACGGAATCCCTGTTTTTAAAAACAATAAATGCAAATGACGAATGGTTGGCTGAAGCATATATGAAAACAAACTATTCTAGTATATCAATAAAAGAATTTTGAAAAAAACCGTAAGAGAATATGCGTCTTTTGTCGTAAAAATTAGGAAAAAGCAAATCTGAGCAATACTGCACCTAAGATGCAAAAAAATAAATAAAAAAATTTGAATATTTCTAATTGGAAGTATTTTTAAATTGGGAACTTTACTTAAAATTAAATCAACAAAAAGGAAATAATACTAATAATTTAATAGGGAGGGGGAGACGTTGCGTATATAGCCGCAAAAAAAGAATCAAATGGATACGAATTTATGTGGTTGCTTAATGACAATAAAGAATACATTTCAAGGGGCAATTGTATTATTCATACAACTTGGGCAAGGAAGTGCAGGCTACTCGCTGTATCAAGGATATGATTTTTATCGGAATGAGTGGAAAGACTTCCTGTGGATACAGCGAACGCCTAAATAAATATAATGGATTGTTCTTAACCACTATATTAGACTTAGAAAGAAATAAATTTTTCATACGGTAGAAGTTGGACGGGCGATAGGCTCCTAAAAACAAACATTTTTGTTGCCAGCCATAAAAAAATAAACGAAACCGAGTTTGAGCCAGATTGGGATTTTTATGGAAAATTACATAAAAAAACACTAGAAATTTACGAACATTATTTAGATTTAATAAAAAAATGAATTTGTGCGGATACTACATAATGCCGAAAAAAATATCGGAGCCGAAAGAAGAAGCAAAGCTTAAAGACGAAACGATAGAAAAAAATTACAGGATAAGTTAACTATATTAGAAAACTTTAAAATGAAGGTCATTGGTTTTTATCTCAAAAATAAGTAATTTAATACCGAATTTTAATAAGCTGCTAGATGGAGATATAAAGCAAGTTATCGGCAGCAAGAAATCTTTAATAGATTGTTATAGAGTGGGTACCGGTAGGACAATTTTATCAAAATGACTAATATGTGATTTTTGCTTTCAAAATACGATTTTAAAAAGGCAAATTTAGCCAAAAAAAGGAATATTCTAAATTTACATATTACTTAAATAATTCTTAAAAAAATATACTAATTTTAAAACTAAATTTATATTTGCAGTTGTATAATAATCTCATAATTTTCAGTAATACTAGAAAGGAGCAAAAATGGAAGAGATCGTAAAGACCACCTGTCCATATTGCGGCACGGGCTGCGGCATCGATCTTATCGTGCGAAACGGTAGAATCGTAGATGCCAAACCTAGCAAAGACCACCACGTAAACGACGGCGAGCTTTGCTTAAAAGGAATGTTCGGATGGGAGTTTGTAAACTCTCCTAAGCGCTTAAGCCGTCCGATGATGAGAAAGCTAAACGGCGTCTACGACAAGCACGGAGAGCTTGAAGAAGTGAGTTTTGAGGAGGTTTATGATTTCCTAGCGGATAGATTTAAATCCACCGTCGCAAAATACGGCCCAAGCTCGATCATGGGCTTTAGCTCCGCGCGCTCAAATAACGAAGACAACTACGTTTTTCCAGAAATTTTTTTCCGCGCTCAGGGCAGTAACAACGTCGATCACTGTGCCCGTCTTTGACACGCTCCTACAGTGGCAGGGTCTTGCCAGCACGCTAGGAAACGGAACGATGACTAATGATTTGGTCGAATTTGCGACCGATACGGACGTATTTTTTTACTCATCGGTACCAACACGAGCGAGTGCCACCCGATCATCGCTATGCAGATGCAGCGCGGTCTTCAGCGAGGCGCCAAGATGATCGTAGTAGATCCAAAAGCGCACCGATATGGCTAAAAAAGCCGATATTTTCTTGCAAATCCCGATCGGAGCGAATATCAAAACGCTAAATACGATGATGCACGTAATCATCGCCGAAAATTTGCAAGACAGCGAATTTATCGAGAAGTACTCGAGGGATTTGAATATCTAAAAAGAAGCGGTTAAGGACTTTACGCCCGAGCGTTTCGAGCGCGAAACGGGCATAAAAAAAGAGCTCATCATAGAGGCAGCTAGGATGTATGCTAAAAAGCTGGCGCGGCGGCGATTTGCTACACGATGGGTATCACGCAGTTTAGCGACGGCACGTCAAACGTCTTTTCGCTATCAAATTTAGCCGTTTTAACGGGAAATTTAGGCAAAAAGGGCGCAGGCGTAAATCCTCTGCGCGGTCAAAACAACGTCCAAGGCGCATGCGACATGGGCGCGCTGCCTAACGTAATCCCGGCCGGCGCGGTAAACAGCCCTTACGCACAGGAGCAAGCACGCAAAGTATGGCACTTTGAGCTAAATCCGGTTCCGGGCTTTAAGCTAACGCAAGCGCCCGATAAAATGGATAGCGGAGAGCTAAAAGTTCTCTACGTCTACGGCGAAAACCCCGTAATGAGCGATCCCTGGACCGAGCACTTCGTCCACGCCGTACATCACCTAGACTGTTTTTATCGTGCAGGATTTGTTTTTTTCACAGAAAGCGCGCACAAGGCCGACGTCGTATTACCTGCCGCTGGCTGGGGCGAAAAAGGACGGAACGTTTATCAACACCTCTCGCCGCGTCCAACGCACGCGAAAGGCTAGCGAGCCCGTTAGCGGCGTGGAGCCTGACTGGAAAGTCGTTTGCAACATCGCAAACCGCATGGGACTAGAGGGATTTGACTTTGCGAGCCCTGAGCAAATTTGGAACGAGCTAAGGGAGCTCATGCCTCAAATTTCTTTCGGCGGCATAAGCTACTATAGACTAGGCAAACTAGGAGGTATCAGCTGGCCTTGCCCAGACGAGGAGCATCCAGGTACGCCCGTGCTTTACGCAGATCACAAGTCTATGCTACCGGGCGGTACATTCCGATTTGCGCCGGTGCTTTACGTAGAGGATAAAAAAATGAACGTGCAAAAAGCTGAAGCCGAATTTAGAGCCAAGATGAATATCCCGGACGGCTATCCGGTCGGTAGCGGCGCGCTTAGCGAAGTACCAGACGAGGTATATCCGTGCCTATTTACGACCGGACGCAAGGTCTTTCACTACCATACCGGCACGATGACTAGAGAGTGTCCGGCTCTTGAATACGGCGCGGGCGTAGAAGGCGCACTCATCGAGGTGAGCCCGGATATCGCTCGCGAGAGAGAGCTAGAGGAAGGCTGCTACGCGCTCGTGCAAAACAAGCGCGGCCAGATCGCAGCAAAACTGCGCGTAAATCCGGATTTAAAAGAAGGCACGATATTTACGACCTTCCACTATAGCGAGGCCGACGGTAACGAGCTAGCAAACGCCGGCGACCCAGATCCGCTCTCAGGCATCACACCGCTAAAGATGACGATAGCAAATATTAGGCGTCTAAGCGAAGATGAGTTTATCAAATTGAGAGCAAAACGAGATGTCGATGCACTCGGCAAATCCGTATTTGTCGCCTGTTAGGGCTTAAATTTGAGGGCGGGAGACCGCCCTTTTCTACTTAAATTTTATCTACATATTGATTTCAAATTTATCCGCATTCAAATTTGACGAACTATCTATGTAAATTTAATGAAGCGAAAAAGAAGCGCGAGTTAAATTTGACGCAGCCAAACCGCGTCAATTTGATGAGATTACTCGCCCCTGCAATCTCGGCGAGAGCGAGCTAAACTTTAAGATTTTTATCTTAAGCCTATCGCCAGCATAATAAGCAAGCTTCCAGGTCGGAGTTTGTTTTAGGTCTTTAAAGCCGTAGCCGCGAGCCTTAACCCTATCACCGTAGATTTTTCTCTATCATTGTAGATTCTCCTACTAGCAGCGCCTTTGTTGAGCACATCGCCGCACAAACTGGTACTTTACCTTCAGAAATTCTGTTTTTGGCCATACTCTTCACGCTCTAGCTCGCTATTTGTAGGCTCTGCACCACCCTGCACACATCGTACATTTATCCATAACGCCTCTTGCGCCAAATACACCATCTTTAGGGAATTGTGGTGCACCGAACGGACACGCGTATAGGCAGTATCCGCAGCCGATGCAGATATCTTTGTCGTGTAGTACTACGCCGTCGGCTCTGATGTAAAAGCAATCGACCGGGCAAACCAGCGAGCACGGCGCATCCTCGCAGTGCATGCAAGCTATCGAGGTCGATATTTCCTTGCCGGGTACGCCTTCGTTTAGCGTGATGACGCGGCGGCGGCGGATGCCAAGAGGCAGCTCGTGAGCCCTCGTCGCAAGCTACCGCACAGCCGTTACAGTCGATGCATCTATCGTCGTCGCAGTAAAATTTAAGTCTATTGTTATCGTTAAATTCGCTCATTTTACGCCTTTTTCTATGCGGCATAGACCGCTTTTTGGTTTCAGGAATCTGAGTGTTTATATCATATCCGTAGTTAGTGACGGTATTTGCGCTCTCGCCTACCGCATAAGGCTTTGTGCCTTCCGGGAAATTGCCCGTCATATCGGTGCCTTGCATATAACCCGCATAATGAAACGGCATAAAGATAGTGTCGGGTTTAACGGACGGTACTACTCTAGCGCGCACCTTAACCTTAGTGCCCCTCAGGCGAATAAACCCAGATGAAATCCCAGTTTTTTTAATGCCGTGTTTAGCCGCAAGCTCAGGGTGGATATCCGCAAACATCTCAGGCGTTAGACGGCTTAGATACATACTAGCTCTCGTCTCCATGCCCGCGCCGCTAAAATTTACGAGGCGAGCCGTCGTGAGGATAATAGGAAACTCTTTTGAGTAGTCCTTTGCTAGCTGGACGGATTTAAATTTCTGTATCGACGCGGTTTTTGAAGTTTCTTATCCTCAAAGCTCGGATACTTCTGCGCCAGATCGAATCTAGGCGTATGCAGCGGCTCTCTGTGAAGAGGAATTTGATCCGCAAAAGTCCAAACGATCGTCCCTAGCTCGCGCGTTGCCGTACGGAGCGATGTTTTTTTCTCCATGCATTTTTTTAGCGATGATATTACTATCGTCATGTATCCAGCTGCCGCCTATTTTTAGCCTTTTTCATCCTCGGTTAGCGTGATGCCCTAGCACCTTTTCGATGTTATCTTTTTGATCTCCGGATATCCGCCCTTGACAAACGAATCTACGGGCGCACTACCGTCTGCGGCTAATTGGCTAACTCCGTTATGCTCTAAGCCGAAGCGGTTTCTAAAACCCATACCGCCTTGCCTAACGGATTTGTTTATATCGTAAAGTATCGGGCTGCCCGGATGATCCTCCGTCCAGCAAGGCCACGGCAGACCGTAGTACTCGCCTTCAACTACGGTGCCCGGTTTTTCCTAGGCTTGTTTTTTTCGTCAAATTTATCCCAGTTTTCTTGGTGCTTTTTTTGAGCCTTTCCGGAGTCCAACCCGTCATGCCGATAGTTTTTAACTATATTTGCGATCTCGCGAGTAGCGACTTCAGGCCACTCAATCTTGCCTTCAGCGTCTCTGATCGTGCGCGTTAGTTCGTCATAGTATCCCTAGCCTTTTTGGCAAGCTCGAATAAACTTTCGTGATCGGGCATACTCTCAAAAAGCGGCTCTACGACCCTGGCTTCTCCACTGGCCGCTGCGGTTTGTGGCTACGACGGTGCCGCTGGTTTCAAACTGCGTCGCCGCAGGCAGTATATAGACATCGTCTTTTTTTGTCCGTTATCACGCCGGCATCATTTACGAAAGGATCTACTAGAACCAAAAAGCTCAAGCGCATCTAGGGCCTCTTTTACTTTTTACTTGTTGCGCGGTAGAGGTGATACCGTTGCCGATTACTACTAAGGCTTTTTATACTGTCGCCGGCATTATCTACGGCTTCGTTGCCGTTTTTACCGTCAAGCACGCCCGCCCACCATTTTGATAGCGTAAATCCGGGCTTAAACATCATTTCAGGCTTAACGAAATTCTTTTTGGAGCCATTCAAAATCAACCTTCCACATCTTAGCGAAGTATTTCCAGTTGGCTTCGTTTTTTTGGATAGTATCCGGGCAACTCGGTCGGCAAATTCGCCATATCCGTCGCACCTTGAACGTTGTCGTGGCCGCGAAGGATGTTACAGCCGCCGCCGCTAACGCCCATATTTCCCTAGCACTAGTTGTAGGGATCGGAGCGATACGGGTATTTGAGCTGCCTATGGTGTGTTGAGTTAGACCCATCGCCCAAAACGACCGATCCCGGGCGATTTTTTTAGCGTAAACTTCGGTTATCTCAAGAAGCGTCTCTTTTTGATCCCGCAAACATCTGCTACGACTTCAGGCGTCCATTTGGCAGCCTCTTCGCGGATCAGATCCATGCCGTAGACGCGGTCGTTTATAAATTCCCTTATCTTCCCAGCCGTTTTGAAATATGATATTCATCATGCCGTACATAAAAGGTATATCCGTGCCGGTACGAATTTGAGCAAAATAATCAGCCTTAGCCGCAGTTCTCGTGTATCTTGGATCGACCACGATTAGCTTTGCGCCGTTATTTTCCTTCGCTTTTAGAAAATGTCTAAAGCCGACCGGGTGATTTACCGCCGGATTTGCGCCCACTATAAAGATAGACTTCGCGTTTTGGATATCTCCAAGATGATTTGTCATAGCTCCGTAACCCCAAGTATTCGCCACACCGGCGACTGTAGAGCTGTGTCAAAGACGTGCTTGGTGATCTCAGGTTATTAGTCCCGAACATCGCTACGAATTTGCTTATATAATAGCTTTGTTCGTTGCAATCTTTTGCAGAGCCTAGAAACATTACTTGCTCCGGATTTTTTTCGCGATACGCCTTTAGTTTGGCGCCGATCTCGTCGAGAGCCTCTTTGTAGCTGATGCGTTTCCATTTGCCGCCTGCTTTTTTCATCGGGTATTTTACGCGGCAGTGAGAGCGCACCATATCGATGACGTCGCTGCCCTTACAACAGTGGCCGCCCGCGCTTACCGGGTGATCTTGGGCTACCTCTTGGCGCACCCAAACGCCGTTTTTTCTACCTCACCCTGCACTCCGCATCCAACGGAGCAAACCGTACAAATAGTTTTTTTACGATTTTTAGAGTTAGGAAACGGATTTGCCATCTCTTCTTGAGTCGCACTTCTGGTTACGCCGCTAGCGGCCAGTCCACTCATGCCGCCCGCTACGCCCGCTAGCGCGGCCATTTTTTAAAAATGATCTTCGCCCGACTGCGTTTGAGTGGGGCATAAGACGTAAATTTGCCTCAGACATATTTATCCTTTCTTAAATTTTATTATTTTTGCTTGTTCGTAGTATAGATCCCAGTTTTTGCTTCTTTTATAAAGCACCTCGGTCTTTTTGCTTTTACCGTATTTTTAGGTTTGACGCCGCTGCTGTCGCTACTCCGGCCGTAGCCGCTACAGCTCCGACTAGCCCCGCCTTTTTTAGTAAATCTCGCCTATTTTTTTGCATTTTCTTCCTCCATAGCTTTTTAGCTTTCTCACTCGATTTTTTTGTCTTCTTATAGCCTCAGATCTTGAAACTCCGTCCAAAGTCTTTTTTATTTTTGCCGTGATTTATAGGACGCGGCGCGCTTAAAAACTACACGCTCAAACTCGATAAATCCTTGCAGTAGTACCGCGACGTCTTTGTAAATTTCGCTACTTTCGTGATTAAAAAGACTCTCTATAAACTCGTCGATGTTTGGATTTACGATCTCTTTAAAAAGCCGCTCTTCAAGCTCTCCGTATAACTCCAGCTCGTTCGCACGCGCGATAAATTCGCTCATCAGAGCAAACACGAATCCTACGTTGTCTTCGTTTTCTTTAAACTTTAGCCTCGTCTCGCCTAAGGTCGGTGCTGGCTGAAAATTTTACGCACTTTAGCGCAAGCATGCCCGACCTCGTAACCCCTCGTCGTAGTACGACAGCGAGTTTCTAAGCGGACTTGGCGGAGCGTGGAAAAACTTTCATCGAATTCATCCACTCACTTTGCGGATTTTTTTCTCGTCGAATTTTGCCTGTATGCGCATTATGGCAGCGGCCGATTCTTCGTTTAGAGCGTGCGCTGCGGCAAGACCTAGCATCGCGTTTACGCCTGCAAATCTATCGGCGTCTTGGCTAAAAACGAAAAAAACGCGAAAACAGCGAGTAGTAAAGCCCCCGTCCCGCCGCAAATTCGCCCTTGCTAGTCATTGCCTTCCTTTATCATTTTTTTGTCTATTTTTTTGATATTTTTTTCTCGATCGTGAAACTATACTACTTTTTGGCTTATTTCTTATACTTATAAATTAAAAATTAATATATGCTTAAATATGCCTTAGTTGCATATTACTTACGGCGAATTTCTAGGGGATAAAATAAATATGAAATTTCCGCATATATATTGCATTTACGCTTCATTTTGATATTTACTTTTAACTAGGCTCTTTTAACGGGCGTTAAACGAGTCTAAACTTTAAAATTTGAAGCGAAATGGTACAAAATTCAGGGCTCACTCAAAGCCCCAAAAAAACGCTTCCTCGTCAAATTTAAAATAAATCCTCTCGCCGATGTTAGAAATTTTTGCGAATTCTCCGCCAGCGTTTTTTTATCAAAAAGTCGCCGACTTTGATTTTTCACCAAAAAGCTCTTTGCCAAGATAGAGCGAAACCGAGTGCAAGATACCTTCAAGATAGCCTTCTATCAGCGTTTTGCTTAGCGTGATTTTACTCGGGTTTACGGCAATCTTTGCGGCGCTACACAAATTTGACGGCAAATTTACGACCGCTTTTTCGTTAAATTTTAAAACCCCGTCCCGCGCGTCGAATATATTTTTTGTATTCGAATTCGCACACGCCCCTTGTGCAAAAAAACGTTTTTCTTCGGCGATGGCGGTTAGCCATTTGTCGTCGTGGCTAGCGATCACAAAGCCGCAGCCGTATCTTTGCCGCATGTAAAGCACCGCCTTGCCAAACAGCTTTGACGTGCCAATGTCCACGCTATTTGTCGGCTCGTCGAGTAGATAAAGACGCGATCTAAGCGCCAATTTAACGCAAAACTAACGCGCTGCGTCTGTCCGGAGCTAAGCTCAAAGTGACGCTTGTTTAAAAAAACTCTCGTCAAGCCCGACCAATTAACGCCCTCGCTCGCTCGCTCGTCAAATTCCCCCAGCACTCCGCGGCTTTTTTAAAAACGACCCTGAAATTTTTCCCTCACGGAGCGTTTTAAAAAGTGCCGGTTCTGGCAACAAAACGCTAACGTCGCGCAGTAAAGTAGACTAGGCGCGCTGCTTCCCCACAGCCGCACCTCGCCGCTAGTTGGCTTTTTGTAAAAACGACATCACACGCATCAGCGTGCTTTTTGCCGCTGCCGTTGCTGCCCGTTAGCGCAGTGATTTTGGTAACGTCGATATCAAGGCGCGGGATGTTTAAAATCTCGCTCGCGCCGTAGTTTAGGCGTACATTTCTAACGTTTATCACTTTGCGCCTTTCTCGTTAAACTTTACGAAAAGACTCAAGTTTGACGCGCCCTAGCGCGCTTTTTTGCGAGCGTAAACGTTTTCAAATTGTCACATTTCATCGGTCAAGCCTTTTTTTAGCGCGTGTATCGCCAAATTTGACGGCAAACGCGATAAAGATGAGCACCAAAGCCAGCGCGATACCCATGGCAAACTCGCCTTTGTTCGTCTCCAGCGACACCGCAGTCGTGATCGTGCGGGTAAAATATTTGATATTTCCGCCGATCATCATCGCCACGCCGACCTCGGCCACGATACGCCCGTACGCCGTCGCTACGACCACCATCAGAGCATACCTCAGCTCGTAAAGCACGCAGCCCACTAGCCGCGGCGCGCTCAGGCGTACATTTAGGATGGTTAGATAGTGTTTTTTTGTCCATATTTTTCCACGACGCTAGCGCTTAGCGAGATGATGATAGGTAGTGCTAGCACAAACTGCCCCAGCATCACGGCCTTTAGCGTAAAAAAAGCAGCCCAAACTCGCCAAACGAGGGCCGTTTCGCGTGATAAATGCATACAAAATAAGTCCGATCGCAACGGTGGGCATCGCAAGCGCCGTATCGCTGAGCAGTCTCAAAAATCCTGCGCCCTTTAAAATCGTAAAATCCCAGCGTAAAGCCCTAGCGGAAAACCGACTAAAATCGTAAAAAAATATCGAAACGCTCGAAGTGTAAAGCGTCGCCCTGATCGCCGAATACGTTTCCTCATCGCCGCTAAAAAAAGCAGCCCTAAAGGCCTCTAAGAATCCGTTTAGTAGAAAGTCCAAATATTATTTCTCCGTATGTTTATATGGTTAATTTAATATGCTATAATAGCATACTTTTTTAAAAAAAGGAGAAAAAAATGAAAAAGTAATATTAGGCTCGCTAATCGCGAGCGTTTTGGCGTTTGCGGGCGATAGCGAACTCATCATGGCTACCACCACCAGCACCGATAACACGGGGCTACTAGACGCGATCTACCCTGCGTATAAGGCAAAAACGGGCGTCGATATCAAATGGACTGCCGTAGGCACGGGAGCAGCTTTAAAACTAGGCGAAAAACTGCGATGCGGACATACTTTTTCGTACATTCGCCAAAAAGTTGAGAAAAGAATTGTAGAAAAAGGGCTTTGGCGTCGAGAAAAACCCGTAATGTACAATGACTTCGTCGTCATCGCCGATAAATCTATCGCCGATAAATTTGAAGGCAAAGACATCAAAGAGAGCTTTTGAGCTGATCAAAAAGAGAATATCAGATTTCTTTCTCGCGGCGATAAATCAGGCACCGACAACAAAGAAAAAAGGTATCTGGAAAAAAATCATCGGCGAAGTGCCTGAAAAAAAGACGGCTGGTATATGCAAACAGGTCAAGGTATGCTAGCTACTATCAACGCAGCAGCCGAGCAAAAGGGCGTGACGTTCACCGACCGCGGCACCTACATCAAGTACGAGGACACCAAAAAGGCGCGCCTGAGATGGTCATCATCAACGAGGGCGACAACGATCTTAAAAACTTCTACTCTCTAATCGCAGTAAATCCAAAACACTGCCCTAAAACTGACATCGAAAAATGCAGAGAATGTATAAAATGGGCTACAAGCGAAGAGGGTCAGAAATGTATAGGCGACTTTAAGCTGCTAGATAAGCCGCTTTTTCACGCCTGACGCAAACAGTCGCAAAAACTAATTTTATTTACGCGCAAATTTGAGTCAGATTGTATGGCTTAATTTGCGTGATTCGGGTGCACTTTGCGCCCTTTTTATAAATCAAATTTAAACTCTCCGACGTTATTTTTTTAAACGTCTCAAAACATTTATTACTAACAACTTCGTCTTTAGTGTATGCTTGATATAATTTTTAGTAATTCTAAAAGTCGTTATTATTAATATACCTTCACTTTTTGCATAGCTTATTTGATTGGCATGTATCGGCTCCCTTTTGCCAGGCTCTATGTCGCGTTGAGGGTTAACTATTAGCAGGCCTTTTTACATTGCCAGGAGACTTGGTATCGTCTTCGGCTATTAAATCAGCTACACATGTTTTCTTGCACTGTGCTATATTGCTATTTTTTTGATGTTTGTATTTATTCCCTTTATCTCTACCATAAAGTTAACATCTTCAAATTCGAATCTAAAATCTTCTTTTTTTCACATCTGTAAAATGACTGTCTGTTAGTTTGAAAATATCTACTAAGATTTCCTTCACTACACCAACTAGCTCATCTCCTGTTGAATATAGGATTGATTTGAATTTATTATTTTTCATCAATTTGCCTATCTATATTTTTTTAATTTGCCGATACATATCCAATAATTCACTACGCTTATTTTTTTAACGCAGCATCATCAAAGTATTCCAAACTGTTAAACCAATCAGGAATATCGGATTTTTTAAATCTAGAAAGAATAAATGATATTAAAATTCCTAAATCGTTGGCTGTATTTTTTTATGAGAAGGGTAGTAGAATATAGTCTTTCATTATATTTTATTATTGTGCTTTTTACCACCATTAGACCGCTTGATAGTTTCGTAATCTACATCGTCAAATACAAAATCCGAATAAAAATCCTGTTCGTCTATGGTTTGTTGTACTTATTTCATATCTTAGCCGCGCATAAGACAAGGTTAATTCGCATAGTTCATAATTAATTTGCTTGATAATATCTTTAATTAAAAATAGTTTGAGCAGTTAAGCCTCCAGAACGAAGCAGTGATACTTTTTGTGTTCGCAGGCATTAATATGATAGACATGCTTTTTAGAGTTCTCCATAATTTCTTTTTAATGTTTTTAAGGTGATATACGGCCTCAGTGCACTTTTTGGTATTCTGGGCTGAAACTCCATAAGTTAGGACTATTTAAATCTATAACATTTTATATCAAATTCATCAAAACTCTTAGGATGTTCAAAAGTGCTAATAGTGCAAGACATGTGCGAATCATTTATTTTAAATATTGTGGAGTAAGATATTATTTGAATTTTCATTTGTAGCGCCTCTTTAAATTTGTTGACTTTGTTTCTAGTTAACCACTATTGTAAAGCTAAATCTTCCCGCCGAACATCTCATACATCGCCTTTTTTCCTCGCCCCAAAACTCGCGGTGCTTTTTGATGCAGGATTTTATCGCGCCTACCAGATAACGCACGTCTTGCTCGGTATGCGTGTAGTGTAGGCTCACGCGCACGAAGCCGGGCTTGGCTTCTGGCATGCGCCCCTCCTTGATACCCAGCAGATCGTGAGCGTACGGGCCTGCGCACATCACGCCAGCGCGCGTCTGGATACCAAAGTCGTTGCTAAGGCTCGCGGCAAAAATCATAAGCCGATACGCCGCGAATGTTAAACGAAAAAAATCGGCAGCCGCGGCGTGCCCTTTGGAGCGTAGTTTATGATCTCATCAATGCCCGCTAGCTCGCTCTCAAAAAAAGCCGCGCTAGCTCGTCCTCGGCACTTTTTATTTGCTCGAAGCCCACCTCGTTTCGCAGCGCATATGCCAATTGCCCGCATAAGCCCGATAATAGGCGGCGTACCGCCTTCTTCTAGCTGCTCGGGATTTTTCAAAAACACGTACTCGCGGTTAGCGTAGGGCGACAGTACCGCCCGCGGCAAATGTCGGCACGTCGCTGTTAAAAAGCTCATTTTTGATCGCCAAAAAGCCCGCAGCTAGCAGGGCCTCCGAGCAATTTATGCGGCGAGAGGAAAATCGCATCGAAATGGTCGCAGTCTAAATTTGCGTGCGAGCTCAGCGCCGCGCAGTCAAAGGCTACGATGCCGCCCGCAGCCCTGATTAGCTCGCTGATTTTTTTGTAGTCGCTAACGACGCCCGTGACGTTTGAGGCGGCGCTAAACGAGCCGATGATGCGGCGTCCCGCATTTAGCTTTAGGATACGCTCGAGTGCTAGCAGATCGATCTCGCCGCCCTCGCTAAGAGGCACACGCAGGTAGTCGCAAAGCCCCTCGCGAAAGCTAAGCTCGTTTGAGTGGTGTTCGTAGGGCGAAACGAGCACGAGCGGAAGCTGTGCGGCGCGTAAATTTGCCTCGCCGATCGCGCTTCTGGTCGCAGGCGGCAAGTAGATGCCAAGCAACTCCTGAAATTTCTTGATCGCGGCTGTCGCACCCTGTCCGCAGGCGATGAGATAAAACCGCTCGTCAGGGCCCAGCAGCTTTTTTCAGGCTCTCGCGCGCGCCCTCGTAGCGCCTCTGCGTGATGATCGCGCTCGAGCTACTATCGGAGTGGGTGTTGGCATAGGTTTTTAAAACGTCCGCTATCTCGCGCTCTACGGGCTCGTAAGCAAGCCCCGAAGCCGCGAAATCAAAATAGTGCACGCCTTGTTTTAGGGATGATATTTTTTTCTTATTTCGTCTAAAGTTTGCCATTTTTACTCTTTTAAATGTGATACAGTAATTATAGTAAATTTCTCGCAAATTTGGGGCTTTTGCGGTGGAAATGATTTAGTAAATTTGGAGGTTAAATGTGAGCAAGCTAAATTTAACCGCAAAGCGGCAAATTTAACTTGATAAAGCACAGAAGCGCGAGCCACAGAGGCTCACGACCATTTTTTATTATTTGTTTATAAAAGTACTTTTCTCAGCCACTCGATAGCTTTTTGCCTCAGTTTCGAAGCGTCCGCTTTTAGCGACTTGATTTTTGCCCCTCGTAGAAGCGGATCCTGATACCGTCTTGGACGCTATCTACCTTTATTCTAGTGATCTTGTCTTTGTTTAGATAGACCCTATCGTTTAGTTTTACGTACATTTTTTTTCTCCCTTAAAATTTAATGTGGTTTTATTTATTTTTATCTTTTTGTCGTCTTTAGCTGCGTCATTTTTTTCTCGCCGTCTTTTTCAAAAACAACTCCTTAAAGCGCTTATCCGCAAAATCCTCGATGTCGTTTTGAAGCTGTCTATAGGCGTTTATGAGCTCATGCGCGCGCTCGTTTAGCGTCGTGCCTGCGTTTTCTCCGCCGCCCTGCCTAGTCGTAAAAAGCTCCTCTTTTAGATTTTTTTGCAAAGATTTGCAGATGAGTCCAGCATTTTTTTATAGTTCATGCCCTAGGATTTCGGCAGCCTTTTGAGATTGAGCCGACCTCGGCGATGACGTCTAGGACTTCGGTTTTACCCTTGCCAAAGATAAGCTCGCCCTCGTCGTTTTCTATCCAAGTTTTGGTTTTTACTCTCATCTTTTTTTCCTTTCTTCTCCTTAAAACACCCCAACTGGCAGTATTTTTACGTCGATTTTTATAGTCTTTTTAACGTTGATCGGATCGTCTTTAGCCCCACGCCCGCAGCCGCGTCTCTAGCGTCTTTGCACAGGATTCTGTCTTTTTCGTCGGTCATCTGCTTTAGCTGCGTCATCACGGTGTATTTGCCCCGTCCGTTTTTCCAGCCCGCCAAACTGCCCCTAGCTCGCAGTTGTCGATCTTTACGCCCATTTTTCGGCCTCGTCGCTAACCAGACCGACCTCTACGCCCTAGTTTTGCGGCGATCTTAAACGCAGCGCCACAGTCTAGCCTGCCCTTTGGATTTAGCAGTTTGGTTATCAGTTCGCGGATTTGCTCACTCATAGATTCTCTCCGCGCCGCTATATACATTTATATTTTTCGCCGCGCGCAAAGCCGCACAGCGTGAGGTTAAACTTTACGCGCTATCACGACGCCAAGGCTAGTCGGAGCCGTGCGCGAGACGAGCACCGGGATGCCGTGCATGACGGCTTTTGCCACCATCTCAGAGCTCAACCTCCCGCTCACCATCAAAAATGAATTTCGCAGCTGCACTCCTGCTAGTACCGCCTTGCCGACGGCTTTGTCTATCGTGTTGTGCTGAGCGATATCCTCGCCGATGTAAAACTGCTCGCCGCTAACAAAAAGCTTAGCCGTGTGCACGCAGCCCGTCATCTCGTAAAGCTCGCACTGCGTGTAAAACTGCCCCTATCTGGCGCAAAAATTTCGTCTTTGCGAAAGTAACCTCGCCCTTTATCGAGCGCGCCACCATGGCCTCTGGATCGATATTTGCCGTCGAGCTGCGCCCGCAGCCGCTGATTATCACCTTTTCCTCGTCAAACTGCTCGAGGCGCTTTTTCGTTGATTTTTGGCCTTTACCCGCACGCTTAAAGCATCCTCTGAAAGCTCTATACTCTCGATATCCTCGGGGCTCGCGATCAAATTTCTCGCTGATTAGATAGCCTGCAGCTAGTGCCTCCTGATCGGTCGGAGTTGCCATGAGCGCGCCGAAACGCTTGCCGTTTATGTGAGATCTCAAGCTTGATCTCGCGCACCAAAAAATATCATCAACGACGCTTTTTTTGTGCGCCTTTCAATTTGGTGATTTGGGTCGTAAAAATAGGTTGCATGATTTTTCCTTAATTTTTGCGAAATGATAGCTTGAAAAATCTAAATTCAAGATTTGATTGTAGTGAAATCTTGCTTAAATCAAGGAAAAAAACTTAAACTATTTTTTTAGTACGATTTTATCGGTATCTGATAATGATTTATATATGCAAATTTAGCATATATCTTAAGATATTTTTTGACTAAGATTTTATCATTATCTATCATTTGCATAAGAAATAAAAAGAATAGTAAAAATAGCATAAGGCTAGAATTGGATTGCACATAACTTGCCGCATATGTAGATTAAATCTTGAAAAAAATCATAAATATAATTTGTAGCCTGACGTAAGACCGAGAAGGAAATTTATATTATAGAGTCAAGTCAAAAACTAATTTTTATCAAGCTGATAGCTCAAGAAACAAAAGCCTAAACACAGGTAGTGGTCTTGGTCTTGCTATTGCTGCAAACATCGCTAAAATTCACGGCGCAAAAGCTTGGAGTAAAAAAGTGAAGTTGGAGCTGGAAGCGAATTTTGGGTAGAGGGTGAGCTTGTAAATTTAAAGCAAGTGAAAAATTTAGGGTAGTTTGCTAAGACAAAAATTTATGAAATAGCAAATAAATACGAGTATAAATTTAAACGCCGCATAAAACGGCGTCTATTTTTAAAACAAAGTTAAAGTCATAAACTTTTATAGAAATTTCATGATTAGGGTTGCTTCAAAAAGAGCTCTTAGGGCATGCTCATATCATAAGCTTCAACAAAGACTATCAAAACTACGAGATAGATGAAGATAGCAACGCTTATTCTATAAGTTGGTAAGGTATTAAGATGTGTGATTTAAAAGCTCACTTAAAAAGCTTTTTAAAAGAGTTTGTAAAAGATGTTTTTCAAAGTAATGTAAAGAAATTTTCGCCACTTTGTTTTTTTGAGCAAAAGCTTGCTCTAACTACGAGTTAACCACTCTTTCCTATGCTTTTTTTATAACTTTGATATCTAACAAAAATTTACAAAATTGTAGCAGAGGCCACAAACCACAAAACCAAAAAAACCAAAAACCAAAAACCAAAAAGACACTACAATTTAGTGCCTTTTTATCTCTATCTTTCGTCAAGTTTGCCGCATGCATCAGCGCGGCATCTACTGCAATGCGACATTTGATTTATGTCACTACCTATTGATCTTCGGATGCGGTGAATTTCATCACTTGAAGGGATTTTAAATTTTCAAAAGGCGTATCATGCACCGGTATCATCGCCATGCAGTTCATTATGTCAGCTCCCCACTGCTTTGCCTTTGCCGAGATGCTTTGGACGTGATCCATATTGACCCCCAGGGATGACTACGGTGTTGATCTTTACTAGCATGCCAGCCTCTTTTAGCTTGCGGATGCCCTCGTCCTGGCGTGCTAGCAGTATCCCTAGCAGCCTCCTCGCCGTAGTAGTTTTTTTATCCTCATACCTCACCCACGAATAGACCTTTGAGCCAACATCTGGCGTCACGGCATTAACAGTCACTGTCACGTGGCTCACGCCAAGACGCACGATCTCATCAACATGGTCAGGCAGCGCTAAGCCATTAGTTGAGAGGCAGAGTAGGGCGTTTGGGAAGTGAGACTTGCACTTTTCAAAGGTTACTAGCGTCTTGTCAGCGTCACACATCGGATCGCTGGGACCAGCGATGCCGATGACGGAGATGTCTTGTCTAAATTTGAAAGAGCTTTTTCTAGAAATTTCACCGATTCATCTGGCGTTTGCACCTTTGCCGTTACGCCAGGGCGATTTTCATTAGCGCAGTCATATATGCGGTTGCAGAAGTTGCACTGGATGTTGCAGTGAGGGGCAACTGGCAGATGCACGCGTCCGTAGTTGGCGGATGCTTTTTGTTAAAGCATGGGTGGTTGTCTAGTTCAGCCTTAGTGCGAAAGATCATTAGCTCTTTTTCCTTCCAAATTTAATAGCATTTGCATGGCAGACATTGAGGCAGTCACCGCAGTTTGTGCAGTTTATCTCATCAGGTCTTGTCCCCATCTCACACTTGCGCAAGCATGCGTCGCAGTCGTCACAGGCACTTGTTTTATAGACGCGAAATATCGAAAAATTTACGCAAAAATTTCAAGTACACCGCCTGATGGACAGATGAAACGGCACCAAAGGTTAGCTACGATCAGCGAGGCTAGCATGACTGAGATGATGATCACTGTGCGAGTGACCCACTCCCATTCACCAAAGCGAAGTGACAAAAGTAAGGGCAGTTAGGTACTCATCGCTCGTTCTTATAGGTATCATCATGCGAGGATTGCCCCAGATGAAATAGATCCAAAGGCTGATTGCTATGGTAGCTAGCATGCCTATTTGAGCAATTATTAGCTTTTTTACTGCGAATTCTTTAGCTTGAAAAAGGCAAATTTACCAAGCATTTGATTGACAAAGCCTGCTGGACAGACCCAACCGCAAAATGCCCCTGCCAAAGAGTATGACAAGCGCTGGGATAAATAGCCAAAATCCAAAAAAATAGTGATGTGATCCGCCCCCAACAGGTGATGATAGGGCAGTTTTGACAATTTACAAAAAGGCACTACAAAGGGGCATCTAAAAATGCCATAATACGCCCATTGTCCGATGCCTGCTATAAAGATGAGCTGTACTAGGCGTCTTATCTTTGTTGTGGGGGAGTTTTTGCTTCTCTTTTTTAAATTTACATTGCCGCATGCACTACTATTAGAGCATGCGCTATTACAGCTACTACACATCTTTTTACACCAAACCTTTCTATAAGCTCCAGCCCACGCGCTGAATAAATGGAGGTAAAGCCATGTTTTTTTCAAAAATTTTCTTGCCCTTCAGTGCCGCAAACAAAGTCTGCAAAAGTCATTTGCGAGCCTTTCATCTTTTACATATTTCATTATATTTAGCGTAAAAGTGAGCGTATCCAGGCGGGATGAGCTTTTCATCGATGGGCATATACTCGATCTTGTCTTTGAACCTATCGTGTGTTGTTAGGCGCTTTTCGATGATCGAAGCGTCGCCCTCACCATCAACCAGCTCGCACATCATATTTATGACGCATGATCCGTTTGCGACCATGTTTTTTCATCACCGCATCAGTGAGGTTTGAGTTTTTTTAAGATCCCTTTGACTGCAGCTACTGCCAGGGGGCGATGATCTAAGAGGCAGCATCACTCTAACTCCTGGCTCAGCAAGGTCTTTTAAGTCGCGAATGCCAGCAGGGTTTCCTTTTGGCACGACTAGGACGTAGTCGGTAAAGCATAGTGGCCTAAAAGTAAAGGCTAAGGCCAGCTTTGCGAAGTTTTTTTAGAAAGCTCTAAAACCCTTGCTCCAAAGAGCTCGGTCGTGCTTTGAAGTGCTAAAAGCGACTTGCCAAGAGCACCAGCAAAAGCACCAGTGTATTGGATATTGTGCCCTGTTCTTACCTCGTAAATGGTATTTAGCTCATTAAATGCTTCAGATAGGCCTCACACGACCAAACCTGAAGTGAGTCAGACTTAAATGGCGTAAAAGCCAGCTAGCATCGTTTGCGGAGTGGCAGCAGCAGCTGTGGCTAAAGCACCTTTTAAAAAGCCACGGCGTGATATACCGGTTTGTTTTAATTCCATGAAATCTCCTTTTGGGATTTAAGAAATGTAAATTTGATATTTTCGGCACGCGAAACTTGTAAAATTTGACTTTTGAAATGTGCAAAAAATGGTAGTTGAAGGTAAATTTATGCAAATGTAAATCGCAACTGCGACCAAATTTGGTGTAATTATAACCAAAAGTAGTTTTTAAAAAGCGAGATAATTTTTAATAAGATAGAAAATTTATATTGTAAATTTAATGTCTAAAAAGTAATTAAGGTTTTTAGTCATTAAACAATAAAAATATTGTAAAATGCTTCCCTTATTTTTAAATGGAATTATATTCACAAAATGGAGGTTTATCTTGAAAAAAATAACAAATTCGGTATTTCTATCGCTTTGGCAAGCGTTTTATGCGCTTGCGCAAATGCGCAGGTTATGGATATAGGGACGAATTATTATAGGGATTATCTTGATTTCGCGCAAAATAAGGGTGCTTTTTACCCCGCAAGATACTCCGCTAGAATTTGCGCAAAAGAAACGGCGACAAATTTACGTTTGATAAAATCCCAAATAGCGGCGCTAGGAATAATAAAGGAAATTTTACTTCGCTCGGACGAAATTTCGTCGTAACGGCGAACCATACGTTAGATGCTGCCGCGGCTGGTAATTTTAACGAAAATAGGGGATGGTTTGGCAATACTAAATACGAATATCTAACTTCTCGTACGGCGACTCCGACAGAGGGATTATATAATTCCGATACCGCTTATATGCGAACGACTAAATACATCGTAGAGGGACAAATAGATCCGATAGACGTACCGAATTTAGATATTTCAGGCGATAGTAGGGCGACTGATGAGGCTAATATAGATAAAAATACAAAACTATTTAAAGGATATAAAAAAATAGCGGCGGGGCTAGAGGCGATAACGTTCTTGCCTATCAGGCGGGCACCGGAGCGCTTGGGCTGGAAAAACCGAAAATAGATACCGACGGATATAGCGACGTCGTAAGCGCAAGAGAATGTGAAGATCAAAATATCGTTAATCAGGCTTTTGGGTGGAAGCATAAACGAAATAAGCACGCATTATTCGGCTAATTATAAAACGCATATCTCGAGTATAAATAGCTACGGCGTTTATATGTTTATGACTTCCGGTAGCGGCTTTAGAAACAGGCTTTTTGCCCGGCGATAGCGGTTCGGGATTTTTTTCGTATACGATACGGTAGCGCAAAAAAATGGGTTTTAGTAGGGGGTTTTTATCGGCGGTCGCCGATAATAGCAATCACGTCTCAATCGTAACGATGAGAGATTTTAGCGACTATAGGAGAAATTATGAAAAATTTAGTCAGCGGTTTAAACGTCTCAAACGCCCAACTCGTAAGAAATAAAGACAATATATTTAACGCCGCAAACGGTTCAAGTATTACACTACTCCTAACCTTGATTTAGGTCACGGCGGAATAGTCGTAAATAGCGGAAATTTTCACCCTTCTAAACGGTATCGGAAGCAATAAAAATAACTAGACTTGCGGGCTTTGACGTAGCTGGCGGCGCAAGTTTGAGCTTAAACGTAGTGGCCGATACTAGCGTACATAAAGTCGGCAAAGGAAGCTTAATCGTAAATTCTAGCGGTAATAAAACATTAAGATTAGGCGACGGTATAGTGGATCTAAGAGCCGTAAATGCTTTTGGAAAAAATTTATTTAACGAGCGGCAGAGGCTTATTAAGACTCGGCGTAGACGATAGTTTAAACGATAAAATCTTTCTTTTGGAAACGGCGGAGGAAAGCTTGATTTAAACGGATTTGATCAAACTTTTTAGTAACGTTTCGGCTAATTCAAACGCTGCTAAAATCACGAATGTATCCGCTCAAAAAGCAACGCTTAAAAATAAACGGCGAAAGCGGTAAAGATACGATATTTCATGCGAACGTAGATAAAAAAATATAGACGTAAAAACACGATGGGCAAGGACGAGAGCTCGTATTTGACGGCGGTTTTGATATAGACGGAAGTTTGAGCCTAAATAACGCCAAGGTTACGCTTCAAGGACATCCGACTGCTCATGCTACGGCAGATGCTAGCGTCTTAACGCAGGCGGTAAAGGATAAAATAGCCGCCGCCGGTTTAAGCGAACCTTCGTATATGGATTTGACTCGCCCTCTACGCTATCGCAGCCTGATTGGGAGAAGCGAAAATGTAATGCGAAAGAGGGCATAAAAATAAATTCTTCAGAACTTACGATAGGCAAGGAAGCTGACGTAAATGGCGAAATAAAGGCTGCAATCTGGTTATAGATTTGAAGCGGCGAATTAACTCACTATATCGATAATCTCGACGGCTCAAATACTTATGACGACGGCTTAAAAATACCGCCAAAACGTAGAAAAAGGAAAATTTGCTAGTTAAAGACGTTAGCTTTTAAAAATAGAATCGTCATGGATAGCGACAGCATGCTAAGAGTCGGCGGCACGAAGACTAAACTAAAAGAGCTCGTAATAAACGGCAAAAATACGGCTCCTGCTCGCAGCATAGTGGCTGGAAGCGGTAAATTAGAAATAGAAAATCTAGACGTTAGCGGAGCAAACAAACTAACCTTTGACCCCGATACGACCGTAGCGAGAAAATTTAAATATAAAATAAATTTTTAGTAATGCAAACGAGCCTATTTTTGGATTTTTAAAAGGTTTTGACGCTTGGCGCGGGGATGAAATTTAATATCGATTTTTGCGGCGGCTTTGAAAGGCGAGATGACTGCTGAAAAACATATACACTCATAAGCGCAGAAAGTATCGTAAACAAAGGCGCGATATTTAATACCGAGCAAAAATCAACGGTCTTTTTTACGACTTACGCCATAAAAAGACGGCAAAATTACGATGAGATTAAGCGATAAAAAGCCGAGAATCCGTCTGCGACGCCGGGATCTGAGCAGGAGCTAAGGTTGACCGGATTTAGCGAACGCCAAAAATAAAAATTTTAAATATGTTTTAAAAATAGACCGAGTATGAAAGCGCTCTCCAAAGCGGCGATACCGAGACTTTAAGACAAATGGCGTTAAAGGCAGAATCCGATATAAAGGAAATTTCTGGTTCGTCTTTAAAAGTTAGCGTCAAAGCCTTACAAAACGGTAATGAGTTAATAAACTCGAGATTATCTCAAATTACTCCAGTTAAGGGCAAAGGCCGATATTTCGCAGTTTAGGCTAGCGGGGCTTTGAGAGCGATTTTTAAGCCGACCGCCGCAATAGCCTACGAAGCGGCCGAGGCTAGCAGGCTAAGAAATAATTTCTGGGCAAACATAAACGGAGCGTATTTTTAAAGATAAAGATAGCGGCGGTGATTTAGAAATTTCTACGGCACGTATATAGGCTACGACAGGAGCTATGACGAGTTTATTTTAGGCGTGAATGCGGGCATGAGCAAGGCTAATTTAACTCTGGCGCCATGAGCGACGATGCAAATGTATAGCTTTGGAGCGTATGGACTTTTTGAGCGAGATGCTCATGAGATACAGAGCAATCTAAACTTTAGCCTTCGTAAATTCTAAGCGCAGCTTAAACGATTCGCAAAAGGCTAGCGTAAGAAGCACGGGTATCCTTTCGAGCAACTACTATAAATATAAAAATTTTCACTCGGTTCAAACGGCGAATACGCTCAGGCTATCAAGCCCGTACTTGCGCTAGAATTTGGCGCAAACGGCGTAAAGGGCTTTAAAAACAACAGATACGATCAAAAAGATATAAACGACTTTAACGTAGCTTTAGGAGTCGGCGTCGAGTATGTGTTAAATAGCGATAAAAATGCATTTGCGGCACAATTTTTAGTAAAACAAAAATATCTATAACTCTGACGATAAATCTTACGTTTCGCTAAATAACTCAAACGAATACGTCGACTACAAGCTCGACAATAACAAACTGGTCTATAAGCTAAACTGTGATCGCGGATACGAAAAATTAGCGAGTACTCGCGCTTTCTTATCAACTTAGTGGAATGTTAGATAACGACAAAAGCTACGGCGTAAGCGGCGGCATAAAGCTGGAATATAAACTGTAAGATATTAGATCAAGGTGAATAAAAGTTCACTTTGATTCTTAAATCAAAAGCAAAAATAGTCTCAGTAATTTAGATTTTAGAAGATTAAAGATTATAAATAAAAATAGAAAGTGGTGGGTTCACCAGGACTATTGTATAAATAATATTAAGCAAATAATAGAGCCTTATGATCTCAAAGTAAATACATTATTACTCTATAAAAATACTTTTTTTATCATCTAATAGTCATTTATGATATTTACTATACATTAATTATATAAGACTTATAATTAGTTGTTCATTATTGCTAAAAAAATATTACACTTACGAAAGTATAAAGGAAGGGATACTATTGTCTTTTTGAAAAAAAGAGCTAAAAACAATAGACATAGGTAAACCAAATTTTGCTAAAAGCAGTAATTTGGACTTTTATTTAAAACATGGGGCAAGCCCCAAACCCCAGACAAATAAAGAGAAAATAAACTTTTAAAATCACTCTTCAATATATTTAGGTTGATAGTTCTTAAAAATGTTTATGACGTATCCTAAAAATTTCTATTTTTATTAAGTTCATTTTGAGAAAGTTCAATATTGGAGAAATCATCTTTGCTTGAAAAACTTAAGGTTTTTGATTAAAAGGGTTTATACGGCAATACTTAATTAATACCTCATTATTAACTCTTAAAACCAAGAGGGTATTATCTCTTGGGATGTTGTCTCTTACAATAATTAAAATATCTCCATCTGTTGCAAATGGTGCTGCCTTATTGTTTGTTACGGTAATAAAATTATAGTCATATGGCTTTTGATAGATTAAATAGTTTTTGAAAGAATTTTTAATACTTTGTAAGTAAGGATCAATGCTTTTCTCTGGTTTGCAAAATCATAGATCATCATAAATTGTGCAAATGCTTTTCAGAATTAGCTTTTATTTGAAGCTTACCATTGTCGGTTTCAATATTATATTTGCTAATTGCAGTAGCTATATCAATATTCTGTATCAAAGTAGTCAATTCCAAAACCAGTAGCTTCAGCAATTTTGTATTTGACTTGTATAGGAAGTGGGTTTATATTATTTTTCATAAGATTTACCCTAACTCTACTTATTCCGATCTTATCACCAAACTCACTCTGAGTAAGTCCATAGGCATTGCGTAATCTTCTTAGTTTGTCGCCGCATCCATTTGTTTTTCATACTTCCTTTTTTTATTTATTTTTTAGCAAATCTAAAAATTATTTGTTAATGTATTAAGAGTAGTATAAGGTTTTGAGATATAAAAATGATATTAGATTTTTTAGGAGGTTGTCTTTTTATGATTGATGTAGTAGATGAAAAATAGAAAAAAAGAATGAATTTATTACTCCAGAGCAGTTCGAAGAATTATTTGGAATAAGCATAGATAAACAAACTAGGCTTAGATTTAGTGTAAATTATACTGAGAAACGTAAAGCAAAAGATCCCTCCTTTGCCATATATCAGAATAGGTAAAAGAATATTATATAGACTGGAGAGTGTAAAAGAATGGTTAATAGAACAGGAAAGAAGATAATGATTTGCAGTAAAAGAAAAAGGTTGTGATATGAAGCGGAACCACCACCATAGCACAACCCACAAAAAGCATTGATATTCTATCAAATAAAATCATAAATGTCAAGGAATTTACTGCTTTGGATATTGAAAATGCTAATTTTGAATGGCTAATACCGAATTTTCCTTTCAAAACAGAGCTTAAATATGGTATATGCTGGTGCTGGTGCAGGCAAGAGCATGTTTGCTATCCATCTTTGTAATTACTTAGTGAAAAACAGTGTTAATCTAGATGAAATTGTTTATATGGATGCTGATAATGGTATTGATATATTACAGAGTAGGCAAGTCGATAAAATTATGGATAATAGCAATGGAAAAAAATAAAAATATATTCTTTCTAATAGCTCGCATAGATTTACTATATTTAAAAAGTTAAACAGAGAATTTAAGGCAGGCGAAATAAAAAATCGACTTATTATTATAGATAGTATTAGAAATTTTATAAAAAGGTAGTCTAAGTAAAAGACGATAATATTACAAGATTTATGGCAGACCCTGCAAGGATTGAGAGACAAGGGTGCTACTATTATATTCCTCCACCACCAACCTAAGCAGGGAATGGATAAAAACGATGAGAATTATAAAGGCGCTACAGCCTTCATGGATAGTGTTGATGAAGCTTACTATTTACAAAACGAAAGTGACAGCTCTATTTCTATCAACGACAATGAAAATGATTGTTAGCTTAAAAACCAAAGAAAAAGAGAAGCTCATACAAAAGAGATGGTTGCTTTAATCGATACCAGAGAATTAGATTCTAGAAATTTATTGAAGATGATTTTATTGGGCTAAGTGACAAAGAAAAGATATCTTTACAACTGGCACAAGAAATTATTGATCAAAAAGGTGAAATTTGTCAAAGCGATCTTGCAATAGCCATACAAAACTTGCAAATAAAAACTACTATGAAACGGTTGGACGTAATACGCTTTGGAAATTATTTGACAATTTGATGGAAAAACTTTTGATATTAAACGATTAAGAGGATATCAAAAATTGTAATAAAAAGGTATTTGTGAGCAGAATAATGAATAAAACACCAAAATCAGAACAAGTAAACTCGACGTTCATAAAATTGAAGTATCAACCAATGATTTTGAAAGTGCAAAAAGTAGCCAATAGCAACCAGCTCTCTATAAACAAAAAGCAATTTAAAGTTTTTAACTGCCATTCCTGTTAATATTGAGCCTATATCTAATGTTGATCAACATGGGTATTCAACAATACGAGCATCTGTAGGAGGCTATTGTGTAGATATTGAAATAATAAATAACGATCTTGATCCGCTAGTAAATGAGTTAAAAACAATGTATAAAGGACTATGATAAGGAAAAATTCGTATCCGACGTTTTTGGCGGCGATGAACTATTAAATATTTTATTAAAAATTAAGACTATCAATGAATTAAAAATAGTTTTTAAGAAGTGATGGCTAACGAATGATAGTTGATATCTTTTTATTGGTTTTCTAATGGTCGTAATAGTATCGTTTTTTTAACCTTACTTACTTTTGGGTTATTTTGATACAAGTAAAGAATAAATCAAGAAGGTTATTCAAAAAAATGATTATAATTAGATATTTTTTTATAAAATATGCTCAACTCTTTTATCTATTACTTATTCTTGTCTTGCAGTTTTGTGGAATGTTTTTTCTTGTTCAAAAACAATCGATATATTGGAAATTAAAAAGATATATCAAGAAACTGGACAATACCCTATTGAAGTTATTAATCCAGTAAGCTTGCAGCAGTTAAACGATATAGTTAAAGATTTCAATGGAACAATCATATTTTTCCAAGAAAGGAAAAATAGTTTTAAATAAATAGTAGATTTTGCTCCTATCCAGCCTTTTTCAACATCCGCTTTTAAGTCGGCTATATTCTTTCTAACAGAATTTAGTATTGAGTTTGTATCACCATACATTATATGGTCTGTTTCAGATTTACTTGCATAAAACTTCATTTTTTGCTAATATCGCATCAATTTCTTTCTCAGACAAATCAAATGTTTCACTAAAAAGCAAAACACATCATAACTATCAATCAACAAATATATAACGGTTCTACAAAAATTGATCGATCTCTTTTTGTTAAAAGATTTCTTTGCTTGCATACAAAAACCTTTAATTACCCCAATGAAAAATTTAAGTCGCACTTCATCATCGCTATGTTCATCAGGTTCTACCAAAAGAGTATCTTTAAACTCTAGTACTTTCTTTTTTAGCATACTCTTTCCACTCTTCTTCACTTGAAAATAAAAACCATTAGTTTTATAACCTCTTATAAAAGTATCTTCCCAAAAGATATCCTTTCTTAGTATTTTTATTTTCACAACCATCAAATATAAACCCAGGTTCAAAAAGTGTATTGTTGTTCCACATAGCTCTTCTTCGAATTTGTGCTTTTTAACATATACAAAGTCACTTTCCCAAGGTATTTTTAGAAATTCATATTTTGACTTTAGTTACTCATCTTTTGCTCCTTCAAGCTCTTTTAATCTTTTCAAGAATACTTTTATAGGCATCCATCTCAGCTTTCATCTCTGTTTGGATAAGTGCTAGAGGGCATTTATCAAGACGCTCGCAGTTGCATAGTGATAGCGTTCGTCAGCTTCTATTTCCGCGATTTCATCTTTTATACTCTAGCTTTCTTTGAAATTCCCTCATATTTTTCGCTCCTTTATTTGCAATCACAATCCACTCTATCTGTTTTTATACATTTTATTTCCCAAAACTTGGCTATCAAACCGCCTATCCAAGCAATGATTGAAAAATTAACGAGTAGGATAATTAGTATTAAAAAGGTCAGTTTCATCCCCATTGTCCCTTGTATAACCAATGATACTAAATGCGACTTTTTATAATTCAATTATATTTATCCCATTAAGCATCGCATAAATAGGCGTTATTATCATCACTAAAAGAGATATTAGTGTCATTAAAACGCTAATACCAAGACCGATAGCAAATGCCATTGCCTCTTTTTCATTTTTCTTCGTCTTCAATTTCACCTCTTACAAATGGATATGACAAAAACATCCCAGTCGTCAAAAGCATAATCGAAAAAGCTAAAAACGTATAATTTATAAAATCTACGAAATTTGGTTGATAATGTTTCTAACATCATTCTTTATTCCTTTAGTCTCTAGCAGCTCATTTCATTAATTTTTATGGCGTTTTTGCTATTTATTAATAAAATTTAAAACTCTATTCCTATATTGTGTTCTTTGATAAGGTTTAAAAATCAATTTTTAAACTGCTCATTTGTTTTCAACTGCTTTTATGATCTTTTATACCCTATATCCTTAAGTCTTGCTCATTTTTCTTCTTTGATAGCATTTAATAATTGCTTTCTTTTGCTCTGAAAGTTTCTTAAGTTGTTCTTCATTTTTTTAGAAGTCTCTCTGCTGCTGTAAGTTTTGACATTGTATAGCTCCTTTTTAAGTTTTGATAATTTTTTTGACGTTTTATATTTAAAAACAGAATATCAAATTCATGCATAACCTTTTTCTTTTTTATTGGTTATTTTAACTGTCTGATATTTTTGTTATTATAACATATTCTTGGTATTTTTGATAAAAAGCTGTGTTATAATCTAAAATGAATAAAAGAAATAAAAAGCAAAAATTACATAAAATAGTAGATTGCAGGATATCCTTTTTTTCTCCTATTTTTGTAATACAAAATATTTGAGAAAAAGGCAAAATACTCTATGAGGCTCTTTGTAATTTTTGCTTGCGTACTTGGTAAATAGGAAATGGAGGGTTTTTGAATTATGGCTAAAGAATTAAAAACTTTTTAGATTAGATGTTGAGAATTTAAATTTTACAAACCTTAAAAAGAAAAATGGGGGTAAAATCATTAAATGAAGCAATCAATTTACTTTTTGTTCTTTTTGAGAGAGATAATAAAATTATTGATGCCGTAAAAGAAAATTATCCACTTTTAAAAAAATAAAAAGGTCTGAGCTTACTAGAGAAAAATATCAAAGAGGTTAGTATTTTTACCGATGTTGAATTTAAAAAATTAAAACAACTTGCAAAGGATAATGGTTTTTCTAGTGTAAATAAGTTTTCGAAAAATTTCTTTGGTTTTGAGCCACCTTTACGATGATAAAATTTTAAGTAACGATACAATAAATGAATGTGCAAAAATGAATTATTTGGTTAAACGCATTGGTATAATTTAAATATTTTTTTGTAAAAGCAATTCAACAAAATACTTCTGCTTCTTTTTGAAAAAGATGCTATTGATAATTTAATAAATAGAATAAATAAACAAGTTCAAGAGACTGACAATTTTATAAAAGAACAAAAATGTTTTTACAGGCTAAATTAAAATGAGTCATAAATTAAAATCATATTTGGATGATGAGAATTTTTAAAAAGCTAAAAATCTGGAGCGAGTTTGAAAAACAGAGAAAATATTTCGCTTCTCCTCAAAGTTTTAAAAGATAAGATTTGGAATAAGTATCTTTTAAGCAAAGGTTTTATTTCTCAAAATTTACTAAAAATGAAAGAGAGCATACAACTAAACTTTTAACTAAAAGACGTGGATATAATTCTCAAGTCTTGATAAAAATTACTGGCAAGGATCAAACTTTTAATCAACTTAAAAAGCCATATAAAATATATTAGCCGAGACGGCTTACTTGATGTTTTTTATTAATGATCCTTTAGAAAGTGATAATGAAAGTCTTATTAATGATATAAAATGAAATAGCTGCAACATTCCAAGATGGGGGTTTATGATATTCCCAATAAACATGATGTTGAAAAACTAAAATTAAAAAAAGAAAAACGAGGTAGTGCATATGGTTTTCTATGAAAGGTGAAAATAATATCCCTGTCGAGGAAATTAAAATGCTGCAATAAAAACCATTAAAGAAAGATTTTTAAATAATCATTTTATATTAGCAGTCCATAATGACACAGATAATCCTCATTGCCATTTGGATTTAAAAAGTGTTGATTGTAATGGAAAAAAAGAATTAGTAATTTTCTCCAGCTGATTTGGATATGATGCGTGATGAGTTTGCAAAAAGAATTAACCGATTTGGGATATAAAGCAACAAATTTTTCTTATAAAAAAATAAGAAATTTTCTAAGAATAAATTTCCAGACGTTTGGGATGGACATAAAGCCGCATCATTACAAGATAACTGGATATGGTGAAGCAAAATATAATTTTTCACTAGATGAGCATACCGAAGAGTCGTATTATGTTAATTTGAGACAAGTAAAGGGAAAGAAACTATTCTTTGGGGCAAGCATTTAAGGCAGTTAATGGAAGATTATAATATTACAAATGGAGATTATGCTAGGTTTTGCAGTAACTGCTCAGGAACCGATTGTAAAGAAAAATTTATGATAAAAAAACTAAACAATGGTGCGAAAAACTCTTTTATAGGAATGTATGGGATTGTTCTGTAGAAGGAAAGAGAGAAGTTGAATTGACTCCCCTCAGTGAAGCTGAAAAGAAAAAGACTGAATATAAAAATTCTTTCCAGAAGTGACACAAAAAGTTGCTGCTCTATCTCGCAAACAAAAAGATGTTAATCCAAAACAAAATAAAACTGACCTCAAAGCAAAGCTCACATTTCTACAAGCCAAACAAAAGGTTGTGGAAAATACAACAAATATTGATAGCAAAAAGCTAATAGTCTTAATAAAAAGATTTTTAACAGATAGACACATCTGCTTGTTATCTTTGGGGATTGTTTTAATTATCTCTATTTCTTTTTACGGTATAGCCATAACCTACATGTAGTCATGCTAGGGTACTTTTTCAATTTTAGATACCCAGACAAGCTCATAAACTGAGCTTTCGCTTCATTTTCTAGTCTTTCTTTCTCGCTTGGCATAAGATATATTGCAACCGAGACCGGTTTTTCACCCACTTTTTGGGACGTCCAGCATTGCTCTTTTTCATTACTATCTGCAGCACCAGAGTTTATATTCTTTCCACATTGCTACTTGCTGCAATGTTGGCATTGTTTACAAATGCAAATCCGTTTTTCTTATCCAATATTCCCATTATCTTTCCTTGTCTTTTGTATTCTTGGTTTCTTTTTATTTTTATGACTCCACTTTCTACTTTTTGACATATGCTATACCAAGTCTAGACAGAACAGCTTTTTTGAACTATCATTTTGCTGTTTTTGAGATTGTGTTGTATCTCTTTGCATTGCTGGCTCTAGTAGAGTATTGATACGCCTTAATACATCTTGAGTATAAGTATCAGTTATGTAATTTGTCTGTGATATAAGTTTATGTTGCAAACTTTCATCTTTTAAAAAGTAAATTTAGTTCATCCTCGCCACAGTAAAAGATCTTTTCTGTATTCCGAAAAGATTTTTCTTTTGCTAAATTGGTCAGGATAAGTTTGTAGTAGATACCCTAGATCATGAAAAATCTCGAATTTTATCTCTGCCACTAAAAAGCAACTCCTTTCATTTTTTTATAAGCTCATCCACACAATAGACGTTAACACCATTTATATTTTTCAAAATTTAAAAGTCTTGGATCCCAGTAGGTCTTTGTTTCTGCTACTAACTTCTATTTTTAGTGGATAGCTGCCGTAATGAGAGGTTGCACCATAATCTATCATTGCTCTAAAAACAGTGTCGGTATCTTTTTAATATTTATATTCCAATTACTAAAATCTTTATGGCGCTTTAGCTTGTTTATAAAATCCATATTGTTGGTTGTGCAATCCAAATCAATGTCTTCTGAATATCTATTTAGCCCATAATATAAACTAGTGCCGTTCCACCTTTTAAAAACAAAAGGTATCCCCAAGATATGGCAGAAATTTCTTTTATAAGTTTAACTCTATCTTTTTGATATTGCTCTAGCATCTTTTATCCTTAAAATATAGCTTTGTTAATTCCACTTCATAAAATCATCAACTTTTTGTTTTTTTATTTATAAGCTTTTAAATAGTTGAAAAGTTCGCTTTCCTCGTTATCATCCAAGTAATCTTGCACGCAGTTCTTGAGACCAGCTGTTTCGCCTTTATAGACTAAATCAGCTATCGCTCTTGCATAATTTGCTACATACTCTTCTTTATCAAGCATCTTTACATATCGCCTTTGTATCCCCAAAAGAACCTAAAATTTCATTATTCTCGTAAGTTTTTTATATTGTTTTTATTGGCAAAATAAAGCAGTGGATGCCAGTCGGCGATTGAACCATCATGCCTAGGTATATTTAAAAGCTTCCCAGCCAGATATGTATGCCATTATTTTTTCTTCCTTTGATTTTAGCCTTTTAATTCAATATATTATATTATTTTTAAACTTTATAAAATAATATAATATTGTTTTTAATTATTAGCAAAATTGACAAGTTCGTTAAAGAAGCCTTCGAAATCAAGCTTTTGCGTTTTCGTTATCTTTGCAATATTCGCTCACACCCATTCCTGCTGAAAAGGCATTTCTATATGCCTCGCGTTCATAGATTATGCTATTTGCTAGAAAAAAATATCTTCTAACTCTTTTCGCTAATATATTCACGTAGTGCTTCTACTTTTTAGCTAGAAAAGGATTTGGTGAAGCTTTTAGAGATAACTATTAGTGCCTTTGAATTCGGATTGTAATTCTCGCTTGATTAAAAACTAGTATCATTTTTGTTCAAAACGGCAATATCAAGATCGCTCGGAATAACTGGGATAATAGCAATATTGCAAACAGCTAACGCTTGTCTCATTTCTTGGCTATCACGTCCACCAGTATCAATTACTACACTATCATACTTTTTGCTTTTAAGCTTTGTATCTCTTTTAGCATCGATGATCCAAGTTTTGAAACAGCATTAAATAGTAGTGGTAAATTTGCATCAGCTCTAATATCAGTAAAAACATCTATACTTCTTTGAGGATCAGCGTCTACTAAAAGAGTGTCATCTTTCATAAGACCTAATTTTATGGCTAAACTGTATAGCAATATTTGTTTTTCCGCTACCACCTTTTTCATTGCAGACTGCTATTACCATTTTTATCCTTTAGACTATGCTTATTGTTTTTAGTTCCGTATTTCTCGACTAATTTTTTTCCCATTTACTTGGCTCATTTCCCCATTTTTGAGTCAACCTTGATTTTTCTGTCATATGCAGTTTGGCAGTTTTTCATTTGTGTTGTATTTAAATTTGCATTTTTGTTTAACTCGCACCACTGAACCAATTCTACTAGCAATTGTTCATTATCCCTAAATATTCAAATGTATATTCTTTATCGCCATACTTAGATCCCTTGCCACAACCAATAAGCATGATTGTTGCTGCTGCACCCAAGTGCAATTTTGCCTAGTAATCTCATCTTTTTTCCTTTGTATTAAATTATTTTTTTACTATATTAAATTATTTTTAAAATTTTAATATATTAATAGTCACCATCTGTGACAAACTCATATTCTATTTGCCATTTTCCACCACCAAAGTGTAGATCGTTTTTAACTAATGGACAAGGTAAAAATGCTCCATTTCCTTGTGCTACCATTTCACTAAAACGAGGTAGTTTTTCATCAAAACCATTCTCTAAAAGCTTGATTTGAAAAACATTAATCCATCTCTTATTCTTTTTAAGAAATATTTATATCCCAACATATTGTTAAAGCCATGATGACTTAATACCTCATTTTTTTGGTAGCATTATTTTTTTAGCCATTCAATGCTATCCTTTTAACTAAAAATTTGTAACTCAAAAATTCTTGATACAAGATACCTTCATAAAGAAGTTGTTCTAAATCACTTTTTGCAATTTTTGCGACCTCTTTAAGCGAGTTAGCAAACTTACTGTCGGCAATTTGTCTAAACCATATTAGTGGAATTATCCCTACGATTGCCTACGCCTAAAGACTCTTCAATGCCGCCATTACTGCTATAAAAATTCCCCCAAAATATTCTTTTGACTAAAAATTAGCTAGTGCTTGATCTTGTTTTTGCTACTAAGGCTTTTTGTTGTGTCAAGCAGTCTTTCGTTTGGATAAAAAGCCAAGCTTTTCGATAGCTTCATCACCGATTTCTTCTATAAGGTGTGTATACCATACTCGAGCTGGAAAACTATTAGGATAATCTTGCGGTTTATTCGGCAGCATCTTTTTCTCCTTTGTTTTTAAATATAAAAAGAATTCTAATATAAAAAGTTTAAAATAATATTAAATAATATAATATAATTTAATATTGTATATAATTATTTACTTCTAGATTATTGAGAAATTTATTTTTATTGTTTAATACTATATTAAATAATTTATAATTGTATTAAATTATTTAATACAATTATAAAATGTGCCATATTAAAGACTGATGCCAGTATCTATTGATCTGCTTTTTTTCTTCTGTTTGTTTGGATAATTTATATTGTGGTTGCGTAAATGCTGGTCGTTCTACTTGATCATTATTGTTTTCGCTCTTTTTAGCTTTTTCAAGCAACTTCTCTTTTTGAATTTTGTCCCAATTTTTATATTCCTCTAGTGCTGAACTTTTTAAACTCACTTTTATACTGCCTGTCTACAATCATCTTCTCATTTTCGGAATTACAAATTTCAAGGTCTTTTTGAAGTTTGTTTAAAAGTTCTTGCTTTTGGATAAACTTGGTTGCTTGCTAACCATTCTTTTAAAGTAATATTTGATTCTTTTTAATTTTTCTAGATCATTTTTATTTTTCTCTAGCCTCTTTTGTAGGGCTTCATCACTTAGGACATTGTTTATTCTTGTAAAAAGCCTCTAAGGCTAATTTGTTCTCTTGCGCTAATACCTTTTGATATATCGTCATTATATTCAAGAGATCTTGGTTCTAACTCTATATCGTATTCTTTTGTTTACGAGCTTAAAAAAATATAATATTTCCATTAAATGCTGTATTTGTAACTTCTCCAATAACTTTAAAGCTCTTATATTCTGCAACCTCTCTTGGCGTCTCTTTTTCTGCAAATAGTAATTTATATTATCTTGCAAGATGTCTGCCATTTGATTTTGCTTTTTATTTCTATTTCGTTAGTATCTGTGCCATTTTTTTATCTTTTGGTATATTAAAGTCATACACTATTGGCTCAAAACCACCAGTTGCAATAGAGGCTTTTATATTTGTTCATTTTACAAGTAAAGTTTTCGCTTATTTTGTTTTACTATATCTTTAATGATATCTATTTTAGATATTTGTATCTCTATGTTAGCCATTCTAATGTTGTTTTTCTCTTGCTCCTCACCATTAGAAAAACTTGTTCTTTATATCGTTTGAGCTCATTTCTCTCTTTTTATAGCTTCATTTAATTCAAACTCTGTAAAGATGAGAGGATTTTTTCGCTGGCGACCGCACGTGCCTCATTTGAATTTAATAAATCCTCCTCAAAAGCCATTTAAACTACGTTCTCCGACGACACCTCTTCTGAAATTTAATATAGCCTCGTTCTTTTTGCTCTGCAACTCCCAGTTCCTTTTCATCAAACGTTCCAGGAGTAATATGTCTCAAATTCTTTGATTATAAAGTTTTTCTGGGTCGTTCTCATAAAAGAGATTACCTTGTCTAATCGCCCTTCCATTGCTTTGTGTTATATCACTTGGTCTCCATGGACAATCTATGTGGTGAAGTGCTGTGATGCGTCTTTGGACATTTACTCCTGTTCCCATTTTTGCACGGCTGCCCAAAAGAACTCTAACTTCACCATCATTAACTTTTTAAAAGATCCGCTTTTTCTTCGTTACTAACTGCATCATGTATAAATGCTATTTGTTCTCTTGGTATTCCCTTTATCAACCAGCTTTTTATAAATATCTCCATAAAGAAAAATCTACTATCATCAAATTCATCCTTTTTAGAACCTCTCCATTTTCATCAAGATCATCTACTGATACCTCGCTGTTTTCTAAAGTATCATTTATATTCTCGAATTCATCAACATATTCTGTTTTTGCTCTTCTCTAGCTAATATCTCGTCTAGTTTTTAAGTTAAATGATTTATCACTAGTGCTTTTTGGTGTTCCAACATCTAAGAATACAAGCTGAGTCCCCTTTTATCACCTAAGTTTGCCATTCTTTAAATATCTCATCAACCGCGATATTTATTTTTAGAATTTGGGTAATCAGGGGGCTGTTGGATCTATTAGTCTAAAATCAATACTTGCTTTTTGCGTCGTTTGTTACTTTTAGTGGGTTATCGATGCTTGGATCATATCCTCCACCTTCCATACTAATAAGTCGCCCAGTAATTGAGTATCTAGGGTAAATTCCATTTTCATCAGCTTCCCTATATAATCTGATATACGTTTAGATTTTTCACTTTTTACGTAAATCACTTCTTTATTTGGAACAAATGTCTTTGAAAAAGGCTTTAATATCATCATTTGTGATAGTGTCTGTTGTTTGGCTTAGTATATTTGATAGCTCAGGTAAGTTTGTAAGTGATGAAAACCTTGCTTCCATTTTTATGCGACCGCTAGCATCTCTTACAGGGCAATATCTATACCAGCAAAATTACTAGCCCAATTTGAAAAGCTATCTATGCCTAAATTTTCCAAGCTCTTTTTGGCTGTAAATATCTCTGCATATTATAAATTTCGCTAAGTGAGTTTGATACTGGAGTTCCAGTTAAAAACATTACTTTACCATCTTTTTGTCGTTAATATAGGTAGTAGTGCAAGCATATTTAATGCTCTCTTGCTTGAAGTATTAGCTCCTTTGCCTTTGCATTCATCGGAGAGATTACGCCTAAATTTTTAAAGTTATGTGCCCTCATCAACCACTATACTATCAACACCAAGCATTGAAAAAAATCCATTGTCTTGGATTTTTGCTTTATCGTCAAATAGTTTTTCCACTTTTTTTCAACTCTAGCTATCATTTTTCAACTTGACGTGCAGAACGTCTGTTTGTTGATTCATCACGTTCCTCGTAATATCTAAGAGCTTCTTTTAGCTCATAAATTTCTTTTGTCAAGTATCTTTTTGTGTTTCAAAAGGAACTGGTAGTTTTTCTACTTGTGTATATTTTTATAACAACGGCATCCCAGTCATTATTTGCTACTTTTAGCTAAAAACTCGTCTCTTTCTTTTTGGGCTTAAAGAGTTTTCGTCTGCCACTAGCACATTAGCATTAGGGAAATGCATCAAAATACTTTGATCCCATTGGGTTACAAGATTGTTTGGAACGATGATTAGAGGTTTTTTACAAGCTCAAGCTCTTTTTTTGCTTCATAACAGCAGCTATTGCTGCATATGTTTTGCCAGCCCCAACTTCGTGATCAAGTAAAAATATTTTTTGAACCATGCTTCTAAAAAATAGCATCTTTTGGTGCTTTCTAAGTTTTTATATTGCCATCAAGCCCTGAAAATTTCTAAACCATCTCCATTAAATTGGCTTTAACGTAGCAGTTCAATTTGTCGTTGTAAATACGTTCTAGTTCTTTTGCTCTAGCTCGGTCGCTATATATCCATTCATTAAATTTGCTTTTTTAGCATTTCAACTTTCGCATTTGCTTCAGCTGTTTTTTCTGGATTTATTACTTGTTTAAAGACTATGTTACCTTTCTTTATCTCTCTTAATATTACCTTCTTTATCTAGCAAAGGCTCATTTGTTTTTCCATAATCTTTATAGGTGTATTATTTAGAGCACTTTCTATAATGTCATATACGCTTTTATTGTTACCTACATTTTGGTGTATTTCATAATTTCCATTAATTAGTCTTTGTGTGGTAAAGTCCTTTGACTTCAACGGAATAGTTATAAGTTGCATATTGTGAAAGATGATATTTATCTCCGTCTATTTGCCAGCCCATGGAACCCTAAATTTCTGAAGTTTCCATGCATCATTATTATAGTTTGATGTCTTTAGCTCGTTCTTTTAAAAATCATCATAGTATTTTATTGGTATCCAAGAACTGCCAAACCTCGTGTCTATATCAACAAAGCTAATATCTTGTGGTATGACCTTACTAAGTTCTTCTATATTGTTTTTGCATTAAGTCCGCATAAAATGTCTTGTAGATTTTTTGCTGATTTTAATTTTTCCTTGACATTTCCACTAAGATAAATTGGAGTAAAAATTAGCTCTCTTTTCGCCTTTTTGATAATTTTTCTGGATCGTAAAAAGCCAGTTTTTCTGCAATAATTTGATCTTCGACTTCGATATTTGATTTTCCTAGTTTTTTGAAATATAGTTTATATCGATCTTTCCAAACTGATACATGCTTACTAATACACCATCCTTTTCATTGTCAAACAGAAATTTCAGGAGTAAAGCCTATTGTTCGGCGAAGTAAAATATTAGCCTTTTCGCAGCTTTCCTTTATGGCTTCTTTGCCATCTCTTGCACGTTCAGGTTTTTTATAGTTTTTCTAGAGCTTTGACTTTGCTAAACTCTACATCTAGATTTTTAAATGATGCTGCCTTATTCCCAGACAAAAATCCTTCGCTAATATGATAGTTGTCTAGTAACAAATTAAGCTGTTCTCTTGTTTGCTTTAGTTTTTATATCATCGTCTTTGATATCTGTCTGCTCTAGTGCAATGAGCTCTTTTGAGTTTGTCTCTTAAAGGTATATACTTTTTAATTCTATTTTTGGATGGTGGGGCTTAAATCTTCAATTTTTTGATGCTCTTATTTCTCCGTTTATCGACGAGGTTATTTTTGCAAATTTGATCATTATAGATTAAAAGGCTATTTTTCTTTTAAATCCTTAACATAGTCATAGGCATCGTCGTAACTTTCTATTGCAAAGTCGATAATAGATGCCGGCTCTCCACTTATATACGTTAGCAGGAAGTTGATTTTTCTATAAAATATTTCTATTGCTGTATCAAGACTAAAATTTATATCGTCTTTTGGATCATAAAAATTGCTTTTTCCAAATTGCCCATTTCTCAAGACTGGCTTAGCAAAGTATGTTTTGGGGATTTTTCAATAAAATAATGGTTTATGCTTTGATTTAATTCTGTGCCATCTTGTGCTACTTGAGTTGATTTTAATATTGGATATTTCTTTGTTATACTCAGGATGCTTGCCTTTTTGTAGAAAAATGATATCTGTTTCAGCCCCTGTGTGCTTAAAAACATTGTTTGGCAAACGCACTGCACCTAAGAAAGTATGATTTTGCGCTATCTCATCTCTTGCTGAATTGTATTTAGCATCCATAAAGTGACGACTTACTACAAAAGCACTTATTCCATCTTCTTTTTAAACTGTATTGTGTGGCTTTTTGTATAAAAGAAATTATGGGCTGAACCATATAAATCTTGATGCTTATTATCAAAAAAAGTGGGACATCTAAAAATGGAGGATTGCCAACAACTGCGTCAAACTGCTCATCATAAATAAATTTTTTCGTAACCAATGTTATTATTTTTTTGATTCGGATATAAAATTTTGTTCATTTTAATTGTAAGAGGTTCAATATCAAGACCAGTAAAATGAAAATTATCGTTTTTTGTTAAACGTAATAAACGAACCATTTCCTACACTAGGCTCTAGAAATTTCTTTGTTCAAATCTGCTCTATCGGCATTAATACCAAGTCTTTTCGAGACCTTTTATACATTGCCGAAACGATATTTTTAGGCGTATAATATGCAGTTAAACTTTGAGCGTTTAGCAGCATCATATTCACTTTCGCTAAGTAGCTTTTTGAGCTCTTCTCTTTCATCTTTCCATTTTTTCATTGCGTTCATCAAATAGTCCATTTATTCCTCCCCAGCCTGAAAAAGTTAGCTATTGTTAGCTGTTGCTCTCTTGTAATATTTAGTTCTATTTCGCCTTTCTTAGCAAGATCTAATTTTGGAGTAAATTTCGTTAGTAGTTTTAATTGCTGCAATATTTTTTTCTAAATCCATCCTTTTCCCCACCTAGTTCTAGGGCATCGCTTAGTTTTAGTATCCCTCAAAGGTATTATTGAATTTTTATAGGATTAATTATGGTTTCTTCATTTTTGTGTAACATCTGTTGTGTTTATAGTTTCAAATAAGCTATTCTCTATCTCATTTATCTGTGCATCTATATCAATCGTTTTTCTATAATTGAATTGAGATTACCTCCAAAGTATTCTGGATGAGCATCTGCCATACTAAATGAGATCAAGACTATCATATAGATTACTATCATTTTTTCTGTTTTGCCATTTAAAATCCTTACAAAAAATAAAATTTTCAAAAATAGAAATTTTATCTAAATTATGGCAAATGCCGATTTTTTACATACTTTTATAACAATATATTATTATGTGAAATATTAAATATTTTTATACAATATTAAAATATTTAATATTTTTAATAGCCATTCATTTCTTTTGTCTTCATTAATAAGCATTCTAATATATGCGGCACGAGTTGGAAAGAATTTTCTATTATAGATATAGTCTAAATATTTTTAATTCATCTTCTTCTAAAATAAATTACAACCTGTCTTTTTCTTTTGGTTTTATATTGACTATTATCTTTTTCTTTTGTTGTCTGTCATCTATTAATTCCTTGTTTTTCCCTCTCCTTGGCACTAAGTTTTAGAAAAATCAGTGAAATCAAATCCTTTCTTTAGCTCTTTTTCTAATCCGTTTTTGTTTTGAGTATCTTTTCCCATTCTATTATTTCTACAACTTTACAAGAGTTATTTAACTGCTCTTTTTAAAAGCCTTTGCACCATTTTTCCCTGCCTCATCATAATCATATGCTACAACAATGTAACTATCTTTTAACATATCAATTTGAATTTGTTTTTAAAATGAGTGGCAGCACTCCCAAAGCTTATAGCCTTATATCCACGTGACAACATATTTAAGCAGTCTTTTTCACCTTCAGCTATGAATATAGGACTATCATCTCTTATATATTCTTTTAATGCTTGGATATTAAAGGCGCAGCGTGGTCTATTTTTGCTAAAAGTGTATTTGATATTTTAAATTTGGATTATATTTCCAAAGCGTTACGATCTTGCCAGTCTCATTTCTTAATGGCATTACCAACCTATCTTCTTCTTTGGAGTAACCTATTTGAAATTTTTGAGCTATTTCTTTACGTTGATTATTGTCGCAAACTGGAAGCAGTTTATGTAAAAGTTCTTGATAGCGTGTAAAATTCTCACGCCTTTCATTTTCGTATACTATGTCGTCATCAAGATAATCTATTGTGGGTTCTTCTTTAATTGGTCTAGCATTTATAGCTTTTTATGAATAGCAATATTTGTCTTTTTGCCCATGATTTGAGATCATGATCTATTTTTAAGTTGTCTAGAATGCCTGCTACTTCTAAAAATGCACTTCTTTCGTCGCAATTCTTTATTTCCTATAAAATGCTATTATATCACCCCTAAAAACCACTGCCAAAGTCTTTAATATAGCCATTCTTTGGATCAATAGAAGCAGAAGCGGTATGCTCATCTTCTCGCATCCTGAATTTATAGTGGCTATCCACGTCAAAAACCAAGATATTCTAAAAAGCCCTTGTATCATCTTTGTGTAAGTTCATTTAATTACTCTTCTTGCTTGTTTTAAAGTTCTTAAATGCTAAAAACTTTACGAGAATATGGATTATTTTCAACTTTTCCGTTATAGCAGTTTAGTGCTTTATAATCCCAACCATGTTTATTAATGCAATTTCTTAGTATCATTGCTCCCATTTGAATGTTTGTTTCTGGCTTATATAGGTCATCAATGCTTAAATTTCTTTAGCTTTTAACGTTGTTTCATGAATTGAATTAATCTGCATCAACCCATAATCTATTGAGCCATTGTTGTTAATATTCTTTGCATTATTGGTAAAGTTACTCTCTGTTTTTGCTATAGCCCAAAGAAGTATCGGAGGGATATTAAACTCTTTGCAAATTATAAAAGAGCTTATTGTATCTACTTTCATTGGCATTGGGTATAGCTGAAACATTTGTCGCTATTATAGATAATGATAATATAATAATAAATAGTTTTTATAGTATTTTATTATTTTAAATTGTTTTTAAAAATTCATCTATTAGCGCCTAAACTCTTTTGATTTGAGTGTTCCATAACTTTTTCTTTTTGGAAGTTTTTATTGCACCACTTTTTGACCTTTTTCTGTGTATGCCTTGCCTAATCTATTTATCACCTCTTTGTTATTTTGTGCTGATACAATATTATTTATATGTTTGCCTATACCAGATATGCCAGCAACACGATTTAAATTTCTTTGAGTAAAAGCTGTAATACTTTCATCTCCTATGCTTTCAGCCAATGCTGCAGTTGCTTCTATGCCACCTTTTTAAACATTTTTTTCAAAATTATCAATTGTTGCAGGATTTTTAAAATTTAATCCTTTGCCCCTCTCTTTGCTTTGTTCTTCATTTTGATCTCAAAAATTAGATCGTTTGTTTCAGTGGATTTTTATAAAAAAATTTTATTAGCTATTTTGCTGACACTACCCTATACCACAATCATTGCAACCTATCTTTACCAAATGATCTAAGTCTTTTTGAAAGTGTCCTTCGCCAAGTCTTGCATTGATATGAATAGTTTTTCCATTAATATCAGTAAAGTTAAAGCCTATTTTTTTCATGTATAGCTTTTAAAATCCTTATTGTTTTTCATCCATTAATGCTTTATCCATCATTTTTTTAGAGTTTGGAATAGGGCGATATTTTCATCTCCTCTAAACTCTTTGTTGGCAGCTAGCAACTTACTAAATTTATCTATTTGATAATTTCCATCTTTGTTTGTATCAATATCAATGCGTGAAGTTATATTTTTAGATAATGTTTTTACTAAGAGCTAGTTCGGCTTCGTTGTATACTGATTCATGCTCTATTTTGTTGTAAAAGTTCTCCATTGAGTTCTAGAAATTTACTAGCAACATTATCTATTATCTTATCATGAGGTGTATTCTTGTCAAAAATTTTGATCATACTTTTCGAAAAAGCTCTCAAGTTGGTAGTTGCTTTGTGCTTTATTGTTTCCTATCAATAATACTTGCGATTATGCCACCTTTTTATATCCTTAAATTACTTTTCTTTATTTTTCTTTTTAAGTATTTTTGGATCGAATTCATCCATGTTGTAATCAACATTTGAATACATTTCATTTAAGAATCTGCAAATTGTTGGTTTTTATCCCCCATTTTTCAATCTTCGACCCTAACCTCATTATTGTAGAGTTCGTTTTAGATTTTGATCTAGGTCACTGGCATATTGTTCTTGTAAATTGTTATCTAAATTACTTAATATTGAATTTTTTGCTTTCATTGATATATTTTTAAATTTTTGTAAGTTGGCATGTTATTCCTTTATTAAGACTCTATGGATGCTGACCTTTGGTGAGTGATACTCTTCTTCGTGATCATTCCAGTGTATACAAGCAAATTTTATTTTTATAGTTCGAGATGTGGTATTTTTGTCGATAATATTTACAAGCTCTTCTAGTTTTTTTCGTATTCATCAGCATAGATGTATTGTGAATTTTTATCAAATGCATCAAAATAAATAACATTAGCTTTTTATGTTTTTCGCAGCCGCATTCATTTATTAATCGTTCTAAAAGACAAACTAGCTTCTTCTCTAGTTTGTTCGTTCCTGCAAAAGATCATATTTTGAATTTTTCTTCAATATTTTTAGAATATTATTTTGTAATTTTATAATAACTATTCCAAAAGCTGTGGCTGTTATCATGAATGCTATTTGGCTTATTGATTAAGAAATCACAATAACATTTGAAATCCTCTGGATCTTTTAAAAGTTAATAAAATATCATTAAACCTTACCGTATTGATAATCTTTTTAGGTCTTTTGCTTGCACTCTACTATCCTTATTTTTCTCAAAAACCATCTCTTCAAGTTCGCCATTATCGTTTGTCTTAAATTTAGCATTGCACCAATTGCCATTTTTTTAACTTGCCGTTACATGCAAAATAATTAAAACCTTTCGCACTGGTTCTAGGTAGTAGCTTACCACTCTTACATTTTGGACACATAGGTGCATCACTTGGTATTTCTTGTTTTGGTTTGGTTTCAAGTTGTGGTTTGCCATCGTTATCGTAATAAAATGCCTTACAACCTTCACGCCATTGACTGCAACCCCACCAAAATACGCCTTTTTATTTTGGCTTTCATGTCTTATAAGGTATCCCTTATTGCAAATAAGGGCATTTGAGCATTATCTGGTTTTGTTTCAGAAATTTCTCATATCGCTATCTTTTACCTTTGCTATCTCTTCCTTTATTTGTTGATTGATTTCTGTTAAAAAGTCATCCAAGCTTAAGTCGCGGCTTTCGATCATTTTTTGTTTTTCAAACCATAAAGCAGTCATATCAACGCAGGTTAAAATTTCAGGTGCAACTGAAATTAGGTCTTTACCTTTTTGTGTTGCATGTATTATTTGCTTTTTGTCATTGCTAACACTGATAAACGTCATTATCTATCAAGCTTTTTTTATATGATTTTGATCTAGTAGCTGGGGTTCCGATACCTCCATTTTCTCCTTTTTGCCTTGATCTTTTTCAAGGAGTAATTTCTTAATGTTCGGATCTTTAGTATATTGGCTACGCCAGTTAAGTCGGTGAGAAGTGTTGCCATGGTGTAAAATGGCTTTGGTTTAGTGGCTCAAGTTTTAATCTTTTAAACACTCAGCCATAGAGCCTTCTATTAAATTATCCAACTTTGAAGTGTTTTCTATTTCATCATCACTACCATCTTTTTTCATCTTTTTGCGGTTTAAGATAGAAAGTAAAACCCTAGATCAGTTGTGGTATTTTTGCGAGGCTGTAATTTATATTCGTTAAGTTCCAAAACTATATTTGTTGCCTCATATTCTCTTGCTTAAAAATTGCAATGCAAAATCTTTTTGCTATAAGTGTAAAAATATTTAATTCATCCTTACTTAGTTCATTTAAAACACGCTTTTTGCTCCAGTTGGGACAATGCCATGGTGAGCCGAAATATTTGCTGAGTTAAATGCAGCACCTTTTATAGTAAGATCAGCATTGTCTAAAAATACCTTTTAACTCAATATCGTCTGCATTTTTAGAAAATTTCTTTTTAGACTTTGTATAATAGCTGGCGACTCATCATACATTGTATCAGGTAGGTATTCGCAATCACTTCTGTTATAAGTTATTAAATGTACTTTCTCTTAAGTTTTTGAGTAATAGCAAGAACTTTATCAGGTTTTAAGCCAAATCTTTTGCGCATTGAGCTTGAAGTTTTAATAAATTGTAAGGAAGTGGCGGTAGCTCTTTCTTCTTTTTCGGTTTTTCTTAATTGTAATTCTTGCGGATTTGTTTTCGCACTCTTTTTAATATGTTTTGAGCTAAATCCTTATCTGTAATTTTATCATCAGTTTTTAGATTTGCACGAAAATCTATGCCATCAAAAGCTTTTTAAATTCACCACTAATTGCAAAAGTATTCCAGACTTTTGAAAATTTTTCATTTTCTTTGTCTCTATTTACCACTAAGGAGAGAATAGGGGTTTGGACACGTCCCAATTTAAAAACACCATTTTGATACCCTTTTATTTCTAGCCACAACGGTAAATGCTCGAGCAATTTGAGTCCGACTATCCAATCAGCCAAGCTTCTTGCAAAACCACGTTGAGAAAGCCCATAAAAGTCATCATTTGACTTTATATTATTTAACTCTTTCTTGATACCAGCTTCACTAAGGTCATTTATTAACATTCTTTTTACTGGTAACTTATTATTTGCATAAGCTTGTATCTCATCAACTAAAAATTTGTCCCTCATCGTCCGCATCACCACAATGAATAACTTCTGTTGTATCTTTTTCTTTTAATAAGTTTAAAATTATTTTTAAGTTGATCTTTGCTCTTGTCAATAGGCTTATATTTAAATTTCTCTATTTCAAAGGGTAGATCTTCTAAATTCCATTTTTATATTTTTCTGCATAATCGTCAGGCTTAAAAAGCTCCAAAATGTGTCCAAAAGCCCAAGTTATGGTATCGTTACCTTTTCTAATGAAGTCATTACCTTTACTTTCATTGCCAATAAGCCCTTTAGCTATTGCACGTGCAAGTTCAGGTTTTTTTCTATAAATAATTCTACCCATTTTTGTATCCTTCATTAATTTTTAAATTGTTTTAAATTGTTTTTTATATTTTTATACATTTTAAAAATTATTTTTATTATAATTTTTGAAGGGCTAAAAGTAGTAGTTTTAGTTCTAAATACAGCAAAAAGTTGAAGTGAGACTCATCTATCAAAACCTTGACTTTTTGTTCTTTGCTTTAATTCGCCATTTAGTACCTCAGCACCTTTGCTACCGATTTTGTGACTGCTTTCATGGTTTCTGGCAATACGACTATGCCTTGTTGCTTAACAAAGTCATAATTCATTGTTACGGCTGATCTGTCTGGAATTTTATTAACGATTTCCATAAGTTTTGGATTTTTAGCCAATGTCTCATTTTTTTCAGCGACCAGACCCAAGTTAAAGCTTTTGGAAATATTGCTTTAGTAAATCTTTTTCTCGAGGGCACTATCATTTGTAACGTCAAAAGAGTAACCTTTACGCCATTTCTATTTTTGTAGCAAAAATTCTCTCTTGCTGTTGAACTATTTCGCCAGCTTCGTTTTTAATCTCTGGGCGAATTGTGATTGCCATTTTATGAAGACTATAAGCTTGACCAGTCTTATCGTTTATGCCATTGTGTATCCAAGTAGATGCCGTATAGAAAGTGTGCTTTTCGTTTTGTAAGCCGCACTCTATTTTTACTGGGTGATTGCGACAATCAACACCATTGAGAAAATTTCTAGCATTTTCTATAGCATAAAAATGCTTTTTACTGCACCAAGTTCTATTTCTTTTCCATCTTTTTCGTATGGACGCTCCATGCCAAAAGCCAATTAATGTTTTGTTTTGTTCTGTAATTCAGTTTTGCTTATGAAAATTGTTGCAAAGGTTCTTTTTCGTTGCCGTTTTCTGTTCTGTCAAAATCTGCCATTGTTTTATCCTTTTAATTTAAAATTTTTATAACGCTATTTGATTAAGAAAATAGCGTAACCGATAATTCCACCAAGTGCCAAGCACATCATAAAAAAAGTAATCCTGTTAGTGCGTATCCTCCTTTTTTAAATTTTTAGTATTTTTGTTTCATTTTCTCTAATTTCTTTTATACTCAGCTAGATTTTACTCTCAAAAACTTTTTAACTGATTGTTTAAATTAGCGATCATATTCTCACTAAATTTTTATATTCATCTCCAGTATCATTTAGCCTTATGTTTATCTTGTCCTTAAAAACCTCAATTTTATTTAGCTCTTCTTCAAAGAATTTGTTTTGATTTGCAGCAAAATTATTAAACTGCATAGTCATCTCGTTAAAAGCATTTTTCTTGATCTTGCATGGTTACCTTTGACTTTAGTGATGTCTGCGATGCTTTCCAAATCTTTTATAGTCTTGAGCTATTTTCCTAATAGCAAGTGTATTATTCATGAGAGCCATAAATTCTTTACTAGGAGGATTTAGCATAAATTCATTTAGGTATTCAAAGAGTTGTTTTAAGCTTTGCACCTCATCCATAAGCGATTGAACCATTTTAACGTATCTACTGTAATTTGCATTATTTTTCTGTTGCAAATCTTTCAAAGGCTTGTTGAACCAAATTTAGCTCACTATTAAACATGTTGAAACTCATGTCAACTCTTTTTGGTAGTTGGAATAATCCAAGACAGAGACAACGCCTTTTTCGCTTATTTTTCAATCCAGCTTTTTTCAAACTTTAGAATTTAGCTCTGCCACTTCATTCTTTAAAATATCAGCTGTTGTATTACGCTCATAAACTAGTCTTTCAAGTCTTTCTTGCAATTCTTTTTTTGCCTTGCTCTACATCATCTAGCTCGTTTTTTGGCATTTTTCTGCCTCTTTTGAAGCCTAGCTATGATTTCATCTTTGCTTTCGAGTTTTCTTATTGGTGCAACTTCAGATGAGCCAGTGCTATCAAATAGATTTTCATTTTTCCATCAGTCTACCCAGCATGTTTTACTAAAATACTTCTTCTCAAAAGAATAGGTATTGAGATATATGTTGACGACAACTCTGTCGCCAATGGTAACTTTTATTTATGTCGCCACATTTCGGAAAATTCCTGGATTTGGTTGAATTTTCTTTTATCGCTACTTAAAGCGTTGTATTGAGCTTGACTTATAGTTTGTAGCTCATATCCTCCCTTTTTCCATATACTCTCGTCATAAAACTTGGTGTCGCAAGTATATTTCAAGTCCTTAATATTTGTATAATTATGACGAGCAAGTCTTTTTTACAATATTCAGGCATGTTTGGGCTTATTCTAATTTGAGTTTGATATAGTCCTTTCTCACTATCCCAGACACGACGTTTGTCCAAATTCTTGTTAAGATCGCTAGCATCACATCCCCCACCTATCTCTGATATAGTATCAATCAAACTTGCGTAATCTTGGTCTGTTTTTATAGCAGTATCGGTTGGACAAAGCTTTTTAGAAATTTTTTCCTCTTTTTGCCGTTTCATGTGCCTTTTTTGCTCTTATTGAAAAGTATTTACTTAAACTTGCCGAACACTCACTTGGTCTTTTCGCTACTTGATAGGCACAAAATAGCTTCGCATGCTAGTTTTGTATCCCCAATAAGCTCGTCAGCCCCATATACGGCACTATTAAAAATCAAACAAGTTAGTAAAAGCTTTTTGATATAATCTTCATCGTTTTTCCTTTCATTCCAAAAATAAGATATTTACGCGTTTTTAGATTGTCCAATACTATCTACTGGATGAATAGCAATATTCTTACAACCATTGCTTGCCAAGTAATCTTTGTAGTCTTGGGCTATCTTTTTATTTCCAATAACTATGATCTTATCAGCATTGTGTGCTACATAGAATGTTTTAACAATCATATTATTTGGTATATACTCATCGCCACTTTTTTCAAACATTAAGTTATATGTCCAGTTGTTTTGTTTTAAGAATGGGTCTAACGGAATATTGTGCCTTTCTTGCCTAATTAGTTCTTGGTTGATAGTGATTTGGCTACTACTATCAAGTTCTATTGGCTGGTATGCTTGAACATCCAAAAATAAAAAGGATATAGCCGCTATACTTGCTAAACTCGTAATTTAATCATTTTTGTCTCCTTAGAAATTACTTTTTGTTCTATGTCTTCTAGCCATTGTTTGATGCTATCAATGTTGTATAAAATACGGTTGCCAATTTTTAAAAATGGCAAAGGTAAATGTTTTTGTCTATTCTCATCCGTATAGTTCTTTTGCATTCGTAACTTATTTTGAAGTCCTCTACTAATGCCAAACATCTCTTCCAGTTGTGCTGGTGTTATATTTTTCATAAAAGCTTGTATCTTTCATTATCTACTCACTATAGTCTTGTCTTTCATCGTCTAATTCATCGTAAATTTGGGCAACTAGCATTTTGAGCCATTAATTCTTCTATGCTATCGCTATCGTTGATTGTTTCTTCTGCTACCGGATCAGTATCGATATTTTCTACACTTTTTTATTTGCATTACTCGATTGTTCGACTATTTGTTGCTCGTAAAGCTTTTTGAGTCTCTTCTTTTTATTGCTTCATCTTTATCCCTTTGAAGTCTAAGTTTTTCATATTCTTCTTGAGTCTCATCTATTTCATGAACTATTTCAGGTAAATTTTCTATATCTAGAACTTTCATCATTATAAAGCTCTTTTAAAGTATGCTTTTTATATTTTGCTATGTTTTGAATAGGGACTTCTATGTTTGTCTCACCATTTTGAATAGCTTTCTCAATTGATTGCGATTTGGTATCTTTCCATTTTCTTTCACTTTTATCTTATATTTATCTCCATCGATCGCTCTAAGGCTTGGACTTACTTCTTTGAATTTGTTCATAAAGTAGCGATCTGAGTAGTAAAATGCCTTTTTTGCCATAATAGGCTTGCCATTATCAATCGTAATTAGCTCGTTTTCAAAAGGCATTTCTCGTAATTCTTGCGCAAGCATTAAGGCTCTACTTGTGTCACTTTCACTTCCTCCACCGCCTTGTCCCAGATTTCTACTCCCTATTTTTTTAATGGTTTTTGTTCCTAAAATTTCGCTAATCTTTTAGCATCCTCTTGTTCTCTTGGTGTATAAAATTTGACAAGCATGGTTTGTAAGCAGTGTTTTAGCGCCTTCTCTACCATATCCATCAGGTTGATTTGCTTCAAGTTGTGAGTTTGATTGATAGATCATTAGGCTTCTAGCCAATATCCAGCTATAAAAGCTAATTGACTTTTAAATATATTCCTAAAAAGCCTGGTGCAGTAAATCATCCATTACTAAAAGCACTTTATATTTTAAATCGGGATTAGCTTGCGGTAACTCTTTTGTATTTACCAAGATTAATTGCTGCTAAAATATGTTTAAAATTAGCTTCGCATTTGCCAATTGATCCGGAGTAATACCTACATAAATAGTCATTTTTCTTTACGAAGATCTCTAAAATCAAAATCATTTGCTGAAGTAGCAAGCCTCATATTGTCATTTCTAAACATCATCAAAGGAGCATTGAAGCTTGACATAACGCCACTTTTTGTGTTATCGCTATCAATCTTGAAATAGCTTTGGCAACGCATTTTGAGCTTTTTTTACCAATTAGTCCAAGCTCAGATAAAACATTATATGTATCATCAAATGCCTTGAATATAATTTTTCTATTGCCGTCTATATCAACTTCACCTTTTAAAACCTTCGCTCATTTGCAAAATACCATATAGTGTAAAAATCTATCTCCATATTTAGTGCTTTTTAGGAGCGAAATGCCACCTTTTGAATTTAAAGATCACGAACGATATAACAAATTCCCTATAAATAAGTTTTTGAGCTAGTTGGTTAAAAACTGCGTAGTGCTATCGCCTGTCATGGGATATAAAATATTTGCAAAATCAGTTAGCTGTCCATCTGCATTATCGCTTGCCATATCAATATAAGCTAGTGGATTATATCTATGAGTGCGTTTATTGAACGGATCAAATAAATATACTTTTTGCCCTAGTATTTTTTTCTCTATATCCGCTAGTAAAGTCAAAGCACTCTTGTTTAATATCTTGAACAACTGCACTCTCTTTCCAGTCAAGTAAATTTGGAATAACAATACCAACGCCTTTTTCCACTACGTGTTGGAGCGCCAAGCGATACGAACTGCTGACCGCCAAATCTTAAGAGGCGGTTTTGAATTTACCAATGATTATTCCATCTCCATAAAGATCCATTTTCTTTACATCATTGGCATTTGCAAATCTTGCATCTCCGTGTAGGCTTTGTTTCTTTGGTAAAAATGGTAGTAAAAAGCTAGAGTGAAACTTATTAAATTTGGTAATAAAGTAAGCCAAATATGCTTTTGACCAGCCGTTTATCAGCATATCAAAAGTAAGCCCTAAATACCATATTTCTGGAAGCTTTTTAAAACTGTGATTTAGTCCAAAAAAATAATACACTAGCCAAGAAATAGCCTATAATTAAGGCAATTGCAATTAAAAAAACCAATCTGCATTTTTCATTGCTTTAGCGTTCCTTAAGCTAGACTCAACAAAAGCATTACCTTCATTATTTCTTATGAAATATTCGCCATTAGCCAAGTATTCTGTAACTTGACGTTTCTTGCCAAGACGCTTAAAAACTACGATGTAGTCAATTGTATTTGAAACAATATCAAGCAACATATCTTTACCTAGAACTTGGGCTTTGAGTATTTTTGCATGCTCATCATTACAAGACGATCTATGGCTGACTTAACACTACCAGCATGACAACTTGTCATACTGCCATTATGACCACTTGAAATCACATTTAAAAATCATATGTTTCACCACCCCTAACTTCTGCTAGTAGAATTCTGCTGGGTTTCATTCTCAAAGCAGCTCTTTAGAGAGTTGTGGCATTTACTAGACTATCGCTTTTTGCCTCACTTGGATAAAAGAGTTGAACAAAATTTCTTTATGATCCCGTAATTTGAATTTCCTCAACATCTTCTATAGTAATAATTCTTTCATCTAATGGTATAAAATCGATAAGCGTTTTCATAAAAGTAGTTTTTTTCCGCTACCAGTTTCACCACAAATAATAATATTCTTGCCATTTTCGATAGCTATTTTTAGTTCATTTGCCATATTTGCATCTATTGAACCATTATTAATGTAGTCATCTATCGTATAACGAACCTTGCTAGGTTTTCTAATGGTGATTGATATATGATTTTCTTTTGTAGCATTTGGTATAACTATTTGCACTCTCTCTCCAGTTGAAAGAATGCATGATAAAATAGGTTTTTGTCTTTCTATCTTATCGTTTTTATAAGCGGCACATGCATTAGCAAAAAGATAGGGCAGCATTAAAGTTTAATTCACTTTCGTGACTAGACCAATTACCGATTATATCTTCAGTCCAAATTAGATTTCCGCCGTTGTAAGCTATTTCATTTATGCTTTCATCATCTAGATACTTGCCAAAATACTTTTTTGACGTAGCCATCCAGCATAGCAGATTTGTCTAATCCCACAGTGCTCATTTTTCTTCTACCTATTGTAAGCTTATACACCTTACTAAAGTCTATATCACGATTGACGTAAACACCAACTATATCTCCTTGATTTCTATAAAGGATCGGTTTTATTTTTTTATAAATTCCTCAAGTGCAGTATTTGCCATTTGTTGTGTAGAGTCTCTAGTGTTTTCGCTATAGTCATAGCTATTGTCACGTTTACCATTTGCAGCATAATTAAAAACATCATCTACCATTGAAAGCAATATGCTAGCACCAAATCTTTTTAGCCATTGATGATCAACGTATCCTTGTAGACCGCTACCGCCTAATTCATCACTAGCACCACTTTTGAACTGGAATGTTAATATTGTTTGGTGTTCTGATCTCGCTCCAAATAACAAAATTCTATTCATTCCATCATTCATCTCTCCGCTTCTGAAGCTGCCAAAGATTTTGCTTCCCTTTTCAATTAGAGAGTTACGCTATCTTTTGCTATATACGTCTTCGCTAGTTGTGCAAGATATTCCGCCTTTAATTTGAGACACAAGTCTAGTGTCGAGCGAACAACCAATATATGTGCCTTTTTGAAGCAAGAGACTAGGGTTAAATTTGTCTTTTACGGCAATTTTTTTGGAGTGTATGTATTGCCTTCATAATCCTGGTCTTCTTCAAAACGTTTGGCTTGTTCTGCCCAAGATATGTTTTTGGTCGGCAACATATATATCTTTTTGCTTGAACTACTTGTTGCAATCGCTAAACTACTACCAGTTTTTAAAAACTTTAGGCTTAAAAATAGTTTTTTTGAACTACCGTAGTATTTGATAAAGGGTCTGGCTTGCTCGCTACTTGCACAGGCGTTTGTTGTGGTGCTGAAGCAGCTTGAAACTCTTGAAAATTCTTTTTGAGACACTTCTTGCTGAGGCAACTCAAAAATTTTTATTCTTTACTTCAGTTCCTATTTGTTGAACTTGTGATTTTACAGCATCATTTGCCTCTCTATTTTTCCCTAAAAAAACTAAGACCAACCATAACAAAAACAACCAGACATAAAACCATGACCGCAATAACCATTAATTTTTTTGCTTGGCTCATTTTCGACTTCTGGATGCTCATATTCAATTCTTTCAACTTGAGACTCTTGATTATTCATATTTTCATTACTTCTATTTTTTTGCTCATTGTCTATAATCTCTCTTTGAATATTGTCTTTATTAGTGCTGTAGGTTTTATCAAGTGGATTTTTGACCATAGCCATTATTTATGATTCCGACTAACTTATTGCCACTTCTTAGTAAAGTATTTTTCTAGCTGTCTTGTGGATCACAACTACGTCATATTTGCCGTCTTTTTTTGATATGAGTATTGAGGATGCTTTCTTTATTAGCATCATCAAAGAGAAAGACACTTGGTATAGTTTTAGTTGAGCTAAAAACCAAGATATGTAAAGACACCATCATCATATGCATAATCAGGTGTTATAGTTTCACTATCTTTATTTACATGCATTGCAAAGTTCCAATTTCTAGGTATTGTATTTCTATCGATCTCTTTTTTTATAGTGCCTTTTCTTTTGCTGCTTTTTTTCGGCGAGTTCTTTTTCGGCTTTCTCTTTTTCTATCTTTTCTTTAGGGGTTGCATAATTAAAAAGTTAGTTTGTAATTAATCTTGTTAGTCTCTCCTAGTTCCAAATCAAAATGTATAAACTTTATCTTTATTTGTTGTGATGATTAGATTTGTCTTCCAATCAGCTGCATTTGGTTGAATAACCGAACTGCCATAAAATTCTATTTGCTCACCACTTTCATTGGTCATATTTTTGTTCTTCGGATTTTTATGGTGTAACTCTTTGGTTTAATAAATAGATAGTTATCTTTATCCATTACTTCCCAAACCATCGCTAAAAACCAGTTGCTATATTTACGATGCGTTCATCTTTTTCAAATTCTATAATACTCACAAAACCCTCTTTACACTTAACTAAGACAACGTCATCGGCATTGTATGTTGCATACGTGATGCGTTTGTCAAATTTAGATAGCCTTGGAGTATTTACTGCGTGTAAATTTGCTATTGCTAAGAGTAAAATTATTGCAATATTAAATAATTTTTTTATTATTTTTTTATCATTTAAAATCTCCCAGTATTGTTTTAAATATAAGCCACGATCTAGCTGTAATGTGTTGCTTTTTTCTCGCCTTAGAACTTGTTTGTGGTGTTTGTGTAATGACTTGATTACTCTTCATGGGATAGCTTTTTTTCTTAAACCATCTATTAGACTATCACAACGTGCTCTCATCGTTTCAAATTGTTTTAATAGCTGTATTTATTCGCTCTAATGGCGCCATTTCCTTTAGATATGCTATAAATCCATCATTTTTTGCTATCTATAAAAAGTCATAAATTTTCACTATTGCCAAAGACTTGTCTTTGTTTTTTTGTCTAACTCATATTCTTCTTGTTGTGCAGTGCGTTGCATATCAAGGATCATGTTGTAAGAATTTTTGCCATATCTTCTAAATGAAAAATTCTAGCCCTAAGGGCTTTTAGTTTTCTCTCTGCTTCTTGTCTATTTTTTAGAACTATTGAAAATAAATTTTAAAAAGCTATGCGTGAGCTCCTTATCTGAGAAGCATTGTTCGGCTTTGAGTAAGCAAATCGTGCGTATATGCTGTTTTAAAAATCCATTTTTACTCCGAAATGTCAAATTTGGTGCAATGGAGTTTGCTGCTGCAATTTCTTCATCTGTTACAAAAATCTGGAACAAATTTCTCATATACTTTCAAAAACTTGATCACCGATATTTGAAGTCCCTACTACTTCAAATAGATCCTTCTGCTCATATAATGCGAGTTTTCTTTCTAAGGTTTCGACCTCTTGCACCAGTTCTGCAATGTCAGTATTTTTTTGAGCTAAAAGCTCAGTCATAACATCAATTAACTTTGTGAAATCATCATAAGTAATCATTTCTATCTCCTTATTTCGTCATCAACTCTATACGTGCTAACTTTAAATCCAAGTGGGTTTTTAATACGCTCTTCCTCTGTTGTGAGTGTATTTGGTTGGTAGTCATATGAAAGTGTCACAATCTTTGCTTTGTTTGATACAGCTATTTTTTTCGCCTTTTTTCTGGTAATTTGATTAAATCTGATAGTTGCAGTAGGTGCTCCAGCGCTATTTCCCAGTGTAACCGAAACAATATCAACCTCTACTTCGTAGTCATCTTTTTAAAACTTTGTCTCTAGAATTTTTCACCTTCATAGATTCTCAAATAATCACTGGCAACGCTTGGATAGCTTAAAATTTGAACTAATTCATAGTCGCTTTGCAAAATATCATAATAGTATCCCTCTCTCGCTTTTTACATATGTTGTTGCAAAATACTTATCGAGTGCTTCATTACCTGTGAATTCGGCTTTATTTACGCTTGTTATTATGTCAACCATTCGGTTGTATTATCAACCCTAATAACATAAGGCTCAACCGATTTTAATGGTGTCAATAAGCAAACAGCGATAACGCTGATGATAGCAATAAGTAGAGCCACACCTGATATAAAAATAAGCCCTCTTGTTAGCTTGTTCTGCTATGTATCTAATGCTTGCTTCATAGCTAATTGCTACATCATCTGGATTATTAGAAGCCAAAAAAATCATTTTTATCATTAGCTCTTTTCATTTTACATTGCCTTTTTATGCTTTGTTTGGGATCTCAAAGTCTTTCTCTATTTTCATTTACTGGCTTGTATTCATTACTATCAAAATAATCTTCCCATTTTTGATTACTGCTATTTTTCATTAGGAGAATTATGAGCGGCACAACCGCTCATAAAGCTTATGCCTACAAGTAAAGATAAAAAAATATTAAAATATAATTTAATATTTTTTAAAAATATTTTTTATAGTTTAAAATATTATTTAATTTCATTTTATTTCCAACCTTGACCTTTTTGTAAAATTGTTAATTTTTGAACCTATGTTTTTTTCGCTTGGTTAAGTCGTGATCCAACGGCTTGGGCTGCTGAAGAATTTCTTTAATCGTGTTTATTCCAGAGTTGATGCTTTGACCGAGTTTTGAATTGCCAACTTCTTTTTGCTGCAGATGTGGCTGCGCCTAAAAGACGAGAGCCTATAAAACCAGTTGCCTTGCCAGCACCCATTGCCTGAGCACCTCTTACCGCCAACATTGCACCACCTATTGCACCACCCCCAACAGCACCTGCAAGACCCATTGCACGTCCAACGCCTGTTCCTGCTAATCCATCAAGGCTAACATTAGTGAGTTTTTTTCGGCTATTCCAGTAGCCATACCGCACATTATATTTGCAAGAATTCCATAAAATACCATTGCTGAGCCAATACAAATACTTCATCCTTAAAAATCGTGACTGCTGTTGATTTTTGGAAACATGTAATCAAATAAAATATTTAAGAATAATGATAGGCAGAGCAACGCAATAATATTTGCTAAAAACCATTTGGAACCACTGTGCAAATGAATTTTTAGTTGTTTTAAAGATTAAAAAAATAAAATGCCAATGGAGCTAAAATCATAAGCAATAGAAATGATAGTGTATTTACAAACAGCGCTCTCAAAATAGGGACTGCACCAATAAAAAAAGCCAATAAAAGCTATAATAATTATAAAGATAATGTATGCTAGCTCTAAAAGTGCTTGACTGATCCCATACCACATCGTAGTAGTCACCCATAAATCCAGCCCATGTTGCGATTTTTGAGTATAAGCCTTTGCCGTCATATGACAAAAAGGTGTTTGCATATTCTTTTGCACCATTGAATGCTTCAAAAAACAAGATTTATCCAGTTTCCAGCATTCATTGCTAAGACTATGAAGACAAACTTAATGGTTGCATCAAAAAGCAAAGTATTTGAAAAAGTTTGTTTGCCATTACCCCCAAAAGATTTTATATCCCTCGATCATTATCCAAGCGGTAAGATATACAGCTAGAATATTTCCAGTTGTATTAATTAACGATTGAAGTGCTCCCACTCCGTTTGAATAATTATTTTTGAAAGAAACTATCAACATTCTCTGATATATCTATGACTGAGATCGTGTAATCCTCGACCTGAATCAGTTGTTACTTTATACATACTATGAGCCTATTTTTTTGTACATTTTAAATGCCGCTCGCTGCCTATCTTTAGTCATCTTAAACTCTGCGTCTTGTAATCTTTTTCTTTCGTTTTCTAACTGATCCATGTCTCTTTGATAGGCACGCCAGTTATTCTCTTGTCTAGCACGCAATAAGGCTATTTGATTTGAAGTATCTATAGAACCTTTTAGATCCTCTTGTTTACCTTTATTTCTAGCTACTTCTTTGCTTATTTTGTCGAGATCGTTAATTTCGTGCTTAAGACGATCAAATTGTCTATTTTACGACTTCAAATTCTTTTAAAAAGCACTTGTGGTATTCTTTTTGCAGATATTTCTATGTGTAATATCACTTATTGATGAACATTGGTCTGTTCCACCAAATTTTAAAAACAAATCCCATGCCCTTTCATCAAAGCTATCGAGACTAAAAACCTGTTGCTTGTGTATATATTGAATAACCAGTATCGTAGACTTCATTATAAAGTTCGTTCATTTCTTTTTGTAAAATTGACAATATCCCTAATGCCTGTTTTGGTATATAGGTCATTTGCCCATTGCACTCTTTCATCAGCCCATTTTTTTAACTTCTTGGACTCTATGCGAAGCTTCTTCGCCCTCATACTTTGACTTTTTCAGCGTAGTCCTTCAGTGTTTGCATCCATTCCATCGTAAATGTTGCTTGATTTTTGTGCTATAGCAGCACCATCAACTACTGGAATACCAGAGGCTAATAGATTAGATGATAGAATTACTACAGAAGTAGCTATAACCGAAGCTTTCTTTGCTCTATAAACGAGACTATTTTTCATATGTCTTCTCCTTAAAAATTTATATAATTTTTTTGATGAGTTGGTATTTTTCTTCACGACTGATATCCAAGGCATTAATATTTGTAATTTCATCAACATAGACTTTGGCTGTTGATAAAACTTTTATCATGTTTCCCAGATGTGATAGATTGATCTTGGCAATCGCCCCTATAATCAACGCCTTTTCGTATTAAAAATTCATATTTCTCTGGATCTGTTGTTTTAACGAATTGATATTCTGCTTCACTCATACCCAAGGAACCGCAAAAATCAGTTTCTTTTGCTTTTGGGTTGCTTAGTAGCAACACTGTTTCGCTTTGTTCCATGATTGCCGTGCCAATACTAGATTTTGCGATATCTTCGACACTTTGAGTGCCAAGAAACAAAAAGCCGTTTTCTTTTTCTAATGGTCTTTTTCTTTGTTGAAGACCTCTTTTGACACTACTGGATTTTTGAGCCAATCCCATGCTTCATCGACAAATAAGCCAAACCTGCGTCCATCAACCATATCGATAATTCGCCAAAGAATATAATATGCAACATATGGAGAAAGCTTTTCATCGTCTTTTAAGATCGTTGTGCCGTCTATACCATATACAAGAATACCTCGTCGCTAAAATCTAAAGTATCCATTTCATTGTCGAATACCCATCCAAATTCATTACCGATAGTCCAAGCCATCAATCTAGATTTTAATGAATTTGACTCATTTTTCGCCTTCTTGAAGCAATTGCCAAACCCTACTGATGCCATGAGTTCTTTCGCTTTTTCCAGTCTCATGACGCTATCTACTGCTAGATTGAGTTGCTCTTCTTCTCTAGTTGTTAACATTAAATTATTTTTGATTGCCTTTTGGTGACTAACATTTTTAAAAAGAACCTTCAAGCGACGTATATTTTCAGGTGTTGCGTCACAACTAAAAAGGATTAAATCCGGTCGGTTCTCCACTTGTTATGGTTAAATACTTTCCGCCAATGGCAATAATATTGCCGATAGCTCCTTTATCCTTGTCTAAATAGAAATAGGTAGCCTTACGTTTTTCTTTTGGAGTGTTTTCTGCAAAAGTATCTGGCTCATTAAATTTGCAGAGCATATTTAGCGTGAAATTCATTAAAACAGTTTTGCCTCCACCGCTTTGACCTAAAAACGAAGGTATTTGCTAAAACATCGTTTTTTTACCAAATTCGTCTTTATCGAAAAATTGTTTGGTGTATGTTAAAAAAATATGGCTGCGCATTTGGCGTTTGCAATATTGCAATGGCATCTCCCCATGGATTGCCATATTGTTTTCCCTCGTGGAAAGTTGTGAAGTGCTACAAAACTAGCAAAATTTTTACTCGAAATGGTGTGAAGTCTAGGGCGTAACGTGAAATTTGCTGGAAGCTGTGCAAAATATGTAGCTTCTAGAGCTATATTGGCTTGTGTTGCTAAAAATCCTAAATCTTGCAATACGACCGCAATTTGGTTTTGCAATGTGCTCGCACTCGTTTTGTGTATCAGCGTATATGACAATAGAAAAGTGATACTCTCCAAAGATTATGTCATTTTTGTAATTCATCTAGAGCGGTGCCAAGTTCTGCAATTTGACTCAATGCATCATCTTCTGCTGCTACTAATCTTTTTTTGTTGCTTTGTAAGCTCATCTCTCGCCTCTTTTTTTGAAAGTGGCGTAAAGCTTTGAGTTATGGTATATTCGACATTAGCATACATTAGACTATCAAATATTCCACTAAAACTTACATTTGGATAGTCTTTTTAATTCAATTGCTTTTTACGAATTTTCTTAGTTCCATCATTATAATTTAGCTGTAAAGTATGCTGTGAAGGAAAAATTTCATTTAAGTTACCATTAAGGTAAAAGTCTAGGGGTGCATTTGGAACACGAACTTTTGTAAATTTACTCACCCTATCAAATAGTTGTAAAATTTCTAGTTGAGAGCTAAAAATTACACCATCTTGCTCATATATGCCAAGTCTATGTGGCTTAAAATGGTTTTAAATTTCTGTTCAATAGTTATGCATTTTTGGTGAAAAACTTTTCAAATGAGCTTTTGATCTGTTTCTTTTTCGTATCTATGTTTTTGATTTCTAAAGTGTAGTTTCTCAGCCTTACTAAATGGTGAATATATCGCAGTTAGATAAAGTCTGTTTTTCTTTTTAAATTTTCAGAGCTAAAAAAATCTCATAATACTTTTTGAGAAACTTTTTAAAAATTCATTTGAAAAATAATCGTTCAAGCCAACTTGTGTATTAATTCTAGCATTGTGAAAATAAAAACTAATATTTTTCACCAGCAAATTGCCTAACAAGCATATTAAGCTTGTTTTTTTCGCAAAGATCTATTAATTCGTCATCTTCTACTTCAAAAGCTATACCATCAACTCGCCATGTGGCTAAATAATCTCTATCTTTTGTGATGACAACATTATTTATATATGTTTGATACGGAATTAAATTCTCTAAATTTGCGAATTCACTTAGTCCAACAACGCTAAGTCTTGGATAAAAAAATTGCGCATAGATTGCTTGGTATATGTCGAGATTCGCCATATAACTTTTTCCGACCATTATAAAATTTATTAATGGCAGGGGGATCTAAAAAAATCTAAGTTTCAACCCCCAAAGCCTAAACGCCATATCGTCTTTTTGACTATAAATTGGAAAACAAAAGGTGGTAGGAATAATCATAACTGCTAAGAGCAAATATTCGTTTCAAATAGCACTTTAGCAAAAATTGCAAATAAAGCCCAACTAAGTGCCATAATCATAAATGGCACCATAGGAACACCAAATACCATAGGGAGGACGGGTCAAGGCTTTAAAGATAGGCTCAGGAGTTAACATTGAGTATCTTTTAAAGGAGCATGCCAGCGATCATCGCTGCACCGCCAATAAGAATACCACCAAGAACTATAGGTGTAACTTCCCTAATTGCTTGACCGCCGAACATTACTTTTATAGCCTGCAACCATGATCGCACCAGTCGCAGATCAAGACACCAGCAGCACTCAGCCAACCATTCACAGTTGAAAAAGTTATCCACTTTGGTTAAGCCAGTTCCACCAGCAGCAAACAGAAAATTTGGGGAAAAAGAATAAAAACAGAAAAGCAGAAAACTGCTTGAAATATGAGATTGAAGTAGAGTTAGATTTTTAGAAAGCGATTTTTTTATTTCTCTCTCTCTCTCTCTCTCGACGATTAGAGCGGAAATGTTGTTTGTCATTTTATGTCTCCTTTTTAAATATTGACACGCAAGTGTAACATATTTTTGAATAAAATGATATAAAAAAATATGAAAACTCTAATCAATTTTTTTATCAGTAGCCTACAATTCATCCTAGAGCATAGCTAATTTTGAGTACTGATTTTTATGATTTGCAAAGCATTAAAAACCGATAAAAACCCATCAAGACGATATTTTCAAAGTATTTTTTTATCTTTTTAGTAATATATTTTTTGCTTAAATGCTCTCTAAGCACCTAAAAAAATAGACTTTTTAAGTTAAAAACCAGTAAAAACCGAAAGAAATATCTATATTCTTAAGAGATTTTTAGATAAAAATACCTCTTTTTAAACAAAAAAATGGTCTTAAAATAGGTTTTTACCTTAAATAAAAAAACATGAATACTACTTTTTTTAATGCCTTAAAATATCGTTATTACCGAGTTTGGAAACGATTTAAGTTTTTCTCATACACGCGCTGAAAAAAAGTTAAAAACCGAAAAAAATAGCTATGCAAATGGCTATTTAAAGGGCTTTTATCGGTTTTTTTAAGCTGTATTAAAAACCAGTAAAAACCGATGAAATAGCATTAAAAAAACGATATAAATTTCTAAAAACCGAACCTTTTACTGATGCTTTATATCGTATGACTTTAAGATATTAACTTTTTAAACAAATTGAACTAGATTGTTTAGGGTAATCTGCATACCATTGCATTAAAATTCTATTTTTGATCAATAGTTGCTGTCTGTCTTTCGTAGGCATATTTAACTGCATTGCTTTCTGTGTGCGCTAGAGCATTTTCTATTGTTTTTTTCGCTTATGCCCAATTGTGTCAGATCCGTAAGATGTAAAGAGCAAATTGTTTTTAAACGTGGCTCTAAAACCATGAGCAGAAGCTTTTAGAATTATATTTTTTTCTCTGCCACCTATATTTCTTATAGCATTACTAATGCTGTCTCTGTTAATATGACCAGTTTTTGTAAGAGACGGAAATACAAAATTACTTTCCAATGGTGTATATTGTTTTTGTTCTAGTAAAACTGATAAAGCTTGCTTTGAGAGTGCTATTTGGTGTGCATGCCTCATTTTCATTTGGATAGGCGGAATAGTCCAAATTCCCTTTTTTTAAGATCTATATCTTTCCATTCAGCACTTACGGTGTTAATGGGACGATTAACGCATAAATTTGGAGCATTACGGCTCTTTTGACTTGTGAGATCTAATTTGCTGTCATTTCGTAAATCAGTCAAAAACTCTTTTAACTCATTTTCATCTGTAATTGCTGGGTATCTTGTGTCGATGCCATTTCTAAGGCTAAAGCTGTTGGAAGTTGGAAATTCATCGTGTAAAAAGCCTTGCAAGGGTTATAATCTATATATCTATCTTTAATGGCATTTTCATATAGCAATTTGAGCGTATTTATAATTCTGTGTATAGTCTCAAGTCTTGATTTCTTTGGATTATATGGATTAAATAATGGTGTTAATATAGTTTTTTAGATCATTAAATTTCTATATCTTTAATATCAACATTACCAAATTTAGGGCAAGATGTATTTTTTTATCCTAGATTTAATTTTGTCTATATAAACCTTATCTAGCTGGTCTATTTTTCTCTTTTTATCAATATATCTATCAAATAGCTCTGAAATTCGATATTTATCTTTGGATCTTACAAAACCACTTTCAAATTTACTCTTATAATTTCTATCGCATCTCTTCTTGCTTCAGCAACTGAGTAAATCCCTCCCTAAATTCTTTTCAACTTAAAATGTGTAGTGTTTTTATATTGTATAAAAATGTTTTCATACCGCTTGGATACACTTTTTATATAAAGTTCTTTTGGGTTGCCCACAGCTTTTTTTATATACTTTATTGGCTGGCAACATTGCCCTTATATCTTTATCAAACAAATTTTGCGGTAGAAACTCTTGGCATCTTTTACTCCTTTTTTAAAAAGTTACCTTTATACAGTAAGAATTACCTTATATGTAACTAGAATTATCTAGAAGTAATTGTATATAAAAAGAAGTAAAAAGAATTAGATAGCTACTTTTTAGCCCATGAAATCGGAATTATAAAGAAATAAAAAGAATTAAAAAGAAGTATAAGGAATTATAAAAAAACATAAAATGGTGGGTTCACCAGGACTCGAACCTGGGATCATCCGGTTATGAGCCGGATGCTCTAACCAACTGAGCTATGAACCCACAGTTGAAAGAAAAACCGTATTATACAAGAAAAAGCTTATCTAAATATAAAAAAATAATTCTTTTTCCTAGCATATAAAACTAAGAAAGGTTTTTAAAGTAAAAGCCCTAAAAATAGGGCTTATAATCATTTATAATTTTTTTAATTGCGGTATCTAAAATTTCTTTTGCAGCATTTGCATCTTTAAAATCTTTTCACTTTTACCCATTTGTTTGGCTCGAGAATTTTATAAGTTTCAAAGAGTGCGATCTTATTTAGTGTTGCAACTGGCGAGATCCTGGTAGCTTTTTATCGCATCATATCTTGGATCGATCTTTGTAACTGGTACAGCCAAAAAGCTTTTCGTCCATGCCAGCCTCATCTTCCATTACTAAAACGCCTATCAAGCGGCAAGGGATGACACTGCCAGCTTGGAGCGGATACTCATTTAGTACCAAAAATATCAGCTGGATCGCCATCAGCCGCAAGTGTGTTTGGCTACAAAGCCGTAGTTTGCTGGGTAAAACATAGCTGAGTAAAGCACACGATCAACTACGACTGCACCGCTATCTTTGTCGATCTCGTATTTGATATTTGAGCCATAAGGTATTTTCGATTACGGCACTGATTTTTATCTGGGTTTGAGCCAGCTTTTGATCTTTGAAACGTCCATATATTCGTCCTTTTTATTAGAAATTTTCGTGATTTTTAGTATTTTTGCATTAAATACGCGTAAATTAACTACTTTATAACCTCTACGCTATCGACATCGATCTCTGTTTTCATAAGGTCTTTATCCACTTCGCCTCTTATTCTTAAAGGCGTATCTTCGTTAGCTGTTATGTTGCCATATTTTTTTGTTATCGATCTCAATAATAATGACATCACCATTTTTTTATCAATAAATTCATATTTGTCTGATTTTTATATGCGATTTTTATTTTGCCCTCAAGTACAACTTTTAGCGTCGTCTTTTTAGTTTCAAAGCCTCTTTTACGCTTATCGTTTCGCTTTGAGTGCTTTGATGTGAAGTCTCCAGCCATTGCGATGCTAGCAGCTAGTGAAGCGATTATAATTTTTCATTTTTTATCCTTTTTGGAATTTATTGTAAGTTTAAAAGGATATTACATTTTTGATATTAATGAAAAGTAAGTTTTAAAACCTTGCACCTTTTGATGCAAGGTCTGTAAATTTATAGAAGTTTAGTTAGTACATTTTTGATATCAGTTACGATCTCGTCTATACCGCGTTCACCGTTTACTACATGAAGTAGCTCCTTTTTGCTGTAAAATTCACGGATAGAAACAATCGGATCAAGATATACTTTCATGCGGTTGTTGAATACTTCGTTGTTGTCATCAGCACCTCTTGCGCGGCCGAGTACTCTAGCTCTTGCCACATCTTCGCTAACGTCTACTTCGATGACGCCTTTAAGAGAAAATTTCTTTTTTGCTCGCTTAATACCTTGTCAAGCTCTGTCATTTTGTTCAATGCTTCTTGGGTAGCCGTCTATTATGATATTTGATTTTTTTCTGAGCCTTTAATGGCTGATACGATTGCGTTTACGACAACGTCAAGTGGAACCGATTTCCTTTTGAGATAAAGCCATCTATCAGCCTACCAAGCTCGCTACCGCTAGCAACCTCTGCTCTTAAAAGATCGCCAGTTGAGAAGTGTGCAATTTTTCATCTTGCTGTGCAATGAGTGATGCGTCTGTTGTCTTTGCCGCTGCCTGGAGCGCCTATGATTAAAATAAATTCTTCATTCTTTCCCTTTTTATATTTTTTGAGCATCTTTGAATGAGTTTGAGATTCACCCTACAGCAGACTATATGTCTAGCTTTGGGATAAAGTACTTTCTGCACAACATCCAAATTCATCTCAAAAATTTAATCTTTTAATAAAATAACTCAAATTTAGACATATAAAAAGTCTAAATTTGATTGCAAAGTATCTAAGCCTTTTGCTCTTTTCTCTTATCCTTAGTCCTAGCTCCCTAAGCTGTTCGTTGCTAGCGTAGCTTGGTGCTTTTGTGAGCGGGCACCGAGCACGCTGTGTTTTAGGGAAGGCTATAACATCACGGATCGAGCCTGCTTTATTTACAAGCATATTTAGCCTGTCAAATCCGATCGCGATACCACCATGTGGAGGCGCGCCAAAATGTCAAGGCATCAAGCAAGAAGCCAATTTCTCACGCTGCTCCTCTTCGTCTATGCCAAGAAGTTTAAAGACTTTTTGTTGGATGTCATTTTTGTAATTCTTATACTTCCGCCGCCAAGCTCAAAGCCGTTTAAAAACAACGTCGTGAGCGATAGATAGGATATCCTCAAGATCAGGCTCATCTATATTTTTGGCATAGTAAATGGATGGTGCATCGCAGAGTAGCTGCCATCGTCGTTTTTGCTCAAACATCGGGAAGTCAAGCACCCATAAAAACTCAAGCTTGTCTTGATCGATTATACCCATTTGTTCTGCTAGAAAAATATTCAAATCTTCCCATATAATCAAGCACGACTTTTTTTCTTGCCAGCACCGAAGAATACAACGTCGCCAACTTTTAGTTCACATCTTGAGACGATCTCATCAAGATCGCTTTGCTCGAAAAATTTGCAAAAGCTGGCACTTTAGTCCTTCTTCTTTCATTTGGAAGTAGCCAAGCCCTTGTGCTCCAAATTTACGTACGATTCTTCAAATCTATTCATCTCGCGTTTACTAAAGATGTTGTCGCCATTTGGCACTTTTTAGCGCTTTTATGCGGTTTTTCTTCTTATCTTTTTGCGATCCCGCTAGTATCTCATTACTTGAGCGTTCAAAAATATCAATTACATCAACCATTTTTGAGGTCATATCTGAGGTCTGGCTTGTCTGAACCGTAAGTCTCGGTAGCCTCTTTGTAGCTCATGCGTCTAAATGGTGTTTTTGATGTCGTGCCCGCAGGCTTTTAAAGATATCTTTTAGCATCGTCTCGGCCATATTTATGATATCTTCTTGCTCTACAAAGCTCATTTCGATATCTATTTGAGTAAATCTGGCTGGCGATCAGCCCTTAGATCTTCGTCGCGGAAGCATTTTGCTATCTGAAAAATACTTATCAAAACCAGAACACATCAAAAGCTGCTTAAATAGCTGTGGGCTTTGTGGTAGCGCATAAAACTGACCTGGATACACGCGGCTCGGTACTAGGTAGTCTCTCGCACCTTCTGGAGTTGCGCGTGTTAAAACCGGAGTTTCAAATCTGATAAAGCCCATTTTATCTAGGGCTGTTTCTAGCTGCGATCGCTGCACGAGAACGCATTTTAAATATATTTTGCAAGCGCTCGCTTCTAAGGTCTAGAAAGCGGTATTTTAGCCTGATGTCCTCATTTACGCTCTCATCGCCTATCATAAATGGTAGCGGCTCGCTTTGGGTTTTTCAATGATGAGCTCGCTTACTATCACCTCTATCTCGCCAGTTTTTAGCTTTGGATTGGTTAGCCCTTCGCCTCTAGCTCTTACTTTTCCTTTTGCTTTTAAGACATATTCATCTCTTACTTTTGCAGCAATATCATGTGCTTCTTTGCTGTCAGCGGGGTCACAAACTAACTGTATAAGCCCACTAACATCTCTTAAGTCGATGAAAATGACGCCACCATGATCTCTATATGTGTTTGCCCAGCCACAAAGTATTACTTTGCTGATATCAGCTTTGCTAAGATCGGTGCAATAATGACTTCGCATAAAAATGCTCCCTTTTGCAATGTTTTTTAGGCAATTATAATCGCTTTTTTTCTTTTTGAAAAGCTTTGTTAAAAATAAAATATGTTACAATCATTTACATGGAAAATGAACAGAAAATTTAATACTTTTTGCACAAAAAGTGGGACTCATTGCCAAAGATTATCCATTGTTTAGGCAAGATTTAAAAAGCTAGAAAAATTTTATCAAAATATAGTGCAGAAAATTTACTTGAGAAAAAAATTGTGCCAAGCGTATAGAAAAAAATGGTTTTGAGCTTATAAAATTAGCCAAAGAGTGCGAATTTTTCAATCACGCTTGGCGGTGATGGCACTATAATCTCGACTTGTAGAAAACTAGCTCATATCTCGCCACTTGTCCTTGGCATACACGCTGGTAAGCTAGGCTTTTTGACAGATATCACGATTGGCGAGAGTGAGAAAGTTAAAAGACTTTTTGATGATAAATTTGAGGTGGAAACGCCTTTTATGCTTGATGTGACGCTTCACAAAAAAATGATGGCAAAACCGAGCAAAAAAATAGCATTTAACGATGCAGTCATCGTTAGTAAAAATGGTGGTTCGATGACGCATATCGAGGCACTTTTTAAATGAAAAAAATATTTTTAATTCATATTTTTGGTGACGGCGTTATAGTAGCGACACCTGCTGGAACAACGGCATATAACATGAGCGCAAATGACCTTATTATCTATCCATTAAGCGAAGTTTTTACAGTAACTCCCATCTGCTCGCACTCACTTACACAGCGCCCAGTTGTACTTACAAAAAAATCACACGGTTAATTAGAACAAATAGCGACGCCATTTTTAGTAATAGACGGACAAGATAGATTTGATATGAGTAAAATTTCAGCCGTTAGCATGAGCCTTAGCAACAAAAAGCGAGGCTGATACGCCACATCGGCAGGGATTATTTTCAGATTTCTAAAAGAGAAACTTCACTGGGGTTATAATGATTGATCGAATTTTGATTAAAGATTATCTAAATTTTAAAAATGTCGAGCTAAATTTCAAAGAGGGGCTTAGCGTATTTACGGGCGTTAGTGGCGCTGGTAAGTCGGTGCTAATGAGCGCCATAATGGCTGTTTTTTGGGCTAAAAGATAGCGAGGCAAGGCTAATAGAAGCTGACGTGGAGCATAAATTTGAGCTTGATGAGTTTGGTATAGAAAACGAAGAGGTCAATATTTTCAAGCTTTTAAAAGATAAAAAGCACGAGATATTTTATAAATCAGCAAGCTTTATCTCAAAGAAAAAATTTGAGCTCAAGTGGCGCGTGAGCATATCAAATATCTCTCGGCAAAAGAGGCAAACGAGTTTGAAAATGAGAAAATTTCTAAATTTGCTTTGACAGGCTAGAAATTTCTGAAAAATGAGAAAATTTAAAGAAACAAAGCAGGAATTTGAAGAGACCTTTTTGGAATTTTCTAGACTTTCAAAAAGAGCTAGCCACTATAAAAAGAGGAAGAGAAAAAGGTCGAGGAGCTAAAGGAGCTTGCTAGCTTTGAGATCGAGAAGATAAGAAGTGTAGAGCCCTAAAAAAGGCGAGTTTGAAGAGCTCATGGAGACTAAAAAGGCTTAGTAAAAAGGATAAGATAAATGAAGCGTGGGCTAGGGCTGAGCGGATATTTGAGCTAGAGCACAGCGTAAAATGAGGCGCTAAGTATCAGCGATCTTGATAATGGCTTTTTTTGAAGATGCAATGAACGAGCTAAGGGTTGCAAGAGATAGCCTAAATATGGAAGAGCTTGATGATATTGACGTTGAGAGCGTGCTTGATAGGGATAGAGGCGCTAAATGCTATTATTAGGCGATATGGCAGTGAGGAAGAGGCGCTAGAGGCACTTGATAAAAAGGGAAAAAGAGCTTGCCAGATATGAAAATTTAAGCTTTGAAAAGAGCGAGCTTTGAGAAGAAATTTGAAATGTAAGCAAAAAGGCAAATGAGCTTGCCAGCGTTTTTAAGCAGGGTAAGGGGCGTAAATTTAAAAAGAGCTTTGAGAGTATGATAAATGTATATTTAAAAAGAGCTTTATATGCCAGATATTACGCTAAAAAAATAGAAGAAAAAAAGACTTGATATTTTTAGGACTTGATGAGGTTTGTCTAAATTTAAATGAGACTTCGCTTAGAAATTTAAGTTCAGGCGAGCTAAACCGCCTAAGACTGGCTTTTTATAGCCGCATCTAGTGAGATTACAAAAACGGGCGGTGATGTCATCATACTTGATGAAATAGATGCAAACTTTAAGCGGAAAAGAGGCTATGAGTATCGCAAATGTTTTTGCTTAAAGCTTGCAAATTTTATCACATTTTTGCCATTTCACATCAGCCACAGCTTAGCTCAAAAGGCAAATTCACACTTTTTAGTAGAGCGTCATGGAGAAAACTCGGTCGTAAGAGAGCTTGATAAAGAGGAGCGTGTAAATGAGCTTGCGCGTATGATAAGTGGCGAGCACATAAGCGAAGAAGCGATAATTTTATGAAAGGGCTTTTTAAAGTAGCTTAATTTAAATTATTAATTTAAGCTTTATAAATAAATTTATTTGATAAAATCGTCACTAATTTGATAAAAAATTTTTGTAGGAATAATATGGAAAGAATCCTTGTAGTTGATGATAATAAGGCGTTAGCAAAGCTGATTGTTATGCAAATGGAAAAGAGCATTGATGATATGACAATTGATGTTGCATATAGTTTTGCTGAGGCTAAGACGCTAATTAGCGAGCATGATAAAGATTATTTTATGACTATTTTGGATTTAAATTTGCCAGATGCTCCAAATGGCGAGATCGTTGATTATGCACTTTCCAAAGGACTTTCAGCTATTGTTTTTAACAGGTAGCATTGATGATGAAACAAGGCAAAATTTTATAAATAAAGATATTGTTGATTATGTTTATAAAGGAAATATGGACGATATCAACTATATCTTTCAAATGATAAATAGACTGAGCAAAAATAGACAATACAAGGTTTTGGTTGTTGAAGACTCGCTCCCTTTTAGAAATATGATAAAAAGATATTAACTAGCCTTCAGTTTAAAAGTTTTGGCTGCGGCTCATGGCGAAGAGGCAATGAGTTATTTTTGCAGATAATCCTGATATAAATCTTGTAATAACTGATTATAGAATGCCGGTAAAAAGATGGCCTTGAAGTTTTTAAAAGAGGTTAGAAAAGAAAAAGATAAAAAAATAGTCTTGGCGTAATCGTTATGACATCTCCCTAGCGAAAAAGACTGATGCGTCAATATTCTTAAAAATGGTGCGAGCGACTTTATAGCAAAAACCATTTTCAAAAGAAGAGCTAATATGTCGTGTTAATAATACGATTGAAGTTGATGGAAAAATATAAATAAGATAGCAAATTTTGCAAAATCGTGACTTCTTGACCGGGGTTTATAATAGAAGATTTTTATTCCGACGTGGAAGAGTATGTCCAGGCAGCTGAAGAGACCAATGAGCCTTATGCTTTTGCAATGATTGATATTGATTATTTTAAGAAGATAAATGATACATATAGCCATGATGGCGGAGATAGGATACTAAAATCAATCGCAAAAATTTTAAATGACAATACAAAAGGAAGTGATATCGTTGCTAGATTTGGTGGCGAAGAGTTTTGTGTTGTACTTAAAAAAAGATAAGCCAAGAAGAAGCTGTCAATTTTTGTAAATTTACGAGCCAAAGTGGCTGAAAATGAAGTAACTATAAAAAAAGGAAAAAGTAAAAAGTTACTATATCAATAGGTGTATCTTTTGGCAATGGGCATTGCGAGATAGACGATATGCTTTGAGGCTTGCGATTCAGCACTTTACATCGCAAAAAGAAAATGGTAGAAATAGAGTAGAAATAGCTTTTATGATTATAGATACGCATTGTCATTTAGATAGTAAAGTTTATGATCCTGACCTTGATAAAATTTTAGATGAAGCTAGAAAATTTAGGGCTAAAAAGGCTTTTATTATCCCGGGAGCTGATATCAATGATTTACCAAAAGCGGCTAAAATAGCGCATGAAAGTATCCCTGACATTTTCTTTGCCGCTGGAGTTCATCCATATGATAAAGAGAGTTTTAGTATTGAATTTTAAGAAATTTTTGCCAAAGATGAAAAGTGTGTGGCAATGGGTGAATGCGGTCTGGACTACTTTTCGCTTACCAAAAAGATGAAAAGTGAAAAAGATAAAAGAAAAAAAGAGGATCAAAAACGTATTTTTTTAGCTCAACTTGATTTGGCTGTTGAGTTAAAAACCCGTTATTCTTCACATTAGGGAGGCTAATGAGGACTCTTTTAATATCTTAAAAGAGTATGCACCAAAAGCTTGAAGCTGGAGCGATTTTTGCACTGTTATAATGCTTCGCCACTTCTTTTTAGAGCTTTGTAAATTTGGGGAATTTTTACTTTGGCATAGGCGGTGTTTTAACATTTAAAAATGCTAGTAATTTGAGTCGAAATTTTGCCAAAAAAATCCCATTTGATAGGATAGTTATTGAAACTGACGCTCCTTATCTCACGCCAGAACCAAATCGTGGCAAGAGAAATGAGCCGGCGTTTACGACATTTGTTGCTAAAAAAAGATAGCTGAAATTTTAAACCTTGAGTTTGAAGTTGTTTGTGAAAAAAACTTCAAATAATGCCAAAAGGTTGTTTAAGTGCTTTGTTTAAATTTTGAGCGTTGCGACTTGTTTAAGATGCTAGCATCTTAAGTTTTGACACGAAAAAGGATAGAAATGAAAGCAATGCTTAAAATATTTTTAATGTTTGCATGTAGTACCTTGCTACTGGCAAATACACCTGAAAAAAAGCTCATACGACACTCAGGTAAAAATTTTAAAAAGAGCTAGATATTGATGCTAGCTTTATGAAGACTTCTCACTATGCAAAAGATGAGGCAAGGTATCAAACAATCACAACTTGAAAACATTTACAGATGCTCTAAAAAAATGGTTATATGTATATACCGATGGTAAAAAGAGCAGATCAAAAAATCAGGCGTACCTGAGTCATTCTTTTATCTAGCTATGATAGAATCAGGCTTTTCAAATCACACAGTCTCAAACGCAAAAGCTACTGGCATGTGGCAGTTTATGGAGCAAACGGCTAGACTGCATGGACTAAAGGTAGGACAGTATGTCGATGAGAGAAAAGATCCAGTAGAGTCTACTATTGCAGCAACAAATTATCTAAAGTCGCTTAAAAATCAATTTGGCAAGTGGTATCTAGCAGCTATGGCCTATAACTGCGGTGATGGTGCCTTAAAAAGAGCCATACAAAAAGCTGGCACAGATGACCTTGTAACGCTTCTTGACGCAGAGAAAAAAATACCTTCCAGCCGAAACTAGAAATTTTGTTATCAAAATTTTAAGAGCAGCATATACTGCAAAAAGACGCAGACTTTTGATGTCTAAAGATTCATCTTTATTGAATATAAACGGAGGACTAAAAGCTTGTAAAGTAAAAAGTACCTGGCGGTACAAATTTAGCTCAAATAGGCGATAGTATCGGCCTTAGTACAAAAAGATGAAAAAAATAACAACCCGCATTTAAAAATTTGTATTTACTCCGCCAACTCTAAAAGATTATTATGTTTATATCCCTGAAAATAAAAACAACTTTTTTGCAGAAAAATTTCAAGCCATTTAAAGGTAAAAATAATTTTTTATACCCTACGTTGTAAAAAAAGGCGAAACACTACTTTCTATCTCTAAAAACAGGTGTTAGTCATAGAGCGATCAAAGACTACAATGAACTTAGTACAAAATGCCGTAAGCTATAATCAAAAACTAATTATTCCATTTTTCCGCACAAAAATAAATCTCAAAACTATATAGTCCAAACTGGTGACACGATAGCTCTTTATCTAAAAGAAATTTAATGTGAGTGAAAAAGATTTAAAAGATGCAAATTCTTTTTGCTAGTTCAAATTTAAATGTTGGAGCAAATATTGTCATACCATAAGAGCCTAAAAATTTTATATAGGACTAAGTTTTACTCTTCTAGTTACTGGTTGCTCTTGGAACGGGGCACCATTTTACACCAAGTACCTAACCAATGTAAAAGGGCAACAATTCAGCTTCTATCCAAAAAAAGCAACAATGAGACCTTACACGATAAATGGCAAAACATACTACCCAACCGTTGTAAGCGTTGGTGATAAGGCAAGCGGTACGGCAAGCTGGTATATCCAAATTTCTCATGGCAAAACAACCTCAAACGGCGAAATTTATAATATGTACAACATGACTGCAGCACACAAAACTTTGCTGATGAATACGATCCTTAAAGTAACAAATTTAAGAAATCAAAAAAAGCGTCATTGTTCGCGTAAATGATCGTGCACCTTTTGTGGCTGATAGAGTTTTAGACCTTTCAAAGGCGGCTGCAACTAAACTTGATATTATCGGTACAGGCACAGCTCCAGTCAGTATGGAAGTCATAGGTTTTAATGAAGATATTAATGCTGCTGCAAGCATTAACACTCAAAGCAAAACCGACAAGCACTGGCATAAAAGTGCCAAATCCAGTCTCTCCGACAGCTCCAACTGGAGGTATTATTATTTCTTCAGAGCAACGAGTCGTAGGTGGAGATTTTATGGTGCAAATTGGCTCATTTAAAAACCTTGAGGGCGCAAACAGATATCAAAGAGAGCATCAAAGCATAGATGGTTACAAGTCGGTAGTTAGGACATTTACTATAGATGGCTCGACCATTTATAGGGTATTTTTTAAATGGCTTTTAGAAGTGAGGACGAGGCTAGGGATTATGCAAGAAGCGGTAAATCTCAAGGTGCATTTATAGTAAGAGGTTAGGGCGTGAGAGAAGAATTTTAGAGCTAACTAGAAATACAAAAGAGACACAAATCTCAATGAAGCTTAAAAATTTATGGCTCTGGTATTGCAAAAGATAGATACTGGCATTGGCTTTTTTTGACCATATGCTTGAAGCTTTTTACAAAGCATTCTTTGCTTGATCTTGAAATTTCATGCAAGGGCGACACGTATGTGGATTTTCACCACAGCGTTGAGGATGTAGGCATAGTTTTGGGTCAGCTTTTTAAAAAGAGGCCTTGTATCCTTTTAAGTGGTGTTGAGAGATTTGGCGAGGCAAGCGTTGTTATGGATGAGGCGGCTGTTTTTTGCACACTAGATCTTAGCAATAGAGCCTATCTTGTATATGAAAAGTTTTTAATGAAAAATGCCAAGGTTGGCGAGTTTGACACGGAGCTTGTGGAAGAGTTTTTTAGAGCAGTTGCGATCAAATCCAGCCATCACTCTTCATCTAAATCAACTGTGGCAAAAATACTCATCACATCATCGAAGCAACATTTAAATCATTTGCCGTCGCACTTCGTAGAGCGCTTGCTAAAAACGCAAGGATAGGCACACCAAGCACAAAAAGGCGTTTTTATGATAGAGATTATATTTTTAGATGTTGATGGCTGCCTGACTGATGGCAAGATCATATACAATGCAAAATGGTGAAGAGCTTAAATTTTTTTGATGTAAAAGATGGCTACGCGATAGAAAGCTGGCTAAAAGCTTGGCAAAAAGTAGCTATCATTACTGGTAGAAAGTCAGCCATCGTTGAGCGAAGGGCTGAAGATCTAAAGATAAATCACGTCTATCAAGGTGTTGGTAATAAATTTGAAGTGGCGAGTGAGATATTAGAAATTTGAAGGGCTTAGCTTTAAAAACGCAGCAGCTATTGGCGATGACTACAATGACTATAAAATTTTAAATGCAGTTGCTTGGAGCTTTAAGCCAAAAAGACGCGATAAAAAGAGCTTGATGTAAAGACAAAACTAAAAGCACAAAGGTGGCAAATGGCGCGGTTAGAGAAATGATCGAGCTTATTATAAAAACTGCAGTACTGATATGACGAGTGGTCTAAGCGTTGGTTGTAAAAAATTTTTCTACTTCGTCGTGGCAATTTTTAGTGTCGTGATGATATTTTTGGCAGCTCAAGATCCATACCTTGCAAAATGTTTTTAAAGATCGACACAAAGATATCAAATATGCAGATAAATGATGTGATAGATTATGAGATAAATTCCCACAAAAATAAGCGGAGTCTACGAGGCTGACGAGCTAAATAGATACAATGATAAAGATGAATTTCTTTGAGTTTTAAAGCAGTAAAATTTTAAGAGGAAATTTAAAACATTTTCTAAGCTCAGACAAAGCAATCTCACAAAACGACGAAATCATCTTTCAAAAGAATGCAAAAATACGAAAAACAACGATAGTTTGAGATTTATAAGTGACGAAGTGATATATGGAACAAAAAAACAAAAGATAGTAAGATCTGAAGCAAATTTCACGCTCATAAGAAATAATGATAAGGCACTGGGTGAGAGTGGAAGCTATGATCTTGGCAAAAAAACAAACGCAGGTAAAAAGGGTTATAGGGCATGGGTAGAAGAAAATCAGCGATTTTAGCGGTGATATTGGGTTTTTACATTTTTAAATGCAGAGCAAGTTGAAATCACATCAAATGATTTTTTTGCAGATGAGAATAAGCAAACTAGTGAATTTGTAGGTAATGTAAATATCAAAAAGGGTCTCATTTGATGAGCTTAAGGCGGATAAGGTGGTTGTCTATTTTTGACAAAAACGCCAGCCTATAAAATATGTGGCCACTGGCAATGCTAGAGCAAAGTAAATTTTTATAAAAGATAAGCACTACGACGGCAAAGGCAATACTCTTACATACGAGCCAGCAAAACAGATTCTATACTGTTAGTGGAAATGGCTATTTGCATGAAGTAGAAACTGATAAGAATGTTTATGGTGAAAAGATCGTTGTCAATCAAAAAGATGGCACATATAGTGTAAATAGTGATGAGAAAAACCTGTTAAATTTATCTTTCAGGTAGAGGAAAAAGATAAGTGATAAGGCCACTAGGTGCTAAATTTATTACATCAAGTCCAAGTATAAAAGAGGCTCCAAGCTTCGTAACAAGCGAAGTTGTCTTTTTGGGTAGATCAAATGTTGGTAAAAGTAGCCTCATAAATACACTTGTAAATCAAAAAAATCTAGCCAAAAGCTCATCGACTCCTGGCAAAACTCAGCTTATAAATTTTTGAGGCCGAGTTTTTGTGAGCAAAAAGACGAGCAGGAAGAAAAAGATAACTAAGCTCATTTTTGGTTGATTTGCCAGGCTTTGGCTATGCAAAAAGTAGCAAAGTCAAAGCATGATGAATGGCGTAGAAATTTAGATGAGTTTTTTGAAAATTTAGAAGCGACATAAGGCTTTTTATACATCTAATTGATGCTAGGCATTTTGATTTAGATATAGACGTAAATGTAGATGCTTATCTAAAAAGCTTTTTAAGAGCTGACCAGAGTAAATTTTAAATTTATATACAAAAAGTGATAAGCTAAATCAAAGCCAAAAAGAGTGCGGTAATGAAATTTGACCCAAGCGGCATCTTGGTCTCAACTCTTAATAAAAAGCGGTATCGAAAAAGGCTAGAGAAGCTATCATAAATAACGCTCTTGGTAGATAAAATGCAAACCATAAGCAGCTTAGATATTAAAATTTTTAAAAGAATTTTGGTGGGCTGTTTTTTATTCTCATATGAGATCGCAACTACGCAATTTGGCTTTTTGCCGCCACTCATTGGTATTTTTTTACTTATATGATTTTGGAGTACTCAAGAAAAACAAAAAGCAATACGACGAGTTTAAGCACAATTGGTACTTTATGATAATTTTTATAATATTTGCTGAGCAAATTCATGGATTTCATCTTTTTTTCAACGATTATTGCATTTTTGCTTTTTTTATAATTTTATTTTTAGACTGGCTCTATACCACGATGAAGTGGCGAAATTGTCTACTTATCATCTTTGTAGCAGCTGGATATGCTTTTAACCTTTCTTGTAAATAATCTATTTGCTTACGTTTTTAAATGAGCAGAAATTTAGCATTTTCGTCTGAATATCTATTTTTTTATATCATTTGAAAGTATCCTTGCTATCGTTCTTTTTTTAGGGATAAAGTGCTATGAGGATGCGCATCGTCTTTAGTGTGATCGCTCTTTTTGGATTATACTTTTGGGACGAATTTATCACCCAAGCATAAACTCAAATACTTACTACAACGAGATCGCGGAGCAAAAACGCGATAAAGACTATTTATATTCCGCCAGTTAGGGGCATTATTTTTTTGACGCACATGATAAGCCAATGGCTGTTAATCGTCTTGGCTTTTCAGTATCCATTAGACCTCACTTAAGTACTAATAAAAAGGTAAAAAATTTTAGATGATGAGCTAGCTTACATTGGCTCACTATTTAGCGATCTCAAATGTTACAAAGCTTAAAAAAATGAATACATAAAAAAATGACTCAGCTTATAACCAAGATTTTTATAAATGTGGTCGAATTTATTGATTATGATAAATCTTTACCATTTTTTTGCATCACTTTCTTTGCGTGAGAAAATTTAGAGATAAGCCCGCTTCAAAACGCCACTATCCGTATAACGATCTCAGCTTCTCACATCATCGGCTACGTTGGTAGGGCAAATCAAAAAAAGATATGGATAATGATCCTTTGACAAAGCTTACAAATTACATTGGAAGAAGTGGCGTGGAGCGGTTTTATAATCCGATCTTACAAGGAATTCAAGGGTTTAAAAAAAGATAAAGGTAAATGCCCCTAAATGAAGAGATCGAACAGATAAACTATCAAGCACCACAAAGTCAAAATATCAAGCTTTGCAGTCGATCTTGAGCTTCAGCAGTTTGTGGCCGATGTCTTTGGCAAGGATGCAGGAAGCGTTATTGTTATGAGTCTAAAGGACGGTGCTATCATCGCAGCAGGAAGCTTTCCTGAGTATGATCTAAATCCATTTGTGCTTGAATTTTCAGCCTGAATGGGAAGAGCTTGTAAAAACGTCGATCATCCTTTTTACAAACAAGCTAATAAACGGCCTTTTATCCGCCAGGATCTGTCGTAAAAATGGGTATGGCACTTGCGTTTTTTTGGATAATGGCATGAGTAAATACGATAGCTTTTTGTAGTGGCTCGTATGAGCTTGGAGGGCGTAAACTTTCGCTGCTGGAACTCTCACGGACATGGAAATGTTAATATGAATACGGCAATTAGAGAGAGCTGTGATGATTATTTTTTTATAAAGGTAGTCAAAAGATAGGGATCGACGCTATTGTGCCGATACTTGAACGTATGGGTTTTTGGTAGAAAAACCGAGGTTGATTTGCCAAATGAGTTTGTGGGGACTTTGCCAAGCAGAGAGTGGAAGATGAGGAAGTATGGCAAAGCGTGGTTTCAAGGTGAGACCCTTATCACTTCTATCGGACAGGGAAATTTCTTAGTCACGCCTATGCAAGTGGCAAAATATACAGCTGGCCTTGCAACTGGGCTAAACGTGACTCCACATTTTTTAAAGAGCATTGATGGCAAGGATGTTGATTTTACGCCGACCGATGATGCTTTTACACCGTTTGAAAAAAATCACAGTTACCAGCCATTAGGGCATGCAATGTATGAAGTGGCAAATCACCCAAGAGGCACGGCAAATAGGCATTTTATTGGAAGCCTAGTTAAAGTTGCTGCAAAGACAGGTACTGCCCAGGTCGTTGGAATTTCTCAAACTGAAAAGAAACGTATGAAAGAAGAGGATATGGCGTATTTGCAAAAGATCTCATGCGTGGATGACTACATATGCGCCCTATGAAGACCCGCAATACGTTATCACAATGGTTATCGAGCATGGTGGCCATGGCGGAAGTGCGGCTGGCCAAAAATCGCTCAAATTTATAATAAACTCGTTGAAATGGGATATATAAATTTAGAAAAAAATCCAAAGCGATCAAAAATAAGAAACAAGACAATAAGAAAAAAATAAGATCACTAAAAAGCCGTGGCAGTGACCACTTACTTAGAATTTTTACCTTGTACTTGGTGCGTTTTTAGCTAAATTTGTCAACTACTTTTTTTAATCCTCTTTATTAAATTTTGGTAAGTTTGACTGAGAATTTATGTTTTTTAGTAGCTAGCAAGAGTCTAAGCGTTGATATATCTTTAAATCAGTTAAATACCCTTGCTTAATAATTTACACTTTTAGGAGCTCATAAGAAAAAAATTTCTTTGATTTTTATATACGATTTTATCAGTAGCATTTGCCTTTTTTAAAGCCATTTAGCCTTAGCCTACAGCTATCACAAAGTCCGCATGCCTCGTCCTCACCTCATAGCAGCTCCAGGTTAGCTCTATTGGTGAGTCAAGTTCTAGCGATTTTTAATACAATGTCAGCCTTGCTTAAATTTACAAGTGGCGTAAATGATCTGGCAAGAAAAGCTGTCTGATGTGCCTCAAATTTATCGCCCTCATTTATGCTTTTTTTATGAAGCTCTCTTTGCAGTCTGGGTATCCTGAGCTATCTTCTTCTACGACACCGATATAGATAGCTTCTGCTCCCTCTTTTTCAGCAAGTGCGGCAGCTACCGAGATAAACACGCCATTTCTAAAAGGCACATAGGTATTTGGCGCATCTTTTTTTCCACACCATCTTTTCTTATTTTTCATGCTGGTATCTGTTAACGAATTTCCACCTATTTGTGCGATAAAGCTAACATCAAGGCTAAGCTTTTTAGCAACCCCTAGTCGCTTACATATCTCGTCAAACGCACGTTTCTCACGCCTCATCGTCCTTGACCGTAGTCAAAATGAAGTGCCACTATCTCATAACCAGCCTTTTTGCCATAACCGCACAAAGCGTGCTATCCATGCCGCCACTCATTATACAAACTGCTTTTTCATATTTTTGCCTTTTAAATTTGCTAAAATTATACAGAAATTTACTAAGGACAAGCCAAAAATGATACTTTGCGAAGAGAGTTATCCAGAAAATTTTAGATGAAATTTGCTCATATTTGACACCAGGGAAGTTGAGCTGGTGTTCATAGATGAAGATGAAATGAGAGAGCTAAATAGATCCGAGCGAGGTATCGATAAAACTACAGATGTTTTAAGTTTTTCCACTTGAGCTTGTCATTCATGCACCGCTTGGCTCAATCGTCATAAATAAAGATATGGTAAAACAAAAAGCAAACGAGCTAAATCACAGCGAAGATGCTGAGACTGCACTACTTTTTTTACGCATGGCTTGTTGCACGTCTTGGGCTACGATCATGAAAAGGATGATGGAGAAATGAGGCAAAAAGAGTGCGAGGTTATCAATAAACTGAGCTGCCTAAAAGCCTAATCGTAAGAAGCGAGGATATTAGACTTATTGATCTAATAAACGAAAAAGCTAAATTAAAAATAGCGAATTTTTCTTCAGTTGTTTTGTGAAGCTCCTCTAGGAGGTCTTCTTTTGGCATAAAATCAATATATAGATAAAATTTTTAAGCTTTTTTTATCTCGCCTAAATTTTCTTAAAATAAATAGCATTTTGTACTTTTTAATAAAGAACCTTCAGGCAAAGCAATTTTTATCTCATCAGGGCTAAATTTTTTATTTAAAAAAATATACTTTGACTTACAAATAGATCTTCATCACTTTCGGTGATTATGGCTCTAAAAGCTATTTCCAAAACTAGTCGGAGAAAAATACTTTTGTCTATGAAAATCGGATCAAAAATGCCCATTAATCCCTACCTTCATATGGCTTAAATGAAAATTTTATTTTTATCAAGAAAATTTTAAAAGCCCATAAAACATACCGGCAAAAACTCGTGGTATGTTTAAGTTTTGATAGTAAGTTTGCTTAAAAACCGTATTTGTAAAAAAAGATTGAGCTTGGATTTATCTCGTGCATCGTCGTGTCTGTGTAAATAGTCTCAAAAAGAGGTGATATGCGTTGGAGTGTCCTTATGTCATCGCCAAAAAAACACATCAAAGACCTTTGCATGAAAAAATTTGATTAAAAAAAGCTCAGTTATGTTTTTTTGACATGACATGTGCATTGGAGCCAAGTTTTGATTTTTTTCCAAAAAGTCATTTATATAAGAATTTACAGCACAAAAATTTCAAATCTTTGTGAGTTGACTCAAATCTCATAAGCTTTTATCATGGCAGTTTGCAAACTACTAACTTTCAAAAAGCGATTTCTTTGTCAATAATTGGAACATTATCTTCGCTAATTATGGCGTATGCACCTTTGTTTTTATTGCCGTTTCTATATCGCTATCGTTTGCATTTAAGCAAATATATGCAAAGCCGCGCCTTACGTGTTTTTAGCTCAAAAACAAACTCGCTTACGCTAGTTATTGTCGGTGCATTTAGAGCCTGGGCATTTATGAGGCGAGTTAAATTTTTCTATTGTCATTTAGCCAACGATTGCACCGTTTTTTTACTTTGCCTTGTGTGCCAAGCAGAGTTAATGAGCCATCAGATGCACTTAATATCATGCCCTGGGAGACATATTTTTTTCATCATTGTTCGCTCTTTTAAATTTGCTAAAACACACACTTGCTTTGCCGATAAGCGAGCTAGGCTCGTAGTATTTTGCGATACCAGATAAAATCTGACGCGGCTGCTCCTCGCCAAGATCTCATCTTAATCAGCAGCTTGTCACTACCTTCAACTCTCTCGCACTCGAGTACTTCGCCTACTTTTTATGACGATCCTTGCAAAAGTCATCTATGCTAATGATTTCGTCCTCTTTTTCTCCTCTTTTGGCTCAGCTTTTACCCTCAACCTTTGGCGGCTCATTTGCCTCGCTCATTAGCTCTTTTTTTCTATCCTTGGGAAAAAGTGGCTCGGTGGCCTTTGCTGTAAAATTTGAAATTTTCATTTTTCAAAACAAGGCTTTCATAAGATGCTGTGTCTATGCTAAAGCCAAGCGTGTCAGCTATCTTAGTACAAGTTTTTTTGGCATAGCTGGGCTAGTAGTATCGCCACTTTTGCAAGCAAATTTGCGCAAAGTGCTACAAGTGCGTTTGCCTCGTCAGTTTTGCCAGCTTTTACAAGTGACCATGGCTCATACTTCGCAACGGCTGCATTTGCTAGCGTTACGATCTTCCAAAGATCCTCTAAATAGCGGTTCGTCGCCAAATTTTCTACATTTTCTAATAGCCTCATCAAGGTAGCCCTTGGCCCTCATCAAGTTCGGCTTTGTGAAATGTGATCACGTCTTTTGAACCGATTTTATAGTCGCTATACTTTTGCACTCATGCCAACTATTCGGCTTAGCAAGTTACCAAGTCCGTTGCCAAGTTCTGAATTTATACGCTCGATCAAAAGCCTTTTTGGCTGTAATCGCCATCTTGCCCAAACGGCACCTCTCTAAGCAAAAAGTATCTGAAAATTTTTCAAGTCCGTAAGCATTTGCAACCCTCTTGGGTTTATAACATTACCCTTACTTTTTGCTCATCTTTTCGCCATTTATATCCACCAGCCGTGCGCTGCTACGTGTTTTGGTAATGGCAAGCCAAGACTCATCAAAAATGCCGGCCAGTAAACTGCGTGAAAGCGTAAAAATATCTTTGCCAACGATGTGAGTAGTGTATGGCCAAAGATCCATTCTAGCGTCATCTCTTGAATATCCTAGTGTTGTTAGGTAGTTTATAAGCGCGTCAAGCCAGACGTACATAACGTGCTTTTTCATCGTTTGCGCTCTTTGGTAGCTTTTATGCCCCAGTCAAAGCTCGTTCTAGTTACTGAAAGATCTTTTTAGTCCACCTTTTACAAAGCTTACGACCTCGTTTTTTTCTTACCTTTTTGGGATGACGCAAAGCTCGTCATTTTCGTACCATTTTAAAAGCGCGTCTTCATATTTTTGAAAGCTTAAAAAGTAGCTCTCTTCTTTGACTAAAGACGTCACTCGGCCGCAGTCTGGACAGTGATTGTCTTCTAGCAGGTCTCTTTGATTAAAAAGGTTTCGCAGCTAACGCAGTAAAATCCCTCATATTCGCCTTTGTAAATGTCGCCATTTGCTTGCATCTTTTTCAAAGACATTTTGCACGGTTTGTTTGTGCTCTTCGTCGGTCGTTCTTATAAAATGATCGTAGCTTATTTCAAACTCATCCCAAAGTGATCTCAAATTTCGCACTGATCTCGTCGGCGTACTCTTTTTGGAGTCTTGCCTCTAGCACGAGCTGCTTGCTCGATCTTTTGTCCGTGCTCGTCTGTGCCTGTCATAAAGTAAGTCTCTTTGCCTTGCAAGCGGTTAAATCTAGCAAGTGTATCAGCAATAATGGTCGTATATGCATGACCAATGTGTGGCACGTCGTTTACGTAATATATCGGGGTCGTTATATAGCTTTTTTTCTTTCATATTTTTTTCCTTTAATTTTAAAAATCAAATCCGCCGTCACTGCCAGTATTGCCTTTTTGACATCGAGTTGTAGCAGCTATTTACGTACTCTTTTCTTGTCTCGCAGTCAAAAAAATACTTCGCAGCTAAAGCAGCTTTTTGCCCTTTTTGGCTTTGGCACTCTTGCAAAATTTTTGCTTTTTTTGCTTTAAGACTAGTTCAAATGCGTCAAGTGGCTCGTTTGTTTGTGCTTCTTGCATTATTTTTTTGCTCGTAAAATTTGATGCAAAAAGAGAAATTTTCATCACGTGAGCCAAAGAAGCATGGCGTTGTTTGGTGAATTTTTCTATTTTTTTATATCAAAAAGTGTTTGATTTTTTTGCCGTTTGTCGTTGAGCCCTTTGCGTTTTCATATATGAAGGCAAATGGCAACACCTCAAAGACTACTCTTAGCTTGCCATTTGGATGATCGCTCGTTGCTGGGTAGCTAAAAAAAGACCGCCACCTTTTTAGTGAAATTTGATGCAAATCGCTCACCATCGCACCTGAGTATCTTAGTCTGTAGCCTTGGTTGAATAGCTCGTTTATAAAATTTTCTATGCGTTTGGCTCCAGCCTTTTTGCGTGGCTCCCGTGGCGTTTAGCTTGCCTTTTTCTTTTAGCTCAAGCTCTTTTACAAATTTAAACTCGCTCATCTTTGCCAAGTCTATAAAATTTAGGCAAAGTGCCCTTTTTCTCAGCAATTACAAGCTCAAGCCTTGAGCCATATATGCTGTAAGCTGCGGCTATTAATTTTTCTGGTTTTACCTCGTCTTCGTAGATGCCAAAGATCGAGCCAACGGCAAAATTTACATCAACTAAGCTTGAGCCATCAAGTGGATCGTAAGCGATGATAAATTTGAGCGTTTTTTTATTGATCTCAAGCTCGTCCTCTTTCTCTTCGCTAATTAGCGCTTTTACGCAGGCAAGCTCCCTCAAATTTAGCTGTGATGATCTCGTCGCTTTTGACATCAAGCTTTAGCTGTGTGTCGCCGGTTGCGTTTTTCGTGAGTTGTGTAGCCAAGATCGGCGTATTTTTATCACTTCGCTTATCTCTTTTGCGATCTCTTTTATGGTGTTAGAAAATTTGGTTTTAATTCTTGCATTATACAGCCTTTGCATTTTTTTGATTATCCACGCACAAATGGCGTCTATATCGTCTAAATTTATATTTTTTTATCTCGTAAGGAATTTGTTTTTTTGTACGTTGCGATCGCATCTGAAAAAGCTAAGATATTTTTTTCATCTATTTCATCTTTAAAAACGCTTAATCTTGGTAGTGGAAGCGTCTTTAGTCCTTCAACCAAGAGCATGTCAAACTCGCCGAGCATTTTAATGACATCATTAATTTCTTGTGGATTTTGTGAAAAATAAGTTGTTCTAGTCGGACTCATCACCACCACATCTGCTCCAGTTTGAGAAAAATTTCAAAGCTATCCTTGCCTTCAACATCAAATTTAGCCTTGTCGCCCGGATCGTGTTTTACTATCGCGACTTTCAAACCATCATCTATAAATTTTTGCTACCTTTAAAATAAGAGTCGTTTTTTTCCGCTATTTGAAGAGCCAGAAAAAGCGATAGCAAGTCTTTTCATAAGAACCTTTTTGTTAAAATTTCTCGCGATTATAACTTATGTTGGCTTTTAGTAATTTATGAGTGAAATTTAAAAATTAAAATGCTAAAATGGCAGAAATTTTAGAAATTTAAGAGTTTTTTATGAGTAGAAATTTATATCGTTTTTTTGTATTTATTTTTGATGATATTTGGCTGTGCTGGTGAAAAAGTAATTGTACATGAGCCGTTAAAAATGAGCTTTTGGCTTACACAAGCAAGAGCGAGATCATTGACGGCACCGATAGAACGCTAATTATAGCAACTTATCTAAATCCTATTTATAACTCAGATTTAGATGCAAGCAAAGAGCACTTTTTGGTGGCCATAAATCCAAAAGAGTACGCTAGTGAGCTAAATAATATTAAGGTAAACAACGACTCAAATGCCACAAATGCAAGGCTCTTGGATGAAAATGACGAGATGCTGAAAATTTGCCGGATTTTTCTATGCCTTGGGCGGTTTATTATGAAGTCACTGCACCAAGTAAGCAAAGCGACGATCTTGCGCTTAGTTTCGAAATTTATCAGTCAAAGCCGGTTTTGTTAATTTCTCGAAAAAGTTGCGAAATCTTTATATTGGAACCAGTAAGAGCCATATAAACAACGTAGTTTGCAAGTACCTTTTTGCCGTAGTTTCTAGTTTCTGCCACAGGTACAAATTCTAGTGATAAAAATGGCTCAAATTTTTCCCTCTTTAAACATATCATCTCTTGTGATAAGCTTTTTGGTAAATCCGATACCGCCATTATATGCATAGGCTGTAAATAGCGGATGGTAGAGAAATTTATCAAGATAGTTTAGGTGGTGATTTGCAAATTTAAATGCAATATCTGTTTTTAAAAAGATCGTCCCTCATCAAAATTTGAATTTTAACTCTTTTTACCAATAGCATTTGCAAGAAACGGCATAAACTGCATCATGCCAAGGGCGTATGAAGTAGAAACAACGCTTGGGATAAAAAGACTCTCTTGTCTAGCCAATGCGTAGATCATCGATTTTTCTCTCGTTGCTGATACCATTAAGCTCTGGTGAGGTTGGCATTAAAAAGTACTGCTTTTCCCAGCCATGTACCTTTTGCATGAAGTATGCATAGGCACCGATACTTTCGTTTGTATAAAAATTTCTTCGCAAATTCGCTTGCTTGTGTGGCGTCCATATCCTTTGCAAGAGCTACAGTTTTGTTCCATAAAAACGGATCGCTCACGTCGAAATATTTTTCGATATTTTGCTTGCTAGGTTTTGGTACGATGACTTCGAGTGGTTCGCCACCAATCAAATCTCTTGCGTAAAGTGAGTAGATATTTGCATCCTTGCTGGCACTTAGCTCTTTTAAAAAGCTTTCGTTTTTGCTTATCTGATAGAGCCAAAATGTCGCATTGTCTCTTTGCCAAGCTCTTTTCAAATGTACTTTTTAGCTCTTGCAAAAAGACTAAAAAGCGATATCGTCTTGTCCTAGTAAAATGGCATTTAATCCAAGCGTAAAAGCATCATTTTTTTCTCAGTGATGGCTGGATCGATGCTTAGCAAATTTCTTCTAAAACCTTCATATTTTTTTATTAAAAAAACAATATCGTTTAATAAACTGTAAAGCCCTTTTTGAGAGTATAGCTTGGTCATGGGAAATTTGAATCAAAGCTTTCGCTAAAAAGTATACTTTTATTTTGCGGGCTAGAGGCGTTAAATAGCTCTAGAAAGCTCTTTGTATCATTTAAATTTGCAAAAGCTTTAGCCGGATTTACTTCATTTAATGCGAGTAAAGTTTTTTTGATTTTTTTCTGGATTTGTCTTTGCAAGATTAGCTGCCAAACTCACGAGTATGATTGTCAAGCTTTTAGGCTAAAAGCAATAGATGTTAGCAAATTTTGGCAGGTTAGATTTGCCTGGGTGATATTTTTTTGCATTTATACCAGGACATTTGCTAGGAGCTGCTTTTCGGAGGTAAAAACTTATCGATTGATTTTTTTGAACAAGGCCCGCTTTTCTAAATACATCACGCGAAAGATCTGCGATCTGATCTTTTGTATAGCTTCCCTCGTTAATAAGACGGTTGATGTAGTAGTCTTTTGCTAGGCTTTTTGCCTCGTTTTTTTAGCTCTTCATAGGTATAAATTTTGGCCAAAAAGAGCAACACAGGCAAGAGAGAGAATACTAAAGTGACGCAGCAAAACCAAATAAAAGCCTTATTAAAAATTGATCTAAAAATTGAAGTGCTAAAAGTACGATAAGCGGAGTAAAGTCGATACCACTAAAAATTTGTTTTTATGTAGCGCCCTAATAAAGCTATAAACCGGCTCAGTTAGCCTCATAAAGTAGCTGCACGACTGGCGAGCCAGGATCAGGTCTGACCCAGCTAATCAGAGCTGCTGCGATGATGACCCAAGTATAGACCGTGATAATAAGGTGCAAAAATGTTTGCAATCGCTGAAAATAGGGTGGAAAGTATCATTTTTATTCCTAGATTAAAAATTTTAGCTAGATCATCTTTGATGAGTGGATAGAGTTCGCTAAGCTCAGCGCCGTGAAGATCGTTTGTAAGAAGCGCACGTAGCGGCATGAAAAAGTTTTTACCTTTTAAATTTGTAGCGCTCATAAGCTCTTTTTAAACTCATCAAATGTTTCGCACGCTTTTTAAATTACGAGCTGCTTTTTTTAATAATATCAAATTCATTTTTGTACTCATCTGGAGCTATTTTTTGGTGAGTATATAGCTTCTACTTTTTGCTTTTATCTCAGGCACTAGTGAGCTTTCTTGAGTGTAAATTTAACTAACTCAGCCTTGCTCTCATCTACGCCAAAAATTTCTTTTTATGCGCTCTTTTGAAGCAAGTTTAATGTGTTCTCTATTTATCTGCTCAAGTTTTTTTCACGTCAAATCTAGCCGGCGAGCGTGAAATTTTAGTTATATCAAACCACTTCACCGCCTCTTCGATCGTGTAAAAATTTTCAGTCGGAGTTTTGTTGCCAAGAAGTATCAAATAGTTTGCGATCGCCCTCAGGCAAAAATCCTTGCTCAAAGAGCCATTTTTACGCTTGATTCGTTCTCACGCTTGCTCATTTTTACCTTCAATATTTAAAAAGGATAGGTAAATGCGCGTAGTTCATCTTGCCAGTGTAGCCAGGGCCTCGCGTATGAGGTCTTGCTTTTGTGTATTGCTCACGTGATCTTCGCCACGTATGACAAAGGTCACGCCTTCAAGCATATCATCGACTGCGCAGGCGAAGTTGTAAGTTGGTGTTTTGTCTGCTCTCATGATGACAAAGCTATCAACAGCGTCTGGCTCGAAGCTTAGCTCGCCTTTGATCGCATCTGTAAAGCCCATAGTGCGTGTTGGCTTTTTTCATGCGGATGACAAATGGCTTCTCGCAGTTTAAAAACTTCAGCATCGCTTAGTCTCTCGCAGGTGCCATCGTATCTATATGCCACGCCTTGCTCTTTTTGCTTTTTGTTTTTGCCTCGAGTTCTTCTTCGGTGCAAAAAGCAAGCAAATGCCTTTTTATCGATAAGAAGCTTTTGAAGCTAGCTGCCCTGTGGAATTTTAAGTTTTCGCTTTGGATGTAATTTGCTCTGGCTTTATGCCAAATTTGCTTAAAATTTCTAAGATATCTTTTTCTTTTCCCTCAATATTTCGCTCTTTGTCGGTATCTTCTATGCGTAAAAATAAAGCCACTTTTATCTTGCAAAGAACAAATATAATTAAAAATAGCGGCACGTACTCTCTATGTGCATATCTCCTGTTGGAGAGGGTGCAAAACGATACATAAGCTCATTCCTTACGTTAAATTTTGAGTTTGGATTATAACACCAGCTTGATACATTTGAAGTTATGTAATTTGATTTTTTAGCCGAAGCAAAGCATTTCTTGAATAAAATCCGAACAAAGTAATTTAACATTTTTAGGAGGAACAATGAGTTTTATAAGCGAATTGAAAGAATTTGCGATGCGCGGAAATGTCATAGATATGGCTGTTGGTGTTGTTATAGGTGGTGCGTTTGGAAAGATCGTTTCATCACTAGTTGGCGATGTTATTATGCCAGTTGTTGGCGTTTTTAACTGGCGGTGTACATTTCACTGATCTTAAACTTACATTAAAAAGAAGCAGTAGATGGTGTACCTGCTGTTACGATAAACTATGGCTCATTTATACAAACAATGGTTGATTTTTAATAATCGCATTTTTGTATTTTCTGCGTTATCAAAGCTTTAAATACACTTAAAAATAAACTACCAAAAAGAAGAAGTGGCAGCTACTGCAGAGCCTGAAACTCCAGCCGACATTGCACTTTTTAACTGAGATTAGAGATCTCACTTAAAAAAATAATTTTATACAATTCAAAGGGAAAAATCTCCCTTTGAAAATCTATTGAAAATTTATCTTATTTTTTTATATGCTAAAATATTTTTTTATTTCAAAAAGGCGAGTGAAAATATGATAGAGAAAATCCCATTTTTTCAAGGCTTAAAACGAAGAAGATTTAGCCAAACTTGAAGCCATAAGTGTCGTAAAAAGTATAAAAAGGGTGACTTTATTTATAGAAGGCGAGGAGCCAAAATGGTTAATATTTTTTTGATAAGTGGCTCTGTCAAGCTTTTATAAAACCACAGCAAATGGAAAAGAATTTTTATTCATCAGCTAGCCCCTATGAATTTTGTAGCTGAAGTCGTAAATTTTGAAAAATATTGTATACCCAGCTAGTGCTATTTTTACCATATCTGGCGAGGTATTAAAGATAAATTATGAAAAATTCGCGGCTGAATTTTTAATAAAACCAGAAATTGTATAGGAAATTTTTAAAGTCAATGTCTGAAAAGATAAGAATCACAACAAATCTACTTCATCAAGAGTTAATTTTAAGCTCAGAAGAAAAAGTGGCTAGGTTTATTTTAGACCATGAAGATTTATTTAACGAGCTAAAACATACAGAAAATTTCATCAATACTTAATATGACTCCAGAAACTTTTTCGAGAATTTTAAATAAATTTAAAAACAAATGGTTTAGTTAAACTTGATGAAAAAGAACCAAATTTTAGAAAAAAAGATGTAGGTGGACTGCAAGAAATTTATTCTTATTGAAAGTTAATATCAAATAAATATTTTTTTATTTACTTAAAGAAAAATTTATATTTTTTTGATAGTATTCACTTAAAATTTTTCGTAAAAATTTACGATATATTGATAAATTCAGGAGGAAGTTTTGGCTGAAGTTAAGAAGAAATTTTTGTTTGGTCATCTGTTATTATCGGCATTGTGATCGGACTTATTGCGTCTATGGGTATTGCTGATGCACTTCATGCAACTGGTAGCGGCTACATCTGTACCATTTGCCACACTATGGATCCTATGAATGCTGCATATCATGAAGATGTACACGGTGGCAATAACAAGCTTGGCATAAAAGCTGAATGTTCAGCCTGTCACCTAAATCATACAAGTGCCTATACCTATGTACTTACAAAACTTAAAGTATCGATAAAATGATGGTTATAAGACATTTTTACAGATACGGACAAGATCGACTGGCGCAAAAAACGCGAGCATGCATCTCACTTTGTCTATGATAGTGGATGTTTAACTTGCCACTCAAATTTAAAAAATGTTATTCAAGCTGGTAAATCATTCTTGCCACATAGAGATTATTTCGTTCTTGGAAATCCTAATAAGAAATCATGTGTTGACTGCCATGAGCATGTTGGCCACAAGAATTTAGGACTACAAATGGATAAATCTGAAGCAATTAAAAAAACAAGAAAACAATAAAACCAAGTAAGGAGGAGAGATGTTTAAAAAGTCGCTAATGTTATTAGCCTGTCTAATGTCTTTTTGGCTTTGCCGCAAACATGGATGCAAATAAATCTGACGCTTTAAACCTTAATGTTGTAAAAAAACATTAAAGTTGCTCACAAAATGTCAGACTTATCAAAAAGCTGTGTTGAGTGCCACGCTAAAGAGACACCCGGCATAGTTGCCGATTGGAAAAATAGTCGCCACGCTCACGTTGGCGTAAGTTGTATGGATTGCCACTCTGTAAATGCAGATAATCCCTATGGCTTCAGTTACAGGTGCATCCAAAAGATTCTAACAACCATGTTTTCAATGCTAGTTAGCCCAAAAACTTGTGCTAAGTGTCACGAAAATGAGGTTGAAGAATCTGTTAAGAGTGGTCACGCAAGAGGTGCTATGCAAATGTATGCTAACCCCTGCGATGGTAAAACCAATGTATCACTATGAAGGTATGGATCATCCAGAATACAAAATGGCTCCAGACGCTACTGGTTGTACACAGTGCCACGGAACCGTCATCAAACCAGACGCTGATCACAAACCTACAAAAAGAGACTTGGCCAAACTACGGTATAGGTAATGTTTATCCTGATGGTGGCGTAGGTAACTGTAAACCGCGTCACAGCGCACACACATTTAGCATAGCTGAAGCTAGAAAACCAGCTGCTTGTGCATCTTGCCACCCTGACCTGATCACCCAGATATTGAGATCTTTAACAACTCAATGCACGGACATATCTATAATAGCGAAGCTCACAAATGGAATTTTGATGCTGCTCCTGATACATGGGATGTACCAGACTTTAGAGCTCCAACTTGTGCAGCTTGCCACATGAGTGGTGTTGGTGAAACAACAACAACTCACAATGTTTCAAGAAGACTAAAATGGAACCTATGGGGCGTCAGCAGTAAGCTAAGAACAGCTGGTGATGAACAAGCTGCTGTTGTTTACGAAAAACTGGCAAACTAACCATAGGAACACCTCTAGCAGGTCATCCAAATGCAGCAGAAGCAGCAAGAGCTGAGATGAAGCTAGTTTGTAAAGTTTGCCATACATCAACTCATACAGATAACTTCTTCATTATGGGTGATAAGCAAGTAGAGCTTTATAACGTTTACAGTGCTGAAGCAACTAAGATGCTTGAAGAGTTGAAAGCTAAAAACCTACTACTAGAAGATGCTTGGTCAGATGAATTCCAAGATATCTACTATCATATGTGGCACCACGAAGGTCGCCGTATGAGACAAGGTGCTCTAATGGGCATTCCTGACTACTCACACTGGCATGGTGTATTCGAAGTTAAAAAAATGATATAAGAAAAACTTCGCAAGATCTACAAAAAGAATGGAATCTGGTAAAGTAGAGTAATGCTTTTTAAGGTGGGAGTTTTTCCCACCTTATTTTTCTTAAATAACTATTAGATTTGCTCAACTTTAAATCATTTTTATACATTCAAAACTATACAATTTTTAAGACTAATAACATTAAAAAAATAAGACATTAATTTTATAGTACAAATTTAAAAATATAAAATATAATTTTTTATTTTTATAAGGAGAGTTTTTTTGGGACTTTTTGAGAATTATTATTGGAGCATTCGTATTTAGTTTTCTTATAAATTTTTATTCGTATAATCGTTTTCATAAAAAGGTCTCATTTTTTATACCATATCTTGCTAAAATTAGAATATTTTTATATGTTATTTGTATTCTTGAGTTTATATTTGTTCTTCAGATCAGGTTTTCATTCCTAAGTATTGAGCTTTTATTTGATCGCTGGTATGCTCATAGGTTTTTTTCACTATTTTTGTTTGCTGTTAGTCTATTTTTACGATATTTTACGTAGTATTTTTTTCTAAAAAGTAATTTTAGTCCAACAAGACGAGTAATTTATAAAAATTTTGTTTTGATATTACATTTGTCATTTTTGTAATTGCTTGTTTTTTTAAAAGGTATTTTCAATGCTTTAACACCACCAAAGATCAGACAAGTAGATATAAAAAAATAAAAAATTTACAAAAATGATTTAAAAAAATTGTTATGATAACGGACGTACATATCGGCGAGTTTTTGCAAAAGATTTTATGGCGAAGCTTGTTAGCGATATAAATTTGGCAAAACCAGATATTGTTGTGATAGTCGGAGACCTTGTCGATGTGAGCGCACAGTTTATTGGTGATTTTTGGATCCCTTTGAGAAATTTAAAAAGCACTTATGGTACATTTTACGTCCCTGGTAATCATGAATATTACCACGGAGTGGACGGCATTTTAGAAAAGATAAGCTCGCTTGGCATTAGGGTGCTTGGCAACAAAAATGAAAAAATTGGCGGCATAAATTTGGCTGGAGTTTATGATCTGGCTGGTTTTAGATTTAAAAATTTAGAGCCAAATTTAGATAAGGCTTTATCGGGACGTGATGAGACACTGCCTCACCATTTTACCTCGCATCAGCCAGTAATTTATAAAAACCATGCAAAAAGATGTCGATTTGGTTCTTTGTGGACACACGCATGCTGGTCGAAATTTTTTTCCTTTTTGGTATTTTTAGTTTTTACTTGATCAGGGATTTTTACATGGGCTTTATAAGATTAATGATAAAATGCAAGCCTACGTTAGTAGTGGTGCCGGATTTTAGGAAATCACCAGTTAGGATATTTGCGCCAAGTGAGATCGCGATATTAATTTAAGTAAGGAATAAAATGAATAGTGACAATCTTTTTTTCTGGCATCTTTGGCAAGGTTGCAAAGATAAGCTTCATTAGGCCGGTTCAGGAATTTATAAACTCATCTTACATAAAACTCTTTTAAGATTGATATGAGTGAGTTTAAGCCAGTTGGCGAGTATGATAATTTAAACGAGCTTTTTACTAGAGAGCTCATAAAATCAAGAGAATTTGACGCAGCAGATGAGATATTTATTAGTCCAAGCGATGGTACATGTCTTAGTTTTGGTAGCACAAAAGATCTAAAAAGCATTTAGTATAAAGGGTATGAACTATGGTGTAAGGGAGCTGTTAGGACAGGATGAGCTTGATGGCGAGTATGACTTTGCCAATATCTACCTTAGCCCAAAAGACTACCACCACTACCACGCACCTTGCGACATCGCCATCAAAAAAGCGATTCATATTCCAGGCAAGCTCTATAGTGTGGCTGTAAAAATGGCTTGGCAAGGTCAAAAGTCTATACACTAAAAATGAGCGTGTGGCACTACTTTTATGAGATGAGAAATGGCAAGAAACTTTGGCTGGTTTTTGTAGGTGCGCTAAATGTTGGCAAGATGAAATTTAGCTTTGATGAGCGTATTCAGACAAATGCGATAGGGCATTTCACGCAAATTTATGAGTATGAAAAACTTTACATATCAAAAAGGGCGAGCGTCTTGGAAATTTTCGAACTTGGCTCAACTATTGTGATACTTGAGCGAAAAGATGCGATCGAATACAATCTCCTTGAAAACAAAGAGCTTAAATTTGCTGAGTCTATTGGGATATTAAAAGCATAATCATAAAGATTTTTACAAGGTAAAAACCTTGTAAAATTGAGACATTAAATCTAAAGTGCATTACATCGCTATCTTGTACGATGTACTCTTTTCCTTCAAGCCTCATTTTGCCAGCCTCTTTGGCTCCGTTTTTCACCGCCATGTGCTATGTAGTCCTCGTAGCCTATCACTTCAGCTCTGATAAAGCCCCTCTCAAAGTCATTATGGATGACGCTTGCTGCTTTTGGCGCTTTTCCAGCCCTTTGTGATTGTCCAAGCCCTTACTTCAACGACGCCAGCAGTGAAATAGCTTATTAATTTTAGCTTTGCAAAAGATGTCCTGATGATCTTTTCAAGGCCACTCTCGCTCGTGCCGATAGATGCCAAAAACTCGTGCGCCTCCTCATCGCTTAGACCTATTAGCTCCTCTTCTACTTTTGCGCAAAGCTTGATAACCTCGTGGTCTGAGGCTTTTGCGTACTCTTTTAGTGCTTTTACAAATTTATTATCTTCGCTAAGCCCCTCTTCATCGACATTTGCGCCATAAACTACCTCTTTAGCGCTCAGAAGCCTTAGCTCTTTGTTGAGCGCTAAAAACGCCTCACTGTCTCTTTGCTCAAAGCTGCTTGCGCTTTTTGCCATCATTTAGGTGAGCTAAAAGTACTTGCTATCTCAAAGCGCCTCTTTTGCGCCTTTTGCATTTGCTTTTTGCTTCTCTTATGAGCTTTTTCTATCTTTTTATTTAACTGCTCGATATCGGCCAGTATTAGCTCAGTTTGGATGATCTCGATGTCTCTTACTGGATCGACGCTGCCCTCGACGTGTGTGATGTTTTTCATCTTCAAAGCAACGAACTATATGAAGGATAAGCTCTGTCTCTCTAATGTTTGATAAAAATTTATTGCCAAGTCCCTCGCCAGAGCTTGCACCCTTTACAAGACCAGCAATATCTACAAATTCTATGGTTGAGTATTGAATTTTGTTTGGATTAACTATCTTTGCAAGCTCATTTAGGCGTTTATCAGGCACTGGCACGATGGCTTTGTTTGGCCTCGATCGTGCAAAACGGATAGTTCGCACTTTCGGCGTTTTGCGCCTTTGTAAGTGCGTTAAATGTCGTTGATTTGCCCACATTTGGTAGGCCTACGATTCCAACTGAAAGTCCCATCAATTCTCCTTGCTAAGTGCTTGTAAAAAGTATAATTCATCCTAACGCCAGCTCCGCTTGCACCTGCTTGGTTGTATCCCCAAGCTTTTTCGCGGTATGCTGGGCCTGCAATGTCGAGGTGTAGCCACTTGTCTTTGTACTCATCTTTGATAAATTGAGCCAAAAACATCCCAGCTGTTATCGCGCCGCCATATCTACTTGAGGCACAGTTACTCACATCTGCGATTTGGCTTTTGATAAGCTCGCTAAGATAAGGGTTAAAATCAAGCGTAGTTGCTAGCTCGCCGCTATCTTTTATCTTGTTTTTATACTCGCTTTTTTAGACCTCGCTGTTGCCCATGATGCCTGTTGTGTACTCACCAAGTCCCACGACGCAAGCACCAGTTAGTGTTGCCATATCTATTAAAATGTCTGGCTTAAAGTCCTGTGCGTAACTTAGGCAGTCAGCCAGCACTAAACGTCCTTCTGCATCAGTGTTTCTAACCTCTATGCTAACACCACTTCTTGAAATAAGCACGTCATCAGGTTTGTAAGCATTTCCGCCGATCATATTTTTCAGCTGCACCCTAAAATGGCATGAATTTCAAATGGTAAATTTAGCTCCGCAGCACCTTTTATGATGCCAAGAGCTGCTGCTGCGCCGCTTTTTGTCTGATTTCATCGTTAGCATATAGTCAGCTGGCTTCAGGCTGAGGCCGCCGCTATCATATGTTAGGCCTTTGCCAACAAAGATGATGCGTTTTTGGACTTTTTAGGTTTGTAGGTTAGATGAATGAGTCTTGGTTTATGCACACTTGCACGGTTTACTGCAAAAATGCGTTCATATTCTCTTTTGCTAGAAATTTCTCGTCATAGACCTCGCACTTGATACTTGCATGGCTTTTTGGCTAAATTTAAAAGCATCCTCAGCCATTTTTTTGAGGGTGTATAAATTTCTGGGATTTCATTTACGATATCTTTTGCGAAATTTGTAGCATTTGCTATTATCTCTGCCTCTTTAAAGCCCTCATTTGCAGCTTTTTAGATCGACCTTTTTGCCAACAGATTCTTCAGTCGAGAAGATGATCTCTTTTAGAGTGTATTTCTCTTTTTTTCTCTTTATACTTGTTAAAATCATAACTTCCAAGTAAAAAGCCCTCAGCTAGTGCCTCAAAGCTTAGTTTTTGGCACTCTGCTACGTAAGAAGCTAGCTTTATGCTCTTAATATTTAGTGATTTTAGCGCGTTATAAGCTTTAGCAGCTGCAAGTCTTAGCTCGTCAAGATCAAGCTTAGAAAGTGGCACGTAAGCCCTTTTGCCTCGCTTAGAATAAGGACGCTCTCGCCTTTGTAATTGTTAAATTTAATAGCCTCTTTATCGCCTATAAATTTATGTTTTAACTCCTTATCTACTACGAAAAATTATTTCAATGTCAGCTTTTTATATCTTTTTAATTTTTTTATCAACTATTTTGAAACTGCATGTCTTCTGTCTCTCCTTTCGTTTAGGGTAATTTTATTTTCGATGCGCTTAAATGTATGAGATCAAAAGCCCCATAAATATGGCAACCACTGGGATAGCGACATACCAGTGCTCTTTTTGCTTTTTGAAGCAGCACAAGTATATGCTCGCCAAGTATCCAAGCAGGTATGGTGGTGATCGCCGCCCAGCACCAAGCGCTGATTACGGTATAAAGGCGTATTTTTAGCATCATAGCCAGTAAGTCCTATGCAAAGCGGTATGATGACACGAAAGCCATACATATAGCGTTGCAAAAAGATGATCAGCCAACCGTATTTTTCAGCATTATGTGCGCCACTGCATTACTCTTCGCTGCGTGTGAAGCCTTTTTGCGATGTATTTTTATTGTAACGCCCTAAATAAAAAGTAAATTTGATCTCCTACAAAGCCCCCAAGTCCAGCCACAAAGATGGCAAGTGCGATGTGCATATGCGTGGTGTGAGCGAGATTCCCAGCCATTATTAAGGCTATCTCGCCTTCCATGATACACCAGACAAAAAAAGTATGATGTAGCCGTACTCTTTGAGTAGTTCTATAAAAATTCTTCCATTCTAAACCCTCTAAAAACGCTGTAAATTTTAGTAAGCGACTTTAGCTTTTCGCTACCTTTTTAGATCGACTGAGATTCTGAGAAAGCACGCCTCTACGCAGGTTGCGTTAGTTTGATTGATAAGCTCAACTGAGGGCCTTTGCAGTGCCTCCAGTGGCTATGAGATCATCCATCAAAAGCACTCTAGCGCCCGCTTTTTTTCTCCAAAAGCATCGATGTGAATTTGAACTTCATCGACGCCATACTCTAGGCTATATTTTTGAGAAAGCGTGATAAAAGGCAGTTTTTGGCTTGCGTATTGGCACAAAAAGGCAGTCTTAGCCTTGCTGCAAGCGCCGCGCCAAAGATGAAGCCGCGAGACTCAATACCAGCGATGTAGTCGATATTTGCACCCTCATATCTCGCCACTAAAATGATCTATCAAAAAGTTAAATGCTTCTTTGTTGTTTAGTAGTGTCGTGATGTCGCGAAAGACTATGCCAGGCTTTGGAAAGTCGTTTATGCAGCGAATAGAGTTTAGTAAAAATTCTTTGCCCTTTTTGATCTAAGAATTTTCATAAACTTCTTACCTTTGATGTTAAAGTAGCGCTTCGATTTTTGCCTTCAAGCTCACGTATGCGTTGTCTTAGCTTGTCGTTTTCTAAGCGGTACTGGGAATTTCTTGTGCGAAGCGAGGTCACGTCGTTTTTAGTTTTGTTTAGCTCGTCTGTCAAGATATCGATGTTGCCTAGACTTCGCTGAAGTTGGATCTGAAATTCTTTCTTATGACGACCTCGGTGTCTTGGAGGTTATTTTTCATAAAATCTTTTGTCGCACGCTCTTTTTAGAAGCGTTTTGAAGTAAAAACCATAACAGTTAGGTAGATCGCAGCACAAACAAGAGCAGTAAAAACGATCCACTCGCCTATCATTTGTCTGCCTCAATCTCTATTTTTGACTCTTCTTTCGTGTCTACCGCCTGCAAACTCTGTCTTTAAAAAAATGTTTCAAGTGCTGCTGTGGCAACGCCAGCACCGATCACTCTTGCGCCAAAAGCGATAACATTTGCATCGTTATGTTCTCTCGCAAGTCTAGCGGTAAATCTCGTCGTGACAAAGGGCACACCTTACGTTTTTCATGCCTGTTTGCAGCGATTGAAATGCCAATACCTGTGCCACAAATGAGCACGCCGTAGCAGTTAGGCTCAAGCTTTGCTTGCTAGCAAATGCGCATAATCAGGGTAATCAACGCTGTTTTTTTATCATTCGTGCCAAGGTCAATGACTTCATGTCCAAGCTTTTTTTATGACTTCTTTTAGCTCTGCCTTAAGCTCTACTCCAGCGTGATCGCAAGCGATAAAAATTTTTATCTATTTTCATGAAAAATCCAATAAATTTTTTGCAGATTATAGTCAAAGTTGCATTAAAATAAAATTTCTGCTTGCATGTGATAAAAGGCTATAATTTTTAGAAATTCTTAAAAGGGAAAAATATGAAAAAGACGCTCTTTTTAATGGCTTCAGCGCTAGCCTTTGCAAATGAGAAATTTGATAGAGATCTACACTGATCAAACCATCATCACTCAAAAATTTAGTGACGCAAATAGCTCTTTTTAGTGCCTTTGTGCCAGAGGGCGTGCAGAGTGAGAGCATCACTATAAATGGGGATTGTGACGCAAATGCTAATCTAAAAAGATCAGCGAAGAAAATAGTCCAAGTTACATAAAATGGAAGCAAGAAGTTGTAAATTTAAGTAGCAAGCTTTGAGGCACTAAAAAGCAAGAGGCAGGTTTATAGAGCAAGCTTTGATAGGAGAAAACAAAAGTAACGATGTGACAAAAAGAGCTGATGAGTTTTATAATTTAGCCTAGAAAATATCGAGAAAATCTCAGCTACTAAAAGTGAGCTTGAAGCGCTTAAAGAAAAATGAGCCAAAAAGCGAGATAGGCTGGATTTTTGCAGCTTGATGTGAAAATTTGCTTGCGACCCAAAAAGAAGTGACGCTTTTTATATATGGATGATGAGGCGCCAAAAGACGCTAAATGAAATGTATGCAGATACAAAAAAACAAAAATATCTTAATAAAACAAGAAATTTTACTCACCAACCCATTTGTGAGTGATGTTAAAGAAATCTAAAGCTCGCCATCTATCCGACCAGATATCAAAAGGCGCTTGCTCCAAGTAAGTTTTTACTCTTGGTACGAGGAGAACGAGGCGGAGGCTGATGGTTACGGCGCTTCAAAAATATACTAAAAAGCTGCGAAAGTCACTGCCGAGGTCGCTGATATGCGTGTGCAAAGAGATGAGAATGAGTTTGCTAGAAATTTGGAAGATAGATGGGATAAATTTAGCAAAAAGGCGAGAGCAAATATATAACTTATGACACGCAAAAAAATAGATGCAAATTTTAGTGTTTTTTTGCTGATTTTTTTATGGCTCGCTCAAGGCATATAATGTAGCTAGCTTTTAAGCTAAATGACGATCTAACGCCAGCTAAAACGCAGTTTTACGTTAATGGTGTGAGTGTCGGCAGTCCTGGCGAGTTTGAGATGAAAGCAAAAGATGAGCCAGTGCAGCTATTTTTTTAGGACAAAACGAGCTAATCGAGCTTAAAAAAAGAGCGCTTGAATAAATGTAAAAAGAGCTCGCTTCTTGGCAAAGACCGCATAAGCGAAGAGGGCTATGAGATAAGTGTCAAAAATAATTCAAGTAAGAGCGTTGATGTTACTTTTGGTCGATCGTGTACCAGTGTCTGCCGATGAGACGGTAAAGGTCGAGGTAAAGGGCTTTGATAAAAAAAGATATCAGCAAAGATGGCAAGGTGGAGCTCAAATTTAGCCTTGCGCCAAAAAGAGGAATTTAAAAAGAGTACTCTTATAAGATCACAAAGCCAAAAATTTAGAGCAAATTGTCTCTAAATTGTAGCTATTTATAAAAGCGCTCGCGATATCTAAAACATATCTTGTTGGATAAAAAGATAGTATCTTTTAAAGGCGAGACGAGGATGATGATAAGGATGACAAAGCCATATCTTGAGATGCCCTCAAAGCTTTTCAGCTAGTGCATGAAAGCCAAGTACTCTAAGTGCGTACTCGAGCGCGTGAAAGCCGTCAAGTGGCGGGATCGGATAGAGGTTAAAGATAGGCTAACATCAAATTTAAAAAGCGCAAGCGTAAATAAAAACTGAAGTACATTTCAAAAGGCTTCTATATTTAATAAAGCCTTTTAGCACAAAAAAAGCGATAAGACGCCCAAGATGATGTTGTAGCAGATACCAGCTAGACTTACGTAGATAGCTGCCTTGCAGCCGCCATTTCGTACGACTGTGAGGTATTTACAGGCACTGGTTTTGCCCAGCCAAACATCATGCCAGTGCTTAGGTAAAGTACCAGCGGTACGATGACGGTGCCAACAAGATCGATGTGCTTTTATTGGATTTATGCTAAGCCTGCCAAGGCTTTTTGCGGTGTTGTCACCGAAATTTATAAGCGACATATCCGTGAGCGATCTCGTGACCAACGATGGCGATTATTAAAGAGATAACGATAGTGGCGACTTTGACTATGTCTATGTTATCAATGAAGCCCATCTACTTCACCTTCTTTTTAGAGCTTTGCTAGTGAAAAAAATTCGTCATTTTTCTATCGTATCTACAAAGCGTCCGATACGCTCCCAGCGCACATTGTAGTTATTGTCCCAGCTAAAATAAATAAACCAAGGCTGTCCAACTATATCTTTGTAAGCCACGCTTCCCCAAAAACGGCTATCGTTTGAGTGATCGCGGTTGTCGCCTATCATGAAGTACTCATCTTTTGGCACTTTGGCGTAAAAAGCGTTAAAGTTAAAATTTGGATTTTGCGGTAGTGAGCTAATGGGCACTGGCTTCATAAAAACACTATCTTTGTTTGTATTTTAGCATAAAAACCATCTGCTCAAATAAATTTACATTTTTCGTCATAGTGGATGCCGCTAAATCTATATGGCTCTTTTATGAAAAGTTTGCCATCAAGTTCGGCTATATCGCTACATGAGTAGCCAAATTTACTCTCTTTTCCGTTTAAATTTTCATGGCAGTTTGCCTTTATAAAATCATCTCCCTCTTTTGGGCGTAGATACAAGGCTTTTTTCGGTAAATACTATCTCATCTTCGCTTGTGGCAAAGCAGCGCTTTACAAAGTGAGTTTTCTCATCGTTTGGATAGCGAAAGACGACTATATCGCCTCTTGCTGGATCATCACCTGTTACGAGATGTCCATTGTCATTTTAACTCGGGTAAAATTTTCTACTTCAAGCCACGGAATTCTTGGTGTTGGTATACCATAAACAAATTTTTGCAAATAAAAAAATCACCAACCAAAAGTGTGTTTTTCATCGAACCAGACGGGATCACAAAGGCTTGAGCCACAAAGAAAATGACAAGCAAAACAATGATAACCGTGCCAGTCCAGCTCGAGCAAAAAGTCATAAAAATTTAGTAAAAATTTTTCATTATTACGCTCTTTTGTGGCTAGCTATCTTGGCTTGGGCTGCAAGGATTGTATTATTTAAAAAGCATCGCAATCGTCATCGACCCACGCCTCCTGGAACTGGTGTGATGTATGAGCATTTTGGCGCAACCTCATCAAAATCCACATCGCCTACAAGCCTGCCATCATCAAGTCTATTTATGCCCACATCAACGACAACCGCACCATCTTTTACCATATCAGCCTTTAAGAAAAATGGCCTGCCAATGGCAGCGACGATGAGGTCAGCGTTTTTGCAAAATTTCTTTTTTAAATTTTTAGTCTTGCTATGAGTGATCGTAACTGTTGCTGAAGCGTTTAAAAAGCAAATTTGCCATAGGCTTTGCCAACGATATTACTTCTACCTATAACAACCGCGTTTAGTCCAGCCACATCAATGCCATACTCTTTTAAAATTTCCATTACGCCAAGCGGTGTGCAAGGTACAAAGCCATCAAGGCCACTGACAAGTTTGCCAACATTTACAGCGTGAAAGCCATCTACGTCTTTTGCTGGATCGATCGTTGCCAAAAACGGTGTTCGTATCTATATGTTTTTGGAAGTGGCAACTGCACTAAAATTCCATGGATACTATCGTCTAAACTAGCACATTTATAAGTGCTAGAAGCTCTGCTTGAGTTGTATTTTTCGCTTAGACGGTGAGCTACGCTTTTTATGCCGTATTCGTTGCAGGCTTTTTCTTTGGCTCTAACGTATGTTTGAGATGCCTTATCTTCGCCGACCAAGACGACGGCTAAAGGTTGGCTCGACACCAAATTTCTTTAGCTCATCAGCCCTTACTTTTACGCTTTCTTTGACTTTTTTAAAGATACGGCTTTTGCCGTCTAAAAATTTTCATATTGGATCCTTATTTAAAAGCTTTTTAATCACAAGGGTGGTATCATACCTAAAATTAAATTAAAATTTTTAAAGAGAGGTTTATGCAGTCTGTTTTTGTTTTTTTGCTTTTTTTGTGGCGATTTTTTTGGTGCTGATTTTTATCACAAAGACCGAATATGCCAAAATGCTCTACCTAAATCCACGTGGCATAGGGATGCGATAAATGTCACGGCACAAAGGGCGAGGGCAGTCTAATCTCCAAATACAAACACTTTGACAAAAAGGCAAACAAAAACGGTTGACGATGAGCTTAGAGCGCCAAAGATAAATGATATAGATTTTGAAAGCTTTTAAAGCTGCTCTAACTAAGCCAAAAGGTGTCATGCCAAGCTACTTTTTGACAGACGAGGAGACTACGATTCTTTATGAGTACATTACAAATAAGATAAATACTCCTTCAAAAAGCAGTAAAAGCGCAAAATTTAAGCAAGCCAGTTTCCACCGATACGACGCAAAAACAGCTAGAGCAATCTTCCAAAGCCGCCCCTGCTACAAAACCAGCAGAGTTAGCTAAAACTGCCCCAGTAAAACCATCTGAGTCAGCAAAAACCGTCACTACACAAGCACCAAAGTCACCAGCAAAGCCAGCAATAAATCAAAAAGATAATCAAAAGACAAATTTGAAAAACACAAAATCAAAAAGGATAAAAAAATGACAAATAAAGAGGCATTTAGCGAAGCTAAAAAAATATCCCAGGTGGCGTAAATTCACCAGTTCGTGCATTTGGTAGCGTTGGTGGCGAGCCTGTGATGATAGATCACGCAAAGGGCGCTTATCTATACGATGTCGAGGGTAAAAAAATACCTTGACTTCATCCAAAGCTGGGGAATCGCTCATATTTGGCCACTGTGACAAAGATATCGAAGAAGCTATCATCTCTGCTGTAAAACAAGGCGTATCTTACGGCGCTCCCTCTCAAAAGAGACAGCTCCTAGCAAAGCTAATATGTGATGAGTTTAAACAAATAGATAAAATTCGCTTCGTAAGCTCTGGCACAGAGGCTACCATGAGCGCTATTAGAGTGGCTAGAGGATATGCCAAAAAGATGGTCTAATAGAAATCGAAGGCTGCTACCACGGACACAGCGACGCACTTCTTATCAAAGCAGGAAGCGGTGCAACGACATACGGCAACGCTTCAAGCAGCGGCGTACCACAAGATGTTGTGAAAAACACTTATCTAGCAGTTTATAACGATATAGAAAGCGTAAAAAGTCATCTTTGAAAATAATAGAGATAAGATCGGCGTTGTCATAATCGAGGCCTATCGCTGGAAATATGGGGCTTGTGCCAGGCGATAAGAAATTTTTAGAAGAGCTTAGAGTAGTGTGCGATAAATTTGGTGCAGTACTCATCCTTGATGAGGTTATGAGTGGCTTTAGAGCTTCTCGCCTTGGCTCATATCCATTTCACGAGGTGGGCGCTGATCTCATTACATTTGGCAAGGTTATAGGCGGAGGTATGAACGTCGCTGCATTTGGTGGTAAGGCCGAGATAATGGACTGTTTAAGCCCAGAGGGCGCTGTATATCAAGCAGGTACGTTAAGTGGCAAACCCAGTGGCGATGAGTGCTGGTATAGCGGCGATTTCAAAGATAAATAGCGATCCAAATTTATATGCTAGACTTGAAAAACTAGCTAAAAAACTAATGGACGGCTTCAAAGAGGCAGCAAAAAGCGCTGGCATCGCTATACAAACCGATGTTCGTGGCTCGATGTTTGGCTACTTTTTTTACAGATCATGTCGTGAAAAACTACGACGATGCGTTAAAGAGCGATACAAAAGCTATTTGCTAAACTTCACCAAGCGATGCTTAAGCGTGGGATTTATCTAGCGCCAAGTCAGTTTGAGACTGGATTTGTCTGCGATGCGATGAGTGAAGCCGATATCGATCTAGCGGTAAGCGCAGCTAAAGAGGCTTTTTTGGAGATAAAAGCCTAATGGCTAATTTAAGATAAAAAGATATCGTAGCAGGTGCTGAGCAACTAAGTCTTGGCGTTTCAATCGTAGTTGCGATCTTGCTTGGCACTGGGCTAGGGTATTTTGTAAAAAGGCTACAAATTTACACCAGCTCTTTGGATAGGCTTTGCTATTGGCATTGCAGCTGCTATTTTTAAATGTCTATAAAGCTTACAAAGCACAGATAAAAAGCCCTAGATGAGCTAAAAGATGAAAGCAGATACAAAGGCTACACAAAAAGACGATGATGAGGACGATTAGTAGGCTTTTTGATTTGCTATTTTGCGCTTTGGCTAGCTCTTAGCGCGGTTGGCAAATTTATATCAAATCAATTTTTTATAAGCTCGCAAATTTCATTTTTACCTCGCTCATTATCTTAACGGCTAGTTTTTGCCTATAAAAACCGCATAAACTCAAGGCTAGAAAATGCAAGAGATGAAATTTTAGCCACAATAAAAAGAAGAGGACGAGGATGAGGAGGATGAAATTTTCTCCTCAAGAAGAGATAAAAAGAATTTAACCTAAAAAGATGAGAAAGCAAGGCTAAAAAGCAGAAAATTTTTCATTTAAGGATAAGAGCTATGTGGCAGCATTTATGCCTTACCGCTTTGTTGCTTACGCAGCATTATTCTTTGGATTTTTTTATTTTTAAGAAATGAAAAATTTACTAAACGTGTCTGGCTTTTTTTAGTTGGGCTTGCTCCCATGCCCATTGGAGCGTTTATTTTTTTGGCATAATACAAAATAAACATAGTTTAACAAGGAATGCAGATGGCAAGTAGCTTTAGGATTATCCGCCTCGATAGGGATCGCTATTTTTGGGCATGAGTTTGCTTTTTATCGGAAATGGCCCTAGTCATCGCATCTTGTAGTGCACTGCTTAAGCAAAATGGAGTGGGTGAGCTAGAGATTGGATTAATCAATACAGGCTTTTTGTGGGTGCGTTAATTAGCACTATTACAGCCCACAGAGTCATCTCAACTACTGGCCACATTAGAGCATTTGCCATCTTTTTCAGCCATTTTTTTGCAGTCTCAGCTATGCTTCATGCGGTAAATCAAAATTTAGTATTTTGGGCGATATTGCGTGCATTTTTGGGATATTGCTACTACGCGCTTTTGATGGTTATAGAAAGCTGGCTAAATGCAAAAATCTCAAATAAAATAAGATCTCGCGTGATAGCCTTTTTATGAAGGCGTTTTTACACGAGTTTTGGACTTGGCATTTTGATCTTAGCGCTTGATCTTAATACCTTTGAAAGTTTTCATCATAAGCGCAGCTTTTATCATGCTCTCAAGCATTCCATTAAATGTGATCCGTATAAATCAGCCTCAAATCCCAGAGCGTCAGCCCATAAACATCCCAAAAGTACTTTTGGTATCGTCCCGCTCGCTCTTGTTGGCGCGCTCATTGCGGGCTTAGCAATAAATGGCTTTTTCGATGGCAAGCCTTTTTGTCTTGCTTCAAGGATACGGCACAAAAAGAGGCGTCATTTTTTTATGACGGTTGCGATGATCGGTGGCTTTTTTAGCTCAAGTTTTTATTGGTAGTTTCTCTGATAGATATGGCAGAAGGCCAGCTATTTTTGCTTTGTAGCAGCGTAGCTTTAATAAGCGCGGTTTTGTTTTTGCTAAATGGCAAAAATTTAATGGTTGAATATCTACTTTCATTCTTTTTGGGGCTGAGATTTTTGCACCCTATGGGCTTTCTCTGGCTAGAGCAAATGACGAGATCACAGACAAGACAAAGAGTGTGCAAGTCGCACGTGCTTTGTTGTTTAGCTACTCTTGGCTTCGCTTTTTCTCACCGCTTCTTATGAGCTATGCGATGAAAAATTTCTTTGGAGCATTTGGCTTTTATCTATGTTTATTTGGTGCTTTTTACTGGGCTTATTTTATTTGCACTAACGCAAAAAGACAATACCACAGCACATGAGAAAAGAGTATAACGACAGGCTCGTTGCAAGAACGGCTGGCATCGCTACTATTGAGCAAAATGGAAATTTTGCCGATAGAAAAAAATAAAAAAAGTGAAAAATGGACATAGGAAATTCTTTGAATATATCAAATACTTCGGTTCAGACTGGACAAAAATACTACTCAAAATGTGCCAGTTCGTAAAAAAATGAAGGCTCGCTTTTTAAAAAAATCAGCCAAGCGTACAAACGCCTAATGAGCAGAGTATTTCAGAGACACTTGATAATGTTGGGAAACTCGTTGCAAGAGTGCTTGATGATCTCAAAAAGCGCTTCAAGTCTTAGCAAGGCTGAACAAATTTTATCTCAGGCAAAAGATACAAAATCGCTCCAATTTAGCCAGCGAGCTATCTGACCTTGCAAAAAGCTTAGAGGCTGAAGCAGCGCAAAATGAAAAGCCCTGAGATAAAGAGCCTTGCACTAAAGCTAAAAAGAATTTCTAAAACCAATAGCCGATCTAAAGGCTGGCTCACTAAATGATCAGATCAAAAACTCAGGCGTAATGCTTGAAGCAAATTTAAAAGATGCACTTAGTCCAGAAAAAGCTTCCAAGCTCGGTTCAGAAGCTACTAAGCGATATAAAAATCTCTCAAGGGAATTTGCTAAATCAAATTTCTAACCCTAAATGATGAAAAATTAGACAATCAAAACTCTTTTTCAAAACTTGCTTCTATACTTGAAAAAGCGAGTAGTGACGCAAAAACATCCTTGATAACTCAAATATAAAAACCCTTTTTAAAAGATGTTGATAAGCTTGATAATGTGGTTAAATTTCTTTAGATAAAAATTTTTTTCAAAAAGATCAAAATGGCGAGCTAGTAAAAAAATCAAATAGGCAAAATACAAAAATTTCATCTCAAACTTAGGTGAAAAAGTCGCAAGCTTGGCAAATGAAAAGCTAAATCAAAATTATGGTTTTAGTCAAAATCACAAAGAGCTAAAAACTATCCTCGATAGCATAAAAAAACGATCTAAAAACGCTAAATAACATAGGCGATGAAGCAGGGCTTGTAAAAAGCGTTTAATGAGATGAGCGATGTTTCAAAGGATGGCAGCTTGCAAGATAAGCTCCAAAGCGCGGCGAGACGTCTTTCTCATAGCCTAAGTCTTACTGATGCTAAGGCAAGTTTGGCTAAAAATGAGCTAAGTGAGAGCAAGGCACTTTTTAAAACAACTAAATCTCGCCACAAACGATATAAATAACATTACGACTAAAAAAATAGTGGCGAAACTTTCAAAGGTACTAAGCCAAGATATAAAAAAAGTACGCTTTTAAATATCAGTGAAAAGAGTCAAAACCCACAAAGCATAAATGCTGCAAAATAAGATGATTTCACAGATCGAGATGCATCAAATGATATCAAGTCTTCAAGGCGGGATCCAAACTTATATGCCTTATATTTGGGACGGCGTTGAGGGTGGAAATATCGCATTTAAGCAAGGCAAAAAGGATAAATTTACGCTCAGATCGATCTAAATTCTCAAGAAAATTTGGACAGATAAATGTGATGGTTGGACTTATTGATAAAAGGTACATTGATCTTTCGGTAGCTACGCAAACAAAATGAGTTTAAGGGAGCTAATCCTCTCAAACTCTAGCGAATTAAAACAAAGCAATATCAAAGCTTGGACTTATAGTTTCAAACTTTAATATAAAAAAACTTTGTCAAAAAGTAAAGCTAAATGATAGATTTAAAAATTGGTGGCCTTGATGTGGGCTTTGATAAGAAAAATTTAATGCAAGTAAATAAGAAAAAGCAGTAGCTCTTGGCTACAACAGATCTAAAGACAATGCTCCAAGAGTGCTGGCTAGTGGCGCTGGAGAGATAGCAAATAGAATAATTGATCTTGCAAAAGAGCATGATATACCGATCAAAGAGGATCCTGATCTTATTGAAATTTCTAAGCAAGGTTGAAGTTGATCAAGAAATTCCGCCAATGTATATAAAGCTGTTGCTGAAATTTTTAGCTTTTTTTATAAGATCACAAAGAAAATGATCTCATAATTTGCTTAAAAAAATTAGCAAGGCATATAAAGAGTGGCTGGGATATTGACGATATACAAAAAAATGGCGTAAGCTAAATATTAAATTGAAATTTTAAAGGCTATTTGTGGCACAAAAATTAATATTAATAGGGGCGTCTACTGGCAAGGCCTGGGCATTTAAAAAGTTACTAAAAACGTAAAACTAAATGGAGCTATTATCGTGATAGCCCAGCACATGAATAAAATGTTTATAAACTCTTTTGCTATGCAAATCGGAAAAGAGTGTGGCTTGGATGTTGAAATTTTAAATGAGAGGAGAAATCTAAAAAGAAAATACCGTATATGTCTGTGAACAAAATGTAGTGGTATCACCACTCTACCAATCAGTGCAAAAGCCAAATACAGAAGAAAAGACTATATATACGCCAAATGTTGATGTGTTGTTTAAATCTGAGTTGGGAATTTGTAAGAGCGCAAATGTGTTAGCTATCTTACTAACTGGCATCGGAGACGATGGTGCATCTGGGCTTGATAAGCTTTTATAAGGCTGGAGCAAAAATGTATAGCTGAAAATGAAGAGAGCGCGATAGTTTATGGTATGCCAAAAACGTGCAAAAAGAGCTAAATCAAAGCTTAAAATCATTAAATCTAACTATGATAAAAAGAGTTGGAGGATTTTTAAATGCTATTAACTAATGACGCAAAAGATACAAAAACAATGCAAACAAATACTTCACAAGATATGGATAGTTTTAATGAATTTATGAATGTTATCAAAACTCTTTGCGGAGTTGATCTGGAGCCAAAAAGAGATATTACATTGCAGCGAATTACCATTTTTATTAGGGATCGCCAGATAAAAAGCTTTTAAAGATCTTGTTTCAATGATAAGATATAACTCAAGCTTGCGACAAGATATTTTTAAATTTAGTAACTGTAAATGAGACTTATTTTTATAGAGAGTTACCTCAACTTAAAAGATGTGATCTCATTACGCAAAAGGAGCTTGGAGGAGCTAGAATTTTATGTGCTCCTTGCTCTACTGGAGATGAGTCGTATTCGCTTGCAATGCTTGCTTATGAGATGGGATTTAAAACAGCATGAAATTTTCAATCGTAGGTATAGATATAAACTCAGAAGCCATAGCAAGCTGTCAAAATGGTATTTTTAGTGAGAGGAGCTTGCATAGGTTAAGCGATTTTTCAAAAAGAGATTTTTTTACAAAAGTCGATGATAAATTTAAGATAAAAAGAAATTTCTACCAAGGTGTGAGTTTAAAATTTTAAATGTTTTTTTGATGATGCTATTTTTAATCTAGGAAAAATTTGATATCGTGCTTTCAAGAAATATGATGATTCATTTTTGATGATGATTTTTAGATTAAAATGCGTTGAGAGGCTTCATAAATTGCTTAAGCCAGATGGTAGGCTTTACGCTGGGCACGCTGATCTTGTGCCTTACACTCCAGCTTATGAAAAGCGCTTTTTCAAAATGGAACTACCTACTATCTAAAAATAGAAATTTGCCAAGTCGCCTTTTTAATTTGGGCGACTTAATTTAAAATCAATCACCTTATTTTTGTAGCTTTTTTTAATACGATGTGATAGTAAAAAGCCCCTACAAAAAGAGGATTCCCATAAAACTTGCAATCATCTCAACGCTAAATCCAATATCATAAAGCAGACCAATGATAAATGAAATGAGAGCGCTAAAGCCAAGAAAAAAATCATATCGTTATATGCAATCACTCGGCCATAAAACTTTCTTTTTGCAGTTTTGCTGAAGCATCGTATAGGTGTAGCTCCAAAGACTTGATGTGCAAAAATCCAGCAAAGATAATGCCAATAAGCGATAGATAAAAATTCTCAAAGCGATAAAGCCCAAATAATGATACCAAGGCCTTGACCGATATATACGAAAATAAGCGTATTTTTTATTTATAATTTACTAAGTATGACTGGAGCAAACATAAGTGAAATGGATCTTGAGGTATTTAATAGCCCCTATAATTAGCGATGTCGAGAGTAACTGCATATTTGTAATCAGCCAAAAGTGCTATAAGCGCGTCATAAGCAGTAATGCCAACAAAGGCGTGCAAAAATATAAGATGCACGATGAGCCTATTTTCTTTTTAGATATTTAAGCCCATTTTTGAGCATTTTTAGAGGCTTTTTCTATAAATCCCTGGCTTTTAGACCTTGTAAATTTAAAAAAATATAAAAAAATCCAAAGCTAAGAATGTATAGTATGCCATCAAGCAAAAAGGCGCTTTTAATACCAAAAAAAGTGTATATAAACCCAGCAAGCCCCATGCCAGCGGTGTATGATACCGCCCAGATGATAGAGTGGATCTCGTTTGCGAGTTTGAGATTTTTCTTTGCTTAAAATTTTGGTAGCACGCTCATCTCTACTTGAAAATACATTCCGCCAGTGCCATTTCTAACAAAAAAATGATGAGTAAAAGTAGCCATAAAAATCAAGTGAGTCTATAAAAAGAAGCATGAAAACGCTTATCGTCTCAACTGTCATCATGATGACAAGCATTGGTTTTGAGGCTAAATTTATCAACTAAAATTCCCACTAAATGGAGCTATGACAACACCTGGGATAAAATGCCATCGCCGCACTTAATGTGATCGCCCAGACAGGAGCGTCAAGCTTGATAAGAAGGGTAAAAAATACCTGTGTGCGAAAAACCATACGCCAAAATAGCATATAAGCTGAATGATGCTTAAGAGGCGAAATACTTTTTCTTCTTTTTAAAAAGTTTAAGATATTCTTTCAACTTATTGATTCCACATTAGCGTTATTTGCTCTATCTTTGTTTCATCTGGGATATCGTTTAGACTTGTTATCTCTTTGGCAAGTGGATTTTTTTAGTGTGATTAGCATATCGTGGCTATCTATTTTTAGATAGATATTGTTTTTTTGTCACTACTAAATTTAGAGATAACGAGAGAATTTTTATATCTTTGAAATTTGATTTAAGGCTAATATTTTTCTGGAGTTTTAAACTCGTTTGAATAAATTTTCAATGCTTGTGATAATGCCGTTTAGTAAGGTGTATTCAAAAAATCTTTTTCATTTTTTTGCTTGTTACGATGTAGCTGCTTTCTTTTTTTGTATTATCTCGTTTTATGTTTTTTTGATCCATAAATTTTTATCACATCTCTATTTGCTGATTCGTTTGTCAGCTCTGCAAAAAGCCTTTGCCAAAGAGATTTTTTTGATCTTTATCTTTTTTTATATCGTCCGCTTATGTGAGCATTTTTACAATCTTTGTCATTTGTTACTAGAAAAATTGCATTATTTATTCTGTGTATGCTTAGGGCGATGCCTTTTTTTCATCTAAAAGGTAAAAATTCCTTTATTGTAAAGTAGCTCAGAGCTAAACTCGCAAAGTGGCGAGCCATTTTTTTAATGATGAATAAAAACTTATTTTCGCACCATTTTTTTACTTGGTGCGATTACGATATCTAAAAAAACTATCTTTGTTTTTAAATTTATAAAATTTAGCAAAAAAACTATCTTTGTAAGCTTTTATTTACCGGCTCGAAATTATAAATTTGAGCTAGCACGCCAACTCGCTTATTTTTTTCTTGTCATCAAGTTGAAGAAGGGAATTTTTATTTGGTGCAAAGTAGCTAAGATTGCCATTTTCATCTTTTTAAAATGATGGCACTATCATCAACATCAAATGTGCCATTTTTCAACCAAGCTTACTTCTTTATCCATAGTAAGCATTGTTTTTTTGTGTAGGTTTTATCTTTATTTAGCGTAATGATAGTTTTTATGCCTTCGCAATTTGGGCAAGGCAAGGTGGTGTAGTAGCTCGTGTAGATAGAGTTTGAAAGTATTAGTTTTTTTCTGGTTTTTTTGGGTTTTTCGTCTCTAAGAAGGGGTTTTTCTTCTTTTTGGTTTTTTTGTATTTGCTCTTGGTTTTGTGGCTTTTAAATTTTTCATTTTTTCGCGCAGCCAATGATAAAAAAATGAGATAAGTATGGCAAAAAGATATTTCATTTGCAACTCCTTAAAAAAATTGCAAAATTATATCATTTTGCCTTTTAAAATTTATTTTACGCGTTTAAAGATGTATTTATCTTTTAGCTCGCCAGTGACCTCTTTTGATCCATATCAAGCATCTTTTAGGTTCTCGCCCTCTATTTTTATAAAAGCTCTTTTCTTTATACTCATCAATCGTTGTTATCACTCCATTTTCGATTGAGTATTTGCCTTTACTAACGGCTTTGTAGTTGTCTTTTTGATTTGTAGTTCATCGCACTTTCAAATGTGCCGTCTTTTTTTAGTGTAAGGGTTGAGTCTATGCCCATGCAGCTAGCGCAAGGTAAAAAAATGCTTTATAAGTGCCCCTCGATGCTGCTAATTGGAGCTTCGCAGCTACTTTTTACTTCACATTTGCCTTGTGGGACGTTTGTGTTTTGGCTAGATGATGCACAACCTGCCAAAAAGTAGAGTCGCACTTAGTACAAATATAAAATTTTTTTCATGCTAATCCTTTTTGAAAAATAAAAATTTAAAATGTATTATAATACTTAAGAAAATAACAAATTATAAATTAAAGGAGTAAAAAAATGCAAATCGAAGCATTTGGCGTTTTTAGTCGTAGTTCTGGTTATCTTTGCGTTCTTGTTTTTTTAAAGGCCGGTATCAAGATCGTCTCACAAGCTGATAATCTACTCATCGAGCGACTTGGTACATTTCACAAAGTGCTTGACGGCGGATTTCACATAATCATCCCATTTGTCGATCAAATAAGAGCGATAATCACCGTAAAAGAGCAGCTTGTGGACATCACAAAAACAGCAAGTCATCACAAAAAGATAACGTAAACATAAGCGTCGATGGCATCGTCTTTTTAAAGGTATTTGACGCAAAAATGGCGGTTTATAATGTAGATAATTATAAGCGTGCCATTGCAAACTGTAGCCATGACAACGCTTCGTGGCGAGATAGGCGCGATGAATCTTGACGACACGCTAAGCTCACGTGACCGCCCTAAACGCCGCACTTCAAGTGGCTCTTGGCGACGCTGCTGGCAACTGGGGCGTAAAGATCATGCGCGTAGAAATTTCTGAAATTTCTGTCCCACTTGGCATCGAAGAGGCGATGAATATGCAGATGAAAGCTGAGCGTGAAAAACGCGCCATCGAGCTAAAAGCCTTGGCTGAAAAAGAGGCTTTAATTCGCAACGCAGAGGCATTAAAACAAGAAAAAGTGCTTCAAGCAGAGGCGATCGAGCGTATGGCTGATGCGAAAAAAATACGAACAAATCGCTATCGCAACGGCTCAAAAAAAGAGGCTATGGATATGATAAATGATAGTATGAGCAAAAAAACGCAAATGCAGCAGAATTTCTTGCTCGCTCGCGATAGAGTCGGGGCATTTAGCGAGCTAGCTAAAAATAGCTCAAAAGATAAAATTTTAGTCCCTTATGAAGCAACTGAGCTTATTGGTTCACTTAGCGTTTTGAGCACTTCCTAGCTAAGGATAAGGCGTGATCAGCCCTTTTATAATGATAGCAATCGGTGTGGTTTTGTGCATCACCGAGTTTATCTTTTTTCTCGTTTTATTTGCTATTTTTTTGGCATAGCTTTTTATAGTAGTTGGAGCTATAAATTTTGGTTTTAGTTTTGCTTGGAGCTATCAAATTTCTAATTACAGCAGCGATTGCGATTGTACTTCTTGTGCTTTTTAAAAGCGCCGTTAAAGAGTAAAGTTTATGTCCAGAAAAGAGAGCTTTAACGAGGAATTTTTAGACGAAGCCGGAGTTGGCGAGATCAGAGAAAATATGGTCTATTTTAAAGGGACACTTTGGAAATATGACGGAAATTTAGCTAACGGAGAAAAAAAGTGATGGTTCTTGGCACTGAGGTGACAAGGTGATATTAAAATAAAAGTGCCATTTTGGCACTTTAATTAATGTTTATGCATCATTTGGTGGTCATGTGCATGGCCGCCATTTTTGCATGCCACCGTGGTGTTCGCAACTTCCCTTATCTTTTGTCGCCATGTTTTTTGGTGGTGAGGGCAGCCACATTCTGCATGTGCAGCTTCGTTTGGCTTTTGGCTCATTTTTGGCACAACCAACTAAAAAAATAGGCCTACAACTGCGGCTAAAACTATCTTTTTCATATTTGCTCCTTAAAAAGTTTGCATATTCTATCTGCTAAAGTTAGCATTGGTAACGACATGATTTATCAGATTTAAAAGCATTTTTTGGCCAAACTCTCGCCCAAAAAAATAAGCAAAATAAAAGGTTAAATTGAAAAAGACTTAGTGTAAATGAAGCCATCGATCTTATAGAAAATGCACCGCTTCACGAGCTTGGCAAGATGGCGCTAGCTAGAAAAAGAGCTTCATCCAGATGGCATAACGACCTTTATCGTAGATCGCAACATCAACTATACAAATGTCTGCTGGGTGGATTGTAAATTTTGTGCATTTTACCGCCACGCAAAAGAAGAGGACGCTTATGTGCTAAGTTTTGAGGAGATCGGCAAGAAGATCGAAGAGCTAATCGCCATTGGAGGCACTCAAACTCTATTTCAAGGCGGCGTTCATCCAAAGCTAAAGATCGAGGTGGTACGAGGAGCTTGTAAGCTACATCAGCAAGCACTATCCAAGCATCACGATACATGGCTTCTCAGCCGTTGAGATCGACTACATCGCAAGAATTTCAAAAATTTTCCACAAAAGAGGTCTTAAGACGCTTAAACGAAAAAAAGGTTTATATTCGATGCCAGGGGCTGGAGCGGAGATATTAAGTGATAGGGTGCGTGACATCATTGCCCCTAAAAATGCGACACCGCAGACTGGCTTCGCATACATAAAGAGGCGCACGAGCTTGGCATGAAGACAACTGCGACGATGATGTTTTGGCACGGTTGAGAGCATACGTGAGATCGTGGAGCACTGGGAACATATCAGAAATTTACAAGATGAGACGGCTGGCTTTAGAGCCTTTATACTTTGGAGCTTTCAAGGGCTAAATACAAAGCTCATGCAAGAATTCCCTGAGATAAAAAGCAAAGCTCAAACGTCTACCTTAGGCTACTTGCCGTCTCAAGACTCTTTTTGGATAACTTTAAAAATATCCAAAGCAGCTGGGTTACACAGGGCAGCTACGTTGGTCAGCTAGCGCTTCTTTTTGGCGCAAACGACCTTGGCAGCACAATGATGGAAGAAAATGTTGTAAAGGCCGCAGGTGCTAGCTTTAGGATGAATCAAGATCAGATGATCGAGCTTATAAAGGATGTCGGAGAAATTCCCAGCTAAGCGCAACACAAACTACGATATTTTTGGAGAAATTTTAGATGAAAAATTTTTAGATATCAATGTAAAAAAATATAAAGAAATTCCCAGTCGTTTTTGAAAGCTCAAAAGCGATGCCAGTAGTGAGCCTAAAACTAGTTTTCAAAGCAGCTGGTAGCTCGCAAAATGGCAAGCTCGCAGGCCTAGCTAGACTAAGTGCAAATTTACTAAACGAGGGCGATATAAAGCTAGGATCGGCTAAATTTGCCAAAGAGCTTGAAGTAAGGGCGATTAGCCTAAACGCAAGTTGCGGCTTTGAGACATTTTTGTATAGATATAAACTGCTTAAAAGAGCACTTTGCCTTTTGCGTGTGGCAAGCTAAAAGAGCTACTACTTGCTCCAAATTTGACAGATGATATCCCTAAATAGGTGCAAAACCGTCACACTTGGCGAGATCGCAGCAAATGAAAAATGACTTTGACTACGTGGCAAGGCAGGGGGCTATTTGAGCTTTTATATCCAAAAAGCGTGCCTCTCTGCCAAGTATCGGCACGAAAAAGAGCATTAAAGCTATAACGCTTGAAGACGTGAGGAAGTTTTTTAAATGATCATTTGGACCTTTCAAATTTGCTTTTGCGTGCTAGGCGGCGACATCGATGAGAAGCAAACAAAAAGAACTGGCTAAGGTTTTAGAAATTTTCAGAGCTTGGCAAGGTGCGAAAGCTAGAGCGTTTTAGTCCAAGCAACAAGTGCGGAAACCAGCGAGATAGTAAGGCAAAGCGAGCAGGCATATATCTACTTTGGTGCGCCATTTAACGTAAGACCTGAGGAGAAATACAAGGCCGCAGTGGCGACATTTATCTTGGGCGAGGGCGGCTTTGGCTCGAGGCTCATGGAGGAGATCCGCGTGAAAAAGAGGGCTTGCTTATAGCGCCTATGCTAGAAATTTGTTAAAATCTCTCTTACAGCCAGCTTTACGGCTACATGCAGACAAAAAAATGAGAAAAAAAGATGAGGCGATCGCTGTTATAAAAGAGGAAATTTTAAATTTAGTAAAAAAAGGCGTTAGCAAGGCCGAGCTTTGAGCAGGCAAAAGATACTTTTGCTTGGTTCCTTACCGCTTAGACTTGAGACGCTATTTAAAACGCCTTGATATCGCACAAAGCGAGTTTTATGAGCATGGCGAGCTTTGGGGCATTTTTAAAGGATCTGGATAGAAATTTCAGCCCTTTCGCTAAGCGAGCTAAATAGCTTCATAAAAGCCCACGCAGAGATCAATCAGCTAAGTTTTTTTGCGTCCTAAAAATGAAAATTGAAGCAAGCGATAGAGCAAAACTTCTAAAAATAGGCGTGCTTTAGCCTGCTTGACCTTGCTCTTGTGCTACCAAAGAGCTTTGAGGATACGACGATCGCTAAGAGCCCAAGAGAAGGGCAGGTCTGCATAAATGTAAAAGATCACTTCGCTCGCCTCGCGCCCTGGTATGCTAACGGCGCTTGCCTTTTTGTGAGCTGTGGCAAAGTAGCGTAAAGATCGTTATTTTTAACGCAAAGTCTTGGCACTACGGCGCTTTTTAAGGTTGGCAAAGAGATGGCGATATATGGGCTTTGCTCGCACGCCTTTGGCTCGTGGCAGATAGTAAATCCAAAAAAATCACCACAAAAAAATAGGCCAGATCGTACCCTAAATTTAAGACCGAGCTAAAAGACGAAGAGCTGAAAAACTCATCTTAAAAATATATAAATTTACAAAATTTACTAGCCGAGGGCTTAAATGAAAAAAAGAGGCTACATTTCTAGCTGATCTGCAAAGGCTAGACGAGCAAAGTGTACAAATTTTTATACCGCCTAAAAAAATGATAATGATGGCGTGGAAATCTTAAAATTTGTAGAAATTTCTTAACTACATAAAAAAAGCTAAGTGTGAAAACCTACTTTAAAAAGCCCTAAAATAAAAGCTTTTTGACATAAGCTCTTGGCTTAAGAGCTTGCCATTTACGCCGACAAACGACCAGATAAACGCCATAAACGACATCAGAGACGACCTTAGCGCTGTGCAGGCAAAAAGGCGCGTCATAATGGGTGACGTGGGAAGCGGCAAGACGCTAGTGATCCTAGCAGCTGCTCTTAGCGTCTATCCGCAAAGTGCCATTTTGATGGCGCCAACAAGCATCTTAAGTGAGCAAATTTATAATGAAGCAAAAGAGGCTGCTGCCCGCTTTTATGAACGTGATGCTGGTGCGAAGCGGGAGAAAAAAAGATAGACTTTAGCGGGGCAAACTGTGATCGTTGGCACGCATGCGCTACTCTTTCACGAGCTACCACTCGCCGCTTGTCATGGTCGATGAGCAGCACCGCTTTGGCTCAAATCAGCGCAAAAGATAGAGGAGCTTGCCTCAAGCGAGGACAAGCGAGCAGATTTCTGTGCAGTTTTTCAGCCACGCCAATACCAAGGACGCTAAGTTTGATCCAGTCATCTATCGTAAATTTTAGCTTTTTAAAGCAGATGCCATTTTAAAAAAATATATCAAGTCAAATTTAGGCGCTAGCGAGTTTGGCTTTTTGTTAACTCACATCAAAAAGCAGCTTGCGGGCGGCTTTCAAGTAGCCATCATCTACCCGCTGGTTGAGAGCAGCGAGAGCTCAAACTACCAAAGTCTAAGCGAGGCGCAGGGTTTTTGGCTAAAGAATTTCAAAAAAATGTCTTTGTCACGCACGGCAAAGATAAAGAAAAAGAAGAATTTTAAGGCGATTTAGAGAAGAGGGCGAAAGTTTGCTCTCAACCACCGTTGTTGAGGTTGGCATTTCGCTGCCAAGGCTAAATACGATAGTGATCGTGGGCGCTGAGCGGCTAGGGCTTGCCACACTTCATCAGCTGCGCGGCAGAGTAGGGCGAAATGGTGGCGATGGATACTGCTTTTTATTTACCAAGCTAAAAAGAAGCACCAGCTAGATTAAAGGGAATTTTTGCGCGACAAATGACGGCTTTAAGGTGGCGGAGCTGATCTGAAAAACCGCCAAAGTGGCGATATACTAAATGGCTTTTTCAGCACGGAGCGACCTTTAACTTCTACGACTACGAGGATGATATCACACAGGCAGCAAAGGCTAGAGTGGCGGCGCTTGCAAACAACATTTAGTAGCTATTTTAGTCTAGAAATTTTGATTTTTCTTTTTGCTAACTCTTTTAACTCATTTAAATTTTTCCTCACTTTGCTTTAAAAGCTCATCAAATTTAAAAGCCAAGCATAATCAGACGATAAAGCTCTGGCTTGTTTTTTTCTTCCAATTATAAAGAGTTTTTGTATCAATTTTTAAAAATTCCTGCAATATCTCTTTTTGATAGATTATTTCCCATTTTTTTACCTTTTTATGGGAATTGTTTGCAAAACGCACTTACTTATCAACTAAGGAATAATTTCTTATATATATAATTATTTAAGAAATAATTACTTAAATTTAAAAATTATTAAGCTTTATTGATATAACATTTTGAAATTATTTTTTTAAAAAGGAGCAGAAATGGCTTACAAATTTGATTCAGATTTGGAGTTTTTAAGACAGCTTAAAAGCAACGAACTAAATGATCTTGTTGATATTATAAAAAGGCAAAAGAAGGTGATGAAAAGGATTACGCAAGATCTTACAAACAATGATTTGTTCAAAAGATTTTATCCAGATCATAAAAGAATATATAGAGCTTATTATGGGTGAGCTTCAATGCTTTTGGTGGCAATAGCTTTGCAAATGTATTTAGAGGCGGTGGAGTTCAGTATAAAGAAAATTTTATGCGATGTTTGCGATAAACTTAAAGTTAATTACTCTAAGGCTCAAAAACACACAAATGATAGAACAAAAATATGTTCATGAAAATTCTATCTGATAGCTTGGAAAAAAATGAATGAAGAAGAGCTAAAAACAAGTAGCAAATGAATTTGGCTTAAATATCACTGATTTTTAAAACCACAAGCGATAACAGCTGCTATGCAGGCAAGTATTTTGGTAAGTGGTTTTGCTATGTATAAAATTGCCCTTATCGTTGCAAATACTATTGTTAAAAATTTTTATTTGGTAGAGGACTTGGTCTTGCAGCAAACGCGGCTTTAACTAGAACCATTGGTATTTTTGCAGATCCAATAGGCTGGGTCATAACTGGGCTTTGGACGTTAACGGATGTAGCTGATCCTGCTTATAGGGTTACTATACCAGCAGTAATTCAAGTAGCTTTTTTTAAGGCAATATTTGATAAATAAACAAAATAATTCAGAAAATAACTAATCTCAAAGCGCTCTCAAAAGAATTTTCTCTTTTGAGAGTGTAAATTAAAGAGGATATGTTAAGCAGCACTCTCTTTTTACTTCGTCGATGTAGCTCACGTTTAAATTTAGTCCGTAAAGCTTGCTTGAAATTTCTCGCTTCTAATGATCTCATCAACCGTGCCAAATCCAACCTCACCATCACCCTTTACGAGTGCTACATATCCGCCAAGAAGCACGGCAAAGTCAGGGTTGTGAGTGGTTAGCACGACTGAGTAGCCAAGCTCTTTTAGCCATTTGACGGTGCGTAGAATTTATACTGGTTGCCAAAATCAAGCGCGCTCGTTGGCTCGTCAAATATGATCATCTTAGGCTGCGCAGCCATCGCACGAGCGATCATACACATCTGCTTTTGACCGCCACTCATCTGCGTAATAAAACGCTCTTCAAGATACTCGATCTCAAGCTTTTTGGTGTAAATTCTAGCTATCTCCTCGTCCTCTTTGCTAGGGTCTTGCAAAGATACCAAGATGTGCTGCACGTCCCATCGTTATAAAACTCAAGTCCTGTGTAGTCATACTCTGTGACCTCGCTTTGAGCGACGTAGGCCATTATCTTTGCTCGGTCTTTATTGCTTAGACTCTCTACGTTTTTTTACCATCGAGAAAAAATTTTCTCCAGATACTGGTTTTAGTGAGCCACTTATGAGGCCAAGAGTTGTTGATTTACCAGCTCCGTTTCGCCCAAGTATGGTTAAACATTTCCCCAGCGCCTATCTTTACATTACATTTTCTAGTTTGCCAGCTCCATTTGGGTAGCTAAAGTTTACATTTCTAACTTCAAGCATCATGCAACCTTTTTATTTCGCCACAATACCCAGACGAAAAATACCGTGCCAATAAAGCCAGTAAGTACGCCAAGAGGCACTTCACTTACGCTTATACTACGAGCCAAAGTGTCCACAAAGAGTAAAAACATCGCACCCATAAATATGCTTGCTGGCATGCTTTTTATGTTGTTTGCACCAACTAGCATTCGCGCTAGGGTGTGGCATGAGGAGCCCCACCCAAGCGACTATACCGCTTATGCAGACGCTACATGCTGTAAGGAGTGTAGCGCAAATGATAACGATAGCGCGTTCAAAAGCTACGTTTACGCCAAGTCTAGCCGCACTCTCGTCGCCAAGAGAGAGTAAATTTATACGCCAGCTCATGGCGATTAGTAAAATGGCGCAGATGATCATCACTGGGGCTATCGATTTCTAAATTTTCGCTATCAAGCTTTTGCAAGGCTTCAAGCTGCCAGTAGACGATGTCAGGTAGCTTTGTTTCAGGATCAGCGACATATTTTAAAAAGCCGATTATTGAGCCCATTAGGCCACTTACGATGATACCAGAAAGAACCAGCATAAGTGTGCTCGTGCGCTCCCATCATCTTTGGTATGGCTAGAGTGATAGCAACAGCTGCTAGACCAAAGCCAAATGCAAAAAGCCTGCACCCAAAATAGCGATAAATCAAAGATGATAGCAGTGGCAGCTCCCACGCAAGCACCTGCTGAGACACCTAGAAGGTCTGGGCTTACAAGCTGGTTTTTAAAGACGCCTTGATAGGCAGCACCGCTCACGCTAAGAGCGGCACCGACTAAGATAGCTGCGATGATGCGAGGGTATACGCAAATTTTTCTATCACATTTGTGATGTTGCTAGCTGCCCCCTCGCTAAAGCCAAAGCTGTGAGCTAGCACGCTAAAGACATCGCTAAATGGTATGTAAAATCTACCAACACCAAGAGCTACAAAGGCGCAAACAATGGTAAGCAGGGCTAAAAAAATATAGCAACTAGCGAAAAAAATTTGCGTTTTTCATATTTTTACTTGCTACTACCGTCTGGATTTAGACCTTTTAAGATATAGCCATACTCTTTGTCACTAAGATCGTGATTTAAAAAAACTCTTTATAAAACTCTTTTTGTTTTTACTTTCATATCGACATCTTTAAATAAATCTGGTTGGATAGTTTTTGCTGCCCATAAAATTTGAAGTACGTTTTTCAGCACCATATCTATCCCAGCTAAATACACCTTTTGGGTTGCCGTAAACTTTTGCCGTTTTTTTAACAGCGTTTGAGCCAGAGAATGCAGGGTGCTCTTTTTATCTTTTTGATCTGTGCGTCTGTGTCATTGCCGCCAACGATGATGATATCAGGATTTGCATTGATGATCTCTTCAGCGCTAACTTCGATCATTGAACCCTCAGTATTGATAGCATTTACGCCGCCACCTAGCTTGATCCAAGTGTTTTTGGATAGTGTTTGTGCCATCAACTTTTAGCAAATTTGCGCCACCAAGCAAGTGAAGTACTTTTTGGACGTTTAGCGTCAGGGATATTTTTTTGTTCTTGCTGTTACAAACTCAGAGTTATCGTGGATTTTATTAGCAAGTTTTTTTCAGCTTTTTCTAGCATCATCAGTGCCTATAACTTCAGCTGTTGCATAGATGCTTTTTCTCCATATCTGGATAGTCTCTAAAGATCACGTTACCGCGCTAAAGCCATTTTTGATAAGTTCATCTTGAAAAATTTTTGTTATACACTATGATAACGTCAGGTGCAAGTTTAACAAGCTCTTCGATCTGAAGGTCTTTGCCATTTAGTGCAGCTGGTAAATTTTTCAAGTTTTTGGATAGACGTGCTCAAACCACTTATTGTTTTTTTGATCAGATCAGTTGTGGCTACAACCTTATCCATACCGCCAAGTGCTAGGATGATCTCGTTGTTTGCATTCCACAGTGCAGCGATCTTCTCAACCTTCTCAGGCACGCTTACTTTGACGCCTTGCATATCAGTGATGCTTCTTGTAGACTCAGCTGCGTTTAGGCTAAGAGCCATAAATAATGAAGCAACAAGGCTAAATTTGGTTACTTTATGCATAAAATTTGATTTGCATATTTTTTTCCTTTATTTTTTTGAAGTATAAACATGTATATTAATAATATTTATATTAATTCTATGTAAATTTTTGCATATACATTATGAAAAATTTGCATATCTTGTAAATCTTATAAATCTAATAGGATAAATTCTCTCCTTTTTGTTGACATATATCATTATTTGCTTTTTAAAATGAGATAAACTTCACCTCAAAATTTCTTTAAAAAAAGGAGAATCAATGCGTGAATACAAAAAGTATTGGCTAGCACTTGTTGCAGTACTAGTAATTTGCTTTAGTATTTTTAGGCTACTACGGCGTTGAAGTTTATAGAAGCTCGCCACCAGTTGTAAATTTCTACAGATGAGAATGGCAATGTCGTGATCGACAAAGAGAGCATCTATAAAGGTCAAGAGGCCTGGCAAAAGCATAGGAGGTATGCAAGTTGGCTCTGTTTGGGGACACGGCGCATATCAAGCACCTGATTGGAGTGCGGACTGGCTTCACAAAGAGTTAGTTATATTTTTAGAGTTAAAAGCAGATGAAATGTATCACTCAAAAATATGCTGACTTAAATGATGAGCAAAAAGCAAATCTAAAAGTTCTACTTAAAAAGAGTACCGAGAAAATGGCGTAAAGACGATAAAATCGTACTTAGCAGCGATAGATTAAAGGCTATGAAACAAGTAAGCCAAGAGTATTCATCACTTTTTGGAAATGACCCTAAGTTTAAATCTTTAAGAGAAGCTTATGCGATGAAAGAAAATACTCTTCCAAATGCTTCTGATAGAGATGATCTTAATAACTTTTTTTCTTCTGGTCAGCCTGGGCAACCGCAGCAAACAGACCTAACAGCGATGCTACATACACAAACAACTGGCCACATGAGCCACTAATCGATAATGTACCAACAAGCGAAAAATATTTTTTTGGTCAATCGCAAGTGTTGTGATACTTATTGCTGGTATTGGATTTCTTGTTTGGTTTAGCTCTTTTTATGGCAAAAAGATGATGAAAAAGTTGGAAGCTATTAGCGAAGATCCACTTAGTAAATTAAGCCTAACTCCATCTCAAAAAGCTCTTAAAAAAATATCTTTTTGTGACTTTGGCTCTTTTTGCATTCCAAATGCAATAGGCGGCTTTACAGCTCACTATACAGTCGAAGGACAAGAATTTTACGGTATAAATTTATCAGCCTACATTCCATATTCGCTTGCTAGAACATGGCACATTCAGGCTAGTATCTTCTGGATTGCGACAGGATTTTTAGCAGGCGGTCTTTTCTTAGCACCTATTATAAATGGCGGCAAAGATCCATAAATCCCAAAAAGCTTGGCGTAGATTTGCTATTTTATGCACTACTAATTCTTGTAGTTGGCAGTTTTGCTGGCGAGTATTTAGCGATCGCAAATATTATGCCTATAAATTTAAGCTTCTGGTTTGGACACCAAGGATACGAATATATCGAGCTTGGACGTGTTTGGCAAATTATTTTTATTTGTTGGTCTTGTCATTTGGATGCTACTTTTACTTCGTGGATTTATCGGCGGATTTAAGAACAAAGGTGACAAAAATTTACTTGCTATCTTTTGCAGCTTCAGCTGTTGCAGTTGGATTATTTTTATGGAGCAGGATTATTTTACGGCCAAAGAAGTCCACTTCCAGTAATGGAATACTGGCGCTGGTGGGTTGTACACCTTTGGGTTGAAGGCTTTTTGAGGTCTTTGCTACCGCTTCACTTGCTTTTTGTGTTTGTTAGTCTTGGTCTTGTTTCAAAGAGATTTTGCTACGTTTTCAACGCTTGCGAGTGCATCACTTTTTCCTAGTAGGCGGAATTCCAGGAACTTTCCACCACTTATATTTTGCAGGCACTACAACACCTATAATGGCAGTTGGCGCTAGCTTCTCAGCACTTGAGGTAGTTCCTCTTGTATTGCTTGGTGCTGAAGCTTATGAGCACTACAGACTTCAGTTTGCTCAAACTTGGGCTAAGACATTAAAATGGCCACTTTACTGCTTTATCGCAGTTGCTTTCTGGAATATGTTAGGTGCTGGTGTATTTGGATTTTTAATCAATCCTCCAATTTCACTATTTTTATATCCAAGGCCTAAATACGACTCCAGTTCACGGACATGCTGCGCTATTTGGTGTTTATGGATTTTTGGCACTTGGATTTGTTTGGCTAGTAGCTACTTATCTATTCAAAGGTCAAGAATTTGATGAAAAACTTATGAAAGTAGGTTTTTGGGGCTTAAATATAGGCCTTATGCTAATGATCGTGCTTTCACTACTTCCAATAGGAATTTATCAAGCATTTGCAAGCCCTAGAGCATGGTATGTGGTATGCAAGAAGCGCTGAGCTTTTACAACAATCACACTTGCAAAAATTTAAGATGGGTAAGAATGATTGGCGATACGATTTTTAATAATCGGTGGTATTAGCTTCTTTGCACAACTTCTAGAAATTTATACTTAATAAAAAGCTTAAAACTAAAAGGGGTATTTTGCCCCTTTATTAAGCTATCTTTTCATAAAATAACGCAAATTTAAAAGGAAAGAAATGATTACATTTTTTTAAAAAGAATTTGCGTTATTTTTTTATCGTACTCTTACACGCTTTTTTTGGCTCTTGTAGTTGATTATTCGTTTCCACACTATGCAAATGTGCAAATCACAGGTGGCGATGTCAAGCGTATGGACAAAGATGGTATCATCGACGCTAAAAAAATCCGGCAGATGATCCCTACCAGAGATGTTTATTTTTATCTATACTAAAGATTCTAATAATTCAAATAAGGTCATGGCCTATAGAAATGAGGATACTGCATGGGGATTTCCGTTTTATTTTTAAATTTAACTCAGCTGATGTACAAGCCAAAGCTCAAGGCTTTGCAAATAGCGATAAAAAAACGTAACTGTAAAAATATTATGGATATAGAAATTTCTATGCTTCAAGAGTTTAGAAATGTCATCTCACTAAAAGAAAAGTGGCACAGATACTAGTTGGCCAGTAGCTAGCTATGTATTTTACTTTATCTTGTTTATCTCGCTAATCATTTGGATAAGAAAGATAAATAAGGCCTTTTAGACCAAAAAAACTAGTGAAAAAGTAGAGAAATAGATAGCATTTGTTTTAGCTATTTGATATTTTTAAAAAAATCAAAAAGAGAGCTTTGTTTCTCTTTTATCTTTGAAAAGTACTTGACGCTATCAGGCATTTTTTAGCTCGTTTGCTTTGTTGTGTTATTGCCGTATTCTTCTACTCTTTCCCAGTCCATAAAATAAAATTCTACATCTATATTATTTTTTTAAGAAAATCACCCGCTTTTTATGGGCATATAATTCTTTGCCTTGCCATTCATCAGTTGACCTATTTAGTTCGCGCCAATATCTTCTTAAAAATGGCTTACAGGGAAGCCTTCTTGTATCTAGATCTATCTTATGCAAAGGTATCTATTCCGTGAAAATTTCTAGGCACTTTTTTTGATTTTAAAGTACTCTTTCATTATGTTTTGGACGTTGAGTTAAAAACCAAAATTGATAATTTGATAAGGTTTTTATAACTCTAATAATCTAATCAACAAAGCTAAATAAAAAAATTACTCATAGAAATTTACAAAAATATAGTTGGATTTTTAACGCTTAAAGGATCGCTCAAACGCTTGGGTAGAAATTTCAAATTTGAAAGCCATTTACTGGCACAGTAGTTTTTGCAACAGGTTTTTTTAGATTTTAGAAAGAGAAATTTATAGTGAATTAGCTTAAATTTTCAGGGGCAAAGCTGCCCCTGTTTTTAGTAAAGACCGAAAGTTCCGTCTGTTCTTTTTGTGAGATCACGCGCATTTTTGCGTCAACATCGTTAAATACGTAAAATTGTTTATCGCTTGATTTTAGTTTATCAAGTGCCTCTTCGACTTCAAGTGGTTTATAAATTTTCAAGCTCCATAGGTACGATCTCCTCAACACCTTCGATCTTTTTCTTCACCTATTCTTGAGCGAAATTCTTTGTCGTCAGCCTTGCCTTTTTACGGTAAATTTCTTATCATGCTCTCTTCTTAAAAACTTTTGATGCTTTTTTTCGATAGCAAGATCGATCGCAGCGTAAAGGTCTTTATCTTTTTGGCGAACGACTATTGTATCTTTATAGTCATATTTAGAGAAAAATTCTGCATTAAAGCCTTTTTTCTTCCTTGTTTTTCATCGGCTGCTACAACACATCTTGCTGAGATGATGTCGAGATTGTATTTTGCTAAGCGTATCAAAAGCGTCTTGGATATAGTTTTTGATTGGCTCTGTTAGCTCAAATTGTTTTTCCCTACAATGCTTATGTTCATCGTAATCTCCTTTATAGAAAGTAAGATGATTATAACACGCTAAAACTAAAAAAACAAATTAAACTAAAATCTTTATAAAATTTCTAAAAGTTTCTGAAGAGTTCGTTTGTGAGAAATTTATAGGATTTGGCGTTTTTTTATCTTTTGATGTTACAAAAACATCAAAGATCATATTGCCAGTACTTGCGACTCCGTTTGTTCCTGGCATGATGGTCGGTGGAGTGCATATACCGATGTCGCCAAAGTAAGTTATTATTACTTTAAAGTCGAACATATCGTTAGATTCTCCATTTACTTTATCTAGGCATTTATTTGAGAAATCAGTTCTAAAAATTTCAAACATTGCATACTCTGCTGCTGCTTTGAGCAACGAGTTGTGCTTGCTCTCTTAGATACATTCACTGCTTTGTCTAGCTGATGTGCTAGCTATCGAAAGAGCAAGAGTGCTGATAGAAGCTGCTACAACTAGAAAAAATATCGCTGCTATTAACGTAAATCCTTTTTCTCATTAATAAAACCGCCTTTGACTTGCAAATGGTTATTTCTGATTTTTCTGCTTTAAGGCAAAGCTTTAGCGCGATGACTCCATTTTTTTCTGTAAAGACAAATCTTGTTACGTGTTTAGCTAGTGTTGCACTTTTCGGCTTTGATAGCCTTTGTAGATGTTGAGCTAAATTTTTTAAAGCTTTCATTTAGCCATGGCCTATAGTTGTAGTAAATTTTAAGGTCAAAAGAGCCATTTTGTATATCCTCGGCACTTTGCTCAGCTGGTGCTATGGCAATGGCTGTGTAAGCTAGCTTATACTGCTCTGAAATTTTTTTATTTTTAAAATCACTTGAAATTTTAAGCGTATCGATTGATTGTATGCCTACTTTTTGCGATATCTAAGTGCCTTTGATCTAAATTTTCTTGATAGCCAAAGCTGCTACCAACCCTATAAAGTATGCTAGAAAATATCGCTACTAAACCACCATTTTTCATTATTGGCGTTTATGCACCTAGAGCCACTATTTACATCTTCTTCATCGCTATCATTTTCGCAGGTCAAGTCCATTACGCCGTTTCTAAAAAGCATCATTACAATTTACTTCCAGGGCTTTTTAGTCCATTTGCAATAGAACTATTTGCAAGATCTCACATATCCGCTATATATACCTTCTTCGAAGATGGGATCTCCGTTAGTATCATCTCCTTTATATTCGTTTATGCCATCAAACAGCTCATAAGCAGCTGGGATAAATTCTAAAATTTCAAAGTCACTACTTAAATTTACGCCACTATCATTTAGAGCTAGGTAATCTCCATTTTTCCTAGCGATAACGCTTTGTTTGATTCTGTGGCTAAGTAGCATTGAAATTTGCCTCGAGCGATTTCGCTTTGTGTCTCTAGCTCGTTTATTACTTTGCTTTTGAAAAATAGTTTTGATATAAATTCATAAGCGTGTTAAAGCTCATAAGTGAGATAACGCCAAGGACTGTAATAACTATTATAAGCTCAATTAGTGTAAAAGCTTTTTTTGTTTTTCATTTCCATTCTTTTTACACTTAGAGTGCTGCTTTCACCCTATGTTAAAAGGCATATCCATAAAGTACGCTTTTTGCTCTCTTTTGTAGTTTTTCATAGTCGTATCTAGCTTTATCTGTAAAACGTCGTTATCGTTTAAAGGAGTGCTAACTACAAATTTATCAGCTCCATTTGTTATAGTTGGAGTTGTTTCTGTATCTATGATAAAGTCGCGTTTAGTAGTGCTAGCAGTTGGCGAGATGGATTTTTGAGTATTGAAATTTTTGATAGATTTTACTTTAAAATTTACGCTTTTGATTGATTCTGGAAGCTTTGAATCACTAGGCCTTGTGGCACATGCAGATGAATTTCTGTACCGGATATGCAAGTATCCTATGCCCTTCACCTTTTACTCCACTTTTTTCATAAAAATCCGGGTTCGCCCCTTGATCGCAGATAATAAGAGGAAAAATTATAGCTTCTTGAGTAGTTATAGATGATGGCATGGTGTTTTTACCGGCTATTAAGACTTGATCACTAAATGGTGCTTTTAATATTAATGACATATAAGTTTTTAGCATTCATTAGTCCTTCTTGCATTAAGGACTGCTCGCTTAAAGTTTGAGTAGTTCTTACCGCTAGTGGCAGGCTTTGCACTTTACTATGGCTACTACAAGCACTGACAAGATAAGCTCTATCAATGAAAAAGCCACCCCTTTTTACCACTCTATTCTCCTGTTTGTCTTGTCGCTTATATCTAGGTTACTATCGCTATTTGATTTTTACTCCTATAAAACCTCCAACTGCACCGCTTGTCTTATCTTCTATGTTATTGCTTTTTAGGACTTTACCAGCCCATTCGCCATTTGGTACTAGAAAGACTTTAGATTGAAATTATTTGTTTTCAGGTTTCTCATCAAATTCACTATAAAGAAGCCAACTAGGTGCTCTCATTTTTAGCCACATCGGTAACTGCCGAAGGGTTTCTTATAAAAATTATTTGCTCGCCATTGCTTATGCTGCTTACATCATTTCTTAAAAATAGTGCCGCTGTAAGTATTTGTAAAGCTAAAGTCATGATAGTTAAGTACTCCTGCGCTATGTTTTTGGATTGGTAGCCCAAAAATGGTGCAGCTGGAAAGATCTTGCCATAGTTTGCCATTATCTTTCATATAGATATTTTTTTATTGCATCCATCGCAGTAGGCACCATAATAAATTTTCGGCATAAAAGCCACTATAAAGCCCCTTCATAAAATGGTGCATAAACCCCTACCAAAGTAAAATTTTGCCGATGTTTCTGTTGCTGGTTTTTCATATTTTTTTACTGTATCAGTGCTGTCTGACATGCCACTAAAGCTAAAATCATTACTTGAAATAGTAAAAGGATTTTTGGCATGATTTACTTTTCTTTCAAAATTAAAATATACTTCACCTTTGCCTACGCCATTTACAAAAGTATTTTTTCTCTACATAAAATGTTGATTTTGTAGCACTTGGATCTATTGCTTTTCTAGTATTTGAGCCAGAATTTCAAAAAAATAAAACTTTTCATTTGCTTTTGCTAATGTGCCGGCATTACCATCATTATCTGTAGAAATTTAAAGGAACTCTATCTAGCTTTATGTCAAAGTTCATATTCTTTGCATAGCAATCTTCATTATAAAGTTTTGCAGGGTCATCGTTAAACAGCCTAGCAGTTACTTCAAAGTCAAGCTTTGCTTTTTGTATGCCTTCATTATCAAGGTATGTTATATCGCTATCTTTTGTTATCTTTTAGCTTGCTTATTTGTATATCTTTTGGTCTAAATAAATAATCTCTATTACCTTCTAGCTTTATATTGCATCCGATTCTTCCTTCTTGAGCAGTATCTTGCTGATGGATCGTTTGCTAATTGAGTTTTTACACAATCATCAGCTCTTGATGGCGTATGTTGATCAGTTATTGTATAGTCTTTATCTAATACATAAAAATATGTATCGCCTATATCTGAGTAAGAGAAGCCAACAGATTCACTTGATGTGTGACGGTACTTTTACCCAATGCTTTATTTGGATCGTTAAAATCTACGCTTAGTTTGTTCTCGCTCTCTATAATGCTAGGATCGCAAGTCGCACTATATGCTGGTACAAGTTTTATCTCTCCATTTTGAGCCACTTATGTTATTTATATAACCATTTGCTAAGCCACTATCAAGAGGTTTCATAGCCGCAAGAGCAATGTTGTTATAAGCTTTTGCCGCCTATTAAAAACATTGTTATTATTGACCGTATTCTTGTCAGTATCCCATAGCCTAAAGTGACTTGGTCTTATAGCAAAATCATCTAATTTTTTCGCATTCAATCTTTGTAGTATTTGTTACTGGATCAAGATGAGAAATTCAATTTTACGCTTTTATAGGCTCTATCAATACTAATGCCTGATAACAAAAATATCAGTTACGCCATTAAATGTTATATCTTGTTCATATAAATTTGTTGGAGCGCTGCAAGACTCGACCAACTCTACTTTTTACATCTACTGGGGCATCTGGTACTTTTTTATTGCCATCTGTATCATAGTTTGTGATATAGACATTAAATGGCGTAGAAACGATTTTTAGTTAGAAGTCTATTTTTCAAATTTAGTTTTAAAAAGCCGCTGAGCCATCGTCTTGTCTATTGCTTGCGACGAAATTATTTGGACTGGTACTAACGCCCTAAAAGTAATGTTGTAATTTTTGATTGCTACATCTTCTTATATATGTATCATAGGGGCTGTAAACTTTATATCAGCATTTGCGACCGTGGCTTTGTAGCTATTTGGCTCAAATTGAGACTTAAGGGTCGTTTCATATATGGCATGAAGCGTAGTTGCCTTGATGAATTAGCATTTCTCCACCCTTATTTGTAGCTGCACCTTGTCCCAAATAAAAAGTTAAGTCATTTCCGCTTAATTGCTGCAAGCCTGTGTTGTCGTTATAGTGTACCTGTCCTGACATAGTAAGCAGATCACTGTAGCCCTTGTGATGCTTTTATCTGCGTAAATGTAAGTTGAGTTTGGATTATAAATTTGGCTTGGATCTATTGTAGCTTTTTAGTGCAAAGTCTTGGGCAGCTTCATTTGTATTATTTGTAACTTCAACGAAAGTTTTTAAAATAGTATTTGCTGGCACTACCGTCGGAGTATTTTTCTTGCACCTTTGTAAAAGTACTATCGCTAGGTTTTTGCATAAATATATTCCATATAGCAAACATCTGGTTTATATATACGGGTAGAAAAAGCCTACCATGGCCAATGTATACGGTCAGCGCTACAACATTAGCACTGCCTGAATTTTTTAATCGTTGTAACTGTAAATTTTATATCTGCTTCTTTTTTTGAGAATGTGACATTTTGTCTGATATATCAAATATATCTAAGTCTGCTTTGAGAGTGAAATTTTCTTTGCCTGGATTTATAGGTTGTCCAAATTTTGTCATGGTTGAGTTAAATTGATCACCTTTTTGCATTGTATTTGCTGGTTATACTCAGATAGCTACCTTCGTTTTCTATTTCAATATTCTCACCTTTTTGTTTCTGGCTTTCCGCCAAAAAGAAAACATTGTAAGCGTAGCATTTATATCGCCTGCTTTTGGTGTATAGATATTTTCAAATTTTACATCTACGGTTGAGCTCTTTACAGTACCAAATGGATCGCTTGACTTCATCCAGTCTGCTGCAAGCCTTTCTAGTCCATCAAATATACTAACAAGCTTTTGGCTCTATATTGTTTGCTGCAGCGGTTTTATCATCAAAGTCATAAATGATGACTAAACTCCAAGCCGCAAATTGTGGTGCGATGGATTGTATCCAGTAACCATTTTGCCCTTGAACTGGTGAGAATAGTAGCGTGCCGTATGTTTTTTTAGTTTTTCTATTAGTAGAGTTGTTTACCTTATATATGCCATCATTTGGGTCTATAAATTCATCACTAAAGGGAATCGTAGTTGATCTGATATTGCCAGCATAAAATGTCCTATCTGACTCACTAGTACCAAGAGAGTCTCTAACTATATCTGTTACATCAGCGCTTGCTACATATTGGTAGTTTATTCCAGCCTTTTACATAGTAGCTATTAGACTCGTTTTTGATTATATGATTCAAGAGTCATTGATTTTGGTTTATATTCACTAAATGAGCCAAACCAAAAGACATCTTTTGGATCAGCATCTATTGTGATTACATTTTTCCAGGAGCTTTAAAATCAATCCTGCTATATCCTTTTTATGTAATTTAGAGCATTTGTATATAAATTTGTTTTAATAGCCCAGTTTTGATAAAGAGAGCCACCCCAGTAAAGTCTGGCATAGACCACATTTTTACCTTTTAAATTATTTTGTATAAAGGTATTTTTCTCACTAAAATCAAATGTGGAAGAGGATGAATTTTTACAATAAGGATGCTTGCTAGGATTATAAATATATGTTGTTTGACAAAGTGTGTAATTGCTAGGCGAAAAAAATTACCAGTATCTAAAAAAATATTCTATCGGCTGTAGATGATGTTCTTGTTACGTTAGATGGATCTGGAACAAAATTATATCCAGCGTATTGTGGAATCATAATAGTAGCACCAATGGTAGCTATATCTCCATTTACTCTGGTATTTAGATTTCCATTTATTGATCTTTGTCTTAAGCCTTTAGAGTGATCATCCCACATACCTATTAATGATCGTTGATTCCATGGAGAAAAATTGCTCAACGTAAATATGATAGTGATCTTGTGCTAAGCCCTGAAGAAAAGCTATTGGTATCTATCGTCCAGGTTCTATCAGATTTTCTTATGCAATGTGGGATATTTTTTTAGAAGAGTTGTCTTGGTACTCTTCAGCGTCTATAAAGCAAGAATAGTTTGCTCCACTACAACCAATAGATGCTGCTTCTGCTGTTGTACAAGCTCTGGGTGCACAAAAACCAAATGTGACAATAAAACAGAGTAAGTATGCTATCTTCACAACAAATCCTCTAAATAACAATAAAAAAATCTCCTTAGATTTTTTTAAAAGCTTTTAGCTACTATTTTTTTGTATAAATTTTCTATCATTTCAGCTTGCCCATACTGAGGATATTTGGCAATGTCTAAAACTACTTGAGATAAGGTCATATTGTCCATATTGCAAACAATAGGAGCTATAAAATTTACAGTTGATTTTTTTCAAGCGGGAGTGCAACAACGATAATGTTATAAATTCTGAGTTGAGAGCTTTCTTTAATCTCCATAAGATCTTCATAATAGTTTGGAATATCGAATTCGTAGCTTCTTAATGCAAAAAGGATTTATCATTGTAAAAGATGTCTCATCATCTTTGCTTGCTAGCTTAACAAAAAAATTTATCAAGTTCAATTAACTCCATCGTCTTAATATGCTCAAAGCCTAAAATAGGGCTTTTAACACTAAAAATCATACTAACTCCTATTTTTGTAAAGTTGTCGTATTTTTATCATAGTTTTAAAAAATTTATACAAAAAAATAATAGCAAAAAAATGTAGAATACGAGGATTTAAACTTTTTAAGGAAAAAGCATGAAAAGATTTTTCTAAACTTTTCTAGCAGTTGTAGCTCTTTTGGGGCTTTTTTTAGTGGTTGTGCTGAAAAATATACCGAGCTTTTACAATCTAACTCCTGATGAGTGGTATGCTCAGGTTATCGCTGATATAAAAGATGGTGATCTTGAAGCGGCCGATAAACACTATGTTTCAATGGCAAGCGAACACGTAGCAAGCCCGCTTTTTGGAGCAAATTTTTCACTCATCCTTGCCCAAGCTCACGCAAATGATGAAGAGTATCTGATGGCAAAATCACTATCTTGACGAGTATATCAAAAGATATGGCGACAACACTCAAAAACAGAGTTTGCTCAGTATCTAAAGATAAAAAGCAAATTTTGACTCATTTACTCAGCCAAACCGCAACCAAAAAGCTTATGGAAGATAGCGTAACAGAGATCGAGAAATTTCTTTTATATGTATCCAAATACTGAATATAAGCCACTTATTGAGACTATGCTTATTAAATTCAAACTCGCGCTTTACTTCCTAGATATGCAAATAGCAGATCTTTACAATAGGACTGGTCGTGACGTTTCGGCTAAAATTTACGAGCAAAAAGCTAGAAGATTCGCCGTTTAGGAAATTCTTGACCTTATCAAGCCTGATGTAGCATGGTATAGAAAACTGTTTGAATAGGAGAAAATTTTGCAAATAAACGAAAATAAAGGCTTCCCAACCGAAAATTCCCCATTATTGTTGAGGACGAGCTATTTTTTTATATCCATTTATGATAACTCCGCTTTTTTTAAGTGATGATGAAAAATTTAAAGGCACTCGAACTTGCCATACAAGAAGAGACTCCGATCCTTGTGGTGCCTACAAAGCCTCAGCAAGACGGCGCTAGAGATTTTGATGGCATCTATGATGCTGGCGTTATCGGCACGATAATGCGCCGTGTGCCGCTACCTGATGGACGTGTAAAAGTTCTATTTCAAGGCATAGACAAAGGTAAAAGTTCTAAAACAATCAGGCATAAATCCACTCCGTGGTATCGTTGATATGCTCCATGTCAAGCGCCCATCACAGGTCAAAACCGACGCACTAATCGTAGTTTTAAGAGAAAAGGTAAGAGAGCTTTTCACAGTTTAGCCATTTTTCCACCTGATCTTTTTAAAGACGATCGAAGAGAGCGCTGAAGCGATCAGGGGTTTGTGACCCTAGTTTCAAGTGCACTTCGCTTTAAAAAAACAGATCGCTTATAGTTTTTGTCGAGGAAAAATTTAGAGCAACGCCTACTAAAGCTCATCGACTATGTTATCGAAGAGATCGAAGCAAACAAGCTTCAAAAAGAGATAAAAAAATAATATCCCATTCAAAGATCGACAAGACAAATAAAGAGTACTTTTTAAAGGAGCAGCTAAAAGCAAATTCAAAGCAGAGTTAGGAGCGGATACTAGCCGTGAAGAGGAGCTTGAAGAGTACCGCAAAAAGCTTGACGCGAAGAAGAAAGTGTATGGCTGAGGACGCCTACAAAGAGATCAAAAAAACAAATAGATAAGCTTAGTCGTATGCACCCAGACTCAGCTGACGCAAATACCTTACAAAGCTACCTTGATTGGGTGTTAGAAAATTCCATTTGAAAAATATAGCTAAGAAAAAGTCCTCCATCACCGAAGTGAGCAAGCATCTAAATGCCGATCATTACAGTCTTGAAAAGCCAAAAGAGCGCATCGAGGAGTATTTTGCCTTGCGTGAACTTTTTGGAGCTTAGAGGCGTTGGTGAAAAAAAGTAAATAATGGCGCTATTTTATGCTTTGCAGGCCTCCAGGCTAGTAGGCAAAACAAGCCTTGCAAACTCGATCGCAAAGGCGTTAAAGCGTGAACTAGTTAGGATCGCTCTTGGTGGACTTGAGGATGTAAACGAGCTAAGAGGCCACCGTCGCACCTACATAGGCGCTATGCCAGGGCGCATCGTGCAAGGGCTCATAGAAGCTAAGCAGATGAATCCAGTGGTTGTTTTAGACGAGATCGACAAGGTTGGTAGAAGCTACAGAGGCGATCCAACCGCGGTTTTTACTTGAAAATTTCTAGATCCTGAGCAAAAATAATAAATTTAGAGATTACTACTTACATTTCAACATCGATCTTAGCAAGATCATCTTTATCGCTACAGCAAATGATGTAAGCATGATCCCAGCCGCACTTCGAGATAGGATGGAGTTTATCGAGCTTAGCTCATACACTCCACAAGAGAAATTTGAGATCGCTAAGAAATATCTCTTGCCCTCAGGAGCTTAAAAAAACACGGACTAAAACCAAGTGATGTGAGTATCAGCAAAAGAGGCACTTGAGCTAATTATCAGCGACTATACAAGAGAGAGCGGTGTGAGAATTTACGTCGCAGGATCGCTGATATATAAGAAAAAGTCGCCAAAAATATCCTCACTAAAATGAGGGCAAGATCAGCGTCACGGCTAGAAATCTGAAAAGAATTTTTAGAGAAAAAGGTCTATGAGATCGAGCCAGCGGATAAAAAGATCAGATTGGTCTAGTAAATGGCCTCGCGTGGACTAGTGTCGGTGGTGACGTGCTAAGGATCGAGGCTATCAGGATCCAGGGTAAAGGCAGCATGCAAATCACCGGTCAGCTAGGCGATGTGATGAAAGAGAGCGCTCAGATCGCATTTAGCGTTGTTAAAGTGCTAATAGACAACAAAAAAATAAAAAGTACCGATGGCTATCGTGCCAAAACTAGATGATGATAAGCGTAAGCTTGAAGCTAGCGATGTTTATAGGCGCTACGATCTTCACTTGCACGTACCAGAGGGCGCTGTACCAAAAGACAGATCAAGTGCTGGCATCACGATGGCAACCGCGATCGCATCTATACTAACCGACACAAAGGTAAGACACGACATAGCAATGACTGGTGAGATTACGCTAACTGGTAGGGTGTTGCCGATCGGTGGTCTAAAAAGAGAAGCTCATTGCCGCACACAAAGCTGGCATCAAAACAGCTCTGATACCTCGCAAAAACTACGACCGCGACCTTATCGATATACCAGCCGAGGTAAAAGGCGACATGAAGATCATTGCCGTAGATACGATAGAAGATGTCTTAAAAAAACGCTCTTGTAAATAAAAAAATAATCCAAATCCTAGCTCCATTTAGCTTCACTTGGGGCTAGGAAATTTTTCATAAATATACTACGAAGTAAAAATTTTACAGGCTATCTTGTTTACTCTTGAATAAAAAAATAAATTTACAAAAACTTTGTAAGATACTTTCATAGAAATTTAGGGTCTTACAAAGCTCGCTTCTAAATTTAGAGCCGTGATATGCTCTTAAAATTTGCTGTAAAATTCTAGCTATTTATGCTTTGCTTCATGCTCTAAAAAGCCAGATTTTTAGTTGGCGATCATCTCCACCTGAGTAGCCGCCATAGCCCACTGCTAGCTAGCACTCTATGACAAGGAACGATGATAGGCACTGGATTTTTTTAGCATTGGCTGATCCTACTGCTCGGTAGGCATTTTTTGTGGCCTACGGCAAGTGCAAGGGAGCTGCGTATGTGGTCGTTTCCCCGTATGGTACTTTTTGTAAAGCCTCGTAAATTTTTGCTCTAAAAATTAGTTGTTTTTATATCAAGCCTTACGCTAAATTTTTTTAAAGCTTGCCATTAAAATAAGCCTCTAGCTCATTTAAGCAAAAGCTTTAAATTTACTATCTTTTACTGAAATGCTTTTCAAATTTATCTACAAAAATTTATCTCACAATTCCCATTTTCGCTAGCGATGATCTCCAAAATCCGATAGGCGATTTTAGGTAAGCTTTTTGACACATTTGCTCCTTTGAATTTGAGAAATTTGGACAAATTTCACTTTTAGTTTGTTTTTGCTTTTTGATAAAATGCAAGCAAAACTAGCGATTTTTAGACTAAAAAAATAACGAGCAAAAACCACAAAGGAATTTCATGAGCTTTTTACCGACTACGAAAAACATGTGAGCGAGCGAGAAAAAGAGGGCGTGCCACCGCTTGCGCTAAATGCCAAGCAAACAAGCGAAATTGCAGAGCTAATAAAACTTGCCAGCAAGCCTAGTGGCGATGAAAAAGGCACAAAGCGAGCTAGTAAACTTTCTATAATTTGCTTTGAAACTCGTATCAATCCCGGCGTTGATGATGCAGCGAAGATAAAGGCAGAAATTTCTTAGTGAAGTGATTGATGGGCTTTGCTGTTAACGGCCTTGACGCTATGCGTGCTATTAAAATTTCTAGGTAAGATGCTTGGCGGATATAACGTGGAAGTTTTTGGTGCGAGCTCTAAAAATAGCGATGAAAATATCGCTCGCGCTGCGGCAAATGAGCTAAAAAAATATCATCCTGGTGCATGAATATTTTTGACGAGATTGCAAAAGCCAGCAAGTAGCAATAAACTGCAAAAGATGTACTTGCTTCTTGGGCAAATGCGGAGTGGTTTACGCATAAAAAGCCAATCGAAACCTGTATAAACGCAGTCGTTTTTAAAGTACCTGGTGAGACAAATACTGACGACCCTAAGTCCAGCGAGCGAGGCCTATACAAGGGCTGACATACCACTTCACGCAAAAAGCAATGCTTGTTAAAAAAAGATGCCTGATGGTCTAGAAATTTTAAAAAGAACTTAAAGCTCGTGGTAAAAAAGTGGCGTATGTTGGCGACGTGGTTGGCACCGGCAGCAGCAGAAAGAGCGGTATAAACTCGATCCAGTGGCATTTGGGCGATGAGATAGAGGGTGTGCCAAACAAAAAACGGGCGGCATCGTGATCGGCACAACCATAGCTCCGATATTTTTTTAACACCGCGGAAGATAGCGGTGCGTTGCCGATAGTTGCAAATGTAAAATGAGCTTTGAGATAGGGCGATGAGATGAGAAATTGGCCATTTAAAGGAGAAATTTATAAGCTTGTTGGCGGTGAGAAAAAGCTCGTGGCAAATCTCAAGCTAAGCCCAAAACACACTAAGCGATGAGATAAGAGCAGGGTGGAAGGATACCGCTTATGATAGGACGCCAAGTGACCAAAAAGGCCAGAGAGGCTCTAGGGCTTGGCGAGGAGCAAATTTCTGTAAAGCCAGATCAGCCAAAAGAGCAGAGCGGTGGCTATACACTGGCTCAAAAGATAGTCGGCAAGGCTTGCGGCGTAGCTGGCGTTAGAGCTGGGGCATACGTGGAGCCAGAAATTTTTCAACTGTTGGCTCGCAAGATACGACAGGTCCGATGACTAGAGATGAAGTAAAAGAGCTTGCAAGCCTTAGTTTTTGGCGCGGATTTTTGTTCTGCAAAGCTTTTTGCCATACGGCTGCTTACCCAAAGCCAAGTGATCTTGTGATGCATGAGAGCTTGCCAGAAATTTATAAAGTACGTGGCGGTGTGAGTCTAAAGCCAGGCGATGGCGTCATCCACTCGTGGCTAAAACCGCATGGTACTGCCTGACAGCGTTGGCACTGGCGGCGATAGTCACACGAGATTTCCTATCGGTATTAGTTTTCCAGCTGGAAGTGGTCTAGTGGCGTTTGCAGCGGTACTGGAATGATGCCACTAAATATGCCAGAGTCGGTTTTGATCAAATTGAAAGGCGAGCTAAAAAGAGGGCGTGACGCTTAGGGATCTTGTCAATGCTATACCTTATTTTTGCCATTAAAAAGGGCTTTTTAAGCGTTGAGAAGAAAAACAAAAAGAACATTTTTTGCGGGTAAAATTTTAGAGATAGAAGGGCTTTGAGAGTCTAAAAAGTAGAGCAGGCGTTTGAGCTAAGTGACGCTTCGGCTGAACGCTCGGCTGCGGCTTGTGTGGTAATCTGAGCGTTGATAGTGTCGTGGAGTACGTTCGCTCAAACGTTGCGCTAATAGACGCAATGGTAAAAAGCTGGTTACGAGAGCCGTGAGACTCTGCTTAGACGAAAAAGAAAAATGCAAAAATGGCTTGAAAGTCCAACTCTTTTAAGAGCCGATAAAGATGCAAAATACACTGAAAGTTTTGGAGATCGATTTATCGCAGATAGATGAGCCTATTTTTGGCGTGTCCAAATGACCCAGACGATGTGGCAACGCTAAGTGAGATTTTAGCTGATAACAAAAGAGTGCATAAAATTGATGAAGTTTTTTTGTGGGAAGCTGTATGACAAATATCGGCCATTATAGAGCACTTGCTAGAATTTCTGGAGCATGAGAGCAAGCTTACAACTAGGCTTTGGATAGCACCGCCGACAAAGATGGATAAAAAGCACACTTGAAGATGAAGGTGTTTGTAAAGTCTTAAAAGATTAAACGCGAGGACAGAGGTGCCAGGCTGTTCACTTTGTATGGGTAATCAAGCAAGAGTAAACGATAATGCAGTGGTATTTTTCTACTTCAACTAGAAAATTTTGATAACAGAATGGGTATGGGCGCGAAGGTCTATCTAGGGAAGTGCCGAGCTAGCCGCTGTTTGTGCGCTACTTGGGCGTTTGCCAAGTGTAGATGAATATAAAAAGATAGTAAAAGATAGCCTTAGCTTAAATAAAAGATGAAATTTATAAATATCTAAATTTTAATGAAATAAGCGAGTTTAGCATATAAATTTGTTACAATATCGCGAGTTCTAAGGAGCTTTTGATGAAAAAAAGTAGTTTTTTTCTCTTTTTTTAGCGTTTGTTCTTTTATAAATTACACGCTTTAGAGTGCAGTGATCTTGCTAAAAAGAGAGCTTTTAAAACTACTCCAAACGATCTTGCTTACACGAATGAGGGGCTATTTTACTGTGATGGTTCGCTTTTAAATTTAAAAAGAGGTAAAAAGAGCTTTTTGATGCGAGTGTGGCTGTGAGAAGTGAGTCTCAAAGCTGCGTTGGTGATAGAGTTTATAAAGAAAGAAATTTAAACAAGCTTAGATGGCTTTTTACTAAAAAGCGTCATTCGCACCCGAGTTTTACGCAAAAGAGCTTGCAGAGCCAAAGGTTGCTGAGGGAGAAAAAGACGCCAGAATGGAGTATCTTAGGTACTGGGCAAATGAAAGCTTATTTAATTTTTTAAAATATAAAAAAATTTATCGAAGCTTACAAAAAAATGCTCAAACTCCGCTTGTAGAAATTTTCATGAAAGCCTTGGACTTGATACGCCAAGTGCCGCTTACTACGCAACTAGCGTGGTAAATGAGTTTTTGACTTTTGGTGTTGGTAAAAATGTAAATAAAGCTAGAAATTTAACACCTGAGCAAAAGTATGATGGCTCAAAGGATAAATTCCGATGAGCTAGCAAATTTACTTTACTCAAAAATTTCAGTACCGCTGAGCTTACATTTAGCTTAATATCGCACTTTTTAAACGAAAAAAAGTAGCGATATGATAAAAAGAGATTATAAGGCGTGGGGCTGATGTGAATTTGGGCGATGAGACGCCGCTATTTTTTTGCTTTTAAAAAAATATAGAAAACGTAAAAATTTTACTTGCAAATAAGGCCGATGTAAATCACAAAAATTTCTTTGGGAAAAGTGTACTTTTTTATGCTGTGCAGTTTAGCGATAAGCCACTTTGTGAGCTTTTTGCTAAAAATGGTGCCAATGCCAACGAGAGCTATATAGATGAAAATGCCAAGATGAATATGATAAATTTCGGGTGTGACGCAAGTTGAAGATACATGCGGTCTAGAGCATACGAACAGAAGCGTTTTTATGCATGCAGCAGCTCACGCAACGCCAGAAATGTTTAAAGCTTTTTGATAGATAGTGGTGCTGATATAAACGCGACTGATGACGCTGGATTTAATGCGCTTGACTATGCCATGAAAGAACAAAAACGAAAAAGACGATCAAATTTTAGAAAAGTCGGGTTTAAAGCCACTCAATTAGGAAAAAAATCATGAAAAAGACAGCTTTTGTAACTGGTGCAACATCTGGATTTGGCGAGGCGATCGCCAGAAGACTCTCAAAAGAGGGCTACAAGATAGTCGCTCTTGCAAGGCGCGAAGATAGGTTAAAGAAGCTTGCAAGCGAGCTTGGCGATACGCATATTATTGTAGCTGACATACGCGATAAAGAAGCTGTTTTTGACGCAGTTGATAGCTTGCCTGAAAAGTATCAAAGACATCGAAGTGCTTGTAAATAACGCTGGTATGGCTCTTGGACTTGAAAAAGACGATAGATGCGAAGGTGGAGGACTTTGAGGCGATGATAGACACCAACGTCAAGGGTCTTATCTACTCAACAAAGGCGGTTTTGCCGCTACTTTTACAAGCAAGAAAAAGGGCTATATCTTTAATATTGGCTCGACAGCTGGCTCATGGCCATATCCTGGAAGTAACGTTTATGGTGCTACAAAGGCCTTTTGTGAAGCAGTTTAGCTTAAATTTAAGAAACGACCTAGTCGGTACAAATATTAGAGTCACAAACATCGAGCCAGGGCTTTGCAAGACTGAATTTAGCGAGGTTAGGTTTAGGGAGATAAGGCAAAGGCGGATAGCCTTTATGAAAAATACAAACTTTCATCACATCTGAGGATATCGCGACTATTTTGGTAAATTGTCTAAATATGCCCGGAAGTGTCAATATAAATAGAGTCGAAGTCATGGCAAATACGCAGACTTGGGCTGGGCTTGCGATAGAAAAAAATTTTAAGGAGTTCTTGTGAGACAAATTTTATTATTACTTTTTAGCGTTGCGCTTTTTGGTGTCGATCCAGAAGTGGCAAAGAGAAACGCTGGAAATTTATGGCGTATTTACGCTTATACCACCTGTTGTGGCAATAGCACTTGCTTTTTATCACAAAAAGACGTCATCTTGTCGCTATTTATAGGTGTTTTTTAGCGGAACATTTCTCATAAATATCATCAATGAAAAACATCTTTATGGGTATCGTAAAAAGGCTTTACAGGTATCGTCTCAAGGGTCGTTGAATCAATGGCTGATAAGACTGATTCAGGTATTTTGCTTCAAGTGCTTTTGTATCGGTGGTGTGGTCGCACTCATCACAAAGATGGGCGGTACAAAGGCGGTTGCTCTTTGGCTTAGCAAAAAAAGCAAAGACTGGTATCTCTGCTCAAATCTCAACTTGGCTCATGGGAATTTTTGTATTTTTCGATGACTACGCAAATGCCTTAATAGTAGATCCTATCATGAGACCAATAAGCGATAAATTTAAAATAAGCCGCGAAAAACTAGCTTTTTATCATCGATGCTACTGCGGCACCGATCGCTGGTATTGCTATCATCTCGACATGGGTTGGCCTTGAGGTTTCACTCATCGAAAAGGGCTATGAACTAGTTGGAGAGACTGGTATTAACGCTTATTCTGTATTTATCGAGACAATTCCATATAGATTTTTACAACCTTTTTTTATACTGTTTTTTTCATAGTTTGTACTGCCTTGATGCAACGTGAATACGAGCTCAATGCTATTAGCTGAAAGACGTGCCAGAAAGGGCGAACTTCACTCAGGTAAAAACTCAAATTCAAGACCTAGAAGATAAAACACTTGAGCCAAAAAGAGGGCGTAAAACTAAGTGCCTCAAATGCTGTTGTGCCACTTCTTGTGTTGGTTATTGGCGCATTTACTAGTTTTTTTATTTTAGTGGTCTTGCTGCACTTGAGGGTGATGCTCTTAAAAATGCACTTGCTAATCCGCTTTCATTTTCTACATTTAAAGATACTTTTTGGTGAGGCAGACTCAGCTACATCGTTATTTCAAGCAGCGTTACTTGCTAGTATCGTAGCTATCACAATGGGTGTTTGGCGTAGTACTTGACGTAAAAGAGGCTATCAGCACATGGGTAAAAAGGCTGGAAAAACTATGATAATTACAGTTGTGATCTTACTTCTTGCATGGAGCCTTAGTGCTGTTATCAAAGAGCTTGGCACATCAAGATATTTGGTTGATCTATTAAGCTCTTCAACACCTAAATTTATCCTGCCAGTGGCTGTTTTTTTATCCTTGGTTCATTTATTAGCTTCTCGACTGGAACGAGCTACGGAACAATGGGGAATTTTGATGCCTCTGGCTATCCCGTTAGCTTATGCGGTCGGCAAAAACTACGGACTAGAGGGCGATGCGATGCATGCATATATGATCGTAAATATCTCAGGCGTGCTTACAGGTGCGATCTTTGGCGATCACTGCTCACCGATCTCGGATACTACGATACTTTCATCAATGGGCGCAGGATGTAACCATATCGATCACGTCTCAACTCAAATGGTCTATGCGCTTAGCGTTTGTGCAGTTTGTGTGCTAGTTGGTTACTTACCAGTTGCTCTTGGTCTTAGTGTTTGGATCGCGCTTCCTTGCGGATTTTTAGCGATTTGGGCGCTAGTTAGATTTGTTGGAAAGAAAGTAGAAGCATAAATTTGGATTGCAATTATTTAAAAAGAGTGCGGCTCTTGCACTCTTTTTACTCCTTATGATGAGCAAATTCTATTTAAAACTGACCTTGTAAAACAAAATTTTTCAGAGTTTTATGATGGTGAGTTTGATGTTTTTAGCTCAACACCAAAACATTACCGCACAAGAGCTGAGTTTGGCATCTGGCACGAGGGCAGCGAGCTTTACTACACTATGCATGCAAAAAGAAAAGGGAAAGAGAATTTTTATAGATGAGTGCCCAAAGGTCTGCGAGGAAATTTTCAGATCTCATGCCAAGGCTACTTGAAAATGTACAAAATGATGATACTACACACAAAAGCTTTTTGGCGTAGAATTTATCTCTTGTAAAAGTGGTATTTTTGGTCACGCTTCTTTATCATAAAAGGCTTGATGGTGATTTTGAATCGGCGATGAAAAATTCTAGCTAGCAAGCTTGAGGTCACCATACTTGCTAGATCTCGCGGGCAAAAAGCTGCTAAGTGGTGAGCTAAATTTGATAGACGAGCTAAATATTGGAGGTCAAATTATAAATTTAGCCTATCTGAAAATGCCTTTTATTCAGCCAAATAGAGCCGTAAATGAAAAGATGATAGCTTGGGCAAAAGAGTGCGTGCAAGGCGGTGCTGACCTTCTTGAGCTCTACTGCGGACATGGAAATTTTACTATCCCGCTTTCGTTTACAGTTTAAAAACGTTCTTGCCACTGAAATTTCAAAAAGCTCGATCGCAAATGCCATTAAAAAAACTGCGAGCTAAATGGGGTAGAAAATATCAAATTTTACGTATGGACGCCGACGAGCTAATGAGTGCATTTGCTGGCGTTAGGGAATTTAATAGACTAAAGGATATAAATTTAAGCGACTTTAACTCTCTCACGTCCTTGTCGATCCGCCTCGTGCAGGACTAAGCGAAAGTGTCGTACATTTCATCAAACAAATTTCTAAAAATATCATCTATATATCGTGCAATCCAGAGACTCTAAAAGAAAAAAATTTAAAAGAGCTTTGTAAAAGCCATGAAGTGATAAATCTGCCATTTTTTTGATCAGTTTGCAAATACTCATCACATCGAGTGTGGCGTGCTACTAAGGGCAAAAGAATAATTTAAAAAGGAAAAAAATAAAAAAATGGTTTCACTAAATAAAATCATCCAAGCAAAAGATTACGATCGGTCATTTTGTAAATAAAACTCCATTTGCTTTGAGTGCGAAACTTAGTAAAAAGTTTGGGAGCAAGCATCTATCTAAAAGAGGAAAATTTACAACGAACCGGAGCTTATAAAATAAGAGGCGCTTACAATAAAATAGCTAGCCCTAAGTGATGAGGAGAGAAAGCGTGGAGTCGTGGCTGCAAGTGCTGGCAATCATGCTCAAGGTGTAGCGATAAGTGCGAAAAGAATTTGGCGTGCATGCTTGTATCATCATGCCAGAATCAACCCCGCTTCTAAAGGTTGCTGGTACTAAAGACCTTGGTGCAGAGGTTATTTTAAAAGGTGATAATTTTGACGAGGCGTACGCTTTTGCGGTTAATTACGCCAAAGATAAAGGGTATGACCTTTGTTCATCCATTTAACGACGAGTACGTCATGGCAGGGGCAGGGCACTGTGGGACTTGAGATGCTTGATGAGATAAGCGATCTTGATATAGTCATCGTCCCAGTTGGCGGCGGCGGATTAGCTAGCGGTGTGGCAAGCTGTATAAAACAAGTTAATCCAAAGACAAAAAGTAATCTGTGTCGGTGCAAAAAGGCGCTCCAGCGATGTTTAATAGCTACGGCGCTAAAAAAAGCATAAACTCAAAAATCAGTTCGCACTATAGCTGACGGTATCGCTGTGCGTGATGCGAGTGAGATCACGCTAGCAAATATTATTGAGTGTGTTGATGAGTTTGTGCAAGTTGATGACGAGGAGATTGCAACTGCGATTTTGTTTTTGCTAGAGACGCAAAAGATTGTTGTAGAAGGAGCTGGCGCAGCTGGTGTGGCAGCACTTATGCATGATAAGATCAAATTTAAAAAGGTGCGAAGATAGGCGTGGTGCTAAGTGGCGGAAATATCGATGTTCAGGTACTTTCTATCATCATCGAAAAGGGTCTTATCAAGTCTCACCGCAAGATGACACTACAAATAACACTTGTGGATAAGCCAGGAGCGCTCATGAGCCTAACTGATAGCCTAAAAATCAGCAAATGCGAACATCGTAAAGATTGATTACGATCGCTTCTCAACAAGGCTTGATTACGGTGATGCTAATATCACGATCACACTTGAGACAAAGGGTCTTGAACATCAAGAAAAGATCAAAGAAGTGCTTGCTAAAAACGGTTTTTCTTTCACTCAACTATTTTAATTTAATGGCTCGCTACTATTTAAAAGTAGCGAGCATGATTTACCTATTAAAACAAAAATTTCAAACTTTCGCATTTACGCTGTTTGACTTCACGTCTTTAGTAAAAAGCACCTGTGTAAGATAAACCTAAATTATATTTTTTTATAAACATTAGCTTTTTACACCAAGGCTAGCTGTGCCAAGATCGCGCACCTCTTTTCCTTCAAGTTCCAAGTATCCAGCATTTGCGATATTTACGCCGATATTTGGTCTCGTATCGCCAACTAGTCTATTGTAGGCTATATCAGCTTCACTCATCTTTGTATTACCAAGACTAAATGGCACACTAGGGTTTAGGCCTATGCTCAATACACCTAAACTTTTCTAGTTTTTTTCATCAACATCCATTCTGAAAAATTCCCTACATTTTGGCTAGTGCTATCAGTTTTCATATGTAGATAGCTTGCACCTACATAAGGATTTAGTGAGAAATTCGCACTATTAAATGCTGTTAGTGCCAAATTTGCGTAAGCAGTAAGTGCTTTTTTTCCTTGCTTTTTTACATGCTCATCTGAGTGAAACTAACGATCGTAGCACCATTTTGCGTTTTTTTCGTTTTGAATTTGTATATATGAGACCAAGGTCTAGTTTTGTGCTAGCGATCTGGCTTTTTTCCGTAGATGCCTATACTTGTGCCTTTTTGTTTTATAAGCATCATCGCCATCTTCTTTTACTTTTTCACTGCTAGCACCAAGCACGCCACCAAGTGTGAAAACATCATTTATGCTACCGTCAAATCCAAAAAAAGCTGAGTGAGTGAGTTTGCTTTTTACATCATCAAATTATATAGCATTAGCCATGGTATTTGACCAGAAATTCATACCACTCGCATCGATTGCTTTTGCACTGAATGGATCAAATTCATGGTTGATGATTGCATTTTTGAGTAAGATGTTTTTCTAGTAAAAATGCATTATGTTGAGCTAAATTTGCATTATTTGCAAATGTTTTTTAGCGTATCACTTGCTTCTTTTGGTGTAGCGTAGATGAAGTGTCTATATAGATCACTCGTGATGACTGCTGGTCTACTTCTAAACGGCGAAGCAAGGAGTGCTGGTCTGCTAGCTGTACTCTCTATGAGCTGTGCTACTCTTTTTTTGGTTATCGCTAGCTGCAATACTTGTTATCGTGTTTTTTTGATTTTTAAGTGTTAATTCTAGCTTGTTGTCACTATAATTTCTACTAAGATCAAAAATGCATATTTTTCTTAAGATGAGTGTCATTATAGCCACTAAAATTTTCCAGTTACGGTGTAAGTTTTTGCTTTTTGAGCTATCATCATATAGTCTTTTCATGACATCTACATCTGGCTCAACTTATACCTATGATAGAGTTCTTCTCAAAATTTAGATTTAAATTTGCTGCATTATTTGAGATGATATAACTACCGCCTGTTTTTTTATAGTAGCTTTTACTGCGTCATTTGTGCTTTTTCTAGTTACATCTTTAAAAGATAGCTTTTGAGAAAGTCTACTTTTATCAATCTCTAACACTCATCTCTTTAACAATCTCAAGCGCACCCCATTTTTCGACTACTACTTCGCTTGATTTTTAGTGATTGATTTAGTGCTGTGATCTTGCCACTTTTTATTATGGTTTTGCCAGTGTATGAGTTGGTGCCTGCTAGTTTTTAGAGTGCCTAGACCTCTCTTAATAAGAGTTCCTTCATAGCCTTCTCTAGCTCTTTGTTCTCTTGCTTTTTCTCTAGCGTTGCCTATATCAAGTTCAGCTCTTTGCTCGGCTGTTAAAGTGACATTTTCTCAAAGCTTAGCCTTGCGATTAGCCCAAATTGTCCTTCTGCTTCATCTTCAGTCTTTCTGTATTTTATAGCTACATCGCTGATATTATTTGAGTAAAGATCGTCTGTATCTAGACTTACATCAAATACGCCTAGTAGCTGTCCTGAGTCAAACATAGCCTTTGACATATCAAGTGCTCCCCAGCCCCAGCGCTCATCAGGTACGCCAAGTGGCGCAGTAAAAGCCAGAAAATTCTTCTTGTATCGGCTGGCTTTTTTTAAACTCATCTCTAACTTGTCTTGCGGTAGTTAGCAAAAACATCTCTTGCTTTGAGAGTTGCTCATATATGGATATCTTTGCATGACAAGACCAAGTGCGCCAGTGACGTGTGGAGCCGCCATTGATGTACCATCCCAGCTATCATAACCAGCCTCTCCATTTTTTTAGGATCAACTGTGCTTGATTTTATACTTTTACCAGGTGCTGCGATACTCCACCATTTTGAGTGTCCTGCGGTGTTAAAATGTTGTGCATCGCCATCTGTCATTCCAGTAACGTTTATCCAGTATTTTTCAGCATCTGGACGAAAATATGGAAGCATTGCTCTTGTGTATGACTCTTTCATGCCATTTCTATTTCCGGCAGTAAAGACTTGAATGATGCCGTATTTTTTTGGCGACTTCATAAGCGGCATCCATGAAATTTTTGCCTTTTGTAACAAAATGGATAGTAGCTTTTATAGGCTGCGTCAAGGTCTTTTTATATCTAAGCTATTGCCACCATCAAATCCAGTTGCTCCCTCATAAGCTTTTATAAAGATTACTCGGTTTGAACCCCAGCTATTATTTATAGCTCTTGCGCCACCTTTGGCTAGTCCCTCATAAGATGCTAAAAAGAAGTTGTAGTCTTGGTTTTGGTGCATATGTCATACCGTCGGTTCCGCCAGTATTTCCTACTATAAGTTTTTGAGCCAAAATGCTACACCATGCATCCCTTTTCCATCTCTTGAACCAGCAATTGTACCAGCTACGTGTGTGCCGTGTGAGTCGTTTACGCCAGCGATCCAGTTGCCATCAGCTTCGATTTTTCACCTTTTTTAAAGTCGCCAAAGTCAGCTCTATTTTTTTATCAGTGCTTCCTTTTTTTAAAAAGGAGAGTTGCCGTGCTCAGTATCTGGATATTTTTTGTCCGTCTTTGTAGTAGCTGCCAGAAATTTTTAGCGCGCTTATCCTACTATCGCTAAGTTCAGGATGGCTAAGTAATGCGCCAGAGTCCATAACGCCAAGCGTCACACCTTTGCCCGTTACTCCAAGAGCATACGCGATAGCTGCATTGATACGCTTTAGTCCCCAGTATGCTTCATATTCAGCGCTCTGCCAGCTGCTTATGTCGCCAATTTACCACTTTCTTGATCGTTAGCATTTTAGTGAATTTGCAAAACAAAAGAGTACAACAAGCTGCGCTTATCAAAATACATTTTTTTATTTAAAATGGATCTTTTCACATCTTATCCTTTTGCATAAAATTTAAAATGGATTGTAATATCCTTAAAAATAAATTATTAATTAAAATATTGAAAATTTATGATAAAAATTTACTTTTAATAATCCCATTTTTACGCTATTTTTTTACTATAAGATATGGAAAAAAATGATCAAGATAATATCACTTAAATATTATTAATTACTATTTTACTTTAAAAACAATTATTTAAATATAATTTTTAATAAAAATAGAATTTCACCTTTGCTTTTACAAATTTAAGCTAAAATAGCAAGCTTTAAAGGAGAAAAAATGAGCGAATATGCAAAATTTGATATTAGCTATCTTACTAGCTGTTTTTGGCATTTGCATTTTATAGGTCAAATAAGGCGTTAAAAAGCAAAGATGATAGCGAAAATCTCTCAGTCAGCACCGAAATTTCACAGCTTAAAAAGCATCAGCGAGCTATCTGTTTTTTTCAAGTTTATAGCAAAGAGATCGTCACAAAAGACAGATCATGCGTTTGGAAATTTTGGCAAAGAGTATCTAAGATGAAACTTTATAAGCGAGAAGAAGCTTTTCGATGATATTTGAGTTTGAGATACATTTCATCTACGATCTAACTAGCTCCAAAGCTCGAGATCATGCAGATAGCAAACTCTAGCTATAAGATAAAAAAATGCCTCCTTGCAAAGTATAAATACTTTTCGATCGCAGATATGAAATGCTATGATGAGAAAAATGGCAAATTTATACCATTTTTGCTGCCTGACTCGCTAAAATGGCTTTTTGGTAGCACATTTACAGAAGAGGACAAAAACAGACTTATAGAAGAGGCCAGAAGTGAAGTAAAAAAGATGAGCGTTCGTCTTATCTCACAGCTTCAAGGCAAGATCCATAAATCGGCTCGCGATACGCTTGAAGCGATAGCTAAAAAGCTTTGGGGCAAACAAAGTTGAGTTTATTTTTGACGATAATGATGAGCAGATAAGCTCGCAACTACAATTTAGAAAATATCGTATAAAACTTCAAAAAGGAGAAAAATGAGCGTAAATTCACAAGAGGTCACGCAGACACCAGGCAACAACACAGTCTTTCAAACATGGGTTTTTAACAGCTGATAAAAAAAGGCTTGTAAAGAGGGTTTTGCCGAGCTTTGCGCCTTGGTTGTAAATTTAAATAAAACTGCCAAGATTAGATTTGGCGCAAATGAAAATGTAAACTGCGTCCTTGGCGTGGGTCATGATGCTTGGAAAAAGCTTGAAATTTCAAAAAGATCTGCCAAAAGAGCTTGTAAATTTTAAAAGCGATCAAGGGGCGACAAGCACGAGGCTGTTAGCACAAAGGGCGATATCCACATCCATATCCGTGCTTTAAATGCACCTGATTGCTTCGATATGGCTCAAAGCAATAAAAGCTGTGCTTTTAAATGTGCAGAGCTTACAGATGAGACGCAAGGCTTTAAGTATCATGACGGCAGGGGCGATAATTGGCTTTGTTGATGGTACTGAAAATCCTGAGGGCGAGGAGAGATTTCTTTGCTAAAGTTGGCGATGAGGACGCTAAATTTAAAGGCGGCAGCTACGTTTTTGTACAAAAATACTTTCACAATATGAAAGATTGGAACGCTACAAGCGTAAGTGAGCAAGAAAAGGTAATAGGCCGCTCAAAAGAGCTTGACATCGAGATGAGCGAGGATGTAAAACCTACAAATTCACACTCAGCTGCTGCAAACGTAGGAGATGATAAAAAGGTCGTGCGTGGCAATATGCCTTTTACTGAAGGCAGCAAAACAGGCACTTATTTTTATCGCTTATGCGAGCACGTTTTCAACGGTTGAGCTTATGCTTAAAAAGATGTTTATCGGCGAGCCAAAGGGTAACTCAGATAGGCTGCTTGACTTTAGTACGCCTGTAACTGGTGCCCCTATACTTTGTTCCAACAGTTGATATGCTAAGTGATTATGAGGGATAAATTTAAATGGGTGAGGCAACTTGCCCTTTTTAAATTTTAAATAAAAAAATGCCAGAGTGGTTTATCTATGCAGCTCTTTTCAGCTGTTTTTGCTGCACTTACAGCGATCTTTGCAAAGCTTGGTGTAAAGGATATTGATAGCGATTTTTGCGACATTTATAAGAACGATCGTCGTCATTTTGATGCTTGTTTTTGCTTTTAAGCGTGGCTAAAAATGGCAGCCATTAAAGCTCATTAAGCCCCCAAAAAAACTGGCTCTTTCTCATACTAAGTGGCATAGTAACCGGACTATCTTGGCTCATGTATTTTTTAAAAGCGATGCAAGTTGGCAAGGTATATCAAGTGGCGCTGGTTGATAAAGTTTAGCGTTGTGATTGCTATTATTTTTGGCTGTCATCTTTCTTGGCGAGAGACTAAATTTAAAAAGAAATTTTCAGCCATTTGTCTTATCGTGTCTGGCGTATTTTTACTTATTTTTTTAAATAAAATTTTCTGCATTATTCTTAAAAATATATTTTTAATTTTAATTTGTAATTAATCAAAAAGCTCCTAAAATTTGAACGATTTCATTTTGAAGGGAGAAATATGAAAAAAATCATTTTTTTCGGCTATCGTGGCTTGTGCGGCATTTGGTTCTAGTGTAAACTACACAGATGTTGTAAAAGATGTTTACGGTGATGCTAGCTCAACAAAAAAAGTATAGGCAGACTGCTACCAACCAATGCAGTTGAAATTTTACAAACAAGCGGTGACAGAGCGCAAATTAAAGTAAAAGGCTATCAAAAATCCAGCCGTTAGCAACGTAGTTTATTTTTGCTGATGGTGCGAGGATTATCTCGGTGGCATTTGCAAAAACTGCACCTTTGATATTAAAGTGATCAAAGAGGGCAAAAACGGCAAATGGAATGAAGTAGAAACAACAGTTTTTTTGTTCAAAAAGATAGGCTTTAGCACTGACGTAAACGCAATGTTTGCAAAAGCTGACAAGATGTATAAAGAGAGCTGTGGTGTTTGCCATGCGTTGCCTCAAACCACACATTTCAACGCAAACCAATGGCCGTCACTTTAAAAATCAATGATCGGCAGAACCGCAATAGAGAAAAAAAGACGAGTGGTTGGTTGTTGAATACCTTCAAAAACACTCATCTGACGTAAACCTAGGTAAATAAGCAAAAACTTTTGTAGCGGCGAGTAAAAATAAATATTAAAGTTTAGCTTATTCAAAAGAAAACTTAAAATGAAAGGAGATAAGATGAACGAGAACAGACGAGAATTTTCTAAAAAAAGGTGCTACAGCAATTGCAGCGACACCTTTGCTTTCAAGCGTAACAGCATCAAATTGTTGCTGATGGCGTAAAAAGAGTGTTTTAAGAGATGGCGAGGTCATCACAGCTGCTCACTGGGGTATGCTAAAAGTGACAACCAAAAACGGCGTTGCAGTAAAGTCAGAGCCTATCCAAAAACAAGTGAGTTTACAATCCGCTTCAGCACTATACACCAGATATGATCTACAAAAAGTCGTATCAAGCGCCCAGCAGTAAGAAAGAGCTACCTTGAAAATCCAGATAGTCAAAGCCAGAGCTTCGCGGCAAGGATGAGTGGGTTGAGGTGCCTTACGAAGAGGCGATCAAGCTAGTTGCAAGAGAGCTGAAAAACAAGAGCGCAAAAAGGCTTACAAAGCGTTTTTGCAGGCAGTTACGGTTGGAAGTCAAGCGGAAACGTGCATAACTCGAGAATACTGCTTCATAGATTTATGAACCTTAGTGGTGGCTTTGTTGGCTCGTTAGGGGACTACTCAACAGGTGCTAGCCAGATCATCATGCCTCACGTTGTTGGTAGTATCGAGGGTCTATGAGCAGCAAACCAGCTGGCCAGTCGTGCTTGAAAACTCAAAAAGTCGTAGTCATCTGGGGTGCAAATCCACTTGCGACACTTCGCATAGCGTGGACTAGCACCGACGAGCAGGGCTTTAAGTACTTTGAAGAGCTCAAAAAAACAAAAAGATATCAAAGTGATCATTATCGACCCTATCAAGAGCGACACAGCGCAATACTTCGACAAGGCTGAGTGGATCGCCCCAGTGCCAAACACCGACACAGCGATGATGCTTGGTATGATGCACTACCTATATGAAAGCGGCAAGTATGATAAGAAATTTTATCGAGACCTACACAACTGGCTTTTGATAAATTTCTCCCATATCTACTTGGCAAGACAGACAACACACCTAAAAGAATTTAAAATGGGCGAGCACAAATTTGTGGTATTGATAAAGATACTTTAAAAGATCTAGCTGATACATTTGTCGCAAACCGCACTATGATAATGAGTGGTTGGGGTATGCAGCGTGCTCATCACGGCGAGCAACCACACTGGGCGATAGGTGACACTAGCAGCTATGATCGGTCAGATAGGACTTCCTGGCGGAGGATTTGGCTTAAGCTATCACTACTCAAACGGCGGCGCACCAACATGCAAGGGAGCGAGTCATCGGCGGCGTAAATAGCGCAAGTGTGGGTCATTTAACGATAAAGGCGAGTTTATCGGCACAGACACAGGCGAGTTTGACAAACGCGGTCGCTTCGTCGCAAAGGCAGCTGCAGCAGCAGGCACAGGCCAAAGCTGGCTACAAAAAGCAACCAGCTATGCCTTCCCGGTAGCAAGGATTGCTGATGCGCTGCTACATCCTGGTAAAGTGATCGACCACGACGGCAAAAAGATCACCTATCCAGATATTGATTTTTATCTACTGGGTCGGCGGCAACCCACTTGTGCACCATCAAGATACAAATACAAATTTAAAAGCGTGGAGAAAGCCAAGAACAGTTGTCGTACATGAATCATACTGGACACCGACAGCAAAAAAATGGCTGATATTGTCTTTCCAGTCACTACAGAGTACGAGAGAAACGATATCACCATGACTGGTGACTACTCAAATATGAACATAGTGCCGATGAAACAAGTCGTTGAGAAATACCACGAGGCGAGAGACGACTACCAAATTACTCACTGATCTTTTGCAAGGCTTATGCTAAAGAAATCTGGTCATTGCCTACACAGATAACGGCAAGGGATGAGTTTGACTGGATCAAAGAGTACTATGACGCAGCCTACGCTCAGGTCAAGGCTGTGCCAGAGCTCACAACTGATATGAAGCCATTTGAAGAGTTTTGGAACGAGAACAAGCCAGTTACATTTGCCTCATCTCAAGATAGCGATAGCTGGGTAAGATTTGGCGAGTTGAGAAGATCCTGTACTAAATGCTCTTGGAACCCCAAGCGGTCTTATAGAAAATTTACTCAGAGACTATTGAAAAATGGGCTACGACGACTGCAAGGCGCACCCTAATGTGGTTTGAGCCAATCGAGTGGCTAGGCATGAAAGATAAACCGGCTAAATTCCACATGATAAGTGCTCACCCAACTGACCGCTTGCACTCACAGCTAAGCCAAACTTCACTTCGTGACAACTACGCTATCGCAAATCGCGAGCCTATCTGGATCAACGAAAAAGACGCAAAAGAGCTTGGTGTACAAAGTGGCGACTTGGTACGTGTATTTAATGCACGTGGCGAGGTTTTTAGCAGGTGCTCATGTGACTAAAAAAACATCAAAGAGGGCGTTGTAAAACTAGCTGAGGGCGCTTGGTATGACGGCTTTGATAGTGGTATCTGCAAAAATGGCTCTGCAAATGTGCTAACCATAGATATCCCAACAAGCAAGCTAGCAAACGGTAACATCAGCCACACAGCTCTTGTAAATATCGAGAAATATAAAAGGTGGCGAGGCGTTAAAAGCTTACAGCTTTTGTTGAGCCAGAAATTTCTAAATAATATTAAAAAGCAGGGAGTCTTCTCCTGCTTTTTGAACTTTCATTAAAAACAAATCTTCTATTCACAAAAAGCTTAAATTATATTTAAGGCCTATAGCTCTATAAATTTTTATTTTACAATGGATGTTGAGGTGATAGGTATATTTTTTTGTTGATTGTTAAATAAAATTTCTACATTTGAATGACCAGTTATATTAAATTTATAAAGTCTTTTGAAAAAGCCAAGTCACCGGACTTTTAAAGATAAAATAATCACTAAAAACTCACTTTTTACCTTAATGAATACAATTTTTGATTAATTGTTTAAAAAGGCGTTAAATGTAGTATAAAATTAATTTTAGTTTTAATTCTTTTTCGATAAATTAAAAGTGATTTTTAACTTTTTAAAGGAGGAAAGATGAAGTCCATAACTTCAAAGATAGCGATGATTATCATCTCATTGCTAGTTATTTCGTTTGCTGCTATTTCAGCAGTTAGCTACTATACAGCGGAAAGTAAGGTAGTAGAGTTGGTCAGCCAGACCCAGGAACAGATTCTAAGTGACATCAAAGCTACTACGGATTCTTTTTTGAAGAATATTTAGGTGTAGCCAAAAAGTTAGCTTCAGACATAGAAAATACACCAAATAATGATGACTTGTATATGGAAAAACAAAAATGCAAAAAGATAACGCTAGCTCGCTAGTTTCTTATGTATTTTATGGACGTGAAAGCTGATGGACATTTTTCCAGTCTGACGGCACTAGAATGACTCCAGCTGATAACTACGATCCTAGAACCAGAGGTTGGTACAAAGCAGCCAAGAGCGCAAATGGTGCTATCTATACCGAGCCTTATTTAGCAGCTACATATAATGCTTTGGTAGTTAGTTTTGCCGCTCCTGTAAATAAAAATGGAAATTTTGCTGGTGTTTTGGGACTTGATTTAAAGATAGATACTTTAAGTATCTTTGAAATGGGTAAAAACAAAAATACGGCTACGTCTTTTTTAATGAACAAAGACGGCGTAATGCTAATGCACAATGACCCAAACAATGTTGGCAAAACCGTTCCTGCTAGCAAATATATTGCTGAGGCTTTTGCGGCTAAAGAAATTTGATGAAAATGGACTTATTCCCCTATACAAACTATAAAGGCGAGAACGTAACCGCCAAAGTCCTTCCTATAAACGACCAAGGCTGGTTAGCCGTAGCCGCTATCGGAGCAGATACTTTTTCGTCTAATACCTTGCCTTTATTAAAAAGCTCAAATAATCCTAGCCGTAGCTTTTATAGTCATACTTTCGGCTATCGTATTTACTCTTCTTAAAAATCCCTTAGCCCTATTAGAACTATTCAAACCAAGCTTGAAGACGCGTTTAAATTTATCACCCTACGAAACCCCTAACGCTCCGGAAAAGCTAGTAGTAACTACGCAAGACGAATTCGGCAGAATGAGCGAATCTATTAACGAGAATATAGAAAAAAAGTCCTTAACGGCGTTAAAAAGACAGCGCTTTAATAGACGAGATGAACGGTATAGCAAATCTCATGATAAAAAGGCCACATGGGGGCTAAGATTAACTCCGTCCCTAATAATCCGGCTTTAGTTCAGTTAAAAGATCTACTAAATAAATTCTTCGCTTCTATTTCCGAGAATTTAAAAGGCATAGCCGTAGTTTTAGCTTCTTACAATAAAAACGACTACACTCCTAGACTAGAGTTAAAACCCGAGCTTGAAAGCGATCTCAAGAGATATGATAGTAGGCCTTCAAAGCGCGGGCGACGCCGTAAAGCAATATGCTAAGAGAAAAATTTAAAAAGAAGCTCAGGTTCTAGAAGAAAAAAAGCTAAAATCCTAGCAGAATCTATGAGAACCCTAACCGACGGAGCCCATAAGCAAGCGGACTCTATCCAAGAAAAGCGCGGCGGCTATAGAAGAGATGAGTAGTTCTATGAACGCCATTAGCCAAAAAGCTAGCGACGTAACCAGACAAAGCGAAGAGATTAAAAAAACATCATCGTTATTATTAGAGATATAGCAGATCAAACTAACCTACTTGCTCTAAACGCGGCTATAGAAGCAGCACGTGCAGGCGAGCATGGACGTGGCTTTGCAGTCGTTGCAGATGAGGTTAGAAAACTAGCTGAGCGAACTCAAAAAGTCACTTGGTGAGATCGAAGCTAATGCAAATGTTCTAGCTCAAAGTATCAATGAGATGAGTGAGAGCATCAGAGAGCAAAGCGAAGGCATAAATATGATAAATCAAAGTGTAAGCCAGATTGACAGTATTACAAAACAAAATATTGATATTGTTGGTACAACAAACGAAATTACTGATCAAATAGACGACATGGCTAAGACAATAGTAGCTGATGTTAAAAAGAATAAAGTTCAACCTTTGCGGCTTGATATTTTAAAATTTCATTAATATTTCATCCTCAAAATTTGAGGATGAAAATAACTCCTTTTATCTCTAATCTTAAAATTATTTTTTTGTTTTTATAAATATAATAAAGTTTTTTTAAAAATAATCTAATATTTATAGCTTTATAGTGATATTACTAGTTAAATTTACTATAGATTATGTTTGCTGTAATGTAATGAAAATTATTAGAATTTATCCTTGTAATTATTGATATTTCAGTAAGGATATAAAATTTTAATAATACTTTATGTTACTTTTTTTACTCAAATATTTAAAAACAATTTTACTTTGTTTTCTTTAGCTTTTTGATAACTACTCTAAAATTTTTAAATTTTATTAAATAGTATTTTCTTTTTAAAAATCGTACTTTGTGAGAAAATTAATATTTTTTATGTAGAAAAATATTTACATTTTTTTAGCTTAAGTTTTTTGAAATTTTTGTAAATGTAAGTCAGTTGTAAATAAGTTTTACAAGGTTAATATCAATTAAATTTGTTTTAAATCTTTAAAGGAGAAAAGAATGAATCGACGAGAATTCATAAAAAGTGCCGCAGCTAGTGCTGCTTGCGCAAGTGCTGGTATAGCTGTGCCAAGCTCGCTAAGTGCAGCAAGCGAAGCAGAAAAAGGCTGGCGTTGGGACAAAGCTGCCTGTAGATTTTGCGGAACTGGATGTGGCATTATGGTTGCAACCAAAGAGGGCAAGATAGTAGCTGTAAAAGGTGACCCAGAAGCGCCAGTAAACCGTGGTCTAAACTGTATCAAAGGCTACTTTAACGCTAAGATCATGTACGGCGAAGACAGGATCACTCATCCGCTTTTACGTGTAAACGAAAAAGGAGAATTTGACAAAAAGGTAAAGTTTAAGCAAGTAAGCTGGAAACAAGCATTTGATGTCATGGAAGCTCAGTTTAGAAAGGCATATGATGAACTAGGACCTCACGGTATCGGAGTTTTTAGGTTCTGGTCAATATACTATTCCAGAAGGTTACGCTGCCATTAAGCTTATAAAAGGTGGTTTTAGAAGCAACAGTATTGATCCAAACGCAAGACACTGTATGGCAAGTGCGGTCGTTGGCTTCATGCAAACATTTGGTATAGACGAGCCATCAGGCTGTTTTGATGATATCGAGCTAACTGATACTATTGTAGCTTGGGGCGCAAATATGGCTGAGATGCACCCGATCCTTTGGGCGCGTGTAAGCGATAGAAAGCTTAGTGATCCTGATAAAGTAAAGGTAGTAAATTTAAGCACCTACTCAACTAGAACATCAAATTTAGCCGATATTGAGATCATTTTTGCTCCGTCATCTGACCTTGCTATCTGGAACTACATCGCTCGCGAGATAGTTTATAACCACCCAGAGATGATCGATGAAGAATTTGTTAAAAAAAGCACTGTGTCTTCACAGCTGGCCCAGTTGATATCGGATATGGTCTGCGCCCAGACATTAATCATAAAAAAATATGCTCCAAGCGAGCTAGATACTGCTGCGACTGAGAAGTCAAAGGTGCTAAGCGAGGCTGAGGGCGTTACGCTTTCTTATCTTGGGCTAAAAAGCTGGTGATACACTTGAAAATAAAAAAATGCTGCAAAGGCTGGCGATCACTGGCAAATAACATTTGAAGAGTTTAAAAAGCTCTTGATCCTTACACACTTGACTTTACTGCAAAGGTAGCCAAGGGTGATCCAAACGAAGATATAGAAGATTTAAGAAAAAAACTAAAAAGCACTTGCTGATCTTTATATAGAGAAAAACCGCAAAGTTGTTAGTTTCTGGACGATGGGCTTTAACCAACACCAACGTGGTACATGGGTAAATGAGCAAGCTTTATATGGTTCACTTCTTACTCGGCAAACAAGCACTTCCAGGCTCAGGAGCGTTTTTCTCTAACTGGTCAACCAAGTGCGTGCGGTACAGCAAGAGAGGTTGGAACATTTGTTCACCGCTTGCCAGCTGACATGGTTATTGATAATCCAAAACATGAGAGATAACTGAAAAAAATTTGGAAACTTCCTGCCGGAACACTAAGTGGTGTACTCGCTTCTCACTACGTAAAAAAATGATGCGTGATCTTGAAGATGGTAAGGTTAAATTTATCTGGGTTCAAGTAAACAACCCATGGCAAAATACTGCAAACGCAAACCACTGGATAAAAGCAGCTCGTGAGATGGATAACTTCATCGTTGTAAGTGATCCTTATCCAGGGAATTTCTGCAAAAGTTGCTGACCTTATCCTTCCAACTGCGATGATATATGAAAAATGGGGTGCTTACGGTAACGCTGAGAGAAGAACACAGCACTGGAGACAGCAAGTACTTCCTGTTGGTGAAGCGATGCCTGATATTTGGCAAAATGATGGAGTTTAGTAAGCGCTTTAAGCTAAAAAGACGTTTGGGGTGAGAAAAAGTAAATGACAAAGTTACACTTCCAAATGTGCTCGATGCTGCAAAAAGCTATGGGATATAGCGAGGAAGATACGCTATTTGATGTACTTTTTGCTAACGAAGAGGCTAAGAAATGTAGTGCAAAACGATCCTATTATGGAAAACTACGACAATACAGAAGTATTTGGCGATAGCAGAAAAAGTGATCGGTTCAGATGGCAAAAGAATTTAAAGGATATGGATTTTTTTCGTTCACAAATATCTTTGGGAAGAGTATAGAGAAATGGCGTTGGCCACGGCCACGACCTAGCTGACTTTGACACATACCATAAGGTAAGAGGTTTAAGATGGCCAGTAGTTGATGGTAAAGAGACTCAGTGGAGATTTAACACCAAATTGACCCATATGCTAAAAAAGCTGCTCCAAATGAGAAATTTGCATTCTATGGCAACAAAAATGCAGCACTTCCAACAGGTGATCTAAAAGGCGTTACAAATAAAGATAAAACATCTCTTGCAAATAAAGCGAAAAACTTTTTCTTCCGCCCTTATATGGATCCATGCGAGATGCCAAGCAAAGAGTATCCATTCTGGCTATGTACTGGTCGTGTTCTAGAACACTGGCACTCAGGCACTATGACTATGCGTGTTCCTGAGCTTTACAGGGCTGTTCCAGAGGCACTTTGCTATATGCACGAAGATGATGCTAAAAAGCTTGGCGTAATGCAAAACGAGGATCGTTTGGGTTGAATCACGTCGTGGCAAGGTAAAAGCAAGAGTCGATCTAAAAGGTAGAAATAAGCCGCCAGTAGGTCTTGTTTATGTGCCTTGGTTTGATGAAAACGTATTTATCAATAAAAAGTAACACTAGACGCTACTTGCCCACTCTCAAAAGAGACTGATTATAAAAAAAGTGTGCGGTTCAAAATTATAAAGCATAGGTGAGCGATATGGGATTTTCAAGTAGGCGAGAGGCTTTAGAAATTTGGAGCAAAAGTAGCGCTTTTTGGCTCTTGGCGGAGGCTTTGTTTGGTCGCTTAGTGCCAAAGCTTCGCCACTTATGCTTCTTAGGCCTCCTGGTGCAAAGAAGAGAAGCAATTTTTACAAAGCTGCATTAGGTGTGGGCTTTGCGTAGAGGCTTGTCCATTTGATACGCTAAAGCTCTCATCGCTAGAAGATAGCATAAAGCATTGGAACGCCTTATTTTTGAGCCCTAGAAAAATTCCTTGCTATATGTGTGAAAATATCCCTTGTGTGCCAGCCTGTCCGACTGGAGCTTTGGACGTAAATTTAGTAAGCACAAAAAGGTAAGCTTGACATAAATAAGGCCAAAATGGGTGTTGCGGTGGTCGATATGAAAAACTGCGTGGCACACTGGGGTATACAGTGCGATGCTTGTTACAGGGCTTGTCCTCTTTTGGACAAAGCCTTGTATCTTGAGTATCGCCGTAACGAAAGGACGCAAAAAGCATGCCTTTTTACTTCCAGTGGTCGATAGCGACATCTGCACCGGATGTGGCCTATGCGAGCGAGCCTGTATCACTAAAAAAAGCAGCCATTACCGTGCTAAACCGTGACGCTGTGCTTGCAAAGTAGGCGATAACTACGTCAAAGGCTGGGTCAAAGAAGATGAAAGACGCATAGACGATGCAGACAGCAAAAATAAAGCTTGACATTAAAAAGCGACTGATTATCTAAATGGTGGTGAGCTATGAAATTTTTAATCTTAAGACGAATAACTCAAAATTTCTATCCTAGCGCTATTTATCCTAGGAAAATTTTTACGGAGTTAAGATACTTAGCGGAAATTTAAGCTCATCTTTGCTTTTTGGAAAGATTCCACTAAAGCGATCCATTTGCTTTTTGTTCAAATCTTTACTTGCAAGCTTTAGTGCCGGCATAAATGCAATTATTGGAGCTGGCATTATCTTTTGCACTTTACGCACTGGTTGCTCCAAGAGCGTTTTGTTCGTGGATATGCCCAATAAATTTACTAACCGATATCGCTTTTTAAACTAAGAGAAAAAATTTGGCTTTTAAGGGCGAAAAAGTCTTAAATGTGAGTAAAAATTTACGTTATTACTTACTGGCTCTTGCTCTTATATTAAGCCTTGCTTTATCTTATCCAGTATTTGAGAGCATTAGCTATATTGGCATTATTCAGCGCGGTATTATTTACGGCTCAGCTAGTGCTTTAGGCATAGCGGGTTTGCGATCATTGCTTTTTGATATGTTTTGTATTAAAGCGTGGCATTTTGCTCGCACGTTTGTCCACTTGGTGCCTTTTACGCCACCATCTCCGAATCTGCCCTAATTAGAGTAAAACATGATGCCCAGGCTTGCACAAAATGTATGAAATGTAAGCTTATTTGCCCAGAGATGCAAGTGCTTGACATGATCGGTAAAGAGAGCCGCTCAGTAAGCTCAAAGCGAGTGCATAAGCTGTGGCAGGTGTATTGATGTTTGCGGAGACGGGGCTTTGAAATTTAGTATTAGAAAATTTAAGGAGAGAAAAATGAAAATAAAAAAATAATGATGCTTGGAGGATTGTGCGCTACGTTTTTGCGGCATGTGCTTTTAATAATCCAAGTATTAGTGACTCGCAAATCGGCTTTAGAAATATCGATTTGTTAGACGATAAAGACGTTGTATTAAAAAGATGTGAACTACACAAAAGAGCCAGCTGGTATGTCAAAGAAATGTGATAGGTCTTTTGAAAATGCACCACCATTTATCCCACACGATACTGAGGGTTTAGTACCTATCACAAAAGATATGAATATGTGCGTAACCTGCCATATGCCTGAGTTTGCAAAAAGATAGTGGAGCAACACCGATACCATCATCTCACTTTTTATGATATCAGAAACAAAAAGATCTTGCAGGCAAGCTTGATGATGAAAGATATAACTGCACAACATGCCACGTTGAGCAACAAAATGGCGTAACGCAGCTTGTTGGCAATAAATGTTTCCCTGATTTTAGAGATAAAAAAATGGTACTCATAAATCAAACTTGCTAGATGTTTTTAAATGATGGTGTTAAATAATGCAAAAGCAGGCGAGAGCTTTTTAGTAGAAATTTCTGGGGCAAAAATCTGCTCCCCAAATTTATAACACCACCATTTTTTAGCGGTGAGTTTGACTGCGATGGATGCGATGCTAACTGTGTAAATGCTTGTGAAAAAGAGCTTCTTAGCTTTGAAAATGAAAGGGTGGTTTTTAAAGTTAAAAAGCTGGGCTGTGACTTTTGTGAAGAGTGCGCAAAAGGCTTGTGAGAGTCTTGGTAAAAAGACATTAGCCCAAGCTCACCAAAAAGTATAAACGCAAAAGTTAGCATCGATGTTTCTAGCTGTTTAGCGTGGAATGATACGATCTGCTACAACTGCCTTGATGCTTGCAAATTTAAAGCAGTCGAATTTCTTGGCGTTTTTCGTCCTATTGTTAATCAAAACTGCGTAAGCTGTGGCGAGTGCTTTGATGTTTGCTTTAAAAATTCACTTCAAATGGAGGCCTTATGAGAGCTTTGTTTTTTTATTTTTTTGTCTATTAAATTTTATCTTTGCAAGTGAGATCACCACTCCATATAAGCAAATAGAGGCTAGTGCAAATGTGCTAAGCACAACACTAATAAATGGCAAACTCTTTATCGCGACTGATGAAGGGACGGTTGAAAGTATGATCCTAAAGAAGATAAATTTGAAGAGATAATAAAAATAGAAGATATAAAAACATACGTTAGCGATCATGAAAGACCAAAAATTCTAAACGTTGATGAGTTAAAATGGCAAGATACTCATCCCTAAGTGAGGGTGACTATGCTACAAAGGTGCTTTTATATAAGAGAAAATGGGCAGATGAAAAGCATAAAAAAATACCAAATCAAGCGACAAAAAGGCATTGTTTTTTTAGATAATGAGCATGTTGCGCTTGCTTCAATTAGCAATGAAATTTACTTTTTAAATCTACAAAATGGCGAAAATTTTATGATAGCTTTAGAACTTTCAATTGCGATGCTCTCAGATATGGAGATAAACGAAGATAGAAGCACTCTAGCTATCGCTTGCGAGTGGGAAGGTCTACTTTATAACATAAAAGCTAAAAATGGATCAAATTTTCTAGATATTCATACAGACAATATCTACGACATCTCATATAAAAATGGAGTCATGATCAGCGGAGGCACCGATAGGATCGTGGGGATATTTTTCAGCTGGAAGCCCTAAAAAAAGATAAATACTGGCTTTTTGGTCTATGGCGTCGGCCTTAGCGATGATGGTAGAGTGGCGGCTTATATGAGCGATGAGATGAGCGATGTAAATTTGAGTTGATAGTAAAAGCTTAGAAAAATATCGCAATGCTAAAAAAACTGGACAAAGTACGATAAATAGCATAGTTTTTTTATAAGCGATAACGAAGTCGTAACTTCAGCCTATGAGAATAAAAATTTTGTTTTGGAGAATTAAATGAATATTTCAAGTTTGATAGTTTATACGGACAATAAAAAAATGAAAGTGTAAAAAAACGAAATAAAAAGCTAAAAAGAATGTGAAATAATAACTGATGCAGACGATAGAATCGTAGTGGTAGTTAGCTCAGATAGTATTGAAGATGAGATAAAAATTTTAAAAAGATAGAAGCTATCAGTGGAGTAGTGAGCGTTGCGATGGTTTACAGCTATCAAGAAGATGCCGAAGAAAAATAGGCAAAAAAACTAGAAGAAAAATGGCAAGATAAGTGAAATTTTAACAAGTGATGAGGTAAAAAGCAGAGGATATTACTTATGGCGGCAGCGTGCATCATAGAGTGAAATAGTAAAACCAAATTTCTGGCTTTTGCATCATGATTAAAAATGTATAGTGCAAAAAGCCTACCTTTTATATAGACTTTCTTAATAAATTTGTTGCTAATACTACTTATATTTAATCAACTTTGTTTGGCCTATAGATTTTAAATATAAGAATTTCTTTAAAAAGATAAATTGCCCTTCAGAAAAACGATTTACTTCGTAAATCTTTTAAAGGAGCAAAAATGCTAGATAAAAATAGGCGAAGGGATAAATAAAGGTCTGCAAAATGCAATTTCAAGTGTTATTGTAAGTAAGCAAGCAGATTGGGAAAAAGGTGGTGTACCAACAATTAGCAGTATAGAAAGCATTATAGATAAATATAGCTACCTAAATGCAAGTATTTCAGGTGGTGCAGGACTTATTCCTAAAGCCTTTTTGGTATGGCAGCTGCAGTACCTGAGATTGTTTCAATTATTAGAAATCAAATAGCAATGACTGCAGATATTGCGAGGGCTTATGGTTATAAAGAGCCGCCAAAAGAGATTATTATGGAGGCTTTGTTTGCAGCCTCAGGTAACATAGCAACAGGTCTTATAGTAATTCAAGGACAAAAAGTTAATTGTAAAGCGTGCTAGTCTTAGTGTTCTACAAAAAGTTAATACAAATTTTGGGTGGAAAAATTACTCAGCAAGCATTAAAAATCAATGGCAGCAAAGTGGATACCTTGCAGGTGCTACAGTAATGGCTACTTGGAGTAAATATAGTACAAATAAAATTGGCAAAAAGGCAAAAGAGCTTTTTAGTAAAGAGATAGCTTTTGATGAAGATTTGGTAGAAACTGAACTTACAGTAGTAGAAAAAGACGAGATTTTATCTCAAATTCCCAAATTTTATAAATGATCTTGAAAAGGCAAATGCAGAGCTTACAAATTTTATAGATGAGAAACAGCAAATTGTAAAGTCTAAGATTGAATTTTTATAAATTTAATGAAAATTGATGGATATTGCGACGAAAGAGAGAAGAAAATCATTTATGAGTTTATAGATGACGCCAAATTAAATAGTGATGAAAAAAAGCTAGATTGCTATCTCTTACAAATAGTAACGAAAAGGTAGAAGTAAATCTTGATGTATTTAAAGGGCAATACTCTTGAAAATTTTCAACACTGATGATAGACCTTGTAGCGATCGCTAAAGCTGATGAAAAAAATAGAGATGAGCGAAAAATATATTTAAAAAAAGTATAGCAAGTGAATTAAATTTAGTTTAGAAGATCTTGAGATGATGCTTGCATAAAGAATTTCAGTAGGCCAGTTTTGGCTTACTAAAATTATAGCCTAAGGTCTATCTTTAATCAAATTTGAATAAATTTTTCTCCAATATTTTTCGTTTGTTAGATTTGAAATTTCTTTATAGAAATTTTCCTTTTTGTCTATTAAATATATTGAAGAGCTGTGAGCAACAGAGTAGCCCATGGCTGAGTTTTCAAGACGGACTTTTTGAAATTTTACACCATAGGTTTTTGCCACTTCTTTTAAGGCATTTAGTTTTAATCCATCGGCATCTTTGTAGAAATTTTTTGCCATTAGAGTTAAATTTTCAGGAGTATCGCGTTCAGGATCAAGTGTAATAAAAAAAGCAGCTCAAAGTCATCTCTTTTTAGCTTGTTTAGTTCATCGCCAATCAAAGAGAGCGCAGTAGGGCAGACATCGGGGCAAAAAAGATAACCAAAATATATAACTTTGTACTTTCCGTCATAATTTTTAAGACTTACTTCACCATTTTGTGAAAGTGCCTTAAAATCATACTTGTTTGGCTTTATCAGCACAAGTGCAACACCTATACAAATTAAGATTATTATTAAGCCCCAAAATGCCTTTTTCATCGTTACCCTCTATAATTTTAGATCAAGATCTCACAAAAAACCAGTTTCTTTTTCGTCATCAAGCACTTTAAATCGATATCTCATAAGCTCGACAACACAAGCACTTAGCACTACTTGAGCAGTTAAGTTATCGCCTCTTGGCTCAAAGCCTTGCTTTTAATCGATCCCATATTCATATTTATGCCGTCTATCTCAAGACTAGGATTTTTTTAGCCCTAAATCTTTTACCGTTAATTATTTTAAAGCTAAAAGGCCTCATAGCATAAATAGGTCTTGGTGAGATGTCTATTTTTTTAGCTTTACGCCTTTAAATTCCATCTCACAAGATTTGTTGTTTAGATCACATTTTAAAGGATCTAGTGATGTGTTTACATCGGCAAATTCAGGTGGATCTTCTTTGCTTGTTGTCATAAAGCTTTATAGCCTATCGAAAAAGCACCTAGAACAATAAAGATAAATGAAAAAAATAATTATGATTTTTTTCATTATTTAAAAGTTTTTAGTTACTCCAATATTATCAAGCTTTTATGCTCTCGCCATTGCTAAATTTTAGCTCTAAATCAACTTTATCACCATCTTTTTAATGGTTTATTTAGATCCATAAGCATAATGTGTAAAACCGCCAGGCGCTAGTTTTTGTTTCGCCATTTTTTTGGAATCACTGCATCTTCGATTTGAACCATAGCCATCATACCATCATTCATTTTGTGAGTATGAATTTTCTGTGCTTTTGCAAACGCTTGAGTGAGCACCAATAAGCTTTTACATCAGAATTTGAAGTATTTTTTTATATCCATAAAAATTGCACTGTTGTTTGTGCCAGGTTTTTGTATCTCTAGCTCTAACATTCTCTAGGCTGATATCAGCCGCCATAAGAGCAGAAGCTGCAAGCATCGCACCAAAAACGATTTTTTCATATTTTTCCTTTGTGATAAAATTAATAATGGTTTTCACATTATACATTTAGAACTACTTAATTTACCTTTAAAATCTAAAAAAATATAAATTTTTTTAGGGATATAATTACGGACTAAATTTCTACTTTTTGGGATATTTCACTTGAAAAATTATATTTTTTTCTTCATCGCGTTATCGCCTTGTCTTTTTGCCCAAAAATTACGAAGAATTTGACTTAAAAATGGCTCAGCTGCTGTTATTGATGCCATTGAAAAAAATATTTTTAAGTAAGGATTACTGGCTAAAAAAAGCTTGAGGGCAAGGATATAAGATATGGATATTATGACAACGAGATACTTCTAAGTGTAGTTGATAAAACTAAAAAAAGAAGCTTGAAGTAATCTCTTATAATGGCGGCATTACAAAAAAAGCTTTTTAGCTCAAAGCGTTATAGTTGGCAAAAAAATGGCGATAAGCTTCTTGAGAGGCGATCTAAAAACACCGGTTGGAGTATATCAGCTTACACGTAGATTTACGCCAAATGATAGATATCTTAGCTCACTTGCATTTTCGCTTTCATACCCCAAATTTGCTTGATAAAGCTTGCAAAAACGAAATGGTGGTGGTATTTGGATACATGGCTATCCGCTTGATGGTCAAAGGACAGATGAGCTAAAAACAAAAAGGCTGCGTGGCTATGCAAAATGATACTTTGATGAAATTCGATGATGTAGTGGATCACAAAAACACTTGCATTTATCTACGAAGATAAGCGTCCGGAAGCTAGTGCAAAAGATATAGCAGTGATTATTTCTGGGCTTTTGGGCTGGAAAAAGACATGGAGCGAGAGCGACATTGAAAACTATCTTAAATTTTACGATAAAAACTTTGAGCGATACGATGGTATGAGCTTGGAAAAAATTTAAAAGTATGAAGCGGGCTATTTTTTTCTAAAAAGAGAAAAAAACGCATTAGTTTTTTTCAAATTTTCTCATCACGCCTTATCCAAATCTTAAAAACGATAGGCTTTTTCGTGTGAGTTTTTTATGAGGATTATGTTTCAGATACACATAAATTTGCTGGGCAAAAGACGCTTTATGTGAAGCTTTTATAACGATGATATGAAAGTACTTTTATAGAGGAGTAAAAAGTGGAAAAAAATCTCAAGAAGTAAAAAGAAAAATCAGAGAAAAATTTTAGAGGCAAGAGCTGCTTTTTGCTGAGCTTGACCGCCAAGTTCCAAAGAAAGATGGTACTGATGTTTTTTTGATTTTTAGCAAAGTAAAAGAGGCTGATCTGAAAGAAATTTACGCCAAATTTCTATGCATTTGATTACAACGTAAGAAAACTTTTACCGGATGTTTATACTGCTTTTTAATGTGAATTTTAATGTCTGAAATACGCCTAAATAAAAGCTTCATATATTTATAACCTCACTCAAATTTAGTGCTAAAGCTGGTGGCAAAGAGAAAGTAATAGTTGTATTAAAAGACAATGCTTATGGCCATGGCGCAAGGCTTATTGCTAGTGAAGCTAAAAATTTGGTATAGAATTATGCTGTAAAAAGCGAGTTTGAGGCAAATGAAAATTTTCTGATATATTTGAAAATATTCTCATTCTCTACATATCCCAACCGGAAATGAAAGTAGTAAAGTTATCTATGCGATAAACGATACAGAGGCACTTTTTGAAGATAAAAAGATGGCTCAAAAATCAATCTTGCAATTGACACTGGTATGCATAGAAATGGGCTTGATATTAGCGAGCTTGATTATGCGTTTGAAATTTTAACAAGAAGGAATTTAGAGCTTCTTGGAGCTTATACTCATTTTCGTGCGAGTGATGAGCTAAATGCTGATTATTTTGTGCAAAGGGAAAATTTTAGGGCTGCAAAAGAGAGTACTTAGCTCTTTGCGATGAGTTTGGTATGAAAAACCGATCTTTCACTCTCACAACTCAGCTGCGCTTGAAAGAGCAAGTGAAATCGATGATGATATGGTGCGCGTGGGCATCGCTCAGTATGGGTACACTCAGTTTGGTGATAGTTTGAACTTAAAGCCAGTACTTTCACTATGGGCAAGAAGAGTTAGCAGGCGCATTTTAAAAAGTGGTCAAGGTGTTGGATATGGTGCTAAATTTAGCGCAAAAGAAGATATAAATGTAGCCACTTATGATCTTGGATATGGCGATGGATTGCTAAGATACAATGGATGTGGCGAGCTAAGACTTGCCAATAACGAGCCAATACTAGGCAGAAACTTTCTATGGATAGCTTTAGCTGTAAAGATAGCGGCGAATGGGTCTGTGTGCTTTGAGAATGCAAATATTTGGGCGAAAATGATACGATAAGTTATGATATTTTAGTAAAACTCTCGCCAAATATAACTAGAAAATCTATATAAAGGTAATGTGTGAAAAAGATCGTTTTATTAGCTCTTGCTAGCCTTGCTTTTTGGTGTGCAAGAGAGTGAGTTTAAAAGTATGAGCAGATACTAAATCAGCTTGACACTAAGCAGATCCCAACCTTTGTCGTCCAAACTGCAAAAGCCAAATTTACCAAGCAGGGTCGATGAGATGATCACGCTAAAAAGATGTAAGTAGCAGTGGGCTAAACATACATGGTGAGTTTGTTTTTAAACGAGACCAAGACAAAGAGGATAAAAGGCTACAATAAAGCTCAAATTTTAGCTTTTAAAAAGATGAGTTTTATAAAAATGGAAAAGATGCGCTTTGCAATTCAGGTATGGCTAGAGCTAGTGCTAAATCGTGGCATCACGCTAAGTGGTAGTTACGGCTTTGAAGGCAGGCATTTTTTTGATATAAATTTGGATAAAAGTAGTTGCGAGTAGTCATTTTTTACTGTTTTTACTCGCTTGCCCTGGCTCTTACGCCAGATATGGCAGCGAAAAATCATGCAACTTACTACAAAAAAAGCTTCCATTTATCTGCACACCAACACTTATACTAAAACGATATCCTAAATGTCGGCGATACGCTCGTTTATAGATATGCCATCAAACACGCAAGAAAACAAGAGATCAAAAAGGCTTGAAGAGAAAGAGCTTTTTGGAATTTATCGAAGCTATCAAAAAGGAAAAATTTACGAACCGCTTGCAAAGATAAAGAAATCTTAAATATGCTGAGTATAGGTGTTACCTTGGACGAGCTTTTTTTATTCAGAAAATGGTGAGCTGATCTTTGAGTACACTATAGAAGATCGCGACTGCAAGAAATTGCAGTGAATTTGGAGTTAAATTTCGGTTTTTGGTTACAAATTTGATCCTTTACAATTTTAAAATTCTATTTACTCACAAGAATCGACTACTAAAATTTGATTTCGCTTGCTGATTGTCTCAAATTTTAGATCCGAAATTACTCTGCTCATAAAATTTACAAATTTCTTGTAAATGTCTAAATTTAAAGCCAAAAAGATGGTAAAAAGAAGAAATGTAGCCCCAAATTTAACTAAGGACTACAATTTTACATGCCTCTTTTATCTCTTGTTCAAGTCTTTCAAGCTCAGCAATCCTATCGCTAGTGCTTGGATGCGTTCTAAAAAGTACGCCAAGCTTGTTAGTTAGCGAGCCAAATGGATTTACGATAAAACATATGAGCACTTTGCTCGCTTGCGTTTTGCATAATGTAAGAATTTGAATAGCTCTCAAAGCTTTCTTAAAGCACTTGCAAAGCCACTCTGGGTGTCCTGTTAGATAGGCTGCGCCCTTGTCCGCCTTATACTCGCGCTCCCTTGAGATAGCCATTTGTATGATTGTGGCAGCTATTGGCATGAGTATAGCAAGTGCTAGCATAACGATGGCATTACCGCCACCTCTTCTTGAACCGTTGCTTTGCCCAGCAATACCACCAACCTTAGCAAAGATTTGCAAGCATCGCGATAGCGCCTGCAAGAATTGCCGCGATTGAGCCAGTTAGGATGTCGTAGTGTCTTACGTGGCTTAGCTCGTGAGCTAGCACGCCCTCGATCTCGTTTTTCATTTAAAATTTTTAAAAGCCCCTCGGTTACCGCGACAGCTGCGTGGCTTGGGTTTCTGCCCGTGGCAAAGGCGTTTGGCACCTCTTCTGGGATGATGTAAATTTCGGCATAGGCACCGTGCCTTTTGTGTGAGGCGAGATACGATCTCATAAAGCCCGTGAGCGTTACTCTCATCGACTGGGATAGCGTTATATCTTTTAAGCACCAGAGTATCACTAAAAAAATATGAAAAGATATTTGTACCAGCCGCTATCAAAAAGGCGATCATCATGCCTTGCTCACCTCCAATATATCCGCCAACAGCGATAAAAATTAGCATTAAAGTAACCATTAAAAAGCAGTTTTAAAAAAATTTCCATCTTTGTCCTTATTTTTTTATAGCGTTTGACAAGATTGCAGCGTCTATGTTAAATTTCTGCAAGCTGTGCAAGCTCGCTTTCATCTTTTATGAAAACAGCTATAAGTGCGTCAAATAGATAACTCTCAGCAATCTTAGCTAGATCTTTTTGCAATATCAATATCTGCGATAATAAATTTTGTTCCAGCCGCGTTTGCGATAATGGCTTCATTTATATTCGTCACAAAAAAACGCTAAAGTTTGCTCCAGCTTCTAGTGCCCTTTTTTATGAAATTTCTATCAAATTTAAAGAGATTTTGCCTGCCGTTTGAAAATTTCATCTTCACTTTTTGCAAAAGATATAATGGCTCGAATTTGATCAGTTCATCACCCTAAAATTTTCATCTCTCACCCTTTATGCACTCTTTGCAGATGTATTTTTCCGTCTCTTAGCACCATTTGATCGATGTCGCTAAAGACACCGCATTTGCTACACTCTTCGAAGTTACTGGTGTTTATCTTGTCTCTTTTTCTATTTTTTTAAAAAAATATGATGTAAATCGCAACCAAAAATCGCTACAAAAAAGCAAGTATTTCAACGTATCTCCCCTCGGTTTTTGAGATTAAAATATATGTAGTTTCTATTTTTCATTGTAAATTTGCGCGTCTATGCCTGAAATTTCATCCATAACGCTTGAGCCCTTGTAGATGAGAAATTTAGTGCTCTCATCATAAAATCCTCGCAAATTTTTATGAGCTCTTTTGTCTTACTAAGCGCCCTTTGAGGTGATGAGATCAGCCGTAAAGGTATCTGCAAGCTCGATCTTTTGGCTATGAACTTCTAAATTTTTCTATGCCAAGCTCGATCTTAGCGTAGCTTAGAAATGATGACTTTTTGGCTATCGGCTCAAAAAGGTGCCACTTTGTTTGTGGCATCGCAAGCGCTAAAAAAATATCGCTGGAAAAGCCAGCCCCACTGCCTACATCTATCGCCATTTTTGGCACTTAGGTCAAAGATCTCAAAGCGGTCTAATGCTATCAAACACCTGCTCGCTTATGTTTTTATAATTGCTTAAGCTATGAACCTTGTTAAATTAGCAGAAATTTGAGCGTAAGCCTTTATTTTTTTCATTAAATTCAGCTGGCAGACAAAGCTCATTTTTCATCACAAGATGTGCCCCATTTGCTCTTTTTGACCTTCAAATAGCTTTCGTTAAATTGATTTGGCTTGATGACGATAGGCACGCGTTTTACGATCTTTACAGAGCTTAGTCCATGAAGTTTTAAAAGGGTTATTTGTGAGTAAATTACCTCTTTTATGCCGTAGTGATTTAAGATAAAATCAACCACTTCATACGTCCTCTCATCAGCCTTAAAACCTAGCTGGTGATTAGCCTCAATGGTGTCAAAGCCCTTATCTTGCAGGCTATAAGCATTTATTTTATTTTAAAAGCCCGATATTTCTGCCCTCTTGACGCAGGTAGATGACCATGCCACCATTTTTCTTCGATATATTTCAGGCTCGCTTCAAGCTGGTCGCGGCAGTCGCACTTTTAGGGCTTCCGATCGCATCGCCAGTTAGGCATTCGGAGTGAATTCTAAGATTTACAACTTCGCTCAAAGGTTCTTTGTAGATCACGAGGTGCTCTTTTGACCCTTCTTTGAAGGCTTGAACCTTATAAGTGCCAAATCTTGATGGTAGGTTTGCCGCGTTTGAAATTTCTATTTTCATTTTCAAATTTACTCCAACTGTGCTAAACTAGCTAAAAATCACGCATTTTAACAAAGAAAAGGCAAAAATATGTTTAAACGTTTTAGAAGATTAAGAATAAATCCAGCTTTAAGAGACATGGTAAGAGAGACTAGCCTTAGCGTAAATGACTTCATTTATCCGCTCTTTGTAGTTGAGGGCAAAGGCGTTAAAAAAACGAGATCGCTTCAATGCCAGGCGTCTATCAAATGAGTATCGATGAAATTTTAAAAGAGTGCGAAGAGATAGTAAATTTAGGTATAAAATCGATCATTTTATTTGGCATACCAAGCCTAAAAAGATAGCGTTGGCAGTGATGCACTAAGTAACGACGGCATCATCGCAACCGCACTTAGAGCGATAAAAGATAAATTCCCCAAATTTAGTAGTCGTCACTGATCTTTGCTTTTGCGAATATACAGACCACGGCCACTGCGGCATAATCGATCACGTGCATAACACCATCGACAATGACGCAACGCTTGAAATCTCAGCCAAACAAGCCTTGATACACGCTCAAAATGGCGCCGACATGATCGCACCAAGCGGTATGATGGATGGCATCATCGCAACACTAAGAGAGGCGCTTGATAGCAATGGCTGTGAAAATTTACCAGTGATGGCTTACTCAACTAAATTTGCCTCAGCCTACTACAGATGCATTTCGTGACGTGGCGCAAAGCGCTCCAAGCTTTGGCGATAGAAAGAGCTATCAAATGGACAGCGCAAACCGCTTGGAGGCGATCAACGAGAGCTTGCAAGACGAAGCGCAAGGCGCTGATATCTTGATGGTAAAGCCAGCGCTTGCTTATCTTGACATCGTTAGAGAGCTTAGAAATTTAACCCTTCTGCCTATCTGCGTCTATAACGTAAGCGGCGAGTACGCACTGCTAAAAGCTGGTGCAAAAGCTGGCATCATCGACTATGATCGCGTTATGATGGAGACTTTGATCGGCTTTAAAAGAGCAGGGGCACGTTGATCATCACCTATCACGCAAAGAAGCAGCTATAAATTTTAAGGGGCTAAGATGAGGCATTTTTGACGCTAAATGACTTTATCAAAAGATGAAATCGAGCAGATGATAAATGTAGCCCTGCAAGATCAAAAAAAGAGGCGAAGGCTAGAGAATTGAGCCATATCTTAAAGACCAAAAAGCTTGCGATGATATTTGAAAAAGCTCAACTAGAACTAGAGTGAGCTTTGATGTGGGCATGCATGAGCTTGGCGGATATGCGCTATTTTTTAAGCAAAATGATATACAAATAGGCCGCGGCGAGCCAATCCGTGACACCGCTGAGGTGATCAGCAGGATGTGCGACATGGCTATGCTAAGGGTTGATAAGCACGAAACGTTAGAGGAGTTTGCAAATTTTTCAAAGCGTGCCAGTGATAAACGGACTAAGTGATAAACTCACCCAGTGCAGCTAATGGCAGATTATCTTACTATGCTAGAATTTAGTGCAGGCGATAAAAGTCGCATACGTAGGGGATGGTAACAACATGACTCACTCTTGGCTCATGCTAGCTAGCAAACTAGGACTTAAAACTAAGAGTCGCCACACCAAAAAGGCTACGAGGTGGACGCTGAAATTTTAAAGATAGCTAATGAAAACGCGAAAAATTTTGCAGGTGCGGTAATTTTATCACAAACGATATAAAAAGAAGCAGTAGATGGTGCCGATGTGGTAACTACGGACACTTGGGTATCGATGGGCAAGAGGCCGAGAAAGAAAAAAGAGGCTAAAAGACTTTGCTGGGTACTGCGTGGATGAAAAATTTGATGAGCCTAGCTAAAAAGATGCGATATTTTTGCACTGCTTGCCAGCTTATAGAGGCTATGAGGTGAGTGAGACAGTTTTTGAGAAGCACGCGGATGAAATTTTTAGCGAGGCTGAAAACAGACTTCATGCCCAAAAAGGTGTAATGGTCTGGCTAGATGAGAAAAGAAGATGAGTGAAGAGAAAAAATATATGATGAGATAGATGAGATTGGTAATAGTCTTGGGCTAAGCAGTCCTGAGAAGACGATCTTTGAGATAGTTTTCAACCAAAAATCCAAATGAGCATATTTTAAATTTAAAAGTGGCTCTTGGGACTCAAAAGAGCCGTGGTTTGGTATTGATGAAAAATCAAAATTACACACAGTAATCTCTGTAAAATCGCTTTCGGCTTTGATCGAGGGCCTTAAAAGAGTCGCAAAAAGAAAATTTTGATCTAAGGCTTGAAAAAGACGATCTGGCAAAACATTCCGGTTGATTTTTAGTGATGTTTGGGTAGTTGCTATGGATGAGATAAAAAGATCGCAAGCGATAAAAAGCAGACAATTTAATATTGATCTTGACAAACTAGTAAAAATATAAAAAGAGCATCCAAATTTATTTGTAGATATAAAAGAAATGATCCAAAATGGCAAGGAGCAGGGCAGATGATTGATTTTAGTGCGTATGTGAAGTATTCTAGGCCAGGCCAAGATATACGAGCTATCCGACGGCACCGGAGTTTAGCGATAAATTTGAGCTATGAGGCTTATATAAAAGAGCTTGAAAACCGCGATAAAAAAAGGCCGCTTTCGCTTTATTTGCACCTGCCATTTTGCAGGAGTGCTTGTTATTTTTGTGGCTGTAATGTCATTTACACTAGCAAAGAGGATCGCAAAAGAGAAATATATAAGATACATAGAAAAAAAGAGCTTGAAATTTTAGCTCGCCACCTGGATACTAGCGCTGAGGTCTTACAGATGCACTTTGGCGGCGGTACACCAACATTTTATAATGCCGAACAACTTGATGAGATCATAAAACTTATCAAGGCTAAATTTAAAAATTTCTCAAAAGAGGCTGAGATAAGCTGCGAGATAGACCCGAGATTTTGACAAAAAGAGCAGCTTGATGTACTTGTTTCTCATGGATTTAACCGCATAAGCTACGGCGTGCAAGATTTTGACGAAAAGGTGCAAAAAGAAATTCACAGAATTCAGCCCTATGAGATCACTCAAAATGCTGTAAAAATGGCTAGAGAGAAGGGTATAAAATCAATCAATATGGACCTAATCTACGGTCTGCCGTATCAAAGCCTAGAGAGCTTTAAAAGACGCTTGAACTAGCCCTCACACTTGATCCTGATAGACTTGCGGTATTTAACTACGCTCATGCCATGGATAAAAATCAATGCGTACATCTGATGAAACCACATTGCCAAATCCAGAAGTGAAGCTTGAAATTTTAAAATTTACAGCTGAATTTTTAACTAAAAATGGCTATAAAATGATAGGAATGGATCACTTTGCAAAGCCAAACGATGAGCTTTTTGGTGCTCTTTGCAAATGGTACTTTGCATAGAAATTTTTCGAGGTTATACGACAAAGGGTGGCGCTGATCTTATTGGTATAGGCGTGACAAGTATCGGTGAGTGCAAAAGGCACTACGCACAAAAATCATAAAGATATGGATGAGTATGAAAAGGCGATAGATAGTGGAAAGTTGCCATATGCAAAAAGGAATTTATCTAAGCGATGAAGATTTACTTAGAAAGAGTGTGATTATGAACTTAATGAGTAATTTTGGGCTTGATATCAAAGCTATCGAGAATGAATTCCATATAAATTTCTTTTGAACACTTTAAGGAAGAGCTTTGAGGAGCTTAAAAATTTAATGAATTTGTTGATATTACACCTACAAAAATTAGCGTAAATGAGACAGGGACACTAATAATACGCAATATTGCAATGTGTTTTTGATGAATATCTAAAGAAAAATTCCCTGAGAATTTAAGGCGTTTTTTCTAAAACTATATAAAAAAATTATTTTTGTCATAAGATATTTAAAAATGCATTTAATATTTCTTGGTGTATAATTCGTATCAAAATTGTAAGTATAGACTTAATAATAAAAAGGCAAAAAGGATCTTAGTTATGAAAAAGATGTTAGCAATTAGTGCTTTGGCAGCAACTGTACTGTCAGCTCAAGATGTTCCTTTATAGGATTTTTCTAGCTTCATTTGCACAAGATGATAATCAGGCTAGAATTGATAGTGCTGTTAATAAAGTTAATAGCAAAATCTCTGATAGTAGACTAACTACAGGTATCTATGAGGTTGGTGGACGAGTAATCTTTATATGTTGACACGACTCCGGTCTCTGAGGATGAAGCTAATAGTCTATTAGTTAAAGTTCAAAACGAATCAGGCTATAAAGATGCTTTAATGAGAGCAAAAGCACCTGTAGCTGATACTCAAATAACAAAAATCTAATATAGAACAAGCTATATCAACTGAAGTAAAACCAGTAGCACAAGTTGATGATGGAGTTTTGACTTTAGATCAAGTTATAAAGACTATTTTTAAATGAAAATCCAAGTTTAAAAAGCTACAGAATTTAACTATCTACAAGTTGGTAAAGATTCTAAAAATAGCAAAAATGCCTATTATCCAACACTTGACGCTGCTGCTAGAGTGGGATATGAGAAAAAAACGCCTTGATGATGGGAGTTTCTACAAGAAGAGGAGATGGAAAGAAATTTCTGGCACATCTCTAACCTTAGTTGAAAGTAATTTATACAATGGTGGTGCTGATAAAAAAATAGAATAAATCTCAAAGCGCAAGGCTTGATTCAGCTGCTTATTCAGTAGCACAAGCTGCAGATAGACTTACATTAAATGCTGCAAATGCTTACTACAAGTTCTTCAAACTAAGAGAATTTTAGACATCGAAGAAGAAAACGTAAAGAGTCATGAGGAAATTTCATAGCCAAATTAAAAAGATAGAGGCAAGATCAGGTTATGGCGTAGCTTCCGAAGAGAGACAAGCTGGATCGCGCTATACTCTAGCTCAATCAAACTATACAGCCGCTAAAAATAACTATGAAGATGCACTTTCTACATTTGAGAAATTATATGGAAAAAGTTGCAGCTAAAAATTTAGTAATGCCTGAGTTTAGCCTTCCTTTGCCTAGCACAAAAAGAAGCTGTTTATAACAAAGCAATTCTTTGCAATCCGTCACTTTTTGGTTCAAAAATCAAATATTGCTATGGCAGAATCAGTTGTAAAAGAGAAAAATGCGCCTTTCTTACCAAAAATTGAGATCTTGTTGTATCTGGTGCGTATGATCATTCAAATGTTTTATATGACAATTATGAAGAACAAAACATTTGACGCACTTTTTAAGACTAAACTATAACCTTTACAATAAAGGTAATGATAAACTAGATAAAGAAAAAGCCAACTTGCCGTTCAACAAGAGCAACAAACTTTGGATAATCTTGTAAGAGAGCTTAAAGAATCTTTGGAATTTTTCATGGCAAAATTATGTTCTTAATCAAGAAAAAAATGGGATATCTAAATCAACACGTTGAATATGCTAAAGCTACACTTGATGCTTACCAGGATGAGTTTAGAATCGGTCGTCGTGATCTTATAAACTTGCTTGATGCTGAAAAATGAATATAACTCTGCGTTAAAAAGAGATTGCTACAACTGAGACAGCACTATCTTATGCAAAAATACAGACTGTTAGATAATATGGGAATGATCTCAGATAGCTTTGAACCAGGTTTTTGCAAAGAGATACATTCAAGGTGCTTGCAGCATTCAAAAACGATTTAAGATAAAAATGTAAAAAGTAATGACCATGAGGGTCAAGACAAATTTTGGACGCTTATTGTAAGCGTCCTTTTTTTATTATTGGCAAGTGCTATTGGAGATTTTATAAAATCAACAACCATAGCAAAGGTAGCTAAAATTTATGGAGAAGATGCAAGAAGAAGGGCTTCTGCTCTACATTCTTTAATGACTTCATTGCAAGATGCAACTGAACAAGAGAAATTAATAAAAAGTAAATGACTTTTTAACTCTTTTAGATGGGTTGATGATATGCAGCTTTGGCACAAAAAGGATTATTGGGCTACTAGAATGGAATTTATAGGAAAAGGTGCTGGTGACTGCAGAAGACTACGTTATTGCAAAATATTTTTACACTAAAAGCAGCTAGGAATTCCAACTCAAAAATTATACTTCACATATGTTAAAGCCTTAAGATACAATCAAGCTCATATGGTTTTAGCATACTACGATACACCAAAAATCTATTCCATTAATTTTTAGATAACATAAATGGTAAAATAAAAATCGCAACTCAAAGAACAGACCTTGTTCCAGTTTATAGTTTTAATGGTGATTCGCTATACTTGGCAAAACAAGAAGGTCTTGGTCAAGCAATACCAGGTGGAAATAAAAACAAAATCCTAAGTGGATGGAACTAATAGATAGGATAGGAAAAGAGGATTTATGACGCTATTTAAACAAATTATGATCGCCGTGATAACTTTTTGGTATCATGATTTTTTATGGCTGTTGGCTACTTAAATTTTAAGAGCCTAAATGGATATATTAATGACCAGCTTGGTGAAAATGCAAGACACACAGCAAATTCGGCTTGGACTTGCTTTTAAAGCCTATTATCGATCCAGACGATATGTCCTTGGCTCAAACAATGATAAATTCTATGTTTGACAGCGGTAGATATAAAGCTTATTAAACTTGAAGATGTTGATGGTAAGGTTCTTATTGAAAATTCTCAACAAACTGTTGTTAAAGATATTCCCGAGTGGTTTTACAAAATAGCCAAGTTTGAAGCACCAATAGCAGATAGCGAGATTATGACTGGCTGGGCAAAAATTTGGTACGCTTTTATGTTCAAGGCAGCACTGCACTTGCCTATAATGAGCTTTTATACCAACTCAAAAAAATATTTTTAATTTTCTTCTTCTAATGATAATTGTCACTCTTGTGGTAGCATATTTTGCTCTAAAAGCTATTTTTTTAGGCCGCTTATGAAGGTTCAAGATCAGGCTGAGGCCATACTTGATAATCAAATTTATTATTCAGAAAAAGATTCCATTTACAGCCGATCTTAAAAATGGTTCTAGCTATGAACTCTATGGTTAGCAAGGTAAAAGACATTTTTTTGAGAGAGAGGCAGCCACACTTAGTAAGTATCAAGAACTTTTATATAAAGATACAATGAGTGGTGCTAATAATAGAAGATTTTTTTCAAACTAAATTTAGTGAGTATCTAGCTAGTGAAGAGTATTCAAGTGGAGTTACTTTGCTTGTTAGTTTTAAAGATCTAATAAATTTAAAAAGTACGCTTGGCTTTGAGAAATGGCAAAGCGTTGTAATGAAAAATAGCTCAAATTTTCACAAGAAAAATCAATCCATAATGATAAAAATGCGATTGTTGCAAGGCTTAACGATAATGATTTCATTGTACTTTCGTATGGTAGAAATTCATCAAACTTTCTTGGCTCTATGTGATGAAATTATGAATGAGTTTAAAAAGCTTTTATGCAAATTTTGCACTAAATGATAGCGAGTATCCAGTAAATGCTGCGATAGTTGAGTATTCACCAAATACTGATATCAAGACACTTCTTACTTCAGCTGACGTTACATTGGCTAGTTCAAGACTTGCTGGTAGCTTTTGCATATAAGGTATTTAATGAAAATCAAAAATACTTTAGTGATTGGTAAAGAGAAGTATAAAAGAGCTTATTTTTTTGACTCAATAAAAGAAGATGATCAAATTCGCAGCTCAAAAGGTGATTGATCTTAATTCAAATTTTTGAGCAGTATGAGCTTTATTTGAGGCTTGTTGATAAGGATGGAGTATGGCGTATGGCCCTCATATTTCATGCCGATGGTAAATGAGCTAAATCTAGGCGCAATGCTTGATCTTCACATCTTAAATAGGGTAGCCAGACTTTTACCGGAGAATATCTTACCAAGTGGCAACTTAGCAATAAATTGAGCAAAGAGATATTAAACTCAGATGAAAAATTTTTCAAAACTTGAAGCTACGCTTAAAAGATAAGTCAAATTCGAAATATAAAAACTATATAGAAAATTCCCAAATAAAGACGATATTAGTATAGAAAGTATAGTTAAACTTACTAAAAATTAAAAGAACTTGGCTTTGGATTTGGTTTTGACCACTTCGAGCTTAACGCAAAAGGTATCGAGAAACTAAAAAGATTTAACCCTGATTATGTAAAAATTCAGTCAAATGTCTTGATTGACTTCTTAAGTGATAAGTCAGGAGTAAACACAAAACAATCACTTGATGTTGTTTTTAAGCTCAAAAGACATTATTTTTGATCGCAATCGGTGTTGAAGGCGAAGAGCAGAAGAAAAAAAGTTAATCGATCTTGGCATTAAAAATATGCAAGAGATTTATATAGATGAAATTAAGAACATTGGATGATAGATGCATAGTGATAAGATAAAAGATGAGCTGCTTCAATGTTTGGTTATTTTTACCAAGCTTCATAATAATCCATACAGTGCCGATGCTTTTAACTATTGGCTTGCCAGTAAAAGATAGCGATGAGATTGAGCTTTTTTCACTTAAAAGCTCAAGGTCTTTATTTTCTCGTGCTGCTTCTCGTGCCGGCTTTGCTTCTACCCTGTAAGAAAAGATCTTGAACAAATCTCTCCTTTAGTTTTACCTTGCATTTTTAATGCTTAGAGGCAAAAAGCTTGCATCTTGCAATCTTTTAGTAAAGATAAAAAGACAGCAAAATATCATAACACCAGAACTTTCAACTGGTACTAGCGCGATAGAAATAAGTAAATTAAAAGAAGAATATTTAGGCTATGCATACTATCTAAAGCGCGAGTTTGTTCCAGAGGATACTAGCTCAACAAAGCTAATTGATGCGGGCAATGACCACTGGTTTTGGGGAACTCTAAAGCGTTCAAAAAGATTTATTTTTGATGTTGTTCTTGCAAGTTTTATTATAAATTATTTGTTCTTGCTAGTCCACTTTTTACGATGAACGTATATGACCGTGTCGTGCCAAATAATGCGGTTGAGACACTTTGGGTCTTGGCACTTGGTGTAAGTGTAGTTTATGGCATGATCTTTTTAAAATTTGCCAAAGATCATATTTTCTTGAGATTGCTGGCAAAAGAGTGACATCATAATGAGCTCTATTTTATTTGAGCGCGTTATGGATATGAAAAGTTAGCAATAAACCAAAATCTGTTGGTTCATTCGCTAGTAATCTAAAAAGAGTTTGATACGGTTAGAAAGACTCTTCTCATCAGCCTCATTGGCAGCCATTGTCGATCTTCCATTTGCGATCATTTTTCTTGATAGTTACTTATTTTATAGGAAGCTATATCGTACTTGTGCCGATTGTTATTATGATAGCTATTTTTATGTTATACGTTTTTATAAAAGATCCACTTCAAAAATGCTATTAAGAGTACATTTGAGGCTTCGGCTATAAAAAAATGGGAATTTCTGATAGAGAGCCTTAGTAGTCTTGAGACTATAAAAACTCTTGGTGCTAGTGGCCATATACAATGGAACTGGGAAGAGGCAACTGGTGAGATAGCAAATAGAAGCATTAAATCAAAAATTATCACAACTTCGATAACCACTGTTACATCTTTTTAGTGCAATTAAATACTATTGCCATTATCGTTCTTGGCGTCTATATGATACAAGATACGCATCTTACAATGGGTGGTCTTATTGCTGCGGTTATGCTTAGCTCTCGCGCTATCGCTCTATGGGACAGGTGGCTTCGCTGGCTGCAGATACTGAGCAGACAAAAACAGCCTATCAAAGTCTTAGTAAGATTATGCAAATGCCTGTTGAAAGGCCAGAAGGTAAAATTTGTTAGAAGAAATGCTTTTGATGGAAAGATCGAGGTTTAAAAAAATGTAAAGCTTTACTTATCCAGATACCACAAAAGGTTCGCTTGATAGGATAAATTTTGTTATTCAGCCAGGTGAAAAAGTTGGCATTATAGGCAAAAATGGCTCTGGAAAAACTACTTTACAAAAAGCTCATTTTGGGACTTTACTCACCAACTGAAGGCTCAGTGCTAATTGATGGTATTGATATTAATCAAATCGACCCAGCCGATCTTAGGCGAAATATCGGCTACGTTCCGCAAGATGTTGTGCTTTTAAAGGAACGGTTAGAGAAAATATTGTTCAAAAAGCACCATATGTTGATGATATTCAGATTATAAAAGCAGCTAAAGTAAGTGGAGTTGATGAGTATGTAATGCCCATCCACTTGGATTTGATATGCCAGTCTTTGAAAGAGGTGACGGCATAAGTGGCGGACAGCGTCAAAGTATAGCTGTGGCTAGGGCATTTTTGCTAGATAGTCCTATTATTTTGCTTGATGAGCCAACAAATTCTCTTGATAATACAGTTGAAAAATAAGTTAAAAATAAATTTGAAAGACAAATACGGCAAAATAAAACGATGCTGCTTGTTACACATGGGACGTCGATGCTAGATCTTGTTGATAGACTTATAGTTATGGACAATGGCAAAGTATCTATTGGACTGGACTAAGAGATGAAGTTTTAGCAAGACTTAGTGGGAAGTGATCATGCAAGAAGATATCAAGAATAAACAAAATGAAAATCCAAAAATGAAAAAGATTAATTTCTGAAAATAACATAAAAAGAACAAGAGGAAGCTAGTAATAGAAATTTCTAAATAGTGTAGATGATATAAAGTCTAATCTTCAAACAAAAATTATGATGCTTATGATTTGAATTTATGTCAAGTCTTTCTGAGGCTGTTTTGGCTAAAGCCCCATCTACATCTAAAAAGATACTCTATACGGTTGCTATAACTATGTTTTGGCTTCTTGTTTGAGTCTCTTGGGCACAAATAGATGAGATCACAAGAGGTAGTGGTAAAATCATCCCGTCTGGGAAAAACCAAGCGATACAAAATCTCGAAGGCGGTATAGTCGATCAAATTTTCTTTGTAAAAGAGGGTGATGAAGTCAAAAAGATCAAAATTCTAATAAGGCTAGATAATAGAAAATTTACGAGTAGTTATGGCGAGTCAAAACTAAGACTTGATGAACTTCAAGCAAAATTTATGAGACTTGATGCTGAGGCAAATGATAAGGGAATCTGACTACGACGAAGCTAGAGATGCGAACAATAGTAAAGCCATAAGATACGAGCTAAGTCTGCATAATTCAAATATCGATCACTTAAATGAACAGATAGGAATTTTAACAGAGCACATTCATCAACGCCAGAGTGAGTTGGTCGAACTAAAAATAAAATTTCTCAAACCCTAAAAATAGCTACAACCTTGTTCTAAAAGAAAAAGGCCATTATGGAGCCAATCTTTAAAAAGGTCTTGTTAGTGAGGTCGAGTATATCCAGCTTCAAAGACGCGTAAACGATCTAAGAGGTGAGCTCGATGCTGCCGTTCTTGCCGTACCAAGAGTTGAATCAACTATAAAAGAAGCGAAAAATAAGATCGAAGAAGTAAAACTTGCTTTTTAAAAACAATGCAAAAAGAGCTAAATGAAGTTTCAGCAGAGATCGTAAGGATAAATGAATCACAAATCAGTCTAAGCGATAGAGTAGAAAAGAACATATGTAAGATCTCCAGTAAATGGTATTGTCAGCAAAATGATGGTTCATACCGTATCAGGAGTTATCAAGCCTGGTGAAAATATTGCCGAGATCGTTCCTCTTGAGGATAAATTGGTTGCTGAGTAAAAAGTAAAACCAGCTGATGTTGCATTTTTGAGGCCTGGACTTGATACGATGGTTAAATTTACGGCTTATGATTTTAGTATTTACGGTGGTTTAAAAAGGCAAAAGTAACGCAGATTAGTGCCGATACGGAGACTAATGAAAAACTGGCGAGAGCTATTATTTAGTCAGGATAGAAACTGAGAAAAATTATCTTGGTAGCGAAGAAAAACCGCTTAGAATAAAAGTTGGTATGATAGTCTCAGCTGATATCATTACCGGCAAAAGACAATACTTGATTATTTATTAAAGCCTATTTTTAAAGGCAAAGCAAAATGCCTTAACGGAGAGTAATGGGCAAGATCGCTTTTTATGATAAGAAATTTGGTGAATATGAGATCGAAAAAATTTTCAAAAATTTACAAAAATTTCTATCTCATAAAAGATGATCATTACTGCGATATAGTTAATGATGAAATTGAACGATTTAAATTTAGTGATTGTGAAATAGATTTTTTACAATTAGTAGATGTTGCTAGCAGACATAAAAAAACTATTTGAAAAATATAAAAAATTCAAGATGATATAGTAAGAAGTATTAAGTATTTCTAATAAAAAGGCTATGACCAGAGTTTGGATAAATTTGACTTTGATCCTGGGATTTCTAAATTTAAATGCTCCTTATAAATATGCTATATCACAAGATTTTTCGAAATGACCATTCTTTTAGAAGAAAAAAACCTTCTGTGGTTACTAAAATTTTTCTCATCAATAGATTACAAGATATACAAAAATGGCGAAAGTCGTCACGTAGAATTTTTATAAATAATATTTATGAAAGAATCATATAAATAATCCAAGGAAAGGTGATGCAAGTTATTTTATTTACACAAAATAGTGCATTAAACAATATTTGGAGAAGCTATTTTACTGGCAATAGCGATGTGAAATTTATACATAATAGAAAAGAGTTTTTCTCATATAAATGATGATGTTGATATTATAGGCATTGATATTGATGTTTTTAAAGATAATATTGATGATGTTATAAAAAAATATAATTGAAAAATTCCCCAAATATAAAAATACTCATACTCTCAAATAGGCCAACGATAAACGAAGGCAAAGCATCTACTTACGCTTGGAATCAAGGGCTATGCAAATTCTCACATGAGAAAGACACACTTTGAAGATGCTTTTGAAGCTATTTTTTTAATGGAAATATATGGCTTTACCAAGAAATTTGTTCAGGCAATGATTAGTGAGCTAACCGGCTCATATATTAATAGTGAAAGTGAAAAAGGCAGATAAAAGGACTGACCTCTCTGAACTTAGTTCAAGGGAAAGAGAAGTTGCAGATTTAATCTATCAGGGTCTAACAAATAATGAAAATTTCAGAAAAACAGGTATTACACTAAGAACAGTTAAAAGCACATACAAGCTCGATTTATAGTAAGCTAAATGTAAAAGGATAGAATAGGGCTTGTGCTTTTGATGAAGCAGCTTGACGCATAAAATCTTGACTTATTTTTTTGAAAAAAATAAGATTCTTCTTCAAAAACTATAGATTACTATACATGTGCCCATAAAGAAATACATATACAACTTTTACTAGCTGAAGAATACAATAAATATAAAATTTTTCAAATAAAAAAATGATTTGCTAAAATCTTAAATAAAAATTCTAGCAAATTTATTAATAGCCGAGATAAGAAATCAGAAACTTTAGTCTTCCAAATCGATATCTACTTTTTCAACATTTGTTATGATGTCTTTTGTATTTTTCGATATCGTGTTTATTTTTTCAATAAGTGATCTATTTTGTCCAATCAAATCCCTATTTTTCTTTAATGCCATCACTATTTTGTTCAATTAATTTGCTAAGAGTTGATATTCTTTTTCTCATAACGTATCATTAGAAAATAAATTACGTAAATTAGTAATAAAATTATCGCTCAAGGTAAAAATTGCATATTAAATCCTTATATATTTTTTGTAATTATAGAAAGTACAGCTTTTAAAAAATAAAACCATAAAAAAATTATACATATTTTTATAAATACTTAATAATGCATTACGGATTTAAATGTAATAAAAATTTGTATTCTTAAATGGCTGTATTTTATGATTTTAATTTTTATGAAAATTTTTAAATTTTCCCTTGACTTTTACCTTGTTTTGATATATAATTGCCACTTCACAAAACAGGTGCTGGTGTAGCTCAGTTGGTAGAGCTACTGCCTTGTAAGCAGTGGGTCGGCGGTTCAAGTCCGTTCACCAGCTCCATTTTTGTAACAGTGTTTGACCAGAAAAATACCAAAATAGTTTATTAATGTTTAAGGGTGAGATACTCAAAGCGGCCAACGAGGGCAGACTGTAAATCTGCTGACTATGTCTTCCGTGGTTCGAATCACGTCTCACCACCATTGTTATGCGGGAGTAGCTCAGTTGGCTAGAGCATCAGCCTTCCAAGCTGAGGGTCGCGGGTTCGAGCCCCGTTTCCCGCTCAAAATTTGGGAAAAATAAACTGGGAGCTGTATCTAGATTTTTACTAAACACAGTTATTCCTTACTTTATTTTTCAAAATTTTTAGTTGTTTGTATTATTTAATTGGAATCATCTCTGCCAAGCGTTTTTTCGCTCATATGGCTCAGAGGTAGAGCACTTCCTTGGTAAGGAAGAGGTCGCGGGTTCAAGTCCCGCTATGAGCTCCACTGGTTAATATGATTTTTATTATGATTATACAAATTTGGTAAGAAAAAGACATATATCACATACGGAGGAAAAAGATGGCTAAAGAAAAATACTTTTCACGTAACAAGCCGCACGTAAACATAGGTACTATTGGTCACGTAGATCATGGTAAAACTACATTAACAGCTGCAATATCTGCTGTTCTTTCACGCAAAAGGACTTGCTGAGCTAAAAGATTATGATAATATTGATAATGCTCCAGAAGAAAAAAAGAGCGTGGTATTACAATTGCTACTTCACATATTGAGTACGAGACAGAGAAACGCCACTATGCCCACGTTGACTGCCCTGGTCACGCCGACTATGTAAAAAAATATGATTACAGGTGCTGCACAAATGGATGGAGCTATTCTGGTTGTTTCTGCAGCTGATGATCCAATGCCACAAACTAGAGAGCATATTTTATTATCACGCCAAGTTGGTGTTCCATACATTGTTGTTTTCATGAACAAAGCTGATATGGTTGATGATGCAGAGCTACTTGAGTTGGTTGAAATGGAAATCCGCGAATTACTTAATGAGTATAATTTTTCCAGGCGATGATACACCTATTGTTTCTGGTTCAGCACTTAAAGCTCTTGAAGAGGCAAAAAGCTGGTCAAGATAGCGAATGGTCAGTAAAAAAATTATGGAATTAATGGACGCAGTTGATAGCTATATTCCAACTCCAGTTCGTGCAACAGATAAAGATCTTCTTATGCCAATCGAAGATGTTTTTCGATTTCAGGTCGTGGTACAGTTGTAACTGGTAGAATTGAAAAAGGTGTTATAAAAGTTGGTGACACAATTGAAATTGTTGGTATTAAGCCAACTCAAACAACAACAGTTACTGGTGTTGAAATGTTTAGAAAAAGAGATGGATCAAGGCGAAGCTGGTGATAATGTCGGCGTTCTTCTCCGTGGTACCAAGAAAGAGGATGTCGAGCGTGGTATGGTTCTTTGCAAACCTAAATCAATTACCCCTCATACAAAATTGAAGGCGAAGTCTATATCTTGACAAAAGAAGAGGGTGGTCGCCATACTCCTTTCTTTAATAACTATAGACCACAATTCTACGTAAGAACAACTGATGTTACTGGCTCAATTACACTCCCAGAAGGAACAGAGATGGTTATGCCAGGTGATAATGTAAGAATTTCTGTTGAATTGATTGCTCCAGTAGCACTTGAAGAAGGCACTCGTTTTTGCTATCCGTGAAGGTGGTAGGACTGTTGGTTCAGGTGTTGTTTCAAAAAAATACTTGGTTAATTTATAAAAATTTGTCAAAGGGAGGATATCCCTTTGATATCTTAATAAGGACTTATATGAGAATTAAAATTGGTTTAAAATGCTCCGAAAGTGGTGATATAAATTATACAACAACTAAAAAAATAGTAAAACTACTACGGATAAAGTTGAACTTAAAAAAGTATTGCCCAAGATTAAAAAAACATACTATTCATAAAGAAGTTAAATTAAAAAGTTAATTAGAAGCTATTAGGGCAATAGCTCCAACGGTAGAGCGCTGGATTCCAAATCCAATGGCTGGGGGTTCGAATCCCTCTTGCCCTGCCACGACTAAGGTTAAGATTATGGAGAAAAATTATAAATTATATTAAGCTTTCTAAATTGGAAATAATGAAGGTTATCTATCCTACAAAAAGAACAAATTAGAAATGCTTTTTGCAGTTTTTATCGTAGTTGCTGTTGTATCACTTTTTTAGCTCTTGTCGATGTTATTATGTCCTTTGTTCTATCTAAAGTTATATGATATAAGGAAAAGTAATGTCACATAAATGGTATGCTATACAGACTTACGCTGGAAGCGAAATGGCAGTAAAAAGAGGAATTGAGAAATTTAGTAAAAGATCATGGAATAGAAGATCAGCTAAAAGAAGTTATAGTTCCTACAGAAGACGTAATTGAGATAAAAAAATGGTAAGCAAAAATCAACGAAAGAACTCTTTATCCAGGTTATGCTTTTTGCATGCTTAGACCTTGATACAGCTCTTTGGCACAGGATTCAATCTTTACCAAAAGTTGGACGTTTTATTGGTGAGGCCAAAAAAACCTACGCCATTATCTGAAAAAAAGATATAAATACTATTTTTGGAAAAAAAGTTCAAAAAAAGGGCTGCACCAAAACCTAAGATATTCTTTGAGGATGGTGAGAGTGTTCGTATAACAGAAGGTCCTTTTTGCTAACTTTACAGGTATTGTTGAAGAATATGACATGATACATGGCAAACTTAGGCTTAATGTTTCTATTTTTTTGGTAGAAGCACCCCTGTTGATATTTTGTATTCACAAGTTGAGAAGATAATTTAAGGAGCAAAAAAATGGCTAAAAAAAGTTATAGGTGAAATAAAATTACAAATTGCTGCAACAAAAGCAAACCCTAGTCCGCCGGTTGGTCAGCTCTTGGACAAAAAGGTGTTAATATTATGGGAATTTTTGTAAAGCCTTTAATGAGAGAACAAAAGATATGGTTGGGTTTAATATTCCAGTTGTTATAACTGTTTATGCTGATAAAAGTTTTACATTTATCACAAAACAGCCTCCTGCTACAGATCTTATTAAAAAAAGGCTGCAGGTATAACAAAAGGAACTGATAATCCTTTAAAAAATAAAGTAGGCAAACTAACAAAAGCTCAAGTTTTTGGAAATAGTTGAGAAAAAAACTTGTTGATTTAAATACAAACGATAGAGAGCAAGCAGCTAAAATTATTGCTGGTTCAGCTCGATCAATGGGTGTCGAAGTAATAGACTAAAAACCTTTACCGTCAGGTTGATTAGCAAAAGACGGAAGCAATATATATGCGGAGAAAATGTATGGGAAAAAAACTAGCAAGAGATTTCAAGAATTGCTCAAAAAAAGTAGAGCAAGATAAAATTATAACCTTAGCGAAGCTATTGACACAGTTAAAACTTTGGCTTCTAGCTAAATTTAATGAAACAGTTGAGATCGCATTAAAATTAAATGTTGATCCAAGACATGCTGATCAAATGGTTCGTGGTTCAGTTGTTTTGCCGGCCGGTACAGGTAAAACTGTAAGAGTTGCTGTTATTGCTAAAGATGCTAAAAGCTGATGAGGCAAAAGGCAGCTGGTGCTGATATTATTGGTGCAGATGATTTAATTGAAGATATACAAAAAGGTATAATGAATTTTGATGTTCTTATAGCTACTCCAAACTTAATGGGTCTTGTAGGTAAGGTCGGTAGAATTTCTGGGAATCAAAAAGGATTAATGCCAAATCCAAAAACTGGTACAGTTACAATGGATGTTGCACAAGCTGTTAATAATGCAAAAAGTGGTCAAGTACATTTCCGTGTTGATAAGCAAGGAAATATACATGCAGGCCTTAGTAAAGTTAATTTTACTAAAGAACAATTAAATGAAAATATTTCAACATTTATTAAAGCGATCAATAAACATAAGCCTGCAACCGCAAAGGGTAGATATGTTAAAAATGCTTTATTGTCTTTGACAATGAGCCCATCTATAGCTCTTGATACTCAAGAAGTTATGGACTTAAAATAAAACTAAAAAAATTAAGATTTATATCTTAGATTGGAGATAGCCGAGGCCATTGGGCTTAATTGATTCGACCCGCTCTGCTTGAAATTACCGGTCGGAAAGGAGAAAAAGTGACACGTAACGAAAAAAACTGAAGTTGTTGCAAAATTAGAGAGTGAATTTAAAACTGCTGAAGCTATTGTAGTTTGTGACTATCGTAGCCTTTCAGTAAAGAAACTTGAAGTTTTTAAGAAATTCTGCTAAAGAACAAAATGTAAAAAGTTCAGGTGATTAAAAATACTCTTGCAAATATTGCTCTTAAAAATTCTGATAAAGTCGGAATGGAACTCAAAGATACAAATATCTATCTTTGGAGCGAAGATCAATTGGCAGTAACAAAAAGTAGCCGCAAAATTTGAAGAGTCTAATGCTGATCTTTTCAAAAATAAAAAAACAGCTTATATTGATGGCGAAGTTGCTAGCGTTGATAAAGTTAAAAGCTCTATCTAAAATGCCTAGCCGTGATGAGCTTATTGCGATGCTTTTACAAGTTTGGAATGCGCCAATTCAAAATTTCACAATTGGTTTGAATGCGCTTAAAGAGAAAAAGAACAATCAGCTTAATTTAAATTAAAAAAATAATAAGGATTAAAAATGGCAATTACTAAAGAAGATGTATTAGAGTTTATATCTAATCTTTCTGTACTTGAACTTAGTGAACTTGTAAAAAGAGTTCGAAGAGAATGGTGTTAGCGCAGCTCCTGTAATGGTAGCTGGTGGTGCTGTTGCAGCAGGCAGTGCAGCAGCTGCAGCAGAGGAAAAAAACAGAATTTAACATTGTCTTGGTTGATTCTGGTGATAAGAAAATCAACGTTATTAAAGTTGTTAGAGCGCTTACTGGTCTTGGTCTTAAAGAAGCCAAAAGACGCAGTTGAGGGAACACCATCTGTTCTTAAAGAAGGTGTTAGCAAAGATGAGGCTGAGGCAGCTAAAAAAAGAGCTTGAAGAAGCTGGTGCTAAGGTTGAACTTAAATAATTTTTTTATTATTTGAGCTTAATATTTCAAGAGAGGGCAAAGCCCCTCTCTTTTTAATTTAGATGCCTTTTTAAAAGGCTATACTTTTCTTTCAAAATTACCACGAGGTAGATGCAATGTTAAAATAGCTTATACTCAGGAAATCGTCTTAGGGTTGACTTCTCTAATGTCGTTAAGGAGATAGACGTTCCGAACCTACTACAACTACAAAAAAAGAGCTTTGATAATTTTTTTAAATTTGAAATAACAATCAAGCAGAAAGCGGTATAGAAAAAGTTTTTAAATCAATCTTTCCAATACATGATCCGCAAAAATCGTTTGACTTTAGAATATGTTGGCTCAGAAATTGGAAAACCAAAATATACGATCAGAGAGTGTATAGAAAGAGGTCTTACATACTCTGTAAATTTAAAGATGAAAATACGCCTTATCGTTCATGAGAAAGATGATAAGACAGGTGATAAAGTCGGTGTTAAAAGATATAAAAGAACAAGAAATTTTCTATACGTGAAAATTCCACTAATGACTGATAGAATTTCATTTATTATAAATGGTGTTGAGCGTGTTGTTGTAAATCAACTTCATAGAAGCCCAGGTGTTATTTTTTTAAACAAGAAGAGAGCGCGACCGTTGCAAATAAATTAATTTATACAGCTCAAATAATACCAGACCGTGGCTCTTGGCTACACTTTGAATATGACACAAAAAGATATTTTTATATGTTAGGATAAATAAACGCAGAAAAGTACCAGTAACTATATTATTTAGGGCACTTGGATATAAAAAAACAAGATATTATTAAGTTGTTTTACCCGATACAAAAATTTAATTATTAAAAAAATAACAAATTTTTAACTCTTTTTAATCCTGAAGATTATTTGGGAAGAGTTGAATATGATATAAAAAAACGAAGATGGAGAAATTCTTCACCAAGCAGGCAAACGTCTTACTAAGAAAAAAAGCTGACAAGTTGATCGAGGATGGAGTAAAATTTGTTGAATACCCAGTTGAAGCACTTATTGGTAGATATTTGGCAAATCCTGTAATAAATACAGAGAGTGGAGAAAATTTCTATATGATACACTATCTGCTCTTGACGAGAATAAACTTGCAAAGAAATTTCTAGCTGAGCATGAAAGTATTGAGATTATAAATAACTCTGCTGCTGGTGTTGATGATGCAATTATAAATTCTTTCATAGCTGACAACGATATGCTTAAGGTTTTAAAAACAAACTGAGGGCGTGGATGATGAAAATGATCTTGCGGCTATTAGAATTTATAAGGTTATGAGACCAGGAGAGCCAGTTGTAAAAGAGGCTGCAAAGAGTTTTTGTAAATGATATGCTATTTAACCCTGAGAGATACGATTTAACAAAAAGTTGGTCGTATGAAAAATGAACCATAAGCTCTCTCTTGACGTGCCAGAATACGTTACTTTACTAACAAGTGAAGATATCATAAAAACTGCAAAATATCTTATAAAGGTTAAAAACGGACAAGGTCACATTGATGATCGCGACCACCTTGGTAACCGCCGTATAAGGTCAATCGGTGAGCTACTCGCTAGCGAACTTCACCTTGGTTTTGTAAAGATGCAAAAGGCAATCCGTGACAATTACAAGCTTAAGCAATAATACTGAAGAGATTATGCCATATGACCTCATTAATCCAAAAATGATTACTGCCACAATTATGGGAATTTTTTCACAGGCGGTCAGCTAAGCCAGTTTATAGATGAGACAAACCCACTTAGTGAAGTTACTCACAAGCGCCGTCTATCTGCACTTGGCGAGGGTGGCTTAGTAAAAGAGCGTGCTGGATTTGAAGTGCGCGACGTTCATCCAACTCATTACGGTAGAATTTGTCCAGTTGAGACTCCAGAAGGTCAAAATATTGGTCTTATCAATACGCTTTCAACCTATGCAAAAGTAAATGATCTTGGCTTTGTTGAAGCTCCTTACAAAAAAAGTTATAGATGGCAAAAGTAACTGATGAGATAGTTTATTTAACCGCAACTCAAGAAGAGGGTAATGTTATAGCTCCAGCATCAACCAAACTTGATGAAAATGGGCATATCGTTGAGGACTTGATTGAGGTTAGAAAAAGATAGCGAGATGATGCTTGCGCGTAGAGAAGATGTTACTTTGATCGACCTTTGTTCTGGTATGATAGCTGGTGTTGCGGCTTCACTTATTCCATTCCTAGAGCATGATGATGCTAACCGTGCTCTAATGGGTTCAAACATGCAACGTCAGGCAGTACCACTACTTCGTTCAACTGCTCCTATTGTTGGAACAGGTATGGAAAGCGTTATTGCAAAGAGATGCATGGGAAAGCGTAAAAGCAAGACGTAGTGGTGTGGTTGAAAAAGGTTGATAATAAAAAAATATTCATTTTAGGCGAAGACGAAGCTGATCATATATCGATCACTACTCTTTAGAGAAAAAAATTTAAGAACAAACCAAAAATACGACATTTTTCACAACATCCAATTGTTAAAAAAAGGCGATGAGATCGTTGCTGGTCAAATAATTGCTGACGGTGCAAGTATGGAAAAAAAGGCGAGCTAGCTATCGGTAAAAATGCACTAATTGCATTTATGCCTTGGAATAGCTACAACTACGAGGATGCGATCGTTATTAGTGAAAAAAATGATACGTGAAGATGCTTTTACAAGTGTCCATATCTATGAAAAAGAGATCGAGGGCTCGTGAGCTAAAAAGATGGTGTTGAAGAGATAACAAAAGATATACCAAACGTCAAAGAAGAGGAGCTTATGCACCTTGATGAGAGTGGTATTGTCAAAATTGGTACAGAGATTAAGCCTGGTATGATCCTTGTTGGTAAAGTATCTCCAAAAGGTGAAGTTAAAGCCAACTCCAGAAGAGAGCTACTACGCGCTATCTTTGGTGAAAAAAAGCTGGCCACGTCGTAAATAAATCGCTATACGCTTCAGCTTCAATGGAAGGCGTAGTTGTTGATGTTAAAAATTTTTACCAAAAAAAGGTTATGAAAAAGATAGCAGAACAAATAAAAGCTTACGAAGAAGAGAAGACTCTTTTAGAAAAAAAGAACATCATGATAGACTACTTATGCTAGACCGCGAAGAGATGTTAAAAGTTACAGCACTTCTTTCTAAAAATCCACTAGCAAGTGATCAAGAGGTAAATAAAAAAAGAGTATAAGAAAGGCTCAAAGATCAATAAGGCTGATCTTGAAAAATATAAATAGATTTACTCTAAATGCTATCGTTAAAAGCTTTTCAAAAAGATATCCAAAAAGAAATATGATGAGCTAAAAAAATTACTTCCAAAATGAGAAGAAAAAAAGCTCAAAGAAGAGCACGATGCTAAGATAGAAATTTTAGAAAAAGATGACATTTTTACCAAGTGGCGTTGTAAAACTTGTAAAAGTTTATATAGCTACAAAACGCAAACTAAAAGTTGGCGATAAAATGGCTGGACGTCACGGTAATAAAGGTATCGTTTCAAATATAGTTAGAGAAGTCGATATGCCTTATCTTCCAAGCGGTCAGATCGTTGATATCGTGCTAAACCCACTTGGCGTTCCAAGCCGTATGAATATCGGTCAAATTTTCAGAGAGCCACCTTGGCCTTGTTGGCTACCGCTTAGGCGAGCAGATCAATGAAATTTTCTGAGACCAAAAAGGCGAGTGGATAAAAGAGCTAAGAGCTAAGATGATAGAGATAGCAGGCGTTGCTAAGCTAATGGATGCTAAAAAGCTCTTGGCAAGATGAGTGACGAGAAGCTTCTTGAATACGCAAAAGATTGGAGTAATGGCGTAAGATTTGCAACTCCAATTTTTTGAAGGCGTTAAGGCTGATGAATTGCAAAACTATTTGAGATGAGCAAAAGATAGATAGCGATGGTAAAACTGAACTATATGACGGACGCACAGGCTCAAAGATAAGAGAACGCGTTAATGTTGGTTGTATGTATATGCTAAAACTTCACCACTTGGTTGATGAAAAAGTTCACGCAAGAAGTACGAGATCATACAGCCTTGTTACACAACAACCAGTCGGCGGTAAGGCACTATTTGGTGGTCAAAGGTTTGGTGAGATGGAGGTTTGGGCACTTGAGGCTTATGGTGCCGCTCATACACTAAGAGAGATGCTAACTGTAAAATCAGATGATGTTGAGGGAAGACTTTCTGCTTACAAAGCTTTTAACAAGAGGTGAAAACGTTCCTGAGACTGGTATCCCTGAGACGTTCTTTGTTCTAACAAACGAGCTAAAATCACTAGCTCTTGATGTAGAAGTATATGATGAGGATGAGACAAATGAAACTAACTAATTTAAAACCAGTTGAGATAAAAAGAAGAGCATAGACCTCGTGATTTTGAAGCTTTTCAACTTCGTTTAGCAAGTCCTGAGAAGATAAAATCTTGGAGTTACGGCGAGGTTAAAAAGCCAGAAACTATCAACTACCGCACACTAAAGCCTGAGCGTGATGGATTGTTTTGTGCGAAAAATTTCTTTGAACTGATCCGTGACTACGAGTGCCTTTGTGGTAAATATAAAAAGATGCGTTATAAAGGGTATCAAATGCGAAAAGTGCGGTGTTGAAGTAACGACATCTAAAGTACGCCGCTCTCGCATGGGTCACATTGAGCTTGTAACTCCAGTGGCTCACATCTGGTATGTAAATTTCTTGCCAAGCCGTATTGGTGCACTTCTTGGTATTAAGATGAAGGATCTTGAGCGCGTACTTTACTATGAGGCATACATTGTTGATAATGCTGGCGAGGCTTATTACGACAATGAAAAATTCTAAAAAAAGTTGAAAAAAATACGACGTTTTTAAATGAAGAGCAATATCAAAGCCTAGCTTCAAGATATGAAGAGACTGGTTTTACAGCTAGAATGGGTGGTGAGGTCATCTATGACATGCTAGCCGAGCTTGATTTGATGGAAATTTTAAATCAACTAAAAGAAGAGATGGAGTCTACAAATTCTGAGGCCAAGAAAAAAAGACTATCGTAAAACGCCCTAAAAAAGTTATCGAGAGCTTTTTAAATTCAGGCAACCGCCCAGAGTGGATGATGATAACAAATTTACCAGTTCTTCCACCTGATCTTAGACCGCTAGTCAGCCTTGATGGTGGTAAATTTGCTGTTTCAGACGTAAACGACCCTATATCGTCGCGTAATAAACAGAAATAGCCGTCTAAAACGTCTACTTGAGCTTGACGCACCTGAGATCATTATAAGAAATGAAAAGAGAATGCTTCAAGAGGCTGTTGATGCGCTATTTGATAATGGCCGCAGAGCAAATGCAGTAAAAGGTGCAAATAAGCGCCCACTAAAATCACTAAGCGAGATTATCAAAGGTAAGCAAGGCCGCTTCCGTCAGAATTTGCTAGGTAAGCGTGTTGACTTCTCTGGACGTTCTGTTATTGTTGTTGGTGCAAAAGCTAAAAGATGGATCAGTGTGGTCTTCCAAAGAAAATGGCTCTAGAACTATTTAAACCACATTTGCTTGCTCGCCTTGAAGAAAAAAAGGCTATGCAACAACTGTTAAAGCAAGCTAAAAAGATGATAGAAGATAAGACAAATGAGGGTTTGGGAGTGCCTAGAAGAGGTCGTTAAAAAGACTATCCAGTTATGCTAAACCGTGCTCCAACACTTCACAAGCTTTCTATCCAAGCGTTTCACCCAGTGCTTGTTGAGGGCAAGGCGATCCAGCTTCATCCATTAGTTTGTGCTGCATTCAACGCGGACTTTGACGGCGACCAAATGGCTGTTCACGTGCCACTATCACAAGAGGCTATCGCTGAGTGCAAAATTACGATGCTTAGCTCAATGAACATCTTGCTTCCTGCAAGTGGTAAGGCTATCACAGTTCCTTCACAAGATATGGTTTTAGGGAATTTATTATTTTAAGCCTGAGAGAAATGACGAAAAAGGTGCAAATAAAATTTTTCTCAAAGCGTTGATGAAGTAATGATCGCTGAAGAGGCTAATACCCTTGGTCTTCACGCTAAAATCAAAACAATGGTTGATAACAAGATCATCTTTACAACAGCTGGTCGCTTGATCTTAAGAGCGATACTTCCTGATTTTTGTCCCTGAAAATATGTGGAATAAGATCATGAAGAAAAAGACATTGCAAATTTGGTTGATTATGTTTATAGAAATGGCGGCCTTGAAGTAACGGCCGATTTCCTTGATAAAGCTTAAAGAAATTTGAGGCTTTAGATATGCTACAAAAGCGGGAATTTTCTATCTCTATTGCTGATATCATCGTGCCTGATAGCAAGCAAAAATATATTGACGAAGCTAAGAAAAAGTTCGTGAAATTCAAAAAGCAATACGGCGCTGGTCTTTTTAACAGACAGTGAGAGATACAACAAGATCATTGATATCTGGACAGATACAAACAACAGCGTTGCAAGCGAGATGATGAAACTTATTCAAAACGATAAAGGTGGATTTAACTCAATTTATATGATGGCAGACTCAGGTGCGAGAGGTAGTGCAGCTACAGTCGCCAGCTAGCTGGTATGCGTGGTCTTATGGCAAAAACCCTGATGGCTCAATTATTGAAACACCGATCATTTCAAACTTCCGTGAAGGTCTAAATATAATGGAGTACTTTAACTCTACCCACGGAGCTAGAAAGGGTCTTGCAGATACCGCGCTAAAAAACCGCTAACGCCGGTTATTTAACAAGAAAAACTAATCGACGTTGCTCAAAAACGTTAAAGTCACTATGCATGACTGCGGTACGCACGAGGGTGTTGAGATCACAGATATCACAGAGAGCGGCGAGCTAATAGAAAGCCTTGAAGAAAGAGTCTTTGGGTAGTGTTTTGCAGATGATGTGATCGATCCTATAACAAATGAAAATTTTTATTTAGCGAAGGCACTCTACTTGATGAAGAAAAAGCTAGAGCTATAACTGAGGCTGGTATAAAATCAGTGAGCATTAGAACGCCTATCACGTGCAAGGCACCAAAAAGGCGTTTGTGCAAAATGCTACGGCTTAAACTTGGGTGAGGGCAAACTTGTAAAACCAGGTGAAGCAGTTGGTATCATTTCAGCTCAATCTATCGGTGAGCCAGGTACACAGCTAACGCTAAGAACATTCCACATCGGTGGTACGGCTTCTACTGAGCAACAAGATCGCCAAGTTATCGCTCAAAAAGAAGGCTTTATTAGATATTACAACCTTAGCACATACGAAAATAACGGTAAAAGATCGTTGCAAATAGAAGAAGTGCGGCTGTGCTACTTGTTGAACCAAAGATTAAAATCAACAATTGACGGCAAAATAGAGATCGAATATGCCCACGAAGATGTAAATATCGTGATAAAAGGTAAAAAGAAGAGGTTAAATATACAATTAGAAGAAATGATCTTGCTAAGCCAAACGAATTAGCTGGTGTTAGCGGAAAGATCGAAGGAAAGATGTATATACCTTATGTAAGTGGCGATAAAGTAAAAAGAGAATGAAAGTATCGTTGAGATCATAAAAAGAGGGTTGGAATATCCCAAATCGTATCCCATACGCTAGTGAACTTAAAATTTCAGACGGAGATCCTGTAACTCGTAAAAATTTTAGCCGACGCAAATGGTGTAGTTAAATTTTTCATATTAAAAAGGTGATTATCTTGATAGGGTTAAAGATATCAAAAAGGTCACAAAAGTAACTGAAAAAGGTTTCTTTGTAGTTGTTTCTGATAAAGATGGACGTGAGGCGGTTCGCCATTATATCCCAAGAAATTCTATCATCCAAGTTTCTGATAATGATGCAGTTGAGAGAGCGACAGTAGTTTCGTTACCTGAAAAAGATGATAAGTTGATTATTGCTGAGTGGGATCCATACTCAACTCCAACTATTGCTGAAGAAGCCGGTGTGGTTAGTTTTGAAGATATTGAGCCAGGATACAGCGCTACTGAGCAAGCAGATGAGGGCGACTGGACAAAGACGTCTTGTTATCAATGAGTATTTGCCAAGCGGTGTAAAACCTGCGATTATTATCGCTACTAAAAAAAGGAAAGGTAATTAAGTATCCACTTGATCCAAAAACCGCGATCTTTGTCTCAAGTGGCGATGAAGTAGCACAGGCTGATATTTTGGCTAAGACTCCAAAAAGCTGTTGCTAAGTCAAAAGATATTACCGGTGGTCTTCCAAGAGTTAGTGAGCTATTTGAAGCAAGACGTCCTAAAAATACAGCTATCGTTGCAGAGATTGATGATGTGGTTAGATTTGATAAGCCACTTCGCTCAAAAGAGCGCATAATTATCAAAGCCGAAGATGGCACAACTGCTGAGTATTTGATCGAGAAAAGTCGTCAGATACAAGTAAGAGACGGTGAATTGTCCATGCTGGCGAGAAACCAACTGATGGGCTAATCTCAAGCCACGATATTTTAAGAATTCTTGGCGAAAAAGCGCTTCATTATTATTTGATTAGCGAGATTCAACAAGTTTATCGTCGCCAAGGTGTTGCGATCGCAGATAAACATATCGAGATCATTGTCTCTCAAATGCTTCGCCAAGTCAAAATCGTTGATAGTGGAAATACAAATTTCATAGTTGGCGATATGGTCTCAAAATAAATTTAAAGAAGAGAACGAGCGCATCATGAACATGGGTGGTGAGCCAGCTATTGCTGAGCCGATCTTGTTAGGCGTTACAAGAGCGGCTATTGGAAGTGATAGTGTGATCTCTGCTGCATCGTTCCAGAGACAACTAAAGTCTTAACAGAAGCATCGATTGCTGCTAAATTTGACTATCTTGAAGATCTAAAAGAGAACGTTATCCTCGGACGTATGATCCCAGTTGGAACTGGTTTTTATAAGGATAAAAAGTAAAAATCAAAGAAAACTAATACTTCAAGCCCCTATTTTGGGGCTTAACCTCTTATAAAAATTAAATCAATTAAAAATTTACAAGCTATTAACTATCACCTAATAAAATCCTTATCTTTAAATCACATCATGGAGAATTTATGAAAAACATTGATCTTGGACTTTTTATTTATACGTTTAGGACTTGGTATCTGCCTTTTTTTATGCATGGTTTTGGTAAAATTTCACATGGACTTAGTGGGGTAAAAGGTATACTAGTAAATGCTGGTTTACCTGGATTTTTGGCATATTTTTTCTTACCTTGGAGAGGTCTTAGCGCCAATTATGTTAATTATTGGTTTTTATTCAAGGGTAGGCGCTATCCTAGTTTTTAGGTACTAGTATTACTATTTTATACTCGTACTATGGATTTGCAAATTATTTGCATTAAATGAGGTTAATGGCTTTAAATCGGAACTTATCTATCTTTATATTGCTATTTCACTTTGTATTCTTTTTGATAGGTAGTGGCAAATATGCTGTCAAACAAGACTAATACAAAATAAAGACAGCAGAGTTTTTATAAAATCAAGAATTAGATGAGTAAATCTAACTTATTAACCGTTATTTAAGTTTATTTTTAAATAAAAATTAGGTCTTTTTAATAAATTTAGTTGAAAGGAATTATTGTGCCAACCATAAATCAATTGGTCAGAAAAGAACGCAAGAAAGTGATTGTTAAGTCAAAATCTCCAACGTTAAAAGAGTGCCCTCAAAGAAGAGGAGTTTGCACTAGGGTTTATACTACAACTCCTAAAAAAACCAAACTCAGCTTTGAGGAAAGTTGCCAAAGATTAGGCTAACAAGCGGTTTTTGAAGTCATCAGCTATATCGGCGGTGAAGGTCATAACCTACAAGAACACAGTATCGTTTTAGTTCGCGGTGGTAGGGTTAAAGACTTACCGGGTGTTAAATATCACATCGTTCGTGGTGCACTTGATACTGCTGGTGTTGCAAAAAGAACAGTTTCTCGTTCTAAATATGGTGCAAAAACGCCCTAAAGCTGGCGCTGCAGCTGCAACAAAAAAGTAAAAATGTAGGTTCGCAGACGTTGCTAAAATTTGCAAACGTTTGAGTAAAATTTCATAAAAATTTGAAGGAAAGATCAAAATGAGAAGAAGAAAAGCCCCTGTAAGGGAAGTCTTACCTGATCCGATTTACGGAAATAAAATAATCACTAAATTTATTAATTCTCTTATGTATGATGGCAAAAAGTGTCGCTACTGAGATAATGTATGGTGCTATCAAAGCTATCGAAAAAGAAAAAAATGCTGAAGTTAAAGGCATTGACGTTTTTAACGATGCTATTGAAAATGTAAAACCTATTTTAGAAGTTAAATCACGCCGTGTTGGTGGTGCTACTTATCAAGTACCAGTTGAGGTTCGCCCAGCTCGCCAACAAGCTCTTGCTATTCGCTGGCTTATAACTTACGCTAGAAAGAGAAGCGAAAAGAACTATGATAGATAAACTAGCGAATGAGCTCTTAGATGCGGCAAACTCAAAAGGTGCATCTTTCAAGAAGAAGGAAGATACTTACAAGATGGCAGAGGCTAATAAAGCATTTGCTCACTACCGCTGGTAAGAAAAGAATTAATATGGCAGAGAAAAACGCTTTACATAAGGTAAGAAATATCGGTATTGCGGCTCACATTGATGCTGGAAAGACAACTACTAGTGAGAGATTTCTATTCTTTACCGGCATGAGCCATAAAATAGGTGAGGTTCATGATGGTGCTGCTACCATGGACTGGATGGAACAAGAAAAAGAGCGTGGTATTACTATTACTTCAGCTGCAACTACGGCATTTTGGAAGGGTTATCAAATAAACCTAATTGACACTCGGGACACGTTGACTTTACTATCGAAGTTGAGCGTTCTATGCGTGTTCTTGACGGTGCTGTTTCAGTATTTTGTTCTGTTGGTGGTGTTCAACCACAATCAGAAACTGTTTGGAGACAAGCAAATAAATATCACGTACCAAGAATCGTTTTTTTGTTAATAAAATGGATAGAATAGGTGCAAATTTCTTTAGAGTTGAAGAGCAGATTAGGGAAAGACTAAAAGCAAACCCAATACCTATTCAAATTCCTATAGGTGCTGAGGATAACTTTAGAGGTGTGGTTGACCTTGTAAGAATGAAAGCTTACGTTTGGAATGATGATAAAAACCAACTGATTATGTTGAAGAAGAAATTCAGCTGAAGTTAAAAGATAAGGCTGAAGAATACCGTGCAAAACTAATCGAAGCTGTTTCTGAGACAGATGATAGCTTGATGGAGAAAATTACTTTTGCAGGCGAAGAACTAACTGAAGAAGAGATTAAAAAGGTATTAAAAGCAGGTTGCTTAAGAATGACTATTACACCTATGCTTTGTGGTACTGCGTTTAAGAACAAAGGTATCCAGCCTTTACTTGATGCTGTAGTTGATTATCTGCCAGCTCCTGATGAGATTGAAGCAATCAAAGGCGTTTATGAAGATGGTACTGAAGTAACTGTTGATAGTACTGATGATAGCGAATTGCTGCTCTTGCGTTTAAAATCATGACTGACTCATTTGTTGGACAGCTAACATTTATTCGTGTATATAGAGGAAGCCTTGAAAGTGGTAGCTATACTTACAACACAGTTCAAGACAATAAAGAGAATTGGCCGTCTATTAAAAAATGCACTCAAATAAGCGCGAAGAGATTTCAGAGCTTTTTGCTGGTGAGATCGGTGCTGTTGTTGGTCTTAAAAATACTCTAACTGGCGATACTTTAGCTAGCGAAAAAGATAAAGTTATCTTAGAGAGAATGGATTTCCCAGATCCGGTTATCAGCGTTGCTGTTGAGCCAAAAACAAAAGCTGATCAAGAGAAGATGGCGATAGCTCTTCAAAAACTAGCTCAAGAAGATCCAAGCTTTAGAGTTAGCACAGATGAAGAGAGCGGACAGACTATCATTAGCGGTATGGGTGAGCTTCACTTGGAAATTATTGTCGATCGTATGCTTCGCGAATGTAAAGTCGATGCTGAAGTTGGTCAACCACAAGTTGCTTACCGCGAGACTATCCGCAAGACAGTTGAGCAAGAGTATAAATACGCTAAACAATCAGGCGGCCGTGGTCAGTATGGTCACGTATTCCTACGTATCGAGCCACTTTCAGCTGCTAGCGGATTTGAGTTTGTTAACGACATCAAAAGGTGGTGTTGTTCCAAAAGAATACATTCAGCTGTTGAAAAGGGTTGTAAAGAGGCACTTCAAAGTGGTGTTCTTGCCGGCTATCCAGTTGAAGACGTCAAAGTTACACTATTTGATGGCAGCTACCACGAAGTTGACTCATCTGAGATGGCGTTTTAAACTTGCTGCTTCAATGGGCTTTAAAGAGGGTGCTAGAAAAGCAGGTGCTGTTATTCTTGAACCTATGATGAAGGTTGAAGTTGAGACTCAGAAGAGTATATGGGTGACGTTATCGGTGACCTTAACAAGCGCCGTGGTCAAAGTAAACTCAATGGATGATAGAAGTGGCATCAAGATTATCGCTGCTTACTGCCCACTAGCACAAATGTTTGGTTATTCAACAGACCTTCGCTCAATGACACAAGGTCGTGCGACTTACTCTATGGAATTTGACCACTACGAAGAAGTTCCTAAAAACGTAAGTGAAGAGATCATTAAAAAGAGAAATGGCTAGTTAGCTCAAAATAGGGCAGAACGATCTGCCCTTTAAATTTAACTCGCTTGGCTAAAAATAAACTAACTCACAAATTTGTCCTCATAGCTCAGCTGGATAGAGCGTAGAATTCCTAATTCTAAGGCCACAGGTTCGAACCCTGTTGGGGACACCATTGTATCATATATAATTTTTGTAAAACACTTTTTATTTTTAAAAATTATACTAAGTATTTTTATAAGAAGACTGCCAATCCATAATATTTCAATAATTACAAGCAATAAAATTTATCAAACAAAATTTTATATATTTAACAATCTATGCTAATATCACACAAATTTATTATTTAAGGATGATAAAATGAAAAAGAATTTTACTTTTTAGGGGCTGTTTTGTTCTATGTTGTCTGCGGATGTTAAAACTATTCGAGTTACTCCAGACGTAATCAAAAAAATTATGATCAGATCGTTGATATCAGAACTCCACTTGAGTGGCAAGAGACTGAGTATTATAGCAGGAGCAAAAACTATTACTTTTTGATCCAAGCCAAAAAGAAGCATTTTGTAGACGAGTTATCAAAATCAGTTGATCTCAAAAAGCCTGTTGCTATTATTTGCAGAAGTGGTAGAAGAAGTGCGGCTGCTGCTGGCCATTATGATAATGCTGATCTAAATATCATAAATTTAGATGGCGGTATGGGTAGTTTGATTGAGCAAGGCTATAAAACTACACCATATAAAAAATAAACAAACTTTTAAAATCTACTTTCTAACTACAAGATAAATTTCTTGTAGTTAAAATTTATATCAAATAATAAAAATTATTATTTGATTAACCGCTGATTAACTCTAACTGCATATAATTTCATCATATTTATAATAAAGAAGGAGACAAAATGTCAAAAGTTTGTTTTTACAATTAAATGTTATTCAGGCTGATGCAAATGCACTTTATATTAAATTCACGATCTTCATTGGAATGTAAAAGGTATTCAATTTTTAGCGTTCATGAATACACAGAAAAAGGCTTACGAAGATATGAGTGAGATATTTTGACGATGCAGCTGAGAGAGCTCTTATGCTTGGTGGTAGACCTATAGTTAAGGCTGAAGAGCTAGCAAAAAGTTACTCATATCAAACACGAGCCAAAAAGAAATTTTACACTCCAACAGAGGTTTTTAGAGATTGTCTTGGCTGATTATAAACACCTTTTGGGCGAGTTTAAAAAGCTTGACGAGCTTGCAGAAGGTGATACAACAACTCAAATGTATGCACAAGATCAAATCATAAAATTTGGAAAAAGCCATCTGGATGCTAAACGCAACACTTAGTAAATAACTACTAGCGGGAGTTTTTCCCGCTCTATCTAAATAAATTCTACTTTTTGGCGATATTGATTTTTATAAATTCTAAGGAGCCAAAATGAAAAATTCTCAAATCGCAAACTCATATAATAGTTCAAGTATAAAAAGAAAATGTAAAAATCAGAAAATTTTCACTTCCATAAAGATGAAAAAGGATATCTCTAAAAAGAGTCTGAAATTACAAATTTAACAGCCAAAGACATTTCAAATAGCTACTTTTTGCAGTATCAAAAGAGATCGTTAAAAGTAGTAGTTCAAATTGACTAGCTCAAGGTAGCTTAAGCTTTAATGCACCTAGAACTTATCAGAATTTTATCAGGACTTGATTTTGCAAGTATCGGCTATAACGGTAAATCTTTAAACGAGCTAAGTAGTGACGAGGCAGATGGATCTTATTAGCGAGAATGGATTTTTGGTATCACAAATACGGCTGATAGGATAGCTAGCTTTTGTGCTAAATAGTGCAGAGCGATGACGTAGAAAAAGCTAAAAGCTGGTAGAGAGGTGTGGCAAAGGGTTTTGAGGATGCGAAGAAAATTTGGGGAGGTGAGCTTCCTAAAAATTTCACAAAAGACTATTGAAAAGACCCTTGAGACACTTGATAAAAAGATCGCCGAGCTTGGCGGTAACGTTTTTAAATGTTTCAGCTAACTATCTTGGGCAGGCTCGCCTAAGATAAATTATATGATTGTGCATATAAATTTAGATACGAGCCTTTAATTTCCCTAGAAATTTATTTAATCTTAAAAAGTTATACTTCGCCGTTTTTACACTAAGGAGAAGAGATGAAAGCTAAATTTACTTCCACTGGCAACTACTATCATGTTTTTGGGTTGCTCATTTTTGAAGACAATCCACCAGTACGAAAACAGCCAAGACAGGTCATGCAAAATACACCAGTAAAAAGCTCGATCAAAGGTTTTATAAAAAGAGGTTACTTATAAAGATTCAAAATACTGCTATGAAATAGTGGCGAGCGATACAAAAATCTACAAACTCAATAGCAAAACTACGTGCAAATAGATACTATTATGATAAAGGCGACTTAGTCTATGCGACCTTTTATGCAGATAAACTTATAGATATGTTGCTTATAAAAGAGGGTGGCTCTAGTGGCTTATATAATGGTATAAAAAGCCGCAAAAATGAAGTGGTTATTAAAAGAAAAAAATGTAAAAACAAATATCGAAGTGCCAAAAGAGGAAAAATTTCTTTTTTTAATTACCGTTGATTTACTGCTTGCTTATATAATTTCAGTAGCAATCAAAACTAGAACTCCTTTTTAAGGGGCAAAGCAATAGCCCCTTTTTCTTTTTTTACTCATTTTAATTTTTATCCTTAGTCTGTTTAAAAATTATCAACTTTTATCTATTTTTGATTAATTAAGGTAAACGATCGGTAACTGAAATTAAAGATTTTAAGCTTCATATTAAATTTTATTGATTATAATCGTCGACACAAAAACCTTAAAAGGAGAAAAAAATGAAACTAACAAAAAAATTAGTTTAGCCACTTTGGTTGCTTTTAGGTGCATTTTTCAAGCGTAGCAAGTGCTACTCCACTTGAAGAAGCTATAAAAATGTAGATCTTTCAGGATTTGCAAGATATAGATATACAAATGATAAAAACACGGTGAGTTTTCTAATACAAAAATCAGAGTCTGGCTCAAAAGCTGGTCATCAATTTAAAAAGCAGTAGCAAATTTTAAAGCTGCTATTGATGATAACTTCTTTGGCGTTATTGGTTTAAGATATAACGCTACTGATAATTCTGGTGATAATACTCAGAACGATCAAGGTAGTCAAGAAATTGGCACAGATAAAACTAATACAACTGAGCCATTTAGAGTTCATCAGTTCTATCTTGGTTATAAAGCTGGAAACACTACTATAACAGCTGGCAAACAAGAGATCGGCTCATTCTTTACAGATGACGCTATCGGTACTGGTGTAGAGTAGTAAATGAAGACATCGAAGGACTAACACTTACTGCTTTAGCTTTTTGACGCAATTGAGGGTGATAGTGTTGAAAGTGATGGCGAGTTGTATGAAATTACAAGTTATTTAAAATGATTATGATGCAGGTAATCTATATGCAGCTGGTATCGCTGGTTCATATGATCCTATCAATTTCCAACTATGGTATGCTAGCCTAACAAATCTAGCTGATCTACTTGCAGCTGATGTTTCAGCAAATTTTGCTGTTAATGATGATGTTAGCTTAGGAGGTAGAGTTAACTATATAAATACTACTGTAGATAAAAGTGCAAAAGCACATCTTTCTAAAGCTATAAGTGAATCTAATGGCGTTGCAAACTATAATGATGGTAACTTCTATGCTGGCGAACTTACAGCTTCACTATTTGGCTTTGATTTGAGAGCTGGTTATATGGGTTGGAAAGTTGATAATAAAGGCGTAACATCATTTGCTCTTGAAGATAAAGGTAGTCTAATAGATGTTGGTGAGCTTACACTTGATCCAACTTGGGCTGATGGAAAAGCAAACCCTAGTATATGGAACAGCTGGATATACATTTGATAAATTACAGTTGGTGTTGATTTCATAAAAGGCCACATTAAACACGCTGCAGCTGCTGGCGAAAATGGCAAAAGAAAAAGTTGAAGAGATTACTCCAAGATTTGCATATGAGTATAGCAAAAAGCTAACATTTAGCTCATACTATGCATTCAAAACTTCAGAAATTTGCTGATGAGGCTAAAAACAAAGAAGATCAATTCAGATTTGAAGCTAAATACTCATTCTAATCGTAGCTCATTAATCAACTTATGATATAATCCCGGGTCGGAGCAATCTGATCCGGGATTTTTTTAAATTAGAGCAAAACTTTCAAGGAAACTCATGAAAAATATCAAATTTTCTTTTTGGCGTGTTTTTGGTGGCAAATGCCTTTGCAGCTTCACAAGTCTACTATATAGAAGCTCGTGGTGAGTTTGGTAAAGAACTTGCTGAAATGGCAAAAAGCAGGCTAATGATAGAAATGAAAAAGTAAATGTCTATGTCGATGAAGATCCAAGACGCTATAAAAGATAATAGAATTTCTAAAATTAGGCGTTGATAGGAAGGGCAGATATAGTGTTTCTTTTGGGTAAGGAGCTTTATGAAAAGCAATGTGCTAGCTGCCATGGTGAAAATGCTGATAAAAGACCATTTGGTTCAACGCCTCTAAAAAAATATGGATGCTAAGGATATTGAAGATAGCATCATCTCTTATAGAAGTGACTCAAGTTTTGGTGGAAGCGGTAAAAATGTAATGCAAAAATCAAGCTAAATTCTTTTCAAATAATGATCTGGCGCGATTCTTGCCTATCTAAAAGGCAAAAGATGCTTTTGTTGAACAAGACACAAATGAAAAACAAGCCAGTCTCTACCCAAACAAAAGCAAGGCAGTTATTTAAGATAAGTTTCACTTTGATAGCTTTTGTCATGATGTAAATAAAAGGAAGCAGATGTTAAATCCAAAAATCATTATTTTTAAGTATGGGCTCAGCTATCATTTTGATGATAATCTTTGCCATAGCTAGCGGAGTCGCTACGATAATAGAAAAGTAAAACTAGCACAGAAGCTGCATGGTACTATGTTTTATGGTGCTAGCTGGTTTGCTCTCATTCAACTACTTCTTGGCATCAATTGACCTATAATATCTTTAGATACAACTAATAGATCCTAAAAACTCCTTCGCTTATCTTTCACCTTGGTTTTATCGTTATCTTAATCGGTGCTGGTATAACAAGATATATTGGCTTTGAGGCCGATATGCATATAAGAAAAACTCAGTCAAATATCGTTACGACAAAAATATCCTATTTAGATTAACCGCATTAAACGATAATGGAGAAGAGATAAATGCTGCTTTGCCACTAGGACTTTCTGATGCAAAAAGGTTTTGATCTAAAAGCTAAAAATAGCAGATAATGAAGCTAATTTAGAAATTTAGAATCTGTGCCAAATGCAAGTTATAAGTTTGTGGATGATAAAAATGGGCAACCAGTAGTGGGAATTTGTGGTTTCAAACGAGAGTGAAAGTGAAGAAATCTTCTTGTTAGAAGAAGAGAAGCAAGAGTTGCAGATATTAGTTTTTATCTTTAATGCTAAGCCAGACGAGAGTAAAAAAATATGTACTTTTTAAATTAGTGGACTGAAATTTACAGTTACTTCAAATACTGATCTTTCAAAATTTACAATGAACGATAGCTCAAAAACTGAGTTAAAAGCTGGTAGCGTAAATGAATTGGCATGGGTAGTCTTTATACTATTTCAAATATAATTTTGCTCCAAGATTAGTTTCAGCTCATGCTTCAAGAAAGCTAGTTAGTACAAAAAGATAGCGAATTTAACGCCTTGATAGCTGAATTAAATTATAAAGGCGAGAGTAAAGAGATGCATATTTTTTTATAACCTAACAGAGCCTTCACGCTTGGCTGTGGCTGGACAAACTTTAACGCTTCATGGGGCGCGCAGCAAGTTAAACTCCGTTTAGCCTATACTTAAAAGACTTTGAGCTTAAAAGATATCCTGGTTCAGATTCGCCTATGAGCTACTCAAGTGAAGTTATTGTAAAAGATGATACAAACATGTCGGGGGCTTGACTATAAAATTTATATGAATCATGTGCTTGACTATGATGGTTATAGATTCTTCCAAAGTTCATACGATACAGATGAAAAAGGAACCATTCTCTCTGTAAATAAAGATCCAGGCAAGATACCAACTTATATCGGCTACTTTTTACTTGGGTTTGGCTTTGTGTTAAATGTTGTAAATCCTGGTAGTCGTTTTAGAAAGCTAGCTAAGTTAATAGACAATGAATCAACAAAGGGTGGTAAAAAGGTTGTTGCTATCATCGCCATTATGCTTTTTAAGTTTAAACTTTAGCTCATTAAAGGCTGAAGACTTTTTGCCTAATATCAGCAAAGAGCACACACAAAAGCTTTCTAGACTTATTGTGCAAAGCTCAGATGGTAGAATGAAGCCATTTGACACTCTTAGCAAAGAGACTTTTAAATAAAATACATAGAAGCGAGAATATAAATAGCCTAAACTCGAATCAAGCTATGCTTTCAATAATGGTAACGCCTAATTTTTTTGGCGAAGTGAAAAAAATTATCTCACTTGGGCAAAGTAAGGAGCTAAAAAGAGCTTGGCATAGATGAAAATGCAAAAGTATGCAAGTTTTAATGATTTTTAGAGCCACAAAAGATGGCGGAAGTGAATATAAACTCACCGTAATTGCTGAAATTGCTAATCGTAAGCATCCTGGATCACGCAATACATTTGATAAAGACGTAATCAAGATCGACGAGAGATTGAATGTTTTTATATGATATTTATTGGTGAAATTTTTGTACATTTTTCCAAAAGCAAGATGACCCATCAAACTCTTGGTATTCGCCTGCTAGTGCAATGATGTACTTTCCGCCTAAGGAGGCCGATCTAGTCATTAATATGATGAGAGAGTATTTTGCAGCAGTTGATGCAGCAACAAAAGATAATGATTGGAGCAAGGCTGATGCTGCACTTGATAGAAATTTCAGCCTATCAGCAAAAAGTACGGCTCTGCTGTAATTCCAAGTGAAGAAAAAGATAAATATAGAAAATTTCTGTTTAATAAAATTCAAATTTTTGAGCGATTGACACCGGTTTATCTTTTTGGCTGGCCTCGCGCTTTTTATTTTTGTTTTTGTCAAAAATGCTAGCTCCAAAGGTTCAGATAAATGGCATTGTAAGAGTTGTATACATTATAAATTTACTAGCTTTTTCTTGCTCATACTGTTGAGGCTTGGGCTTCGTTGGTACATTGCTGAGCATGCGCCTTGGAGTAACGCTTATGAATCGATGGTCTATATCGCTTGGGCTCTAGGATTTTCTGGTATCGTCTTTGCAAAACGTAGCCCTATCGCTCTTGCTCTTACGTCTATATTGGCTGGTGTTACATTATTTGTTGCACATCTTAGCTGGATGGATCCGCAGATCACTACACTTGTACCGGTGCTTCAAAGCTACTGGCTAACAATACATGTTTCTGTCATTACTGCAAGTTATGGATTTTTAGGGCTTTGCGCGTTACTTGGTGGCTTTTACACTATTGCTTATCATTTTACAAAATAAGAAAAAGCCAAATCCAGAATTTTTCGCAATATCCTCGAAGCTACTCGTATAAATGAGATAGCTATGATACTAGGACTTAGCTTACTTACTCTGGAAATTTTTCTAGGCGGTGTTTGGGCAAACGAGAGCTGGGGGTAGATATTGGGGGCTGGGATAGTAAGGAGACTTGGGCGCTAGTTTCTATACTTGTTTATGCCGCAGTTCTTCATATAAGATTTATTTCAAGCTAAAACAATCAATATGCGTTTGCAGTTGCTTCGTTCTTTGCTTATTGGTCGATTATTAGACTTATTTTTGGTGTACTTTTATTTAGCTGGCATGCACTCATATGCAGCAGGAGATCCATTACCAGTGCCTGATTTTGTCTGGATTAGTATCGTGATAATGGTGCTTATGAGTGTTTTAGCATTTACAAAAGCGATCACTTTGCTCAAGGCTTTAGATGCTAATAAAAGGTCTAATAGTTTTTCTTTGTTGTATTGCTATTAATTGCAATTTGTGTGTTAATCTATATACTTTTAAGAAATAGGGATTATAGCATCGAAACAAAGGAGCTCGCATTAGAAAAGAAGAGATAACGATCGAAAAGCTTGAAAAAGCTTGCCGGTGATAATAGCCTAAGTAAAAACGAGCTTTTCGAACTTATTCAAATTTCTCGTAGGAAAGTATAGTATACCAGCTAAAAATAACCAAGTCATGCCAAAAGAGGCAAATAACTATATAATTTCATAATTTTAATCTGCTCTCATAAAATTCTGATGCAAAGCTCATCAGTTTTTAGACAAAGAGGCTAAAAAGAAAAAAATCCAAGCTATATTGTCGAGATAGAAGAGAGTGAGAAAATCGGCATAGAAAATCGCAAAAATCGTAGATAAATTTATTCAAAAAGTGTAGTTAAAATATCTTTAAAATTAAGTTTGGTTTAAAAATGGGTTCTTATGATTTTTGATTCTGTGTACGTGATATTTTTATTTTTCTTTTCAATCGTATTGCCTATATTTTTTGATAATTCCTACAGGTAGGTATAATATAAAGGTTTATGCGAGTAAATTTGATCTAATTGGACTTCATCTAATTTTTCCAATCATTATATTACCTACTTTGGTAAGTGCTTTTATTTTTAGTTTGTAGCTTTTTAAATATTTCAGATTATACTGGTTTAAGCTTTGTGTTCTATGCTTTTTGATTCTAATGATATCCTATATAATTTATGGCTTTTATGTTTGCATCAAATATAACTACGGCTTTTTTTCATTGTATCGTAGCGCTTTTTTTAAGATTTAATTATGTTACCCCACTTATTTATCTGCTCTTTTTAGGCGGAAAAAAACTACAAAGATGACAAAGAGATAACTTCAAAAATATTAAAGACTTGTAATTTTCTGATCAGTTTAGATTTTCCATTTATAATTTAATTGCTATTATAAACTAAAAAGTATTTTTAAGAGCATTAAAGGTTTTGCAATTAGAGAAAACGCTGTAAATTTTACATTTAGTTTTTGCTTAGTTTTTAGGTCTTTTTGTTTTTAAAATTTTAGTCCAAAGCAGGCTTTTTGTTTTTGTCTTATCATTTTTTAAGCTTATCTTTTTGGCTTCAAACTCAGCTATTATATTTGCATCA